>OOCB01000001.1_pt1 | contig 1728144 bp, 1541 predicted proteins | sample 1671351 | NCBI WGS metagenome assembly OOCB01 (sample SAMN06348148, study PRJEB24527) | human gut metagenome | biome: human gut; feature: ankylosing spondylitis patient; material: feces | host: Homo sapiens | place: China | collected 2015-10 | reverse complement strand
AGGGTCCACCTGTTCCCATACCGAACACAGAAGTTAAGCTCAGTGGTGCCGAAAATACTTGGCTGGTGACGGCCCGGGAAGATAGGGAGATGCCAACACAAAGCATACACCCAAACGGGTGTATTGCTCTATATTCCTCCATAGCTCAGTCGGTAGTGCGAGTGTACACAAATATACCCAACATTATCTCTTAGTTTGAGGAAAGGCTTCGACCAAAAGTTGTTGCCGAAAACTTAATATGATCCTCCATAGCTCAGTCGGTAGAGCGCATGACTGTTAATCATGATGTCACTGGTTCGAGCCCAGTTGGGGGAGCCACAACGAGGCTCATAGTATATTCTATGAGCCTTTGTTTTTATTAAGTTTTCGGTTTGCAGAAATTATCTATTTTGGCAAGCCGGAAAGGAAAGGATATGGAACAGAATATGACTGATAAGCAATTCGATGTTCTTATGAACTCGATTATTCAGATTGTTAAAGATTCTGATTCAAAAGATGATGCCGTTGAAAAACTGCAGAATCTAATCAAAGAACAGAAGAACTGACATCTTTCTCGCTTAATTTAATACAATCAAACATATGAGTCAATCACTATATTTTGATATATAGTAATTGGCTCTTTTTTTATTGCAATCGTTTTAATTTAGATTAAGACGGTTGCTTTTTTTATTTTACAAAGAAAGGGAGATTTTAATGTACTTTACAGACACACCTGAACTTAGAAAGTTTGAGCGACAAATGAAACAAAAGCCTAACTTTGATAGGCGTAACGATTACTCTTTTGATAATGAAAGTAGTCATAAAAGAAAAGACATCAAATCTGATGACAACAAAAAATTTAATAACGGAGGTTAGACATATGAAAACAAAAATCAGAAGTCCTACTTAAATTCAACAAGATTACGAATTCAATTATGGAGGTAATAAACTTGAATAAATTTGATAGAAAGCGCAGACTTGCTGAAAGCGTTAAGCAGATGTATCCACCCGGCACAAGAATCGAGCTTATCTGTATGAACGACCCATATTCTCCTGTGCCATCCGGTACAAGAGGTACAGTTCGAGCCGTAGATGATATGGGTACGATTTTTCCTGATTGGGACAACGGTCGTTCTCTTGGTGTTGTTCCCAGTGAAGATGTATTCAGAAAACTTTCGCAGGAAGAAATTGAAGCTGAAAACCAATCTTCATCAGCAGTTGAAGAAGAAACGTTTGATGAAGATAATGAAATGATTATGAAACAGTGAGGTGAGTATAAAACAAATCTTCAAAGGTATGAAGATTTATGGCAATCAAATTTTTTGATATGTTTGCCGGTATAGGCGGTTTCCGTTCAGGTCTTGAAGCCATCGGCGGTTTTGAATGCATAGGATATTGTGAAATCGACAAATATGCAAAGCAGGTATATGAAGCAATGTATGATACAGGAGGCGAACTTTACTTTGAAGATGCAAGAAAAATCATACCCGAACAGTTACCCCATATCGACCTTATTACAGGAGGATTCCCTTGTCAGTCTTTTTCAATTGCAGGACAAAGGAAAGGATTTGAAGATACCAGAGGAACGCTGTTCTTTGAAATTGCAAGAATTGCTTCCGTTAAAAGACCTAAGTATCTGTTCCTTGAAAATGTACCCGGACTGCTTAGTCATAACAAAGGCAGGACATTTAAAACAATCCTCAGTTCGTTGGACGAATTGGGGTATGATGTCGTATGGCAAGTGCTTAACAGCAAAAATTTCGGAGTTCCGCAATCCAGAAAAAGATTGTATATTATCGGATTTCATAGAGAAAAATGTGCCGGACAAGTATTATCTTTCACGCAGACAAATTCTAAAACTACTGTACAAAGATACCCGGGCAAAGAAGGTGACCGCATATATTCCTCAGAAGGAACAAGTATTACATTAACAAGTAATGCCGGTGGCTTTGGTGGCAGAACAGGTCTGTATAGCATAGAGGAATTTGGACTTCCGATAAAGGTAAATACCAAGGACGGATACCAAATTGCCTATCCCGGTGACAGCATTGATACAGCTTTTTTGGGACAAAATTCAAGGCGTGGACGAGTTGGAAACCAAGTTGCACACACCCTTACAACATCCCAAACTCAGGCATATTACTTTATTGATATGAACCCTGACCCTAAAATGACCGAAATTGCAAGGTGCATTACAGCCCGTCACGCATCCGACATCAGCAATAGAAAAGGAGAACATTCTGCTGTGTTCATAGAAGATTACAACCTTACAGATGATGAGGAACATCCCCTTGTTGTATTCGTGGATAAGGAAAAGAAAATTCATATCGGCAGAATAAGAAAGCTTACTCCAAGAGAGTGTTGGAGATTGCAAGGCTTTACAGATGAGCAGTTTGATAAAGTCCTTGCAACAGGAATGTCGGATTCCCAGCTTTATAAACAAGCCGGAAATGCTGTTACAGTGAATGTAATATCTGAAATAGGAAAGATAATTAAACAGGTCAACGAAAACAGTAAAACATAATAAAAATAACAACTGATATCAATCGTTCCAAACGACTGATATCGGTTTTCATATATATATAAGCCGTTGGTTAGATTTTTTAATTTAATCAACGGCTTTTTGTCGTTTCAGGGGCGATTGATATTGCCACAGGAGGTGGATAATATCAAAACACCCGTAACATGGGTAGGTAATAAGACTTCAATATTACCTATTATTTATCAGGTTATTCCATTGGAATACTACCGATATGTTGAACCTTTTGGTGGTTCAGGAGCAGTAATGCTTGGCAAATCAAAGCCGGACAAATTTGAGGTTTACAACGATTATAATCAAGACCTTGTAAATTTGTTTCATTGCATAAAGGAAAGACCCATGGCTTTTTTAAAAGAACTTGGGTTCTATCCTCTTAATTCAAGAGATGATTTTAATGTACTCAAAGACTTTTTTAAGCACAAAAATTTTAGAAACGACTTTATTGACGAGGAAACAGAACTTACTAAAATAATGTTACCTGAACCTCAAGCTAAAGAAATTATAGAACTATTTAGTAAATCTGCAACGGATTATGATATTCGCAGAGCAGTTATGTTTCTAAAATTACTGCGATACAGTTATTCAAGCAGTGGAAAATCTTTTGCCTGTCAACCCTTTTCTATACGAAGTCTATTTAGGTTGATAGAAGATGTAAGTGTGAGAATGTCAAATGTGGTAATTGAAAATCAGGACTTTCAAACGCTGATAAACCATTATGACCGAAAAGATACTTTCTTTTATTGTGATCCTCCCTATATTAAAACTGAACACTTTTATTCTTGTGGTTTTAATTGGGATGACCATTTGCGACTTCGTGATACTCTTTTCGGAATCAAAGGGAAATTCCTGCTTTCATATAACGATTGTGAAGAAAGCAGAAACTTGTATAAAGGATGTTACTTTTTGAGGTTTACGAGAGTTCACAGTATGGCTCAAAAGTATAAACCGGGAGAGGAATTCCACGAAATTATAATATCAAATTATGATATGCGTGAGCGTGAACGGTCAAAGCCGTATCAACTCAACTTTTTTGATACAAACCAAACAAGAGAAGTGAATAAAATTATAAAGGAGAATGTTGTTTACCATGGAAAATAGAGTATACATCAGCATGCCGCTTGATTTATTAATTGTATCAGGCATCATATCAGGTTCGATTATCAAGATTACAGCCACAGATGGCTTAATTATTCTTGAAAGATGCAAAGATGAAGTATGTGACTGCGACTGCATCTGTGATGATTGCAGAGAAAAGCATGAATTTGAAGGAAGTGAGGATGAATAACGATGAAATTATATAGGTTTCTCGGAAAGAGAGGACGAATCACAATTCCATATGAAATTAGAAAATATATCGGGTTTAAGTACAATGATGTGTTGTCATTTACAAAGCTTGATGACGATTCGGTAGTTGTGCGTAAAGAGAAAATCTGCGATAACTGCAATGAATTTGCAGAAGAATTCGAGGAAAATTACACTCTTGAAGATTTCCTTGACAGTCTGTCCGAAGAAGAACAGAAAGACGCACTTGTGCATCTTTCTCTGTTGTGGGCAGAAAAACAGAAACACTAAATTGGAGGTAAATTTAATAATGGCACAGAATACAAATTTCAAAGGAAACAAAAACAACAATCAGAAAAAGAAACTGCCATATATCAAGGTGAAAATTGACAAGATCATAAGTCTTGAAGAAAGCAAAACAAAAGCCTTTGCCAGCGTCACAATCGGTGGTGCTGTAGTTGTTCACGGCGTAAGAATTATGAATTCAGCAAAGGGTCTGTTTGTTGCTATGCCTGCAAATGTATATGTTGATGATAACGGTGAAAAACATTTCAACGAGATTGCCCACCCAATTTCCAAAGAAGCCAGGACTTTACTAAACAACAAGGTTATGGAAGCATATCATCAGTCACTCGACGAACAGCAGGCAGAATCAGAAACTGAGAATATGTCGGAAGATGAATCGGAAAACTTTTTGCAGAGTATGTAGTAAAATTCTCTGGACATTTCAAAATCTTTGGATATACTTGTTGCTTGAAAGGACGGCGATAGCATGAAAAAGAAAATCGCAATTATGTTTACATTGATTTTAGCGGCAGGAACATTCACGGCTTGTACAGCAGAAGAAAAAGCAAATAATGATATTAGGACATCCGTAGTTTCAAAAACTGCGGATGTTTCTGTATCTGAAACAACTTTTGTAAGCAATACAACAAGTAAGATTGAAACTACTGTAACAGCAGAAACCACGGTAAACCCCACAGTATCGCAAGAAACAAAATCTTTGAAAACGGATACCAAATCCGAAGAAAAAGCCGACAGTGGGCAAAATCCGTCGGTTGTTTCGGCAACTGAACCAACTCAAGCAAAGCAAGGTTCAATATCAAAAGATACGGAGCAGAAAACTGAAGCAACCAAAGAAAAACATGCTCAAAAAGCAACAGAGAAACCAACCGAAAAGATAACACAACCACCCACAGAGAAGAAAAGTGTTGATGTAACTTCTGCTGTAAATTCAGCCATAAGCTACGGCAAACAGCTGGGTATGAAATATGATACTTCTCTTAACACAGGCAACGCAAGTTGGTTTTCACCGACAAACGCATCATACTATAATGATACACAAAGTTTGATTGAAGACTGCTATGCCTATATTGAGTATGTGGCATACTACTACAAAAATGACGGCATAGTTTCAAGTGACCTGTCTTTTAATGTGGTGGCAGAAAACAACAAAATATATGTGGTATATTGTTAGTCGGGTGTCCCGACAGCCAATTTTTCAGCACTCACTTAATTGTGGGTGCTATTTTTATGTGAAAGGAAAATGTAAATGACAATTAAAAACATTACAACAAGTGATTTAAGAAAGATGAATAACAAGGAAGGACTAATCCTCCAAGGTTGCGGAGGTGAAGTAAAGGAATGGGTTGACGGTATAAATGATATTCTCACAGAAAACGGAATACTTCTTGATGACACAAAATTCGATGATGTGTCTGTGTTTCAAAACGAGGGCGTTACCTGCATTCTCTATCCCTTTGATAATGTTCACCTTGATGTGGGCAAACTGTCAATGTGGCGATTGCAGTCATATACAGCCTTTGCCGGAACTTGGCTTTCCGATTATGTGAATAACAAGCTGGGCGGTTTTGAACCTGAGCAGAACAAAGCTGAAAAGGTCAAACCCGACTGTGAATTGATAGGTCAGGACGGCAATATTTTCAATCTGATGGGAATTGCAAGTCATACCTTAAAGCAAAACGGTATGGCAGATGAGGCAAAAGAAATGTGCGGTCGTGTTACAAAATCAGGCAGTTACTGCGAGGCGCTGAGCATTATCGGCGAGTATGTCAATATAACGGACGGCGGTAAGCAGTCCGATGATATAGATGAAGATTACGATGAAAGGCAGATGATGAATCTATGATTGGATTAAAAACAGAATAAAACATCAATCGGGGCAAGGGTAAAATCTTGCCCCATATTTTTTATGAAAGGATTTTTAATATGACGAATTTAATCAAAAACAAGAAATTTACAAGAATAATGGCAATACTACTTGTTGTTCTCATCGCATTTAGCACAATGTTTACTCTCCCCGTAAGTGCGGCAAGCGGTGATAAGGTTACAATCACTTTTGATTATTGTTATGACAGCACGGGCAATACAATCAAATTTCAGCAGACAACTGTCAGCGATGGTTACACGGTCGGAACTCCCGGCGAAGAACTGTGCAAGATTTTTGCAGACGGAAAAGAAGCCTACTGCATTGAACCCGGTCACAGCTTGTTTTCAGGCAATTCATTGACGGAAAACGGTTCGACTGTGTGGAAAAATTTAGGTACTGCAAAGCAGAAAGCAATTAACCTTGCTCTGCTGTATGGTAAACCCGGTTCGGGAAAGAATTTAAGCGGTACAGAAGATCAGAAATGGATTGCAACACAGCTCATTGTCTGGGAGTTTGTGTCAGGTTGCAGAAGTACAAATGACGGTTACAAATGCACCAACACAAAATATATAGACGGCATTTGTGCAGGCGGTGCAAACCCAGGTGTTAAGTCGGTTTACAATGCAATTTCAAAAAGCCTTGCAAACTATTCAACTGTTCCAAGCTTTGCATCAGCAATCGCATCAAAGGCAGAAACCTATGAAATGAAGTATAGTGATGGAAAATATTCTGTTACACTTACTGATAGCAACAAAATTCTTGATGAGTTTACTTTCAAAACAACAAACGGAATTACAGCCACAAAATCGGGAAATAAATTGACATTAACCTCAACTTCAGCAGTAAATGATGCAGTAATTTTTAACTCTGAAAAGTTGATGCCGGATGTGGGCAAAACTGTGCTTGTTCCGTATGGTGATGCGAGTTTGCAGGATGTAATCACGGGTGTTGAAAATGATGCAGACCCGATAAGAGCATATTTCAAAGTAAAGACAAGCTCAGGTAATCTGAAACTTGTTAAAACCTCCGAGGACGGAAATGTTGCAAATATTGAGTTTACAGTTAAGGGCGAAAACTACAGCAAGACCGTAAAAACAAATTCAAAGGGTGAATTTAAGTTGACAGACCTTGCACCCGGTACTTACACAGTAACCGAAAACACAGAGGAAAAATATGCAAAACAGAACAGTAAAACTGTTAAGGTGGAGTCAGGCAAAACTGTCACAGTTTCATTTGCAAATGTCCTTAAAAAGTGGAATTTGACTGTCACCAAAACCGATGCCGAAACAAAAATAGCACAGGGAAACGCTACACTTGCAGGTGCAGTTTACGGCATCTACAATAACGGAAAACTTGTAGATAAATATACCACAGACCAAAACGGAAGTTTCACAACCTCATACTATGTATGCGGAGATAACTGGACTTTGAAAGAAATTGAGCCGAGCGAGGGTTATCTGCTCGATGAAACCGAATATCATATAGGTGCGGAAGCGAAAAATTATACAGTCGAAAACAACTCAATTTCAATGGGTGTTACCGAAGACATTACAAAGGGAAAAATCTCTATAATCAAGCATACCGATGATGGAAGTACAAAAATAGAAACTCCCGAAAAGGGTGCAGAATTTCAGGTGTATCTCAAGTCGTCGGGCAGTTACAGTAAAGCAAAAGAAACGGAAAGAGATACACTTCTATGTGATGAATACGGCTTTGCAGAAACTAAAGATTTACCATACGGCACATACACTGTTCATCAGACAAAAGGTTGGGACGGAACGGAGTTCATAAAGGACTTTGATGTGTTCATAAACGAAAACGGCAAGACCTATAAATATCTAATTAACAACGCAGGTCTTGAAAGTTATGTAAAGATAGTAAAGATGGATTCTGAAACAGGCAAGCAGATTCCATATGCAGGCGCAGGCTTTCAGATTTACAATCCAAAGGGCGAGCTTGTAACTATGAAATATACTTACCCAACTGTTACAAAGATTGATACTTTCTATACAAATGAAGAAGGCTGTCTTATCACACCCGAAACTCTACCATATGGAAAAGGATATTCCATAGTAGAGGTTCAGGCTCCATACGGATATATCCTTGACAGCACTCCTGTGTATTTTGATATTACAGCAGAAAACACAAGTGAAGAAAACGGCATTACAATCGTAAAAACAGAGAAGAAAAACACACCGCAGAAAGGCACGATCACAGTTGAAAAGACAGGCGAGATTTTCTCAAATGTAACTTCATCAGGTGAAGAAGTAGTAATCTATCAGCCTGAATATTCTGTCAGCGGTTTGTCAGGTGCTGTCTTTGAAATCTATGCTGATGAGGACATTACAACTCCTGATGGTACAGTAAGAGTGAAAAAGGATACACTTGTTGCAACGCTGAAAACAAACGAAAAAGGTACAGCAACAAGTAACGAACTTTACCTCGGTAAATATCGTGTTATAGAAACCGTTGCCCCTAACGGAACTGTTCTGAACAAGACAGTAAATCATATTGAACTCACCTATGCAGGACAGAACGAAAAGGTGACAAACACATCAACTTCATTTGTAAACGAAAGACAGAAGGCGGAAATCGACCTTTTAAAAGTGCTTGAAAAGGATGAAACTTTTGGTATCGGTAATGGTGATGAAATCAAAAGAGTTTCTTTCGGACTTTATGCCGATGAGGATATTAAAGCATCAAACGGTACGGTTATTCCAAAAGACGGACTTGTTGAAATCATAACTTGTGATGAAAACGGTAAGGCAACTTTTGCAACAGACCTTCCGTTTGGAAGTTACTATGTTAAGGAAATAAAAACTGACATCCATTATATTCTCTCTGATGAGAAATATCCCGTTGTGTTTGAATACGCAGGGCAGAATATTGCAACTGTAAATATTACAGTAAACAACGGAGAACCAATCATAAATGATCTTATCTACGGTACAATCAAAGGTTTGAAGATTGACCGTGAAACTAAAGACAGAATCTGTGGTGCGGTATTCGGCTTATTCGGCACAGATGAAAAGAAATATACTGAAGAAAATGCAATCCTCACGGCAAAATCAGATGAGAACGGTGTGTTTGAATTTTTTAATATTCCTTACGGTCAGTACATTGTGTGTGAATTAAAGCCTGCCGAGGGCTATCTGCCAAACGCTGAAACCTATCCCGTTACTGTATCAAAGAATGATGAAGTAATTGAAATCACAGTGGAAAACGATAAAATCCCCGAACTGAAAACCACAGCAACTATTGACGGAGAAAAGGAAGTCACCGCAGGAGAAACAGTTACCATTGATGATGTTGTCAGTTTTAAACATCTTGTGCCTAATAAGGAATACACTTTAAAAGGTGTTTTAATAGATAAGAAAACAGGAAAGCCGTTTGTAGTTGACGATGAAGAAATTACCTCTGAAGTAACATTTACTCCGGAAACATCAAACGGTGAAGTAACTGTGTCTTTCACCTTTGACGGCTCTGCTGTTACAAAAGAAACCGATATTGTCGTCTTTGAATCTCTGTACAGTGAAGATGTAGAAATTGCCACACACGCAGATATTGAGGACGAGAATCAGACCGTTAAAATTCATCCACAGCCTGAACCTGAAAAGCCACAGACGGGCGATAACTCAAATATCGGTTTTTGGATTGGACTTGGTGCAGTAGCCTTGGGTGGACTTGTATCTGTTGTAATTATCAAAATCAAAAAGAAAGATGAGGATGATGAATAATGCGAAGGGCATATATATGTTCACCACTGAGTGGCAACATTTCCGGAAACATTGAAAACGCAAAACGACATGCCCGATATATATTTAAGTGCGGTATGGCTCCTGTCATACCGCATTTTTACGCCCTCATTTTAGATGATGAAATCCCTGACGAAAGAAAACTCGGTATGCAGGCAGGAATTTCTCTGCTGTGGGTATGTGATGAAGTATGGGTGTTCGGTGATGAAATAACAGAGGGTATGAAAAAGGAAATTATCTTTGCCGAGAAGCTTAATATCAAGGTGAAATATATATCGGAAAAGGAATTGAAGAAAACGGAGGTTATCTAAATGAAAGTAAAAAGTAATAGAATAAAACTTTTAAAGATTTTTCTGACTGTTGCCGTTGTTACTGCTTTGTTTGCAATATCGGCAGTAACGGTATTCGCCGCAGGTGATGTTTCAAGTGCAATCGAAAGCACTTGGACGGCGGCTCAAACACAAATCAAAAATGTAGTTAATAATGTAGTTTTTCCTGCTGTTGATATGATTCTTGCAATTCTGTTCTTTGTCAAACTTGCAACAGCGTATATGGACTATCGTAAACACGGTCAGTTTGAATTTACCGCACCTGCAATCCTTTTCGGTTGTCTTGTATTTTCGTTGACCGCTCCTCTGTATATCTGGACAGTACTGGGATAGAAAAGAGGAAATTAAATGTTTGATTGGTTAGGAGATTTTATCGGAGGAATAGGCGATGCTATCGGCAGTACATTTGACTTTCTCGGTGAACAAATCTCAAACACAATATGGAACACAATGCTTCAGTGGTTCTATGAAACGATTTACAATGCCGTGGCTGACTTCTTCACAATGATGGGCAATATGGGTGCTGATATTTTCGACCTTGAATGGGTTCAGGCAACAATCAATCTATTTACCCTGTTCGGCTGGGGTTTATTTGTTGCAGGCACGGTAGTTGCCGTATTTGATGTAGCGATAGAATATCAAAACGGCAGGGCGAATATCAAGACAACAGCAATAAATGTACTTAAAGGCTTCTTTGCTTGTTCTCTTTTCGGTGTTGTGCCTGTGGAATTGTACAAATTCTGTATCAGCCTGCAAAACACTTTTTCAAGAGATCTGTCATCTATAATGGCAGGACAGCAAAGCCTTGATTTATCGGGACAAAGTACAAGCGTTTTAGAAGGCTGTTTTGCAGTATCAACACAGACCACATTCGGGTTACTGAATCTGTTATGTATGATAGCCTTTGCTTATTGCGTTATTAAGATCTTTTTCGCAAATATAAAGAGAGGCGGAATACTTTTGATTCAAATGGTGGTAGGTTCACTGTATATGTTCAGTGTTCCCAGAGGATATACAGACGGTTTTAATCAGTGGATGAAACAGATTGCTGCCCTTTGTCTTACAGCCTTTTTGCAGACAACTCTGTTGTTCCTCGGACTTCTCACATTTCCCGGTAATATGCTGTTGGGGTTAGGCATTATGCTGTCGGCAAACGAAGTACCGAGAATAGCACAGCAGTTTGGTCTTGATTCATCTGTAAAGGTGAATATGACAAGCATTGTTCACGCAACTACAACAGCAGTAAATCTAACAAGAAGTGTAGCGAGAGCTACGAAATGAGGAGAATTAAATGACCACATATTTATATCCGAAAAACTTAAAAGCCACAGCCAACTTATGGCTGTGGAGTTTGAGAGATTTTGCAATAATGAGCATAGCGCTTTTATTATCAATCCTTATACTTGCACAGACGAGGATAATAGTACCGCTTGCAGTAACACTCTGCTTCGGATTTTTCTCAATCCGACTTGAAGATACAACAATTCTTGATTTTATCCGCTATGCTGTGAAGTATTTTATTTCAACACAACAAGAGTTTATATGGGCAGCGTGACGCTGCACCCAATTCGCACACTTGGCTTGTTGTTAACAAGTTTTGTGTGCCTGCGAAATTACTATGATATGGAGGAAAAACACAAAATGCGTAAATCAAGAATTAAGAAAAAAAGGAAGGGCAAATCAACGCAGGACTTAATCGGTATAAAGACCTTTACCAAAAACGGCTTAAAGGTTGGTAAAGACGAGCTTGTTTTCTTTATGGTACAGCCTACAAATATTTCTGTGTTGTCGCACATCAACATTGAAATCAAGATTCGTCACCTTATGATGATTCTTTCTGCTGTGCCTGATATTGAGATAACCTGTACTGATTCCTGCGAATGTTTTGACACAAACAAAAGCTATATCAAAGACCGAATTGAAGAAGAAAGTAATGAAAAAGTCAGAAAGATTCTGAACAAGGATTTGAAATTTCTCGACAGTATTCAGACGGAAACTTCAACTGCAAGACAGTTTTTGTTCATTGCAAGGTGCAAATCCGCAAAGTCGGAAAATGTGTTGCAGAAAGCAAACAGGGTTGAAAAAATCATTGCCGACCAAGGCTTTGAGGTTACACGAATGAGCAAAGGTGACATCAAGCGGTTTCTCGCAATCTATTTTGATGCAAGTATGAACGGTGACCTTATGCCTGACTATGACGGTGAACAATATATTTCGGAGGCTGAAAATGAAGAAGCATAAAGGGAAAATCCAACTGGGAATTGTTATAGGTATATTTTCTGCAATTTTAATTACCTGTCTTATTTCGGTGTTCTCACAACTTTACACCGAAAACAAAGAAAAAGAAGAATTCAGACAGCTTGCAGACATTGTTACGGAAGAAACAACAGAAAATATTAGAAAGCCTAATATCCTAAAAGTCGGTAATTTTGATGTTGAAAACAGGTCTGAACAACCTATTTATTACACAACTGACTATCAGCCACATTCAATATCAGAACTCACTTCAATGAACTCTGATTGCTTCGGTTGGATAAGCATAACAGGCACAAACATAAACTATCCTGTTATGCACACACCCGATAATCCGCAAAAGTATCTGTATAAAAACTTTTACGGTGAATACAGCCTTAGTGGTGTGCCTTTTTTGGATAGCAGATGTTCAGCCGACAGCACAAACCTCATAATCTACGGACACCATATGAACAACGGCACAATGTTTGCCGAGCTTTGCAACTATACAAGCTCTTCATACAGAGATGAACACAAAGCAGTTGTACTTGAAACAAAAGACGGTGTATCTGCATATACCGTCTTTGCTGTTCTGAAAGTTAAGTCTGATGATGAATGGTACAGGTTTACATCAGCACTTACAGAAAACAGGTACAATTCTATGGTTGAATACGCAAAAGAAAAATCTATTTATGAAACAGATATCGCACCAAAATACGGTCAGCAGATATTAACGCTGTCAACCTGTTACGGTAATAATCAGGATGACCGCATACTTGTGTTGGCGGTACGAAACTAAGGAGGTAAAAATGGGACTGTTTAAAAGAAAACCAAAGGTACTTACGCCACAGCAGGCAGAGGAGATTTACACTAAAGATTTCTTTGATATGATTCTGCCGTCAACAATAAAGTTTTTTACCGACCACTACATTGTGGGGGACTCATATCGCAGTGTGTGGGCGGTGCGTGAATATCCCACCTCAACGGAAGAACAGGCAATACTTTCTCAGCTTGCCGACAGAAATTGTGTAACCCTTCGCATTTATCACAGACTTGTGGAAAGTATGGAGCAGAGAAAAATCATACAGAACGCCACACGCAAAAACAAACTGAAATCAAGCGGTAATGATGTGAACGAAACCATTGAGGCACAGGGCAACCTTCAGGATGTTGTTACCCTCATTGTGAATATGCACAAGAACAAAGAACCCCTTTTGCATTGTTCGGTATTTATAGAACTGAAAGCCAAGAGTAAACAGAAACTAAAGGAACTTCAAACCGATATTGCAATGGAACTTACCCGGTCAAATATTGTGGTTGACAGACTTACACTTCGTCAAAAGGAAGGCTTCTTGTCTGCTTTACCCATAGGTTCAAATCAATTCGGCAGTCTTTATGAAAGGGTGTTGCCGGCAAGTTCTGTTGCGAATCTGTTCCCGTTTAACTTCTCAGGTAAGACAGACCCCAACGGCTTATATATCGGACGAGATAAATACGGCACGAATATTCTTGTTGACTTTGAAAGACGAACAGAGGACAAGACAAATTCAAATATCCTTATTCTCGGCAACTCAGGGCAAGGAAAAAGTTATTTGTTGAAACTCATTCTCACAAACATTCGTGGAAGTGGGAAGAAAATCGTTTGTCTTGACCCTGAATCAGAGTATGAAAACCTGACCGACTCACTTGGCGGTTGTTACATTGACTTTATGTCAGGCAGATACAAAATCAATCCTTTAGAGCCTAAGGCTTGGAATACAGATCAAGGTGATATTGACAAAGATGCACCGCCTGCTTTTAACAAAGTTACAAGGTTATCACAGCACATTGCGTTCCTAAAAGACTTTTTCAGAACCTACAAGGACTTCACCGATGCACAGCTTGACACAATCGAAATTCTGCTGATGAAGCTATATGCAAGATTCGGCATTACAGATACAACCGACTACAGCACAAAGAAACCGTCAGACTTTCCCGTAATGAGTGATTTTTACGACTTATGCGAAGAAGAATATATGACCTACGACCGCAAGAGGAAATACCTCTACACAGAAGAAGTTTTGCAGGAGGTTTGTTTGGGTATTCACAGTATGTGTGTAGGTTCCGAAAGCAAATACTTTAACGGTCATACAAACATCACAGATGACAGTTTTTTGTGTTTCGGAGTTAAAGGGTTACTCGATACAAACAAAAGACTAAAAGACGCTATGCTTTTTAATATTCTCTCATATATGAGCAACAAGCTCCTTGGTGATGGAAACACAGTTGCATCAATAGATGAAATGTATCTTTTTCTTTCAAACCCAACAGCCATTGAGTATATCCGAAACGCAATGAAGCGTGTGCGTAAAAAGGATTCGTCTGTGATTCTTGCAAGTCAGAACATTGATGATTTTCTGATTCCGAGTATCAAGGAATTTACAAAACCGCTTTTCTCAATTCCAACTCACCACTTCCTGTTCTACCCCGGCAATATCAATCCAAAAGATTTTGAGGATGCGCTTATGGTTGAGCCAAACGAATATTATGACCTGATAAAGTTTGCAGAAAGAGGAACTTGCCTGTATAGATGCGGTAATGAAAGGTACTTGTTACTTGTTCAAGCACCTGAATTCAAGTCCGAAATTTTTGGTAGTGCCGGGGGAAGATAGAATTTAATTGACAGTAATCATTTACAGATGATATAATTGTAAAAATTCCAATTAATTTACTGTGTGTTTTAAGATTAGAAAGTATGATATGACGAGGTGTAATGTGGATAAACTTATTGAGTGGATTAATTCCGATATATATTCTATTGTGTTTACATTGATAACAGTTTTGTTGTCTGGTGTTATTTCTTTATTAATTTCAGCAGTTTATTTTCATGTAGGTAATAGGAATAATTTGAAGATGTCTGTTGTTTATCCAATAAAAAGATTATTGGAAGAACCTTGTTCTACACAAAACTATAAAAAGCTCTGTAGCTTATCAGAAGAATACAGTGCAAAATATTTCAAAAAAGCTGAAAAGAAAATAATATTACAAATGCTTGAAATATATAAAGAAGTTAGTACATACAACGAAATATGGATTAATGCCGATATATTGTTTTCGTATTTTGAATATACATTAAAAAAGAATGGTATAGAGCCTAAAGTGTGTCCTATAACAGATATAGATGGTAATCTTATAGCATACGATTATCCATTAGAAGTCAATTATTTAGTGGAGGATATTGTATCAGTTCTTGAAGAACAAGAAAAATACTTTGATCCAGACGAATGCGAAACGTCAGTGATTAAATTGTATAGATATTATTGCGAGAATTATTATGGTGCGAATGATATTGTGTTTTTCAGCGATTATTCTTATAGTCAAGTTTTAGAAATGTCAAAAACAAAGAAAAAATGGGATAAAACTTTTGATAATATGAGAAAAATAAAAGAAAAATTTTTTAATCTTAAAATTGTTTGCAAATAAATATTCGTTAAAAGCCAAGTGGTTTAGATTTAAATCACTTGGCTTTTATTTACACAATTTTAATATCTTTGATTTCTATAGTTTCTCTTTTTATATTGTTTCGATAAACTAAAAATTTTATCTCTCGTAATATCTGCCATTCACTTTCAGCACCGCCGAAGTCTTGCAATGAAATTGAATAGTTCTCCCATTCTTTGCTCGTTTGGATATTGTAAGATACATCACGGCTTTTAAGCCTAAGTTCAACTGTGAGTTCAAAACTATTATTTACAGATTTAAGAGAAAAACATAAATGCTTATTCTGTAAAAATTGATTATGCATATTTACTTCTCCGGTAAAGAAAACAAGAGAACAAATTTCAGCTCTGGTTTTTGTAAAATCATAAGCGGCTATAATTTTATTTTTTGCTTTATCAAAAGTAACTTTACAGCCGTTATAATTAACTTCGCCTATGCAATAACCTTTGTGTTCGGATAAATTGATAAATATATCAGTAGAGTTTGTTTTTAACTTGTTAATAAAACTGTCTCGTTCTTTTTCCCATCTATTTGCATTTATTTCTGTGTCAAAAATTCTGCAAATCTCATCTTTAAAATTTGTTAATTCACCTTTTAAAATGTCTGTATTGCAGTCAAGTTTTATGCCTTTATTATTTGGGTTAATGGCACCTTTTATTTGTTGAAATTCGAAATTTGGAAGAAGGAAAGTAAAGTACGATTGTTGTTTCATCCAAACTGCTCCCATTTCATTCAGGCAAGCCGCACTTTCGTAATAATTATCTGATAACATAAATACAGGAATCACAGTATCAGAGTCCAATAAGTTGCGGAGATAATCGTAAATATTTTCTCTTATAGGGACATCTAGTTAAGTAGCATTGAGCAAAGCTCAATGGGCATTTCGGCATTTTGTCCACCACGCTGTTCATTTTTGCAGAGCAAAAATGTGTCCTACAATGCCGAAATGCCATACATTACAACAAACTCAATTATATTTTTTTATTTCCTCTATAAAATTAAATTTTTTGTAATCAAGATAAGGTGCTTCAAAATATTTTGGCTTTTCCCAACCTAAGCCGTCAAGGTATATATAGCCTGCTCCCTTTTCTGAAATCGTCTGTAATCCCTCTGTTTCCCCGAAAACCATACGATAGGCTTCATTACTCATATTACCTAAAGCGAGTCTTACAGACAAATTATCACGCAATTCCGTGGGGATATTATTAGCATTAGGCTGTTGCGTGCTCAAAATAGCAAACACGCCCATTTCTCGACCTTTCAAAATTATTTCGGTTAAATTTGCCATTGTTTCTGAAAATACCTTTTTATCAGCTCCTGCCCTAAATGCCCCCAATTCATCAAAAAGGATAAACACAGGCTTTAAACCATAATCAACATAAGAATTACCGTACACAAAATTTTCTCCATTTTCCTTGTATTCGGTAAAACGGTTATTCATAATATCTTTTACTTCTCTTGTAAGCCTTGCTATATTATTTGTGTCGCTTGCTACATATTCCTTACCCCAATAATGTTGTAGGCTCGAAAGGTCTGAGCGTTTAGGATCACAAACATACACATCTGCGTTCATTTTCTTCATTTCAATTATAAGGTAATTTAAAAATGTAGTTTTACCCGAACCGGTAACTCCTGCAAGCAACATATGTGGCTGTCTTAATACATTCCAATTTAATTCAGAATTCAGAGGAATAAGTGTACTTTTATTTTTATTTGCAGTACCACATTCAACTACAATCCTTTCAAATTTTCTAGTTCTGAAAATGTAGTCTGTGTATGTAATAGTGTCTTTTTTATTATCCAAAGGGAAACCCGTTAGAGCAGAAAGCTGGTTATCTAACTCTGATAATTGCCTGTCGAATTTATCAGCGTGCTTGTATGCTCTAATAATAAACACTTCATCATTAGGTTTAGCATAACCTAGTGTGACTGATTTTGCTATAACTGTTCTGTCAAGACTATCTTTTTTAGTTTCGTACAGTTTATTCGCTTCTATAAAGTACTGCAACCCTTCGATGATTTCTTTACTGGGTTTATTGCGTGTTCCCTGCTTTTTAAATTTTCGGTATTTTTTCCATAGGAATACAAGCATAAAAACATATAGGGCAAATATCAGAACAGCAATAATGTTTGCAATAACACTACTTCCACCCGAAAAAACAATTTTATTCTGTATATCTGACATAAGCCAAACAACAGGAAAAAAACTACAAAAACTAAAAGCAAGCAAGCTCCAAAACAAATAATTTCGGTGCTCAGCATTTGTAAGGCTTACCTTGTAAAAATCATTAGCATTTTTTATCATTGTTTCACTCCTTTACAACAAAAACATCATCAGCAGAAGCAGTCACATTTATATTTCCATTTGAGAAATAAGACTTGACCTCTATATTTTTAAAGCCAACCTTGACACCCGTAGGAATAGGATTTTCCGAGTTAATATCAAACAACGGATTATTTTTCCTGCTAAGTGGTACTTTGACAGAAATTTTTTCAAACCTTAATTTTGGTAATGCCACCGAGTATTTGTAACCATTGATGTTGGTTGTCCTCTCACCGTCCTTATAATCATAAGAGGGAGAAATTTCAGCGAGTAAAAATACATCGCCGAGAGAGGTAGGGTCAATTCTTAAATCTGTAATTTTTAGCATAATATTATTCCTTTCTTTCAATTCAATAACAAAATTTCATTTAAGTCTTGTGTAAGAGTCATTTTTTTGATTATAATGTAAAAATTCTTGACTGACGGCACCTCCAATGCTTCCGACTGATTTTTTTAACGCATACTTTTCTTCCTTATATAATGACATTAACACTGCTATTAACTGTACCCTTGTTAAGGTCTGCCTATATTCTATAGCTTTTTCAATCATAATTATCCCACACCTCCTCTACTTCTTCGTCAGAATAATTCCAGTCCCAATCGAAATCAATGTGATTCATTATCCTCACTCCTTTTCTTTAATTTTTTTCTTACCAAACTGGCTATAAAAACAATTGCTGAAATGGAAAGTACTACGATTATCCAAAGGCTAAAATATTTATATATTTTCACCCCATACCATACAGCTACTTTACTCATAGCTTTACTCTGAAAATTACCAGTAGCTAAACAAAAAGGAACGGGTAATATTATTGAAGCCAGCAGAAGCAAATACTTGATTTTTGAATATTGTATTCTTTTTAAAACAACCGAAAACATTATCACTACAGTTATATAAACCAGAAATAAAACCACTAGCAATGCCTGATAAAACCAGTATTCTAACTGAGAGTTTACTTGACTTATAGCTGTTTCCAACAATTCTACATTAGACAGAAAAAACAAGAAAAAATGGGCAGTCAAACAAATAAATGCAATTCGTAAATCACAAGAAATCATTTTCTTTTTCATTTAATCACCTCCCAAAGTGAAATTTATGCTTCGGGGAGGTGTAAACCTCCCCCCCAATTAACTTAAATTTCTTTTCCTGTGAAAATTGCTTTCTTATCGAATACTTCTTCCATATCTATCATTAACTGTTTTCTTTCTTTTTCAGTCAATTTATTTAATACAGAGTGATGAGCGATTTCATCTATAATCAACCATTTCAAATTCAATAAATCTGTAAATTTTACATATACTTCTTTTGGTTCTTTAACTTTTTTACTCATTTAAATTAACTCCTTTTAGTAAGTGGATTTTTGTGTGTGCTTCTGTGCCGTCACAAGTATCAAAAAATATAACCAAGTAGAACTACTTGATTATATATTCATTTATATCATTATACTTAATCAATACAGCTATAATCATCAACAGCTTTACTGCATATTGTTTATATATTCTACTTTCGTAAATATTCTCTGCTAACGTTCTACGGAAGTCCTCAATGTACTCGGCAGTAGTCTGTTTAATATTTAAAGTACTGTTATAATAGGCTTCCTGATGCGTTTCTGGAAAGACTTCCATAATATATTTTATTACAGATTTCTCACCTTTGCCAGCCAACAAAAGATAATTTATTTTTTCATTTTTTTCTTCGATATCAACAAGGTAATTCTTCGCCAATGAAATTGCTACATCCATAGCATACCCTGAAGTTACAGTATTAGGATATCCTTCTTGTATCATCAAATGTTTAAACAGCTTAATTGCATTATAGCCTGTGAAAGAAAAGCGTAACTTTAATCTCATTCTTAATTCACCTCCAAGTGTTACTATGTGTGGTTACTTGCGCCGTCACTATGTTAATTATAACACAGAATTTCAAGATGTCAATACTCAATTCAAATTTTTTCAAGCTAAACCAAATAAACCAATAATTTTTACTACCCTATTCATTTTTATACAAAGCTACTGTTAGCATAAGTGTTAGCACAACAAAAAATGCGTAAAAAAACAAAAGAGCGTTAATACCCATTTTAGCTAGGCATTCACGCTCTTAATTATATTTTTCAATTTATTCCCACTCCATAGTATAAGGCGAAAATTTTCGGTAGTATCGGGGACAGATAATTTGCAAGGTATATTAGTTGTGATATAATCATTCATAGACATATATCTTAAAAATACTTTGTTAAGGAGCAAAAATGGATTGGATAGACGAGTTTATAGAACTTTTTATGTCACAAAAAACAGGAAGTGTGGAGAAAGCACTTTTATATAAACAACAATACATTCCTCAAAAACTATATCGTTATCGAAGTGCTGAAAAAATTGAGCGTTTAAAGGATGAAATTGTCAATGGAAGAATTTTTATGTCATCTCCATTAAATATGAATGATCCTTTTGACTCCTGCTCGTTGTTAGAAAATAGTAAACCAACGGTATATGTACATGATAAAAAAATTTATGAAGAGAGATTTAAAGAAATCCTTGATAAGAATACTTTTAATAAAATCTTTAAAGATGGTAATTGGTTTGAAAAACTTACAGAGTCGGTTGCTTTGAAATATGTTTCACCTGAAGTAATTGATGAAGCTAAGGAAAAAGCATTGAAAACAATAATGCAAGGAATTGAGGATATTAACTCTGAGATAAATGAAACAATAAATCGAACATATCGTTTTGCATGTTTTACTCAAAGCAAAACTAATTTACCGATGTGGAATCATTATGCTAATGGTCATAAAGGTGTATGTTTAGAATATGACACTACAGAAATTAATAACATAATAAACATTAATGTACTTTTCCCAGTAAAGTATGTAGATAAGCTTCCTGACGGAATTTCACTCATGAAAGCTCAAGATGAGTTGCGTATGGAATACTTTCTTATGCATAAATTAAGAGATTGGAGTTATGAGAATGAATGGCGTTTGATTTATAATATTGGTTTTTGGTATAAAGATCCAAGTGAAGTTTCATACGAGATTTGAAAAAAAGGTGCATCGATATATTTTGCATTGCCGTCAAAAGTATATTTAGGTGCTAAAATATCTGATTTTGATGAAGAACAGATAAGAAAATGGTGTAGTGAGCATAGAATACCTGTACAGAAAATGAAGTGTACAGAGTATGGTTTGAAAGCTACATAATAGATTAATAACAAAGAGCTAACTGAAAATCAGTTGGCTTTTTTTATTTTTGGAGGTGATACAATGTCTGCCACAATAGGTGCAGCACTAAAGAAAATAGCAGTTTCTCTGCTGACAGACAAAAAAGTTTTAAAAACAATAAGCGGTATAGTAATCGGCATAATCATAGTTGTGGTTATGCCGATTATTGCTGTTATTTCTATTTTTAACGGCAGTATGAACATTGATACCGATAAGCTCAATCAGTCTATACAACAAAACATTTCTGATGAGCAAATGGAAAAATTTCAGCTTATAAATGACACAATGTCCGAGGTCGAAACTCAGCTTGATAAAAAGAAACTGTCTGATTGCAACACGCAGGCAGAGGTAATATATCTGTTTTTTCTGTCTGATAAATCAAAGGACAAAGATTTTGTAAAAAACTTTGTTTCCTGTTTCAAGAAAAATCAATCTGACGAAGATTTGATTAAAGCAGTAAATGCAAAGTTTGGTACAGAGATTGAGTATGCAGAGTTTCAGAAGATGATGCAGTCAATCAAGGGTGCAGAAATCAGTATGTCAGGCTTTACTGATAAGACCACAAAGAATAATCTTGACCTTGTTAGGTGGTGCGAATACAATCTGGAACAATGTGAAAGAAGGCGGAGCAATCTCAACTATGCCCGATATACCCGGACTTGCGGTCTGGATGGACGGTCACATAGGTGTGTATGTCGGCAACGGTGAAGTTGTTGAAGCACAAGGCACAGCCTACGGAGTTGTGAAAACACAGCTTAAAAATCGTGGCTGGACTAAGTGGATGAAGATACCAAATATCAAATATATTGAGGATAAGGAGAGTAAAAAGTAATGAAGAAAACAAGCGTAAGCATAATGTACGATGATGAAAAACTGTCTGCTGTCAAGCTGTATATATCACAGCGTGATTTAGATTTCAAAGAAGAACTTGAAAAATCGGTTGATACTTTGTACTCAAAATATGTTCCTGCAAACGTCAGGAAATTTATTGATATGAAGTCATCGCAGGCAAAACCACCCAAACCTAAAAAGCCAAACCCACAGGAAGAAAATACCGAGGTGGTAACTTGAGAACTCAAAACTTCGGTGTAGAAATTGAAATGACCGGCATCACTCGCAGTACTGCGGCGAAAGTGATAGCCGGTTATTTTAATACCACAGCAACTCATATCGGAGGTTGCTATGATTCATATTCTGTCCGTGATAATGATAACCGACAATGGAAGATTATGCGTGATGCAAGCCTTAGGTGTACCAACCGTTCAGGTGAACAGGCAAGTGTTTTGTACTCTGTTGAATTCGTCACACCCATTTGTAATTACAATGATATTGAAACTATACAGGAGTTAGTCAGAAAACTTCGTGGTGCAGGAGCAAGAGTGAATTCCAGTTGTGGTATGCACTGCCACATTGATGCGTCAAGACACACCCCGAAAACACTTCGCAATATAGTTAATATTATGGCATCAAAAGAGGACTTGCTCTATAAGTCACTTAAAGTGAATGTTAGCCGTGAGCATTACTGTCAGAAGATGGATACAAGATTTCTTGATGAAATCAATAACCGACCTCCTCTTTCAATGGAACAACTAAAATCAATGTGGTATGACGGAGGTGACTACAGCTACAGACACTATGATGACAGCCGTTATCACGGATTGAATTTGCACAGCGTGTTCAGTAAGGGTACTATTGAATTTCGCCTGTTCAATTCAACACTACACGCAGGAGAAGTGAAAAGTGCAATTCAGCTTTGCCTTGCAATAAGTCATCAGGCTTTAATTCAAAAGTCTGCACGACATACAAAAACAGTATCGGATAACGAAAAATATACTTTCCGTACTTGGTTGTTGAGGTTAGGACTTATCGGTGACGAGTTTAAAACCGCCCGTCATCATCTCCTGAAAAATCTTGACGGCAATATTGCGTGGAAAGATCCTGCACAGGCTGAAAAGCAAAAGGAAAGACTTGCACAGAAAAGACTTGAGGTCTTGCAGAACAGTACAAATGAAAATATAAATTCAGAACCCGAAGTTGAAACTGCTGAACGGCAGGAAGAAACTTCGGGTTTAGTTATGAGAATGTAAAAATTTTTAGAAGGAGTTATTTTTATGAGTAAGTTATATGTTGCCTATGGAAGCAACTTGAATTTAAAACAAATGGCATATCGTTGCCCAACTGCAACTCTTGTGGGAACAGGAGTGATAGATAATTATGAATTGCAGTTCAAAGGTATGCCGACCGGAGCATATGCAACCATCGCACCTTGCAAAGGAAAATCCGTTCCCGTTGCTGTATGGGATATAAAACCTATTGATGAAATGCGACTTGACCGATACGAGGGTTATCCCTCACACTATTTTAAACAGGATGTTCCTGTCATGATGAATAACGGAGAAGAATTGTCTGCTATGGTTTACATTATGGATTTAAAACAAAAGTTCGGATTGCCGAGTAGCAATTACTATTACACAGTTCTTCAAGGTTACCATGATTGCAATCTTGATGACAGTGTGTTTAAAGATGCAGTGAAGAACAGCGCAGATAGATTCGTGGAAGAACAAAACAGTGAACCGAATTTATTTGACGATGAAGGTTTTGATATGGGAGGTATGAAATTGTGAATGAGAGAAAGAAACTGAAAAAGCAACTTGGAGATAAATATATTTTTAAGAAGTATCTTTCGTCAGCCGAGGTCAGAAAAATACTTTCTGAAAATTCAAAGGACAAGCATGAAAAGTTATTTGCATCTCTCACAGTAGGTTGTGTAAAAATCAATGCAATAATATTTCCCACACCTGATTGTATGATGATGGGGTATGACATTCTTGTAAAGGATACTCCCGACAGCAAAGAGTGGATATGCTATGACACATTAAATGATGATGTGAAATACAATTCTCTGAATTTGGAGCAGGAAATGTTTAATATACTAAGCCGTGAAGTTGAAGAGTACGGTTTGTCATATACCAACTGCAATTTTGAAGTTGTAAACGGCAAGGTTATGAATAAGGAATAATCGGCGAAACTTTCGCCACATTCGCCCCGTGTCGGCTTTTTAATGAGATGTCGGAACGTTATCCGAAAACTAAATAAAACCAAATTAAGGCGATTTGTGGCGAAGTTATAGAATAAGTAAAAACGGCAAATCGGGCAGTTTTTCGAGGGTAGGTATTTAAGCAGGATAAAGGCGTATTCCGTGCAGGCACGGATATGCCGAATTACACCGACCGGCAACGCCGTTCGGGACTTTTCAAAGGTGTTACATTTTCATCTTTGTGTTACCGATTGTATTCCAAACTGCCCGATTTTGCCGTTTTTACGAAGATTTCTATGAATACTCAAAGTGTTACCGAAAGGAAAGATGAAAAATGGATAAGGATTCTAAACGAATAGGACTGTACATCAATCAGGATTTACTCAAAGCCTGCGACAATGCAATCTCAAGAACAAACGCTACTTCAAGGAGTGATTTTATCTCAAGTGCTATTGAGTTTTATATCGCCTGGCTGGACTCAAAGAACATCAGCCGTGTGCTGACTCCTGCACTTGAGTCTGTAATCGGTTCAAAAATACTTGATACAGAGGACAGAATTGCAAGAGTATTATTCAAGCAAGGTGTAGAACTTGCAATGCTTATGCACGTGGTTGCCGCAACGAATAATATTGATGAAAGCCAACTGAATAGTTTGCGTAAGTTATGTGTTGATGAAGTCAAACGCAATAGTGGTAAGTACAAATTTGATGATGCGGTCAGGTTTCAGAAGGGATAAACTATGCCCAGAATCATTATGAAGTCACCGTATATGAAACCAAATGGAAGATCGCATATCGGCAACTATGTAAAATATATTGCAACCCGTGACGGAGTTGAAAGTGCCGACAGCACACAAAAATTTATGGAGCAAACCGTACAACAGAATAATATTATCAAGAAACTGCTTTCCGATTATCCCGATTCAAAGGACTTGTATGAGTACGAAGATTATGTAAATAATCCTACTCGTGGAAATGCAGACGAGCTGATTATGAGTATCGCCGAAACTCATTCAGAATTATTCAACGACCGAGAAAAGTATGTAAAATACATTGCAGAACGACCGAGAGTTGAGAAACTATCAACACACGGTCTATTTACTGATGAGGGTGTACCGATAGTTCTTTCGAAAGTTCAAAAGGAAGTAGCAGAATGCAAGAGCAATGTGTGGACACATATCATTTCTTTAAAGAGAGAAGATGCAGAAAGGCTGGGCTACAACAATGCAAATGCATGGATGAATCTCATTCGTTCACAACGAAATATGATAGCAGAAAATATGAAAATTGCACCTGAAAACTTCAAATGGTATGCGGCTTTTCATAACGAGGGACACCACCCTCACATTCATATGATTGCATATTCTACAAAACCGAATGAAGCATATCTAAGTGAAAAAGGTATCGAAAACATCAAATCAAACCTTGTACAAGTAATTTTCCGTCAGGATTTGATAAGTATTTATCAAAAGCAAACCGAACACAGGGATAAGCTACGAGCAGAGGCGAGGTATGTTGTTGATGATTTGGTTTCAAAAATCAATTCTGAAATCTATATCAACTCATCTATTCAGCAAAAGCTGTTGGAACTTGCCCACAGACTTTCAAAGACAAGTGGGAAGAAGGTCTACGGTTATCTCAAACCTGATGTAAAGTCACTTGTTGATTCCATTGTTGAAGAACTTGCAAGTGATGAAAGAATAGCAAAGCTGTATGATTTATGGTATGAGCAAAAGGAAAACACTATCAAAACCTACACAGATGAAGTGCCGGAAAGAATACCTCTTGCTCAAAACAAGGAGTTTAAATCAATCAAAAATGCAATAATCAAGGAAGCGTTGAAACTCAATCTCACCGAAGATGAGGTTGAAGAAATCGAGAATGCAGACGAAGAACCTGTTACAAGTCCCTTTAAATATGAAGAAAACACCTATGCTGAATCAGACTTTGATTCAAGCAAAGGTGTTTTGTATCCTAATTATTTATTTAAAACTAACCGAAACAGCGTTGCAGTTTCTTCATTAAATCTCCTGCGTTACATCTGCAATATGATTCAAAATCAACTGAGGTTTGAAGAAAAGCAGAAAGTACAAAGGACAGATAAAAAATTACAGCAGAAGATTAATGATAAGAAGCAGGCTCAGGGGTTGAAGATGTAAGTTGAATAAAACTTGAAGTTGATTTTCATCCTACACATGAGACCGCCGAGAATTTTGTGTAAAAGTGAATAACAGACTTCCCTTCAAGCAATAATGGAAATAGAAAAATTAATTGTTTGAAAGGAAGTTTTTTTAATGGCAAAAGCACCGGCAGAAATGATGAGAGAATTTGTAAGAAGTCAGAATTTTACCTCAACAGACGAAGTTATGACAGCGATGAAAGATATGTTCAAGGACATTCTTCAGGAGGTTATGGAATGTGAGCTTTCCGATGAACTCGGCTATGAGAAAAGTGAAAGAACGTCGAATGATGAATGTGGCAATAAGTCGAAAAATTACAGAAACGGTTATTCCAAAAAGACGGTAAAAACGCAGATGGGCGAGCTTGAAATCAAAGTTCCGAGGGATAGAAACGGCGAATACGAACCCAAAATAATCAGCAAATACAACCGCAATGCAGACGGTATGGAAGAGAAAATTCTCTCACTCTATGCCTGCGGAATGAGCCAGCGTGACATTGCAGAACAGATAAAAAATCTTTATGATGTAGAAATCTCTCCTGAGCTTGTCAGCAAGATAAGCGAGAAGATTATGCCCGATGTGACTGCTTGGCAAAATCGACCTCTTGAAGCAGTATATCCGTTCGTTTTTATGGATGCAATTCATTACAAGGTCAAGGAAAATCATCAGTATATCACGAAGGCTGCATATGTAGTTCTGGGCATCAATCTTGACGGGCAGAAAGATATTCTCGGCATATGGATTGGCGAAAATGAGAGCAGTAAATTTTGGTTAAATGTGTTGAACGAGCTCAAAACTCGTGGAATTAAAGATGTATTTCTGTTCTGCGTGGACGGTCTGACAGGTTTTAGACAGGCTATTGAAGCGGCTTTTCCGAACGCACAAATCAAGCGTTGCATCATTCATCAAATACGTTCAAGCACAAGGTTTGTCAGCTACAAACACATCAAGGAACTGATGGCTGACATCAAGAAAGTATATCAAGCTATCAGCGAGGAAGAGGCTATGAACAACCTGATTTTGTTCAAGGACAAGTGGGGCAAAACTTATCCCTCCTGCGTGAAAAGCTGGGAAGAAAATTGGGATATTCTATCTACATTCTTCGCATATCCACCCGAGGTTCGGAAGATAATATATACAACGAATATTATCGAAGGTTTGAACCGTCAGTTCAGGCAGATTACGAAGAACAAGCCGTCATTCACAAATGATGACAGCCTGTGCAAAATGTTGTATTTAGCGTCGCAAAAGATTGTCGAACGCTGGACACAAAGATGTCGAAACTGGGACATAGTTTTGAGCCAGTTATCGATAATATTTGAGGACAGAATACCGGCTTGATTTGCCCCCGAGAATAGAATTTCCTGTCCGCAGAATGTTATTCACGCAAAGCGTGCATAACATTCTGCAGACAGGAAAGAAAAGTTAACACGGGGCAAATCAGAAAGCCTGATTGCACCGCAATCCGCTGTTTTGTTATTGCTTGAAGGATTATTATTTACACAGAATTTTATGGGGTGCCCTACACATTACTGTTTCATAGCCAACTATTAGGAATTAATCTTATAAACAAATCTATTCTCCATAGTTTGAATGGTGTAAGTTTGTTAAAATTGTAATCTCTTGGTTTTCAACCTAACAGTTCACTTTTTGTTTTTCTTCCCAAATAAACAAAATCCATAAGAGGATAGAACGATTTCATTTCAGCCGAACTATTTTGTATCATACTACTTCTATAATTATTGTAATGCCCAACAGCCTCTTCAAAGTTCTTATACATCTTCCCTGATTCATTAACTGATGTTCTCGGATCACTAATTTTATCATGCAGTAAATCATACATATTACTGTATTTATCAAAATTTAGACTTACAAAAGCTTGGTATACACCCGGCAATACTTCGACACTGTGAATTTTATAATATTTTTCTATTTCATGCTCCGTTGGATAAGGTATGCTTTTTATCGTTTCACTGTTATTCTCCAGCCATTCATAAGCAGTCTCCTTGTCAAAAAGTTTAATTATAGATAAACATAACTTATCCACTACTTGTATATTATTTTTATCTATTTCAAACAAATAGTTCCATGTTTTATATCTAATAATCGGTGGCAAGAATGAAAACATGCGTAACACTTGAGGTGATGAGTATATACTTACCTGTATATCTAAAAAATATTTAATAAAAATTAGCGCATACAAATCAAAAATAGCGTCCTCAACACTTTCTACTTCCATATTAGAAAATTCGTCTGTATGCTGAGTATGAGTGCCATCTCTCCCAAGAGGGTTTATTTTTCTTATTATTTCAATCAATCTATCACTTAATTCATCACCTAGATTGTCCATTCCACTATTTACCGCAGGATTATTTGAATCCCTTTTTACCTGACCTAACATTAGTGTCCGACTACTGCCAATATCCAAGATTTTTCTAACCATCACTTCTGCATGTTTCCTAAGCCCAGCCATTTTCCCCATATTAGATATTTCTATGTATTGAGTATCATGCAACAAATTTCCTATTAAAATTGCATATTCACTATCGTTAAATCTATCCATAAAGTATCTTCCTCAAATTCAAATTTGTCATTCTTTTATTTGAAATTATCATACCACATATTAAGGAAGTTGTCTATCAAAAGATCAGCCTGTCACCAAGGGGCAACTGCACCCAAATACTGACAGGTGCCTCCTGTCACAGTGATAGGAGAAGAACTTACCCAAGTTAAGATATTACAGCAGAAAAGAAAAATATATTAAAACTAAGGAAGTGATAACAATATCAACATACATTCATTTTACAAAAGAACAGCGAGAACAGGCAAGGCGAACAGACCTTGCCTCTTTTCTTGTAAGCCAAGGTGAGAAAGTTAAGCGTTCCGGTTCGGAGTATGAGTGGCTTGACGGCTCACAAAAGGTAACAATCAGAGGTCATCTCTGGTATCATCAGTACGAACAGAAAGGCGGTGATGCAATAGATTTTGTTCGTAAATTTTACAACAAGGATTATGCACGGGCGGTAGAAATTCTTTTGAATGGTGGCGGTCAGGCAATAACTTCACCAATCATAGAAAAAGAACACAAGCCTTTCCAACTGCCACAGAAAAATGACAGAATGAGCAGACTTTTTTCTTATCTGCTGTTTACTCGTGGTATTGATAAAGATGTGCTTTATGAATTTGTGCGTAGAAAGATGATTTATGAATCTGCCGATTATCACAATGCTGTATTTGTCGGTTACGATACAAGCGGCACACCTCGCCACGCACACAAGAGAGGAACTGCAACAAGCAATCCGTATAAGGGAAATGTTGCAGGCAGTCAACCTAAGTTTAGTTTTCATTGGCATGGAAAAAGCGACAGATTATATTTGTTTGAAGCACCGATAGATATGCTGTCATTCATAAGTATGCATAAGGAAAATTGGAAAAGTCACAGCTATGGGGCATCCTGTTCAGTTTCGGACAGGGTGCTTTTTCAATGTTTGAAAGATAACCCCAACATCAAAAATGTGTATCTATGTTTCGATAACGACCAAGCCGGGCAGACATCAAACAAAAGAATTGCAGAAAAATTAAACAAAATGAACATACAAAACGAAATCCTCATTCCTAACCATAAAGACTGGAATGAGGATTTAGCTTTTTCAAAGGGAAGGAGTGAAATACTATGCCGTCAGGAATTATAACTTTGATTATTGTAACAGGTGCAATGTTTGCTATGTTCATAATCATTTCAACTGTGGGCAATTACTATTCGCTGAATCGTATAAAGGATAAAACTGTTGGACAAGGACAGCACGGCACAGCTCGGTGGGCGACCAAGAAAGAGATACGAAACACCTACAAGCAAGTTGTTTATCAGCCGACTGAATGGAGAACAAATCCCGACAGTCGACCTACGGAACAAGGCATAGTTGTAGGTTGCAAGAGCAAAGGGAAAACAACCACAGCAATGGTTGAAACAGGAGATGTTCACGCACTTATGATTGGTGCGGCAGGTGTGGGTAAAACTGCCTACTGGCTCTATCCCTGCATTGAGTATGCTTGTGCTACAGGTATGTCATTCTTATCAACGGACACTAAAGGCGATGTAGTTCGCAATTACGGAACAATTGCAGAAAAGTATTACGGTTACAATGTTTCGGTTATAGACCTGCGTAATCCAACACGCTCACACGGAAATAATCTTCTGCACCTTGTGAATAAATATTTTGATTTATACAAGGAAAGACCTGACTGTCTTTCCTACAAGGCAAAAGCTGAAAAGTATGCAAAAATCATTGCAAAGACGATTATATCAAACGGAATGGACGGTGCATCTTTCGGTGAAAACTCATACTTCTATGATTCCGCCGAAGGATTGCTGACTGCAACTATTCTTTTAGTTGCAGAGTTTTGCAAGCCCGAAGAAAGGCACATTGTTTCAGCTTATAAAATCATTCAGGAGTTACTTGCTCCGTCAGGACAGAAAGGGAAAAATCAGTTTCAACAGCTTATGGATTTACTCCCCGAAAATCACAAGGCTAAATGGTTTGCAGGGGCGGCTCTCAACACAGCCGAGCAGAGTATGTCAAGCGTTATGAGTACGGCATTGTCAAGGCTCAACGCTTTTCTTGACAGTGAGCTTGAACAGCTTTTGTGTTTTGATACAGAAATAGACGCTGAAAAATTCTGCAATGAAAAGTGTGCAATCTTCATTGTAATGCCGGAGAAAAACCCCAACACTTTCTTTATGGTTTCGCTTATAATCCAACAGCTTTACCGTGAGATACTGTCGGTCGCAGACGAAAACGGCGGTGTACTGAAAAATCGCTGTGTGTTCTTCTGTGATGAATTTGGAACTTTGCCGAAGATTGATTCGGCAGAGATGATGTTCTCCGCATCTCGTTCAAGGCGTTTGCAGATAGTTCCAATCATTCAATCCTTTGCACAGTTGGAGAAGAATTACGGCAAAGAGGGTGCTGATGTTATTATAGACAACACGCAGTTGACCATCTTCGGCGGCTTTGCTCCAAACAGCACAAGTGCGGAAGTCCTATCAAAAGCACTCGGTTCAAGAACTGTTATGTCAGGCTCTGTAAGCAGAAGCAAAAATGATCCGTCACAATCCTTGCAGATGATAGAAAGACCTTTGATGACTCCCGATGAGCTGAAGTCACTTCCAAAAGGCACATTTGTTGTTATGAAAACAGGTTTTTATCCTATGAAAGTAAAACTAAAGCTGTTTTTTAAATGGGGTATTAAATTTGAAGAAAAGTATGAGGTTATGGAAAACGGCAACCGTGAGGTTCACTATGCCAACCGCTCGGAGTTGTTCAACAACATAATTCAGACATACTGTCCTCAATATTTTGAACAGCCAGTAAATGATTCGGATTTTGATGAAGCAAGCGGTGAAAAAAAGAAGAAAAATGAAAATCTTAAAACCTCGCCAAATGCAGAACAGACTGAGTGTGAAGATATTGTTGATGCGGATGAACCAACATCAGCACAGCAAGATGAGCCAACAAAAGAACCCGAAAATTTAATTGGTGAACAGGATGCAAACAAGCAGGGAAAAGTAGTCGTCAGAATCGAACGACCACCACAGGGGGATAACAGCAATGAGTAGATTAACTTTTCTGTATCAAATGGACTTACCTCACAGAGCCGTAGCCGTATATACATACCTCCACGACCGAGCAAACAAAAACGGTGAATGCTGGCCCTCAGTAAACAAAATAGCAGGCGACATAAAGCTGTCGCCTGCTACAGTCCGCAGAGCTATTAAAGATTTAAAGAAAGTAGGTTTAATAGAAACTAAACAACGTTATCGTGAACAGGGCGGTAAGAGCAGTTTATTGTTTCAAATAAGTAAATAACGAAAAAATATATGGAAGAAAAATAAGAGATTATATTCGTTCGTAATTTTGTGTATTAGAGTTTATTCCAATAGTAGAAGTGAATGTATTTGTATTGCTATCAAATTTCATTTCTAAATTTCCATTGTATTTTTCAACTACTCGTTTAATACTTCTAGTGCCAATTCCGTGCATACCGGATGTGCTTTTAGAAGATACGAGAGTTCCATCAATGTATTTAGGTTTTTTATTGCAAGAATTTGAAATTTTAATGATTACAAAATTGGAATTTCTTGTACTAATAGAAAAATCAATAAATTTTTCATTTGTCATTAACGCTGACTCAACTGCATTTTCTAAAAGGTTGTCAAGTAAGGCAGTTATATCATGTTCTTTAATAAAATCAATATTTGCGTTTTTTATACTGATTGTAAAGTTGATGTTATTTTTCTTGCATATCTCATAATACCTATGAGTAATTAAATTGACTGTAGGGTTATTACAGTAGTCAATAGGATTCATAATATTAAAATCATCAACAATTTCAGATATATATTGAGTTATATTTGAATCTTTATTTTCTGATAATTGTTTAATTGTATTTAAGTGTTTAGTTATGTCGTGAATCAACACTTTTGAATTTTCATTCTGTTCGCTTAACAGCTTATAGTAATCTATCGTATCCTTTTCTTGCTGCTTATCTAAAAGTATTTGTGTGTATTTATGATTAACTTTTATTGTTAGTTCGTTTATATAGAAAACAATAATATTTGAAAACAATAGAAGTAAGTTTCCTATAACTAAAGATAATTTAAAATTATTATTTACTGAATAGATAATACAAAGATATACAGTAGTGTGCATTAAAATAATAGAAGCGATTGGCAGAATGCAAAGAATAAGAGCAAATTTAGAATTCGTTTCCATGCTTTCTTTTTGTGATATTTTTATAATTAAATGTATTAATAAGAAATAAAGCAATTTACAAATTGTAGCTTGAATAATTAATATAAAATCATCATTATAGCTTTCAAATAAATCTATCCTGAAAATGATTGAAGAAAAATAAAATACCATTAATTCAGTGACGATCATAAGAAATAAAAGAATTAAGTTATTAAATAAAGCGGATTTTAATTTTGTATTATAACATAATATTGAAATTAGAAAATTACAGAAAAAGAATCCCAAAAGATTTATAATGGGGATTTCACAAAAATGAAGTATGTATAAAATAATAAAATTTCCTAGTGCAAATAAAAATATGAATTTTTTAGCAATTTTTCTTTTGAATTTAAAATCAAAATAATAAAGAGATATTAGAGATTCGATAAAATATACCACAGCATAACATATATTTGAAGTCATATTGTACCTCCCATATATTCATAAAAAGCTTTTTTGAATGATGCATAGAAACTACGGGATATAGGTACTGTTGCTTTTTTAGAATTAAATGATAATGTGATTTCATTTTTATTAAAGTCTGTTACATTCTTTAAATTAACTATGTAACTATAGTGTGATTGGGCAAAATACTCGTATTTGGATAACTGCTTTTTCCAATAATCAAACTTTTTATTTGAAATGAACTCTTGCGTTTTTGTAACTAGTTTAGTTTTGCGATTTTCTATAGTTAAATACAAGATGTCAATTGTAAATATATTGTGACATTCATCAAAATAGTCTAAGATAATTTTTTCTGTGCTTTGTTTATACAGATTTAAAGCAATCTCCATGCTCCTAAAAAATCTATTTTCGTCAATGGGTTTAGATAAAAATCTAAAAACCTTTAAATCCATTGCATCATCAAGATATCCTTGAAAAGATGTAACTATAAAAACAATAATATTCGGATTTAGTGTTTGAAGATGTTTTGTAACAGAAAGTCCGTTAACACCGGGCATCTCTATATCGATAAACGCAAAATCAGTTTTAATTTGCTTATCCAATATAGAATCCCCATTTGAAAAGCAGGTAATATCAAAATTATAGGTTGACTGTTTTGATAATTTAAGGAGAAAATTTTTGATTTGCTGAACAATTTTCAAATCATCATCACATATCAGTACATTCATAGAGCTATACCTCCCTAATTAGGATTATAACTCAAAACAATAGATTTGTCATCTGCTTTGTTCCTGTTCAGATAAAATTGCATCAATTATTTTAGATATAAGTTTAAGTGATTTGTCATCGCAGAGATTTAATTTATCTACGATATTTTGTGAGATATTGTTACTTTTTAATGTCCCTAATAAAAGATAATCAGGAGTGATATTTAATACATTGCAAATTTTTGCAAATGTTTCAATACTTGGAACAGAATAACCATTCTCAATATTAGAAATGTGATTGTTTGAGAGGTTTGTTTTTTCTGCTAAAGTATTCTGTTTCATTTTAATTTCTTTTCTACGCTGTGCTATACGAACGCCTATTTTTTTGTAGTCAACATACATAAATATCACCCAATAAAATGTTATCAATTATCGGCAAGATTGTTAACAAATTAAGAAGGTAATATACTTATACGATTGTAATATTCAAAAAATAATTTAAAAGTTTTTATAGAGTTGTAAGATAAATCGTTATAACAGATGAAAAGTGCAATTTTTGTCGAATTTATTACCATTTTTGTAAAAATCAGCATTTACAAATATTTTTTGATAAAATTTATAACAAGGAGGTTGATTACTATGAAAAACGAAAAACTATTATCAACTAAAATTAAAGACGGAGTCAAAAAAGGATTGTTTGCTACATTGAAAGTTAACGCAAATTCTTCAGGGTGTTATATAATCTATCAGCCTAAAACGCCAAAGGGTTTTGAAAAGTTTAAAAACATCAAATGATCAAATTGATTTCAAGCAAAGTCGCCCGCATCTTATGCAAAGATGAAAAGCATACAGATAATTATGAGTTATATGAATATGCCATATACATAATTTTGTCCTCTGCATTTCATATGGCGACAGTCATAGTTTTAGGATTGGTTTTCAATCTATTGACTGAAAGTTTAGTGTTTTACTTGTCTTTTATAGTTATTCGTAAGTTTGCAGGCGGCTATCACGCTAAAACACCAGTAAGGTGTTATCTGTTCTCTTTTGCTTCAAACATAATAATATTGTGTTTAGTTAAGTGGCTTAGCAGTATTAACACTTTATTTATTTTTATATTTATAATATTTGAATTGCTTTGTGTTGTTCTGATATTATTGATATCCCCTCTTGATACAGAAAACAATCCCTTAACTGGACAAGAGAAAAAAATGTACAGAATGTTAACTTCCATTATTACTATTCTTATATTCATAATATCATCATTGTGTTTTTTTAAGGGGTATAGAAATATAGGAAGTTCTATGATATGCGGAGTTATAATGAGTGCATTGGTATTATTAATGCGAAAAATTCAAATTATCAACATGAGGATTAAAAAGTGAGTACAAAATGAAGTTAAAAGTATCTGTTTTTGAATATCTGAATCAAAAAGTTATGTATATCCAAGATGTTAATTACTATTTTGGAATAAGAGATGATTTTGATATAAAATTTGGAGATTATGAACTTAGCGAAGAAGAAGTTTTAAATATAGCTAAAGAAAATGATCCCGAAGAATACGAGGTTTTTATAAATACAAGTATCGAAGAACGTCTGAATAAAATAAATACATATAACATTGATGATATAAAAGAGCAATCATCATATGGGCAATTTACATTGTGTTTGCATCCATCCAGAAAGTGTAATCTTAATTGTAAATATTGTTTCAGAGAATCTGAATATCTTGGAGATGAACAACTCACCTTTGAAGTTGCTAAAGATGCAATAGACTTTCTTGTCGATAAATATGCACCGTTCGCTAGTAAGTATGTTGTGGATTTGTCTGGTTCAGGGGAGCCTTTGTTACAGATTGACTTAGTTAAGCAAATTGTTGAATATTGTAAAAAGAAGCGTAATGAGATTTGCAAAAACATTGAAGTAATGTTCTGTACAAACCTTACTCTGCTTACACCGGAAATAGTTAAATATTTAGACAATGAGCCTGCAATAATTCTTGGAACAAGTATTGATGGTGATCAAATTACTAATGATAACAACAGGACGTATGCTAATGGCAAAGGTACCTATGATGATATAATAAAAGGTCTTAAAATGTTTAAAAACAAGAAGTTAGGACTTGCTGTTACTGTTACTCCTTTAAATCAAGATGTTGATTTAATTTACGACTACCTTTATCATTTACCAAATGTTGATTGCGTAAGCATGAAATATATTAGGAGTTACGATGGGTCAAGATATGATTTTGATAATTTTGAAGTTGAGTATTTAATAAGTAGATATAAAAAATTATGCCAAAATATTTTAAATGAAATACAAAAAGGAAACTTTGATTACTTCAAAAAACTTCTTCAAGGAGGAGATTATTTTGGTGGATTAATCTATAATAATTTGTTCAAAGGTACATATAAAATATATCGATGCGATGCAGGTAAAAGTAGAATTACAGTTGATAACATTGGAGATATTTTTGCTTGCAGTGTAATGTATGGGAATAAAGATTTTAGGATTGGTAACATGTATACCGGTATAAATAAAGATATTCAGTCAAAATTTGAATGTTCTTCTATTGAAAGCGTAATAAATTGTAGAAATTGTTCTATAAAAAGTATTTGCGGTGGAGAGTGTTATGTTAATGCGTTTATGAAAAACAATGACATTTATGAACCTATTAACAAAATGTGTGAGTTGAAAATTGAACTTAATAAGTTAAGTATGTCGTTAATAAATCAGATGAAAAATAAATTTTGTTTAATATATAATCAACTTATAGATTTTGCATTTGAAGTTAGTAGATATGAAATAACTCCACCGGAAGTATGGGGGACAATGGAATATTTGAAACTCAGAAATATAGTGGTAAGTTATACTGAGGTCGATTCATACTTAAAAAAACATGATAATGTAATACAAGGAATTTTAAATTATCTAAATAAATATGATGATTCCATATCATTGTATAAGATATATTTAGGCAATAATATTAAATTTCCTTCAATTGCAGTACTTAATAAAATAAAAAATAATTTACTTAAATTTATTGTAATAATAAATGTTGAAAAAGATATGATTACATACAAAGAATATACTTTTAATAGCATAACGGATATTAAAACGACTAGCTTGAGGTATTTTATAAACAATTTATCAGATATTATAATTTATTGATGTTAGAAAATTTGCGTTGCAAATTTATCTATACAAGTTAATTGTTGGCAAAAAGATTTTTTAGGAGGCTAAACTCATGAAAAAAATTAGTATTTCTGATTGTTTAAATGAACTTAATATAAAAGAAACAAGTAAGGACACTATTAATAATATTAATGGTGGATGTACTTTTAGGGTCGGTAGATGTCTTAAAGATGGAACAGGTTGGATTATGGATGTATTCAGTAGTTGCAATAAACATTCTAGCCATGCCAGCAAAGCAAAATCTTGGGCAAAAAGTAATCTTGAAAAAGGTGCTCATGCAAAAGTAAAGGTAACTGATAGTAAAGTTACTATTACATTTTGATTTTTATTACTTAAAATTATTTGATTTAATAAATTAAAATTGTCAACAATTAGCTTGTTCTTTCTATTTTGTATCTTGTATCTAATATATATCTAACAGTCAAAAATTAAATGAGGTTAACTATGAAAAAAATCATTTCAGCATTTTTAATTTTACAATTAGTGTTTGTATCATTTACTTTTTCTGGATGTCATAAAAACACTACTTTAAATGATTCTAGGTGCCTTAAGTATTATACATATTGCGAGGATTCAATATGCGATTTGATTAATAAATATAATAAGTATTGCACAGTAAACTATAATGATACATATAAAATTGAAATTATAAAATTTGACTCGGAGGAAGAAATGAAATTAAAAATGTCAACAGAAATTATGGCAGGTGAGGGACCTGATATTTTTTCTTTGAGTCAAAAGCTTCCATTTGAGAAATTAACAGATAGCAAAACTATTGCAGATGTAAACGAGCTTATAAGTGAATTTAGTTATGATATAGGAATAGATAACTGCGATTCAAAAATTATGGATGCAGGAGTGATTGACGGTAAAAGATATTTTATACCTTTGTTCTATTCACCTGATGTTTTTATAACTACAGAGGAAACACTTAATAAGTACAATTTAACATCATCTGAATTTTCTTTTAAAGCATTATCTGAGAAACTTTCAAAAAATAAAAAAGAATATTCTCTTTTTGGAAGTGCCGATGATAATATTGCCTTTTTTTATTCGTTTTTAGATCAATATATAGATTTTAACAGCGGAAATACAGAATTTAACAGCGATAAGTTTTCGGAAGATTTGGATTCTATCTATAGCTTGATTAAGAATGACACTACCGACGAAAATGTTAATTATTTTTTATATGAAAATATAAATAATGGTGCTTCTATTTTATATAAGGAAATGCCTGCTTTTAGTGGTATAGTAAGGACATATTCGTGTTTAAAATATTTAGGATCAACTCCTGTGTTTGTAAATAATTACAATATGGATGATGATTCAATTTCTGCTTCTACAGATGTTGGTATTGCCGTTAATGATAATTGTAAAAATAAAGAAAAATTACTGCCTTTCATTAAGTACTGTTTGTCCTGTGATGTGCAAAAAAATATGAGTGAAGAATGTATGTATTTGCCTGTAAACAGCGATGCTATGGAAAAATGCATTGATTCAATAGATGAAGTAATAGATTTTGAAGATATAATTGTTAGTGATAAAGAAAAAGCTATTGTTGAAACTGCTGAAAGTGCGGCGATAAGAGATTATAAATATATTATAAACAACATAACAAAATGTAACTTATATAGCTTTAATTGTTTATCGGATACTTATTTTAATTCTTCGGTAATCAGTGATATAGTTGATAAATATTTAAACGGGGATATTTCAAAGGAAAAGTTTATTCATCAACTTACAGCAGCAACTGAGATTTATTTGAAGGAATAGATTATGGTGAATTATGTTTAAATTAAAATGCATATTGCAAAATGACGAAACAGATTGTGGCCCTGCTTGCTTGGCTGCAATTTTTGGAAAATATGGTTTAAAAGTTTCAATAGCAAAAATACGAGATATAGCCGGGACAGACCGTCAGGGAACAAGTGCATGCGGACTTGTAAAGGTAATTGAACACTATGGGTTTGAGCAAAAGGTTGTTGAAGCTGATAAAAATGCATTAACTCAAAAATTGCCCTTGCCTGCTATTGCTCATGTAGTGATTGACAATACCTTGCTTCATTATGTGGTTATTACTAAAATAAAAGATAATACTGTAGTAGTTTCTGACCCTGCAAAGGGGAGTGTAAGGTACAAAAAAGAAGATTTCCTTAAAATATGGACCAATGTTCTAATTCTTATTGCACCAACGAAAGAATCTCAAAAGGGTAATAAAAAGGAAAGTACTTTATCTAGTTTTTTTCGTTTGCTTATTTCGCAAAAATGGCTTTTATTAAGGATCTTTATTCTGTCTATGATACTGACCTCAATAGGCATTATAACTTCTTTTTATTATCAGGTTTTAATGGATAATATAGTTCCGAGCCTTTCGATAGAAATGCTTAATTATGTGTCGGCTATTACTTTGAGTTTGTTCTTAGTACAGATATGTTTAAATTTTTTTAGAGGCTTATTAATAGTAAAATTAGAGCAAAACATAGATATACCCATAATGCTTGGATATTACAATCACGCTTTAATTTTACCTATGAAGTTTTATTCTATGCGTGATACCGGCGAAATCATATCTAGATTTAATGACGCTTCAAGTATAAGAGATATTGTATCGGAAGCGTCATTAACAATTATGATGGATACTATTATGGCAGTCGTAGGTGCAGTAGTTTTATTTAACAGCAACAGGCTATTATTTTTGATTTCTGTAGTTATGTTGATTTTGTATGGAATAATAGTTTTTGTATATAATAAACCAATTAAAAAAATCAACAGAAAAATAATGGAGATGAATTCTAAGGTTACATCTCAATTTGTTGAAACTATAAACGGTATTGAAACAATTAAAGCCTTTAATCAGGAAGATAACGAAAAAGAAAAAACGGATAAATTGTATAAGAAATTTTTAAAAAAGGTATTTAACGGAGGTGTATTATCTCTTAGTCAGCAAACTATTACTATGTTTGTTGCCGTTGTAGGAGAACTTGTCATTTTGTGGGTTGGCGTTGCGTATGTAATTAAGGGAGAACTAACACTCGGTGAACTAATAACTTTTAATGCGCTTTTAGGTTATTTTATCGAGCCAATTAAAAATTTAATTAATCTTCAGCCAAGCATTCAGACTGCTGTTGTTGCGGCGGACAGATTAGGAGAAATTTTAGATATAACACCTGAATATAATTATGAACACGAGCAATTAAATGATAAAATTAAGTTTGATAAAATCTCTATTTCAAATTTAGATTTTAGATATGGTACAAGAGAGCTTGTATTAAAAGACATTAATTTAGAAATTTGTCGTGGAGAGAAAATAGCCTTTGTTGGAGAAAGTGGCTCAGGGAAAACAACTTTAGCTAATTTACTTGTTAGGTTGTATGAACAGGAAAAAGGAAGTATTAAACTTGATTCAATTGATATAAGAGAGTTTTCAATAAAGCAGATAAGAGATAATATATCTTACATATCACAAAATACTTTTCTATTCAGTGGAACAATAAGAGAAAATTTGTTATTTGGCAATTCAGATGTAAGTGATGATGATATATCTCAGGTGTGTAAGATATGTGAGCTTGAAGAATATATTAACAGTTTGCCTTTAAAATTTAACACCAGGATTGAAGAAAACGGTAAAAACCTATCAGGCGGGCAAAAACAAAGGCTTGCTATAGCGAGAGCTTTATTGAAAAAACCTGAAATTCTAATAATGGATGAAGCTACAAGTAACCTTGACTATGTTACCGAAAGATCTATCGAAAAAACTATAAACAATTTTTCAAAGAATATGACAACAATAATTATCGCACATAGATTAAGTACAATAAAAGATTGCGATAAAATTTTAGTGCTTAGAAATGGTCAGATAGTTGAAACCGGAAATCACAGAGATTTATTGAACCAAAGGGGATATTACTATCAACTTTGGAATGGACAAGATAACATTATTAAGGATTGATTTTATGAAGAGAAAACGAAAAGAACACTTAATTGCCTTTCTGTTTATCCTGCCCTCATTTGCAGGAATAGTGGTATTTTATATTGTACCGTACATAATTTGTTTTGTAAAAAGTCTTTATATAGGTAATACTTTTGTGGGTATTGAAAATTACATACAATTATTCAAAAACAATACATTTTTGCTTGCGCTGAAAAATACAGCTATATTTACTGTTGTGGCAATACCGCTATTGATGGTGATTTCGTTTCTGATAGCTTTATTCCTTAATTCTTTTAAGAAAATATCATCATTTTTCAGAAGCGCTCTATTAATTCCTGTTGTGGTTCCCATTGCTTCTTTAATATGTGTGTGGCAGGTAATATTTGATGACTACGGTGCAATCAACGGACTGCTTAGTTCATTAGGATTAAACACTGTTGAGTTTTTTAATTCTGGGTTTTCAATGGTTATGATAATTTTTATTTATGTGTGGAAGTATTGCGGCTTTTGCGTGATTTTGTTTACGGCAGGACTTGCGAATGTCCCTCAATCACTATATGAAAGTGCAAGGCTCGATGGAGCAAATTCCTTTCAAATAGTTAAAAAAATCACGATTCCAATGATAACTCCTACAACATTTTTTGTGTTCCTTATGGAACTGATTTACTCTTTTAAAATTTTCCGTGAAGTCTTTGCATTGTTCGGTGATTATCCGAATACTAATGTATATTTCCTGCAAAACTTTATCAATAATAATTACTACAATCTAAATTATCCGAGATTGTCATCGGCTTCAATAATTTTATCGGTGTTTATGATAGCTGTCCTTCTTGTGTTCTTTATTTTTGAGCGCAAGCACAGCTTTGCGGAATAGGGGGCAGTAAAATGAAAAAAATATTAAAGGTTATAAAATACATATTTCTCATTCTGATTACTGCCGTGTTTTTATTCCCCGTTGTATATATGATTGCCTGCTCGTTTATGTCGGATTCACAGGTTAGCTCAATGCTCGACTTTACAAACGGAGAATATAAGGAGATTAACCTCATTCCTGAGATGTTCTCGCTTGAACAGTATTATCAGGTGTTTTTCAGACGACCCGAATATCTGCTGAAATTCTGGAATTCGGTAATCATTACATTCCCGACAGTAATAGGACAGGTTATTGTGTCTGCGCTTGCGGCGTTTGCTTTTGCTAAGCTGAAGTTTCCGTTCAGAGACAAGCTGTTTTTCGTGTATATTGTGCTCTTGATTTTGCCGTTGCAGGTAACCTTAGTGCCGAACTATATTGTGCTTGATAACCTCGAATTGCTAAATAATTTTCTTGCAATAATATTGCCGGGTACTTTTTCGGCGTTCGGTATTTGCTTGCTCAGACAAAGCATAAAATATATTCCCGAATCAACAATTGAAGCCGCAAGAATTGACGGTGCGTCATATTTTAAGATTTTTACAAACATTATTTTGCCGCAAATAAAGGGAGGGCTAATTACCCTGACTTTGCTCTGCTTCATTGATAATTGGAATGTTGTTGAACAGCCACTTATCTACTTTGATGATGAGGCTATGTATCCACTTTCAATCGGACTGTCGGATATAAGTAACTCCGATTATGGAATAATTTTTGCCTGCGGAGTTATGTTTATGATAATTCCTTTGCTTATTTATCTTTATGGGCAAAGGGATATAGATTCGCCGTTTATTCAAGTTGATAAAAGTTAGGAGAGTGCCAAATGAAAAAAGATAAGCTGAAAAAATACGCATTACGATTTGGTATTGCATTTCTAATTGCGCTTGCTCTTCTTACATACTTCTCAACCACTATTGACAACATACTTTTGCCGCAGGTAAAGGTTACAGAGGTAACATATGGTACTATTGACGGAGAGCAGAGTGTTGATGACAGATATTTACTACCGCTTTCTGCTGTTGATGCAACGGGGAACACAGGGACGGTATTTGTTGCAAAAACTGATGAAAATAACAAAACCACTGTCAGCGAAGTTACCGTAGACATCAAAAACAGCGACGACCTTTATTACGAGGTAACTTCTGACAGTATGTACAGCGGTATGGAGGTTGTGTACTCGACTTCAAAGAACATTGCAAATGGTGACAGGGTGCATATTGCTGAGGAGGAATAGCGGATGAAAAAGAAGAGAATTTTTTCTGCTGTTTTAGTTACAGTACTTACCATTTGTGTTTTTTGCCTTTGCTTTTATGTCAGCGGCAATGCGTTGCGTCAGCTGCCCTCTATAATGCAGATGAATTATAATCTGAAATCAGACGCTTTACCGCTTACTATTGCAGATATTGAAAAACTGTCAGAGCGAATTTCTTTTGATGGAGTAAGTTTTTGTGCAGAGCTTGAAGAAACAAGTGTTAAAGCGGAAACGGTTTTACCGGTTCTTACCAATGAGAGTTACTTTGAGATTTATAATCATAAACTAATCGGAAAAGGTTTTACAAAAGAGAATATGGAGAATAAAGACAAGGTTGCTGTCATTGAAAGCAGTCTTGCTCTTAAACTGTTTTTTAATACTAATGCAGTAGGAAAAACAATAACGCTAAATGATGAAGTTTACACAATTTGCGGTATCATAAATGAAGATGAAAACATAATAAACAGCCTATCAAGCGACGGAAAGCAGAGAGTTTATGTCCCTTATTCCGGCTACAAAGAATACAAAAACTGCGAAGTTAATATCATTGCTTATGACAACAAATCTTTTTCAGCGCCACTGATTGAGCAGATGAATTTGACTCAGTACCACCCGACGAATTTTTCCGAAAAAGCAAAGGTTATCGAAAACTTTGAGCATATTTTACTTTTGATTTTGTTTATAGCTTTGTGTGCCGTGTCTTTGAAAATATGGTACAGATTATGCAGAAAGTTTGTTGCCGATATCAAAGAAAATCTGACTGAAAATTATTTTTGGAAATCACTGAGAGTAATACCACACAAATATATTCTGTTAATTATAACAGCTCTAGGTATACCTGCGGCATTGCTGACAATATTCCTGCTGTCTGATTTCAGCATTTTCATAATATCAAAGTATATACCATACGATAATATTTTTGATGTGTCCTATTACATATCGGTGATTGTTGATAATTCAAATAATATTAATTCTCTTGCTTTGACAGGTAATACTTTTCTTATTAACCTCTACTCAATTTCATTTTTATTACTTGTGTGGTTACTGGTTGTATTTGCTTTGTTTTCTGTAGTCTTTTTAAGTGTTGTTAATATACTGATAAATAGAGTAATTTTGTTACTTCAAAACAGAGGCCAAGATTAATCAATTTTTAGTGAAAGGTAAGTGTATATAATGTTATCAAAGTTATCAAAAATTGAAAAATTCAGAGATGAGCACCCAAAAGTTAGAAGAATCTTAGACGAAATAAGTGATTTTTGTGATAAAGCATTGATTGTGAATTACATAATAACTTTTATTATTTCTACAGTTGTGATTTGTGTTCCAACTATAATGGCTTTTTTATGTTTATCAGACAAAGATCGTGGTTGGATAGCTTCAATTGTGGGAGGAGTACTATCTTTAATTGTTATTCCGCTATTAATTAATCATATTAAACGCAAGCAAAAAAAGACGGATGAATTATACGAAATAAATAAGCCTTTATATCAAAAGCTAAGTGCTATACTAATACAACTTTTAGCGGATGAATATATGATTCATGATAAAAATGCAATTGGTGAATTTAGTACCGTTGATAATGATAAGGTAAAAGAAATAACAGATCCGTTGAATAATTTTATTTGTGAAAATTACGATAAAATGTGCAATACATTTTCTGTTGCTTTGATATGGGATATCATTGATGTGTATAATGAATGTTTACATAGTGTTACAAAATATGTAAATATAAGAGTGAAAATCAGAAAATGTTTTCGCAATATGAGAAGAGAGTTAGGCACCAAGGGGTCATTTTATATTAATCAGACTGTTATAAATATGCTTTGTTCTCATAATAACGAAAATAGATAAAATACATAAAGAAATAATTTAATTACATAATAAATCCCGACAAGTTATAGCTTTTAATGCTATTACCTGTCGGCATTTTTTTTACCTTTTTTGCGTTAAAAGCAGAAAGGGCAAAATGCTTTATAGGAATAAAAGCCCTCCGATTGAACTGAAATTACGGAAATTCAGAACAATCGGAGGAAATAATATTGAAAGAATTATGGATAGACGGTCATTTTATTGAAGTGACAGACGAAGTCTATGCAGCTTATGTGAAAGGTCAAAGAAAAATTGATTATTTTGAAAAAGACTTGGAAACAGAGCGTGTTATCAAAGAAAAGGATGGAAGTATCAAAGAGATTGTCCCAAGTCGAGAAGATTCTCTTAATAGGCTGATTGATGATAATTCAATGCAATTCTCGTATGACAGTAAAAGTGTGGAATGTGAGGTTGAGATAAATGTTGATCTTGAAAAATTACATATCTCTTTGCAACAACTGACAGCGGAAGAACTGGATATTATCACAAAAGTGTTTTTTGAGAATATGACTGAACGAGAGATAGCTAAAATGCTTGGTATCTCACAGGTGGCAGTGAACAAGAGGAAGCATCGCATCCTTGAAAAACTTAAAAAAATCATAGAAAATTAAAAATTTTTTGTTTTTATGGTTATCAACCCTCTCACTTAACGGCAAATAAAGTGAGGGGGTTATTTTATACCTCTGTGAACCTTGAAAACAGAATATCAGCACATCAGATACTTTCCTTCTGCTGTTCAGAATGGACAAGCTACAAGAGCAAACTCCTAAAAAGGACTTTAGGACTCTGACTTTGTAAGGCAAATACAAAGAGGGCGATGACAGGCAGATGGGATAATGATACTTCCGTCCGGTCGAAAGTCGAGCGTGATAAAACCGTCGCAGCATACGAGGGCGGCTCCGGGAGATCCTCAGGGTGGTGAGATTCCAATGAAGTTGTATGCACAACTGTCTGATGTGTTCCTTGTCGCAGGAAATCGAGGATAAATAGCGACAATCGGATAGTGTGAAATACAGAACTATCCAAAACGATTGATAAACAGCAGGCAGCGGTTGTGCTATGCATAGCCGTTGCCTGCGTAACAAAATAAAATTATAGAATGGAGAGATTATAATGTTAGGTTTTATTATAGGTTTGTTTCTTGGTGCGTTTATCGGAGTAGCGGTAATGTGCCTTTGCAGTGTCGCATCAGAAGCAGATAAGAATAAGAAAGAGGGCAAAGATGAAAAGTAAGTGCTGTAATTTGAACAATAACGATTTAGCATCAAATGAAATAGATTTTGAACATAAAATAGAATCTGTTGTAAATGACTGTAAGGTTACAATATATTTTATAAACAACCGAAATGATCAGGTTGAAAGAAATGTTTTGGAAAATCTTTTAAATACATTTGAAAACAGAATGAAAGCACAAATAAATTGCTGATTTTCTTAGATTTATTTTTGATTTCGCTGGATATTATGAAAAATATGTAGTATTGTTGGTTTGCGAAAATCGTATGAAAGGTTGATAGGATGAAAAGAGTATATTGTTTGTACAGAGTATCAACAAAAGGTCAGGTTGATAAAGACGATATTCCAATGCAGAAAACTTCTTGCAGAGAATTTGCTGAACGCAACGGCTGGACTATTCTGAAAGAATTTCAAGAGAAGGGTATATCAGGATTTAAAGTTTCAGCAAGGGAGAGAGATGCAATTCAAGATTTAAAAACTGCCGCAGAGAATAAAGAATTTGATGTGCTCCTTGTCTTTATGTTTGACAGAATAGGCAGAATTGATGACGAAACTCCGTTCGTCGTCGAATGGTTTATTAAGCACGGCATAGAGGTGTGGAGTGTCAACGAAGGAGAACAGCGTATGGACAGTCATGTTGACAAACTTATGAATTACATACGATTTTGGCAAGCCAACGGTGAAAGTCAAAAAACGTCAGCTCGAGTTAAAACTCGCCTTAACCAAATGACGATGGATGGCAAATTTACCGGAGGTGTTGCGCCATTCGGATATAGACTCATAAAAAGCGGTGAAATCAATAAAAAAGGGAAAGAGCTTATGGACATAGTTGTAGATGACGATGAGGCTGTTATAGTTAAGAAAATTTTTGATATGACAGTGAAAGAAGGCTATGGCTCATACAGAATGGCTGATTATCTGAACAGTCACGGTATCAGAACTCATAACAACAGCAAATTTCAGTGTAATACGGTTAATCGTATTCTAAAAAACAGACTGTACTGCGGATATTTTGTGTCAGGCGGTGTTGAGTCGCCATACATAGAAAAACTTCAAATAATTGATGAAAATGTCTTCGACCAAGCACAGTTTATACTGAAACAGCGCTCCTCAAAGAATGAGGAAAAACAGCAAATTGCGAGAACTACTAAGGGCAGTACATTGCTGTCTGGAAACATATATTGTGCTCATTGTGGACAGAAGATGGTATCAACAAGCTATGTCGATAGATATAATAGGAAAGACGGAAGTCAGTATAAAGTGCGCAGACAAAGATATATATGTACAAACAAGGCTATGAAAAGAGGAGAATGTGACGGACAGTCGGCATATGTGGCACATAGAATTGACGGTGCAGTGCTTGCAACACTGAAAGATTATCTCGCCAAAATCAAATCAACACCAAAGGATATTGCACTTGAAAAACGCTACAAATCTGAAATATCGGAGTACAAGGGAAAGCAAACAAAAATTGAAAAAGAGATTGAAAAACTAAAAAGACAGGTAGTTGAACTATCTGCCGAAATAGGACGCTCGCTTCTCGGAGAAAGCCGATTTACTCCCGATATGCTATCAACCTCTATTGATAATACAAATGATATTCTTCATAAAAAAGAAATTGAATTAAGTGACATAAAGTACAAGCTTACCAATCAGCAAAATGCGATGGGTAAGCTTGATTTTTATTACTCTCAATTCAGAACCTGGGCAGATGAATTTGACAACTCCACAATGGAGCAAAAGAAAATGATAGCCTGTCAGCTTATAAAAGAGGTTAGAGTAGCAAGAGGTTATGAACTTGAGATAGTGTTTGATCTTAATTATAAGCAGTTTTTATCTAAATAAATCTTAATCGATTGAATTTACAAATCTTGTCTGTTATAATAATTTTAGTATTGAAATGGGTGAAGATATATGAGTGAAGAAAATAAAATTCAAATTTTTGAAGATAAGAAAATTCGTACTGCATGGAATGAATCGGAAGAAGATTGGTATTTTTCCATAGTTGATATTGTTCAGGTGTTAACTGATCAACCCAGTTACGATATTGCTCGTAAATATTGGAATAAACTAAAACAGCGTTTAAAAGACGAAGGTAGTGAGTTGGTGTCAAGTTGTCACCAACTGAAAATGCCATCTCCTAAGGATGGTAAAAATTATAAAACAGATGTTGCCAATACAGAGCAAATCTTAAGAATAATCCAATCTATTCCATCTCCAAAAGCCGAACCATTTAAAATGTGGCTTGCAGAAGTTGGCAGAGAAAGAATAGATGAAACAATTGATCCCGAACTTACAATAGAAAGGGCCCTTGAAACGTATCTTAAAAAAGGGTATAGTCGAGAGTGGATAAATCAAAGACTTCAGGCTATTCAGGTGCGAAAAGAACTTACTGATGAATGGGATTCTCGTGGAGTGAAACAGGGGGTGGAATATGCAATTCTGACTGATGAAATTACGAAAGCATGGTCAGGGATGACAACGCGTCAGTATAAAAACCTTAAAGGCTTGAAGAAAGAAAATTTAAGAGATAATATGAGTACTCTTGAGCTGGTTCTTAATATGTTGGCTGAAGCAACTACAACGGAAATTTCTAAAGAGAAAAATCCACAAACTTTTGTTGATAATAGAAAAGTAGCAAAAGAGGGCGGCGAAGTTGCGGGAAATGCACGAAAAGATATTGAGGAAAGAACAGGCAAACCTGTAATCACTTCAAAAAATGCTGTTGACTTTTCAAATCTGATATCGGATGTGATAGATACAGAATATGATAAAAAAGAATAAAAAGCTAATTGCCTTGCAAGTGGATTTTTGCAAGGCTTTTTTATATCCCAATATCAAATTTATTTCTTGGATGTTTCACTGTAAGGATATCTTTTTGTTTGTTGATGCTTGTATGAGTATAAATCTGGGTTGTAGTTATTGAACTGTGACCGAGCATTTGCTGTATATAGCGAATATCAACATCTTCTTCAAGCAGGAGGGTTGCAAAAGAATGACGAAACATATGAGGCGTGATATGAAGTTGAATTTTTGCTTTTTCAGTGTAGTCAGCAATCATATTGCGAACAGATTGTTCCGAGAGTCTGTTGTTCAACCTGTTGATGAAGAAATAGTTGTAATTGTTAAGTTCAAAATTAAATTCAGTGCGATATTCGTCCATAAGTTTTTGAACATTCTTATTGCAAATTTGAATCAACCGTTCTTTTGAGCCTTTACCGTATATCTTGATTACGTAATCATTGAAATTGATTTGCTCGGTTGTAAGTGTGCAAAGCTCAGAAATTCTCATACCGGTGGCAAAAAGTAATTCTAAAATGAGGACATTGCGCAATGCTGTTTTATGAGCATAATATGTGGTTTGCCTCTTATATTCCGAGTAAGCATAACTCATAATCTTCTCTATTGTCTGCAGAGGTATAGTCTTTGGAAGAATAAAAGGTTCTTTGTATTTAATTTGTATTTTGTGAAAAGGATTTACCTCAATGATTTCCTCAATTTCAAGATAGTGAAAAAAGCCTTTCAAAGAAGCAATTTTTCGCTTTACACTTTTTGCCTTAAACTTCGAATGCATAAACTCAATGAATTTTTCGATAGATTTCTTATCATTCCAAGTTAACGAAAAGTCAGATATAAAATCCGAATACTGTTTCAAATCTATCGAATAAGACTTGATTGTCTTATAATCTAACTTTTTTCTGGCAATACAAAAATGCAGGTATTCTTCTGTGAGTTTAATAAAATTTCCTGAATGTGTTTCCATTTGCATAACGCTCCCTAAATTTAATAAGATAATTATGCAATCAAGTGATAAAAAAGTCTATAAAATGAGCATTTAACAAATATAGTTTGGTTAAAATATAGTGTAAACAAAATGTACGCACTATATTATTAGTAATATTGCATAAAAATACATTACTATTTTCTATAATTAAAATTAGATAAAAGGGTTAAATTTTGTGTCGAAATGTGGTATAATGTTCACAATAAGAGGATAACTAAGAATTATATGTCAAAAGATCTAGAAGGTTAATATGAAAAAGAAAAAAGACAGTTATGCATCTTCAACAGATAGAATATATGAACATATTGAGAAAGATTATAATATAAAAGGAACGCTTAAATCTGTATTAAATGGCAATCAAATGATGCCACATGACTTGATTGGAACTATATTTTATCAAGAATTGTTTTGTGGAGCAAAATGGTTTAATTGTGATTTAACAGATGTAAGTGGAAACGGAACTATTTTTAAACAAAATGATTTCAATGAATCTAAAATAAATAATGTCTCTTTTCAGTATTGTAGTTTTTCTGATGATATATTTAATAAATGTGATTTTAAGGGAAGCAACTTTGCTAATAGTGATTTTGTGTATTGTGCTATTCAAAACAGTGTAATTTATGGTTGCTCTTTTTTAGGTGCAAGTTTTTACTCAGGATTAATTAGAGGAATGAAAATTCAATCGTCAAATTTTGAACTCTGTCATTTTCACCGGACTAAATTTCAAAATGTTGACTTGCGACAAATAACCCTTAGTTATTGTTTTTTCGATGAAGTAAAAATGGATAATGTATGCTTGCCATTTCTACAAATACCATATACTTTTAATGGATTACAGTATGTTTTTAATACAACAGATAAAATTACTATTTCTTCACATTCAAACGAAAAATCATATCTAACTGTAGATGAATATAAAAATATGATAAATGATTTTATTGTATTTTTTGAAGAACAAAAGCAATATTTCCCTCTAGTCAACTGTTATTTGGTTATTAACAGAGAAGATGTTGCTATAGCTCGTAATAAGACGGGCATTTTAAAAAGTGCAACTAAACACGATTTTCGTTCATTATATTTTTATTGTATACAAGCATCCAAAATACTCAAATTATCTCACAAAGCGAGAATATCCTTGTATTCTGAAATTAATAAAGTATTTTCAGATACCTATCTGACTGGAGCGGAACATCATCAATTCTGCATTTATTATCCTGAAATCAAAAAACTATTGTTTGATGTGCCAAACAATAATCCCGTACTAACACTAACAATTAAAACCAATATTGAACCTGATGACTATGAGAGATTATCTTTATTACTAGAAGCGTTGGAAACTATTTCAAGTACAAATGGCATATATCTTGATAGTAAACATATTGAGATTAGGCATAATTCTCCAAATGTTATTGATTTCTTTTGTTCAGGACAATTTGATTATTTGTTAAGCACATTAAAGAACTTTTATGATGTTTCTATACCAGTAATAAATGATATTGCTGACATTATAACAGTGGGCGGAATGATTGTAGCTTCTACAAAATTCATTAAAAACAAAATAAACTTCCCAAAACCTAAAAAAACAAAAAATATACGAAATATAAATAAGGAAAATAGTAATTGTGATATCTATGAATTAAGGGAAGAAATTAATGAACAACATTCGCAAAACAAACAAAATTTTGCTGACTTACGAAATATAAAAACTAATATAGAGAAAGATATATTAAGTAATCTTTTATCCGTTAGAGAAAGGCTTAAAAAATCAGGGATTCAAATCAATGGTGTGGAAGTCCAGTTTTTAAATTCAGAGGGAGATTTATTGGATCAGCTTTATCATAGAAATTTTATGTAGATTATTGGATCCAGAAAGGCAAACTAAGAGTATTGTTTTGACAGAACGTACAATCAGGTCCAAGATGAAGATTGTAACGAGTGCAAATATTTTCACATTCTGTATAAACCTCTTTTAAAAAGTCATTTGATGGTGGAACTACATTTTCCATGTCCGTCCCTGGAATGGGACGAAAAATTGAAAGAATAGGCATAACACCAAGTTGGCATAATTTTTCAATTCCAGAAATTAACGAAGATGTCGATTCTAGACCAACAATTATTAGGCTTCTCACGTTTCCTGTCTTTCCCCAATATGTTGTTGCTTTTTTCAAAGCCTCAAAATATTCAGTTCTTGTAATTTTCCCTTTTCCTGGCATGATATTTAGGGCGTTTTTTTGATCAAAAATTTCAATATTAAATCCAATTTGCGTTACTCCTGCATTAAAATAATCCTTGAGAATTACATGATCTTTAGGAGGTAAACTCATTACATATATTTTTTTATCGCTTTTTGTCCTTATATGTTTTACTATTTCTAGTATTCTTTTACATTCCATATCTCTTGGTTCTGATCCCCCTCCTATAAGAAAATGGTTAAATGTATTTGCATTATCAATATAATGATCTATTACCATAAAAATATCATTCAATGACAAATTTTCGTTGCAAGGAACTATCTCGCAAAACTTACATCCTGCTCCTTGTTTTTTTAGTGAGCATGTTAAATTGTGATGAATTCTTAATCTATCTGTTGCCCAAAAACAAATCCGAGAAAATTTGATGCTTGAATCAGTTGTGTTGTTGCAAAACTTGTCCTCAATATCAATTTCCACAGAGCATAAGGGAATTTTGTAGTAGTAAAGCCATAGTTCATTATTACCTGAAAGATCAATTATCCATGGAGAGAAAAAGCTGAATTTTAATTTTTTAGGACAGTTTATATGTAAATCGTTAAAAATAGTTATATCTACTGCGCTAAAAACAGCATCTCGTATCTCTCCAATCTCATTTAAATGTTCTTTTGCAGAATCTGTTATATTAACCCCCTGGTTTAATAAAGAAATTTTTATTTCCAAAGGAGATTTATCTAAGATTAAGTTATAAAAATCATTTTCAATATCTATTAAGTTTTCATATATATTCAATGTTGTTTCTGGAGAAATAGAAACGCAATTCGTATTAAATATAATTTTAAATAAATAAGAATTAGCGGTTATAATATTGTCTTCCGAGAATCCGTCATAACAAACTTTTTCGATTTCACCACAACTTGATATAATATTATTAAGCATACTGAACGGTTTTTTCCAGGTGCCTTCAATGTAAGAAATAAAGCTATAAGGCACTTGGATATTATCTATTATTTTCTGCTCTGGTAAGTTTTGTCCAGCAAAAGCTAATGTATTCATATATTGTATGCTGTTTAATCCAGCCTGTTTTAAGGCTTTGTTCAATATAGGTGTAGATGCTTGGTATCTTGCGTTTATTTCTACAAATAAAACTTCTTTAGAAGTAATAAGATAATCAATTCCTAAAACTCCTATATAACCTAGTTTTTGCAAATACGCTCCTATAAGTTTTGAGTTTTTTCTGATTTGTTCTCTTATTTTTTTAGATATTTTAGAGTAGGCAATATAGTCTGCTCCCAAATACAGTATTTTGTTATTTATTTTTTGAGTGATTTGAATTGAGCCAGGAAAGACAAGTACATCATTTTGTCCTATTAGCAAATGGATATTTATTGGGACAGAATTCTCTATATAAGGAGAAATCAATAAATTCTTTCTCATATATGGAATAATTTCATCTCTATTTGTAATATCTACTATATGTGTTCCGTTACCTCCAGATGATCTTATCTCTTGAAATATCAACTTATTATAATTAGGAAAACAAGAAATAAGATTTAAATCAGAGCCTACCACTACATTTTGAAATGGAACAACATCCACAAAACTTGACAATGCGATACGTGTACTTGATTTATCCGATAATAAATCCAATAAATAACTATTGTTTTTATTTATAACATAGTGTAATAATTCAGGCGAAAGGCATTTGCTAAATTCACTATTATAATAAACTAACTTTATATCGGAGTATTTTTCCTTAAACTTCTTAATGTTGCTTATCCAAAAATCATTTTCAACTATATTAGGAATATTGTGATCAATTCTAATATTTCGACTTTTACAATATGAAATATTATTTTTTTCATTACTACCAAATATAGTAATTGAGCCAATAAATAGTTCTTTGCAATCTTCAATATCAGATTCCCTTGGGCCAATCCATATATAATTCGACATTTTATAACTCCTGTATATTTAATATTGTTTCATAGAGAGATTTTCTGTTCTTTTGCAATTTGATATCACTTGTGTATCCTAATGCAACCGCGGCAATTAGTTGTCCCTCTTTAAAATACTTCTCATTAATTAAATCGTAACACGAAAATATATCACAAATCCATAAACTTCCAATATCTAATTCAGTAGCTTTCAAAAGCATATTCTCTATAGAAGCACCTATGGATTGAATATTAGCAATATCGAATAGTGAATCTTTTGATTTAAATATTTTTTCGCTAGGAAAAATATTAAATACTAAAATTAGCGTATCAGCGTCTTTCATAATCTTGTATGTGCTTTCTTCGCTATTAAATTCATTTAACTTTCGTTGAGATAATGTCGGTTTTCGTGAGCGATTTATCCTAAATAATTCTGTGAAATCAGATTTATCATCATCTCTCAAAATATAAAAACGCCACGGTTGTCTATTTTTGGGTGAGGGAGCTTTAGAAGCTGCATTTATTATTTCGAGTAGATATTGTTTAGGGATTTCTTTTTTTATAAAAACTCGGTTACTTTGCCTATCTTCAAAAATATCTTTCATAGTTATTTTCCTTAACAAACATCATTATAACAATAACATAAGTACATTATAATTCTTAGTTATCATGTATCTAAAGAGAAAAATGAAAAAATTGTTTCATAGACTTAAATGAAAAATCACAATCAAGATGATTGTTATTTAAAAGTAGTAACAAAATGTTTTTTTGGTATAATAATTATTAACGGAGGTTTATTAACATGAAGATTCAGGCGCCTCTAATATAGGAGATAAATTATTTTTAATACATCGAGAAATTATTATTACCAAGGTTTATTACCATTTTCAACTTGTTAAGATTCATTATTTAGAAGAACATATTGAATTTTGCTTAGATTATAATGTACTGTCTGTTTCTCCTAATTGTACAAAAACAATAGATATTAATAAATTTTAAGGTAGGTTATAATGAGTAATATTAGATCACTTATTGAAGGATACATGAATGGAAATGCGTGGGAGGATCTGTGTGTAAAATGTTACCGTATACGGTATCAAAATGAAAATTATACATATATACCTGCGGCACAAGGTGGCGATGCCGGAATAGAGGGTTTTACCCAAAACGGAATTGTTCATCAGTGTTATTGCCCAGAGCGCGAGTATTCTGATGATGAACTTTATGCCCATCAAAGAGATAAATTAACAAAAGATATAGATAAATTGTTGAATAATGGTGAGCGTTTAAAGAAGTTAGGAGTTCCAACTATTGTAGAATGGCACTTTGATATTCCAGAGTATAAAGATTCTCGTATTATTATCCATGCTGAATCAAAGCAAAAAGAAGTGCTGAAAGCTAAAAGTGAAAAAAGGACTAAACTTTCCTATATTTCAGATGATTTTAAAATAGTTATTAAAATTGCAGAGGATTTTACGCCTGAAATAAGTAGAATAATTCGTACCAATCTTACTGATATGCGTCTTAATTTAGCAATTAAGCATCAAGATACCCTAGATTGGTCAAAATGTGATTCTCAAAAAGTTGCTAATATTAGGCGTAAAGTAAAGGCAGTTATGAATACATGCGATGATAACAATCCTGATTTAAACTATATTATTAATGCCTATGTTGATTTTTATATTAGTGGATTGGATATAATGAACACATTACAGCTTAATTTCCCAGAGCTCTACGAGGATCTTTATGGACTGGAGCAAAGCTACAAAAGAGAAGTATCAATAAGAACTCATATGAACACTAATAAGGAATTAAATCAAAGTTTATTTGATAAAATACTTAATGATTTTCAACAGAAACTTGAAAATGACTTTTCTCGAGTGCTGTCGCAGGCATCAATAGGAGAGTTGAAACAAGATTTAGTTGCAAGTTGGTTGGCAGATTGTTCTATGGAATTTAGGGGTGTATAGTAAATGGTAGATAAGTTACCTTTATATGGCAATATATCATTTGATGCGAAACCCGAAGCAGTCCCTTATAATTATCGTATAAGTTACAAGGTCTCGCAATTATGTCTAATTATGTATATATGTGGACGGGGAAATTCTTGCTCGCTGATTAAACTTCAAATGATATCTTGTGCGTTATTCTCAAGAGAAAGCATGGACAAACTTATTAATTTTTCTAATAGAATAGATGAATCCCTGATTGTCAGATTTGATCCAGCAGTGAATAGGGCACTCGACTATGCTGTTGCATATGGATTTGTCGTTCAACAACCTACTGGGAATTTTAAATTAACGGACAATGGAAAAAGTTTCGCTGAACGAATTAAAATAGAGGGTAATTTGATGGCTACAGAAATTAAAGACCTTACTGAATTATCAAAAAAACTTACAGAAACAAGGATAAAAGAGCTTGTTGAAATCTGGGAGGATAAGTATGCTCAGGATAAATAGATTGCGCATTGAAATTAATACAGTTAATGGTATTTATGGAATAGATGAACATTTTAAGGATGGATTGAACTTCGTTTCCAGTATAGACAATACTTGCGGAAAGAGTTCTATTTTAGCAGCGATTTATTATTGTCTTGGATTTGAACAGATACTTGGAGGAGTATCTGGTATTGGAAGCAAGGTGTTAACATCTGCTTTTAAAAACACAATTGAGGACAATGGAAAGTCATGGAGTGTTACTGAGTCTGGAGCTTATCTTGAAATAAGTAACGGTCTTGAAGTTATAACTGTATACAGAACTATTAAAACAGAGAATAAAGATAACAGGCTTATTACTGTATTTTATGGTGAGTATAATTTGCTCGGTAATCCAGAAATTCAATCTGAAGACTTTTATGTTAATATTCAAAATGCGGCTACTAGTTCTCGTGGATTTCACTCATTCTTGGAAAATTTTCTGCATTTAGAACTGCCTTTGGTGAGAACTTCTGACGGTATCGAAAGAAAACTTTATTTGCAATTAATATTCTCGGCTATGTTTATTGAGCAAAAGCATGGGTGGTCTGATATTTTATCTGGAATGCCTATATTTGGTATTCGAGAATCGAAAAAGCGTGTGTTAGAATACATAATCGGACTTGATACCCTCAAAAATGAGAAAGAACACGAACGACTTAATGGTATAAAAACAGAAATTGAGAACGAATGGAAAAAGCTTATACAGCAAATACAGGCAACCGTTTATTTAAATTCTTGTAATATTATTAATCTTCCAATCCATCCACGAGTTTTATCTGATAAAGAATACTCTCGTATTGTGATTTTTACTGAAACAGACTTAACTATCGAAGCAAGAAGTGAACAGTTAAGTGCCGAGTATGAATCATTGTGTCAATTGAAGCCTCGCGTAACAGATAATTTTGAAGCAATTAGCAAAGAACTTTCAGAAACAGAAGCAACAATACTTGATTTTGAAGAAAAACTTAAAATCTTAACACAAAAATTGTTTAGTTTAAATCAAATAATAAATCAATTAAATTCTAATATTCAACTTATTTGTGCGGATATTCGTAATAATGAGGACGCTGCCAGACTACAAAAATTTGGATCTGAACATGCAACTGAACAAATAAGTGTAAATGTTTGTCCTACTTGTAAGCAACAGATTCAAGACAACCTTTTAGAAGCAAATGTTTGTAGTGGTTTTATGAGTATTGAAGAAAATATTCGGCATCTTAAAGCACAAAAGAGTATGTTGGTATTTTCACTTAATGGTCGTAAAAATACTCGTGATGAAATTCGAAAGCAAAAACAGGACTATGAAAGTAGGCTATTGACCCTTAGGAGATTAGCACATACTTTGCGCTCTGATCTATATACCACAACTGATGCAGAAGCATCCGAAGCAATCATGCTCAAAAAAATTGAGATAACGCAAAAAATTGAGCAACTATCTCAATTGAAGAATGATTTAGCTACTTTTCTTGAAAGTTTTAGAGATTTATCGGATCGTTGGAATACATATCTGGATCAAAAAAGTAAATTGCCTAAAAAGGGAGTTTCTAAATCGGATATAGATAAAGTTGAATTGTTGAAGACTTATTTTATTAATAATTTGAGTCGTTACCATTATAGCAGTTTACCAAGTTTAGCTGAAATTGAAATCTCTAAGGAGTCATTACTTCCTACGGTCGATGGCTTTGATATGAAATTTGATTCATCTGCAAGTGACGGCATTAGAATGATTTGGGCATTTACAATGGCACTTTTACAAGTGTCTATAAAAAAAGATGGGAATCACCCTGGTGTTATTATTTTCGATGAGCCTGCTCAGCAAAGTATTGTTCCAGAGGATATGAGAAGTTTTATTCACTCTGCAACTGAAATTGGTTCGAAATGCCAAATCATAATGGCGATTACGCTAAATAGTAAAGAATTAATTCAAATTATAAACGATTTGGATTCAGAGAAGTATCATAAAATATCCATTACAGAAAAAGCATTTAAACATTTTGAAATTTAATATATGTAATTAAATATTGAGATAAAAAATAGCAGATATTGGTACAATTTATTCTTAATAGTTAATATGTTGCATAATACATAAATAATATTATAAAGCGAATTTTGCATTATTTTTAAATAATATTGCATATTTGATTGATTATTAGAAGTTTATATTGTAGCGAACAGGGGAGAGTGATATAATTGTATTGGGATAAATTATTAACACCAAAAAGGCATAGAGAAACACCTACTGTTGAAAAGACAGCTAGTGATAATAGAACTGCTTTTAAAAAAGATTTTGATACAGTATGTAATAGTACAATTTTAAGAAGATTGCAAGACAAGGCACAAGTGTTTCCCTTAGAGGATGGGGATTATGCACGTACTCGATTAACACATTCTATAGAAGTAATGTCAATTGCTGAAAGTTTGGGAATGCAAGCTGTTAATGTTATTAATAATCACAATGTTAAATACATAAGTTCTGATAGTAGTAATACTACTGATGTATTTAAACTAATAAATGATATACCTACTATATTAAAAACTGTAGCTTTATTACATGATATGGGCAATCCACCGTTTGGTCATCTAGGTGAACAGATTATAGGTGATTGGTTTAGGGATAATCTTGGAATTATGACTTTTAATTCGGATAAAATGTTGGTCTTTAAGAATGGTGGGGATGCAAAAGATACCTTAGAGTTTAAATTAAATGGAAAATATGCTGAGGATCTAAAGCATTTTGAGGGTAATGCACAGTTGTTTAGGTTAGTTAATAAGCTTAGCTTAGTTGTAGATGAATTTGGAATGAATTTGACATATCCTGTAATGTCAACGTTTATAAAATATCCTGTTTCATCTACAAAAATTAATGTAAACAAGTTAATAAGTAAGAAAATGGGATATTTTTCATCAGAAGAAAAAATATATGATGTTATCAATGAAGAGTTAGGACTAAATAGTCGTAGACATCCATTAGCTTTTTTGTTAGAAGCGGCAGATGATATAGCATATCTTACAGCTGATATTGAAGATGCACATCACAAAGGTATTATTTCTATGAGAAGTATAGAAGAGTACTTTAAAACTTGTGAAAATGATGAGCTCGTTGCTACTGTAATTAAATCAATGAAAGAATATAAATTAAAAGCAGAAAACATGAATTATAATGATATTGAAAACTATGTGATTCACAGAACAAGAGTGTTAATTAAAGGACTGATGATTGATGCTGTGCATTCTGCTTTTGATGAACATTATGAATCTATAATGAGGGGAACCTTTGATAGCGAATTAATTGATGTTTCCTGTGCATCAAAAATTGCTAATATTTTAAGAAGAATTGAAAAGAATGAAATATATTATTCGCCTCAAATATTAAAAAATAAGACTAAAGCATTTTCTGTTTTAAAAAAACTTTTAGAAACATATATTCCGGCAGTTGTAAATTGGAATAAAAATGTAGATTTTGGTAAAGATACATCGAATAATTTGTTATATCAGTCTATTTCGAAAAACTATAGATATATTTGTGAAAACGCTAATAATAAAGCTCAAGATGAGTCAGAAGTTATATACAATAAATTGCTATTAGTTACAGATCAGATTTCAGGTATGACAGACACACACGCTTTATCAGTATACAAAACAATAACTGCAAATTAAAAAGTACTATTCCCCTACACTCGCCAGAGCGCATGACTGTTAATCATGATGTCACTGGTTCGAGCCCAGTTGGGGGAGCCAAAAGAGGCTCATAGTTTTTCTATGAGCCTCAATTATTTATATACAAAATTTATTTCCGGTAGAAGTGATAATTGTTTTATCGGAAAGGAAAAGATATGGAGTTCGAAAATATGACAGACAAACAATTTGATGTTCTTATAAACTCAATTATCTAAATAGTAAAGGATTCTGAAACTAAAGATGAAGCTGTTGAAAAGCTACAAAATTTAGTTAAAGGTAAAGAAAACTGATTACTTTCGCTAATCTGCTTAATTTAATATTATCAAATATATGAGTCAATCATTATATTTCTTATTTTAGAGATATAGCAATTGGCTCTTTTTTATTTGGCAATCGTTTTAATTTTTTGATTAGAACGGTTGCCTTTTTTTATTTACAAAAAAATTGAAAGGAATGATTTTAAATGTATTTTACCGACACACCCGAACTCAGGAAGTTTGAAAGAGAAATGCGTCAGAAACCTAATTTTGACAGGCGTAATGATTATTGCGATGAAAACAAGATCGCACATTTCTCTGATAACAAAAATCTCAACACAAACAGGAATAAGAAAGAGGTTGGTTGATTTTATGACAATAAAAATAAGAAATCCTACTAAAGCTATTACTTAAATCAAAACTAAATAAATTGGAGATGATAACTTGAACGAATATGAAAGACAGCGCAGAATAGCTGAAAGCACAAAGAAATTGTATCCGCCGGGTACAAGAATTGAGCTTATCTCTATAAATGACCCTTACGCACCTGTTCTGACAGGCACAAGAGGTACAGTAAAATTTGTTGATTCAATGGGAACTATATTCCCTGAGTGGGACAACGGTCGTTCACTTGGAGTAGTTCCCGGTGAGGACTCATTCAGAAAGCTCACACAGGAAGAAATCGAAGCAGAAAAACTATCCGAAACAGAAGTTGAAGATACTGAAAATTTCGGTTTCCCGATAAAATCTAAGACCAAAGACGGTTATCAGATCGCATATCCCGGCGACAGCATAGATACTGCTTTTTCGGGACAGAACTCAAGACGAGATCGAGTAGGAAGTCAGATAGCGCATACTCTGATAACTTCTGCAACGCAGGCTGTATTCTATCTTTTACCTGAAAGGGAAAATGATAGAATTAGCCATCGACCGTTGACACAAAGTGTCAAACTGGTCGGGCGAAATGAATCTAATGAAATGGACACTCGTGTCCATTTCATCGACCTTAACCCTGACCCGAAACTGACAGAAATTGCAAGGTGCATAACTGCAAGGCAGGATTCGGGAATCAGTAACCGCAAGGCTGAACATTCGGGAGTTTTCGTTAAAAGCACGGATTTTAAAGATGATGAAAAATTCGCAGTTGCTTTTGTTGAGCCAAACGGAGAAGTCCATATCGGCAGAATTAGAAAGCTTACTCCGAGAGAATGCTGGAGATTACAAGGTTTCACGGACGATCAGTTCGATAAAGCAAGAGCCACAGGACTATCCGACAGCAGGCTCTACAAGATGGCAGGAAACGCTGTTACAGTAAATGTAATCTCTGAAATCGGTAAGATTATTAAAAAGGCTGACAGTAAAATTTAAGTAACAACAACTAATATCAATCGTTCCAAATGACTGATATTGGTTTTCATATATAAGCCGTTGGTTGAGTTAAAAACTTAATCAACGGCTTTTTGTCGTTTCAGGGGCGATTGGTATTCAGAGAGGAGTGAAAAGTAATCAAAACCCCTGTGAGTTGGATGGGAAATAAAACCACCATCCTTCATATTTTGTATGCCCTGTTTCCTCTAAATTACGAAAGATATATTGAACCGTTCGGAGGTTCGGGAACTGTACTTTTAGGAAAGAAAAAGCCTGATAAGTTCGAGGTTTACAACGATTATAACCATAATCTTGTAAACCTCTTTCGCTGTATGCGTGACAGACCAATGAAATTCATAAAAGAGCTCGGATTTTATCCCCTAAATTCAAGGGATGATTTCAATGCAATAAAGAACTTTTTTAAACAAGAGAAGTTTGACGATAAGTACCTTGATGAAGAATTGGAACTGACGAAAATTATCCTTCCCGACTTGAGAGCAGAAGAAATTATAGAATTGTATATAAAAATGAAACAGGACTATGACTTGCGCAGAGCAGTAATGTTTCTTAAACTTCTGCGATACAGCTATTCAAGCGGTGGAAAGTCATTTGCCTGTCAGCCCTTTTCAGTAGTGAGCCTTTTTCAACTGATAGAACAAGTTGGTAAAAGACTTGAAAATACGGTAATCGAAAATCAGGATTTTGAGGTTTTAATCAAGCATTATGACAGAGAAAACGCATTTTTCTACTGTGATCCTCCGTACTTCTCAAGCGAGTATGTGTATCAGTGCGGATTCACTTGGAATGACCATATAAGGCTGAAAAACGCACTTGCAAAAGCAAAAAGCAAATGGCTTGTATCATATAACGATTGTGAGGAAATCCGTAATTTATATGACGGTTACTCATTCTTTGATTTCACAAGGCTACACAATATGAAACAGCGAATCAACGCAGGCGAGCAATTCCCTGAACTGCTAATCGGCAACTACGATATGTATGAAAGGCAGAGAAACAAGCCGTTGCAGTTGAGCTTGCTCGACTTGACAATCGAACAACAAATTGATTTAGAACAAATTTTGAAGGAGTGTATTATTAACCATGGAAAATAGAGTATATGTAAGCTTACCGCTTGACGCACTTATTGTATCAGGAATCACATCCGACTGTGCTGTGCAGATTTCAGCTGTGGACGGAGCAATTCTGATTGAGAGGTGCAATGATGATTGCAAAGAATGTTGTTGCGACTGTATCTGCGATGAGTGCAGAGCAGAGCTTGCGGAAAGCGAGGACGAGTAGTGCTTAAAATTTACAGAGTTCTCGGTAAAAAAGGAAGAATTACAATTCCCTATGAAATCCGTCAGCGAATCGGATTCAGATACAACGACGTGCTGTCGTTTACGGAGCTTGATGACAGCTCGGTAGTTGTCAGGAAAGAAAAACTCTGCGACAACTGCAAGGAGTTATCAGAAGAATTCGAGGAAAATTTCACCCTTGAAGATTTCCTTGACAGTCTGTCCGAGGAAGAACAGAGAGATGCACTTATTCACCTCTCTCTGTTGTGGGCAGAGAATAGAACTTAAGTTATTAGTTGATAATCTTCAAACACTATGTTATACTTTTTATAATATATACCGTGTTGTTGGAGATTGATATTATGGGGAAATTTGAAAATGAATATTGTGACTTTCTTGCAGAGTTTGGTAAAGGAAAAATTATGGTGCTTTCGTCATCAAAAAATGATAAAGTTACATCAAGAATGATGAGTGTTATTCAGATTGACGGTACGTTTTATTTTCAAACGGATAAATCATTTAGAAAGTATGATCAGCTGATTAATAATCCGCTAGTAGCATTATGTATAGACAATATTCAAATTGAAGGAATATGTAAAGAAATAGGCAAACCCACAGATAATACTTCATTTTGTGAGATATACAGTGAATCTTTTAAGGCTTCTTATGATTTGTATTCTTCCTTAAAAAATGAAAGATTGTTCAAAATAAATCCTACTTATATTGAGAGGTGGATTTATAAGGATGGAATTCCGTTTATTGAAATATACGATTTTGAGTGTAAAGAACACAAATTAGTCAGATATGAAGGTGTATGATTTTTACTTGAATTATCTCTGGACATTTCAAATTCTTTGGATATACTTGTTGCTGAAAGGACGGCGATAGTATGAAAAAGAAAATCGCAATAATGTTGAGCATAATATTAATGGCAGGAACATTCACAGCTTGTACGGCAGAAGAAAAAATGTATAACAGTTCTTTATCACCCACGGTTTCAACTTCCGTGGGTGTTTTTGTATCTGGGAAAATTTCTGCGACGGCAGGAACAGCACCAAAGCAGTGGCATTATTCCAAGCGACTTATCATTCAATGTAATTGCAGACAATAACAAAATATATGTAGTCTATTGGGATTTATCGTTTCCGTCAGTTGTAAAAGCTTATTTCGAAAACATCTGTGTTGTCGGTCTTACTTTTTCTTATTCAGATGAAGGCATACCCGTAAGTATGTGCAGAGCAAAAAAACTGTATTATGTTACAACAGCAGGCGGAACGATTGCTGATGATGCTTACGGATATGGTTATGTCAAAGCTTTGGCACAGGGTATGTTTGGAATAGATGAGGTTTTACTTGTAAAGGCAGAAAATCTTGATATATATGGTAGTGATATGTATAAGATAATGTCTGAAGCAAAAAGGGAAATAGATAGATTATTTATCTAAAATTTGAAAAATCCGATTGGTTTTCTTAATGAAGTCAATCGGCTTTTTGTTTATAGATGATTTTTAAAAAAACTCAAAATATTTTGAAAATATTGGAATCGATAAAAACAAAGATTGGAGAAATAATATAATTGATAATGTAAATTTCAAATACAGTTTATTGTTTCATTGTATAGGGCGGAGGTGTGTTTATGAAAGCCAAAGTAAACGAAAATTGCATTGGATGTGGGTTGTGCAACAGCATTTGCCCACAGGTTTTTACTATGACAGACGAAGGAGTAGCAACAGCAAGCTCTGATATTTCCGAAGAACAAGAGGAATCAGTACAGGAGGCGGCTGACAGCTGTCCTGTAGATGCAATTGAAGTGGAAGAATAATCTTATTGTTAATAATTTGGAGGCAGCAAATGAAGGATATGTTTTGTTTTCAGTGTCAGCAGACTGCTCACAATAAAGCCTGCGAGGGCAAAGCAGGAGTCTGCGGTAAAAAAGCCGATACCGCAAATTATCAGGACGAGCTTGTGGGTGCGCTTATCGGACTTGCAAGAGCGGCAAAATCAGGCAATCCTACAGCTCACACTGATGAACTTGTGATGAAAGGACTTTTTACGACGCTAACAAATGTTAATTTCAACAATGTGACAATCAAGCAGATAAAGACCGAAATTGAAACTGAAAAGGGCAGAATCAACAGCGAAAAATTTGAAGATTATGATATGGAAAATATCTGGGATGACCACGAAGATATCCGTTCCTTGAAATCACTGATACTGTTCGGAATAAAGGGAATGGCGGCTTATGCTTATCATTCGCTTGTTCTCGGCAAAACCGACAGCGAAGTGAGCAACTTTTTCTACGAGGCTCTATACGCTCTGGGAGAAAAGAAAAGTGCAGATGAATTGCTTGAGCTTGTTTTAAAAACAGGCGAGGTTAATTTTAAATGTATGGCTTTGCTTGACAAAGCAAATACGGACGCCTATGGAAATCCAGTGCCGACAGAGGTTTCTCTGACTATTGAGAAAGGACCGTTCATTGTTGTAAGCGGTCACGATTTGCATGATTTAAAGCTGTTGCTTGAACAGACCGAGGGCAAGGGAATCAACATCTACACACACAGCGAAATGTTACCTGCTCACGGCTATCCTGAACTGAAAAAATATCCGCATCTCAAGGGTAATTTCGGTACAGCCTGGCAAAATCAGCAGTCTGAGTTTCACAACATTCCTGCACCGATTTTGTTCACCACAAATTGCCTTATGCCCGTGAGAGAAAGCTACAGCGACAGAGTTTTCACAACCTCTGTAGTATCTTATCCCGACATTGTTCATATCGGCGAGGATAAGGACTTTACTCCTGTTATCAATAAAGCCATTGAGTGCGGCGGCTATGATGAGGATAAAGAAATGCGTGGAATGAACGGCGGCAGCACAGTAACAACAGGATTTGCCCACAATGCTGTGCTTTCAAATGCAGATAAAATAGTTGACCTTGTAAAGCAGGGAAAAATCAGGCATTTCTTCCTTATAGGCGGCTGTGACGGAGCGTCTTACAGCAGGAGTTATTACACCGACTTTGCAAAGCTTACGCCGCCTGATACGATTATCTTGACTCTTGCCTGCGGAAAATATCGTATTAACGATTTGGATTTGGGCGACATCGAGGGTATTCCGAGAATACTCGACTGCGGACAGTGCAATGACGCATACAGTGCAATAAAAATCGCACTGGCTCTTGCTGATGCTTTTAAATGCACAGTTAACGACCTTCCGCTTACGCTTGTTCTTTCGTGGTACGAACAGAAAGCGGTTTGTATCTTGCTGACGCTTTTATATCTTGGGATAAAAAATATCTACCTCGGACCTACTCTGCCTGCATTTGTTTCAAAAGGTGTGCTTGATATTTTGATTGAAAAGTTCAATCTCACTCCTATTGATAAACCGCAGGAAGATTATGAAATGATTATGAATAAATAATGTATCTGATAAATTAAAAAATCCGATTGATTTTCTTAAATGAATTTCAATCGGATTTTTTGCATTACGGAGGTGATTTTGTGAGTGCAACCATAGGTGCGGCACTGAAGAAAATAGCAGTTGTTCTGCTCACGGATAAAAAGGTAATAAAAACAATAGGCGGTATAGTAATCGGCATAATCATAATTGTGGTTATGCCGATTGTTGCTGTTGTGTCAGTTTTCAACGGCAGTATGGATATTGATACCGACAAGCTCAACCAGTCCATACAAGAAAAAATCTCAGCTGAGTAGATGGAAAGCTTACAGCTTATCAACGACACAATGACAGAGGTTGAAAATCAACTCAAGGGCAAGAAATTGTCTGACTGCAACACACAGGCAGAGGTTATCTATCTGTTCTCGCTGTCCGATAAATCAGAGGACAAGGACTTTGTAAAAAACTTGGTTTCCTGTTTCAAGAAGAATCAGTCTGATGAGGATTTGATAAAAACCGTCAATCAGAAATTCGGAACGGAGATAAGGTATGACGAGTTCCTAAAGATGATGCAGTCAATCAAGGGCACAGCCTACGGAGTTGTCAAAACTCAGCTTTCATGCAGAGGATGGACAAAGTGGTTGAAAATACCGAATATAAAATATGTGGAGGTAAAATCAAAATGAAGAAAACAAGCGTGAGCATAATGTACGATTGAATTTCGTATGTTCAATTCCACCTTACTCGCTGGCGAGATATGCTCCGTACACAGACAGAAGCAATTGCTAAAAATCTAAAAATACCAATGGAGAATCTTCGTTGGTATGCTGCATTTCATAATGAATCGCACCACCCTCATGTGCATCTGATTGCATATTCAACTGTGGAGAACGAAGGCTATCTCACGCAAAAGGGAGTTGAAAATCTGCGCTCGTCATTTGCAAAAGATATTTTTCAGCAGGATTTATTGTGCATCTATGAAAAGCAAACCGAACACAGAGATAAGCTCCGTGCTGAGGCTCGTGATATTGTAGAGGATTTGGTTTCAAAAATCAACTCTGAAATATATATCAATGCATCAATTCAGCATAAGCTGTTGGAACTTGCCGACAGGCTTTCAAAAACAAGCGGCAAAAAGGTTTACGGCTATCTTAAACCCGATGTAAAAGCAATCGTTGATTCTATTGTTGATGAGCTTGCAAGTGATGGCAGAATCAAAAAACTATATGACCTTTGGTATGAGCAAAAGGAGAATACAATCCGCACCTACACAGATGAAATTCCTGACAGGATTCCTCTTGCCCAAAACAAGGAATTTAAGTCAATCAAGAACGCTGTAATTAAGGAAGCGTTGAAATTAAATCTCACTGAAGATGAAGTTGAGAAAAACGAGAATACAGATGAAGAACCTGTTTTAAATCCCTTTGAATATGAAGAAAACACCTCTGCCGAATCAGTTTTTGATTCAGACAAAGGTGTTCTGTATCCTCATTATTCAATTAAAACCAACCGCAACGGCATTGCAGTTTCTTCTCTTTATCTCCTGCGTTACCTTTGCAACATAATCCAAAATCAACTCCGCTTTGAAGAAAAACAGAAAGCACAACGGACGGATAAAAAGTTACAGAAGAAGATTAATGATAAAAAGCAGGATCAGGGTTTGAAAATGTAATCTATAAAAATTTTATTCCAACACTTTTCATTTTTAATTTAGACTTTTCATACTTTTTAGCGTTAGAAATTCCAATGCAGGTTTCGTCTAAAAACACTTCATACCCAGTCTTGGAAGCCGCAATTGCTGTTGCTCTTACACAATAATTACCATCAATGCCTATAATTTCAAGTTCTGTTACATTCTTTTCCTTTAGGAAATTAGCAAATTGAATATTTTTAAAAGCATTGGGATTTCTCTTTGTAAAAATCTGTTTGGAAACCACATTCATCTCTTTTGATAGTGACTTTTCTCTTTTAGGTGATTCCCAGAAAAACTGATTTTTAATATAGACTATGTATTCTTTTGAATATGAATTGATTTTATGGTTTACATTATCTATGAGTTTTTTAGTATCATAGGGAAATTTTTTCTTGTTTCTTTTTTCGCCCATATAATCTTCCTGCATATCAATTATCAATAAAAATCTCATATTGTTTTCACCGTATAATAAACTCTTGTTTGCGTTTGCCAATTTGCACTATATTTGATGTCTAATTATCCATTTTGTCAAATCAGCAAGTTCAAGTTTGTCATCAGCTATATCCAGTATTGTTGTGTAAAGTTCTTCTTGTGTGTAGTCAAGTTAAATTCCGTTGAGTGCAAGAAAAACAAGCATAGTGTGCGTGCCAATACGTTTATTCCCGTCAACAAAAGCGTGATTTTTTATGATTCCATACCCAAGCCGTGCAGCTTTTTGTTGTACAGTTGGAAATAAATCTTGGCAGTCAAATTTTTGAAAAGGTGCATTTATCGCAGAATCAAGCAAGTTCTCATCTCTGATACCATCAAGTCCGCCTGTTTCCTCAATCAAGGATTTGTGCATCATAAGAATTTGTGGTTTAGATAAAACTATCATTTTGCAAGAACCTCATAGGTTTTTTTATTTTTTGCAATCAGCCTTTTTGAAATATCCATAACATCTTCATCAACAGCAATCTGTTCGTTTTCTGCCTGACTGAATTCAACAATAAGGTAACGAGGAATATTATTTTTCAGAATAACTGCCGAACCATTTTCATCAACTAATCTTGCAACCTTAGAAAAATTTTGATTTGCTTCTGTGATTGAAACAAGAGATTTTGTGTTTACATTCATAAAAACACCTCCAGAATTATTATGTACAAATAGGATAAATATATCCTAATATTATTATAATCAATAGTTATTTGAATGTCAATAAAAATTTTCCGCCAAGAAATAACTGCGCCCAAATCACTGATAGGTGCCACCTGTCACAGTGATAAGAGAAGAACTACCCACTATAAGATATTACAGCAGAAAAGAAAAATATATACAAGGAAGTGATTAAAATATCAACCTACATTCATTTTACAAAAGAACAGCGAGAACAGGCAAGGAGAACCGACCTTGCTAATTTTTTAATCAGTCATGGCGAGAAAGTCAAAAAATCAGGTTCTGAATACGAATGGTTTGACGGTTCGCAGAAGGTCACAATCAGGGGCAACCTTTGGTATCATCAGTACGAACAAAAGGGCGGCGATGCGGTTGACTTCGTCCGCAGATTTTACAACAAGGACTATGCCGAAGCGGTTCAAATGCTTTTGAACGGTAGCGGCGGTCAAATCATAACCTCACCAACCATAGAAAAAAGTCACAAACCCTTTGAACTGCCGCCGAGGAATGACAGAATGAACAGAGTATGTCAAGCGTTATGAGTACGGCACTTTCAAGGCTGAATGCATTTCTTGACTCCGAGCTTGAACAGCTTTTGTGTTTTGATACGGAGATTGACGCTGAAAAATTCTGTAATGAAAAGTGTGCAATATTCATTGTAATGCCCGAAGAAAACCCCAACACTTTCTTTATGGTTTCGCTGATTATCCAACAGCTCTACCGTGAAATACTGTCAGTTGCAGATGAAAACGGCGGTGTACTGAAAAACCGCTGTGTGTTCTTCTGCGATGAATTTGGTACCATGCCGAAGATTGATTCAGCAGAAATGATGTTTTCAGCCTCACGCTCAAGGCGGTTGCAGATAGTTCCGATTATTCAATCCTTTGCACAGTTGGAGAAGAATTACGGCAAAGAGGGTGCTGATGTTATCATAGATAATACACAGTTCACAATCTTTGGCGGCTTTGCTCCAAACAGTACAAGTGCGGAAGTCCTATCAAAAGCACTCGGTTCAAGAACTGTTATGTCAGGCTCCGTCAGCAGGAGCAAAAATGATCCGTCACAATCCTTGCAGATGATAGAAAGACCTCTGATGACACCTGATGAGTTGAAGTCACTTCCGAAAGGCACCTTTGTTGTTATGAAAACAGGATTTTATCCGATGAAAGTCAAGCTAAAATTATTTTTCAAATGGGGTATAAAATTTGAAGAAAAATATGAAGTAGCGGAAAACAGCAACCGTGAAATCCACTATGCCAACCGTTCCGAACTGTTCAATAACATAATTCAAACTTACAGTCCACAGTTATTTGAACAGCTTGTTGCCGATTCGGAGTTTGAAAAAGCTAATGGCGAAGCAAATAAAGAAAACGCAAATCTCAAGACTTCGCCAAACGAAGAAGAAACAGAACCGCAGGAAAAGCCGACAGAGAGTACAAACACCAATCAGCAAAAAGTGCCGATTAGAACAACAAGACCTGCGCAGGAGGAAAATTACAATGAGTAGATTATTATTTTTATATCAAATGGACTTGCCTCACCGAGCCGTTGCCGTATATACCTACCTCCACGACCGAGCTAATAAAAACGGCGAATGCTGGCCCTCAGTAAACAAAATAGCAGGCGACATAAAGCTGTCGCCTGCCACAGTTAGAAGAGCTATTAAAGATTTGAAGAAATCTGGCTTAATTGAAACCAAACAGCGCTACCGTGAACAGGGCGGTAAGAGCAGTTTGCTGTTTAAAATAATATAGAGATTATGATTGACTGATTTACAAATTAGAATTTATTCCTATTATAGATATGAAAGTGTTTGAATTACTATCATATTTCATTTCTAAATTTCCATTATATTTTGCAACTACTCTCTTAATGCTTCTTGTACCTATTCCGTGCATTCCGGGGGTGTTTTTTGATGAAACTAAAATATTGTTTATATATTTAGGTTTTCTATCACACGAATTTGAAATTTTTATGATTACAAAGTTTGAATTTCTTTTGCATCTTAATTCTTTTAATAAAATATCTTCTTTTTTCCAAAGTACATTGCTTATTCCTGTTGTAGTTCCGATTGCATCTCTGATTTGCGTGTGGCAATAAGTTTTTGATGATTACGGTGCAATCAACGGATTACTTAATTCATTTGGACTTAACTAAGAATAACTAGCAGAGGAGGTGAAATCATGAAAAAATAAATATTAATGAATGTTTAAATGAACTTAATATTGTTGAATCATCAGAAGAAACTATGAAAAAAATAAATGGTGGTTGTACAATTACAGTTGGTTGTTGCTTAAAAGATGGTTTATATGTTACTTTCAATTATTAATGAAGTGAATTTAACTCAGTGCATATTAATTTCGCTACTTATCCGTATGAATTAACAAGTAGAGCGTTATTGTTGATTTAAATAATAAAAATTCAGATAGACTACAGATTAATAATTTAGAATTATGTTAAGATATATATATAATCACGAGGAGGATGTCCTATGAAAAATATTAATTTAGACAATTTTGATTGTTCGAAAGATTGTCTTATTACATCAGCAGAATCTATGAGAAAAATCAATGGTGGTTGTACCATAAAAATTGGTTGTAACACAAGTTCTTATTTTGTGAAATCCTATACAAGTTCTTGTTCAAATTATAGTTGATCAAAATACAGGAGGAAGATAGAAAATGGAAAAAATAAAAGGTATAAAAACTATTGTATCATGTGCATTAGTTGTAGGTTTGTGCGGATCAAGCTTTGTACAAATGGTATCGGCAGAAACAATTTTACCGGACAGCGGAATTTACATTGACAAAACGCTGTCGAAAAAGCTTAGCAGTATGTCTGACGAGGAGAAATAAAAATGAAATTTAAATCTTTTATCGCACATTTTGTTGCTTCTGCAAATGGAAAGTTAACAAGTCTTAGTGCACAAGCAGGTGGAAATTATAACACTAATAGTTTCAATCGTTGTACCGATTCCAGTTCGAACTATGCTGAAACATCTGTATCAGCACAGAACGGGGTTTCTTTGAAAAGTGCTAAAAGTTATCATAAAGTACGCATTAGTTCTTATGTAACATGGGATAGTGCGCAGTGTGAAGGTAATACTAATGGATATGATATTCCTTATATAGTTCTATAATAAAGCAAATATTCATCAAAGAATTATGTCGGTATGGTTTGTTTTTAACATTCTGATATTGCATAGCTCTTTAATTGTTTTTGGAGGATACAGTAAATGAAAAAATTATTAAGTGCGTTACTAATTGCTTTATTGTTGCCGACTATGATGTTGATGTCTGCATGTAATGACGCAAGCAAAACTTCAGATGATAAATTATCATTTGACTACACAACAAATTTTCAATATTATTACAGTAACTTGAACGGAATAAATTTTCCTGTGACAAAATCAGAAAAAGGGTACTATGTATTTTTGCCTAATAATTACCTTTACTATATTGACCGTGAATCACAGGCGGCAACACCGCTATGTAACAAGCCTAATTGTTCGCATAACAGTGTTGATTGTAATGCATACTTTAATTTATTTGTAAATGCATCAGGAGAATCAGCTAATGTTGTGCAATATTATGACGGTAATTTATATATTGTTGTAAAAGATGAAGATGCTATGGGTAATTTTCTCGGAAATATATTGTACAAAGTTACACCTGATGGATCAACAAGGGAAAAACTGATTGAATTTAAAGACGGCATTTCGCATTGGTTGATTCATAAAGGTTATTTTTATTTCTCACAGGATAAGTTTGCCGATGATATTGATTCGTCCTCAGTTTATGACAGCTTTTCGATAAAAAGATATAAAATAAATAACATTAAATCTAAACCGGAGGAAATCTTTAACAGCAAAAATTACAGTGATAATCTTAGAGGTACTTTCCAATTTACCGCATATGATGACTATATTTATGTGCCGGTTCTTCCTATTTCAGAAGATGAAATTAAAAAGCAGGAAGAAAGCGGAAAGGTAACAGTTTCTACGTATCAGGAATTTTATTCGATTAATATCAATACGATAAAAATAAACCAAATTAGAAATGATGAAGGTGATGTTTGCTCGCCGTTTTTCTATAATGGACAGCTAACATATCTCATTGATAATTCGGATACTAACGGTAAGTTTAAATATTTTACAAGTGAACTCGACGGAAGCAATCCCAAACTTTTAACGGAAATGAATTACGGCGATAATTTGTTTGCAAATGAATCACAGCTGTATTTACAGAACTTTAGTGAAGATACAGATGAAAACGCAGCAACTGAAAGTGACGGAGATAATGTTAAGTCTCTTGACGCTTCATTTAATGAAAAAAGTTCGTTTTTAATACCTTTTGAATGTTCAGTGTTAAACATTCCCCAGGATTCAGATTGCTTCATATTTGTTCAACAGGTGGATAATATGAATTGCGAGATTTATTTTGTTGATAAGTCAAAAACAGAATCTCTGTCAGGACAAACAGTGGAATATAAAACATTATTAAGTTCCGTGAATGTCGAGGGTGAAAATAGTAACGCATTAAGCCAAATAGATGAGAATGAAAAAATTGATACTAATGATAATGAATTGAAAAATGTTTTTAAAAATACACAAAATAAGTTGTATAAGATTTCAACATCATATGACAAAACGCTTTCTGATGAAGTCAATAGTGGCTTTTCAGTAACTTTATCTTGGGCGGGTGACGGAGGTAATTATACTGCAAATTTTCAAATATTGAAATTTAAAACCGCAGCTAATGCCGAAAAATTCGTTAAAGAAAATCCTCTTTCTTTTGTAAATGGTCAATATGTAGCTTTTGTATCTGTTGATAAAATTCCCGTAGAAATTAAAGATATGTTAGTTTCTATTATAAGAAATGAACCTATTTCGCCAATTAACAGCACTGATTTTGGCGGAGAAATCTACTCATTTAATTAAGGTTGTAACAATATGAAATTGATTATGTTCGAGATTTACAAACTGTTCAGCAAAAAACTGTTTTTAATATGCCTTGTTTTGTTTTTTTCTGCAAATTCAATATTTTTGGTTTACACTCAATCAAATAATCTTGAAGTAAAAACAGTACATACTAATTTATCTGATTATGAGAATATAATATCTAAATATTCAGATTATGTGCCGACTGAAGCACAACGACAACTTGAAAGTGAATTAAAAACAGTTGAAATCGCTCTTCAATTTGACAGAACGGCAGATAACAGCAACGGCGATGATCTAAAAAATCTTGGGCGAATTACCGAACAATATAAGGCGGAGAACCCGGAGGAATACAAAAAGGCGCGGGCGTTACATTATACAAAACAAGAGCTTCTTGATAAACAAACCTATCTTTCAAATTTGGTAAATCAATGCAAGTCTTTAGTTGATTATAGCTCTTTTATAGGCGATATGGATGAGCGCGCGCAGACGCAGACAAAGTTCTCGGTTTTTGCGGAAGAAGGTTCGTTTTCATACAACAACATATTAAAAACCGCCGAGGATTTTAAAGATGTTAATAATACAAAGCTTAAAATCGGAAACAATTTTGCCGTAGAAAATTCAACAACATTTGTTCTGACCGATTTGCTCGTATTTGCGCTTGTATTTTTAATGTGCATCTATATTTTTACATTGGAAAGGGACAAGGAATTATACGGGCTTATCAGAACCGCAAAATACGGACGTATGCCGCTTATTATTTCAAAATTATTCGTCCTTATCTTTTTTACGATTTTAATATGCGCAGTATATTATTCTTCAAATATTGCACTCTGCGGATTGTACAGCGGCTTCGGCGATATGACAAGGAATATTCAGTCCTGCGAGCTTTTTATGAATTGTAATTTAAATCTGCAAATTTGGCAATATATTGTTTTGTGGGGTTTATCAAAAATAATCACGATGTGCGTGCTTGCCCTTTTTATCGCGTTTATATTTGTTTTAGTAAAAAATACGGGAATGGTTTTTGTCGTTACCGCATTTTGGGTTTTCATTGAAGGAGTTCTTTATCTTGCAATAGGAAGCAACTCTCCCCTAAATCAGCTTAAGTATATAAACTTTTTATACTTTTTAAGCGGAAATAATATTTTCGGAAATTATCTTAATATCAATATTTTTTCACATACTGTAAATATTACCCTGATTTACGTTATAGCTATGATATTGATCGCTATTGCTTCCGTAACGGTAATTTGCATGTCTTTTGTAAAATCCGCGCAAATAACGACAAACAATATATTTACGCCAATTCTTGAAAAATTCAGACGAAGGTTTTATAAAATTCAAGGCAGCGTTTCAATATTCAAAGGCGAATGTTTTAAGCACTACAAAGGCTCAATGGCAATAATAGCGATTATTCTGCTTGTTTTTGTCGCCTACGGTAATGCTACTGATGATATTTCGGTTGTATACAGTTCGGCTCAGGAAAGCGCATACAGCGCGTATATTGATAAGCTTGAGGGCGAGCTTACGCAGGAAAAAGAAGATTATTTGCGGCGACAGCAGGATTATTTTGACGGACTGAATGAAGAGCTTAACACCATTTCAACTGATATGTCCTTATCGGCTGAAGAAAAAGAAATAAGGATAACGGCCATAGATTCGATTTTGAAAACCAAGGGCGCCGCCTTTGAGGAGATTTCAAATCAAGCCTCGTACATAAAAGAGGTCGGAGAGCGTTATCATATTACTCCCATATTCATTAACTATATTGTTTATAAAAGACTTGCCAAAAATCCGTCAAGAGAATGGCAGTATTTTACCTTGCTTATGGCAGTAATAATATTTATATCGTCCGATATATTTGCATATGAGCATAAAAAGCATATGATTGATCTAATTCGCTGCACAAAAAAGGGCAAGCTGAGGCTTGTACTTTCAAAAGTAATGACACTTTCGCTTACCACGCTTATATCATATACTTTAATTTATTTGCCTTATTATATAAATTTTATAAAAACCTTCGGAACAGAGTCGTTAAACACTCCTGTTGTATTTATGCAGGACTTTGCAAATATTGGCAGTACAATTTCCGTAAACAGTATGATTTTTATTACGGCGGCAGTGCATATAGCGGAGGCTGTCTCGGTTATGACGGCGGTTGCTATGCTTTCTCAAGTATTAAAGAATAATATATTGTCTATGATTGTCGGGGCGGTGATAGTATTATTTCCGTGCCTGTTATGTATGAATTTGACCGATATAAGATTATACACAAGCTTTCAAAAAGGCAGTTGGATGTGGCTTGTCCCGAGTTTGATAGTATTATGCGTATTCCTGCTGATGATTTGTTTAACTATAATTGCATTTAACTTTTCTAATATTGAATTTAAAGCTATGAGAAGGTGTAAAAATGAGGCTTGAAATAAAAAATTTATGTAAAACATATAAAAAAGGTGCAGTTAAGGCACTTGATGATTTCAGTGTGACCTTAACGCCGGGCGTTTATGGCTTGCTCGGACCAAACGGCGCAGGCAAAAGCACCCTTATGAATATCATCACCGACAACCTGAACGCCGACAGCGGAGAAGTTCTCTATGACGGCGAGGAAATTAAAAAACTCGGCAAAGACTACAGAACAGTTCTCGGCTACATGCCACAGCAACAGGGCTTGTACGATGACTTTACGCTCAACCGATTTTTGTGGTATATGGCGGCTTTAAAAGGTCTGAAAAAGAAAGAGGCAAAACAAAAAATTGCCTCACTTCTTGAAACCGTCAATCTTAAAGAGTCGGTACATAAAAAATTGGGCTCGTTCTCCGGTGGTATGAAGCAGAGAGCCTTAATTGCACAAGCCCTTTTAAATGATCCCGAAATCTTAATTCTCGACGAGCCGACAGCAGGGCTTGACCCGAAAGAGAGGATAAGAATCCGCAACTTTATAAGCGAAATTGCGGAGGATAAAATAGTATTGATTTCAACCCATGTTGTGTCGGATATTGAGTTTATTGCAAAGGAGATTATATTACTCAAAAGCGGTCAGCTTGTGTCGCATGATACCTGTACCAACCTTACAAAAGAAATTGAAAATAAGGTATTTGAAGTTGAAATTAATAAGGAAGAACTTGAATATTTTCAAGATAATTACCGTGTGTCAAATCTCTATCATAACGACGAAAAAATCATTGTAAGATTAGTAACTGATATCCCACCTGAAAACTATAAAATACAATCCGTAAAAGCAACCCTTGAGGATTTGTATCTGTATGTGTTCGAGAACGGGAAATAACAAAAACAGAAAAAATAAGAAGATATTTAATATGTGCTTGTTAAATGCCGACAATTTATAGCTTTTAATGCTATTACCTGTCGGCATTTTTATGCTCTTGTTTGCATTGAAAGCAGAAAGGACTTTATTGTTATACAAGAGCAGGAGTCCTCCAGTCAATTTGATTTTTTAAATTCAGATTGATTGGAGGTTTTAATATGGACAGCAAGCGTCCCAAAAGAAGAAAGGATAAGTATAATCCTTACACATTACATACAGAAAAGGGAAAGTACTATATCTCATTTACAGATGCTAATAATTGTATTCAAAAAGTTTTAATATCTAAGAAAATATTTGATAGTTTTAATAAATTTGAGCTTGAAGATACTTCTTGGATGAATGAATACGAATATACGAAAGCACATTACACGAAAGAGGCGCTATAAATGTTGAATGTATGGAAGAATACTTGGATAAAGCTCAGGATGCGGAGAGTCTGCATATGGCGATAAAAAATTTGCCGGAAGTCAGTACAGAGTTCGCAGACAAAGGTATATCTGTACGAACAAAGCAATGAAAAGAGGTGCATGTGACGGACAGTCGGCTTATGTGGCACACAGAATTGACGGTGCTGTGCTTGCAACATTAAGAGATTATCTCGCCAAAATCAAATCAACACCAAAGGATATAGCACTTGAAAAACGCTACAAATCCGAAATATCGGAGTATAAGAGAAAGCAGACAAAGCTTGAGAAAGAAATTGAAAAGCTAAAAAGACAGGTTGTTGAATTATCCGCCGAAATAGGACGATCACTCCTCGGCGAAAGTCGCTTCACTCCCGATATTTTATCAACCTCTATTGATAATACAAACGATTTGCTCCATACAAAAGAAATTGAATTAAATGATATAAAATTCAAGCTTGCCAATCAGCAAAATGCGATGGGTAAGCTTGATTTTTATTACTCACAATTCAGAACTTGGGCTGATGAGTTTGATAACTCCACAATGGAACAGAAGAAAATGATAGCTTGTCAGCTCATAAGAGAAGTGAAAGTATCACGGGGATACGAATTAGAGATTGTCTTCGACCTTAATTATGAACAATTCCTATCTCTATAAAGCTTAATAGATTGAATTTGTAAACTCAGTCTGCTATAATAATTTTAGGTTGGAAGTGGGTGAACATATATGAGTGAAGAAAATAAAATACAAATTTTTGAAGATAAAAAGATTCGTACTGCGTGGAATGAGTCGGAAGAAGAATGGTATTTTTCCATAGTTGATGTAATTTCAGTTCTGACTGACAGTAACGAACCTCGTCGTTACTGGAGCGATCTTAAGCGAAAACTTAAAGCTGAAGGAGCAAACCAGTTGTACGAAAATATCGTACAACTGAAAATGCAATCTCCTAAGGATGGTAAAAATTACAAAACAGATGTTGCAAATACAGAACAGCTTTTAAGAATAATACAGTCAATCCCGTCACCAAAAGCAGAACCTTTCAAAATGTGGCTTGCAGAAGTAGGTCGAGAGAGAATTGATGAAATCATAGACCCTGAACTTACCATAGAGAGAGCCCTTGAAACTTATCTGAAAAAAGGGTATAGCAGGGAGTGGATAAATCAAAGACTTCAGGCTATACAGGTGAGAAAAGAGCTTACTGATGAATGGGATTCTCGTGGTGTAAAGCAGGGTGTAGAATATGCAATTCTGACTGATGAAATTACAAAAGCGTGGTCAGGAATGACAACCCGCCAGTATAAAAATCTCAAAGGATTGAAAAAGGAAAACCTGAGAGATAATATGAGTACGCTTGAGTTGGTACTGAATATGTTGGCAGAAGCTACCACAACTGAGATTTCCAAAGAGAAAAATCCTCAATCTTTTTCTGAAAACAGAAGTGTTGCAAAAGAGGGCGGAGAAGTCGCCGGAAATGCACGAAAAGATATCGAGGAAAGAACAGGAAAACCTGTGATTACTTCAAAAAATGCCGTCGATTTTTCAAATCTCATTTCCGATGTAATAGAAAATGATTTTGATAAAAGTGAATAAAGTATTCTGATTGCCTTGTGAGTTAAAAAGCTCGCAAGGCATTTATTATATCCCAATTTCGAGTTTGTTCCTCGGATGTTTGGTAGATAGAATATTTTTCTGTTTATTAATGCTCGTATGTGTGTAAATCTGCGTTGTGGTAATGGAGCTGTGACCCAGCATTTGCTGAATATATCTGATGTCAACGTCCTCTTCCAGCAGGAGAGTTGCAAAAGAATGACGAAACATATGCGGAGTAATGTGCAGCGGCACTTCTGCACCGATTGCATAGTTGGTAATCATATTACGAACAGATTGTTCAGATAGACGGTTGCCGAGTCTATTTATAAAGAAAAATTTGTTGTTTGCTATTTCAAATTTAAATGATTGATTATACTTTTTGAGCAACTCCTGAACATTTTGATTGCAGATTTGAATCAGGCGTTCTTTTGAGCCCTTTCCGTAAATTTTGATTATGTAATCATTAAAATCAATTTGTTCAGTCGTGAGTGTGCATAATTCTGAAATCCTCATTCCGGTGGCAAACAGTAACTCAAGTATGAGTGCATTCCGCAGAGCAACTTTTTTAGCATACTCAGTTTTCGCTTTGGTAAGTTGTAGATAAGCAAACCTAATAATTTGCTCAATATTATTTATGGGAATAGTTTTTGGGAGAATAAAGGGTTCTTTATACTTGATTTGTATCTTATGAAAAGGGTTAATATCAATAAGTTCCTCAATTTCAAGATAGTGAAAAAATGCTTTTAGCGAAGCAATTTTACGCTTCACACTCTTGGGTTTGTACTTAAAATGCAGTAAATCAATGTATTGCTCAATGGATTTTTTGTTTGTCCATTCAATAGCAGATTCCATAGTGAATTCAAAATACTGCCTTAAATCAATAGTGTATGATTTTATCGTTTTTTGATCGAGATTTTTCCTTGAAACGCAGAATTTTAGGTAATCGGTTGTCAAGTTGGTTGCTTGTACATTTTTTATTTCCATCGCATATAGCTCCTTGTTTTTAATAAATTTATTATGCAACAGAAAATAAAGAAAGTCTATTTAAATGCCTATATAAATTTATTAGAAACCATTATTTGTAACTGAACAAACAACATTATATTATGCATACTGCATAAAAATACACTGTGAAATTTTACCACTAATTTGCGTAAAAGTTATTTAAATATTTGTCAAATTATGTTACAATTAATACCATAAAGGGTAATTATAAATATTTTTATATTATGTACCCGAAATATAGATTTAGTTAAGGCTTAATACTTTTTTCTTAGAATGAGATTAAGCACTACATAGACATACACCAGTTAAATGTAAGATGTGTAGCGTATTTTGTTAACAGAAATGTATTATTGACCTTACATGAAAATAATGAATAAAGGATAACTTCTAATTATCCACTACTTAATAGTTAGTGTACAAAGTCAATATAGATAGTGAATCAATATCCCATTCTATGACTCCGTTTTTTATTAATTTCCATAACAATTCGTTACTAATTCTTTTATTCTTGTATGCCTTTGATAACAATTGATTAATATACTTATCTTCTGCATGAATTTTTTCTTTTATATTATTCAAAAATACATAAAATCTTTCATCACAATCAAAATCAATCGAGTTGTTGCTTTTATTAGTATTATTTATGATGTTATTAAGTAATTCGCAAATATTTCTTGATTGTTCAATATTCCCTTTATTATAATCGTTTAAAATTAAATTGTATATATTTAGAAGCTTATCACAAGAAAAAAAGATGCCTATTTCACGAATAAAATTTTCAATGTCATCCGATGTATGTATGAAGTTAATTAAAAAATTCGGGGATTGTAATTTTTCTCTGAATGAATCTTTACTTCTTATTTCTTTATTTGAAGACCCCTTTAAAAATGTAAGATATTCCGATGCTATACATTTTTTGCTTCCTACATATTTTAAAATTAATACTAAACTATTTGACAATTCAAATAGTTTTTGGTTAAGAAGAATTCTTTCAATAGTAGTATTATCCCAAGAAGGTTCCCAAAGGGTCATAGTTTGTGCGGAATTTATATTTTCTTTTTTGCAATAAATAATTATAAAATCATTTGCATAAATGAGATTTAACAATATATTTAACTTTTGAAAAAGCATAGTTTCTGGTTTTACAACCATAAGGGCGTAATTAGATAGTATTGACATTTTACTTTCTAATACTTTGTTAGCAATTTTAAAAGAAGTTTTAAAATATAAATCATTAAGATAATTCATCAATTACATTCCTTGGTAGGTTTATTATGAAAAAAGTTTATAAATCCGGATATTTAAAAAATGTAAGTAAAATTTTAACATTGCTGTTGTTGCTCGTTGTAATAGTAGCATTAGCATTCCTTGTCTTTGCTGTTATACATTTTCTTATTGATTTTTCTTTAAAATATATAAATAACAAGTTTAATTCGAATAAATATAATACTGACGAAACAAATTATTTGACCACAATTTTATCGTTAATATTTGAATTTATAAGTTTCCCATTACTCAATCATTCTCTTAAACTCGTTAAGAGGATTAAGCATTACTACACCTGTATTAACAGATTTATATATTGTAAATTTAGTGTTATGTTAAAAAATCAACTTGTTAAAAATGTTTTTATTTATGATTTTTCATTATGCAAGACACCCAATTCCTCCCAAGAAAGGATTGTCGCCTCATTTTTTAACAACGATTATGACAAAAAAGTACTCTATATCATTGGTAATAAAAATACCGGAAAAACAGGAACACTGTATTTTATTATGGATAAGGGAGCAAATAGAAGCTTAGATGATTTTTCAAATCTGAACTGTAATATAATTTATATTTGTAAAAATAATAGCGATAAGCAGATCAACCAATTTATTTCAAAGTATATTTCACAAACCTATAAAAATAATATTATTCTAATAGATGACTTTATTGAATTATCTGATTTGATAAAAATTCAAATAAAAAACGAATTAATAAAACGATATAATGACTCAAAAGGACATTACGCAAAGTCGATAATGATACTCGCAGATAAAAACAATTATTATATTACAAAAAATGATTCTAATATTATTTCGATTGAAATAAGCGTACTGGAAAATTATCAATCGAAAATTGATTCTGAAATAGAAAATATTTGTACACAATATAATAACGTTGATAATAATATTAAAAATTGGATAGCTGAAGTATTAAAAAATAAACAAGGTTCATATGTACTAAACACATTATTTAATTTAAATAATAGAAAATTAGTAGATCTGTTTTTTTGTGTTTTAGTAACATGCAGGCATTCTAATCTTGTCAATATCAATATTGTAAAAAAATTGTATTTGTATAATATTTTTGATTTTTACTTTAATTTAAATTTACTTTTTGAAGCAGGAATCATATCATATTTTCCTTTTTATAAATCTACAATTTTCTTTAACCACAACGTAGCAGATTATTTTTTTGATATTTTTCACAACAATTCTCTTTATACAGACAAATTATGCAATTATGTTGAAAATCTTTTAAATACGGATATAGAAAATTCATTAGATATTTGGCTTTATTATGTGGAATATGTTTCAATAAAATCTAAGATTTCTGATGATATAGAAAGTAAATATTTTCAAGATGCTTTTTTACAAGGAAATTTTTCTTATTTGTTGGAAAAGATACAAATAATTACAGATAATTATCCCGAAGCAAAACATTTATTTTATAAGGAGCTTGGTTACCTAAACGAAAAGGTTGGCAATAGAGAAAAAGCCGTCGAGTATTTATTTGAGCATATAAAATACTCGACATCTACTTATGATATACAGCAATCGCAACTACTGCTCTTTGAAATATTACATCACAATAATCTTAAATCAGTTAATTTGCAAGAACTAAAAAGTTCAAAAAATGATTTCATAAAATTACAGGCTCAATACTGGGAAGAACATGTAAATATAGAAAAGGGGAAGTTTAGTTATGAAAATCTAAAAAAAATATTAGTGAATTACATTGATCATCAGCAATTTTGGAACAATAATTTAAATTATTATCATATTCTAAGGAGAATGTTTTCTGATCTCGCTCGTGTGTATTTTTTAGGTGAAAATATCGATCACCAAAAATTTTCTAAATTAATAATTCTAATGGAAAATAGTCAATTGAAAAATTACCATTCTGAATATGAGGAATTTTATAATTTATTGACTAGAGCTCATTATGGACATTATGATATTATTTTTCAACTTGGATTTTATAATCATTTAAAGCATCAATGTATTGAGAAAGAATATGGTAAAAATCCAGATGAAAATACATCTGTTGCTATAGCATTGAAATACTATGTACAATGTGAAAAGTCTTTTAAAGACCGAGGAGATAAAGCATGGCGAACCGTTGCAATAAGAAAATGTGAATTGCGTTTGACACAAGAATTACAATTAATCAACATAATTAATGAATTAAACGTTATTAAAGATTTCTTTGTTGAAACTAATAATTACTTGCATACGGCCTACATAGACTGCATTTTATGCAAGGCAATATTTTTAAATTATCTTCGTAACGAATTAGATTCTAATTTTAAGAAAACATATGATAAATGTAATAGTCTTTTAAAAGAATCTGAAAAGCATTATCAAAATTTCGGCAATAAATATGGTTTATACAGAATTGATTTAATAAAATGCTTCCTTGATTTTTTCAATTCGATTGATATGCATAATAATTCATCAACAAATATATTTGTATATAAATTGAAGAAACTCAGTAATAAAAACTATCCAAGAGAAAAAGAAATGATAGATTACATTCTTGATAAAAAATGTATCAAAACAAATTTGGTAGATCGCTTTTTTGCATACTATCCTATTATTCTTCAATGATAATATACTATATAAGTTTACCGTTTTTATTTATTTTCTTAATAAAGTTTCTGCTTTCTTGATTCAAATCAGAACTGTAGCCTTTGCTAATACATTCACTAATTAACTTTGCCAGTTCCGAAACATTTTCTTTTCTTAGACCGGATTGAATAGCTCCTCCTACTCCGATTCTTAACCCATAACCTAATCGGTAAGGCAATAATCGGTAATTTGTATACAGTCCGATTTTTTCTAAGTTTTTGAAAGATGAATAGCAGATGTTTTTGTTATCAAATAATACCCATATATGTTGTGTTGGAATTTTGTTATCGTCTTTTTTTAAGACATTTACATTGAGTTCATATAAATTAGATTCCAATTCTTTACTTATCCTCAGCAATTCGTTACTGTATATTTTTAGTTTTTCAATTTGCTTAATTGACTCTCCTGCCATAAACATTTCTTCCGGGTGTGAATTTGAAATAAATGTAGATGTTCCGGATATAATTTTATGCCAATAAGAATCTATCGATTTTGTGGCTAATAATGCTTTTTGCGGTCCGGGAAAATTTTTATGTAAACTTGATAAAATTAAATCGAAGCCCATGTCAAAAGGAGATATATAAGAACCACTCAAGATATTTGTTAAGTACTGTGATGCATCAAAAACGCAATATGGAATACCCGATTCTTTTATCCATGAAAAATCTTCGTAGTATAAGCCCTCACTTCTGTCTATAAATGCAAATTTAGGATTTGTTTCAGAAATTAATTTTAATGTTTCATCTTTATCAATACAAAAGTTTTTGTAGTCGATTTTTGTAGATATAACATTATAACCTAATCTATTTAAAATATTTTCAGTAGAGTAATGGCCTCCTGCCTCCTCTGGCAACAATAATATGGTATCGCCAATATTACCCAATGACATAAATGCAATAATATGTGCATGCAAACCTGAAAGACATCTAAAATCTATGTCAGCAGATTTTAATATATTGCACCAATTTTTTTTATATTCGGAAAATTTGTCAGTATAAGTATCTCTTCCGCCAAAAATTACTTTTGATTCGTCATTTCTGTGATTATCTGAAATATATAATCCCGCGATATCATTAAAATTCCTCATTAAATCCATTGGTATATTTTCTGTCGGATTTAAAATTAATGTTTCTTTGTCCATAATCTCCATATCCTTACTTTTAATTGATAATTAGAAGTTATCCTCTATTTAGGTCAGTGAAAAACATGGAGGAATTTTTTATGGACAAGACAAGTTTATTAAACGATTTGCAATTCATATTTAGTATAATTGGTTTACCAAGTGCTATTTATTTTATTATAATAATGATAAAAGGAAGGAGAAATATTTCTTGGAGACAAATAAAAAAAGGTACTAAATATTTAGCTCAAAAAGTTGAAATAATTAATCCTGATATAATTATTACTTTTTCAGGAAAGGGTAGCGTTATGGCAAATTTAGTTTTATCGAAATTAAACAATAGTTATCCTTTGTATACGTGTATTCTCAGAGAGAGTGTGCAAAACAGAAACTTCTTGATTCCGGAAGGATGGTTAGAATTTAATACTCCTAAATGGGTAGGCTACATACCTGCTATTATTACTAAATTTAAAGATAAAGAAATTTTGGTAATTGACGATATAACACGTTCTGGAAAGACGATAGAAAAGTTAACGGAGGTTCTTGTGTCGCATGGCGTATCTTCACAAAAAATCCATAGTATGTCTCTTATTGCAGATGTACATGTTTTAAGAGATATGGAAATACCTCAATTTTTTTGGAAACAATTAAAAACAGATGAGTATAGTTTGCCTTGGAATAAGACTCGCAATAATAAATAATTCAACTTATTTGAAGCTACATAGGAATTAAATATTACGATGTTTTTGCTGCTTTTGATTTATTTGTATAGTTATAAATTTATTTATTGATAGAAAGGCTAAGTATGGAAAAAGAAGAAATATTTGAAAAAATACAAGAATATACAAGTGATATTCCCCTGCTATTGATTGGTACTGGAGCATCAATTCCTGTTGGCATTCCAGGTATGTCAGAATTAGCAAATTATTTATTAGATAATTTGAAATTAAAATATGCGCATGATGACGCATGGAATGAAATAGCCGATAAATTGCAAAATGAAATTGATTTAGAGACTGCGTTAACATCGCATAATTTAAGTGATGACTTATTGAATGATATCCGAAAACTCACATGGGAGTTAGTTAACGAGGCTGATCTAAAATATTTTCATGAAAAAGTGATTTTAGGTAGTAAACTTCCGCTTGCGGAATTGTTGAAAAAATTATTACAACCTAGTCCGGATCACCTTAATATTTTAACTACCAATTATGACAGATACATTGAATATTGTTGTGACCATATTCAGCGTAAAATTGATATAGGTTATAGTGGAACTTATTTAAAGAAAATTTCAAGTGAGAAAATAAAAATAAGAAACATTATTAATGTTTTGAAAGTACATGGCTCTCTTGATTCTTTTAGTGACTTGAAAACTAAAGAAAGTGTTTCTATACCTTTGCAAGAAAGAATTCCTAATGGATTTATACCGGAAATAATAACACCAGGTTCAGACAAATATAAAGCAATTCTTACATCAGCTAGTAGAGATATCTTACATAAAGCTGACACATTAATTGAAAAGGCAAATAACTTTCTATGCATAGGATATGGATTTAATGATAGTCAAATACAAGAAAAAATAATAACAAAAATAAAATCCGGAACGCCTATTGTAATAGTTACAAAGGAACTAAAAGATAATGCGTTGGATCTCATAAATAGCAATAGCAGAAATTATGTTGTGGTTATGGATGGGGACAATAACTCAACGAGGTTTATTATTAACAAAACAGATGTTACAATAGATGGAACTTATTGGACAATAGAAGGTTTTAATGAGATTATTTGAGAGGTGATATATATGGCCATATTTAATTTAGATAAAACTTCATGTATTGGAACAGTACAAGCTGTAGATACCGCCAATGTTGTAGTTGGCGTAGAAAATGAAGATGTATTGTCAAGTGTTAAAGTAAATAACCTTATTATAATAAGAGCTTCAAAAGAGAGACAAACATTGATTGGTATGGTTAATAAAATTATCAGAAAATTTAATGGGGTTATGCAAGATGATAAAGAAAATGAAGAAGATATAACTACTGATGATATAGTCCGAATTAATCTTATCGGAACGTTACTGGATAAAAAAGGTACTAAAAGTAATATTTTTAAAAGAACACTGGAGTCTGTTCCGGAAATAGGCGCTGAATGTTATGTTATGAATGATGATAATCTTGCCAAGTTTATGGGAGTAATTTCATCGGTATCAAAAGACGATGCAGATCCTCTTAATATTGGAACTTATGCATTAAGCAAACATGCACAGGCTTATTTAGATGGTAATAAATTTTTTCAAAAACATGCAGTAATTGTTGGTAGTACAGGCTCAGGTAAATCGTGTACAGTTGCAACAATCATAGAACAAATAGCATTGTTAAAATCATCAAATGCTATTCTTTTCGATATTCATGGTGAGTATACCCCTATAACTGGAAATAACATAAAACATTATAAGATAGCAGGACCTAACGATACATATGCTGATGAAGTATTGTTTTTGCCGTATTGGATACTGACATATGAAGAAATGATGTCAATGATGTTGGATAGGGGTGACAATAATGCTCCAAATCAAGCAATGTTATTCAGTAAAACTGTATTAGAAAAGAAAAAAGACTTTTTATCAAGTAATGGAATTGAAAGTATAGTTGATGATATTACTATCGATAGTCCTATACCTTATGAAATGAATTCGTTGATAAAACAGTTTTATGATTATAATATGGAAATGGTAGACGGTTCAAAAAGTAAGAAGAAAGGACCGTATAATGGACTTTTATCTCGATTTATTCAGAGGTTAGAAAATAAAATTAATGATAAAAGATTAAACTTTATGTTTTCACAAGATGAACAGTTGTTAAAGTATGATTATATGGAGGAGCTTTGTCAAAAATTATTATCTTCAGCTTCAAATGGTGGAGGAATCAAAATTATTGATTTTTCAGAAGTACCTTCAGATATTTTACCATTAATTGTTTCCTTAATAGCGAGAATAGTGTTTACAATACAGCAATGGACCAATAAAGATAAGATACATCCAATAGCAATTTTCTGTGATGAAGCACATTTATATATTCCTCAAAATGTTAGTTTGGGAATAGAATCATTGAGTTTAATGAGTTTTGAAAGAATAGCAAAGGAAGGTAGAAAATATGGTGTTGGACTTGTAGTAATCACGCAAAGACCCTCTGAAGTTGATAGAACTGTATTGAGTCAAAGTAGTAATTTTGTTGCTATGAGGTTAACTAACTCAGACGATCAAAATGTTATAAAAAAATTATTGCCGGATAGTTTGGGTAACTTTGGTGATTTATTACCTGTACTTGATGTTGGGGAAGCTATAGTAGTAGGTGACGCAAGTTTGTTGCCTAGTCGTATTTTAATCAATCGTCCAAATCCAGAACCAAATAGTTCTACTGTGAAGTTTTGGGATGAATGGTCAAAAGAAAGAAGTGAAGATGCAATTACAGAAGCAGTTAATTCTATGCGCAGACAATCAAGATAAGTGATGCTGTTGTTTTTCTCTACAATCGCCAGAGCGCATGACTGTTAATCATGATGTCACTGGTTCGAGCCCAGTTGGGGGAGCCACAACAGAGTAGTCTTTTGACTACTCTGTTTTCTTTTTTATCTAAATTTACTGCTAAATCGGGCGAGAGGGTGAGCGTTAAGAAAACAGTCCTGTGGACTGTTTTTAGTGAACTGGGATTGTGCGAGTGCTGTTTAAGAACCAAACGTAGTATGCGAGGCAGTTACTTTCCTTCCTTACAAAGTAAGTTGGGGGAGCCAGAAAACGACAGGTTTTTACCTGTCGTTTTTTTAGTGAAATAAATCCTTACGGATTTGTGAAATACGCTTTGCGTGTGAAATATTCCTTCTCAATGTGAAATGCCTACGGCGTGAACTGATTTATTTCATTTCACTTTCTGTGTTACCAGAAAATTTCACAATACTTTGCAAGTATTATTTCACTGTTTGTACAGCAAACAATTTCACGGAGCAGTTGATGTGTGGAAACGAAATTTCAACCATGTCGAGCATCTTTTTGATTACGGCAGTGCCGTTCGTAAGGTTATGTGTACAACCAATGCGGTTGAAAGCATAAATTCAAGTTTCAGAAAAGTTACAAAAAAGGGTGCTTTTCCAAATGAAATGCACTACTCAAATTGTTCTATTTACGCACAACCGAGCTTTACAAAAAGTGGAATGGCAGTAAGGTTCAAAATTGGGCAATGGTCAGAAATCAACTGGCTGCAAATGAAAAAATCAGTGCCAGTATCGAAAAATACGAGCACATGATTTAAGGCATTAATATAATTTTTTATGATTTTTAAAAAAACTTACACACTTTTCTTGACAAAGCCTCATACCTATTATTATAATGATGATGACCATGAACTCCCATTTCCAGGAGAGAAAATGTCCCCAGATGGTGGTAATAACCGGTATGTTTACACAATTTACGGTGTAGATAATCCCAAAGTAATCTTTAATAATAATACCACCGATCCTGCAACCAGACAACAACATCCCGGTATTAATCAACCTGGAATTGAAATAACAGAAGATGAAATGTGAATAGTAAATGAAACTGCATATAGTCAAAAGCCACAAGGAATTACAGTTCATTTTTATCGTCCGGCTGATTGGGAGTATTGGAACACAAGGATTTACTTCTATGAAGATAATAATATTCTGATGGAATGGCCTGGTACGCTGATGAATAGTCAAATGTACGATAATTGGTTAACCTATACGATATATGGTATAGACAATCCTAAAATAATATTTAATGATTCTCAAAATAAGCAGATACCAGGAGTATTACAAGAAGGTCACTTAGTAACACGGGATGTGTGGTATAAAGATGGTATATGGTCAACATATAAACCGTAATATACTTTGATAAGCAATCGGATGACAAAGTCTTTTGCTATGTCATCCGATTACAATATACTATAACAAAAAGAGTGATAGTGCATGAATAAAAAAACTAGAATTATATTAATAATTGTATTAATTGTAGCATTTATAGCATTAATAATACTTTTGCTTCATCCTTGGAAGAGTAACAAATCAGATGGTACGGAGTATTATATGTCAAAAAAATATAACTATTGGTTTGAGGTGGATAATGGTCAAGCAACTTTGATTAAATATACGGGTGAAGAGTATCATGTTAAGCTTCCGTCAAGTGTTTATGGAGTTCCAGTTACAAAGTTAGGTGAGTATGAGGTGCTTAATCTTTCAGGAGCAGCTAAAAGGGGAATATTCGAAGACAGTAATGTGTCAGAAGTGAGTATCCCTGAAGGTGTAACGGAAATATGTAATGATGCATTTTATTCTTCAGGTCTCTGTGAAGTGAATATACCTTCCAGCGTTAGAGTAGTCGGGACAAGGGCGTTTGCTTTTTGTAAATATTTAAGGTCTGTGGAATTTGAAGCAGGAATAAAAACAATAAGTGAATCAATGTTTAGTAATTGTAAAAACCTGCGTTTTATCGAATTGCCAAGTAGTGTAGAAAAGATAGAAGGTGATGCCTTTGCAGAATGTGCGTTACAAAAAATAGATTTACCTGAAAACATAAATACAATTGAATCTTATGCATTTAGGGAGTGTGATTCTCTAACATTTGTTACTATACCACCAAAAGTAACATCTATTAATAGTGGAACGTTTTATAGCTGCGACTTTTTAGAAAAAGTAAATATTCATGATGAAGTTAAATATATAGCTAATGATGCCTTTGACAGATGTGATAAACTTACAATCTGCGGAATAAAGGGCTCATATGCCGAGCAATATGCAAACGAACACAATATACCTTTTGAAGAATTAGATGAAACAATTGAGTTTCTAAACTAGTGAGTAACTGTTTGTTGATATAATTTTATTTCATCTAAAGAATAGGAAGTGAGATAATGCCAAAATCGAAAATAGTTTCGAGCATTATAGCTTTAGTTTCAGGTCTATGCGTTGTTGTATTTACTATTGCATATTTTAGTATTAACGGAAAACACAACAGAGAGGGATATACATTTGAGGGCGACTTTTTCAATGGCACTGCAACATTAATTGGAATGGAAAATCCGAAAGTAATGTTCAATGATTCGAAGAATAAACAGATACCTAGTGTATTGCAACCTGGGCATTTGGTTACACAAGATGTGTGGTTTAAGGATAATACTTGGACAACATATGAACCAGATTAACTGATTCATTATAAATTTCTAAAGATGAAGGAGCAATTATGTTTGCTCATTCATCTTTGAAATTAGTGCTACAAACTTTTGAAAGGTTTTATATATGAAAACAACTAGATTAATACGAGTAAATATAGTATTTGCAATATCTTTTTGCACAGTTTTTATTTTAATGCTTTCAAGTTGTAAAGAGCTATACCCTATAACAAAAACTGCTGAAGGATATACATTTGAAATTGATGAAAATCAAAACGCTACATTGATAAAAACCGATATATTGGCTGAAACCATTGAAATTCCTTCGGAAATTTCTTCATATAAAGTCAAAAAGCTAAGTTGTGTAGAAGAAGCTGCATTAGTTGGGGTGTCTCTTACAGGTGTATTTGAGTGAAATAATGTTGTAAAAGAAATTATAATACCTGAAGGAGTAGTGGAAACTTATGGCCCGGCTATAGCTAATTGCTATAATCTTGAAAAAATTACTATACCAGGCACAATGATGACATTTGACGTAGTGCGGTGTGATAATTTAAAGGAAGTGAACATTGTTGACGGAGATACTATTACCGAATCCTTTAGTTTCAGCGATTGTTCCGGGCTTGAAGAAATATACTTACCGAAGCAAATTAACAAAATCAGCACTAATGCTTTTGCTCGTTGCTATTCATTAAAAAATGTGAAGTTTTCAAAAAATGTTTATTGTATAGAGAGTGTGGCTTTCCAAGGATGTACTTCACTTACAAATATTGATTTACCCGACAAGCTATCAGAAATAGGTTCAAACGCTTTTCAATGGTGTACTTCTCTGCAAACTATTGATGTTCCGTCAAAGGTCAGGATTATTGAGAGCTGGACATTTGATGGTTGCAAATCTCTTGAAATAGTGAATTTGCCTGAGGACTTAATAAAAATAGGTGACGGAGCTTTTCGGGATTGCGTTTCTTTAGAGAGAATTAATGTCTATGATGAATGTGATTACATTGCGGACAACGCTTTTGATGGATGTGATAAACTTACAATCTGCGGAATAAAGGGTAGTTATGCAGAACAGTATGCAAAAAAACATAACATACCATTTGAAAAATTGGATACAACAATTCAGTCTGTAAATTAATAATTATCGGTTTGTTGATAATTAAAACTATATTTTTTACGAGAGAATTTTAATATGATGAAAAAAATAAAAAAATATAAACTACCTATCGGGATATTGTGCGTAGTGTTAGTGATATTTATATTGTTGCAAAGCTGTTCAAGTGAGCATTGGTGGTTTGGGTACACATATGAAACCGATGGATATACAAATAAATCGGCAACAATTGTAAAGATAAACTACCCGTCAGAGAAAGTTGTAATTCCTTCAACAATATTTTTCCATAAAGTAAATGCTTTAGGCGGATATGTTACAGGATACAATTTGTGGGGAGCAGAAAGGAAAGGAATGTTTGAGGATAACGATATAGTAAAAGAGATTGTTGTTTCTGAAGGGATAGAGTATATATTTAACAGATGTTTTTACCATTGTATTTCATTAGAAAGCATACAACTCCCAAGTACTATAAAACAATTCTCTTTTACGAATTGTGAAAGTCTGAAAAATGTTAATTTTAATGGTGATGTAAAAGAAATTGAAAGTTTATCATTTTCAGGCTGTTCTTCATTAGAAACGCTTGTAATTCCGGATAATATTGCTGATCGTGGTATAGCATACGGTGCTTTTTCCGGTTGCACATCACTAAAAAGTATAAATATTCCCGATAATATTACTGCAATACAACGATATACATTTAGTAATTGCATATCCTTAAAACAGTTAGTTTTGTCTAAAAATATTAAGAGCATTGAATGGGGTGCTTTTGAAAATTGCACCTTGCTGGAGAAAATTATCATTTATGATAAGGCAGAACATATTGCGGATAATGCCTTTGATGGTTGCGATAAGCTCACAATTTATGGAATAAAAGGCTCATATGTAGAACAATATGCAAACGAACATGACATACCATTTGAAGAATTGAATAACATAGTTGACTGATTATATTTGTTGAGATTAAATAAAGTCAAATTTTAGATTTTAAATGCCGACAAGTTATAGCTGTTAATGCTATTAACTGTCGGCATTATTTTTTGCCCTTTTGCGTTGAAAGCAGAAAGGGCAATTATGATTTGTAGAAACAGAAGTCCCCCAATCGACCTGAATTAAAAAATTCAGATTGATTGGAGGAAAAATTAATGGACGCAAATTGCAATAGCAAATTGAAACAATTTTTTAAGAATAGTGTAAATCTAATTAGGGTACAAATTTTACTCGTGGACTGTGAAAAAACAGCATTGCAAAAAACAATAAGGCACATAACCGTTATCACTTTCGGTTATGTGCCTTTTGTAGTTTAATAAGTTTGTTAAGAATACCACGATTGATTACAGTCCAAAACAAGGAAGATTTCAGTGCGTCAATTTCCAAAGTAAGTTCCACCATGAAAGTTACTTTGGGGATTAACTATGTACTTTTTCGTTTAAATTTGCGGTAAATATGAATTGTATAATCCGTTTTATTGTGTTATTATGTAGTAAAATGGTGTGCAACATTAGTGTTTTGAAAAAATTATGTTGCTGAAATTAAACTTGAAATAACTGACGGGTGGCATATGGTTCGCAAAGTTGACAAAACAAAGCTTCTGACTGTTGTCGGTATAATTATATTCCTGTTCGGAGGTGCGGTGAGAATTTTTTCTCATCTTACTTCCTCGGCGGACAATTATATTGAAAATTTTGATGTTATTATCTTTTCGGGGCTTATTATAGGCTGGGGTGTGTCTGTTGCATATCGCATTGTTCAGAAGAATATACGAATCTGCCTTGTGATATCTGCGGCGCTTATGCTCTTGTGGATGGCTCTTCGTGCCATAAAATACAACAGCCCTGCCGACATCAACACATACGGACGGTATCTATGGTATTCATATTACATAGCAATGGTGTTTTTGCCGCTTATGATGTTTTTTGCAATGCTGAATATCGGTAAGCCCGAAAATACAAATAACCGAAAATATCTTTTGATTATACCTGCCGCCGTTCTTGTGCTGCTTGTTATGACGAACGATTTTCATCAGCTTGCTTTTGTATTTGAACCCGATTTTCACAATTGGAACAAACAATACAGTTACGGTCCTGTTTACTATGTAATTGTAGTGTGGATTTTTATACTTGTACTTTCGTCAATTGTGCTTTCAATAAATCGATGCAGAATTTCCGCAACACGCAAAAAGCTGTGGATTCCGATTGTAATAATTCTTGTTGCAATAATTTACACACTCTGGAATAATCTGAATCACGGATATTCGGGACTTAGAATTTACAATGTCCCCGAGGTGTTCTGTTTTGCCTCAATTGCTCTATGGGAAAGCCTTATTCAGATAGGTCTTGTGCCGTCAAATACGGGTTACGGCGATTTTTTCAATGCGTCAAATCTTAACACTCTCATATTTGACAATGAGGGCAATGTGAAATACCGCTCAAAAAACGCAACAAATGTTTCAAAAGATGTTGTTCTGCAAAACGGTAACAGTGTTGTGATTGATGAAAATATAATTCTTAAAAAGCATAATATAAAAGGCGGTAAGGCAGTTTGGACGGAAGATATATCGGCAATTAACCGAATTAACAGAGAACTTTCGGAAGTAAAAGAGCAGATTTCGGAATACAATGTAATCTTAAAATCAGAGGCAGAGCTGAAAAAACGAAGAGCGGCAGTAACCGAACAGAACAAGCTCTATGACAGTATAACCGAATTTATCCGTCCTCAGCTTTGCGACCTTGAAAATATACTCAAAAATATTGAAAATAACAGGGGAGATATTTCGGTTAATTATGCCGGTGCCTGTGTTGTTAATGTCTACATCAAGAGAATAAGCAATCTGCTCATTATGGCAAAAAGCAGAAAAATGCTGAATGCTTTTGAGCTTGAAAACAGTATCCGAGAACTTGCCGAGTACATTTCTGTCTACGGAATTTCGTGTTCGTTTTTCAGTAATGTTTCGGGAGAAATTTCAGCCGAAAAAACGATTGCACTTTTTAAATTTATCGGGATTTTTATAAGGCACATAATGAGCTGCACAGATGCGTTGCTGTTTAATTTAAAAGTCAATGAGAGATTTATTGATTTAAAAATCAATTGTGACAGCAAAAATGAAATGAAAATCCCCGATGATTTACTTGACGATATTACAAAACTCGGCGGAAATGTCACCACGGAATATGATGCCGACACGCTGTTTGTGTTTGTTCGTATGCAAAGCGGAGGTGATGACATATGACATCCATCCTTGAAATGCGTTCGTTTGTTTGTGTTATATTGATGAGTGTGCAATTTGTTGTTGCCTGTGCGGCAATATACAATGCAACGCAATCTTTTCTTTATAAAATCAGGTTGTGGAAACCGATTTCAGCGGTTATAATTGCAGTAATCTCTTTGACAATGTTTTTGGTAAGCACTCATGTCTTGAGTAAAATATATTATGATAACCAAATTAATAAAATGGCTGAATTTTTTGGCAGAATGCCGTTTGCTCTGTCTGTCGGCATAACGGCATATTGTGCTGTAATGTCTGTGTACATAACGGTAAGGCTTCATCATTGCAGGAATACCGATATTACCGCAATGTCAATTAAAGAAAGCTTTGACGGCTTGCCGACAGGACTTTGCTATTTTGACGAAAACGGACTTGTTGTATTGAAAAATAACCTTATGGAAAGCATATGCCTTGAACTTACGGGTAAATCGCTTAATGTTGCAATGCCCTTCAGAGAGAAGATAAAAGAGGCTTCTCAATATGAAAATGACGGGGCATTTACAGTCAGATTAAAGGACGGCAGGGTTTTCAGCTTTTCGTTGTCGGAAACGGAAATTTTTTCAAAAACCTATTTTCAGCTTGCGGCAACCGATATAACAGAGTTTACAAAGCTTACATCAACCTTGGAATATGAAATAGGCGAGTTAAAAAAGGTTAATGCTCATCTGAAAAAATACAATGAAATGGTCTATGATCTGACAAGAGAAGAAGAAATTCTTCGCACAAAAGAGATAATTCATGACAGGCTCGGCAGTACGCTGATAACAACAAGAAGATATCTTGAAAACGGCACTCTGTCTGAAAATAACAGTAAATTACTTGAAATGTGGAAAAACAATATTTCTGTTCTGAATACCGCAGAGAATGATTGCAAAGATGAAAACTTTGCTAAGGATATTGAAAATGCCGCAAAGCTTGTCGGAATAACGCTTGAAACAGTCGGAAATCTTCCGACTGATAACAATGCAGTTGCACGGGTTCTGACTTTTGCAACAATGCAATGCCTTAACAATGCCGCAAGACACGCAAAAGCAGATAAAATGATTCTTGAAAGTCTTGACGACGGTGAAAAATATATTTTTAAATTTGCAAATAACGGCAGAAAACCGCCTCAAAAAATCAATGAGGGCGGCGGACTTTCTTCCGTAAGAAAAAAAGCGGAGCAAATCGGCGGAAGCATGAAAATATCGACTTCCGAAATTTTTGTTCTTGAAATCACAATACCGAAAAGCGAGGTGCTGCAGTATGACAAGAGTGCTGATAGTTGAAGATCAGTCAATGCCGAGAACTTTATTTGAAATGTATGTAAACCAAAGCGAAAACTATACGCTTGCGGGCTCAATAAGTAATGCCGATATGACGGATTATCATTGCGAAAATTCCGATGTTGACCTGATTTTAATGGATATATGCACTTCAATGGGAGCAAACGGTCTTGAGGCGGCTGAAAGAATAAAAGCAAAGTTCCCGAAAATTAAGATAATCATCGTTACCTCAATGCCCGAATATTCCTATCTAAAGCGTGCCAAGGAAGCAGGAGTTGACAGCTTTTGGTACAAAGAGGTAAGTCCCGAACCTATTATTGAACTTATGGACAGAACAATGAACGGTGAGCGTGTGTTTCCAGACACAACTCCCAAAATTAAATTCGGCAACGCAATGAGTACGGATTTTACCGAAAGGGAGCTTGAGGTTTTGCGTGAACTGACAAGCGGTGATACAAACACGGAAATTGCCAAAAGACTTTACATTGCTCCGGGTACTGTCAAAAACTATATACAGTATATGCTTGAAAAAACAGGCTTTAAGTCAAGAACAGAGCTTGCCGTAAAGGCAAGAGAGGCGGGACTTGTAATCCTTGACGATAGAATTAACGACAAATAAATACTTTTTTCTGAATATGTGCCGTTCGGCACATATTTTTTTGCTGTTAAAACAGTATAATACAATTACAGGATATAACTGCTCAGACGGTGAATATCTTTTGTGCAAAACGCTATCTTTGTCCGATTAATAATCAAAGACAAAGGTGCATAAAATTTATTATTTAATGACAGGAGGAAAAACTATGGAGGCAAAAGGTTCAACTTTTCTTAAAGTAACGGGAATCCTTATGATTGTATTCGGTGCTATTGCATTGATTGTGTCAATCATCGCCATTCTCGGTATCGCCGCACTTGCAGCTTTTAACGACGGTACATACGATATGACTATGCTTTATGTCGGCGGCGTTTTCGCACTTATCAGTGCGGTTGCTGAGTTTGTTGCAGGTATTATCGGCGTTATCAACGCAAAACTTCCGCACAAGGCAAATACATGTATTGTATGGGGCGTTATTGTTGCGGTTATGTGTATTGCAGGCGAAATTATCAGCATGATAGGCGGATCACAGTTCAATGTATTCTCTCTTATCTGCGGTCTTGCTATCCCTGTACTTTACATTATAGGCGCTGTTAAGAACAAAGCATAATTATTTTATTATTTCCCCCCCTTTTAATTACCCACCGTAAATATTTTTAGCACAAGGTCACAGCTGTCCGAACAATCGGGCGGCTGTGCTTTTTTTGTTTATGTTGTGAAATATGCCGTTTGGCACATTCATCTTCTATCGCAAAATTGTACAATATAAGTGAAAGATATAGGTGAAAAGGGGTGATGTCCGTTGAAGAAAATTTTGCTCAGTGTTCAGAATAATTTGCTCAGTGAGGCTATTCAAAATGCCCTTGTGAAGAAGGGAAGATTTTGTATTGAAAATGTTTTACCGAATCAAGACGGGAAAATTCTTGATTTGTGCATTGCAGAAAGAGTTGATGTTTTGCTTATGGATGTCACAAGACTTGCCGATTCAACTATTGAAAAACGGCTTGAGCTTTGTGGAAAAGTAAAGGAATATCTGCCAAGCTGTAAAACGGCTCTGCTCTGTGACGAACAGGCATATCCCGACCTTGCCGACAGGGTTAAACAGGCAAAACAATTCGGAAAAATAAGCTCGTTTTTTTATTCATCCGTAACGGCAGATTATCTTGCCGCCGCACTTGACGCACTTTAAAAAGGAGGTACTGTTTATGGGTATATTTGACAGCTTAAAAAATATGACAAATCAGGCTGTAAAAAACAATGTTTCAAAGGCCGTTTCGGGAGCGGTAAACAATGCGATGCACAAAAGCAAAACATTTGTATTTGCCGATTATCCGAAAAATGCCGATGAACTCAAAAAAATGCCGGAGCTTGACTTTTCGTCACCTCTTTCAACAGCGGCATTTGCAATGCTTGTGTTGCTTGAATATGATGAAAGTCCGGAAAACACAATAGAAATGCTTAATGTATTAAAAGGACCTCAGCCGATGAACGGGATGGATGTTCAGTTTTTGCGTGACAGAATCAATGGCAGGGGATATATTCCTCGCTCGTATTTTGAGGGTTCATCCGTGAAGAACGATTATACACCGAATGTTCCGTACAAAATAACCGTTTCCGAGTATGCATATACCTATCAGAGCGAGGGTTATGCAAAGGTTCAGGTTCAGTCGTCGGGAGCAGACTCACCTCGTCCGATTGAGCTTCGCAGAAAGGGCAATCAATGGTTCTTATGGCGTAATCTTGCGCTCTCTGATATACGAACTCCGGCTTCGGTTGATCCTTGGGCATGAAGGAGGGATTTTTATGAAAATCAAGAAAAAAGCAAAGCGTATTTCGAGTGTTGTTTTATGCTTTCTCATGCTGTTGACAACACTTCCTATGACAGCCATAACCGCAAATGCGGCGGTTCAGGCTTATATCAAATATATCGACACCGAGGTTTACATAGGAGATGTCCTTAACATTATCGTGGGAGTAAACGGCGGCAGTACAGACGAAACCTTTACCTATCAATGGCAGGCAAAGCATCCGAGCCTAAGCTGGGTTAACCTCTCCGATAAAACCAACAACCCCGACTCGAAATTTTCGGGTGTTTTTACAGACCATCTTAAATTTCAGACCTACGCAGAACTTGTAGGACCTGACTCAGGGTGGAAAGATGTTGTCTTTAGATGTAAAGTAACGGGTTCAAAGAGCGGTACTTTTTATTCGGGAAAATGTAACTTTCCGGGACTTCTTGAGAAGACAGAAATTCCTATAATTGGATTTTTAGGCTTGGAGAAACCTGAACAGCGGAAAATCCCCTCAACTACGGCAACTCCGATAAACAGCACTTACTACAGTTTTGATTATATTGAGTGGTATGAGTACAAAAACAACAAAGTTAGCAGAAAGCTCAACGACGGAGAAGCTTTTGACAGCGGTATGTATTGTTGTCAGCTATACTTTAATATGAACAGAGGATATGCGGTTGCCAAGAACGCAGTATGTGGCTTGTACAACGACGACGGTCAGGCGACAATTCTTCAGGATGAAACCACAGGTCAATATTATATTTGGGCATATTACGTTGTTGCAGATAAATCACCTTCATTTTCACATCAGTTCACTGAGGCAGAAATTATGAAAGGCAAAGAAGGAACTATATCGGTTACTGCCAACAATGCCGCAAGCTATCAGTGGCAGATGAAAGTAAGGAGAAGAACACCCACCGGTGTAACAAGAACTGTGTGGCTCAACATAAGTGACAACTCATCCACATCAAACAAATTTTCCTTCAAGGGAACAAAAACAAATGCTTTGAGCATCAGACCGAATACGGATTTTGATGAAACTCATTTCAGGTGTGCTGTCACGGGTGAAAACGGTGATGTCATTTACAGTGTATCGGTTAAAGTTACGCAAAAGGTTAAGGCCCGTATTATACTGGATTTAAGAACGGGCGGCTTACCGGATGACACTATTACTATTAAGTTTGATAGATACACTCCTGACGGCGTCTATAATGGCAGCTATACACATGAAACGGTAAACAGTAATGCAAAACCCTTATATGTGTATTATGAAACAGTTCCAGGCAAATATGTCATTACTGTAAGCAAACCGCAATGCGTAACACGGGTATATGAAGTGAATGTTGTTAAGAAAGATGTTAACCTTGTAGTAAAAATTACAGTTCCGTATGATGTCAATATGGACGGTGTTATTAATGTTGTGGACGCAACCTTGGTTCAAAAATACATTGTCGGGCTTGAAGAATTTGACGATTACACTTTTAAAATTGCAGACACAAACGGTGATGGCACAATATCAGTTATTGATGCTACAAATATTCAGAAGAAAATCGTGAATCTTTTGTAAAGGAGAAAGTTTATGGGACTATTTGAAAAGAAATATTGTGACCTTTGCGGTGACAAGGTAAACGCCCTCACAAGGCAAAAGCTTTCAGACGGTTATCTTTGCAGCGACTGTAAGCACAAGCTCAGTTCGCTTTCATCAGGCTGGAAAAACAGAACATTAGCCGATGTTAAAGCTCATCTTGAACAGCGTGAACAGAACAGACAGAAATATTCTGCATTTGTTCAGTCGGCAAGTGCCGGTACAAACGAAAAGCTTGTTGTAGATTTTAATAACAGGAAATTCTATTTTACAATAGGCAGAGATTTTAAAAACAGCAATCCTGAAATTTTTGATTTTTCACAGCTGCAGGACTTTTGGCTTGAGCTTGGATATACAACTCTGCAGGATTCCGACCGTGACGGAATTCCTGATGAGTATGACCGCTATGATAACCGTCAGGGCAGGAACAGCGGTTTTGGCAGTCAGTTTGATACAACAAACTCATTTTCGGGGCAAAACGGTATGCTTGATGTTCCGCTTGCACTTCAGCCGTATGTTCGTGATACAAACACATCGTCATCGCCGCAAAGAATATCTTCTTTAAAAGCAAAATTCATCGTAAATCATCCGTTCATAACCGATATATCAATGTATGTTGATTCGTCAATCGGTACTGTAAGAAATGAGCTTATGAGAGCGTTTGATGACGGAATGCAGTTAATGAGACTGTGTGAACAAATAAGGAACGGTATGCAGAACAATATGGGCTATCAGCAAAGCGGAATGTCCATGCAGAACAATATGGGATATCAGCAAAACGGAATGCCCATGCAGAACAATATGGGATATCAGCAAAGCGGAATGCCCATGCAGAACAATATGGGTTATCAGCAAAGCGGAATGCCCATGCAGAACAATATGGGCTATCAGCAAAGCGGAATGCCTATGCAGAGCAACACAGTAAATCAGCAAGCTCCACAGCCGTTTACTCCGCAAAATGCTGCGGCAATTGTTTGCCCGGCTTGCGGATATAAGCCTGACGGCAATCCGCCGAAATTCTGTCCGTTCTGCGGGGCTGCCATGACATAACCGATATGACTTTACTGCCGTTATTTCATAATATTTCCAAACGAAAAATGCGTGTAAAAAAAGAAATTGTATCCGTGAGCTATTCAAAAAATCATTCAAATTTTGACTCCTGCTGTTCTTTTTATGTGCGAAAAAAAGGTGTAAATTTTCTTTTTGACGCTATCTGCAAATGCGGTTATATCGCTTTTGAAAATGTTCTGATCGACGAAACGGATATGAGACTGCTGTGTGACACCGCCGAAGACGCATTGGAAATTCTGAAAAAATATAATCCAAAAAACAAAGAACTGACAGTCGATGATGCCACGGTTACAATCGTTGAAATCATATTTTCCGACAAAAACAGTATGTCGGTCAGTATGACGGAACAAACCTTGGATTCGCTCGAAAAAGCGTTCTTTGCCCTTGCTGAAAAATATTGCAAAGATGTTTAATCTCTAAAAATAATTGAAAAGCAACCCTATGAAAACAACTCCCACGGTAAAATAATCGTGGGGTTGTTTTTTTCTGTAACAGAAAATGAGTGCATTTTTTCTTGCCATTACTGTAGTAATTGTTTATAATTAAGGTATGACAATAAAAGAAGGCATAAACAATGCAAACGATAGATGAGGCACTAAACAAACTGAAAAAATCTGATTTTCGCAGTCGGTTTCATTTAAAGCAAAAGGACATTGACTATATTAATGAAAAGGGAATGAATAAAATCCGCTCCCATGCAGAAGATTTTGTCAGAACACGGCTTGCACCAAAATATATTCCGAATGACGGAAAGCAAACGCCTATGAGGGGACACCCTGTTTTTATCGCACAGCACGCCTGTGCCTGTTGTTGCAGGGGGTGCCTTAACAAGTGGTACAGAGTTGCAAGGGATAAGCAGCTTAACGAGGTCGAACAGCAGAAAATTGTAAATCTGCTTATGGCTTGGATTGAAAGGGAATACAACGATTATAATTCCAATAAAGAATGATATATAAGGGCAAAAAGATGAGTGATAAATTAAGCGTGTTAAAAGATTACTTCGGACACGATTCTTTCAAAGACGGACAGGAACAGATAGTTGACGCTTTGCTTGACGGCAGAGATGCACTTTGCATTATGCCCACAGGTGCGGGCAAGTCTATGTGCTATCAGATTCCCGCATTACTTTTTGACGGGGTGACAATTGTTGTGTCACCTCTGATTTCGCTTATGAAGGATCAGGTCGGCTCACTCGTTCAGTCGGGAGTTCCTGCGGCATACATAAACAGCTCACTTTCATATCCGCAATTTCTGCGAGTGCTTTCAAATGTTGAACACGGAAAATACAAAATCATCTATGTTGCACCCGAAAGGCTGTTGACTGACGGATTTCTCGACACCTGTAAAAAGATAAAAATCTCAATGGTTGCAGTTGACGAGGCTCATTGCGTTTCACAATGGGGACAGGATTTCAGACCGAGTTACCTCAAAATTATTTCATTTGTTGAAAGCCTTGCAAATCGTCCGATTGTCGGAGCATTTACCGCAACGGCTACAAATGATGTAAAAGAAGATATAAAGAAAATTCTCAGGCTTGAAAATCCGTTTGAAATTACAACGGGATTTGACCGCCCCAACCTTTTCTTTGGCGTAATAAAGTCATCGTCAAAGGACGAAAAGCTTATTGACCTCATTCGGGAGCGTGGCGACAGGTCGGGAATTGTCTATTGTGCAACCCGAAAAAATGTTGAATCTGTCTGCGAATTGCTCTGCGATAACGGCTTTTCGGCGGCAAGATACCATGCAGGTCTTGATGAGTACGAACGCAGGAAAAATCAGGAGGATTTTGTTTTTGACCGAAAAAATATTATGGTCGCAACCAATGCTTTTGGTATGGGAATTGACAAGTCAAATGTTACATATGTAATTCATTACAATATGCCGAAAAACATTGAAAGCTACTATCAAGAGGCAGGACGGGCAGGTCGTGACGGCGGTGAGGCTGATTGTATTTTGCTCTACAGTCCTAAGGATGTTCGCCTAAATCGCTTTATGATTGAAAATTCCGAGGGCAACGATGAGCTTACAATTGAAGAAAACGAGCAAATTCGTGAGCGTGATTTTGAACGCTTAAAATATATGACCTTTTACAGCACAACAAACGATTGTCTGCGTGGGTTTATTCTGCGGTATTTCGGCGGTGAAAAAAAGGCTTACTGCGGAAAATGCTCCAACTGCCTTTCCGTTCACAAGCTTGTTGATGTCACAATTGACGCTCAAAAAATTATGTCGTGTATTGCAAGAACAGGACAAAGGTACGGCAAAACCGTGATTTGTGATGTGTTAAAGGGCAGTAAAAGCGAGAAAATTCTAAAAGCAGAGCTTAACAATCAGTCAACCTACGGAATAATGAAAGAGGTTACGGCAAGGCATATTTTCGGCACAATTGACTTTCTTGCCGAAAAGGAGTATATTTCAGCCGACAATGAAACCGAGGTTCTAAAGCTTTTGCCAAAGAGCAGAGATGTACTTTTCGGGCGGGAACGGCTTGTGATGAAGAAAGTTGAAAACTCCGAAAAGATTGTCAAAACGCACCGCCCCGAAGTGCCTGTTAATTCCGAATTACTTGATGCACTCAAGGCTTTGCGAAAAAGCATTGCATCCAAAAAGAGCGTTCCTGCCTATGTTATTTTTACCGATGCAACGCTGATTGATATGTGCAAAAAATGCCCCGAAACACCCGATGAAATGCTTGAAGTTTCGGGTGTGGGCAGAACAAAGCTTGAAAAATTCGGAAAACAATTTCTTGAAGAAATCGCAAAATTCAGATAACTTCATATACTGTTAAAGGATGAACGAATTTGTTTGTCCTTTTCTTTTTCAATTTTCAAAATTGTATTGAAATAATTAGTACAAAGTGGTACAATAGTTACAGAGAGAAAACAGATTGGAGGCATTTGTATGGCTGACATATTTGATTACATAAGTCGGAGAGGCGATTTGACATTTGAACAGGACGGTTTTAACGAGCTTGACGCACTTGTGCTTTCACGGCTTTCATATCTTCCTTTTGACGGTGCGGTATCGTCCTGTCTGTTTGATGAAATTACCCTTGAACAGGCGGCAATGCGTGTGTTTGCAACCGATGATTACGAGAAAAATTTATTGTGGAAGGGTGACGCCGACCTTTTGAAAGCGACGGCAGAGAGCAAGAGATTCGGCAAAATTCTTGTTTCGGGGTATGTAAACGAGGTTGAGACCGATGTGAGTATGCAGTTTTCCGCAATCACTTTTGAATTTCTCAAAAAGAATTATTTTATTTCATACAGAGGAACGGACAATTCTCTTGTCGGCTGGCAGGAGGACTTCAATATGTTTTTCACATTTCCGTTGCCGTCACAGAAAAAGGCCCTTGATTATTTTGAAAAGGCAGTCCGTATGCTCAACGGAAAATTCATTCTCGGCGGTCACTCAAAGGGCGGAAATCTTGCGGTTTATGCCGGTGCTTTTACCGATGAAAATTCAAGAAATCACATTGATTATATTTACAATTTTGACGGACCCGGGTTTTCTCTTGACAAAATCAAGGACAGCGGATTTTATGAAATTGACGACAGAATCTACACCTTTGTTCCGCAGTCGAGCATTTTCGGTATGATGTTTGAGCATGAGGAGAGCTACACTATTGTAAAGAGTAATCAAAAAGGTTTTCTCCAACACGATGTCTATTCGTGGGAGATTGAGCAGAACAGCCTTGTCAGGCTGAAAAGCACTACAAATTTCAGCGTTTTCTTTGACCACACGCTGAAAGAATTTGTTGAATCGCTGACAATTGCTCAAAGACGGGAGTTCACAAAAGAGGTTTTTGCCCTTTTGTCGCTGACCGAAACCGCAACCTTTAATGAGATGCTGAAAAATCCGCTTAAAAACACGGGAACAATCCTAAAATCCTTTGCAGGTCTTGACAGCAAAACAAGAAATATGCTTCTGAAAACAATCTTCGCATTCGTTAAAAGTGCAAAAAATAATTTTTCCGACATAACAGGCGGTCAGAACAAAATTACCGTCAGTTAATTATAAAAAGCTCATATATGCTCCGATACTTTTTAGCGTCGGAGCATTTTCTTTGCAAAAAATTATTTGTCAAGACAAAATTCCCGTTTTGTCAATTGACACTTTTGGAATTTTTATTGTCGGTCTTGAAAATTTTTCTTAATATACAAAAATCCCGACACGGTGTATGCTGTGTCGGGGTTTTTATTTTGCTTTTTAAATGTCAATCGTCAGTTCAACGGGACAATGGTCAGAACCTAAAATTTCGGTATGGATTTTTGCACCGTCAAGCTTGCTTTCAAGAGCTTTTGAAACGATAAAATAGTCAATACGCCAGCCCGCATTTTTTTCACGAGCCTTGAATCTGTATGACCACCACGAATACACTCCCTCTGTATCGGGATAGAAATAGCGGTAGGTGTCGATAAAGCCGTCATCGAGCAACGCTGTCATCTTTGAACGCTCTTCATCGGTAAAGCCTGCATTTTTACGGTTGGTTTTCGGATTTTTCAAATCAATTTCATTGTGTGCAACATTCAAATCACCGCACATAATAACCGGCTTTTTTTCTTCAAGTTTTTTCAGATATGCCTTGAAATCATCTTCCCATTTCATTCGGTAATCAAGCCTTTTCAGCTCACTTTGCGAGTTTGGAGTGTAGCAGGTGACAACAAAGCAATTGTCAAATTCTGCCGTGATAACTCTGCCCTCATGGTCGTGTTCGTCAATGCCGATCCCGTAACATACATTCAAAGGCTCTTCCTTTGTGAACATAGCCGTTCCTGAATAGCCTTTTTTGTCGGCATAGCACCAATACTGATGATATCCTTCAAGCAAGAGGTCAATCTGTCCCTCTTGGAGCTTTGTTTCCTGAAGACAGAAAATATCTGCGTCAACATCTTTAAAAAAGTCCTCAAAGCCCTTTGTAACACAGGCACGAAGTCCGTTTACATTCCACGAAATCAATTTTTTCATAATTTACTCCCGTACACACAAAAGGGAGCAAGCATTGCCTGCTCCCAAATTGCCAATTTGTTAATTATTCTTCTGCGGAAAATTCGTCCTTGCCTACACCACAGAGAGGGCATACCCAATCCTCGGGTACATCTTCCCATGCTGTGCCTGCATCAACGCCGTTATCGGGATCGCCGATTTCAGGATCGTAAACATATCCGCAAACATCGCATACATATTTCATACTATCAAATCTCCTGTTCAAAGTCTGTTGTGTAATCGGTTAGTTGTTGGTCATACGATTATCAAGCTGACTTTTTTGATTTTTTATTGTTTTAATGATTACTTAAAGTATCTGTTAAGAAGACCTCTAAAGCCTGCGCCGTGTCTTGCTTCATCCTTTGCCATCTCGTGAACCGTGTCATGAATAGCGTCAAGGTTCTGAGCCTTTGCACGCTTTGCAAGGTCAAACTTACCTTCGCAAGCACCTGTTTCTGCATCTACACGCATCTGAAGATTCTTCTTTGTGCTGTCTGTAAGAACTTCGCCTAAAAGCTCTGCAAACTTGGCAGCGTGTTCAGCCTCTTCAAAAGCATACTTTGTAAATGCGGCAGAAACCTCGGGATAGCCTTCTCTGTCTGCAACTCTTGCCATCGCAAGATACATACCGACTTCGCTGCATTCTCCCTCAAAGTTAGCTCTGAGATCCTTGAGAATATCTTCGCTTACGCCCTGAGCAACGCCAACCTCGTGAACTGTTGCGAAAGATGCCTCCTCGTCCATCTGCTTGAATTTTTCCTTCGGTGCCTTACAAACAGGGCAAGCCTCGGGAGCTTCGGGACCTTCATAAACATAACCGCATACTGTGCAATACCATTTCATAATTACTTCTCCTTTGTAATAAATATTAGTGTACTTCTGCCGAACATTTAGGACATATGCCGTAGTAGATAACAAATCTGTTTTCTACCTTAAATCCCTCTTCGGCAAGCTGTGACTCAAGGTCATCAGCATTTTGACTGTCTTCAACATCAATAACTGCCTTGCATTTGTTGCAGACAAAGTGGGGGTGCGGCTCTGTGTTGCCGTCAATACGCTCCTCACCGTTTACATTGCATATAACGCTGACCTTTCCTTCATCCTTAAAAAGAGCAATGTTTCTGTAAACCGTGCCAAGACTAAGGTCGGGAATTTCGGGCTTTAATTTATCATAAACCCAGCGTGCGCTCGGATGAGTGTCCGTACCGCACACAGCGTTGTAAATTGCATTGCGTTTTGAGCTGAAATTTCTTTTTGCCATAATTCATAAATCCTTATGCAATATTAGTCAGTACCGATTGACTAAAATCAGTAATCAGTATTAACTTTGCCTATATTCTATCACGCAGTTATTTGATTATATTTACAATAAAGAATTATAAATAAAAAATCTTGCACAAAGAATTAGGAGGAAATATAGTGAAATCAAACAAAACAGTAAAAATTATCATTTTTACTGCGCTATTTCTGTCTGCAATAATTTTAATATCAATAATGACAGGCGCAACAAAAGAAACAACGGTTGATACCGACAGCGTGAAACTGCCCGTAATAATGTATCACTCACTTTTAAAGGATGAAAAACTGCAAAATGACTATACCGTTTCGCCGACTCTTTTTGAAAATGATTTAAAATATCTTGCCGAAAACGGCTACACAACCGTTGTTGTAAAAGACCTTACCGATTATGTTTACGGCAAAAAATCATTGCCCGAAAAATGCATTATGCTGACCTTTGACGACGGCTATTATAATAATTATTATTATGCACTCCCTTTGCTTGAAAAATACAACTGCAAGGCGGTCATATCTCCGATTGCGTCAGTGTCCGAAAAATTCACCGAAACCAAGGACATTTCCGTGACCTACGGTCATATAACTTTTGACGATATAAAAGAAATGTCCGATTCGGGCTATGTTGAAATTCAGAATCATTCGTACGATATGCATTCTTTAAAATCACGAAAGGGTGTTTTGCCAAAAGCGGGGGAGAGTGACGAAGCATATAAATCTATTCTTACGGAAGATGTTGTCAAAGCTCAAGGCTTGCTTGAAAATGCAACAGGAAAAAAACCGACCTGCTTTGTATATCCGTTCGGTGCAAAAAATGACCTGACCGAAAAGCTGATAAAAGAAATGGGCTTTTCGTGTACACTAACCTGTACGGAAAAGCCCAATATAATTACTAAAAATCCCGACAGCCTCTACGAGCTGGGACGATACCGCCGTGACCGCAACGAGTCAATGCAGAATCTTCTTATCCGAATTGAAATGCAGTCATAATCTTTATACGGCAGATTTTTCAGCCTTGGCGTTTCTTACAAAAGCCTCGCACAAAGCTATGAAGATGAAAAACAGCGGAGTTGTAATCGGCTGATAAAGGTTTACAACAGCCTGAACAGCATAGCAGATAACAGCCGAAACGCACGCAATCAGCATCGGATTTTCCTTTGCATACTTAACTGCGTTCTTAATCGTACCGCACACAATGGCAAGATAGGAGAGAAGTCCCGTAATTCCGATTGTGATAAGGTAGTTTAGATATTCGTTATGGGCGGCATTTGTTGAGCTGTCACCGTATTTTGAAAGGTCGTTAAAGTACGGACTGAATGCGGAGTAGAACATATCCGGACCTACGCCGAACAGCTTTTCAATAAATGAAGCGTCGCCGAAAATCCATATCGACCTTATCCACATAAAGCCTCTGTGCGTACCCCATATATCGTTAAAGCGGATAATTCTTTCAAAACTGCCGAGGTCGGTTTTGGTGTCAATACAGCTGAAATAAACCATAATTCCTATCATGGCAACAGCACAAAATCCGAATACAACGGCAAGAGCAATCGGCACGGCTTTTGAAATTGTGATGTTTGGTTTTTTGTAATCAATAAGATACAAAATCCCTGTAATAACGGCACAAGCTGCAAGCAATATCCAGCCGATGCCTGAGAAAACAAAAATTTCCTGAAACTTATCAAAGCCCTTGCTTTTGTCGTCAAAGCAGAGCGAGAACAATCTGAGTAGCTTTGCAAACAACAGCATAACTGTTGCAGAAAGGAAAAATCTTTTCAGTCTGACAAGGCTGTTTGAAAACCATACAAGGTAAATAACCATAAATACAGCCATACCGAGAATGCCCGAATCGCTGTCGGCAGTCATAAGAGCCGCAAAGCCAAATCCTGTTGCAATAAGATAAATTGCCCTGAGCAAGGTCTTTTTCGTGATAACCGACATTGCAATCATAACAGGCATTGCAATACAGATGTAGCTTGAAAGCAGATTTTTGTTGCCGATTGTTGAAGTGAAGTCGGTAATAGTCTGTTGGTCGGTGAGAAGAGTAAACATCCCGAGAGGATCAATATAGAATGAGTTAAGCACCGCAAGTGCATAAACTATCATTGAACCGAACGCAAGCGCAACGAATATGTATTCAAAATATTTAAAGCACCTTGTAATCATAAAATATGCTGCGGTGTAAAATGCCATAAGCACAAGACCGTTGTTTCGTCCCTGAGTACCCAAAAGTGCGTCCGAAGGATTTGCAGACAACAGCGTTGAAATGACATTTATCCCGAGGAATACAATAAATGCCCAGTCCATAAACGAAAGCTCTTCATACAAATGCTTTGGTTTAGGCTTTTCAAGCTTTGAGTCTTCCGGCGGTTTATCAACGCTTGCGGTCATAATAATAAGAAATTCCGCAATAACGAGAATACCCGTCAATATAATGAAAAAGTAATACTTATCGTGCCTGATGTTAAAATATGCGTCCGTGAAAAACAACGGAAAAAGCGTGAACATAATAAGCAGATAGTAGTTTGTAAGCGCCTGCTTTACCGAATATTTTTCTTTGGGTTTGGCAGGCGGATTTTTATGCTTTGCAGAAGTCATAATAAAATAACCTTTCAATATAATGTACTTCAATTTTATAACGCACACACGATGTTGTCAAGAAATAAAGTAAGTTGAAAGCTCTGATTTTCGACTTGTTTCGATTGGCATATGCTTGCAAAAGAACAATAATTGCATATTTTTCGGCACTTTTATTACCAAATTAATACTTGTGGAAAAATTAGTATTGTATTTATCTCCGTAAAATGGTATAATTCCCCTTGAGATGTATTTCCATATTTGCAGGACAAAGACTTTTGTGAAAATTGTTTATGAATTTATCTATTTGCAGATTGGGTGGTTTTATGAAAAAATTAGTTGTTTTTGGCTTTGACGGCACTCTTGCCGACACAGCCCCCGGAATTTTATATTGTTTCAATACAACAGCAGTTGCAATGGGCTATGAGCCTGTTGAACACAGTGCACTCTACGGAGTAATCGGCACACCGCTTGAATACGGGTTTAAAACGCTCTTTAATATGAGTGATGACGAAATTGAGTATGCCGTAAAGAATTACAGTAAACTTTATTCCCAGAAAGGAAAAGAGATGTTCACCGTCTATGACGGAATTTATGACGCTCTTCGTGAACTCAAGAAAAGCGGTTTTAAGCTTGCAATAGCAACTCAAAAGCACAGAATGTTCACAACGGATATACTTGAAACCTACGAGGCATCGGATGTTTTCGACGCAGTATGTGCAACAGATGTCGGTACAAACCTCACAAAGAGTCATCTGCTTTTGCAGGCGTGTGAGCAGACAGGAGTTTCCGTTGAAGAAAGTATCCTTGTCGGCGACAGCACAATCGAGGCAAAGGGTGCGGAAGAAATAGGTATGGACTTCCTCGCCGTGCTATACGGCTGGGGCTTTAAAACCAAGGAAGAAACCGAAGATTACAAGTGCGTCGGCACAGTGTCATCTCCGGCAGAAATCTCTCAAAAAGTCATGGCACTCTGATTACGGTTAGTGCGTGTAAAACAGTGCATAAATAGGATTAAAATTGTAAATTTTCCAAAAACAAATCGGGCAGTCATAACGATTGCCTGATTTTTTTATGCAAATTTAATTCTGTATAATAACAATGATACAACGATATACTTTTGCTTGTAAACGGGATGTTTGATAAACAGAAATATGATAGTACGGAATTGATATTGTTAAATTCTTTTACATAAATTTTAAAAGTTAATTTAAAATAATATTGAATTTTCATATATTGTATGCTAAAATAAAAATGCCAAACAAAAATTTAATTTTAAGTTCAACTAAGTGTGTATTTTTATTTCGGTAAAAATGCAGGCTTTACTTTTTACACCTTATAAGTGAAATATTGTGTCGCAACAATCAAAGCTATGTATTTTTCGTGCGTAGCTGAAGCTACGCACTTTTTGTTTTATGCGAAAAATATTTGCTTTTTGAAAAAATCGAAAAAATTTGAAAAATTTTAAAATTTTTTCGGATTTTATAAAATCAAAAGCCGTTTTAAATTGTCTATATTATGAAAGGAAATGAGAGGAGGTTATTTTATGAACATTTCCCACTTAGTAGAGAAAATTAAAAAGGGAGATAACAAATCATTTGAAAAGCTCTACAAGCTTACAGAGCGTGAAGTGTGGTTTACTTGTATCAGCTTTTTAAAGAACGAAACAACCGCACAGGACATTATGCAAGAAACTTACATAACGGCTTTTTTAAAAATCCAATCTTTGGAAAAATCATCACAAATCAGAAGTTGGCTTAACAGAATTGCCGTTAATAAGTGCAAAAATTATTTGAAAGGTAAAGGTGAAATCCAACTGGACGATGAAATTTTTGAAAATCAGACAATAGTTGACGAGCGTATATCAATTCCCGAAGAATACATTTCAGACAAGGCAAAGAGAGAAATTATTCTTTCAATTATGCAGGAAGTACTGTCCGATGTTCAGTATCAGACAGTGATTATGCACTATTTTAATGAAATGACTGTTGATGAAATCGCAGAAGTCTTTGAATGTTCAAGGGGTACTGTGCTTTCAAGGCTCAATTATTCAAGGGCAAAGATGAAAACTGCAATTGAAGATTACGAAAACAAAAGCGGTGACAAGCTTCACGGTGTTGTTGTTGTACCTTTCTTTACAACTATTTTCAAGGAAGAAGCAAAGAGCCTTGCAGTACCGAACATTACAATCAAGCTCCCGAACGGACAGACCCTTGCAACATCTGCAACAAAAGGCTTTGCGGCAGGTGCAAAGTCAACAGTTTCATCTATCGTAAAGGCAACAGCAACTGCGACAGTAAAAACCAAGGTAATTGCCGTTGTCTGCGGTGCTACAATACTTGCAGGCACATCAGCAGTCGGCATAAGCATTCTTGCAGGCTGTAACGCTGAGAAAGAACCGACAGAGCCGTCAGTAATATCTTCAACCGTACAGACTTCAACCGTACAGACTTCAACTGTATCATCTGAGGTCAGCAAGGCTATTGAGGATAACGGTCTAAAAATTGACAAAGACGGCAACATCACTGATAAGAATGGTAAGAAAGTTGAAGTAAAAGACGGCAAAGTAGAAGTAAAAACCGATGACGGTAAGACAGTTACAGTCAAGGTTGACGATGTAAAAACTAAGGTATCTAACAACAATAACAGCAACAAGGGTAACACCGAAAAGAAAGAAAATACATCATCAAAGAAAGACAACTCTTCAAAAACAAATACATCCGATAACGACAAGAAGCCAGCTAAGCCAAGCAATTCTTCAAGTAATAACCAGAAGCCAGCTAAGCCGAGTGAGTCATCAAAGACTGAAACACCTACAGAAAAGCCAAAGCAGAAGGTATGGGTAGTTGACTACAAAACAGTACACCACGATGGTTATTGGAAAGTAACAGGCTCTCACGAGGAGCCAGTATATGGATGGGTAAGCTATGATGTATGTAATGACTGCGGTAAGAAGTTAGCAGATACTAACCAGTTAAAGACACATCTTCTTTGGGAAGCAAGGGAAAATGGTGGCACAGGCTCATACCATACTGAAGAAGAGTATGTACAGACAGGCACAAAAACAGTAGAAGACAAGGAATGGGTAAAACCTTGGGATGAAAAGGTTGAATCAGGTGGTCACTACGAGTACAGATAATTAAATTCGACAGCAAGTATAAATCCTTAAAATAATTATTGGGAAGAGAGGGTTCTTTATGAACCCTCTTTTTCTATGCTAAAAATAAATATTATACTAAAGAAAGTATTTAACTTAATTATGATATATGGTATAATATAAACATATTAAGGAGGAATTTACATGAAAAGTTATAACCCTGAGGAGGGTAGTTATGATATGGGAATGCTCTGTAATCAACAAAATAAAAAAAGAGGTTAAGCATTAGAAAAAATTGCTTAACCTCTTTGTTGTTTTAAAAATAGAAAAATCTTTGTGCTACGGTGTAATAAAATTCAAAAATATATTATCTTGTTTCCTTGAAAATCGGCAGGCAAACTAAAATGACAGTAAGTTTGACAGTAAGTTTGACTGCATTTTATCTTGTTTTAACTTAATTCAAAATTACTCAACTGAATTTTTGAAATCTCAAAAACTCAGTGTTTAAGCCACTTTTAAGGCATTTTAAGTAATTTTGGTAAAAAATAAAAGGCGGTTAAAAAACCACCTTTTTGGTCGAGGTGACAGGACTTGAACCTGCGGCATCTTGGTCCCAAACCAAGCACTCTACCAAACTGAGCTACACCTCGAAATGTTGTTTAATAACAACAGCTTGATTATTATATACCATATTTTCGGATTTGTCAACATAATTTTCGATTTTTATTCAAAATTAATTCAAATATTTTGAAAATCACCATAAGACAGACCGAAAATGTGGTACAAAACAGCCGTCCCTGCATAAGAAACGGCTGTATGGTGCAGGTAACAGGACTTGAACCTGCATGAAATTGCTTTCACATGGACCTGAACCATGCGCGTCTGCCAATTCCGCCATACCTGCTTATTAAATTGAAAATTGAAAATGGAAAGTTGAAAATGATTGTGTCAGCTTTTGCATAATCAATTTAAATTCCCTTGATTTTTACACGGCAGGGAAACCGAGGCGGAGCTTACTTTCAAATAAATCTTACTTTTCGGCTGATTCCGCAACAGCACTCAAAATGTGCTATATTATTATAACAGACCGACAGGTAAGTGTCAAGTGACATTTACTTTATCGGTCTGTTTTACGCTGATTATTTTTCAGAATCGGGTTTGCGGATTTTAAAACCGTCATATTTTCCGATGTCGCAGAGGGCAATTTCGTGGCAACCCATTCTTGTTGACAGCGGTGCAAGCTCCATATAGTCGCCGTAGAGGAAAGTAAGGTACTTGTCATATTCCTTTGGCACGGGGAACTTGTAACCCTCAAAGTCGGCATAAGCAACATCGTCAAGATATTCCTTTGGAAAAGCACCGTTATAAATATTTCTGCCCATTCCGTCATAGAGATATTTTGCGTTCTTTTTGTTTTTAAAAAATTTTAAAGTACGGACTTCAAGCCACATACTGAATCTGAGCGGAAATATTTTTTTGCAGAAATTTGTTACAATGCTCTGGATTCTACTGTCGTTTTCAGCCTTACGATTGTTCCATTTATTGAACACCAGCGCTCTTGTGAACAGAGTCACAGCCATATGAATTTTTCGTCCGATTGCTGAATTGGCTGTGTTATCATGACAGAAAATATCAAACGCAATTCCGTTGTGCATTGCGTGATGGTCTTTTGCAAAGTCGGTTGCAAAGAAAGTGTCGTCAAGTCTGACCTTGGCAAATTCATAGAAACAAGCCTTGTCCGTATGGTACGATTGAAAAGTCATATTGCTCGGAAGTTCCTTTGGCGCAATCTCGCAAAAGCGGTCAAAATCTTCACGCAACATCATAATATCGGCATCATCATCCCACGGAATGAATCCTTTGTGACGGATTGCACCGAGAAGTGTTCCGCCGCCGAGAAAATATTTTATGTTGTGCTTTCGACAAATTCTGTCGGTTTCAAGCAGAAATGCAAGCTGAATTTCGTGAATCGAATCAAGTCTGCGCTCATGTGAGTGGGGGATACGCAGAACTTTTTCGGACTTCATCTTGTCCATTATGCAGATTTTCAGCATGGTTTCAAGGTCTATGTCGGGAGTGCATTCGTTTACGGAAATCTTGTTTGAATTAATTGCACAGCCGTCAAGCTCCGTAAAATTGCCCGACTCAATTGTACAGCGACTGCCGTAAATATCGTTGAGAACAGCCGCAATCATAATCAGCGATGCGTTGCAGTTTTTGCCGCCGACATTATAAACTGCGTTTTCTTCAAGATTTGTCATTGCGAACACAATCGCCTTTAAAACATCGTTGATATAAACAAAGGTATAGCGATCCCTTGTTGCCGGAACAACTGTGTTACGGCGGTTGGCTATATTGTCAAAAACAGGATCAAGCACGCTTGTAAATTTGCTTGACGCTCCCAAAATTATGCCCGTTCTGAGCGTTGTAATGGTTGATTCGCTGTTCTTCAAAACCGAGTGCAAGGCGGTTTCTCTCGTTCTCATAAGCTGACCTGCAAGCGATGAGGGAGAGGTTGTGTCAAGTTCTGCGTACTCGTTTTCAGAATAAACTCTGTGCGGTTTGGCTTTGCCGTAAATTCTGCTGTCGTTCACAACAACAACTCTTGCGCCTGTGGCTTTTGCAATTTTGGCACAGGCATTTATCTCTGCAATGCCGTCAATCATAATCTGTGGGTTGTTGTCTGTATGTTCACCGCAGATTCCTGTTGTAATTACATAGTCGGCACTTGAAATTTCTGATGCAGAATTATAATCGACAAAATCAAAATCATCTCTTAACAAGAGTTCGCTGTGGTATGATGCCATTGCGTTGCGTGATTTGCCGAGAAGGATAACTTTTATTCCGAGCCTTTTAGCCTCGTTATTGTATAGAAAGGCATAGCAAAGACACCTTGCAAGTTCACCGCCTGAGATGACAATTGTTTTGTTCCTGAGCTTTGCAAGAGTTTCTTTTTCAACTCTGGGCAATGCCGCCCTGTCGGCCTCAAATTCGTTTAAAAAATCTTTAATACGCATTACTTTATCCTTCGCAATTCTGCACGCAGTTCTGTTGCTCTTATACTGCGTTTTATTCCGTCTTTAAGCGTGGTTTTCGGACTAAAGCCGAGTGATTTTATTTTATCGTTGCACAAAACATACGGTGTGGGGGATGACGGAGAAAATTCGGGTTTTTCTTCGTCTTTTCTGTGAACGAACACTACGGAGAGATTCTTTTCGGGATTTGCCGATTTTACAAGCTGTGCAAATTCCCGCATTGTCACATTTGCGTTATCGTTTGAAATGTTGTATGCCTCGCCGCTTTTTCCGTTAAGCAAAATATCAATCAATGCCGAAACCGTGTCCGTCACATAGCAAAAGCTGAACTTTTCGCCACCGTTATCTGTAAGCATAATGCTCTGATTTTTTGCCGCACTGACAATCAGCTTTGCCCATTTTCTTTCATCGCTCATTCTGACACCTCCGAGTGTGGGGCAGGGACGGGCGATTTTTACATTCATACCGAATTTTTCAGCATAGCAAACAGCAAGTGTTTCGGCTGAACGCATACTTTGTGCGTATGCACTGTCGGCATCGGTCGGATCGAGATAGCCGAGGTCGTTTTCGCAAATGTTATTTTTACCGCTGAAAACCTCCCCGTAAACCATATATGAAGATACAAGCAGAACCGATTCGGCATTTGACTCTTTTGCATATTCAAGCACATTTGCAAAGCCCGAAGTGATTGTATCCGCAATTTCGGGATTACTGCAATCTTCCTCTGCAACCTCACACGGGCAGTTGCAGTATATTACAAAGTCGGCTCTTTCAGTCACGGAAAATGCTCTTGAATCTCCGATTTCAACAACAAAATCTTTGCGGAGAGTAAGGCTGCCGAACTGCTTTTCGGCATCTTCACGGCTTTTTGCAAGGGTGATTACCCTTGTGTTGTTTTCAAAAAAATCATTGACCTCAAGCAATGTGCATATAATGTAATATGCAATAAGTCCGTGACAGTCCGACACGAAAACAGTCTTGTCTTTTAACTGTTGAAAATTCATCCTGTTGTCTGCAATTTTTTTAATGTCCTCAAAAATTTCGGAGGGCAGATTGCCTTTTACGGTACAGTCCATATGGTTTTACCTCTCAGATAAATCAGAAAAGCTCCGCAATTGTGGAGCTTTTGCTTTATTCCGAAACGGAATTATTTTTTCTTTTTTGATTCCTCATAAACTCTGAGGGTTTCATCTGTCGGGCCGTCAAACATAACAGTTCCTTTTTTCAGGAAGATTGAACGCGCGCAGATTTCTTTAACCGAAGCGGCATTGTGACTTACATAAAGTACGGTTACACCGCTTTCGATAATCTCTTTAATTTTATTTTTACACTTCTTTTTGAAGGTTGCGTCACCGACCGAGAGTGCCTCGTCAACAACAAGAACATCGGGTTCAATGTTGACATTGATAGCAAAACCAAGACGCATTTTCATACCGCTTGAGTATGTTCTTACAGGCTGGTCAATGTAATCTCCAAGCTCTGCAAAGTCGATGATTCTCTCCTCAATCTGCTTAATGTAGCTGTCCTCAAGACCGAGAACATAACCCTTCAGATAAATGTTCTCTCTGCCTGTCATTTCCATGGAAAAGCCTGCAGTGAGCTCAAGCAATGCGGCAACCTTGCCGTCAACGGTGATTTCGCCTTCGTCGGGAAATGCAACGCCCGTAATCATCTTGAGCAGAGTTGACTTGCCTGCACCGTTGTCGCCGACAATACCAACCGATTCGCCACGGTTGATTACCATTGAAACATTGTTAAGTGCCTTGTTCGTTTTCGCATTTCTCGGTTTAAAGAAAAGAGCTTTGAATCTTGCCTTGTCATCTTTGTAGAGTGTGTAGGTTTTGCTGACATTTTTAAAGGTAATAATCGGATCGGATACTTTTGTTTCAGCCATAATATTACCTCCTTAAAGTACATCAGGAAGTTTTTTCCTGAGTCTGTTGTAGTTGAAAATACCAAGGACGAAAATTACAACAAATTCAATTGCAAACACAAGACATTCCGTTTTGTTTGCATAGAACGGTCTGTTGTAGAGAAAACAGTTGCGGTAGCCGTTTACGAAAAAGTTAATCGGATTGATAAGCATAAGCTTGTTGAGAAACGGCGAATCAAAGCCGTAGGAGTTGTACATAATACCAGATAACCAGAAAATACCTGACATAACGGAAACAATCAGGCTTTCAAAGTCCTTACTGAACGCAGACATCGGAGCTGTTGACCATGTGAGCGCAAGGAAGAAGATAAACATCAACGGACAGTACAGGAAAAATTGCAGATTGTACCAGCTCGGTCCGATTGTGAAAAGTACATATGCGTACATAAATGCCATAAGAATCAGGTGAACAAAAAGCCTTGAAACCTCTGTATAAGTAAGGATTGTTGAAACGGGGAACTTAACCTTTGTAATAAATTGACGGTTGATTCTCAGCTCCTTTGCACCCTGCGTTATGCTGTCCTGAATAAAGAACCACGGAATGATACCGATGAACATAAAAGTAAAGAAGTCAATGGAAAAAGGCTGTGCTCCGCCGATGTCAAGGTGAAGTGTTTTAAGCTGTTTGATACCGCAGGAAAAAGCGAACCAGTAAACAAAAATTGTAAACGCAGGCTTAACAACAGCCCAAAGAGGACCGATTACGGCGCCTTTGTAAGTTTTAATAAGTTCGTTTTTGGCAAGGAGCAAAATCTGCTTTCCGAAGCCACGATGTTCTTTTAAAATTGTAAACAATTATTATACCATCCTATCTCTTTTGTGATGCACAGGCGCCCGCCTGCAAGTGAATAAAATCGAAAAATGTATTATGCACTCTTTAACAGTATATATTATATTACTTTTTCCTAATTTGTCAATCAAAACAAGGCAATTGAAATCTATTTGTAAGATTGAGCGAATCCCCGTTAATTCTGTGTATTTTGAGTGTTCGCAGAGCAAATATGACAACCTGTCACGGAAACCTTTTAAAATAAGGAATAATACTTTTAAGATAACATAAAATTTTAAGGCTGTATAAATGGGGAATGATTAATTTTAAAAAATCACCAAAATTAAAATCCCGAACAGAGCCTTTAAAAGCTTTGCTCGGGATTAATTTTATTGCTTATCAGTCTGCCTGGATTTTTACGAACTGTTCCTGCATATAGGAATAAACCTCATCGGAAACATTTGAAAATACATAGCATTTGTCAAGATACTCGTCACTCGGGAAGATGAATTCGTTTTTCTTTGCGTCTTCATCAATGTAATCGTCATATGCAACCTGATTTGGTGTTGCATAGTTGAGATATTCAAAGTTTGCGGCGGCAATTTCAGGATCCTGCATAAAGTTGATGAACTTCTCTGCATTTTCCTTGTTTTTACTGCATTTCGGAATACACATTGCGTCATAGAAAAGGTTTGAGCCGTCCTTTGGCATTGCGTAGTCAAGATCCTCGTTGTTATCAATCATTGTCATAATGTCGCCTGCGTAGTACGGAGCAATTGCCGACTGGCTGTTTTCCATTTCAGTAAATACCTGATCCATTACATATTTTTTAAGGAGAGGCTTCTGCTCTTTAAGTTTAGCGGCGGCTTTGTCAACATCTGCCTTGGTGCAGTTAGCAGGATTAATGCCCTCAAGCTGCATTGCAATTGCCATTGCGTCACGGCTGTTGTTAAACATAAGAATCTGACCTGAAAGGTCTTTGTTCCAAAGTGCGTCCCATGAATCGGGCTTTGTTTTAACCTTTGTTTTGTCATAAACCATACCTGTTACGCCCCAGCTGTAACATACGGTATATTTACCTTCGGGATCGCAGGCAAGCTTTTTGAAACGCTCCATAAGATTGTCGTAGTTAGGAATATTGTCAAAGTTAAGCTCCAACAGCATATCCTCATCAATCATTCTGCTGATCATATATTCGGACGGAATGACAACATCATAGCTTACATTACTGTTTTTTAGCATATTGTAAAGCTCTTCGTTGGTTTCATAGGTTGTGTAGTTTACCTTGATGTTGGTGCGTTTTTCAAACTCCTTGATAATGTCGAGTGAGTCATCTTCGCCGTTTGAAATGTACTCGCCCCAGTTGTAAACATTAACTTCTCCTGCGTCAGCTGAGTCAGCCGAAGCACCTCCGCCGCAGCCTGAAAGGCAAGCCGCACATGTTGCCGTCATTGCAGATGCAAGGACAATGCTGATGATTCTTTTCATTTCTCAATCTCCCTTTAATAAAATTTTTAAAATCAAGTTCTCTTTTTCTGCACCTTTTCTTCGTGTCTGTCACGCAGGTTAATAATAACCATAACAATGAGTACAGCAAGGAAAAGCAGTGCGGAAAGAGCGTTGATTTTCGGTGAAATTCTCCTGTGAGTCATCGAGTAAATTTCAATAGAGAGGTTCTGGAATTTTGCACCTCTTGTGAAATATGTTATGATGAAATCGTCAAGAGAATATGTAAAACTCATGAGCAGACCCGAGAAAATACCCGGCATAAGCTCGTGAATAATTACCTTGTAAAATGCCTGCCATTGGTTACAGCCAAGGTCAAGGGCGGCGTCGTAAATGCTCTGATCCATTCGTTTGATTCTCGGCATAACATTAAGCACAACAAACGGAACACAAAAGCATATGTGCGAAATTAAAACCGTGAAAAATCCCATTTCAAAGTTAAAGATAACTCCGAGAGTCGTAAACAAAAGCATGAGAGAAACACCCATTACTATGTCAGGGCTGATGATCGGAATGTTTGACGCATTCTGAATAAGCATTCTTTTTTTGCCCTTGAAATTGCTGATGCCGATTGCGGCGGCAGTTCCGAGAATTGTTGCAAAAACAGATGCAAGAACGGCAATAATAACAGTGTTCCACAATGCGTTCATAATATTGTCATCACGAAAAAGCTGTACATACCATTTGAATGTAAATCCTTTCCAGACGGTAGTTTTGCCGTTGTTGAAGGAATAGAAGATAAGTACGGCAATGGGCGAATAAAGGAAAATAAGCAGGATTGCAATGTAAATTTTTGAAAGAATACCTGTTTTCTTTTTCATTATGCAATCGCCTCCTCATCACCGAACAAGTTCATGATTATCAGGAACACGAAAATAAAAATCATTAATATCAACGAAATTGCCGAACCCGTGTTTTGGTCTGTCCAGAATATTTTTTCAATGACATCACCAATCATAATGTCGTCCGGACCGCCGAGATACTGTGCAACCAGGAATGTGCTTGCACTCGGAACAAATACCATTGTCACACCCGAAATAATTCCGGGAACGCTGAGCGGTGCGACAACCTTTCTGAATACTGTAAAGTTGTTTGAACCGAGATCCTGCGCCGCCTCAATAAGACCGTTGTCGATTTTGCTCATAACGGTGTAAATCGGCAGAACCATAAACGGAAGATATTCATACACCATTCCGAGAATTACCGCACCCGTGTTGCCGATGTAGGTTGAATGAATACCCAAAAGCGAGAGCATCATATCAATCGGACCGTTGTCCTGCAAAAGCGTTACCCATGCGTAGATTCTCAGCAGAAAGTTCATCCACATAGGAATCATAAGCAACATAATGAGCGTGTTCTGGGTTGATTCTTTCATTCTCGTGAGAAGGTATGCAAGCGGATATGCAAGTACAAGACAGATTGCCGTTGAAATAAGCGCAATCCAAAGTGATTTTACAAAAATATTTGTGTAGTAAAACGCATTTGTAAATGCCTGAAGCGAAAAATTACCGTTTTTGTCGGTAAAGGCGGTAAAGCCGATCATAATAATCGGAATCATTGTGAAAACAACCATCCAGATTATGTAGGGAATAGAGGGCTTGCGTGATTTCATTTATCAGCCCTCCTTTTCCGAAAACTCTGAAATTACCTCAAACCGAGCCTTAGAAAAGTTGAATGAAAGCGGAACATAGGTTGCAACCTGCTCGTCCGTATCGCTGAGCATAAGCCACTTTCTTTCGTCCGATTCAAGAATGATTTCGTTGTGTTCACCCTTGTAAACTACGGATTCAATGTACAAATCCTTTAAATCGCCCACGCCGTCGCCTGCAAGCGAAAGAGCGTCGGGCGGCAGAGTGATTTTAAGCTTTGTACCTTCTTCATAGTATTTATCGGGGACGGTAACGGTTTCGCCCTCAAGCTCAAATTCAAAGGAATTGTCATTCTGATTCGAGTATGTAACGGTTGTCTCAATAACATTATCGTAAAACGGAAGAAGCTTGTTCATAATCTGAATGTTGAACGGGATAACCCTCATACCGATTTTGCTTCCGATTTCAGCCGATTCGGTGGAGTGGATAAGAATTTCACACTTTCCGCATCTTACGCTCATCTCATAGTGAACGCCCTTGAAGGTTGTGTTCTCAACAGTTCCGACAAGCTGACCGTCCTCGGGAGAGGTAACTTCAATATCCTCGGGACGGATGACAACATCAACAGGAGTATTCCTGCCGAATCCCTTGTCAACACATTCAAGCTCTTTGCCGAGAATTTGAATTCTGCAGTCATCAAGCATAATTCCGTTGAGAATATTTGCCTCACCGATAAAGTCTGCAACAAATGCGTTCACAGGCTCGTTGTATATATCCTCGGGAGAACCTATCTGCTCGATTACACCGTTGTTCATAACAACAACACGGTCGCTCATGGTCAGAGCCTCTTCCTGATCGTGAGTAACATATATAAATGTTTTCTGAGTTTTCTGCTGAATTTCCTTAAGCTCAAGCTGCATACTTTTACGCAGTTTAAGGTCAAGAGCACCGAGAGGCTCGTCAAGCAGAATGATTTCGGGATCGCACACAAGCGCTCTTGCAATTGCAACACGCTGCTGCTGACCGCCCGAAAGCTTTGCAACGGAACGCTTTTCATAACCCTTGAGGTCAACGGTTGCAAGCATATCGGTTACACGCTTTTTTATTTCATCTTTCGGCATCTTTTTAAGCTTGAGTCCGAAAGCCACATTATCAAAAACATTGAGGTGGGGAAACAAAGAATATTTCTGGAATACCGTGTTTACATTTCTTTTATTCGGAGGAGTTCCGTTAATTCTTTTGCCGCCGAAAATGACATCGCCGCTGTCGGGTTCAACAAAACCGCCGATGATGCGCAGGGTTGTGGTTTTACCGCAGCCTGACGGACCGAGAATAGTTACAAATTCCTTTTCATTTATATCAAGGTTGATATGGTTAAGAATTACCTCACCGTCAAATTTGATGAAAATATCCTTGAGTGAAACTATTGTTTTCTTTGATGTCTGTTCCATTTATGCACCCCTGTTCCGTTGTGATAACAGTAAAATCCGTAAAAATAAAGCGGATTGTGTCAGCCTGAAAAATGCAGGCGAACACAGTCCGCTCTGCCGTTTCTGCAAAGACATAACCATGATGCTCAGAATTTTTGAACAGAAAAATAAGACGGCTGTGTCGCCCCGTCCTTTTTCTTCACATAAAATCCTTATTAACCGCTTAAAAGCGATTGCACGCAATACAATTTAAATTTTCCGAAATGTCACCCGTCACATAAGCATCAGGGGACAACTGCTCTTTGATTATATTCTAAATGCACAAAAATGTCAATCAATATCGTGTAAAAAGAAAATCAAATTTGCATCACTAATATTCTTTTAAAGAAGTAAAGTTCATACAGAGTCAAAAAAGGTTAAATATAATGCTTTTTGGTGCAAAATTATTGTTGAAAAATTTTTACAACCGTGTAATCTGCACAAAAAACAGCCCTCGAATTTGTAACATAAAATATATACTTTTTTGGTGAAATTTGTTATAATGAAATCGAAAATTTTATGAAAGGATGTTTTCCCTATGAAGAAAGCAAAAAAGATTGCAAGTCTTGTTGTTGCGTCTGCGCTTCTGACATCTTCTTTTGCGGCAATTACCTCCGTAAATGCTGCCGAGGTTGATTCCTCCGCACAGACTGCATCTGCCGACAGTACCCTTCGTGATAAGGTCGGCGACGGTGTTATGCTCCACGCATTCAACTGGTCTTACAATACAATCAAAGAAAACCTTCCCGCAATTGCAGCGGCAGGATACACAACAGTTCAGACTTCTCCCGTTCAGCAGCCAAAGGACTACTCAACCTCAGGCGATGTAACAGGTCAGTGGTGGAAGCTCTATCAGCCGATCAGCTTCCATATTGCAGAGCAGTCATGGCTCGGCACAAAGGACGATCTTAAATCACTTTGTGATGAGGCTGACAAATACGGCATCAAAATCATCTGCGATATCGTTTCAAACCATATCGCAAATGCCGATGAAACTAGGCCTGATTCTGTGAGCAATCAGGTTAAAAAATATGAGCCTGAGTTCTATAAGAAAAGAAGAACCTACACCCGTACATACAAAGGCGATGCAAACGACAGTTCGGTTCAGGCAGTTGTTCAGGGTCATGTTTCAAAGTGTCCCGACCTTGTAACAAACGATACTGCTGTTCAGACCTACATTATCAACCTCCTCAAGGAATGCATCGACTGCGGCGTTGACGGCTTCCGTTTTGATGCAGCAAAGCATATTGAAACAGAGGATGACGGCGAGTATGCGTCTGATTACTGGAAGAATATTACAACCTCGGCTTCTTCTTACTACACACAGAAAACAGGCGATGACCTCTACATCTACGGCGAAATTCTTAATAACTGCGGTGCAGACAGAAGCTACTCCTCATACACCAAGTATATCAATGTTACTGACAACAGAACAGGCGACGCAGTGCTTTACAATGTTACAAGAGGTAAGGCAAGCACAGCTACCAATGCGACATACAAATCAGGTGTTGCAGCATCAAATGCAGTTCTTTGGGCAGAAAGCCACGATACATACGAGGGCAACTCAGGTTCATCGGGATTCTCAAACACTGCCGGTATTTCGGATGAAAATGTTGTAAAGGCATGGGCAATCGTTGCGTCAAGAAAAGATTCAACAGCTCTCTTCTTTGCTCGTCCGGGCACAGCTCTCATGGGCGGTGTTTCAACAGATACAACTTACAAGAGCACAGCTGTTTCCGAAATTAACAAGTTCCACAACCTCTTTGTAGGTCAGTCTGAAAAGCTCGGTTCTTCAGGCGACATTGCTTATGTTGCAAGAGGCACAAGCGGTATCGTTCTTTCAAATTGTAAAGGTACAAACGCAAGCGTAAGCATTTCCGGCACAGGTCTTGCAGACGGCAAATATACGGATACGGTTTCAGGTGCTGAGTTTACTGTTGCAAACGGCGTTCTCACAGGTTCAATCGGCAAGACGGGTGTTGCTGTTGTTTACAACGGTACAACAACCCCGAAGGCAATAAACTCTGTTGAAAGCGGTTCGTTCAGGGGCGACACAATGACCCTTACACTCACTCTTGAAAACGCAACATCGGGTACTTACTGTCTTGATGATTCAACTCCTGTTAAGTTTACGGGTACAACATCAATCCGCATCGGTTCAGATTATAAGCCGGGTGAAACAATCAACCTCACAGTTACGGCAACCGACGGCGTAAAAACTTCTTCAATGGCTTATAAGTACACAAAGAGTACCGCTCAGGAATCGGGAGTGTATGTATTCTTCAACCCTGCTACCCAGAAGGGCTGGTCAGCACCTTACCAGGTTTACATCTATGATGAAACCACAAACAAGGGTACTGTTTACAAGAATGCAAACTGGCCCGGCGAAGCAATGACTCTTGATCCTGCAACAGGTTACTATTACTACGAAGTTCCGAAGTCATCAAGTATTTCAGCTGATGAAGATGATGAAAATCAGGCTCCGTCGGATTTTGACCTTTCAACTTCAGCCAACACAAGAGTAATCATCTCTGAAAAAGGCGGCAAGCAGTATCCGGGCAGAACAGATACACCTATCAGCCTCAACGGTTCATCAAAGGCATTCTCGCTTACAAAGGCAGGTACATGGGAGGATACAACTCTTACACCTACAAAGGTTGAGATTGAGGCTACTGATGTTACAAAGGGTTCTGCAGCAGAACCTACAACAAAGCCTGTTCCGTCAACTCAGCCTACAACCGCACAGCCCGCAACAGAGCCTTCGGGCAATGCTGTTTACGGTGATGTAAACGGTGACGGTGACATTACAGTCGTTGACGCTACACTCGTTCAGAAACATGTCGTTCAGCTTGAAACACTTTCGGCTGACAAGCAGATTCTTGCTGATGTTAATGAGGATAATACAATCTCTGTTGTTGACGCAACATTGATTCAGAAGTACATTGTTCAGCTCAAAGACTGGGGCCGCACGGGTGATGTTTATCAGGCAGAACAGCCTACAACCGTAAAGCCGACTGCACAGCCTACAACAGCAGAACCGACAACAAAGCCTGCTGACACATACACTCTTTACTTCAAGACTAAGCTTGGCTGGATGACATCGGACGGTGTTTCACTCTTTGCTTATGACCTTAACACAGGCGCAAGCTATCAGTTTGAGCAGGATACAGACGCTTACCCGAATGTTTACACAGTTGAAGTTCCTGCAACAGTTTCAAATGTCAGCGTTTATCGTTCTCTTTCAGAGGTTGACGAAAAGCCTGTAGGCGGTGATGACGGTAATGTTTACAATTGCTGGAATGCAACAGTTTCAAAGAAAAACAACTGCATCACACTCAGCAATGACGAAGCTGTTTCAACAGCTCCGTATGTTCCGGAGCAGAAGCCTGCATTCACACTTTCAAGAGTTTACTTTGATAACTCAAAGGCACACTATGCTGATGTTTATATCTACGGTTGGGCAGAGAGCGGACTCGGCAACGCAGCAGCTCACATGAATAAGATTGCAGGTACAGATATCTGGTACTACGATTTTGACACACCGCTCAGCCCCGGTGCAAACTGTTTCCTCTTTAAGGACACAGAATCAACATGGAAAACACAGACAAACGACTTGACAGTTGCTGACGGTAAGAACTGTTTCCGTGCAAATCCGGGTTCAAAGTCCGGCGGTGTCTGGGTAAGTTATTCAGAATAACAGAACTACAGAACAACCTTTTCTTAATATTCTGCTAACAGTAAAGCATTCCCTCCGATAAAATTCGGGGGGAATGTTACTTTTAATATGATTTTACTTGAAAAAGAATGTAATATACAGTATTATATTAGGAGTAATAAACCGAAATTTAAGTGAATTTATGGACGGGAATTTATGAAAACAGAGCAGATTTTTCAGGAATTTGAACAAAGGTTTGAAAAAGAATATTACGCACAGCTTGCAAGCAAAGAAATTCTGACTGTTCCTTTGCTTATTGAGATTTTTCTTGACGATGATTACGCAAATGCTCACTGGGCGGAACAGGTTCTTGAGTATATTTGCGAAGTAAATCCGAAGCTTGTCTATCCGTTCTTTGAATTTGTTGCCAAAGGTCTTGACAACTGCAACGGCTTTCTTGCGTGGAATACCTGGAAGATGATTACAAAGCTTTTGCCGATTGACACGGAAAATAAATTTGAAAGCGTAAAAGAAAGGTTTTACGACGCACTTGTTTCAAAAATACCGGCAGAATTTTCCATAGCCTGTGATTGTGCCGTGTCCGTTTTCATTAACAAAGCGGATGAACAGAAAAAATTGCTTGATATTTTGAAGAAATCCGCTGAACACAAGTTTTACATTGGCGATACCGAAATTGAAAACAGCGGAGAGATAGCCAAAGAAAAAGTACAGTTATTTCTTGAAAGAATAATGAACTATAAAACAAAAGCGGAGAACAATTGTTAACTGATATAATCCCCTTAAAGCAGACTCTTGAAAAATATGGTTTTCAGGGAATGCTTTAAGGGGAGATTTTTATGTAAAAAAGAAGAAAAAAGTACGGTATTGAAACGGGATAAAGACAACTGTTAAATCATATTTTCGGATTTTACAATACCATGTTACAAAAAATCCGCAGACGGTAAAATCTGCGGATAAAATGTTTAAAATTATAATTAAAATGCCTCTATAAGCGGATTGACTGCACCCGGCTGTATTTTTTCGGGATGGTCAATATATTCGATTGCCTTGCCGCAACCGTTGATAACGCAGTCAGCGGCGGCTTTGTGAACTCTTACTTTCAGCTTTGTGGATTCGCTGAGAAGCCTTGCAAATCCCGTCAGCTTGGCAAGACCGCCTGTCAAAATTATACCGTCAGTGTAGATGTCACCGACAAGCTCGGGCGGAGTTTGTTCAAGCACATCTTTAATTGCTCTGATAATGTTAAGCGCAATATCCTCGATTACAGGCTTGATTTCGGCATAGCCAACATCAATAAATTTGGGCAGACCGCTTACGGCATCTCTGCCTTTAACTCTGAAAAGCTTAGGCTCTTTCGGAATTTTTACACAGCCAACAGCCTTTTTGCAGGCCTCTGCCATGTTTGTGCCGATAATCAGGTTATGCTCTTTTCTGATGTATTTGACGATTTCTTCGTCCATTGCACAGCCTGCCGACTTTATGCACTTGGAAACCGAAATTCCGCCGAGAGAAAGCACGGCAATATCTGCCGTACCGCTGCCGACATCTGCAATCAGAATGCCGTGAGGACTTGTTATGTCGAGCGAACAGCCCATTGCCGCCGCTTTTGGTGCTTCAATAAGATACACCTTGCGAACACCGATTGAGCTTACTGCGTTTACAACAGCTCTTTTTTCAACCTCGGTAACCTCACTCGGGATTGATGCAACAACCCTCGGCATAGTCACCTTTGACGGACTGACCTCTTTTATAAGAATTGAAACCATATCCTCAACAAGTTCGGAGCGTGAAATAACACCGTCATCAATCGGGTGCATTGCTCTTATGCCTGCAGGCGTTTTGCCAATCATCTTATACGCCTCGTTGCCGACGCCGACAATGTCGTAGGTGTCAACATCAAACGCAACAACGCTCGCCTCATCAAGCACTATTCCTTTATTTTCAATAAAAACTCTTGTTCTGTCAGAACCGAGATCAACAGCTATATCCATTTTAATCACTCCAATGCTATATCAGCAGAGATGTGCAAAGCGTACAGCAACAAATCTCGCCGCATTTGCACTTGTTAAGTATTCTTGCACATTCGCCAAGCGTACTGCCTGTTGTAATAATGTCGTCAATAATCAGTATTCGCTTGCCTTTGATTAAATTCTTGTCAATCGGCGAGTAAACGCCTATAACATTTTTTGCCCTTTCAGCCGCTTTTATGCTGTGCTGGGTTTTATTTTTCTTTGTTTTGGCAAGCAGGTCGGCATACTCAATGCCGAGAAGCCTTGCGCATTCCTTTGCGAGCAACTCAGCCTGATTGTATCCACGCTTTCTGAGAGTATCCTTGTGCATCGGCACACAGGTGACAAGGTCAAATTCCCTGTCACGGTAAACATCTTTTATTGAACGAACCATTTCGTGTGAAAGCAATTCGGCATATGCACCGCAGTTGTGAAATTTAAAGTTGAGAACTGCCCTGCGAAAAATTCCGTCATAGGGGAAAGGAGAGGTGCAGATGTAACCTCCCGTTGCATATCGTACAAGCGGCATTTCGGGGAATTCTTTTCTGCATTTGTCACAACAGCTTTTGTTCGGTTCAATAACCCTTCCGCAGTACGGACAACGAACCGTAAAGAAAAATCCTTTTATCGTGCCGAAAACTTTCTTAATAAAGTGTGTCATCTCTCAGTAAAAATTCTTTAAGACCGCTGTACCTTTTTGTACGGCGGTTATTGTTTACCATATATTCAACGGTTGACGGATTGCCGACAAGCACAAGCGTTTTCTTCGCCCTTGTAACAGCGGTGTAGAGCAGATTCCTGTAGTAAAGCTGAGGAGGCCCCGAAAACATCGGTATAATAACTGCATCAAATTCATTGCCCTGACTTTTATGCACCGTGATTGCGTAGGCAAAATCAAGATCGCCCGCAAATTCAAAGGTGTATCTTGCAATCTTGTCAAAAAATTTAACGACAAGCGATTTTGTCTTTCTGTCAATTTTTGTGATGATTCCTATGTCACCGTTGAAAATTCCTTCGCCCGTTTCGCCGTTTTCACGAAACCAGCGAATATCATAGTTGTTTTTTATCTGCATAACCTTGTCGCCTGTACGAAAGGTTTTTGAACCGATTGTGATTTCCGCCTTATCGTCATCCTTCGGATTTAGCGACGCCTGCAATTTGTGGTTAAGCTCGGCAGTTCCGAGTTCACCTTTTTTGGACGGAGCAAGCACCTGAATGTTTTCAAACGGAGAATATCCGTATGCCTTTGGCAGACGATTTGCACAAAGGTCAGCTATTACCGCTGAAACTTCTGATTTATTGTTCCTTTGAAGAAAGAAAAAGTCCTTGTCGGCGGAATTAAGAATGGGTATTTCACCGTTCACAATCTTATGTGCGTTTGTGACAATAAGACTCTGCTGTGCCTGACGGAAAATTTCATTCAACCGTACAACGGGAATAAGTCCGCTTTCGATAAGATCGCCGAGCACATTACCCGGACCTACGGAGGGGAGCTGGTCGGAGTCGCCTACAAGAATAAGTCTGCATCCTGTGGAAAGCGCTCTCATAACGCTTTCCATAATGAATGTGTCCACCATTGAAACCTCGTCAACAATCAATGCGTCGCATTTAAGCTGATTGCGTTCGTTCTTGTTGAAAACGGGGTTGTCATGTTTATCCCAGCTAACCTCAAGCAGTCTGTGCAGAGTTTTTGCCTCATCGCCCGTGAGCTCGCTCATTCGTTGAGCCGCTCTGCCTGTGGGGGCAGAAAGCAAAACAGTTTTGCCGTTTGCTTTCATTATTTTTATTATAGCATTGAGGGTTGTCGTTTTTCCTGTACCGGGACCGCCCGTCAGAACGAGCATACCCTCGGTAAGTGCCATAGTGATTGCTTTCTTTTGCAAATCGGCATATTCGATTCCGTCCTCTTTTTCACATTTTTCAATCGCCTTGTCAATGTTTTTAATTTTCTCTGACGGAAATTTAAGCAACATTTTTATTCTTGATGCTATGTACATTTCGCAGAGGTGAACATTGGGAGGAAACACAAATTTTTTGCCGTCAATCTTATCTTCGATAAGCGAACGGTCAAACAGCATTTCTTCCATGCACTCCGAAACCTTTTCACCGTCAATTCCGAGAAAATCGGTTGAAACCTTCAGCAGCTTTTCCTTTGGCAGACAGGTGTGACCGTTTCGCTCGTTGTGATGAAGAATGTATACGATTCCTGCACGCATACGGACATTTGAATCGGGTTCTAATTTTTCTTTTTTAGCAATAAAATCCGCACTCTCAAACGATACTCCAAAATCACCCTGACAGAGAATGTACGGATTTTTCTTGATTAAATCGACACAGCTCGGACCGTAAGCGTTGAAAATTTTGACCGATGCGGTGTTTGAAATCCCGTACTCGCCGAGAAAAAGCATGAGCGTTCGCACGCCTGTGTTCTGCTTTAACTGCTTTGAAAAATCCTCGGCTTTTTGCGAAGAAATCCCTTTCAGCATTGCAACTCTTTCGGGCTGATTTTCAAGCACATCAAGCGTTGCCTCGCCAAATTCCTTTACAAGCCTTTGTGCGGTCTGAGTGCCGATTCCCTTGATAGCTCCGGATGACAGATAACGCAGAATATCAGCCGCCTCGGTAGGTCTGCTGATTTCGCAAATCTGCACGGCAAACTGTCTGCCGTAGCTCGGATGATTTGTATATTTGCCGGTAAGCTTTACAACATCACCCGACGACACCTGCGGCATAATTCCGACAGCGGTCAGGTAATCGTCACCGTCAACAAGCTCAATTACCGTGTAGCCGTTTTCATCGTTTCGGAAAACCACGCTTTCAATTGCTCCCTCAAGCTGAAGAAGATTGTCGTTGTTCATTAAAATTACTCCTCAAATCTTTTTGTGAGTTCGCTGAGAGTAATTTCGTAGCCCGCTCTTTCATAGTCAAGGTAATCCGTACACGGCTTGAAGCCATCCGTATTTTTTGAAATCTGCAAAGCAATGTATTCAAGAAAATGCGGATTTTTAATCATAATAGGACCTGTAACATGAGTAGCAAAAAGGTTCTTGTTCTTCAAACCTTCCGCTTTTGCATTTTCGTAGTCACCGAGTCCGTGTTTAACAGTGAAAAGATGATTTTTAATACCTTTAATTTCACTGCACTTGTTTACAAAGCCGACAATTGGTTTTGTGAGAATGTCAGATGTATAAACAATATCGCCTGTAATTCTGCGTTTGTTTTGCTCGGTAACTGTAAAATCATAAATTCCGAGTCCGTCATAAACCTTGCCGTCAGAGTCTGTAATTGTTTTTCCGAGCATTTCAAACGAGTTGCCCGTCATAAGAATTACCTTGCCGCTGTTGATGTATTCAACAAGAAAATCCTTGTACTTTTTAAAGTCCTGCAAAACAAGCTTCTGATTTTTTTCTGTACCCGAACCGATGTAGATAAAATCGTAATCACCCAGGTCAGCATTGTCAAACAGGGTAAGCCTGTCGGTTGTAAATTTCACACCGCTCTTTTCAAGCATTCTTCCAAGCGCAGAAACATTGGCATATTCTCCGTACAGGTTCATTATATCGTGATACAAATGAAGAATTTTCATAATCAGTCCACCTTTACCTTTTCAAGAAATTTACCCTTGTCTGAGAAACAGGTAATTACATAAATCTTTTCTTTGCGGTCATTGTCAAGATAATCAACGGCTTCTTCAATATCCTTGATAACCTTGATTTTGTTTCTGTCAACCTTTGAGAAAGAAAATCTTGTTGCAAGGTCGTTGCAATATGTTCCTGCAAGCACAATGTTCTTTACATTGTCGCTTTTGAGAAGGTCAAAGTTGATGTCCCAAAGCCATGAAACATCGCTTGTAAAATACTTTCTGCTGACTGCGTCAACAATAATCAGAACATCGCACTTATCCTTGTCGGATGCGGCAAGCTTGAGTGACTGGTTGTACGAAATGCTGTTTTCATGTTTTGATGTAAAAAGCGTACCCTTTCTGTTTCCGAGCGTGAATGTTACAACACGGAAGTTTTTAAGAACATAATTGCTCAGGCTCTTTGCAATTGTGTTGCCGTCAACACCTGTGATTGACGCAACGGTAAATGCCGCAAGCAAATTGTAAACATTATAAAGCGATTTGAGCGTAAGTTCAATCTTGTACTTATTGTTGATTGTAATTTCGCCTTTTTCAAGATCGGCAGATGTAACTGTGTAGCTTGTATCCTGTCTTTTAAGACCGCAGTTAGGGCATTCATAGTTGCCTATGTGGTCGTAGTGATAGCTTGAATATGTCATAGGAGATTTGCAGTGAGGGCAATATGCACCGTCATTATAAACACCGACAAACTCCTTTGTATCGGTCGGAAGATTGCCTGCACCGAACCATACAACATTATCCCTGCCGTAGCCAAAGCACGAAACAAGCGGATCGTCGGCGTTAAGAATAAGCTGAGTTTCGGGATGAATACTATCCTTCACGGCATTGTAAACCCATTCCGGATGACCGTTTCGTGTGAGCTGGTCACGGTAAAGGTTTGTGATAACATAATGAGTCGGTGTGATGTATTTGAAGGTGTATTTTGCAAAGCGTTCGTCACTTTCAATGAGAAGAATATCCGATTTAACCTTGCCCGAAAGAGTACAACTGCCGAGAATAAGAGTTGTAACGCCCTCAATCTGGTTAGAACCCTCTTTGTTCCAGGCAACTTTTTTGCCGCTTTCACAAAGAATATGTGCAATCATCTCAACGGTAGATGTCTTGCCGTTACTGCCTGTTACGGCAACAATATATTTCGGCAGTTCAATTCGTCCGAGAATATCGGGGCAGAGTTTAAGCGCAATCTGTCCCGGCAGACTGCTGCCCTTGCCGAGCAATCCTCCGACAAATTTCAGAACCTTGCACACAATAATAGTAAATAGTTTTTTCATTTTGCCACTTCCTTAATTAAAGACAACCTGTGTTGCCTCTACATACCTTGTATATATTCTTCATCATTATACCACAATTTTATTTCTTTGAATATATATTCTTAAAATTTTTTGCAAATTGAAACAGCAGGTTGAAAAAATTTAAAATTCAAAAATAAAAGCCTGAAATTCGGTCAGCTTGAATTTCGGGCTTTTCTGCAGAGTGTAACCATCCGTTCAACGAGTGGTTTTGATTTTATCTGTACTTTTCAACAAAATCGGCGACAAACTTTTTGAAAACACTTGCCTGTGAAATTCCGACATTTCTGCATATCCCTCTGAATTCCTCAACAAGCTCCTTTGGGGCGGAAAATGAAATTTGACTGTAAACTTTTTGATTGTACCTGTGTTTTACTTCGGTTGATGTGACGGTTTTTCTTTTTTCTTCCATAATAATTCCTCCTCAAATCAAAACGGAATCTCATAATTCAATCGTTTTTTCTGCAAATTTCATTGATATTTTCAATGTAACTATATTATACAAAAGACCGCTGTCCCATTATCCTCCCTATGAATTTTATTGTCAGTTGAAAAGTAAATTAATTTTTGGATTTACTTGTATTGAAGGTGAGATTATAATATAATAAGCGTTGTTATGTAGATTTTGTTATGTGATTTATTAACGGAGAAAATTATGACTGAAAAAGAAAAAATGCTTAATTCGCAGATGTATAATCCAATGGGTGATAAACAGCTTCGCAATGAACGCTGTTCGGTTAAAAATCTTTGCAGAGAGTACAACAATCTTCCGTTTGAAGATGAAGAGACTCAAAAAATTCTTATAAAGAAAATTGTCGGCAGTACAAAGGAAAATTTCTACATTACCGCTCCGTTCTGGTGCGACTACGGCTACAACATCGAACTCGGTGAAAATTTCTATTCAAACCACAATATGGTGATTCTCGACTGTGCAAAGGTGAAATTCGGCGACAATGTTTTTGTTGCACCAAACTGCGGATTTTACACGGCCGGTCATCCTGTTGATTATCCGAGAAGAAATGCAGGCTTTGAATATGCCTATCCGATTACCGTTGGTGACAATGTGTGGATTGGCGGAGGAGTTCAGGTCATGCCGGGCGTCACAATCGGAAGTAATGTTGTAATCGGAGGCGGAAGCGTTGTTGTAAAGGATATTCCGTCCGACTGCGTAGCTGTGGGAAATCCGTGCAAGCCTATCAGAAAAATCACGGATGAGGATATGAAAACCTGTTTTGACAAAAGTATGAATAAATAACTTCAAGTGAGGATTTTATGGAGCTTAAAAGTAACGAAGAAAAAATTACCCGTGCATTGCTCGTCAGTGTTGACACGGGTGAATATGACGCACAGGCGTCGCTTGACGAACTTTTTGAACTTGTAAAAAGTGCGGGAGCAGATCCCGTTTTATCGGTAACGCAGAATCTGCAAAAAATTGAAAAGGGTACTTTTGTCGGCACAGGCAAGCTTGCCGAGATTGCCGAAATCTGCGAATCGCAGGAGATTGATTTGCTTGTGTTCGACAGCGAGCTTTCTCCGACACAGATTAAAAATATCGAGGCTGAAACAGATGTCAGAGTAATTGACCGAACAACGCTTATTCTCGATATTTTTGCGCAAAGAGCAAGATCAAAAGAGGGTAAGCTTCAGGTTGAGCTTGCACAGCTTAAATATATGCTCCCAAGACTTACGGGCAAAGGTATCGCAATGTCAAGACTCGGTGGCGGTATCGGCACAAGAGGTCCGGGTGAAACAAAGCTTGAAACCGACAGACGACATATCCGCAGAAGAATTGAAAGCCTGAAAGAAGAGCTTTCCGACCTTGAAAAGCATCGTCAGATGTTGCGTTCACGCAGAAAAAAAGACGGTGTAATAACCTGTGCGATTGTCGGATACACAAACGCAGGCAAGTCAACTCTTATGAACTGCCTTACGGACGCAGGTGTGCTTGCACAGGACAAGCTTTTTGCAACGCTTGATCCCACCTCAAGAGCGTTGAAGCTTCCGAGCGGTATAACCGTTATGATGATTGACACGGTAGGACTTGTTCGCAGACTTCCGCACCACCTTGTTGAAGCATTCCGCTCAACCCTTGAAGAGGCGGCACAGTCAGATATTATTCTAAATGTATGCGACGCATCAAGTGACGAGGCAAGAACACATATGCAGGTTACAACCGACTTGCTTGAATCCCTCGGTTGCGGTGATACACCGATTATAACCGTTCTCAACAAGTGCGATTTGCTTGACGAAACTATGCTTGCACAGGACTTTAAAGCCTGTGTTCGCATAAGCGCAAAGAACGGCACGGGTATAGACGAACTTCTTAATGCAATTGAGGACAATCTTCCCGTCAGAATGAAAAGAGTAAAAATTCTTCTGCCGTTTGCACAGGCAGGTCTTGCAAACGAAATCCGCAACAAAGGCACTCTCATTTATGAAGAATATGTTGCCGAAGGACTTTCGGTTGAGGCTGTTGTTGACGAAGCACTTTATGCTAAACTTGCAAAATATGAATGTGAATAACTTAAAATTTATTTAATTTGACATTCTGTTTTTTGGTTGTTATAATGATATTATGAAAGGAAAATGATATGTCATTCTTTGATATGATTCAATCATTTGACACCTCGGTTCTTGAATTTATTCAGAACACATTTAAATGCTCTTTTCTTGATCCGATTATGGCTTTTTTCAGCTATATTGGTGAAATGGGGCTTTTCTGGATTGCAGTCGGCATTGTGTTTATAATTTTTAAAAAAACTCGCTCAATGGGAGTTATGATGCTTGTTGCAATGGCAATCGGCTTTCTTGTCGGTGAAATCGGAATAAAAAATCTTATAAACCGACCACGGCCGTTTATGGTGAATATCGATTATTCAGCAAGACCGTCTGAGTTGAATCCCGACTTTGGGCTTAACATAGCCATTCCGTCAGGCAGCAGCTTTCCTTCGGGACACAGCTGTTCGTCACTTGCGGCGGCAACCGTTATGCTTATCAAGGACAAACGATTCGGAATTCCTGCACTTGTACTTGCACTTTTGATTGTATTCTCAAGACTTTATAACTATGTTCATTATCCGTCAGATGTTCTCTGCGGAATGTTACTCGGTGTAATTTGTGCCGTTGCCGTTGTGCTTGTGTTTAAAAAGACAGGTCTTGACAACAGGCTGTCACCGCAAAAGGTTAAAGAAGGCTGATTTTATGAAAAATTACAGATTTGTCGGCAAAACCTCAAAAGAGGCTTTTCTCATCAAGGGAATTAATGTTTTCAACGAGCGTTGGATTCATGAGGGCAGTTGTGCCACCGTGACAAATCCTCAAAACGGCAAAAGCTATGTATTTTCAAAGTACATAAGCGGAGGAGTTGAATTTGTTGCAGGAAAGGACGCAAGCGGTTACTGGCTGTTCTTTGTTGAGGTATAAAACTGTAAAATTCTTTAAAAGAATAATATATATTGGGAGTAAATGTTAAAAATGGAAAACGAAAAATTATTGGCAAAAAATCTGTTTGATTACAGCAGGACTATTGCAAAGCCCTTGCTTGAAACCGTTGACTATCCGTGGGAGGCTCTTCCGAAAATCAGCGAATTTATTATTGAACTCGGAAAAACCCTTGATCCCGAAATCTACGAGCAGAGGGGAGAGAATGTGTGGGTTGCAAAAAGTGCAAAGGTTTTTGACTCCGCATATCTCGGCGGACCGCTTATTATCTGTGAAGATGCCGAAATCAGACAGTGTGCTTTTATCAGAGGCAATGCAATTGTCGGCAGGGGCGCAGTTGTGGGCAACTCAACAGAGCTTAAAAATTCAATTCTTTTTGACGGTGTTCAGACTCCGCATTATAACTACATCGGTGACAGTATTCTCGGCTACAAGTCACACACAGGCGCAGGTGTAATCACATCAAACCTCAAGAGTGACAAGAGCCTTGTAACTGTTCTTTGCGACGGCGATAAGGTTGACACAAATGTTAAAAAGTTCGGCGCAATGCTCGGTGACCACGTAGAGGTAGGTTGCAACAGCGTTCTTAACCCCGGTTCGGTAATCGGCAGAAACACCAACATCTATCCGCTTTCGTTTGTAAGAGGTTATGTTCCCGAAAACAGCATCTACAAGCGTCTTGGTGAGGTTGCCGAAAAGATTGAATAATATTTATGCTTTTGTCGGCAAGCATAATTATTGTGTAGTTTTTATGCGATAAAGGAAAAATAACAGATTTTAAATTTTTGCGTTTTTTTGTTGACAATTGTGATGTTATTTGTTACAATAACCAAGGTTTTGATGACTTTTATCAGAACAATTTTCTGCCGTGTGCAGAAGTTGGATTGTATAAGCCCGTAATACGGACGGGTGTTTCTACAAACTGCCTTAAACAGTTTACTATAATCCCCGTTAAGGGGCATAGTATCATGTTTTGGCGGTTTTTTTTATTGCCCTTAAATGTTACCCACAACAAATAAAGGAGAAAATGATAATGAAAAAGTACGATGTTATTATTGTAGGAGCAGGTCCGGGTGGAATATTTTCTGCATATGAGCTTGTAACAAACAACTCTGAAATAAAGGTTGCCGTATTTGAAAAAGGTCATCTTCTTGAAAAGAGAAAATGTCCGATTGACGGTGACAAAGTTAAAAAGTGCATTTCATGCAAAACCTGTTCCATTATGAGCGGTTTCGGCGGTGCGGGTGCGTTTTCGGACGGTAAGTACAACATAACAAACGATTTCGGAGGCACGCTCTACGAACATATCGGCAAGAAAAAAGCCATTGAGCTTATGGAATATGTTGACAAAATCAATATGAAGTTCGGCGGAGAGGGTACAAAGCTTTATTCCACAGCAGGCACAAGCTTTAAGAAGCTTTGCTTACAGAATAAGCTTAATCTTCTTGACGCATCAGTCCGTCATCTCGGTACGGACATCAACTACATTGTGCTTAAAAATCTTTATGATTACCTTGAAAACAAGGTTGATTTCTACTTTGATACACCTGTTGAAAATGTTGAACTCAAGAACGGCAATGATAAGGAAGGATACCTTGTTGACACAGCCGATGAAAATTATGAGTGCAAAAAGTGCATTGTTTCAGTCGGCAGAAGCGGCAGCAAGTGGATGGAACATGTTTGTCATAACCTTAATATTCCCACAAAGTCGAACCGTGTTGACATCGGTGTTCGTGTGGAGCTCCCTGCCGCAATCTTTTCACACCTCACAGACGAACTCTACGAAAGCAAGATTGTTTACCGCACAGAACAGTTCGAGGACAATGTGCGTACATTCTGCATGAACCCGAAGGGTTGCGTTGTAAACGAAAACACAAACGGCATTATCACAGTAAACGGTCACAGTTATGAAGACAAGGCAAAGCAGACAGAGAACACAAACTTTGCACTCCTCGTCAGCAAGCATTTTTCAGAGCCTTTCAAGGACAGCAACGGTTATGGTGAAAGCATTGCCCGTCTTAGCAATATGCTGGGCGGCGGTGTAATTGTTCAGCGTTTCGGTGATTTGATTCGAGGTCGCCGAAGCAATCCGAGCAGAATCAAAGAAGGACTTGTTGTTCCGACTCTTGACGCAACACCGGGCGATTTGAGCCTTGTGCTTCCAAAGAGAATCCTTGACGGTATCATCGAAATGATTTATGCTCTTGACAAAATTGCCCCCGGCACAGCCAACGATGACACACTTCTCTACGGCGTTGAGGTCAAGTTCTATAATATGGAGGTTGATGTTGACGAGCATCTCGAGTCGCCCCACAAGGGACTTTATATCATCGGTGACGGCAGCGGTGTTACACATTCACTTTCTCACGCCAGCGCCGGCGGTGTATTCGTTGCAAGGGAAATCTTAGCAAATTAAAAATTGACGGCGAGCCGCCGTTCCCAATTCGTGAAGATAGATTGCATAATAAACAGCATATTATGCCCGAGTGCAAAATTGCAAGTGCTTATGCAGTCTATGCTGTAGGGGCGTTCATTGGACGCCCGCATTGATGTAACATTTTGTTTATTCACATAACTTATGATTTAATCAAAAATGTGTATTCATTTGCAACGGTGAACAAGGTTTGCCGTTGCAAAACAGGCGATATATTTCTGTGACTGCAAACAATAAAAATAACCAAAACCTATTGATTTTATTAATCGGTTATGGTATAATAGCTTCGTTGTAAAGCAGACTGAACAATCAGCTTGTCTTGCAATGGTGTTCTTTTGTACAATATATTTCTTTTTACGAACAAAGAAATGAATAATTTAGTTCAGAATTGCAAGAAGTCAAAAAGCGTGCAATTAAGTGAGCGGCAGGCCCTGTACGATTGGGGTCTGTGAATCATGTCAGGCGGGGAACCGAGCAGCATTAAGCAGTATTGCCGATGCGATGCAGTAAGTCTGTCGTTCACTCATTTGTACGATTGCCGTTATTTCGGCTGACGGCTTGCATTTTTTGTTGATTGCGGGGTGAATTTTTGTATCAGGTACTCTATAGAAAGTGGCGACCGAAAACCTTTGCCGATGTTTCGGGACAGGAACACATAACCACAACTCTTTTAAACGAAATCAGCACCAACCGTCTTAACCATGCATATCTTTTTACGGGTTCAAGAGGTACGGGCAAAACTACCTGTGCAAAAATTCTTGCGAAGGCAGTCAATTGTCTTCATCCCGTAAACGGAAATCCCTGCGGTGAATGTGAAATCTGCAAGGGAATTGACGATGGCAGTATCCTCGACATTGTCGAAATGGATGCCGCATCCAACAGAAAAATTGATGATATCCGTCAGATTATTGACGAGGTTCAGTTCAAGCCCGCAAAGTGCAAATACAGGGTTTACATCATTGACGAGGTTCATATGCTCACAACCGAGGCGTTCAATGCCTTGCTCAAAACGCTTGAAGAACCTCCCGAGCATGTCATATTCATTCTGGCAACTACCGAAGTTCACAAGCTTCCGCAGACAATTCTGTCACGCTGTCAGCGTTTCGATTTTCACAGAATCCCACCCCGTGCAATAGCAGACAGACTGCTCTATGTTGCAAATCAGGAGGGCGTGACACTGAGCGACAGTGCCGCAATGCTTGCCGCATCTGTTGCTGACGGTGCGTTGCGAGATGCTCTTTCGCTTCTTGACAGATGCATTGCAATCAGCTCGGAAATTGATGAAGATGTTGTTCGCAGTGCCGCAGGACTTGCGAGAAAGACATATCTTTTTGAACTTTCTAACTGTGTAATCAATAAGAACACAGCAAAGGCACTTGAAATTGTTGACAGGCTTTACGGTGAGTCCAAGGATATGGCAAGGCTTTGCGATGAATTGCTTTCGCATTTCAGAACGCTTATGCTTATAAAGTCGGTAAAAAATCCGAGGGATATCGTGATTATGGCTGACGATGAGTTTGAACAGGCTCAAACGCAGTCGGATTACCTCTCACTTGCCGACATTGTTTATTATATGGATGTGCTTTCAAAGGCATATCAGAATATGGGCAGGGGAACAGGCGACAGAACAGAGCTTGAAATGGCGGTTGTAAAGCTGTCATCGGCTGAACTTGACGGTACAATTGAGGCTTTGACTGCAAGAGTAACCGCTCTTGAAAAGGCTGTTAAAAAGGGAATAAAGGTGAACTGTGTTCCCGAACAGGTGCAAACTGTACCGCAGTCTGTTCAGAGTGAAACTCCAAAACCCGAGGTTCAAAATGCAGAACCCGAAAAGTCACAGGAAACAAAACCTGTTTCGGAAGAAATAAAGGACGAGACGGTAATTCCGACGCCTCCTGTTGAGATGCCGACACCGAAACAGCCCGTTCAGCCAATACAGGAACAACCCGTTTCTGCACAGCAAAAGCCTAAGAAAACAGCTCAAAGACAGAGCGTTGACCTTGATGCAATCTATAATAACGCACAGCCTTTTCCCGATTGGGCAGAGGTAGTCAACAATATGAAACCTGTTTCAAGGGCAATTGCGGCGGCATTTGCAAATTCTGCCGCTTACACAAGCGGAAAATATTTGCTGATTGACACAGATAATGAAATGGCTTTTGAACTCCTCAAAAATAACGAAAGACGACAGGAAATCCGTCAGCTTATTTTAGAAACAACAGGTCAGCACTATAATCTCGGTCCGTATAAAAGACCGAGTGCAAAACAGGAAGAAAAAACCGATCCCGTTGACAAGCTTATTGAAAGCTTGCAGGGAAGCGATGTAATCATAACACAAGAATAACCGAAAGGAAGATAAAATTATGAAAGCAAGATTACCAAAGGGTTACGGCAGCGGCGGAGCAAACAACATTCAGCAGCTTGCCCGTCAGGCTCAGAAACTTCAGGATGATATGGAGGCAGCATCAAAGGAACTCGAAACAAAAGAGTATGAGGCAACAGCAGGCGGCGGTGCAGTTAAGGTTACCGTAACAGGCAAAATGGAACTCACAAAGGTTGAGATTTCACCCGAAGTTGTTGATCCCGAGGATGTAGAAATGCTCTCAGACCTCGTTATGGCAGCCGCAAATGAGGCAATCAGAGCAGCCGCTAAGGAAAAAGAGGACAAAATGGAAACAATCTCAGGCGGACTTAACATTCCGGGAATGTTCTGATTATGTCGGGATATAATGTTGCTCCGCTTGAAAATTTGGTGGAGCAGTTTGAAAGAATGCCGGGAATCGGTAACAAAACCGCTCAAAGACTTGCATATTATGTTCTCAATCTGTCAAAAACAGAAGCGGAACAGCTTGCGGGTGCGGTGATGGATGCCCACACAAAGATTCACTATTGCAGTAAATGCTGTAATCTTACAGACAAAGACCTTTGTCCCGTGTGTGCAAATCCCGCAAGGGATCATTCCGTTATCTGCGTTGTTGAAACTCCGAGAGATGCTACGGCTATTGAAAATACCCACGAATTTAAGGGTGTTTATCATGTTCTCCACGGTTCAATCTCACCGCTTAACGATATCGGTCCTGACAACCTTACAATAAAAGAACTGCTTGCAAGGCTTAACGAGGAATCGGTTGAGGAGGTCATTATGGCAACCAACCCGACCGTTGAGGGCGATGCAACGGCTCTGTATATTTCAAAGCTCTTAAAGCCGCTTGGTGTAAAGGTGACAAGATTAGCCTACGGTATCCCTGTTGGCGGTGACCTTGAATATGCCGATGAATACACCCTTGCAAAGGCTCTTGAGGGCAGAAATGAAATTTAATTTCTTGATTTAAACTATTGACAAATTGTCAAAACAGTAGTATAATCTTGTATTCCACAGTAGAAAGGAGGATGTGCAGTGGCAAATATGAAAACGATTGCTCAGAACAAAAAGGCAAGACACGATTATTTTGTCGAGGAAACCTATGAAGCCGGAATTGAGCTTTGCGGTACGGAAGTAAAATCCTTGCGTGCCGGCAGAGTAAATCTCAAGGACAGCTGGTGTTCAATTGTTGACGGCGAAATTTTTGTCAACGGAATGCACATTTCTCCTTACGAACAGGGAAACATCTTTAACCGTGACCCTATGCGTATGAGAAGGCTTCTTATGCACAAAAAAGAGATTTTAAAGCTCTACGGCACGGTTAAGCAGACGGGATATTCACTTATCCCGATTAGTCTGTATTTCAAGGACAGCAAGGTAAAACTTCAGGTTGGACTCTGCAAAGGTAAAAAGCTATACGATAAGCGTGCCGATATGGCAGAACGCTCCGCAAAGCGTGATATGGAGCGTGCCATTAAAGAACAGAGAAGATAGTTTGGTGTTATTATGAGTTTGCGTAGCTTGTACGAAGATATTTCGGAATACAGCGATTTTGCTTTAATCGGACGGGACTTTTCCGCCTTTGATACCGATTGTTCCGTACTCGGATTTGCAAATTTGTCCGATAAAACCGAGCTTGTTCTGTTGAATTTCAATTGTTCAAAAGATGATATTTCCTGTGAAGATTTGACTTTGAGAGAAAATATCATTCTTGAAAAGAAAAATCAATCTGATTTATCCGATGATTTTTCCGCAATTGTAATTGACGGACAGCGTTTTGACTTTAGCTCTGTATGCGGCGAAACGCTTGAATGTTGCGAATTAACAAAGTCATATATCATATCAGAGTTTATGAAACTCGGCTGGAAGAGCGGCAGGCTTTTCGATGCTCCTCTTGATTCTCTTTTCATAAACTTTATTGAACTTGAGAATAAGATTGATGATTTGTCTTTGCTTGATTTGACAAAGAATGTTGAAATAATATTTTCAAAATATCAAAAGACAGATTATCCGTTAGCAAAACTCAGCCTTGAAGTTGGCAAGGAAGTTAATATTCCGATTGAAATTTTTGACGGCGAAAATCAGATTGTGATTAAAAATCTTAAACTTTTGAATTCAGCCGAAGATTCAGAAATGAAGGAATTTTTCAAAAATGATATTGTGTTTCCGTATGTTGAGTATTCGTGTGACGATGAAATCTCAGTGATGTTCTGCCTTTTTGATGAGCTTGACAAACCTTTCAAAGGTATGGGCGGATTGGCAACCGATGACGGCGTTGTTGCTTTTGCAATGGATGATTCGAACAAAAGCGATTTGAAAACGGCTGTGATATATTCACCGATTGAGCAGAACACAAAGCATATTGAATGTTGTCTTGTCTGTTGTGAAAAAATACTTGATAAGCCTGTTACCGAATACAGGTTTTCAATATAAATTTTTAAATTGAATATGGGGATGTAAAGGTTTCGACGGGGATTTCAAACCTTGGTAAGCGAGCGGCGGTGCGGAACCGCCATAAAATCCGCAACTTTAAAATTAACTGACAACAAAACAGTTGCTTTAGCAGCCTGAGTGCTGCTCGTTCCTGCACAGAGTACCTCGGCTGTGTAAGGGGCGTCGATTAGAGGTAAATGTGAACAGGGGAGTGCTCCGAACCCTGTCACAGCTTAGGAGCTGCCAAAGTGCGTAGCCTGTTGATGGGCGATGCACCGAGGGAGATTTAAAACACCAACTGCGCTCGGAGAAACCCTTGGCAAGATTTTTTCGGACAGGGGTTCGATTCCCCTCATCTCCACCAACTCGGTCACGATTGCATATGCAGTCGTGACTTTTTCTGTTTATGATAATTCCCATAGCTATGTAGGTAACTTTGTTGTTACGGTTAGGTACAATGTTATAAAACGATAAAAAGCAGAGAGCTTTCGGACTCTCTGCTTTTGTTTGTGTGTGGCTTATATTTTTGTAGCAAAATGAATTTGTTGTTAATCGGTGTAAGTAACCTTTTTATCTAATCAAAAAAGTAGAAATTATATAGGGTTATTAAACATCTAATACCCTGCTTAAACACTCTTTTCATCTACAATAGTAGAAATTATATAGGGTTATTAAACATCATTTGTATGATTTCATCCTTGTGTGATCTACAATAGTAGAAATTATATAGGGTTATTAAACTTTTACTCTCTAAGTGGTCTCAAACACATCTACAATAGTAGAAATTATATAGGGTTATTAAACACGCTCGTCAGCAGGCAGACAACTACGATCTACAATAGTAGAAATTATATAGGGTTATTAAACAAATCGTCGTCGGTAACGGTTGTTTCCTATCTACAATAGTAGAAATTATATAGGGTTATTAAACATGGTAATGTCATTTCTGCTGCTGACGCATCTACAATAGTAGAAATTATATAGGGTTATTAAACCCTTACGTTGTATGATGTTACATAAATTTCAAAATAACTTAAATAACATATGTGAGATTGTAATAACTTTTTCATTGTTCAATAACCCCATATGGACAAAAATAAATATTAAGACTTGGGTTTGCAGAAGTTAGCCGACTATCAGTAAGGGGGAATCTTCATTCTTGGCAAAACCAAACTTTTTCTATGTATCCTCAGTCTGATTATATACTCTTTTATTATCTGTGTCAAATATCAAGCCTTGACAACGGTACTGTCGGATTGATATTTGACGACAGTACCGTGTTAAAGAGTCGGAATTTAATTATTCGCCATATCATTCTCCTGAACAAATTTCAGCCATTTGTCATTGTGGATTACCGGTTCGACAGTTGAAACATTATCGGATTTTTTGAATTGTTCAACAATCCACAAACCTTTGCGGGCAATGTTGTACGCACCGTTTGCATCGGCATCACACGGAAGCTTGCTCTTTTCATCATATTTTGAACTGTCGTAAAAATTGCCGTTTTTGTCCTTGACGGGAGAAAGAATACGGTCCTCGCCTGTTTCAGGGTTACTGTTTCGCATCTGTAGGGTAAGTCTTAATAATTTAAAGAAATCCTCAAAATCACGATAATTTATAGAATTGTTATCAAATAATTCTTTAAATTTTTCTGCAAGAATTATTGTACGATAACTCCATTCGTTATTGTTTGCGGGATTTCTGAAAGCTTCAATCCTTTCGCCGTTAGTACAGATTGTCCACTTCTTGCGATAGTCAGACGCAGTCTTTGGAAACTTATCGTAATAAATGTCAAATTCAAAAAAGTCCTCGCCGGCATTGTATCTTATATCGTCAAATCTTGAAATCATATCTTTGGCTTTGTCAATTTTTTCGTATCGAGGATACAACAAATTTACAAAGCCGGTAACGGGATCAATTTTGCTTGTAAAATCAGGACGAACATAGAAAATAAAACCGCTTTGCGTACCAAGCTTATCAAAGCTTTCAAGCTTGTTCGTAAGCTGGTAGGCATGAAGTAAACCGCCTTCTTCGTCGGGATCAAGTTTTTTGTCAACATAGTAATTCAGTTTGTCAATCAGCATTTTTTCAAATTTCTGATAAACCTGTTTTTCAAACTTTGTTCTGCCTCGTTTGAATCCGTCAGTCAGCTTTTCCATAACGATGATTGCATCGTACTTGACAACAAGCTGACATATAACATGCACAGCCTGACTGATATAGCCCTCTTTGAGTTCTTTTATACTCTCAATTGCTTTCCAGTTACGGCGCTGTTCCGTACGCTCTTTTTCTCTTGTTGCAAGTTTTTCCCGGTAGTTAGTTTCGTATGTTTTTCCTTTAAACTTGTTTCCGATAATATTGAGTGAGTGCTGATATATTATAGCACCGTTGCTGTCAATTACGCTGACATAAAGCAAGTTTCTTTCGCCTCTGTCAATTCCTATGATGAAATTGTTGTTGCAGGATTTCAGCAGATTTCTGACATCATCATTGATCATTGCCCTATCCGGAGCTTTAAAATTCATGGTAATAGGGAAGTGGAGTGAAAACTGCCATTTAGTGTAGCGTTTATCTTTAATTAAGTCATAAGGAAAAGTGCTTGCTTTTTTATCATTGAGTGTATTTTTATTTTTTATCGGTGTGTTTTTGGGATGAGTTGGTTTGTCATATTTTATACTTGCAGGACGATAAAACATTTCTGCCTCACCGTTAAGCTTGTACACCACATCTTCAAGATTTCTTTCATCAAACAACATTTTAAAATAAAGTGTATGCAGATTAGGAGTACCCTTGCTATGCGGTGAAAAGTCTTTGTTGTAGAGTTGGAAAAGATAGATTTTTCCTTCATCTACAAGTTTGTCAATAAATGATGTCGGGATTTTCATTTTTGAAATATTATATCCCTGTGAAGCAACATCATTATAAAATTCGCTGATATCGTTATATTCGTTTGTGTTTTTAAATTTAAAGTTATAAATTAACCAATTTGGGTACTTTTTGAATGATTCTTTGTAGAAATCAATTAACTTATGGCAATCATCAAGGCTGAACTTATCACCTTTTTTGAAAGTGCCGTTTTTACGAATTTTAAGTATTTCGTCTGACGGTGACAAAAGTTTCTTGCACTTTTCTGAAAAGAAAACTTTTGGAAGCATTTTATTTGGACCGGGGAGAAGCTTGTAAATTATCTTTTCATAACAATCGCTTTCATCGCAGTCTTGAAAATCAATATTTTCCAAAATACTATTATTACTTTTATCTATGATTGCAAGATAATACTTTTCATCTTTACAAAGCCAAACGGCACCGCAGTCTTTTTCTTTGTTTCGATCCCAGCCGTTTAATAGCTGTGAATTGCCAAAGTTAAGTTTGATTTTATCGGTTGAAAACGGTTTTTGTGTAACATAGTTTCTGACCTTATCATATAATATGTCTATTCTGCTGATATTGTCAAGTAATGGTGTGAACTGACTGTAAAACAAATCATTTTTCTCACCTGTAATATTAGTTTCGGACAAAGGCTTGATGAATTTTTCAATTTCTTTTATGGCATCAAGAAAATTTTTAATTAATGAAATAGATTTATCGTCATTTTTCAAACCTTTTTCATTATCGTAATTTTCACTGAACAGAGGTGCTGCTTCGTTGTATTTGTCTGATAAATTGTCGGTAAGTTGCATTAAAGAAGTCTTGTAGTAATCTACGATAGACTTTTCTCTGATTTCATCATTTTCGGAATTGGAAATCAAAACCTGTAAAAATGAAAGTGAAAGTTTCTTTTCTGCTTTGTATGCTTTTTTTCTTTTGTCTTCACGCTTTTGAATATCTTTGATTCTGCTGTTTGAATTAACGGAGTCATAATTTTTGTTCCATAAATCTTCTATTACTGACCAAGAACCGAACATACTGTTTGACAGATTTGTCACGGATCGGTCATTTTGAATGTAAATTCCACTAAGAGAGGAATTATCTAAATTGCCGAATAATAGCTTTGTTTCATCAATTGCTTTTTTTAATGTCATCCCGTCAAAGGTTTCGTCGTTTGCGTAAAACTCTGAAACAGCCGATAAAAGTTCGTTGTCATCTTCAAACTTTGGCGGTATGAATGATACCTTTTCACTCTCACTTAAAATTTGTTTATACAAAATTTTAAGATTAGGAATTTTATCCCGTTTGGATACTTGTTGATTGTACAAATTTATATATTCGTTAATACCCTTAACTTTTGTACCGTCGCTTGTTGTGTAACCGCCGATGATTTTGTTATATTCGGTAATTCCGGATTGTGAAAGCAAAAAATTAAAATAATCAACTGTAAAAACATCATACAAATTTGTACCGCATAAGCCGGAATAAGTGGCATCTAAATCATCAATTGCGTTTTTGGATAGTTTAGAAATTGCTTTTTCAAAGGCCTTGACATTGTCAAGATGCTTAGGCAAATTTTCGTTAATGCATCTATATGCGATTGCCGTGGATTCTTCTCCGTCCGAATACATATTTTTTCTGTTAGTGAAGAAACCTGTAAAGTATGTTGTGAAATTTTTAAATGAGGCTACAACTTCCTTTTCGTCCTCATTTTTAAGATGCTGGGGAAGAACTATCTCAATCATCTTTTTATTGAATAGTTTGTTATACTCATCTCTATTCTTAAAATTTTTGACGATTTCTTTCCTTAATTCCGATGCACATTCATTAAGTCTTTTTCGGTCTGCATCCGTATTACAGTGATAGTAAATTTCAGCATAATCTTTTAATTTATCTAACCTGGTTTTTGAAAGTACATCCTCATTTAAATTTCTGTAAAACCTGTCTGCTATTTCCTTGATTTTCTGATAGTTCTCTTTAAGCTTTTCATCATTCTCAAGAATTTGCTTTGCTTGAAAATAATCCATTGTTTTACCTACAGGATTCAGTTGCATCCTAATTGTTTTTTTAACTGAATTTCTGTGTGTAAGATGCGATATTTTTTTATGCTCTTGCATAAAATATTAGCTCTCCTTTCGTGTTTAAAGTTATTTTTTCTTGTCTACAATAAAACTAATAATCTACCAAAGTAGAAATTACAAAACTCACAGCACTCACAACATTAATTTTTATATTAGTTTATTGTAAGGGCATTTGTTTTGTTAATTGAATTTTACCATATTTAAACAATAAAATACAATTATAATTATCTACAAACTTATTCATATTTCTTCGTACAATATAACAGATACATATGTAATTATAAACAAATAATAATAGTGTTTTTTATAATGCCTATTCTTACACTCTTTTTTGATTTATGCCAAAATGGACTCACAGACTTTTGACAAGAAAAAGGCTTTGACCTTTTACAGTCAAAGCCTCATACTGCCATGGCAATGTCTTGGGTTTATTAAGTTTTATAATACTGCCTTATAAAACCTTGGCATATTCCGTGGCAGTATTTTTTGTTTAAATATCGTTTGGATTTTTACTTTATCATTTTTAAAAATTCCTGTTTTGTCAAAAGCTTTGCAAAGCCGTAGTCACGACATATTTTTTGGCAAATTCTTTTTGTTTCATCGTCCATACCGCAGTCAAGGCAAATTACACAGTCATTTCTTCCTCTGCTTATCCATTTTACCTTTGCGGCAGCACTTCGCAAAATATATTCGGCATTTTCACATTTTCCGCTGATGGGAGCAACAAACATAACGGTATTATTTTTTCTGTTACGAAAGAGAAAAATTGTTAATTCACGGACAAATGCACAAATTCCGATTACGGCAAAAACAACAAGAAAAACAGCCGATACAACATTCATGTAATTCACCTCAGTACATTTTATTGCAGATGTTTCAAAGTGTGCGGTATAAATCCGCAAAATGCAGAAACAATATAAAAAGCGGCTAATCCGCAAAAATGAATGAGGAGAATGAATACTATGGAAAACAATGCATATTGTAACCAAAGCATTATGTGCTCGGTAACAAACTGTAAGCATCACAACAGCACAAAGGACTACTGTTCGCTTGAAGCAATCAAGGTCGGCACTCACGAGGCAAATCCGACTGTTTGTCAGTGTACGGACTGCCAGAGCTTTGAAGCAAAGTGCGGCTGCAAGTAATTTGATTTGAAGCTTACACCCTCAGCCCCTCGGACTGGGGGTGTTTTGGCTTTAAAAGGGGATGAATTTGTGGAGATTTTTTCATCGGTAATTTTTCAGATTGCGGTTTTGTTTTCGTTTATATTTATCGGTTTTACAATCCGACAGGGCGGATTTTTGCCGGAAAATTCAGCCGAAATTTTTTCAAAGCTTGAGAACAGAATTCTTATGCCCGCCGTTGTAATTAACACATTCCGCACCAATTGTACAGTAAAAAACATAAGCGAAAAATGGGTGTTCATTGCCTACAGCACGGGGGTTCTGCTGTTTTGCATTGCAACGGGATTTGTTGCGTCAAGATTTCTCGGTAAGACGGAATATCTGAAAAAGGTGTACCGCTATTCAATTTCCGTTTCAAATTTCGGATTTGTCGGAACTGCAATGGTGTCGGGAATATACGGCGCTGAAAGCATGGAGCTTTTCGACTATCTTATGTTCACTTTACCGCTTAATCTGTTTACTTATTCAATAGGAATTGCGTGGCTTGTGCCGAACGGACACGGCAAATTTTCAATGAAAAATTTTGTCAATCCGATTTTTGTTTCAATTTTTATCGGAGCAATTCTCGGTTTATTGCCGATTCCGAAATTCAGACTTGTTACAACAATAATCAATTCAACCGCCGCCTGTATGTCTCCGATTGCAATGATTCTGACAGGCTTTGTAATAGGCGGCTACAGCTTTGCAAATCTTTTCGGCAAATGGCAGACCTATGTTGTTGCAGGAATCCGCCTTGTGTTTCTGCCAACGGTTTCCGTGCTTGTGTTAAAGCTGTTTAATGCACCGCAGGAGGCAGTTGTTGCAACACTTTGCGCAAATGCAATGCCGCTTGGACTTAACACGGTAATCATTCCGTCAGCCTACGGAAAAAGTCCCGATGACGGTGCAAGTATTGCGCTTGTGTCACAGCTGACGGCAGTTTTTACGATACCGATTTTGTTCTATATTCTGCTTTAACCCTTGATTAATTCCCACTCCATTGGTACAATATAGGTATAAAAATTTTGGAGGTTTGATTATGGAATTATCTGAGGCTTTAAATAACAGAAAAAGCACAAGACATTATATAGATAAAAAAGTTGACAAAAGCCTGCTTGATGAAATGCTGTTGGCGGCAAATCTTGCTCCTTCGTGGAAGAACTCGCAGACGCCGCGCTTTTATGTTGCAACAGGCGAGAAAAGTAAGAATGCCGTAAGAGAGGCACTCCCTGAATTTAACAGAAAAAATTCAGAAAATGCGTCTGCATATATCGTGACAACCGTTGTTCTCAACCGTTCGGGTTTTGACAAAAACGGTACTGCCGTGACTGAAATCGGCAACGGCTGGGGATATTACGATCTCGGCCTTAACAATATGGCACTTTTGCTAAAGGCAACCGAACTCGGCATTTCAACCCTTGTTATGGGTATCCGTGACGGTGAAAAGCTCAGAAAAGAATTTGATATTCCCGAAACAGAGGCTGTTGTCAGCGTTATCGCAGTCGGTTACACTGATTCCGAAATCGTAAGACCAAAGAGAAAATCTGTTGAGGATTTTGCAAAATTTTATGAGGACTGAGAGGTTTACATAATGAGTGAATTTATCGAAAAACTGAAATCAAGAAGAAGCGTTCGCAGCTTTAAGTCTGAAATGCCGCCAAAGGAAGTTATTGATGAAATCATTTCCGCAGGTCTGTATGCACCGTCAGGAATGAACAGACAGCCGGTTATTATCGTTGCCGTTACAAACAAAGAAATGCGTGACAGGCTTTCAAGAATGAATGCCGAAATTATGGGAAAAGATGTTGATCCGTTCTATAACGCTCCCGTTGTGCTGATTGTGCTTGCCGACAAAGCTGCGCCTACATATCTGTATGACGGTACTCTTGTAATGGAAAATCTTATGCTTGCCGCCCATGATGAGGGGCTCGGAAGCTGTTGGATTCACCGTGCAAAGGAAGAATTTGAAAGCAGAGAGGGAAAAGAAATTCTCGAATCACTCGGCATTGAGGGTGACTATGAGGGTATCGGTCACTGCGTTATCGGTTATGTGAACGGTGAATATCCCAAAACTTCACCAAGAAGAGAAAACCGTGTTTTCTATGTTGAATGAGGGAATTTGTTTTTGAAAGGATTGAACAAGGTTGACTTTGCAACAGTTGAAATATGTTGTCACCGTTGCCCGCACAGGCTCAATGAGTGAAGCGTCAAAAGAACTTTTTATTTCCCAACCGGGACTTACAACATCAATTCGTGAGTTGGAAACGGAAATGGGCATAAAGATTTTTACACGCACAAACAAGGGCGTTGTAACTTCAAACGAGGGTGAAAGATTTCTCGGTTATGCACGACAGGTTCTTGAACAGGCAAGCCTGCTTGAAGGAGTGTATAAGTCGGGAACAAAGATAAAGCAGCAGTTCTGCATTTCAACCCAGCACTACTCGTTTGCAGTTAATGCATTTGTTGATCTTATCCGACGGTTTGCAGGCGAGGAGTACGATTTTTCACTTCGTGAAACCGAAACCTACGAAATTATTGACGATGTTGCAAAGATGAAAAGCGAAATCGGAATTCTTTATCTCAACAGCTTTAACAAAGATGCGCTGATGAAAATTATAAAATCAAAGTCGCTGACATTTACCGAGCTTTTTACGGCAAAGCCTCATGTGTTTGTATCAACCGACCATCCGCTTGCAGACAAAAAATCCGTTACAATGGAGGAGCTTGCCGATTATCCGTATCTCTCGTTTGAACAAGGGGAGCATAATTCTTTTTATTATTCGGAAGAAATTTTCAGCACGGTCGGGCGTACAAAAAATATCAGAGTGACAGACAGAGCAACCCTGTTCAACCTTTTAATCGGACTCAACGGCTACACAGTTTGCAGCGGTGTAATCGACAATGAGCTTAACGGTGATAATATAACCGCAATCCCCCTTGATGAAGAGGGCAATATGAAAATCGGTTATATCGAAAATAAAAAGATTTTACACAGTAACCTTGCCGAGGCATATATTGAGGCTTTAAAGAAACATATTTGATATAAGAAAAACTAATAGCAAACGGCTGATAACAAGTATTTTACAAGTCTGTGAATTCATAATATAATTAACTCATCAAATTTCCACGGAGGTATTTAAGATGAGTAAACAGCACACACCATTTAGATTTGAAACAGTAGGCAGCTTTTTAAGACCCGATTATCTTAAAAAAGCAAGACTTGATTTTGAAAACGGTAAAATCACAAAAGAAGAGCTTACCGCAGTTGAGGACAAGGCTATTCTTGACCTTGTTGCAAAACAGAAAAAAGCCGGTATAAAAGCGATTACCGACGGTGAATTCCGCAGAGCAACATGGCATCTTGACTTCATGTGGGGATTTAACGGAGTTGAACACAAAAAAACCGAAAACGGTGTTGCATTCCACGGCGAACAGGCTTTGATTGACGATACATGGCTTTCCGGCGAAATCTCGGTTGACAGTCATCCGTTTGTTGAACATTACAAATTTGTAAAGGCTCTTGAGGATGAAAACACAGTAGCAAAGCAGACAATTCCTGCTCCCGCACAGTTTTTCCAGCAGTTCATCATTCCTGCAAATATTGAAACGACAAGGAAGTTCTATTCGACAGATGAAGAACTTATCAACGATATTGCAAACGGATACAAAAAGGTAATCAAAGACCTTTACGATGCAGGTTGCAGAAATATCCAGTTTGACGACTGCACATGGGGCGTTCTTGTTGCGGAGGGTAGCGTAAACCGCTATGGCGAGGATGCAGATTTTAAGAGTATCAGTGAGAAACTTCTCAAGGTAAACAACCTTGCAATTGAGGGTAAGCCCGATGACCTCGTAATCAATACTCATGTTTGCAGAGGTAACTATCATTCTGCATACTTCAGCAGCGGTGCATATGATCCTGTTGCAGAGAAGCTTTTCGGTGAAGAAAATGTCAACGCTTATTATCTTGAGTTTGACGATGAGCGTTCAGGCGGTTTTGAACCGTTAAAATATGTGAGCGGTGACAAAAAGGTTGTTCTCGGTCTTATCACAACAAAGTCACCTGTTCTTGAGAATAAGCAGACTGTAATCAATCGTATTCATGAGGCGGCAAAGTATATTCCGCTTGACAGATTGTATCTCAGTCCGCAGTGCGGTTTTGCATCATGCGAAATCGGTAATAAGCTTACCGAGGAAGAGCAGTGGGCAAAGCTTGCTCTTGTAAAAGAAATTGCAGAAGAAGTTTGGAAGTAATTATATATAAAAAAGCCGACACTTTTCGGAGTGTCGGCTTTTTATCTGCCATAAATCAGTCCTTGCGTTTTGAACTGAATTTGTATGATATAAGGTTGAGGACAAGGAAAATTAAGATTGCACCGATTGAGTACATCATCATAAATGTGAAATCCACTTCGTTTCCGAAAAGGTTGAGGTTGGTTGCAAACGCTTTTTCCGCCTCTGTTGCAAACATTCCGTGGTCTGCTCCTGCGAGTGAGGTCGAAATATCGTTAATGCACGGGCTGACAAGCACATTTCTTATCATAGCCGCAATGTGTGAGCCGGGGATAAGATTTACAAATGTCTGAACTCCGTCCGAAAATTGGCTGACGGGAATGTATGCGCCGATTACAAAACCGATTGCAACCGAAATAAGTGTGTTGAATGCGGCATAGGTTGAATTCTTTTTGAAGAATGACGCAATAAACATAAGAATAAGTACAGCCGAAACAGAGCCTAAAATCACAAGTCCGTATAATTTTAAAAGCTCTGTAAATTCGGGAAAGCTTGAACCCGATATGCACGAAAATGCGATGCCTGCCGTCAGCAAAATTGCGCTGATTACAATTGTGTTTACAACCGCACCCGAAAAGTAGGAGAGAACAACCGTACTGCCCTTTACGGAAGAAGCGTTGTAGTCGTAGTCAATCTTGTTCTGCTTGTCGGAAATCATTACCGAAAGCGAGTTCATTGCAACCGTTACAACAGATGTTCCGATAACGCCCGATACAAGCCATGAATTTACAAGTGCGTTAATCAAATTGTCCTCTGTTTTGATGTTGAAGCCGTCGAGCATTGAAGTCATTGAATCTACATAATTCTGTTTGAGAAATAAAAGATACAATCCGAGTATGATAATCTGCGTCATCATTGAGAAGATAATTGCGGTTTTGTCCTTTAAATATACCTTTATATTTCGTTTTGTCATACCCTTGTATGAGCAAAGTGTTCTTTGAAATTTCATATCAGTCACCCAGCCTTTTACCCGTTACAGTCAGAAACACATCGTCCATATTGCCTTTGATAATCTCAAAATCGACAATTTCAGTATGTTTGTTTGTGATTTCAAGAGCCTGTCTGCTGTTTTTGATTTTGATTTTATATGCATCTCCGACTCTTTCAAAATCAAGATTATCGGCCTTGAGAAGATTATCGTTTTCAGAATTTTCTTCCATGTACCAAACAAGGCTGTTTGACGAATAATCTTTTTTGAGATTATGCGGAGAATCGTTGGCAACAATTTTGCCCGAATCAATAATCACCACATTGTCGCAGTCAACAGTTTCTTCCATATAGTGAGTTGTGAGAAATACCGTAAGTCCTGTTTCTTTGCGAAGATTGTGGATGATTTCCCAAACCTGCAGCCTTGTTTTCGGGTCAAGTCCCGTTGTCGGTTCGTCAAGGAACAGGAGCTTCGGTCGATTAATAAGCGCCCTTGCAATGTCAACCCGTCTGCGCTGGCCACCGCTCAATGTGCCGTATTTTCTTTTGAGAATTTCCGAAAGGTCAAAGGTTTGTGTAAGACTTTCAATTCTTTTGGCGATTTCTTTTTTGTTGAGTCCGTAATATGACGCTCTCGATTCAAGATTTTCTTTAACGGTAAGCTGTTTGTCAAGTACAGAACCCTGAAAAACAATTCCAATAAGCTCCTTGATTTTGTTCCTTTCTTTGTCAAGGTCATATCCGCCGATTTTAACATTGCCCGATGTTTTTTCAAGCACCGTACAAAGAATGTTGATTGTGGTTGATTTGCCTGCGCCGTTAATTCCGAGAAATGCGAAAAACGAACCTTCTTCAACCGTGAATGATATATCATTTACTGCGTGAACATCTTTATAATTCTTTACAAGATTTTTAACTTCGATTATGTTACTCATTAAAAATCCCCTCCTTCTGTCAACATAGTAGCACCTTGCAATTCAAAAGAAAAGCAATTTTAGCTGTGTTGCAAAAAGAGGGGAGTAAGTTGCGATTTTGTATGTCAAAATGCAGTTATTCGTCCTGATAATCCTCGTCGGCGTTAAATCTTTTGAGCGATTCATTAATTGATTTTGCCGTGCTTGTCCGTGTAATGTAGCTGAAAAGAAATGTCAGCAGATACACGGCGGTAACCATTGCAAAAACCAAAAGCGCCATAGGAAAATTCTTGTACCAACCAAGCAAAAATCCCTCGGCCATAACAATTGCCTGAATAAGGCAGAAATGAATGACAATTCGTATGCGAGCCTGCAGTTTGGTGGGTTCTTCTTTAAAGTAAAAAAGCAGAGTCGGAATTGAAGTTACCGCACCTGTTCCCATTACAACCCACGGAAAATAGGGGGGATAGTATTCGATTAACGCAATTGAATTTGCAAGGCTTACAACAAAAAGCATTGCAACCGTGATTATGAAAAAGTCCTTTATGACTTCTTTTATAATTTCTTTTAAAGAATCATTCATAACAATACCTCACATTCCAAGCTTTTTCTTCAAGGTCGGCACATACTGCCTTGAAATAATTGCCGTTTCACCGTTTACAAGCTTTGCCTCAAAACGGCTGTTGACAGACGGTGACACGGAACGGATTTTACCGATATTCAGTATCATAGACTTTGAACATCTGAAAAATTTTGTCCCTTTTAAAATTTCCTCAAGCTCGTACAGCTTTTGTTTGGTTTCATAAACATTGTTTTTGCAGTATATAAAGGTCTTGTTGTCAACCGATTCTATGTAGAAAATTTCCTTTGTGTCAAGCTTGAACATCTCGCCGTCTTTTGATGCAAGAAGAAAACTTTTCTGCCCCTTAATGCTGTTTGCAAGCGACATAACCTCGTCGCTGATTTCATGACAGCAAATTATAATTTCTTCCCGTTCCTCAATCCCAACCTGACGGATTGTAACATTAAACATCGCATTCCCTCCGTTCATCAACCATTTTACCATATCAAAAAGAAAATTAACAGTACCGCCGACCAAGTTGCAAAATTTGCCGTCCGACTTACAAAATTGCTGTTGACAGTAATTTGTTACTATGATATAATCGCATAAACAAAATATTAACATTGTATTGCTTTTGAGAGGTGTTGTTTATGTTTTGGTTAGTTTTCTGGATTTTGGTGTGTGTTGCAATTCTTGCTTACGGAATTCGCAGAATGGCAAATCACGATTATCGTTTTGGCTCGGGACTTTTCAAGAGCAGTGAAAATAATCTTGACGAAAAGGACGAGTTTGTCGATAAAGATTATTATGACAAAAAGAATCTTTTTAAATAGTATAAAGCAAAATCTAAGGCTCTTGAGTTGTTTCAAGAGCCTTTTGTTGTGTAAAAACGCTCCCGCATTGTACGGGAGCATTTCTTATTTTATCGCTTTTATAAACTTGTAATACGGCTTCTTGATGCGAGGGAGATTATTGTAAATTTCTTCAATGGAATTATAGTAAGCGCTTTCAATAATTTTCAGTTCATCATCGTTTATCGTGTGATTGCTGAATCTCGCCTTTTCATACACGGATTTCACTTCATCTGTAATCAGAATATGCGAAATTTTCGTGAGATTTTTAAGTTCTTTATAAATGCAGATTGCCCGTTTATTGTTTCTTCCTGTTTCAAATCTTTGTTTTCTCTTTTTGATAATGATAATTCTTCTTGAGAAAATTACGATTAAAGCAAGGGCAACAATTCCCAATGACATCATAGCGATTGTAAATCCGTTAAATTCAAATGAAGATTTACTGTCATTTTTCGATTTTGTGCTGTGAGAAACCGTGTCGTTTGTCGGAGCAGTCGGTGCTGTTGTCGGTTCAACGGTTGTTGGCTGAGTTGTGTCCGTACTGCCGCCGCTTGCTCTTTGAGAGCCGACATACCTTGCCGGCTGAAACGATGACGGTGTACATTCAAGCGGAATCCAACCCGCCGTATCGCTGTAATACTCAACCCATGCGTGAGCGTTGTCGGTTGTTACGGTCACGGTTTGATTTGCGTATGCGGTTGCATAGTAGCCTGTAACATATCGTGCCGGAATTCCGAGCGCTCGCAGCATAAGCGTGCCTGCCGTGGCAAAATGGACACAATATCCCGTGTCGCTCTCGTTGAGAAACCAAGTTGCAAAATCTTTGCCCGACGGCATTTTTGGAGTTTTCAACGAATAGGTTTTACTGTTTGAAATATAGTTCTTTACCATTTCAATCTTTTCGGAAACGGTAAGCTCCGAGTCGAGAAAGCCCTCTTGGTCTGCAATCCTACGCAATTCAATTTGTGTTTTTCTCGGAATTTCAAGATAGGTGTCATACACAAAAGTTTTGTAATCTTCCGCTTCGGAAGAACTGTTATACCTGTATGTGTTTTCGGCATAAAACGGATAGTGCGAATAATTAAATTCGTTTTTATCCGTATCGTTTTTTACGCACACATCGGCAACCGAATTGAGATTGTCGGGTAGACTTTCCAAAAAGTAGGGAACATAGGCAATCTTACTTTCATTCAGCATATGAACTCTTGTATCGGTTAAAGCATTGTTTCCGATTGTTGCCGTAAACGGTACGAAATCCTGCGGATATCTTGCGGCATTATTGTCGGAAAGGATACTCCATATATTGTCCCTGTAGTCGGCATATGCTGTGCCTTTGAGATAAATATTACCACCAACTGCCGAAGTGACCGTCATAACAGGTGTATGCGTCTGCGTCAGCGGAGAAATATCGATGAGATTTTCTTTTTCTTCAAGTGAACCTTTGATTTCATTAAGGTTTTTTTCTGCGGTAGTTTTGCGTCCGTCATCAATATTAAAGCCGTTTTCAATGCTTTGCAAAAGGTTTTCCTGCCAGTCAAATCGCTCATATTTTTCAATCGGATTGAACGCAAGCAAAATTGCCATCACAACAAGCATTGTTCCGAATGAAATTGCCGCAATCACACCGCCCTGTGACGGTCGGAATTTGCGTGTGTTCTTTGAAATGTACAAGGCAATAAGACTTGCAATTGCAATAAAAAGACAAATGAGCGACGGAAGAGTGTTTACAAGAATGAAGCATGGGACAAGCAGTACCATTGACAGCAATGACGGAATCAAAATACGCTTGTATCGGATCAGACTGATTGTAAAAACTGCACTCAGTATTGCCGAAATAAACACAAAAAGTCCTGTTGCGCTTGTGCCAAGGGTATCTCCCAAAATAATTTTGTTCTGTACGGGAAGATATTGCGAGAGCAGTTTTAAAACCTGAGTAATAACATAACTCAATTGCTCAAGTATGCTTTCAAGTGAAAACAGCAGAGTGAATACAAAAACAATCATAGTGATTGCCACGCTGATAAACAGCACGCCAGACTTTTTGACAAGGGAGGCAAGCAAACCGTAAATTGTGCAGAAAATTGCCGTAGGAACTACTATGATGTACCATTCTGTTTTTATATCAAAAGAGGTGACAAGACAGTAAAACAGGCTTGAAATCAATGTTATACAGAGAAGAATGTCAATCGTAAAGCTTGTTTTGTTTTTCACAACAAGTCAACCTCCTCACGATCGGCAAAAATATTGTAATGCTGAAAATCATTTGTGTCGGCAACAAAGCTGCTTTCCGTGTTTAGATAGAGTGCGGAAAAATAGTTTAATATATCGCTTTCGCATCTTATCTCAAAAGGATTGCCGTTCCTGTCGCAGGCAAAGCAAATGCCTATGCTCTTAATCATATATCGGCAGACATACATCAGCTTTGCAAAAACAACATCATTTTCATCTGCATTATCTCCGAAAAAAGGCATTATAAGACAGTTCTTGATTATCGGAACATTCGGTTCTTTTACAATCAGCCCATCGCTTTTTGACGAAAGCTTCCAATGAACATTGCGCAGACTGTCACCGTGACGGTATTCACGAAGCTCATAAATTTCGCTGTTGCCTACAGGCTTAGGCTTGTACCCCGTAACCGTGAAATTACTGCTGTCGGGGATAATTTTCGGTTTTTGTTGTTTTGGAAGAACACGAACAAAGCTACGCTTTTTAATCCTGATCGGAAGGAAAAATATACCGAGCATATCGTAAACTTTACCGTTTTTGCATACAATGTCAAGCTGTCCGCAATGCTGTGTAAGACTGTTGCATTGCCTGATTAACGGCTTTGTAAATGTACCCGAAAATCTGATTTTTATGTTTTCACAAAGATTTGCTGTAAGGTTGATCGATTTTATATTCAGCGTGAGCATAGGGCAAAAGAGCGGTTTTTTCTTCTTGCCTGATATTGCAATGTAAAACTCATCCTTGATAAAAACATTTTCTTTTGCAAAAATTTCAATATCGGAGCGTACACTCCGTATCATAAAAGGCAGACTCAGCAAAAGTGAGATTATCGGAATTGAAACAACCGTCAGGAACAAAAACCATGAGAACCAGGCGTAATAAAAAATGCTGAACAAAAATGTTCCCGTCAGCAGACAAAGATAAATTACAATGTTCCTTATCATTTTCAAGTCCTCGGTTTTGGAGTTTTTCTGAGAATTTCGTGCAGAATTTCTTCGCTGTTCTTTTTTGATGCAGAGGCTTTTGCGTTGAGAATTATCCTGTGATTTACGGTGCAGATAAAAATATTCTGCACATCTCTCGGCACAATGTAATCTCTGCCCTCGGCAAATGCAACAGCCTTTGCCATATCGGTCAGTGAAAGCGTTGCTCTCGGGCTTGCACCTCTTGAAAGCAACGGATGCTTTCTTGTTGCCGAAATGAGTGACACAATATATCTTGCCATATCATCGCTGACAAAAACATTCTGAACCTCCGACTGCATTTCAAGAAATTCATTTTTGGATACAATGCAGTTTACTGAGTCTAGGGGATTTTTACCGCTTCTGTTAAGCAGCATCTTACATTCCGCATCGCTGTCGGGATATCCCATTGAAAGCCTTACTGTGAATCGGTCAATCTGTGAATCAGGCAAAAGCTGTGTTCCCGACGCTCCTGTCGGGTTTTGCGTTGCAATAACAGAAAAAGGCTTTTCAAGCTTGAAAGTGTTGCCTTCAACAGTAACCTGCCGTTCTTCCATTGCTTCGAGCAAAGCCGCCTGAGTTCTGCTGGAAGTTCTGTTTAACTCGTCTGCAAGAAAAAGATTACAGAATACAGCGCCCTTGTTGAAAGTGAATTTTCCTGTATCCTTGTTATAGACCGCAAAGCCCGTGATATCTGACGGCAAAGTGTCGGGAGTGAACTGTACTCTGCCGTATTCAAGACCGAGCGCCTTTGAAAACGCAACCGCCATTGTTGTTTTTCCCACACCCGGAATATCCTCAATAAGAATGTTTCCTCCTGTGAGCAACGCAAGCAGAGTGGTGACAACCGCTCTGTCTTTACCGTTTATTACCTTTTTTACCTCATTGGTTATAAGTTGAAATTTATTCATTATTTGTCCCTTTGTGTTAAAACTTGTTGTTATATTTTTTATACAATAATTGAATCTGAGCAACGCTCTCTGATTAAATTATATTTGATTTGCTTTTTTATTGCAAGTCTTTTTCGTAAAATACAGACCAACTTTAGATGTGAAAATATGTTTTTAGGTTATGCAGAATATATGCAAAAAAACGGCAGTCCGTAAAGAACTGCCGTCTGAAAATTAAATTGACAAATAAGAATTAAACTGTTAGAATAAGACCGTGATACCTGCATTAAACGGTAGGCAGTTTCTCCTCACAAGAGGAGGTGATAACCATGACAATTTCCGATGTATGTTTACTCGGCACTTTAATCGTCAGCGTTATCGCTCTTTGTTACCAAGTCTTTGGCAATAAAAAGTAATTTTGTTTCTTCGTACATATATGTACATTTAAATAAAAAAGAAACTAACCGCCCGAATTTCGAAGCTCCGGCGGTTAGCTTCTAACCAATACAGTGGAGAACCCGCTTATCGCAGGTATCTCCTTTTCTACAATTATATTAAACCAAACAAAGAAAAATGTCAAGTACCTTTCGGGTACCTGACATTTCCTTTATTACCAAATATTTGGCAATAAAAAGTAATTTTGTTTCTTCGTACATATATGTACATTTAAATAAAAAAAGAAACTAACCGCCCAAAATTCTCCCAACGGCGGTTAGCTTCTGACCAATACAGTGGAGAATCCGCTTATCGCAGGTATCTCCTTTTCTATAATTATATTAAACCAAACAAAGAAAAATGTCAAGCATCGTTTTGATACTTGACATTTTTTATTCAACCGAAATTATCTTCCGAGAATTTCTTTTTTCTGCTCATGGTTTTCATCGTACAAAAGACCGCAGACAGCCATTTTTCTGATGATATTTTTAACGGTGAGGTCAAGACCTGTGTTTTCCGAATAGTCGGCAGGATAGATAAAATCAACTCTGTCTTTCATCAGCAAGTCCTCAACCTTGCTGTCCTTTTTTCGGTAAACTGCAATTGAATACCCGCCGTAGGCTTTCATCATTTTCATACACGGAACATCTGAAAGACCGTCGCCTATGTAAATCATATTGCAGAACGGAACCCGTTTGCTGTCCTCCGGCATTGAACGGTTGAGGTCAACATCATTTGCAACATCAAGAACACCTTTGTTGATTCTGTAAACAAACTGCGTTTTATTGGTGTAATTTACATCGGTTTTAGGCCATACGGCATTGCCGTTTTCATCGTAAAGAAATTCACACGCAAAAATGCTTTTGAAGTTTTTGCTGATTTCCGTACCTTCAATAATTTCTTTCATACCCGAAGAAATTACATAATGTTCAACCTGCATTCCAAGCTTTTCGCCAAAGTCGGAAATCCTTTTGAACCAATCCTTTACGCCGTCAAAAAACTCAACATTTTTTCCCATTTCAACAAGGTCATTTCGCAAAAGAGGCATATTCCTTTCACGGGACATTTTTACCATTGCGTACATATACGCAAGAATTGAGTCCATATGTTCGCTTTGACCGAGTTCGTTTGAAAATTTCCAGAACTCGTCTTCGGTCATATTAAGACGGGGGATAAAGCTGTAATCCTGCATATCCTTCGTACATAGGGTACGGTCAAAGTCATACATAATCGCTGCAACGGGCATTCTGTTCATAACCGCTCCTTATCCGACTGTGGTCGGCTGTGTGACGCTTTTGGCAGATGTCGAATCTGCCTGAGTTGTTGGTTCCTCTTTATATTGTGTAATCTTAATGCTTTTGATAACAATGTTCTTAACGGGAATGTCGTCCTTGTCAACCTTAGCCGAGGCGATTTTATCAACAACATCCATTCCGCCAATTACCTGTGCAAATACCGTGTAGCCTCTGTCAACCGCATTGTATGCACCGTCAAGATAGGCGTTTCCGCCGTTTTCCTCATACAGCTTTTTAACGCTGTCGGGAACGCTGTCGGTATCGTAACAGTTTGTGCCGTTTTTCTCAATGAATGCAGTCAGAAGGTTTGAATCCTTGTAGTTTGCAAGCTGGGTTTTGATAGAATCCCATTGACTTGCAAGATGTTCCCAGCCGCCTTCATTCTTATATGTTTCGGCAGTTTTCTGATTGATGAAGAATGCACTTTCGTTTGTGTCCGCACCTGTGTTTGACATTGCAACAGCGCCTCTGATATTGAAAAGCCTGTCGCAAAATTCATCTTCAAATGCCTCGCCGTACGAGCTTGTACCGCAGTAACCGCCGTTGATCATAAAGTCTTTTGTTACTTTGCTGAAAAGTGAATTATTATACTTTCCTGCCTTTGCAAGGTTTACAAAGTTTGTAACGGTCTTTGGTGCCTGTTCGGGGAAAAGCCGCATTGTTATGTCACCGTATGAGGTGTGAACAACTGCGATTGTATCGCCGTTCTTCGGCATATCAAGCTGAAAACCGACAGGGTTTGAATCGTGAATAATGTTCGGATTGATTCCGAGAGTAGCGGTATCAATGCCGATGCTTTCAAGATAGTTCTGTGCGGTAGGTTCATCAGCCGTGCTTACGGCAGTAGTTGCAGGAGTTGTTTCGTCGGGAGTCTGCGAGACTTCAGCCTTCTTATCACCGCAACCCGAAAATGCCAGTGCAGAAACACACATAATTGATGCAACCGATACGGCACACATTTTTTTAAGATTGTAAGTATTCATAGATTTGTTTCCTTCCTGTCAAGCCTCGTTGTTATGTAATGTTTCCAAAAACAGCCTCGGCTCTTCTAATCTGGATTTTATTCTAAAACACACATATTTATAGTACCATAATTTAAATAAAAATGCAAGTTTGCCGCTTTTTATGAAGGAAAGCGTAGCAAATGCAATAAAATTTTTCTGCAAAAAATTGCGTCCGTGTAATAAGACAGAAAACTTTTTCATATGATTTTCTGTAAACCTAAATATGACGGAGGCTTTAAAATGTCAGAATATTTACCCGAAGGAAAACTTATATCCGAACAGGAAAACATAAATATACTTCACTCATTAAAGATGCTTGAGGATGCAAAAAACAGCGAAAAGATTCTTGAGGCAAAGGCTTGTGTGTGCGACAGCAGTCACAACCTTATTGTTGACCTTGCAGGCATAAAAGGCATAATTCCGAGGGAGGAGGGCGCAATCGGAATTAAGGACGGCTCGGTTCGTGACATAGCCGTGATTTCAAGGGTTAACCGTCCCGTTTGTTTCGTTGTTACCGACATAACCGAGGACGAAAACGGCAAACCGATTGTAATGCTTTCCCGTGAAAAAGCACAACGCAAATGCCTTGACGCATACATTTCAAGGTTACGGTGCGGAGATATTGTGCCTGCCCGCATAACTCATCTTGAAAACTTCGGTGCATTCGCAGACATAGGCTGCGGAATTGTTGCACTTATGCCCATTGACACAATTTCGGTTTCAAGGATTGAACACCCTGCCGAGAGATTTACTGTAGGAATGGATATCAAAGCCGTTATCAAATCTGTTGAAAACGGTCGTATAAGTCTCAGTCACAAGGAGCTTCTCGGCACATGGGAAGAAAATGCCGAAAGGTTTTGTGCCGGTGAAACCGTGTCGGGAATTATCCGAAGTGTGGAAAACTACGGTGCTTTTGTGGAGCTTACACCAAATCTTGCAGGACTTGCGGAAACAAAAGAGGGAGTCCGTGCAGGTCAGCAGGCGAGCGTTTACATAAAAAGTATCATTCCCGAAAAAATGAAAATCAAACTGATAATTATTGACACCTTTGATTACAAATATAATCCGAAATGCCCCGAATACTATTGCGACAGCGACCGTATTGACCGTTTTGTATATTCACCTGAAAATTGTCGGAAACGGGTTGAAACAATATTTGATACCTGAGTTGACAGAAAAACTCCCGAATGATATTATTTAAATGTAAAATCGAATTATTGTTCGGGAGGTTTAATATGCAGTTTACGACATCCGAGATTATTGTGTTTTTATTTTGTGCAATAACGCTCATTGTCAGCGTTGTCACATTAATAACAGTTCTTAAAAAGAATAATAACAGCAGAACGGAGGACGAACTTCAAAGGATATTGCTCAATCAGCAAAGCTTTGCACAGTCGCAAAATGACAGGGCGGTTCAGCTTGAACAAAGACTTCACAGCTTTTCAGCCGACAATGTTCAGAGCCTTGAAAATATCAGACGCTCGGTTGATGAAAAGCTTGAAAGTATAAGGCGGGAAAATCTCCGTCAGCTTGATGAAATGCGACAGACAGTTGATGAAAAGCTTCAAAAAACACTTGAAGAAAAAATGAATAAGTCTTTTTCGCTTGTCAACGAAAGACTTGAACAGGTATATAAGGGACTCGGTGAAATGCAAACGCTTGCGGTAGGCGTGGGCGATTTGAAAAAGGTTCTTTCAAATGTCAAAACAAGGGGCATACTCGGCGAAATTCAGCTTGGTGCAATTCTCTCCGAAATCCTTACAAAGGAGCAGTATGAGGAAAACATTGCCACCAAAAAAGGCTCCAAAAATGTTGTTGAGTTTGCAATCAAACTGCCCTCTGACGGTGCCGGTACAGTATATTTGCCTGTTGATTCCAAATTTCCGGGCGATACATATTCTGCTCTCCGTGAGGCTGCTGAAAGCGGTGACAGGCAACGCATTGAAGCGGCACAAAAAGCACTTGTTCAGCGTATAAAGGGCGAGGCAAAGGATATTCATGATAAGTACATTGATCCGCCGAACACAACGGAATTTGCAATTATGTTTCTTCCGTTTGAGGGGCTTTACAGCGAGGTTGTCAATATGGGACTTGTTGAAGTTCTTCAGCGTGAGTACAAGGTGAATATTGCAGGTCCGAGTACAATGGCGGCTCTGCTCAATTCGTTGCAGATGGGATTCAAAACCCTTGCCGTTCAGAAGAGAAGTGCAGAGGTTTGGAAAATACTCGGCGGTGTAAAGACCGAGTTCGACAAGTTCAATGATGTGCTTGTAATGACACAGCAAAGACTGGATCAGGCAAACAAGGAACTTGACAAGCTTGTCGGAGTTCGTACCCGTCAAATTCAGCGTCAGCTTAAGGATGTTGAATCGGTTCCCCTGTCGGAACAGAATCTTTTTGAATAAACAAAAAATTAAGGCGAAACAGATACAAATCTGTTTCGCCTTTGTTGTTATTGCAGATCAACCTTTGTAGTCAATCCATTCGTCGTCAACCCATTCTTGCTTTGTATCGTTCCATCTTCTGTACTGGAGCTGTCCGTGACTTCCACGACGCCATTTCTTGTAAATTACATCAGCTATCGGCTGAACAGAAGTTGAATCGGCACCGCTCTCCAAAGCTGAACTGTCAGGAGTTGCAACTTCAACAACTGCAACGCTGTCGGGGGTTGAATCTGTTTCTGCTGCACTTGCAACCATAACGGTTCCCTGTGCGATAATTGCTGTCATAATAAATGCTGTGAAAATTTTTGCGGCTTTCTTTTTCATCTGTTATTCCTCCCTTAATATAAGGCAATAATTATAGCAGCCGTTTTCTACATCGGAGTATGGAATAATAATAGAATCATCTTTTGTATAGACAACGCCTTTCTTTTTATCGTAAGGCTTAAAAATAAGGTGAGTGGTTTTGTCTTTTTCAACATACACATACATATTTGTTTCGTCATATACTTTGACATTATTGTTGTATTCACCCGATTCAATGAGATCGGCTACACAATCCTCGTATGTGGCGTCCCAACCCGGAACAATTAAAAAACAGTACGAACCAAAGAATATTCCGACAATAAGCAATGCCATAAAAGCTGTAACAATATTGTTTATAATTGTCTGCTTTTTCTTCGGGTACAGAATCATTTCCATTCTGCTTACAATTTTTTTGCCTTTTTCGTTGGTTACAAAACTCATTCCGACAAGCGCACTTTTCAGTGCAGTTTCCCTGTCGCTCTCTTCACTTTCTTGTTGTTCTTTATAGGCTTTCATTTGCGTTACAAGAACTTCGTAATACACAGTACATCTGTTCTCGCTAAGCTTGCTTGTAACACGCTTGTCACACCTGAGCTCAAGACAGTAGGTTAAATCTTTTTTCAAAAGGTGGGCAAACGGATTCCACCAAAAGATTCCGCAATAAATTTCCGTCAGCAATTTAATCCAAATATCCTTGTTCTTTATATGACAGCATTCGTGTATTGCGATATATCCAAAATCCCTGTCGTCAAATTCACGATTCGGAATAAGAATAACAAGATTGAAAAATCCGTATGTAACAGGGGAGATAACGCAATCGGTAATTTTTAGCTTAACTTTTCTTCTGATTCCGCAATTTTGCGAAATGAGGTCAAGCTTTGCCTGCATTTCGGGTGTGCCGTCAATAACATTTGCTTTCAGAGCTTTGACTGCTTTGTAATATTTAATCATCACCCGTGAAATGTATATCACAGCTCCAACAATCCATACTGACACAAGCAGATTGAGCCATGTGAATTCCGGAACAAACAGCACATCTTTGTTGGGAGTCAGAACATCCATTGCTGCGGCATACACATTTTTATCGGAAACTGTATATGTAAATTTGAATTCAAACGGCAGAGCCATTCTTATAAATGTTACAGCATACAATCCCAAAATTGTATAAAGACCGTAGTAATTACAAAAAGCAACCTTTTTTCTGAAAAAGTAAAGCAGCACTATAAAAATGCTGCTTATTGCAATAGAAAACAAGAATGAATAAAAACTTATTTGCATAAATTATTTGCCGAGTTCTTCACGGCGCTTTTTAAGGAGAGCTTCAAGCTCATCAAAAACATCTGAGCTTTCGGTTTTCTCAATAAGCTCTGAGAAGAGAGTCGGAATATCGCTGTCGGCAAAATTCGGTCTGTCAGAAATCTGCTTGATTGCATAAGCGTCCTTTGTCATTGTAGGAACAAAAGTACGGGCATAGTTCTTAGTCATCTGCTTAACGCCAACAACTTTAATCATGTCCTTCTTGAGAAGAGAATTGATAAGAAGATTAATGTAACTCTTTTTCCATGTTTTGTTTACTGCCTTCTTAACAATTTCCGAGCTTGTGAGCGGCTCATCGAGGTCCCACAATAAGTACATAATTTCTTCTTCACTTTTAGTAAGCATGATATTTACCTCCAAAATTAAGTTTATAAATAATATTAAGCATTTAACTTGCCTTCATTATACTATTTGGTACAGAAAAAGTCAATAAAAATCTTAAAAAATTATGTGATTCAGGATAAAATCAGCTAATTTCGCACATATTGTTAAAAAATGACTATAAAAATGCGGAATGTTGTATATTATAAAAAGCATAATATTATGGTTTATTCACGAAAATCCTGAAAAAGCACAACAAGTCACCGCAAAAATTATTGCGACGACTTGTCTTTTTATTGAAAATATTCAATTAAGCTGTTTCTATTCCGAAATCTTTTTCTGTTCCTTTTTATCGTGGATAAGTCTTGCAAGATACACCGCAGGGGTGTCGAGCAGACTTGTGAAAATGTAGATTACATAGCTTGAAAGGAAGATTGAAACGAGTGTTCCGAAATCATAAGTTCCCCAAAACGCAAAAGCGGTGAAAAGGGCTGTGTTAAGAATTTGACTGATGAGCGTTGAACCGTTGTTTCTCAGCCATAAAAATCTTCTCTTGTCACCGAATTTCTTTTCCGTGAACTTCCACCACTTGTGATAGAGCCACACATCAAACAGCTGACTTATCGCATATACAATAAGTGATGCAAAAATCATTCGGGGAGTGTTTGAGAAAACCGCCTTGATTGACGGCATAATCATGTCGTTCGGACTCGGATTGTAAAGCATCCAGCTTTGTGAAAGCACAAGAAAAAATACCGATGAGAGTATTCCCGTAAGAACCGCCTTGTTGGCGGCTTTTTTGCCCTCGCATTCCGAGAGAATGTCCGTAATCAAAAATGTTACCGCAAAAAGCACATTTCCGAGAGTCTGTTCCATTGAAAAAGCGTTTACAAGAATTAAAGCCTCAATGTTTGCAAGAATTGTCGCAACGGCTGAAATGCAGTAAAGCCCGGCTTTGCCGAAAAGAGCATAGCCTAAAACTGCCATACCGTATATGAATACCACCGAGAATATAAGTAAAAGTTCATTAATCATATCAGTCACCCACTCCAAAATCCGTGTTGTTAATTAAAATATCCGTTCTCGGGTTATCCTTATATACAGGATAGATTTTCTGCATAAACTCTTTTATGACAGCCTTGTCGGGTTTAACTCCCGTTGTGTTGTCACACATAATGTTAACGCAAATTCGCTCAAAATATTTTAATCCCAACTCAATATCCTTTTGCATGGTTTCGGCTGTCTGACCTTTAATTCCGAAAAGGAAATTAGCTTCCTCAAAATTTTCTGCAATAACAGCGGGACTGCTCTCTTTGATTCCTTTTTTCAGAACATTTTCTCTGAAATCGCAGTCAAAGGTTTCAAGACCGAGCTTCATTTTCAAATCAAAATCCGCAAAATCTTTTCTGAGCTGACTGATTTTGTTCCGATAAAGATAATGTGCCTCAAAATGAATGGTATTTATCTTTTTTTCCTTACACACCTGCTTGATAAAATCAAGTGTTTTTTTGTCAAGCTCAAAAACAGAGCCTGAATTAATGACCTCAAGGTCACCGAAAATTCCCGTAACTTTTTCAAGCACGGCTTTGTTAAGACGAAAGTTTTCGTCCTCATCACTGCACCTGTCGGTGTAGTAGTCGCAGAAGATGCATTTTTTGTAAACGCAGCCGCTTCCGCGCAGAAGAACAATCTCCCGACTGTTCTTTTCATTAATAATACTGTATCTCTCCATACTCTCTTTCCGGCACAAAAAAAGCACCCACACAAAAGAGGGTGCAAAAAGGGCGCAAAAGCCCTGTGCCTTTCTCCTTAGTTTTGATAGAAGGAGCAGCCTATCAGCGTCCTTCCGGCAGGATGGTTACGAACTGCCACAGAGTATGCTATCACAAATTCCGTTTTATGTCAACTGCAATTAATTATTGCATTATATATGTTTAAGAGGTATAATGAAAAGGAAAAATCAAGTGCAAAGTAACTTTCTGAGTGACTTTGCAGGCTCAAAATTCCATATAGGAAAATTAGCGAATATTGTCATAAATTCCCGAAAAAAACAGCCTATTTTCTTGTATTTTTTAGTTGACAAAGGGACAAACCTTTTGTATAATAATAAACAGCGTTTTAATATGTGTCTATGCTGTCAAGAGGTGCAGATATGCTTTTTGAGCTTAAATCCGTCTTTCAGAATGACGGTGAAGAAAAACAAGTTGAATATAACCTTGACTTGTCAGGTCTTGATGTTGACGGAGTTTATCCATTCAAAACTCCCGTTGTCGTGACTGCCAAAGCAACAAACAGAGCAAGTTTGATTACTCTTGTAATCAACGCACATTTTGATTACAGCCGTGACTGTGACCGTTGCGGTGAGCCTTATACAAGAGAGATGAATATGAGCTTTGAACACAGGCTTATTCAGACTCTTGCCGATGAGGAAAATGATGACTATATTGAAACACCTGATTTTACACTCGAGCTTGATGATGTTGTAATTTCTGACATTTTTCTTTCGCTCCCGTCAAAGAATCTTTGCAGGGACGATTGCAAAGGTCTGTGTCAGATTTGCGGACAAAACCTCAACAACGGTGAATGTTCCTGTGATAAGCGTCAAACGGATCCAAGACTTGAGATACTTAAACAGTTGATTGACTAAGATAAATTTTGTAAGGAGGTTTTTGTAATGGCAGTACCCAAGAACAAAACATCACACGCAAGAAAGAGCTCAAGACGTTCAACAGTATGGAAGATTAATGCTCCTGAACTTACTGCTTGTCCTAACTGCGGTGAATTAACAGCAGCTCATAAGGCTTGCACAAACTGTGGTATGTACAACGGCAGACAGGTTGTTGTAAAGAAAGACGAACAGTAATTTTTATTACAAACATTACGGGCGGCAGTTATCTGTTCGCCCTTTTGTTTTGCAAATTTTACCGTATATACAAAAACAATTTGCAAACCTGTTGATTAAAAACGGTATTTTGTGTAGAATAAAAGTGTATGTAAAAATGTTTTGCGAGGTGAAGGTGTGGCTGTTAAAATTTTTGATGTCACAACCGGCAGTCATGCCGACAAAGCAGGGATAAAAAAAGGGGAAACCCTCCTTTCAATCAATTCAAACGAGATTGTCGATGTTCTTGATTATCGATTCTATCAGGTAAACCGCAAGCTTACTCTTGAGGTTGAGGATGAGAACAAAAATGTTCGTACCATAGAAATGACCAAGGGCGAATATGAGGAAATCGGTCTTGAGTTTGAAACCTATCTTATGGACAAACAGCATTCGTGCCGTAATAAGTGCATTTTCTGCTTTATTGACCAGCTTCCGAAGGGGATGCGTGAGTCGCTCTATTTTAAGGACGATGACAGCCGACTTTCGTTTTTGTTCGGCAACTATATCACGCTGACAAATATTACAGAGCACGAAATTGACCGAATTATAAAAATGCACATAAGCCCGATTAATGTGTCGGTTCACACAACAAACCCCGAGCTTCGTTGTAAGATGATGAATAACCGTTTTGCAGGCGATACATTGAAATATCTCAAGCGCTTTGCAGACGCAGGAATAACGCTTAACTGTCAGATTGTTTCCTGTCCCGGAATTAATGACGGTGACGAGCTCGTCAGAACATTGACCGATCTTGAAAACCTCGGTGTTAATATGACTGCGATTGTTCCTGTCGGACTTACACGCTACCGTGAAAACCTTTATCCGCTTGTTCCTTATAATAAGGAAACGGCAGGGCAGACAATTGATATAATTGAAAAAATGGGTGATGAGTGCGTCAAAAAGCACGGTAGACGAATTTTCTTTCCGGGTGATGAATTTTACCTCCTTGCCGAAAGAGAAATCCCGTCACCCGAATTTTACGAGGACTTTTCCGCTCTTGAGGACGGAATCGGTATGATTGCGTATCTGACCGATGATGTTGGCTGGAAGCTTGAAGAGCTTGATGCAGACGAAAGCCTTTGCCATAAGGTAACAATTGCCTGCGGTGAGGGAGTGTTTCCGTACATGAAGCGGATTATGTCGATGATTAACGAAAAATTCCCGAATATAACTATAAATACAAGGGCGATTAAGAACAACTTTTTCGGCGGCGGAGTAAATGTGTCGGGACTTGTCACGGGCGGTGATCTTATTGATCAGCTCCGTGGCTATGACCTTGGCGACAGGCTTATTATCCCGTCATCAATGCTCCGTTTTGAAAACGATTTGTTTCTTGATGATGTTTCAACAGATGATGTTGAACGGGACCTCGGTGTAACTCTTGTTCCCGTCAATAACAACGGAAACGACCTTGTAGAGGCTGTAATTGCAGGAAAGGACTGATAAGATGAACAAACCCGTAATTGCCGTTGTCGGCAGACCAAATGTGGGAAAGTCAACGCTTTTCAATAAACTCATCGGTCAGAGATTGTCAATTGTTGACGATACTCCCGGTGTTACCCGTGACAGAATATACGGTGAGGTGGAATGGTGCGGAAAAACTGCCTTTATTGTTGACACAGGCGGTATTGAACCGAAATCAGATGATATTATTCTTGTGCAGATGCGCCGTCAGGCTCAGCTTGCAATCGACACGGCTAATGTTATTATCCTTGTAACAGACTGCAAGTCGGGCATGGTTGCAACAGATATGGATGTTGCACAGATGCTCCAGAAGTCGGGCAAGCCCGTTGTGCTTTGTGTAAACAAGTGTGACACACTCGGCGAACCGTCACCTGAATTCTATGAGTTTTATAATCTCGGTTTAGGCGATCCTATCGAGGTTTCAGCCGTTCACGGTTACGGTACGGGTGACCTTTTGGACAAGGCTTTTTCAAGCTTTGATTATGATGAAAATGCGGAAGATGACGACACAATCATCAATGTTGCGGTAATCGGCAAGCCGAACGCAGGCAAGTCATCTCTTGTAAACAAAATTACAAACGAGGAACGCTGTATTGTGTCTGATATAGCAGGCACAACCCGTGACACAATCGATACGCTTGTTGAAAACAAGTACGGAAAGTTCAACTTTACCGATACCGCAGGACTTCGCCGTCAGAGCAAAATATATGATAATATCGAAAAATACAGTATTATCCGTGCAAAAATGGCTATTGAACGCAGTGATGTGTGCGTTATTATGATTGATGCGACAGAGGGCGTTACAGAACAGGATACCAAGGTTGCAGGTCTTGCGCATGAGGCAGGCAGAGCGTGTATAATTGCCGTAAACAAGTGGGATGCTGTCGAAAAAAACGATAAGACAATGCAGGAGTTCCGCAAAAAGCTTGACGCAGATTTTGCGTTTATGTCATATGCGCCGAAGGTATTTATTTCCGCAAAAACAGGTATGCGTATCGACAGGCTGTTTGAATATATCATAAGCTGTAATGACAGCGCAAACCGCAGAATCAGAACAGGTATGCTCAACGAGCTTCTTGCACAGGCTACAACAAGAGTTCAGCCGCCGTCGGACAAGGGTAAGCGACTTAAAATTTTCTATATGACTCAGGCTTCCGTAAAACCGCCGACATTCGTTTTCTTCTGCAACAATGCACAGCTTTTCCACTTCTCATATCAGCGTTATCTTGAAAACAGAATCCGTGAGGCTTTTGCTCTTGAGGGTACGCCGATCAAAATTGTGGTAAGAGAGAGAGGAGAAAAGTAATGGAGCATATTTCGGCAATTTTAGCAAACTGCTGGTGGATGATTCTGCTTTCGGCATTGATTGCGTATCTTCTCGGCAGTATCAACACGGCTGTTCTTGTCACAGGCATTGTGACAAAGGGCAAAAAGGATATCCGTCAAATGGGCAGCGGCAATGCAGGCTTTACAAATGTACTGCGCAGTGTCGGTAAAGTCCCGGCAATCATCACCATTGTGTGTGACGCACTGAAGTGTATTATCGCCGTGCTTATCGGAGGGTTCATCTTCTCGTTTGCATCGGTTGCATTTCAGGGTGAAAGCCCTGTTTTTATAAACGAGCTTATCAACTGCGGAAAATATGTTGCAGGTATTTTCTGTATTCTCGGACATTCATACCCCGTGTATTTTCACTTTAAGGGCGGCAAGGGTGTTGTAACCGCCGCCGCTCTTATGCTGACAGAGGATTGGCGTGTATTCATAGCAATTATTGTAACTTTTCTTATTATCTTCCTCTGCTCAAAAATCATATCACTTGCAAGTGTTCTCTGTGCGATTCTCTATGCGCCTTACACCTTTGCAATGACATTTATCTTTGACTTCATAATTTACAAGGATTATTCGCTTACATATGTAATTTTCTCAACCGTAGCGGCTCTTTTAATCGGCGTTTTCGTTATTGTAAAGCACAAAGAAAACATCAAAAGACTTCTTAAAGGTGAAGAAAAGAAAATTACAGCCAAAAAATAACAGCAGTATTGACCGAAAAGTGATTTGGTTGTACAATAACTTTGGTATGATATTTGTTATATTTTAAATATTTCTGATACGGAAAATAAATTATATTGAGAGGTTGAATTAAAATGTCAGATTGTATTTTCTGCAAAATCGTTGACGGCTCAATTCCGTCAAAAAAAGTTTATGAAGACGAAAAAATTCTCGCTTTCTATGATCTTGAACCACAGGCTCCCTTTCATGTGCTTGTAATTCCAAAGGAACACATCTGCTGTGCAGACGCAGTTAATGAAGAAAATGTCGGCAATATTGCTCACATTTTCACTAAAATTCCCGAAATTACAAAATCACTCGGACTTACAAACGGCTACCGTATTGTAAATAACTGCGGTGAGGACGGCTGTCAGAGTGTAAAGCATATGCATTTCCACATCCTCGGCGGCAAAAAGCTCAACGGCACAATGGCGTAAGAAGGGACTGCAATAATGGATACATATAAGATTAATATTGAAGGACTTGACAGAGAACTCAGAAAATTCCCTGTAAACGATAAGCTTGATATTGCCGCATTTATTATGTTTGGTGACATTGAGATGACAGAGGTTGCCGCAAGAGAACTCCTCAAGCGTGTTCCCGAACACGATGTTGTTGTGACTGCCGAAGCAAAGGGTATTCCGCTTTGCTATGAAATGGCTCGTCAGGGCTGCAGAAACTATGTTGTCGCAAGAAAAAGCGTTAAGGTTTATATGGGCAATCCTATCGGAGTGACCGTTAATTCAATCACAACAAAAAACGAACAGAAACTCTACCTCGGCGAAGATGATGTAAATCTTCTCAACGGCAAGAGAGTTCTTCTTGTTGATGATGTAATTTCAACAGGCGAAAGTCTTCACGCTCTTGAAACGCTCGTTGAAAAAACAGGCGCAAATATCGTTGGCAGGGCATCAGTCCTTGCTGAAGGTGACGCTAAGGACAGAGATGACATTATATTCCTCAGCGAACTTCCGCTTTTCTTTAAGTAATACTGAGTAATTATAAAATCAAATTTAAACAGCTGTTGAAGTGTGCAGATTATACCGTCCGCATATTTTGACGGCTGTTTTCCTTTTTTATACCATAGATATAAAGTGTAAAAATTAAAGTGTAGAAATTGTTCAACTTATAAATGATTGAATAGAAACAGTGGTGAATAGGTAATTTAATGAGAAGAGATAGCAGCAAAATTAACAAAAATAAAAATATTTTCAAAAAATAATATTTATATTGACAAGTGAAATTCTACATGATATTATAAAAATATCAAAAACGATATTTGATATGATGAAAATGGACTAATTGTTTTTTGCAGATAAAAATAACCAAATAAATAATAAAAGGAGATGCCATTATGAAAAAAGTATGTTTATGCCTTGCTTTTGTGTTGGCATCGGTATGTATTCTATGTTCTTGCTCTGATTTACCTGCACCAAGTACCTCTGAAACCGTGAATCCTTCCGTAGATGTTACTTTGAAAAAGTGGGAAGATTGCGGAGCGAGTATTGATAAAGCAGAAGAAATTTCCGGAATTAAGTTTGGCGAAAGTTTGAAAAATATTGTAAGTGTAAGAGCTATTCCATACACGGCGATTGAAGTGGTTTGTTCGTTAGATAAATCTGCCTCTGACAATACTGTGACCTTGCGTAAGGCTGTCAGCTATGCTGTAAAAAACAGTGAAAATCTCAGCGGAGTCAATACAAACGGACTTTCTCCCACAATGGCGACTTTTGATATTAAGGGTGCGAATTTTGTAAATGAAAAAGGCAAAACGGTAGTAGGAGAATATAGTGATAACAATTATAAATATTCTTTTTATTGCAAAAAAGGATTGAATGGTAACCGAGTGTATAATTATATTAAAAAAATGATTACTGAATAAGGATTGATTTTTATGAAACGGCTGTTTGAACTTATAGGATTTACTTTCCTGTTTGTCCTTTCAGCCGTTTTTTACTCGGATTTTAATGAAATTGTATTTGCAATTATCGGCTCATTGGGATTGCTTTCCGTTGCTGTCGGTATATTTTTAATTATTTCAAAGAAAAATAAATCATTCGGTAAGTCGCTGTGTGCATTTGCTTTTGCCGTAATATATTCTGCGGGCAATATGATTGGCTATTCCGAATATATTAACAACACGGTCATAAATAAATATTCCGATAAAGAAATTACAGCAAGCGGATATATCTGTGATGAAATCATCACTACCGATTCATCATGCAGTTTCGTAATCAAAACCGACAAAATCAACGGTCAGCCGTCAGATGCGAAAATTCAAATTATTTCGTACTCAAATGTTGACGCAGAGCCTTTTGAAAAGGTCAACTTCACGGCTCATACATACAAGAATAATGTAAACTCTCAGATCAGTCACGGAATTTTTCTGAAAGCATATTCCTATAACTGCTTCAAAATTGATGCGACAGGGGAGAAAGTGTTTGATTTATATTCATTTGCCGTTGAGGTTAGAATGACAATGAAAAATTCCCTTGATATGCTGTTGCCGGAGGATTATTCAACGCTCTGCCGTGCCGTTCTTTTGGGCGAGAAAACAGCTCTTGATTCAAGCGTTAAAGATGATTTTTCATTGACAGGCACTTCGTTTTTAATAGTGGTTTCGGGAATGCATCTTGTTATAATCACTTCGTTTGTATTGTTCTTGGTAAGAAAATTAACAAAAAACAGATTTTTGATAACAGCTTTTACCACTTTCACGGTTATTGCCTTCATGGCTGTAACGGGCTTTGCACATTCTGTTGTGCGTGCAGGCGTTATGATGATAATAGTGTCGTTTGCATCGTCAAATCTCAGAATAGCCGACTCGCTGAATAACCTTGGTTTTGCCGCAATTGTCCTGACAGCTTTCAATCCATATGCGGTAGCCGATATCGGTATGTTGCTTTCATTTTCGGCAACGACGGGTATAATTCTGTGGTCAAGACCGATTGAACGCTCTGTCCTGAGATTCTTTCACTATAAAAACAAGCGTAAGGACGGTTTTGTCGGAACGGTTGTCTATTATATCAAAAGGCTGTTTAAAATCTGCGTAAATATGCTGTCGGTTTCAGTATCTGCATTTCTGTGGATTTTGCCGATAACCGCCGTTGCGTTCAACAGAATTTCCCCGACAGTCATACTTGTTTCTCTGTTATGTGAACCGTTTGTTTCGGCACTTTTGGTGTGTTCTCTGTTGTGTTCGGTACTTTTTATTTGCCCGTTTATATCATTTTTTGCATACCCGTTTGGACTCGTTTCGGGATTATGTTCAAAGGCAATTTTGTGGTTGGTTTCAACCTTTTCACAATTCCCATTCAGCACAATTAAAACCCATTCGCTCTATTGGTTTGTGTGGATAGGTGTCAGCGTACTTCTCGCAATCGGCGGATTGTTTGTAATAAATCGAAAATTCTATGTCAGAATTTCTGTTCCGGTATCAATTTCAGTCCTCGTAATCGGAGCGTCGCTCAATGTGCTTTTAACAGCCGACAACGGTGAAATGAAAATCTATAATGTCGGCAACGGTGTTTTTGCAACAGTCAACTGCCCCGACAGCTGTTCCGTGATTTCATGCGGAGGCAACAGAGCAAGCGCAGATGATGTGACAGCCGATATCAGCGAAAGATACTCAGATATTGAATATATGATAATTCCAAATCAGAATAATAAATATTCTTCTCTTGAACGCTTTGCGGTCACAAAATTTGACTTAAATAATATTTTGGTATATGATAATGACATTAAAAAGCAAAATCTTTTGAACGCTTTTGACGGTAACAGCCGACAGACTTTCGGCGGAAACAGTCATTTTACGCTGAATCTTTCCGATACGGTGACGGATGAAGTAATCTGCGTTGACAACACAATGTTTCAGTTCATAAAAGGGAAAAATGTGACTGTATTGTTTGTGCCGACAGATGCAGACCTTTCAAATCTGCCCGAAAAGTATCGCAATCCCGATTGTTTGCTGATTGATACAGTCCCCGAAAATTTCGATTTGATATCATGCAATACCGTGATATTTTCGGGATCGGAAAAGCAGTTTAAGAAAAATTATGATTCTATTAAAGAAATCAGTCCAACCGTTATTTCAACATCTGAAAGGAACATAACGGTCAATCTGAACGGAGGATAAAATGCCGCGCATCACCGAAGCAGACCTGAAAAAACAAATTAAAAACAAAAGCTTTTCGCCTGTGTACCTAATCTACGGTTCGGAGCAGATGTTTGTCAAAAGCTATACAAAAAAGCTTTGTGAGGCTGTTGCAGGCAAAAATCCGTCCGATTTCAATTATCATACATTCAGCGGCGACATCGATTTGCAGGAACTTGCCGCATCCCTGCAAATAATGCCGTTTATGGCAGAACGCAACTGTGTTGTTGTGACCGACATTTACTTTGACAATATGGTAAAGGATCGGCTTGATACTCTTAAAGAGCTTACAAGCAGAGCATGGGACGGTACGGTTCTCATAATTTCAATGCCGACTTATGTTCCGTCAAAGAATAAAACTTCTTTTACCGCTCTTATAAAGCGTGTTGAAAAAATCGGCAGCGTCTGCTGTTTTGAAAAAATCAACTCACAAATTATCGAAAAGTATGTTGCAAAGTGGGCAAACGAAAACGGCAAGCTGATTTCACACCTCAATGCATCAAAGATTATTTCAAATGTCGGTGATGACCTCAATCTTCTGAAAAACGAGGTCAACAAAATTGCCGCATATGCAAAGGGTGAGGAAATTACCGACCGTGATATCGACCTTTTGTCAACCGTAAACCTTGAAGCAAGAACATATGATATGGCTGACGATGTTATTAACGGCAGAGGTGACAGAGCGTTCAGAAAGCTCGACACACTTTTCTGTCAGCGGGAAGAACCGATTAACATTCTCTATGCACTTTCATCCGCCTATGTCGATGCGTATCGTATGCGTGTTGCAGATGAATGTTCTGTCAGTAAAGAAACCGTGGCAAAAGATTTTGCCTACAAAAACCGTGCGTTTGTGTTAAATAGGGCGAGAACCTCCGTTTCAAGGACTTCAACCGAGGCACTTCGGAAAAGCCTTGATGTGCTTGTTGAAACAGACGAAAAGCTGAAATCAGTTTCTGTTAATCAAAGATTTTTAATTGAACAGCTTATTTCCCGTTTGCTTTTGATTGCAAAGGAGGGCAGAATCTAATGCTCAAAATCCGTGAGGCTGTCATAGTTGAGGGCAGATATGACAAGATAAAGCTTTCATCAATTGTAGATGCTCCGATAATCGAAACCAACGGTTTCCGTGTTTTTTCCGACAAAGAAAAGCAGTCGCTTATCCGCAAAATTGCCGAAACAAGGGGAATACTTATAATGACCGACAGCGACGGTGCAGGCTTTGTAATAAGGAATTTTCTTAAAGGCTCGGTCGATAATTCAAAAATTAAAAATTGCTATATTCCTCAAATCAAAGGCAAGGAAAAACGCAAGGCAAAAGGCGGTAAAGAGGGGCTTTTGGGCGTTGAAGGCGTCAGCGATGAGGTTATAATAAATGCAATCCGCAAAAGCGGTGCCGAGATAATCGGCGAAGAAAATAATATTCCCGAAAGGAAAATTACTAAAGCCGATCTATTTGTCCTCGGACTTACGGGAACTGAAAATTCAGAAATAAACCGCAAGAAGATTCTTAAAAAACTCGGTCTGCCGTCATATCTTTCAACAAACGCATTTTTGACCGCAATCAACTGTCTTTATTCTTTTGAAGAACTAAAAGAAATGCTCTGACAAAATAAAAAATTCATAGGTTAAATAAATCACCTGTTTCGGCAAAAACTAAAACAGGTGATTTCTTATGAAAAAAAGTTTACGGTTGCGTAACGATTGCATTCTCTTTTCAATAGGCGGAGCAGGCTACGCTCTGCTTGAAATTTTGTGGCGGAGAAAAACTCATTGGTCAATGGCGGTCACGGGCGGAACTGCATTTGTGTCGCTTTTCAGATTTTACAAGCGCTTTTCAAAAATGAATATGCTGCAAAAATGCATATCGGGAAGTGCGATAATTACCGCACTTGAATACTGCTGCGGCTGTGTTGTCAATTTGAAATTCAGGCTTAATGTCTGGGATTATTCAAACTGCCGACTTAATTTAAAAGGGCAGATTTGTCCGTTTTACAGCACCTTGTGGGCATTCCTTTGTATCCCCGTCAGCGCATTATGCACTTCTCTCTGCAAAAAAATACAGTAAAAAAACAGGAGCGGTAAGTAAAAATACTGCTCCTGTTATATTTTATTTATTCAGACTTTTTGTTCTCGCTTTTTTCGTCGGATTCGTTTTCTTCGGAAGTATCGTTTTTCTTGACAACAACCCGTAAAATACGCTGATCCTTAACCTCCATAACGGTAAACTTAAAGCCGTCGGCCTCAATGTTGTCACGCTTGTGGGGGATTGTTCCTGCGTGTTCAAGAATATATCCGCCGACCGTCACGCTGTCACATTCAAGACTGTCCTCGTCCATATCAAACAGACCGAGCATGTCTTCAAGCTCCATATCACCGTTTACAAGGAACTCGCCCTTGCCGATTTTGTAGTAGTTATGCTCAATTTCCTCGTCCTCGTCCCATATTTCACCGACAATTTCCTCGAGCAAATCCTCCATTGTAACAATACCGAGTGTTCCGCCGTATTCATCCGTAACTACCGCAAGATGAATTTTGGTGCGTTTGAATGCATTCAAAATTTTTGAAAGCTGTTGCGTTTTGAACACAAAGTAAGGCGGCTGCATAAGCTCCTTAACATCGGGCGCTTTACCGTCTGCAAGTCGTTCGAGATAATCTCTTGTATGGAGAATGCCGACAACATGGTCAACCGTGCCTTCGTACACGGGAATTCTTGAATAGCGGTTTTCAATGATGATATTCTTGATTTTTTCAGGCGAGTCATCAACGCTGATAAATGTGATGTCAACCCTCGGAGTGAGAATTTCCTCGGCAGTAGTTTCGTCAAAGTCAAGTGCGGAGCGAACCATCTCGCTTTCGCTCTCTTCAAGAACGCCTTCTTCCTCAATGCTCTCAACTATGTATTTAAGCTCATTTTCAGTAACTGACGGAGCGTCACCGCTGCTGCCTGCAATCTTTAAGGCAATCATTTTGAATCGTGTGAAAATCCACACAAGCGGTGTAAGAATTGCCATAAGTCCTCTGAGCAATCCGGCTGTTTTGAGCGAAAAGGCATCGCAATGTTCCTTTGCAAGACATTTCGGCACAATCTCGCCGAATGTCAGCACAAGAAAGGTTGTTGCACCGGTTGCAATTGCCGAGCCTGCGTCACCGAAAAGATTCATACACAGCACAGTCGCAATTGAAGAACAACTCAGGTTTACAACATTGTTGCAGATGAGAATTGTTGTAAGGGCATTGTCGAAATGTTCGATTATGTAGAGCGCTGCTGCCGCTTTTTTGTTGCCGTCATCCTTGTAACGCTGAACACGCACCTTGTTTACAAACGAAAATGCAGTTTCAATCGCCGAAAAGAACGCCGAAAGCAAAATAAGAACTAAAATGACAACACCCATAATTATGTCAGATGTCAACTGAATATCACTCCATAACAACTTCCGACAGGTTCTGTCGGAATAATATTTCTTTAATACTACTATAATTCTTTTAAATAATTATTACTTATTAGAAATAAAGAAATAAAATTATTGAAATAATTTTGCTGTAATGGTATAATGGTCACTAAAGGCTTTTTACAATTGAACAGTGTGGCTTGTGCGTCTTATTTTTTGTATGTATACATTTTGCGTGCAATTTCGGTGAAACTATTCTCGGAGGTGCATACAATGCCACAAAAATCAAAATCTTCAAAAGTCTCATCAAAAAAAGGGAACTATGTTAAAAATCCTGCACCGGATGACGATCCGCAAAAGCTTGCAAACGACAGCCCCATAAGTGAAGAACAAACAGACCGAATCGGAGAAACAGGTTCTGTGCTCACAACGCATAAGGACTGTGTGCTGCATTGCCTGACGATTATCGGTCAGATTGAAGGTCATTACATTCTTTCTCAACAAAACAAAACCACAAAATACGAGCATGTCATCCCTCTGCTTGTTTCGGTTGAGGAGGACGAAAGAATTGACGGACTGCTTGTGCTGATTAATACAGTCGGCGGAGATGTTGAGGCAGGTCTTGCAATTGCCGAGGTGATTTCGGGAATGAAAAAGCCGACCGTTTCCATCGTACTCGGCGGAGGTCATTCAATAGGAATTCCGCTTGCTGTTGCGGCAAAGAAAAGCTTTATCGCAAAGAGTGCGTCAATGACGGTTCATCCCGTCAGAACAACAGGCCTCACACTCGGAGTTCCGCAGACCTTTGAATATTTTCAGCGTATGCAGGACAGAATCACAACCTTTGTTGCCGAAAATTCCAATATTACAAAAGACCGTTATAATCAGCTTGTGCTTAACACGGGTGAGCTTGTAATGGATATCGGAACTATTCTTGAGGGAGAAGAGGCTGTTGAAGAAGGCTTGATTGACGAGGTCGGAACAGTTTCCGACGCAATTGACGCTCTTTATGATTTGATTAAAGAAAACAAAGAGAGCAAGCCAAAGTCAGCAAAATCACGCTCAAAAAAGCAGGAAAAATAATTTCGGGCGTTTTGCCCGAATACATATATATTGTGACGCTTATGATTTGTATGAAATCTTAATTATGCCAACCTATACGGCTTTTCAGCGTACAAATAACAAAGAAGATTTGTAAAACTTATTTTTTGGAGGGAATACATAACCATGTCAATTTTAGATGCTATTATTCAGGGTGTTGTTCAGGGACTTACCGAATTTTTGCCCGTATCAAGCAGCGGCCACCTCGCAATCACACAGCACATTCTCGGTGCAGGCACAGGCGAAAGCAATCTTTTCTTTAATGTAATGCTCCATGTCGGCACACTTGTTGCCGTTGTTGCATTCTACCACAAACTTGTGTGGGATCTTATCAAAGAATTTTTCCTTATGCTCAAGGATATTTTCACAGGAAAGTTCAAATGGAGCAAAATGAATTATAACCGTAATCTCGTTGTAATGCTCATCATCGGTCTTATACCGCTGTTCTTGCTTTTTCTGCCGATTCCCGGAACAGATATGAAACTCAAGGACCTTGCAGACCAGCTTTCCGCAAGTCCTGTTCTCATAGTAACTGCCTGTTCGCTCATTCTTACAAGCGTACTTTTAACAATCGGTATTATCCGTAACCGCAAGAGTGTTGCCTCAACTCACAAACATCTTGCAACAAAGAGCAATGCAAAGGCAACAAGAGATAATTTTAATGTTGTTGACGCAATCCTTGTCGGTGTAACACAGGTTTGTGCCGCACTCCTTCCGGGACTTTCCCGTTCAGGCTCAACACTTTCGGTCGGTGAGATGAGAGGAATCTCAAAGCAGAAGGCACTTGACTACACATTCGTACTCGGTATCCCGTCAATCCTTGCGGCGGCACTTCTTGAGGGTGTGGATGCAATCAAGTCACCCGAAGGTTTAAGCAATATTGAATTTATTCCGCTGATTATCGGAATGGCGGTTTCTGCAGTTGTAGGCTATCTTGCAATCGTAATTTTTAAGTGGTTCCTGAAATCCGACAAAATGGAAATTTTCGTAATCTACACAGCAATTGTCGGTGTTGCATTTATTGTAATTTCAATCATCGAAATGAATACGGGCGTAAACCTTTTCACAGGTGCGCCAATTGCATAAATTTTAAATGGAGTGATTTTATTGGCAGCTAACAAAAATAAAGCTGACAAAACTAAAAATACTGCGTCGGGAAGAAAAAAGACTTCTTCAAAAACCTCATCAAAAGGTGCAAAAACTGCAAGCAGAACCAAAGCATCCGCTGTTCCGAAAAGGAGCAGCGGACTTTCGCCGCGTGTAAGAGCAATCCTCTATGCCGCCGTTGCGGCTGTTTTTGTCTGCATAATTTTCATAAAAGGTTCAAATGTCTGGACAATGATACGCAGTTTCTTTTTCGGAGTTCTCGGATTCGGAATTTTTCTTGTTCCCGTAACGCTTTTTTATTTGTGTGTTATGACCGAAAAGGAGAAACAGGTTGCACGCTATAAGCTGAAGCTTTTCCTTTGTGTCGTCATAATTCTGTTTATCGGTGCGTTGATTTACGCAGGCAGCGGTGCAAAATATTCTGATATGAACTTTTTTGCGTGTCTTGGCAATCTGTTCAAGGATGCCTCCGACACCTCAAGGTATATGACTTTCGATTGCGGAATAATCGGCGGACTGCTCGGCTATCCGCTTGTTGTCCTGTTCGGCAGTACAGCCGCACTTTTTACAAGCTTTGTTGTAACAGCCGCACTTATCCTTATTGTTGCTAACATTTCTATTAAAGATATGACAGCGGCGGCGTCAAGGACAGCCGTACATATCCGTGAAGCAGGTGAGGAGAGGGCAAGAGTTCGCAGAGAACGCAGAGAAGAAAACCGTGAGAGAAAGCTTGCCGAAAGAGGCGATATCGACATTGCGCTTGAAGGCGAAAACAGAAAGTCCTCGGGAAGTTTTATTGACATTCCGCTTGATGACCAAAAGACAAAGGTCAAGAAAGCAAAGTCGGCAGTAAACGGAATTGACACGGATATTGCCGATTCAAAGGAAGAAAATGCCGCAGACAAGGATCTGTCACAGGATCTCATCAACATAATCAATCGTGCAAGCAAGCCTATGGGCAAAAGTGCCGACAACACGGTTTCTGCAATTGCAGAGGATATCTCAAACGAAAAGTCAGCTTCTAAGGCTGAACAGACAGGGGTCAAGCCTGATGCCGAAACTGAGAACATCGTCAAAAAAGCACTTCTCAAAAGCAAAAAAGACAACAGCGAGGAGGCCGGCGACGAAATTGCGGAACAGCTTGACAGAGCTGTTCGCTCCGATAATTCTCAAAAGGAAGAAAAAAAGTATCAGTTCCCACCGATTCAGTTGCTCAAACCAAAGCTAAATTCCGATGACAGCGATGCAATGGAAGAAATGCAGAATAATGCCAAAAAGCTTATTAATACCCTCACAAGCTTTGGTGTAAAGGCAAGCATTGTAAACATCTGCCGAGGTCCGTCCGTAACACGCTATGAGTTACAGCCTGCCCCCGGTGTTAAAATCAGCAAAATTACAAATCTCTCCGATGATATCGCACTCAGCCTTGCCGCAAACGGAGTTCGTATTGAAGCGCCTATTCCGGGTAAGGCGGCAGTCGGAATAGAAGTTCCGAACAAGGTTGTAAGCATGGTAACAATGCGTGAATTGATTGATTCGGACAAGTTCAGAAACAGCAAGAGCAAGCTCACAACCGTTCTCGGCAGAGATATCTCCGGTGAAATTGTTGTTACCGATCTTGCAAAAATGCCGCACTTGCTCATTGCAGGTACAACCGGTTCAGGTAAATCCGTGTGTGTAAACTCAATTCTTATGAGTATTCTCTACAAGGCAACTCCCGATGAAGTAAAGCTGTTGCTTATTGATCCGAAAATGGTTGAATTTTCAAAATACAAGGGTATTCCGCATTTGCTCATTCCCGTAGTATCCGACGCCAAAAAGGCGGCAGGTGCGCTTGCATGGGCAGTAAACGAAATGCTCCAGAGATATAAAATTTTTTCCGAATACGATTGTAAGGATATTGATTCATATAATTCTCTTATCGAAAAAAATATGAATTATATGGAGAAAAATCCACCTGTTGTTAATGAAGAGGGAGAAGAGGTTCAGCCTGTTCTTGAAGTGAACGGACTTCCCGTTGCCAAAGAAAAAATGAGCCGTGTCGTAATTGCAATTGACGAGCTTGCCGATTTGATGATGGCGGCTCCGAGCGAGGTTGAGGACTCAATCTGCCGACTTGCTCAGATGGCTCGTGCCGCAGGTATGCACCTTATCCTTGCAACCCAAAGACCTACCGTTAATGTAATCACAGGTCTTATCAAGGCGAATGTACCGAGCCGTATTTCACTCAAGGTAAGTTCAAACACAGACTCCCGTACAATTCTTGATACAGGCGGCGGTGAAAAGCTCATCGGCCGAGGCGATATGCTGTTTTCGCCTGTAGGCGCTCCAAAGCCTATTCGTGTTCAGGGCTGCTATGCTTCCGATGAAGAAATCGAGGGTGTAACCCACTACATAAAGAAAGCATATTCGGCTCAGTATAATTCTGAAATCGAAGAAAAAATTAAAAGAATTGCTGCAGAAGAAATTGCTCAGGGCAAAAAATCGGGTGATTCAGATTCATCATCTGACGAAGGTCTTGATGTTGACAGCAAAATGGAAGAGGCAATCAAGTGCGTAATTGAAGCAGGACAGGCATCAACCTCACTCTTGCAGAGAAGGCTCAAGGTCGGCTACGCAAGAGCAGGCAGAATGATTGACGATATGGAACAAATGGGAGTTGTAGGCCCTCATCAGGGTTCAAAACCGAGAGATGTTCTTATGACCTACAACGAATGGCTCGAACGTAGGAATGCACTTGAAAACAGAGCCGATTAATAAATAAAGGAGGGTTCAATATGGCTTTTTTACCGATGAACGCAAAAGAAATGCGTGATCGAGGCTGGAACGAAGTCGATTTTATATATGTTTGCGGTGACAGCTATGTTGACCATCCGTCATTCGGTGCGGCAATAATCACGAGAGTTCTTGAGGATTGCGGTTACAAGACAGCATTCCTTGCACAACCTAATTGGAAAAACGATGATGATTTTACACAGTTCGGAAAACCAAGGCTCGGTTTTATGGTGTCGGCAGGCAACATTGACAGTATGGTTGCCCACTACACGGTTGCAAAGCGTAAAAGACATGATGATGCCTATACGGCAGGCGGTAAAAACGGCAGGCGTCCCGACAGAGCAGTCACAGTTTACTGCAACATAATCAGAAAGCTATATCCCGATTCTCCCATTATAATCGGAGGCCTTGAGGCATCACTCAGAAGATTTGCTCATTATGATTATTGGAAAAACGAGGTAATGCCCTCGATTATTTTCGACAGCAAGGCAGATTTGCTTGTGTACGGAATGGGCGAGCTGCAGACAATTGAAATTGCAAAAAGACTTTCCGAGGGTTATCCTGTTGAATCGCTTTACGATATCAGAGGTGTTTGCTATAAGATTCGTACAGACGATTATGTGCCAAAGTCGGTTGTCGAACTTCCAAGCTACGAGCGTGTAAAAGAGGACAAGCGTGACTATGCAATTGCATCACGCAGGGAGCTTGAGGAGGCTGATGCAGTAAGGGGCAAAACCCTCATTCAAAGGCACGGAAAGTATATTCTTGTGCAGAATCCTCCGATGCAGCCGCTTGACACAAAACAGCTTGATTATGTCTATTCTCTGCCGTATGAGCGTTGGTATCCAAAGTGCTACGAAAGTCTCGGCGGCGTACCCGGTATCAACGAAGTACTGTTTTCAATCACACACAACCGTGGTTGTTTCGGTGCTTGTAATTTCTGCTCACTTGCTTTTCATCAGGGCAGAGCGGTAACCGTCAGAAGTGAAAAGAGTATTATTGAGGAGGCTGAAAGTTTTCTTGATAATCCACGATTCAAGGGTTACATAAGTGATGTCGGAGGACCTACCGCAAACTTCAGACTTCCGTCATGTGAAAAGCAGAAAAAGCTCGGACTTTGTAAAAACAGAAGATGTCTTGCACCGACACCTTGTCCGAATATGCAGGTGTCACACACGGAATACCTTGATATTTTGCGAAAGCTGAGAAATCTCAAGGGCATTAAAAAGGTGTTTATCCGCAGCGGAATCCGTTTTGATTACCTTATTGAAGATGAAAATGACGAATTTTTCCGTGAACTCGTAAAGTATCACATCAGCGGTCAGCTGAGAGTTGCCCCTGAGCATTGTTCAGCGGCGGTTCTCGACAAAATGGGCAAGCCGCATATTGAAAGCTACAAGCGTTTTTGTAAGATGTTCTACGATTTTACGGGCAAGGAAAATAAAGACCAGTATGTCGTGCCGTATCTGATGAGCTCACACCCCGGTTCAACACTTTCGGATGCCGTAGAACTTGCACTTTTCTGCAAGCGTGAAAACATTCACCCAAAACAGGTTCAGGACTTCTATCCGACTCCGGGTACAATTTCAACGAGTATGTTCTATACGGAGCTTGACCCGTACACTCTCAAAGAGGTTTATGTTCCGAAGTCTGAAAATGAAAAGGCAATGCAAAGGGCGTTGCTGCAGTATTTCATTCCCGAAAACAAACCGCTTGTAATCAAAGCACTCATCAAAGCCGGCAGACGGGATTTAATCGGTAACGATAAAAAATGTCTTGTAACTCCGTTGGCAGGACAAACACAGGGCGGTTATTCTAAACAGAACAACAACCGCAATTCGCAGAATCAGAAGGGAAGAGGCAAAAACGGCAAAGACAAATTCGCAAAGTACAGACGAAAAAACAAAAAGAAATAAAATCTTTTTCATACTGAAAATATCGGTATGCGTACTTTTCATTGCCTGTGTACTGCTTGTTTCATTCGGAAAACCTCTCGGAATTCCCGACTGGAACGATGTCTATACATTTTTCGGAATTTCAGCCGATATGGAAGCCGACTTTTCCGTTTCATTTATAAATGTAGGTTCGGCTGATTGTACGCTGATTAAATGCGGAGACAAAAGTGTGCTGATTGACGGAGGAACAAATCTTGTGACTGATAAAATTACTGCCTATCTCAAACGCAGTTCGGTAACTCATCTTGATGCCGTAATCGTGTCACACCCCGACAGCGACCACATCGGTTCGTTGCCCGATATCATAGATGAATTCGGTACGGATGTTGTTTATTTCGGAAAATATTCCGACAGTCACAAAACACCCGAATACGAAAAGCTTGTTAATTCTATAAAAGAAAATAATATGAAAACAATAATTCCCGTTTCAGACAAACCCGTTGAAATCGGAAATATGACCTTTAAATTTTATCAACCCGAAAAGGACTTCGGCAACACAAACGATAATTCGCTTGTAACAATGCTTCAATATGACGAAAAGCGATTTCTCTTTACAGGTGACATTTCGTCAAAAAGGGAAGAATCAATGGTTAATTTTGACAAAGAATTAAAATGCGATGTTCTCAAGGTTGCACACCACGGCAGTAAGTATTCTTCAAGTGAAGATTTTCTTGCAAAGGCAAGCCCCGAAACTGCTGTAATAAGTGTTTCGGCTGATGATACGGCACTTCCCGATTACTACATAACAGCCTTGCTTAACAGCGTGTGCAAAAATGTTTATCGGACAGACAGCGATAAAACCGTTATGATAACAGTCGAAAACGGTGAGATTTGCACCAAAACTCATGCCTGAAAGGTTGACTATAAATTAAATAATGTTATAATATTATTGTTTAACTGACAAAAATTGAAAGGAATTTTTAAATATGGGAGTATATGAAGAACTCGTAGCCAGAGGACTTATCGCTCAGGTTACTGACGAAGAAGAAATCAGAGAGCTTGTAAACAGCGGTAAAGCCACATTCTATATCGGCTTTGACCCGACAGCCGACAGCCTCCATGTAGGTCACTTTATGGCTCTTTGCCTTATGAAAAGACTTCAGATGGCAGGCAACAAGCCAATTGCACTCGTAGGCGGCGGCACAGGTATGATCGGTGATCCGTCAGGCAGAACAGATATGCGTCAGATGATGACAAAGGAAACAATTCAGCACAATGTTGATTGCTTCAAAAAGCAGATGAGCCGTTTTATCGACTTTTCTGAGGGCAAGGCTCTTATGGTAAACAACGCAGACTGGCTTCTTGACCTTAACTATGTTGAACTTCTCCGTGATGTAGGCGCTTGTTTCAGCGTTAACAATATGCTTCGTGCAGAGTGCTACAAGCAGAGAATGGAAAAGGGACTCAGCTTCCTTGAATTTAACTATATGATTATGCAGTCATATGACTTCTATGCACTCTATCAGAAGTACGGCTGTAATATGCAGTTCGGCGGCGATGACCAGTGGAGCAATATGCTTGGCGGTACAGAGCTTATCAGAAGAAAGCTCGGCAAAAACGCATATGCAATGACAATCAATCTTCTCCTCAACTCAGAGGGTAAGAAAATGGGTAAAACCCAGTCGGGTGCAGTATGGCTTTCAGCCGAAAAGACAAGCCCCTACGATTTCTACCAGTATTGGAGAAATGTTGATGACGGCGATGTAATCAAGTGCCTTAAAATGCTCACATTCCTTCCGCTTGAAGAAATTGATGAGCTTGCAAAGCTTGAGGGCAGTGAAATTAACAAAGCAAAAGAAATTCTTGCTCATGAGCTTACAGAGCTTGTTCACGGCAAAGAGGAGGCTGACAAGGCTCAGGAGGCCGCAAGAGCAATCTTCAGCAACAAGACAAATACAGACAATATGCCCTCAACAACTCTTACAGAGGCTGATTTTGCAGACGGCGAAATCGGAATTCTTGACCTCATGAAGAAGTGCGGACTTATCCCTTCAAACGGCGAGGGCAGAAGACTTATTCAGCAGGGCGGTGTTTCTGTTGACGATGAAAAGGTAACAGATGTTTACGCAAAGGTTGCAAAGTCTGATTTTGAAAAAGGCTATGTTGTAATCAAAAAGGGTAAAAAGGTTTACCATAAGGCAATTCTTGGCTGATTTTGAAAATTAAATAAAGGGGATTAGGGCAAAATGAAAAAGTTTTTTTCGGAGTTTAAGGAATTCATAATGCGTGGAAATGTGCTTGATCTCGCAGTCGGTGTTATCATCGGTGCGGCTTTTCAGGCAATCGTAACTTCTCTCACAAGCGACATCATTTCGCCGATTCTCGGTATTTTCGGCGGTGTCAACTTTGACCAGTTTCAGGTTACAATCAACGGCGCAACAATTATGTACGGTAAGTTTATCACAGCGGTAATCAACTTCCTGATTATGGCTTTCGTAATCTTCCTTATCGTAAAGCTTGTCAACAAGGTTATGTCACTCGGCAAAAAAACTGAACCCGAAGAAGCTCCCGCAACAAAAAAGTGTCCGTTCTGTTTCAGTGAAATTGATATCAAAGCCACAAAATGTCCCCATTGCACAGGCGATATCATCGACCTTACAGAAAAAACAGACGACAAAAAATAATATCGCTGTTACATAAACAGATATTACACAACTTAACAACCAACAAAAAAGCCACAGTAGAAAGTTAAAATCTACTGTGGCTTTTTAAATTGAAAATTATGATTGAAGGTAATATGTTACCTCTTGCACAATCTATGCCGTAGGGGCGTTCATCGGACGCCCGCAAGTAATTTAACAGAATATCCGATAAATATAATTCTATAAATGTGCCAAAATGATTGACAAACCGTAACAACGATAATTAAAATAAAAAATCGCTTGTTTTGTGTTTACACCCAAAACAAATGGCGAACACGGTTCGCCGCTACTGTTTGACAATTGCTTTGCAATATTAATGCTAAAATTCCCTAAAAAATATACTATAAAAGCCACGGCAAAATTTCCGTGGCTTAAATTATTTGTTGCTATCGCCGTTTTCGTCATTCTCATCATCTTCAAACACAATAATGTCCTCAACCCTGCATTTGAAAATTTTGCACAAATCATCAATCTTAGTCGTGCTGATGCCCTGATTTTTCCTTAATCTGTCAATTGTCGCACTGCTGATGTTGTGCTTGTTGATAAGAGTGTAGGTACTCTCATTACTTTTCTCCAAAGTTTCCCAAAAAGGAGTGTATTTTATCATTATATCACCTGTATTTAAAGGTAATATAAGATTTTGCACTTGACAATAGTCATAAATATGATTATAATGCAAATATACAATAATACGCACATCCAAACAATAATTATGCGTATTTTGTACAAATAAAGATTTAGGGGGAATAGAGATGAAGAGAAAATTAAGTAAATCGTTGTCTATTATTTTAACAATGACAATAGTAATTTCGGCAATTATCATTGCTCCTGTTACTGTAAGTGCGGCAAATACCGCAGATAGTATTGTTGATATTGCTCGTGCCGAAATAGGAAATTCTTACTATCAAAAATATAATGGGCATAAGAACGCATGGTGTGCTGATTTTGTAACATGGTGTGCAAAGCAGGCGGGTGTCAGTAGTATTGCCAGCAGTTCAAGTTGTTACAATATGTATATGGGAATGAAAGATAGCTGTGAAAGAGTCTATTCTCCGCAAAAAGGCGATATAGTATTCTTTTATTGTAATAAGTGTTCTACAACAGCCGGTAAATGGTGTCATGTTGGAATAATGGAAGATTCAACATATTCTATTGAGGGAAACAATTGGTCTGATGGAACTTCAAAAGTTCAAAGAGGAAAATCATACAATCATAACGGTGACCTTGGTTATCGTCACGGTGATAGTTCAGGCTGTATCACAAGAATATATTTAAGACCTAATTATGATAATAGTTCAACTAGTGCTCCTACAGATGTTCACCTTGACAGAAGTCAGGTTTGGTATGATATTCAGGATGATATAGTTTTGTATCCTCGTGCCAATGGTGCGGACTATTTTTGGATTAGTGTGCATAAGGACGGTCAAGAATTGATTAGTCAGGGTTTAGCTGTAAATGGCGAATTGCGATTTTCTGCAAGTCGATGGGGATATGGTGATTACTATGCGTGGATTACAGCGGCTAACTCTGCGGGAAATGTTGATTCATTAGGAATTAACTTCTCTGTAGTAGGTGCTGCCGGATATAACAATGTTTCTGTCGAAAAACCATTCTATGATATTGATGAAACGGTAAATATATCAGTTTCGCCTGTTTGTGCAAAAGGTGTAGTTATCGGAATTGATAAGGCAAATGTAGGCAGAGTGGTTACCGAACAATGTGATACCACATTTTCAATTGCAGCTTCACAACTCGGAGTTGGTTCATTCAGTTCATATTTCTCGGTTTATAACGGTTCTGGCGGTGTTGATACCTCAAGAGTAAGTTTTCTTATACCTGAAAGAAAAAATTTAGGTGACGAATTTATTGCAAGAGTACAAAATAAATCATCAAAAAAGTATTTTACTGCGGTTGGTAATAATGTAGAGGGGGCAGATAAGAGGGATGAAAATTCTCAGTTGTGGAAATTTGTACGATTGAGCGATAATAGTTATAAAATATTCAGTTTAGTAGATAATCGTGCATTAGATGTTGATAATTTTGGTGATGCCGGTGGTGGTACAAATGTTCAAGTTTTCAATAGTTGGGATTGTACTGCTCAAAGATTTTACATTTATGATATTTACGGCTCATACTACATAAAACCGGTATGTACTGATATGATGCTTGATATGAGTCAAACTACAAATAATCTTGAAGTATGGGGAAGAGGAGAAGATTGGGCTCCGCAGAAATTTGATATTCAAAAAACGACTAACCTAATTCATCCTGTCATTTCACTAAATAAGAAGAATTTTAATTTGGATGAAAAAGTCAGTGTATCTGCATCAGCAGACGGCGGTGTGGATTATTATGGTGTTCAGGTATGGAAAGGTGATAAAGTCGTATATCAGGAATCATTTACAGCTAACAAGCTTGATATTGATTGCAGTAAGTTAGGAGCAGGAGATTATGGTGTATTTGTAAGTTGCGTTAATAATTACGGAAGTATAAATACTGAAACCGTACAATTTCATGTAACATCGGGAATAACAAACGACATCGACCTTGACAATTCAGTAACTGTGGCTGATGCAACATTATTGCAAAAGTATGTTGTGGGTATAGCAACGCTTACAGATGACCAGAAGTTGCTTGCTGATTGCAACGGTGACGGAGCGATTGATGTTCGAGATGCTACATACATTCAGAAAACTATTGTAAAAATACCTGTATAAAATTTAAAAAATTCATAAATATTTTCACTCAACAAAAAGCCACGGCAGATTTTTTACTTTCTGCTGTGGCTTTTTAAATTGAAAATTATGATTGAATGTAACATTGTTACCGTCTGCACAATTATATATTAAAATAACAAAAACAAAAATACAGTTCCGCAGAGGATTGCTATTAATGCTCCGACTATTACATCACGCACATAATGCACTCCTGCGCACACTCTTGACACGGAAATCATAACCGCAATGAAGAGGTATGCAATTCCTGCCCACACATTGAACCGCAAAATTGCCATTGCAATGATGAATGCGCTTGCGGTGTGGCGGCTCGGCATACTGTCGGGCTTGCTGTTCTTTGCAAAAACAGGCGCAACTCCGTACCGCACATACGGGCGTTCTTCTTTTATGATAATTCGCAGAAGTGTTATTCCCCAAAACACCCCCGCAGGTACAGTCAGCGACTTTAAAAACAAATCTTTTTGCCACAAAAATGTATATACAAGCAAAATCGGATAGCTTGCAAATACTGTCAGCGGAAAAATTTTATATACGAATTTCAACACATTTTTTGCGGATTTGTTATTCTTGAAGAAATCGGTCAGTTTAATATATTGTTTACGGCTAATTTTCTACATCTCCCAATGCTTTTTACACTCAGATTTTAACATAACCGTTACACTATTTCAATATTATATTTATCAAACCAGTAGTCAAGTTCGATTATATACGCAAGAATCTGCGGTGCTTTCATCAGCTGACCGTACCACGGATTTGTGATTTTATCGGGATTTTCAATGATATCTTCAATCCCTTTTCGGTCAAGCAGTTCGTTTAGAATTGAACGCTTTTTAAGAATTTTTCTAACCCTTTTTACACACTCATTGAAGTAAATCGGATTGTGCGTTTTCGGGTACGGGCTTTTCTTTCGCCAGCAAATTTCTTCGGGCAGAATATCCTCAAAAGCCTTTCGCACAATTCCCTTTTCACGGTTGCCCCATGCCTTTAATTCCCACGGCATATTGTACGCATATTCAACAAGTCTGTAATCGCAGAACGGCACTCTTACTTCAAGTCCGCTGAACATTGAGCATCTGTCTTTTCGCTCAAGCAGACATTGCATAAACCAGTAAAAATTCAGGTAGAACATCTCTCGCATTCGCCTGTCAAGGTCGGTGTCGCTTTTAAGCTTTGGGGCAAGGCTTATTGTGTCAAGATACCTTTGTCTGACATACTCCTCACCGTTTTTCAGCACACCGTCCTTGAGAATGCTCCTGCGAATATCCTGACTTTTTGACCAAGGAAAACAATCCTCAAAAAGTATTTCATGGTTGTGATACCACGGATATCCGCCGAAAAGTTCATCGGCACATTCTCCTGAAAGTGCAACGGTGTAGTTTTGCTTAATTTCTTTGCAGAAGAGCAAAAGTGACGAGTCAACATCGACATACCCCGGCAAATCCCTTGCCTGAACACTTTCATAAAGTGCGTCGCACACAAGCGTGTTGTCAAGGACAATTTCCCTGTGCTTTGTGTCGGCATTTTTTGACATCATCGAAATAAATTCGTAGTCGGGAGTAGGCTGAAAATTGCTCTTTTGAAAATATTTTTTGTTGTCACGGTATTCAACCGAGTAGGTGTTGATTTTGCCGAGTTTGTGTTCCTTGTTGTACATTGATGCGGTCTTGACAATAATGCTGCTGTCAAGCCCTCCCGAAAGGAAAAAGCACAGCGGAACATCACTCACAAGCTGTCGCTGAATTGCATCAGTCAGCAGATATCTCGTCTTTTCAATGGTAGTTACTTCATTGTCTGTATGCTCTTTTGCCTCAACGGTGTAGTATTTTTTTCGGCGAAGCTTTGAGTGCCTATACATTGCACATTCGCCCGGATTAAGTTCAAATACTCCCTTGAAAACTCCGAACGAAGGCGTTCTTGCTGGTCCTAAAAAGAAAATTTCATTGAGTCCCTGTTCGTCAATTTGAGGCTTTACAACCTTGCTTGCAAGCAACGCTTTTATTTCTGACGCAAACAGCAAGCCACCGTTGTATTCGTAGTAAAACAGAGGCTTAACGCCGATTCTGTCCCTGCACAAAAACAGCGATTTGTCGCTTGTGTTGTAGATTGCAAAGGCGAAAATTCCGTTCAGCTTTTTGCAGCAGTCCGCACCGTATTTAATGTACGATTTCAGCACAACCTCCGTGTCGCTGTGACCTCTGAAATGAAAACCCAATGCCTTCAGCTCCTCACGAAGCTCGGCTGTGTTATAGAGTTCGCCGTTATAGACTATTACATAGGTCGTGTCCTTGTGACGAACCGACATCGGTTGTTTGCCGTTTTCACGGTCAATTACAACAAGCCGCCTGTGCATAAGCGCCGCCCCTCGGTTAATGTACAAACCGTTTTCGTCAGGGCCTCGCCTGTCAAGCGTTTCAGACATTCTGTTGAGCAAATCAATTCTTTCGCTCATATCCTGTGAGTGGTCAATCCATCCTGCTATTCCGCACATAAAGTAACCTCCGTCAATTTTGTTTGTAATTTTTGAGTGAATATAAAAAGCATAAAGCGGTAAAAAGCAAAGCCGCTCCCGAAAGGGCAGTTCCTCCGAAAAAACTGAAATTTTCAACCGTTGATGTTGAAAAAACATCGGTTGTGACGGAGAAAAGTTTTATTCCTAAATGCGTAAGCAATGTGGCGATAAATCCTTGCAAAATTCTGAAAAAGAAAAATAACAGTTTATTAACCTTAATTTCTCCAAGTGCCGAGAAAATCTGAAAATGTACGCAAAGTCCGCCAAATCCTGCCGAAAATGCAACAAGTTCAATCGGCAAATCTTTCGATACCGCAGTAACCGCATTGCAAACTTCCGTGAGTATCAAAAACGGTTTTTGAATATTTTCATCCGTAATGTGTGAGCAGAAAATCTCAGTAAATGCCGAAAACAGCACCACAAATGCGCAGATTGCAAACATTCCCCTTGCACCGTTAAGAACAGACTTTACAAGTGCGTCGCCTTTTTGCGGAGTGCTTATTAATGTTTCTGAATTGGAATTATCATCAAGTTTGTTTCTGCAAACGAATTTTAGAGTAAATCCAAGCATAAAAACCGAAAAGCATTGGGCGGCAAATATAATAAACCCGACTTCAATGCTTGAATAAAGCTGTGCACCGATAAAATTCACAAGAAATCCCGGTCCCGAACACACCAAAAACAGACCTGCCCGTTTACACTCACTTTCACTTGCCGCACCTTTTTTATAAAGCGAATTTACCGTCTTTGCACCAACGGGATAACCTCCGACAAGCGAGAGAATTATTGCCGATGCAAAGCAACCGTCAAGTCCGAAAAGCGGTTTTGTCAGCCATGAAAGATGTCTGCCGATTTTTTCTGCAAGACCGCTTTCTGTAATATATGAGGCAAGCACCATAAAAGGGAAAAGTGACGGTACAAGCGTTGAAAGGCACAAGCCTATGCCGTTTTCAGCACCCTTTGAACATTCTTTTGAAAACAAAAGAGCCGTAATGCATAAAAGAAAAATTCCGATTGCTTTAAAAATATTCACCGCCTTTACGGCACTTTTACTCAGGAACATATTAATCACCAATTAATATATATGACGGCAGTTGCATAAAAATAAATGAGAAACGAAAACAGGGGAGATTTTTTTGCCAAAGAAGAAACGAATTGCCGATAAAAACGAAAGATTGCCTTCTCCGATGTTTGATATGGGAACAATGCCGTATATAGAGATGCTCGGAAACCGCAGAATAACCGTTGAGGGTTCAACGGGGATTTTGCTCTATGACAGCGAAAGCATAAAAATTAATACCTGCAAAACCGTAATTTCATTTTGCGGCAGAGGAATGACATTGAAGTGCATTTCAAGCTCCTGCGTTGAAATTGAAGGCTTTGTAACCGATATCAACTTTCTTTCGTGAGGTGAAACTATGCTCCTTAAAATAATACGCTTTCTCAGAGGAAGTGTGGACTTTACCGCAAGCGGAAAATTTCCCGAAAGATTTATGAACATAACCGCAAAGAATGGTGTAAATCTTTGGAATCCCATTCCTAAAAAGAACGGAATATCAGCCTCAATGTACCTTTCAGACTATAAAAAAATCAGAATACTTGCACGCAAATCAAGGGTTCAAACAAGAATAACAGCCAAACACGGACTGCCGTTTATTATTAACCGCTATAAGAAGAGAACAGGACTTTTTGCAGGTGCGGTATGCGGAATTATTCTCTGTATTTTTCTTTCAAATTTTATCTGGTCGGTAAAAATTTCGGGTACAGAGGAAATCAGCAATACATATCTTGAATCGTTACTTGGTGATAACGGGATTTCTGTCGGTGTGTGGAAAAACAATCTCGATACAGATCAGATAGAACGCAATATTCAGCTGAAATGTGACGATATCCGCTGGATGAGCATAAACATAACGGGCAGTCTTGTCACGGTTGAAGTTAAGGAAACCTACAAAAAGCCGAAGCTTGACACCTCAAAAAATCCTTGCAATGTAAAAGCCGTTAAAGACGGAGTCATAACACGGATTCAGGCATATAACGGCAGACCTGTTGTTACAAAGGGCAGCGGAGTTGTGAACGGTCAGATTCTTGTCAGTGGGCTTGACGAAACCAAGCAGGGCGATATGCGTTACTTGAGAGCAAACGCAAAGGTTTATGCCGACATTACCGAACAGCAAACGCTTTCAATTCCGAAAAAAGTAACCTACAGTTACGCTGACGAAAATTATGTTGATAGAAAAAATTTCAGATTTTTATGGCTCGATTTTCCCTGTAACCTTGCCTTTGAAAACTACGACAATTTTGTAAGCACAGTTCACGGAGAAAATCTGTTTATAAATGATGTTGTTCTGCCGGTAGGACTTAAAATCAGAACCGACCGTGAACTTGTAACAACCGAAAACTCTGTAAGTAAAAACAAGGCTGAGGAGATTGCAAAGGCTGATTGTATTCTCTATGAGATTTTTACAAAGAATAAAAGCAAGGTTATTTCAAAACAAATTTCCGTTAAAGAAAATAAAGACAGCTACAGGGTGATAACAGATTATATTTTTAACGAAAATATTGCAGATCAGGTTGATTTTGATGTGACAGAATAGAAAAGTTGTGTTATAATCAATTTGTATGTTTTGCTTTGAACGACTGAAATTTTGCAATCGGACACAAACGGAGGGATAACTATGAGAATTTTATGTATAGGTGATGTTGTAGGCAGTATCGGTTGTGAATTTCTTCGCAACAATCTTCCCACGCTCAAAAAGGTGAAAGGCGTTGATTTTGTAATCTGCAACGGTGAAAATTCCGCTGACGGCAACGGACTGACTCCCGTATCGGCAAAGCATCTTTTTGACAGCGGAGTTGATGCAATTACACTCGGAAACCATTCTTTCCGCAGGAAAGAAGTCTATGACTGCCTTGACTCAAATCCATTCATTGTCAGACCCGCCAATTTTCCTGAAAATTCAACACCCGGCAAAGGTATAATTAATGTTGACACAGGGCGAAGAATTGTGTCGATTATAAATATTATGGGTAATTCCTATATGGATAACAACCTGAATTGCGCTTTTGAATGTGTAGATAAAATGATTAAACAGGCTGAAAGCAAAATCATAATTGTTGATTTTCACGCAGAGGCAACGGGTGAAAAAAGGGCAATGGGTTATTACCTTGACGGCAGAGTTTCCGCAATGTTCGGAACACACACCCATGTTCAGACCTCGGACGCACAGGTTCTCCCAAAGGGAACAGGCTACATAACCGACACGGGAATGACGGGTACAATCCATTCCGTTCTCGGTGTAAAGAGCGAAATCATAATTGCAAAGCTGAAAAATAAGCTTCCGCAGCGTTTTGACCTTGCAAGCGGAGAATGCAAAATGGAATGTACGCTTTTTGATGTTGATGACAAAAGCGGAAAGTGCGTTTCAGCCGAGTCAATGCGTATTGAATAACACAAATCAGCATAAAGTAAATTGTTTCCAATTGTCAAAAAATATGAAACAATCCCGATTAAGTCGGCTTTTTTTGCAGATAATTAGTGTATTATACTATTGCAAAAAACAAGCTGATAATGTATAATGTTATAATGTGAATTATTGTAAAACTGCGTTTGTCGGTGTTAAATCGGCTTATGCTGTTGATTAAGAAATGTACATTAAAAGGATGTGCCTAAATGATAAACGGACAAATTCTCAAACAGGCTGTTATTTCGGGTGCGAATAATATTTCAAACCAAAAAAACAGTATAAATGATCTTAATATTTTTCCTGTACCTGACGGTGACACAGGTACAAATATGTCAATGACAGTCAATGCGGCTGTTGCGGCGCTTGAAGATTTTGACGGTACCTGTGCAGGTGATGCCGCAGGTATCACAGCCTCTGCAATGCTCCGTGGAGCAAGAGGCAATTCGGGTGTTATCACTTCACTAATCTTCCGTGGCTTTGCCCAGGGACTTAAAGACATCGAAGAAGTTGATGGCAAAAATCTTGCCGCAGCACTCGGAATCGGTGTTGATGCCGCTTACAAGGCTGTTATGAAACCGACAGAGGGAACAATTCTCACGGTTGCAAGAATGGCTTATGAGGCAGGTATCGAAGCCGCTAAGTATGACAGAGATGTAGTGTCTGTATGGCAGACAATTGTTGATAAGGCTAACGAGGCGCTTGCAATCACTCCTCAGCTTTTGCCCGTGCTTAAAAAGGCAGGCGTTGTTGACGCAGGCGGTAAGGGCCTTTGCGTAATCTTTGAGGGTATGCTCTCTGTAATTAAGAACGGCATTATGATTGAAGCTGACGATGACACAGCTCCTGCAACCGTCAGCACATTTGAAAGTGCCGCCGCTGAATTTGACGATGACATCAGATTCACATATTGCACAGAGTTCATCGTTGGCAGAAATGCCGAGATTAAAACCGAAATCAGCGAGCTTCGCAGTTATCTTGAATCAATCGGTGATTGCGTAGTTGTTGTAAATGATGATGAGATTATCAAGGTTCATGTTCATACGGAACAGCCGGGCAATGCTCTTTCAAAAGGACTTGAGTTCGGTCAGCTTCTCACGGTTAAGGTTGAGAATATGAAGGAACAGCACAAGAATGTCAAGTCAACAAAGAAAAAGGCTGAAAAGGAAAAGTTTGTTCCCGCAGAACCTGAAAACGATTTCGGTTTTGTTGCAGTTGCCGCAGGTAACGGTCTTAAAGACCTCTTTAAAGACCTCGGTTGTGACAATGTTGTTTCGGGCGGTCAGAGTATGAACCCGAGTACAGACGATATCTATGAGGCAATTATGGCAACTCCTGCCAAGAATGTTCTCGTTCTTCCAAATAATAAAAACATTATTCTTGCCGCAGAGCAGACAATCCCGATGGTAAAAGACAGAAATGTCATCATTGTTCCGACAAGAACAATTCCGCAGGGTATGACTGCAATGCTCAACTTTGATCCTGAGATTTCTGCCGAAAGCAATGCACAGCTTATGACGGACGCACTTGCGTCTGTGGGCACAGGTCTTGTAACCTTTGCCGCAAGAAGCAGTGAATTCGGCGGTAAAAAAATCAAAGAGGGCGACATTATCGCTCTTGAAAACGGCAGGCTTACAATCACAGAAAAGAGCACAGTTAAGGCTCTTGTCAAGCTTGCAAAGGATATGGTCAGCCGTGATACTTCATTCATTACTCTTATCTACGGTGAGGATGTAAGTGAGGAAGAGGCAGAAAAGGCATACGGAGAGCTTCGTGAAAAGTTCGGTTCAAGAACCGATATTACTCTTGTAAAGGGCGACCAGCCTGTTTACTACTTTATTCTCAGCGTAGAATAAGCATTTAAATCGGATTTTTTCAGGGAGCATAATTTTTACGGTTATGCTCCCGTTTTGTATAACGGAGGTGCGGTATGACATCACTTTATAAAACTCCCGTTACAAATTTGAACGGAATAGGTGAAAAGCGTGCCGCACTTTTTGCAAGACTCGGGATTAAAAGCGTTGGAGATTTGATTAATTTCTATCCACGCACATACGAGGATTGGAGCAACATCAAGCATATTGACGAGCTTGAATACGGTGAAACCGTCTGCATAAAGGCTGTTGTCGCAACATCTGTAAACGATACCCGAATAAGCGGCGGAAGAATTATTTCCAAAACCGCAGTCTATGATGAAACGGGTTCAATTCAGCTTGTGTTTTTTAACAATAAATACATCAGCTCAATGCTCAGACAGGGCGGGGAATATTTCTTTTACGGAAAAATCTCATCCGACAGCTACGGAATGCAGATTGTATCTCCGACTTTTGCTCCTGCTGTCAAGGGAACGCAAATCCGTCCGATTTACAGACAAACGGCAGGACTTCCGAGTAAATCGGTTGAATCAGCCGTACGACAGGCACTTTCAATGCTGCCGTCAAAAATTAAGGATCCTTTGCCCGATGCCATAAGGGAAAGATTTGACCTTTGCTCACTCAGACAGGCATTGTTTGACATTCACTTTCCGAAGAACCGCCAACAGCTTGAAGCAGCCCGAAAAAGGCTTGTTACCGAAGAGCTTGTTGTGCTGAACCTCGGAATGAGAAATCTGCGTGACCACAGCAGGGGAGTAACCTCTCTTGAAATCACAAAGGATTATTCAAAAGAATTTGAATCGCTTTTGCCGTTCACAATGACAAATGCCCAAAAACGGGCGGTGTCGGACTGCATAAACGATATAATCAACAAATCATCTCCGCTGAACCGACTTATTCAGGGCGATGTAGGTTCGGGCAAAACGGCTGTGGCAGCCTCGGTCTGCTACACGGTTGCCAAAAACGGATTTCAGACCGCATTCATGGCGCCGACTGAAATCCTTGCCCGACAACATTACAAAACATTTCAAAAGCTTTTTGAAAATACGGATATCAAGGTTGGTCTGCTGACAGGCACACTCAGGGAATCCGAAAAAAAACAAATCAGAAAATCACTTGCAGACGGTTCAATTGATATGGTAATCGGAACACACGCTCTCATTACCGATAAAACCGAGTTTAAAAATCTTGCGCTTGCCGTAACCGACGAACAGCACAGATTCGGCGTTGCGCAAAGAGCAAAGCTTCTCGGCAAGGGCAACAATCCGCATCTGCTTGTTATGAGTGCCACTCCGATTCCGAGAACACTCGGACTTATCATTTTCGGCGACCTCGACATTTCAATAATTGATGAACTTCCGCCGTCAAGAAAACCCGTGAAAACCGTGTTGCGAACTTCTGCAATGCGTGGCGGAGTGTATGACTTTATCCGCAGTGAAGTAAAACACGGCAGACAGGCGTATATAGTTTGTCCCCTTGTTGAAGAAGGCGAGCTTGACGATGTTGCGTCAGCCGAAGAATATGCCGCAGATTTGATGTTGCGGGAATTTCCTGACATAGCAGTCGGCATTGTTCACGGACAGATGAAGTCTGATGAAAAAGACGAGGTTATGCGTAAGTTTGTCGAGAATGAGTATTCCGTTCTTGTTGCCACAACGGTAATAGAAGTCGGCGTTGATGTTCCGAATGCTACGGTTATTGTGATTGAAAATGCCGAAAGATTCGGACTTTCACAGCTTCATCAGCTGAGAGGAAGGGTTGGCAGAGGCAGTTCGCAGTCCTATTGTATTCTCATCAGCGACAAGGGCAGTAAGACAACAAGAGAACGGCTTGAGGTCATGTGTTCAACGAACAACGGTTTTGTCATTGCCGATGAAGATTTGAAAATGAGAGGACCCGGCGACTTTTTCGGTCACAGACAGCACGGACTTCCGCAGATGTCGATTGCCGATTTTGCCGACACAAAAAGCCTTGAACTTTCTCAAAAAATTGCAGACTGCATAATGGACCGTTACGGCGATATCCGAAACGATGAAATACGATTGTTAAAAGCAGAGGTAGACCGCCTGTTTGAGCGTGGCGGACAAAATGCTTTAAACTGAAAAACTATAAATGGGAGAATTAAGTAAATGAGAAAAACCATAACCAAAACACTTTCACTTCTCTGTATGCTTTGCATCATTATCTGTTCCGCTTTCACAACGGCAGGCGCTGCGTCCTATCCTAATGATGTAAAAACCGAGTCGGACTCAATCCTTCTTGTAAATATGGATTCAGGTCAGACCGTGTATGAAAAAGACGCCGACTCAAAGCGTTACCCTGCGTCAACAACAAAAATTATGACCTACATAATTGCGGTTGAAAACATAGCCGATCTTGATAATACAAAAATTCCGATTAAGCAGTCGGTTCTTGATGTTCTCAAAAATACAGGCAGTTCCCTTGCGAATGTTGAAAATCATGTTGGCAAGAGTATGACTGCAATCGATTTGCTTTACAGCATGATGGTTCCCTCGGGTAATGATGCCGCAATGGTGCTTGCCGATTATATCGGTGAAGGCAATGTTGATAACTTTGTCAAGCTGATGAATGAAAAGGCAAAGGAGCTCGGTTGTGAAAACACTCATTTTGCAAATCCTGATGGACTTCACGATCCCGACCACTATACAACCGCCCGTGATATGTACAAAATCACAACCTATGCGCTCACTCTTCCTCGCTTTGAAGAAATCACAAATACCTGTACATACACTTGTGACGGTGACGATACAGCCCTTGTAACAACCAACTACCTCATTGACGCCAACCGTGGCGGTGAGTATTACTATATGTATGCAAAGGGCATCAAAACAGGTACGACTAACGAGGCAGGCAGATGTCTTGTAACGACAGCGTCGGCAGACGGCTATTCATATATGGCAATTCTCCTTCACGCACCGTATGAGGAAGGTGTGACCGAGGATTACGCAACAATGACCGATGCGGCAGACCTTTTCCGCTGGGCGTTGACAAGTCTTGAAATGAACACGGTAGCCACCTCGTCAAAGCCGCTTTGTGAAGTAAAGGTTAACCTTGCATGGGGCAAAAACAGTACATTGCTTTATCCCGAAACCGACCTCAGTGCAATTGTTCCGAAAGACTGCACAGATGAGAATATAATTATTGAACAGGATATTCCCGAAAGCGTTGACGCCCCGCTTGACAAAGGCTCGGTAGTCGGCAAGGCAACAATCTATTACAAAGCAGATGCAAACAGCGAAAAGCAAAAGCTTGCCGAGGTTAATGTTGTTGCAGGCGAAAAGATTGAACGCAGCGGAATTCTCTATGTGTTCAACATCATCGGCACAGTATTTCAGTCCTATTGGTTTATCGTGATTATCGCTCTTATCATTCTCGTTCTCATCATTTACCTTGTTATTTCAAAAATTCACGGTAAGCGTAAAAGAAAGAAGAGAAATGTTAAGCATTACCGCAATCTCTGATGCAATAAAAGTGTAATTAAATTGTAAATTTTCTATACTTGAAATTTGAAAACGGTATGTTATAATTATTTTAGGGAATAATTATTCGGAGGTTTTCATATGAAGTGTCCATATTGCAGTTATGAAGAAAGCAAGGTTATCGACTCTCGTTCTGCCGATGACGGCGAAAGAATCCGCAGAAGAAGAGAGTGTCTGAGATGCGGCAAACGCTTTACCACACATGAGGTGATTGAAACTGTTCCGATAATTGTTGTTAAGCGTGATAAATCCCGTGAGGTTTTTGACCGCAACAAGCTTACAGGCGGAATTCTCCGTGCCTGTGAGAAGCGTCCCGTTTCAATTGAACAGATTGAAAATATGGTCAATGATATTGAGGCCCAGCTTCAGTCAAGCCTTGACCGTGAAATCACTTCAAAGCAAATCGGTGAGCTTGCAATGGATCAGCTCAAGAATATTGACGAGGTTTCATATGTCCGTTTTGCGTCTGTTTATCGCCAGTTCAAGGATATTAACACCTTTATGGACGAACTCAATAAGCTTCTTACTGAAAAGAAATAGTTTCTTATAAAGAATAATTCCGATACTGTACAGCCTTTCTCGGTTGTACAGTATTTTTTTGCGATGTACCGCAACTCTCCGTTCGTGCAGATAGTTTGCAATATCAAAAACATACTATGTCCGAGCGTAAGTATAGCGATTGCTTTTGCAATTTTAAATAGAGGGGTTCATCGGATGCCCACAAGTAACAGCAGAATATTTAAGCTAAGAGTGTTGTACGGAAAGCAACCTATGCAGTTAATTAAAAATTATACGAAAAAATCAAAAATGCCTCTTGACTTAAAGTCAACTTCATGGTGTAATATATTTCTGTAAAGTAAAAAACAAACTGAAAAATAGTAAAAATTCTGAAACAAAGGAGATTTACAATGGCAAAGTTAATTGCATTTTATTCACGAGCAGATGAAAATTATTTCGGCGGTCAGTACCGCTATGTAAAAGTCGGCAACACCGAAAAGGTTGCAAAAATGATTTCAGACCTCACAGGAGCCGATATGTTTAAAATTGAGCAGAAAGTTCCGTATTCCGCAAACTACAAGGAATGTGTTGCTCAGTCGGTTAAAGACCTTAAATCAAAGGCAAGACCCGAACTTGTTTCATTGCCGAATCTTGACGATTACGATGAAATTTATCTCGGCTATCCAAACTACTGCGGAACAATGCCTATGGCGGTTTATACTTTTCTTGAAGCATTTGATTTTACGGGCAAAACGATTCATCCGTTCTGCACTCACGAGGGAAGCGGACTTTCAAACACAGTCAATGATATTAAAAATACTGCCAAAGGTGCAACCGTAACAAACGGACTTCCCTTGTTCGGAAGTGATGCCGATAAGGCAGAAGGCATTGTTAATGATTGGATTAAAAAAATTTAATTACACAAGAAGATAATATTATGAAAATTGCAGACAAGAATGAATTTGAAAAGCAGAATTTATTCGGCACAGGCACTCCCAATACAGCTTATGCAAAATATTTTATCGGAGAGTCATACCTAAATTCACTCACAAAGCCCGAGGACGGACTTCACCTTTTAAATGTAACATTTGAACCGAGTTGCCGTAACAACTGGCACATTCACCACGCAAAGAGCGGCGGCGGTCAGCTTCTCATCTGCACGGCAGGTGAGGGTTGGTATCAGGAAGAAGGCAAAGAGCCTGTAAGCCTTACACCGGGTAAGGTAATCGTAATTCCAGCCGAGGTTAAACATTGGCACGGTGCTAAAAAAGACAGCTGGTTCTCACACATCGCAACTGAAATGCCGGGCGAAGAATGTTCAAACGAGTGGTGCGAACCCGTAACCGATGAAGAATATAATAAACTCGGTTTATCGAAAGGCGGCTTCTGAATATGAAAAAAGTTATCGTTTATTATTCTTATCGTGGCAACACAAAAAGCATTGCCGAGATGATTCAGAAAAGCACGGGTGCTGACATTGCAAGAATCGAAACAGTAGTTTCGTATAACGGTGATTACAACTCGGTTGTAAATCAAGGACAGGTTGAAGTGAACAGCGGCTATTGTCCCAAAATAAAACCGCTTAATATTGACCTTAGCAAGTATGACGAGGTAATTCTCGGAACACCTGTTTGGTGGTACACTTTTGCCCCTGCAATGCACACATTTCTCAAGGAAAATGACCTTTCGGGCAAGACGGTTTATCCGTTTGCAACTAACGGCGGTTGGATTGGTCACACATTTAAAGATTTTGCAAATGCCTGCGGTACAGCCGATGTAAAGCAGGGAATGAATATCCGTTTTGATGAATCGGTCCTGCGTACACCAAAGTCTGAAATTCAAAAATGGATTGATTCAATTAAATAAGCCTTTCTGTAATGCGGTTCTACCGCAAAATAAAAAACTGTACAGCCGATTATGGTTGTACAGTTTTTGTATATTGAGCAAATAATTTGTTATATGAGCATTGCTATAACTTGTTGCATTGTGTATAATACGATTAAAGGTTGGTGCTTTAGGGGGGCATTAAAATGCAAAGTAAACGCATTATTACAAACTTTCTTGCCGTTTTGATGATTATGCTATGTGCTTTCCTTTCAGGGTGTGGCTTAGATAATTTGCCTAAAGGCGAATTGATTGATTCCTCAATATCTCCAAATGGAAAATATACGGTTAATGCTTATCTTTGCTCAGGAAATGCGACTACGGATTTTTCGGTAAGATGTGAGGTAGTGGATTCCGAAACAAGTAAATGCCGTAATATTTATTGGAAATATCATCAGGAAGATGTTTCTTTATACTGGAAATCTGATGAGGTTGTGGTAATAAATGATGTTGAACTTAATGTTTTAACTGATAAATACGATTGGCGAACAGATTGATAATTACATGAACAACAATTTGAATGGGTGAATGATGTTGAATTACACTGTAGCTTATTTTTATTCAGAGGGTAATCCGTTTGGCATAGTTTTTCTAATATTATTGATTCTGTTTCAATTATCAAAATTGATTGTTTCACATATATTAGATAATCGACAATTTGATTCTGTTGAGGTGGAAACTTCTTTTACAAATAAAAGACAAAACAGAATTAAACATTTTGTTTATGATTCTTTAATGGATTTGCCAAGTAGTAGTTTTGTACTTGTGCTTGACAAAGGAACTAATTTAGTTTCTCCTGCAGTTTATACAAAGCAAAACAACAGAATTTCTATGATTAACCGAAATGCCGAATATACTGCATTTGAACACATTGAACTTTCGGACGATACTTATTCAGGTGAATATACCTTTATTAGAACTTGCAAAGTAAAAGACAAGAAAACAGGTGAACAGGTTCTTTTCGCAGCAGTTCCGAATAGAGAAACGAATATTCTTGCATATTCCGATTCTGCACATAAAGCCGACAAAACCGTAACTTTCGGAAAATTCAGAATATTCTGTTTTGTCGAATCTGAAAACAGTCCCTATACTGATTTGCTTGCTGATTCCGAAAAAATTCATCTTGAAAAAACAAAAAGAAAAGGTATGCACTTTATAGGCTTGAATGAAGTTATAAAAACAAATCCTAAGTCTAAAAAGTAATACAAGATATAAAAAAACTGTACAGCCGATTATGGTTGTACAGTTTTTGTTTTATATGTTATTTTATCGGAATGTAACATTGTACGAATTTGCACAATTTGAGCCGTAGGGGAGTGTTAATCCTACCCGATAAAGCCTTGAACGAACACAATAACAATCAGCACGGGGAGTGCGTATTTAAGGTACGGTTTCAGCACTCTTGAAAGTTTAAGACCTTTACCCGTGTTACATTCTTCAAAGTAATTGTCAAAGCCCCAGCCGAATTTTGTTGTGCAGAACAGGAGATAAACCATTGCGCCAATAGGAAGAAGAAGGTTGCTGACAACAAAGTCCTCAAGGTCAAGCACACCCTTGCCGAGAATGTTGAAGTCGCTCCAAATGTTGAATCCGAAAATACACGGCAGACACGCAAAGAACATAATAATTCCGTTGATTATTGACGCCTTTGTTCTGCTCATGCCGAATGTGTCGGTAAGAAAAGCAACAAGGTTTTCAAACACGGCAATAACCGTTGAAAAGCTTGCAAATGTCATAAACAGAAAGAAAAGTGTACCCCAAATCCGACCGCCTGTCATATTTACGAAAACATTCGGAAGCGTCACAAAAATAAGGGCAGGTCCTTGGTCGGGCTGAACGCCAAATGAAAAGCAAGCAGGGAAGATGATAAGTCCGGCAACAATTGCAACAAAAGTGTCCAATGCACAAATCTGAACAGCCTCACCGTAAAGCGTGCGGTCTTTGTTCATATAACTGCCGAAAATTTCCATTGATGCGATTCCGAGTCCGAGTGTGAAGAATGCCTGACTCATTGCAGATGTGATTACCTTGCCGAGTCCTACATCTTTAACCTTTCCGAAATCGGGAACAAGATAAAAGCTCAAGCCTTCTCCCGCATTTGAAAGCATCATACTGTTGATTGCAAGAATAATAATCAGTGCAAGCAACGCAACCATCATAACCTTGCTGACCTTTTCAATGCCTTTTTGAAGTCCTCGACTGCATACAAAAAATCCGAATACAACGATTATCGCAAGCCATATAATCATCTCAACAGGCGATGCCATAAGGTTGTTAAACACTCCCGAAACCTGTTCTGAGTTCATTCCGCTTTTAAATGTTCCCGTTGCAAATTTATAGAAGTAATCTAACATCCAACCCGAGACGGGTGAGTAGTTCACTAAAAGTGTACCATCGTATGAGTCAAAACAAATTATACATAAAGAAGTATGTCGAATTATAAATAGTTATGTTACGAGCCAGTAGGCTCTTTTTTTATACCCAAATTTAGGTCGTAAAAGTCTATTAACAGGTAATTTGTATAAATATAAGTATTTTATATTGCCAGATTTTACAAAAATAAAACAACGTTCAAAATTATATTTACAACTTTGCATAATGTGATATATAATAACACTATGCAAAAAATATATGCTAAACCAATAACATATTCACCGTATAACCAAAGTGAGGTGATAAAAACAATTTTTAGTAAAAATTAAGAAGAGGTGATAGTTGTAAAAAGAAAATGAGATTGTTACAGGTGAGCCTGATGAGGGTGAATCGAAAACAAGATACAAGAAAAGAAAGCGAACAAGATGAAATGTAAAATTCATCAAAAACAATCGCTCTATGGTTAAGTTTGTCGAGATAAATAGGTCATTTAGAGAAAATTTCTCCAAATAAACGGATACATATTGACTTTTTTGTAATTCTCCTTTACAATATTAAATAAGAAGGAGAGATTGATAATGCTTATTAAAGTGACAGTTGAGAATTTTAAATCGTTTTCTGAACCAACAGAGATGACTATGATTTCTTCTACAAAAATTCAAAAAGGCACTGATCATAGGGTTAAAATTAAAAGTACGAATATACTTAAATACGCAGTAATCTATGGTGCTAATGCGGCAGGTAAATCTAATCTTATTGATTTTTTTTGGTTTTTGAAAAGTACGCTTAATGATACAATTCCTATGGTAGCTACAAAATGGTTTTGTAAATGTAAGGAAGAAAATATAAATAAGAATAGCTCGTTTGAAATTCAGTTCACGATTGGTGATAAATTCTATGCTTATGGTTTTACGGCTTTATTAAATCAACGAAGAATCACATCTGAGTGGTTATATGAGCTTTATCAAAATGGTAATGCAAAATGTTTATTTGAAAGAAATGAAGAAGAAAAATTTCCACACTTGGGCGAAGATGTAAAATTAAACAAAATTGATGAAGCAAAATTCAAAACATATACTGATGATTTTGATGGTAATGAATCAATTTTGTTTCTTACGGAAATGAATAGAAACAAAAAATATTCTGAAGACTCCAAGCTGGTTTTCTTCAAGGAGGTTTATAGTTGGTTATCACAAAACATAATTATCGTTAAGCCTAATACTTCTTTTGATAACTTTCAATATTATAATGATGAAACATCCTTAGAGTTAATCAATAAATTAATAAAAACCTTTGATACTGGTATTGATAAAGTTAGAGTTGAAAAAACTGATTTTGAGGAATTTAGAAAAGCTTTACCGGCTAAGGTTTTTGATTTAGTTATGAAGGACATACGAAACAAGATGGCTCACAAGTCATTATATTCTTCGGCACGAATGACCATGAGAACTGACAAAAGCTTTTTTACTGTTACTTTGGATGACGATGAACCGATTGTATCTACTTTGAAACTCTATCATGGAAAATCATTTTATGATTTTAATTTCGATGAAGAATCAGATGGTACAAGAAGAATTTTCGATTTACTCGATATGTTACTTAACAAAAACGATGACATTATTTATGTTGTTGATGAATTAGAAAGAAGTCTTCATCCAAAACTTACAGAACATTTTCTTGAGCTTTTTATGAATTTCCATAAAGGCCATAAAACTCAGTTGTTGTTTACAACCCACGAAGCATCTATTATGGAGCAAAAGCTTTTTAGACGTGATGAAATATGGTTTGTTGAAAGAGATGGAAATAACACAAGTAATGTTTATTCGTTGGATAAGTTCAAAGAAAGATATGATAAAACATTGAGCAAAGCTTATCTTGAGGGGCGTTATGGTGCAATTCCTGTGTTTTCTAATTTTGATTTGACGGAGGAATAAATATATGGCACCGGTAAGAAGTTATTATAATTGGAATCAAAGAAAGAGCGACACAAATGAGGCTATAGAGCCTTATAGAAAGTATTTCTTTATTTGTGAAGGTGCAAATACTGAAACGTGGTATTTCGAAAAGCTGGTTGACTATAAAAAAGAATTGGGAATTAATCCTAATATTGATATTCGCTTTCTCGAAAAGACTCAACAAGATAAGAATATATCTTTCCCCAGAAGACTTATAGAGTTTGCCGAGGAGCAAAAACTTAACTCAGATATATCTTTTGATGCTGAAATGGATAGGATGATTATCGTTTTTGATGCAGATATTTTCGAAGAAAAAGTTAAGGATTTTGATGAAGTTGTAGCATTTGGAGAAAATAATAATATACTTGGTATATCTAATCCTGCATTTGAATTGTTTTTACTTTTGCATTATAAAGATGCTTATGAGAAATATATTAAACCAAATGAAAAGGAGATAATTTCTAACGAAAAGGTAGGAAATCAAAGATATATAAGAAATTTGTTTACTCAGGTGTTTGGTATTAATCCAAAGAAAAATAAATCTATAGGAGAACTGGTTAAGCAAGTTGATTTTGCAATCGTTGAAGAATGCAAAATTAATGAAGATATCCACCAATGCTCAGGACAGGTAACTTGTAACATTGCAAAGATAATCAATGATATTCGCAATAACAAAGCAATTTAATAATACGCAAAAGAGTTAAGTCAAGAAATAAAAATTTCTTGGCTTTTCTTTTTGCGATAAAATAACAGAAATGGAGGTATGAATAAGTGCCATATATAGACCCTAAAGTAGTGCTTGAAGCAAAGAAAATGAACTTGCTAACCATTCTTAAAAACTTTGAGCCACACGAACTTGTAAGACTTGATAAGAACAATTACACCACACGAACACACGATAGCTTGAAAATTTCAAACGGAAAATGGATGTGGTTTTCTCGTGGGATTGGAGGTACAACAGCTCTCAATTATCTAATTGAGGTTAAAGGTTATAGCTTTATTGAAGTGGTGGAAACAATCACAGGTAAACAGGTTGTAGTTGTTCCAAAACCTATCAAACAGGATAATAAATATTATGAAAGACCACTTCTACTATATCGGTTCAGTTCATTATAAAATGATTAGATTTTTTGTCTTGACAACTGAATCACTATATTCTATAATGGAGATGAAGTGAGTCCGGTGTTTTAATATTTCAAATCTTGAAAACTTTTAATTTTTTATTAACAGGAGATAAAAGATGAAGAAACTAAAAAAGATGATTGTGTTGGGTATGGTCGTTCTTTCTTTGATGTCTGCTCTTACTTTTTCAGTATTCTCTGCCGGTAATGTTTCAGATACAATTATCAACATTAGTGCGAGAAGTAACAACGGAGGTACTCCGTGCAGATCTATTTGGCGTGAGAAGAAAGATTATACATCTGTTTGGTGCGAAAACAAGAGCACATCAGGAGGTTCTCTGAGTGCTTGGGTTCAGCGTACAAATAATAAGAATACTTCCTCCGTAAAAACTGTAGACAGATATTACGGTTCATGGAGCTATAATGGGGCAACTAAGAATATGAAAAATTTACCAAAGGGTACATATTATTATTTGCCTAACTATGTTAAAGAAGACGGCTATAAATATGCTACTTTGGGCTACATTATGAATAAGGAAGCTGTGAGTTACCACATAGCATGGAGTCCTGACAGCATATAAAATATTTGTGGCTTTGTAAGTTATGCTCTGTGCCTTTTAATGAAGTTTTGACTTTATATATGCGCGCAGAGCATGACTTTTAGACTGCGGTAGGGAGTTGCTTATAGAGGTGTTTATATATTGAATAAAAAAATAACAACCGTAATTATTTTGATTATCATCTGTGCTTCATCTATAATAGTTTCCATCTTATACTTGATAAAAAATGATATTATTGACATCAACGATATATACACTAATGCTGATGCAAAAAACACACAGGTTGCAAATGGAAGTAATATCTCTTCCACAGAAAATTCAGCGTTGGGCTCAAAAAGTTGTGTTCTGCTTGAGGAAGGTGCTGAATACGATACTATGTACGACGATAGAACAAGCATTTATGTTAAATTAAATGATATAAGCATTTCAAAAAACAAAGCAGAACTTCCCGAATTTGACACATTTGAGGACTGGGATGAAATTAAAGATAGCCAAGGAAATATTACAAATGAATATTCATATGTAGTGCTTAACATTACAATGATGAATAAAGGAAATGAAAATGTGGAGGTATCATTGAACAGCTTACTTTTGCATTTTGGTACAGACGGTGGATATAACGAAGCACGAAGTTTTAATTCAAGTGAGAAAAAGACTTCAAAAAATTATTTTGTAGAAAAACTTGAACCCGGTAAAAAATTGAATGTTAATGTAGCATATGTTGCTGAGGACAAACAACTTAATGAGTACAAAGACCAACTTTATTTGATGACAGTGCTCTCAGGCAATCCTTTAGGAGAAGGAACTATGCAAGTCATCAAATCCGAAAAATAATAAATGGAGAATGATAAAATGCAAAGAATGATTAAATTCGAACTGAAAAGAAGTTTTAAAAACAGGCTGTTTTTAATTTCTTTGCTAATTTCATTAGCATTGGTAACATGGTATTCGATTGAAAGAATACCATACTGTGTGCAGTTGAATTCTGAATTTTTAAATGATGAAAATTTAATGGGATTTTTTGAAATTTCATATACAAACTGGATTGGCAGTCATAATATCTATCTTCAGCAAAACATTTTTTATATGGCTATTCCAATTCTCGCCACTTTGCCATTTGGTAGTTCCTTTTATGATGATATAAACAGGGGATATGCAAGGAATGTGTGCGTTCGTGCCAAGAAAAAATATTATCTTGTGGCAAAATACATAGCTGTTTTCGTAAGTGGTGGTTGCGTGGTTGCTATTCCAATGGTTCTTAGTTTTCTCATTTCTTCAATATTTTTACCGACAATGCTTCCTGAAGCATCTTATACATTTACTAACATATATCCTGCGTATAAGTGGGCTGATTTATTTTATGTGCAACCGTTATTATATACATCGATATATATTTTTATCACATTTTTGTTTTCGGGAGTAACAGCAAGTTTGTCATTGTTTATTACATTCTTTTTAAACAGAAAATTTGTGACTTTTGTTTTTCCTTTTTTCATTTACATTTTTTCATCATTTTGTCTTGAAATGTTGGGATTTGATGCCTACAGTATCAGAAATCTTGTCACGACTACAAGTGAAAGTGGGACTACCTTTTCTGTAACAATTTTATTTTTGATTTTCTTTTGCCTTTCATTTTTTCCGTATTATTTTATTGGAGCGAAAAAAGATGTTTTTTAAAGCGTGTAGAAAAACTTTTGTTGCAATGACATATTTTAAATATTTGGTTGTTTTCTGTTTACTCTGCAGTTTTGTATTGTTTTACTTTTTTGCTTTTTTAAAAAAAAATATGATGGATATAACAGACAACATATGTATGGCAGATTTTGTGGAAGCCGCCGGGGGTCACACGACAACTATCTTTTTTGTACCAACCGCCGCATTACTTTCAACGATATTTTCCGAAAAAAACAGTAACTTTACAAATGCCTATATTCGCTTTAGATTTAGAAATACATTGGTTGTCAGAAATAGTTTGAAAGTTCTTGCTTTTTCTGTGGCTTTTTGCATTTTATTCCTCGTCGCAGTTCTTGGTATGTCGAGATTTTTTTCACGAACAGTAATTAATTGGAATTCATATGAAAGCTATTATTATCTGTGTGAAGGATGCATAAGCAATGTAGGCTTTGCAAAAGTAGTGATGAAAACTTTTGTATGTCTTTTAATTCCTACAATATTTTTTTCTGAATTAATATGTGCTTTTGGCTGTATAATAAACAAAGTATTTCCGTTCTTAGTGACGGTCACAACATGTATTGCAGTTTCATTTGATGGTGATTGGAATATTGACTTTTGGCTCTTGATTTTTGGGACAATTATAGTATTCGTACTAAATTTATTGTTCATGAAAAGAAAGGATTTTTTAAATTGAAAGTTCGTCTTTTTTTTCGTTTGCTTTCGCATGATATAACAGAGGGAATCATACATAATCGTAAATTTTTTATTTTTGCTGCGTTGCTGTTCATATTTATTGATTTCGTGTATTGGCATAATATTAGCTTATATTTTAGTGATTATAATTCGGTTGTAGACTGCGGTGTTCTGGATTTTTTTATGAATGTTTTTGCCGGATGTGACCCTTTTGATCCGGAGGCAAATAAGGGTGTAGATATTCCCATAACGTGGTTTTCTTTTAATGTACTTCCTTATTTGTTTGTGGGATTATACATTACAAACGATTTGCAGACAAGTGCCGATACCTTTATTTTGCGGGTAAAATCCCGATATTTATGGTGGTTGAGTAAAATAGTTTGGTGTGTTGTTTCTTCAACTTTGTACTATTTACTGTTTTTTGTAATTTCGACAGCTTTTACATTGTTTTCCGGTAATTTTTCATTAACTCAAAACAGTTTAATAACTGAAGAATTTTTGGAGCTAAGCACTTATGGAAAAAGTATGACAGAAATTTTCATTTCCTCAGTACTGTTACCTTGGATGATTACAACTTGTCACATGACATTTGATGCAATTATCAGTATTACATTTGGACCTGTTGTCGCGTTTTTGATGATAGTCTGCCTTATGACCACATCTGTGTTTTATTGCAGCGAATTTTTGCCGTTTAACTTTTCAATGTTGATAAGAACTGATTTTTGCGCCATAAATAATATATCAATATATACAGAACTGGAGGTTGCCTTTTTAATAATCATTATATGTTTATTTTTAGGCTTGCCAATTATCAAAAGAAAAAACATTATTTAAAGTAGGAGAGATTTATGAATATAGAAATTTGTAATTATACAAAAAAGTTATCAAAAAATCTTGTACTGGAAAATATAAATTTATCACTTTCCGGAGGAAAAATTTACGGTTTTGTAGGTAAGAACGGTTCGGGGAAAACTATGCTTATGCGTGCAATTTGCGGACTGATTTTACCTACCAGTGGTTTTGTAAAAATAAATAACAAAATCATAGGAAAAGACATATCGTTTCCTGATAGTGTTGGGGCTTTAATTGAAAATCCGGGGTTCATTTCTGAGTACTCCGGTTTTCAAAATTTGAAGATTCTCGCTCAAATACAAAAGAAAATAGACGATAAAAAAATAGTGGATACTATGAGAATGGTAGGGCTTGACCCAAACGAAAAGAAGAGTTTCCGAAAATATTCACTTGGTATGAAACAAAAACTTGGAATAGCAGCAGCGATGATGGAAGACCCTCAAATACTTGTTTTAGATGAACCTTTTAATGCGTTGGATGAAGCTTCATGTGAAAATGTCAAAAAAATGATTTTGTCCGCAAAAGTTCCCGATAGAGTTGTGTTGCTGTCATGTCATGACAAAAATCAGATTAACGCTCTTTGCGACGAAACTATAGAATTAGCGCAGGGTAAAATCATCAGGAGAGATAGTCTTTATGAGAAAGAAAAATAATTTAAAAGTTATTGTAACGCTCCTTATTGTAACAGTATTATGTATATGTGGTGTCATTAGGTTTTTTAGTATCAATTCAAAATATCCGCAAAACGAAAAAGTTGTATATAAAATGGGCGATTCATTTGTTTGTCAAAATGCAAAATTCACTATAACAGATACATACATGCTTAAGCGTATGGACATTATGAATGATGATGATTTATCAGAATATTTGGAAGAAAATTCTGACTATTTGAAAAGTGAAGATTTGAATCTTGGCTTAATAAAAATTATAATTTCCAATACAACAGATGATGAAATAACTGTTGATTTAACAGCTTTTCATATTGAATCAGGTGCTTTTTCATTACAATTTTATTACCCGCTCGTTATGTATTACAATGATTGTGGAATGTATATTAAACTTTCAAAAGGTGAACAAAAAACGTTTATTGCACCCGTTCCTATCTCTTCTGAACAATTTCTCAATTATGATTCCACCGATATTAGAAACAGAACGTATTATTTGGTATCATCTTTATATCCTCAAAAAATAATGTCAGAAGTCAAATTTAATTAAATTCAAGATATTTAAATTGGTCAAATAAATAACAATGTTGGTTTAGCATAATTAGTGCTGAATTACTTGGACATTGAAAAGTTGCCTCGTTGTATAATCATGACGAAAATCTGATTAACGCAAAACTGCAATACAGCAAGGTGTCGTAATCCGTTTCTTGTTCAAGCTTGAAAAAATATTTAAATTTCCTTTTAACGGTAAACTATTGTTTTTTCTCTTGTGTTCGTGCCGCATTGTATTTCTCGTCTGAGTTTGGTTGCAACGGCGGCGGGCATATTCACGGGCAGCTTGCACATTGATTTCATCATTCAGTTTGCCGTCAATCTCACTGTGCGGCGATATTAAAAACGGAAGTGGATTTCTTTTCATTTTGAAGTCCCTTCCGTTCATTTTTCTTTTCGTTTATCTGCTTTACGGCGGCTTTATACCGCGCCAAAGTTTCCTTTACAGACTTTGAATAATCCGTTATGCTCCACTTGCCGGTTTGAGTGTGTCGAATATGATAGTTGATGATTATCAGCCTTTCACGCAGGGTTGGTGGTGATCTGTTGACTGAGCCTGCACAATCTTAGCAAAGCATTGCTGTGCTTGGATTCAAATACCTTGTCACAGCCCTTGCAGCTAAGTGAAAACGGCTCGCCAACCTTGTGTTTTCTCGCCTTTATCAACTGATAGCATTCCCTGCTTTTTAGACGGGCTGTTTCAGCTGCTTCTGCCGCTTAATTTCTTCCTCGCTCAGCTGAGGTTGAGGAATTTCAAACTTGCCGATGAAATTGAGATAGATTTCAACCTCCTGCATACGTTCTCCGTCAATATAATACGGAGCGTGAACTAAAATTTTGTCGATAAACTCATTTATCATCGGCGTAGTAAGCTCGGAAAAATCGGTGGTTATACATCTTTGCACCGCAATCGGCACAATAAACAAGACCCGTCAGCGGATTCGCCACTCCGGTGGTGTCAACACGTCTCGGCGTTTTTGTCAGTTTCTGAGCAAGCTCCCAAGTTTCTCGGTCAATGATTGCTTCGTGCGTGTCATTGAATATCAGCCAGTTCTCCTGCGGATTTTTCACTGAGCTTTTGTCCTTATATGATTCCTTGTGCGTACGGAAATTTACGGTGTCTCCGCAGTATTCCTGTTTTGCAAGAATACTGCGGACAACATATCCGCTCCAACTGAACGGGTGGGTAAACTCCTTTTTGTTTTTCCTTATTCCAATTCCTTTTTTGTAAAGTAAACAGCCGGGGTTTCAACCTTGTCATCAAACAGCGTGCGGGCTATGTCATAAGGTCCGCAGCCTTCTATTGTGAAATGGAAAATTCTGCGGACGACTGTAGCCGCTTCCTCATCAATCAGCCAATGATTTTTGTTGTTCGGGTCTTTCTTGTAACCGTAAATAGCCGAGTTGGTTGTCGGCTTTCCCGATTCGTGCAGATAGTTTGCAATATCAAAAGCATACTATGCCCGAGCGTAAGTGTAGCAACTGGTTTGACGGTTATGTTACAAAAACAAATCCACGTCTAAAAGGTAACACAAGATAACAAAAAACTGTACAGCCGAATATGGTTGTACAGTTTTTAGTTTTATATGTTATTTTATAGGAATGTAACATTGTACAAATTTGCACAATTTGAGCCGTAGGGGATTGCTAATCCTACCCGATAAAGCCTTGAACGAACACAATAACAATCAGCACGGGGAGTGCGTATTTAAGGTACGGCTTCAGCACTCTTGAAAGTTTAAGACCTTTACCCGTGTTACATTCTTCAAAGTAATTGTCAAAGCCCCAGCCGAATTTTGTTGTGCAGAACAGGAGATAAACCATTGCGCCAATAGGAAGAAGAAGGTTGCTGACAACAAAGTCCTCAAGGTCAAGCACACCCTTGCCGAGAATGTTGAAGTCGCTCCAAATGTTGAATCCGAAAATACACGGCAGACACGCAAAGAACATAATAATTCCGTTGATTATTGACGCCTTTGTTCTGCTCATGCCGAATGTGTCGGTAAGAAAAGCAACAAGGTTTTCAAACACGGCAATAACCGTTGAAAAGCTTGCAAATGTCATAAACAGAAAGAAAAGTGTACCCCAAATCCGACCGCCTGTCATATTTACGAAAACATTCGGAAGCGTCACAAAAATAAGGGCAGGTCCTTGGTCGGGCTGAACGCCAAATGAAAAGCAAGCAGGGAAGATGATAAGTCCGGCAACAATTGCAACAAAAGTGTCCAATGCACAAATCTGAACAGCCTCACCGTAAAGCGTGCGGTCTTTGTTCATATAACTGCCGAAAATTTCCATTGATGCGATTCCGAGTCCGAGTGTGAAGAATGCCTGACTCATTGCAGATGTGATTACCTTGCCGAGTCCTACATCTTTAACCTTTCCGAAATCGGGAACAAGATAAAAGCTCAAGCCTTCTCCCGCATTTGAAAGCATCATACTGTTGATTGCAAGAATAATAATCAGTGCAAGCAACGCAACCATCATAACCTTGCTGACCTTTTCAATGCCTTTTTGAAGTCCTCGACTGCATACAAAAAATCCGAATACAACGATTATCGCAAGCCATATAATCATCTCAACAGGCGATGCCATAAGGTTGTTAAACACTCCCGAAACCTGTTCTGAGTTCATTCCGCTTTTAAATGTTCCCGTTGCAAATTTATAGAAGTAATCTAACATCCAAGCCGAAACAGGCGTGTAGAACATCATCAAAAGGTAACAGCCTATCATACACAGCCAGCCGTGAATATGCCATTTGCTCTTTGGCTTTTCAAGTGTTTTATAGCTTAATACGGCACTTTTTCTGCTTGCTCTGCCGACTGCAAGCTCCATTGTCAGAACGGGGATTCCCATAAGCACAAGAAAGGCAAGATAGAAAAGCACGAACAATCCGCCGCCGTTTTCGCCCGTAACATACGGAAAACGCCATACATTGCCTATGCCAATCGCACAGCCTGCACTTACAAGGAGAAAACCTGTCCTCGACTTAAAATTTTCTCTTTGCATAAATATTCTCCTTAAAAATACTGTTGCTTTAATTATACAAAATTTTCACCGATATTTCAAGGAATAAACTTTTTATTTATGCAATTTGACAGAAATTAAAAAGCTTTGTATACTTTTATTACAGAAACATTTAAGCCTTGTTTAAGGTTCTAAATATATAATAGAATAAGAAAACTTTCGGGAGGTAACCAAATGCGACTTTTACTTGCAGCGGACGAAAAAGAGCTTTCAAAGGCTCTCACGGCAATTCGTTAGAAATAACAGTTGTATTTTAATATATACTTTAAAATCTAATATAAAATGGAACACAAGTAATGTAAAAATGTAAGTGTTCCATTTTTGTTTTTTAATATAAAAACTTAATTTAATTACAAATAAATTCCTTTTACTCCCAAAAATCGACATTTTATTCCAGAGTATATGGGCATTTTTATTTGGATATTATACAATGTTGATTGCTTGTTGCAACAGCAAAATTTTTATGGAGGTTATATCATTTATGAACAACAAGAATTCAAAGGTTAAAAAGATTGTAATAGCTGCAATGGCTGTAATCTGTGCTTTTTCATCAGCAACAGCAATTACAGCAGGCGCAAAAACCACTCAGTATAAGCATACTGTTTGTGTCGGTGGATATCCAGGCGGTAATGATGCTACTTGGCTTTCAATTAAGAAGAACGGTACTTATACCTATGATTTATTTGATGGATATCCAACTATTTTTAACAAAAAATCCAGCACAGTAATAAAATCAAGGGTTGAACATAAAGATAAGAAAGATAGGACTTATTATCAATCTTATACTCTTAGGAGTAACTATTCTGCGCCTGTACAAGTAAAATATGGCAATCTAAGATCAGGAAGTTGGCGTGCGGATTATAGATATGTGAGTGGCGGTGGTTGTAGAGCTAATGTTACAACCATGGAAAAATATTAATGAATTTATGGAGGTTGCCATATATATGGTAACCTCCATGCTTAGTAAATAAGTTAAATGTAATAAAAGTGTAATAAATGACATCTTGATATTGAATTTTAATTGATAGAAATTATAATTAAAATATAATATAAAACATACAACAGGAGTTTGGCGATGAAATTAACGAATGTGAATTTTCTTGCAAAAGCAAATGCCAAGATAAATAAAAATGAAAAGGGAATAAAAATTGTTTCAGCATTACTTGTAATATCAATAACCTTGATTTCGGCATTTTCAATTACCGTCACAAAAGCTGTAAATGAGTATAAAGAGGATTATCGTGCAAGAACACTTGAGGTTGACCCTTGGTTAAGCAAACTTGACGATAATGTTATAGAAAGTATTAAAAATACTGAGCATGTAGTTGATATTTTTCCTCTTGAAGGAATCAGAAATGAAGCTTTTAATATTGTTCAGTCCTCGGATGAGAACTTACAAAAAATGATTGATCAAGAGAAAAATAATTATTTAAATATTTGGTCATTGTTTAAAAATGAAAAACGCAGTGTTATTGCAGGAAAAACTCTTGATGAATCCCCTGTGTTAAGCTGTGTTGTCCCGAGTGATTTTTATCCTTTTGAGGTTGAGAATGAAAATAAAAAGCCTGATTATATTGACGGGGAAGGTCTTATAGGAAAAACGATAACTGTAAAAGCGATTAATAATATGCTAATTCAACCTTATAATATTGATGGTTCATCAGAAAGCGGTTCACTTGAATTGCCTGCAATTGAATATAAATTAAAGGTTGTGGGTACTTATTATCTGTCACCGACCGAAACAGGCTATTATGATTCGATTTATATTTCAGAGGAAACAGCTACGAAAATATTAGATGACGCACTTACAAAAGGCGGATATTCAAAAGATAACGAAACCACTATCGGCAAGTGGTGGAGTGATTTATCGCTGAGGACTCACTATGTTGTTGTTGATGATTTTGAAAATATTGAATCGGTATATAACGCACTCACCGATATGAATGTATGCTGTGCCGATGACTCCGAACTCGGAATACAGGACAGCATAGTAAACGCTTCAAATATATTCAGCTTTGCAAGCGTATTTCTTATTATTTCAACAGTGTTGCTTTCTGTGATTATGATTATACAATCAACAGCAAACGCACTTTCACTTCGTAAATCCGATATAGGCTTGCTCAAAGCGATAGGTTATAAAAACAGTCAGATATTTGCCTGCCTTTACTGCGAACAGCTTAGAGTTACATTTACCGGATTTGCGGTTGGAACAATTATTTCGATTATAGTTACGGCTGTTTCAAATCTTTTCTTTGCAAACAGAAACTTCATAGACCGTCTGTACATTATCAATTGGGGAACTTTCGGAATCCTGCTTGCAATTTCGTTTTTGATAGTGACCGTTGTTCCGCTGATATGTCAGCTCATAGCATTACGCAAGCTGAATAAAATTCAGCCCAAAGACGCAATGAATGAATAATTTTGAGGGTAAAATAATGAAATCAATAGAATTAAGAAATGTTTCAAAAATATATAATAACAAAGTAACCGCCGTGGATAATGTATCGTTTACATTGTCAGAGGGTGAATTTGTGGCTGTTATGGGACAGTCGGGCAGCGGAAAAAGCACTCTGCTCCAAATGGCAGGTTTGCTTGATAACTGCACTTCGGGTCAAATCCTCATTAACGGAAAAGATGTGTCGTCACTCGGCAAAAACGAACTTGCCGACACAAGAATGAATTCACTCGGATTTGTCTTTCAGGCATTTCATCTCAATCCGCATCTCAAAGTTTTTGAAAATATAATGGTTCCAATGCTCATAAACGACCATTTCAAAAACAGAGCCGAAATGAAAGAAACTGCCGAATTGCTTGTGCAGAAAGTCGGTCTTACACATCGCATTGATCACTATCCGAGGGAACTTTCAGGCGGTGAACAGCAGAGAACCGCCATTGCAAGAGCACTTGCCAATAATCCCGACTTTATCCTTGCCGATGAACCTACAGGCAACCTTGACAGCAAAAACGAACTTATGATTTTTGAAGAACTGAAAAAGCTTACAGAGTTTGGCAAGGGTGTTCTTGTTGTCAGCCATAACGATGCCGTAACCGATTTTGCAGACAGAATTTGCGTTATGAAAGACGGCATTTTAGAGGAAAATTAAAATGAAAAATAAAAAACTCGGTATGCTTGTTAAAGCCTCAATTCTTTCACGAAAAGGTGCAACAATATTTTTTTGTTGCTTTATGGTTATTGCAACCATTCTCGTTCTTGTGTCGGCAGGAGCGGTTATGCCGCTGAAAAATAATATTGACCAAAACATAAATAATCATATTCTTAACAGAGAGTTGAATTTTGAGATAAACGAAAATACTCCTCAAAATGAAATTGACGATACAATTTTAAGCATAAAAAGCATTAAACACATAACGAGTGTTTATAATGTGCCTGCCGAACTTGATGTGTCGGAAACTTCAGGAGTGCTGTTTTCAGCTTACACACTAAGTTATGTTCACGAGGGGTATAACCTTAAAATAACAAGCGGAAGAGCTTTCAAAGAGAATGAAGAAAATGTTGCAGTTGTTCCCGAAGTTTTAAAGGATTTTAACAGCGAAAGTCAACGAATCAATAAAATTGACGGCAAAACGCTTGTGGGCAAAAATCTTGTTTTCGCTGATGAATCGGGCAAGGAACATAAGCTTAAAATTGTCGGAGTGTATAACACATCTGACCCGATTTTTACAGGCGATCAGATTCTTATTCCACGCAACAGTTTGATTAAGTTCAATAATGAAGTTATTGCAAATGCCAAAGGTGCGACTTCAATAACTTCCGATAAGGCTTATAAAATTCTCGTTGATGATGCAAAAAATCTTCAAAGTGTACAATCCGAGGTTTTCTCATATTGCGAACCGTATACAATGGATTTGAATTTTGATTCTCAGTCATACAATATCGCACTCATAATCATTATGGGTTCAATTGTATTTTTTGCATTGTTCGTAATTGCGGGACAGTATATGTTCGTCAAGAGCAATATAAACAGACGAACCGAAGAGCTTGCTTTGTATCGCTCACTCGGTTACAAGTCTAATCAACTTTTCTATATAATATTTGCGGAATATTTCCTTATCGGAATAATATCAATTGCAGTCGGTACAATTTTGGCTGTGTTACTCGATATATTACTTATAAATCCGTACCTTATGAATCTTGTGGGCAATACAATAATGGAAATGACCGTGAATGTTTCGGCTGTTTATGTACTGCTGTTCCTCGTGATTTATTTGATTGTACTTGCAATCGTCAGCATTTGGGCAGTAAAACGCTCTGAAAAAACGGATTTAAGCGTGTTGCTTAGAGAAAGATAATTCTATAGCAGAAATAAAACTCTATATTATTATTTAAAGCAGAAATTCTGAAATAATTCGGGATTTCTGCTTTTTTTAAATTTCATTTAAAGTTTGTAAATTATTATATAGACACGGTAAAGAAAAGGTAAAGACAGGGAGGTCTTACAATGGGCGTTAAAAATATATTCAAGCGTTACGAACTTAAATTTATGCTGACAACACAGCAGTACATTAACAATCCGAAACCTATAAAAACATGAAGCCCCCACACATTTTCGTGTAGGGGCGGTTTTCTTAAACAAAGAAATTGTCCTTATAATTAATATCTTTCTCCGACAGCAACAATGACACTTCTGCCTGCCATATTAATTCGTTTGTCATAGAGAATAACATTTCTGTCCTCAAGGATTACATCCTGAGGCTCGTTGCCTGTGTTGACATAAAGTTTCCAGTGGTATCCTTCGGGAAGGTCGGGAAGCTCAACATTTACATAATCCCAATAAGCATTGATGCCAAAATAAACAAACTCATCAAGTCCCTGTTGTTTAAGACTTGCACCGGCATACATAATACCAATCATTCTTGTATCATCGTAATATTTGGCACTCCACGCAACATTTGAATGGATGCTGACAGGCGGATAACTGCATGTTGACTTGCCTCTGCTGTCTGTGATAATGTGGAATCTCTTTCTGAAAGCAATCATATATTTAAAAAATTCAAATACATCCTTATGCTTTTCTTTTCTTGTCCAGTCAAGCCATGAGATAATGTTGTCCTGACAGTAAGCATTGTTGTTGCCGAACTGAGTGTTGCAGAATTCATCACCTGCAAGGAAAAGAGCAGGTCCCTGACTGCACATAAGAGTTGCAAAGGCATTTTTAACCATTTTTATACGAAGCTTGTTAATGTTGTAATCATCGGTTTCGCCCTCTGCACCGCAGTTCCAGCTGTTGTTGTCATTAGCACCGTCAGTATTGTTCCAGCCGTTTTCAAGATTGTGCTTTTCGTTGTATGAATACATATCATAAAGAGTAAATCCGTCATGACAGGTAAGAAAGTTTACCGACGCATTGTAGCCCCTGTAGGTAGGGTCATACAAATCTCTTGAGCCTGTAATTCTCTGAGCCGCATCCCATGCAAGGTGGTTGTCGCCTTTAAGAAATCTTCTGAGGTCGTCACGGTATCTTCCGTTCCATTCAGCCCATCTGTTCCATGACGGAAAACAGCCGACCTGATAAAGTCCGCCTGCATCCCATGCCTCTGCAATAAGCTTTACTCCGCCGAGAATCGGATCAAACGCAAGGCTTTTGAGAAGCGGAGGCTTATCCATAGGAGTACCGTCCTCGTTTCTTCCCAAAATTGACGCAAGGTCAAAACGGAAACCGTCAATGCGGTATTCTGTTACCCAATAACGCAGACAGTCAAGTATAAACTGCTGCACAATCGGCTGATTGCAGTTGAGAACATTGCCGCAACCGCTGAAATTGTAATACTTTCCGTCCGGAGTGAGCATATAGTAAATGTTGTTGTCAATGCCCTTGAACGAGAAATACGGTCCCATTTCGTTGCCCTCTGCCGTGTGGTTGAACACAACATCAAGGATAACTTCAATTCCGTTTTCGTGAAGCTCACGAACAAGCTGTTTAAGCTCTCTGCCTTCGTGATGATGCTCGTGGTCGCTCTCATAGCTTGTGTTCGGAGCAAAAAAACATACGGTGTTATAGCCCCAGTAATCGTAGAGCTGACGCCCGTCATAATTACGATATGAGCCCATTTCGTCAAACTCAAAAATAGGCATCATTTCAACGGCATTGATGCCCAGTTCTTTAAGATAGGGGATTTTTTCACGGATACCTGCGAATGTACCTTTGTTTTTAACGCCTGAGGAGCCGTCCTGAGTAAAGCCTCTTACATGCATTTCATAAATAATAAGCTCTTCAAACGGAAGCTTCGGCTGAGTGCAGTTGCCCCAGTCATAGTCGCTGTTTACAACTCTTGCCTTATAAACACCCTCATGCTCCTGCTTTTTACCCCAGCCGCTCTGACCGATTACAGCCTTTGCGTATGGGTCAAGAATGTATTTCTTTTTATCAAAAATAATGCCTTTTTCGGGTTCATACGGACCGTCAAAGGAATATGCATACTCAAAATCAATCTCATCAAGACCGAACACGAGCATTGAATAGGTGTTGCCGATTTTGTAAGAATCCGGAAATCTGAGCCTTGCATACGGAATTTTTGCATAAGGTCTGAATAAAAGCAATGTACACTCAACTGCATAAACCGAATGAATAGTAAAGTTTACACCGCCGGAAACGGTTGTTGCACCGTTTAAAAGGAAGTTGCCGGGTCTGACATCGAAACCACCTACATTATCGGTCGGCTTTAAATCCCTCAACATAATATTTAATCCCCCTAAGTTACTCTCAAAAAAACAAAAATTCAGTCATAACACAACATATGTCTATTTTATCATATTATGTGATTTATTCAACACACTATTTGCAAAAATATAGTCTAATCTTGTCATCACGATTAAAAAGTAGTATTTTTACACAAAAAAAGACCGGAATAAAAAATATATTCGGTCTTTTTAATCATTTGCTTACGCTTATTGTCAACCTATAAAAGTAAATCTATCTGTTTTTTTGCCGTCAACATTAACTTTTTCGGCAAACATTTCGACAGGTCTTGCCCACACTTCACTTGTGTTGTGGAGATTTCTGTAAATTACAAGTTTTTCACCTGTTTCGCTGTGGGTTGCAAAGTTGATAACCTCATATTCGCCACCCTTGAAATGTAGGTAAATACCCGGCTTGATTTCTTTTGTCGTATTTTCGGCATTGTCCGAATTGCTTTCACAGCAATTTTCTGTTTTAACAGCTTTAACTGAAGTTTCTTCATTTGCAGGAGCTTCGTCAATTTCAGCTGCCCTGCAATCTGTATTGTCTGCATTGAAATCAACCCTGAAACTTCCGTCATTAACAACAAGAATCCTCGACTGATACGGCTGCATTTCAATTTCATAGTAACCGTTTACATCAATAACTTCGTTGCCGTTGAGAACATCTGTAAGCTTTGCGTTGCAGCCTGTGTCAAAACCTATTCTTTCAACACGGTCTGTAAGGTTGAATGCAACAAAAACAGTCTGATTGTCGGTTTTTCTTCTGTATACAAGCTTTTCATTCTGAATATTTATGTTTTCAAAATCGCCGTACTTGAGAGCTTCGAGTGCAAGTCTTACTACACCGAGTTTTTTGATATGCTCAAGAAGTTCATAGTTCGGGTTCGGGATGGAATCAAGGTCAAGACAGGGACGAAGCTCATAATCGCTGTAGGCAGTTCTCATACCCTCAATGCCGAATTCACTTCCGTAGTAAATTGACGGTACTCCGGGCATTGTATACATCATCGTGTAAACATTGTTGAGATGATTTTTGTCTTTAAGCATACTTGCAACACGGTTTACATCGTGGTTATCAACGAAATTATATGTGTAGATGTTTCTGTAAATACCGCCGTTAGCAAACTGTCTGTTAAGAGAATGAGCAATTTCAAAATAGTTGTGGTCATTATGGCTTGAATAAATGCCTTTGTAGCATTCGTAGTTTGTAACCGAGTCAAGCACATCGGGATTTGCCCAATGATTGTAATCGCCGTGGGTAATCTCGCCGTAGAGCCAGAAATCGGACTTTTTCTCTTTGCAAACATTTTTTAATTTCTTGAAAAATTCAATGTCAATGCAGTCAGCCGCATCAAGGCGAAGTCCGTCAATATCAAACTCATCAATCCAAAATTTTGCACAGTCAAGAAGATAGTTTACTACCTCGTCATTGTGGAGATTAAGCTTTACGAGGTCGTAGTAACCTGCCCAGCCCTCATAGCTGAAACCGTCATTATAAGGACTGTTGTTCCAAAAGTTTAAATTTTCAAACCAAGACGCATATCTTGAATTTTCACGGTTCTGCTGAACATCTTTGAAGGCAAAGAAATCTCTTCCCACATGATTAAAAACGCCGTCAAGCATAATTCTGATGCCGTTATCGTGAAGTGTTTTGCAAATTTTTTTGAAAGATTCGTTATCACCGAGCCGACAGTCGATTTTTTTATAATCAATAGTATCATAGCCGTGTTTTGAACTTTCAAAAACAGGGTTGAAAACAAGTGCGTTTACCGACATTGACTTCATATGGTCAATCCAGCCGTAAATTTTGTCAAGTCTGTATTCCTGTTTGAAATCATTCTCCTTAGGTGCTCCGCAAAAACCGAGCGGATAAATATTGTAAATTACGGATTCATTTATATATCCCATTATATTATCTCCTTTTTGCACAGAATAAAGCAATGTACGAATGCAGTGTTTTGTGTACATTAATCATGATTATAACACTAAAATTTCTATTGTGCAACTGAATAATTTGTGTTACAATGTAACATATTGATGATTTAAAAATGATTTTAAAAAAATCTCGGAGGAACAAAATGCTCAAAATGCCCGAAAACAAAACAAGAAAAAAATTAAGAATCACACTTTGCGTGCTTTATCTCGTTGAAATCGTACTCTGTGCGTTGCCGTATTTCCAGTACATTGACGAAAAAAATGTACTCCATTCTTATTCCGTATTTGATATTATGTCTGTATGGGGACTCAGCGGTTCAAATGATGCGGTTTTTAAGTATTCGCTCTTTATGCCGATTTTCTTCATTATTCCGATTGCAGGATTTTTCTTCTGCGCTCTTGACAAAGAACGCAATATGAAGAATATCGTTTCAATCATCTGCTGTCTGCTCGGTGTGCTTTCAATCCTCACAATGGTAAGCTATACAATCAGCCTTGCTTCTGTAATTGCACTTCTTTTGTACATTCTCATCTGCTTTCTCACAACGCTTTCAATCTTTGCAAGATTTACCGACAAAGATGCTACAAAAGCTCCTGTTAAGCAGAAAAACACAGACCCGAACAGGGAAGTGTAATTTTACAAATTAAAAATTGAAAACGAAAAATTGAAAATTTCGGTCGGGAACACAGCTTGCTTAATGCAAAACATTGTTTTCCCGACTTTATTTTATAAAATTAAAACACGGCAGTTCATTATCTGAAATGATTGCCGTGTTTATTTTTGCCGATTTTATTTTTAAAATTCCGTCAGAACAATGTGTGCCTGAGAATTATCGAGGACTAACGGCTTATCCATATCAACTCTCTTTAATTCTCCGTAGAGTCTGCCGAAAATTACGGTTGTTTTGTCCATATATGCCGCCATAGCCTCGCCTTTTACAGTGAACGGCTTGAATGTAATGTCAACTGCCGAATATCCCGCCTTAAAGTACCACGGTCTGTCAAGCTTTCCGCCTGTGCTTTTAACATTTATCTGCGACAATTTTACAAGATGACCGTCTGTGAAAAAGCAATTTTCGTTGCCGTAACGGTTGTCACCGACTCTGCTTGCAAGGCAGAGGGAAAAGCGTTTTCCGTCAATAAAGCAGTCGGAGCTTAATCTCTGATAATTATGCTTTCTCGGCTTTGAAAAGCGTGTCCAGTCAAAGTAAGCGTTTGTGGTTGTTTCGTTTAAAGAATATTCCATACCGCCAACACGGATAATTCCGCCTGCGACAAATTTGGGAACAAAGCGTTTGAGATAAAAATATTTTCTGTCTCTCTCAAACGGTGCAATTTCGTTAAGACTTTCGCCCGCCGTCTTTTTGAGATTAATGTTAAAGTAAAGATTTTTTATGCCGCCAAAGTCGATAAAATCACATTTTAAAAATCTTCCGTTCGGTGTGTTTGTCAACTGCAGCTGAAGTCTTTTGTCCGTGTACAAAAGCTCTCCCGAACTGCCAGATTCGGGAAGCTCGTTCTTGCTGAAAACAAATTTCTTTACAACACAATCATAAATCACACCGCCTCTTTTAAGGTCGGCAACCGCAATTTTTACCGCAAATTCCATGCCTAAATTTTCAACCGAAAGATAGAGCGAAACCTCTGTGTTGCTTATGAAATAGCAATCCCTTTCGCTGTGTTTTCCGCTTGTTTTGCTATGTTCGCTGTTATATTCAAAAACAGGCGTTCTTGCCCAGCCTGCACACATAACCTCTCCGTTTTCTTCAAAAACATTATGCTTTTCGGTTATCTCATGTTGCAAAACAATCCCTCCGTGTTCTCGTTTTTAAAATTTTCCATAAAATCACACCATACAATATACACAAAATGATTATGCTTTTCAAGAATTATAACAAAACTGTAAATTTCGTTTTCTGCCGTCAACGGTATATGTACTAATTTTCGGATTTCATGAATAATCTGTAATAATATCATATACCTGTGAGGGCGGTTTTTATGAAGAAATTTGTCATTTTGCTTTTAATCTGCTTATGTTTTCTGCTTTGTTCATGCAGTGCCGACACATCGGGATATCAAAACGAGCTTACCTGCACAGACTGGAGTGCAGAGCTTGACGGCGGCGGAAAGATAAACCTTTCGTTTGACGGTGGCAATGCGTCCCTTATTATGACGAGCGGAAAAGACAAGGCGGAGCTTTGCGGAAAATATGTTGCCGATGATACAACGCTTGTCATATTTGTGCCGAAACTTTACCGAAACTACACCTTTGAATATATTCCCCACGGAAAAAAGCTTGATTTGTCATACAACGGTTCAAAGATCACGCTCAGCCGTGCCGATAACACGCAAAAAACCGAGTAAATCAGCCGTTCAAAGTTTCTTATGTACATTTTGAGCGGAATACGCAGATTAACGAATAATTTTATTGATAAATAAAGTTGTGTGTGTTATAATGTTTTAAACTATGTTATTATGCCATTTTTGGATTTTTTCGGAGGTATTGTTTTGGTAGTGTTTGGAATTGATCCCGGATATGCCATTGTAGGTTGGGGAGCAATCAATTTTCAATCGAATACATATAAAACTCTCGGTTACGGTGCAATTGAAACTGTTGCCGGAACTGATTTTAACAAACGGCTTGAGTACATCTATGACGAAACCTATGCTATTCTCAACAGATGTCGCCCCGACGCTCTTGCAATCGAAAAACTTTACTTTCAGACCAATCAGAAAACGGCTATCAATGTTGCTCAGGCAAGGGGAGTAACCCTGCTTGCGGCACAAAAACTTAAAATACCAATCTTTGAGTACACTCCTCTTCAGGTCAAAACGGCTGTAACGGGATACGGCAAGGCTAAAAAACCACAGGTTATGGAAATGACCGCAAGGCTTTTAAAGCTGAAAGAAATCCCGAAACCCGATGATACCTGTGATGCACTTGCAATTGCAATCTGTCACACACAGGCGGCAGGCTCACAGCTCAGAAGAGTAATGTACGGAAAGGGACTTTAAATATGCTTTATTCCGTAAGAGGAAAACTTATTGCAATAGAATCAAATGCGGCGGTAGTAGAGTGCGGCGGTGTCGGCTATATGTGCCAGACAACAATGAACACACTCAAAGCCGTAAAGCTTAACACCGAGGTAACGCTCTACACCTACCTTAATGTAAGAGAAGATGCGGTTGACCTTTTCGGCTTTGCAACAAAGGCAGAGCTTGAAACCTTTAAAAACCTCATCAGCGTAAGCGGTGTAGGTCCAAAGGCAGGACTTGCGGTTTTGTCGGAGCTCAGTCCCGAACAGGTTGCAATGGCAATTGCCTCCGATGACCTCAAAACAATTACAAGAGCACAGGGAATAGGCAAAAAAATTGCACAGAGAATTGTTCTTGAACTCAAGGACAAGCTTGCAAAAGCTGCTAAAGAGGACAGTTCCTTTGCACAGGCAGCACAGAACAGCGTTAATGTTTCAACGGGAAATGTTCCGAAAGCAATCGAGGCACTCGGAGTTTTGGGTTATTCTCCTTCGGATGTTTCGCCCGTACTCGCAGCACTCGACAGCACCTTGCCTGTTGAACAGCTTATTTCGCTCACATTAAAACAGATGGGAAGACAGTAACATATGAGTAAAATGGAATTCTCGGATGAATTTGATTTTGAAAACAGAATAACCGATACTTCCGAAATTCCCGAAGATACGGCAGAGAGCGACAACCCTCTGCGACCGAAAACACTTTCGGAATACATAGGACAGGAAAAGGCAAAGGAAAACCTCAAGGTCTTTATCGAGGCGGCAAAAATCAGAGGCGAAACCCTTGACCATGTACTGCTCTACGGCCCTCCGGGACTCGGTAAAACAACTCTTTCGGGAATCATTGCGAATGAACTCGGTGTGTCAATGAGAATAACCTCAGGTCCTGCAATTGAAAAGCCGGGCGACCTTGCGGCATTGCTTACCAACCTTAACGAGGGCGATGTGCTTTTTATTGACGAAATTCACAGACTGAGCCGTTCCGTTGAAGAAATACTTTACCCTTCAATGGAGGACTTTGCAATTGACATCATCACGGGTAAAGGTCAGATGGCGGCTTCGTATCATCTGCCGTTGCCAAAATTTACACTTGTCGGAGCAACCACAAGAGCAGGTCAGCTGACCGCTCCTTTGCGTGACCGTTTCGGTGTGGTGTTAAGACTTGAGCTCTACACTCCCGAGGAGCTTGCACAGATTGTTGAAAGAAGTGCCGGAATCCTCGGAATAAAAATTGAACATGACGGTGCGCTTGAAATTGCATCCCGTTCAAGGGGAACACCACGAATTGCAAACCGACTTTTAAAGCGTGTGCGTGACTTTGCACAGGTTATGTCAAACGGCATCATCACACTTGAAACTGCAAGAACAGCACTTGACAGACTTGAAATTGACGAACTCGGTCTTGACCGCAACGACAGAAGAATGCTTGAGGCAATCGTTCGTTTTTACAACGGCGGTCCTGTCGGACTTGAAACACTTGCGGCGGCAATCGGTGAAGAGGCTGTAACAATCGAGGATGTCTATGAACCGTATCTTTTGCAGATAGGTTTTGTCAGCAGAACACCGAGAGGCAGATGCATAACTGCCGAGGCTTGCAAGCATCTCGGTTGTGAATTTCCTAAGGGCGTTGTAAATGCACAGCCAACACAGCCGACTCTCTTTGGTGACAGGGAGTCATAAATCAGTCACAATATGAGTGTATAATTCAACAGAGTGCAAGGCTTTTACTTGGGTTATATCGAAAATTTCAGTTTTGAAAATTTACAATCTACAAATTATTTAACGGAGGAATATATATAATGGGAAGATTATTCGGTACAGACGGTGCAAGAGGTGTTGCAAACGCAGAGCTTACACCCGAACTTGCAATGAATATAGGCAGAGCGGCGGCAATGGTTCTTATCAGCGATGAGGTTGAACACCCCACAATTTTAATCGGTAAGGACACAAGACTTTCGGGCGATATGCTCGAGGGCGCACTTATTGCAGGACTTTGCTCGGTAGGTGCAAATGTTCACATTCTCGGGGTAGTTCCTACTCCTGCGGTTGCTTATCTTGTAGGCAAATACAATGCCGATGCAGGTATTATGATTTCCGCATCACATAACCCGTTTGAATTTAACGGTATCAAAATTTTCAGCTCTGACGGATGCAAGCTCCCCGATGATCTCGAAAACAGAATTGAAGAAATCGTACTTGACCATGTTGTACCGTATGCATCAGCAACAGATGAAAATATCGGCAGAGTAACATATGATACAGAGGCGGCTGATTTGTATATTGACCACCTTGTTTCGGCAGTAGACTGCGACTTTGAGGGTATGGAAATTGCACTTGACTGCTCAAACGGTTCTTCTTCAAGAACAGCCGAAAAGCTTTTCACAAAGCTTGGTGCAAAGGTTCATATGCTTTTTGACGAGCCTGACGGTGTGAACATCAACCGTGACTGCGGTTCAACTCATATGAGCAAATTACAGAAGTATGTTCGTGAGCACAAGCTTTCATGCGGTCTTGCATTTGACGGTGACGCCGACAGATGTCTTGCAGTTGACGAAAACGGAAATCTTGTTGACGGCGATTACCTTATTGCAATCTGTGCAAATGATATGAAGCAGAGAGGCGTCCTCAAAAAGAATGCCGTTGTCGGAACAATTATGACAAACATGGGCTTTAACAAGTTCTGTGAAGAAAACGATATGCACTTTGTTTCAACAAAGGTTGGCGACAGATATGTTCTTGAGGCAATGATGCAGGAGGGCTACAACATCGGCGGCGAGCAGAGCGGTCACATCATTTTGCTTGACTACGCAACAACAGGCGACGGTCAGCTTTCAGGTGCAATGATTCTCAGCATTATGAAGAGAACAGGCGAAAAGCTCAGTCAGCTTGCAAAGATTATGGAGCGTTTGCCGCAGGTGCTCATTAATGTAAAGGTCAGCAGAGAGGGTAAGCTCTCATTCTATACAGACAGGGAAATCAAGGCTGAAATCGAAAGAGTTAGCGAAATCCTCGGTGACAGAGGCAGAATCCTTGTTCGTGTGTCGGGAACAGAACCTCTCGTAAGAGTAATGCTCGAGGGCGAAAACCTCGAAGAAATTCAGAACCTTGCGGAAGAAGCCGCACAGGTAGTAAGGGAAAGACTTGCATAATGCGATTATCTGATAAATGGAAAGATTATGAACTTATAGATACCTCTGACGGGGAAAGACTTGAAAGATGGGGAGATATAATCCTTATCCGTCCCGATCCGCAGATTATCTGGTCGAGTGAAAAGAAAAATCCTCTTTGGTATTCGGCGCATGCCCGTTACCACCGTTCAAATCGTGGCGGAGGAAGTTGGGAGCAGTACAAAAAAGTTCCCGACCGCTGGACTGTAAATTACGGCGACCTCGTTTTCAACATCAAGCCTATGGGATTCAAGCACACGGGTGTGTTCCCCGAACAGGCAGTTAACTGGGATTTTGCCGCAGAAAAAATTAAAAACGAAAACAGACCGCTTAAAATTCTCAACCTTTTCGGTTACACAGGCTGTGCAACTCTTGCGTGTATGAACGCAGGCGCAACCGTTTGCCATGTTGACGCATCAAAGGGAATGGTTCAGTGGGCAAAGGAAAATGCCGCATCAAGCGGTATTGCCGACAGACCTGTCCGTTGGCTCGTTGACGATTGCGTAAAATTTGTACAGCGTGAAATCCGCCGTGGCAACAGGTATGACGGAATCATTATGGATCCTCCGTCATACGGCAGAGGTCCGGGCGGTGAGGTCTGGAAACTTGAAGAACAGCTTTATTCACTCGTAACCCTGTGCAAACAGGTTCTCTCGGACAATCCGCTGTTTTTCATTCTCAATTCCTACACAACGGGACTTTCTCCCGCTGTAATGGAGTATTTGCTCGGAGTTCTTTTGCAGAAGAATTTCGGCGGAAAAGTATCAAGCGATGAAATAGGACTGAAGGTGAGCGACACGGGACTTGTATTGCCGTGCGGCTCAACCGCAATATGGGAGAAATAATAAATGAGCTTTATTTCACTTGACAACATCAGCTTTTCATATTCCGACATTGAAAGCGGTCAGCCGTACAAAAATGCGGTTGACGGTGTTTCTCTCAATATCGAAAAGGGTGAATTTGTTGCCCTTCTCGGTCACAACGGATGCGGAAAGTCAACTGTTGCAAAACATCTCAACGCAATGCTATTGCCGGATAAGGGCAAAGTGTATGTTGACGGAGATGACACATCAGATGAAAACAAGACATATGACATAAGAGAAAAAGTGGGACTTGTACTTCAAAATCCCGACAACCAGCTTGTTGCAAGCGTTGTTGAGGAAGATGTTGCATTCGGCCCCGAAAACCTCGGAATACCGCCAAAGGAGATACGACAGAGGGTTGACAATGCCCTCAAAGCCGTTGATATGTACGATTACCGTGAACACGCTCCGTTCAAGCTTTCGGGCGGTCAGAAACAGCGTATTGCAATTGCCGGAATTCTTGCAATGCAGCCGCAATGCATAGTTCTTGACGAACCCACGGCAATGCTTGACCCTAACGGCCGTGACGAGGTAATGACAACGCTTTTAAAACTCAACCGTGAAAAGAATATGACGGTTGTCCTCATCACACACTATATGGAAGAGGCAGTCCTTGCCGACAGAGTTGTCGTTATGGACGCAGGAAAAATCCTAACTCAGGGTACACCCGAAGAAGTTTTTTCACAGGCGGAGCTGCTCAAAAAGCACCGTCTTGATGTTCCGCAGGCAACAGAGCTTGCATACAGACTCAGGGGGTGCGGAGTGAAATTTGACAAACTTCCTCTCAATGCAGAGCAATGTGTAAAAATGCTTGAGGAGGTGCTGTCATGAGCAAGGTGCTTGAACTGAAAAATTTAAGCTATGTTTACGGAACAGGCACTCCGTTTGAGAAAATCGCTGTCAATAATTTGAGCCTTTCAATTGAAAAAGGCGAGTTTATCGGCATTATGGGACACACGGGCTCGGGCAAGTCAACACTTGTTCAAATGCTCAACGGACTTATGAAACCAACTTCGGGACAGGTCCTTCTTGACGGCGAGGATATCTGGGCAAATCCCAAGGATATCAGAAAAATCCGTTTCAAAGTTGGAATGGTATTTCAGTATCCCGAATATCAGCTTTTTGAAGAAACCGTTGCCAAGGACATCGCATTCGGCCCTACGAATATGGGCAAGAGCGGTGCAGAGCTTGAAAAAGCGGTAAATGACGCCGCAAGATTTACCGGACTTAAAGATGAACTTCTTGAAAAATCTCCGTTCGACCTTTCGGGCGGTGAAAAGAGAAGGGCGGCAATTGCAGGCGTTATAGCAATGAATCCCGAGGTTCTCGTTCTTGACGAACCGACCGCAGGTCTTGATCCTATGGGCAGAGATGTGCTGTTGAGTCAGATTGTGCAGTATCACAAGGAACGCAAAAACACCGTTATCCTTGTATCCCACAGCATGGAAGACATTGCAAGGGTTGCCGATAAGATAATCGTTATGAACAAGTCAAACCTCGTTATGTTTGATAAAACAAAAGAAGTTTTCTCAAAGGGACGAGAGCTTGAAAAAATAGGACTTCGAGTACCGCAGATAACAAAGATTATGCTTGAACTGCGTGAAAAAGGTTTTAATGTTCCCGAAGGAATACTTACTGTTGATGAGGCAATGGACTGTATTTCCTCACTGCTTGACAAGGAGGGTAAAATATGGTAAGAGATGTTGCGTTCGGTCAGTATTTCCCTGCGAACAGCGTAATCCACAAATGTGATCCTCGTGCAAAGCTGATTATGCTTGTCGGATTTCTCGTAATTATTTTCTGTACTTTTAATTATGCTTCGCTTGCGCTTGTTGTGCTTTTTACCGCACTTTTTGTTGCGGCAAGCAAAGTGCCTGCAAAGTTCTATTTCAAAAGCATGAAAGTAATTATATTTATTATAATAGTAACCTCAATTCTCAATGTTTTCTACGGTTCGGGTGATCCGCTTGTACAATGGGGAATTTTCAAAATCACCTTAAACGGCATTAACAGAGCAATTTTTGTTTCGGTAAGAATCATCTGTCTTATCCTTGCAAGCTCCTGTCTTACATTCACAACCTCTCCTACAGAGCTTACGGACGCAATCGAAAGACTGATGAAGCCGCTTGCAAAACTGCACTTTCCCGTTCACGAGATTGCAATGATGATGTCGCTTGCTTTAAGATTTGTTCCCACACTTCTTGAAGAAACCGACAAAATTACTCAGGCTCAAAAGGCACGAGGTGCCGATATGGAGTCGGGTAATATTATTCAGAGGGTAAAGGCGTTTATCCCTATTCTTATTCCGCTTTTTGTTTCGGCATTCAGAAGAGCCTATGAGCTTGCAACAGCTATGGAGTGCCGTTGCTACCGTGGCGGAACAGGAAGAACACGAATGAAAACTATTCATATGGCAAAGCGTGACTATGTATCTTTTGTAATGGTCGCACTTCTAATCGGCGGAGTGATTTTATGCAACATATTCCTGCCTGCGGCAGTTTAAGAAATCTTCTTCTCACAATTTCATATGACGGAAAAGAGTTCCACGGCTGGCAGATTCAGCAGAACGCAATGACGGTTCAGGAGGCTTTTCAAACTGCTCTTTCAAAGATTATCGGTGATGACTTTGATGTAAAGGGATGCAGTCGCACAGACAGCGGAGTTCACGCAAATATGTACTGCATCAGTCTTAAAACAGAGCATCCCATAAAGCCCGAAAGACTCAAGGCGGCGCTTAACCGCTGGCTGCCGCTAAGCATTGCGGTTCTTGACTGCAAAGAGGTTGCACCCGATTTTCACGCCCGCTATTCCTGCACAAGCAAGGAATATATCTACAAAATCTGGAACAGCAAGGTGCGAAATCCGTTTCTTGACGGATACGCACTTCATTACAGATACAAAATTGACGAAAATCTGCTTGACAAAGCCGCTCAGGCATATGTCGGCAGACACGATTTCACTTCCTTTTGCACGCTTGATAACCGTGAAAAAGGGGATATGACCAGAAATGTAAAAGCCTTTTCGGTAACCCGTGAGGGCGACCTTGTTACAATGAAGGTTGAGGCTGACGGCTTTTTGTACAATATGGTTCGTATTATGGTGGGAACACTTCTCAGGATTCAGCAGGGTAAAATTGCTCCCGATGAAATTCCCTCCATTATAGAAAAGAAAAACAGAAAATATTCGGGTCCCACCGCACAGGCTTGCGGATTGTACCTGAATCGTGTGAATTATGAAAATGACAACAGTTCACAAAAAAGGAGTGAACGCTGATGTTTAAAAAATTTAAAGGACATTATTCAAAACGAAAGACACATAAAACCGACAGAGATGTAATGAGCTATGAGGATATGCCTCTTGACGATTATGAACAGGAAAAAACCGAAATGTCGCCGCAGGCTGTCAAGAAAATCGTACTCGGTGCGTGTATTGCCATTGCGGCAGGACTTATAGTTTTTGCCTTTGCAAACCGTGACAAGCTCACATGGGAGAACATCTCGAACTGGTGGACTTATGATGTACTCGGAAATGCCGGTCACGGCTATCCCGTTGACATTATCGGTTCCGAGGTTTCATCGGGCAACTTTGCAGTGTCACAGGGACATGCCGTGTATGCGTCGGACACCTCGTTCGTAACCCTTACAAATTCGGGTACAGAGGTTGCACGACTTCAGCTTACACATTCAAACCCCGTAATGAAAAACAATGAAAACAGATTTCTCACATACGGAATCGGCAGTGCAAGCTATGAGATAAGCAGTTTTGACGAAACGCTTTACTCAGGCAATGCCGAAAATAAAATATACACAGGTGATGTTGCCTCAAACGGTACATACTGTCTTGTTACCGAGGACAACGGTTATCTTACAACGCTGTATGCCTACAGCAAAAATAATAACAGAATTTACAAATATTCTTTTTCGGAGTATTATATAACATCGGTAGCAATTAACAAGGACGGCTCCGGTTGCGTTGCCACAGGTGTGTCAAGTGATAAGGGTTCAGCGGTAACGGGCGTTTATGTGCTTGATTTTTCACAGGAAAAGCCTGTTTCAACCTACAAAATTTCGGGTGACAGCGTGCTTGATTGCAAGTATCTGACCTCAGATACGGCGGTTCTTGTGGGCTCACAGGCAAGCTATATTGTTAAAAAGGGTGAAAAGAATTACAAAACAGTAAGCTATGAGGACAAAACCCTTTCAAATTACTGCTTTAACACAGATACATCAACCTATACAATGGCTCTTTCAAGGAGCGGTGACGGAAGAAGTGTTGCTCTCATAAGCTATAACAGCAACGGTGAGGCACAGTACACAATAAATACCGAACACAAAGCTGATTCGCTTTCTGTCTACAAGGGTACGGCTGCAATCCTTGACGGAAATGTTGTTTACGGTTATAATCAAAACGGTGATTTGCTTTATTCGACAAATTCGGGAACCGGTTCAAAAAAGATTGTGCTTGCCTCGGACTACACCGCTTACATTCTCAGCGTAAATCAAATTAGGTTTATTGACCTTGACAGCGTATCGAGTGACGATACTGCTCAAACTTCAAAACAGGAGTAATAAATTTGGTTGCAGATATAATTATTATTGCCGTGTTTGCGCTTTTGTTTTTTATTGATTTCAAGCGTGGCATAGCAATTACAATTCTCAATGTTGCAGGCGTGGCTCTCACGGGCTTTCTTGCATATCACATTTCAAATTTTCTTGCATCATGGGTTTATACGGCATTTGTTCAGCAGACCTTAACAACAAATCTGCAACAAATGATTGACACTCAGGGCATCAACTCAGCCATTGCAAACAGTTTTTCGGCTTTGCCAAACTGGGTTATGGGAATGCTCGGATTTTTCCTTTCAATTTTCGGATTGGATTCAAGTGTCTATACAAACGATTTTCAGGTTCCGAACTCTGCTGCGGCATCGGTGTCAACTTCCGTGGAAAATCTTATTCAGCCGGTTATCACAGGAATGTTCCGCTTGGTTATCGGTGTAGTTATTTCAATAATTATCTTTATAATTATAAAAATTCTTGTTAAAAAACTTGCAATAGTGTTTAAAATACCCGTGGTGAAACAGATTAATAAGCTTCTCGGCGGTGTGTTGGGACTTGCGGAGGCGGCAATCCTTGTGTTTTTTGCCGTTAATATCTTTTCGGGAGTGCTTGAGTTTTCAAATCCCGAAATGCTTAATAACCCGATGATTTCGGGTGCTGTTTTTAAATTTTTCAGCGTTGCAGTCTGAATGAAGAAACAGGAGGGAACAGTAATGGAAAAAGAAAAAGATGTGTGGAGCTTTAAAACATCCGATTTGGTTACTATACCTAATATTATAACTTATGTAAGATTTGTGCTTATAATCCCGTTTGTATATTTTTTCCTTGCGGAACAGTATATATATGCGGCAATATGTATAGGTTTGTCGGGACTTTCCGATTGCTTTGACGGAATGGCTGCCAGAAAACTCAATCAGGTAACTCCTCTCGGAAAAATCCTTGATCCCATTGCAGACAAGGTAACGCTTTTTGCGGTCGTTATCTGTATGGTGATTTATGTGCCTATGGTTCTTCCGATTCTTGTAACACTTCTGGTCAAAGACCTTCTTATGCTCCTTGGCGGTGCAGATTTAATCAAAAAAAGACTCACTCCGCCTTCTGCAAATTGGTACGGAAAGGTCGGAACAATTATTTTCTACTTTTCCGTATGTCTTATCGTATTTCTCAAGGCTTTTTTTACTTACGAAAATATGGTGCTTGATCTGATATTGCTTTCGGTTACAGCCGCATCCATGCTATACGCTTTGTATCGTTACGGCAAAATCTATTTTGCAATGATTAAGGAGTACAACGAATCACTTAAAAAGACAGCTGACATTAAAAATAAATAAATTCCGACAAATAAATATTGAATTATTTGTTAAACAGTTGTATAATTCTTATATTACCATGACAGCAAATGTGCAATTTGGTGTCCTAAAAAGGAGTATGCTATGCTTTGTACAAGATGCGGAAAACGGCCTGCGGTTGTTTTCGTTTCAAATAATAATTCCAAAGACGCCCCAACGGCAGGTTATTGCCTTACCTGTGCAAAAGAGCTTGGAATCAAGCCGGTTGAGGATCTTATCAGCAAAATGGGTATCTCGGACGAGGACCTTGAAAATGTTCAGGATCAGATGAATACCCTCATGAACAGTATGGGTGACGGCGATATGTCGCAGCTTATGGAACAGCTTGGTGCGGATAACCTTGCCGAGCAGATGGGCGATTTTTCTAAAGACGGTGACGGCAGTGAGGATGATGACTTCTCCCACGGCGCACCTGCATTCCCTGCATTTTTCAACAGTATGTTCGGCGGACAGAACAACAATGCGACAAATCAGGATAATAATAAAAAGGGCAAAAAAGAGAAAAAAGAAAAGAACAGAAAGCACATCAATCTTTACTGTGAAGACCTCACACGCAAGGCGAGAGAGGGCAAAATCGACCGCATTGTCGGCAGAGACAGCGAGATTGAGCGTGTAATTCAGATTCTTTCAAGAAGAACAAAGAACAATCCTTGCCTTATCGGTGAACCCGGTGTAGGTAAAACCGCTATTGCAGAGGGGCTTGCTCTCCGCATTGCCGCAGGAAATGTTCCTCAAAGACTTAAAAACAAGGAAATTCAGCTTCTTGACCTCACCTCACTTGTTGCAGGTACTCAGTTCAGAGGTCAGTTTGAAAGCAGAATCAAAGGACTTGTTTCCGAAATCAAGGAGAACGGCAACATAATTCTCTTTATTGATGAGGTTCACAGCCTTGTCGGCACAGGTGACAACGAGGGTACAATGAATGCCGCAAATATCCTCAAACCGGCTCTTTCAAGGGGCGAAGTTCAGGTCATCGGCGCTACAACATTCAACGAATACAGAAAATATATTGAAAAGGATTCTGCTCTTGAAAGAAGATTTCAGCCTGTAAAGGTCGGCGAGCCTACAATTGCTCAGTCAATTGATGTTATCGCAGGCGTAAAAGGCTATTATGAGGCACATCACCGTGTAATTGTTGACGATGATATCGTTCGCAAGACTGTTGTCCTTTCCGAAAGATACATAACAGACCGTTTCCTTCCCGACAAAGCAATCGACCTTCTTGATGAAAGCTGTGCCTGTGCCGCTCTTCGCAACAAGAACATGGAGCGTCACGATAAGCTTGAGGACGAAAGACAGAAGCTTCTTATCAGAAAGGACGCTCTTACAAATGCCGATGAGGTAAACTACGAACAGCTTGCCGAGGTCAACACAAGCCTTGCAAGAATTGACAGCGACCTTAAAGAAATTGACCCCGAAACTCTCGTTTCAAAGGTTACAGAGGAGGATATCGCCAAGGTAATCGAACTCTGGACAGGCATCCCCGCATCAAGAATCAAGGAAAACGAGCTTTCAAAGCTTGCCGACCTTGAGAACGAGCTTAAAAAGAAAATTATCGGTCAGGACGAGGCTGTAAAGGCTCTTGCATCTGCAATCAGAAGAAGCAGAGTTCAGATTTCACCTCGCCGCAGACCTGCATCGTTCATCTTTGTAGGTCCTACAGGTGTCGGTAAAACAGAGCTTGTAAAGGTTCTCAGCAAGGAACTTTTCGATACTCCCGAAACTCTCATCAGACTTGATATGAGTGAATTTATGGAGAAACATTCGGTTTCTAAAATTATCGGTTCACCTCCCGGATATGTCGGCTACGATGAGGCAGGACAGGTAACGGAGAAAGTTCGCCGCAGACCTTATTCGGTTCTCCTCTTTGATGAAATCGAAAAGGCTCATCCCGATGTTCTCAATATTTTGCTCCAAATTCTTGACGAGGGCAGAGTTACAGACGCTCACGGCAGAACAGTAAACTTTGAAAATACTGTTATCATTATGACATCAAATGCCGGCTCTGCATCAAAGGACAGCGCATTAGGCTTTGGCAAGACTGAAGAAGATGCCTCAAAAGAAAAGGTTATGAAGGCACTTTCCGAGTTCCTCCGTCCCGAATTTATCGCAAGAGTTGATGAGGTTATCGTATTCAACAGCCTTAAAAAGGACGATTTTGTTAAGATTGCAGACCTTATGCTCTCTGAGTATGTACCGACTCTCGAGGAAAAGCACATCAAGTTCACATTTGACGAAAAGGTTTGTCAGCTCCTTGCAGAAAAGTCATGCAACGGTGCAAGCGGTGCTCGTGACCTCAGAAACACAATTCGCAGAGAGGTTGAGGAGAAAATTGCAAACGCAATGATTGAGGCAGGTGCAGGCGGTGTTACTGCAATGCACCTTACAGCCGAAAACGGTGAGCCTGTTCTTCAGTCAATCTGATTTTTACGGTAAAAGTTAACACATAAAATTTCCGCATATCGGGCAGTCATCACGATTGCCCGATTTTTTGTTACAATATAATTCTATTAAAGAACAATCCCACACGGTGAGCCACCGTACCTTGTTCGTGTAGATAGTTTGTAATATCAAAAAACATATTGCATCATTACTTTCGGGAGTTCAAAGAACGCTCATACGGTTGGATTACACAGACAATTGTAATGTTACGCTCGGGCATAATTTGTTTTGCATTATACAAACTGTCTAGACGAGAGAAAAAAACACAAGAGAAAAAAACGGCTGTGTAGCACAATGTACACAGCCGTTTTTTGAAAATAAAATGAAAGAAAGATTAACCTTTTACAGCACCTGAAACAACACCCTCGATGATGTATTTCTGGCAGGCAAAGTAGAAAATAATAATCGGAACGATGCTCAGGACGATAAGCGCCATAATAGCACTTGTGTCCGTGTGACCGTAACTGCCGTTAAGATACTGAATGTGAATCGGAATAGTTTTGTAATCCATATCAAGAATAAGATAGGGGAGAAGGTAGTCGTTCCAAATCCACATTGTTTCAAGGATTGCAACCGAAATAAAAGTAGGTTTCATAATCGGAAGAACAATACCGAAGAATGTTCTCAAAGGACCTGCTCCGTCAACATCGGCGGCTTCCTCAATTTCAACAGGAATTGATTTAACAAATCCCGAGAACATAAATACCGCAAGTCCTGCTCCGAATCCGAGGTATATAATCAAAATACCCCACGGAGTTGTAAGCTTAAGACTGTCGGCTGTCTTTGAGAGGGTAAACATTACCATCTGGAAAGGAACAACCATTGAGAAAATGCAGAAATAGTAGATGATTTTGCATATACGAGAATTTGAACGCTGTAAGTACCACGCACACATTGATGTGCAGAAAAGAATAAGCACAACACCGCCGATTGTAATGAAGAAGCTCCATACAATTGATTTCCAGAACGGATAGTTGCCGTGGAACATACCTGTCATATAGCTTTGAAAGCCCTGAAAACTGTCTGCATTCGGAAATTCAAAGATTGCACGGCTGATTGCCGCATTGCTCTTGAAGGAGTTCATCAGTACAATGAAAACGGGAGCAACATAGAATACTGACACAATAGAGAAGAGGATTGTTAAAATTCTCATTCCTGCGGTTTGTTTTTTCTTTACAGGCCTATCCTTAGCCTTTGCTGCAACTTTTGCCATTACTGCTGAACCTCCTTTCTTCTTGTGAAGTAAAGCTGAATAAGGGCAATGATAACAACAATTACGAAGAAGATAACGCCCTCAGCCTGACCTACGCCACGAGAATTCTGGTTTGCATAGAATGTATTGTAAATATTGAGAGCCATCATTTCCGTCTGATAAACCATTGTACCGCTTCCCTGTGATACAATACCCGGAGCACCGCCTGTGAGGGCAAGGTTCTGGTCGAACAGCTTAAATGAGTTTGTAAGTGTAAGGAATGTGCAGATTGTGATGGAAGGCATCATCATCGGCAATGTTACATTTGTAAGCAACTGTCTTTTGCCTGCACCGTCAATTTTAGCCGCCTCATAAAGATCATGAGGTACGCTCTGGAAACCGGCAATGTAAATAATCATCATATAACCTGCCTGTTGCCAGCACATAAGAATTACAAGTCCCCAGAAACCGTAGTTTGCGTTAAGCGCAAGGTTTGTTCCGTAATACTGAAGAATACCGTTAAAAATGTACTGCCAGATGTAGCCGAGAATGATACCGCCTACAAGGTTAGGAACAAAGAAAACAGTTCTGAATACATTTGAACCCCTGATTCCGAGCGTGAGTGCATATGCCACAAAAAACGCAATGAGGTTAATGAGTATAACTGATACTATAACAAACAGTACCGTAAACCAGAATGAATGTAAAAAGCCCTCATTCTGAAAGGCCTTGACATAGTTTCCGAACCCAATGAATACTGCGTCGCTTGTTGTTCTGAATTTACAGAATGAAAGGTAAATGCCGTTAAAGAACGGATATACAAAACCTATAAGGAAAGCAGCAAGAGTAGGAAGAACAAATATAAGAAAATAAATTTTTCTTTTAGGTTTTCTAAACATAATATTTTGCCTTTCCGTTCATAAAAAAGGGGGGCGGAATGCCGCCCCCCTACCGAACCTGTTAAATTAAAACAGAAATCTTACAATCAGCCGTTAGCCTTTGCATATTCTGTTTTCCAACCCTGTACAAATGCAGTCTTAACAGCGTCCCAGTCGCCTGTACCTGCTGCATACTGTGTAAGAGCTGTGCCAACACCGTTTTTCCAATCTTCACTTGGCATTGTTGTGAAGTTCCAGCTTACCGGAGTTTTGCCTGCTGCTGTGAGTTCGTTATCAATCTTAACAAACACATTGGTTGCTTCCTTAGCATTCTTGAAAGGAATTACAAAGCCCATATCATCAGCAAGAGCAGATGTACCTGCTTCGTTTGTTACACACCATTTCAAGAATTCAAGAGTAGCTGCCTGATCGTCAGCACTTGCCTTGTTGTTTACACACCAATAGTTCTCTGAACCTGTGCAAAGACCCTGATTAGCTTCATCGCCTACGCCGATGTAAATCGGGAGCATGCCGAGTTCGTCGTCCTTCATACCTGCCTTGGTAACTGTTGAATATTCCCAGCTGCCGTTCTGGAAGAATACTGCTTCGCCTGATGTGAACTCAGTTTCAGCGTCTGTACCCTTCTTGCTTGCGAGGTCTGCAGGCTTACATGTTGAATCTGTGATGTAGAGATCCCAGATGTTCTTATAGTTTTCAAGGTATTTACCCTCGATAGCGTTTGTTGATTTGATGCCCTTATCCTTGTACTCAAAGTAGATAGGAAGGTTAGCAAGGTGAGTTTTGAATCTCCAGTCAGATGAAGAATCCATACCTGCTGATGTGAACGCACCCTTAACGCCGAGCTTATCCTTATTCTTCTGGATTTCATCGGCAACAGTCTTTAACTTCTCAAAGCTGTTGATGTCCTCAATCTTCTTAACCGAAGCAAAGTCAGAATCGCAATACTTCTGGAGAAGAGTCTTGTTGTAGATAATGCCATATGTTTCAATTACATAAGCAATACCGTAAACCTTGCCGTCTTCTTCAAGCGCATAATCCTTTGAAGTAAGCTGATTATAAATTTCTGATGAGCTGAGGTCTGCACAATAGTCTTTCCAGTTAGCAAGACCGACAGGACCGTTAACCTGGAAGAGTGTAGGAGCGTTGTCCTTGTCCATTTCTGCTGTAAGTGTTGACTCATAAGTACCCTCGGCAGCTGTCTTAACAGTTACATCAACACCTGTTTCTTCCGTGTACTTCTTAGCAAGAGCCTGCCAATCCTTGTCCTGCTCAGGCTTAAAGTTAAGATAGTAAACTTTACCGTTTTTTGCATTGCCTGCTGCACTTGAATCATCTTTTGATGAACCTGATGATGAAGAACCGCCGCAGCCTGCAAGAGCAGTAGCAGTCATCATACCTGCAACTGCAAGAGCTGCAGCTCTTTTGATTGTTGATTTTTTCATAGCTTTCACCTTAATTAAAAATATTTATCCGCTAAACCCGGATATTGGCGAGAGAACAACATTCTGTGTTCTCTCTATTGCCACAATCATAACACACTATTTATGAAAATACAATAGATTTTTTTAAAAAATTTCTCTGTGATTAGTTAAAACGAAAGTATTTACCAAATGTAATTTCAAAATCGAACAAAAAACAACCGCATATTATCTGAGTTTTGTGACTTATTTGTCAAATAAGAAATTTTAAAGCAACATTAAGGTTACAATATTGTAACCTGTCAAATATGGTCATTCTATTGAAAATGACAAGCGATTTGTGCTAAAATTATGTCAAATTTGTTTTTTAAGAAGGTTAATTTAGCAATTATGAAAAATTTCAATCAATCATCACTTGCACGATTTTTCACCCGATTTCCTAAGCTGTTATTTGCGGGATTGATGTATTCAATTCCGTTTGCCGTATTTTCCGGAATATTTATTCTCATAAGCTTTCTGTCCGGATTCAACAATGTAATATTATGGAGCTTGGGTATAATTCCCGCAATGCCGTTCTATTCCGGACTTGTAATGGTAATCCGCAAAATTTCGGTTGAAAAAGAGGATGTAAATGTTTTCAAAACTTTTGTACAGGCATTTCGTGAAAATCTGAAAAAATCAATCTTCAACGGATTTGTCGCCTACCTCATTGCAGCATGTTCGTTTTTTGCAATTCTCTATTACGGAACACTTGCTCAGACAGACATCGTCTACGGCTCTGTCTTTACCATATATATAGTGTTCTCAATTGCAATGCTGATTATGCTGTTCTATGTACCCCTGCTAACAATTACCTATGACCTCAGACTCCGTGACATTTATAAAAATTCACTCCTGTTGATTTTCGGTAAAATTCTCAGAAATATTGTAGCACTTGTGCTTGTCGTAATAGTTTCATTCGCAGTATTCCTCGCAGTAATCTATGCGAAGGGTGCAATGCTTGTTATTGCAGTTGCTCTTGCGGTAATTTTCTACCCGATGATTGCAACCTATATAATAGTATCCGTAATCGCAAAAGGCGTGCAGGAGTCTGTCGGTTATTTTACAGGTGATAATGTGCAGTATGTCCTTACGGAAGAAGAAGTTCAGCGTGAAACCGAAGCAGTCGAAAACGCAAACTCCGATGATGACTACATCTTCGTCAACGGCAGAATGATTAAAAATCCGGCTAAAACGAATACGAAAGAGTAATTTTTAAAGCACTTTGCAAAATGCAGGGTGCTTTTAGTTTTATATGCATAATGTGTTAGGTATATATGTGTGATTGATGTGATTGCTGCTTTTTGACTGACATTTGACTAATACTTAAGCAATATTTTACGGTAAAAATAAACAAATAAAAACCGCACCAAAGAGCCTGAAAACGGCTTTCTGATGCGGTTTTTGTTATGGAGCTGAAGAAGGGACTTGAACCCTCGACCTACTGATTACGAATCAGTTGCGCTACCAACTGCGCTACTCCAGCGTTTAATTTTTCGGTTGTTCGGCTGTAATAAAGCAAAAATACAGAACGCAGAAATTGCATAAAATATACACACTAACTTCCACTATATGATTATACATCAAAAATTTAAAGATTTCAATACCAAATTTGAAAAAGAGGTTTACAAAAACCGGAAGAGAGGCATAAAAGTTTTACGAATCAATAATAATAGATGCAGATATAATTCATCAAAAAATTATTTATGAATACAAAATAATGCACAAAAATCATGCTGATTTTTGTTTAGTGAAGTGTTATCACATTTGTGGAATATTTTATTTAAAAGTATTATAATTGAATCGCAGTGTGCAAAGCGGAAATACTTTTATGTGATAGGATGTGCAGAAGATGCCCAAAAGAAAGTGCAGTAATATCGACGCTTCGGTAGGACTCAGAATGCGTTATTACAGAATTCAGTGCGGACTTACCCAACAGCAGGTTGCGGACGCATTAAAGATAAACAGAACAACTTATACAAAATATGAAACGGGAGTTTCCGAACCAAGCCACGAGCTTCTCGGAAAAATCGTTAAAATGTTCGGTATCGATTATAACGCAATTCTTGACAACAGAGATTATTTTGAAAGAAGAGTTGCCGACGGTGACATGACGCTCAATGTACTGACTCTTTCCGAAAGAGCAATCATTGCAAGATATCGCTCAATGTCTAAAGAAGATCAGAAGAAAATTTGTGAATATATAGATATGCTCTACAATGAAAAAGCAAAGAAGATTTTGTAAAAAACACTTTACTTTTGACTTTGATTGTGATAATATAAAACAGATGACCGTGTCTCGGAACAGGGAGTATGCCGTTTATCGGATTTTCACAGCCCTGCCCTGAGATGTTGGCGACTATTTTTGAAAGGTGGAATTTTTAATGCTTAAAGAAGAAAAGCAGGCTATCATGGCTGAGTACGCAACTCACGAAGGCGACACAGGTTCTCCGGAGGTTCAGATTGCTCTTCTTACAAAGAGAATCAATGACCTTACCGAGCACCTCAAGGTTCACAAGAAGGATCACCACAGCAGAAGAGGTCTTCTCAAGATGGTTGGTCAGAGAAGAAGCCTTCTCGCTTACCTCACAAAGGTAGACATTGAGAGATATCGTTCTATCATTGCAAGACTCGGTATCCGTAAGTAATTTTTTAAGTACACAAGGGCAAGCGAAAGCTTGCCCTAAATTCGATTTTCTGCGGGATTTTTATTTGCTGTTTTTTAGCGGTAAAACGATTAAATAACATATGCTTTTGTGTGTTTGTCAGTTTTGTTTAATGGTTTTATTGCTAAATCGGCGTAAAATCCCGTTTGAATAAATTTGAACTTTATTTAAAATGTGAAACTTATGTTTCGGAAAGGATTTTACTAAAATGAATCGACTTATGACATTCGACAAATACAGAGTATTTGAAACAGAATTTGCCGGCAGACCTTTAAAGGTTGAAACAGGCAAGATGACACAGCTTGCAAACGGTGCGTGTCTTGTTCACTACGGCGACACAACAGTTCATGTTGCTGTTACAGCATCAGAAAAGCCAAGAGAGGGCGTTGATTTCTTCCCACTTTCGGTTGACTATGAAGAAAAGATGTACGCAGTAGGCAAAATCCCCGGTTCTTACCTCAAGAGAGAGGGCAGACCTTCGGAAAAGGCTATCCTCACAAGCCGTGTAATCGACCGTCCTATCCGTCCTCTTTTTGACAAGAGCATGAGAAACGATGTTTCAATCGTTTGTACGGTTATGAGCGTTGATCCCGACTGTCAGCCTGAAATTGTTGCCATGATCGGTGCTTCAATCGCAATTTCAATTTCTGATGTTCCGTGGAACGGACCTATCTCGGGTTGTTCTGTAGGTATGATTGACGGCGAGTACATCATCAACCCGACAGAGGAGCAGAGAAAGGTTTCTCAGATGGCAACAACAGTTGCCTCAACAAGCACAAGAATTGCTATGATCGAGGCAGGTGCAAACTGCGTATCTGATGACGATATGTACAACGCTATTATGGCAGGTCACGAGGCTAACCAGAAGATTATCAGCTTTATTGAGGAAATCAAGGCTGAAATCGGCAAGCCTAAGTTTGAGTTTGCAAGTCTTGAACCCGACCATGATATGTTTGAGGCAATCAAGGCATTTGCAGAAGAAGATGTTAAGGTTGCTCTTGATACAGATGATAAGAGAATTCGTGACGAAAGACTCAAGCCTATCTATGAGGCAGTTCACGAGAAATTTGATGAGATTTATCCCGAAAGCGAAGCTCTCATTGACGAGTGCCTTTATAAGACACAGAAGTTCATTGTTCGCCGTTGGTTACTCGATGAGCAGAAGCGTGTTGACGGCAGAGGAATGGACGATATCCGTCCTCTCGCATCAGAGGTTGGCGTAATTCCGAGAGTTCACGGTTCGGGCATGTTCACAAGAGGACAGACTCAGGTTCTCACAATCGCAACACTCGGTCCTGTTTCCGACAAACAGCTTCTTGACGGCATTGACGGTGAAACAGAAAAGAGATATATCCACCACTACAACTTCCCAAGCTACTCAGTCGGCGAAACAAAACCAAGCCGTGGTCCGGGCAGAAGAGAAATCGGTCACGGTGCTCTTGCAGAAAGAGCACTCGTTCCTGTAATTCCTTCGGTAGAAGAATTCCCGTATGCACTTCGCCTTGTTTCGGAAGTTCTTTCTTCAAACGGTTCAACTTCACAGGGTTCAATCTGCGGTTCAACTCTTGCTCTTATGGATGCAGGTGTTCCGATTAAGGCTCCTGTTGCAGGTATCTCATGCGGTCTTATCACAGAGGGCGACCGTTGGATGACAATGGTTGATATTCAGGGTCTTGAGGACTTCTTCGGTGATATGGACTTTAAGGTAGCAGGTACACATGACGGTATCACAGCTATTCAGATGGACCTCAAAATCAGCGGTCTTACTCCCGAAATGGTTAAAGAGGCTCTTGCCAAGACTCACAAGGCTCGTAACTACATTCTTGATGAAGTAATGCTTAAGGCTATTGCAGAGCCGAGAGAAGAGCTTTCAAAGTATGCTCCCAAGATGTTCACAACAACAATTCCTGCTGACAAAATCAGCGAGGTTATCGGTAAGAGCGGTAAGGTTATCAAGGAAATTCAGGCTGAATGCGAAGTTAAGGTTGACATTGAGGAAGACGGCGAACTCGGACAGGTATTTGTTTCGGGTATTGATTCCGACAAGTGTAAGCGTGCAATCGAAATCATCAACACAATCGCTGTTGATCCTGAGCCGGGTGCAATGTACCTCGGTAAGGTTACCCGTATTATGGACTTCGGTGCTTTCGTTGAAATCGCTCCGGGTAAGGAAGGTCTTGTTCACATTTCTCAGCTTGATGTTAAGCGTACAGAGAATGTAACAGATGTTGTTAATGTAGGCGACATTATCCGTGTTAAGGTAATGGAAATTGACGATAAGGGCAGACTTAACCTCTCTCGCCGTCAGGTTCTTATTGATGTTGACGGTCTTGTTCCCGAAAACGACCTTGACGCAGAAAGAGCAGCTCGTCCACGCAGACCTCACAATGACCGCAGAGGCGGCTTTAACAGAAACAACAGAAGGTAATTTTCTGAAATCTGTTAATTTGTAATTTAATATTCAAATAATTTGTCCCTTTCGGTGTAACAACTGAAAGGGACTTTTTGTAAATTGAAAATTGCAGAGGATTAGTAGCGGCGGTCAGTGACCGCCAATCGTTTTGGTTGCAAAACCAAAACGAACAAATGTGCATACGCAATATGTATTTTAATCAATGGTATAACAACAAAATAATTAATCGTCTTAAACTCGAACCGATTTCACAATCGGCTCGATTGGCGTTCACTGAACGCCGCTACAAATTGATACCAATTTTCATCACATCAAAATGTCAAAAATCAATGCTTTATTCATCTTGATTTCAACTTGATAACATAGTATAATTGACTTAACAAAAATTTCCGACAAATACGGACACAGATTTATAAAGGAGAGAATACAATGCAGGTTAAAATTTCCGATTCTATAAAATACATTGGCGTTGATGACAAGACAATCGACCTTTTTGAAAGTCAGTATCTTGTTCCCAACGGAATTTCATACAACTCATATCTTATTGTTGACGAAAAGGTTGCAATTATGGATACGGTTGACAAGAGAAAAACTGACGAATGGCTTGAAAATCTTGACAGAGAGCTTAACGGCAGAACTCCCGATTATCTTGTAATCAGCCACCTTGAACCCGACCATGCGTCAAATATTAAGGTTGTTTCCGAGAAATATCCGTCAATGAAGCTTGTTGGTAATGCAAAGACTTTTTCAATGCTCCCACAGTTTTTTCCGGATTTTGATTTTGCCGATAAAACCGTTACAGTCAAAGAGGGTGACGAACTTGAACTCGGTTCGCACAAGCTTACATTCATAATGGCTCCCATGGTTCATTGGCCTGAGGTTATGGTTTCATATGAAAGTGCAGAAAAGGTTCTTTTCTCTGCGGACGGCTTCGGAACATTCGGCGCACTTGACGCTCAGGAGGATGATTGGGCTTGCGAGGCAAGAAGATATTACTTCAATATCTGCGGTAAGTACGGTGTTCAGGTTCAGAATCTTCTCAAAAAAGCCGCAAAGCTTGATATTCGGAAAATCTGCCCGCTTCACGGCCCTGTTCTTGACGAAAATCTTGGTTGGTACATCGGTCTTTACGATACATGGAGCAAATATGAGCCTGAAACCGACGGTGTGTTTATTGCATATTGTTCGGTTCACGGCAACACAGCCAAGGCTGCCGAAAAGCTTTGTGAAATTATCAAATCAAAAACCGACAAAAAGGTTTCGATTGCTGACCTTTCACGCACAGACCTTGCCGAGGATATTGAGGACGCATTCCGTTTCAGCAGAATGGTTGTTATCGCACCGAGCTATGACGGCGGCGTGTTCCCGATAATGAACGATTTCCTGCACCACCTTAAAATCAAGGGCTACAAGAACAGAAAGGTTGCTATGGTTGAAAACGGCTCTTGGGCTCCTTCAGCCGCAAAGACAATGAGAACATATCTTGAAGAAATGAAAAATGTTGAAGTTTGTCCTACTGTTGTGACAATCCGTTCTGCTATGAAAGAAGAAAATATTCCTCAGCTTGAACAACTTGCTGATGAAATCCTTGGATAATATCATAATAAATTGACATAAATGCAATAATAAAAGGATATAAATATATATTTATAGCTTCAATAATTACACCTAAAAGATTGCGAATTTTGTTCTGCAAAGGTTGAGATTGTTATTTTTGTAACAATTAGATAAAAATTCCAAAGGATATTTTACATCAAAGATTTAATTCCGTTGCAAATGCAATTGAATTTAAAACTCTTTTGTTGTACAATAAAACTAAAGTTGATGCCCACGGAATAAGCATTGAAACAGATTCGTTTTTAGGTAATTTGTTTTGGAGTTTTGAAATTAGTCGTGAAAAGTTCTTTCTTCTGCCTGTATTCAATGCTTATTTCGTTCATTTAAATTGATATATTCCTTCTATAACCCAATATACCCCGAAAATGACCGACGCTTGTTGTCGGTCATTTCACTTTTCGGCAACCCTTTGCGTTGCGAAGGCTTTATAACACAGCCTATATCAATATGATTCGAGCAAGTTTTCAATTTTAAAAAATTCATAAACAGTCATTTTCCGCCTTTGATTTCGATCGGGGGCGGCTTCTTTTTTGTCCGAATCAAAAATATTTTGCTGAAATCTTGTTTGTTATGCGTCATTTACCTTGTAGAATGCAGTTATACAGTGAGAAATATGAAGATGCACATCATTTGTTATAAGATTGTCGATTGGTAATATTGTCAGTCTTATGTTGTTAAATAGCGTGAAAAATTGGTTAAGATTTTATGTGCAGATTCATTGACTTTAGCGTGCTGAATTGTTATGATTAGGTTGTATGTGTAATGTCTGATGAAATATTGTATTCTTTTGCGGAATGGTTTATTGCTTTGTATATAAAGCATAAGTATGCAATATCTCATGACTTTTACTGCCGTAAATCAACAACATATTTTTCGTGCAAAGCTTTTGTGTGCGTTTCAAGCTGTCCTGTTGTGCGCATAAAGCCTGAACACGGAATTTAAGACTTGGTTTAGGCAGAACAAGGGGCATTACGAAAAACAAAAAATTAGGAGAGAAGTACATGAAGAGAGTAGTCAAAAGAGCGGTTTCATTTGTTCTTGTGTTTATGACTGTTTTCAGCGTGTTTACAATCCTGCCGAGCGAGGTTTTTCACACGGCATATGTAAAAGCGGCTGAAATGTTTTCTTCGGAAACAGGCGCAAGCACACAGGAAACCTACACAACCGACGATTTCACCTACACGCTGATTGATGAGTATTCAAAGGTTCAGATTCTGAGCTACATCGGCAGCGACACAGATGTCGTCATTCCGGACAGAATTGACAATAAGAAAGTAACCTCGATAGCCGACAGCGCTTTCCGCGAAAAGTCAATCACCTCCGTAGTTTTCGGACAGTATGTAGAATCAATCGGCAACTATGCGTTCTATAGTTGTCAGTCACTTAACAAACTCGATTTTTCAAAGAGTTCGGTTAAAACAATAGGTAGATTTGCTTTTACAGTATGTAAATCACTTGAAAGCATAGAATTTCCTGATAGTTTGGAAAGTATCGGATACGGTGCTTTTTCTGCTTATACAAACGGTTACAGGGGCTCGTATGTAGCAAGCAGTTTGAAAAGCGTTAAATTCGGCAGCGGATTAAAATCAATTGCAGATTATGCTTTTTACGAAAACAGAGCATTAAATACTGTGAAATTTACAGGTGTTGCTCTGACAAGTATTGGATATCAGTCATTTTATAATACTGCCATTACAGAACTTGATTTGTCAGGTGCGGACGCTTCTATCGGTACATATGCTTTCTATAGTTGCAATTCGCTTGAAACAGTCAAATTATCAGGTGTAAAAACAATCGGTCAGAATGCATTTTATAATTGCAGAAAACTTACTTCCGTTGAACTATCAGAAAATCTGACAACCATTGAAAGCGGCGCATTTCAAAGTTGTGTTGCTTTAAAAAATATTGAAATCCCTGATAGTGTAACGACAATTGGTGATAACTCTTTTAAAGATTGCACAGAACTTGAAACTGTTACAATCGGAAAGGGTTGTACTTCTGTTACAGCGTCTGCATTTACAGCGGATTTCAATCTTGTAAAATTTGATGTTTCTGAAGATAACGAAAATTACACGAGTGTTGACGGTGTGCTTTATAACAAAGAAAAAACAGCCGTTGTTTGTTATCCAAAAAGTTTATCGGGTGAATATGTTATTCCAGACACAGTAACTTCAATTGAAAAAGCTGCGTTTGAAAATTGTAACAAGCTTACAAAGATTACTATCGGTTCCGGTGTTGAAACGGTAAACCCGTATGCATTTAATCAATGTAATTTGCTTGCTACTGTAGTATTCAAGGACAGTGATACTGCAAATAAAAAAATCTGTGAGCGTGCATTCTATTACTGTGATTCTCTGACAGAAGTTGACTTCGGTAATGCAGTAACTTCAATCGGGGATTATGCATTTACTGTTTGCAGTAAAATTAAAAGCTTAGAGTTTCCTGACAGTCTTACAAGCATAGGTCAGTTTGCTTTTTCACCTTATACAAACGGAACGCGCGGAACATATAAGGAAAGTAATCTTGAAAGTGTAAAATTTGGTACAGGCTTAAAAACAATCGGTAACTATGCATTCTATGACGATAGAAAGATTTCACAACTTGAATTTACAGGTGATAATCTTACTTCAATCGGTTCGTATGCTTTTTATGACAATCTTGCACTTGAAGAACTTAATTTATCAGGTGATAATGTAAGCATCGGTGATAACGCTTTTAATAATTGTAATAAATTAAAAACTGTAAATTTAAAATCAGGCATAAAGTCAATTGGTAGCTATGCTTTTCGTGATTGTACAGTACTTGTTGATATAAAGCTTTGTTCAGAAGTGGAAACAATAGGTGCATACGCTTTTTATAATTGCGGTAATTTACAGAGTATTGCAATTCCCGACAATGTGACAAAAATAGATAATAATACATTTGAAAATTGTAGTTCGCTCAAAAGTGTGTCAATCGGTAAGAACTGTACAACAATTTCGGCAACTGCATTCAATAATGCAACAAAACTTGAAAAAATAACCGTGTCGACAGACAATGAAAAATATTCAAGCGTTGACGGTGCGTTGCTCAATAAGGAAAAAACATCAATCATTTTGTATCCTAAGAGCAAATCGGGAGAATTTGTAATTCCTGATACCGTTACTTCGATTGCCGACCATGCTTTTAGCAGTTGTCCTAATCTTACAAAAATTACAATCGGAGCAAATGTTGAAAGTGTAGGTGCTTATGCATTTAGCAGTTGCAGTGCATTGACCAATGTTGTATTTAAGGACAGCACAATTGAGAAAAAAGTAATTGGTGACTATGCATTTTATAATTGTCGGGCATTGTCAAATGTTGATTTCGGTAATGCGGTAACTTCAATAGGGAGTTATGCTTTTGTAATGAATAAATCCCTTACAAGTATAGAATTTCCTGATAGCTTAGTTAGCATTGGTAACTATGCCTTTTCACCGTATTCTAATGGGTATGGCGGCGGTTATTCAACTTATGTAGAGAGTAATCTTAATAGTGTAAAATTTGGCAGTGGCTTAAAAACAGTTGGACAGAGGGCTTTTTATTGTAATACAAAACTTAGAAATATTGAATTTAGCGGAAATAATATAAATTCAATTGGTACACAGGCTTTTGCGTACTGTACTTCGCTTACAGGAATTAATCTGTCAGGTAAAGATGCAACTATCTGTAGTGAAGCCTTTAGATATGATGATAGTCTTAAAACAGTGACATTGGGAGCAGGTGTAGAAACCGTAGGTGGTAGTGCTTTTAACAATTGCCCCGCTTTGACAACTGTTAAACTCGGTGATGATGTTAAAACAATTGACTCATATGCATTTGCGAGCTGTTCTTCACTTGAAAGTTTAAATCTTCCTGAAAGTCTCACAACAATTAACAACTATGCATTCCAAAATTGCAGTAAGCTCACAAGCATTGACGTTCCAAATAAGGTAACCAAGCTTAATGATAATACATTTGCGAACTGTACCTCGCTTAAAAATGTATCAATCGGAAGTGGCTGTACTTCAATTTCATCAGAAGCGTTTTTTAACGCAAATGCAATAGAAAAAATTACTGTTGCAGAGGATAACAAAAATTTCACAGTTGTTGACGGTGTTCTTTACAACAAGGATATGACAACACTTGTGTTGTATCCAAAAAATCGTTCGGGTGAGTTTGCAGTTCCCGATACGGTTACAACTATTGCCAATTATGCATTTGACAATTCTCCAAACCTTACAAAAGTAACAATCGGAAAGAATGTAAAGACAATCGGCAAAGGTGCATTCAGAAACTGTAAAACACTTGAAACGGTTATTTTTGAGAACAGCGATACCGTACAAAAAACAATAGGCGGCTACGCATTTAACAATTGTCCTGTATTGACAACGGTTGATTTTGGCAATGCAGTAAAATCAATTGGGGACTGTGCTTTTACGGCATGTAAATCACTTGAAAGTTTAGAATTTCCCGATAGCATTGAAAGTATCGGATATGGTGCTTTTTCTGCTTATACAGACGGTTATGGCGGCTCGTATGTAGCAAGCAGTTTGAAAAGCGTTAAATTCGGCAGCGGATTAAAATCAATTGCACATTGTGCTTTTTACAAAAACAGAGCATTAAATACTGTAAAATTTACAGGGGATGCCCTGACAAGTATTGGAGATGAGTCATTTTATAATACTGCCATTACAGAACTTGATTTGTCAGGTACGGACGCTTCCATCAATATGTATGCATTCCTGCAATGTACTTCACTTGAAACAGTAAAATTGTCAGGTGTCAAAACAATCAATAGCTATGCATTCCAGCAATGTACTTCACTTAAAACTGTAAATATCGGAAACGATGTTGAAACTATTGGCTATCGTGCTTTTTATTATGATTACAATATCAAACAATTAGTGCTTGGTAAAGGATTAAATAGCATTGACTCATCAGCTTTCTCAGGTTACAAAGACCTCACCGTTTACTGCTACGAAGACACATACGGTCATGAGTATGCTAAGAGCATGGGCGATGTTGACATCAAGTTTATTTGTGACAATTATTATGTTGTTGACCTCAAGGCATCGGCTGTTTCAAGCAACAGCGTTACAATGTCGTGGAAAAAGCCGAACGGTTATGACGCTATTGATCACTACATAATCTATAAAAACGGTGCAAAGTATGATGAAACGACAGATCAGACCTACACCGACATCAACCTCAAGAGCGGTGAAGAGTATGTTTACGGTGTTGTTGCCGTTGACAAAGAGGGTATCATCTCAGAGGAAAAAACAGTCAGCGTAACACCTGCCTGCACTTCCGTAAAGAGCATTACCCTCCCGAACAATAAAACCGATATTGGCGGTCTTAACAAAATTAAGCTTACCGCAACAATGGAAAGCAGCCTTTCAAAAACAGGCGGTAATGGCGAATTTCAGTTCAGCCGTGACGGCAAGGAGTGGAAGTCTGCTTGCAATGCAAATGTTCAGTCAAACGGTGTTGACTATGTAGGCTATTGGTCGCTTCAAAATGTTGTAACGGGCGAATATTCTCTCCGTTTCGTGTTCACAGACAAGGACGGCGGTCAGAGCTACAAAGACATGAAGGTGAATGTTGACAGAACTCACCCCGCACCTATTGACGAGGTTACCATAACTCCTATGGAAACCTACATCTCGCTTTCGTGGCAGATTTCCGTTGAGTACGACACTCAGATTTACAGAATCTACAAGAGAGCAGAAAACGAAACAGATTTTGAACTTTTAAGCGAAATCAGAAATCGTGATACAACAAGCTATAATGATAAAAAAGTCAAAGAAAATGTAACTTATTATTACTATATCGTAGGTACGGACGCTTACGGTCAGGAAAGTCTTAGATATGACATCGTTTCAGCAGGATTGATTAATGATACAATCCCTCCGCAGTTTATCAAGATGACTCCTGCATCAAACAACTACATCTACGGCAAACAGCCGTTCTCGGTAGTCGGCAACGATAATGTGGGCGTTGCAAAAACAGCGCTTTACTACTCAACCGATCCCGAGGCTCCTCTTGAAAGCTGGACTCTTATTGACGAGCATAACGGCAGTTCTTACTCACAGAACATTGACACGACAGTAATGCCGAACGGCGTTGTGTATGTTGCTGCAAAAATTTATGACGCTGTCGGAAACTTCACCTATTCTCCAAAACGGAGATATATGTGCGACAATCAAGGCCCCGAGCAGGTCAAGAATGTCAAGTGTATTGCAGTTGACGGCACAACGGCAACACTTTCATGGAGCGATGTTTCGGACGATGATATTTCATACTTTGTTGTTGAATGCAAACAATCTGACGGAGTATGGAAGAGCGTTTCAAGAACAAGCACAAACCTCGGTGTAAACCTCAGCGGTCTTACTCCCGAACACGATTATGTTTACCGTGTAATCGGCTATGACAAGCGTTCAAACCGAGGCACTCCTTCGGAAGAAATCACAGTTACAACTTTGAAGGATACAATTTGTCCAAAGGTAACAAAAATCACTCCCGATCCGGGTTATTTCAAATCCGAAATCAACCTCAGATTCACAGCAGAAGATGATTACAGAGTAAAATCAATCGAAATCCAGACTTCAACAGACAAGGAAAGCTGGAAAACAGTTACTGAAATAAAGGCAACAGGCGAGTCTGCAAAATGCACATTCGACTGCAAACTTGACCTCAAAAACTATGAAGAAGGTTCTGTTTTTGTAAGGGCAAAGGTTTATGACAGCTACGGCAATGTGACCGAGGATAAAGATCTTACCTGCTACGAATATGTTGTTGACAGAACAGCTCCGGTTCAGCCCACAGGTGTTACGGCATCATCGGGTGAAACTGAGGGAGGTTCGTCATTCGTAAACATTTCGTGGAATGCAATTACAGACGACAACAGCTTTGCTTATTACAGAGTGTACAAGAGCAACAGCGCTTACGGTGAATTTACCCTTTTGAAAAATAATGTAAAGACCGTCAATACATACGATGAAAATGTAGATTTCAGTGCGACCTACTACTACAAGGTTGAGGCTGTTGACCTTGCGGGCAATGTCGGCAAACAGTCGGAGGTTGTATCATGCAAAGTCAAGGACGATACCGAAAAGCCTGTTATCTATGATCTCTCACCTGTTGGCGGCACAAGAATAGGTAATAACAACAACTCCGTCACGGTTGCCACATCGGATAATGCAAAACTCAGCAATCTGAAAGTTGAGTACAAAACAAACGGACTTTTCAGTTCATATCAGACAATCAAAGAAATTGCAGGTAACTCAAAGAATAACTGTACCGCAACGGTTGCTCTCCCTCTTGATGAGCTTAACAGTGGCACAGAGGTTACAATCAAGGTTACGGCAAGCGATTCATCGGGCAATCAGGCTGATGAAAAAACCGCAACCTACACAATCGACAAGGATGCTCCCAAAATCAAGGATGTAAAGCTTGTTGAAAAAGACGATAATATCTTCAACCTTACATGGTCTTGTGATGCGGATGACCTGTCACACTTCTATATATATAGAAAGCGTGCAAATGACAAGTCATATGTGCTTTACGATTCCGTAATGGCTGAAAGCGGAAAAAATTCATACACCTACAACGACAATGAAATTGCCGTTTCCGACAAGAGCGTAATCTACAAGATTGAGGCTTTTGACAAGGCTAAAAACTCATCAAGTGCCGAAAGCGAACTCGTTAAGGTGTCGGGCATAATTGCTCCCGTTCCCGTACTCGATTGTCAGTCAACCGTTGTAGTGGGCAGTGAGTATATGTTTGATGCAACAGGCTCAACAGATGATACCGAAATTGTAAGCTACAGCTTTGATTTTGGTGACGGCACAGCCGTTGTAAAGAACGAAAAGGGCAAAACACTCCATATTTTCGATAAGACAGGCAAGTACAAAGTCACCGTCAGCGTAACTGACAGTGACGGCAACACAGCCAAGCTGACAAAGGAAATCACAGTTACAAGCAGAGAGCTTGTCGGCACAGTCAATGTATTGCTTAAAGACGAAAAGGGCAATGTTCTTCCGAACACAGACGCTTATATGGATCTCGGCGAGGAAGAACAGCAGCATGCATTTACCGATTCAAACGGTCTTGCCGTGTTTGAAGCTCCGATTGGTACTCACATTGTATCTTCGTACAAAAAAGATTACCTTCCCGTTAAGCAGAATATTTCTGTTACAGGCAAGGAAACTTGTGTAACACTCGTTCTTGTCAACGAACCGATTGTTACGGGTGAATTTGAAATTCACAAAATGACATTTGATGAAATTGTTGCGGCAGGCATCGACATCAATGCCGCCGAAAACAGAAATGTTGTAAAAATCAATGTAACTCTCGTTTATGAGCGTGAACCGATTCATTCGGTAATCTATTGGAACGGTAAAACCGCAAAATCGGATCCGATTTATGTAAAAACATCATCAGGCACAAGAAAGCTTACTCCTTGTGTAATTGGCAGTTCAAATTCAAGCTTGACAAAAACTGAAGATCCAACAATCGTTTACCTTGATGTTCCTGTTGAGTTCTCATATCTCAAAGAATTCTTCAGCGTATCACTTCACATTATCAACCATGCGTCAAGTGATTTCAGCTTGCTTGACAACACGGTAACGCTTAATGTTCCCGACGGACTCAGTATTGTAAAGACAAATTCATCAGAGACAGGAAAGTCCGTTTATATTGATGAAATCAAGGGGCAGACACAGAAAACAATTAAGTGGATTCTCAGAGGCGACAAGGCGGGTACATATGATATTTCTGCCGACTTCCTCGGAATGCTTTCCTACTTCAACGAACCGATTTCCGCAAAATTCGTAGCCGATAATCCGATTGAGGTTCACAATGCGTCAACTATTGATGTTGAAATTGAGGCGGCAGATCATAACTACGGCAGTAAGGTGTTCTACAATATCATTGTTGAAAACAAGGGCGACTTTGCTCTTGAGGGCTTTAAATGGGAAAAACTCAACGAGTCCTACTGTGATGAATATGTTGATGCAAACGGCAATTCTTACGAAATGGACAAACAGCGCACAACACTTAATCCGGGTGAAAAGTATGTTTATCATTGCTTTACAAAGCCAAAAGGCTCACAAAGTTATTTGAAAAGTGTTATAGAAGATGTTGCTTCAACGGGCGCTAATGCAAGTGTATCCGTTCATGAAGTAAAATACTTCCTTGAAAAATACTATGAAAAATTCCCCGAAGAGGGTGGCGCATATGTATTCTATATTCAGGATAAGGACGGCAACCCGATATCGGGTGCAACCGTTGAACTTAATTCTGAATTTACCCGTACTTCTGACAGAGAGGGAAAGGTTGTTATTGATAAGGATGAAAGATTTGATATTGAGTCTTCATATCTCAAGGTAACGGCTTCAAATTACTATACCTACACAGATGATAGTTTTGCAGGATTACTTTTCGGCAGTAATACAAAGGTAAAATTGTACCGTGTCGGTGAATATGCTGTAGCAAGCGTTAAGGTTGATGGTGTAGATGCACTTAAATCAAAAGCCTCAATTCAAACAAATGCTAAGAACAAAGACGGAAGTGCCGCAAGTGTAACATTTATAGCGAAAATCTACGGTGAAATCTCTTCTGTTGATGTTGTACAAAACGATAAAACTTTAACTGCAAAAAGCAAAAACATAAATCCAGATGAATACATTTATACTAATACCTATATAGCATCGGATTTTGAAAAGAGCAAACCTGTTTATCTTTATGTAACATTGAAATCGGGCAAGATTGAAAAAACAGCGCTGAATGTCAGTTCCGTAATGCTGACTTATCAGGATGTAAGTATTGAACTTCCCGAAAGTACTTCTATTACTATAGATAATTCTCCGTTTGAATTTATGAACGGTGCTTCGTTTGAATTTTCGCTTACAAGTGGCAAGAGTATAGGACTTTCCTGGCAGTATGACAAAGACGAAGATGCGTTGGTATGTGCTGTTAATTTTGATGCAAATAAGGGCTTAGGCGGAAAAGATGACGATAAAAACGACGAAAATGAAAAAGATGATGAGAAAAAGGAGGACGATAAAAAGGAAAATGATAAAAAGGATAATAATAAAAGCGAAGGCGATAAAGACAGCGATAAAAATGATGAAAAGACCGATGGGGATAATTCCGGTGGCAGCAGTTTAGATGCCGATGACGATTTTGCAACCCTCAAAGACGGACACTTTTCGGATATGGTTGAATTATGCAAGAAACAGTATGAAGATATACTTGCCAAAAAGAGGCCAAGCAATAACGGAGAGCCTAACTTTAATTTCCAAGTTCAAGGTGCACTTGAATTTAAAATTAAGGATGACGGTACTCTTGCATTGTCAAAAAGTAAACTGTATCTTGCTGTGTCTATTTCTAGAGAATGGGGTTCTCAATTCACTTTAGGTTTTGTGCCTATCACGGCATCAATTACTTTCTCATATGGAATGGGTGCAGAAGCATCATTTGTTTATAACGATGTTAATAAAACATTCAGTATTGACAGTTTAGAACTCGCAATACGGGCAGCTCTTGAAATAAAAGCGGGATTTGGAATAAAATGTTTATCAGCAGGTCTTTACGGAAGTGCTGACTTAGGTTTCGATATCGATATAAAAGATGCTTTTGAATTGAAAAAAGTTGAATTAAGCGGTGAGCTTGGAGTCTACATAAAATTATTCTTCTATACGGATAAATTCAAAATCGTTTCAGGAACTGCAACCTTGTATGAGAGAGATTCCAAGGCTAAGGCAAAAGCCTACTCCGAGCTTGTTGCAGCGGCATATGATGCCGACAAATACAACATAAATGATAAATTGTTGTCCTACAATTCGGGTTGGAATGACGAGATAGAGTCCGGTAACGGCAATACGGCATTGCTTGACAATGCATACTCCGCATCAAAGCCACAGATTGCAGTCTGCGGTGACAAGGCGGTTATGGTTTACCAGAGTGTTGACGAAAATGCAACAAATTCGGCAAATGCACTCGCACTTTACTACAGCGTTTACGATTCAACAACAGGCAAGTGGTCAAAAGCATCAAAGCTTGATGACAACAAGAATGCCGATATGTCCTACTCACTCGCAGTAAGCGGTGATCAGATTTATCTTGTTTATGCCCAGAGCAACACAGAGCTTTCGGAAGATTCTTCAATTACCGATACAGTAAAGAACATTGATGTGTATTCTGCAAAGTTCAGTTTTTGGTCAAACAAGTTTGAAAACTTTACACGCCTTTCAAACAACAGTACATACGATGCAAACCCTGTTCTTAAAGACATCAACGGTGTTCCCACAGCAATTTGGATGAATAGTTCTTCAAATAATCCGTTCTTTAATGACAGCTCCAACTCAATTATGATGAGCAGTCTTGCTAACGGAACATGGTCACAGCCTCAGGCTGTTGCACAGAATGTTGACACGGTAATCAACTGCGATATTATCGAAAGCTCAAAGTCAAGATATGTTGTTTACACCTGTGACAAAGACGGCGACCTTTCGACAACAGATGATAAGACAATCTGTGTCTGCAACACAGCCACAGGTGAAACAAATGTAATTGCAGAAAATGTAGAAACTGCAATTTCAACAGGCGAAGTTCTTAACAAATCCGTTGTAGTTTGGTACGAAAACGGAACTCTCATGCAGTATGATGTTCAGTCTAAGGCAAAAACAGAGATTTGCAACATTTCAGGTTCGGTTGCAAACGGTGTTGAAATAGTAAACGATGAAAACGGCAACTGTGCAATTGTTTACACAGAGAGCAAGAACAAAATCAATGCCCTCTATCTTGACACGGCAAGCGGCACATGGTCAAATCCCGTAACACTTGTTTCATCCGACAACTACATTGAAAATGTTGAATCGGAGTACATCAACGGCAAGCTTACATTCACATATTACGATTCAAAGGTAATTGATGACGATATGAACACAGAATCAAAGCTTGTTACAACAATTGCCGATTCTGTTTCAAAACCTGTGATTACAGATGCAAGCGTTGACTACAGCGAAATCAACGCAGGCAAGGAAGCCAAAGCAGATGTATCTGTAACAAACAACAGCTTTGAACCGACAGGCAACCTCACCTTTACGGTCAAGAACTATGACGGTGCTGTACTCGGTACATATACAACAACAGATAACTCACTCTCTGCCGGTGCAAGCGAGAAGTTCAGCGTTCCGTTCACAGCACCCGAACAGATTGTAAACCGTTGTATAACAATTACCGTAACAGACAGCAAGGCAAAGTACACTTCATCTTATGATATCTCCCTCGGCTATACCGATATGGCAGTCAGTGCAGAACAGTATATTGACGGCGATGAAAACTTCATCAAGGCTGTTGTGTACAACAGATTCAGCTATGACTCTCCTGCAACTCTCGAGGTTTATAACAGAAATACAAACGAGGTTTACTTCACACAGAACATTCCTTTTGTTTCAAAGAATACCCCCGTTACGGTAACTGTTCCGCTTGATAAGTCATATGTTGATGACACAGGCTTTGTTTCAGTCAGGGTAATATCAAAGGCAAACGATTACAACGACTTCAACAATACTTATATGTTCGAGTATTACAACACGGATATACCCGATAATATGATTCTCATGGGTGATACAACCCTTGACAAAAGTATAGATGTCAGCGATGCAACACTCGTTCAGAAACATATAGTAAGGCTTGAAAATCTCACAAACAATGCCCTCGTTGCGGCAGATGTTGACAGAGATAACACAATCTCAATCAAGGACGCAACCCTGATTCAAAGCTATGTTGCAAAGTTTGAAAATTGCGGTTACTGCGGTACATATGTTGATCCGAGTCAGTTGCCGACAGTTCCCGCAACAGAACCAACAACGGAAGCTCCTGCAACAGAGCCTGTTACAGAACCTTCAACAGAGGTTACAACGGCTCCCGTAACAGAACCGACAGCACCTACAACACAGCCTACAACGGTTGCTCCCGCAACCGAACCGACAGCAGTCGGCAAGTCATATGTCTATGCAAAGGGCTATACCCATGCATACTTCTGGAACAGCACCGCAACCGATATGGCGGGTGAATGGCCGGGAAAAGCAATGGAAAGCGTTGGTAACGAAAATTATCGTGTAGAAGTTCCGAACGGTGCAACAAATGTGATTTTCAGCAACAATGGTTCAAATCAGACTGCTGATCTCACGGTGAATGTCGGCAAGATTTATTCAAACGGTAACTGGACAAAATACAGCGTTGAACCGACAACAGCTCCCACAACTGTTTATGTTTACGCAAAAGGCTACACCTATGCATACTTCTGGAACAGCACCGCAACCGATATGGCAGGTGAATGGCCTGGAAAAGCAATGGAAAGTGTCGGTGACGGTGTCTACCGTATAGCCGTGCCGACAGGTGCAACAAATGTTGTGTTCAGTAATAAGGGAGGAAACCAAACTGCCGACCTCACAGTAAATGCAGGTAACCTTTACTCAAACGGCAACTGGTCAGCCTACAATCCGTAACCTTTTTAAAACGACTTTAGCTGATGAATTGACATTTATGGCTCAATGTCAATAGTTGGACGGCACCCCGAAAAAACAGATTAAAGTGTAATAACAAGCGGCAGAAATTAATCTGTCGCTTGTTTTGTTGCAGTAATATCCGCCGTGCGTAGTTTATACCCTGCTTCGGATTTTAAACAATTCCATTTTAACTGATTTTGGTGGAATATGCTCTAATTTCTCACAGTAAAAAAATTGTCAAATTCGGTAATTTTGCCTATAACAAAATTATGCAAAAAGTGGTATAATAATACTGCTAGAACTCAGTGTTTATCTGAGATTTAAGATGATGCGATTATACGGATGGTGAGAGTATGTACAGTATTGGTGAGGTTGTTCTTTACGGCTCAAACGGAGTTTGTGAGATTACCGAAATTACAACGAAAAAAATCGGAAAGAATTCTATTGAATACTATGTTTTAAAACCTGTTTGCTCGGATTCTTCAACGCTTTTTGTTCCGACTCAGAATGAAATGCTTGTGTCAAGAATGCGTGCTGTCCTTTCTTCGGATGAAATTAAAGATATTTTGTCACAGAAAACCGATAATGAAATATGGATTGACAATAAAGCCGAAAGATGTGAAAAAATCAAGGAGATTATTTCGGGCGGCGATTGTATGAAGCTTGTCGAGCTTATCAGGAGAATGCACTTCCACAGTAAGCTCCAGCTCAAAAAGGGCAGACGACTTCACATTACTGACGAGCGTTTTCTTAAAGAAGCTGAAAAAATGGTTTGTGACGAAGTTTCGGTTGTTCTTCACATTGACCGTAACGATGTTCTTCCGCTTGTGCTTGCAGGCTGATTTTTTAAAAAATATATAAAGGATACAGAGGATTAACCGGAGCATTCTTTGAATTGCTTTCAATGTTGTTCCTCTGTTTTTTTATTTTTGGTAATTCTAGGTTGTTTGCCTATTTACAAAATGTTGCATTTTGTAGTAAAATATAGGAATAATGATTTATGGGAGCTATTTAATGAGAAATTTCAAAAAAACTTTATCATTTTTACTTTCAACGGTAATAATAGTTTCATCAGTTGTAGGCGTCGGTACAACCGTTTTTGCCGCAACCGATGAACACACATACAAAAACTTTAAATACAGAATTCTTGACGATAACACAGCCGAAATTTGCGGTTATACGGGCAAGAATGCAGTTGTGACTGTTCCTGACAGCATTGATTCAAAGCCTGTAACCTCAATCGGCAGGACGGCTTTTTATTCAGGCAAAATCAAGGAAGTGACAATTCCCGACACAGTAAAAAATATCAAATGGTGGGCTTTTTACGGTTGTGAAAGCCTTGAAAAAATCAACCTGAATTTTGGTTTAAAAACTGTAGGCTACGGTGCGTTTATGAATTGTAAAAATCTTAAATCCGTGAGCATTCCAATGTCCGTAACGCAGATTTGCGATGATTCGTTTGCGGTAAGCTGTTCAACCAAAAAGGGCGTTTTTGACACCTACAGTAAGCAGACAATAAGCACTCAGCAGTATTCAACCGATTCATCGTTCACTCTTGAAGGTTATTCGGGGACTGTCGCAGAAAAATATTGCAATGATAATTCGCTAAACTTTGTTTCGTTGGGCAATGTGATTTACGGCGATGTTAATAACAACGGAACTGTTGATGCAGCTGATGCAAAGCTTGCCAAAAGCCTTATCGACACTGTTCCGACCGAGGAAGAACTGATGGCTGCCGATGTTGACGATGACGGCAAAATCACAGAAAATGATGTTAATCTTATTTTGCAGGCTGTCGGCAACGAATTTTACGCACAGCTTTTTCCGTGTGCAAAGGCTATGTATTCTGCTCCCGACTACCTTTCGGGCAGAACTATGTATTGTGACGGCGACAGCGTTGCCTACGGTTCGGGTACGAACACAATGGGAAATTCAACATATTCTTTCTGCAATTATGTTGCCGAAAAATATAATATGACAATGACCAACAAGGCCACTCCCGGCACAACTCTTGCAATAAGAAAGGATTTTATCGGCACAGACCACAGAAGTATCCTTGAGCGTGTCCGTGAAATGAAAGGCAGTTACGATGTTATTCTGCTTGACGGCGGTTTTAATGACCTGTTCAAAAATGTTGAAATGGGTGCAATGACCAATATAAATAATAAATCGGGAAAATACAATGAATACACCACAGCAGGTGCGTTGGAAAGTATTTGCTATTTTCTTGACAAGAATTATAAAGACTCAATTAAGCTGTTCGTACTCTGTCACAATTGCTCAACAAGAACAAAACAGTCACAGTATTGGTCTTTAATGAAAAATATACTTGATAAGTGGGAAATTCCCTATGTTGACCTTTCGGAGGAAACAGAGCTTACCGGTGATAATGAGGAAATTACAACACAGTATTTTAGATATAATGCAACAACCAAAAAAGGCGATGGGATTCACCCTCTTGCATATGCCAATATGAAGATATACGGTCCCATCGTTGCCGAAAGGCTTAACGAAACAGTACAGAGCAAGTCTGAACTTGTTTTGCCGAAAAGTGACATTTCTATGGGACTTTTTGAAAGTTACACCCTTAACAGCGAAATTACGGAGTTGAGGGGAGATATAGATGTCAGCTATTCAAGCAGTAACCCGTCAGTTGCCTCTGTTGATGAAAACGGCAATATTGTTGCCACGGGCATAGGCGATGCGGTTATCACGATTTCGACATCTGACGGTAAAACAAAAAATGTGAATGTGAATGTAAAGTTTCTTGCAATGGCGGTTAGCTTTGGCAAAAATAAAATTTCACTTTCAGAGGGTAATTCAAGCTTGCTGAATCTTTCTGTAGCAGACGGTGAGGCGACCTGTTCAACAACCTATTCGTCAACGGATCCGACTGTTGCGTCTGTTGATGAAAACAGCGGAAAAATTACAGCCAACAAAACGGGCAAAACCACAGTATCATGTACCACGGCAAACGGTGTAACGGTAAGGTGCCTTGTATATGTCAAAAGCAGTGCGCAGACTGAAATGCAGAAAGCGTAAGGCGTTTATGAAAATATTTAACAGAAAATTAAAAATAACTTCATCTGCTTTGCTTACATTATGCATGGTTTTTGTAATGACGGCTTGTGCCGAAAACCGCAGTCAGTCCGAAAAATCACAGCCTGCAGAGCAGACGACTGTTCAGCCGACAACAATGTCAGCCGAAGAAATTAATGACCGAAAGCTTGATAAATTCATATCTGATATGACGCTTGAAGAAAAGGTGGGGCAGATGTTTTTTGTACGCTGTCCCGATGAAGACGCTGTGCAACAGGTCAGCGAGTACAATATCGGCGGTTATATCCTGTTTGGCAGAGATTTTGACGGTAAAACCAAAGATGAAGTTGTTGACGATATTCATAGCTATCAGAACGAGGCGGATATTCCGCTTTTAATCGGTGTTGATGAGGAGGGCGGAACGGTTGTGCGTGTCAGCAGTAACCCAAACCTCCGTGAAACTCCGTTTCTTTCTCCAAAAGATACTTATGCAGACGGCGGTTGGGATGCTGTCAAGCAGGATGCAGAAGAAAAAGCGGATTTACTTCTTTCACTCGGAATCAATGTGAATCTGGCTCCCGTGTGCGATATGACCTCGGATGAATACGGCTTTATGTATGACCGTTCTTTCAGCTCGGATGTTGATATGGAAAACAGATATGTGCGAACCGTTGTTGAAACAAGCAAATCAAAAAAGCTCGGCACGGTTCTGAAGCATTTTCCCGGTTACGGCAATAACAGCGACACACACACGGGAATTGCATACGATGACCGTGACTATTCGGAATTTGAAAATACAGATTTTAAACCGTTTTATCAGGGAATTGGGTCCGGTGCCGACTGTATTCTTGTTTCACACAACATAGTTAATTGCATGGACAGCGAATATCCTGCGTCACTTTCACAAAAGGTGCATGATATTCTCAGAAATGAATTCAAATTTGACGGTGTAATTATGACCGACGACCTTATCATGGACGCAATCACGGATTTTACGGGAGATGAAGCGGCGGCAGTCACTGCGGCAAAATGCGGTAACGATTTGCTCTGTTGTTCATCTGTCGATACCCAATATCCCGCAGTTCTTGAGGCTGTTCAAAACGGTGAAATTTCCGAAGCTCAGGTTGACGCATCCGTAAAGCGAATCCTGAAATGGAAACAGAATCTCGGTATTTTCAATATTGACACCTATCAGAAAAAAGTCAAATCAACCGAACCAACGGATACCGTTGGAAGTGAGGAGTGAAAAGTTAATAGCTGTTAGGTGCGTTCGGGAAGATAGTTTGAATCGTTTATATCATATTTTGCCCGAGTATGCGACTGCAAAAATTCTTACGGTAAAACATAAAACACCCCGAAGATTAAGTTCTTCGGGGTGTTCTGTTTGTAAAGGTTGGCTGAAATATATCTCAACAGATGTGATATGCTGATTGTGCTGTTGACTCTTTCCGGCAGGAAGAAGGCGTAACCTAATGGATTTTTTTACATCATTTTTACTATCTGTTGGAGCAAGTGTAGTTGCCTACTATATTTGCAAGTGGTTGGATAGATAGTAACTTCAACAGCCAACCTATGAAGAAACCCTCGAAGTCGGTAGCTTCGAGGGTTTCGTTTTGCCCAATGGACTATTTACATCATTTTGCCTACAATTATTGCAGCACACATTTCTGTGCATTTCAAGTATATGTATATGCCGAAAAATTATTATTCCTGATTAGAATTATTTAACACTTTTGCAAGCAAAGATTCAAAGCTTTTTTCAAAGTTTTCGTCATCTTGTTTTGTACGCTTTTTCGGTCCTTTAATGTGGTGCTTGCCGTTTGACATTCTCGCCTTTTTGGCAAGGTGTCTGTCCATAAGCAGACCGCCTATGTTATCATCCGAGAAAATTTTCCCCGACTGATGAATACAGTACGCACCCTTTCCAAGCACAAGTGCCGCAACTCCGTAATCCTGAGTTACCGCAATGTCGCCTCTTTTGCAAAGGTTGACAAGCGCCAAATCAACTGTGTCTGCACCTGCACCGATAATTTTTATCTCGCTGTAATCTGACTTTAGAACATGGTTTGTGTCACACAAAAGCACAACGGGAACATTGTGATTTTGTGCAATCTTTTCAACCGATTTTACAACAGGGCAGGCATCTGCATCAACAAGAACAGTTATACCGTTCATTATTTTTCCTCAATCTTAATTGAGTTGATAACAGGCTGATTTTTCTTTTCAACAGTACCGTTTGAATCTGTAACAGGTGTGTCCTTGCAGATTTTATCAACAATATCCATACCCTTTGTTACCTTGCCGAATGCGGCGTACTGACCGTCAAGGTGTGTGCTGTCAGCCTGAACAATAAAGAACTGTGAGCTTGCACTGTCGGGATCATTTGAACGAGCCATCGAGATAACGCCTCTTGTATGTGAAAGGTTGTTTTCAACACCGTTCTGAGCAAATTCGCCCTTGATTGTTTTTTTACTTCCGCCTGTACCGTTGCCAAGGGGGTCACCGCCCTGAATCATAAAGCCTGTAATGATTCTGTGGAAAGTAAGACCGTCATAAAAACCGTCTTTTGCAAGGTCAACAAAGTTCTTGACTGTAATCGGAGCAAGCTCCTCATAAAGCTCAACTTCAATTTTACCGTAGTCTTTAACATCAATAATTGCTGTGTAGCTTGACTTGTAGTCGGTTGTGTCTGTGTTTGCGGAGGTCGTTTCTTCGCTTGAAGCTGCAGAAGTTGTTTTTTCTGAAGAACTGCTCTCTGTGTCACCGCCGCAACCGCTCATTAAAAAGCAGGTGCAGAGAATAACTGCGGCAACCATGATTGCCGAAATCTTTTTAATTTTTGTCATTTTCAAATTCCTTTCGTAAATAAACTTAATTTATTTTAGCATTATTATGTCTGCAAATCAACCTGAATTGACACAAAAATATAAATGTGTTAAAATTTTTTGTATGTGAAATACCGACAAAAGGGGAATGTGGCTTGAAAAATAATGAAATAACCGATATTACTTCAAAACGCAGATTGTTTGAGCTTAATCTCGGTGATGTCCGAAAGTACCGTGACCTTGTTATGCTGTTCGTAAAGCGTGATTTTAAAAATTCCTACAAGCAAACCGTACTCGGACCGTTGTGGATAATAATAAAGCCGTTCCTTTCAACATTTGTTTTTACCGTAATTTTCGGTATGATTGCCAATATCTCAACTGACGGAATGCCTCAATTTCTGTTTTTTATGGCAGGCAATATTTTGTGGTCGTTTTTTTCAAGCTGTCTTAACGGCAGTTCATCAACCTTTATCGGCAACGCAAGGCTGTTTGGCAAGGTGTATTTTCCAAGGCTTGTAATGCCGTGCGCAAACATAATTTACAACACAATCGGTTTTTTGATCAACTTTGTAATGTTCTTTATACTTGTTCTTATATATATGTTTACGGGTTCAAATGTTCACCCGAATTTATGTGCATTGCTTATGCCTTTGATTCTGCTTTCTTCGGCACTTTTAGGCACAGGCTGCGGACTGATTGTTTCGTCTGTAACAACAAAATACCGTGACCTCGGTGTGCTTGTTTCATTCGGAGTAACATTGTGGATGTATATTACTCCTGTTGTTTATCCTGTTTCTCAGGTGTCGGATTCATTCCGTCCGCTTGTACTCTTAAATCCTGTTGCTCCGCTAATTGAAACATTCCGTTACGGATTCTTAGGCAGCGGAACATTTCCGTGGCAATATCTCATATTGAGCTTTGTTGTTACGGCAGTCGTTCTTCTGTTCGGAATAATCGTCTTTAATAGGGTAGAAAAGAATTTTATAGATACGGTATGATGTCATGACTGAAATGAATGAAAATTGCGTAATAAAAATTGAAAATCTTTCAAAAGAATACCGACTCGGTGCAATCGGTTCGGGAACTCTCCGTCATGATTTGCAGAGTTGGTATGCAAAAAAAAGAGGTAAAGAAGATCCGAATCAGAGAATCGGTGCCAAACAATACACAAAGGGCGACACATTTTTAGCACTTGACGGTGTGAACCTTGAGGTAAACTGTGGAGAACGCATAGGAATTATAGGCGCTAACGGCGCAGGCAAGTCAACTCTGTTAAAGGTTTTATGCAGAATTACCTCTCCGACAGACGGCAGAGTGCGTTTCAGGGGACGAATTGCCAGTATGCTCGAGGTCGGAACAGGCTTTCATGCTGAGCTTACCGGCAGGGAAAACATCTACCTTAACGGTGCAATCCTAGGAATGACAAAGAAAGAGGTCGCTTCAAAAATAGACAGTATTATTGAATTTTCAGAGTGTGAAAAGTTCATTGACACGCCCGTAAAGCGTTATTCATCGGGTATGTTCGTAAAGCTTGCGTTTGCTGTTGCGGCACACCTTGATGCAGAAATCATGATTATGGACGAGGTGCTTGCTGTCGGAGATATGCACTTTCAGAAAAAGTGTATCGGGAAAATGCGTGACCTTGCAACCGAGGAGGACAGAACTGTCCTCTATGTTTCACACAATATGAATACTATTCGTGACCTTTGCGACAGGTGCATAGTTCTTGACCACGGCAAAATTGTTTTTGACGGCGATGTTGAAGACGCTGTAAAAATCTATCTCGGAAGTGCAAACGAAAATTTCCGTGCCATTGAATATGTCGGAAACGAACACAAGCATCATGCCGACAGAAACGACCTTTGTCTGCAATTTGCCGGATATAACGGCAAAGAGGATAATATTTTCTATGATGACGAGCGGATTTTGCTTGAACTCACATGGAAAAACAAGGCTGATATTGAAAATCTTTGCCTGCGTGTTGAAGTGAGCGATTACCGAAGATATCCCGTTACCGCATTTGTGGTTGAAAATTTCTATTCGGGAAAAAAGGGCGAAACCCACACGGCAAAATTGAAAATAGACATATCAAAAATTGTCCGTGGCGGATACTATACACGCTATGTTTTCTACAGCCGAAAGAACGATGCCGCCCCCTTTGAAACCTTAGAGGTCGCAGACGGTCTGACTTTCAGAAGAAGAAAACCCGATAAATACCAAAACACCTGGCAAAAAGCCTGGGGAAGTATTGAAATGAATGATATTGAAGTTGTATAAAAACAAATTGAATTTTGCGGTTTGGCAAACAGTTAATATCAAAAAAAATATGTGTTCCGAATGTTGTGAACATCTAATTGAAATGTAATGAAAGGAACAATATGAGCGAAAGACCTGAACTTAACAAAAAACTTGATGCAGAAACATTTAAAGAATATTATTGGCTTAAAGAAGAACTCATTGATTTTTGCAGAAAATACGGACTTCCTGTTTCGGGCGGAAAGCTTGATATAACGGAAAGGATTGCATATTACCTTGAAACAGGTAAGATAATGCGTGCAAAATCCGTAAGCAGAAAATCCGTGTCGTTATCCGATATAACAGAAGAAACTAAAATTGAAACTGATTTTATCTGTTCCGAAAAGCACAGGGCGTTCTTTAAACAGCATATCGGCAACAGCTTTTCTTTTAATGTTGCTTTTCAAAAATGGTTAAAATCCAACGCAGGCAAGACATATAAAGATGCAATTAATGCTTACTATACAATTCTTGAAGAGAAGAAAAACGGTAAAACAAAAATTGACAAACAGTTTGAGTATAATACATATATCCGTGATTTTTTTGAAGATAACAAAGGAAAATCACTTGATGATGCAATTAAGTGTTGGAAATTTAAAAAACAGCTTAAAGGTCACAATAAATATGAAAAATTCGACCTTGATATCTTAAAATAATATTCTAATAAAGAATTAAACTTGTACGCTCATTTGTAACAGTGATTGGTAATCGCCAATAAATACGAATGAATAATAACCAAAGGAGCAATTTTATGGACAAATTCTGTGGGAAATGCGGAACGGTACATTTTGCAAAACAGCCTTGCAACATCGTTTTTTAACGCATATTTTGATGAATAACAAAAGGTCAGCACATAATCGTGTTGACCTTTATTCTTTGTCAAAATTAAATTACGGCTCGACAAACGGCATATTAAAATACTCGGCAACTGATTTTGCAAGATTTCTGCCGATTGCATTAATGTTGTCCCTAATCCATTGAGCTTCTTCGGGGTTATCGTGATATGCAACCTCAATCAATGCCGACGGTGATTTTGTTCGTCTGACTTCCGCAAGTGAGGTGGTGGGGATTATGTCAACATCGTTCGGTTCGGGATAAATATCCTTGTAATTCTTTTGCAGAATTTCAGCAAAACGCTTGCCGTTACTGCTTGTCGGATAGTAATAAATATCTGCACCCGTGTATCTGCCTGCCGAACCCTCGGGTGCGGCATTGCTGTGAATTGCAAGGTGCAAATCGTGATTGCCCTTGTTTGAATCTGCAATTGCCTGACTCAGCGTCATATCGGGATCGTTTCGCCTGAAATCTATTCCGCTTGCCCTCAAATAAGGCTCCATGGCATCTGCAATAAGATTCATATAATATTCTTCATTTCCTCCGTCAATATAAGGGTTGTACTCCTGCAATGACGGTGAAAGATAAACTGACGGCATAAAATCTCTCCTAAATTTATTCTCTTATCATTTTATTCGCAAAACCCGTGCCGTTGACAAATAATTTTCTTTTCAAAATTCAATTTGTATTGTATAATGATTACATATGATTTTGGTGAAAATTGTTCGTTATCTGTAGGGGCGTTCATCGGACGCCCGCTTTAATGAAATTTTAATTTAAATATATATCTTTTGATGTAATGAAAGTGACGGTTAATTTGTAGCGGCGAACCGTGTTCGCCACTCGTTTCGGGTGTAAACACGAAACGAATAAAAATGATTTTTTCATTCCGTGATTGTTTAATATATTATCAAACCGATTTTGCAAGCTGTTTGAATGGCGAACAAGGTTCGCCGCTACTGTATATTAATAGCTTTGCGGATTGTATATATTCGGTTTTATCAAAATTATTGTTCCGTTACTAGCGGGCGGATGATATCCGCCCCCTACAAAAATTGTTCATTTAAAGAATTATTATTTAATGCAAAAACTTGCTTAATTGCTTTATGAAATTATGAAACGGAGAAATTATTATGACTGATGAAATGAGAGCAAAAGTTGAGAAAGTTATGAAAAATCTTGAACGCAACAAGATGAAACCTTATTTTTGCGAAAACAGGGAAGAGGCTCAGGCACTTGTAAAAACACTCATTAAAAAGGGCGAAACGATTTCATGCGGAGGTTCAAAAACTCTCGATGAAACGGGAATTTATCAGATGATTAATTCACCCGATTACAATTTTCTTGACCGTTCCGCACCCGGAATGACTCGTCCCGAGGTTGAAGAGGTTTACCGTCAGACTTTCAGAGCAGACACATTTTTTATGAGTACAAACGCTCTTACCGAAAACGGAGAGCTTTATAATGTTGACGGCAACTCAAACCGTGTTGCCGCACTTCTTTACGGTCCGAAAAGCGTTATCGTTGTATGCGGTATCAACAAAATTGTAAAGAATATTGACGAGGCAATCAAGAGAGTTAAAACAATTGCCGCTCCGCAGAATACAATCAGACTCGGCATTGAAACCCCTTGCGGAAAAACAGGCGAATGTGTTTCATTGAGAAAAGAAAATCCCGAGCTCTGTGACGGATGTCACGGTGACACAAGAATCTGCTGTAACTATGTGGTATCTGCTCAGCAAAGACATATTGACAGAATCAAGGTTATTATCATCGGCGAAGAGTACGGCTATTAATTCCCATAAAGAAAAAAGCCGCATCAAAAGACACGGCTTGGGAGAACTTCAGAATGTAATCATCTACAATTGTTCTGACTTTTGTTCTGGCTGTTCTGCTGATTTTTATTCTGATTGTTGTTCTGATTCTTATTCTGGCTGTTCTGCTCGTTCTTGTTCTGATTGTTGTTCCGATTCTGATTGAAATTCATTTCAACACCTCCTTTACAAAACTATTATTAACCCGAAAAGGCTTGTTTATTCATGAATGATTTTTTATTGCGAATGAAATCACTTCTGGGTGATGAATTTGACGAATTTTTAAAATTTTACAACAGCGACGATTTCATAAAGGGACTTCGTGTCAACACCTTAAAATGTTTGCCCGAAAAGCTTTGTTCACTTCTTGATTTTGAACTGAAAAAAACTCCGTTTTGCGATGAGGGCTTCTATATTCCGTCCGATGTTAAGTCAATCGGCAACAATCCTCTGCACCATGCAGGAGCGTTCTATGTTCAGGAACCGTCTGCAACTTCGGCAGTTACAATGCTTGATGTTCATGAAGGCGATTATGTCCTTGATTTGTGTGCCGCTCCGGGCGGAAAAAGTACGCAAATCGGCGCTAAACTTAACGGAACAGGACTTTTGTGGAGCAATGAAATTGTAAGAAACAGAGCGAATATTCTTTTATCGAATATTGAACGAATGGGAATTTCAAACGCTGTTGTATCAAACTGCCGTCCCGATGAACTTTGCAAAAGGCTTGAAAACCGTTTTGACAGGATTCTCGTTGACGCACCCTGCAGCGGTGAGGGAATGTTCCGCAAGAATGATGCGGAGCGTGAATGGAGCATTGAGCATGTAAAGAGTTGTGCCGCCCGTCAGCTTTTGATTCTTAACAGTGCAAAGGATGCCCTGAAAAACGGCGGATATATGGTTTATTCAACCTGTACTTTTTCAAAGGAAGAAAACGAGGGCGTAATTTCTCGGTTCCTTGCAGAAAATCCCGATTTTGAACTTGTTGATTCGGGCGTAACATTCGGCAGACCTACGCTTGATTATGCGAGAAGAATTTTCCCGATGGACGGCGGAGAAGGACATTTTGCCGCCAAGCTTCACAAAAAAGGCGAGCCGTATTCTAATTATAATATCCCTAAAAAGAATAATAAAATTGACTCGAAAATTTTTGATTTTTATGACAGTATTTTTATCGACAGACCGTTCGGTGAAAATATTGAGGTTATAAAGGATAAAATTATAGTTCTTCCGCAGAATTATAATTTTGATGTAAAAGGCTTGCAGATTCTCCGTGCGGGAGTTATTCTCGGCGAAATTGTCAAGAACAGAATCGAACCGCATCACAGCGCATTTACGGCAGCCAAAAAGGAAAACTGTAAATCAGCAGTTGATTTTGATGTGAACAGCAAAGAAATTTCAGCCTATCTTCACGGTGAGGAAATTGCCGTGCCACAGGATGTCAAGGGCTATACGGCTGTCTGCGTAAACGGAATCACAACAGGCTTTGGCAAAGCGTCAAATTCAAGACTGAAAAATAAATATCCGAAAGGGCTTCGCATATTAAGATGAAAAAATTATCAGATATAGGTACAATCAAAGATATACTTTCAAGACACGGCTTTACTTTTTCAAAGTCACTCGGTCAGAATTTCCTTATAAACCCGTCAGTTTGCCCGAGAATGGCAGAGCTTTCGGGCGCCGGAGAGGGAGTTGGCGTAATTGAAGTCGGTCCCGGAATAGGTGTTCTCACAACAGAGCTTTGCTCACTTGCCGACAAGGTTGTAGCGGTTGAGCTTGACAAGCGACTTCTTCCCGTTCTTGAAGAAACACTCTCCGAACACGACAATGTTAAAGTTGTAAACGATGATATTCTTAAAATTGACTTGCACAAGCTGATTGAAGAAGAATTTCAGGGTATGGATGTTGTTGTGTGCGCAAATCTTCCGTACTACATAACATCTCCCGTAATTATGAAATTGCTTGAGGACAGACTGCCGATTTGTGCAATCACGGTTATGGTTCAGAAAGAGGCGGCTCAGCGAATTTGTGCTGAGATGGGTTCTCGTGCAAGCGGTGCGGTAACGGTATCGGTCAATTATTACGCAGAACCCGAAATGCTGTTTTCGGTTAGTGCCGGCTCGTTTATGCCTGCTCCAAAGGTTGATTCGGCTGTTTTAAGACTTAACATTCTAAAAGAACCGCCAGTGAAGGTTGATGACGAAAAGAAGTTTTTTAAAGTTGTAAAAGCCGCCTTTTCACAGAGAAGAAAAACACTTTCAAATTCTCTTGCATCCGGACTTTCTTTGCCAAAGGCAGAGGTCAACGCAATTCTTGAAAATTCTTCCGTTCCTCTGAACGCAAGGGCGGAACAGCTTAAACTTGAAGATTTTGCAAACATTGCAAACAATCTTGGTGACTGATTATGAAAAGAAAAATGAACGGCCTTTACAAAACCGCTTTTATATTAATGCTTGTTGCCGCAGCACTTTTCATTGCAGCAACAATTGTTGCATATGCTCTTGAACGCCCGTATTTCTCCGCAGTCTTTTCATGCAGCGGTGCTTTTCTTGCATTTTTGGGCATAATATTTGCAACCTGCAGTAAACCTAAAAAGCGCAAAAGACACCTTGTCACAGATGAAATTGTTGCCGAAAATGATGATATCAACAAAATTTCGGAAAATTCTGTTGACAATGAGGAATAAATTTGATAGAATGGTTGCAGATAAAGGGGAGTAGTTCGCAGATAATCTGTGATATTAATCGTCAGTACATACCGTTTTCGGTATCGGTTATATCTTAAAGGACAAGACTTTTATTGTAGGGTGAGTTGTACCTTGCAATAAAGGTCTTTTTTATTTGCCTTTTTCAGTCTGTCTGTATTCTGCAATCCGAACGGAGGAGAAAATTATGAAAAATTGGTATCAGTTGACCGAGAGCGAAACTCTTGACAAGCTCGGTGTCACAAGCGAAGGACTTTCGTCACAACAGGCTGACAGCCTTCTTGAAAAACACGGAAAAAATGTGCTTGAAGAAAGCAAAAAGAAATCTGTTTTTCAGGTGTTTTTAAGTCAGTTTGCCGACCTTATGGTAATAATCCTTATAATTGCGGCAATTGTTTCAATGTTTTTGGGAAGTGTTGAAAGCACAATCGTAATTTTTGCGGTAATCACACTCAATGCTATTCTCGGCACGGTTCAGCATATCAAGGCAGAAAAGTCGCTTGAAAGCCTTAAATCGCTTTCGTCACCCTCGGCAAAGGTAATCCGTGACGGAAGAAAAATTGAAATTGATTCAGAAAACATCGTTCCCGGCGACATTGTTGTGCTTGAGGCAGGCGACCTTGTTGTTGCAGACGGTAGAATAATAAATAACTATTCTTTACAGGTAAATGAAAGCTCGCTCACGGGTGAATCTACAAATATTGACAAAAGTGTGGGGACGATTGAAAAGGAAGTTCCGCTTGCCGACCGCACTGATATGGTCTTTTCGGGCAGCCTTGTAACATATGGCAGAGCAATTGTCGTTGTTACGGAAACAGGCATGAACACAGAAATCGGTAAAATTGCTACACTTATGAATCAGGCAAAGAGCAAGAAAACTCCCCTCCAACTCAGCCTTGATAAATTTTCGAGCAGACTTGCCGTTATTATTATGGCGATCTGTGTAGTAGTTTTCGGCTTGAGTATGTTCAACGGAATGTCGGTTCTCAACTCTCTTATGTTTGCCGTTGCACTTGCAGTAGCCGCAATCCCTGAGGCACTCGGCTCAATCGTTACAATTGTTCAGGCAATGGGTACGCAAAAAATGGCAAAAGAAAATGCCGTTATCAAGGATTTAAAGGCTGTTGAAAGCCTCGGTTGTGTGTCTGTAATCTGCTCCGATAAGACGGGTACGCTCACACAGAATAAAATGACTGTTCAGAAAATCTATGTGAACGGCGAAAGTATTCTTGAGAATCAGCTTGACCTTAATATTGAAAGCCACCGTCATCTCCTTTACGATATGGTTCTAAACAACGATTCGAGTATCGTTGACGGAAAGGGAATAGGCGACCCGACCGAGTACGCTTTGCTTGAAACATTTCAGCATATCGGACTTGACGAAAATGTGCTTAGGGATGTTCTTACAAGGGTTGAGGAGGTTCCGTTTGATTCCGACAGAAAGATGATGAGCACAAAGTACAAAATGCACGGTGTAAATCATATTCTCACAAAGGGTGCGCTTGATTCGATTCTTGACCGTTGTGTAAGTATAGCAACAAAAGACGGTATTCGTCCGATTACAGATGAAGATAAGGCTGAGATTTCAAGAGTTAACCGTGAATATTCCGAACAGGGACTCCGTGTTCTCACCTTTGCATACAAGGAATCTGATGAGGCTCTCACGGTTGACACAGAGAATGATTATACATTCATCGGACTTGTTTCAATGATAGATCCTCCGAGAGAGGAGTCAAAACAGGCTGTTGCCGATGCAATCCGTGCAGGAATCAAGCCTGTTATGATTACGGGCGACCACAAAATCACAGCAAGTGCAATCGCAAAGCAGATTGGTATTTTCAATGACGGCGATATCGCAGTTACAGGTCTTGAGCTTGACGCAATGAGTGATAAGGAGCTTGACGAAAAAATTGAGAAAATTTCTGTTTATGCACGAGTTTCTCCGGAAAACAAAATCAGAATCGTTGAGGCTTGGCAAAGAAAAGGCAACATTGTTTCCATGACAGGTGACGGTGTAAACGACGCACCCGCTCTCAAAAAAGCGGATATCGGTGTTGCAATGGGTATCACAGGTACCGAAGTTTCAAAAGACGCCGCATCTATGATTCTTCAAGATGATAACTTTGCTACAATTATCAAGGCGGTTGCAAACGGCCGAAATGTTTACCGCAACATTAAAAATGCAATTCTTTTCTTGCTTTCAGGTAATATGGCAGGCATTTTTGCCGTGTTGTTCTGTTCAATCATGGCTCTGCCCGTACCGTTTGAGGCGGTTCACCTTCTGTTTATTAACCTTCTTACAGACTCACTTCCCGCAATTGCAATCGGTATGGAGAAACCCGAAAAAGATTTGCTCAGACAGAAACCCCGTGATCCGAAACAGGGAATCCTTACAAAAAGCTTTTCTGCTCTTATGCTCGGACAGGGTGCTTTGATTGCCGTTGTAACGCTCATTTCATTCTACATCGGACTTCAGACAAGTCCAGCCGTTGCAAGCACAATGGCATTTGCAACACTCACGCTTGCAAGACTGTTCCACGGCTTTAATTGCAGAAGTACACATTCAATCTTTAAACTCGGACTTTTTTCAAATACGGCAAGCATAGGCGCTTTCTTTATCGGAACATTACTGCTCGCATTTGTATTGTTTGTTCCGTTTATGCAGCCGCTTTTCAGCGTTACCGCACTCACAGGCGCACAGGCAGGCTTTATAGCCCTCCTTGCATTCATCCCGACATTTATAATTCAGTTTGTAAAAGTCATTGTTGAAAATGTGAGAAAGTAAATTTAATAACATTGAACACGGCAGATTGATTTTGTCGTGTTCTTTTATTTTTATCGAATAAAATTCATTGACAAAGAAATAATAATGTAGTACAATGTACTATACAAGGAGGTCGGTATTATGGCATTCTCAATCAGATTAACAGAACAGGAAAAGAAAATAGCAGACAGCTATGCTCGGTTGCACTCAATATCACTCGGAGAGGCTTTTAAACAGGCTTTGTTTGAAAAAATCGAAGAAGAATATGACCTTGCCGTTTTTGATGACGCTTATGATGAATACAAAAAGAGCGGTGAAGAAAGCAGACCAATCTCTGATTTTTGGAAGGAACTTGACATATGAGTTATGTTGTAAGAACCACTCCGAGATTTGAAAAAGAATTTAAAAAACTCGACAGATATACCATGAAGATGATTAAAGCGTGGATTGAAAAGAATTTGTCGGGGTGTGAAAATCCCAGAGTAAAGGGAAAAGCTCTCACGGCAAATCGCAAAGGTCAATGGCGGTATCGTATCGGAGATTACAGACTGCTCTGCCTTATAGAAGACGAAGAACTTGTTATTCTTGCTTTGTCTATAGGTCACAGGCGAGAGGTTTATGACAACACTTAAATAATCAAACTCGGTCATAATCATTGAAGAATTATGACCGAGAATTATTTATTTTGATTGAAATTACAAAAATTCCTTGACAAAGTTTGACAGGTTTCTTATAATTAAATCATAACATAATGTTTCACAGGGTATTACAGGATATACAAAAAATAAGGTTAAGAAGGGTGACAGAAATTATGAACATTTGGCACGACATTTCTCCGAAGAGAATTACAAAAGACAGGTTTTATGCAGTAATCGAAATTTCAAAGGGCGGCAAAAACAAGTATGAGCTTGACAAAGAAACAGGTATGCTCAAGCTTGACCGTGTGCTTTTTACATCAACTCACTATCCTGCCAACTACGGCTTTATTCCGAGAACCTTTGCAGATGACGGCGATCCGCTTGATGTTCTTGTTTTGTGCAGTGAAACAATTCAGCCGATGACGCTCGTTGAATGCAAGCCTATCGGCGTTCTCAATATGGTTGATAATGACAGCTGTGACGAAAAAATTATCGCAGTTCCCGTTAACGATCCCAACTACAATTGCTACAGCGATATCAGCGAACTTCCAAAACACTATTTTGAAGAAATTCAGCACTTTTTCCAGGTTTACAAAACACTTGAGGCTGACAAGGTTACTTCGGTAACCGAAACTGACGGTGTTGACAAGGCAAAGGAAATCATTGAAAAGGCTATCACAAGCTATATCCGTGATTTTCAGATGGCGTAAATTCATAAAAACCGCAAAACTAAAAGCTTTACCAAAAAACGGTAAAGCTTTTTCTTTTGAATGTGTAATTTAATTCCGATAAGGAATATTAACAAAATTCATTCCTGTATAATAAAAATACGGCAGATTAAAGTTTAAAATCCTTTGCCGAAAAATCTGTCTTAAAAACCGTGACATTCGGCATACGCAACAACGGGTCATACTTGAACGATCTGCATTTTCCGTCCTTGACTTGCTTTGATTTTTTGCAGAACATAATATCGTTTTCAATTCCGTTGTATTCGCAATATGAACAGTTGACAGGAATATTCTTGCCAAACAAACTTTTTTTCATAATCAACACCTCTGAATGAATATAGTATATCATTAACTCAGCCGTGTTTCAAGCATAATATTTTGTCGGAAAATATTGACAAAGCAATTAATCGGTTAAAAATAATCTTATTATAAAATATGGAAGGAACACTTATGAAATTTTTTTCAAAAACAATGAAGCTCAACAACATTGATACGGTTCCGTATCTTACATATAATTCTTTATCAGAAATTAGTTTCATCAATCACGCATTCACAACCCGACTTGGCGGTGTGTCAACGGGTGAATTTACATCAATGAATATGGCATTCAACAGAGGTGACAATCCTGACAGCGTAACCGAAAATTACAAAAAATTCTGCAAAAGTGCAGGCTTTGACTATGAAAGTCTTGTAGCCTCGGCACAGGATCACCACACGGTTGTAAGAGCAGTAACATCTGCCGAAAAGGGCATAGGCATCTACAAGCCCCGTGATATGGAGAGCGTTGACGCCTTGATTACAAATGAAAAGGGAGTAACCCTCGTAACCTACTATGCCGACTGCACACCGCTGTTTTTTGTCGATACAAAGAATAAGGCAATCGGACTTGCCCATGCCGGCTGGAGAGGAACTGTCGGCAGAATAGGGGAAAAGGTTGTTGAGAAAATGACTGAGCTTTACGGCACAAATCCTGCCGATATCAAAGCCGCAATCGGTCCCGCAATTTCAGTTTGTTGCTATGAGGTTGACTACCCATGTGCAGAACATTTTCTGAATCTTGCAGACCTTGACAGCTCAAAGTTCGTTTTTGAAAAAGGAAACGGAAAATATATGGTCGATCTACTTGAAACCAACCGTCAGATTCTTACTGCTTCAGGTTTAAAGAATGAAAACATAACAGTTTCTGATGTCTGCACAAATTGCAACAGCGACCTCTTATGGAGTCACCGTGCCACCAAAGGTCACAGAGGTACAATGAGTGCATTTATGTGTATAAAATAAGAATAATATTTTTGTTTTTGCAAAACAAAAGGCGGTTGTTGACCGCCTTTATCTATCTAGATTTATCTTTCCGCTTTTTGCAAACCATACATCGTTTACCTCAAATTCCTTGCCGTTAAGGTAATTAAGAATGCCTGCATCGGTTTCAAAATTGAATTTCAGCTTATAGCTGTAAAGCGCCTGATACTTAATGCTGTCGGGTGCTTTTTTGCCTTTGCCGTATTTTGTATCGCCCACAAGCGGATGTCCGATTGATGCCATATGCGCTCTTATCTGATGAGTTCTGCCCGTCAGCAGTTCAACCTCGGCAAGGCTGAATTTGCCGTTGAAGTCAAGAATTTCATATTTTGTCTTGATTTCTTTTGAACCCTCAACCTCATTTTTGAAAACAGTAACCTTGTTTTTACTTTCATTCTTGGTCATATAGCCGTGAAGTGTGTCGCTGTCCCTTTTTGGCTTTCCGTATAAAAGGCAGAGATAGTATTTTTCAAGCTCTCTTGTTTTCATTTTTGCGTTTAAAATTCTCAAACTGTCGGCATTTTTAGCCGCAATAACAATTCCGCCCGTGTTTCTGTCAATTCTGTTGACAAGTGCAGGCGCAAAGGCTTTTTCTTCATCGGGATTGTATTCACCTTTGTTATAAAGGTAGTGCTGAACTCTTGCAACAAGTGAATCAAAGTGATAATTTTTGTCGGGATGAACGATTATACCCGGCTTTTTATCAATAAGTATAATGTTTTCATCCTCATAAACAATATCAAAGGTTTTTGGTGCTTTCATGAACTCATAGCTTTTTTGCTCCGATGCCTCAAAAAATTCGTCCTTAATATAAAAGGTAAGCACATCGCCCTCTTTGAGCATAGTCTGAATATCACACTTTTTGCCGTTTACCTTAATACACTTTTTTCTTATATATTTGTACATAAGCGACTTTGGCAGAGTTTTGAATCTTTTCTGTAAAAATTTATCGAGTCGCTGATTGGCATCATTCTTTTTAATTTCAAGTGTTCTCATAGTCTGTAAAATTCTCCGTAATTGTTTTCTCAGTTTATCTTATATCAATTTTAAAAATAATTCAACCGCTTTTGCACATAATTTGATTTTGTGTATATTCTGATATAGGGTGATACAGTGAATTGTTACACACAGAGAATAAAATCTGCAGTATGCTTTGGACTGGGACTGCTGTGTGCATCACTTCTGCCGAGTGAATGGGTACTCGTCATTGCGGCAGGCGCACTCGTAGTTGTCAGTATTTGTTGTGTTCGGAGGTAATTATGAAAGTTGTACTTATTGAGAAACCAAAATTCATATCGGCAATTTTGAGAAAAATTTACGGAATCAAAAAGGAAACCAAGCCGGAATAACAGTCATATGTTTGGACTCTGTTCCAAAATCTTGCTATTGGTAATAGTTTACAATAAATTCGAGCCAAAGATGTGCATAGTTACAAAAAACTTTGCACATCTTATTTTTTAAAATTAAATTATGATTAATCTCACGGGTAATATTTTTCCGCACTCCCTAATATAATTGAACTATAAAACATAAAGGAGAGAAAAATATGGAGTTTAATCAGGAAAACCGCTCGTTTTGCACACCGTCGGCTGTGCTTGACACGGTTGCCGAACAGCTTGCAGATGTTGACCTCACTCTGCCCGATTATTGTCCGGATATAGAAAAAATTCTGAAATGTACCCTCACACCCAAAATTCAGAGCAGAACCCTTTCCGGAGGTCAGCTTCAGATTGACGGATTTTGTACGGTGAATGTGATGTATGTGGAAAGCATAAAGAAAAGCGTGCGCTGTTGCGAACAAAGCGTGAATTTTTCACAGAACTTTTCGGTAAAAGACGCTCCCGACAATCCGGTTATCATCACAAAAACCAAGCCGGAATACATAAACTGCAGGGCATTAAGTCCCCGCAGACTTGTTATGCACGGAGCGTTTTCATTGTATGCAAAGGTATTTTCAAAAACTCAGACGAGCATTTTCACACCTTCCGATAATATCGAAACCGACCGAAAGACCGTTACCTGTGCCGACCTTAAATCGTTCTGTCAGGAGCAGTTTTCTGTTTGCGAAGAAATTTCGGTAGGCGAAAAACCACAGATTGAATCCGTTCTCCGCAGCGATGTAAGCGTCGGAGTGATTGACGCTAAGGCTGTAACGGGAAAGCTTATGCTCAACGGTGAACTTAATCTCAAGCTTTTGTACCTTTCAAACGCAGAGAGCGGAGAAGTTGAAAAGCTTGACTATCTGTTGCCGTTCAATAAAATATTAGATTGTGACGGAATTGATGAAAACACAATCAACTGTGTTTCCTGCGATGTTATGTCATATGATATCAGACTGAAAAACGATATGCTTTCCGAAAAGCCGTCTGTGATACTTGAAGTAAAGCTCTGCGTTACGGAGGAGGGCTATATAACCCGTGAGGAGGAAATTGTATGTGACGCCTACTCAACAGAATTTTCCTCGTTGCCGGAGTTTGAACAATTAAAAATTACGGGCGAGGTTGTTCCGATTAATGAACCTCATATGGAAAAAATGTCCGTTAAGATTGATGACGGAAAAATCTCACGAATTCTCGATATTTTCACAGAACAAATAACTGCCGAGGCTTCACACGATGACAGAGGTATGGTTATAAGCGGAAAAATCAATATATGCATATTGGCGCTTAACGGGGAAGATATTCCTGTGTTTATTGAGCGTTCAGCCGATTATGAGCATATTATTCCCCAGACAGACTGCACCTGTGCCAAAATTTTCGGTACAAGGACAGCAAGTATAAGCTACAGACTTGCCGAGGATGATGTCATAGAAATTCGTTGTGAGCTGAAAATCTGCGGTGTTGTTTTTTCGGAAAACAGAGTAAACACCGTAAAAAATGTAAATGTTTTTGAGGATAAACCTATACCTCCCGAAAATTGTGCGCTGACATTATACTTTGCCGACAAGGGAGAAAAGCTCTGGGATATTGCTAAATCCCACAACACAAAGCTTGATTTGCTGCTTTCGGAAAATTCGGCTGAAAATCAGGTACTCGACGCACCTAAAATGCTGTTGATTCCGAGAATATAGGGAGGTATAAAAATGGAAGAAAGAAATGTTTATCAGGATATTTCCCGAAGAACCGACGGTGATGTCTATATCGGAGTAGTCGGTCCCGTCAGAACGGGAAAATCCACATTTATAAAAAGGTTTATGGATTCGCTTGTCCTGCCCAATATCCGTGACGAGGCAGTTTACAGGCGTACCGTTGACGAACTTCCTCAATCTGCGGCAGGAAGAACCATAATGACCACAGAGCCTAAATTTATTCCCGAGGAATCCGTTGAAATCAATCTCGGCGGCAACACAACCCTCAATGTGAGAATGATTGACTGCGTAGGCTATATTGTAAACAGCGCAATCGGTTACAGCGAAGAGGACGAACCGAGAATGGTAAAAACTCCGTGGTCAAACGAGGCGATTCCTTTTGATGACGCCGCAGAAATAGGCACTAAAAAGGTAATTACCGACCATTCAACAATCGGTCTTGTTATCACTACTGACGGAACAATCAGTGATATTCCGAGAGAAGATTATATTGAAAGTGAAAAAAGAGTAATTAATGAACTGAAGGCAATCAATAAACCGTTCATTATACTTCTCAATTCAGTTGACCCTACGGCAGATGAAACAATTCAACTGTCAAACGAAATGACCGCCGAATACAAGGTCCCCGTAATTCCCGTTAGCTGTATGGAGCTTGACGAAACCGAAATCAAAAGGATACTTGCACAGCTTTTGTTTGAATTTCCAATCCGTGAAATCAAGGTTGACATTCCGAAATGGGTTGTAAAGCTCGATAAAGATCATTGGCTGAAATCGGTTGTATTTGATTCAATAAAGAAAAATGCCGCAAAAATAGAGAAAATCAGGCAAATTCAGCAGATAATCTCTGATATTGAGCAATGCGAATACATCACATCGGCAAAGGTTACGAGTCTTGACCTCGGCAAAGGATATGCGGAGATGACCGTATCTATCAAAAGCGAACTTTTCTACAAGGTTATCTCGGAAGAAACCGGGCTTGATATAACCGAGGAGTACGAACTTCTGAATTGCATAAAGACTCTTTCGCAAAAACAAAAAGAATTCGACAAGATTGCACAGGCTTATGAACAGGTTCAGGAAACGGGCTACGGAATTGTTATGCCGACAATTGACGAACTTACCCTTGACGAACCGCAGATTATTAAGCAGAGCGGAAAATACGGTATCAAGCTGAGAGCAAGCGCACCGTCAATTCATATGATGAAGATTTTTACGCAGACAGAGGTAACTCCGATTGTCGGTTCGGAACAGCAGTCCGAAGAGCTTGTGTCTTATCTTCTCAGAGAATTTGACGAAAATCCGGAAAAAATCTGGGAGAGTAACATATTCGGAAAATCAGTTCACGAACTCGTTAACGAGGGACTTCACAACAAGCTGTACAGAATGCCTGCCGATGCCCGAAGGCGGATAGGGGAGACAGTTGAAAAAATTATCAATGACGGCTGTAACGGATTAATATGTATAATTCTGTAACGACAAATAACGATAAAATCGCAAAGCCTTAATTCACAAATAAACAGGCTCACAAATAAATAAATTGGTAATATCGCCAAAAAATTATTCGCCCCATATTTGTTATTGAAAATGTTTCGGGAATAAAGTATAATATTCCTATATGCAAATGACAAATATGGGGGTTGTTTTATGAATCTTTCCGATGTAGCTTTATTGGCTAAAGAGGAGCTTTCCCTTGCCGAAAAAGGTATTGCCTCGGCAAAAGTTGTTCTTACAGGTTTTGTTGTTGTATTCGCAATGCTGATTCTCTTGATTCTCATAATCAAGATTTACGGCGCAATCATTCAGAAAGCTCAAGATGCCGGCAAAAAGGGCAAAGAGAAAAAGGCTGAAACCGTAGCAGAAACTCCTGCTCCCGTTGTTGCCGCTCCTGTCGCTCCTGCTCAGGCAAACGGTGTTTCCGATGAGGTTGTTGCCGTAATTTCCGCAGCAGTTGCCACAATGTACGGCTCTTCCGAAAAAGCAAGAATCAAGAGTATTAAAAAGTCATCAGACGGCGGTCGTTCCGCATGGGCAAAAGCCGGTGTACTTGATAATACCCGCCCGTTTTAAGGCAAAGTTTTAAGGGAAAGGATGTTATCTAATGGAAATTTTACAAGGCTTTGCAGATGCCGTTGTCGGTATCTTTGAAGGCTCGGGTCTGTCAACTCTTAACTGGCAGAACTATGTAATGATTGGTATTTCAATCGTTTTGCTTTACCTTGCAATCAAAAAGCAGTATGAGCCGCTTTTGCTCCTTCCTATCGCATTCGGTATGCTGCTTGTTAATCTTTATCCGAGCATTATGGCTCCGCCTACAACACAGCTTTTGACAGAGGCTCAATGTGCCGCACAGAATGTTGCGGTGTCGGGACATGCCAAAACGGTGATTGACGGAGTAACTTATATTGAGAATCCGACATACGGCGGACTTCTTTATTACCTCTATCAGGGTGTTAAGCTCGGCATTTATCCGCCTCTTATCTTCCTTGGCATCGGTTGCATGACTGACTTCGGTCCGCTCATCTCTAACCCGAAGAGCCTTATCCTCGGTGCTGCCGCACAGATTGGTATCTTTATAACATTTACAGGTGCTATTTTCCTCGGATTTACAGAGGCAGAGGCAGGTGCTATCGGTATTATCGGCGGTGCCGACGGTCCTACAGCTATTTATGTAACAACAAAACTTGCTCCGCATCTTCTCGGTTCAATCGCAATTGCCGCATATTCATATATGGCTCTTGTGCCGATTATTCAGCCGCCTATTATGAAGGCGCTCACAACCAAAAAAGAGCGTTCGGTAGTTATGGAACAGCTTCGTCCTGTTTCAAAGCTTGAGAAGATTATGTTCCCGGTAATTGTTGTTATTATCATCGCAATCTTCCTTCCCGACGCAGCTCCGCTCGTTGGTATGCTTATGCTCGGTAACCTCTTTAAGGAGTCGGGCGTTGTTGAAAGACTCAGCAAAACAGCTCAGAACGAGCTTATGAATATTATCACAATCTTCCTCGGTACGACTGTTGGTGCAACCGCATCCGGTCAGAACTTCCTTACTTTTGACACAATCAAGATTATCGTTCTCGGTCTTCTTGCGTTCTGTATGGGTACTGCATTCGGTGTACTTTTCGGTAAGATTATGTACAAGGCAACAGGCGGTAAGGTTAACCCGCTCATCGGTTCAGCAGGTGTATCCGCCGTTCCGATGGCTGCCCGTGTATCTCAGAAGGTTGGTCAGGCTGAAAATCCCGGCAACTTCCTCCTCATGCACGCTATGGGTCCGAATGTTGCAGGTGTAATCGGTTCAGCAGTTGCAGCCGGCGTACTTCTTAATGTTGTAGGCTGATAACCGTAACTTAATAAACTATGATAAAGGAAGTCTTTACGGCTTCCTTTATTTTTGCTGTTAAAGAATCCGACAATGAAAAATTTGTATAATATTAAAGAAATTATTTCAATCAATATTCTATGATAGAATTATTGCTGAGAATACATAAGATATAATGAAATATAAATATGTAAATCAGTGCCGTAAAAAAACCTTTTTTGCTTTACGGTATGTTTTCTTAATAGTTAATATGAATTAAAGGGGCTATATAAATGGCAAAGAATGTAACCATTCAGCGAATTGTCGGCGTCCTTTTGCACAGAATAAAGTTTATTATTCTTGCTACTGTTGTAATGGGACTGCTGTTCTTTATGTATTCACGTTTTGTAATTGCACCGATGTACAGCACATCTACCATGATTTATGTACAGAACTACAGTTCGTCACAGCGAGAAAATGCCAATACCAAGAGTACAACACCTTCAAAGGCTGCCGATGATACAACCAAAAAGACAACCAATGAGGAAAACCAGAAGATATATCCTGCTGATATTTCCGCCTCTGCAAATCTTGCTGAAATCTGCGTTACACTCTTTAAAAATTCCGATGAGATGACAGCACTCTATGACGGTTGCACGGTTAATGTTGATGTAGCCGACGGTACTTTCTTTATCACAATTACAGTGGACGGTACAGACGCACAGAAGTGTGCCAATGTTGCTAATCAGCTTGCCGAAAAAGCGGCTGAGGTTTATAATTCAAAATTCAGCTACGGTCAGATCGGAACACTTCGTCAGGCGAAGGTTCCTTCGGCTCCGTATGCACCGAGTAACACAAAGAATATGCTTATAGGCGCCGCAATCGGATTAATTGCTTCCTGCCTTATTTCTATTCTTATTGAACTTATCGACACAACAATCAAGTCTGAGGACGATATTCAGGATATCTACGGTATTCCTATATTTGCCGAAATTCCCGACTTTGAGAACCAGGGTTAAGGAGGAACTATGGCTTCTGATTTTAAATTATTTAAAAAGAATGACGATAAAAAAAATAACGGACAGAATTTTTCTCTTTCCGATAAGAGCAAGTTTGCAATTGTTGAGTCGTATAAGGCCGCAAGAACTAATATTATGTTCTCGCTTTCCGCAAAAGAAAAAAAATGCTTTGCCGTAACCAGTTACTCAAAGGGTGAGGGCAAGAGCACCGTTTCCGCAAATCTTGCAATTTCCTTTTCAAAAATGGAAAAACGAGTTCTCCTTATAGACTGCGACCTTCGCCGTCCTAATGTTCACAACATTTTTAAGCTTGACAATAAGAAGGGACTTACCAATGTAATCGGTAAAATGATTGAAATTGACGAGGCTGTTAAGCATGATGTTCTTCCGAATCTTGACATTCTTCCGGCAGGTACGGTTGCGCCAAACCCCTCTGAGCTTATGTGCAGTACCAGATTTCAGGAACTTTATGAGCAGTTTGTCAGAGATTATGATTATGTAATTTTTGATACGCCTCCTATCGGTGTGGTTGCCGACGCTCTGCTTCTCAAGGATATGATTGCCGGCTTTGTTGTAGTTGTTCGTGAACGCTCAACAACTCACGGTGACCTTCAGCACCTTCTTGACAGCGTAAAGCTTGCCGATTCAACCGTACTCGGTCTGATTGAGGTAGGTTGTACTTATGATTCAAAGAGAAGAAAGAAAGGTTATTACTACTACCAGTATTATTAATCCCGATTTTGTGCTTTGGCACAAAACTACACATTCTCAATAAAAATAACACAAAATCACAGACTTGCAAACTTTCACCAAAAATGACTGTTGCAGGTCTGTTCTTTTTTGTGAAAATAAAAATGCAAGATTGCAAAAAACATCTTGCATTTCTTGAGCGAATAGAGTAAAATATATTAGAAATTTAAATTACATTTGCAATAATATTTTAAGGAGTTATTCAAAATGGGTTATCTTGACTTGAGTAAACAGGAACTTGAAAAAGAGTATGGCAATCTCGTAAAGAGATTTGAGGAGATTAAAGGTATGGGACTTAACCTCAATATGGCAAGAGGTAAGCCCGGCAAAGAACAGCTTGATCTTTCATTGCCTATGCTCGATACAATCAACAGCAAATCCGATTTTATCGGTGAGGATAAGATGGATTGCCGCAACTACGGACTTCTCAACGGTATTACAGAGTGCAGAAAGCTTTTTGCGGATATTCTCGGTGTAGATGCAGAGAATGTTATTGTAGGCGGTTCTTCAAGCCTTAATATGATGTTTGATACAATTTCATGCTTTATGACAGCTCCCGCTGTTGAGGGCTGCAAACCATGGTATGAAGTAAAGAACAGAAAATTCCTCTGTCCGGTACCGGGTTATGACCGTCATTTCGGCATTACTCAGTATTACGGCTTTGAGCTTATTCCGATTCCGATGGACGACAACGGTCCCGATATGGATATGGTTGAAAGACTCGTTTCTGAGGATGACTCAATCAAGGGTATTTGGTGCGTTCCGAAATATTCAAACCCTGCCGGCATCACATACAGCGATGAGGTTGTTAAGCGTTTTGCCGCTTTAAAGCCTGCCGCTAAGGATTTCAGAATTATGTGGGATAATGCTTACTGCATCCATGAAATCAGCGACACACCTGATGTTTTGCTCAACATTATGGATGAATGCAAAAAGACAGGTAATGAAGACCTCCCGATTCTTTTCTGCTCAACATCAAAGATTACTTTCCCCGGTGCAGGCGTAGCCGCAATGGCTGCATCTGAGAACAACCTCAAGGTTCTCCGTGAAAGATATAACTACGAAATCATCAGCTATGATAAGCTTAATATGCTCCGTCATGTAAGATTCTTCAAGGACTATGACGGCGTGCTTAAACATATGGAAAAGCACAAGTCTGTCCTTAAACCAAAATTCGAGATTGTTCTTGATACTCTCGACAAAGAACTTGCGCCTGCTGATATCGCATCATGGAAAAAGCCGCACGGCGGTTACTTTGTAAGCGTTGATGTATTTGAAGGCACGGCAAAGAGAACAGTCGCTCTCTGTAAGGAGGCAGGAGTTGTTCTTACAGGTGCAGGTGCAACATATCCGCTCGGAATTGATCCAAAGGATTCCAACATCAGAATTGCACCGACCTTCCCTCCGAACAACGAGCTTGAGGTTGCTATGGATGTTTTTTGTACCTGTGCAAGGCTTGCGGCTTGCGAAAAGATTCTGAACAAGTAATCATCATTTGAAAATTTGGTTTGTCAGTTGGATTTTGAAAGAATTTTGTATGCAGTTTATGACATTAGAATGTATTTTTTGATAAATTCAATTCTTTTTTTATTAAATATTTCCGTATCCATTGACATTTTACTAAAAAAATTCTATAATAACTCTGTTACGGTCTGTGATTGGATGTTCGTGACAGAGTTATTTTGACTTTTGAGCAAAATAAAATCACAGCCAATTATTTAACGGAGGTTTCAAAGGCATGAAAAGAGTTCCAAAGCCTGTATTCTTTGTCGTAGCTTTGCTGATACTTGCCTTTTCGTTTACTGCGATTTTTGGTATTTCCTACTACACCGGCGATAACAAAACAACAGTATTAAAGGGCATCAGCGATATACGATGGGGAATTGACATCCGTGGCGGTGTTGAAGCAACATTCAAACCGGCAGGAGATGTTGACGCAACTGACGAGCAGCTTGAGTCTGCAAAGTCAATCATTGAATTAAGAATGGTATCTCAGGGTATCACAGATTATGAGCTTTATGCGGATGCAAAAAGCGACAGAATCATTGTTCGTTTCCCATGGAAGGAAGATTCCGACCAGAACGCAATTGAGGCAATCGAAGAGATTTCTTCAACAGCACAGCTTACTTTCCGTCCCGGAAAGGAATATTCAACAACAGATGTTGATTCAAACGGCGAGTATGTTTACAAAACTCCTTCGGGCGACACAGCTAAGACAATCCTTATGGACGGTTCTTATGTTGAAAGTGCAACAGCAGGTATGACAACAGATCAGTCAACCGGTAAGAATTCATATGTTGTACAGCTCAAGCTCAAGAGTGACGGTGACAAGAACGGTAAAGAGCTTTTTGGTAACATCACCAAAGAATATCTCAACCAGACAGTATCAATCTGGATGGACGATATTATGCTTTCGGCTCCGACCGTAAATGCAGAGATTACAGACGGCAACGCTGTTATTTCAGGTGACTTTACAGCTAAAGAGGCTCAGGACCTTGCATCAAAAATTAATGCAGGTGCTCTTCCGTTCCAGCTTGAAACATCAAACTACGGCACAATCAGCGCAACCCTCGGTGAGAACTCACTTGTTGCAATGGCATATGCAGGTGTTATCGCATTTATCCTTATTGCAATCATTATGATTCTCTTCTACCGTTTGCCCGGTTTTGTTGCAGTTATCTCACTTCTCGGTCAGATGGGTCTTGCCATTGCGGCTGTATCAGGTTACTTCCCTGTATTCTCTTCATTTACAATGACGCTCCCCGGTATTGCGGGTCTTATCCTTTCAATCGGTATGGGCGTTGACTGTAATGTTATTACTGCCGAGCGTATCAAGGAAGAACTTAAAGCGGGCAGAACTCTTGACGGTGCTCTTGAAAGGGGTACAAAGAATTCGCTTTCCGCTATCGTTGACGGTAATATGACCGTTATTATCGTATCAATTATCCTTATGCTTGTATTTGGTCCTGCAAATATCCTCTCTATTATCTTCGGTGAGTCAACAACAGGTACTATCTACTCATTCGGTTACACACTTCTTGTCGGCGTAATCGCTAACTTTATCATGGGTGTATTCTGTACAAGAATTATGCTCAGAAGTGTTGCAGGCTTTAAGTTCCTGCGTAAAAAATGGTTGTTTGGAGGTGCTAAGAATGACTGATAAAACTCAGACAAAGGCAGTTTCAAATGCCCCCCTTACAGATGAGGAATTTGCCGAAAAGTATAACAGAGGCCACAAGATTATTGACTTTGTAGGTCACAAAAAGATTTTCTTCGGAATTTCTCTTGCAATTATTATTATCGGTATCGTATGTAACTTTATTTTTGGTACACAGCTTGACATTCAGTTCTCTGGCGGTGCAACTCTTAAATTCAGCTACAGCGGTGAAATCAATCAGTCTGAACTTACTGATTTTATTCAGGTTGAAACAACAGAGGACAGAATCACTACTACATATGCTCAGGATCTTATGGGCGACAGCGGCACAACGGTAACAGTTCAATTCTCGGGTAACGATTCAATCAAAACCGATATTCAGAAGAACCTTGAATCAGACCTTCAGAAGAAGTATCCGGACAATAACTTCAAATGTCTTGAATCAAATTCAGTTGATGCTTCAATGGGTTTCAGCTTCCTTCTCAAGTGTCTTACTGCTGTTGCAATTGCAGCCGTGCTTATGGTTCTTTATGTAACAATCAGATTTAAGAAAATCGGCGGTCTTTCGGCAGGTGTTATGGCTCTCGTAGCCCTCTTCCACGATGTTGCAATGATTTACTTTATGTATGTAATCTTCCAGATGCCGATTGATGCAAGCTTCATCGCAGTTGTTCTTATGATTCTCGGTTATTCGCTTAACGATACAATTGTTATCTATGACCGTGTTCGTGAGGAAAAGAAGCTTGTCGGAAGCAAAACAGATGTTGGCAAGATATTCAACCTCAGCTGTACAAAGTGTATTAAGAGAACAATTATGACTTCTGTAACAACACTTTCGGCTATTCTTGTTGTTTATGCTGTTGCCTGTGCGTTCAATATCACATCTGTTCAGGGCTTTGCTCTTCCGATGATTATCGGTATCATATCAGGTTGTTATTCTTCAATCTGTATCGCAGGTCCGCTTTGGGTTATGTGGCAGCGTCATAAAAAGGCAAAGAAGCTTGCCGCTAAAGCTGCATAAAACAACTTTCGGATAAATTTATCCGATTCTGCAAATAATTATAAAGGGGTTGCATAAAGATGTTTTATGCAATCCCTTTTGTGTATTAAGACTTTTTAAGCGTTATTTGGAGTGATATATGAAAAAACTTGTTTCAATTTTTCTTTCTGCCGTGATAATTTGCGGCTTGTTATTAATTTCTGCTTGTGACAGAACTGAAGATGTCAGGAAATCTGACGGTAAAATCAGCGTTGTAACAACGATTTTTCCTTACTATGATTTTGTAAGACAGCTTGCAGGCGATAAAGTTGATATTCGCCTGTTGCTTTCGCCCGGAAGCGATCCGCACAGTTATGAACCCAAACCGTCAGATATTACAGCAATTGAAAATTGCGATATTTTTATCTGCAACGGCGGTGAAAGTGACGAATGGGTTGACGGAGTTCTTTCGTCAATTGAAAACAAAGATGTAAAAGTGATGAAGATGATGGAGTATGTTCCTCTCAGACATGAACAATCTATGGATCATGACCATGAACACGACAGTCATGAAGATATGGACGATGATGACGAAGGTCACGATCACGAAGAAGGGGAGGAGTATGACGAGCATGTCTGGACTTCAATCAGAAATGCGGAGCGTATGTCTGCCTCAATCGCAGATGAGTTAATGTCAGTTGACAGTAAAAATTCTAAATATTACAATGACAGAAAAACAAATTACATTTCACAGCTTGACAGCCTTGATAAGAAATTTACCGAAGTTGCAAATAACAAAAAGCGTGATACGCTTGTTTTCGGCGACAGATTTCCGTTTCTGTATTTTGTAAGCGACTACAACCTTGGATATGAATGTGCATTCCCGGGTTGCAGTCATGAAACCGAGCCGAGTACAGCCGTTGTTTCTCATCTGATTGATTTTACAAGAGAACACGATATACCAGTTGTATTTTATCTTGAGCTTTCAAGCGGCAAAATTGCTCGGATTATCTCTGAAGATTCTTCTGCAAAGACGATGCAGTTTTCTTCATGTCACAATGTCACAAAGGATGATTTTGAAAACGGCGCAACTTATATTTCTGTTATGGAACAAAATCTTGAAGCACTAAAGGAGGCGTTATACTGATGTCGCTTATTAAAATTGAAAATGCCTCGCTCGGTTATGAAGGCAAAACCGTTGTCAATGATATTTCGGTTGATATAAAAGAAAAGGATTATATCTGTATAGTTGGTGAAAACGGTTCGGGCAAAACTACTCTTATGAAAGCACTTCTCGGACTTTTAAAGCCATTGAGCGGTTCGATTACCTATAGTGACGGACTAAAACAGAATGAAATCGGCTACCTTCCGCAGTCAAGTGATATTCAGCGTGACTTTCCTGCGTCGGTGCAAGAGGTGGTGCTTTCAGGCTGCCTTAATAAAAAACACACCTTTTTCTATTCAAAGGAGCAGAAAAAAACTGCCGCCGAGAATATGAAGCTCACGGGTATTTATGATTTACGCAAAAAATGTTTCAGAGAGCTTTCGGGCGGTCAGCGACAGCGTGTCATGCTCGCCCGAGCATTGTGTGCAACTCACAAACTGATTATTCTTGACGAGCCTGTAACGGGACTTGATCCGATGGCAATGGCTGATATGTACGCTCTCATCAAAAAGTTGAATGAAAGCGGAATCACGATTATTATGGTTTCTCACGATGTGAATTCAGCCGTGAGCAATGCCTCAAAAATTCTGCACCTTGCAAAGAATTGGTATTTCTACGGTACGGCACATCAGTATCTGCATTCGGATGCCGGCAAACGCTTTATTCTCAGCGATTGCCCGTGTGATGAATGTCAGCACAGAGTTCACGGAGGTGCTAAAAATGTTTGATATGATTTTTGAAATGTTTTCATACAATTTTATAGTCAGAGCATTCATTGTCGGCACGCTTGTTTCCTTGTGTGCGGCACTGCTCGGTGTTACGCTCGTTCTCAAACGGTATTCAATGATCGGTGACGGATTATCTCATGTGGGCTTTGGTGCGCTTGCAGTTGCGGCGGCACTAAATCTTGCACCGCTTGAAGTTGCTGTTCCTGTAATCATTATTGCGGCATTCCTGCTGTTAAGACTTTCCGAAAACAGTAAGATCAACGGTGATGCGGCAATCGCAATAATTTCAAGTACGGCGCTTGCCATAGGTGTTGTATTTGTCAGTGTATCGGGCGTAAATACCGACCTCAACTCATACCTTTTCGGCAGTATTCTTGCCACTACAACAGCCGACGCAATTATGTGCGGAATCCTTGCACTTGTCGTAATCGTAATATTCATCTTGTTCTACAACAAGATTTTTGCCGTAACCTTTGACGAAACATTTTCAAGGGCAACCGGTCTTAAAACAGGCGTTTATAACACGGTAATTGCACTCCTTACGGCTCTCACAATTGTAATCGGTATGAGAATTATGGGAACTCTGCTTATTTCCGCACTTATAATTTTTCCTGCGCTTTCTTCCATGAGAGTTTGCAAAAAATTCAAGTCTGTAATTCTCTGCTCGGGTGTGCTTTCACTCTGCTGTTTCTTTGTCGGTATGTGCGTGTCATATTCATGCGATACCCCGACAGGTGCAAGCGTTGTAATAGTCAATGCCGCCGTTTTCCTCATATTCCGACTGATCGAATTTATCAATTCCAAAATTAAAAAGAATAATTTAAATTAGCAATAACTTAAAAGTACTTGATTTTTAATGATTTTTAAGTATAATAGTTATTGAGGGAGGTAATATATTTGTATCAGGTCTATTTTTATAAAACACCTAATGGGGATCAGCCTGTTCTTGATTACCTTACTGATTTGTTGAGTAAAAAGGATAAAGACAGTCGTATAAAGGCTAACAAAATAAACGATTACATCCAGATATTATCTGAGTATGGAACTCGTGCAGGTGAACCGTATATGAAGCATATTGACGGTGAGATTTGGGAACTTCGACCTCTTAGAGACAGAATATTTTTTGTAGCTTGGGTTGATGATTCTTTTGTCCTTCTTCATCAGTTTATGAAGAAATCACAAAAAACACCTTTACGAGAGATTGAAAAAGCAAAGCGTGAGTTTGCAGATTTGACAGAAAGGGGACTTTCTAATGAGTAATAATGCTATTGGAAAAAGTTGGTCTGATGTAAGAAATCAGCTTTTTACACCGGATGAGATTGCTGAAAGTGACCTACGAGTGGCTTTGATTGGAGAGCTTATTAAAGCCCGTCAGGAAAAGGGAATAAGTCAAAAAAAACTGGAAGAACTTAGCGGTGTGAAACAACCGGTGATTGCAAGAATGGAAAAAGGTGTTACAAGTCCACAACTTGACACTATTTTAAAAGTTCTTGCTCCTCTTGGAAAAACACTTGCAATTGTACCGTTGCAGACTGCTGAGAATAAAAGTTAATTACAAAATATTTTCAACTAACGGAAACTCGCTTTCTTTAATGGAGGCGAGTTCTTTTTTTGCCTGAACGCTTTCGGCAAAGTACATATCACGGTTCTGCTTTTGTGCAAATGCGGTCATTCTCGAAATGCTTAATCCGATATTGTCAACATAATCGTGAATGAGCATGGTGTCAATCAATTTGGCATTGTCATACCATTCTTTCTCTGTTTCTTCACATATTTTGAGCGCATCTTCAAATTCAAGTCTGCTCATCAGTCTGTCGGCACATTCAATTTTTGCAATGAATGAATCAGTTTTGCCCGAAATAAATCCTGTTTCAACAGATGCAAAGCATAGTGCCGCCAGAACAAGTGAAAGTGCAATGTAAATTCTTTTCATATTGTTATTCCTTCTTTATAATGTTGTAATTTCCGAGTGCGTCAAGAGTCATCAGAAAAACATTGCTCTGCTTAATATTTTTCTTTTGCAGAATATTTTTAACATAACCCTTTTCTTTTTCACATAAATTAAGCGAATTTTCAAGAATTTTTCCGTTGCTGACAACTACGGTTTCAATTTTATTGTCCTTAATTTTTAACCCGAAATCCTCGGCAGAAGGCTTTCTCTTCTCAGGCTTTTCAAGAACGCTCACCTCACCGTTTGTTTCAACAATGCAGTATTGAACATCCTCGATTGAAAAAATACCCTGTTGTCTTAATCTGACACTCAAATCTTCTGTAGTAAGCCGCAGCTTTTTCATAGCCGATTGCAGAATCCTTCCGTCTTTAATTACTATAACGGGTTTTCCGCACACAAGACTTCTGAAACCGCTCCACTTCATCATAATAATGCTTGCGGTAATTTCAAGTGCAACGAGAATTGCAACGGGAATAACTCCGCTCAATAGCGGTTGAGATGTGTTCTGCATAGGAATTGATGCGATATCCGACACTATCATTGTGATTACAAGCTCACTCGGCTGCATATCGCTCATCTGTCGCTTTCCCATTAACCTGACTGCCAGAATGACAAAGGCATAGAGCAAAATTGTTCTGATTATTGAAATTAACATAACATCACCGTTACTAATATTTGCATAATTTGAGCCGATATACCGCAAAATAAAAAGCAGATATATTAAGACGGTGATTAAATGTATAATTCATTAAAAGAAAATATTTTAACTCTGAAGAAAATGTTCAAAAATTCGGCAGACTTTACGGTTCGTGAAATGAATCTAAAGGGACAATGCAGTATAAAATCCGCAATAATCACAATTGAGGGAATGTGCGGAAAGGACACGCTTGCATTGTCGGTAATCAATCCTCTGCTCGATTATTATTTTGACTGCCAATCTCCCGATAAGGTTTTTGACCTTATCAAAAATACCGTGCTGACATCAAGTGAAATTGTCGAGTTCACGACAATTGACGAGGCAATCAGCTTTTCAACATCAGGTTTTGCCCTGCTTGTTGTTGACGGTTGCAGTCGTATGCTTGCAATCGGAGCACAGGGCTTTTCATTCAGAAGTGTTTCGGAACCCGAAAGTGAGGTAGTGCAGAGAGGCTGCAGAGAAGGTTTTACAGAACCGCTGAGAATCAATATGACTTTAATAAGACGAAGAATCAAAAGTCCCGACCTCGTTTTTGAAACCATAACAAGCGGATACAGTTCAAACACGCAGATGATGATTTGTTATCTTCAAAACAGCGTGTCAAAGCAAATTCTTAAAGCAATCAGAGAGCGGCTTGAAAACTGCAACCTGAAAATGATTCTTGCGTCGGGATATTTAAGCAGTTATCTTGAAGACAACAATTCAAAATCACTTTTTTCGGGTGTCGGGATTTCCGAAAGACCTGATACGGTCTGCGGAAAGCTGTCGGAGGGCAGAGTGGCAATTCTGATTGACGGAACACCATCGGTGATAATCATTCCGCACCTTTTTGCAGAAGAATTTCAAAGCGTTGATGATTATTCAAACCGCCCGTATTATGCGGCATTTATACGGATATTAAAGTATATTTCGTTCCTTATAGCCGTATTTTTGCCGGGAATATACACGGCTTTTGCACAGTTTCATCCTGAATATTTTCCGACCGGATTGCTCGTGAAAACATCCGATTCTTTGTCGCAAACACCCTTACCCGTAACACTTGAAGTTATTCTCATAACCTTTATCTATGAAGTCATGAGAGAGGCCGGACTGCGTATTCCAAAGCCGCTCGGACACGCTGTCAGCATTGTCGGAGCGCTTGTAATCGGTGAAAGTGCCGTCAGCGCAGGCATAATCAGCTCGTCAACTCTTATGGTTGTTGCAACTGCGGCAATTTGCAGTTATGTCACATTCGCACTCTATCCGCCTATTATGGTGTTGAGATTTTTCTGCGTTATCGCAGGCGGAATGTTTGGCTTGTGGGGAATAGTTCTGCTCACCTGCGGAGTGCTTGTCAATATGTGTTCCAAAACATCAATCGGCGTGCCGTATATGTCATCGCTTGCACCGTTCTCGTGGCGGAGTATGCGTGATGTCTTTGTCAGAGCAGATTGGAAAAGGCTTTCAAAGCACACAATCAAGGTTCAGAAATTCCCCGAAACGGAGGAGATGTAATGCAATCGAATGTAACTTTTCCGTCAAAAAGACTTATGCTTTCGCTGTTTGTATGTTCTGTACTTCCGATATTGTTAATGGGGCGGAGCTTTTTGCAGAGCGACAATATTTTTTCAAGTCTTGCGTCAATCGGATTCGGAATAATTTTCACTCTGTTGTGCTTTGTTCCTTTTTATTCGATAAAGCACAGAACAAGACTTGATTTTTCAGCCTTTGCAAAAAACACATCGCAAACGGGCTTTTTCTTTGTTTCTTCATATTATTGTATGTATTTCACCGTGATAACCGTTTCTTTTCTGATTAGATTCTGCGATATGTTTGTTTCGGGAGTTAATCCCGATGTCGACATAAAGGTGATTGCCTTTCTGATACTTTGCATTTGTGTTTACGGTGCATCAAAGGGGATAAATCCGCTTTCAAGAGTCAGCATTTTTGTGCTTGCATTTCTCATAATTGCTTTTGCCGTGATATTTTTCGGAAATATAAAATCTTTTGAATTTGCACCGAACAGCACCTTTGTTACACCCGATTTTTCAAATATTCGGAGCAATGTTGCAGACTGTTTAATCTTTGCGTTTCTGCCTGTTATTTTTGGATTCAATTCCACAAGCACCAAAAATCTGTCAATAAAACAACCTGTAATTACAACTCTTATTATATTTGGCACATTAATGCTGACTTTGTTTTTTACCGATTTTGTTATCGGTGCATATTCTGCACAGCAACCGTTTTCTGTTCAGCTATTGTCAAAAACCGCTTATTTCGGTGATATGAAAGGCTTTGACAGCTTTTACCTTGCCGCAGTAACTGCCTGTATTTTCGTTTTTGTAACGGCTGTCCTCATCAGTGTTTCAAACTGCATTGTAAATACATCTTCAAAAAGAACGCTTGTTTTTGTTTCTATAATTGCGCTTATAATGTTTGTGTTGTTTGTTTGTGCAGATAGTTATAATGCTGTAAAAGAATTATTGCTGAACAATATCTTTCTGACTGTACTCAATTTTATTTCCGCACTTCTGATTCCTATAATCTATCTTTTTGTATATCGGAGAAAGCTTTATGAATAAAAAATTATTTTTACTGCCGATTATGGCAATTGTTCTGATTTTAGGCGGCTGTTCAAATTCAAACCGAATTGATACTTCTTCGCTTGTTCAGACGATTACTGCAGAAAACAAATCAGGCAAAGCCGTGTATAATTTCTATCTGCTTGAGAACAGCGAGGATGTGCAAGGTGTTTCGGTTGAGGCTGACAGCCTTGAAAAAGCCGTAATATCGGCAAAAAAAGCCTATATTCCTGCGCTGACGCTTTCAAAGCTTGAATTGTATCTTATCGACTCAAATCTCGGAGAAAAAACTCTCAAAACCGATATTGACTATATTTCAAAAGAAACCGCAATTTCACCTTTGACCTATACTGCCCTTTCGGATACAAAAACTTTGCAACTTTTTTCAAAAGATAAAAACGCACTGAAAAAAGTTAAAGAACACATTGTTCTGTTGAAGAATAATAATAACAACCTTTCCGTAACATCTTTATCCATATTCAATAATTTTAAGGGTAAAAACAACGGCTATTTGAGTATTTGTTATATTAGTTCCGATAAAGAATTAAAAGCAGACATTGTTAAAACAGTAACAGAAAAATGAGAAAATTTTATTAAAAATTGAAAAATAATTCACAAAAAGACTTTATCAAAACTGCGTTATGGTGTATAATAGCAATAAGTATATAGCCTGAGAGCATACATCTGCCCGTGAGGCGGCAGAGCGGTTGCTCTGATTTGTGAAAGGTAATAAATATTTAGAATAGGACGATGATTTATGCCTGTTGAATTTTCTGTTCCGCTGTCGCAAATTGCAGAGGCATTGAACCTCACTGAAGTTTATGTCGCTGAAAATTACAAGGAAACTAACATATCGACTGTTGAAATCAACAGACCGGGACTTGAGCTTACGGGTTATCTTGAATTCTTTGACAACAAGCGAATTCAGGTTCTCGGTAATACAGAGTTCTCATATCTCGGCAGATACGGTCCTGAGGCTCAAAAAATGGTTATTGACTCCATTTTCAGCTTTGGTCCTCCGGCTGTAATAATTTGTCGTGATATTGAACCGTCAAACGCAATTCTCGAAAGTGCAAAGCTGCACAAGGTGTCTATTTTCAGCACCCCGCAGAGTACATCGGATCTTACTGCGTCACTTGTACAATATCTTAACAAAGAGCTTGCGCCGAGAATAACCCGTCACGGCGTTCTTGTTGAAGTGTACGGCGAAGGCTGTCTGCTTACGGGCGACAGCGGCGTCGGTAAGAGTGAAACCGCAATTGAGCTTATTAAGCGTGGTCACCGTCTTGTTGCCGATGATGCCGTAGAAATCAGAAGAACTGCCCAGACTACACTCTATGGTCAGTCGCCCGAAAATATCCGTCACTTCATTGAGCTTCGAGGTATCGGAATTATCAATGCCAGAAAACTTTTCGGTATGGGTGCTATCAAGCTGCAGGAAAAGATTGATATGGTAATCAACCTTGAGCAATGGGACAGCGCAAAGGTTTATGACAGAATGGGACTTGACAACGAATACATGAAGATTCTCGGTGTCGAAGTGCCGACTCTTACAATTCCCGTAAAGCCCGGCCGTAACCTTGCCGTAATCATAGAGGTTGCCGCCATGAATAACAGACAGAAGAAAATGGGCTACAATGCCGCAAGAGAACTTCTCAAAAATCTCGGAATGGCTGTTGAGGATCTTCCGCCGTCACCAAAGGTTATTGTTGATACATGGGAATAATTCCGCTTTGTAACGGAATACAGGGAACAGAAATTTCATATTCTAAACTAACAACGGAGGGTAATTGAATGGACACTACCGATATTATATATAATTGTGCTCAAAAGCTTGATTGTGATGCAAGACGATTTGAACCGATGAGCAGACACACTTCATTTAAAATCGGCGGAAAAGCAGATGTTTACATAAAGGTGACAAATCTTTCTCAGCTGATGAAAATTTTAAAGGAATGCGATGCTTGCAAGGAGAAGTATATTCTTCTCGGCAACGGCAGTAATGTTTTGGTTCCCGATGAGGGAATCCACGGCACTGTTCTCCGTCTTGACGGTGATTTCAGGAATATTTCATTAATTGACGATACAACAATCTATTGCGGCGCAGGTGCGGCTTTGGGAAGCCTTTGTAAGTTTGCTCAAAAATGCGGACTTTCGGGACTTGAATTTGCATGGGGAATTCCGGGAACAGTCGGCGGTGCTTTGTTTATGAACGCAGGTGCATACGGCGGTGAAATGAAAGATGTTGTATACAGCGTTTCTCACATCACACAGAACGGCGATATCGGCAGAACAGAGGCGGAGAATCTTGAGTTTGGCTACAGAACAAGCGTTTACCGCAAAAACGGTTGCATAATCACAGGTGCGGTATTCAAACTTAAAAAAGATGATCCCGAAGAAATTCAGAACAGAATGAACGATTATATGAACCGCCGTTCAACAAAACAGCCGCTTGAATATCCGAGCGCAGGAAGTGTGTTCAAAAGACCCGAGGGTGCATTTGCAGGTGCGCTCATTGAGCAATGCGGACTCAAGGGCAAAACTGTTGGGGGCGCTCAGGTCAGCGAAAAGCACGCAGGATTTATTATCAACAAATCAAAGGCTACGGCTGACGATGTAAAACAGCTTGTGTCGGAAATTCAGAAAACTGTTGAAAATGAAACAGGCTATAAGCTTGAATGTGAACTTATTTTTCTATAAAGCAAAAAAGGTGTAATTTTATGGAATTTGTAATCATTACGGGAATGTCGGGTGCAGGCAAAACAGGCGCTCTTCATGTGCTTGAAGACATCGGTTATTATTGTGTTGACAATCTTCCGTCAAGTCTGTTGTCAACACTCTATCGGCTTTGCCTCAAATCTGAAGATGATTCAATGAAGAGGGTTGCGGTTGTTGTCGATGTAAGAGGTAACGAAAAATTTGAGGAAATGTGTTCTCAGATTGAACACTTCAAAATGCATTACGAAAATGTAAAGGTATTGTTCTTTGATGCAATGACGGACAGGCTCGTTGTTCGTTATAAGGAAACAAGAAGAAGGCATCCTCTTTCGGATAAACTCAAGGACGGTTCGGTACTGTCTGCCGTTGAGCTTGAAAGGGAGCTTCTTTTGCCTATTAAAAGAACAGCCGATTATAACATTGACACTACATATATGTCAAACAAACAGCTCCGAGAGCGAATTATGTCAATGTTCATGGAGGACACTTCACAAAGTATTACGCTGACATTTATGTCGTTCGGTTTCAAATACGGAATTCCGCTTGAGGCAGATCTCATTATGGATGTGCGTTGTCTGCCTAATCCTTTTTACATTCCCGAACTCAAACATCTTACAGGACTTGACAAAGATGTGCGTGACTATGTTCTTGAAAGTGAAGAAACAACCGAATTTTTAAAGCGACTTTTGAGTATGCTCGATTTTTCCGTACCGCTCTATCTCAAAGAGGGCAAAAGCGAGCTTGTTGTCGGCATAGGTTGTACGGGCGGCAAGCACAGAAGTGTTACAATCGCAATGCAGCTGAACGACCACTTTCGCGAAAAAGGCTATAGGTGTGTTATTCAGCACAGAGATATTGACAGGTAAGGTGCAGAAATGTCATTTTCCTCGGATGTAAAAAAAGAAATTTGTTCGGTTGAACAGTTTGACCGTGAGGCTCTCAAAGCGGAGCTTTACGGAATGCTTTTATTCAGCAGAAATTTTTCTCCGAACAAAATAACCTTCACAACAGAAAGCAATTATGCGGGAAATCGTCTTATATTTCTTTTGCAGAATTTATATATGCCGATAATTGAAAAACAATCGGCTTTACGAACAAAATCAAGCGACAGCCATCTTTACAAAATAATTGTGGTTGACGGAAACGATTGCAAGCGTATTTTTGAAGATTTCGGTCATACGGACGGTCAGATTACTTTGCGTGTCAACAGGGCAAATCTTTCAAGCGAAGAACTTTCGCAATCGTTTTTGCGCGGAGTTTTTCTTAGCTGCGGTTCGGTATCCGATCCAATGAAAAGCTATCATCTTGAATTCTGTGTTCCGCACAAAAATCTTTCTCAGGATTTGTGCAAGATTCTTTCCGAAATAACCGAATGTACCCTTATTCCAAAAACGGTTGTCCGCAGCGGCAGTTACATTGTCTATTTTAAGGAGAGCGAGCAGATTTGTGACTTACTTACCTACATAGGCTCACCGATAAGATCAATGGAAATTATGGGTACAAAGGCAATAAAGCAGGTTCGCAACAATGTGAACCGCAGAATTAACGGCGAGGTTGCGAATATCGGAAAAATCGCAACGGCGTCCGCAAAACAGCTCAGTGCAATCGAACATATAAAAAAGACAGTCGGAATCGATTCTTTGCCCGAGGATTTGCGTGAAATCGCATATTTAAGGCTTGAAAATCCCGATATGTCACTTCGTGATTTGGGACAGAATCTTTCAACCCCAATCAGCCGAAGCGGTGCAAATCACCGTATGCAAAGACTGCTTGAATATGCAGGTACAGAGGTAAAAACCAATGGAAAATAAAAATTTGACTTTTGAGCAGGCAAACGAACTGCTTGAAAAAACGGTTTCAAAAATGGAGAGCGGTGAACTTACTCTCGAACAGACAATGGAGGAGTACGCAAAAGCGTGTGAACTCCTTGCTTATTGTATGAAACAGCTTGAACAATGCAAGGGTAAAATTATTGATATAAACGAGAGAATTTCAAGGCTTTCAAAGGGTGATGACAATGACTAAAGATTATGCAAAAAATATTGAAAACGCTTTAAAGAGCTGTCTGCCGAGTACGGATTGCCGTGAAAAAAAGCTGATTGACGCAATGGCTTACAGCCTTGAGGCAGGCGGAAAGCGTGTCCGTCCGTATCTTGTGTTCTCGTTTAACAGCCTTTGCGGCGGAAGTGAAGAGTCTGCAACAGCATTTGCCTGTGCAGTTGAAATGATTCACACATATTCTCTCATTCACGATGATTTGCCGTGTATGGACAACGATGACCTCAGAAGAGGCAAGCCGTCAAACCACAAGGTATTCGGCGAAGATATCGCATTGCTTGCAGGTGACGCCCTTCTGACGCTTGCCTTCGAAACCCTTACAAACGAAAAGACAGTAAAAATCTGCGGAACTTCTGCGTGTTGCAGAGGTGTTTCCGTACTTTCAAAATACGCAGGTGCGACAGGAATGATAGGCGGTCAGGTGATTGACCTTATGAGCGAAAACACAAACGCTCCGATTGAAGTCCTCCGTGAAATGGACTACAAAAAAACAGCCTGTCTTATCAAAGCAGCTTGTGAACTGGGCTGTATAAGCGCAGGTGCAAACGATAAGCAAATTAAAGCCGCCTCTGAATTTGGCGAATGCATCGGCATTGCGTTCCAAATTCAGGACGATATTCTCGATGTAACCTCCTCCGATGAGGAACTCGGCAAGCCCGTTGGCAGTGACGCAGAAAACAGCAAATCAACCTATGTTTCACTTCTCGGAATTGAAAAGTGTCGTGAGCTTGTTGATGAACTTACCGAAAAAGCTGTTAACGCACTTCATGGTTTTGACGGTGATACAAAAGAGCTTGAAGAATTTGCTTACAAGCTTGCAAAGAGAAATAAATAATTCTTTGCAAATATTAATTATACGGATAGGAAATAAATTATGGGTGAGTATGAACTGCTTTCTAAAATTAAATCACCGCATGATGTCAAAAAGCTTAATGACGAACAGCTTGAAAAGCTGTGTACCGAAATAAGGGAAAAGCTCGTTGAAACCGTGTCTGTAAACGGAGGACATCTCTCACCGAACCTCGGTGTTGTTGAACTTACCGTTGCTCTTGAGCGTAGCTTTAATCTGCCGAAAGACAGCATTGTATGGGATGTCGGACATCAGGCATATACCCACAAGCTGTTGACGGGACGCTACGAGCAGTTTGACACAATCCGCAAAAAAGGCGGAATTTCAGGCTTTCCGAAGCGTGCCGAGAGCAAATACGACGATTTTAACACAGGTCACAGCAGTACATCAATATCAGCCGCATACGGAATTGCAAGAGCAAAACACCTTATGGGCGACCAAAGCTACACCGTTGCCGTAATCGGTGACGGTTCATTTACGGGTGGACTTGCTTTTGAGGGAATGAACAACTCAGGCAGATTCAACAAGAACTTTATTGTTGTTCTCAACGATAACAAAATGTCCATTTCACCGAATGTAGGCGCATTGTCACGCTACCTTACAACGGTAAGAATTCAGCCGTGGTATATGCGAGTCAAGAAAATTACGGAAAAAATTCTTTTACACATTCCGCTTATCGGAAAACCTCTGAAAAGATTTCTTCAGGGAGGAAAGTCTAAACTTAAAAATCTTGTGTACAAAAACACTCTTTTTGACTGCTTTGGTTTTACCTATCTCGGACCTATTGACGGACATAACATTGATGAGCTTGAAAATGCGTTTGAGTGTGCAAAAAAGGTGAATTCTCCCGTTCTTGTTCATGTTGTTACCAAAAAAGGCAAAGGCTATCAGCCTGCCGAGGACAATCCGGGCGGATTTCATGGAATAGGCAGGTTCGATATTGATTCGGGCGAACCGCTTTCAAGTCACAAGGGATTTTCGGCTGAGTTCGGAAAGACTATGTGCGAATTAGCCGAGGACGATAAAAAGATTTGCGCAATTACAGCCGCAATGTCGGGAGGAACGGGACTTACCGAATTTTCAAGGCTTTTTAAGGAAAGATTTTTTGATGTCGGTATTGCTGAAGAACACGCAGTAACTTTTGGATGCGGACTTGCCGCAAAGGGTATGCGACCTGTTTTTGCCGTGTATTCAACATTTCTCCAGAGAGCCTATGACCAGCTTTTGCATGATGCGGCTCTCGGAAAGCTTCACCTCGTAATCGGGGTTGACCGTGCGGGAATTGTTGGTGATGACGGTGAAACTCATCAGGGTGTGTTTGATGTTTCGATACTCAACACCATTCCGAACACAACAATTTTTTCTCCGGCATATTTTGACGGTATGAGAAAATCTCTTTCAACCGCAATTTACATTTGCGACAGCCTCGCTGTTGTGCGTTATCCCCGTGGCGGAGAGCTTTACAGACCAGATGATTTCGGTGAAGAAAATCTTTCATACGATGTTTACGGAAATCCGAATTGTAAAAATCTTCTCATAACCTACGGCAGACTTTTTTCTTATGCCTGCAAAGCCAAGGAAACCCTTGCAAAACAGGGTGTTGAGATTTGCATATTAAAACTTTGCAGAATTAAACCGATTGACGAAAATGCCGTTGATTTTGCGGCAGATTTCGATAATGTATGGTTTTTTGAAGAGGGCATCAAAAACGGCGGTATTGCGAGAAATTTCTTCGATTTACTCTGTTGCACACAGTTCTGCGGAGATTATCATATAAAGGCTATTAATGACAAATTTGTCAAGCAGATGTCTGTCAGCGAGGCTCTTCATGAGCTTAAACTCGATGATGACGGAATGGTGAATACCATTACCAAAAATTTAAAGGAAAAGAATTAGGATGAAAAAAAGACTTGATATTCTTGTATATGAAAAGGGCTTTACCGACAGCCGTGAAAAAGCTAAGGCGATTATAATGTCAGGACAGGTTTATGTTGACAATCAGAAAGCCGACAAGTGCGGAACTTCTTATGATGAAAATGTTAAAATTGAAGTAAGAGGCAACACACAGAAGTATGTCAGCCGTGGCGGTTTAAAGCTTGAAAAGGCCATAGACAATTTTGACTTTGATTTAAAAGATAAGATAACAATGGATATCGGTGCGTCAACGGGCGGCTTTACCGACTGTATGCTACAAAACGGTGCAAAAAAGGTGTATTCAATTGATGTCGGTTACGGTCAGCTTGCATGGAAGCTTCGCAACGATCCCCGTGTTGTCAATCTTGAACGCACCAATATGAGAAAGGTTACAAGGGAGCAGGTTCCCGATGAAATTGATTTTTTCTCGGTTGATGTTTCGTTCATTTCATTAAAGCTGATTCTGCCTGTTGCAAGACAGCTTATGAGCGAAAACGCGCAGGCTGTCTGCCTAATCAAACCGCAGTTTGAGGCAGGCAGGGAAAAGGTGGGCAAAAAGGGCGTAGTTCGTGATCCTGCCGTCCATGTTGAGGTTGTCAGAAAAATATTTGATTTCTGCCTTGAAAACGGCTTTGATGTACTTAATCTCGACTATTCGCCAATCAAAGGTCCCGAGGGCAATATAGAATACCTTATCCATCTTCGCAAGAGTGATGATCCAAAGTCATACACAGATGTAACACCCGAGCAGCTTGTTGAAAATTCACATGCCGCTCTTGACAAAAAATGAGCAGGTGCTTTTATGAAATTTGCATTAGTGGTCAATCTTTCAAAAGAAAGGGCAATTAAATATGCAAAAAAGATTTCTCTTTTTCTTCTTGATAAAAATGCAGAAATTGCTATGATTGAGGAATGCAGTCAGTATTTTAAGGGAATCCACATTCATTATTCAAAAAATATTACGGAGCTTTTTGAATACTGCGATATGGCAATTACAGTAGGCGGCGACGGAACGATTATCCATGCCGCAAAATATGCCGCAAAAGCCGATAAACAGCTTATCGGTGTTAATGTCGGCAGACTCGGTTTTGCCGCAGATGTTGAACCGCACGAATATGAACAGCTTGAACGGCTTATTACGGGTGATTACACAACAGAGGAGAGAATTTTGCTTGATGTTGAGGTCATAAAAGAGGACGGCTCAAAGCACTATCTTGCAGTGAACGATGCCGTTGTCGCAAGAGGTCAGCTTTCAAAAACAATTGATTTGCACCTGACGCTTGACGGTGACGAAATTTCAAAATACAGAGCGGACGGTCTGCTTTTTGCAACTCCTACAGGCTCAACCGCTTATTCTTTGTCGGCAGGCGGACCTATCCTTGCACCGAAAATGGAATGTATTCTTATGACTCCCGTTTGTCCCCATTCATTATTTTCCCGTTCCGTACTTTTCAGCGGAGAATCGGAGCTTTCGGTTCATGTGAAAATCCCAGAAGAATGCTGTTGTGTGCTGACAATTGACGGTGAAAAAAATGTTCCTGTTCTTGCAACCGACAGGGTTGTAATCCGCAAATCCGATTTAAAGCTTAAACTTGCGTTACTCCACAACCGCAATTTTTATAAACTGCTAAATGAAAAACTGAAAGAGAGGGATTTTTGATGAAAACAGGGCGACACGCACGAATTCTTGATATTATAGCCGAACAGCCCATTGAAACACAGGACGAGTTGCTTACCCGACTTCGTGAGGAAGGTTTCAAGGCGACGCAGGCTACAATTTCAAGAGATATCAAGGATTTACGCCTTGTTAAAACTCTCGGAAGTGACGGAAAATATCGCTATGCTTCTGCGAACCGCAGTTCAACCGATATCCGCTCCAATTTTTCAAATCTTTTCAGCACTTCGGTAAATTCAATAGATGTTGCACAGAATCTTGTTGTAATAAAAACCCTCAGCGGAATGGCACAGGCAGTTTGTGCCGCACTCGATTCAGCCGACTATCCGTCTGTTGTCGGAACAATTGCAGGTGACGATACAATCTTCATTGCCTGCCGAACAGCCGATCTTGCGGTGTCACTTACCGAAGAACTCAAAAAGCTTATTTGACAGGACTGATTGAAATGCTCAGAACTTTATATATAGAAAACATTGCCGTGATTGAAAAAACTTCAATAGATTTTGAAAACGGTCTTAATGTTCTCACAGGTGAAACAGGTGCCGGTAAAAGTATAATAATTGACGCAATCAATGCAATTATGGGACAGCGGACATCAAAGGAAATTATTCGCACCGAGGCTGATTCAGCCTTTGTAAGCGCCCAATTTGACGATATTAACCAAAGCATTGTTGAAAAGCTTGATGAACTCGGCTTTTCCGATGACGAGGGAACACTCATTTTGCAGAGAACTCTCAACAGAAACGGCAAGAGCAGTTGTAAAATCAACGGCAAGCCTGCAACGGTTTCAATGCTCAAAGAACTTTCAAAGCACCTTATAAACATTCACGGTCAGCATGAAAGCTACGAACTTTTCTCTCCCGAAACTCATATTGATTATATTGACCGTTTCGGCGGTTGTGAAAAGCTTTTGACTGATTATAAAAAATGTTATGATGAATATAAAATTCTCAAAAAGAAATTAAATTCAGCCGATTCGGACGAAAGTGAAAGATTGAAAGAAATTGATTTACTTTCATATCAGGTGAATGAACTCACAGAATCCGATGTTAAGCAGGGAGAAGAACAGGAGCTTGAGAGCGAAAGAACAGCGCTTATGAGCTTTGAGAAAATCTTTTCTCTGCTCAATGATGCTAAAATGGCTCTTGACGGTGACGAAAACTATGGCGGCGGTCTTGAATGGGTCGATTCTGCATCAACTGCCCTTCAAAAAGCGTCATCATATAATGCTGAATATGAAGAAGTTGCAAACACGCTTACAGATGCATATTACAATTTAAAGGATTGTTGCGACAGCATTTCCGACGCTATTGATTCGCTTGAATCCGATCCGCAAAGGCTTGAAGAAGTTGAAGAAAGGCTTGACCTTATCAATCGTCTTACAAGAAAATATAATTGCCCGTCAGACGAGCTTTCGGACCTTGCCGAAAAATATCAGGTAAGACTTGACGAACTTATGAACTATGACCGCAACCGTGACGAGCTTGCGGAAAAATGCAGAGAAAGCGAAGAAAAAATGCTTGCGGCTGCCGAAAAACTCGGTACTCTCCGCAGAAAAACCGCAAAAACCTTTGCAACAAAAGTAAAATCCGAAATGGCATTTTTGAATATGCCGAATGTTGAGCTTGTTCCGTACTTTGAAAAGTGCGAACCAAATTCAAAGGGTACGGATAAAATGGAACTGCTCATCTCTGCAAACCCGGGTGAAACACCTCGCCCTGTTGCAAAAATCGCATCGGGCGGTGAGCTTTCAAGAATGATGCTTGCAATCAAAACAGTTCTTGCAAGCACGGATACGGTTGATACCCTCATTTTTGACGAGGTTGACACAGGTATTTCGGGCTCAGCGGCAGAAAAGGTCGGCTTAAAACTGCGTGAAGTCAGCAAAAGCAGTCAGGTTCTCTGCGTAACGCATCAGGCACAAATCGCAGCTCTTGCGGATTATCACTATCTTATCCGCAAACAGGTTGAAAAGGGAAGAACATTTACAAATGTAACCATCCTTGACCATAACGGCAGAGCAGGCGAACTTGCACGAATAATCGGCGGTGTTGATATAACCGACGCCGCACTTAAACACGCAGAATCAATGCTTGAAAAGTATAATAACTAATATAAATCAACTATATAAACGAAAGGGAGCGGCATTTTGAAGCTGTGGTCGGTTGCAAAACTTGATAAAACTAAGGCGGGGGAGATTCAGTCCCGCTATGAGCTGCCTGCAATTGTTGCAATGCTGCTTCAGATACGGAATATTACAACGAAAGATGAAATTGAAGGCTTTCTTTACAACGATTCTTTCATTGCCGATCCGTTTGAAATAAAAGATATGGATAAGGCTGTTGAACGCATTAACAAGGCGCTTGATTGCGGTGAACCGATTTGTGTTTACGGTGATTATGATGCCGACGGTGTCACCTCAACAGCACTTTTATATTCTTACCTTGAAACAATTGACGCAAACGCAATGTACTATATTCCGTCCCGTGAAACCGAGGGCTACGGAATGAACAAAAACGCTGTTGACAAACTCAATGAGCGTGGAATAAAACTCATAATTACGGTTGATAACGGAATTGCGGCAGCACAGGAGGTTGCATACGCAAGCTCACTCGGAATTGATACCGTAGTCACAGACCACCATATGCCGTCAGGCGAGTTGCCAAAGGCTTGTGCCGTAGTTGACTTGCACAGAGAGGACTGCAAAAGCAAATTCAAAAATCTTTCAGGGGTGGGTGTTGCATTCAAGCTGATTATGGCGCTTGAGGGCGAATACTGCGACACAACCACCTTGCTTGACAACTATTCCGACCTTTTGAGCATCGGCACAATCGGTGATGTTGTTGAGTTGAAGGATGAAAACCGAGTGTTTGTCAAACACGGACTTGAAAGCATTACAAATACCGACCGTCCCGGACTGCAGGCACTTATCAAAAATTCCGGTCTTACGGGAAAAACCGTATCTTCTACAAATGTGTCATTTACAATTGTTCCGAGAATAAATGCAGTAGGACGACTCGGTTTGTCCGAAAAATCAGTATCGCTTCTTCTTACGGAAGATTATGATGAGGCGGCTGAAATTTCATCGCAGCTCTGCGTTGACAACTCCGAAAGGCAGGAGATTGAGCGTGATATTCTTGAAAAAATTGACGGAATAATCCACAGAAAACCGTCGCTTGTCAATGATAAAATCATAGTAATTGACGGTGAAAACTGGCATCAGGGCGTAATCGGACTTATTGCCGCCAAAGTCAAAGAGGCTTACGGCAAGCCGGCAATTGTCATTTCAAAGCTCGGTGATATTGCAAAGGGCTCGGGCAGAAGTGTTGAGGGATTTCCTCTTTGCGACGCTGTTTTTGCCTGTTCGGATCTTCTCACACACAGAGGCGGTCATCCTATGGCTGTCGGGCTTTCTCTTGATTCTGAGAATATCCCTGCTTTTCGCAGGAAAATAAACGAATTTGCCGACAATTTCGGCAAGATGCCGTATGATAAAATCAACATTGAGTGCAAGCTCAATCCGGCATACATAAACCTTGATTTGATTGATTCTCTGTCGCTTATGCAGCCCTACGGTGCCGGTAATCCGACGCCTGTTTTCGGTTTGTACAATATGACATTGAAGAACATTACTCCGCTTTCGGCGAACAGGCATTTAAGACTCACTCTGTCCCGCAATAACATACAGATTACTGCGATGAAATTCTTTACATCAACCGAAGAATTTCCGTATAAAATCGGTGAAACACTTGATCTTGCGGTAAATCTTGACCGCAATGAGTTCAACGGAAATGTGTCTGTTTCCGTAATTGTCAAAGATATAAAATCATCGGACTGCGATACCGAAAAGCTCCTTGACAGCCGTACAAACTATGAGGATTTTTGCAGAGGGAAACAGCTTGACCGTTCACAGCTTTCGGATTTAATGCCCGACAGAAACGATTTTGCATTGCTTTACAGATATCTGAAAAGCAAGGGCGGTTACGCTTTTGAAACCGCAACTTTGGCTCACATGCTTGACAACAGGCTGTCTTTTGGTAAAATTAAAGTGATACTTGAGGCCATGAGAGAGCTCAGGCTTATCGAAATTTCAGAGGGAATGAAAACCTCAAAAATTTCAGTCCTGCCCGTAAACGGCAGGGTTGACCTCGAATCAGCCCCGATTATCAAGAAATTAAGGGAGGTATTCTGATGGGTAAATTTTCAAATGTTGCACACTATCAGGATTTTACGGAACTGAAAAAGATTCTTTCCGCATCTGCTGCCAACACTTATGATATGGATAAAATCGAAAAGGCATATAAATTTGCCGAAAAAGCTCACGGTGACCAGCGCAGAGTATCGGGAATTCCGTACATTCTTCATCCCGTTTCAGTAGCCTGTATTGTTGCAGAGCTCGGTATGGATACCGATTCCGTTTGCGGTGCATTGCTTCATGACACAGTAGAGGACACAGGAGTCACACTTGAAGAGGTTACAAAGCTTTTCGGTGCGGATGTTGCCAAGCTGATTGACGGTGTTACAAAAATTTCAAAAATCCCGTACTCAACCCGTGAACAGCAACAGGCTGAAAATATAAGAAAAATGCTTATCGCAATGGCTGATGATATCCGTGTAATTATCATCAAGCTTGCCGACAGGCTTCATAATATGCGTACAATGAATTGTATGCCGGAACAAAAAAGGAGAGATAAATCACTTGAAAATATGCAGGTGTTTGCTCCGATTGCTCATCGGCTCGGTATTAAAACCATAAAAGATGAGCTTGAGGATCGTTCTCTTCAGTACCTCGATCCAATCGGCTATAAGGAAATCGAAGATGATCTTCTTATGACCGAAGAGGGTCGTGACAAGTTTATTGAATCCATTAAGAATCAGATTCTCGCAAAAACCGAGGGTACAATCCCCGGTGTGTATATCAGCGGTCGAGTAAAGAGTATTAACAGTATTTACCGCAAAACATATATGCAGGGCAAAACAATGGATCAGATTTTTGACATTTTTGCCGTGCGTGTAATCGTTGACACAGTATCCGACTGCTACAATGTTCTCGGTGTTGTGCATGATATATTCAAGCCTATCCCTAACCGCTTTAAGGACTATATATCAATGCCTAAGCCGAATATGTACCAGTCGCTCCATACAACTGTACTCGACAAAAACGCAATTCCTTTTGAAATTCAGATAAGAACATGGGAAATGCATTACACCGCCGAATATGGAATTGCCGCCCATTGGAAGTATAAGCTCGGAATGGGCGCAGGCGGTAAAAATAATGACAAAATGGAGGAGAACATCAAAAAGGTCAAGGATATGATTCTTGATCAGCTTGAGGCAGAAGATGTTACCGACATCGCAAAGAATATCAGAAACGATTTTACGGAAAACGATGTTTATGTGTTCAGCCCGAGAGGTGATGTGTTCAATCTTCCGCAGGGGTCAACTCCGATTGATATGGCTTATCTTATTCACACACAGGTAGGTCACAGAATGGTCGGTGCTAAAATTAACGGAAAGATCGTCCCGATTGACTATAAGCTTAAAACAGGCGATATCTGCGAAATCATCACCCAAAAAGAGGAACACCCAAACAGGGGATGGGTTGATATCTGTAAAACCGCATCGGCAAAATCAAAAATCCGCTCATGGTATAAGCATGAAAAGCGTGATGAAAATATTGCCGAAGGCAGGCAGATGCTTGACAAGGAGTTCAAGCGCCACGGCATCAATCTTTCCGAAGAAGAATATCCCGATTTCCTCCAGAAACTGATGATTAAAAAGCAGTATAATTCCATGGATGATTTCTATGCTGCAGTAGGCTACGGCGGTATTCAGCTTTGGAAGATAATGCCAAGGCTCAAAGAAGAATATCAGAAAGCATATGCGTCAGATATTGAAGAAATTGATGTTCCGCAAGCACCCGTAAAGCGACCTAAGGCGTCCGCAGGCGTTGTAATTGAGGGAGCAGACGATGTTCTTGTAAAATTCTCAAAGTGCTGTAATCCTCTGCCGGGTGACGATATTATCGGCTATATTACAAGGGGCTACGGCGTTTCAATTCATAAAAGGCACTGCACGAATGTGCCGAAAGATATCAGTAAAAGTGAAGAACCCGAAAGATGGGTAAGCTGTTACTGGGAGGACGAGGTAGGAGAGGCGTTCAGAAGTACGCTCCAGATTACCGCAACCGACAGAACAGGACTTCTTGCAGATGTTACAATCAAGCTTTCGGATATGCACATTTTTATACATTCGCTTAATTCAAGAGAGGCTGGCAACGGCACTGCCGTAGTTACCGCAACAATTGATGTAATGGGCAGAAATCACCTCCGTGGTGTAATTTCAAAGCTATCCGACATCAACGGAACAATCGAAGTAAAAAGACTGTAATTGAGGTTATAATTTATGAAAGCAATTTTACAAAGAGTTACCAAGGCCAAGGTTGAAGTTGATTCAAAAACCGTGGGCGAAATCGGTACGGGTTTTCTTATTCTTCTCGGAGTTGAAAACGGTGATACCGAAAAAGAGGCGGACGCACTTGCCGCAAAAATTGCAGGTCTGAGAATCTTTACGGATGAAAATGATAAAATGAATCTTGCTCTTGCCGATGTAAACGGTTCGGTGCTTGTAATTTCAAACTTTACCCTCTGCGCCGACTGCTCACACGGCAGACGCCCTAACTTTATGGCTGCCGCAAGACCTGACACAGCCGATCCGCTCTACGAATATTTCTGCAAAAAAATGCACGATAACGGAATTGAGCGTGTTGAAAAGGGAATTTTCGGCGCCGATATGAAGGTTTCGCTTGTGAATGACGGTCCCGTTACTATTGAAATCAACACAAAGGATTTGAAAATATGATAGATGTAAAAATATTTAATGTTACGGTTCTTATGACAAACTGTTGTTTGCTTACAGACGGAAAAACAGGCAAAATGGCTGTGACCGATCCGGGCGCACCGAATGAAGAACTCAATTCTGAAATTGAGAAAAACGGTGGAAAGCTTGAATATGTAATTCTTACACACGGTCACTACGATCACATAAGCTATGCAAAACAGCTTGCGGAAAAGTTTGACGCAAAAATTGTTACGGGCGAGAAAAATAACGAATTTCTCAGCAATCCTACACTCAATCTTACCGAAAAGCACAGACTTTCACTCAAACCGTTCTCAGCCGATATTCTGCTTAAAGACGGTGACAATTTCATGCTCGGCAATACTGAAATCAAATATATCACCACGCCGGGACATACAAGCGGTTGCGGTTCATATATTTTTGATGACACAATCATTTCGGGAGATACTCTTTTCTGCGAATCATACGGCAGAACAGACCTTCCCACAGGTGACGATGCCGAAATGGCAAAGTCAATCAGAAAGCTTAAAAATCTTGAGGGCGATTATCGTGTGATTCCGGGACACGGACCGACAACAACCCTTGACCACGAGAGAAAATACAATCCGCTGATGAGGATTCTTTAATATGAATTTATATGTAAAAAATCACAATTTTCATTTTGAACTTGAAAACCTTACAAGGCTTTTCTTTCCAAATGAAAAAATAACGGTAATAAGAGATTTTTCAGAACCACAGCCTCCGTATATCTATACGGAGGTTTCGGATAAAATCACAATTTCGGTGAATATCGGCTCTTTTAATAAGTCCGAAACAGCTGTGAAAAAGCTTGCGGATGATGACAACGAGCTTGTTTCGGCACAGCTTTTGTACAAACTCCTTTGTGATTTTACGGGACTTACACAGCCGTGGGGAATACTTACGGGAGTTCGCCCCGTAAAGCTTTTAAGACGACTTGCCGAAGAATCAAGCGAAGAACAGGCTGTAAAAAAGTTTGAGAAAGACTTTTTTGTCAGCAACGAAAAAATAGCATTGTCAAGGGAAACCGAGCATAACGAACGAAAAATTCTTGAACTTTCAAAACCCGAATCGTTCAGTCTTTATGTCGGAATCCCTTTTTGTCCGTCAAGGTGCAGTTATTGCTCATTTGTAATGGCGTCAATCGAAAGGGCGGAAAAGCTGATTGAACCGTACACAAAGCTATTATGCGAAGAAATTAAACAGACAGCCGAAATTGCAAACAAGCTTGGTTTAAGGCTTGAAACCGTATATTTCGGCGGCGGCACTCCCACTACTCTGAGTGCCGAACAGCTTGATACGGTGCTTGGAACAGTAAACAATAGCTTTGATATGTCAACCTGCCGTGAATTTACTGTCGAGGCAGGTCGCCCCGATACAATTGACATTGCAAAACTTTTTGCTTTAAAAGAAAATAAAGTTGACCGAATCAGCATTAATCCGCAGACTGTAAACGATGAGGTGCTGAAAACTATCGGAAGAAAGCATACTGCTCAGCAGTTTTTTGACGCTTTTGAGCTTGCAAGAAAATGTGGCTTTGATAATATCAATACAGACCTGATTGCGGGTTTGCCGACAGATACCCCCGAAAGCTTTAAAAATTCACTTGATTCAATCGTCCGGCTGAATGCAGAATGTATTACGGTTCACACCCTGTGCATGAAAAGAGCGTCCCGTCTTACAACCGAGGGAGTAACGCTTGATTTGCAACAGGCGAGAGATGCAAGAGAAATGCTTGCTTACACTCAGAATATTCTCGGACAAAACGAGTACATTCCGTACTATATGTATCGCCAGAGCAGAATGGTCGGTAATCTTGAAAATGTCGGCTGGTCGAAGAAAGGCTTTGAAAGCCTATACAATGTTTATGTTATGGACGAAACCCACACAATCCTTGCCTGCGGTTCGGGCGGTGTTACAAAACTGAAACGCAACAATCCCGATTATCTCGAAAGAATATTCAATTTTAAATATCCGTACGAATACATTGACCGTTTTGATGAACTTATTCAAAGAAAGTCCGGGATAATGCAGTTTTATGGTCAATAACACAGTTGATTAATGCTGTCAACGGTGTTATAATACGACATATGTGATTGCATACGGAAGTGAAATTGTCATATATTGAACAAAACAGAATTCTTGTTCATAATTTGTTTTTCTGATGAGATAATTTTAAGAAAGGTCGGATTAATATGGGAAAATTTGATGAAATTTTTGACGATGTAGTTGTCAATGCAAAAGCCTGTGCGTCTGCTGTTTCGCAGAAAGCGTCAACAGTTTATGATGTTTCAAAGCACAAGATTACTGCCGCTGAAATCAGAGGCGATATCAACAAAAAGCTTCGTGAACTCGGTGCTCTTACATACAAAACTGAGATTCACGGAACAGACAATTCACAGCAGATTAAGCTTATCGTTTCGGAAATTTCCGATTTAAAAGATAATCTTGATGTTGTAAACGAACATATTGCCGTGGCAAAAGATCAGAGAAGATGTCCCGGATGCAATGCTGTTATTCCTAAAAATTCTGTATTCTGCAACATCTGCGGTATCAAGATTGACGATGCTGATGAGGATTTTGAACTTTGATTTTTTATTAATGGGTGATTATTTTTGTCTAAATTAAAAACTAAAAAATACAATGCCGTTGCAAACGCTGAGAAGGACGCTTCTCAAACCTTTGTCAAAGGTGCGGCAATTCTTACTTTAAGTATGGTAATTGTCAAGGTTTTCGGACTTCTTGACAAGGTTATTCTTACAGGTATTTTCTCCGGTGTTTCTTTTGAACAGGCTGTTGCAGGCGGAACGGAAACCGTCAATTTTGCATCTTTCGGTCTGGGTCTTTACAGTAATGCCTACGAAATTTTTGTCGTAATTTTCACGGTTGCAACTGGCGGTCTGCCAATAGCAATTTCAAGACTTGTATCTGAAAGTACGGCACAAAAACGATTTAACGATGTAAAACAAATTCATAGGGTTTCAATTCCTTTCTTCGTTATTGTCGGCATTCTTTCATTTGCAATTCTTGTCGGTGCAAGCTTTATCTATGTTCAGATTATTGAGTCACCGTATTCATTGCTCGGTATGCTCTGCCTTTCTCCGACGGTATTATTCGGTTGCCTCGTTTCAATTTACAGAGGATACTATGAAGGTCAGCGCAACATGTTCCCGACTGCCGTTTCGGAAATTATCGAGGCAACAATCAAGCTCTTTATCGGTGCATTCCTCGCTTACATCATTGCACACCTCGGTATGAATTCTTATGCTGAGTCAGGTACGGTTTTCGGTCTTTACATTGCAAATCAAACCGAGGCTTATCAGACAATCGTTTCATTCTCGGTTGCCGGTGCAATTATGGGTATCACCCTCGGAAGCGCCGCATCATTTGTGTTCTATATTCTCAAATTTAAAATTCAGGGTGACGGAATTCCGGAAGAATACTACCGTAATTCCGTGGAGGCTCGTTCCAAAAGAGAAACTTTTAACAAAATTCTCAAAACAGCCATTCCTGTTGCAATGGGTTCACTCATTATGAGCGTAGGTTCGCTTATTGACCAGGTAATTGTTCAGCGTGTACTCCTCAATATGATTGAAACTAATCCGCAGGCTCTGCAGGCACAGTACAGTAAGTATTTTACAGCTGACATGTTCTATGCCGACACAAAGACAATACACACCAGCCTTTGGGGCTGCTACTCAGCCGCCCTCACTTTTCTTCAGCTTGTAACAGCCGTAACACAGGTGTTCGGTTCAAGTGCTATGCCGAATGTAACAAGTGCATGGACAAAGGGCAACAAGGACGAACTTAAAAAGTCAATCGAAACTGTTATCCGCCTTACAATGCTTTTTACATTCCCGATGGCTCTCGGTATGATGGCACTTTCGTTCCCGATTATGGGACTTGTGTATAACGATTCGCTTATTACAGATGTCGGCGGAAGAATTCTCCTCATCATGGGCGTAACAACAATATTCGGTGCGGCGTCAACTCCTGTATGCAGTATGCTCCAGGGTATCGGCAGAGTTGACCTCCCGATGAAGCTATACACAGTTTGTATGGCTGTCAAAATCGGCATTACATGGATGTTTGTAAGCGTTCCGGAAATCAATGTTCAGGGTGCAACTGTCGGTTCAATGATTACCTATGCAATTATGACAATCGTAGGTATGTATCTGCTTATCAAGTATTCAAAAATCAAGCCTGATTTATTCGGTACAACAGTAAAACCGCTTATCGGTGCGATTGCAAGTGCCGCTTCGGCATTCGGCGCATATCACCTTATGGAAAGCATTATCGGCTCTGCAAGAATGTCAATTGCAGTTTCGCTTGCAGTTGCAATCTTTGTTGCGGTTATCGTTTATATTGCTGTGTTGTTGATATTGCGTGCTTTTACGGCAACAGAACTGAAATTTTTGCCGAAAGGTGAGAAAATTGCAAAAACACTTGAAAAATTAGGATTAATTAGGTAAAATATATATCTGTTGCGGTTGTTTCCGCTTCTCAGATAAAATTTGCATTGTCTAATAAGATTATCGGAGATGTCACGAATGAACTTTACAGAAAAAGAAAATTATAATTTTAATGACCTTGTTGAGATAGTAAAAATCCTTCGTGCACCCGACGGTTGTCCGTGGGACAGAGAACAGACTCACAAGTCAATCCGCTCAAATTTTATTGAGGAAACCTATGAGGCTGTTGAGGCAATTGATACCGACGACCTCGATTTGCTTAAAGAAGAACTCGGTGATGTTCTTCTGCAGGTTGCTATGCATGCGGAAATCGAAAGTGAACAGGGAACATTTGATATAAACGATGTTTGTGACGGAATCTGCAAAAAGCTCATTATCCGTCATCCCCATGTTTTCGGTGATGTCAACGCTGACACTACCGAAAAGGTTCTCAAAAACTGGGATGCCATTAAGATGAAAACAAAATCCCAGAAAACTCAGACACAGGCAATTCTCAGCGTGTCAAAGGCACTTCCGTCACTCATGCGCAGTACAAAAATCCAGCAGAAGGCCGCTAAGGTCGGCTTTGACTGGGAGAATGTAAACGGTGCGCTTGATAAGCTTTTTGAAGAATGTGAAGAGCTTAAAGCCGCTGTTGAAAACAATGATGTTGAAAATCAGCGTGAAGAACTCGGCGATGTGCTTTTCTCAGCAGTTAATGTTGCAAGATTTTTGAACATTGACAGCGAACACGCACTCTACGATGCCTGTGACAAATTCACCGACCGTTTTTCGTCTGTAGAAAAGCTTGCAAACGAGCGTGGAATAGATATGAAAACGGCACCGTTATCTGTACTCGATTCCCTTTGGGATGAAGTTAAATTATCAAAGAATTATTAATTGGAGGTTTATTATTATGAACAAAACAGAACTTATTGCTGCAGTTGCCGAGCAGAGCGGACTTTCAAAGAAAGATGCAGAAAAGGCAGTTTCTTCAACAATTGACACAATCATCAATACAGTAGCTGAAGGCGAAAAGATTCAGATCGCAGGTTTCGGCACATTTGAACAGCGTCAGAGAAATGCAAGAACAGGTTGTGACCCAAGAACAGGTAAATCAATCGAAATTCCTGCTTCAAAGGTTCCTGCATTCAAGGCAGGCAAGGGCTTTAAGGATGTAGTAAACAAGTAATCTTGTTTTATATTTCGGGTAATGGTACGCTGTATCATTACCCCTTTTTATTAAAAATCGGAAGGTTTTATAATATGCGACTTGATAAATATTTAAAGGTATCCCGACTCATCAAACGCAGAACAGTTGCAAATGAGGCGTGTGACGCAGGCAAAATCACAGTTAATGACAAGGTTGCCCGTGCGTCCTATGATGTAAAAGTCGGTGATGTAATCGAAATCACACTCGGTTCAAAAAGTGTAAAGGTTAAGGTTACAGAGGTAAAAGAAGTTGTTCGCAAGGAAGATGCGGCAACAATGTATGAGGCGGCAGTCTGATTTTTTACCAAAATTAAAACACAAAATATTACTTTGGATGAAATTAGGTGAGTAGATTATGAATAAGACAATTAATTTAATATTGGCAATATTATCTGTAATTACTTACATTGGGATTATTGTAATGAAGTTTTACACACAGATAAATATACCCAATGGCTCTTTCGTAATAATGACTTTATTGTTCATTATTTCGGTATGCCAATTTTTAAATTCGTTAAAATAATCTACACACGAGGAGAATATGTGTATACCACGACATTCATCAGGTTTACTAGTAGGAATAATTATCAACTTAATAAATATAAATAAATCGTAAGTTGAGGTATTAAACTATGAAATATTGTTGTGTTAAACAATGTGATATAACTGATTGTGGTGCTTGGTTTTACGGCAAAGGGTGTAAAAGGCAATCAGGAGGCGTTCTTCTCTGAATTCCCTCTTCTTGCTATTGCTCATGTTATTGTTGATGGCAATCTGATGCACTATGTTGTTATACATAAAATCTCAAAAAAAGAAGAATAATTTTATTTTTTTCTCCGTATAAATTACTGACAAATAATTTATACGGAGGTTTTTTTATGCAGGAAATGCCAAAGGCTAAGAATCATACGGTTATGCTTGATAACAGGGGGAAGCTTGTTATGACAGGCACGGAGGATGTGTCGGGCTTCAACGAGGAAACGGTGTCGGTAAAAACTTCCTGCGGGTGCCTTGTAATCAAAGGGGAAAATCTGCACATTGATAAGTTAAACCTTGAAACGGGAGATGTTTCAATTGACGGAAAAATTAACGCAATGCAATACCTCGGCAACGGTGCGTCAAAATCCAAACTTTCAAAACTCTTTAAGTAGGTGTAATCTTGGAGCTGACTTTTGCACAGCAGTCAACCGCATTTCTCTGTTCACTTGTATTCGGAGCGGCGGCAGGATTGCTGTATGATATATTTAAAATAATCAGAATGACGCTTTGCAAAGGAAAAGCGTCGGTTTTTGTTACAGACTTTCTTTATGTTTTTATTGTATCACTTAATCTGTTTATTTTTTCCGTTGCATATATGCTCGGATTTTTCAGAGTGTTTGTAACGGTCGGTTCATTTCTCGGTTTTGTTATTTGTCGATTAACACTCGGCAGACTTTTATCGCTTGTATATTGTCCGATGATTCGTTTCACGGAGAGTGTCTGTGTGAAAATTTCGCAAAAAATTAAAAAAAATCTAAAAAAGCTATTGAAAAACAGCAACAACATATTGTATAATGAGGGTAAGAATAAAGGTATATTTAGAAACGATAATAATAATTCAGCAGAGAAAGCAGATAGTTTTGAAGATGAAAAAAAGCACAAAGAAAGTAAAAGAAAGCACTGCGGCTTCTCGGCAGACAGAAGACGGCGCAATAAAGGAGATAACTCCGAAAAAGCGTAAAAAAGGAAGATATATTCTGATTTATCTCGCAATTATCGGTTTTGTTTTTTATGCCGTAATTACAATTATCAATCAGAATGTTCAGATTGCCGAGAAAAAGGCAGAGCTTACGGATTTGCAGCAGCAAATCAGCGTGGTTGAGATTCAGTCGCAGTATCTGAAAAAGGTTCAGAATTACAAGGGTGACGATCTTAAAAAATATATTGAAAAAATAGCTAAGGATGAATTAGGCTATGTCGGTGACGGTGAAAGAATTTTCATTAATGTTGCCGGAGAATAAAAGGGTAGAAATAATTTTAAGGGGTAATAAATTTTTATGGCTATTGAAGTCGGAATGATTCTGGAAGGCAAAGTATCAGGTATTACAAAATTCGGCGCATTTGTTGATTTGCCGGATTCAAAAACCGGTATGGTACATATCTCGGAGGTTGCACCTACCTTCATCAATGAAATCAGTGATTATGTAAAAGTAGGACAAGAAGTAAAGGTTAAGGTGCTTGCTCTTAATGACGGAAAAATCAGTCTGTCAATGAAACAGGCTCTCCCGAAAGAACAACAACAGCAGAGAAAACGCTCTGACAGACCTCAAAGACAGAATCACAGAAGCAGAGAGCCATACAAGCCTGCTCCGCCCGTAACTTCACCGGGTGATTACGAGTGGCAGAGTTCACGCAGAAATGCTCCTTCTTCGTTTGAGGATATGATGTCAAAGTTCAAGCAGACAAGCGAGGATAAGATGTCCGATCTTAAGCGTGGCGGAGAAAGCCGTGGCTACAGCCGCAGAGGCAACGGCAACGGCAGAAAATAAAAAATTATATAAGGGAGGCAGATTTTATGAAAATCACCTACACAGCAAGAAAAGTCAACCTCAGAGATAACTTTAAGGAAAGATGCGAGAAAAAGCTTTCAAAGTTTAATCGTATTTTCTCGGAGGATGCTTCTGTCAATGTAGTTGTCACCCTCGAAAAGAACCGTCAGACTGTTGAAATTACAATCCGTGACAACGGTATGATTTATCGTGCCGAAAGCACAATGCCCGAAATGAATGACGCTCTTGACAAGGTTTGCGACATTCTTATGCGTCAGATTCGTAAGAATAAAACGAGGCTTGAAAAGAAAATTAAATCCGCCGGTATTGAAGATTTAATCACGGAAGCAGCTCAGACTGATGAACCGGAGGACGATGAATACAGCGTAGTTCGTAAAAAACATGTTCTTGTAAAGCCGATTTCGGTTGATGAAGCTATTCTTGAAATGAATATGGTAAACCATAACTTCTTTATGTTTATCAATTCCGAGACAGATGAAATCAATGTTGTTTACAAGCGTGCAGACGGCAACTATGGTGTGCTCGAGCCGACAACCGATTAATTTTTTAAAAGCAAGGGGTATCGGTTATTCCGATACCCTGTTTTTTTGTCTTTCAGTCTTAATAGAATTTGTGTATCAATAAAACAGGAGATAAATATGAATATGAAATTTTCCGCTCCATGCATTTTCGGTCTTGAAGGCCTTTGTGCAAATGAGCTGAGATATCTCGGTGTTGAAAATGTCAATGCCGAAAACGGCAGAGTTACCTTTACAGGCGATTGGTCAACACTTGCACTTGCAAATATAAATTCCCGTTATGCGGAGCGAATACTCATTCTTCTTGCAGAATTTGAGGTTCACACCTTTGATAATTTGTTTGAGGGTGTAAAGGCAATCCCGTGGGAGGATTATATCGGAATTTCCGAGGCTTTTCCCGTAAAGGGAAGATGTCTTGATTCCGACCTTATGAGCGTTCCCGATTGCCAGAAAATCGTTAAAAAGGCAGTTGCAGACCGCCTTTCACAAAAATATATGCTCCCGTGGTTTGATGAAACAGGTGCTCCGCATCAGATTCAGTTTCTCATTCTTCGCAACAAGGTAAGTATTATGCTTGACACTTCGGGCGCAGGACTTCACAAGCGTGGATATCGTGCCGATTCAAATGATGCTCCTATAAAAGAAACACTTGCCGCCGCTATGGTTGACCTTTCAAGAGTAAGGGCAAACCACTTTGTAACCGATCCTATGTGCGGCAGCGGAACAATTCTTATTGAGGCGGCTATGAAAGCACTTAACATTGCTCCGGGACTTAACCGTTATTTTGCCTGTGAACATTGGAATTGTGTTCCGAAAGATGTTTTTGAAACAGCAAGAGAAAATGCAAGGCGTAAAATAAGACACGACGCAACATTCAGGGCAACAGGTTACGATATAGATGATTCAGCCCTTGCAATCGCAAAGAAAAATGCAGAAATTGCAGGAGTTGCCGACAGAATAACATTTGCAAACCGTGATATTAAAGATTTTGAACTTGAGGACGGTTTTCAGACAATCATCACAAATCCGCCATACGGTGAACGATTACTTGATGTAAAATCGGCTGAAAAGCTGTATGCAGTTATGGGTGAACATTTTAAAAGAATGAAGGGTAAAAGCTACACCGTTATAAGCCCCGATGACGATTTTGAAAAAATCTTCGGCAGAAAGGCTGACAAACGCCGCAAACTTTATAACGGAACGCTGAAATGCGAACTTTATATGTATTTTAAATAATTTTCATTACATTTTAACGGCATAAAAAACAGTTGATTTTCTTTCATATTTATAGTATGATAGAAAGCGATGACAAAATTTAAGGAGGTATCACAGTTGGACGAGAATAAAGAAATTCTCACTTCTGAAAATGAGGCAGAGAATACCAACACAGATACAACAGCAGAAACAACAGAAAATACAACATTCGTTGCAGATGAGCCCACAGAAAGCGAAGAAATGTCTTTTGCTGAAACAGAACCTGCAAACGAAAACGGCGTGATTGCTCCGCAGCCAAAGAAAAAGAGTATTATTCAGCTTCCTATCATTATAGGTATCGTAATTGTCGCAGCTGCGGCCGCTACTCTTTTCGTAATCAAAGGATTCTTTGATACAAGCATTGTAGGAACATGGATTGAATCTGTTGATGTAACAGGCAATTCAGCATCATCAGACGAGGCGTCAAAGGTTGATGTTTACTACACATTTAACGGTGACAATACTCTCAATTACAGAATCGGTTCAATGGTTTGGAACGGTACATACACGGTTTCAACAGATGATTCGGGTAATCAGACACTTGCCATGACGCTTAACGGCAATGAAACAAGCTGTAACTACGCTGTTTCGGGTAATATGTTCTCCGGCAGAACTCTTGAGCTTTCAACTTCAACTGCTGCCAACAAGGTGAAACTCAAGTCAGGTTCAGAGGTTAAGCCTGAATTGAAGGTTGATAAGGACTTCAAGGCTGACAAGAAAATCACAGGTTCATGGACTTATGATAACGGTTACGCTAAGATGACATACAAGTTCAATGATGACGGTACTGTTGAAATCAACCAGTCAGACGCACTCAATGTTGACGGTACTTACTTAATCAAGAACGGCACAATCATCATCAAGTACTATTACACAGATGAAGTTGAAATGGATGTTGCTTATTCCGTAGAAAGCAACGGACTCAAGCTCAATGACATTCTCTATACAAAGGATGACGATTCGGCAAAAACTACAGCAGCAGTAACCGAGGCGGCTACGAAAACAGCTGCAACTTCAGCAAAATAAATCTTTTGAACTTTTAATGCAGGGCAACGGCAGATTATCTGCTGTTGCCTTTTTAAAAATACAATAATATGGGGAGGATTAATATGACACCGCAGGAAGAATTTATTGAAATCTACAACAAATATATCACAAGACAGGGTGCTGACGAGCTTCTGGAATGGCTCAAAAGAACCGATTTTTTTACCGCCCCTGCAAGTTCAAAATATCATTGTGCCTGTGAAAACGGTCTTGTAATGCACTCCGTCAGCGTGTTCAATACAATGATGGAAAAGCACTATGATGAAGAAACCGACAATATTGAAAGTTTTGCAATCTGCGGACTTCTTCACGATTTGTGCAAGGCTCAGTTCTATAAGGTTTCAAGCAGAAATGTTAAGAATGAAAAAACAGGTCAGTGGGAAAAAGTTCCGTATTATGCAATTGAAGATCAGTTTCCCTACGGTCATGGTGAAAAGTCTGTTTTTCTCATTGAACGCAAAATGCACCTTAAAATTGATGAGGCTATGGCAATTCGTTGGCATATGGGTGAATTCGGTGACAAAAACAGCAACACAATCAGTCAGGCTTATGACAAATATCCGCTTGCCGTAAAGCTTCACCTTGCAGACCTTGAATCAACCTTCCTCCGTGAAAAAGGAACTTCACAGGTTAATAACAGGTAATATTTTAAACACAGGTGCAGATACTTATTTTACCGATAAATTTATGATATGGGGAAACCAAAATGGATTTTATAACAGCACAGAATCGTGCCCAAGAGCTTACAAAACAGCTTGAATACCACAACAACCTTTACTACAATCAGGATGATCCGGAAATCTCCGACTACGATTACGATATGCTCATGCGTGAACTTGAGAATATCGAAAAGGAATTTCCGTCACTCAAATCTCCTATGTCACCGACAAACCGTGTCGGCGGTAATGCAGGAGAAAAGTTTTCTCCCGTTACTCATGAGGTTGTAATGGAAAGCCTTCACGATAGTTTTTCACACGAAGAGCTTCGTGAATTTGATGCAAGAGTGCGAGAAACCGTGCCGAATGTACGCTATGTTGTTGAACCTAAATTTGACGGTCTTTCCGTATCATGCGAATATGAAAACGGTGTTTTTGTACGAGGTTCAACCCGTGGCGACGGAGCTGTCGGTGAAGATGTAACCGAAAATCTTATGACAATTAAGAGTCTGCCAAAGCGTATTCCGAATGCACCCGAATATCTCGAGGTTCGTGGTGAGGTGTATATGTCGTTCAATTCGTTTGGCGCACTTACTCGCAGACAGGAAGAAAACGAGGAAAAAACCTTTAAAAATCCACGAAATGCCGCCGCAGGCTCACTTCGTCAGAAAAATGCAAAAATAACCGCTCAGAGAAGTCTTGATATATTCGTGTTCAATATCCAGCAAATCAGAGGAATGACGATTGAAAGCCATATTCAGGGGCTTGACTATCTTACGGAACTCGGCTTTCCAACTGCATTTTACAGCGTTTACGATAATGTTGACGAGGTGATTGAGGAAATTGAGCGCATAGGAAATATGCGTGGCAAGCTTGATTATGCAATTGACGGCGCTGTTGTCAAGGTTGACAGCTTTGCAAGCCGCCGACTTCTCGGCAGTACCGCAAAATATCCTAAATGGGCGGAGGCATATAAGTATCCGCCCGAGGAGAAGCCTACAAAACTCCTTAATATCGAAATCAATGTCGGCAGAACAGGTGTGCTTACTCCTGTGGGCAACTTTGAACCCGTACTTCTTGCAGGCACAACAGTAAGCCGTGCCACACTTCACAATAAAGATTTTATAGATGAAAAAGGTATTTGCGTAGGAGATACGGTTATAATCAGAAAAGCAGGCGAGATTATTCCCGAAGTTCTTTCCGTTAAGGAACACGCTGAAAATGCCGTGCCGTTTGAATTTCCGTCAGTATGCCCGTCTTGCGGTAACCCTGTTACACACGATGAGGGAGAGGCGGCAATCCGTTGTACAAACACAGACTGTCCCGCACAGTTGACAAGACATCTTATTCACTTTGTAAGCCGTGACGCAATGGATATTGACGGACTCGGTCCTGCAATTCTTGAACAGCTTTCAGATGAAGGACTTGTAAAATCTCCTGCCGACCTCTACAGACTTAAAGCAGAAGATATTTCAAGCCTTGAACGCAAGGCTGAAAAATCTGCTCAGAATCTTATTTCTTCAATAGAAAAATCAAAAGAAAACGAACTTTTCAGGCTTGTTTTTGCTCTCGGAATCCGTAACATAGGTCTTAAAGCCGCAAAGATAATCTGCGAAAATTTTGCAACAATTGATGACATTATGAACGCAAAGGCTGGGGACTTTGAAAAAATAGACGGTTTCGGTGCTGTTATGGCAGAAAGCCTTGAAAATTATTTTTCACTTGACGGCACAAAGGAGCTTATTGCCGACCTTAAATCACTCGGTCTGAAAATGAAACCCTCTCAGCCGAAAAACACGGGCGGTCTTTTTGAAGGCAAAATCTTTGTCCTCACAGGCACACTTCCGACAATGACAAGAAGTGAAGCCTCAAAACTCATTGAACAGAACGGCGGAAAAACAAGTTCATCAGTTTCAAAAAAGACTTCATATGTCTTGGCAGGCGAAGATGCCGGCAGTAAACTAACCAAAGCCCAAACCTTAGGCGTTGCAATAATTTCCGAAGAAGAATTAAAAGAAATGCTGTCAATGGAATAGTTACAATAAATACTTGACACTGTTTATGTTGTTATATAATTATAACGAAAAGGGTACTTAAAATGAAAAAATATTTAATTTTAGCTGTTGTAACTTTACTTGCTGTTTTGTTATCTGCTTGCAGCGGAAATGTAAAAAGTAACGATACTTCTGCTGAAAATACAACTACTCAGGTTTCAACCTCGGTTAATGAAACAGTTCAGACATCAAATGCTGAATTGCCGAAAATTTATAATCCGACCAATGTAGAAATCCGTGATAATGAAGATGAAAACAAAGTTATTATTGAGTCATCTCAAATCGAGTATGTGTGTTTGCTTGATGATATTAACGGTATGGTGTTAAATATGAAGCTTACAGCTGACGGAACTGATAAGTTTGCAGACTACACTAAAAATAATATCGGTTCTGCTGTTCGGTTTGTTATTAACGGAAAGACTGTTTCAAACCCGTATATAAATGTTGAAATCACTGACGGCAATATGAATTTTACAGGTGATTACACCAATGAAGAATATAAGGCTATCTTTAGTGAAATTAAAAACAAATAAAACAATTTCCAATCCTCCGATTTATGTCGGGGGATTTTCATGTTTATTTATCATTTGCAATATTTGCTGATGAATATGTATAGCAAATGCTTGACATTGTATATTCGATGATATATAATAATGATGAAAGGAGTGCTTTTTATGACACAGATAAACTTTAGAATTGAAGAAGATATTAAAGAAAATGCAGAAAAAGCATTAAAAGATATGGGACTCACGATGTCTTCGGCAATAACAATGTTTCTTGTTAAGGTTGGTCGTGAAAAAAGAATACCGTTTGAAATAACAGCAGATCCTTTCTATTCGGAAAGCAATATTCGCTACCTTGAAAAAATTGCTGCTGATATTAAAAACGGAAAGGCAACATTTTCTGAACACGCACTTATTGACGGTGAAGACTGATGAAAATTCTTTGGGAATCCCATGCGTGGGAAGATTATGTATATTGGCAATTTCAAGATAAGAAAACACTTAAAAAGATTAATAGAATCATTACCGATATTTGCCGTAGCCCTTTTGAAGGAATAGGAAAGCCTGAACCACTCAAAGAAAATTTAAGTGGATTTTGGAGCAGAAGAATTGATGATAACGGTAACAGAGTTGTGTATTTTATCAAAGACGATACTGTTTGTATAATCGCCTGCAAAGGACACTACGAGTAACAGCTTATATTTCAAAATAAAATATCTTCAAATCCTCCGATTTATGTCGGGGGATTTTTTTGCCCTTTTGACATATGACTGTGCTTGTCTGCATAGTATTTATTGTACAAACTCTTTTGGGAGGAATTTAAAATATGCTTGCTGAACAAAACGAAAAGAGATTTACGGTGGCACTCAACTGCCTTTGCAAGAATATTTCACGCAGACTTTTACCGCTTGCGCCTAAATTAGCCGATTCGGTTCAGGAAATCAGACTGCGACTTTCACGACCGCTTGCACTTGTCTGTCCCGATAATACATACTATCTAACGCAAAACGGCGGACTTACAAACACAATCCTTGACGGTGCAATGCTTGTTGTGTCAAAAGCCGATATTGTCGATACATTCAACAACATTTGCAACTACTCCGTGTATAACAGACAAAACGAAATTGTAAACGGCTTTGTCACAATGTACGGCGGTCACAGGGCAGGAATCTGCGGAACAGCGGTTGTAAACAACGGAAAAATTGTGAATATCCGTGATATAACCTCAATCAATGTTCGCATTGCAAGGGAGCATAAGGGTTGTGCGGATTCTCTTTATAATAAGATAATTGCCGTTTCGGGAGGTGTTCTCATATGCGGAGCTCCTTGCAGCGGAAAAACAACCGTACTTCGTGACCTTGCAAGACTTCTGTCAACCAAGGGCAAGAAGAATGTTGCTCTGATTGATGAAAGAGGAGAGCTTGCGGGCACGGCATCGGGTAAATTTCAGAATGATATCGGAATGTGCGATGTCTATGATTCATACAACAAGAGCGAGGCAATGCTTCACGCAATCCGCAGTATGGCACCCGAAATTGTTATCTGCGATGAAATAGGCTCAAAAGAAGATATCTATGCCGTTGAAAAGTCGGTCAACTGCGGAGTTCGGATAATTTCATCAACGCATTGTGCAAATGAATACGAACTGAAACAGAAAGCAAACATGGTTTCTCTCATGAAAACAGGGGCATTTCAAACGCTTGTGTTTCTGTCAAATCGAACCCACGCAGGTGAAATTGTAAAAATATCGCAGGTAGGTGACAACTTTGCCGTTTAAACTCATAGGATGTTTGCTTGTTGTCTGCACGGGTACAATGATAGGTTTTGTTTTGTCGGGTAGGTTATACAAACGCAGAGATTTTCTGAAATCATTCACGGAATTTATATCATTGCTTGCAACAAATCTTCGCTACAGCGGTGATGATATCTTCACTCTGGTTAATTCCTGTGCAGAAAATTCAAGCCTTGATTTATTGCTTTTTTCAGAATGTGACAGACCTTTTGATGAATTGTGGCTTGAAAGGGTAAAACAATTATCTTCTGAAATACCGCTTTCAAAATCCGACATTTCAATGCTGAACGATTTCGGAGGTCAGCTCGGAAAAACCGATACGGAGGGGCAGTTAAAACATCTTGAACTCTACGAGGTGTCATTTTCAAAACAGCTTTCATCAGCCCGTGATGCCATAACAAAAAAATCAAAGCTATATAAAACAATGGGATTTTTTGCAGGAAGTGCAATTGCCCTTATGATGATTTAGAGGTAGTAATGGATGTTGAGCTTATTTTCAAAATTGCCGCTGTCGGCATAATTGTTGCGGTTCTTACCCAACTTCTCATACGAAGCGGTAGAGAGGAGCAGGCAATGCTGACCTCGCTTGCCGGACTTATAGTCGTGTTGACGTTGATAATAACGCAAATCAGCACTCTGTTCAACACAATAAAACAGCTTTTCGGTTTTTAATATGAATATTCTGTCAATTTCCGTGCTTGCCGTTGTGACCGTAATAATCTGCGTAATGCTCAAACCGAAAAATGCGGAAATCTCTGTTATGCTCGGTATAAGCTGTTCCGTTATTATTTTAATCGGCGTGCTTACTCAGGTTTCGGCTATCGTTACAACAATCAATCAAATCATAGCGTCATCGGGAATAAGCATTGACTACATAGTAATTCTGCTGAAATCAATCGGAATATGCCTTGTTACCGAGTTCGCTGTGAATACCTGCAAGGATTCGGGCAGTCAGTCGCTTGCGTCAAATGTTTCGCTTGCCGGAAAAATTATGGTTACGGTAACGGCACTTCCGCTTTATTCGGATATTTTAAAAACCGTGTTGTCACTTGCAGGCAGTTGAGGTGAAGAAGTGAAAAAAAGTGTTGTAATAATTACTGTCGTGTTTGTGCTTATCGCCCTTTCATGTGTCTGTGCAAACGCTGAAGAAGGTGAAATGATTTATGATATGTCAAATGTTTTTGATTCGCTGTCCGACGATGTAAAGCAAAGCCTTCAGAATATGGGCGTTGATTTGGGGGATTTTTCAAAGCTTGCCAACCTGTCTTTTGAAAATGTAATGGGCGAAATTCTCTCGCTTGCACTCGGCAACATTTCTTCACCGCTCAAAGGTCTTGTCAATATAACCGCCCTGCTTTTGCTCTGTTCCGTAATCAGCGCCTACAACGGTTCGCTATCCTGTGATGTTTCAAACTCGCTGAACATAACTGCAACACTCTGCATAACCTGTGCCGCAGTAGTCCCCGCTGTCGGAGTCATTGCATCAACAGGTTCGGTAATCTGCACCGCTTCAAATATAATGCTTGCCTATGTTCCTGTTATGGCTGTAATTATGGCAAGCTCGGGTTCTGTGGCAGGTTCGGCATCATATTATGCCGTAATGATAGGGGCAGGGGAGGGTGTGTCACAGCTCTCATCAAAAATAATCGTTCCTCTGCTCAATATGTTCCTCGGTCTGTCAATAACATCATCCGTATCGCCGTCCGTAAATCTCAGCGGTTTTATGTCAATGATTTCAAAGAGTGTAAAGTGGCTTTTGGGCTTTGCTATGACAATCTTCACAGCCGTGCTGACATTCAGACAGCTTATAAGCGTTTCGGTTGACAATGTTTCAACCCGTGCTGTAAGGTTTACTCTCAATTCATTTATCCCGATAGTCGGTTCGGCTCTTTCGGATGCCTACAAGGTAGTTCAGGGAAGTATCGGACTTTTGAAATCGGGAATAGGAATAATAGTGATTCTGTCCGTTACAATTGTGTTTATGCCAGTGATTTTGCAGGGGGTAATGTGGATGTTCACCCTTTGGATCGGCAAATCAACGGCAGAGGTTCTCAATCTCAGCGGTCCGGCAAAACTGCTTGAAAACATATCGTCTGTCTTTTCAACTCTCATAGCTGTTTTGCTGTGCATTATGTCAATTTACATTCTTTCAACGGCGGCGGTAATTATGCTTGGCGGAGGTTCATCATGAGCGGACTTTTTACGGTTGTTGTTGTAATGTGTGCGTCTGCGTTAATATGCTCGCTTGTTCAGACCTTTGTTACAGACGGCAGTACAAAGAAAATCATCAGCCTTGTTTTAGGCGCTTTTATTATCTGCTGTATGGTTGTTCCCGTAAAAAATGCCGTATCGTCATTTAATACCGATATTGAGGAAAAGCAAAATTCTGTTAAAGAAATATCAACAGATGATGAGGCATACAGCAATGCCGTTATAAAGCAGACGGAGATAAATCTTGAAGCTGCATTAAAAAATCTTCTTTTACAGAATAATATAACAATCAAATCGTGTGACATAATTTTGAGCAGAGTTGAAAACAACGGCATAATCATAGCGTCAATCAGCATATATATAGACAAAGAATTTGTTCGGTACACAAATCTTGTATCGTCAATTGTTTATGACAATTTCGGAATTACACCAAACATTATGACGGAGTGAATTATGGAAGACAAAACAAGTTCAAAGCTGAAATCAATGCTTGACAGTAAAAAAATAAGAAATATCATAATCGTTGTCGGTCTTATCGGCATTGGTTTAATATTTCTTTCAAACTGGGTTGATTTCGGTTCTTTGACATCAGGAAAAGGAGATGAAGCATTTTCCGTAAAAACATACAGCACAAAAATAGAAAATGATTTGCAGACGGTGATTTCAAAAATTGAGGGAGCAGGCAAGACGGAAGTTTTGCTTACAATGGAAAATTCCGTTGAATATGTTTATCTTGACAACAGCACCACAAAAACAAAGGAAATTGAACCTTTGATAAGAGGAGTGCTTGTAGTGTGTGAAGGCGGTGATGATCCTGTTGTGGTTGAGCGTGTCACCGATGCAGTCACAAAAGCGCTTGATATTTCAACAGCAAAAGTATGTATTACAAAATTATCAGAATAAAGGTCGGGAGTAATATGAAATCTAAGAAAAAATATATCGTTTTTGCGTCACTTGTGCTTGCACTTTCAGCGGCTGTGTACATAAACTGGCAGCTTTCGGGGGCAAAAACTCCCAAAAGTGCCAAAGAACTCGGAGCGGCATCATATGTCAGTGCAACCGCTTCGGCGTCGGATGATGAGGTACAGCAGACGGCGGCACTTTCAAACGAGAGCAAAAGCTATTTTTCAGCCGAAAGGACAAAGCGGCAGGCAACTCAGGATAAAATAATTGATGATGCAAAAGAAATTTTCAATCTTGAAAGTTCCACCGATGCCGACAAAAGCGAGGCTGAAAAGAATGTTGAAGAACTTCTCAAAACCTTTACAATTCAGGACAGCATTGAAAGCATTGTCAAAGCAAAAGGATTTTCCGAGTGCCTTTGCTATATAAGCGATCAAGGTGTGTCGGTAATTGTTCCGAAATCTCAGCTTGACGATACATCTGTTCTGATTATTGACGATGCCGTGGTTACTCATTATGAGGTTGATTATGACGATATATCGGTAATAGGGGCATAAAATTAGCAGAGGGCATAGTGTCCTCTGCTTTTTTGTGCATAAAATCAACCTGATTCGGTTGCGAGGAAAGTTAAAAAAGCAAATGATTTTTAACGGACATCTTTGTTAATTATTGTTTACATTCATTTTCAGTTATGGTATAATCTTGTAAGTAAATTAGGGAGTTACTCTGATTTCAATCTTAATGATATGATTTTAGTGATATTGTAATTTAACGAAAAGTTGGGTTTATTATGAATAACGAAATTAACAATGAATTAAATGAAATTGAAGTAAATGACGCTGAAACAAGTGACATCTTTGAAGAAGAGGTTAATCTCACAAGAAGTGAGTCAAGAGAGCAGGCTTTTATGCTTTTGTTCTCAAAGTCTTTTGACGATGAGCCTCTTGAAGAAACAATAGATGATAATTCGGAAATGTTTGTAGGCGGTGTTTGCGCATATGCTCAGGCTGTAGTTTCCGGCATTGAGGACAAGCATGAGGAGATTGACGAAATCATTGCAAGCCACCTGAAAAAGGGCTGGACTCTTTCAAGAATTTCAAAGCCGTCGCTTGCTATTCTTCGCCTTGCAATCTATGAGATGAAGTATCTTGACAATGTTCCGCAGAGCGTATCAATCAACGAGGCTGTTGAACTTGCCAAGAAATATACAATCGACGAGAGCAAATTTGTAAACGGTATTCTCGGCACATATTCCCGTGAATTTTCGGGAAAGTCGGAGAAGTGATATGAGCCTTTTTCTCGGAATTGACACTTCAAATTACACAACATCAACCGCCCTTTATGACAGCAAAACGGGCGAAATGGTTCAGCAGAAAAAACTTCTTCCCGTAAAAGAAGGTCAGCTCGGACTTCGTCAGAGTGACGCTGTGTTTCACCACACAGCACAGCTGCACACGCTTATTGAAGAACTTTTGAAAGATGTTGATACAAGCAAAATAGCCGCAATTGCGGCGTCAAGCCGTCCAAGACCTGTTGACGGCTCATATATGCCGTGTTTCACCGTTGGAGAGAACACGGCAAAAATTTTATCTTCCGCAATGAAAATCCCTCTTTACACATTTTCACATCAGGAGGGACATATCTCGGCGGCATTGTTCGGCTCGCAGAGAACAGATTTGTTTGATAAGCAGTTTATCGCTTTCCATGTCAGCGGAGGTACAACCGAGGCAGTATTTGCCAAAGGATTCGGCACGGGCTTTTCCGTTAAACTTGCGGCACACACACTCGACCTTAATGCTGGACAGGCGATTGACCGCACAGGACTTATGCTCGGTTTAAAATTTCCGTGCGGTCCTCAGCTTGAACAGCTTGCCCTTAAAAATACAGAAAAAATCAAGGTAAAACCAACTCTCAAGGGTTGCGATTGTTGTCTCAGCGGAGTTGAAAATCTTTCCAAAAAGCTGATTGACGAGGGTAAATCTCCCGAATATGTTTCGGCATTCTGTCTTAAATATATTGAACAGACCTTGTCCGAAATGACCGAAGGACTGCTTGAAAAATACGGAGAAATTCCATTGCTTTTTGCCGGCGGAGTAATGTCAAATCGGATAATTAAAAATTCTTTTGAAGAAAAATATAATGCAATATTCGCACCGCCGCAGTTTTCGGCAGATAACTCGGCAGGAATTGCATATTTAGGATACAGGAAGTATAACGATGTACACACCCGAGTTTAGCAAACCACGAGTTTTAAGTGTTTCACAACTGAATTTCTATATAAAGTCAATTATTGAAAATGACGCAAGGCTGAATTTTGTCTTTGTTACGGGTGAAATTTCAAACCTTACCGACCACTATAGAAGCGGACACATTTACCTTTCAATCAAAGACGAAAAATCCGTTATAAGAGCCGTAATGTTTGCCGGCAATGCCCGTAATTTAAAGTTCAGACCGACCGACGGAATGAAAGTAATCTGCCGTGGCAGAGTTGCAGTCTATGAACCTACAGGTCAGTATCAGCTTTATATTGAAGATATGCAGCCCGACGGCATAGGTGCGCTTTCGCTTGCTTATGAACAACTTAAAAAGTCGCTTGCCGAAAAAGGACTTTTTGCTCCCGAACATAAGAAGAAAATTCCGCCGTTTCCAAATTCAATCGGTGTAATTACTTCTCCCACAGGTGCGGCAGTTCAGGATATCCGCAACATTCTTTCAAGAAGATTTCCGTCTGCCGACATAATTATGTGTCCCGTACTTGTTCAGGGCGAGAATGCTCCCGCCCAACTTATTGACGCCGTACAGAAACTTGATAAATACAACGCCTGTGATGTTATCATAATCGGCAGGGGCGGCGGTTCAATTGAAGATTTGTGGGCATTCAATGATGAAAATCTTGCTTATGCAATCTACAACTGTAAAATTCCCGTAATTTCCGCTGTCGGTCATGAAACCGATTTTACAATCTGTGACTTTGTATCCGATCTCAGAGCGCCGACTCCGTCTGCGGCGGCAGAGCTTGCAGTTCCCGATACTGCGGAGCTTATTGATTACTATAAATCGCAAAAGCAGTATGTTTCGTCAATGGCAACATTGAAATTAAGGCAGGAATATAATGCTCTTACAGAATTAAAAACAAGACTGTCCGTTGTATCACCACAACAGAGAATTTTTGAACATGAAAAATCTCTTGAACTTTGCAAAACGAAAATACAGCATTTTGTTCAGGAAACAATAAATAAAAAGACTGCCGACATCACAAAGACAGCCGCTAAACTTGAAGGACTCAACCCCGTTAAAATTCTTTCAAGAGGTTATTCGATTGCCGAAAAAGACGGTAAGGCGGTAAATTCCGCAAAAATGCTGAAAAGCGGAGATGAATTTACACTCCGTTTTTCAGACGGGGAAATAAAGGCAAAAGCAACAGGTGAGTAAAATGGCATTTACACATTTACATCTTCATACAGAATACAGTCTGCTTGACGGTGCCTGCCGTCTGAGCAGACTTGCAAAAGCCGCAAAAGAAAAAGGAATGACTGCACTCGCAATCACCGACCACGGTGTAATGTACGGTGCAGTCGATTTTTATAAGGAATGCAAAAAACAGGGTATAAAGCCGATAATCGGCTGTGAAGTGTATGTTGCACCGCAAAGCCGTTTTGACAAGACCTCATCCTACGGAAAATACTATCATATGGTTCTGCTCTGCAAAAATCATACAGGCTATCAGAATCTTATCAAGCTTGTGTCAAAGGGTTTTACGGAGGGATTCTATACAAAGCCGAGAATTGATGATGAACTCCTTGCCGAGTATCATGAGGGCTTAGTCTGCCTCTCTGCCTGTCTGGCGGGTGAAATTCCGCAAAAGCTCCTTGACGGTGATTATGCCGGTGCAAAGTCAAAGGCAGAATTTTACCGTGATATATTTGGGAGTGAGAACTTTTTTATAGAGCTTCAAGACCACGGAATTGAGGAACAGAAAAGGATAATTCCAAGCCTTATAAAGCTTGCCCGTGAAATCGGTGTTGACATTGTTGCAACAAACGATTGTCACTATATCGAAAAACAGGACAGCACGGTTCACAATATTCTTCTCTGTATTCAGACCAACCGAACAGTCAATGACAGCGACAGAATGGAGTTCAAAACTTCGGAATTTTATCTTAAAACAGAAGATGAAATGCGTGAGGTATTTGCAAGTTACCCCGAAGCAATCGACAATACACAGAAAATTGCCGATATGTGCAATGTGGATTTTGAATTCGGTGTACGCAAGCTTCCGAGATTTGATGTTCCTAATAATGAAGATCATCTGCATTATTTCAGAAGAAAATGCTATGAAGGGCTTTATAAACACTATGGTGAGAATCCCGACAAAGCTCTGATTGACCGACTTGAATATGAAATCAACACGGTGTCGCAAATGGGTTTTGTAGATTACTACCTCATTGTAAATGACTTTGTAAGCTACGCAAAATCATGCCAAATTCCTGTCGGACCCGGCAGAGGCTCGGGTGCAGGTTCACTTTGTGCCTACTGCATAGGCATAACCGCAATCGATCCGATAAAGTACAATCTTCTTTTTGAAAGATTTCTCAATCCCGAAAGAGTCAGTATGCCCGATTTTGATGTCGATTTTTGTAAGGAACGCAGGGGAGAGGTTATCGACTATGTTGTGCGTAAATACGGCGAAGATCATGTTGCACAGATAATTTCATTCGGTACAATGGCGGCAAGAGGTGCAATCCGAGATGTCGGAAGGGTGCTTGAAATTCCGTATGCGACAGTAGATTCTGTTGCAAAGCTTGTTCCTATGGAGCATGATATGACAATCGAGGAAGCGCTGAGACTGAGTCCCGATCTGAGAAGTCGCTGCAATAACGATCCGCAGATAAAAAAACTGCTTGATGTTGCAATGAGCATTGAGGGAATGCCCCGCCACGCAACAATGCACGCCGCGGGTGTTGTAATCACCGATAAGCCCGTCAGCGACTATGTTCCGCTGTCAAAAAATGACGATAATGTTGTAACACAGTTCACCATGACGGCGCTTGAAGAACTCGGTCTTTTAAAAATGGACTTCCTCGGGCTCAGAAACTTAACCGTAATCAATGATGCAGAAAAGCAGATAAAACATAAAAATCCCGACTATACTCCCGATATGGTTGATGAGAACGATAAAAAAGTTTTTGAAATGTTTTCAAAAGGATACACGGAGGGTGTGTTTCAGTTTGAAAGCCAAGGAATGAAAAATGTTCTCACTCAGCTAAAACCGGAGCGAATTGAGGATCTTATAGCCGTTACGGCACTCTATCGTCCCGGACCTATGGACAGCATTCCCGTTTATATTGACTGTCGTCACAATCCGTCGCATATTCGTTACAAACATCCGCTTTTAAAGGAAATTCTCGGAGTTACAAGCGGTTGCATAATTTATCAGGAACAGGTTATGCAGATTTTCAGAACGCTTGCAGGCTACAGTCTCGGCAGAGCAGACATAGTGCGCCGTGCAATGAGCAAGAAAAAACTTGCCGTAATGGAGTCGGAGCGTGAAATATTCATTCACGGTCTTACTGATGATGACGGAAATATCATAGTTGAAGGATGCATTCGCCGTGGGGTTGATGAAAAAACGGCAATTTCCGTTTATGATGAAATGGAAAGCTTTGCACACTACGCATTTAACAAATCCCATGCTGCGGCATATGCCAACATTTCCTACAAAACTGCATGGCTCAAATGCCACTATCCCCGTGAATATATGGCGGCTCTGCTTTCAAGTGTTCTTGATAATCAAAATAAACTTGCGTCATATATCACTGAGTGCAAACGGCTCGGAATCCGTGTATTACCGCCTAATGTCAACGAAAGCAATCTTCATTTCACGGTCAGCGGAAACGATATCCGTTACGGACTTCTTGCCGTTAAAAATCTCGGCAGAAATTTCATAGATGAAATCATTTCGGAGCGCATAAACAATCCTTATGAAGATTTCTTTGATTTCTGCAAAAGGCTCTACGGCAGAAATATGAACAGCAGAGCAATTGAAAGTCTGATAAAATGCGGTGCATTTGACGGACTCGGAGCAAATCGCAGACAATTGCTCGCAATCAGTAAAACCGTTCTTGACGATGTTGAGTACGAAAGCAGAAGAAATGCGGGCGGTCAGATGTCGTTTTTTGATGATGCAGAAGTTGATGCTCAATCATCAAAGCCCAAAATTCCCGATTTGCCCGAATTTCCCGTTTCTGAACTTTTGCATATGGAAAACGAAATTGCGGGAATGTATCTCAGCGGCCATCCGCTTGATGAATACACAACTTTTTCAAAAGCAATCCATGCCGACAAAACGGGCGATATAATCAATAATGACAGCGGTATGTATTTTGACGGAAAAAAAGTCAGCCTTGTCTGCATAGTCGCAAAGCTGAAAACCCAGCTTACAAAAAATAACAGGATTATGGCTTTTGTCAATGCCGAGGACAGATACGGAATGCTTGAAATAGTGATTTTCCCGAATGTATATGAAAAATATTCCGCACTTCTCGGTGCAGGCGGTGCGTTGCTGTTCCGTGGAACTGTTAATTTAAAAGAAAACGAAGAGCCGAAAATTATCTGCGATTCCATAGCGTCTGCCCGTACAAACGAGGATTGCAAAAATAACCCTGTTGCAATAAAAAACACAGAACATTTTTCGCAAAATTATCAGAAGCAAGCCGTGAAAACTGATACACAAAAGCCTTCTGCGTTGTATTTGCGTATTGATGACCTCAATACCGACAAATACAACCGTGCAAAGCGTGTTCTTGACATTTTTGACGGCAGAACGCCTGTTATTTTCTATCTTACCGACACTAAAAGAAAGGTGAAAGCCCCCTCGTCAATGTGGGTTGATATCAATCCTGTAATGATAAAAGAACTCAAATATCAGCTTGGTGACGAAAATGTGGTGGCAAAATAACCAAAAACAAACTTTTATTTCAGTTATTTGTAATAAAAATTAGTGAAAGCTATTGAAAGTTTCGTTTTTATGTATTATAATTTATGTTGTTAAAACACTTTATTGCATAAAAGTGCAGAAGTATATGATGCTTTACAGCGTGAAAGTGCTGAAAGCTTAGGAGGAAATTTAAATGAAAAAAGCTAAAAAAATTGTCGCAGTTGCTCTTGCGGCGGCTTCCATGTCACTCGCATTTGCAGGATGCGGCGGTTCTGCAGAAAGCTCAAAGACGGATAATTCAGGCACGGACGGTAAGGTTTACAATATCGGTATCTGTCAGCTTGTTCAGCATGAGGCTCTTGACGCCGCAACAAAAGGCTTTAAAGATTATCTTACTGAGAAACTCGGTGCAGACAATGTAAAGTTTGACGAGCAGAACGCTCAGGGTGATTCCGCAACCTGCGCTACAATCTGTAACCAGTTTGTTTCTTCAAACTATGACCTTATTCTCGGCAACGGTACAGCCGCACTTCAGGCAGCATACACGGCAACACCGAATATTCCGATTCTCGGTACTTCAATCACAGACTACGGCACAGCGCTTGACAAGTCTGATTGGAACGGCGTTTCGGGTATGAATGTTTCGGGTACAACAGACCTTGCTCCGCTTGATCAGCAGGCGGCAATGCTCAAGGAGCTTTTCCCCGATGCAAAGAATGTCGGAATTCTCTACTGCTCGGCTGAGGCTAACTCAAAGTATCAGTGCGATACAATCACTCCTTATTTCAAGGATGCAGGCTATACTGTAAAATCATATTCATTTGCAGATTCAAACGATGTTGCCGCAGTTGCAAAGACTGCCTGTGATGAGAGCGATGTTCTTTACATCCCGACAGATAACACAGCGGCATCTAACACAGGTATCATCGACAATGTTGCCACAGCCGCAAAAACACCTATTGTTGCCGGCGAAGAAGGCATCTGCAAGGGCTGCGGTGTTGCAACACTTTCAATCAGCTATGACGAACTCGGCAGAAAAACAGGCGAAATGGCTTACAACATTCTTGTAAATGGCGAGGACATCACAAAGATGAAGGTTGAGGCTGCTCCGAATGTAACAAAAGAATATATCAAAGATCGTTGTGACACATACGGAATCAAAGTTCCCGACGGTTACACAGAAATCAAAGCAGAATAATTTATATTCTGAAAAATAATATTGGCAGGGGTGCCGTGCAAGCGACACCCCGATATTTTATGTATAGGTGGTTTTTATGGATTTTTTAGCAAACTACTTCGGTTCTCTTAATCCAATGAGCTTTTTATCCGCACTTCCTGGTAATATTGCTCAGGGTATAATCTGGGGACTTATGGGACTCGGTGTATTTCTCACCTTTAAGCTTTTGAACTTTGCCGACCTCAGCGTTGACGGTTCATTTGCAACAGGCGGTGCAGTAACCGCAGTTATGCTCATCAACGGCTGTCCCGTTTGGGCAACAATCATCGTAGCAATTCTTGCAGGTCTTGCGGCAGGTCTTGTAACGGGACTTCTTCACACGCTTCTCGGAATCCCTGACATTCTCGCAGGTATCCTCACACAGATTGCTCTTTATTCAATTAACCTGAATATTATGGGAAAATCAAACCTCCCAATCAGCTACAGAAACTATACACTTGTTGTTTCTGCAAGTAATATAAATATGGCAATTCTCGTAGGTCTTGGAATTTGTGCCGTTGTAATTGCCGCAATGTATTGGTATTTCGGCACGGAACAGGGTTCAACAATCCGCTCAACAGGTTCAAACCCTGCAATGAGCAAGGCACAGGGCATTAACATCAATTTTACAAAGGTAATTGCTCTTGCACTTTCAAACGGACTTGTCGCACTTTCGGGTTCACTTTTTGCTCAGTATCAGGGCTTTGCGGATATCAACATGGGCAGAGGTGCAATCGTAATCGGTCTTGCCGCTGTAATCATCGGTGAAGTTCTCGGTGAGGCAATTTTCCGCAAGCACATGAATTTCATCATCAGAATGCTCTTTGTAATTGTCGGCGGTATTCTCTATTATATCGCAATGGGCATTGTACTCTGGCTCAAAATGCCGACAGACGATACAAAGCTCTTCACGGCAATTATCGTTGCAATCTTCCTTGCAGTTCCGTATCTCCAAAAAAAGAGAAAGACTTCATTCAAGAAAGTTGCAAAAATGAATGCTAAAAACGCACAGAAGGAGGGTTAAGAATGCTTGAAATCAAGAATGTATGGAAAACCTTTAATAAAGGCACAGTAAACGAAAAGCAGGCGCTCTGCGGAGTTAATCTCACCCTCAATGACGGTGATTTTTGTACGGTAATCGGCGGTAACGGTGCAGGCAAGTCAACAACACTCAACGCAATTGCAGGCGTGTGGCCTGTTGACTGCGGTCAGATTCTCATTGACGGCAAGGATATTTCCGCATTGCCCGAGCATAAAAGAGCGCCGTACCTCGGCAGAGTATTTCAGGACCCGATGACAGGCACGGTAGCCGATATGGAAATTATAGAAAACCTCGCAATTGCCGCAAGACGAGGCAAAAAAAGAGGACTTTCATGGGGTGTAAAGGCTGACGAAAGATTTCGTTACCGTCAGATGCTTGCAGAGTTCGACCTCGGACTTGAGGACAGAATGTCATCAAAAGTAGGGCTTCTCTCTGGCGGTCAGCGTCAGGCAATAACACTCCTTATGGCAACAATCAAAAAGCCAAAGCTTCTCCTGCTTGACGAGCATACAGCCGCCCTTGACCCGAAAACAGCCGCAAAGGTGCTTGAGCTTTCCGACAAAATCATTGCCGAAAACAACCTTACGGCGCTTATGGTAACTCATAATATGCATGACGCAATTACTCACGGCAACCGTCTTATTATGATGAGTGACGGCAAAATTATCCTCGATATCTCAGGCGAAGAAAAGAAAAATCTTACGGTTGAACACCTCCTCGAAATGTTTGAAAAAGCAAGCGGTTCAAAGCTTGAAAACGACCGTATGCTTTTAAGTAAGGATAAATAATCGTAATCATATAATCTCAAACAAAATGCCCGACACCGCAGTCGGGCATTTTTAGCAGAAAATTTTCCGTCAAACTGATTTTATAATGTTACTCTACAGCATTCAAATATTGAGCTTTTCGCAAAATAACATTATCAAATTTGTAACACACGGCATAACAATTTCTTAATCGGAATAATTAAAAACACCGATATATAGACAAATTCTACAAAAAACGCACTATAACTTGTGCATAACATAAAAATATCTTGTCAAAACGGCAAAACTGAATGTAAAAACAAACACAAAACTATCACATTAAACAAACACAATAAAATTATTGCAACCTAATTGAAAAAATCAATCTAAAATGGTATAATCTACTATAAAGAATATGGGTTAGTGTTCACATTTTGACTGAAACAAGCTCAAGGACACATTTTTTAGCTAAAGACACGGCACTTTTTGTAAATTAGCAACAAAATCCCGTGGCTTTGCCGATTATGTTTCACCGTTGGTCAGGCGGTAAGTGTCAACCCCGAACCTAACCAAAACCAAAATATTCGGTTATGGAGGTAATAATTATGAAAACAAAAATTTCTCATTTAGGCAGAAGTACTGTTTCCGTCATCCTTGCGGTAATGATGCTCCTGTCAACAATGCTTATCGGCACTGTTTCAACGGTTAATGCTGTCGATTTGAAGGGTACCTATTACTTTGACAATACTGACGCCAACTGGGATAATGTGTATATGGTTTTTATAGGAACTGATAACACATATAAAGAATATCATAAGATGAGTGTTTCAGAAGGAAAGTACTATAAGTATGATCAAGGTGCGAAATGGAATGCAAATGGTTTTTATTTTACCAACTCGTCTAACGGTTCTTCGGATGGAACAAATACGACAAACACTTTTTCAACTAAGCCGGATTCTTCTAAGAATTGCTTTGTTCCAACATCAAGTTCTGGTTCAGGTTCATGGATGTCTCTTGATGATGCCAAAGCATCTCATCAGTCACCCGTAGCTGATAGTGTAACTCTCACAGCTAATCCTACATCTGTAAAAGCAGGAAAACCCGTTACTCTTACACCTACAGTAAGTGGTGAAAAATCGAATAATCTTACTTACACTTATAAAAAGATATCTGGTGGCACAGCAACTGAAGAAAAGAATGCTGACAATTCCCTTTCTGTAACCCCTTCTGAAGCCGGTACTTATAAGTACACAGTTACTGTATCAGCTGAGGGTTTTTCGTCTGTCACAAGCACCGAGGTTAGTTTTACAGTTACTGCTCCTGTTCAATATTATCTTGCAGGTCGTATTAATCAAGACCGTACAGATGGTTGGGTACAATCAATAAATGATAAATATAAGTTTACTGAATCAGATACCGAGGGTTTGTACTATTACGAGTCAAAAAACACACCTAAGCAGTGGTCAGAAAAAGTTGGTAGTAAAAACTTAGAGCAGTATTTCTACATTATAGATTCATCATCTAATAAGTACGGTAGTAAAGATAATCAAACAGATAATACACCAAAGGTTTTAAATTCTACAAATGATAAATCTACTCTTGAAATAATCAGTAGTACAGATGATACTAAAACTCTTACATACATTAGTAACCAAGAGAATGTATCAAATGTTACTTTTTGGCTTGATACAAGAAACGGCAATATGCAGTTATACTACACATCTGCAACTGCTTATTCTGTAACATTTGGTTCTTATGATACATCAATGGGTTCTGTAACAGCTAAAAACGGTTCAAGCAATATTAGTTCAGGCGACGGTGTTGCAGAAAACAGTGAAGTAACTTTCACAGCAACTGCTAATGAGGGTTACAAGTTTGACGGTTGGTACAGCGATGCCGATTGCACAACTGCTATTACAGGTGCAACAGACACAACATACACAACAACTGTAACAGCTGATACAACTGTTTATGCAAAGTTTGTTGCAGAAACTTATAATATTACTGTCAAAGAGAACACTAACTGCACAGTAACAGTTAATGAAACTGCTGCGTATGGTTCAAATGTCAATGTTACAGTTAAGGCAAATGACGGCTATACTGTAAGTAGCATTAGTGTAACTAATGTAAATACCGATGATATCACTGGTAATGAAACTACAGGCTTTACATTTAAAATGCCTGCAAGTGATGTAGTAATCACTCCGAATGTTAAAGCTGTTGATGTCACTGCACCAAAGGTTACTCTTAATACAGTAACAGGTGAGTCTACAGCTAGCGTTAAGGCAAAAGAAAATTATCCAATTACAGCTTTTGCAGTAGCCGGTGATGCTTATTCAAAAATCACTTCCACAGATTTTTCTGTATCAGGAGGTGTAGAGGGCACAGACTACACAAAGGCTGAAACACATGAAGGTTCAGGCATTTATAACTTTGTTGCTCTTACAAAGGGTACATTTACTGTAACTTACACAGCTACTGCAACTTCAATAATTGATACGACTAAATCAACATCAGCGACTGCAACTCTCAAAATCACAGCAATTTACACAGTTACTCAGCAAGCGTATGTTGCTCTTGAAAACTATGTAAACTCTGTAAAGGATACATCTGCCGGCAGTTATACAGAAGATTCATTTGCAGATTTCTCTACAGCACTTAAATCTGCTCAGGCTCTCCTCAAAGGACTTCCTGATGCTGATGCCACTAATACAGATGATTACACAACTGCATTAACCAATTTAACAAATGCACGCAATAACCTCAAGTCAAATAAGCAGTATTATATCTTAGGTCATTCGGCTATTACAGGTGGTACTGATACTTCAAGTGCAACTTCACATGATAATGGTATCCCTATGAAGGACAACGGTAACGGTGATTATACCTATACCTTTAGTTCGTCTGATATTAAAAGCGGCAATGATGCTTTTTGTTTTATCGATAATAGCGATCATATATATAAAACCGGTTCAGGTGCTTCTATTAATATTACAGATTCACAGTATACTGCTGATAACCCGTATACTGTAGATATTTTATCGGCAAATCAGGGTCTGTACTATATTGGTAATCCTACTACAAGTAAGCGTTATACCATTCATCTCAATACAGCAACTGACGGAAAGATAAAGGTTTGGATTGAAGAACCTCCTCTTGCTTACGGTTTACAAGGTGCAGTATATGCTTCGCAAAGTGATTCTAGTTCCATAGGTTGGTCTAATTATTCCGAGACTATGAGTTTTAATGCTGATAACAATTATACTTTGAAATTTTATGCTAAAAATTCAAATCAAACTAATAATCAGTTTCGACTTATCGATTCTGCCAAAATCAATTATGGTTCAGATAACCCGAGTGGTTTAAAAGTTGCTCTAAATACAGACTATACCACAAAAAAAGCAAGCGGAAATGTGTATTATGTTGAAAAAAGTGACAAGCCCTACACTATCAGATTAACAAATCCGGGCAAAAACCCTCCTGAATTTATTGTTACACAGGGTGCACAGCATAGTGTTACTGTTGATCCTGACATTGCAAACGGTAAAATTTCTGTTGACAAAAATAATCCATATGAGGGTGATACTGTAACCGTAGAAGCAACGCCTGTTTCGGGTTATGTTCTTGAAACAGTAACATTCAACAACACCCCTGCTAAGGTTGTTGGTAATAAGGCTACATTTACAATGCCTAATGAAGATGTGACGGTTACAGCTGCATTTAGAACAGCGAATAAATATAAAGTTACAATCGCAAGCGATATAACAAACGGTACCGTTACAGCAAACGGAAGTTCAAAGACAGTAACCGTGACAGAAGGTGCTCCGGTAACACTCGTTGCAGTTCCTGATTCTTCTTATTCTTTCAGTTCTTGGTCAATCACTCCCGAGAGTGGCTATACTGCTGAGGGTTCTATGACATCAGCTACAGCAACTATTTATCCGACTGCTGATATTACGGTTTCTGCTTCCTTTGCACAGGGTACTGCGTCTAAAGATCATTTCCTTGCTTGGGGAAATGGTGAAGAAATAAAAAATTGGACTAACGGTATCAGTACTTATTCTTCAACAGACAATAAAGTATATACAGCATACCTTAATCCCTCGTATTTTGAGGAAAATAAATGGTATTATTTTGCTGTGACTAATAAAATTCCTTCATCAGGCAATGGTTTAAATAATAATGACTTATACTACAATACTTCTGATATTACTGTAAACGATTCTAAAAGCTATCAAGCAGGGGATAATTTAAAAACCGAACGAAAAGAAAATAATGGTAACTATTTTGGTGCGTTCCAGTATAGCGGTGAACTTGTATCCTTATCAATTTCTTATAATGAGGGAACAAAGAACTATCAGGTTACTCCGGTTGTAAAGGTTCATAACGGAGCAAAGCTTTATGCTAAGAACGGTTCATGCAGAACGGATAAACAGTATGCCAATAATATGCATACTAAGGGTATTACAACCATTTCTTATGATAAGACTAAATATGATGTTGATGTTGACACCAAATCTTCTTCATCGTGGCAAATTGCTTACCTTTCAGAAGAGAATATAAAGAACGAGGTTAAGCTCACTATTACTACAAAAGTGAAAGATTCGGAATATTATCTTGCAGGTTGGTGTGTTGACGGTGAAACATATCTTCCAAAGACAAGCAATATGGAGAGCAACGAATATTCATTCGACTATTATGTTAAGTCTACTACAAAGCTGACGGATACAATTGAGGTTACTCCTGTTTACTTCTACAAAACATCTGCTGATACAGAAACCGTAAGATTTTATGTTACGGGCTTTGATGATACTGTTAAGAAGGATTGGGGTAATACAATAGCCGTTTATCCGTATTACAGCGGCGGTACCAGTGGTGATGTATTTTCCAATTATCCGGGTCAGCCAATGCTTGTGAGCGGTGGTCGTTGCTATGTTGATTTGCCGATTAAATATAAAGGTGGTACTATAGCCGGCGTTACACTTAACAACTATTTTTATGATGATGTTCATAATGGTTTAGTGTCTTCTTTGGGAAATAGACAGACATATGACTACAACGACTTTTTAAAGATTTATGAACAAAAAATCAGCGGTTCAACTGAAAGAAAGTCGCAGGAGATTATTTTCTCCTTTAAGTATGTACCTTCCGGCACATCAGGTTACAACAATTTCGGTGATGATTCAACCGGTAAGGGTGACAAAACAAGCGTGACATATCCTGATACCATTTCAGCCGATGTTATGGACACATTATATGCAAATGGTTGGGAAGATCTTACCGACTTCTATGGCAACAAGGTTGACCTTTATAATAAAAAAGTTGACGCTTCTACTGATGCCGGAAAGAAAAATCCTTGGAGAGTAATTTCTAACGGTTATGAACAGACATATTTTGGTTACTACGCAACTCGTTGGGCGGTTTATAAGCCGAATGTTGACACAGGCAGTGTAACAGAATATTCACTTGTTGATGTAATTTCTTCATCATCGCTTCTCTATAACAGTTATGAGGGTATTTCTGACGATACAACTACATATTCTGCTGGTGACAAAACACTGAGCGCAAGTTCAGACGCAGAGGCGTATAAGGCATTTAAGGACGCCGGCGCTGACGGTGTTCCTGTTAAGATTACATATGAACAGACCATTGAGAGGAAAAACTCTATCGAAGGACAACCTAATAAGAATGAAAATGCGTTCAGAAACGACGGTCGTTGGTATTATTCGGAAGATAACCTCAATGTTACTGCTCATACGGTAATTGAATATGCTAACACTTTGGATGATTTCAGCGGCGAACTCGGCAAAAGCTTCTTCCGTGACTATTATCAGAAAGGTGAAGTTGATTATACAAAGGATGGTTATGACAGCAGCAAATACACGGGTCTGACAACCAGAACAAGTGCTTATTTTACCAATGATGAATACTATAAAAAAACCGAAGCAAAAGGTCAGACGGGTTCAGGTAATACTTTTGATATTATTGCTAATACCGACCATGCATCGGAGTACATATTTGTCGGTTGGTATCTTTTGAGTGAAGGTAAATATTCACCTCTTACATCTACTGTTGAGAATAGCGTTTCTGTTCCGCAGGACAACAACGATGTTTATGTTGCAAGATTTATTAAAGCTCCGTCAGGCTCACTTACAATTTCTCATAAGCTTCATCCCAATACGACAGGACTCGGTAAGTGTTATGTGTCAGTTGATGTTCTTGACAAAACAGGTAAAGTAATTCATTCTTATGACGAAACCACAAGTGATATTACTGTTTCCAATGCCTATATTACATATAATCAGGGCAATAAGATTAAAATTACTTTGAGAACAGTACCCGGTGAGGCTACTACATTTACTGATTTCTATTCCTATTCATCCGACTTTGCTAAGCTGGTGACTACAGAAACAGGTGTAGCGCCTGCTGTTATCGTAACAAAAAATCCAACTGACGGTACCTACAAAGCTGAAATTTCATTTAATGTTGACGAATATTTGTTTGATAAAGAGTCAACTGATCACCAGCAAAAAATTAAGGTATTGAACTACTACTCACTGCTTTCGCTTGGTAGTGTTAAGTACGAGATTAAATATACATTTATTACTCGTTTGTACGGTCCAAAGGTGTATAAGGTATCCGACACATTAACTGCGGATGATATTAGCAAATATGGTTGTACTGAGACTAAACTCAGTGAGTCATTTGTAATGGCAAAAGCTCCGTTTGAATCCAATTTTAAACAGAATATCACATGGGATTCTAATCAAATTAAATTTGGTTCTGAAGGCGGAACTTTAACTGCTGCTATTACGGCTACACAGGTTGATGACAGAAATGTTACTGCTACATTCCGTGTTGACTCGGATTCTCCTGCTGAAGATATTACAACAAATTTTGGTAACAGATTCTTCAAAGACGGTTCATATATTTCAGCCAAAGATACAGGTACGACAGCCGATGTTGAAGGTTTGCCGGAGGCATATAAAGATAAAAACGGTGACTTTAGTTTCTGGTATGTAATGACAAAGAATAAAGAGTTTGTAACTAAAGCATACGGTCAGAATTTTGCTTATACCGGTTATGACAACTATATTGTAGTTGCTGTTTATGGTGTTGGCGGTACTCATAAAGATAAGTCAACAGATTCTTCAATTAACTTCTTACAGTACTCTCGTAACCATTGGAATGATACGGTAACTGGTAAAAATGATACCGGTTCATACAGCATTGCAGGTACAGAATACGATCGTTTGTATGCTGACTTTAACCTTATGTTTAATCATAATGGCTACCTGTTGAATAAATACTCCGGTAATGACATTAAAGTCGGATATGCTATGGTTGTCGGCAGTAAAACAGACGGTAACTATACCGTTGATGAAACAGAACTTAAAACTGCTATTTCAGAAAATGCAACAGACGGCGGTGCTGTAGAACATCAATCAACATCTGTAACCGCTAAAAAGGCTGTTTCAGTAACAGAATCTGATAATGCTACTACTAAGAAAAATGTTATTGTAAATTCAATCCGTATTGCCGATCTTGACAACAAGAACAGAATTACATCTTACTACGGATTTAAGAATTCTGATGCTAACCGATCATATTATGTTAAGGTGTATTCTTATGTAATTGCAGATAACCAGGTTACTCTTTCAGAAACTCCTGTAGTTATTAACCTGAATGATATCGGTACTAAGACTTATGCACCTCAGCAATGATTAGAAAGGGAAAGTTTATGAAAAAAAATTATGAAACACCCGTTATTGATCTCGTAAGATTTGATTTTGAAACTTTGCTTACTGATTATATTCATCCGAGTAATCCGGAAGGTATAGGATCAGACGGTAATGATGGCAACGATAATGGTGATATGGGTGCTTAGGTGAAATTTGTGCAGAGCAGTGTTTTATATACTGCTCTGCCCGCTTTCAGGTGATTATTATGATTAAATTTAAAAAGACATTTTTATGCATTACTGTGGTTGCTTTAATCGTGTTAACCGCTGTACAACAATGCTTTGCCGCAACATACCTTACATCGGACGGCTTTTACTATCTTCCGGATGATAAATATAATGCTACTGTTTATGGTTGTAATGACAACAAAACAGAGCTTGTTTTTCCCGATAGATTAGATAATTATAACGTTAGGTCAATAGCTGATTATTCATTTATAAATAACGGGAATATTACATCTATTGATTTTACAAATGCAAATTATCTTCGCTCCGTTGGTTATTTATCTTTTTCCGGTTGTTCAAATGTCAAATCAATTGTTTTACCATACTGGATTAATTCCTTCGATTTTGGCTCTTTTCAAAATTGTACGGCATTGACTCAAATTGGATTGTATGCAAGAGTAAATAAAATTACAGAACAGTGTTTTTATGGTTGTTCTTCACTGACTTGTATTGATCTTCCCGATTCCGTAAAATCAATTGAAAGATTTGCTTTTGGAAACTGTAAATCATTATCTGAGGTGTATATTCCTACATCCGTGACTTCTATTGCTTCTAACGCTTTCAGAAACTCTCCGAATGTAACAATCAAGGGCAGTTACGGTTCTTATGCTGAGGAATATGCAAAGGCTAACAATATTCCGTTTGAGGGCATTTCTGCTTATGATGTTGGTGATGTTAATATGGATGGCGGGATTAATATTTTAGATGCAACCCTTGTGCAGAAGTATGTTGTCGGTATTGTTGAACTTTCGGCAGAACAAAAACATCTTGCCGATTATAACAACGACGGTGACATCACGGTAGTTGACGCAACGGAAATTCAGAAGTTTATCGTTCATTTAAACTAACCAATAAAAAAACAGGCTCACTTTTTGTGAGTCTGTTTTATTTCGGAGGACGCTTTGCCAAAATACTTAATAGCTGATTTTATCGTTGAAATTGAACCAAAATTTGATTACCTAAAAAAATTGTGCGAACCGTTTTTGTATGAAGGGGAGAGAAGTGCAGATTTTTCCGCAATACCGTCAGACTCATACTTAAATTCCCTGTTGAGCCGTATGGTTGAAGGTTCAACCATTGATGAAGCCGAAGAATTTGCAACGGCGTCAATTTTTAACCGCAAAATAATTCACCGTGGCGCTATGCTTGTGCATTCCTCGGCACTCGTTTTTGACGGAAAAGCGTATTTATTTTCCGCCGATTCAGGCGTCGGCAAATCCACTCATACAAAGATGTGGTTGAAAAGATTCGGCTCAAAAGCTCATATTCTCAATGACGATAAGCCTGTTGTGAAAATTAAAAACGAAGTCCCGCTATGCTGCGGAACTCCGTTTGACGGCGGAAGCGGAATTGCTAACAACGAAACCGTTCCCGTAGGCGCTATAATATTTATAGAACGCTCAGACGATAATTTTGTTACAATTCCCGACACAAATGAGATTGTACAAAGGCTCTACAAATCGACTGTCAAATTTGTGAATAAGTCAGATGGAATGTCTTTGCTCTCAAATCTCGATAATCTTATTCGGCATACAAAATTTTATGTGTTGCATTGTAATACAGATGGGTGTGCTGTGGATGTTGCCTACAACAATATAATTAAAAACTGCAAATAAAAGACGGTCTGTTCTCGCAGACCGTCTTGTTATATGTATAAAATTGATTACTTGATTTCCTTAATCCAGCCTTCGGGAGCTTCGATTCTGCCCATCTGAATACCTGTAAGTGTATCGTAAAGCTTCTTTGTAATCGGACCCATTTCATCCATACCGCTCGGGAAACAAATTTCCTTGCCGTGGTCGTTAATTTTGCCGACAGGTGAGATTACGGCAGCTGTACCGCAAAGACCGCATTCTGCAAAGTCCTTAACCTCATCAAAGTAAACTTCTCTTTCCTCAACCTCAAGACCAAGATAATGCTCAGCAACATACATAAGTGAACGGCGGGTAATTGAGGGGAGAATGCTGTTAGACTTTGGAGTAACAACCTTGTTGTCCTTTGTTACAAAAATAAAGTTAGCACCGCCTGTTTCTTCAACCTTAGTTCTTGTAGCGGCGTCAAGATACATATTTTCGTCAAAACCTTCTGCATGAGCGGTAACAATAGCGTGAAGGCTCATTGCATAGTTAAGTCCTGCCTTGATGTGACCTGTGCCATGAGGAGCAGCTCTGTCAAAGTCTGAAACCTTAATTGTAATAGGCTTTGCACCGCCCTTGAAGTAAGGACCTACAGGAGTGGTAAATACTCTGAACTGATATTCTGCCGACGGCTTAACACCGATTACAGGACCGCTGCCGAACATATACGGGCGAATATAAAGTGTTGCGCCTGTGCCGTACGGAGGAACATAATCGGCATTTGCCTTAACAACATTGCAAACAGCCTCAACAAACTTCTCTTTTGGAAATACAGGCATTTCAAGACGCTTACAGCTGTCCTCCATTCTCTGTCCGTTAAGGTCAGGTCTGAACACAACAATTCTGCCGTCACAGGTAGTGTACGCTTTCATACCCTCAAAGCAAGTCTGAGCATACTGCAAAACGCCTGCACATTCGCTGATAGTAATTGTGGTGTCGGCTGTCATACTGCCGTTGTCCCACTTACCGTCTTTATAATTAGATACAAATCTTTCACCGATGGGCATATAACCGAAGCCAATGTTTGCCCAGTCAATATTCTGCTTTTCCATCATAAATACTTCCTTTCAATATAAGAAAAAACCTCATTGGTTATACACATATTTTAGCACTTTAACACGCAACTTGTCAATGTTATAACAGCATATTTCACCGTTTTTATGATAATTTATACGCTTTTTAATGTATAATATGAATTTTACTGCATAAGAAACTTTCATTTTGCCGATATTATCTTTTAAAGGGCAAAAACAAACAACAATGTTCTTCAATAGAATAAAAAAATTGCTGTTGAGATATATACTTAATTTAATAAGTTACATGGGTGATTTTATGGCTGAAGTTGTAAAAATAGTATTGACGGGAGGACCTTGCGGTGGCAAGACTTCCGCATTGAAATATATCAGCGAAGAGCTTAAAAAGCTTAATATTCCTACAATTACAATCGGTGAGGTTGCAAGCAGATTGTTTAGTGAGGGCAAAACCCCCGAAAATGTAGGTTCCTATGAATTTCACAGAGAACTGTTTGAAATTCAGCTTGCTGAGGAGAATGAAAAAACGCAAATTGCCAAAAATATGGATTGTGAAAAGGCGGTTTTGCTTTTTGACAGAGGATTGCTTGACAGCAGAGCATATGTTACGGAAGATGAGTTTGCAAAGTATGCAGGTATTCACAATTTGAATGAAGATGTAATACTAAGCTCTTATGACGCAGTATTTCATCTTGTTACTTCCGCAGACGGTGCAGAAGAGTATTACGGAAAAGAAACCAATATTTTCCGCAGAGAAGAAAGTCTTGAAAAAGCAAGAGAAGTTGACACAGATGTTATGGCTGTGTGGACAGGCACACCGCATCTGAGAATTATTGATAATTCGACCGACTTTGATACTAAGCTGAAAAGACTTCTCAAGGAGGTTGTCGCATTTCTCGGAATTCCGAAACCGCTTGAAATTGAAAGAAAATTTTTGATTGAATATCCTGATATTGAATTTTTGAACAGCATAAAAACCTGTCGCAGAATTCCTATTACACAGGCATACCTCACTACTCCCGAGGAAGGATATTTCAGAATCCGCAAAAGGGGAGAGGGTGACAAGGCTGTATATATCAAAACTGTAAAAATCAAAATATCGGATATTAAGCGGATCGAAATTGAAAATTATATTTCAAAAGAACAATACGACTCGTACCTTGCTCAAAGGCAGTATGTTACAGGCGTCATCAGTAAAGACAGATATTGCATTGTTGACAACAGCACCTACTGCGAACTTGATGTTTATCCGTTCTGGAATGACAGGGCAACAATAGAAATTGAATTGCTTAGTGAAGATCAGCGGTATCAACTTCCTAAGTTTGTAAAGCTTATAAGAGAGGTTTCGTCTGAACCCGATTATAGGAATCTTGCACTTGCTCAGAAATACGGAAAGCCGTAATTTGGCGGATTTTGTCCGAAAAAAACTTTTTTAAAATTAAATATGAAAAAAATTCAAAAAAGTGTTGACAAATATGCCGTATATGGGTATAATATAAAGGCTGACTGAGGTCAGCAACTGATGCGCCAATAGCTCAGCTGGATAGAGCAACTGCCTTCTAAGCAGTAGGTCAGGGGTTCGAGTCCCTTTTGGCGCGCCACTTATGGTGGGATTAGCGTAGTTGGTTAACGCGCCAGTTTGTGGCACTGGAGACCGCCGGTTCGAATCCGGCATTCCACCCCATTTGACTCATTAGCTCAGTTGGCAGAGCACTTGACTTTTAATCAAGGTGTCCGGAGTTCGAATCTCCGATGGGTCACCAACAGCCGCTGAAGAAATTCTTTGGCGGCTTGTTTTTTTAACAATCAATAAAAGTAGAATATATACTGAGCCGTCGCCAAGCGGTAAGGCAACGGACTTTGACTCCGTCACCCGTGGGTTCGAATCCCGCCGGCTCAGCCATGAAACAGGCACTTGCAATTATGTAAGTGCCTGTTTCAATTATAGTTACCTGTCGAGGGTTATGCTATTGCGTTGTAACGATATACATAAAAAAGAATGCAAAAGATAAATTTTTTAAAAATACTCTTGACCTAAAGTTAGCTTGAGGTTATATAATATAGCTAAAGAGAAATATCTCTGATTTATATTTAAAATTTATATGATAAGGAGCTTTGATTACGATGTATATTGAAAAAATAAACGGACCGCAGGATGTTAAGAAACTCAGTATTGATGAACTTAACGCTCTTGCATCGGAGATGCGTGACGCTTTACTTCACCGTGCAAGTGTTCACGGCGGTCACTTCGGCCCGAATTTCGGTATTGTAGAGGCTACAATTGCCCTTCATTATGTATTTGATTCACCACAGGACAAGTTTGTGTTTGATGTTTCACACCAGTCATATCCGCATAAAATCCTCACAGGCAGAAAAGAGGCATATATTGTGCAGGAGCATTACGATGATGTAACAGGCTATACAAGCCCCATAGAGAGCGAACACGATATGTTTACTGTCGGTCATACATCAACCTCTGTCAGCCTTGCCTGCGGACTTGCAAGGGGCAGAGATGTAACAAACGGCAATGGTAATGTTATTGCACTCATCGGTGACGGCTCAATCAGCGGCGGTGAGGCTCTTGAAGGTTTTAATGTTGCCGGTGAAATGGATTCAAACCTGATTATTATAGCAAATGATAACCAAATGTCAATTGCAGAAAATCACGGTGGACTTTATAAAAATCTCAAACTTCTTCGTGACACAGACGGCAAGGCTGAATGTAATCTTTTCAAGTCAATGGGGCTTGATTATGTATATGTCAAGGACGGCAACAATATTGAAGAGCTTATCAAGGCTTTTAAGTCTGTAAAAGACATTGATCATCCTGTTGTTGTTCATATTAACACTCTTAAAGGTAAAGGTTATAAGCCTGCTGAAACTGACAAAGAAAGCTGGCATTGGTGTATGCCGTTTGATATTAAAACAGGCAAAACTACTGTTATTTTTCCTGATGAGGAGGACTACAGCTCAATTACAACAGATTATCTTAGAAATAAGATGAAGTCTGATAAGTCAGTTGTGGCGATTACAGCCGGCACTCCCGCACTTTACGGCTTTACTCCTGATGAGAGAAAAGCATTCGGCAGACAGTTTCTTGATGTAGGCATCGCAGAACAGACAGCTGTTGCAATGGCGTCTGCTATTGCAAAGAACGGTGGCAAGCCCGTATTCAATGTTTACAGCTCATTTATTCAGAGAACCTACGATCAGCTTTCACAGGACTTGTGCATTGACTCAAACCCTGCAACAATCCTTGTTCAGACTGCGTCGGTAAACGGTATGACAGATGTTACACATCTCGGAATTTTTGATATTCCCATGATTTCAAACATTCCTAACCTTGTTTATATAGCTCCTACAACCAAAGAAGATTACCTTGCAGTTCTTGACTGGAGCATTGAGCAGACAGATTACCCTGTTGCAATTCGTGTTCCCGTTGCAGAACTTGTTTCAACAGGCAAGCCTTGCACAAAGAATTTTGCAGAACTTAATAAATATGAAGTTGCTCAGCATGGCGGTAAGATTGCCGTAATCGCACTCGGTTCATTCTATGGAATGGGCGAACAGGCGGCAAAGCTTATTGAAGAAAAAACAGGCACAGCGCCTACTCTTATCAATCCTTACTACATTACAGGCGTTGACACAGAACTTCTTGAAAGCCTCAAGAAAGACCATGATGTTGTTGTGACACTTGAAGACGGAGTGCTTGACGGTGGTTTTGGTGAGAAGATTGCCCGTTTCTACGGTCCGTCAGATGTTAAGGTTATCAATTTCGGTCTTAAAAAGGAATTCCTTGACAGATATAATCCTGCCGATGTCCTCAAAGAAAACCACCTTACACCCGAACAGATTGCAGAAGATGCAGCAGCATTGATTAAATAATTAAAATATAAGGCATTTAACTTAAAAAGGGACTGTTTCTGATTCAATTCAGAACAGTTCCTTTTGTTATTGAAAATTTGTTTTGTTGATGTGTTGACATAAAGCTGACTTTAGGTTGTTTAATTATAACATAATCTTTTAGGAGGTAATATCAATGGTAAAACAGACAGCAGGAAGAGATCAGCTCGGTGAGTTTGCACCGAAATTTGCAGAAATTAATGACGATGTGCTTTTCGGTGAAGTGTGGAGTAGGGAAGACAAACTTTCACTTCGTGACCGTTCACTTGTTACAGTTGTTGCACTTATGTCACAGGGACTTGTAGATTCTTCTTTTAAGTATCATCTTTTGTCAGCCAAAAACAACGGCATTACAAAGGAGGAAATTGCAGAAATCATCACTCATTCCGCATTCTATGCAGGATGGTCAAAAGCTTGGGCAGCTTTCAATATGGCAAAAGAGGTTTGGACAGAAGAATAAAGAGCAGTTGCATATATATTTCTCTTGTGATACAATTAACTGTAGTTATTTTAAATCTTAATTTTTACAAAGGGAAATATCATGAAAAAGACTAAATTTATAATTACCTTGTTAACGGCTGTTCTGATGACTTTTTCATCAGTCTTTTGTGTAAGTGTGTCTGCGGCGTCTTCGCCCGATGAGGCGGTGATTTCGGGCAATTATGACGGCATTGAGCCTATTCCCACAGAAAAGCCCGAGGACAAGCCCGTAAAGCACGGCAAGGGCTTTTCAAGCGGAGATTACGCCTTGTTCTATACTCAGACAACATTCCTTGCACTTCTTGCAGGATACCTGATTATCTTCAAAGTAAAGGGCACAAAGACAAAAGAGAAAATGCACGGAAGAAAACTTGACCGTAAGTGATAAAAAATCAAAAACAAAAAACGGATTGACTTGCTGAAAACTTGTCAACCCGTTTTTTATTTCTGTATTTGCATTAAAACAGCCCGACCAAATTACGGTCGGGCTGATAATTTATGCGCTTTCAGCACTTAATTCTTTAGCTTTTTTCAAAGCAGCATCTTTTTGCTTTTTCTTCTTGATTACCTTGAGTCGGCTGAATTCCTCACGATCCTTTTCGTCAAGTGCGTCGGAAATGAACTTAACTGTTTCCTCAAAACGGGGAATCATAATGTTCTTGAGAGCGTTTGCTCTCTTCTGAGTTTTCTTGATTGAATCGGCAAGGCGGTAAACGCTGTTCTCAATCTCGGCAAGCTCAACTGTAAGATTTTTAACTTCGGTAAATTTCGTATAAACCTTATCAATTGCCGAATTTGTTGTGCGCAGACCGTAGTGTAGGTAGTTATGGTCCTCTCGTTCCTCAATAGTGAGAATCGGAATTTCAACACCCATAACACTTCTTGAATCAAGCTTCAAGCCGTTCTCATAGGGAATAGCGTTAGAAATATCTTCACAAAAGCCGTTGGTAACATTTGCCGTCTGAAGTGCTGTGTAAGCCTCTGCATAAGCGTCATCAATTTTCTGCTGGATTGCGTTTGCATGGTCGATAAGCGTCATCATTTCTCTGATGAGAATGTTACGCTTTCTGTCCAACAGTTCATAGCCGTTTTTGGCGAGTGCAAGGGATTTCTTAGTATTCATAAGATTACCCTTGGTAGGTACTGTCTGTACTGCCATAAATGCTCACACTCCTTTCTTCAAACGATTATTTGTCACCCTTATAGTACTGATCAAGTAAAGCATCGTCGACACGGTCAAGTTCTGCTCTCGGCAATGTTGAAAGCAATTCCCAACCAAGGTCAAGACTCTGTTCAATGCTTCTGTTTTCATTAAAGCCCTGATTAACGAACTTTGATTCAAACAATCTGCCAAACTCAATGTACTTCTTATCAGTAGGAGAAAGCTCCTCTTCACCGATAACAGATGCAAGCGATCTTGCGTCAATTACCTTTGCATAAGAAGCGAAAAGCTGGTTTGCAAGAGGCTGGTGATCGGCTCTTGTATAACCCTCACCGATACCGTCCTTCATAAGACGGGAAAGGGAAGGAAGAACATTAACAGGCGGATACAGTCCCTGTCCCTGAAGTGAACGGTCAAGAACAATCTGTCCTTCTGTAATGTAACCTGTAAGGTCGGGGATAGGATGAGTAATATCATCGTTAGGCATTGTCAAAATCGGAATCTGTGTAACAGAACCGCTGTGACCTTTAATCATACCTGCACGCTCATAAAGTGATGCAAGGTCAGAATAAAGATAGCCGGGGTAACCCTTTCTGCCCGGAATTTCACCTTTTGATGACGAGAACTCACGAAGAGCCTCGGCATAAGATGTCATATCGGTCATAATAACGAGAATGTGCATATCAAGCTCAAATGCAAGATATTCAGCAATTGTAAGAGCACATCTCGGTGTAAGAGTTCTTTCAATGATAGGATCGTTTGAAAGGTTCAAAAGCATTACAACTCTTGAAAGTACGCCGCTTTCTTCAAAGCTCTTCTTAAAGTATTCTGCAACATCTTTTTGAACACCCATTGCGGCAAATACAACACCGAAGTTAGAGCTGTTTGCACCGCTGATTTTAGCCTGTCTTACAATCTGAACGGCAAGGTCATTATGTTTCATACCTGAGCCGGAGAAGATAGGCAGCTTCTGACCTCTGATAAGAGTCATAAGCGTATCAATGGTTGAAATACCTGTGTTGATGTAGTTTTTAGGATAAACACGGGAAACAGGGTTGATAGGAGTACCGTTGATATTAGCCTTTTTAACAGGGAAAATATCTCCGAGTCCGTCAATAGGTTTGCCCGCACCGTCAAGTACACGGCCGATAATTTCAGGGGAAAGAGGCATCTCCATAGGATGACCTGTAAGTCTTGTTCTTGTGTTTTTAAGGCTGATTCTTCTTGTACCCTCAAAAACCTGAACAACTATTCTTTCGCCCTCAATCTGAACGACACGACCCTGACGCATTGTACCGTTATCGAGACGAATGTCAACAATTTCCTCGTTGGAAACGCCTTTAACACCGTCCATAACTATAAGAGAGCCGTTAATTTCTTTAACGCCTACATAATCTATAATCATTATTGCGTTCCCTCCTTATTAAGAAATTGCAGCAAGCTTTTCGTCAATTTCCTTAATGTAATCGTCAAACATTTCAGGCTTGCTGTTAGGAATATCATACTTCATCTTTGTAAGCTTATCAAACAGACCAAGGTTAAGAATCTTGGAAAGCGGAATATTCTGAGCAACTATATCCTTAGCTTTGGCATGAAGATGAAGAATGGTTTTCATCATAAGCTTTTGCTTTTCAAGCGGAACATAAGTATCATCGGCATGGAAAGCGTTCTGCTGTAAGAAACCGACACGAATTACTCTTGCTGTTTCAATTACAAGCTTCTGGTCATCGGGGAGTACATCCGAACCGATAAGCTTTACGATTTCCATAAGTGAACTTTCTTCCTGTAAAAGTGCGCTTATTCTGTTTCTGTATTCAATAAAATCCTCACCGAGATTTTCCCTGAACCACGGATCAAGGTCGTTAAAATATTCGCTGTAGCTGTCCATCCAGTTAATGGCAGGATAATGTCTTGAATAAGCAAGAGCCTTATCAAGAGCCCAGAAACATCTTGTAAAACGCTTTGTGTTCTGTGTTACAGGCTCAGAGAAGTCTGAACCCTGCGGAGAAACCGCACCGATAAGCGTTACAGAACCTTCGCCGCCGCTGAGAACCTCGGCACGACCGCCACGCTCATAGAACTCGGCAAGTCTTGAAGGAAGGTACGCAGGGAAACCTTCTTCGGCAGGCATTTCTTCAAGTCGGCCTGAAATCTCACGGAGAGCCTCAGCCCAACGGGATGTTGAGTCAGCCATCATGGCAACATGGTAACCCATATCTCTGTAATATTCGCCAAGAGTAATACCTGTGTAAATTGAAGCCTCACGAGCCGCAACAGGCATATTTGATGTGTTGGCGATAAGTACGGTTCTGTCGGTCATAGGACGCTGTGACTTTGGGTCAATAAGCTCTGAGAATTCCTCAAGAACCTGGCTCATCTCGTTACCACGCTCACCGCAACCGACATAGATGATGATATCGGCGTCGCACCACTTTGCAAGCTGGTGCTGAGTCATTGTTTTACCTGTACCGAAACCGCCCGGAATAGCTGCTGTACCGCCCTTTGCGATAGGGAAGAGAGTATCAATAACTCTCTGACCCGTGATAAGCGGAACAGATGATGTAAGTCTTTCCTTAACAGGACGGGAAGTTCTGATTGGCCACTGCTGACAAAGGGTAAGGTTGTGTTCAACGCCTTCGTCATCCTTGATTACAACAACTGTATCAAAGAGCTTGTACTCGCCGTTGGGATTAACCTTTACTACTTCACCCGAAAGCTCAGGCGGAACCATAAGTCTGTGTTCAATGATAGGAGTTTCGGGGAGAGTAGCGTAAATTTGACCGCCCTCAAGCTTGTCACCGACTTTAACCTTCATTGTAACATTCCACAGCTTCTTGTCATCAAGAGCAGAAACCGAAGAACCACGGTTAATAAACGCACCTGCTTCTTCTTCAATAGCCTTCAGCGGTCTTTCGATACCGTCAAAGATGTTATCAATAATACCGGGGCCGAGAAGAACATTCATAGGAGCACCGGTACCCTCAACGGGATCGCCCGGTTTAAGTCCTGTTGTTTCCTCATAAACCTGAATAGTTGTGATGTCGTCTGTAATACCGATGATTTCACCGACAAGCTTTTGCTTGCCTACATGAACCATTTCCATCATCTCAAAGCTGTCGGTATTTTTTACGGTAACAACAGGTCCGTTTATTCCATATATAACATTGTTGTTTTCCATATTATTACCATCTCTTTCAAAAGAAATTAACAGTTAGCAAGATTAAAGCACACTCAGTCCGGAATTTTCAATAAACCATTCTTTCTGTGCATAGAGCTTGCTGTCAAGAGTTTCATCGGCAACAATATTCATTGCCTTGCAAAAGCCTTTGATTCCGCCGATTCTGATTGACTTGTCGGCAACAACCTCGGTGCTTCCTGCAAAAACTGCCTTGATTTTGTCTGAGTTCTTCATATCTCTTTCGTTGACATAAACAACACAGTCGTTGTCTGCAAAAAGCTTAGCAACTTCCTTTGCACTTTTTACAAGGCTGTTTGAGTAATCTGATGTTTTTGTGTATTCAACAAGCTTTTCTTCAGCCTTTTTAAATACGCTTTCAGTCATTTCAGCTCTCTCGAGAAACAGTTTTTTCTGACCTTCCTGAATTTTCTTTGCAAGAATACCCGTCTGTCTGTTTCTTGATTCTTCAAGTTTGTCCTTGATATATCTTTCGCTGTCATGTCTGCCTTTTTCGGTTGCCTCTTTCAGCTTTTCTTCTTTAAGCTGAGCAACCTCTGTCTGCATGGCACTTCTTTGTTCATCAGCATATTTTTTAATGGCTTTCAGAAAGTTATCTGTTTTGTTTTTGGAGTTTTCCATTAAAAATAACCTCCCTGAATAAATTCAGATATGTGATAATTACAGCTTTACGCCGATTGCGTCCTGAACATATTTTGTAATACTGTCCTTGGTTCTTCCGTTACCGTGACGGTCGGGAATTTCAACAATAAGCGGCTGTTTGCGGTTAAGCTTGAGGTCATAAATAAGGTCGGGACAGAGCGAAACAAGTGTTTCCGTAATAAGAATAACTGCAATATCATCCCTGTTCACAGCCTTTTCAAGCTCACTGCGTACCTCATCTTCCTGATGAACAACTACGCCTTCAATACCTGCAAATCTCATACCCATTTTGGTATCGACATTATCACTTATAAGAAAAAATTTCATAATAATCAATCCTTAACGAAACTTAAATCGCTTAAATTATCTTGCAAAGATAAGAAGAATTGAAACGAGCATACCGTAAATAGCGATACCTTCACCGAGTACAACGAAGATGATTGCTTTACCGAATGCCTTAGGATCTTCACTTGTAGCACCGATAGCGGCAGGAGCAGCGTTACCAACGGCAATACCGCCGCCGATACATGAAAGACCTGTTGCAAGAGCAGCACCGATATATGCAAGACCGTCAGCCATACCCGATGTAGCGGCAGCAGCGTCACCTGTTGCAGCACTTGCTACGATAGGGCATACCATGCAGAATGCAAATACAGCAGCGAATGAGCAAATCTGAGTAAGAACTGTTTTCTTTCTGTTCTTTCCATGCTCAAAAGCCTTTACTGCAAGAATTGCAGATGCGCAAAGAAATACTACCGGAACAGCTAACATAATTAAATTGAATAACATAATAATACCTCCAAAAAATTATCAATCAATATTTAATTTAACAGGTTCGTAAGGTCTGCCTTCACCGGAATAGAAACGGCTGAACATCTCGTAATATTCAAGTCTTAACACCTGAATTGCAACAAGAAGCGCCTCAAGAACCATTACAAAAACATTACCTAAAACAACTACGGGCCAGTATGCTACTGCGGGAGCTGTTTGGGCAAGTACGAAAACAACCGTCATCATACCTGCGTGTACAAGAACGAATGCACCGACTCTTAAAAAGCTTACCGTGTTTGTAACATACTCAAGCAAAAATTCGATTGACTCGATAGCATGCTCAAGAATATATCCGCCCCAGCTTTCGGGCTGCCAGTCTTTTTCACCGGCGATAAGAAGTCCGAGAGGCTCACCAAAGAAGATGAGCAGATAGGGGAGAACGATAAGACAAAGAATGTATGCAAGGGAAAATACCTGCAGACCCAATACGAGCTGTCCTGCAACACCGAAAATAATTGAACAGTAGAATACAAGACCTGCACAACCGCTTGATCCGAACAAAGCTCTTCCCACTTCTCCCTGCTTGAAAGAACTGTAAATATTAAGTCCCATAGCAACTACAACAAGCGAAATACCTATTGCAACAGCCGCAAGAAGAATCATTACAATTGAGCCTGATGACATTACTTCAATCGGTTTTTCATCAAGTCCGAAGAGTGCCTTGTAAAGAGGATCGAGCACATGCTCAAATCCGAACACACTTCCGAACACACAGCCGAATATCGCAGAAGAAATTCCGCACGGCACAAGAATCTTACCGATTTTCATTTTCCTGAGTTTCCACATAAGCGCACCGACAATTGATACACAAATGCCCTGACCGAGGTCAGCAAACATTATGCCGAATATAATGACATAAGTGATAGCGATAAAGAGTGACGGATCAATTTCGTTATATTTCGGAACACCGTACATCTCTGTGTAAAATTCAAACGGTTTTGCAAGGAAACAGTTTTTGAGTTTGACAGGCGGCGATTTTGCAATCTCCGTCTTGCCGTCTGAAAAATCTACATTGACGCTGGCAATTTTTTTGAGTCTGCGTCTGAGAGGCTTAGCATCCTCTGTAGGAACCCAACCTACAATGATAAAGCTTTTGCTGTATTGCAATGCTTTTGTGCGGATTTTGGCATAAAGATTAAGCTCTTCAAGCTTAGAAAGATATTTACAGATTCTAACCTCATATTTGTCAACATAATCGTCAACCCGCTTTTGAGCTTCTTTAAGCTTTTCCTCAAGGTGGGGGATAAGACTCTCAAGTTTTTTCAGATGAATTCTCGGTGTGTCATTAATTCCGAGAACATCGCATTTTTCAAAATATAATCCCGAAAAGATTCTGTCAATTTCCTCGGTTTTATCAATCGGAGCAAAATAAACACCCCAATAGTGTGATTTGTCTTCGGTACAGACAATAAAATCTACATAAGGATTATCTTTATAGGCTGAAAGCTTTTCAAAGCTTTCCTTAGGCAGTCTGCCAAAGCGTGAACTGATATACTTTAAGGTTAAAACCTTTTCAATTTCAACCCCAAGTCCGACAAAGTGTGTGGTTTCAACAAGATTTTCCTTTGCCTGCATCAGCTGTTCTTCAACAAACAGCCTGTCATCTGCAAGAACTTCAATGTCGCTGTTTATTTGATTTGTAAACAGTTCAATTTCTTTAAAGGTCGGATTAAAGTCACTTACATCAACAAGATTAAACTTGCGTTTTGTAAGACTTAATGTTGCCTTAAGAGTGTTAAGAGGTTCAGCATAGATGTTTTTTGATTGCAGATGCGTAAAATCCTTTGTGTTGCTGTAAAAGGATGAAACATCATCGGGATGGAACACACCTGATTCACCAAGTACCGATATTACATTATCAATATCCCTTGTAAGCCCGATAATGCTTACGGCCTGCATGGTTGAAACAGCCAAATTTTAATCACCTCTTCTTAACAGTCATCACATTTTTTATTTAATAAGCAATGACTGCGTAAGTTTATTGTCAAGTTCATATCTTGTGCCCTCAATCAGAGTGACAATATTCATCAGCTCTGTTTCGGCAACAAAAATATATGAAATCATTACAACCGAAGGGTTGTTGGAAAAGTGCATATTTTTCCTTGCAAGCCTGTATTTTACTCTCGGTGAAATATCGCTTGCATAAACATATCCGATTTTATCAATCAATCTTCCGTTATGCGTATTCTGCATAATTGAGAATATCTCGCCCGAAGATTCCGCCTTACACATCATGTCAACGGTCTTTTCGCTGAGATTTGTGTAATCAAGCAAGAGGTTTGCTTTGATATCATCGGGAGAAAGCTTATAATACTTTTTCAATCTCAGAATTCTCGAGAAAATATTATAATCGTTAATCGTAAAGAGAAAGTTGATAAGCTCGTGCTTTTCCTGTCCTTTTGTTGTAGCTTTAATCAGTTTTGTCAGTTTTCCGAACACCAAGTTATACAGCTTGTTCTCAATGTCCGATATTGGAAGTCGATTTTTCTCATCTGGAGAAAATTGCTTGAGAATATCGTAGAATTGGGAGGACTGTGTGGCGTTCAGAAACTCTTCATAATTTTTTGCGTTGGCAAGCTTGTTAACATCTATTTCCGTATGCTTTGAAATATACCCCGGGAATTGATAGATGAACTTGTCAGTCGAGTTTGAACTGAGCAGGATAAGGAATCTTATAATCTGCTCAACCTCTAATGTCGAGATAATGTACGATGACAAACCCGAGCTTACGCTCGAATCGTATCTGCACAAAGAGTCAAATTCATAGAAAAGGTTTTGCCTCAAAAGAGCCTCAAGCCGTCCTCTGTGAATTTCACGCTCACTGACATCCGTCAGAGCCTTGGAGTAATGCGTATTATTTTTAAGATACGACATAATCTCTCCGACGCTCTGGCATGCAAGCAAGCTTTGGTAATCCTTTTCGGTAAGTCTGTTACCAAACTTTGACCTTGCTTTTGTCAGAACTGCAAACGAAGTTTTTGACATTATCCGCATACACCTCCTTGTAAACAGTAAATGGAATGTTACTGTGCAACTGTTCTTTTGACGATTTCGTCAACCCACTTGTCACAGTTGAGTTTAAAATCAGAGTCAAGCTTGATATGCACTGAATTGTGCTTGCTCTGAATTTCCTCCCATTGCTGTTCGGCTTTCTTTGTTTCCTGAATGTCGTTGCGTTTCACAACCTCTTCAGCTTTTGCCATGAAGTCGTCATAAATCTTCTTCGTTTCGGCTTCAATAGTTTTGGAAAGTTCCTCTTTTTCTTCAAGAGTATCCTTTTCCATGGCTTTGGCTTCGTTGTCGGCATCAACGATTTTTTTAATCATATTCTCCACAAAACCACCCCCGTGAAAAATTAGTTTTTAAGCGCCTGAAGCGGAGCCGGAATTCTTCCGCCACGCTTAATAAATGCCTCCGGTGAACCTTTCCTTACAGGCATAACGGGACCTCTGCCGAGCAGTCCGCCAAAATTAAGTTCTTCGCCTGCACTTTTTCCGATAGCCGGAATAAGTCTTACCGCAGTTGTTTTGGTATTTACCATACCAATTGCAGCCTCATCTGCAATAATTGCAGAGATAACCTCGGGAGTGATGTCACCGGGTACTACAATCATGTCAAGACCAACCGAACATACGGCTGTCATTGATTCAAGCTTTGTAATATCAAGGTAACCTTCAGTAGCGGCATGAATCATACCTGCATCCTCGGAAACGGGGATAAAAGCACCGCTCAGACCGCCGACATGGGAAGAAGCCATAACGCCGCCTTTTTTAACAGCGTCATTAAGAAGTGCAAGAGCGGCGGTTGTACCGTGGCATCCGCACACTTCAAGTCCCATCTCCTCAAGAATATATGCAACACTGTCGCCGACAGCAGGTGTCGGGGCAAGTGAAAGGTCAACAATACCAAAGGGAACACAAAGTCGCTTGCTTGCTTCTCTTGCAACAAGCTGTCCCATACGGGTGATTTTGAATGCAGTTTTCTTAACCATATCTGCAATTTCCGTGATGTCTTTTCCTGCACCGTCTTTTGCAAGAGCGGCTCTTACAACGCCGGGACCCGATACACCGACATTGATAACAGTATCGGCTTCGCCGACGCCGTGGAAAGCACCCGCCATAAACGGGTTATCTTCGGGAGCGTTACAGAATACAACGAGCTTTGCGGCACCGATGCAGTTTCTGTCGGCTGTAACTTCTGCAGCCTGCTTAACTACCTTACCCATCATCTTAACAGCATCCATATTGATGCCGGCTTTTGTAGAACCGATATTTACGGATGAACAAACGAAATCGGTTTCGCTCAAGGCCTGAGGAATACTCTCGATAAGAGCGTAGTCACCGCTTGCAAAACCCTTCTGCACAAGAGCGGAATAACCGCCGATGAAGTTTACGCCGAGTTCCTTTGCGGCTTTGTCAAGAGTGTGGGCAAACTTGACAACATTCTTGCTCTGACACGGAGCGGCTACCATACCGATAGGGGTAACTGAAATTCTTTTATGGATAATCGGAATACCAAATTCCTTCTGGATGTCTTCACCTGTTTTAACAAGGTCTTTTGCATTTCGACAGATTTTGTCATAAACCTTTGTGCAAGCCTTATCAATGTCCTCGTCAATGCAGTCGAGCAATGAAATACCCATTGTAATTGTTCTTACATCAAGGTTTTCATTGTCTATCATATTTATGGTTTCAAGTATATCTCTTGTTTCTAACATATTATGTATATCCTTTCAATTCGGTAGCACTGATCAAATTCTGTGCATGCTGTTAAAGATGTCCTCGTGCATAACATGAACCTTTGTGTTTGTTGATTCTCCGACAGCCTTGAGGTTTGTACGGAGCTGCTCAAATCCGATGTTGGATTTGTCAATTTCAACAAGCATAATCATTGCAAACATATCCTGAAGAACGCTCTGTGTTACTTCTACGATATTAACATCAGCCTTTGAACAGGCCTCTGAAACTTTTGCAAGGATTCCAACGCTGTCTTTACCGATTACTGTGATAACTGCCTTCATTTTTTACCTCCTGTTTATGCAGATTTTCGTTGGAATTCTGCATAAAACTGCTTTTCTTTATTTGTGCATATTATATAACTAATTTTTAATAAAGTAAAGTGCAATATTGAAAAAATTTTTTTCATATGTTATCATCTTTTTTGTGAGGTGTTTTACTAATGAAAATATGTGATATTCATACCCATTCAAGCAACTCTTTTGACGCTGAAAATACAGTTGAAGAAATGTGCAGCAGTGCCTGTAACAAGGGACTTTTTGCACTTGCAATCACCGACCACTGCGAAGCTCCCGAGATTTTGCTCGGCTCTGAAAGTGAGTACGGAGATTTCAGCAAATTAATTCCAAAATCGAATTATGAAACTTCGATTATGCAAGATAGATACAAGGGTAAAATCAAAATACTGAGAGGCATTGAACTCGGTGAGCCGATGCACAATGACGAATGTACAAAAAAAGCACTTTGTTTTGGAGATTTTGACATAATAATCGCATCCGTGCATAACCTGAGAAACAGACCGGATTTTTATTATATGGATTTCAAAAAAGAAGATGCACATATAATTCTCGATATGTACTTTGATGAACTCCTTGAAACCGCCTCTTTTGACAGCTTTTGTACTCTTGCGCATCTTACATATCCGCTGAGATATATTAAGCGTGACACGGGCGTTATTCCGAGTCTTTCACCGTACAGAGATAAGATTGACCTTATCTACGAAACACTTATTAAAAAGGATAAGGCTCTTGAAATTAATGTTTCGGGACTGTTCAAGGGACTCGGTGAAACTCTCCCTGCATTTGATGAAATTAAACGCTATCACGACCTTGGAGGCAAGTACATAACCCTCGGAAGTGACGCACACAATATAAATGATGTCGGCAGAGATATTGAAAAGGGGATAGAGCTTGCTTTTAAAGCCGGATTCAAATCATACTATATATATGAAAACTGTTGCCCTTATGAAATAACAATTGAATAACAAAGAATTAAAATAGTTATTAAAAGCAAAAAGAGGATTTCGCACCGATATGATGTGAAATCCTCCTTGTTTTTTTGAATCCAATATTTAACTGCAGCACATTATACTGCACTTTTCTGAAAATTGCAATACCTTTTTACAAAGTTTTTGCAAGATTTTTTATGTAATCCTTCAATAAATCTTTTGTTTCAGGGTGTTCAAGCCCAATTTCTATCTGAGCCTGCAAGATTCCGAATTTATTGCCCATATCGTATCTCTTGCCCTCAAACTCAACGGCTGTCATTCCTTTTGTTATTGCAATCTCTCTCATTGCGTCTGTAAGCTGAATTTCTCCGCCGATTCCGGGCTTTGTATTTTCGAGAATTTCGAAAATTTCAGCCGGGAGCACACATCTGTCAAGAATCGAATAAAGCGAAAGAACTTCTTCGGGAGTCTGCGGCTTTTCCTTCATATCCGTGCAGGCAAAAACATTGTCGTGCATATGTTCAACTTTGAGTGAACCGTACTTGTGAATGTCTTTGGCGTCAACCTTTTTTACGCCTACAACTCCTTCACCGTATTCACCGTAATGATCAATGAGCTGTTTGATTGCAGGAACCTTGCCCGTAATAACGCCGTCACCGTACATAACGGCAAAAGGTTCATTGCCTACAAAAGATTTTGCTTTAAGAACGGCATGACCAAGACCTTTCATTTCTTTCTGTCTGATAAAAGAAATGTTTGCAAGGTTTGAAATATTTCTGACTGTTTCAAGAAATTCTGTTTTGCCGCTCTTTTCAAGCAGACTTTCAAGTTCGGGAGAAGCATCAAAATGATCCTCCATAAGTCCTTTTCCACGGTTTGTGATGATGAGAATATCTGTAATTCCTGCCGCAACAGCTTCTTCAACTATAAACTGAATAGTTGGCTTGTCAACGATAGGATACATTTCTTTCGGCATATTTTTTGTTGCGGGAAGAACTCTTGTACCGAGCCCTGCCGCCGGGATAACCGCCTTTGTTATACGCATAATATTCCTTCTTTCTCATTAAACTTTTTACTTATTATGTTTCTATACATTTATTACGGTATTTCTGTCATTTACATCATTAAGAACATCGGCAGATAATTGACAACAAGGAAAGCAAAAGCTACAGAAACAGCAATCGGAAGATTTACTCCGCCTTTTGTTTCGAGTGCCTCATTCAAAAGCTCTTTATTTGTTGTGCTTTTTATCTTTTTAATTTTCTTAACAGAGTGACTGTAGTAACATTTATTTGCAATTAAACCGCTGATAACCATTACTATAAGCGAAACCGCATTTGCAAGCAGAGGAGAGATAAACAGTAAAAACTCAGTCGGTGAAAGTCCGAAAAAATTATTAAACGAAAGCACCTGTCCCGATTGCTGAGCCTGTACTATGCCTGTGTAGATAGATTTCCATGCGGGAAGCGATGAAATATAAGCGGAACCTACCATTGAACCGAGTACGAGAGCTGAGAACAATACGCCTAAGCCGTACATTTTTCGGTACAGAAAATATATTCCCGATAAAATAAATGCGGAAAAATTGAATCTGCTCTTTTTAAACTTATTGATAAAACTGAAAATCCTCAGATAATAAGGGGTGTTCTTACCAATGAATTTTGCGGCTTCACCTGCAGTGATATCGTCAACAAGCGGTTCGTCGCTCTTCATTCCTGCCATAGGATCAAAAGCGGCAGCCATTTGCGGATTTGCCTGACCAAAAGGAACACCGAACGGCGGCATACCCTGATTCTGATTGAAATTCGGGTTTGGCTGACCGTTATTCTGATTCTGCTGAAAGTTCGGATTGTTTTTGTCATCACCGTAAAGCGGTGCGCCGCAGCTGCAGCAATAGAACATTTCTTTCGGATTTTCCGCTCCGCAGCGTTTGCAAAGAACTACACCGTCTTTAGCGTCCTGCTCTGCCTGTTCTTCGGCCTCTTCCTGCTGTTCTTTTTCAAAAGAAAAGTCAGCGCCGTGTTTGTCTGCAAAATGACAATGACCTTCTTTTTCATAACATTCTCTGTGATGCGGTGTTCCGCACTCAGGGCAGACTACAACATCGTCACCCTTTTTGAACTGTTTATCACATACCGGACATTTGTATTCTGTAAATTCCATTATAAACCTCCAAAGAATACACGATACAGTGTACCTATACACTTTAATTATAACAAATAGTATTGACAAATGCAACTTGTTTTTGTGTATAAGTTTACTTGTTAATAAAATAGCTGTTTTTCTTTACTTTTGTGGATGTTTTTGCTATAATATTAAATTGTGAAAGAATAAACTATATTCAGAAAGGTACATGTTTATGGTACAGTTTGAGGAATTACTTTTAAAGCTTCAGGCTCTAAAGCCTGAAATAGACGATTTGTCCGATGCACTCGGTATGAAAGGTATGCTCTCGGAAATTCAACAGCTTGAACTCAAGGCAACCGAGCCGGGATTTTGGGACGATGTAGAAAAATCACAAAAGGTTTTACAGCGTACGGGTTCTTTAAAGGGCAAGGTTGAGGCTTATGAAGGTCTTGTTGCCAAATACGAAGACACACACGCTTTGATTGAACTTGCAAATGAGGAAGAGGATGAATCTCTTCTTGAAGAGGCAGAAAGCGAAGTTGAGGCTGTCAAGGAAAATCTTGAAAAACAGCGTTTGCAGACTTTGCTCACAGGCGAATATGATAAAAATAACGCAATTCTTACATTTCACGCAGGTTCGGGCGGAACAGAGGCTCAGGACTGGGCTGAAATGCTTTACAGAATGTACACCCGTTGGGCAGAGGCTCACGGTTTTAAGGTTAAAGAAGTTGACTACCTTGACGGCGATGAGGCAGGACTTAAAAGTGCCGTGCTTCTTGTTGAAGGTGAAAATGCTTACGGCTACTTAAAGAGCGAGGCAGGCGTTCACCGTCTTGTTCGTGTATCTCCGTTTGACTCGGCAGGCAGAAGACACACAAGCTTCTCATCTCTTGAGGTTATGCCGGAAATTGCAAAAGATACAGAAGTTCACATTCCGCCCGAAGATATTAAAATGGATGTTTACCGTGCCAGCGGTGCAGGCGGTCAGAAAGTCAACAAGACTTCATCTGCTGTTCGTCTTACTCATATTCCTACAGGTATCGTTGTTGCCAGTCAGGTTGAGCGCAGTCAGTATCAGAACCGTGATGTTGCTATGAATATGCTTATTTCAAAGCTCGTTGAAATCAAAGAGCGTGAGCATCTTGAAAAGATTGAGGACATCAAGGGCGTTCAAAAGGAAATTACCTGGGGTTCACAGATCCGAAGCTATGTATTTATGCCGTATACAATGGTAAAAGACCACAGAACAGGCTTTGAAACAGGTAACATTCAGGCTGTTATGGACGGCGATCTTGACGGCTTTATCAACGCGTATTTAAAGTGTGCAAGTCTTGGCACACTTCAGAAATAAATTTCATATTATACGGAAAGGCTATGAATTAGTATGAAGTATTTAGTAATGCTCTGTGACGGTATGGCTGATGAGCCAAACGCACAGCTTGATAATTCAACTCCTATGGCAAAGGCTGTTAAGCCTTGCATGGATTACCTTGCCTCAAAGGGCGAGGTCGGAATGGTTAAAACTGTTGCCGAAGGACTCAAACCCGGCAGCGATGTTGCAAACCTTTCAGTTCTCGGCTATGAACCGGCTGTTTACTACAGCGGTCGTTCTCCGCTTGAGGCGGCAAGTATCGGTATTGACCTTAAAGACACCGATGTAACATTAAGATGTAACCTTGTAACTCTGTCCGATGAAGAAAACTACGAGGACAAGTCTATGGTTGACTATTGTGCAGGCGACATTTCAACAGAAGAGGCAAGAGAGCTTATCAACTATGTTGAGGAAAAGCTCGGCAACGATATTTTTAAGTTCTATTCGGGTGTTGCATACCGTCATTGTCTTGTATGGAAAAATGGCAATCCTCATCCGGGCGAACTCACACCTCCTCACGATATCTCAGGTCGTGTAATTAAAGAATACATTCCAAAGGGTGACGATACTGCCGCTCTCTATGATTTGATGAAGAAAAGCTATGATTTGCTCAAAGATCATCCTGTAAACAAGGCAAGAGTTGAAAAAGGACTTCGTCCTGCTAACTCAATTTGGCTCTGGGGCGAGGGTACAAAGCCTGCTCTTGACAGCTTCTTCGGCAAGTTCGGCAAAAAGGGCAGTATGATTTCTGCTGTTGACCTTCTCAAAGGTATTGCAATTTGTGCCGGCATGAAGAGTGTTGATGTTGAGGGTGCAACAGGCTATATTGACACAAACTTTGACGGTAAGTGCAAAGCCGCCATTGATGAATTTAAAAACGGTGCGGATTTTGTATATATCCATGTTGAAGCTCCCGATGAATGCGGTCACAGAGGAGAGATTGAGAACAAAGTTAAGGCTATTGAACTCATTGATGAGCATATTCTCAAGCCTGTAACCGATTTTCTCAGAACATTTGATGATTTTGCCGTACTCGTATGTCCCGATCATCCCACACCTCTTTCTATTCGCACACACACTTCAAATCCTGTTCCTTATCTTATCTATGACAGCAAAAACGAAGTTGACAGCGGCGTAAGCAAATTCTGTGAAGAAGAGGTTAAAAAGACAGGCAACTATATTGAAAAAGGTTTCACAATGATGGATTACTTCCTTTCAAAATAATTTTTTGCTCTGTACTACATAATAAACCAAAAAAATAACATCCTTGCAGATATAATGAAATTAAAAATCTGTAAGGATGTTTTTATGTTGTGTTTGTTCATTATCATAACAATAATGAGTGTGATTACCTTGTTTGTAATTGCGTTTTCTTATGCAGTAAAATTCCTTATCGGAATAATAATTAAACTTATACGCAAAAACGATTTAGATAAGTTTTAATGCTTCAACAAGAGCCTTTGAAAGCTGATCGGGGCAGGATGTGCCTCTGCCACGGCAGTCAATGCCTTTTAATCTGTCAACAGCGTCTTTTGCGTCCATGCCTTTAACAAGCATACAAATGCCCTGAGTATTGCCTGAACAGCCGCCAACAAACTCACAGCTTGTGATTTTACCGTTATCATCAAGCTCAAGATTAATCTGTCTGGAGCAAACTCCCGTAGGAAAATATGAATATTTCATTGTAATACCTCTTTTCATAATTTGAAATCATATTATCACAGAAACAGAAAAAAATCCAGATAATTTTATTTTTTTGTTTTTAAAATTGAAAATCTATGTTATAATTTAAATACAGATTGCACTTTGTTACAAACTTTGCTCCCTGTTATGAAAGCAGAGCGTTGTTCTGATTAAAATCCAAGTGCAGATGTTTCATTACTTTAAGAGAATGAAACTATTATAAATATTGTAACAGACATTTACAAAAAGCAAATCACAGAAAGTAGGATATAATGTCAATTAATATAGATTTGGGAGCATGGAACTCAATTTTTGCAGTTCCCTCCAAAGTAGTCGATGAAGGATTAAAATTTTCTGACGGCGTAAAGCTTAAAGTCCTTTTGTTTGTCCTTCGTAATGCCGGTCGTTCCGTTGACGACACAGAAATTTCAAAGGCAACAGGTGTCAATGTAACCGATATTCCCGAGGCGCTTGACTATTGGGTTAGTATTGGTGTGTTTAATCGAATTGAAAATACCTTTACTCCCGTAAAAAATAACGAGGAATTTGTTTCTGCACCGCAGACTTCTGTTCAAACGGAACAGACACCGCAGCCTGTTCAGAATGTTTTACAGTCACAACAGGCAGTGTCACAGCCTGTTCAAGCGGTTCAAGAGCCTGTAAAGCAGGAAACAGAACAGTCACCGAAGGAAAGCACAGAAGAACCGCAAAAACATTTTACGGCTACAAGACCGCAAAAGCCGGATTTTGTATTTACGGCACAAAGGCTTGCGGTTGATGAAGAATTAAAAATGCTTGTTGAAGAAACGCAGACAACACTCGGAAAAGTTCTTTCAAATTCCGATATCGCAACTCTGCTTATGCTCAAGGACACCTGCGGACTTCCGCTTGATGTTATCTTTATGCTTATACATTATTGTGCAAGCATTGATAAGGGCAATATAAGAACGATTGAAAATATCGGTATTCAATGGGCAAATGACGGTGTTTATTCGCTCGAGGCGGCTGATAACAAGATTAAGCAGATTCAAAAAACAACGGCAAACTTTTCAATTGTTTCAAAAGCATTCGGACTTAAAAATGTCGGTTCTCCTACAAAGAAACAGCTTGAATACGGTGACAAGTGGGTAAGCGAGTGGAAGTTTTCGCCCGAAATGCTCAGAGAGGCGTATGAAAGATGCGTTGATACAAAGGGAACAATGAATCTTCGCTACATTGACGGAATCTTAAAGCGTTGGAATGCAAGCAATCTTCACACGCTTGACGAACTTCATAAGTATGAAAAATCAGCATCAAAGCCGTCGCAGAAACAGTCGTCATCTTATGATATTAATGAACTCGACAAATTTAATTCACTTGATAATTTTTAATTAAGAGGTTGGTATGGGATACAGCAATAGTGTTTATAAGGCTGCTTCGGACACATTACATGAACGCAGACTTAACGCCGAAAAGGCAGCGGAAAGAAGAAAAGAAGAGGTTTATAAGAAATTCCCCCGTGTGAAAGAACTTGAAAAACAGATTTCTGTGGGTGGAATCAAAACAGCCCGAGCAGTTCTTGCGGGCGGAGATGTGAAGGACGCCGTTTCAAAGCTTCGTGATCAGAATCTTGCAATGCAGGCAGAGGTCAGAAAAATCCTTACTGATAACGGTTATCCCGAAAATTATTTTGAACCAAAATATTTTTGTAAAAAGTGTGGAGATAAGGGTTACTATGACATTAACGGCAAAACTGTCAGATGTTCATGCATGAAGTCTGCTCTCATAGCCTGTGCATGTGCCGAGCTTAACAGAAACGCTCCGCTGTCACTTTCTACATTTGAGAGCTTTAATCTTGAATATTATGACAAGACTGTTGATCCAAAGCTTAAGGTATCTCCTTACGACCATATGAGCAGAGTTTTAAGATATTGTCAGAATTATGCCGACAACTTTAACTCGCATTCGGAAAGTATACTTATGAAAGGCGCAACCGGACTCGGTAAAACCCATTTGTCACTTGCAATTGCAAACGAGGCAATAAAGAGGGGATACGGTGTAATTTATGCGTCTGCTCCGCAACTTGTTTCAAAGCTTGAAAAAATATATTTTTCAAACAAGGAAGATGATTCAACATTCGATATGCTTGTTGAATGCGACCTTCTTATTATAGATGACCTCGGAACGGAATTTCATTCTCAGTTTTCCGTATCACAGCTTTACAACATTTTTAACTCAAGGATGTTGTCAAACAAGCCCGTAATTATAAATACAAATCTGACAATAAGAGATTTGCAGGAGAATTATACTGACAGATTTGTTTCAAGAATCTGCGGAAATGCCCGTCAGCTTGATTTTTTGGGCAGAGATATAAGGATCAGACGAAAATAATTTTAAAATATTTTCGACAAAAGTCCTGTTGCTGTCGGCTGTTTTGAAGGTCTGAAAACTTTTTTGAAAAAATTTTAAAAAAAGTATTGACTTTTTGAACGATATGTCTTATAATTCATATCGTTGCAAGTTCGGTAGCAATTACATCTTGTGGAATAGTGTAACGGTAGCACGACAGACTCTGACTCTGTTTGTTGGGGTTCGAATCCCTATTCCACAGCCACAGCCCCGAAGTTATTCGGGGCTCTTTTATTTCGAGGTGTAGCGCAGTTTGGTAGCGCACATCGTTCGGGACGATGGGGTCGCAAGTTCGAATCTTGTCACCTCGACCAGTTTGGCGCCGTACTTTTTTAAGTTCGGCGCATTTTCTTTTTAAAAAATTGGAGGTAATTTTATGAAAAAAGTGATTTCGCTTGCAGTTGCTCTTGTTCTTTGCCTTTCGATATTTGCAGGTTGCGGTGCAAAGGAAGTTAATCTTGCTGATCTTATGGATAAGATGAATTCCGAGTACAGCGTAGATGCAACAAAGTATGAAACAAAGGATGATATGTACAAATATTACAATATCAATGCCGACGATATCAAGCAGTTTGCCGCTGAGGTCGGTAAGTCTGATACAGACAGCAAAAATACAGAGGTAGTTCTTGTTGAGGCAACTGATTCGGATGCCGCTTCAAGAGTTGAAACTGCTCTTACAAACCGCTATAATTCAATCTTTCAGCAGAACGCTTCCTATTCGGCTGAAGAGCTTGATATGGTAAAAAATTGTAAGGTTACAAAAGACGGTAACTTTGTTACAATGATTATCGGCGAAAAGGCATCCGATATGCTTACAATGTTTAATGACAGCATTAAATAATTCATTTAAAATTTACTGAGGGCGAACATCGTTCGCCCCTTTCTTTTGCAATATTTTAAGGCAGGTTAAAAATGGTACAGACTGAGATTCAAAAAAATTTTTCACATATGAATGATATGCAGAAACAGGCTGTTTTCTGCACAGAAGGACCTTTGCTCATACTTGCAGGTGCCGGTTCGGGCAAAACAACTGTTCTTGTTAACAGAATAGCCTACATTTTGCAGTGTGAGCTTTGTAAACCATGGCAGATACTTGCCATTACTTTTACCAATAAAGCCGCAGGAGAGCTTAAAGAACGAATCTGTGCGGCTGTTCCCGAGGGCGGTGCCGACATCTGGGCGGCTACCTTTCATTCAACCTGTGCAAGAATCCTTCGCAGATACGGCGACAGAATCGGTTATACAAGTCATTTCACAGTTTACGGGACTGACGATCAGAAAAAACTTGTCAAGGATATTTTAAAGCAACTCAATATTGCCGAAAAAACTTTGCCTGTAAAATCAATCCTCTCCGAAATTTCAAAGGCTAAGGATAAAATGCTTACTCCCGAAGAAATGCGTAAGGAGGCCGAATTTGACAGCAGAAAAGCACAGATTGCGAAGGTTTATGAAATCTATCAGACAAAGCTTAAAACAGCTGACGCAATGGATTTTGACGATATGCTTTGCAATACCGTAAAGCTTTTTGAAACAGCACCCGATATACTTGACTATTACAGAAATCAGTTCAAGTACATCATGGTCGATGAGTATCAGGATACTAACAAGGTGCAGTACAAATTTGTAAGCCTGCTTGCAAGCAAATACGGAAACATCTGCGTTGTCGGTGATGATGACCAGAGTATCTACAAATTCCGTGGTGCTACAATCGAAAATATTCTTTCTTTTGAAAATACATTTAAGAACGCAAAGATGATTCGCCTTGAACAGAATTACAGAAGTACACAGAATATCCTCAATGCCGCTAACGAGGTCATCTCAAATAACACAATGCGTAAGGGTAAAACTTTGTGGACCGAAAACGGTCAGGGCGAGAAAATTAAGGTACATACAGCCGAGAATGAGCGTGACGAGGCTAATTTCATTGCTCAGACTATTCTTGACGGTGTAGCCGATGGAAGAAAATATTCCGACTATGCAATTCTTTACAGAATGAATGCCCAGTCAAACGCAATTGAGCAGGCTTTGTCACGAAGCGGTGTTCCGCACCGTGTAATCGGCGGTCACAGATTCTATGACCGTGAAGAAATTCGTGATATGGTTGCATATCTTCAGGTTATAAATAATCCTCATGATGATGTCAGACTTTCAAGAATTATCAATGTTCCTAAAAGGGGAATAGGTGCGACAACCGTTTCCCATGCCGCAGACATTGCCGCAGGACTCGGCGAAAGCATTTACGATGTAATCAAGGAGGCGGAAAACTATCCGCAGCTTTCTCGTGCCTCTGCAAAGCTCAAAGCTTTTGTTGCACTTATTGACGGACTTATTGAAGCCGAGCAGAGCGGCGAATATTCTCTTGCAGAATTATATAACCTTGTGATTGAACACACATCATACGAACAGTATCTTAAAACCGAAAAGGACAACCCTGAAGTTCGTATTGAAAACATCGAAGAGCTTTCTTCAAATATCGTGAAGTTTGAAGAGGACTACGGCGATGAGGCAGACCTCTCTGCATTTCTTGAAGAAATTTCTCTCCAGACTGATATTGATAACTACGATGCAGATGCAGATACCTGCGTAATGATGACATTACATTCGGCAAAGGGACTTGAATTTCCTGTTGTATTCATCGCAGGCATGGAAGAAGGAATGTTCCCGTCCGTTGCAACAATGATGAATCCCGATGAACTCAACGAGGAAAGGCGACTTGCTTATGTCGGAATTACAAGAGCAAAGGAAATTCTCTATTTCACGAAAACAAATTCAAGAATGCTGTTCGGTTCAACAAGCTATAATAAGGGCTCAAGATTCTTAAACGAGATTCCAGATAATCTTCTTGAATACAGCGGCGGAAGAAAGCAGATGTTCACACAGGCGTCTTCCGGGTTTGCATCGGGAACAGGTGAAAAAGTTTCCGTCGGCAAATCGTCGGGTAGCTCGTATTCACCGAATAAATCATTTGGATTTACAAAACCTCCTGTTAAGAGCGGTGCTGTATTCAATGTAGGAGATTGTGTTCAGCACAAGGTGTTTGGCAAGGGTATGGTAATGAAAGCCGAGAAAATGGGCAATGATACTATGCTTGAAATTGCCTTTGATAAAGCCGGCACAAAAACTCTTATGGCGAACTATTGCAGTAATATGAAAAAAATCTGAGGTGATTAAAGTGCTTATATCATCAAAAAAGGTTCTGTGTCTTGTAATTTCTGCGTTGACAGCTTTTTCTGTGTGCCTTACAGGTTGCGGAAAAGACACGCAGTCTTCTGCATCCGCTACAGAGAAAACAACCGCCGTGGCTGCCTCACAGCCTGTAACAAAGGCGGCAACATCCGATGAGCAGACACAAGAACCCACATGGAACTATTCCGAACTCAAAAGAAAATCTTCCGATATTTCCAAAAATATCGATGCAATAATAACCGATAACAAATTCAGGGGAACGGTTTATGTCAAAATCGGAAATGCTCTTGAGTATATCGGCACTAACGGATTTTCCGACAAGGACAGGCACACAAAGAATTCTACGGACACATGCTTTAGAATTGCTTCGCTCACAAAGCAGTTTACTGCTGTTGCGGTTATGCAGCTTGTTGAGGAGGGAAAGCTTTCACTTGATGATACAATCGACAAATATTTTCCGTCATATAAATACGGCAAAAAAATCACCGTTAAAAACCTGCTTACAATGACAGCGGGCATAAAGGATTACATCAACAAAGACGGCGATACCAATACTTATGCATACAGCGAATCTCAGATTGAATATAAGGTTTCAGCCGAAAATTCCGCAAAGAAAAATAAAAAAGCCGTAATGGACTGGATACTTGATCAGGAACTTAATTTTGAACCCGATGAGAAGTATATGTACTCAAACAGTGCATATTTTCTTCTCGGTGATATCATCGAACAGGTCAGCGAAACCTCGTACGAAAAATATATTAAAGAGAATATTCTTAAACCATCGGGAATGATGAACACAGGCTTTGAGAGCACAGATAAGCTCGCTGTAGGATATCAGGATATTTACGATAATGCGTGGACATTGTATCCCGGAGTAGGATATTCTGCAACTGGTTTAATTTCCAATGTTCCCGATTTACTCAAATGGGTTGACGCTCTTTGCACAAACAAGCTCATTTCGGAAAAATCTTTTAAAGAAATGACAACGCCGTACAAGGGCAATTACGGCTACGGTTTTGTTGTATCAGAAGAAAGTAATGCGGTTTCTCACACAGGAAAAATCGACAAATATAATGCCGCTCTTGTTTTTACCAAAGACGAAAATCAAATTTATATAGCACTTTCAAATTATTCAAACAGCAGTCCGATTAATCTGTTTAATAACATTCAGAAAACACTTGCCCCGTTTTACGGTTAATTTTCGGCTGTTAATCACCAAAAATCAAAACCTCCATAAAATGTATTGTTACAGTGCATTAATTGAACTGTCAATACTTTTACGGAGGTTATTTTTATGTCAGATGTACCTTTCTGTTCCTCGGAAAATGCATGCACCGAAGGCGGCGAGCAAACTAACGGTTGTGAACCTGTTTGTATCAATGTTTCACGAATCTATGACAGTTGCGGAGCAAAAGATTGCCTTTCAAATCTTCCTGTTATGTTTACCGAAGCAAACCAGAAAATTATTGATGGGGCTTGTTCCGTAAAGATAAGTAATGTGCGCATAATTACATCTACGGTAGAGGTTGAGCCTGTTGCGTTCCATCGTGGCTTTTATTCGGTTGATATGATGTACTATTTTGCCGTCACCGTTGAAGCCTATACAGCCGCAGGTGCGATTCCCGAAACTGTCACAGGTCTTGCAATGTACGGCAAAAGAGTTGTGCTTTACGGCGGTGAAGGCTGCGTAAAGTCATTCTCCAGTGACAAAGATGTTGTTTGCGATACATCAGATTCGGATTGTCCGTGCAAATATCCCTATTGCCTGCCGAGAGCAACGGTTCAAATTTCAAATCCAATGGCATTGTCTGCAAATCTACAGGATTACAATAATGCGAATCCGATGACTGTTTGCAGAACATTTCCGAATTGTGTTATTGATTACCTTGACGGAGAACCTGCACAGCCTGAAACACAGCGAGTGCTTGTTACAATCGGTATTTTTACGATTACAAGGCTTGAAAGAGATGTACAGATTATGATTCCGTCCTATGATTTTTGTGTTCCCCGCAAGGAATGTCCGTCAGCGCCCGATGATCCGTGCGAAGTTTTCAGTAAAATTGATTTTCCAACAGACTCATTCTTTCCGCCGAACGCAATACACCGTGGCGACCGTGACTCTTCTCATACATCTTCTTTTAAATGCGGTTGTGAAAACTGATTATACAGAAAAACGGGGCTGATTTCAGTCCCGTTTTGTTATGCTATTTTGAAATTGTTTCATAAAGTAATTTTATTCCGCTTTCAATTTTTACATCTTTTATTCCCGAAAAGCTTAACACAATCATATTTTCGGCTTTGTTGAACTGCATAGTTTTAATTAATGCGTCGTCAATTTTCTTTATAACAGAATCGTCAATCGTTTTGTCCTTAAAAATCAGCGAAACATAAAGCGAAGTTTCGTTAAACACAATTTTAACGGAGGTTCCGAAATGTTTCTTTATGTTTGAAAGCATAAGGTTGCTTTTTTCAAGATAAATTCTTCTTGCTTTTCTCAGATGAACATCAAGCTTACCGTTATTAATATACTTTGCAAGGGCAATTTGTTCTGTTTTTGATGCTGTCTGATTTGTGTATTTTTTGATTTTGTTGTATTCATCGGTGAGTTTTTGCGGAAGAACCATATAACTGATTCTGACAGAGGGAAGAAGTATCTTTGAAAAAGAGCCGAGATAAACCGTGTTTTCGGTATCATAATTCTGTACGCACGGCATAGGGTGCGTACTGTATCGAAGCTCACCGTTGTAATCGTCTTCAATAATCAAAACATTATTTTCTTTTGCCCATTTGATTATCTCAAGTCTGCGTGTAACAGGCATTGTAATGTTGCTGTTTACGGTAAAATTAGGATTTATAAGAATTATATCGGGATTGATTTCTTCAAGTGAATCAATACAGGCTCCGTATTTATCACATCTGAAATATTTGATGTCATAACCGTGACTGTTGAACACATATTCGCTTTGAATGTAGCTGTAATCCGCAAGTGCGATTTTCTTATTATTGCCGAGAAGTGAACAGAGTATGTGCAAAAGCGTCTGAGTACCTGCTCCGACGATAATATTTTCGTATGAGGTGTTTACACTCCGTGTGCCGAGGCTGTATTTTTGCAGAGCATTTCTCAGAATTTCTTCACCCTGTTCTTCACCGTAGGAAGTGAGCAGATAGTTTTGATTTAAAACTTCTTTAACATATTTTTTCCATTCGTTTATGTTGATTATACCGTCATCAATGCTTTTACTGCTGAAATCATATTCATAGTATCTTTTTGTTTTGTTGATATTTGAAGACATTTTATCGCTTTTTGACGGGGTACCGCTGAACTGTGCCTCAACATAATATCCGCTTCGTGGCCTGTTTGATATATATCCCTCTGCACACAACTGTTCATACGCTCCGTTGACAGTAGTTTTTGAAACATCAAGGTCGGTACTCAATCGCCTTATTGACGGAAGCTTTGTTCCTTTTTTCAGACTTCCCGTTTCAATTGATTTTCTGACCGACATATAAATCTGCCTGTAAAGCGGAGTTTTGTCTTTTTTATTGATAATTATAAAATCGTACAGCATAACATCACCTACCGTATTTTAACATTTTAAAAATATTATTGCAATATCAGTGTATTACGGTTGAAATTATTTCCGTTAAAATGTATAATTGTATGGTATGGCATAAAGTCACTGAAATGGCATAAAATACTAATTGCAGAGGGGATTTTACAATGAATGCTATGGCTGATAAATTTTTTGACAGTATAAAAGGAAAAAAAGTTACTTTTATCGGAATCGGTACAAGCAATCTTCCGCTTATAAAACTTTTTGTTGAAAAGGGTGCAAAAGTTACTGCTTGCGATAAGAAGAATTTTGAAGATTTGGGACAGAACGGTATTAAGGCTAAGGAGTACGGTGCAGAGCTTTTACTCGGTGAAAATTATCTTTCCGAGATTGACGCCGATATCGTTTTCAGAAGTCCGGGCACACCTTTTTATAAAGATGAGCTTGTTGCACTTCGCAACAAGGGCGTTGTACTTACATCCGAAATGGAAGTTTTCTTCGACCTTTGCCCGTGCAGGATTATTGCTGTGACAGGCTCTGACGGCAAAACAACCACAACAACGATTATTTCGGAATTTTTAAAGGCGGCAGGTCTTAATGTACACCTCGGAGGTAATATCGGCAAGCCGCTTCTTCCTGAGATTGAAAGCGTGAATGACGATGACTGTGCAGTAGTTGAGCTTTCAAGTTTTCAGCTTATCTCTATGAGAAAGAGTCCGGATATTGCCGTGGTAACAAACCTTGCTCCCAACCATCTCGACATACACAAGGATATGCAGGAGTACATTGATTCAAAGAAAAATATCATTCTTCATCAGAATGCTTTTTCAAAGGCTGTTCTCAACCTTGATAATGAGATTACAAACGGCTTTTCCGACAGCGTAAGAGGTCAGCTTGCAAAGTTCTCCGTAAAAGAAAATGTTTCAAACGGTGCTTTTCTTGACGGCGATACAATCTGCTATAATGACTACGGAAAAATTACCCGTATTATGAACATTCATGACATCAAAATTCCGGGTATGCATAATGTAGAAAATTATCTTGCCGCTATTTCAGCCGTATGGGGACTTGTTGATGCAGAAACAATGGTAGCCGTTGCAAAGACTTTTGGCGGTGTTGCTCACCGTGCAGAGTTTGTAAGAGAGGTTGACGGTGTTAAGTATTACAACGATTCAATTGCGTCAAGTCCTACAAGAACCGCACTCGGCACACTTTCACTTTACAAGCAGAAAATCTGCATTATTGCAGGCGGATATGATAAGCATATTCCTTATGAGCCGCTTGGCCCCGTAATCAACGATAAAGTAAAACTCCTTATTCTCCTCGGTGATACTGCCCCGAAAATTGAAAAAGCCGTTAAAGAGGCTTCAAACTATGATGCAGATGAAATTGAAATCGTCAATGTAACAAATATGGAAGAGGCTGTAGCTGTTGCCCGTGAGCGTTCAACAAAGGGAGATATTGTTTCGCTTTCACCCGCAAGTGCAAGCTTCGGACTTTACAAGAATTTTGAAGAAAGAGGTAATCACTTCAAGTCAATTGTCGACGCTTTGAAGTAAGATATACAATGAATACAAAAGAACTTATTTTTGAACTCTGTTGTGCAATGGGTGTGTCGGGCAGGGAAGAACCCGCTTTGTCTACTGCCGAAAAGTTTTTATCGGATTACACGGATGACATAAAGATATCAAACGGCAGTCTTATGGCTGTTTGCGGTAACAAAAATTCAGATAAAACTATATTGCTTGACGCTCACATTGACCGCATAGGATTTATGGTTACCGAAATAAATGAAAACGGATTTGTAAGAGTTTCTCCGTGCGGAGGAATTGACGCAAGAACTCTTGCCGATACTCTGCTTTGTCTGCAAAACAATCCTGATATAACAGGTGTTGTATGTTGTATGCCTCCTCATCTTTCCGACGGAAAAGAGGACAAGGCTATGCCAACCGACAAAATCTGGGTTGATTTCGGTCTGCCGTATGATGAAGTTAATAAACTCATTTCATTCGGTGATATGCTGACATTTGCCTCAAAGCCAGCAAATCTTTTGAACGGCAGAATTGTTGCGCCTTGCCTTGATAACAGATGCGGTGTTGCATCACTTGTTAAGTGTGCGGAGTTATTAAAAGACGATGAAACGGATTATAAAGTAATTATCCTTTTAAGCTCTCAGGAAGAAACATTTGGCACAGGCGCTAAAACAGGTGCTTTTACAGTTGAAGCAGACGAATCAATTGTTGTTGATGTAAGTTTTGCATCTCAGCCGGATGTTTCGGGATTCTATTCTTCGGTTGAACTCGACAAAGGACCAATGATTTGCATTTCTTCAATTCTCAACAAAGAAATGAGCAAATCGCTTGAAAGCGTTGCAAAGAATAAAAATATACCGTATCAGCTTGAACCGATAGCAGGCAGAACAGGTACAAATGCAGACCATATTTCAATCAGCGGAAAAGGTGTAAAAACTGCTGTTGTATCAATCCCACAGCGATATATGCATACACAGAATGAAGTTATTTCTGTAGCTGATGTTGACAATACGGCAAAGCTTATTGCCGAATACATTAAATGCGGAGGTGCTTTCAATGATTGACAAAAAATTGCTTGAACAGCTTTGCCTTTGCAACGGTATTTCGGGTGATGAGGGGAATGTTCGCAATCTTATAATTAACGAGATAAAAGACTGTTCCGATGATATTAAAACAGATAATCTCGGCAACCTTATTGTGTTTAAAAAGGGAAAAAAGTCTGCAAAAAGCAAACTTATGGTGTCGGCACATATGGATGAAGTTGGTCTTATGGTAACGGATATAACATCTGACGGTTACCTTAAATTTGACGAGGTCGGAGGAATTGACAGAAGAGTTCTTCCCGGTAAGCGTGTATGTGTTGGCAGAAACGGTCTTAACGGTGTAATCGGTGTGAAACCGATTCATCTTACAAACGGTGATGAAAAAACTGCTGTTCCGAAAATGAATGATATGTACATTGATATCGGTGCCGAAAGCAGGGAAGATGCGCTTAAATATGCAAACTACGGTGACGGCATTAATTTTGAGGGCGACTTTAAGATTAACGGCAAAACTGTTGTTACAAAGGCACTTGACGACCGTTTCGGCTGCTATGTGCTTATTAATCTTATAAAATCCGAACCAGAATATGATATGTATTTTACATTTGTTGTTCAGGAAGAAGTGGGATTGCGTGGTGCAAGACCTGCGGCTTTTACGGTTAATCCTGATTTTGCTCTTGTTATTGAAAGCACAACTGCCGCTGATGTTGCAGAGGTTGATGCATCTCATCAGGTATGCAATTTGTCAAAAGGCGCAACGGTTACCGTAATGGATAGGGCGACAGTTTATGATAAAGAAATGATAAGTGCCGCTTTTGAACTTGCCGAAAAGAATAACATAGCTGTTCAGTATAAGAGAGCAGTTGCAGGCGGTAATGATTCGGGTGCAATTCATCAGAGCAGAGGCGGAGTGAGAACTCTTGCGGTATCACTTCCGTCAAGGTATATTCATGCTCCTTCAACTGCGGCAAACCTTGATGATTGCGAAAGCGTTTTAAAACTTGCAAAAGTATTGTCCGATTATATTGCGGGCGGAAATTTAGCGAAAGGAAAGACGGTCTGAATGATAGTAACCGCCAATGAAAATTATATAAATGTAATTATGAACCTGTCGGCGGAAGATCCGTTTGCGTGCAGAATAATTTCTCAGTACAACAGTTACGATTCATCGCTTGCTTTCGTTGACTACTGGACGATAATTGACGATAAAACAGATGAATGTACAGGTGCAATTTCCCGATGCGGAACAAACTTCATTTTATTTCTCACAGATAAAACAAATCTTGAAGAAGTTTCGTCATTTATGCGTGTTGCAGGTGCGTCAAGCGCAATATGCAGCGGAGATTTTAACCTTAATTTATACGGCAGTAAATCCGTTTCGGGTGTTATTCTGAAAAAATCAGAACCGTTTGAAAATGTTGACGAAAGTATAAATTTTGATGTTCCTGATATTAAAGAGGTTTATAATCTCATCGTAAGCTGTGCCGATGAAAATTTTGTTCCGCCGCCGTTTGATGATTTTTATGTTGATGTGAATCACAAGCTTCGTCATAATGCAACGAGAATGTACGGAGTTTATGACGGTACAAAACTTGTTGCAATGGCTATGACCGTTGCCGAAAGCAGTAACGGTGCCGTGTTGGGTGCGGTATCGTGTCATCCCGACTACAGAAAGCACGGCTACGGTTCAACTGTTGTAAAGTACATATCCAACAGACTGATTGCCGAGAACAAGACCGTGTATCTTCACAGAGCCAAGAATGCAAATCAGTCGTTTTATAATAATCTCGGTTTTGAACAGTGCGGATCATGGCAGGAATATTATTTTGAAAGGTGATATATTTGAGTTTTTTTGATATAGATGAAAGAGTTATAAAAGCATCCGAAAAGGCAATGGAGCTTTGCAAGGACAAGCTTGCGGAGATTGACGATATTCAGGAATACAACCAGCAGAAGATGATAAAGGCTTTTCAGCTTGCAGATGTTCGTGAAAGTCACCTTTGGGGTTCTACAGGCTACGGATACGACGATGCAGGCAGAGAGGCTCTTGACAAGGTCTATGCTTATGTTTTTGATGCAGAAGACGCACTTGTCCGTCATAATTTCGTAAGCGGTACTCATGCCCTTACAGTTGCACTTTTCGGCGTTTTAAGACCTGGGGACACAATGCTTTCCATAACAGGAATGCCGTATGATACAATCCGTTCCGCTATAGGCATTGAGGGTGACTATCCCGGTTCACTCAAGGACTTTTCAATAAAATTTGAAATGACCGAGCTTAAACCTGACGGCACACTTGACTATGACAAAATCGCAAGCGACATTGCAGAAAAAAAGCCTAAAATGGTTTACATACAGCGTTCAAGAGGCTACAGCACAAGACCTACGCTCACATGGAGAGAAATCAAAAAGCTTTGTGAAATTTCAAAAGCCAATTCGCCCGAAAGCATTATTATGCTTGATAACTGTTACGGTGAATTTATTGACAAGGTTGAACCTTTGTCGGTTGGTGTTGATATGATGGCAGGCTCTCTTATCAAGAATCCGGGTGGCGGCATTGCTCCTACAGGAGGATATATTGCAGGTAAGAAAGAACTTGTAGAGATGTGTGCCTACAGACTTACTACTCCCGGTACAGGCAAAGAAATCGGTGCTACTCTTAACGCAAACAGGGAACTTTTTATGGGTGCATACCATGCTCCTCATGTTACGGGTGAAGCACTTAAAACTGCAGTATTTGCATCGGCACTTTTTGAAATTCTCGGTTATGAAACCAGTCCTAAGTACAATGATGCAAGAGGAGATATCATTCAGCTTATCATGCTCGGTAATGCAGAAAAAGTATGCCGCTTTTGCGAGGGTGTTCAGAGCGGTTCGGCTGTTGACAGCTTTGTATCTCCGATTCCGTCGGATATGCCGGGTTACGAAAGTCAGGTAGTTATGGCGGCAGGCGCATTTACTCTCGGATCATCTATTGAACTTTCTGCAGACGCACCGTTGCGTGAACCGTATGCAGTATGGATGCAGGGAAGTCTTAACTTCCACAGCGGTAAGCTCGGTGTAATGCTTGCGGCAAGTAAGATTTTAAGAGATGAAAAATAATATAATATTGTTGCTTTGATTATAACAGCAAATAAAAAATCCCGCTTTTGTAAGCGGGATTTTTGCTATGATTTTTTATTGCGTAAGTTTTTAAAAAAGTCGGTGAGAAGTTTTGAACACTCCTCCTGCATAATGCCGCCGACTGATTCGGGCTTGAAATTGAACGGCATTTGAAACAGATTCGTAATTGTACCGCAAGCGCCGTTTTTTAAGTCGTAAGCACCGAAATATACCTTTGGAATATGAGCGTTGATTATTGCACCTGCACACATAGGGCAAGGCTCAAGCGTTACATAAATTTCACAGTTCCACAATCTCCAGCCGCCAAGTTTTTGACAGGCATTGTATATTGCGTCGGTTTCGGCATGAAGAAGAGCGTTCTTGCCTTGTTCACGGCGATTTCTTCCTGTGGCAACAATTTCATCATTTCTGACAATTACCGCACCGACGGGAACTTCGTTTTCCGCAGCGGCAATCTCAGCCTGTTCAATAGCCTTTTGCATATAGTATAAAGTTTTATCCATTGTTAATTAATCCTAAATTTGTGATTGTAGTTATCAGAAAAAGTACAAGTGAAAGTATGATACCGGGATTCACAAGAAATGCAGTCATTTTCTCTTTTAAGCTAAGTTCACTTACAATTCCGTCTTTCTTATCAGACATTTTAAAAAAGTTCTTATCATTTTTGGCAAGTACAATATATGAAACAAAGCCTGCAATACAGAAGAAAATAATCAGGCTGTAACTGATTATTGTTGCCGCATAATCGGAAACAATGTTTGCATCTCTTAAAATGCTCATGGAAACAGCATATAGGTTATTAAGAAAATGGATTGCAATTGACGGAAGAATGGAATTGAATTTGCAATCGACATACGCAAAAATAAGCCCGAGAATAAACGCAAACGGAATTTGTGATATATTCTGATGCATTGCACCAAACAAAATTGCAGAGCCTATAACTGCTGTTGTATCACCAAACTTTCTCAGAGAACCCATAACTATTCCTCTGAAAGCAAATTCTTCGGCAAAAGCGGGGACGATTGCTGTTGAAATTATGTTCAGAACAATACTCAAAACACTTGAATCTCCGATTGTCAATCCCGAAGATGTGTTTTCAATTCCGAAAAGCGAGAAGTTGTCTGCGATAACACTCGTGGCAACATTTGCAATCATCGCACCCCCCATTCCGAGAAACAGAATGGGTATCATACTTTTTTGTTTTACATATTTTGTGCTGATAATATCATTTAAACTGTTTCTTGAAAGCTTTATATAAAAAAATGCAGGAACAACAACGGCAAATACGGAAATAAATATATCCATAAAGTAAGTCAGTATTGAATAATTGTTAGAATAAATATATTTTGCCGAACCAAAAGCCTTGAAAACTTCTACAACTATCATTGCGCTTACTGTCATTGTAAGCGAATACGCAAATACAAAAAAACCTAAACCGCTTGATCTTTGCTTGAGATTATCGTACTGGAACTCTTTTTTGAAATTGCGGTTATAATTAAGGTTATTGCCGTAAAACGGCATATTATTACCCGAAAACTGGTTATTTATCAAATTATCACATCCTCAAAGCTATTCTAACATAGAGGCATATTATTTTCAAGGATTAAAACATCCGTATAAAGTATTTGCATGATTAAAATGATGTTACCCGACAAAAAGCAATTTTTAAATACAGTATAATAAATTCACCCAAAATCGACGCAAAATAAGAAAAACCGTTTATATTTTCACACAAATTGATTCACCTCTATTTACAGCGTGGAAATTAAGACAAAAAATTTAAAAATATAACTTGATTTTTCCTGATTTGTATTGTATAATATGTTTTGCATTTGCCGGTGTGATGGAATTGGCAGACGTAGCGGACTCAAAATCCGCCGGTAGCGATACCGTACCGGTTCAAGTCCGGTCACCGGCACCAAAAGGACATTAACTCTTAGGGTTAGTGTCCTTTTTAGTATATTTCGGAGGGCGATAATTATGGGCGGAATAAGCGTTATGTTTTTAATGGGAATGCTTTCGGCTATGTATATGTTCTTTATAGCAGTAATTGTTGTGCTGATTATTTATTTTGCAGTAAGCTATGTTTTTGAGAGCATTGCGGCAATGGGTATGTGCAAGAACTTGTACTATAAGCACAGCGGTACAGCGTGGATTCCGTTTTATAATAAATATCTGCTCGGTAAAATTGCAGGGAATAAGGCTTTAGGCATAATTGAAGGTGTGCTGAACCTTTCAATCGCAACCGTTGCCGTTCTGTTTTTCTGCTTTGAACTGGAAATCGGTATCATCGGCTTGATTGCCATGTTAGCTTGTGTCATTGCCTCATTTGTGATAGATGTAATTATTTCGGATAAAATATTCAAAAATCTTAACATCAGATATTCGGATGTTCTCACAGTGGTAAATGTCCTTACCTTCGGACTTTTAAGACCTATAATTCTTTTTATATTCAGAAATAAACAGAATACAGTCAGATTTTAATTTCAAAGGAGCAATACACGCCGTATTGTTCCTTTTCCTTTTGCAAAAATGCCCTGTTTAAGATTATTTTTGTTTCATAATTTTTTGATACAGGCAATTTTTAAAAAAATTCGTCAATTTTTTTATTTTTAATTCTCATATGGTTGCTTATTTTTGATTTATATATTATAATGTATCTTGTATTGTTTTTTAATTACGGCGCAAAGCCGCATCTTTATGGAGGATTTGATTATGGAAAAGAAAGAATTACTTTACGAAGGAAAAGCTAAAAAGGTATTTTCTACAGAAGATCCCGATCTCTGCATCGTTTCCTACAAGGATGACGCAACTGCATTCAACGGCGAGAAAAAGGGCACAATCGTTGGCAAGGGTGTTGTAAACAACCGTATGTCAAACTTTATGTTCAAGCTTCTTGAAAAGCATGGCATTGCAACAGACTTTGTTGAAGAGCTTAACGACAGAGATACAGTCCTCAAGAAGGTTGAAATTGTTCCTCTCGAGGTAATTTTAAGAAATAAAGCTGCCGGAAGTCTTTCAAAGCGTCTCGGTCTTCCCGAAGGCACACCGATGAAGACTCCTGTTCTTGAATTCTGCTATAAGAACGATGAACTCGGCGATCCTATGGTAAATGAATATCACATCCTCGCAGCAGGCTTTGCTACAAAGGAAGAAATCGACACAATCACAGAAATGGCTTTCAAGATTAATGAGATTATGATTGAATTCTTCAAGCAGTGCAAGGTTGATCTTATCGACTTCAAGATTGAGTTTGGCAGATATAAGGGCAAGATTCTCCTTGCTGACGAAATTTCTCCCGATACATGCCGTTTCTGGGATATGGATACTCAGGAGAAACTCGACAAAGACCGTTTCCGTCGTGACATGGGCGGTGTTGAAGAGGCTTATGCCGAAATGATGAAGCGTGTAGGTCTTGCATAATAACTACATTGTGAATTTTTGAATTAAGATATGTGAATTAAACTTTGGATAGTTATTTTGATTAATCGGATGGTGGCACCTTGGAATTTTCTTTCGATAATTTTGCAAAAGAAGGTCTGCACGAAGAGTGCGGAGTATTCGGCATATTCAGCGACGGCACAATTAACCCTGCATACGCTTGTTATAACGGCTTGCTTGCTCTCCAGCACAGAGGACAGGAAAGCTGCGGCATCGCTGTATCTGACGAAGGTGTAATTGATTATCACAAAGATATGGGCCTTGTTACCGAGGTCTTTAACAACAAAATTCTTGATTCTCTCAACGGACAAATGGCGGTTTCGCATGTCCGTTACTCGACTGCAGGCGGTTCTGTGCTGGAAAATGCACAACCGCTTGTTATGCGTTATGTAAAGGGTACGCTTTCAATTGCCCATAACGGCAACCTTACCAATGCGCTTGAAATCCGCAGAGGTCTTGAACAGCGCGGCGCAATCTTTCAGACAACAATCGACAGCGAGGTTATCTGCTATGTAATTGCCCGTGAAAGACTTAAATGTCATTCTGTTGAAGATGCCGTTGCAAGAACAATGCAGGTAATTGAGGGAGCTTATTCGCTCCTTGTTATGAGCCCGAGAAAGCTTATTGCGGTTCGTGATCCTCACGGATTCAGACCGCTTTGTATGGGCAAGTACAACGATTCCTATGTTTTTGCAAGTGAAAGTGCGGCTCTTGATGCCTGCGGTGCAGAATTTGTCCGTGATGTTGAACCGGGTGAAATCGTAATTGTAGACCAAAACGGTGTCCGCAGTATGAAACCCGACTTTGGTGACAAGAAAAAGGCACTTTGCATTTTTGAGTATATTTATTTTGCCCGTTCAGACTCCTTTATTGACGGAGTAAGCGTTTATGAGGCAAGAAAGCAGGCAGGACGAATTCTTGCAAGAAAATACCCTGTTGAGGCGGATATGGTTGTCGGTGTTCCCGAATCGGGAATTGATGCCGCAATCGGTTACAGCGAAGAATCCGGAATTCCTTATGAAAAGGCTATTGTGAAGAACAGCTATATCGGCAGAACCTTCATAAAGCCAAGTCAGAAGGAACGAATGAAAAGCGTAAAAATTAAACTCAACCCGATTGCCGACAAAATCAAAGGCAAGAGAGTTGTTATTATTGATGACAGCATTGTGCGTGGTACAACTGTTGACCGAATTGTTACAATGCTCAAAGAGGCAGGCGCAAAAGAGGTACATATGCGTATCAGTTCACCTCCGTTTATGTGGCCGTGTTATTACGGTACAGACATTCCGTCAAGAGGAGAACTTATTGCCTGCAACCATACAATCGAAGAAATCACAAAGCTCAGCAAGGCTGATTCACTCGGATATCTCCCTGTTGAGTCACTTCGTGAGATGATTCACAACGCTCCAGTAGGCTTTTGCGACGGTTGCTTTACGGGTAATTACCCCGCTCCTATCACAAAAGAAACATTTAAGGGCAAAGAGCGCGGCGGAATGAACTTCGATGAAAACAATAAAAAGGACAACTAATTGAAAGGATGTAAATAATGGTAAAAGATACTTATGAATCACCCTTGTCAGCCCGTTATGCAAGCAAGGAAATGAAATACATTTTCTCGCCGGATAAAAAATTCAGAACATGGAGAAAACTCTGGATTGCTCTTGCAGAATCGGAAAAGGAACTCGGACTTCCAATCACACAGGAGCAGATTGATGAACTCAAGGCTCACGCTGACGACATCAACTATGAAGTTGCACAGGAAAGAGAGAAAATTGTTCGTCACGATGTAATGTCACATGTATATGCTTACGGTGTTCAGTGTCCGAACGCAAAGGGCATTATTCATCTCGGAGCAACCTCCTGCTATGTCGGTGATAACACAGATATCATCATTATGACAGAAGGACTCAAGCTTATCAGAAATAAGCTTATCACCGTTATCCGCAACCTTTCAAAGTTTGCCGATGAATACAAGGCTCTTCCAACCCTTGCATTCACTCATTTTCAGCCTGCACAGCCTACAACAGTAGGTAAGAGAGCGACTCTCTGGCTTCAGGAGCTCCTTATGGATCTTGAAGATGTTGAGTATCAGCTTTCAAAGGCTAAGCTTCTCGGTTCAAAGGGTACAACAGGTACACAGGCAAGTTTCCTTGAACTCTTTGACGGAGATCACGAAAAGTGCAAAATGCTTGACCATAAGATTGCAGAAAAAATGGGCTACAAGGCTTGTTTCCCTGTATCAGGTCAGACATATTCAAGAAAGCTTGACTCACAGTTCCTCAATGTTCTTGCAGGAATTGCTCAGTCAGCTGCTAAATTCTCAAATGATATCAGACTTCTCCAGCACCTCAAAGAGGTTGAAGAGCCGTTTGAAAAGAATCAGATCGGTTCATCGGCTATGGCTTATAAGCGCAACCCAATGAGGAGTGAGCGTATAGGTTCACTTTCAAGATATGTTATGGTTGATGTTCTCAACGGTTACTTTACAACTGCCACACAGTGGTTTGAAAGAACACTTGATGATTCAGCCAACAAGCGTCTCAGCATCCCCGAGGCATTCCTCGCAGTTGACGGTATCCTTTCACTTTATGCAAATGTTGCAGACGGTCTTGTTGTTTATCCAAAGGTAATTGAACAAAGACTCAGAAAAGAACTTCCGTTCATGGCTACAGAGAATATTATGATGGATGCAGTTAAAAAGCGTGGTGCTGACAGACAGCAGCTTCACGAGAAAATCCGTGAGCATTCAATGGCTGCATCAAAGGTAATCAAGGAAGAGGGCGGAGAGAATGATCTTCTCGAAAGAATTGCCGCAGACGAGGCATTCGGCGTTACTCTTGAAGAGCTTGAACACATTCTCAAGCCTGAAAATTACACAGGCAGAGCCAAGGAGCAGACAGAGGACTTCCTCAACGAGTGCATCAAGCCTGTTCTTGAAAAGTACGCAGATGTTGAGTCTGACAAGCCTGAAATCAATGTTTAATTAAACTGATTTAATCGAACCTTTGGTTCAAGTATATATTTTATTTATAGCAGACCATGTGTCTGTAAAAAGGAGTTTTGTAAAATGGTAAAAGCAATTGTAGGTGCCAACTGGGGCGACGAGGGCAAGGGTAAAATTACCGATGTTCTCGCAAACGACAGCGACATCGTAATTCGTTTTCAAGGCGGTGCAAATGCAGGACATACAATTGTCAACGATTACGGAAAATTTGCTCTTCACCAGCTTCCTTCGGGTGTTTTTCATCAGAATATCACCAATATAATCGGCAACGGTGTTGCTTTCAGCGTTGAAAACTTCGTTAAGGAAATGGCTCACCTCAAAGATCGCGGAGTTCCCGAGCCAAACATTATTATTTCTGACAGAGCACAAATTGTTATGCCTTACCATGTAGCATTTGACTGCTATGAGGAAGAGCGTCTCGGTAAAAATTCTTTCGGTTCAACAAAGAGCGGTATCGCTCCGTTCTATTCTGACAAGTATTCAAAAATCGGTTTCCAGATTAATGAACTTTATGATGATCCCGATTCACTCAGGGAGAAAATCAGACACGCTCTTGAAATCAAGAATGCAACTCTGAAAAACCTCTACAACAAGCCCGAAATCACAGAACAGGAAGTTTTTGACAAGCTAATGGAATATAAGGAACTTCTTGCTCCTTATGTCGGTGACGCATTCACTTTTGTTCATAATGCGCTCAAAGACGGAAAGAATATTCTTCTTGAAGGACAGCTTGGTTCACTCAAGGATACTGACTTTGGCATTTATCCTATGGTTACTTCATCCAATACAATCGCAGGTTACGGTGCTGTAGGTGCAGGTATTCCTCCGTATGAAATTAAAGAAATCATCACAGTTGTCAAGGCTTATTCAAGTGCAGTAGGCGCAGGTGAATTTGTTTCTGAAATCTTCGGCGATGAGGCTGACGAACTTCGCAGAAGAGGCGGTGACGGCGGAGAATTCGGTGCAACAACAGGCAGACCGAGAAGAATGGGTTGGCTTGACCTCGTTGCAACACGCTACGGTTGTATGGTTCAGGGTGCAACACAGGTTGCATTCACGGTTCTTGATGTTCTCGGATATCTTGATGAAATCCCTGTTTGTGTGGGTTATGAGCTTGACGGCAAGGAAATTGACTACTTCCCGTCAACAACAAAGCTTAAAAGATGCAAACCTATCCTCAAAAAGCTCAAGGGCTGGAAGTGTTCAATTTCAGGTATTACAGAATATGACAAGCTTCCTAAGGAATGCCGTGAATACATTGAATTTGCCGAAAAGGCTATCGGTGTGCCGATTACAATGGTTTCAAACGGTCCTTCCAGAAACGATATTATTTACAGATAATTAAAATATTAACTGAATACCGCACAAACTCTGTGCGGTATTCTTTAAATTTGAAAGGAATTTTACTATGAGCAGTGCTGCAAAAGAAACTGTCATTGTTCTTGATTTCGGCGGTCAGTACAATCAGCTGATTGCAAGAAGAGTTCGTGAGTGCAATGTGTATTGCGAAATTCTTCCTTACACCGTTGATATTCAGAAAATCAAAGACATTAACCCAAAAGGTATTATCTTCACAGGCGGTCCTAACAGCGTTTATGACGAGTCATCACCGCACTATACTCCTGAAATTTTTGAACTCGGAATCCCGATTCTCGGCATTTGCTACGGTTGTCAGCTTATGGCATACACGCTCGGAGGTAATGTTGTTTCGGCTACAGACAATTCATCAAGTGAGTACGGCAAGACAGTTACAAGATATAATAACAATGATATCCTCTTTAAATCCGTAAAGAGTGAAGGAATTTCATGGATGAGTCACCGTGACTATATCAATGAAGTTCCCGAAGGATTCAGCATTACAGCTACAACGGATGTATGTCCCGTAGCCGCAATGTCATGTCCTGAAAAAAAGTTTTACGGTGTTCAGTTCCATCCCGAAGTTAACCATACAGATAACGGTAAGGATATGCTCCGTTCATTCCTCTATGATGTATGCGAATGTAAGGGTGAGTGGAAGATGGAGAGCTTTATTGACACAACAGTCGCACAGCTCAAAGAGCAGATAGGCGACAAGGGTGTAGTTCTCGGACTTTCAGGCGGTGTTGATTCATCTGTTGCCGCAGCACTTCTCAGCAAGGCAGTCGGTAAACAGCTCACCTGCGTGTTCGTTGATCAGGGACTTATGAGAAAAGACGAGGGCGACTTTGTAGAGCAGACCTTTACAAAGCTTTTTGATATGAACTTTGTCCGCATTAATTGTCAGGAAGAGTTCCTTGCAAAGCTTAAAGGTGTTGAAGAACCCGAAGAAAAGCGCCATATTATCGGTACAGAATTTTATAAAGTGTTTTGGAATAAGATCCGTGAAAGCTACGGCGAGGGTTACTTTGCACAGGGTACAATTTATCCCGACCGTATCGAAAGCGGTAAAGGCGATGCCGCAAAAATCAAAACACATCACAATCAGGTTGGTATCCCGGAAGATATCGACTTTGCAGGTGTAATTGAACCACTTAAAGACCTCTTCAAGGATGAGGTAAGAGTAGTAGGTGAGAAGCTTGGACTTCCGCACGACCTCGTATGGCGTCAGCCGTTCCCGGGTCCGGGACTCGGTGTGCGAGTAATCGGAGAAGTTACAGCCGAAAAGGTTCGTATTCTTCAGGAAGCTGATGCAATTCTTCGTGATGAAATGGATAAGTGCGGTTACGCAGATAAAATGAGCCAGTTCTTCGCAGTCCTCCCGGGTGTTAAAACCGTTGGCGTTATGGGTGACGCAAGAACATATGACGAACTCATCGCTCTCCGTGCCGTTACAACCGATGATTTTATGACAGCCGACTGGGCAAAAATTCCCTACGAAATCCTAGGCAGAGTCTCCAACCGTATCATAAATGAAGTAGAACATGTCAACAGAGTAGTCTATGATATAACAAGTAAACCCCCCGGAACAGTAGAGTGGGAATAAAAAACAAGACTTCAAAAATGCCGAATTTACGTCGTTTTTAAAGCCTTAAAATCTCAGTGATAACAATTTGATAACAGGAAGTAAAACTGAAATGTTCTGCATTTCAGGCGGTTTACAGGTCACGCCACTCTTTCGAGGGTTCATGTTTACCGCAGTCATCGGTCGTTTTCGGCCAGTTAAGCTTCCATTCTGTATATTCGGCCTTGCTGATCTTAACGTCAGCAAGGTCTTTTTTTCGTCTCTGCCACTCCGCAAAGAAGTCGTTCAGAAGAATAGAGCCGAAAATAATGCCCTTACGTTTGTTTCCGTCCTCATCTGTACAGTCCTCAACGCTGATCGGGTAATGTTCGTCCAGTTCAAAGAGCATCATCATAACGCCCTCCGCTCCGAGAATTTCATCATCAGCAAGGAAACGAGGGTTTACATCAAGCACCTCGGCAAGCCGTTCCACAAGTGCTTGTTTTGGTGTACGAGTGCCTGATTCGTACTGTGCGATGCGGACATCGGCGGATTTCTCATCAAATCCGACAGCCATACCGAGCTGCTTCTGTGTCATTCCACGGAAATCACGGATACGGTGTATTTTATCTCCCATTATACTCATGGTGGTTTACTCCTTATAATATCGTTCTGTTAGTAGAATCATTATAACATATATGTTTAAGTCAGTCAAGAAATACTAAACAAAAAAATTTAGAAAATACGCAAAAGTGTCTTGACAAAAGCAAATTTGTTTAGTATAATGCAATTAAGCAAAAATGTTTAGAACAGATTTTGCGAATACAGAACACAGAAAGGAACAAATGTATATGTCAGAAAAATTTATTCGTGCAGAGGAAGTTGCTGAGGTTATGGAGATCTCTGTTGCCTATGCGTACAAAATCATTCGTAAACTCAATCAGGAACTTTCCGACAAAGGGTTTATCACAGTAACAGGCAGAGTGAACCGTGAGTACTTTAACGAGCGAGTGTACTCGGTGAACCCTCCCAAAAAGAAAGCTGGTAAGGAATAATGCCCGTATATAAGGATAAAAACGGCACTTGGTATGCTATGGTTCGTTATGAGGACTGGCATGGGGAGCGAAAACAAAAGTGCAAGCGTGGCTTTGTTACCAAACGTGAGGCACAGAACTGGGAGCGAAGATTTCTGCTTCAAGCAAACAGTGACCTTGATATGCTGTTTAAGGACTTCTACAAGCTGTATGAACAGGATATGAGATCTCGCCTGAAACAGAATACATGGGAACATAAGGCACACGTCATTCAGTCGAAAATCCTCCCTTATTTTGGGGATAAACCGATGAAGGATATTCAGGCAAGAGATGTGCTTTCGTGGCAGAATGAACTGCTTCGTCACCGTGACAAAAACGGAAAGCCCTATTCGGAAACGTATTTGAAGAATCTGCACAATCAGCTTTCCTGTATCTTTAACCATGCGGTTCGCTACTATGATCTTGGCGTAAACCCAGCTGCCAAAGCTGGAAGTATTGGCGTAAAGAATGCCAAAGAGATGAACTTCTGGACAAAGGACGAGTATATGCAGTTTTCTGAGGTCATGATGGACAAACCAGTTTCGTTTTATGCCTTTGAAATGCTGTATTGGTGCGGTATCCGTCTTGGCGAACTGTTGGCTCTCACACCAGAGGACTTTGATTTCCAGAATCGAAAGCTCTGCATTAACAAGTCCTATCAGCGTATCAAGGGGCAGGACGTTATTACAGAGCCGAAAACCAAGAAAAGCAACCGTACCATTGAAATGCCTGATTTTCTTTGTGAGGAGATGCAGGATTATCTCCGTATGCTTTACGATCAGAAATCAGATGAGCGTATTTTCACAATATCCAAGAGTTATTTGCATCACGAGATGGACAGAGGGGTAAAAGAAACGGGTTTGAAGCGTATCCGTATCCATGATCTGCGTCACAGCCATGTTTCGCTTCTGATCGAACTTGGGTTTTCGGCTGTTGCTATTGCAGATCGTGTGGGACATGAGAGCATTGAGATCACATACCGCTATGCACATCTGTTTCCGTCGAAACAGGCGGAAATGGCGAATAAACTCAGTGAGTTGAAGAAAGGAGATAACGCAAATGTCAGCGAAAAACCTTGACAGCAAAGGCAGATTTCGTTCCAGAACCATCGGATTTCGGGTATCTCCCGAAGAAGAAAAGCTGATAAATTCAGCAGTGGCACTTTCAGGACTGACCAAACAGGACTACATCGTAAAAAGGCTTCTCTGCCGTGATGTGGTAGTGCAGGGCAATCCGAGAGTATACAAAGCTCTGAAAAATCAGCTTGCCGAAGTCCTCAGCGAACTGAAAAGAATAGAGAACGGCTCTGCTGTGGACGATGAGCTGCTGTCCACGATACAGCTCATTACAACAACTTTGAATGGTCTGAAAGGAGACAGCGAATGACCGAAAAAAGAGAAATGACCGCCCCTATGACCTCTGTTGGCGCAGAGGTCGGGCAGTCACTTAACAACTATAACGATATTATACCAGATTATGGAGAGGAATTCAATCCCTCGGAGGAATTGTTTGAAACGCAGATGCGGTATGAGCATGAAATGCAGGCGCTTGCGAAAGCGGAGCGTGAATCCGCTCTCGATTTCATGCAGACAGTTTCAATGCCGGAGCTTTATGAAATGGTCTATCCGGGCAAACCGCCGATCATTGAGCATTTTCTCTATCCGGGAACTTACCTGTTTGTCGGTGCTCCAAAGGTCGGCAAGAGTTTCATGATGGCTCAGATTGCCTATCATGTAAGTTCAGGCACACCGATGTGGAACTATTCCGTCCGCAAGGGTACTGTGCTGTACCTCGCCTTAGAGGACGATTACCGCAGATTGCAGGAGCGTTTGTATAGAATGTTCGGAACAGAGACAACGCCCGATCTCTTCTTTTCAATTGCTTCCAAGTCGCTGAATGAAGGGCTGCTTGAACAGCTTGACGGCTTTATTCGAGAACATCATGATACCGGTTTGGTGATTATTGATACCTTACAGAAAGTGCGTGAAGCCGAAGGCGATACATACAGTTATGCCCGTGATTATGACATCATCGCAGGGCTGAAAGCGTTTGCGGACAAAACTGGTATCTGTCTGATGCTCGTTCACCATACCCGCAAGCAGAAGTCCGATGATAATTTCGACCGTATCTCCGGCACAAACGGTTTGCTCGGTGCAGCGGACGGAGCGTTTCTTATGTATAAGAATAAACGCTCGGACAGCGAAGCTACTATTGAAGTGTCGGGCAGAGATCAGCCGGACAAGAAGTTCATGCTCTCCCGAAATAAAGAAACGCTGTGCTGGGAACTGAGCGGAGAGAAATCTCCCGAATACACTGAACCGCCTGAACCTGTGCTTGAAGCGATCGGCAATTTCGTCAATGAGGACAATCCGACTTGGGAGGGGACGGCGACCGAGCTTATTGAAAAACTGGAGCTTGACATCAAGCCGAATGCCCTGTCGCTGAAACTGAATGTCAATGCAGGAAAGCTGTACAATCTTTATTTCGTTCAGTACACAAACAAGCGTACTCACAAGGCAAAGCTGATTCAGCTTCGCTACGATGCAGATCACCCGATTGTAGTCTCTCCCGCACCCTCAAAAGAAGAAGTTGAAAAAGGTGCAGATGATGTTTCTGCTGCTAATGGTGAAATCATTAGCAGCACCGATACCGTTGACGATATTGCAGGTGAAGATTTCGACCGAGCTTATCAGCAGATGATCGACAATGCTTTAGCGTGACGATGTGCGTCGATGCGTCGATGGTTTGAGGGGTGTCTAAAACATCGTTACCACCGACGCACATCGACGCAGTTACAGCTATGTTTTTCAAAAAATGTAATGCGGATTTTTGATTCCTGTACCCACGATTTAGGCTGCTTCGACAGCCTTTCTTCTCCCGTCAGGGATAGCCCCGCAGGGCGGAGTAGTTCTTGTGGCGGTCTTATGCTGCCACAAGTATTACGGAGTTACAAGCGGCGCTCTGCACCGTTGTAATCGGCGCTCCGCGCCCCTCTCGCCCGTCAGGGCTTGGCGATAGCCATTCCGCATCAGCGGTCATGAAAGGAAGTGTTGCCCATGTAAATATGATTGGATTTAACAGAAAGAGATAACCAAATCCAATTAGAAATGAGGTCAATAAAATGAAAGAAAAACGAATCTCATTTGGTCAGGGAAAAGGTTCTCTGACTCACAACAACAGGGAGTTCGTTGCGGGCAATGTTGACGTGTTCCGTACTCCCGATAATATCATTTTCGTGTGTCAGCCGATTGGCGAAGCATACGATTGGCTTTTTAAGAAATCAACCGAGCGTTATAATGCTAAACAGAAACGTAATGACCGCAAGGTTCACGGCAGCTACTATAAGCATCTTTTCGGTGTGAAGCCCTGCAATACTGTCCGTACTGCCGCAGACAAACGCAAGAGCTTTTATGAGGATGTTGTGCAGATCGGCAAGAAGGAAGATTCGGGTTACGGTACTGAGGACTTTCAGCTTGTGGCTGACTGCCTGAAAGAGTATATGGAGGGTTTCCAGAATCGCAACCCGAACTTTTACGTCTTTAACGCTGTCCTGCACATGGACGAAGCAACTCCGCATCTGCACATCGACTACATTCCTGTCGGTCACTACAAGCGAGGGCAGGACACGCAGAACGGTATCGCTCAGGCACTTAAAGAAATGGGATACGGCGAGGGCAAAATGGCTATCGCCAAATGGCGAGCTGCCGAGGTTGAAGTGCTGAATAAGATATGCTTTGAACATGGTATCAAGCCTCTTGCTCCAGAAAAGGCGAGAGGGACGTTAGAGGTACCTGAATACAAGGAGAAGCGCAGACAGGCAGATGAACTTGCTTTGCAAAACGCTCAGGTAGAAGCGGAGCTTGGCGAGAAGCGTGAAATACTCAAAGTTGTCAAGAAGAAAACTGCTAAACTTACAGAGATAGACGGTATCGAAACAGGCAAGACCGTATTCGGCGGTAAGGTCACAGTGTTGCAGGAGGACTGGCAGAACGTCACTGATCTTGCAAAGAAAGAAGTTGCAACGCAGAAGCAGACCAAGAAGCTCCGCAAGGAACGTGACGAAGTTGTTCGGGAGCGTGACGAACTGAAAGCGAAACTATCGGCAGTTTCCTCGGAGCTTGCTACATATAAGAAGAAAGAGGAGGATGCTCGTTATTTCTCCCGTGAGAAGATGAAAAAAGAAGCAACCCGAATCAGCCGTGAGGACGAGCTGTCACGTGAACTGAAAAAGGCTAAGGCTTTTATTTCTGCCTGCGGACTGAGTGCCGATTATCAGCAATTTAGGTATAACAGCACCACAAGAAAAAATGTGCTGGAATAAGGAGAAAAACACTATGATTATCAGAAGCAAAAACAAGGTTCAGGTAGGCGGCAAGAACAAGCCCGTATGGGTGCTCGACACCGATGCACTGACCGTCACCTACAACACACCAGATGCTGAGCCGAGCGTGACAACATTCAGCTCCGACCACATCAAGTATCACCTGCACTACTCGGAAGAGTACCGTCCTGATAAGGTGAAAAGGCTTGTCAACGATGGCACGATACTTGACTATTTGATCGAGCTTGACCGTGCTGTTACAGAAGCTATTGAGAGACAGGTCGAGAAGTGGAAGGCAGCCGACAGGGAGTATCTTGAAGCAGTAGTTGTGGGTGATTTCAACAGGGCAGACGGATTGGAGAATATGCTCCGTCTTTGTGCGAAAGATCCGATTTATGAGGCTATGGTGTATGTGTGATATAGTATGACGAGAAAATTCCTGCTGAATACATATCAGTAGGAATTTTTCAGTTAGGTACTTGTTTTTTTTGGGTAGTATGTGCTATAATATATATAGTTCAGCGAATGCAGATTTTAATTCTGCGATTCTTAACTACAAATTCAGAAAACGGAGAGCACCCTAGATGGCGATAAGTTATAAAAAACTATGGAAGATGCTGATAGATAAAGACATGAAGAAAAAAGACCTTTGTATTGCAGCGGGAATCAGTCATGCTTCTATGGCAAAGCTCGGTAAGAATGAGAATGTTACAACAAGTGTGCTTGTAAAGATATGCAATGCTCTGCAATGCGATATAGGAGATATTATGGAAATGGTGCCAGAAACGGCTGTCGAAAGGATGCAGAGTGATGAGCGTTAAAACAATGAAAGCTCTTGCGGCAAAGCCTATTTTGAAATGGGCCGGCGGTAAGACGCAGATGCTTGGCGAGCTTATGCCGAGAGTTCCGAAAACATACGGCAGATATATAGAGCCTTTTTTTGGCGGCGGAGCTTTATTCTTTTCTTTGAAGCCTGATAATGCTATCATAGCCGACAGCAATCCTGAACTGATAAATATGTATCTTCAGGTTGCACATCATGTTGATGATGTTATCGAGTGCTTGCAGAAATATGAAAATACAAGTGAGATGTTCTATGAGGTTCGTTCTCTCAATTGGCAGACACTGCCGAAAGCCGAAGCTGCTGCCAGAACAATATATCTGAATAAAACTTGTTTTAATGGCTTATACCGTGTAAACAGAAATGGACAGTTCAATACTCCGTTTGGAAAGTATAAGAATCCAAAAATATGCGATATTGACGCACTTCGTCTTGCTTCTGAAGCACTGAGAAAGGCAGACATTCTTTGCGGTGATTACACTCTTGTACTTGAACACTATGCTCAGCCAGGAGATTTTGTATTTTTGGATCCACCATATCTTCCCATATCCGAAAACTCAGATTTCAAGAGATATACCAAAGAACAGTTTTATGAGGACGATCATATTGAGCTGGCAAAGATGATCGGTACACTTCATGAACGTGGTTGTTATGTGATACTCACTAATTCCAATCATCCTCTTGTTCATCAGCTTTATGAGCAGTATAAGATAGAGGTTATCCAGACTAAGAGACATATCTCCTGTCATGGTGATACCCGAAAGGGTGAAGATGTAATTGTTACAATACCGCCTGAAAAGAAAAAGGAGGCAAAAATCAAGCCTCTTTCCGATCAGGTATCATTATATCCACCGACACGCTTTATGGGTTCCAAGAGGAAACTGCTCGGTGAAATATTGAATGTTGCATCACGCTTTGAGTTTGATACCGTAGTTGATCTGTTCTCAGGTTCGGGAATCGTCGGATATATGTTCAAATCTAACGGCAAAACGGTAATCAGCAACGACTATATGGCTATGTCAGCAACATTCACGAAAGCTATGGTTGAGAATAATGCTGTAACACTTCCTATGGAAGAAGCTGAAAAACTGTTGATACAGCAAGGCGAGATAGATCACTTCGTGTCTGATACATTTAAGGATTTGTATTATACCGATAAAGAAAACGAGCTGATAGATATACTGCGAACTAACATAGCTGCGATAGACGATCAGTATAAGAAAGCTATTGCAATGACAGCTCTTATCCGTGCCTGCACGAAAAAAAGGCCTCGTGGAATATTTACATATATAGGACACAGATATGATGACGGAAGAAAGGATTTGCAGAAATCTCTTTCTCAGCAGTTCCTTGAAGCAGTAGAAGCTGTAAATAATGCTGTCTTTGATAATCATAAGGATAATAAGTCTGTAAATGGCGATGCAATGGCACTTTCTGTTCCGACTCCCGATCTTGTCTATATAGATCCCCCATACTATTCGCCTTTATCGGATAATGAATATGTGCGGAGATACCACTTTATCGAAGGACTTGCCCGTGATTGGAAGGGCGTAGAAATCCAGGAACACACCAAAACGAAGAAATTCAAATCCTATCCCACACCTTTTTCAACAAAAAGTGGCACATATGATGCTTTTGATAAGCTGTTCAGTAAATTTTCTGACAGTATTCTGATTATATCATATTCCTCCAACAGTTTGCCTACACAAGAGGATATGGTAGCATTAATGAAGAAGTACAAGGCTAATGTTGAAGTAGTTCCCATAGATTATAAATATGCCTTTGGCAATCAGGCTGATGCAAAAACACATAGAAATACTGTCCAGGAATACCTTTTTGTTGGGTATTGATAGGAGAATATATTATGGAAGAAAATATTAAGATTTGGCTTGTTGGCAACACAGGTTTGAGAAATCCTAACAGAATACAGGAAGGTCTTACAGTATACGCCAAATCTGCCTTTGTCGGCAAGCTACACGGCAGGGAAAACGAAATAGGTTTTATGAATCTTCTGAATAAGGAAGGCATTATTCAGAACGAAAGTGGTAAAGACGAATCAGGCAGTCATGCTCGTAAGTGGCGTTTGATGTTTGCTAAGAACGGATATATCTATCCCCAGGTAAGCAAGAAATACGGCAATCAGGGCGATCTCGGAGCTATGGACGATATAACTCCGTTCGGCAGAACATTCCTTAAAGCAGATACTTTTCCTGCGGTTCAAGAGTGTTTCCTCAGAGCTATGAGCGTTGAGCAGTTCCCAATGCCCGAAGGCGAAGAATTTTTCTCTCCGCTCCGCTGGATGCTCGCTATCATGTTAGAGTTAGAAAAGCAGACAGGCTCTACGGAAATGAGCCGTATTGAGTTTGCCTTGTGGGGACACACAACTAATCCAAGCTATGATCTCTACGAAGTTGTAGAGCATATTCTTGATCTTAGACAGCGCAGAGCAAAAGCTCCTACAAAGCGTACCTTTGATAAGAATGAGATCAAAGAACGTGGCAGACATTACGACAAAAAAGCTGACAACTTTCTTGATTATAGCGATATGAATATGCGTTATCTGCGTATATCGGGAATGTTTCAGCGTAAGGGCAGAGGTATTATGATTATACCTGCGAAACACCTGCTTGCAGAGAAACTCGCTAAAAGTACAGCAACATCAGAACCGCTTATGGAAGCATATAAAAAGCTTTGTTCTGGTGCTCCACTGCCGACGGATAACATCGATGTAGCTAAAACTCTACTTGAAGATCTCAAAAAGCAGATGAAGAAACGGCATATTGTATACGATATTTCTGATCTTTCGCTTAACACTTCTGCCGAGATCAATATTGCAAGACAGCGTTTGGAAGATACACTTGCCAAAACAAACGAAATACAGTACGCTAACGATCAGCGTAACCAGTGGAAAGAAATAGCCGATTATATGTCGCTATTGATAAAAGGTGGCGGAAAGCTCGTCTACGATGAAGATAACGCTATTGAAATACCGAAAGACGAAACTCCTGCATATTTTGAGTGGACACTTTGGAGAGCTGCACTTGCGATAGATCATATGATAAACAAGCCGTATGAGGTTCGTGGATTCAGACTTGACTCCGACTTTTTGCCAGTAACCGCGGCAGGCGGAGGAAAAGGCGATCTATACTGTGAATTTGAGGATTTTATGATCTTGACTGAAGTAACAATGTCCACATCTTCAAGGCAGGAAGCAATGGAGGGCGAGCCAGTCCGCCGTCATGTATCCGATGCAATATTGAATTATGATAAGCCTGTTTATGGCCTTTTCCTTGCTATCAAAATTGACACCAACACCGCTGAAACATTCCGTCACGGTATTTGGTATGCCAAAGGTGATGTTAAGCAGCGCCTTGATATTGTTCCGCTTTCATTGGAGCAGTTCCGTAGGCATTTTGTTTCAATGTTCGAGGGCAAGCAGGCTCGTCCTGAACATCTGAGAGATTTGATACTCCAGTGTGAGACGGAGCGTGATAATTTGGAGGCTCCTGCGTGGATGAGGTATATAGAAACCGTGGTAGTTGAGAGATCGAGTATGGTTTGTGGGAGATGATTGATTTATGAGTAAAATATTTGAACAAGGTGCTTTCAGCAGGTATTCTAAGAGATCTTTGGAAAATGCTACTTCCCCAATATTAGAACACTCTCAGTTTTCAGCAAAAACTACAGTATTTATATCGCATAGACATGATGATCTCGAAGATTTACAGGGAGTATTGGGATTTTTAGAAGATGAATATAAAGTAAAAGTATATATTGATAGCAAAGATTCTTCTATGCCGATAACAACGTCAGCAGAAACAGCGATTAATCTTAAGGATAGAATTCGGAAATGTGATAGATTTATTCTCCTTGCAACAAATGGTGCGATTGAATCAAAATGGTGTAATTGGGAATTAGGATTTGGAGATGCAAATAAATATCCAGATAAGATTGCAATTTTTCCATTGAAGCCAAAAGGGACATACGATTTTCAGTACAAAGGAAACGAGTATATGCGAATATACCCATACATTGAATTTTCTGACGGAACTGAAAAATATAGTAATGGGCAACAAATTACAAGGGGATACTATGTGGTTACGCCTAAAGATGGAAAAAATATATACTGTTCTTTGAAACAGTGGCTGTCTAAAGGTAGTATTTATTAAGGAGGATTTGATATGGCACGTAGAGTCTTTTTCAGTTTTCATTATGATAATGACATCAATAGATCTATGACGGTTAGAAATAGCTGGGTTACACAAGGTAAAGAAGCTGCTGGATTTGTTGATAAAGCTGAATTTGAAAAAATAAAGCGTACAGGAAAAACAGCAGTTCATAACTGGATTGACAGCCAGCTGAATGGTACATCTGTAACTGTGGTTTTGATTGGAAGTGACACTTTGAACCGTCCGTTTGTACAGTATGAAATATGTGAAAGCCTAAAAAGAGGCAACGGCGTTATAGGCGTTTATATTCATAACATCAAAGATATGATCACACAAAAAGGCTCCGTGAAAGGAAATTCACATACGGTTATAGGATATTATTCAGATGGGTCTCCTGCATACTTTGATAACGTATGTGATGGACTATATGACTATATCGAGCAAGATGGTTATAACAATCTTGGAAGTTGGATTGAAACAGCTGCAAAAGCACATAATAAATAACACAGGAGGTTGTTATGGCAGTTACAAAGGAAGAATTTATACGAGAGTATACCAAAGCTATTCGGGAAGGTAATGCTGCTATATTTGCTGGAGCTGGATTATCAAGACCATCAGGGTTTGTTGATTGGAAAGGTCTGCTCAAACCACTTGCAGATAGCATTAATCTTGATGTTAACAAAGAACATGACTTATTGTCTGTAGCTCAGTATTATCGAAATCAAAGAGGTACTCGTACAAGTATAAATCAATCTATCATGAATGCTTTTTCTAAGAATGTCACTATTAACGAAAATGTGCGGATTGTTGCACGTCTTCCCATATTCACATACTGGACCACAAATTATGATGAGATAGTTGAAAATGGAATAAGAGCAGCAAATCGCAATCCAGATGTTAAATCAGAATCTGAGCAGCTTTCAGTAATCAAACCAGATCGAGATGCAATCGTTTATAAAATGCATGGAGATGTAAATAATCCGGCCAAAGCCGTTTTGACCAAAGAAGACTATGAACTCTACGAAAATCATCGACCTTTATTTAGAACAGCTTTACAAGGAGATTTGGTATCAAAAGTCTTTTTGTTTATTGGCTTTAGTTTTGAAGACCCAAATATTGATTACATTCTCAGTCAAATTCGTTCGTTGTTGGGAGAAAATATTTCTACACACTACTGTTTTTTCAAAAGAGTCCAACAATCAGATTATAATGATCCGGAAGAGTATGGATATAATAAAGCTAGACAGGATTTACAGGAAGAAAATCTTCGGAATTATGGCATTCAAACTGTTTTTGTCGATGAATATGATGAAATAACCGACATTCTTCGTGACCTTGAAAAAAACTATAAGATGAAGAAGGTGTTTATTTCTGGAAGCGCTGATGAATTTTCCGATCTGTGGAGTAAAGAAAATGCTGAAGAATTAGCAGGGAAACTTGCGGGTGTATTAGTACGCAATGATTGTCGTATCACTTCTGGGTTTGGACTTGGAATCGGCTCGGCTGTTATTAATGGAGCATTGGACGTGATATACGCTGAGAAATATAGACACATTGATGAACATCTGTGCCTTCGCCCATTTCCTCAAAACATTAGTGATCCGACAAAACGAGCTGAAAAGTGGAAAAAGTATAGAGAAGAAATGTTAACGGAAACAGGAGTATCCATCTTTATGTTTGGAAACAAAAAAGATGCAAAAACTGGAAACATAATTGAAGCTGATGGATGTATGCAAGAATTTGAAATAGCAAAATCAAAAGGCAATATAATTATTCCTATTGGCACTACAGGGTTCGTAGCTAAAGCAATTTTAGATAATGTAAAAAGGAATATAGCTAACTATGCCTATTTATCAGATTATATCGATGTATTAGAAAAAGAAACTAATATTGACCGAATAATTCAATGCGTGGTAAAGATAATAACGAGTAAACTATATTAAGGAGTGAGTCTGATGGGCAGAAAGATATTTGTCTCTTACAAGTATAAAGACAATGACGTGGAAGAATTGTCAGGAGTTACCCAGCCAACTTGGCCATGTGACTATGTGAACTATATCAAAGACAATATTTTGAATGATGATGACATCTATAAGGGAGAGAATAGTGATGAGGATATTTCTTCTTGGAAAGAAGAGGATATATGGGAGCATCTAAAAGATAAGATTTATGATAGTACGATTACGATAGTTCTAATTTCGATTAATATGAAAGAGCCAGGGAAATGGCAGAGATCGCAGTGGATCCCTTGGGAAATATCATATTCTCTCAGAGAAACTACCAGAAACGACAGAACAAGCCATAATAATGCTATACTTGCAGTGATCCTACCTAATAAAAAAGGTTCATATGATTATTACGACAAAGATGACTTGTTTCCGATATTAAAAGATAATATAGACAACGGCTATATCTATGTCGTTACATGGGAGGATTTCAAAAAGTATCCTAACGCAGATATTAAACAAGCATTTGACTATAGAGATCAAACATCGTCATACAAAATAAAAAAATCACTTTAATACAATTAACTACTTGACAGTTCCTCCAATCTGCGCTATAATACCGAACAAGGAGCAAGCCACCAGGCACACATTGCCTCCACAAGTTGCACAGCTCATTATCAAACGTGCTAACAAAATGATAACGGAGCATCAGCAGCCAAGTACAATACAGAACAAAATGTATAATTGAGATACCACGGCTCAAATCTACTAAACAAAATTGTTTAATTTGGAGGGTGATTTGAGGAGTGGGAATAATATCAAGTGTTATTGTGCAACACCTATTATCCTATAATGTGTAAATTTTAGTATCCTTAAGCGACCTTGAAGAGCAATCTTTTAGGTCGCTTTTTCTATGCCAAAAAGTCCAATGTTTATCGGTTTTTTGGCAATAAAACTCCAGTTTTATTCGGAGTTTAAAAAATACAGACAGTGGATAACAAAAATTACCCCAAAGAGAGTAGAAGGACTTGTACAATGACAGACTTTGTTATTGTGCAACACCCATTATCCTGTAATGTGTAAAATTCAAGCAGTTGCAGGAGGCTTTGCTGTACAAATATTTATATTTTGATACCTAAACCGTAGGTGACTTAAAAAACGCCGCTAATTTCTGCGCCGTTTTTATCATATACTGAACCTCCAATATGTACAGCGTCTTTTGCAAGACCTGCATATCCACGCATAATGACAGATACGCTGTTAAAGAAAAAAATCTGTGAGTAAATTTTGTCTGTTAATGCTGACAGATTTATGATACAATAGTGCTGTTAGTTTGAATTGAAAAGTGGGTAGAAATATAAAAAATGGGGAAACTGAATTTTACAAAAGCACTTAAAAACGCATTACCGTATGTATTAACGATTATACTTGTCGGTATAATGACTTTTGTTGCGGAAATATTGGATGAGGGGGAGATAATCTTTCCTGAAATAACAGCACTTGCAATTGGTTATATGGTTACACAAAAGCAAGGTTGGAAAGTCAATGACAGCCGAATGATTGCGTTAATTGCGATTTGCGCTGTTGCGGGTGTGATGACAGTCCGATACATAAAAGTCGGGCTTTATCTTGAAATATTGATTGCATTTGTATTTGCACAAATTCTCTTTATGTTTTCGGGAACAACATTTGCACCGATGATTTCGGCAATTGTGTTGCCCGTTATGATGCAGACCGAGAGCTTTATATACCCGATTGCCGCATTTTTGCTGACAATTGCGGTTGTATTATTCCGCAGATTTCTTTTGAAAGTTAAAATAAGAGATAAAGAGGATTTTCAGTCAGTAAACCTGCATGCAAAGAGCGATGTGATTGACACAGCCGTAAGAACAATCTGCGTTGCCGTTGTGGGATTTTTCGCAATTTGGTTGGGCTTTAAATTTGCAATTGCACCCCCGTTGCTTGTGGCGTTTACGGAATTTTCCCGTCCGAAAAATAAGGCTCGCAACAAGCCGGTAAAGACGGTTTTGGTGATAACAGTCTGTGCATTTGTCGGAGCGGTTTCAAGATATGTGCTGAATATGACTCTCGGATTGCCGTTGACAGTTGCCGCATTGACAGCCACGGCGATAATGCTTGTAATTGTTTACTGCACAAAAATGTATATTCCGCCTGCCGGAGCATTGACAATTTTGAGTATGATTATTCCGAGTGAAAGCGTACTTTTGTACCCGTTGCAGATACTTGTCGGAACTGCGGTAATAATGCTGATTTCACGGCTTTTGTTTATGAAACGGCAAAATTAAAAAAATCTTAATTTAGTTATATTATTCTATAGAGGAAATTAAATGGATATATTTATTACAATTTTAGTTACATTTTTTGCAGGAATGGGCGCAGGTCTCGGAACAGGTTTTGCAGGAATGAGTGCGGCGGCTGTAATAAGTCCGATGCTCATAACTTTTCTTAATATGGATCCGTATATGGCAGTCGGAATCGCACTTTCGTCCGATGTTTTGGCGAGTGCAGTTTCAGCTTATACATACCATAAAAATAAAAATCTCGATGTCAGAAACGGTTTGATTATGATGGCGAGTGTGCTTGCGTTTACGATTGTCGGCAGTTATGTTGCAAGCATTGTTCCATCAGCTACAATGGGCGGATTTTCCGTGTTTATGACATTTTTGCTCGGCATAAAATTTATCATCCGTCCCGTTATGACAACTAAAGAAGCTATGCTCGGTGTGTCGGCAAAAAAGAGGGCAATTCAGTCTGTAATCTGCGGAATGTTAATCGGCTTTATCTGCGGATTTATAGGTGCGGGCGGAGGAATGATGATGCTTTTGATTTTGACGACCGTGCTGAATTATGAATTGAAAACCGCTGTCGGCACAAGCGTATTCATTATGACATTCACCGCCCTTACAGGTGCTGCTTCGCACTTTATGATTGGTGGCACTCCCGATTGGTTTGTGTTCATTCTCTGCATAGCGTTCACCCTTATATGGGCGAGAATTGCCGCCGTCTTTGCAAACAAAGCTAAGCCCAAAACCCTGAACCGTGCAACAGGCATTGTCCTCGTGGTGTTAGGTGTTGTTATTATGGGATTTAAGCTTTTAGCAAAATAAAAATTGACAGTTTAAAATTTTAAATTCAGGTCGGGCAATAGATTTGTAAAATGCAAAAATTTCTGTTGCCCGATTTTTCAACGGTTATGTTGGGGCTAATCGAGTAGGGCGAAACAAGTGCTTGCTTTGAACAATATTCAGGGGGAAAGTATGCTTTTTTAACAATTGCATTATTATTTCACAAAAAAACAAAGGAGCTGCGAAGAACGAAGTCTTAAACTTCATTTCTTCACAGCTCCTTAAATTTTCGTGTCAGATGTGCTGTACTCAGCTTATTCCCATAAGCTCCATAACTTCAATAAGTTGTTTTCCAGCATTATCGGAGATCACAACCTTGCTATCTGTTATGACACGACCGACCGATTTGCCTTTATGAATAAATCCTGAAACCATTTTGTCCATCCGATGACTGCCGACAAGGAGTCGGAAGGCATATCTTCAAAGAGCTTTTCAAAATCCTTCATCGCTCTGCCCTTTCCGACCCATAAGATATCTCCCTGCTCCAAATCCATCACGCAGGTTGCGTAACTCAGTTAGTGGGCAGACTACTTTTAAAACTATAGCTTTTGAGTAGGGGTGCAAAATGAATCTTTAGTTATTATAATTCATTAACAGAATTATAATCTTCCGACTTAATCTATCATTTGTGGAGTTATAATTATAATTTATTGTAGCATGCAATCGTTTGATAACGATAATAATTATAAACTTTTAGGTTTTGCACATGAGTTGCGAACTTTTATTGGACACGGCAGATAGACACGCATAGGAGAAAAATAATCAGTGCTTTTAGATTTCATCATATTCAAAATAAATCTAATGCCGTAAATACCCATTGCATATACAGGTGCGTTTACCGTAGTAAGCGGAGGGTTTGTATATCCCGAAAGCTCCGTGTTATCAAATCCCATAACAGAAATATCCTCAGGAATTTTGTAACCGTTTTCTTGCAGAGCTCTCATTGCACCGATTGCAATATGATCACTTGCCGCAAAAATAGCTGTGGGGAGATTCCCTTTGCTGATCATTTCTGACATCATTTTATAACCGGATGATGTTAAAAATTTGTCCTGCATAATAAACCCATCATATTTAATGTTTAGTTCATCGCAAATGTCTGTGAAAGTGTTGAGTCGTTTATCAGGAAATATCGTTCCGTCCTCAAGCTGTTCAATGCCTCCGATAAAGCCAACTGTTCTATGACCTAAATCATATAGATATTTAATTGCATCGGACACTGCCTGACGAAAGTCAAGTGATACGGATGTGATTTCAATATTCTCAACGGTCATATCAAGAAAAACAATTTTATTATTCAAAGAATGCAGTAATTTTATTTCTTGTTTACTAAACTTTCCAAGGCAGATTATGCCATCAACATCACAGAGTACATTCTGATAGTCATTGTCTGTTTTAAAGGTTCGTACAATGCTTATATTATTTTTTGAACAGTAGTCCTCAATGCCTTGCCTCATTAAAAAGTAATAGTTATCTTCAATTTCCTGTTTGGAAGAGAACCATTGCAGAATACCTATTCGGCATTTTGGCGTTGAAACTACTCTTTTTTTCTTAACATAATTCAGTTCTTTAGCTGCTGCAAATATTTTTTGCTTCGTTTCAAGTGAGGTGCTGAGGGTAGTGTCATTATTAAGCACTCTTGAAACAGTAGCTACTGATACATTTGCCTTTTTGGCAACATCCCTGATTGTAGCCAATTGAATCACCTCACTACCATTATAGTGAAATATTACTAAAAAATCAAGTTGTGTTTAGTGAAAAACAGAGAAAGCAAAAATGTTTACCAAAAACTATTGACAGTTTACGAAACAAAACATATAATTTAGTTAACACAAAAACAAAAGAAACATTATTGTTCAATAATGACGAAATCTTTTGTGCAGGTTGTCACGGCGTTTCATTTAAAATTAAAAGGAGGAAAAATTATGAAACAGACATCATCACAACCAAGACTTGATGGCAAAATCCCAGGTAGAATCAAATACACCTTTGCTTTAGGTGCCCTCGGCAAAGATATGATTTATGGTATGATTGCCACATTTTCAATGATTTATTTCACAGACATCATCAAGGTCAACCCGGTATTTATCGGTGTAATGTTCTTTGTTGCAAAGTTATGGGATGCTTTTAATGATTTGTTTATGGGTATGATTGTTGATAACACACGCAGCAGATGGGGTAAATTTATTCCATGGCTTGTAATAGGTACGCTGGTTAATTCAATTGTATTTGTTGTTTTATTCACAGACTTCCACCTCGATGGCGTTGGACTTTGCGTATTTGCAACAGCAGCTTACATACTCTGGGGTATGACTTACACAATTATGGATATTCCTTATTGGTCAATTATTCCTAACCTCACTTCAAATCCTGAGGAGAGAGAAAAAGTTTCGGTACTTCCGAGAATCTTTGCAAGTATCGGTCAGTCACTTGTTATTGCAGGCTTTGGTGTTCAGATTATTGAGGCTCTCGGCGGCGGCACAACAAATCAGGCAGGTTATCACAGATTTGCAATCATAATTGCAATTGTATTTATTCTTACAATCGGTATTACAGTAATCAATCTTCCTAAAAAGAGAGATGATTCAGTACCGGAAAAGAAAGTTAAATTCAGAGATATTTTCTCAATCATCGGCAAAAACGATCAGCTCCGTTGGGCTGTAACCCTCATCTTCCTTTACAATATCGGTATCCAGTGCATTATGGGTGTTGCTACATATTATTTCAAATATGTTTGCGGTAACGCAGGAATGATGTCATCATTTATGATCAGCGCATCAATCGCAGAGGTTGTAGGTCTTATCGTATTTCCAAAAGTTGCAAAATTTCTCTCAAGAAAAACTTCGTTTCTTCTTGCATGTCTTTTACCGGCATTTGGTCTTGTAATGCTTTTGCTCGTAGGTATTTTCGCTCCGCACAATGTAGTGCTCACTTCAATCTCAGGTGTTATTGTAAAACTTGGTACAGGTCTTGAGCTTGGTTGTGCAACAGTATTCCTTGCAGATGTTGTTGATTACGGCGAATTTAAGCTTGGTACAAGAAATGAAGGCGTTGTATTCTCACTCCAGACACTTATTGTAAAATTTACAGCAGCTCTTACAGCACTCGGTATCGGTGCGGCACTTGGCAGCACACAGTATATTCCGGGTCAGGAACAGTCATTTGCAACAGTAGCATCAATCAGTACACTTATGTGTATTGTTCCTGCAGTTTGTATGCTTATTGCTTATGTTGTTTACAGAAAGAAATATAAGCTCAATGACGGTATGATGAAGAAGGTTATCAACACAATCAGTGCAAGAAGAGAAGGCAAGATTGATATGACACAACAGCTTGATGAAAGCGGCAATACAGAGCCTTCTGTATTCCTTCCTACAGTTACGGAAAAGGCAGGTAAATAAAATGATTGATACTAAAACAGCAATTGAAAAAATTACAAACGGCGAATTTGATAATCTTTTCACTGATATATATATAGATTCATCAATGATTGATTATCAGAAAAAAAGATATGTTCATGCAATTGAACAGTATGAAACAATTTTTTGCCCTGATAAAGTAGCAATATTCAGTGCTCCCGGCAGAAGTGAGGTTTGCGGTAATCATACAGATCACCAGCATGGAATGGTGCTTGCAACATCAATTAATCTTGATACTATTGCTGTGTCAGCCAAGAATAACAATGATGTTGTAAGATTTGTTTCTGACGGTTATGATATGATTACTCTCAATATAAATGACCTCGAAGTAAATAATGATGAGGCAGGCACAACAGTCAGCCTCATCAGAGGTGTTCTTCGCGGACTTAAGGATCATGGATACAAAATCGGCGGATTCAATGCTTATGCAACAAGTGATGTGCTTGTCGGCGCAGGACTTTCATCGTCAGCAGCTTTTGAAGTAGTTGTCGGAACTATTATTTCAGGTTTATATAATGATATGAAAATAAATTCAGTTGAGATTGCTCAGATTTCTCAGTATGCTGAAAATGTATTTTTCAAAAAACCGTGCGGACTTATGGATCAAATGGCTTGTTCAGTCGGAGGAATGGTTAACATTGACTTTAAAGATCCGACAAAGCCAATTGTTAAGAAAGTACCTACCGAATTTGAAAAATATGATTACAGTCTTTGTATTGTTGACACAAAGGGCGATCATGTTGATCTTACAGATGATTATGCTATGATTCCCTCGGAAATGAAAAAGGTTGCAAATTTTCTCGGAGAAGATTATCTGAGAGATTGTGATTCAAACGAATTTTATATTCGCCTTGACGAAATTCGTGAGGCTGTTGGCGACAGACCGGTACTTCGTGCAATTCATTTCTTTAATGAGGAGCATAATGTTAAAAATGCCGTTTCGTCACTTGAAAACGGTAAGTTTGTTGAATTCCTTGACGCAATCAGAAAATCCGGTAATTCATCGTTTAAGTATCTTCAGAATGTATATACAACAAGAGATATTCAACATCAGAACATCTCGGTAGCCCTTGCACTCAGCGAAAGCCTTCTTCGCAATTACGGCGTGTGCCGTGTTCACGGCGGTGGATTTGCAGGTACAATTCAGGCGTTTGTCAAAAATGATTTTGTAAGTAATTACAAAGAATTTATAAATAAAATTTTCGGAGAAAACTCATGCCATGTTCTCAAAGTGAGAAAATACGGCGGAATAAAAGTAATGTAATTATGTAGGTTTTGTTTTTATTAAGGAGGACAAAATGAAAATTCTTGTTTTAGGCGGTGCCGGATATATCGGTTCGCATACAGTTTACAGACTTATTGAAAGCGGTAATGAGGTTGTTGTATTCGATAACCTTGAAACAGGTCATATCGAGGCGGTTCATCCCAAAGCAAAATTTTATAAAGGTGATCTCAGAAACAGAAGTGAAATTGACAGCGTTTTTGATAAAGAAAAAGGTATTGACGCTGTAATTCATTTTGCAGCCAATTCACTTGTCGGTGAAAGTATGACTAACCCTCTCAAATATTATGATAATAACCTCAACGGCACAAAGGTTTTGCTTCAGTCAATGGTTGCTCACGGAATTGATAAGATCGTATTTTCATCAACAGCGGCAACATACGGTGAGCCTGAGAGAACTCCTATTCTTGAAACCGATCCGACAAATCCGACAAACTGCTACGGAGAAACAAAAAAATCCATGGAGAGAATGTTCTATTGGGTTGAAAAAGCACATGGTTTAAGATATGTTTCTCTCAGATATTTCAATGCATGCGGAGCACATATCAGCGGAAAAATCGGTGAGGCACATAATCCTGAAACCCACCTTATTCCGATTATTCTTCAAGCGGCACAGGGTACCCGTGACCACATAAGTATTTTTGGTACTGATTATCCCACATCTGACGGAACTTGTATTCGTGATTATATCCATGTCACTGACCTTGCACAGGCTCATATTCTTGCAGTTGAATATCTTATGAAGGGCGGTAAAAGCGATATATTCAATCTTGGCAACGGTGTAGGCTTTTCTGTTCGTGAGGTCATTGAAAAAGCAAAAGAGGTTACACAGAAAGATATTAAGGTTGTTGATGAAAGCAGACGAAGCGGCGATCCTGCTGTATTGATTGCATCAAGCGATAAGGCGAAAACTGTACTTGGCTGGAAACCTGAGTATGATGATCTGGGAACAATTATTAAAACAGCGTGGAAATGGCATTCAACACATCCCAACGGCTATAGTAAGTGAGGCGGTATTTATGAAGAACAGCGTTTACGGCTTAATATTAAGACTTGTTTCATACGGAATCAATACAGGGCTTATTGAAAAAGAGGATATAATCTACACGCAAAATAGGCTTTTGTCGTTGTTCCATATGGATGAACCCGATGACAGTTGTACTTGCCTTACAGCAGATAACGAGGATACTCTTGAAGAAATTTTGTCGGGACTTCTTGATTATGCATACGAAAAAAGAATCATTCCCGAAAATACAGTAACATATCGCGACTTATTTGATGTGAAGCTTATGGCTTCACTTGTTAAGCGACCGTCAGAAGTAATAAGAGAATTTTGGCAGAATTACAGCTTTTCTCCTAAACTTGCAACCGATAGCTACTATAAATTCAGCTGCGATACCGATTATATAAGAAGATATCGTATTAAGAAAGACTTAAAGTGGAAAACATCAACCGAATACGGTGATATTGATATCACGGTAAATCTTTCAAAGCCTGAAAAGGATCCGAAAGCTATTGCAGCGGCAAAACTTCAAAAACAGTCGGGCTATCCGAAATGTTTGCTTTGTAAGGAAAATGAAGGATATGCCGGAAGAGTAAATCATCCTGCAAGAGATAATCACAGAATTATTCCGCTCACCATTGACGGAGATAACTGGTTTATGCAATATTCTCCGTATGTTTATTACAATGAACATTGTATTGTATTTAACGGTGAGCATACCCCAATGGTAATCAATGATTCCACATTCAGAAAACTGTTTGATTTTATTTCACAGTTTCCGCATTATATAATAGGTTCAAATGCCGATTTGCCGATTGTAGGCGGTTCAATACTTACACATGAACATTTTCAGGGTGGCAGATACAGCTTTGCACTTAATAGGGCAGAGGTTGAAAGAAAGTTTATTGTTAACGGCTTTGATGATGTGGAGTGCGGAATTGTAAAGTGGCCTATGTCAGTTGTAAGATTGACAGGTAAAAACAAGGACAGTATTATTTCATTGTCTTCTCATATTCTAAAGAGTTGGAGAGCGTACACGGACGCAGATGTTGGCATTTTTGCCGAAACAGACGGTGAAATTCACAACACTATTACTCCGATTGCTTTTACAAAGGATGGAAAATTTGTTATTGACCTCGTTCTCAGAAATAATATTACAAGTGAAGAGCATCCTCTGGGAGTATTTCATCCTCATGCGAATTTGCATCATATTAAAAAAGAAAATATCGGCCTTATTGAAGTTATGGGACTTGCAGTATTGCCCTCAAGGCTTAAAGATGAAATGGCTATTTTAAAGGATGCTATTCTTAATCACAAGGATGTAAGTGAAATTCCGAAAATCAGCAAACATTCCGAGTGGGTAAATGAATTTGTTTCGCAGTATGATGAAATCAATGAAAATAATATTGATTCAATAATTCAAAATGAGATAGGAAAGGTGTTTCTTAATGTTCTTTTGGATGCAGGTGTATTCAAAAGAACTCCTGAAGGACAAAAGGCTTTTGATAAATTTATAAAGACGCTGTAGTAAAGGAAGTGCTAAAATGTCAAAGGTAAGGGTAGTTAATTTTGAACCTACATCCAAAGGTGAAACCACTCATCTTTATACAATAGAAAATAACAGCGGCGCAAGCGTGACATTATGTGATTTAGGCGCAAGTGTCGTTTCGATAAAAGTTCCCGACAAAAACGGTAGTATTAGAGATGTAGTTCTCGGCTATGAGCACATTGACGGTTATGAATTTGACGGAACATACTTCGGCGCTACTGTCGGAAGATGCTGCGGACGAATTGCATACGGCAAGTTTACTCTTAACGGAGAAGATTATCAGCTCTCTGTAAACAATGGGAGTAACCATCTACACGGGGGATTTAACAGCTTTAGCCGCAAAGTGTGGCTTGCGGTAGTTGATGATAAAGTTCCAAATACAGTTCTATTTATGCTTGATAGTCCCGACGGTGATGAGGGCTATCCCGGAAATATGAAGGTCTTTGTACGCTACACCTTTGATGATGAAAATGTACTTACGATAAAATGGTCGGCAGTTTCCGACAAAGACACAATATGTAATCTGACCAATCATTCATATTTCAATCTTAACGGACATAAAAGCGGTAAAGTTACAGAAAATCACAGACTAAAAATAAATGCAAATTCCTTCATACCGATAAATTCAAACCTTAATCCGACAGGGGAGATAACTCCCGTTAAGAATACTCCGTTTGATTTTACCGAACCCAAGTTAATTGGAAATGGTATTGACAGAAAAAACGAGCAGATTTGTTTTGCAAACGGTATTGATCATATGTTTGTGCTGAATCATTCTGATGAGGAATTTGTGCTTGCAGCCGAAGCTGAGGGCATTGATAGCGGAATTACATTAAAATGCTATACTTCTCAGAAAGGTGTTCATGTATATACAGCAAATTATGTCGATATTTTGTCCAATATGGGAAAGGATTCAGCAACATACGGAGAAAATTCAGCGTTTTGTCTTGAAACCCAAGGCTATCCCGATGCTGTAAATCACAAGACTTTTCCTACGACAATATTAAAAGCAAACGAAAACTATACACAAACTACGAAATATATTTTTGGTATAAACAAATAAAATAAGCTAATTTCTAACTCCTTTTAAAAATAAAATCTCTCTAAAATCAAGGACCGCCTATTTTCTTGGGTGGTCCTTGATTTTTAATCTATGAGGATGTTTCATATTTTACAGTATTACACCGTCTTAAAAATATTCTGTTTTAGCGGTTATGTGCAATTCTGCTTGAAAATCACCCTGTTCTGTTTGCACCGTAAAGCCGGGATATTCCTCTTGTACGGCTGTTTTTACAAACTGCATTTTTCATTACCGTATATTTCTTAGCACTGTTTTTGCTTTTATATTAAAATACGCTTAGGATAGATTTCTTTACCCTCCGTATCAAATTCATAATTTTCATTACCCCAACTTTTTAAAAAATAATCACTTTTCCCTAGCAAAGATACAGAGATAACGGCGGTAATAACTTGCTGACTTATAAAATTGATAGTAACTTCTTAAATGATCGACTGTTTAAGAGTGTATTGAAAAACATTTTAATATTTGTTAGAATTAAAATGGTGGTGAGGATATGTTAAAGATTGCGGTAGTAGATGATGAAATTGTATTTGTTGAAAGTCTGATTAACAAAATAACAGCGGTATGTGAAAAGCTTAATTTTGAATTTAAAATTGACAAATACTCAAACGGATTTGATATACTTGAAAATTACAGCAAGTATCATCTGATTTTTCTTGATATTGAAATGCCGTCAATTGACGGTATTGCTACAGCCATGCGGATCAACGAATTGAAAGGTTCAGCTGAAATACCTTTTATTGTTTATGTCACAAGTCACGATGAGCTTGTGTTTGATGCTTTAAAAAGTTTTCCTTATTCATTTATAAGAAAAAGTAAAATTGAATCTGATTTGTACGAATGTATTAATCGTATAAATAACTCTTTTGAAGAATTACATAAAACTATAGTATTGCATACCGAAAGAAAAGATATTCCGATTGTTATTGGTGATATTATTTATCTTGAAAAAATTAAAAATTATGTTGTGTATCATACTAAAAATCAAGAATATAAGGTCAGAAGTGATATGAATACAGAATTTAAAAATATCGCAGAATATGGCTTTATAAGACCGCATATTGGTTATGCTGTAAACAATAAGTATGTTGAATATATTTCTGCGGATTGTATTTTATTGCAAAATGATATTAACATTCCTCTCAATAAAAAATACAGAGATGATTTAAAGAAAAAATATTTCAAATGGTTGGGGGATATAAATGTTTAATTATGGTTTTGAGTTATTTGTAAATTTATTTCAAGGTGTAATGTTTACTGTATTTTGTTATAAATTCTTAACCCCATCACGCAATAAGATTTGTGAGGGAATAGCTTTTTGTGTTGCATCATTATTGATGTTTTTGTCAATTACACAGATAAACAGGTTGTATGTATCTTTTGCGTATATTGAAACGGTTGTATTTTTTGCAATTATGATTCCCTATTGCGTTTTGTTTTTTAAAGACAGAATTTTTGTTAAAATTCTCACACCAGTTATTTTGAATGTGATTTATTCAGTATTATCATTTGGAATTAATTATATCTTTTCTGCGATTATCAGTTGTGACTATAATTATCTTATGACAGAGAGTTCCCAATATCGTTATATGTATGTGTTAATGTCAAATCTGATTTTTGTAATTGTTTTATTTATAATTTATAATCTTTTCAAAAATTCGTTAAGCCATATTCACAAACAAGAAATATTGATTACTCTTGTAATTCCTTTGTTGAGCATTGCTGTAGGCTTGCTGACATTTTTGGTATCTTCAAACGCTGATATGTCTGATTTTGACCGTATTGTATTAGGAGCGGTTTCAATAATAATCCTTTCATTTACATTTATAAATTTTTATCTTATTAAAAGTCTTTCAAAAAATTATTCTTTGGAAAATGAAAATATTTTGCTTAATAAAGAAAAAGAGCTGTATAATGTTCAAATGACAAGTTCAGAAAAATATATGAAAAATCTTACTGATGTTAAGCATAACATTCAAAATCAATTGTTGTGCATCGAAAATTTGATTGATGGGCAAAGGTATGATGAAGCTAAAAAAATGTGCAATAATGTAAATAATAATATTTCTGCTAGTGTCCATTTTTGTAAAACAGGTTATGTTTATTTGGATGCTATATTAAATGTTGTATATGAAAAAGCAATTGAAAATAATATTGATTTCAGCGTAGATTGTAAAGATAATTTAAGTTTTGTGGCAGGTGATGATTTAGCTGTTCTAATAGGTAATCTTGCAGATAATGCTGTTGAGGCACTTGCAAAAGAGCAAAATAAAAAATTAAAGATAAGCATATTTCAAAACGGGTCGTACGGAGTTTTAAATGTGCAGAATTATTGCTCTTCTTCAGTTTTGCAGACTAATCCAACTTTGTACACAAGTAAAGAAGATAAGAAAAATCACGGCAGAGGAATTTCTATAGTAAAAAGTATTGCCGAGAAGTATGGGGGAGATGTAGTTATTTCGGATAAGAATAATGAATTTACAGTTACGGTAATTTTAGATGACAGTTATGCTTTAACAAGTGTGAAAGAAACTGCAAAAATACAGTAAGAGCAAATGATTGTGATTGGTTGGTAAAAAGAGTATGCTGGATATTATTATTGAAATAGTGACTGATTTATTTCAGCCGCTGATGTTTTGTGGATTTTTATATCTATTTATGGAGAAACCCGATAACAGAAAAAGAAATGTAATTTGCTTTTTACTGTTCAGTACAGTAATGTTTGGCATTTTGTTGTATTCATCTCTTGTAGAATACTATATGATAATAAATGATTTAATGTTTTTGGCAGTACTGGAAATTTACTCCCTGTTATGTTTGCGTGGCAATATTTTTAGCAGAATATTTATGCCTTTGATTGCCTTTTTGATTAACACAGTGATAAGTTTTGCTTTCAGTTATTTTGTAAGCTTTTTTACAGGATATACACACTACGAATTGGTAACTGAACCTACGATTTACAGATATACTTGTATAGTGGTTATCAATTTGACTGATGTATTAGTTTTTTCAATGCTTGTAAAATTTAGAAATCATAAAGTCAATTTAAGAAAAATAACAGATGTTATAGCTTTTATTATCCTTCCTGTTATAGTTTTGTTAATCGTTTACTGCACTTTTTACATTATGGTAATCACGAAATATGAGGCTAATATAATGGTGTATCTTTCTGTAATATGCCTGTGTATGATTACTGTTACTGCAATAGTATGGTATGCGGTATCAAGAATAAGCAGGGAAAATGAAGCAAGTACAAAACTTTTGCTTATGGAACAGCAAATCGATCTTTATGAACATAACATTTTACAAAGCAATGTGCAAATTGAAAAAATTTCAAGGATAAAACATGATATGAAGAACAATCTCTTGTGTATTGATAATCTTATTTCAAACACTCAATTAGATGAAGCACATAAAATATGCCAAAATTTGACCGATAAATATTCTTCAATCGGTTCTGTAGTAAATACTGAAAATTACTTATTAAATGCCGTTTTGAATGTTGAAATTGAAAAAGCAAGGAGTAATGGAATGTCGGTCAAATTAAACATTGCAAATGATTTGAAAATGTTTAGTAACGGTTCAGATATGATTTCGGTAATAGGAAATATTTTTGATAACGCTATTTCGTATTTGTCTGAAAATAAAATTGAGAATAAAGAAATTATTTTCAGTACAGAGCATAAAGGCGATTATTCTGTTATTAAATGCAAAAATAAAATTATTGATTCTGTATTGTCTGAAAATCCTTTGTTGCATACTGATAAGGCAGATAAGAAAAATCACGGCAAGGGAATTTCTATAGTAAAAAGTATTGCCCAAAAGTATGGGGGAGATGTAGTTATTTCGGAAAAGAATAACGAATTTATAGTTTCGGTAATTTTAGACAACCGAATTTTTACCTAAAAACCCACTGTTTTTACCTGATTAAAATCAAATATTCTAAAAAATGCTATCCTTTTTCTTGGCATAACGCCTTAAAGAAAGGATAGCATTTTTTATGTCAGCTGATTGTGAAAGATCAAAAATTAAGGAGAGTTGAATTTTGAAAAAGGGTAGAAATTTGCGTAGCGTTAATACTGACGGAGGGGTGAATTTGCAATTCAAACTTTTGTCGGCAATCGGAATTATCATTATAGTTTCCGGACATTGTTATCATGGCGGAATGGAACTTGCTTATAACTGGTTTCCGCCGTATTCGTATAATTTGGCACTGTTTGTATTTATATCGGGATATTTTTACAAAACCGATTATGAAGAAAATGTCGGAAAATACATATGGAAACGAACAAAGCGGCTTCTTATTCCTGCGTATCTGTGGAATATATTTTACGGTGGTATGGTTGCATTTCTCGGTTTGTTTGGATTTACTATAGGTGCAAAGCCTGATTTATACAATCTTTTTGTTATGCCGTTTGTTGACGGTGAGGCTTTTCAATATAACCTCGGTTCATGGTTTGTGTACCCGCTGTTTTTGGTTTGCATAATAAATGTGCTGTTCAGAAAATTTTTGAAACTGATTCATCTTGACAATGAATTTATAGTTTTGATAGTGTATCTCGCAATCGGAATGATAGGAATTAACACTGCAATAGGAAATCCGACTGCAATTAACGGTATAGTGAAACTTCTTGTCAGAACAATGTTTTTCCTGCCGTGTTATGAATTCGGTCGCTTTTATAAAGCTGTGCTTGAAAAGAAAGACACTCTCAATAATGTTGCGTACTTTGCAATTATATTTGCTGTACAGCTGATACTTTTAACTTTTTGCAAAGATTTGGAGTACACTCCATCGTCATTTACTAAATTTAACAACGGTTTTATAATTCCGTATATCTCGTCAATCACAGCAATTGCATTTTGGCTGAGAGTTTCAAGATTGCTTGTACCTGCCATAGGAAACAGCAAGCTCGTAAGGCTTATAGCTGACAACACATACGGAATTATGGTAAATCAGCTTGTAGGTTTTATGTGCCTAAAATTTGTATTCTACGGATTAAGCCGCATTACTTCAGGCTCATTGTTTGGTGACTTTAATGTTGCATCATTTAAATCAAGCATATGGTACTACTATCTTCCAAACGGTTTGCAACAGTGTGCTTTTGTATATCTTATATTTGGTCTGTTTGTACCGATATTAATTAGCATTATTTTAAATAAAATCTGTCATATTGCACACAGTTCTATTTTTAAAAAAGTATAGTTATTTTGAGAATAACGGGGATGCAGATTAATGAGAAAATAATTTCAATATTTCTATTAAATTGTAAATTCATAATGAAATACAGATACAAAACTCTTCCATAGGTAAGCCCACCCATAAGTCACTGAAATTGTACCAAAACAATAGATATTATGTTGTATTTGCTTTTTGTTTGTGATACAATTTAAAGCGAAAATAGCAACAGCCTTAATGATGTAGCAAGAATGATCGACCTTTCGGGTACAGAAGTTGCAAGCTATGTTTATGACTCTTGGGGCAATATTAGGAGTGTCACAGGAGATCCCATATTAAGTGAACTCAATCCGTTCAGATACCGCGGTTATGTTTATGACGAGGAAAGCGAGCTTTATTATCTCCAATCCCGTTATTACGATCCTTTTGTAGGCAGATTTTTGAATGCGGATATATATTGCGATACGAACACAGGTTCTCCTTTAAGCACCAATATGTTCGCTTATTGTGAGAATGATTCTATTAATTACGCTGACTATGATGGATTTAGGATAACTGTAAATGTAAAGCGAACCAATAACAGCTATGATTTAAAAGTCAAATTACCATGGAGTGACATTTCCAATTATTTTAATTATCTTAGTATAGCTTATGGAATAGTTGGACTTGTTGCATGTTTCATTCCTGAACCCGCAGTTTCTAAGGCTTTAGGTATTGCTGCAGGAATAACTTCATTGGTTTCAGCTATTGCATCAACATTGATTTCTAATTACAAAAAAATAAAAGTATAAATTTTAAAATGTCATTTAATTATCAGAAAGTTAAAAAGACTGCGTATTTCTATATTATTAATACGTGGTGGTTAAAAGTAAGAATAAGATTCACAGCCAAGTCAATACGAATATACAACTTGAAATGGAGTGTTACACATTGAAGCCTGTGTCAATATTTTTAGAAATTTTATTTTTATTTGGCTTAATAATATATATAGTATATGTTTTTGTAATTAAAAAAGACTACTCTGTATCAAGGATTATTATCTTTGCAATCTTATTGTTGTCTTTTGTAATTAATATGTTAAACTTGTTTTTTCAATAACATTTTTGCAAGATTTTATTCAAAATAATTTTAAAAAATTTAATAAAAAACTATCTAACGGTGGTGGTCGGCAAGGTCCTGGTGGATGGAAGATAGCAATAAATGTTGCGAAACATGCCGGTAGTGATTTGAAATTATTGGATAAAACGGGCAAAAGAATAGCCACCTTATGGGAAGATGGTAGTGTAAGGGGAAAATAAGATGAATACATCAGAAATATTAAAAGAAATGAATATTACCTTTGATGATGAAAAAGATAGTTTATTTGATTTCTTTTTAAAGCATAAGGAAACAAAAGTATTGGATATATTTCCCAAAACAATAAATGACAATGAAAAATATCGAACAGTTGAGGTGTTTTATCAAAAAGTTTTAGATCATTGTATGAAAAAGCAGGAGTTTGAAAACATAGAAAATCGTTTTTTATATTTTGTTAAGACTTTATGGCTTTATAATGAAACCTATGTTAATATTCTTTCTCCTGAAATTTTTAATAATTATTATTATAAACGCAATAAGAAGATTTTAAAAAAGAATAGTATAGTGAACTTAAAGTCTATTGCCGGTACTGATGAATTTTTGTTGATCAAAGATAAAGATGTTTTAGGTTCAGCCTGTATTATTACAACTCGTGATATTTCTCCGGTTGTTTTTTATTTCAGAAATTCTAAAATCCTGTTTTTATTAAATGGATGCACAGGACTACTTTATTATGGTTTTCCAAAAGATATCTTATTTACCAAACGAGTGGCAAATAATTGCTCATTGTATTTGCATAAAGCAGAGGCAAATAAATAGAAGAATAGCAATACTTAATTAATTGAAAAACTATTATTATTTCTATTAATAAGAGAAACATTTTTGCAACTTTCAATAAGGTTGGGTAGAACATTTGCGGTAAGGAGGCTCGAAAGAGTTTCCGTACTAGTTGATGGAATTGAATGGAATGAAAAAACAGGAAGAGAACATATAAAATCTTGGTATTAAAAGGTAGCATAGATGATTATGAATATTGATATTAAAACATATAGCTATAGCAAAATTAAAACATTTGTGAATCTCAGATATTTATCAATGCGAATTTCTGACTTAATATTTAAAATGTTAAGCTATTTTGCATACAACTTTTTAATGGTATTAATTATAACCTTTCAGATATTTATGATGCAAGTTAACCCATTTGAAGGTTTCTCGGTTTTTGATGATCGTGTAGTACCATTTCTTATTACTGCAGGAATTTTGTCTTGCATTATGTCAATTGTAACCGTATTTATCTATCACTATAAAACTAAATGGAGTGTGATACTAAACAGGGGAGTGACATTCTTTTATGTTTCAATTACCATGCTTTTACTTTCATGTTTTATTGAGTTTAAGATTACGGCATTTAATGTGATATATGTTATATTTAAGATTGCAATATATGTTCTTTGTTATTTTATCTATGTAAAGTATTTGTTTGAGAAAAAGTTGCCGAAAATCGATGAAATAGTTCACAATGAAAGATCGTTTCCTGCAGGAATGATAGCAGTTGCTCTTACCATCGCTATAAAACCTGTTATTAGTCTCTTAGGTCAAAATGGTGTTATAAGTTCTGCGATATTTAATGATTTGATTGCACTAACTGAATATATTGGTGCTGTCTGCTTAATCATTAATATAATAGACGCTTTAGTTAAGGCATATTATGCAAAAATATATAACATCAATTAACTTACTAAGACACTTTTTACAATAAGGTAGGGTAGAACATTTGCGGTAAGGAGGCTCGAAAGAGCCTCCTTTTTAATGCTTGAATAGAGAATACAAACTTCAATCAAAACATAATATATGACAAGCACAGCAAGGGCAATGAACAATTATTAAGCTTTTAAAATAGCAATATAATAGTTTGACTAATACATAATATTGTGTTAAAATTATGCGGGGAAGTTTGGTATGTTCAGTGGTAGCTTCTTTAGTAACAATTTCCTTATCGACATATTGGAGTAATAAATGGAGTAATGAAAATGAAAGAAAGTGGTGTGGTGTGTAAAAAAAAGAAAGTATATCTACTTTCTCTTTTGCTTTTTTTGATTTCTTATTTGACTACAGTTGTTAATATGATTGTTAATATTATTACTGGTAGTTTTCATTTATACATTTTTAGTACTTTAAGCTTTATGTTGCCATGCTATAAATCTATTAAAACAACAGATGTGTTTGGTATCGTTTTAACAATATTGTTGTTTTTGATTAGTTTTCTGCTCATATTTTTTACCGTAAAATATGATGTGTTAAAATATGATCAAAGCAAAAGACCGTTGTGTTATACGAGCTTACTCTTGTGGTTTTGTATAACTCAAATATTGTCTTTGTGGATACTGGCTGATTCACATTTGCAAAATTATATTTATTTGTCTGTCGCTGAATTTCATGAAAGTGAAGAGTTACAGTACATGAACTCAATAGTTATTTTTGCAATATATCAAATCATTATAGGCTTAATACGATTGTATGATTCTAGAGAAGCATATGACGCAACCAATATTTCAATCGTTCCACCTTTTGAAAAGTATTTTACTGAAAAAACTATTTTTTGTTACACCGTTCCTAATTATATATTTTCCTGTATAGGAGTCTTATCAATTATATATATTAGGTATGTTTTTATCGACAGTTATGCAATTAGCTTTTGGATTTTTATTTTCTGTGTGCTTTTTAGTTTATGCCTTCTGCTTGCAACTTTAATAAAATATCGCCAGATTGTAAAATATAGAGGTGTCGAAATAATTGTAAGAAAGAATTTTAAAATATCTATTTTTCTGCAATTGAAATTAGTTTTTTTGATATTTTGCACATATTGTATAACGTTGTTGTTCGATTGATTTTTGATATTGGGTAGAACATTTGCGGTAAGGAGGCTCGAAAGAGCCTCCGTTGACCCCAAAAAGTATGATGCACACAGTAATATTACCGATGTTACCAAAGACGGAGTTTTACAGTATCATTACGGTTACGATATGATGAATCAGCTTGTTAGTGTAGATGACAAGATGAACGGTAAAGTTTATAACTATACTTACGATGCCGGCGGTAACCTTATATCCGAAACTGTTACCGATTCAAACGGTACAACAAGCAATGCGTATGAATACAACAATTCAAATTGGGGAGATGTTCTCACATCATATAACGGACAGAACATAACCTATGATGAAATCGGCAATCCGCTTACATATCGTGACGGAATGTCAATGACATGGAAAAACGGCAGACAGCTTGCAACACTCACAAACGGTGATACAAGCATAAGCTATGGCTATGACAGCGGTAGTGTTCGTACAACTAAAACCGTAAACGGAGTAAAATACACATATGCTTATCTTAACGGACAGCTTATGTATGAAACCCGTGGCGACGCAACGTTCTATTATTCATACGACGCAAACGGAATTTTGTATAATGTCAGATACACTTTAACTGACGGCGGTACTGAGTATTCATATTACTACACCCATAATTCCCGTGGCGATATTGTCGGAATTTATAACGGAGCAGGCGAACTCAAAGCGCACTATGAATATGACGCTTGGGGTAATGTGATTTCTATAACCGATAATAACGGAAATGCAATCACAAGCCCGAACCATATCGGTAATTTGAATCCGTTCCGTTACAGAGGTTATTATCAGGACACAGAAACAGGTCTTTACTACCTGATGAGCCGTTATTATGACGCCGTAACCCACCGCTTTATCAACGCCGATGGTTATTTCCAGTCAGGCGGAAGCATTTTGGATGCTAATACTTTTGCATATTGTAAAAATAACCCAATAATGTATATGGATAAATATGGGGATAAATCAGTTTATGATTTGCAAGAAGATATGATGAACAATCCGCATAGCTGTGATTACGACATAATATATTTAACCAAACTTATGAAGCAGGGTTATGGCTATAAAGAAGATATACCTGATTGGAAACTTAAAAGCGATGGAATAATTTCTACTGTTGGCGAGGGAGCAATTAGTTCAGGTTTAGATTACTCAAATCAGCTTTTTACGCGCAAAACAAATTTTTTAACCCAAGAAATTTCTTCAGATTTACTGTATTGTTCCAATGTGTATTCAGCTCATCAGATAGCGTATAGTTTGTCTAGCCAGATTACTTCTGATATAACATCAGGAAACCAGTGGGATAAAATTGGTTATGACATAGCGGCAGATGTTTGGTGTACAGGTGGATCTGTTGCACTTTCAACAGCAGTGGACACATTTATCGGTGGTCCTGTAGGTACTCTTGTAGGATTTGCTGTAGGTTCTGCTTTTTCCATACTAGTTGATGAAATTGAATGGAACGGAAAAACAGGAAGAGAACATATAAAATCTTGGTATTAAAAGGTAGCATAGATGATTATGAATATTGATATTAAAGCATATAGCTATAGCAAAATTAAAACATTTGTGAATCTCAGATATTTATCAATGCGAATTCCTGATTTAATATTTAAAATGTTAAGCTATTTTGCATACAACTTTTTAATGGTATCAGTTATAACACTTCAAATCTTTACAATGCAAGCTCACCCACTTGAAGGCTTTTCATTTTTTGATGACCGTGTAGTACCATTTCTTATTACTGCAGGAATTTTGTCTTGTATTATGTCAGTTGTAACGGTATTTGTGTATCGTTACAAAACAAAATGGAGTGTAATACTAAATAGTGCTATAACTTACTTTTATGTTTCTATAATATTATTTTTGCTTTCGTGTTTTTTTGCGTTTGAGTTTACTGTTTTTAATGCGATATATGCTATATTTAAGATTGCAATATATGTTTTTTCTTATTTTATCTATGTAAAGTATTTGTTTGAGAAAAAATTGCCGAAAATTGAGGAGATAGTTCACAATGGAAGATCGTTTCCTGCAGGAATGATAGCAGGTGCGCTTACCATTGCTATAAAACCTGTTATTAGCCTTTTAGGTCAAAATGGTGGTCTTAGCACAGCTACATTTAATGACTTTATTGCATTTTTTGAGTATTTAATTGCAGTTTGCCTAATTGTCAACATGGTTGATGCCTTTGTCAAGGCTTACTACGCAAAAATATATAACATCAATTAACTTACTAAGACACTTTTTACAATAAGGTAGAGTAGAACATTTGCGGTAAGGAGGCCCGAAAGAGCCTCCTTTTTAATGCTTGAATAGAATACAAGCAAAATTCAAAACATTATATATGACAGACTGTTTTAAATGATGAAAATGTCCGATAGAAAACACATAAAATAGCAATAAAATAGTTTGACTAATATATAATATTGTGTTAAAATTATGCGAAAAGGAGGGTGACAGCTCTATGGAGCAATATATGCCGATAGTGTGGATAGGCTTTGCAATATTTATGTTGCTTTGCGAAGGCTTTACAACACAGCTTGTATCAATATGGTTCGTTCTCGGCTCGGTTTGTGCCGCAATAACAACTATATTTACAAGCGACATAACAATCCAGTCGGCGGTGTTCCTTGTTGTGTCACTTGTTTCGCTGATTGTGACACGACCGCTTGTGAAACGCTTTAAAAGGCGTAACAAAACAACGGGAACAAACGCAGACCGCCACATCGGTCAAGTCGGTTTTATGCTCACGGATTTAACCGATATTGACGAAACAGCACAGGCAAAGATTGGTGCGGAAACTTGGACGGTAAAGTCCGGCAAAGCACCGCTTTTAAAAGGAACAAAAGTTAAGGTTCTTGCAATAGAGGGCGTAAAGCTCATTGTAGAACCCGTAACAGAATGAGAGGTAAATAATGTTAGGACTTATTATTTTAGGAATTATCCTTTTAATCCTGCTTATAGTAATCGTAAGCAATGTCAAGGTAGTGCCACAGGCACACGCATATGTAATTGAAAGGCTCGGAACATATCATGTAACATGGTCAACAGGCTTGCATGTAAAAATTCCGTTCATCGACAAAATTTCAAAGAAAGTTTCACTAAAAGAGCAAGTAATTGATTTTCCGCCGCAGCCTGTAATCACAAGAGATAATGTCACGATGCAGATTGACACGGTTGTGTATTTTGAAATTACCGATCCAAAGCTTTATACTTACGGTGTAGAAAGACCGCTCAGCGCTATTGAAAATCTTACTGCAACAACATTGCGTAATATCATCGGTGATCTTGAGCTTGATAACACACTTACGTCCCGTGATACAATCAACGGTAAAATCAGAGTGATTCTTGACGAGGCAACCGACGCATGGGGCATTAAGGTAATCCGTGTTGAGCTTAAAAACATTCTTCCGCCCCGTGAAATTCAGGATGCGATGGAAAAGCAGATGAAGGCAGAGCGTGAGCGCCGTGCAAGAATTCTTGATGCAGAGGGTGAAAAACGCAGTCAGATTCTCGTTGCAGAGGGTATGAAGGAATCTGCAATTCTTAAAGCCGACGCTGTTAAAGAGCAGAAAATCCGTGAGGCACAGGGTGAAGCTGAGGCCATTCTCACAGTTCAGAAAGCTAATGCCGACGCACTTAAAATGCTCAATGAGGCTGCTCCTACCGATAGAATCATTCAGCTCAAATCTCTTGAGGCGTTCGGTAAAGCCGCTGACGGCAAGGCTACAAAGATTATCATTCCGTCTGATATTCAGGGACTTGCGGGCAATGTTACTGCAATTAAAGAGCTCTGGAAAGATGATGTACCAAAGGCATAAAGGATGTAAAATTTACGGCAATTTTTCGGGCACAGAATTCTGTGTCCGATTTGTTACATAAAATTGTGGGGGGTAGGAAATGCAATTTTTACTCGACCTGTTGTGGTACTTTGTAATTTTCTCGTTTTTTGGCTGGGTGGCGAGCAGTTTTCGTTCGCTTCTTCTTGAGAAAAAATTCAGTAACAACGGTTTTTTAACATCACCGTTTTGCCCTATGTACGGATTTTCGGCGGTTATTTGTTACGCGGCACTCAAACCGTTTGAAAACAGCAAGCTGATTTTATTCATCGGTTCAACCTTAATATTATCTGCACTTATGGTTGTGGTCGGTGTGCTTGTAGAAAAAACTCTCAAATTCAAGCCATGGGATTTTTCTTCCTCGAAATTCAGCATAGGCAATTATATAACTTTTCCTTATGCACTTTTTCTCGGATTGCTCGGTATGCTGCTTGTCGGATTGATAATTCCGGTGCTTCGCACAGCCGTTGAAGCAATTCCTTTCTGGGTAAGTCTTATTCTTGTTCTTTGCTTCTGCGGAATTATTGTAATTGATTATGTTTTTTCAATGATAACAACAATCCGTCTGCTCAGAAGAATTGCAAAGCTTAAAAATTCTTCCGAGCTTATGGATAAAGGCGCAACAGAGGTTGAAATTCAGGAACTTGAAGAAAACTATAACCGACTTTTTACAGAAAATATTTTAAGAAAAAGACTTGCACACGCTTATCCCGATCTCACTCATATGGCTTATGTAAAGCAAATTAATGCTAAAATTGAGGAGATTAAGCAAGATAATATGAAAGAATATACACAAACCTTTGAAAGCAAAGAGGACAAGCCGTTTGCTTACGGATTCTGTTTTACAAAGCTTTTTTATCTGTTTGTGATCGGTTCTTTCATCGGCACGATTCTTGAAACAATATGGGCGTTCTGCGTTGACGGACATTTTGAAATGCGTGTCGGTATGGTTTACGGTCCGTTTATTCCTGTTTACGGCGGCGGTGCGTGTTTTCTGACAGCTGCTTTGTATAAGCTTTACAAGCTTAATGATACGCTTGTTTTTGTGATAAGTGCTTTTGTCGGAGCAGGTTTTGAGTATTTCTGTTCGTGGTTGCAGGAGCAGATGTTCGGCACGGTTTCATGGGACTACAGCGACACTCCGTTTAACCTTGACGGCAGAACTAATCTTATGTATGCTCTTATCTGGGGATTCCTCGGTCTTGTCTGGGTGCGTTATCTGTATCCGTGGACAGCAAAGCTTATTGAAAAAATCCCTAAAAGAGCAGGTGCAATTATTACAACATTTCTGATTGTATTCATGGCATTCAACGGCTTTATGTCCGTAACAGCTACGGCAAGATGGACTCAGAGAACAGAGGGAGTACCTGCGTCAAACAGCTTTGAAGAATATCTCGATGAAAAATTCGATAATGAAAAGATGGAATTTCTTTTTCCGGGTATGAAAAAGGCTACAGAGGCGGGAGTTACAACCGAGGGCGTAATTTCCAATGAAAGACCATATCTTGATGCTACAGATCCCGATAACGGCATGAAAATCGAACAGGGGAAAGATGTTTCCGAGATTAATTAATATCATGAAGTGGCTATGCTTTGCACAGTCACTTTTTGCTTTTTGACGGTATTTTAAAAATAATTTCGCCTGACTATTGAATTTTAACCGATTTTTTTATATAATTAATTAGTAATGCTTTATTTATGTCGATTCAAAGCATAAATTGGCATATTTGTCCTGACTTTGTCTGCCCACGGCACGGTTTTTGCGGCAATTTATCAAGTGGGCGGAAAGGCTATGAGTAATTATGAAAAAGGTTGCAATTATTATGGGCTCCGACAGTGATTTTCCCGTAGTATCAAAGGCTGTCAGTAAACTCAAAGAATTTGGCGTAGAGTATGAGGTTCATGTAATGAGCGCACACCGTACTCCCGATGCGGCAATTAAGTTTTCGGCAGAGGCTAAAAAGAACGGTTTTGGCGTAATCATTGCCGCAGCAGGTATGGCGGCACATCTCGCAGGTGTTCTTGCGGCAAAAACAACCCTTCCTGTGATAGGAATCCCATGTAAGTCGGCTCAGCTTGACGGTATGGATGCTCTTCTCGCAACAGTTATGATGCCTACAGGAATTCCGGTTGCAACAGTAGCAGTTAACGGTGCGGCTAACGCTGCAATTCTTGCCGTTGAAATGCTCGCACTTTCCGACGATTCTCTTGCAGAGAAGCTTGAAAATATGAAAGCTGATATGGAAAAAGGCGTTGCCGAAAAAGACAAGGCAATGCAGGCTAAGGTGGCAGAGCTTTGATTAAGAACTATGTAGATATTGACACAAAACTTGACAAAGTAAATGACGAGTGCGGTGTGTTCGGTATTTACCGTAATGATGACGATATCGATGTTGTTGCCGCCGCAAATGACGCACTCTTCAGCCTTCAGCACAGGGGACAGCAGAGTGCAGGTATAACCGTGAATAAAGACGGTGAATTTACAACTGTCAAGGAACTCGGTATGGTGTCCGAGATTTTTACACCCAAAGCACTTGAAAAACTTCCGAACGGTAAGATTGCAGTCGGTCATGTCCGTTATACTTCTTCGGAATCACTCGACCGTGCATCTAACCAGCCGCTTGTTATGCGATATATTCAGGGTTCAATCGGTATTGCAAACAACGGCTCAATTACAAACTTCAATGAAATAAGGCAGGAGCTTGAAACGGGCGGCGCTGTTTTTCAGTCCAATTCTAATGCTGAAATTATGGCTTATGTTATCGCAACCGAAAGATGTGTAACAGACACGCTTGAAGATGCTGTTCTTTCTTCAATGAGAAAGCTCAAGGGCGCTTACTCAACTGTAATTTGTGCACCGAGCCGTCTTATCGGCTTTCGTGATATGCACGGATTTCGTCCGCTCTGTATCGGCAAACTCAAAAACAGCTGGATTTTCACTTCCGAAAGCTGTGTTATCGACAGTCTCGGCGGTGAATTTGTCCGTGATGTTGAGCCGGGTGAAATGGTAGTAGTTGACGAAGAAGGCTTTCACAGCTACAAATTAAAGCTTTTGCCCGATAAAACATCTTTCTGCCTTTTTGAATATGTCTATATCGCAAGACCGGACAGCGTAATCAACGGTGTCTGCGTACATAATGCAAGATTCAAAGCCGGTGAACTTCTTTATGACGAGTTCCCGATTGAGGCAGATATGGTTTGCGGTGTTCCCGATTCGGGACTTATTGCCGCACAGGGTTATGCAAAGGCTTCGGGTATCCCGTTCAGCACAGGTTTTGTCAAAAATAAATATATCGGCAGAACAGTAGGTTCGGGTAAAGATAAAAAGAAAAGACTTCTCAGAACAAGACTTACCGCTTTGAAGGCTAATGTTAAAGGCAAAAGAGTTGTTATTATTGATGACTCAATCGTCAGAGGTGAAACCTCAAAGCATATTGTTCATCTTATGCGTGAGGCAGGAGCTGCCGAGGTGCATATGCTCATCAGCTCACCGCCGTTTGTATGTCCGTGCTACTTTGGTGTGGATATTCACGATAAAGAAAGTCTTATTGCAAACAAGTTGACAACAAGTGAAATCTGTGAATATATCGGTGCAGACTCACTTGGTTATCTCAGTATAAACAGTCTCAGAAAAATTGCTGAGGGTGCAAATATAGAATTCTGTGACGGTTGTTTCACGGGCAGTTATGACGCTGAAATTCCGAGAACAATCTTTGTAGATAAATACGCTAAAAAAATTAACAGAAAGTGACGGAGTGATTACAATGAACAACAGCTTTTCCGAAAGCTACAAAGCGGCAGGTGTTGATGTAACAGCAGGCTATAAGTCTGTAGAGCTTATGAAAAAGCATGTGGCACGCACAAAAATTGACGGTGTTATTTCAGGCATCGGCGGTTTCGGCGGACTTTTTGCCCCTGATTTCAAAGATATGGAAGAGCCTGTACTTGTCAGCGGTACTGACGGTGTAGGCACTAAAATCAAGCTTGCTTTTCTTCTTGACAAGCATGACACAATCGGTATTGACGCAGTTGCAATGTGCGTAAACGATGTAATTTGCTGTGGAGCAAAACCTCTTTTCTTCCTCGATTATATCGCAATCGGCAAGAATTATCCCGAAAAGGTAGCTGAAATTGTATCAGGCATTGCAGAAGGCTGTGTTCAGTCCGGCTGTGCTCTTATCGGCGGTGAAACTGCAGAGCATCCGGGTCTTATGCCTGTTGATGAATATGATGTTGCAGGTTTCAGCGTTGGTATTGCAGACAAGCCAAAGATGATTGACGGTTCAAAGCTTTGCGAGGGTGATGTACTTTTAGGACTCCGTTCTTCGGGTGTTCACTCAAACGGTTTTTCGCTTGTCAGAAAAATCTTTGATATCAACGAGGAAACAATTAATGCTGAGTATCCTGAGCTTGACAAAACTCTCGGTGAAACATTGCTCACTCCAACAAAAATTTATGTAAAACCTCTTCTTGCTCTTATGGATAAGGTTGATGTAAAGGCTGTATCACACATCACGGGCGGCGGTTTCTATGAAAACATTCCCCGTATGCTTACAGACGGTCTTTCAGCCAAAATCAAAAAGGACAATATTCCTGTTCTTCCTATTTTCAAGCTTATGCAGAGAGTGGGTAATATCCCCGAGCACGATATGTTCAACACATTCAATATGGGTGTAGGTATGATAATCGCCGTTGCCAAGGAAGATGCAGACAAGGCTCTCGAGGTTCTTGCGGCTAACGGTGAAGACGCTGTTGTACTCGGTGAAGTAATCAGCGGTAATGACGGAGTAGTGTTTGAATAATGAAAAATATCGCAGTTCTTGTGTCGGGCGGCGGCACAAATCTTCAGGCACTTATTGACGCTCAGAACAGGGGAGAGATTAAAAACGGAAAAATCTCTCTTGTTGTGTCCTCAAATCCAAACGCTTATGCACTTGAAAGAGCAAAAAACAATTCGATTGCAACTGAGGTTATCAGAAGAAAAGACTATGACGAATTTGATGAGTATGATTCTGCTGTGACCGAGCTTTTGAAATCCAAGGATGTTGACCTTGTTGTTCTTGCGGGATTTATGACTATTCTCGGAAGGCAGTTTATTTCTGCTTTTGAAAACAGAATAATCAATATCCATCCGTCGCTTATTCCGTCATTCTGCGGCGAGGGTTATTACGGACTCAGAGTTCATGAGGAGGCTCTTAACAGAGGCGTCAAGGTAACTGGTGCTACCGCACATTTCGTAAACGAAGTGTGCGACGGCGGTCCCATTATCATTCAGAAAGCCGTTGAAATTCAGAACGGTGACACACCCGAAATTCTTCAGAAAAGAGTAATGGAACAGGCTGAATGGAAGATTCTTCCAAGGGCGGTTTCGCTTTTCTGCGAAGATAAAATTATAGTAAAAGACAATAAAACCGAAATTCTTGACTAACGGAGGAAAAATATGAAACCTGTATCACTTTACAATGACATTGCTTCAACTTCATATCCGGGCAGAGGCATTGTAATCGGCAAAAGTGCAGACGGCTCAAAGGCTGTTATTGCATACTTTATTATGGGCAGAAGCGAAAACAGCAGAAACAGAGTGTTTGCAGAAACCGAGGACGGCATCAAAACTCAGGCTTTTGATCCGTCAAAGCTTGTTGATCCGTCACTTATCATCTATTCTCCCGTAAGAGTTCTCGGCAACAAAACCATCGTTACTAACGGTGACCAGACAGATACTGTTTATGACCTTATGAATGAAGGTCAGACATTTGAACAGTCACTCACAACAAGAGAATTTGAGCCTGACGGTCCTAACTACACTCCTCGAATTTCAGGTATTGTTGAGTGTGAAAACGGCAAGATGAACTATGCTATGTCGATTCTCAAAAGTGCAGACGGCAATCCCGATTGCTGCGAAAGATACACATTTACATATGACAAGCCGATAAATGGTCTTGGCAGATTCATTCACACATATATGAGTGACGGCAATCCGCTTCCGAGCTTTGAGGGTGAACCCACACTCGTAGAAATCGGTAACGATGATATTGACACATTTGCCGAGAAAATCTGGAATTCTCTCAATGAGGATAACAAGGTTTCACTTTTTGTACGCTATATTGACATTGCTTCAAATGAGGCAGAGTCAAGAATTATCAATAAAAACAAGTAATTTATTTTTCGGAAAGGATGAATCCAATGAACGAACTTGCTTTAAAATACGGCTGTAACCCGAATCAGAAGCCTTCGAGAATTTTCATGCAGGATGGCAAAGATCTTCCTGTTGAGGTTCTCAACGGCAAACCCGGTTATATCAACTTTCTTGATGCATTTAACTCATGGCAGCTCGTAAAGGAACTCAAAGCGGCAACAGGTCTTCCTGCGGCTGCATCATTTAAGCATGTAAGTCCTGCCGGTGCGGCAGTTGCAACTGAGCTTTCTGACACACTCAAGAAAATCTACTTTGTAGATGACCTTGAGCTTTCTCCGATTGCAAGCGCATATGCAATGGCAAGAGGTGCAGACAGAATGTCGTCATACGGTGACTGGGTGGCTCTTTCCGATACTTGCGATGTTCAGACTGCAATCCTCCTCAAGAGAGAGGTTTCTGACGGTATTATTGCTCCTGACTATACTCCCGAGGCTCTTGAAGTCCTCAAGTCAAAAAAGAAAGGCAACTATAATGTCGTAAAAATCGACCCGAACTATGTTCCTGCTCCTATTGAGCATAAGGATGTTTTCGGCATTACATTTGAACAGGGCAGAAATGAACTCAAAATTGACGAAGAAATGCTCCTTCAGAACATTGTAACAGATAATAAGAATTTTACAGAGGAAGCTAAGCGTGACCTTCTTGTTGCTCTTATTACTCTTAAATATACTCAGTCTAATTCTGTTTGCTACGCAAAGGGCGGTCAGGCAATCGGTGTAGGCGCAGGTCAGCAGTCAAGAATTCACTGCACAAGACTTGCAGGCAATAAGGCTGATATCTGGTATCTCAGACAGCATCCGAAGGTTATGAACCTTCCGTTTGTTGACAACATCCGCCGTCCTGACAGAGATAACACTATTGATGTTTACATCTCTGATGATTATGAGGATGTGCTTGCTGACGGTATATGGCAGCAGTTCTTCAAAACTAAGCCCGAACCTCTTACAAAGGAAGAGAAAAAGGCTTGGCTTGCAACATTTGACGGTGTTTCACTCGGTTCTGACGCATTCTTCCCATTCGGTGACAATATTGAAAGAGCAAAGCGTTCAGGTGTTAAATTTGTTGCACAGCCGGGTGGCTCAATTCGTGATGATAATGTTATTGAAACCTGCAATAAGTACAATATGACAATGTCATTTACGGGTATTCGTCTTTTCCATCACTGATAGAGGTGCGGTTATGAAAATTTTAATGATTGGTTCGGGCGGCAGAGAGCACGCTTTAATTAAAAAGCTTCTTGAAAGTCCTAAATGCACAAAGCTTTATTGCGCTCCCGGCAACGGCGGTATTTCAAGAGATGCCGAGCTTGTTAATATCGGAGTTATGGATAAAGAAAATATGGTTAAGTTTGCAAAGGACAATGCAATTGACCTCGTTTTTGTAGCTCCTGATGATCCGCTTGCTGACGGTATGGTTGACGCTATGCAGGACGCTGGAATCAGAGCATTCGGTCCTAATGCAAATGCCGCTATTATTGAGGCGTCAAAGGTTTTCTCAAAAAATCTTATGAAGAAATACGGCATACCTACTGCAAAGTATGAAGTATTCAATGACGCTCAGAAAGCAATTGACTATATAAAGAACGAAAATACCGCTCCCGTTGTTGTAAAAGCTGACGGTCTTGCACTCGGCAAGGGTGTAATTATTGCTCAATCTGTTGATGAGGCAATTGAAGCAGTCAAAGAAATTATGGAGGACAAGAAGTTTGGCGACTCAGGTAACAATATCGTTATAGAAGAGTTTCTTACAGGTCCCGAGGTTTCTGTCCTTGCATTTACAGACGGCAAGTGCGTAAAACCTATGGTCAGCTCAAAAGACCACAAGCGTGCTTTTGATAATGACGAAGGTCTTAACACAGGCGGTATGGGTACAATCAGCCCGAACCCGTATTATACAGATGAGATTGCCAAGGAATGTATGGATACAATCTTTATCCCTACAATTGAGGCGATGAATAAAGAGGGCAGACCTTTTAAGGGTTGTCTGTACTTTGGACTTATGATTACACCGAACGGTCCAAAGGTTATTGAGTACAATGCCCGTTTCGGCGATCCTGAGGCTCAGGTTGTTCTTCCAAGACTTAAAACTGACCTTGTAGATATCTGCGAGGCTGTTATTGACGAAAAGCTTTCCGACCTTGACATTGAATGGGACAACGGTGCTGCGGCTTGTGTTGTTATGGCAAGCGGCGGATATCCTGTTTCATACAAAAAGGGTATAGAGATGTTCGGTCTTAATGATAACGGCGGTGTCGATGGCGCAATTGTTTATCATGCCGGCACTAAGTACGAAAACGGAAAGTTCTATACAAACGGCGGTCGAGTTCTCGGTGTTACTGCAACAGCAGATACACTTGATGAGGCACTTGAAAAGGCATATGCCGCAGTAGAAAAAATTTCCTTTGAAGGCGCTCATTACAGACACGATATCGGCAAAACTAAATAATATATTAAGAGCCACTCATTAAGAGCGGCTCTTTTTTCAGCCTGCATTTTTAATCTGCAGTCTTAGTTTGTCAGAAATCATGGCAATGAATTCGCTGTTTGTGGGCTTACCTCTGTCGTTGTGAATTGTATATCCGAAATATGAGTTCAGAACATCAATGTCGCCTCGATCCCATGCAACCTCAATTGCGTGTCTTATAGCTCTTTCAACCCGTGAAGAAGTTGTTTCGTACTTTTTGGCAACCGACGGATAGAGCTGTTTTGTCACGGCATTGATAATTTCAGGATGCTCAACAGACATAATGATTGAATCACGCAGATAGTGATAGCCTTTGATGTGAGCCGGAACTCCTATTTCATGGAGAATATCGGTCACTTTCATTTCAATTCCGAAAGCGTCAATAACTCTGCCTCTGCTAAAATTGTTTTTCTTGCTCAAATCCGATAAATCGCTGATAATGGTGCTTAATTCGGAAATGTTATACGGTTTCAACACAAAATACGATGCTCCCGAATTCATAATTTCACGCTCAAGAACAGTGCTGTGGAATGACGAATACACCATAAACACAGGCACTTTCGTGCTTTCCCGTGTAATGCTTCTCATAACACCGATTGCATCAAGCCTTGTCATAAATGAATCCATCAGTACAACATCAGGGTTTTCTCTTTTAATTTTATCGCACAATTCTTCTCCGTCTTTTGCACAGAAAATAACGGAAATATTCTTACTTTGTAAGATATTAAGATTTTCCTGCGTAAATTCGGAAGCGTCATCGGTTACGATTAGTTTTATTTTGTTGTTCATTGTGATTTCCCCCAGTAATTTTTGTTGTACTAATATTACCACAAAATGGTAAAGATGGCAATACCTTCCATAAAACTTTTTTGAAAAATCGAGAAAAAAGTTTTATATTTTGCGTTACTAAATCAAAAATGAACAAACGATCATATATTTAGTGTTGATTATTGTAGCGATTTGCCATATATTGTGCAAACACACCGTAACCCTCTTTGGGATTATTCAGAAAAACATGGGTAACAGCACCAATAATTTTACCGTTTTGAACTATCGGACTGCCGCTCATACCCTGTACAATACCGCCGCAATTTTCGAGCAATCTGCTGTCGGTTATTTTTATGACAAAATTTTCATTTGATGTCATATCACGGTTGCATATTCTTTTGATTTCAATATCATATTCCTGTGGCGTATCTCCGACAGGCGTTGTTACCATAACAGCCTTTCCTGTTTTTACCTCATCGTTATTTGCAATCAGATATTTCTTGTTTCTTTTATAATTTTCACTCGTTAAATCTCCGAAAATTCCTAAAGGGGAGTTTACGCTCAAATTACCAAACTTTACATCGGTAAAATATCCGCAGAAACTGCCGGCTTTACCGCAGACGCTTTTTTCAATGCCGCTGATTTCAGCCCGAACCGCTTCTCCCGATTTTAACGGTAACAAAGCAGCCGTGTCACAGTCGCATATTCCATGACCGAGTGCGGCAAAATAATTATTGCTGTCATCATAATAGGTCATAGTTCCGATGCCTGCACAGCTGTCACGAACCCACGCACCGAGGAGATATACTCCCACGGTATTTTTAATCGGCATAACGGTTTTATTTTCGGTTTTGCCGTTTCTATCAATTTCAACAGTAATTTCATTGCCGTTTGATTTTTCAATTTCAGACTTTAATTCTTCATTTGTACTGATTTTTGTATTATTTACTTTCTTTATAATATCGTTTACTTTAAGTCCGCCGTCTTTTGCGGGGCAAACATATTTTTTACCGTCATAATAGCTTTCAAGCTTGATTATCATTGCTCCGTTAGCATAAAATTTAACTCCGAAAGCCTCACCGCCAATGTAAACCTCATTTTTATCATCAGCGGCATAAGGCGAAAAAGTCGAAACAGTAAATAATAATGTGAAAATCAGGGCAACTGATATAATTTCTTTAAATTTTCGCAAAAAATTCACCTTCTTTCCGTTGCCTTTATTATGATTTGCATTTATAATATAGATTAGTGCGTTGATGAAAATATTAAAAATGTTACTGGCAGAGAATTTTCCGAAAAGGCGATAAACAGCTGTGCATTGTAAATTATTTTCTGAAATTATATCATTTTCTTATTATGAGGTATATATGGAAAACACAAATTCTAACCTTGTCGGTCTTACCGATTCCGAAGTTCAAAAGCGTATAGATGAAGGAAAGGTAAATATTTCAACTAATATTAAAACCAAATCAATCAAAAGAATATTTTGTGATAACATTTTTACGCTTTTCAATCTTATAAATGTAATTTTGCTTGCGGCACTGATTTTTGTGGGTTCACACAAGAATATGCTTTTTATCGGTGTTGTTATCGCAAATATAATTATAGGTATAGTTCAGGAAATTCGTTCCAAAATAAGCGTTGACAAGCTGACTATTTTGTCTGAGAAAAAAATCAATGTTCTCAGGAACGGTAAAATTTCAGAAATAAGTAAAGATGAGATTGTTCTTGATGATATTCTTGTGCTTTCAAGAGGAAGTCAGATTCCTGCCGACTGCATTGTATGCGACGGCAACTGCAGAGTCAACGAAAGCTTGCTTACAGGCGAATCAAATCTCATTGAAAAAAATGTCGGAGATGAACTGCTCTCGGGCAGTTTTATTGCGGCAGGAAAATGCTATGCTCAGGCTGTAAAGGTCGGAGCCGATTGCTATGCCGCAAAGATAAATAACGAAGCCAAATATATTAAAAAAGTAAATTCTCAGATTATGGAGTCATTCAATTTCATTATCAAAATCTGTACATTTGTACTTTTCCCAATCGGCATTGCATTTTTTATTCGACAATTCACTCTGCCCGATGCGACATTGCAGTCTGCTGTAATCAGCACTGTTGCGTCGCTTGTCGGTATGATTCCAAAGGGAATGATTCTTCTTACAAGTTCCGTTCTTGCAGTATCAATTATCAGGCTTTCATCCAAAAAGGTTCTTGTACAAGAGATGTATTGCATTGAAACACTTGCAAGAGTTGATGTGCTTTGTCTTGATAAAACGGGAACGCTTACAACAGACGAGATGACAGTAACAGGTGTTATTCCGTTTGGGTCTGATGAAAATAAAATCAAGAAAGCGCTTTCTTCAATTGTAAAAGCTTCTGATGAACTGAATGCAACTTTGTATGCACTGCGTGACTATTCGGATTCCGTTTCACCGTATGAGTGCAGTAAATTCTGCGATTTTTCGTCCGAAACAAAATGGTCGGGCGGTACATTTGAAAACGGCAAGAGCTACATAGTCGGTGCGACTGAATGTATTCTAAAAAGCAGAGAAAAGTATTCCGAGGTATATTCTGAGATTGAAAAGATAAATCAAACCGTCAGAATCCTTGTTCTTGCCGAAAGCGATTGTGAACCGGACAAAGACTCATTGCCTGATGATTTAAAACCGCTTGCACTCATTCTTATCAAGGATAAACTTCGTGATAATGTAAATAAAACGGTAAAATATTTTAAGGAACAGGGTGTCACCTTAAAGGTAATTTCAGGCGACAGCGTTAAAACTGTTAAAAATATTGCACTTGACACAGGAATTGAGGGTGCAGAAAATGCAATTGATATGTCAACCGTGACAACAGATAAAGAGCTTGAAGATGCGGCAGAGCGTTGTAATGTGTTTGGCAGAGTAACTCCGGCTCAAAAGAAAAAGCTTGTGGTTGCCCTTAAAAAGCACGGACATTCGGTTGCTATGACAGGTGACGGAGTAAATGATGTTCTCGCACTCAAAGAGGCGGATTGCTCCGTAGCTATGGCATCAGGCAGTGATGCCGCTCGAAATGTGTCACAGCTTGTACTTGTCAATAATGACTTTGGCGCAATGCCGAGCGTTGTGGCAGAGGGCAGACGAACAATCAATAACCTTGAACGAAGCTCTGCACTCTATCTTGTAAAGACGATTTATTCGGTTATACTCTCAATTTTCTTCATATTCTTCCGCACAGGATATCCCTTTGAACCGATACAGCTTACGCTTGTCGGTGCATTAACGGTTGGATTGCCTTCATTTGTTCTCGCACTTCAGCCGAATAAAGATATAGTAAAAGGTAATTTCACCGTAAATATAATAGCAAGATCACTTCCCACAGCTTTTTGTATTTCGGCAGATACAATATTACTCGCAATTTTAAAGTATATGACAGATATGCCACAGGCACAGTTTTCAACTCTCTGCGTATATCTTACTGCATTTTCATGTATGTTGCTTGTAATCAGATTATCAATCCCGTTCAATCCGCTCAGAGCCGTTATGGTAATCGGATGTTCCGCAGGAATAATAATCGGTTCAATCTTCTTCGGCGGATTGTTCTCACTTGCACCGCTTACATTTGAAAACATCGTATTGCTTGTAATCTTTGCTGTAGGCACATTTGTTGTATTTAATATACTCTACAATATAGCACAGCACTATATAGAAAAATTCAAAAAGGAAAGTCATCTTAAACTGACTGCAAAAAGAAATGCAAATAAACAAAAACGCTGAAAAATTAATCAGACAACTGAATAATCAAGGCTATGAGGCTTTTATAGTGGGCGGTTGTGTTCGTGATTATCTTCTCGGTTTGACTCCGCATGATACAGATATTTGCACAAACGCTTTGCCTGAGCAGACAAAAAAATGCTTTGAGGCTTATCATACTTTTGATACAGGTATCAAACACGGCACAATTTCCGTTGTATGCGGCGGTGAAGTCTATGAAATCACAACCTACCGTATTGACGGCGATTATTCCGATAACCGTCATCCGGACAGCGTAAGCTTTACACGAAACATAAACGAAGATTTGCAACGCCGTGACTTTACGGTAAATGCAATGGCATATAACGCTGAATACGGTCTTGTCGATCCATACGGCGGTAAAAATGACCTTAAAGATAAAATTATTCGTTGTGTCGGAAATCCCGATACACGCTTTAACGAGGATGCTCTGCGAATCTTGCGGGCATTACGCTTTGCCTCTGTTTACGGATTTTCAATTGAAGAGAACACATCAAAATCTATATTTAAAAATGCAGACTTGCTAAAAAACATTGCAACAGAGCGTGTGATTTCGGAATTTCTAAAGCTCATCTGCGGTAAGGATGCCGTAAAAATTCTTGACGCTTACCGAGAAACTATTGCTGTTATTATCCCTGAAATTACCGTTATGTTCAATTTCAATCAGAACAACATTCATCATTCGTATGATTTGTGGCAACATACCCTGACCGCACTCGGCACAATTGAACCGAATCCCATACTTCGTATGACAATGCTTCTGCATGACATCGGCAAGCCTTCTGTTAAAACTACTGACAACAGCGGTCAATCGCATTTTCAGGGACATCAGCTTGAAAGTAAAAAAATTGCAGACAGAATTCTGCACAGACTAAGATTACCGTCTGATTTTATTAACAAAACTCTTCTGCTGATTGAATATCATGATGTCCGTTTTAACGGCAGTAAAAAGCTTATGAAAAAGGTTATGAATGTACTCGGTACAGACCTTACAAAGCAGTTGTTAGAGGTTGAATATGCCGATATATCTGCACAGTCTGAATATCAGCGAGAAGAAAAGCTCGGATATCTTAAAAAGGCTAAAACACATCTTAATGAAATAATCAAAGATAACGAATGTTTTAAGCTGAGTCAGCTTGATATTAACGGTAAAGATGTTTTAAACCTTGGCGTAAGAGAGGGAAGAGATGTCGGAAATATTCTCGATTATTTGCTAATGCTTGTAGTAGATGCAAATGTTCCAAACAAAAAATCAATACTCATATCAAAAGCCAAAGAATATATTTACGGTAATCAAATAAATAAGTAATTAAAAAAGAGGATTTCAGTTTTCACTGAAATCCTCTGATTTTTGTTTAAAATTAAAGAACCTTTGATAAAAATTCCTTTAAACGGTCGTCTTGCGGATTATTGAAGAACTCCTGCGGGTTGTTCTTTTCTTTGATAACACCGTCGTCAATAAACACAACATCGGTTGCAACTTCCTTTGCAAAGCCGATTTCGTGAGTAACAACAACCATTGTCATACCTGCCTTGGCAAGCTCTTTCATAACATCAAGAACTTCGCCGACCATTTCGGGGTCAAGTGCAGATGTCGGCTCGTCAAAAAGGAGAACATCGGGATTCATCGCAAGCGCTCTTACAATTGCAATACGCTGTTTTTGACCGCCTGAAAGCTGGTTCGGATATGCGTTTGCCTTTTCGGCAAGTCCTACACGCTCCAAAAGATCCATAGCGTCTTTTTTAGCCTCATCTTTGCTCTTGCCAAGAAGCTTGACAGGAGCCATTGTAAGGTTGTCAATAACGGTCTTGTGGGGGAAAAGGTTAAACTGCTGGAACACCATTCCCATTTTTTGACGGTGAACATTTATATTAACCTTTGGATCCGTAATATCGGTACCCTCAAAGAAAATGTGACCGCCTGTCGGTTCTTCAAGTCTGTTAAGGCAACGGAGAAAAGTTGATTTACCCGAGCCTGACGGACCGAGAACAACAACTACATCGCCTTTAAAAATGTCAATATCAATACCTTTAAGAACCTGAATATCCTTACCGAATGATTTTTCAAGTCCTCTTACGGAGATTAATGCGTTATCTTTCACTCTTTTTCAATCTCCTTTCAAATCTTCTGAGGATGTACGAAAGCACAAGTACAATTACAAGGTAAATCAATGCAACCGTAATAAGCGGGAAGAATGCCTCGTAAGTTCTTGAACGAATCATATTACCAACATATGTGATATCTGCAAGTGCAACATAACCTGCAACCGAAGTTTCTTTGAGAAGTGTAATAATTTCATTGCCGAGTGCAGGAAGAACATTTTTAATTGCCTGCGGAAGAACAACCATTGTCATTGTCTGTCTGTTGTTAAAACCGAGTGAACGGCTTGCCTCAGTCTGACCGATGTCAACAGCCATAATGCCCGAACGAACAATTTCTGCAACATAAGCGGCAGAGTTCATGCCAAATGCAATGATTGCGGCAAAGATACCGTTTCTTACAGATGCAAGAATAATGTAATACATAATCATCAACTGAACTACAACAGGTGTGCCTCTGATAACAGTAATGTAGATGTTGCAAATCGCATTAAAAAATTTCAGAACACAATCACCGAAGCTCCTGCATTTTCTCTTGTCAAGCTGAATATCGTGAGTAGCTCTTACAAGAGCAATGACAAAACCGATAATAACACCGATAATACCTGCAAACAATGTGATTTCAAGGGTTACAAGCAAACCGCTTAAAAGCTGCTGCCATCTGTTATCTGTGATGAATGTGTTTTTAAAGCTTTCACCGAGATTGCCGAACAAACTGCCCGACGCACTGTCGTTTACGATAATAACCTGAGTTGTGTTGGCATATGAAGTTGAAAAGTCGATATTTTTTCTTCTCTCCGGTGTGTCGGTCATACCCGCCATACCGAAATCGTCTTTGCCGGTCTGAACAGCAGTGATAACAGAATCAAATTCCATATCATCAATAACAAGTTTTTTGCCGAGCTTGTCACAGATTGCCGTAGCCATCATCGGGTCAAGACCGACAATTTTACCGCCTTCAACATATTCATACGGTGGAAAAGCGGCGTTTGTAGCCATATGAAGCTCACCGTCGTACTTGATATCCTTAGGTGATTCGTAGGGGATAGTATCGGTATTACCCTCTATGTAGTAGCTTTTGATTTTATCAAGAACTCCCTCGTCTTTAAGCTCTGCAAGAGCCTTGTCGATTTTTTCGGTGAGTTCATGATTTTCCTTTGAAATGCAGATTGCATACTGCTCTTCCGCAAAAGGTTCATCAAGAATTTTTAGTCCTGCATTTGCTTTTACAAATTCCTTTGCCGGTTCACTGTCAATTACAACACAGTCGATTTTATTCTGTGTAAGAGCTACGATAGCGTCGGCACCCTTGCTGTAACGCATAACCTTGGTGCCGTCAGCCTCATAGTCAGATACAAAAGTATCGCCTGTTGTACCTGTCTGAACACCTACGGACGCTCCTTTGATATCATCGGCAGTCTTGATTTCCTTAACCGATGAATCACCGCATCCGGTGAACAGAAAAACAGTGGAGAACAGCATTGAAATCAGTACCAATAAAGTAACTGTCTTTTTCATTGTTTTCCTCTTTTTCTTTCTCTTAAAATATTTATTTGCAAATCTTTATCAGATTCTTGCAACGCCTGATTCAATTGCAGCCTTCTTAACAGCCTCAGCAACAGTTTTACCGATTCTCTTGTCAAATGCCTCGGGAAGAATATAATCTGCATTAAGCTCTTCATCACTCACGAGTGAAGCAATTGCAAAAGATGCGGCAACTTTCATTTCTTCGTTAATATCGCTTGCACGGCAGTCGAGAGCACCTCTGAAAATACCCGGAAAAGCAAGTACATTATTAATCTGGTTAGGAAAGTCACTTCTGCCTGTACCTACAACAGCCGCACCTGCCTTTTTAGCAATGTCAGGCATAATCTCGGGAGTCGGATTAGCCATAGCAAAAAGAATAGGATCCTTAGCCATTGACTTAACCATTTCTTCGCTTACGCAACCTGCGGCAGAAATTCCGAGGAATACATCAGCACCTTTCATTGCATCTGCAAGCGAGCCCTCAAGGTGAGAAAGGTTAGTAATTTCAGCCATTTCCTGTTTAACAGCGTTAAGTCTCGGATCACCCTTGCAGATAATACCCTTACTGTCGCAAAGCGTAATGTCCTTTACACCCATATTAAGAAGGTGCTTTGCAATTGCAATACCTGCCGCACCTGCACCGTTCATAACAACCTTGATTTCGTCAAGCTTCTTGTGAACAAGCTTGAGTGAGTTGATAAGACCTGCGGCAACAATAACAGCAGTACCGTGCTGGTCATCGTGGAAAATCGGAATATCGCACTTCTCTTTGAGCTTCTTTTCAATTTCAAAGCATCTCGGAGCGGCAATATCCTCAAGATTGATTCCGCCGAATGAACCGCTGATAAGGTAAATTGCGTTTACAATTTCGTCAACATCCTTACTTCTTACGCAAATAGGAAATGCGTCAACATCGCCGAACTCCTTAAAAAGCGCACATTTGCCCTCCATAACCGGCATGCCTGCCTCGGGACCTATGTCACCAAGACCGAGAACAGCTGTACCGTCGGTTACAACGGCAACAAGGTTGTTTCTTCTTGTGAGTTCAAAAGACTTGTCATAGTCCTTCTGAATTTCAAGACACGGTTCTGCAACGCCGGGAGTATAGGCAAGAGAGAGGTCTTCAGCCGAGTTAATCGGAACTCTTGAAATAACTTCAATCTTACCGTTCCACTCATAGTGTTTTTTGAGTGATTCTTTTCTGATATCCATATCGGTAACTCCTTATAATAAATTCCCTTTAATTATACCCCTAAAATGCCGTTATATCAAGTAAAAATCACAAAATTCATTTGACTTTTGTATAAAAAAGGTATAAAATAAGTGTGCGAGTGTGTTGAACAGCTGCGAGCAGCTGCCGAAAGGTACTGTGCGAGGAAAGTCCGGGCTTCACAGAGCAATAATAACGGCTAACGGCCGCCGGAGGCGACTCCAGGGATAGTGCAACAGAAAATTACCGCCATTATTATGGTAAGGATGGAAAGGTGAGGTAAGAGCTCACCGGAGGGCAGGAGACTGCTCTGCCGTGTAAACCCTATTTGAAGCAACACCGTGGTAGGACATTATACGCTTGCTCGGCGTGTCCTTAGGAGGTGGCATCGAGCAGATTCGGTAACGGTCTGCCAAGATAGATGGCTGTTCACGACAAAACCCGGCTTACAGACACAGTCGCATATTAAGGCACCTTTTATGGGTGCTTTAATATTATTGTCGAATTTTAGCAATTTGTACAAATATTACGCACATTTGCAATTAATTTAAAAATGCAATTGCATTTATGCTGCTCTTTATTGTGCTTTGCTTTATGCTGAAATCTATTGAAATTGATTTAATTTGATTAGTTTCAGTCGACTGATTCGACACATAGTAGAGTTTTGAAATTAATTTGAAAGGTGTGTAAAAATTTGAAAACAAAATCAAAAATACTCAGCGCAATATTGAGCGTGAGCATCCTGTCGGCAAGCCTATCTGCCTTTGTATCCGGTTCACTCGGTGTTCAGGCGGCAGAAAGCTCGCCAACCGTATCGGCTAATAAGTACAAGCTCAAAGATAACATTCAGGACGGTGTAATTTTACATTGTTTTGACTGGACTTATAACGATATTAAGGCTGAATTGCCTAAAATTGCAAAGGCAGGATTTACAAGTATACAGACTTCTCCGGCACAGCCAAACGGAACAGGTACTTGGTATTGGTTATATCAGCCAATTTCATTCAGTATCGGAACAAATGGTATCGGCACAAAGGCTGAACTTCAGTCGCTTTGCGATGAAGCAGATAAGTACGGAATTAAGGTTATTGTCGATGTTGTTGCTAACCATTTGAGAGGCGATCACAACAACATAGACAACGATTTAAAACCATCCGAGTATTGGCATACCTTCGGCGGAGGTATTGACTGGAAAAACCGTTGGCAGGTAACACATGGCTCGATTGGTATGCCGGACATTGCAACCGAAAATCCATTTGTTCAGCAAAAAGTCTGCAACTATGTTCAGGAACTCAAGTCAGTAGGTGTTGACGGACTTCGTTGGGACGCTGCAAAACACATTGGCGTTCCGAGCGAGGGCGACGATTTCTGGAAATCGGTAACACAGTACGGTCTTTATAACTACGGCGAAATTCTCGGTGGTCCCGATGACCGTTCGACAGGCAATGAAGACATTATGAAAGAGTATACCGATTATATTTCTGTCACAGACAGTAACTACGGTAAAGAACTCCGTGATTCGTTTAATTCGGGCAAAGCTCCTACTTCAAGCGGAAACTGGAGTGAAAAAGGCATTTCAAACGATAAACTTCTTTATTGGGGTGAAAGCCATGATACATGGTCAAACAACAAAGACTGGGGCTTTTCAAATGAAATGAGCCAGAATGTTATTGACCGTGCCTATGCGGTTGCGGCAAGCCGTAATAAGGTTACTGCTCTTTATTTTTCTCGTCCTTCTTCAACCAACAAAGACAGTATTAAAATGGGAGAAAAAGGATCAACTCATTACACCAGCAGTGAGGTTGCCCAAATCAATAAGTTCCATAATGCAATGGACGGCAAAGCCGATTACTACACAGTGTCAGACGGTTGTTCTGTAATTACCCGTAAAGACGGCGGTGCTGTTATCGTAAAAGGCAGCGGAAGCGGCGAGGTATCGGTAGAAAACGGTGGCGGTTACGCAAAACCGGGTACATACACAGACGCTGTTTCGGGCAATACATTTACAGTTACATCAAGTACCATTTCAGGTACAATAGGTTCATCAGGTATAGCAGTAGTCTATGATGCCGAACCCGAAGGACCTTCAGCGTCAGTAACTCCGGGTTCAACAAACTACAATACAGATGAGCTCACACTTACGCTCAATTGCAAGAATGCAAAAAATGCTCAGTATTCAATTGATGACGGTGCATTTGTAAACTACACAAACGGTCAGAAAATTACAATCGGTACAAACCTTGCTTACGATACAGTAACAACAGTAACAGTAAAAGCAAGCGACGGCAAGACAACATCCGATCCGGAAACATATACATACACAAAGGTAGACCCGAATGCCGTAAAGGTTGTTGCTTATGATAACTCGTCAACCAAGTGGTCAAAGGTCAATGCATATTTCTGGAGTGATGATAATAAAGAAATGACATCATGGCCGGGCAAGAAAATGACCGACAAGGGTAATAATATTTTTGATATTGAAGTGCCTGACGGTGCAAAATATGTAATCTTCAACAACGGTGACAGTCAGACAGATGACCTCAGGATTGCAGACGGTAATAAAATTTACAGCAACGGTTCTTGGCAGAACTATTCGACTGTAAAACCCACTCAGCCGACAACAGCTCCTTCCACGACAGTCCGTCCTACTACAATCGCAACTCAGCCGTCTACAACTCAGCCTACCACATCACAGCCTGCTACAACACAGCCTTCTACAACTCAGCCGGTAACAGAGCCTTCAAACAGAATTCTTATCGGTGATGTTGATTTAAACGGAACATTTACAGTCTGTGATTCAACAGAGGTTCAAAGATACATTGTTAACCTATCGACTTTAAGCGATGAGGCTCTCATTGCGGCAGATGTAAACAAGGATTCTGTTATTTCTGTAAAAGACGCAACTATGATTCAGGCTTATGTCGTTAAGCTTATTGTTGAAGACTCATACTGCGGTACTTACACAGAAAATGTTGCACCCGCCCAGCCTACAACAAATGTTACAGAGCCAACAACCGAACCGACTTCAATTCAGACGAAGAATTATGTTTATTTCAATAATACGGAAAACTGGTCAACAGTAAATGTCTATGTATGGAGTTCAACAGATTCGACTTATATGAGCTGGCCCGGCACGGCTATGGAAAGTATAGGTAATAACACATACAGATTTGAACTTCCGAATGGTGCAGAATATGCTATATTCAATAACGGTTCAGCACAGACAGGTGACTTAAAAATTCCCGATGTAAATATGATTTACTCAAACGGACAGTGGAGTAAATACTCCGAGTAAAATTTAATAAGTTTATCTAAGAGCCGCTCCGCACAATCAAGCGCATTTTGCTGTTTTGATTTTTACTGTCGGGGCGGCGCTGTTATTTGTTTAAATCACAATACAAAATAAACGGTTCATCACGATTTTTTGTGGGCTGGAGAACGGACAGAAGAAATAGAAAGATAGCGAATCAAGATGAAGAAGTCATCTTTTGACTATCCCACATTTTTCTGTAATGAGGGTAAAAAAGCAATGTTTCCATTTGTTCGGAAACATTGCTTTTGTTAATTTTTTACTTATTACTTTAATTTTGTATCTATATATTCTATGTACGGTTTGCGATTATAAATGCTGTCTTGGTGATTTTTATACCATTCAAATTCTTCTTTCAATCCATCATACAAAGATACTGTATTTGGCATTAATTCATTTTGTTTTCTTACATCAAGCACATATTCGTAATCGTAGAAGCAAAAATAATCTCTTTGCGGAATATCTTTCGACACGCTTACAAATTCAACTTCTCTGCCTGCCACTTTGTAGCAAAGCTCAACCCATTCTTTTATTGTAACGGTTTCTTTGTTTCCAACATTAAAAATATGATTACTTGGGTGCTTTTCTATTATTATCTCAATAAATTTACAAAGGTCTGACACATTGAAAAATTGCAATTTCATATCTCCGTTTTCGGGAATGTAAAATTTTCTGTCTAGAATAGCACAATCAAACGGAAATGCTTCTCTGTACAAATTTTCATACATACCGTAAAAATACGGCGGACGAAGAATATACGCGTTTGGGACATTATCAAGTAAGTATTTTTCTGCATTGAGTTTGTTAATTCCGTAATCACCCCAGACAGAATTTTTACCGCAAGTTTGATTTTCGGCAAACGGCTGGGGATTAGTTTCGGGATAAACCGCACTTGAACTGATGAAAATGTAATCATCAAACGAAACACCTGAATTTAAAAGAGCTTTTATATGCTCGTCAGTGTACGCCGTGATATCAAGAATTAAATTAAAGTGTTCGTCAGCAAATTTGTTGCCAAGATTTAATCTGTCGCAATTAATCAGATGTACACCTTGTGATTGAGGTCTGCTGTTTCTGTTTAGAACAAAAACTTCGTTGCCTTTACTCACAAAATGCTCGGCTGCATATCTGCTTACAAATGTCGTTCCGCCTGTGATTAGAATTTTCATACCAAAAACTCCTTGAATAATATTTGCATCACCGTATGGTGACAAACAGCATTAATTATCTATTCAATTTTTATTTGATTTTTCTATAATTTTTTCGGCACATTTGATGCCGTCAACTGCGGCGGAGATAATTCCGCCTGCATAGCCTGCACCTTCACCGCACGGATACAGTCCTTCAATAAGTACACTTTCGAGTGTATCTGTTTTTCTCATTATTCTGACAGGGGAAGAGCTTCTGCTCTCAACGCCAGTCAAAACAGCGTCACCGTCATCAAATCCGTGTAACATTCTGCTCATTTTCACAATGCCCTGAGCCATTGAAGTGCTGACATATTCAGGCAAAATCTCGTTCAGATTTGAAAATTCATAATTCGGACCGATACTTGGCTTTACATCACCGAGATGTGTGGATTTTCTGTTATTAAGAAAATCGTCAACTCTTTGTATGGGTGCATTATAATTTTCACCGCCGGCAACGAATGCTTTTGATTCAAGCTTTCTCTGCAAATACATTCCGGCAAGCGGATGGTCGGATTCATAATCATCCGGGTTTATTCCTACAAGCAACGCTGAATTTGAATTTTCGGCATCTCGAGCAAATTCACTCATACCGTTGGTGCAAAGTCTGTTTTTTTCGCTTGATGCATTGACAACCTTGCCTCCCGGACACATACAAAATGTATATACACCCCGTCCGTTATCAAGGTGCGTACTCAGCTTATAATTTGCCGAACCGAGTTTTTTATTGCTCGCAAACCTGCCGTATTGTGCCTTATCAACTTTTTGACGAAGATGTTCAATTCTTGCTCCTACCGAGAAAGGCTTTGCCTCAATCGGCAACTTTAAATCATAAAGCATCTCAAAAGTATCCCTTGCACTGTGACCGATTGCAAGAATAACATTGTCTGTTTCTATAATTTCATCGCCGTTAGCCGTTTCAACAGTTATAGATTTCAGCTTGTTATCACTAAAAGCCATTGAAACAAGCTTCGTTTCAAACATAACCCTTCCGCCGAGTTCAATAATCTCGTTGCGCATATTTTTTATTGTTCCTTTTAGCATATCCGTTCCGATATGCGGCTTTGCGTTATAGAGAATTTCATCAGGTGCGCCGTGGCTTACAAATTCTTCAAGCACCTTGCGTTGCCTTATATCTTTTGTACCTGAATTCAGTTTTCCGTCAGAAAATGTTCCCGCACCGCCTTCGCCAAACTGAACATTTGAAGTTGTGTCAAGCTGACCGCTTGTCCAGAACCTGTTCACATCGGCAGTTCGCCTGTCAACATCACGACCTCTTTCAATAAGAATAGGATTTGCACCGCTTCTTGCCAGAATAAGTGCCGCAAACAATCCTGCCGGACCAGCCCCGACAATAACAGGGGAGGGCGCATTGCCAAATTTCATCTGATTATATTCATACTTTCTCGCGATTTGAGCGTTACCGCACTTTTTGCAGACTTTATCCTCGTTGATATTAAGTTCAGCGTCAACGGTTGTAAGAAAGTAGATATTATCCTTTTTTCTTGCGTCAACCGATCTGCGAAAAATCTTACAACTTTTTATGGATTTTTCTTCAATCCTCAGCTGTTGTGCAACTGCCTTGCGAACCGATTTATCATTGTAGTCAAGGCTTAAATGTATATTGTTCACTCTGATCATAAATTTTCTCCTGCAATAATTCCTCCGGCAAATGCAAAATGAAGATTAAACCCTCCGCATTCACCGCAAAGGTCAATCGCCTCACCGCATATAAAAAGATTTTTCACAATTTTACTCATCATAGTGTTTTCGTCAATTTCTTTGCCTAAAACACCGCCCAAAGCACATTGTGCGTGTGAGAAATCTTCTTTTCCGCTTACTGTAAATGACATCGATTTTATTGTTTTGCAAATTCCTGATACTTCGTCCTTTGAAAGCTTGGAACAAATCTTTGACAAATCAACTCGGCTGATTTTCAGAATTGCCTGTCCGATTCTCTTCTGAAAAATTCCTGTCAAAAGCTGTTCGCACGGCAAATCAGAAAACAATGACATATGTTGTCTGATTATTTTAATCAGCTCATTTTCCGAATAATCGGGCAATAAATCAAGCACTATTTTGTCGTTTTGTTTAGCAAACAATGAAAGATTGAACACGCAAATTCCCGACAGCGAATTCTCGGTAAATTGAATTTCGCCTGTTTCTTCCTTGATTAATCGACCGTGTTCACCGTATAACTGTGCCTTGCCCGTAACTCTCAGACCTTTTAATGTTTTCAGAACATCGCTTTTAACCTTAACAGGGCATAAAGCAGGGGAGAACGAAACAACCTTATGACCGAAATTTTTAAGATAATCAATTGCACTTGCGTTTCCGCCAAGCTTAGGTGCGGCTTTTGAACCGTTTGCAATCACAAGCTTGTTACATATGAAATCGTATTTTTCCTCGCTGTCATCAGACGAAATTTTAAAACCGTTTGAAACTTTTTTTATAGAATTGACATTCTGTTTTGTGAAAACATCTATTCCAAGTGTTTCAACCTGTAAGCGCAGAACATCCAGAACTGATGCGGCGTGTTTGCTTATCGGGTAATATCTGCCCTCGTTATCGTAAAAACTTAAAAGACCGAAGTTTTTAAAGATATTCGCCATTTCATCACCGCTGAATCTTTCAAAAATTTTTTTACTCTGCTTTTTGAAAGAACCGACATATTTATCGGGAGATATACAGTGATTTGTCAGATTACATCTGCCGTTGCCTGTTGACATCAGCTTTTTGGCTAATCTGTCATTTTTTTCGATTATTGCAATTTTCTTTGAACGGTCATGTTTCTTTGCTGTAATTGCACACATAAGTCCCGATGCGCCGCCGCCGATTATAATTGCATCATAAATATGTTTCTTTTCCATTTTATAATTCACCAAAAAATAAGGGCAGCTGATGTGCTGCCCAAAATTATTTACGGAGCAAAAATAAAGTTGATTCCGTTTGCTACAAGTACCGAACCGATACCCATTATAATACCTGCGATAACAACACCGCACATAACGGCTATAACGCTTTTCTTAAACCCGAGGTCAAGAATACTTGCCGCAAGTGTACCTGTCCATGCACCTGTGCCGGGAAGAGGGATGCCTACGAAAAGCATAAGTGCAACAAACATTCCGTTGCCTGCTTTTGCCTCAAGTTTTCTGCCGCCTTTTTCGCCTTTTTCAAGACAGAAAGAAAAGAATCTGCCGATAAACTTCTTGTCAGAACCCCAAACAAGAACCTTTCTTGCAAAGAGGTAGATAATCGGAACCGGGAGCATATTGCCTAAAATGCAGACTACATATGTCCAAAAAAGATTTAAGTCATTTGCAACCGCAACAGGCACAGCACCTCTGATTTCCACTATCGGAACCATTGAAATAAAAAATACTATTAAATACCACATATTTGCTCCTTAGAAATTATATTTTGCCAATACCTGATAAGTATAACAGATTTAAATGCTTTTTTCAATATTTGAGCAAGATAAAATCTTCCATAATAAAGCCTTAAAATTTGATTTATTTATACATTATGATAAATAATTATTCAAAAGTTGACATTGACTGAATAATCTGTAAAATATACTTTGGAGTGATTTGATGAAAACGAATTCCTGTTCAATACGATTTAGAATTATTATTTTTATTCTAACCGCATTTGTAATTGCATTTGCATTTATTCATTCTTCAATGCCGTCTGTTCAATCGGCTCAGGAGAGCGAGAGCGTACTTGATTTTGTCACTGTAATTTTGAAATTTTTCGGAATCGATCCGAATCTTTCGGATCACATAATCAGAAAACTCGCTCATTTTACGGAATACACCGTACTCGGAACATTGCTCTGTTCATGTGCGTATTCATTTGACCGAATCAAACCTATAAAATTCATACCTCATACCGTTTCAATCGGACTGTTTACCTGTTTTGTTGATGAAACAATTCAGCTTGGCATAGATGGAAGATCTGGACAGGTAAGCGATATGTGGATTGACTTTTTCGGTGTGTTGCTCGGTACGGCTGTAATGCTTGTTGCATTTTGGATTTACAGGAAAATACGAAAGATCAACTAACTATTTGTATGCGAATAAGAAAGGAATCAGTATGGGAAGTATGGAAAATTCAGTTAAGCCCCATGAAAATAAAATGGGAACTATGCCAATGACAAGGCTCATTCTGACAATGAGTCTGCCTGCAATTTTTTCAATGACAATTCAGGCAATGTATAATGTTGTTGACAGTATTTTTATCGGCAACTATGACGCAGACGGACTGACCGCAACTTCGCTTGCGTATCCTCTGCAAATGCTTTTGATTGCGTTTGCAGTCGGTACGGCAGTCGGTGTAAACTCGTTTGTTTCAAGAAAATTAGGTGAGAAAAATTTTGTTCAGGCAAACGACGGAGCAACTCACGGTCTTGTAACCTGTATTTTTAATTATGTAATATTTTTATTGCTCGGACTTTTTGCGGTTCGCCCGTTTATGGCAATGTACACGCAGAATGAGGCTATTCTAAATTACGGAATCCAGTATCTGACGGTTGTACTTTGCTTCTCGTTCTTTTCAATTGTACAGATTATGGTTGAAAAAACGCTTCAGGCAACAGGCAATATGATATTCCCGATGTTATCCCAGCTTTTCGGTGCAATTGTAAATATTATTTTTGATCCGCTCCTGATTTTCGGTATAGGAATTTTCCCTGAAATGGGCGTTCTCGGTGCGGCAATTGCTACTGTATTCGGTCAATTCTGCGGTATGGCTTTCTGCCTTTGCATTCTTTTCTTTAAGAATAACGAAGTTAAAGTTTCGTTCAAACATTTCAAATTGAACGGTTCCACATTGAAATCTATCTATGTTGTAGGCTTTCCGTCAGTAATTATGCAGTCAATAGGTTCCGTTATGATTATCGGACTCAATGCAATTCTTGCTGTTTCGGAGGCTGCCGTTACTGTTCTCGGTATATATTATAAATTACAGAGCTTTGTATTCATGCCTTGTTTCGGACTCAATCAGGGCGTAATGCCGATTATCGGTTATAACTACGGTGCAAGAAAGAAAAAGAGAATGTATTCCGCTTTAAAGCGCGGCATCATCATTGGCGTAATTATTATGGCGGTCGGCACAATTCTTATGTGGACAATCCCCGAACAGCTTATTGCTATGTTTGGTGGCACACAGGATATTATGGATATTGGTGTCCCTGCATTCAGAATCATCAGCCTTTGCTTTATTCCTGCCGCTGCCGGCATTATTTTTACAACACTATTTCAGGCAGTCGGAAAGGGACTGCGCAGTCTTATTATGTCATTCTGTCGTCAGCTTGTACTCATTCTTCCGATTGCGTGGGTGCTTTCTATGGTGTTTGATTATACAGCCGTATGGTATGCATTCCCGATTGCGGAATTTTTCTCGTTAATGCTTGCAATTGCATTTTTTGTCAACCTTACAAAAGGCGATTTTAAAAGACTTGACCAAAAGATTGTATGACACAGTTAAATTTGTTCACCTCATTGCATATATTGCATTGAGGTGATTTTTTTGACAGAAAATAATGATAACAGAAATACCATTACATATGACGATGACTGGAAATCTGTTTCATATTCGGAATACCCTAAGGTATCGGAGGAGCTTGATTCAGATGAAGGGGATGTGAACTCTTTATCGGCTGAAAATAGTGATAAAAAGAAAAATTCTCCGAAACAGCTTGTGATAACGATTCAACTTGTGTGTTGTATTATTATAGCTCTTGCGGCTTTTTTGCTTAATTTATTCGGCGGTGAGTTCTATGCCGCAACACGGGAATGGTACTATTCAAACCTTGAAAAATCCGTTGTTTTTGATACGGGCGATAATAAAATAGATTTATCAAATCTGTTTACTGCAACAAGCGATGAAGTTTCGTCTGCTGAACATTGATTTTACGGTTTCGTATTCACTCGTTTGTCTTGGAGCAATATGTGTGATACTGAATATATTTTTAGGATTTCTATGTTGCGTTATGGCTGTGATTATTCATGAGTGCGGTCATCTTTTTGCAATGCTCATTTGCAAATCTCCGCCTGATAAAATCAAAATTTCGCTGTTTGAAATCAAGATTACCAACTCTTCAAGGCAGTTAAACACAACCAGTCAGAACATTTTTATAATTTTTTTCGGACCTTTAGTCAATTTCATTTGTTTTATTCTGTTTTATCTGTTATACTTATGTAATAGTGAGTTTTTATTGCCGATTGCCATGGCGAACCTTTGCGCGGGACTTTTTAATATGCTGCCGGTTATGTCGCTTGACGGCGGACAGCTTATGTATGTTATTCTGTGCAGAAAATTCTCGGAAAAATCAGCCGAAAGAATCATAAATATAACTGCTGTTATAATTCTTTTTCCGCTGACGGTACTCGGCTTTATGGTTTTGCTAAATTCAAAATATAATTTTTCGCTGTTGTTTGTGTGTGCTTATCTCATTGCGTCACTTTTATGTAAAAACAACAGGTACTACTGACGGAGGATTTCTATGGTCAGCAAAGAAGTTGAAAAATTACTTCTGAAAGTTCAAAAGCCGGGAAGATATGTCGGCGGTGAACTCAACGAAGTAATCAAGGATAAAAAGAAAGTAGATTGCAGATTTGCCTTCTGCTTTCCCGATACCTATGAAGTAGGTATGTCCCATCTCGGAATGAAAATTCTTTACAGTCTTATGAACGCTGTGCCGTACATTTGGTGCGAAAGAGTTTTTGCCCCATGGGTTGATATGGAAGAAGAGATGATAAAACACAATATTCCGCTTTATGCGCTTGAAAGCGGAGATCCCGTGTCCGATTTTGACTTTATCGGTTTTACTCTCCAGTATGAACTCAGCTTTACAAATATGCTCAATATGCTCAGGCTTTCGGGTGTGCCGATTAAAAGCTGTGACAGAAAAGAACTTAAAAACATAGTAGTTGCAGGCGGACCGTGTGCCTGCAACCCCGAGCCGATTGCTGATTTTGTCGATATTTTCTTCATCGGTGAGGGTGAAGAGGTTGACCTTGATGTTATTGAACTTTTCAGAAAGTGCAGAGCCGAGGGTAAATCAAAACAGGAGTTTCTTGAACTCTCATCTAAAATTGAGGGTGTATATGTTCCTGCACTCTATGATGTAACATATAACGAGGACGGCACAATCAAGTCATTCACTCCAAAAGGAGATGCTCCCGCTAAAATTCACAAGCGTATTATGCTTGATATGGACAAGTCATTCTATCCTGATAATTTTGTAGTTCCGCTCGTTGAGATAGTTCATGACAGAGCGGTTCAGGAAATTTTCCGTGGCTGTATAAGAGGCTGCCGTTTCTGTCAGGCAGGTATGATTTACCGTCCCGTCCGTGAAAAATCTCCCGAAACTATAAATAAACAATGCAGAGCATTATGTGATAACACGGGTTACGATGAAGTTTCGCTATCTTCACTCAGTTCAAGTGACTACAGTCAGATTGTACCGTTGCTTGACAAGCTGAATGAGTGGAGCAAAGACGAAAAAGTCAGCATTTCACTTCCGTCACTGCGTGTTGACGGCTTTACAGATGACATTATGAATAAGATTAAAACCGTACGCAAGAGCGGACTTACCTTTGCTCCGGAGGCAGGCAGTCAGCGTATGCGTGATGTTATCAATAAAAATGTTCGTGAAGATGAACTTTTGCAGACTTGCACAACTGCATTTGCAGGCGGCTGGACTACGGTAAAACTCTATTTTATGATTGGTCTGCCTACCGAAACAATGGACGATGTCGCCGCAATTGCCGGCCTTGGTCAGTCTGTAGTTGATGCATATTACAAATGTCCCGAAAAGCCAAAGGGCAAGTCGGTGCGTGTAACCGTGTCTGCATCCTCTTTTGTACCGAAACCGTTCACCCCGTTTCAATGGGAACCTCAGGATACAATCCCTGTTCTTCATGAAAAGCAACAGCACATCAAGGACAGTATTACAACAAGAAAAATTCAGTTTAACTATCACGATGCCGATACAAGCTATCTTGAAGCAGTATTTGCAAGGGGTGACAGAAAACTTTGTAAGGTAATGGAGCTTGCATGTGAAAGAGGTTTTCATTTTGACGGCTGGAATGATTGTTTCAGCCTTGAAAAGTGGCTTGAACTCTTTGATGAATGCGGTGTTGATCCGTCATTTTATGCAAACAGACACAGAAGTTTTGATGAAATTCTTCCGTGGGATCATATTGACTACGGTGTAACTAAGGATTTCCTTATCAGAGAATGTAAAAAAGCGTACGCAGATACAACAACACCGCATTGCAGACTGAAATGCAACAACTGCGGTGCGGCTAAATACGGAAAGGGTGTGTGTTTTGAAAAGCGTAAGAATATGGTTTAAAAAAGATTTTGAATGTCGCTATATTTCGCACCTTGATCTCAATCGATGTATGCTACGTGCATTGCACAAGAGCAAAATCCCTATCTGGCATACAGAAGGATTTAACCCGCATCCGTTTGCAACATTTCCGTTGCCGCTTTCGCTTGGTTTCAGAGGTGTAAACGAATGTATGGATGTCAAGCTTGAGGATGAAAGCTTTCCGTTTGAAGAAATCATCTCAAGGCTTAACGGTTGTCTGCCGAGAGGACTTCGTGTGTTTGATGTGACGGAACCCGTTATGAAAGCCGGAAAGATTGCTTTTGCATCATTTACAATCAAGATTGCCTGTGACGGTGAAAACTCCCGCACAGTATGCGAACAACTCAAAGAACTGCTGACAAGCGAAAGTATTGAAGTTGAAAAGAAATCTAAAAAAGGCATAAAAACCGTTGACATAAAACAGGGGATAAAGAGCTTTGCAGTAACCGAGAAGTTCGACTTTGCAGAACTTGATGTTGTTTTGTCGGCAGGCAGCTCCGATAATGTGAATCCGAATCTGCTTATATCGGCTTTTGAAAACCGTTTTTTGGTTTCCTGTGATACCGACATCACAAGAAATGACCTCTACAACGCAGATATGGAATTGTTTAGATAGGTGAATATATGTTTGAATTTACAATACGAGAAAATGATTTTTTAAACGGATTTTTGGATTTATTGAGTGACTATGTAAATAAGTCGTATAAGTTCACTATGTCGTACCTGACAAGCCCTCTTTTGTCAGATGTGCGTGAGAGCGAAAGACTTGTTTTGCTCGTAGTCAACAAATCTGTTTTTCAAAATATGTACAGCTTCATCAAGCTGAATGACAGCAATATGCAGTTTGCATCATTTTCCTGTCTTGAAACAGCCGTGAACTCAATGCGACTTTACAATGTCCTTGCTATAAATCCGGATTATATGCATGAATATATTACCGGCGGAAACTTTTCGCTTGAAGTATGTGAAAATGAAATTTCAGAAAAACAAAAAGAATACAAGAAAGGTGAAGAGGAGTTCTCGCTCCGTGAGTTTGCAACCGGACTTGGCAAATTCAATTCTTTTGAATTGAAAAATGCCGCTGTTGCGTCACAGCTTGTTGACGGCAACATCTATCTCGGACTTTCCTGCGGCAATGAACTCGGAGAGGATTTGCAGGATGAAGTCAGAAAGAGTATGATCGGTGCATACCTTTCACTTTCAAAGCACAATAAACTGTTTTTTAACGGCGGTATAGATGATACTCTTGAAGAGCTTGAGGACAAGCTCTATGCAAAGTTTCTTGATTATATCAGAAAGTTCTCATAATCTTTTTAAACTTTCACATTACTTTACACAAGCGTTCAATTTTCTGTCACATAAGACAGTTATTATATGCTTGTAAGTTAAAGATAAACAAAAAACACTTTAACTTCACATGGATAATGCTTACAAGAACTTTTCATAGATTTCCTCTCTAATATGTCGAAAGACACAAAGGTCGGCTTTTCTGCCGACCTTTTTAATTTATCAGGTGTTTTATTATGAATTACTACTCCCTTAATAAGTATCTCAAAAATACATTCGGTGAAAAGGTGTACAAAATTTCGCTGAATGGTAATATGACCTGTCCGAATCGTGACGGAACCCTCGGAACAAGGGGCTGTATTTTTTGCAGCAGGGGAGGCTCCGGAGAATTTGCCTCCGATGCACTTCTTCCTGTTCACGGACAAATCGATCAGGCTAAACTGCGAATAAAAAAGAAATCCGACTGTAAAAAGTTTATTGCATACTTTCAGCCGTTCACAAATACCTATGCGCCTGTTGAATATCTTGAAAAAATATTTACAGATGCAATTTCAGAACCAGACATTGTTGCCCTTTCAATCGCAACCCGTCCCGATTGCCTGGGAAATAATGTGTTAGGTCTTCTTGAAAAACTGAACAAGATAAAACCTGTCTGGGTAGAACTCGGATTGCAGACAATCCATGAAAAATCGGCAGATTATATAAGAAGAATGTATCCGCTAACCTTTTATGACTCAGCTACAGAAAATCTTCATAAAATCGGAATCAATGTAATTACACACATTATTTTGGGACTTCCAAACGAATCTAAAGAAATGATGCTTGAATCTGTAAAATATGCAGGCAGTAAAACCGACGGAATCAAACTGCAGTTGTTGCATATTTTAAAAAACACAGACTTGTGTGATGACTATGAAAGCGGAAAATTTGATGTGCTTTCAATGGAAGATTATATTGATATTCTTTGCGATTGCGTTGAAGTGTTGCCTGAAAATGTTGTAATTCACCGTTTAACAGGTGACGGGGATAAAAAACTGCTCGTTGCACCCATGTGGAGTGCCGATAAAAAGCGTGTTTTAAACTCAATCAACCGTGAATTTGTAAAGCGTAATATCACGCAGGGAAGAAAGGCAAAGTAAAAGACTTCCGAATCAATCATCGGAAGTCTTGTTTTCAAGAGTATTGTCATTGTGATTTTTCTCTTTTTCATCTTTCTTCTGAGCTGATTTTTTACCGATTGCATATGCAACAGCTAATATAGCTAAGCATCCCGCAGTTATGCCCATGCCGGCAAGGAAAAATTTTATTTGCTTATCTTTAATGGGATTGTAATCAATATATTCGTCATCTGAGGCATTAACAGTTGTAGGCTCGGTCGGGTGTTTACTTTTACCGCCCTTTCCTGTAGCTTGCGTGCTGTTTTTATTGCTTGACGAGGAACTTCCGCCGCTAACCGTTCCCGACGCATTTTTATATATTCTGATACACGATGCAGTGCAACTTCCAACATCCATAAAGTTCACATCGGAATCAACACATTGATTCACCGTGTAGTCAATATACGCAGTACCTTCTTTTATTGTTTTGAAATCAAGCGTTAAGACATCGCTTCCGCCCGAAATATTTTGTCCTTCAGAATTAAGAAAAACAACTTTAACCTTGCCGCTTTTCTTGTTGACCTGAATTTTTGAGCCGTTATTCACTGCCTTAACCTTTCTGAATTCGATATAATCGGGGTCATATGTAAATTCAAATGTTGCGGCAGAAAGTCGATTGCCGGAATTTGCGGAAAGTGCAACACTGAACAGTCTGTTCGGCTTCATATCTGCATTCTGCATTTCAAAACTTACGCTTGCAGTTGCAAATGCACTTGTTAAAGATATTTGCAATAAAGCTACTAAAATTAAAATAATAGAAAATAGTTTTTTCATAGTTCGCCACATAAAATTAAAATATTTCAAAATCTCACTTGATTTTTCTGATTTCATTTGATATAATAAACAGGTCGTTTGGAGAGATGTCCGAGCTGGCCGAAGGAGCATGATTGGAAATCATGTATACGGTGAACACCGTATCAGGGGTTCGAATCCCCTTCTCTCCGCCACAAACGCTGAACTTTATTTGAGGTTCAGCGTTATTTTTTTGACCTGTTTTTCTTAATAAAAGGTGTTGTTTTTCATATATATAATTGTATCGTATGGCAAGATTTGTTGTCAACGGATTTACGGTGAAGAGTTAGCACATACTGTGCATTTACGGTTATTTTTAATAATTTTTTAGCATTTCATATGACATAACCATTCAGTTTTCGGTTATTTATTCAAAAAACTGCCACTAAACCTTTACAAACCCTACAAGATATTGTATTATATTAGTAATTATAAATTACCATGGGGTGTTATGTATGAAACCGAAATATAAAAGAGTATTATTAAAACTTTCAGGCGAATCACTTGCAGGCGAAATGAAACACGGAATTGATTTTGAAACTGTTCTCAAAATCTGCAAGCCTATTAAAGAATGTGTTGACGCAGGCGTAGAAGTCGGCATCGTAGTAGGCGGCGGTAATTTCTGGCGTGGCAGAAGCTCAGGCGAAATGGACAGAACAAGAGCCGACCATATGGGTATGCTTGCAACAACAATCAATGCACTCGGTGTTTGTGATGCACTCGAACAGCTTGGAGTTAATGTTCGTGTACAGACAGCTATCGCTATGCATCAGATTGCAGAGCCGTACATCAGAAACAAAGCAGTTCTTCACCTTCAGAAGGGCAGAGTAGTAGTATTCGGTTGCGGAACAGGCAACCCGTTCTTCAGCACAGACACAGCAGCGGCTCTTCGTGCGGCAGAAATTGAGGCAGATATCGTAATGAAGGCTACTATGGTTGACGGTGTATATGACAGCGATCCCAAGAAAAACCCGAATGCAAAGAAGTACGATACAATTTCATTCCATGATGTTCTCAACAAGGATCTTGCCGTTATGGACAGCACAGCGGCATCCCTTTGCAAGGACAATAATCTTCCGATTCTTGTATTCAGTATTGAAGAACCCGAAAATATCTACAAAGCTGTATGCGGTGAAAACATCGGCACAATCGTAACAGCCAACAATTAATTTGAATTTTTTACTGACTTTTTAACAATAATTATTACACAGGAGGCATAAATATGCAGACACAGTTAAAAAAAGCCGGCGAAAGTATGGACAGACGCCTTGAGCATATGCGCAAGGAATTTTCAGAAATCAGAGCAGGCAGAGCAAATCCCGCAGTTCTTGATAAGGTAAAGGTTGACTATTACGGCGCACCCACACCCGTAAACCAGCTTGCCGCAGTTTCTGTTACAGAGGCAAGAACTCTTACCATTCAGCCATGGGATGCGTCTGTATTAAGACAGATTGAAAAGGCTATCCAGACTTCCGATATCGGCATTAACCCACAGAATGACGGTAAGATTATTCGTCTTATTTTCCCACCTCTCACAGAGGACAGAAGAAAAGAAATTGTAAAAGATGTTCAGAAGATTGCTGAGGAAACAAAGATTCAGATTCGTAATGTCCGCCGTGAACTTATCGACAAGCTTAAAGCTATGAAGAAGGACGGCGAGCTTACAGAGGACGATCTCAAGCAGGGCGAAAAGAAAGCTCAGGATCTTACAGATAAGTATGTCAAAGAAGTTGAGAGTATTTCAGCAGTAAAGCAGAAAGAAATTTTGGAGATGTAATATGGCTTTTTTCTCAAAGAAAAAAGATGAGCAGATTGAGGTTACAAGCCTCAATCTGCCTTCACATATCGGAATTATTATGGACGGCAACGGCCGTTGGGCAAAGAAAAGAGGACTTCCGAGAAAAGCAGGTCACCGTCAGGGTGCGAAAACTTTCAGAACCATAACAAGATACTGTTCCGATATCGGAATAAAGTACCTTACCGTGTATGCTTTTTCAACCGAAAACTGGAAAAGACCGCAGGAGGAAGTTGATGCGCTTATGTCGCTCTTTAAATCATATCTTAATGAAGCGCTTGAAGATTTTAAGGATGACAGCATTGTGGTGAAATTCATCGGTGACAAGTCGGGCTTTAACGACGAACTTCGTGAGCTTATGGTTGAAAACGAGGAGAGTTCAAAAGACCGTGACGGTATGGTTCTCAATATAGCTATGAATTACGGCAGTCGTGACGAAATTGTCAGAGCCGTCAGAAACATTTCCGAAGATGTCAGAAACGGAAAAATTTCTTCCGATGACATAACAGAAAATCTTTTTTCAAATTATCTTTATACCGCAGGTCAACCCGATCCCGATCTTATTATCAGACCGAGCGGTGAATACAGAATTTCAAATTTCCTTTTGTGGCAGTCAGCCTACACGGAATTTGTTATAATGAACAAGCTTTGGCCTGATTTTCAGAAATCGGATCTTGACGAAGCGTTAAAAATATACTCCTCCAGAAACAGAAGATACGGTGGAGTCTGATGAGAGTTGATATAAAATGAAATCCCTCAAGCCACGGCTGCTGACAGCCGTAATAGGAATACCAATACTGCTGATTGTTCTGTTTGTTTCGGAACTTTGGCGCCCGTTTGTAGGCATAATCATAGGAGCATTCTCGGCATTTATGATAGGCGAGTATCTTCATGCAAGAAAGATGCTTTATAAATTTCACCTTTCAATACCTTGTATGCTGTTTGCTTTTCTGCTTTCGGTTTTAGTTACGACAATGTATCTGTATGTTTTGATTTTTGCTTTTATACTGACAGTCTTTGCCGTAATGATTTTTAAACACGAAAAGACAAACTATGCCGATGTTGCATATTCAGTGTTCGGAACATTTTTAATTTCTTTTGGAATGAGTGCCGTACCGATTGCCTGTGCATCATCTGTATCAATTACTTTCTGCTATGTATGTATTTTCGCATTACCGTGGATGGCAGACGCAGGCGGCTTTTTTATCGGAGCATCGTTCGGCAAGCACAAACTTTGCCCGAAAATCAGCCCTAAAAAGACTGTTGAGGGCGCAATCGGCGGAATACTTTTCTGCGACCTCACAGCAGTAATTATAGGTCTTATATTTCATTTTTGTGTTATGCCTGACGCTAACATTAATTTCTGGGCATTGATTCTTCTCGGTGTAATTGACGCTCCTGTTTCAATTCTCGGTGATTTAAGCTTTTCACTTATCAAAAGAAATTACGGAATCAAGGACTACGGTTCAATTTTTCCCGGTCACGGCGGAATGCTTGACAGGTTTGACAGCATAATATTTACTGCCCCTGTTCTTGTGGCAATCAATCAATTCATACCTTTCATAACAGTGGGGTAAACTAAAATGGTAAATTCACTTTCAATTCTCGGATCGACGGGTTCAATCGGAACTCAGACGCTTGATGTTGCAGATAAACTTAATTTAAAAGTTTCCGCACTCACGGCGTCAACAAATATAAAGCTGCTTGAAGAACAGGTAAGAAAATACAAACCTGAACTTGCAGTAGTTTTTAACGAAGAAAAAGCCAAAGAATTCAAAGATAACATAAAAGATACAAACACCCGTGTTTTAAGCGGTATGGACGGACTTATTGAGGCGGCAACGCTTGAGAATGCCGACCTTATTGTAAATTCGGTTGTCGGAATGGTAGGCTTAAAGCCTACACTTGCAGCGGCAAACGCTAAAAAAGATATTGCTTTTGCAAACAAGGAAACGCTTGTAACAGGCGGTAAGCTTGTATGTGATGCGGTAAAGAAGAACGGTGTGAAGCTTCTTCCCGTTGACAGTGAACATTCCGCTATTTTCCAATGTCTGCAGGGAATGCCTGAAAAGAAAATGCTTAAAAAGCTCATTCTTACAGCATCCGGCGGCCCGTTCTTTGGCAAAACAGTCGAAGACTTAAAGAATGTAACAGTTAATGAGGCTCTCAATCATCCAAATTGGAGTATGGGTGCAAAAATAACCATCGACTCTGCTACAATGATGAACAAAGGTCTTGAAATCATTGAGGCGAGATGGCTTTTTGATGTTCAGTCCGAAAACATTGATGTTGTTGTTCATCGTGAAAGTATCATACATTCTCTCATAGAATATGTAGATAATTCCGTAATTGCACAGCTTGGACTCCCCGATATGAGGATTCCGATACAGTACGCAATTACATATCCGGAAAGATATGAGTCACCTGTCGGTGAATTAAGTCTTGCTCAAATCGGCAAAATGACTTTCTTTGAACCTGATTATGATACTTTCAAATGTTTGAGAGCCTGTAAAAAAGCTCTTTCACTCGGAGGTGTTGCAACAGCAATTGCCAACGGTGCTAATGAGGAGGCTAACCGTCTTTTCAGAGAAGGTAAAATCACTTTTCTTGAAATCGGTGACCTTGTTATGGGTGCAATTGATAACATAGACAATTTTGAGCCTTTATGCGTTGATGATGTGTTAGAGGCAGATAAACTTGCAAGAGAGTATGTACTCTCTAAGCTATAATTTGCGGTAATATTTTCCACTGCTGTCTTTGCGACGGCAATGAATATTTTGGAGTTGATTTATTTTAATGCAAATTTTAACAGTTGCGGCTCTTATAGTGATAGGAATATTACTTTTTGAGCTTATAATTTTTTCTCACGAATTCGGTCATTTTATTACCGCAAAGCTTTCGGGTGTAAAGGTAAATGAATTTGCACTCGGAATGGGACCGAAAATAATCAGTTTTGTTAAAGGCGAAACAAGGTACTCGCTTCGTCTTTTTCCTATAGGCGGTTACTGTGCCATGGAAGGAGAGGATGAAGACAGTGAAGAAAAAGGTGCTTTTAATAACGCAAAAGTTTGGAAGAGAATGATTATCATAATCGCAGGTGCGGTTATGAATATTCTTCTCGGCTTTGTTATGATGTTTGCCTTTACCGTTCAGGCTGACAGCTACAGTTCAACTACAATATCTCAGTTTCAACCCAATGCATTTACTGCAAACACAGGTTTACAAACAGGGGATAAGATTGTTGAAGTGAACGGTTATTCAATTTGGAATTCACGAGATTTGCAGTTTGCAATCTCAACTCTTCCATATGAAACAGTAGAAGGCAATACACTTGAGGTATACAAAGAAAGAGCAACATCTGCCGCTTGCGGTGTATATAATAAGTATGCAAAAGACGAGTCTCTTTCAAAGGATGAACTTCAAAAATACTACAATGCTCTTTCTGAGGGTTGTTCAAAAATAAATAAGGCTGCAAGCAAAGACGAGGCTAAAAAACTTCTTGATGAAACTTGCAAGTCAATTTATGCACTTGACAAATCATATGATATGTCAAAGTATAAAACACCCGAAATAGACACAACTACATCAAAACCGAGATTCATGGGTGATGTAAAAGTTGTTCGTGACGGCAAAGAAATAACACTTGAAAATGTACAGTTTTTTACCTATTACGCTGATGAGAATGCCGAAAAGGAAAACAAACCTACCGTAGCATTTGACTTTGCCGTTGAACCGATTGAGAAAAATGTCGGTACTGTCCTCGGTGAAACATTCACACAGACATGTTCAATGGCAAAAACCGTGTGGACATCTCTGGTGTGGCTTGTTCAGGGTAGATTTACATTCAACGATATGTCAGGTCCTGTTGGTATTGCTACAGCTGTCACTCAGGTTGCATCAATGGGACTTCAAACAGGCTTCGGAGATGCAGTCAACAACATTCTTTTTGTAATGATTCTCATTACGGTAAACCTCGGAATTGTAAATATGTTGCCGTTCCCGGCGCTTGACGGCGGAAGATTCTTATTCCTGCTGATTGAATGGATATTCAAAAAGCCGATTCCGAGAAAGGCAGAACAGATTGTAAATACAGTCGGTCTTGTTCTGTTGCTTGCATTTATGCTTATTATTTCGGTGAAAGATGTGTTCCAGCTTGTAACGGGAACATTCCCCGGAATGTAGACAAACGGAGGAAATTTTATGGGAAGTAAAATTCAGGTAACTGCCGGCAATGTAAAAATCGGCGGCGGTGCTAAAGTAAGCGTTCAGTCAATGCTCAACATTCCCTCAACCGATATTGAGGGTTCCGTAAGACAGGCAAAAGAGCTTGAAGAGGCCGGTTGCGAAATTATTCGCGCAGCTATTCCTAATAAAGATGCAGTAAAGCTTATTCCTGCCCTCAAAGAGGCTGTAAGCGTCCCGATTGTAGCCGATATCCATTTTGACTATAAGCTTGCGCTTGAGGCATGTGCGGCAGGCATCGACAAAATCCGTATCAATCCGGGTAACATCGGGTCAGATGATAGGGTAAAGTCGGTGGCAGACGCTTGCCGACAGCGTGGCATTCCGATAAGAATCGGTGTTAATTCAGGTTCGCTTGAAAAGGAAATTCTTGCAAAATACGGTCATCCCACACCCGAGGCACTTTGCGACAGTGCCTTGTACCATGCATCACTTCTTGAAAAGTTTGATTTCAACGATATTGTTCTTTCAATGAAAAGTTCAACCGTTTCTACTATGATTAAAGCCTATGAGCTTGCCGCAGAAAGGTGTGACTATCCGCTTCACCTCGGTGTTACAGAGGCGGGAACAGAAAGAATGGGTATTATCAAATCTTCTGCCGGAATCGGTGCATTACTCCTCCATGGTATCGGTGATACAATCAGAGTTTCACTCACAGCCGATCCTGTAAAGGAAGTTTATGCCGCTCATGATATTCTCAAGGCTCTTGACATTGAGAAAGACGGAGTTCAATTTGTTTCATGTCCGACTTGCGGAAGAACAAGAATTGACCTTGTGAAGATTGCAAACGAGGTTGAAGATAAGCTCAGAAACTGCAAAAAGAATATCAAAGTAGCGGTAATGGGTTGCGTTGTAAACGGTCCCGGAGAGGCAAGAGAAGCTGATATCGGCATCGCAGGCGGTGACGGTTGCGGTCTTGTATTCAAAAAAGGCGAAATTCTTCGCAAAGTTCCGGAAGATAAACTCGTTGACGCACTTTTGGAAGAAGTAGAAAAATTATAACTCTATCAGCAGTCAAAATACATTTGCTGTAATATGACAGAAGGACATATATGAAAACATTAGGAGAAGTCTTTGACTCCCAATTCGGCATTAATCTGCCGCAACAGATTTCACAGGGAGAACTGACACAACTTAATATTAACAAACAAGCCCGTTTGATTACTTTAGCAGTAAAATTCAACGGGCTCGTTGAGCGTAATACGCTTTTTGACACGGAAAAGCTGATTACCAAGACACTTGCGTATCATACTGTAATAAAACCGCATTTTCCGACAGAGTTGTTTTCCGCTGATTATTTTCCTCAGCTATACGCAGCCGTAAGGCGAGATATTCCGAGTATTAACGGAACTCTCAACAATGCTGAAGTTAGGTTTGAAAACAATACGCTTACGATAAATCTTCTTAACGGCGGAAAAACTCTCCTTGACAGTAAAGGCTTTGACAAAGCACTTATAAAGCTCGTTTCGGAAGAATTCAATCTTTTCATTTCCGTAAATTATACCGGAACCTTTGAGGTTGAAGAAAACAGCGAAGAATACAAAGCTGCTATTCAGGACGCTCAGGAGAAAATCAACCGCGAAAATCTTCAGAAAGCCGCTGAATTCTATCAGGAAGAGGTTGAAACAGCAGAAAAGAGAGAAGAAAAACACGCTGAAAACACTACTGTGGAAATTGAAGTTCGTGAGGGCAAGTTTGCAACACCGCAGATTATTCAGTCCTCAATACGTCCGTTATACGGTCGTTCAATCAGAGGGAAAATGATTCCCATTTCTTCAATTTCAGGTGATTCGGGAAGAATTGTGGTATGGGGCGATGTGTTTGATATTGAAAAGAAAGTTACTAAAAGCGGCGACAAAAATATTTTCACAATCGACATAACCGATTATACGGGTTCAACAACAGCTAAAGTATTCAATTCAATCAAGGAATCAGCCGTAATTGATAATATTAAAAAAGGCGATACAATCGTTGTTCAGGGTGATGTTGAGTACGATAAATATGCAGGCGAACTTGTTGTAAATGCCCGTTCAATCGGTACGGCTCAAAAAGTAAAAGTAGTTGATAATGCCGAGAAAAAGCGTGTTGAACTCCATATGCATACAAATATGTCGCAGATGGATGCCGTAACATCGGCAGGTGACCTTGTTAACCGTGCTTATCAGTGGGGACACAAAGCCGTTGCAATTACTGACCACGGTGTCGCACAGGCTTTTCCCGACGCAATGAAAGCCGCAGATAAAATCAACAAAGACGAAGAGAAAATTAAAATCATCTACGGTGTTGAGGCATACTTTATGGATGACCTTGTAGAGTCTGTAAAAGGTGATGCCGACACAGGTTTTGACGGCACATTCATCTGCTTTGATATAGAAACAACAGGTCTTTCAGCCGCCCGTGACAAGATTACCGAAATCGGCGCAGTCAAGGTTGAAAACGGTGTCATCACCGATACTTTTTCAACCTTTGCAAATCCCGAAATGCCGATTCCGCAGAAAATCACTCAGCTTACAGGCATTACCGATGATATGGTAAAGGACGCTCCGTCTCAGAGCGAGGCGGTCAGTGCATTTCTTGAATTTGCCGGTGACAATGTACTTGTTGCTCACAATGCTCCCTTTGACACATCCTTCATTGCAAAAGCCTGTGAAGATATGGGCAGGGAATATAACTATACTTCAATCGACACGGTTGCAATTTCAAGAGCGATTCTTACAGATATCAAGAACTGCAAGCTTGATACGGTTGCAAAATTTTTAAGGCTCGGCGACTTCAATCATCACAGAGCAACCGATGATGCCGAAATGCTTGCGAGAATTTTTATAAATCTCTGTCAGCGACTTACAGATGATTACGGTATAACAAAAACAAACGACATTAATACAAAGATAGCAGGCGGAGATTTTAAAAAACTTCCGACCTATCATCAGATTATTCTTGTAAAGAATAAAACAGGTCTTAAAAATCTTTACAGACTTATTTCTTACAGTCATCTTAATTATTTCTACAAAAAGCCGAGAATTCCCAAAAGCGAGCTTGTGAAGTACAGAGAGGGACTCATAATCGGCTCAGCTTGTTGTGCAGGTCAGCTTTATATGGCAATTCTCGAGGGTAAGCCGTGGGGCGAACTCAAACAGATTGCGTCATTCTATGATTATCTTGAAATTCAGCCTGCAGGCAACAACAGCTTTATGATTCGTGACGGCAGATTTAATTCTGTTGACGAACTTCATGAAATTGACCGTACAATCATTAAGCTTGCAAAAGAACTCGGCAAGCCTGTATGCGCAACCTGCGATGTCCACTTTATGGATCCGACAGATTCCGAATTCAGAAAAATTCTTATGGCAGGTCAGGGCTTTAAAGATGCCGAACAGCAAGCTCCGCTTTATTTCAGAACAACTGCTGAAATGCTAAAGGAATTTGAATGGCTCGGCAAGGATAAAGCCTATGAGTATGTAGTAGAAAATCCCAATAAAATCGCTGATATGTGCGAATATATCAGACCTATTCCAAAGGGTACATTCCCGCCTAACATTGAGGGCGCACAGGAACAGCTTATTGATATTACATGGAAAAGAGCAAAAGAGAAATACGGTGATCCATTGCCTGAAATCGTAAAGGCAAGACTTGACAAGGAACTTAATTCAATCACAACCTACGGATTCTCCGTGCTTTATATGACTGCTCAAAAGCTTGTTGCAGACAGTGAGGCACACGGATATCTTGTCGGTTCACGAGGATCGGTAGGTTCTTCCTTCGTAGCTACTATGTCCGGTATTTCGGAGGTTAATCCGCTTTGTCCGCACTATGTATGTCCAAATTGCAAACACAGCGAGTTCATCACAGACGGCAGTTATGGCTCAGGCTTTGATATGCCGCCAAAAAACTGTCCCGAATGCGGTACTCTTATGGATCAGGACGGTCACGAAATTCCGTTTGAAACATTTCTTGGCTTTAAAGGCGACAAAGTGCCTGATATCGACCTTAATTTCAGCGGTGAGTATCAATCAAAATCTCACCGTTACACGGAAGAGCTCTTCGGTAAGAATAATGTGTTCAAAGCGGGAACAATTTCTACCGTAGCCGAAAAAACAGCACTCGGCTTCGTTAAAAAGTTTGCACAGGAGCGAGGTCTTGTAATGCACAAGGCTGAGGAAAAGCGTCTTGCAATCGGCTGTACGGGCGTTAAGAGAACCACAGGTCAGCATCCTGGCGGTATGGTTGTTGTACCGAGAACAAACGATGTTTACGATTTCTGCCCTGTTCAGCATCCTGCAAATGATGTGAACTCAGATAACATTACAACCCACTTCGACTTCCATTCAATTCATGATACAATCACAAAACTTGATGAGCTCGGACACGATGTTCCGACAATCTATCATTATCTCGAACTCTACACAGGTATTCCCGTAATGAAGGTTTCAATGAGTGATCCCGAGGTTATGTCACTGTTTACTTCTCCTAAGGCACTCGGTGTTACAGAGGAAGATATCGACTCAAAAACCGGTACATTCAGCCTTCCGGAATGCGGTACGGCTTTCGTAAGAGGAATGCTCATTGAGGCACAGCCAAAGACATTTACCGACCTTTTACAGATTGCAGGTCTTTCGCACGGTACCGATGTATGGCTCGGAAACGCTCAGGAGCTTATTCATAACGGAACCTGTACAATTTCGGAAGTAATCGGTACTCGTGACTCGATTATGACTTATCTTATGCACAAAGGTCTTGAACCGGGCATGGCATTCAAAATAATGGAGATTGTCCGTAAAGGTAACGCAACAAAACTTCTTACGGAAGAACACTTCAAGGCTATGCGTGAACACAATGTTCCCGAATGGTATATTGATTCATGTATGAAAATTAAGTATATGTTCCCGAAAGCCCATGCCGCAGCCTATATGATTGCAACGCTCAGACTCGGTTGGTACAAGGTTCACAAGGCCGTTGAATATTATGCGGCATACTTTACCGTACGAAGTGAAAATCTTGACGGTGCAATTGCCATGCAGGGACATCAGGCTGTCCGTGACAAGATGAACAACATAAAACAAAAACAGAGTGTTCACGAAGCCACAGCCAAGGATGAAGCAGAGTTCCAGACCTTGCAGATTGTCAACGAAATGATGGCAAGAAAAATTGAATTTCTTCCTGTTGATATCTACAAATCTGAGGCTAAAATGTTCAAGGTAGAGGACGGAAAAATCAGACTTCCGTTTTCATCCTTACCCGGTGTAGGCGGTGCTGCCGCAGATTCACTCGCAGAAACGGGCAAGCACACAGAATATCTTTCAATTGAAGATATGCAGATAAAAACAAAGGTTACTAAGGCTGTTATTGAAACACTGAAAGATGTCGGAGTTCTCAAGGATTTGCCTGAAAGCTCACAGATGTCATTATTTTAAGGAGTTGTCTAAATGAAAAAACTGCTTTCGCTAAAAACTTTGCTGATTTGCATTTCATTTACAGTATTTCTTTTACTTGTAAAAGATAATATGAATGTTGTGTGGTCGGCAATCGGTTGGATAACAGGCATAATCACTCCGTTTGCAATCGGATTCCTTTTTGCTTACATCCTTAACTATCCGTACAAATTTTTCTACTCCAAAGTTTTCGGCAGAATGGGGCGAAAGCGAAAATTCCTTGCTAACTTCAGAAAACCCCTTGCACTTATTATAACCTATGCAATTGTAGTAGCAATTTTTGTTGTTATAATCTCAATTGTAGTTCCGCAGATTGCAGCCAGCCTGTTCAGTCTTATTAACAGCCTGCCGCAGTATGCAGGCGTACTTTCTGACATGACAAAAACAGTAGTGCATTGGATTAACCATACATTCAGTATGGAAATTGATGCAAGTGAAGTAATAAACAACTTCTTCAAGTATATTACAAACCTTATTTCGGCAGGCAATATCACCAGTTTTCTCGGCAACTCTACAAATGCCGTATTCAGCGCAATTATGTCTACGTGTAACGGTGTGTATAACTTCCTGCTCGGAATCGTTATTTCAGTTTACTTCCTTGCCGCAAAGGAAACACTTTGCTGTCAGATAAAAAAGCTTGCTGTTGCTTTTATTCCGATAAAGTATCTTCCTAAGATTTATGAAATTGTCGATATTACAGATACAAAATGCGGTCGTTTTCTCGTTGGCGATATCATTGATGCGGCTTTTCTCGGTGTTCTCACATTCATTACAATGTCAATTTGTCAATTACCGTACGCACCGCTTATTGCGGTTCTTATCGGTGTAACGAATATTATTCCGTTCTTTGGACCGTTCATCGGTGCAATTCCGAGTGCTTTTATCCTCTTGCTTATTGATCCTATTTACATGATTATTTTCATAATCATTATAGTTATAATTCAGCAGCTTGACGGCAATCTTTTCAAGCCGAAGATTATCGGCAGTCAGGTCGGTCTTTCAAGCTTCTGGGTACTGTTCAGCGTAATTGTCGGCGGAGGAATGTTCGGTGTGCTCGGTCTTATTCTCGGAACACCAATCTATGCCGTAATCTATGCTCTTGTCGGCAAGAGAGTTAAAAACAAAATTGACTCAAAGGGAAGAATTGCTCAGGAGGCTCTTGATTTTGAAGTGCTTAACTATACTAAAATTGCCGCAGAGCAGAAAAAACTTCGTGAAGAAAAAGAAATGCAGCATAGAGAAAAATTTATGAAATTCATCAACCGTAACAAAACAAATGATGAAGACGAATCCTCAGAAAATACAAATGAATAATCGTATAATTTTCGTTTCATCTGAATAGTGTTGACAAATCAAGTTTAGCGTGTTAATATATTACTGTATTAACACACTAAAGCGTTGAGAGGTAATTATGAAAAAGAATTTAAAAATGACTCCCGAGGGAACAAAGGACTTTCTGTTCGCTGAATGTTCCGCTATGGATTATATCTGCACAAGCATTGAAAAGGTATTTGTAAAAGGCGGATTTAAACGGGTAATAACTCCTGCTCTTGAATTCTATGATGTGTTCTCAATTCCGTCAAGCGGAATCTCGCAGGAGTCAATGTTCAAGACAACCGATAACAAAGGCAGACTTCTTGTTGCCCGTCCTGACTCCACTCTGCCGATTGCAAGAATGGTTTCTACAAGACTTAAAAACAATACCCTTCCTGTTCGACTTTACTACAAGCAGGCAGTATATCGCAACAATCCGTCACTTGCAGGAAGAAGAAACGAATTTCTTCAGATGGGTGTTGAACTTCTCGGGGCAAAAGGAAAGAGAGCCGACCTTGAAATTCTCACCTCGGCAATAAAAAGCATTTCAGCTGTTGCCGATGATTTCAGAATTGAACTCGGACACGCCGAAGTATTCAATGCTCTGTCAAAAGAACTCGATATCGATAACGATTACAAAGAAAAAATCAGAGTATCAATCGAAAGTAAAAACTACTCGGCACTTAACAATCTTCTTGACAAACTCAAGCCTTGTAAGACTGTTTCCGCAATCCGTTCGCTCCCGTCGCTTTTCGGCGGTGAAGAAGTGTTTGATGAGGCATATAACATCTGCAAAGGTACAGGCGCCGAAAACGCTCTTGATTATCTCCACACAATCTATAAAGAACTTTCCGTGCTTGAACTCGGTAACAAGCTTATCATCGACCTTGGACTTGTTCAGAGAAACGATTACTATACGGGAATCGTATTTTCGGGGTATATTAACGGAATCGGTGACGCTGTTATTTCGGGAGGAAGATATGACGATCTTCTCAGCGAATTTGACGCTCCTATGGGTGCGGCAGGCTTTGCGATTGATACAGACGCAATTACAATGAAACATCTTTCCGATGATGATGTAAATTATTCAGATAATCCCGATGTTCTCGTTTTTGCAGAAAACGGACATGAAATGAAGGCTCTCAGATATGTTGACGAGCTTAGCGAAAAGGGAATAAATGCACAATTCAGCGTACTTGAATCTCTTGAAGAAACAGAACAGTTTGCAAAATCAAGAGGAATTGCAAAAGTTGAAAGTATATAATCAAGCTGTCGGAAAGGATTAAATATGAAACCATTAAGAATTGCTCTGACAAAGGGCAGACTTGAAAAGACCACAATTGAACTTCTTGAAAAAATCGGATATAATTGTGATGAAGTAAAAAACAAGGGAAGAAGGCTTATTCTTCCGATCGGCAATAATGATTTTGAAGTTGTGCTTGCGAAAGCCGCAGATGTAATTACATATGTTGAGCACGGTGTGTGTGACCTTGGTGTCGTTGGCAAGGATACAATTCTTGAAAACGGTTCATCTTTTTATGAACTTCTCGACTTAGGATTCGGTAAATGCCGTTTTGCTCTTGCTACAAAAAAGGACTCCGATTTTTACGGAGGTTACAAAACAAAGACAATTGCGTCAAAGTATCCCAATGTAACCAGGGCATTTTTTGACGATAAAAATATGGATGTAAGAATCATTAAGATTGAGGGCTCGGTTGAACTTGCTCCTCTTGTAGGTCTTGCAGACGGTATTGTAGATATAGTAGAAACAGGTTCAACGCTCAAGGCTAACGGACTTGAAGTAATTGAATGGGTATGTGATATTTCAGCAAGACTTATTGCCAATACGGCAAGTCTAAAACTGCGCAAGGCTGAAATTGAAGAATTGCAGAAGAAACTGGAGGCTGTCACAAAATGATTACAACTGTTGTAGCAGACGGAAAAAACGAATATGAATTTATTGATTTGCTCAAAAAGAGAGCGCAGAATTCAGATAAAAATGTAGTTCCGATTGTTTCGGAAATCATCGAAAATGTAGCAGAAAACGGTGATAAAGCCGTAAAGGAATATACCGTTAAATTTGACGGAAAAGCACCTGAAAAGGTAGAAATCACTTCCGATGAAATCGACAGCCTTATTGAAAAATGCGATAAGGATTATCTCGAAACAATCAAAAAGGCAGCCGCAAATATTGCAGATTTCCATAAAAGACAGGTTCAGCAAAGCTGGCTCACAACAAAGAATAACGGCGTAATGATGGGTCAGAGAATCAGAGGCCTTAAAAGAGTAGGTATCTATGTTCCGGGTGGTACTGCGGCATATCCCTCATCAGTTCTTATGAACGCAGTTCCCGCTAAAATTGCAGGTGTTGAGGAGATTATTATGTGTACACCTCCGCAAAAGGACGGTACACCAAATCCGAATATCATCGCCGCCGCAAAGGTAGCAGGTGTTGACAGAATCTTCCTTATGGGCGGTGCGCAGGCAGTAGCCGCTCTTGCATACGGTACAGAATCTGTACCAAAGGTTGACAAAATCGTAGGTCCCGGCAACATCTTTGTTGCAACAGCAAAAAAACTTCTTTACGGAACAGTTGACATTGATATGATTGCAGGGCCGAGTGAAATACTCATCATTGCCGATAAGTCTGCAAATCCCAAATTCCTTGCCGCAGACCTTATGAGTCAGGCAGAGCATGACAGGCTTGCGTCTGCAATTCTGCTTACCGACTGTGAAGAGCTTGCCAAAGAAACTGAAACAGAGCTTGAAAAGCAGATGACCGCTCTTTCAAGAAAAGATATTATCCGTTCATCGGTTGACAATTTCGGTGCAGTTATTGTATGCAGTGATATGTCACAGGCAATTGAATTTGCTAATGAGCTTGCTCCCGAACATCTTGAGGTTTGTTGTGAAAACCCAATGGAGTATGTCGGCAAGCTTGATAATGCCGGCTCTGTATTTCTCGGCAACTACAGTCCCGAACCTCTGGGCGACTATTTTGCAGGTCCTAACCATGTTCTTCCGACAAGCGGCACGGCAAGATTTTTCTCACCTCTTTCGGTAGACAGCTTTGTAAAGAAATCAAGCTTTATTTACTATACGGAAGACGCTTTGAGAAAAGATGCCGAAGATGTAGTTCGCTTTGCAGAAACAGAAGGACTTACAGCACACGCAAATTCAATTAAAGTGCGTTTTGATATGAAATAAGAATGGAAGTTATGCAATGTCTTATGAATTAAACAAAAAAATCCGTGAACTTGAACCGTATGAACCAATCAGCGGTACATATAAAATTCGACTTGATGCAAACGAATGTCCCGAAAATTATCCTGATTTCATCAAAGATGAAATCAAAAATGCAATTGATACAATTGATTTCAACCGCTATCCCGATCCGCTTGCGGAAAAGGTTGTTACGGCTTTTTCGGAATATTACGGAATTAATCCAAAATATGTAACCGCAGGCAACGGCTCAGATGAACTCATCTTTTTGATTGAAGCCGCATTTATGGAAAAAGGGGACAGGATGCTTTGCGTTGCTCCCGATTTTTCAATGTACAAATTCTATTCATCAATCTGTGAGGTTGAATGTGACACATTTATCAAATCCGATGACCTTTCAATTGATACGGATGCACTTATTGAAAAGGTAAATCGTGACAATATCAAACTTCTGCTCTTTTCAAACCCATGCAATCCGACAGGGCAGGGTATGACCGCCGAAGATGCACGCAGACTTGTTACAAGCGTAAATGCACTTGTAATTCTTGACGAAGCATATATGGATTTCTGGGATCAGAGTCTTATAAATGAGGTTGAAAAGTATTCAAATCTCATTATTTTCAGAACCGCATCAAAGGCAGTAGGCTCAGCGGCACTCAGACTCGGTTTTGCCGTTGCAAATGAAACAATTTCAAGAGCTGTAAAAGCGGTAAAATCTCCGTACAATGTGAACACATTTTCTCAGGTTGTCGGCAGTATAATATATAAAAATAAAGATTATCTCAAAAATAGACAAAAAACAATTGTCAGAAACAGAGAAAAGCTGTATAATGACTTATTGGAGTTGTCCGCTCTTTCCGATGATTTTAAGGTTTACAACAGTTGTGCAAACTTTCTTTTTGTTAAAACATCATTTGGCAAAGACTTGTGGAACTATCTCAAGGACAATTCAATTGTAATCCGTTTTATGGGCGATTACATTAGAATTTCCGTTGGCACAGAAGAAGAAAACGAAGAACTGATAAGTTGCATTAAAACTTATTTATCGAGGTGATTATATGCGCAGTGCATATGTTGAGCGTAAAACGAAGGAAACCGACATAAAGCTAAAACTAAATCTTGACGGCGGTAATATTAAAATTGATACAGGCATAGGCTTTTTTGACCATATGCTCAATTCGTTTGCCACTCACGGCAGATTCGGACTTGAGGTTTCGGTAAAAGGCGACCTCTATGTGGACGAGCACCACACCGTTGAAGACACAGGTATAGTTCTCGGCAAAGCATTTGCAGAGGCTCTTTCAACCAAAGAGTCAATTGAAAGATTTGGCAGTTTTTATGTTCCTATGGACGAAGCGCTTGCGTTTGCATCTGTTGACATCAGCGGCAGACCTTATCTTGTATTCGACGCTGATTTTCCGCAGGAAAGGTGCGGCGGCTATGACTGTTCAATGACAGTTGAATTTATGCGTGCATTTGCATTTAACGCACAAATCACACTTCACCTCAAATCTGTTTACGGTGACAACTCTCACCATATCACAGAGGCTTTGTACAAGGCTTGCGCACACGCACTCCGTCTTGCTGTAAAGCAAAATTCTTCAAATTTACTTCTTTCTACTAAAGGAGTGTTATAATGATTATTTTACCCGCTATTGACATAAAAGACGGCAATTGTGTCCGTCTTTTCAAGGGTGATTATGCAACCGTTCAGAAGGTGGCAGAGTCCCCGTATATTGCTGCTCAGGGCTTTGCTGACGCAGGTGCAGAGTGGATGCATATGGTTGACCTTGACGGTGCAAAAGATGCAAAGCTTGTTAATGCCGATCTTATTGCGGATGTTGCAAAAGCCTCTGGACTTTCTGTTGAGGTCGGCGGAGGAATCCGTGATATGAAAGCGGTTGAATATTATCTTTCAAGAGGAATAAACCGTGTTATTCTCGGTTCAGCCGCAGTTAAAAACCAACAGCTTGTTATTGATGCCGTAAAAGAATACGGCGAGAGAATTGTAGTTGGCATTGATGCAAAGGAAGGCATGGTTCGTGCAGAAGGTTGGATTGACAATTCGGAAATCAACTACATTGAGCTTGCAAAGCGTATGGAAGATGTCGGAGTAAAGACTATTGTGTTCACAGACATTGATCAGGACGGTACTCTTGCAGGTCCTAACCTTAAACAGCTTGATAACCTTGCTCACGAAGTCAGCTGTAATATTATCGCAAGCGGCGGTGTTGCAGTTCTCAAGGATATCATAAATCTTGCAGAACTCGATGTCTACGGTGCAATCTGCGGCAAGGCTATTTACACAGGTTCGCTCGATTTGAAACAGGCAATTGAAGTAACAAATAAAATCTGAGGTAATTATGGATCTTGATAAATATTTTGTAAAATCCGAACTTATTCCCGCAATTATTCAGGAAAAGTCAACGGGTGAGGTACTTATGCTTGCATATATGAACCGTGAAAGTATGCAAAAAACTTTTGAAACCGGTTACACATGGTTCTGGTCAAGAAGCCGTCAGGAGCTTTGGAACAAAGGTGCAACATCAGGTCATTTACAAAAGGTAATTGATATATATGCCGACTGCGATGACGATACATTGCTCATCACGGTTGAACAGACAGGTGCGGCCTGCCACACGGGAAATCATTCCTGCTTTTTCAAAAAATTAAAATGAGGAGAATTTTAATATGAACGACAGAGAAGTTCTTGAAGCACTTTATGCTACAGTAGAAAACAGACGAGATAATCCAAAAGAGGGTTCATACACTTGCTACCTTCTTGATAAAGGAATTGACAAGATTCTTAAAAAAGTAGGCGAGGAGTGCAGTGAAACAATCATTGCGGTAAAAAATGATGATAACAGCGAAACTGTTTATGAAATTGCAGACCTTATCTATCATCTTACTGTAATGATGGTAAAGCTCGGCATTCCGCTTGAAGATGTTCTTGCCGAACTTGACAAGAGAAGCGAAAAGACAGGAAACCTTAAAAAGTTCCATGTTGTTGACAAAAATTCATAACTAAAAGCACAAACAAAAAGGCCCTATGACTTTGGTCATAGGGCTTAACAGTATGTATATATTATTTTTATGCATTAACAAAAGCAAATTTAGAAATCGCCTGTTTGAGATTATCATCAGGTTCTGATTCAAGAAGAAGTTCAATCGGAATTTTTTCGTCAATTGCAAAAAATCCCATCAACGAATGAGCATCAACAGTATTATCGCCGTTTCTTAGCATCATTACTGTATCCGGAAAGTGAGCAAGAGTTTCAAACATATCAATCATTTCTTTTTTATTTTTAACGGAAACCGGTACAGAAAACAAGATCTCACCTCCATTGTTCATCTTGTCTATATTTTATCATTAATTTTTGTCTAAATCAACAACGAATTAATGAATTTTTGCAATTTCAACTATTTACCCAAAAAAGGATGGTTAGTGAATGAATTTTAATATAATTACACTCGGCTGCAAGGTTAATCAGTATGAATCACAGGCAATGCGTGAAGATATGCTGAAGAACGGTTTTCTTCTCTCGGATGACAGGGACAGAGCTGACATAACAATCGTTAACAGTTGTACGGTAACATCCGTAAGTGACGCAAAAAACCGCAAGATCCTCAACCGTGTTCGCCGTGAAAATCCTGACGGAATTGTTATTCTCACCGGCTGTATGCCACAGGCTTTCCCCGAAGAAAGCGAGAACTTTTCAAATTGCGATATCGTACTCGGCAACGCAAAGAGAGCCGAACTCGTTCCTTCAATTTACAAGTTTCTCGAAGAAAAACAGAAATTTGTTCATATAACAGAGCATATCGGCAAAGGCGAAAAATACGAAAACCTTTCCGTATCGTCACTCGGAGAGCATACAAGAGCTTTCATTAAAATTGAGGACGGTTGCAACAGATTCTGTTCTTACTGCATTATTCCGTATGCAAGGGGCAGAGTGCGTTCAAAATCTCTCGAAGATTTAAAGGCAGAGCTTATTCAGGTTGCCGCAAACGGTTACCGTGAGGTTGTTCTCGTTGGTATTAACCTTTCCGCCTACGGTCTTGACGAAGATTTTGATCTTGCTGATGCTGTAGAATGTGCTTGTTCCGTTGACGGAATCGACCGTGTAAGACTCGGTTCAATCGAACCGGAAAGAATGGATAAAGAAATGATTGCCCGTCTTGCCGCACAGCCAAAATTCTGTCCGCAGTTTCATCTTTCACTACAGAGCGGTTGTGATAACACACTCAAAGCAATGAACCGTCATTACAGTTGTGCTGAATATGCTGAAATTGTTGCAAATCTCAGAAACGCTTTTGAAAACAGCTCTATGACAACCGATGTAATGGTTGGATTTGCCGGTGAAACAGAGGAAGATTTCAACGCATCTCTTAAATTTGTAAAGTCAATCGGCTTTGCAAAGGTGCATATCTTCCCGTATTCACGCCGTAAAGGCACTGTTGCCGATAAAGCACAAAATCAAATTGATCCGCAAATCAAAGAGCAGAGAGCAAAAATTATGGAGCAGGTCTGCGATGAAACCAGAAGGGAATTTCTTAAAGAGCAGATTGGTCTTTGTGAATCTGTTCTCGTTGAAAGACTTCGTCACGGTTATCTCGAGGGTTACACAAAGAACTACACGCCTGTTCATATTAATTGTGAAGATACAAGTCTTTGCGGTAAAATTATTGATGTAAAAATCACAAAATCATTTGATGATTACTGCGACGCTGAATTAGTTTAAAGCGTTAATCAGATTATTAATCTCTTTTTTTGCAGTATCATCCTCAAGGCAATTATAGCTGTAAAGCATAAAACCCCTGACAGATTTGTTGTTACGCAAAATATCGTATTCATTGGCAAGAATACTGTCACTTAAAAGCCATGTTTCTTCGTCATATTCGCCGTTTCCTGCTTTATAACCGCCAAGACCTACATACAGTTTTACATTTTCGTCAAAATCAAGAGATGTCCAGCTGTCAAGGCAGTCTTCAAAAGTCAGAACTGGGTTTTCAAGGCTAAAGTAAATTTGCGGACAGATGTAATCTGCAAAGCCTTTACAGGTACACCACGATTTTACATCGGCATACAATCCGTCATTGTTACCTATATTGCCTTGCGGTGATATGCCGAACTCAACTGACAAATCTACACTTTTAATCGTTCTGTAAACCTTACAAATCAGCGTATTTACATTCTGCATTCGCCAATTATCAAGGCTCATACAGTTTTCTTTACCGTATTTTTCAATATAAGCCTCATACTGCTTTTTATCAAAACTTTCATCCTCAGTAGGGTAGAAGTAGTCGTCAAATTGTATCCCGTCAACCTCATAATTTTCCGCAATTTCCTTTACACCGTCACTAATCAGCTGTTGTGCAGTTTCATTTGACGGATCAAGAAAAATTCCGTTATCGGTTTTTATACCTATTTCGGAATTCTTTATATAAGGATTGTTGTCTGAAAGTTTTTTCGGAGTTTCATTTGAACTGACTCTGTATGGATTAATCCACGCATGAATTTTCAAATTGTTTTCTTTGCATATATCACACATAATTTGCAGTGCGTCATATTGAGGATTTTCACCCTGCGTACCCGTGAGAATATGTGACCATGGAAAATAGCTTGACTTATATAATGCGTCACAAAAGGGGCGTACCTGTACAATAAGCGTGTTAAAACCGCTTTCACGGCATTTTTGTGCTATTTCGGTAAATTTATCTTCAAACGCTTTTTGTGTTTTTGAGCTTTCATTTTCCATAGAAAGCTCCATATACGATACCCACACACCACGCATTTTCTCATCACTTTCGGATGTGTCGGCGGTTGCCTTTGATGATAAAGCTGCAATATTGTTGATATCATTCTGCTTTTTGGGCGGTTTTTCTCTTGTAAATGAGCTTATGCAGATAACGGTTAACATAGCTATTACAGATACTATAATCGGAACAATCTTTTTGTTTTTCAATCAAATCATCCTTTGGAGTTCTCATGGAAATTTTCATCATATACATTTGTATCATCAGTCTGATATCAATTATTGTAACAGTCTGTGACAAATACTTTGCAATTCACCGCAAATGGAGAGTACGAGAAAGCACATTGCTGATTCTCTCCGCACTCGGAGGAAGTGTTGCAATGTACATTACAATGCAATTAATCAGACACAAAACAAGACACATTAAATTTATGCTCGGCATACCGATAATATTTATTATTCAGCTGATAATTCTGTTTTTTGTTTGGAGGATGATTTATGTCTGACAGACTGTATTTTTCCGTACCTGACGAATGTGACAATATGCTTGCTCAAAGATTTCTGCGTGATAAATGCGGGCTTTCTGCAAGAATAATAACACGACTGAAAAGAGAAAAAGACGGTATTTTGATGGACGGGAAAATTTTAAGAACAATTGACTGTGTGCAAAGCGGAAAAACCGTTTCAATTGCAATTCCCGATGAAAAATGTGAAATTGAACCGACAAAGGGGACACTTGATATAAGATATGAGGATGAACATTTTCTTGTGGTAAACAAACCGCATTCCATGCCTGTTCATCCTGTAAAACAACACCAAAGCGATACGCTTGCAAATATTGTTTCGTACTATTGCAGTCAAAACGGCAAGCCGTTTGTATTTCGGGCAATCAACCGACTTGACAAGGATACATCAGGGCTTGTTCTCATTGCCAAAAACCGCTTTACAGCCAATGCCGTAAAAAATAAAACGCACAAAGTATATTACGCTTTATGCGAGGGCGAAATAAATACCGAAGGTGTAGTTGATAAACCCATGGATTTGCGTGATGATTCCAAAATGGTACGAATTGTCCGTGATGACGGGATGAAAGCAGTTACGCACTACAAACCGCTTGTTCCAACAAAAGATTTTACATTGCTTGAATTGTGGCTTGAAACCGGCAGAACACACCAGATTCGCTGCCATATGGCTTATTTAGGGCATCCGCTTATGGGCGATGACTTGTACGGCGGAAAGCTTGATAAAATATCAAGGCAGGCACTTCATTGTGCAAGACTTGAATTTTATCACCCGATAAAAAATGAATACATTACGGTTACTGCCGAAATTCCCGAAGATATGCAGTCTGTAATAAACAACAAAGAGGATTGAATAATAAAAAGTTCAATCTTCTTTAAAACTTACAAACTTTTATTGACAATGCCCGGACAAAAAAATCTATGTGCGTTCCTCACACTTGCAATGACAGCAACATTATTTGCTGGTTGTTCAGGAAATTCCGATTCATCGGATTCAACATCGTCAGTTGCAACAAAAGACAGTACTTTGTCAGATAAAACCTTAAAAGTTGCCGTGTTTGATATGCCGACACTTTGTCTTATGCAGACTTTTAATGATATGGGCTTGTAAGGCTTATAGCTGACAACACATACGGAATTATGCTAAATCAGCTTGTAGGTTTTATGTGTCTTAAATTTGTATTCTGCGGATTAAGCCTCATTACTTCATTTTAAATAAATTCTGCCATATTGCACAAAAAATGCATAATAAAATTTGTAATAAATAATATCTAAAAATCATAAATTATCCCCACAATCCACAATTCTTGAAAATTTATACCTCTATATTTTGAACAAGTAATGTGATATTAAAATTATTGCCGACAAGTAATGGTGTTCTATGCTAATACTTGTCGGTGTTTTTATGCGCTTTTTACATAAAATCGGAATGGCATAACGGAATATAAATACAAAAATCCTCATATGCCGATAGTGTGGGTAGGCTTTGCAATATTTGTGTTGCTATGCAAAGGCTTTACAACACAGCTTGTTTCAATATGGTTTGTTCTCGGCTCGGTTTATATTTACGGATTTAAGCGATATTGATGAAACAGCTCAGGCAAAGGTCGGTCCCGAAATATGGACAGTAAAGCCGACAAAGCACCGCATTCAAAAGGAACAAAAAGCAAGGCAACTGTACTTACATAACTTTCTCTCCGAAAAGCCTATATGTGTTCATGGTGATAATTACTAATTTCTTGACATCTTAGTGTACAATAATAAATTAGTCACACAAACTTTGTCAATAGTGGAAAAAAATAAAATATTGTTGTTGAAATAAATTGGATATTGGATTATAATAGTAATTAATAATGCAAAAAATGAATGGATATGTAAAACGGAGGTAGTTCTATGGAAGAAAAGGATGAAATTATTATTTCATTGTCAGATGTATGGAATATTATTAAGAAAAATGCTGCTTTTATTATCGTAGTTACGCTTATTTGTGCTATCGGAAGCTTTTTTATAACAAGATATTTTATTCCAAAATTATACACATCTTCAATTCAGTTATATGTTGATACGTCAAATGATGATGAAAATAAAAACAATCTCAATATACTTTCTGAGCAAACCTATGCACAGAATCTTGTTGCTACATATATTAAAATGCTGAACACAAATACTTTTTACACAGAGCTTTCCGAGCATATAAACAACAAATATACTGCTAAACAGCTTAGCGAAATGGTTTCTTTCAGCAGTGACGAAAAGACGGAGATATTTGATGCTAAGGTTACTACTCCTTCTCCAAATGATTCAAAGCTTATAGCTGATGCGGTTGGAAAGGTTGCACCTGAGGCTATTTCAAGACTTAAATCCAAAGCAACGCTAAAAATAGTTGATTATGCTCAGTTGCCTACTGCTCCTTCATCTCCGAATGAAATAAAGAACGTAATAATTGCAATGATAGCAGGACTTGTTATATCTGTCGGAATTTCATTGCTCAGAGCGTTCCTTGATAAAAAGATGAGATACAACGAGGAAATGACTATGATTGGAGATATTCCGATTCTTGCAGCTATTCCAAAATTTGACGCAGTAAATAAATCTAATAAAAAAAAAGATAAGAGGGAGTCAGTATGAAAAAGTATCCAAAAAGAGGCTCTTTTCAAGATGTAAAACTCAATGCAGAAGCTGTCGGCTTTCAGATTAAAGAGTCTTATAAAAAAGCAAGAACAAATATTGCTTATTCAATTGTAAAAAAAGGCTGTAAAATGGTGTCTCTTACAAGCTCTTCAAAATCCGAAGGAAAGACTATTACTGCAGTTAATATAGCTATTGCACTTGCACAGCAGGTTGATACCAGGGTACTGATTATTGATTGTGATTTGAGAAGGCCTAGAATCCAATCGGTGCTTGAAATACCTGTTGACAAGGGAATTACAAATTACCTTAATTTTGAATGTGAGGTATCCGATATAGTTTACACTTCTAAATTGGACAATCTTGACGCTATCTGTTGCGGTACTATTCCTCCGAACCCGTCGGAGCTTTTATCAAGTGACAATATGAAAGAATTAATCAAAGAGCTTTCAAAACAATATGATTATATTATATTTGATACTCCGCCAATTGGCGTAGTAATTGACGCTTTACCTATAATAAAGCAAACTGACGGTGTTGTTGTTATAGTCAGAGATAATGTTACCGACATCAGAGACTACAAAAAAACAATTGATATTCTCAAACGCTCCGAAGCTAATATTATCGGTGTTATATTTAATGATGTTGAGCCTGTCGGTAAACGCAAATACGGCGGAGGATACAAATACGGTTACTACGGCGAATACGGCTATTAATTTTTTTGTTAGAGGGGTGTAGTTTTGGCGAAAAGAATATATGCAAATGAAAGGAAAAACAATATTTTCGAAAAAAAGGTTATGCCTGAAAATAATATTTGTTATGCAACCTTAAAAACAAGACGCGGTTACCGGTGGCTAAGAAGATTTCAGGATATTTTATTCTCTCTGATAGCTATTATTATTCTTTCTCCCGTTATGCTGATTACAGTTATTTCTATCATTATTGATGATCCCAAAGGAGGTCCTGTTTTTTCGCAGATAAGAGTGGGAAAAAACGGTAAAGAGTTTAAAATGTATAAATTTCGCTCAATGGTTGTTGATGCGGAAGACAGGCTTAAGGAACTGCTGGAAGAAAATGAAATGGATGGACCTGTTTTTAAAATTGCCGATGATCCGAGAATTACAAGAGTCGGAAAATTTATAAGAAAAACAAGTATTGATGAGCTCCCACAGCTTTTTAATATTCTAAAAGGAGATATGAGCATTGTGGGGCCTCGTCCAGCTTTGCCCAGAGAGGTTGAGCAATATTCTGCTTATCAAGCCCAGCGATTGTTTATTACACCTGGTCTTACGTGTTACTGGCAAATTCAGCCAAACAGAAATGACATTTCTTTTGATGAATGGGTCGAGATGGATATACGGTATATCTGTGAGCGCAGTTTTCTTGTGGATTGGAAAATCATATTTAAAACAATTATCGTAGTTCTTACTAAACAAGGAAGATGATTTGGTAGGTACATATGAAAGGCATAATTTTAGCAGCCTGGTCGGGTACCCGACTTTATCCGCCATGTGGCAGGTAAGCCGATGAAGTGATATTACCGATTTTGAAGAAGTTGTAAAACCGGATTGAATGATATATACAGTTTTAACAAGATTCATACACTGACAGTGTTCGATTCAACAATCCAACACTTAGAAAAAACATCATTGCAGGGTATACAGGGTTCGACTGTATAAAACAGCACTTCGGTTACTGAGGAATAGATGCGAGTGTACTTAACTGATATTTTATGGAGTAGAAAACAAGGGTAATATGATTGTCGGGTAATTGGATACGACAGCATAGGAAAACACTTAGCCGAGTGTATGATGAACACAGTTACTTATAAAAAGGAAATACAATCTTTCTAAAAAATCTTGGGATGAAGGAGATCAGAGGACATGAAAGTATGTTTAGTTGGTTCGTCAGGAGGACACCTGACACATTTATATATGTTAAAGCCATTTTGGAAGGACAAAGATCATTTCTGGGTCACTTTTGATAAGGAGGGTGCAAGAAGCCTGCTCGAAGGTGAAAAAATGTATCCTTGTTATTATCCGACAAACCGGAGTCTAAAGGCTCTTATTAAGAATACCAAGATTGCATGGAATGTGTTACATAAAGAAAAGCCAGACCTGATTATTTCTTGTGGTGCAGCAGTTGCGGCCCCGTTTTTTTATATTGGTAAAATGATGGGCGCAAAGTTGGTCTACATCGAGGTTTTTGATCGAATTGATAAACCGACAATGACAGGAAAGATGGTTTACCCAATTGTGGACAAGTTTGTTGTGCAGTGGGAAGAACAGAAAAAGGTTTATCCAAAGGCGGTTAACCTTGGAAGCATATTCTAAGTAGGGGACGAGAAAATGATTTTTGTGACGGTAGGAACACATGAGCAGCCATTTAATCGGCTGATTAAGAAAATAGATGAATTAAAGAAAGACGGCATTATAAACGAAGATGTAATTATCCAGACTGGTTTTAGTACATACGAACCGAAATACTGTCAGTGGAGTAAGCTGATTCCATATCAGCAGATGGTGAAAAATGTGGCCGACGCCCGTATTGTAATCACTCACGGTGGCCCGGCAAGTTTTATCATGCCACTACAGATAGGGAAGACTCCTATTGTTGTGCCGCGTCAGCATCAGTTTAATGAGCATGTGAACGATCATCAGATTGAGTTTGCGAGAAACGTGGCTCAGAGAATGGGAACGATTATCCCGGTAGAGGATATTGAAACATTGGGAGATATCATAACGAACTATGATCAGATTGTTGTTGGCATGGGACATGGTATGAGCAGTAACAATGCAAAGTTTAATGAAGAACTTGAAAAACTGGTTGATGAATTGTACTGAGGATGGGTGAATGAGAAAAGTTGGAATCATGTCGATGCAGCGCATTGCAAACTACGGTTCGTTTTTGCAGGCGTATGCATTGAAGCAGCTAATTGAGGAAGTTGGCTGTAATGTAGAATTTGTTGACTACCATGTAGGTGCTCCAGTAATTACAGAAAATGCAGATAGTAAAAACAAGGTTATCCGAAAGATAGAAAAGGGGCTGGAAACCTTTCGTTATCGGGCTCCTCTTGCACACAAATTATCGTTCATCCGATATAAACAGTCCTTTGCTCAAAAGTATATGCCGCTTTTGGGAATTGCAGACGAAATGAACTACAACCCGACAGTGGATTGCCTTGTGATTGGCAGTGACGAGGTTTTTAACTGTATTCAAAAAAATTCCAATGTGGGCTATTCGCCAGAATTGTTTGGAAAAAATAACCATGCGAAGAAACTTATCACTTATGCAGCGTCTTTCGGTAATACCACATTGGAAAAGCTGGAAAAGTATAAAAAGGCCAATGAAGTCGGAGCTTTGTTGAAGAAGTTTGATGCGATTTCTGTACGAGATGCTAATTCAGGAACTATTGTAGAACAGCTCACTGGGAAAGAACCAGTGTACAATCTGGATCCGGTTCTGACCTATGATTACATGAACTGCTGCGACAAAATCCCACAGGTTCAGACTAATGAGAAGTATTTGATTCTGTACGCGTATGCAGGTCGTATTTCCAATGATGAGGCAGATTGGATTGCTGCTTATGCAAAGAAAAAGAATTTGAATGTATATGCAATTGGTGGTATCCAAAAATGTGCAGACCGATTCGTGGACTGCTCCCCCTTTGAGGTTCTGGCCTATTTCAGAAATGCAGAAGAAGTTATTACCGATACCTTCCACGGCAGCATCTTCTCGGCGATCACACATCGGCCGTTTACAACATTGATTCGCAAGAGTGTAGGTAATAGCTATGGTAATGAAGAAAAGTTGAGCGATTTGCTAAAGCGACTGGGACTGGCCAATCGGATGACAACGAAAATTGAAGATACAGAAAACATCAATGAAAAGGCGATTGATTACGCGAAAGTTGATGAGCAGTTGAAAGCACATAGAGAAGTGGCGAAGGAGTATCTGAGAAAAAATTTAGAGGAATAAAATGGAGAACATATCGAGGATAAAAGAGAAATGTGTGGGATGTAAAAGCTGTGAGCAAAGCTGCCCAAAACACTGTATCTCTATGGTAGAAAACAAAGAGGGATTTTGGTATCCGTCTGTTGATGAAAAAAGCTGCATCGAGTGCAAGGTGTGCTTGAAAAAGTGTCCGGTAGAAAATACGGAATTTCATCGGAATGAGCCACATAAAGTTTGGGCGTGGCGCAATAAAAATGATGTGGATATTATGCGCTCTGCGTCTGGCGGTGCGGCGGATAGTGCAGCGAAAACTATATTGCAAATGGGCGGTGTGGTTTATGGTGCTGCCTATGACGAGCAGCTGGCAGTAAGCCACATTGAAGTGACAGATGAAGCAGAAAGAGAGAAACTACAGTCCTCTAAGTATGTTCAGTCTGACCCGAAAGATAGCTACACAAAGGTCAAACAGCGTTTGTCAGAGGGAAAAACGGTACTTTTTACAGGAACTCCCTGCCAGATTGCAGGTCTGTATGCTTTTTTGGGTGGCAATCCAGAAAATCTATATACAGTTGACCTGATTTGCCACGGTGTGCCTTCGCCGAAGTTCTTCAAAAAGTATCTGGAATACCAGAACAAGCAGACGGCTGGCAGAGTAATCTATTTCAACTTCCGTTCCAAAGACAAGAGAGGTTGGGGAACACAATACCTGCTAAAGACAAAAACAAAGACAAAAATAAAGACACTCTCACTTGATCGCTATGGAAAACATTTTATGGATAGCGACTGCTATAGAGAGAGCTGTTATAAGTGTGCTTATGCTAATACGAGCCGTGTAGGAGATTTGACAGTGGGTGATTTCTGGGGAATTGCAAAGAGCCACCCGAGCTTTAATTCTCCAAAGGGCGTGTCCAGTGTATTTGTAAATACCGAAAAAGGTCAAAAGCTCTTTGAAATGATGCGAGTTCTTGCAGAAGTAGAAGAAGCAACGTTGGAAGAGGGCATGGTGAAGCAGCATAATCTGGTGCAGCCGAGCAACAGGCCTGTGACTAGAGATACTTTCTATAAGAGCATCGATGAACCAGGCTTTATAGAGAATATAAAGGTTGGCTTTCAGCCAAAAGCACGGTTGAAATCTGTGCTGCCGAATAAACTGATTCAAAAAATCAAATCCCTTTGAGATTTTGTGGAGGAAGAATACATGGGAGAGCCTATAAGAGTTTTGCATATCTTGCAGCGAATGGAAGCTGGCGGTACGCAGGCTTTGTTGATGAATATATACCGGAAAATTGACAGAACGAAAGTACAGTTTGATTTTTTGGTCGTTTATAAGGAAAAACAGTTTTACGATGATGAAATTGAAAAAATGGGTGGACATGTTTACAAACTGTCTTTCCGGGAGGATTTGAACCTTCCTAAATTTCAAAAAGATTTGGCAGTTTTTTTTGCTCAGCATCACGAATATAAAATTGTTCATTGTCACGCCTACACGATTGGATATTTCTGCCTGAAAGCTGCAAAGAAAGCAGGTATCCCCGTCAGAATTGCTCATTCACATAATAATGAGACAGTACACGATATAAAATATTTACCGAAGCTGTTCATGCAGCGAATGTTTACCAAAAACGCAACAGATCTTTTCGCCTGCTCTGAAGAAGCTGGAAAATATCTGTTCAAAGACAAGCCGTTTCAAGTGCTGAAAAATGCGATTGATTCGCAGAACTTTATTGCGAATGCGGATACCAGAAATGAAATCAGGAAAGAACTGGGGTTAAAGGATAAATTTGTTGTCGGCCATGTTGGACGGCTGCACCCTCAGAAAAATCATGATTTCCTGATTGATGTTTTTGCAGAAATCAAGAGAAAAAAAACTGACGCTGAATTAATCCTCGTTGGCACCGGACCATTAGAGGAAAAAGTGAAAAGCAAAGTGGCAGAAAAAGGACTTTCAGATTGTGTGCATTTTCTTGGAAATAGAAAGGATATGAACAGAATCTATCAGGCAATGGATGTGTTTGTTTTTCCATCTTTGTTTGAAGGTCTGGGTATTGTTGCAATCGAAGCGCAGGCAGCGGGGGTTCCTATTGTCTGCTCTGAAGGATTGCCGCCGGAAACGGATATTACACCAATCTACCGGAAGCTGCTGTTGAGTGATGGAGCAGAAAAGTGGGCGAATGCAGCACTTGAAATGGCACAGAATCTGAAAGCGCATACCAATATGCAGCAGTATGTGATTGATGCAGGATTCGATATGGACGCAACTGCAAAATATATGGAAAGTTATTATTTACGAAAATATAATTAAGCGAATGATGCTTAATTATATTATAGAGGTGTAAAATGTTTATTTCAGTGATAGTTCCAGTATATAATGTTGAAGAATATCTGGACAAATGTTTAGAAAGTTTGTTGAACCAGCATTATTCAGATATGGAGATTGTTGTTGTTGACGATAAGTCAACAGATGACTCTTTGAATATTGCAAAAAAATATGAAAAATATACAAATGTAAAAGTAATCGCTAAGGAAAGAAATTCAGGTTTATCTGATACTAGAAATGTTGGAATAAAAGAATCATGTGGGCAATATATTATGTTTTTAGACTCGGATGATTATGTAGAAAATGGATGCATTGCTAAAATACAAGGTATAATTGAAAAGGAAAATACACCTGATATTATATATTTTGGGTATTGTGAAGAATACGAAAGTACCGATAAACAATTAATAAAATATGGGTATGTGTCGGCTAAAAATTGTTCTTTTACAGGTGAGAAGTTTGCACTAGAGGAACTAAAGCAAAGGAATTTGTATGCGGCGGCTTGCTTCGGTGTGTACAAAAGAGCATTTATTGTAGAAAATCAATTATACTTTGAGCCAGGAATTCTACATGAAGACGAGCTTTGGACGCCACAAGTTATATTGAGAGCAAACAAAGTATATACATCAGATTATGTGTTTTACCATTATTTAAGAAGAAATGGATCTATTACAAGATCGAGAAACAAAACAAAACATGGGCAAGATATGCTCTGTATTTGTAAGAAATTAGATATATTAGCAAATGAAATTAAGAATCCAGAATTAAAAAAATACATGGATAATCACATTGCGATGCTTTATATGAAAGGTATGACAGAAGGAAGATTGTATCAAACGAATATGGAGATTGATCGGTTTTATCCATTGCGTAAGGTTTGCTTTAAAAAAGACAGAACAAAAGCCATTCTGTTTGCATTTAGTTTAAGATTGTACTATAGGATTAATATAATGAAGATGCAAGGATAAGAGAATGAAGATTAAATATAAAATCAATGTATATAACTTGTTGACATATTTGTTGGTATTTGCAATTATTAAACCATATTTTTTGCCTGCAGAACTAAGGCAGGCAAGTAAAATTATTATTCTCATAAGCGTTTTTTTGTTTACAATTTCAAGAGAAAAAAAAGAAAGAATTGTAAATTTGTCGTGGTTATTTTCTGGCTGTGTTTTGCTTTCAGCGGTTATGGCATATCTTAAAGGTGGATATCAGGATAAAGACTTTTTGGATGCACTTCTCTATGCCGTTACGTTTTATGATATTTATTCGTTTATTGGACTTTGCAAGCAAAAGGGTCAATTTAACGAGACAATAAAATGCTTATATAATATCATTAGGCTATATTGTATATTGACAATTGTTTCAATATTATTGGTCGGTACAGTGAATAACAGCAATCAGTCTGCATATATCTTTGGAAATAAATTCACATCTTCATATTTATTTATATTTCTTATTGCTTTATATGGCGCAACACATGAGATGATTTTATGGAAAAATAAAATTTGCTATATTGCATTGTTTATAAGTTCAATTGCACTTACCTTATACATAGGTTGTGCTACGGCTACGGTAACTTTGGCAGTGCTGTTTATAGCAACAATAGTTCCATTTCGAAAAATCAGAATGTTGCTGTTAAATGAAAGATTTGCGGTAACAGCACTAATTATGTCTGCACTGGTTGCTTTGGTGATGGAACAAATTCTTAAAAATGAATTTGTAAATAATATCGTATTTGGATACTTCAACAGATCTTACACCGTGACTGGGCGTTTGGAAATATATAATGATTATTTGCTGAATATCATTAGAAGTAGATTCTGGTTTGGATATGGGTATGGCAATTCGATGATGAAGAATATGACTGGATTATATGCAAATGCACAGAACGGATTACTTGAAATCATGGTGAATATGGGATTTTTGAGTGTAGTTTCATTAATTGTTACTGTCTTCTGGAGCTTTAAAAATACTCTCAAGACAGATAAGTCTTTTTATATTTCAATTATTGTGTATGGAATGATTATTGCATCAATTTTTGAAGTGGCCTTGAACTGGTTTTTTTTCTTAGGTTTATGTCTAATTCGATGGAATTGCGATGCCGATGGTTCAATACGGTCGAGTGATTAAGGAGAAATTAAATATGAAGGTATATATTTTATCAATGCAACAGGTTAACAATTACGGATCCGTCTTACAAGCATATTCATTAAAAAAAATGATAGAAAGTCTAGGTAATGGAGTGAGGTTTCTTGCGATAGAAAAAGGAACGGATGATGCTCTAAGTATACAATGTGAAAAAAAGGATATTGACAAAAAAAATGATAGCTGGTTAAAAACACAATGGAATCGCGTTAAGGGCAAAATACTTGGAAGAAATTTGCGGAGAGTTTTTTATGAATTTAGAAATAGCACAGGTCTTAATAGTGTGAACGGCGACGAGCATTTCGATACATGTGTAATAGGAAGTGATGAGGTTTTCAACTGCTTACAAAAATCCAAATGGGGTTTTTCTTCGCAGCTATTTGGGAAAGTTGAAGCTGCTGAAAGGGTAATCACATATGCAGCAAGTTGCGGATCGACAAAAGTGGATAATTTGTCGGACGAATTGAGAGAAGCTATTAAAAGTGCGATGTCGAATTTGTCAGTTGTATCCGTGCGGGATAAAAACACTGCAGACTTTGTAGAGAAAATTTCCGAAAAAAAGCCTGTATATAATTTAGATCCGGTGGCTGTAGGAAACTTTGATGATGAAATCAGGAATGTTACAGTGAATTCTAAACTTCCTAAAAAATATTGCATCGTTTATTCTTATGCCGAGAGATTTAGTGACCCAGAGGAAATTAAGGCAATTTCTGAATACTGCAAGAAGTACAATTTGAAGATAGTGGCTCCGTTTGGAAGGCAGAAATGGATACCGTCGTATGAAACACTAACTCCGTTTGAGTTGTTGAAAGCTTTTCAGAATGCAGAATGTATTGTAACGGACACATTTCACGGAACACTGTTTGGTGCAAAATTTGGAAAGAGAATGGCGGTATTGATTCGAGAGAGTAACCAGAATAAATTAGAGGATTTAACGCAACGCCTTCAAATACAGAGTCATGTTATTACCGATATCTCTCAATTGGATACAGTGCTGAAAAAAGAGCTGGATAAGAAAAAAATCGGTGAGATACTGGGTTTGGAAAGAGAAAAATCATTGAAGTATTTGAAAGAAAACTTATAAATGGGTGACGAAGATGGAAAAAATAAATAAGATTTATAGAAGAATTCTTCGTATGCATATGGATAAAGAGTATCAAAGAAAAATAAAAAACAAGGATTGCTCGATTATTTCAATGAACTGCGTGGGTGGGGTGGTGAGTCATGAATTGGGATTACGATTCAACTCACCAACTGTAAATCTTTGGTTTACTCCAAAGGAATTCATCAAATTTTTGAGTCAATTGGAGCATTATTTATATGATTGCAAAATCGAAATGGATGAGAAAAACAGTGAAAAATACGGTTATCCGGTTGGAAAGTTAGAAGATATCCATGTCTATTTTACACATTATGAAACGTTTGAACTGGCAAAACAGAAATGGATTGAACGTTTGAAACGGCTGAATATGGACAATCTTTATATTGTTATGGTGCAAAAAGATGGATGCACGGAACAGGATATTTGTTCATTCGATAGTTTGAAATTTAAACATAAAGTCATTTTTACGGTAAAAGAATATCCACAGTATCGTTCGGCGTATTATATTCCGAAAAGCGAAGCAGATATACAAAATGTAAAAAATCTTTGTGATTATCAAAGTAGATTTACTGGAAAACGTTGGCTTGATGAATTTGATTGGATTTCATTTTTGAATGAAAGATGACTATAAAAATAATCAAGGAGCAAGCGGTAGAGAATGAGAAATAGCAGAAACAGTTATTTGATAAAAAACACTATTATATTTACTTTGGGAAATCTTGGATCAAAATTTATTTCATTTTTTTTGATTCCGTTATATACAAATGCACTTACAACTGCTGAATATGGCGTCGTTGATTTGGTTGCGACAGTTGGAACAGTTGCGGTTCCACTTCTTACTTTAAATATCTGTGAGTCTGTTATGAGGTTCGCATTGGATAAGGATGCTAATACTAGAAAAATTACCCAAATAGGGACGAGAATACTGTTAATCGGAATGATGGTTGGGTTATTGATTTTTCCGATATGTCGTTCTTTTGACAAGATTTCTGAATATGCCGTGTTTGTTTATTTCTATGTCGTTTCTTTGGCAGCAAGTCAGCTTTATTTGTCCGATTTGCGCGGGAAAGAACTGTTGATTTATTACTCGATAGGAAATGTTCTACATACTTTTTTTATTGCGGTGTTAAATATTCTGTTCCTCTTGGTCTTTAAAGAAGGTGTTGATGGGTATTTAAAAGCTTACATTATAGCAAATACACTCACTGCCATATATGCAATTATTGTGGGAAAAGGATATAAATCATTCTCATTTTCAAGGATTGATAGAGATCTACTGATCAAGATGGCGAGATATTCCGTGGTATTAATTCCGAATTCATTTATGTGGTGGATTATGAATTCCTCGGATCGCATTATGGTGTCTAGCATGATAAGTGTGGCAGCCAATGGAATTTACGCCGTTTCATATAAGTTCCCTACGCTAGTTTCTACATTGACAACAATATTCAATCAAGCGTGGAGTTATTCTGCAATTCGTGAAGAAGGAACAGAAGATGAAAGCGAATATAATAATAAAATATTTAGAGTTCTAATTGGAATTGTTATGTTGATTGGAATAGGTTTGTTAACATTTATGAAACCGTTTTTAAGTGTGTATGTGGAAAAAGAGTATTATTCTGCATGGAAATATACGCCGTTTTTGACAGTCGGATGCGTATATTTGACAATGGCTAGTTTTATGGCTACAAGCTATACGGTTCACAAAGATAGTTTTGGCTATCTTTTTTCTGGTACTTTTGGAGCAATATTTAATATTGCAATGAATTTTATATTAATTCCACAAGTAGGCGTTTATGGTGCTGCAATTGCTACGTGTATTAGTTATATACTTGTATTTGTCTTTCGACTTTTTCATACAAGAAAATATATTCAATATAATATAAATAATAAAGAATTTATAGTGGGAAGTACGGCTTTAGCGTTGTCTGCGGGCTTGATGTTCATTGATAATAGGTTTGGCTTTTTACTACAATGCGTCATTCTAGCCGTTACTATATATTTGTTTTCAGATATCTGGCTCCCTATAGTGAGAAAAATACTAAAATTAAAAGGAAGACGATGATATGACTACAGTATGTGAAAAAGGTAAGTGCACAGGGTGTATGGAGTGTATTGATGTTTGCCCTAAAAAAGCTATAAAAGTAATTGATTCGTGGATGGAATATAATGCAGTAATTGATTCTAAGAAATGTATTCAATGTAATGCATGCCATAGTGCATGCCAAAACAACGTTGAACAAGTACTAACTAAACCGATTTATTGGAAACAGGGATGGGCGCAAGATGATTACGTTCGTATGCGCTCTTCATCTGGAGGAGTTGCAACAGCAGTAGGACGAGCTTTCATAAAAAATGGAGGGATTGTTTGTAGCTGCACATTTAGTTTTGGGAAGTTTGAGTTTGATTTTGCTGAGACAGAAGATGAAGTATATAAATTTACAGGTTCAAAATATGTGAAAAGTAATCCTGAGGGAGTATATAAGAAAATTTTAGAAAAACTCAAATTGGGAAGAAAGGTGCTTTTTATTGGGTTGCCATGTCAGGTTTCAGCGGTTAGGCATTATACAAAGAATCATCAAAATTTGTATACCGCTGATTTAATTTGTCATGGAACACCTTCACCACAAATTTTGGACAGCTTTTTGTTTGATTATGGGATTCGATTAACAGAAGTTCAAAGCATTAGATTTCGGGAGAAAAATAATTTTAAATTGGAACAGAATGGAAAGCGTTTTGCAGTTCCGATAACAACTGATAATTATTTGATGACATTTTTGAACTCGACAACATACACGGAGAATTGTTATCAATGTCAATATGCCAAGATTGAAAGGCCCGGTGATATTACCCTGGGGGATTCATGGGGCAGTGAACTTGAAAAAAGCACCCAAGATAAGGGCATTTCTTTAGTGCTTTGCCAAAATGAAAAGGGAAAAGAACTTATAGATCAAGCAGATTTAACTCTTGTAGATGTTGATTTGAAAAAAGCTATAGAAAGCAATCATCAATTATATCAGCCCTCTCAGAAGCCTAAGCAACGGGAAGTGTTTTTTAAGGAATTGAAAAAGGGGTATGGATTTAAGAAAGCAGTAAAAAGATGTTACCCTAAGAAGTACTTGAAAAATATCGTAAAGACCGTGTTATATAATATGAAATTTATAGGGGGGCAGAACCGCTGAAGATATTTATCCGCAGGTGTTGGAAAATGTCCGTGTGACCGATAAGAAGGCTGCACAGAATGATCCTGTTGTTCAGGAAGCTGTGTCTAAGGTTGCTGAAGCACTGGGCGATACTGGTCGTATTCTGGTGCATGAGTCCGGCACTGAGCCTGTGGTGCGTGTCATGATGGAAGCACCAGATCATGATACTTGCCAGAAGTATGTTGACGAAGTGGTCAATGTGATTTGCGAAAAGGGATATAAGGCGGCGTAAAGTCAATGACGACTCTGGCAATTAACCGGAGTCGTTTTGCATAAGAGGAAAAGTGTAATAGACGAGAGAAGTAAATATCGGGAGGGATAAACCTATGTGTGGAATCGTTGGTTTTACAGGAAACCGACAGGCAGCACCGATCCTGCTGGATGGTCTGTCGAAACTGGAATATAGAGGATATGATTCGGCCGGACTGGCTGTCCGTGATGGAGAGAATCTGGCACAAGTCGTGAAAGCAAAGGGGCGTCTGTCCAATCTGATCGCAAAGACAGATGGTGGTAAGGCATTGAAAGGAACATGTGGTATCGGACATACCCGCTGGGCTACCCACGGTGAGCCGAGCCAGACAAATGCACATCCGCATGTATCTGGTAATTGCACCAGAACTGGTTCCGGCCCGGTCGAATCCGAGGTCGTTGGTGTACATAACGGTATTATTGAGAACTATACCGAACTGAAGGAAAAGCTGCTGAAGCACGGTTACACTTTCTACAGCCAGACCGATACGGAAGTAGTTGTTAAACTGGTTGATTACTATTATAAAAAGTATAACCTTGGCCCCATCGATGCCATTGCGAAGACGATGGTTCGTGTCCGTGGTTCCTATGCTTTGGAGCTGATGTTCCGTGATTATCCGGGCGAGATCTGGGTAGCGCGTAAGGACAGCCCGATGATCATCGGTATTGCGGATGGTGAAACTTATGTGGCTTCGGATGTTCCGGCAATCCTGAAATACACTCGCAATGTGTATTATATTGGAAACCTTGAGTTTGCAAAACTTGTTCCGGGTGAGGCTCATTTCTATGATCTGAATGGTGATGAAATCGAAAAGCAGACCACCGAGATCAAGTGGGATGCAGAAGCGGCTGAAAAGGGCGGCTTTGAGCATTTCATGATGAAAGAGATCCATGAGCAGCCGAAAGCTGTCCAGGATACTCTTAATTCCGTAATCAATAACGGAGTTATCAATCTGTCCAGCGTGGAGATTACCAAAGATGAGATTAAGAATTTCGAGCAGATTTATATTGTTGCTTGTGGTTCTGCGTGGCATGTGGGCATGGCTGCTCAGTATGTGCTGGAAGATATGGCAGACATCCCGGTGCGTGTGGAACTTGCATCTGAGTTTCGCTACCGTAAGATGCCGCTCAATCAGAAAGCACTGGTGATCGTTGTTAGCCAGTCTGGTGAGACAGCGGATACACTGGCAGCATTGCGTCTTGCAAAAGAAAAGGGCATCACCACAATGGCAATCGTTAATGTGGTGGGCAGCAGCATCGCGCGTGAAGCTGATAAAGTGTTCTACACACTTGCTGGACCGGAAATCTCTGTTGCTACGACAAAGGCATACAGTGCACAGCTTGCCGCTATGTACTGCCTGGCAGTGCAGTTTGCGAAGGTCAGAAGCAAAATCACGGATGAGCAGTACAGCTATTATATTTCTGAACTGCAGACTATCCCGGAGAAGATACAGAAGATTCTGGAAGACAAAGAGCGTATCCAGTGGTTCGCGGCAAAGTACGCCAACGCTCATGATGTGTTTTTTGTTGGTCGTGGTATCGACCATGCAGTCAGCCTGGAAGGCAGCTTGAAGCTGAAAGAAATCAGCTATATCCACTCCGAGGCATACGCAGCAGGTGAGTTGAAGCACGGCACCATCAGCCTGATTGAGCAGGGAACACTGGTCATCGGTGTGCTAACTCAGAGTGAACTGTATGAGAAGACTGTAAGCAATATGCTGGAGTGCAAGAGCCGTGGGGCTTATCTGATGGGACTGACTACTTATGGCAAGTACGAGATTGAAGATCAGGCGAACTTCACAGTCTATGTCCCGAATGTAGACGAGCATTTCATTGGCAGTCTTGCCGTGATTCCGCTGCAGTTGCTGGGATACTATGTATCTGTGGCAAAGGGCCTCGATGTGGATAAGCCGAGAAACCTTGCAAAGAGTGTGACGGTGGAGTGATTGGATATGGAAAGAGAAATACCGGTACTATATAAAAGAAAGGAAGAATGCTGTGGTTGCACGGCCTGTTATGCCATCTGCCCGAAATAAGCTATTTCTATGGTAGAGGATGAAGAAGGCTTTGAGTATCCTCAGATTGATGAAAGCAAGTGTGTGCGGTGCTATCAATGCATTAAGGTATGTCAGATAAAAGCAGCACGAGCATAGGAGAGAAAATGAAAACAACATTACTTATCATGGCCGCCGGAATCGGCAGCCGATTTGGAACAGGAATAAAACAGTTGGAGCCGGTCGATGATACAAACCATATCATCATGGACTACTCAATCCATGATGCGATTGAGGCTGGCTTTAACCATGTGGTATTTATTATCCGTAAGGATATCGAGATGGAGTTCAAAGAGGTCATTGGTGACCGCATTGCTTCTATCTGCTCCGCTCACAATGTAACTGTGGACTATGCTTTCCAGGATATCAACGATATTCCGGGAGAATTTCCGGCAGGTCGTACTAAACCTTGGGGAACCGGTCAGGCCGTGCTTGCTGCGAAAAATGTGATTGAGACTCCGTTCATAGTAATCAATGCAGATGATTACTATGGAAAGGAAGGCTTCAAGGCTGTCCATGACTATCTGGTAAACGGCGGAAAGTCCTGCATGGCTGGCTTTGTGCTGAAGAACACGCTGTCTGATAATGGCGGTGTGACCCGTGGCATCTGCAAGATGGATGATCAGAACAATTTGACTGAGGTTGTGGAAACCAAGAACATCGTAAAAACTGCAGATGGAGCAGAGGCAGACGGTGTGGTTGTTGATGTGAATTCTCTGGTTTCCATGAATATGTGGGGCTTGACTCCTGATTTTCTGGATGTGCTGGAAAATGGTTTCAAGAAGTTTTTTGAGAAAGAAGTACCTAGCAATCCTCAGAAAGCCGAGTATCTGATCCCAATCTTCATCGGTGAGCTGCTGGAGCAGGGCAAGATGTCCGTAAAGGTTCTGAAGACCAACGACACTTGGTACGGCATGACCTACCATGAAGATGTCGCAGCAGTAAAGGACAGCTTCCGGAAGATGCTGGAGAACGGTGTATACAAGGCTGACTTATTTAGTGATCTGTAAACGATGATGAAAGAAACGATTGATTTACTCGGAAATATCCTCACAAACATCCTGACTGCTCTTTATGAACCTTTTGGATTCTCACTGCTTCTCTCGTTCTTTGCAATGTTTTTCTACCTGTATGCGTATGAGCCAATACATGCCGGCAAAGGGTGGAAGAGTGCCATAGTAACATGGTATCAGAAATTCAAAGAGAGTGTGTTTTTTCGGAAGTTGTTTTTCTTATTTTTTGTGACCTCATTTATTCTGTTCCGAACCCTGTTAAACCGGAGCCTATGGATGAATCCTTTATCTGATGTTATGGGCGGATGGGGCATCTGGAAGACAGTGAACGGAGAAAAACAGCTGACAACAGAGTGCATTGAGAATGTGATTATGATGGTGCCGTTTTCAGCAGCAGTGCTGTGGACATTCGGAAAGAAGATAGGAAACGGCTGGAAGAAAATACTGTGGCAAAGCGGGAAGATAGCGTTCATCTTCTCAATAAGCATTGAGATATTGCAGTTATTGCTTCGCTTGGGAACGTTCCAGCTATCAGACATCTTCTATAATACAGTAGGCGGAATGATTGGCGGCTTGATATATTGTGCAGTGATGAAGGCAAGAAAGCGTCTGTAAATCTGGATGAAATTGTGATATACTGTGAGCGGTAGCTCCCTGCGTTGCTCCGATAATCACACACCTCTTTGTGGCGAGCAGCAGGCAACGATCCATGCTCGGCTAAGTGTGAGATGACTTAAAAATTTTTCAATGCAACTAAATGATTGAAGTGTTAGGGGGCACAAAATGCTTTCATTTGATGAGAATGGATGGCTATATCCTGATCCGTTAAATAATATAACTCATGATATTGATAGTGCAAAGATTAAAGATCTTTTGAAATTAGCAGAGGAAGAAGATTATTGGTCTGCCGGCGTAAGAGAAGCTGTAAAAAAACGACTGAAAAAAGATAAAGATATTGTAAGACTGGATAATGTAAGACTGGATTGGACTGTCGAGGATATAATGATAAAAAATACCGGAGGAACTGTTATTTCAATGCCTTTTGGTAAAGATATTATCACATTTAATAGTAATCGACATTTTTTTAGAGGTGAAAATCAACAGTACTTGAAATCTGTGCCATCACTTCGGAGGAGACAAGAAGGAAAAAGCAAATATGAATGTGAACTCATTAAGGTAATTGCTTTAATGCGGTCATTACAATTCGCAAAGTTTATATGGAAAATAGATGTCGTGCCCTATTGGGAAGCTAAATTGAGTGATATTAACATTGATGCGTTGGCACAACATTATGGTTTTGACACATGCCTGTTGGACTTAACAAATGATTTTAGAACCGCATTATTTTTTGCAACGTGTAAGTATGACTATAAAACGGATTCTTATCGTCCTTTGACAAAAAAAGATATTGAAGCAACAGAAGATTCAAAATATGGTGTAATATTCCATTCACCTAACTGGGTAGTAGATTATTTAAACGGTGGAAGTTTCGAGTGGCACATGCGTCATATGAATGATCAGCGTGAAGAGCCATACAGTTTTTATTCAGGGGAGCTAGATGAAATGGCTTTTCAAATCGGGTACCAACCACTTATGAGATGTCATCATCAAAGTGGTTACATTATGCCAATGATGAATGCGACTCCATTACAGAATTATAACAGATTTGAAAAATTAAGATTTTTACAGTCAGAAGAGTTATCTAATAGAGTCTATGAGATGATGGATAAAGGAAAGAAGATTTTTCCGCATGAAGGTATTGGAAAAGCATTAGATATACTACATACAATACAAAAAGCAGTAATCTTTTCGGAGGATGACTTACTGTATGCGTACGATTACGGCGTAGTAGATAAGAAAATGTTTCCGACAATTGATGATCTTAGGAAAGCAATTACAGCTTTTCAGGTTGATGGAGAATGCGTTTCAATTCAAAAGGATGAAATTGATTATCCAATCAGTCCATCTGTTTTACAAGAAATAAATGCGGAATACAACGGTCGTAATCTGTTAGAAGTTGTTGGAAATATGATTCATCAATATCCTGAACAGCGTCGATATAGAGAGCAACGTTGTATTGATATCTATGGAAAGCTCATTTGAGTATTTAGAAAAGAGTGAGCGGGTAAGAGACTTACAGTGAAATATATAGTTGATTGTAAAAGTCGAAAATAAAGTTTCTAAAAAGGAAAAAGATTGCTGTTCAGAACAGAAGTTTAAAAGGCAACGAAAAAACAGGCAACAAAATAATATTGATCGAAAAATCAGCTGTATTTAACCAAAAAAGCCTTGTAAATATGTCCCTTTTGGCTATTTTACAATCGGCTGGATATTTATTTAATTAGGAGGGAACTTTAATGTTGGTGAATATAGTATTTGATTATAATGCGGATATAGTAAGTGTACCTGATAGTATTGGAATAAATATAAAAAAATATCAAAATCAATGTGATAAATGGTTATTTAATAAATTGAATGAGCATGAATTTTGGGAGAAGGATGACTCTGGAAATAAATTAGGGGTTGGTGTTTGTAGTGAATCGTTCATATATTGGTTGAATGAATTTGTTTTAAAAGATTCTAAAGAGAAAGCATATATTGTGCGAAAAAGTATTAATAATTATGATGAAAGTTTGCCTACCATATATTATTGATGAACAGAGCATATTGACAACTTATGTGAACTATTTATTCTTTTGTACAAAAACTAATCTGTTGTAATTTAATGCACGAGTCCCAATGAAAAGCAAACAATAAAAAAATTAAAAATGTAATAAAAAAGATACCTTATTTTGCCAAAAAGATTCTATCAAAAATTAAACTCAAAAAATTTGAAAATATGATAGCAGGAGCGACGAACTCAGCGATAGTAAATAAATTTTTAAATTATATAATTGAAAATGTCGATATAGTGTTATCAGTAGGCGGAGCAATTTCCGGCATTCTAGATTATATATTTGATAAAAGTATAAATAATGTTATATGGAAATTTAAATTATGGTGATAAAAATATCATGCAAATACATAAAAGATAATGCTTTTGATATTACAGTTGGGCAGGAGACACGCACAATTACCCACGAAAACAATCAGGCTGTTTTTAAGTTGAGCGAATCAAAAAATTACAATATTGAAATTTGCAAAAAGTCTTGCAAAAGCAATCATTCTTTCAGCAATATTTTGATTTTCTTTTTCACTATGATATTGCAAGGCATTTTCAATATTCTATTGATGAACACCGATTCAAAGTAGTATAATAAGTTAAGTCCTTATATTATTAAAACTAACTTTAATGTTTTCATAGATAAAGATACCGATTTGGAATTTATTTACAACGAAGGATATTTTTATTATGACAGGAAAACTAAAAAGTTACCCACGATAAGTTGGATAGATTGCGATAATATAGTTCTTGTTAAAACGGAATACACCATAGATAAGGTTAATTTGACCAATGCATATTGTAAATATGTTAAGAAGTTTATTTCTTGTGCATCAGTCTGTGAGCTGATATTCTTATTGCTAATACTACTTGCTGTTTCTTACAATAATTTTACAGCAGCTATCATTTGCTGTATATTTTTTGTTTTGGTAATAATTATTCAAATTATTGTTTTTAAAAAAGAGTTTATGAGATTAAAGAAAATAGGTGACGTGCTTTAATTTTAACCCCAAAATACTTTATGTATTCCTGTGTTTCTGTATCTTAGTGTAGCTTTTTGTTATTTTCTATTTTAACTTGCTATGTAAAGAAATATTGGCTCATATGACGGGCGCAGAACAACACAGGTTAGAACTGTTCGCAGTGACGGTACTCTTGTATTTAATATAGACTATGAGTACGCAGACGGTAAGGCTGAAAATTCAACAACTAATCTTATCAGCAAGTTCAGCCAGTCATATGGCGGTGACAGCGTTTTATCCTACGATTATTCTTATGATAACAACGGCAATATTACCGAGATTAGACAGAACGGCAAACTCATAAACAAGTACACTTATGACAGTCTTAACGAGCTTAAAGAAGAATATGATTATGTAAATAAATTTTACATTAACTATTCTTATGACGGAGCAGGAAATCTGCAAAATAAATATGAACAGGTTCTTGATCCCAACTACGGTTATCCGACAGGAACGCAGAACGGTAATACATACGAGTACACCGATACAAGCTGGAAGGATAAGCTGACAAAGGTTAACAGCAGTAATATTTCATACGATGCAAACGGCAACCCTCTGACATACCGTGACGGAATAAGCTTTGAATGGGAGAACGGAAGAATTCTCCTTCCGACAAATCCGTTCAAATGAGCTATGACTCAAACGGTATGAGAACACAGAAGTCTGTTGACGGAGTTAAGACCAACTATTACTATGACAGCAACAAAAACCTTATTGCCCTTGTAAAGGGTAATGATACTCTGTTGTTCTATTACGATTCAGACGGCAACGCAACATCATTCTCATATAACGGTACAATGTACTTTTATGTAAAGAACTTGCAGGGCGATGTAGTCAGAATAATCGACCTTTCGGGTACAGAAGTCGCAAGCTATGTCTATGACGCTTGGGGTAACATAAAAGATACCAAAGGCGAGCCGACAATTTGAGAAATAAACCCGATTCACTACCGTGGCTATGTTTATGATACTGAAACAGACTTGTACTATTGAATTATCTTGATCCTAATGGGTATGTAGCCCTAGTTGATGATTTACTTTATGCTTTAATAGCTTTAACTGCAGCAACTGTAGCGATTTGTTCCACTTCATTTTTCCAAAAAGGTTGGTCTGCTTTTTGGAACGCAGTCGGTAACGGACTATCATCTATCGGAAATGCAATTTGGAATGGTGCGTCTGCTGCATGGAATTGGTCTAAAAATAAGGTTGAAAATGCAATTAATGCAGTTAAAAAATTTAATACTGCTGTTAAATCAGCAAATAATATACGATCTAAATTGAAAAAAGAAAGAAAAAACAATAAACGATTTTATACTATAACATTTAATAGTGATGATGTACCCATACTTGGAAGTAAACTTACTAAAAGTCAAGCTGAATCAAAGTTGCGGCAAAGCAAAGATGTAATAACTTATTATAAGAGTGATGCGTTAAATATCGCAAACTCAGTAGACAGCACTAGAAGTAAGTGTGATCCCAAACATAGAGGGTCTGCTTCTTTTAAGCATTATCATGTTAAATATAAAAATATAAAGTGGAGTATCCATTCGTTTTATGTATAGGGCATACAGGTGGTATTATGGTTTATACTTTCATGAACTATGACGATTTTAATAGTAAATATAACGATATATTAAAAATTGCCACTTGCTATAGTGAGAATTTTAGTTTTTTTACTGTGAGACAGATCCATAAAAGGATCATTCTAATGAATATTTTAATTTCTTGGATGGTTTTAGAAATCATGAAATTCCATTAGGTAAAATAAAAACACCCAGATATACTGCAGGACAACAAATCCATTGTTTCAGAATTAATAAAATAACAACGGCTTTATTGATGAAACATATAGATTTTTCCTCTTGGAATGCTTATGATTATCCTGAAGATTTGGCTTTTTATAAAAATTGCATACCGTGGTTTCGCTGTATTTCACTAAAAAATGGTGTTAGTCAATGAGACCAATTTGAGTGCATTTAATGAGTTGAAAAAAATAGGCATAAATTTTAGATTGATTAATAATTCTAACTATATTTGAAAAAATTTAAAACGAATGTGGGTAGGTAGGCTCATTTGAGCCTACCTATTCAAGCGGTGAAACCTCATATTACTATTACACATTTGACGGTTCGCTTGAAAGTGAATATCGCACATCATCAAACGGCAGTCTTACTCATTACATTGTTACCGATTCAGACAGTAATACGGTAGAAAAGACATTTGTAAACGGTCAGACAAAGACTATTACAACAGGCACAGATAAGGGAGCAAAAAACATGAAAAAAATAATACAACCAATATCAATATTATTAATCATAACGCTGTTATCTGCGATATGTATAATACCATATGCAGCGACTATCGTTAATGGTGGTAATTACGAATTTACAGTTATGGATGCAACCAAGGTCCAAAAGTATGTTGTAGGTATGATTGACTTAACTGATGATGAGAAATTTCTTTACGATACTAATGGCGACAATGTGTTGACCGTTATTGATGCCACTAATATTCAGAAAATTATTGTTGAATCTCAATTTGATACATCAGAACCGTCATCTTTGACAGAAACTACTTTGGTTTACGGAACTGAAGCATCCACAGAAACAACGATATCGAATTTCTCATCTGCTTGTACTGAAGTAACAACTGAATATTCTGAAACTACAGCATATACTGAAACTACTACAGAATGTGTTGAGGAAACGACAATTGTTGATGAACCATCGACAGAATCGACTGAAACAACTACGGAAGAAGTTACTGAACCTTCAACAGAAGAGTATACTGAGCAGATTACTGAACAGCCTACTACAGAGCCAAAACCAACTGTTCCGCCTAAAAGTGTGAAATTCAATAAGAATGGAATAACACTTGGGGTAGGGGAGTCATATACTCTTATTACTACTATTGAAAATGGAGATATTTCGCAAGTAGAGTTTACTACAGATAATAGTGGGGTAATTACTGTAGACGATAAAGGCAAAATGACTGCTGTGGGCATTGGTGTCACTACAATTACAGCAAAAACTTATAACGGACTTACAGCCAAATGTAAGGTTACTGTTAAAAAGCTTGCTAATAGCATAAAGCTTGATAAGACAAGTATTATACTTGGAGTCGGTGAACAGTATGATTTTTCAAGCTATGTGCCGAGCGGAACAGCAGCTTATTATCGTTCTTATTATTCAGATGATCCGAATATTGCTTTTGTTCAAAAAGCCGGAGGTTTGATGACCGCAAAAAAGGCAGGAACCACAACTGTGAGATGCAAAATGCCAAACGGTACACAAGCAACCTGTAATGTAACGGTCAAGCCGCTTGCAACATCTCTTAAACTTAACGCAAGTGAAATTGTACTGTACATAGGTCAGAGTTTTGACATTAACAGCAGTGTTCAAAAAGGTACAGCGGCATATTACAGACTTTATTCATCAAGCAATTCAAAAATAGCTGCTGTAACAAGAGGCGGAGGTGTCGTCAAAGGAGTAGCGACAGGAAAAGCAACTGTAACTTGCACTTTGAATAACGGAAAAAAAGCCATTTGCAATGTATACATAATGCCACAGAGCAAGAAGATTTCAAATGTTCCGTTAATCGGTCAAAGTAAGCTCCCGACAGGCTGTGAAACCTGTAGTGCAACAATGCTGTTGAATTTCTACGGATATAAAATTTCTGAAACGACATTTGCAGATAAGTATTTGGTAAAAAAACCTTTCGGTTATTCAAACGGTTCATACACAGGACCTGATCCGAATTGTGCTTTTGTCGGAACACCCTACAGCTCCAACAGCTACGGTGCATACGCTCCGATTATGGCAAAATGTATGAACAAATACCTTTCCGACAAATCATACAAGGCTGTAGAAATCAGCGGGAAAAGTCTTGAATATCTTTCGGGTAAGTATGTTGCACAAGGTCAGCCGATTATGGTGTGGGCAACAATTAATATGTCACCGTCATTTAAGACAACCACTTGGAGAGTAAACTACACCGATGAAAACGCAAAATATAAACTCGGCAGTTACTACACTTGGACTGCCGGCGAACATTGTCTGTTACTCACGGGCTATGACAAAGATTATTACTATTTCAACGATCCGTGGACGAATGCTCGAACCCGTTACTCAAAAAGCCTTGTAAATACAAGATATAACGAACTCGGCAAACAGGCTGTAGTTATGGTAAAGAAATAACAAGAACCTTCTCTGATGAATTTATCATTAGGGAAGGTTCTTTCTTTTATTTGTTAGTATATTCTATTAAGGCAAAAATGCCTTTAGGAGCTTAAAATAAATTGCTGTGTGTTCCGGTTCTTGTCAGATACAAAATAAGTTCTTCATTACTAATTTCGTAAATCAAGAGCCGGTCGGGGGTAATGTGACATTCCCTACAACCGGAATAATTTCCGATTAGTTTGTAATCTTTATATTCCGGTGGCAGTAGTTGTTGTTCAGCTATCATTTCAACAACATCATCAAGCAATTGAATATTGTATCCACGCTTAATTGCCAGCTTAACATCTCTGTTGAATTTTTGTGATGGCACAATTCTTAATTTACTCATTGGTAATATCCTCTAAAAGCTCGCTAAATGAAGCATAGGTTTTATTGTTTGGATTTTTTTTCAGTTCTTCAACTTCTTTTATTGCAGAAATTGTATCTGCATTTGAAGTTTCATAGTTAATGACATTGAGCATATAACGGATAAGGTTGCCCTTTACATTTTCACCACCTTTTACAACAATACTTTTATAAGCGTTGTAAATATAACGGTCAACGGTAAATGAACAAGTAATCTTATTGGTACTCATAATTTTATCACCTTTCAAAAAAAATATTGCTAAGGTACACAGTTGGACAAACATTACAGAAAAAGTAAAAGTTGTTGATAAGGAAGCGTACAGCTATGAGGAGCCGGTGTACGAAACAAAAGGCAGAGTTATATGCAATGACTGTGGTGCTGATATTACGGATTTAGGAGAGGAAGAGTTAACAGAACATATTTTTAACCACGCTCTTAACGGCGGCAAAGGTTCTTACCGAGTAGATGATGAGACTGGCACTAAGACTGTAACTGTTCCGGAGAAAAGTCATTATGAAAACAAGGTAATCGGCAGGAAATGCTCGGGTTGCGGTAAAGTTGAATATTACTGATAGTCAGTAAGTAATAGGGGAGTTATCATTAGATAGCTCTCTTTTTTTCCCTCATCACGGAAAAATGTGGGATAATTAAAAATAAATATTGAAAAAGAGCATAGGGAACTCCAAAATTGTAGTTGAAGAGACAAACAATGGAGGAGAGAAACCTATGCTCTATTTAGATGATATCAAAGTTGAATTTGAAAGTCAAGGATTTAAAGGAACACATATAGGAATCAGTCCTAATAAAGATAAAAGCGTACTGTTTCTGGAGAGCGTAAGGTCTACGCAGTCAGTCCGGTGTCCTTATTGCGGCGGTAGCTATGGACATGAACGCATCTTACAACAAGCTTGTAACAAAGCATTTGCCCAAAGCACAGATTGTATATGATCGGTTTCATATGCAGTCGCAATTTGGCAGAGATGTTCTCGGTGTTGTTCGTCTGGATGAAGCTCGCAGGCATAAAGCCAAAGAAAAAGAAATCCTTGTCGATATCTCGGATGATACCGACAAGGAAACTATGGAATCTCTTAAACAAGAAGCTAAAACGGAAAAGCAGGAATACAGCCAACTCAAGAAGCTGCGTTGGTCATTGTTCATTAACTCAGATAAACTCTCCGACAGTAAAACCGAGCAATTACAATCTATTCAGCAAGATCAACACGACCTTGCTGTTTGTTATGCCATGAAAGAGGAAATGTGCAGACTTTATGAATTGACAGATTACCAACAAGCAGTCATCGGATGGACAAAATGGTTTCAGGCGGCGAAAGAAAGTGAGATTCCCGCATTGGTACGGTTTGCAGTTCAAAAAGAAAAACGGGCTCCCCGGCTTAGCTGCCCATGCCATCTACTCAATCAGCACCGGCAAGCTCGAAGGCTTCAACAACAAGCTCAACATCTGTCACGAAACGAATCGGCTACGGATACCGCGTTGATGACTTCTTCTTCACCTTGATTCGCTATCTTTCTATTTCTTCTGTCCGTTCACCATCCCACAAAAAATCGTGATGAACCAAAATAAAGTGTGTAAGTTAGAAAAATAGCTTACACACTTTTTTACTGGGAAAGTGTACTATAATGAAATAAATGACAGAAAAGGAATGAACGAAATACCTAAGAAAAACGACTTCACCGTATCAAAAAAATCGTGATATACCTTTTTTAATGTTATTTAACTCTGTTTACGCTGTAAATTGTAAATCCGTTGAATTCCTTTTCATCCTTGTAAACAATGACGGAATCCTTTTTGCCGTAATATTGGTTAAGATAATTTTCTTTGATAAAAGTAATTTTTTTATCGATAACATATACATTTCTTCCGTCAACGACCGCCTCATAAATATTTGTTGAGAGGTTGCGGTTCACAAGCTGATTTGTCCGATGAAGATATCCGAAGCCGTCAACATTATGGAGAAAATCAGAAGAAAATCCCCACAGCGGATGAATATAGTTATCGGTATATGAAATGTATTCTTTAGCTGTTACAGGATCGAGAACATAATAATTTTCGGGATGTCTGTCAACCTCAGTATAAAGATCACTCGGCTTTTTGTCATATGAAACAGGAGTGATATGGAAGAAATATGATACACAGCTTACCGAACCTAATATCACAAGTACAATAACCGAAATAAGAACAGCTTTTCTGTTTTTATCTGTAATATTACTGTATTCGTCTTTTCTGAGATGACCAAAATCAAATGAATACATTGTAAACGAAAGAATCATCAGCAAAATTCCGTACATTGTGTATGCCGAAGAATCCATTGCATAACGAACATACATACAAGCCGCAAATCCCACCGCAAAATACAAAGCAGGGAAGAAGGCAAATCTTTTTTTCTGAACGGTAACAAAAACAACCATAACGGCAAGTATTACCGCAAAAGCAATAAGATATGAATCAAAATTTATAATATGTCCCCATGCATCTGAAAACAATGCACCCGCATTATCAAAGAAATTATACGGATTTTCCCGTTTTTGAATATCCGCAACCTTTTCAAGTGCAGCAGTATTCAGCCCGTTGTTTTCATCATAATATCCGTCAACAAAAAGTTCATACTCATTTGCCGAATTTATTCCGACCGAATTAAGCTCCTCAGAGTAATCGGAATAGTTCGGAAAAGCATTATCATCGGTCTTATCGGCAAGGACGCTGTATCTGTACAGCCCCGAAGTTTCTGCATTTGCATTATTGACCGAATATGAATAATATTCAAGACCGCAGCCGACAAGAACAATAAAGACAAATACAAGCACAAAAGGTCTGAAATACCAGAAGAATTTTCTAAACGGCAACTTGTACTTTCTTTTTGCAATCATATCACCGATGAAGAATGCAATGAAAAATGCAAGTCCCACAAAGAAATATTTGAAACATAAAAATGTTCCGAATATAACTTCAAGTACACCAATCCAAAACGGGAGAGAGTACCTTTTATTTCTGATTGCATTAAGTGCCATCAGAAACCCTGCCGCAAGCAGCAAAGCGGCAGTTTTACTGCTTAAAATGTTTGAATAATGGTCAAATGAAAACAAAATATTCAGCACAAGAGTGAATATGAAAGCTTTGTGCTTTCCGAATTTATCGGCAAAAACAAATGTAACAGAAGAAAAAGCGGCACAGGAGAGAAGAATTTGAAAAAGTACAAAACAGTTGAAATTCAAAAGAATGTACTGCAATGAACCGGTAATTGTCGCAAAAATGTAGTTAATATCATTATTGTAATAGTTATGATACTGACAGATATATAAAGAATTGTAAAAATCATCAGCACTGTCATAGGAAAATGCAGTAACACCTATAATCAAAGCCATAATAACAATATTAATTGCCAAAGCAAAGAAGGTCTTGCTTTTTAGTGCGTTTAATATTTTATCTTTCATAATAACTCCTCTGCACTATCTTTCTTGTTTAAAAATCACTTTCTTGATCTTCTTTCGTTAATCAAAAGCTGAAGATTCTTCTGTTCGTAAGTATTAAATTTAACATTCTTCTCAAATTCTTCGGGTGTATATTTGCCCTCATACCATGACTGCGAGTTATAGTATGCATTAAGGCTTGCGTCCTTAAAAATTCTGCCTCGTCTTGCATAAATCTCATTAATTGCAAGCTGTAAGTCGTTATCACTCAAAGCGCTTACCTGTGCGTTGCTGAGATATGAAGAATCACTGTTAGGGAAGATAAATCCGCCGTTATTATTAGTGTTTGCATTGCTTGATGACTGTGAATTTGAATTGCCCGATGAGTTGTTCTGACTGTTTGATGACTGCTGAGCCTGTGTTGCAGGAGCTTCTGTTTCTCTCTGAATCTGTCCGCTTGAGATAACAAGTTTAACAACTGTACCCGTACTTGCGCTTGTGTCACCTTCCGGAGTTTGGGAGATAATATATCCTTCCGGATAATCATAACTGTATTCATAATCAGAAATCTCAACGGTAAAGCCAGCCTGTTCAAGAAGCTTCTTACCGTAACTGTAACCGTAACCGACAACGGGAACAACATTGTTATATGAAGAAGATGTTGTAACCTTTTCTGTTGTAGCAGGAACAGTAGTAGGCATTGCTGTACTCGGCGCCTGTGTGGTTACTTCGGCAGATGTTGCAGTTTCGGCTGTAGTAGTTTTATTGTCAGCAGATGAATTTGACAAACCGTTATAAACGCAGAAACCGATAAATCCGAGTGCGGCGGCAATTACAACGGCACAAAGAATAATGACAAATTTATTCTTCTTTTTCTTTACATTTTCTTTATTATCTTCTTCATCTGCATATCCGAATTCATTGTCATCATCTTCAAAGCTGTTATCGTCAAAGTCGTTTTTTTCTTCAATTTTTTTAGTATCGTCAGCTTTATTGTCAGTACGCTTAACAGACGGCTCGTCCTCAAAGAAATCACCGTAGTCCTTGCTTGACTCATTGCTTGTAAGAACATTTTTATGATCTGCACCTGAGTAATCGTCAAACACTTCAACGCTTGTAACAGGAGGGAGAACTTCCGGAGCTGCTTCGTTGTTGCTTGAAATATCGTCAAATTCTTCAGCTTTTTTGTCTGTAACAGTTTGTTCTTTCTTGTCATCTTCACTCGATACGGAACTGATATCTTCAAATTCAGGCTGTTTTTCTTCTGATACTTCGTCAGTTTTAACCTCGGAATTTTCAGACTCATCGACTGCGTCTGTAACATCAACAACCTCAAATCCGCCGTTTTCATCAGCATCAGACTCACTGACTTCATCTGAATCTACAGGAGCATTACCGTCAACAGGCAAGGATTCTTCACCGGCTAAAACTTCGGCAATGCCAAGCTGTTCGCCGCCCTTAAATTCATTATCAAGAACAGCGTCCTCAACTGTCTGAACCTCATCCTTATCGTCAAAATTATCCTGCGGTTCAGTCGGCTCTGTATCCTCAAATTCATCATAGTCATATTCTTCAAATACATTTCCGTCAAAATCCGTGTTTTCGGGAACAACAACATCGGGATTCGGAACAGGGGAGGATGTACCTATTTCAGCCTTGATAGATGTGAGAGCATTTTTAATGTTGCCTGCATTTTTCCATCGGTTTGTATTATTCGGCTGACATGCAATTACAATAACACTCTTGAGTTTTTCGTCACCCTCAGACGGTGCGGTAACAGCCTTGCCCGAAAATCTTTCTTCACAGGCATTCTTTCTGTCGCATGAATCACTTTCAAACGGAATTTTACCGCCGTTGCACATTGCATACATAATTATACCGACAGAATAAATGTCGGTTGTATAGTCAACATTTTCCTGCTTGTAAACCTCGGGCGCAACAAATGAGGTATCCGCAATCTTGCCTTCAAAATCTGTAAATCCGCCGATTTTATACTTTCCGTCAGCAGTTACAAAAATATTCTTTGGCGAAATATTACCGTGAAAAATATTCTTTGCTTCCAAAGTTTCAAGCATTTCACTCATCTGAATACCAAAATCAACAACTTCATCCTCAGCGAAAGTTTTGGCTTTCATAAGCTCTTCAAGACTTGTGAGTTCTTCTGTAAATATGTACAAATCACAGGTTTTTTTGTTCTGATTATCCTGAACATAAACATCCAGATAGTTTGAAATACCGTCAAGATCCTTAACCGATTCAATAAAATCAGCCTCTTCGGTAAAATACTCGGCATGTTCATCGGTATAATTGCTTTTGCCGACAAATGCGTGTCTGAGAATCGCATTTTGAGCAGTATTTTTATCAATCTTTCTTGATACCTTGTAAACTTCACAGCCGTTGTCTTCCCCAACAAATGAAGTAACCTTCCAATCCCTTAAATCTGCCGGCAATTTAATCGTTTTTGCCATACTAACACTCCTTAAATATTTCCTTATTTTTCATATTATATCTAAATCAAGGTCATTAACCCTCACTATCTCATTCTCCGGATTATTGTACCATATTACAAGCTGTTTTACCATAGATATTTCAATTTTTTAAAAAATAATTCTAATTTGTAATTAAATTTGACATAAAAACAGCAGTCCGCCTAAACGAACTGCCGAGAACATAATTTCAGTAAAATATCTTACTCGATCTTATCTGATTTTTATTTTTTCCTTTTTGTTGACTCCGATAATTCCGCCTATTCCTCCTCCCAGAACGGATGACATCAGTTTTAGCAGGGTTAGTATCGTTATAGGCTCACCGTTAAAAATCAATGCAATAGAGGTTATGACAAGAAAAATAAACAATCCTGTCAGCGAACCCACCGCAAGACCTGCACTTCCTGTAATTCTTGATGATATTATTCCCGACATCAGCGTTGCAACACCGACCATGCCGACCGTGCAGTAATCAAGTATATCGACAGAAATTACTCCCGATGACATCATCACGGCTGCAAGTAAACACATCAAAATTACCAGTATGAGTATTCCGCATACTGATGAAAACAGAACAGCCTTTGCAAGTAGTTTTTTATCAGACATAAAACAACCCCCGAATATATTCTGTTACAAATATATTCGGGGGAAAGAACATTCATTCAAAAAGTTATTCTTTTGTAGCTTTAGTTTCGTCAGAATCTTTCTTCTTGCCAAAACCGAAGAAGCCTTTCTTTTCAGGCTGACCTGCCTGCTGTGGCTGTTCCTTAACTGTGTCAACAGTAGAAATACACCACTTTTTAAACTTCATCTTAACTCTGTCGGAGCCTGTTTCAATGATGATAGCGTCCTCGTCGTCCTTAATGGCAACTACTCTGCCCATAATTCCGCCGATGGTCGTAATTTCATCACCGATCTCAAGAGAGTTACGAAGCTGAGCTTCTTCTTTTTTCTTCTTTGAGTTAGGTCTGATGAGGAAGAAATAGAGAGCTGCAAAAATAGCAACATAGAAGAGAATCATAAAAATCATACTTGATGACTGATTTCCGCCGCTTGCACTTGCTTCTGCAACTACAGGTAAAAAGTTTGTCATTTTCGTCATTCCTTTCATACAATGTATTGATTATATCAGTTTTAATCACATCTTGCAAGTATTTTTTCTGTTTTGAAAAAATATTAGATACGCACGCCTAAAATGTTGCGATATTTCTCGTAAAATTCCATATATGTGCCGTTATCAAGCTGAGTTCTGATAACTTCCATAAGATTATTGTAAAAATAGAGGTTATGCAAAACAGCAAGTCGCATTCCGAGCATCTCACCGCTCTTGAGAAGATGTCTTATGTATGCCCTTGAAAAGTTTCGGCAAACGGGGCAGTCACAATGCTCATCAATCGGAGATTCATCTGTTTCATATTTTGCATTATTGATGTTACGCACTCCGTCCCAAGTGAAGAGCTGACCGTGTCTTGCGTTTCTGCTCGGCATAACACAGTCAAAAAGATCAACACCTCTTGCAACGCTTTCAAGAATATTCACGGGAGTTCCGACTCCCATAAGATATCTGATTTTATCTTTCGGAGCAAACGGCTCAACCTCTTCAATGATATGGTACATCGTTTCTGCAGGCTCACCCACGGCAAGACCTCCGATTGCATAGCCGTCAAGATTAAGCTCTGCAATTTCTTTCATATGATTGACGCGCAAATCGTCATAGATACCGCCCTGATTTATGCCGAACAGCATCTGGTTTTTATTTATGGTATCATCAAGACTGTTGAGCCTTTTCATCTCTGTAACGCATCTTTTAAGCCATTTTGTGGTTCTTTCAACGCTGTTTTTTGTATATTCATATGGAGAAGGGTTTTCAACGCATTCGTCAAATGCCATCGCAATTGTAGATGCAAGATTTGACTGGATTCTCATACTCTCCTCAGGTCCCATAAAAATTTTGCGGCCGTCAATGTGAGAATTGAAGTAAACGCCTTCTTCTTTAATATTTCTCAACTTTGCAAGAGAGAACACCTGAAATCCGCCGCTGTCGGTAAGGATAGGACCGTTCCACCTTGTAAATTTGTGAAGTCCGCCCATTTGCTTAACCTTTTCATCACCCGGACGAAGATGCAGATGATAGGTGTTGCAAAGCTGAACCTGACATTTTATATTCTTTAAATCAAGCGCAGAAACAGCACCCTTGATTGCACCGCATGTTGCAACATTCATAAAGGCGGGAGTCTGAACCGTACCGTGAACCGTAACGAACTCGCCCCGTCTTGCACTGCCTTCCTTTTTAATTACCTTAAACATAAATCCTTAAAATCCTCCTATGATATGAACATAGCGTCACCGAAAGAGAAGAATCTGTACTTTTCCTTTACAGCTTCTTTGTATGCATTCATAATAAAATCATATCCCGCAAAAGCGGATACAAGCATAATGAGTGTACTTTCGGGAAGATGAAAGTTAGTAATAAGTCCGTCCAGCACCTTAAATTCAAATCCGGGATAAATAAAAATATCCGTAAATCCCTCGCAGGGCTTGATTTCTCCGTACATTGCCGCAACACTTTCAAGCGTTCTGCATGATGTTGTGCCGACTGCAATAACCCGTCCGCCGTTTTTCTTAGTTTCATTTATGAGCTTTGCGGTTTCTTCGGGAACTTCGTAATGCTCGCTGTGCATTTTATGCTTTGTAACATCATCAACCTTAACCGGTCTGAATGTACCGAGTCCCACATGAAGTGTAACATACGCAATCTTTACACCTTTAGCCTTGATTCTGTCCATAAGCTCGGTTGTAAAGTGAAGTCCTGCCGTCGGAGCTGCCGCAGAACCGAGTTCATGGCTGTAAACCGTCTGATAGCGTTCCTTATCTTTAAGCTCGGCAGTAATATAAGGAGGAAGAGGCATCTGACCGATTTTGTCAAGAGTGGTAAAGAAATTCTCTTCGCAATCAAAATCAACTATTCTGTTGCCGTCATCCTTAACATCAACAACTGTTGCACGCAAAATCCCGTTACCAAACGAAAATTTTGTGCCTACTCTTGCTTTTTTTCCGGGTTTGCAGAGTGTTTCCCAACGGTTGTTCGCAACCTGCTTCAAAAGCAGAAATTCAACTTTTGCACCTGTTTCGTCTTTGATACCGTAAATTCTTGCAGGCAAAACTCTTGAATCGTTGGCAACAAGAAGGTCACCCTCGTTAAGATAATCAATAATGTCATAAAAATGTTTATGCTCCAGAGTTTGTTTTTCTCTGTCAAGCACAAGCAGTCTTGAACTGTCTCTCGGTTCAAGCGGAGTCTGTGCGATAAGCTCTTTAGGCAAATCGTAATAAAAATCACTAGTCTTCATTTTATTTCCTTTCAAGAACTAAAATTGCTTTTTAAAAGCTGTTCTGTCAAAAATCTTTGTAAAACACAAGTATTTGTCCTGTAAAATTCTCAAAATAATTGACATTACCCTTTTAAAATGATATATTATCTTATTATGAGCAGTTTGCATAATCGACAAACAGTCGTGTTTTCAGACATCTCTTCATATAATATAATATTTGTTTGAATAAGGCAACCGCTTTTTTAAAATTTGTTTAATTCGGAGGAATTATTATGAAAAAGTATAAAGTCGGTATTATCGGCGCTACCGGTATGGTAGGTCAGCGTTTTACACTTCTTCTTGAGAATCACCCGTGGTTTGAGGTTACTGTTCTTGCCGCAAGTAAGAGAAGTGCAGGCAAAACATACGGTGAAACAGTTGAAGGCAGATGGCATATGACTGCTCCTCTTCCTGAGAAGTACAAGGATATGGTTATCGTTGACGCTGAAAATGTTGAAGAGGTTGCATCACAGGTTGATTTCTGTTTCTGCGCAGTTAATATGAAGAAGGATGAAATCCGTGATCTCGAAGACAGATATGCAAAGGCTGAATGTCCTATCGTATCAAACAACAGCGCTCATCGTTTTACAGATGATGTTCCTATGGTTATTCCTGAAATTAACGCCGATCACATTAAGATTATTGACGCTCAGAGAAAGCGTCTCGGCACAAAAAGAGGCTTTGTTGCAGTTAAGTCCAATTGCTCGCTTCAGAGCTATGTTCCTGCAATTCATCCTTTAAAGGCACTCGGCGTTGACAAGGTTCTTGCCTGCACATATCAGGCAATTTCAGGCGCAGGCAAAACATTTAAGACATGGCCTGAAATGGTAGATAATGTTATTCCTTACATCGGCGGTGAGGAAGAGAAGTCAGAGCAGGAGCCGCTTAAAATCTGGGGTAAGATTGAAGGCGACAAGATTGTTAAAACCGATGATATTTCAATCACATCACAGTGCATCCGTGTTCCAGTATCAGACGGTCACACAGCAGCTGTATTTATGTCATTTAAGAACGGCGTAAAGAAACCTACTGTCGAAGAAATTATTGACATTTGGTCAAACTACAGCGGCAGAGCTCAGGAGCTCGATCTTCCGAGTGCGCCAAAGCATTTTCTCCACTACTTCACAGAACCCGACCGTCCGCAGATTAAATCTGAAAGAAATCTTGAAAACGGTATGGCAGTATCGGTTGGCAGATTAAGACCTGATACTCAATATGATTACAAGTTCGTTTGTATGTCACACAACACATTAAGAGGCGCAGCAGGCGGTGCAGTTCTTCTTGCAGAGCTCCTTTGTGCTGAGGGCTACATGGACTGATTACTTACGGAGGTAAATTATGTCTAACCACATTTTTACAGGCTCAGGTGTTGCACTTATCACTCCTATGAAGTCTGACGGAAGCGTAAACTACGATGTTCTCGGCGATCTCGTAGAATTTCATGTTCAAAACGGTACCGATGCAATTATTGTATGTGGTACAACAGGTGAGGCTGCAACTCTTTCGGAAAAAGAGCATTGCGAAACAATTTCTTTCGTTGCAGAAAAGACAAACGGCAGAATTCCTGTTATTGCAGGTACAGGCAGTAACGATACCTCAACAGCCGTTATGCTCTCAAAATCTGCCGCAAGCACAGGCGTTGACGCACTTCTCTGCGTAACTCCTTACTACAATAAAACATCTCAGCAGGGTCTTGTAAGACACTTTAATGTTGTTGCAGATTCGGTTGATATTCCGATTATCCTTTACAATGTTCCTTCAAGAACCGGCTGTAACATCAAGCCAAAAACTTATCAGGAGCTTTGCAAGCATCCTAACATCGTTGCCGCAAAAGAGGCAAGCGGCGACATCTCTCAGGTTGCTCTCATCCGTTCACTTTGCGGTGACAATCTTGACATCTACTCAGGTAACGATGACCAGACTGTTCCTTTCATGTCACTCGGTGCTCTCGGTGTTATCTCTGTATTTGCAAACATCTGCCCAAAAGAAATGCATGACATCTGTCAGCTTTGCCTTGACAATGACTTTGCAGAGGCGCAGAAGCTTAACTTCCACTATCTTGAGCTTATGCATATGCTTTTCAGCGATGTTAACCCGATCCCCGTAAAGACTGCCATGAATCTCTTCGGCTATGAAGCAGGCGAATGCAGACTTCCGCTCGTTCCCATGAGCGTTCAGGGTTACCATGACCTCAAGGATTGTATGGAGAAGTATGACCTTTTAAGCAAGAAGGTTAAATAATCGACCTTTGATTCGTTTAAAATTCAAGAAGTTTGAAGGGGAATAAAAATGGTAAATACAGCAATAGTCGGTTGTAACGGTAAAATGGGTTGCTTTGTGGCACAGGCTGTTCAGAGCCGTGAGGATTGCAATGTTTTGTTCGGTGTTGACGCATTCGGTGAAAGTAATTATGATTTTGATGTTTTCAAGACTTTTGACGAGGCAACCGAAACACCTGATGTAATCATTGATTTTTCAAATCCTGCAGCTCTTGACGGTATGCTTTCGTATGCAGTTGATAACAAAGTACCTTGTGTTATCTGCACAACAGGCTTTTCTAAAGATCAGATTGCAAAAATCGAAGATGCGGCAAAGACAATTCCTGTTTTCTATTCAGGTAATATGTCACTCGGCATCAATCTTCTTATTGAGCTTTCAAAAGAGGCTGCAAAAATTCTCGGAAATCAGTTCGATATTGAAATCGTTGAAAAGCATCATAATCTTAAGCTTGACGCTCCGAGCGGAACAGCTCTTATGATTGCAGACGGAATTTCGGAACAGCTTGACGAAGATCCGCAGTATGTCTATGACAGACACAGCTACCGCAGAAAGCGTTCAAAGAACGAAATCGGTATTCATTCCGTAAGAGGCGGCACTATTGTAGGCGAACACGAAGTTATCTTTGCAGGTCACGATGAGGTTGTAACAATCTCTCATCAGGCTCAGTCAAAAGAAGTTTTCGCTGTCGGTGCTGTTAATGCGGCAGTATTTCTTAAAGATCAGAAAGCAGGTATGTACAACATGGGCAACCTTCTTTCTGAAAAAATGAACTGAAAAATAACACCTTTAAGCACGGCATAAAAGCCGTGCTTTCTTTTATGTCCAAACTTTGACTACTTTCATAATATGTAGTGTGATATATTGTTTTGAGATGTCACAAAGATTTAACAAAGGGTGGAAGTTGTGGAAAATAATTTAATAATATTCGGCTCGGTAACTCTTGCCATGAAGAGCCGTAACCTACTTTTTAAAAACAATATTAAATCAGGGCTTGTAAGAACTCCTATACACCTCAATCGAAAATCATGCGGATACAGCCTTTATGTCCCGGGAAATTTTGAAAGGGCATTGGAAATTATCAGGAGTAACGGTATTGCTGTCAAAGGAACAGCCGCTGTTGATACCTTATGATATATTTTGACAACGGTGCAACCACCTTTCCTAAACCCTTATCCGTAAGAAAAGCGATTAACGAAGCTATGTCCGACTACGGAGCAAATCCGGGAAGAAGCGGTCACAAAATGTCGGTGAAATCATCTGAAATAATGTATTCCTGCCGAGATAATGCCGCAAAACTTTTTGGCTCGGAAAATCCCGAAAATATAATATTCACGCTTAACTGCACAACGGCTTTGAACACAGTTATTAAAGGCATATTAAAACAGGGCGACCATGCCGTAATTTCATCGCTTGAGCACAATGCTGTCGTCAGGCCGCTTGAAACACTCAAGAAAAATAAGATTGAATATTCCGTTGCCGAATGTGTGCCTTATGATGATGAACAAACAATCGAGAATTTCAGAAAACAGTTTAAATCTAACACAAAACTTGTAATCTGTACCCATGCTTCAAATGTATTCGGCATCAAACTTCCGATAGAAAGAATAGGCGCTCTTTGCAGATTAAACGGCATCCTTTTTTGTGTAGATGCCGCACAAAGTGCAGGAACAGCAGATATCAACCTTTCTGACAGTTGCATTGATTTTCTCTGCACCGCAGGTCACAAAGGGCTTTACGGACCGATGGGAACAGGCTTGCTTATTATAAACAACGAAACAACTCCGGACAGTCTTATTCAGGGAGGAACTGGAAGTGATTCCGCAAACCTCAATCAGCCTGAAATTCTCCCCGATAAGTACGAAAGCGGAACGCCGAATCTTCCGGGAATAGCAGGGCTTAATGCAGGAATAAAGTTTGTCCTGAACAAAAAAACAGACAGGATATATAATTCCGAGTTAAGTCTTGCACAAATGCTCTACAAAAGGCTTGAAAAAGCGGAAAATGTAATATTATACACCAAAATGCCTGAGAAAAATCACAGCGTTCCTGTAATTTCCTTTAATATTAAAAATACCGAAAGTGAAACAGTTGCAAAAATTCTTAATGACAGCTACAACATTGCCGTAAGAGCAGGACTCCATTGTGCGCCCCTTGCACACAAAAGCTTCGGCACTCAGGATACAGGAACCGTAAGAGCTGTTGTATCGGCATTTACAACAAAAAATGATGTTGTATATTTTGCAAATGCCGTAAGTCGTATTTCTAAGAACAACAAACAGAAAAAAACAATTTAAAAAGGTTGCAATTAATAACAAAAGTATGTTAGAATAATAACGAGGAATTTAAAAATAAAGGAAGGGGAAAGCAGATTGGAAATATTTAACAGCATTCTTTCCATTATCAAGACTATACAGCTAAGAGATATTGTCGATATTCTTGCAATTGCACTGTTGATTTTCGGACTGTTCAAGCTTATTCAGGAAACAAGAGCAGTTCAGCTTCTCAAAGGTGTAATTATGCTCCTGATAGTGTATTTTCTTTCGTCTCTGTTTGGTCTTGTTATGCTTTCATCCCTGTTGCGAACATTTTTCGAGGCAGCAGTTGTTGTTATTGCCATCATCTTTCAGCCGGAAATCAGAAAGGCTCTTGAACAGATGGGACGCAACAACACCTATAAAAAATATATAAAAATATTTACTAAGCACCACAAAGGTGATGAATGGAAAAAGGCTGTAGAAAAGTCAATCGTAGATGCGGCTGACACAGCAGTTCTTTTCTCTCGTTCAAAAACAGGTGCTTTGCTTGTGTTTGAAAGAGAAACCATGCTTTCCGATATAGCCGCTACAGGCACAATTATTGATGCCGAAACATCAGTAGCTCTGTTCGGCAATATATTTTTTAACAAGGCACCATTGCATGACGGTGCAAGCATTATCCGTGACGGAAAACTTTTTGCAGCAGGATGTATTTTACCGCTAACATCAAACCTTAATGTAGATATCAATCTCGGTACACGACACAGAGCAGGACTCGGTATCAGTGAACAAAGCGACGCTGTTGTCCTTATAGTAAGTGAAGAAACAGGTGTAATTTCTCTTGCGGTAAACGGTATTTTGCTCCGTGAGTTTACAAGAGAAGAACTAATCAAAAAGCTTGAACAGTTTCTCATCTATGATCGTGGCTATGACGATGATGAACCGCCGAAAAAGTTTTTTCAGAAGAACCCGAAAAGTTCAAAAAGAGAGAAGGCTGAAAAATGAAAAAGAAAAAACTCTCTCTCAACAAACTGTTTCAGAATAACAAATTTCTGATTATACTCGCCCTTGTAATCTCAACAATAACATGGGTTTATATGAGTATGGGTACAACAAATGATACAACCGTAACAATAAGCAATATTCCCATTCAGATTGAATTGCCTGACCAGCTTGATAACAACGGGTTGCAGGTATTCCGTGATACGAAGCAGACTGCCACGGTAACCGTAACAGGTAGCAGAGCCGTTCTCGGTTCTATCGGAACGAAGGATATTACTGTCACGGGTGCTACAAACGGAATTGACTCGGCAGGAACTTATCAGCTTTCGCTTTCAGCCGTAAAAGCCAACCCGAGTGCCAACTTTCAGATTATCTCAACCGTCACGCCGTCAAATGTCAATGTAATTGTTGATTATCAGCGTGAAACAAGTTTTCCGATTCAGGAAAATGTTGTTTACAAGGTTGCCGACGGATACTATGCGTCAACTTCTCTTGCATCAAAGAATATCACAATCTCAGGACCTCAAACAGAGATTGCCAAAATTGCAAAGGTTTCGGCATCGGCAGAACTTGACAGTACACTAAATGAGCCGACCTCAACGACCGCAAATATTGTGCTTTATGATAAAACAGGAAACAAAATTTCTACCGAGCTTCTTACAATGGAGTTTACGGATGTTGAGGCTACAATTTCCGTTCTCCCCGAAAAGACGGTAAATGTAATTCCTGAGTTTATTAACAAACCCAAAGGTCTTGATTTAAACGATGATATGCTTACGGTTGAGCCTTCAAAGATTCTGCTTGCAGGTCCAAAAGAAGTGCTTGACAAGACTGACAGCGTAAAGCTTGAGTCAATCGATTTTGCAACACTTTCAAACAAGCGTTATGAGTACGATACGCAGGGAATAAACATCCCGAGTGACTGCAAAAATATCAGTAACTCAACCTCCGCAAAGCTTGTACTTGACCTCAGCGGCCTGTCCAAGAAAACCTTTACCGTTGATTCATTCAAAGTAAGCGGTCTTTCTTCAAAATACAAAGCCGATGTAACACAGACAAGTATGAATGTTACCGTAATTGGCAGTGAAGAGGAACTTAAAAGCCTTAAAAGCTCAGATATTGAAGGCGTAATTGACACCTCGGATCAGAGCGGAACAGTAGGCTCGGTTCAGATGCCTGTTACTTTCAAACTCAGCGGTACTGACACCTGTTGGGTAAGCGGAAGCTACAAGGCAAATATCACAATCAGCGAAAAATAACCCATAAAAACCGCAGGCATTTTTATGTCTGCGGTTTAGTTTATTTGTATTAAATTACATTCTGATTCGATTTGAACTGCCTCGCCTTACAAAAGCTTTGTTCATATCGTCAGTATTGTGATATCTCACACTCTGTACAAGACCAAGACTAATGAGCGTACTCAAAGCCGAAGTACCTCCCGAACTGAACAAGGGAAGGGTTATTCCGACTACGGGAAGAAATCCAAGCACCATTCCTATATTTACAATTGTTTGCGACGCTATCATTGAAAACACACCGTAGCAGATATACTTGCCTTCAAATTCACTTGAATTTTTTGCATTCAAAATCACTTTTAATATAATAAAAAACAAAATCAGCAAAAGCGCCATGCATCCGACAAATCCGAGTTCCTCTCCTGCAACGGTAAAGATAAAATCGTTTTCCTGTTCGGGGACGATTGAATATTCAACACGCTGACCGTTAAAAAGTCCGCTTCCGAAAGCTTCGCCGCTTGCAATTGAAACCTTACCCTGATACTGTTGCCAACCGTAATTTGTCAGTGCATTCCCGTCAAGGTCAAACAAAGCAAGAACCCTGTTGCGATGTTCTTCATTCATAAACACATTCCATATAATCGGAATTGCACACACAAGCAATCCTCCGAAAATGACAAAATATCTCAGTTGAACACCTGCCGCAAATGTCATAACCAAAAACATAAGCGCAAATATAAGAACTGTACCGTCATCACCCTGAATATGAATAATTGCCATTGGTATCATTGCATGAAGTGCAAGGAAAAGTACTCCCGAAAACTTTTCAATCATTTTCTTTTCTCTCAGCCACGACAAATGCTTTGAAAAAGTTATGATAAAACAGATTTTTATAAACTCAGACGGCTGAATTGAAAATCCGCCCGGAAGATTAATCCATGCCGTATCATCTGTTCCGCTAACCTGAACTCCGAACACAAACACAAGTCCGGCAAGAACAATTCCCACTATTGCGGCAATGTACCATTTTCGTATAAGAAATCTGTAATCGGCAATTGATATAAAGACCGATGCCGCAAGACCGACAGACACAGCGATAATCTGAGTTCTTAGATAACTGTATTCGCCCGACCGTTGCATACTCGCAATCAAAAGAAAACTGTACGCAACAGCGGTCAAGGTCAACAGCCACAAAACTGCATCACACTGTCTGAAATATTCATAAATATTTGTAATAACTTTTTTCACTCAAAACAACCTTTGAAATTAATTTTACCCTATAATTATATTAAATTACGCTCTCAATATCAAGTATAATTTCAATACAGAATAATACAAGTTTCGCATTTTGTTATAATAATAAAAACATGAATTTGATTCGGAGGTATATTATGTTATCTGATATCGAAATTGCTCAGAGTGCAGAATTAAAGCCTATTGCAGAAATTGCAAATCAGCTTGGGATTTCTGCTGATGAGCTTGAGTTTTACGGAAAGTACAAAGCAAAACTTTCTGATGAACTTGCAGACCGTGTAAAGGACAATCCTGACGGAAAGCTCATCCTCGTAACAGCAATCAACCCAACACCGGCAGGCGAGGGCAAAACCACCACTTCTGCAGGTCTTGGTCAGGCAATGGCTAAAATCGGTAAAAAGGCAATCATCGCACTCCGTGAACCGTCGCTTGGTCCTGTATTCGGAATTAAGGGCGGTGCCGCAGGCGGCGGTTATGCACAGGTTCTTCCGATGGAGGACATCAACCTTCATTTCACGGGTGATATGCACGCAATTACAGCAGCCAACAACCTTTGTTGCGCAATGCTTGACAACCACATTCAGCAGGGCAACACACTCGGCATTGATCCGAGAAGAATTCTCTTCAAGCGTTGTCTTGATATGAATGACCGTGCATTAAGAAATATCACAATCGGTCTTGGCGGTAAGATAAACGGTGTTCCGAGGGAAGATCACTTCATCATTACAGTTGCATCGGAAGTTATGGCAATTCTCTGTCTTGCAAATGATATCTCCGACCTCAAAGAAAGACTCGGCAACATTCTTGTTGCATACACATACAGCGGTGAACCCGTTTATGCCAAAGATTTGAAAGCAGAGGGAGCAATGACTGCTCTTCTCAAGGATGCAATCAAACCTAACCTTGTTCAGACGCTTGAGGGTACTCCTGCAATTATGCACGGCGGACCTTTTGCAAATATCGCTCACGGCTGTAACAGCATAAGAGCAACAAAACTTGCATTAAAGCTTGCCGATTACTGCATTACAGAAGCAGGTTTCGGCTCGGATCTCGGTGCTGAGAAGTTTCTTGACATCAAGTGCAGATATGCCGGCATTGCTCCGTCGGCAATTGTAATCGTGGCAACATGCCGTGCATTAAAATACAACGGCGGCGTTCCAAAGTCAGAGGTTTCAAATGAAAACATTGAAGCACTCAAAAAAGGCATTGTAAACCTCGGTGTTCACATTGACAATATGAGAAAGTACAATGTTCCCGTAGTTGTAGCAATTAATCAGTTCGGTACAGATACAGATGAAGAACTCAAATACATTGAAGAATATTGCATTTCAAAGGGTGCAGACTTTGCCCTTTCAAATGTATTCGGAAAAGGCGGAGAAGGCGGCGTAGAGCTTGCAAATAAGGTAGTAGAGGCTTGTGAAAAGCCGTCTGCATTTAAACCGCTCTATTCACTCGACCTCACACTCAAGGAAAAAGTTGAAAAGATTGCAAAGGAAATCTACGGTGCGTCAAGGGTAAACTACACAACAGCCGCAGAAAAAGCAATCAAGGAAGTTGTGGCACTCGGCGGAGACAAACTTCCCATATGTGTGGCAAAAACACAGTATTCGCTTTCAGATGATCCTACAAAGCTCGGTGCTCCAACGGATTTTGAAATCACAGTAAGAGATGTAACAATTTCAAACGGTGCAGGTTTTGCAGTAATTTATACAGGCAATATTATGACAATGCCGGGACTCCCGAAAGTTCCTGCCGCAGAAAAAATTAATATTGATGAAAACGGCAAAATCAGCGGACTTTTCTGATATGGTTAAATTGATTTCTCACAGCGCCGATGAAACTGAGCAAATCGGCGAAAAAATTGCAAAAAAGCTCCACGGCACAGAAGTAATAGCCCTTTTCGGCGGACTCGGTATGGGCAAAACCGCCTTTACAAGAGGACTGGCAAGAGCCCTCGGTGTTGATGACGGTGTGTCAAGCCCTACTTTCGCCCTTGTAAACGAATACAACGGAAAGTACAATATCTATCATTTTGATATGTACAGGGTTAATTCATGGGATGATTTGTACTCAACTGGATTTTTTGACTACATTGACAACGGCATTCTCGTAATTGAGTGGAGTGAAAATATAGAAGGCGCACTTCCCGAAAATGCAATCAGAATAACGATTGAAAAAGGGGAGAGCGATGACGAAAGAATCTTTGAAATTGAAGGTGTTGAAATTTGAAAATTCTGTCTGTTGACACATCTGCAACAGCTGCATCTGTTGCACTTTCAGAAGAGGGCAAGCTGATCGGTGAAACTTTCATAAACACAAGTCTTACCCACAGCCAGACGCTCATCCCTATGGTTGAACAGCTTTTGAACAATACAAAAACGGAAATATCCGATATTGACGCAATTGCTGTCAACGCAGGTCCGGGTTCATTCACGGGAGTAAGAATCGGTGTTGCGGCAGTAAAAGGTCTTGCTTTTGCAAATAATATACCGTGTGTTTCGGTTTCAACACTTGAGAGTATGGCTTATAATTTTCTTTCAACCGACTGTATTGTATGTGCCGTAATGGACGCACGCTGTTCACAGGTATACAACGCACTGTTTGAAATTAAAAACGGAGTTGTTACCCGACTTTGTGATGACAGAGCATTATCGCTTGATGACTTAAAAAACGAACTGCTGTCTGTTGACGGAAGAATCATCATAGCAGGTGACGGTACCGATATTACCTGTAAATACATCGGTAATGAAATTAAAAATGCAGAGTCTGCTCCCGTAAATCTTAAATATCAGAAAGCGTCTTCAACTGCACTTGTTGCATTTGAAATGATTAATAACGGACAAACCGTTTCGGCACAAGAGCTTATGCCGGTATATCTCCGCTTGCCTCAGGCACAGCGTGAGCTTAATAAAAAACTTGGAGGTAGAACAAAATGATAGCACTCGGATGCGACCACGGCGGATATAACCTTATCTGCGCAATCAAAAAATATCTGGATGAAAAAGGACTTGAATACAAAGAGTACGGCACTTTCAGCGAAGAAAGCGTTGATTATCCGGTTTATGCCTACAAGGTAGCAACTGCAATCACCTCGGGCGAATGCTCAACAGGCATTCTCTGTTGCGGTACAGGCATCGGTATCTCAATTGCCGCAAACAAGGTAAAGGGAATCAGAGCCGCAGTTGTTTCAAACGAATTTTGTGCTGAAATGACTCGCAGACACAATAACGCAAATATCCTTTGTATGGGCGGCAGAGTTACAAGCGAAGAAGATGCTGTTAAATTTGCTGACATCTTCCTTAACACACCTTATGAAGGCGGCAGACACGAAAACCGTGTGTCAATGATTACAGACATTGAAAACGGTACTTTTAAAGCATAAACAAATTAAAAATAAGATTAAAACGCTCTTTTTATTAAGGGCGTTTTTCTTTTTGAAACTTAGATTTCTTGTTTGTAATATTTTGTAATTGTTATTTCTGATATAGAACCATTTCATATATATTAATTCTATTCAGGAAATTAAGGAAAATTATTCTTTCTCAATCGGAATTATGCGTTGTGCTAATTGTATAATATTATTAAGAGTACGCCTATTTATAAGTGCATTATAACTACTATATTTCAATTTGTAACCAAATTTACGAAAAAATTTCATTTTTTTAAATTTATTTACAAAAAACTCTTGTTTTTTTTCCTTTTTAGTATTATAATAACATCACAATGTTTTTAAAGAATTTTAAAAAAGAATTAAAATGATTTGGGAGAGAGTAAAAATGAGATTAAGAAAACAGGAACTTGGAGACAGAAACCTCGTAGGAAGCAGGGTTGAGGCTGTAAGAAAGCAGAAAGGTATGAAGCAAAAGGAGCTTCTTGCCCAATTACAGGTTAACGGCGTCGATATGAACGCATCAGGACTTTCAAAGCTTGAAGGTCAGATTCGTTTCGTAACAGATGTTGAGCTTGTTGCGCTTGCCGATATTCTTGAAGTGTCTGTTGACTACCTTCTCGGAAGAGAAAACTGATTTTTTAACCGAATCTTTAAATTGCACCGTAGATTATTTCTGCGGTGCTTTTATTTTTTTAAACGAGTAATATTGACAAACCAATATTTAAATACTATAATCATAACAGCGTTACATAACGATGTTATGAATTAGAGGTGGCTACTGTGGTTAAAAATAATGCAGCTTACACAATTTCATTCGAAACTCTTACGCCAAAACTTTTTGAAAGTTTGTACAGGTCGGTAGGCTGGGAGTCGCCTTGCATTGAGCAAATCGAAACCGCCTTAAATAATTCATATGCAAAATTTGTTGCATATGACGGTGACAAACCTGTCGGAATGGTTAGAATTATCGGCGACGGCGGTATGTCATTCTATATAAAAGACTATGCCGTTATTCCCGAATATCAGAGTAAGGGTGTAGGAAAAGCATTAATGCAATTTCTTGAAGATTACATACGCAATTCTATGCCTGAAGATTGGGCAGTAAGCCTTGAACTTATCAGTTCTAAAGAAGCTGTTGCTTTTTATGAAAAATTTGGATTTGAACAAAGACCGTGCGACTGGGATGGTTCGGGAATGTTCAAAATGTTAAGATAAACTAAGGAGTGTTTCATTTGGCAAAGCAAATTGAGGGCGTTTACGAAAACATAATAGCCTGTGCCACAAAAGAATTTCTTAACAAAGGCTATGCTGATGCCTCTCTGCGAACAATTGCCGCCGAAGCACACACAACAACAGGTTCAATCTATACCAGATTTGGCGACAAAGAAGGGCTTTTTGAAGCTATTGTCGGAGAACACTACACAAAGGTTATGCAGATGTACAAAGCCGCTCAGGAAGAATTTGCCAATCTGCCTGCCGAATCTCAGCCAAATAATCTGGCAAGCTTCTCAGGCGACTGTATGTATGATATGTTTCTGTATTGCTATGATAATCTTGAAATTTTCAAACTGATTCTTTTAAAATCGGATGGTACAAAATTCTCCCATATGATAGATGAAATGGTAGAAATTGAGGTAGAGGCAACCCATAAATATCTGAATGTTCTAAAAAAACTCGGAAAACCGTCGCCAAAAATTGATACTAAACTTGAGCATATGATTATTACGGGTATGTTTAATACCTATTTTGAACTTATAATCCACGAAATGCCGATTGAAGACGCAAAACTTTATCTCAAAGAAATGCGTGAATTCTATACGGCAGGTTGGATGAAAATAATGGGGCAGGGTTAAGCCCTATTATTTTTGAATAACAGTTAGCGATAACTAACCTGAATTTGAATGATAATCGAAAACGACTGCAGCGTTTTCGTATCAGATATACAAATTATCCACTTGGAGGAGATCTATTCTTGAAAAAGCAATCGAATTTATCAAGACTTATGTCCTACGCAGGAAATCACAAATACTTTACTTATGCTTCCTGGATTCTCTCGGGAATCAGTGCTGTGTTTGCACTTGTTCCTTTCTATTATCTTTGGAAGATTATCAAAGAAGTACTTGAAGTAATGCCTGACTTTTCAAAGGCAACAAGTCTTGTACACAACGGATGGATGGCAGTAATATTTGCCGCTGCCGCATTTTTAATCTATGTTGCAGGACTTTTATGTTCGCACAAAGCAGCTTTTCGGGTTCAGACAAATCTGCGAAAAGATATGATGCACCACATCATTAAGTTACCGCTCGGAACCCTTGAAGCTCTCGGAAGCGGTAAAGTACGAAAAACGGTCAACGAATGTTCAGAATCAACTGAAACATACCTTGCTCACCAGCTGCCCGATATGGTAACCGCATACATAACACCTATCGGACTTCTGTTTATGCTGTTTTTCTTTGATTGGAGATTCGGTCTTTTCTGCTTAATTCCTATTTTGCTGAGTTTTGTTATTATGTTCACACAGATGACAGGACCTACACTTAAAACTAAAATGGAAGAATATCAGAATGCTCTTGAAGATATGTCAAATGAAGCTGTTGAGTATGTAAGAGGTATTCCTGTCGTAAAGACATTCGGTCAGTCTGTTTTTTCATTTCACCGTTTCAAAAAGTCTATTGACAACTACAGCACATGGGCAATTTCTTATACCGAGAGTATGAGAAAACCAATGTGTATTCTTACAATGCTTATTAACGGAATTTTTGCATTTATTCTCATCGCAGGTATGTGGTTTACTTCTGGCGGAGTAACAACCAATTTAATTCTCAGCATCTTGTTCTATATTATCATAACTCCTGTATTAACCGTTACAATGACAAAAATAATGTTCCAGAGCGAGAACACAATGCTTGTTACAGACTCACTCAAGAGAATTGACTCAATTCTTAATCTTGAGCCGCTTGAAATCACAGATGCAAAAACACCTAAAGACAATTCCGTTGTTCTCAAATCGGTTTCTTTCAGCTACGATAGGGAAGATAAAGCCAAAAAAGCAATTGACGATGTATCGCTTTCAATTAAGCCAAACGAAACAGTTGCTTTTGTAGGACAGTCAGGTAGCGGTAAAACAACGCTCGCAAACCTCATAAGCAGATTTTTCGATGCTGATGAGGGAGATGTACTTATCGGCGGTGTAAATGTCAAAAACATTGATAAAACTATTCTGATGAATACAGTTTCATTTGTATTTCAGAACAGCCGATTAATAAAAGGCACAATTCTTGATAATGTCAAAATGGCAAGACCTAACGCAACCAAAGAAGAGGTACTTTCAGCTATTCACAAGGCGCAGTGTGATGAAATCATTAAGAAATTTCCTGACGGTATAAATACCGTAATCGGAACTCACGGCACATACCTTTCAGGCGGCGAACAACAGAGGATCAGCATTGCAAGAGCAATCCTCAAAAATGCACCAATTCTCATCCTTGATGAGGCAACCGCTTTTGCCGATCCCGATAATGAGGCAAAAGTTCAGCAGGCAATTAATGAACTTGCAAAAGACAAAACCGTTATTATGATTGCACACAGACTTTCTACCATTGCAAATGCCCATAAAATCTATGTGCTTGAAGGTGGCAAGATTGCCGAATCAGGTACAAATGACGAACTTGTTGCAATGGGCGGCATATATGCAGATATGATGAAAAATTATGTTTCATCCGTAAATTGGAAAGTTTCAAAGGAGGGTAAATGATGATTAAAAAGCTTCAGCATAAATTTGCTCTTTCCGAAAGAGGCGCAAAAGACCTTATTCAGGGTATAATCGCCTGTGCATTACAGAATATTTCATTTATGTTTCCTGTAGCTTTACTTTACTTTTTCGTAAGTGATTTGTTAAACAGCGGTATAAAACCCGAAAAAATATGGTTCTATATTTTAGGCTGTATCATAGCACTTGCTCTAATTTTTGCAGTAACCTATTGGCAATACAATTCAACCTTTCTTGCAACATATGTAGAAACAGGCACAAGAAGGATTACACTTGCTGAAAAGTTAAGAAAAATTCCTCTGTCATTTTTCGGCAAAAAAGATCTTGCCGACCTCACAAGCACAATCATGGCAGACTGTACATATCTTGAAACAGCATTTTCACACTTCATTCCACCGTTTGTCGGAGCAATAATCTCAACCGTTCTTATCTCAATCAGTCTTTTCTTCTTTGATTGGAGAATGGCAATTGCCTCTCTTTGGGTTCTTCCTGTTGCATTTACGATAATCGGTTTGTCATCAAAAGTTCAGAAGAGTTTAAACCACAAGTCTATGGATGCAAAAATGGCTTGTGCAGACGGCATACAGGAATGTATCGAAACAATTCAGGACTTAAAAGCAAACAATGCGGAACAGGCATACATGGCTGGTCTTGATACAAAAATTGACAATGTAGAAAAGCGTGCTTTGAAAAGTGAATTTGGAACTGCCGCATTTGTAGTATCTGCCGGATTAATTCTGAAACTTGGCATTGCTACAACAGCGCTTGTAGGCTCAATCCTGCTTATAAACAGACAGCTTGATGTTCTTACATTCTTTATGTTCTTGCTTGTTGTATCAAGACTTTATGATCCGATGCAGTCTACTTTGCAGAATCTCGCCGCAATCATCAGCACAAGCACAAATGTTGCAAGAATGAACGAAATTCTTGATCATGATGTTCAGACAGGCGATACAAAGCTTACAAACAAAGGCTATGATATAAAATTTGAAAATGTAGAATTTTCATACAACAACAAAGAGAATGTTCTCAGAGATGTTTCATTCATAGCTAAGCAAGGTGAAGTTACCGCTCTTATCGGTCCGTCAGGCGGCGGTAAAACCACCGTATCAAGACTTGCCGCAAGATTCTGGGATATTAACAATGGTAAAATCACCGTCGGCGGTATGGATATTTCCAAAATTGAACCCGAACCTCTTTTGTCACTCTATTCAATTGTTTTCCAGGATGTAATCCTATTCAATAATACGATTATGGAAAACATCAGGCTCGGCAAAAAAGGCGCTACAGATGAGGAAGTTCTCCTTGCCGCAAAACTTGCAAACTGCGATGAATTTGTTTCAAAGCTCCCTGACGGTTACAATACGGACATTGGCGAAAACGGATGTCAGCTTTCAGGCGGTGAAAGACAGCGTGTTTCAATTGCACGAGCATTTCTTAAAGACGCTCCGATTATTCTTCTTGACGAGGCTACAGCGTCGCTTGATGTAGAAAACGAAACCCTTATTCAAACAGCTCTTTCAAGACTTATCAAAAATAAGACCGTAATTGTTATCGCTCACAGAATGAGAACAGTTGCAGGTGCAGACAAAATTGTAGTTTTGTCAGACGGCGTTGTTGCCGAAGAAGGCACAGCAGCAAGTCTTAAAAAGTCAAACGGAATATTTGTTCATATGATGAACTTACAATCCGAAAGCAGTAATTGGAAACTCAATTAAATATAACCCTAAACGCAAAAGGAACAACTGTAATGTTTGTTCCTTTTCTGCGTTGACATATTAAAAACTATACTGTAATATTATTTTGTAGGATAAAGGAGGGATGAATGTGATTGACCTCAACAACATTGAAAAATACAGAGAAAACAATCGAATAGAGGCCAAAAAGGCAACAGGCGGATTACCTAAAAGCTTGTGGGAAACATATTCATCCTTTGCAAATACACTCGGAGGAATTATACTTTTAGGTGTAGAAGAATACAGGGACAAATCACTTCATCCCGTAAATCTTCCCGATCCGGATGAACTTATTGAGGAATTTTGGGAGATAGCAAACGATATTCAAAAAGTAAGCACAAACATTCTTTCATATGATGATGTTTATATGCAAAAAATTGAAGAAAAGCATATTATCGTTATTACAGTGCCAAAAGCAAAAAGATTTGACCGTCCCGTGTATCTTGACGGCAGTATTCATAATTCATACAGAAGAAACGGCGAGGGTGACTACCGTTGCACACTCGACCAAATTAACGCTATGGTGCGTGATTCCAAGATTAAAACACAGGATATGAATATCATCGAAAGCATGACTGCTTCCGTATTTAATACCGATTCACTCCATAGCTATCGCATAAAAATGTCAACTGTTAAGCCAAATAATCGGCTTCAAAATTTGTCGGATAAAGATTTCTTGCAGGCAATAGGAGCAATCGGAGTAGGGGAAGCCCTTTTGCTTCACCCTACAGCCGCAGGACTTCTTATGTTCGGCAGGTCAGAATACATCAAAAAAGAATACCCGACCTATTGTCTTGAATATAGGGAATCAACGCAAGATAATAAAAATACAATTATTTCATCAGATTTAAATTCAGACTGTGAAAACCTTTATGATTTCTTTATAAAGGTCTTTGAAAAAATTTCATCCGATATAAAACTGACAGCAAGCATAAAATCAGACATTACACCGATTATAACTGCCTTGCAGGAGGCTCTTGCAAACTGCCTTATAAATGCCGACTATTATGGGTCAAACGGTGTTGTTATTATGAAAGATGATGAAAGCATTACAATATCCAATCCAGGCGGATTTAGAGTTGAACTCGACGCCGCAAGAGCGGGCGGTATATCCGACCCCAGAAACACGGCAATTATGCGTATGTTTAATTTGATAGGAATCGGCAGTAACGACGGCTTCGGTATTTCTAATATTTTCTCCGTTTGGAAAAGTCACGGACTTGTTCTGCCGGTCATTGAAGAAAGTTTCAACCCCGAAAGCATCACCCTAAAGCTTTCGTTTGTTCCTGAAAGCAAATCAACTAAAACTCAAATTTTACAAAATCGTCCCGATATTGAAACAGACAGACAGGATGCCGTAATTTCATACATTACTGACAACATCACGGTAACTTCAAAAGAAATTTCCGAACTTCTCGGAATAAGTCATAAAAAATCGAAGCAACTTCTTCACAAACTTATGGCAAAGGATTTTGTTATAATCAAAAACGGAAAATACACCCTAAAAGCATAGAAGGAACAGAATCAAATTTCGGAACATCAATCCGCGTAAGCGTTGCTCATAATTGCTAGGTTGCTTATTTTTGCAAAAGGAAAACCGTCTGCTGTAAAAGAAGTAACAAAAATTAAATTTGCCTATTAAAATTCACAAATTTGTGTAATTTGGCTTGACAATTGCACAAAAAACAAGTACAATAAACAAGGTAAATCACCAATATTCGGAGACGTATCGAAGTGGTCATAACGGACATGACTCGAAATCATGATGCCCCCTGAGGGTCGTGGGTTCGAATCCCACCGTCTCCGCCATAAAAAACACCGTAGTTCTGTTAGAATTACGGTGTTTTTTTGCTCAATGTCAATAGTCGGGGGGGGGAAATCCGAAAAATTTGAGTATATGATATTTACAAGTGGCTAATTATTTTCACGCCCTGTACTTATTGATGAGTATGATCTAAAAATCCTGTTATGATTGCAGTCCCACTTCTTTTTGATATTCATTACTTTCTAACTTGGTAATATTCTGATTTGTAATAAATTCTAAACACGGTGGAAAGTTCTCTGAAGCCTTAACGGCAGATTCGCTTCTATAAAACAGAATTTTCTGTCTGCGTGAATAACACATTTATCGCAAGCTTTTTCTTTGTAACAACAAGTTAATTTATGCATAAAATATCATTGAATAAAATAACGGTTGGTGAAAAAGGTGGCATTGAGTACAAGAGAATTGCTTGCAAGGCTTTTAAAATGTGAGGCAGGTGGGGAAGGTGAAAACGGAATGCGTGCCGTTGCGTCGGTAATTGTAAACCGAACCCGTGTTCCAAACGGGGAATTCGCAAGAATCAGCAAGGGCGGAGATTTCCGTGCCATAATGGAACAACCAAATCAATTTACCTGTCTTAAAACAACTGTCGGAGGACAATATAATCCTCAGAATGTTTACAATATAAACCCTGATGAAATTCATTATAACATTGCCGATTGGGCATTGGCGGGCAATACCGATTCATCTGTCGGAAATTCAATTTTCTATTTTAATCCATTTTCAGATACCTGCCCAACATTTTTTCCGTCAAACAACGGAGTAATTTACAACAGGGTAGGAGATCATTGCTTTTATTCGCCTACCGAGGCTTATTCCAAAACATAAAGGAGCATAGCTTAATGGATAATTCTTCAAATATGGCAGTTAATACAACTCCTACGGCAAATCAGATTAATCCCGAACATCTTTACGGACTTGACAAAAACAAAGCCTGCCTCAACAATTCTTGTCCGTCAAACACAGCGGATATCGGATATTATATTCCTGCGATTGACGAAATTATGCGACACAATCCGTGCGCACCGTCTGTTGCACACAATGATATTGCACACAATGATATGACAGAAAAAGTTCAAAAATCAAATGACAATCCCTCACTTGAACAGGCAGAAATAGCATATGAAGAGGGCGGTAGTACATCGGAAGAGCAACCTAAAAATATAAATAAATACAGCGGAAGTCTTCAAAATATACCGTTTATTAAGGACTTAAAAAAAATAGATACATCTATACCTGTTTTGCCTGCAACCCCTGCCACAACGGCGAGCCCCGGAGCTACTGTTGCAACGCCGATAATGCAGAATATCGGAATGTCGATGAGTGATTATCAATATCCTTTTCCTGTAACAGCTGAAAATCTGAGATATCACAACGGTTTTATGCGAACACAAATCGGAAGAAGAATCACCGTTGATTTTCTCATGGGAGCAAACACAATTGTTCAAAAAACAGGCTATCTTTTAGGGGTTGCTCAGGATTATATCCTTATAAATGAGATTGACACCAACGACATCACAACCTGTGATTACTACAATATAAAATTTATAAGGTATTATTACTAAACCACAGCGGCAAAAACTAAAGTTTATAGTTTTTGCCGCTGTTTTATTGTCATTATTTGCTATGTGTACATCATTTCATTATTTTAACATATAATTTTCTATAGTGTAAAAAATTAAAAAATTGTAAGAAATATTGAATTATTGCTGTAATTTGTGATATAATGTGAGCGTTGATGTTATCACTTCTCAATAAACAAACAACAGGTAGCTATAAGACCTGTTACATATTATTTTATCTTGGAGGAATCACCATGAAATTCTGTAAATATTGCGGAGCACAGCTTGAAGACAATGCTGTTTGCAACTGCGAAAAATCAAGAGCCGCTCAAGCACAGGCTCAGCAGGCAAATGCACAGGCCCAGCCTCAGTATCAGCAGCCTGTTCAGCCACAACAGCCACAGTATCAGAACCCTGTTCAGCAACAGTACGCACAGCCGCAAAACCCTCAGACACAGCAGTCGCCTTATGCCGTAAATAACACTGCACCCATTGGGGAAAATGCTTTTGTTAAGGCTTTAAAGAACATTCCTGTTGTGTTCACTTCATTCTTTAAGGATTCCAAAACTGTTATCAAAACAGCGAAGGCTGAAAAAGACATCATTCTCGGCGCTCTTTTCTCGGCAATTTTCTTTATTGCACTCATTCTTGGCAATATGTTTCTTATGCTTTCTATGAGCGCACTTGATTTTCCGAAAACACTTCTTGTAAGTCTTGTTACTACTGTCCTTATCGGCGGCTTCTATTCTGTTATTCTCTTTGCATATGTAAAGAAATACAAAACCGAAGAAAATACAGCCAAAGCATTTATTGATTCATTCATTACATTTTCAATTGAATCTATTCCGGCATCAATCGGTTGGATTTTGGCAGGTCTTTGCGCATTAATCAGCGTATATATGTTCCTGTTCTTCTTCGTAATCGTTATGCTTTACCTTGTTATTTCACTTGTAAATCAGGTAAAAGCTAATGTTCCCGAAGCAAAGAACTCTGCATTATTCACTTTAATTCTCACACTCATCGTTGCCGTTGCATTTATGATTGTATTCTTCATCGGCGCAAAACTTACTATGTGGTCATTTAACACAAGTACATTTGCAACAAGTGTTCTTACATCGCTCATCGGCGGCGGTTCATACTCTTCATGGTATTAATCTGACATACAAATTCATAACATAAAATTAACGCTCCGAATTTATTTTCGGAGCGTTTTTTATATCAGTTCACTGATTATTGAATTTGAAACAAGAAAACCTTTCGGTGTAAAGCTGATTGACTTGTCCGTAACATTTGTACAGCCGTATTTTTCATACTCTTTAGCCTTTTTGATAATGTAAGAGGGGAGGGTATACCCGAATTTTTTCTCAAATTCGGAATAATTAAGACCGCTTTTCAGCCTGAGAGAGAGCATAATAAATTCTTCCTCATCTCCGCCAGTACCTTCAAAAGACAGCTTATTGTTATTAAAATCATCCATGCTTCTCGAATAAAAGAACCTTTTGCCCTCAAAAAATGAGTGTGCAGACGGACCTATGCCTATATATTCACCGCATCTCCAGTAATTGGTATTATGTCGGCTCTCATAACCCTGTTTTGCAAAATTAGAAATCTCATATTGCTTGTATCCAAGAGAATCAAGCATTTCAACAGCTTTCAAATACATTTCAGCCTGCATATCATCATCGGCAAGCTTAAGTTTATTTTGCACCTTATAAAACGGAGTATTCTCCTCAATTTTCAAAATGTATGATGAAATATGAGTAACTTTGCAATCGGCACAGAAACTGATTGATTTTTCAAGGCTTTCAATTGTCTGATTAGGAATTCCCATCATCAAATCAAGTGAAATATTATTAAATCCTGCACTTTTAGCCCTTTCAACAGAAATTTTTGCGTCATCTATGCTGTGAATTCTCCCAAGCAGCCTTAATTCATCTTCAACAGCAGTCTGCATTCCCATTGAAATGCGATTAAATCCGCAGGCATACATTTTTTTAAAATCAATAGTTTTGGCGGAGTCGGGATTGACTTCAACCGTAATCTCGGCATTATTTTGAATATTAAAATTGAACTTGATAAAATCAAGAATATCACAAAGTCTGTCTGCACCCAAAACACTCGGCGTACCACCGCCGAAATATACGGTCGCAACATCTCTTTTGGCTTTTTCAGACCAGTATTTTATTTTATCTTTTAATTCAATAACATAATTATCAAAAGCGTTTTCATCTGCATTGCCGCTGAAAAAATCGCAATACGGACATTTATGTTTACAAAACGGTATGTGAATATAAAGACCGATAGAATTACTCATAAAAAACCTCATAAATGATTTTGAGGCAGAAACACAAGTTTCTGCCTCGATTTGGAAGGTATATGAAAAAATAGGAAAAATCACATTAAGTCCTTCTGTACCAATATATTACAATATATTTACAAATTTGTCAAGTTTTTGTAGCAATTATTTTTCTCACATTTTCTTCATTCTTTATTGACATATACCATCCAAAAATAGTAAAATATAAAATTGTGGATATACTTAACCTCCGAAGGGAAGAAAGATATGAGTTCATTTAAAGAAGAAATCAGCAAGCGCAGAACCTTTGCGATTATTTCGCATCCTGATGCGGGTAAAACAACACTTACGGAAAAGCTCTTGCTCTACGGCGGAGCAATTAACCTTGCAGGTTCGGTAAAAGGTAAAAGAACCGCAAAGCATGCTGTGTCCGACTGGATGGAAATTGAAAAACAGCGTGGTATTTCTGTTACATCATCGGTTTTGCAGTTTAAATATAACGGTTATTGCATAAATATTCTTGACACACCGGGACATGAGGATTTCTCGGAAGATACCTACCGTACACTTATGGCGGCAGACTCTGCCGTAATGGTAATTGACGGTTCAAAGGGTGTTGAGAAACAGACTATCAAACTTTTCAAGGTCTGTGTAATGCGTAATATTCCTATCATTACATTCATCAACAAGATGGACAGAGATGCCAAAAATTCTTTTGACCTTCTTGAAGACATTGAAAATGTTCTCGGAATTCACACCTATCCCGTAAACTGGCCAATCGGTTCAGGTAAGGAATTCAAGGGTGTGTATGACAGAAATTCTAAGAAAATCCTTGCTTTCACCGCTAATAACGGTCAGAAAGAAGTTGAAAAGAAAGAACTTACGCTTGACGATCCTGCCCTTGAAGATACAATAGGCTACTATCATAAGCAGGATTTGTTTGATGAAATAGAACTTCTTGACGGTGCAGGCGATGAATTTGACCTTGAAGCAGTCCGCAACGGTCAGCTTACTCCTGTATTCTTCGGTTCGGCTCTTACAAACTTTGGTGTTGAACCATTCCTTGAACAGTTCTTACAGCTCACAACTCCACCTCTGCCAAGAGAAACAGTTGATGAAAAGGTTGAGCCTATGTCAGACTTTTTCTCTGCATTTGTTTTCAAAATTCAGGCAAACATGAATAAGGCTCACCGTGACAGAGTTGCATTTATGCGCATCTGCAGCGGCAAGTTTGAAAAGAATATGGAAGTGTTCCATGTTCAGGGCAACAAAAAAATGCGTCTTTCACAGCCACAACAGATTATGGCTCAGGAAAGAGAAATTGTTGACGAGGCATATGCGGGCGACATCATCGGTGTGTTTGATCCGGGCATTTTCTCAATCGGTGACACAATCTGTTCACCGGGACACAAGGTACGGTTCAAGGGAATTCCTACATTTGCTCCCGAACACTTTGCACTTGTCCGTCAGAAAGACACAATGAAGCGCAAACAGTTCATCAAGGGTACAAGTCAGATTGCACAGGAAGGTGCAATTCAGATTTTCCAGGAGCTTGACGCAGGTATGGAGGAAGTTATCGTTGGCGTTGTAGGCGTACTTCAGTTTGATGTTCTTAAATACAGACTTCAAAACGAGTACAACTGTGATATCATTATGGAAACACTCCCATATGAATTTATCCGTTGGATTGTAAACGATGACCTTGATCCGAAAACTCTCGACCTTGCGTCCGATACTAAGAAAATTCAGGATCTTAAAGGCAATCATCTTTTGCTCTTTACAAGCTACTGGAGCATAAACTGGGCGCTTGAACACAACAAGGGACTTGAACTCGCTGAGTTCGGTACAAACTAAATATTTAAAATATCGGAGGATATATGCTGTACGACAAGCTTAAAAATTATTCAAAAGGCGGCATATATCCTTTTCATATGCCCGGACACAAAAGAACGGACATTACAGAAGAGGGTATAATACCGTATAATATCGACATAACCGAAATTCATGATTTTGACAATCTCCATTCACCAAATGGAGTTATTGATGAAATTCAGAAAAAGGCTTCAAAACTTTACAATGCAAAAAATGCTTTCATTCTGATTAACGGTTCAACAGGCGGAATACTTTCAGCAATTCGCTCAATGACAAATCAAGGCGACAAGATCTTAATGGCTCGTAACTGTCACAAATCTGTATATAATTCAGCAGAACTGTTTAATCTCAATGTCGATTACATTTTTCCTGATACAGACAGCAGATACAATATTCTTACATCGGTTTCACCTTGCGATATAGAAGATAAACTTACAAAACACAATGATGAAATCAGACTTGTAATCATAACTTCGCCTACATATGAAGGAGTTGTTTCGGATGTAAAGTCAATTTCCAAAATCTGTCACAAACACGGAGCAAAATTACTTGTTGACGAAGCTCACGGAGCGCATTTTCCGTTTTCGGACAGTTTTCCCGATGAAGCACTTAACTGCGGTGCAGACGCCGCAGTATTGAGTCTGCACAAAACTTTGCCGTCATTAACTCAAACTGCATTGCTCATAACAAATGACAGTGAGCTTTCTGAAATTCTTGCTGAAAATTTGGCTGTATTTGAAACAAGCAGTCCGTCATATATTTTAATGAGTTCAATCGAAAAATGTCTTGATTTCTGCGAAAACAGCAAAGATAAATTCAAGGAATATTGTTGCAATCTTAAAACGGTCAGAGAAAAACTTAAAAATCTAAAATATCTGAAAATTTATGATAAAAGCGATACTGATTTTGATTATGATATCGGCAAAATTGTAATTTCAACAGCAAACGCAAATATTTCGGGAACAAAGCTTGCCGAAATACTGCGAAATAATTATCAGATTGAAACCGAAATGGCATATTCGGACTATGTAATTGCCATGACATCTGTTTGTGACACTGAAAAAGCTTTTGATATGCTTTTAGACGCTCTGATTTCAATTGACAGCGAACTTTCAAAAGGAGCCGACACCGAGCGTGTTCCGTTAAAAAATCTCTACACAGGCAAAAATTTCAACGCCTGCGAGTTGTACAAATTCAACAAAGAAACTATTCCGTTTCAAAATTCGGAATTCAGAACTTCTGCCGAGTATATCTGGGCATATCCACCCGGAATTCCCCTCATCGTACCCGGTGAAATTATAAGCAAGGAACTTATAAATTACATTGAATATCTTTCAGCCTGCAAGGTTGAGATTATGTCAACAAAAGGCGGTATGACGGACAACATAAGCGTAGTTAAAAAAGATTGACAAATCAATGGCTGTGTGATAATATTAAACTAACAAAATCTAACAAGGAGTTTGATTTATTATGAAGAGAATTAAAACTATCGAAACTCGTGATCTCAAGAAGAGCGTTAAGACAGGCGGTTGCGGCGAGTGCCAGACTTCATGTCAGTCAGCGTGTAAGACATCTTGCGGCGTTGCTAACCAGCAGTGCGAAAAGTGCATGAGCGAGAAATAATTCTATTTTAATTTGATTATTAAGGATTATCGCCGTTTTCCCAAAGGGTTAACGGCTTTCCTTTTGTCTAACGGAGATATTATGATTCATCAGTATAAACTTAACGGATACAACATAGTTCTTGATGTTTACAGCGGCAGTGTACACGCAGTCGATGACCTTGCTTATGATGTTATTGCAATGTACAAAAACGCAACAAAAGAACAGATAATCGACGAAATGCTTTCAAAATATGCAGACAATCCTGAGATTACAAAAGAAGAAATCTCCGACTGCATTGATGATGTAAAAGAGCTTGAGGAACAAGGAAAGCTCTTTACAGACGACAAGTACGAAAACCTTGCATTTGACTTTAAAAAGAGAAACACAGTAATCAAAGCGCTTTGTCTGCACATTGCTCACACCTGTAACCTTAACTGCGAATACTGCTTTGCGAGTCAGGGCAAATACCACGGCGAGAGAGCGCTGATGAGCTTTGAAGTGGGCAAGAGAGCAATTGACTTTCTCATTGAAAATTCAGGCAGCAGAGTAAACCTTGAGGTTGACTTCTTCGGCGGAGAACCTCTTATGAACTTTGATGTTGTAAAGCAGATTGTTGCCTATGCAAGAAGCATTGAAAAGGAACACAACAAAAACTTCCGTTTTACACTTACAACAAACGGTATGCTTGTTGATGACGATGTAATTGAATTTGCAAACAAAGAATGTCATAATGTAGTTCTCAGCCTTGACGGCAGAAAAGAAGTGCATGACCATCTTCGCAAAACTGTAAACGGCAAGGGCAGTTATGACATTATCGTTCCGAAATTTCAGGAATTTGTCAAAAAAAGAGGCAACAAGGGTTACTATGTAAGAGGCACTTATACACATAATAACACAGACTTCACAAACGATATTTTCCATATGGCGGATTTGGGATTTACAGAGCTTTCAATGGAGCCGGTTGTATGTGCTCCCGATGACCCATATGCACTTACATATGACGATTTGCCTATCCTTTTTGAACAGTACGAAATTCTTGCAAAGGAAATGCTCAAGCGTGAAAAAGAGGGCAGACCACTCACCTTCTATCACTATATGATTGACCTTACAGGCGGTCCGTGCATTTATAAGAGAATCTCGGGTTGCGGTTCGGGTACAGAATATATGGCTGTAACACCTTGGGGTGACCTTTATCCCTGTCATCAGTTTGTAGGCGATGAAAAGTACAAGCTCGGCGATATCTTTAACGGTGTTTCAAATACGAAAATTCAGGACGAATTTAAGCTTTGTAACGCATATGCCCGTCCCGACTGTAAAGACTGCTGGGCAAGACTTTATTGCAGCGGCGGTTGTGCCGCAAACGCTTATCATGCAACAGGCTCAATCACAGGTATTTACGAATACGGCTGTGAGCTTTTCAGAAAAAGAATGGAATGTGCCATTATGATGAAGGTTGCAGAAGCAGAAGAATAAAATTACAATAAAATTTACAGGCAGATACATTTTTCTTGTATCTGCCTGTATTTTCGAGGTGCTGTATGAACGAAAAAATTATTATGCTCGGCACAGGAAGTGCGATGGTTACCGACTGTTATAATACCTGTTTTCTCCTGAAATCCGAAAACGACTGTCTTCTTGTTGACGCAGGCGGCGGAAACGGAATTTTATCCGCAATTAAGAAATCCGGAGTAGCTTGGGACAGCATAAAGACAATGTTTATTACTCATTCTCACACCGACCATATCTTAGGCACCGTGTGGGTAATAAGGCAAATAAGTGCTCTTATGAATTCAGGCAAATATGACGGTAATTTTAATATTTACTGCCACGATGAATGTGTTGATTCAATCACCGCAATTTGCAACCACACACTTGCACCGAAATTCCTTAAAAATATCAATACAAGAATTTTTATCAATGAAGTAAAAGACGGTGAAAAACAAAATGCCGGCAGTATCCAACTAACTTTCTTTGATATATTTTCAGACAAAACAAAGCAATTCGGATTAAAGGCTGTTTTTCCGTCAGGAAAAGTTCTCGCCTGTCTCGGTGATGAACCGTTCAATGAAAAATGCAGAAATTTTGTTCAAAACTGTGATTATCTTATGTGTGAAGCTTTTTGTCTTTACAGTCAAAAAGATATTTTTAAGCCCTACGAAAAATTCCACAGCACAGCACTTGATGCCGGAAAACTTGCAGAGAGTCTTTTTGCAAAAAATCTTATCCTGTATCACACCGAGGACGAAACACTTCAAACACGCAAAAGTACATATACTTCAGAGGCAAGAACAGTTTTTAACGGAAATATATTTGTTCCCGATGATTTTGAAGTTATTGACTTAAAATAATCTCATAACACCTGCTGTAATCATACAAAGCACAATTCCCATTGCAGTAGGCAATGCCATAGAAACAAGCGTCCATTTAAGGCTGCCTGTTTCTTTTTTTATTGTCAGACAGGTTGTTGAACACGGATAATGAAGAATGCAAAGAATAATCGTACATACAGCCGTTGTAATTGTCCAGCCGTTCATGCTGAGAAGTTGAAACAGCTGATCGTAGCTTGAATAATCAACAAGAGTACCGCTTGCCATATATGACATAATTATAATCGGAATAACGGTTTCATTCGCAGGAAATCCAAGTATAAATGCCATTATTATAACGCCGTCAACCCCGATAAATCTGCCGAACGGATCTAAAAAATCAGTACAATATTTCAAAAGTGAAACATCGCTTATATGCACATTTGCAAGAATCCAGATTATCGCACCTGCCGGAGCGGCAACCGCAACAGCCCTTCCTAAAACAAATAAAGTTCTGTCCAACAGAGAACGGACAATAGTTTTTAAAATCTGCGGCTTTCTGTACGGCGGAAGTTCAAGCACAAATCCGGACTGTTCGCCTTTCAATATTGTGACTGAAAGCACCTTAGATATAACAAGTGTTATAAAAACACAGAAAACTATTATTCCAATCAACAATGCCGCTACCTCAAGCGAACTGCTCAGCGTAAATGCCGTACCTGCAAAGAACATGAGCAGTAATGCAATGATTGTGGGAAACCGTCCGTTACACGGCATAAAATTATTTGTAAGAATTGCAATCAGCCGTTCCTTTGGCGACTCAATGATTCTGCAACCCGTAACTCCGCAGGCATTACAGCCAAGCCCCATTGCCATAGCAAGACTTTGCTTTCCGTGAGCACCGCACTTTGAAAAATATCTATCAAGATTAAATGCAATTCTCGGCAGATATCCCGAATCCTCAACAAGCGAAAATAACGGAAAGAAAATAGCCATAGGCGGCAACATTACTGATACCACCCATGACAGAGTTGTATAAACTCCGTCAATCAAAAGTCCCGTTACAACATCGGGAGCGTGTAAAAAATCAAAAAGAATATATAGCTTCTCTTTTATAAAGCCAAACAAATTACTTAACCATTCGCTCGGATAATTTGCACCGACAACCGTTATCCAGAACAATATACCAAGCATTGCAAGCATAATCGGTATACCTGTGGATTTGCTTGTAAGTATTTTATCAAGCTTTCTTGTACAAGCATTTAACTCTGATTTTTCATATTTTACGCAGTCACTTGAAATTTTGTTGCCAATCTGCGAAAACTTTTCAATATTCTGTTTGTAGTTTTTTTCGGATAGTATATCAACGTCTTCAAAATTTCTTTCTACCCTAAAACATTTTGTCTTTCCGCTGCATACATTATAGATCGCTTTTTTTAACTCATCCAAACCTTTTTTGTCTGTTGCACAGGTTTTTACAACAGGTATTCCAAGATTTAGCGATAACTCGTCGCAGTCGATTTTTATACCGTTTTTTTCAGCCTCATCACAAAGATTAAGACAAAGAACAGCATTCTTTGTGACAGATAACACCTGCAATGCAAATGAAAGATTTCTTTCAATAACTCCGCAGTCAACAACTATTACAACGCAATCATTTTGGTTTTGTACAAGGCACTCCCTTGTTACCGCCTCTTCGCCCGAAAATGAAAGCAGGGAATAGCATCCGGGTAAGTCAGTAATACAAAATCTTGCGTCTTTGATTTTGCAACAACCTCTGGCAAACTCAACTGTTTTACCCGTCCAGTTTCCCGTGTGCTGTCTTAATCCCGTCAGTTCGTTAAAAATTGTACTCTTGCCAACATTAGGATTACCGGCAAGAGAAATTTTGTAATCGCAATCCGAGACATCCTTTTTATTAAAAGATGATTTATCCGTAGAAAACAATAAAAAAGCCTCCTTTTATTCAGGAGTAACAATGATATCTTTGCAATCGTTATTTCTCAGTGCCACAACGGCATTTTTAACAAGATACGCAGACGGATCACCGAACGGACTTATAAACAAGGGGATAACAGGACTGTTCTCCATAATACCAAAATCAAATATTCTGTTTTTGATATTTTCATTACAGTTCACACGATAGACAATCCCCGTAACTCCAAGCGGTAACTTGTCAAGCGAACATTTTTCTTTCATCTGATTCACCGATTTCAACTTTTTATTAACAGCATATTCAATTCATACAACTGAGTTACACAAAAAGCCGGCCATAAACTAAACTTATATCGTACCCGAATAAACTCTGATATCAGAAAAATTTTAAGGAATTGACACGACTATAAACAGGTGTTATAATTAAATGCAGATTTCAAATGTATATAACTTAATATGGGTTTACGGTTCAAAATGCATTTTGCAGAGTAGATAACAGAGAATTCGGTGAGAATCCGAAGCAACAGTCATTACTGTATTTGGCATTGCCATAAGTCAGGTCGCTGTCCGTATGCCTCGGATTTTGCAAATCTTGGACAAGGAAGAGGTGCAGCCGACCATATCTGTACAGACTTTTAGTCTGTATGGTTTTGTTTGTTGTGCCTTCCAAAAACGGAAGGCTTTTTATTTCGCCTTTCGATATACACAATACAATATGGAGGAAAACACTATGAACAAATCTTTTAAAAAAATCCTCTCAATTGTACTTTCTGTAATGATGATTGCGTCACTTATGACGGTTTCACTTTCAGTAAGCGCAGTTGAAGACGGAAAAGTAAGAGTAATTGTCAGAAATGATACATACTCAGTAGAAAACGGCGCTCCGTGGGACGGCGTTCTCGTTGATGAGTGGGTAAGCATTGATAATGACACTACTATGATGTCAGCCGTGATTGTTGATGCACTCAACAATCACGGCTACACACAGGAAGGTGCTGAGAGCAATTACATCTCGTCAATTAACGGTCTTGCTGCATTTGACGGCGGTACAATGAGCGGCTGGATGGGAACTCTCAATGACTGGTTCACAAATTCAGGTTATGCATCCTATACAGTAGCAGAGGGCACACTTGAGAGTGGTGATGAAATCGCTATTATGTATACTTCAAACGGTTACGGCGAGGATATCGGCGGTACATGGGCAAATAACGATACAACTGTTAAATCGGTTGAGATCACAGGTGCCGAGCTTTCAGGCGAATTTGATCCGTCAGTTACAGACTACACACTCACAATCGACACTCCGTCAGCTGATGTAAATGTAGTTCCTACTGCAACTAACAAAAACTTCCAGACAAGAAAATATAAGAATGAATATCTTCCTTCTGACGACAGTGCGTTTTACAAGAGAAGTCAGACTGTTAGTGTTTCTGACGGTGACAAAATTATCATCGGTTGCGGTGATACTGCATGGCCGTCGATGAACACAAGTGAAGGCGGTACTGTATATACATTCACAGTAAAATATGCTCCTTCCGCAGCTGACACAGTTTCAAACAAGATTGACGAGGTTGCAAAATATCTCGCATCACAGGATGCCCCCACAGTTTCTTCAGTAGGCGGCGAGTGGACAGTCCTCGGTCTTGCAAGAGCAGGTAAAATCACAGACGAAGTTGCAGACAGTTACTATCAGAATGCAGTTAAGTATGTTGAAGAAAAGGGTTCTGCAAAGCTTCACAATACTAAATCAACAGACAATTCAAGAGTAATCCTTGCACTTACGGCAATCGGTAAGGATGTTACGGATGTTGCATCATATAACCTTCTTGAACCGCTTGCAGATATGGATTATGTTAAGAAGCAGGGTATCAACGGTCCTGTCTTTGCACTCATTGCACTTGACACGGGCGATTATGAGATTCCACAGACTGACGCCGCAAATCCCACAACAAGAGAAAAGCTCGTACAGACAATTCTTGATGCACAGGTAGCAAACGGTGGCTGGACATTTTTCGGTTCAACTGCAGATCCTGATATGACAGGTATGGCAATTCAGGCACTTGCTCCTTACTATTCAACAAACAGCGATGTTAAAGAGGCAATTGATAAAGCACTCACAGCAATGTCAAACGCACAGAATGAAAACGGCGGATTTGCATCATGGGGTTCTGTAAACAGCGAAAGCTGTGCACAGGTACTCGTTGCACTTACAAGCCTTGGAATTGATCCTACAAATGATGAAAGATTCATCAAAAACGGCAACACACTCATCGACGCTATGATGAGTTTCTCCGCTGAAAACGGATTCGGTCATACAGACACAAAATACAATCAGATGGCAACCGAACAGGGTTTCTATGCTTTTGTTTCATTTGACCGTCTTGTAAACGGCAAAACTTCACTCTACAATATGACTGACCGACTTGCAGAAAATTATGCCGTAGGTGATGTTAATCTTGACAACACAGTTTCTGTAATTGACGCAACACTCGTTCAGAAGCAGGTTGTAAACCTTGAACAGCTTTCAAAGGTTTCACTTATCAAAGCTGATGTAAATCATGACGGTGTTATCAATGTTGTTGATGCAACAGAAATTCAGAAAATCATCGTTAAGCTCGTTTGATTAAAGTTCACAAGTAAAGATTGGTTATGGAAAAGATAAAAAAGTTTGTTAAAAAAAATCAAATACTTTTAATTGCGGTGTGCGTTTGTATTGCCGCACTTACAGTAGCATTTTTTGCAGGCGGCAACCGATCGGAAAATAAAGTTCAAACTGCATCAACTGCCTCCTCGCTATCGACAACAAATGCAGACACAGAAACAACTTCTGTGTCTGCAACAGAGAAAACCACTCAAAATCCTACCGATTCCACTAAATCGAACAAAGATAAAAAGGACAGAAAAAATTCCGAAGATAAAAAGAACAGTAAGGATAATTCGCAGAACAGTAACAGTTCAGCTGTTGAAAAAAGTGAAAAATCCGAGCAGAGTTCAAGCAACAGTTCTTCGGATAAGAAAAAAACGTCTTCTTCATCAAACAGTTCTTCAAAGCCGAACAAAAAGAATGATGTTCAGCCGACAACGCAGGACAAATACAAAACCGATCCCGTACCGTCGGGAAAGCCAAAGCCAGTTGAACCGGAAGAACAGGAAACAAAAGATACAAATCTTTATTGTACCTTTACAATCACCTGTTCAACAATTCTCGACAATATAGATGCCCTTGATCCGGAAAAAAAAGAACTCGTTCCAAAGGACGGTATAATTCTCAAAAAACAGAAGGTTCAATTCAAAGAGGGCGAATCTGTATATGATGTCCTTGTAAAAGTTTGTAAGGACAACAATATTCATATGGAATCAAGCTGGACTCCTATGTATAATTCCGCTTATATTGAAGGAATTAACAACCTCTACGAATTTGACTGCGGTTCTCTTTCGGGCTGGATGTACAAAGTCAATGAATGGTTTCCAAACTACGGCTGTTCACGATATGTACTGAAAAACGGCGACGATGTGGTCTGGTGCTACACTTGTAACTTAGGCTATGATGTCGGCGGAGGATACGCAACAGGAGAATAATGATGAAGGATACTTTTTCAAATATGCACCCCTTTATCAATTTTATATTTTTTGCACTTACAATAGGGTTCACGATGTTTATCATGAACCCTGTTTGTCTTGCTGTAAGTTTTTTATGTGCGCTTGTAACCGCTTTATACCTTAACGGCAAAAAAGCTGTGAGATTGTCACTTGTTTTTCTTTTGCCTATGATACTCTTGATAGTTCTCATAAATCCTGTTTTTAATCATGAAGGAATGACTATACTCACATATTTTCCGTGGGATAACCCACTAACCCTCGAATCAATCGTTTACGGTATTGCAAGTGCATTTTTGCTTTCGTCAACAGTTTTATGGTTTTCTTCATTCAATGCAGTAATCACTTCCGACAAGGTAGTTTTCCTGTTTGGCAGAATAATGCCGTCATTGAGTCTGGTGATTTCAATGGCATTGCGTTTTGTTCCAAGGTTTTCGGCACAAATGAAGCTTGTGCGTAATGCACAACACACAATAGGCAGAGATATAAACGAGGGAACATTGTTTCAAAGAATAAGAAACGCAGTAAAAATTCTTTCGATTATGATAACATGGTCGCTTGAAAACGCAATTGAAACAGCCGATTCAATGAAAAGCAGAGGTCACGGTCTTAAAGGCAGAACATCCTATTCACTTTATAAATTTGACAAAAGAGACGCATTTATGCTTTGCACAATCCTTTTTACCGGATTGGTACTTATGATTTTGCTTTTTACAAACGCAATAAAATTCAGATACTATCCGTCAATCAAGGGCGATTTGTTTACGGTGCAAAGTGTTATTTTTTATATATTCTACACATTTTTAATGTTGATTCCGCTATCGGTAAATATAGGAGAGGGGATAAAATGGAAACATATGCAATCAAAAATCTGAGTTTTCGATACCCCGAAACCGGTATTGATGTACTTAAAGATATTACTTTCAGCGTAAATGAGGGCGAGTTTATCACAGTCTGCGGTCCGTCAGGCTGCGGAAAAAGCACACTTCTCAGACATCTGAAACCCGATCTTTCACCGCACGGTGTTCTTTCGGGAGAAATATTCTTTGAAGAAAAACCTATATCAGACCTTTCTCACAGAGAGCAAAGCAGTAAAATCGGCTTTGTTATGCAATCACCTGAAAATCAGATTGTTACCGATAAGGTATGGCACGAACTTGCTTTCGGACTTGAAAGTCTTGGTTATGACAACAATACAATCCGAAAAAGAGTTGCCGAAACAGCTTCATTTTTCGGAATCCAAAATTATTTTGAAAAAAGCGTTCTTGAGCTTTCGGGCGGACAAAAGCAAATTTTAAATCTTGCTTCAATTATGGCAATGCAGCCGTCCGTTCTCATTTTGGATGAACCGACAAGCCAACTTGATCCGATTGCGGCAAGCGAATTTTTGCACTGCGTTTCACGCATAAATCACGAGCTGGGGACAACGGTAATAATAACGGAACACAGACTTGATGAGGTGCTTCCGCTTTCAGACAGGGTGATTGTCATTGAAAACAACGGAATTTCAGCCTTTGACTCTCCTCAGAAGGTCGGGAAAACTCTTAAAGAAAAGGGCAGTAAAACATTTCTTTCTATGCCTGCTCCGATGCAGATATGGCAGGCTGTTACAGAAAATGACAATACCGACTGTCCCGTAACTGTTCCGAGCGGCAAGAAGTGGCTTTCGGAATATGCCAAAAATCATAAAATGTATGAGCTCAAACCCGAAAACATTCAGAAACATTCTGATAAAGAAGCAGTAAGTCTTAATGATATTTGGTTTAGATACGAAAAGTCGGGTGCGGATGTACTAAAAGGTCTTTCGCTAAAAATATATCAGGGGGAATTTGCGGCTATACTCGGCGGTAACGGAATGGGAAAATCAACCGCTTTGTCAATTATCTGTTCACTTAACAAGCCATACAGAGGCAAAGTTGAAATCTCTCCGCTTAACAAAAATTCTTTTGACACGCTCGTAGCAGTATTACCGCAAAATCCGCAGACACTGTTTTTGAAAAAAACTGTACTTGAAGATTTGTACGAAGTATTTGACGGCAGAAAAATCAGCAAGGAGGAAAAAGAAAGACGGGTTACCGCAGCGGTAAAGCTGTGCAGACTTGAAAACCTCTGCAATCGCCATCCTTATGATTTATCCGGCGGTGAACAGCAGAGAGCGGCTCTTGCAAAAATTCTTCTCATAAGACCTCAAATTCTTTTGCTTGATGAACCTACAAAGGGACTTGATGCCGAATTCAAGATTGAGTTTGCTCAGATTATATACGACCTCAATAAAGCCGGCATAACCGTTATCATGGTAAGTCACGATGTAGAGTTCTGCGCTGTATATCCAAGCCGCTGTCTGATGTTTTTTAATGGTGAAGTTGTGTCGGAAGGTACACCGAGAAACTTCTTTTCATCAAACAGCTTTTATTCCACCTCTGCAAGCCGAATGTCAAAAGGCATAATAGATAACGCAGTATCATCAAATGATGTCATATATGCCTGCACAGGTCAAAACAGAGATATTCAAATTAACAGAAACACACCTGATATTGACCTTTTTAAAAACGACACCGAAAACATTCCTCTGAAAAAGGAAAAAGCTGAAAATAAAAATCTTTCTGTTTTTAAAAAAATCTTCGGATTTTTTGGCGCAGTACTGTTCATACTCGGTCTGATTATAAATCTGGAATATATTCCGAATTTTTCAGCCAAAACTTTGCCCACATGGTTCAACTGGGGAATTATCGGAGTATCTGTTGCGTTGCTTATGATTGCTTTCGGAACAAAATCAAAACGACCGATTGACCTGCCGAGAAAAAGTTCAAAGCTGAGTAAAAGAACCGTCAGTATGGCAATTATGGTTTTGCTTGCAATTCCTGTTACAATTTTTGTAGGAATGACATATCTTCAGGATCAAAAATATCTTTTTATTTCACTCCTTGTTATGATTGAGTGTATGATTCCGTTTTTTCTCGTTTTTGAAGGCAGGCACCCAAAAGCGAGAGAGCTTGTCATAATTTCCGTTTTATGTGCAATAGCAGTTGCAGGACGGCTTGCTTTTACAATGTTGCCTCAATTCAAGCCTGTTGTGGCAGTTGTGATAATTTCGGGAGTAGCATTCGGCGGTGAATCGGGATTTCTTGTCGGTGCTGTAAGTATGCTTGTTTCAAATCTTATGTTCGGTCAGGGACCTTGGACGCCGTGGCAAATGTTTGCGGCAGGGATAATAGGTTTCATTGGCGGTATTCTCTTTAAGAAAGGTCTTTTGGGCAGAACAAGGACTTCGCTCTGTATATACGGTTTCATTGCCACAATGGTCATTTACGGCGGACTTATGAACCTTTATTCGGCACTCACATCACATTCCGCATTTAATCTAAATATGCTCATAACTTTTTATGTTCAGGGCTTTCCGATGGATATTGTTCACGCAGTTTCGACTGTTATATTTCTGTTTTTCGGAGCAGAACCTATGCTTGAAAAGCTTGACAGAATTAAAGTTAAGTACGGACTTATCGAATAAAACTAAACAGCAGATAAAATTTCTGCTGTTTTTTTGTGCTGTAATTCAAAAATTTTCGACAAAAGTATAGACATAATCCGAAAATAATATTATAATTTTGGTGTGTCTGATTTTAATCAAACAGTATTTACAATCTAAAACGGCAAACTGTAAATACTTTAAATTCAGAATTAAAAAGGTTAAAGGAGAAAAAACATGGGCGGATTTATGGGTGTTGCAGCAAAACAGGACTGCGTATTCGACTTATACTTTGGAATTGACTATCATTCACACCTTGGCACAAGAAGAGGCGGTATGGTTGTTTATGACAAAGAAAAAGGATTTGACAGATCAATCCACAATATTGAAAATGCACCTTTCAGAACTAAATTTGATAAAGATATGCAGAGTATGAAAGGCAAATTCGGTATCGGCTGTATTTCCGACTACGAACCGCAGCCTCTTATTGTTCGTTCACATCACGGTACATATGCAATTACCACCGTAAGCAAAATCAATAATACAGATGAACTTGTTGAGGAAATTTTTGAAAAAGGCGGTTCACATTTTCTTGAAATGAGCGGCGGTGAAATCAATGCAACCGAGCTTATTGCAACTCTAATCAATCAAAAAGAAAACCTTGTTGACGGCATAAGCTATGCTCTTGAAAAAGTTGACGGCTCTGTTTCGCTCCTGTTGATGAATAAAAACGGCATCTATTGCGCAAGAGATAAGTACGGCAGAACTCCTGTTGTTATCGGTAAAAAAGAAGACGCATTTTGTGTGGCGTTTGAATGTTTCTCATACAAAAACCTCGGCTACAATGATTATAAAGAACTCGGACCGGGTGAGATTACGGTAATTACAGACCAAAACTGCATTACACTCAAAAAGCCCGGTGATAAAATGAAAATCTGTACTTTTCTGTGGGTTTACTACGGCTATCCTGCAAGCTCATATGAGGGTACAAGTGTTGAGCAAATGCGTTACAACTGCGGTGCGAAAATGGCTGAAAGAGATTCCGTAAAGCCCGATATCGTTGCAGGTGTACCCGATTCAGGCATTGCCCACGCAGTAGGCTATGCAAATGCCTCTGGAATTCCGTTCTCAAGACCGTTTATTAAATATACACCTACTTGGCCGAGATCATTTATGCCGACAATACAGAGTCAGCGTAATCTTATTGCAAAAATGAAGCTTCTCGCAGTTGAGGATTTAATCAGAGGAAAGAGCCTTCTTCTTATTGATGACTCAATTGTAAGAGGCACACAGCTTCGTGAAACAACGGAATATCTTTTTGAAAGCGGTGCAAAAGAGGTTCATATCAGACCTGCGTGTCCTCCGCTTGTATACGGCTGTAAGTACCTTAACTTCTCAAGATCATCTTCTGAAATGGATCTCATCACAAGACGAGTTATTGAAAGACTTGAGAACGGCAATGTTACAGACGAAATTCTTCAGGAATACACAAATCCCGATTCTGAAAAATACGAGCAGATGGTTGATGAAATCTGTAAAGAACTCAAGTTCACATCCTTGCGTTTTAACAGGCTTGACGATATGCTTGATTCCTGCGGAATTGACAAATGCAAACTCTGTACTTATTGTTGGGACGGTAAGGAATAATTAATTTTCACTTATAAAAATAAGGCATTTGCAATGAGAAATCTCAAAGCAAATGCCTTTTGTTTTTACTTAGTATGCAATAATTTCGTAGCCGTCCTCAGTTACAAGAACCTGAATTTCCCACTGAGCAGACATCGAGTTATCTTCTGTATAGATAGTCCAGCCGTTATCCTCATCAACGAAAATATCAGGTTTTCCTGCGTTCACCATAGGTTCAATGGTAAAAATCATACCGGGTACCATAAGCATTTCCGTGCCTTTTTTAGAAATGTAACTTACCCATGGATCTTCGTGGAATTCAAGACCGATTCCATGACCTCCTACTTCACGAACAACAGAGTAACCTTTACTCTTTACATAATCATTGACGGCCTGACCCATATCTCCGAGAAAACCCCAAGGCTTAACCTGCTTGAGTCCTTCATAAACTGCATTTTTTGTTTCTTCAACAAGCTTTCTGTTTTCTTCGCTTACATTACCGATACAAAACATTCTTGAAGAATCGGAGAAATATCCGTTCAAATTAGTTGAAACATCAACATTGATTATATCGCCGTCTTTGATTATTACATCTTCCGACGGAATACCGTGACAAACTTCGTTGTTTATTGAAGTACATACACTCTTGGGAAATCCCTCAAAATTAAGGGGAGCCGGAACACCGCCCATTTTGGTTGTGATATCATACACCCACTTATCAATTTCAGCCGTGCTGATACCTGCCTTAATATGCTCTGCAACATAATCAAGAACTGCAATATTAATCCTTGCGCTCTCCTTGATTTTTTCAATCTGCTCAGCATTTTTCAAGATTTCATGGGAGGGAACAATGTGACCCGCACCCTCAAATTCCTCAATTTTTTCATCAAAATCTATATGACATTTTTTATACTTTTTTCCGCTGCCACACCAGCAAGGATCATTTCTTCCAGGTTTTTCCATTTTACTAACTTCCTTTCATTTTTCCAATTCATAATCCTTGATAATTATACCACCAAACAAATTTTATTACAACATCTTTGTCGTATGCAAAAATCCAAAAGAAAAATCTTGTCAGAAAAAGTTTTGTAGTATATACTGAATAAGTAATATATAATCTCACACTCGGCATATTTTTATGCAGAGGTGTTTGTATGAATAAAAAAATCCCGACATTTTATGCTCTCTGCTTTATACTGTTTGCAATATTCTGCATTATTATGATATCTGTTTTTTTCAGACTTAATCCGACAAAATCTGTTATAACCGAAAACAAAACAGAGCCGATAATTGTAATTGACGCAGGACACGGCGGCGAAGACGGGGGAGCAGTAAGCGAAAGCGGTGTGCTTGAAAAGGACATCAATCTTTCTATATCAAATAATTCAGCTGATTTATTAAAAATTTTCGGATATAAGGTTGTTCAAACAAGAACCGATGATGTATCTCTTGATAACGGAGAAGATTCGGTTCATTCAAGGAAAGTTGCCGATTTAAAAAAACGGCTCGAAATTTTCAATTCAGACAAAAACAATATTGTAATCAGTATTCATCAAAACAAATTTTCTCAAAGCAAATATTACGGAACTCAAATTTTTTATTCCCCGAATAACAGTCAAAGTCAAAATCTTGCGGAATGCATTAGAAATTCCGTAAAAAAAAGCTTACAGCCTGATAACGAACGGCAATGCAAAAAAGCAGACGGCTCAATCTATCTTTTAAAAAAGGCTGAAAACCCGTCCGTTATTGTGGAATGCGGATTTATTTCAAATCCGGATGAACTTGCTAAGCTACAAAGTGACGAATATCAAAAAGAAATGGCAACAGCAATCATAACAGGATTTTTAGATTATACTCATCAATAAATACAGGAAGTGAAATAAATGGCTTCAAAAATCAAAAGTGTTTACATATGTTCGGAATGTGGATACGAATCGCCTAAATGGTACGGAAAATGCCCGTCATGCGGCGAATGGAACACAATGAACGAAGAAATTAAAGATACATCAAAACAGTCAGCTACTGCAAAAACACGCTCTTTTGCAACCTACTCAAAACCATACGCCATATCGGATATTTCAACCGAGGATGAGCACAGATATGACACAGGCTGCGGAGAACTCAACCGTGTACTCGGCGGAGGAATTGTAAAGGGCAGTCTTATACTTCTGGGCGGCGATCCGGGCATAGGCAAATCGACCGTTCTTATGCAGATTTGTCAGTACCTCGGCGATACTCTGAAAATCCTCTATATATCGGGAGAGGAGTCTAAAAGACAGCTCAAGCTCCGAGCAATAAGGCTTGGTGTAACTTCGCCGAATCTGTATGTAATGACAGAAACCGATGTCGAGGTTATTTGCGAACAGATAAAAAATCTCAAACCCGACCTTGTTATGATTGACTCAATTCAGACGATGAATCTTTCAGAATTAAACTCGTCCCCAGGCAGCATTACACAGGTACGAGAATCTGCCAATATGCTGATGAGAACCGCAAAAGGACTTGATATTCCTATGTTTATCGTAGGTCATGTCAATAAAGAGGGTTCAATTGCAGGACCAAAGGTACTTGAACATATCGTTGACACCGTACTGCATTTTGAAGGTGACAAACAGATGAGCTGCCGTATTCTTCGTGCCGTAAAAAACAGGTACGGCTCAACAAATGAAATCGGCGTTTTTGAAATGACTGATAAAGGGCTTAACGAAGTTGCAAATCCGTCTGTTATGTTGCTTTCAGGGCGTCCGAAAAATGTTTCGGGAACTTGCGTCACCTGTACAATTGAAGGATCAAGACCAATTCTTGCCGAAACACAGGGACTTGCCACGCAAAGCGGATACGGCAACGCTCGCAGAATGGTTACAGGATATGATTATAACAGATTGTCAATGGTACTTGCCGTTCTTGAAAAAAGGGCAGGATACTATTTTTCAAACTGCGACACATACATAAATATCGTCGGCGGATTGCGGGTTGACGAACCTGCGATTGACCTTTCAATTGCCATGGCTCTTATAAGCAGTCTGAAAGATACTCCGATTGACGAAAACGCTGTTGTATTCGGTGAAATCGGTCTTGCAGGCGAAATTCGCGCTGTATCAAACGCTCAGATGAGAATTAACGAGGCGGTAAGACTCGGCTTTACAAAAATCATTCTGCCGTATCATAATCTAAAAGGTGTTTCATGTGATGATGCTGAATTGATCGGGGTAAAAAATATTCGTCAGGCATTTGAAGCGGTAGGGCAATGAGCAGTTTTGTGATATCAAACAAATACCCATGTTTTGCCGATGAGCTTTCAAAAATGGGGCATAATGTTATATTTTCGGACACTGTAAAAGCATTTCCGCAACCTGAACAAGCTCATGCCGATATGCAGATTTTAACGATTAATAATACTGTTTTTGTACTTCAAGAGTGCGAAAAGCTAAAAACTTTACCATATAAAGAAAATTTGATTACATGTAAAAACAAAGCAGGGAAGAAGTATCCCGAAAATATATTGCTGAATTTTCTTTTCTTTAACGATAAGCTTTACGGTAAAGTATCTTCAATAGATCCGACTCTTTACAAATATTGTGTAAAAAACGATATTGAAATCGTAAATATAAATCAAGGATACGCAAGATGCTCAACTCTAATGCTCAATAATCGCACTGCCGTAACAGCCGATATTTCCATAAAAAATGCCCTTGAAAAAGATGGGGCAGAGGTGTTATTAATATCCTCTGGTGATATAAAACTTGAAGGATATGATTATGGATTTATAGGCGCTGCAAGCGGAAAAATCTCTGATAATACCGTAGTGTTTTTCGGAAATGCTGAAATGCATCCCTGCTATTCTTCCATAAGAGAATTATGTTCTAAAAATAAAATTGCAATTAAAATATTATGCAAAAATATGCCACTCACAGATGTGGGCGGCATAGTAAGAATTCTTTAAACTTTTTTCTTAGGTTTTATTTTTGCAAGCGGATTTGAGTCAGCGGCATTTTTCATTTGTTCGGAACTCAAATGCGTATAAATCTCAGTCGTACCGAGGTTTTCGTGTCCGAGAACCTCTTTAAGCACTCTGACATCAACTCCGCCTTGCTGATACATAAGCGTAGCGGCGGTATGCCTAAGCTTATGACAGGAATATCCCTGAGAATCAAGTCCGATTTTCTCAAGATATTTATATACCATAGCCTGAATTGTTTTCACAGACATTCTGCGGTGATTACGGCTAATAAACAACGCTTTTTTATCCTTAACTTCATCAATCGGACGCACCTTCATATACTCATTATAAGCGTCAATGCAAGCAGAGTTTAGATAAACAATGCGTTCTTTATTGCCTTTACCGACAACACGCATTGTACCGTCACTATGAATATCATTATAGTTAAGACCTGCCATTTCAGACACACGCAGTCCGCAATTGAGGAAGAGAGTCAAAATACAATAATCACGCTGTTTGTTATTTCCGTCAACTGCATTAAGAAGCTCAATGCTTTGTTCAAGAGTAAGATACTTTGGCAAAGCTTTTTTATTTTTTGGTGACTCAAGCTGTTCCACGGGATTTGTATCAAGCAAATGTTTATTATTTGTTATGTACTTAAAAAAACCTTTCAGACTGGAACATTTTCTTGCACGGGACGCACTCTTATTGTTGCGGTCACGATAAAGAAAATTCATATAATCATATGCAAGTTCAAGATTAACGGTTTTAATTAAATCAAGGTCAACATCGTCAATTTTAATTTCATCAAACTCAGTACCGTCAGGCACAAGACCACGCATTACTTTTAAAAATCTAAAAAAAGTTCTGAGATCAATAAAATATTCGTCAACGGTTTTCTTTGACATATTTTTGATTGTCTGCTTGTAAATTAAATAGTCCTTCAAAATTGCAGGAGCTTCATCACGAAAATCAACTGCCATAAACACACCACCGTAAATTTATTTCTTATAAAGAATAACTCAAAAAAGTTTTGCTTAAACTCTCAGTTGAAGAATTATGATGCTATTATAACACAAAAAAGGGCGGTGTATATTCCAATTACGAAAATTATACAAAATGATTATTTTGTATAATTCGGGGAACAAGTAAAACAAGATAAAGCCGAAACATACTACTAATGCCAAACTAATGCCAATTTACAGCATTTAAATTACAACAGCCGTACAGACTCAAACGAATCTGTACGGCTGTAAATTTTAAAGGAATTTAACTTTTAAATTAGCAAACGCCCTGCTGAATCATTGAATCAGCAACCTTCTCAAAGCCTGCAATATTAGCACCTACTACATAGTCACCTTCATGACCATACTTCTTAGCTGCAGCAGAAATGTTCTTATAGATGTTAACCATAATGTTCTTGAGCTTAGCGTCAACTTCTTCAAATGTCCATGAAAGACGCTGTGAGTTCTGGCTCATCTCAAGAGCTGATGTAGCTACACCGCCTGCATTAGCAGCCTTACCCGGTGCAAAGAGAATGCCGGATTTCTGGAGAAGCTTTGTAGCCTCAAGAGTTGTAGGCATGTTAGCACCTTCGGCAACAGCATAGCAACCGTTAGCGATAAGTCTTTTAGCCTCTTCTTCGTTAAGCTCATTCTGTGTAGCACACGGAAGTGCAACATCACACTTAACTGACCAATCGAATTTGCCTTCGTGATACTCTGAGTTAGGACGATAGTTCTTATACTCTGTAAGACGCTGTCTTTTAACTTCCTTGATTTCCTTAATAGCGTCAAGGTCGATACCTTCAGCATCATAAATCCAACCTGTTGAATCAGCCATTGTAACTACCTTAGCACCAAGCTCTGTAGCCTTTTCTGTTGCGTAGATAGCAACATTACCTGCACCTGATACGCAAACAGTAGCACCCTTGATGTCCTTGCCGTTATCCTTAAGCATAGCCTCTGTAAGATAAAGAAGGCCATAACCTGTAGCCTCTGTTCTTGCGAGTGAACCGCCCCAGTTGAGACCCTTACCTGTAAGAACACCTTCATATACATTTCTGATTCTCTTATACTGACCGAACATATAACCGATCTCACGAGCACCTGTACCGATATCACCGGCAGGAACATCTGTGTCAGCACCGATGTGCTTACAAAGCTCTGTCATAAAGCTCTGGCAGAATGCCATAACTTCTCTGTCGCTCTTGCCCTTAGGATCAAAGTCAGAGCCACCCTTACCGCCGCCGATAGGAAGACCTGTAAGTGAGTTCTTGAAAATCTGCTCGAAACCGAGAAACTTAATAACGCCGAGGTTTACTGACGGATGAAGTCTTAAACCACCCTTGTAAGGTCCGATAGCACTGTTGAACTGAACACGGAAGCCACGGTTAACCTGAACCTTGCCGTTGTCATCAACCCAAGGTACTCTAAACATAATAACTCTTTCAGGCTCTGTAATTCTTTCGAGAATACCATTCTCTTCATACTTTGGATTCTGCTCGAAAACGGGCTCAAGTGAAGTAAGAACTTCGGTAGCAGCCTGAATAAACTCAGGCTCATTTGCGTTTTTTGCTTTCAGCTTTTCAAGCTGTTCACTTACATATGACATAAGTAAGTCCTCCTTAATAAAATTCGCATAAATTATACGGAAAAAATTCCGATTATGCTGTAGCACAGTAAAGCACTACAATTAACATATTAATAATACTATACTTTCAACGATTTTGCAATATCTTTTGTGAGTTTCTTGCAAATTTTTTTAAAATTATTGAAAAAACAGCCGATTTCATTCCTTTTCTGCAATTAATTTTACAAATCTCCCAAGTTTAGTTGCATTTTCGTACATTTTACGAGCTGAATTTTATGAAAATGTATTCATGAATCCAAGAATTTCATTTGCATTACAATATTTTGTATAATTCGTATTTGATTTACCAATTAAATTTTAGTTGCAAACGGACATATTTTATGATAAAATCCTATTAGTAATACTATTTGTAATATTTTTAAAGGTGATTTATATGGACTACTGCAAAAGATTAAAAGAATTAAGAGTCAAAAACGGATACACACAAGGGCAAATTGCATTCATACTTCACACAAGACAGGAACAATACAGCAAATACGAAAACGGAAAACGAGAACTGCCTATCAGACATTTGATAACACTTTGTTGTCTTTATAAAACTTCAAGTGATTATATTCTCGGAATAGAAAAATTTGTAAAATAAAGCCGTCGTCAATACCAAATCCGAGTATTGACAACGGCTTTATTGTTATATAAAATTGCCGGATTATTGAATTTTTTCTTTAAACATCATCAGAAAACTTACAAGAAGCAATCCGCATGAAACCCATATTATATGCGTTCCAAACGATAACGAAAGATTTCCTCCCAGACCTGCTCCGACTGCAAAGAAAAATATAACACCAAAATAATACATTGCCTGTCTGAGCTGTTCGGGCTTTCTTTCGTGAATAAAACCTGACAGAGCAGCCGTACCGCTTCTCAAATTACCTATACACATTGTACTGGCATAGGAATATCCTCTGACTTTTCTGAAAGTCTGAACCTGCATTGCACAGGAAAACGATACAATTACCGCCGCAACGGTATCCATACTCTTCGGCATGAATCCAACCGCAAATAATATGATAATTTCAAATAAGAGTATTCCCTGTCTCCAATGTATCTTTTTGAAATACTTGAATTTTTTCTGTATCAAATCAGCTACAAGGACACCTAACGCAAATGCAAGAATAGGAAAAAGATATTTAAGCCCCTCTCCCCACTTTCCTGTCATAAAATTTGTACTCATAAGCACAACGTTACCTGTCTGTGCATTTGCAAACACTCCGTCACGGGTAAAATATGTATATGCATCCTGAAATCCGCCTGATAACGCAAGAAATATACAATTTCTAAATGCCTCAGACATCTGTCGTGTCGGCTCAAGTTCCTTAAAAAAACTTCTTATCCTAAACACAATACTCAACTCCGAATCTATGCGCTAATCTACACAACACAACACCGAACACAATTCAGCGGCTCGGTGTTGCACAATAATTATAATTCGATTATCAGATATCGTTCTTTACTATATCCTCGTAGCTTTCACGCTTAACAACAACTCTTGCTTTGCCGTCTTTAACCATTACGATTGCAGGGCGAGGGATTCTGTTGTAATTTGACGCCATAGAATAGTTATAAGCACCTGTTGAAAGAACAGCAAGTGTATCGCCTACTTCAACCTTAGCAACCTTTGTATGCTCCTGAACGAGGTCGCCGCTCTCGCAACACTTACCTGCTACCGTTACGATTTCATCAGGCTCTTTGTCAGCCTTACCTGCATTTACTACGGTATAAGCAGACTGATAAAGTGCATACCTAATATTATCAGTCATACCACCGTCAACGGATACATATGTTCTTACATTAGGAATTTCCTTTTTACCGCCAACTTTGTAAAGTGTAATACCTGCTTCGCCGACAATTGAACGACCCGGCTCAATAAAGATATACGGAACAGGAAGTCCGTGTTCTTTAGCCTTTGCCTTAACAGCCTCTGAAACCTTTTCCATATAGTTTTCGTAAGGAACAGGTTCATCATCCTTAGTGTACATAATACCAAAACCGCCGCCGAGGTTAAGCTCTGAAATAACGATTCCAAGTTCATCGTGAATCTTGCCCATAAAGTCAAGCATAATTTCGGCAGCAGTGACAAACGGATCAATATCAAAAATCTGTGAACCGATGTGACAATGAAGTTCCGTAAGATTTACATTATCGTACATCTGTGCCTTTTTAACCGCCTCAAAAGCTTCGCCTGTTTCAAGAGCAAAACCAAATTTTGAATCAATCTGACCTGTTCTGATGAAGTTATGAGTATGAGCGTCTACACCGGGCTTAATTCTAAAAGAAATATTAGCCTTCTTACCCATTTCACCGCAAATTTCATTGAGAAGCTCAAGTTCGTAAAGGTTATCAACAACGAACTTTCCTACATTAGATTCAAGTGCAAATCTGATTTCATCAGCAGTTTTATTGTTTCCGTGAAAGTGAACTTTTTCCATCGGAAAACCTGCCTGTACGGCTGTATAAATCTCACCGCCTGATACTACATCAAGACCGAGTCCCTCTTCCTTTGCAATTCTGCAAAGCTCCTTACAGGAAAGAGCCTTACTTGCATACAACGGCATACCGTTACCGTGGTAATACTTTTCAAAGGACTTCACATAAGCCTTGCACACATTTCTGATTGTTGTTTCGTCAAGAACATATAAGGGTGTACCAAATTCTTTGGCAAGCTCGAGTGTATCGCAACCGCCGATTGTAAGATGTCCCTTATTGTTCACATTAAGACATTCGCTAACGAACATTTTACTCATACCTCCGTATTTTTAAAATTTGCTATTGAAGTTTCAATAAGTTTCCTTATTTCATCATTTCCGAAGCCTGTTTGTGCAGAAAACGGTATCAGCGGAACATGTTCAATTGTACTGAAAATGTCCTTATAATACTCAATCTGCTTTTCAAACGCAGTCTTTTTGAGTTTATCACTCTTTGTAAGAACTGCGGCAAAGTTAAATCCGCCTCTGTAAAGGAAATCTATCATATGCAAGTCATCATCAGTCGGAGGATGACGCAAGTCAAGAATCTGAATAACGAGCGGACGCTGTCTGTCCTGTGCAAAATAGCCTTCCACAAGCTTTGCCCATCTGTCTTTTTCTGCTTTTGAAACCTTTGCATAACCGTAGCCCGGCAAATCAACCATACGAAACTCTTTGAGTTTATAAAAATTAATGGTAGCCGTTTTGCCCGGCTGAGCGCTTACTCTTGCAAGAGCTTTTCTCTGAACAAGTTTATTGATAAGAGAGGATTTTCCTACATTTGAATGACCTGAAAATACAATTTCAGGCATATCCGATTCCGGCAACTGATCAACACGACCTGCCGCAAATTCAAAAGCGACTTCATTAAAGTTCATAAAATCCCTCTCTTTCACTGTTTTACTGCGTTTACAGTTTTCGTTGCAGAACGAACTGCTGTCATATCAATTCCGTTCCATTGGTTATCGGTAATTCTCACGGTATTATTCACCGCAAGTGCAACTACCTCCGAAAAATTTCTAACAGGAATAAACTTAACCTTTTCAAGAACCGCCTTATCGACATCTTCAAGATCAGGTTCGTTATCCTTTGGAATGATTACTGTTGTAATTCCGTTTTTAAAAGCAGCCATGCTTTTCTCTTTAAGACCGCCTATAGGAAGAACATTCCCTCTGAGGGTAATTTCACCTGTCATGGCTATATCGTGTCTTGCAGGCTTTAAAGTCAGCGCTGAGTAAATTGCGGTTGCCATTGTAATGCCTGCAGACGGTCCGTCCTTTGGAACAGCACCCTCGGGAGCATGAATATGAATATCCTTGTTTTTGTAAAAATCGCAATCAATTCCAAGAACCGACGCATGACTCCTAATACAGGTGATTGCTGTTTTAGCAGACTCCTGCATAACATCACCGAGAGAACCTGTAAGTTCAATCTTTCCTGTACCCTCCATAACGGCAACTTCAATAGGTAAGATTTCTCCGCCTACAGAGGTCCATGCAAGTCCGTTTACTATTCCGATTTCATCCATTTTGGCAAGTGAATCAGGAATAAACTTTTTATGACCTAAAAATCTTTCTACCTCTTTTTCGTCAATCTTGAATACTTCCGTACCCTCTGTAAGCTTTTCAACGGCACATTTTCTCATAACTGAGGCAATAAGCCTTTCAAGGGTTCTTACACCGGCTTCCCTCGTATAGAAATCTATGAGAGCGTATATGGCTTTCTGAGTGAATTTGAGTTCCTTTGAAGTAAAACCGCACTCATCAAGCTGTTTAGGAATGAGATGCTTCTTTGCAATATGGAATTTCTCTTCTCTTGTATAACTGCTGATTTCTATAATTTCCATTCTGTCACGGAGCGGTGCCGGAATAGCTGAAATGTCATTTGCAGTTGTAATAAACATCACATTTGACAAGTCAAACGGAAGTTCAATGTAGTGATCAACAAACTTATTATTCTGTTCGATATCAAGAACCTCAAGCAATGCCGATGTTGGATCGCCCTTATAATCAGCGGCAAGCTTGTCTATTTCGTCAAGAATAAGTACAGGATTATTGGTGCCGGCATGTTGCAATGCATTAATAATTCTACCCGGCATCGAACCGATATAAGTCTTTCTGTGGCCTCTGATTTCAGCCTCGTCACGAACACCGCCAAGAGCGATTCTTTCACTTTTTCTGCCTATTGCCTTTGCAATCGACTGAGCAATTGAGGTTTTACCGACACCCGGAGGTCCTGCAAGACAGATGATCTGTCCTTTTTGCTTTTCACTTAACACACGAACGGCAAGCTGTTCAATGATTCTCTTTTTAACTTTGTCAAGTCCATAATGAGTCTTATCAAGAGCCTTCTGAACTTTAGATATAACGATTTTGTCTTTAGATGACTTATTCCACGGCAAATCAAGAACCGTATCAAGATATGTACGAATCACAGCCGCTTCCTGACTGCCATAAGGCATTTTGCTGAGTTTCTTACATTCTTTATAAAGAATGTCGGCAGACTTTTCGTCAAGATTAAGCTTTTCAATTTTATCGACATAGTTTTCAGCATCGTCAATCGGTGAATCATCTTCACCGAGTTCTTCCTCAATTGCTCTTTTCTGTTCACGAAGAAAATAATCACGCTGATTTTCATCAATTCTCATTTTAGCTTTTTGAGATATTTCGTCCTCAAGTTTAAGCACAAAATTTTCATTTACAAGTACATCAAGAACAGATTCAAGTCTTTCGGATTCCGGGAAAGTTTCAAGAATCGACTGTTTAACTCTGTAGTCGAGAATAAGATTAGCTGTGATAAAATCGGCAAGTTCACCCGGTCTTTTGCAAAGAGCAACCTTAAAAATAATATCCGACGGCATCTTCGGAGAAATCTCAAGATACTTGTCAAATTCATTTTTTACGGTTCGCATAAGAGCGGAATCTCTTGCTGTAAGATACTCGCTTTCTTCCTCATACGGTTTAACTTCTGCAACAAGACACTTTTCGTCAAAAACAGGATTTATAATTGTAGCCCTGCATTGACCTTCAATTACAATTCGTGTAGTATTTTCAGGCTGTTTCAAAACCTGTACAACCTTGGCAATTACGCCCGTGTCATAAACATCAAATATATCCGGTTCGTTTATTGCGGCATCCTTCTGAGAAGTAAGAAAAACAAGTTGATCGGCTTTCATAGCTTTATTTATAGCCGTAATACTCTTTTTCCGTCCAACATCAAAATGAATAAGTGATTTTGGAAAAACCACCAACCCTCGCAACGGAAGAACAGGGAGAGTCAGATTTTTTTGCATATCAAAATCCATTTAAATTCCTTTCATAAAAGCAAAAAGCTGTATTGTAATTGCAATACAGCTTTAATTCACAATATCAAGACGCTGTGCTGCGCTTCTGACGCTTCTTTGCATCTTTTTGAGTCAATTTTACGGAATTTGTCTGTAACAATTCCTTTTTGCGAGTAATTTGCGGAGCCGCACCGTTTTTGATAACGCCCTCTGTAATAATAATCTTATCAATAGTAGGATCAGACGGAGCCTCAAACATAAGGTCTGTAAGAATATCTTCCATAATTCCTCGAAGTCCTCTTGCACCAGTATGCTGATCCTGCGCCTGTTGTGCAATAGCTCTAAGTGCCTCTTCTTCAAAAAGAAGTTCAACACCGTCAAGTTCAAAAAGTTTCTTGTACTGCTGAACAATAGAGTTTTTCGGAACAGTAAGAATCTTGACAAGTGCATCCGTGTCAAGACCGCTCAAAGCAGTAATAACAGGCAAACGACCGATGAGCTCAGGAATAATTCCGTACTTTACAAGATCATGTGCTGTGACCTCTTTCATCCAATCGGTTGAATCAAGCTCCTGCTTTGACTGAACAAGTGACTCAAAACCTATAACAGAAGAACCCTTACGCTTTTCAACTATCTTTTCAAGACCGTCAAATGCACCGCCGCAGATAAAAAGAATATTCTTAGTATCAATCTGTAAATATTCCTGTTGCGGATGTTTTCTGCCGCCCTGAGGCGGAACATTGGATACAGTTCCCTCAACAATTTTCAGCAAAGCCTGCTGAACTCCCTCACCGCTTACATCTCGTGTAATAGAGGGGTTTTCGGATTTTCTCGCAATTTTATCAATTTCATCAATGTAAATTATGCCGTGCTCTGCCTTTTCAATATCAAAATCGGCTGCCTGAATGAGTTTTAAGAGAATGTTCTCTACATCCTCGCCGACATAACCAGCTTCGGTCAGCGTAGTTGCATCGGCAATTGCAAAAGGAACATCAAGAGCCTTTGCAAGCGTCTGAGCAAGTAATGTCTTACCGACACCTGTCGGGCCGAGAAGCAGCACATTACTCTTAGCAAAATCTACGCTCTCATCATTTGAAAAAGCACGCTTATAGTGATTGTAAACAGCAACGCTCAGGGTAACTTTTGCATGATCCTGTCCGATAACATATTCATCAAGAATTGCCTTGATTTCCTTTGGTTTTAAAAGTTCATCAACGGACAGTTCGGGGGTCTGAGGTTCTCCCGATTTTGAAAGTTTATTTTCATTTTCACGTTCAAGCTCGCCTGATTCGCGAAGAATATTCATGCAGAGCTCAACACACCGGTCACAAATATAGACACCGTTGCCGGCAATAAGTCTGCCTGCCATCTCCTGAGGTTTTCCGCAGAAAGAGCAATAAATATCTTCGTTATTTTTGTTAGCCATCAGTTTACCTCACCTTTATCTTTTTTCGATAACCTTATCAATCAAACCATACTCAAGTGCCTGCTGTGCAGTCATGAAGTTATCACGATTGGTATCCTTTGCAATAACATCAATCGGCTGACCTGTGTTGTCAGCAAGAATCTGATTGAGTCGTTTTTTCATATCAAGAATGTGTCTTGTGTGAATTTCCATGTCAGTAGCCTGGCCCTGAGCACCGCCTGAAGGCTGGTGAATCATAATGTCACTGTTAGGAAGTGCAAGACGCTTACCCTTAGCACCTGCGGCAAGAAGGAATGCACCCATACTTGCAGCCATACCCATACAGATTGTGGAAACATCACACTTGATGTAATTCATTGTATCAAAAATAGCAAAGCCGTCTGTTACGCTGCCGCCGGGGCTGTTGATGTAAAGACTGATATCCTTTGTCGGATCTTTACTTTCAAGGTAAAGCAACTGAGCAACTACAACGCTTGCACTTGCACTGTTTACCTCTTCGTTAAGCATAACAATTCTGTCTTCAAGAAGGCGGGAATAGATATCAAAAGAGCGCTCGCCCCTGCTTGACTGTTCGATAACATATGGTACTAATGCCATTTAATCATAACCTTTCTTAAATAGTGATTAACAGATATAAGAAAAATATTCAAATTACTTAATAACAGCTTTGTCCTTTACGAGATTAAGAGCCTTTTCAACCTTAATATCTTCTGTGAGTGATTCAGCAGGAACAGCCTCCTTAACCTTATCAACATCCATCTTGTAAGCCTCTGCCATCTTGCCGTATTCAGCATCAAGGTCAGCCTCTGTAACTTCAATATTTTCTTTTCTTGCAACTGCTTCAAGAGCAAGTCTTAACTTAACTCTCTTTTCAGCCTCTTCTTTATACATACCCTTGAGTGCGTTTGCATCCATACCCATGTACTGCATATATGTCTTCATATCAAGGCCCTGTGAACGGAGACGCATATCAAATTCTCTTACCATCTCGTTAGCCTGATTATCATACATTGCCTCAGGAATTTCACCCTCAAGGAGTTCCATAAGCTTTTCGGAAATCTGATTGTCAACATCCTTGTCAGCCTCATCCTGAAGGCGTTTAGCAACAGTTTCTTTAAGCTCAGCCTTGTACTCGTCAAGTGTTTCCTTATCGGAAACATCCTTTACAAACTCATCATCGACTTCCGGAAGTTCCTTAGCCTTAATTTCGTGAAGGTTGATCTTGAATTCAGCTTCCTTACCTTTAAGCTCTTCAGCCTGATAATCATCCGGGAACTTAACTGTGATTGTAAACTCCTCACCTGTCTTGTGACCTACAATCTGCTCCTCAAAGCCGGGGATAAAGTTGCCTGATCCAAGCTTAAGGTTATAGTTTTCAGCCTTACCGCCTTCAAACGCTTCACCGTCAACAAAACCCTCAAAGTCAATAACAGCTACATCATCATTCTGAGCAGCTCTGTCGTCAACAGTTACCATTCTTGAGTTGCGGTCACGAACCTTCTCTATTTCTTCGTCAACGAGCTCGTCTGTAACTTCTGTTGACTTCTTTGTAACTTCAATGCCGAGGTAGTTATTAATTTCCATTTCAGGCTCAACAACAACATTAGCCTTGAATGAGAAACCTTCCTTGCTTGCCTCAATAGCCTCAAGGGTTTCAACCGAAACTATCTTGATACCTGCTTCTTTAGCAGCCTCATAAAGAGCGTCCGGATAACAATCCTGCATAGCATCTTCATAAAATACTTCCGAGCCGTACATTTTCTCAATTACATGACGGGGAGCTTTGCCCTTTCTGAAACCGGGGATATTGATGCTTTTAACCTGCTTTTTATAAACTCTGTTAACAGCGTTACCAAAAGTTTCACCGTCAACATTAACCTCTAATTCATATGAATTAGCCTGTTCTTTTTTTGTACATTCCTTTAATGCCATTTTAATATTCCTCCAAAGTTTAAATTCAAAATCAAGAAATCATCTTATTATATCACAACAAAATAATTTTGCCAATAGAAAATACAGAATTTATCTGACTAAAATTGGCATAAATGACAACCTGTCACAAGAAATCAGCTTAAAATCAATACCTTCGTATTCACCTTCAATCGCAAACCTCATATTCTTTTTTCCGTGAAGGTGTCCGTAATAACATTTTTTGATGTCATATTTCAAAAGAACATTAAATATTTCGTCACATTTTGTTGTTCCGTAAACAGGAGGATAGTGTAAAAACACTATTGGTTCCTTTCCTGTTTTTATAGCTGATTGTATTGACATTTCAAGTCTGCCGACTTCCCTGTTCAGGACTTTTATATCATTTTGAGATTCATTCTCAAGAAACCATCCTCTTGTACCGCAAATTGCGTAATCGTCAACAACATATGAATTATTGAAAAGGATAGATATCGAATCAAGTGAATTATTTTTCAGAAACACATCCATTTTTGTCTTGGTGCTCCACCAATAATCATGATTGCCTTTATTGAAAATTTTCTTACCGGGAAGATTTTCTATGAAAGTAAAATCCGTAAGAGTTTCTTCAAGTTTCATTGCCCAGGAAATATCGCCCGACACAACAACCGTGTCATTATCGGTAACAAGCTTTCTCCAGTTATTTTCAAGTCTTGAAGTATAATCGTTCCAGCCTGCAAAAACATCCATAGGCTTATCTTCACCAAGTGAAAGATGTAAATCCGCTATAGCAAATAATGCCATTAATCTATACCGAGTGCTCCGAGAACATAATTCTCCATATCATTAACTTCTGTAACATCAGAGAATCGAGCAGTTTTATTTTTAAGATTTGCAAGAGGTGCAGGCACTTCGGCACCGGAAACCTTATGAAGTTCATCAACCATATCAAATTCTGTTTCAGGAAGTGTTGCGTTTGGCTCAACAGCCTCAAGAACAGCCTTAGAGAATTTATACGGACTTGCAGTAGACGCAATTACAGACGGTGTCTTGTCGCCTGTTTCCTCAACATACTGCTTGTACACATTGATTGCAACAGCTGTGTGAGTATCACAAAGGTACTTATCCTGCTCAAACATCTCATGAATTGTAGCCTCTGTATTCTTATCATCACAGAATCCGCCGTAGAACTTTTCGTTGATAACAGCCTTTACATCATCACTTACTTCATACTTGCCTTCTGATTTGAGTGCATTCATCCAGCCTCTTGTAACTTCGTCATTATCACCTGAAAGCTTGTAGAGAAGTCTTTCAAGGTTACTTGAAACGAGGATATCCATTGATGGTGAAATTGTTGTATAGAAGTTTCTGTTCTTATCATAAACACCTGTTTTGATAAAATCTGTAAGAACATTGTTAGAGTTTGACGCACAAATGAACTTGTTGATTGGAAGTCCCATGAGACTTGCGTAGTATGATGCAAGTATGTTACCGAAGTTACCTGTCGGAACAACAACATTAATCTTGTCGCCAAGCTTGATTTTACCGTCATTTACAAGATCGCAGTAAGCCGAAATATAGTAAACAATCTGCGGAAGAAGTCTGCCCCAGTTGATTGAGTTTGCTGATGAGAAAAGCATATTATTCTCAGCGAGCTTTTCTGCAACCGAAGGTGTAGTAAATATCTTCTTAACACCTGTCTGAGCGTCATCAAAGTTACCCTTGATTGCACAAACACGAACATTTTCACCTTCCTGAGTATTCATCTGATGCTTCTGCATCGGACTTACACCGTCAACAGGATAGAAAACAACAATCTTTGTGTGTTCAACATCTTTAAAGCCTTCAAGAGCAGCCTTGCCTGTATCGCCTGATGTAGCAACGAGAATAACAGCTGTCTTGCCGTCATATTTCTTCTTGAGTGACTTTGTGAGAAGATGCGGGAGAATCTGGAGTGCCATATCCTTAAACGCACATGTAGGACCATGCCAAAGTTCAAGAATATTCAGGGTTGTTCCGTCAAGATTACAGTATGAAATAGGAGCAGGATTTTCACTGCCGAATTTCTGAGCTGTATAAGCCTTTTCTACGCAGTCGCTGATTTCCTCTTCTGTGAAATCAGAAAGAAAATCAGAAAACACTTTCTTTGCTCTTCCTTTGTAATCTGTTTTCAAAAGTGCCTTGAAGGTATTTTCATCATACTTAGGAAATTCCTGCGGTACAAAAAGACCGCCGTCCTTTGAAATACCCTGTGCAATGGCCTGTGCCGCAGAAACTACTTCTTTGGCATTTTGTGTGCTGTTGTATAACATTGAAATCTTCCTTTCAAATTGCTTTAAACATCAAGTATTTTACTACATTATTCGCTGATTGTCAAAGTTTTCAAAGAAATTATACGCATTTTCGTAAAAAATCTTTTTCAAAACGCTTTCGTTGTAGTTATTTCTAAGAAAAAGTTCATAAATTTCGCCGATTGAATCGCTTCCGACAATATCCCTAGGCAAATCGCAGCCGTCAAAATCCGTACCGAAGCAAAGAGAATTTTCACATCCGAGCGACAGCATATATTCACAATGCTTCAAAACATCGTTCATGCATGCTTTATCCGGATTATTATTAAGAAAAGCATTGTGCAAATTTAGACCTATAAGTCCGCCTCTCTGTATTATAATTTTAATCTGCTCATCTGTAAGATTTCTCGGATTCTGAGTAATTGTCCGTGAATCTGAATGAGTTGCGATAAACGGCTTATTCGTCTGATTGACAACATCATAAAACAGTTCATCGCTTGCATGGGATATATCAATTACAATACCGTACTTTTCCATTTCGGCTACTGCAAGTTTTCCGAAGTCCGTTAAACCGCATTTATCTTCCGATAAAACACCTGAACCAATCTCGTTCATCTCATTCCATGTGAGAGTCATTATTCTGACGCCGAGTTCTGCAAATCGCTTTACATTCTCGATTCTGCCGTTCAATGCTTTTCCGTTTTCTACTGTAAAAAACGCTGAGTTTCTATACTTTGAAAAAGCATTATCCGTGAATTCTCCGATACCTAACAATTCAATTCCAAGTCGGTTACATTCGGATTTCAGGTAATCAGCCGATTCAAAGAACAATTTTTCCGCCGCATTACCGTCAAGCGTGTCGGGCAACCATATAGCATAACACTGCAACCTGTGGGATTTGGAATCGTTATTTAATTTCACTTCATATGAGGGATTATCAAGTTCGGACTTTTCGGTTACTGCCTTATAGAGCGTGTCACAATGCAAGTCAAAAAAATTCATGGCAACCTCCCGTCAGAATGCATCTTCAATATAGTTAATGCCGACAAGTTTCAGATTATCACTGTTGACAAAAACTTCGCATACATCAAATCGACATTCTTTATCTATATTGTTTTCATACATATACATATCGGCAGTTTTCAAAATTTTCATCTGCTTTTTACGGTTAACCGCATCAACGGGTTGTGTAAGAGAATTCTCTTTCCTTGTTTTAACCTCAACAAAGGCAATTACTTCCTTATTCTCGGCTATGATATCTATTTCGCCGTAAGGCTTTTTATAATTTCTGGCAATAATTTTATACTTATGCTTTTTCAGATATTTTGCGGCATAAGACTCTCCCTTATCACCTGTTTGTTTAGTAGTAAAAATCATTTCTTATTATATATTTTCTTCAAGAAGCTCGGTCTGTGATACTTACACGGTCCGTATTTAAGAATCGCCTCAATATGAGCCTTTGTGCCGTAACCCTTATGCTTTGCAAATAGGTACTGAGGAAATTCTTTGTCGTATTCATAAAGAAGTCTATCCCTTGATACCTTGGCAAGAATTGACGCACAGGCAATTGACATTGACTTTGCATCGCCTTTTACAATACATTCGCCTTCAATTGATAACGAGGGCATTCTGTTGCCGTCAATCATAGCATAATCAGCACTTGGTTCAAGTCCTTCAACTGCCCGTTTCATTGCAAGCATAGCAGCATTAAGAATATTCATTTCCTCAATTTCTTCAACGCTTGCAAATGCAATGCTGTATGCCAATGCCTGTTCCTTTATTACATCAAACAAAGCCTCTCTCTTTTTTTCAGAAAGCTTTTTTGAATCATTGACTCCTTCAATAACGGTATTTTCGGGAAGTATAACTGCGGCGGCGCACACAGGTCCTGCAAGCGGTCCTCTGCCGGCTTCATCAACACCGCAGATATTCAGAAAACCTCTTGCAATATTTTTATTTTCATATTCAAGCCAATCCATTGTTATCTCCCCTGCGGCATTTCAACTGTAATTCTGCCAAGCTTTGCACTTCTGAATTCATCAAGCAACATAATTGCGGCTCTCTCGGTATCTATCTCACCGCCTGAAACAAGCATACCTCTCTTTTTGCCAATCATTTTCAAAAGCTCGTATGAATCAATATTTTCGATATCTTCGTTTTCTAATTTGAATCTTGTTATAAAATCAGCAGGCTTGAGTTCCTTGATGAAATCAAGAAGTCTTACCGCCAAAAGTTCGATATCAAGAATTTGGTCTTTAACCGCACCTGTGAACGCAAGATGCTCTCCGACTGTCTTATCGTCAAACTTTGGCCAAAGCACACCCGGAGTGTCAAGCATTTCAAGGTTCTTTGCAATTGTATACCATTGATTACCTCTTGTAACGCCCGGCCTGTCCTCAACCTTTGCACGGTTTTTCTTTACCATTTTATTGATAAAAGAAGATTTGCCTACATTCGGAATACCGACAATCATAATTCTGATTGTGGGATTTACCATTCCTTTTTCTTTTAATCTTGCAATCTTATGGCTCATAACCGTATTTACGGCTGGTGCAAATTTGTCAAGACCTCTGCCGCTTTTACAGTCAACAGGGATAGCAACAAGATTCTGCTTTTTAAAATAGTCAATCCACATTTTCGTGGCAGTTTGATTAGCCATATCGCATTTATTGAGAAGAATAACTCTCGGCTTGTTCTGAACAAGTTTTGCAAGGTCGGGGTTACGACTGCTGACAGGAATTCTTGCATCAATAATTTCTGCGACAGCATCAACAAGTTTAAGACTTGACTGAATCTGTCTTTTTGTTTTGGTCATATGACCCGGGAACCATTGAATAGTCTGCATTTCGCTCATATATGTACATCCTTTAAAAATTTTCTGTTAATATAAATACTTGAATCTGTCAAGCGGGAAAAATATAAATTGTGCTTTTCCGATTACATCATCGACAGACACAAGGCCTATACTCTTATCACGGCTGTCAAGAGAAATAATTCTGTTATCACCCATTACAAAGATATAACCTTCAGGGATAACATACGGAATTTGCAATGGATTTGACGGTTCTCGTGTTAAAGAAGAAACATACGGTTCATCAATTTTTATACCGTCAACATAAACTGCATTTTTACTGTAATCCACGACAAGCGTTTGTCCTTCAACGGCTATAACCCGTTTTATAATTCTCTTTTCAATCTGATTTTCAGCGTTGATAGCTACAATATCGCCGCATTTTGGCTCATACATAAAATTTGTAATGAAAATTTTATCATCGCTGTGGAGCGTGTTAAGCATCGAATTTCCTACAACATTGGCATCTCTGATGATAAAAGTAAACGCTACGGATATAATTGCAAACACAAAAATTATTGTCCGTGTAAAATCAAACATATAATCCGTGATTTTTTTATCGTTAATTTTAATACTGATTTTATTCTTTTTAGGTTTTTGAGGCATATAACCCTCCGTAAAAAATAAAGCTTATTTCTATTATAAAACAGAAATAAGCTTTTCACAATATCAAAACTTAAATTAACATTGATTTTTTACGATTTTTAGCATCAGTACAGATAGCCGAAGTGGTCAAACGGATAAACTACAAACTGTGCCTTACCGATTACATCATCAACATCTATAAGACCGATTTTTGTACTGCGGCTGTCCATTGAATCCTTTCTGTTATCACCCATAACAAAAATTTTGCCCTCAGGAATAACCTCCGGAATTTCATTGTCGCCTATATTGTTGCCGTAGGTTGAACCCTCTATGTACGGTTCATCAAGAACAACACCGTCAACTATGATTTGGTCGTTGTCATAATCGACCTTAACAGTCTGTCCCGCAACAGCGATAACACGCTTAATAATCGGACTGTTATACTCTGCACCGTGAGAAATAACAACGATATCGTTATTTTGGGGAGTGTAGAATAGATTTGTTACGATAACCTTGTCGTTAGTGGCAAGTGTGTTATTCATTGATCTGCCTTCAACATCAACAAGGCGGAACAAAAAGATAAGGCAAACCACAACAACCGAAATTGCAAACAGGATACATCTTACCCAGTCATAAAAACCGGACATTGCGCCTTCCTCTTTTGCAACAAGAAATTGTTTTTCGGAAATTGACGGTTTCTTATCCACATACATTTCAGGATTGATATCTGAAGAATCGTTCACACCCTCAGGCTGAAGCACAGCCATATTAGCCTCATTGACATTATTTTTGCTTTTCTTCAACTTTGTCACCTGCTATAAAGAAAAATAGTAAAAAAAGGGACTTTTAAAAGTCCCTTTTGATTTCGTGAATTACTTACGAATCTGCTCTTTAACCTTAGCAGCCTTACCAACTCTGTCACGGAGATAGTAGAGCTTGCTTCTGCGAACCTTACCGTAACGAACAACCTGTACATCTTTAACATTGGGTGAATGGAGAGGGAATACTCTTTCAACACCAACGCCGTAAGCTACTCTTCTTACAGTAAATGTTTCAGCTACGCCACTGCCTCTTTTAGCAATAACAGTACCCTCAAACATCTGGATTCTTTCTCTTTCGCCTTCACGAATGTTTACTGATACCTTTACAGTATCACCTACGCTGAACTCAGGTGTTGTTTCCTTCACGCTTGCTGCAGCAATAGTCTTTAATGCGTCCATTTTTTATCCTCCTTATTTTTCCGACATTCTTACTCAAACGAGCAGCGGACTGTCACATCAAAATGACGGTTAAACCGTTATTTGAACCTCGTCGAGAGTTACGACGGTTTCAAATGCTTTAATATAATACCACATACGGAATAATAATGCAAGTGTTTTTTCAATTTAGTTTAAAAAAATCGGAATATATCCCGTCAAGCTCCGATTAATGTGATGATATATTTTCAAGCTTTTTAAGATATTTTTTGAAATAATCAGGCAATTCGGAAGTGAATTCAATATATTCATTGGTTTTTGGATGAATAAAACCGATTTTTCTTGCATGAAGGCATTGTCCTTCAAAATCAACTTTTTCATTCTTTACGCCATACACCTTATCACCCGACACGGGATGACCTATATAAGCCATATGCACTCTGATTTGATGAGTACGACCTGTTTCAAGCTTGCATTTTATATGTGTGTAACCTTTATACCTTGTTATTACCGAATAATGAGTAACCGCATTTTTGCTGTTCTTTTCGATAACACACATTTTCTTTCTGTCTTTAGGATTTCTTCCGATTGGAGCGTCAACTGTTCCCTCATCATTTTTCAGATTACCAAATACAATTGACTCATACTCCCTTGTAAAAGAATGCTCCTTAATTTGTTCTGCAAGAGAACGGTGAGCAAAATCATTTTTTGCAACAATCAAAAGACCGCTTGTATCCTTGTCGATGCGGTGAACAATGCCGGGACGAAGTACGCCGTTAATTCCCGAAAGGCTGTCACCGCAATGATAAAGCAAAGCATTTACAAGAGTACCGTCATAATTTCCTGCGGCAGGATGCACCACCATTCCCTTTGGCTTATTCACAACAAGCAAGCATTCATCTTCATAAACTATATCAAGAGGAATATTTTCCGCTTTAGCCTCATAAGGCGTCGGATCGGGAACATTTACAACAACAATATCACCTTGCGAAAGCTTGTACTTTTTTGAAACAACAGAGTCGTTTACAAGCACAGCTCCGTTCTCAATAAGATTAACAGCGGCAGAGCGTGATAAATCAATATTTGCATCCGAAATAAATTTATCAAGTCTTACACCGCTTGTTTCACAATTCAGTTTAAACTCATTCATTGCTTTTGTTGACCTTTTTTTCGGATTTCATAACATTAGAGAAAAACAGAACATAAACTATAAGAAGTAGTGTTCCGACTGTAATGCAGTAGTCGGCAAAGTTACAAACAGGGGGAAAGAATGAAACGCTGATGTAATCGACTACAAAGCCGTAAAAAATCCTGTCAATCAAATTACCTATTCCGCCGCCGATTATAAGCGCAGCAGAAATATAGAACATCTTTCCCGACGGTTTCTTCTTGAACATAATATATATTATTATTGCAATAAGAACAGCAGTAACCGCTACGAAAAACCAACGCATATCCGAAAACATTCCGAAAGCAACGCCTCTATTCTCAACATAAGTAAAATCAAGTAATCCGTCAATGGCAGTTACCGAACCGACAGGCTGAAGATAGGTAAGCACAAAATATTTTATTATCTGATCAGTGGCAGCTAAAAGCACACCGATTATAAGAGCAATAACAGGCATTTTATCCTCCATAAACATAAATCGGTGTGTTTTATCACACCGATTTATTGTAATAGCAGTTATTATTTAAGATTCTGAACACAGCGGAAACAGATTGTAGGATGCTCTGCACACTGACCCACCGTCTTGCTGATAGCCCAGCAACGCTCGCACTTTTCACCCTCAGCTTTTTCAGGTTTGATTTCAAGCTCCCCGCCGTTATCAACAATTTCAACTTCGGAAACTATGAATGCTGCACAAAGCTCAGGCTCAGCCTTTTTAAGGAATTCAAGTGTTTCGCCGCCTGCACAAAGTGTTACCTTTGCTTCAAGCGAACCCTTAATTGTCTTATCCTTTATAAGGGATTCGAGTGACTTTTTAACATTATCACGGAGTTCGTGGATTCTGTCCCAGAAAGCCATAAATTTATCGTCAACATCAATAGCGATGTTTTCGGGAATCTCATTAAAGATAACATGTTCTGCATTCTCATTCGAGGAATGAGGCATGTATTTCCAAATTTCATCTGATGTATATGCAAGGAGCGGAGCAATCATTCTTGTCATTGCGTCAAGGATAACATAGATTACGGTCTGAGCAGCTCTTCTTGAGAGGCTGTCAGCCTTTTCTGTATAAAGTCTGTCCTTGAGAACATCAAGATAGAAGTTAGACATATCAACAACACAGAAGTTGTGAATGCTGTGATATACAATATGAAACTCATAATTATCGTATGAAGTTCTAACCTTTGTGATAAGGTCATTAAGCTTTGCAAGTGCCCATTTATCAATCGGCAACACCTTGTCAAAGTCAACCATATCTGTATCGGGATTAAAGTCAGAAATGTTACCGAGAATGTATCTTGCGGTATTTCTGATTTTTCTGTATGACTCGGAAATCTGCTTAAGGATGTCCTTAGAAATATGAACATCAGTCTGATAGTCGGTTGATGCAACCCAAAGTCTAAGCACATCCGCACCGTACTGCTTAATAACATCCTGTGGGCTGATGCCGTTACCGAGTGACTTACTCATCTTTCTTGATTCATCGTCTAGGATCATACCGTGAGTAAGAACAGCCTTGTAAGGTGCTCTGCCTCTTGTAGCAACGGATGTAAGGAGTGATGACTGGAACCAACCTCTGTACTGGTCGTTACCCTCAAGGTAAAGGTCAGCAGGTGATTCAAGGTTATCACGCTGTTCAAGAACAGCGGCATGTGATGAACCGCTATCGAACCAAACATCCATAATATCTTTTTCTTTATCAAATTCAGTACAACCGCACTTTTTACACTTTGTACCGGCAGGAAGAATCTCTGCGGCTGTGTGATTGTACCAAGCGTTTGAGCCTTCTTTACCGAATAAGTCAGCAACAGCAAGCATAGCATCCTTATCAATAAGAGCCTCACCGCAATCCTTACAGAAGAAAATCGGAATCGGAACACCCCATTTTCTCTGACGGGAAATACACCAATCTTTTCTTTCTCTTACCATTGATGTAATTCTGTCCTTGCCCCATGCAGGAATCCACTTAACCGTATTGATAGCGTCAACAGCCTCATCCTTGAAATCGTCAACCGAACAGAACCACTGGTCTGTTGCTCTGAAAAGGATAGGAGTTTTACATCTCCAGCAATGCGGATACTGATGGACAATTTTCTTTAATGCAAAAAGTGAGCCGTTTTCTTCAAGATAGGCGGCAATCTTCTTATTAGCCTCATCAGTTGTAAGACCTGCAAACTGACCTGCTTCTTCTGTAAGAACACCGTTAGAATCAACAGGACAGATAATCGGAATCTCAGGGTAATTCTGACATACATTGTAGTCGTCAACACCGTGTCCGGGAGCTGTGTGTACACAACCTGTACCGCTTTCGAGAGTTACATGCTCACCAACGATAACAAGGGACTCTCTGTCAAGGAACGGATGTGCTGTTTTTATATACTCAAGCTCACTGCCCTTTACCGTTGCTACAACTTCAAAGTCTGTTATACCTGCCTCATCAAGAGCAGACTTATAAAGCTCTGACGCCATAACAAGGTATTCATCACCTGTTTTGATTACAGAATATTCAAATCTCGGACCTACGCAAATTGCGACATTTGCAGGGAGTGTCCAAGTTGTAGTTGTCCAGATTACAAACTTAACCTTTGAAGGATCGATTCCCATATTTGAGAAAACGCCCTTATCGTCGGTTACATTAAACTTTACATAGATTGAATGGCAGGGATCTTCAGCATACTCAATCTCAGCCTCTGCAAGAGCAGTCTTACACTCCGGACACCAATAAACAGGCTTTAAGCCCTTGTAGATATAGCCCTTTGTAGCCATTTCTGCAAACACTCTGATCTGTTCAGCCTCAAACTCATGGTTAAGAGTGATGTATGGCTTATCCCATTCACCGATTACGCCAAGTCTTTTAAACTGCGTACGCTGATCGTTAATGTAGCCTTTTACGAACTCTTCGCACATTTTACGAAGTTCAACAACAGAAATTTCGGCAGAATTACCGATACCGGCTTTCTTTCTTGCTTTAAGTTCCGTAGGAAGTCCGTGTGTATCCCAACCCGGAACATACGGAGCTTTAAAGCCTGCCATATTCTTATATCTTACGATAAAATCCTTAAGAATCTTATTAAGTGCATGACCAAGGTGAATGTCACCGTTAGCATAAGGAGGGCCGTCATGAAGAATGAACAGAGGCTTTCCCTCATTTACTTTCATAAGATTTTCATAAACCTTTTCATCTTCCCAATTTTGAAGTGTAACAGGCTCGCTTTTCGGTAGACCTGCTCTCATAGGGAAGTCTGTCTTTGGAAGATTAAGTGTTGAATTATAATCCTGGGACATTTTATATTCTCTCCAATATCTAAAATCTAAATAAAAATCAGTCGGCAGTTACATCATAGTTATCACCGAACTTGAGATGACTGAACTTGCTCTGTCTTTTAGGATGAGCAGATACTTCTTCAGTTTCAGCAATTGGCTCAGCTTTCATTTCCGAAGGTACTGCAATCTTAACATCATCTTCAACCTGAGGCTGTGCAGGAGCTGTCACTTCCTCTGTAGGATACTTTTCGTCAAGTTCAGCTTTTGAAGCCTCAACATCGGAGGTTGAAGGAAGATCATCAATTGACTTAATATGCTTACTGTAAAGTGAAATAAGTTCATTTCTGAGATTAGCCGCATCTGACTGAAGCTGTAAATAATGCTCTTTCTCGGCAGCAGTCATATTGTTTGCGTCAACAAGGAGAGTCTGAGCCTTTGTTTCGGCATCACGAACAATCTTTGCAGCCTTTTCCTTTGCTTCTCTTATGCAGGCATCAGCAACCTTCTGTGAAGCAAGCAAAGCGTTTCTTACTGTTTCTTCATCTGCTCTGTACTGTTCAACTCTTGTTGCAAGAACATCAATCTTATGAACAAGGTTAGTTTTTTCTTTCTTCAATTGTTCAAAAGAAACAATGACTTCATCAATAAACGAGTCAACATCTTCAGCTCTGTAACCACCGTTAAGAGTGGCTTTTCTGAAGCTTATATTTTTAATTTCATCAATTGTAAGCATTTATCTGCACTCCTTATTTATAATGTATAACCGAAATTCTCATTCGACCTTTTCCTGTAGTTCCAAGTATACCTTTTAAAACGAATTTGCCTTTTCCGCGAATTGTAAAAACATCATTTTCCTTTAGGTTAAAACTGACATTTTTAGTTTCTTCAAAATTAACACATACGCTGTCCGACATAATAACAGTTTTTGTTTTTTCTCGTGACAGTTTACATACAGCGGCAACAATATTATCAAGTCGTAAAGAAGAAACTATAAATGTTTTTTCTTCTACTCCTCTTCCCTGCGGAAGCTTTGACAAATCAGCGTCATCAACCTTAACGCCGACTCTGCCGACTTTTGAAATCTGCGACTTGACATAATCGGACAATTCCGCTTTTACAAATACAACAGCCCGTCCGTCCTCAACAAGAATATCTCCGACAGTTTCACGCTCTATTCCGAGCGACATCAAAAAACCGAGAAAATCACGATGAGTGAGTCGGTCGCATTTTCTGAATGAAAATTCAATGCTGCATATCGGGAACATACTCGTACTCGGTTCGTCAAAAAACAAGCCAAGCATTTTTCTCTCGGAATCATCATACCCGCCAAACAAAAGGTAGTTGTCGAAATATGCTTTTTTAAGTTCGGAAACAAGAAGTGCTTGTTTCCTTTCACTCATAAAAGGCATAAAATACGGTTTCTGTCTTGTCAGACAAAGGTCAATACCGTTATTAAGCCGAGCAATCAGCTGTTTGTCATCATCCGAAGTAAACACCGTTGTTCTCAAGCTCATCAAGTAAATCGTCGCCTGTCAGGTCAACATTGCTCGGAATAATGATATATGTATTTGTAGCGACACGCTTGATTTTACCACGGTTTGCATACGCAACACCGCTGAGGAAATCAAGGATTCTTCTTGCCATATCTTTATTTGTATCTTCAAGATTAAGAACTACTGTGTGAGCCTTCATAAGCTCATCGGCAATTGTGCGGGTTTCTTCGCCGAAACGCTCAGGCTTGAATAAACCAACCTGAAGATTGGTGGTAGCATTAATGTTTACGACCTTGTTTCCGCCGCCGAGATCTCTTTCTTTTTTAGTGTTTCTTACAGGTTCTTCTTTATAGTCTTCTTCTGCACCTTCGTCAGCATAACCATATTCATCGTACTCATACTCATCATCGGGGGCGTCCCACATGCGTTTAAACTTATCTACAAAACCAGCCATTATATAATCCTCCTAAAATTATGTATAATTCCTTGCACCGAATAATGCCGAACCAACTCTGACCATATTTGCACCTGCAAGTACAGCTTCGTAATAATCGGCAGACATACCCATTGAAAGAATATTCATATCTATATTATCTAATTTTTTTTGCGAGATGTCAATAAATATATTATGCATTTTATTGAAAAATTCAGAAATTTTCTGTGAAGATTCACAAATCGGAGGTATTGCCATAAGACCTTTAACTGAAATACCGTCCAATTCGGCAATCTGACAAAGTAATTCTTCAAGCTGTTCGGGCATAACGCCTGACTTGTTTTCTTCTCTGCCGATATTTACCTCAACAAGAACATCACAGTTTTTATTGATTTTTAAAGCCTGTTTAGAAATTTCCGACGCAAGCTTTATTGAATCGACAGACTGGATAAGGTCAACCTTATCGATAATCTGTCTTACCTTGTTTGTCTGCAAGTGACCGATAAACTGAAGAGAACAGTTGTCAAGGTTATACTTATCATACTTTGACAAAAGCTCCTGAACCTTGTTTTCACCTATGTGGTCAAGTCCGAGTGAAATTGCGTGGTTAATAACCTCAGGTTCAACCATTTTTGTTGCAGCAAGAAATGTAATATCCTCACGCTTTCTTCCGGACTTTTCGGCAGCCTCAGCTATTCGCTCATCAATAAATTTGTAATTGTATTCAACGTCAGTTAACAACTTTTCCGTCATACAAATCATCTCCTTCAAGAATTACCTGATCATATAACTCAACTGTTGTGCCGTCAACAAGGTCTTTGCTGTCCGGCTCCGGATCGCAAATAACATAATCATCGTCGGCATACAGAATAGATATCTGTTTGAATCTCACTTCACTTCCGTGAAGCACATATACACCCTGAACCTTAACCTGTTCGGTATGTTTATTGTCATTGTCATCATAGGTTGTCTTTGTTACATAGTCATCATGAATAGCCTTTTTGCTGATTCTCAAGCCAGTGTATGAACCAAGACCTATTTCAATCGGTTCCTGTCTTGCCTGAGCAAGGTCGGAATTCATATAGTCACACTCAAGAATAAGAAGGGCGTCGCTGTCTTTTGATTCCTGATAAATCCTCTTGATAGTGGCGGGAATGCTTTCAGACGATGCGTCAGAGAACAGTACCGTAGCAGAACCGTCCCACAAAGAAAGTCTTGTTGCCTCATCAGCCGTAACCTTACAGGCAACATACCATTTCAATCCGGTTACAACCTTGCCTGCAATATTGCCGGACACTTTTGTCTGCTTTACATTATCAAGGTCAGAAAGAGTCAGACGGTCAAGATTATTGTAATCAAGTGCATTTTCATATCCGTCGCAATGCGAGAGAAAACAACCTGATTTTTCAGTCGTAATATTACCTGTTGATTTTCCTGTTTTGCCTTCAAGAGTGGCTATTTCAGCCTGGAGTTCTGAAATTCTGTCATTAAAGTTAGTGGCTTTGCCTGTGTAAATCTGTCTTTGGTTTATTGAATAAAGCAGATTATTTGTGACATTATCAATATTTACCAAATCACCGTCATTGATACTGCGAATTTGTGAAATAATATTATTATTTATATTGTTGTTGATAGTATCAATACCTATGTTGCCGGCCGTGCTTGTTTTTTGAAGTGTCTGCAAATCGGAAAGCTGTTCCTGTAATGCGCTGATTTTTGACTGTGAAGCTGCGTCATCATCATTTGCATATGATTTTGCAATTTCACCGCCGGCTTTTACCTCATCGCCGTCATGCACTGTATATGAAAGCACACCGGAAGTCTTATTCTGAATCATATTTTCATCACGGATAATAAATCCGTTTGAATAAATTTTATCCGTGACTGTTGTTTGAACAGCATTTTCAGTCGGATACATTTTAAAATTTGTACTTATCAGAAGATAGGCGGCATAAACAACTGCAAGAACTGATAACGCAATCATCAAAATTCGTCTGAAAAGCAATTTATCCATAAAGTAAGCCTCTTTCGATTACAGCCTTTGCATAACTGTATATTTCTTCAAATGAATTATATTCATCAATATAAATCCAATTAATCTCCGAATCCCGCTTAAACCAAGTAAGTTGTCTTTTTGCATATCTGCGGGTTTCCATTTTCAATTTTTCAACACAATCATTCAGATTTTTATTTTCTTTAAAATAAGGAATCAATTCCTTGTATCCTATCGCCTTTATTGATGTATAGCTCAGGTCGGAATTAATAACCCGTTCAGCCTCCTCAAGCAGACCTTCTTCAAGCATAATATCTACACGCTTGTTTATTCTGTCATAAAGCACCTGTCTGTCACGGCAATTAAGACCGATTTTTACAGTTATATACGGAGACGGAATTTTATGTGATTCTTCAATCTGTTGCGTGATAGTTTTTCCTGTTGTTTTGTAAAATTCAATGGCACGGATTATTCTTTTAAGATTTCTGCTTTCACGAAGTCTTTCAGCCGATTCAGGATCGAATTTTGCAAGCATTTCAAGCAACCTGTCTGTTCCCTGTTCTTCGGCAATCTTGCGAAGTTCTAAGCAATAATCTTCATCCCGTTTATCATCACTGAAAGAAACATTGTTCAGAAGTGAATCAACATAAAGACCTGTTCCGCCGACGATAAACGGTAATTTGCCTCTTGAATGGATATCCGCTATACATTTTGAAGCATCAGTTACATATGACGCAACCGAATAGGTTTTATCAGGCGGAAGAAAGTCCATCATATGATGAGGAATTCCGTCCATCTCTTCTTTGGTAGGTTTGGCTGTTGCAATCTGCATTCCAGTATAAATCTGCATGGAATCGGCAGATACGATTTCACCGTTAAAATGCTTTGCAAGTTCAACCGAAAGTTTTGTTTTTCCCGATGCGGTAGGACCGACAATTGAAACCGTATTAATAGATTTTTCCAAAAAATCACACCCTGCCAAACTGTTTTTCAATTTCACCTTTTGTAAGAACAATGCAAATCGGTCTGCCGTGAGGACAATACTTGATTTCAGGATGTTCTTCAAGGTGTTTTACAATCCCTATAAGCTCCTCAGGCGTACTTTTATTGCCTGCCTTTATAGCGGAGCGGCAAGCAACATTGCTGTAAAACCAATCCATTTTTTCGGTAAAGATATCGGTTTTACCCTGAGAAATGTAACCCGACATCTCGGTAATGCAATCTTCAATTTCAACAGCCGGAATATACTGCGGAGAACTTCTTACAATAACCGTACTGTTACCGAAATCTTCAACTTCAAAGCCGCAATCGGAAAACATATCAAGATTATTAATTGCTGCATCATACTCGGTTTTTCCGAGAGGGACTGTAACAGGAGCAAGTAAAATCTGCCTGTAGTCAGCAGCCTTTTCGGCTTTGAGTTTTTCATAAATAATTCTCTCATGAGCGGCATGTTTGTCTATCAAAAGAATATCTTTATTGTTTTTTTCTGCAATGATATATGTATCGAAAGCCTCTCCGATATATTTGATGCTCGTCTGATTATCGTTTACAAGAACAGGTTCTTTTGATTTCTCAATAGATTCTTCCGAAACAATTACATTAACCTCTTTAGGGCTTACAATCGGACTTTTATCGGTAATACTTTCTGTATCAGTTTTTTCATCTTCGACAAGCGAAGTTGGCTGAAGAATTTCAGGCTTGAAAGTTGATTTTAACTTTTCTTCCTCTTTTGCCTTATTTATCGCCTGTTTGCTGAAAATATCAAACGGATTGGATATATCCGCAACTTTTATATCATCAATGGATTTTGTAACAGAACGAATAGCTGCCTCGCCAATCTTCTTATTATCATTAAATGCGACATCCGAAAACGGATTAAAATCATCGGATTTTCCGGATGTAACAACAGGTTTTGCAACCTCTGTTATTGGTTTGTCAGGTATCGGTTTAGCATACTGTTTTTGTACAAAATCATTTTTAGAACTTTGCACAACAGGCTTGTTCAGAATGGCAGGCGCATTGTTAAACGGATTAAATTTATTTTGCACCTCATTAAAAGCCGTTTCCTTTTTAAATGACGCTTTTTTACGGCTGTCATACTTCATAAGTGAAGATTTTACCGCATGATAAATCGCATCAAAAACAGGTCTTTCATTTATAAATCTGACCTCAAGCTTTGAAGGATGAACATTTACATCAATAATTTCACACGGCAATTCGATATTAAGAACACACGACGGAAATTTTCCGACCATAATTGAGCCCTTAAAAGCCTCTTCAAGTGCAACCATAGCCGTTCTGGTTTTGATGTACCTTCCGTTGATAAAAAAATTCTGCATATTACGGTTTGGTCTTGAGTGTTCGGGCTTTGAAATATAGCCGTAAACCTTTATTGCATCAAGCTGATAATCAACCGGAATAAGTCCTTTTGCAAAATCTTTTCCAAAAACCGAATATATTGCAGAAATAAGTTTTCCGTCGCCGAATGTACGAAGAACCTGCTTTCCGTCTTTAATGTATGTAAATGCAATTTCGGGATGTGACAAAGCAGTTTTGTCGATTATATTTGAAACTGCGTTACCCTCCGAAACATCCTTTTTCAAAAATTTTGCACGGGCAGGAATGTTGTAGAACAAATCTCTGATAACAAAGGTTGTGCCGACAGGACACCCTGCATCATCAAAGCTCTGTTCTTCACCGCCGTCGATTTCATATGAAGTTCCGATTTCCTCGTTTACATTCCTCGTAATAAGTTGAAGTCGTGACACTGCACAAATTGACGCAAGAGCCTCTCCTCTGAATCCGAGTGTAGAAATACTGTCAAGGTCAGATTCAACCTTAACTTTACTGGTTGCGTGTCTTAAAAACGCAACTTTGATATCGTCACGGTAAATACCGCAACCGTCATCGGCAACACGCATGAATGTTGTACCGCCGTTTTTTATCTCAACGGTGATATTTTTTGCGCCTGCGTCAATTGAATTTTCTACAAGCTCCTTTATAACCGACGCCGGTCTTTCAACAACCTCGCCGGCGGCGATAAGTTCTGCAACATGCTTATCAAGTACATTGATTACACCCATTTGTGTCACCTCCTAATATTAAATCATACCCTTGAGTTCATAAAGCAAGTTCATTGCTTCAATCGGAGTAAGAGTATTTATATCTGTATCTTTCAGCTTTTCAATCACGGGACTTTCAGCCGAACCGATAAGTGAAAGCTGCATATCGTCTGAATTATCCTGCTTTTGAATATTGGCATTCTCGTTTTTATATTTGCCGTGTTCAAGGTCTTTTAAAATTTCCTTTGCTCTTGAAATTACAGACTGCGGAATGCCTGCAAGCTTTGCAACCTCAATACCATAGCTGTCATCTGCTCCGCCGGGAACAATTCTTCGCAGAAAAGTAATGTCATCGCCACGCTTTTTAACTGCTATGTTATAGTTTTTTACACCGTCAAGGAGTTGTTCCATAACCGTGAGTTCGTGATAATGAGTTGCAAAAAGTGTTTTTGCACCGAGTTTTTTTCTGTCGGCACAAAATTCAAGCACAGCCCTTGCGATGCTCATACCGTCAAAGGTCGAAGTACCTCTGCCGATTTCGTCAAGAATAAGTAAGCTTTTTGAAGTTGCATTTTTAATGATATTGGCAACCTCGCTCATCTCAACCATAAAGGTTGACTGTCCCGAAGCAAGATCATCAGACGCACCTACACGAGTAAAGATGCTGTCTACAATTCCGATTTCGGCGGAAGACGCCGGAACAAAACTGCCTATCTGTGCCATAAGAACAATAATGGCAATCTGTCGCATATAGGTTGATTTACCCGCCATATTGGGACCTGTAATAATTGCTACTCTGTCATTGGCAGAATCAAGGCTGACATCATTCGGAACAAACGGTGCATCCTTTAATAGAGCCTCAACAACAGGATGTCTCGAATCTTTAATTCTTATAGCAGTTGAAAGGTTTACATCAGGTCTTATGTATCTGTTGTCAGCTGCAACATTTGCAAGTGATGTAATAACATCAAGATTAGCAATGGCTTTTGCGGTTTTCTGAATTCTTTCAAGATTATCCGAAACCGTTTTTCTGACATCATCAAAGAGGTTGTATTCAAGTGCAACCGATCTGTCTTTTGCACCGAGAATTCTGCCCTCTACATCTTTCAAATCCTGAGTAATATATCTTTCACAATTGGTGAGTGTCTGCTTTCTTATGTATGTTTCGGGTACCATGGATTTATATGAATTTGATACTTCAATATAATATCCGAATACCCTGTTATAACCGACTTTAAGCTTAGGAATTCCCGTTATATCACGCTGTTCAGCCTCAATACGGGCAAGAATTCCCTTTGAGTCATTCATATCGCCTGTCACGGAATCCAGCTCTTCATTATAACCTCTCTTAATCATACCGCCCTCACGAACTGTAAACGGGGGTTCTTCAACGATTGCAGAATCAATAAGAGAATGAATGTTCTCAAGCTTATCAATGCTTTTATAAATATATTTAAGATAAACCGATTTACAATCAACGAGCAAATCCGAAATCTGTGGAAGATTCTGAATTGCTCCGCAGAGTGAACGCAAATCTCTTGCATTTGCAGAACCGTAAACGATTCTTGTCATAAGTCTTTCAATGTCAAATATACCCGAGAGTGTGTCTGTAACATCCATACGAAGCATATTATCGTTTACAAGCTCTTCAATCGCACTCTGACGGTTGTTAATTGAAGTTATATTAAGCAAAGGATGTTCAAGCCATGAACGCATAAGGCGTTTGCCCATTGCGGTTTTTGTCTTGTCAAGCACCCACAAAAGTGAACCCTTTTTATCCTTTGTCAGCATTGTTTGTGTGAGCTCAAGATTACGCTGTGTGTTGTAATCAAGGCTCATATATTGATTTTCTTTGTAGAACTCAATGTGATTTATTCTTTCAAGTCCCGTTTTCTGAGTATCACGAAGATATGAAAGCAATGCACCGAGAACGCATACAACAACAGATTTGTCAGATACGGTACTGTATTCATCCGCAAACTGTGATTTTACAACATCAGTACATACTGATTCGTCAAATTTTTCATCTTCGAGCATTTCAACTCCTGCCGAAAGTTTCGCTTTAATGAACTTAGGCAATTCTTTCAGCTTTACAATGTCACCGCCTATAAGAATTTCACGGGGATTATAGCTTGTAAGCTGATTGGTAAGGACATTATAGCTGTCATTACCCCTGATTTCCGTAGCATATAATTCTCCTGTGGAAATATCACAAAAACAAAGTCCTATAGATTTATTTTTAGAATACATACAGCAAATGTAGTTGTTTTTGCTCTCATCAAGCATACTCGACTCCATTACGGTACCGGGAGTAATTACTCGAATAATATCACGCTTTACAAGACCTTTTGCCTTTGCAGGATCTTCCGTCTGTTCGCAAATTGCAACCTTATAGCCCTTTGCAACAAGTCTTGCAATGTAACCCTCACAGCTGTGAAACGGAACTCCGCACATGGGAGCACGCTCGGCCTGTCCGCAATCTCTTCCTGTAAGAGTAAGTTCAAGTTCCTTTGATGCAAGCTTTGCATCATCGTAAAACATTTCGTAGAAATCTCCAAGTCGGAAGAACAAAATGCTGTCTTTGTTTTCTTCTTTAATTTTGAAATACTGTTGCATCATTGGAGATAACTCCGCCATTTGTTTCACTTCCTTAACAAAATTTAGAACCGTTTATCAGCCGCAACCGCCGCATGTAGCACAGCTGCCTGAGCATGATGACTGGCTGTAATCAGCAGTCTCGGGATCTGCACCCTCAGCAGACTGCTGAACAATTGCAAGAACTCTGTTTGCAACAACATCAAAAGCAGCCTTTGCATCATTGTAGGCAATCATATTCTCGTTTGACATAATCTGAGAATATGCCTCTCTCATCTCGGTATTAAGCTTAGAAAGCTTTTCCTGATCCCTCTCTTTTTTTGATGCTTCATTGTTGATTGACATTCTTTTAAGATTAAATTCACCGATAAGACGCTGAAGCTCCATATCTGCATCTGCATTCTTCTGAGCGTCCTGCAATTTTTTATATGAGTCTTCTTCCTGAATGAGTCTTCCGAGTTCCCTTGCTTTCTCAATGATATCCATAGTTTTAACCTCCGATTATTTTACAAGCTCACCCTTTAATATCCAGTTGCGAGCCTTTGTTATTTTTACATTTCTGAATGTTCCGATACAGTCCTTTGATCCTTCAAGCTCAACTATTATGTTACCGCTTGTACGACCGCACAATTCACCGTTCTTATCGTTTTCACCTTCAATAAGTACCTTTTCGGTTTTACCAACCATTGAAGAACAACGCTTAGCCGCAATTTCTTCCTGAACATCAAGAAGTTCACGGAACCATTTTGATTTTTCTTCAGCGGAAATCGGATCGTCCATTTTAGCAGCAGGAGTACCTACTCTCGGTGAGAAAATGAAGGTAAAGAGCGATGTAAACTCAACCTCACGGATGAGCGATAAAGTTTCTTTGAAATCTTCATATGTTTCACCCGGAAAACCTACAATGATATCACTTGTAAGTGAAAGACCGTCAATTTTCTCTTTAGCATAATTGATTATTTCAAGATACTTTCTGCGGTCATAGTGACGGTTCATTGCTTTAAGCACTCTGTCCGAACCGCATTGGAACGGAAGATGAAGATGCTTGCTTATATGGGTACCCGATGCAATTGTGTCAATAAGTTCCCTTGAACAATCCTTCGGGTGAGATGTCATAAAGCGAAGCCAATAATCGCCGTCAATTGAATCGACCTCACGCAAAAGCTGTGAAAAGTTTACTTTCTCGGAAAGACCTTTTCCGTAGGAATTTACATTCTGACCGAGAAGGGTAATATCTTTATAACCCGACTCAATCATATTTTTAGCCTCAGAAACAATAATATTCTTTTCACGACTGCGTTCTCTGCCTCTTACATAAGGCACAACGCAATATGTACAGAAGTTGTTGCAACCGTACATAATCGGTAACCAACCCTTGAAAGTGCCGTCACGCTTAACAGGAAATCCCTCATAAAGTTGATTATCGTCATTACCTCTTTCAAACACTCTTTTGCCGTCAAGAAGAGCGTTATACACAAGCTCAGGAAAATGGTGCAATGAATGAGTACCAAACACAAGTCCTACAAAAGGAAAGCTCTTGTAAATTTTATTGGCAACATGCTCCTGCTCCATCATACAACCACACAAAGCAATAAGAATCTGCGGATGCTTACGCTTTAGATTTTTTAATGCACCTACATTGCCGAACACTCTGTCCTCAGCATGTTCTCTTACTGCACAGGTATTGAAAAGTATGAAATCTGCATTGTCCGGTTCATCTGCAAACTCAAATCCCGACTGTTCAAGCATACCCTTAATTTTTTCACTATCAGCCACATTCTGCTGGCAGCCGTATGTTCTGATATACGCAACAGGCTTCTCTCCTCTTTTGCGGATATCCATAATTTCAGCTATTAAATTCATATACTCCGATTGTTTTTCGGAAATTTTCTGACTGTCAGGCAAAGAAATGCCTCCTAACCCATTGTATTAACTGTTAGATTATAACACAAGATATACGGTTTTTCAATGTTTTTCACAGGTTTTTCAAAATTTACTTCTTATAAGTCTGAAACAGAGAACCGTATCCGGACGGTATATTACCCACTATTACGGATTGTGCAATTTCAAAATCGGTGGTAAATGTTATTTTCCCTGAATAATCAAGCGAGGTTGTCATAATTTTTGAGGTGAGCAAAAGCTTTATATGGTGGATTGTCTGATTTATTCCCGCTTGTTCAAATGTACTTATAACTTCCGAGGAAAAGCTTCCTGTAAGATTAAAACTTACGGGAATGCAAGGTCCGACATTTGAGAGTATTGTAATATTCGTAAATGCACCGAGAGGTATTTCAATTTCATTGTCATATACCTTAGCTATTTCCTTTTGTACGGCTTTCGTGATGTCGGCTTTAATTCTGTTGATTTTGAATGAATCCGTTTCAATTGACTGAACATTTCCGTTTTTATCACAATTAATCTTTGCTATATCGCTGTAAGAATAATTAAGCTTGTCAAGTGTATTATTCACTGCATCGCAGACAGAATTTACAGACAATATTTCAGCCTGAATTCTTATGTACTCCGGTCTGAAATCTGACAAATGCACCTCGCAGAAAACAGTAACACCGATAATCAGTAAAACCACAGTAAGAAGTATTTTCTTTAAAAGAACAAATTTTCTTTTACACCTTTTTCTGTACAACATAAAAACACCCCTCGTATATACTATACGAAGGGTGTTTGTTTTGTTAATTATTCTTCTGTGTCCGAACAACCGTCACATGATGCACAATCGGCATCACACTCGTCATCTTCATCATTGCTGAAAAGCTCTGAAAAATCAAACTCAAGGTTCTCACCGCAGTTAGGACACTCGATTTCGCCTTCAAGAAGGACATCTTCGGAAACATTAAGCTTCTGACCGCATGAATCACAAGTCACCTCATAAAAAGGATTCTCTTCATCATCAAAATCGTAATCGTCATCTTCATCGTCATAATCTTCAATGTCATAGTCCTCGTCATCGTAAACATCAGACTCAACATCAGCAAGATCCTGATCAATTTCGTCAACCTGAGCACTTAACTCATCGTAAAGTTCTTCCATGTCAGATACTTCAAAAGCCATATCATCAAGAAGATCAACGATTGCATTAAGAACCTTTACTTCAGGTTTTGACTCATCAAGCTCCAAACCGTCGCAAAGACCGCGAATGTAAGAAATTTTTTCAGTAAGATTCATAACTGATTCTCCCGCAGAAATTATGCTCTGCCCATATATTCGCCTGTTCTTGTGTCGATCTGAATAACTTCGCCCTCATCAATAAAGAGAGGAACCTTAATTTCAGCACCTGTTTCAAGAGTTGCAGGCTTTGTAGCGTTGGTTGCTGTGTCACCCTTAAAGCCGGGATCTGTCTTTGTAACCTTAAGTTCAACAAAGTTCGGAGGCTCAATGCCGAATACATTGCCCTTGTAAGAAAGAACCTTGCACACCATATTTTCCTTAACAAACTTAAAGTTGTCGCCAAGAACGCTCTTGTTAATCGGAATCTGCTCCCATGTTTCTGTATCCATGAAGTAGTAAAGATCGCCGTCTGAATAGCTGTATTCCATATCCTTTCTGTCAATGAAAGCTGTGGGATACTTATCGTTCGGGTTGAAAGTTTTTTCAACTACTGCGCCTGTAATAACATTTCTGATTTTAGTTCTTACAAATGCAGCACCCTTACCGGGCTTTACATGCTGGAATTCAATGATTGATACAACCTGACCGTCCATTTCAAATGTAACGCCGTTTCTGAAATCACCTGCTGATATCATTAGTAATACCTCCTAATTATCTTTCATACGGAAATACGGTAATGTATGCCGTAATATAACAATTTACATTATACATAACAATGACAAAAAATGCAAGACTTTTATTACACAATAATGAGTTCTTTGGGGAGTGAAACAAAGTTTTTGTACCCTGTATCAGTCACGCAAAGCATATCTTCAATGCGAACACCGAATTTACCAGGCAGATATATTCCCGGTTCATCGGTTATTATCATACCTTTTTTCAGCATTGTTTCACTTCTCGGAGATACAACGGGAGATTCGTGGATATCAAGTCCTACACCGTGACCGGTTGCATGACCGAAATATTTTCCGTAACCGTTTTCCGAGATTATATCTCTTGCAATTTTATCGACATCAGAACATTTTGCTCCGGGTTTTACGCTGTCGAGTACAGCAAGCTGAGCTTTTAATACGATGTCATAAACCTTTTTCATTTCTTCATCAGCCGACTTGATTGCTACCGTACGCGTAGTATCGCTGTGATAGCCGTCAAAAATTGAGCCGATATCAAAAGTAAAGAAATCTCCCTCACTGACAATATCATCTGACGGAACTCCGTGAGGCAATGAAGTCTTTTTGCCTGTAATCGTGATGAGATCAAATGAAACACCTTCACCGCCGTTAAGCTTTATGAGATGTTCAAGCTCAAGTGCAACCCTGCGTTCGCTGACACCGGGTTTTAGGTAATTCAACACCTCAAGATATGACTTTTCGGTTATCTCCTGTGCTTTAGCTATTTTTTTAATTTCAGATTCATCCTTGATACATCTGATTTTTTCAATCTTATGATCAAGACTGCCGTCACAAACGCACTCAATATTATTTTCCGAAAAAGCCTTTTTAAAACGATTATATTTTTCAACCGTAATATCGGATGCCTCAAAAAACACATTCACAACAGAATTGTTCTTCAATTCGCTTATAAGGTCTTTAAACAACTTAGTAAAGCAAACAACCCTGCATCCGCTTGATTTTTTTAAAGCAGCCTCATAATATCTGAAATCAACAAAAAGGACAGTTTCATTTTCAGTCACAAGCAAATAGCCTTCGCTGTGAAAGAATCCGCAAAAATAACCGATATTCTTCTCATTAGTCAACAAAACAGCCTGACTGTTACTGTCAAGAACCGTCTTTAAATTTTCAAGTCTTTGCTCAAATAAAGAGTTTTGCATTATATCAAGTCCTTTAATGCATTGATTGCGAGAAAGTAACTGTTTTTGCCAAAACCTGCAATCTGACCGACACAAACAGGTGCGATTACAGATGTATGTCTGAACTCTTCTCTTGCGTGAATATTAGACATATGAACCTCTACAAAAGGAATTTTTACACAAGCAATGGCATCTCTTAAAGCATAGCTGTAATGTGTGAGAGCGCCTGCGTTAATTACAACACCGTCAAAGTTACCCTTTGCCGAATGAATTTTATCGATAAGATCTCCCTCGTGATTTGACTGAAAAACTTCGGCAGAAAAGCCGTTGCTTTCTGCATATGAAATAATCTGCTTTTCAATATCGGAGGCAGTTTCTTCTCCGTATATTCCCTTTTCACGTACACCTACCATATTGAGGTTTGGTCCGAGTATAACAAGAATCTTTTTCATAGTGTCACCTTTTTTCAAAGAAATATGAAGATAAAACAAAAAGCGGACAGAATGCTCTGTCCGCCTGTTTGATTACCTGTATTTGCGTTTGCGAGCTGCTTCGGATTTTTTCTTACGCTTTACAGAGGGCTTTTCATAAGCTTCTCTTTTGCGAACCTCAGCAATAACGCCAGCTCTGGCACACTGCTTTTTGAATCTTCTTAAAGCACTTTCAAGGGATTCATTCTCTTTAAGTCTAATCTCTGCCATCTATCTTCCCTCCCATCTGCCACCGGGCATGGGTAATTTGCATATAATTGCAAATGTTATTATACATTATAACTCGAATAATGTCAATAGCATTGTAGAAATTTAGGTCAAATTAATTTTAAAAGTTGAATTATGGCTTAACAACAAGGTTTACAAGTTTCTTAGGAACAACAATTTCTTTAATGATTTTCATTCCGTCAATAGCCTTTTTGACATTTTCATCATTCTTTGCAAGATCAAGAACAGCATCCTTGTCTGCATCAACAGGAATGTTAAGCTTAGCTTTAATTTTGCCGTTTACCTGAACAACAATTTCTACACTTTCATCAACGCATTTTGACTCGTCATATTCAGGCCACTCAGCTTCGGCAAGAATACCGTTGCCAAGTTTGCAAGCCTCATAAACTTCTTCCGTAACATGAGGAGCAAACGGATTAAGGAGAATTGAGAAAATTCTGAGCTCTTCCTTATTGATTGACTTTACATTTGAAATATCGTTGATTAATGCCATAAGAGTTGCGATAGCAGTATTGAACTTTATATTTTCAATATCTTCGCCAACCTTTTTGATTGCCTTGTTAAATGCACCTTCAAGCTCAGGTCGGATTTTATCACCGTCAACGAGAACACTCTGAAGATTCCAGTAACGCTCAACGAATCTGCGACAGCCTCTGATGCTTGCCTTACTCCACGGAGCAGCCTTTTCAAAGTCACCAATGAACATTTCATATAAACGCATTGTATCTGCACCGTATTCGTCAACGATTTCATCGGGATTTACGACATTGCCTCTTGATTTACTCATTTTCTCGCCGTTTTCGCCGAGAATCATACCGTGTGAAGTACGCTTAGCGTATGGTTCCGGAGTAGGAACAACACCGATATCATAGAGGAACTTATGCCAGAAACGGCTGTAAAGGAGGTGGAGAGTTGTATGCTCCATACCGCCGTTGTACCAATCAACAGGTGACCAGTAGTTAAGAGCCTCTTTTGATGCAATGGCATTTTTATTGTGCGGATCCATATACCTGAGATAGTACCATGATGAACCTGCCCACTGAGGCATTGTATCGGTTTCTCTCTTAGCCTTACCGCCGCAGCAGGGACAAGTTGTGTTAATCCAGTCTGTCATCTTGGCAAGCGGTGATTCTCCGTTATCAGTCGGTTCATATGACTCAACCATAGGCAGTCTGAGCGGAAGGTCTTTTTCATCAATCGGAACATAGCCGCACTTCTCACAATATACCATCGGAATAGGCTCGCCCCAATAACGCTGACGGGAGAATACCCAGTCACGGAGTTTGTAGTTAACCTTTGAATGGCCCTTACCCTCACTTGTGAGCCAGTCAATAATTTTCTTCTTTGCTTCATCAACAGTAAGGCCGTCAAGCATGCCCGAGTTAACCATAATACCCTTGGCACAATCTGTGTAAGCCTCTTCCTGAACATTGCCGCCTTTAACAACTTCAATAATAGGAAGGTCGAATTTTTTTGCAAATTCCCAGTCACGGGTATCGTGAGCAGGAACAGCCATAATAGCACCTGTACCGTATGATACAAGAACATAGTCAGAAATAAAGATTGGGATTTCCTTATTGTTTACAGGGTTTATAGCGTTAACACCGTCAATTCTGACGCCTGTCTTTTCTTTAGCTACCTCTGTTCTTTCAAAGTCAGACTTACGAGCGGCAGCCTCCTGATATTTCTTAATTTCGTCCATATTAGAAATCTTGTCAGCCCACTTTTCAATCATTGGGTGTTCAGGAGAAATTACCATGTATGTAGCACCGTAAAGTGTATCGGCACGAGTTGTATAAATTGTAAGTGTGTCGCCTGTTGTAGTTGTAAAATCAACCTCCGCACCCTTACTTCTGCCAATCCAGTTCTTCTGCTGTGCTTTTACTCTGTCAGGATAATTTACAAGGTCAAGGTCATTGATAAGTCTGTCTGCATATTCTGTGATTTTAAGCATCCACTGTGACTTAACCTTGTGAACGACTTCACTTCCGCAACGCTCGCAAACGCCGTTTACAACTTCTTCGTTTGCAAGAACGCACTTGCATGAAGTACACCAGTTTACATTCATCTCTTTTTTATAAGCAAGACCGTGCTTATAGAGCTGAATAAAAATCCACTGAGTCCACTTGTAATATTCAGGATCTGTTGTATTGATTTCTCTGCTCCAGTCAAAAGAAATACCGAGCGACTGAATCTGCTTTTTAAAACGGGCAATATTCTTCTTTGTTACAATTTCAGGGTGAATATGATTTTTGATTGCATAGTTCTCGGTAGGAAGACCGAAAGCGTCCCAACCGATAGGATAAAGAACATTGTAACCCTCAAGTCTGCGTTTTCTTGCAACTGTATCAAGTGCTGTGTACGGACGGGGATGACCTACATGAAGGCCCTGTCCCGACGGATACGGGAACTCGATAAGAGCATAAAACTTTTCTTTTTCTGTGTCATCACTTGCGTGGAACACACCCTTATCTTCCCAGATTTTTTGCCATTTCTCTTCTACGGCTTTATGATTGTATTTCAAAGTAACCCCTCCTGCAATTAATCAACGATACCTGTCAGGTCAACGCTTTCGCCGTCCTGCCAAAGTCTTTCAAGGTCATAAAAATCACGGGCCTCATCATCAAACACATTGACAATAACATCAATGTAGTCGAGAAGAATCCATGAATTTGATCTGTAACCTTCTATATGACTTACCGAAATTCCTGCCTGATCAAGCTTGTATTCAACCTCATCGGCAAGCGCCTTGACATGAGTTGAGCTTGTACCTGTTGCAATTACCATATAGTCGGCAAGAACAGAAACATCGGCAATTTTTATAATCTGAATATCAAGTCCCTTTTTTGAACTCAGGGCTTTTGCTGCAAGTATTGCTTCATCGTAAGAACTCATTTGTTTTTTCCTTTCGTTTGGGATATTTGCAGAACAATTTCATTATAGCAGGCAACTTCATCGGGATGAATCGCAAGCTGTCTTTTAGAAAGATCCTTGAATGTAAACTGATAGCCGTAAAGCATAGCCTCCTCAAGGCTCTTTTTAGATTTCTTTCTCATTGTTGCCACACCGCTGTATGTACGCTCCTCGGAAGTAAAATCAGCGGTAAAAATAACTTTTTCCAAAAGACTCATTCCCGCTCGTCCTGTTGTGTGATACCTTATTGCGTTGAGTATATCTTCATCGTCAATGCCAAGCTCATCACGGACAACAATGCTTCCGCTCATTCCGTGCCAAAGCTTTGGTGCATGAAGTTGAACATTGTCTAAAATTATACCACTGTCGATAATAATTTGCAACTGCTGTTCCTTTGGCATTTCTTTGGTTATATCATGCAAAATACCGGCAATCTCAGCCTTATTTTCATCAGCACCATAATGTTTTGCGAGCTTTTTAGCCTCTTTCGCAACATTTACACTGTGACTAAATCTGTAATCACCCATTCTTTCACGGACTATTTTTTTGTAATCAGAGATATTCAAAGCACTCACTTCCGATATAAATTATTTTTTATAATATAATCGTAAACACTTTTATCAAGCATACCGCTTATCAAATCAAATTCATCAAGGTTATCCCTTATGAATGTTGACGATACGCTTATTACGGGATTTGGCAGAATAACCGCATCTGCTCCCATAGGTTTCAGAACATTCTTGTAGAATTTTTCAAGTTCATATTTATTTTCATCATCACGGGGAATTGTTATTATTGACGATTTTTCAAATATAATTTTGGGATTTTTCCACCTATCCAGAGTCAGAAACATATCTGCACCCATTATTGTATATAAGTGATCATCAGGATAAATTTCTTTTAGCTGTGTAACAGTTTCGTAGGTGTAGCTTTTTCCCTGTCTTTTAATTTCGATATCGGACACAGAAAAGTTTTTCTTTCCCTTACACGCAAGTTCACACATATTAAGGCGATCGTTTTCGCTTGCAAGATTCTTGCTTATTTTGTGCGGCGGAACAGCCGTAGGTATCATAATAATACGATCAAGTCCAACGCTTTCCATACAATACTCGGCAAGCATTATGTGTCCTTTGTGAACAGGATTAAAAGTTCCGCCGAAAACACCTGTTTTCATAATTACTTCTTTGCCTTTGGAAGCTCGATAACAGGCTCATCATCGTTTCTTCTGTAAAGTACAAATTTTGAACCGATTACCTGAACAACATCCGCAGAACATTTTTCTGCGATAGCTTCGGCAGCTTCTCTTGATGAATATGCACTGTTTTCAAGAACCTTACCTTTTATAATTTCTCTTGCCGTAAGAGCATCGTCTGCCTGTTTGATGATATTATCCGTAATTTCACCCTTACCAACAATAAGAATTGTATCAATACGATTTGCAAGTCCTCTGAGAAATGCTCTCTGTTTGCTGTTCAACATATATTAATTCCTTTCAAATCAGTTGTTTTTGAAATAGTTTTCAAGTTTAGCTTTAAGTTCTGTCAAAGCCTTTCCTCGATGACTTACGGCATCCTTTTCTTCGGCTGAAAGCTCTGCAAAACTCTTGTCGCCAAACATAAAAATCGGATCATAGCCAAATCCGTCTTTGCCGATTGGCTCATAACCAATTTTACCTTCACAAATACCCTCGGCTGTTATCTTTGAACCGTCAGGAAGAATGCAACAGATTGAAGAAGTGAAGTGAGCAGAACGCTTGTCATCATCGACATTTTTCATCTCATCAAGAAGTTTAATGTATCTTTCTTCATCTGTCAAGCCTTCACCGCCATAGCGAGCCGTGTAAACGCCGGGTCTGCCGTCAAGAGCGTCAACACACAAACCCGAATCATCGGCAACAGCCGGAAGTCCCGTTTTTAAATAAGCCGCATTAGCTTTGAGAAAAGCGTTTTCGGCAAAAGTAGTTCCGTTCTCCTCTACATCATCAAGAGTTATTCCCTCTTCTTTCGGAGTAACCGCATTGATTCCGAGCGGATTAAGTATTCTTTCAAGCTCGACAAGTTTCTTTTTATTATTGCTTGCAATTATAAACTTCATATTCATCATTCCTTAATGCTGAAAAGTGCGTCTGCAAAAGCATCTGGATTAAACGGCTGTAAATCGTCAATTTGCTCGCCTACACCGATATATTTAACAGGGATCCCAAGGCCGTCCTTAATTGCAAGAACTACACCGCCTTTTGCAGTGCCATCAAGCTTTGTAAGAACAATACCCGTGATTCCCGTAGCCTGTCTGAACTGTTCAGCCTGATTAACCGCATTCTGACCTGTTGTCGCATCAAGAACAAGAAGTTTTTCTTTTGACGCATCCGGAAGCTCACGGTCAATTACACGGTTGATTTTTGCAAGCTCGTCCATAAGGTGCTTTTTGTTATGAAGTCTGCCCGCAGTATCACAGATTATTACATCTGCGTGTCTTGCCTTTGCGGCTGAAATTGCATCATAAATTACAGCAGCAGGATCACTGCCTTCTTTCTGCTTAATAATTTCGCATTTGCTTCTGTCTGCCCAGATTTCAAGCTGTTCAATTGCAGCAGCTCTGAATGTATCGGCTGCGGCAAGAATAACTTTTTTACCCTCTTTTGAAAGTGCATTTGCAAGCTTACCGATTGTAGTTGTCTTGCCGACACCGTTTACACCGATTACAAGAATAATTGACGGTGATGTTGCAAGGTCAAGTTCTTCACCGCCTCTGAGCATATCGGCAATAATTTCTTTGAGAAGCGAAGTAATTTCAGACGGATCTTTTATACCTTCCTTTTTTACTCTTTCTCTGAGTTCGTTACAAATCTTTTCGGCTGTCGGAACACCTACATCGCCCATAACGAGCAATTCTTCAAGTTCTTCAAAAAGCTCATCGTCAATTTTTGTAAAAGATTTGAGCATTGAGTCAATCTGACCTACAACCGCATCACGAGTTTTTTTCAGTCCCTCTTTAATCTTTTTGAAAAATCCCATATTATCACTGTCCTTATAATTACTTTGAATCTATACCGAGTTTTTCCGCAACTTCGGTTGAACGAAGTTCGAGTAATTTTGAAATGCCCTCATCCTGCATTGTAACACCGTAAAGCACATCGGCTTCTTCCATTGTACCACGGCGATGCGTAATGAGAATAAATTGTGTGTTGTCTGTCATTCTGCGGAGATATGCGGCAAAACGATAAACATTTACATCATCAAGAGCCGCCTCTATCTCGTCCATTACGCAGAACGGAGCAGGTCTTACTTTCATTATAGCAAAATAGAGTGCAATTGCAACAAGTGCTTTTTCACCGCCTGACAAAGCCTCAAGATTTATAACAATCTTACCCGGCGGATGAACAAGAATATCAATTCCGCTTGTCAGAATATTTTCCGGATCCGCAAGCGAAAGTGACGCTGTACCGCCGCCGAAAAGTTCTTTGAAGGTGTAGGTAAAGTTCTTATTAATCTGATCAAAGCTCTCGACAAACACTTCTTTCATCTGCTTTGTGAGGTCAGTAATAAGCTTTTCAATCTCTTTCTTTGACTTTTCAACATCATTTACCTGTGCGCTCATAAATTCATATCTTTCGGAAACTTCTTTGTACTCTTCAATAGCGGATACATTTACATTTCCCAAAGACCTGATTTTTTGTTTAAGCTCGTTAAGTCGCCTTTGTGCCTGTTTTGAGTCATCAATTTCAACGGCACAATCTTCTGCCTCTCGTCTTGTCAGTTCGTATTCTTCCCAAAGCTTTGAGATAATATCATCATACTGCTTCTGAATGTTGATTTTTCTCTCTTCAAGTCTGGCAAGTTCTCTGCCCGAGGTTTCACGCTCTGATGTTTTATCACGCTCAATCGTTCTGATTTCGGCACTGCGTTTTTCAAGCTGTTCTCTGTCTGCATTGATTTTTTCAATAGCTTTTGAGCGTTCGTTCTGATCGGCAATCAACTTTTCAATTTCTGCATTTGTAGAATTTATAAGCTCTGTCTTTTCAAGAATAACACTTTTGATTCTTTCAATCTCTAGATTTAATTCTGCTTTTCTTTCAAGGTTTTCATTGCCTGTCGATTTTGCAAAAGCAATATCCGAATTAAGAGCGTCGATATCCTTTTGCGAAGAAACGATTTCAAGTCGCAAATTCTGCAACTGCAAAGAAATTTCTTCACGCTTTTTGGTGAGTTCTGCCCTACTGCCTGTAAGATTATTTACTTTTTCTTCGGCAGCAAGGATTTTCTTATTGAGTTCAACAAGGAGCTGCTTTGCGGAATTTTTATCTTTTTCAAGAATTTCAATTCTCCGACGACAATTTGTAATTTCATTCATTGAATTTTCAACAGAAGCACCTGCATTGGCAAGTTCATTGTCACAAGCTCTCTTTTCAGCCTCGAGTCTTACAAGGTCTTGTCGAAGATTTGAAAGATCTGCTCTTGAACCGAGAAGCTGAGCCTCAAACGCCGAATATTCACGAGAAATTTCAATACTTCTGTTTTCGGCATCTTTTGACTTCTGTTCAAGGACTGCAGTCTGCTTTTTAAGTGTTTCAATCTCATTTGCTCTGCTGAGAAGTCCTGTGTTTCTGTTAAGCGAACCGCCTGTGAGTGAACCGCCGGCATTAACAACCTGACCGTCAAGAGTTACAATTTTAAATCTGTAAGAATATTTCTTAGCAATTGTTGTTGCGCAGTTCAAATCCTCTGCAATCACAATTTTGCCGAGTAAGGAATAGAGAATTCCGTTGTATTTATTATCGCATGAACAAAGATTTGCGGCAACCCCTACAAATCCGTAGCAATCTTCAAGACCGTTTTCACGGAGTTCTCTCGGCTTGATTGTGTTAAGCGGAAGAAATGTTGCACGACCGCCGTCAACGGATTTAAGATATCTAATTGCCCGCTTTGCATCCTCATCGGTTTCAGTTACAATATTCTGCATAGCCGAACCGAGAGCAGTTTCAATTGCAACTCCGTATTCTTTCGGAACTGAAATTACTCGTGAAACAGGGCCGCATATTCCGTGAACCTTGCCGTGACTTTGAGCATTGACAACTGTTTTTACGCTCTTTGAAAAGCCCTCAAGATTACGCTCAAGATTTTCAAGGAATGAAATTTTTCTCATATGCTCCTTGACATCAAGCATAAGTTTGTTACTTTCTTCACGGAGTTCGTCTTTTTTCTTTTCTTTTGAAGACAGTTTAAGCTGTAAACCGTCTATTGTATTTTTCAGCGATTCAATTTTTTCTTCTGCAACACCGATTTTGTTATCATAATCTTTTGAAATATCGGCAAGTTCTTCAGACTGCGTTTTCTTTTCGTCATTAGATGAAATTAAAGATTCTATTCTTGAATTAAGTTCCGATACCGTGCTTTCGGCAGTCATCTCGGTAACTCTTGCATCAGCCGACTTTGAAGTAAGAACAGAAAGTTCGGCAGTAATTTCCTGCAAAACATCACTGCTTTTACCCGAGGTCGTATTAATTTCGTTAAGCTGTTCCGAAAGCTCACTGTACTTTTTCTTTTTAGCGATTATATCAGCGTCAAGTTCCGAAATTTCTTTTTCCTTATCGGCAATTCTTTTTACAAGTTCATCCGCATTGACATCAAACTGTGCAATGTCATTTTTTATTCTGTCAATATTCTCATTGTTATGCAGAATATCATTCTCTGCAACAGACACAAGAGAACGCTTCTCTGAAATCTGCGATTCAATATCCGTGATTTCGGTTCTGATATTTTCTATTTTAGAAGAATACTCACCGTTTCTTATGTAAATTTCTTCACTTTCGGTCTGAATTTGTTCAAGTGCGGTTTCAGCGTCATCATATTGAGATTTTGCAATTGAAATTTTCTCATCCTGAACCTTTAATTCATTTTGTGAACGGTCAAGAGTTAAAAGCCAGAGTGCAATTTCAAGACCTCTTTTTTCTTCGGAATATTCAAGAAATTTTTGAGCTTTTTCAGACTGCTTTTCAAGAGGACCGACTCTTTCTTCAAGTTCGGTTACAATATCACGAAGTCTTAAAAGGTTGTCCTCCGTACTTTTTAGCTTTCTCTCAGCGTCAATTTTTCTGTATCTGTAGCGAGAAATACCCGCGGCTTCTTCAAAAATCTCTCGTCTGTCCTCACCTTTTGATGAAACAATGCTGTCAATCTTACCCTGCCCGATCATTGAATAACCGTCACGACCAAGGCCTGTGTCCATAAAGAGTTCGTTGATGTCTTTAAGACGAACAGCCGCTTTATTGATAAGATATTCGCTTTCGCCGCTTCTATAGTATCTTCTTGTAACGGCTATGTCATCACCGTTAAAATCAAGAGCACGGTCTTTGTTGTCAATATTCAGAGTAACTTCGGCATAGCCCTGTCTTTTACGCTTATCTGTTCCGTTAAAGACAACATCTTCCATTTTGGCACAACGAAGGCTCTTCGGTGACTGTTCACCGAGAACCCAGCGGATAGCATCACTGATGTTACTTTTGCCTGAACCGTTAGGACCGACAACCGAGGTAATTCCCTGTTCAAAAGATAATTTAGTTTTATCGGGAAAGGTCTTGAAACCTTGAATTTCCAAAGACTTTAATCGCATCAGCAAGCTCCTATTTTAAATATAATTCATATTTCTGCAAAGTATCGTCAAAACAAACCGTAAAATTATATCCGAGTTCATTCAATTTGTTTACATTACTTCTCTTTTGTCCGAGAAATTTTGACAAAGATTTAGAATTGATAACAACTGTTTTAATTTCATTCAAATCGGGAAAATCTTTTGCTTTTTCGATAAACTTATCGTAAAAAAGCTTATTTTCGCACAATTCCTTAAAAGCCGGGTGATAGTTGTCACCGTAACTGTTATTTACAAGGCTGTCGGAATAATGAAGTCCGAGCCTGATAATTTTTATATTGTTCTTTTCAAAAAGTTCAATCAGATTTGAACAAAGGTTGACGGACTTTTCAAGACTATACGGTGTGTATTCTCCGTTAAGGTAAAGTTCGGCAAGCTTTGTATCTTTCATAATGACCGTAGGATAGATTCTTACGGTATCGGGATTAATTTTCACAAATGTTTCGGCTGTGTATAAATCCTTTTGAATATCTGATTTATACAGTCCCGTCATCATCTGCAAGCCAAGTGAAAAGCCGTAACTTTTAATAAGCTCTGAGGATTTGAAAACACTTTCAGCGCTATGTCCTCTGTCATTTGCAAGAAGTACATCGTCTGACATAGATTGCGCACCAAGTTCAATTGATGTCACACCATAGCTTTTCAAAATATCAAGAATTTCTTTATCAATATAGTCGGGACGGGTAGAAATTCTTATTCCGCAAAATTTATCTCTGAACTTTTTAGTTGCATCAAGGAGAGATAACATATAGGTTCTGTCAATAGCTGTAAAACTTCCGCCGAAAAATGCAATCTCAGCATTTTTGGTGCGTTCGCCCAAATCAGAAGCCGCTTTTTCAAGTGTCTGTTCAACATCAAGGGGAGTCGGCTGATATGCCTGACCTGTTATCTTATTTTGATTGCAAAAACTGCACATATGCGGACAACCGTTGTGCGGAATAAAAATTGATACATTACTGTGTTTAATAACCCATCAGCTCCAAAGCTTCTCTGGCGGCCTGTTGCTCCGCTTCTTTCTTACTTCTTCCGCCGCCTTTGCCGATTACATTACTGTTGAGATGAACTTCAACAACAAAGTGTTTGTTGTGGTCAGGACCGCTTTCACCCACGAGAACATATTCAAGCTGTTCACCGGGATTCTTCTGGATAATCTCCTGCAAGGCGGTTTTATAATCGTTAAGCTTCTTCTTCTTTGAGTTATTGATTGCAGGAATTACAAAATTAAGAATATGTTTCGACGCAGGATCAATACCACCGTCAATATAAATTGCTGCAATCAAAGCCTCAAAGGCATCCGAAAGAATTGACGGGCGTTCTGCACCGCCGTTGTTTCTTTCGCCTTTACTTAACACAAGGTACTTTCCGAGTTCAATCTGCTTTGCAAATTCAAAAAGAGTTTTCTCGCAGACAAGTGACGCTCTGAGCTTTGTCAATTCGCCTTCGGGAAGTTCGGGACAATGCTTGAAAATATAATCGGAAACAACAATTGAAAGTACCGCATCACCGAGAAATTCAAGTCTTTCATTATATTTTATGTGTTTAGCCTTATGTTCATTTGCATAAGAAGAATGAGTAAGTGCCTCTGTAAGCAAATCTGTATTTTTGAATGTATAGCCGATTCTCTTTTGTAAATCTTCCATTATAAAACTCCTAAAGCAACATTATTTGCAAAAATTAAAGTGATGAAGAGATCGCTTCAATAGCGTTTGCTTTTACATATTCAACAGAAAGTCTGATAGCATTCTTAACTGTAACAGCCTTGGCACTTCCGTGTGCTTTGAACACCGGCTTTGATGCACCGAGAATAGGCGCACCGCCGTATCTGTTGTAATCAAAATGCGTTTTCATATTTTTAAGGTCCTTCATAACAAGACCTGCTGCAAGTTTACCCTTGACACTGCCCATAAACATATTTTTAATCTGATTCATCATTACAAGAGCAACGCCTTCATATGTTTTGAGAATCAAATTACCTGTAAAGCCGTCACAAACTACAACATCACATACTCCGTTCGGAATATCCCTGCCTTCTACATTTCCGATGAAATTCAATTTGCTGTTCTGAAGAAGTTCATGCGTATTTCTGTAAAGTTCTGTTCCCTTGTGTTCTTCTGCACCGACATTGGCAAGTCCGACACGTGGGTTTTTGATACCCATAACCTTTTCCATATATATTGAACCCATAACAGCAAACTGATACAGCATTTCGGGACGACACTCAACATTTGCACCGCCGTCCATAAGCATAAAGAATCCGCTTTCAGACGGCATAACAGGAGCAAATGCAGGGCGTTTAATCCCCTTGATTCTTTTTATTGCAAGAGTTGCACCGACACACAATGCACCGCTGTTTCCTGCACTGACAAATGCATCGCCCTTGCCCTCGTTAAGCAAGCGAAGACCTACAGCCATAGAGCTGTCCTTTTTTTCTTTAAGAACGGACTCAGCAGAATCTTCCATTGTGATTTTCTGTGTACATTGACAAATATCAATATTATTCATTGAAAGTGAATTTTCCGAAAATACATTTTTAATTATGGTTTCATCACCGGTCAAAGTTACATTTATGTTATATTCGTCAACTGCCTCAACACAGCCTTTGATAATTTCCAACGGAGCGTTATCACCGCCGAATGCGTCAACAATTATGTTCATTCCATTCACCTTAAATATCCTTTAAATAATTATCCAAACTTTTCAACGCTCTTGCAGAATAAGCTGCACCACGCTCTTTTTTATCCCTCGGTCGGTTTTCAAGCTCCGGCAAAACTCCGAAGTTTGCACCCATTGGCTGAAACTTTTTAACCGACGAATCAGAGATGTATGCCGAAAGTGCGCCAATCATTGTATCATTTGGTAATGTAATTGTGCTTTTCCCCTCAGCAACTCGACAAGCATTTATACCTGCCATAATTCCCGAAGCTGCGGATTCCATGTATCCTTCAACACCTGTAATCTGACCGGCAAAAAAAAGACTATGATTGTCCTTAACAGAAAAATCGCTGTTAAGTATTCTCGGCGAATCAAGAAAAGTATTTCTGTGCATAACACCATAACGAACAAAGTCCGCATTATGAAGTGCAGGAATAAGCGAAAACACTCTCTTTTGTTCAGGGAATTTAAGATTAGTCTGAAATCCTACAAGATTGTACATATTGCCGGCTTTGTTTTCTTTTCTGAGCTGAAGAACCGCCCAAGGTCTGTGACCTGTTTTTGGATTCACAAGACCGACAGGTTTCATAGGTCCAAAGCGAAGTGTTCCCTCGCCTCTTTGCGCCATTACCTCAACAGGCATACAGCCCTCATACACCTTCGGATTGCTGACATCGCAATCATGCAAAGGTGCTCTTTCTGCCGATATGAGTGCATTGTAGAAGGTTTCATATTCCTCCTTGTTCATCGGACAGTTGATATAATCATCACCGTCGCCCTTGTCGTATCTTGATGCACAAAAAGCGTACTCCATGTCAATACTTTCAGCGGTAACAATAGGAGCGGCGGCATCAAAAAACGAAAGTGAGGAACCGAACATTCCCCTTATATATTCGGCAAGCGGTTCAGAAGTAAGCGGTCCGCTTGCCACAACCGTGATTTCATCTTTCGGAATTTCACAAACTTCTTCTTCGTAAACCTCAATAAGCTCACTGCTCTTTATGCCTTCCGTTGCAAGAGAAGAAAAAATATCTCTGTCAACGGCAAGTGCTCCGCCTGCAGGAACTTTGCAGGCATCTGCACACTTCATAAGGAAAGAATCGAGTCTGCGCATTTCTTCTTTCAAAAGTCCTGCGGCGCTTTCAACACGCATAGCTTTAAGAGAATTTGAACAAACAAGTTCAGCGTATTTCTCAGTATGATGAGCAGGCGTTTTTTTATTCGGTTTCATTTCATAAAGATGCACTTTTATTCCGCAAGAGGCAATCTGCATTGCCGCCTCACAACCTGCAAGTCCTGCACCGATTACATTAATATGCATTTATTTATCATCCGTATCTGCTGTTTTAGTATAACCGCATCCCTCTGTTGCACAGAACAATGTCGGCTTTTTGCCTTTTTTCTTGAAGAGAATTCCTCCGCACTGCGGACACTTCTCGTTTGTTGGTTCATTCCAACTTACAAAATCACACTCGGGATAGTTGGAACATCCGTAAAAAATTCTTTTTGTCTTTGTACGCTTGATAATGACATCGCCACCGCACTTCGGACACTTAACACCCGTTTTTTCTACATACTTAATGATGTTTTTACATTCAGGGTATCCGGGGCAGGCAATAAATTTACCGTATCTGCCGACTTTAACAACCATCTGACGACCGCACTTGTCACAGATAATATCAGTTTCGTCTTCTTTTAAGTGAAGCTTTACACCTTCCATATCTGCTTTTGCTTTTTTGAGAGTTTTATCAAAATCTCCGTAGAAATTGTCAAGCAAAGCATGCCACTCTTCTGTACCTTTTTCAACCTTATCAAGGTCTTCCTCCATCTGATTTGTAAACTTTACATTTACGATCTTTGGAAAACGCTCTTTCATAAGATTGGTTGTAACCTCACCGAGTTCCGTAGGAACAAGGCTTTTGCCCTCACGCTTAACATATTCATGACTTGTAATTGTTGTAATTGTTGCGGCATAAGTTGACGGTCTGCCAATGCCGTATTCTTCAAGTGCTTTGATGAGTGACGCCTCCGTATATCTTGCAGGCGGCTGTGTAAAGTGCTGATTTTTCTTCAACTCTTTACATCTCACAATCATATCTTTTTCAAGTGGTGGGAGCTGTGTAGTCTTTTCTTCTTCAACATCCTTGCTTTCCACATAGAGTGTTGTAAAGCCTTCAAAATCAACTCTGTATCCCGATGCCTTAAATGTATAACCGTTGGCAACAATATCAGCCTGTGTTGTTTTCTGGATACAATCAGCCATTTGTGATGCAGTAAATCTGTTCCAAATGAGCTTATATAGCTTATACTGATCCGATGTAAGGCTTGCCTTCACACTGTCGGGAGTAAGAGAGGGCATTGACGGTCTTATAGCTTCATGACCGTCCTGTGCATTACTTCTTGATTTAAAAAATCTTGGCTTTGGCGGAAGAAACTTTTCGCCGTAAGAATTTTTTATGTATTCGGTTACCTCTTCAATTGCAACATTTGAAATTCTGAGTGAGTCGGTTCTCATATAAGTGATAAGACCGGTTGCACCCATACCTTCGATATCAACGCCTTCGTAGAGTTCCTGAGCAACCTTCATTGTTCTTCTCGACTGGAAACCGAGTTTTCTCGATGCTTCCTGCTGAAGAGTTGATGTTATAAACGGAGGTGCAGGAGATTTCTTTCTTGTACCGTTCTTAACCTTTGTAATTACATACTCGGCATTTTGAAGATCGGCCTCAATTTTATCAGCCTGTTCACCGTTGGTAATCTTAATCTTACCGTTTTCATCGGAATATAAAGATGCAGAAAAAGATTTTCTGCTGCCCTTTGGGATAAACTTTGCGTCAATCGACCAGTATTCCTCAGGCTTAAATTTTCTGATTTCCTCTTCCCTGTCAACAATAATCCTTACAGCAACAGACTGAACTCGGCCTGCAGAAAGACCTCTTCTGATTTTCTGAGAAATAAACGGACTGAGCTTATAACCGACAAGTCTGTCAAGAATTCTTCTTGCCTGCTGAGCATTTACAAGGTCAATATTAATTGATCTCGGATTGCTCATACCGTTTGTAACACCGGATTTTGTAATTTCATTGAATTCCACACGGTTAGTTTCATCTGTGGGTAAACCGAGAATATAGGCAAGATGCCAAGAAATTGCCTCTCCCTCACGGTCAGGGTCGGTTGCTAAATAAATATGCTCGCTTTTTTCAGCGGCTGATTTTAAATCATCAACAAGTTTTTCTTTTCCTTTTATAATTTCATACTTTGGAGCAAAGTTCTTTTTTATATCAACACTTAATCTTGATTTAGGCAAATCACGGACATGACCCATTGAGGCAACAACTTCGTAACCGCTACCAAGATATTTTTTAATTGTTTTTGCCTTAGCTGGTGACTCAACAATTACTAAATCTGACATATGTTTTCACTGCCTTTCTGCCCTGTTATGTGTAAAAGGGCAACGGAATATCGGATAACGAATAATAATATTCGGTAAATATCATTTTAAAATATAATTTCTTCCCTGTAATGCCGAAACAAGATCTTTCATTTCAAGCATCGTAAGTGCGGTAAGCACCTTAAACACAGGAATTTTCAAATCAGCTGAGATTTTATCTATATGAACAGGCTCATTACCGATGTATTCATATACATCCTGAGCTGTTTTTGGCAAATTTAAGTTTTCTTTATGAACAGGTTTTTGCACAACCGTTTCTGATTTTTCTGATACATACGGCACTACGGTTTTAGCAGGCTGCCTATCATTTTGTTTATTAACATAAATTCTTGCAGGAGCTTGTTTTCTTATACCTTTAACAGGAAAATTGCCCGTATCAGCAAGAGAAATATTGTCAATATCGAATTCATCATCAGTGGTTGCATACAGGCTGTCAAACTCGCAGAGTATGTCCATAAAATCGGTAACGGGTATTGCAAGACCTTCTTTAATGAGGGCGTTTGAACCTTCATTCTGAGGGCTGTTATTTCCGAGCAGAGCAAAAATTGTTTTGCCTTGTTCTGCGGCAAGATTTGCGGTAATAAGCGAACCGCTCTTCTTTCCCGCTTCCATAACAAGCAATCCGTCCGATAAAGCGGCTATAATCCTGTTTCGGGCAGGGAAATAGTAATTCCTCGGTGTTTCATCAGGCGGATACTCTGTAATGACAGCACCTCTTTTGGGAATTGTACTTCTAATATCTGAATTTTCCCTGAGATATGAACAATTAAGTCCGCAACCTCTGACACAAATTGTAATTCCGTCCGTAGCAAGTGCGCCTCTGTGTGACGCACCGTCAACACCCAATGCACCTCCGCTGACTATAATTGTTCCGTATTTTGAAAGTGCATACGCAAAGCGGTAGGAATTTTCTATTCCATACTTAGTTGCTCTGCGAGTACCGACAATACCGATTGAAAAAGTATTGTCAATATCAGGCATAACACCGTTTATATATATGAGAGCAGGAGGACATTCAATATTGTAAAGACATTTCGGAAACAATTCATCGTCAATGCATAATATCGAATAATTGCATTCAATACATCTGTCTACGATTTTCTTAGCGTCATCAAGACCGGTTGAAGAAAATCGTTCAAGGTCTTTTTGTGAAAAAATTCCGCAAAGACGCCACTCCGAAATACCGCCGTAATAAAAGGCAGACACATCGGAATACATTTCGGATATTCTCTTTACCTTTGGATTATTATAGCCTATCGAAAGTGTAATCCAAATCCAGTAACAGGCATTACGCGAAATCATTTCATCATTTCCCACATTATTATTGACGCCGCAACGGCGGCATTAAGCGACTCGGCTCTTCCCTCCATAGGAATAGTAATTTTATGTTTACAGGCACTTATTGTTTCTTCTTTAAGACCGTTTCCTTCATTACCTACTGCAACGATGCAAGGCGAAACAAAGGGAGTCGTTGTAATCTTATCAGCCGACGCCGATACGACTGCCGCATAAGATTCAAGTTCACTGTGTGCATTCAGATAACCAGAAATTGTATCCGACACAACAAACGGAAGTCTGAACACTGCCCCCATACTGCCTCTTACAACTTTAGGACTGTAAATATCGCAACAATCGGCAGAAAGAACGATACCGGTAACATTCAGAGCCTCAGCCGTTCTAAGAATTGTACCTAAATTGCCGGGATCCTGCAGATTATCGAGTGCCAAAAATTTGTCACCAGTCTTTATTTTATCAAAACAAGCAGTTTTGTCAAGTGCTTTTATTACACACAGAAATCCTTGAGGCGACTCTGTATCACACATCTGATTAAATATCTTATCAGATACAATGAAAGTTTTGTCGGAATATTTTTGCAGATTTGAAAAGTCATCCGCATATTTCTCACTGGCCTTTTCACTTGCAAAAAAGGTGTCAATATGTGCCTTACTGAGCATTGCATCCATACAAATGCGAACACCTTCTGCAATGAAAAGTCCTGATTCACGCCTATATTTTGCACTTTTTCTGAGCTTTACGGCATTTTTTATATTAGAATTATCTTTACTTGAAAGTATAGTCATAAAACCATCCAATTTTCTGTAAAAAACAATTGCGTTTGGGATAACCCAAACGCAATTACAAAGTAAGTTAAATTAAGCGTTCTTAGCCTGTTCAACAAGTGAAGTAAAAGCAGCAGGGTCTGAAATTGCAATTTCAGAGAGCATCTTACGGTTAAGAGCAATGCCAGCCTTCTTCAAGCCGTTCATGAAAGTTGAATAATTTGTGCCGTTAGCCTTGCAGGCAGCCGAAATACGAGTAATCCAAAGACGACGGAAATCTCTCTTTCTCTGCTTACGACCGATATATGCATAATTGCCGGACTTCATAACAGCCTGTTTAGCCATTTTAAAGTGTCTTGATTTTGCACCCCAGTAACCCTTAGCAAGCTTTAATGTCTTTTTTCTTCTTTTGCGAGTCATCATCGCACCTTTTACTCGTGCCATTATATATTACCTCCGTTTATGTTAGTTAGTAGTCCTCAATGATTATTTGTAAGGAATAAGACGCTTGATCTGAGCTGTGTTTGTCTTATCTGCAGCAACAGTCTGACGAAGACCTCTTTTACGCTTTGTTGTCTTCTTATTCAAGATGTGACTTTTGTTAGCGTGAGCACGGATAACCTTACCATTCTTAGAAAGTTTGAATCTCTTTTTGGCACCGCTGTGAGTTTTAATTTTAGGCATATTAGTATCCTCCTTAGCTTTAATTACTTATTAGTCTTTGGTGCAAGAAACATAAGCATATTTCTGCCTTCAAGCTTTGCAGGCTTTTCGACAACAGCTGTTTCACTGCAAGCATCAGCAAATCGTTTCATTGTTTCAAGACCGATTTCAGGGTGTCCCATTTCACGACCTCTGAAACGAATTGAAACCTTAACCTTATCGCCGTGTTTGATAAACTTCAGAGCATTATTAAGCTTTGTATTAAAATCGTGTGTATCGATATTAAGAGAAAGCCTTACTTCCTTGATATCAACAACTCTCTGATTTTTTCTTGCTTCCTTTTCCCTTTTAGCCTGTTCAAAACGGTATTTTCCGTAATCCATAATTTTGCATACAGGAGGATTGCTCTGCGGAGCAATTTTAACCAAATCAAGGTTCTTCTGTTCTGCCAAATCAAGTGCTTCTTTAGCTGACATAATGCCAAGCTGCTGACCATCAGAGCCGATAATTCTCAACTCTTTGTCACGGATTTCTTCGTTAATCTGAATTTCTTTCTTGCTGATGGGTAAACACCTCCAAAGTCTCATAAAAACAATAAATGCGGACAGAAACACTCCGTCCGCATAACAATACTAAAAAACTTCGGTATTGACCCGTGCAGACGGCACCCCACAGGTGAAAGCATCTCTGCTTTGCTTTATTTTACCTGACTATTATATTACATATACATTTGTTTGTCAAGCGTTAATTTCGAAAAAATAAAATTTATTTTTTCAACTTGCTGTTGCAATTTGCGATATTTAAAATTTTTTAAAAATTAAAACTCGAAATTCGGTAAAACTGAATTTCGAGTTTTCTGCAAACCGAGAGCAGAGAAGTCATTCTCTGCTCCGATTATTATGCTTTGTACGCCAAAATAATTATTTAACCATGCTTGCAACTTCTGCGGCAAAGTCATCCTGACGCTTTTCAATGCCCTCGCCTTTTTCAAAGCGAACGAATTTCTTGATTTCGATAGAACCGCCAAGCTCCTTAGCAGTATTCTGTGTGTACTGCTTGATGTTAATCTTATTGTCCTTAACGAACTCCTGGTCAAGAAGGCAGTTCTCTTTGTAGAACTTACCAATCTTACCCATAACAATCTTGTCAGCAATCTGCTCCGGCTTACCTTCGTTGATTACCTGCTGACGCATAACTTCTTTCTCATGCTCGATGATTTCTGCAGGAACTTCACTCTCATTGAGGTAAGGAGTGTTAAGAGCTGCAATCTGCATTGCAACATCCTTGCCGTATGCAACAAACTCCGGCTTTGCAGCGAGGTCTGTATCAAAGTTAACGAGAACGCCAATCTTACCGCCTGCGTGTACATAAGCAACACAAGCACCTTCCATACGCTCAAAACGACGAATCTGGATATTCTCGCCAATTGTGAGAACCTTTTCCTGAAGCATTTCAGCGATTGTCTGCTCTGAACCTGTTGCCTTGAGTGTGAGGAGAGCCTCAACATCAGCAGGGTTCTGCTCAATAATTGTGTTAGCACAAGCCTTAACAAAATCCATAAATGAATCGTTCTTAGCAACAAAGTCTGTTTCAGCGTTAACTTCTACAACAACACCTACTGAGAGGTCATCGTTTGTGCAAGCGTATGCAACGCCTTCTGCTGCTATTCTGCCTGCCTTCTTAGCCTGCTTAGCAAGTCCCTGTTCTCTTAAAAAGTCAACTGCTTTATCCATATCACCGTCGGCATTTGTGAGTGCCTTTTTGCAATCCATCATGCCGCAGCCTGTTTTTTCTCTTAATGTCTTTACATCCTGAGCTGTAAATGCTGCCATTTTGAAAACATCCTTTCAAATAAATTTATATAAAACGAGGTTATAATCACAAATGATTATTCAGCTGTCTCTTCCTCAACAGCTGCAGCGCCCATGCGACCCTCTCTGCCTTCGATAACAGCGTTAGCCATTGCACCTGCAATAAGCTTTACTGCACGAATAGCGTCATCGTTACCCGGGATTACATAGTCAATCTCATCAGGATCGCAGTTTGTATCTACAATAGCAACGATCGGGATATTGAGCTTCTTTGCCTCTGAAACGGCAATTCTTTCTTTTCTTGGATCAACAATGAAAAGTGCGCCGGGCATCTCTGTCATATCCTTGATACCGCCCATGAACTTCTCAAGCTTCTCAATTTCGAGGTTAAGCTTAATAACTTCCTTCTTAGGAAGAAGATCAAATGTGCCGTCTTCCTGCATAGCACGGAGCTGCTTTAAACGAGCAATTCTTCTTCTGATTGTTGCAAAGTTTGTGAGCATACCGCCGAGCCATCTTGCGTTTACATAGTAAGCGCCTGCACGCTCTGCCTCTTCCTTAACAGAATCCTGAGCCTGCTTCTTTGTACCTACAAAGAGAACGCTCTTGCCTTCTGCTGAAAGCTCACGAACAAAGTTGTAAGCTTCTTCAAGCTTCTTTACACTCTTCTGAAGGTCGATAATGTAGATACCGTTACGCTCAGTAAAAATGTACTCAGCCATCTTAGGGTTCCATCTTCTTGTCTGGTGACCAAAGTGAACACCTGCTTCAAGAAGCTGTTTCATTGAAACTACTGCCATAATAAAAATCCTCCTTAGGTTAAAACCTCCGCTGTGCCTTTGTTTTTATCAACGCAATAAGCAAATTCTATGAATCTGCCACCCTGTTGACAAGCATCAGCGTGCGAATTGCCTGTATATTATACCATAAAAGTAAAAAAAATCAAGTGTTTTCGAAAAAGTTTTTTCAAAAACACCTGATATTTTCTTAAATATTAAATTGTATTCGGAAACTCCGATCAATACCACAAATCAAAGAATCTTACATTACCGATGCTTGTGATGTAATTCTGTGATTCATGCCAGCTGCTTGAACCGACATAGAAGCAAAGAACTCTGTGCTGAACTGCCGAGCCGTTCTGATCAAAGATAAAGGAAACAGCATCTTTTACATCCTGATTCGGTGCATAAGCAGTCGAACCGTAATACTGATATTCCGAAATAATTCTGTCAATTGATGTTGTGTTTGAACGGTTCATTGCGTCACGGATTGACTGTGCGATAAGGGCACAGCCTGTGTAACCCATTGAACCACCTTCGCCCATTACAAGTCTTTCGAGTTTCTCTCTGTCATAGCTTGAAAGAGAAACAGGAGAGGGACTGTAGGACGGATCCGGATTGGCGATACTTACAAGGTAGCCACTCTGATAGTTTGACGAGCTTGATGTACTGTCTGTATAGCCGTAATCCGATGAATTAGATGCGGAACTGCTGTTGTCCGATGAACTGTCAACATAGCTTGTATAGCTCTGTGAAGTTCGGCTTGAAGTTTCTGACTCCGAAGGCTCTGACTTTAAACTTTCAGCCTTTTTGGAAGCCTGTGAACTTTCGGCTTTCTTCTTCGCAGTTTTTGCAGATTTAGTTTCCTTTTCAGTTGTCTTCTGTGTAGTCGCTGCGGATGTTGTAATCTCTTGGGTTACGGGGGCAGTAGTTTCTTCAACGCAGTTATCTGTAATAACGAGTGAAAAATCATTGATGTTACCGACTGCAAGCGAAGCAGCACGGCTGTCTTCAAAAGCATCTACATCCGGTGCAAGAGTTGTTGTCGGAACAACAAGAGCAGCTGCCGCCAGAGATACCGCAATAGCATAGGACAATGCCTTAAAGCCTTTGCGTTTTGACTTCTTTTCGGGTTTGCGAGTTCTCTTTGAACTCTCCGAATTGTTGTCACATCCGTAGTGTTTATAGTTTGTCGCTCTCAAAAATTTATCCTCCCTGTGATTTTTGCACATTAAGGTAACTACTATAACTGCCATCAAAAGCAAGCGTATATACAAGATGTAGTTATCTGTTTAAAAATGTGCCAAGTCCTTTAGTCGTAAAATTTTATCAAACACACAATTGCAATTGTATTAAAGCACAAACTTTTGAAAATTGCAAGTTTGACAGAGGAAGATAAATTGTAACAATTGTAACCGAAATGTTACTTATGCGGTTTTAATTTCTTAAAAAAATAATGATTTGTGCATTATGCATAATTTAGCGAATATTCCTTAGGTTATTTTGCCTTAATGCGAAAATTTGAAAAAATTCAAAATTTAGCCCCAAAACGGGGTTTTTTCGGCTTTTTTACTGGCTTTGGAGTCTGGCAGCTGATGATTACCGTATCCTCTCCTATGAGGTCAATTTTCTCCCACGGAATTATGTAGTCCTGACATTTTCCCACCAGACTAAAAAATCCCGGTCTGCCAAAAATAACAATTGACACAACAGTTGCGCATTTGGTATCCACAATAACATCGTCGATAAATCCTATTCTTGTTCCGTCACAGGCGCTTATGACTTCCTTATGTCTTAAATCGGTAAATCTGCAATTCATATAACCACTCCGAAATCTGTTTTTATATACATATATATGAAAAGGAACGGTCATTATATTCATTGACATTTATATCATAATTTGTTAGAATTGAATCACAATATTTTCGCAAAAAAGGAGCGATAATTATGAATTATGTATTTATGACAGATGCCTCCTGCGACCTTACACAGGAGCTTGTTAACGAAATCGGCGTTGAAGTTCTTCCGATGGAATTTCATATGGAGGACAAGTCCTATCTTCATTATCCGGATTGCAGAATGATGAGCCTCTCGGAATTCTACAGTAAGCTTAAAGAGGGTATTGATTCAAAGACAACACAGATTAACTATGACAGCTTTTACAAAAGCTTTGAAAACTATCTTAAAGCCGGCAAAGATATCATTTACACAGGCATTTCAACAGGTTTGAGCGGAACATACAACACCTGTATGATGGCTGTTAAGGATTTAAAGGAAGTTTATCCGGACAGAAAGATTATTGCAATTGATTCTCTTTGCGATTCGGCAGGACTCGGACTTCTCATCTACCTTGCAGGCAAAAAATACAGCGAAGGCGCTACAATTGACGAACTAAAAGAATACATTGAAGACACCCGTATAAAAGTATGTCATTGGTTTGTTGTTGAAGACCTTGATCAACTCAAGAGAGGCGGTAGAATTTCCTCTGTTTCCGCAACATTCGGCAAAGCTTTGCAAATTAAACCTCTCATCAGTGTTGACGATGAAGGCCATCTTATCAATGTTGCAAAAATCAGAGGTAAGAGCAATGTTGTTCCGGCTCTTGTAAAACACCTTGAAAGAGATGCCGAAAATCTCAAAGACAGCGTTGTTATGGTTGCCCATGCGGATAATCCGGAAGGCGCCGAAGAACTTAAAAAAGCAATCAAGGGTAAGTGCAAGGAAGTTGTCATGACGGATATCGGTCCTGTAATCGGTACTCATGTAGGTTCGGGAATGCTGGCAGTCCTTTTCCTCGGCACAAGAAACCTTAAATCATAATCAAAATACAGCAAAATATGTAATAAGCGTGCAGTCTGAATTAAACTGCACGCTTTTCTTTTGTCAGTCCCTTGTGTAATATAAAAGGCACATTACACTTACGCCGACAAATCCGCCTATAAACAACCCGATAATTAATCCTGCAATCAATAATTTACCTCCTGACCATATTTTGACAATTATTATTTTCCGCTTGTGAGATAATAAGCAAAGGTAATAAATTTAATGGAAATGTTATTAGAACATCATTCCGCAGGGGGAATAAAATGAAATCTGTTTACATAGATGTACTGATTACCGTAAATGTTTTCATTGACTTTATACTTATTTTATGCACCAAAAAGGCGCTTTGTATCAACACTTCGTTTAAAAAAATGTTGCTTGCGTCACTTCTGGGGGGAGTGCAAAGTCTTATTGCACTGTTCCCTCCCCTGCCTTTCTTTTTGAATATACCTATCGATGTTTTATGTGCCGCCGGAATTGTGTTATGTGCATTCGGCAAGTGTCCGTTTAAGTGTTTTATCAAACGAATATCCGTGTTTCTTTCTCTCTCATTTTCATTCTGCGGAATTATGATGTTTCTGTACAACGCTTTCAAGCCGAAAGGTATGGAAGTATACAACGACACAGTGTATTTTAACATTTCGCCCGTCCTCCTGATTATTTTAACTCTTGTCTGTTATTATATTCTTAAATTGACGAAAATATTGACGAAGGGGGGCAACGGTTCGGGAGTTTGCAAAGTTGAAATCAAGATTAACGAACAAAGTTATTTTTTCCCTGCAAAGATTGATACTGGTTGCAACCTTGTTGAACCGTTTTCGGGAAATTATGTCATTATTGCTGAACAAAATATTTTTGATGATTATGTTCCCGATGAAACCAAAACAAGGATTATTCCGTTTGAAAGCCTTGGCGGAAACGGAATTGTAAAAGGATTTCCTCCCGATAAGGTTAAAATTGACGGCAAGGAAATCTGCAAAAGCATTTATATAGGCATATGTAATGATGTATTGAAAGGAGATGTTAAGGCAATCATACCGTACGAACTTGTAAAAATATCAGAATAGGAGCAATGTTATGTTTTTAATGAAGGTTATTCAGAAAATCCGATTTGCACTCGTTATTGAAAATGAAATATTCTACATTAACGGCAGTGAAACTCTCCCCCCACCGCTTACACGAGAAGAAGAACAGCATATTATGGAGAATATTGCAAAAGGAGACAGTAAGGCAAGAGAACCGCTTATTGTCCACAATTTAAGACTTGTGGTATATATTGCAAAAAAGTTTGAAACTCCGAATGCAAGTGCGGAGGATTTGATTTCAATAGGCACAATCGGGCTTATCAAGGCGGTGAACACCTTTTCTCCCGAAAAGAATATTAAGCTTGCAACCTACGCATCAAGATGTATTGAAAACGAAATTCTGATGTTTTTACGAAAATCATCGCAACTGAAAAATGAGGTGTCAATTGACGAACCGCTGAACACGGACTGGGACGGCAATGAACTGCTCTTATGCGACGTTCTCGGAAGCGATCCTGACACGGTAAACAGAAATATTGAATGCGAGCTTGAAAAAAGTCTTGTTTTGCAGGCAGTTTCAAAGCTTCGCGACCGAGAATGTCTTATTATGGAGTTACGCTTCGGGCTTAACGGACGAAAGGAACACACACAAAAGCAGGTTGCCGACAAGCTTGGAATTTCGCAGTCCTACATATCAAGGCTTGAAAAGAAAATTATTCGCCAATTAAAAATTGAGCTTGATAAAGCAGTATGATTTTTGTCTGAACTCGAACCAATAAAATATTTCGTATTAAAAACAAGAGCAACAGGCAATTTTGTCCTGCTGCTCTCATTTTTTATAAAACAGTATCTGAGGGATTGGTGACAGTATCAGAGTCATTATTATCTCCGTCACCCATAATATCGTCAATTCCGTCTTCAATATCATCCATCATATCCGAACCCGAATTTCCTGTTTCATTTTCTTCATTACCGATGAAACCGTCCGAATCTGAAACTTCTCCGTTTTCAGTCATACTTTTTGAAGTTTCCTGCGTATTTGATGTTTGTGAAGTCTGACTTGTTGTGTCAGTCATACTGTCGTTTTTATCATTGCCGCAACCTGTGATAAAACATACTGAAATTAAAGCTACGGCAAACAGACCTAAAAATTTTTTCAAACTAATCAATCCTTATAAAAATAAAATGGTACTGAATCAACAGCACCATTATTATTTACGGAATTTTTCGTAATATTTAATTTGGAATTTAATAATTTTAATCTTTGGCAATAACAAGATGAGGGTACGGAATTGTGATACCGTTTTTATCAAACTCTTTCTTGACATTTTCTTGCAGGAAGAAATAAACCTCGTAGTAATCATCAGGAGTTGCCCATGCAAAAACCTTAATCTGCACTCCGCTGTCAAGATGTTCACCGACTCTTACAGTAGGTTCGGGATCTTTTAAAATCATCTCATTTGTTGCCATAAGGTTGAGAATAATCTCACGCACCTTGTCGATATCATCATCATAGCTTACCGAGAAGGTACAGTCAACCCTTCTCTGCTCAACCATTGTGCAGTTTACAACATTGTTTGATGTAAGTCTTGAATTAGGAATTGTCACAAGCTTATTATCAAGTGTATGCACGGTTGTTGAAAAAATATTGATTTCCTCAACCGTTCCTTTTACTCCCTCAAAATCAAGAATATTACCCGACACAAACGGTTTGTTTATCAAAATTACAAGTCCGCTGACAACATTTTTCAGCAAATCCTGTAATGCAAGACCTGCCGTAAGAGCTGCCGCACCGAGAGCCGTAATAAGCGACGCAACATTCACACCGATTGTCCCGAGTGCAGTTACTGCAACAATGAAATAGAAAATCACCTTGAGAACAGACAATACAAAGCCTTCGGCTGTACCGTCCATTCGTGATTTATTAAGGATTTTTCGGAGAATCCCTATAATCAACCTGGTAATTATATATCCGATAACAATTACAGCTACACACACAAGAGCCTTTGAAAGATATTCAAGCAACTTTTCTTCAGTGATATTCATATCTACACCTCTGCATCAACAAGAAATTCGGAAATCTTCTCTCCGTTCTCATAAACAGAAACCACTATATTGCCGTTTTCATCAAAAGAAACGCTCTTACCTGTGCGAACACCGTTTTCGTAATTGCTCACATCAATAAGATTTCCGTTTCTGTCAAATCTTGCACCATAGCCGTCAGGAGTATTATTATCCCACTTACCCGCATGCATTGTACCGTCACTCAGCCTGTAACCGACACCGCCGCCGTTGCGTGAATTATCGGTCCAGTTTCCAACATAATTTATACTGCCGTTGTTATAATAGCAAACACCGAATCCGTTGCGCCTGTCATCAAGGTATTCACCGTCATATGAGGTCATACCGTCAGGAGAAACCGTTCTGCCTCTGCCTGTTCTGCAATTATTTTCATCAAGCTTACCGAAATAGGTATATCTTCCCGATTTAGTAAGAATCACCACATCACAATGGGGTTCTTCTTCGTTTACAATTTCAGGATTTTCTTCATCGGATTCTTCTGTCGGCACATCATCTATTTGGCAATGTATGCCGATATTTGCTTCAACATTTTCAAAATCAGTTTCTTCATCTTCGGAAGCTTCACCGGAGCTGTCAACAGTTACAACACTTTCGGAATCTTCTGTCTGTTCATCTGATGTTTCTGCGACAGCGTCTGTATCATCTGCATTTTCATGTTCTGAAATTTGAGAATTTTCTTCAACCTCATCATCCGAAAGCTGTTCGTCTTTCTCGCCTGTTACAATTTTAACTTCCGCCGGTTCAAAATCTTCTTCGGCAGTATGATTTATAATTTCACCGAACAAATCCTTATTTGTTTTGTGAGCCTCAACAAGAATTTTCTCGATAATATCGTATGCCGAATAATCTTTCTTACTCACGGGTTCAGCCGTGTCGGAAACATTTGGAATATCTTCGTCCGTAAGATAAGCGCAATCTTCGAGATTATAAGCATTTTCGGGAACAAAATCATTTTTGAACAAATCACCGTTAAACACAAATCCGCTGTTGCCGTAAGATTTTTTCTCCGTAAACGGCATATCTGACGGTAAAAAACTTGCATCATACCAGAGCATACCAACATTTGAATATATCAAAACCCTTGAATTTTCATTTGACTGCTTATCAGACGGGAAAAGAGTTTTTACGGAAACAATCCCGTTATCGTCAATATCTTCGGTGACAAGGGTTATAATTCCGCTGACTTTGCGTGGATATATTCTCGTGATAAGCTTATCGGCAATGCTTCTGTTAAAATATTCCGTGCGTAACCATGTATGATTACGGTCAAAAAATTGTCTTTTGAATACAATTCCCCTGTCATTGTAAGTTATAACAGAATAAACTCCGCCTGTTGCCCTTTTTACGGACTGATAAGGAAGATTATCCCTTGTTACCTTCCACGAAAGCGGTTCATTCTTCGTCAGCAGACAAGACATCTTGTAATCCATACCGTGAAGTTCGATTTCGGTAATTTCTTTTTGCTCTTTACAGCCTGAATTAAAATAGTTTGCACGAACACCCGCAAGTGCATCATTCTTAAAATCAAGTTTTTCATAGTCTGAAACAAGAACGGAATATATAATTAAGCCGTCAGTCAGCTTTTGAGATTGTTCAAGCATTATTAATTATTCCTTTCAAGAAAATTCTGTGTAGCGTAACCCTAAAAGAAAATAAAGGGCGAACAATGTCCGCCCTGAAATAATCGAGTTATATTTAAATCAGATAGAAATTGTCATAGCAATCTTGTAAAGCTCTTCATCAAACACACGAGGCATATCAAGTGCTTCGTTGATATCAAGATCAATAATCTTGCCGCCCTGCATTGCAACAACTCTGTTACCGATATTCTGCTCAAGAAGTTCAACAGCCTTAAAGCCCATCTGGCTTGCAACAACTCTGTCACGAAGTGTTGGAGAACCGCCACGCTGTACATGACCGAGGATTGTAGCTCTTGCTTCAATACCAAGACGCTGTTCAACATACTTTGCAAGATCTCTTACACCGCCGACACCCTCGGCAACAACAACGATAAAGTGTTTTTTGCCTGTTTTCTGAGTGTTGATGATTCTTGCGATTACATCTCTTTCGATATTGTACTGAACCTCAGGAACGAGGATAGCTGTAGCACCTGTTGCGATACCTGTCTGGAGAGCAATATCACCGCAGCGTCTGCCCATAACCTCAACTACAGAACAACGGTCGTGTGACTGTGCTGTATCACGGATACGGTCAACCATCTGAATAGCTGTGTTCATAGCTGTATCAAAACCAACCGTGTATTCGGAGCAGGCAATATCGTTATCAATTGTGCCGGGAACACCGATACAGTTAATACCTGCGTTTGTAAGGCAACGAGCACCTCTGAATGAACCGTCACCGCCAATTACAACAACACCGCTTACACCGATGCTTCTGCAAAAATCGGCAGCTCTCTGAATACCGGCAGGAGTAGCGTACTCTTCGCTTCTTGCTGTGTAAAGCATTGTACCGCCGTTACCGATGATATCAGATACACTTCTGAGGTTCATTTCCTCAACATCACCGTTGAGCAAACCGTTATATCCACGGTAAACACCGTAAACCTTCATTCCTTTATTTATACCGGCACGAACTACAGCTCTGACAGCCGCATTCATACCGGGAGCATCGCCGCCGCTTGTTAATACTGCAATTGATTTCTGTGTCTGTGACATTATAATCTACCTCCATAGGTTATTAACTTCTACCATTATAATACAATTATTTTTTGTTTACAAGTGGATTTTCGCAATTTTAAAAAAATAAAAGATTTTATTACAAAAGCATTTAATTCTTTTTACCGTTTTGTTACAGAAATCTGTGAATTTGTTCATAAATATACTGTTTTCACCTCTCTGTTTCGATAAAATAACAATATTTTGTAACAAAGCCTGTAAGTTTGTTGACTTTTATATAATATGGTTTTATAATTACCCTTGGATAAAAGACAGCTTTTGTGCCTGTCTTGCGACAAGTCACCTGAGTGACAATTTTTCGGGAGGATAATTTATATGACTAAGTTATATCTGGCTATTCCCTGCTATAACGAAGAAGAAGTTCTGAGGGATTCGGCGGAAAAACTGCTAAACAAATACAGCACGATGATGGCAGAGGGCAAAATTTCTGCCGACAGCCGTATTGTGTTTATTGATGATGGCTCAAAGGACAGAACATGGGAGATTATTTCAGAACTCCATACAGAAAATCCTATTTTCCAGGGCATCAAGCTTTCAAGAAACAGAGGTCACCAGAATGCACTTCTCTGCGGTCTTATGACTCTCAAAGATAAGGCTGACGCTGTTATTTCAATTGACGCAGACCTTCAGGACGATATCAACACCTTTGATGAAATGGTGGCAAAGTACGAGGACGGTTGCGATGTTGTATACGGTGTTCGTTCTAAAAGAGAAACAGACACATTCTTCAAGAGATTTACAGCTGAGGGATTCTACAAAATTCTTAATCATATGGGCGCTAAGGTTATTTTTAACCACGCTGATTTCAGACTTATGAGCAAGAGAGCACTCAACGCTTTTTCATTATATAAGGAAACAAACATCTTCCTTCGCGGTATGGTTCCGATGATCGGCTTTAAGTCTGATATTGTTACATATGAGCGTTCCGAAAGACTTGCAGGTGAAAGTAAATATCCGTTAAAGAAAATGCTTGCACTTGCGTGGGAGGGTATTACATCTCTCAGCATTCAGCCAATCAGAATAATTACATGGCTCGGTGCAATCGTATTCGGCATCAGCCTTATTATGATTATCTACTCGCTCATCAGCTTTTTCTGCGGTTGGTCTGTAAGCGGTTGGTCAAGCCTTTTATGTTCAATTTGGGCAATCGGAGGACTTCAGCTCCTTGCAATCGGTGTTATAGGCGAATACATCGGAAAGATTTATATGGAAACAAAGCGCAGGCCAAGATTTATTGTTGACAAGGTTCTTGATGACGATGAACAGTAATAGAATCACCAAAGTCCTGACCGGAATTTTCGGCGGAGTATTTACGGTTTGTTTTGTTTTTCTGTTTGTAAATATTATCATAATCGGCTTTGACGGAAATGTTGACAGAAGATTCGACTCATTTTCAAAAATGTTCATTCTTTTGATTTTTGCCGTTTTGACCGTCGGAATATGTGCATTTTATTTTCATTACACCTCCGACAAAAGCTGCAAGAGGATTAAAACGAAGTCGAGATTTGAATTTAATGATAAAAATACCAAAAAGGTTATTTTTATCGGTTGCGGTATTTTTCTGATTGTCGAAATTATTTTTGCGTTGCTTACCGATTTTGAACCTGTTGCCGATTTGCATAACATCAAAAGATATGCAATGTATTTTTCAACCCACGGCAATTTCAATCTTATTGAACAGGATTACGCACGCGATTATCAGTATCTTGTAAGATATCCGAATAATATGGCATTGCTTTTGATTGTGTCGCTTGTCGGAAGATTAAATTACCTTATATTCGGTCATTATGTTGATTTTGCACCTGTTGTTGTTAATATTTTGGCGATTAACATTTCAATAATGCTGACGGCATTTACAGCAAAAAGACTTTTCGGCAACAAAAAGGCTCTTTTTGTACTTGCTTTTTGTGCATTGTTTTTACCTTATCTCACCTATCTGCCGTACTATTATAGCGATTCAATGTCGATGCCGTTTCTTATCGGAGCCGTTTATCTCATTGTTTCCGCATTACAGGTTGACAACAGAAAGAGTATGTACGCAAAGCTTTGTGCTGCAGGTGCATTGATTTTCCTCGGATATAAGGTGAAGGGCAGTCTTATCATACTGTTCGCAGTCGGACTTTTATTGTTGTTCTTGAAATTCAGATTAAAAAAAGCAATCTGTCTTATTCTGGTGTTTACGGCAGGCTTCGGCGTGATTGGATTCACATACAATACAGCCGTTGACGCTGTCAACCCGATTACTAAACAGCAGTATGATAAGTACGAATATCCTGTTACTCACTGGATTATGATGGGGCTTAAAGGTCTTGGAAAATACGATGAGCATGATGACTATTACACTCGTTCATTTCCCTCGAAAAAAGAAAAACAGGATGCTAACATAAAGGTAATTAAAGAACGAGTAAAAGATTACAAATTTAGCGGTTTGTATGAACATCTGACTGAAAAAGCTGTTTGGACATGGCAGGACGGCACATATTACATTTCGTACCATAACAGAAAGCCAAAGAATGATAATATTCTGATGGATTTTCTGCATATTGACGGAAAGTACAACAAGGCATTCCAGAATTACAGCTCGGCTTTACAACTGTTCATTTTATTGATGATTTGTATTTCGGCAGTAAAAACTCTTATCAAACCAAAAGTTGATGAGATGCTGTTAATTAAAGGAGTTGTGTTTGCGGCATTCCTTTTCTTCCTGTTATGGGAAACAAGGTCAAGATACCTGTTTGACATGACGCCGCTGTTTATTCTGCTTATGGTTGACGGTATGGATACCGCAAAAGCTTTTCTTGATTCACTCGGAAAGCCTAAACAGCAAAAAGATGAACAGTCATAATTTAATAAAGTTTTCAAGTGACAGCCGAAACTGTCACTTGTTTTTTGTCATAAAATCAATGTTACAACATTACAAACTTTTTCATTAAAAATCAATATTTTATTTCGCATTTTATTGTAATGATGCCTAAATTATGCTATTATTACTGTATATGCAATGATTTGCAAATTTAAAGCTTGAAAGGTAAAAATTATGGATTATGAAAAGCTGAAAAAGAGAGATTCCTCGCTGGACATTTTGCGAATAATCGCAGTCTTTACCGTTTTATCGGTTCATTTTTTCCTACACAACGGATTTTACAGTCAGACAATCGAAGGTACTCCGATGTATGTTGCTGTTGTAATGAGAACCCTGTTTTCCGTTTGCGTTCCCTTGTTCATGTTGCTGACAGGTTATTTGATGAGCAAAAAAGAACTGAGTAAAAAGTACTATTCGGGAATTACGAAAACACTTGTTGTCTTTGTAATCTCAACACTTGCGTGTATGATTTACAAAAACATTGCACAAGGTGATGTTTTTGACCTGAAATCTTTCATACTCGGAACGCTTGATTTTACCGGTTCAAACTACTCATGGTACATTGAAATGTACATAGGGTTGTTTCTGCTTGCACCGTTTCTTAATCTTGCTTACGGAAAACTTAAAAGCAAAAAGCAAAAGCAGGTACTCCTTGTAACGGTTGTTTTTTTGACAATCATCCCATCGTTATTTAATATTTTCAATTTTGGTTCACTTGATTGGTGGACTAATCCGACTTCATCCGATGAATTTCAAAAACTTGTTCCAAGCTGGTGGCAGGGATTCTACCCTGTTGCGTACTACTTTATCGGTTGTTACATAAGAGAATACGGATTGAAAATGAAAACAAGAACAATGCTCGTACTCTTTGTTTTTTCACTTTTTGTTTTCAGCACATTCAATTATTTCAGAAGCTACGGCACAACATTCAAATCGGGTACATACATTTATTGGTACGGATTTGAACCGTTTGTTTTATCCGTACTGCTTTTTCTCCTGATTAAGAGAATCAAGACCGATAACTTCCCGAAAGCCGCTAAAATTGCACTTTGGAAAGTTTCTGACATTGCACTTGGAATTTATCTTATTTCCTTTATTTTTGACAGCATTGTTTACCCCGTACTCTGCGAAAAAGTAATATTAATGCCTGACAGACTTCCGTATTACTTTGTTACGGTTCCGATAGTTTTTGTGCTTTCCGCCGCCGCATCATTTATTATGAATCTTGTTGCCAAACTGCTTATTGACGGTTTTAAATCGCTTGCGAACATAATAAAGGATTTGCGTTCAAAGCCTGATAAAGGAAAGTGGCAGCACATAATTTTTGCTGTGCTTATGGCTTTTGCTATTGGATTTTCACTTTGGAAATGCTATTACGGTTTTGGCGGTAACGACGAATCGTTTTATCTTACAATTCCGCACCGATTAACTCTCGGTGATTCGTTACTCGGTGACGAATGGCACCTCACACAGCTTTCAGGATTTCTACTTTTGCCGTTCGTATGGCTCTACACAATGATTACGCAATCTACTGTCGGAATAATCTTTGCGGCAAGAGTTTTCTATGTAATCTGTCACGCTGTTATCGTGTGCGTTATCTATTCAAGACTTAAAAAGTACGGATATTTCTCAGTATTCGGTTGTGTGCTTTATTTCCTCTTTACACCGTTTGACATTATGGCATTGAGTTATAACACAATGGGACTTGACCTAATTGCACTCACGGGTGTTTTAATGGCAACAGCCGATTATTCAAAAAAATTACCGCTCATAATCAGCGGACTTGCATTTGCAGGCGCAGTTCTCTGCTGTCCGTACCTTGCGGCAGTTTATGTAATGTATATTATTGCAGTAGGAGTTCACTATGTAATTAAGAAAACTGCCCTTAATAAAAATGTGTTCAATTCTGAACTTTTCTCGATTAAGACTTTTCTGTGGTTTACCTTGGGAGCAGGAATACTTGCGGCTATTTTCCTTGTATTTGTACTTTCAAGAGTAAGTATTAATGAGATTTTCTCAAATCTCCCCTATCTTCTTGCCGATCCCGACCATCCGCAAATGGGCTTTATGGCAAAGATGAATTACTACTTTAAAACAATCGTAGAATGTCACACTCATTTTAAATATGTACTTATGGCATACGGTGCTACCGCAATTGTTATGTTGCTTGACAGAAAGAGAAAACAACACCGTTCGATTTATCTTATTCTTACAAGTGCAATCGTTATTTTGGCGCTTGTAATGTTTATGCCGACAATGACAAGCGTTTACTACAATGCGATTATGTTCCCGATGATTTTCATGGGCATCACAGCGTATGTTCTTTCTGAAAATAAGCAAAGAGAACTGTTTGCGTCACTCTTTGTTCTCGGAATTTTTTATTCTGTTGCATTGTGTTTCTCTTCAAATCAGTATTTTTATGTAACTGCAATGGCTTGCACCGCATCAAATATTGCAAGCTTTGTATTCATCGGGAATCTGATTAAAGAAATGAAAGCAAATCCCGATAATCTTGACTACGCTGTTCCGTGTAAATATTTAGCATTCGTGATGACTGCGTTTCTGATTATTCTGCAGGCTTGTTTTCAGATTACCGTCAAGGCAGAACATTGTTTCTGGGACAGTGAACCGAAACAGCTGACACAGACAATTCAGAACGGTCCTGCAAAGGGTATAAAAACAACACCGAATAACGCACAAACCTATGAGCAGATTTATGCCGATATCAGTCAGTATCAGAATCTTGAAAAAGGAAACATACTGTTCCTTACGCAAAAAACATGGACTTATCTTGCGGCGGAGGATTTTCCTTACGGAACGCTTTCGGCATATGTTACGGGTGAAAATCAGAACAGTCTTGCAAGACTTCGCTCATATTATTCGGTAAACAGCAAAAAAATTCCGAAATATATCTACATTCCGAAGGACTCAGAGTGGGATAATCTTCAGCAGATTCTTCTTGAGGCACAGCAGAACGGTTACTCTTTGAGCGAAAACGAAGTTTCGTATAAACTTGTGAAATAAATAATATTTTACAGATTTCAGACATAAATATCACGCAGGGATAAAAATTATGATTTCTGCGTGATATTTTTTTGTTTTTCAGCACATATTCTTGAAAATGTACAAATAAAAAACTTGTTTTTTTTTGAGAATTATGGTATAGTGAATTATGATAGGCAAGAAGGGCTTGCCACAGAATTTGGTCGCATTTTTGTGAAAATTTTAAGTTGGGGGCATAATCATGGATATTAAGCAGACTTATAACGAATGGCTTGAACACGCAGTTGAGGACAAAGACCTTAAGGCAGAGCTTGAAAGTATAAAAAACAACGAAGATGAAATTTATGATCGTTTCTACACAGCTTTAAAATTCGGTACCGCAGGCCTCAGAGGCATTATCGGCGCAGGTACTAACAGAATGAATATTTATGTTGTTCGTCAGGCTACACAGGGACTTGCTAACTATGTGCTTAAAAAGTACGGCAATGGTTCTGTTGCAATCTCTCACGACAGCAGAATTAAAGCAGATTTATTTATGAATGAGGCGGCAAGAGTTCTTGCGGCAAACGGCATTAAGGTTTACATCACATCAGAACTTCAGCCTACTCCCGTTCTCTCTTACCTCGTTCGTTACTTTAAATGTCAGGCAGGTATTATGGTTACAGCCAGCCACAACCCTGCAGCTTACAACGGCTATAAGGCATACGGTGAGGACGGTTGCCAGATGACTGATGTTGCCGCAAACACTGTATATGACGAGATTTCAAAGCTTGATATGTTCAAGGATGTTAAAATTACCGATTTTGACGAGTCAGTTAAGAGCGGTATGATTGAATATGTTGACGAGAGCGTTTATGACACATATCTTGAAAAAGTTATGGAGCAGCAGGTTAACCCCGGCGTTTGCAAGGGTGCAGACCTTAAAGTTGTTTATACACCGCTTAACGGTACAGGTAATAAGCTTGTGAGAAAGGTTCTCGGCAAGATAGGTGTTAATGATGTAGTTGTTGTCCCCGAGCAGGAACTTCCTGACGGCAACTTTACAACATGTCCTTATCCGAATCCTGAGATCAAAGAGGCACTTGCAAAAGGTCTTGAGCTTTGTGAAAAAGAACAGCCAGACCTTCTCCTTGCAACCGATCCTGACGCTGACCGTGTAGGTATTGCAGTTAAGGATTATGACGGCAGTTACAGACTCATTTCAGGTAACGAGGACGGTGTAATGCTCACCAATTACATTCTCTCTTGTAAAAAGGCAAGCTGTAAGCTTCCTGAAAAGCCTGTTGTAGTAAAAACTATAGTTACTACAAAACTCATCAACAAGCTTTGCGAAAAATACGGCTGTGAACTCAAGAATGTTCTTACAGGCTTTAAGTATATCGGTGAAGTTATTCTCAACCTTGAGAAAAAGCATGAAGAAAACAGATATCTCTTTGGTTTTGAGGAAAGCTACGGCTATCTTTCAGGCACATATGTAAGAGATAAGGATGCTGTTGTTGCGTCAATGCTCGTTTGTGAAATGGCAGCTTACTATAAGAAACAGGGTAAGTCACTTGCTGAGGTTATAGACGGTCTTTACGAAGAATTTGGTTACTACCTCAATCAGACATACTCATTCGAGTTTGACGGTGCCGCCGGTATGCAAAAGATGTCTGATATTATGACAGCTGTAAGAGATAACACTCCAAAGAGCATTGCAGGCTACGATGTTGTTAAGGTTTCCGACTATTTTCTCAGGAAAGAAACAGATGTTGCAACAGGCAGCGTTACCGACATTGACCTTCCTAAGTCAAATGTTATTGCTCTTCACCTTGCAGATGACAACGCTGTTATTATCCGTCCAAGCGGAACTGAGCCAAAGATTAAGCTCTATATTACTTCAGTCGGTAAGGATAAAGATAATGCTGCAAAAATCTGTGAAAAGCTCGTTGTTGCAAGCAAAGAGATTCTCGGCATTGAGTAATTGGAATCGACATATAATAGTTGCACCTAAAGTTAAGGGGACAGATTTTTCTGTCCCCTGTTTTTATGTGTATTTTATCAAAAACGCAACTCCCCTATTTGTCCTGTTAATACATTGTATAACACGCAAAGCAGAGGTGACTGCTGTTGCAGTCACCTCCGTAATCGGTTGATTTATAAATAGCAATTTTTAAAGGGGTATGTTGTTATTTTAAATTAAATAATATGCCCTTTGGACTCATCTCCAATATCGGATATTATGCCCTCAACAATAATAACTTTGTATTACATTGGACTTATCTCCGTTCTTAAATTTGAATATAAAAGTCTTTTGACCGTTAAAATTCATAATATCAATCAGTACAAAGATTGCTTAAAAGCTTATCAACTTTTCCTCTTAATCAATTGTACCTGTCCTTAAACTAAGTCTTTGGAATTTTGGACTGTCAGCCTATATAGTCATCGGAATTAACTCCTTTTACTTTAGCTTCGACTAACTGTGTTTATACATCTGAGTATGTATACTACAATCAAACTATAAGACCTAAATTCTCATTGGAATAATCTCCTGTTGTTTGCAGATTTCTATGTCATCCCGACATTTTCTTTACTGCTAATCAATGCTTTATTTACGACTTATATTAACTTTTCGTCAAATCAATATCAGTAACCGTATACCGTCAATTCCCGTTAATGGATTTTATTTTTGACTTTGTATCGGTTTAAAATCTCAAGCATACATCGGAATATCTCCAATCTTGTCGCATAAGCGAGATTTAATTTAAGTTCTTATCTCATCGGAATTATCTCCTGACACTTTAGTTTACCTTGAATTTTAGAAATCAGATTGAAATTTACGGTTTCACTCTGTATTATAAGTTTCCAAATTTACATTCCGTTTGAACTGCTTATTAAATTCAGCCTCTTACATTCTTTAAATTCAGACTACTCTGTGTGCCGTTGTATAAGCTGTTCATCCATTGGTTTTAGTATTAATTTCCATTGGACTTATCTCCGTTTCGGACTTATTTTGCTTAAATAACGATTAAGCTTCCATTGGACTAACCACCAATTTTTAGATTTCAATATATATTAAGTTATAATTAAAATTCCGTTCTCCCGAGTATTAAATTCGATAACCTTTAATGCTTAATTGGACGAATTTCAATCATAAGATGTAGATTGCTAAAGACGAATTCGGAATGCTCTTGCGATTAAAAATTAATAAATATGTTTTTATAACATCAAAATAATCAGCTGTTCCGACAAAACAAGTAAGAATTAGAAGATCATCTCTTAGAATACACGGGCTGTAGAGTTAGGTGGTAAGCTCCGCATATAATCTCTGATTTGTTTGAAGTAAGGTTTTCTTGCTTTCATTTTTAAAACCTCCTTAAGTTCTTTTCTTTGTCTATATTATACAGTTAGTTGTCAACATTGTCAACACTTTTATTAAAATTATTTATAATTTTATTTTTAGAAAATCTATTGAAGTAAAATTTACATTGTGTTATAATAAAAATGTTGGGGTGTTTATCAGTCGGCAGCTTTTTGAGTGCCGACTTTTTTCTTTTTTATATACTTCAAAATGCCTAAAACATTGATTATAACTAAACTTTAGTGTATTATTATGATGTCATAAAGTATTAAAGAGGTCATAATTGTGAATGATAAATTGCATATCAGAACGGCACAAATAAGCGACGCCGAAGAATTGCTCGCCATATACAAACCATATATTGAAAACACGGCAATAACATTTGAATACAATGTTCCAACCGTTGAAGAATTTGCAAATCGCATAAAAACTACGCTCAAAAAGTATCCTTATATTGTAGCCGAATTAAACGGAAAAATTGTCGGCTATGCGTATGCCGGAGTTTTCAAAGGCAGAAAAGCTTATGATTGGTCAGTTGAAACAAGTATTTATATCCGCCTTGAGAATCACCGAAACGGAATCGGCAGAAAACTCTACGAAAAGCTCGAAGAAATTCTAGCAAAGCAGGGTGTGACAAATGTAAATGCTTGTATTGCGTACACTCAACATGAGGATAAACATCTGCATAACGACAGTGTTTGCTTTCACAAAAAACTCGGTTATAAAACTGTCGGTATTTTTCATAAATGTGCATACAAATTTGATAAGTGGTACGATATGATATGGATGGAAAAATTTATTGCCGAACACAATGCTAATCCAAATGATATTATCCCCTACCCTATGCTGAATTGTTAACAGAGCCATAAGATATAAGTATCCCCGAAAAGTTCGATAAAAACTTTTCGGGGATTGAATTTGTCAATAAAAATGGGTACTGTCATAATACTGCTTACAATTACTATAAACTGAAATTTTTAATAATATCCCACTTAATAATGCAATTTAGAATTATTTTTCAAGCTTTGCAAAACTGTCTTTGCAGACATATCCTGCATATTCTCCGAGATCAATTTGCTTGATATCGTGACTTACATGTCTTTCGCTTACAGGAATCATTTCCATATAGTCCCCGTAAAGATACTTCAGGTACTTATCATATTCTTTAGGAATAGGCAGTTTTGCATTTTCAAAATCAACCCATATCGCCTCATCAAGCCATTCGGCAGGAAAAGCTCCTCTTGAAACATTTCTTCCCATACTGTCAAACAGATATTTCGGATTTTTCATATTCTTATGAAGTGAAATAAGTTTGTTTTGAACCTTTTGCAAAAATCCAAGCGGAAAAATCTTTCTCAGAATATTCGCACACAAAGAAGAAAATCTGCTGTTTGCATTCACCGAAGTGCCTCTCCACTTATCAAGCACCAGCCATCTTGAGCTTGCAGTTGCTTTCATATGAATTTTTCGTAAGAAAGCATTGTTTGAAGTATAATCCTGAGCAAGCACATCAAGAAAAATTCCGTTATGAATATTGGGAAATCTTGATGTAAACTCAGTAGAAAGCAGAGTATCGTTTATTCGCAGTTTTGTAAAAGGAAAATGGCTGTCTTTTTCATTTTTTTGAGTCTGTGCAAAAAGATAATTCGGGAGTTCACTCGGCAACACCGAAAGAAACCTGTCGTAATCTTTTCTAAGCATCATAACATCTGCATCATCGTCCCACGGAATAAAGCCTTTATGCCTTACTGCACCCAAAAGACTTCCTCCGCCCAAGAAATACTTTATGTTATGCTTTTTGCAAATTCTGTCAACCTCAAGTAAAAAGCCCAGAAGTATCTGTTGAATATCATTAAGCTTGCCGTCATATGAATCGGAAAACATAAATATACTGTCATCATCCATTACCTCGTGTCCCGAAATAAGGAGTGCGTCCTTGTAGTTGACCATTGATAACCAACCAAGCTTTTTCAGTCTTGTGCAGTCAATGGCACAGCCGTCCGTAGAATCACCTGCAGAAGTTATGTTAACCTCGCACTCATCAAACGAATCCGAAAGCGTAAGTGAAAATTCCGCCGAATTTACGGTTGAACTATCTGAGCAAGCGTTATACACCTGATTGTTCTCACCGTTACAAAGAACAAACAGAACAGCAGAAATCAAGTCATTAATACTTATATAAGACACTTTGGGTGATTTGTTCTTAACATTCAAAGATTTTCCGTGAACAGCCGATTCCAGCATATTCCTTACAAAATCGGAACTTGAATTTGCAGATATAATCTTGCCGCTTCTAACTGCTTTGATTGAAAAATCATACATATGAGATGCAGAAAAATAAAGATTCTCAACAGACTGAATCAGCATTGCTTTTAATGAATCCGAATTAAAAGCAGAATGTGTTTTTTCTTTTTCGGAAACAACAAAATCTTTTCCGAGTGTTCCGTAAATTGAGGCGTCTGACACAAGAACAGTTTCTTTTATCTTTAACGCATTGACAGCCGAAATAATATTATTTGCCCTGTTGATATGATTTTTAAATACATCAACACTTTCAACTCTATCAGGAAGCAAAAATCCCGTTTCAATAAGTATATCTCCGCATTTATTAACCGAATTAAGTGAAGAATACTTTACAATGGAAAAATCTGATGAATCAATATAATCGAATCTTCTGTCATAATTTTCGTTATCCTCTACAAGCAAAAATACAGCTATGCCTGCTTGTTTTTTTAAATTAACCATGCGAAGCGATGATACAAGAGAAAAGGCGAGTTCTCCGCCTCCTGCTATAAAAACAGATTTTCCGAATAATTTACGGATGTTCAAATTTTTATAACGCAAAGCTACAAGTGCTCTGTCCTGTTCAAATTGGTTAAGTAACAACTCAGACATAACTGTATTCCTAATTTCTGTTATTAATTTTCTTCAAGAATTCCGACTGCTCTTCTTATTCCTTCTTTAAGGTCAACAAGAGGCTTCCATCCAAGGCTGCAAAGTCTTGAACTGTCAAGAATTTCGGGAGTTTTTGCAAGAGCAGAAGTACCAACCTCAGGCTCCTTTTCATCTTCGGGATTAGCAAAAGCCAAAGTCATATTTCTCTCAGGGAAAACCTCACAAGCTGTCTTTGCAAAATTTCTTATTGTTGTATCTGATTTTTCATAAGAAATGTTATACGGTGTAACATTTTCACCGTTAAGCATAATGTATATGAGAGCAGAAACCGTGTCTGTAACATAGCAGAACGAACGGTTAGCCGCACCGTTGCTTTTGAGAAGAATATTTTCGTGACGAACAACATTTGCAATAAACTGCGCCCAGACACGATCATCCGTAAGACTGCTGGCGCCGTAAATATAGCTCGGTCTTGCAATCTTTACATTGAGTCCAAACTGTTTGCAATAGCTTGCGGCAAGCGTTTCAGACGCTCTCTTTCCTACTGCATAACAATTTTTATAGGAAGTAAAATCAATATAACCGATATCATCTTCGGAAATACTGTTTTTACCGTTGTGCAAAGCACCGTAAACTTTAAGACTTGAAACAACAAGTACAGACTCACTTTTGCTTTCAAGAGCAAAATCAAGAATGTTTGATGTACCGCTGAGATTTGCGTTAATAGTGCCTACAGGATCGGTTTCAAATTGAATATTACTTGCCTGACTTGCGGCATGAATAATAAAATCTGCTCTCTCACATTCAATCTTATTTGTAACATCGGCAACAACAAGCTCAATGTCATCTCTTTCAAGAAGAACGCCAAACTTTTTCTCGGCTCTCTCTCTGTTTCTTACGAACGCAAGGAGCTTGATGTTATTGTCATAAAAGTCATTTCTTGCGAGAAATGTGAGAACAAGATAATAACCGATAAATCCTCCTGCACCGGTTATAAGAACAGTTTTACCGTTAAATCTGTTCCAATCAACATTTGTATTTGTAATTTCTTTAATATCGGAAAAAACCGTCTTTTTTATATTACTTTGAACATTATAATCCATATTTAAGTTCTTCCTTTGCAAACTGCTTGTAGTTTTCATAATAGAACTGTGATCGCAATGTTGTGAGATCCTCAGGTGTTGTTACCTTAATGTTGAATCTCTCGCCAAGGAAAAGATGAACCTTTTCGCCGAGCTCAATAAAAAGTTCACTTGAGGAAACAGGATTTGTAATACCTCTCTTGTAAGCTTCTTCGTGAGCCCAAAGAATTCTTTCCATTGTATATCCCTGCGGAGCCTGTGTAATGTACATGGTACTTCTCTGGTAACTCTTGCCGCAGGTTTCTCCGTCCTCACTGTAAAGAAGTGAATCAATACTCGGAGTAACAGGAACGGCTGTTTTGTACTTTTTTGTATCCTTAATACAGTTAGTGATGAGTTCTTCGCTGAGCATAGGACGAACACCGTCACAGATAAGGATGATATCCTCAGGATCTTTTGAAAATTCAGCAGTAGCCATTACGCCGTTGTGAATAGAATCAAAACCGTTAGCACCGCCCGGAACAACAGCCTTTACCTTTGGAACATTGAATGCCTCAATAAGCTCATTAAGGTAGCCGATCCAATCAGCCTTACAGGCAACAACAATCGCATCAACCTTAGGATGACGGGCAAAATGCTCCATTGTGTGAATAATAATCGGCTTTCCGCCAACCTCAAGAAACTGTTTAGGCATATCGGAATACTTCATTCTTGCACCGATACCGCCTGCAAATAACATAGCTGTAACCATAGTAAGACAATCCTTTCAAAACACAAATCAGACTTCACTTTACAAAATGCAGTCAAATTTATTTTTTTAACAGCAGAATTACGCAGTAAAAAACGCGTCTGCACTTTGATATAACTATTAATATGATACCACATTAATGCATTTTTTGTCAACAAAAATACTTTATACGAATGTTTTAATCGACTTTGCCGGTTTACGGTGAATTTCTTATACCGTATTTTCAAAATGCTTTTTATTTAGGCACATCATTTTGACGCACAATTTAATATTTTTAATACCTTATAAAATTAATGCGGGAAAATGCGGGAATGAGTAAAATTGTTTTATTCTTTATTCCCATTTTTCTTTTAAGTATATATAAATACAGAAAATTTTGATAAAATAGAAAAAATTGCAGAAAGCTGTGTTATTTATGTTTGACAAAAATTTGATTGATTTATCGGTTATGTCTACCGAACAGATTGACAAAATTATCAGAAAAGCTAAAAAGATTATGCAGAGTCCCGCCGACTATCGACACGCCTGTGACGGCAAGATTCTTGCTACTTTATTTTATGAACCGAGTACAAGAACACAGATGTCATTCCAGACGGCTATGCTTAAACTCGGCGGAAGAACAATCGGTTTTGACAATCCGATGAATTCATCCGTTTCAAAGGGCGAAAGCCTTAAAGATACAATTACAATTGTCGGCGAATATGCTGATATTATCGCAATTCGCCACCCTGTTGAGGGTACTGCCGCTGCGGCATCTCTCTATGCAGGTGTTCCCGTTATCAACTGCGGTGACGGCGGTCACCTTCATCCAACTCAGACGCTTGCCGACATTATCACTCTCAGCTGTGAAAAAGGCAGACTTGATAACCTCAGAGTAGGTGTATGCGGTGATCTTCTCAACGGCAGAACAGTCCATTCGCTTATCAAGACACTTGCAAAATATCCGAACAACAGCTTTGTACTTATCTCAACAAAGGAACTCAGCGTTCCGCTTTATGTTATTGACATTCTTGAAAAGAACGGCTGTAAGTATGAAATTTCTCATAGCCTTGCAGATGCAATCACAGACCTTGATGTTCTGTATATGACAAGAATTCAGCGTGAGAGATTTGCAAGCGAAGAAGATTATCAGGCACAGAAAAATGTTTTTGTTCTCGACAAAGAAAAACTTGACAAGGCAAGAGAAGATATGATAATTCTTCATCCATTGCCGAGAGTAAACGAAATTACAGTTGATATTGATGATGACCCGAGAGCGTTGTATTTCAAACAGGCTCAGTACGGTATGTACGGCAGAATGGCACTTATTCTTCTGCTTTTGCAGGATGATGAGTTCTTTGTTGAAAACAGACCGTTTGTTGTATCGAATCATCACTGCAACAATCCGAAATGTATCACACAGCAGGAGCCATATCTTCCGAACCTCAGCTACGAAAAGCTTGGTATGGTAATGTGCGGTTACTGCGACAAGAGAATAGACTGAGGTGTACTAAATGAGTGAACATAAGAAAAAGAAAAATCCGGCGGCTACTATGATGATGACCTCTCTCGCCTATATTGTACTCGGCATTGTGACGGTTGTCTTTCCGCAAAAGGTGCTTGATGTTTTGTGCTATGCACTCGGCGGTGCAATGACTGTTTACGGACTGTTCAACATAATTTCTTTCTTTGTTGACAGAGAAGGCGGTATGTACTTTGAACTTGTAATAGGCGTTATTTCAACCGGCTTCGGTATATTTGCTCTGTTTTCACCCACTTCAATTGCGGCAATAATCAATATTCCGATTGGCATTATCATTATTGTTGACAGCATTATGGATATGAAACATTCGCTCACGCTGAGATCGCTTGGTATGAGAAAATGGTGGATTCCGTTTATTATAGCAATTCTAATGATTATTTTCAGTCTTACAACAATTTTCTTTACAAACATTTTTGGTGCATTGCTTATGATTGCACTCGGAATTGCGCTTATTTATGAAGGTGTTTCGGGATTTTCACTTATTATTCTGCTCAGCCGTTATCACAAAGAATACGACCGCAATCAAAGAATGATTGATGCAGAAGCAACCGATATAAACTGAATATGATTAAACCGTCCGCAGATTTTACGGACGGTTTTCTTTTTTATACAGTAATGTATGCGCCGAGGTGGATACTACAAAGAATACATTCTTTGACGGTAAGTTCTTCGGTCTGCTCCATTGCCGATTTGTACAAATAAAGTTGCTTCTTGTAAAGTCCTGCAAGTTTTGTTATATCTTTTACCCTGTCGGTTTTGTAATCGACAATAACAAGCTTTCCGTCCTCAACAAACGCAAGGTCAACCGCACCCTGAATTATTACTGTTGCATCGGTTTTTACACCTTTATATTCATCGAATACTTCCGACGGTTTAAGCCTTGCGGTAAATCGTTTTTCACGCATTACATGCTGTGACGCAATTATACGGTCAATTAGTTTGGTTGACAGAAATTCATTAAGTGTTTTTCTGTCAATCATATCAACCTGTTCCTGTGTAAGTTTTCCGTCATTTAAAAGACGGTCAATTTCAGTATCAAGACTTGCTCTTGCCTGTTCAAAATTGCAGTATTGCAAAAACTTGTGGTGAGCAGTACCTCTTGCGACAGGAGCGGAATTTTGTTCAGCTATGAATAACGGCTTTGAAAGAATCTTTTCAAAATAATCACCGTTCTGACTGTGTGCAATATCGGACGCACTGACCTTTTGCGGGAGTGAAAGAATATCCCTGTTTCTGTATTTGAAATCAAGATTCTTTTTCAAAAGTTTTGCATAATCAAAAGTATCATCGGATACATCGGCAACCTGTAACAGATTTGTTGAAGTAATATCGTCCTCAAAGACATTATCCTTATCAATCATTTTTTCATCAACGATAATCTGCAATTTCCAATCTGATTCTCCGTTGTGCGGAATTACCTTTGAACCCGGCATAATATCGTTACGCAGATTATTGAGTGACGGGTGAACTAATGCACAAAGACAGAGCCAGTCGCAATAGCTTTGACAGCTTGTGACAGTATAGGGTTCAATTACACTTTCGGACACAAGCTTTGAATACAGCCTTTCAAGATAATCACTGCACTTTTTTACTGCACCGACACAGATAAGCTTTTCCTTTGCTCTTGTGAGTGCAACATAAAGCACACGCATTTCCTCGGCAATAAGGTTTTCTTCAATTTTAAGCCCTGTTGCAAGGCGTGGGAATGTGTTGTAAACAACACCATTGCTCTGAGTCTTGATGCCGAGTCCCGCCTTGCTGTCGAGAAGAATATCGTTTCTAAGGTCGGTTTTATTGAATTGGTGGGTTATGTCGGCAATAAAGCAAACCGGAAATTCAAGTCCTTTTGACGCATGGATACTGAGAACTCTCACGGCATTTGCAGAGTCGCCCTCATTTTGTGATGATGCGTCAAGGTTTGTCTTATTGGCAATAAGCTTGTCGGTATATGAAATAAAATCAGAAAGGGTTTTATAGCCGTTGCTCTCAAAACTTCTTGCATATTCACGCAACAGCTCCAGGTTATTAAGTGCCGAATCATTACCGCTGACTGCAAGTGAAATAGACATAAATCCCGTCATTTCACACGCCTTTGAAATGAGAGAGTCAACGGAATTTGTACAGGCACAATCACGCAGAATTTTAAGTTCATCAACAAATTTTCTTGCCTTATCGTTTGTTTTCGCATATTCGCAGACAGAAGAGTAAAGCGAAGATTTTCTGCTGTCACAACGCATTTCGGCAAGCTCATCGGGAGTGAACGCATACATAGGACTGCACAAAACCGACAAAAGAGGAATATCAATCCCAGGGTTGTCAATTACACGCAGAAGGTTGAGCATAATTTTGATTTCAACTGCATCAAAGAAGCTTGACTTGTTCTCGCTGTAGGCAGGAATACCGCTGTTGTTCAGAGTGTTGACATAAGTTGCGGCCTTTCCGCTTGGACTGCGAAGAATTATTGCAAAGTCGCCGTAACGGGCTTCACGCATTATATCTCCGTCCTTAACTCTAAAGCCCGAATTAATCATATCGTGAATTTTATCAGCTATGTACTTTGCCTCAATTTCTTCTTTTTCAAGGTCTGAGTTTTCGGATTCAATCAATGAAATTTCAAAATTGCAATCATCAGACTTTGGAAACTCAGCACCGTTTACCAGCCTTTCATCGGAATTATATTCCATTTTTGCGGATTCCTTGGTCATTATTCTTTCAAAAATAAAATTGACCGCATCACACACCTCAAAACGACTGCGGAAATTTCTGTCAAGAATTATAGTTGCAGGATATTCGGGATTTTCTTCATTGAATCGTTTATATTCATTTTTGCGTTCAATAAAAATTTCGGGCTTTGCCTGACGAAATCCATAGATACTCTGCTTTACATCGCCAACCACAAAAAGATTGCTTTCATCATTGCTTACCGACTTGAAGATAAGGTCTTGAACATCATTTACATCTTGAAATTCGTCAACCATAACAGCATCAAATCTGTTTGAGATCTCCTGAGCCTGAACAGTTTTGGTATAGCCGTTATCATCATCGGGCTTTGCAAGAAGTTTTACAGTAAGCGATTCAATATCAGCAAACGAGAGAATATTTTTCTTCGCTTTGAGTTCTGAAAGCTTATTGTCATATGCACGAACAAGTGTAAACAAGGTAGATATGGACCTATGAAGCTGCGACAATTCATGCCTTGCATCTTCCTCACTCCAAAAAAACAATGATTGGAGTTTTTTCACCGTTTCTTTGACCTCATCTCTGTTAGATGAAACAGAAATTTTAATCGGATTATCCTTGTATCCTTTCGGGCATTTCATTCTTCCTGTTTCAAAAGAAAAAATTGCCTGTCTGATTTCATCCCATGATGAAGAAACAAATTTTAATTGAATAAGTGTAAAATATGCTGAATCACCGACAAGCAGGGGTTCGACTGCATCCCGGAGTTTTTCGTCATCTTTTAATCGAAGAATAGAATTTTCAGTCAGATTGATTCCGTGAAGCACGGCACTTTGAGCATAGTCGATTATAATTTTGCCCCACACAGTTTTTTCAATGTCGGTTTCAGAATAGTTTTCGAGCATATCGTCAAGCCATTTATCGGGGAACGGCTGAGTTGTAAGAAACTCGGATATTTTAAGGACTGTTTCACGCAGTTTTTGGTCGCCCTGTTTTCCTTTAAAAAGATCAAGCAAAGAATAAAAGCAGTCATCTTCGCTGTCATAAAAGCTTTCAAATGTATTATCAAGTGCCTCTTGTCTGAGAATTTCAAGCTCACCCTCATCGGCAATACGAAAATCTCTTGCAACATCGAGCGTATGAAAATATTCACGGACAATATCTCCGCAAAAGCTGTCTATTGTAGAAATATTTGCGCTGTACAAAAGCTGTCGCTGTGCAAGCAAATGAGCGTTATACGGATCATCTTCAAGAAGCTTGTTGACTGCCGCCTGTATTCTTTCTCGCATCTCGGCAGCCGCCGCCCTTGTGAATGTTACGATAAGAAGGCGGTCAACATCAAGGGGATTTTTCTCCCGTGTAATAAGCTTTATTACTCGCTCTACAAGCACGGCAGTTTTGCCTGAACCTGCGGCGGCTGATACAAGCACAGAACCGTCTGTTGCATAGATTGCATTTTTCTGTTGCGGAGTCCAATTTCTTGACATTACTCTTCCTCCTTTCCGTTAATTTCATTTGTAATTTCTTCGATAACGGTCTTGTTATCGACAGAAAAACAAGTTATCGGGTTACTCTGTCTGTAGGCACATACGCTGTCGTAAGGGCAGTATTCGCATGAATCGTGACCGCCTTTGAGCGGTTTCGCCTCAATGTTGCCGTTATAGATATTCTTGCCCATTTCAGCGATGAGCATATCAACCTTTTTAAAGATTTTACCGAATTCTGCAAGTGTTGCAAGGCTTGTTGAAAAAACAGGTTCGCCCGCTTTAATTTTTACAGGAATGTATGTTGCGACGTCTGTCTTATCCATTCCGTGAATTATTTCTGTGTCTTTGAGCAAAAGTCCGTTCATCTTGAGCTTTTTATTAAGTTCATCGGGCAGCTTGTCAATTGATTTCAGACTGTCTGACGAAATATACGGAACGGTTGCAGGCATATACAAAATCCCGGCAGGTACAATTTCTCCGTATTTGTCACCGCCCGAAGCCTCGATTGAATGGAGATACAAAAGCATCTGAAGATTGATTCCGTAGAGAATATCGGAAAGCTTAAACTGTTTTGTGCCTGTTTTATAATCAATAATACGCAAATATGTTATATCGGCTCTCTGCATAATATCTACTCTGTCAACACTTCCGCAGACTGCAATTTTGTGACCGTCGGGCAGTAGGATTGTATATGACGGAATATCCTCGCCAATTTTAAGTTCACAATCGGCAACAAAAAATTCACTCTGGGAAAGCTCCTCCATAATATGTTTCATCAGATACATCACATTATCAAGAATTGTCTTTAGGCGGTATGTAAATGAATTTGACTCAAGCTGTTCTTCACCGAAATATGTAACTGCATATTCCGAAAGATATGCGCAGACGATTTTTTGGAATTTATCTTCTTCAAGCGATAAATACTCTTCCTTAGTATATTCGCCGAAAAAGCGTTCAAGTATATAATGAACAATCGTTCCGTACTGCATGGGGTTGATTTCTGCTCTTTGTCTTTCCCGAACATTCAAGCCGTAATTACAAAAATAGGAAAATCTGCAGAGATTGAATTTTTCAAGCTGTGACGCTGAAATATTGAGATTTTTACCAAAAAGCTTTTCGGCATTTTTCTTGTCAAATATCTTAAAGGGAACTTTGTCCTTTGCATTTATGAGCGAATCAAGCTTTGCAGAATATTCGGGATTTTGTGCAAAAATTTCAAGCAATGATTCGGGCACTTTTTTGCCTTTTCCAATCATATCGGCAACTGTATCAAAAGCAGGACGGAGTGCGTACATACTTTCTTTTTTACCGTCAAAATCAAATTTGTCATATGCAATGATATTTTTAAATACCTTTTTACATTGCAGGACAATTTCGGACGGCTGATAGGTTGTTCCCGTTATGTCCGATGAATAAAATGATACGGAAAGAAACTCACTTGCAGAGGTCATACAGGAATATGCCATAAAGGTTTCAAGATTATTAAGTGCCGCAAAATCATCGCCGAGTTCAATTTCGTTCATTGCAAGCATCTTTAACTCAAACGGTGAGAAAATGCCCGATGTATGTGGTATTGCAGGAAAAATTCCATCAACACAGCCAATGAGAAATGACGCTTTTTGCTTAGAAATTCGTACCCTTTGAGCGGTTGTTATCGTTACGCAATCTATTGTTCTCGGAATATCGGACAATTGCATTGCGTTAATCTGTAAGCTCAAAAGCTCGTAATAACGCTTTACAGTCATTGCTTTTGTACCGATTACAGCGGCCGTTTTGTCAAGAACAGCCATAAACATATTCCAAACTCTTATCTGCTCCGCACCCACCGATTTATCGTATGAGCGTTCAAATTCCGCATACATTCTGCGTAACGCATCGGGAACTTTAAGTTCTTCAAGAAGGGCATAGAACAGCTTTGAAATTTCAAGTCCGTTCTTATCCTTTGCATTTTCTTTGAAAAGGAGTAACGGTTCAATAACTGATTTACGCAGATTTTCAACCTTTGCAAGAACCTCTCTGTCATAATCCGAAAACCTGTCAGAATAGCCTTTTGGGTTCTGAACAAATTTATTTTTAAAAGCCGAGCCTGAAACATTCCATACAAAAAGGTAGTTTTCAAAAAGGCTTATTTCTTCAACAGAAAATTCGGTTAAACCCGATTTCAAAAGTGCAAGCACATCTTCTCTGTCAAAATCATAAATAAGGCATCTGAAAATTGAGTTTACAAGCCTTATTACGGGTTTTACATCAATATCTGCGTGTTCATCGCTGAAATACGGAATTTCGTATTTTTCAAGAATTTCGGACAAAATACCTCTGTACGGCTCCGTATCGTGACAAATTACGGAAATGTCGGAGTAGAGATAACCTTTTTCTATAACAAGGTGCTTGATTTTGCCGGCAACATATTCGCACTCGTCATACATATCAACGGCATTATAAACACAGATATTTTCAGGAGCAATTTCAAGTGGTTCAATGTGCGGTCTGAAAATATTCTGTTCAAGCAAAGCAAGGTTATCATTTTTAAAGCGGTGCAAATCGGTAAGCTTTATCGGAGCTTTAATATCAACTCCGTCACGCTTTGCATATTCCTTGAGAATTTTGTATGTCTGTTGTGAGGTTGCAAAAACCTCCTCAGAACCGTCCGTAAGGGGATCGAGAGTAAGGGTAAAATATGTAGCGGTACAGTCACGCATAAGGCTTCGTACCACCTTGAGCTGTTGCATTGTAAAGCCTGAAAATCCGTCAAAGATTATCGTGTAATCCCTGAGAACATTATTCTTTAAAAGAATATCATTAAGCCTTGTCAAATCATCCATAGGATCAATATAGCTTTGGCTGACAAGAGCGTCGAATGTATCGCTTATGAGGGCGGTTTCGTTGAGTTTTGTCTTTAAGGTTTCATCGTCAACAAGCATTGACGCACTTCTGAGTTCATCGCTTGTAACCGAACTTTTCTTCAAATCAGAAACAGTCTGCAGCATAACATCAACAAGGCTTTTGTTGCCCTTTGATGAAAGCAGACGGAGTTTTTCGGTAAGTTCTTCAAGCGCAAGGCTCATTACAACGGCTCTTGTGCCCTCGTCAATAACATTATCGGCTGAATTTCCCGTCAACTCAAAAACATATTTGCAAAGTCTTGAAAAACCGAATACAAGAACTTTCTCGGCTTTTTTTGCGCCGAACACATCGAGCAAGGTTTTTTCACATTCAAATGTGCTCTGGTCAGGCACAATCAGCATTACGGGAAGATTGCTGTCGGCAAGTTTGCCTGCAATCTTCAAAGTCTCGGTACTTTTTCCGCTGCCGCTTTTTCCGAGAATAAATCTCAACATTTCATCACTTCCATAAATTTAATTTACAACAAAGTAATTTTATTTTAAATATCTGTACAAATAATAACATATTCCGTGGGTTATTTAAAGAACTTTGCTGTTATTAAACAAAAATTTTCTGAAAAAGTTCTACTATGAAAAATTTATATTCCACCTTATCATCAGTTACTACGCTGTATTCGTCATCCGAAAGAACAGCTTTTGCCCTGTCTTTTCCCTCGTCTTCCGTTGAAATGCAGATTGACGGGTACATTACGCACCACCAATTATGACCTTTTGCATTGCCGATTGTTATGCGGAGTGCATCGTACATTCCGGCAGGCAGAGTGTAGCTTTCGTAACGGCGGGTATCAAAGTGCATATTGACAATTTCAGCTTTTACAGGATAGTTATAGCCGTTTTTGTACACCTCATTTTGTGCAATTTCTTCTATAGTTTCAAGGTTTGCTTTTACAAATTCTTCGGCATCCGACTTTGAATTTGCCGTATCAAAAAGAATTTTTGTCCTTTCAAGAACCTTGTCACGCACCTTGAGTTTCAGGGTCTGATCTTCTTCCGTGTCTGAATTTGCAAGTATGTGAAAACGAAAAACATCGTTAGGGATTTCAGCACACACCGCCTGAAACGGAATTACCGAATAGAGTGTTGTAAGTACGAATGCAATTATTGCTGATTTGATTAAAAGTATTGATTTATTTGTTTTCATAAAAATAACCTGTCCTCTCTTGAAATAAGTATGGACAGGTTATTGTAATTTTAATCAGAATTATTAAATTTTATCAAAGCACCTTGCAACCGTCTGAAACGGGCTTGCAGAGAAAAACTTCTTTGTAGCTTTCACAAAGCTTGTCATAGCACTTCTTAGCTCTGCGTGATGAAGTGAACACACCGAACACGGCTGAACCCGAACCGCTCATACCTGCTCCCCTTGCCTTTGACTTGAGCATAATACCCTTGATTTCATTAACTTCCGGAATTTGCAAAGCAAGCTCAAAGTCATTGAAGATTGTTGTTGAAATCATAAACATATCTCTGCTGAACAGTGCCTTTACCATTTCATCGGTATAGCAGGCATGAGGGTTGAGTGCGTCAACCTTTTTGTATGCATCGGCAGTAGACACGCTGACTGTGTCGGGTTTGCAGATTACAATGCTGTCACAACGAAAGGAGGCAACTTTTTTGATTGCAGTACCTATTCCCGTGCAAAGCTTTGTTCCGCCCTCAAGGCAGAAAGGCACATCCGCACCTACTTTTTCACCGATTTCTCTCATCTCTGCCGGCTTGAGCATTGTTCCAAACATATTGTTCAAGCCTAAAATAACAGCCGCACCGTCACTGCTTCCGCCGGCAAGACCTGCCTGTGTGGGGATTTTTTTGTCAATGTCGATATGAATGCCCTTAACATCCGTTTTGCAATAATCAAAGAACTTGTAAGCCGCCTTTGCACAAATGTTTGAATCATCGCAAGGCACGCCCTCACAGTTACATGAAATTGTCACCGTGCCGCTTTCATTGTCTGTGATTGTGATTGTATCATACAAATCAACTGCCTGCATAACAGTTGAAATATTGTGATAACCATCTGCTCTCTTTGAAAGAACATCGAGAGAAAGATTTATTTTTGCAGGAGCAAGAACTTTTACTTCCATATTTTAACCCTTTTTCAGTTCATCAAGAAACTCTTTGATTCTTTCAAGCGCAATTTTAAGATGCTTGATAGAATATGAATATGACACACGGACAAAGCCTTCGCCCGATTCACCGAACGCAGTACCCGGAACAACGGCAACATGCTTGTCCATAATAAGTCTTGTACAGAATTCCTCACTTGTAAGACCTGTGCTTTTAATACACGGGAACACATAGAATGCACCCAAAGGTTCAAAGCAGGTGAGTCCCATTGCGTTAAAGCTGTCCACAACAAACCTTCTCCTCATATCATACTCACCACGCATCATCTCTACATCCCTGTCACCGTTGCGCAGAGCCTCAATAGCGGCATACTGTGCGGTTGTAGGCGCAGACATAATTCCGTACTGGTGGAGCTTTGTCATCTGCGCAATAACAGGAACAGGACCGAGTGCATAACCAAGCCGCCAGCCTGTCATGGCATATGATTTTGAAAAGCCGTTTACAACAATGGTGCGCTCATACATACCGTCGATTTCAGCAATTGAAACATGGTTTTTATTGCCGTATGTAAGCTCACAATAAATTTCGTCCGAAAGGATAAAAATATTATGTTCCTTAATTACCTCTGCAATTTCTTGAAGATCTTCCCTTTCCATAATTGCGCCCGTTGGGTTGTTCGGGAACGGAAGTACAAGAAGCTTTGTCTTTGGAGTAATTGCGGCACGAAGGTCTGACGCTTTAAGTCTGAAATTATCTTCGTTTTTTGTGTTGATAATAACAGGCACGCCGTCTGCCATCACAGTAAGCGGTTCGTAACAAACAAATGAAGGTTCGGGAATGATGACCTCGTCACCCGGGTCAAGCAATGTTCTGAAAACAAGGTCAATTGCTTCGCTGCCGCCGACAGTTACAAGCGTCTGCTTTTTGGCATCATACTCAATACCGAATCTTCTTTTGTAGTAAGCTGCAATTTCTTCACGAAGTTCGGCAAAGCCTCTGTTCGGGGAATACCATGTCTTACCTTTTTTCAGGCTGTTAATGCCCTCTTCACGGATGTGCCACGGCGTCTGGAAATCGGGTTCGCCGATACTCAGAGAAATGACATCGTCCATTTCGTTAGCTATATCAAAAAACTTACGGATACCCGAAGGTTTTACCGTTGAAATCTTTTTATTAATAAAATTATTGTAATCTATCACAGAATTAAATGCCTCCCGTCACGCTTCTCTTCATCGCTGAAGAGGCACGCTCCTCTGTCCTTGTAGCGACGCATAATAAAGTGTGTACCCGTTGAAAGCACACCGTCAATTGTAGAAAGCTTTTTGGCAACAAACATTGCGATATCCTGCATTGACTCGCCTCGTACAATGAGAGCAAAGTCATATGTACCTGCCATAAGATAGAGAGATTCAACCTCTTCAAAGCCCATGCAGAGTTCTGCCATTTCGTCAAAGCCTGTTTCCTTTTTAGGAGTTACCTGAAGTTCGATTAAAGCCTCAACATAACTGTCGTCAACCATATCCCAATTTACGACTGCCTGATAGCCCTTGATTACCCCCGAATTTTCGTATTCCTTAATCTGCGCCTCGATGTAATCCTCAGGCTCGCCGAGCATTGCCGCTATTTCCGCTGTTGTAAAACCGGAATTTTCACTTAAAAGCTTTAATAATTTGTCCATATTTATTCCTCCCTGAGAATATATTAAACGCAAATTTTTGCGTTGCAGGCTGAATTTGCAAAAAGCGACATCAAAGGATGTCGCTCTGACAATTTCAATTTTTAATATTTATCTGCGCTGTTCTGCGCTGTTTGCGCTATGATTTGCTTGCTCTGCGGCAGTTCACATGGCTTTAGCGTTGAGAACTGTCTGCACATAGATTATACAACCTGTACCTCTCGCTTGTCAACTGTATTTATCATATTAACACATAAGGCAGTCATCAAACATATCAATTCGTTTTGCACATCGGCAATTTCAAGTTCGCATCCTAAAGGGTGCTTGATGTGATTGCATATCTGTGCGTTGTCAACATCAACAATGCTGAAATTTTTTGAAATTACATCACCGAGAATTCTCCAATTATTGCCGTAGAATCTGCATTGAACCATATTGTTGGTCATAAGCACCACGAGGGTTGCCGCTGTTTTGTCTGTTTTTAGAGTAAATGAATTTACTCCTGCAACGGGCAACTGTCGAAGTCTTGCAACAAGGTTTTTATTCTCATCAAGAATATTAAGCCTTACAATGTTGTTGACAACACCACGCATACTTCTCTTTCTGCGTTTCATAACAGCAGTATATTTATCCCTGCCCAATTCATCACGAATCAGAAAACAAACATCGGACGGAGATACATCTCGTGTAATAAACAATTTCATAAAATCACCGTCAAAATTTTATTTCTTAATCTTCTTCAAGATTTTCAAGCCAAAGATTTACACACGCATCACTCGGCATTCTCCAATCTGAACGAGGCGAAAGTGTTACAGAACCAACCTTCGGTCCGTCAGGCAGACATGAACGCTTGAACTGCTGAGTAAAGAATCTTCTGACAAAGGTTGTGAGCCACTTTTTGATTGTGGCATTGTCGTATTTTCCTGCAAATGATTTCTTTGCAAGGTAGTATATTTTATTCGGCTCAAAGCCAAATCTTACCAAATAATATAAGAAAAAGTCGTGGAGTTCATAAGGACCAACCACATCTTCGGTTTTCTGTGCAATTTCGCCGTTTTTATCGGGCGGAAGAAGCTCGGGACTTACAGGGGTGTCGAGAACATCAAGAAGAACAGTTTTGAGAATTCCTTCGCTGTGCTGTGCCTCATAGGCAGTGAGATAGCGAACAAGGGTTTTCGGAATTGACACATTTACGGCATACATACTCATATGGTCACCGTTGTAGGTTGCCCAACCGAGAGCAAGCTCAGAAAGGTCGCCTGTGCCGATAACAAGACCGTTATATTTGTTTGAAAGATCCATAAGAATCTGTGTTCTTTCTCTCGCCTGTGAGTTTTCGTAGGTTATATTTGTAACGCTTTCATCGTGGTTGATATCTGCAAAATGCTGACGAACAGCTTTTGTAATGTTGATATCTTCAAAAGACACTCCGTAAGCCTCAGCCAAAAGCTGTGCGTTTGATTTTGTACGCTTTGTTGTGCCGAAACACGGCATTGTTACAGTATGAATATTCTTTCTGTCAATACCGAGCATATCAAAAGCATGAACGCAGACGATGAGAGCAAGCGTACTGTCAAGACCTCCTGAAAGTCCTAAAACCGCATTTTGAATTCCCGTGTGAGCAAGTCTTGTTGCAAGACCTGTTGCCTGCATTGTTATAATCTCCTCACAACGGGCATCAAGATCTGATTTGTTTGACGGAATGAACGGAGTCTGAGAGAACTCTCTTGTAAGTTCGGTATGTTTTAACGGCATATCAAAATATACCGAGGTAAAGTTATTGTCATCACTTTTTGTAAAAGTATTTGTCTTTCTGCGTTCTGCCGAAAGCTTTTGAACATCAATATCGGCATAGATAATGCCTGTTGTAAAGCGCTTGCTTTCTGCAAGCAGAGATGCGTTTTCGGAGATTATGTTCTGTCCCGAAAATACCATATCCGTTGTGCTTTCGCCAAAGCCCGAATCGCTGTAAATATATGCACAACAAAGCTTACCGCTCTGCATTTTTACAAGGTCACGGCGATACTGTGCCTTGCCTATTACATCATCCGATGTTGACGGGTTGCAGATTATAGTTGCGCCGTGTTTTGCGTGTTCAACAGACGGAGATGAGGCAACCCACAAATCCTCGCAAACTTCAACACCGAAGATGAAATCACGCATTTTGTCACAACAGAACACAAGATTGTCTGAAATTATGGTTTCGACGCCTGCATATGAAATTTCATCATAGAGGTTTTTACCGCTTGTGTAGTGACGAACCTCGTAAAATTCGCTGTAGTTAGGGATGTTGACCTTCGGAACAATGCCGAGGATATCGCCCTTATAAATTACTGCGGCACAATTATAGAGTGCCGATTCAATTGCGACGGGAACTCCTGCAATTGAGATTATGTCAAGGTCTGCTGTTTCTTTAAGAATTTTCTCAACTGATTTTTCAGCCGCATTAAGCAAAACACGCTGATAAAACAAATCGGAACAGGTGTAGCCCGTTACGCAAAGCTCGGGAAACACAACCAGTGACGCACCGTTTTTGTGTGCCTCTTTAATCTGTTCAATAATATTTATTGTGTTGGTTTTACAGTCTGCAACCCTGATTTTCGGTGTTGCGGATGCAACCTTGATGAAACCGTATTTCATAAAATTATACCTCACAAAATAATAACCGCAGGAACAAAACGCTCCTACGGTTATTATACATCAAATTTTCCGATTATACAAGCATCAGAGCATTGTTCTTGTTACCCGTCTGAGTCTTTTTCCGTGAAAAAGATACTGACTTTCAAGCGTCGGTTCAAACTTTGTGATGTAGCAACTCATATATCCCATAATCAGCCAGAACCACACCACCATAAACGATATGTCATAAAGCAATGCCTTTTCAAAGCAGGCAAAAATCAAATATGCGAAAAGAAAAGCAAACAGACAGGGATAAACATCATCACGATATGTTTTTTTCTGCAAAAACAGGTGCTGTGCGGAGTGTTTTGCAAATCGAAAACCGAAAATTCCGAAAAGAACAAAACCGATTACACCTGTTGAAACAAGAATTGTAAGAAAACCGTTGTGCAAATCACTTTTGTGATACGAATATTCCAAAGCACCGTTTGAATATTCGGCACTGTAAAGAACAATATTTCCGTTGGAAATTCCGATAATCGGCGACAGTTTGAAAAGATTGATTGATTCAAGCCAAAGCTTCTTTCTTCCGCTGTCAATGTTTTTGTTTTCGTGTGAAAAGGTGATTTTATCCTTTTCAAGCTGTTCTCTCTGTTCGGGAGTCAGTTCTTCCTGCACAAGCTCGCTTTCGGTTTTGCCTAAAAGCAAATCGACAACAGAAGTTGTCTTTGATACAACAACGGAAAATCCTTCCTGACAAGTCGTTCTGAACATCAAGGCAGAGCCTGTAAGGAAAACTCCCACAAGAAACAGCGCTGTAATTTTCAAAATAATTTTTGAAGGTGAAAGTCCCGCCTTGTCGGCAAAAAACATATAAACTATATAAACAATTGCATATCCGAGAGCAAGCACAAGTGAGGCGTTTGAATCGCACAGAATGAGCGAAAACGCATTTGTGGCAAGACAAGCTACAATCCATATCTTACTGATGCCGGGTTCAGGAATTTTTTCGGCAATTCTGCGCATAAAATGCCCTTTTGAAAGTATATGGCAACAGAAAATCGACACCACAGATATGAAGCCGAGGAGATTCGGGTTGACATAACAACCGGTGAACCTGTTTTCGTAAACGGTAAATTTAATCCAGTACCATTCAAATTTAAAGCCGAACATAAGGCAGGTTATCCCGATTATGTTCATTACCGTGGTTGCGTATATTATGAATTTTGCAATGTGATAAAGCTCTATTCTGTAATCAAATTCAGGCTCTGTATGCATTCCGTAAAAAAGAAAAAAACACATTACAATGTGCAGAAGCATAAGAAGGCTGTAAAGAAATGTCTGTGAAAAATTGATGAGCATCGTAAATACCGTTACGGCAAGAAATGCTCCGATCCATATTCCGAAGCGCAGTTTAAAAAAAGTATTATTATGTCTTTGATTATATACCGAAAGGCATACACCCCATATAAAGAGAAAAACAAGAAGTACATACGCAGGAATCTGGAGAAACGCAATGTTTGTAAAAAACAAATCTATAATATAGATTCTTCTGAAAAGCGATGAATCGGAAAAAAATCCTCTGAGCTTTTGTTTAAAATCGGTCATCTGAATACTCCAATCAAAACGAAATCAGCTGAAAACTTCTTTTACGGTTTTGAACATCAGCTTTATATCGGAACCAAAGCTGAAATTTTTGACATATGAAAGATTGAACTTCATTTTTTCGGGAAGAATTTTTTCAACATAAACCCTGTCAACATCTATCTCGCCTTTCAACAGCTTTTCTTCGTCCTTATACATAATTGACGCCAACGAGGTTATTCCCGCAGGCATAAGGAGTGTTGCAAGATATTCGGGTTCGTACATATCTACATAATGCTGAACCTCCGGACGGGTTCCGACTATTGACATACTGCCCGAAAGAACATTAAAAATCTGCGGCAGCTCGTCAAGACGATATTTTCGCAAAATTCTTCCTGTTTTTGTAACTCGGGAGTCGCTGTCGGTTGTGACAAGTGTTCCGAGCCTGTCAGCTCCCGTTACCATTGTACGGAATTTAAGAATTCTGAACTTCTTTCCGTAGGTTGTAACCCTTTCCTGTCTGTAAAACACAGGACCTTTTGAGTCGGTTTTAACTAAAATCGCAATAATTGCAATCGGAATGATGAGAAACACAAGAAGAATGACAGAAGCAAAAATATCAAGGATTCGCTTTAAAACAAAACTTCCCTGTTTTTTGCAGAGAATGTCATAGTATTCTTTTACTTCGGCACACTGAAACTGCGGCGGAAGCTTTTGAAATGATTTCATTAAATTAAAAACTCCATTCTGTGTGTTTATTGAACATACTGTGGGGGCTGATTTATGCGATAAAAACGGGATTTTGCCGTATTTTTCCGCACTAATCCATTATCAAAAGCATTATATATCTTTTAAAATCATTTTTCAAGGCTATTTTCCTTACAAAAAGTTTACAATTTAATAAAAAGAATTTTAACACAACGTAAAAACCGACGGTATGCAGCCGTCGGTTTTTAGGTAATTTTATGGAGTAATCAAGCACATAGAAAGGAAGTTGTTAGTTAATTAATATCGATATATGATTTATCGTGTTTATACTATATCATACCTTTTAGTCATTGTCAACACTTTTTTTAAACTTTTTCAATTTTTTTAATACTTTTTAATTATTTCAACCAAAAGTGTTAAACATCTTGACTAAACGCTCAAAAAATTGTAAAATGATTACGGTAGAAAAAGCAAACCCAAATTTCTTAAAAATCGGAGGTTCTGGAATGGCTAACGAATATACACCCGACCTCATTACCCTTATCGGTGATGACGGTAAAGAAATAGAATTTGAAATTCTTGATATCATTGAAAACGATGAGGGCAAGTTTTATGTACTCTACCCGTTCTTTGAAAATCCCGAGGATGCTGTAAATGATTCGGGAGAATATTATATTTTTGAAGTTACCGAAATTGACGGCGAAGAAGAGCTTGCCGAAATTGAGGATGATGACAAGCTCGACAGAATTGCCGCTGTTTTTGAAGAGCGTTACAATGAAGAATTTTATGATGAAGATGACTAACAGTTCATTTTTCTGCATATAAATAGTATTGCAGGACTAAAGATTAATAAGTTTGAATTCCTGCCCGATACGCGAATGATTTTAAAATAACCCTACAACATTTAAATCGGGAGCTTAGCTCCATTGAACGGTGTGCAGACCTCCCGTTTTCTCGGAAGAAGGGAGCCTGAAGTTCAAGGGCGGGCACCCACCTGTCACTCAAGTAGGCAGGTTATTGCAAAAATCATACGGTCGGGCGGGTTTTTTATTGTTATTAAAGCTATAAAAAATATAAATAATATATAAACAGGAGTAGTAATAATATGAATATTTCCGTTTTAGGTTGCGGACGCTGGGGCAGTTGCATTGCCTGGTATCTCGACAAAATCGGTCACAATGTTTTAAGCTGCGGACTTGCCGACGCACCCGAATTTATACAGCTTAAAGAAACACACAAAAACGACTATCTCATCTTTCCAAAGTCAATTGAGGTTTCTTCGAATCTTGAATATGCGATTGAAAGAGCCGAGGTTATTATAATTTCGATTTCATCGCAGTATCTGCGTTCGTATTTTGCGGATATTTCAAAGTACAATCTTGACGGCAAGACAATTGTCCTTTGCATGAAGGGTGTTGAGGCAACTACAGGCAAAAGGCTCAGTGAGGTTGTCGGTGAATTTGTTGACGAAAGCAAGACACCCGTTGCAGTTTGGGTAGGTCCGGGACATCCCCAGGATTATGTAAGAGGAATTCCGAACTGTATGGTTATTGACAGCAATAATCACGATATTAAGGAAAAGCTTGTAAATGAATTCACAAGCGACCTTATCAGATTTTACCTTGGAACGGATCTTATCGGCAGTGAAATCGGTGCTGCCGCAAAGAATGTTATCGGCATCGCCGCAGGTATGCTTGACGGACTTAACTACACCTCATTAAAAGGTGCGTTAATGGCAAGAGGCACACGAGAGATTGCAAGACTCATTAAGGCACTCGGAGGCAATGAGATGAGTGCTTACGGTCTTTGTCATCTCGGCGATTATGAGGCTACCTTGTTTTCAAAATGGAGTCACAACAGAATGTACGGTGAAAGCTTTGCAAAGGGAGACAGATTTACAAAGCTTGCCGAGGGTGTTATGACATCAAAAGCGTTATACAAGCTCGGTCAGGAATACGGTGTTGACCTTCCGATTGTTGAGTCTGTATACAAGGTTTTATTCGACGGAACAGATATCAAAGAAGCACTCGGAACTCTGTTTATGCGTTCTGTCAAGAAAGAATTTTAATCGGGCAGGTACATAATATGGGTAATACTAAAACTAAGAACAATTCAAATAAACCTAAACAGACCGCAAAAACGGTTACTTCTGTCAAAAAGCAGAATACAGTCGAGTATGTTATTGTAAACATTCTTTGTCTGTTCGTATTCATAGCATTTGCATACATAGCAATTATGAGCTTTGTGCAGACAAGCGTGTTTGATTCGGCAAATTACGGCAGTGAAATAATTTTGTATCAGACGGATAACATTGCGCTGAACATCCTGTTCACTTCCCTGTTTACCGTTTTCATATTCAAAATGAAAAAGCATTGTGACTTTTTTGCAAAGGTCAATCTGAAATATATGCATATAGGTCTTGCGGCATTCGTTATGATTGTGGGACTTGTCTGGATATTCTCGGTAACCTCTGTTCCTGCGGCTGACAGCTACAACATCTATGAAACAGCGTCGCAGGCGGCTAAGGGCAACTATTCGTCATTCCACAATAACAGCGGTTTTTACAACAGCGATTTTTACAGCGGATATTCTTACTATAACTTCTATCCGTTCCAGCTCGGCTTTGTTTTCATCAGCGAAATTTTTTACAGAATTTTCGGTACGGACAGTACAATGCCGATTCAGGTATTCAATGTAATGTGTACAGCCGCCGCTTATATAGGTATTGTAAACATCACAAGACTTCTTTTCAAAAAGCGTTCGGTTGAATTTATTACAATTCTTCTGCTTGCCGGCTGTTTTCAGCCCGTACTTTTCTGCACATTCGTTTACGGCAACATCATCGGAATGTGCTTTGCAATCTGGGCATCATACTTCCTCATCAAGTATTTTCAGACAAACAAGTACCTGCTCCTCATTCCGTGTGCCGTACTTCTCGTTATTTCAACACTTGCAAAATACAACAACCTGATTTATCTTGTTGCGTTTGTTGTTATGCTGGTTATTCACACAATTAAGGCTAAGAAGTGGCAGAGCATTGCGTTTGCACTTGCAATTTGCATTGCTGTTGTCGGAACAAGCAACCTTGTTATCATGAGTTATGAGAACCGTTCTGGAGTGAAGCTTTCAAGCGGTGTTTCACAGGCTATGTACCTTGATATGGGCATTAACGATTCATATATGGCTCCCGGTTGGTACAACGGAATTGCCCTCAACGATTATAAAAACGCAGGTCTTGACGCAAAAGCCGCAAATGCACAGGCTTGGACCAATATAAAATCAAGAATGAATTACTTCGGTAAAAACACAAACTATATGATTGACTTCTTCTCGAAGAAAATTATCAGCCAATGGAATGAGCCGACATACGAAAGCATATGGGTTAGCAAGGTCAAGTCTCATACAAACGAGCTCAATTGGATCGGCAACGGAATGTATGACGGCAGTATCGGACAGTTCTTTGAACTGTACTTCAACTTCTATATGCAGATTCTTTTCATTGCGTTTGCGGCAGGAATTTACTTCTTGTTCATTAACAGAAAGACAAATATTGAAACCGTACTTCTCCCTCTTGTTATTCTGGGAGCGTTCGGATATCACCTCTTATTTGAAGGCAAGTCGCAGTATGTGCTGACTTACATAATTCTTATGATTCCTACTGCGTCTTTTGCATTTGAGTGTATTCTTAACGGCAAATATACAAAAATCAAAGAATTTGTCGGAAAGCTGAAAGAAATTCCCGACGGTAAAGAAAGCGAAAAAGCCTGATAAAATGATTGAAGCGGACAGTTAATCATGTCCGCTTTTTCTTTGCTCTTTTTTGACAAATGCAATACCCGTACTGCCCTCTCCTATATGACTGCCGACAACAGAACCTACGCTGACAATACTGCCCTCAACAAAAGGAATTCCTTTTGATATTATGAGCTTTGATAAATACAATGCCTGATTTTTTGCGTTTGTGTGCATTATATACAGCGGATAATTTTGGTCTATGCCAAGCTCTTTCAGCGACATCAGCATATGATTCATACCGTGGCGCATTCCGATTGTTTTCGCCTCAAAGGCTACACTGCCCGAACCCGTAATGCTGATTACGGGTTTTATTCTTCCTGTTGAGCCGAGTAATGCGGCGGCATTTGTATGTCTGCCACCCCCATAGAGGTACTTCATATCGTCAATACAGGCATATACCATAATTTTACTTCTGAACCTCAGAAGATGTTCGGCAATTTCTTTTGCTGTAAACCCGTTGTCACGCAGGCGAAGTGCCTCGTTTACAAGAAGCTTCTGACCTGCCGAAGCAGATTTGCTGTCTATCACATAACACCCCTCATATCCGAGCAAATCTCTTGCAAGAACTGCACTCTGATATGAACCGCTCAATGCCGAAGAAACAGTTATTACCACAACCGATTCGCCGTTATCTCTCGCCTTTTTTAAAGCACATTCGTAGACATACGGCGAGGGTTGAGAGGTTTTCGGCAAAGTTTTCGACAGCTTTGCAAGCCTGTAAAAGCGTTCCTTTGAATGTAAAAAATCATCCTTATATTCTTTTCTGTCAATATATACAGCTAACGGAATTGTAGAAATTCCGAATTTTTCACTTTCTGAATGTTCAAAATCTGCGGCTGAATCGGTAATAATTTTGACCATTTAGGTATCACCTCAAAAATAATATCTTGAAATATTATTTTCAAATTTGCCTTTATTATGCAAAAATCCCGACAGCAAAAACTGTCGGGAGGTTGATTTGCATATTCAATTTCCGAAATTATTTATTCCAATACCGTCAAAGCCCATTTCATCCAAAAGGGACTTGTACAAATTTACATCTTCATCCGTGTATGACATACGGTTTTTGATGCCCGATTTAAAATTGATATTTCTGTCTACAAAAAGCCTTTTTCCCCACATATGACACCATGAAATCGGTAAAAGAAACGGTATTTTTTTTACATATGGATACTTATACTGCATTTCGGATTTTGGTGGAAATATTGAAGACACAAGATATGAGAATTTTGATTTGTTATTCTCGGTAATTGTCTTGTGAGAATTTATCATCGTGCCAACATCTACCCTGCCGAGTGTACCGCTGAGCAGAATATATTCTTCGATATCATCAAATTTAAGTTCAGCCTGTGGCTTTGAAAACCAATTGAATGCAATCTCACGCACACGCTTTTCATACTTTGCAATACCGATTTTTTCAAGCATCACATTAAGATAGTCATAATCAAGCTCAGATTGATGATTTTTCAGGAAAACATAACTGTCAAGCACCATTCTTGCTCCCATTCCGCCGATTCTGAAATGATTTGAGTTATGAACAAGCATATAGATATAAAAGTCCTCATGGCTCATTTCATATGAATAGCTGTAGCCGTCACGCTTTGTTGAACGGTCAAGCTGATTAACAAGCAACGGATAAGATTCCTCATTTTCGTGGACAAGAGTTGCATGCATTTCAATGTTCATCATCGGTTTTTTTTCAAAATGATACTGGTTGTCATCTTCATTCAGAAAAGTGTATCCGAGTTCGGAAAATACTTTTTTGACCGAATCAGCCTGTTTCCTGTCAAAAAGGATATCTACATCAGACACGGAACGAAAGTCGGGACGAGGATATTCCTTTTTCATAAAATAGCCCTTTAAAGGAATATTCTTGATTTTGTTTTCATCAAAAGCCTTGAGAATTTTCTCGGTTTCATACGAGAGATTTCCGTCAATCAGCACTTCAATCGACAAATTCTGCTTGAATTTTTCATATACCTCGGGCGAAACATACTTTTTGTCGAGCGACAAAACCGCATTGGCAACAAGCGATTCAACACTGCAGTAGTTTGCAAGCATTTTTATCGACTGCCATTTTATCCCCTCATAAGGAATCGGAGGTGCTGTTCCGTTTACAGACGATGAAACAAGCTCAAGCAGATACTTAAATTCAATTTTTTCGTTATCGTTAAGATATTTCCTCATTTTTCCCCTTTTTTCGTTTTAAGCTTTGAAAATGCATTTTTACTTCTTGACACAGTTGATGCAATAACCTTTCTTAGCGGTTTTGAATAGAACATAAATTCAAGGTATGCTCTGTACTTCATTGAGTCAACCGTGTAGGGCTTGCCCTTTCTGTAAAAAGCAGTTACCACTCCGATTACATCATCATCGGTAATACCTTTTTCAACAGCAAACTGATTGTCACCGCACATAGTATAACTGCCGTCACTTCCGAAATTGACGACACGGTGCAATACATACGAGCCGTCTTTTCGCCTGTATAAAGGCAAATCAAAAAGATGAAGTCTGCCCTTCGGTTTTGATAAAACAACCGTATCATCACCGTCTCGGAGCATTGGGAGCATACTTGTTCCCTTCGGATTGAAAGTAACCGATCCTCCCATCTCAAGCTTTTCGGCTATAATCTGCATTACATCATCAAGACCTACTTCTTTATTCAAGGACATCAGCCTCTCTTAGCTTTTGAATAAATGTATCAATATCGGCACTCGCCTTTTCTTCGCTCACTTCATACTCATCAAGCATTGCTTTGAGCAAATCAGCTTTTTCGCAATCGTTTTGGAGCTTTTCAAAAAGGAATGCACCCGTTTCATTGAGGTTGATAATTCCGTTAAAATCAAGCGTCAGCTTGTTTACGGGAACTACAACATACGAATCTGCAACCTTTCGCAGAACAAAATCTTCTTTTATCTTCATAACATCACCTGTTTTCCGTGTGAAATTTTTTCGTACATACTTGAATTATAATATACCTTTCGACAAAAAGCAAGAAAAAGGATTTGAGCATAAAATTACCGCAGACCTTTTGAGTCTGCGGTAAAAAATTATCTATAGTATTACAGCTTACGGGATTAGTACATTCCGCCCATATCAGGTGCTGCCGGAGCTGCCGGAGCTGCAGGCTCTTTGATGTCTGTAACAAGTGATTCTGTTGTGAGAACCATTGCTGCAACAGAGCTTGCGTTCTGGAGAGCTGAACGAGTAACCTTTGTCGGGTCAACGATACCTGCCGAAACCATATCTGTGTATTCCTCTGTAAGAGCGTTGAAGCCATAGCCAACCTTGTTAGCCTTCTTAACATTCTCGCAGATTACGCTGCCCTCAAGACCTGCGTTAGCAACAATCTGACGGAGCGGTTCTTCAAGTGCTTTAAGAACAATCTTAGCACCTGTCTTAGCATCACCCTCGAGAGTGTCAACGAACTCTGCAACAGCCGGAATAGCGTTCATGCAAGCGATACCGCCGCCTGCTACGATACCCTCTTCAACAGCAGCCTTTGTAGCGGCAAGAGCATCCTCAATACGGAGCTTCTTTTCTTTCATTTCAACTTCTGTTGCGGCACCAACCTTGATAACTGCTACGCCGCCTGCGAGCTTTGCAAGACGCTCCTGAAGTTTTTCACGGTCAAAGTCAGATGTTGTTGTTTCAATCTGCTGTCTGATCTGAGCAACTCTGCCCTTGATAGCTTCCTTGTCACCTGAGCCGTCAACAATAATTGTGTTTTCCTTTTCAATCTTAACCTGACGGGCAGTACCGAGCTGATCAACTGTTGTATCCTTGAGTTCAAGACCGAGGTCGGATGTGATTACTGTACCGCCTGTGAGTGTTGCAATATCCTGAAGCATTTCTTTTCTTCTGTCACCAAAGCCCGGAGCCTTTACAGCAACACAAGTGAATGTACCTCTGAGTTTGTTAAGTACGAGAGTTGTAAGAGCCTCGCCTTCAACATCTTCGGCGATAATAAGGAGCTTCTTACCCATCTGAACAATCTGCTCAAGAAGTGGTAGAATTTCCTGTGTAGTAGAAATCTTCTTATCTGTGATAAGGATAAGCGGATTGTCAAGCTCTGCAACCATCTTATCTGTATCTGTTACCATATAAGGAGCGATGTAACCTCTGTCAAACATCATACCTTCAACAACCTCGCTGTATGTTTCGGCTGTCTTTGATTCCTCAACTGTGATAACACCGTCTGTTGTAACCTTTTCCATAGCCTCGGCAATAAGCTTGCCGATGAATTCATCCTGTGATGAAACTGTTGCAACTCTTGCGATATCGTCTGTACCGGATACCTGCTTGCTGTTCTTCTTTACAGCCTCAACTGCAACATTTACAGCGTCTGCAATACCCTTTTTAAGTACCATTGGGTTAGCGCCTGCAGTTACATTCTTCATACCCTCTCTGATGAGAGCCTGAGCAAGAAGTGTGGCAGTTGTTGTACCGTCGCCTGCGATATCGTTAGTCTTGATAGAAACTTCCTTTACAAGCTGAGCGCCCATATTTTCAAAAGGATCTTCAAGTTCAATTTCCTTTGCAATTGTTACACCGTCATTTGTGATGAGCGGAGCACCGAACTTCTTATCAAGAACAACATTTCTGCCCTTAGGTCCGAGTGTGATTTTAACTGTATCAGCGAGCTGGTCGATACCTTTCATTAAAGCTTTTCTTGCTTCTTCGCCGTATGCGATTTGTTTAGCCATTGTAAATTACCTCCGTATATTTAGTTAATTATTCAAGAGTTGCGAGTATATCCGACTGGTTTACGATTGTGTATTCTTCGCCGTCAATCTTTACCTGTGTGCCTGCATATTTACTTGCGATAACCTTATCGCCTACGCTGACATACATCTTTACTTCCTTGCCGTCAACAACACCGCCGGGGCCAACAGCAACAACTGATGCGAACTGTGGCTTTTCCTGAGCAGCAGATGAAAGAATGATACCGCTCTTTGTTTTCTCTTCAGCCTCTTCAACTTTTAAAACGACTCTGTCAAGTAATGGTTTGATTGTCATAAATACAGCCTCCTGTAAAAATTTTAAATTGCTTTTAATTAATTAGCACTCTTGTTTCCTGAGTGCTAATTATATTTTATACCATTTTCAAGAAAAGTCAAGAGAAATTTGACTATTTTTGACCTTTATTTTGTGACAGTTTTCTGAAATTTTTTCCAATCTCAATTTTATCGAGTATTTTAAGATAATCAGTAACTATAACTGTTTTATATCAATAAAAAAGACGGACTGCAAAAAGTCCGTCTTAAACATTGTTATTAATTTTATCTGTTTGATGATTGAGAACTTGTCTGTTTCTTGCCCTTGCTGACAATAAGAACTACCGTTGAACCGTATTCGAGAGTATCACCCTCAACATGTTCTTTGTAGCGGATTACCCTTCCCTCAGCAACCTTGTCACTGTACTCATATTCTGCTGTTGCAAGAAGTCCCTGAGCGGCAATGTCAGATGCAACGGTATCAAGTTTTTCACCCTCAACCTTCGGCAGAGTCCTCATCTGTGATCCCTTGCTTACGCAAACACTCACTACTACGGAATCTTCCTGAGTAATTTTTGAACCTGCGGCAGGAGTCTGTGACATAATCTTACCTTCTGCATAATCATCGCTGTACTCATCGTTAAAAGTTCTGTAGATTGTGATACCGCTGTTGCTGTCAACACTCTTAACAGCCTCTTCATATGTCATTCCGATATAGTTAGGAACAGTAGCACCTGTCCACTCTGTGCTTTGAGTTGAGCTTACACTCGCATCAGTATTATTTGAGAACATTCCGGCAAGCGGATTCTGCATAAGCCAGAACACACCGGCAATACCGAGAACAAGAACCGTGATAGCAGCCGCAATAATAATAATTGAAGCGTGTGACATACCGTTTGAAGTCTTGCGTGTACGCTCTGACTTTGTGAGGTTCATGCTTGCTGTTCTTGAAATTTCGTCCTGAATTGCCTTTGCTGTATGAGCAACGGAAAGCTGTGAACGAAGCTCGTCAAAATCTGTAATACGGTTTTCACGCTCAACCTGCAAACCGTTAGCAAGAGCCGAAACAACATGCGGAGGAAGTCTCTTTACAGTTGTTGTACTCATAAGAAGTCGGCTGTCCTTACGGCGTTCTACCGCACTCTTTGGCATATGACCTGTGAGGGCATAGAAAAGGGTTGCACAAAATCCGTAGATATCCGTAATATCGTCAAGAGGAAAATTGTCGTCATATTGTTCGGGAGCCGCAGCACCTGAAAAAAGCTGAGATTTGAGAGGCGTGCCTCTTTTACGCTCATTTTCCGATGCAAAGCCTGAAATCTTAATTTTACCCGATGCTGTGATATACATATTCTTAGGTGCGATAGCATAGTGACCGACACCTCTCTTGTGAAGAGCCTCAAGCGCAGAAATTACAGGCATAAAAAGCGGACGGGCAATATCCCATTCAAGATGACCGTTACTGCGTTCAACATACTCCTCAAAAGGAATAAGATCCTCGTTTTCCTCAACAACATAAACTGTGTTATTTTCTTCAAAAATGTTGTGAACATTCATAAGAGCGGAAAGCTCACGGAGTTCTGAAAGAATCCTGTAATAGTTAAGAAAATCGTCCTTGAGTTTATTATATACAAGGCGGTTTTCATAATTTATTCTGACCTCGGTAGTTCCTTCTTCACGAGAAAAAAGTCCGATAGGAAGAAATTCGCAGATGATTACAATGTCACCTGTCTGCTTGTCGTGGCTTATATAGCGTGTGCTTTCGCCGTTGGTATCAATTCCCGCACCTACGATGTAGCGGTTCTGAAGAATTGTTCCGTACGGTAAAAAAGGAGCTTGCTGTTTTTCAGTTGTATCAAATCCGCAGGACGGACAAATCTTGTTGTCACCTATTTCCTGCATGCATCCCATACACAATGACATATTATTACTCAACTCCAAATAAGTATCAATTTCAAATTTTGTCTGAAAAGAATTATACCATAAAAACATATTTCTTTTCAAGACTTAAAGGTGTTAATATAGTTACAATTTTGTTATTGCAAAGCCTTATAAAGCAAATTCTTTGCAAATATTGTTGTATAAAAAATGTGGTGGAGATAACGGGGCTCGAACCCGTGACCTTCTGACTGCCAGTCAGACACTCTCCCAGCTGAGCTATACCCCCATATAATGTTGACATTGCTTTTGACATATACAAGATACATTTACAGACAATGTCAAGCTATAATTTTAACAGTCTATCAAATTAATTATAAGTATTGCATTTCCGTCATATATGTCAATTGTTGTCATATCGGAAGTGAATACATTTGAAACACCCAGAGTAACGCTGCTCGAAACATAGTATTTTTCAAGAGGATACTTTGTTCCCGAATAGCTTACACAGACACTCGGACATCCGAAAGGGAAAAGCGAAAATGTTTTGCCTTTAAAGTTTTTATATTCATAATGACCTACGGGAAGAAATTCTATTTTCTCTTTTTCAGAAAGGAGAACGCCCTTGCTTCCGTGTTCATGAATATAAGAGAGAACCGCCACATTTGCAAAGCTGTGGTCAAAGCGACCGCCCAATGCACCGAGAATTGCTATTTCGTCAAACCTTTTTTCAAGTGCAAGGTCAACAGAGTGCATTGTGTCGGTATCATCCTTTTCGGGAATAAGGCGGACCGTTTCGCAGTTTGGAAACAGTACATCAGGCTCGGAATCAAAATCTCCTACAACAAGGTTCGGAGTAATGCCTGCCTGTTTTGCAAAATTGCAGCCTCTGTCGGCACATATCACATAGTCATCAGGTTTTATAACCTCGGACAAAAAATCCGAATTTGTGTCAGGCGAGCCTGCAATAATCACACAACGCATAATTACTCCTTTATCTGCCATGATTTAATGTCCTTGACCTCGTTATACATCTGAACATAACTGCGGTGACGGGTTTCTTCAATTTCACCGTCAGAGAGCGCCTCAAGAATCCTGCAGCCTTTTTCACAGGTATGCGAACATGAAGTAAACATACACTCCCCTAAATATTTTTCAAATTCAGGAAAGCAATATTGCAGCCGGCTTTTGTCAATCATTTCGTAACGCTGAAGATCAACGGTTGAAAATCCGGGTGTGTCTGCCACAAAACAACCGTCAAGTTCAAACAGTTCAACAACTCTTGTTGTATGTCTTCCTCTGCCGAGTTTTTTGCTTGTCTGCCCTGTTTCAAGAGAAAGCGATGGAAAAAGCTTATTGAGCAATGTGGACTTGCCGACGCCGCTGTTACCGATAAAGGCTGAAACCTTGCCGGACAGATAGCTTTTGAGTTCTTCGGTTTGTGAAGAATCATCTTCCGAACAGAGAAAAACCTCAAAACCTGCGTGTCTGTAGATATCGGCAATCTTATCTCCGTTTTCCAGATCATTTTTTGTAACGACAATTACGGGTTCCATATTATTGTTTACCGCCGCCGCAGTCATTTTGTCAATAATCGTAAAATTCGGCAACGGTTCAACAGTTGAACACACGAGAAGAAGAATATCAAGATTTGCAAGAGCAGGTCTGCGGAGCTTGTTTTTGCGTGGAAGAATTTCTTCTATCGCACAAAAGCCGTCATTCGGAACAGATATATTTACCCTGTCCCCCGCTACGGGAGAGTTTCCGCTTTTGCGAAAGCTCCCCCTTGCCTTACATTCGTAATCCTCACCATCGGCACGGACATAGTAAAATCCGCCGATTGATTTCATTAAAATTCCGCTTTTAGTATCCATACTTCACCGATTAAAGTTCAGGATCATCCGTAACCGGCTGAACGGTCGTGTCAGGCGCTACATACGGATCTGTGTAATACTGTGTCGACGGTTCGGTTTCGGGAGGAGCGGTTGTCGCACGGACATAATCATGTGACGCCGTAGTGGTTACCGCTGCCGATGCAAAGTCAACCGAATACTCTCTGTAAGCCTGACCGTCAAGCTGAATTACTACAGTTGAAGTGCCTGAGCCCTTGAGCTCAAGAGTATAGGTCTTGTTATATTTCGGAACAAGCGTCTTTGAATTACGGGAATCAACCGCACCGTCAACAATTACAGTCATATCGACTGAATCTTCAACATCCGATGGAAGGTCAACGAAGATATTAACTGTGTTTTCGTCACCGAGTCCCGAGCTTACAGTCAGGGTTACAACAGAGCCTGCGTCAACCTTGCCGTACTGGAGAGGTGACATACCGAGGACTGTATCCTTTGGTTCTTTGCTTTCATCATCCTGTACTGTTTCAACGGTAAGTCCGAGATCAACAAGAGTCTGCTTTGCTTCGGAAAGCATAAGTCCGTCAACCGACGGGAGTGTAACCTGTTTGGTTCTCTCACCGCTTGCAATATATACATATACCGTTGAACCGATTGTAGTTTTTACACCTGCTTTCGGGAAGCACTCAATTGTGTAGCCCTTTGGTGTTTTAGTGTTTTCTACATAGACAATTTCAGGAATAAGATTCTTTTCCTTGAGAGCCTGAGAAGCCTCTTTTTCGCTGTAATTGGTTACATAAGGAACAGAAACCTCTGTGTCCGTTCCGTTTACGGTTACCGTGATTGTTGAGCCTGACTTAACCTTCATCGAACCGCCCTTAGGCTCTTGATCAAGAATTACGCCCATTTCCTTTGACTCATCATATTCACTCTTAACCTCAAACTTGAAATCATTCGGGTTATTTTCTTTTATTGAAACAAAGGATTTGCCGACATAATCGGGAACTTCAACATCCTTAGCCTGTGAGGTTGAGCAGCCTCTGAACATTGCAAGCGCAAAGAAAATTGCACACACTGCAACAGCCGCAATTACAATACCCTTGACTGCATAGTAGGAAGGCTTATGTTCCTTTACAAAATCCTCATCGGCAAACTGTTCTTCTTTAACAACAACATCGTCCTGCGGCATATCAACTACTTTTGTTGCCTCGTTGTCAATTTTATTTCTTACCCCGCTGTCACGCAGAGAGTGAACAAACTTTGTGGGCTGATTATCAACAAAAGACTTGTTGCCGTAATCAAAAACGATTGACGGATTAAGTCTGAATCTTTCGATATCAGAAAGCATTTCTGCGGCAGAAGTGTATCTGTCGGACGGAAGCTTTTCCATTGCCTTCATAGTAATCTGCTCAAGACCTATCGGGATTCCCGGATTGATTTCACGAGGATGCTTCGGTGTTGACTGCAACTGCATAAGCGCAATTGTAACGGCACTGTCACCGTCAAACGGAAGCTTTCCCGTAAGCATTTCATAGAGCATTACACCGACAGAATAAATGTCCGTTTTTCCGTCAGTTGCGTCACCTCTTGCCTGCTCAGGGGCAATGTAGTGAACAGAGCCGATTGCCTGTTCCGTCATTGTGCGTGTCGATTTATCGGAAAATCTTGCAATACCGAAATCGGTAACTTTGATTGTACCGTCCTGCAACAGCATAATATTTTGCGGCTTTATATCACGGTGTACAATTCCGCACTCGTGAGCGTGCTGTAAAGCCTTTAGAATCTGTGCAGTCAGGTGGATTGCGTCTTTCCACTCAATAATGCCCTGCTGATCAATATATTCTTTGAGGGTAATGCCGTCAATATATTCCATTACGATATACTGAATCATATCGCCAAAGCTTACATCATACACCTTTACAATATTCGGATGTGAAAGCATTGCGATGGCTTTTGATTCATTTTTGAAACGGCGGATAAACTCCTCATTGTTGAGATACTCGTCTTTAAGAATTTTTACGGCAACTTCACGGTCATCGACTGTGTCGGTACAACGGTAAACATTTGCCATACCGCCGACACCGATAAGCTCGTGGATTTCATATCTTCCGTCAAGTCTTTTGCCCAAATATTTATCCAAAACGGTCAACTCCTATCCTTAGTAAATTACGGTAGCTGTGATATTATCAGAACCTCCGCCGTCTTTCGCCTTGTCAACAAGCTTTGTGATAAGACCTTCGCCACGGTTTTCATGGCAGATCTTGACCATATCTCCTGTTGTAACGCAATTTGAAAGTCCGTCGGTACAGATGAGAAGAACATCACCGTAAATAAAGTTGGCTTCAATATAGTCAAGGCGAACGGACGGTTTTATGCCGAGCGCCCTTGTTATAAAGTTCTTGTTCGGATGATTTTGCGCCTGCTCATATGTAAGCTCGCCTCTTCTAACCATTTCCTGAACAACGGAATGATCCTCTGTAAGCTGCTTGATTTTACCGCCTCTGATAGCGTATGTGCGACTGTCACCGACATGAACAACATGAACGGTTGTATCTTTTACAAAGACAAATTCACATGTAGTTCCCATACCAGTGAGCTCGGGATCTTTCATGGACATTTCAAAGACTTTCATATTGGCATTGACAACAATTTCCGCCATAAGCTCGCCAATCTGCTCCTTGGTCATATCGTCTTTGTACAAATCGGTAATTTTGGTGCTGATATAATCAACTGCCGTTGCGCTGGCAATATTACCGCCGTTTGCACCGCCCATTCCGTCACACACAACTGCCCAGACACAGCTGGGAGAAATAACTCCGAAGCGACAGTCATCCTGATTCTGATTACGAACAAGTCCGATATCACTTTTGCTGAATACTTCCAAGTTATTTACCTCCTTCTTCAATATGCTTTCTTTTGAGCTGACCGCACGATGCGTTTATGTCACTTCCGAGTGTTCTGCGCACGGTTGCTCCGATATTTTTAGCAGCAAGAATATTTATGAATGCCTGCTGTCTTTTAATATTGCTTTTTAAGTAGCCTGTTCCCTCAACGGTATTGACGGGGATCAGATTAACATGGCTTTGTGTACCCTCAAGTCGTTTTGCAAGCTCTCTTGCGTTTTCATCGCTGTCATTAACTCCGCTTATCATAGAGTATTCAAATGTAACTCTGCGACCTGTTGTTTTGAAATAATCTGAGCAAGCCTTTAATAATTCTTCAATAGAATATTTTTTTGCAATGGGCATTGTTCGCTGTCTTATCTCATCGTTCGGTGCGTGTAATGAAACGGAAAGCGTTATTCCGAGATGAAGTTTTGCAAGCTCATAAATTTTCGGAACTATACCGCAGGTTGAGAGCGTAATATGTCGCATTCCAATGTTAAGACCGTTGTCTGACGAAACAAGTCGGAGAAATTTTACGACATTATCAAAATTATCAAGCGGTTCACCCATTCCCATAAGAACAATGTTAGAAATTCTTATATTAAGATCACGCTGTGCTGCCTCAATCTGTCCGAGCATTTCCGACGGTGCAAGACTCCGTGAAAAACCGCTTTTGCCTGTTGCACAAAATGTACAACCCATTTTACAGCCAACCTGTGTTGAGATACAGATTGAATATCCGTGCTTGTAACTCATTACAACAGACTCTACACATTCGCCGTCATTAAACGAAAAAAGGTACTTGACTGTTTTATCATACCTTGAAACAAGTTTTTTTTCAATATTTGCAACAGAAATGTAACTACTTGATTTCAAAAAAGCCTTTAAATCGGCAGGAATGTTACGCATATTGTCAAAATCGGTCACATTTTTGTACAACCAATCATAAATCTGCTTTGCTCTGAACTTTGGAAAACCGTTTTCTGTGACAAATTCAGTCAGCTCATCAAGCGTCATTGACTTGATATCCGTTAAATTATTCAATTTGACGCCTTCTTTCCGAATAAGCTGATGTAAAATCCGTCTGTTCCGCAGGTGTGCGGCATAAGTGTTATTTCGTATGGTTCTTCATCAAATGCACGGGTAATTCCGTTTGGAAGTTTTAACGGTATTCCGTAAAAATCGGGATGTTCCTCAAGAAAACGCTTTGTGTTTTTATTGTTTTCATCAGGATTCAATGTACAGGTAGAATAGACAAGCTTACCGCCTACTGCCAGATTATCCGCACTTGCACAGAGAATCCTGTACTGCAAATCCGGCAAATCGTTGGAAATAAGGTCGTCCTTGTATCTGATTTCGGGCTTTCTTGACATAATTCCAAGACCGCTGCACGGAACATCGCAGAGGATTCTGTCCGCCACAGGAAGTGCCGTGTCATTGGTTGACGCATCACGCAGAAGCGTTGAAATACAAGTGATGCCAAGCCTTTTAGCACCTGCCGAAATCAGTTTCAGCTTATGGTCGAACATATCACAGGAAAAAATTCTGCCACGGTTATTCATATACTGAGCCGCCGAAAACGACTTTCCGCCCGGTGCAGAACACACATCAAGCATAATATTGCGAGGCTTTGCGTCAAGGAAATTCACGCAAAGCTGGCTTGACGCATCCTGAATATGAAAAAGTCCGGACTTGTACGCTCTGAGTCTTTCAACCGAGCCTGTATTTTCAAGATAGAGTGCGTTGTCAATAAACGGGATTTTTTCCACAACAACGCCATCATCGGATAATTTCTTAATTAATGTGTCTGCATCTGTTCTGAGGGTATTAACACGACAACAGATTTTTGCTCTGCCGTTAAGAGATGCCAAAAGCTGTTCGGCATTATTTTCTCCGTAAGAATTAATCCACAATTTTACAATGTTTTCGGGAACAGAATATTTTACCGAAAGATATCGAGCCCTGTCCTTTTCATCGGGTAATGTGTATTTAACCTCTGCCCTTGTGATGTTGCGAAGAATTCCGTTTATGAAACCCGATGATTTCTGAAGTTTGTGCTTTTTGGCAAGATTAACGCTTTCGTTGACTGCCGCACTGTCGGGAACTTTGTCCATAAACAAAAGCTGGAGTATTCCAAGGCGAAGAATATTTTTCGTTTTTGTTTCAATTTTCCTTAACGGAATTTTAGAATAAGACCTGATAATATAATCAAGCGTGATTCTTCTTTCCAGAACACCGTAAACGAGTGCTGACACAAAAGAGCTGTCAACACCCGAAAGACGGTTTTCCTTTATGGCATTATTCAAAGCAATATTTGAATATGCTCCCTCATTTTCAATTTTAAGCAGCACATTCAGTGCAATATTGCGTGTGTTTGCCATTTTAATCTCCAAAATAAATTATCTTCTGCGATTGTTCGCAATTATAATTAATCTTAAAAGCTGCATAATTGCAGTAAGAGCCGCTGCAACATATGTCATTGCGGCTGCCTGAAGCACTCTCTTTGCGCCTGTGTATTCTTCACCGTAAAGAAGATCGCCGTTTCTGATTGTTTCAAGCGCTCTTTTTGATGCATTAAACTCTACGGGAAGTGTTGCGATTGTAAAGAGTACGGAAAGTGCAAACAGGATTATACCTATATAAAGAAATACAAAACCTACTCTCTGTGTAAAACAAAAACCGACTATAATAAAAATCCAACTGAGGCTTGAACCGAGTCTTGCAACAGGAAGAATAAACGAACGGATTCTGTTAGGCAGATAATTTTCTGCGTGCTGAACTGCATGACCTGCCTCATGACAGGCAACGCCTACAGCCGCAACGGAGGTGCTGTTAAAAACTGTGTCGGAAAGTCTGATTACATTTGTTCTCGGGTCAAAATGGTCTGTCATACTGCCTGCAACATGTTCAATTCTGACGCCTGTTACACCGTGCTGACGAAGAACATATTCAGCCGCCTGAGCGCCAGTCATATTTCTTGAATTTCTTATCTGTGAATATTTTGAAAAAGTTGTTTTAACTTTGACCTGACAAATCAATGTTATTATGATACAAGGAACAATAAACACAAGATAGGTCATATCAAATCCGTAAAAGAAGCCCATAAATCAAACACCTTTCTGTCTGCATATTGCAGACGGGAATTTTTAACCGATTACATCGCCGACAGAAAGCCTGTGGCCGGCAAGGAATGCCTCGGCGGTCATTTTCTTTTTGCCCTCAGGCTGAATTTCACAAAGCTCAACCGACTTTTCACCGCAGGCAACAATCAGCGGTTTTGTGCTGATTACAGTTCCCGCTTTTCCGCTCTTTTCACAGAGCAAAGAAGAATGAACCTTTATCTTTTTACCGTTAATTTCGGTTGTGGCAATCGGCCACGGATTAAGTCCTCTGATTTTATTATGCACCTCAAATGCCGGTTTTGTAAAATCAATCGGACAAAGTGATTTATCAATTTTTGAAGTGTGAGTTGCAAGACCTTCATCCTGCTTAATCGGAGTGATTTCGCCCTTTTCAAGAGCAGAAAGTGTGTCAAGAATAAGCTCTCCGCCCATAAGAGAAAGACGGTCAAAAAGCTCTCCCGAGGTTTCGTTCACACCGATTTCCGTTTTGACAACTTTCAGAATGTCACCTGTGTCAAGTCCGACATCCATTTGCATAGCCGTTACACCGGTTTCTCTGTCACCGTTTAATACGCTCTGCTGAATAGGAGATGCGCCTCTGTATTTAGGCAAAAGCGAGCCGTGAAGATTGATGCAGCCGTACTTTGCGGAGTCAAGAACCGACTTGGGAAGAATTTTTCCGTAAGCCGCAACAACAATGACATCGGGATTATATTTATTGATAATTTCAAGAGGTTTGCCGTCCTTAAAGGTTTCTGGCTGATACACGGGAATGTTCAGCTTTTCTGCGCACACCTTGACATCGGGAGGAGTCATTATCATCTTTCTTCCCCTCGGCTTGTCGGGTTGTGTAAACACGGCACAAACCTCATGTTCCGAATTTGCAAGAGTCTTGAGTGCAGGTACGGCAAAATCCGGAGTACCCATATAAATTATTTTCATATCTTCACCTGTTTATCAGCTATTCATTTCTTCAATTTCGGCAGGAGTCAACATTCTTGTTGCAACCTGAGTAAAGAGAATTCCCTCAAGATGGTCGAGTTCGTGACAAAAAGCCTTTGCAAGCAAATCCTTGCCGTCAATAACAAATTCGTCACCGTGTCTGTCCTGTGCCTTAACCTTTACATAATCGGGTCTTACTGTGTAACCCCACTTGCCGGGGATTGAAAGACAACCCTCAAGAGTTTCCTGCTTGCCGCTGTAAGCGATGATTTTCGGGTTTACAAGCTCAATCGGACCTTCGCCGACATCAATAACCACAACTCTTCTTAAAATTCCGACCTGAGGAGCGGCAAGTCCCACTCCCTCAGCCTTGTGCAAAGTTTCAATCATATCGTCAATAAGATCTGCAAGGCGGTCATCAAACTTTACGACAGGTCTGCATTTTTTTGTGAGAACGCTGTCGCCCTCTTTTACAATTTGTCTTAAAGCCATAAATTATATCCTTTCGCTAACAGGTCAGAGCGTTCATATCCGCATATGTACTGACCTTTCCAAATTCCTTATTCTTTCCGAATTCTATCATAACCGCTGAGAGCAATGCTCTGAAATCACGGTTATTTTTACATTTTATTATAAGTTTATATCTGAATTTGTTGCTCACTTTCACAACATTTGCGGGTGACGGACCGAGTATTCTCAAAGGCATGGCAGGGTATTCGCTTCTTGCGTGACTGACAAAGCACTGCAAAAAGCTGTTAGCTGCTTTCATTGTAAGCTGCTGTTTTTCACCCGAAAAGCCGATAAGACAGATATCCGCAAAAGGCGGATAAAGCATTGCTTTTCTGACCTGAATTTCGGTGCTGTAAAAGGCAAGATAATCCTGTCTTGCCGCCATAGAGATTATTAGGTTGTCGGGAGTGTAGGACTGTATAACAGCCATACCCTTTGATGCCCCTCTGCCGCTTCTGCCGACTACCTGAGTTAAAAGGGAAAATGTTCTTTCGTAACTTCTGTAATCATCGGCATACAGCATATAGTCAGTGTTGAGAACTCCCACAAGCGTCACATTGGGAAAATTGAGTCCCTTTGCAACCATTTGTGTTCCCACAAGAATATCGTACTTACCGTCTGCAAATGCCGTTATCATCTTTTCATAGGATGATTTTGAAGATGTTGCATCGGTATCCATACGCAATATTCTTGCATCGGGAAAAAGCTCTGAAATTTCACTTTCAGCCTTTTGAGTGCCGGTTCCGCCAAATCTTAAAGATTTGCTGTGACAAGACGGACATTCTTCCGTGTAAGGCACGGAATATCCGCAGTAGTGACACATCATTCTGCGGTTGGCGCTGTGATATGTGAGCGATATTGAACAGTTGGGACACACAACAGGTTCACCGCACATTCGGCAGGTTACAAAGGTGTTGTATCCCCGTCTGTTTAAAAGCAGAATTGACTGCTTGTTATTTTCAAGATTATAGCGCAGATTTTCAAGCAAGGTTTCGGAAAATCCCGTTACATTGCCGTTTTGCTGTTCAACATTCATGTCTGCGACAACAACCTTCGGCAAAACCGCATCGCCGTATCTCTCGGTGAGCGTGTTAAGCGAATATCTTCCGCTTTTTGCGTAGTAATATGATTCAACCGACGGAGTTGCCGAACTTAAAACAAGCAAGGCATTATCGTAGCTGCATCTGAATTTTGCGATTTCTCTTGCATGATATCTGGGGGAGCTTTCAGACTTATAGCTGTACTCCTGTTCCTCGTCCATTATGATAAGACCGACTTTTTCAAACGGAGCAAACACGGCACTTCGTGTTCCTATAACGATTTTTGCAAGACCTTTTTTTACACGCTTGTATTCATCAAGCCTTTCACCGAGTGAAAGTGCGCTGTGAAACACGGCAATCTGCTCGCCGAAACGCTTTGAAAAGGTTGAAACAAACTGCGGTGTAAGCGAAATTTCAGGCACCATAACGATGATTCCCTTGTTATCGTTTATTACACGCTCAATCAGTTTCATAAAAACGCTTGTTTTTCCCGAACCTGTAACACCGAACAAAAGGCTTGTATGCGGTTTTGAATCGGCATATTCGGCATATAGGTTATCGCAGGCTGTCTGCTGTTGTTTTGACAACGCAACAGGGGCAAGACTTTCGTCCTTTGTTCTGTCCTCAATACGGAACACTTCTTCGTCATAGTAGTAGATAAGACCTTTTTTATAAAGTGCGTCCGTAACGCCTGTTGTGACACCCGTGAAGTAACAAACCTCTTTAACGGAAGTTCCGCCTGTCATTTTGATAAGGTCGAGAACGGCTTTCTGCTTTTCGGTAAGCTTGATATTGTCGCTGTCGGCAAGTTCGGTCGGAGCAGCCATTTTCATAACCGCATCCGAAACCTTTCTGAAAGCTTCATCTGATTTGTAAAGATAACCCGACTTTACCATATCTTCAAGAATAACCGTGTTATCTAATCCGAAATCGTCAAGAATTTTATCGGACTTTACGGCTTTTCTTTTTGAATGAAGGTAAGCAAAAATTCTTTGCTGTTCCTCGGAGAGCTCTTCTTCATCTACACCCTCACGAACACCGTAAAGCGTTGTGATTTTGTAATTTATACCCGCAGGAAGCATTGTTTTTACCGCATCATAATAGGTGCAGAAATAATGTTCTTTCATAAACTCGGCAAGCTTCAAAAGTTCTTTTGACAGGACAGGTTCTTCATCAAGAACGGAACAAATGCTTTTGAGCTTTTCAACCGGAATGTCATCACTCACGGGAGAAAGCTCAAAAATTATTCCCTGTTTCTTTTTGTTGCCTCTGCCGAACGGAATGAGAACCCTTTTGCCGACCTGAACCAAATCGGTAAAGGCAGACGGTACAAGGTAGTCAAATAATTTATCGAAAACATATGTTGTGTTTTCAACGGCAACCTTGACTGTTAAATCAGAGCTCATCTTCGTCAGGCTCAAGAATGTTGATTTCATGACCTTCGATTTCCTTGATTGCGATAAGAACAGGCTTATCCTCTGTTACAATCTGTTCCTCTTCAAAAGTCTGAGTAATTTCTCTTGCTCTTTTTGCAACACCTACAACAAGTGCGTACTTACTCTGCTTACCCTGTAATAATGAATCCACATCAACTTTATGCATAATAATTCTCCTCTTAAAATATTTTATGTTAATTTTCTTTGTATATTATTTAATGAGGTTTTCATCCTCTTTATGAAGAATATCGAGAACCTCATTTATTGCTGTTTCAAGGTCGCCGTTTACCACATTGTACTTATATCTGTCCTTGTAGCTGATTTCCTCGGCAGCCTGTGCAAGCCTTTTCCGAATAGTGTCTTCATCCTCTGTACCTCTTCTGCGAAGTCGTCTTTCAAGCGACTCCATTGAAGGCGGAAGAATGAATATACTGAGAATGTCGGGATATTTGTCAAGAACCTGAAGTCCGCCCTTGACCTCAATCTCAAGCAAAACATCATAACCCTGATTGAGCATATCTTCAACCTGCTTTTTAGGAGTGCCGTAGAGATTACCGCAAAACTCTGCATGTTCAAGATAGCCGTCTTTTTTCAGAACATCGTTGAACTGTTCTCTTGTCAAAAAGTTATAATGAACCCCGTCAATCTCTCCCTCTCTCGGTTCTCTTGTTGTGTTTGAAACCGAAAGGCGGATATTTTTGTCACGGTCAAGAAGTTCCTTGATTATTGTACCCTTGCCTACACCCGATGAACCGGTAAACAAAATAAGATTTCCTTTTCTGTTAATGCTCATCCTTGTTTTCCTCACTTTCGTCCGTTCTGTTCTGAATTGCCTCACATGAAATTGCCGAGAGAATAACATGATTATTCTCGGCAACAATCACAGATTTGCATTTTCGTCCGCAGGTTGCGTCAATAAGCAGATTGTTCTGTTTTGCATCCTGAACAATTCGCTTTACGGGAGCAGAGTCCGGAGCAACTACTGCAACAATCTTGTCGGAGCTGACAAGATTACCAAAACCGATATTAATAAGCTTCATCTGTTCACCTTATTCGATATTCTGAACCTGTTCACGGATTTTTTCAATCTCACTCTTGATGTCAACAACCTTATGTGCAAGAATTGCATCCTGAACCTTTGAACCGATTGTATTTGACTCACGGTTCATTTCCTGAATGATAAAATCAATTTTTCTGCCGACAGGCTCGTCATATTCAAGGAACTTTGAAAGCTGGTCAAAGTGGCTGCGAAGTCTTACGGTTTCCTCCGCAACGGCTACCTTATCCGCAAACACGGCAACCTCTGTGAGAACCCTCTGCTCGTCAACCTTGACATCATTTTCAGCAAGCGTCTGCTTGATGCGTTCCATAAGTCTTTGTTCATACTCGGCAACAGTCTGCGGAGAACGCTCCTCAATTTCACCAACAACAGAAAGAATTGTGTTGGCTCTTGAAAGAATGTCCTCTTTCATCTTCTCGCCCTCAGTTTCACGCATTGCAACAAAAGCGTCAACTGCAATCTTTGCGGCTGAAAGAACATCGGCAGTAATTTGATCCTCGTCCTCAGGCGCTTTGTGAACCGTGAAAACATCGGGAAAGCGTGAAAGTGAAACTGTTGAAACATCATTCGGAATGTCGTACTTTTCGCTGATTTCCTTAAAAGCGTTGATATATCCCGAAACAAGCTGATGATTAACAGTTACATCACAGGGTTCTTCATCGGACGCACCGATTGAGACAAACATATCAATCTTGCCTCGTGAAACCCTTGAATTTACATAGTTTTTAAGTTTGTCGTCAAGAAATCCGTAACTTCTTGGGGTTCTGCAGGAAAATTCAAAATAGCGGTGATTCACGCTTTTGATTTCAACGGTAATCTCCCGACCGTTGATAACGGTTTCACATCTTCCGAAGCCCGTCATAGATCTGATCATTTCAAAAACTCCCTTCGTAAAATTATATTTTCGGCATTTAAGCTTTATTTTTTATATTTACATCAAATTTATCGGCATTTGTTTTCTACAACATAGATTATAGCACCACAGGCGATATTTGACAATGGAGTTATTACAAAACTGTAATAACTTTTTTTGTTTACATCACAAAGGTGTGTGTGATATACTTAATAAGATAATTATACTTTATTGACAAAGGAATGATATTAATGTCAGGACATAACAAATGGAGTACAATCAAGCAGAAAAAAGGTAAGAACGATGCCGCAAGAGCTAAAGTATTTACAAAAATCGGCAGAGAACTTATTGTTGCAATCAAGGAAGGCGGAAGTGCCGATCCTTCCGTTAACTCAAAACTCAAGGATTGTATTGCAAAAGCAAAGGCTGCAAATGTACCTAACGACAACATTGAAAGAATCATCAAGAAAGCGTCAAGCGATGCAGATTCAACAAACTACGAGGCTGTTACATATGAGGGCTACGGTCCAAACGGCGTTGCCGTAATTGTTGAGGCACTTACAGACAACAGAAACAGAACAGCAGGCGAAGTAAGACATTACTTTGATAAATTCGGCGGCAATATGGGTACACAGGGCTGTGTAAGCTTTATGTTCTCAAAGAAGGGCGTTCTCGTTATCGAGCGTGAGGACCTTGAAAAGGATGAGGATACCGTGATGAGCGATGCTCTTGAGTGCGGTGCATCAGACTTTGAGGCTGACGATGATGTATTTACAATTTACACAGAAACAGATGATTTCGGTGCTGTAAGAGATGAGCTTGAAAAGCTCGGCTACACATTCGTTTCTGCTGAAATTGAAATGGTTCCAAGCACATATACAAAGCTTGAGGACGAAGAAACTGCAACTAAGATGCAGAAGATGCTTGATATGTTCGAGGATAACGATGATATCCAGAATGTATGGCACAACTGGGAAATGGACTGATAAAGTTTATTTCTGACAAAATAAATTAAACCGCTCCGATTGGGGCGGTTTTTGTTTTGTCAATTTTTTTGTCTTGAAATTAAGACAAGGTCACGGTTATCTGCTTCGCCGTCAAGGTTAAAATCGGCGGCTTTGAGATATGCACCGTCAAATTCTGCATTATCACAGAGGTGTTTTTGCAAAAGCGTGACATCTTTTGAATTTACATTGCCCTCGCCCGTCACATCTCCGCAAACTGCAATGGCATAAGTCTTTGAATCTATAACGGCAGTAAAGCCTGTTTTCAGCTTTCCGCTCTTTGCAATCGTACCATCCGCCTTATATACATTTTCGGCAGAAGTTTTGTTTTTGAAATCGGCAACGGTTTCTCCGCTGTAAATCCCGTAAACTATCCCGTCAGAAAACAGGTATTCGGAATTATTCGGTTGAATATCTGATTTAGAAAAATTGTGATTGTCGTTACTGCCGTCATTGCCACTTGTTTTCTTTTCTTCAAAATCACCCGAGCCAAATACCTGAACCGTTCCGTTATCAAGCAAAACAGCACATTGATTTTTGTAAGATACAACAGCAGTTGCTCTGTCGGGAATTGACACGCTTTTTGTTTTTTCGGATGTTTTCAGATTAAGTCGATAATTCACGGCAGAATATATTTTTCCGTCAGATACCGAAATATTTTCGGCTGTGGCATTTGAAACATAATTCCTTGAATTATCTGACAGCGAAACAATAAACCCGTCTTCGTTTATAACTCTGTTTATTCCTGCGTTATAAATATTTTTAAGTTCACCTGTATCGGCAACATAGGTTGATGACGATTGCGAGAGCTTGTAAATTGAACCGTCACAAAGTCTTGCGTATGACTTTCCGTTATTATTAAAAACCTCGTTTACATTGTCTGAAAAAGTTATTTTTGACTTTTTATCAGATGAGAAATCCCTGCACGCAACATAAGATTTCAGGCTGTCGGTCTTGATATAGTAAATGCGATTATCGGTTACCGAAAAGGAATCGGTCATAAAATTTTCGTCAGCAAAAGTGTTCTGTGAAACTTTTCCGTTATCAAGATTAAGAGAATACACTGAATATTTGTTAGTGAAAGCATCGTCAAAAACAAGTGCATAAGTGTAGTTTCCGCTCTGTGACACACACCTTATTCGACCGCCGACAGAAAAGCTGTATGCAGAAAAATCGGGCACAAGCCTTGCTGAAAACACTGTATTTCCCGAAAATGCGCACACAAATCCACCCTTACCGTTGCTGTCACTTTTTACAGACGAACAAGCGGCAAGGTCAGTCAGATTGTATTCATCATACGCACGGCTTCTGCACACACCGAGAAGTGTGATAAGCATAACAGCCACAGTAAGGGAAATCAGTCGTTTCATAGCCTGTACCCGATTAAATTAATTTAAAACAAAAGGGCATCCTTTCGGATGCCCACAAAAGTTCTGATTATTCAGCAGCTTCTTCAGACTTAGCAGGTGCCTGCTCGTCTTCAGGAAGAAGTGCACGCATTGAAAGGCTTACACGCTTCTTGTCAAAGTCGATTGCAGTAATCTTAGCTTCAACAACATCGCCAACCTTGAGTACATCAGCGGGCTTTTCAATTCTCTTATTTGCAATCTGAGAAATATGGATAAGACCGTCAATGCCGGGGATGATGTTTGCAAATGCACCGAATGTTGTAAGACCAACGATTGTAGCCTTAACAACTGTTCCCTCAGGATAGTTTTTCTTGAGGATTTCCCACGGATTGTCTTCAGCATTCTTGAAGCCGAGAGAAATCTTCTTTGTTTCCTCATTGATATCCTTTATGTAAACATCAACTGTATCGCCTACATTAACAACCTCGCTCGGATGCTTAATGTGTGTCCATGAAAGCTCTGAAATGTGAATCATGCCGAACACGCCGCCGAGGTCAACAAATGCGCCGTAGCTTGTAAGTGACTTAACAACGCCCTTGTAACGCTTGCCAACTTCGCAGGTTTTCCAGAATTCTTCACGCTGAGCAGCTCTCTGCTCCTTGAGTACGCTGCGGATTGAACCGATAGCTCTTCTGCGTCTGCCGTTCTGTGAAACTTCGATAAGTCTGAAATCAACATCCTGACCTACGAGGTCTTCAAGGCTCTCTTCACGAGTTGCTGTTGCCTGTGATGCAGGGATAAAGATTCTTGAGCCGTTGTAAAGAACGATTACGCCGCCCTTAACTGCCTCAGTAACCTTGCCGGAGAGAACCTCCTGTGACTCTGCCTTTTCTTTGAGCTCTTCCCAACCCTTCTGTGCATCTACTCTGCGCTTTGAAAGCATGATAGTGCCTTCCTGATCATTGGTCTTCATAATAAGAAGCTCAATAACATCGCCTACTTTAACTACATCTTCGGGTCTTGCGTTAGGATCGTTTGAAAGCTCTGAAGCAGGAATAAAGCCTGTCTGCTTTCTGCCGACATCTACCTGAACTTCGTTGGGAGCTATGCTCAGAACTGTGCCCATTACCCTCTCGTTTGTATTAAAGTTTTTGAGGGACTCCTCAAGCATCTCCTCAAAAGATGGTTCAAAATTTGTTTCACCGGATTTTACTTCACTCATTGTATCCAGTACCTCCTTTATTATCCTTGCAGGCGTTGAAGCACCCGCAGTTACGCCGATTGATTCAGCAACCGAAACCTTGTTTAAATCAAGCTCGGCAGCGGTTTCGATGAGAACCGTGTTCTCACACTGTCTTTTGCATATATCAAAAAGCTTTCCCGTATTGGAGCTGTGCCTGTCGCCGATTACAACCATAAAGTCGGATTCGGCGGCAATCTGAGAAGCTTCGGTTTGCCTAACTTGCGTAGCATTACATATTGTATCAAATATTTTTGCATTTGTACATAGCTTTTTTATCTTTTTTACACATTTTTTCCATTCTTGTGTGTCAAATGTTGTCTGTGCGACAATTTGCACCTGTTTATTATTCTCTTTTAGAATATTTGGCAATAAATCATCAAGCTCTGCCTCGTTATTAAATGTATAACAATCACTTGCACAATGACCTATTATACCGCAAACCTCGGGATGATTTTTATTTCCTGCAATCAAAACAACATCATTTTCAGGGTTTGTGTTTGATACAATCTTGTGAATTTTTTTAACAAAAGGACACGTTGCGTCCTCAAAGTTAATTCCTCTTTTTACAAGAGAATCAATAACGCTTTTTTCAACTCCGTGTGAACGGATTACAAGCGTTGTATCGTCAGTAAGCTCGTCAACTGCTTTAACGGGAGTGCATCCTCTTTTTTCAAGCTCGTGAACCATTTCCATATTGTGGATAATAGGTCCGAGGGTTGCAACCTTTATTCCTTTTTCAAGCAGTTCATTTACGATATTGATTGCACGGTTGACGCCAAAGCAGAATCCTGCCGAATCAGCCTTTTTTATACTCAATTAAATCCTGCTCCCTCATTCTTTTGATTTCGTCCATGATCATGGTTGTTGCACCTTTAAGCTCCCGTCTTCCGCTGTCCGGAGTAAGTCCGAGCTTTTCGGGGGTGAGAGGTTTGCCGAAGTGGATAACTCTCTTTGCAAATGTATGCTTTTTGTTGCCTACAATTGTGATGCAGGCAGGCACAACAGGCACCTGCATCTGCTGTGCAACAAGAGCGCATCCGCTGCGAGGGCGCATAAGTTCGCCTGTTTTGGAACGACCGCCCTCAATAAAGATTGTCATAATCTCGCCGTCACGGATAAGGTCTTCGCCTGTCTTGATAGCCTTGCCGTCGCCTGCACCTCTTTCAACGGGGAATGCACCGAGCGCACGGATTAACGCACCGAAGAATTTATTTTTAAAAAGTTCAATTTTTGCCATAAAGAACAGTCTGCGCTTTTTCTGCGACAAACCGAGAAGAACCGGATCTGAATTTGATATATGGTTACTTGCAATAATCATGCCTCCAACAAGCGGAAGCGGCTCTTCAATTATAGTTTCATATCTGTACAAAAGTTTGAAAACAGGCTTGCAGACAACTTTGCCGACTGCATAAAGTACCTTTGACTGACCCATCAGATATTCTCCTTTATAACGGAAATTATTTTTTCAACCGACTGCTCAAAATCAAGCTCTGTTGTGTCAACGGTAACGCAACCCTCGGCAGGCTTGAGCGGAGCTGTTTTGCGGTGAGTATCGTTGTAGTCACGGGTTATTACATCGTTTAAAATGTCGTCGTATTTTACATCCATACCCTTTTCAACAAGCTCCTTATATCTTCTTTCGGCTCTTGCCTCGGGGGAAGCCGTAAGAAAAATTTTAACCTGTGCATCAGGCAGCACAACCGTGCCGATATCTCTGCCGTCCATAATTACATCATGCGTCTTTGCCATATTTCTCTGCAAATCAAGAAGATATGCTCTTACAATCGGTACGGCAGAAATTTTTGACGCCATCATTGATGCCTCCGGAGTTCTGATGAGTCCGGACACATCTTCGTTGTCAAGCAGAACAATCTGCTCGCCCTTTTCATTGAATGTTAGATCAACTGTGATTTTTGAAAGCAAATTCTTTACCGCATTTTCATCTTCGGGAGCTACGGAATTTCTTGTTGCCGACAGACCGATTGTGCGATAAAGCGCTCCTGTATCAACATAAATACAGTCAAGTGCCTTTGCAACTCTTTTTGCAATTGAGGATTTACCTGCTCCTGCAGGACCATCCAAAGCGATTGCTATTGACATAAATTACATCCTTTCAATCAAATATATTATGTATAATCAAATCAGATATATGCACTGTTTTCTCCGGCAAGCCGTCCTGTACTCCATGCAATCTGGAGATTAAAACCGCCTGTGTAGGCGTCGCAGTCGATTACTTCACCTGCAAAATACAGGCCGCTTACAAGCTTGCTTTCCATGGTTTTCGGGTTGATTTCGGAAGTTTTTACACCGCCTGAGGTTATGATTGCCTCCTCAATCGGTCTGAAACCGCTGATTTCAACCGTAAAGCATTTGAGAATTTCACAAAGAGCGTGTCGCTCCTCTTTAGTAATTGAATTACACTTTTTGTCAAAGGGAACTCCCCAGCGTTTGAGAACGGGTACTATGATTTTTCTCGGCAAAAGCTTTGAAAATGCGTTTGAAACATCACGGTTTGAATTCTCTTTGAAATCGTTCTGAATACGCCTGTCGAGGTGTTCAAAATCAAGTGCCGGCTTGAGGTCAATTTCCGCAATATAACGGTCGGGCTGAATATCACGGATGTGCGAGCTTGCCGATAAAATCATCGGACCGCTCATTCCGAAATGTGTAAAAAGCATTTCGCCGAAGTCGCTGTAAACAGTCTTTTTACTGTTCTTATCAACTATTCTGAGCGCAACATTTTTGAGGGCAAGTCCCTGCATATCCTTGCATTGTTTATCACCGGAAGTAAACGGCACGAGTGACGGTTTGAGCGGAACGATTGTGTGTCCTGCCTGTTTTGCAAGTGTATAGCCGTCACCTGTTGAGCCCGTAAGCGGATAGCTTTTACCGCCGCAACAGATAATTACGCTGTCGGCATAGTAGGTGTTTTCTTCACACTTAACACCTATAACGGCACCGTCCTCAAGAATAAGAGCGTTTGCCGTATCACACACGATTTTACAACCCGATTCAACGGCATAATCATGCATTGTATCAACAACATCAACCGATTTGTCGGATGCAGGGAACACACGATTTCCCCTTTCGGTCTTTGTTTTAAGTCCTTTGGATTCAAAAAATTCGATTGTATCCTCGGGAGTAAATGCATTGATTGCAGAATAGAGAAATCTTCCGTTTACGGGAACATTATTGATAAAAGTCTGCACATCACAGTTATTGGCAAGGTTACACCTTCCTTTGCCCGTTATCATAATTTTTCTGCCGACACGCTTGTTCTTTTCGATTATCGTAACTGATGCACCATAGAGCGCCGCAGTTGCACCCGCCATAAGACCTGCCGCACCTGCTCCGATTACCACAACTTTTTTACTTATCATCATCTTCTATATTACCCATTATTTCTCTGTCACGGTTGGTGTAAACTCCGTCACGGTTCCACACAAGTTCAAGTCTGCGGAATGTGTCGGAAACTTCATCTTTCTTTTTAAGCACGGTTGCAACAATAAGAGCATTGATAAGGCTTAACGGTGCAACAAGTGAGTCTACAATTGACGCCATATCGCTTCTTGCAATAAGCACGGAATCGGCACTCTGAACAAGAGGAGAAACCATACTGTCCGTGATTGCAATTGCGTGAGCACCCCTTGAACGGGCAAAGTCCATTGCCTCAACCGACATTGAACTGTAACGGGGAAATGAAATACCGATCATAACATCTTTGTCGGTGATTCTGAAAATCTGTTCAAAGGTTTCGGTTTGACTGCCGCTTGTGATAACACGCACATTGTCAAAAATCATTTCAAAATAGTATGCAAGGAAGTTTGCAATTGCGGCTGTTGAACGCACACCGAATATGTAAATACGCTCTGCCTTGCAAATTTCATCAACTGCACGGGCAAAATCCTCATGAGATGTTTCTTCAATTGTTCTGCGGATTTTGTCGATATCCTGATTAAGAACGCTGTCAAGCACATTGTCATTGCCGATACGGTTGGAGGTAACTTCAATACGCTGAACAGATGTGAGCTTGTTGCGAATCATCTCCTGCATTGCTTTTTGAAGCTTAGGGTAGCCGTCATAGCCGAGCTCGGTTGCAAAACGAACAACCGTACTCTCGCTGACTCCGACAGTTTCACCAAGCTTTGATGCGGTCATAAATGCCGCCTTATCGTAATGCTCTTCAATAAAAAGAGCAATCCTTTTTTGCCCCTTTGAGAGGGAATTCATCATTAAATCTATTCTTGTGAGCAAATGAGTAACCATTTTTTTAATATCTCCCGTAATAAATAGTAAAACAGACACACTGTCTTAACTAATTCATTTTAACACAAGAACTTGCAATTTACAATAAGATATAAATTAAATTATTGTAAATTTTACGAAATTATGAAATATGCGTCGGTTTATGTTGCAATAATAAATGTTGTATGGTAAAATTGTTTAACAGAAAGCAAATGACGGAGTTGATAAAAATGATAGCAGTTATTGATTACGGCGCAGGCAATATCCGCAGTGTTTACAAAGCGTTAAAGCATATCGGCTGTGAATGTGTGATTACAAGAGATAAAGACGAAATTATGAATGCAGACGGTGCTGTTTTGCCGGGTGTCGGTTCGTTTGGCGATACAATGGACACAATGAATTCATACGGCATTAAAGACACGGTTATTGAGTACATAAACAGTGAAAAACCCTTTTTAGGCATTTGTCTTGGACTTCAGCTCCTCTTTCCCGAAAGTGAAGAAAGTCCGAATGTAAAAGGTCTTTCGGTTTTTGACGGTACAATCACAAAGATTCCGTCAGGCGAAGGCTTAAAGATTCCGCACATCGGTTGGAACAGCCTTAAAATCAATGAAAAGAGCAGACTTTTCAAAGGCATCGAACAGAATGCATACGTTTATTTTGTTCACTCATATTTTTTGAACGCAAGCGACAGGAGCATTGTTTCGGCTCAGACGGAATACGGTGTTACGATTGACGCAGCTGTTGAAAAAGGCAATGTTTTTGCAACTCAGTTTCACCCCGAAAAAAGCGGCAAAACGGGACTTAAAATTCTCAGGAATTTTGCTGACATTGTAAAAGGCAGGGAGGAATAAATATGTACGCAAAAAGAATAATTCCATGTCTTGATGTAAAAAACGGCAGAGTTGTAAAAGGTATGAGTTTTGTAAATCTTGTTGACGCAGGCGATCCCGTTGAATCTGCAATGCAGTATGACAAACAGGGTGCTGACGAGCTTGTATTTCTCGACATTACCGCATCAAGCGATTCAAGAAACATCACCATTGACATGGTTGAAAAGGTTGCAAATTCAATTTTCATTCCGTTCACGGTCGGCGGTGGTATCAGAAGCGTTGAAGATTTCAATGTTCTGCTCAGAGCCGGCGCAGACAAGGTGTCCGTAAATTCAGCCGCTGTTCATCGTCCCGAACTCATCAGCGAGGCGGCATATAAATTCGGCAGTCAGTGCGTTGTCGCCGCTATAGATGCCAAAAGAAACGGCGACAGCTGGGAAGTTTATGTAAACGGCGGAAGAACTCCTGTCGGTATGGATGCAATTGAATGGGCTGTAAAATGCGAAAAACTCGGTGCGGGAGAAATTCTCCTTACAAGCATGGACGAGGACGGTCAGAAAAAAGGCTATGACATTGCACTTACAAGGGCAGTTTCCGAAAAGGTGAACATTCCCGTAATTGCAAGCGGCGGTGCGGGCGCACTTGAGCATTTTTATGATGCTTTTACAGAAGGCAAGGCTGACGCAGTTCTTGCGGCATCACTTTTTCACTTTGGTGAAATTCCGATTCCCGAGCTTAAAAAATATCTCAACGAAAAAGGAATTCCCGTAAGGCTTTAATTTACATACAAGGTTTATACAAAAGGCGGTTATGCAGAATATGCACAACCGCCTTAAAAGTTTTTAAGATTAAATTTTATCGTTTAAGCAAGCTTAGTTATGATTTTCTGAATCAATGTTGCGTCTGTAATCTCAATAATGCCGTTACCGTTTACATCGGCAATCTTCATTGTTTCTGCGTCAAAATCTTCAAGCTTTACGATGTATTTCTGAACAAGTGTTGCATCAACAACAGTTACACTGCCGTCACGGTTAACATCGCCTTTGAGAGTTTCATCCGATGAAGACGAACCTACAACGAATGTCTTTGTTGACTCTGCCTTGTTGCCGTTTGCATCAACTGCAACCACACCGATTGAATATGTGCCGTCAGCCGACGGAGTCCATACACATGAATCTGTGTTTGAGTTCTGAACTGTTTCACCGTTAACTGTGAATGAATAAGTTACATCACCTGTAGCGTGATAGCTTTCTGCCAAAAGGGTGACAGGTGTGCCTGCACTCTGTCCTGAATTGAGGTTTGCACCGAAGTTAACTTCAAACGGAGCTTCGTTTACTTCTGTGTCGGGAAGAAGCGCACCGATTCTTGCAAGCGGAACTGTGATATTGTCAACATCTTCTTTCTCGTGTGAGGTTGAAGGATCGTAGCTGTACTCAAGATTTGCCTGATCAAGCATTGAGGGATCATGCGGAAGTGTATCCATACCCGATGTGCCGTATGTGAGAATCTGCATTGCACCGATACCCTGTGTTTCAATGTAGCTGCGGTCAATACCTAAAGTATTGAGCGGAACTGCAATTTCGTAAACATAGCCGTATGAGTTCTTGTAACCTTCATCGAAGAAGTCAACCCAGTTTGAGTTCATATCGAGGTTATCTCCTGATACTCTTGAACCCTTTGGAGCGTTGATACCGAAGAGTGATGTACTCTTTGTTCCGTTAGCGTATTTGATTTTAAATCCGTTTTTATTGTCCTGAGCCTGAAAGCTTGTTACACCGATTGGAATTCTTGTGTCATAGTTAAACATATATGTTCCGTCAGTGTCTTGAGTATCTGCCTTAAAGATTGAAGCACCGCCGTTTGAGTTGTTGGAGTCAAATGCAACAAGTGTGTCTATATGAGTTGTAAAGCCTGTGCCTCCGTCTTTTGCAGTGCCGTTTGTGCAACCCCATACGAACGGATTGGTATACACAGAACCGTCCTTGTTTGTACCTACTGCCTTGCCTGTTGCCTGCTTTGCAGGGTCAATTGACAGAGCAAGATACATAGGAATACTGTTTCTCCAAGGACGAGCTTCATTTGATGCGGCAAAGTTGTCCTCGGGAGAAGTTATGTATGTTGTGTTAGCCAGTTCAAGCAGGAAATAAAGATTATCGTCGTCCCATGCACTGTAGAGAGCATAAGCATCCCACGGCTGTTCATGCATTGAAGAAGGCATATAAACTCGGGGATCATCGTTTGCAACACCCTGAGCAATAATCATTGAGCTGTCCCAGTCGCTTAAATCACCGTCAACAGAGATTGTCTTATGCTTGCCGAGCTGCATTTCAGGGTTTGTGCCGTAATAGCCGCCCTCAGGCTCTGTTGTGTGGCCGTCTGATTTAGCGGAGAAAGTTGTCTTTGACGCTGTAAAAGTCTTTTTGAAGGTATATGTCTGCTCCGTTTCAACCCCGTCTGCACCTGTTGCATAAAGTGTAAGCGTAACTTTTGAATTGCCGATTTTGCCCTCACCGACTTTTACCGAATCACCGTTTGCAAACTCTTTCTTAGCTGAACCGTCAACTGAGTAATAGCCCTTGTCGGCATTCTTTAACGCAAGCTTTACATCAAGTGATTCTGTTGAAAAAGACGTATTGTTTGCTGTAAGTGTGTAACCGTAAGCGTGATCATCAGGCTTGCCGTAATCAATCCACTGCTTTTCGGCTGTGAGCATTTTGCATTCGCCGGCATTGAGTGAAAGACCTGCTGCCTCAGGATACTGCTCCTTGCCGTTGCCTTTTTCAAGACCGTTGTTGAAGATGATTTTTTCCGATTTAAAAGAAGACGCAAAGCTTGCCTTATAAAGACCGCTGTCCTCTTTTGTCATAAGCTCTCCCGGCCATTCGGCATTTTCCTTTGTGCCGTATGCGTAAACATAAACATCCTTCCATCCGTACTTTGAGTTGTCAAAGTACACCTCTGAACCTGACGATGTTGCTGCCGAAACACCACCTGCCGACACGACAAGCGCTGAAAGCACCATGAGTGCGGCAAGAACAATGCTCGTGATTTTTCTTGTTCTTTTCATTTTGATTCCTCCATTTCATAATTGTGGGCAATGTGATTGTTTTTATTATAGCATTTTGCACTTGTTTTTTCAATTCATTATCACATTTTTGTTTCTTTGTACAAGTTATTGTGCAAAGTTTTGTAGGCTTAATTAAATAAAGCTTATTTTTGACTATATCGCAACATATTTTGACTATAAAAAATCCGCTGACATAAACTGTCAGCGGATTTAATGTTTTGCAAAAACAATATTTGAATAATCAGTTTTCTTTTCTGTAGAAAGGTTCAACACCCTTTACTGCATTTTTTGCAAAATCCATTGAATACGGCATCATTGAAAGCTGAATTTCATCGTCAAGGAACGGATTTGCAACCTTGCTGATTGCATCGAATGTGCTTTCCATATCACCGAAGAAATCAACCACAATGAAGTAGCTCTTTTGACCGTTCTGCTCAATCAAGCGAAGATATGCGGCATATACTGTCGGCTCTGTGCTGAAATGATTAATAAGAGCAGCCATAAGATCAATCGGATATTCTTTAGGCTCGCCGAGACTGATTGGTGAACCCGGTTCGATTGTCTGATTTTTGAGTTTCATATAGTCCTTCTGCTGTTTGAAAGAATGAACCATCTGTTTCGGGAATGTTACGCTCTTTCCGAAAGGATTGATTACAAAGCCCTTTACATCAGCCTGAGGATCCATTACCATCTGGGCAATGCTGTCAAAATCTGTAACAACCTTCTGTGCATTTTGAGTGTCCTTCCACTTGAAAAGTTCGTCTGTGTCCGTAAACACACCGAAAAACTTTTCTTTGTTGCCGTTTTCAAGAAGTCTGAACTGAACCTGGGTTGACTGCTGCATAACAGTCTGACCGTTAGTTGTCTTAGCCTCTGTCTTTGGTGTTACCTTTGCAGGGAGAATGAATTTTGCCTTCATAACCTCATCAATCATCTTGTTGATGTTTTCGGTTGTGTTGTCATCCTGCATTTTTTCAATAGCGGCTACGAGGTTTGGATTCTTGATTTCCTCTGCCGGCACTTTGCTTCCTTCCATTTTTGCGCCTTTAAGTTCGCTCATGCTTTGTTACCTCCGTTATTCTGCTGTATGATTTTTGTCGGGAAATACTGCAAATCGTCGGATACTTCACCGTCAAAGAAAATAATATTCGGTGAATTTAAATCTCTTTTGATTATGCAGTCGTAAGTTTCGTCTTTTTCTTTTTGTTTCTGCACCGATGTGTGGTTTTGCATTACAGACATCGGTGCAAGCATAGCATAAAATTCATCTTTTACATATAAGTGAATTCAAGTCTTTCGTAAGTTTTGACGCCTTCGGCATTTTCCGCACGAAGCTCAAGCTTTGAAACATCGCTGTCACCGTGCTTGATTGTTACTTTGTCACCGTCTTTGTACGAAACAGCCTTTCCGCCGTCAAGGGAATATGTGGCATTATCTGTGTTTGAACAGGTGAGAGTTACCTCGTATGTATCATCGCTGTATGTAAACTCTGTTTTTGAGTCAACACCCACGCTTGCAGGTCTTGCATATTCAGTGTATCCCTCATTATAAAGAACTACAACTGAATTTTCAGGGATATCCGTATCACAGGTAATCTTACCGTTTTTAACAGTATATTCGGTTTTGCGGTCAACACGGTCAACATATGTTCCGTCAGCAAGATTTGTTTCAAAATCAACCTTGAGAGCATCATTTGTATTGACAATTACAGCTCCCTTTGTGCCTCTTTCAATCATAAGAGCAGTCGAGTCAAGGTTAGGATTAACGAGATTTTCGTCTTCACCTTTCATTGCTGTTCTGAAGAAATTCACTGCGGAAACACGGTTATCCTTGTACATATCGTCACCCTGTGTGCCGATACGGTTCATGCCCCATGAATTGTCGATTGAACTGTTATACGGACGGTCAAAGAAGAGCGGTGTTCCGTCTTTTCTTGCCGTGATTATTGCCCAGCCGAGAACAACCTGTTCGCTGTCGATATTGTTGTACGTGCCGTCATTGATGTAGTTATCGTGGGATTCAACCCATGTTACGATACTCGGGTCTGCATTTCCGATCCAGTAATCGGACACAACAGCCGTGTCAATATTGCCGCTTGCAATTCCCGAACGAATTTTACTGCCGTAGGTGCTTGATGTGGTTCTGCCGATTTCCTTTATATAGTCGGCAAGCCTGTCATTGTCGCCCTGAAGCACTTCGCCGTAGATAAAAAGATTTTCTGCGTTATCAACTTCTTTTGTTGCTTTTTCCCAGAAGTTATTTTTAAAGCCGTCATCTTCTTTTGGATCATCGGAAAGTCCGATATGCTTTGCCGTGTCATATCTGAAACCGTCGGCACCGCAGGCAATACAATCGTTAATGTAATTAAAGAAATACTTTTGAAACGAAGGTCTTTCCGTGTTGATGTCGGGAAGTCCTCCCATCTCATGCGTGGTGCAGGCAAGTCTGTCACCGAAATCATTAAGGGGCGTTCTGCCCTCCTTGTGATAAAGGGTTTCAAGACTTCCGCCGCCGGCCTCAATAAGATCTTCGCTTACCTCATCGGTTTCGGGAGTGGTGTGGTTTGCAATTACATCGACAATAACCTTTATACCATACTTATGGGCCTCATCGCACATTGCCTTAAATTCATCACGAGTACCGAGCTGATAATTACCGATTTTGAAATCAGTCGGCTGATAGTGATAGTACCACTTTCCGTTGCCGTAAAGATCCATACCGCCGTCTTCGCCCTCAAGACACTCGTTAATCGGAGATGTCTGCACAGCCGAAAAACCTGCTGCGGCAATATCCCCCATTGACTCCTTTATTGTGTTGAAATTCCAACAAAATGCTTGAAGAATCGCACCGTCAGCCACCTTGTCGGCTGTTTTGTAGTCAATTGACGCCGGCTGAGTTTGTGAGCAGCCCGTACCCGACACTGCAACGGCAGTAATCATAAGAGCCGAAAGAATTCCTGCTGATATTTTTTTGAACATAATTCACCGTCTTTCTGTTTTTAACTTACTTGAGATACAGTATAACATAAATGATATGATTTTTAAATAGTTTTTGGCATTTTTGCCATATTTTTTTATTAAAACGCCAATAATGATACAAACTATGTTTTTGAGCAAAAAATCGTTACGATGTTTACAATAGAAAAAAATTGAATATTGTCACAAAAGAAAAATTGTTGTATACTAGAAATATTAAAATGAAAGGAACAGCTGCATGAGTCACGCGATAATTATTCCTATTTATTGTGAAAACAGAAATACAATCAACCTCTGCAATGAATTACAGAATTTTGGAGCTGAGCATATTGTTGTTGTCAATGACGGTCTTAATCCCAAATCGGAATATTTTAACGAATTGACAAGTATTGGCTGTCATCTTGTTCACCTGAAAAATAACAACGGCAAAGGCGCAAGCCTTAAAGCAGGCATCAAATACGCTCACGATAACCTTTATAATATCACGGGCTACATTACCTGTGACGCTGACGGGCAACATACTGCAAATGATGTTATGAAAATCAGCCGTATGCTTGACCTTAGAAACGGCAGTCTGATTCTTGGCAAAAGAGATTACAAAAAGTCTAAAATGCCGATTAATATACGAATCGGAAACAGACTGTCCTCGGCATATTTCAAGGTTATTACGGGCAAAAGCTGCAGGGACACTCAAACAGGACTGCGAGGTATTCCTGCATTTCTGTATGACACGGTGATGAAAACAAAGGGCAGTCGTTTTGATTTTGAAATGAATTTTCTCACAAAATGTGCCGACATGAGAGTCCCGTTTTACTTTGTGAACATTATAGCCGATTGCTCAAGCTGCAGCAGCAATTTTCGGCTTATTAAGGACACCTACCTTATCTACAGAACTCCGTTGAGATTTGCGACGGCATCAATCGGCTGTACGATAATCGACCTTGTTTTATTCACGATTTTTGCGTATATTCTGCCGTCACATATGTTCTTTAACATTATGCTGGCAACGCTTATGGCACGAGTTGTTTCGGGAGGAATTAATTTTCTCATCAACAGAAAAGTCATCTTCGGCAATACGGATAACGGAGCAAAACAGGCACTCAGGTTTTTCATTCTGTTTTTCTGCATAATGTGTGCAAGCTCACTTATTGTATCGGCACTTTGGTTCTTACCGATTCCCGTTACACTCACAAAGGCGATTGTCGATCTTTTGTTGTGGACGGTCAATTACAAAATGCAGAGAATATGGGTTTTCAAGGACAGCAGCAGACTTAAAAGAACTCCCAGAAGCAAAAGAAAATAAAGCAAACAAAAACGGTGACACGAAAATGTCACCGTTATTTTTGTATAATTTTCAGTTGCTGTCAATATTCACAAAACCTCTGCCCTTTATTGCGCCTGCAGTCGTTACGATAATAAAGGCATTGGGATCAACATTTTTGATTCCCGATGTAATTTTGTAAACCTCTTGAGGACGGACTGCGCACATAATAACTTTCTTATCATTACCGCTGTATGCACCCTCGCCGTTGAGGTATGTTACACCTCTCTTTAGGTTTTTCATAATATTGGCACTCACTTCTTCATAATTGTCCGAAATTACAAACATGAGCTTGCCGTTACCTCTTGAAGTACCGTAGCTTACAGCATCAATTACCTTTATGCTGATAAAAATTACAAGCAAAGCATAGAGTACATTTTCAATGCTGTGATAAACAAAGAATACCATTAAAAGCACAAGAATATCGGACACAAGGATTATCGTACCCGTTGAAATGAACGGAAAATGCTTGTGAAGATTCAATGCGATGATGTCTGTACCGCCTGTTGAACCGCCTCGGTAAAAGATAAGACCGAGTCCGAGACCGTTAAGCACTCCGCCGAATCCTGCGGCAAGAATTGTATCACCTGTGTATGCAGGCAAAATCGGTGTAAGAACATCAATCATAACCGAAACAAGTGCCGTTGCAACAAGGGTTCTTGTAAGAAAACCCTTTCCGTTCTCGATAAATCCCCAGATGAAAAGCGGAATGTTCATCACAAAAATCATAATACCTATCGGCAACGAGAACATATAGTTTAGCATTGTGGCAACACCCGTAAGTCCGCCCGGGGCAACATTGTTAGGTGATGTAAACATTGCTACCGATATGCCGTAAAGAACTGCTCCGGCGAAAATTACAAGATAATCAAAAAATAGTGTTCCTGCCTTTGCAAGACGGGAATTCGGTTTTAAATTCGTTTGCATAAAATCACTCCCCGAAACGAGTATGTATAATTATTTCAAAAAGCTGATTTATTCTGTCAAATTCTTTATTAATCTGCAAGTATCCAAAAAGTGCTTCAAGTCCCGTTGCACTGTGATAATCGGCAATAGAACCGTTTTTTGGAGTACATTTCGGTGCGGCATTTCTGCCTCGCTTATAAACGGCAAGCTCCTTTTCGGTTAAAGTCGGCATAAGAATTTTTGCAAATTCAGCCTGACTTTTGCAGTTTACAAGCGAAACCTTTATTTTATTGAGTTCTCCGACACTGCGGTTAGCCTTGCGAACAAGGTATTCACGCACAAGCAGGTCATAGACGCCGTCACCCACAAAGGCAAGTGTAGGCGGAGAAATTTCATCGGCTAATGAATGAACAGATGTATTTTCCATATTAACTCCGTATCACGCAATATTAATCCATAAAGTCAAATTCAAGCTCATAAATTGAAACCGTGTCGCCGTCCGAACAGCCTTTTTTTCGGAGTGCGTCAATTACACCGCCGTTTATGAGAACTTTTTGGAAATAGTTAAGGCTTTCGTAATCGTCAAAGTTAATGCCTTTCATGACCTGCAACAGCCAGTCAGCCTCAACTGTATAGATTCCGTTTACATTCTTGATTGTAACAGAATGGTCGTCAAAGTCATCAACGGTCACAATCGGAGCAGGCTCCGCCTCATAGTGAGTAATTGGAGGAAGTTTTGAAAGCATTTCCTGAATCTTTTTGAGGAGCGGATCAACATCATAGCGGATTGCCGCCATAATCGGGAAGAAATCATAACCTTGATCTTCGACAAACTTCTTGAAGTCTGCAATTTGCTCATCGGTGGCCATATCGCACTTGTTGCCTGCAACAACCATTGGACGCTCTGCAAGCTCGGGATTGAACTTTGCAAGCTCATTGTTGATTGTTATGAAATCCTCTTTCGGATCTCTGCCCTCACTGCCCGAAACATCGACAATGTGAACGAGCATACGGCAACGCTCAACATGGCGGAGGAACTGATGTCCAAGACCTGTACCCTGCCATGCACCCTCGATAAGACCGGGAATGTCAGCCATGACAAATGATGAGCCCTCGCCCATTGACACAACTCCGAGAACGGGAGTGATTGTTGTGAAGTGGTAGTTCGCAATCTCAGGCTTTGCCTGTGAAACTACGGAAACAAGGGTACTTTTTCCGACATTCGGGAAACCTACAAGACCTACATCGGCAAGGAGCTTGAGTTCAAGAACAACATCAAACTCTTCACCCGGAAGTCCCGGTTTTGCAAAACGGGGAACCTGACGGACAGGAGTTGCAAAATGTGGATTACCCCAACCGCCTTTACCGCCTTTTGCAACAATATAAGGTTCATCACCCGAAACATCGGCAAGGATTCTTCCGCTGTTCTCCTCTTTTACAACAGTTCCGACAGGAACACGGATAACAAGGTCTTCGGCATTTTTACCACGACATCTGCCGCCTCTGCCGTTTTCGCCTTTTTTTGCGGCATATTTTCTTTTATAACGGAAATCGGCAAGTGTTGAAAGGTTGGAATCAGCAACAAAAACAATGTTGCCGCCTCTGCCGCCGTCACCGCCGTCGGGACCGCCTGCCGCTACATATTTTTCACGGTGAAACGAAACGGCACCGTCACCGCCGTCACCTGCTTTTATTTTAATTTTCGCTGTATCTACAAACATATTTTTCTCCGTAACAGTTTTGCTGTTTAATTATCAGTACAAATGTAAAGAATCTCAGACCTGTTTGTTATTAGTATAAACAGAAATGTAAAAAATAAGGGTGGATATAAAATCCACCCTCATAAATTTTGAGATTACTGCTCAACAGGATAAACGCTTGCACGCTTTCTGTCTTTGCCGACACGCTCAAATCTTACAACACCGTCAATCTTTGCGAACAGTGTATCGTCAGAGCCTTTGCCTACATTTTCACCAGGGTGAATATGTGTGCCTCTCTGCTTTACAAGGATGTTGCCTGCGAGAACCTTCTGACCGTCTGCACGCTTAACGCCAAGACGCTTTGATTCACTGTCACGGCCGTTCTTTGTAGAACCCATACCTTTTTTATGAGCGAATAACTGAATGTTTATTTTAAGCATTACCTTACACCTCCGAAAATTTAACTTTAATAAAATTTTTGTATTGCTCCGAAAGAGCAGTTAAGTGAAGCTTTAAGCCTGAGAGTATATCATAAGCCTTTAAAGCATCATTCGGTGACATTCTTACTTTCATAAGACCGTCATCCTCGGTAACCTGTGCATTAATATGCAAAATCTCGGTGACAGTATTTGCAGTCATATATGCGGCAGAACTGATTGCCGCACATACAATATCGCTGCCCTCTTCGGCAAAGTCGGAGTGCCCCGATATTTCAAAACCGCAAATTATATCATCTGATTTAAAAAATGTTACCGTAGTCATTTTTAGGCTTCGATTGAAGTAATCTTAACCTGTGTGTAAGGCTGTCTGTGACCTTTTGCTCTCTTTTCGCCCTTCTTAGGCTTGTAAGTGCAAACTCTGATTTTTTTGCCTTTACCGTTCTTTACAACTTCACCTGTAACCTTAGCACCCTCAACGAGCGGTGTGCCAACCTTGATGCCGTCGTCTGTGCCGACTGCCACAACATCAAATGTTACTGTGTCGTTTGCTTCTGCGTCAAGCTTCTCGATGAAGATAACCTCATCGTTAGTTACCTTGTACTGCTTGCCGCCTGTCTGAATAACTGCGTACATTTTAGTACCATCCTTTACATTGGGCTCGCTATGTGCAGGTGGAACGAATCACTTAAAACCCACAATATGCGGCTTATATACTATATCACAAAGAAAACTTTCTGTCAACAATTTTCCCGATATTTTTTGAGTATATCAAATGTTATTCTGTATTTTGCAAGCCTTGAGAGTATTTTTCATAAGAGTTGAAATTGTCATAGGACCTACACCGCCCGGTACGGGTGTGATAAACGAGCATTTATCCTTGACATTTTCAAAATCAACATCACCACAGAGTTTGCCGTTTTCATCCCTGTCCATACCGACATCAATCACAACCGCACCCTCTTTTACCATATCGGCAGTAACAAACTTCGGTCTGCCGACTGCGGCTACGAGTATATCTGCCTGTGAACAGATTTCAGCAAGATTCTTTGTTCTGCTGTGACAGATTGTTACCGTGCCGTTTTCGTGGAGCAAAAGCATTGCCATAGGCTTGCCTACGATATTACTTCTGCCGATTACAACGCAGTTTTTGCCGCTTACTTCAATGTTGTAGGAATGGAGCATCTCCATTACGCCTGCAGGCGTGCATGGAAGAAAATCATACTCGCCGAGCATAATTTTGCCGACATTTACGGCATGGAATGCATCAACATCTTTAAGCGGGCTGATTGCCTCAATAACAGCCTTATCATCAAGGTGTTTCGGCAACGGAAGCTGAACAAGAATACCGTTGATATCCTTCTTATTGTTGAGAGTTTCAACAAGGTTTAAAAGTTCTTCCTGTGTTGTTTCTGCCGGAAGTGCATACTCCTCAGACTTAAAGCCTACAAATTCACAAGCCTTTTTCTTATTGTTTACATATACTCTTGATGCCGGATCGTCACCTACGATTACTACCGCAAGACCGGGGGTTATTTTGTGAGTTTCATTTAACTCAAGCGTCTGCCTCTTTACCTCTTCCTTTACCTGTGCCGATACCTTTTTTCCGTCGATAATCTGCATAGAAAGAATCCTCCTTTTTTCTGTTTATAATTAAGAATACAATACCTGTTATAAAAATTACTGCCGAAAGAACCTGTGACACCCTTATGTCTGCTCCGAAAATTTGGAACGGAAGATAAAGGCTGTCTGTTCTCAGTCCTTCAACAACTGTTCTTTCAAATCCGTACCACACAAGGTACATAAAGAAAATCTGTCCCGAATATTTCTGCTTATATTTTCCGTAGAAATGGAGAAGTACAAATCCGAGCAGACACCACATTGATTCATAGAAGAAACACGGGTGAACTCCTATGTTGTCTGTTCCCTCGCTCATCATTCTCCATGGCAAATCCGTAGGAGAGCCGAATGCCTCCTGATTCATGAAATTGCCCCATCTGCCTATTCCCTGTCCGATAAGGAAACCGACCATTGCAATGTCAAGAACAGGCATAATTTCCATTTTCTGTATTTTGGCAACAGTCAGACCGCCGAGCAACGCACCGATTATTCCGCCGTAAATAGCAAGTCCGCCGTTGTTGATATAGAGAATTTCAATCGGGTTCTGTCCGTAATAATCCCATTTGAAGAAACAGAAGTACAGTCTTGCACCGATAATTCCCGTTATCATTCCTGCAAAAACACAGTTGACAAGCTTTGAACCGTCAACCTTGTAACGGGGAGCACTTTTCCACGCATAAAGTACGGCAAGCAAAAGTCCGCAGGCGATGATTATTCCGTACCAATAGACCTTGTAATCACCGATTGAAAATGCAATCGGGTTAATATCAAATTCCCAGCCAAATCCGGGAAACTGTACATGATAAGGCATAATTACACCTCTTCGGGCTGTTTTACAACAGACAAAGTACAGTTATCGACATCGAGCATCTCGGCAAGTCTTGCGTTGATATCCTCAAGCCTTGCGTTTGCAACCGCATCAATGTAGGCAAAAATTTCGTTACCCTGCATTGCGTAGTCGATGATTGAATTTGAAATTGCACTTACTGAGTTGAGCGATGAAACCGAATCGCCGTAAACAGATTTTCTTGCAATTTCAAAGTCCTCTTTATCAATACCATTTTTCTTAATATCCGAGATATACTGCTTAATCATCTCAGCAGCCTGTTTCGGTGCTCTTGATTCACCGCCGAAGATTACCGAGCAATAACCCGGACCTTCAAAGAGTTCATAAGAAAAGCTTGAATTGATGAGGTTTGAATCCATAAGATTTCTGTAGAGTATGCTCGTGTTTGATGCAAGTGCCGAAAGAAGAATATCTGTGCATGCAAGCTGCTTTTCGTTAAGAGGCTTGTCTGCTTTCTCTTTGAAGCCGAGATTGAACAAAGGCATTGAAACAGGGAAAGTCTGTTCAACATAAGGTTCTTTGATTTCATAAGGCTCTGTTTCAAAATAGTTTTTGATTTCCTTTTTCTCACAAGGCTTGAGCATTTTGTCGGCAACTTTAAGCACACCGTCAACCGTTACATTACCCGCAACGCAGAGAATCATATTATTTAGGTTGTAGAACACATTGTAAACTTCATAAAGCTTTTCGGCTGTAATTTCTGCAATTGTTTCAACCGTACCTGCAATATCAATTTTTACAGGGTGATTGTGGTACATACCCTCAAGCATATTGAACATTACTCGCCAATCGGGAGAGTCGTCGTACATTTTGATTTCCTGACCGATAATGCCCTGTTCCTTTGCAACTGTCTGAGCCGTAAAGTAGGGATCCTGAACAAAATCGAGAAGAATTTCAAGACTTTCATCAAACTTGTCCGTACATGAGAAAAGATAACAGGTTTTTTCAAAGCTTGTATATGCGTTTGCATTTGCACCTGTTTTTGCGTATCTTACAAACGCATCGCCTTCTTCACTTTCAAAAAGCTTGTGTTCAAGGTAATGGGCGATACCGTCGGGAACTGTAATTATATCGCCGCCGTTAACGGAAAACTTTGTGTTGATACTGCCGTAGCGTGTGCCGAAAATTGCATATGAAGAAGTGTAACCCTCTTTTGGATAAACAAAAATTGTAAGTCCCGATGGATGTTCAACTTTATAATAGCTGTCGCCTGCAATTTCCGATTTAATTTCTGTAATATTCATTCTGTCCGCCTCCCTTACTTATTTTTGAGAACATAAACCGTATCGAGCAAGAGCTTGTTTGCGGCATTTACAATCTGCTCTTTTGTAACGGCATTAACCTCAGCGGAAACTTCTTCAACAGTTTCAAGGTCGCCGTTAAAGATTCTCCCTGTGTACCAGTTTTCAATACCGCTTACGCTGTCGCTGCTTGACTTGAATGAATTAACAACAGCAAGCTTTGTTGCCTCAATTTCAAAATCTGTAATTTCGCCGTTCTTCATATCCTCAATTTCTTTGAGAATAGCTTTTTCGGCTTTTTCAAGATTTTCGCCCTCAACACCGCTGTTGATATACATTATGCCCTTGATTGAATCATAGGACGACGAGCAGTAATAGCAAAGGCTCTGCTTTTCACGAACATTGTTAAAGAGTTTTGAGCTTGCAGTACCGCCGAGAACAGCACACATAAGTCTTTCGGCAACCGCCTCTTCATCACCTGCTGAAATCTGTGTTCTGAATCCCATGACAAGTTTTGACTGTGAGAGCTCCATTTCCTCTGTAATATGTTTTTCTTTTGAAACATTCTTAACAACATCAGTAGATGAAGTCACAACATTTCTTTCGATATTTGCAAAGGCTTTCGCAAAAACCTCCTTCGCCTTATCGGCAGGGCTGTCGCCTATATAGAGAATCTCAAATTTTGCGATTTTGAGAAGATTCTGCCATGCCTTGCAGAGTGATTCGGCAGTTGCGGCCTTGATTTTTTCGGCTGTGCCGTAACGCTTGATTCCGAAAATCTCATCCTTGCACATATGCTTTATAAGCTGTCCCATTGCATAGATTCGCTTTTCGTTGAATTCCGAATCAATCACATCAAGAAGTTGTCTGCGTTCCTGTTCCAGTTCGCTTTCAATAAAAGCGTTATTCTTGACATTCGGCTCAAAAATCACGCTGCACAAAAGCTCCGAAAGTTCTTTGGCAATGCTGACATCATCAAGAGAATATCTGTCATCAAGACCTGATACGGAAATTTTAATTACCTGGCTTTCACCGTGTTTTGAAAGCGAAGAAGTGAGGTCTGCACCGTAAAGTGAACTGAGTTTTTTGCTGAGAACAGTAAAATCGGGATATTTTTTGCATGAACGAACAAGCAATCCGCCCACAAGCGCATTCTCCGACGCTGTTTCGACAGAAAGCGGAACAACAATATTCACGCTGATTTTCATAGTTTTAAAACGGCTGTCCTTAATGTTTGTAAAGTAAACACCGTTTGCAATTTCATTTCTGTTGATGAAATTCATTTAATCAACTCCGTTTTCAGATTATCAGTCATATTGTATCACATTTTGATTTATTATAAAAGAGATATAAGAAAAAATCACAAAAGTGCAATAGCAATTTGAAACAATTTTACTTTTTCGTGCAAGGCTATCGGCATATTTTCCGAATTATACAGCAATTTTATCTGCATAAGAATCTGTTAAGTTTATTGCTTTTAATTGTATCATAAATAAAAACAAATGCAACTATACGAACTTATTGACATTTAATTCCCGACAGCACATTTATTCTTTGTCTTTGCTTATCGGACTATGACCGAGAAAGTGCCTGTTTTTCAAAAGCAGTCATTCTGAAAGAAATACGGCACAGCGGTTTTTATACCTACTGTGCCGTATTCACTATATTTCCATGACAGTGCGTAAAATATTACTTATCTTTAATTTTGGCAGAATGTTTTTTACTCTTACCGAATGCCGCTACTCCTTTCATAACGCCGCCGCTGATAATCAGCAATGCAATCCACAAAATAAGGTTGCTGTTGTCGCCTGTCTGAGGAGACTTTGAATCATCAGGTTTAGCCGTTACAGTGTCAGGCTTTTTGATTTCTTCGGGTGTCGCATCTTCATGAGCAGAGATTGTCTTTTTGCAGTAATCGCAGATATGGTTTTTATCCTTATCTACATGCTCAGAAATTGTCTTTTTGCAATAATCGCAGATATGGTCTTTATCTGCGTCATTATGCAGACATACATATCCGCATTCTCGGCACACACCGTCTTTCCATTCATGTGCTTCACTTGCCACAATCACAGCACCACAGCAGTTCCATTTTTGTTCGTGATTAAAAGCGGTTCTTGTCGTCCACTCCTGTACACCGCCCTCGTGGTTTGTTCCGTCAAATTCTCCGTAGGCTTTACCGCAGACATCACATACCGCCTTTTCGGTACAGGTGGCATTGCCGCCTGAGCAATTTTCGGTTTCAAACGCATCGCATCCGTCCACGGTACATTTTCGGGTATGCTTACCGTCATTGTCAGATACCCATTCACCAAAGGTATGACCGTTGTTGACTGTTACGGTCATCTCTGCATTATTGCCCGCTTTGTCGGTGACAACTATCTTCTGCTCGCCGTTTGTCGGAGAGAGAACAAAGCCTCCGTCTGCGTCAAGCGTAACCGCCGTGCCGTTTACGGTAACGGTATCAACATACTTCTCGTCAACAGTAACGGTTTGTGCCTCACAATAGGTCTTGCCGTTCTCTATACCGCTGATTACAGGCTGAATATTATCAAGCGTTAATCGGTCGGAGCGAAGGTATGTTATGTTAATATTTTCATCAACAAGCATTACATAAACAATATATTCTCCGTTGGGGTCTATGCTAAACGGTTCTTCATACGCACGGAATACAAGAGAGTTCAGTTCAGCCTCGGAGAGCTCCTTATCTGTTACCAAATAGGATACAAACACAACTCCGCTGTTATCTACGGCATTTATAGTTACCTCCTGTGTATCCTTAAAGAATATGCCAAAGGTAAGCTCGTTTAAGAATTTATTCCATTTATTTGTGCCTATGATAATTTCGCCCGTCGGCTTTTCGGTATCTTTCCACCGTGCCGTGATTGTAATGTTTTCGGCAGGCATGGTTTCAGGGATTTCCTTATCCCAGCCCTTAAAGGTATAACCTTTTCTTGTCGGGTTGTCAGGGGCGGTAATTGCCGTGCCGTAGTCCTGTGTAATGGGTGCAATCTCACTTCCGCCGTTGGTATCAAAGGTTATTGTGTACTGATTGATTCCCCATTGTGCTTTAACCGTTATATTCTCCGCAGGCATGGTTTCGGGGATTTCCTTATCCCAACCCTTAAAGGTATAACCTTTTCTTGTCGGGTCAGCAGGGGCGGTAATTTCCGTACCGTAATCCTGAGTAATGGGTGCAATCTCACTTCCGCCGTTTGTATCAAAGGTTATTGTATACTGATTGATTTCCCATTGTGCTTTAACCGTTATATTCTCCGCCGGCATGGTTTCGGGGATTTCCTTATCCCAGCCCTTAAAGGTATAACCCTTTCTTGTCGGGTCGGCTGGGGCGGTAATTGCCGTGCCGTAATCCTGGGTAATGGGTGCAATCTCACTTCCGCCGTTGGTATCAAAGGTTATCGTGTACTGATTGATTTCCCATTGTGCTTTAACCGTTATATTATCCGCCGGCATGGTTTCGGGGATTTCCTTATCCCAACTCTTAAAGGTATAACCTTTTCTTGTCGGGTTGTCAGGGGCGGTAATTTCCGTGCCGTAGTCCTGTGTAATGGGTGCAATCTCACTTCCGCCGTTGGTATCAAAGGTTATTGTGTACTGATTGATTTCCCATTGTGCTTTAACCGTTATATTCTCCGCCGGCATGGTTTCGGGGATTTCCTTATCCCATCCCTTAAAGGTATAACCTTTTCTTGTCGGGTCGGCTGGGGCGGTAATTTTCGTACCGTAATCCTGTGTAATGGGTGCAATCTCATTTCCGCCGTTGGTATCAAAGGTTATTGTGTACTGATTGATTCCCCATTGTGCTTTAACCGTTATATTCTCCGCAGGCATGGTTTCGGGGATTTCCTTATCCCAGCCCTTAAAGGTATAGCCTTTTCTTGTCAGGGTCGGAGCGGTAATCGGTGTGCCGTAATCCTGCGTTATGGTAATATCCGCTTTGCCGTTTTCGGGCTTGACTGTGACGGTATATTGATTGATTTCCCACTTCGCCCAATACTCTTTATTACCTGTTTCTGCACCGCCGATTGCCGTAACAGGAGAGCCAGTCAGATTTTCGTTGTCATACCAGCCCTTGAACGTGTGGCCTGTATAGGTCATATCGTCCGCCGCCGGGAGTGTTGCACCCACGCCGTAGGTGTATCCGGTGACATTGCCGTTGTTGATCGTGCCGCCGTTCGTATTCAAGGTTACGGCATAGGTCGGGGCTGTCCACTGCACCGTCAGTTCCGTCACATCAGCAGGAACACTGGCACCGGGTTCGTAGGAATTGCCATTGCCGTCAAGCCACATGAAGTAGCTGTCTGTATTTCCGTCCGGGCGGGTCAGACCATCGGATGCGGGAGCGGTAAATGTACTGCCGTTTTTCACAATGATCTGAATAGCATCGGAGCTATTACCCAGCGTTCCGCCGCCAAGGTCAAGGGTAACGGCTTTCAGTCCGTCAGAGCCAAGCGTGTCGGGGTTCATGACTTCAAGGACGGGGCGGAAGCCGAAGGTCGAGTAAGAAGTATTGTAGCTGGTCCAGAAACGTGCCGAACGGTGCCACCCGCGAACCGCACGGAACGACGCCGAAATTCTTATAGTAGTATCTTGTCCACACGAAAGCATCTCCCTCCAGTTTTTGATATATCCGTCGTCCTTATCCAGTATCTTATCCCATTCGTTGCTTTTGGGCGTGCCGCGTTCTGAATCATCTGAGCCTGTATAACTACTTCCCACGGACGGCGCACGCAGTGTATAGCCCACGCCGCCGCCAGCGTAGTTCTTGCCGAAAATCAGATCTGCGGTATTCAGGGTATCCCAGCTTACATCATTCGTTACGACATAGTCCGCTATAAACAGGCTGTGGGGATATTTATTCTTCTGAGCATACTCCTCGGTGGTTGCCATTCCCGATGTGAGCCTATAAGCGTTGACCGTACCCACATAGGTAAACGGCACATAATGAAGTGTGCTGTCAGGCAAATTGCTGTTTACCGTTCCGGGAATATCCATTGCCGAAAGGTCAAAATAGTATCTGCCGCCAGGGGTAAGGGTGAACTGCTCGTCAGGCTGATTTTCCACCGTCAGCGCAATGTCTGTGAAATTACTTGCGTAATCGGTTTTATAATCACCGTTATACTGTTCATTGAATACCTTCAGGGTATAGTCGCCCGGTGCAATGTCAGACGGGATTTTGATTTCAACCGTTCCGCTTTCGGCAGTAGGCTGTGCAACTCTGCCATAATACTGTGCGCCGTTGTTATCCGCAATGATGACAGAGATATATTCATTTGCCCCTGTGGTCGCTCCGCTGTAATTCAGCGTAACGGTATCGTCGGGGGCGGCATCGGCAGTTTTTTCCGTTACGGCAAAACTGCGGCTACTATCTAAAAGTGTCAATTTCCATTCACTTCCGCTGTATTCGGGAACTTCGGTCAATCCTCCGTCGGGCTTTCCGCCCACAGCGGCAGATGCAAAAAGGACAGAGTTCAGATTTAATTTAAAAGCGGGACGAACACCCCACATATTGCTGATATCTATCCCATCGTGGTCGATATTAGCAAAACCGTCCACAGAGGCAACATCGCGATTCTTTGCGCCCGGGGAGCGCAACCACCAATAGCTTGATGCCCAGTATTGATGTTCTCTATCCGCAATTCGCAGATCATTATTTACCGCAGACGCTTCCGCTGTGGAAAGCGGCCAGAATACAGCGTTATCCACCTGAGCTCCTGCTACACAGTCGGTATTTTCTCTGTTGTAACTTCCGCTTGCAAGCGTCTGTTTTTGAACTGCATCGGTTTCTTTCGATGTCAGCTTTTCTGCAAGCGCGTCTATTGCGGTTTTCAAATCGCTGTCTGCATAAGCGGCACTCGAGCCAAACTTTGACCAACCCATATTATATGCCGCAAACAGGGTAATATCCCCTTGTGCGCTTGTAACACCGTTTCCGTCATAACCGATAACTCGCCATGCAGCGGGATTATTTTCATGGTTTTGTCCGAAATACACAGTCGGTGCGATCTCTGTGTTTACAGTTTTATTCAGTGCGTCTGCGCCAAGCTTTATCGCAGCAGAGCCCCATGCCCCAACCTCCTCGGCAAATACGCTTATCGGCGTAAGGCAGAGCATCATGCATAAAGTCAGCAGGATACTAAGTATTCGTTTTTTCATTTTTCGCCACCTCCGTTATATAAATTTAATCAAGAGCAGTTATTGTAATAGTACCTCTGAAGCCACCGAGATAAGTATTGTATGCCGAATTTTCAAACCACAACTGCAATGTAATGTCTTTATTTGACGCATCATACATTCTGTTGAAATTAAAGGAATGTTGATCATTGGTTTGCGGTATTTTTGCCCCGTCTCTTTTTATTCGTGTAAGCTCCCTGCACAGATCGTCATCATAACCGTCTATCATCTGAATAGAGTAATTGCCGCTTTTGTTAGATTCGTTTGAACCAACTTCGAGAGAACCGCTTAAGCAGACATTGTAAATATGTCCTTTTTTGAGTGTAATATTATTCCTGTAGGATGAATAGGATGAAATCAAGCCGCCCTTGTTTATTTTTTCGTAGACAGAAATATTGACACGACTGTTATTCAGTACTGTCCTCGGAGGAGCGTCTGCCTCTCCGTAAAAATATCCCGAACAGCTGCCGTTCTGACCTGCATCACCCTTGTCGCCTTTATCTCCTTTGTCACCCTTTTCGCCTTTTTCACCAGTGTCTCCTTTGTCTCCTTTTTCACCGTCAACTCCTGTGGCTTTCACTCCCGTATCGGTCGTTCCAATCCACCAGTTGCCGTTTTCACCGATGAACGGGGTGTTGCCGTCTTTGCCGTCAGAACCGTTTTGTCCGTTTGTTCCGTCCTTACCATCGGCACCGTCCTTACCATCGGCACCGTCCTTACCGTCAACACCGTTCTTACCGTCCTTACCGTTCTGTCCGGCATCTCCTTTATCTCCCTTGTCGCCTTTTTCACCGTCAACACCTGCGGCTTTTACGCCAATGTCGGTCACTCCGAGCCACCAGTTGCCGTTTTCACCGATGAACGGCGTATCACCGTTTTTGCCGTCAAGGCCATCGACACCGTTCTTTCCGTCGATTCCGTCTTTTCCGTCAAGACCTTTCAAATTTGAAAGATCGTAAAGATTTAACCATATTTCGTCGCTGACATAACGCCATTGAAGATTGTTTTCATTTACACGGAACTCAGGTGTTTTTCCGTTTGCTCCGTCCTTACCGTTCTGCCCTGCGGGTCCCTTTATATCAGAAATGGCAACAAGGTTTTGCCAGTCTTCTCCCTCATAGCGCCACTGTATATATTCTGTTGTTCTTTGTACCTCTATGTTTTTGCCGTCAATGCCGTCTTTGCCGTCAAGACCGTTTTTGCCGTCAAGACCGTCTTTTCCGTCAGTACCGTCTTTGCCGTCAAGACCGTTTTTGCCGTCAATGCCATCTTTACCGTCAGTACCGTCTTTGCCGTCAATGCCGTTTTTACCGTCAGCACCGTCTTTTCCGTCAAGACCGTTTTTACCGTCAGTACCGTCTTTTCCGTTAAGACCGTTTTTTCCGTTAGTACCGTCTTTGCCGTCAAGACCGTTTTTACCGTCAGTACCGTTTTTACCGTCAGTACCGTCTTTGCCGTCAAGACCGTTCTTTCCGTCAGTGCCGTTTTTGCCGTCAGTACCTCTGAGCGTGTTAAGAGCTACAAGATCGTGCCATTCCTCTTCGGCGGTATCTCTCCATTGGATCGCTGTGCCGTTGTTTCGCACCTCCGGCAACAGAGTTTTGCTGTTTTCCGCCTTGCTGCATACGGCAGCAAATGCAATGCAAAGTACGATGCAAAGCACAAGACAGAGTGCGGTAGTAATACAGTATATTCGTTTTTTCATTTATCATTGCCTCCTCTCAAATATTGTGAACGGTATTTATCAGTAAACAGGGCAACACCCTGTTTTAAGACCTCCATTTGGGTTTTTAAATAATATTCATCCTCAAACATAGCATAGTGTACACAGGCACGAACAAATATAAAAATCAGCGGTGTAATCACCGTGTACGGAATACCGATTTTCGGTTCCAACCGCTTGGCATACTCGGTATAGCGCTCATTCACCCCCTCAAAAAATTTCTTGCCGTGCTCAATATATTTCGGATGGGTATATACCTGATACATCAGCCGATATTTCTTGCCGTGCTTCTTTGCGGTCCAATACGGAACCTCTTTCACAAATCGAACAACATCCTTCGGGTCGGTGGGAGCTTTTTCCATAAAATCATCCTCGACCTTTTCCATACAGTATGCAGTTGATTCAATAATCAGTTCATCAACACTGTTGAAATAGGAATACAGATTTCCCGTTGTACAGCCACACGCTGCCGCCAAAGCCTTGATGCCCGTACCGGTCAATCCGTTTTCAGCATAGCATTCAAAGCATTTTTCCATCATTTCCCTCTTACGCTCGTTGTGCTGTTCCTCCGTTGTTCTCATAAAGTTCGCTTCCTTTTGATAACTAATCGATTAATTAATTATAGTATAGCACAGAGCTACGGTAATTTCAACAATTAACTAAGAAAAAATCGCAAAATATTAAATTTTTATCACATCTGTAGGAAACTTTACCGCTATTGCAGTACCCTTTTCCGAACTTTCTTCCACACGAACTTTACCATTATGCAGTGCAACGATTTCCCACACCAAAGAAAGTCCCAATCCTACACCACCGTATTCTCTGCTTCGGGATTTATCCACACGAAAGAAGGGCTGAAAAATACTTTCTCTGTATTGTTCGGGGATGCCGTAGCCGGTATCCGCAACCGTAATAACAAGCTGATTGTCTTTGTGCGTTACGGTAATATTCACTGTACCGTCAAAACGGTTGTAGCGTATAGCGTTTTCGGTCAGATTGTATAACAAACGATAAATCAGCGTGTCACTGCCTGTCATAACAGCATCGCCCGTGCTTTCAAGTGTAACATTGTTCTTCTCTGCAAGGGGTGCAAGGTCAGTGAAAATCTCTTCTACCATAGGTCCTATCTCTATGCGGTCGGCACACGATACTGTGCGCAGCTCGCTCATTTCCAACAGGGTTTTTGTCATTTGCGTCATTCGTTCGGTCTGTTCACGCAACAACCGGAGGAACTCCGCCGTTTCAGGCAATGCCTCGGGATGCTCTGCCGAAAAAAGTTCAAGCTGTGCCTGCATAAGCGAAAGCGGCGTACGCAACTCGTGTGCGGCGTTTCCCGTGAACTGTCGTTGAGCGGTAAATCCCTCATCAAGACGGTCAAGCATCCGATTGAACGACTTGACAAACTGTCTCAGTTCAGGCGGAACATCTTCGGTTATCTTCATATCCGTCAAATTGTTAGGTTGAACCTTCTCAACCCGAGCGGTAAAAGTACGCAGAGGCTTCAGTGCATGCCCGCTTAAAAAATACGCAAGCACACCGCCCAACAATGTTGCCGCCGCCGTAATATACCAATTGGTAGCGATAAAGGATTCCTGTGCTCCGTTAATTACAATAGTCAATTCACGATCAAGCTTTTCCTGTTCGGGATCGAAAAAGTCAGGTTCTCCTTTGTCCGTATCACCGTAACCTGTAACATAAGAGCCTATGGAATCCATGTAATGACTGCCGGAATAGCCGATAAGAACATTCATAAAAATACAGGTAGCTCCGATAAGGAGTGCTGTCATCAGAGTTATGCGCCATTGCAAGGATAGCTTTTTCATACTTTTTCTTCCTCCATAACATATCCTTCACCAATGCGATTGCGAATCGGGTCATAGCCGAGTGCCGCACGCAGTTTCTTTCGTAATGCAGATATATGTACTCTTATTGAATTGCTGAAATTGTCAACACTGTTATCCCAAACATGGTCGAGCAGTTCTTCCTGACTGACGGGGCGGCCTTGATTAAGAAGTAAATATTCAAGTATTCCGATTTCTTTTCGGGTAAGTGACAGCTCTTGACCGTCAGCAACGGCAACACGGGCTTTGGTGTCAAAAGCAACCTTTCCGCAGTTCAAAACAACATTATTTTGTGTAAACCGCCGGCGAGTCAGACTGCGTATTCGTGCCTCAAGCTCCTCCAAATGAAAAGGCTTTGTCAGATAATCGTTTGCTCCGGCATCCAGCCCCTCCACCTTGTCGGCAACCTCACAGCGTGCCGAAAGAATTAACACTCCGGTATCTTTGTCGGTTTGTCGCAGAGTTCGCAGTACCGTCATCCCGTCTGCACCGGGTAAATTCAGATCAAGTAAAACAAGATCGTACTTTTCCATTCCGAGCAACTCATTTGCTTTGTTTCCGTCATAGCAAAAATCAACGCTGTATGCCAGTCGTTTAAGGCTGCGAACAATTGTCTCGCACAGCGCACGCTCGTCTTCAATTACTAAAATACGCATAGAAACTCTCCTTGTTATGTTTTAATATTTCTTTGATAATTTAATTATATCGCTAAGGCATAAAGTTTTTGTTAAATTTTCGTTCTTAACAGAGATTTTACATCCTCTGTGCTACAATGAAAGCACAAAAGAAAGGGGTGACCGAATTGACTCGAAAGAAAAAAGCCGTATTTCAAATCGTACTGATTATCTGCGGAATTACGATGCTGTGTTACGGAGCCCTGCGAGGAGAAGCAGAAACCGTGTTAAGCAAGGCAATCCGGCTGTGTTTGGAGTGTGTGGGAATTGGATAACAAAGAACCGAAGAAAAAAAGAGGCGGTGTATCGCAGTTCCTCTCACGCTTTCGATGGCTTATTCAAGCAGGAGCAACTTTGCTGAGTAATATTCATCTGCCGAATTTTTTTAAGGGCGGAATTTATCAAGGCAAAGGAAAGGCTGTTTGTGTGCCCGGACTGAATTGCTATTCCTGCCCGGCGGCATCGGGAGCCTGCCCAATCGGCTCGTTTCAGGCAGTGGTGGGTTCGTCAAAATTCAGTTTTTCATATTATATCACAGGATTCCTCATATTGATAGGGGTTCTGCTCGGGCGGTTTATCTGCGGTTTTTTGTGTCCGTTCGGATGGCTTCAGGAACTGTTACATAAGATACCGACAAAAAAGCTTTCCACTAAAAAGCTGAAACCGCTGACATACATAAAATATGCAGTTTTGCTTTTTGCTGTATGTTTACTGCCGATGCTCATTACAAACGATGCGGATATGGGAGATCCTTTTTTCTGTAAGTATCTTTGTCCTCAAGGGGTACTCGAGGGGGCAATCCCTCTTTCCGCTGTCGATTCGGGAATCCGTGCCGCACTTGGTACGCTCTTTTCGTGGAAGCTGGGCATATTGATCGCAGTAATCGTACTGAGTGTGCTTTTCTACAGACCGTTCTGTAAGTGGCTGTGTCCTCTCGGTGCATTTTATGCATTGCTTAACAAGGTGTCACTTTTCGGAATGAAAGTAGACAAACACAAGTGCATTTCCTGTGGAAAATGTGCCAAAGCATGCAAGATGGATGTAGATGTAACCAAAACTCCCAACCATACCGAATGCATACGCTGCGGTAAGTGTATCCGTGCCTGTCCTGTCGAGGCGGTCAGCTTTTGCTACGGCTTTGGCAAAGGAAAAGAAAATGATTGTCCCGCTAAAAAAGCGGAAACAGCAAAACAAAAAATTGAAACAGAAATTGAAACAGAAATTGAAACAGAAAAGGAGTAAATACCATGAAAACAAAAATTTTAAGCTTACTGACTGCCCTGATGATGTTGTTAAGCTTTGCCGCCTGTGGCACAGCCAAAGGCAATACGACGAATACTACTGCAAATAAGAAAAGCGAAACGGCTATGCTGACAGCTGTGAATCCGAAAACAAAAGACGAGGCCGCCGACCTGCATCAAAAACTGATGGCACAGGAAAATGCTATTCTTTCCGAAAACAGCAAGCTTTGGGAAAAGGTATTTGCTTCAGCCGATAAAGGTATGGCGATGAATGAGGACGGCAAAAACTACGGCGATTTTCTTCTGAAAACAATTGACGGTATCAAGGATCAGTTCAGTGCAGATGAGTTGAAGCTGCTTAATGAAAGCGCCGAAGAGATTAAGGAAATTGAAGGAAAACTGACGGTTTTGGAACAAAAATTTCCCGGATGCGGAGAAAAACCGTCTGATGGAGATATGAGCGTTCCGGCTGAAAACGGTAAGCCCATCGAAAAGGATAATCTGATGAAATTCCCGACATTTGACGGCAAGGATCTTGACGGAAACGAAGTTAAAAGCAGTACGCTTTTTGCAAAAAATACCGTTACTGTAGTAAACTTCTGGTTTACCACCTGCAATCCCTGCGTGGAAGAACTTGCCGACCTGGAAGCTCTGAATAAACAGCTTGCAAAAAAAGGCGGAGCAGTAGTAGGAATCAATTCATTTACACTTGACGGTGACAAAACGGCTATCTCTGACGCAAAGAATATTCTGGCAAAAAAGGGTGTGACCTACAAAAATATTTGGTTTGATTCAAAAAGTAAAGCCGGAGAATTCACATCCGGATTGTACTCCTACCCCACAACTTATGTTGTCGATAAAAACGGTAATATTGTGGGAGAGCCGATTGTCGGTGCAATAACCTCCGAAAAGCAGTCTGAAAAGCTGCAAAAGTTGATTGATCAGGCAATTGCAAACAGCAAAAACTGATGTGTGCCCTGTCCCGACAAAGTATCAATAATGCATATTTTCAGGTTCTGTAAATTTTACATATACATATAGATTCCAACAAATATGCCAATAATTAAGCCCATATAATTTTTCGTACAACAAAACCTCCTGCAACGGATTTTACTCTGTGCAGGAGGTTTATTCTTATTTCGATGTTTTTATTTCATCATTATATCTGTATAAAAATTTTACATAGCTGTAGAGTTGTTTGTCATCACAATAAATTTGTATTCTGTTCAAGCAAAACAATAAAGCTTGCAAGGAATATATTAGGGAAATAAAAACAATTTTCGCTGTAAAAAGCAAGCAGGAACGGGAGTATATCAAGAATTTGAGCAATGATGATGTAATCGAATAGTACAAATTCCGTTCGGATATTTTTAAAATTTACAGACCGATTTCAAATTTGATTTTGAAGTCGGTCTTTTTTGTATATACGCTTCTTACGCAATGAAAATACATATTCTGATTGTATTGTATCAATAGACATTGTAAAAAGCAATACTTATCAATTTTTTCTTTATCTAAAAGTCATATATTCATATCTGCCAATGCTTGAATAGCCATACGCAAACATAGCAAACAATATAAATACTGACCAAAATTTCAAAAATTTTATAGCCGTATCATATTTCGATGTTGTGTACATTTTGTTTAAGTCATCTAAATAAGCAACTATATTATTAATTAGAATAGATAATGATGCGCCGCCCCATGACGCTACTATTGAAATATGTACACCCGCTAAATTAAATGTCAAAAGCAGCAACACACCATTTATGACAAAGAATAGTGCAATCAGTTTTGTAAGCGTATCAGAACGAAGGCTCTCATAGAATCGCCAATCTTTCGATTTATAATAATTATTAGCATAAAGGCACAAACACAATATTCCGCTTAATATAAATATCACAGTATTTACCGTGTTATCAGAACTATCAATCAGTTTAAATAATGTGAGCAAGAATATAGCAACTGTCAGTACAACATCAAAAGCAAAATATATCAAATATGACTTTACAATACGTTTGTTGCCGTTTAACTTTTTCGGATTGACTTTACTGTAATCTATCATAATAAATATCTCATCTCACCCTATGTACATATCAAATTCAATTTCAGCCGATAATTGTGCCATTGCTTTAATAACATCCGATGAAAAATATATAATCGGTTTTTCGGGTAAATCTACAACAACACAAAATTTAGCATGCAGTTTATATTGGTTTATTACGCTGATAATATTTTTCATATTTGGTTTGAGCATATCAATCATCTTGAGCATTGCATGCTCAACCTCAACTGTTTTTATGTAGTCAGTTGAATACAATAAACTTGATTCTTCATTAATTTTTTCTATATTTTTATTCGGACCTATATATCTCATCTCGCCCATTCTCTTTTTTTCAATTGGTTGGATACCAATATAATGACTAATTTTATCAATATCGGTTTTGGGATTATCTGTCCAAAGAATGAACTCAACCATTATTCCTTCCATAGTCTGAACCTCAATTCTATAAATACTTACTCAAGTATAAATATAACAATCTGCAAAAGCAATATAGGTTATTGTCTTGTCATTATTTTCGGAAAATATGACAAATATTTCGGCTTGTTTTTAGCAGTATTCACCCATGATTATGTAAAGTAAATATAGGTTGTTTTACAAATTATTGCATAATGTAAAGCCCTTGTATTTTTGCTGTAAATAGTTAGTTATTGTTATTGACCGTTACATTGCACAATGAAACAATGTGAAGTAATTTGCTTTTTTGTTTTTCGGGAACATTCAGATTTTTATACACAACGGTCCGATTAAACAGATATAAATGCGATATCTTCCCATATTTTTTCAAATAACAAATTATTCATTTTTCCATATCACTTGTTCATTAAGCTTGAAAGTAATTTTTCATACTTTGCATTGATTGTAATTTGCGTTGCGGTATTGAATACAAACGAAGTTACTCCGTCATCACAACCGTAATCGTCTATCTGTCTGACGGTGCAGATTCCGTTTTCCAGCGACAATGGTAATCCCGTGATATTCTCATTACCGCTGTGCAGCAATTCTATACTTACTATGAAGTTTTTAATTATTGCGGATTTTATTGCGGAATCAAATACAGCGTTACCGTCAATTTCAACGCTGTCTTCAAAAGTATCCGTTTCAATCAGTTTCTCCATTTTTTGATTATACTTTGAATCATACTCGATTCTGAAGAAATCAGATACTATTTTTACAATTACACCGTCACAAGTTCCGTCTGTATTGTACATTTGAATTGCAACCTCATCTTCGTTAAGTGCAATAATCTTGCCGTAAATAAACTTGTCACATTCATCATCTGTATAAAAACTGCAATTTTTATTGCTTTGAAAAGCTTTTAATAATTCCGAATACATCGTATCACCTCATGTATTTTTCAGCTTTGTTTGATTTATCTTTATATTGTCTTTCATTTTATCTGTTTCAATTTTCAGTACATTGACATTGTCAGATAAAATTGCATTTTTAAGATTTTTAAAATATGATATGTCTGTTTCATATTCCCTGATTCCGTCATAATTGACATGTGCGGAATTTTTTAAATCATTCATTCAGCCGATTGATATGTGATTAAATTTGCTGTAATCAATTCCTGTGCTTTTCAAATTATCAAATTTAGAATATTTGAAATTGTTATTGCAATCGACCAGAATAATGGTATCATTGTTTAACAACTCCATTATAACATAATCATTCGAAGAATAACAATTCTTAATTTTATCAGCAAGAAGTTCTTTTGAACCGTTCAGAACATCCTCACCTTCTATCATTCCGCTTGCGTCAACCATATTTTTATCAATGACTTTAACACAATCCTTTTCGCCATCAGCAAGGTTGTGCCAAACAAGAAGCGTATCGTTTATTTTGACTGCATATCCATCACGGTTAACCGAAAAATGTTCTCCTACTTTAAGATTTTTATAAGATTCATAATCATCAATCGAAGTATCACAGGCGGATAATAAAAAAAGGATACATAAAGTACTCACTATTGTACAAACAACTTTTTTAAACATAAAAACACTCCTTATCATTTTCAATATATTTCAGTATCTTTTTGACAAACACTAAAAATTTTCTTCATAATATTTTAGGAATTCATCAGCCTGTCCGTCTGGATTTGCTGATTTTATGTATTTTGTAATGTAGTATGAATACTCATAGTCATGGATAAGTGGAAATATATTTCTCACCTGACAAACGGCTTAATGAAAAATCATCTTCTCCGTCATAGATACACTCTCGCAAAGATATCATTATAAAGTTTACTGAAACAATTTATATTTTGCTTATAACCGTGTTCTGCCATAAACGAATCAAATTGTTGCACAAATAAATTTTTAAGGCAATCTCCCATAGTATACTTCCTATTTGATTTCGATATTTTAAATACAAAGTAATATTATCACCAATGAAATGCAATACAACAACATCAGCAGTATATGCATTACAATTAGTTTGCATTTATAATTTTGGATTGATGTTACTTTTATATTTTGATTTTCCGATTTTATAAAATCAGAAATATTGTATGCCGTATGATACACTATACCTATACCTAAACACACATAAATAAAACAAATAAGGAATGCAGACTTGACACCAAAATATATTAGAAAACTACAGGTAATCGGCGGAATAATTGCATAAACAGTCGGCAAAATCAAAGGCTTTTTCAAGGTATGGTAATATTCCTTTTTATTTTTCTTTTCTGCATATGCAACAGCCTTCATAGGGTTGTCATATTTCCTATCCATAAATTTTGCATACTTTGAAATTTGAATAAAAAAGAGAATTCCGCAGAAAATGGAGCAAGCAATTCCGAACCATACGCACAAAAGAAGTTCGTTTGCTTTTTCTTCATATCTGAGATTATTTACAGATTGACCGATTAAATCGGAATCAAGCAAAATAGGTATAATTGAGCCGATTAGCAAGCACCAAATTGCCGTTATACCGCTTGCAAGCCACTTTTTCATGTTATCCGATGAATACATTTTAAACAGCCAAAACAACATAATTAAAGTTACAACTATTAAAACAATTGAAACTGAAATTTCAAAAGGGTTATGACTTACAACAAACCTTGACACAAACTGAATCGGCAAACACAGACTTGTCAAAAAGATGTTTTCGGTACAACTCATCAAGTTTACAATAAAATTAATTATCGTAGACATTATAATGAATAACAACAAAAGTAAATGAATTTTTTCTACCGACTTAATATTTTTGTAATTGAAATTTTTCATAGTTAACACCATCATTTTAAAGAATCGTAAATGCGATTGAAATTTGCAATTTCTTTCTCGTTGTACGGTGAATCGGGGTTGTATTCATACATTGACAAAATCCACTCAATCAGCGTGATATCATTGCCGCTTTTAACAAGGCAATTGTCGAGCAAATATCGAATTACTGTTTCACGATTGTAGAAAAATGTACCTGAATGCATTAGATAATCACACAACAGAATTGTATGCTTGGGTGTATTCTCATTTGAAACCACATAAAGAAGATAACAGAACATATCCCGGTTATCAACCGATGAAAATTCTTTTTCAATGTTCTCAAGTGTATATTCAAAGTCGGATTTTTTAAGTTCGTCATATACAAACTGAAAATCTCCGTGTTTGATTTTATTTTTTAATTCTTTGAAATTCGGCATAATATCACCTCATTAAGAGTTCAATTTGTTATACTCATTAATCGCAATATAACTAAACAAATCATTCCCGTTTATAAGACACAAAACGCAATTTGCACAAATGATTAGACACATCACAATTGCTATAATATCAATACCAAAAGCTAAAGTGTGTTTTTTAGTTATGTACTTATTATGCAGTCGAGTTGCAACTAACAAAATTATTGAAATTAGCACAACATAATGAATAGCTTTTATCGTACCTAATATTTCATTTGCACCCATAAGTGTAATAATTGTCAGATAAATACTTTGTGATATTAAGAAAACAAATGTAAGAACAGATACAAAAATCGACTCCGTTTTCGGCATTTTTGGACTACCCTCAGACAGTAATTGTTTACAAACAAATATATCTAAAATCACCACAACGCACAATACTGTTGCAATAATAATTTTCATTGCAACAGAAATAAAAAACGGATGCAAGAACAATATGAAATCAAAAGCAATACCGCTTATTAATAAAAGGGTATTCAGAATATAATAGCAATTTAATTTGGTTTTCATAACTCTCTCCTTAAACACCAAATTTTGATAAGTCTATATTACAGCAAATATCATTAAAATATTTTATCAGCATACCATACTTCTAAAATCAAAAACAGATATTATAATTTTAACAATTCAATTATAACTATAAAAAATCCAATATGCAACAAATTATGCGGCTTTGTCGGCGGATTTGGAACATATAACAAAGAAGCGTGAATAATTTCAGCAGTAATGACCATTAAAAATCATCACGCTTTCAAAGCGTTCTTTAGCGTCTGTAAATTTACCTTTGGTAACTATAAAGAAAATCAAATTTATAATCAAAATAAATACAATTGAAATGATTATTGCAAGACACAAATTTGCAAGACTAAAGTATGTAATCAAACCAAATAATACTCCCGCCAAAGAAAATAAAACAGCCAAAAAGTAATATATTTTGTTTGATTGCAAAGTCAAATTTACTTTAAGATTTTCGTCAAGCTGTTTTGTTTGAATTTTTATTAATGGAGCTAATATGCCCTCACGGGAAAGTAGTGATGTAAATGTAACTTTTAAATCAGTAATATTTTTAGGGTTATCACAGTAAAATTCATATCCATTATCGTATGAAGAAGAACGGCAATTAAAAGCAGTATGCTTTTTGAGTTTATCGTAAAATTCAGTTTCGGAAATTTTAATAATATATTCAAATGATTTTTTCATACTTCTCCCTCATTTCCAATCAAAGGCATTTTTTGACAACACAAGTTCTGAGTTATCTGTAACTTCTTTCAATACAGGCAGAATTTTATTGTAGTCCTCTGCGTATATAAAAAGTTCGGAATGGCAGGTCGGTTGCAAAATAACCTTACTGTGCGGAAGATACAAATCTATACAAGCAAGATACCTGAAGTTATTTTCTACGATACAGTCTATAATCAAATCATCTTCGGAACATTCGAGTGCGTAGGTTTTATTCTTTTTTATATAACTTCGGAGATTGTTATAGCAATCATAGCTTTTCTTATCCGACCAACTTTCAAACAGACATTCTTTTTGCGAAAATTTATTACCGATTACGATATAATCGTTTAAAGCGGAAACTATCTTTTTAATTGCATCACTGAATAAATTTGCGACACGGTAAAAATCCGCCTTATCTGATAACGAGGCGTCATTATCAAAACCACCGTCCCAATATTTTTTGTATGTAATGTAATAAATTTCTTTCTGTTTGTAAATTTTTCCTTTAAATTTAATTTTATCATCGCTGATTTTTATCATTTTACAATATCCTTCCGAACAATAGTGCTTACATAGGAATTATAAACTTACTTTACCTCTTTGCACTTTTATTATACTATTTTAAAACAATATTTGTCAAGATTTGTATTAGTTATTTTAATACATTAATCCCGATTTTTTAAATAAAAATCGGGGAACAGAAATTATTTTATCTGTTCCCCGAATGTGTTTTATAAAATATTAAATTCAGTAAATTATTCTTTTACAATGTTTTCAAATGTGTGCCAACCGAGAACTGCACATTTTACACGGGCAGGCATATGAGAAATGTCAGACAATGCTCCGCCCTCCTCAAGCTCTTCAATTTCTTCGTCAGTTGCTTTACCTTGAATCATTTTAAGGAAAATATCTTTCAGATGTTCGGCTTCATCAACTGTTTTGCCGATAATCAAATCAAGCATAATATCGGCTGACGCCTGGGAAATTGCACAGCCGTCACCTGTAAATGAACCGTCTGTAATCACACTGTCTTTGATATTAAGATTAAGCACAATGTCATCACCGCAGCTTGGATTCACACCCTCAAGGCTTACCGTTGCCGTATCAAGCGGATGTTTGTGCATTGGATGAAGATTGTGATCGGTCAGGATTTCATTGTAAAAGCTTCTGTTATTTTCCATATCCCATTCTCCTTCTGACAGATGACACGCTGTTCAAAAACGCATCAATGTCATCTTTCGTATTGTAGAAATAAATGCTTGCCCTTGTTGTTGACGGAACGCCTAAAAATTCCATCAAAGGCTGTGCGCAATGGTGTCCTGCACGGACTGCAATACCATCAGCGTCGAGAATACTGCTGACATCATGCGGATGAACTCCGTCAATTGTAAAGCTGATAATTCCGCAATGCTCTTTCGGATTGTTGCTTCCCTGAATATTGATGTGAGGAATTTTCATAAGTCCGTCAAAGGCTCTTTTGGTAAGTTCTTTTTCAATACCGCCGATTGTATCAAAACCAATATTTTGAATATATTCAATTGCGGTTTTCAGCCCCCATGCGCCAGCCGCATTTACCGTTCCTGCCTCGAATTTATGTGGTAAATCGGAATAGATAACCTTGTCCCTTGTAACGGAATCAATCATCTCACCGCCCGTTAAAAACGGCGGCATTTTTTCAAGAAGGCTTTCTCTGCCGTATAATACACCGATTCCGAAGGGTGCCATAAGTTTGTGACCGGAAAATGCAAGAAAATCTACATCAAGCGACTGAACATCAACGGGAATGTGCGGAACGCTCTGTGATGCGTCAAGCACAACAACTGCACCGCATTCTTTTGCAAGCTCTGTGATACGCTTTATGGGAGTTTTGCAACCGAGTACATTTGATATGTGAGTTACTGCCACAAGCCTTGTATGCTCCGAAAAAGCCTGTTTCAGCTGTTCTTCGGTAATTGTGCCGTCAGGGTTGCATTCAATGTACTTTACCGCTGCGCCCGTTTTTTCTGCAACAACTCTCCATGGCAACTGGTTGCTGTGGTGTTCCATTACAGTGACAAGAATTTCGTCACCTTTTTTAAGAAAATTCATTCCGTAGCTGTAGGCAACAAGATTGAGGCTTTCGGTTGCATTGCGTGTAAATATTATTTCACGCTCCGACCTTGCATTAATGAACTTTCTGACTGTTTCACGGGATTGCTCATAACATTCTGTAGCTTTGAAACCCAAATCATAAAGTCCACGCAGAGGATTTGCATTGCATTTTTTGTAGAACTCCATTTCCGAATTTATAACCGATTCAGGTCTTTGAGCAGTTGCGGCACTGTCAAGATAGACTACAGGATTTTCTCGCAAAAGCGGAAAATCTTCCTTAAAGTTTTTCATTTGCATAGCCTGTAACCTCCTCCAGACAGGATTTTGCAAGCGTTTCAAGCTCTTCATCACCGATTTTCGAGCATAAAGCGTCAAGCTTTGCACGAGCCATAAGGTTACAAGCCTCTTCTTCGTCAAGACCTCTGCTTGCAAGATAGAAAAGCACATCATCGGACGGTCTGCCGATTGACGCACCGTGGTTGCCCTCAACATCCTCTTCCGCACAAAGAATGAGCGGTACGGTCTGATTGATTACATCTTCGCCTAAAATGAGAACATCTTCGTTCTCGTCACCCTTAGCACCCGATGAGCCGAGTTGGAAATCAATTGTACCACGGAATAATTTATGTGCTTTATCTCTCAAGACACCTCCGGCATTCATTGAGCTGACGGTCTTTTTGCCGATATGCTCGGCAACATAGTTCATATCAAGCAACTGCTCGTCCTTGCAATAGTAGCCGACATTGAGGTCAAGATTGCTCTGCCTGCCCAAAAGCGTTGTCTTTGTGCCTGTATGGGTTTCATTTCCGCCGATAAAGAGCTGTAATATCTCTGCGGCTGCATTATCTTCACATTCTGCACCGACATCGTTTATAAAGCGGAAATTTTGCGAAAGGAGATTAAGCTGTACGAGTCTGATTTTTGCGCCTTTTTCAGCTTTAAATTTCGTTCTTACGGCACAAATACCGTTTGCATTCCACGCTGACTGTATTGTCATAAACACGGTAAGTTCTGTGTTTTCGGGAGCGTAAAGTTCTACATCTGCAAAAGCGTTTTCACCGTTTTTGCAAATAAAAAACAGCTTTTCGCTTTTTGTTTTATCAGCCGATATTCTGATTTTTTCAGACTGTGATATTTTTGAGATTTCGTCAATCTCCTCGCCCATACCTGTCTGAATATTTACAAATGAATCCCGGATTTTTGAATCTGAAATATTTGTATATTTTTCGATTATTTCTTTTTGAACAGGAATACTGTTCCAACCGTCAACGGGAATATTTCGGATTTTTGCCCGATTCACTCCCAATCGGTTCCAAGTGGGTGACGGAAGAAAGTTCACTGTTAAGTCTTTATTATCAACCATAATGTCCTCCTTATCCGATACTGCCCTTCATCTCAAGCTGAATGAGATTGTTCATTTCAACCGCATATTCAAGCGGAAGTTCCTTTGACACATTGTCTGCAAATCCGCTGACTATCATCGCCCTTGCATCCTCTTCACTAAGACCCCTTGACATGAGGTAGAATACAGCCTCATCGCTGATTCTGCCTATTTTCGCCTCGTGACCGATATCTGCGTGCGGAGTTCTGATATCCATTACAGGAATAGTATCTGAGCGTGACTTTGAATCAAGCATAAGTGACTGACATGAAACGGCAGATTTTGCATTTTCGGCAGACTTGTTTACAACAACGGAGCTTCTGAATGTGCTGATACCGCCATCTTTTGAAATTGACCTTGTGTTCATAAACGAAGATGTTTCTTTTCCGATATGAACTACCTTTGCGCCTGTATCAAGGTTCTGTCCCTTGCCTGCAAATGTAATGCCCGTAAATTCCATTCTTGAACGGTCGCCTTTTAAAATTGTCATCGGATAAAGATACGACACATGAGAACCGAATGAACCCGATACCCATTCCATAGTACCGCCATCTTCAACAAGTGCTCTTTTGGTGTTAAGGTTGTACATATTTTTTGACCAGTTCTCAATTGTTGAATATCTGAGCCTTGCATTTTTCTTTACAAAAAGCTCAACACAGCCTGCGTGAAGATTTGCTATATTATATTTTGGAGCAGAACAACCCTCTATAAAATGCAGGTCTGCACCCTCGTCAACGATAATGAGCGTGTGTTCAAACTGACCTGCACCGGGTGCATTAAGTCTGAAATATGACTGCAACGGAATTTCTACCGATACTCCCGGCGGAACATACACAAACGAACCTCCTGACCATACTGCACCGTGAAGTGCGGCAAATTTGTGGTCATTCGGACGGACAAGTTTCATAAAATATTTTTTTACCATGTCGGCATATTCGCCCTTTAACGCACTCTCCATATCGGTATATACTACGCCCTGTGAGGCAACCTCTTCACGAACATTGTGGTACACAAGCTCGGAATCATACTGTGCTCCGACACCTGCAAGCGACTTTCTCTCTGCCTGAGGAATACCGAGCCTTTCAAATGTATTCTTGATATCTTCGGGGACTTCCGACCATTTTGCGGTCATCCTTGTGTTCGGACGGACATAGGTTGCAATATTGTCCATATTAAGTCCGTCAATGGGCGGTCCCCAGTTTGGAACTTTGAATTCATTATAAATTTGAAGTGACTGCAAACGGAAATTCTGCATCCACACGGGATCGTTCTTTTCCTTTGAAATTTTTTCTACGATTGAGGCATCGAGGCCTGATTTGATACGGTAGGCATCATTTTCTTCGTCTTTGATATCGTAGACACTTCTGTCAACATCATCGACATATGTTCTTTCTTTCATCTTAATACCTCCGTCAGAACTTTTCTGCATAAAGTTCAAGATACTTCTCAAAACCGTGTTCATTGATTTCATCAATCAACGATGCGTCGCCTGTTTTAACTATATGGCCGTTTACCATAATATGGGTATAATCAACTTTGAGAGATTCGAGAATACCTGTGCTGTGTGTGATGATGAGCAATGCACCATCACGGTTTTTCTGATAGTGTTCAACGCCCTTTGAAACTGTGCGAACCGCATCAACATCAAGACCCGAGTCTGTTTCGTCAAGAATTGCAAGCTTTGGATTGAGTAAAAGCATCTGCAAAATTTCTGCTTTTTTCTTTTCACCGCCCGAAAAGCCTACATTTAGATCACGCTCGGAATATGACGGATCCATCTGCAAAAGTTCCATTGCCTGTCTGAGCTCTTTTTTAAAGTCCCAAAGGCGGATTCTTTTGCCACGGTTCTTTTCAAGAGCGTTACGAATAAATGACGAAAGTGAAAGTCCCGGAACTTCAAGAGGACTTTGGAATGAAAGAAAAATTCCGTCCTTTGACCTTTTATCGGGTGTTTCATCGTTAATGTTTTTTCCGTTAAAAAGTATTTTGCCTGAATTAAGCGTATATTTAGGACTGCCCATAAGTGCAAATCCGAGCGTTGACTTGCCTGCACCGTTAGGGCCCATAAGCACATGCGTTTCACCTTTGTTTATACTAAGATTTATATCGTGCAGAATTTCCTTTTCCTCTACACTTACAGTCAAACCGTTTACATCAAGTAATTTGTCTGCCATTTCATAATCCCACCTTGTTATATTATCAACCCACCAAAGAAGTGGATAATTAAAATATAACCTTTTCAACCCATTTTGTCAATGGGTTGGTATTGCATTTTTATCATTTTTTGTATATAATCAAGGTATATAAGCAAAACAGGCTTACAAAATATGCAAGCCTTGCCAAAAGGGGATAATTTTATGCTGATTTCAAGTAAAGGTCGTTACACGCTGTATGTGCTTGTCGATCTGGCAAAAAACGGGCAGAACAGATATATTCCGCTCAAAGAAATTGCAGAAAGACAGAATATTTCCAAAAAATATATGGAAGGCATACTCAAAACCCTTGTTGACCGCAATCTGCTTGAGGGCGTAAAAGGAAAGGGCGGCGGCTATAAGCTGACCAAAGAACCAAAAGATTATTCACTCGGTGAAATTCTCAGGCTTACAGAAGGCGACCTTGCGTCTGTTCCCTGCACTTCAAAAACTCACGAACATTGCAATCATATGGAATCGTGTCCCTCACATCCTATCTGGCAACAGCTTGACAATTTAATCAATAATTACCTTGACAGTGTAACTCTTGCAAATTTACTTAATAATGAATAAAATAAATACGCACAACCTCTTTGCTTTTGTGAAGATAATGTGCTATAATAACAATAGACAGATATAATTTAAGTTATTTTTGCACAAATTAAGCTGTCACTACGAATCTATCAGCAAAAGCAGGTGATTTTATGGCTTTCGATACATTTGACGAGGGTATTAATCCCGGTGGAATGAGAAGCAAAAACGAAATTAAAACCTTGATATGTTATTTGTATAATTCTGTAAAAGAAAATATAGACAAAGGAATTGTCATACAGGCAATTCTAAAGCAGGGACTTGCCAATTATTTTGAAACAAGTTCCGCCTTTGACGACCTTGTTACAAACGGTAACCTTGTGCCTGCCGATGATGAACACAAAACATATGCGCTCACGGAAAACGGTGTTGAAATTGCAAAACAGCTTGACAGCATTCTTGCGTACTCTATCAAAGAAAAGGCATACGCTTGTGCGGTTAAGCTCCTTGCCGTAAAGAAAAATGAGATTGAAAACAAGGTTGATATTGTAAAAAGTTCAAACGGATTTACTGTTAAATGTTCCGTGTCCGGCGGTGATATGGATTTGATGAAGCTTGATGTTTATGCTCCCGAAATGGAACAGGCTCTTATTCTCAAAAAAAATTTTCTTGACAATCCGAAAAAAGCGTACAAAATTATGCTTGCGCTCCTGACCAAAGACAAAGAAACCGTTGGTGAGGCTCTTGAGGAACTTTACGGCATTGTATAAAATTTCATACAAGCAATTAAGGGGCTGTCGATATGACTGCCCCTTCTGTGATTATTCAGAAAAAAAGATTAAGACCGAGCATAAGCGTTACTCCGGGTATCCCTCCTATTATTGATACCAAAAGCGATAAAAGGCTTATGGGCAAAGTTACGCCCGTAAAAGCTCCCGTCAGATTGACCGCAAACAATGTTGCCGCTCCCAAAGTCATTGAAAGCAGAGAGCGTTTGAACGGATGCTTGTTTTTGCCGAGAAAGTGCAAGATTGCGAAAGTTATAAATGTTACAAAAATAATCAGACATATTCCCCACCAAGGCATTTTCAACAACTCCATATAAAAAGTAAAACCGCCAGAGGATTGCCCTGACGGTTAATTTTATGCTGATTATTAAGTTAATATGCTTACAGTACACCGAACTTTGAAAGCACATTAAGTGCAATTACAAAAATTACGAATATTGCAGCAAAAACTTTTGTCCAGCGTGAGAGGAACGCATCAATCGAACGAGCCTTATTCTTTGAGAAATAAGAATCGGCAACACCTGTTACAGCACCGATACCCTGCTGATTACCCTCCTGAAGGATAATTACAACGATAATGGCAACAGATACGATTGCGAGCAATACGCCTAAAACAATGCCCCAAATGCTCATTTTTATCTTCCTTTCATTTAATAAATACGAATAAAACAAATTCTGCTTTAATAACTGTTTTATAATACCACATAAACACAGCTTTTTCAAGAGATATTACAAGATTTTTATTAATTTTTTCAAAATCAAATCAGAGAAAGCTGTTCGTCTTTTGAATCATCGTTCACGGGCAACGCACCTCTTGCAGGAAGTGAACTTGTTCTGTAACGCTTTGGATTTGTAAAAGTACCGTCTTTATAGCGTTCTATGCTGAAAAGTCTGTGACCTTTTTTGGGCTTGAGAACGGCAACACCCTGTGTTGAACGGGTTGTTTTGAGAGCGAGTGCACCCGTGTGAACAAGGAGCATATTTCCCGATGACGCCTTGAAGAGAACCTCTTCGTCCTCAGGCATATAGAGAAGTCCGACAAGCGGAGATTTGTCGGAATATGCGCCCGTGAGCTTTTTACGGTTAGTCTTTGTTGCGTAGGATTCAAGCGGAACTTTTGCCGCCTTGCCGTTTTCAAAAGCAAAGAGCAGCATACCCTTATAGTCCTTTGTAACAACCATTTTAACAGCATTTTCGCCTTCGTCAAAACCAAGCTTTGCGGCAACATAGTCACCGAGGACACTTGCCTTTGTCTGTGCAAAATCATCAGCCTTTGCCTTATACACCTGACACTTGTCTGTAAAGAACAAAAGGTCGCAGTTATTTGTGAACTCAAGCTCCTGAATGATTTCGTCACCGTCTTTGAGCTTTTGTTCACCGCTCATTCTGAGCGACTGCGGAGTAATCTTCTTGAAATATCCCTCTTTTGTAAAGAAAAGATTAACAGGATAATCGGGAATCTCGACTGTCTCTTCCTCATACCTTGCAACATCGTCATAGATTATGATACTCTTTCTCGGCTGACCGTATTTCTCGGCAATTGATTTGAGTTCTTTGACAATGATTGTCTTGATTCTTGCCTTGCTCTTTAAAATTTCGTCAAGCTCGGCAATCTCTTTTTCAAGGTCTTCAAGGTCTTTTGTACGCTTTAAAATGTATTCACGGTTAAGGTGACGAAGTTTTATTTCGGCAACATATTCAGCCTGTATTTCGTCAATTCCGAATCCAATCATAAGGTTTGGCACAACCTCGGATTCTTCATCGGTTTCACGGACAATCTTTACTGCCTTGTCAATATCGAGAAGAATTTTTTCAAGACCTCTTAAAAGATGAAGCTTGTCAGCTTTTTTGTTGCGGTCAAAATATGTTCTTCTTCTGACGCACTCAATTCTGAAAGCAATCCATTCTTCAAGCAACGCCTTTACGCCGAGAACTCTCGGAACACCTGCAATAAGCACATTGAAGTTGCAGGCATAGGAATCTTCGAGTGTTGTAAAGCGGTAAAGCTTTGTCATAAGCTTGTCGGCATCAATGCCACGCTTGAGGTCAATTGTAATTTTAAGTCCGTCAATACCTGTTTCGTCACGAATATCGGAAATTTCCTTGACTTTACCCTGCTTTACAAGGTCGATTACCTTTTCAATGATAACCTCACAAGTCGTTGTGGCAGGAATTGAAAGAATATCTATACAGTTTGCAGACTTGTCATAGACATACTTTGCACGGAGTTTGATACTTCCTCTGCCGGTTTCATAGACTTGATTGATGACATTTTCGTCATAGATAATCTGACAACCGCCTGTAAAATCAGGAGCCGGCAGAGTTGACTTTATATCATGGTCGGGATCACGGATAAGTGCCGCTGTTGTTTCGCAGATTTCACGCAGATTGAATGAACAGATATTTGACGCCATACCAACGGCAATACCTGTGTTTGCGTTTACAAGTACAGACGGAAATGCAACCGGCAAAAGTGACGGTTCTTTCATTGTATTATCGTAGTTATCTACAAAATCTACGGTATCTTTGTCTATATCACGAAACAGCTCGTTGCAGATTGCGTCAAGCTTTGCCTCAGTATAACGGGATGCCGCCCACGCCATGTCACGGCTGTAGAATTTACCGAAGTTACCCTTTGAATCTACATACGGATGCAAAAGTGCCTCATAGCCCCTTGAAAGACGAACCATTGTGTCATAAATTGCAGAGTCTCCGTGAGGATTGAGTTTCATTGTTGCACCGACAATGTTTGCCGATTTTGTTCTTCCGCCGTTCAGAAGTCCCATTTTGTACATCATATACAGGAGCTTTCTGTGCGACGGCTTGAACCCGTCGATTTCGGGAATTGCACGGGAGAGAATTACGCTCATTGCATACGGCATATAGTTCTCTCTGATAGTGGAAACGATTGGCTGTTCCACTACCTCACCCGCACCGTTGATTACACCGTGAGTTTTTGACGGTGAAGTTCTGCGGGGAGTTTTTGAAGATTTTTTCGCCATTTATTTCCACCTCCAATCAGCTTACATCAAGCTGGTCAATATATTCGTTGCCGTGTTCTACTATATAATCTTTTCTTCCCTGAAGATTGTCACCGAGAAGAACATCAAAAATTTCTGCTGTCTGTTCTGCATCGGCAGGAAGAACCTTGATAAGTCTGCGTGACTCGGGGTTCATTGTAGTAAGGTTCATCATATCGGGTTCGTTTTCACCAAGACCTTTTGAACGCTGAATTGTGAATTTCTCCTTGCCGAGCTGTTCAATGAACTTATCCTTTTCAACTTCATCGTATGCAAAATATACATCGTTTTTGGATGTAATTTCATAAAGAGGCGATTCGGCAATAAACACCTTGCCTTCTTCAATGAGTGTAGGTGTAAGTCTGTAAAGCATGGTAAGCAAAAGAGTTCTGATCTGGAAGCCGTCAACATCGGCATCGGTGCAGAGAATAATTTTACTCCAGCGAAGTGCGTTCATATCAAAGCTTGAAAGATTCTTGTTTGCTTTTGACTTAACCTCAACACCGCAACCGAGAACCTTGAGCAAATCGGTAATGATTTCGCTCTTAAAAATCTTATCGTAGTCGGCTTTAAGGCAGTTAAGTATTTTACCTCTGATTGGCATAATTGCCTGAAAATCGGGGTTTCTTGCCTGTTTGCAGGCACCGAGAGCAGAATCACCCTCTACTATGAACAGTTCACGCTGTTCCGTGTCTTTACTTCTGCAATCGACAAATTTTGCAACACGGTTTGTTATGTCGAGATTGCCCGAAAGCTTTTTCTTTATGTTAAGTCGTGTTTTCTCAGCATTTTCACGGCTGCGCTTATTGATAAGCACCTGCTCGCAGATTTTTTCTGCCTCAAGCGGATTTTCAATAAAATAGACTTCAAGACTCTGACGGAGAAATGCAGTCATAGCGTCCTGAATACCCTTGTTTGTAACCGCCTTTTTGGTCTGGTTTTCATATGATGAAACACTAGAAAAAGACGAAATAACGCACACAAGGCTGTCCTCAACATCGTCATACTTGATTTTGCTTTCGGTTTTGTTATATTTATTATTCTGTTTTAAGTAGCTGTCAATCTGGTAAACAAAGGCATTCCGCACCGCCTTATCGGGAGCACCGCCGTGTTCAAGCCAGCTTGAGTTGTGGTAGTATTCGGTGAGATGCACTTTATTTGAAAATGCAACCGAGATATCCATTTTACACTTATATTCGGGCTTATCGTCACGGTCACGGGTTTTAACCTCGGTTTCCCAATGCTGAATTGAGCTGAGTCCGTTTTCACCGACTACCTCGGCAACATGGTCAACAATACCGTTTACATAGTTATAGCTTGTTGTATCAAAGCTTTTGCCGTTCTGATTGCGGAAAACAAATTCAATTCCTGCGTTGACAATAGCCTGTCTTTTCATTATGTCAAGAAAATATTCGGGCTGAATGTCGATATCCGTAAAGACTTCGAGGTCGGGTTTCCAATGAATTTTTGTACCCGTATCCTTTTTGCTGTACGGCTCTTTTTTGAGCTTGCCGACAATCTCGCCTTTTTCAAAACGGAGAGTGTATCGGTAGCCGTCACGGCGGATATCAACATCCATATACTCGGAGCTGTACTGGGTTGAACAAAGACCGAGACCGTTCATACCAAGGGAAAATTCGTAGCTTTCACCCTCGTTGTTATTATACTTACCGCCGGCATAGAGTTCGCAGAAAACCAGTTCCCAGTTGTAGCGCTTTTCGTTTTCGTTGTAGTCAACGGGAATTCCTCTGCCGTGATCTTCAACCTCAATTGAGCCGTCGGAATAGCGTGTAACTGTGATTTTTTTACCGTAACCCTCTCTCGCCTCATCTATTGAGTTTGAAAGAATCTCAAACACGGAGTGCTGACAGCCGTCAATACCGTCCGAGCCGAAAATTACGGCAGGACGCTTACGGACACGGTCGGCACCCTTTAGCGTTGTGATACTGGTATTATCATAATCGGTGGTTTTCTTTCTTGGCATTTTACTCTTCCTTTATCATTTTTCACCATGCAGTTTTTTGATTTTATCACGCAGATATGCGGCGTGTTCAAATTCAAGCAACTTTGCGGCAGCTTTCATTTCCTTTGTCAGTTTTTCTATCAACTGTTGTTTTTGTGCCTTTGAAAGCTTTTTTGTATTTTTAAATTCACTGTCATCGTGAGTAGAAATTTCAAGTATATCGCTGACCTTTTTGACAATAGTCTTTGGAACGATGCCGTGTTCAACATTATATTTATTCTGAATTTCACGGCGGCGCTGTGTTTCGGTTATTGCAACCTTCATTGACGGTGTTACGCTGTCGGCATACATAATAACCGTACCCTCGCTGTTTCGTGCGGCTCTGCCGGCAATCTGAATAAGCGAACGGGTTGAACGGAGAAATCCCTCTTTGTCGGCGTCAAGTACGGCAACAAGAGAAACCTCGGGAATATCAAGTCCTTCACGCAGAAGGTTGATTCCGACAAGAACATCAAATTCCCCGAGTCTTAAATCACGGACAATCTCCATTCTTTCAACGGTGTCAATGTCATGGTGCATATAACGAACCCTGATACCCAGCTTTTCAAGATATGCGGTAAGGTCTTCCGCCATTTTCTTGGTAAGGGTTGTGACAAGTGTTCTTTGATTTTTGGCTGTACGGATATTGATTTCGGACACAAGGTCGTCAAGCTGACCTTCGGTAGGTCTTACCGAAATTTCAGGATCAAGAAGTCCTGTAGGTCTGATAATCTGCTCTGCAACAACAGCCGATTTTTCAAGTTCAAAATCGCCCGGCGTTGCGCTTACATAAACAGCCTGATTTATTTTTGAATAGAATTCGTCAAAGTTGAGCGGACGGTTATCAAGTGCAGACGGAAGTCTGAAACCGTAGTCAATAAGGCTCTTTTTTCTTGCATAGTCACCTGCAAACATTCCTCGTACCTGTGGGAGCGTTACATGGGACTCATCGACAAAGAGCAGAAAATCATCGGGGAAATAGCTTAAAAGCGTGTACGGTGATGAGCCGGGCGCTCTGCCCGACATTATTCTTGAATAGTTCTCGATACCCGTACAAAATCCGATTTCCTGCAACATTTCCATATCGTACCTTGTACGCTGTTCAAGTCGTTGTGCCTCAAGGAGCTTTCCGTTTTCACGAAAATATGCAAGTCTTTCCTCAAGCTCCCTGTCAATTTCCGCAAGAGCCTTTTTCATCTTATCTCCCGACACAATGTAGTGTGATGCAGGATAGATTGCGGCATGTTTCAGAACAGCTTTGAGTTCACCCGTAAGCGGATTGATTTCGGAAATTCTGTCAATTTCATCTCCGAAAAATTCGACGCGGATTATAGAATCGTTTGATGCGGCAGGGAAAATTTCAACCACATCACCACGAACCCTGAATTTATTACGGGTAAAGCTTACATCATTGCGTTCATACTGCAGTTCAACAAGCTTTTTTACAAGCTCATCACGGGACTTTTCCATTCCCGGACGAAGTGAGATTACCATATTTCGGTAGTCAATAGGATCGCCCAGGCTGTATATGCAGGAAACCGAGGCAACAATAATTACATCTCGTCTTTCGGAAAGTGCAAGCGTTGCGCTGTGGCGGAGTTTATCAATCTCGTCATTGATTGAACTGTCTTTTTCAATATAAGTATCCGTCTGTGCAACATATGCCTCAGGCTGATAGTAATCGTAGTATGACACAAAATATTCAACCGCATTTTCCGGAAAGAACTCTTTGAACTCACTGCAAAGCTGAGCCGCAAGAGTTTTGTTGTGTGCAAGCACAAGTGTCGGTCTTTGAACCCTCTGAATAACATTTGCCATTGTAAAAGTTTTACCCGAACCCGTTACACCGAGGAGCGTTTGTTCACGGTTGCCTGCATTTATACTGTTTACAAGCTTTTCGATTGTCTGCGGCTGGTCGCCTGTCGGCTGATATTTTGAATGAAGTTTAAATTCCATAATACACATCACATTCCAAATACGGATTTTTTTATTATGTTTCCTGTTACAAGGCTCTTTATTACAAAAGTCCTGTAACAGAAAACATATCCGAACAAAATTTCGATTTTAATTATAGAACAGATGTTTTAAATTGTCAAATGTTTCTTTTAAAGAACATTATTACTTTTCATAATAGAAGATGTTCCCCGCAAGCCTGCTTTCACGGAGAGAAACATAATCATCATCGGTTATTATGAAATGGTCGATAAGCTCAACTCCGACAGTTGCAAGCGTACTCTTCAAAACTATTGTTGTGTCAAGGTCACTTCCCGAAGGCAGAGCCGTTCCGCTGGGATGATTATGTGCTATAAACGCAGTTTTGGCATTGTGACGAAGTGACAAATCAACAATTTTTCTGACGGGCATATCGGATGAATTGAGTGAACCTTTTGAAATTATATCAAAATAAATCATCTTGCCCTTTGCATCACCGAGCATGAGAGCGACACATTCGTTTGTTCGACCGATAAATTTTGCTTTAAATATTTTACCGAGATTTTCATAGTCGATGATATTATCATGCGACATCTTTGATTCGGTATAAAGCCTTGCCATTTCGGGCAACATTTTGAGCAATGCGGCGGCATTTTCAGACAGGCCGAATTCCTTCATAAGCTCGTCAATCGGAGCGTCACACACTCCGCCGACAGTGATATAACGGTCAAGCAGACGATGTGCAAGAGGATTTGTGTCCTTTCTCGGAATAGCATAGTAAAGGAACATTTCAAGAGCCTCGTGCGTTTCAAACACATCAAAGCCGTTTTCTATGAACTTTTTACGCATTCTTTCACGATGACCGCTGTGTTCGTTATCGGTTGTCCGTGCCATATTATCCCCACCGCAAAATAAGTTTTTTCAAACTTTGGGGGCGGATAAAACCGCCCCGACTGATTAATATTAATAATTAAAAGCTGTTATTCCTTTACGCCGTACTGCTCATAGTAAGCGTCAATAGCGGCTTTGAGCTTGTCGTCAATAATAACCTTACCCTTGTATTCCTTGTTGTAAAGGTGTTCAACAACCTCTGCCATTGTTACGATTGCAGTTGTTTTAAGGCCGTACTTTTCTTCAATCTCGGAAAGTGCGCTCTTTGTACCCTTGCCACGCTCCATACGGTCAACGGAAACAACAAGACCGATTGGGTTTACATCGCCCTGGGCCTTGATAATCGGGAGAGTTTCTTCAATTGAAGTGCCTGCTGTTGTAACATCTTCGATGATAACAACCCTGTCACCGTCATTGATAGGACTGCCGAGAAGAATACCCTTGTCGCCGTGATCCTTAACTTCTTTTCTGTTTGAGCAATAACGGATATCCTGACCGTATTTTTCGCTGATTGCGATAGTTGCGGCAACAGAAAGCGGAATGCCCTTGTATGCAGGACCGAAAAGAACATCAAAATCAAGACCGAACTTGCTGTTGACAGCCTCTGCATAATACTGACCGAGACGGCGGAGCTGAGCGCCTGTTCTGTAGAAACCTGTGTTTACGAAGAAAGGAGTTTTTCTTCCGCTCTTTGTAACAAAATCGCCAAATTTGAGAACCTGACAATCAACCATAAATTCAATGAATTCCTTTTTGTAAGCTTCCATCAATAAAACCTCCGATACAAAATAGCTTTCGGACAAACATCTGTAATATCCGACAGTTTTACATAATTCAACATTGTAAATTCTACCACAATATCTCGTTTTTGTAAATGACAGTTACACAGCTGTAATCAATATGCAGTGCATAGCCTTGCAAATCAAAAAATTTTCACATTTTTCTTTTTCGTTTTTGACTACCGTTTTAACTATTTACGCTTGACTTTATAGAACAAGTGTTCTATAATTAAATAAAAACAAATGTTCGAGGTGATGCGTTGTGAATATTAATTGTGCCGTTGACAAAAGCAAATATAAAAAGGACAGGGTTATTCTTCACAGCGACTGCAACGGATTTTATGCGAGCGTTGAGTGTTTGCATCATCCCGAAATCAGAAACAAACCTGTTGCCGTGAGCGGTGATGCGGAAAATCGGCACGGAATTATTCTTGCTAAAAATGAAATTGCGAAGAAGTATAATATAAAAACAGGCGAGGCAATCTGGCAGGCAAAGCAGAAATGTCCCGACCTCATAACCGTTCCTCCCCACTTTGATTTGTACAAGCGATTTTCAAAAATGGCAAGGAGAATTTACAGCGAATACACCGACAAAATCGAGCCGTTCGGACTTGACGAGGCATGGCTTGATGTTACCGACAATAAGAATATGAACGGCAAAGAGATTGCACTCGAAATTAATCGCCGTATAAAACAGGAGCTCGGAATAACCGTAAGCATCGGAGTCAGCTTTAATAAAATTTTTGCCAAATTCGGAAGTGACTATAAAAAGCCTGACGCTATAACGGAAATCACACGGGAAAATTACAGAGATATTGTGTGGAACTGTCCTGCAAAAGACCTTTTGTATGTTGGCAGAGCAACGGGCAGAAAGCTTGAATCTATCGGCATTTATACGATTGGAGATATCGCAACCGCAGATGTTACGCTGTTGCGGTCATATCTCGGAAAATGGGGCGACCTAATTTACGGCTTTGCAAACGGATACGACTCTTCCCCTGTTGCCCATATGAACGAAAACAGCGAGGTAAAGTCAATCGGTAACTCAACCACAACTCCGAAAGATATGGTAACCTTTAACGATGTAAAACAGGTTATATTCGTTTTGTGTGACAGCGTTTGCAGAAGAATGCGTGAACAGGGGTTTATGGCAAAAACGGTTTGCATTACGATTCGTGACAACGAGCTGATGTCATTCAACCGACAGCACACAACGGAAATCCACACAAATCTTACAAAGGATATAACAAATACGGCTATTGAGCTTTTCAAAAAAAGCTATAAAATGGAAAAACCGCTAAGAAGTATCGGGGTAAGCGTTACGGATTTTATTCACGATGATCAGCCGCACCAGATGAGCCTTTTGCGTGATGAAAAGCGACTTATTCAGAACGAACAGCTTGACAAAACACTTGACAGATTAAAAAAGCGATTCGGCAATTATGCTGTTCGCCCTGCCGTTTTGCTTGATGACAAGGAGCTTTCGGATTTTAACCCAAAGGAAGATCATACAATTCATCCTGTCGGATATTTATGATAACGATGCATCTTAGGCGAAAAATTAAAGATGTTTCTCTGATTTTAAGGGAGGTAACAAGCTATGAAAAAGTATGTTAAAGTTACTGCCACATTTGATTGTGACGGAGATCTTATCCCCGAATATATTGTGTGGGATGACGGAAGAAGATACCGCATTGACAAAATTTCCGATGTGCGGTATGCGGCATCTCTCAAAGCAGGCGGTGCGGGGATACGCTACACCTGCCATATTCTCGGCAAAGAACGATACCTGTTTTTGGAGGAAAACAGGTGGTTTGTCGATGCCAAACAATAAGCGGAGGATTATATGCATAAGGTCAAAGCAAAGGGAATTTTATCTGCCGCAAACGGCATGAACATTTACAGAGGATGTCAACACGGATGCATTTATTGTGACGCACGCAGTAAATGCTATCAGATGAATCACCGATTTGAAGATATTGAGGTGAAAGAAAATGCCCCGGAATTGCTTGAAAACGCTTTAAAAAGGAAGCGCAGAAAATGTATGATTGGTACGGGTGCGATGAGCGATCCGTACATTCCCCTTGAAAAAGAACTAAAACTGACACGAAGATGTCTTGAAATAATCGACCGCTACGGATTCGGTGTAACCGTACATACAAAATCGGCGTCTGTCATGAGAGATATTGACCTGTTTACGAAAATAAACGATAAAAGCAAGGCTGTGTTACAGATGACGCTTACAACGGCAGACGAAAGCCTTTGCAGAATAATTGAACCTAATGTTTCAGCTACTAAAGAAAGATTTGAAACGCTAAAGGCATTTCACGAAAACGGTATACCGTGTGTTGTGTGGTTTTCTCCGTTTTTACCGTTCATAAATGATACAAAAGAAAATATCGACGGACTTTTAAAGTATTGCATTGACGCAAAGGTTCGTGGAATAATATGCTTTGGCATAGGACTTACTCTGCGTGACGGTGACAGAGAATATTTTTACAGCCGGCTTGACAAACACTTTCCGAATATGAAGGAACGATACATTTATACATACGGAAATTCATATCAGCTTACGAGCGGTAACAATAATGTTCTGATGAACAGGATTTCAGAAGTTTGCAGAAATCACGGAATTATGTTCGGAGTTGAAAATGTGTTTTCGTATTTGCATAAGTTTGAAAGCAAAACCGAACAGCTAAGTCTGTTTGACGGAATATAGAAAAGCAAAAAAGATATACGGCAGAAAATTTTACCGTATATCTTTTTGTTTTAAGTATTCACTGTTTTACAAATGTGATTTCATAGTCGTTATATTTAAGCACAACAGCCGAAATTTTACCGTTCTTTTTTGTGAGTGCGGCGGAAGTATTTGTTCCGTCATCAAATGACAAATTGACTTTATCGGAAGCTGACACGGTATATTTTCCGCTGTGAGTTCCGTCATCCGGGCTTCCCGGCGAAAGCCATAAAGTAAAAGTGCCGTCATCGGAAAATGACATAGAGCCCTGATAAGCGCTGTAATTTGTGTTGTAAACCTCACTCATTTCAACCTCATCACCGCTCGCATTCTTAGCACCTTCGGGAACCCATGCAGATGAGGTAAGCTCGGCGGTTACTGACGGTGAAAGCACATTAACGGCAACGATTGCCGCAATGATAAATATGCAGGCGGCAATAACCGATGTAACAATTGCTGTTGTTTTCTTTTTCTTATTCTTCTTTTTTACAGCCCTGTTAGCCTCAAATTTTGCATAGTCAGGCTTTTTAACAGATTTTTTACTCATTTAATCACCGATATTTTACTTAAAGGATACAATAATTCCGCCGTAGTTTACGGTAATTTCAGCAGGAACATCACCGTTCCATTCGGTTACGGCAGCAATAACATTTTTATCGTTGGAATATGTTATTACAACGGAGTCGCCCTCAACTATGTACGCACCCGAATTTGCCGAGGCACTTGTGATTCCGTCAATGAATGTTCCGTCCTCATTAAAAGTAAATCCGCCGCCTGAATAAGCAGAACCGAAAAGATCTCTCAAAGAATATTCTTCAGAAGAATTTTCGTCTTTTGCATAGTACGGAATAAGAGTTGCACTGAATTTTGGCTTTTGCTCCTCTCCGCTGATTGTCGGAACAACAATTTCACTGTCATTTGAAGATGTTTCGGCTGTGTATCCCTGTTCTGTCGGCTCTTGTGAAGCTTCACCCGATTTGGTTGCAGGCTGTGTGGTTTCGGATACAGAGTCGGAAACATTCTGTGTTGGGTTTGTATTATCGGCGGTTGTTGAAGCAGCCACAGTCGGTACTGTTGTTGCTGAATTATTATTTTTACCCGAAAGATTCATAAACAGGATAACCGCACCTGCAATTACTGCAACAAGTACAACAACACAAATAATTATTATCAATGATTTTTTTGAACTTCTAACTGCGTGTTTACCGCTCATTTTGCGTTCTTCCTTTCTTCAGCCTCTTTTTTAAGCTTTAAGAGATAACTTCTTTTCATCATTTTTCCGTTATAGAAAATAAATTCATCACCGTCAGCCGATTCATCAATTTCAAGATCCGAATAATCTTCTGCAACAGGCTCTTCATCATCACGGAACTGACCTTTGCGTCTGTTCTCCATTTTCTTATCAATTGTTTTGCTCTTTGAATCCTTGTCAACAATCATTGAATACATATTCTTATAAACTGCAGAATTGATTATAAAAGATAAAATTGACGGAACAATGAACAATGCAAGAACAATTGTGAAAATGATGAGCAGTACCGGAGTAAAGCTGCACATAAGCACCGTTGCACAAACGAGGAATAAAATAAGAATTCCGAAAACTGCAAACAGATTGTGTTTAAGCTCACCGAATGTCATAAGTGCGCTGTTTTTGTAAATATCCTTCATCTTGATATCAAAAGTAACCGTCATAGGCGGAACATAGAAGAACATAAACAGAAAGAAAATTGCAATTAAAATACAAATAACAAGCGGAACATAAAACATTCCGTTCTTTGAACCGAGTCCGAGATAAAGCACAATTGAGTAGTAGCTGATAAAAACAGCGGCATACATCACAACGCCGTGTATGAGGAATCTTAGCAGATTTTCCTTTATTCCGCCGATGAAATTTGAGAAAACGTCAACATTTTCCTCTCCCCTTACCATATGGGAAGTAACCTGAGTTACGCCGGCATAAAACGGAAAAAGCGGAATTATCGTAAGAAAATATATAAACATTGAATTAAGCCCCGTAAGGGTATTAATCAAAAAGAAAATTCCGAATATTACGGCAAACGGCAATGCAAAAAGCACATTCGTTAGCAAAAGTCGTGGTAAATTGTGAAACAATGACGAGAAAAATCCTGTCAATGCTACAGCGTTCTTTTCCGATGCCATAGCGCCCTCCAAAATTAAAAATTGAATGCTCCCGAAAACAAGCACCACAAAGCCGTGTCCAACAAGGTTGAACAAAAGGTCATTATGAGTGCCGAAACAGATCGGGAACAAAAATCAATCACCTCATTTTTCAAAGAATTTGTTTGATGAGAATGACCGATTAAGCTGAAAAACATCTGTTTTGAAATTTCAAAAGCATATGCCGACAGCTTTACGAGTGCCAGACAGAACAAAAATGTTCCCGGCAACACAACGAGCAGATAAAAACCTGCTCCTTTAAGTGAATATGTAATAATAAGATATGCCGCAGTAAGTCCTGTTCCAAAGCCTTTAAATGCTGAAACAAACGGCAAAAACGGTATTCCCCACGGTGCAAGTCCCAAGAGGAATACAACTGTAAGAAATATAAAATCGGATGCAAAGCAGGCACAAAATGTGCTGACGGCATTCTGACCGAGCCTTGCGTCAAGATTTGTAGTAAATAGAAAATCAAGGGAATCAAGCATTTGCTTATCGGCTTTTGATGCATAAATTGAACCGAAAACAAGTCCGGTAAGAAAAGCCGAAACAAAGATAAGCACCACGGAATATCGCCTTATAAAAAATCTGACATCAGACGGTGAAATTCCCTTTGATCTGCGAAAAAGATAACGCTTTTTAAAAGAAAATACAATGCTTTTCATAAAATACATTCCTCTCATTGGTTGTCCGTTAAAATATATGAGGAATGTATTCATTTTATGTTAAGGCAAAATTATTTGCCAAGCTCCTCTGCCCTCTTTGTACAAGCGTCCATGCCGTCAAGAACAGCCTCATAGAAGCCGTGTTCTTTAAGCTTATCCATAGCGGCAATTGTTGTGCCTCCCTTTGAGCAAACCCTGTCTATGAGTGTTTCAACAGGCTCACCGCTGTCACGGAGCATTGCTGCCGAACCCTCAAGAGTTGCACAGACAAGGTTCATGGCCTTGTCATAGTCGATTCCGCAATTCTTTGCGTAATCAGCCATAGCCTTTGCAAAAAGATAAATATAAGCAGGACTGCTGCCGTTTACCGCAATTATTTCATTCATATGGCTTTCGTCAATATATTCGCAAACTCCGCTGCCTGCAAACATATTGTAAACGATTGTTTTGTCATCATCGCTGATATTCTCAGACGGACAAAGGGCTGTTGCACCCTTTTTGAGCAAGAGAGGCGTATTAGGCATAACCCTTACAACAGGGCAGTCACACTCAAGACCTTTTCTTACATATGCAATAGATATGCCTGCAGCAATTGATACTACGGTTTTGGCTGTTGTAATGCTGTTTTTGAGGGACTCAAGAACTTCGGGATAATTCTGCGGCTTGACTGCAAGAACAACAATTGAGCTGTTCTTTGCTATTTCATCGGCAGATGTCATTACATTTGCACCCATATTTTTCATAGCGGCACACTTTTCTTCGCTTACATCAAAAACATTGATAAAATCAGCCTTGCCGTCGTTTTGTGCCATAAGACCTTTTATAATGGCTGTTGCCATATTGCCTGCACCTATGAAACCTATTTTTTTCATTTTAAGACCTTCTTTGCAAAAATTAATATCAGATACCGAAACTCGGGTTTGAGTAACATGAGAAATGGAAGTTGTGATAATTGTGCTGACCGTCACGGTCATAATCGCCGTAGAGGAATGTTTCCGCCTCGTCAACTCTTCTGTACAAAAGTCCCCAATAGCAAGAACCTGCCGCATGGTGATACTGCAAAAGTGCATCAATGAGGTTCTGCTTATTGACATTATTCAAATCTCTTGAACCGCCCGAAGCAGAAACATAGTCCTTGTGGATATATCCTGTTGTGCCGTTTGAAAGCTTAACTTTATACCAGTTTGTGTTATAACGCTTTCCGTCAACAAATTTAAGTTTTGTTCCGTAGTTCATACAGGTAATAACGGAGTAGTTAGTTCCTGCACCTCTTCTGAGGTTTACATCGGAAGCACTTACAGTACCCGACGCTCCTGCCTTAATTGTTCCGCTTGAACCTGTGTTCAAAAGAACCGACTGAAGCTCGGAGTCATTGTAGAACACACCGCTGCCTACATTGTACGCAAAGCAAACGAGTGCGTCAAATTGCTGTTGATTGAACTTTATGCCGTTATTTACAAGGTAGGAATTTGTTGTTGTGGTATATCCGCCCTTGTTCACGGTCTGACAAAGATAAGCATATGCCTGATTTGAAGTTATGTTGTTGTAGAACTGTTCGCCTGAAACTACAACCTTGCCGTAACCGAGTGTAGGATCGGTTGTAATGCTGTCTGCTGTGACTTTCGAGAGAAATCCCTCATAGTTTGCAATAAGCTTGATTACCTCGTCACTCGCTCTGCGCTCGGCACAGGCTGTGGTGGTTTTATTGGTTGTTGAGGTTACAAACACCTCGCCCTCACCGCCGCCTGCCGTGGTGTAATACTTTGATTCGGTTTTAAATTTAGAATATGCCTTAACAGACCATTTTCCTGATTTTGAAAGCTTTTGTGTACCTGTCCAGATATAGGAGTTACCGTCTTTAACCTTGCTTGTTGCAGTAACTTTATATGAAGTTGAACCGTTTGTAACTACAAAATACACGCCTACCCTGTCTGTGTCGGTAATAGCCTTAAAGCTTACATTTGAATTAAGCGGAGCGGAGTTTGGTGACGCATAGCAGAAACGCACACTTTCTCTGGGCATAACATGAATAAGGCAGGTTGCCGCACCGTATGATGTTGAGGCTGTGATTGTTACATAGCCCTTGCCTACCGTATCAACAACACCGTTCTTTACAGTTGCAATCTTCGTATTTGAACTTGACCATGTGACGCCTCTTGTGCTTGATTTCAAAAGCATTGACTTCTGCCACGGAAGATTTACATTGCTGTTGGATATATTTACCGATGAGCCGGATTTTACGGTAATTTTGCAGGTTGCAGAATGCGAACCGCTTTTCGCAGTAATTGTTGCAGAGCCTGCTTTCTTGGCTGTTACAATACCACGAGAGTCAACGGTTGCAACTCCTGTATTTGAGCTTGACCATGAAACACTTCCCGACGCTGTTGCAGTAATTGCAAATCTGTTGCCTGTGAAAATTGATTTGCTTGATACGGAAAGTTTAACAGATGAACCTGTTGACGGTTTTGCGGTTGTAGGCTGAGTCGTCGTAGGCTGTGTCTGACTGTTCATCTTAACATAGTCTTTCTTTACATAGCCTGTTTTTGAATTTGATGTAAGCTTAATATTATACCAGTCACCGTTATAAAGCTTTGTGCTGACAAAAGTAAACTTTGTATTCACTCTCATACACTCAACAACAGAATAGCTTGTACCTGCACCGCTTCTCAGATTCACATAATCATCTGACACATAGCCGCTTACGGTTGAAGCAGATGTAGTCGGCTGAGTTGTAGGCTGAGTTGAGCTATCCATTTTTACATAATCTTTCTTTATGTAACCTGTTTTTGAGGTTGAAGTAACCTTAACCTTATACCAGGCGGAGTTGTAGAGTGAAGTGCTTACAAAAGTAAGCTTAGTATTCTTTCTCAGGCAACCAACAACAGAATAATTTGTGCCTGCTCCGCTTCTGAGATTTACATAATCATCAGAAACATAGCCTGTTACGCTTGATGCCGTTGCCGAAGAACTTACGGCAACATATTCCTTTGTAACATAGCCTGTCTTTGAATTTGATTTAAGCTTGATTTTGTACCACTTTGAGTTATAGAGCTTTCCGTCAACAAAAGTAAATTTTGTGTTCTTTGCCATACAGGTTATAACCGAATAATTCGTACCTGCACCGCTTCTCAGATTTACATACGACGCATTTATATAGCCTGATGCGCCTGCTGATACGCTTGCGGAAACCTCCTCGGTTGATTGAGCCGCATTAGCCGAAAATGCAGTTATTGCAACAGCACCTACCGATACTGCCATAAGAACCACAAGGACTATGCAGACTATGCGGACAAACAATTTTTGCTTTTTCATTTAGGTCCACCTTCTCAAAACTTCTTTGAATTATAATTACTTGTGAAAATTACCGAATATTTTTCCCCTTAATCTGCGAACATACTGCATAACAAATACGGTAATTGCATAATCATAGAGCAAAAAGAAAATATTTCCGGCAATCAAAAATGCCCACGGAACATAAAAACCGAAAACGGTAAATTCATCTGTCGGAATTGACAACAGCCATGTTGCGACAAAGAACGAACCGATGGCGGCAACATTAAATACCGCAAACTTGAGTATGTATTGAACTGCCCTGTTTTTGATTTTAAATTCAAAAGCGCCCTTTAAAATCGGATAATAGCCAAAAAGTGCAATGAAATATATAACAGCCTCTTTATCGCCGGCAAGGAGCGTTGAAAGCACGGCAGTTACACAAAACACACCGATTGCCCATCCATAACCGTATTCAACAACTATGCAGGAAATGAGAATTCCTGCAAGACAGGGCAAAGCGTATGTTCCGATTGGAACGAGAGATGTCATCATCATAAAAACGAGTGAGAGCGCCGCAATAATTCCGCAAACCGCAATACGCATTGTCCCCTTTTTGATACCGTTTTTCTTCATATTAACATCCCATTCTGCAACAATCACACAAGCAGTTTGCACACATCATTCCAGCACAAACATCACAGAAGGATGAGCCTGTTGCGTTAGGATTTGTTTGAGTATAACCGCCGTAGTTGTATGCTCTCTGGCTCTGCATATTGTTAAGAGCGGCTCGGTATTCCGTGTTGTTGGGGTCCATATTGCACGCAGTTGTGAAATATGAAAAAGCCTGTTCAGACCAACCTCTGCGGTATGCAATCATGCCCTTGAGATAATGCCATTCGGCGGTTCTCATTGACTGTGCTGTGTTTTCAAGAATCTGATCGGCCTGATCAAGAAGTCCTCTCTGAATGTAAATTCTTACATTGTAGAACTGTGAGCTTGAGGAATTTGCGTTATATGACGAACTGCCTGTTGAGCCTGTACCCTTACCCTTCTGACGCATCTGATTAATCATATCGTATGCCTCATTAATCTCCTTCATTTTCTGCTCCGCAACATCCGCAAGAGGACTGTCGGTGTAGTTATCGGGATGATATTTTTTAGCAAGTTTTCTGTACGCTGCTTTTACTTCTTCATCGGTAGCTGTTTCAGACACACCGAGAACCTCATAAGGATTATTCATTATTGACCTCCGTATCAAGTTTGCTTGTTACTCTGTTTTGTGATGCAGGGAATCCCAAAAGCATCATATTATCTAAAATTCCCTTAAAATCGGTAAAGTTCAAAAGATTGTAGGCATCATATGCCCTTGCAAGCGACTGATTCAGCACCGCTGTAATATAATCCGATGATTTTACCTCACCTGTTTTCTTGTTTACAAACGGATTAAATCCGTTTGATTTGATATCTTTTTCTATATCATCTGCGGCATCGACAAGATAAATCCACCTGCCGATATGATAGCCGAATTCATAGAGAACTCTTTTTTGAATTTCATCATGAGCCTCAGCCGACAATACGGCAGCGAGCATTAATGCCGTTGGATGAGCTGACATATCTACACACGGCTTTTCCGAATGTTCAGCATCATACTGCATCTTCATCATATCAGAAACTGCTTTGTCCATATCGGGATACTTATCTGCCGCCTTTTTCCTCTGATGAGAAAAGAAAGGCTTTATGGTTCTGCACAAAAGCTTTTTAAAAAATCCGCTGTCCTGAATATCATCAATGATTTTATAGTAAACAGATATCATTGAAAATGCGGCAGCCTTTCTGTATGCGTCACCCGAATCTGTTGCAAACTTGCATTTTTTAAGAGGATTACAGGTGCATCTGCCGTCTTTAAAGCCTTTGCATGAACGGTTAAGCGACATTAAAAGCATTGCATAAAATGTGCAGTCATAGCTTAGCGTAAATCTTGTAAACACGGAGTAATCCTTACCCATTTGCCTGCAAAGACCGCAATACACAGCCTTATAAGCCTCGGATTCACGAACAAGCAGTTCGCTCTTTTGAATCTGCAAATAACCAAACACGGATTTTCTCCTTTATACAATAATACATAGTATATTGTACAACAAAACAGAGTTAAAAGCAACAGAATAACGGTATATTCTTTGGATAATCAGCCAAAATGAGCTAATTAACGGGAAATGTTGCAAAAATTTTCTTCTCATATTATAATCATAGTGCAGATGTTCTCTTCTGTTAAGAATTGAATGTCAAAAATTATTTGCAAAACTAAAAAGGAATTTGCATATTATGAATGTTTACGATTTTGACAAAACGATTTACTACGGGGACTCAACAGCCGACTTCTATTTATTCTGCCTTAAAAGGCATAAAAAAATACTCACTCTTGCCCCATCGCTTTTGGGAGCATTTTTAAAATTCTATGTATTCAAAAAAGGTACAAAAACTGATTTTAAAGAAAAAATGTACAGATTTCTTACCTATTGCGATACTGAAAAGGATGTAAATGATTTCTGGAAGGAATACATAGGAAATATAAAACCGTTTTACCTTGAACAAAAGAAAGATGATGATGTAATTATTTCGGCGTCACCCGAATTTTTGCTGAAACCCGTTTGCAAAAGGCTCAAAATAAAAAACCTTATGGCGTCAAAGGTAGATATGCACAGCGGAAAATATTCGGGTGTAAACTGTCACGGCAAGGAAAAGGTAAAACGATTTTATGAGGCTTTTCCTGACGGAAAAATTGACAATTTTTATTCGGACAGCTACAGTGATTCGCCGCTTGCGGAGATTGCAGAAAAAGCTTTTATGGTTGACGGCGACAAGGTTGAAAGTTGGATATTCTTTAAATAATTTTTACGGAGCAGATTTCTGTTCCGTATTTTTATTTTTTCGGGTTGTCAAAACATTTAACCGTGTTTGTTTGTGTCGGACAAGTGTTTAAACGGTTTTACCCGTTGAAACAGAAAAATTGCTATATATCAAACTTCCGTCCTCGCCAATGCGGCTTGTTCATCGTCAAAGTGTCATCAACGCTCTCCCTAAAAACAGTTGTTTTCTTCTATCCACTTTTGTTTTTACGGTTACTCTCTCCCCCGTCATATTCACTAATACAAATTGATATAACGGTAACTTGCGAGTGACGGTGATTGCTATATGTCAAACTTCCGTCCTCGCCAATGCGGCTTGTTAATCGTCATACTTTCATCAACGCTCTCCCTAAAAACAGTAGATTTCTTTTATCTGCTTTTTGTTTTACGGTTACTCTCTCCCCGTCTGAAATATAGTCGCATTGCGTTGTGCATGGACGCACTTCCTTATGCTCCTTATTTCAGACAGCGCTTTGCTCCCTAACCGAAGAGCCTAGGTTCTGTACCCAAAAATAACGACCGGCGAGGACTAAGCCGTGAAAATTACGCAAGTAATTGGAGCGGATTAGACGAGTGAGAGTTATTTTTGGAAACAGTACAGAACTACGAGGCTTGACAGTTTCCGCCACAGGCGGCGGTCGCAAGGCTACCTCAAGGCCCGTCATCGCTTGCTTGCAAAATAGAAAAGACTTGATACACACGGTATCAAGTCTTTTCTATGGTGCGAGTGACGGGACTTGAACCCGTACGTCGTGAAACACACGCCCCTCAAACGTGCCTGTCTGCCTATTCCAGCACACTCGCATTTATTAGATTTTTGTCGGTTTCTCAACTCAACAATCAAGATTATATCATAAGGCATTTAACTTGTCAACACATATTTGAAAGTTTTTTCAATTTTCTTACATAATTTTTTCTCTATCTGCAAAAAACGCATAAAAACTGAAACTTTATGCTTTTACAAGAATGACATCGGGATAGGCTGTATCCCGACATCATCCTATTTTCTGGCAATCAGCCGAGAATTTTTTCTGCAACTTTCGGCAATTCATCAAATGAATTGATTGTATATTCGGGATTTTCCGTTGTGCCGAATCCGTATGATGCAAACACAAACGGAATTTCTGCATCTTTTGCGGCAATTTGATCGCCGATTGTATCGCCAAGATACAAAGCATTATTAATGCCGTTACGCTCCATAACAAGCTTTATATTCTCTCCCTTTGTCAGATTTGTTCTGCCCGACATTTCAAAATCGGAGAAATATTTTTCAAGCTTATGAGCAAACAAAAATGCCTCTATATATCCGCATTGACAATTGCTGATTATGCCGAGAAAATAATTCTTTGAAAGAATTTCAAGTGTGCTTTCAAGATTATCATACAAATGACCGCCCGTTTTGCGAAGTGACGGAATCTGTTCCGCACAACACTCCTTTACAATTGCGACCGAATTTTCAAGCGTAAGTTCGGGCAACATTATTGCCGCAATCTGTTCAACCGTTTTTCCCATATAGCTGTTCATTTCTTCAAGTGTAATTTGATTTGTTGTTTCTTTATGTTTTTTAAGTATATCGTTCCACACAGGCAAAATCACATCACAAGTGTGCCACAATGTGCCGTCAAGGTCAAATAAAACTGCTTTTTTCATAAATTCATATCTCCAAATTAAATATGTTTAACGGACTCCCGTTGCCAAAACGATATTAGCACAACGGATTTTGGTTGTCAAGGTATGGTGATGTAGATATGTTACTTTACTTGTGGGCGTTCGATAAATGCCCTACTGACTACAAAAAAATTATGTGGTAAAAAACAAGTCCCGTCATATTCCCTATTGCAATTTGTTGTAATGGTAACTGCGAGTGACGGTGATTGCTATATGTCAAACTTACAACCTCGCCAATGTGGCTTGTTCATAATCAAAGTGTCATCAACGCTCTCCCTAAAAACAGTTGTTTTCTTCTATCCACTTTTATTTTTACGGTTACTCTCTCCCCGTCATATTCACTAATACAAATTGATATAACGGTAACTTGCGAGTGACGGTGATTGCTATATGTCAAACTTCTGTCCTCGCCAATGCGGCTTGTTCATCGTCAAAGTGTCATCAACGCTCTCCCTAAAAACAGTCCACCGGACTGTTTTCTTAACGGTCGCTTTCAAGTCCCGTCATCGCTTGCTTGCATAAAAATAGAAAAGACTTGATACGCAAGGTATCAAGTCTTTTCTATGGTGCGAGTGACGGGACTTGAACCCGTACGTCGTGAAACACACGCCCCTCAAACGTGCCTGTCTGCCTATTCCAGCACACTCGCATTTTTCTCTCACTTTTTTCGTGAGCAGTATTGATTATACGGTAAAACTGTAATTTTGTCAATACTTTTTTTAAAGTTTTTTAATATTTCTTTCCCCTGCATTGAATTGCAACACAGGGGAAAGATTTTAGATTCTAAATAGATCAGTTTTACGATCTTGTACCCTTTTTGACCTGCTTTTCAAACTTGTCAAGACAGGTATTCCAGTTATCGTATGACGGATCGTTACGCTTATCTTTGAAGAGCTTTGTATCGTCAAGATACTTTCCGACATAATCCGTCAGCTTCACCGCACCGTTATAGTTAAGGTGATCTCCTTTATCCTTTGTATCCTTTTTCCAATCAATCGGGATATCATCACGAAGAAGATTGGTATCGATATAATCAACACCGAGATCCTTTGAAATTGCTTCCATGGCGTTATGTCGCTGGTAGTTCCAGTTTTTTGTGCTTGGGGTGCTTATAAGCACAAGTTTTGCACCGTGATTTTTACAGAATTTCGCAATTCCGTTGAGATACTTTCTGTTGGTAGAAAGTATCGGTGCAGAAACATCGGAATATTTCATATATTCCTTGATAGCCTTATCTGTCGCAGGCTTAGACTTTTTAGTAAAGTAATAACCTTTGTTATTCTCATTCGCAGTATATTCAACTGTAGCCGAAAAATCCTTGAGCTGAAGATTCTTCCAACGGTCATGATATCTGAACACAGGAAAAATCTGCTCTGCCTTATATGTGATTTCATCCTCAAGATAAGATTTTCTGAAAATCGCATTGGTTTCAAGGAACACAATCTTCGGACTTTGATTTTCAAAAGTTTTTTTCAAAAATTCCATTGAGTACACAAGCTTTTGAGACGGAGAAGAAACATCATACGAGGTAATTCCGTAGTCCCTCCAGATATTGAGCGGAATGAACGAATGATACACCTCGCTGTCACCGATAAATACAGTGTCAATACTGTCTTTAGGTTCACTGAAAATACCGTTTGCTCTCGGATAATGAATGCCCGATGCCTTGTCATTTGACTTTGGCTGAAATATGAGTGAGGACACCTGAAGTAATCCGAGAAGTATTGCAACAAACAGGACACAGCTGACAATTCTCTTAATTATTTTCTTCATAATCAGACCTCCTTAGAAGTTCGCATAAATCGGATCAACGGGAACATAGCCCTTGCCGTAAGCACCGAAGATTATGATGAACATAATAAGAGCGTAAACAGCCGCCCATCTTATAACAACATTTCTCTTTGCAATTGCGCCACGCACACATATTCCCTTTTCATTGAGAACGCTGATTACAAAAATAAGAGCAAGCGCAATAAGCACAATCATAACATCATGCATATCAATTTTAAGCTTTTTCATAAGCTCATAGTTAAGGCTTGAAAAGCTGAAATCGGTCACCATTTTTCCGAACATTGAAAGACCTGTTGTAAGTCTTTCTGCTCTGAAAAACATTTCGCCGATAACAACAAGTATGCATGTACGAACTATCTGAAACACTTTGTACGCAAAGCATTCGGAATTGATGTGAAGCTTTTTATTGAATGCGGTAACCGCAGGGGCAATGATGTTGCCCGACAGAATAAGCACAAAGTGGTACATACCGAAGAATATGTAACCCCACGCAGAACCGTGCCACAGTCCGTTGCAGAACCATACACAGAACAACGCTATGCTTCCCGCAAGCAACGGACCAAAGTGGTTGCCGAGCTTTTTGCGTGCGGAAGATGTAAGATTTTTCATCGGCTTTGACATAGTGACGGGATAGAAGATATAATCCTTGAACCATGTGCCGAGTGTAATATGCCACCTTTTCCAAAATTCTGAAATTGATTTTGAGAAGAAAGGTCTTTGAAAGTTTTCGGGCATTGTAACACCGAAAATCTGAGCAACACCCATTACGGCATCCATTGTACCGGAGAAATCGCAATAGAGCTGAATTGTATAGGCAATTGCTCCGAGAGCAATTATTCCGCCCTGATAGTCATCGTAATGGCTGAAAATCTGCTTAATCATAGGATTAAGTCTGTCAGCGATTACGAGTTTTTTCATAAGACCGAAAAGAATACGAACTGCACCGAGTTTTAAGTTTTCAAACTCAATTTGCTTTACATTCCACAGCTGATTGGCTGTCTGACCGTAACGACAGATAGGACCTTCTACAATCTGCGGAAAGAAAGACATAAACAACGCAAGTCTTAATATGTTGTCATCTGCTTTAATAAGTCCTCTGTAAACATCAAAGAGGTACGATACAGCCTGCAAAGTAAAGAATGAAATACCAATCGGCATTATATAACTCGGAATATCAAACTGAATCGGAATATTCAAAAGCAATAACAGCGAATTTACATTTGTTGTAAAAAACGGTGAGTATTTGATTACAAGCAGACCGCCTATCATAAGTACGGCGGCAAACAACAGAACTCTGCGACTGCGGTGGAGATATACCTTTTTAAGAGCCTTTTTCTCCTCCTTAGGTACAGCCTTTAGTGCCGCACTTTTTTGCGTTTGAATCCTGTCAAGCCACAAGCCGAAATAATGGACGCCCATTATTATCAGGCATAAATAGGCAATCAACTGACCGCTTATCAGCCAAAAGAAAGCAAAGCTTGCAATAAGCAGAAAATACTTTCTTGCTTTTTGCGGAATTACGGCATACACAACAACTGAAACAGGCAGAAAAATGACAAGAAACGCTACCGAAAAATATGAGGTCAACGTGTCAAGACTGCCCGCCATCAGTAATGATGGAAGATCCATCTTATTCCTCCTCTTGGAGTCTTTCAATCATACTCCACATTGCCTTTACTGAATTAAAGTTTGCAGGAACAACTTCCACTGCAGGAACTGTCACATCAAAAGCGTCCTCAATCTCAGCAATAAGAGAAATGATTGAAAGAGAGTCAAGATAGTGACCGTCAATAAGGTTTTCGCAGCCTTCGTAATCTACATCCGGTTTAATGTCCTCTAAAATCTCAATAAGTTCATCCATTTTAATTCGTTTCCTTTCTGTAATTGGGTTTGTTTAAATTAAATGTTTCAAAGGAATCACGGACACAAAGATATGTTCCGTCCTCCTTTTTTATGTAAACCGAGGGAATATCACGACTTAAAAACAAAGAAATTCCCTCTGTCATACAATAAGCGCCTGTGTTTTCAAAACAAATTACATCACCGATTTCAATATCAGGCAAAGAAATCTGTTTTGCGATTATATCATTCATTGAACAAAGCGAACCGCAGATATTCCATGATTCGGTACACGGCTCGGTTTCTTTTCCGCAAACCGAAAGGTACGGCTGTTTCATTGCCATATGCTGACCGTAGTACACAATATGGTTCATTCCGCCGTCAACAAGAAGGTAGTTCTCCCCTTTGTTGCACTTTTTATCAACGATATGCGTGTAGTATTTACCGCAGATTGCGGCAATGCTTCGTCCGAGCTCAAGCGTGATTTTCGGCTTTGAAGTCATCTCATTCAAAAGCTGTGCAAATCCGCCGATAAGCTCGTCCTCATTTATGGTATCTTCCTTGAAATAGGCTGCAGGGAATCCTGTGCCGTATTCAAGCTCTTCTGCGGTATAATCATATTTCTCTTTGAGAAGAATAAGAAGATTGTCAAGTTTGTCAATTTCTCTCTTGAGTTTTTTGAGAGAAGTTTTCTGTGTTCCTGAAAAGAACTGAATACCAAGTATGTCAAGATATTCAAATTCGTTTCTTTTTGAAATAATTTCTTCGATTTCATCGGAATTAATTCCGAACTGACTTCCGTTTGTAAGTCTTAAAAGCAAAGAAATTTTCTTTTTATATTTTTCGGATAATTCTCTGAAAAGATTAAACTGTGTAAGTGACTCTACGGTGAATATTCTGTCGCATTTTCCGTTTGCAACCATATTTTCCATAACTTCGGGAGTTTTGTACACACCCGAAATCACCATCATTTTGTCGGGAATATCAAGTAAATCGCAGATTTCAGCCTCACCCGGTGAGCAGATTTCAAAGCGGTCAACATCATTTTCAAGTTCTGCCGTAATAAATGTGTTCGCCTTGATTGCATAGCAGATTGCAACATCTTCGGGAAGCATTTTTCTGAGATATGCTACTCTGTCTTTGAGAGTTTTTACATCAAAAACATAGAATGCAGTTTTGTTCTGCTTTAATATTTCGTTCATTTTCTTCTGCCCCCTGCAATTTCAGCAAGCTTTTTACGGTCAATTTTGCCGTTCTTTGTTAGCGGCATTTCATCAACCTTGCGGATAACGCCCGGAATCATAAACGCAGGCAAATCTCTTGACATTGATGCGGCAAGCTCGTCCTTTTCAATTGAGCCTACGAAAAAGCCCTTGAGCCTTGATTTTTTCTCATCAAAAATACAACAGCATTGCTCAACACCGTCAACGGCTGACATCTCACGCTCGATTTCCTCAAGCTCTATGCGATGTCCCATATATTTAATCTGAAAATCCTTTCTTCCGCTGAAAACAAGTTCACCTTTTTCGTTGTATCTTGCAAGGTCGCCCGTTCTGTAAATTAATTCGGGATAGTACGGATTAAGCGGATTCTGAACAAAAGCCTTTGCATTCTGTTCGGGATTTGAGTAATAACCGAGTGCAAGAGCAGTACCTCTCACGCAGATTTCACCGACTTTGCCAACCTCTGAAATTCTGTTATTATTCTCATCAAGAAGAATAACATCTTCATTGGGGAACGGTTTGCCTATCGGAATACCGTCTGCATAGTCGCAATCGTTGTCGAGAATATGGTATGTGCAGTTACAGGTGATTTCAGTCGGTCCGTAAAGATTGACATACTTCGCATTTGGAAGATGTGAACGGAAATTTTTAAGCGCCTTGAGCGGCATAACCTCACCGCTGAAAAGAATCTTATTAACGGTTTCGGGAGTTCTGTAGTCAAGCGCATGGAATGTGCTGATAAGGCAGAGAGCCGAAACAGCCCATATCATAACAGTAATCCTGCGGTCACATATGAAATCAATGAGTTCGGCAGGAGCGGAGAACATTCTCCTCGGCACAACAACAAGAGTTGCGCCTGTTTTAACAGCCGAATAGATATCCTTGACGGACACATCAAAATCAAACGGTGCTTGATTTGCTATTACATCGTTATTATCAATGCCGAATATTTCGGTAAAATGGTCAATAAAGTCAATTACACTTCTGTGACACACAACAATTCCCTTTGGAGTGCCTGTTGAACCCGAAGTGAAATTAATATAAAGCGGATCTGTATCAATTTTATGGCTGCGGATTTCGCCAAGCTTTGCATAATCAGGTTCCGATTTTGCCAAATCCTCAAAGGTCACAATTTTTCTTTCAGGAAAATATTCTTTCGCTGTTTCAAGCAAGCTTTCAGAAGTTACAATCACCTTTGGATTGAGTACGGAAACTGTGGTCTGAAGTCTGTTCTGCGGAAGCTCCGTGTTGAGAACAGAATAAAATCCGCCTGCGTACACGGTTGCAAAAAATGCCGCTACCGCATCGGCGCATTTTTCCATATATATGCCTACTGCATCTCCCGATGCGATAAGTTCAGAAAGGGCGGTTCCGACAGATGAGCTGAGTTTTACAAGCTCGGAATATGAATAGGAAACCTTTTCGTCAGTTACCGCACATTTTTCGGGGAAGTATTCGGCTGAATTTTCAAGATAAGCCAGTACACTGCTGTTCATAGCTGCACCTCATTATGTATTTGTATATTAATCATCAAATTATAAAATCATTAACCAAATATTATATACTGCAAACGCATTAATATGATACCACAAAATTCGTCAAAAAGCATCACAAAAATGTCACAAGTACGCGGTTATTTGTATTTTCAGCAATTTGCACAAATAATCAGTCTGCAATCGGCAGTTTCACTTCAAATACAGCACCGTCAAGGTAGTTATACGCTGTTACGCTGCCCTTGTGAAGATGTATAATCTCATTTGCAAGCGACAAACCGATGCCCGTTCCGCCGTCACTGCCTTTGTAGAATCTGTCGAAGATATGTTCAATATCATCACGGTTTATACCGTTACCGTCATCCTTGAATCGGATATAAACATATTTCTGATTGGTTTCGCAGGCAACAGTAATTTTCTTTTTTGAATATTTCAGACCGTTTATTATGATATTTCGGAATGCCCTTGCCATTTGATCTTCATCACATTTTACATAGATTTCTTCATCGGGAAATTCAGGCACAATGCTTATGCCGTTCATCTGCTGAACAGCATCAAGTGACCGAAAACAATCGTAAAGAACCTCTTTTATGTCAAGCTTTACAAGGTCAAGCTTAAAATGTCGTGAATCAATTTTTGAAATTGAAAGAATTTCCTCAACAAGACCTGTCATTCTCTCGGTTTCCTGCATAATTATGCCTGCGGCATTTTGCGGATCTACAACATCCATTTCAATGCCCTCGGCATAGCCTTGAATTGCCATGAGAGGGGTTTTGAGTTCGTGAGAAGAATTCTGAAAAAATCTGCGCTGAGTTTTCTGTGATTCCTCGATTTTAACACCGAGTCTGTAACCGATTATGCTCATCACAACAATTGCGCAAAGAAAAATTGCTGAAATAAGCCAGTTAAGCGAACGGGTATATTTTACGATATGGTCGATATTTATGTACATTAAATACACAGGCGAATCGTTTTCATCAGATTCTGCATCGTCCCAATAATCATAATTCTGCGGTTCTTCATAAACGGTAAATACATAATAGCCGTTATCTGTTTGAAGTGTATATATTTGTTCTTCGGATATATCGTGATTCTTAACCCATTCGGTGAGTTCGTATGTGCTTTTTAATGAAGTTGAATTTGAGCCGACAAGGCTGTTGCCCTCGAGGGTGTTTTTGTCATTAAGAACGTCTGTTACATCAATATAGTAAATATCCGAGGTGAAATACGAATCCTGGTAACCGCTTTCAAACTTTTTTTGAAGAGTTGATTCTTCATTGGAATCTTCTTCATAATAATCCGAAGAATCATCTTCGCTCTCGTCGTTGCTGTTAGAAATATAATGCTGATAATCCATTTCGTATCCAAGAGCGTCCTCTGCCTCACTTACGAAGTGGGACGGCAAAACTATATTTAAAATTCCTGCAAATGCGAAAAAAAGTAAAATCATTGACGACCATACAATAATCAAAATACGGAATTTTATGTGTTTCACTTTTTATCCTCCGCAATGCTTATTCTGTAACCAAAGCCCCATATCGTGCCTATGCTGACATTACTGCCTGCAAGGCTTAACTTTCTGCGTATTCTTCGCAAGGTTTCATCTGTTACACGGGTTTCAACTTCGGTATCGAACCCCCACACACCTTCAAGAATTTCTTCTTTTGAAAATGCCTTTTTCGGTTCTTTTAACATATATGTAAGCATTTTAAGTTCTGTTTTGCTCAAAGAAACAGGCTTGCCTTTGCAATAAAGGCAGTTTTCCTGCGCTGAAAATCTAAGATTGCCGGTTTTAATATCCGAAAGCTCCTGACCTGTCACCTTTTTGGTGTTCATATCCATTCTTCTTAAAAGGGATTTTACTCTCATTAAAAGGGTTGTAAGTCTGAACGGCTTTGTCAGGTAATCATCGCCCCCGAGGGTTATTCCCCTTACATAGTCATATTCGGAATCTTTTGCGGTCAGCATAATTATAGGAACATCCGTTATCGTTCTGAGCTGACGGCATATTGTCAAGCCGTCTGTTCCGGGCATCATTATATCAAGGATTACAAGTTCACACGGTTTTTTAAGGAATTCCTCCATAAGCTCGTCACCGGTTTCAAATGCGGTAACGCTGTAACCGTCACTCTCAAGAAACTTTGTAATAAGGTCACGAATGTTCTTTTCATCATCCGCAATATAAATTGATGCGCCCATAGTAAAAATACCCTTTCTGAACAGAACCGCAAGCTTTAAGCGTAATTTTCATCACAATCATACATATTATATCAAATTTCAAAGTAAAAATCCACCGAGAAATGAACCTGAATTGTAATAAAAGTGTCACAAAATGTATTAAACAGAGTAATTACAATAAAAATTTCTTGAAGTTGACAAAATAAAAAAATTATAGTATAATTTCCGAAATATATAATGGTTTAATTGGAAACGCACATTTCTCCTTAAGGAAATGATAACGAACAACACTTATATGTTTACTAAGTTATCATTTTTATAAAGGAGATTTTTTATGCCAAAAACTAAATTTCAGGAAGTTATTTTTACGATTATCATGGTGTTCTTTATGGTTTATGCCATGATTTGCTACAACACAGCTCTTAATATCGGTGAAATGAAAAACGAAGTTTTTCTTTCCGCCTTCAAAGAACTTTCTTTTATGGGGCCGATTGCATTTATTCTTGACTTTTTTATTATCGGTCACATTGCCAAAAAGCTTGCTTTTAAGATTGTAAACCCTGCAAAGGATAATCCTTTCTTCCTTGTACTCGCAATTTCTGCAATTTCGGTTATCTTTATGTGTCCTCTTATGAGCCTTGCTGCCACTCTTATTTTCAAAAATGCGGGTGTTGAGATTATTTCGGTATGGCTTGAAACTACCGCACTCAACTTTCCTATGGCACTTTGCTGGCAGTTGTTTTTTGCAGGTCCGATTGTCAGATTCATTTTCAGACATATTTTCAAAAAAGCTCTTGCAGAAGACAACAACACTCACTAAATTTAATTACACAATTACAAATAAAAATGCTCTGTACCGTTTAATTTGGTACAGAGCATTTTTGTTTTTGCATGATTTTTAATCTTCAAAAAGCGAATTCATCAGATTTTTAATTTTTTCTTTTCGAGCTTTTGTTTCATCACTGTTCAGAAAATAGCTGTTTTCCTGAAAGTTGATTACATCGCCTTCTTTGATATTTTTCGGCAGGGCTTTAAGTTCAAGATTCACCATATCGCCGTTTTCACACTCAAGAACAGCCTTGTCGCCTTCTATTCTGTCAACAATAAATTTTTTCAAGCTTATTCATCCCTTTTCATTGAAGTTTGTCCCGTTTTTACGGTAACACCTGAACCCTCGGTTGAAATGACAACTGTTCCGTTTTCATCGGTTCTGTATGTTTCAACTCCGAATTCATCAAGCAACTTTAATGTGCTTTTGTGCGGATGTCCGTAGCTGTTGTCCTTTCCGAGTGAAATAACCGCATATTTAGGATTTATCTTTTCAAGCAACGCTTTTGTTGTTGATGTTCTGCTTCCGTGATGACCTACTTTAAGAACTTCTGCACTCATATCTGCCGTAACGGTTTCGAGCTCTTTCTTTTCGGCATCTCCGAGGAACAGAAAGCTATCGTTTTTATAAGTTATTTTTAGAATTACAGAGCAATTGTTCAGATTATCCTCGTCAATTGTTACGGGAGCAAGAATATTTATGCTGAAATCGTTGTCATCAATAATATTCATACCCGCTTTGGCTGACTTGACTTTAAGTCCCTTGTCTGCAATTGCCGTAAGCAGATTCTCATAGGTCTTGGTTGTGGTTGTAACCTTAGGCATATAGATTTCGCCGATATTATTATGCTTTACAACATAAGCCATTGAACCGATATGGTCGGCATGAGGGTGAGTTGCAACGAGATAATCAATATTTGTGTATCCGAGATTATTGATATATTCGGTAATACTTTTGCCGTACATATTTTCGCCTGCGTCAATCAGCATACACTTTTGATTCGGCAGTTCAATAAATATGCTGTCACCCTGTCCGACATCAAGGTAATGAACCGATAATGTTCCGATTTCTGAAACAGTTGTTTTGCTTTCCGAATTGGAACCGTTCACATTGATATTGATTGAACACGAACAAAGTGCAAGACAGATTACCGCAAACAATGCAGTAAGCTTTAATATTAACTTTGAATTAATTTTAATTTTTAACACCTCACAATTCTGAGTCTTATTGTACAATAAACAAGTCAATATTTCAAGAACAGAAAAAGGAGAGCCTTTGCGACTCTCCCCTTTCGATTATCATTATGCGGTTTTGCCTGTATAAAGCTGATAGTATCTGCCCTTTTGTTCAAGAAGCCGTTCGTGTGAACCACGCTCAATTATTCTGCCCTTTTCAAGAACCATAATACAGTCTGAATTCTTGATTGTTGAAAGTCTGTGGGCAATAACAAAGGTTGTTCTGCCGTGCATAAGCTTATCCATGCTGTCCTGAACCATCTTTTCGGTACGGGTATCAATTGAACTTGTAGCCTCATCAAGGATAAGTGCGGGCGGATCTGCAACAGCGGCTCTTGCAATCGCAAGCATCTGGCGCTGTCCCTGACTGAGGTTGCCGCCGTCACCTTTGAGCAGGGTGTTGTAGCCGTCAGGAAGTTTTCTGATAAAGCTGTCTGCGTTGGCAAGCTTTGCCGCTGCGATAACCTCTTCGTCTGTTGCGTCAAGTCTGCCGTAACGGATATTTTCCATTACGGTATCCGTGAACAGGTGTGTATCCTGTAAAACTATACCGAGTGAACGGCGAAGGTCGCCTTTTTTGATTTTGTTGATATTGATTCCGTCATAACGGATTTTACCGTCCTGAATATCATAGAATCGGTTAATAAGGTTCGTGATTGTTGTTTTGCCTGCACCTGTTGAACCGACAAACGCAATCTTCTGACCGGGTTCTGCGTACAAATCAATATTGTGAAGAACGATTTTATCATCTGTATAACCGAAGTCAACATCGTCCATAACAAGCGCACCCTTGAGTTCACGATACTCTGTTTCGCCTGTTATGCTGTGAGTATACTTCCAAGCCCACATACCTGTTTTTTTCTCAGTTTCAACAAGCCTGTCGCCCTCTTTGCGTACATTAACAAGTGTTACATATCCGTCATCAACCTCAGGCTCTTCGTCAAGAAGTTTAAAGATACGGTCTGCACCTGCAAGCGCCATAACAATTGAGTTAAACTGCTGGCTGACCTGATTGATAGGCTGGGTAAAGCTCTTGTTAAATGTGAGGAAGCTTACGAGTTTACCGATTGTAAACCCGAGGAAGTTGTTGAGAGCAAAGATACAACCTACTATTGCACAAAGTACATAACTGATGTTACCTATCTGTGCGTTAATCGGCATAAGGATATTTGCAAACTTGTTTGCGTTGTATGAACTGTTGAAAAGTTTGTCATTAAGCTCATTGAATTCTTCAATGCTCTTTTTCTCATGGTTAAATACCTTTACAACCTTCTGACCGTTCATCATTTCCTCAATGTAACCGTTAGTTGCACCGAGGTCTGCCTGCTGTTTTGCAAAAAACCTTCCGCTTCGTGACGCAAGCTGTTTTGTTACAAAAAGCATTACACCAACCATTACAAGTGTAAGAATTGTAAGAGGAATACTGAGTGTAAACATACTGACAAGAACGGCTATGATTGTAATTCCGCTGTTGAAAAGCTGAGGAATACTCTGGCTGATCATCTGACGGAGGGTATCAATATCGTTTGTGTAAACACTCATGATATCGCCGTGAGGGTGTGTGTCAAAGTATTTTATCGGAAGGCTTTCCATATGTTCAAATATCTGACAACGCAAATCACGCATTGTACCCTGTGTTACATAAACCATAATTTTGGCGTAGATAAACGCCGACGCCGCACCGATTGCATAGAAAATTGCAACTCTTAAAATTGCTCTGAGCATCGGTCCGAAGTCACGGCTGCCGCTCTGAATCATCGGAGTGATGTAATCGTCAATAAGATTCTGAATAAACAATGAACCCTGAACATTTGCAAGTACGCTGATGAGGATGCAGACGAAAACAATAATCATCTGAAATTTATATTTTTTGAAGATAATACCGAATAGTCTTTTAAGAACCTGACCTGAATTTTCAACCTTTTGTGCAGGTCCTCGGTTTCTTCTTCCCATTGGTCCCGGCATAATTACAGCTCTCCTTTCGCATCAAAATCACCGTTGCCGCTTGTCTGAGCAACATAAATTTCATTGTAAATCGGACTGTTTTTGATAAGTTCTTCGTGAGTACCCACTGCGCTTATCTCACCGTCATCCATTACAATAATCTTGTCTGCGTGTGAAACGCTTGATACACGCTGTGAAATAATCAGCTTTGTAGTATCGGGGATATTCTCGCTGAATGCCTTGCGGATACTTGCATCTGTTGCGGTATCAACTGCACTTGTCGAATCATCAAGAATAAGAATTTTCGGATTTTTCAGCAAAGCTCTTGCAATGCAAAGACGCTGTTTCTGACCGCCCGAAACATTAGTACCGCCCTGTTCGATTTTTGTGTTGTACTTATCGGGGAAGCTTTCGATAAACGCATCTGCACACGCCAGCTTGCAGGCATTGACGCATTCTTCCTCTGTAGCATTTTCGTTGCCCCATCTGAGGTTGTCAAGGATTGTACCGCTGAAAAGAACATTCGACTGGAGCACAACCGAAACCTTGTCACGCAGAGTTTCGATATCATAGTCACGAACATCTTTTCCGCCGACCTTAACAGAACCTTCTGTTACATCATAAAGTCTTGCAATGAGGTTTACAAGGCTTGTTTTTGAAGAACCCGTACCGCCGATAATACCGATTGTTTCGCCTGATTTGATTTTTAGGTTGATATCGTTGAGAATCGGTTTTTCGGCTTTTGTGTTGTATGAGAATGAAACATTGTCAAACTCAATGCTTCCGTCCTTAACCTCGTAAACAGGGTTTTCGGGATTTGCAAGCGTTGATTTTTCATTAAGCACACCTGCAACACGCTTACCGCTTGCAAGGCTCATTGTGAGCATTACAAACACCATTGCCACCATAAGGAGATTCATAAGAATGTTCATACAATATGTGAGCATACTTGTAAGTTCACCTGTTGTAAGCTCACTGCTTACGATCATATTTGCGCCAAACCAGCTTACAAGAATGATTGATGCGTATGAAGTAACCATCATAATCGGTGATACTTTTACCATTGCATTTTCAGCCTTAACAAAGAGTCTGTAAACATTGTCGGCTGCCTTGCGGAACTTGCCGACCTCATGTTTTTCACGGACAAAAGCCTTTACAACTCTGATTGAAGTTACATTTTCCTGAACGCTTGCGTTGAGTTCATCGTACTTTTCAAAAACCTGACTGAAATACTTGTATGTTGTCTTCATAATAAAGACAAGAACAATTGAAAGTAAAATTGTTGCAATAAGATAAATACAGGCAAGCCTTGCATTGATGATGAATGTCATTGTCATTGCACAGATGAGTGATACAGGCGCTCTGAAACACATTCTTAAAAGCATCTGATATGCATTTTGAAGATTTGTTACATCCGTTGTCATACGGGTAACAAGTCCTGCGGTTGAGTAACGGTCAATGTTGGCAAACGAGAATGACTGGATATTTGCAAACATTGAGCGTCTGAGGTTTCTTGCAAAGCCTGCCGAAGCTTTTGCACCGTAGATACCGCCCATCATACCTGCAAACAAGCCCGTGAGTGCAAGTGCGCCCATATAACCGCCCGTTATGAGTATGTGCTGCATATCGCCCTTGTTGATACCGTCATCAATCATTGATGACATAAGAAACGGAATAATTGTTTCAACAACTACTTCGAGTATCATAAAGAACGGAGTCAGAACGGATTCTTTGACGAAACCTTTGATATTTTTTGCCAAAGTTTTTATCATACTTATCTCCTTCCGTTTTAATTTGCCTTTTCAAGTCCGCTGAGAATTTTATTTACAAGAAAAAGAAATTGTTTCTTCTCTTCTTTTGTCAGCAGACTGTCAAGCAAAGTTTCGTTTTTAGTTATCATATTTTCGATTTTGTAATGAAGTTCAATACCTGTTTCGGTCAAGACAAGTTTTTTGAGTCTTGCGTCACTTTCAACGCTCTCCCTCGTTATGTAATTTTTCTTTTCCATAAGTTTAAGAATACTTGTAACGGTTGAACGGGCAATTGAAAATGCGTTTTCAATATCTTTTTGATAAACATCTTCATCACGATGATCATAAAGATATGCAATAATCCAGCCGTGCATAAGAGTCAGCTTATCCACACCCTTATCCTTGGCGGAATAGATTAACTTTCTCTGCAAAACCTGATTAAGTACCTTGATTTCGTGACCGATTGAATCATTAAAGCGTTTGTTGCACTTACAGCTTTTTACGCTTTTGTCATCAAACATTATTTCACCTCCGAAATCACACTTATGAGATATTGTTCTATATAGAATAGTTCGATACAAAACAATTTGTATCAGTAATTATAGCACCTTCATTTTGAATGTCAAGAGAAATTACAAATAATTATTCAAAGTTTCATATTGCTGTCACAAATCAAAAGCGACAGCTAAAATTACAGCTGTCGCAGTTAAAATCATATTCACTTTGCACAAATTATGACAATTGTCACTTTTTTAGGATTTCTGTCGCATCACGGATATCGGGGGTTTTATCACCGTTGATATCGCAAACAAAAAGAGCATACTGATTTTCGTCATAATCGTCAAAGGTGAGGTCTTTGATAAGATACTTCTGAATAAGCTCAGCGTCCTTTTCATCTGTTTTGCCGTCAATGTTGAGGTCTTTCATATTTTTGGGAACGCAACCGCCGTCAAGTACAAAATCAATACCGCTGTCGTTCATGAGTTCATCGGCTCTGTTTTTGTCAACATCAATAATGTAAAGTCCCAGTGTGTCAAAGCATTGATAAACATACTTTGCATCCTTTAAAATCTCGGCTTTCTTTTCTTTTGCCCTGTCATTTGTTATGCCTGCACCTTGAAGGTGTGAGTCAAGCTTTGCAATCATCTCCATTGCGTAATCGTTATCCGTCATTGCACGGTCGAGATCAACACCGTTTGTCATATAGAACCAACCGAGCGAACCCATAACATATAGATTTGTCACATCAAGTCCGCAGTAAACGGCAATTTTCCCGTCCTTGTACTGACCTTTTTTCATCGACATTTTGGAATAGCCCTTGATTATACTGTAACCGAGCTTCATTCCGTCCTCGCTGATATAGTCAAGATTAAACGCTGCTGCACTTGTGCATGAAAGACACGCTCCGCCGAGGAGCATTGCAAATACGAGCAATATTGAAATCACCTTTTTAGAAAATTTTCTTTTCACAAAAAACACCTCCATTGGTAGTATCACCGAACGGAAGTGTTTTATTTTGATTTATTTACTTTTATTTGACTTATTATTTTTTCTTTCTTTTCTTATTTGATTAAGCTCTGAACCTTTGGTTTTTACCTTTATTTTAAATTTTGCAACGGTAAACACTTTTATCCTGTCATGATAGACATAATTAATTTCCGCGCAAACCATAAGACAAACCATAAGAAAGTAAAACCAAATCATAATAACGGCAATTCTTGTAAGACCTCCGTACACGGAGAATCCGTTGAAATCCGACACATAAACCGAAATGCCGAATGAAAGCACATACCACGAAACCGTGCAGAGAAACGCACCGGGCAACTGCGACTTAAAGCCGTATTCCTTATGCTCGCTGCGTGAGATGTTAGGAAAGTTCCTGTAAATCAGCGCAAACAATACCGTGAGAAACATGAAGATAAGTATATATCTGAGATGATAGATTATTCCGATTATGTCAGGCAATGATTTTAGATGCGGTGAAAGAAAATCGTTAATTGTTGAACCGAGGACAATAAGTACAAGTGACGCAAGCAAAATTACAAACAATGCAATTGTGTAGAACATTGCTCTTATCCTTAAAAAGAACCAGTTTCTGTTTTCGTAAGCGTCATAAATTCTGTTAAGACCGTTTGTGATTGCGTGGATTCCCTGTGCCGCCGACCATAGGGTGACTACAAGCGTTACAAGTGAAATTCCGACTGCACTTTCATAGGCAGAGGTCAGAAAGTATGTTAAGTCATCGGCAATTTTTGACGAAAACACACTGCTGAGTCCGTGATAAACAAAATCAATCGGAATGTGCAGGTTCTGCAAAAGTGACACAAAGAACATTGAGAGCGGCACAACCGATAATATGATGAAGAATGCCGACTGTCCGGCAATTGCAAAAATATTATCGTGAACGCATTTGCTTGTTATCGGTTCAAATCTGCCTGTTATTCTTTTGTAAAGTTTTATCGCCTTGTCAACGAATTTTATCCTCAATGTGTCACCTCCCCTATTTCTATATGATAATTATTTTATACCGTTTTTCTTCATCTGCACATTATAAGAAATTCTTGTGAGAAGTTTTTCGGGTGCAAAATGTCTGAAAAACGACACCGCTTTCATTTCAAAGCCGGGTGTGATAATCATTTTGCCCTTCATGGTCATGTCAACGGCATACCTTGCAACAAACTTCGGGTCAAGTCCTCTTATGCAGAATTTAACATCCGCAACATTATTGAAGTTGGTTTTTACGGGACCCGGGCAAAGTACGGAAACCTTAACATTTTTATTATCCCTTCGCATTTCCTCATGAATTGCCTGAGTAAGACGGACAACATAATTCTTTGACGCATAGTAGCTTGCAAATGTCGGTCCTGCAAGAAATCCTGCGGCAGAACCTACATTGAGAATATATCCGCTGTTTCTCTCCGCCATATCTTTAAGAAAAAGCTTTGTGAGAATGTGAACCGTTGAAACATTGGTGTGAATGAGTTCAAGCTCTCTTTCAAGCGGAACATCCAGAAATTTTCCGTAAGCACCAAAGCCTGCGTTGTTGACAAGAAAATCAATCTGTTCATTTTCATTCTTAATATGCTCATACAAATCCATGCTGTCACTTTCTCGTGAAAAATCAAGCGTAATTACCCTGACATTCACATTTGAAAGTTCCTCTTTCAGCTTGTTAAGCTTATCGGTTGAGCGTGATACAAGAATAAGGTCATAACCGAGTTCTGCAAGATATCGGGCAATTTCTTTACCTATGCCCGAGCTTGCGCCTGTAATCAAAGCCTTCATTAGTTTTCATCATCCTTCGGTTTTTGTGCGGTGGCACAAAGCCATGTTGTACCTTCCTTAGTGTATGTGTTTATGTTTTCAAAGCCTGCCGATTCAAGTACGGCTCTGATTTCCTGCGGAGTTACCGACTTGATATTCAGCATATTTTCAACCTTTTCCCACTTGAACGGATCATCGTCTGTTCTGAGCATTTCAAAAAGCAGCATAACCGTTCCGCCCTGTTTGAGAACACGGAAAACCTCTTTTACATCATTTTCCTTATCAGGCCAGAAGTAGTAGGTTTCAACCGCCGTAATATTATCAAAAGTATTGTCCTCAAAAGGCATATCCGATACAGACGCCTGAAGAATTTTCGCTTTGTTGCAGAGTATATTTTTTGAATTGAGTTTTTCGGAGGATTTTACCGAAAGCTCGGAATAATCAATTCCGTAAACCTTGCCGTTGGCAACCTTTGAACAAAGTCGGTCAACGGTTTTTCCGCCGCCGCAGCCTATGTCAAGTACAGTTGCGGTGCGTTCGATATTCATATGTTCAAGTCCCCATGAGGTAAGGCTTGAATGTCCTTTATTCATAGCCTTAATCATCATTTTGCCCCAAAAGCCGTTTGGCTTTTTAGCATTTTCAACCAACTTATGGTATTTCATAAAAATCACTCCAATCTGAAATTTTCATCTGTTTACTGTCTGTTATTTACTTTTCCTTCCTATCGAATTAAGTTTTTGAAGCAGAAGTGCAAGGAAAAACGCACCGCCTACTATAACGATGAACCATACAAATGACATATATACGGGCTGATTCATAACACGCAAAAACGGATATGGACCGTCAACTATACCGACTATATTAAGTATAATAAGCAGAATCGCATATATTAATGTAGGGATTGTAGCCGTGAAAGCTGATTTTGCATCAAGGTGAGGTTCTTTTTCAAAAAGCACAAACGATAAAATTGTAAGAATCGGACACAAAGTATGTAAAAAGGTGAAGTCTTTGTTAAAAAGCATATAGAGCCAACCGTTTATGCCCTCTCCACGCATCGGGGAAAGTACAGCAAGAACTACGATAAATGTTACCGAAAGCACAGCCGCCGCCATATATTTGAACATTTGAACCGAGTGCGGAATTTCTTTTCCGCTTTTGAGATATCGCACCTGAAAGCCTGCCATAACCGCACAGGCAACAAGTGCAAACAGGTTGCTGTCCTCAGTGTAATATACAAGCGGATAGCAGCCTAATTTGAAAAACACGATAATTATTGCGGCAATCTCACAAGCGATAATCGCAAGATTAAATGCCAAAGCCGTTTTTGTTCGTTTTATTTTAAGTGTATTTTGCATTTTAAGTCCTTTTCTATGTTAGCTTGTTAGTTTCTTTCAATCAATGCCACGCTTTCCGCATAGCTCGTATGAGTATGATGAATTTCTCGGCTGATTTTAGATTAGCGGGAACTTATCCAAAGCCTTTTTCGTGGTTCTGCCGTTTGTGGAAATATGCCCGTGGTTCTGAAGTTTTCACATTATCTATTTCAATGTAAATAGTGCTTTTTCGTAGTCTTTAACATAATACTTAATATTGGTTCTGCCTTTTTGGATTACGATATGCCCCTCTTTTTCAAGCATCTCCTTTTGTGCCTCAACTCCTCCGGGATACTTTGCATTTAATTCTCCATTCGCTTTTAATGTTCTCCAATAAGGGGTTTTATCCTCTGCGCGCTGATAACTCGCCCATGCAACTATTGAAACAAAAATTCCGGCTGTGATAGGCTCTGTAAAATCGGCACTGCTTAACTCTGCAAAGTATTCTCGTATTTTTCCGACAGTCATCACTTTACCATACGGAATTTTTTTCATTACTTTGTCATAGTCGATTGGCGGTGCAAAATACATTTTATCTCCACCATATTTTTTAATACTCTTTTCATCTGTGATTATTTGAAATTTAGGCATATCCTTGCTATCCATAAGCATAGCATTAAAATCCTTTTTATCTTCATTTGCCATAATGTATCACCTCCAAGCCAATCATATCTCAATAAACAGACTCATGCAATGAGTATTAATATATTACTTTTAGCTTTCATCAATTATTTCTTTTGCTCGATGCAAAATAGGCAGTTCTCTGTTTGCTACAAGCGTTCCTAACCTTGTATTTGCCCTGTTTTCATATTCTCGAACAGCTTCGTCATATGTCAATTTTAATGTAGATAAGTGAAAACTTTCTATTTCATCCTGAGTCAAATTCTTTTCTCCGAATGACTTTACTTTGCACAAGAAATAATTATTAATATTATGCCTGTGAATCAGATTGTAATAATCGCTTACAACTCCGATTTTGCAAATTATTTCTACAGATATACCAAGTTCTTCTTTCAATTCTCTTTGAATGGCGGTTTGTAAGTCCTCGCCTATCTCAACTCCGCCGCCCGAGGTTTCAATCAATGTTGCTTTTCCAAAATCATCATCTCGTTCTGCTCTTACAAAATAGAACAAACCGTTTTCATCATAAACTATTGCTCGGGCAATAGTTCTGTCATGGTCAACACATTCAAATTGCCACTGCGTATCCTGCAATTCAATATTTATTTGCTTATTCAACATATGTTTTTCCTCAATAAAATAAAAATCAGCTCTGTACAAATCGGGATTTACAGAACCTTCATCATATACCTTGGTTCATATTCTATATATCCGTGTTTCGGATAAAAAGCATAAGATTCAAACCACTGCTCTTTTGGTGTCCCCAAATGTACTTTTGAAACAGCAACACCGTTTTCACGCATCCATAACTCTGCCGTATTAAGTAACTTTGAACCGATTCCCTTTCGTTTTAATGATGGTTTTATATAAAGCCTATGCAAAAATGCTTGATCTGTATCAACAATTCTTGAACATCCAATACAACCGACTACCCTGTCATTTTCATCTATTACAAGCCAAAACATATCATTGTAATCAAGATAGTTTGCCTTAATATCAAGAAGGTCAGGATTTATAGTAGGTTTTCTACCCAAAGCATCTTTTGCCTGTAAAACCATAAAAATCATATCATCACGATAGATTTCTTCAAATTTAATAATTTTCACACTTTTACTCCTGTACTTTAGTCAACAGAGCCACGCACTCCACATGGGAGGTTCCGGAGAACATATCGCAGGGGGTGATTTCTTTGGGGGTGTAGCCGTTTTCTGTGAAGAATTTTAAATCTCTTGCGAGGGTTGCCGGGTCACATGATACATAGACTACACGGCTCGGCGACATTCTTGAAATTGTCTTTACAAGCTCTTCGCCACAGCCTTTTCTCGGTGGGTCAAGAATTACGCAGTCGGGTTTTAAACCCTCTTTTTCAAGCTGAAATGCGGCATCTGAGGCATCTCCGCAGATGAATCGTGCATTTTCAATGCCATTTGCTTTTGCATTTTCATTTGCATCTTTCACGGCATCTTCAACAATCTCCGCACCAATAAGCTGTTTACAGGAATCAGCCATTGTAAGACCTATTGTACCCGTTCCGCAGTATAAATCAAGCAGAATTTCGTCAGATTTAAGATTTGCATATTCTTTGGCTTTGCCGTAAAGCTTTTCAGCCTGTTTTCTGTTGATCTGCCAAAACGAAAACGGTGAAATTTTAAACTGCAATCCGCAAAGTGTGTCGGTAATATGGTCACTTCCGTAGATTGTTCTGTTTTTTCTGCCGAGAACAACATTGGTTTTTTCTCTGTTAGAATTAATAATCACACTTTTTAACTGCGGAAGTTCGGATTTGAGCATTTTCACGAGTAAATCTTCCTGTTTAAGACCGTTTGCGTTGACAACATAGCACACCATAAGCTCGCCCGAAACCTCGCCGATTCTGATATAAATGTGGCGAAGTCTGCCCTTGCCTGTTGTTTCATCATAAATTTCCGTATTAGTTTTTGCGATAAAATCTTTTGTGATTTCAATTACTCTTGCAAAAATTTCGGGCTGTAAAATACAGTCGGTGCAATTGATTATGCGGTGACTGTGGAATGAATAAAAGCCCGTCACAACATTTCCGTCACGGTCAAGACCGACAGGATACTGCGCCTTGTTGCGGTATCTTGTGATATTGTCCGACGAAATTATCGGCTTGAAAACAACATTATCAAGACCGCCGATGCGTGTTACGGCATCCTCAACTCTTTGCTGTTTTATTTTGCATTCTTCTTCATAAGAAATATGTCGCCATGTGCAACCGCCGCACTTCATAAAGTTTTCGCAGTCTGGAGTAATTCTCGCCTTGGACGGAACGAGAATTTCTTCGATTTTGCCGAAAGCGTAGGTTTTCTTAACCTTTAATATACGCACATTGAGTTCGTCACCGATTGCAGAACCCTGTACAAAAACGGCAATTCCGTCATCTGTTCTTCCGACTCCGCTTCCCTCGGCAGTTGCCGAAGTTATTGTAAGGTTTACAAGATCGTTCTTTTTTAAAGTCATTTTATCACTCTGCCATTTTATGTGTATTTTTAGTTATAATCCTATTCCCCTTTATTTTAGCATTTACTCTACAATTTGGCAACAATTAAAACACAGTATCCGTACAATACACAAAAATTGCACAAATATTAAATTAGGTATTTATTTTTTTGTCCATTCGTCTTATAATATGAGTATTGCAGTTCTGTCACGGCATTGCTCTTTGAATGCAAATCAACCTGTGTTCCAACTTAAATACAGGCAAAGCGGAATGATTTTTCTGACAGACAAATATACTTATCAGGAATGGAGTGGACTATTGTGAATTACGACAGTCTTATGGATAACATAAAAAGAATACATTTTATCGGTATCGGCGGCAGCGGAATGTGTCCGCTGGCTGAGATTCTTCACCACGAGGGTTACGAACTTTCGGGTTCGGATATGAACGAGGGTGAAACTCTTGACAGAATTAAGGGTTACGGAATTCCCGTATTTATGGGACACGCCGCAGAAAATATTAAAGGCGCAGAGCTTGTTGTTTACTCAGCGGCTATTAAGGAAACTAACCCCGAAAGACAGGCAGCAAAGGAACTCGGCATTCCGTGCATTGAAAGAAGCGTGATGCTCGGTATTGTTACAAGAAGATACAGAAGAAGTATTGCGGTTTCGGGTACACACGGCAAGACGACTACAACCGCTATGCTTTCACAGGTGCTTATCGGCAGCGGTTTTGATCCGTCAGCTATTATCGGAGGAAAACTTCCGTTCATCGGCGGTAACAGCTATGTCGGTCACAGCGATGTAATCGTTTGTGAGGCTTGTGAGTATGTTGACACATTCTTACAGCTCAATCCGTTTATTTCGATTATTCTTAATATTGACGCAGATCATCTTGACTACTTCAAGAATCTTGACAACATTAAGAAGTCATTCAACAAATTTGCTCATCAGACAACAGGCTTGCTTGTTATCAACGGTGACGATGAAAACACTCTTGATGCCGTAAAGGATGTTGAGATTGAGAAAATCACTTACGGTTTTGGCGAAAACTGCGATTACAGAGCTGAAAACATCAGCGCAGACAAGGGTGTTCACGAGCAGTTTGACCTTTACTATAAGGGTGAGAAGCTCACACAGATTAAGCTTATCGTTCCCGGAAAGCACAACATTTATAATGCACTTGCCGCTGCGGCTACTGCACATTATCTTGGCGCTACTCCGAAGGAAATTTCCGAGAATCTTCACAAGTTCGGCGGTGTTCACAGAAGATTTGAAATTCTCGGCACACCTGACGGAATTACTGTTGCCGATGACTTTGCTCATCACCCCACAGAGCTTACTGCAACACTCAATGCCGCGATGAAAATGGGCTTTAACAAGGTTTGGGCAATATTCCAGCCGCATACATTTTCAAGAACAGCCATGCTCCTTGACGATTTTGCGGAGGCTCTTAAAATTCCGGATCAGGCAATTATTTCGGCTATTCTACCTGTTCGTGAAACAAACACATATAACATCTATTCTACTGACCTCGGTGCAAAAGTTCCGGGTTCTGTATGTCTTGACACATTTGAAGAAATTACCGACTATGTTTGCAAGAATGCAAAAGAGGGCGACCTCATTCTCACAATGGGCGGCGGTAATGTGTATATGTGTGCCAATATGATTTACAAACAGCTTAAATATATGGAAGAAAATAAATAAGATTTTTAAACAAACAGAAGAACCGTGCTTTTACGACACGGTTCTTTTTCTTTTATTATATTATTTTAAAAAAGGAGTCAAGGAATATCTTGGCTGCTTAATTGATATTAATAATTTTAATTAGAAGTCAAACTTTCTCTTTGCAAAGAACATTCCTGCAGCTGCAAGTGTAAGAGCTGAAAGAAGAACAATTGAAACTACAGGCGAGTCACCTGTTTTAACAACTCCGTTATCGTTGTTACTGTTTGTGCTGTCCTTTAACACAACATCAGATGTTGAAGATGATACATCAGTTGAAGCTGTCGGATTTGTGTTATCTTTACTTTCCGGTGTAATTGTGCCAAGTTCGACAAATGTAAATTCATCACTGTCCTGAACATAAGTTAAAAGGACATCACTTTTAATTGTTGTAGTGAAGCTTTTTTCAATTTCAGTACCTTTACCTGTTAAAATAACGATAGTATAAGTGCCGACAGAGAGATTTTCGGAAGTATGCGTATATACACCGCCGTGAGTTGCAGGCTGGAAATAGAACATATCTACAATGGTATCATCTTTCATAAGATAACCCGAGGGTACTTCATAAGGAGCTTTTTCGGACTCATACACAATAACATCCACTTCATTTGTTACAGTATAGTAGTTGATTCTGACTGAACCGTCTTTAGAAAGGGTGAAATCTTTATCAACTAAAAAATCATTGCCGTTACGAACATTAACATTATAAGTACCTGCTTTAAGGTTATCAGCAACACCTGTTATGCAATCATAACGTTCTGATGATGTTGAAAGAAGAATGCCTTGAACAAAATCTCCGTCATCGGTTGTGATTAAAGCCTCATATTTTTCATCGGGGGCAAGCGGTTCATCATAAACTACTGCTTCAATATCATTCGTCACATAATAGTAGTAAATTCTAACAGAGCCGTCCTTTGTAAGTTTAACTTCCGTTGTTGCAGGCTCGTTAAAATAGGGACTGCCTGTTGCTCCGAATTCATAAGTCCCTGCAGTAAGGTTGTTATAAACTGCGGTTACAGTATCATAATGCTCATTTGAATATACCATTTCGGTATTTTTCAAGTCACCTGTTGTTTTGTTAATGCAATAGCTTTTGAAAGGGTATTCTTGACCGTCAACAACAGTATCAGGAGTTGAAACTGCACCTACGACTGTTACTGTTGCCACCAAAAGCATAGTTGCCACAGTAAGCAGACAAACGATTTTCTTTGTAATTCTTTTCATAATTATTCCTCCGTTATTTTTATTATTGCACATTTTGCAATTTAATGTGATTATAATAGCAAAATTTCACAATTACAAGCTGTTTTCACGAACGGGAACTATTGCGACACAAACAGAAATAAAATTACACAATACGGCTTGCATTTTGCTGTTAAAACACTTAATATATGTATATACAGCAATAAAATTATGATTTACGGAGAAAAGAATATGAAAACAAAAAAATTAAAGTATCTTCCTGCCATTGCGGCATTAGCAATCACTCTGGCAATAATCGGATTTGTTGTCACGGCACTCCTTTTTTCACCCAACAAGCCGGACACTCTTGCCGACACACCAACAGAAAACATATGGAGTTACGAAATTCTAAAGGACGGAAAAGTAAGCTCCGTTTATCCTGTATTCGAAGATAATTTAACTGCAACCGTAAACGATACTGATTTTTCGGCTTTGTGTATGAAAATAACCCTCCCCGAAATAACCGATGACAAATTTTTGAATTTTTCTCCATCCGGAGTAGCAACCGAGGTGTTCATAGAAAACTATCTTGCCTATTCAAATATTGATTTGACCGGTGATGACATAAAAAGAAATAAAGACGGATTTCTTGAAATTCCCGATAATTATCTGTTCACGGGACCGTCATATTATACCACCGCAAGTATTCCGATATCGCCTGATTTTTCTGGGAATGAAATGAGAATATACACATATTACACGAACGAAAATCCTTATTATTTTACTACATATCCGTCGCTTGCAGATATGTTTCAAAAATCCACAGATGCTGTTGTGGGATCTGTCGGTGCCGTTATTTTATCAACTCTAAGTTTTATTGTGGCAATTGCATTGTGTCTAATCTTCTTTGTAAGAACAAAAAACGGACATAAAAATTACAAAATCCTACTCATGATATTGTTTTTAATTCTGTTTGCTTTAAGATGTGTGTGTTACTCATCTTCACAGTTGCAAATGAGTTCAAAGGTTCTTTCATCATTTGACTTTTCGATACTATCACGAATATATGTTATACCGATTGTATTCTTCGTAGCGTTTATGTTCACTAACTGGAGAAAATACATTCTTCTTGTATCATCTTTTATACTGCTCGGGACATACTGCATCTGCTACGGATTTTTCAGTGAATGCATTGAGTTTATCAATTTTACTGAAGTTTCACTCTCGCTGTACTTTTTGATAACCGCTATTATGCTTGTTTTAGATTATATTTTTGATGGGCAGAAGTATAAAAAATACAAAAGCTCAAAATATATTCTGCTGTTTATAATCTGCATTTTTTGCGGTTACACTTTGGCGGCATGTACAAGCGACTCTGCCTTTCTAAGTTACGGAAATAATATTTTGGGCAGCATTTTTGAATTTGGCGAATTCGCACCCCTCAATACTATGCTCTGCACAGTTACGGCAATTATTTCTGTATTGATAATTATCAAAGAATTTATTGACGATTATACGGAGTATAAGAAAAGAATTTATATAGTAAATGAGCGTGCAAGATATGCTTTGCAGAGCTATCAGATGTTAAAAAACGGCGAAAAAGAAACCAAAGCCGCTCGCCACGAAATGAATCATCATATGGTTGCAATTTCGGCTATGCTTGATAATAATGACACTCAGAGAGCCAAAGAGTACATAGAAAAAGTCACTGACAAGCTTAGCAAACTTCCGAAAATTAAATACTGCGACAATATTCTGATAAACTCAATTACAGGTATATATGCAGAAATGGCTAACGATAACTGCATTAAATTTGAATGTAGTGCAAATGTTCCGGAACAAATCAGCATTGCCGATGAAGATTTGTGTGTGTTTCTTGAAAACATGTTTGACAATGCAATTGAGGCTTGTTTAAAAACCGATACAGAACACAGATTTATAAAAACAGATATTAAAGCAAATAAAAATTTTCTGTTTATCTCCTGTTCAAACTGCTGTTTTGAAAATCTTGTATTTGACAAAAACCATTTTCCCATTTCAGACAAAAGCGACAAAAACAATCACGGGTACGGAATTATTGCGATGAATTCAATTTCAGAAAAATATAACAGCATTTTGATAATTGATTGTACTGATAAGGTCTTTACGGTAAAAACAAATATGAGCATAATAAGCTCGGAGGGTGAGTAAATGTACAGAATTGCAATTTGCGATGATGAAAAAATTTTTAACGAATCAGCTCAAGTCTTGCTCGAAAACATTGCACTAAAAAACGGAATTGATATTTCAGTTGAATCGTATTTGAATGCCGACATATTATTAAACGACCTTGAAAATGGAAATAAATATTTTGACCTTGTTTTGTTTGATATAATCATCGGAAACAAAAACGGAATTAACATTGCATGCAAAATCAAGCAGAATTTCACGGGCATTAAATTTATATTTATGACCTCATATTCCGAATATGCAATTGACGGTTATGAAGCGGAACCCTCGGGATTCCTTATTAAGCCTCTGAATGAAGCCAAGTTGAAAAGAGCTTTTTTGAGGGCATTTCAAAATTACAAATCACAAAGCCTTATAATTAAGGAAAACGGTAAAAGCCATTCTATCAATTTAAAAAGTATTTTGTATGTTGAAATTTACGGTAAAACTCTCACCTTCCATTTGAAAGATAACAAAATTTTAGAGTTTACAAAAACGCTTTCAGAGATTATAAAGCTCCTGCCAAAGGATGATTTTATTCAATGTCACAGAAGCTTTTTGGTTGCACTTAATGAAATTGAATCAATCACAAGATATCAAATTCTTTTAAGCGGAGGAATGAAAATTCCTGTAAGTAAATTAAGATATACTGATGTGCAAAAAGCTTTAATTGAAAGCGCTGCGGAAAAAAATATATAAAAATGAACAAAGCTCCGTGCGGTTACGGAGCTTTGTTCGTTAAGAGAGAGTTTTTGTCTACAGCTTTGGCTGTATGAATATTTATATAAAAAGCTAAAAAGCTTGTTGGCTGTTATTGACCGAACATATAGTTCCAGATTGAGTCGCTGTCACCGTTATCGGAGCTTTTGCTCTGGGATTGTGACGACTTATTCTGTGTTTTTGAATTACCTGTTGAAGAACTGCCGCTCGGTGAATATTCTGCAAGAGTGAGCTTGAGATTTGCAGTCTTACCGCTTCTTGTAACGGTAAAAGTTACTGTATCTCCCACCTTTGAATCCTTGAGGGCTGTTTGAATGTCTGATTTTGAAGAAACACTTGTACCGTTTACTGCGGTAATCATATCGCCTCTCATAAATCCTGCTTTTTCTGCATTAGAACCGCTTGTTACCGAAAGAACATAACAGCCTGTGTTGCTGAGTCCGTAGTAGAATGCGGAATCGTCGGATGTGATATCTGTAAGCTCCATACCGAGGTCAACCTTGCCCTTTACATAACCGTATGTTTTGAGATCGTCAATTATATCAAGAACATTGTTAATCGGAATAGCAAATGCAATACCTTCAACCTCTGTTGCACTGTCCTTTGCGTTTACAATACCGATAAGCTCACCGTTTGAGTTAAAGAGTCCGCCGCCTGAGTTACCGGGGCTGATCTGAGCGTTGTGCTGGAGAAGCGTCATACTCTTGCCCTCAACCGTTACCTGACGGGCAAGTGCGCTGATAATACCGTCTGTTACTGTACCGCCGAGCTGTCCAAGCGGATTACCGATTGCAACAACATAGTCGCCTACTGCAAGATTTGAGCTGTTGCCCATTGTTGCGGCTGAAAGACCTGTTGCATCTACTTTAAGAAGTGCGATATCGTTGTCCTCATCACTGCCGATTAACTTAGCCTTGTATGAAGTTGCACCGTCACGGAGTGTTACCGTGATATTCTCCGCTCCTTCAATTACATGGTGGTTTGTGATGATGTAACCGTCCTCGGAAATGATAACGCCTGAACCCGCACCCTTCTGAACATACTGCTGAGCAAATCCGCCTGTTACAACGCTTTCGGTAGCAATTTCAACTACGCTGTCGGCTGTTTTCTTAACAATTTCGGAAGTTGTTCCGCTCAGAGCGGCATTGCTTGTGGTTGATGTGTTGTTTGCGGATGCCTGCTTGATGTTTACACTTGAAGATGAGTTGTTGTTAAGTGATGATGCAAGCATACTGCCACCGAATCCTGCGCCGCCGCCGAGAATGATTGCGGCTGCAAGCATTGCAGCTACAAAACCCTTTGATGCGGGTTTCTTCGGCTTTTTAGGCTTTTTAACTTTTACTTTCTTAGCCTTTGGTGCGGAATACTGTTGATTTGCATACGGTGAACCCGACTGTGAGCCGTATGGATTCTGTGACGGATTGCCGTATGAATAGTTGTTAGTCTGCTGTGAAGAATATGGGTTTGAAGAATACTGTGAACCGTATGAATCCGATGAGTAGTTCTGTGAAGATGTACCCGATGCTGTGTTTGAAGAATAAGCATTTTCATAACGGTTAGGGTTGTGTGACGCATTCTCGTTGTTACCGTTTATATACGAATGGCGGTACTCACCCGAATTTACACTTGATGTTGAATTTGTGTTCCATTCATAAGAGCTTTCTGTATTTTCTGCAGTTGATGCAGACTGTGAATCTGATGATGAATGAATATCCTGATAGTTGTTGTCAGCAGTATTATTATCTGACGAATAACCGTCATAACCGTTTTTATTGTTTTCAAAGTTATCGTTCATAACTGTACCTCCGATTAAAAGTTATATTTTCAAAAGACTTCATCGAATGTCGGTGTTGTTTTTTGATGTTGTAGATATAATAAAGCCCCAAAGTGAAAAGTATATGAAATACGGCTGAATTAATGTTGAAAGCAAGAAAATAGTATGTGAAAATTCAGTGTGCGTTGTGAGGAGTACGACACAATCATCTGTATTCACGAAAAAAGGACAGAACAAAACGCTCTGCCCTATATAATGTTTAAGATAATAACAATTTTAAATCTTAGTTATCCTAAATTTGATAATAACGAAATAATTCATCAAGAGTACTTTTCATATTTTTAAATTGAGTATTTGTGATTTTTATGATTACGCAAAGGAATAAAGTCAGAATAGCTACAATTATAGTTGGAAATCCCAAAATTCCTGCAACCGAAATAAAATGAATACCGATCAAGAAGAAATACAAAAAGATTGCCAAACCAACAGCCATTATTGGATTTGGAAACATTCTGATTGTTAAATCAGAATATCCACAATCTTCCTCTATCTTACCTGAAAAAATCGGACTCAGGCTATAAATTCCACCGTAATTTTTAGTCGGTACAAACTTCATTTTAAAGCCCTTATCAGTAAAGTTTACATCATAGGAAAATTCATTTCCTTTGATACTAGGACCACACTTAGAACGACTTCTGATTATATCATTTATCTGTGATTCTGATAAAGAAAGTTTATAATGAAGTTTATCAAAAAACTTAATAATCATAAAAATAACTCCATATACAAAAGGCACTCAGTTTGCCGAAACGGTGTTGACCTGTTCTTTTGTTTCAGGCTTCTTTTCAACCTTCTTTTCGTTAAGCTTTTTCTTTACCGAAACTTCGTCAAACTTCTTTTTGAAGGATACTCTGCCGTTGAACTTCTTTCTGCAATATTTGCATGAAAATTCGGCGGTAAAGCTTTTGTTGTGAAGTCGCCACTTTGAAAGCTGAACAAGCGGTTTTCCGCAATCTTCACAATCGAAAAACATAACGCTTTTATCAACATCGGGACTGTTGATATCTGTAACAAAATGATTTTTAAACAGCAGTCTGTCATAGAATTCGTCACAAACAGCATCCTTAATGTACGGCTTTAACGGATACTTACCGTAAAAAGCCTTCATACATTCCAATGTTAGGTACACATCGGCAAGCGCCCTGTGCTGATCATCTTCCGAAAAATCAACACCTGCCATTTCGGCACAGGCACCGAGTCCCAGCTGACAGGATGAATCATGCAAATCAAGACAATCTTCACAATAGCTTTGCAGATTGCAATAGCGTGAGAGAAACGGAAGTCTGGTTCTGCCCGTGTAGTAGCTGTAGTTTTCGATAAGAGCATGAAGGTCGGAGTCGCTCCATGTCATAAGCACACCGTCACCTAGAAAATCCGAGAACAGGCTGATTGCTTTGATAAAGCTGACACCCTCGTCCTTCAACTCTTCATTTGTTATTTTGGTAAGCTGTTTTACCTTACTGCATAGCTTTTTGCCGATTTTCGGAGCAACAAGCATTGTAAAGGTGTCGCATACATTCAGTTCATCATCAAGCTTAACCGCACCGATTTCAATTATTTCATTGACAAATTTGTGCAGAACCTTGCTGTATGAACCGTTCCATTCAAGGTCAAGAATTACATAACTCATTATTTTAATTATTTCTTACGGAATGCCTGTTTCATACGCTGTTCTTTTGAAAGAATACGCTTACGCATACGGATATTTTCGGGAGTAACCTCAACAAGCTCATCATCAGCAATGAATTCAAGGCACTGTTCAAGCGACATAACAGTCGGAGGTGTAAGCTTGAGGGCATCATCAGAACCCGATGCACGGGTGTTTGTGATGTGCTTTTTCTTGCAGACATTAACTGTGATATCCTCAGACTTAGGACTTGCGCCTACAATCATACCCTCGTAAACAGGAACACCGGGGCCGATAAAGAGTCTGCCTCTTTCCTGAGCGGCATAAAGACCGTAGGTTACAGTTTCGCCTGTTTCAAAAGCGATAAGTGAACCCTGATGGCGGGTTACGATTTCACCCTTGTATGGCTCATAACCGTCAAATACATGGTTCATAATACCGTTACCGTTTGTATCTGTAAGAAATTCGGGGCGATAACCCATAAGACCTCTTGACGGGATTCTGAATTCGATGTGAGTAACACCGCCTTCACGAGTACCCATATTGATAAGCTCACCTTTTCTTGAACCGAGCTTTTCCATTACGGGACCGACATATGTGTCGGGAACTTCAATGATAAGAAACTCCATAGGCTCATGAAGCTTGCCGTCAATCATCTTTGTAATAACCTGCGGACGGGAAACCTGAAATTCATAATTCTGACGGCGCATTGTTTCAATAAGGATTGAAAGGTGGAGTTCACCTCTGCCCGATACCTTGAATGTATCGGCGCTGTCTGTTTCTTCAACACGAAGAGCAACATTTGTTTCAATTTCCTTGAAAAGTCTGTCACGGAGGTTACGGGAGGTTACATACTTACCCTCTCTGCCTGCAAACGGTGAGTTGTTTACGATAAAGTTCATTGAAACCGTAGGCTCGTCAATCTTTACGAACGGAAGCGGCTCAACACAATCATTTGAACAGATTGTTTCACCGATGTTGATATCCTGAACACCGCTTACGCAAACGATGTCGCCGACTGTTGCAGTGTCACATTCAACTCTTTTAAGTCCTTCAAACTGATACAGCTTTGCAATTCTTACATTCTGAGTTGTACCGTCTGTGTGACAGAGAACGGCAGCCTGTCCGTTCTTTGCAGTACCTCTTTCAACACGGCCTACGCCGATTCTGCCGACAAACTTATCAGAGTCAATGTTTGAAATAAGGAGCTGGAGTCCTCCGTTCATATCACCCTGAGGAGCAGGGATTTCTTTTACAATTGCGTCAAAGAGAGGCTTCATATCCGTACCGGGTTCATGATAATCCTCTGATGCATAGCCGTCACGGGCAGACGCATAAATTACAGGGAATTCAAGCTGATCTTCGTCGGCGCCGAGTTCGATAAAGAGGTCGAGAACCTCGTCAACAACTTCCTCGGGTCTTGCACCTGGACGGTCGATTTTGTTAAGAACAACAAGCGGCTTTTTGCCGAGGCCGAGTGCCTTTTTAAGAACAAATCTTGTCTGCGGCATACAACCCTCAAATGCGTCAACAAGCAATACAACACCGTCAACCATCTGGAGAATACGCTCAACCTCACCGCCGAAATCGGCATGACCGGGGGTGTCAACAATGTTAATTTTGATGCCGTTGTACATTACGGCTGTCGGTTTTGAAAGGATTGTGATACCTCTTTCACGCTCAAGGTCATTAGAGTCCATTACTCTTTCTTCTACATTTTCATTTGCTCTGAAAACACCGCTCTGCTTCAAAAGCTGGTCAACCAGAGTAGTTTTGCCGTGGTCAACATGGGCGATAATTGCAATATTTCTTAAATTCTCTCTTACATCCATAAAAATACCTCGTTTTGCTAAAATCACTTAAATCTTATTGCATACATCAAGCATTATAACACTATAAAAGCTAAAATTCAATTTATATTTTTCATCACCTTTTATCCTAATATCCGACACTTTTTGAACATTTTTCCGATAGAAAACCGCAAAAAATATTTTTTAGTGAAAAAATAACGATTTTTACTAATTTCGTGTGATTTTTTCTTTACAATATCTCAAGATTGTTATATAATTAACATAGTGTTTTGCATTTTTTTCGCAGGACCTGAATTATGATAGGCATTAATTTTTAGGAGGTAATATTATGGGCTACACGATTGCGCAGAAAATCATCAAGAATCATCTTGTCTGCGGAGAAATGACCGTTGGCAGTGATATCGGTCTTAAAATCGACCAGACTCTTACTCAGGATGCAACAGGCACTATGGCTTATATCGAATATGAGGCTATGGGCATTCCGAGAGTAAAAACAGAAAAAAGCGTTGCTTACATTGACCACAACACACTTCAGACAGGTTTTGAGAACGCCGATGACCACAGATTCATTCAGTCTGTTTGTAAAAAACACGGTATCTATTTTTCAAGACCCGGCAACGGCATTTGTCACCAGGTTCACCTTGAAAGATTCGGTAAACCGGGAAAGACTTTAATCGGTTCTGACAGCCACACTCCGACGGGCGGCGGTATCGGTATGCTCGCAATCGGTGCAGGCGGTCTTGATGTTGCTGTTGCAATGGGCGGCGGCGCATACTATATTACTATGCCGAAAATGGTAAGAGTTAATCTTACGGGCAAACTCAGTCCGTGGGTTTCTGCAAAAGATATTATTCTCGCAGTTCTTCGTGTTATGAGCGTTAAGGGCGGCGTCGGCAAGATTGTTGAGTACGGCGGAGAAGGTGTTGCCACACTTACGGTTCCCGAAAGAGCAACAATCACAAATATGGGTGCAGAGCTTGGTGCTACAACCTCTGTATTCCCTTCGGATGAAACAACAAGAAAGTTTCTCAAGGCTCAGGGCCGTGAGGAAGACTATACAGAGCTTAAGGCTGATGACGATGCAGTTTATGATGAGGTTATCGAAATTAACCTTTCAGAACTTGAGCCGCTCGCAGCCTGTCCGCATTCACCTGACAATGTTAAGCCAATCAAAGAACTTGAGGGCAAGAAGATTGATCAGGTTTGTATCGGTTCATGTACAAACTCAAGCTACCTTGACCTTATGAGAGTTGCTCACATTCTCAAGGGCAAAAAGGTTGCAGACAATGTATCGCTCGCAATTGCTCCGGGTTCAAAGCAGGTATTTAATATGCTCGCTCTCAACGGCGCACTCGGCGACATGATTGCGGCAGGTGCAAGAATCCTTGAGAGTGCTTGCGGTCCGTGTATCGGTATGGGACAGTCACCTAACAGCGGCGGTATTTCTCTTAGAACATTCAACCGTAACTTTGAGGGCAGAAGCGGAACGGCAGACGGTCAGATTTATCTTGTATCTCCCGAAACTGCAGCAGTTTCAGCAATTAACGGCGTATTTACAGACCCGAGATGTCTTGGTGCGGCTGCTGAGATTGAAATGCCCGAAAAATTCCTCATCAATGACAATATGGTTATTGATCCCGCTCCTGTTGAAGAAATGGACAGCGTAGAAATTCTCCGTGGTCCTAACATCAAGAGCTATCCCGAAACTCATCCGCTCACAGATTCTATCGAGGCGTCTTGTTCACTCAAGGTCGGCGACAACATCACAACCGACCATATTATGCCTGCAGGCGCAAAGATTCTTCCGCTCCGTTCAAATATTCCGAAAATTTCAGAGCATTGCTTTACAGTATGCGACAAGGAATTCCCAACCCGTGCAAAGACACTCGGCAAGAGCATTATTGTCGGCGGTGAAAACTACGGTCAGGGTTCATCCCGTGAGCATGCGGCTCTCGCTCCCCTTTTCCTCGGTGTTAAGGCCGTACTCGTAAAGAGCTTTGCAAGAATTCACAAGAGCAACCTTATCAATGCAGGCATTCTTCCGCTTACATTTGTAAACGCAGAAGATTATGATAAAATCAAGCTTGGCGATATGCTTGAACTCCCGAATGTTAAGGACGAAATTGCAAACGGCAAGCAGGTTACTGTTGTAAACAAGACAACAGGCGACACAATTGTTGCTGACTGTGAGCTTTCAGACAGAACAAGAAACATTATCATTGCAGGCGGTCTGCTTGACTACACAAAGGAGAACAGCTGATATGGAAAAAATTAAAATGGTCACTCCTCTCGTAGAGATGGACGGCGACGAGATGACAAGAGTCATCTGGAAACAGATTAAAGATATTCTTATCACACCTTATGTTGACCTCAAAACAGAATATTATGACCTCGGTCTTGAGCACAGAAACGAGACAGACGATCAGGTTACAGTTGACAGCGCCAACGCAACAAAGAAATACGGTGTTGCCGTTAAGTGTGCCACAATCACACCTAATGCCGCAAGAATGACAGAGTACAACCTTAAAAGCATGTGGAAATCACCTAACGGTACGATTCGTGCTATCCTTGACGGTACGGTATTCAGAAGCCCGATTCTTGTTAAGGGCATTGTTCCCTACATTCCTACATGGAAAAAGCCAATCTGCATTGCCCGTCACGCATACGGTGATGTTTATAAGAACACAGAGATGAAGGTTGAGGCAGGAAGCAAGGCAGAGCTTTGCGTTACAAAGCCTGACGGTACCGAGGAAAGAAGCACAATCTTTGACTTCAAGACTGACGGTATTATTCAGGGTATGCACAACATTGACAAGAGTATCTCATCATTTGCCCGTTCATGCTTTAACTATGCACTTGATGAGAAGCTTGATGTTTGGTTTGCTACAAAGGATACAATCAGCAAGATTTATGACCACAGATTCAAGGACATCTTCAACGAAATCTTTGAGAATGAGTACAAAGAGAAGTTTGAGAACGCAGGTATTACATATTTCTACACACTTATTGATGACGCTGTTGCAAGAGTTATCAGAAGTGAAGGCGGCTATATGTGGGCTTGTAAGAACTATGACGGCGATGTTATGAGTGATATGATTGCAACTGCATTCGGTTCGCTCGCAATGATGACAAGTGTACTTGTTTCTCCCGACGGCATCTATGAATACGAGGCTGCTCACGGCACAGTTCAGCGCCATTACTACAAGTATCTCAAGGGCGAAGAAACTTCCACAAACTCTGTTGCAACATTGTTTGCATGGACAGGCGCTCTCCGCAAAAGAGGCGAGCTTGACGGTCTTGACGATCTTATGAAGTTTGCAGACAAGCTTGAGACAGCAACAATCAAGACAATTGAGGACGGCGTCATGACAGGCGATCTCTACGCTATCTCGACACTTGAGAACAAAAAGAAAGTAAACACAGAAGAATTTCTCAAGGCTATTGACGAGCGCCTTGCAGCATCTCTCTGATTTTAAAGTTAAAGGAGCATAGTGAGTAATGTCTAAGAATGACAGTATTTCAATGTCGGTTATCAGGCGTTTGCCAAGATATTACCGCTTTTTATCAGAACTGAATGACCAGAACATTGACAAAATTTCTTCAACTAAGCTTGCACAAATTATGAATGTGACCGCCTCACAGGTAAGACAGGATCTTAACTGCTTCGGCGGATTCGGTCAGCAGGGTTACGGTTACAGCGTAAGTCAGCTGAAAGAGGAAATCAAGAACATTCTGGGACTTAACAACGATTACAAGGCAATTCTTATCGGTGCCGGTAATCTTGGTAAGGCCGTTGCAATGCATATGAATTTTGAAAAACTCGGTTTTGAACTTATCGCTTGTTTTGACAGCAACGAACAAAAAGTCGGTTCAAAGCTCAACGAAATTACAGTTAAAAACGAAAGTGAACTCGACGATTTTTGTAATAAAAATCATATTGACACAGCGTTTTTGTGCATTCCCCGTGTTTGTGTTGAAAATGTTCTCGATAAGCTATATTCACACGGAATCAAGAATTACTGGAATTTTAGCCACTATGATATAAATGCTCGTTATAATGATACTATGGTAGAGAATGTTCATCTCAGCGACAGCCTTATGACTCTCTGCTACAGAATGAACAACAACTGATAAACCAATGACTCCCCGACAGTTTTATAAGCTGTCGGGGAGTTTTCCGTTACAGAGCAATAATAACCTTTTTTAGCGATTAAAAGGGCTGACCGTTTAAGGTCAGCCCTCTTTTGCAATTTATGTTTGTGATTTCAGATTAACCGAATGTAACCTGCTCAGCGATTGGAGCGTTGGGGTTAGTGTCAGGGTTATCTGTGTAGAATGTAAGGTATGTACTGCCCATAACAGCAGAGTCATCAATTACAATCCACATTTCGTTATCTACAAAGCCCTTGTAGTCAATTGTTTGGTTAGTAGCGTTATCGGATACAATTACATTGTATGTACCTGCTCCCTTATATGTGAAGCTGTAATCAAACCAACCGTTTTCACCTTCAGTCATAGGATCACCCGGCCACTCTGACATAAAGTTGCCTGAGTCTTTGCCCTTGAGGTCTGAACCCCATATCCAGAGGTATGGTGTCCATGTAAGTGAACCGTTGTGCTTTACATGAAGTTTGATGTCAAGGCTTGATGCGATGTAGTAGTAGTTTACCTCAGCCTCACCGTAAGGAATTAAGCCAGACTGATTTTCCGGCATTCTGTCCGGATCAACAGCGTAGCCAACAACCTTGAATGCCGTTGATTTATATGTGCTGCCTGCTCTGCCTGAGAATACGATTGAATCAGTGAGCTTCTGCTGTTTTCCGTCAGCGTCTGTGTAGTAGTAGTTTGCTGTTACTTTACCGGAAGATACAGGAATTCCAACAACATACTTCATTATCATTGTCGAATCTTCAACGTTGAAAGTACCATCATAGTTTAGGTCAAGAACTGATTCATCAACTGTAGGAGTTTCAAGCTTTACAATATACTTCTGAAGAAGTGTAGCGTCAATTACATTAACTTCACCGTCACCGTTAAAGTCAGCGTTCTTGAGTGATTCAGGAATGTAGTCTGTGTAATAGTATGTAACCTCCTGCATATCGGAAGTATATTTGCCTTCTGCATTTCCCTCAATACGACTTACGATGTATGTATCGGGAACAACTGCACTCGGAACAGTTACATAACCTGCACCGACAGGTCCCTGAAGGATTACAGAATCTTCAAGCTTTTCGCCTGTTGCTTCGTAAACATAGTTAACCTTAACCTTACCGTTTGAAGATTTGATGCCTGCCGACTCATAGCCTGCCTTGTCAACAGCTACGATTGCCGAACGAGCAGGAACTGTGAATGTTGAGCCTGTCACCTCGCCGAGTGAGTCAAGACCTGCTGTTTCACCGTTAGCGATAACAACCCAATCTGTTACGGATGTATCCGAAAGGGTTACATCTGCAGCTGTGGTTGCATTGTTATAAATAACAGCCATCTTGTTCCATTCACCCTCAACATCGTTCTGAATTGTGAATGAAATCTGATTTGTTGAAGCAGAAACCTTTTTTGTGAATGTGTATTTGTCAGCATATGAATTATCCATAGCTGTGAGAGGCGAGAATGCTGACTTAATCTGCATCATACCCTTGTAGTAAGAAACTACATCGGCATAGTCAACAACATTCTGCCATTTAATCATATTAAGGTCGGCTGCCGACTTGTAGCTGTTTGTGTCACCGTCTTTTGAACGAGCCATTTCTTCACCGGCAAGTGTGAATGAAATACCCTGTGATGTGTAGATAATTGCACTTGCAAGCCTGTTCATCTTAACAGCCTCGGAATTTCTCTCTCCGTAGTCTGCCAGACCTGTAGACGCAATAATCTGATCGTAAAGTGTTGCGTTATCGTGACACGCATCATAGGTTACGCACTGTGAAGGAGCCTGAGCCTTCCACTTGTATGTACCTGAGCTGTTGGCACGAACACCGTAGCTTACACCCTTTGCGGATGACTTTGAGCCCTGTATAAAACCAACATCGCTGATTTCCATTGCACTTCCCTTTATACCGTCACGGATGCCGTCATTGAAAATAGCGATTCTGTCGCTGAGTCTTGACGCATTAGCCTGTGTTGCAGGATAGAATTTTGTGCCTGAGCAAGTGTTAGTCGGGTGGTAGGAGTCACCGCCGGCCCAGCCTTCACCCCACATTGTGATTCGTGGGTCAATTTGGTCAAGCGCTTCTCTTGCCATATTCATTGTTTCAACATCCATAAGACCCATAAGGTCAAAACGGAAGCCGTCAACATGATATTCGTTTACCCAATACTTGAGTGAATCAATAACATACTGTCTGTACATTGCACGCTCTGTTGCACCTTCGTTGCCGCAACCCGAACCGTTTGAGAATGCGCCTGTTGTTTTCATTCTGTAGTAGTAGTTAGGAACTGTGTGCTGGAAGCATGAGTCAGTTGAATAAGTATGGTTGTAAACAACATCCATTACAACGGAAATGCCGGCGTCATGGAGAGCCTTGATCATTTCCTTGCATTCTTTGATTCTTACTTTACCGTCATACGGATTTGAAGAATATGAACCCTCCGGAACATTGTAGTTCTGTGGATCATAACCCCAGTTAAACTGAGTATCATCGCCTGCCTCATTTACTGACTGGAAGTCATAGAACGGGTTAAGCTGTACTGTTGTTACACCGAGTTCCTTGAGGTAATCAATACAGGTTGAAACCTTGCCCTCGCCGTTAAGAGTTGTACCTGATTCCGTGAAAGCAAGGTACTTACCTCTGTTAGCGTCGCTTACGCCCGATGCCTTGTCATAAGAAAAGTCCTTGATATGGAGTTCCCATACTGATGACTTTGTTGATTTGTCAAGAAGAACATGGTTATCGTTTGACCAGCCCTCAGGATCTGTCTCGTCAAGGTCAACAATCATTGAGCGCTTGCCGTTTACGCCTGTTGCCGTTGAGTATACATCCTGTGTTTCATAAGTCTTTGTTGCATCTGAACCGATGTGTGTTGTGTCTGTTGTTGTGATTGAGTATGTGTAATAATAATCCTTCCATTCGCCGACGAGTGTAATCGTCCAAACACCGTTCCACTCACCGTCAACGAGCATTTTTTCAAGTGTGTATGTGCCGATTTCACCTGCACCCTGCTCGTTATCCGAACCTTTTGCAAAGATGTTGACCTTAACATCAGTTGCTGTCGGTGACCAAACCTTGAATGTTGTAGCATCTTTTGTGTAGGTAACACCAAGATCATTGCCGGAGTAAGCATACTGAGCGTCAATATCTTCAGCAGCCTTTGTGTAAGAGTTGTCTCTTGCGTAGTCGCTTGAAACTGCCGAACTGTCATCGGCTGTTGCGGCAAAGCTTGACACAACTGCTGTTGAGGCAAGCATGCACGCTGCAAGAACTGCAGAAACAATTTTCTTCGTAGTTCTCATAGATAATATTCCTCCTTATTAATTTTTATAATCTATTCCGTCAGCACACGGAAATAACTACCTTTAATTAATCCTCTTCAATGTCAAGCTCCGCCATAAGGTGTTTTTTACGCTTGTTTGAAGAATAAATAACCGACGCCGCACACAGAGCAATTATAAGACCGGTGCCGACATACACAAACGGAAGCATCTGCTTGAGCGGATCGGGGTTTGACGAGTAGCTGAACACTACATTGATTTCGCCCGATTTAAATGTTCCGTTTGCCTTTTCGGGAACGCTTACAAGATCTTTTTCCTCATATGTATTTTGAGAAAGTGAATAAGCCTGTCCTTCAACACCTGTGATTGTCTTTGTATCAAGAATTTTACCCGAATCGTCCATATAAATGGCATTGACTCTGCAAACAGTCTTATCCTCATCATCAGTTACACGGGTATATTTGTATGTAACGGTCTTGCTTGCGGAATCAAGCTTGCCTGCACCGTTTGTCGGGAGGTCGTCAAGAACAAGCTTGTAATTTTTAATTGACGGAAGGTCGGGAGTATAATACTGCTCGCCCTTTCTGTTTTTCACAAGAAAAGAATCTTCAATTTCCGTATTATTTGTTTCATCAACAAACTTTACGGTAACCGTTGACATCTCACCGTCATATTCTTCAACATAAACCTTTGCATGACCTACCTGATCCGTGAACACACCTTTGATTTCACCGTCGGTTTTCTTAACATCATAATTAAGAGTTGACGCAAGATTTGTCACATCATAGCTTGTGCCGAGTTCGCCTGTGAGTGTCTGTGACTTGATGAGTTTTTCGGTTTTGTTGTCATAATAATCAATGACAACAGCGCCCTCATCATCCATAATTCCCGCAGAATCATAGCTCTTTGTGTCAACCATAATAACGGCTGAATGAGCCTCAACCTTTAAGCTGTTTGTAACATTCTTTATGTTGCGAAGTCCTGCTGTCTTGTTATCTGCAAGAACAACCCAGTCGCCTTTTGCGGTAACATTCTGTGCAGAATCGGAGCCGTTGAAGATTACACACATCTGACTCCATTTGCCGCTCTCGGTGTTATTTATTGTGTAGCCCGTAACACCCTTTGGAACATCGGAAAGATATGTAAGGCTGTTGGCTGTTGCAGCAGTAGAATCCGAGAATGCCGCAAAAGCGTCACGGATTTTATAAAGACCTCTGTAATATTCAATTACATCTGAATAGAGATCGACATTTTCCCAGTCAAGCATATTTTCTTTTCTGCTTGACGCATAGCTGTTTTCATCACCGTCTTTACTGCGGCAAAACTCCTCACCGCCGAGTGAGAACGGAATACCCTGTGAAGTAATAACAATTGCCGCAGAAAGCTTGTTCATCGCAACAAGATCTTCATATCTTCTGCGATATTTACCGTCGGCACCGTAAACCGAGCCTACAAGCTTATCGTAAAGACAAAGGTTATCGTGACATGAAGCATATGTTACGCATTGTGACGGAACATTTGCCCAGCCTGTTGTTGTGTCACTCTGACCGGCAATGCCTGTTTTCAGGTTGGCTCTGCGTGAACCGTCCTGAACAAAAGCACCGTCCGTACCGCCTGTACTGCCCTTGATTGCATCACGGATTGTATCATCAAACGCACCGATGCGGTCGCTCAACTGCTTGAGATTTTTCTGACTTGCCAATACTGTGCCTTCGTCACAATTGGTTGCCATATCCCACGCCTCACCGTACATAAGAATCTGACTGCCGCTGCCGTCTGCATAAAGATTGTCAAGTGCGGTACGAATTGAATTCATAGTTGTTACATCATGAAGTCCCATAAGGTCAAAGCGGAAACCGTCAATGTGATATTCGCTTGCCCAATATGTAACGGAATCAATCATATACTTTCTGAACATAAGATGTTCGCTTGCTGTATCGTTTGAACAGCCCGAACCGTTTGAGAAAGTTCCGTCATTGTTCATTCTGTAGTAATAATTCGGAACTGTTCTCTGAAGCCAAGAATCAGAGGTGTAGGTGTGGTTATAGACAACATCCATAATTACACCGATTCCGGCATTATGAAGTGCCTGAATCATCTGCTTACATTCCTTGATTCTCACTTCACCCTTTTTAGGATTTGTTGAATAAGAACCCTCGGGGCAGTTGTAGTTGACGGGATCGTAGCCCCAGTTATATTGATCCATAATGTTCTTGCTCTCGTCAACAGAACCGAAATCATAGAACGGCATAATCTGCACATACTTAACGCCGAGCTTTTTCAGATAGTCAACGCAGGTTGAAGATGCGCCCTGAACACCGTTGACTGTTGTACCTTCTTCGGTAAAAGCAAGGTACTTGCCACGGTTAGCCTCACTCACGCCGCTTGATTCGGATGATGAAAAGTCTGCTACAGAGATTTCCCAGACCGACGCATCAGTCTGATTCTGTACAAGCACATGCTTGTCGTTTTCCCAACCATCGGGATTGGTTGTGCTTAAATCGATAACCATTGAGCGTTGACCGTTCACACCGCACGCCTTTGCATAGACATCGGCTGTTTCCTTGGTAGTTTTTCCGTGTGTTACCGAGTAGGTATAATATTTGTTAAGCAGGTCACCGTTAATTGTAACAGACCACACGCCCGTTGTTTTGTCAAGCGACATGGCTCTTGACATTATAGAACCTGCATCTCCCTCATTATCACTGCCGTGTTCAAAAATATTCACACGAACAGACACCGCATTAGGCGACCATACCTTGAAGGTAGTTGCCTTTTTTGAGTAAGAAGCCCCCAAATCATTACCTGAATATGCCGACTTATCCAGATTTGCAGAATATGCCTGATAATCTGTTACAGTTTTCTTTTCCGCTGCCGAAACATCAGCCGCACACATTCCCGTAAGCATCATAGCTGTCATTACTCCTGCCAATAATCTTTTTAGAAACAATCAAAAATGCCTCCTGACTTATTCGGATATGAGCAAAACAAAGGTTACAATCAGCACTGTTTTACAATAGTCCATACGAATTCCAATGTTAGCATTTCATTAGTTAATTTTATCATATAAGGCAATATATTTTAATTCCGATTAAGAATATAGCAATTGATAAAGGCTTTATTGTTGTAGAATTTTCTTTGACAAATATGTGCAATATGCTGATTTTCTAAAAGTTTATTTTTAAATTTATATTAAGCAAAGAAAAATCTGTCAAAAAAATACAATTTGGCAATTAAATTTACATAATAATAAAATTTTGCTCTTAAAAGACAAACACCCCAACCTCGGTCGGGGTGAAATCTGTTATATTCCGTAGGTTGAAGTGTTAACAATTGCGCTCTCAATCCGAAGAAGTCTGTTATATTTTGCAACTCTGTCGGTTCTGCACGGAGCACCTGTTTTTATCTGTCCCGAATTAACCGCAACGGCAATATCCGCAATGGTTGTGTCCTCCGTTTCGCCGCTTCTGTGTGAAATAATCGTGCGATAACCCGCCTTGTGAGCCGTGTCAATTGCATCAAGCGTTTCCGTCAGCGTTCCTATCTGATTAATTTTAATCAAAATTGCATTGCCTGCTCCAAGCTCTATGCCTTTTTTAAGTCTTTTTGTGTTTGTAACAAACAAATCATCGCCCACAAGCTGAACTTTGTTACCGATTTTTGAAGTAATATTCTGCCAGCCGTCCCAGTCGTGTTCGGAAAGCGGATCTTCAAGCGATATAATCGGATAATCAGAACAGAGCTTGTCAAAATAATTAATAAGTTCGTCGCTTGAAAGCGAATCGCCTCTCTTTGGAAGAATATATTTTCCGTCGGAATACCATTCGGAAGATGCGGCGTCAAGTGCAATTTTAATTTCATCGGTAGTATAACCTGATTTTTCAATAGCCTTAATTATATACTCAATTGCGTCCTCGTCACTTTTAAGGCTCGGTGCATAACCGCCCTCATCACCTACACCTGTTGACATATTATTCTCTTTTAGAATTTTACCGAGTGTATGGTAGATTTCACAGCACTGCATCATTCCCTCGGAAAAACACCTTGCGCCGACAGGCATAATCATAAATTCCTGAATGTCGATATTGTTTGACGCATGAGCGCCGCCGTTGAGAATATTCATCATTGGTACAGGCATTCTGACCGCATATGTTCCGCCGATATAACGGAATAACGGCAGTCTGAGATTCTTTGCCGCCGCCTTTGCACAGGCAAGCGATACGGCAAGAATAGCATTTGCACCGAGCAATTCCTTATTTTCCGTACCGTCAAGCTCAATCATTTTGCTGTCGATTGCACACTGGTCAAAAGGTGAGTCGCAACAAAGATTAGGCGAAATTATGCTGTTGATATTTTCAACGGCTCTCTGCACGCCTTTGCCGAGATAGCGTTTTTCACCGTCACGAAGTTCAACCGCCTCAAATTCTCCCGTTGACGCACCCGAAGGGACAGAAGCTTTTGCAAAGGTTCCGTCGGAAAGTCCGACCTCCGCCTCAACCGTAGGATTTCCTCTTGAATCAATTATTTCTCTGCCGATTATCGTATCTATTTTTATTTCCATTTATATGCCCTCTCGTATTGAAATTTTATAACATAAACCGTTTTCAGATATTTTAAATCTGAGCAACGCTGTGTTTTGTCTGCATTGTTATTTTTCCGTACACGGTTTATTTTATGCAGGAGTAACGCATTTTTGTCACAGGCATATATTGTTACTATGAAAAGCAAGGAGGACAGATATGGAAATGGTTCAGTACACCGTTCGTCCCGGCAATACGCTTTTTGGCATTGCGCAGTTCTTTCAGACAACGGTGAATGACATATTAAAATACAACAACATTCAAACTCCTGACGCTATTTTTGTAGGTCAGGTTCTTACGGTTCCCGCCGGTAGTGCGGAAACGCAGTATCATGTTGCCCGTCCGGGCGATTCGCTGTGGATAATTGCACAAATGCACGGAACAACCGTTGACAATCTCTCACGACTTAACGGACTTTCAAATCCGAATGTAATTTATCCGGGGCAGATTATAAAGGTAAGATAACAAAGGAGGACAGCTTTCTGTTTAGAAAAGCTGTCCTCTTAAAATTTCATTTGATTATTTCCTGTGTTTTCTAAGATAATCGTCAATCTGATTTCTGTCAAAAATTCCGAGGTCATCGCACCCTGCAAGATACTCGTTATGATGGCGAACCTCGTGATGAAGTATTTCAACGAGCTTTTTTCGGTATTCCTCATTATCAAGTGAACCGTAAACCCTGTTGATTGAACCGTAGTAAAACACAATTGCATTGCCGAGAGAATTGCGTATGTACTCACCCAAAATGAACAAATCATTGTTAAGTGCTTTTGGATGAACCTTTAACTGCGGAAGAAGTGAAATTCCTCCGTTTAAATCTCTGTATAATTCATAAGGCATGGAATCTGCAATTTCGTCAAGCATTGCGCCGCATTCATCAAAAGTAATCATAAAGTCTGATTAATAGTCAAGATAGTCCTTGAGCTTTCTGCTTCTTGAAGGATGACGGAGCTTACGGAGAGCCTTTGCCTCAATCTGACGGATACGCTCACGGGTTACATTAAACTCCTTGCCGACTTCTTCAAGAGTTCTGCTTCTGCCGTCCTCAAGACCGAAACGGAGTTTGAGAACCTTGGCTTCACGGGGAGTGAGGGTTGAAAGAACATCCGAAAGCTGTTCACGGAGCATTGTGTGTGATGCGGCATCGGCAGGTGCGGGAGCATCGTTATCTGGGATAAAGTCACCGAGATGGCTGTCTTCCTCCTCGCCTATAGGAGTTTCAAGTGAAACAGGCTCCTGAGCAACACGCATAATTTCACGAACCTTATCAACAGGCATATCAATTTCTGCGGCAATTTCATCGGCAGACGGCTCATGACCGTTCTGGTGAAGGAGCTGGCTCTGAACCTTTTTTACCTTGTTGATAGTTTCAACCATATGAACAGGAATACGGATTGTACGAGCCTGATCGGCAATTGCACGGGTGATGGCCTGTCTGATCCACCATGTTGCATATGTTGAGAATTTAAAGCCCTTTGTATAGTCAAACTTTTCTACAGCCTTGATAAGACCGAGATTGCCTTCCTGAATAAGGTCAAGAAACTGCATGCCTCTGCCGAGATAACGCTTTGCAATTGAAACAACAAGACGAAGGTTTGCCTCGGAAAGACGCTGTTTTGCGGCAACATCACCGTCAGCGATTCTGATTGCGAGGTTGATTTCTTCATCGGAAGAAAGTAGCGGAACCCGTCCGATTTCTTTAAGATATACCTTTACGGGATCGTCAACCGAAACGCTGCCTGTTTCTGCAATCTGAGCGTGTGAGTCGCCGTCTTTGCCTTCATCAAAGCCAAGGTCGATATCGTCAATTTTAATATCGCCCGAATCCTCTACGATTTCAATGCCAAGCTGTGCAAGTGCATCATAAAGCTTTTCAAGCTGTTCGGGATCAAAGTCAATTTCACCGATTGCATCAAGAATGTCCTGGTTTGTAAGCTGACCTTTCTGCTTACCGAGTTCCATAAGTTCTCTTACGACTGTTTTCTTATCGGGTGTAGCTGCCATACTCATTTTCCTTTCCTGCGTTTACTGCTTCTTTTTCCTTATTTTATCAAGATATGCCATAAGCTCCTCATTTGAAACATCGGCTAAATCGCCGGAATTGAGCTTTGAGCTTTCCTCGTTGATAACATTTATGTATTCATTCATTGCCTCAGCGGTTGACGCCCCCGGAATTGCCTGTGACATCAGCTGATAAAGCTTTGAATTTTCATCCTGTGTAAAATCTGCCGCCGTATTCGTAAGAGGATCTTCTCCCCTCTCAATGCGAGCGCTGAAATATTCAAAAAACCTCCGCATCAGAGTATTCTGAAATTGTTCGGGCTTTACCCTTGCAGAAATCTCCTCATATGCATCGGGATTGTTTAAAAGATAAACCAAAAGAGCTTCTTCGGCACTTGAACTGCGTGGCTTTTGGAAATGCTCGGGATTGATTTTGTCATTTCTTCGGCTGAGTTCAAGCTGAATTTGACGAGCCTGTTTCTTTTCTTCAGCCCTTTCACCTCTGCGTGACACCCTTGACACCTGCTGTTTGAATGCATTTTTGTCAACTCCGAGTTCGGATGCAACCTTTGAAGAATAGACATCCCGTTCAATCGGACTGCTGATTGTTGCAATCAGCTTTGCCGCCTCTTCAAGAAAAGCAACCTTGCCCTCTGTCAGCTGAATATTGTGTGCATTTTTTAGCTTTTGCAGTCGGTATTCAACATCGTTACCGCATTTGTCAAGCAACGCTTTGAATGCGGCAGGACCGTCATTACCCTTTGATTTGATAAATTCATCGGGATCTTTACCGCTTGGAATTGTAAGAACCTTAACATTAAGTCCCGAATTTCTGAGTATAGGAATTGCCCTTGCGGTAGCCTTTTGACCTGCCTCATCGGCATCATAACAGATAATCACCTCATCGGCATACCGTTTCATCAAAACAGCCTGTTCACCTGTAAGAGCCGTTCCCAAAGTTGCAACGGCATTTGTAAAACCTGCCTGATTCACAGCGATGACATCCATATAGCCCTCGCAAAGAATCAGAGTCCTCTTGCCCGAATTTTTTGCGTTGTTGAGTGAAAACAGGTTTGCACTCTTTTTAAATACGGGAGTATCGGAGGTGTTGAGATATTTAGGCTTTGCATCGGACATAATTCTTCCGCCGAATGCAATAACATTTCCTCTCAGGTCAATAATCGGAAACATAACACGGTCTGTGAATCTGTCATAGATTCCGTTGCCGTTTCTGTGCCGAACCGCAAGATTTGCGGCAACAAGTTCGCTGTCATTAAAGCCTTTTGATTTGAGATGATTGCATAGTGACGACCAGTTATCATCGGCATAACCAAGTCCGAAATGACGGATTGTTCTGTCGGATAAGGCTCTTGAATGAAAATAATCAAGACCTTTTCTGCCTTGCGGAGAACACAAAGCGGCATAATAAAACCTTGCCGCCTCACGGTTAGCTTCAAACACTCTGTTTCTAAGACGGCTCATGCTGTCATCATAGCTGTTTTCGGGCATTTCAAGTCCTGCCCGCTGTGCAAGATACTTCACGGCATCAACATAGTCAAGATTTTCAATTTTCATAATAAAAGAGATGACATCTCCGCCTACTCCGCAGCCAAAACAATAGAACGAACCGTTTTCGGTATATACATTAAAAGAGGGAGTTTTTTCGCCGTGGAACGGACAAAGACCGACCATATTTCTTCCCCGTCTTTTGAGATTGACATAACCCGAAACAACATCCGTGATATCGTTTCGCATTTTTAAATCCTGCAAGAAACTTTCAGGGAAAGCCATAAAACTCCTCCTCTCGCTTACCTATTAGCTTTTTACGAAATTTTTTTGAATATTCCTTTAAATATTTGAAATTATTTTGAAAAGTATTTCACTTTTTAGCTTTTGAGGTCGAAAGCATAAAAAGTTTTGTCATAAAGAAAACTTTATAACTCAACTGCATAATATTTTTCCTCATCAAAAACCGCCTGAACCTCACCCGCAGTTGCATCTGCAAGCTTTTTGTTAAGCTGTGGCAGTAAATCGGGTTTAATATGAAATTTAATCAGCACATCGCCTTCATAGACAGTATCGTCAACAGCACCGCCGTTATCAGTTACAAGTGCCGAAACCTTGCCGTACCGGTTGTATGTACAACGAGCAGAACAGACAAGACAGTTCTGCATCATAACGATTTTTGCGGCATCAAGAGCAATTTTTGCACCGTGAGAATATGCTCTCACAAGTCCGCCCGTGCCAAGCAAAACACCGCCGAAGTAACGGGTAACAACAACACATACATCATAAATTTCATTTTTTACAATTACATCAAGGCAAGGCATACCGGCTGTACCCGAGGGTTCACCGTCATCGCTGTAACGCTTTATGTTGCCCTCACGCAGAGAATAGGCATAGACATTGTGAGTTGCGTTCCAATGTTCACTGCGTTTTTCGTTGATAAAATCAACAGCCTCCAGCTCACAGGTTACAGGCTTGCAATAGCCGATAAAGCGTGAACGCTTTTCAACAAATTCGTCTTTTGCGTTACTTAAAACGGTTTTGTAATCCTTTGCCATAATAATACCTCAATTATACAGACACTCTGCACACGGTTATGCAGAGTTTCCGTAAAGTAAACAAGGCGGCACAATGTGCCGCCTAAACAATTACATAATAAATTATTTATCCATACCGAAACGCTTCTTGAATCTGTCAACGCGTCCGCCGGTATCAACTAATTTCTGCTTTCCTGTAAAGAATGGGTGGCATTTTGAACAAATTTCAACACGGATGTCCTTCTTTGTTGAACCTGTTTCAATAACATTACCGCAAGCACAAGTAATTGTTGTTTTCTCATACTTAGGATGGATATTCTCTTTCATTGTTTTCACCTACCTGACATTACACAATTAACGGATTAATTATACAACATAATATTGCAAAATGCAAGCGTTTTTAAAAAATATTTATTTTATTTTGGGATTGCCTGTTTTTGAAGGTAGCTTTTGTACTCTTCAAGGCACATTCCGTAGGAACGCATACGCTTTGCGTTTTCAATCCCCACATATCTGTACAGCGAGTCTGACGGATTCATTCGTGTTACTGAGGTTTTGCTTTCGGTATATCTCTGAACAAATCCGTATTCAACGCAGTTTCGCTCAAGAAATGCCTTTGAACCCGAATTTGAAAAATCAAATTCGACAAGCAACCCCGTCTGTGACTCCGACTGTCCGCCGTGAGGCGTGGTTTTTAAGACCTCCGCCTCTGCTCTGACAGTTGTATATTTTGATGATTGCAACATCTTTTGAAGTTCGGACTGAAACCTTTCTTCCTGTTCATCATAACTCACATATGCAGTTTTGATTTTAAGCTCGGTGCCGTTTTCTTTTGATGCTTTCAAAAGATTCTCAAGCGGTTTCAGTGCGTCCCTGTTCACTCTGAATCCGTTCACGGTTTCAAGATCGGGCACATAATCCTTATCAAGCGGATTTGCGCTGTCAACAACCGTCAGCAGCATTTCGCTTTCGGTCTGAATCTGTTCGGGAGTTTCGGGATTACTTTTCTGATTACTTTTAAGTATTGAAAAAATTCCGAACGCAATAGCTGCGACAAGAATCACACCGACACAAGCTAACGCAATGTACCTTCGGCGAGGATTTGACACGGGAAGAATTCTTCCCGTTCTCTCCTCAATAAGCGCCTGTTTTCGTCTGCGTTTTGATTCTCTGTAGCTGTTTTTATCAAACGGAGTGAATCCTCCGGACATCAGCATCCCCCCGAAAAAATTTCAGAATTATTTTTCTTTTGTATCTACTTCGTTCTTAACAAGAGCAACAAATTCGTCAACAGACATATTCGGGATTTCTCCTCTTTTTCTTGAACGAACCGTAACTGTTGATGAATTCATCTCGTTGTCGCCGATTACAAGGATATACGGAATTCTTTCGAGTCTTGCAGCCTTAATCTTTGGACCGATGTTTTCATCTCTGCTGTCAACAGTAACTCTCATGCCGAGTGAAGTAAGTCTGTCTGCAATACCCTGTGCATACTCAACATTACCCTCTTTTATCGGAAGAAGTCTGATCTGCTCGGGAGCAAGCCAAAGCGGCATTACACCGGCAAATCTCTCAATCATATATGCAAGAGTTCTTTCAAAGCAACCGAGTGAAGTTCTGTGTATAATATACGGAAGCTTTTTCTGACCGTCCTTGTCGATGTAGTACATACCGAATCTTTCGGCAAGGAGCATATCAATCTGGATTGTAACAATTGTGTCTTCCTTACCGAATACATTCTTGTACTGAATATCAAGCTTTGGACCGTAGAATGCTGCCTCGTCAATACCGACCTCATAGTCAACACCAAGGTCATCGAGAATAGTTTTCATAACAGCCTGTGACTCTTCCCACTGTTCCTTTGTACCCTCATACTTATTATTCTTGTTTTCGGGATCCCACTGTGAGAATCTGAAAGTACAGTTTTCAAGAAGTCCTACCGTGTCAAGGAAATATTTAGCAAGCTCAAGACAACCCTTGAATTCCTGTTCAAGCTGATCGGGACGGAGAATGTAGTGTCCTTCTGAAATTGTGAACTGACGAACACGGATAAGACCGTGCATCTCACCGCTTGCCTCGTTACGGAAAAGTGTTGATGTTTCCGTAAGACGCATCGGAAGGTCACGATATGAACGCTGTTTGTTAAGATAAACCTGATATTGGAATGGGCAAGTCATAGGACGAAGTGCGAAGCATTCCTTTTCTTCATCATGCGGATCGCCCAGTACAAACATACCGTCAAGATAATGATCCCAGTGACCTGAAATCTTATAAAGATCTCTCTTTGCAAGAAGAGGAGTTTTTGTAAGAAGACAGCCCTTTGACTGCTCAACATCTTCAACCCATCTCTGTAAAAGCTGAACAACTCTTGCACCCTTTGGAAGAAGAATAGGAAGTCCCTGACCGACATAGTCAACAGTTGTAAAGTATTCAAGTTCACGACCGAGCTTGTTGTGGTCACGAAGCTTTGCTTCTTCAAGCTTTTTGAGGTGTTCTTCAAGCATTGACGCCTTTGGGAACGCTACACCGTAAACACGGCAAAGCTGTGCGTTGTTTGCGTCACCTCTCCAGTAAGCGCCTGTGCAGGCAGTGAGTTCAATAGCCTTGATCGGTGCAACACTCATGAGGTGAGGACCTGCGCAGAGGTCGATAAACTCACCCTGTTTGTAGAATGTGATATGCTCGCCCTTGTCGGAATGTTCCTTAACAAGTTCAACCTTGTAAGGCTCGTTCATCTCTTCAAGTTTCTTTTCAGCCTCCTCCGGAGAAAGCTCAACTTTTTCAAGCTCAAGACCTGATTTTACGATTTTCTTCATCTCAGCCTTGATTTTTTCAAGATCTTCGGGTGAGAAAGGCTTTTCAACATCAAAATCATAGTAAAAACCGTTGTCAACGGCAGGACCGATTGCACACTTTGCATTCGGATAAAGTCTTTTTACTGCCTGAGCAAGAACATGAGAGGCTGTGTGCCAGAAAGTTTTCTGACCGTCAACATTATCAAATGTGAGAAGTTCAACCTTGCAATCTTTTTCAAGCGGTGTTCTGAGGTCGCAAAGGTCGCCGTCAACCTTTGCACAGCAAACAGACTTGTACAAGCCTGCACCGATTGATTTTGCAATTTCGGCAGGAGTTGTACCGTTTTCAAATTCCTTGACTGCTCCGCCTTTTAATTCAACATTAATCATAACCATTCTCCTTTTTAATATGTGATGAAAACAAAAAATCCCAATATTCCAAAAACGGAATATTGGGACGAATAAATCGTGGTTCCACCCAAGTTCGGCTTAAAGCCCTCTTGACGGTTTTAACGCAACCAAACGCCGTGCCATTTCCTGCACAGTCTTAAAGGTGGTAACTTGCAATGCTTTTTGCGAAATATCACAGCAAATAATTTCGCTCTCTGGAAAAAGCAGAACTGCAAATCGTGTCCTCATCAAAAATCAATTTTCTTTTCATTTGTATGGTATCACTTTAAAACCTGAATGTCAACACCTAATTCGATGTTTTTAATTATTTTTTATCTTCGAGTTCCTTGAGAAGTCTGTCGATTTCGCTCATTCTGTCGTCTGAAACCTCTGTGTCTTCAACAGGGGCTTTAACAGGAGCTTCTGCCTTTACAGGCTCGGTTTTTTCCTCTGAAACATCAAGACGCTTTGCGTGCACGGGTTCTTCGGGAACTTCAGGCTCTGCAGGAGCTTCTGCAACAGGCTTTGCAGTTTCCTCTTTTAAAGGCTCTGTAGCAATTTCTTCTGCAAGCTGAGTCTGATTTTCATCGCCGTAGCCGAGGACAAGACCGTCATTTATATTTTCGTTTTTGATTGTTGCATCGTCATATTTTTCCTCATCATAGCCCATCACAAAATCGGAAAGTCCCTGTGCAACTGCCTCGTAGCTGTCATTGCTTGCAGGAACATCATCTTCCTTTTTATCGGAAGCAACAAGCTCATCGTAACCGCCTGAGCTGATATAGCTGTTTTCGTATGTATCCTCATCTTCGGGAAGGCTGTCGATAATCTCAACCTCTGCCTTTGTAAGGCAGCCTGCAAACATCTCAACAGAAAACGAAACAATATAAATACCGAGAACAATAAACATAACTCCGTTCACAAGAGCACTGATGCCTGTGTTTTCAACGGATGATGTCAAAACAGCACCGACACCGTATGAAAGTGAAACAGCGGCAGCGGGCATACCGTAAATAAAGCAGGCTTTAACAGGGTTTCTGCCCTTTACCCTTGAAACAACCATTGAACTTGAGAAAAGGTAAAGTGTGATGAAAATGTAGCAGAAGAGCGGTGTCATATCGCTTGCGGAGATTGAAACCTTTGTTGCGGCGAGAAATTCCGTAACGAGTTCACTGCATCCCCAGAGTGCAGGGAAAACAAAAAACATCGATGCATTTGATACGATTGATTTGCCTGAAAAATGCACCTTGCCGATCATAATCATAGCAATAGCCGCAGGAATCGAGAACAGAGCCGCAATGATGCTCAAAAGATAATTATCCGTGTTACCCGGAGTTGCGTTAATCAAAGCCAAAAATGACGAACCTACAATCGCAATACCCGAAATTACTGCAAACACACCCGAAACAAAATTCTTTTTAACGGGATATACGGGAGCCGTCTTTCTGTCAAAAAGGTTAATTAAAACGCAAACCGCAAAAAGCCCGAGTATGATTTCAATTATGAAATAGTTAATGCCCGACTTGTTCATGCCAAACAACAATCCGTTGCCGTCAACTGCGAACATACTCATAATTTTAAGACCTATAGCAGCTATTACAGCCGGGATAAATGGTATAACTGAATATTTGGTTTTCATAAAAATCTCCGTTTCTGTACCGTAACAAGACAATTTTAAAAACGACTTTGTTACACAATTATTGATATGCCGCCGAAAAATCAAACAGCAAAAACAAATACAAAATGAATTGTAAGTAATTATTATTTCGAATCAATCATATATTATTTTAAGCCAACATAACCGTTATGTCAAGAAAAAATAAGTCACAAAATACAATAGTATTATTTATTTTTTTGTGCGAAATAAAGGAGCATGGTAATGAAGGAAAAATTAATTGCAGTTGTCCTTCTGCTGATTCTCACGGCAATCCTCCCCATTGCAGTTTCAAAATGTTCTGAACGGTCTTTTGCAAAACCGACAGTTTCAACATCCGACACCCCCGAAAAGCCAAAAGATTCGGGTGAAATTCTCTGTGCATTGACGGCAGGATTGTATAAGGACAGCTACTCTGCCGAAACACTAAAGGCGATTGCAATTCTTATGAATACAAATTACAAAGCTAATCCCGATTCTTTCAAGGCAAACGATTTTCTGTATGAAGAAAACGCATCGGGAAGTATAAAGGATGTTTACGGTGAAATAAAAAAAGCCGCTGAGAGTGCAAAAAACAAAACGCTCCGCAAAAACAGCGAAGCGTTGTTTGTTCCCTATTCCGAAACTTCAAACGGTACTACATACAAAAACGAAAATTACAGGTATATTCACAGCGTTGCGTCTCCGTGGGATTGTTACCAAACCGATTTTGACGCAAATGCCGAATGTGTCGGAGTGAGTCTTTCGGGAATTGATTACCTTTGCAAAAACGGCTGCAGTGCCGAAGAAGCATTGCTGTGGTATCTTCCCGATTTTGAAATTGCTGACGATTAATTCACATAATAAGACGCAATATGTCTGAGTTTATCCCTTGCCTTCATAATGTGACGGGAAACCGTTGACGAGTTGACTCCCAGCTCTTTTGCAATCTCCTTTTCCTTTTTGCCGTTGAGATAGTAATCTACAATACAGATTCTCTGTCTTTCGGTAAGCTCGTTCAGAACAGCCATTGAAAGAATTTTCTTCATCTTATCACGGGAATTTTCATTTGTACTGCCGTGCCAAAATCCCGAATCCGAAATTAATCTGTGTTTGTTGTTATCTGTAATATGTATAATTTCTCTTTTCATTTTATCATACTCCGTAATATCTATCCATAAGATGATTTGAAATGTGAATGCATTCATTATAATAAATCTTGTATTTTGCAATTTTCAAATCAAGTTCTTTTTTGTTGATTTCCGATTTGCCTCTTTTTTCTGCTTTGAGTCTGTCGATAACATCCTGAATGCTGTCGGCAGTATTTTTATATTCCATTGACCATTCAAAATAATTAACCATACCGATATCCTTTCCTTGATTTTATTCATTTAGAAGGTCGGCGGGGCTTTCAACCTTCTAATTCCATTATACAGAACATATCGAACAAATTCAAGAACATTTGTTCGATATTATAAGTGACATACATTCACTGTCCCTTTGTACGGACTATGCTCTGTTTTTCAAAATTTCTTTGTTTATGACATATAATTCGGATAATCAACAAAAAGATTTTGCGTTTTAACCAAAATTTTGGTGTGTAAATCAATTACAAAAGCATAATAAAAAGTGTATAATAAGAGTAATCGTGCAGCATTGAATGGCATAAGTCCGGATTTTCAATGCTGCACATTTTTTGTGTCAAAAACATCGGAGGTTATATAATGGAAAAAACGCAAAAGATGAATAAAATGGGAACTGAAAAAATAAGCAGGCTTTTGCTTACTATGGGTGTTCCGATGATAATTTCAATGGTTGTACAGGCTGTGTACAATATCGTTGACAGCTACTTTGTAAGCTGTATGAAAGATCCGAATATACCCGCACTCGGTGATTATGCGGTAAATGCACTTACGCTGGCATTTCCTGTTCAGATGCTTATGGTTGCGGTCGGAGTCGGTACGGGAGTCGGCATCAACTCGATTTTGTCAAGAAGTCTTGGTGAGGGCAATAAAGAAAAGTGCAGTAAAATTTCGGGCAACTCAATTTTTCTTGCACTTTGCACCTGTGTTGTATTTGTGCTTTTCGGAATTTTCGGAGTTGACGCATACATAGCCTCACAAACAAGCGATCCGATTATCACGTCAATGGCTGTTTCATATCTTAAAATCTGCACCTACAGTTCACTGGGCGTTAGTATGTACATGATTTTTGAAAAGCTGTTACAGGCAACGGGATATACAATGCAGACAACAGTTGCACAGATTGTCGGTGCGGTTGTGAACATGATACTCGATCCGATTATGATTTTCGGTTGGTGCGGTTGCCCGAAGCTCGGTATTGACGGTGCGGCTATCGCAACGGTTATAGGTCAGTTCATTTCATTCTTTATTGACGCATATTTCTATTTCAGATGCAATTCAAAGCATTTCAACACATCATTAAAGTATATGAAACCCGAAGGCAGGATTATCAGGCAGATTTATCAGGTTGGTATCCCTGCAATCATTATGCAGGCGCTTATGTCGATTTTGACATACAGCATTAATGTTATTTTTGTAAGAGTTTCAACGGATGCGGTTACGGCTTACGGTATTTACTACAAAATTCAGCAGTTTGTATTTTTTGCCGCATTCGGCATGAACAATGCGATGATTCCGATTATAGCGTTCAACTATGGCAAACAGGATAAAAAGCGAGTAAACGACAGCATTAAATACGGACTTATTTACACAGTATCAATTCTTTGTGCAGGAATTATAATTCTTCAAATTTTTGCAAAACAGATACTCGGAATTTTCGCACTTACAGAATCGACAACCGAACTTGCAATGCTTGCAATCAGAATTATCACACCCGGATTTATATTTGTCGGTGCTAACATTGCGTATCAGGGAATTTTTCAGGCACTCGGCAACGGTGTGCATTCGCTGATACTTTCGCTTGTACGACTTATTGTTGTTCCTCTGCCCCTTGCATACATCTTTTCATGCTTTGATTTTGCATCTTCAATAATCTGGATTGCATTCCCTATCGGCGAAGCTGTAGCCTTTATCGTTGCACTTATTTTTATGGCAAATATCCGCAGGAAAAAGATTAATCCAATTAAAAATGGTGTTTAACAGTAAAAACAATATTTCTTATTGATTTACTTTTTGTTTATTTTGTATAAAGCCAAATTTTAAAATCATCGTTTTTGTCGGGTAATTTAAGATTCCAAAAAAATACTGTACAAATATCAGTTTGATTTTTTGTATAGTTTGTCTTTTCGACTGTATGAATATTAGAATTGCACCCTCTCACCTTGAATTTACCCCTAAAAATCGGTATAATATAAGACAATGAACAAAGATAAAGTTCCAAACTTTAATCTTACCTGTTCATTAAATATTCGGCAAAAATGTTTGCTTCTTTATTGAAACATTCATTTTCATAAAACACACAATCGCGAAAAGGATCGTCATTTGACGGTCTTTTTTGCGTTTGGAAAAAATTCATAATTACATAATTTCTGCATAAAAATCGGAGCCGTGAAAAATCACGACTCCTTTTTTGCTTTATCTTATTTTTTCGGTATAATCAAGTGCTATCCAGCCGGCACCGCTTTTGAGTTTGCCCCACTTAGTTGCACCTGCACCCGACTTTTCTTCGACTATCGTGTACGCTCCGCCCTTTGGAACAGCACCGTTCACATCGTAATTTGTACCCGGACCTTTACGGATATTCACGCCGTTTGACGAGGTTATTCTCACGATATAACGCCTGAAAGCTTTATCCGAACCCGCTTTTGAACTGTCTGAGCCTGCAGAGTCAGTTTTGTATTTCACATCAAAATAATTGCACATACCCTTGCAGATTGCCTCTCCGATTGCAACTGTATTCTTGCGTATCCAATCCGAGCCTGTCACGGTGTCGTGAAACTCGCACTCAACATACACGGTTAATGCCTTAGGCACATTGATTTCGTAGAGATCGGTTTTGTAGCTGACTGAATCGTCCTTGCCCGGTGAAATTGCTCCGAGGGCAGACTTTACCGCCTCGGCGGCCTTTCTGCCGTTTGAGTTCAGGCAAAACACTCTTGTACCGCCCGTATATTTGCCGTTAAACGCATTAGTGTGAATCGGCATATGAATATCTGCTCCAAACTTATCCGACTCGGGACAGCGTGTCTGCATAAGCGTGCCCGACTTTGCGACCATAACATTGAACCCGCAACGCTTGAGTGCTTTGGCTGCTGCGGCGGCAATTTTGTCGCACTGAGCCATTTCATTTGTACCGCCCGTTGCATAGGTGTTGCCGTTTTGGTTTGACGGACTGAGATATATTTTTTTACTCATTGTCTTTATCTTCTCCCTCTTTTAAATTCATTACTGCCGATGCACCTGCCGCAACAGCCGCAACAGCAAGACCGATGAGAGCGTTCTTTACAACATCACCGTCGTTAAAATCAAGACCGCCCAAAGCGAGCGTTACATTGGTGATAACATAACCGAGAGCAGTCTGAATAAATGTTCTGAACGCTCTTTTTAAACACGGCTTTTTTAAGCATATTTTTATTTTACTCATTATATTATATTTTCCTTTCCTTGTTTTGTTCGTTTTCCAAATCCGCTATTCTGTGTTCCGCTGTTTTGATTTTGTTGTCATTAACTGCCTCGTGCTGCTCAATAAGATATACACGCTCAACAAGATTATTATGCTTGTCAACCTTTTTTTCGAGTTGTTCAATGCGATAATTTGATAATCTTGACGCTGTAAAAATGCCTGCAAGTGAGCCGGCAAGAGTTCCTGCAAATGAAATCAACGCTATAAGAATTTGGTCTGTCAAAAAAATCACCTCCCACTTACAGGCTCAAAAAAAGGAGAAATTGCACTAAACAATGCAATTTCTCCGAAATTTCTTTATATTTATTTTTTAAAACGATTATTTTTTCTTTATAAGAATTATAACAATGGTTTAAGATACTGTCCCGTAAATGATTTTTCAACCTTTGCAACCTGTTCGGGAGTGCCTTTGGCAACGATTGTACCGCCGCCGTCACCGCCCTCGGGACCGAGGTCGATAAGATAATCGGCTGTCTTGATAAGGTCAAGGTTGTGTTCGATTACAACAACCGTGTTTCCGCCGTCAACAAGAAGCTGAAGAACATCAACAAGTCTGTGTACATCGGCAATGTGCAAGCCCGTTGTCGGCTCGTCAAGAATATAAATTGTCTTGCCCGTACTGCGTTTTGAAAGCTCTGTTGCAAGCTTTACACGCTGAGCCTCACCGCCCGAAAGCGTTGTTGCAGGCTGACCGAGCTTTATATAGCCAAGACCCACTTCATACAGGGTTTTCAGCTTTCTGTAAATCTTCGGGATATTTGAGAAGAACTCCATTCCCTCCTCAACAGACATTTCAAGAACATCATTGATTGACTTGCCCTTGTACTTTACTTCGAGGGTTTCACGGTTATATCTCTTGCCCTTGCAGACCTCACACGGAACATAAACATCTGACAAAAAGTGCATTTCAATTTTGATAATACCGTCACCCTGACAAGCCTCACATCTGCCGCCCTTTACATTGAATGAAAATCTGCTTGGTGTAAAACCACGCATTTTCGCATCGGTTGTAGCGGCATAAAGCATTCTGATATCCGTAAACACACCTGTGTATGTTGCAGGATTTGAACGTGGAGTTCTGCCGATAGGACTTTGGTCAATGGCAATTACCTTGTCAAGATTTTCCATACCCTTGATTTCCTTGTGCTTGCCGGGAATCGTCTTTGCTCGATTAAGGTCACGGGCAAGGGCTTTGTAGAGAATTTCGTTTACAAGTGAGCTTTTGCCCGAACCCGAAACACCTGTTACGCAGACAATTTCACCGAGCGGAATTTTAACATTGATATTTTTAAGGTTATTTTCAGCCGCTCCTCTGACTTCAAGGAAAAGTCCGTTGCCTTTTCTGCGCTTTTCGGGAACGGGAACTTTGCGTTCGCCCGAAAGATACTTGCCTGTGATTGAATTCGGACATTGCTTAATCTTTTCAACATCACCGACACAGACAATTTCACCGCCGTGAATACCTGCCCCGGGGCCTACATCCACAATGCAATCTGCGGCATACATAGTGTCCTCATCGTGTTCAACAACGATAACAGTATTTCCGAGGTCACGAAGTCGCTTTAAGGTTGCAAGAAGTTTTTCATTGTCACGCTGATGAAGTCCGATACTCGGCTCGTCAAGAATATACAGCACACCCATAAGCGAACTGCCGATTTGCGTTGCAAGGCGGATTCGCTGACTTTCACCGCCGCTGAGTGTTCCCGAGCTTCTTGAAAGAGTAAGATAGCCGAGTCCTACGCTCTTGAGGAAGTTAAGCCTTTCGTTAATTTCTTTTATAATTTCAGCACCGATAATCTGCTCTTTTTCCGTAAGCTTGAGCTGACCTACAAAGTCGAGTGCGTCAATAACCGACATTTTGCAGAAATCGGCAATGTTAAGTCCGCCGACTGTTACTGCAAGGCTTTCGGCTGAAAGTCTGTCACCGTGACAGAGATCGCACGGAATTTCTGCCATATACGAACGGATTTCGTCCTTAATCCAGTTACTGCTTGTGTCATGATAACGGCGTTCAAGGTTGTTGATTATACCCTCAAATTTATGCTGATAAGTACCTCCGCCGTAAACAGATTTTTTATTGATTGTCAGCTCATCATCACCTGTGCCGTAGAGGATTTTGTCGATAGTTTCCTTCGGGAGATTTTCAAGCGGTTCATCAAGCGAAAAATTGTACTTTTTCGCTAAAGCCTCCATATACATTGCGGCAATTGTACTGCCTTCCATTGCCCAACCGCTGCCCTTGATACCGCCTTCACGGATACTCTTTGAAATATCGGGAATAATTTTGTTTTCGTCAATTTTGAGGAATACGCCGAGTCCCGTACACTTTGGGCACGCACCGAACGGATTGTTGAATGAAAACATTCTCGGTGAAAGCTCGTCAATGCTCACACCGTGTTCGGGGCAGGCATATTTTTGTGAAAAAGTCACATCCTCATCGCCGTTGAAGTTCACCGTAACAAGACCGCCGCCAAGCTTTGACGCTGTTTCGATGCTGTCTGAAAGTCTTGATGCTATTTCAGGCTTGATTACAAGACGGTCAACAATGATTTCTATATTATGCTTTTTATTTTTCTCAATCGGAATATTTTCCGACAAATCATAGATGATCCCGTCAACTCTTGCACGGACATAACCCGATTTTCCGGCACTGTCAAGAACCTTTGCGTGTTCGCCCTTTCTGCCCCTTACAACGGGAGCCATAACCTGAATTTTCGTACCCGTTTCATAGGTCATAATCTTATCGACAATCTGGTCAACTGTCTGCTGACGAATTTCCCTTCCGCAAACCGTACAATGCGGAACACCTATTCTTGCGTACAAAAGGCGGAGATAATCGTAAATTTCCGTAACCGTACCGACCGTTGAACGGGGATTCTTTGAAGTAGTTTTCTGATCGATTGATATTGCAGGCGAAAGTCCCTCTATGCTTTCAACATTAGGCTTGTCCATCTGACCGAGAAACATTCTTGCATAGGAAGAAAGGCTTTCAACATATCTTCTCTGTCCCTCGGCATAGATTGTGTCAAACGCAAGCGAGCTTTTGCCCGAACCCGAAAGTCCTGTAATTACGACAAGCTTGTTACGAGGAATTTCAACATTTACATTTTTGAGGTTATGCTCTTTTGCACCTCTCACAATAATTTTATCCTGTGCCATTTCATCTACCCTTTACTGTGTCAAACACTGACACAACTTCATACATTCGTTTAAATATTGATTCATATACACGCATAGCCTCTCATTGTGAGAGGCTATGTTTATTTGATATTAACCTTCCGTGGACTCGTCAACCTTTGTTTCGGCTGAGGGCTCTTTGTCAGCAGTTTCCTGCTCAACTTCTTCGGGTTCTTTATATGTGCCGTTCATTACGGCAGTAAAGTCCTCGCTGCCCATCTTCTCATGCTTGATAAGATATTTTGCAATATCGTGGAGCTTATCCATATTATCGCTGAGAATCTTAGTAGCATCGCCATATGCCTTGTTGACCATATCAAGAACAAGCTGATCAATTTTAGCGGCGGTAGCCTCGGAATAATCCTGAGTTCTACTACCCATATCTCTGCCGAGGAATACGGAGTTGTTGTCTGTGCCGTAGCATACACAACCGAGTTCCTTAGTCATACCGTACTTTGTAACCATTGCACGGGCTGTTTTTGTAGCCTTTTCAATATCGTTTGACGCACCTGTTGAGATGTCATCCATAATAAGTTCTTCGGCAACTCGGCCGCCAAGACTTACAACGATATCCTCATACATACCTCTGCGTGAGTTGTATGACTTGTCCTCACTCGGGAGCGGCATTGTGTAACCGCCTGCCATACCTGTCGGGATAATTGAAATCTCGTGAACAGGGTCCTGAGTTTCGAGCTTATCAAAGAGAATTGCGTGACCTGCCTCATGATAGGCTGTAAGCTTTTTCTCTTTCTCACTCATTACTTTGCTCTTTTTCTCTGCACCGACAACAACCTTGACTGTTGCCTCCTTGATTTCGTCCATAGTAATGGCTTTTTTATCTTTTCTTGCGGCAAGAAGTGCGGCCTCATTAAGAAGATTTTCAAGGTCTGCACCTGTAAATCCGGCTGTTGTTTTAGCAATAGTCTTGAGATTTACATCGGGTGCAAGAGGTTTCTTTCTTGCATGAACCCTGAGGATAGCCTCACGGCCGTTTACATCGGGATAGCTTACAACAACCTGACGGTCAAATCTGCCCGGACGCATAAGAGCCGGATCGAGAACATCGGGTCTGTTAGTTGCGGCAATAAGGATTACACCCTCGTTAGCACCGAAACCGTCCATTTCAACAAGCAACTGGTTAAGAGTCTGCTCACGCTCATCGTTGCCGCCGCCAAGACCTGCGCCTCTCTGGCGACCTACGGCGTCAATCTCATCAATAAAGATGATACAAGGCGAGTTTTTCTTTGCCTGATCAAAGAGGTCACGAACACGGGACGCACCGACACCGACAAACATCTCAACAAAGTCTGAACCTGAAATTGAGAAGAACGGCACACCTGCCTCACCTGCAACAGCTCTTGCAAGCAATGTTTTACCTGTACCGGGAGGGCCTACAAGGAGAACGCCCTTTGGTATTCTTGCGCCGAGTTTGTTATACTTTTCAGGAGCCTTGAGGAACTCAACAACCTCTGCAAGCTCTTCCTTTTCTTCATCGGCACCTGCAACATCATCAAATGTTGTCTTGCGCTTTTCATCGTTTGTATTCTTAATCTTGGCTTTGCCAAAGCTCATTTCCTTGCCGCCAAGACCTCCGCCGCCCATTTTCTTCATAATGAGCACCCAGGCAACGATGAGAATAATCATAATGATTAGTGTCGGAATCATTTCCATAAGTATGGAATTATCCGTTGCACGGGTAAGGTTATGCGGAATTTCATCAGTTGACGCCGGATTGTAGTACGGCTTGATGTCATCAAGGAAACGCTGAATGTCGGCAAGCTGTCCTTTAACAACAATCTTTGATTTTTTGCTGTTTGACTGGGTTTTCTGCTGTTCGGTTGTGGGCTGAGTAGCAGTTGTTGCAGATTGAGAGTCGGAATCGGTTGATTTGATGGGACTCATGCCCTCTTTAAGGGTAATTTCAATCTGACCTGAACCGTAGTCAATGTTAAAGCTGTCAACCATATCCTGAACAAAATACTGCTCAAGCTCCGAGGTTTTCGGTGAAGTTGACTTATTTGTGCTCAGCACAGCCGCTGTTATAATGATTATCAGAATGGGAATTCCGAGATAAAGCAGCAGATTGCGCACTTTCTTTTTATTGTCCAATGCTGTCACTCCTCTGTATAGTATTATTTTTCCGAGGTGGAAATATGTAATGCCACGAAAATTTGCGGCTTATTTTCGCATTAAAATCACGAATAAACTGACGGCTTTAATACGCCTACATAAGGAAGATTTCTGTACTTTTCGTCATAGTCAAGACCGTAGCCGACGATAAATTCATCCGGAATTACCGCACCTGCATAGTCAATATGGATATCGGCAACCCGTCTGTCCGGCTTGTTAAAAAGTGTACAGAGCTTTACTGATTTTGCCTTCTTGGCTTTGAGATATTTTGTGATAAAGTCAAGAGTATTGCCTGAGTCGATAATATCCTCAACAATGAGAATATCCTTGCCCTCAACAGACTGGGAAATATCCTTCTGAATATTAACTCTGCCTGAGCTTACAGTACCGCTGCCGTAGCTTGATGCAACGATAAAGTCGATTGAAAAATCAAGATTAACCTTTCTCATAAGGTCAACCATAAAGGCAACGCTGCCCTTGAGCAGACCGACCATTATAAAATCTTTGTCATTATAATCTTTTTCAATCTGTTTTGCAATAGTGTTCACAATATTTTCAATATCTTTTTCCGAATACAGAATTTTTTCAATATCCTTATGCATAATTAACCCTCTTTGTCTATATTTATGAGTAATTTTTCGGTTTTTTCGGTGTCATCTGCCTTTCCCTGCAATGAAACACCAAGCTTTTCACACCACAAAACGGTGTTGGATACCGCAAGCAGTAACAGCCTGTCCCTCATTTCGGACGGGATTTTCTGTTCGTTAAAAACCTTGCGGAGCGGTTTTGTGACCATGCGGTCCGGATATGTAAACCTGTCGCCTGCTCTGCGTGTGCGAAAAACAGGATTTTCGCCAAGCCGCTTTTTGGAAACGAGGTTATTTTGATTTGTTACTTTTTCGGTAATTTCATTTACCGTGTATATTTTTCCGTCATAAGAAAAGGTCATATTATTCTTTAACGGAATTTCATTAAAATCAGGGGTGTTTTTGGAACATACAAAGCGGAGTATTCCCTGTTTTGAAACGGCTGTGCATTGTTTTGACAGTTCAACGCTTCCTCCGTTTCTGATTATTTCACACAATAGTAAAATTGTTTTTCTTTCGGGAGAAATGTTGCAATTATTCTTTAACAGAATAAACAACATTTCCTTCAGAACGGCAGAATCAAGGCTCAACAGCTTTTTGCAGTCGTAGCCAAAATCACCTTTGCAGTCATGCACGGCTTTTTCGGCACATTTCTTAATGAAATCAGCCGACTCTCCGGCATTTTCACTCAAGCCTAAAGCCGTCCGTTCAAAAGAAGGATTCAGCTTTTTAAGACACGGAATAATGTTATGCCTAATGTAATTCCGTGTGTAATCATCGGCAAGATTCGTACTGTCGGTAACATATTCAAGATTGTTTTCCTCGCAATAGCTTTCAATGTCACCTCTCGAAAGTTCAATCAGCGGTCTGATTATGTTCCCCCGTTTTGGAGGAATTGCCGACAAGCCTGTCAAAGACGCACCCCTTGCAATGTTGAATATCAGCGTTTCGGCATTGTCGGATGCCGTGTGAGCGGTTGCAATCTTTGCACAAAATTTTTGCGAAAGCTCTTCAAAGAAAGCGTAGCGGACATTTCTTCCGCAAAGCTCTTCGCTGATTTTCTGCTGTTTGGCAAGTGTGGGAACATCAACGCTTTTTATGAAAATTTCTGTGTTAAATTTCTTACAAAGAATTTTGCAGAAATTTTCATCACGCTTTGCCTCATCACCACGGATATTGTGGTTGATATGAGCGGCATAAATCGAAAGATTGTATTTTTCTTTCAGAGAAACAAAAACGCTTAACAAAGCCGTGGAATCTGCTCCGCCCGAAAGTGCAACGATTACGCTGTCACCTTTTTCAAGCAAGCCGTATTTTTCAACGGTTGCTGTAACACGGTTAAGCATCTCGGTTGTCCGTTCCCGTAAAGCGCATGAACTCGCCCTGCCAATGCAGTTTTACGATATTAGTTTCACCGTGACGGTTCTTTGCTACGATACACTCGCCCGAATTCATATCGGCTGTCGGTGCGGCAGAATCCTCTCCGCCCTCTTTGTCATAGTAGCCCTCACGATAAAGGAAAAGTACGATATCGGCATCCTGCTCGATAGAACCCGAATCTCTCAGGTCGGCAATCTGCGGTCTGTGGTCATCACGCTTTTCTGCAGCACGGGAAAGCTGTGACAGTGTGATTACGGGAACATTCATTTCCTTTGCAAGAATTTTCAGATTTCGTGTGATTTCCGAAATTTCATTTACACGGCTGTCAATCTTTCTGCCGCTCGACATAAGCTGAAGATAGTCGATTACAACGAGGTCAAGGTTGTGAAGTCGGCGAAGTCTTGACTTCATCTCAGGAATTGTAATACCCGGAGTATCGTCAAGATAGAGGTCGGTTTTGCTGAGAATATCGCTTGCGGGGATAAGTCTTGACCACTCCTCCTCGGTAAGCTGACCAGTTCTCAGTTTTGTACCGCCTATAAGCGCCTCACTTGAAAGCAAACGGCTTGCAAGCTGTTCCTTTGACATTTCAAGCGAGAAAAACGCAACGGTCTTTTTAGACTTACACGCAACATTTCGTGCAATATTGAGTGCGAAACTCGTTTTACCCATACCCGGTCGGGCGGCAAGAATGATAAGGTCGGAACGGTTAAGCCCCGTAATCATTCGGTCAAGGTCGCCTATGCCCGTTGGGATAGGTTTCATACTGTTGTCGGTTTCGCTGTTAAGTGCGTCAAGTCGGTCAAAAGTCTGTAAAATTACCGAGTTGATACGCTCAAGTCCGTGCTTTTCATTGCCCTGTCTGATGTCAAAAATCTTCTGTTCTGCCGAATCAATCAGAACCGAGGGATCATCGTTGCCTGCAGTTGCGTCATCAATAATTTCTCGGGACGCCGTAATAAGTCTGCGAACATTGTACTTTTCCGCAATAATCTTCGCATACTCCTCTGCATTGGAAATTGACGGACAATTGTTGACAAGATCCATAAGGTAGGTTTTTCCCGTTGTCTCGTCAAAAGCTTTATTCTGTTTTAATTTTTCAAGCAGAGTGACAAAGTCGATGCTAAGACCGAGTCCGATCATCTCCTGCATTTGTGCAAAAATCAGCTTGTGCAAAGAAACATAGAAATAATCGGGGCTTTTCAGGGTATCAACAACCTTGTCAAAGGTGTCGCTTTCAAGAATGATTGCACCTAAAACCGCTTGTTCCGCTTCGGGGCTGTACGGCAGATGAAGTCCGTCATAACTGCCCGTAAAATTTAAATCAGCCATTTTTACTCCTGTTTATTATGCCTCGGATACCTGAACATCAATCTTTGCAGAAACGCCTGTAAAGAGCTTTACCTCTGCGTGATATGTACCGAATTCCTTAATGTCGCAGTCAAGAACAACCTTGCGCTTGTCAACATCAATGTTGTACTGCTTTTTGATTTCTTCGGCAACCTGCTTTGAAGTTACGCTGCCGAAAAGTCTGCCGCCCTGTCCTGCTTTTGCAGTCATCTTGAAGGTTTTGCCCTCAAGAGTCTTTTTGTCATGTTCTGCCTGAGCCTTTTGGGTTGCAATTTTATAATTTTTGGAATTCTCGGCATTCTTATATTCATTCATAGCCTGAGCGTTTGCCTCTTTTGCAAGCTTTCTCGGAAGGAGAAAGTTTCTTGCATAGCCGTCAGATGCCTCAACAAGCTCGCCTTTTTTGCCGAGTGATTTTACATCCTGCATTAAAATTACTTTCATAACCAATCAACCTTTCTTACGAGTTTTCCTCATCATCAAGTGTGTTGTCAATTTCAGACAGCAACTGTTGATAAGCAAGCTCTTTTGTAGTGTTTTTAAGCTGTGTCGCCGCCATGGTCTGATGACCGCCGCCGCCAAGCTTTTCCATTATAATCTGAACATTAACATTACCGTAGCTTCTTGCTGAAATGTTAATTTGACTGTTGTCTTCAAAAAGAACGAAGGATGCGTCAACACCTTTGAGGTTGAGCATTTCATCAGCCGCCTGAGCCGACGCAAGCCTTATATCGCCGTCACCGCTCGGCGCAATCGAAATTGCACAGCCACGGTAAACATGAGCCTTGCACACAATGTCAACCTTTTCACGGTAGGTTTCGATGTTATCGGAGAACATACCCTTTACGGTGAGCGTGTTTGCACCCCTTTTTCTCAGATAAGCCGCCGCCTCAAATGTGCGCACACCTGTTTTAACGGCAAAATTCTTTGTGTCAAGTGTAATGCCTGCAAGCATTGCGTCTGCCTGAACATATGTGAGCGGAGAATCATCAAGACAGCTGATTATTTCACTGCACATTTCACAGGTTGAAGACGCCGAGGGTTCGTGACAGAACACAAGAGCGTTGTTTATGTAATCAACCGCCTTTCTGTGGTGGTCGATAATGATAACCTTTTTACATTTTTCATAGAGCTCCGTACTTTCAAGAGAACGCTTTAGGTGCGTATCAACTATGATAAGAAGCGACTTCTGGGTAAGTCCCGAAAGAGCGGCTTCCGGAGAAACGAATATATCGGTGTCGAGTTTTTCATCAGTATATTCAATGAGCTGTTTTGCCATTGAGGTTTCTCGGTTAATGACAACCTTTGAATAACGCTTGAAAGTTTTCTCCATTATGCATTGAAGTCCGATTGCCGCACCTACACAGTCAAGGTCGGAAAACTTGTGTCCCATAATAAAGATTTTGTCGCAGTCGGCAACAACACGGCTGATTGCGTTTGCAATAACTCTCATACGCACCTTGCTTGCTTTTTCCGCTGCGGCAACCTTTCCGCCGAAGAACTCGTATGTATTGTCTTTTTTAATGACAGCAACCTGATCGCCGCCTCTGCCCAGTGCCATTTCAAGGGCTTTCCTTGCGTTGAGCTCGCTCTCTTTGATGTTATTATAACCTTGGCAAAGACCTACGGAGATTGACGCACTGTGGTTGTTTATCGTAATTCCTCGGATAGTTTTAAGAATTGGAAACTTATCGGCTGCCATTTTTTCAACATCGGCATCTCTGAAAATTATCATATAACGGTTGTTGCCGATTTTTTTGTAAAGAGCCGAATACTGCTCCGCCCACTTTTGCAGGCAAACTTCAATATCGAGCATTGCCTCGGAAAACGACTCGTCCGAGTTATCGGAAAAGTCCTCTGCATTGTCAAAAACGGCAATCGCAACGCACGGCTTGGAAGCAAGATATTCCCTTGTAATCTGCTTGTAATAGGTGTTTTCGATAAATTCACAGACAGCGCCCTCGCCTGTAGGACGGCAATAAACCGTGTATTCTCTGCCGTCAATGGCAACATCACAGCCCTCACCCTTTTTCAGGCAGTCAATTTCTTTTCCCGAAAGGTAGGCTTTGATATTATCTCCCTCTGCACCCTTTCCGCCGCACATAGCCTTGCGAAATCGTGAATTGCACCATACAATGTCACCCTGTCTGCCTATAACGGCAACAGGGCAACTGAATTTTTCAAGGTAATCTTCGTTAATACCCTTTATACTTCCGACTATATTTTTTACCGTACTTTTTACATAGCTTGTAAATCGCAATGAAGTTATAAGCACAACGGCTAAGGAAAGAACAGACACACCGAGTTCGATATAGAACACAACAGGCGAATAGTCATAGCTGACAACAGCCATGGCAAACATTATCACCGAAAAAATTATGAACCACGGTGTAAGCGTCCAATTTCTTTTTCTCATGTCAAACCTCTGTTAATAACAAAATAGCAAAAAATAAATCAGCGAATAATACTTAAACCTCCTGAAGAATAGGAAGAATCATCGGAGCTCTCCGTGTACGCTGACCGATAAGTTTTGAAACATCATCCTTGATTCTGTTCTTAATAATGCCCCATTCGTGAACATTATTCTCTGCACAATCCTCAAGAATTGCAAGAGCGGTCTGCTTGACCTCTTCAAGAAGTCTTTCGCTCTCACGAACATATACAAATCCTCTTGAAACAATATCGGGACCGCTGATAACATGACCGTCATAAACATCAAGAGAAGCAACAATAATGATAAGTCCGTCCTGTCCGAGGTGCTTTCTGTCACGAAGAACGATACTTCCGACATCACCAACACCAAGACCGTCAACGAACACCTTGCCTGCCTGAACAGGCGGAAGCTCTTTCATATAATCCTCGTTGATTTCAAGAACACTTCCGACATCACCGATATAAATGTTCTTGCGTTCCATACCGAGAAACATTGCAAGGTCGGCATGTTTTCTGAGGTGTTTCTGTTCGCCGTGAACAGGGATAAAATACTTTGGCTTTACAAGCTTCTGCATGATTTTGAGTTCCTCCTGACAGGCATGACCTGAAACATGAACTTCATACATTGACTCATAAATTACCTTACAACCCTTTTTAAGAAGTTCGTCAACAACATTGCCGACTGTTTTCTCATTACCGGGAATCGGATTGGCTGAAATTATGATGAAATCACCCTCACCGACCATTACCTTGCGGTGGTCTGAATATGCCATTCTTGAAAGTGCGCTCATCGGCTCGCCCTGACTGCCTGTTGTAACAAGAACAACCTGCTGCGGCATATACTTGTCGAGCATATCAATATCAATAAGAATATTTTCGGGAAGATGAAGATAGCCGAGTTTTTGGGCAACATCCATATAGTTGACCATACTTCTGCCCGAAAAAGCAACCTTTCTTCCGTACTTTTCTGCACAGTCAATAATCTGCTGAACACGGTTTACATTTGACGCAAAAGTTGCAATTATAATTCTGTAATTTTCCGCACTCTTGAAAAGATTATCAAGGCTGTCGGATACAGTTCTTTCCGTAGGGGTGTATCCGGGTCTTTCGGCATTTGTACTCTCCGAAAGAAGTGCAAGAACACCTTCGTCACCCACTCTTGCAAAGCTTGAAAGGTCAATCATATCACCCGTGATAGGTGTGCAGTCAATCTTGAAGTCGCCCGTGTGAACAATAGTACCGCCCGGAGTGTGAATTGCAAAAGCAACCGCATCGGGAATCGAATGGTTTACATGAATGAAGTCAATCTTCATACAACCGAGCTTTATTGACTGACCTGCATTTATTACATTAAGCTGAGATTGATTGTAAAGACTATGCTCCTTGAGCTTGTTGCCTACAAGACCGAGCGTAAGCGGTGTACCGTAAATCGGAACATTCACCTTTGAAAGAAGAAAAGGCAAACCGCCGATATGGTCCTCATGTCCGTGTGTAAGGATAATACCCTTAACTCTGTCGGCATTCTGTTCAATATATGTGAAATCCGGAATTACAAGGTCAACGCCGAGCATATCCCCGTCAGGAAATGCCATACCGCAGTCGATGATGATTATATCGTTTTCACATTCAACAAGGGTGATGTTCTTACCTATTTCGTTAAGACCGCCGAGAAATGCAATCTTAATTGACGGCTTCTGAGCATTCTTTTTTGGATAACCCTTTGACTTTGACGGATATTTCTTTTTGCCGTAATTTGACTTTCCGTTCGATTTCGGCTGAAATCCGTCATCATTTTTCTTATAGTAAGCGTTGTAGGAATTTTTACCCGAACCGCTCTTTTTTGAAGCATTATTTTTAGAGTATTGCTTCACATTCTTTTTGCCTTTTGAGTACCTTGACTGTTTAAGCATAAAGTTTTCATTCCTCTTTTCTGTACTCACAAATCTACCTCCGTTTTCTGAAATATGTACTGAATAAAAGAAAAATAAATATATCAAAGACCTCTGAGCGCCCGTGAGGTCTTAATTTATTTATAAAATAAATTCTCCGTTCTGATAACGGTGAACATCTGTATTTATAATAATATCCGCAAAATATACGAATTTTATTCCCGTAATTATGGCAACACATAGCTACCCTATCATAGTTTTTCATTTTATTTTACCGCATATCCTACTGCAATGTCAAGAAATTTTCATAACAAACACAAAATCCAAGGCTTGCAATCCGCATAACAAAGGCAATTTTATGCATAAAAATTTGAAATTTCCGTAAAATAAAACCCGTAAGCGATTTTTTAATTGCAATATTATGTATAAATTTCAAAATTTGTTCAAACACCTACCAAAGTTATCAGAATTATATCAAATAATGGGTTGCAATTGTCGTTTCAGCGTATTATAATCTATAGTGCGGATTTTAATATTTTGAATAATTAGTACACTCTGAATTAAAGGAGAATTATTTTTGAAACAAGTTGAAATTTTTACGGACGGTGCTTGCAGCGGAAATCCCGGTCCCGGCGGTTGGGGTGCTGTTTTAAGATATAACGGTCACGAAAAGGAAATTTCAGGCGGTGAGGCAAACACAACCAACAACCGTATGGAACTTTCGGCTGTTATCAATGCACTTGCTCTGCTCAAAGAACCGTGCAAGGTAACGCTTTACAGCGACTCGCAGTATGTTTGCAACGCACTAAAGCTCGGTTGGGCTAAAAAGTGGAAAGCAAACAACTGGATGCGTAATAAAAAAGAAAAGGCTTTGAACCCCGAACTTTGGGACAGGCTTCTTACCCTGTATGATACTCACGAGGTTGAAATTGTGTGGGTAAAAGGACACGCAGGTCATCCCGAAAACGAGCGTTGCGACCGACTTGCAGTTGCAGCCGCAAAACAATTTGCATAACAATAAACTTATATAAAGGTGGATATAAAATGAGATATGTTTATGCCGACAACTCGGCTACTACAGCACTTTCGCCGAAGGTGCTTGAAAAAATGATGCCATACCTCACCGAGGTTTACGGAAACCCGTCAAGCATTTATACAATCGGTGCAAAGGCAAAGGCTGCCGTAGAAACTGCAAGAGAAAACATTGCAAAGAATCTCGGTGCGGCTAACCCGAATGAAATTTACTTTACCTCAGGCGGAAGTGAATCCGACAACTGGGCACTCAAGGGTGTTTGTCACGCTCTCAAGGCAAAGGGCAAAAAGCACATCATTACTTCAAAGTTTGAGCATCACGCTATTCTTCACACATGTGAGGCTCTTGAAAAGGAAGGCTTTGAGGTTACTTATCTTGATGTTTACAAAAACGGTATTGTTCATCCCGAGGATGTTGAAAATGCAATTCGTGAGGATACGGCTATAGTTTCGATTATGTATGCAAACAACGAAATCGGTACAATTCAGCCGATTTCAGAAATCGGTGCAATTTGCAGAAAGCACGGTGTTCTTTTCCATACAGACGCAGTTCAGGCGGCAGGTTATGTGAAGATTGATGTTCAGAAAGAAAACATTGACCTTCTTTCAATGACAGCACACAAGCTCCACGGACCGAAGGGCTGCGGCCTTCTCTACATCAGAAAAGGCGTAAGAATTGAAAACCTCATCTGCGGCGGTGCTCAGGAGAGGAACAAGCGTGCCGGTACTGAAAATGTTGCAGGTATTGTCGGTCTTGATGCCGCACTTCAGCTTGCAGTTGACGGTATGGACGAAAGAAACGCAAAGCTTGAAAAGATGCGTGACAGACTTATCGACGGTCTTTTAAAGATTGAGCGTTCAAGAATCAACGGTGACAGAGTTCACAGACTCCCCGGCAATGTCAATATGTGCTTTGAGGGCATTGAGGGTGAAAGCCTTCTTTTAAGACTTGACCTCAAGGGTGTTTCGGCATCATCGGGTTCTGCTTGTACATCGGGCAGTCTTGATCCGAGTCATGTACTTCTTGCAATCGGTCTTCCCCACGAAATTGCTCACGGCAGTATGCGTCTTTCATTCTCTGACGACAATACAGAGGAAGATATTGATTATATTCTTGAAATCGTTCCCGAAATTGTTTCGTACCTCAGAAGTATGTCACCTCTTTGGGAAAAGATTAAAAAGCAGGAAGCTCAGGGCTGATTGACAACCCGTTAAAATTCGTATAGAATTGAATAGATATTCGGCAACAATATATTCAGGAGGATTAAAATGGCTTATTCGGAAAAAGTAATGGATCATTTCGCTAATCCGAGAAATGTAGGCGAAATTGAAAACGCAGACGGCATAGGCGAGGTCGGTAACTCAAAATGCGGCGATATTATGAAAATGTACATTAAGGTTGATAACGATATCATCACTGATGTAAAATTTAAAACATTCGGCTGCGGTGCGGCTATTGCAACAAGCAGTATGGCAACAGAGCTTATCAAGGGCAAGTCAATCAATGACGCTCTCAAGCTCACAAATAAGGCAGTTATGGAGGCTCTTGACGGACTTCCGCCTGTCAAGGTTCACTGCTCTGTTCTTGCAGAACAGGCAATCAAGGCAGCCGTTTCGGACTACTACAAAAGAAGAGGCGTTGATCCCGAACCAATCGTGGGCAATGTTCCCGAATGTGACAGCTGTGGCTGTGAAGGCTGATTAACTTAAAATCATACATCTGCCCGACTCTGCAAAAAGTCGGGCATTTTTTATTTAAAACTGCAAATAATACCGTTAGGAGGATAATTATGACAGAGTTAAAAATCGAAAACGGCAAAATAAAAAATATCAAAAAAAGTCAGGTGCTTGCGCTCAAAGAGCAGGTAAGCTGTCAGAAAGGTCAGGTTGTAAGCAAAACTCTTGTACAGAACAACGCCGTAAGCGTTACTCTTTTCGCATTTGACAAGGACGAAGAAATCAGCACGCACGAATCAGAAGGCGACGCATTTGTGACTTGTCTTGACGGGGTGGGCAAAATTACAATTGACGGTGTTGAACACATTCTCAAAGAGGGTGAATCAATCGTTATGCCTGCAAAGCATCCGCACGCTGTATACGGCAGAGAGCAATTCAAAATGTTGCTTGTCGTGGTATTTTAAATTTTTACAACCGATAATTTTAAGAACATTCAGAACAACACAGACAGCATTATTGACGCAGCCGACATTCGGAATATGTCACTTGGCAATTTTCAATACAAATACGCACCGAGAGAACGGTTTCAGCTGTTTCTCTTTCAACACATCGGCAGTCAGTACAAGTATTATTGTACGCTGCAAATAAAAAACGATTGAAATCCAAAAGGAAATCAATCGTTTTTTATTTGTATGATTATTATTTTTGCAATATATCAGCCGATTGCGGCATTGAAGATTTTTTCGCTGTTTTTCATCAATCTGTCAACCGCCTGCTGACCGCATTTTTTTGCAATACATTCGATTGCATCGGAATAAAGCTCAGGTGTATTATGATTGAATGAATGTGCGTCCGTGCCGATAATGTCGATAAGCCCTGCACTTACAAGCTTTAACATTCTGCGGCGTTTCATCATCGGAGCTTTCTTTGTGTAATTTGAAATATTTGTCTGAATAACAACACCAAGCCGTTTTAAATCTTCAATCACATCAGGGTTGTCAACAAGAAAGCTGTAACGCTCAACATGAGGAATTACGGGAATAAGCCCCTGTTCGCTCATAAGCCTGTCGAGCATTTCATACGAATTGTCCGAAAATGTTGCATTATACGGAAACTCAGTTAGAATATAGTTTGAATTTCCGTAGTTTATACCTTTGATATTTTCATTGTTGAAAAGATACTTTGTAACATAAACCTCTGTTCCGAGAACGATATTCATACCGTTCGGAATGTGCGGCTTGAATTTTTCAAACTTTTCCGCCCTCTCGGCAATAAAATCTTCAAGGCTGATTTCATTTGTATAAAAATGAGGTGTAAGACAAATATTCGTTACTCCCTGATTTTTAAGACAGGAGAGCAACTCCAGACTGTCCTCAACCGTTTTTGCACCGTCATCTATACCCGGAAGAATATGAGAGTGCATATCAAAAAGCTGCATACCGTTCACCAATTAAAGTGCTTCACAAACACGGTCGCCCATTTCGTCACAGCCAACCTTTGTGAAACCCTCTTCATAGATATCGGGCGTACGGTAGGTTTCAAGAACCTTTGCAACAGCTGCCTCAATTGCGTCTGCCGCCTCGCTCTGATCAAGTGAATAACGGAGCATCATTGCAACAGAAAGAATTGTAGCAAGCGGATTTGCGATATTCTGACCCGCAATATCAGGAGCAGAACCGTGGATAGGCTCATAAAGACCGAGCTTACTGCCCGAAAGGCTTGCAGATGCGAGCATACCGATTGAGCCGGCAATCATTGATGCCTCGTCAGAAAGGATATCACCGAAGATATTTGATGTGAGAATAACATCAAACTGACGGGGATTTCTTACAAGCTGCATAGCGCAGTTGTCAACATACATATGATTAAGCTCAACCTCGGGATAATCCTCGGCAACTCTCTTAACTGTTTCTCTCCAAAGTCTTGAAGACTCAAGAACATTTGCCTTATCAACGCTTGTGAGCTTTTTATTTCTCTTCATAGCAAGGTCAAAAGCAACCCTTGCAATTCTCTCAACCTCACCGACTGTGTACATTTCCGTATCCCATGCCGCAGGCTGACCGTTAACTTCTTTTCTGCCTCTTTCGCCGAAGTAGATACCGCCTGTAAGCTCACGAACAATCATAACATCGAGGTTGCCGCCGATGATTTCATCCTTGATAGGTGATGCACTTTTGAGCGGTCCGAAAATAACCGACGGACGAAGATTTGCGAAAAGTCCGAGTGCGCCTCTGATACCGAGAAGTCCTGCCTCGGGACGGTTGTTACCCGGCTGTGAATCCCACTTAGGGCCGCCTACCGCACCGAGAAGCACGCTGTCCGACGCCTTACACTTTGCAACTGTTTCATCGGGGAGCGGAACACCTGTTGCGTCAATAGCACAACCGCCGAGAAGTGCCTCGTCATATGTAACGCCAAAACCAAATTTTTCAGCGGCACAATCAAGAACCTTTACAGCCTGATTTACGATTTCAGGACCGATACCGTCGCCCTTTAAAAGAGTAATTTTATAATCTGCCATTTTTATATCTCCTTAATCAATTGTTTATCAATGGATATTATCCCACAATATACGGCAAAAGATTGTAAACTGTGCTACAATTCTGCCAAAGTTTCAAAAAATCAGTCATTCTCCGACGGAAGCGGAATCGTCTGAAAAACTTCACAGACTTTATCCCTCTGCCAAAGTACAGGAGTAACTCTGAGTGAATAGCCGAAACCGTTGTCCATTGTCCATTCAAACGGTTTTGCCTGCGGAAGTCCGTAGACTGCAAGCAAGGTCATAATAACACCGCCGTGAGTGACAATCACACTTTCGGTTGTGCCTGTTTTCATAAGTCCCTCAACAATGCTTTCAAACATTTTGCATACTCTGCGTGTAAAATCGGCATTGCTCTCCCCCCTCGGAGGTTTTACGGAAGAATCGCCTGCGAGCCACTTTTTAAAATCGGGATCGTTTTTCAGCTCATCGGCAGTTTTGCCCTCCCATTCACCGAAATTACATTCGGAAAGGTTGTCGATAACAAGCGGATTTTGTTCGGGATAAAGAATTTTTGCGGTTTCGGTACAACGCTTTAACGGACTTGTGAACACAACCTGCGTACCCGGATATTTGTACTCATAATCAAGTTTTCTCAAATCCATTCTTCCCCTGTCGGAAAGCGGAGCGTCTGTTGTTCCGATATATTTCCCCGCAAGTGTATCATCAATCGAACCGTGTCTTATAAAATGAATTATGTATGATTTCATAACTTCTCCCATAAACCGACTTTCAGCAAATCGGCACTTAATTATTTACAAAAAGTAAATTTTGTATTATACTGTCTGTATAGAAAGTATATTGCTGTAAATGCTTTCAATGCACTATATATTATTAGAGCAAATTCTGCTTTGCTTTTTCTGACAATCAAGTTAATTATACTATCTTTAAAAATGAGGTGTCAAGTCTTGAACAAAGATTTTCCGAGAATTATAACATTTCTTCGTAAAGAAAGAGGTTTGAGTCAAAAACAGGTTGCAGGCGATATGGGAATTTCGCAGGCACTTTTGTCACATTATGAAAAGGGAATCCGTGAATGCGGTCTTGATTTTCTCGTAAAAACAGCCGAATACTACGGTGTTTCAACCGATTATCTTCTCGGCAGAACCGTACAGAGAAATTTCACAGCCGATCCTTTTGAGGCTGCCGAAAAAGAGGTTGTCATCAATACCGAAAAAGGCAGTATGATCAATAAAATAAACCGCAGTCTTTTGATGAACACCACCTCGGTAATCTACGATTTGCTTGCAAAAATCGGCAACAAGCACCTTACAAACGCAGTCAGCAACTACCTTATGAGTGCCGAATATGTAATTTTTCGCACAATTTATAATTCCGAAAAAAATAACTCGCAAACTATGTTTTCGCTTGATAAGAACCGCTACAGAAATCTCACGGACGCATCAATGATTCTTGACCTTGAAATCATCAACGAACTTATTGAAAATGATAAGCTTACTCTTACCCTCTCTCCCGATGTTATTTCGGTATGTTTTGAAAAAGACGCCCCGTCACTATTCAACCTAATTCAATATTCCGAAAGAAACATAAAAAATGTCTATGCAGGAAAAAGATAATTTTATTGTTTAATTACTTAATAGAATAATATGTTTGCTTTCGTGCTACATATACGCTTATAATGTAGTATGAAAGTAAAGTAACACAACAAACAACGGTCGGTTGGCTTGGAGTTTTTCTCAAGCTGAACCGACCGTTTTGTTGTCTGTTTATTTTCTTTTTTAGCATTATCCGTATGTAATGCGGAATTATGCGTTAAGACCGAACGAGATTGATATTGCGTTATTTATTTCGTTCATAGAATTTTCATCAACCGTACCCATTTTTTCTTTGAGCCGTTTTTTGTCGATTGTTCGTACCTGTTCAAGCAGAACCACGCTGTCTTTGGCGAGTCCTGAGCTGTCGGCGTGCAATGGAATGTGGGTAGGCAAATTCGCCTTTGACTGCTGACTTGTAATTGCGGCGGCGATTACAGTCGGACTGAATCGGTTGCCGACATTATTCTGAACGATGAGTACAGGTCTGATTCCGCCCTGTTCAGAGCCTACAACGGGACTCAGGTCGGCATAATAAATATCTCCTCTTCGTATATTCAAGGCTTTCACGCTCCAAATAATTGTTTACTTGTATTTTTGCCTTTCCAAAAGCTTTTATACAGCTATTACATAATATTTTTGAGCGTAAAATTTGTGAATCGGTTCAGCCGTTTGCATCTTTCACATTGGAAAGCACCATTTCGTAATCTTCGCTGTCAACGCTGATTTTGCTTATACAGCCCTTTGAATTTGTGCTGACAACGGCTTTGCCGAACGCTGAATCAAGTCTGTATGTACACACATCTTCGCACTTTCCCTCAAAAACCGCCCTGCCGTCTGCAATTCCGTATAAAATTTCTTTTGTAATATTCGGGAAACTGGTTTCGGGAATGTACGCTTCATCGGCGGAGCAAATCATATTCTCCCTTGAAATTTCAAGGTCAGAACCCTTATATGTAACCGACAAACCGCTGACCGTGTTTGGAGAATCAAGCGAAATGTTGATGAGCTTTTTGCCGCTTACCGACAGCTTTCCCGTGATGTTCATTTTTCTGTATTCACAGCTGAAATCGGCAATAAACGAGGATTTCGGAGAAAGATTTTCCTGCACTTCATCACACCCCGTAATGACAAAAACAGGCATAACAAAAAGGACACATAATGCAATCAAGATTTTCCGTGCCATAAGACACCTCCCGATACATTATATGTCCCGTGAAATTTTTAATACATTGTACAAATCCGTTCTGCAACGAAAATCAGCGTAATAATTCCTGCAATATTTTAAACTATATGCATGAGCTGAATTAAAAACAGCCATGCAAGTCCGTAATAGGTTACAACAGCAACCAAATCGTTCACCGTAGTGATAAGAGGACCTGAAGCAACGGCAGGGTCAACTTTAATTTTCTTGAAGAATATAGGAACTAAAGTTCCGACAAGGCTTGAAATAATGATTGAAACAAGCAATGCAACACCGACGCATCCCGAAATTAAAAATGCCGTTCCAATTGCATAGCCTTTAAACAAAACTATATAAACTCCCAGACAGACAAGTGCAAATACACCGAGTAATCCACCGTTGCAGAAGCCTATTTTCATCTCTTTAAATGTCAATTTAAGCTTGTCTCTACCGTTTAATTTTTCATCCATTAACACTCTGATTGTAACGGCAAGCGACTGTGTGCCGACATTTCCTGCCATATCGAGAATTAAAGATTGAAAACAAATTACAACAGGCAAAACAGCCACAACGCCTTCAAAAGCACCTACTACTGCCGAAACGCCCATTCCGAGAAACAGAAGAATAATCAGCCACGGAAGACGCTTTTTCATACTGTCCTTTGTAGTTTCGTTAAGGTCTTCTTCCGAGGACAAGCCGGCAAGCTTTGCGTAATCGTCGCCCATCTCGTCATCAACCGTTTCAATGACATCCTGTGCGGTGATAATGCCGACCATTTTCTTTTTCCTGTTAAGAACCGGAAGCGAATCCTCAGCGTAATCTTTTATCTTCACAACGCTGTCGGAAATTTTCTCGTTATCGTACAAGTAGGGATATGCGTAGCTTATGAGGGTTTTCAATTCAACATTTTCTCTTGCGACAATCAAATCCTTCAAATCAATTGCACCGCAAAAACAACCTTTATCATTAACCACATATATTGTTGAAATATTATCATTTTCACCCGCCTGTCTTACAAGCTCGTGCATTGCTTCACGGATTGTAAGATTTTCCCTGATACATATATAGTTTGTTGTAATCAAACTTCCGATTTCGTCATCGTCATAAGAATAGATTAGCCTGATGTCCGTTTTTGTTTCATCATCAATCATCGGACGAAGCTTTATTTTTACACTTTCATCAATATCACGCCAAAGGTCAACCGCATCATCGGCGTCCATTTCGTTCACAATTTCAGCCAATTTATCAATTTCAATTTCTTCGATATACTGTGACGGGTTATCAATGTAAGAAATAATTTCAGCAAGCCATTTCGCATCAAGTGCGCTGTACAAAAGATTTCTTTCGGCTCTGTTTAAAAATTCAAAACTTTGCGCAATGTCATTGTCATGGTAATCCTTCAGCTTATTGCGCATTTCTTCCATTGAACAAGACAGCTTGACTGCATTTACAATTCTTTCTGCATAAATTGGTTCTTTTAATACTTTATTTTTCATCATTTAGCCTCCTTTTCACTAAAAAAGGGCATAAAAAGCCCATCGTAACATTAACTGCCACAAAAATAAGCTGTGAATAGTTTGTAACGATGGGTAAAGGCTTTCTGATTATTTACTGCTTAAAAACGGCGCACCTACAGACACCTGAAATAGCTTCCAAGTCTGTATCCATCGTTATGTGTACTTCGACTTCGACTATCACAACTGTCCATACTGTTCGCCTCCTTAAATTTCTTTTTCACGGTGATTATAACACTGTTTTGTTTTAAAATCAAGTTTTGTTGTGTAAAAAAATTGTAACGGCGGTCAGCGACCGCCAATTGATTTAGTTGCAACCCAAATCAAAATCCACAACGCTTTTTATTCTTATAAAGAACAATTCAACTTACGATTAATTAACTGTTTTGTATATATTATTTCCTGTTTTTTCCTCAAAATAATTTTTTAATTTTAGGTTTGAATTCCATTTTTCTTGTGGGTAATAACCATATCTTTGTTTTACATCTCTCATACGATCTTCAATATTCAACACACTGTCACTGCCTGCCAACGCATCGCATAATTGAATTAGTTTGTCATAATCATCCATATTTACTTTAGCAAGAGCAGTTTCTATCAATTCAAGTTCTTCATCAGAAACATCGAATTTACCAATGTATTCCTGTATAGTTGAATTATTAAATGAATGTGTCAGGCAAATTTTTGCGACCTCATCATATCCCAATGACATCATATATGTATATCCGTCAGAAACATGACCTAAATGCCTAACACCGAACTTTCTACCAATATCATGGAGTAACCCTAATATGTATGCCTTTTCCGAATCCAAATTTTCACATAATTCCGCAATCTTTTCAGCGCATTTTGCTGTAATGCGACTGTGATTTACCCAAGGACCAAAATTACATTGTCCGGCTTCTTCTAATATTTTTTCAGCTTCCGCTCTTGTTGGCATCATTTTCATTCGCCTCCATAAACAGAGTTATATGCAAAACATTACCTCAAACTACTGCATAAAAGTAATTTTGTGACATTTATATAATCTGACTTAATATAAATTTTGAGCTGTTACTTGCGGGCGGATAATATCTGCCCTACAAAGTCGTCATCATTTTGACAACTTTTTATCGCAAAAAGATTCCTGTTTCTTACTTGTATTTTAAATCAAAAACCGCAACGCTTATAGGCAAGGGGAATACAATTTATCAGGTCTGTGGGGAGCATTGAGATTTTGCCGTATTTTTCGGCGGCAATGTTGCCTGCAAGGCCGTGGAGATATACTGCCGCTGCGGCTGATGAAAACGGACTTGCGCCCTGTGCAAGAATTGATGCGGTCATTCCTGCAAGCACATCACCGCTGCCGCCTGTTGCCATTCCCGAATTGCCTGTCGGGTTCACAAGCACCTTGCCGTTTGGAGAGGCAATTACCGTGCCTGCTCCTTTGAGAACGGTTACAACACCGTACTTTTGTGCAAAATCGAGGGCAACTCTCTCCCTTTCCGCATTTACAAGCGGAGTTGCAAGACCTGTAAGTCTTGACATTTCGCCCGGGTGAGGAGTAATTATAATCGGTGCTTTTTTCCTTAAAAGAATTTCAGGCTGTTTTGCAACACAATTGAGTGCGTCTGCGTCAAGCACAAGCGTTGTTGTGGAATTTTCTATTAAAGAAAATACAATTTTTAATGTATCGTCGCACACACCGAGTCCGCAACCGACAAGAGTTGCAGAGGATTTGCACGATTCGCTGACTAAAAACGGAACATTTACCTTTGAGATTCTGCCGTCTGCATTTTCGCTGAGAGGATAGTAAACGCTCTCAAGAATCGTTTGGGCAACAATCGGGTAAATACTTCTCGGCAAGGCACATTTTGCAAGACCTATGCCCGTTCTTAACGCACCCTTTGCCGACATAACCGCCGCCCCTGCCATTCCGTAGCTGCCGCAAACGCAGAGCAATGAACCCAGAGTTCCCTTGTTTGCATCATCGGGGCGTTCAAAAATTGCACTTTTTACAACATTTACATCTGTTACAGTCATACAATCAACTCATTTTTCTTTTATAGAATAACTGAACCACAATATTCTTGTTGAGGTGCGGTTTCATACCGTTGAGAATATCCTCGTTCGGAGTAAAAACGAGAAGACATCTGCCGTATGCAGGACTGTTGAAAACAGCAAAATAGTTTTCGTCCTTGGAGTCAATATCTCTTGCGGCGATAAAAGTTTTGAGAAATCTCATCTTCTTGATTTCGGTATCGTCTTTTTCAAGTCTTTCAATCTCGTTAATCTGAACCTTGCACATGGTTTTTCTTTTGCGCAATGCAACAACCTTTGCAATTTCAAGCTCATTGCCCGAAACCGAATATTCAAAATCGACCTTCTGAATACTGAACACATACCAAACAACATAAATTCCGCCTACAAACACGAAAAAAGCCACATAGATAAGGTATGCAATTGTTGCAAAAGCAAGTAAAAACAATGTTGTCGGCACTAAAATAAGCAAAAGCACCGAAACAATTTTTATAATCAGATTTTTAGGTTTGTTAACCCGTCTTACAACCTGTTCGTTAAAATTATTCAATGTATTTTCTCCTTTATGATTGATATTTCATATGATATCACAGGCTGTTGTTTTTTTCAACAAAAGATACAAAAACTCTTGCAAAAAAAATGTTTTGGTGTTATCATAGTAAAAGATAACATGATGACGAAGAAAGTAGCGTTTGCGTGATACCGTCAAAGAGAATGTGTGCCAAGGCTGAAAGCATACAACGGTGTTGCAGGTGTGAAGTTCCCTTTCGAGTGGTGAGGTTGAAATTTTCAGTAGATCTCAACGGCTGACTCCGTTACAGGTTGTGAAAGTGTCTGCTTTCGGGAGTGTTTGCTTTGATGCAAAAATCAGGGTGGTACCACGGATTATTTCGTCCCTGCGTAATTGATTTTACGCAGGGCTTTATTATTTTTACGGAGGTAATTTATGAACGAGAAATTATTAAGTTTAAAAGACGAAATCAAGTCAAGACTCGGCGAAACACAAGATTTGACCGACCTTGATAAAATCAGAGTTTCTTATCTTGGCAAAAAGGGCAGCATCACGGCTCTTTTAAAGGGGATGAAAGACCTTCCCAACGAGGAAAGAAAAACTTTCGGCGCTGAAGTAAACAAGCTCAAAGCACAGGCCGCACAGCTTATTGAAGAAAGACTTGCGGAACTTAAAGAAAAGGAAATTCAGCGTGAAATCGCCTTGATGCCGCAGTTTGACATTACATCGCCTGTTGCGCTTGCAAGGGGTTCTTATCACCCAATCACCCTTGTTCAGAGAGAATGCGAAAAGATTTTCTCATCAATGGGATTTAACATTGAGGACTACTCCGAAATCGTAACCGACTATGAATGCTTTGAGGCTCTCAACATTCCAAAGCATCACCCCGCAAGAGATATGCAGGACACTTACTACCTTGACAACGGTCAGCTTTTAAAGTCACACACATCCGCCGCACAGAACGCAATTCTTAAAAAGTACGGCAAGGGACTTATTGAAAACGGCACACCTATAAAAGCCATCTTCCCCGGCAGATGCTTCAGAAACGAGGCTACGGACGCTTGTCACGAAAACACATTTTTCCAGATGGAAGGTGTTATGGTTGACAAGGACATTTCAATTTCAAACCTTATCTACTTTATGAAAACAATGCTTTCCGAGGTATTCAAAAAGGATATCAAGGTAAGACTTCGCCCCGGCTTTTTCCCATTCGTTGAACCGGGTTTTGAACTCGACATCAGCTGTCTTATCTGCGGCGGCGAGGGTTGTCCGTCATGTAAGCACAGCGGTTGGCTTGAGCTATGCCCCTGCGGTATGATTCATCCCAATGTTCTGCGTGAGGGCGGAATTGATCCCGAAAAATACACAGGCTTTGCGTTTGGTCTCGGTCTTACAAGACTTGCAATGATGAAGTACGGAATCAAGGATATCCGTGACCTTAACAGCGGCAGTCTTAAAGCACTTTCACAGTTTACTGATGACGAATAAGAGAGGAGATACAAAATGTTTTTATCTATGAACTGGATTCAGGACTTTGTTGATTTGAGCGGTCTTGATAAAATTGAACTTATCCGCAAATTTTCTCTTTCCACAGCCGAGGTTGAAAACGATATTCTCCGCAAGGGCAGTGAAATCAGCGGTATTGTTGTAGGTGAAATTAAGTCGGTTGAAAATCATCCCGATTCAAAAAAACTTCATCTCCTCAAAATTGATGCAGGCGAAGATGAACTTATTGATGTTGTCTGCGGTGCTCCGAATGTAAGAGTCGGTCTTAAAACCGCTTTTGCAAAGGTTGGCGCTAAAATCGGCGAAATCACGATTACACCAAGAGCTCTTGCCGGCTTTACATCAAACGGTATGTGCTGCAGTGAGGCTGAAATCGGTATCAGCGATGACAACTCGGGCATTATGGAAATTACAGAGGATGTTAAAAACGGCACAGACCTTAAAGACATTTATGAAATTGACGATATCGTTTTTGAGGTTGATAACAAGTCGCTTACAAACCGTCCCGACCTTTGGGGACACTACGGAATTGCAAGAGAATTTGCCGCACTTGCAGGCAGAGAGCTTAAACCTCTTGACCTTGACGATTTGAAGGCATATGACGGTCTTAAAAAGATTGATATGAAGATTGAGGACACTCTCTGTCAGAGATACAGCTGCTTACAGATTGAGAATATCAACCGCAATGTAAGCCCCGTAAATATGAGAATCCGTCTTTTCTACTGCGGTATGAGAGCAATAAACTATCTTGCCGACCTTACAAACTACCTTATGCTTGAAATGGGACAGCCGATGCACGCTTTTGATTCAAGAAAGGTTGAAAAAATCAGAATCAAGCGTTTTGACAAGCCTTTCACTTTCAAAACACTTGACGGTGTTGAAAGAAACATTGACGAAAACACACTTATGATTTGCAACGGCGACGCTCCTGTAGCAATTGCCGGCATCATGGGCGGTCTTGATTCGGAAATTGTTGACGATACAACTACTCTCACACTTGAATCTGCAACATTTAACGCAGTTTCCGTAAGAAAGTCAACAGTAAGACTTGCTCACAGAACAGACGCATCAATGAGATATGAAAAATGTCTTGATCCTGAAATGACTGTTACTGCAATTGCAAGATTTGTATATCTTCTGAAAAAGTATGACAGCGACATCAAGGTTGTTTCTTCGCTCACAGACGAGTACGCATTCAGGTATGACACAGTTGTTCTTGACTTTGACAAGAACTTTGTTGACCGCTACACAGGCATTGAAATCAGCAACGACAGAATTGTTGCAACACTCGAAAGCCTCGGCTTTAAGGTTGAGCTCAACAACGATAACTTCAGCGTAACAGTTCCAAGCTGGAGAGCAACAAAGGATGTTACAATCAAGGCTGACATCATTGAAGAAATCACCCGTATTTACGGCTATGACAACTTTGAAATTCACACAACACGCTCTCCGCTCTATCCCGTAAGAGCAAGCGTTATTAAAACTACGGAAAACAAAATCAAGGATATGCTCGTTAAGAGATACAATCTCCATGAGCTTCACTCATATGTATGGGCATACAACGATGAACTCAAGGCAATTGACATTCCTGTTGAGGATAATGTTAAGCTTGCAAACGCAACCAACCCGAATATTGAAACATTAAGAAATTCAATCGTTCCCACACAGCTTTGTCAGATTAAGTCAAACCTTTCATTCTCAAACGATTTCGGTATTTTTGAAATCGGCAGAGTTGTAAACGGTCTTGATGAAAACGGTCTTTGCATTGAAAACAAAAAGCTTGCAATCACACTTTACAGCAAGACAAGAAATGTTAAGGACATCTATTTTGAACTCCGTGACATTCTCGCAGTTGTAACGGATGAAATCAAGCACAAGGCTCTCACATTTGAAAAGGCTGAACCGACTCACAGCTACGAACACCCCGTAAACCTCTATTCGGTATGCCTTGACGGCAGAAATATCGGTACAATCGGCATTGTTCATCCGACAGTAAGCAAGAAGATTGACAAAAAAGCCGCAATCGTATTTGCAGAAATTGATGTGAACGCTTATGCAAACACAGATGCCGCTCCGATTGTTTATGACGAACCGTCAAAGTTCCCGCCGATGGACTACGACATCAGCGTTGAAGTTCCTCAGGGAATGTTCTTCTCACACCTTGCAGAGTGTTGGAAAAACGAAGGCGGAGAGATTCTCAAAAGCACAAAGATTGTTGACACATATGACACAGATACAGTTCACAGCGTAACAATCCGCTTTGAGTTCTCATCAAATGAAAGAACACTTTCATCAGCCGAGGTTCAGAAGATTATGGACAAGATAATTTCAAATCTTTCTGAAAACGGAGTAAAACTCAGAGGCTAAAAATTATGGGGGCGGTTTTTCCGTCCCCTTTTTGTGACATAATCTGACAAGCATAAGATAAAATTAAAAAATATTACTGCTGTTTTATCACACAAAGCAATGTTTTTGACATTGAAATAACATAAATTAGGCATATTTATTAAAAAGTGCTTGAAATTTACTTTGAAATATGGTATAGTAGCAGAATAGGAGGTGTTTCAGTATGTTGGATAAAACAATGATTTTTTCTCTTGGTGAGGAAAAAGATGACCAGATAAAAGCAGGGCTTACAATCGTTTATGATGCCCTCCGCCAAAAAGGATATAACCCTATTAATCAGATTGTGGGATATATTTTAAGCGAGGATCCGACCTATATTACAACATATAATAACGCTCGCAACATCATCAGCAAGATCGACCGTGACGACCTACTTGAAGCACTGGTAAAATCGTATCTTAATGTTTAAGAAAGGATGATGCCTTGTGGCAGATACCAAAAAGACCGAAAAGAAATTTTCGACTTACAAGGGCAGACCGCTCGTTCGTTGCAATGACGAGATTTACTACGGCAGTATGGAAGAACCGTATGTTATAAGAATGCAAATCAAAAGCAAAAAGGATGTCAACGGAACTGAGATTGCCGATAAGGTAACAGTTCAGCTAATGGCTACAGACCCTTATCTTTCACCGAGAAAACAGCTTGTTAAGTCAAGCGAGAAAAAGGGATTGTTCCTTGCTATGGATATTGCAGACATCTGGCTTGAAAGAGCCCTTGCAAACAAAATGTAATTTAACATTGAATTTACGGTGCAGTCAATTTGATTGCACCGTTTTTTCGTATAACAAACACCCATTCCCACAATCTCAACCGTAGCGGCGGTCAGTGACCGCCAATTGATTTGGTTGTAAAACCAAATCAACCCGCAGGAGCAAACTAAGCAAATAACTTCACCATAACGGGAGAACGAGGTTCTCCCCTACAAACGATACACGGCTTTCATATCATCAAATGATATTTGCAAAAACAAAATGTATCTTAAAAGCGGGCGTCCAATGAACGCCCCTACTGATAAACAATCACCTTTTAAAATCACCTCAATAATTAACATTTATCATACAAAAAGGCACTCTGCATTTCTGCAAAGTGCCTTAATTTAAAATATTAAGTTCAGAATAAATCGCTGTGTGAACCTGTTCTTGACAAAACAAGGACGAGTTCGTTGTTGTTGACTTGATAAATGAGCAACCAATCGGGTGCAATGTTACATTCTCGAAAGCCGTTATAATTACCCGAAAGATTGTGATCTTTGAATTGCTCGGGCAACGGTACTTCATTTGCAAGCAATTCAACTATCTTTTCAAGCCTTGAAATATCATAACCACGCTTTTTTATTCTTTTAAAATCCTTTTTAAACAGGGTATGATACTTAATCGTCAGCATTCAAGTCCTCAATAAGCTCGCTTAAAGAATTAAAAGGACCGTGAAGATTTTTGCCCTCTCTGACATCCTGCATAGCCTGCAAGGTTTCTGCATTTGGCTTATCAAGTTTGATTTCAAACGGTATGCCATTCTCCCTGACAATTTGTTTGAGATAGATATTGATTGCTGTTGACATATTCAAACCGAGTTCGTTAAGCAATGTGTCAGCTGTTTTTTTAAGATTTTCATCAACTCTGACATTCAGATTTGTTGTTGCCATAAAATCAACTCCTTTATATCTGTATATGTATAATATCACATACAAATCACAAAGTCAAGCAATTATAATTACGCTGTCATTATTTTGCACAATTTTACATACAATAAAACAAAGGTCGGGAAACAGAGCATTTCACACACTCTCTTCCCGACCTTAACTTTCTATTTTACATTTTAAATTTTCAATTTACTTTGTATCCTGCGTCCTCTACTGCTCTTTTAAGAACGGAATCTTCAACATTTTTTGACATTGTAAGAACGGCTGAGCCTTTTTCGTGGCTTACTTCTGCCGATTCAACACCGTCAATTGCCTCAAGAGTTTTCTTTACTGTTGCCTCGCAATGCGGACACATCATACCTTCGATTTTCATTGTTTTTTTCATGGTTTTATTCTCCTTTTTATTTTTATGTTTTATTTTTCTGTCATGCTTTGAGCTGTGAACCTTAACAAAATTAAGTCTTAATGCATTTGTTACAACACAAAAGCTTGAAAGGCTCATTGCCGCCGCACCGAACATCGGATTTAACTGCCAGCCGAAAAGATTGATAAATGCACCCATGGCAAGCGGAATACCGATTACATTGTAAATAAATGCCCAGAAAAGATTTTCGTGAATGTTACGGAGTGTTGCTCTGCCAAGTCTGATTGTTGCAGGAACATCTGCAAGGCGGCTCTTTACGAGTACAACATCTGCCGCATCAATTGCAACATCAGTTCCCGCTCCGATTGCAATACCCAAGTCTGCGCTTGTGAGGGCAGGCGCATCGTTAATGCCGTCACCGACCATTGCAACCTTGCCGTATTTTTTCAGCTCTTTTACATTCTTTTCCTTACCGTCAGGAAGAACTCCTGCAACAACTTCATCAATGTCTGCTTTTTTTGCAACGGCTTTTGCGGTTTTTTCGTTATCGCCCGTAAGCATTACAACACGCACACCCATATTTTTGAGTTCATTAACAGCCTGTTTGCCGTCCTCTTTTATTATGTCTGCAACAGCAATAATGCCGAGAAATTTATTTCCTTTACAGAAATACAGCGGAGTTTTGCCCTCTTCCGCAAGCTGTTCAGCCTTTGCTTTTTCGTCTGATGAAATTTCAGCAAACTGTGAAATATATCTGTAATTGCCGCCGTAAACGCTTTCTGAGCCGATTTTTGCGGTAAGTCCGTTACCCGTTACGGCATTGAACTCAGTCACGGCATCGCCGATAATATGTCTGTCATTTGCATAAACTACAATTGCCTTTGCAAGCGGATGTTCGCTTGATTTTTCAAGAGTAACGGCTGTTTTCAAAAGCTCGGTTTCTGAAATATTTTCGACTGTAACAATATCGGTAACGGCGGGTTCACCCTTAGTAACCGTGCCTGTTTTGTCAAGAACAACCGTGTCAATTCTGCCTGCCGTTTCAAGTGAAACTGCAGTTTTAAAGAGGATACCGTTCTTTGCGCCTACACCGTTGCCGACCATAATCGCAACAGGGGTTGCAAGTCCCAATGCACACGGGCAACTGATTACAAGAACGGAAATGGCTCTTGCAAGCGAAAATCCTACACTTTGACCGAGCAACAGCCACACGATTGCAGTAATCACGGCAATTGTGATTACCGCAGGAACAAACACACCCGATACCCTGTCGGCAATTTTTGCGATAGGTGCTTTGGTGGCTGACGCATCGCTGACCATTTTAATAATCTGTGACAGCGTTGTGTCCTCACCGATTCTCGTAGCCTCACAGCGGATATATCCCGACTGATTGATTGTTGCGGCTGAAACCGTATCGCCTACAAGCTTGTCAACAGGAACGCTTTCACCCGTCAGCGCTGATTCATTGACGGCACTTTCACCGTCAATAACAACTCCGTCAACAGGAATACTCTCACCCGGACGAACTGCGAATATATCGCCTTTTTTCACCTGCTCTATCGGAACAGTATTTTCAACACCGTCAACTACAATCGTAGCAGTCTTTGGTGCAAGTTTCATCAAGCCTTTGAGAGCGTCGGTAGTTTTGCCCTTTGAGTGAGCCTCAAGCATTTTACCGACTGTGATGAGTGCCAAAATCATTGCGGCTGATTCAAAATAGAACTCGTGCATATACGACATAACCGCCGCCGAGTCACCTCTCACCTGTGCATCGGTCATCATAAACAACGCAATTGTGCTGTAAACAAAGGCTGTACCCGAACCAAGTGCAACAAGCGTGTCCATATTGGGAGCAAGGCGGATAATCCCCTTGAATCCGCTGACAAAAAATTTCTGATTAATCACCATCACTATGCCTGACAAAATCAGCTGAACAAGTCCCATTGCAATATGGTTGTTGTCAAAAAATGACGGCAAAGGCCATCCCCACATCATATGTCCCATTGAAAAATACATCAACACTGCAAGGACGATAAGAGATGCGATAAGTCTTTTTCTGATTTTAGGTGTTTCGGTATCTTTGAGAGAATCCTCTGCATCGGGCGATTTTTTCTCTTTGCCTTTCAAAGACGCATCATAGCCGGCATTCTGCACGGCTTTTATAATTGCAGACGAATCAACCGAACCGTCAACATTCATTGAATTTGTAAGCAGACTGACGGAACAGGAATTTACTCCGTCAATCTTTGATACCGCCTTTTCAACACGGGCAACACAGGCGGCACAGCTCATACCCGTTACATTGTATTGAGTCATAACTTCTCCTACTTCATAAGCTTTTGCAAAACACCGACAAGCTCGTCAATTGTTTCATCATTACCTGCCCTTATGTCATCTGCAACACAGGTGCGGATATGATTAGCAAGCAACTCCTTGTTAAAAGCGTTGAGTGCCGCATTGGCGGCGGCAACCTGTACCAGAATATCGGGACAGTAGGCGTCTTTTTCAAGCATACCCTTTATTCCCCGTATCTGACCTTCAATACGATTAAGTCGGTTTACAAGCGACTTATATTCTTTTTCGGTACGGTGCTTGTGTTTTGCACAATGTTCACACTTATTATTCTCCATAATATCAACCTCATAATTTCAAAATGGGATATAATATTCAAAGCCCTTTTAAGATACCCCATATAGGTATCTTACAGTTATGATTGTATACCCCATATGGGTATTTGTCAATAGGTTAATTACAGAAAAAACTAACAAAAAATATACAAAAGATAATGTTGACATTGTTATTACATTGTGATAACATAATAATAAGGAGATGATTTTATGGCTATGACAAATATAAACATCAGAATTGATGCTGATAAAAAATTAAAAGCACAGGAACTGTTTTCATCTTTAGGACTTGATATGACTACCGCCATCAATCTTTTCATTCAGCAATCGCTTGAATTTAACGGTATTCCGTTTACTATTCGCAAATATAATGCAGAAACCGAAGCCGCTTTTGCCGAAGTTGAAGAGATGAAAAAACATCCCGAACTTTATAAGAGCTATAGTAGTGCCGATGAATTATTTGAGGATTTGGATAAATGAAATATATAATCAAACCCACAAATCAATTCAAAAAAGATTTTAAAAAAATTAAAAAGCAAAACAAAGATTTAAACATTCTGAAGAAAGTAATTGATATGCTCGCAAATGACGAAATTCTTCCCGACAAATATCGTGATCATTTGCTGATAGGAAACTATAAAGGCAAACACGAATGTCATTTAGAGCCTGACTGGCTGTTAATTTACGAATATTTAGATGATGAATTGATACTGTTTCTTACAAGAACAGGTTCACACAGCGATTTATTTTAACAAAAAAGCAGGGTACTAAAAAATACCCTGCTTTTATTGCATAAAAAAACACCGTACAAAATGTACGGTGTTAAAAGCTGTTATTAAATTAGTCAGCTGTGTAAGGAAGCAAAGCAAGGTGACGAGCACGCTTGATAGCAACTGTAAGCTCACGCTGATGTCTTGCGCAAGTACCTGTTACACGGCGAGGAAGAATCTTTCCTCTTTCTGACATATAACGACGAAGACGAGCAATATCCTTGTAATCGATATTCTCAACCTTGTCAACACAGAAGCCGCAAACCTTCTTGCGAGCTTTTCTGCCACGGTTCATTGGTCTGTCTGCCATGATGAAGTTCTCCTTTCAATGAGAATTATTTAAATTAAGTTGAAGTTAAAATGGTAAATCATCGTCCAACGGCATATCCTGAAAATCAGAGTTTGAACCGCTCTGATAAGACGCAGGTGCCTGCTGAGCAGGTTCCTGATGATAAGCCTGGTTTCCGCCGTAAGACGGAGCACCGTATGACTGATTGCCGCCATAGGACTGATTGTAGCCGCCTGCATTGTTGTCACGGCGTTCGCCTGTGAACGAAACATTGTCTGCTACAACCTCAACAACGTAACGGTTTGAACCGTCCTTAGCCTGGAACTGACGGCTCTGGAGCTGTCCTTCAACAGCAATGAGAGAACCCTTTCCAAAGTAACGGCATACAAATTCCGCTGTACTTCTCCAACATACAATATTAAAGAAGTCGGCTTTACGCTCCTCGCCCTGCTTTACATAGTTGCGATCAACTGCAATGCTGAAGCTTGTAACGCTTACGCCTGTGTTTGTTGTTTTTAATTCAGGGTCAGCTGTAATTCTGCCCATTAAGATTACTCTGTTTAACATACTTTTCCTTTCGTGTTCGGGTTAACCCCTACAAATTGATTATTCGACTTCCTTCTTGATTATCATTGAACGCATTACGCCTTCTGTGATCTTGTAGATACGGTCGAGCTCTGCTGGGAACTCAGCTTCACTTTCAAAATCGAAAAGAACATAATAGCCTTCGCTCTCTTTGTTGATAAGGTAAGCAAGCTTTCTCTTGCCCCATTCGTCAACATTCTTCAAAGTGGCATGCTTCTCAATGAGAGCCTTGAACTTTTCAACGATGGCCTGAATACCTTCTTCGCCCTTCTTCATTGAAACGATCATTACTGTTTCGTAATTAGCTGTTACTGCCATTAATATTGCACCTCCTTCTGGACATTATGGCGGTTTTCACCGCAAGGATTGTTATGTACACAACATAACAGATTTATTATAACATAAAATCACGGTTTGTCAACATTTTTTTACTGTTTTATTTCGCTTCGAGCCGATATAATAAATTTCTTCACTTTTTCAAAATCTTTACCGTTGCCGTCTGAATTTTCTACACCCGAGCTGACATCCACACCGTCAGGCTTAACGGCTTTTACGGCTTTTGCAACGGTTTCGGGATTCAGACCGCCTGCAAGCATAAACAATTTATCATCACGAGGCAGATTTTCAAGCATTGTCCAGTCAAAGGTTTTTCCGCTGCCGGGTTCGTGTGCGTCAAAAACATACCCCACAATATTTGTGTTCATTCTATATTCGTCAAACTTTTCAAGGTCGCTTACATTAAATGCACGGATTACCTTGAGATATGGATTTGAAAGCACATCTTCTTCAACCTCACCATGAATTTGAATGCAGTCAAAACCGCAGTCATATGCAGTTTTCACCTGTTCAAGAGTCGGAGAAACAGTTACCGCAACCGGCAAAACATTTTTATCAAGCGTTTCAATCAGGCTCTTGGCGGTTTCGGGAGAAATATTCCGTTTACTCTTTGGAAAGAACATTACAAAGCCCGCAAAATCGGGTTTGCAGGCATTTACTATCTTAATGTCTTCGGCGGATGTAATTCCGCAAATTTTAACTTTCATAAACTCACCTACAAAATAATTGTACCATATCGAATTAACGGTTGCAATAAAAAAAGACAAAGGACAGTCTGCGTGGCTGTCCTTTGTCAATATCGGGAAGTAATCCAATTACTTATTAGCTGTTAAATACGCCTGTTGAGAGGTAACGCTCACCTGTGTCGGGGAACAATGCAACGATTGTCTTGCCTGCGTTTTCTTCACGCTTGGCAAGCTCAATTGCGGCTGCAAGAGCGGCGCCTGATGAGATACCTACGAGAATACCCTCTGTCTTTGCAATATCGTTTGCATTTGAGAAAGCGGCTTCGTTAGCAATCGGAAGAATTTCGTCATATACCTTAGTATCGAGAGTATCGGGAACAAAGCCTGCGCCGATACCCTGAATCTTATGAGGACCGCCGTGACCTTCCGAAAGTACGGGAGAAGTCTGCGGCTCAACTGCAACAACCTTTACATCAGCCTTCTTTGATTTGAGGAAGTTACCCACACCGCTGAGTGTACCGCCTGTGCCGACACCTGCAATGAAGAAATCAACATTGCCGTCCGTATCCTCCCAGATTTCCGGACCCGTTGTATCAAAATGAGCCTTAGGGTTAGCAGGATTCTCAAACTGACCGAGGATAATGCCGCCGTCAATTTCCTTTTCAAGCTCTTTAGCCTTTGCAATTGCACCGCTCATACCCTTTGTACCGTCAGTAAGAACGATTTCAGCACCGTATGCCTTGAGGAGATTTCTTCTCTCAACGCTCATTGTTTCAGGCATTGTGAGGATTGTCTTGTAGCCCTTTGCAGTAGCTACAGATGCAAGACCGATGCCTGTGTTACCTGATGTCGGTTCAATGATTGTTGAACCCTTTTTGAGTTTACCACTCTTTTCAGCGTCCTCAACCATAGCTCTTGCCACTCTGTCCTTAACACTGCCAGCAGGGTTAAAGAGTTCAAGCTTTGCAACAACCTTTGCCTTGAGGTCATATTTCTTTTCTATATTAACGAGTTCGATAAGCGGTGTTCTGCCGATAAGTTCTGTTACACTTGTATATACTTTGCTCACAAAAATCAAGTCCTTTCAAAATTCAACAAATTAAAATCAGTCATCAAGTGAATCAAATGCTTCCTGAAGGTCATAGATAATATCGTCGATATTCTCTGTGCCGATTGAAAGTCTGATAGTGTTTGGCTTAATGCCCTGTTCTGCAAGCTCTGCCTCGCTGAGCTGTGAATGAGTTGTTGATGCAGGGTGAATTGCAAGAGATTTAACATCTGCAACATTTGCAAGAAGTGAGAATACTTCGAGGTGGTCGATGAATTTCTTTGCAGTTTCAGCGTCACCCTTGATTTCAAATGTGAAGATTGAGCCTGCACCCTTCGGGAAGTATTTCTTGTAAAGTGCGTTGTACTTGCTGTCAGGAAGTGAAGGATGATTAACATTTTCTACCTTCGGGTTCTTAGAGAGGAAGTCAACAACCTTGAGTGCATTTTCAACATGGCGTTCAACACGAAGTGAAAGTGTTTCAAGGCCCTGGAGGAACATAAATGCATGGAACGGTGAAAGTGTAGCGCCTGTATCTCTGAGGAGAATGGCACGAACATAAGTCACAAGAGCAGCGCCCGGAGCAGCCTCTGTAAATACTGCACCGTGATATGATGCGTTAGGCTCTGAGAACTGTGGGAACTTGCCTGATGCAGCCCAGTCAAACTTACCGCTTTCAACGATTACACCGCCGAGAGCCGTACCGTGACCGCCGATAAACTTTGTAGCCGAATGAACAACGATATCTGCGCCGTACTCAAACGGTCTGAGAAGATAAGGTGTAGCAAATGTGCTGTCGATTACAAGCGGAATCTTGTGTGAATGAGCAATGTTTGCTACTTCTTCAATATCAATAATATTTGAATTGGGATTACCGAGTGATTCAATGAAAACAGCCTTTGTGTTTTCGTCAATTGCATTTTCAAATGCGTTTTCTTCGTCAGGATCAACAAACTTTGTTGTCACACCGTACTCTGAGAATGTATGCTCAAGCCAGTTGTATGTGCCGCCGTAGATTGTCTTTGCGGCTACGATGTTGTCGCCTGCTTTTGCAAGAGCCTGAAGTGCATATGAAACTGCCGCTGCACCTGATGCAACTGCAAGAGCTGCTGTGCCGCCCTCAAGAGCTGCAATTCTCTTTTCAAAAACATCCTCTGTCGGGTTTGTAAGTCTGCCGTAGATGTTACCTGCATCTTTGAGTGCAAAGCGGTCTGCAGCGTGCTGACTGTTGTGGAATACATAAGAAGTAGTTGCGTAAATCGGAACTGCTCTTGCGTCTGTTACAGGGTCTGCTGTTTCCTGACCGATGTGAAGCTGTTTTGTTTCAAATTTAAGATTTCTTTCGCTTAATTTACTCATTTTAATGTCCTCATTTCATTTTAATTTTAATTTCAGAAGTTATGTTGCGGATTTGATGTGTCCCGTATCACATTCGTGCATTACTGCAACATCGTTTAAATCTGAGATTTTTCATTTGGATCACCTTTCCCATATTTCCTATTTGATTGGTGGGTTTTAATTGGATTGTCTATATCATACCACAGATTTTTTATTTGTCAATAGGTTTTTTGAAATTTTTTCTTATCTTTCCTATTGGTTTAGTAGGCTTTCTGGGTTTTGATTATTGAAAAGGTCGAAAAAGCCGATATTCAAGCCATTTTTTAAATTTCAACCGTTAAGCAGTCAATTTGAAATTTTTTCTGATTTTTTAAAACTAATATTCAAAAGCATCATTTGCAAACGGCAAAACACCGCATTACCTACTAAATTGCTGTGTAAACAACAAAAGCACCCGTAAAGGATGCTTTCGGATTATATTAAATTACATAGTTATCTGCCGAATTTGCAATAATGTCGGCAAGAGTAATGTTGTCAACAACATCATCAATAGCCTTCTGGAGTTTTTCCCACACAAAAAGCGTTGAACATTGTTCACGACGGTCACAGGTATTTTCATTACCCTCAAGGCAAGCCACGGGTGCAAGACTGCCCTCGGTAAGTCTTAAAATCATACCGACAGTATAATATTCGGGTTCATGAGCAAGACGATATCCTCCGTTTGAACCTCTTGCACTGAGCACATAACCTGCCTTTGTAAGCACGGTAATAATCTGTTCAAGGTATTTAAGCGATATTCCCTGACGGGCGGCAACCTCTTTTAGGGCTACATTTTCCCCTTGTTTACACTGAGCAAGATCAACCATAAGTCGGAGTGCATACCTGCCCTTTGTTGAAATTTTCAAATTAACCACCCTATTCATATATTAATAATATGATTAAAGCATATCATAAACGGCTGTATATGTCAATGAGCCTGTTGCACAACAATAACCTATTTAACTTGTAAGAAAACACAAAAAGCGGGAGCGAAAAACGCCCCCGCAGAGTTTATATATGAAGTTACGACGATACACCGCAAATCATTGTTACAATTCTTACTGCAAACAAAGCAAACGCAACCCACATAATCGGATGAATTTCTTTGATTTTGCCTGTAACAATCTTGAGAATAACCCAAGTAAGGATACCGAACATGATACCTGTTGCTATTGAATATGCAAACGGCATAAAGATGATTGCTACGAAACCGCCGACTGTATCGGCAATGTCTGAGTCAAAATCCATCTTTGTAACATTCTTAATCATAAGAAGACCTACAAATACGAGTGCAGGAGCTGTTGCAAATGAAGGAATAGCAAGGAAAATCGGATAAAGCGGAATAGCAAGGATAAAGAGAATTGCAGAAGTAAGAGCTGTAAGACCTGTTCTGCCGCCCTCTGCAACACCTGTTGTTGACTCAACATAAGATGTTACTGTTGATGTACCGAGGCAAGCACCAAGACATGTACCGAGTGCGTCAGACATAAGAGCACGACCTACACGGGGAAGTTCGCCCTTTTCATTGAGGAGATTACCCTCCTGAGCAACACCGATAAGTGTACCTACTGTATCGAAGAGGTCAACAAAGAGGAATGCAAATACGATAACGGCAAAGTTAAGCGCATGCTGTGCCACATAACCGAAATCAAACTTGAAGAAAGTTTCTGTTGCCATATTCTGGATAGGTCCGAATACAGAGTAGTTTGCAAAATCAGGAATGAGCGATGCACCCTGATACCAACCGCAAAGCTGAGCAATGATGCCGAGAACCCATGTTGCAAGGATACCGATAAGGATTGAGCCTTTAACTCTGTAGTGCCAGAGTGTAGCAACAATGAGGATACCGACAAGAGCAAGAACCACCGGAGCAGAACCGACATCACCGAGCTTAACAAGAGTTGATGACTGAACAGCCTTGCCGTCATAGTAAGCGTCTGTTGTGATAACGCCTGCGCCCTTAAGACCTACAATCGTGATAAAAAGACCGATACCTGCCGAAATACCGTACTTGAGGTTCTGAGGAACCTTGTTTACAAGTGTTTCACGGAATTTGAAGATTGAGAGGATAATGAAAATAATACCCTCAACAAGGATAGCTGTCAAAGCTACCTGCCATGGATTTGTGATACCCTGCTCTGCAAGCTGCGGAACAACTGTGTATGCAAAGTATGCATTCAGTCCCATACCGGAAGCAAGAACTACAGGATAGTTGGCATAAAACGCCATGATGAGTGTTGCGAAAGCAGCCGATACAGCTGTTGCTGCAAAGATTGCATTCGGATCCATTCCTGCGGCAGAAAGAATACTCGGGTTTACAGCGAGTATGTAAGCCATTGCAAGGAATGTTGTAATGCCGGCAATAACCTCGGTTTTGACATTAGTGCCGTTTTCTTTCAGTTTGAAAATTTTTTCCAAAAGAAAGCCCCCCTAAAATATTTTGTCGAAACACGACATAGTTAAATTGTAGTTTATTCTTGCCAAAATTTCAAGTGGTATATTATACAAATTCATTGCAATAATCAAGTTTTTGATTGCTTTGTGAAGTTTTTTGAGGAAAATCAGGTACAGGCAATTATTGAACATTTCACGAATAAAATTATATAACGATAAATTTTAGTTTAAGGGGTGCTGTTATGATTGAGTTACTCGGATTTTTAGGACAATATATATGTTTTTTTATTCTTCACGTTTGCGGAGGCGGTTCGTTTCCGAAACCTTTAACAGAAAAGCAAGAGCGTGAATGTCTTGAAAAAAGTGCAAACGGCGATATTGCGGCAAGAAATATGCTTGTTGAACACAATCTGAGGCTTGTCGCACACATAATAAAGAAATATTACGGAACACAAAGCGAACAGGATGACCTTGTATCAATCGGCACAATCGGTCTGATAAAGGCAATCAACACATTTGACATGAACAAAAACATAAAATTAAGTTCTTATGCAAGCAGATGCATTGAAAACGAAATTCTTATGCATTTCAGAAATGCAAAGAAAAGTGCACAGGATATTTCTTTAAACGAAACAATTGATACCGACAAGGACGGCAACCCTCTCACCCTTCTTGATATTATGTCAGTTGACGATAACATAATTGACAATCTTGATTTGAAGCTTAATTCAAAAAAGCTCGGTCAGTTCATAAGAGAGGAACTTAACGAGCGTGAGCAGAAGATTATTGTACTGAGGTACGGTCTTGACGGCAAGGAAGCCATGACTCAAAAAAGTGTTGCCAAAATGTTAGGCATATCCCGTTCCTATGTCAGCCGCATCGAAACCAAAGCGTTAAAACAATTGCGAAAACGATTTGAAACAAGTTCGAATTTGTGAGATAATAAGTTATTTAAATTCATCAGGGGTGTTCATCGAATGCCCCTGCATATTTCACAACAAAAAAATTCTTGACATATACCAAACTGCGTGATATAATAACAATGTTGCAGATAAGCGGATGTAGTTTAGTGGTAGAACTTCAGCCTTCCAAGCTGATCGTGTGGGTTCGATTCCCATCATCCGCTCCACATTAAGAGGTACTCGAAAATGAGTACCTTTTCTTTTTGCAAAAATTAAAAAATAAAACAATCAGATGGGAATCGAAAGCCCGTTTAGAAAACAGTTCAGTGAACTGTTTTTAGGGCGTAGCGTTGATCCAAGTTAAGCCTAAACGCTTTAGACAAAGACGAGATTTGCAACTTCTGTATCACAAAATAATCATCCGCTCCACATTAAAAGGTACTCAAAAATGAGTACCTTTTCTTTTTTTGCATATTTTAATGTAAACTTGTAGGGGCGCTCATTGGGCGCCCACCTTAATGGCAGAACTTGTTTAAACACATATTTTTTAATATGATGAAAACCGTGTATTCAAATTTGCACGCAATGCGTGCAATCGTGTGCATTGCACACGATTGGGAGAACACGGTTCTCCCCTACAAAATGACAACTACTTTGTTTCATTTATATGCTTAGCTTTTTCATAATGTTTGCACCGTTACTTGCGGGCGTCCGATGAACGCCCCTACTGACACGCATATACTTTTATATATAATATGGTCGGGCAACACGGATTTTCATTTTGCAATCCATATACCCGACCATAATTTTCAACTTTCCATTTTCAATTTTCAATTGAACTGCGTTTACCAATACACAATTATTCTAATACAGAATTATATTAGAATTAAAACTTTTTCTTCAATTTGGCAAGCTTTTTTTCGGCATCTTTATATCCGCCTTTGACGGCTTTTTCGTAGGCTTTTACAGCTTCTTCCCTATTGCCTGTTTTTGCATAATATTCACCCAATGCGAATGATGCTGACGCTATGCCGTTATCGGCGGCAATTTTATAGTACTCCATTGCAAGTTTCGGATTGCGGGTAACACCTCTGCCGTCCATAAGAATATCTGCAATTTTGGACGCTCCATTCGCACTGCCAAGGTCTGCGGCTTTTTTGTACCACATAGCCGCCTGTTCGGGATTTTTGACACCGTTCACGGAAAATTCAGCCATCCACAATACGGCAGGAAGATAATCGAAATCGGTTGCAAGGGTATTCATTATATTTTTAGCACGGGCAACGGTTTCAACGGTCGGATTTTTCAAAAGCCGTCTTGCCTTCATATATTCAAGCTCGCACATTTCTTTTCTGTTCTGAACGCTTGTACCGTGCAGAATCGTGCTTACATCGCTTTTAAATTCACCGTCATTCGGTTTTTCAGGGGGCTGTTGTTTTTTCTTTTTATCAAACAAGCTCATAACTCTCCTCCTTACCGTTTTCTGCTTATCATATATTTTACTTCAATATTACGAATACACAATTTTTATCATATCAAAACATTCAGAAAAACATATGATAGCATCAAGGCTGGCGGATGATATCCGCCCCTACAAGTTTGTCATTCTACATTAAGATTATAAATGAAAACTGCGAATTTATAAATCTGTTTGGGCATTATATTCAAAAAGCATATTGATTTTATCCTTAAATTCGATTATAATTTACTTGTAAACATAAAAACCACTTGTTTTTTAAGGAGATAACGATGAATATATTTGACAACATTGCCGCTAATCTTTCATTAAAGTATGAAAATTCGGAATTTTATAAAAACAAACTCATCAAACGATACAAGCCCCTCATCACACCGGGTGTAAAGTCACAGGACGAGCTTATCATTTCTCTTGAAAAGCACTTTGACCTTGAACTGACTGACAAGGCTGTTATGAGCAAGACTTTTCTTGAACTCTGCGTTATGGGAAACATTGATTGCGATGAGCCCGATATGATTGATTTTGAGATTTACAGGGTTGTGAGAAATTCAAAGAGCGAAGCACTTTATGCCTGCGAAAAATACGACCTCGATGATGACGACATTTTTATAATTTTTGAGGAGCATAACAACTTCTTTATCAGTAACTCGCAGATTGTCGAGATGTTGCTTATCATCAAAGAGGGTGTTTCTGCCGAGGACTATGAGAATGAAACTCCCGAATTTCTCAACTACATCCGTGTCTGCCGTTACTTCTGCCAGACAAACTTTTTTAAGCTCAACAAGGCTGTTACATATGACGAGTTCGATATGATTGACATTCCCGAAGACGAAAGCAATTCTGACGATACCGATTATTTTGACGAGCCGGAAGATGAAGCTGACGATTTCACAGATGCAATTGAGTTTTAATTTTTGAATTTTCACTTTTTAACTCTAACAAAATAGCAAAAAATTACGAGGAAGGTTTTGTACCTTCCTCGTTTTTGTTATAGTTCTATGAAACACCACGAAAGTTTATCATTGCTGTCAAAATAAAATCTGATTTTATGTCCTTTCCCGTAGTAATCAATGTATGTCTTACATACCTGTTCAAACAAATCATGAAACCTTACTTCGGCTTCATTTTCATCATCACTAAAATAACATGGTCTATAATATTCATCTGTACTTATATCTACTGTACCTGAAATACCGTCACCATACACAGCTTTCACGGCAGATTTGCTTGAACCAGTACTTATATTTCTGTAAGTCCAATAGTCCAAACCATCATCTGTAATTGAATCGGTGTAGTTAGCTATATTGTTTGTATCATCAAAGAAATAAAAAGTTTCGGAATCATGTTCCTGCATTCCTTTGATTGCATCTTTCTCTGTTCCGTCCTCGTAGTATATAATAAAGTCTTTATCAGACATAGGAGCAATTTCTGTTTTAGCAGATTTAATGCTTGCAGTAACACAAACCCTGTCGCCATATTGCCATAATGTATATGTTACACCGTTCTTTTTAAGATTAACAGGCAACTTGCCTGATTTAAAGCGATGTTTTCCCGATGACGGAATTTTTGAAAAATCATCAACTGTAACCTTATTAAAGAGTTCAACTATTAAATCTTTTCCCTTTTCCGGAGTTTTGATTTTATTATCAATTGAATACGGTAAAACACCAAGGATACTGATAATTGTAGAACGATAATCAGTGTAATTATTCATAAGTTGGTCAAAGTCAACATAGAGAGTTACCTGTTTCATATTATCATTAAGGCTGTCATTGCCGTTTAATGACATAAACACTTTTGATGAATCGCTTCCGTATCGGATTTCAATCTCATCTCTTGATAAATATGAGTCACTCATAAGTGTAAGTCCATAGTCATTTTTTGTTTTCACATCTTGCAAATATACATCAAAAAGTTTCATATACTCGTTTGGCGAAAGTAAAAATTTATTTTCATCAAATATCTTTACGGCACTTGGCGGTGCAGTTGTAGGCTGTACTGTTGTCGGGGCAACAGTTGTAGTCTGTTCTGTAGTCTGTTGTTCTGTCGCTTTTGTTGTTTCAACTATACTTTTATCTGCTTTTGACGAATTTTCGGAACAACCGCAAAAAAGCGATAAAATTGTCATACTTACTGAAATTACAAATGATAATAACTTTTTCATGCTTATACTTCCTCATATCATAAACTTAAAAATCCTATGTCAGACGGTGAAATATCACTGCCGTCCATAATATCATTTAATTTATCAACCAACTTTTCAAATGCTACCTGAGAACAAGCAGTAACTGCATCTTTTTCACTCAAATTACTATTTATTACAGTCGATCCCAAGCTTCTCTCAAATGTCAAAAAAACAATCGGTGTGTTTTTGGTAATATTTTTTGTATCAACAAGCATTTCGCCTTTGTCACTTACTGTTACGGATATTGAATCATAATCAATGTTATATAAACCTACCGCCGCATCATTTTTAATATCATCACCATCAAGTTGAATAGAATACATAAACATTGAATCACCAACCGATATATCACTATCGACTTTTGATGTTGACAATCCATAAATACCACATGAAAGTCTAATATAACTGCCATTTGTCTGCATTAAAACATAATTATAGGGTTTTGTAAAAACCGTATCCTTTCCTGCTTTAAAACTCGAAGTATTCATATCATATCTTTGAGTAATCGTATATGATGTTCCGTCATCACCTAAACTGCCATTTTCTTTAATGTAATCAATCAGCAAATGTCTGTAACATAAAATAATTCGATTTTCCGAGTCTTCATAATCAGGATTCTTTTTTAATTGCTTGATAGCATCATCATATTTTCCGCTTTTCTGCAACTGGATACCTATGTTATAATCGCACTTCACGATGTAATCACTGCTTTTTTCATAATTACCAAACTTTTCAAAAGCAGTCCTTGCTTCTTCATATTTTTTACTGTCAAAAAGTTCAACGGCTTCGTTATACTCACATTCCTTATATAATTCTTTGCTGTCATTATAATCAGAAAGCTGTTTAAGCTCTGCCTTTGCTTCACTATAATTCTTTTGTTCCATTAAAGTTTTCGCATTGTTATATTTTAGCATTGGACTTATAAATACAGAAAATGTAATAATAAACACTATAATTAAAACAACAACTGATGAAGCAACTATAATTATTTTCTTCTTTGATTTTTTTATTTTATCAAAAATCAAACTTTTCTTTTCTGTATTTTCTAAATCAATAACCGCAAGTTCTGTACAAGTTTGCACTGTATCATTTTCTGAACCATCATTATGATTTTCACAGTCACCGTTTTTATTCACCGATAATTGTTCCGTTTCAGATTCAGAAATTGCTGTTTCAGCCCGTTCTTCGGATATTACCGCTTCATCTATCTTTTTATCATTTCCACTCATAATTACCTCTCCTTAAAGTATTTTTAAGCATATTGCTTTGTAATATTTTATGATATCACTATTAATATCGTTATTACTATCACATCATAACATATTATAATAGATATTGTCAATATAAAATAGTATTAGTGAACAAATTTGATTCAGAGGTTATCAATATGGATAAATTTAAAAATGAAGCATTAGTAATAAAAAAACGAGGTGAGGACGGCCACAAGCTCATCACCGTAAGGCTCCGTGAAGATACATTGTCAAAGCTTGACAAAATTGCCGCAGAAACAAATTATTCAAGAAACGAGCTTATCAATGTAATTCTCAGTCACGGCGTTGAAAACATCATAATAGAATAATCAAACTTTTTATCGGGAAGGAGAAATCCTTCCCTTTTTTCATACTATGGACTGAACCGCAACAACTTTAAAGCAATGTTCCTCATTGTCTGCATAAATCTGCGCCGAGAAGAACTCGTCCATATTGCAGAAAAGTCCATACGATTCAATTCCTACATCTTCATCCTTGTCAAGGCGAGCAAGCATTTCGTTGATTTCATCGGTAAATGCAACGATTTCTCCCACATTTTCGGAAATCCACTGCACACCGTCAATTCCGATTATCATTTCCTCATCCCACTTTTTGCGGCACTTTTTAAATGCTTTTTCATCATCAACATAAATATATCTTTCGATTATATTCTTGATTTCCTCAGCTTCATCGTGATACTTTTCAAAATCAAATGCGATAACAAGAAACATTTCACTATTCTACAAATTTGAAATTGCGAAGTCCTTTTTCTCAACAATGTCGCCAAAATCAAAAACATTGTCCATGCAGGTTTTATCGTCAATGTACTGAGATAACCACAAATCAATGCCGTCAAAATAAGCTATTTTCCCGTACTTGAAGTCCTTTTCTCCCGAATTTTCAAGGCAATCAAAAATGCTTGGAACTTTGTCGGGAAAACACGCCACCGTGATAAATTCCTCATCGGAACAGTTGCCGATATTCACAAATTTTCCGCTGCAGGTGATGTCAATTGTGAATCCGCCGTGATTACCGAGCTTCTGGATTATCTCGCCCGCACTTACGTCTTCGGTTTCAAAAAGCGTTTCATCGCCCTCAATATCAATATGCAAATCAAAGTCAGCGTTTTCACATCTCTTCGACATCGTTGCATAGGAAAGCAGCGCCAAAAGGTATGCACGGATACCCTTGATTGCTTCGGGATTTTGCGGTGCGTTTTCAAACACAAGCTTTTCGTGGATCTTTCTTTTACAATTCATTAACATAACAATTTCCGCCTTTCATTAACTTAGTAACAATTATTGTTATTGCCCTTTTAATTAGGTTTTTCCTTTCCTTTTCTTTAATAATATTATACCATAAACCACTGTCCCATTATCTACCCTCTGCTCTAAAAAATGGCTTATTTATGCGGTTTTTTTGCGAAAATTCTTCATTTATTAAAAACAGAACATCTTGACAAATGTGTGAATTTTTTGTATAATTAAAAGGTCTGTTTTTTATAGGAGAGAATTCGTTTATGGAAAGAGAAAATTTTAAATCCCGACTTGGGTTTATCCTTGTAAGTGCGGGTTGCGCTATCGGAATCGGCAATGTGTGGCGATTTCCGTATGTTGCAGGACAGAACGGCGGCGGGCTATTTGTACTTTTGTACCTAATCTTCCTCGTTCTTATGGGAGTTCCTGTTTTGACAATGGAACTTGCAGTCGGAAGAGCGAGCAGAAAAAGTGCTGTTCTCGGCTACAAAAAACTTGAAAAGCCAAAGAGCAAGTGGCACATTCACGGCTGGTTCTGTATGCTCGGATGCTATCTTTTGATGATGTACTACACCACGGTTTCGGGTTGGATGACGAGCTACTTCTACAAATTTGCGACGGGTTCATTTGAAAGCGGAATGACCTCGGAGCAAGTTGGCGGAGTATTCAACGAATTGCAGTCAAATCCGCTTGAAATGGTAATTTGGATGGCGATTATCACCGTCCTCGGATTCCTTGTTTGCAGCAGAGGTATTCAAAAGGGCATTGAAAAAGTCAGCAAAGTTATGATGATTGTGTTGCTCATACTCATTCTTGTACTCGCAGGCAACAGCTTATTCCTTTCGGGTGCAGGTGAGGGACTCAGCTTTTACCTTATTCCCGATTTGGACAAGGTGAATGAAATCGGACTTGGCAATGTTATTTCATCCGCTATGAATCAGGCATTCTTCACACTCAGTCTTGGCATTGCGGCAATGGAAATTTTCGGCAGTTATATGTCAAAAGACCACACTCTGCCGAGTGAGTCAATCAAAATTTGCGCACTTGACACATTTGTTGCAATTATGGCAGGTCTTATCATCTTCCCCGCTTGTTTTTCATACGGTGTTCAGCCCGACCAAGGCCCTGCTCTGATTTTCGTAACACTTCCGAATGTGTTCGTAAATATGGCCGGCGGAAGAATTTGGGGTACTCTGTTCTTCCTGTTTATGACTTTTGCGTGCTTCTCAACAATCATTGCCGTGTTTGAAAACATCATTTCGTTCTGGATTGATATGTTCGGCATCAGCAGAAAGAAATCTGTTCTTATCAACACAATCATCATTCTTATCGCAAGTTTGCCGTGTGTGTTCGGTTTCAACATTTGGAGCGGTTTCCAAATTTTCGGTCAGGATGTTCTCGGTATGGAAGATTTCCTCGTAAGCAATATCCTTCTTCCTGTAGGTTCACTTGTTTATCTCCTCTTCTGCGTTACAAAATTCGGTTGGGAATTTGACAACTACCTTGATGAGTGTAACACCGGTAAAGGCATTAAATTTTCAAAGGCTTTAAAGCCATATTTCAAGTATGTACTCCCTGTTCTTGTACTGATTTTGATTGTTCAGGGATTCATAAAATAAGTTAATATATTTCTTTAAAAGCAAAATCCCGACAGTATGTTTTTGATACTGTCGGGATTTTTTATGTCCGCATTTATTAAATTTACTTTTTACGATTGAACTTTTTCACCTTTTCGGAAAGCTCGACAAGCTCTTCTTTTGAAAGTTCGGGAAGATGTTCAAGGTCATCAAGAAACTTTGCACTGCTTTCATCAGCACGAAGTTTTGTACTTTCCACATAGTAGCTTGTGATTACACCGGGGACTACCGCAATGATGAGAATTGAACATACGGAAAGAAAGATTGAAAGCACTCTGCCGACAAGCGTTGTTGCAAGCACATCTCCGAGTCCGATTGTTGTGGCAACGCTGAAGCAATACCATATGCTGTCAAAAAGCCGAGTTATGTTCGGCTCAAAAATCCATATTGCAACACTCACCGCAAAAAACACGATAACATAACTGCACAACAGCTTAATTGCACCCGTCCGTTTGAGAACAATTTTCAACAATCTTGTCTTTTTCAAAGCAACACCCCATTTGTATAAATTATAGCAATTAAAATTACCTCCGTCAAGGCGGTGGATATACGGCTTTAAGAATAGAATCATTTGAAAGTGAAATTGTCCTATCGGACAGTTGCCAATGACATACCGAATAAAAATAAAACCGACCTGTCATAACAACAAGTCGGCTTTACTTCTGAAATATAAAATGAAATGAAAAACTAAAATTAACGATTAATCGGAATATTTTCTGATTTTGAGATAAATTCCCCTGTCATCTGCAATTTTCTGACAAGCCTTGATGTCATCTTCGGGGATTGTATCTACGATTGAAAACTGCGTATGTTCAAAATATTTCTTTGCATCCTCTGCAAATTTGAGCATTGACTCATACGCATGGTCAAAAACAGGACGGCAAACTTCGTCATACTTTTCCGATGAACAGGTATTGAGGCTGATTGAAACAGAATCAATATACTTTGAAATCAACTCAGCTGTGGGCTTGTTGTTGATTCTGTCAGAAAGACCGTTTGTGTTGAGTCTGAGTTTGATGTCGGGGTGCTTTTTCCTTACATATTTTGCGGTTTCAAGCATATTATCAAGAGCCGAAGTCGGTTCGCCGTAGCCACAGAATACAAGCTCCTTGTAGCCTGTGAAATCAAAATCATCAACAGCTTTTTTAATATCCTCCATACTCGGATCATGCTTGTGCCAGAGTGTATCTGCACTGCCGACCGAATCGGTATTGTTGCGGATACAAAATGTGCATCTGCAAGGGCATTTGTTCGTCAGATTAGCATAGATAGATGTTTTGTACACATAAAGAATATCTGCCATTATGTTTTCTTCTCCTTATTGAAACTCACATTAGAGTGAGAGTTTTTTCTTGAAATTAATCTTATCAAGACCGATGCCTACAACAATGTAGATTAATGCTCCTACACCGGGCTGCAACCAGCAAGTGGGAAGTTCCGCAATTGCGGCACCAAAGTCATACATAAGACCGTTTGCAATAAAGTAACCGCCGATTGTAACGATTGTTGTTGGAATGAGCATAAGAAGTGATGACGGACTGATGATTTTTTCATCTTTGCCACGCTTCTTCATCGCCATTCTGCAAAGCACAAACGGAACTGCGTTGATAGCCTTGATAATAGCTGTTGGGATTGCCCAATGCGGATAACCCGAAATGAGGTCGGCAAGAGCGCCGCCGATTGATGATGCGATAATTCCGAAAGGACCGGGAAGAATACTTGCGGCGAGATAAATCATGGAGTCGCCTGCATGAGAGTATCCGAGCGGTGACGGAATCTTGATAAAAGCAGTTGTAACGGTAATAAGAGCCGCACACATTGCCGTAATTGCAATCAGCTTTACATTATAATTTGAATCGGTTTTTGAAACAGTTTTAGCAGTCATAGTAATTTCCTCACAAAAGCATTTTTAAATGTTTTTCAAATTCAATACCCTCGTTGCGGTGAATACCGAGTTTAACGGTTTCGCAAAGCGAGGTCTGTATGAATTTTACCGCCAGATTTACGGTATCTTTCAGGCTGTCACCACGGAGCAGTCCCGAAAAGACAACCGAGGCAAACAAGTCACCTGTACCCGAATAACTTCCGCCCGTCTTTTCACAGCTGACACAAAACACCTCATCATCGGTTGCAATAAGATTGTTAATCTTTGTAACCTCATCGGAAATTTTATGCTCAATGCCTGTAACAATCACGGTTTTCACCTTGTAGAGTTTCAAAAGCTTTTTGGCAAGCTCTGCAACCGTATCGAGAAAATCGGGAGAATCGGCATTTTTAATCAGTTCTGAATAGTCGGTATCGCACAGAATACAACATTCGGTAAGGTTCGGGGTGATTACATCGGCAACAGAAACGAGTTTTTTCATCTTTTTGCCGAGAGTTTCGGTAAAAAGGCTGTAGGTTCTTCCGCCGTCACCGAGAACCGGATCCACAAGTACAAGCGTGTTGTCGGTTTCAAAGCTGTCTATAAATGAAAGAATTTTGTCCACCTGCTTTTCGCTTGAAAGAAAACCCGTATAGATTCCGTCAGGCTTAAAGCCGAGTTTTTTCCATTCACTTGTGTAATAATCAAGCTTATCGGTGCAATCGTTGCAGTAAAAGCTTTCAAATCCCGTCTGACTTGTCAAAACGGCTGTCGGCATAGGACACGCCTGAATGCCCATTACGGACAAAACAGAGATTGCCGCCGTCAGCGAACACTTGCCAAGTCCCGATAGATCATTGATTAATACAGCTTTTTTTGTCATCATACCACGCCTTAAAATTTCTGAACAGTTCAACATTTATCTTGTGATGTTGTCATTATACAACACCACTGTCATTATTTGTATGTACAATTTTCAGAATTTTTATAGGTACAGTTTGCAAGGTGTAAAAAAAAAGACGCCTCACATTGAAGGTGCCTTTTCAATTGATTATATTCTTGATAATAAATCTGACTTTTTGGTTTCAAAGTCTTCTTCGGTAATTGCACCGATATTTTTTAAGTTTGCAAGTTTCTCTATTTTTTGAAAAATGTCCTCTTCAATATTCTGACCATCACCCTCATCAAGCTGAGATGATTCCACCTCCATTTTCTTTTCTTCACTTACATCATCTGTTAAATTTTCAATAGCTTGTTCATCTTTGTTCTGTCCAAATAAACTTGAAATTCCATTTCCAATATCCGAACCGATTTTTTGAAAAAATCCAAAGAAATCATTACTGTTATTTTGCTCTTTCTCCTTATTATCTTCATCATCTTCACACTTATTATTGTTTTTTTCGTTATCTTCTATTGCTACTACTTTATCAGAAGTACACTCCTCGCTATCTATTTTCTTAATTTCATCTTCATTGACATCAGTTATATTTTCCAAGTCAACACACTCACTACATTCATCAACTTCCTCGGCAACTGTATTTATTGTTTCAAAATCTTCTCTTGCTTTTTCCTCTGTATAATTGAATTTAGCCTCATCAAGTGCAACCGCAAGTCGTTTTCCCATTGGCATCATAGCGGCAAAATTCATTCCACCTGATATAACTCCACCAACAACAGGAACTACCTTTGACAATCCTTTTGCAACTGAACTTTTAGTTACATGAAGCCCTATTGCAGTACCTATTTTTTGAACAATAGGGTACCAAAGTGTTTTAGTAAGTGCTTTTTGTGGTAATTTTTTTACAATTTGTTTAGACATTTGTGAAGAAATAAATCTAACACCTGCAACAGCTGATGAAACTCCAAACATAACACCGCAGTACATGATAAGTTGACCCCTAACTTTTTCATCATCAAGCGAACCGTCATCCCATAAATCTGGTGCACCATAAATATATGTAAGTTCCTGAGCTAATCTAAGTGTGATACCAAAAAATTGGAGCATATCAGCGGGTACTGTAGCAGCCATTGCAAGTCCACCCGGAATACCGGCAGCAAACGAGGCCATTGAAGACAATGCTGTTCTTTCAAAAATAACTTTATCTGCTATTTTTAAAAGTGTTTCCTTTGAACAACCTGCTTCAATCGGTCCTTTAGTTAGAACATCTTCGATACTTGCGTCATTTTGATTTTTAAAATAATCTGCAAGCAATTGGTTTCTGTTGACCTTTATACCAGGAATTTGCAGTGCAGTTGTCACTATATTTTCCATTGAAAAACCGTTATTTTCTTTAGCATCATTTTGTTTAACATTTTCAGCCATAATAACTCTCCTATATTAAGTAATCTTTACTAAATATTTAATTCTCATTAACTTTCTCTTAAATTATACCACCAATAATTACATAATGCAATAATTATTTAGAATATTTCATTTGTATTATGTAATATTTGCACAATCATAATAGTGTAATCTATTTTATAATTTATATATCAAATTTAGTTATCTGCTAATGGCGGTCACTGACCGACGCTACAGTATAACATTCAATTACATATATAAAAAATTCGGGCAACAGAAATTTTGCATTTTGCAAATCTGATGCCCGACCTAAATTTTCAATTTTAAAATTCAAAAAAATATTTCTTACATCTTCAAGAATACCCATAAAATGCTGTTTGATATTGTCATTAAGGCAGTCAGCATCATATGTCCCGCCTCGTGCATTGTCGTGGCAGTTTTGGTTTGTCGGGGTGCATTTTTGGCTTTATTAACAAAGCAGACATAAAATGATTGTACAGTTTACCGATATAATTAAAGGTCGGAATATTGTATAATCGTTTACATATTCTATTTATCGTGGGGAGATATGTATGTGGAAAGAACTTTGTACACAGCAGGAAATTGACAATTTCATGAAAGAAATTATCGAATTTCACGACAGTTGCATAAAAGAAATAAAATATTCAAGCGGTGCTTATGTCGAAACGAATCTGTCAATGTCGCCGGTAAACACAAAGCGTACATTAACAGTTCTTATTCAGCGACAATTTGAGGATATTTCCGCACTTGAACTTGAATTTTCCGAACTTGAATATATAAGCATGTATCCCGTAAATCCGGACTACACCTGTGAAATATTGGACGCATCATTTTTCATAAAAGACGGTCTTATTTATTGGTGCGATAACGGTGATGTAAAGGAAGATGACATACACAATTATAAAGGCACGGTCATCTGCTCAAAGAAAGTTCGTTGGAGAAATGCAAGCGAGCTTATCGGTGAAAGAGATTTTTATAAAAGTGCAGACGAATAGCAGAAAGCAATTTAAAAGCAACGAAGTTTTTGCTCCGTTGCTTTTTTTGTTAACCTATAAAATCATTAAAGGATTTTTGCGCTATATCCGATACTATTCTCTGCATTTCACAACGGGAATTTGCGTTTCTCGCCCTGTCAATGCAGCTTTCACGGTGCTTTTTCGGCATACTTGCAAAGGCAAGCATAGCGTCGGAATTTTCGCCGAGTGCCATTGTAAAGCCAAGCGGCAAATCCCACTTTTCGCCGAGTTTTTCAGCAGTTCTGTTCACCGTAATCACCCCTGTTTTAGTTTTTGCATAGGGATTTAAGATACAACAGAGAATAATCGGAAATCATAAACCAAAAATAAAATTACTTCTGCTCTGCAACAACAGCAAAGAATACAAGGTCGGAATCGCTGTCATTAATAAGGCTGTGTGTATGACCTTTCGGGCAATAGTGGCACACGCCTGCCTCAACTCTTTCATACTCTCCGTCCATAAGCACCTTGCCTGTTCCCTCAATGATGTAAAACATTTCGCAGTTGCCCTCGTGAGTGTGCAGTCCGATTGACGCACCGCTTTCAAGGCGACCGTACATAATCATATTTCTCTCATCCGTGAATTTCTTTACGGCATATGTCTTTTCTCCGCCTTTAAAATTCGGCAAAATCTGTTCTTCCATATTCTTGAAATCAATAATCATATCTCTTGTCCTCCTGTTTTGATCAAATTAAAAATTTTAATATTCTTATAATAAGGACTGATTTTCAGTCACCTCGGAACAATTTTAGCACTATAAGTTAAAATTTTCAATCCAAACGGCTGAAATATTTACTATTTTTACCTTTTTAAAATTGCAAATTAATCTTGAAATTTGTCGAAAGATACTGTATAATCTATTTATAGAATTGAATAAGAATGATCTTATCAAGAGTGACTGAGGGGACAGGCCCTGTGAAGTCCGGCAACCTGCGTATGCAAGGTGCCAAATCCTGCGGTATTTACCGAAAGATGAGTAAACACAGCACCTTTCGGATGAACGGTGCTTATTTTTTTGGAAGGAGTTTTCTAAATGGCTAAACATTTATTTACATCCGAGTCTGTAACGGAAGGTCATCCCGACAAAGTGTGTGACCAGATTTCCGACGCAGTTCTTGACGAAATCCTCTCTCAGGATAAAAACGCTCATGTTGCCTGTGAGGTTACGGCTACAACAGGTATGATTCATGTTATGGGTGAAATTTCAACCGATTGCTATGTTGACATCGCAGATGTTGCAAGAAAGGTTGTAAACAACATTGGCTACAACGATCCGAAGTGCGGTTTTGACGGCAACACCTGTGCGGTTCTCACATCAATTGACGCACAGTCACCCGACATTGCAATGGGCGTAAACGAAAGCCTTGAGCTTAAAGACGGCGAAAGCGATACAGACAATCAGATTGGTGCAGGAGATCAGGGCATGATGTTCGGTTATGCGTGTGATGAAACACCCGAACTTATGCCGATGCCAATTTCTCTTGCCCACAAGCTTGCAAAACAGCTTACAAAGGTAAGAAAAGACGGCACTCTTTCATATCTCCGTCCCGACGGCAAAACTCAGGTTACTGTTGAATATGACGATGACAAGATTGTCGGCATTGACACGGTTGTAATTTCAACACAGCATGATGAAGATGTTACACTTGAGCAGATTAGAAAAGACATTATCGAGTATGTTATCAAACCGATTATCCCTGCTGAGCTTATGAACGAGAACACAAAGATTTTCGTAAACCCGACAGGCAGATTTGTAATCGGCGGTCCTGTTGGCGACTCAGGCCTTACAGGCAGAAAGATTATTGTTGACACCTACGGCGGATTTTCTCGTCACGGCGGCGGTGCATTCAGCGGTAAAGACCCGACAAAGGTTGACCGCAGTGCCGCTTACTACTCAAGATATATTGCAAAGAACATTGTTGCCGCTAAACTTGCCAAGAAGTGCGAAATTCAGATTGCATATGCAATCGGTGTTGCAAAGCCTGTTTCAATAATGGTTGACACATTCGGCACATCAAAATATTCAAACGAAGAACTGGCAAACGCTGTTGAAAAGGTATTTGACTGCCGTCCGCAGTCTATCATCAGACAGCTCAAGCTCACGGAAACAAAGTATCTCCCACTTGCCGCTTACGGTCATATGGGCAGAGAAGAACTCGGTGTTGAATGGGAAAAGACAAATAAGGTTGACGAGCTTTTAAAGGCTGTCGGCTGATAAAATTAAATTTTTCGATAATTTCGGGAATAAGGCTTGTGTACAAACGCAAATTCTTGTTCCCGATTTTTTATTTTAAAAAATATTGTTGATAAATTGTACAAACAATTACAATGTTACGCTCGGGCTTGATATGCTTTGTGGGCATTACAAACTATCTGCACGAATTGGGTACGATGGCTCGCCGTGCGGGCGGATAATATCCGCCCCACATTCTCATAACAACATATATTTCAAATATAAACACAAAAATCCCGATTAACTTTTTACGGTTAATCGGGATTGTGATTTTTTATGTAGATGTTGTTTTAATTCTTAATCAGAATTAAGCTTCTGCAATAACCTCAACTTCAACAAGGACATCCTTTGGAAGCTGTTTTACTGCAACACAGCTTCTTGCAGGCTTTGATGTGAAATACTTGCCGTAAACCTCGTTGAAAGCACCGAAATCTTCCATATTTTTTAAGAAACAAACTGTCTTAACAGCCTTTTCAAGTGAACTGCCTGATGCCTCAAGAACATTTTTAAGGTTTGTGCAAACCTGTTCTGTCTGAGCCTCAATTGTTGCAGCCTCAACATTGCCTGTTGCAGGGTTAATTGCAATCTGACCAGATGTAAAAACAAGACCGTTTACCTTTACAGCCTGTGAATACGGACCGATAGCATCGGGAGCATTTTTAGTATAAACCTTTTCCATTATAATGACCTCCTGTCAATATATTAAAAATTACTGATTAAACAAGCTTAAAGCCTGCGTCAACAAGTGCATCACGAATTTCTTTAATCTGAGCAAAATCTCTTGTTTCAAGAACAACACGGAGGTAACAACCGTTTACATCTGTACCCTCTCCGCCTCTTTCGTGGTGGATAGAAATTACATTTGCACCCTTTTCTGCAATGATATTTGAAACGGCAACGAGCTGACCCGGCTTATCCTGAAGTTCAACACAGAAAGTCTGCTGTCTGCCTGTCATGAGAAGTCCACGCTTGATAACTCTTGAAAGGATTGTAACATCAATGTTACCGCCTGATACAACGCATACAACCTTCTTACCCTTAACAGGGAGCTTGTTGAACATTACAGCAGCCAAAGGAGCTGCACCTGCGCCCTCGGCAATCATCTTCTGTGACTCAATAAGCTTGAGAATTGCAGATGAAATTTCGTCATCGCTTACCGTTACGATATCGTCAACATACTTCTTAACATATTCAAATGTATGCTCACCCGGTTCTTTAACCTGAATACCGTCGGCAATTGTAGAAACGCTGTCAAGATGAACAGGCTCGCCGTTCTTGATTGATTCAACCATTGAAGGAGCGCCCTCTGCCTGAACACCGTAAACCTTAATGTTAGGATTAAGGCTCTTGATTGCACAGGCAACACCCGAAATAAGTCCGCCGCCGCCGATTGCACATACAACAGCGTCAACATCGGGCATTTCATTCATAATTTCGATACCGATTGTACCCTGACCTGCAATTACATTTTCATCGTCAAACGGGTGGATAAATGTATAGTTCTTTTCATCACGAAGTCTTAAAGCCTCGTTATAAGCATCATCATAAACACCCGGAACCATACAAACCTCGGCTCCGTAGTTCTTAGTAGCCTCAACCTTTGAAATAGGTGCGCCGTCAGGCAGACAGATAAGCGACTTGATACCGTACTTTGTAGCGGCAAGTGCAACACCCTGAGCGTGGTTGCCTGCAGAACAGGCAATAACACCTCTTGCCTTTTCTTCTTCGGTAAGCTGAGAAATCTTGTAACCTGAACCTCTTACCTTGAATGAACCTGTAATCTGAAGATTTTCGGGTTTGAGATAAACATCACAATCATCACAAATACCCCTTGCCTGAACGATATTAGTCTGTCTGATAACATCCTTCAAAACATATGATGCGTGATAGATTTTGTCTAATGTAAGCATACCAATTACTTCCTTTTCTATATGTATCCATTGCTTATTTTAATACAACAAAGCTTTAAAATCAAGTTTTTTTAGAATAAACAAAAGGAATTTTTGCAGGATTTTTTTAAGTTTCATTCATAATTCGCAAACAGAATATAAAATATTAATGATGAACAAATAAAAACACCTGCTTACGAATGCAAACAGGCTTTTCTATGAAATTATGAAATTGGTATTAACTAATTGAATACTTACGGCATAAGTTAAGCGAGTGATGCGCCAAGCTTTTTGCAAGCCTCAAGGGCGTCGTCATCGGGAGCATCGTTACAGATAACGCTTTCGCAAACAAGGTTTGCACCGTCACCCTTACAGGTGTCTTCCCAGTTTCTCATCCATTCGCCGTCACCCCAGCCGTATGAACCGAAGAGGGCAATGCTTTTGCCGTTTAATGCACTTTCACATTCATTGAAAACAGGCTCAAACTCGCTGTCCTCAAGAACCTCCGCACCCATTGCAGGACAACCGAATGCAATGCCGTCAAAATCGGCAACCGATGAAGAATCAAAATCGTTTACATTTGCAAGAGTAACTTCTGCGCCTGCGGACTTTGCACCCTCGGCAACGGCTTCCGCCATCTGCTCTGTGTTACCTGTACCGCTCCAGAATACTACTGCTACTTTACTCATATTATATACTCACCTTTCAGTTTTTGTACTTGATTACACTTTAAGTCAGTTACACGCAACCGTCAGTTTCTGAATAGGTGTGCCCTGTAACCACTTAGAGTAATAGATGTCAGAACATTTTTTGAATTTGGCGAACTCTTTGGCTGCTTTTTCTTCATTACCGTAAACCTTCCAGCAACCTGAATATTTACAGCAATTTCCTTTATGAAGAATAAAGCCACGGACATCTTCGGGAGGATAACCGAGGAACAGTCCGATTTCGTGCGGGAACTCGGTTGAGTCTTTAAGTCGGTGGCGAAGCTCCCTTATACAGCGTGCGGCATCGTGTGAATGATACCCCTGCGACTCAAGCAGCTTGCACGCATATTCATCGGACAAATCAACAGCAAGCTTGGACGGGCGAAAAATATAGATTAAAGCCTTTCCGTTGCTGAACTTCAGTGGCAGAACTTTTATTCCCTTTTTGCAGAACATTTTATTCAGCTTTCTCACATCACATTCGCACTCAAGCCGTGATGAGTACGGGCAATTAAAAAGGTTAGCCGTTTTTATTCCTGCAAGCGTTGGGGAACAATGCTTGATAATTAAATCTTCTGACATCTTTTCCTCTAAATAATTGAATGAATGATTTGAATAGAATTGAATAAATACACCACAGTGATTATCCGATAATTGTTTTATGGTTAGCTTTTGCTAACTTAATTCCATAAGCAAGACCAGTTTGTTGTCTTTATCTTACAGTTAATAATATACCATCGGTCAATATTATTATCGGCTCTCAAAGGGTTTTCTATGCTCCAAACGGACAGGTAATTTTTGCAAAATTTTAGGGACAGCAAACGCTGTCCCTGAAAGGAGAAGAGATATTATGAATAATTACCCGGCAAAGTAATCATCAAATACTCTGCGGATATTTCCGCAGTCCGTCGAAAATAATAATAGGCGTATCTTTTCGACAATGTTATTATAGCACCTTACAAAGTCTTTTTACTGCTCTTTACGGACATATAAGGCTCTGTTCAGACGAGCGATTTTCTGTACTCATTCGGCGACTTATTCATCACCCTTCTGAAAGCACCCGCAAACTTACTGCCGTTGTTGTAGCCGACAATTCCCGCAATTTCAAGAACACTTTTGTCGGTGTTTTTCAAAAGCGAAGCGGCCTTTTGCATCTTACAGTTCGTTATGTAGCCGTTAATCGTGTCGCCGTAGACACCCTTAAAGCAAATTTTAAGAGAAGTTGAAGAGATGCCGAGCATATCGGCAAGCTCTGTAATTGTTATATGCTCGTCAAGGTGAGCGAGCAGATATTTTTTTGCCTCTTTTGCGGCGGTAACCTGTGAGCGTGAAAAATATCGTCTTTCCTCACTCTCACCCTTGTATTCAAGACCGCTCAAAAACAAAAGAAGTTCAAGCACCTTAACCTTGTGATAACCCTTTCGGATATTTTCGGGAACGGAATAGAGTTCCGAAAAAATATGCTCAATGCTGATATTTTCACGCATAATTGAGTACGGCTTTTCGGAACAGAATTTCATTTCAAGCTCTTCGGGGCTGACAAAAACATCGTCAAGAATACACGAAAAACACCTTGGCACACGGTTCATATCAATTGCAACCGACACACCGTGGTAGTGGCTCAGCGGACAATATCTGTGTCGGATGTTTTCCGTATTCTTCTGTATCGACAAATCACCCGACGCAAGGTAAAGATATTCGCCGTTTTTGTATTCAAACTCAATTCTGCCCTCCTGACAATGCGTGATGATGAGCATTTCTCTTCCCTTTGCAAGATTAATGTCACAACTTTGCATATGTACATCATAATACACAAGCTCAATGCCTGAAAACACAGGATACACGGTGACCTCGCAATCGCCCGTGCTGTCCTGTGAACGGTATATGCTGAACGATTCGCGGTGTTCAACAGTCTGTATCATACCGTATGGATTGTCAATTTTCTGCAATACTGCCATAAGGTTGCCTCTCTTCTCCTAAAAGACCTTATTCCACCTTCATAACGGTGTACGCACCTATATCGTTAACTGTCTTTTTGAGGACTTTATCCTCAATTTCTCTTTTCATTCTGACCGTAACCCTGCCGGAAGAAACATCGGCTTCCGCCCACACACCGTCAATTGAATTGAGTGCGTTTTCTACTCTTGCGGAACAGTTTTTACAGACCATTCCGTCAACAACAAGAGCTTTTTCATAGGGGTAATGTGACTTATCCTTATCGGCAACCTTGTTTTTCTTAACGCTTTCGTCACTTGCACCGCAACATCCGCTTGCAAGCTTTTTCCTGTAACTTCTGATTACGAGAACCACAAACGCAATGAATGCCACGGCAAGCAACCCGTAAAAAACATACTCCATATTTATCTCTCCTTTTATTTTTTAGGTTTTAATCGTCACTCTTTAAAGCCTGTGAGAGTTTGATTTTATTAATTTTCTTTTGAAGAATAAAGTATATAATTGCATAGCAGATAATGCCGATTACTGCCATTTCAACAAATACATACCACGGTACAACATACGGCAACCAACCCTTCATTTCAAACATAAAGTAATGGTACAAGCCTGCAAAAACATAGTATATCAACGGAACACTCACAAGGATTGCACCTATTGTCACAACCGTTGTTGCACGGTTATACAGCTTGCTCGCCTCTCTGTTTGAATAGCCGAGAATTTTCAGCATTGAAATATTCTGCTCGTTCTTTTCGATAACAAGCTTTGAAAGCAGATACATAAGGATAATGTAAATCAGAACCGAGAAGCCTACAAGAAGTGTAAACGACATACCCATTGAATCGTCAAGCTGATCCGTTACGGTTGTAAGGTCTTTCTGAGTGATTGTTGTTGCAATGTACTTGTCGTCAATATCTTTAAGTTTTTCGTTGCTGAAATATCCTGTAAAATATCCGTCATCCTTATCAAAAACTTCATTAAAGTTATCGTTTGTCATAAACACACAAAGCGATGCAGGATAGTAGTAACTGCCGACAATTTTGAATGTGTATTTATTCTCGCCGTACTTATCCTTCAAAGTAACCCTGTCGCCTATTTTAAGGCTGTATTTTTCAAGATAGCCCTGTGATGCGACAACTTCATTTTTCTTTTTAGGAACATTAACCTTTGAAAGATACTCCGAATCTTCCTCAATGCCGTAGGCTGAAATTTCTTCGTCATTTGACTCGTAAAGCGTTGTCATACAGAACTTTTCAGCCGCATCATTGCTTGTTTCAACAGGAGCTTTCAGAACATACTGATAATCGCAAATCATATTGTTTACAACTTCTGTTTTGTAGTTTTCAAGCAACGGATTGAGTGCAAGTCCAAAGAATAACAGCAGACCTGCAAACATAATTCCGAACACCATAATTATGTATGACGGAATGTTCTGGAGAATAATTCTCAGACGGAAACGGGTAAGAAATCTGAAATTCGGAAGCTTTGCCGCCTTTTTCTTTTTCTTCATATGGAAGTCGTGTCTGAGAAACTGGAGCGGAGGCAATCTCAATGCCTTTGCAATTACAAACAGATTGATAAGTGTAATTATGATACACGGAATCACCGTTGTGAGTATGAACGCATCACCGTTCCACAAGGTCTGGTAAGGCGGCAGACTGTAGCTGTGATAATACATATTCATCACAACGTTTTTCATAGCCGTATAACCGAGAATGTTGCCTATTACAGCCGCAACAAGCGTTACAAGTGTGGGAACAACAAGGTAATGTCTTGTAAGCTCTCCCCTTGTGTAGCCCGACGCTCTGAGTGTACCGATTGCCGAGGCTTCCTGTTCGACAGTGTCACGGCTTGTGATTGCAAATATAAAGCCGAATACAATGATAAGAACATAAAGTAATGTAAGCATCATAGTTTTGTCACTGCCGATATCGTCACCGCTGAACATAATAGCCTGATTGTCGGCACGCTTTACAAAATCTGTGAGCATACCTGTTTTGGCAAGTTCTTCTTTCACATCATCACCGAGGTCATTTTTCTTGCTGTCGGAAAGATTTTTGTCATTGTCAATCCACGAATAGCAGTAAGTGTAGTTGTCATCGGCAATTTTGTTAAAATCGGAATCTGTAACAACAGCAACCGAAAACTTCTTCGCATCAAACATCATATCCGTGTTGTTCTTGAAAAGAGATGTGTAATCAGATAATGCAACCGTTGCGGAAATTGTCATATCCTTATCGGCAACTTTAATTATGTCGCCGACTTTAATTTCATTGTTTTCTGCATAAAGTCTGTCAATTGCAATTTCGCCGTTATTTTCGGGAAGATTACCCTCAAAAACAGCAATCTCATTAAAATCTGTACGATTTTTGAATAATCTGAAAGTATTGCCGTTGTCAAGGTCTTTATTTACATAAAAATTCTTGTAGAGTTTTACGCCGAGGTTTTCAACATTTTCTTTTGTTTTGTCGTCAATTTCTGCGGCAAGGCAAAAGTGACCGTCCTCAACATTGTACTTTTCAAAAGAATTGTCAAAGGCGGATTTCATGCTGTCGCCTGCGACAAGAAAGCCTGAAATAAAACCTATGCTTAAAATCAGAAAGAGGAAAAGTGCAATGTATTTTCCCAAATCGTTTTTTATTTCTCTGGGTATTCGTTTTGTAAGAGGATTTCTCATAACGCACCTCCTACCAGTCAAGCTCTTGTGCCGGAGTCTTTTTCGTATTGACAATATCGTGTCTTATCTGACCGTCACGGAGTTTTATAACTCTGTCTGCCATATTTTTAATAGCATCATTGTGAGTTACAAGTACAACGGTGTTACCGTACTTTTTATTTACATCTTCAATCAGCTTGAGGATTTCTTTTGAAGTTTTGTAGTCAAGAGCACCGGTGGGTTCATCACACAAGAGCAAGTCGGGATTTTTCACGATTGCTCTGCCGATTGATGTTCTCTGCTGTTGACCGCCCGAAAGCTGATTCGGAATTTTGTTTCTGTGTTCATAAAGTCCGAGTGTTTTCATCAAATCGTCAACATTCAGGGGATTGTCGCTGAGATATGCACCGACTTCAATATTTTCCCTTACAGTAAGGTTTGGAATGAGGTTGTAAGACTGAAAAACATAACCGAGGTGCTTTCTTCTGTAGAGTGAAAGCTGTTTTTCGTTCATATTTTCAATTGTATCGCCGTTGATTGAGATACTGCCCTCCTCGGCAGTTTCAATACCGCCGATAATGTTAAGAAGTGTTGATTTGCCCGAACCTGACGGACCGAGCAAAACACAGATACTGCCCTTTTCAATATTGCAGTTTATGCCTTTGAGAACCTCTGTTCTGTTCTCACCTGTGCCGAAGAATTTGTGAATGTTTTTGATTTCAAGATACATTTCGTATCACCTCTAATTATTTTTTACGATTCATAATCGTACTGAATACACATTACTCATATAATTTCTTCAACACCAAATTCATAATTTCAATAACAAACAAGAAGGGGTACAGCTTTTTAGCTGTACCCCCTACAAAACATTTACTTATGATTATGGCAGTCACCGTGACACGCACAGTGCGCACAGTTTGCACCGCAGGAGGATTTGCCCTCTTTTTTGTCTTTTACCATACGGAAAACCACAAAAGCAATCACGGCAATAACTATCAATGCAACAATGATTGTGCCGATATTAGCCGCTAACCATTCCAACATATTTATTCCTCCCATTGTTAATCAATAAATTTATTACTTCTTAGCCGGCTTAACTTTAAGAGTTGTAGCCTCTTTGTAAGGTCTTACAAGCATATAAATCATAAATGCAAATACTGCAACGGCAAAGATAAGACCGATTACATTAAGACCGCCTGCAAAGATTGAACCGAACTGGAATACCATAAATGCAATTACATAAGCAAACAAGCACTGATAACCGACTGCGAACCAGAACCACTTGATGTTGTTCATCTCTCTCTTGATAGCACCCATAGCGGCAAAGCAAGGAGCACAGAGAAGGTTGAAGAGAAGGAACGAGAAACCGCTGAGGCCTGTGAATGCGGCACCGATTTCTGTCCATCCGCCCGGATAAAGGATACCCATTGTACCAACAATGTTTTCCTTAGCAACAAGACCTGTGATAGAAGCAACAGTTGCCTGCCAGTTGCCCCAGCCGAGCGGTGCAAAAATCCATGCAAGACCGTTACCGATTGCGGCAAGAATTGAGTTGCCGATTTCGTCCTCACCGAGCATACGGAATGTACCGTCAACAAATCCGAAGTATGTTGTGAACCAAACAAGGATTGTAGAAAGGAGAATGATTGTGCCGGCCTTCTTGATGAATGACCAGCCACGCTCCCACATTGAACGGAGAAGGTTGCCTACTGTCGGAAGATGATAAGCCGGAAGCTCCATTACAAACGGAGCAGGATCGCCTGAGAACATCTTTGTCTTTTTAAGCATAATGCCTGAAACTACGATTGCAGCCATACCGATGAAGTAAGCCGATGTTGCAATCCACGGTGAACCACCGAAGATAGCGCCTGCAATCATAGCGATGAACGGCTGTTTAGCACCGCAGGGAATGAATGTTGTTGTCATAATAGTCATACGGCGGTCACGCTCATTCTCGATTGTACGGGACGCCATGATACCAGGAACGCCGCAGCCTGTGCCTACAAGCATTGGGATAAATGACTTACCCGAAAGACCGAACTTACGGAAGATACGGTCGAGTACGAATGCGATACGAGCCATATAACCGCAGCTTTCGAGGAAAGCAAGGAGAATAAAGAGTACAAGCATCTGCGGAACAAAGCCGAGAACCGCACCTACGCCGGCTACGATACCGTCAAGAATAAGGCCGTTGAGCCAGTCTGCACAGTTGATTGCATCAAGTCCGTTGCCGATAAGAACAGGAATACCGGGAACCCAGATTCCGTATGTTGCGACATCGGGAGCGCCGTAACCCTCTTTATAATCTGTGTTGAGGTAGTTTGAAACAGCCTCTTCAAGAGCAGATTTCTTAGTATCGGGAGTTTCTGTAATTTCAAGAGTTTCTTCATCCTGAACAGAATATGTAACACTTGCGTCTGAAGGTGTGAGATTTACGAGCTCTGTAAGAGCGGCCTTAGCGGCATCTTCGGAATAATTTTCAGATTCAAGGTCAATCGCTTCTGCAATGTCGTCATTACCGTACTGAGCATTGAATGCCTCGATAATTGCATCTGAATCGCCGTAGGTTTCTTCAGCCTCGGCAGCCTGTGATGAACCGATACCGAAAAGGTGCCAGCCGTCACCGAAAAGACCGTCATTTGCCCAGTCCGTTGCGGCAGTACCTACTGTCTGCATTGAGATGTAGTAAACAAGGAACATAATAACCGCAAAAATCGGAAGACCGAGCCAACGGTTGGTTACAACCTTATCAATCTTGTCTGATGTTGTAAGCTTACCCTTGTTTTTCTTCTTATAACAGCTCTTGATGATTGAGGCAATGTAGATGTATCTCTCATTAGTGATGATACTCTCTGCGTCATCATCAAGCTCTTTTTCAGCTGCCTGAATATCTTTTTCAATGTGGTCAATAACATTCTGCGGAATGTCAAGCTTTGCAAGAACCTTGTCGTCACGCTCAAAAATCTTGATAGCGTACCAACGCTGCTGTTCCTCTGGCATATTGTGAACAGCCGCCTCTTCAATGTGAGCGATTGCGTGTTCAACAACACCGTTAAAGCTGTGCATTGGAACTGTCTTTGTTGAGCCTGCGGCTTTGATTGCGGCCTCGGCAGCTTCCATAATGCCTGTACCTTTAAGAGCCGAAATTTCCATAACCTTACAGCCAAGCTGTCTTGAAAGCTCATCAATGTTGATTGAATCGCCGTTCTTCTTAACGAGGTCAATCATATTGATTGCCACAACAACAGGGATGCCGAGTTCCGTAAGCTGTGTTGTGAGGTAAAGGTTTCTTTCAAGGTTAGTACCGTCAATGATGTTAAGAATCGCATCGGGGCGTTCGCCGACAAGATAGTTACGGGCAACAACCTCTTCAAGAGTATAAGGTGAAAGTGAATAGATACCGGGCAAGTCCATGATTGTAACATCCTTGTGCTTTTTGAGCTTACCCTCTTTTTTCTCAACAGTTACGCCGGGCCAGTTACCGACAAACTGGTTGGAACCCGTGAGTGCGTTAAACAAAGTTGTCTTACCGCAGTTAGGGTTACCTGCAAGAGCAATTTTAATTTCCATATATCAGTTATCCTCTCTTAGATTAGCAAAAGCTAACCGTAATTTTATAAAAATACGGGATTTCTCCCGTAGAATTTGCAAGTCCGAATTACTCAACCTCAATCATTTCAGCATCGGCTTTTCTGAGCGAAAGTTCATAATTTCTTACAGTAATTTCAACCGGATCTCCGAGCGGAGCAACTTTTCTGATGTAAATTTCAACACCCTTTGTGATGCCCATATCCATAATTCTGCGTTTGACAGCACCTTCACCGTGAAGCTTAACAACCTTTACGGTTTCACCTACTTTTGCCTGTTTTAAAGTTTTCATAACAGTTTCCTCCGTCTTAATTTCAGCATAAAGCCGTATAAAAAACACCTCTCGGAACAACTCCGCTGTGTGTTCATTTACAAATTATAATTAAATCATAATTTTACGAGCCATCTCTTCGCTGATTGCAACTCGTGTTTCTTTAACATTAACAATAACATTTCCGCCAAGAGCAGAAATAACGGTAACTTCTCCGCCGGCAACAAAACCGAGATTTTCAAGGTGTTTTTTAACCTCGGGAGAACCTCCGACTTTCTTTATAATATTGGTTTCACCTGTGTTAGCAAACATCAAAGGCATCATAAAATCAATCTCCTTTAAGTTAGCAGATACTAACAATATTTGTTAATCAAAGGTTAGCTCTCGCTAACCGATTATATGGTACTATAAAACTCGAAATATGTCAATAGGCTTGCGAAAAATTTTTAATTTATTTTGAATTTTGGCAAATTGAATATTTCACGCCTGTAATTCGGATATTATTTTTGTTGATTTCGGTAAATCGTTTTCTCATAATTGTTGAAAGCACAATTAATTTTATTGATTTTTTGTTCATATTATGATATGATTAGAAAGTGTAAAGGAGTGCAAACTATGCAATTAAAAGAATCAGGTGAAATGTACCTTGAAACAATATATGTTCTTTCAAAAAAGAGCAATTATATAAGATCAATTGATGTATGTGAAGAAATGGGATATTCAAAGCCGAGCGTCAGCCGTGCCGTTGGTCTTCTCAAAGAGGGCGGCTATCTGAAAGTCGGCGATGACGGCTCGCTTATTCTTACCGACCTCGGCAGGGAAATTGCAGAAAAAACATATGAAAGACACACCGTTCTTTCAAAGCTCTTTGTTATGCTCGGAGTTAATCCCGAAACTGCCGCCGCAGATGCCTGCAAAATGGAACACATTATCAGCGACGAAACCTTTGCCGCATTGAAAAATCACCTTGAAAATCATATGCAGTAAAAGGCTGAATAATTACCGAATATTACACACAAAAGGCTGACGAGAAATCGTCAGCCTTTTTTTACTCAACTGCTTTCAATAAGGCGATACACTTTTTCCGACCAATCCCATACCTCGGTAAATTCAAAATCACCGATTTTTATAAGCATATTCTCCCAACCTTTTTGAACGCTGAAATTATGTGTCTAACTCATAGTAATAAAGCGTGTTTGTGTCGGTGTCATAAACTCCCAATACAAAATTAAGCGACGCTCTTTCAAGCATATTCGTAAGGCTTTTATCTTGTTTGTCAATCAACATTGAATAGCCGTTCTTTATTTCGGGTATGAGCGAATTACCGTTTTCATCACACACAAATCCGCTGTAATCGCCATATAACAAAGCCTGAACCGTTTCATCGGACGGCAACGGCGTCCATACATTATTATTTTCGATTTGTGCTAAAGCACTGTCATCCGAAAATTTAATTTTGGCAAAGGTTGCTCCATCACCGTTAAATCCGCCGTGTGTGTTGAACGATTCTGCAACTTCACCGCTTGAAACATTGAGTTTCAGATTATAGGCGACCGTATCTTTATCACCGCACCCAATCAACGAAAACGCAAAAATAATAATAGCACAAATTATTGCAACCGCCTTTTTCATAAGCACACCTCGTCAATTACTTTTAAGCATTTTTAAATAGGTATCCAATCGTTCGTTGACATAACCTGCAAAAAGCTTTTCCATTGCAGACAGGTTATGCTTTACATAATATTCGTCAAAAGCATTATAATAGGCAATTCTGTCGGCAAACTTAATATCAATCGGCGGATAGCCGGCTTTTTGCTTTATTCGCATTAAAATTTCATTGTGAGAGAAATTCTGTTCTTTTCGGGATCAACTGAAAGAACCTTTACATTTACAACATCACCAACTTTGAGAACCTCACTCGGGTGCTTGATGTACTTATCGCAAATCTGCGAAATATGAACAAGTCCGTCCTGATGAACACCGATATCGACAAATGCGCCGAAGTCGATTACATTTCTGACCGTGCCTTTAAGCTCCATTCCCTCTTTCAAATCCTTGATGTCGAGAATATCACTTCTGAGCATTGGTGCTGGCAGTTCATCACGGGGATCTCTGCCCGGTTTGGAAAGTTCCTTTACAATATCGTCAAGAGTTGGAAGTCCGATTCCGAGAACATCGGCAAGTGACTTTGTTCCCTTTGCCTTTACTCTCTGCTGAATATCGGAGAAGTTGCCTGATTTTATTTCTTTGTCAGAATATTCAAGAAGTCCTAAGAGTTCTTTTGCACTCTTGTAGCTTTCGGGGTGAACGCCTGTGTTATCAAGCGGATTTCTGCTTTCGGGAACACGCAAAAATCCTGCACACTGCTCAAACGCTTTAGGTCCGAGTTTCGGAACTTTCTTGAGTTCTGCTCTTGATGAGAACGCACCGTTTTCTTCACGGTAAGCAACAATATTCTTGCACACGGTTGCGTTAAGTCCCGACACTCTCGACAAAAGTGCAGGCGATGCCGTATTAAGGTCTGCACCAACCGAGTTTACGCAGTCCTCTACAACACCGTCAAGTGTTTCACCGAGTTTTTTCTGCGGCATATCGTGCTGATACTGACCGACACCGATTGCCTTAGGCTCAATCTTAACAAGCTCTGCAAGAGGATCCTGAAGTCGTCTTGCAATTGACACGGCACTTCTGAGTGTGAGATCAAGGTCGGGAAGTTCTGTTGCGGCAAGCTTTGATGCCGAATAAACCGACGCACCTGCCTCGCTGACTACCATATAATAAACGGGGTGGTCAGCCTCTTTGATTGTTTCAGCTGTGAACATCTCGGTTTCCTTGCTTGCAGTACCGTTGCCGATTGAAATAATATCAACATGATGCTTTTTGATGAGGCGGAGCAAGGTTTGCTTTGACTCCTGAATTTTTTTGTCTGAATGTGTAGGATAAATTACGGTTGTATCAAGCACCTTGCCTGTGCTGTCAACAACGGCTGTTTTACAGCCTGTACGATATCCCGGGTCAAGTGCAAGCACGGTTTTGCCCTTTACAGGCGGCTGCATAAGCAGCTGCTTGAGGTTTACGGCAAAAACCTTCATAGCATTTTCGGCAGCGACATCTGTAAGGTCGTTTCTGACCTCACGCTCAATTGACGGATAGATAAGTCGCTGATAAGCGTCTGTGCAAGCCTCACGGATAATGTCTGAACAAAGCTGATTTTTGTCTGTAATCATTGCTCTGAAAATTGAATTAAGCGGTTTTTCGCTGTCGGTTTCAACGCTGACTTTGAGAAATCCCTCTTTTTCGCCACGATTCACGGCAAGTACTCTGTGACCTGCAATCTTTTTAACAGGCTCTTTGTAGTCATAATAATTTTTGTAAACGCTGTCCTTTTCTTCATCTGTTGCAACAGACACAAGCACACCGTTTGCGTTTGTAAGATTTCTTATTCTCTTACGGATTTCCGCATTATCCGACACAAGTTCTGCAATGATATCCATTGCGCCCTGAATTGCATCTTCAACGGAGGTAACTCCCTTTTCTTCATCAACATAATCAACTGCCGACTTTGACGGATCAAAACCTTTTTCCTGCTTCAAAATATCGTTAGCAAGCGGTTCAAGTCCCTTTTCCTTTGCAATTGACGCCCTTGTCTTTCTCTTTGGACGGTACGGGCGGTAAATATCCTCAAGTTCGCTTAGTGTAGCAGCCTTGTCAAGTGCAAGGTTGATTTCATCCGTGAGCTTTTCCTGTGCGTCAATGAGTGAACGGATTTCATCTCTGCGCTTGTCAAGTCCTCTTAAATATTCAAGCTTTTCGGCAAATTCACGAATCAACTGGTCATCCATTGAACCGTGCATTTCCTTTCTGTATCGTGCAATAAAAGGAATAGTGTTGCCGTCATCAAGCAATGTGATGATGTTTTTGGCATACTCCTCTTTAATATTAAACTGCTGTGAAAGAATCTGTGAATAATCCATTATATCCTCCGTTTTTGTTTTGTAAGGCTTATTATAACATACTTTTAAATAATTTGCACTAAAAAGAAAACGAGCAGTCAAAACGACTGCTCTCATGAATTATTTATGTTTATGTATTTTAAGCACTTTTCTTTTTGCGAATATAGGCAAAATAGAGCGGAAGTCCTACAAAGACCATACCGCCGATTATGTTGCCGATTGTAACGAACAGCAGAGATTCACAACCCGAAAGATTTGCAAGATTCTGACATTGCTGTGCCGTAATACCGTAAAGCTCCTGAGCTTTTGCAACATATTCGGGGTTCATTGCCGCCATAACACCTATCGGAATATAGAACATATTTGCAACGCAGTGTTCAAATCCGCAGACTACAAATGCGCAAATCGGGAAAAATACGCCGAAAATCTTACCTATTGCATCTGTTGCGCCTGTCGCCATAACGATTGCAAGGCATACGAGAATGTTACAAAGTATGCCGCTGATAATTGCTGTTGCGGGACTGATTGTTGTTTTGGCAAGTGCAACCTTGATTGTAAAAGCACCGAGTCCGCCGTTTGAATAATTGAGCTGTCCCGAAAAAAATATCAGCAAATCAATAATCATTGCACCGACAAAATTTGAAATATAAACCGTAACAAGATTCTTTATCATTGAAACAGGCTTGATTTTCTTTTCAAGTGTCGGAATAATCATAAGGCAGTTGCCTGTAAAAAGTTCACTGCCAGTGAACACAACGAGCATAAGTCCTACAGGGAAGATTATGCCTGCAACCACTCTTGCAAGCCCCACATCGGCAACTCCGTGCATTGCAACATCACTTGCCGCACCGCCGAATGCGATAAATGCGCCTGCCATAAGTCCGAGCAAAATCATTTTCGGCAGAGGAAGCATTGATTTTGTTACACCTGATTTTGACACCAGCGACGCAATTTCAGCCGGTGAATTAAATCTGCTGTCCATTAAAAAACCTTCTTCAATTAGTTTGTCAATTGTTGCAAAATGTACTGCCATTCGGCAATAAACCGCAAAATCACAGGATACATATTATCACAAAAGCAAAGTGTTTGTCAATTAATATGCGATTATCTGTAACATTGCACACAAAAGACTTTACAAATTGTCAAATACAGTTTATAATTGTAGTGTAAATATTACACAACCTAAGGATGTGTAATATTCGTAATCAAAGTGAGAATAATCACATACAAAACGGGAGCTGTTACCGGCTGAGAGGAAATTCGATTTCGACCGTCAACCTGATTTGGATAATGCCAACGAAGGGACATATCAAGCTTGAAGTGTGCGCACTTGGAGTATGTCTTTTTGGCATACTCCTTTTTTGTTGTGTTTTTTCTCCGAAAGAATTTTATTTAAGGAGTAGTTTTAATGAAAACGAACAATAAGAAAAATGCACTTGTTATGTGCGAATGTGCAATTATGATTGCACTTGCGGCAGTTTTAAGCTTTGTAAAAATCTTAGAGCTTCCCTACGGCGGCAGTGTTACCGCATTCAGCATTGTTCCGATTGTAATTATCTCATATCGTCACGGTGTAAAATGGGGATTGCTTTCGGGATTTGTATTTAGCATTATTCAGCTTATTCAGGGAGCTTCAAACCTTTCATACGCAACATCATTTTTGGCAGCCGTAACAATCATTCTCTTCGACTATGTAATTGCATTCACGGTTATCGGTCTTGCAGGCTTTCTCAGAAACAAGGTCAGCAATCCGTCTGCCGCTGCCGTAACAGGCACGGTAGGAGTTTGTGCTTTGAGATATATCTGTCATGTAATTTCGGGCTGTACCGTATGGGCAGGTGTTTCAATCCCGTCAACCGACGGACTTCTCTATTCACTCAGCTACAACGCTACATATATGATTCCCGAAACAATAATCAATGCGGCGGCTGTATTCTGGCTTTTCGGCTGTCTTAACTTCAGAAGTGAAAAAATCAGCGTTGCAAAGAAAATTGAAAAGAACCTTACAGAAACTGTTACGGCATCAATTTCAATTCTTTCACTTATGGTTGCCGTAATTATTGACGCTGTTGCAGTTTTTGCGTCACTTCAGAACCCCGACAGCGGTGTGCTTGATTTTTCACTCATTTCAAACACAAACTTCACTCTTGTAGGCATCGTTTCGGCAATCGGAATTGTGCTTTGCGTAGTTTTTGCAATCATTGCAAAGGTTACTTCAAATTCTGCCAAAAAGGTTAATTAACATTTAATCGGATATTCACGGTAAAACCTCCGTATCAGGGCTGACAGCATTGCTGTCGGCTCTGTTTTTTTATTATGTAAACACAAGTATGAAACGGGCATATTATGAGAATGAACAGCAATGTTCATAAGTTTGAACAAAAAGGAGAATTAAATTGGATATTAAAGAAATTATTTCTCAGCAGTACGGAATACCGAGTCTGCCAAAGAGAACGAGCGAGGCTATGGCATATGTTCCCTTTCAGCAGTTCGACTCCCCAACCTACAGCCCGTTGCAGGGGCTTGAGTCGGGTACAATGTTTCCCGTTCTCAACAAACCATTCTACGGAAAGAAATGCGGTGAGGGACTTGACTGAAAGAGAAATTCTTTTAAAGAAAATTTCAACCTACGAATTTGCCGCACTTGACCTTCAGATTTATCTTGACACTCATCCGCACGATACGGCAATGATACAAAAAATGAACGGTTTCAAAGAAAAATTGAAACCGCTTGTTGAAGAATATGAAGAAAAATTCGGTCCTTTGAAAAAGAGTATGACAAGCACCAATATGTGGAGCTGGATAAAGGGACCGTGGCCGTGGGAAAACGAGGAGGATTGCTGATGTTTGTCTATGAAAAAAAGTTACAGTACCCCGTCAATATCAAAAAGCCGAACGCAAAGCTTGCCAAGATTATCATAACGCAATACGGCGGTGCGTAAGGCAAAATGTGATACTTTTTATTTTCGTATAACATCCCGATAAAAATCAATAAACGCATTAAGCGCAGGAGATTTCCACTTGTTTTTGTGGATAAGCAACTGCGTCCACACCGAAACATCACAATCGTTGACGGGAAGATGTTTTATCTCTCCCGAATTGTAGTAATCCTCCGTGATGAAATCAGGCAAGAACGAGATCATTTTGCTGTTTTTGATTAGAGAACAAATTTGTAGAGGGTTTCCTATTTCCAAAACAGGGTGAATTTCAAGCGATTGTGCGGCAAGTTCATTGTTAAGCAATTTTCTGTAGCTCATATTACTTTCGGTCAGTACAAAATCCTCGGTACATAATTCTTTTAGCGAAATATTTTCTTTATTCAAAAGTGGATTGTCAACTGACGCAAAGAAGTGAACCTTTTCCTCATGCTCTGCACAAATTATAAATTCCGAATCATAAATGTGGCTGTCAAGCGTAAAAATCAAATCAACCTCATTTTTGCGTAACATATCAAACATCTGCTCTGTACCGCTTTCGACAACGACAAGGTGAATATTAGGAAAATGCTTTCTGAACTCAAGAAAATCATCTTTAAAAAATCGGTTGCAGACAGAACTTGACATTGCAAGGCGAATGTTGCCCTCAATTGTTTCGGGGGTACGCAAATCTTCAAGCATCTTTTCGTGAGATTCAAGAATTTCTCTTGCGTGTTGCAGAACCGTTATGCCGTCGGAAGTCAGGCTGATTCTGTGGTAAAAGCGGTCAAAAAGCACCGTGTTAAGCTCGCCTTCCAACTGTTTTATCTGTGATGAAACGGTTGACTGGGTATAGCCGAGCTTTTCCGCTGCAGCAGAAAATCCCGAATATTCGCACACAGCTACAAAGGTTTTAAGCACATTGGTATCCATAACTAAATCCTCTTTTATACGAACGATATCTTCGTTATTATAGCACAGTTTTATCAATTTTACAAATGGTATTTTATTTGCTATACTACTCTTTGTATTGCAAAATAAACAAAGGAGCAGTATTTATGACGAAAAAATATTGTGTAGATAAAATAAATTCGGCAGGAGGACTTGTGTTGTGAATCGTGAAAAATTAGGAAGCCGACTCGGCTTTATAATGCTTTCGGCAGGCTGTGCAATCGGTTGCGGAAATGTGTGGAAGTTTCCGTGGATGTGCGGACAATACGGTGGCGGAAGTTTTATGCTTGTGTACATCATCTGTCTTATTGTTTTGGGAATTCCGTGTTTGATAATGGAATTTTCGGTGGGCAGAGCGGCACAGACAAGTCCGATTAAAATGTACCGCAAACTTGAAAAGCCAAAGCAAAAATGGGGCGGTTTCGGTTGGGCATGCCTTGTGGGCAACCTTGCAATTATGGCTTTTTACACAGTTGTTTGCGGTTGGATAATTTACTACTTCATAAATTTTCTGACGGGTAACAACCGTGACCTCGGATTTACCACAATGATTGCAAATCCGTCAGTCAATGTTATTTTTATGATGATAACGGTTGTTATCGCCTTTGTTATACTCTCGTTCAACATTCAGGGCGGACTTGAGAGGATAACAAAATATATGATGATTGCTTTGCTTGCACTTATGATTGTGCTTGCAATCCACAGTCTGTTTTTGAGCGGTTCGGGTGAGGGTATGACATTTTACCTCAAACCCGACTTTTCAAAAATCAACGGTGATGTTGTTGTGGGTGCGATGAATCAGGCATTTTTCTCGCTGTCAACAGGTATGGGCGGTATGGCTATTTTCGGAAGTTATATCGGCAAAGACCATTCACTTACGGGCGAGGCAATCAATGTTATCTCTCTTGACACACTCGTAGCTCTGCTTGCAGGCATAATCATCTTCCCTGCCTGCTTTACTTACAACCTTGAAGTTAATTCAGGTCCGAACCTTTTGTTTGACACAATGGCAACCGTGTTCAACAATATGCCCGGCGGAAGAATATGGGGTTCGCTCTTCTTCCTGTTTATGGTGTTTGCGGCAATGTCAACCGTTTTGGGTGTTTGCGAAAATATTCTTGCAATGATTCGTGATTTGACAGGCTGGTCAAGAAGAAAAGGCAGTCTTATTTGCGGAATTGTAGTGTTTGTGCTTGCACTCACAACGGCTCTCGGATTCAGCGTTCTTCATTTTCAGCCGTTTGCAGAGGGTACAACATGGCTTGATTTTTGGGACTTCATTGTTTCCACAAATATTCTTCCTCTCGGTTCTCTTGTGCTTGCTCTGTTCTGTTGCAACAAGTTCGGCTGGGGTTGGGATAACTTCATTAAAGAAGCCAACATGGGCATCGGTATGAAAGTGCGTTCGTGGATGAAACCGATTTTCAAATATGTAGTTCCTACAGCTATCGCATTTATCTATGTTTACGGACTCGTCACCTTTAAATGGCGATAAATAAAATTTGATACACAAAATAAAATCCGTATGGAGCAATCTTCATACGGATTTTTTCGGTTTAAATATTCATTTCCTTGTATTCTCTGTAGGTTTTGAATCCTACGGAACCGTAAAACCTCATTGCACCATCGTTGAATTCCCACACATCAAGCTCCAATCTGTCAAAGCCTCGGTTCTTAGCCTCTTGTTTGCAGAAATTTATCAGCTTGGTTGCAACACCCATTCTGCGGAAGTTTTCATCAACTCCGAATTCAGCAATCTGATAGAATTTTCTTTGCAAACCGTACGGAGATTTTTCCTTGACTATGTATTCAACAGTTGCAAATCCGCAGATTGTATCACCGTTCACGGCAACAATAACATCGGAATATTCATTCTCAAAAACTTTATATACTATGTTTTTCATCTCATCGCAGAAATCATCTCGGAATATATCAGGTCTGCCGTTTAAGTGAACCCTGTTGACCTGATAACGAATTTCATTCACACGCTCAAGTTCTGATTTCTTAGCGTATCGTACTGTAAAGTCGGGCATATTGTCACATCCTTTTGTTGTGGTTTATATAATCGGGTTTTGTGATTTCGAGTTCGATTATTCTGCGATCTTCACCGTTTATGTTTTCAATTTCGTATTCATCGGTAACAATTTCATTGAAACCGATTGATTTGTAGCATTTGTACGCAGGAATATTGTTTTCAAAAACGCCGATTGTGACCTTTTCGACACCCAAAATTTCAAAGGCATATTTGAGTCCAAGTTCAAGCATTTGTTTGCCGTAACCTTTTCCCCTTTGCGTATCGTCAACAATTACCCAACCGAAACGAAGTATCTTGTTGTTGCCGTTTATGTATCGCATTATAAAATGTCCGACAACACCGCTGTCGTCAAAGGCGGTCATAGGATAAAAATTGTCATCTTCTACGCAATCGCCGTTATCGAGTTTATATTTATCATCAATAATTTTTGCATTAATCGGGTACGAACCAAATCTTTCGCCGCCCCATTTTACAAAAGTTTCTTCATTTTTAATCCAGTCGGCTATGCGTTTTGAATCACAGCTTTTGTACGGTCTTAGTCTTAACATTTTAGTTCACCTTTTAATCAGTTTTCGTAGAATACGGTTCGCCGCTACATTTGGATACACAATTTTAATCAAATCAAAAAAATATGTGTTTAAACAAAAACATTTATCAAGGCGGGCGTCCAATGAACGCCCCTACGAGATTGTTCTTTTATAGAATTTTGTTTGCAAATCAATTGCTTTGCAAGGTAAATCAATACGAATACGGTCGGGAATGTGGAGTTTGTTCTACGCAAAACTTTCTTCCCGACCAAAATTTTCAATTTTCAATTTTTCTTACATTGCGGTTCATCATATGTCTGCCGAGATTTTTATACAAAAAAGCCTTCAGTGGTGACATTTGCTGATGATGCTCTTTTAGCAAATCGTCGGGAGAATCATAAACACCGAAATCTTGATTAATACCTTCGCTTTGAATATATGTATTATTTCGGTTGAAATCTATAACAGGATTTTTGAAATCTTTGACAGCAACACCGTAACCGCAAAATGCACCCGAGCAACTGCTGTTAATTTTCTGCAAATTGTTTAGATACTTTTTGTCGAGAATAAACGCTTCGAGTTCGTACCATTTATCTTCAAAATACACCTCAACCCAACTATGGAACACATTTTGCGGAGCGTTTTTATAGACAATTCCCGTCATTGCACCATTTTGCAGTTTTTTGTCAATAGTAAATCCGTGTACCCGACAGGGAATATTGCACGCTCTGAGCAAAGCCATAAACAAAGTTCCCTTTGTGTTGCATTGTCCAAAACCTTCTTTCAAAACTTTTGAAGCAGGAATGTTGTCATCAATGTTGTAGCCGAACAGTATTTCATCTCGGACAAAATTATAAATTGATTTCAAGCTGTCAAATTCATGCATTGCAAGCCATTTTCTGTTTTCAATTAACTGCTGTATGTTAGGATTTGAATAATCCAACATTTTCGTTTCTTTAAGATATCTGTTCATAATTAGTTTAAAATGAGGTTACATTTCTGTTAAAGCATTTTTAATGTTCGGTTATTTTTGAAACTATGCATATTTATTCGCATCGTGTTTACACACGATACAATTGGCGAACACGGTTCGCCGCTACATTTGGATACACAATTTTAATCAAATCAAAAAAATATGTGTTTAAACAAAAACATTTATCAAGGCGGGCGTCCAATGAACGCCCCTACGAGATTGTTCTTTTATAGAATTTTGTCTGCAAATCAATTGATTTGCAGGGTAAATCAATATGAATACGGTCGGGAATGTGGAGTTTGTTCTACGCAAAACTTTCTTCTCGACCAAAATTTTCCATTTTAAATTTTCAATTTTCCATTAAAGCGTCAGCTTAAATCATCCAATACCAATACTTGTCATGATTGCTTTCCGAAAGGTCGGGACTGAACTGGAGTTCGGGGTTTTTGATGCTTACTTTCATCCCCTCGGTAATTGAGTTCACGATAAAGGCGTTGCCGCCGATTGTTGCGCCCTTGCCGATTACGGTTTCACCGCCAAGGATAGTTGTACCCGAATAGATTGTAACATTATCACGGATAGTAGGATGTCTTTTAACACCTTTAAGCTGCTGACCCTTTCTTGTTGACAACGCACCGAGGGTTACACCCTGATAGATTTTCACATTCTCGCCTATCTCGGTAGTTTCACCGATTACGATGCCTGTGCCGTGGTCGATGAAGAAATACTTGCCGATTGTCGCACCCGGGTGAATATCAATTCCCGTAAGCCCGTGTGCGTACTCCGAAAGCACTCTCGGAATCATCGGAATTTTAAGCTTCCACAATTCATGTGCCACTCTGTAAACAGTAATTGCAAAAAATCCGGGATAGCAGAGAATGATTTCATCCGTGCTGTATGCGGCAGGATCGCCGTTAAAGGCCGCAACAACATCTGTTGCAAGGTAATCACGGATTGACGGAATCTTTGAGAGAAACTCATAAACCAGCTTTTCTGACTTTTCCATAACCTCGTCATATGAAAGGTCGTTGCACTTTTCGCAACCCTTTAAAGCCTTTGCAATCTGCTTTTTAAGGTTGTATTGAATAAATTCTATTCTGTCGCCTACAATATAGCCGATGTATTCTTCTCTTACTCTGTTCTTGTCAAAGTAGCCCGGAAACAACAGCTTGCGGATTTCTTCAAGCACCTGAATAAGCACAGATTTGTTGATAATGTTGTCCTCCGAAAGTCTGCAAGTCTGTTCATGCTTTGAATAGCTTTCGAGAATTTCATTGACTGTTTTATTTATATTATCATTCATATGAATACTCCTTTTTCAAAATCCTGTTTAATTCACTTACGGGAAGTCCGACAACATTAAAATAGTCGCCGTCAATCTTCTTTACAAGCAGAGAACCCTTGCCCTGTATTCCGTATGCACCTGCCTTATCAAAAGGCTCGCCCGTTGCAATGTACTCCTCTATTTCCGAATCGGAAAGTTCAAAAAATTCAACAAGCGTTACATTGGAAAATGATTTTGCAGCACCGTTTTTGACGGTACAACAACCCGTGATAACCTTGTGCTGTCTGCCCGAAAGCAGTTTTAACATATTCTCGGCATCTTCCCTGTTCTTGGGTTTGCCGAGCATTTTACCGTCAACAAAAACTCCCGTGTCACAACCGATTACAATATCTTTTTCATAGCCGTTTTTTGAAATATACAATGCCTTTTTGGCGGCAAGATATTCGGGACGCTTTTCAAGCGGAACATTGTCCTCAACAGTTTCGTCAATGTCTGCGGGAACAATTTTAAAATCGGTTGTTATAAAACTTAAAAGTTCTTTTCTTCGCGGTGAAGCAGATGCAAGTACAATCATAATATATCTCCGAAAAATTACTTTTGACTATTGTAACATAAAACCGAAATAAATAAAAGGTGATTATACAAAAAACACAAAATGTACAGCAATAATCAGCTATTCGGATTGACCGCACTCCGTACTTTGTATTGACAATAATTTTGCAAAGTGTTATATTTAAGGACAGCGGTAATCCGCATTAATAAGCACAATTCAACGAAAGGAAATGAAATATATGGCTAACATTAAGCTTCCTGTTCCCGTAACGCTTCTTACAGGTTATCTCGGTGCAGGCAAAACTACTCTTATCAACCATGTCCTCGGCAATCAGGAGGGCTACAAGTGTGCCGTTATCGTAAACGATATCGGTGAAGTAAACATTGACGCAGAGCTTATTCAAAAGGCAGGCGTTGTTACTCAGAAAGATACAAACCTTGTTCCGCTTACAAACGGCTGTATCTGCTGTACTTTGAGCGTTGACCTTATCAACCAGATTACAGACCTTGTAAAGTCAGGCAAGTTTGACTACATTCTCATTGAGGCAAGCGGTATTTGCGAACCACTTCCGATTGCACAGTCAATCTCGGTTCTTGAGGGCGATAAGGAAAACAATATTCCCGAGCTTGTCCGTCTTGACAACATTGTTACAGTTGTTGACGCACTCCGTATGGCAACGGAATTCGGCTGCGGTGATGATCTCCTCAAGGAAGATGTTGATGAAGAGGATGTTGAAAGCCTTCTTATTCAGCAGATTGAGTTCTGTTCAACAATCATCCTCAACAAGGTTGACAAGGTAACAGAGGATCAGCTCAAGAGAGTTAAGGCTATGATTAAGACACTTCAGCCAAAGGCACGAATTATTGAATCACAGTTCGGCAAGGTTGAAGTTAAGGATATTCTCGATACAAAGTGCTTTAATTTTGAAGAAACAGCCGCATCCGCAGGTTGGGCTCAGATTTATGATAAGGATGAAGATGACGAGGATACAGACCGTCACGGTCATCATCACCACCATCACCACCACGATGAAGATCATGACGAGCACGAGCATCACGACCATGACCATGATGAGGACGGTCTTGACCATTCTCATTGCGACCACGAACACGGTCATTGCTGTCACCACCACGACCATGATCATGAGGACGGCGAAGAGGAGTACGGCATCGGTTCATTTGTTTACCACCGCATTCGTCCTTTCAATCAGGACAAGCTCCAGCAGTTTGTTGAGAACTGGCCAAAGAGCGTAGTCCGTGCAAAGGGTGTTCTCTGGTTTGATGACAAGAGAGAAGATGTTTATGTATTTGAGCAGGCAGGTGTTCAGATTACTGCTACGGAACAGGGCAAGTGGCTTGCCGCATTCCCAAAGAAACAGCAGAAGCTCTATCTTGCAGAGTATCCGGATATGGCTGAAAAGTGGGACGAAAAATACGGCGACAGAGAAATCAAGCTTGTATTCATCGGTCAGCATATGGACAGGCACGCAATTGTTGATGCACTTGATGAGTGTCTTTCAGACTGATAAAATCTTATAAAAATTATGGGCAGCGAAATTCCGCTGCCCTTGTTTTTTATTGGATATACAAAAACGGCAGTCCGATTTGGACTGCCGAAATTTTTGCACCGTTAAGTTTTATTACTTTGATGACTCTGAATTGGAAGACTCGGGCTTGAAGTTAGCGTCAAATGTGAAAACGAGCTTTGTACCATCTTTTTCCATTGTAATAACACCGTCTTTGAGTGTGTATGGAATGCTCTCGTTCCCTGCTGTAAAGTTCTTGTCATCGTATGTGAGCTCCTGCTCCTGACCGGCTGCAGAAAGCTTAGCCTTGCCGTCTTCTTTAAGAAGAATGTAGCCTTTGTCCATACCGACAGCGGCAAGAGTACTGCTGTCAAAGCTCATACCGCTTGCTTCTGCACTTGTAAGCTTGTAATAGCCGAGTGTTGAATTACCGCAAGCTGTAAGTGAAAGCACCATAAGAAGTGCCATAACAGCCGCAACGCTGATTGTGAAAATTCTTTTCATTTGTTTTTCCTCCGTTTTCCCTATCGGGATTTCTCATTTTTTCAGGCTTTGTGCCTTTGTCAGTGAATGACACGATTATTATAGCACAATGGCATAAACTTTTCAAGGTTATTTGTAAAAATATGTAAAAAAGCACCCTTTCGAGTGCTTTCCTCACCTATTATTCAGTTATCAGTTGAACCTTGACAAAAATGCCCGGGTTCTTGGATTTTGCGGATTGTTGATTACCTGTTCGGGAGTGCCTTCTTCGGCAATTACACCGTCAGCCATAAAAATGATCTTGTCGGCAACATCTCTTGCAAACTCAATTTCGTGAGTTACAACAATCATTGTGCTGTCAGAGGTTTTAAGACTGCGGATAACATTAAGCACCTCACCTGTGAGTTCGGGATCAAGCGCGGAGGTAGGCTCGTCGAAGCAGAGAACATCGGGATTGAGTGCAAGTGCTCTTGCAATTGCAACACGCTGTTGCTGACCGCCGCTGAGGTTACACGGATATGACTCGCTCTTTTCGGAAAGTCCTACCCTTTCAAGCAAAGACTTTGCATTGCTCTTGATAATTTCATGAGCCTCTTTATAGCTTTTTGCGCCCATATATTCGCCTGTCTGCTTTATCTGCTCTTTTGCGGCAAGCTTTGGAGCAAGCATAATATTCTCAATAACCGTATATTGCGGAAACAGGTTAAATGACTGGAACACAAGTCCGAAATGAAGTCGTCTTTTTCTGATTTCGCTGTCGCTCTTTGCAGAGCTGTCATTGCTGTCAAAAAGCACTTTGTCATTGACGGAAATCTTGCCGTTGCTCGGAGTTTCAAGAAAATTAAGACATCTCAAAAGTGTTGTCTTGCCAGATCCCGATGAACCGATAATCGCAAGCACCTCACCCTTTTTAAGAGAAAAGCTGATATCTTTCAAAACCTCTGTTTTGCCGTAGCTTTTACGGATGTTTTCAACATTTAACAAAGACATAACCTTTCCCCCTTAACCCTTGTAGTAATCGAGCTTTTTCTCGATAAATGAGAAAAGCAAGGTAAGAATTCCGCAGAATGCGAGGAAGAATACTGCCGAATAGAAAAGCGGCCAGATGAGTCCCTGCATTGAGAAGTCCTTTGCTCTCATAAGAATTTCCGGAATTGCGATAACGCTTGAAAGCGAAGTATCCTTTACAAGAGTAATAATTTCGTTGCCCATGGGTGCAGTAATTTTCTTTACAACCTGCAAAAGCACAACCTTAAAGAAAATCTGACCCTTTGTCATGCCGAGCACCTGACCTGCCTCGTACTGTCCCTTTGGAACAGACTCGATACCGCCACGGAAGATTTCAGAAAAATATGCGGCATAATTGATTATAAATGCGATAAGTGCGGCATTCATTCGTGCAAATGTCACACTGCCGTTTGACACAAGCGGCGGAACATAGAACACAACGAAAAGCTGGAGCATCAGCGGAGTACCTCTGATTATCCACACAAATGTTTTTGTCAGCCATTTTAACGGCTTGAATTTTGACATTGAACCCATTGAGATAATAAGTCCGAGCGGAATTGCCGCAAGCAGGGTTACAATGAAAATTATACAGTTTTCGCCGAATCCCTCAAGCAACTGACCGCTTACATTAAAAAATTGATCCATTTTATATACCACTCTATCCAAGTATTTTCAGTTTTGAATATATCAAAAGGCTTACAAATTTGAACCTGTAAATTTATAATCAATAAAAAGCACAACGGGCGAACATAGTCCGCCCTGTATGTACAAACTTATTTTAATTAAATTATTTCTTTTTTACAAGAAGAAGATCCTGAAGGCTGTACTTCTCAGCAATCTTATCAAGTGTGCCGTCATCGGCAACTGCCTGAATAGCATCGTTAAGCTTTTTAAGTGTTTCAGGGCTGTCCTTACGAAGTGCAATACCGTACTGCTCAGGTGAAAAGTCCTTGCCGTCAACAACCTTGAGGTCAGCGTAGTCAGAACCGCTCTTGAGTGTACCGATTGACATTACATAGTCGATAACCGCAACATCTGCTGTGCCTGACTTAACCTCGAGAAGAGCCTTAGCCTGTGCGTCAACAGAAACATACTTTGCACTTGAGAAGAACTCGTCTGTCTGAGCAACAGTTTCACCTGCTGACTTCTTCTCTGCAACTACTGTCTTATCCTTGAGGTCATCTGCTGATTTGATTTTGTCTGCAACATCAGATTTTGCAACCATAACCTGCTTGTTTTCCATATAAGGAGTTGAAATATCCATTGTTGTCTTTCTGTCGTCATCAATTGTAAGGCCGTTCCAGATGCAGTCGATTGTCTTTGAGTTAAGCTCAACCTCTTTTGAATCCCAGTCAATTTTCTGAAACTTTGGAGTAACACCCATTTTCTCGCAAACTGCCTCTGCAAACTCAGTTTCAAAACCTGTAAGCTTGCCGTCTGCATCAAGGTAGTTCATCGGTTCAAAATAAGTAACACCGATAACAAGCTCTCCCTTGTTTGAGATATAATCCCAGTCCGTTGCAGAAGAACCGCAACCCACAAAAATTGACGCTGACATTGCACCTGCAAGAAGTACAGAAAGTAACTTTTTCTTTTTCATAATTATTCCTCCGTAATCTAATATACTCTCTACCTATGTTCTGCAAATCACCTTGCAAAACAATCTCTGTATATTATACATTAGTGCGTTAGCAAAGTAAAGTGTTTTCGAGAAATTTGCCGAAGAATTTTCTTCCAACCGCAGGCATATTATTACATAAAAGAATTATTCTTTCAAGAGGTGATTAATTTGTCGGGAAATCACAATAAAAATCACTTTGCGGCGGCATACATAAGGGTGTCAACCGAAAATCAAACTGAGCTTTCACCGTCAAGTCAGCTGAAAATCATCAGAAAATTTGCAGATGAAAAAGGCTATCTGATTGATGAAAAGTTCATTTTTCGTGACAACGGAATTTCGGGAAGATATGCCGACAAGCGACCTGAATTTAACCGAATGATAAGCCTTGCAAAGCAAAAGCCTCCCCTGTTTTCAGCCGTACTTGTCTGGAAATTTTCACGATTCGCCCGCAATCAGGAGGAAAGCATTTTCTATAAATCGCTGTTGAGAAAAAACGGTATTGAAGTCATCAGCGTGTCCGAACCCGTTGATGACGGTCCTTTCGGAAAGCTGATTGAACGCATTATTGAATGGTCGGACGAATACTATTCGATTCGGCTTTCGGGCGAGGTAAGGCGAGGAATGACCGAAAAAGCCGAGCGTGGCGGCATCGTCAGCATTGCACCTTTCGGCTATAAAGTAACAGGCGGAAGGCTTGTGGTTGACGCTGAAAAAGCCCAAATTGTCAGTAAAATTTTTGCCGATTTTTTGAATAATAAAGATATAAATATGATTTGTAACAACTTGAACTCAGCAAAAATTAAAACTTCCAAAGGCAATAATTGGGATTGCCGTGCCGTTGAATATATTCTGCAAAATCCCGTTTATATCGGCAAAATCAGGTGGAATCCAATCTGCAAAACAGGCAGAGATTTCCATAACGAAAATTTGATAATTTCAAACGGCATTCACGAACCGATTGTTGATGAAGTAATTTTTGAACAAACAAGGCAAATATTATTCTTGCAAGGAATAATAAATAGAGAACATTCCCATAAACAAACTGAAATTAGACACCTTATTCAAAATCTTGTCAAGTGTTCAAACTGCAATTCAACCCTCGTTCCGATTAAAAATAATTTTCTCCAATGCTCCGCCTACATTCACGGCAACTGCCATTCATCGCACAGCGTAAGAATTGAAAAGATTGTAAAAGTTGTAATTAAAGCAATCAATATTCTTGTAAAGAATAATTTAATTAATGATGCTTTCACGATTAAAGAAACTTATCCCTTAAAAACGCAAAACGACTTACTATCCATAATTACAAAAAGAATAATATTTGACCGCAAAGCCTCCCACCTCAACATATTTCTCAGTCAAAATAAGTAACATTCTGCCATACGGCGGTCCGGACGGTGAGTTGGGTGCGTCATTGCGATATCTGAGTCAACGATTTGCGATGCCCTTACCAGAACTCAAGGGCACTCTCACCGACATAGGCACAGAGGAACTTAATCATCTTGAAATGATCGGTGCAATAGTATATCAGCTGACGAAAGACCTCACCGAGGATGAAATCAAGGAACAGGGATTCGGTGACTATTTTGTTGACCACACAACCGGAATTTTCCCACAGGCGGCAGCAGGTTTTCCCTATACAGCTGCATCAATGCAGGTTAAAGGCGATCCGATAACCGACCTGCACGAAAGTATGGCGGCTGAGCAAAAAGCCAGAACAACCTACGATAACATCCTCAGATTCTGCGATGACTACGATGTAAAAGATCCGATTCGCTTTCTGCGTGCCCGTGAGGTTGTCCACTACCAACGCTTCGGCGAAAATCTCCGCCTCTTAACCGATAAACTCAACGAAAAGAACTTCTACGCCTTCAACCCCTCATTCGATAAAAAATGCTTTAAAAATGAATTGAAAAAGAAGAAGTAACCAATAATTCACAAAAAGACTCCCCATAGACTTCGCAATGAAATCTATGGGGAGTTTTGTATCTAAAACTTAAAAGTATCTTTCAAACCCAACCACTTTTTATCTTTATAGGAAAGATTAAGCGGTGTGCCGTCAACTGTGTAGCCATCTGAATCGGCATTGCCTTTGTACTCACCTTGAAGTTTTGGCCATTCTATGCCGATTTCGGGATCGTTCCAAGCAAGTCCGCCTTCATCACCAGGGTGATAAAAATCAGTAACCTTATAGCAGAACTCCGCTACATCACTCAAAACAAGGAAGCCGTGTGCAAAGCCCTCTGAAATGTAAAACTGCTTTTTATTTTCTTCGGTAAGTTCAACGCCGTACCACTTGCCGTATGTCTTGCTGTCTTTTCTGAGGTCAACGGCAACATCAAACACACTTCCCTTGATTACACGCACAAGCTTACCCTGCGGATACTGCTTTTGAAAATGCAGTCCTCTCAAAACGCCTTTAGTACTCATACTTTGATTGTCCTGTACAAACACCATATCAAGTCCTGCCTCGTGCATATCATTCTGATTGTATGTTTCCATAAAATATCCACGATTGTCGCCGTGAACTGTCGGTTCAATAACATAAAGTCCTTCAATAGGCGCTTTCGTAACCTTTATCTGTCCCATGATAAATCCCACCTAAATACTGTTTTTTAAAAATTTTTCTTTCAATTTATATTTTGTTTCAATCTTTTTCCAAATAAAGTTATACACAATAGATACAATACAACTCAAAATAAATGTAAGTATTGAAACCACACATATACTTAAATAATTATGCATTTGAATTACTGAAGAAAACTTTGCAATCAACGCCAATAATAATAAGTAAATTTTTGTATGAGCTAAATAAATTATATATGTCCAACTTGATAATTTAGAAAAATTGCTTTTGATATTGATATTACTGAATCCCATAAACAAGAATAGCGATGCAAGTACAACTATTGGAGAAAACCATGAGGAGTGCGGATCTGTTAAATAAGAAGATATATTAAAATAATTTCTAATAATAAACTCTAAAACAAATAACAACAAAGAGATTAGCATCCATGCACATGGATGCTTAATCCTTTCTTTTTTCTCAAATATTATATCTCCAAGGACAAAATAGGAAACAAACGAAAAAATGATACCAAATGAATACGCTACAGTATAACCAGATGTTGCCAAGTTAATACAGGCCAAAATCATCCAAACAAATGAAAAAATACAATAAGTACGGAACTTAACGGTTTCTTTAACTCTAATAATTATTGGAACTAAAAAATACAATCCAATCAACATAAACATGAACCAGTAATTATTATAATATCCCAAAAAATAAGGTTTGATAACATCAATCAAACTATCGTTCTTTATCAATGCAGTACATATAGAAAATAGGAATGAAAGTAAAGTAAAAACACATAAAGGTATCCCTATTTTATAAAAAGATTTTCTATAAAAATAAGAATAATTTGCATTCTTTTTATTATTTAACAAAAGAGCACCCGACAACATAACAAAGCATGGTACAGAAAATCGTGTGATCGTATTTATAAAACTGCCCAAAGTCCAATTGAGAAGAGAAATATTTGCGTTTGCAGTAATCGTAGCATTAACATGAATCAAAATAACTGCAAATGCAGAAATAATTCTTAAAAGATCATAACTGTTTTTCCTGGAAGTCATTCCACGCCCTCCTTTAATATTGTTTCCAAATATCTTTTCAAAGCATCCTGCCAATCGGGCAGAGATGTAAAGCCGTTTTCAATAAGTTTTGCCTTATCAAGTCTTGAATTGAATGGTCGTTTAGCCTTTGAAATGCCATATTCCTCGGTTGTTACGGGATTTACATTTGTTGAATATCCTGCCTGTCTGAAAATTTCACAGGCAAAATCGTACCAACTGATATATCCGCCCTCATTTGTAGCATGGTAGTAACCGTATTTATCGGTTTCAATCATATCAACGAGAAGTCTTGCAAGGTCATAGGTATATGTCGGTGTGCCGATTTGGTCATTAACAACTCTGATTGTATCAAACTTTTTGCCTACTTTGAGCATAGTTTTGATAAAGTTGTTTCCGTTTGTGCCGAATACCCAGGCTATCCTAACAATAAAATATTTGTCGAGAATCTCACTTACCGCAAGTTCACCGTTCAGCTTTGACTGTCCGTAAATATTGAGCGGAGCATATTCTTTGCAATCAGGTTTCCAAGGCTCTGTTCCCTGTCCGTCAAATACATAATCGGTTGAAGTATATACCATTTTCGCATCAATTTCTTTGCAAATGCGAGCAATATTCTTCGTACCCTCAACATTGACAGCAAAAACTTTGTCCCTGTTTTCCTCATCTTCTGCCGCATCAACAGCAGTCCACGCGGCACAATGAACTACAGCATCAGGCTTTATCTCTTTAATTGTTTTTTCAACAGATTCGACATCGGTAATATCGAGCCGTACATACGGCATTCCGACAACGGCAGTATTATCCTGCACGCCCGAATAACTATCGGCAATATCAGTTCCGATTCCGTCATATCCACGCTTCGCAAGTTCATTCATTACATCATGTCCAAGCTGACCTGCTACGCCTGTTACAAGCACCTTCATAAAATTATCCTCTTAATTATCTGTTACCATACATTTTTTCGTAGTAGTTCTGATATTCACCGCTAATGATTGTTTCCCACCATTCACGGTTATCGAGATACCACTGAATTGTCTTTTTAATGCCGTCCTCAAACTTTGTTTCAGGCAACCAACCGAGTTCATTGTGAATCTTAGTCGGATCAATTGCATAACGCATATCGTGACCTTTTCTATCTGTTACATAAGTTATAAGGCTTTCAGATTTGTTAAGCTCTTTGCAGATAATCTTAACGATATCTATATTTCTTTTTTCATTATGACCGCCTACATAATAAATTCCGCCTAATTTACTGCTACATTAAAAAGACATTCAGTTTCAGATTATTATTATAAAAGATTTTTATAATGCAAAATATCCTTGATATGAAAAATTTCTTCTTTTTGAAAACACTCTATTATATAATGGAATGTAAAGTATATTAATAATGTACGAAGTAAATAGCGACAATATAATTAACCAAACAAAAATAAGCAAAGATACTTTTGGAAGTAATACTATATTTTGAAAATAGTAGTAGCACCAAAAAGTATGTGTAAGCCAGATATTAGTTGAATGTTTTCCAAAAAGTCTCATTATTTTAGATAACTTATTATTACATACTAAAGTAGTAAATGCAAAAACAAAAACAGGTGCTAATAAGAAATCAAATTTCATAGATGTAGGTGAGTTACAAAAAATTATTCTAAAAATCACAACAAAAATTAAACATAGTACAGAAAATAATACAATATGATTTGATACAGCCCTATTATTAAATACTTTTTTATAAATGTCAAATTTACTACACAACATACCCATAAAAAAGGTTGCCACAATCGGCAAATTCTCTATCTGCCAAAAATAAGATGCAAATATCCCACTATCGTCTATGTAATCATATTTTAATAAAACTCTAACTATTAAATAAATTATTACTAACAAGAGAATCGTTAATATTTTTGTTATAATTTGCTTTTTTGACAATAGGATAACCAATATCGGTGCAATTAACAACATAACTATATATGCTTGAATAAACCAAAACTCTGCTACACCATCTACAATTCCAAATATAGCGTTAATAACGATTTCTAAGTTAATTTTAATTTTTCCTATTATAGTACCAACCAATAATTCTATTAAAACAATAATCCAATAATTGCTCATGAACTTTAGTGCATGAATCCCTACTTTTTTATACATTTGCAAAATCGAATTTGTATTTTTTAGAGATAAAAAGAATCCATATCCACTTAAAAAAATATAAATACAAACACATATTTTACAGAAATTTGCAATAATAGATTGAAAATTAACTCCGTTAATATCTAACAGATTAATATATCCATTATTCAGTCGCTCAGGTATAACAAACAAATGGTGATACACCATAAAAAGAATTGCTATACCTTTGGCTATTTGCGTGTGTTCTTTTGTAAAACTCATGTTATTTTTATTCATATATTTCTCTTAATTATATATTACTTTGCCTTAATTATTATAGTTTAACGATATTACTTATGCGTAAATATTTTCTGTACGCTATTAAAAAATTAAGCGGTGTGCCGTCAACTGTGTAGCCATCTGAATCGGCATCAGTAAATATTTATAATTCCCGAATAACTATCGGCAATATCAGTTCCGATTCCGTCATATCCACGCTTCGCAAGTTCATTCATTACATCATGTCCAAGCTGACCTGCTACGCCTGTGACAAGTACCTTCATAAAATTATCCTCTTAATTATCTGTTACCATACATTTTTTTGTAGTAGTTCTGATATTCTCCGCTAATGATTGTTTCCCACCATTCACGGTTATCGAGATACCACTGAATTGTTTTTTTAATGCCGTCCTCAAACTTTGTTTCAGGCAACCAACCGAGTTCATTATGAATCTTAGTCGGATCAATTGCATAACGCATATCGTGACCTTTTCTGTCTGTTACATAAGTTATAAGGCTTTCAGGTTTGTTAAGCTCCTTGCAGATAATCTTAACAATATCTATATTCCTTTTTTCATTATGACCGCCTACATTATAAACCTCACCCACTCTGCCGTTGTGGATAATAAGGTCAATCGCTTTGCAATGATCCTCAACATAAAGCCAATCACGAACATTCAAACCCTCACCGTAAACAGGAAGCGGCTTGTCCGCAAGAGCATTAGCAATCATAAGCGGAATGAGTTTTTCGGGGAAATGATAAGGACCGTAATTGTTTGAACAACGGCTTATTGTTACGGGCAAGCCGTATGTTCTGTAATAAGCAAGCACAAGAAGGTCTGCACCGGCTTTTGATGATGAATACGGACTGCTTGTATGAATCGGAGTTTCCTCTGTAAAGAAAAGGTCAGGTCTGTCAAGCGGAAGGTCGCCGTAAACCTCATCGGTAGAAACCTGATGATAACGCTTGATTCCGTACTTTTTGCAAGCATCCATAAGCACAGCGGTACCCTTGATATTTGTATCAAGAAAAACTTCGGGATTCTCAATTGAACGGTCAACATGGCTCTCTGCGGCAAAGTTTACAACCATATCGGGATGTTCTTCTTCAAAAAGCTTGTAAACTGCCTCCCTGTCGGTAATGCTTTCTTTCACAAAACGGAAATTCGGATTATCCATAACAGGAGCAAGCGTTGAGAGATTGCCGGCATATGTAAGACAATCAAGACATACGATTCTGTAATCGGGATATTTTTTGAGCATATGAAAAACGAAGTTTGAGCCGATAAAGCCCGCTCCGCCTGTAACAATTATTGTCATAATAAATTCTCCTCATTAAGCGTCAAGATATTTGCCGTTAAGCACATCAAGAAGGTATTGACCGTACTGATTTTTCTTAACTTCCTCGTAAACCTTCATCACATCTTCCTTAGAAATCCAACCGTTGAGGTAAGCAATTTCTTCAAGACAGGCTATTTTTCTGTGCTGATGAGTTTCGATAGTCTTTACAAAATTAGTTGCATCAACAAGGCTCTCATGGGTGCCTGTGTCAAGCCAAGTGAAGCCCTGTCCGATAAGTTCAACATTCAACGCATTATTTTCAAGATAAATTCTGTTGAGGTCGGTTATTTCAAGCTCACCTCTTGCGGAAGGAGTTAGGTTTTTTGCATACTCAACAACCCTGTTATCGTAGAAGTACAAGCCCGTTACGCAGTAATTTGACTTCGGCTTTTCAGGCTTTTCTTCAATAGAAACAGCCTTGCCATTCTTGTCAAATTCAACAATGCCAAATCTTTCAGGGTCATCAACATAATAACCGAAAACAGTAGCACCATTGCCTTTTTTCGCATTTTCAACGGCAGACTTTAATCTCTCGTTAAGACCGTGACCGGCAAAAATATTATCGCCGAGTACCATTGCGACATCGTCATCACCGATAAAATCAGCTCCGATTATGAATGCCTGAGCAAGTCCGTCAGGACTCGGCTGAACGGCATATGTAAGATTAACGCCAAACTGATGACCGTTACCAAGCAAATCTTCAAATCTCGGTGTATCCTGCGGAGTCGATATGATAAGAATATCACGGATTCCTGCATTCATAAGCACCGACATCGGGTAGTATATCATCGGCTTGTCATATATAGGCAACAGTTGTTTAGATGTTACCTTTGTCAGTGGATAAAGTCGAGTCCCCGACCCACCTGCTAAAATTATACCTTTCATAGAATCACCACATACAATCCTAATTATTATTTAAATTATCCTATCAATCAATTCTCTGACTGCACCGTGGCCGCCTATATTTTTACAAACATAATCGACTGTATTTTTCACTTCATCAATTGCGTCAGCAGGGCAGGCAGAGAAACCGCAATCCTGCATACATTCAATATCATTCACATCGTCACCGATATAGGCAACCTGTGATTTATCAAGGCTATATTTTTCTATCAAGGTTTTGAGAACTTCAATTTTGTTGCTTACACCCTGATGTACTTCCTTTATTTTTAAATCTCTTGCTCTGCATTCAACAATTTTGGAGGTTTTACCCGTTATAATTGCTGTAATGATTCCGTATTCTTCGCATTTTACAAGGCGATACCCGTCACGAACATCAAATGCCTTAAACAGTTCACCGTCATTACCGTAATAAATTTTACCGTCGGTAAGCGTTCCGTCAACATCCATAACAAGCATTTTTATATTTTCAATCATAATACAATTCCCATTCCGGTAATATCATTAATTCTTATAGTACCGACAAGCTTACCGTCATCCACAACCGGAAGAGCCGATATATTCCTGTCATTCATAAGTTTTAATGCTTCGACCGCAAGTAAATTTGAAGAAACCGTAATCGGTGTTCTAATCATAAGTTCGTCAATAACAATATTGTATACATCAATTTCTTTTGAAAGTGCTCTTCTTAAATCGCCGTCTGTAAATACGCCCACAAGCCTATCATTTTCAACAACGCATACAATACCCAACGCTTTTTTACTCATAACGACAATTGCATCTTTAAGCTGAGTATTTGTACTTACAACAGAGTTATCTTCCCCTGTTTTCATAAGATCGGCAACTTTAGTAACAAGTTTTTTGCCAAGTGAACCTGCAGGATGAAACAATGCAAAATTTTGCTCATTAAAGCCGTAAATTTTTGACGCACACACAGCCAATGCATCACCAAATGCAAGTGCGACAGTTGTGCTCGATGTAGGAGCAAGATTTAATGCACAAGCCTCTTTAATAGGCGGGAACACAAACGAATAATCACTGTGTGTAATAAGTGTGCTGTCTGCATTTCCTGATATGCCGACAAGTGTTGCTCCGATAAGTTTTAAACTCGGAATAAGTTTTGTAACCTCTTCGCTCTCCCCGGAAAATGAAATTGCAATTACAACATCATCCTTATCAAGCATACCCAAGTCGCCATGCTGAGCTTCTGCGGGATGAAGGAAAAACGACGGTGTACCGAGGCTTGCCATTGTAGCAGCAATTTTTGTTCCGATATGTCCCGGCTTACCCATTCCCGTGATGACGACCTTGCCTTTACAATCACAAATCAGCTTTACTATTTTTTCAAATCTCTCATCAAGGGCATTTTTTACCGTTTCCATTGCAGCTATTTCTATATCAAAAAGCTTTTTGCCCTCTTCAGTTATATTAATTTCAGGCATTTTATTGCACCGCCTCATATACTTTTACAAGTTTAGTCAATAATTCTTCCATATCATCAAGTTTTACCATATTAGGACCGTCTGACCATGCTTCATCGGGATTCTGATGAGTTTCCATAAATAATCCGTCAACACCGACAGCAATTGCTGCCTTGGCAAGGTACTCAACATATTCTCGGTTACCGCCTGTCGCATCACCCTTGCCACCGGGCTTTTGAACAGAGTGTGTTGCATCAAAAATAACAGGATATCCAAATTTCTTCATTTCGACAAGACCTGTCATATCAACAACAAGTGTATTATAGCCAAAGCTTGTACCTCTCTCACATAACATAACATTACTGTTACCGCTTTCAACTACCTTCTGCAAACAGTTTTTCATATCCCACGGTGCAAGAAATTGAGCTTTTTTGATATTAATGCACTTACCTGTTTTTGCGGCAGAAACCAATAAATCAGTCTGTCTGCAAAGGAATGCAGGAATCTGAACAATATCAACCACCTTGCCAACGGGTTCCGCCTGCCACGATTCGTGGATATCGGTTGCAACAGGGATGTTATATGTATTCTTAACTTTCTGAAGTATTCTCAACCCTTCATCAATTCCAAGTCCTCTTTTGCTGTGAATTGATGTTCTGTTAGCCTTATCGAATGAGCCTTTAAAAGTGTAATCTATCCTCAATTTATCAGTTATTGCTTTCATTTTTTCGGCAATATCCATAGCCATTTCTTCAGATTCAATTGCACACGGGCCGGCAATTAATTTAAACAACATCATTACCCAATCTCCTCAATTTCAGCTAATTTACATGCCAAATCATAATCTTTTTTTTCGTCAATATCAACAGCTTCCACGCCGGATACCTCTTGTATATACGGGGTAAAACCTATACGACGGTTATATTTTGTAAATATCTCTTTTTTAAAAATAAAAAAAGCACTGGTCTCTACCCAAATCGGATTCATATCTTGAGTTCTTGGTACGTTCTCCAAATCGTAATTTATTGGCTTGCCATCATACCAAGCAAATGTTTGAATACGCTCCGCAGAAAACGCAGAATCATTATTCCCAGAAATTACATGATTTAATGCATTTTCAATTGATTCTTGCTTTATAAATGGTGATGTTGTATGCGCTAAAACATATATATCGGCATCAATTTCTGCAATAAAGTTTTTATAGATGTCAAATCCCTTTACTAAATCGCCATCTAATTCTTTGCTTCTTTGTTTAAATTTTACTTGTTCGGGTAAATATTCTTTTACTGAAGAATCACTGCAATAAACGTAAACTTCATCAATTTCCTGTACTTTTACAAGAGTATTTGGAAGATGCCAACATAAAGGATGTCCTGCAATTGGCAAAATATTTTTATGTGGCAATCTCTGAGAATTTAATTTAATCGGTAAAAAAGCTACGACCTTCATAATACATTTCCTTCCATAATATCAATATGACTTATGCGTGTCTATTATATTAACATACTCATATGGTGGATTTTTCCTATATGAAGCAACTATGGTTGCCCCACATTTTCCTCCTATCAATACTGAACATTTGTTAAGAATATACAATGTAGTTAAATAATCAAGCGCTGCATCATTGGCAGATTTATCCTTTCTTATTTGCTCACCAATCAATCCATCAACCTGTCTTACATTTCCTGCATTATAAGTGATTATTTTTTCTTTCGGCAAATATTTTTCAAAAGATTTAAGCAAAGCATAATCCTCTGTCGCTATATAATAATAATCACAATTTAACAATTTAAAATATTTTTTTGCTTCTTTTACAACAACCTCAACCTGAGGCTGCATTGGATGATGATACAAAAGATAATCTGTCCCACGCAAACAAACACCTAATAACTTAGAATTATTATCAGAAACAATACGTGCATAATTGCCTTCACAAATATTAATTGTATTTTTATTTAACTTGATATACTTAGAATACTGCTCTCTTAAATAATCATTGTTATTACATTTTCTTCCCATTCTAAGATACACAAACCAATTCTGAGAGGGATCAGCTAAAATATAATTATTGCTTTGAAGTGCCTCATCTAAAGTAACATCAAAAGGTTGCAAATAATATTTGTCCCAAGCATTAACTTTACCCACTTCATCGTCCTCTAAATATATATTCTTAGTAGTTTTCATATCAACAACAGGTATCATTTTATGAGAAACAGCATATATACAACCAAATAATACAACTCTTTCCCAAACAGTCCATCCGCAAGACATACCATCTTCATATCTAATTATGTAATAAATAGGTTTGTTTTTGTTGGAAATAAATTTCTCCTCCAATATATTATGTTTTTCTAAATTTTCTCTGCGGTATTTTTTCCTTTTAATTAAATCAAAATTATAAAAGCAATCAATTATTTTTGTTATCAGAAACATTTACAATCCCCTTTTTATACTATCAAAATCAACTCTTTCAAAAACCTCAAGTTTACCTCCTCTGGTAGCATTGTAGATATGAATTCCTAATTCTTCACATGCAGCTTTAGCATCGCGATAAGCACGTGTATTCTGACCCATATCATGTACCACAACATCCTTTATATCATCGTCATAATCATCACAAAAATAATCCTTGGCATCATTGTCAACAACAGTTTCTCCGGTTTCATTAATAGTCACTTTATAATTATGGTCAACACCTATTAAATATATTTCTTTAAAACCCATATAAGCAGCAATGTTAATACATGTAAATGTAACTGTTCCTCTGGAATCCAACTGATGGTCAATTTGAGTAGAAAAACTATGCGGATAATCCATATTTCTATCATAATTTGCTTTAAAATAATATGCCCCATCAATATTTATATCATTATAAAAATGTAAGTTTATAGGAACAAATTTAATTTTTGAATTAATGTTATTAATTTTATCGGTACATTCGTTAAATATATTTATATCTTCACAAACATAATATGTAGGACGCCAATTAGTTTTATTAAACATTTTGAATATTCTATTCATTCCAAATGTTATCTCATTATTATTATCAAGGAAATCTAAATCTTGTGCCTGCAGACTTGGACCATTTGCCACGATAAAACATCTTTTATTTTTATGAATATCTTTTAATTCTCTCAAACTTTTTCCGTACCTTGTCTTATAAAAATTTTTTATTATAAAACCTTGATGTCGTGCTAAAAAAGAGTTGTACAAGTTCATATTTTATTTTCTCCTTTTATTCATAAGTCTTTTTAACGGTGTTCTAAAAATATCTTTTTCATAATCATTCATAATAAAAAGCCAATTAAGAACAACATATAAGACAGTATAAATTATTATGCCTACTAATAAAGCAAAAATATTATAGAAATTAATAAAATGAGAGACAACTAAAGTTATGCAACACATTATAGTCGGTAAAACATAAATTTTTCCCACACTTTTCCAAAATCGGATCATGTCTAAACCAGTTTTCTTCCAATAATACCAATTCATAACAAATCCCTGACCGATAATCAAAGCTATACCGGTCATTAAAGCCGCACCTATGATACCCATAATATGCATTAAAAACCAAGTTCCGATTACATTTCCTATAGCTATACCAAGGTACACTATAGATCGAAACCGATGCTTGTTTTGTGCAATAATAATGCTCAAACATATGCTCTGTACAAGCGGAATCATATTTGGTATCATCATTAACACCGCTACCCAATACGCATCTTCATAGCCTGAGCCAACATAAAAACTAATAAACGGTTGTCCAAAAGAAATAAATCCGGTTACTAACAGTGTAATTATGTAACATTGAATTCGACCCATTCTTATTGCCAAATCCGTCAATTCATCGTTTGTAGCACCGGAAAAAACCATTTTTTGAGTTTTAGGCGCCAATAAATTAGAAACTGCTGTGGTCAAACTAAATACTATTCCGTTGAATACACCGCCAACATTATAAACTGCTACCCCCACAGTAGCCAAGGCGGGTATAGCTCCTATCATTACAACATCAGTTGAATTATACAACTGACCGACAACATTCGCAACAAATATCCAAAACGAAAATGATAATATTTCCTTTAAAACACCTGCAGATGGCTTAGAATATATGGCTTTTAGACCTAAGTTTTTGGTCATGTATATGTAGTAAAAAATTCTAATTATTACATTTAGAATTAAGCTTGAAACTGCCATGCCGATTGATGCAAATCCAAAGAAAAGTACAACTAAATTAAGTATCGGCATAATGCATGTTGTACCAATATTCATAAACTGAAGGAAAATAAACTTCTCATGCGCAGTTACAACAGATATCTGCGGTGTCATAAAAAAGTTAAGTGCAGTATTTAAAGATAAAATAAAAACAAGTACTCTCATTGTCATTAATTCTGATGATGTCAATGAAGCACTGTACCATAGTCCCAAAATTAAACTGAGAATTATGCCCACCACAAATGTTACAATTGCTATAACCTGAAAGATTCGGGAAAATAAGCCTAACATTTTTTCTTCGGCTTCTTTTCCATCCTCTTCACGAGCCTTAATCAGATAACGTGTAATAGCGGAACCTAAACCAAGAGAAATCAGAGAAAGATAACTTGTTATATTACTTGACAACTTATACAATCCGTATTCACTTTGTCCCAACAATTGCAACATTACAGGTGTATAAAAAACAGGAATCAAATTTCCTAACAATAAATTTATATAGTTTAATATTACACCTGTTTTTAACTGACTTTTATTTTTATCCATCCACAACCTCATTAAGCTTAAAAAATCATATCAAAATCTACTCTCGGAAAAACTTCAAGTTTTCCGCCACGGGTAGCATTATACACTTCTATACCGTGTTCATCACAATATTTTTTCATTGAAATAAAAGCTCTCGTACTTGCATCTAAATTTGGTATATATAGATTCTCTTTATCTTTGTTATACTCATCAGTAAAATAATCTTTAACACTTTTATCTTTGATAATTTCACCTTTATCGTTTTTATAAACAGCAAAATTATGATCGACACCTAAAAGGTATATTTTTTTAAATCCCATATAAGCGGCAATTTGCGCAGCTGAAAATGCCACTGTATTTGAATTACCTATGTAGGAATCCACACTGTCTGAAAAAACTGGTACTCCCTGTATTGACGAATGCATATTAAAGTATAGAGCATCCTTGATATCAATATTATGAAAGTACTTATTAATAAGAGGTATAAACTTAGCGCTTATCTCTAAATTATTAACATCATCTTGACAATTAAAAAGCATCTTTTCATCCTGTGACACATAAAAATCCGGTTTCCAATTTGTTTTATCAAACATTAAGAATATTCTGTTAAAACCAAAGGACAAAACATTATTCTTATGCAATACTTCAAGATCATCGGCGGATAAGCTTGGACCATTGCCTATTATAAAACACATTTCACCCAAATGAGTATCTTTTAACATTCTTAATCTCTTTGCATATTTACTTTTTTCAAAATGATTAAGAACATACGATTGAGTTCTCGCTTCTATTGATTTTATGGGATGCAATTTATTTGCCACCTTTCATTTTAACCAAATTATCAACTAACATCACCAATCTGTATTTACCGCTTTTATAAGCAAATTTATAAGCCGGATTGATATAGCAATCTAAATTGTTTAAGGACTGCACAAATTCCTTGCTTTTCATAATAGAGTTATTATATCTGATTTTATCTTTTTTAGTAGCCTCATTTTTCTCGCTAAAAGTATTTTTTAATACAACTTCATATTTATAAAAACAGGCATTAAAATACTTCTTTACTTGTTCCTCACTACAGTTCCATTTAACAATAAAACGGTGCATAGTACTATTGATTGTTTTATATATCTCAAACATATTAGGGTAGTATTTCTGTGATAAACTGCAGTCACTTACCTGAACATAACTATACAGCTTTTTCGGAATCACAAAAATTTTACCATTTGTACAGTCAAGGTATTGAAAATTAAATATCAAATCCTCGCCAAGTGATAGGTTTGAGTCAAATGTCAATCCGTTTTTTAAAATTGTTTTTCTATCATACAATTTACATACCGGTCCTGCATCAAGCCATTTTTCATGCAGAGTCATAATATCTTTTACAGAGTATATATTTTTATTGTCATCAACAATTAGATTTCCACCCGTCCTATCATAATTGGTTACTGTTTGAAAATAGCACCATATATTATCAAATTCAGGATGTTCAGATTTTGTTCTAATTAAAATTTCCAAATAGTTTTTATTAACATAATCATCACTGTCAACAAAGCATACATATTTACCCTTTGCAGCATCAATACCACAGTTCCTTGCCGAAGACACGCCACCGTTTTCTTTATGTATAACCTTTATTCGATTATCTTTTTTGGCATATTCATCACAAATTTTTCCGCTGTTGTCAGGCGAACCGTCATCAACAAGGATAAGCTCAAAATCTTTATATGTTTGATTTAAAATGCTGTCAATACAGTAATGCAAAACATTTTCAACTTTGTAGACAGGCACTATGACGCTAACTATCGGCACTTTACCACCTACTATCTTTATTATGTTCTGTTTATAAAATGCCCAAAATAAGTCATATTTCCGTTTTTATCTTCATTATCAAATGGAATACGCCAAGAGAGCTTAAAGAAATTAGTATTCGATTCATTTATCAATTTGTCATATTCCTTTTGATTAAAAGCTAAATTCATACGGGCTTGCAGTTCTTCAATCTTTTCGTTATTGTATGGTAAGTTATTAATCAAAGATCTTGCCTCTGGTAAGTTATTGTAAACCAATCTTATAAAATAATCCAACAACAAATAATCTATCAGATAATCATTTGTTTTCCAATATTCGTAAAATAAGTCCTTAACAGCTGTTGTTATGACACAGTTTTTATGCGATGCTAATAAAAATGTAGTCCATAAATATTCCGAAACATATCCGGAGTGTTTTGAGGACTTTCTTTTACAAGAAAAAAAATCATATTTAAGAACATCATCCGGCAAATGATTAGGAATAAAAATTGTAGCATCAATCCATATTCCACCAAAAGCTGATAAAAGTGAAACTCTTAATATATCTGCAAGTTCGGTATTACTAATATAGCCTTTCTTATGCTTATCAATTATGTATTCAGGTAATTGATAATACTGATTCATATTATCTAATGAAATGATATTTACTCTCCTTGTGGTCGATTTTTTTATACTATCAATACATTTTTTTACTATAACAGGAGCTTGTTCATATCCCTGCAACCAACATACCCATACAGGAGCATCATCAATATACATTGTCCCCACATTGTAATCATTATATTTTTCAAGAACATAACTATATTCTTTCTCTAAATAATTCAATATATATTGATCAACATTACCCAATAAATTACGAGCTATTACGGTACCGTTAAAAAGCGAAGCAAAAAAACGCATAAAAGCAAGTTTTACATGCCCATGCCTAATCTCCCTAAACAGTACTTTAAATGGATTTACTACTCTATTATTTATAACTGATATAATCTTCACAAAATCACCATAAATTTACATTAATCTAAAATATCTTTTTTAACATTCTTTTTAAGAAATACATTGCCCCGTTATCTAAAAAATCATAGGCTAAAAAAGTATATATTTTCTCAATTCTTTTTCCTTTATTACGATCCATATAAGATATTAATTTCGGAGTTCTCGCTATACATTTTATCTTCCAAACAACCCTATTTTTAAATTTCAATTTATCTTGATTTGTTATTTCTTCAATTCTCTTTTGATGGGTTTTACTATCAGCCCATGTGTACATATACAAATGCTTCGCCCATTTTCCATAATCCTTTAAACCGATAATCAAAATTCCGTCAAAAATTTGATTAGTATCAGATTTACGCCAATTAGGGAGCAGGTTTTCTAATACTTTTGTATCCCTTGAAACATTTGTACCTGATGGATATTCATAATTTGAATATGCGTTCATTAATTTCTCAATTATATAATGATTCTTAACAGCACCAAATCCTAAGCCTGTATTTATATATCTAACATCATCCGAAGCTAACCAACAATCATAAGACAGTAAACCATCTAAATTATTCTTCAGTAAAACATCCGTGTCTAAATATATACCACCATTGTTATAAATAATCCATAATCTAGCATAATCAGAAACAAAAGCCCACTTTTTATCTTGGTATGCACACTTAACATAATCAATACAATTAACATCAAAATTGCTTTCATTCCATTCAACTATCTTATATTCAGGACAATATTGTTTCCAACTTTCTATACATTTTTGCACAAGTTCAGGTTTTGAATTACCTCCAAACCAACAATAGTGAATAACTTTTGGTATCATATCAAACTCTCCCATTTACTCTCAAAGTCCAAAATTAAATATATTTCTAACTCTGCATATTAATTCAAAGCCGATACTATTGTTTGAAATAACTAACGATAATTTATCAATCAAACGACAATTTTTAATCTCATGGTTACTCAACTTCAATGAAGTTCTATATTTTTTTACCTTCTTTCTACCAATTAATTGTAAATCCACATCTTTATTTCTTAAAAGCATCTGGTATTGATAAATGCAACATTGACAAAATGATAATTTCGCTTTGGTATAAATTTCAGGATATTTCTTTTCAACAAACTCCATTCTTTCTTTTACACCATCTAACATATCCAATCTTTTTAATGAGTATGTCCCCATTATGCTATTCGGTCGTTGATAATAAAAGTATAATTGTCTAAAAAGATATACAATATGTTGAGCATTTGACAGAGCATAGAAAGTAAAAAATTCATCCTCGTTGAGTTTTCCTACTCGAAAAGATAAATTCTCAAGAACCGAGCGATGATACAACTTATTCCACACAACTGTTCTGACATTTACATTATCTATTGTATTTTCAATAGCTTTTTGCGAATCAATAACAATGTAATTTTCATTATATTCTGTTTTAAAATTACTATCAGAAACTGATTTTAAATTAAAAGCGCCTATTTGAGAATTAGTTGCTAACATTTTTTCTAAAACTAAATCATAAGTTTCTAAGTCTATCCAATCATCACTGTCAATAAAGCTGATATACTCTCCTGTAGCAACAGCTATTCCTGTATTTCTGGCATCGGAAAGTCCACCGTTATTTTTATGAACAACCTTGATTCGGCTGTCTTTTTCGGCATAATCATCACACATCTGAGGACAACGGTCAGGTGAACCGTCATCAACAAGGATTATTTCAAGATTTTTATATGTCTGATTTACAATGCTGTCAACACATCTTGCAAGGTATTTTTCAACATTATAAATCGGTACTATTACACTTATCAGCGGGTTCATATTACTGCTCCGGATCTAACTTTTTTACTCTTATTTTATCGTATATTTTGTATGTTATCAAATAGAAATGTGGCATATATCTGTACATGAAAATTAAAACTTTATCTCTTTTTCCTTGATAATATCCCTCATCTTTAAAAGACTTTATTTCAGAAAACAAATTTTCATACCCTGATTTTTCAACTTTATTTAAAGAAGTTCTATATGTACCATATAGACTAAGCAAATTTCCCAAATACCTGATTTTAGCAAATTCACAGTATGGTTTATTCATAGATTTCTGTAACATAATCCTTGCAACTTCGTACCCTTGTTTGCGAGAAATCAACGCATTAGCAGAATGGGTTGAACTATCATCGCAAGCAACATAATTGTAAAACGGTTCATCAGAATATACAGTATTATTTGCATTATCAAAAAGGTAATAGTTTGCCAGAACATCTTCATTAAATTTAATATCTTCTTTTAATCTGACATTAGTAAACAATTTTGCTCGGTATATTTTATTCCACAAACCACCTGCAAAGTATCTCCCGGCAAGCAGGCATTCCATACCTTCGTCATGATTCATTTTTATCTGCTTACTTTTAGAACCGACAACAGACAAGATATTTCCTAACTCATCAACATTTTTATAACTGCAATGCACAATATCTACATTCGTATCGAACAAATCAATAAGGTTTTTATACATCTCTTTATCAATGTAATCATCGGAATCAACAAATGTTATAAAATCACCCTTTGCGTTATCAATGCCAATATTTCTTGCATGAGATACACCACCGTTTTTTATGGTAATTACCTTTAATCTTGAATCATAGCTTGCCATTTTCTCACATATTGTTTCTGTTGAATCGGAAGAACCGTCATTTACTACAATTACTTCGAGATTTTCATATGTCTGTTTCAATATACTGAGCAAACATCTTTCTATAGTTTTTTCTGAGTTGTATGTAGGTACTATAACTGATATTACAGGATTCATAATTACCTCAAACACCCCTATACTTTATTTTTCTGTATAAATTAAGTAATGCTCGCTTTACACCGTTTGTATACGCATATCCATTTGTTGTATTAATTACGCCGTACTTTCCCTTATATTTCTTAGCAAGCCTATCTTGCGTAATCATATAGCTTTTGTCAGCATTTCCATTTGATTTATGCCAAATATTCATTGGCACAACCATGACAGATAAATCCTTTTCGAGATTTGCAGAAAGACATAAATCTGCCCCATAAAGATGCCAACCGTCACAAACTCTTTCATCAAACCTTACCTTTGCCATAATATCTTTGCAACAGGCAATAAGGCATTCATCAAGTGTAAAGCACTTTGTTGGTTTGTCAATTGTATCATATTTACTTTTATCATTTCCATGATAAAAATTTGCAAGAATAGCACCTGATTTTTCCTCCGCTTTTGAAAGGACACCTGCTGCACCAAAAATTACATTTTTATTGTTCATCGCAAAATTATAAATTTTTTTCAAAACATCATCCGAAAGAAACTCAATATCCTGATGTAAAAAGACAAGAACATCTCCGGAAGCTTTTTCCGCCCCATAATTTAGTGCCGCTGCTGCCGAATTGAATTTATTATCACGGTTATCTATCATGATAAATTCTGTGTCGGCATCATTCTGTCTTTTAGCACTATTTATCATTTCATCAACCATTGATTGATTGTTGAATACAGTAATCAAAGATATTTTATTCATAATTTTCCTCACTGATAACAACTTGCTAATTTCCAAAGTTCTATGTCATTATTACCAAATGACTTTTCAACCTGTCTTAGCATAAACGGAAGTTTGACTTTGTGATTAGGCTTGTACTCTGAATAAAGGTCTTTTGCCAAAACAAATAAAGCCTCAACAACTTTGCTGTCCAAATTTTTAACAGAACTATAGTAATATGTACTAATGTGTCGCAAAACCAAAGTGTATAATCTGTCATCCACAGGCATATTATTCTTCTTGTATTGTTCTAATATCTCTATCAACAACCAGTATGTATCAATTGACTTTGGATTTGCAGAATTGCCTTGTGTATGAGAAAAATTTTTCTCATACCACTTGTACTCATATTCTATCTTTGGAATATAAGCATAGTTTTTACACTGCATGAAGATTAAAAACTGAATAATCGTATCTTCGTACCAATATCCCGGGAAAAATCTAACATTATTCCAAATTTCCCTCTTATAAATCTTGCACCAGGGCAAACCTGCCAGATTCATTATTTCATCGCCGTTTTTATAACCAATAAGGTTATATTTTGGATAGACATTCGGAACGATCTCATAAATAGCACCGTTGCGTTCTTTTGATAAATTATGGGCACACATCACCATATCATAATTTTCACTGTATGCCTTATTCATAAGAGTTTCAACAATATCGTCATGAACAATGTCATCGCAATCAACAAACATAAGATATTTTCCATCAGCGTTATTTATACCCGTATTTCTTGCAGCACCAATACCGGCATTTTTCTGGAAAATCAGCTTAACCTTTGGATTATCAGCATATTTTTTCAAAACATCAGCGGCGCCGTCAGTCGAACCATCATCTACAATTATCAACTGATAATTGTATTCGGTTTTTTGGTTGAGAATCGAATCAATATTGGATTCAATTATATCTACATAATTGTAAACAGGAACTACAATTGACAAATCAATATTGTCGTCAATAGGTTTATTTTCATACACGGGATGACTGTCTAATCGTGGATGAATGCCATTCACTATATTTCTTGCATCGTCAATGTTTACATCCACGCTGACTCTTTTATGCCTGAGTTTTTTAAGAAAAAACACACAACAATACAGCATATATGCAAGTTTTGCTAAAGCACTGCTAAATACACTATTGTGAAATTTTCCATAAAATCTGAAATAAAAACCATATATCATGTTTATTGATTCCTTAAATACTTAATAACATTTCTTCAACAGCTTTTACTGTTTTTTCGGTACTGAAAGCTTTACCACGCTCTTTTGCTTTTGCGGCATAAGCTTCAAGCAAATTAGGCGTTGTCAGCATTTTCTTGATACCCTCATAAAGTGCATCTTCATCATTTTCTGTTACGATACCGTACTCATTGTTTTCGCCGAGCATTTCCTTCATACCCGAAACTTCAACGGTAACAACAGGTGTACCAAGAATTAGCGCTTCGGTAGCAGCTGTACTGAACCCCTCAGCAAAAGATGTACAAACAAAAATATCACTCTTTTTGATATATTTATACGGATTAGTATTGTAACCCAATAATTTACAACTTTTGTTCACTCCGTATTCATTGATAAAATTAAGAAGGTTATCTTTTTCAGAACCTCGTCCCAAAATTATAACCTTATTATCAATTGAGTTATCAAGCAGTCTTTTATGAACCCTTATCAATCGATCAAAGCCCTTTGATTTTTTTAAAGTGCCAACTGCGACAATTGTTTTGCAAGATTTGTCAAAAACATAGTCATCTATCTTTTCATTCGATTTTTCTAAAATCTGATTTGTTTCGTTGGTATTATAAAGCACCTGCATCGGCTTTTTAAAATTCAGTATATCTGAAAAATCTCTCTTGACATATTCAGAAACACATACTGTCATATCATACTTGTTATAACATTTTTCCGCCTCTAAAAAACTTCTGAACGATGATGACAACTGAGCTTTTGTATGCTGCTCAACATGAATCCAGCTAACAAGCTTTGTATTTAGGTTAGTGCAACCGCTTACAATTCGTGCGGTAGGACCTTCAAGGTAAGAAACAATTATGTCATATTTTTCCTTAATAAACTTTTTGTAAAGTTTTTCGGGTGAAAACAGGCATAAATACTTGCTGTTCCCTCTGAATTGTTTCTTGTAATAATACTTGAATTTAATATCTGATTTTAAAAACTGTTCGTTTACGCCACCTTTGAACAACACCTGAACAGAAATATCAAACTTGCTTCTGTCCATATTATTCACAAGATTTACAAGCACCTTTTCAGCTCCGCCTTGTCCCAAGGTTGGAATCAAAAATAATATTTTTTTCATTTTATACATCAATTTTATCTCGATTAAAATTTTATAAGTAAAATAAACAAACGCAAGAGCAATCATCTCAATTTTACTATAAAACAACTTTATAGCTAACAAAGCATATTAATTATTTTGCTTCTTTTTATGCAATATCATATAGATTTTTTCTGGTAAGAAAGCAATAAAAAGACTTTTTACAAATTCAACTGCTAAAAAAGGATAGAATTTTAATGGCATTCCTATCATTTTAAAGCCCATAAATTGGACATACACAGACCTAATTCTTGAAGATTTAGTTCTTCTATGATATGCATTCCTATCATCCCTCATCTTATATAACGGAATCTGGAGGTTATAACCACGATAACCCTTTGCGTATAGTTTGTACCACAAATTGCAATCTTCATAACGCAAATATTTTTTATCCACTGTGTACCCACCCACTGTTAAATAAGCTTCTCGACGAATCATACAAGGAGCATGACAATGAAAAGGAGCATGAAAAATAAAATCAGAAATCTGAGGAACTTCTATAACTCTACATCTTCCCCAATCTCCCTTACTGTCAAAAAAAATCATAGGGGTACTTACAATCGCAAATTCTTTATTGTGTTCTAAAAAGTCAACTTCTTTTTGAAGACGGTCTGGCAACGAAATATCATCTCCATCCATTCTTGCAATATAGTCACCTTCCGCAACATTCAAACAACGATTTAGGGTATAATTAAGTCCCATATTTTTTTCATTATATAAAATTTTGATTTTATTAGGATAAAGCGCACAATACTTTTCAGCTATATTAACAGTATCATCTGTAGAACCATCATCGCACATAACTATTTCCCAGTTTGTGTAAGTTTGGTTTATAAGCGATTCAATAGCTTCATCCAGTGTTTCTGAGCAATTATAAATCCCCATAATTATAGAAACTTTAGGGGGTATATTCATTTTTACCTACCTCTTAACTTATTCATTATAAACAAAAGAATATAGAACAAATTTATACTTCTGTTTCTTGCAAGTATAAAAAATATTTTCCATTTAAAGGAAAGATACTTAAAATCCAGTGCATTTAAAGAAGAAACATAATGATCCATAGACAATATTTTCTTTAGTTCGCTTTTTTTTATATGATATTTTATTTTTTTATCTTCAGCTAAATTAATTCCTAAGCCGATTAATCCTAAACATATTCTGTTGTTTAAAGCCAAATTATAATTCGAATTTAAGTTATTTATTTTTATAAATTGTTCAATCTTAGTGTATAACTCTAGCCACTGATGTACCCGCGCAAATTTATACGAGTGTGTAATGGATTTTAAATTATCTTTTCTATAATGGTAAAAAACACTAGAAATATAAACTGTTTTATTTACTTTATTAAAAGCCTCTATATTAAATAATGCATCTTCTGTTCCAATTTCATTGATATCAACAAATCTCACATTATTAATCGCACTTCGTTTATACAATTTTCCCCAGACAGTTACCACACTATCTAAAGCATGTGGCATAAACAATTCCTCGTTAATCGGGCCAACCATACGTCTTCTTAATTCTTCAATGTTTATTTCATCCCAAACAATGTCCTTATTTTCAAAAAATAAGTTTACTTTGCTATTAAGAGGATATTCGCTAATATAAGGCCACATAACAACATCTGCATCATGTTTAATCATAGTGTCTAGTGCAATTTTACATGTTTCTAAGTCAAGCCAATCGTCACTGTCAATAAATAAAATATACTCACCGCTTGCATTGTCTAAACCTAAATTTCTTGCCGATGATACACCTTGATTCACTTGAGAAATAATTCTTATTCTTTTATCATTTTCTGCAATTTTTTCAGCTATAGCAATAGAATTATCCGTACTACCATCATCAATAATTATTATTTCTAAATTATTATATGTTTGATTCACAATAGAATTTAGGCATTTTTCAATATAATTTTCAACATTATATACTGGAATTATTACACTAATAATTTCATTCAAATTACTCATCCTCCCTAATTCACTATAAAATCATCATATAATTCATTGTTTTAATTGTCATTTAATCATATTATTTTTCGTACTTTATAGCCCACTGTTTACATTTACAACAACAAAATTTCAAATAATAACTTCCGTCAACAATTAAAATGATCCAAAATAATCACTGTGATAGTATGTCGGACCAGTCAAGTAATAATAAACTAAGAGTACTATAACATAAATCCAACACACATATTTCCTATTATTTTCATTAAAACATATCCTTAACAAAACAGGAATCAAAATCAAATCGTATAATTCACTGTAAATCGGAAGCCTACCGATAAAGATACCGCTGGTAACCATACCTACAAGATAAATTGATGCCGTACATACTGACAAGTTTACGCACAAAGAAAGCACAGGCATTTTTTCGTAATATTTGCTTAACTTTTCCCGATAAGCAAAAGCTAAAACGGGTGGAACAGCATAGAATAAAACTCTCAACGGATTAACGCCGTCATCTTCTTCAAAATATATACTTATATCATTTTCATAAGATGTGCCTTGAGCAAATTCATCAACCTTGCCAAAAAACGGCTCGGCAAAAACAGTAATCAATACCATTGCAAAAATAAAAAGCCAAACTGACTTGCTCCAAGGTTTTAACCTGGCAATAAAGTAAATCGGTATTAAGAAAATTGCCGTAGAATGGATAAATATCAAAATTGCTACCATAGTCAAGAATTTAAAAAACTTGCCGGTAATAATAAAATCACAGCACAAAAATGACACGGCAACACAAATAAACTGTCTCATTCCGTTGAGCATATAACCCGAATAACACAGGAATGCCAAAAACAAAAACGAAGCCAAAAAGAAATCTGCATTCATACAATATTTTCTCAATGTTATCATTACACACACACCTGAAAAAATCGCAATTGAACTCAGCCAAAGCGTGTAATTATCTGAGATAAAACACTTAAAGAAAATGCTGTATGCATTAAAGAGAACTCCCTTGCCCTCGGAAGACCATGGATCCCAATTCAATTTTGAAAACTCTTCCGAAAAGTTTGTTGAATAGTTATTAAAAGCTGCAACATATGCGGTTGTATCGGCAACATAGTGCCTCATTGATGCCCAAAATATGAAATAACCGAAAACTAAAAAAGCATACGCCCACGGAACTCTTCTTTGTATTCCCTGTTGTAAATTATAATCGGTAAGCGCTATCTCTTCTTTATGAGTGATATCATACAAAATATATATCAAAAAAATCCAAAGTATCATGGACCAGTAAATTATCATTAAATCACACCTGAAAAATCTATATTAATTACAAGCCTAAAGCCTTTACTGTATCGTTTACAACGATTTTTTTATCAAATTCGTCCACCATTTTTTGTCGGGCGTATTTACCCATAACTTCTCGTTTTGAAATATCTGTTTCAAGAAAAGCTTTCATTTTTTCATAAAGGCTGTCAACGCTTTTAGGTTCACAAAGCCAGCCTGTATATTCATTTTCCACCGACTCTCTGCAACCCGGAATATCAGTGGTAATGACAGGTCTGCCTGTTGCCGAAGCTTCGAGATTTACATTACTCATACCCTCGTGATAGCTTGGCATTACAACACAATCGGCGGTCGCATAGTAAGGTCTTGGTTCTTCCTGAAATCCATGGAATTTTACAACGCCCTTACTTTCAAGTAACTCAACTCTTTCCTTGTATTCATCTTCAAAAAAGCCTACAAGGTCAAGTACAAATTTATAGCCGTCATCGTGAAGCTTCTCAGCCGCAGAAAACAATTCATCCATGCCCTTTTCCTTCATGATTCTGCCAAGATACAAAAAATGCGGCGGATCACTTTTCGGGTAAGGCTTGTACTCATAAATTTCAAGATTGATTCCTGCGCCGTTCAAAATAGTTTCTTTCTCGACAGAAATAATCTTTCTGTCAACAAATTCATCTGCATTAACCTGATTTTCAAAAAATACCGTTTTTACCTTTTTAAAGGCTGTTTTATAAAGAACTGTCGCAAACTGAGCAAGTCCGGGCTTTTGAAACGCTGTTCCTAATCCCTGAACATTCGCATAAAACGGAATATTTAACTTTTCACACATCAATCCACCGTAAACATTTGGTTTGATAGAGTATGTAATTACCAAATCAGGGTTTTCTTCCTGTAATATTTTTTTATAAAATTTCATAAGTGAAAAATCGTGAATCGGATTAACCCCTCTGCGCTCCATCTTAGTTTCAATACAACGCAATCCCATATTGATGAAATCCTCATGATGTCCTACAAAAGGCATACTAAGAACAACATCATAATTTTTCATAAGTTCTTCAATCAATTCTTTTCTGAAACGATACAGCATATAAGAATGATTAGTAAGAATCATAACTTTTTTACGATTATTCTTCATCTGCAATTGCTCCTGTTCCGCCCTCAACTACACCATCATGCTTAAACACACTTACAACTGTCATAAAAAGACATTTTACATCAAAGACAAAACTGACATTATCACAATAAATCTTATCCATCTGAACTTTTTCAGGGATAGGAAGCTCATCTCTGCCGTTAATCTGCGCCCAACCCGTCAAGCCGGGTTTTAAATCATTTATACCGTACTCATCTCTTTCAGAAATCAAATCATCCTGATTCCAAAGTGCAGGTCTTGGACCGATAACCGACATATCGCCCTTAAAAATATTAAAAATCTGAGGCAATTCGTCAAGACTTGTCTTTCTTAAAAACGCACCCACCTTAGTTATATACTGTTCAGGATTTTTAAGAAGATGTGTAGGACAATCCTTGGGAGTATCAATTCTCATTGTGCGGAATTTCAGAATATTGAAATATTTTTTGTTTTTTCCTATTCTTTTCTGCCTAAAAAAAACAGGACCTTCGCTCGTGCATTTTATTATGGCACATATCGGAAGGTAAAGTACTGACAGACACACTATCGCTGCAAGTGAACAGATAATATCAAGCATTCTTTTCACAATTCTGTTATAAAACGACATTTTTCTGTCTTTCATATTTAATACCCCTCAACCCAAAACTAACTTACGCAATACATCTATAGAATTATACCACAGAAAGCATCAATAAGCAATAAAAGAGGAGAATATGGAAAAAACAATTGAAAAAAAGTGCTTTTTAACAAATTATAGGTATAATTACGCAAGATTTTTGCCATAGATATGATTTATTTTCACTAAAGTGATAATCAAATATAGACTATTTTGGTTATTTTATGCAAAATTTGTCACAAAATATAATAAAACGCCGCAAAGCAGAGCGAGAAATCTATGGCTTATTTTAGGTGAAAAGGCACTATATAATCCGCTATATTTACTGTGCAACAGTCCTCTGCACGGCAACCTGAAAGCTTACATATACACAGTGCTAAACCACTCTGCAACTATCTTTCAAAAGTCAATCATCTGGCAAGTATCTGAAATTGTTCACAGACTTGTTGAAATGCGGGATTAATTATGATAAACTGACAATATAAGTCAGAGTACGATATAATTTGAGGTAGACACACGAAAATTTCAGAATGCACACTTTCAAAGGAAACACAAGACCTTTTATACAGATATTTTGCGGCTGCGGCAAATCTTTACGGAGTTATCGAAATCGGCAAACTTCTTAAAATTTACAACAGCCAGAACGAGCCTGTGAGCGAGGAAGATTTTCTGTCATTTGTTGAAAATATGAATTTTAAGGGAAAGTATTTTTGTGTGTTTAATCAGTACGATATTTACGATGACGGCTCAGAAACCCCTGCTCTTGAACAGGAAATTCTTGCAGAATATCTTTACTTTTTTGAATTTGATGACGATAGTCTTGATAAATACGAAATGCTAAAATATCGTCAAATCGGAAAGAAATTTTGCGTTCTTGACAAAGAGCAATTTCTCAGATATGAAGATGACTGTTATTTTAAAAAGACTCCCGATTTTCTTGAAATGCGTTCGTTTTTAAGAAATGAAACAGGACTTTCAAAAGAGGACGCAGACGATTATGCGAACGATATTATGATTTGTTTTGCAACTCAACCCGACAATTCCGAAGAATCTGTATACGAAGTAATCCTGGGAAGCGGAATCTACAACCGTGATGATATCGCATTCAGCCACCGAAAGCTTGAATATTTGTGTCAAAAAGTCATGTACACAAGTGCCAGACTCCATGTTCTGCTCGGACACACTCCCGAAGAAATTTTCGGTTAACAGGTAAAATTGCATATTATAGCGACAATTCAAAATCATTTTGAGGGAAACATATAGATGAATAGTGAAAATACGGCAACACACAAAATAGCATATTCAAATATAGATATTGCAAAATTCATAGCGGCATATTACGGCAAATCGGGAGGAATTTTGTTATGATAAGGATAATGTTTGTGTGCCATGGGACGGCTCACGAACGCTTTGCAAACCGCAATATTCCTTTGTAAATCTCGGCAAATCACGGTCAGTTGAAAAGTACAAGACTACCAAAATACTACTTTTCAACGGTTTTAAAATCAGCTTTTATGCCTTATCGTTAATAGGGTTAGAACAGACATTATTATTGCCGAGTTATCGTTAAAAGGGTTGTAACAGAAAGCAATTTCCTATACCTATATATAACAGCAGTTTTTGCTGGGTGTGATTTGCTTTGAATGAGTCTTATCTGAGTAAGTAAATATCATTTCTACACCGCAGTTCATAAGCTTAAATAATGCAAACTACTAAAAGACTACTTCTCCCCTATCCTAAAATTTCAAGACATTCACTTATTTTGATGGTTAATATTTTAACATCCTGTACAATTTACAGGGTGTTTTTTCTATATGTAAAAACAGTAACATTTTTTAAAGAGATTGAATTCACCGAGCAAATGATTTATACTTTAATTATGTGATACAGTTTCTATTGAAGAGTTCAAACAGCATTTTCAATGAAGTTTTCATTATTAATCTGCAAAGAGAAGCTGATGAGTAAAATCAAGACGCTAGTATACATGATAAATTTTAAGTGAAAATTACTGCGTTGATAAGGTGTTTTAATGTAACTTGACATCAAGCAAGAGGTTGGATAAATACCACTACTTACGAAACAATGGATAAAGGAAAGGAGTTGTAGTGTATGGAGCGACATATTGGTACATGGCATAGAGAAAACGATTCAAGAAACTCAGAAGTAGGAGAACTTTTGATTGATGGAAATTACTTAGAATTTTATAGCAGATTTCATGGCCTTGTTTTTCCTGAAACTTTTATCGGAGAAGACGGTCAATATAAATATAAAGTATTTGTAAATGGATATGCAAAACCAGGACGAAACAGAGTTCTGGATTATACTTCATGCCATAGGGTGTCTTATGTTCTAATGCAAAATTTTGATTTTTCAAAAGGAACAGATATTTCTGGAATAGAAGAGTTTTCATTTGCTATTCGAGAATTGACCAAATGGCTTGGTATTAAAACTGTCTTTTATACTTGTACAGACCAAGATGAACTGGCTGCTGGTGAGGCTCATTTAGATTCTATTGTTATCCATGAAAAAAATCCACAAATCGAACTGTATTTTGAATCAAAAACGCATGAGAGTATATTATCACTCGAAGATAACATCGCAATTAAAATAAAAAAAGAACCTCGAATTCGCGTAAAATATAATCAGTTAGCAGATATTCAGAAAATACAGAATGATATAGAATGCATTATGCAATTTTTTGGATTGTTGATTGGCAAAGTATCTATAGCAGATAATATCCGGCTGTCGATCGAAGGACAGAAACTTAAGAGCTGGTTATATATTAATCATGATTATTCTTATAACCTAATGAATCAAGATGTTACGGATAGTCCAAGGACATACTATTATGTACTTGAAGATAACTTGACTCTGTATTTTGCTAATTGGCGTAAATTCTGTTTTGATGACCAGTTCACATGTTAAGGAGAATATATTTTTCCGTGAATGGTAGAAAAGAAATATTTGCAGAGGATATATTCGTTGAGTATATGAGAATATTAGATGGATATCATACAAGAATATCCGGTGATGCAGAAACAGAAGAAAAATTAAAGAAAGCATTAAAGGCAGCAACAAAAGTCATTAAAACTCAAATCTTTAAAGAAGAAAATCGCCCAATTTTTGAAGAAGCATTTCAAAGTGTGTTGCCAGATTGGAAGTACAACTCTTCAAATATAGGTGATATTTCTGGTTGGATAACGGCTGGTTATTTTGGAAAAAAATCTTTATCTCATCGCTTAAAAGAGTTGGATAATCTGTACTTTGGCATTATTAGGAATAATGCAGAAGATATTGAATGTTTGGCGTATAATAAAGAGAAATGCAAGGATATGACGGATGAACAAATTGCTGAATTGTTCTATAGGGAACTCGGTGATACTAGAAATTATTATTCTCACTATAAGAAGAACAAAACTGGTGTATTAGATTTTTCACAAATAAATGATTCAATACGAGTCTTGAAAGCAACCATTATTTCTATTTTCCTATCTCACATGGGAATAGATAAAGATTTAATACGTAGAATTGTCGAGTTTGATAGTGAACTACATTTTCAAACAATGTTTTTGCGTAAACCTGAAGAACACCCATTTCTTCATACACAGGAGTGGCTGAAAACTATCAAAACAAAGTCCGAGAATGAGACAAATTAAATTGGACGAACTAACATGAAAATAACGCTTTCTGTCTCATCATTTCTCTTCTATGCAAGGAAAAAGGAACCTTCCACCATTCCCTTGTACAATAGGTGTTGTGTATGTTTTTCGTTGAATAACCGATTCATGTAGAGAGTGTGGCATTATTAATTAAAACACAGAACGCAAAAAATTCTGCAAGACTTGAACCAGTTAGAGAGAAGATTAAAGTTGCAGGTATGCCATACTCGCAGATGAAGATGATTGATATGGGATTTTGGTAGGTCTGATTTGAGTTGGATAAAGTGTTTTCAATTTGGAAGTCGCAAAATCGGTGAAATCAAAACTTCCGATGCAAAGCTGTTTCTCATTAAATTACAGGAAGACGGAAGGGGCTCGAGTACAATAAAAACAGTGCGAGGTGTTTTAAGACCGGCATTTCAAATGGCAGTTGATGATGACATTCTAATTAAGAACCCTTTCGGTTTCCAATTACTCGGCATTATCATAAACACTGAACACACTCGACAGGCTCTGACAAAAGAGCAAATGAACAAGTTTTTGAAATTTGTTCGTTACGATAATGTTTACTACAAATACTATGATGTCTTCTACATTCTCTTTCACACCGGTTTGAGAATTTCAGAATTTTGTGGGTTGACGATAAATGACCTTGATATGAACAACAGAATCATCAATATTGACCACCAGTTGCAGAGAACCTCAAAAATGGAGTATGTGATTGAATCAACAAAAACAAATGCCGGCACAAGAAAACTACCTATGACGGAAGATGTTTATCAGGCCTTCAAAAGAATACTTGAAAACAGACCCACAAATCTTCCTGAAATTATGGTTGCAGGACATTGCGGTTTTCTGTTCAGAGATTCGAAAGGAATGCCCGAAGTTGCAATGCACTGGGAGCATAGGTTTAATCACTCGGTCAAGAGATACAACGATATTTTCAGAGAACAACTGCCTAATATCACCCCTCACATTTGCAGACATACCTACTGTTCAAATATGTCAAAGGCAAGAATGAATCCGAAAACATTGCAATACCTTATGGGACATTCCGATATCGGTGTCACGATGAACACATATACCCATCTTGGACTTGATGATGCCAAGGACGAAATGATAAGGCTCGAAGAACTGGAACAAACAAGAAAAGAAGTTGAAAAAACTCTCGGCACACAACCGCTAAAACAGAATATGTTTAAGACGGTGTAAAAGACAAGCAACAGATTGAAAACCTGTTGCTTGTCTTTTCTAATAATTAATTTACAAAAAATTCTTCACATAATGCATAAATAATCATACCAAACCGTTAAGCCATGCTTTATATAATTCTTCTACTTCAGGATTATTTTTAATATCCTCTTGCATCATCTGTTGACTATGAATATTTTCAAATTTATAAACATTTTCTCCACAACTGGGATAAAAAATGTTTTGTTTCTTATTACCGATTGTAACTTCCAAAATTTCGGAATTTGTACAATCAATGCCTACATATGTAATGTTTGAAACAATGCCTTCTTGTCCATCTAAAAAAACAATTTTTTCTCCATAAGGCCAATCAAGATACCAACCTTTATCATACGGAAGTGAGGTAATAACTTTCGGTCCTCCATTAAATGCACCTACCGCAATTCTTTTGACGGTATCAGGAATTTTCAATTCAAAAGAACCACCGCTATAAAAAGCGTAAACATCTATTTCCTCAAGTTCATGTGGCAAAACAACTTCTGCATCACAATTCAAGTGGCAGAAAGCAAACAAATCTGCACTTAAAACTTTCAAATGTCTTGGCATTACAACTCTATTCAAACCGGTGCAATCTCTAAATGCAGATACACCAATTTCTTTAATTGAATCAGGCAAATTCAACTTGCTTATTCCTTTGCAATAGGCAAAAGCAGCGTTACCGATAGATTGAATTGCAGAGGAAAAGTAAACACCTATAATTTCAGGATGGTTAAAAAAACAACAATCTCCAACAATAGTGACATTCTTATTATTGATTTTTGCAGGAATTTTTACCAAATCAATTTCATTTGATAAATATTGTTTCAACACTACATAGTTGTCATATTCCTCTACAATAAATTTTTGAATTTGATTTTTGCTGTTATTTACATTAATTTGATATTCTTTCACACTTGCCTCCTATTCAAATCAGCTTAATAAATTGAGCTATATTAAATTATAGCAATGTATCATTTTGGATTAACAACATCTTATAATAATACTCGGATTGTTTTTTCCGATTACCTAGCTTACCGTATGCATGACAAATTTCATTAAGCAATCCAATGATATTTGGATGATTTTTTGGCAACTCTTTCTCGAAAATCGTCAATGCTTTTAAAAAGTACTCAAGTGCCTGTTTATAATGTCCTAAAACACTATATGCAGAACCTACATTATGGAATGTTTTGGCAATATCAAGATGATTTTTGGGCAGTATTTGTTCTCTGATTGCTAATGCTTTTAAATAGTATTTAGGCGATCTTTTATCATTCCCTAATCTCTCATATTCATAACCTATATTATCATATGTAGTTGCAATATCAGGATGATTTTTGGACAATATTTTTTCTTGGATTGCTAAAACTTTTAAATAGTATTCAAGTGCTTGTTTATGTTCTCCTAATTCACCATATACATAACCTACATTATGATATGACATTGCAATATCAAGATGATTATCAGGTAACACTTTTTCTCGAATTGATAATGATTTTAATACATACTCTAGTGCTTGTTCATGCTTTCCTAATTTACCATATATATAACCTATATTATCAAATGTTCTTGCAATATTAAGATGATTTTTGGGTAATACTCTTTTTTGGATTTTCAATGTCTTTAATACATACTCTAGTGATTTTTCATACTCTCCTAATTGACCGTATGCACAACCTACATTATTATACGACATTGAAAGATCAGGATGATTTTCCGGCAATATTTTTTCTCGGATTACTAACGCTTTTAAAGAATACTTAAGTGATTTATTCTCTCCTAATTTACAATATGCATAACCTACATTATTATATGATGTTGCAATATCCGGATGATTTTCAGGTAATATTTTTTTTCGGATCACTAAGGCTTTTAAATAATAATTAATTTCCTTTTTATGCTCTCCTAATTCACCATATAAACCACCTATATTATTATATAATGTTGCAATATTAGGATGATTTACAGGTAAAACTTTTTTCGCAACTGCTAATGCTTTTAAATAGTATTCAAGTGCTTGTTTATGATCTCCTAATTTATAATATACAGAGCCTACATCATTATATAATGTTGCGATATCAGGGTGATTTTCAGGTAAAAATTTTTTCTTAATTGTTAAAGCTTTTAAGCAATACTCAAGTGCTTGTTTAATTTTTTCATATTCACCTATTTGAACATATACACCACCAATATTATCTAACGATGTTGCAATATCAGGATGATTTTCCGGCAATACTTTTATTCGGATTGTTAATGCTTTTTTTAAGTACTCAAGTGCTTGTTTATGATTTCCTAATTTATCATATACACAACCTATATTATTATATATTTCAGCAATATCAGGATGATTTTCCGGCAATACTTTTTCTCGGATTGCCAAGACTTTCGTATAATAACAAAGTGATTCGGAATAATATGCTAAATCGCCTAAAACCGAAGCTATTTTTGCAACATACACTAATGAATCTCTATCCTTGTTTTTTATTAAAGTATCTGCACTACTAACGAAAATATCTTTATAGGTGTCAACTGATTTCAAATTATTCTTATCTATTAATTCAGAGACAGAATCACAAAAGTTTTTACACTTATCCTCAGTTATCCCCGGCTTAAGTTCATTTACAGTAACTTCCGAAACAATCGGATGAAGAGTTATTTTTGACACTTCACCGTTTATTCTCTTCATCCATCCACTCTTTACAAGATTGGATATTGAGCTGTCCTCACACCAACCGTCATTTGATTCAGAATCCGGATAATTTTCTAAATCTATAAAGTTTTCAAATTCTGCGACCGGCATACCTGATAATGGCAAAAGGCAAGCATTTACCATTATATATTTTTCTTTGTTTGTTAATGAAGTAAGATTAAACAATGCTCTGATATGCTCAAAAATAATGTCACTCTTTCCATTATCGTCTTTATTGTTATAAACCACAACATTTATTCCGCTGTTTATTCCGCTTTTCTTTAAAACTTTTATGTAATTGGAAAGTGTTTTCTTACCATAACTTTCAATTTCTGCTGTTTGATGTGCGACAAGGTCAACCGTTAAAGTGTGTCTGTACGCTGTTTCTATAAGCTCATCCACCTGTGCAATTCGTTCCTCTTTGTCCTTATCTTTTGGATTTATGGCAAAGAACATATGTCTTAACTCTTCTTTTGAAAATTCTTCTATATCAATTTTAGTTTTATCGTCATTCGGTAATGTCCTTGTCGTAAAAAGAATATGAATATGCAGCTTTTTAAGGTCTTTCATCACTTCTACATTTCTCTTGTATTCATCTGAATCAGGTTCAACATTGTAGTTGTCAATGATTAGTAAAGTTCTTTCATTATTCATCATTGTTTGTGACAAAATGGCTAACCTAGTTCCATATCTAATATTTATATCTTTTTCAAAATAATCATTGGTTTTATCGTCACTTGAAGATTTAAGTCCGGCAATTAAGGACTTTAAATCACCCGAATATATAGACAGCTGTATTGTTGTATAATCACACCTGTATTCTTCGGCATACTCTCTTGCAGTTTCTGACTTACCGATACCGCCGATACCATAAAGATACGCAATATGATAGTTTTTTAAATGCTGACGGATTTCTGACAATTTGTCCTTTCTGCTGATATAATACTTGCTTGATGTTGTGACAGTAATGTTATTATCAATCAAATATCCATCTTTTTCCTCAGTTGCAATTTTAAGTGCCTGATCCAATGCTTTTATAAGTTCGTCCGTATTTGAATATCTCTCAGATTTCATTCTTACAACTGTGTGTCGGAATATTTCCTGTATCATTTCACGCAACTGTGGAGATGAATTTTCCAAAAGTCTTGTTTTTCCAAAATTAAATTTTTTGCCGAGTATAATGTCTGAGCTTTTAGCATTTCTTTCCATAACCTTTTCAAAAAGAATATGACCGATAGCATAAATATCCGCACGCTCATCAACCTCTTGCAAATACTTGCCGATAAATTCGTCAATTTCTGCTTTTGAAATTTCAGGTGCAGAGATTTTATTTGTACTTGCTATGTAGTTACCGTTTTCAAGGTCGGACTTTAATTTTACCGTATCAAAATCGAAAAGATTTATAATTTGATTTGTTTCTTTTAAAACATAAATATTGTCAGGCTTAATATCAAGATGTAAATATCCTTTTTTGTGATAAAAGCCGATGACTGTTGCAACTGATTTGCAGACTTCAAGCACATCAGTGATATTTTCAGGAACTACCTTGTCATATGATGAGCCAACAACCTTATTCATAATGACATAGAGTGTTGAATACGCTTCAACCATTGTTTCCGCATCACTGGTATAGTTGCCTGTTTCATCACTATTATGAAATTCAAGCTGAAGTTTATATGCCTCACATAATTTATGCTTGTAAAATTCAAAATGTTCGCAAAAACTGTTTGGCACTATCAGATTATTTTCTTTATCTCTGAAAATTCCAAGATTAATTGGGTAGAGTTCTTTAATAAGTACAATACGCTTATTTGTACAATTTTCTGCAAGATATACAACGCAACTTGCACCTCTGCCTTTTAATTCTAAAATTCTATATTCAGTACCTTTGAGGTTAATTATTGTACCGTCATTTAAAAATGTTCTGTTATCGTTTTCATAACTACTATTATTCATCAAATATCACCTTAAAAACAATTATACAATAAATTTATTTTTGCTTCAATATTTCTGTTAACAAAAACAGATTCCACTTTAAATGTTGCACTTCACGTGATACCATGCCCAGCTTTCCCTATTAGGGGAAGGCTTGTGAGTTTCCAATAATTTGATAGTATAAACAATAATTTACCCAACTATCGAAAGAGAAACCAAAAATAAAAGAGCCAGAAACTTTATTGTTTCAAGGCTCTCACAATACAATAATTAGAATCCAGATGAGAAAACTATCCGATTACGTATTTCTCTAGCAATATTTTGCCATGAATCAAGATTAGAAGCTATTTCTTGGGGAAGTAATAGTACTTTTTCGTTTTTTATATCCTCCTCATTAACCCATTCAGCATCAAGATAATTGTCTGCTGCTGAAACAGCTTGGGCTGAATCTTGAAACGAAACTTGGACTTCGTAAACAAAATTAATCTCTATATGAGAATCACCCATTTCATCATTCCATTTCAGTTCAACAACGCCAAGTATATCGCAGGCATCAACTGACGAAAGACCAATTATTTCTTCTTTTAATTCTCGAATAATGGCTTCATACGAACATTCATCATCTTGGATATGACCACCAGGTAAGAAGTGCTTGGTTGAGTCATATTGTGCGTTATTAGGATTTGCTCTAAAGCAAAGAATCTTGTCGCCGTTCCTAATAACAGCTCTCACTCTATTATCCGTATCTTTCATACGCTCACCTCTTTGATAACTATAGCACTTTGTAAAGATTTAGTCAAGTATGCTGCTATTTGAAGAAACCTAATCCATCAAGTCTGATTTTATCAAGTTCCTCGGCTAAAAGACATCCAGATTTATAGAGTTTGATATATTCTTCTGTTATGGAAGAACCGAAGATTAACCTATCATCAGTGTTGATAGTTACCTTTATCCCGTTTTTGATAAAATATTTAATAGGATGTGTGGCATACGATTCAACATAACCGAGGTTTACGTTACTTGTAGGGCACAAATGAAGCGTAATTTTTCTTTCCCTTATCAACTTCATTGCCTCTTTTGAATTCACAACGGTTATGCCATGCATAATTGCATCTAAATTCAAAGCTTCGATATATCTCATCACTAATATTGGGTCGGAGTACTCCCCAATGTGAGCCATACATATCATGCCACTCTTGTGTGCTTTTTCAAAAATCAAACTATATTGTTCCGGAGAATACTTCTCCGAACCAATTAAATCTATTCCTTTAAAATATCCACAAGCAATAGCTTCATCTACAAGTGACTCCATTTTTTTAAGATCAGTTCCTCTTTTCAACGTTATAATAGGAGAGATTGTTAGCTTTGAGTAGTCTGTTCCGTAAACAATATGTGCCGTTTCATAGAATGCTTTCATTCCAGCTTCCAAGCTTCCATTAAATTTATGCTTTGCACACTTGCCAATATCTGGCGAGAGATTAAACACACGATTGCTGTAAGCTTCTATTAGTGCTACATTCCAAAGGAAGATCAAATCTTTGGATTCTGGAAACTTAGGAAGAAAATCCTTTAAGAATTGTTCGTCCATTCCAGAAACGCCGTCATATCGTTCCTTTGGTTTGATTAAAGGCATTTTTGAAGAAGCTCTTTGCACAATATAGTCGTAATCTCCACCAAGATCAATATGATTGTGAAGATCGCTTTTATGAGCTGCTTTGCATTCAGCAATATTATTCTCTTTTAATGCTCTTACAAAATCCATAACTCACCCTCATATAAAGAATGACGACATATTATCAATCACAAATAAATTATATAATACGTCGCCATTCTATTAGCGTATTGTGCTATTATAAATTATAAATATATAACATTCTCCGATATATCTTTTCTGATATAATGCTTGGATGAAGGAGCAAAATCATCTTCTCCATAACCAAGGGCAAGTAAAAGAACAAGCTGTTCACTCTCAGGAATATCCAATTCGTCACTTGCATTCTCAGGGTCGAAATAGTTTAGCCAGCAACTATTAACGCCCTCATTTGTTGCTGCAAGCATCATATATGTTGCAACGATAGATGTGTCCTCAACACCTGAATTATATTTACCACCAAGATACTGAAAAGTATTATCCTTATCATACGTGATAGCCAATACGACAGGCGCGTTATAACGACACGGTGTTATGTTGTCAATTTTCTGAAGAAGCGAATCAGAAGTTAAAACATAAACCTTATGTTCCTGAAGATTTTTGGCTGTCGGAGCAAGGTTACCCGCCTTGAGAATTGATTCAAGTGTCTCTGCGCATATAGGCTTATTACTGAATTTTTTGCAAGAAAATCTTGCTTTTAAAACCTCATTAAACTCCATGCTTATTCCTCCTTCTCAGACTGCTTAATACCGAAACGCATTATTTCACGTAATTGTGGACACGACTCGATAAATTCATAATTATGACCAAGGCTGCAATAGAATACGCTGCCTTTACCAAAGCGATACTTAAATACTACGGGCATCTTGATAGGCTTTTCGATATTTAAGAAGTACGGATGCGATTTCGGTTTAAATTCGGAATATGCAAGAACTTCCGCTGCCGGGGATACCATTAAGAAAAGCTGCTCAGTAACAACTTTAAAAGTAGGAATGCCAAGCCGAGAGTCAGTGATAACAGTATACTCGGTCATCTTACCGAGAGGATGACCTGCAAACTGTGCGCCTGTAAGCATATTATACTTTACGTTGCCCCTGAATCCGTCTGCTGTTCCGTGAAATCCAATAAGAGAACAACCAAATTCACTTACAGCTTTAATAAGATTCATAGTTCTCTCCTCGCTCATTTCACCCATGAAATAGAGAGGAGAAATCACATCGTAATTAGCCAAAGACGAAGCATCATCAAGACAATCAAGATCAGTGAAGATATCAACCGTATATCCTTCTTCTATAAGAAGAGCCTCCATCCACTTTGATACTTTATCCGGCTCATGACCAGGATATCCACCTGTAAAAATCATTGCATTTTTTCTTGGTTCTTTCATTATAAACAGCTCCTTTTGGGTGTGGCTGAGAAGAAGTCTCAGCCACACATATTATTCATTATCTTGTACAATAATCATATGCACGGGTTGACATACGGTTCAGCCTTCTAATCAAACGTCCATACTGCGATACACTATGGCAATCTTCTTCTACATCATCAAGAGAATGATAATGATTGCCTGTAAGTGTATTGTAGTGAAATAATGCCATGTTGATGCTCTCTTCTGAAACGTTAAAATGTCCCAGCTTGACAAGAAGCAAAACGTCACTAAGAGCATCGGCATCATCAAAGTTGTCACGCATCGTCTGCGTAATGATATCGTATGTTGACTTTGCATAGAGGTCTCTCAACTCCTCTTTGCGAAGCAAAACCAGATATCTTGCTTCATCGCTTAACCCTTCAAGATCCCGTTCAGTAATTGTTCCGCAAGCAAGATAATCCTGAATAGAGCGAACGATCCAGTATAATCTTGTACGATCTTCTTGTAAAATCTGGTATCCTGCATAATCACGGATATTGCACGCCTTAGTTCTCAGCACAGCCTTGGGATCAACTTCATTGATAATACTATTACGGTAGGTGTCTCCATGATCCAGATAGGAACGGAAGGCAACAAGCGTGAGCAGATCATGACGAATCGTTTTGTAGTCATCTACATAAAGATTATGAATACAGTGCGGATTCTGCGCTCCCCATGTCGAAATATTGCCGTTGTTATTGATCCAGAAGTCGAAACCTTTAGTATATCCACTATTACTAAATGCAATAGAAGGATTATCATGTTCAGATTCTTTCATATCTTTATTGTATACGGCAATTTCGTTATTGAGTGCTTCGATATCATTGATATCTTTCATAAGCGACGGATAAAAGAGCTTGGCAAAACCTACCTTCACACTGAAACCATCATCAAATGAAAGCTTTGATTCATACGGTGTGTTTTTGACCACACTATAACATCCTTCATCGATATTCTCTCCGACATCTTCCAGCTTTGCTGATACAATTTTTGCAAGATTATGCATTGTTGTATCACCGATAAGCGAATGGAACTGCAGCTCGATATCAGGATACTTACCAGCTTTGAAAATTTCAATCAGCCTTGTAACATGACTGAATCCGAGATTTTCAATATGTCCTGCATCAACACTGACTCGAATAATCAGTTTACACGGCATTGCTCTAGCCTGATAGGAAGCGTAGATTCTGTCAAGAATATCAACGCCATTATCTGTATTAATAAAGTATCCTGCTGTAACGATCACAATTTTTTCTGCGTTCACAGATTCAACTATACTACACACAGCTTCAGGATTCTCCATTGTCTCACCGCCACCACTGATAAGAAGGTATTTAACTGAAGCATCATTCAGAAAAGAGATGGTCTTCAATACACCATCTGAAGAAAAGCGACATTCCTCTTCAATAGAGCTTTCGGATACTTTTTTGTACAGCGACTTAAAGAAGCAATGCTTACACTGAGCCTTGCATCTTGACTCAGGGAATACACAAGCGAATGCATCACCTGTATAGTCATCAGACATAGGAATGCGAAATTCATCGAATTCCTTCACAAGCTTCTGAGAGTTAAACGGATTTTTCATAATTATAAGCCTCCTTTAAATTGTTGATGAAATGTTGACAAGATGCCTTCATTCTTTCAAATTAATAAGCTTTTTAGTTCTGTTTTTTGATATAATTATCCGCAAAATTTTTCTATATCTAACTATATACCATATTTTTAGACCTTTATTTTTTGTAATTCGTGAATTTTTTTAGAAATTCTCTTTTCTTTTTTGCCTGATTTACTGTAATTAAATTATAAATCGCAAAAAATTCTAATCTTTTATATTTAATGAATTTTTCGTCAATTTTTTAGTTTCACCCAAGTTCTTGATTCGTTATAATAAAATTATAAATTACAAAAAAATTTAATTTTTTAGATTTCGTGAATTTTACATTAGAATGAATAATTATTTATACTTGTTTAGCGGTTTCTGTGTTTGTAATTATGTTATATCATAGTGTTAATTCCATTTTCTTTGAAAATAATGAATTTTTTGCTCTTTACAAAATATTTACATAAAAAAATAGCCACACATTGCTGTGTAGCTATAATTGAAATCTATTTGTTTTTAAAGACATATTTATTGATCATTATATTGCTGATACAGTTTTAAATATTTTTCTGAATTTTCTTCATCTCCTAAATTTGCATAAGCCTTTGAAATGCGACTATATAGCTTTGCAAGCTTTGTATTATTTTTAGGTACTGTCTCTTCAAGAATTGCAGTTTCCAACAGCATAAATGGTAATGCTTTTTTGTACTCTTTCAAATCCATATATACAACAACTATGTTATTATACGATATTGCAATATCAGGATGATTTTCAGGCAATGCTTTTTTTAGGATTGCTAAAGCTTTCATAAAATAATCAAGTGCCCTTTTATGTTCTCCCAATGCGTAATATACATAACCTACATTATTGTATGATATTGCAATATCAGGATGATTTTCCGGTAATACTTTTTCTTGGATTGATAAAGCTTTTAATTGATACTCAAGGTCCTTTTTATGATCCCCTAATTTGCCATATGCATAACCTACATTATTGTATGTCGCTGTAATATCAGGATGATTTTCCGGTAATACTTTTTCTTGGATTGATAAAGCTTTTAATTGACACTCAAGGTCCTTTTTATAATCTCCTAATTTGCCATATGCACATCCTACATTACTATATAATGTTGTAATATCAGGATGGTTCTCTGGTAATACTTTTTCTTGAATTGCTAAGGCTTTTAAACAATACTCAAGTTCCTTTTTATGATCTCCTAATTCGCCATATGCATAACCTACATTATTATATGATGTTGCAATATCAGGATGATTTTTCGGCAATACTTTTTCTTGGATCGCTAAGGCTTTTAATAAGTACTCAAGTTCCTTTTTATGATCTCCTAATTTGCCATATGCAGAACCTACATTATGATATGACAATGCAATATCAGGACAATTTTCCGGCAATACCCTTTCTCGGATTGTCAAGACTTTCATATAATAATAAAGTGATTCCGGATAATACGCTAAATCATCTAAAACATAAGCTATATCTGAAACATACCCTACCGAAATTTCATCCTCCTTTTTTATAAAAGCATCTGCACTACCAATAAAAATATCTTTATATGCTTCCACTGTTTTCAAATCATTCTTATCTATTAATTCATAAATAGAATCACAAAAGTTTTTACACTTATCCTCAGTTATCTCCGGCTTAAGTTCATTTATAGCAACTTCCGAAACAATCGGATGAAGAGTTACTTTTGACACTTCACCGTCTATCCTCTTTATCCAACCACTCTTTACAAGATTAGATATTGTGTTGTCCTCACCCCATCCGTCATTTGATTCAGAATCCGGATAATTTTCTAAATCTATAAAGCTTTCAAATTCTGCAACCGGCATACCTGATAATGGCAAAAGGCAAGCATTTACCATTATATATCTTTCTTTTTCTGTTAATGAAGTAAGATTAAACAATGCTCTGATGTGCTCAAAAATAATGTCACTCTTTTCATTATCATCCTTATTGTTGTAAACCGCAACATTTATTCCGCTGTTTATTCCGCTTTCCTTTAAAACTTTTATGTAATCGGAAAGTGTTTTCTTACCATAGCCTTCAATTTTCGCTGTTTGATGTGCGACAAGGTCAACTGTTAAAGTGTGTCTGTACGCTGTTTCTATAAGCTCATCCACCTGTGCAATTCGTTCCTCTTTGCCTATATCTTTTGGGTTTATGGCAAAAAACATATGTCTTAATTCTTCTTTTGAAAATTCTTCTATATCAACTTTTGTTTTATCGTCATTCGGTAATGTTCTTGTCGTAAAAAGAATATGAATATGCAACTTTTTAAGGTCTTTCATCACTTCTACATTTCTCTTGTATTCATCTGAATCAGGTTCAATATTGTAGTTATCAATAATCAGCAAAGTTCTCTCATTATTTATCATCGCCTTTGACAAAAGAGAGAGCTTGGTTTCGTATCTGATATTTATATCTTTTTCAAAATAATCACCGGTTTTATCGTCACTTGAAAATTTAAGTCCGGCAATTAATGACTTTAAATCACCCGAATATACAGAAAGTTGTATCGTTGTATAATCACACCTGTATTCTTCAGCATACTCTCTTGCCGTTTCCGACTTGCCGATACCGCCGATACCATAAAGATATGCAATATGATAGTTTTCTAAATGCTGACGGATTTCTGACAATTTGTCCTTTCTGCTGATATAATAGTTGCTTGATGTTGTGACAGTAATGTTATTATCAATCAAATATCCATCTTTTTCCTCAGTTGCAATTTCAAGTGCCTGATCCAATGCTTTTATAAGTTCGTCCGTATTTGAATATCTCTCAGATTTCATTCTTACAACTGTGTGTTGGAATATTTCCTGTATCTTTTCACGCAGCTGTGGGGATGAATTTTTTAAAAGCTTTGTTTTTCCTAAATTAAATTTTTTGCCAAGTATAATGTCTGAACTTTTAGCATCTCTTTCCATTACCTTTTCAAAAAGAATATGACCGATAGCATAAATATCCGCACGCTCATCAACTTCTTGCAAATACTTGCCGGTAAACTCATCAATTTCTGCTTTTGAAATTTCAGGTGCAGAGATTTTATTTGTACTTGCTATGTAGTTACCGTTTTCAAGGTCAGACTTTGATTTTACCGTATCAAAATCGAAAAGATTTATAATTTGATTTGTTTCTTTTAAAACATAAATATTGTCAGGCTTAATATCAAGATGTAAATATCCTTTTTTGTGATAAAAGCCGATGACTGTTGCAACTGATTTGCAGACTTCAAGCACATCAGTGATATTTTCAGGAACTACCTTGTCATATGATGAGCCAACAACCTTATTCATAATGACATAGAGTGTTGAATACGCTTCAACCATTGTTTCCGCATCACTGGTATAGTTGCCTGTTTCATCACTATTATGAAATTCAAGCTGAAGTTTATATGCTTCACATAATTTATGCTTGTAAAATTTAAAATGTTCGCAAAAACTGTTTGGCACTATCAGATTATTTTCTTTATCTCTGAAAATTCCAAGATTGATTGGATAAAGCTCTTTTATAAGTACAATACGCTTATTTGTACAATTTTCTGCAAGATATACAACACAACTTGCACCTCTGCCTTTTGTGTCAAGAATTTTATATTCGGTACCGTTTAAAGTTATTGTTGTATTATTAGGCAAAATCTGTCTTTCCGTGAGTAAAACATACATAATAAATCCCCCTTTGATAAAATTATATAATACATTCACTAATATTTCAATTTAAATTTTAATTATTTTGTTAAAATATAGAATAGTAGGCATATCACCCCCTTTCTAAATCAAAATTAAATAGTTTTTAATTCAAGCCGAACATACTCATAAGTCGATCTACTTTGTCGCCACTTTCAGGAGATTTTATCTTAGCCTCACTTTCATGAATGTCCTGCATCTCACAGGCATCTTCCACAAGATTTCCGTTTTCATCATATTTGAATACAGTTATTTGATTACCCGGAAACGAAGAAATTTTGTTTTGCAATTCAATATCAGCGATAAACGCATCATTGTCAGAAATAAACGCCAAATCTTTTTTGTTTCTGTAAGTAACCATAAGTTCAATGTATTGCTGATTAGAAGAGCGAGGCTCAAGTGAATTTCCGATATAATTAACTACTCCTGCAGAATTGAGAGCATTAAGCTGAGCAATTCTTTCCTTTGCAATGGTGCTGTCCCCAATACTTCCATTTTCAGTAAGTTTTGTAAGTTCATTTAGTACGCTTCTGTGTACGGTAATCTGTTTTTGAGCATCATGTACTGGGCGTGCCTGTTCAATCATCATATTCACAAAATGTGTGTTAAAAACTGCACTATAATCAATAAAGATTTCCCTTTTGTTTGCAAGTTCGGATAAAGTAATTGTATTTTTCATAGTAAAAACTCCTTTTATTAGTTGTTATCGGTGTTGGTATTGTCAAGATTAAACATTTTCAAATAATCTACCTTACCATGTGATTCTGCTCTTCTGATTTTTGGCATACTGTTGACTTCATTTAAAAATCCATCGTCAGTAATTTTCATTACAGATATTGTATTGCCTGAGTATGATTCTAACTCATTTTCCATCAAAATATCGTTGATTAAATCATTATCAAGCGTAATCACAAGAATTTTATTTTGTGATCTGTAATTGATAACAAATTCAAGAAATTGCTGATCCGCCAATTTCAGATTTCTGTTATTGCCTATGTATTTGAAAATCTTTTTCATTTCAAGTGCCTTAAGAATGTAAAGCGTTTCTTTTGACAACTTGTATTTATCATTTTCGGGCGTTCTTGAAATTCTGATTAATTCATTGATTACTGCACTATGCAAAAGCAGATGCTTATGCATTTGTTCAACTTTTAAAGCGTTTCGTTTGAGTAAGGGAATAAATCCTGAACTCAATATAGCGCAGGTATCAAAAATGACATCATCATAGTTTTTCAATATTTTCTGCAATTCTAAATTGATATTAGAGGTATTCATCATACTATTGCCTCCTTAATTTTTATTGGCAAGCATATTTTGCCTTAAGTATCCTCGTTACCTCCTTACAAGACCATTAAACCATATTGAAAGCTTTTCTTTTTCCTAAAACAATGAATTTTTTCAAAAAAATAAAATCTCCCGCAAAAAAACGGGAGATTTTTAAATTTAAAAGGCAGTAATATTAGGTGTTATAAATAAAATCAATGAGATTCTTTTCGTAGTTTCTCACTTATTCCATTTAAACACAAATCATTCTATATCCGTTATAAGTTACTATCAGGGCGAATGTAATCTTCTTCAGTTGGTACTACTTCTAATTTTTGAGCATAATATTGTAAAATGTAATAATAAGTAAAAATAGGGTTTTGAGTTTTACTACATAAGATAAAAAACAAATCAAAGTTATTATAAGGATATAAGCAATTAAAATAATACTGCTTAAGGTTTTTATTTATTATTGCAACAAAGTCTTTTGACATTTCTGACACAGAATGTGTCTTGTTATCTGACTGTAATATATAATACCAAAAGAAATTTAATACTATCATCAATTTTCTCATATTGGTATAGTAGTCAGTGTTCATTGTTTTATTTTCTGTATAACCAATATATACCTGAGATATTGTATGTGATACAAATTCATCCGCTTCATTATTTTGATTACTTTTATGTTTATATTTATTAATTTTCATCGGAACAAATATCTGTCTAATTAATAACAAATCATCTCTCAAGTCGGATAAGTTTGAAATACAACTTTCTAATATATCACTGGGCTCTGTTATTATAATATTAAAATTAGTCTGAAAGATTTCAGTACAATCAATATTTTTGTCCTGTAAAAAGTTATTAATTTTTCCGATTATGTTTCTAACATCACTTTCATTTATTTCCGTTTTCTCGCCTCTTTTTTTCATATTCATATTCTTTATTAAAATAGTTATAATATCATCTTTTAAAAATTCGCTGTAATTATCTGTTTTTTTCGTAATTTTATCGAGAACTTTAATTATCTCATCTATAATATTTATTGTATCTTTCAGCTGTTTATCCATATTTAGTTTTGGTTTATTATACAGTACAGGCATAAAACACTCTGCAAAATACGGTTTGTTAGGTGATTCTGATTTAAAATAAGGTGCATTGATACTATTAAGACCAATACTAAATCCTACATCTGAAATTTTTGTTATTCCATATGCAATATTCAAAAAGTCATATTCAAAGCGCTGTTTCACTTCATCGTCAAACTCTTCTATTTCCATTATCTTATCTATTAAATATTTGTTAATAGATGTTTTATTATTTAAATCATCATGAAAATTAGATAATAAATAGTTCATAAAATCGTCATCATTTTTTATTTCAGATAGATTTTCAAACATTGTTATGGTATCATTTCCGGTTTTGCTATTATCATTACTTTCATTAGATTGTTTTTTTGTTAATTCAAGATATTTATCATACAAACCCAGAGCATCGCCATAACTCTTTCCAACCTTTAAGCAATAACTAAAACACATTTCATCCGGCTGTTTTAAACAATAACGCTGATTAAATACCTTGTTAAATAAATTCTCATAGCAAGGTTCATCTTCAATATATTTTTTATCATATTTTGATTTTAATCCAAGAGCAAAACAAATCTTAAAAATATCAATACGATTTACATATTTAGTAGTTCCGGATAACCATGTTTGCTTAACAATTGACTTTGTTAGTTTTGAAAAATATTTATCAAATCTTTTATCGGCTAAATTATTTAATTTTGTCCTATCTGATTTTGTTACTTCAAGCATTTGATTTACTGTTTCTACTAAACATTCGGCACACTCAACTTTTGAAAAACCGGCTGACTTTTTTGACTTAAATCCACACATCATTAATGTATCAATTAAGTTTTTTGATAAGATATCCGAAAACTTCTTGCAATTTTTTCGATATATCGACATAAATTTTTGAATATCATCACCATCTATTTGATTGGCATTACATATCTCTTCTGTTTCAGAAAAATCAAAATCAATCTCATCTATACTTTTATTAAAAAAAGAATCAATAATGGATTTTTCCAAATCCCGTTCTGCATGATACGCAAATGTTTCTGTCGCTTCGAATTCATTTCTTTTTAACATATTAACTACCTCCATGTAAAATATATTTACCATATTTTGTGACTCCGCATTTCAAATATTATTATACAATTTAACTATAAAAAATGCAATAGATTTTTTTGTTTTGTTTAATATCATTTAATTATTCACAAAATTTTGGGTTAAATATTATAAGACAAACTGACCTTTAATGCAATATAAAATAACTAAATTATGATGTATCGAAACATAAAACACAGTATAGTTCAGTTCCAAAGTTGTGACTAAAAGATTTTTATGATATAATGAAATCATATTTTAAAATCTTTAATGTAACATTTGTCTTGATTGCTTATTTTGAGTAAAATACAAAAGTGATACACATTACTGTTATACTCAAGTTGGCCCTGCAAATCATAAAAGTTTTATAATAGAATGTGTAAATAGATTGCTAAAAACAAACTGAGCAACTACAGTTGAAAGTAATTGAGATGTATACGTATGAATTTTAAGTTATGCGAGTAAAATTAATATTTTGGAGGTAATTTTATGGCTACATATGTTATTTCAGACATTCACGGGCAATATAAAATGTTCTTGGACTTGCTTGATAAGATCAAATTAAAGGATACTGATACGCTTTATATTTTAGGTGACATACTTGACAGAGGACCTCATCCCATCAAGGCACTTATGAAAATCATGGAAATGCCAAATGCTATATGCCTGGCAGGTAACCATGAATATATGGCTTTACAGTGCTTGCCTTTTCTTATGAAAGAAATTACTGAGATGTCAATAGATCAGTTAAATGAAAAAATGCTAAACAATTTGGTGATATGGCAATGCAACGGGAGCAAGACAACACTCGATGAATTTCGAGCTTTAGATTTTGATATGAAATATGAGGTTATAGATTTCTTAAACGATTTGCAACTATATAAAAAATTGACCGTAAACGGTAAAAATTATCTGTTGGTTCACGGTGGCCTTGGCAATTTTAGCCCTGAAAAAGCTTTAGAAGATTATGAAATAGAGGAACTTGTTTGGAGCAGAGCAAAATATGATGTTCAGTATTATACTGATGTGAAGCTTGTAACAGGACACACCCCAACGCAGAAAATTAAAGGAAATCCAAGGCCGGGATACATTTACAGGAAAAATAATCATATTGCGATTGATTGTGGATGCAACTTAAAAAACGGTCGATTGGTAGCTGTTTGTTTAGACACCGAAGAAGAATTCTATGTTGAAGGCGAAAATAAAAATGGTATATGTGTTTCAGCAAATTCATAACCGTATAGCTTTTTAATAAAAACATAGTGATTCTAAATGACACCTTAGAAAAATAAAGGAACTTAGAAACGAAAATGAATTATTATATTAGCGATTTACACTTATTTCAAGAAACTTCAATTAGATTTGATGAACGACCGTTTAAAAATCTGGAAGAGATGCATGAAATAATCAAAGAAAAATGGAATTGCAAGGTAAATAATGGAGACAAAGTATTCATTCTTGGAGATATAAGTTGTCGAGGGAAAAATGAAAATCTTATTTCGTACATATCCACATTAAAAGGGCAGAAAATACTCATTAAAGGAAACCATGATGATGTATCAGATTATAGATATCATCAGCTATTTGCAGACATGTGTGATTATAAGGAAATCCATGATTCTGTGAAAGGTAAAAACTACAATCTTGTATTATGCCATTACCCTATTTTCAGTTGGAAAAAGATGGGGAAAGGACCTATTCTTCTATACGGACATACACACAATAGTGCGGAGGATAAATATTATCAGAAGTGTCTGCAGGAAATGATTCATAATGATTGCAGACATGTTTATAAAACAGAGGTTAAGGCTATTAATGTTGGATGCATGAAACCGTGGATGAAGTATGAACCGCGTTCATTAGAGGAGATATTGCAATGGAGAAAATAAAAAACAATATTCTACAATAAAAGTCTAAAATTCAAGTTCCAAAGTTGTGACTAAAAGGTTTTTATGCTATAATATAATCATATTTTAAACCTCATTAACGATAGCTTGAATTTGCAAATTATAGTTCTTAGCAAGAATTATAATAACTAAAAATTCATTTTGCACCCCCCTACTCAAAAGCTATCGTTATACGGTTGATTTTGGAAGTAGTCTGCACCCCCTTAACTGACTACTATTTGACTACTTTTGAAAAATCTAATATGCCACATTTTGCCTTGATTTGCGTATTTTGAGAAAATTTTAAAAGTGATACTCATTCCTGTTATACCCAAATTACCCTTACAAATCACGGCATATTACGGCAAATCGGGAGGAATTTTGTTATGATAAGGATAATGTTTGTGTGCCATGGGAATATTTGTCGGTCGCCTATGGCGGAATTTATATTTTGGGATATGGTTAAGAAGGGCGAGATTGCTGACAGGTTTGTGATTAAATCATCTGCTACGAGTACGGAGGAGATATGGAACGGGATTGGGAATCCTGTTTATCCGCCGGCTAAGCGTGAGCTTGCAAAACACGGAATCGGTTGTGACGGCAAGAGAGCTGTTCAGCTCAAAAAATCCGACTATGACAAGTACGATTATTTCATCTGCATGGACTCTAATAATATCAGAAACACTATGCGAATTTTCGGCGATGACAAAGACGGAAAGGTTTGCAAGATGATGAGCTTTGCAGGTATGAATCGTGATGTATCGGATCCGTGGTACAGCGGTGATTTTGAGCAGGCATACAACGATATTTACAGCGGATGCAAAGGACTTTTTGAAAAATTTAAAGGCAAAGCTTAATTTTGTTGTTAATATGCACAAAGATTTTTGATCGTATATGTGCAAAATCTAAAACACATTTAATTGACACAATAAATAAACAATGTTAAAATTGTGACAGGTTGTCATATGACTGCCTGTCACATTTATTTTGGAGGATTTTTTATGATTAAAAACACCTTTTATAATCTTCCCGAAGAAAAGCGTCAGAGAATCACTGACGCAATATTCAATGAATTTGCCGGTTCGTCGGGAGAGAGAGTCAGCATAAACAATATTATAAAGAACGCAAACATTTCGAGAGGCAGTTTTTATCAGTACTTTGACGATAAGGTTGACCTTGTGGAGGTTATGACACGCTCATTTATCAACTTTTCGCTTGAAAAAGCCACAGAGGTTATCTCTCGCACTCACGGCGACATATTTGTAACTTATGATTTGCTTTTTGAAATTCTATGCGAATGTTCAAAGGATGCAAAACAAAGTATCATTATGAAAAATCTCATCAAAAATATAAAGGCAAATGACAGTCTTGTTTCGGAATATTTTATCAACCGTTTCAAGGGCGTTGCGGAGCTTGTCAGCGTTACAAACAATTTTGACAGAAGTAACCTTAAATATACTTCAGATGAAGATGTGAAGTGTCTTTCACAGATTCTCACTCAGGTGCTGAAGAATGCCGTGTTCAATGTTTTTGTAATAGGAAAACCTTTTGACGAGGTTCACAGGGAGTATCACAGAAAACTTGAAATTATCAAAACAGGTGCAATTGCAGATTAAGTTTAATATTCATGCAACCGGTTGCTGCCGATTTCAACAGAAAATGTAAACCTAAGTTGGTAGAAATTGCATTTAATATGAAATATACTCATAGATAAAAAGCACAAACAAAGGAGTAATCAATGTTATCTAAAATCAGCGTAAAAAAACCGATGACGGTATTGGTTGCGGTTGTACTTGTTCTGGTTCTCGGTATAGTGTCATTTTTCAAGATGACGCCCGACCTTTTACCGAATATGGACTTTCCCTATGCCGTTATCATGACCACCTACGCAGGTCAGACGCCCGAGGCGGTTGAAACAACGGTTTCAAAGCCTCTTGAACAGTCGATGTCGGCAATTGACGGTGTTAAGGAGATCACCTCTACCTCTTCGGACAACTATTCACTTTTGATGATTGAATTTGAGGACGGCACAAATATGGACAGCGCAACTGTTGATATGCGTTCAAGCCTTGACACAATCAAAGGCAATTGGCCTGACGGAGTCGGAACACCGTACCTCATCAAAATCAATCCGAACATTCTCCCTGTGGCAATGACGGCGGTTGACTTTGAAGGCAAGTCACAGACAGAGCTTTCGGATTATGTCACAAGCGAACTTTTGAATGAACTTGAAGGCATTGACGGTGTTGCCTCTGTTTCTGACAAGGGCATTGTTACGGAACAGGAAAATGTCGTACTTTCACAGGATAAGCTTGACAAGCTTAATAAGAAGATTTCTGCTGCGCTCGATAATCAATTCGGTGATGCGGAGGACAAAATTGCCAAAGCTAAAAAGGAATTGCAGGATAATATCGGCAAAGCCAAGGACGGTCAGGGTACAATTTCATCTTCAATCGAGCAAATTAACTCACAGCAGGAGGCTGTTTCAAAACAGCTTGCCGATGCACAGAACAAGGCTGAAAGCGGTAAAACACAGCTTTTGTCGGCAAAGATGCAGTTGCTTGACCGAAAGGCAAGCCTCACTTCAACAAAGACTTTGCTCGAAACCGCTTATCAGGATTTGCTTGAACTGAAAACTACCTATGATGAGCTGACTTCCGAGCAGTCACAGCTTACGCAAAAGCTTGAACAGCTTTCAAAATTCAACGAACAGTATCAGGAAATTGTTCGGAAAATAAATGATGCACTGCCCGACAGTGAGGAATACAAGGCACTTCAACAGCAGATTGACGAGCTTAACAAGGTGCTTGAGCCTTACGGAATCAAAGCTCCCGATATCGCAAAAACAATGCAGACAGTTCAGAATTCCATTAACAAAAGTGCAGAGGCAATTCAAAATGTTGAAATTTCACTTAAAAAGCTCGGAACTTCGGGAGATGCAATCAATTCTGCATTAAGTGAAATGTCGGAGAAAATCTCACAAATCAACTCGGGTATTGCACAGCTTGATAACGCAATTTCAGGACTTGACGATAAATCGGTTTCGGTTGATTCCGCTCTTGCCCTCATTTCACAACAACAGTCAAGTGCGGACTTCAAAATGTCCTCTGCCTTGTCAACTCTCACTTCAAAACAGAGTGAACTCAACAGCGCACTTACACAGCTTTCAAGTGCAGAAAAGCAAATTGAAACATCCGAAAAAGAACTTGCAGATAAAAAGAAAGAGGCAAAAAGCAAGGCTGATGTGAGCAACACGGTCACACTTGATACCATTTCTTCAATTCTAACGGCACAAAACTTTTCAATGCCGGCAGGCTATGTTACCGATGACGATAACAATAAATTCATGGTTCGTGTCGGCGACAAGGTGAATGATGAAAAAGAGATGAAGTCGCTTGTGCTTTTTGACACAGGAATTGACGGAATAGGGGTTATTCATCTTGAAGATGTTGCAGATGTTTTTGTTGCCGATAATTCCGACGAAACCTTTGCAAGAATCAACGGCAACCCCGGTATTGTATTGAGCTTTTCAAAATCAAGCAACACAGCGTCTTCTACCGTTTGCGAAAACATTAACGCAAAGCTTGATTCGCTTTCAAAAGAGGTTGACGGACTTCACTTTACAAACCTTTACAATGAAGGCGACTACATTAACCTTGTAATCAACAATGTATTACAGAACCTTCTTATGGGTGCGGTTCTTGCAATTATCATACTTTTCCTATTTCTCAGAGATATCAAACCGACGCTCATTGTTGCCTGCTCAATTCCGATAAGCGTTGTGTTTGCAATCGTTCTTATGTATTTCAGCGGTGTAACACTCAATATGATTTCGCTGTCGGGACTTGCGATAGGAGTCGGTATGCTTGTTGACAACTCGGTTGTTGTTATCGAAAATATCTACCGACTGAGAAGTATGGGCGTTTCGCCGATTAAGGCGGCACTTAACGGTGCAAGACAAGTTGCCGGCGCAATTACGGCGTCAACTCTCACCACAGTATGCGTGTTCCTGCCGATTGTATTTGTTGAAGGCATCACCCGTCAGTTGTTTGTTGACCTTGCACTCACGGTTACATATTCACTTCTTGCAAGCCTTATTGTTGCGCTGACGCTTGTTCCGGCCATGGGACAGAGAATGCTCCGAAAAATGAAACCTAATTCCGCTCCGAAGGACGGAAAAATCAAGAAGGCATATGAACGCTCACTTCGTTTCGTATTAAAGCACAAAGTTCCTGCAATTCTCGTTGCAGTTGCACTTCTCTTTACAAGCGCAGGTCTTTGTCTGATGAGAGGTTTCAGCTTTATGCCTGATATGAGCAGTACACAGATTCAGGTATCATTGAAGCTTGACGATAACGCAACCTTTGAAGAAACAGTTAAAGAGGGTGAAAAGCTCAACGATTTGCTTTCAAAATATGACCAGTTTGAAACCGTAGGCGTTATGGCGGGCAACTCGTCAAGCCTTATGGGACTTACAGGCGGTTCATCGTCAAATGATGCCGGCTCACTTATGGCATATGCCGTTCTCAAGGATGATTTTACAAAACAGAGCGGTGAGATTTCAAAGAAGATTGAAAAGGATCTTGAAAGCCTTGACGGTGAGGCTGCCGTAAGCGGCGGCACTTCAAGTTCAATGTCAAGCCTTATGGGTGACGGTTCCGTTCAGATTACGCTCTACGGTGACGACCTTGACACACTCAAAAGCACTGCCGAGGATATCGGCAAGACACTTGAAAAGGTTAAAGGCGTTGCATCGGTTGACAACGGCATCGGTGCTGTTTCTCCCGAAATCAAGGTTACTGTTGACAAGTCAAAAGCCGCTGAAAAGGGACTTACCGTTGCACAGGTTTATCAGCAGGTTGCCGCAGCAATTTCAACAGAAAAAAGCGCTGCCACTCTTACGAATGATGACGGCAATGATATGAATGTTGTGGTTGTAAAGGACGACAGCGAAACCGTTACTCCGAAAAATCTCCGTGACCTCGACATAACTTATACGGATAAGAGCGGTAATGAAAAGACAGTTAAACTCTCCTCTATTTCGGATATTTCAAAGTCGGAAACTATGGATAAAATCAGCCGTGAAAATCAAAAGCGTTATCTTACAATCAGCGCCGAAGTCAAGGACGGCTACACGCTTACATCTGTTTCAAACAATGTAAAATCCGCAATGAACGATTACAAGCTCCCGAAAACCTGTTCAATCGACTATGCAGGTACAGACAAAATGACAATGGAGGCAGTTTCACAGCTTATGCTTATGCTTCTGCTCGGCATTATTCTCATCTACCTCATTATGGTTGCACAGTTTCAGAGCCTTAAATCGCCGTTCATTATTATGTTTACAATTCCGCTCGCATTCACGGGCGGCTTCCTCGCACTTTTAATCACAGGATTTGACATCAGCGTTGTATCGCTTGTCGGTTTTGTAATGCTCTGCGGTATCATTGTAAACAACGGTATCGTGCTTGTTGACTACATCAACAAACTTCGTATTGACGGCAAGGAAAGAATTGAGTCAATTGTTGAGGCAGGCAAAACCCGTATGCGTCCTATCCTCATAACCGCACTCACAACCGTTCTCGGTCTTGTTGTTATGGCTCTCGGCATAGGCACAGGTGCAGAAATGATGCAGCCTATCGCAATTGTCTGCATCGGCGGTCTGCTTTACGCAACATTTATGACACTCTACATTGTTCCCGTTATTTACGATTTGTTCAATAAAAAGGAACTCAAAAAAGTAAGTGACGAAGACCTTGAATTTATTGACGAATAAATCATATTAATAAAATACACCCCCGACTTTACCAAACAGTTTAGTCAGGGGTGTTATTATTTCTTTACTTTTAATTCAGCAATTGCGGCATAATGCAACACATCAAATTCAGGCGGTGCAATTTTTAAGAGTAAATTTTTATGTTCATTCTCCCACAATTCAATTTTTTCTTTTGAGAGTGACGCACCTACACCACGGCAAGCCTTCATTCTGCCGTTCCATGACTCTCTTGTAAAATACACCTTGAGCGGATATTCGTTGTGATAAATCAAATCAAACTTTTCTTCATAACATTTCGGAATATTTATCGGATGAATAGTTTCTCCTGCACCGCTCCAATCGGGACTGTATTTCAATACAAGTTTTTCACTCTGCCCTGCTATCTCATCTTCATACGGTAACCAAGCCATATAAAGAATTAACAACCTGCCATTTGGCTTTAACATTCTGTAAAGTTCAGGCATAATCTTTTGGTGGTCAAAATACCAAAAGCACTGACAAGCTGTGATAACATCAAACGATTCATCAGGAAAATTTATATTCTCTGTTGCTACAGTAAAATATTTTATATTCATACCTTTTGATAATAAACGAGCCTGACCAACTTGCTCTTTTGAAATATCTGTACCAACCCACTCTCCGCCATAGCGATACATATTTCTCGGAATACCTCCTGTTCCGGTGCCAATATCAAGAATTTTCTGACCTTTTACACAAAGCCCTCTGTCAACAATTTGATCATAAAATTTTTGCGGATAAATATCACGATATTTTGCATATTCGGCTGACACTCTGCCCCAGTCAAAAGCATTTCCGTTGTCTATATTTTTGTCAACAATATCCAATGCAATACACCTTTTAATTTTTAATAATATCTGCACATTGACCGTTTGTAAGGCGGATTAAATCTTCTGGTTTTAAATCAATTTGATAACCGATTTTTCCTGCGCTGACAATGATTTTCGGAATTGACTCTGCTGTAATGTGGAAGGTTGTCTTGAACTGCTTTTTCATTCCGAGAGGTGAACAGCCTCCACGCACATAACCCGTGACCTTTGTAATGTCCTTTACGGGAATCATTTCAACCGACTTTTCACCTACGCTCTTTGCACATTTTTTAAGGTCAAGCTCATGGTCAACAGGAACTACAAACACATAATAATCTCTGCCCATGCCCTTTGTTACAAGAGTTTTGAACACATAATCGGGGTTCTGATTCATAAGCGTAGCCACAGTAACACCGTCAACAGCATCCTTGCCGTGGGGATATTCGTGGTGAGTATATTCAACCTTTTCTTTGTCTAAAATTCTCATTACATTTGTCTTGATTTCTTTCATAAATACACAGTCCTCCAAGCGGATTACCGCCATATTTTTACTCTCATATAATACAACTTTTCGAATCGGATTTCAACCTTGATTTATTTGCAATTTTATTAAAATAATGTTAGAATAAATTTAGAAGTTATTCGAGGTGGAAGATTTCGTCCCCGTCCACACGCCGATGGTTTGACAAAGGGAAACCTTGAGAGATGCAGGAGAATGGGACGCCTGCCGAATAACCGTAGCTTTGAAAGCCGCTCCGAATTTTTTCGGGACGGCTTTCTTCTGTTTTACAGACTAAAATATCGCTGTTTTGTCCACAACACGCAAGATAATAAGCAAGTCAGTAAGCAAGATAGTAAGTAAGATAATAAGCAAGTTATTGATAAATTCAATTGAATTTGGTATAATTAAAAACAGAATAAGTGCAAGGAATGGTTAATATGTCAGACTACACACCGCCGTTTTCAATATCAAATAAAATGCTCGGATTTGTATCATCAATTTCTGAGAAGATAGGTAAAATCAGCAATTATAATGATTTTGAATCAAAACCTCAGTTAAGAAAAAACAATAGAATCAAGTCCATCTATTCTTCACTTGCCATTGAGGCTAACTCGCTTTCAATTTCAGAAGTGCGTGATGTAATCAACGGTCACATTGTTTTAGGTCCGCAAAGAGAAATTCAAGAAGTAAAAAACGCATACGATGCCTATGACAACCTTAACAATATTAATCCTTATTCTGTAACAGAGCTAAAAAAATACCACGGCATAATGACATATGCTCTTGTCAATGAATCGGGAAAATTCAGAAACGGTGAAGAAGGTGTGTTTGACGGTGACAAATGCATTTTTATGGCTCCGCCTGCACATTTTGTGCCGTCATTGATAGATGATTTGTTTAAATGGATGAACAGTGAAAAAAATAATGTTCACCCACTGATTTTGTCATCTGTTTTTCATTATGAATTTGTTTTTATTCATCCGTTTTCTGACGGAAACGGTCGCATGGCAAGGCTTTGGCAAACTGCAATTTTGACAAAATGGAAACCCATTTTTCAATACATTCCTATTGAAAGTCAAATTCAAAAATATCAGGACAGATATTACAAGTCAATTTCAAAATGCCATGTTGAGGGTAACTCAAATATTTTCATAGAATTTATGCTTGAAATGATTGACGAAATTCTTACCGAAATTATTTCACAAACCAAATCCGATATTCGGCAGATGAATGATTATGTAAAAAAGTTGCTTGATGTTATGGAATTTGATGTTTCCTATAATACTGCGGAACTTTTAGATAAGCTGAATTTAAAATCAAGGGAAACTTTCAGAAAAAATTATCTTAATCCTGCACTCGAAATGAATCTGATTCGGATGACTATTCCCGATAAACCGACAAGTCGCAATCAGCGGTATATAAAAAATAATTTTTAAAACTTTTAAACACCGTATAATGCGGTGTTTTTTCTTTTATCGCAAATTAATGCTGTAAAACCACTCGCAAATGCGTCACAGGGAAGAAAATGATAAAAAACTGGGCAAACTTTAATGTATGTTGATTGCTTTTTTAAAATAAATGTGCTACAATCTAGGAATAGAATAAACAAAATAGTGTATTCTTCAAAAATATTTTTATGCAATTTTTAGCAAAGGAGGATAACAATGGCAAAAGATATGCTGGACGCCATTTACAATGCCGAAGAGGATTGCAGACAGCGTGAGGCAAATGCACGAGCAGAATCAGCAGAAAGGGTTGAACAGACAAAGGCAGATGCCAAACAGGTTGTGCTTTCGGCAAAGGAAAAGGCACAGAAGGATGCAGATATGCTTTTTGAAAAGACTGCGAAAGAGGGCAAAAAAGAGCTTGAGCAAGCCTCTGAAAAGGCGAATCTTGAGTGCGACATTCTCTCTCAAACTGCAGACAAAAACCGCAAGCGTGTTATTGACGGGGCTATACAAAGGCTCTCTCTTTAAAACGGTTGCAATGAAAGAAGCGTGGTGATAAAAATTGGCAAAGCTTAAAATGAAGTCGGTTCGGATTATTGCCCTAAGGCAGGACAGAAAACGACTTCTTGAACATTTGCAGGATTCGGGTTTGGTTCAGATTGAAAAGACCGAAACCTGCAGAAAAGGTTTCGGCAAGATTGATATGACCTCACAAATTCAGATTTTCGAGCGGAATGTTACTCTCAGTGAAAACGCTCTGAAAATTCTCGACAGCAACTCTCCCGAAAAGAAAAGTATGCTTTCCGCATTTTGCGGACGGCGGGAGATTGATCCCGATGAAATCGGAGTTATCGCATCAAATGCAGGCGAAGTTATTGATGTGTGCAACAGAATTTGTGAGCTTAACAAACAGATTGCCGATAATGCGGCGGAACGGATTCGCATAAAAACCGCTCTTGCACAGCTTGAGCCGTGGAAGAATCTTGACATTCCGCTGAATGCAAAGGACACAAAAACAACGGCTGTTTTCATAGGCTCAATTCAAAAGGAGTACAACGAGGTATCGCTTTCAGAGGCACTTGCCGAGGCTTCTCCGAAGCTTGAATTTGATTTTGAAATTCAATTTGCAAACGAGGGGCTTACCTGTATTGTACTTTTTGCACCGATTGCTCAAAAGGAGCTTGCAGAAAATGCTCTGCGTGATATCGGTTTTGCAAAACCTGTTACAAACTCAAGTGTTCCCCCTTTGGCGGAATCAAAAAAGCTTGTTGAAAGAAGTCACAAGCTTGAAGATGATACTGAAAACGCAAAAAAAGAAATCATTTCCTTTGCAGACAGACGAAAAGATATTAAAGATACACAGGACTATTTCAGAATCAGAGCCGATAAATACAGCGTAATCGGTGAACTTCAGCATTCACGGAATGTTTTTGTTATTTCGGGTTACATTCCCGAGGAGGACTGCGAAAAGCTTGAAAGGCTTTGTGAAAGAGTTTCTGTATGCTATGTTGAATTCGGCGATGTTGACGAGGAAAAAGCTCCTGTAAAGCTAAAGAACAGTCGCTTTGCAGCACCGGCAGAAAGCATTGTAAATATGTACTCTCCCCCGTCGCATGACGATATTGATCCAACGCCGTTGCTTGCGTTCTTCTTCTACTTCTTCTTTGGAATGATGTTCTCAGACGCAGGCTACGGACTGTTAATGGTAATAGGAACAGGACTTGCAATAAAGCTGTTCAAGCCCGACAAGGAGATGCGAAACACCTTGAAGCTGTTCCAGTACTGCGGTGTTTCAACATTTTTCTGGGGACTCGTTTTTGCAAGCTTCTTCGGAGATGCCCCCGCAACCCTTTACAACTACTTTACGGGTGCAGACATTACGATGAAGCAAATCTTCCCGTGGCCGACAATTGACCCGCAAAAGGACGCACTTATGCTGATGATTATTTCAATAGCATTCGGTCTTGTACACATTCTTGTCGGTATGGGCTGCAAATTCTATGTTTGCCTCAGGCAGAAGGATTACGGCGGAGCGTTATTTGACACGGGGCTTTGGATGCTTATGCTTATCGGATTTGCCGTTTTGGCGGCAGGTATGGCGTTTGGTCAGACACTCGTCTATGTCGGAGCAGGCATTGCGATTTTCTGCGCAATCGGTCTTGTTCTCACACAGGGCAGAAACAAAAAGGGATTCGGCAAAGTCATCGGCGGACTTGCCTCTCTCTATGACATCACAGGTTACATCAGTGACCTTCTGAGCTACTCCAGACTTCTTGCTCTCGGACTTACAACCGGAGTTATGGCTCAGGTGTTCAATATGCTTTCAACCATGTTCGGAAAGAGCTGGTTTGGAATTATCTTACTCATTATTGTGTTCATCATCGGACACGCAATCAACATCGGACTCAACGCACTAGGTTCATATGTTCACACAATGCGACTTCAGTATGTTGAAATGTTCGGAAAATTCTATGAGGGCGGCGGCAAACAGTTTAAGCCGTTCAAGCTCAACAGTAAATATATTAAAATTCAGGAGGACAAATCAAAATGAATGGAATATTTTTCGCACTTTTAGGCGCATCAATAGCAACAGCACTTGCAGGCGTAGGTTCTGCTCGAGGTGTAGGCTCTGCCGCACAGGCAGCTATGGGAGTTCTTTCCGAGGACTCATCAAAATTCGGTAAAATGCTCGTTCTCACACTTCTCCCGGGTACTCAGGGACTTTACGGATTTATCGTAGGCTTCCTTATTCTCGTAAGCGGCGGCGTTCTCGGCGGCACAGCTCCGACAATCGGACAGGGACTTGCATACTTTGCAGCATCACTTGCTATCGGTATCGGCGGTATGATTTCAGGTTTTGCACAGGGCAAGGCAGCCGTTTCGGGTATTGCACTCAGTGCAAAGGACGATTCAAACTTCTCAAAGGCAATGGTTTCCGTAACTCTCGTTGAGATTTACGCTCTCCTTTCATTCATCGTTTCACTTCTCGTTGTTATCACAGTTCCAAACCTTAACATCTGATAACCGACTAACGAAAATTACGAAAGAAAGGTGGAATCACTTTGAGCAGCGGTGATAAAATTTTAAATCGCATAAGTCTTGACTGTGACGAAAGAATCAGCCAAATAGGTGCTGAAACCGATGAAAAATGCGCACAGATTATGGCACAGGCAAAGCTTGATGCCGACAAGATTTCTGCCGAAATTGCCGACAGGGCACAGTCAAAGGTCAAGCAGATGCAGGCGGCTTCAAAGAGCCGTTGCGACCTTGAAACACGCAACGCTTTCCTAAAGAGAAGGCGTGAGGAAATTGACAAGACATACAGTGAAATTCTTAATAAAATGAAAAATCTTCCTGATGAAGATTACTTTGAACTGATTTACACATTTGCAAAAAAGTTAAACGGAATGAGCGGTGTTGTGCTTTTGAATGAAAAGGATATGAACCGACTTCCGAAGGATTTTCTTGCAAGGCTTGAAAAATGCGGTGTAAAAGCAGAGCTTTCAAAAACGCCGTGTGACATTGAAAGCGGATTTATTCTTAAATGCGGTGACATTGAAGAAAACATGGACTTCTCGGCAATATTGTCCGAAAAGCGTGACGCTATCGAGGATTTTATAAATCAGGAACTTTTTAAGGCATAGGGAGGAATATGATGGCATTATCTTATGAATTTTCCATCGGCTCCGTCCGTGCTAAAGAAAAAAATCTGTTTACAAACAGCGACATTGAGCATATGCTCGGTTGTGAACATGTGAACGAGCTTTGCAGATACCTCTCAGACAAGGGTTACGGTGAGGGCGATGACATTGAAGATATTTTGAAATCACACAGCGAAAATGTGTGGGAATATCTCAAAAGAACCGCACCCGATTTTGCAATATTCAAACCGTTCTTCTATCTTAACGACCTTCACAACCTTAAAGCTGTTTTAAAGGGAACGCTTTCAAACAGACCGTATTCACAGCTTTTGGTAAAGCCGTGTACTTTCTCAGAAGAAACGCTTAAACAGGCGGTTGAGAACAGAAAGTTTTCACTTTTGGGCGAAGAACTTTCCGCATCTTGTGACAAGGCATATGAAATTCTTGCACACACAGGTGACGCAAGACTCAGCGATGCGGTTCTTGACAGAGCTTTTATGGAGCTTGTTCTGAAAACATCCGAAAAATCCGACAGCGAATTTATGTCCGAATATTTTAAAGCTACAGTATTTTATAATAATGTAAAGACAGCCATAAGAGGTGCAAAAGCCGATTGCGACAGGGATTTTCTTGAAATTGCAATCTGTGATGTGCAGGACTTTCCCCGTTCAAGGGTTATTGAGGCAAGCGTAAAGGGACTTGAACCAACGCTTGATGTGCTGTCAAAAATCTCGGCATACGGCTGTAACAAGGCTGTTGAAGAGTACAAGGCTTCTCCGTCGGCATTTGAAAAATTTGTTGACAACAGGCTTATGAGCCTTGCAAAAGAAAAATGCAAAAGAAGCGGTGACGGTGCAGATCCGATTACGGGCTATCTGATTGCAAGTGAAACAGAGAAAAAAGTTATTCACATTATTGCAAGCGGAATCCGCACCAAGACAAATTATGAAACCGTAAAAGAAAGGTTGCGTGAAGTTTATGGCTAAAAATATTGCCGTTATCGGCGACAGCGAAAGCATAAAGGGCTTTGCGGCAATCGGCATGGACATTTATCCGTGTGATGACAACGAAAACGCACCGCATCTTTTCAGAAAGATTGCTGACGGTGACAACTATGCGGTAATTTTTATTACCGAGGAAATGTTCGGACTTGTTGAAAAAGAGCGAAAAAGATATGAAGAAAGGCTCATTCCTGCTGTTATTCCTATCCCCGGTGTAAAAGGCAATACGGGAATCGGCATAAAAAGGCTGTCGTCATTTGTTGAAAAGGCAGTCGGTTCGGACATTATCTTCAATGATTGAGGTGTAAGAATTTGAAATCTGGAATTATAACTAAGGTAGCAGGTCCTCTGGTAATTGCCGAGGGTATGCGTGATGCCGATATGTTCGATGTTGTGCGTGTAAGCAGTCAGCGACTTATCGGTGAAATAATTGAGATGCACGGTGACAGGGCATCAATTCAGGTATATGAAGAAACTTCGGGACTCGGACCCGGTGAGATTGTTGAATCCACAGGCGCTCCGCTTTCCGTTGAACTCGGTCCGGGACTTATCGGTTCAATTTATGACGGTATTCAGCGACCGCTTAACGAGATTATGAAGGTTGCCGGCACAAACCTCAAAAGAGGTGTTGATGTTCCGTCACTTGATCACAAAAAGAAGTGGCACTTTACTCCCCTTGTTAAAAAGGGTGACACAGTTGCAGCAGGCGACACACTCGGTACTGTTCAGGAAACACACGCTGTTCTTCACAGAATTCTTGTTCCTAACAAAACAGGCGGTGTTGTTGAAAGCATCAGCGAGGGCGATTTTACAATTGACGAAACAGTTGCCGTTCTCAAAACAGACAAGGGCAATGTTGAGATTAATATGTGTACAAAATGGCCTGTTCGTGTGGGCAGACCGTACAAAAGAAAGCTCTCCCCCGACATTCTTCTTACCACAGGTCAAAGACCTATCGACACACTCTTTCCGCTTGCAAAGGGCGGTGTAGCCGCAGTTCCGGGACCGTTCGGTTCGGGCAAAACTGTTGTTCAGCATCAGCTTGCAAAGTGGGCGGCTGCCGATATTATCGTATATATCGGTTGCGGTGAGCGTGGCAACGAGATGACCGATGTTCTTAACGAGTTCCCCGAACTTAAAGACCCACGCACAGGCAACTCTCTTATGGAGAGAACCGTGCTTATTGCAAACACATCCGATATGCCTGTTGCCGCCCGTGAGGCATCTATCTACACAGGCATTACTATTGCCGAGTATTTCCGTGATATGGGTTACACGGTTGCACTTATGGCTGACTCAACATCTCGCTGGGCAGAGGCTCTCCGTGAAATGTCCGGCCGTCTTGAAGAAATGCCTGGTGAAGAAGGTTATCCCGCATACCTCGGCAGCCGACTTGCACAGTTCTATGAAAGAGCAGGCCGTGTTATCGTAAACGGCAGTGATGACACGGAAGGCGCACTCTCGGTTATCGGGGCTGTATCACCTCCGGGCGGTGATATTTCAGAGCCTGTATCACAGGCAACACTCAGAATCGTTAAGGTGTTCTGGGGACTTGACGCAAACCTTGCTTACAAACGACACTTCCCTGCAATTAACTGGCTGACAAGTTATTCGCTTTATACAGACCGACTTGCAGATTGGTTCTCAAAGAATGCCGCTCCCGACTTTATGGAGCTTCGTGGCAAACTTATGACATTATTACAGGAAGAAAGCGAGCTTCAGGAAATCGTAAACCTTGTCGGTATGGACGCACTTTCCGCACCAGACAGACTTAAGCTTGAAACCTCCCGTTCAATCCGTGAGGATTATCTGCACCAAAACGCATTTGACCCGACAGACACATACACATCTCTCGGCAAACAGGTGCTTATGATGCGTGCAATTCTTGCTTACTATGATAAAGCAAAAGAGGCTCTTGCAAACGGTGCAGACATTGAAATGCTTGTCAACCTTCCTGTTCGTGAACGCATAGGAAGATATAAATATGTACCCGAGGATAAGGTTCGGGACGAGTTTGAGTCAATCAAGGCTCTGCTTGATTTGGAAATTAAGGATGTACTTGAAAGGAGTGAGGACTGATGCCAAAGGAATACCGCACAATACGAGAGGTTGCAGGTCCTCTTATGATGGTAAGTGATGTTGAGGGCGTAACATATGACGAACTCGGCGAAATTGAACTTCCGAACGGTGAAACACGCCGTTGCAAGGTTCTTGAGGTTGACGGCTCAAACGCACTTGTTCAGCTTTTTGAATCAGCTGCAGGCATTAACCTTGCAAATTCAAAGGTAAGATTTTTAGGTCGTTCAATGGAACTTCCCGTATCTCCCGATATGCTTTCACGAGTATTTGACGGTCTTGGAAATCCGATTGACGGCGGTCCTGCTCTTATTCCCGAAAAAAGACTTGACATCAACGGAACACCTATGAACCCTGCCGCAAGAAACTATCCGCAGGAATTTATTCAGACAGGTATTTCAGCAATTGACGGACTTAACACACTTGTAAGAGGACAGAAGCTGCCTATCTTCTCGGCATCTGGTCTGCCCCATGCCCAGCTTGCCGCTCAGATTGCAAGACAGGCGGCTGTAAGAGGCAAGGACGAGCAGTTTGCCGTTGTATTCGCCGCAATGGGTATTACATTTGAAGAATCCGACTACTTTGTTCAGTCGTTTAAAGAAACAGGCGCCATTGACAGAACCGTAATGTTTGTAAACCTTGCAAACGATCCTGCCATTGAGCGTATTGCAACTCCTAAAATGGCACTCACGGCGGCTGAATATCTTGCATTTGACAGAGGAATGCACGTTCTCGTTATTATGACCGACATCACAAACTATGCCGATGCACTCCGTGAGGTTTCTGCCGCAAGAAAAGAAGTTCCGGGCAGACGAGGCTATCCGGGTTATATGTACACAGACCTTGCAACATTGTATGAAAGAGCCGGCAGACTTAAAGGCAAAGAGGGTTCAATCACTCTTATTCCGATTCTTACAATGCCCGAAGATGACAAGACTCACCCGATTCCTGACCTTACAGGCTACATTACAGAAGGTCAGATTATCCTATCCCGTGAGCTTTACAGAAAGGGAATTACTCCGCCGATTGATGTTCTTCCGTCACTTTCAAGACTTAAAGACAAGGGTATCGGTCCCGACAGAACCCGTAAAGACCACGCCGCAACCATGAACCAGCTTTTTGCCGCTTATGCAAGAGGTAAAGACGCAAGAGAACTTATGATAATTCTCGGTGAGGCGGCTCTTACCGATATGGATAAAAAGTACGCTGAATTTGCCGAGGCATTTGAGCGTGAGTATGTTTCACAGGGTTATGACGCAAACCGTTCAATTGAAGAAACACTTGACATCGGCTGGAAGCTTTTGCATATTCTTCCCAGAAGTGAACTTAAACGAATTAAGGACGATATGCTTGACGAGTTTTACGGTAAAGAATAATCGCATTGAAGGTGTTTGCTAATGGCAGTTATGAATGTTAATCCCACCCGTATGCAGTTGACAAAGCTGAGAAAACAGCTTGCAACAGCTACCCGTGGTCATAAAATGTTAAAAGACAAGCGTGACGAACTGATGCGCCGATTTCTTGACCTTGTAAGAGAAAACAAGGAGCTTCGTGAGAAGATTGAAAGAGAGCTTGCAGAGTGCAACAACCACTTTGTGAACGCAAGTGCGGTTATGTCAAAAGAGGCTCTGGACGCCTCATTGATGTCACCGAAGCAGAGAATTGACCTTGAGCTTTCTTCAAAAAATGTTATGAGCGTTGATATTCCGCAGTTTTCATCAAGCACACGAACAAGCAACGAGAGCGATATTTTTCCCTACGGTTTTGCGTTTACTTCGTTTGAACTTGATGATGCGGTTATGTCGCTCAACGAGCTTTTGCCCGACCTGATAAGGCTTGCTGAAATTGAAAAAAGCTGTGAGCTTATGTCGGCAGAAATTGAAAAGACACGCCGCCGTGTTAATTCGCTTGAGCATGTTATGATTCCGAGATATCAGGAAACAATCAAGTATATCTCGATGAAACTTGAAGAAAATGACCGCAGCAGTCGTACAAGGCTGATGAAGGTTAAGGATATGCTTCTTGACAAGGCACATCATTATTCGGAACACTATAATTAACTACACAACAATCAAAGGGGCTGTTTTTTAACAGCCCCTTATTTGTCAAAAAATTCTGTAAAATAAAAAAATCAGCACATCAACTGTACTGATTTAATGGAGCGGATGACGGGGATTGTTTGATGCAAAGGTTTCTGCCTCGCCAACTGCTTGCGGTGCGTAACCTTAACCCTCATCAACGCTCTCCCTAAAAATGCTCCACCGGAGCATTTTCTTAACGGTCGCCTTCGAGCCCCTTGCTTGTCAAAAAATTCTGTAAAATAAAAAAATCAGTACATCAACCGTACTGATTCAATGGAGCGGATGACGGGGCTCGAACCCGCTACCTCCACCTTGGCAAGGTGGCGCTCTACCAGATGAGCTACATCCGCATATAATGGTGGGAACAACAGGGCTCGAACCTGTGACCCTCTGCTTGTAAGGCAGATGCTCTCCCAGCTGAGCTATGCTCCCACATTTTTATAATTGGAAAGCACTCCCGTTAAGAAGTGCTTTCCGTTTTGGAGGCGACACCCGGATTTGAACCGGGGCGTCAGAGTTTTGCAGACTCGTGCCTTACCACTTGGCTATGTCGCCGAATACTGAGCAATGTCACTCAACAGGCATTATTTTATCATAATAAAATTCATTTGTCAATACTGAATTTACATTTTAATAACAAAATTTAACGAAAAATTCCTACACTGATATTTTATGCATCAAACAGAAAAATGACTACTCTGTTTTTTGATTCGTCATAAAGCCCCGAACCCTCAAAGATACAATACTCTGAAGGTTCGGGATTTTGGGGTTATCATACTTTTCTTAAAAAGAGAAGAAAACAAGATAAATATCTTACACGCTCGGCTTTTCAAATGCCGAAAGAATAAGCTTTACACCGTAGATTGACAAAAGGACACCAATCATAAATCCGATTGTCTGTGCGGCAAATATAAGGTGGAAAAATCCGTAGATACCGCCGATTATGACGAGTATTCCGCAGAAAAGCGGAATAAGCCATGCACCCGAGGAAGATGCTTTTTTGACCTTGAGTGACATTGCAACGGACGAGATACCATCCACTACAAGCCAGCCTGAGAAAATGCAGAGAATGATAACATCAAACATAAGTCTTATGCTCGGCATAAACATAGCAAGAATTGAAATTACTGCCGCTGCAATGCCGACAACAAGACCGAGTGTTCCCATTATCGCTTCACTCTGTTCAGCCTTTGCCTTTTTGCGTTTTGCAAAGTAGTCAATCACGGAGCATATTCCCCACACTCCGAGGAGGATTGTCACTATCCAACCGGTATTAAGGAAGGTAAGTCCCGGATAGAACATACAATAAATTGCGCCTATTATCGACAATATGCCGAAAATACAATTAAATACTTTCATAGTCACCTCATACTTTAATTAGGGTTCAATAATATTGAAATACAGCGGGAATTCGGCAACGCTTGATGTAAGGGTTTTGATGATGTCACTGTTGCCCTCAACCTTTTCAATGCCGGCGTCCATAAGTTTCTGATTGTTCTGTGCAATGCCGAGAATACCTGCGCTCTTGGTTTTGATTGTTGCGTCAGCCTTATCGCTCCACTTTTCCTGTGAATAGATAAGCACACCGTGATTTATGCAAAGAAGATATTTTGCGTTTTTATCGGTCACTTCAAAATTGATTACAAGGTTCTGATCTTCAAGCTTCTTTTCGTCAAGACAGATTCCGAGATAATCCAACATTGTTTCGGTACTCATACCGAGAGCTGTTGCACCTGAACCTTCGGAATTCGGATAATTTTTTGTACCGTTACGAAGCTCATAAGCACCTGTAAGATAAGCGTTTCTCCATGCGCCGCTTTCAGCCTGATAGCCGAGCTGTTCGAGTGCGTCTGCGCAAAGATAGCGGGCGTCTTTATTTTCGGGATCTGCATATACAAGTGTGTTTGTAATCTGTGCAACCCACTGATACTCTCCCTTGTCAAAGTCTTTTTTAGCCATTTCAAGAACCTTGTCTGTGTCGCCGAGATACTCAACAAGCTTCTTAGAATATTCTGTCGGTTCAAGCTCATCAAGGTGAATGGGGTTTTCGTCATACCAACCCATGTACTTCTGATAAACTGCTTTTACATTATGCTTGAGAGTTCCGTAATACTGACGAGTGTACCAAACCTTGTTGAGTTCATCGGGGAGTTCAATCATGTTGGCAATTTCGGTTGAAGTATAGCCCTGATTGATGTACATAAGTGTCTGTGAAAATATGTACTTATAGACAGAGGCTGTGTTTGCCATGTAGTCATTGATTACATCGTTGCCCCAATGCGGCCAGTTGTGAGCCTGAAAAACTACTTTGGCCTTGTCACCGAAAAGCTCCTTTGCCTCCATAATATACTGCGCCCACGCATTGCCGTCACGAACCTCTGCGCCTCTGAGTGTGTAGAGGTTGTGCATTGTGCCGGAACAGTTTTCAGCCATCCACAAAGCCTTGTATTTTGGAAGGTAGGTGTTCATCTCGGCAGGCGATTCTGTGTCGGGAGTAAGCTGGAACACCATTTCAACACCGTCAACCTTGATGGTTTCGGTAGCTTTCTTTACCTCATAAGACGGTGAAATGTATGTTGTTGTGCCGCTTGAAGGGGTAAGACCGATACCTACCGATAAGCTGCCCTTTTCCCCTTTTTCAAGCAGTGATCCGTACTGAAAGTTGGTTCTGCGTTTCATTGCGTTTCCTGCAAAAACATTTTCTTCCATAACAGCCTTTTCGTAGCCTTCGGGAACGATAATGAGCGTTTTGCCGGACTTAATCTGCTCGTCAAGCGGAAGTGATGAATCGGCAACATTCTTTTCGTCAATAAGTCCGCCGATACCGCCGTAGTGGTCAATGTGAGCGTGGCTTACAACAACAGCGGCAATATGCGCCTTGCCGAACTTAGATTCAAGCAGTTCAAGCGCCGCCTTTGCAGTTTCGGAGCTTGTTGTACAGTCAAAAACAATCCAGCCGTTGTCGCTCTTTACAAAGGTTACATTGGCAACATCGTAGCCTCTGACCTGATAAACACCGTCAACAACTTCAAAAAGTCCATAAAGCGAGTTAAGCTCCGTGTTTCTCCAAAGGCTTGGGTTTGCACTGTCGGGAGTTGACGAGTTTCTGATAAAATCATATGCTGTCTGGCTCCATGCAACAGTTCCGTTCTCGGTTTTGATTTCGAGTTTGTCGGGTGCTGTTATAAAGCCTTTTTTTGCAAATTCCTTTTCCTGTTCATCGGAAAAGTCAAGGGTCTTATACACCTGTGCGTTTTCGTCAGCCGTATATTTTGACGCATCCTTTACATCGCTGTTGAATTTTTCGGATGTACTGCTGTCGCTCTGCTGACATCCGCAAAGTGCAGACGAGGCAATCAATGTTGCCGCCAAAGCAAGGCAAAGCCCCGTTTTCTTTTTGTTAATCATAGAATATTTCCTCCGTGTTTATATCCGTACATGATTTTTTGTTTAAGCTGAATTATAATAAATAATTGTCATTTAGTCCATACATTTGGCACAAAGTGAAAATTTTTGTCACGAAATGCAAATTAAAGTCACTATTTGAGATATTATGTGATACAATAAGAGTGATAATTATGCAGGAGGTACGGTATGAGGATTGCAATAGTTGATGATTGCGAAAATGAGCGGAATGAACTTTGCAAAAGACTTTCTCAAAGCTCATTTTCAAGGTCATATGATATTGAAATTTGCGGATACGGTAACGGAACAGATTTTCTGAATGAGGCAATGCAAAACAGATTTGACCTTGTTTTTATGGATATATATATGGAAAAGGAAAACGGAATTGATGCGGCACAAAAGCTGAGAAAGTTTGACAAAGATTGTCTGCTTGTTTTCACAACCACATCAACCGACCACGCACTTGAAGGTTTTAGGGTTCGGGCATTGCACTATCTTGTGAAGCCATACAGCGATGACGAGCTTGATATGTTGCTTGATGAGATTTCGCAGAAAATTTCCGTTGAAGAAAAATGCATTGAAATACCCTCTGCAAGTGACTTGTTGCGTATAAAGCTTTGCGACATTTTGTATGCCGAGCATTTTAAGCACTGCATACATATTCATTGTACGGACAAATCCGAAAAGTCTGTGCGCAGTACATTTGCCGAATTTGTAATGCTGTTTGATGACGGGGATAATTTCTTTGTGTGCAACCGAGGAATCATAGTAAATCTTGAACACATTAGGGATATGAACGGCAATGAATTTGTTCTTGACAACGGTGAAAAAATCTCCATAAGTCGAAGTCTTGTAAAAAGCGCAAAAAGCACCTTTGGCGAATATATTTTCGGCGGGAGGGATTTGCATTGACAAATGTTTTCTGCCCGATGATTGAACTCGGTGCAATCATCCCCGGTGTTGTACTTGCATATCTTCCGATAAAAAAACATCTCAAACTATCAAAGCTCAGGCTGTTTCCTGTGATGATTTTATCACTTGTGTGCCTTTGTACATTGTGCGGTTTTGTTTGTTACAGATATAATCTGAAATCGTTTGTGCTTGCAATACCGATAGTGCTTGCTCTTTCGGCAGCATACTGTTGTTCACTCAAAACATCCATGTGGAAATCGGTGAGTGTGTTACTTGCGGTATGCGGAGTGTTTGCCTGCATTGCGAGCATTACACGGGCAGTTGATTCGATAACATTTCCGCAGAACACAACGCCGTGGTTTGAAATTAAATCGGCTGTGCTGTTCAATATTCTATGCTGGATGTTTGTAATTCTTGCATGGTACCCTGCAACACACGGTGTGAGCGAACTGCTCGATGATGAAAACATTGCCCAGACATGGTATGTATTCTGGATTTTACCGATAATATTCATCTTGCTCAACTTTTTTATAATCCCATGGAATCCTAACATTCTCCATACAGGAAGAATTATGCAGGGTTACATTGTTATCAGCGTATCACTTCTTGTGCTGTTACTCATTTTCTACGCTTTGCTGTATTTTATTGCAAAAAGTCTGAACCGCAATAACAAACTTGCTCAGAAAAATCAATTTTTGAATATGCAGAGGGCACAGTATGACGCATTAAAAGTCGCTATTGAAGAAACCCGTCAGGCACGGCATGATATGCGGCATCACTTTGCCGTACTTAATGCTCTTGCCGAGCAAAAGAACTGGGAAGAACTTGAAAAATACCTTTCGTCAGCATCGCAGAATATTCCCGACACAGAGCTTGTACTCTGTAAAAACCACGCTGTTAATGCGATTATCGGACATTATTATTCAAAATACAAGAGCAATGGTATTCCGTTTAAACTAAAAATTGACATCCCCGAAAAGTTGACAGTTTCGGAATCCGATATCTGTCTTGTAATCGCAAATTTGCTTGAAAATGCATTTGAGGCGAGCATGAAGCTTGACAGAGATAAACGGCAGATTAAAATGTATGCCCGTCCGCATTCCGAAAAGATATTGCTTATTTCCGTAGAGAATGCTTTCAACGGAGAGATTACCGAAAAGGACGGTTTTTTCGGTTCGTCAAAGCGAAACGGTAACGGTATCGGTACGCAGTCGGTACGCAGAATCGCCGAAAAAGACGGTGGTTATTGCAGATTTTCTCACGAAAACGGGATTTTCACGGCGGATGTTATGCTGCACGGCAAAAACTGAATCGGACATTATAAAAGGGAAGAAACTTTTTTCGGTTTCTTCCCTGTTTTTTTATTCCGTAATTTTATTTTCTTTTAGCGAATATTTTGTCACCGTGTTCCAATCTCGGCGGATTGAAATATCAGCGGTAAGGTTTGTGTTGTCATAAACAATCGACCATTGAGTATTGCTTGTTATATCGTTCGGATTCGGTGCTTGTGATGCCGAAACAAGAGCCTCCCATGCTGTTTCTTTTGTGTAGCTATTATTCTTTTCAAGAACATTAATTATCTTATCATACCGATCTCTGCCGTGACCGTAAACACCGTTTTTCTGATAAGGCTTTACAAAATTTTTGTACATCACAAAAAAGTTTGTAACGGCAGGCGATTTTGTAACAACAAGCCTTCGTTCATCGCTGTTGCAATCGTACTCAATAACACGGTCGTCACCGTTTGAATCGGTAACATAAAAGTGATAATCTCTTCCGCTTGAGGCAAACATATCATATTTTTCAAAAAGTGTAACCGCCTCTTCGGTTGACGAAGCTCTGTCAAGTATAAGACGGATTGCAAGCGTTGTGGCGATAACGGGCTTTCCGCTTTGCTGACGGACGGGCTTGCTGTCAAGTGTTAGAACTGCTATTGACACGCCCTTTTCATTGATTCCGTCAAGGCTGATAAACGGTGAGAGCAAGGTTGCAAGCCTTGTTTCATCACTCAACTCTGGGTTGTTTGCACCTACATTATCAAGTGCCGCAAACGCAACCGACCTGTAGCCGTCCTTTGGCGAACAATATACAAGCATTGACGAGGTGTCGTTCTTAAAATCATAGTTTCGCCCCATCATTACGCTGTCGGGATTTTTCATTGTAAAGGCACTGCACCCGAAATTCGGCATTTTAAGATTGACGGGATAATCGGGCAGAACCTCCTGCAAAATTGCACCGAGAGCCGACTCATCATCAAAAATCCCTCTGTCAATGATTTTATCAATGCTGTAATCGTAGCATATATCCATTTTATAAAGGTTAAAATCGCTGTAATCGGTCAGCTTTTTAACAGAATCAAGTGTATGCTTTCTTGCGTCAATCATAATGTATCCTCCTTAAAACGGGGTGTTTTCAACGCAATAATAGCATAATATTTTTATTTTTTCAACAATTTAGAGTCAATTCGCAATAATTTTTTCATAAGAAAAATCGGAAAGACAGAATTTTTGATTTCTGTCCTTCCGACCTGTATTTTACATATTGAATTTTAAATTATTTAAGAAGATTATTGTCTGTAAAATAATCGATTCTCATAGAATGACGGACATCCTCAAGTGTTTTTGCGGCAGTTTCCTTTGCAACCTTACTGCCCTCTTTGAGAATATCGAGAACATCGGGAAGATGATTTTCCCATTCTTTTCTGCGTTCACGAATAGGACGAAGCTCCTCCTGCATAACATTGTTAAGGAATTTCTTAACCTTGACATCACCGAGTCCGCCACGCTGATAATGAGCCTTGAGTTCATCAAGACAGCTGTAATCATTCCAAAATTCCGCAAAATGCTCGTCACGGCAGAATGCGTCAAGATAGATAAACACGGGATTGCCCTCAACCTTGCCGGGATCCTCAACACGAAGATGATTCGGGTCGGTAAACATTGACATAACCTTTTTCTTGATATCCTCGGGTTCTTCTGCAAGATAAATGCAGTTGCCGAGGGATTTGCTCATCTTTGCCTTGCCGTCAATACCGGGCAGTCGCAGACAAGCCTTGTTGCTCGGAAGAATAATCTGCGGTTCCGTAAGAGTGTCGCCGTAAACGGAATTGAACTTGTGAACAATCTCCTTGCACTGTTCAAGCATCGGAAGCTGATCCTCGCCGACAGGAACGGCAGTTGCACGGAATGCCGTGATATCAGCCGCCTGACTGATTGGATAACAGAAAAATCCCACAGGAATGCTTGCCTCAAAATTACGCATCTGAATTTCTGCCTTAACGGTGGGGTTACGCTGAACACGGGACACGGTTACGAGGTTCATATAATAGAAAGTAAGCTCTGTAAGCTCGGGAATCATTGACTGAACAAAAATTGTTGACTTGTTCGGATCTATTCCGCAGGCAAGGTAGTCGAGCGCAACCTGCAAAATATTCTGTCTTACCTTTTCGGGATGCTCGGCATTGTCAGTAAGAGCCTGAGCGTCTGCAATCATAATGTATATATCATCATATTCGCCCGAATTCTGGAGCTTTACTCTCTCCTTGAGCGAACCTGCATAGTGACCTACATGAAGTCTGCCCGTAGGACGGTCACCTGTTAAAATTACTTTTTTCATAGGTTTCTCCTTTGTTTACCTTGATTCAAAGGCAAAATTCTTTTATATGATTATATCACCATAAACAACAGCCGTCAACATTTGTAAAAAAGCTAAAAGGAAAAATATTCCATAATAATTCCCATATATTTTATGCCACAAAATTCGACATAATGTTGCATAAGACACACGCAAAATTCATTTGACCGTTGAAATTTTTTTAAATAAAAATATAATATTTTAAAAAAACGAGGGTAAAGAGTATGGAGTACAATTATCATAAAAATGCAGGACAGCTTGCATTCATAAAATTTGTAAAAGGTCTTGTGCATCTTCTTATTCGCCCGAAGGTTGAATGGAAGGACAAGAGCCTTAAAAAGAACCTCAAGGGCAAGCCTGTTGTGTTTGTATGCAACCACACTCACCACTTTGACGGAGTTGTGATAAGCTCTGTACTCAGCAAATACAAGCCGTATATGCTTGTTAAAAAAAGCTGGTACGACAAGAGCGGAACAGGCTCGTTAATCCGAATTTGCCGCAGTATTCCCGTTGACTTTGACACCATGGACACAAACTGGTATGCACAAAGTGAGGGTGCGGTTGAAAACGGATATTCAATGCTTATCTTCCCCGAGGGCGGAATTGCAAGAGAGGGCAAAATGCTCCCGTTCAAGCCCGGTGCGGCATTGCTTGCGGCAAAAAAAGGTCTTGACATAATCCCGATTGCATCTTTGGGTGAGTATAAAATTCTTTTTGGAAAGAGGCAGAAAATTTTAATCGGCAATCCGATAAAATCCGAATGTCCCGAAAATGTTCGCTACTCAAAATATGCAAAAGAAATAAGTGCCGAAGCCGAAAAGCAGGTCAAAAAGCTTTATCTTGAGCTTGAAGAAAAATACGGCAAAGGCAAGGTTTATTACAAAGAAGATTTTTCTTCGGAAAATTTATAATAAAATCAAAAAAATCAAAATTTTAAGTGAGGTAATTAAAATGAACAATGCTATTGCAGATCAGATTAAGGAAATGCTCGTAGAAAACCTTAGAATTCCCGAAAACATTCTTACATACGATTCAGAACTTTTCGGTGACGAAATCGGTCTTGACTCAATCGACTCAATCGAAATCGTTGCAGGCATCGACACACTTTTCGGTATTGATATGACAGGTGCAGACCGTGAGCACTTCCAATCAATCAGAGCACTTACAGAATATGTAGAAAGCAAGCAGGGTTAATATGGCTGACAAAAAGAGATGTGTTGTCACAGGACTCGGACTTATCTGCGGTGTCGGTGACAATGTAAAGGATTGCTGGGATGCCGTAACACTCGGTCACTCCGGCATTGATGAGGTTAAGTCGGTTGACACCTCAAACTGTTATGCACACAAGGGTGCAGAGGTTGACAAGGCATCGTCAGAGCTTTCTCCCGAAAACTATGACCGTTCTTCCCTTCTCTGTATTCATGCCGCAAACGAGGCTTTTGAAGATGCAAACATTGACGCATCCGAAAAGAACATCGGTGTTATTCTTGGCAGTTGTGTAGGCGGTGCGGCAAGCATTGACAAATATTACACAGACGAAATCAAGGGTGACGGCGGTAAAAAAGAAGATATTTTCAAAATGGGTGCTTCGGCAATTGCCAACAATGTTTCCGTTCATTTCGGACTTGAGGGCATTACTGCAAACATCGTCAACGCTTGTGCGGCAGGCACAATGAGCATCGGCTATGCCTGTGACCTTATCCGTGAGGGCAAGGGTGATGTGTTCATCGCAGGCGGTTCGGACAGCTTTTCTTCACTTGCATTCAGCGGTTTCCACGCTCTCCATGCGCTTGACGAAAACGCCTGTTCACCGTTCAATCACAGCACAGGTATAACGCTCGGCGAGGGTTCGGGTATTCTTGTAATCGAAAGCTACGAACACGCTGTTGAACGAGGCGCAAAGATTTACTGTGAAATTCTCGGTTCGGGTGTAAGCAGTGACGCTTACCACATTACCGCTCCCCGTCCCGACGGTGAAGGTCAGATGAGTGCAATCAGAAGGGCTGTTGAAAGCTCTGCTCTGACTTTTGACGATATCGACTACATAAACGCACACGGAACTGGTACTGCCAAAAATGACGAGGCTGAATTCCTTTCACTTCACACACTTTTTGACGGCAACGACCACCTTTCTGTCAGCTCAACAAAATCTATGACAGGTCATTGCCTCGGTGCGGCCGGCTCAATTGAGGCTGTATTTTCCGTAAAAGCAATAAAAGAAAACCTCGTTCCGCCTACAATCGGCTACTCCGATGAGGATTTGAAGGGGCTTTCCGAAAAGGCAGGCAACATTGACTTTATTCCGAACAAGAGCCACACAAAAGATGTTCACTATGCAATGTCAAACTCATTTGCATTCGGCGGCAACAACGCAAGCATCATTTTCTCGGACAACAAGCATGATATTCCCGACAACATTAAAAATGAAAAAATTTACATTACGGGCATTTCAAAGCTTACAGGCACAAAGACTGACGAACACAGCCTTAACTGCAACCTCACCTCCGAAGATTATGACAAACACGGAATCAAGGTTGCATTTTACAGAAAGCTTGACCGTTTCAGCCAGCTCCAGCTTTTGAGCGGTATGGACGCACTTGCAGACGCTGACATTAAAATTGACAAGGACAACGAATATAAAACAGGTATTGTAATCGGCACGGCTGACGGTCCTATGACCGAAATTGTTGATTTCCAGAAAAAGGCAATCACAAGAGGCACCGAAAAGGGCAGTGCTTTTTCATTCCCGAATACGGTTTACAATGCCGCAGGCGGTTATCTGAGCATTTTCTCAGGTATCAAGGGCTACAACGCAACTGTTGCAAACGGCAATCAGGCAGGACTGCAGAGTATTTGCTATGCCGCTGATATTCTTGCAGACGGCAACGAAAGCGTTATGCTTGCCGCAGGTACCGATGAAAACACAAATACAAACCTTGAACTCTATACAAAGGCCGAATTGCTTGAAAAGCCGCTCGGTGAGGGCTCTGTAACTCTCGTTCTTGAAACAGAGGAAAGTGCAAACGGCAGAAATGCACGCAAGTATGCAGAAATTAAGGGTTATGCACAGGCTCACCGCCCTGTATCTTATGACAACTCAGAGGTTGACAGCAAGGCTGTTGTTGAGGTTATCGAAAAGGCTTGTGTGAATGCCGGCATTGAGGCAGACAATATCGACTTTGTATGCTGTGACGACAGGAAGATTATCAAGACGCTTATGCCATGCTATGATGTATCGCAGGAAATCGGCAATGCAAGAGCCGCAGCAAGCGCAATGACAGCGGCATATGCGGCTGAGCTTCTTTCTGACAGCGAGAAAAATTACGAATACGGACTTGCTCTTTCAATGGGTGCGGGCGGAACATACTCTGCCGTAATCCTGAAGAAAGCGTAAAAATCGGAGGTAAATATGAGCAAAACCGCTCTTGTAACAGGTTCATCAAGGGGCATTGGCAAGGCCTGCGCTTTAAAGCTTGCAGAGCTTGGATATGACATTGCCGTGAACTGCAATTCAAATTTAGAAATGGCTCAAAAGGCTGTTGACGAAATTACAGCACTCGGCAGAAAAGCCGTTGCCTACAAGGCGAACACGGCAGATATTGACGAAGTAAAGGATATGTTCCGCAGTATTCAGCAGGACTTCGGCGGAATTGATGTGCTTGTCAACAACGCAGGTGTGGTTGACGACGCTTACCTTTTGATGATTAAAGACGAGTCGCTTGAAAGAAGTCTTGACATTAATATCAAAGGATATTTCAATTGTGCAAGACAGGCATCGCTTAAAATGCTCCGCAAAAAGAGCGGAATCATCATCAACATTTCTTCCGTAAGCTCTGTTCTTGCAGTTGAAGGTCAGTCGGTTTACAGCGCAACAAAGGGTGCGGTAAACGCTATGACACACACGCTTGCAAAGGAACTTGCAAAGTACGGAATCAGAGTAAACGCAGTTGCGCCGGGTTTTATCGAAACCGAAATGATGAACGGCATTCCCGAAGAATTGCAAAAAAAGTATCTTGAGGCTATTCCCGAAAAGAGATTCGGCACAGTTCAGGATGTCGCAAATGTCGTCGGACAGCTTTGCAGTGACGATTTTTCATATATGACAGGTCAGGTGCTTGTGCTTGACGGAGGACTCAGCTTATGATGAATCTGCTTGAAATCAATCAAAGAATAAAACAAAGACCACCCTTTCAGATGATTGAGAGGGTGACCGAGCTTGAACCGAATGTTTCGGCAACAGGTATAAAAAATGTGTCGGTGAACGAGCCGTATTTTGCAGGCCATTTTCCCGACACACCGATTATGCCGGGAGTATTGCTCATTGAATCTGCGGCACAGCTTTGCAGTCTTGTATTTGCTCCCGAAAGCGTTGAGGAGGACAAGTTATATGTTCTTCTAAAAGTCAAGGATTTCAAAATGCTCCGCCCCGTTATTCCGGGTGATACGCTTATTATCAGCGTAAATGTTACAATGTCAACAAAGTCGGCATTTGAATTTGCGTGTGTCATCAAGGTTGACGGTGAAGTGAGGGCAAAGGGAAATCTTTTGTTTACCACAATGGATAAAAATGCGGTTTACAAGCCGTCACAGGAGTGATTATGAAGGTTCTCGTATTAAACGGTAGTCCAAAGGGCGAAAAAAGCAATACTCTCAACATTACAAAAGCATTTCTTGACGGCTTTTCGGCTGATACGGAAGTTGAATATATCACGGTTAAAAAGGAAACAATCAAGCCATGTATGGGTTGCTTTTCGTGTTGGAGCAGAACACCCGGCGAATGTGTTATAAAGGACGATATGCAGAAAATCTACGAAAGGATTAATTCTGCCGATATTATCATTGAGAGCTTTCCGCTCTACTTTTTCGGTATGCCGTCACAGATGAAAGCATTAACCGACAGATGTCTGCCGTATATGCTCCCCTATTCGGGAAATGTTGCTGAGGACAAAGAAGCCTCTTTCCATGAACTGCGTGATGAAGCAATGCACGAAAAGAGGCTTTTGGTTATTACAACTTGCGGCTATGTGAGTGCCGAACCGATGTATCCCGCACTTATAAAACAGCTTGATTTGATTTGCGGTAACGGCAATTACACGATGATAAAATGCCCCGAGGGCGAGCTTTTTATTGCAGAAAAGGCTGAAAGGCAGAGAAAGGCATACCTTGATTCAATCACGGAGGCAGGCAGGGAATTCTGCGAAAACCGTTGTCTTTGCGACGAAACAATGAAAAAAATTTCAAAGCCTATTCTCTCCCCCAAAGGATTCGAGGCAATTACTAAGGCTCATTGGAAAATGAGTTAATCAGCTTTTCGGGCGAACATATTCGGACAATGCTCCGAGAACGAACTCGTTGACAGCGTCTGCAAGCTTTTCGGAGCTTTCTGCACAGCCGTCATTGAACCAACGGACATAAACCGAGATAAATCCCGAAACGACAAACTCAACAAGGTATTTGAGTTTAGTTTCATTTTTAAAATTAAGCACAGGTCTTATTGAAACCTCGATAAATCTTTTCAAAAGCTCAACAGAGCGTCCCGAGCCGAACACCTCGGGAGAATTTTTCAGAATTTTATTAATCTGTTCTTTATTTTCAACAATGGAAATACCGATAAAATTCAGCTGATTCACAAGATTGTTGCCGTCACGGTCGGATTTTTTCGCATGGCTGATAACATCGTTGATCATATCGTAATTGATATCATCGACAACATCCTGAACCGTGTGATAATGGCGGTAAAAGGTTTTGCGGTTAATCATCGCCTTTTCTGCAAGCTCAGTCACCGTGATTTTGGAAACATTTTTTTCGGCAAGCAAATCAATCAGCGAATTTTTTATATTGGTTCTTGTTTTTACAATGCGAAGGTCAGTAACATTAGCGTCCATACTATCACCCCATAAAACAGTTTGATTATAGCACCAAAATTTTTTTGAGTCAACGGAGGTCCTTATGACAGGTCTGATAATTGAAGGCGGAGCAAGGCGAGGAATTTTTACCGCCGGTATAACCGACTGTCTGCTTGAAAACAAAGTACACTTTGACTATGTTGCAGGAGTTTCGGCGGGAGCTGAGGTCGCCCTTGATTTTACCGCAAAACAGGAAGGTCGTTCCCGCAGGGTTATTATGCCCCACAGAACAGGCGATTTTTCAGTTCTCGGTTTTCTTTCAATGGATCTTGACAATATGATTTACAGATTTCCTTATCAGGACTATCCGTTCGATTTTGATACATTTTTTGCGTCAGATACAAACTGCGAATTTGTGGCAACCGACTGTGTAACAGGCAAGGCAAAATATTTTTCCGAGAACAAAAGCGAACAGCGATTGCTTGACTCCGTAAGAGCGTCCTGCACAGTTCCTATTCTCTATCAGATAAGCGAATTTGAGGGCGGAAAGTATGTTGACGGCAGTATTGCCGACGCTGTTCCCTTTGACCGTGCGTTTGAACAGGGCTGTTCCCGTGTGCTTGTGCTTTTGACAAAGCCTGAAAATGAGCCTTGCACGGACTATCGCAAGTTTGAATTTTTAATCAACAAAAAATACAAGGACTATCCGAACCTCATCAACGCTCTTATGACGAGATTTGACCGCTATAATGAGCAATGCAAAAGAATGAAACAGCTTGAGGAGGACGGCATACTTATGGTACTCCGCCCGTCACACAAGTATGTAAAATCATTTGAGATGAACACGGATGTGCTTGACGAGGCATATAACGCCGGCAAGAATCTTGCCAAAGAAAGGCTTGCCGAAATTGAAGATTTCCTCAATGTTCTCGAAAAGAAATAATTAAAACAACAAGTTACATTAATATATCTTCCCAAAAAGCAAGGTGCAATTTCGTGCCTTGCTTTCTTTTTATGTGCAATTGTGACAATTACAAAGCTAATAATATGTAATTTGTTACAATAAATCTATATTATAATTGTGTAAAAATAAAAATTATGGTATATTAGGGGTACATTTTAAAGGAGATTATTATGAAAAAACAACTTATGATTTTTGATTTTGTGTACACGGGTATCGCAGCTATCTTGCTTTTGACAATTGCCATACTCCAAAATTGCGGCATTAATATTACACACGAAAATGTAATAGGCATTATTGTTCTGATAATCCTGTTTGTCCTAATTTTGCTCAGTACGGTTAATGTTTTGGGATGTAACTATCCCACCTCAAAAATAACTTTTCTCAGACCGATATTGCTGTTCATTGCACTGTACATATTCTATTGTTTGCCGTTTATGGGCTTTATCGGCAAGGCGGGAAATGTGTGGAACAGTATAATGTTAGCCCACTTCGGCATTACAGTATCAAGACAATTCTACTACATCTCCAAATCACCCATAGCCGAAAAATTTGTAAAATCACCTTTTGTCTATACCAAAGGCACTGAATTTTTTTCCAGTGCAGGATCATTCTTTAAATTTTTTTCAGTCATAATCATCCCGATGACCGTAATCGGAATAATATTAAATATAACCACAAACGGAATCAATGTGGCAAGCATATTTTCCTAACAAACACGGAGCAGAAATTAAAATCTGCTCCGTTAATTTTTTATTTCAAAAAACAATTCAATTGACATCCAAATCATTATGCAGTATGATTGTATTGACAGATAAACTTGGCTTTAGGTCAAGAGCTTTTAGAATGTTTTGGAGTGATTTTATGTACACAATCGGTCAGGTATCTCAGATGTGCGGTATTCCTGTTTCAACCCTGCGTTACTACGATAAAGAGGGACTTTTTCCGCATATGGAGAGGGTGTCGGGTATCCGCAGATTTTCCGACAGAGAGCTTGAAACACTCCGCATAATTGACTGCCTCAAAAAATCGGGACTTGAAATCAGGGAAATAAGAAAATTTATGCAATGGTGCGCCGAGGGCAGTTCATCCTATCCACAAAGGCGAGAGCTTTTTGAAAATCAGAAAAAAACCGTAGAAAAGGAAATTGAGCGTCTTCAAAAGACGCTTGATATGCTCCGCTTTAAGTGCTGGTACTACGATACTGCCATTGCTGACGGCAACGAGGACAGAATCAACGAAATGCTCCCGAACAATCTTCCCGAGGATATTCAAAAGCTGTATGACCATGCCCACAGCGATGACGAAGATTAATTTTGATAATTTGTAAATTCACAGAATTACGCTCTCCAAACGGAGGGCGTTTTATTTTGTGCTATTTTATTTTGTTCCGAAATATTTTATGTAACTTTCAATGTTGCAGTTGATTTCTTCAAAAATTTTTCGCACCCCGTCAATTCTTAAATTCTCATGATAAACCTTTGCTCTGCCCTCTCTGTCAATTTCAATCAGCAAAACATTCTCACCGTCAACCTCAACATAAACATTGCACGATAACTCCGGATATTTCACCTAACCACCTCGGTAATTTATATGTAGACAAGAGGTTGTCTGTTGCAAAACATTGAACAGAAAAAATTTTTATGATAAAATTTCAATATACTGTAACAAAGCAGCAATTTGCGGATTTAATATACGGGAGGTGACAAAGTGCCATTTGAAGAATTTTACAGACAAAACTTTAAAACAGTTTACGGATTTCTGATTAATCTCTGTAAAAACAGCGACCTTGCAGAGGAATTGACTGCTGAAACTTTTCTTAAAGCATTTGAACATTACAAAAGCTACAACAAAAAGTACAAGCCTTCAACATGGCTTTGTGCCATTGCCAAAAACGAATATTTAAAATATCTGCGTAAGCAAAAGAAAATTGATGGTTTTGACAATGCAGAAATTGCCGACATCGGCAATTTAGAAGAAAAGCTTTCGGATAAAGACACGGCATTGCGAATACATAAATATCTGCATATTCTTGATGAACCGTATCGTGAGGTCTTTATTTTAAAAGTTTTTGCAGAGCTGTCATATAAGGAAATTGCCGAAATTTTCGGCAAAAAAGAGACATGGGTACGAGTCACCTATTACCGTGCAAAAGTCAGATTATTGGAAAGGCTTGGTGATGATAATGAATAAGAACTGCAACATAGTGCGTGATTTAATTCCTTTGTATTCCGATAATACCGCAAGTGATGAAAGCAGGAAATTTATTGAGGAGCATTGCCGTACTTGCGATAAATGCAATCGTATTTTATCACTTTCAAAAACCGAAATTGACAAAACGGCACACCTTGACGATGAAATTAACAGCGTATGGAAAAGTATTGAAAAACAGAACAAAAAGAAAAGAATAATTAAAGTTGCAATTGCGGCTATTTTGGTTGCTGTTCTTATCCCCTTAATTATTATCTGGGCAAATTATATGTACGGTGCTGATAACACAGATACAGCGAAAAGCCCATATTTCAGCGATGAAATGCTAAATGAATTTGACAAGGGATATTCACAATCGGACCAAAAACAGCTTGAACCGCTTTTGAATGATATAAAAAATGTTATTGATTTCAACGGTGAATATGAAACCGCCAAAGGAAAATTCGGAGAACTTGCGTATTATTCATATGACCGTGTTGAGGGCGATTACACAGTCAAAGCTAAGGTTGAATTGAACTCCGCAAAGCTTTACACAGACACGGGATATATGTGGATTGAATACACAAAGGATTTATACACAGAGGACGGAACTTTTTGGATGACAACCGAACCCGTAAAATCACGAATTACCGTAATCAATAAAGACGGTGAATGGACAGCGGTCAATATTCAGTCGGAACATTAAGACTTGTTTTAAATACACAGATGTGTTATACTCGGGTTAGAAACTGAAAGAGGCAGAGTTATGGTAAGAGAAATTGTACATGATCCTATGTTTTTACAGAGAAAGTCGGATGACGCAACACAGGCAGATTTGCAGACGGCACAGGATTTGCTTGACACACTCAGGGCAAATTTTGACCGTTGTGTGGGCATGGCGGCTAACATGATAGGCGTTGCAAAGAGGATAATCGCAATTAATGACAACGGAAAATATCTTGTTATGTTCAATCCCGAAATTATTAGCAAGTTCGGTGAATTTGAAACCGAGGAAGGCTGTCTTTCGCTTGACGGCGAACGCAAAACAGTTCGTTACAAAACGATAAAAGTAAAATATTTCAACGAAAATTTCAAGCAGATAAAACGCAGTTTTTCAGACTTTACCGCACAGATTATTCAACATGAAATTGACCATTGCAACGGAATTCTGATTTAAAGTTAATACAAAGCCTTCTCTCCCCGACAGTCACACGGTACAATGTGTGGCTGTCGGGTTTTATTTTGCACAAAAGTTTTACTGCAATTTATTCATTGCAACTAATTTTACCGTCAATCTGAACCTTTTTGGGATTATTGTTTTGTAAAAATCGCACGAAATTGCATGGCAGATTATTTTGCAATTGCACTTTGAATTACATTGTGCTATAATATTAATACAATAGAAACACACAAAAATTGTAATTAATCAAAAGGTGGTAAGATTATGAAAAACAATAAAACTCTCAAATACACAGGAATTATACAAGGTGTACTCATTGCAACTCTGTTACTGCTTGCCATTTGGATTCAAGTGACATTTTTGTATAACACATACTATTGTGAAGATTATTCTTTTGATTTTCTTAGAAATATGGGTATTGGTTATTGGGATTTACGGAATAATTCTTCAGCGTTTTTCCTCATAAATTCCATTGCGGAAGCCATAGCTTATTTTTTAGGTTTGATGCGTCTTTATGTTCTTAAAATAATTTTTCAGATTATTGCCGCTGCAGCGTTAACCTTGCCTGTTATTTTAGGCTATCTGTCAATATTCCGCAAAAACATAGTTGCAAACGGATTGATTATTGCAGGATCGGCATTGACTTTGTTATCCGCATGTCGGAGTCTTTTCTCTACCCTATTTGAACTTGCCCGTGGATTTGGCGAATTTACTTTGGTTCAAGTAGTTTTAATAATTGTGATACTGATAAAAATAGAATTGATTGTCGTTTCAATACTGCGGATAAAACAGATTAAAAAATCAAATCAGTTACAGTAAATAACGAAGCGGTGATTTTATGAAAACAAATAAAATGCTTAAAGTTACGGGAATTATTCAGAGTGTTCTCATCGGCATATTGCTGTTGTTTGCGATTTGCATTGAGATAATGAGCCGTATGAATTTTTATACATACGACTATTCACTCAATTTTGATTATTCTTCTTTTTGGGCAATCCACGGTGACTATCCGTTTCTATTCATTTTCAACACTCTTTTTACAACCTTTGCATCTTTCTCAAGCTTGTTAGAAAATTATGTTTTATATGTTATTTTTGAAGTTATGGATATTGCATCGTTGGTATTGCCCGTATATCTCGTTTACAAATCCATACGCAGTAAAAGCACGATGGCAAACGGCTTGATTATTATATCATCTGCTGTTACTTTTATGATTATGGTTGCTTACGGAGTTTATGCCCTTCTTGACATAATTCGCGGTGCTGAAACATTCAATATTTACAGCATAATTTTCATCTTCATAATGTTGATAAAAGTTACATTGTGCATTATTTCACCGCTCAGAATAAGGGCAATTAACAACGCAGTCGAATAGTATTACATATAAACAAGACAGTTTACGGCTGTCTTGTTTTGTTATTTATTAAAATTTCTTCATTGTATAACCCTTTCCCTACAAAATCTACAGGGACAGTTGCGGTGAACATTGACATATATTGCTGATTTAATATTCCAAATTTAATATTGCTAATTTGGAATTATAATGGTATAATTCGTGTAGATATTGCGGAGGTGTTGTCGTGAAAAAATTTGTATCGTTTTTGCTTGCTCTTATAATGATTTTCGGGAGCAGTACCCTTGCTTTTGCAACTGACAAAACAGACACACAAGACAACTCCACATCCGATGAATCGGACGGCGGTTCAATGCCTACAGATTTTGCGATAATTCTTCTGCTTATCGCCGGCGGTACGGCAGTCGCAAGCTTTAAACGCCACAGAAATGACCGTGACGATTACGATGAACCCGATGATGACACGGAAGAAGAAATTTGATTTTACATTATTAAAAACAAAAAGCCGACAGAATACACTCGCTGTATCTGTCGGCTTGATTTATTTTTAATTAAATTATTGAACCTCAAGAAGTTTTTTGTTCACTCTGTTTGTAACATCAAGATAATATGCAAGGTCAGCCGATGAAAGTTCGTCCTCGTCAATTTTTGAAACCTTGTCCATATATGTGTTGTACTGACTCAAAAGTTCGGTATATTCGGAAAGCATTGTTACATCATTTGCATCATAGCTTTTCATAAAGTCAACATACTTGTCCATAAACTCTTCGTACTCGTCCATTGTTTCTTTGAAGGATGAAGAAACTTCTTCACTTTCGGAGCTTTCTTCCTTTGAACTCTCTTTTTTGGAGCTTTGCTCTTTCTTTGAACTTTCTTCCTTTTTAGGCTTTTCGGTTTCGGGTTCAGACTCAACATCACTTGATTCATCTGAAATTTCCGACACTACGGATGTTGATTCCTTCGCATCATCTTCTGAACTGCTGTCTTTTCCGCAGCCTGACAATGATGCAGTCATAAGGATTGCAAGCGACATTGCCGCAGCGGCAAATAATTTTTTCTTTTTCATATTTTTACTCTCCTTTATAATAACAGAACGATTCTGTTTATTTGCTTAAAATTAAAAAGGGAATTATCAACAATAAACCTATAGTTGTCAATAAGGCAGGTATTCCTCTGTTTGAGCATTTTATTATATCTTTTCTGATAAGAACTGAGACAACAAACAGTAATAGCTGAATTGCCGTTACAACAACATTGCCCCATCTGTTAATACTGTATGAACCGATTAAAAAGAGCGCAGAAAGAATAGCACCGATTATTGCAACAATGCCAAATCCGCTTTTTCTGTACGCTTCATCAGCTTTTTCCTTTTCTTTTTTACGCTCCTTTTCGTCTGCTCTCTCCCATTTTTTGTATTCCATTTCCTTATAGGTATCGTTTTTTATTCGTTCAACCTCAACCGCATCGCCGTACACTATAACTTCGTCTGAACCGCAATACGGGCAATGCAAAGTCTTATTATTACCGTCAACCGTCATCACGCCACCGCATTCCTTGCATTTCAGCTGAACTCGCTCAGTTTTGTCATTATTTGTAATCTTTGCACCGCAGTTTTTACAAAAAGAAGAACTGTCCTCAATTTTCTCGCCGCAATTACTACAAAACACAACATATCACCCTCAGTAATAATTTGTATTTATTATAGCATACTATCCTTTTAAAAGCAATACTATCTTTAATAATTTATTTATTTTTATCCTTTTAAAAGATAATATTTACTTGGTGATAAACAATGCTAAACCTTAAAGAAATAGGTAACAGAATTAAAAAATACAGAAAGCAAAAAGGGTTCACGCAGGCACAGCTTGCGGAAATTATCGACATTTCAACAATTCATATGTCACATCTTGAAACAGGTTCTGTTGCGATGTCACTTGAATGTATGATAAAGGTATGCAATGCCCTTGAAGTTTCTCCCGATGATTTGCTGATTGGTGAATTTGAACTTAACAATAACGCCACAATAAAACAGCTTGCAGAAATAACCAAAAATCTTTCTTCGGACGAAAACAAACTGCTGATAGATTTTGCACTTTTGCTTGAAAAAAACAAACCTAACAGAAATTAAAAAAACCGACAGAATACAATCGCTGTATCTGTCGGCTTATTATTATGCTTAAAAACTAATTCATATTATTGTTTAATTCGTTTGAAGAATTTATTATTTCTCTGATTTCATTTTCGGCTTGTCTGACTTCTTCTAAAAATGCTCTTGATGAAACACGCAACGCACCGTTGCCCAGAATTATCATCTGTTCGAGTGCGTCGGATGTTACGACACGCACCTTGTTGGTTTTGGCAAGCTTGTGAGAGGTTTTCTCAATGAACATATCGGCGGTTTCTGCCTCTTTGGTATATACAATGCTGATATTATTCACGGTTTCAACCTCTCTGTGTTCGCCCTTTACCTTGTACGCATCAAACACGAGAATAAGGTTGCACTTGCTGTAGCCTTGATAGTTGCAGAGAATGTTTATCAGAGCGTGCCTTGCACCGTCAAGACTTCTTTCGGAAAGCTCTTTGAGGTGTTCCCACGCAAAAATAACATTGTAGCCGTCAACGAGCAGATACTCCGTGCCGTCATACACGGGGGATTTTTTATACTTTTCAGCCGCCTTGTCAATTGACGAAACCGCCTTGACATGACGCTTTTCGGGAGCGTGTTTTCTGCGTGTCACAGGACCGTAGGTCTGTTCAAAAATCTGCATAAGCTCCTTGTCGAGAGCAAAAATATCGTCCTGTGTTTTGCACTTTGCAAAAGCGTTTTCGCTGTTTGTGCCGATTTCATCGTCTTTCGGAGCATCGAGAATACTCGGCAGATGCATATGCTCGCCGACCTCATTCCACGGCACATTGTAGCCTGCTCCGTGAGAACAGAACACAGAACCGCATGGATTGTCAACATCGGCATCACAATCGTAGCCGATTTGTGCAATAACTTCATCGCTGTTGTGACACGGCTCATAGCCTTTAAGACTGCACGAAAGTCTGCCTCTGCCGTGAGTGTACTGCATAACTTCTTTTGTGTAGTTGCCCATTTCGGACACGGGTGCAGTACCCGTGAGAACGGAATTTTCTCCCTTGGCTTCGGGAGAATTGAAAGTACCGCTCATCCGCTGAATATCTGACATTGCCCGTCCCACATTTTCGTTAGGCACTTCAAGCGTAAAATCATAAACAGGCTCAAGCAGAATGCTCTTTGCCGAGCGCAGTCCCTGTCTTACGGCACGGTAGGTTGCCTGTCTGAAATCTCCGCCCTCGGTATGCTTTGCGTGAGCTTTTCCCGAAACAAGCGTGATTTCAATATCTGTAATCGGCGAGCCTGTCAGCACACCGAGATGTGTTTTTTCGCATAGGTGAGTAAGAATCAGTCTTTGCCAGTTGCGGTCGAGCAAGTCCTCTTTGCAACGGAAATTAATTGTAATTCCGCTGCCACGCTTTGCGGGTTTCAAAAGGAGGTGAACCTCTGCATAGTGTCTTAACGGCTCAAAATGACCGACACCCTCAACCGTATTTTCGATAGTTTCTTTATAGATTATACTGCCTGTGCTGAACGATACATTCATACCGAAACGCTCTTTTATTATGCACCTCAGCACCTCAAGCTGAATTTCACCCATAAGTCGAATGTGGATTTCACCGAGTCTGCTGTTCCACACAACATTTAGCTGAGGATCTTCGTTTTCAAGCGTTTTCAGCTTTGTGAGAGCCGTGTGGGCGTCTGTCCCGTCCTCTAATTCAACCTTATAAGTAAGGACAGGTTCGAGTACGGGAACTCCGGAATTTTTCTCAACACCCAAGCCGTCACCCGATGAAGTGAATGTTATTCCCGTTACCGCACAAACGGTTCCTGCAACAGCCTCCTCAACGGCTGTGAATTTCTCGCCCGAATAAATTCTTATTCTGTTTACCTTTTCGGCATTGGTATTTTTTTCGCTTTGGAGAATTTCACGCACTTTAAGACTTCCGCCCGTAATTTTCATAAATGTAAGGCGGTTGCCCTGATTGTCCTCTGCAATTTTATAGACCTTTGCACCGAACTCAGCACCGTAAGAGGGCATAACCGTGTATTCGTCAAGCAGATTCAAAAATGCCTTTACACCGTCAAGTTTGAGTGCCGAACCGAACATACACGGAAAGATTTTGCGTTCCTTAATCGCACCTGTTATGTCGGTCTTTTCAACGGCATCTGTTTCATAATATTTTTCAAGAATTTTTTCATCACACACGGCAACACTTTCACGAAAGCCGTCGGAGTTCGGATAGGTAAAATCAACGCAGTTTTCGTCAAGCCCTGTACGCAGCTGTGCCATAACGGAAAGCTTGTCCGCACCGTCAAGATCCATTTTGTTGACGAAGATAAAACACGGCACATTGTACTTTTTGAGCAGTTTCCAAAGTGTGCAGGTGTGACTCTGAACACCGTCAGTTCCGCTGATTACAAGAATTGCGTAGTCAAGCACCTGAAGTGTACGCTCTGCTTCTGCCGAAAAATCAACATGACCGGGTGTGTCAAGCAGAGTAAATTCCGTGTTGTTGTACTTCATAACCGCCTGTTTTGAAAAAATTGTAATTCCACGGTCACGCTCAAGCGAAAAAGTGTCGAGAAACGAATCTCTGTGGTCAACCCGACCAAGCTTTGTTATGTTACCCGAGGAGTACATCAGAGCCTCTGAAAGCGTAGTCTTTCCCGAATCGACATGAGCCAGAATACCGACTGCAATTTTTTTCATCTTATCACCATACCCGAAAATTTATATATTTCTTTTAGAGAATTGTTTCCATACCGATTTTTTGAACCTTAAAACCGATACGCTCGTAAAATTTCATTGCACCGTCATTGCCTGCCCACACATTTAGCGTAACATTATAGCAACCGCTTTTTCGGGCAAAATCAATAACATGGTTATACAGCTTTGTGCCGATATGCATCCCTCTTGTATCCTCGTCAACACACAAATCATCAATATACAGGGTTTTTATATTTGTGACCGACTTGCTTTCAAGATTTTGTTTGAAAATACAAAAAGCATATCCTTTTACTTTTCCGTTATGTTCTGCAACAAAAATCGGCTTTTGCTCATCAACAATTATTCGCTCAAGCTCCTCGTCTGTGTATTTCTTCTCACCGACTGTAAAAAGGTCGGGGCGGATATCGCTGTGAATCTTGTGAACCTCAAAAAGGAGCTTGTCAAGTTGCGGTATATCTTTAAATTTTGCCCGTCTTATTGTTACTTCACACATAATTTCATCTTCCAATCATATAAAAAATACCTTGTGCAATTTCGTTTTGCCGAAACCTTCAACATTTATTTTACCACATTAAAAAATTAATGTAAACAAAGCAAAAAGGCTTGCGACCAAAATTGACCGCAAACCTTTTAGGTAGGAATATAAGAACAATAAAGAATAAATCGAATTAAATTATAATAGGCTCTTGTAGAGTTCTGCAATTTCTTCAACGCTGGTATCTCTCGGGTTACCGGGACGGCAAGCGTCATCATATGCAGACTGTGAAAGGAACGGAATATCCTCAGGCTTTACAATCTCTTTGAGGTCAGCAGGAATACCGACATCCTTTGAGAGCTGTTTTACCGCATCAATTGCAGCCTTGCGATACTCTTCAACGCTCATATTTTCTGTACCCTCAACACCCATTGCAGCGGCAATGTATTTATACTTATCGCCTGTTGCAGGTGCATTGTATTCCATAACTGTCGGGAGAATAATTGCGTTTGCAACACCGTGAGGTGTATCATAAAGTGCACCGAGCGGATGAGCCATTGAGTGAACAATGCCAAGACCAACATTCGAGAAACCCATACCTGCAACATACTGACCGAGAGCCATACCCTCTCTGCCCTCGGGAGTATTCTCAACAGCACCACGAAGTGACTTTGAGATAATTTCAATAGCTTTGAGGTGGAACATATCGGAAAGCTCCCATGCGCCCTTTGTGATGTAACCCTCAATAGCGTGAGTGAGTGCGTCCATACCTGTTGCGGCAGTAAGCCCCTTTGGCATTGTTGACATCATATCAGGGTCAACAACTGCGACTACCGGAATATCGTGAACATCAACGCAAACCATCTTTCTGTTCTTTTCAACATCTGTAATTACATAGTTGATTGTTACCTCTGCGGCAGTACCTGCTGTTGTGGGAACTGCGATAATCGGCACAGCCTTGTTCTTTGTGGGAGCAACTCCCTCAAGTGAACGAACATCGGCAAATTCGGGGTTGTTGATGATAATGCCGACAGCCTTTGCTGTATCCATTGAAGAACCGCCGCCGATTGCAACGATACAATCAGCACCGCTTTCCTTAAACACCTCAACACCGTGCTGAACATTTTCAATTGTCGGGTTCGGCTTGATATCCGAGTAAAGTGTATATTCAATGCCTGCATTTTCAAGCACATCAGTAACTTTTTTGGTAACTCCGAATTTTACAAGGTCAGGGTCTGAAGCAACAAGAACCTTTTTAAAACCTCTGCCGTTTATTTCATCAGGAATGGAGTTAATAGCTCCTGCTCCGTGATATGATGTTTCATTAAGTACAAATCTGTTCATTATAACCATCCTTTGCAAAAATATCAGAATAAATCTACTGGTTATATTGTACACCCGTATAGCTAAAATTTCAAGAATCATTTTGACATTTTTGTGTCTTTTGCTGTCATTTGCATTAAAAACTTGTACTTTGCAAAAAGAATGGTATAATATAATTAAGTAAAATTTAACACAATCAAGGAGTTGACATATATGTATGAAGAAATTTATGCTCAGGCAAAACAGGCTTGTAATGAGCTTTGCGATGTTGCCAAGCTTAAAGAGGGCAGTATTGTTGTAATCGGCTGTTCTTCAAGCGAGGTTGCAGGCGGAACTATCGGACACAATTCAAGTCTTGAAACCGCTCAGGCTGTTTTCAAGGGTATATACGAAGTGCTTTGCGAAAGAAAAATTTACCTTGCCGCACAATGCTGTGAACACCTCAATCGTGCAATCATCGTTGAGCGAGAGGCTGTTCCGAACGCTGAAATCGTGAACGTTGTTCCACAGCCAAAGGCAGGCGGTTCGTTTGCCACAACAGCATACAAAACATTCAAAGATCCCGTTGCGCTTGAAGAAATCAAGGCTGACGCAGGTCTTGACATCGGCGGAACACTTATCGGTATGCACCTTAAAAGAGTTGCCGTCCCCGTAAGACTCGGCATTGACCATATCGGACAGGCAATTCTGCTTGCCGCAAGAACCCGTCCTAAATTCATCGGCGGTTGCCGTGCCGTTTATGACGACAGCTTTTAATTTTATTACAATTGACGGGTGACAGTTTTCGGACTGTCGCCTGTTTTTTATTACTGCTTATTAAAATTTCAACATATTACCTTGTTTTCCGCAAATTTGCGACATACAATATCAAAGAAAAGTTTGCATTTTTCACTAACTGTGGTATAATCTAATGAGATAATTTTTTTCTGGAGGTACTATGAGCGGTATAATTGTTTCTGTTATTGTCCCCTTTCTTGAGAGCAATAACAAATTAATAGATACTCTGTCATCAATATCCGAGCAAAAGAATATTAATCAAGAGAACATTGAAGTGCTTATTGTTGACGCAACAGACAAAACTTCAGGCAAAATTGCAAGCGGCAGTATGTCAATGTGCAAGGTGATTAATGCAAAGTCGGTTAAAAGCTTTGCCGACGCCTGCAACCTTGCTGCGTCAAAAGCAACAGGCAAATATATCACGGTGTGCAATTGCGGCGACACTTTCAGCGATAACTATTTTGAAAGCTGCATTCAGGTGTTCAACAAAAAGGAAAAAATTCCTTTTGTTGCCGGTCACAGATTTTGCGTAAACCCTGTTTTCAGAGAGAAAAAGGAATTCAGACTTAACAAAGGTCAGCTTGAATCAAGCGTTGTCAACCTTTTTGATAATCCCAACCTCATCAATCTTGAGCTTACGGGTACTTTTTACAGAACTGAAATTTTCAAATCATACAAAATGAACAACAAGCTCAAGTACGAAAGCGCAGACGATTTTGCGCTCAGAATTCAGCTTGATTATACGGAGTATGTATATCTTGACGAGATTGAATTTGACTACTTTATGCCTGTAAGCGATGACTTTATGTACTATGTTCCCACAAACTACAAGGACTGGTACACAGATTCGCTTAACAACTTCTTAAAGCCTCTCATCAATGACAGCAAGGACAGGGACGGAAATATTCCGCTGTTTATTCAGTTCTATATTGTTTTCAATATCACAACAAAGTTCCTTGCAAATATGAACAACCGTAACAAGCGTAATATGAACGATGAAGAGCTTGCGGTTTTCTTTGAAACAGCAAGAGAATGTTTTAAGTTTGCAAATGACGGTTTTGTTCTTAACAAAGACAAGTATGTTTCTCTCGGCTACAGCGAGGAAGCCGCCGAGATGTTCTATATGATAAAGCACAATTGTGTTTTCAAGGATATGCCTTTTGAATATTCCGAGGGCAAAAAAGAGGTTTATCTCAACTGCAACAATGTCTATATTTCTAAGCTTACAGACCAGAGAGTCGGTATGCATGTTATGGACTACCGTGACGGCAAGCTTGTTATTGACGGCTCGTTCAGACAGGTTTTTGACCTTGAAGATTTTGAGCTTTATGTTCAGTTTGGCGACAAAAGACAGGTTCTTACAAACACAGACCGTTATTCTCTGACAAAATATTTCGGCATCAGTGCGTACAAGAAATTCACCTTCCACCTTGAGCTTGAGCTTGACCCCGAAAATCCTCAGCAGACGGTTGCATTCTTTGCAAGATACAAGGATTCAATTATTCCGCTCAAGCTTTCATTCCTGCACCATTGGTCTAAGTTTACAATCAAGCCAAAGAACTCCTACTGGAGATTCAACAAGTATGTTGCCTATATTGACAAATCAAGCACAATTGTAATCTGCCACGCATCTGCTATGGATACATTCAAGAGAGAACTCAAGTTCCTCCCATATGTTTTCATGGAGAGTAAACGCAGCTTCATTACAAGAATTCAGTATTGGCTTACAAGACCTTTCTTCAAGAACAAGAAAATCTGGCTCATGTACGATAAGCTGTACAAGGGCGGTGACAGCTGTGAATATCTTTACAGATATTGTGCAGACAAAAAGGACGGCATTTCAAGATACTATATCATTGACAAAAACACTTCCGATTACAAGCGACTAAAGGCTGACGGACTCAAGCCTGTCAAGAACCGTTCTTTCAAGCACAAAATGCTGTTCCTCAATACCGATATTGCGCTGATTACAAACTCAAATGTATTCCCGTTCAACGGCTACAGTATGGATCGTTCAAGATTCATCAGAGGTTTGTGCAACTTCCCTTCAATGTGCTTACAGCATGGACTTTCGGTTCAGAAGTGTGCAATGGCTCAGCAGAGAATTGTTGACAACACACAGATGTACTTCCTTGCGTCAAAGTATGAGTACAAAAACCTGAGCAACCATGTTTACAACTATCAGGATTTTGACATTCTCAAGATGACAGGCATCGGCAGATATGACGGACTTATCAATAACGATAAAAAGCAGATTCTGCTTTCACCCACCTGGCGTATGTACAATGCAATGCCTGTTACAACAAGCGAGGGTGAACAGAGAGCTTACAATCCCGAATTCAAGCACACAACCTATTATAAAATCTACAACGACCTTATCAATAATAAAAAGTTGATTGATACGGCAAAGCGTACAGGCTACAAGATTAAGTATGTTCTTCATCCGATTTTAAGCTCACAGGTTAACGACTTTATCCCCGATCCGTATGTTGAGGTTGTTTCATCGGTTGGCGATTTCAACTACGAAACAGCTTTTCAGGAGTCAAGCCTTATGGTAACTGACTATTCGGGCGTTCAGTTTGACTTTGCTTATATGAAGAAACCGCTTGTATATTTTCATCCGTCACAGCTTCCTGCACACTATGATGACGGCGGATTCTTCTATGATACAATGGGATTCGGAGAAATTTGTACCGAAAGCGACCAGCTTGTTGACCTGCTCTGCGAGTATATGGAAAACGGCTGTAAAATGAAGCCAAAGTATGTTGAAAGAGTTGAAGATTTCTATCAGTTTGACGATCACAACAACTGTGAGAGAATTTACAACGAAATCATCAAGTATCAGCAACAGGTTAACAAAGACAAATTAAAATAATATTTAAGCGGTCAGTTTTTTTGCTGACCGTTTTTGTTTTGCCAATACTCCTCAAACTCAATATACTTTTATTGTTTTTTGTACATATGTACAAATTTTGTATATATTGTTTAAAAATCACTTGTTTTTCTCTTGAAATACTACACCGCATAAATTGTTATAACAGACAAATTATGGTATAATTGGTATTTGTAGCAATGTTGCAAATTTTACGAAAATTGTTAAGAAAACGAAGTTCCTGTCAGAAATTGACAGACACAAATCCCGTACTTTTTGGGATTTCCGTTTACGGAGGATTTAAAAATGAGCAAAATCAAACGACAGTCCGGTATTGAGTTACTGCGAATTATTGCAATGATACAGATAATTTTTTTGCATGCGTATCAGTACGGATTACTTCATGACGCATCAAAGGCCGCAGGCGATATTGACGGTACATTGGTGACATTTGTATGGTCATTATGCAGAACCCCTGTTGATGTGTTTATTATGATAAGCGGCTACTTCATGATAACCTCGCAGTTCGATATAAAAAAGACCATACGGCGTGGCGGAAAAATCTACGGTGCAATGATTTTTTACTCGATTATACTTTCGATAATTTTCTTCATAAGCGATCCGTCGCTCATAAATATAAATTCAGTTATAAAGGCGTTCACTCCGCTAATGTCACGAACTTGGTATTTTCTGAGCAATTATTTGATTATTCTTCTGCTCAGCCCATTTCTCAACAAAATGCTTGCGTCACTTTCTAAAAAACATTACCTCTACTTTATGGGAATTGTTTTTGTGGCAGTAAGTCTATGGTCAACGCTTGCGGAAATTCACGGAATAAACAATGTTATCAGCGTCAACAAAATACTTGATCCTTATATGGGCAAGAGTCTTGGCGGATTCCTTTTGATGTACATAATCGGCGGTTATCTGAGGTTGTTTGTAAAGCAGAAACCGCTTGAGAAAAGAAAACCGAATTTCCGCTATCTCGGCATTTTCGTCGGCCTTTGCGTATTAGATTTTGTATTGGCATCTGTTTTTCCACAGTACAAGCCGGCATTCGGTATGTTCAACAACCCGATTGTCCTCGCCGAATCGGCGATGTTGGTTCTCTTTTTCAGAGATTTCAATTTCAGCTCAAAATTTGTCAATACAGTAGCCGGCACAACGCTCGGTATATATGCAATCCACGAAAATCCGTATGTTCGTGATTGTCTGTGGAATGTTGCAAACTTCAGCAATAAGCACCTCTATGACACCCTGATTTACATTCCGATTGTAATTATAACAGTCCTCCTCATATTCGCAGGCTGTTGCGTAATTGAGCTTTTAAGACTTAAACTCTTCGAATTTGTCGGCAATAAAATAAACGCCCGCAAATCCATAACATCCGGCAACCGCTGTACAAAATAATATATCTTATAAAAAACAACACCGACAGATTCAAGCCAAAAGCTAATCTGTCGGTGTTTTTATTATTCAAAATATTTTCCGCTGCCCTTCATTTCTGTTTTAATGAAGTGCGACATAATTTTGCCGAGATATTTTTTCATCATTTTGTTATAGCTTTCGGGGTTGACTTCACCGCCGTATGCCATAACATCAAATGTTATTTTCGCCTCAACAATCTTTGCATTCAGCCTTAAAAATCCGCAACGCTGATAGAATTTATAACGGCTCATTCGCTGTTTTTGATTGGGAGCATTTTCTTCTTCAAGCTGTTCAATTGCAAGAAAAATTCTTTTGTCCTTATACAAATTTTTAAATTCATCAAGCACGGCGACTCCGATTCCGTGTCCCCTCTCCTTTTCGGAAATTGCATAGTAATACACATAGACAACTTCGCCGTCCGTGATTGCATAGATAAGTCCAATCCACTTTTCTTCATCATAAATTGCGTAGAAATCTGCACCGTCATTCTTTGATTTTTTCATCAAAAGCCAAAACGGTACTCTCTCAACGGCAGGAAATGCGGAAAAGTATAATTCTTTTACAGATTTATAATCACAAATTTGTTTTGTGACTTTTTTAAAGCAAATCATAAAAATCCCTTTCGTTATTATAATCACAGGGAATATTGTACCACATAAAGGATTAATTTGCCACAACAGTTTTCGTCTTTGAAAGTTTTCTTATTTTAACATAATAAACCGCTACCATAAGGAGCATACTTCCTGTCCATGCGGCAGGACCGGCAACACAGATTGATGCGTAACCTATTACAGAACTGAAAATGACGGGCGTCATAATTCGCATAACAACTTCGATAAGCGAACCGATCATAGGCACAATGCCGTTTTTAAGTCCCTGAATTGTTCCACGGTATATAAACAGCATTGCAAGCGACCACTCAAACGGGCAGTTCCAGAACATAAACTGAACGGAATAATCAATAGTCTGCTGTGAGCTTCCGCTTGTGAAGATTCCTGTTATCGGCTGAGCAAAAATCATTGAAACCGCACCTATTACAATTGAATATGCAATACAGGTCAACAGGCAGAAATTGACGCCTTTTTTGATTCTGTCATATCTTCCTGCGCCCTCGTTCTGACCTGCAAATGTTGCGATAACCGTACTCATTGAGTTCATCGGATTCTGGATGAGGAGCTGAACACGGTTGCCGATTGTGTAGGCGGCAACGGCATATGAACCGAACTGATTTACGAAATACTGCAAAACCATCATTCCGATTGAGATTACTGAGTTTTGAAGTCCCATCGGAAAACCGACTTTTAGCTCGTCCCGTACAGTTGAAGTCAAATTTTTAAAGCTGTTTCTGTTCGGCAAGAGCATTTTCACCTTGAAAAAAATGTACACGCAACAGAGAACTGCAGACACAAGCTGAGAGATTACCGTTGCAATTGCCGCACCCGAAACATCCCACCTGAACACTATGATAAATAACAGGTCAAGTCCCACATTCATTACGGATGAAAAGAGCAACAGATAAAGCGGAGTTTTGCTGTCACCAACCGAACGCAGAAGTGATGCCGTAAGGTTGTAGAGCATTGTGGCGGGGATTCCGAGATAAATTATTGTAAGATATCTGCTTGCATAATCGAATGTATCCGAGGTTGTTCCGAGCATTGTAAGCAGCGGATTAACAAGAAGTACAAACGAAACAGTAAGCACAACAGCCGACACAACGCCAATTATTATGTGGGCGGCAACGCTCTTTTTCACCCGTTCCATATCGTTTGCACCGAAATGCTGTGAAGTGATTACCGAACAGCCGGCGGAAAGTCCTATGAAAAATCCGAGTGCAAAAAAGTTGAGCGAACTCGTTGAACCGACAGCCGCAAGCTTGATTTCACCGAGAGTCTGACCAACAATCAGCGTATCGACAACATTGTAAAGCTCCTGCAAAAGGTTGCCGATTATTACGGGAATTGCAAAAAATAAAATCTGACTTGAAATTTTCCCCTGAGTCAGATTTCTAACAGATTTTGAACCATTCATAACATTCACACTTCTTATCAAAATTTTTATGTTTTTAATATCTTTTTCGTTTAAATTTAAGTCTTGGCAACACTCTGATTTTGATTGTTCAAATGCAGAGTATGTTGTATATAGCAAACAGATTTAAATCAGAGCAACACTCTGCTTTGCTTGCAAGGAGCAGAGTGTGCGATAGATTGCAATCTGTGCAAAGGAGCGATAGCTCCTCGAGATTTCAGTCATTAGACTGAAATCCTAAGAAGTACCGCACTGCCAAGCGGTGCGGTACTTCTGCACTTGATTATAGCACAGCGATTTGTGAATGTAAATGTATAGGAATGACGAAATAAAGACGCTTTTGTTTTGAAAAAACTTTACACAATGCACAGTATTGATTTTGTCCTATTTTATTACAGCATAATTTTATAACCAAATAATAAGTATTTCACATTATCCGATTATTATTGACTGTTTCAAGAATACAACCGTTTTGATAAAAATTTGCAAATTGTCAATATTTTGTTATTCTAAGTTTTCAGCAAAAACAAAACAGAGCCGTAAAAACGACTCTGCTCTGAAACATTAGGGAAAATAATATTATGAAAACATACTGTCTTAGTATCTTATTAATCAGCCTTTTTTACATTGAAAGCGTCCATACCCGGATATACTGCGCTGTCGCCGAGGAGCTCTTCAATTCTGAGGAGCTGATTGTACTTTGCAACACGCTCTGAACGGCTCGGAGCACCTGTCTTAATCTGGCAGGTATTGAGAGCAACGGCAAGGTCTGCAATTGTTGTGTCGGCTGTTTCACCGCTACGGTGTGATGAAATGGCTGTGTAGCCTGCCTTGTGAGCCATTTTGATAGCCTCGAGAGTTTCCGAAACAGAACCAATCTGATTAAGCTTGATAAGAATTGAGTTGCCGCAGCCAAGCTTAATGCCCTTTGCAAGTCTTTCTGTATTTGTTACAAAGAGGTCATCGCCGACAAGCTGAACCTTATCGCCGAGTTCCTTTGTGAGCTGCTGCCAGCCCTCCCAGTCCTCTTCGTCAAGTGCATCCTCGATAGAGATGATAGGATACTTTTCAACAAGCTTTTTCCAATGGTCAATAAGCTCTGCCGATGTAAACTTTTTGCCTGCCTTAGGAAGAACATATTCGCCCTTCTTCTCGCCCTTCCATTCCGATGATGCGGCGTCCATAGCGATCATAAAGTCCTTGCCCGGCTCATAGCCGGCATTCTTAACAGCCTCAAGAATATACTGAATAGCCTCCTCATCACTTGCAAGGTTCGGAGCAAAACCGCCTTCGTCACCTACTGATGTTGCAAGTCCCTTTGATTTGAGGAGTGCCGCAAGTGCGTGAAAAACTTCTGCACACCAGCGCAGACATTCCTTGAATGACGGTGCGCCTACAGGCATAATCATAAATTCCTGAACATCAACTGTGTTTGCGGCATGAGCACCGCCGTTGAGGATGTTCATCATAGGAACAGGGAGTCTGTTGCCCGAGATACCGCCGAGAAATCTGTAAAGCGGAATATCGAGTGCTGTTGCGGCTGCTCTTGCTGTTGCAATTGAAACGGCAAGAATTGCGTTAGCGCCAAGCTTTGACTTGTCCTTTGTGCCGTCAGCCTCAATCATAGCCTTGTCAACTGCATAAATGTCTGACGCATCCATACCTGCAACTGTATCATTAATTACTGTGTTAATATTTTCAACTGCTTTTGAAACACCCTTGCCGAGATATCTTGACTTGTCGCCGTCACGGAGTTCAAGTGCCTCAAATTCGCCTGTTGACGCACCGCTTGGGGCAGTACCTCTTGCAACAGTACCGTCAACGAGTGTTACCTCTGCCTCAACTGTCGGATTGCCACGGGAGTCAAGAATTTCTCTGCCGACTACTTTTTCAATTTCCAAATAAGTCATTATAATTCTCCTAACTTTTTTCTTGCAGACAACCCTGTCGGGAGGTAAGCACATCCTCCCGAGTAAAGGCTTTCGGTACCCGCAAGGGAAGTCCACATGATTTATTCAAAAGAGTTAGCCTCTGCTAACCGAGTATTATTATATACCACTCAACAAAGAAAATCAAGAGAAATTTTTATTTTTCTGCAATATTCGTCAGAGGTATTTTAATGCTATTTAAAAATATTTTTAAATAGTTCTTGACTTTTCGGTAAATCAGGCTATAATAAAGCTACAAGCTATTTAAAATATTTTTTAAACAGGTGTAACAGGACTTTGTGAGGAGGTATCTGCTTGTCACTGAACGGTACACTTAAAGCGCTTTCAGATCCGATAAGAAGAAATATTCTGACAATGCTGAAAGGCAAGAAAATGATTGCAGGCGACATTGCCGAAGAACTTGGAATTTCACCTGCGTCGCTTTCATATCACCTCAATCTGTTGAAGAAAAACGACCTGGTGATTGAATCAAAAGAAAAAAATTATGTTTATTATGAGCTTAACACAACCCTGTTTGACGAACTCATAATGTGGCTTAAACAATTTTAGGAGTTGATTTTATGAAAAAGCTGAATAAAATTATGCTTATACTTTCTCTGTTGCCCACTTTGCTTACTTCCGTATTTATATTCTTTATGAATGACACCGTTCCCATGCACTACAACGCAAGCGGTGCTGTTGACCGTTACGGTTCAAAATATGAAAACTTCATTTTCCCTGCAATCATTCTGTTTATGTACGCATTTTACATGGTGTATACCAAGATATATACTAAATACAGCACAAACAGCGTTGAAAAGATAAATAACAATGCAAAAATCACTGCGATACATGTGACATCAATCATTGCGGCTTTCAATATTCTTCAATTGATGTTTCTCATTCTGGCAGTTTTAAAGCCCGACAGCACAACTTTTACAGATAATGTGCCGTTCATTATAAATACGGTTATGGGTTTGATGTTGATTATTGCAGGCAACTTTCTTCCGAAAACAAAACGAAATTCGTTTATCGGAGTAAGAACATCATGGACTAAAAGCAGTGACTTGGCGTGGTATGAATCAAACCGAGCCGGCGGAATTGCCTTTGTAGTTACCGGAGTTTTGACAATCATTGAAAGCTCATTCATAAAGGGAATCAATTCAACATTTATTATGGTTGCAATTCTTCTGATAAGCATTGCCGTTGCCTACATCTATGCATATGTAAAAGTGAAAAAATCCGCTTAAACAAGCACAAAACCGCTGTCGGGATTTGACCTGACAGCGGTTGTTTTTTGAAATATTTACTTATAAATATTCACTAAAATTACTGCTCTGCTTTTTCGGGGAGCAACAAAGCTTTACCTTTATCATTTTTCTTTGTAAGCGGAGTCATACTCTTTGCACAAATCATCATAGTTGACGCATTATGCAAAAATGCCGAAACTGACGGCTGAATAACTCCCATAAAGCCTGAAAGCAAAAGTGCCGAATTGAAAGCAATTATGAAACGATAGTTTTTGTTGATTCGTTTCATGAGGTCTTTGCTCAACTTGCGAACACGCACAAGCGCACGCAAATCAGAGCCTTTTATGGTAATATCCGCAGTTTCACGGGCAATGTCGGACGCATCGTTCATTGCAACCGAAACATTTGCGGCGGCAAGTGCCGGAGTATCGTTGATACCGTCACCGACCATAATTACCTTCTGACCGTTCTGCTTCATTTCTTCAACATATCTGTGCTTGTCCTCGGGGAGAACCTGACACTTATAGTCGGTAATTCCGAGCATTGCGGCAGTCGCCTTTGCAGCTCTGTAGCTGTCGCCCGTGAGCATAACAACATTCTTTATGCCCTGTTTTTTGAGCATATCAATTGCCTGCTTTGCCTCTTTTCGAGGCGGATCGCTGATGCACAATGCACCCGCAAGTTCACCGCCGATAGCAAGGTAAAGCACGGAACATGAGCCGGACTTTTCGTCAATAATATTCTGCTGTTCCTTTGTAACGGTAACATTTTCGTCCTCAACAACAAAATGCTTACTGCCGATTATTGCACGATGACCGTGAAGTGTTGTTGCAATACCGTGAGCAACAACATACTCAACCTCGGTATGCTCCTCGGAGTGAGAAATTCCCCGTTTTTCAGCGCCTATTACAACGGCATTTGCCACGCTGTGCGGAAAATGCTCCTCAAGACAGGCAGAAATTCTGAGAACCTCGTCCTCGGTATAATCGCCGAATGCAACAACCTTTTCAAGAACAGGCTCTGCGTTTGTGAGAGTACCTGTCTTATCAAACACGATTGTGTCAGCGTTTGCAAAAGCCTCAAGATACTTTCCGCCCTTGATTGTAATATCGTTGTCAGCCGCCTCTTTGACAGCCGAAATTACGGCAATCGGGGTTGACAGCTTGATTGCACAGGAGTAGTCAACCATAAGAAGTGAAACTGCCCTTGTGATGTTTTTTGTGAAGATAAGAGTTGCGAAAAATCCGATAAAGCTGAACGGCACAATTCTGTCGGCAAGAGTTTCGGCACGGCTCTGAACACCTGCCTTGAGTTCCTCGGAGTTGCCGATAAACTCAATAATCTTGCTGATTTTAGTATTTGACGCAAGCTGACGGACTGTTACAACAATACTGCCCTCTTCGATTACCGTACCTGCATAAACGGAAATTCCCTCACGCTTTAATACAGGCAACGGCTCGCCTGTCATTGACGACTCGTTTACGGTTGCCTCACCGTCTGCAACAACACCGTCAACAGGAATAACCTTGCCTGTCTGAACACGGATTTTGTCATCAACACGGAGATCCTCAATCGGAATGAGAACATCACCGTCATCTGTAACAAGCCATACCCTGTCGGTCTTGATTGCAAGGCTGTCTGTGAGAACCGCCTTTGTCCTTGCCTGAGTATATTCTTCAAGCAAGCCCGATATTCTGAGCATAAACATAACCGTTGCGGCTGTTTTGAACTTGCGTTGACACAAGCATGCCACAACAGATGCACCGTCAAGCACATCTACGGTAAGTTTACCGTTCCAAAGAGTTTTGAGAGCCTTTTTAATATATTTTGCACTTCTGTAAAGAGTGATTGCCGTTCTTATCGGAGCAGGAAGGAACATCTTTGAAAGATAGTGCTTTGCAACAAGAGTGAAAAGATTGTCATGAAAATCGCTGTCAATCTTCTGAATTCCAAATTCTGCACTCGGTTCATTCTTTTTAAGAGTTTTTACATTAATTGCTCTTACAAGGTCGATAATTTTACTTCTGCTGCCCTTTGTGTAATTGACAAGAATACCGCCGTTTGCAGAACTTACCTGTGCCGAATTTACATAAGGAGATGCGGTCACAAGATTATAGATTGCCCCCTCATACTCCTTATCAAATGCATATGCGCCGCAGCGAAAACGAATTCTCTGCGGCTTGTCATAGACAATTTTAAATTTCATTATTCTGTTGCTTCTTCGGCAGCAGCATCCTCGTGAATACCTGCCTCTGTTTTTGCATCATAGCAGATATCCGAAGCTTCATCCTTCATATTCTGGAAAGCTGCCTTTGCATCTTTCTGAAGCTTCATACCCTTTGCAAGACCTGTAACTGCAAGACTGCGGGTTTTATCTGCTTTAAGTATCTTTTTGCCTACGATTACTGCTGCTGCGCCTGCAACTGCACACCATAATTTTTCGTTCTTGAATACTTTCAACATATAAAGTCCTCCTTTAACACTCATATGCACAAATGTGCATATATTTAAGTTGTTTTACACAACAACTTTACCATTAATTATATAATATATGACAAATTTGTCAAGAATTTGCAGAGTGAAAATTTTCCGATTTTATAAAAAATTTATCCGAGAGCAACATCAAGAACCATCATCAGCGTAAATCCTATTGCAACACCGATTGTTCCGATATTGGAATGCTTGCCGTTTTGTGATTCAGGAATAAGCTCTTCGGTTACAACATATATCATTGCTCCTGCGGCAAATGAGAGAAGATACGGCAACAACGGAACTGCTATTCCTGCAAAAATCACCGTAAGCACAGCACCGATAGGTTCTACAATACCCGACATAATTCCGAGAAAGCATGACTTTTTGCGTGACGCTCCGCCTGCATGGAGCGGAAGTGAAATTATTGCCCCCTCGGGAAAATTCTGTATTGCAATACCTACCGCAAGAGCCAATGCGCCTGCAACGGTTATTCCCGTATTATCGGAAATTGCTCCGACAAATGTTACACCTACCGCCATTCCCTCGGGGATATTGTGCAAGGTAACGGCAAGAACAAGCATAGTGTTCTTTGAAAGGCTTGAATGAACGCCCTCGGGATTGTCGCTGTCAAGGTGCATATGCGGTATAACGCTGTCGAGCAAAAGCAAAAATCCAATTCCGAGCAAAAATCCGACTGCCGCAGGAATCCACGCAACTATGTTCTGACTTTCTGCCATTTCAATTGACGGAATCAACAACGACCATATTGATGCCGCAATCATAACTCCCGATGCAAATCCGAGCAGAAATTTTTGTAGCTTTTGATTGAGCTCTCCTTTTGAAAAAAGTACAACGGCTGAGCCGAGTGATGTTCCGAGAAACGGTATTAAAATTATAATCAGTCCGTTTAAAAGCATATTGACCTCCTTGTAGTTAGTCTTTGCTAACTACATTGTAGCACAATAAATTTTAAAATACAATAGCGGAACAGAAAATCTCTGCTCCGCTGCATAATATGATATGTTAATCTGTAATAATTTTTATTGAGCTGCCCGACTTTGTGCCGACAACCTCGATTTTGTTGCCTATGCTGTTTTTCAGCTCGCTTATGTGGGAAATGATACCCACAAGGCGGTTGCCGTTGCCTGTAAGGTCATTCAGCGTTTCAATTGCAGAGGCAAGGCTGTCGTTGTCAAGTGAACCGAATCCCTCGTCAATAAAGATTGAATCAAGTCTGATTCCGCCGTTTCTCTGCTGAATAATGTCGGAAAGTCCGAGTGCAAGCGCAAGTGACGCCTGAAAAGATTCTCCGCCCGAAAGAGATGAAATATCCCTTTCCTTGTTGTTAAAATTATCACGAACGCTGATTTCAAGTCCTGCGCTGATTCGCTTGTCACGGCTTTCACCACGGACAATTTCATAGCGACCGCCCGTCATTTTTGAAAAACGGAGATTCGCGTAGTACAGAACCTGTTCAAAATACGAACCCATAATGTAGCGTTCAAAGGTGATTTTGCTGTTATCGGAAACGATTTCACCGTTGGCGGTTTTCTTGAGATTTTCGTAAACATCGGCTATTTTGAGTTTTTCTTCAAAGTCATTTTTCAGCTTTTCAACGCTGTTGTAAATGTTTTGATTATTGTGCAAACTTCTGTCGCCTGCGGTATAAAGATTGTCCCATTTTTCCTTTTCAGAAGTATAGCTATCAATCAGTTCATTGATTTTAAGAACATCTTCCCTTTGCTTTCCTTCAACTGATTTTTCACAGGCTTCAACCGTTGCCCGAGATTTTTTCAGAGAATCGGTAAAGGTTTCTGCCTCTCGTTTTAATTCTTTTATGGAATCTTCGGTCAACAAATTAAAATCGGGACATTCCAAGATATTATTCTCTGAAAGAACAATATCAAGCTCCGTTTTTTTGTTTTCAAGTTCAGATTCAAAACTTTTCAGCTGTTTTGCAGTTTCGTTTTCAACAGAAACCTTGCTGTCAAAATCTGACTTTGCATTTGAAAGCTCGCTTTGCGCAAGGTCGATTTCAGACTTAATCTGCTCTGCCTTGTCGGCACAAGCCTTTGCCGCATTCAAAAGTTCTTCAACCGATGAGTATTTTATCTCAGCTTTAAGGCTCTCGGTTTCTTCTTTTGCGGAATTATATTTGCTTTTTGCGTCAGCATTTTTGCGGATTAATTCTGTATGAACAAGGTCAAGCTTTTTAAGCTTTTCATCAAACCTTGAGATTTCTGTCTTGCAGACCTCACGCTGTTCTCTGACTTTGTCAAGGTCAGAAGTTTCATTTTCAAGGGCTTTTAATTGCTTCTTTTGTTCCGACAAAAGCTGTGAAATCATTTCGGCTGAAAGTGTTTCGGCATCAACCTCAAGTGCATTCGCAAATTCCGTGACATTTGTTTTTGCGGATTCTGATTCCGTTTCAAGCCTTGTGACCTCATTTGACTTTTTATGAACGGCACTTTCAGCAACTTCACACCTTGCCTTCAAAGCATCAAGTGCATCCTTGTCGGGTGCATTTTCGCTGTGTTTTGCCGGACTTGGATGATGCAATGAACCGCACACGGGACACGGCTTTTCATCTTCGAGTGTGTCGGCAAGCACGCCAGCCATATTCATTATATAAATGTTGTGCTTAGTGTTGTACTCGTTGTTGAGTGCCGTTGCCGACTTTGCAAGATCGGCACATTCTGCTTTTGCATTAGTCAACTTTGCATTGATTTTTGCGAGATTTTCATATTCCGCAGAAAGCCTTTCAGCCTTGCCTGATTTGTCTTTCAAGGTGGTTATTTTGCTCTTGGCGTCAAAAATTTTCTGCTCTGTGTCGCTGTTTTCTGAGATAAATTTTTCCGCTTTAGCCTTTAGATTTTCCGTATCAGAATAAGATTTTCTGTTGTTTGAAATTTCTTTTTCGGAATTTCGCAAAACTGATTCATATACATTCAAATTTTCCGTAAGGTTAAAATATTTTCTGTAAATATCTTCCTTTGCACGGAGTTTTCCCGATTCCTCGTTAAGCGTTGCAATTTCGCCCTCAAGCGACTTTTTCTCGGCAAAAACATTCTGTTTTAATTTCAAATTTTCTTCGGCAGATTTTCTGTTTACTTCCGCATTTTTACAGTTTTTGAGTGCCGAATCATATCTTTTCCGTGACTCGGCAAGGCTGTCATATTTTGGCTTTACGGAGTGCAGTATTTTTTCGTCATTCTCAGCTTTTTTGAGCATTTCATCGTAATGCGGTTTGCTCTGCAAAAGCTGTTCGAGGCGGAGCTTCTCGGTATCAAGAGTATCGAATTTATTATTAATTTCAACTGCAAGAGCCTTTTTCTTTTCTTCCTCAAGAATTGTCTTTTCAAGCTCTTTTCGCTTTTTTTCAATTTCTGCATTGTCCTTGTTCTGCATCTCGGAAAGTACCGATAGGTGCAAAAGAAATTGCTCAATATCAATTACCGTAAGGTCTGTTCTGTCGGTATAAAGGCTGATTTTTTCGCTGATTTCGGCAAAGCTGTCATCATCGGGAATTTCAACGGCAACGGTTTTTGACTTGATAAGTTCGCAGACTTTTTTCTTTTCTTCAAGCTTTTCGGCTGACTCTGTTTTCAATTTATCCTGAAATTCTTTGTAGATGTCCGTGTGAAAAATTTTGCGAAAAATCTCGCTCCGCTTTTCACTTCCCGACTCAATGAACTTTTTAAATTCGCCCTGTGCAAGCATTGCAATCTGGCGGTATTCATCACATTTCAAGCCGATAATTTCGCTGATTTTATTATTGACCTCGCCCGTTTTTGTGAGCGGAGTTGTAATGTCATCACCCGTAAGCTCTGCTGACGCACCCTCTATTTTACTGCCTGTTCCACGCTTTTTTGCGACCTCATTCGAGGTGGTTCTGATGATATGGTACTTCTTTCCCCTGTGTTCAAAGTCAAGCTCAACATAGGTGCGTGTGAGCGGTTTTGCAAAGTTACTGCGGAGCATTTCGCCGTTTCGTGATGAACCGCTTGTTTCGCCGAAAAGAGCAAAGCAGATTGCGTCGAAAATTGTTGTCTTTCCTGCGCCCGTTGTACCTGTTATGAGGAAAAGCCCTTTGCCGTCAAATGCCGAAAAATCGACCGTTTCAACATCGGCATACGGTCCGAAAGCGCTCATTTTCAGTTTAATCGGTTTCATCGTTCACACCTCCGATTTCTTTGAAAATTCTCTCAATAATTTTTACGGATTCGGGTTCAATCTCTTTTCCGTTCTGCATTTTATAGAAATCCGAAAATAGTTCAATATTGCTCTTGCCCTCTGTTTTACCGTACATTTCGGGATTCATTTCAATGCTCTTTTTTCTGTTGACATATTCAAGTCCCATAATGTTGGGATAGATATTTTCAAGCGTTGAAAATGCATTGGTAACGGGATTTTCGTCCGTAAGCTCGGCAAAAACATAGTCATCGGTTTTGTCGTTATATGTGTCGGATATCGGATTTTCTGCAAGTTCACGCAGAGTTCCTTTTATGATTCTCATATCATGCAACGGCTGTACGGGAATTTCTTCAAGATTTAATTTTCCGTTCGAAAGCTCGCCGAAAATCACACATTTTTTGTTGCGACATTCAGTTTTTGAATATTTTATCGGCGAACCGCAATAGGCAATATTTTTGTTTTTGCCCATAATCTGCTTGCCGTGAATATGACCGAGTGCAACATAATCGAACGGTTCAAAAACATACGGCTCAACATTATCAAGCGTACCGAGGCTTGACTCCGAACCCGAGGTTTCACTGCCCGTTACAAACTGGTGAGCAATCAAAATATTGGTTTCATCGGCATTGATATCGGAGTGTTCAAACACAACCCTGACAGCAGTTGTGTAGTCGGTAATTTTAGCCGATTCTTCAGGATATGCCTTGCGCACAAATGACGGACGGATAAACGGCAACGAGAAAATATTAACCTTTTCTCCGTCACATTCAACAGTATTTTTTCTTGCAACGCCTTCAAACACACCGTCGGTAAAAATTCCGTTGAGTTCAATCAGCTTGTTGAAATAACCGATTCTTTCGGGCGAATCGTGATTGCCGCTGATTACAAAGGTTTTCAACCCTGTTTTGCCGTGAAGCTCTGCAATTTCAGTCATAAAGCGGTCGAACAATTCGACCGCCTCGGCAGACGGCAAAGACTTGTCATAAATATCTCCTGCAATCAGCAAAGCGTCGGGATTTTTCTCTTTGATAATCTCAACAATCCGCTCAAGCATATAGCGTTGATCGTCAAGCATTCTGTAGCCGTTCACATATTTTCCAATATGCAAATCCGAAATATGCAAAAACTTCATTTTAAAAATCCTTTCAGTTAACCAAAACTTTCCGAACTAATTAAACAACAGGCTATGCGTCAAAAATGTCACACAAAAAATTCAAGAATGAACACAACTGCACAGCATACGCATGAAACCTTGAAAAGACCTGCGTTGAACCATGCCGCTACAAGTCCAGCCGCAAAGGCTGCTATGCCTGCAATTGGACTGTGAGTTGCGTTGATTATTGCCGGAAATGTCATTACCGAAAGCGTTACATACGGCACATAGTAGAGAAACGAACGCACAAATGTGTTTGTAAACTGCTTTTTAACAAGTGTAAGCGGAAGAACACGGATTGCGAATGTTACAGCCGCCATAATGAGTATGTATATATAGGGATTATGCGACATTTTCGTTCTCCTCCTCTTCTTTGACAGGAAACAGCAATGCCGCCGCTGCCGAAATTACGATTGTAAGAATAATTGTGCGTGTACCCTCGTCAATCTGATTGATGACGGGAAGATATGCGAATGCAAAACTTGCCGCAAAGCTGACAAGTACAATTCCGAGAAGTGTTTTGTTCTTTCTTGACGGCGGAACGATGATTGCAAGGAACATTCCGAATAGTGCAACGCTTAGTGCGCTGACAATGCGAAGCGGTAACAGATTGCCTGCAATTGTGCCGAGCATACTGCCGAATGCCCAACACGGACAGCCGATAAGAATTGCACCGTAGGTATAGAAAGGATTCAGCTTGCCCGACCGTGAAATTGAAATTCCGAAAAATTCGTCTGTAACAAAAAATCCGAGCAACAGCCTGTGGATAATCGAGGTGTCCTTTGAAATACGCTGACTTAACGCACAGCTCATAAGAAGATATCTTGCGTTGGCAACAAGGGTTGCAAGCGCAATTACAAAATATGACGAATCAGCCGCAATTACGGTAAAGCCCGAATATTCGCCTGCCGATGCGTTGCACAAAAGGCTTGCAAGAAAGCTTTGAAACGCATTAAGTCCCGCAGTTTTTGCGGCAATGCCGAGTGAAAACGAAACGGCAAGGTAGCCGAGTCCAATCGGAATACCGTCACGCATTCCCTCAAGAATAACCTTTCGGTTAGATTTTATTAAATTTTTCCCACCCATTTTTAACTCCATACTTTAAATTCATTTTTTACAAAATATTGCAGATATATTTTGCAAGCATACCTTTTATTATAATATTTAACTCGGCAAAAGTAAATAATATATTACACAAATTTACAACCGCTTTTCAAAAAGGTAAAGTGCAACAAAACTTGCCTCTTTCCTTTGTGAGTAATGCCAAATTTAGAAACTAATTTTAGGCTATTATTGATTTTGGCTTTTTCAGGTTTTATAATCTGGATTATCACTTGACGAAATTAATAAGGAAATTGAAAAAAGTAAATAAAAACCACAAAACCGTGCAAAACTGATTTTTGTTTTGCACGGTGTTGTTTTTTCAAAAGAATGCGAGGTAAACGCAATTAATTAAAATATTTTCACAATTTAGCAATATTTTTTCAAATTCTATAGATTTCTTCTTCAAAATGTTGTATAATTTTTATGATTAAGTACCTGTATAAAACTGTACATTATGTCGAAACAGGTGTTTTGAAAGTGAGTGAGAATTATGGCAATCGTTTGCGTTGATGCCGTTAAGGAAAATCTGCCGAATGTTATAGAATTTGTGACAAAAATGCTTGGTGAAAATGCAGACGGTAAGCTTGTTTTTGAGCTTGAACTGATTTGCGAGGAAGTGTTTGTCAACATCTGCAACTATGCTTACGGTCAAAATATCGGCAAGGCTGAAATTGAAGTTAGCAAACACCCCGACAGCATTGTAGTAAAATTCATTGACAGCGGAAAAAAATTCAATCCGCTTGAAATTGCAGAGCCGAACATTCACACTCCGCTTGAGGAACGAAGCATCGGCGGTCTGGGAATTTTTATGACAAAGAAACTTTCCGACACTCTTTCCTATGAAAGATCTAACGACAAAAACATTTTTACAATCACAAAAAATTTCTAATTCAAAAAATCAATTATTCATCACTCAAAATTCAAAACCGAATAATACAATGTTTCCAAAATCAGGTTACAATAATCAGATTGTCAGTATTTTGTCACGGTATTGACGCTATAATGGGAATATGGAATGAAATTTAAAATAAAAATATCGGAGGAATTAACTATGGAAATCAATAAGGCTATAAGCAATCAGAATGTTATCATCACACTCAAGGGCCGTCTTGACACAATGACAGCACCGCAGCTTGATGACGAGGCAAAGAGCATTGATTTTGACGAGGTTGAAACTGTAACGCTTAACCTTAAAGACCTTGAGTACATTTCAAGCTCGGGACTGAGGGTTATTCTTGCACTTTATAAAAGCCTCAAAAGCAAGGACGGAAATCTTAAAATTGTCAATGTAAGCAACACAATTATGGAGCTGTTCTCAATGACGGGGATGTCTGACTACCTTGACATTGAGCAGGGATAAGGAGTTAAAATGAGCAGTACCGTACTTGGCAGAAATGCCGTTACCGTCAACAAAAAATACACGGAATATTTTCTTCCTACAGTTCTGACGGCTATGGCAACAAACATTGCGATGATTGTGGACTCAATTATTGCAGGCAATCTTCTGGGGCAAAACTCACTTGCGGCAATCAACCTTATGTCCCCTATTTCGCAGTTTTATTTTTCGATTACTATTCTTTTCGGACTCGGTGCGTCCTCGATAATTTCATTTGCAAAGGGCAGGCGTGACGAAAAGCAGGCTAACCGTGTTTTCACTTCAACATTTATCGTACTTATCGCACTCAGCGTAATTTTTATTGCAATTCAGCTGCCGCTTGCTGACTCGATAAGCTCGTTGCTTACAAAGGATGCAGAGCTTAAATCTCTGTTGTATCAATACTATGTTCCGTTCATAATCGGCACACCGATTTACCTTTTGCTCATGTGTTCAATTCACTTTGTAAGAGCAGACGCAAGACCTGCGTTTGCATCAAACATTGTAATTGTGGCAAATGCCGTAAATCTCGGACTTGACTTCCTGTTTATGGGGACTTTCAAAATGGGCATTGCAGGTTCGTCAATTGCGACCGTAACAGGCTATGCGGTAGGGTTTGTGATGATGTCAACACACTTCATCATGAAGAAAAGCACATTGCACTTTGACTTTTCAATTCTCAGAAATCCCGTTCAATTCTTTAAATTTCTCGGAAAAATGGTAACAATCGGACTTTCGGGAGCATTAGGTACAATGCTGATAACAGTTAAAATGCTGTTTTTAAACACAATTATTCAGAGTATAGGCGGAAGTGCGGGTATGGTTTCATATTCGGTATGCTCGTCAAGCCAAATTTTTATGTCAATGTTCATCACGGGTGCAAGTCAGACAATGATTCCGATTATCGGGGTTTGTCTTGGTGAAAAGGACTATGACGGTGTGCGCTATGCATTCCGCAGAGCCGCAAGGGTGCTTGCTGTTTCAAGCGTTGTAATTATGCTTTTCATCTGTATCGAGCCTGAACCGATAATTAAATTTTTCGGAATTACTTCACCCACAGACATTGCAAACACAGTTCCGGCAATGAGAATCAATGCATTGTCATTCCCCGGACTTTCATTCTCGTTTTTGTTGCTTTACTACTATATGGCAACGCAGAAAAGAGCTATTTCTACTGCAATTTCAATCATCAACGGAATCGTCATACTCATTCCGTCAGCTTTAATTCTCGGCAAATTTTTCGGCATCACGGGCGTATGGTATTCACTCGTGGTTGCACAGGTGGGAACACTTGTAGTTGTGTATTTTATTGACCTTGCCGAAAAGAGAAAATCGGGCGGAAAGTATAAAAACTTTTACCTTCTTGAAGAAACCGAGGACAACGAGCTTCTTGCCCTTTCGTTCAAAGGAACAAAAGAAAATGCGGCAGGCGTTTCGCTCTACCTCTCCTCTTTTCTTTCAAAAAACGGAATTGAAGAAAGCCGTGCAAACAGGATTGCAGTTGCCGTTGAAGAAATGGCTGCAAACTGCGCTGAAAGAATGGAAGGCAAAAAGAAATTTGCAGACATCGACATCAGAATTTTTGCCGATAAAAACGAAACAATAATTTCCGTTCGTGACAACGGTGACGAATTTGATCCGCTCAATGACGACAAGGAATTTGAGATGAGTCCTCTCACAGTTGTGAAGGCGATTTCGGATAAGGTTGAATATTCAAGGGCGCTTGGTTTCAACCGCACAATAATTAAACTTTAACAAACGGAGTCGAATATTATGAGTAATTTAATCAACTTGCTTGATACATACAAAGGTGAAAAGCGAGAGCTTTATCCGCTTACACCAAGCCAGATGGGTGTTTATCTTTCGTGTATGCACAATCCAAAAGGCACAATGTACAACATTCCCTGCACTTATGTTTTTGACAAGGGCAGTCTTGATACCGACAGGCTGATAAATGCCGTAAGAAAAACTGTTGACAATCACCCTGTTATGAAAATTTTCATTGACAATTCAACAGGAAGTCCGATGATGAAACTTCGTGACAGCGTTGAATTTGACATTCCTGTTTTACAGGTTGATAACCTTGAACAGGCAGGCAAAGATTTTGTCAAGCCGTTTGAACTTGAAAAAGATGTTCTGTTCAGATTTGCAATTTTTGAATGCGGTGACAAATCTATGTTTGCAATGGACTTTCACCATATAATCTCTGACGGCACATCTGTTTCGGTTATCTGCAATGACATTGCGCTTGCATATGACGGAAAAGAGCTTGAACCCGAAAAGTTTTCTCAGCTTAACCTCTCTGTTTTCGAAGAAAAGCTTGAAGAAACCGAAGAATATCAAAAATCAAAGAACTACTATGACAGCATTTTTTCGGCTGTTGAGTCAAAGTCGGAAATAACGGAAGATTTTGCAGAGAATTCAGAGGTTGAGGATAAACCGAACGGTTCTTTTGAATTATCCACGAACGGAAAATTCTCCGTTGAGGATGTTCGCAATTTTGCCTTAGCAAACCAAATTACACCGTACACTGTTTTCCTCGGTGCATATGAATACGCAGTTGCAAAGTTTACGAATCAGAGTGAAACAACAGTTTGCACAGTTACCCACGGAAGATTTGACAAACAGCTTAAAAATACGGTCGGCATGATGGTTCGCACACTTCCTATCCACGCAAATATTGACGAAGAAGATACAGTTTCGGACTACCTCAAAAAAATACGCAGAAACATAAAGGAAACAGTTGCAAACGATTGGTTTCCGTTTATGAAACTTGCGTCTGACTATGACCTCTCTGCCGACATTATGCTGGCTTATCAGGCTGACATATTCAACGCCTTTAAAATAGGCGGTCAGACTCTAAAATTAAAACTTGTTCCGTTAAAAAGTGCCATTTCAAAATTGAATGTTATGGTATTTGAATCAAAAACAGATTTTGAATTGCGTTTTGAATACAGAAACGATTTATTTAAAGAGGAAACTATTCGTTCGTTTGCCGACAGCTTTTTAAAGATTGTTGAGCAGTTTCTTAAAAAATCCAAGCTCTGCGAAGTTGAGCTTGTAAACGAAAATCAGCTTGCAGAGCTTGATAACTTCAACAAAACGGAATTTCCGTTTGACGACAGCAAAACCGTTGTTGATTTGTTTGAGGAGCAATGCAAAAAAACTCCCGACAAAACAGCGGTTGTATATAAAGAAAAGAAGTTCACCTACGCTGAAATTGATGAGATTACAAACCGAATTGCAGGTTATGTTCACTCAAAGGGTATCGGTAAAGAAGAGGTTGTTTCAATTCTGATTCCGAGATGCGAATATATGCCGATTGCGTCAATCGGTGTGCTGAAATCGGGAGCGGCATATCAACCGCTTGATCCGTCATATCCGCCCGAAAGACTTCAGTTTATGATTAAGGACGCAAACGCAACGCTTCTTATTGCGGACGAAAATCTACTTGAGCTTTTGCCCGATTACAGCGGTGATATTCTTCTTACAAAGGATATTCCGAATCTTCCGAAATCAGACGCAGTTTTTGCAAAACCCTCACCCGATGATTTGTTTATACTTATCTATACATCGGGTTCAACAGGCACTCCAAAGGGTGCTATGCTTGAACACAAAAATGTTCGTTCATTCTGCGATTTTCATATCAGGAACTCTGACATTGACGAACACAGCGTTGTTTCGGCATATGCAAGCTACGGTTTTGACGCCTGCCTCAGTGAAATGTATCCTGCTCTTATCGGCGGTGCCGAGCTTCACATTATTGAGGAGGACATCAGACTTGACCTTGTAAGGCTGAACAGATATTTTGAAGATAACGGAATCACCCACGCATTTATGACAACACAGGTTGCAAGACAGTTTGCAACCGAAATTGACAACCACTCGCTCAAATATCTTCTTACGGGCGGTGAACGGCTTGTTCCCCTTGAACCGCCAAAGAATTTTGAACTCATAAACGGTTACGGTCCGACAGAATGTACGGTTTACATCACAACACAGCCCGTTGACAAACTCTACCACAGAATTCCTGTCGGCAAGGCGCTTGACAACATCAAGCTTTATGTAACAGACAAATACGGCAGACGGCTTCCGACAGGGGCTTTGGGGGAGCTATGCGCATCAGGTCAGCAGGTTTCAAGAGGTTATCTTAACCGTCCTGAACAGACTGCAAAAGCATACGAAAAGAACCCGTATTGCAATGAAAACGGTTACGAAAGGCTTTATCACACAGGCGACATTGTTCGCCTTACAGATGAGGGCAAGGTTGATTTTATCGGACGAAATGACGGTCAGGTTAAAATCAGAGGATTCCGCATTGAGCTTTCCGAGGTTGACAAGATTATCCGCAAATATGACGGCATTACAAACACAGCTGTAATCGCAAGAAAGCTTGAGGGCGGCGGACAATGCATTAACGCATACATTGTTGCCGACAGAAAAATTGACATTCAAAAGCTCAACGAATTTATTCTTGAACACAAGCCGCCGTATATGGTACCCGCCGCTACGATGCAGATTGACAAAATTCCGCTCAATGTAAACGGCAAGGTTGACAAGCGCAAGCTTCCCGAAATCAAGGCAGAATCTTCAAAAAAGAAAAATTCCGCTCCGAGGGAACTAACATTCCTTGAAAAGAAAATTTCCGCAATTATCGAAAAGATTATCGGACACAGCGATTTTGATATTTCCGAAAATCTCATCAACGCAGGTATGACCTCGCTTTCGGTTATCAAGCTTGCAGTTGAGCTCAACAAGGCATTCGGCTTTGAGGCACAGGTTAAAAAGATGATGAAGGGCTGTTCGGTTCTTTCGATTGAGGACGAACTTCAGGAGTTTATGTTCAGCGGTACGGCAAATCAGCAAACTGTCAAAAAAGAAGAAAAGAAAGAACACAAGGCTCTCTATCCCCTTTCAAAAACTCAGCTCGGCGTATATATTGACTGTATGAAAAATCCGTACAGCACACTTTACAATATTCCGTCAATTCTCACATTTTCAAAATCAGTCGATGCACAAAAGCTTGCCGACTGCATTGTAAAGGTAATCAAGGCTCACCCATATATTATGACTCATCTTTCACTTGAAAACGATGATATTGAGCAGGCATATGTTGACTCTGCAAAACCGAATGTTCCCGTTGAAAGGCTTACGGAAGAACAGCTTGAAGCCTACAAAAAGGATTTTGTAAAACCGCACAATCTTATGAAAGCGCCGCTGTTCAGAATCTCGGTTGCAGAAACCGAAAAGGCGGTATATCTGCTTTCGGATTTCCACCACCTTATCTTTGACGGTGCGTCCGTTGCACTCTTCTTTGAACAGCTTAAAACGCTGTACGAAGGGGGTAATATTGAGCCTGAAAGCTACACCTACTTTGATTATGCAGAGAATGAAATTAAGGCTGAAAGCAGTGATGAATTTAGAAATGCTGAAAAGTTCTTCGACAATATGATGAAAAATTTTGACTCTGCAAGCGAAATCACGGCTGACCTCAGAGGTCATGCAGAGGACGGTGCTATTGCATCTCAGGCAGTCCCCGTTGATATGGCAAGGGTTGAAAACTTCTGTTCACAGCACGGAATCACTCCAGCCCACCTTTTCCTTGCCGGCACATTCTACGCTGTTTCAAGATTTGTGAACAGCAGAAATGTTTACATCAGCACAATCAGCAACGGCAGAAGCGATATGCGGCTTACAAACTGCTTTGGTATGTTTGTAAAAACTCTTGCACTCGGCATTGAAATTGAGGACATCACCTCACTTGAATTTGTTGAAAAAAGCAAGGCTGTTTTCACGGATTCAATCGAAAACGAAATTTACCCCTACGCACAGCTTTGTGCAAAATACGGCTATGCGCCGAACATTATGTACGAATATCAGCTTGGTGTTGTTGATAACCTTGAAATTGACGGCAAAACTGTCGTCCGTGATTACCTTGAAATGAATACTGCAAAGTTTAAAACAGCCGTTCACATTGAGGATTACAAGGGCAAGCCGAGCGTTGTGGTTCAGTACAATGACGCACTTTACAGCGGTGAACTTATGAGAACGCTTGCAAAATCCGTTCTCTGCGCTGTTGAACATATTATAGAAAATCCAAACGGCAAAATCAGAAAGGTTTCACTCCTTGATAACGCCGCAATTGCACAGCTTGAAAGCTTTAAGTCAACCGAAATTGCTCCCGTTAAGACAAAACTTCTTCACAAAATGTTTGAAGAACAGGTTGCAAAAACTCCCGACAGAATTGCTCTTTCGGCTTGTGACGGTAAACTGACCTATAAAGAGCTTGACCGTCTTGCAAATATCACGGCAAACTCACTCATTGAAAAAGGTCTTGAAAAGGGCGGAAAGGTTCTTATTCTGCTTGAAAGAACCTCAAAATTCTTCATATCACTTTTCGGCATTCTCAAGGCAGGCGGTGCGTTTATTCCGTCATGTCCCGACTATCCGAAGGAGCGAATCGACAGTATTATTGAGGACAGTGACGCAGACTTTGTAATTACCGAGGGCGAACTGATCAATAAATATGACCGCACAGTTGATGTTTCAAAACTTCTTTCGGGCAATAATGAAGAAAATCCGAATGTTGATGTACAGCCTGACGACCTTGCGTACCTCATCTACACATCGGGGTCAACAGGCAAGCCAAAGGGCGTTATGCTCCGCCACATTGGCATTGCAAACTACCTTGCATACAGCGACTCAAACATTCAGGTTAAAGAGGTTGTTGACAACTGTCACGCATACGGCTCTGTAACTACAATCAGCTTTGATATGTCGCTAAAGGAAACCATGCTGTCGCTCTGCAACGGTCTTACACTCGTTTTTGCAAGTAATGAACAGACGGTAAACCCGATGTTACTTGCAGAATTCTTTAAAGAAAACAATGTTGATGCGTTCAACTCTACACCGTCAAGACTTTTGCAGTATATGGAGCTTGACGAATTTGCAGAAGCAATGGCAAACTGCAAGGTTATTCTCTCGGGCGGCGAAAAATATCCCGACAAGCTATTAAGGATACTGCGTGAAAAGACGAACGCAACAATAATCAACACCTACGGTCCGACTGAAATCACGGTTTCTTCAAACGCAAAAAATCTTACGAATGCAGACGAAATTTCAATCGGCAGGCCGTTACGCAACTACACGGAATATATAGTTGACTCAGACAACAATCTCCTTCCAATCGGAGTTGTGGGCGAGCTTCTCATTCAGGGACGCGGTGTGGCGCTCGGCTATAATAAACTTCCCGAACAAACTGCAAAGGCATTTATCGAATTCAACGGTGAACGCACCTACCGCTCGGGTGACTACGCAAAATGGACTACAGACGGCGATGTTATTATTCTCGGCAGAACCGACAATCAGGTTAAGCTGAGAGGATTAAGAATTGAACTCGGTGAAATTGAAAAGTGTCTTACCGCAGTTGACGGAATCAAGAGCGGAATTGCTCTCATCAGAAAGGTCGGCAAGGCTGACGCAATCTGCGTTTACTATACAGCCGACAGACAGATTGAGCCAAATGAAATTAAGTCTGAGCTTGCAAAAACTCTCACAGATTATATGGTTCCGAGCGCATATGTTCAGCTTGACAAAATGCCTCTCACACCAAACGGCAAGGTCAACACAAAGGTTCTTCCCGAACCTAAAAGCAACAAATCCGAAAGAGGTCGGTTGCCGAAGAATGAACTTGAAAAAACATTCTGCGACATCTTTGCAGAAATTCTTGAACTTGACAATGTTTTTGCAGACGATAACTTCTTTGACCTCGGCGGAACATCGCTTACAGCAACAAGAATTGTAATCTCCGCATCAAAGAAAAACATTGAGGTTGCATACAGCGACATTTTTGCAAATCCTACTCCGCAGACTCTTGCAAAATTTGTGAGCAAGGATGATTCAGCCGAAGATGACCTTGAAAATCTTTCGGACTACGATTATACAAATATCAATAAAGTTCTTGAAAAGAATAATATTGATACATTTAAAAACGGTGAGCTTCAAAAACTCGGCAATGTTCTTCTGACAGGCTCTGCCGGCTTCCTCGGAGTACACATTCTCTACGAACTTCTTCACAAGTATAACGGCAAGGTTTACTGCATGATTCGTGACAAGAACAATAATCCTGCCGAAAACAGAATGAACTCAATCTACTATTACTACTTTGAAGAAAGTCTGAAAGAAAGATATCCCGACAGAGTTACCGTTATCAGCGGTGATGTTACAAACCGTGAATCATTCGATAAATTTATTGACAAGGACATTAACACGGTCATCAACTGTGCCGCAAATGTTAAGCACTTTTCAAAGGGTACAGACATTGAAGATGTAAACCTTTACGGTACTCTCAATGTGCTTGACTTCTGCAAAAAGGCTAATGCAAGGCTTGTTCATGTGTCAACAATGAGCGTAGGCGGTATGTTTGTGGGCGAACAAGGTTCTGTTGAAAAACTCAAAGAAAATCAACTTTACTTTGGTCAGCATGAGGGTTCAAAGTACACCCTGTCAAAGTTCCTTGCGGAAAGGGCGATTCTTGAAGAGGTTTCAAAGGGCTTTAACGCAAAGATTATGCGTGTAGGCACACTTGCCGCAAGAAACAGCGACGGTGAATATCAGATTAATTTTACCACCAACACATTTATGGGCAGACTCAAATCTACGCTTCTTATCGGCAAATATCCGTATGAGGCAATGGAAATGCCGTTTGAGCTTTCTCCGATTGATTTTGTGGCAAAGGCAATTCTTCTGCTTGCACAGGCTCCGAAGGATTGCACCGTGTTCCACCCGTTTAACAACCATACCCTCATTATGGGCGACCTATACACCGAGATGAACAAAATCGGACTTCATTCACAGGGTGCAGAGTATGAGGAATATATGATTGCACTTGACAGAGCCGAGCAGGATCCCGAAAAAGCAAAGATTCTTTCAAGTATGATTGCATATCAGAACATGGCTCACGGTCAAAAGACATTTACAGTCGGCAAGAGCAACACATATACAATGCAGGTTCTTTACAGAATGGGATTTGTGTGGCCCGTTACCTCGCTTGACTATATGAAACGATTCATCAACGCATTAAGAGGTCTTGGCTTCTTCGATTAATAATACAAAATCAAGTCACAATAAAAGGCAAAACAGCGGACATTCCAAATCAATGGACTGTCCGCTGTTTTTATATTCTGCAATAACGGCAAGCATAAAAAGCACCGCCCCCGCTCTGCAAAAAACAGAACAAGGACGGTAAAGTTAAATGCTTGTCAAATTATGCACTTACTGTCAAATTAATAAACAAGATTCCAATAATAATCTCTGTCTACATTTTAAATATTCAAAGTCGAAAATAAATATACCTTGGAGTAAAAGAGCGTTTTTTGGGAGTGAAAGGAACACTGCATACAATATCCTGAAAATAATATAATAAATTTCAGCAACGGCAATGCCATATATTGACAATAAGGTGCAGAAACATTATAATTTATTGTATAAAAGAATTATAATGAATAGGAGCAAAAGTGCGGTTTTCGGGAGTGAAATTACTTTGCAAATAAAAAGCAATCAAACGATTGCCTTTTATTTTTCAGGCATCAGAGCCAACCGAAAAGCCATTTAAAAATTGTACCAAACACTTTTTGCTCCCCCTTTATTCTATTGTATGGGATTACAATAGCAAACAAAAAAGGCAATATAAATACAGTTTGGAGCAAGATACTCTGTTTTGGGAGTAAGAGGGTGAAAATATGTTTGCGGCTTTGTGTGATGACGATAAATACATAATCGAAGAGCTAAAAAAGCTGCTTTTGACATATGCAAAGGAAAATCGTATAATTATTGATATTGAAGAATTTGAAAGCGGTGAAAAGCTTTTAAATTCCGAGAATAATTACGATATAATCGTGCTTGATTTTCAGCTTGGCAGTACAGACGGACTGACTGTTGCAAAGGAACTCAGAAAACGCAATGTGCTTTCCTGCATAATTTTTCTGACATCTTATCCCCACTTTATGATTGATGCGTTTGAAGTGAACACATTCAGATTTCTTTTGAAACCGATTGACAAATCAAAATTTTTCAAGGCAATTGACGACTATGTAAAAATTGTAGATGCAAATTATCCGATAACTCTTATTCAAAATAAGGAATTGAAAAAAATTAACTCAAATGAAATCTGCTTTATTGAGGCAGACGGAAAGTACTCAAACATTCATTTAAACACCAAGGTCATGCACTGTTCAAAAACTCTTTCGGGAGTTACAAATCTTCTCCCAAAGTATTGTTTTGTAAAAACTCATCGTTCTTTCGTGGTAAATCTTCACTATATAAAATCATATTCATCGGATACGGTATATCTGAGCAACGGAGAGGTGGCTTATCTCAGTAAAAATTATCAAAAATCCTTTCGGACATCATATATGAATTTTCTTGAAAAAAATTATGTGAGGTTATAATTTATGTTATTTTACAGCTATGCGGAGCTTGTAATAGGACTTGTTGCGGTATTTTATTTTACATCAAAAATATTTTCAATTATCAAGTATAAAATATATTTTGCCCTGTCTTTAATTTTTATAATATTAACCGCTTCGGTTACTTGTTTTTTAAAAAATGAACAACAATATGTAATCCTGCCGGTTTTGCATTTTATTGCATTAACATTTCTTCCTGTTTTACTCGGACACGACAGAAAGGTAATGTTAATATTCTCTTCCTTGTTTTTTTCCGGATTGACATTTTTTATTTATTCCATAGATCAATTATTATGTTCAATTTTACATATAGAGTTAAACTCTCAAAGCTCTGCCGCCTTTGAACTTATTTCTAATCTGATTGTTTTCGAAATATTTGTACTCCTGTCAAGTCCGCTGAAAATCAAAACAAAGCTTGTTGTTGAATCAATTACCAAACCGACAATAATTATGATATTGATTTTTCTGTATCTCGGCGGAAGTATGGCGACTTTCGGCACATACTACATAATTCCGTCATCGGATTACAGAACGATTGCTCTCAAAATTCTGACCTTGATTGTGTCGGTTGTATTCTCGTTTTCGATTCCTATCCTTTTGTACAATCAGATAAAAAAGAGTCAGTACATGCACGAAAATGACATTTACGAACGCCAGCTGAACGCACAGATTAACTACTACAAAAGCATTACGACTTCGGGATATGAACTGAGAAAAATCAGGCATGATTATAACGATCTTTCTATCGGATTAAAATCGCTTATCAACAGTCGGAAATATGATGAGGTTCTTCCTCTCCTGCAAAAATATGACAGTGAGATTATAAGCTCATTTCAGATTTTGTACAACACGGGCAATGATCTGACCGATGCGATTTTAAGCGATAAGCAGAAAAATGCAGATGAAAATATTAAAATCACATTTGAGGGTTCGCTTGCAAATGTGCCTGCCGACAACCTTGAAATCTGCGTTTTGTTTAACAATATGATTGACATTGCGTTTGAAAATGCAAAGGAATTTTGCGGTAACGGAAAACAAATTATCGCCTTAAAAGCGGAAACAAGGGCAGGATTTCTCTTTTGCAGTATAAGTTTTCCGATTAAGAATGAAATAAAAAAGGCACAGAACAATGTTCTGCACCACAATTTTGCGTATAAAACTTTGAAAAATCTTGCCGAAAAAAACGGCGGTAAAATTGAAACAAGCCTGTCGGATAACAGGCTTGCAATAACAACAGGATGGGTAATTAACAGTATCGGTTAATTCTTTTTAAGAATAAATATTTTAGACATATCAGCCTTTTCAATTTTGAGAAGGCTGATTTTTTTGTCTATGCCGCCCGCATAACCCGTAAGGTTTCCGTTTGTCCCGACAACACGGTGACACGGCACAATTATCGAAACGGGATTGTGTCCCACAGCACCGCCGACTGCCTGTGCAGACATCTTGGCAACGCCACGCTGTTTTGCCAAAATTTTTGCAATTTCGCCGTAGGTCATAACTGAGCCGTAGGGAATTGTCAGGAGAATATCCCACACAGCCTTGCGAAATTCTGAGCCGTTAAGCGAAAGTTTGGGCATAAAATCGGGTTCGTTGCCCGAAAAATATATGTCAAGCCACTCTTTGGTCTGTTCAAAAACAGGCAGGGTTTTATCCTCAGTTTCACCTTTTACGGTTGACGCAAAGTACTTTTGTCCATCAAACCACAAACCGCAAAGGCTGTCACCGTATGATGCCATAGTAATATTCCCGATCGGTGATTTGTAATAGCTAACATATATCATACCAAATCCCCCTGCATAAATTATACAGTAAGAATTACCGACAGGCAACATAATGTTATGCACGAAATGAAAAGGAGAGCTGTCCAGGCTCTCCGATCATATAAAACTTATTATTCAACTTTAATTATTCGAATGAAGCCACAAAGAAAAACTGCCGATTTTCGGTACCGTAGCCGAAACCTTTCCGATTATGTCGAAATCGGTGACATATCCGATGTCGGCGGCATTGTTGGCATCACCCTTAGTTATATACTGCATACTGTCGTTTACCATTCTTTTTGACACAATTCGGTGAATTACGGTTTTGCCGTCTTTCTTAAACTGAATTATGTCGCCCTCCGAAAGATTTCTGTCGTTTTTTGAAACAATTACAACATCACCGACATTAATCTGCGGTTCCATACTTCCCGTTGCAACCGCAACAGGCTGAACGGGCAACATACCGCAAAAGAACATTACGCACACGCACTCCGCCGCAACGGCAAACACTGCCGAAACAGAACATATCTTTCTGCTCAGAAATGTACGCTTTTTGGTCTTTTTATCCTCTGTAAACGCACAGTCAAATACAGTTATAAAAATAAGTCCTAAAACCATTCGTATAAAAATGAGCATTTTATCGCCGATTTCAGGCTCAAACGGCACAAGATACGGAAATGATGTTACAAAAACAGAATAAATCATTCCCGCAGCAGCACCGCCCTTTTTACACATAAATGTAAGCAAAATCGAATTTATCAAAAGAGAAACAGCTGTCATTAACAGACTAACCGAGTTTTCCGTATTGCTGTCTGCAAAAGCCGAATTTATAAAGCAATTTGCGGCAGTAAAGAGCAATGCCGTCACAGCAAAGGAAAAATATCTGTTCATTCTTATTTTTCCGAACAAATACAAAATAACTGCACGCAGAATTTCTTCTGCGGAAATCAGCAATGCCGAAAGGAAAAATGCTGTGAAGGCTTCCGATAAATAATTGCTGTATGACGATGCAAAGCCGAAAACAAATCCGCCCGTATAAATTAACATAAGCTGAAGAGTGGCAAAGATAAAGCTCCAAAAAAGCGTATCTTTCCTTTCACACCGCTTTTTCAGCAAAATATTCGATTTGAAAAATCCGAAAAATTCTTTCATTTATTTTTCAATCCTTTTGTGATTGTATTTGCAATACAATACAGCAAATGCACACACGGCAAGCACCGCAATTATGCCTAATTGTGTCATTCCTGTTTTAACGCTGTCAGAATTATTTCTATTCAGCGATTTGGTGGGTGCGGTATCCGAGGTTGCGGACTTGAAGTCCGTTGCCGAAGTCGGCAACACGCTTTCATATTCAGAATTACTTTCCGTGCCTGTCGGTTCTTTTGCATACGAAGAACCCTGCGTTTCGTCAACAACAGAATTTTTTGTCGGCTCTGTTACTGCCGTGTCGGGTTCGGCACCTTGTGTATAACAAATTCTTAAACTAAACTCCCCTGTTTCGGTACCGTTTGTGATGTACCGAGAGTCGCTGTTCCATACAACGGTAACATATACCCTTCCGATTTTGCCTGTTTCAATAATTCTGTCATCAGAGTCAATTAAAACATCCATATAATCAAGAGAAATACCGTCAACATATAAATTTGAAAGTTTAACAGGGAGCGTTCCCGTATTTTTTATGTCAACGGAAATCCTGCTGTATGCTCCGGGAAAATTAAAAGTTCCGAGGCTTGGGATTATCGCGTCACCGTCAAATGAAACACTGCTCTCACCCGACACTCCGTATTCTGATTCCACTCTCGCACCAACAACAGATACCCCGAACATATCAGAGGTATCCGTTGCGGCATCGGCTTTGAAACCGAAAGTCAGAAGAATCATAATTACCGAAAAAGCAATAAGTATAACTCTTAAAAAATTAAGGGTTGATTTTGAGTGATTCATACTAATTCTCACTTTTCAGTAACCTGTAACGGTTTATTTTGAATAAGTTGCAGACGGAGCGCTGTCAACTGTGTCCTGAACATAATTCATTGACACGCTGAATGACTGTGCCTCTGCGTTGAGTTCTGCCTTGTCTGCGGCTTTAACTACAAATGTTACTGTTGCGCTTTCACCCGGAGCAAGAACCTCGTCCTTAACTTCAGGAGTATCAACTACAAATGAATCCGAAAGTTCAGATGTGCTGAATTTGCAGTTTGCAATGTTTGCATTTACAGTACCGTTATTTGTAACTGTGAGCGAATACTCAGCCCATGCTCCGCCGAGAGAAAATACTGTGTTGTCATAAGTTGCGGCAGTATTGTCTGCGTTAAGCTCAGCCTTGTAAACTGTCTTTGCCTTGCCTGACTTTGCGGCATCAAGCGCCTCAACATATGTAACCTTGAGGTTTTCGTTTGTTGTGTCAACCTTCGACATTGTTGAGCCTTTGTAAGAATACATAACCGCATAGCCTACAAGAGTACCCTCTCTTGCGCCGTTATCATCATTTGCCCAGCTTGTGTTAAGCTTGGTTGCGTTGTTTACAACCTCAGGATTTGTAATCTTTGCCTTAAACTGGCATACGCCCCAGTTTTTCTGACCTGATGAAAAATAGTTAAAGCTCTGACTGCCGTATGTTGTTTCGTAAAGGATTGTGTAATCCTCAAGCTCTGACTGAGTAAGCTTTTCTTCTTTTCCGTTGAGGTCGTCAACCTGTGCAACATAGCATCCGTCAAAACTGCGGATATGTAATCTTAACGGATACACAACAGCATTGCCTGTTGATTGTACTGTTTCGGCTTCGCCGTCAACTGTTGTTCCGTTGCTTGTTCCTGTGATTGCGGCGTCTGTTATTTTAACATCCCACTTTCCGTTTGCGGAAACTGTACCTGTACCTGAAATTTCTGTATTCCACTGAGCAAAGCCAAAGCACATAACACCGAGAGCCATTGTACCGGCTGTTACTGCGGAAAGTAATTTTGTTCTCTTTTTCATTATTTATTCCTCCATAAAATTCAGTTAGCAATTGCTAACTCGTACCCAAAAAAATAAAACTCCGGAGTTTTTCGGGGTAGTTATTTTGTCAGTTAGCAATTGCTAACTGCGATTATTATAATTCCAAATTATTCCATTGTCAAGAGATTTTTCCGTTTTTTCCGAAATAATCCACAAAAAAGCACCATATCATTTGTGCATAAAAACTAAAACGCAAAATATAAAAAGTGTGCAGAAATATTCCTGCACACTCAAAATATTTACGATAAAAGCTGTTCTGTTTTACAGATTAATTTCTGAAAGTTCTTTTGCGGTTGCATCAACAAGTTTTTCACACTTTTTTGTGTTTTCGCTGATCATTCCGCCAACGCTGAAAAGCCCGCCTGTGATTGAATCCAATGCCGCATTTTTCGCTACATTGTCCATACCCGCCTGAGTAGACTTTTGAATTGAGAATTTCTGCGTTTCCTTGCCGAAACCGCTCTTCATAATCCACACCTGATTCTGACTGTCGAGAGCGGGAAATGTTATTACGGTAGCCATTCCATGCTTTGTAAGTGACGGAGTTCCTGCCGTAAACTCTTTGTCTTTGATTGCATCAAAAAAGCTCTCAATTGTATAAGAATTTTTTGTCTTAATGTTTTTGGTTTTAACTCCGAATGCCATAGTAACTTCCTTTCAGATTAGTTAGCGCCCCAGACATTTCCATTTTTGTCCGTGAATTTGCCTGTAAGAACCATAATAAAATCAACAAGCCAACCGATACCGAAAACACCGCAAGTTAAAAGCCAGATGATACCTGTTCCGATTTTGCCTGTCATAAATCTGTGAACACCGAGTTCACCGAGAAAAAATGTGATTAGTACCGCCGCTGTTTTGCTCATTTGTAAGCACTCCTTAAAATTTATTTGTTGAGTACACTATACAGAATAAAAATTATAAATGCAACAATTTGGCAGCAAGGTCAGTTTTTCGGCAAGAAAGTCATAAAATCACAAAGGACATTGCCAAATGACAATGCCCTCTGCGAATGAGTTAAAATGAATAAACCTGTTATCTGTTTTGAATCGCAATTTTTCTGTAGGTATCGAACTTAACCCACTTTGCAAAGAAATCCGCATCGTTGATGCTTTTAAGATTTGAATACTCGGAAAGAAACTGCTGAATTTTTTCGTTGCTGTCGGCAAGAACCTCGAAGCCTCTGCCGTTTACAACAGGAACACCGTCGTAGCTGTACTCCGATGTCGGAACGATATCGGTAATTTTGCGGTCACGAACCTTTACGGCAACGCTGTCACGAAGAACTATAATATCAAAGCTGTCGGGATACTTGTAGCTTTCGCCCTCAACAGGGATTGTGTCACCCTTTGTATAGGTTTCCTTAACAGGCTGATATTTGAGAACATTAAGGCTTGAAGTGTCGTAGAAAAACTCTTCAAAGATATCACCTCTTGCCTCAAGTGAGCCGAGTACAAATGACGCCTTTTTTGCATCATCGGCTTTTTCTTCAACCGAATCAACAACACCGCAGGCTGATGTCATATTTGACACACGGTCAATCAAAATAAGCTCACCGAGTGTTTTATGCTTTGAGAAAAGGTCAACCGCAATCGGCTCTGCAAGCAGAATTGTGCAGACTGCGATTCCGTTCTTTGTGAGTGAATCGGCAGGAATATGCTCGCCTGTGTTCACATCAACAGCGTACTTGATTTCGGAAACGATACCCGAAATAGTCTTTGTGCCGAGCTTTACAAGGTAATCCTTGCCGGCTGTAAGCTGTTCGTCATCCATCCAGAGAATTGACGCTGTAAGCTCCTGATAGGACGCAAAATTTGTGCCCTTTGTAATTACACAGCCACGGGATACATCAACTTCCTTATCAAGCGTGATTGTAACGGGCTGTCCCTTGAAAGCAGTTTTAACATCCTTATCTGTCATAAGGATCTGCTTTACATGAGCCTTTTCATTGCTCGGGAGTGTTACGATTTCATCGCCTACGCTGATACTGCCCGACTCAATCTGTCCCTGAAAGCCTCTGAATGTGTGGTCGGGACGGCAAACTCGCTGAACAGGAAGATAGAATCCTTCTTCCTCCTCCGAGGAATCAACATCAACAGTTTCAAGATACTGAAGGAGCGGAACACCGTTGTACCACGGAATGTTTTCGGACTTTACGGTAACATTGTCCCCCTCTGTTGCGGAAAGCGGAATGATGTAGATATCGTCAAGTAAAAGCTCGTTTTTAAGTTCTTCAATCTGCTTTATGATTTCGTCAAAGCGTGACTTGCTGTACTTTACCAAATCCATCTTATTAACGGCAAAGACAAAATGTCTTATACCCATAAGCTTACAGATTCTTGCGTGTCGTCTTGTCTGAACAAGAACGCCCTGTGATGCGTCAATGAGGATAACTGCGAGGTCTGCAAAAGATGCGCCTACAGCCATGTTTCTTGTATATTCCTCGTGACCGGGTGTGTCGGCAACGATAAAACTGCGATTGTCGGTTGTGAAGTAGCGATAAGCAACATCAATTGTGATACCCTGCTCACGCTCAGCCATAAGACCGTCAAGTAAAAGCGAATAGTCAATGTCACCGCTGCGACTGCCGACCTTACTGTCAAGCTCAAGAGCCTTTTCCTGATCGGCATAAATAAGCTTTGCGTCATAAAGTATGTGACCTATGAGTGTTGATTTACCGTCATCAACACTGCCGCAGGTAATAAATTTAAGTAAACCTTTCATCAGAAGTAACCCTCCCTTTTTCTGCGTTCCATACTGCCCTGCGCCTCGTTGTCAATTACTCTGGAGGTACGCTCCGAAGAAACGGAGCTGAGGGTTTCGTCAATAATTTCATCAAGAGTTGTTGCAGTTGACTCTATGCCGCCTGTAAGAGGATAACAGCCGAGCGTTCTGAAACGAACCGATTTCAATTCGGGTACTTCGCCCTCTTTGAGCGGAAAACGATCGTCATCAACCATAATAATGTTGCCGTCACGGTAAACAACAGGTCTTTTTGCCGCAAAGTAAAGCGGAACGATGTCAATTTTTTCCCTTTGAATGTACTGCCATATGTCCTTTTCTGTCCAGTTGGAAATCGGGAACACACGAATACTTTCGCCCTTATTGATTTTTGTGTTGTAAAGCTTCCACATCTCGGGGCGCTGGTTTTTAGGATCCCATGCCTGTGCTTTATTTCTGAAAGAGAAAATTCTTTCCTTGGCTCTTGACTTCTCCTCATCTCGTCTGCCGCCGCCGAATGCCGCAGTAAAGCCGTATTTGTTGAGTGCCTGTTTGAGAGCCTGTGTTTTCATAATATCTGTGTAAGCCGCACCGTGATCAAACGGGTTGATGCCTTTTTTAACACCTTCTTCATTGGTGTAAACGAGCATTTCAATTCCGAGCTTTTTTGCTGTGTCATCACGGAATTTTATCATATCCTTGAACTTCCATGTTGTGTCAATGTGGAGGAACGGGAACGGCGGTTTTTCGGGATAAAACGCCTTCATTGCAAGGTGGAGCATAACCGAGCTGTCCTTGCCTATTGAGTAGAGCATAACAGGCTTTTCGCACTCTGCCGCAACTTCTCTGATTATATATATAGCTTCTGCTTCAAGCTCATCTAAATGTGAAAGCTGACTCATACCTTATCTCCTTTTCACGGAAATACTTACAAAGTGTTTCCTTAGTATTTGTTTGATTCTTTTTGATTTATATCAATCTTAATGACCTCGCCATGCGGTTTTTCAATTAACCACGAGAGGATATCTCCGTTCTTTTCGGTGTGAACCTTACTGCCCATACCGCCGATATCAGAACCGAGGAAAAAGCTGATTGCATATGCGGGACATTCTTTTATGCAGGAGGTGCAGCCCCAACAATCCTTGGGATATTTGATGTACGCTTTGCCGTTTTCGTCAGTCTTGATAAGACTTCCGGGGCAGACATTGCGACACTTTTTGCAGCCTATGCACTTGGACTTGTCAATTACTATGCTCATACTTTTCACCTCCCGTTACAAGGTCACGAATAATAATTTTTATCTCGCCGTTTTCAAGACGGGAATTAACATACTTGTTAAAGTTCCTGTCGTCCTTTTCGGGATAGTCAAGGTTTTCGGCAAAGCTGTGCCAGCGTGTTTCCTTTCTCGCTCTGAGGTGAGCAATTACGCTTTTGCAGACCGTAAGCCTTTCTTTAAGCTCACAGATATACATTAGCTCCTGAAAATCTTCTGCGTAGAGGTCATCTGTGAGCGTTTCAAGCTGTCTGATTTTGCAGTCGGCAATGTCAAGCTGTTTTTCGTTGAAACGGTAGTTTGTTTTTATACCGCCTGCGTAGCTGTCCATAACCGTCTGCATTGCCTCTTCAAGCTGTTCCGTGGTGTAGAGTGAATGGCGGTCTGTGAGATATTTCTCGGTTTCCCTGAGGTGATAATTTGTATCTTCATCGCTGATTTTCTCAAAGCTTTCTTTGCTGTCAATATACTTAACTGCCGAAAGCCCTGCAATTTCACCCTCTGCAAGAGCGCCCGTAACATACTTCTGCGGACAACCGCCTGCAACATCACCGCCTGCAAAAAGTCCTTCAATTGTGGTTGCACGGTCTGTGTCAACCCAGTAACCGCTTGCCGTGTGACCGCCTACGATATACGGCTCTGTTCCCTCAATTTCAACATTCTGCCGTGAAGGATTTCTTCCGCTTTCAATCCACTTGATTGTCTGCGAAGGTGCCATATTGAGATAGGCTTTTAAAAGTGATTCGTCCTGCTCGGCTGTGATTCCCTCTGTTCTGAGGTAGCAGGGACCTCTGCCCTCCTGATTTTCATTTACCGTACCGTAAACTCTTTCGGAGGTTGTAAGTCCGTACTTTGTTTCATAAACCTCGCCGAGTGAATTAATCTGCTTTGCACCTACACCCTGTGCAAGAGTTCCCGTGGGAGCGATTGTGTCCTTGCATCTGAGTGCGATAAAACGCATTTCAAAGGTTGTCATCTCTGCACCGGCTCTGATTCCCATTGCGTAGCCTGCACCTGTGTTAAAGGGCGGATACCACATCTTATGGCGGGAAAATCCGGGGTTGTTCGGCTTGTAAAGTCCTGCCGCACCGCCTGTGGCAATTATGACAGCCTTTGCTTCGATTGTGTAGAAAATTCCGCTTTCAATGCCGAATCCGAATGCACCGTTGATTTTGTTGTCCTTTACCGAGTAATCAAAAATATTGACACGGTTGAGAACCGTTACATTCCTTGCCTTTTCAACTGCGTCCGCAAGAATCGGCTTTATGTTTTCACCGTTGATTTTAAGGTTTCGGTTGCCTCGTGTAACATACTTTCCGTTCTCGTCCTTTAAAATTACAAGACCGAGTTTTTCAAGTTTTTCGGTTACTTCGTTGAGCTTTTCAGACATGGTAAGGAGCAAATCCTCTCTGACAATCCCGTCAGCGTCCTTTTTAGCGTAGTCAACATAGTCCTGCGGTTTTCTGCCCTCAACAATGTATGCGTTAAGAGCATTTACACCTGCGGCAAGACAACCGCTTCTTTTGATGTGTGCTTTTTCACAGATAAGAACCTTTTTGTCCGAATTTTCGGAAATGGTAAGAGCCGCATAACAGCCTGCCGTTCCGCCGCCTATAATGAGGACATCGGTGCTTATTTTTTCTGTTTTCATAGGATTTCACTCCCTTGCCGTTATTGTTTTTCGTCAAGATATTTTTCTGCCGAAATCACACAGTTTGCACCGTCCGAAACGGCTGTAACAACCTGACGAAGTGCTTTTGTTCTGATGTCACCGCCTGCAAAAATACCGTCTGCGGAGGTTTTTCCGCTTTCATCGGCAATAATGTAACCGTCCTTGTCGGTTTTGACAAGATTTGCAAGAGGTTTTGTATCGGGAACACTTCCGACTGCAACGAAAACACCGTTGCAATCAAGCTGTTTTTCTTCTCCGTTTTGTAAAAGTGTGACCGAAGTCACCTTTGTATCTCCGTTAATTTCAGATACCGTTGCATTTGTAAGAGCTTCAATATTTTCCGTGGCAAACACCCTGTTCTGCAAGGCTCTGCCTGCTCTGAAGGAATCCCTTCTGTGAACGAGATAAACCTTTTTGCAGAATCTTGAAAGCAGAAGTGCGTCACCCAAAGCAGTGTCACCGCCGCCTGTTACCACGGTAATTTTATCCTTATAGAAAGCCGCATCACACACCGCACAATAAGAAACTCCGTTACCCGAAAATTCCTTTTCGCCTTTTACACCAAGCTTTCTGCGCTGTGTTCCTGCCGCATAGATTACGGTTTTTGTTTCAAGACTTTCACCGCCGTCAATGTTTACGGAGAAGTTACCGTTAACTCTTTCAACCTCGGTAACCTCTCCCTCAACAAATTCAGCACCGAGTTTTTCGGCGTGATTTCTGAACCTTTCTCCGAGGTCAAAGCCCGTTTCACCGTAAAGTCCGGGGTAATTATCTACTCTCTCGCTCTCGGCAATCTGTCCCGTACCCATAAATTCTCTTTCAACCACAACCACCTTAAGGTTTTCACGCTGTGCATAAATTGCAGTTGAAAGTCCTGCGGGACCGCTGCCGATAATCACGATGTCGTACATAATCTCCCTCCTTTACTCTATAACAAGTTCTTCCTTTTCTGCTGTATCTCCCGTAATTTTGAATGAATTGAGAACGGGGTTTTCTCTGTCCATAAGTGAAAGAATCATATAGCTTGCCTTGCTGTCAAAGGCAAGTCTTTTGTCCTCTTCAGACGGTCTTGACGGCGATTCGGGATGTGAATGCCAGTTGCCGAGAGGAACAAATCCGTTCTTTCTCATATCTTTGATTGCCTCAAGCTGTTCCTTTGGATCAAGCGAAAAATGTTCGTTTGAGTGGTCGATATTTGTAAGGAGATAAACCTTTTTAATCTTCTTGTCACCGCCCTCAACCGTTCCTGCAATAAGACCGCAAGCCTCATCGGGAAGCTCCTTTACAGCGTGAGCAAGTATTTTTTCAAAGTCGCTTTTTGTAAGTTTTATCATAAATGAACACCGTCACATTCTGCCTGTTCGTAGTCTATAAGCTCTGTGATTGTCGGATGGTCACCGCAGACTGCGCAATTGTGTGTGTCACTCGGAAGTTTTACCTTGCGAAATTCCATTTTGAGTGCGTCATATGTAAGAAGATAGCCCGTGAGCAACTCGCCCTGACCGATGATGTACTTGATTGCTTCCATTGCCTGTAGGCTGCCGATTACACCGCCCATTGCACCGATAACACCTGCCTGCTTACAGGTTGGAACTGCGTCCTTTGGCGGAGGGTTCTTGAATACACAACGGTAACAAGGGCCTTCACCCGGCACATAGGTCATAAGCTGACCTTTAAATCTGATGATTCCGGCGTGTGAGAAAGGCTTTTTAGCCATTACACAGGCATCGTTGATAAGGAACTTTGCCGGAAAGTTATCAGTACCGTCAATGATGAAGTCATACTCCTTTACAAGGTCAAGAATGTTTTCGCTTGTAACAAATGTGTGGTATGTCTTTACGGTAACATCGGGGTTGATAGCCTCCATTGTTTCCTTTGCCGACTCAACCTTAGGCTTGCCGATATCCTGTGTTGAGTGAATAATCTGTCTTTGCAGATTTGAGAGATCCACCTCGTCTGCATCTGCAATTCCGATTGTGCCTACACCTGCGGCGGCAAGATACATTGCGGCAGGAGCGCCGAGTCCGCCTGCACCGATAATGAGAACCTTTGCATTAAGGAGCTTTTTCTGTCCCTTTGCGCCGACCTCTTTAAGAATAATGTGTCTTGAATATCTTTCAAGCTGTTCGTTTGAAAATGCCATTACTGACCGCCTCCCATAAAGTAAAGGAACTCTACAACATCGCCGGCCTTTAAGGTTGTTTCTTCAAATGTACCGCTCTTAACAAATTCGTCATTGATTGTAACGGTTACATACTCGGGTGTTTCAACATTCTCGTCAATAATGAGCTGTGCTACCGTAAGATTGTCTGCAACTTCCTTTTTGTTTCCTGCAACTGTGATTGTCATAACGATTACTCCTTAATAAGTTTTTCTGTCACTTCGATTATTTCTGATTTTTTGACCGCACCTCTGAGTCTTTCTTTCTCTTCACCGTTTTTGAAGAAAACGAGTGTGGGTGCCGCCTGTACTTCATATTCCGATGCAAGCTCGGAATCAAAATTAACATTTATCTTTGCAATTTTCAGCTTGCCCTCATACTCTTTTTCAAGTTCAAAGAGTACGGGTGAAAGTCTTTTGCAAGGGATACAGCTGTCGGAATAAAAATCCGCAAGCACGAGTGTATCGGCTGAAAGAACTTCGCTCTGAAAATTGTCTTTGCTTACTCTCTGCGGCATTTAATCACCAACCTTTTCAACAATCAGGTCATATGTGCCGTCCTCGTTGTCAATGAGCTTGAGAATTTTGTGTCCCTCTTCCTTGATACTTCTCGGAACATTCTGAACAGGCTCGCCGTCATTCATTTTGATTGAAAGGATCTGACCTTCGTCAAGCTCTTCAAGGGCAACCTTTGCCTTTACAAAGGTTGTCGGGCATACCACATCGGTAATATCTACTGTATCGTCAATTACAAAATCAGCCATTGTAAACCTCCAAAATTCTCTGTTCAAATTTCTCTCTGCCTACTCTGTCGATTGTAAACTTAAAGCGTTCGCTCGGCTTAGCGTTTTCTGCAAAGAAATTAAGAGCGGCATCGCAGATTTCCATTAATTTTTCTTTATTTTCGATAAACGGAATAATTGTTTCACCTTTATTGATTGAGTTACCGAAAAGTCCGCCGAATGAAACAATGTAACCGTGAACTGTGTCCCACGCATCTGTCGGGCAAGCCTTGAAGCATCTGCCGCAGTAGTTACACTTTGAATTGTCAACGGAAATTTTCCCGTCCTCAAGAGTGATTGCACCCTGACGGCATGCCTTTACGCAAACTCCGCAGCCGATACAAGCGTCCTCTTTCCATGAAACCTTGATTCCGCCCTTGATACCGACATCGTTTTCCTCAGCTTTAAGGCAGTTGTTCTGACAGCCTGTTATGCCGAACTTGAACTTGTGCGGAAGTTCCTTTGCAAAATATCTGTCGTCAAGCTCCTTTGCAAGAGCGTATGTATCAATACAACCGCTGGGACAGATTGCCTCACCCTGACAGGCTGTAATTGTTCTTACTCTCGGACCGCAAACGCCCGGCTCAACATCGCCCTCGGCAAGTGCGTCCTTAACTGCCTCAACATCATCAAGCTTTACAAAAGGAATTTCAACACTTTGTCTTGATGTGAGGTGAACATAACCGTCACCGTAGTTTTCCGAAACCTCGGCAATTTTCGCAAGCTGTTTAGCTGTGAGGTTGCCGCCTACAACTCTGAGCCTGAGCGAAAAATTATTTTTCTGTTTTTGACGCATAAAGCCGCCCTTTTTAAGCGTAGCATAATCAACTGCCATTTCTCTTACTCCTCCGATTCATTCACATTTATACTGTCTACAGCCTGTTTGAAGTCAGACTTTAAATCCTCAATATCCTCAATGCCGACGCTGATTCTTATTGTATCATCAAACACGCCTGCGTTTCTTTTTTGTTCTTCTGTTCCGTGAGCGTAAATTGTGCTTGACGGATGAATTACAAGTGTTCTTGTGTCGCCTATATTTGTTGCATTTGTTGCATATTTTAAATTGTTGATAAGCTTAAACGCTCTTTCTTTACTTCCTGCCCTGATTGTGAGGATTGCACCGCCTTTTCCCTTCAACAGCTTTTTACAAAGACTGTAATATGGAGAAGCTTCAAGAGCCGGATAGTTGACTTCGATTCCGTTTTGTGTTTCAAAGAACTTTGCAAGCTCAAGAGCGTTGTAACAAAGACGCTCCATACGAAGTCCAAGTGTTTCAAGTCCGACAGAGTTCATAAAAGCATTAAACGGTGCAAGGCAACAGCCTATGTTTCGCCAGATACCATTTCTCAGCTTTGCAACATATGCAAGCCGACCGAATTTTTTGTACTCTGCAAGACCTTTGTATCTTTCCGTATTCCATTCAAAATTGCCGCTGTCAACGATTATTCCGCTGATTGAATTTCCGCCGCCGTTAATGTACTTTGACGAGGAATGAACAACGATATCGGCACCGTGTTCAAACGGCTGAATAAGATACGGAGTTGCTGTTGTGCTGTCGATAATGAGCGGAACACCGTGTGAATGAACAAGCTCTGATACAGCGTCAAGATCGGCAATTTCAAGTCCGGGATTGCCGATAAGCTCGGCAAAGACTGCTTTTGTTTTTTCGTTTATGAGCGGTTCAATCTCCTCGGCTGTCACCTTGTTGACATATCGTGTAACAATTCCGAAAGGCTCAAGATCTCCAAACAAATCAATTGTTCCTCCGAAAAGTCCTGCGCTTGCTATTACTTCGTCACCTGATTCAAGAATGTTCAGGAGTGCCATCGTAACGGCTGCCATACCTGACGAACACGCAACCGCACCGACACCGTTTTCAATGGAAGCAATTCTGTTCTCAAAAGATGTTACCGTGGGATTGCCTATTCGAGAGTAGGCGTAGCCGGGAGCTCTGTTGTTGAACACCTTTTCAAGCTGTTCGGCAGAGCTGTGCGAAAATGCACTGACCTGATAAATGGGAGTTAAGGTTGAGCCAAAAACCTTTTCACCGTTAAACCCCTTGTGAAGTAATGCGGTGTTAAACTCCATAATATCACCAACCCCTTAATTTCATACAACCAACCCTTTTGTATAAGACCGTCGTAGGAATTTATCTGACGGCTTCGATTGATATAGGTAGATTATACTCCATTAATCATAGTATTTCAATAGGTTTTGTAAGATTTTACTTCTTGCACAATTTTTCTTTAAAATTTGCCGTAATTCCATTATTTCCTACAATACATATTTGTTTAGTAGGTATTGATTTTTAAATTAAAAACTGTTACCATTATTATATACTCTTTCAGCAAACAAAACGCACGGAAAGGAGATGCTAAAATTGAAGATTTCAACAAAGGTGGAATTCGGAATCATCGCTGTTATTGACATTGCGTCACACTCACTAAACGGCAATGCGGTAACAACTCCCGAAATTGCCAAACGGCAAAATATATCTAAAAAGTATCTTGAACAGATTCTCTCATCACTCAGCTCGGCAGGACTTGTGCGAGGTCAGAAGGGTTCAAACGGCGGTTATGTTATTGCAAAAGGCCTTAAAGAGATTACATTCAAGGATATCATAAACGCACTTGACGCAAATGTTCTGAGCAATGTTTATTTTAACACTCGGGGCGATGATGATGTTATGATAAGACTTATCGACAACAGTCTTTGGTCGAAGATGTCGTCATATCTTCAGGAATATGCCGAAAGCATTACACTTGCACAGCTTTGCGATGAGTATATCAAAAACAATGAAATTGAACACAACATTCCAATGTACTACATCTGATAGATTACAAACAAAAAGCCACCGATTTTTATGTCGGTGGCTTTTCTTGTTTTTATCGGATTTTATTTAAAGCTTTCAATAACCTGACAAGTTTTTTCAATGTCATCTTCCGTGTGCGCAAATGAAACAAACATCGCCTCAAACTGTGACGGTGCGGCATAGATTCCGTTTTCAAGCAGATGATTGTAATACTCGGCATATCTCTTTGTGTCGGCTGTGGTTGCCGTGTCATAGTCAACAACCTTTTTGTCGGTAAAAAATGCCGTCATAATCGAACCCACACGGTTCACATTAAGTCCTGCGTTCTTCATTGCATTTTCAATCTTTGCAGACTTGCGTTCAAGCTCGGGATATATCGAATCTTTATTTTTTTCAAGAATTTTAAGCGTTGCAATGCCTGCACTTACCGCTACCGGATTTCCCGAAAGTGTGCCTGCCTGATAAACAGAGCCGAGAGGAGCAACACACTCCATAATCTCTTTTCGCCCTCCGTAAACCGCAAGCGGCATTCCGCCGCCGACAATTTTTCCGAGGGTTGTAAGGTCGGGTTTTACTCCGTAAAGCTTTTGAGCACCGCCGAGTGAAAGTCTGAAACCTGTGATTACTTCATCAAAAATAAGAAGTGAACCATGCTTTTCCGTGATTTCACGCAAGAATTTTAAAAATCCTTTTTTGGGCGGAACAACACCCATATTTGCGGCACAAGGCTCAACGATTACACAGGCAATTTCATCACCGCAGTTATCAAAAAGCTGTTGCACGGATTCTTCATCGTTATACTTTGCAAGGAGAGTTGTGTCTGTATAGCCTTTCGGCACACCTGCGCTGTTCGGAATTGAGTTTGTCAGAAGTCCCGAACCGCCCTTTACAAGCAAGCCGTCGGAATGGCCGTGGTAACAGCCCTCGAATTTTACAATTTTATCCCTTTTTGTAAAGCCTCTTGCGGCACGGATTGCACTCATAACCGCCTCTGTGCCTGAATTTACAAGCCGGAGCATTTCAATTGACGGCATATTTTTGCGGATAAGCTCGGCAAGCTCAATTTCTCCGCTGTGGCACGCACCGAATGTAAGTCCATTCTGACAGGCAGAAGTCACGGCTTTGATAACATTGGGCTGTTTGTGACCGAGAATATTCGGTCCCCATGAGCAGATATAGTCGATAAACTCGTTTCCGTCAATATCATAAATTTTTGAACCCTCTGCACGGTCGATAAAAAGCGGAGTTCTTCCAACCGAACGGCACGCACGGACGGGACTGTTTACACCGCCGGGCATAAAGTCAAGCGCCTGTGTGTATAGCTTTTCGCTTTGAGTTGTATTCATAAAAGCACTTCCCTATTTGTAAAATTCGTCAATCCATTTTGCAACATCAAGTGCGTGGTATGTGATTATGATATCCGCACCCGCCCTCTTGATTGCAATCATATTTTCGCACACAATTTTCTTTTCGTCAATCCAGCCTTTTTCGGCAGCCGCCTTGACCATTGCATATTCACCGCTTACATTATAGGCAACAAGCGGAAGGTCAAAGCGTTCGCTTGCGGCTTTTACGATATCGAGATATGCAAGTGCAGGCTTGACCATAACCATATCCGCACCCTCGTCAATATCGTCTGCAATTTCACGCAGAGCCTCTTTGCCGTTTGCGTAATCCATCTGATAGCTTTTTCTGTCGCCAAATTCGGGGGCAGATTCTGCGGCGTCACGGAACGGTGAATAGTAGCCTGAGGCAAATTTTGCACTGTATGACATAATCGGAGTGTTGATAAGTCCGTTTTCGTCAAGTGCGTTTCTGATTGCAGACACTCTGCCGTCCATCATATCCGAAGGAGCGATGATATCCGCACCTGCTTTTGCAAGGCTGACAGCCATTTTAGAGAGGAGCGGAAGTGTTTCGTCATTGAGAATTTCGTGACCGCAAACAACACCGCAATGACCGTGACTTGTGTATTCACAAAGACAAACATCGGCAATAATAAGGAGTGACGGATAATTTTTCTTTATGTATCTGATTGCGTTCTGAGTTACACCGTTATCGTCATATGCTGATGTTGCAAGCTCGTCTTTATGCTTTGGAATTCCGAAAATAAGAAGTCCTGCAATACCGCTGTTTTCAATTTCTTTAAGAATCTCGTCTGCTCTGTCAAGCGAGTATTGGTAGACATTCGGCATTGAATCAACAGGCTTTTTAATATTTTCACCCTCTGCAATGAAAATCGGGTAAATCAAATCGCCCTTGTCAATTCTTGTTTCACGAACAAGACTGCGAATCTGTTCGCCTGCTCTTAATCTTCTGAATCTTCTCATATATTTATCCTTCTTTCAAAGTTACTTCCTTGATTATAGTTTCTAAAATTCCGTCTGTGTCCTTCGTTTTTGCAATCTTGAACGAATTTACGCCGTGACTTTCAAGTGCCTCGGCGGTAATTTCACCTATGCAGACAACGGAAGTTCTGTCGGAAATAATTGCTCCGCCGTCAAAAAATGTGTTCACACCCGACGCACTCGCAAAAGTGATGAAGTCGGTATCAACAACGGAATTATCCTGTTTTTTCTCAAGCTGAATGTCATAGGTTTTGACATCGTCAAAATCAATGTTGTTATCAGCCAAAATCCGAGTGAGTTCGGGCGAACCGTTTTCGGCACGCAGAATCAATACTTTTTCGCCGCTTTTCACCGTTTTTGCAAGCAAAATTCCAAGTTCACGGGTTGTGTAGACATTCGGAATACAGTCGGCAAAAACTCCGTACTTTTCAAGTACAGCTGCAGTTCCCGAACCAATCACCGCAAACTTAATATTTGCAAAACTGCGGATATCCTTTTTCAGCTTACGCAGTCGGCTCATAAAAATTTCTGCACCGTTCATACTTGTAAGCACCACATAATCGTAGCCGTCAATGCCGTTTATTGCATTGTCAAAAACTTCGTTGTCATGATATTCAATCACCTTTAAAAGGTCGTGCCTTTTGACCTTTGCACCCGAAAGCGTGAGCATTTTGCCGAGCTTGTCGGAAAGTTTTCTCGTACCTGTAACGGTAACCGAAACATTTTTGAGCGGTCTTGTAATTGTGGGGGCAAAGTCAAATTTTGCGGTTTCGCCAACCACTATAACGGCAGGCGGTACAACCTCTGCTGATTTAACATTTTCGCAGATTGTCGAGAGAGTTCCCCTCACGGTCTGATTTTTTGCACAAGCACCGTTTGACACAACTGCAACGGGAGTATCCGCCGATTTACCGTTCTGAATAAGATTTTCCACAATGTCGGGGAGGTTTCTCAATCCCATAAGAAAGACAAGCGTTCCGTCGGTTTCGGCACACTTCTTTATATTTTCGGGCAGGGTGTCCTGTGCTGTATGTCCCGTGATTATATGAACACTTCGGCTGAGATTTCTGTGTGTAACAGGGATTCCCGCAAGTTCGGGAACGGCAATCGAGGAAGAAATTCCGGGTACAATATCAAACGGAATATCGGCACTTTTGAGGGCTTCAATCTCCTCTCCGCCTCTGCCGAACACGAACGGATCGCCGCCTTTAAGACGGACAACCGTTTTGCCCTCTCTCGCCTTTTCAACAAGGATTTCGTTAATATTTTCCTGCTTTTCGCTGTGTCTGCCCGAACGCTTTCCAACGCAGATTTTTTCAGCCGTTTCGGGTGCAAAACCGAGCAATGACACATCTATAAGGCTGTCGTAAACAAGCACATCGCAATGTCTGATATACTCCGCACCACGCATTGTTATCAGGTCAAAATCGCCGCATCCCGCACCGACAATATACACTCTTCCGTTACTCAATTTCGCTCACCAGCCTTTTTGCAAGTTTGATTCTGTTTGAAATTTCATCTGTTCCGCTGACTGTTTTTTTGCAGTCGGCAGACAGAGAAAGCGTTATCCTGTCGTTTTCAACCTTTGAAATTGCACCGACGGGAGTTGAACAATCGGCATTAAGGCTGAGCAGAACCTGTCTTTCGGTTTCAAACGAAATCATTGTATTTTTGTCGCTGATTTCAGCGAGCATTTTGGAAACCTCGCTGTTTTTTCTGCTTTCAATCGCAACTATTCCCTGACACGGTGCTGGAAGAAATTCATCGGCATCAAACGGAGTTATCGTGTAGTCCTCACCGTTGCAGAGGTCAAGTCTTTCAAGCCCTGCCTTTGCAAGCACAAGGGCATCGTACTCACCGTTCAACAGCTTTTTAAGTCGGGTGTCAACATTACCCCTTATATCCTTGAATTTTGCATTAGGATAGATTTTCTCCGCAAAAAGCTTTCGTCTTAAACTGCCTGTTCCGATGACAAAGCCGTCCTTTGTTTCAAAATTGTTGCGTGTAACAAAAACATCGCCATAACTGCCCCTTGGCAACACGGCGGAAATTTCAAGTCCGTCTGCAATTTTTGTCGGCAAGTCCTTTGCGCTGTGAACGGCAACATCTGTTTCTCCGATCAAAAGTGACATTTCAAGCTCCTTGATGAACACACCTTTTCCGCCTAAAGCTGCAAGCGGTTTGTCAAGGGTTTTGTCGCCTGTTGTCGAAATGTAAACCGTTTCAATTTCAACATTCGGAAAACGGTTTTTCAGCGTTTTTATTAACATTTCGGTTTGTGCAAGGGCAAGCCTGCTTTTTCGTGTTCCGATTTTTATCGTCATTGTTCGTATTCCTCAATCAAATTTTCAACAGTTTTTTCATCGGGTTCAAGTCCCGAAAGGCAAAGCGAAAGAAGCTGTTCAAAAATCTTCCTTCTGTTATCTTCCTTTTCAACTTTCTCCTTAATTATCGGGCGATATCTCCACAAAACCTCGGTTGTGTTTTCGTTCATACTTTCAAGGATTCCCACAAAAAGCTCTTTAAGATATTTTGCGTAAATCGGACTTTTGCCTGATGTTGTAATTCCCGCCGTTATGCCGTTTTTGCTTGCAATTGCAGGGAAAATAAATCCGCATTTTTCCTTATCGTCAACTGTGTTGACAAGAATATTTTTCTCGTTGCAAAGCTGAAAAATTCTGCCGTTGAGCGTTTCATCATCGGTTGCGCTGATAACGCAAAACGCACCGTCAAGGTCGCTGTCACAAAATCTGCGGTCAATGATTTTCACATTCAAAGCCTTGATTTCATCACAGATTTTCGGGGCAACAACGGTTATGTCGGGCGAAAACGGCATCAGCTTTTCAATCTTTCTGAGTGCAACCGTACCGCCGCCGACTACGAGTATTTTTTTGTTTTCAATGTCAATATAAAACGGGAAATATGCCATTAGTTATTCTCTCCGCACTTTCTGTAGATTTCAAGAATTTTTGCAAATTCTTCTGCCGAAACATCGGATTTCAGCTTATAAATGAATTTTTCCGAAAAATCTGACGGCATTGCGTTTTTCACAGACTGCATACACGGCAGAAATTCGTGAAAGGCAAGGTCTTTTTTGAGAACTTCAATTTCCTCAAAAATTATTTCTTTTGCACTTTCAACACTGTCGAGTTTGAGAGCATTGTTCTCGTTTGCAAGCTGTTTTATGCAGTCAATGTTAATGAGCCTTACTCCGCTTATTTTTGGGATATTTTCGTCAATGTCGGGCGGTACGGCAAGGTCAATAAACAGCCTTGATTTTTCGGTTTTTATATTGTTTTTTAAATCATAATATGTAACCGTGTAATGCGGTCCGCTTGTGGCACTGATTACGCAGTCTGCAAAATCAAACGCTTTGTATCTTTCGTCATAATCAATCACATTCGCACCCGTATTTTCAAAAACAGTTTCTGCTTTGTGTTTTCGTGAAGTCACAGTAACGCTTATACCTTTGTGCGACAAAAGATTTTTCACAACGGTTGAGCCGACCTTGCCTGTTGCGCCGATTACAAGGACATTCAGTTCACCGTCTTTGAATTTTGCCGCCTCGTTTGACGCAAGAGTTGCAACTGAAACCGATGTTTTTGAAATGGCGGTTTCGGTCTTGATTTTTTTTGCACAGGCAACAGCCGCCTGAACGCACATATTAAGCTCATATGCAACCGTGCCGTTGTCCTTTGCAAAGGCGTAGGCTCGCTTTAGCTGACCGAGTATTTCATCTTCACCGATAACCATTGATTCAATTCCGCCTGCCACCCTGAAAAGATGGAGCATAGCCCTGTCACCGTAGAAAAGGCAGATGTACTTTTTTAGTTCGTCAAAATCAATTCCCGAAAAATCCGAAAGAACGGTTTCAACCGTTTTCACAGATGATTCGTCACCGCAAAAATAAACCTCGGTTCTGTTGCAGGTGCAGAGAATCAAACACTCGCTGATATTTTCAGAATAATAAAGATCGTCAAGAAATGTCTTTTTTTGCTCATCAGGAAAGGCAAGCTTCTTTCTCACAACCACATTTGAAGTTTTGTGACTTACGCTCAGGCAGTACATAAAAAATTCGCTCCGTTACAAATAAAATCCGACAGTAAAATACACCTTTAAAGTTATTTTATTACTGCCGACAGCTATTGTCAATTAAAGTTAGTCAGTTATTTTACCACTAAACCTATCTGTTTGGTATGTTTTGATTATACTACATTCACCGTTCCATGTCAATAAATTTCGGGTTTTGCTTGACAAAAACAGTGATTACAATATAAACTATACAAAGATATCTCCCGTCATCAAACAGCGGGAGTTTTATTCCGATGCAAATACTTATTGTACCGATAGGAATACTAAATGATTTGAATATGTATTAAGGAGCGTTTTTATGCTTAATCAGTTTTCAAGAACACAGCTTTTGATTGGCAAAGAAGCTATGGACAGGCTTTCAAAAACAAGAGTTGCAATTTTCGGAATCGGCGGTGTAGGCGGATACACGGCGGAGGCTCTTGCAAGGAGCGGAGTCGGCGAGCTTGACCTTATTGACGATGACAAGGTGTGCCTTACAAACATCAATCGCCAGATTTTTGCAACAAGAAAAACAGTAGGCAAATACAAGGTTGATGTTGCAGAGGAAAGGCTCAAGGACATCAATCCCGACATAATCATCAACAAACATCAGACCTTCTACACTCCCGAAACCTCGGAAAAATTCGACTTTTCAAAATACGACTATGTAGTTGACGCAATTGACACGGTAACAGGCAAAATTGAGCTTGTTATGCAAGCCGACAAAGCCAAGACGCCTATCATCTGTTCAATGGGAGCAGGTAACAAGCTTGATCCTACAGCGTTTGAGGTTGCCGACATTTACAAAACCTCGGTCTGTCCTCTTGCAAGGGTTATGAGACACGAACTCAAAAAGAGAGGTATCAAAAAGCTGAAGGTTGTTTATTCAAAGGAAAAGCCTATCACACCTGTTGACGATATGGCAATAAGCTGTAAAACAAATTGCATATGTCCTCCAGAAACTGAAAGAAAATGCACCCAACGCAGACAGGTTCCCGGTAGCACCGCATTTGTTCCGTCAGTTGCAGGTCTTATCATAGCCGGCGAAGTTATCAAGGATTTGATTAAGTAAATATAATTTTTAACAACGCAAAGCACCGAGAGAAATTACCCTCGGTGCTTTGCTTGTTTTTATAGGATTTTTTACAGTTGATATCGTGATTAAACAGATTAGATGATAACCGATTCTTCCTGAAGTGATTTGTTACGGAGAATCTGAACCTCATCGCCTTTGGTAATGAAAAGCCGATAAAGAAATACATTGACCTTTTCTCCGACGGTAATCGGAGTTTCGTCAAGTCCTCTGTACGCATAAACCGTGCCTCCGTCACATTTTACGGCAATTTCGATATTGTCGCCTCTAAACGAAGTCTTTATAACCTCACCGACGGATACAGACGCTTTTTGTGCGGTTGTTTCGCTGAGCTTTGTCACCTTTACAAATTCGGGACGGATAACTGCACGGTCAACATTATCGACAACATCAAAGGTCTTGAACTTTGTATAATCGTCAAGCGTAGTAGTCTGACCGAAAAATGATGCGGAAAATGCGGTTTTGGGATGCTGATAAATGTCAATCGGCGAGCCTATCTGCTCAATTCTGCCCTTGTTTGTAATTATGATTTCATCGGCAACCTCAATCGCCTCGCTCTGATCGTGGGTTACAAATATACTTGTAACGCCGAGTCTTTCAATCATATCCTTTAGCCATGAGCGAAGCTCCTGCCTAACCTTTGCGTCAATTGCGGCAAATGGTTCGTCAAGCAGAAGAAGATTCGGGTTTGGCGCAAGCGCTCTTGCAAAGGCAACACGCTGTTTCTGACCGCCCGAAAGCTGGCTTGGATAACGCTTTTCAAGTCCTTCAAGACCGATAAGCTTTACAAGCTCGTTTACTCTTTCCTTGATAAATTTCTTGCTCTTTTTCTGAATTTTCAGACCGAAAGCAATGTTATCAAAAACTGTCATATATCTGAAAAGAGCGTAGTTTTGGAATACAAAGCCTATGCCTCTTTTACTTGCGGGAATGTCGTTAACAACCTTTCCGTCAATTACAATTTCGCCGCTGTCGGGATTTTCAAGTCCTGCAATCATGCGAAGAATTGTTGTTTTGCCGCTGCCCGAAGGACCGAGAAGTCCGATAAGCCTGCCCTTTTCAATGCCAAAGTTTACATTGTCGGATGCCTTGTAGTCACCGAAAGTTTTATTTATATTTTTAAGCTCAACATACATTACGCATCCTTCTTTCCTTTGTATTCAACCACACTTCTGATAATCAAAATCGCAACCGCCATAAGCACAAGTATTGATGAAACCGCAAATGCGGGAACATACTTGAACTCGTTGAACAAAATTTCAACATGGAGAGGAAGTGTGTTTGTTTTTCCTCTTAAATGTCCCGAAATTACCGAAACTGCACCAAATTCACCCATTGCTCTTGCGGCACAGAGTACAACTCCGTAAAGGAAAGCCCATTTTATGTGCGGAAATGTTATTTTTCTGAAAATTGTTGTGCCTTTTGCACCCATAAGTGCGGCGGCTTCTTCCTCATCCGTACCCTCGGATTCAAGCACGGAAATAAGCTCCCTTGAGATGAACGGGAATGTTACAAACACGGTTGCAAGGATAATTCCCGGAACGGCAAAAATAACCTTGATTCCAAGTTCGCTTAAAAGCGGATATATCGGGCTTTGTCTGCCGAATGTGAGTACAAATATAAGACCTGCGATTATGGGCGAAACCGTTACGGGGAGGTCAATGAGTGTTGTAAGAAGTTTTTTGCCCTTGAATCTGAACTTTGTAATTGACCAGGCGGCAAAAATTCCGAATACCGTATTGAACAGTACCGCAAACACGGTTGCCTCAACAGTAAGCACAATTGCCTTTACCGTGTAATCATCGCTGACAGCCTGCCAAAACACCTCTGCACCGCTTTTGAATGCCTCGCAGATTACCGTAACAAGAGGAAGAACGAGCATTACGAATACAAATAAAAGCGCAATGCCTATGAGTATGTACTTTACAACCTTTGACCGCTTTGTTTCTTCGTACATTTTATCTTCCCCCTTTCAGAATTTTTGCATTTCTGTGCTGAACCATATTTACAAGGAACAGAATCAAAAACGATGCGGCAAGCATTACAAGTGCGATTGCCGTTGCACTTTTGTAGTCATATTCCTGCAGCTCCGACATAATGATAAGCGGAGTAATTTCTGTTTCAAACGGCTTGTTGCCTGCAATAAAAACAACCGAACCGTACTCACCAAGACATCTTCCGAATGCAAGACCAAAGCCTGTGAGAACCGAGGGAAGAATTTCGGGAAGAATAATTTTTCTGAAAATTCTGAATCTGCCGGCACCCATAACTCCTGCCGCCTCTTCATAAACAGGATCAAGCTTTTCAAGAACAGGCTGAACTGCTCTTGTTACAAAAGGTATTCCAACAAATACAAGTGCAACCGTAATACCAACTCTTGTGTAGGCAATACTTATGCCGAACTTTGCAAAAAATCCACCGATAAGACCTGTGTCGGCAGTCAGAGAAGTAAGTGCAATGCCGGCAACCGCTGTCGGAAGTGCAAACGGAAGTTCAATCATACCGTCAAGAATTCTTTTGCCCGGGAATTTGTAACGAACAAGCACCCACGCAAGAATTACACCCATAACAGCATTGATGAGAGATGCAATAAACGCAGTTATAAAACTAACCTTGTAGCTTGCAAGCACTCTTTCACGGGTGATTGCCTCCCAAAATTCAGAGGGGCTCATCTGTGCCGTATAAATTACGAGAGCGGCAAGAGGAATCAGCACAACAAGGCTTAATAATGTAATTGTTACACCCAAAGAAAGACCGAAGCCCGGGATTACTCTTTTTGCTTTTTTTGACTTTTTTGCCTGAACCATCATCACACCTGTTTCCCCTGTAAAATATCATCCGACATAAGACAGAATTGCCTATAAACTGCCTGATGTCATTTTTTAATCGGTTTTATTTTTTCTCGTAAATCTTATCGAAGATACCGCCGTCTGCAAAGTGCTTTTTCTGAGCCTCGTCCCAACCGCCGAAATCGTTGATTGTTACAAGATTAATGTTGAGGTCGAACACATCGGAGTATTCCTTCAAAATTTCCTTATTATAAGGGCGATAGTAATTATCGCCTGCAATACGCTGAGCCTCATCGCTGTAAAGATAACTTAAATACTTTGTTGCAACCTTTCGAGTGCCTCTTTGGTCAACTACTTCATCAACAACAGCAACAGACGGCTGTGCAAGAATGCTGACGCTCGGAGTTACGATTTCGTACTCGTCGGGATTGTCCTTGATAGAAAGATACGCCTCATTCTCCCAAGCAAGAAGAACATCGCCCTGTCCGTTTTCTACAAATGAAGTTGTTGCACCTCTTGCGCCTGAGTCAAGCACAAGCACATTTTGATAAAGCTTTTTAATGAAATCTTCGATTTTTGCCTCATCACCGTTATATTTCTTGTCTGCATATGCCCAAGCGGCAAGGTAGTTCCATCTTGCACCGCCCGAAGTTTTCGGGTTTGGAGTGATAACGCCCACACCGTCTTTTGCAACATCGTCCCAATCCTTGATGTTTTTCGGATTACCTTTGCGAACAAGGAATACAATTGTTGAAGTGTATGGTGAAGAGTCATTGTCAAACTCATTTACCCAACCGTCCTCAATCAGACCTGCGTCACGAATTGCGTTTACATCGTATTCAAGTGCGAGTGTTACAACATCCGCCTCAAGACCGTTTGCAACCTCAAGAGCCTGTTTACCCGAACCGCCGTGTGACTGGGTAACTTCAACATCCTGTCCTGTTTCTTCTTTCCAATGCTTTGCAAAGATTTTGTTATATGATTCATAAAGCTCTCGTGTAGGGTCATACGAAACATTTGTTAATGTTACTTTTGAATCGTTTGTTGTATCTTTATTACCGCATCCTGTAAAGGCAACCGCTGACGCACCCAATACTGAAACTGCCAATACTGCCGATAATACTTTTGTTCTTAAATTTTTCATTTTGATTACCTCACTTTAAATTAATTTGATTTTAGATTCTGACAGGCAATTACATACAACAGTACGGCTTGCCTCCAAATGAGGTACACATTCGTATTTTCTTCAGATTGTAAATGTTTTTCATAAGCGTCACCTTTTGGATTTTTGAGGTCATTTTGTTTAACCTACAATTCCTATCAATTTACTATGCGTTTCTTTGAAAACTATTTTATACTGTACAGGGTGAAAAGTCAAGGTAAAATTTTCACACATCCGACACTTTAGCAAATTGCAACAATACACAAGCAATATTTTTTGCAAAAATAGTAATAAAATCGAAAAAACAGGCATAAAATAACGGATAGGTATTTTCAAATGAAATATGCCTATCCTAAAAAAGAAATATTTTTTTGCGTAAATCTATTGACAAATCTATATAAAAAAGGTATAGTAATATTAAATCAGTAACGGTTATTATTTTATTTAAAAAGTAAATACACAAAGGCGTATTGTGTATTTTCAAATTTCAAAAAATTAATTTAACGGAGGAAATATTATGGCTAAAACAACAAAGTATTCGGGAACACAGACAGAAAAGAACCTTGAGGCTGCTTTTGCAGGCGAATCGCAGGCTCGTAACAAATACACATATTTTGCATCTGTTGCCAAAAAGCAGGGCTTTGAGCAGATTGCAGACCTTTTCTTAAAAACGGCAAACAACGAGAAGGAACACGCAAAAATGTGGTTCAAGGAGCTTAACGGAATCGGCGACACAGCCGAAAATCTTCTTGCCGCTGCCGAGGGCGAAAACTACGAGTGGACAGATATGTACGAAGATTTCGCTAAAACTGCCGAGGAAGAAGGCTTTACAGAGCTTGCACACAAGTTCCGCCTTGTTGCCGCAATTGAAAAGCACCACGAACAAAGATACCGTGCATTGCTTCACAATGTTGAAACTGCAGAAGTTTTCAAAAGGAGCGAAATCAAGGTTTGGGAATGCCGTAACTGCGGTCACATTGTTGTAGGCAAAGAAGCTCCCGAGGTTTGCCCCGTCTGCAACCACCCACAGAGCTATTTTGAAATCCACGCAGAAAACTACTAATTTAAAACCGACCCGGAATATCAAATGTGGCTGTGAAAAAACAGCCTAACAAAAACAAGAAGGCACCTAACCGAAAACAATGACGGTTATGTGCCTTTTGCGATTTATATATTCTTATCTAAATACTGCAACCCAGTAGGGGCGTTCATTGGACGCCCGCCTTGATGATACTGTTTGCTTATTCACATAATTTTTGATGTGATGAAAAATGTGTATTCAATTTTGCACGCAATGCGTGCAATCGTGTGCGTTGCACACGAACGGGCGAACACGGTTCGCCACTACATTATTTCGGTAACTGTATCTCATTTATACAGTTTGTTTTTATCATAAATTTTCTGCCATTACTTGGCGGGCGGCCAATGACCGCCCCTACAAATTTGTGCGAACAATTACATTGCTATGCTCGGGAGCAATGGGCTTTGCAATTAACAAAACTTACTCTTCTTCGGGATATTTCATGCCCCAGCTTTTGCGGATGTCGGTCATGATTTTCATAACATCCTTTGTGTAGTCAAGGTGCATAAGAGCCGTGTCGCCCTCTATCGCCTTTTCCATATCTTCAACCTCATAAAGCAAAGCGTCCTTTGTATGACCTGCCGAGATTGTTTCACAATGGCCGTCAGCCGTGTATGTAATCTTTGCCTCCATGCCTCTGGGATATTCAAAGATTTCAACATAACCCTTGTCAAACGAGATTGTGCCACGCTTTGGCTGTTTTGCGTGAAGTGAAAGAATGACAGTTGCCATTTCCTCCTCTTTATTCTTTAAAAGAATACTCGCTTGTTCGTCAACGCCTGTTTCGGCATATTTAACCTGCGACAACACATCGTTCGGGCATGAGCTCATAAACATACGAACAAATGAAAGTGCATACACGCCGATGTCAAGCATTGCACCGCCTGCAAGATTGCGGTTGAAAAATCGGTTGTTCATATTGTACTCTTTGTAACTGCCGAAATTCATCTGAATAAGCCTAAGCTCGCCAAGATCGCCTGAATTTACCTTTTCAAGAAGTGCCTTGTAAATCGGCATATGAAAAATCGTCATTGCCTCTGCAAGCACAACATGGTTTTTCTCTGCAAGAGAGATTGCCTCGTCAAGTTCATCTGAATTAAGCGTTATCGACTTTTCGCACAAAACATGCTTTCCTGCCGCAAGAGCCTTGCGAAGATATTTTATATGTGTGTTGTGCGGTGTGGAAATGTAAATTATGTCAACATTTTCGTCTTTAAACAGCTCGTCAATATCGTTGTAAACCTTTTCAATGCCGTACTTTTCGGCAAACGCAACCGCCTTTTCATGGGTACGGTTTGCAACGGAATAAAGTTTCTGTCCTCTGCTTTTGAGTGCGGCTGCAAGCTCATTTGCGATAACTCCGCAACCGAGTGTTGCCCAGTTGTAGTTTTTCATAAAAACACCTCCGTATATTTTTCGAGAAAAGTTTAACACACGGAAATGCGTCTGTCAACGGTATTAGATGGCTTTTCTCGTATCTACTCCGTACTTTTTCATAATCTTGCGAAGTTCGTTATTTTCGCTTTTTGAAAGACTAAAATACATAAATCCGTGCTTGACTGTTTCATCACCGTCACACGCAGGCATATATGTATTACAGCCTATTCTTATTGATGCCTTTTCGGAAAAACCACAAGACGGTGAATCAAAATATGCGGATTTGCCCTCAAACATTTTCTTCACGGTTTCGGCATCTTCGGCAGACATCTTAGCATCAACCTTGTCGCAGTACTCAACATCAAAATACACGGTAGGCTCACACGCATAGAAACTGATTTTCGGCACGGCAAATACTGTGGCGGCAACGCATAAAACAATAGCAACCACAATTACGGCAATCTTTTTCTTCATAACATTCACCCCTGTTCGCTTATCCCTTTAAACATATATTATATTAAGCTTGTATCATAATTGTATCATTATAATTTAGTCGGCATATACACCAATTTTAAAGTCATTTATTTGTAAGTTAAAAAATTTTTCGTCAATGCTTACAAGACAGCAATTTTACTTTTGTTGAAGAGGCACAAATTGCGAACAAATTAAGAGCCTTGCTTATTGAGAAAAATCGGTCTGAAAATATGCAGAAAAGCAGTTTTTACCATATTATAAAGGCATAAAAAGAAGAATTTTGACGAGGTAGTTATTGTAACTAAAATTGTGAGCAAAGTAAACTTTATGTTTATAAGGTATTTTGCTTGTTTATTTTGGGCAACAGGATTACAATAATTGTGGAAAACGGAAAAGAATAGTATTGTTTGCAAAGATTATGTGATTGAAGAGGTTAGAAATTAATGGGGAAAGTCAAAAAAATGCCCTCACTTGCGTTTGCAAGTCTGTTTAGAAGAAACAAAGGTCAGAATGCCGTAAAAGAAAAGCGACAGCGCTCACATCAGATAAATATGCTTGAAGGTCCGCTCGGAAAGAAAATTCTTCTTTTCACACTTCCGCTTGCAGGATGCAGTATTTTACAGCAGCTTTTCAACTCAACCGATGTTGCGGTGGTCGGCAGATTTTCAAGCAGTCAGGCACTTGCCGCAGTTGGAAGCAACGGTCCGCTCATCAATATGCTTGTGCTGTTATTCACGGGACTTTCGGTCGGCGCAAATGTTTTGATTGCAAGATATATCGGTCAAAATGACCGTAAAAAAGTTTCGGAAGCTGTTCACACGGTAATAACACTTTCACTCATATGCGGATTTCTTCTTCTGATACTCGGTCAGGTTATTGCAGCACCGCTGTTAAGGCTGATGAACACACCGGATGATGTAATTGACCTTGCGGCAACATACCTAAGAATTTACTTTATGGGTATGCCGTTTGTAATGCTCTACAACTTTGGTTCGGCAATTTTGAGAAGTGTCGGCGACACAAGCCGTCCGCTCTACTGTCTTGTAATTTCAGGTATTGTAAATGTTCTTTTGAACCTCTTCTTTGTAATCGTCTGCGATATGAGCGTTGCGGGAGTCGGCATTGCAACAGTAATTGCCGACGCCATAAGCGCCGGACTTGTTATGATGTTCCTCATCAGAAACGAAGACGAGTCAATCAGAGTCAATCCAAAAAAACTTTCATTCAAGAAAAAACATCTCATTATGATTTTGAAAATCGGTGCTCCTGCAGGTATTCAGGGTATGGTTTTCTCAATTTCAAATGTATTCATTCAGACAGCTGTAAACGGCTTCGGTTCACAGGCGGTTGCAGGCTCATCGGCTGAACTCAACTTTGAATACATTACATACTATATAGTATGTGCGTTCAGCCAGACAGCCGTTACATTCACAAGCCAGAACTACGGCGCACTTCAGTTTGACAGATGCAAAAAGGTGTTCAGACTTTGTATGCTTTTCAGCTGTATTTTCACAGGCGGTGTGAGCATTATATTCATGCTCGGAAGCGGATTTTTCATCACCTTCTTCACAACCGACCCCACCGTTATCAAGTACGCAATCATCAGAATGGCGATTGTTATGCTCCTTGAGCTTATGACAGGTTCATACGAAATCAGCGGCGGTGCGCTCAGGGGAATCGGACATTCACTCCTCCCTGCAATCCTCACAATCTTCGGTTCTGTTGTGTTCAGAATCATCTGGCTCTTCACAGTATTCAAGGCATTCCACACCTATGATATGCTCCTTATGGTTTACCCCGTTTCATGGCTTATCACAGGCACATCCGTTTTGATTGCCTACTTCATCATCAGAAAAAGAGAATTCAAAAAGGTAAGCACTGCTTTTGAAATTTAAAGCTTAACAATCTTATACGACAGTCGGTGTTTTATTAACATCGGCTGTTTTTTTTTGCGGACTTGATATAGTTGAATTTTGATTGTATAATTTAAACACTGGATAGTTGGAGGTGATTTTTTGCACGATATATGGAATCCTTGGCACGGATGCAGAAAGTGCAGTGAGGGGTGTCAGCACTGCTATATGTACTTTCTCGACAAAATGAGAGATAAAAACGGAGCGGATATTTACCGTACAAAATCGGGATTTTCCTATCCGTTACAGATGAACAAGAACAAATCCTACAAGGTTCAGAGCGGTGAACTGATTCGGGTGTGTATGACATCCGACTTCTTTCTTGAAGAGGCTGACGAGTGGCGAGATGAAGCGTGGGAGATAATCCGCCAACGCCCCGATGTTAAATTTTTTCTGCTGACAAAGCGTCCCGAAAGAATTGAAAAATGTCTGCCCGACAGCCGGAGTGACGGTTGGGAAAATGTGATGATGAATGTATCGTGTGAAAATCAACGCAGAGCAGACGAACGAATTCCGATTCTTGCAGAACTGCCGTTCAAACACAAGGGAATAATGTGCGCACCGTTCATAGGCGCTGTCAGCATTGAAAAGCACCTTAATAAAATCAATCTTGAACAGGTTATTTGCGGCGGTGAAAATTATGACGGTGCAAGACCGTGTTCATTTGATTGGGTAAAGTCATTGAGAAGCGAATGTGTCGCCCACGATATCACATTCTGTTTTATCGAAACGGGCAGTATTTTTATTAAAGACGGCAGAAAGTATCATATTCCGTCAAAGCAGGTTCAAAGCGAAATGGCTTACAAATCAGAAATGAACTATGTTGGCAAGCCGATTGAATGGAATCTGACAGACAGATTCGGCATTCCGATGTCAAAAGATGAACTCTATGTTCCGCATTTCAGAGAGAACTGCAACAAATGCGGCAGTCGCTTGATATGCAACGGTTGCAGTAATTGCGGAAAATGTGAAAAAATTTAAAATTCCAACAGACTATTCCGTACTTTTTGTGCGGAATAATTGTTTTTTTGCTGTGTTTTATGTTATAATCCAATTATAAACATACGGAGGTGCGACAATGACTAAACGGACTGTTGCCAACAATTTTTTATACTACCTTTTTTGCGGATTCAGCGGTGCGGTGACTTCGCTGATAGTATGGCTGTTTCTAAAGCTTATGGGTTTGGGAATCGGTCTTGTGTGGGATACAATTCCGTCAAATTTTGATTTCAAATTTTATCCGATTATCGTCTGTACGGCTGGCGGAATTATTCTCGGAATATGGCAAAAGCTGACAAATGCCGTTCCCGATGAACTTGACGAGGTTATGAAAAAGGTAAAAAAAGATAAATTTTACCCGTACAACAAGGTGCTTTTGCTCTGCATTTCGGCACTTTTGCCCCTTGTTTTCGGCGGAAGTCTTGGTCCCGAGGCAGGCTTGACAGGTGTTATCGTGGGACTTTGCTACTGGGCAGGAAGTCATATGAAAAATGCCAAAAACAAAATTCCCGAGCTTATGCAAATCGGCGTAAGTGCAACGCTGAGTGCGGTATTCTATGCTCCGCTTTTCGGTCTTGCGTCAGTCAGTGAAGAAAGGCTCGACAGCGATGACAAGCCTACCGATATCCGTTCAACAAAGCTTATTTCAAACATCATTGCCGTACTTTTTGCGGCGGGAACTCTGTTTTTGCTTAACTCGATTTTCGGCGGAAGTATGGGACTTCCACGACTTGGCGGTTATAACATTACAAATTTTGAGCGTTTGTGGGGAATTCCTCTCGCACTTTTGGGTGCTGTATGCGGTTTTCTTTTTATCATATCTTCAAAGATTTTCGGAAAATTTTTCGCACTCATTCAGGGTAAGCTCGGCATTATCATAAGCACTACCCTCGGCGGAATTATCCTCGGTGTTATGGGTACATACCTCCCCCTCACAATGTTTTCGGGCGAAGAAAGCATTACCGTTGTCAAGGAAAGCTTTGCCGAATTTGCACCGTGGATTCTCATTATCAGCGGTGTGCTTAAACTTGTTCTCACAAACATATGCATAAAGTCGGGCTGGAAAGGCGGTCACTTCTTCCCTGTCATCTTCTGCGGTGTGAGCATAGGCTACGGTGTGGCAATGCTCGGCGGACTTGACACGGCATTTTGTGCGGCAGTCGTAACGGCAGGACTTCTCGGTGTCACAATGAAAAAACCGCTTGCCGTAACAATGCTCCTTTTGCTCTGCTTTGACGCAAGAGTTATTCCGTGGATTTTGCTCGCCGCATTCCTCGGAAGTGTTATCCCGACTAAAATTTTCGGCAATAATAAAAAGAAAGCTAAGTGAGCATATAAAAAACTGCTTTGCGAACCACCGTTTCCTTTGGGACGCATTGAAGAAATGACCGCTCTTATGGGTGGCTACGGTTCAATTAAATAAGACCAAGAAATCCGTGTTGTAACCATGCAACACGGATTCTTATATAAATAACAACCTCCCCGTAAGCTGAAATGCTTTGCAGGGAGGTTGTATTATTCTTATATGGAATTTTATTTTACTTGCGGATAATTATTGCTTTGCCGTTGCAATGAACCTTTCCGTTTGAAACCGCAACTGTTTCACCGCTGATTTCGTTTTTATAGTCGCCGTCGGGAAGGTCAACTTTTACATCTGCCGACTTTGATTTAAGGCTGAAAATGCCGACTTTTTTGCTCTTGTTGTTGTCACGCTCAAGAATTGCAATATCGTTTTCATCATCTGCATCAGCCTTGAAATAATCGTCATCATCAAGAACGGTTTTCTTGATTGTATCGAGCTTTGCAAAAAGGTTGCTCAAATCAATGCCTGTGTTGCGTGAGAAAACATCCTTGTCAAAAAGGCTTGGAGTTTCGTCACAACCAAACTCCTGACCTGCATAGATAAGAGTTGAACCCTTTAAGAAATACAGAAAAGCCGTATAATTTTCAAGGTCGCTCCTGTTCTTTACATAGTGGCAGATTCGTGGCTGATCGTGGTTTTCAAGGCAACGCATTTTGTCGTAATTCTGCGGATAAATTGCCTCCTGATAATTGAACATATCCATATAATTTGAAAGTGTGGTTTCGCCCTTCAAATATTTGTCGAAAACCTCACGGATATCGTAGTCATATTCCATATCAAAAGCGTCAAAAAGCTCATAGTCGCTTGCGGTATAAATTCCGCTCTTGCGAGAGAACACATTGAAAGAGCTGTGTACGCTTTCGGCAAGCCAAATGCAGTCGGGATTTACCTTTGCAACAGCCTCTCTCGCCTGTTTCCAAAATTCAACGGGAACGAATGACGCAACATCACAACGAAAGCCGTCAACGATTTTTGCCCACATAACAAGCGAATCAATCTGATACTGCCATAATTCTTTGTTGGAATAATCAAGATCGATTATGTCGCTCCAATCACCGACCTTGTTACCGAAATTGCCGTCAGGCTTTCTGTAGAAAAATTCGGGGTGTTCAACCGAAAGATTTGAGTCGGGCGAAGTGTGATTATAGACAACATCAATCATACACTTCATACCCTTTGCATGAATTTTTTCAACAAGGTTCTTGAAATCGTCCATTGTGCCGTATTCGGGATTTGTTGTGCGATAGTCCTTGTTTGCATAAGGACAGCCGAGAGAACCTTTTTTGTTCTTGACACCAATCGGATGAATAGGCATAAACCAAATGATGTCCGTGCCGAGTGACTTTATTCGGTCAAGGTCATCTGCAACGGCATTAAATGTGCCGTCATTTGTGTGGTTACGGACATAAACCGAATAAATAACCTTGTTTCTCAAACTAATTTCAGTATTTTTTGCCATTTAAAACATCTCCTTATGTATTTTCCACGGTCTGTTTTTACCGTTCCAACCTCGTTCTGCCCAGTAATTTTTATCGGCTTCATTCCAGCCGCTTTTCAGAATCATTCTCATAATAAAGAAAAAGCCTTTTGTTTTAAAACCTGCCTTAACTTTGCCGTTATTTTTCTTTACCTTGTTGGCAATTGAGGTGGTCTTTTTGTCAATTTTCTTTTTGAGTTCATCGGTGACACCTGAATAATTTGTTGCACGAACATTGACACCGTAACGATAAGTTTTTGGAATGCCCCAAAAGAACATACTGTCGGCGATATCCTTGTTGGCAGATTTTGTACCCGAACCTGCGGCTGTCGAAATTACAACCGCCTGCTTTGTGAACATTTTCTGTTCGGGACGGTGAACCATCCAACGATAACCGTAATGATCAAGAAATGCTTTCATTGAGCCTGTGCAATGATAAACATACACGGGCGTTGTAAAGATGAGTACATCAGCCTCGTCCATAGTCTCGGTAATCTTTTTCAGTCGCTCATAATGCGGACAAAGTGTTTCGGATTTTAGAAAACACTGCGTACAACCTACGCAAAAATCACCAAAATCTCTCGGAAGAAAAAACTCCGTAACCTCGCCGCCTAATTTATCGGCAACCTGCTTGCCAATATGATAGGTTGAGCCTTTATGGTTCTGACCGTTTATTACTGCAATTTTCATTTTATGTCACCAAATTCATCAATTTCAAGTCAATTTTAGCACAACAAAGCAATATTGTCCATATGATTTTTATGCCTTTTAAGAGCATTTTTATGCGGATTTTTTATTAAAAAAACAGCTCCCCGAAAACGGAGAGCTGTAGTAAGTACAAATGAGTTTTCAAACAAATCAGAAGTCGATTTCTGTATCGTAGTAGCAAGCCTTGAGAAGTTTTTCCATTTCTTCCTGATTTGGCTGGCGTGGGTTAGAACCTGTGCAAGCATCGGCAATTGCGTTCTTGGCAACTTCTGGGAGCTTTTCGAGGAATTCTTTTTCGTCGATAATGCTCTCGTCAGCCTTAACGCCGCCCGGACCGTAGTTCTTAATGCCCTGCGGAATGTTGAGCTGATCGTTCATTGAACGGAGTTCAGCGATGAGTGCGTCAACAAGTTCTTCAGTTGTTTCGCCCTTGAGGTTGATGAACTTAGCAATCTTAGCATAACGCTCGGCTGCAACAGGATCCTTTGAGTTATACTTGATAACCTTAGGAAGATACATAGCGTTTGCACAGCCGTGAATAATGTGACCGCCTGTGAAAGCCGCACCTGTCTTGTGAGCCATTGAGTGAACGATACCGAGCAGAGCATTTGAGAATGCCATACCTGCAAGGCACTGTGCATCGTGCATCTTGTCACGGCAAGCCATATCGCCGTCATAAGACTTCTTGAGGTTATCGTGAATCATCTCAATTGCATGGAGTGCAAGCGGATCTGTGTACTCACAGTTGAGAGTTGAAACATAAGCCTCAATTGCGTGAGTCATAGCGTCCATACCTGTGTGAGCAGTAAGTTTAGCCGGCATTGTTTCGGCAAGTGCAGGATCAACGATAGCAACATCAGGTGTGATATTAAAGTCAGCAAGCGGATATTTGATACCCTTTGCATAGTCTGTGATAACTGAGAAAGCCGTAACTTCTGTTGCAGTACCCGATGTTGACGGGATAGCGCAGAATTTAGCCTTTGTACGAAGTGTCGGGAAACTGAACGGAGTGATGATTTCCTCAAAGGTTGTGTCGGGATACTCATAGAATACCCACATAGCCTTTGCGGCATCAATCGGAGAACCGCCGCCCATTGCAACAATCCAGTCGGGTTCAAATTCACGCATAACAGCGGCGCCCTTCATAACTGTTTCAACAGATGGGTCAGGCTCTACGCCTTCGATAAGCTTAACCTCCATACCTGCTTCTTTAAGATAGTCAACAGCCTTGTCAAGAAAACCGAAACGCTTCATTGAACCGCCGCCGACAACTACAACAGCCTTTTTGCCGGATAAATTTTTAAGACTTGAGAGAGCATCCTTACCATGATAGAGATCTCTCGGTAAAGTAAATCTGTACATTATAATTACCTCCTGAAAGGATATTTTGTCAACTTCTCCTTGACTACCGTAATTATAACACCGAAGATTTATAAAGTAAATACCTTTTTTGAAAATAATGTGTGTTTATTTTGTGAAATTTTCACTATAGTTCTTTATTGGAATTTATGCCGAGAAATATGCTCAGTTACAGCCCGTAAATGTTGTCATCGCCCTTGGCATATTTCTTAACAGCCTCCATAAAAAGCTTTGCGGCAGGATTTGAAATATTCTTTTCCCATGCCATAACATAGGCTATGCTTGTGTCCGCATCATCAATAAGGTATGAATCGGTGTATTCGTCAGAAGTGTATGCGGCAACCGAGGTTGGTATGACAGACACGCCGATTCCCGATGACGATGACACATATATGGAAACAAGATCGTCAAATGAATTTTCAATTTTCGGGGTTATGTGAAATGTACGGAACAAATCCATAATTTCCATATACACAATCGGAGCAACAGATTCCGAAAGTACCAGAATACTTTCGTCAGCCAATTCGGAAAGCTTAACGCTTTTTCTTCCGCTGAATTTTGAATTTTTCGCTGTTACAACGGACAAAGTTTCATTATGTGTAATGATTGATTCAATACCTGAGCTTTCGGGAACCATATCTCTAGGCATAAAGCAGAAGTCGTACTCACCGCCTGTGATTGCAAGTGTGCGGTCAGCCTCATCAAGCTGTCGCACATCAATTGTGATTCCCGGATATTTTTCCGCAAAGTCGGCAATACATTTTGTCGGGAACGAAAGTGAGGTAACATCACAGCCGAGCGTAATTTTACCCTGACCTCCGTCATGCATCTGCTTGATAACGGTTTTTGCTTTCTTTAAAGTTTCAACAATTTCAATCGCATAGGGCAAAAGCGCCTTGCCCTCGCTTGTTATGATAACATCACGGTGAGAGCGTGTAAAAAGCTGAACCCCAAACTCCTTTTCAAGGTCGCTTACATATCTGCTGACGGTTGACTGAGAAACATAGTTCCGCCTTGCCGCCTCTGAAAAGTTGAGCGTCTGAGCCACAGTTATAAAGCAATTGAGCTGATTTATATCCATAATAACCTCCGTTTTGACAATTTCCCGCAGTATTTTGTCGGTTTTTTTCAATATTATGCAAAACTGTAAATTTAAGACTGCCAAATCGTCATTTTTGCATAATCAACGGTATTGAATAATTTTTCCATATTTGGTACAATTCAAGTATAGCATAATAATATGCAAAATGTAAATAACTTATTTTAAAACAAGGAGCTTAACGAATGAAGAAAATAGTTGTAACCGGTATGGGTGCGGTAACACCTGTCGGCATCGGTGTTGAAAACTACTGGAATAATATCACGGCAGGTGCATCGGGCATTGACACAATTAAGACTTTTGATCCGTCTGAACTCGCTGTTCAGATTGCCGGCGAAGTAAAGAACTTTAATCCGTCCGACTATCTTCCAAAGGATTTAATCAGAAAAACAGATCCGTTTATGCAATACGCTTATATTGCGGCTGAGGAAGCCATGAAACAGAGCGGAATCGAGATTGAACCCGAAAGAACAGGTATTGTTATGGGTACTGCAATGGCAGGTATTGCAACAATCGCATATACTCAGGAGGCACTCACAGGCGCATCACACAAAAAGGTAGGTCCTCGTTTTATTCCCAAAATTCTCGGAAACATTGCCGCCGCAAATATCGCAATCGACTACAATATTCAGGGACCGAGCTTTACGGTAAGCACAGCTTGTTCGTCAGGCGGTGACGCAATCAACACAGCTTGTATGTGCATGCAGAGCGGCAAGGCTGATATTATGCTCGCAGTAGGAGCAGAGTCCGTTCTCTGTCCTCTTGTAATTTATTCGCTTGCCAACGCAAAAGCTCTTTCAAGAAGAAACGATTCGCCAAGCACTGCAAGCCGTCCGTTTGATGTTACCCGTGACGGCTTTGTAATAGGTGAAGGCGGCGGTGCGCTCGTTCTTGAAACAGAGGAACACGCTCTTGCAAGAGGTGCGAAGATTTATGCAGAAATCAGAGGTTGCGGCAATACAGATGACGCTTATCATGTAACTGCTCCACATCCCGAAGGACGAGGTGCAATCGCTTGTATGAAACAGGCAATTGCAGAGGCAGGAATCAATCCTTCCGACATCGGCTACATCAATGCTCACGGTACTGCAACAAACAAGGGTGACACAGTTGAAACATCTTCAATCAAGAAGGTTTTCGGCAACACTCTCCCCTATGTAAGCTCAACAAAGGGCGCAACAGGTCATATGATGGGTGCAGGCGGTATTACAGAAACAATTACCTGTGTCAAGGCTATTGAAACAGGCACAGTTCCGCCTACAATCAATCTCAACGAGGTTGATCCCGAATGTGCCGGCATTGACTTTGTTGCAAATACTGCAAAGAAAGCCGAAATCAACTTTGCCATGTCAAACGCATTCGGATTCGGCGGTCAGAACTCAAGTATTATCGTAGGCAAATACGGCAAATAATATGCCGACAAAACAACACACATATGTATGTATAAAATAATGTACACCCATACATAATAGGACAGGAGGATATTATGTATTTAACATATGATTCACAGATGTTCAGAGAAACATTTGAAAGTGAATTTACATGGCTTAACGGCTTTATGAGAAATGTAAGACGCTTTTCGGATAAGCCTGCCGCAATTGATCCTCAGAGCGGCAGAACATGGAGCTACAAAGAACTTAATGCCGATGCAAACAGATTTGCAAACGCTATGAAAAAAGACGGCGTCAAGAAAAACGACATCGTGTTTATGCAGCTTTACAACTCACCGCAGTTTTTGTTCGGTTACATTGCGCCGCAGAAACTCGGTGCAATCTCAAATCCCGCTAACTTTAACCTATCACCGGGCGAAACCGCAGAAATTATGGGACACAACAAGCCTGTTGTTTATGTTTATGATGCAGACATTATGCAAACAGCCGTACAGGCTCTTGAAATCTGCGAGCATAAGCCAAAATTGATTCTCTGCGTTAATAATTCCAAAAAGGAAGTAACTCTTCCCGAAGGACACATTTTCTTTGACGATTACATCAAGGACAGCAGTGACGAAAATCCGCCTGTTGACTATGCACCGCATATTTATGACGAGGTTTTAAGACTTCAGACCTCGGGTACAACAGGCACTCCAAAGGGCGTTCCGCTTAACGCAATCAACGAAGTTCTTTCGGCTCACGATGTAATTATGCACTTTCCGCTTTCACCCGTTGACATTACGATGAATATGACGCCGTGGTTTCACCGTGGCGGTATTCATTCGGGCGGTCCCACACCTACCCTTTATGCAGGTGCGTGTCTTGTGATTATGAGAACATTCAACCCGAGAAGCTGCATGGACTTTATCGAAAAATACGGCATTACATTCATCACAGGTGTTCCGTCAACTCTTGAGATGCTTGCAAACCGTCAGGAAAAACATCAGAAAAACCTTTCTTCGCTCAAGGGCATTATTACCATGGGCAGTCCGCTTGAAAAAGCCGCTTGCATTCGCTATCAGGAACTTCTCTCCCCCAACATTTTCAACGGCTACGGCACAACGGAATCTTTCTGGAATACATTTCTTCGTCCGTATGACCTTCCTGAAATGGCAGGTTCGGCAGGCAGATCATGCACAGATGATGAGGTAAGACTTGTAAATGTTTATGACGACAGAAAAGCAGAGCCCGATGACACAGTCCCCTGCGATAACAAAACAGAGGGAGAAATCATCATCAAATGTCCGAACAAAACTACCTACTGCTATGTAAATAACGAAAAGGCTACAAAAGACAAGTTCTACAAGGGTTGGATGTACACAGGCGACATCGGCACTTGGAACAGCGAACAGTTTTTTACAATTGCAGGCAGAAAAGATGATATGATTATCAGCAAGGGTGAAAATATTTATCCTGCAAGAATTGAGGAAATTCTTAACTCACACCCGAAGGTTCAGGAATGTATCGTAACAGGTGTTCCCGATTCAACAAGAGGCGAGTGCGTTGCGGCATATGTAATAAAAGCTGACGAAAGCCTTACGGTTGCCGAGCTTATCAATTTCTGCGACAGCTCACCGAATATTTCAAAATATCAGGCTCCGAGATACTACCGTTTTGTCAACGATCTTCCGCAAACAGCTACAGGCAAGAAACAGCATTTTGTAATAAAAAAACAGGCAGCAGAGGACCTTAAAAACGGTTTGTTGCTTAAAAAATAATTACGGATTTTCCGAATATATGTAAAGGAGAAAATATGACCGAGAAATTATACAAAGCAAAGGTTTCATACTATGAAACAGACTGTATGAACATTGTTCATCACTCAAATTATATCAGATATTTTGAAGATGCAAGAATTCAGTATATGCACGACATCGGTTGTGATGTTGCCGAAATGCAGTCAAAAGGATTGTATATTCCAAATGTTGACGCATATGCCCGTTACAAAAAGCCGCTTAAATTCGGCGATGAGTATTCCGTTGAAGTAAGCCTTGTATTTTTTACGGGGTCAAGAATGATTTTTGACTATAAAATCTTCAACAATAAAAACGGAGAACTTTCTGCAACAGGCAGAACAACACACTGTTTTGCAACTCCTGAGCTAAAACCGATAAGCATAAAGCGTTCAAATCCCGATTATTACAATCGGCTTCGTGACAACACTGTCAGCCCGGAAGATATTACAATAAGAAGATAAACAATTTTACAAGCAAGCAAAAAGTGCGTACCAAATTTCGGTACGCACTTTTTGAATATAGGGAAATAGGAAAATATCAGTCGTCAAAGTTGGGAGTCTGAATTGCATCATAGCCTGTTTCTCCCGTACGGATTTTAACCGCCTGTTTAAGATAGTAGGTAAATATTTTACCGTCACCGGGGTTGCCCGTAAAGGCTGTTTTTCTGATTGCCTCAATTGTTTTTTTCTCCCATTCTTCGGAAGAAACAACAATTTCAAACTTAATTTTCGGCAAAACCTGAACATCAACCTTCTGTCCTCTTACATACTCCGACATACCTCTCTGAATTCCGCAGCCGACAACCTGATACGCTGTAATTCCGTTTACGCCGATATCCGTGAGAGCCTTTTTGACATCTACAAACATTTCTTCACGAACAACGGCCTCTATTTTTATAAGCTGAATATCGTTATTGTTTTCCATACTTTAAAACCTCCGTTAGTTGTCAAGACCATTAAATGACGGATAAGCAGATTCACCGTGCTGTGAAACATCAAGACCCATAAGCTCATCTCTGAGGTCAACCCTGATTTTGCCTGTAAGAAGTCTTGTGATGCCGTAGCAGATGAGTGTTCCGACAACCGCAATTACAATTGTGATGCCGATACCTGCCGCCTGAGCACCGAACTGTGCAAACTCACCGTACACAAGACCGTTACCTGCACTGCTGTTGATTGCCGTGCATGAGAACACACCTGTGAGAAGTCCGCCCCAGATACCGCCTGTACCATGACAGCTGAATGCGTCAAGCGCATCGTCAAAGCCGAATTTTTTCTTGCCGTATGAAATCATAATATAGCAAACGGGGCTTGTTGTCAAACCGATAATAACTGCCGCCCACATCGGAACAAAGCCGGCACCGGGCGTGATGCCTACAAGACCTGCAACCATACCCGTGCTTGCACCGATAAGCGTAGGCTTTTTGTTCTTGATAACATCGCAGAGCATCCATGAGAGCATTGCGGCTGCGGCTGAAACACCTGTTGTCATAAATGCGTGAGCCGCAAGACCGTCGGCGGCAAGTGCAGAACCCGCATTAAAGCCGAACCAACCGAACATAAGGAGCGACGCACCGAGTACAACTGTCGGGATATTGTGAATTCTGTAAATTGAATGTTCATAATCGTGACGCTTGCCGAGGAGTATGCAAAGTACAAGTGCCGAAACACCCGAACTGATATGTACAACATCGCCGCCTGCAAAGTCGAGAGCACCGATACCGTCTGCACCTAAAAGTCCTCCCTGTCCCCACACCATATGAGCGAGCGGATAATAAACGATAAGCGACCAGAAAATTGTGAAAACGAAAATTGACTTAAACTTCATTCTGCCTGCAACCGCACCCGTAATAAGAGCAGGGGTGATTACGGCAAACATCATCTGGAACGCAGAGAATACCATATTCGGAATTGACGCATCATCCGTGTAGCCCTCCGTGAGTGAAACACCCTCAAGACCGAGCCAACGGAAATCACCGATAAAAGCATTTCCCGAAGGAGCAAACGAAAGCGAATAACCGAAAAGCACCCACATAACAATTCCGACACCGATAATAAAAATTGATGTCATCATTGTATTTACAACATTTTTCTTGCGTACAAGACCGCCGTAGAACATTGCAAGACCCGGAGTCATTACAAATACGAAAGCCGCACAAAGCAGCACAAAGCCTATATTTCCTGAATCCATTTTTAACCTCCACATAAACCGTTTTTGCCGAAGCAAAAAAATAAAGCTCACAATGTTTTTGTCCGATTTTGCAAGTTTTAAAAACTTTGTTGCAAAATCAGAAGAAACCAAAGTGAACTTCCTTGTCCTTTTTATATTCAGTTTTCCGAAAACCTCGTAAGACCTTTGCCTTACTGTCTTGAATTATAAAGCCTTATCAACCGATTGTCAATACTTTTTTGAATATTTTTTAAAGTTTTTTGCTGTTTTTTAAATTACAGTTTACAATAATAGGTCAAAAATCTAAGCTACGGCACAAATTTAATTTTTGCAAGTTTATTTAATTTTCTTGCAAATTATTTCTTCTTTTTTGATGCAGGCAATTCATCATACATTGCATTGAATAATCCTGTCAAAAAATTCTTATCATCAACCTCGTCTACCAAAAGCATTTCTTTTGCTCCCTCATACGGAAGTTCATACACCGCATTCGGCATAAAATTTACTGCTGATTCGACAGGTTTTACAAGCAGTCTGTCATCATATATTCCGCCGACAATTTTGCCGTGAAAATAAATAATGTATTCACCCATCATTTTGCGGTATGTTATATTCTCAAGCTCAGACAGCTGTCCAATAATAAAATCCAAATATTCTTTACTTGACGCCATTTTCAAATTCCTTTCAATAAAAAGTAAAACAAAAAACTACGGTCAACATAGTCCTGTCAACCGTAGTTAAAATCAAGATATTTTATTTTGCAAAATCGGACGCTCTGCTTTCACGGATAATATTAACCTTAATCTGTCCGGGATATTCAAGCTCTTCTTCGATTTTCTTGCAGATCTCTCTTGCAAGCGGAATCATACGCTCATCATTTACAATTTCAGGCTTAACCATAACTCTAACCTCACGGCCTGCCTGAATTGCAAAGGTACGCTCAACACCGTCAAAAGAAGACGCAACCTCTTCAAGCTTCTGGAGTCGCTTAATGTAGTTTTCAACATTTTCTCTTCTTGCACCCGGTCTTGCGGCTGAAATAGCATCTGCCGCCTGTACAAGGCAGGCAACAATTGTTCTCGCCTCAACATCACCGTGGTGAGCGTGAATAGCGTGAATAACAGCGTCGCTTTCCTTATACTTTTTGGCAAGATCGACACCAATCTGAATATGTGTTCCTTCAACCTCATGGTCAATGGATTTACCGATATCGTGCAAAAGACCCGCACGCTTAGCAATTGTAGGATCAAGACCAAGCTCGCTCGCCATCATACCTGCAATGTATGAAACTTCAAGAGAGTGATCAAGTACATTCTGACCGTAGCTTGTACGGTAACGAAGTCTGCCGAGAAGCTTGACAAGCTCCGGATGAATGTTATGAACACCTGCGTCAAGCACGGCTCTCTCACCTGTACGCTTGATTTCGGATTCAACCTCTCTTCTTGCCTTTTCAACCATCTCCTCAATTCTTGCGGGATGGATTCTGCCGTCTGCAATAAGCTTTTCAAGTGCAATTCTTGCAATTTCTCTTCTTACAGGCTCAAAGCATGAGAGCGTGATAGCCTCCGGCGTATCATCAATAATAAGATCAACACCCGTAAGAGTTTCGATGGCTCTGATGTTACGGCCTTCCCTACCGATGATTCTGCCCTTCATCTCGTCATTGGGCAGAGGAACAACCGAAATTGTTGCCTCTGAAACCTGCTCAGCTGCAAGTCGCTGAATTGCAAGCGAAATAATGTTTCTTGCCTTGTCGTCTGCTTCCTCTTTGAGCTGTTCGGTATATTCCATAATCTTAACCGACTTCTCGTGAGCAAGCTCATTTTCAAGCTGTGAAAGCAAATAGCTTTTAGCCTGTTCTGCCGTGTAGCCCGAAATTTTTTCAAGCATTTCAAACTGGCTCTTTTTCAGAGTTTCAACTTCTTCGAGTTTTGCATCTGCATCACGAAGCTTTTTGTTGACCTTTTCTTCCTTGCGTTCCATATTGTCAAGCTTTTTGTCAAGAGTTTCTTCCTTTTGCTGAATTCTTCTCTCCTGACGCTGAACTTCCTTGCGTCGATCGGAAATTTCTTTCTCGCTCTCGTTTCTGAAACGATGAACCTCGTCTTTACCCTCAAGGACTACTTCTTTTTTCCTTGCTTCGGCTGTTTTGATTGCATCAGCCACAATCTTCTTTGCCTCCTCCTCAGCACTTCCGATTTCTTTCTCGGCTGTGTTTTTGCGGATGGCAATTCCAAGGAAAATACCTGCACCTGCGCCGATAACAACTGCGGCGACAATGCAGATAATACTTATCCACAATGGCAATTTGGACACCTCCTTAGTTTGATTTTTTAATACTTCACAGTTCCCAATCAATTAGACTTTAAAGGTGCCGTTAAAAAGATATTCAATTTTCATTTTTACTTTGTAAATATTTTTAATACATTATATATACATACGCAACCGCAAAACACCGTACAGGTTGCACAGAGCGTTTCAAAAGGCGAAGCGCCATAAAAATTATAAAAAATATCTATATATAACGGCTCTTTTAAAGAGTCTGATTAAAAAAGTCGCAAAAGTCAAAAACTGTACTTTTGCCAAAATCCGCATTAGCGGACGATATAATTTTATAATAAAATAACCAAATTGTCAAGAATAAGCACGGGAATTTTGCAGATAATTATTACGGAAATAAAAAAGATTACAGCTTTTTGACGGTTACAGCTTAATTTTGCCTTAAAAAAGCAAAATGTGACCGTGTTTTTTACCGTGTTTGTAAAAAAGTCAAAAATTTTTCGTTAAATTTTTGTCAAGCTATTGAAGAAATGAAAAAAATGTAATATAATAGAAGCACCTTAGAATTTTAGGAGGAATTTTTTTATGTCAGTAAAAGTTGCAATTAACGGTTTCGGCCGTATCGGTCGTCTTGCTTTCAGACAGATGTTCGGTGCTGAGGGTTACGAAGTAGTAGCTATCAACGATCTTACAGATCCTGCTATGCTCGCAAACCTTCTCAAGTACGATACAGCACAGGGCGGCTACTGCGGTAAGATCGGTGAAAACCTTCACACAGTTGAGGCCGGCGAAGGCTCAATCATCGTTGACGGCAAAGAGATCACAATCTACGCTAAGCCAAACGCTGCTGAGCTTCCTTGGGGCGAACTCGGTGTTGATGTAGTTCTCGAGTGCACAGGTTTCTATACATCAAAGGCAAAGAGCCAGGCTCACATTGATGCCGGCGCTAAGAAGGTTGTTATTTCTGCTCCTGCAGGCAACGACCTCAAGACAATCGTTTACAGCGTAAACGAAAAGACTCTTACAGCTGACGATACAATCATTTCAGCTGCTTCATGTACAACAAACTGCCTCGCTCCTATGGCTGACACACTTAACAAGTATGCAGAAATCCAGAGCGGTATCATGTCAACAATCCACGCTTACACAGGCGATCAGATGATTCTTGACGGTCCTCACAGAAAGGGCGACAAGAGAAGAGCAAGAGCAGGTGCTGCTAACATCGTTCCTAACTCAACAGGTGCTGCAAAGGCTATCGGTCTTGTAATTCCTGAGCTCAACGGTAAGCTCATCGGTTCTGCACAGCGTGTTCCTGTTCCGACAGGTTCAACAACAATTCTTACAGCTGTTGTTAAGGGTTCTGATGTAACAGTTGAAGGTATCAACGCTGCTATGAAGGCTGCTGCTTCTGAGTCATTCGGTTACAACGAAGATCCGATCGTTTCTTCAGATGTAATCGGTATGAGATTCGGTTCACTCTTCGATGCTACACAGACAATGGTATCAAAGATTGCTGATGATCTTTATGAGGTTCAGGTTGTTTCTTGGTACGACAACGAGAACTCATACACAAGCCAGATGGTAAGAACAATTAAGTATTTCGCTGAGCTTGGCTAATCTGAATTTACAGATTATTCTTTGGGCTGTCCTTTTTGGACAGCCCTTTTTGTTTTCCTTTTCGGAAGATATTTATCATTATTTTTCTTTATTCGTAAAATTATGCTTTAAAATGTAACATTAAGTCGCAGTTTATAAAATATACACGAAAAATTAGTTTTAAATTTTTTGAATTTGCTTGAAATTGACATATATTTTTGGTATTATATAAGTGTGAGCAAACAATCAACAAACAACATATATTAAACAAGGAGCAATTCTTATGAATTACAGCTTTAACGAGGCAAGGCCGGCTCTTGAAGTTTTTCACACCGGCGATTCAGTGCGTGCATATGATTTTTTGGGCGCACACCTCGTGAACCGTAACGACAAAAACGGAGTGGTGTTCCGTGTGTGGGCGCCAACCGCAAGGAGCGTTTCGGTTGCAGGCGATTTTAATAATTGGAACAACGAGGCAAACTATATGTATAACATCGGCTACGGTGTGTGGGAAGTGTTTGTCGAGGGTGTAAAAGAGTTTTGTACATACAAATACTGCATTGAAAGCGAATACGGCGACAGGCTTATGAAAGCAGATCCGTATGCTTTTCATGCTCAAACCCGCCCCGGTCAGGCCTCTGTTGTATATGATATAGAAAGCTATTCGTGGAATGACAGCGAATGGTTTAATAAACGCAAAGAAAACAACATTTCATCGTCACCGATGAATATTTATGAAATACATGCAGGCTCATGGAGAAAATATCCTGACGGCAACTTTTTTAACTATCAAAAGCTTGCCGATGAGCTTATCCCCTACCTAAAGGAGATGCACTACACCCATGTTCAGCTTATGCCGATTATGGAGTATCCCTATGACGGCAGTTGGGGTTTTCAGACAACCGGCTACTATGCACCGACTTCACGCTATGGCACACCGTCTGATTTTATGGCTTTTGTTGACAAGCTTCACGGTGAAGGCATTGGTGTGATTCTTGACTGGGTTCCGTCAAATTTTCCGACTGACGATTTCGGACTTGCAAGGTTTGACGGTTCGCCTCTTTATGAAAGCAACGATCCAAAAACAAGCAAGCGTGACTCATGGGGAACCTGCCTTTTCAACTACGCAAGATTCGAGGTTACAAGTTTTCTTGTTTCATGCGCAATGTTCTGGCTCGACAAATATCATATTGACGGCTTGAGAATCGGCGCACTCTCATCTATGCTCTACCTTGATTACGGTAAAACCGAGGGCGAATGGGAACCGAACAAATTCGGCGGAAAAGAAAATCTTGACGCTGTTGATTTTGTAAAAAGACTCAACACGGCTGTTCATATGTACCACCCTGATGTTATGATGTTTGCCGAGGAAAACACCTCATGGCCAAAGCTTACTCATAAAATAGAGGACGGCGGTCTTGGTTTTGACTTCAAGTGGAACATGGGCTGGATGAACGATATGCTGCACTATATGTCACTCAATTCGATGTGGCGGCCGTTCAATCATGACAGTCTTACTTTCAGCTTTTATTATGCTTTTTCAGAAAAATTTCTTCTGCCGATTTCACACGACGAGGTTTCTCATGGCAAAGGCTCACTCATAAAGCAGATGCCCGGAAAGTATGACGAGCAGTTTGCAGGTGTGAGAGCATTCATAACATATATGTACGCTCATCCGGGCAAGAAACTCGTGTTCATGGGAACTGAAATCGGACAGTTTGACGAGTGGAATCACGAAGAGGCAATTCAATGGGATTTGCTTGAATTTGAAAAGCATAAAAAGCTCAGAACATTTTTTAAGGAGCTCAACAAATTTTATCTTGACTGCAAGCCGCTCTACGAACTTGACACGGTCTGGAAAGGCTTTGACTGGATTCACCATGACGATTACACAAACAGTGTTATTGCATTCAAGCGCACCGACAAAAACGGTGATGAAATTGTTTCGGTATGTAATTTTCAGCCCATCAGGCGTGACGAATACTGCATCGGTGTTCCTAAATACGGTCTTTATGACGAGGTTTTCAACTCTGATGAAGAGCGTTTCGGCGGAAGCGGTGTTGTGAACGGTAATAATATCAAAACCGAGGTAATGAAAATTCACGGTTTTGATCAGGGACTTTCACTCACCCTCCCCCCTCTCAGCGTAATCTATCTGAGGTGTACAAAAGAACTTGAACCCGATGAAACTCAGAAAGAAAATTGATATTTTCAGTCACAAGACTGTAATTAATAAGTTTAATAAAGATAATAAAATAAATATCGGAGGTATTTTAATATGTTTCCAAAAAAGGAAGTAGTGGCTATGCTGCTTGCCGGCGGTCAAGGCTCTCGTCTTGGCGTGCTTACCAAAAAGCTTGCAAAGCCTGCCGTACCGTTTGGCGGCAAATATCGTATTATTGATTTCCCGTTATCTAACTGTGTAAATTCAGGCATTGACGCTGTAGGTATTCTCACACAGTATCAGCCTCTTGTTCTTAACGAATACATAGGAAACGGACAGCCGTGGGATCTTGACAGTATGCACTCGGGTGTAAACTGTCTCAGTCCTTATCAGGCTGTTGACGGTGCAGACTGGTATTCGGGAACAGCCAATGCAATTTATCAGAATATCAACTACATTGAGCGTTATAATCCTGAATATGTAGTTATTCTTTCGGGCGACCATATCTACAAAATGGACTACAACAAGATGCTTGAATATCATAAGGAAAAAAATGCCGCTTGTACAATTGCGGTAATTGATGTTCCGCTTGAAGAAGCCTCAAGATTCGGTATTCTCAACACAAATGAGGACGGCTCAATCTACGAATTTGAAGAAAAGCCTGCTCATCCAAAAAGCACTAACGCTTCAATGGGCATCTATATTTTCAGCTGGAAGGAACTTAAAAAGTATCTTACGGAGGATGAATTCAAAGAGGGTTCAAGCCACGATTTCGGTAAGGATGTCCTCCCTGCCATGCTTGACGCAGGTGAGCGTATGTTTGCATATCCTTTTGAAGGCTATTGGAAGGATGTGGGAACAATCGACAGCCTTTGGGAGGCTAATATGGATCTTCTCGATCCAAAGGTTACTTTAGACCTCAAGGATATCTACTCAAGAAATCCGATGATGCCTCCGCACTATGTTTCAAACGAGGCGTCAATCCAAAATTCACTCGTTGCCGACGGATGCAATGTTTACGGCAACCTTGAGTTCTCAATTCTCTTTGCAGGTGTTACAATCGGTAAAAATGCTACGATTAATTCTTCAATCATCATGCCCGGTGCGGTAATTGAGGACGGTGCCGAGGTTCAGTTTGCTATCATTGCCGAAAACACCGTTGTAGGCAAAAATGCAAAAGTCGGACAAAACCCCGAAGAAACGGAAAATATTGACGACTGGGGAATTACTGTTGTCGGTGCAAATACCGTTATCAAAGAAAACACCGTTATCAAAGCAAAAACCATGATAGACAGCGACACGGAGGTGGACGGCAATGAGAAGTAATAATGTACTCGGTTTCATCTTTGCGGCAACACTTGACGACAAAATTCCCGAGCTTGCATCTTCAAGAACAACTGCAAGCATTCCGATCGGCGGAAAATACAGAATTATCGACTTTGACCTTTCAAATATGTCAAACTCAGGTATCAGCAATGTAGGCATAGTTGCAAAAAGCAACTTTCAGTCACTTATGGATCATGTGGGTTCGGGCAGTGCATATGACCTTTCAAAGAGAAGGAGCAATCTTTCAATTCTCCCACCATATGACGGCAAGGCTTTTTCAAGCTTTGTTGAAACAATCTACAATATGCACGGCTACATTGAGCATTGCCGTGAGGAGTATGTGCTTATTTCACAGGGCAATGTAATCACTAACATTGATTACACAGATGTTTTTGACTTCCACTCAAAGAAAAAGGCAGACATTACACTTATATATAAGAATCATGCAATTCCGCAGGGCTATGACAGACCGATTACCCTTGATGTAGACAATGACGGCAAGGTAAATCAGATTTTTGTAAAGCCCGGTGTTGTTGACAAAGAGGTATTCAACCACGCATACGGCTCTATTCTCATCAAGAAAGACCTTCTTATGAGTGAAATCCGAAACGCCATCAGCGTTAATCAGCTTGATGTAAGGCGACTTATTCAGAGCAGTCTGGGCAAATACAGTATTTATGCTTATGAAAATAAGGGTTACTGTGCGGCAATCAGCTCAATCAACGATTACTTTGAGTTCAATATGGATCTTATGAAAAAAGAAGTAAGGGATGAGCTTTTCAATCCGCAAAGACCTATCTATACAAAGGTAAGAGATGACGCTCCGTCACGCTACGGACTTACAAGCAATGTGAAAAATTCAATCATTGCACAGGGTTGTGTTATCAACGGTGAGGTTGAGAACTGCGTTATTTCAAAGGGTGTTTATGTCGGCGAAGGCGCAAAGCTTTCTAACTGTATTGTAATGCAGGACACAAAAATAGGTTGCAATACCAACCTCAACTATGTTATCATAGATAAGGATGTTACCATCAAGGATGGTCGATCACTTATGGGATATGATTCGTACCCCATTTATATTGCTAAAAAATCTGTTGTATAAAGTTGTTTAAACAGGAGGTAATCTTACAATGAGAATTTTATACTGTGCTTCAGAGGCTAATCCTTTCTGCGGCAGCGGCGGACTTGCTGATGTAGCAGGAAGTCTTCCGCACACACTTTGCAGAAAAGGTCAGGATTGCAGAATTGTTGTTCCGCTTTACGGCACAATTCCGCAGGAACTTAAAAACTCCATGAACTTCATCACAAACTTTACCGTGCCGGTTGCATGGCGTCATCAGTATTGCGGTTTGTTCTGGGCAAGATGGAATGACTGTACATACTATTTTATTGATAACGAATATTATTTCAAGAGAGGCACTCTCTACGGTCATTATGACGACGCTGAAAGATTCGCTTTCTTCTCCCGTGCAATTCTTGAAATGCTTCCTTACATTGATTTCCATCCCGACATCATTCATTGTAATGACTGGCAGACGGCTCTTGTTCCTGTTTACTACTATCTGTTCTATTCACACAGACCATGGTACTATAACATTAAGAGTCTGTTCACTATTCACAACATCCAGTATCAGGGTGAATACGGCTGGGAAGTTAACACAGAGTGCGTCGGCATTCCTGCATCCGAAACAAAGATTCTTGAAATGAACGGCAAACTCAATATGATGAAGGGTGCTATCGAAACAGCTACCCGTGTTTCAACGGTTTCTCCAAGCTATGCGGCTGAAATTAAAGACCCGTGGTTCAGTTGGGGACTTCATGACGAACTCAATCTTCGTCACTACAAGCTTTGCGGTATCAAGAACGGTATTGACACAGAAAGCTACAATCCCGAAACAGACTATCAGCTTTATCGCAACTATTCAAAGGACGATATGAGCGGCAAGGGCGAATGTAAGCGTGCTTTACAGGAGCGTTTGTGTCTTGAACAGCGCTGGGATGTTCCGCTGGTCGGTATGGTAACAAGACTTGTTGCACACAAGGGACTTGACCTTGTAAGAATGGGCCTTGAGGAGCTTATGAACACAGAAAATATGCAGTTTGTAATTCTCGGTTCAGGTGACAAGGAGTACGAGGACTACTTCAACTATATGCAGGCGAAGTATCCGGGCAGACTTTGCTTCTGTCACGGCTTTGTTCCCGAACTTGCAAGAAAGATTTACTCAGGCGCGGATATTTTCCTTATGCCTTCTGCTCAGGAGCCTTGCGGTCTTGCACAGATGATTGCACTCCGTTACGGTACAATTCCTGTTGTTCGTGAGGTTGGCGGTCTTAAAGACTCTGTTTTCGACAGTGCCGACAACTACGGTAATGGATTTACATTCAAAAACTATGAATGTGCAGATATGCAGCTTGCCGTAAGACGAGCATTGTGGGGCATTCAGGACGACCAGGGTTGGCATCAGCTTATGTGGCGTGCTATGATGAGCGACAACAGTTGGGATCGTTCGGCTCAGGACTACATCAATCTCTACAACGATACCCTCAAGTGGGCTTAATCGTGCGGTCAAATTTTATAACAAAAAATTCAGTCGGAAAGCAGATTTCAAATTTGCTTTCCGACTTTTGATTTATTTGAAATAGCAATCTCGTAGGGGCGGATATTATCCGCCAGCACGGCGAGCCGCCGTTCCCAATTCGAGCAGATAGTTTGATAGAAAAACAATTCCAATGCCCGAATTAGGTGAATTTATGTTTACAAAAAATTATTTTTCACAAAAACAAAAAAGGTTGGAAACTACTGCGGGGAGCAGTCGATTTCCAACCTTAAAGTTTTGGATTAGTTTTTCATCAGGTTCTCTTTATTGCGTGCGGAACACGAATTTTACCTGCAAGCTTACCAAGAGCAAACACAAGAATAATCTCGGGAATGCACTTAACGGCAACACTGATGAATCTTGCTGTAAGATAAACTGTGTACGGTGTTGAACCGCCGCCGTAGAGTGTGTAAAGCCAAAAAGCTATGAGGAATGTTTCAACGCAGAGCATATTTGTAAACCATGCAAGAACAACTCTGAGCGGAGTTACATTGTTCTTATAAAGAAACATACCGTAGATAAAACCTGTAATAAAGCCGTTGATTGTAAAGCCGGGGAAATATGCGCCTGTCGGGGCAATGATAAATGAAAGAATATCTCCCAAAGCGCCGACAATTGCAGCAGGAATCGGTCCGAACATTACGCCTGTTACGGCAATGGGAAGGAACGCTGCGCTGAGCTTTACATTGTTTCCGAAAAACGGAAGTGTGCTGTTTGCAAAAAATCCGAGAACAATACGAAGTGCAAGCAGCATTGCAATTGCCGCAAGAGCGTAGATACTCTTCATTTCAAGCAAAGAGCTTTGAATTTTTTTGAGTTGTGACATATTTTTTACCTCCTGAATCTCTGTTGTTGCTTCAGGAAGAAAAAAGCGGACAGATTGCTCTGCCCGCTGAATTATATGTCCCAAAGTAACAGCGGGATGCGAAATCTGTACCGCAGGATAAACCTTTCGTTCTTGCGGCAACTCCCCGTCCGCAAAACACTTCACGCACAAATTTCTACTCTGTGATAGATGCCTTTCGACACCGTATACTATTATACGCCTGAATTTGCTGTTTGTCAACCAAAAATTAATTTCGGGTTTACTGAACCGTTGCTTTTTTCTTCTTTGTAAGAAGGGCATCGAGGCTGTGGATAAGTCTTGAAAGCGGCTTGTAGATTATGAAAACAACTACCGAAACGATAAGTCCCTTAATGATGTTGAATGGACCTACGCAGTACAGGCAGAATGTAAATGTGCCGTCAATTGCAGGGAAAATTGCCTGTCCCATTTTGATAATTTCTGTAAGCGGCATAAATGACGAGTAGAGCGGAACAAGCACGAATGTGTTAAGAACCACACCGATAGCCGCCATTGCAACCGTACCCGTAAGCATTCCGACAATCGCACCGACTCTTGTTTTTTTGTACTTGTAGATGAAACCTGCCGGCAGAATAAACGAACAGCCGATGAGGAAGTTTGCAAGCTCCCCTACTCCGCCTGTGCTTGTGCCTTTGATAAGGAACTTAACGAGAATTTTTACAAATTCAATCACTGCACCGGCAATCGGCCCCATGCTGAATGTTCCGACAAGAACGGGAACTTCGGAAAAATCGAACTCATAGAATGAAGGTGCGATGAATCCGAGAGGAAATTCAAAGAACATAAGAACTGCCGAAAGCGCCGCAAGCATTGCGGTTACGGCAAGCTTTGTTGTCTTTGCCGTGTTGTCTGAATTAATTGTTTTTGCTTTTGATTTTGTCATTACGACCACTCCTGAAAAATTATTTCGAGTTGTCGGGAAAAAGAAAAATCCCGCTACAAATGTAACGGGATTGCGTACCAAAATAAAACAGACGAACCGCCTGTTCTGCCGCATCTTCTCGTATCCGGACTATAACCGTCGGTGTCTGAATTTCACAGACTCGGCAGGCTTTCACCTGTTAGTGGACTTTAACCACCGGTGGAGAATTTCACTCCGCCCCGAAGACAACTGTTGATTATATTATATGCCGATTTTCGGATTTGTCAATATCTCTTCAGTGTTTTGAGATATTTTTTCGTTTCATCGTCAATTCTGAAGCTTTCAACGCATTTCCGAATCATTTTATTAAAGGTTGCATTATCAAGCGAATTTGACTTTATATACCGCATAGTCTGTTCTCTGCACTTTGCAAGTGCAGTTGCAACAAGCCATGCCCTTGCCATACTCACATAATAATGCGGATTTTTCGCATTGTCACAACATTCAAGCACCGTGTCTATGTACTCATCTTCAAGATAATAGTCAAGCATCAGCACAAGACCTGCACGAATTATCCACGGATTGTCGCTTCTGGTGTATTCACAAACATGAGGAAAAAATTCTGATTTGTACTTTTCCGTCTGCTTTAAATTTGCACAAAAGCCGTCGCAAACCGCCCAGCTGTCTATACGCTGTACAAAATCATCGCAGTACATCAAAAATTCTTCATAGCGTTCGGTTTTGAGCAAACCGATTACAATACCTCGCATTGTTTTTTCTTCATAAGAATTATCGGTTGTCTGCTCTAAAAAACTGCGTCCGTTGCCCTTAGAAATTTCCTTGCCGAGCTTTCGCATAACAGGCATTCTTACTCCGATAAAAAAGCCCTTGTCATTGTCGGGAATCAATGAGGAATGAAAGCTTCTGTACTTTTCATCGGCATATGAACGAAGTTCCCCTACAAAATCATCATAGTCATTTTTAGTCCAATTATCTCTTACAAGCTCCATAATGCACCGTTATTTTTGCTTATTCTTTCTTTTGCTGTCATAAATTTCACACGGTGAGTTCAAGTCAAGATATGCAATATCGTGGTGTGGCACTCTGTCCTCAACCGGCGGAAGCTGCATATAATCACCGAAAACCATTCTGAGATACTCGTCATAGCCAGACATACACGGCATTTTTATGCCCTCAAATGTGACATAATCAACGCCCGAATAAATGTGTTTCGGATACTCAATTTTCATCCAATGAGGGCCCGAACAAAGCTCCGTTACACACTTGTTTTTGTCAAGCCTGTACTTAATCATATGCTTTTCGGCAGTTCTCCAAATCTTTTCTCTAAGCTTTTTCCCTCTGAAAATTGAAAGCAAAGCCTTACTGCCTGCCCCCACAATTCCGCCGTGCTTTTCGGGAACAACCTGAGCCAAAAACAGCGAATAAAGCATTGTCCACACATACTGCATTTTGCGTGCAAAACGGCTGTCAGGACAAACATCAAGCGGAAAGACATCAAGCACAAGTCCGTGCGGAATATCAACCTCGGTCTGATTTGTCTTGACCATAGTGTAATTTGTGTCGGTTACGGTCATAAAAATATTGCCCGTGAACATATCGCTGTCGGTTTTGAGAAGTCGGAATCTTCCGTCTGCGCCCTGTTCATGCCAAAGCTTGTACAGCTTTTCGTAGTCCTCTCGTGGCAGCATAACATCAACATCATCATCCCACGGAACGAATCCGCCGTTTCTGAGCGCACCGATTAACGCACCGCCGATGAGATAGAATGTGAGATTGTTCTTTTCGCAAAAGTCCCTGAAATACACGAGCATATCAAGCTGTTTAAGCTGTAACTCACGCAAAAGTTCGGGGGTAAGTTCTACCTTTTCAGTCATAAGTATCTCCGTAAATATCAAATACGGGCGGAGATTATCCGCCCAAAAAATTATTTGTATGAATGACCGGGAAGTGTGTTTTCCCTGATTTTTCTTTTTACCTTTTCAATGTGTTCTTTCGCACCGCTGTTTTTGATTTTCTTCCGCCATGACGGAATCTGAATCAAACCAACAATCGTTCCTATTCCGTAGGCAACATGGAGCAACGGGAAAATGAACGGCAAAAACACAAACTGAGGCTGAACATTTTTCATTGTGCAACATCCGACAGCGTTTACAATATCAAACATTCCGTAGATTATCAAAAGAATGTACAAAAAAAGCGGAAGTCCGATAAATGCAAGCACGGAACAGCCGAGAAGTGCCATTACAAAAAGAAACGGTGCAAAGTGAAAGTATGAAAGACAACCGGGACATTCCGAGAGTGTAAGTCCTATCCACCGTCCGTTTGAATACTTCTGCCTTATCATTCCGTGAAGGTCGTTTCGTGAATGCTGATACGAAATAATATCGGGACAACAGCACATCTTGTAGCCCGCCATTCTAATGCGGTAGTGAAATTCATTATCCTCGGTTCTGCCGAGATTTTCGTTAAATCCGCCGACCTTGGCAATAACCTCTCTGCGGTAAGCCGCATGAAAAAGGCTGTCAAGATATTCCTTTTGCGCAAGCGGCCGTCTGTACGAAGCAACCGAACTGCCGAACAGAGAATCCTCAGCCGCAAGCAAGGTAAGCTTCCAGCTTGAAACATTTGAAGTGATATTCGGTCTGCCGCCGCCTACAACATTTTCGCCCTGCCTGATGTTATAAACATTTCGTGAAACAAAGTTTCTCGGAATTCTTGCATGAGCGTCAACTCTTATGATAACATCGCCCTTTGCAGTCATCAGAGCGGCATTCCATGAGGTTGCCTGATTACGCTTTACGCATTGAACAACGGACACATTCCAAAAGCCGTAGTCGGTATCACGGAATTTTTCCATTTTTTCTTTAGTATCATCGGTTGACATGCTGTCAACAAATACCACCTCAATTTTATCATGCGGATAGTCCTGAAGTGCAATATCCCTGAAAAGTCCGCTCAAAGCATTCGATTCGTTATAGGCTATCATACAAAGTGAAACTAACATATAATATCTCTGCTCCCTTCAAGCTCGAACAACCATTTTGCAGACATTGCAGAGGCTGTCAGAAAATAAGGTACGGCATAAAATGCCGGAACAACAAAAAAGCACAAAGCCGCCCAGCCGATAAAGCCGATAAACAGCTTTATTGTGGGGATGAAGTTCTTTATTGAAAAAGCCATCATTCTCGGAAGATAAATTCCGAGCGGCAGATGTTCGTTAAAACCGTAAGCCAAAAATGTATAATGAACAAAAATAATGTAACACACCACAACAACCGCAGTGCTGACGATAAACGCCAAAACAAGCAATACAGCCACAACCGCCGTGAGTGAGGGTGAATTGTCAATTATTTTATCCGAAACCGCACTAAGATAATTGAACACATTGAGCAGACCGCTTATGATAAAAAACAAGCCGACTGAAATTATATCAAGAATAACAGACTTAAAAAATAATTTCGGCTTTTTATAATAGTAAAAAACATCAAGAGGACTGCACTCTCTGCCCCTGACTACATTACACACACTTCTGTAAACTCCGTTTATGAGCGGCAGACACACAACAACAAAAGCAAAAAATACAAGCCCGAAAATCATTGTAAGCATCTGCTGAGTCTGATTCGGATTTTTTACATCATAAAGTCCTGCCACAGACATTGCAAGGCTGAACGCAAACAGCCCTGTCAAAAATGCAAGCACAGCGACCATTACCTCTGAGATAATTACCGACCGGTTCCCCTCAAGAACCTTTTTTGCCTGTTTTCTAACAGTTTTTTCCGTATTCATTAGCATTCCCTTTTCATCTGAATTTGTTCATAACGAAACGCATTATTCTCCGTCAGTAAACATTCTGTACATTGCCTCAAGGCAAATCTGAGCGTGTTTAAAAAAGTTCTCCTTATCCATACTTTCGTCTGCATTGTGCATACGAACATCGTCGTTTTTGAATGCAGGACCGAATGCAACACCGTTACCTCCGAGCATTCTTGCGTATGTTCCGCCGCCTGTTGAGTAAAGCTCAGCCTTTTCACCTGTTACGCTTTCATAAGCGTCAGAGAGAAGCTTTACAAGCTTGCTGTCCTTATCGGCATAAAGCGGTTCTTCGTGATTGAGAACAGTAACCTTGAGGTCGCTGATTTTTGCAACCTTTTTGAACTGTTTGAGAACTCTGTTTCCGCTCACGGTAACGGGATAACGGATATCAAACACAGCCTTTGCGGTCTGTCCCTCAATATTCACGCTGCTGAGGTTTACGGTGAGCGAGCCCGAAACAGCGTCGCTCATTTTAAGACCGAGTGATCTGCCGTTTGTTTCCTTGTTAATTGCGTAGTCAATAAATGAACAGATTGAACCTGTTTCCTTTGTTGTGTAAACATTTGAGATAAGATCAACAAGTGCCGCTGCGGCATTGTAGCCCTTGTCCGGTTCACACGCATGAGCCGCTTTGCCACGGCTGATTATCATAAGACCGTCAATAGTGTAATTAAATTCAAAATCACCGTCACTTGCGTCTGCAAGGCGCATGAGAGTCTGCTCGTCATAGTCTGATGAATCAAGCATTACATATGCTCTGTCGGGAACTGCATTAACTGCTCTGCCTGCATGGAACTGGCTGAGTGTTGTTGCATTATTTAAAAGTGTGCTGACTTCAAGCTGAAGAATACCCTTTTCGGCAAAGCAGATGCCGTAGTCGCTGTCGGGAGTGAATGCCATGTCGGGAAGTGGATTTTTCTTGAAATAATTTTCCATATCCTCCATACCCGTTTCTTCACCCGTGCCGTAAATAGCACGCAGAGTGTTCACGCCCTTTACACCGCTGTCCTTGATTGCTTTCAAACAATAGAGAGTAACAAGAGCCGCACCCTTGTCGTCTGCAATTCCTCTGCCGTAAAGTCTGCCGTCCTTTTCGGTAAGCGCATACGGCGGAACGCTCCAACTGTTTCCCGCAGGAACAACATCAAGGTGAGTAAGCACACCGCAAAGCTTTCCGCTGTCGCCAAGGGTTATATGACCGCTCTTGTCGGTTGTTCTCTCCCCTGTCAGACCGAAATCTTCTGCTCTTTTAAGAATAAAATTCAAGGCATTATCGCACTCGTCATTCTTTTCACCGTCAACCGATTCAAAAGAAAGAAGTGTGTTAAGATCCTTTAAAAGTTCGTCTTTGAAGTCAAGTATTTTGTTTCCAAACATAATAAATACCTCCGTACTTAAATGCTGATTGTATCTTTATCAGTTTTTATTTTTTCTTTTTTTAACTTTTTTAACGGTCACAATAACCGCACAGTAGATTAAAAATGCGCCGAGTGCACAAAGGCTGATTTTGACACCTGTTGAAAATCCGGGTGTTTCGTAGGTGAACACAATGTCACACTTTTCACCCTTTGGAATCTTAACAGCCATAAAGCCGTAGTCAACCTTTTCAACATCTGCCGCCTTGCCGTTTACAGTTGCGGTAAAACCATCGCTGTAAGGAACGCTGAAAAACAACAGGTTATCGTCACCCTTTTTATTATTGTAAACAGCCTTAAAGCCGTTATCTGTATATTCAAATGAAGTACAACTGTTCAAGGCTCTGAGATTACAAACCTTTTTGTAATCTGAATTACTGTAATCAAACTTTTCCGTAATGCTGTCGTAATCCTCCGGATGTTTGCCGTACAAAAGCTTGTACTTTTCATCGCTGTAGCCCGTAATATCGGAATACTTCTTCATAAGGTCACGGGGAAGAACCATTGCGTAGAGCAAAGCCTCGGACTTGTGTGCGTTCGTCACAAGGTCAAATTCTTCTTCGGCAATGAACTTATCAAAGGTGTATCCCATAGGAATGTAGTATTCGTTGCGGTAAATATCAAAACGGTTCTGCGTTCTGAGATATTTCCAACCCGGCATTCTTGTGTTGCCGTTTTCGTCAACGAATGAATTCAAACTTCCCGATTTTCCGTCGCCACGGTAATCAAAAAGATACTTACAACTCAGAAACGGGCGAAGTCCGTATACATCAAGGTCAGGTCTTGACGCAACATCCCTTGTAATTCCGAGTGCATCGTAAAACTGCATTATAGATGTTGAAACAGAACTCTGAAAGCAGTTAATGCTCTGAATCTGCCAGAACATTGCCGTGTTGTCAACACATTCGTAAAAATCACTGCGAACATTGTCAATATCGGCAATTGTGATACCGTCACGCCTGTTTATGATATCTTCTTTGATGGTATTCGTACTGCTGCTTGAGAAATAGCCTGTGGCGATTATAAAATATGAGGTGAAAAGCGAAACGCTCAGGATACCTACAGTCAGCATAACCGTAAATCTCTTTTTGTTTCGTCTGAATTTTTTGATGATGAGAACGAACGCAAGCAGACTTAACAAAGCCATAAGAACATAGAGCCAATAGCGTTCAAATGTTGCCTGAGTGCCGATAACCGTATTTTGAATATCGCCGCTCTCCTCATCCGTATAGCTCACAGGCATAAGGCCTATCAGCAGAGTTGCACCTACCGTAATTCCTGCCGACCAACGAATCGCCCTGTTCCAATCGGTTTTTCTGTTTTCAAACGCCTTGATTGTTGCAAGAACAAGCATAAGCACGCCCATATAGAACCATCTTGCGTAGTAAATTGAGCTGTTCATAAGCTGGAACATACTGTTCAAAACAGGCACACACGCAAACACAGCAAGCACGGCAAGAAGCTTTTTGAGCCAGCTTTTTCGGCAAACCTGAAAATATGCGATAACTCCCGTCATTCCGACAAGCGGCAACCATGCCGCAACAGACGCCCATCTGCAATTTGAGCCGGGTGTGAACACAGGGAACGCAGGCATATCTGCGGGGAAAAACAGGCTTAAAATTATCAGCCAGTATTTTTGCGGTTGACTGTAGACAAGCGAATCCCAGCCGTTCGGAAGCTCGGCAAGCCTTGGGTTTCCCATTAATCCGAGCACTGACGGCAGCAGTATGAATGCCGTTGCAAGGAATCCTATGATAACCTCAAGCGCAAGCAAAAGAAAATTTTTAACTTTAAATTTGTAGGCCTTGGTAAGCGTAATCATAAGGAAATAGATGATTACGAACAGAACCTGTCCCACAAAGAAGTAGTAGTTCACAACACAGGCGGAAAATACCGCAAGTGCGAACACTATTCTTTTTCCGTCATAGATGAATGCGTCAAGTGCCGCAAGCAACAGCGGAAACATTATCATCGGTTCATGAAAGTGGAAAAAGAACACATTGTAGATTGAAAATCCCGAAAATGCATACAGCAATCCGCCTACAAGAGCGAAATTTCTGTCAGCCACATATCTTTTCAAATAGAGATATGCGGAAAGTGACGCACAGCCGAATTTTAAAATCAGCAACGGTCCGATAAGATACGGTACAGCCTCACTCGGGAACGGAATTGTCAGCCAAAAGAACGGACTGCCAAGAAGATAAAAGCTGAAGCTTGAGAGCATATCCGTTCCGAGGTCAACATTGTGCATCCAACCAATATCACCGTTTCGTACGGCATCATGCACAAGCTGATAAAACGGAATTTCCTGAACATTGAAATCACCGTAATAATAGAAAACACCGCCCCCCATTATGATAAATGGTAGAAAAAGTGCTGTTGCAGTTATAATTGATATAAGAAACACACGCAAACCGAATAGTTTTTGTGTCGGATATTTTTGCAAAATTCTGCTCGGCATAAAACCCTCCACGGAGCAAAAAGTCTGAAAAAATCTTTTTTTCGATAATTTCTTTACTTTTAAATTATGAATAGTATAATCAGTAATATAAATGTCCTTCACCGTCATTTATTCAAAAGACACCCATATTTAGATTACATTATAACATAATGCGATACAAATTGCACTAATTTTTAGCAAAAAACAGGAGAAACTACCTATGAATATTTCACATTTTTACGCAATGCTTTCAAGAATGAGGTACATCAACCGTTGGGGACTTATGAATAACACACGCTGTGAAAACCTCAGCGAACACAGTCTTGATGTTGCAGTGATTGCACATTGCCTTGTTTTGATTCACAACAAGCGTTTCGGCGGTAATCTCAATGCCGAAAGAGCCGCATTGCTCGCACTTTTTCACGATGCAACCGAAATCATAACGGGCGATATGCCGACTCCCGTAAAATACTTCAACCCCGAAATCAAAAATGCCTACAAGGAGATTGAAACAACGGCAGGCAACAGGCTTGTGTCGATGCTTCCGGATGATTTTAAGGACGATATGAATAAAATCATCAAAATGAACGGTGCAGGTGACGATGAACTTAAAAAATATGTAAAAGCGGCGGACAAGTTTTCCGCACTCATAAAATGTATTGAAGAAATAAAAATGGGCAACAGCGAGTTTTCAAAGGCAAAAGAGGCAACCGAAAAATCAATTCACAATATGAATATGCCCGAAAACGAGGTGTTTGAAAAAGAGTTCCTTCCGTCCTTCTATTTGTCACTTGATGAGCAGGATTGATATAAACTGACAAAATTTTTAGCGTTATTCCGACAGAAATTTCACTAAAACTTCACTAAAAGACAGACTTTAATTCCAATTTAGCATTAAAAGAAATTCTCATATGGTATAATAAACTATACTTATGTATTGTGTGCTTTTTACCCGATTGGAGGAGTAATATGCCAAATTACGAAAAAAACAGTCAGAAAAGCGATTTTGTTGACATAAGCTCAAATAAGCAGGTCAAAAAATTATACAACAAAAAAGGCAGACTCAAAAGAATCCTTTGTCTTGTGTTTTCGATAATTTTCCTGTTGGGCGGCGGCGGAATGCTCTACTACTATTCATTTCTTGACACTCTCAACTTCAAAGAGCTTGACGACACAAACAACAACACAGCAGCAACCAACTCATCGGTTGCACCGCTTGAGGGCGACGCAACAAATCTTTCGCTTTCAGAGGGTGAACTTCTGCAGAACTCAAAAGAGCTTAACATTATGCTCTTTGGTGAGGACAACTCAAACGGCGATGAACACGGCAGAAGTGATACAATGATTATGATGACCATTGATAACAACCACAAAAAGCTTAAACTGACATCATTCCAGCGTGACACCTATGTTTATATTCCGGGTTACGGATATGACAAGCTCAACGCATCTTATAACTACGGCGGAGCAAAGCTTTCAATTCAGACAATTGAGGCAAACTTCGGCATCAAGGTTGACCGTTATGCGGTTGTTGACTTTGACAGCTTTAAGAAGATTATCGACACCCTCGGCGGTGTTGATATGGAAGTTACTCAGGACGAAATTGACTACATCAACTATCAGATGTATAAGAACAATCAGGCTGACACAAGAACAACTATCACAGACGCACCGGGTACTGTTCATCTCAACGGTCAGGAGGCTCTTTGGTATGCTCGAAACAGAGGTCTTAAAAAGGGCGAGGACGGCAACGAAATCGGTCTTGACGGTGACGACTGGGACAGAACCTCAAGACAGAGAAAGCTTCTTGAAACTTTGTTCACAAGTATGAAAAGTGCAGACCTCGGTCAGATTGTTTCAATTGTAAGCTCTGTCGGTCCTCTTGTAACAACAAACCTTAAGAAGGACGAAATCACAGCGCTTGTTTCTCACGCTCTCACATATCTTTCCTATGATGTAGAGCAGTATTATGTTCCTGAAGAAGGTCTTTGGTACTATGATGATAAAACCGAAACATGGAACGGTACAATCACATCAACAATTAAGATTTCAGACCTTGACGAACAGAGAAAGAAGTTTGCAAGCTTCGTTTTTGAAGAATTGTTCACAGGCGGCACTTCTTCAAAGGAAACAACCTCCGCATCAAATTAAATATTGAACAAAATGCAGACAGCCAATTATCGGCTGTCTGTTTTTTACGGCGAGCCGCCGTACCCTATTCGTGAAGACAGGTTAATTAAATGAAAAATTGAAAATGTAAAATGGAAAATTGCGGTCGTGAAGACAGTTTGTTTAAATACAAAACATATTATGCCCGAGCGTAGCATTGCGGTTATTCGCTCTAAATTAGGGCGAGCCGCCGTTCCCTATTCGTGAAGAAAGTTTGCGATATTAAAACATATTATGCCCGAGCGTAGAATTGTTATTATTCGCACGATTCAACAACCGCATTGCACATAAAACAAAAATGCATCAGAACCTTACTTGGAATCTGATGCATTTTATTTGTTTGATTATTATTCTATTTTCGTATAATAAATACTCAAAAACAGCTGATAAAATTCTGCCTCGCTGACATTGAATTCTGCGTACTTTGAACCCATTGTAACCTGACCGGGGACTGAAACCATATCAATTCCGTTCATACCGCCAAGCACAGCCTGCTGAGCAAGATATGACACCTTTGACGGGTTAAGATTCGTACATGAATACGGAGCAGACGCATTGAACAAGTCGATTGGCGTGGTTAAATCTTTCTTTGTCTGCTGAAGAACCGTATTCATAAAAGACTGAATGTAAACCTTCTGTCTTTGCATACGCATATTGTTTGAATCGGTCTTGCTTGTATCACGGGTTCTGACAAAGCTTTCAGCCTGCTGTCCGACAAGGTGATAGCTTTCTCCCTCAACAAACTCCCCGATTGTTTCGGGTGACACAACATCAACGCCGCCAACGCTGTCGTTGAGAGCGGAAATACCGTCAAGGTCAAGCGAAAAGTATGTATTAATCGGAAGGTTATAGAACAGCCTCTGAACTGAATTTACCGTATTTTCACAGCTTGATTCCTTACCGTCACCGTATGAATACGAAAGACAAATCTGCTGTTTTTCCGTGCCTGCATACGCACCGCCTGCTGAATACATTGTGACATCAACCATAGAATCTCTCGAAATGTTGAAGAGCGTTATTTTACCGTTTGAAGTGTCGATTGACACAAGCATAAGCACATCCGCCTGACCGCCGCTCGCCTTGACTTTGCTGTTATTATTTTCGTCAAGGTTGCGCTTGTCAACACCGATACACAGAACATTCGTCACCTTTTCATTGAACTGATATGTTTCACCGTTGTATACGACATACTTACCGTTTTCCTCGGTTTCAATGCCCTGTGGGGCGGTTACATGAATATCCGTATTAAACAGCTCGTTTCCGCCCTGATAAATCAAATACGCAACCGTGCCTACGGCAAGTATAACTAATCCAAGTAATGTACAGCCGATTGACAAAAGCACCTTTTTCCAGGTTTTCATCTTTCGATGCTTTGAATGGTGATGATGCGACTTTGATCTATGCTTTTTATAGTGATTTGTGGTGTTACTCTTCACGACAATGCTGTCGGAATCAACTCCGTACACATCTGTATATACTTTTTTCTTTTTCTTTATTAACTTGCTGTCCTTGAAAATATAACCTTCTATATCCAGCCTTGAAGAATTGCTTACATGCTCCTTACTGTTCTTTCCTCTTTTCGATTCAAGAATTTCCGGCGTATTCGGATCAAGCTTGTTTTCTATATTTTCAGTTGTTGCCTCAGCCGAACTTTCATTTTGTCGGTTCATCTTTCTTCAGCACTCCCTGCACAAGATATCTTCCGTCACCGCTGTTTAAGCATGTGCTTAAAACAAGAATTTTATCATCGGTAGTAAGCTCCGTATTTCTCTTGTTCACAGAAACAGAATGTGGGTTTTTAATCATATTGAGATAATCCGAAAATACATTATCATCGGAAAAATCAAACGAATTCATAATGTGTCGGTTATCATATTCAAAAGCTGACACAATTTCGTATGTAAGCTTTCTGTCGGGAGTGTAAACATAGATGTACCTGTTCTTGTTAAAGAAATCGGCATCATAAAAGCGATGGAGCGTTGCAAACATTGAGCCGTTTGCCATATTATGACCGTAAAGCACAGTCACTCTGTCGGAATAATCACGCTTGTTGCACATCTGCGAATAGATACTGCCCGAAAAGCTGTAATTTTTATAAATATCGTGGTCAAGATATAAGTTATCGTCAAGATGACTTTGCAAAACAGGATAATTTACATTTGTATTCGGAATGTAAATCCACGAATAAATGTCGCTGTTCTGCTGTTGAAGCGACTTGAAATCAATCGGATTTTCGACCTTTTTCACATTGATTGACGGTGAAGTCACTTCTGTTGCAGATTCTGTTGCAGAGGTTGTACCGTTTTCAATGCCTGACGCATACGAGCCTGCGATGTTATCAAGACTTTTTCGTTCGTTATTTTCATTTAAGTTTTTAACGACTATGTACGCAAGTGTGCCGATAATTGCAACCACAAGCAAAATAATCAAAGCTATAAGAAATTTGTTTCTTTTTCTGCTCATATCAAAAACTCCCAATTGGTTATATTGTATCATTTTTGTGTCAGTATGTCAATTAATCATTACTTGTTAGTAAAATTTTATTACAATTTACAAACTACTGCATCTGCAATACAAAACCTGATTATTCAAACATCTAATGAATAAAAAAGAGACTTCCTTATGAGAAGTCTCTTGATTTTTAGTTAAGGTTGGATTATTTGCTCTTTACAAGCTTAAATACAGCCGCACCGCAAGCCGCAAGAGAAAGAACTAAAATTGCATACGGTACAACATCGCTTGCGCCTGTCTTTGGTGAAGTTGTTGAATCATCTTTCTTTGCCGTAGCTGTAGCAACAGGACCTGTTGTACCGCCGCTGCTTGCCTTACGGTAATAAGGAGTACAAACAATGTCACCTGAAATAATAATATTCATATTAGCATCTGTATACTTGCTGTCGGTTCTGAAAGGACCGCCCGAAATTTCCCAGTGATCAAAAACATAACCGTCATAAGGAAGCGGCTCAATGTAAACATGCTGTTCGCCGTTTTTGTCAATACCTGTTGTGAATTTATAATCACCGTCACCGCCCTCTGTCGGAATAACTTCAACCTTATATTTGAATGTACTCGGTTCCGGACTTACTGCAGCAAATGCGGGAACTGCCGACAATAACATCATCATAACTGCAAATAACACAGCAATTGTCTTTTTCATCACATCATCCTCCTAATTTAACCCATTCTAACTTTGGGATATAATACTATTCAAAAATTACACTTAATTATAGCACATATTCATTTATGTGTAAAGTCTAAAGGAACAAAAATATTTTTTCAATACAACCAAAAATATCGGCTGTTTCTTGTTAAAAACGCAAAAAGTACAGCTTTTTTACACCGAAAGCTATTGCATATAAACTGCTGAAAATGTATAATAAGGGGTAGTAATTTTAATTACCTTGAAAGGAAAGTTATTATGAATATTTCATCAATGCAGGAACAGATTCTCAAGCTGAAAAAGGAAAAGGATGTCTGTATTCTTGCCCATAGCTATCAGGCGCATGAGATTCTTGAAATTGCAGACTACACAGGCGACAGCTACAAGCTGAGTGTTGATGCAAGCAAAGCCGAAAACAAGAACATTCTTATGTGCGGCGTAAGATTTATGGCTGAAACTTGCAAAATTCTTTCACCTGAAAAAACTGTTTACCTTGCACAGCCTGTTGCCGGCTGCAGTATGGCAGACCAGATGGACAAACAGCTTATTTCTCAGGTTAAGAAAATGTATCCCGATTACACAGTTGTTGCATATATCAATACTACGGCAGAACTCAAAACAATTTGCGATGTATGTGTAACAAGCTCATCGGCTGTTAAAATCGTAAACAATCTTGACAATAAGAACATTCTCTTTATCCCTGACTGCAACCTCGGCGACTATGTTGCAAAGCAGTGTCCCGACAAGAACATCAAGCTTCTCAACGGTGGTTGTCCGATTCATGCCTGCGTAAATGTTGAGGATGTTAAGAAGGCTAAGGAGCTTCATCCGAACGCACTCGTTCTTGTTCATCCCGAATGCACTCCCGAGGTTGTTGCTATGGCTGATTATGTCGGCTCAACATCGGGCATAATGAATTATGCAAAAAAATCCGATGCAAAGGAATTCATTATCGGTACAGAAATCAGCATTGCCGAACATTTGCAGTATGAATGTCCGGACAAGAATTTCTACGGTCTTACATTAAAGCTCATCTGCCCGAATATGAAATCAACAACACTTGTTGATGTTTACAACTGTCTTAACGGCAACGGCGGAGAGGAAATCAAGCTTGACGATCAGACTATCACAGACGCAAGAAAGTGCATTGACGAAATGATCAGACTCGGCTGATAAATTACTTATGAACGCAAATCTGTTCGGGAGGAATAAATGACTAACAAAGCATTGATTGCAATGAGCGGAGGAGTTGACAGCTCGGTTGCCGCATTTCTTACCAAGGATATGGGATATGACGCAACAGGCATTACCCTCAAGCTCTTTGATAACGAAGATATCGGTGAAAAGCGAGAAAAAACCTGTTGTTCTCTTGATGACATTGATGATGCAAGGAGAGTTTGCCTCAAGCTCGGCATTCCCTACTATGTCTATAACTTCAAGGACAGCTTTAAGGAAAATGTAATCGACCGCTTTATCAGAGCCTATGAAAACGGTACAACACCGAATCCGTGCATTGACTGCAACCGCTTTATAAAATTTGAAAAGCTCATCCGTCGTGCAGAAGAGCTTGACTTTGACTGCGTTGTCACGGGGCATTACTCAACAATTGAGTATGACAAGGGTGCCGACCGCTATTTGCTGAAAAAATCGGTTGACAGCACAAAAGACCAAAGCTATGTGCTGTACTGTCTTACACAAAGACAGCTTGCAAAAACACTTCTTCCTCTTGGCACATATACAAAGGAAAAGGTGCGTGAAATTGCAAATGAGCTTGGTTTGATAAATGCACGAAAGCACGACAGTCAGGACATTTGCTTTGTTCCCGACGGGGACTATGCAAAATTCATTGAACAGTACACGGGCAGAACTTATCCTAACGGTAATTTTGTTGATACCAAAGGTCATATTCTCGGTGAACACAAGGGAATTATCCGTTACACCGTAGGTCAGCGAAAAGGTCTTGGACTTGCACTCCCCCACCCTATGTATGTTAAGGAAAAGAATCTTGACACCAACGAGGTTATTCTCTGCGATAACAACGAGCTTTTCTCAAAGGAGCTTTATGCAACGGACATAAATCTCATCACCTGTGACAAAATCGACAAGCCGATTAAAGTCAAGGCGAGAGTTCGTTACAGCCAACCCGAAAAGGACGCAATCGTTGAACAGATTGACGATAACACCCTGCACATTGTCTTTGACGAACCGCAAAGAGCAATCTCAAAAGGTCAGGCAGCAGTCCTCTATGACGGTGAATATGTAGTTGGCGGCGGAACGATTATATAAAGTTTTATAATTATGATGATTTTAGAGAGCGTGATTTCACGCTCTCTTTTCAGATTGACAGCATTGCGATTATATTTCAGACAGGAGAACACGGTTCGCCGCTACAAAATAGCGGTAAATTTGTGCCGTTTATAAAATTTGATTTAACATACAATCTGTACCGTTACTTGCGGGCGTCCGATGAACGCCCCTACGGGTTTTGACTTCAAACCAACATAAAAAGTCGGCAAGACAGTTTAATTTGCGTACTGTCTTGCCGACTTGTGTTTTTACTTATTTACACTTTTTCAAAAAATGATTACCATGTGCCGACATAAGCATGACCCTGTGAATCATACTGCGACTCTGTATAATAATTGAGCGAAGTGCCGTCAAAACCGATATCAATGGTCTGACTCGAACCGTTTGTGAAAATAATGTAATCAACAGTGTTCGGAACTTCAACCGAGTAAACCTTCTGACCATAGTCATTTGTGTTGAGATATGTCATCGCAACACCAGGCCATGATTTTGTGGATGTACCGTCTTCAGACCATGAGTAGCAGTAGATTGTACCGTCCCAGTTGAGTGAATCCGTAAACTTAACTGTATAGGTTGATGACGGAGTGGTTGTAGGCTCTGTAACAGGAGCTGTTGTTGCAGGAATGGTTGTAGGAGCAACTGTCGGCTCTTCTGTTGCCGGCTCGGTAACAGGGGCGGTTGTCGGAGTAACTTCCGACTCATAGTAAGTGCCGACATTTCCGTGACCGTCAAGCTTTGTGACATACATCTGAATGTATGTTGCATCTTTAACGCTTACGATATCGTTCTCGCCGTCAGCGTCACATCTTGCGGCCGCGATAAGAGCCTTATCTGAGAGTGTTATAAGCTTCACAATGTACTTCTGAACCGCTGTTGCGTCAAGTACATTAATCGCACCGTTGAGATTAACATCACCGATAAGGATTTTTTCCGTCGGCTGTGTAACGGGGGCTGTGGTAGGAGTTACCGTTGAAGGAGCAGTTGAAGGACGTTCCGATGATGTGTAAAGATAAATAACATTGATAATACCCGATGAAAGGTTGCCTGACGCATTTACGGGAGCAATAACATCTGTTCTGCCCGGAAGCGGAGAAGTTTTGTATGTATCGTCGGAAGAAACCTTTGACTGAATTAAAATTTCATCATCGGCAATCTTTTCACCTGTTGCGGCGTCAATGTGGCTTGTGATAACCTTGCTGCTAAAGCTGAGTTTCTTATTCTGAATCCATGCCTCACCCGATACAAGGTAGCCTGTCTCGTTTGCACCCGGCTCCTGCTGTGAGCCTGTGTGGAACATTACATATGAGCTTGATGCAGGAATTGTGCATTTGAGCCATCCGTTGCCCTCGCTTGTCATAACAGTTGCGTTGTTCCACTTGCCGTTAGGCTCTTCGCCGCCGTCTGTGTAAGCATAGCAACGAACATTTGACCAGTTGTTTGAGTTATAGTAGTGAACAACCGAACTTGTGTTGGCAAGTGCCTTATAAACAAAGTTAACGGTTGTGTTCGTGCCGTTAAATGTACCTGTCGTGTTGGCAGGATACTTATCTGTGTCTAGCTGATAGCCCTGAATTGGTGTGAACGGAACGCTGTAGCTGTCGCCTTCACGATACTTTGTTGAAACGGTGTCCTTAATTGACTCACCGTTTTCGTCAACATAATTTACCGTAACATAGCCTGAACGAATACCGCTGGAGCTGTAAACATAAGTTACATTGTAGTTCTTTCCGCCTGTAACAGTACCCGAAGTTACACCCTGAGTATCCTTGAGAGTATAGTCATAAAGGATGGTTGTATCGGGGTAAGTACGGTATGTTGTACCGTCAGCATATTTTGCTGTTGATGTCTTTAGAACATTTCCTCTGTCATCAATATGTTTGATTGTTACAGTACCGAATGTTTTTTCACTAACCTTGAGGTTATCAAATGTTGAACTCTGAACAAGCACACAGGCACTGTTTGCGGGAACTGTATATGTGTTGCCCGAAACTGTGCCAAGACTTTTAAGACCTGCCGTCGTACCGTCTGCAACTACTGTCCAGCCGCTGCCGTCAAGTGTAATCGGCCAATCATTTGTTGAACTTGCGTTTACAAGAACACAAACCTTGCCCCACTCATTTGACTTGTTGTTTGAATATGTGTAAGCAACAACATCACCGTGTGTTGACTGGAATGAAGGAGTGTTGAATGTTGAACTCTTCATCGGAGAATAGTTTTCTCTGATTTCAAGAAGTCCCTTGTAATAAGCGGCAACATCCGAGTAGGTCTTTACTCTTGACCAATCAATCTCATTTATTGCGTCGCTTGATTTGTAACTATTTGTATCACCCTGTTTTGTACGGCAAAATTCCGAGCCTGCCGTCATAAACGGGATACCCTGTGAAGTAAGGAGAAGTCCCATTACTTTCTTAACCTGACCCTTGAGCGATGAAGATGTTGAATTCCAGCTTGATGAGCCGTTACTCTTTACAATTTTATCCCAGAGGATAAGGTTATCGTGAGCGTCGGCATAAGCAATTGTCTGTGAAGGAGCCTGAGCCGAAAAGCCCTTGCCCGTTACGCCGTTTGCAACCGTTCCGGTTTTACCGGTATTGCCCTGAACAAATCCCTTATCGGAACCGTCTGTGCTTCCCTTAATTGCATCACGGTAGCTGTCGCAGAACATACCTACTCTTGAGTTGAGTGAACCTGCCTTTGACTGCGAGCAACCGTCGGAAATTGCAACTGAACCGCCTGTCCACGGTTCACCGTACATAAGAATCTTTTTACCCGAACCGTCTGAATAAAGTCCGTCAAGAGCAGAACGGATATCGTTCATTGTTGTGATATCGTGAATACCCATAAGGTCAAAACGGAAACCGTCAATGTGGTATTCCTCCGCCCAATACTTTACGGATTCAATCATATACTTTCTGTACATCAGCTTATCTGACGCAGTTTCGTTACCGCAGCCTGAACCGTTTGAATATGCTGATGATGAATGCATTCTGTAGTAGTAACCCGGAACAGTTCTGTTAAAGCATGAATCCGTTGAGAATGTGTGGTTGTAAACAACATCCATTACAACTGAAATTCCTCTGTCATGAAGAGCCTGAATCATCTGCTTGAACTCAGTGATTCTTGTATTGCCGTCATATGGGTCTGTTGAATATGAACCCTCGGGAGCGTTATAGTTCACCGGATCATAACCCCAGTTACGGTTTGAAGAAGAACTTGCAACATCTTCCTTTACCGAACCGTAATCATAAACAGGCATAAGCTGAACGCAGTTAATGCCCTGCTCAACAAGGTAGTCAATGCCTGTTGAAACGGCTGATGAACTTGTGTCTGAATTAAGAGTTGTGCCGCCCTCGGCAAATGCAAGATACTTACCCTTGTTATCCTCACTCACACCCGAGTTTTTGGAAACTGAAAAATCTCGCACATGAACTTCCCATACAGCCGCCTCGGATGCGCTGTTAAAGAGAACATGCTTATCGTCCGACCAACCGCTCGGATCGGTTGAGTCAAGGTCAACAACCATTGTACGGTTGCCGTTTACACCGACAGCCTGTGAGTAAACATCCTGTGTTTCCTTGGTTGTGCCGTTTACTGTTACAAGATATGTGTAATATTTGTTTTTGTAATCACCGCTCAGATTAAGTGACCAAACACCTGTTGAGCTGTCTTTTTTCATATCATAGGTGCCGATTGCCGAAGCGCCCGCCTCGTTGTCAGAACCTGTTGTGTAGAGCTTGAGCTTTACGGATGACGCATCAGGTGACCAGGTTTTCCATGTTGTGGAAGTTTTGCAGTACACTGAACCGAGTCCCGATTCGTTATACGCTTTGCTTGCATAGCTTTCAAGATAGTTTGCATTGTAATAATTGCCTGCTGAAACCGATTCATCGCTTGTTACTGCCGCATTTGAGGCAAAAGCCGACATACCTGCAATCATGGACAGAGAAAGAAGAATCGATAACGGTTTGCGTAATCTCATATTTTCACTCCTAAATATTATTTCGCACAAAGTACCGCACGATAACTATATTTTAACATTTATAAATGCCGTATTTTTCCTATTGAGAACTAAAAAACATCTTCAAGCCAAACTTTGAGAACGCTTTTTATACATTATGCACAAATAAAGATTGACATAAAACAACAATTAACTATTATTGCAATATTTCAGCAGTCAACTGTCGCCGATATGTTATTTGCCGTTTGACGGAAAAATCTGACTGCACTGAAATTATATACCATATGTAATATTTTATTACATATTATTAAGATTTTATCGAACTAAAGTTTTTATTGTTATATAATTCTTTAACTGCGGTTTACATTCATTTGTCATTATGTACAATTTATTACTGATACATCACCGTTTGTTTACAAATTACCAATATTTTTGTAATAATATTGACAATATCGCAATATAATAGTATTATTATCCTGTGGCCGGTTATCATCCGGAGGGAAAAAATGATAACCTACAAATTGAATCATACACCCGAAGACGGGTTTAACACCTTTGGGATAAGCGCATTTTGCGGCAAAAAGCTTATAAAATCCGTGTCGGGAATCAGCGAAAACTTTCGTGAAATGACGGAGCTTGTCGAAATGTGCAACGAACTTGAGCTTGAACTCTGCCAGCTTGACGACATTATCGAAGATTATCTTACTGATTTCACACTTTAATTTGCAAAGACTTTAACTTTTGTCATAATCGTGGTACAATAGTGTTTAATGTTCTATCAGACATTATATATCAGACAATAAGGTGATATCATGATTTGCAATTTATGTCCGAGAAAATGCGGTGCTGTTCGTACTGCCCACAGCGGAAACGGATTTTGTAAAATGGGAGAACTGCCCGTTGTAGCAAGAGTCGCTCCGCACTATGGCGAAGAGCCGTGCATAAGCGGCACAAAGGGCAGCGGAACTGTTTTCTTTTCGGGCTGTACAATGAGATGCGTGTACTGCCAGAACTACGAAATTTCAAACGAGGACGGAGGAAGAACAATCACTCCCGAAAGACTTGCCGAATGTTACAAAGAACTTGAGGACAAGGGAGTGCATAACATCAACCTTGTAACGGCTGACCATTTTGCACACGCTGTTGTTAAAAGTCTTGAAATTTACAAACCGAGAATTCCGATTGTATATAACTGCAGCGGATACACAAGTCCGAAAACTCTCAGTATGCTTGACGGACTTGTTGACATTTATCTTCCCGACTTTAAATATGCAGATGATTTTCTTGCGGTAAAATACTCTTCCGCACCGAATTATGTCAACACGGCTGTTGCCGCAATTCACGAAATGACTTTTCAGGTTGGTCTGCCTCAGTTTGACGATGACGGCATTATGAAAAAGGGCGTTATCGTAAGGCATCTGATTTTGCCTGCCCACACAAAGAACAGTCTTGAAGTGCTTGATATTGTAAAACGCAGATTCGGCGATCAGGTTTTGTTAAGTCTTATGTGTCAGTACATTCCTATGGGCAAGGTCAGCGACAGAGAGTTTTCACGAATTAACCGTAAAATCACACGCAGAGAATATGACAAGGTAAAGCTTGAAATGATGCGACTGGGAATTGACGGCTTTACACAGGAGCTTTCTTCCGCAGATGAAAGCTATGTCCCCGAATGGGATTTTGAAGGATAATTTTTTGATTAATGGAACTCTTGTAGCGGCGAACCGTGTTCGCCAATCATTTCGTATGTAAATACGAAATGAGCAAAAAACAAGCTTTCCACAATAATCCAATTAATTTTATTGGAACATATGTATCCTGTCGGAACGATTTTACAATCGTTCCGATTGGCGAACGAGGTTCGCCGCTACGAATGAATACACAATTTTCTTCTTATTAAAATCTATGTGTTTGAACATATAATATCATCAGGGCGGGCGTCCAATGAACGCCCCTACCGATTTATTTTCAAAAACAAAACGGTCAAGAAACATTTTTTAGTTTCTCGACCGTTTTTTATTCAACCGTTTGTGACGGTTTTACATACAGGGTTTTGTTGTTGACATAAATCACCATACCCGGTTTTGAGCCGTTTGGCTTTGACACATAGCGAACGAATGTGCAGTCAACGGGAACCTGACTGCTGTTTCTCGCTTTACTGTGATATGCCGCAAGCCGTGCCGCCTCATAGATTGCCGTGTCGGAAATCTCTTTGCCGTCCGAAACAACAATTACATGAGAACCGTGAATGTTCTTTGTGTGCAGCCACATATCGTTCTTTGACGCTGTTTTCAAAGTCAGCTTATCATTCTGGCGGTTGTTTCTTCCGACAAGGATTTTAAAACCGTCGCTTGATTCAAATTCGAGCGGCGGCAAAGTTGTCTGACGGGGCTTTTTGCCCTTTTGAACCTTGAGATAGCCCTGCTCGGTAAGTTCCTCACGAATTTGCGCAAGGTCTTTTTCATTTTCCGCACGGTCAACCGTATCGAGAACCGAGTTAATATAATCAAGCTCTTCCCTGCCCTTTTCAAGCTGTTCTTTGAGCATAATTTCGGCATTTTTAGCCTTGCGGTAATCCTTGTAATACTTCTGAGCATTTGCCGAAGGTGAGATTGCCGGATTAAGCTTTATGCGTAAAATTGCGTTGTTCTCATCGTAAAAGTTTTCAACATCAACATACTCCGCACCACGCTCAATGCGATAGATGTTTGCCTGTAAAAGGTCACCGCATATGCGAAGATGCTCACGGTCTGCACAGCGTTCAAGCTCACTCTTCTGCTTTGCAATTTTTCGTGCAAGCCTTTCAAGGGTGTTGTTCAAAAGCTTTGTAAGGCTTTGTGATTTCACCCTCATTCTGTCACGACTGTCACGAGCCTCATAGAATCCGTCAAGCAAATCTGAGAAGCTTTCCTTACTCTCAACCTTTGCAAAATCGCCGTACTGCTCAACATTCATAAAGCAGAAGTCCATAGGCTTGCCGTCCTCACGATAAACCACAACAGGCTTGCCTGAACAATCGCTGCAAACATTTTTCAGCTTTTCGATTTCAACTGAGAGTCGGTCAAAAAGCACACCCTCAATTCTGTTTGTTGCGCCCTCCATAATCTTATATTCAATCTCACGGCATACAATCGGAGAAACGCCCTCAATTGTCCTTAACAGCGCCTTGTTAAGCGGCATTTCCGTGTCAAGATTTTTTACGGCTGTACACACATCAAGCGCCGAACATTTAAGCAGATTCAGCTTGTTCTGCGATTCGGGAAGTTCGTATTTTATATTCGGCAGTACAAGTCTTTTACTGCTCATTGTAAGATCTACACGCTTGAGTGAATCGATGATGACGCCGTTTGAATCAACAATAATTATGTTGCTGTACATACCCATAATTTCGCATACAACAGTTATCATCACAGTATCGCCGAGTTCGTTCACGCACTCGAAATCGAGCATAAGAACACGGTCGCAACCGTTCTGGCGAAGTCCCACAAGCTTTCCGCCGCCGATTCTTTTTCGCAAAAGCATACAGAACATCGGAGGTTGTGCAGGATTTTCGGGTGTTGACGAACAGAAGTTCACTCTCGGTGAATTTGCTCGTGCAGAAAGCAACAGCTTTTTGTTGCCGGAAAATGTTCTCAGCCCGAACACAAGCTCCTCTCTGTTCGGCTGATAAATCTGCGACACCCTTGCACCGAGAGCCTCTTTTTCTATTTCACTTTTAATATGTCTTAAAAAAATTCCGTCAAGCGCCATAGTAACTCCGTAAATTATTTGTGATATTTACCGTTTGATGAAATCTCAAACGCACGGTAAATCTGTTCGCTTAAAATCATTCTTGCCATTTGGTGAGGAAAGGTCATTCTGCTCATTGAAAGACGGACATCTGCCCGTTTTTTAACCGATTCGTCAAGCCCGTAGCTGCCGCCGATAATAAAATCAACGGTGCTTTTTCCGCTTACAGACGCATTGTCAATCAGCTTTGAAAGCTCCTCACTCGACATAGACTTTCCCTCAATACACATTGCAACAACATAATCCGAAGGCGAAATTTTTTGCATGATTCGTTTTCCCTCAGAGAAAATAACCTCATCAATCTGCGACCTATTCGGTATGTTGCTCTTAATGCGTTCTTCCGAAAGCTCAATAATATTGAATTTACAAAATGCGGTCAAGCGTTTTGCATACTCTGCAATTGCCTCGGTAAAATATTTTTCTTTGATTTTGCCGATACAAATTATGTTAATCTTAATCATATTCCTCTTGTTTGTTTAAGGTTAAAAGATGATGGCTTTTGTTGTGCTTACACTCGGGGCAACATCAAGCGAATAATCACTTTTGTACTTCATTCCGTTTGATGTGAGCAGGTCTACGGATGTTGACATTGCAAGCGGAACGGTATTATTTTCTTCGCTGAGATGGCCGAGCATAAGTCTTAAAGTTCCCTTTTCAACAAGGTTAACAAGTTCTTTTGCACACGCCTCATTTGAAAGATGTCCTCTGTTTGAAAGGATTCTCTGCTTTAGCGGATAAGGATAAAATCCGTTTTTGAGCATATTGATATCGTGATTTGACTCAAGCACAACAAAGTCGCTCTGCTCTGCGGCAGTTCTGACATCGGGCAACATAACACCCATATCGGTTGCTATAAGTGCGGATTTTCCGTCCGGAGCAGTAACACGGTAACAACAGCTTTCCGCCGCATCATGGGGTGTATCAATTCTCTGAACACGCATATTGCCGATTACAACCTCGTCAGTTATAACATCTGCATCTGTGTTTGGATCAAGCTTATTACCTGCCCTCAAAGCATTGAGCGTACCAAGACTTGAATACACCTTAAAGCCGTAACGCTTTGCAAGCACACGCAACGCACTGCAATGGTCTGTGTGTTCGTGAGTTATAAAAATCGCCCCGATACTGCCCATATCAAGTCCGTTTGCAAGCATTGCATTTTCAATCTGCTTGCATGAACGACCTGCGTCAATCAGTACGCCTTCGCTTGCCGAACCTATGTAGTAGCTGTTACCCTTACTTCCGCTGAACAGCGGTACTGCTCTTGCCAAAACAATCAATCCTTATCTTTAGTGTAACGAATATGATAACACAAATTTTAAAATTTGTAAATTATCTCACAAAAAAGCCGTTCTCACAAAGAAAACGGCTTTGATTTCTAATTAAATTTTAGTCAGGCACCGAGCTCCTGCTCGTTGTCTCCTGTAAAATACATCTTTTTGATATCTGCACCGAGTGCTCTGAACTTTTCAACAACATCTTCATATCCACGCTCAATGAACTGAATATTAGAAATCTCTGTTGTACCGTTAATTTCAAGAGCGGCAATAATCATAGCCGCACCTGCACGAAGGTCGGTTGCCTTAACGGGAGCCGCTGTGAGCGGAACACCGCCCTCAATGATTGCAAGTCTGCCCTCAACAGAAATCTGCGCACCCATTCTGATAAGCTCGCTGACATACTGATAGCGATTATCCCAAACATTCTCGTTGATAATGCTTGTTCCGGGAACGCTCATAAGCAATGCGGCAAACTGCGGCTGACAGTCTGTCGGAAAGCCCGGATGCGGCATTGTCTTGATGTTACAGCGCTTGAGCGGAGCAGATGACGCATCAACCTTGAGAGCCTCATCATATTCCGTAATCTTAACACCCATCTCACGCAGCTTTGCGCTGATTGATTCAAGATGCTTCGGTGTAATATTTTTTACCGTAATACAACCTCTTGTTGCGGCGGCGGCACACATATATGTTCCTGCCTCAATCTGGTCGGGAATAATCGAATAAGTAATGCCGTGAAGATACTCAACGCCACGGATTTTGATAACATCCGTACCTGCGCCCCTGACATCCGCACCCATTGAATTAAGAAAGTTCGCAAGGTCAACAATATGCGGTTCTCTTGCGGCATTTTCAATAATGGTCTGTCCCTTTGCCTTTGATGCGGCAAGCATAATGTTCATTGTTGCACCAACGGACACAACATCAAGGTACACATGTGTACCGACAAGGCTGTCGCATTCTGCCTCTATAATCGCACCGTCAACAAGCTGAGTTGTAGCACCGAGAGCCTCAAAGCCTTTAAGATGCTGGTCAATCGGACGCACGCCAAAGTTACAGCCGCCCGGAAGAGCCACCTTAGCCTTGCCGTACTTGCCCAAAAGTGCGCCGAGGAGATAATATGACGCTCTCATACCTCTTACAAGGTCGGTCACAGCATTGCATGTACGAATTTTTGTAGGATCAATATATAAGGACGAACGGTTGATTCGTCTTACATTAGCACCCATCTGCTGAAGAATTCTGCTGATAAGTGATACATCGCTGATGTTAGGAATATTTTCAATCTGGCATGGCTCATCACAAAGAATAACTGCCGGAATAATTGCAACGGCTGCATTTTTCGCACCGCTGATTGTCACTTCACCCGATAATGGCTTTCCGCCGGTAACTACGAACTTCTCCAATTGTTACACCCCAATTAATGTGTAGAAGATACTTTTAACTAAATAAGCTAAATATCTGAAAATGTATATCTATATAGTGTATAAGTAAAAATCAAAAATTATACGAATCTAAAAATTCATAATGAGAACTAATTTGTTACATTTTATTAAAAACGAACCCACTCGGTTACGCAGATGTAATTTAACAATTCTCTTACAGAAAATGATACTACAAAATTGTAGTAAAGTCAACGGAATAATAAAACTGTAATCTATTTTTGGTCAAGTTGTACTCAAATTATTAATTTGTTGCTTTTTTTGTTTTTAATATAACCAACCATGCTTTTTAAAACCGTTTTTTCCTAAAAAGAAGTAATTAATCAAAGCAATTTTTTGTAAAATAATTACAAATTGAAACAGTTATTATATTTTCTTAATTGAAAATTTGCAGGCAAATCTATCGTATATATTTATTCTTTGCAAATCAAACGAATAAAACAAAAATATCTAAAGGTAAATTTTTTAAAAATCACAGACAAAATGATTATTATGCCGAAAAAAAGACTTTACTGCCACTTGCATTGAATTTAAAACTTTTATCAATTATGATTGAAACAGAATCAGTCGGCAAGTGTCCTTTTACATTATAATAATGACAAAATTAAGGCATTGCGACAAATTTTTAATTAACGGGGGATTCAGAATGAGCGAAACAGCAAAAGAACCGAAAAAAATAAGTAAAAGAAGCAGTGAAGAAAAAATTGAAATTATTGTTGCGATTTTTCTCGGAATAACCGCACTCGCCACAGCATGGGCATCGTGGATAGGTTCACTTCACGGCGGAAATCAGGCGACTAACTACACAAAAAGCAACAACCTCTCATCAGAGGGCAACTCGATGTGGAATGAGGCTTCTCAAAATCTTATGCAGGATATGATCACATGGAATGACATCAATGAGGCAAACCTTAATTACCAATATGCGGAATCTAAAAACGATAAAACGGAAATGGAAAAATATCAGTACCAAATTGATCAGCTTATGAGTGATAACTGTACAGAAGAATTTCTTGAGGCAATTAATTGGGCAATGGATCAAAAGGAAAATGTAACTCCGTTTATGAAGGACGGTTACACCGAAAGCTATTTTGCAGAGGCAAAAGCTACAATTGAAGAGTCGGACAAACTTCTTGAACAAGGTAAGAAAGATAACGCAAACGGTGACGCATTCGGTCTTGTAAGCGTAATTTACTCGGTTGTACTCTTTATGCTCGGTATCGTAGGCACATTCAAGAATCTTCCGAACAGAAGAATTGTGCTCGGTGTTGCAGTTGCAGGTTTTATTTTTGCCACTATATATATGTTTACAATTCCGATGCCGACAGGATTCAATATTCTCAGTTATTTCGGAATGGCATAAAACAAAATATTCTGTACTCACAGCGGTGAAAGCAAATGCTTTTGCCGCTGTTTTTTTTGTAAAAAATCAAAAAAATATTACACTTTTTCCTCTATGTCTATTGACTTTTTAAAAAAGGAATGCTATATTATAATTAACATATGAGCATATCTTCATATGTTCAAGTATAACTATTAACCTGAAAGAAAAAAAGGTGACACCTATGGAAAACAAAGAAAAAACAACCACTCCCGAAATGCCCGACATTGATGTGCTGTTTGAGCTTGCAGACCTTTTTAAGGTTTTCGGTGATTCAACCCGACTTCGCATTATGTACACCATTTCTGAAAATGAAATGTCGGTACTCAACATTGCTGAAGCTCTCAACATGGAGCAAAGCACAATTTCTCACCAACTGCGTGTGTTAAGGCAGAACAAGCTGGTGCGTGTTCGCCGTGAAGGAAAGCAGATTTATTACAGCCTTGACGATGACCATGTGAAACGAATCATAGAAATGGGACTTGACCATGTTCTTGAATAAGGAGGGAGACATATGAGGTACAAATATCAGCTTGACAATCTCAACTGCGCTAATTGTGCAGGCAAGATTGAGGCTAAAATTGCAGAAACAGACGGCTTTGAAGATGTAAGCTTCAATTTTGCGACAAAACTTCTCAACTTCAAAAGCGAAAAGCAGAATCCTGTTTCCGAAATTCAGGCGATCTGCGACAGCATTGAGGACGGTGTAACCGTTGTTGACAAAACTCCGAAAACCAATCTCAAAAAATACACCTACACTTTAGACAATCTCAATTGTGCTCATTGTGCAGGCAAGATTGAGGCTAAAATTGCAGAAACAGACGGCTTTGAGGATGTAAGCTTTAATTTTGCGACAAAACTTCTCAATTTCAAAAGCGAAAAGCAGAATCCTGTTTCAGAGATTCAGGCAATCTGCGACAGCATTGAGGACGGTGTAACCGTTGTTGACAAAACTCCGAAAAATGATATCACAACAAAGGCAGAACCCGAAATCACGAAAAAGAAAATCAACCGTGACACAATCTTCCTTGCAATTTCAATTGTGCTTGCAGTAGTGTCCGAAATTCTCCACCTTACACTTGACGGTGCTCCGGCCGTTCATTATGTTGTACTCACAGCATGTTTTGCAGCAACAATTCTTTCGGGTTACAAGGTATTCATCAAGGGTGCAAAAAACATTCTAAAGCTGAGAATTGACGAAACAACGCTTATGGCTGTTGCGGTAATTGCGGCATTCTGTCTTGGAGATTTTGTTGAGGCGGCAATGGTAACAATCCTCTTTTCTATCGGTGAAATTTTTGAGGATCGAGCAGTTGACGCATCCCGCCGTGACATTGAAAAGCTTGCGAACATTCGTCCCGATACAGCAACAATTATTGTTGACGGTGCGGAACAGATTGTTCCTGCCGAAAGCGTTGAAATCGGAAGTATCATTGAAGTCAAGCCATACGAAAGAGTTCCGCTTGACGGCATTATTATCAAAGGTAAAACAACTCTCGACACATCTGCTCTCACAGGCGAAAGCCTTCCTGTTGATGCAGGCGAGGGCAGTGAGGTACTCAGCGGTGCAATCAACGGCAGTAACCTTATTACTGTCAAAACCACAAAACATTTCGGCGATAGTACCGCAACAAGAATTCTTCAGCTTGTTGAAGATGCCGCCGCTCAAAAGGGCAATAGCGAAAAGCTTATTTCAAGATTTGCCTCTGTTTACACACCGGTTGTTGTACTCATTGCAGTTGCAATCGCAGTAATCCCTCCGCTTTGCGGACTCGGAGCATTCAGCGAATGGCTCTACCGTGCGCTTGTTTGTCTTGTAGCGTCATGTCCGTGTGCTATTGTTATTTCCGTACCTCTCTCCTACTATTCGGGTATCGGTGCGGCATCCGAAATCGGTGTACTCATCAAGGGCGGAAAATATATTGAGGCTCTTGCAAAAGCAGACACATTCGTATTCGATAAAACAGGCACGCTCACAAGCGGCAAGCTCAGCGTAAACAAGGTTAATACTGTCGGTCCATACAGTGCTGACGAAGTTCTTGCTCTTGCCGCTGCAAGCGAAAAATATTCCGCTCATCCGATTGCCTCCGCAATCAGAGAAAAGGCAAACGGTCTTGAACTTCCCGAGCTTTCCGACTACAGCGAAAGTGCCGGTCACGGAACAAGCGCAGTTTATAACGGCAAAACTATTCAGTGCGGCGGTTCAAAGATTCTTTCGGACGAACAGAAGAAGATTGCAAATAAAGACGATTCTGTTTTCGTAATTTATGACGGTCAGCTTATCGGTTCGCTCAATGTCAGCGACACAGTAAGACCTGAGGCAAAAGAGGTTATCTCACAGCTTAAAGCGCTCGGTGTCAAGAACACGGTAATGCTCACAGGCGACAGACAACAGCCTGCCGAAAATGTTAAAAACGAACTCGGACTTTCCGAATGTCACGCAGAGCTTCTCCCTGCTCAAAAGCTTGAGCTTTTCAAGGGCTTGAAGTCAAAATCCAAGGGCGCTTGCTTTGTGGGTGACGGCATCAATGATGCCCCTGTTCTTTCGGCAAGCGACTGCGGTATCGCAATGGGATTCGGCAGTGAAGCCGCTATTGAAGCGTCAGACGCAGTGCTCGCATCAGGCACACTCAAACAGCTTCCAAAGGCAATTAAAATTGCAAGAAGTGTTATCAACACTGTCAAGGGCAACATCATCTTTGCCCTCTCAATCAAGGCTCTTGTAATTATCCTCGCCGCATTCGGTCTTGCACAAATCTGGATGTCTGTTATCGCCGACACAGGCGTCAGCGTAGTCTGCGTTCTCATAGCCGCAAGACTCCTCAAAAAGAAATATTGATTTTTTTGCAAATCATATCATTTATTATGATAAAGCACCGTGAGCTTTCACAAGTTTCACGGTGCTTTCGTTTGCCAAAATTTCTCTAAACATAATCTTATATTATAGTATTTTAAAATCATTGACTTTTATAATTATATAAATTATAATATTTTTGTCAGTGCTTGTAACTGATAAATAAACTTCGGAGAGATTAATTTGAAAAAGATATTTTTATTATTAGTAACCGCTTTATTTTTACTTTCATTATATGGATGTAACACTTCTTCATCAAGCAATAACCCCACTGAACAAACAACCGTAACGGATACCGATGATTTATCTCTTGATACAGATACAGATTCTGAAACAGAATTTAATTACGATTTGGAGATTTACTATAACGATAAAAAGATTGATAATTTAAATCTTTTCGATGCATTTATGCCAACTGAGGATGGACTCATATATTCAAAAATCAACGAAACTTCTCCGAATGAAATAGAATACTACAGATACTATTTAGACAAAAAGAGCAGTGTAAAACTCGGCTCAATAAAAGACTGGACAATGCAAATTAACGATAAAGCGTATGTAAATAATCACCTTTGCTTTACGGCAAGCACGGGCGACATTACAGACGAAGAAAACAGAACCCTTGAATTTATTGATATAGACCTTAATAAAAACAAAATGACTACTGTCTTTTCTGACAAAGGCGGTTTTCCCTATGATACCGTTACAGGTGCAGACAATCTTGTCATAATTACAAAAGTATTAAACAACGGTACTTCTTTGGAACTGTATGACACCGAAACGCAAAAGTTTAAACAACTGAAATATTTAGAGTTTGATGATAAGAACTGTGTAGGAAAAACTATAAGAAAAGTTTCAATTGACGACAAAACAAAAACAATCTGCCTCTTGGTTTTGGACTGTGTTTCGGAAACAGATGTTTCTTTAAAAATAGAAACCTATGACTATGATATGAATTTTCTTAAAAGCTACGATATATCCAACATTTCAGATGATTCAAATGAACTGATTCAAGGTGTACAGTTCTTTGATTTTAGAAACAACTACCTTATCTATCAAAATTTTAGTATGACAAGATGTATAGGTTATATAGGGAACAAAAAATTGCAAAAATCCGATATGATTGACAACATTGACGACACCTACTCTATGGCTCAAACTCCACAAAAAGGATATAATACAGTTTTATCATTTAAAGATGTTGATTTAGAACGCAATATATACTTATTTAATACCATTGACAAAACAATGAAAAAAACAAAATTCAAACCTGAAGAAGAAAACTACTATATCGGCTCAATGTCAAGAACTGGAAAAGATAATTTGATGATAATAACTACTCCTGATAATGCAGACAAAAAAAGTAATCTTAATCCAAAACTATACTTTACAAAATTAAGCGACTTAAAATTTCAGTAAACAGGCGGTAAAAATCAATTAAAATCCATTTTGCAAATTATCTGTCAAAATCCTGCAAAAAATTTAATTTATGGGCAATACTGCTCTTTACTTTTTAAGGTATTTATTGTATAATTAGCGGTAAAGCAAAAAGGTATATTTAATGTTACAAAACACCTTTTGCTCACAATAAATAAGGATAGGAGGGACAAAACATAATGATCAGCGGTGCTGAAATTATGGTAAAATGTTTGGAAGCCGAGGGCGTTGACATAGTCTTTGGTTATCCGGGTGCGGCTATCTGCCCATTTTACGATAAAGTTTACGACTCGAGCATTACCCACATTCTTGTTCGTCAGGAACAGAACGCTGCTCATGCGGCAAGCGGCTATGCAAGATGCAGTAATCGTCCCGGTGTTTGCGTGGCAACTTCCGGTCCCGGTGCAACCAACCTCATCACAGGCATTGCAACCGCCTATACGGACTCTATTCCGATTGTTGCCATTACAGGTCAGGTTCGTTCCGACCTTCTCGGCAGAGATGTCTTTCAGGAAGCTGACATCACAGGAGCTTGTGAACCGTTTGTAAAGCACAGTTATCTCGTCAGCAAAACAGAAGACCTTCCGAGAGTTTTCAAAGAGGCTTTCCATATTGCCTCAACCGGCAGACCCGGTCCTGTACTTATCGACATTCCCGTTGATATTCAGGAAAATGAAATTGAAAGTTTTGAATATCCCGAAAGCGTAAACATTATCGGTTACAAGCCGAACACTAAGGGACACGCAATTCAGGTTAAAAAGGCTGTTGAGGCCATCAACGCAAGCAAGCGTCCTGTTATCGTATCAGGCGGCGGCGTGCTGAGTTCGGGTATCAAGCTTAAACTTCAAAAATTTGCAGAAACTACGGGTATCCCCGTTATTTCAACTATGATGGGCATCGGTGTTATGCCCAGCGAGCATGAGCTTTATCTCGGAATGCTCGGCACTCACGGCAAGGCTGTTGCCAACCGTGCTCTTCACGAAGCCGACCTTGTAATCGTATGCGGTGCAAGACTCGGTGACAGAGCTGTTGCGGCTCCCGACCAGATGAGTGAAAACACAAAGGTAATTCACATTGACATTGACCCTGCTGAAATCGGTAAGAATGTTAAAACAGAAATTCCGATTGTAGGCGATATGAAAAATGTCATCAATATGCTGCTTGACAGCATCGGCGATTACAAGGTTACAACAATGTGGAGCGAAACCGTAAAGAACTGGAAAAAAGACCTTTACCGTGAGCCTCCCGTTTTTGACGGCTTTGTTGAGCCGAGAACACTTGTCGGTCATCTCAGTGCAATGTTCCGCTCAAAGGCAATTCTCGTTGCCGATGTAGGACAAAATCAAATCTGGTGTGCAAACAACTTCCGTATTCGTGAGGGCAGATTCCTCACAACAGGCGGTATGGGTACAATGGGTTACTCAATTCCCGCCGCAATCGGTGCAAAGTTTGCAAGACCCGACCGTGATGTTATTGTAATCTGCGGTGACGGCAGTTTTCAGATGGGGCTTAATGAGCTTGCGACTATTGCAGGCAATCAGCTCGGAATTAAAATCATCATTATGAAAAACGCACGACTCGGAATGGTTCGTGAACTTCAGGACAAACACTACGGCGGCAGACACTCCGCAACAATTCTCAACGGCGATCCCGACTTCTTGAAGATTGCCGATGCTTACGGCATTGACCATGCAGAGGCTCATTCAAACAAGGAAGCCGAAAACATCATCAAGGGTATTGTTGATTCGGAAAAACCGTTCATTCTTGTTTGCGATGTTCACCCCGACACTCCGTCAATTTAATGAGGTGATAAAATGCAGTATACATTATCAATACTTGTTGAAAATCAGGCGGGCGTTCTTTCAAAGATTTCGGGACTTTTCTCTCGCCGAGGTTTTAACATCGACTCACTTGCAGTAGGTGTTACTCAGGACCCGTCGGTTTCCCGAATCACAATCGTTGCAAACGGTGACGAGTACATTGTTGAACAGCTTGAAAAACAGCTCAACAAGCTCATTCCCGTTATTAAGGTAAAAAGGCTTAACGAGGGCGAATTTATCAGCCGTGAGCTTGTTTTAATCAAGGTTCACTGCGCCGCCTCAAAAAGAGCCGAAATTGTCAAAACGGTTGAAATTATGCAGGCGAAAATCGTTGATGTATCCCCTTCGTCAGTTACCGTTGAGTACTGCGAATGTGCAAGCCGCATCAACACGCTTGTTGACTTACTCAAGCCTTATGGTATCCGTGAGATTGTAAGAACAGGTACTGTTGCCATTGACAGAGGCACAGCTTCGGTTTCCGTTTAATCTTACAGTTAGCATATATTTTAATTTATATGCCGCGTTTGCGGTAAGGAGGACTTTAATATGAAAGACTACACAAAAAACATGACAGCACCAATCTACTATCAGTCAGATTGTAACCTTGACCTTCTCAAGGGTAAGAAAATTGCTATTATCGGTTACGGCAGCCAGGGTCATGCACACGCTCTCAACCTCAGGGATTCAGGTTGCGATGTAATCATCGGTCTTTACGAAGGCAGCAAGAGCTGGGCAAAGGCTGAAGCTCAGGGCTTTAAGGTATATACATCGGCAGAGGCTGCAAAGCAGGCTGACATCATCATGATTCTTATCAACGATGAAAAGCAGGCAGCTCTTTATAAGAACGACATCGAGCCAAACCTCGAAGCAGGCAATATGCTTATGTTTGCTCACGGCTTTAACATTCACTTTGGTTGCATCAAGCCTCCAAAGGATGTTGATGTTACAATGGTTGCTCCTAAGGGACCGGGTCACACAGTTCGTTCAGAGTATCAGGTTGGTAAGGGTGTGCCTTGCCTCGTTGCAGTTGAGCAGGATGCTACAGGTCAGGCTAAGGATCTCGCACTTGCATATGCACTCGGTATCGGCGGTGCAAGAGCCGGCGTTCTTGAAACAACATTCAGAACAGAAACAGAAACAGACCTCTTCGGTGAACAGGCTGTTCTTTGCGGCGGTGTTTGCGCACTTATGCAGGCAGGTTTTGAAACACTTTGCGATGCCGGTTACGACCCAAGAAACGCTTACTTTGAATGTATCCATGAGATGAAGCTCATCGTTGACCTTATCTATCAGTCAGGTTTTGCAGGCATGAGATATTCAATCTCTAACACAGCTGAGTACGGTGACTACATCACAGGTCCAAAGATCATCACAGAGGATACTAAGAAGGCTATGAGAAAGGTTCTTTCTGACATTCAGGACGGTACATTTGCTAAGGACTTCCTCCTTGACATGAGCGATGCCGGTTCACAGGTTCACTTCAAGGCTATGAGAAAGATCGCTGCCGAAGCTCCTGCCGAAGTATTCGGTAAGGAAGTTAGAAAGCTCTACAGCTGGTCTGACGAAGATAAGCTCATCAACAACTAATGTTTTTTAGTTCGTGAAGTTAGTTTGATATATTCAAATTTCTATCACCCGAGCATTACATAGTACGAATTTAGGGTAGCTTGATTTTCAAGCTACCCTTTTTGCGAGTACCTCGCTCGCAGTTCGTGTAGGTAGTTTGTGATAATTTACAACTACTTATTCCCGAGCTTAACATAGTTATAATTTTCAAGCTACCCTTTTTGCGAGTGCCTCGCCCGCAGTTCGTGTAGGTAGTTTGTGATAATTTACAACTACTTGTTCCCGAGCTTAACATAGTACAGATTAACGGTTCAGTCAATTTGGCTGAACCGTTTTTTGTTGTGCAATAAAAAGGTTCAGCTTTTTGCGGCTGAACCCTTTTGCAGTTAAAACTTATTAATTTTTAAATAATCAATACTTCTCATAGGAGAAAGAATTATAAGCGTCAAGCAAAGACTGCTTATTCTCAGCTGTAGTATTCTCACTCCATACGCTGTTATCACCATAACCTGTCACAATAAATTTGGTAAACATATGTGCATTTACGCAATTATTAAACTGTTTAAGGTTAATTTCGTTATATTTTGCCCGTGAAATATTTTTGTCATTACCGTCAAAATATGTATAATAAATATTATTATTTGATTCTTCTCCTACACCTCTTGCTGAATACATATTTGCAAAAAGATTCTCTCCGTCGTATGTGATTAATGAATTACCCGACCAATAGTAACCGTCATCTACATTTAAAGATATCTTTAGGTCGTGAACCTCATACTTTTTGGCAGTTTTATTATAGTATATCGCAAAACCGTCGTTAACATTTCCCACTCTTTTTAACTTACCGTCTTCAAATTTGTAAACAACGGAATGGAAACTATACTCATTGGAATCAGCCTTTTGTGCAACAAGCTCCGGAACTCCGTCAAAGTCGAAATCCAAAAACATAACACCTGACAAATTGTGATTACTTCCCAAGCTTGGCATCCATTCACTCTGATGATTCATCATATAATTGATATAAGCGTCCCTTGTTTTATCGGATGTCTTATATCTGTATGTTACACCGGTTGGGTTAAACATCGTAGTAAACTTTTTACCGTCTTTTGAAACACCTCTTACCGTATAAGTGTTACTGCCGGACTTTGCACCCTTGTGAACATAATAGTTGTCATAAGTTTCTGCTATCTTCTTCCAAGAACCGTTTTCTTTAATATAAACACGGAACTTTGGCGCATCTCCCGTCCAATGCATTTCAACACCGTTGTTTACTGCACCAATGCTGTAAATTTCGGGACAATCCTGATGATTGCCAATGGGCGTACCCTTTGAATCGTATCCGCTTGTAAAACTCTTGGCATCCTTGCTGATACAACGAACCGTGTAATAAATATCATCAACGCTTAAATCAAATTCCTTTGAAACAACATTCATATCAAGCATAGTCGTGCCTGTTGTGTCGGCAAGCTTTGTCCAACCGTTTCTGTCCTTGTAATACACACGATATTTTTCTGCGCCTGCAACCTTGTTCCATGTCAGCTTTACGCCGTCATATGTAACCTCAAGTTTTGAGATTTTCGGTGTGGCAACATACTTTACCGACTTGCCTGTCGGGTTATAACCGCTTGTAAATTTCTTTGCGTCTGATGTAATACATCTTACAGTATATGTGTAATTTCTGCCCGATGAAACATCCTTGTCGATATATGAGGTTGAAGTTGTATCGACCATTCGTGTCCAACCTTTACGGCCCTTGTAGTAAACTCTGTATTTAGCCGCACCGTTTACTTTGCCCCAAGAGATTTTCACACCGCCGTTTACATTTTCAAGCTTTGAAATTTCAGGGGCGGCAATATATTTTATGGTTGTTCCCTTTGAATCATAACCGCTTGTAAAGCTCTTTCCGTCAGCAGAAATACATCTTACAGTATAGGTGTAATTCCTGCCCGATGAAACATCCTTGTCGATATATGATGTTGAAGTTGTATCAACCATTCGTGTCCAACCTTTACGGCCCTTGTAGTAAACTCTGTATTTAGCCGCACCGTTCACTTTGTTCCATGTAAGCCTTACACCGCCGTAAACACTTTCGGCTTTTGAAATTTTCGGAGTAGCCAAGCTTGCCCTTGCAACCTGTGCATACTGCACAGGTGTGTTAAGCGGTTCAACCGCATTTGCAGAAACTGCCGAAACCGCAATCGCAGACATCGACATTACCGCCGCCATAGCTATAGGTAAAAACTTTTTCATAGTTATCCCTCACTTTGTAAATATTCTACGCATTATTAAAAACTTTTGCTAAATTTTTATGCAAGTTAATTGTAACATTAAATGATATAAAAAGCAATACATCTTGATAAACTATCACAAATTTTTTAGGCTAAAATAAATAAACCGTTCACAAAAGCGAGAACGGTTTATTTTATATATTCTGTTGATATTTTGAATTATTTAAAATAATTTCTGCGTTTTGCAAAAATTACTGCACAACCTGCAAGCATTGCAACAAGAAGAATTACAGCAACGCTGTTCTGTCCTGTTTGAACTGCACCACTGTTGTTCTGTGAATTGTTCGGTGTGTCATTTGTTGCTGTGTCGCTTGTTGAAACAGGCTTTGTTGCCGAAGTTGCAGAAGTTGTATCGGGTACTGTTACAGGTTCGTCAACTGTTGCAACCGAAGTTGTAGGCTCAGTAGGAACAGTTGTATTCGGTTTATTAGATTCCAAACCAAAATTCATTTTTGACAATTCTTCAAGAATACTATCGTCAATAACTCCGCTTTCATAAGCCTCTTTAATTGAGTAAACATTGCCATTCTTATAAAGCATAACATCATCGCCATGGTTGTAATGATAAGTATAGTCACCAATTGTTTCTTCAATTGAATAATCAAGACTAAAGCCTTCATTGTGCATAAAATATACTCCGCCGTCACTTGTTGAACCAACAATTTCAATACTGAGATACTCAGGCTCTTTACCACCGTAATATGTATCTATCATCACCTGTCTGATTTCCGATGCAACATCCGATTCTGATATTTCGTCAGGTGTAGCCGCAAAAGCTGTTGTTATAACCGAAAAGCACATTACAAATGCTATCAATGCAGTTAAAAGTTTTTTCATTTTTATTTCCTCATCTTTTATTTATTCTATCTGTAATAATGGTATACGCAACAGATATTCAATTTACTTCATTATACCGCTAAAATACATGTAATGCAATATAGTTGCTAAAAATTCAGCAAAAATAATTCTGCTTAAATGAAAATGCCACTTTCATAACGAAAGTGGCATAAATGTTAATTTTAGTTGTCAAATCAAACTGGGTGAACCATATTTTTCTTGTCAAGCTTGTCGCCGTTGATGCCAACCTTGGCATTTCTTCTCTTTTCAAAGAAGTCAAGGGCAACCTTCGGGAACTGTGCATAAGAAAGAACATCCTCAGGCTGTTCAATCCACTGCTCAATCTCGCCGCGGAGCTTATCAAGCTCAGGCTCAAGCTGATCTGCAGGACGACCTTTGATAATCTTCTTGTCACCGATAATCTTCTTCTGGAATTCAGGATCAATCGGCATTGGAGTTGTACCGTACTCACCTGCAACAAGTCCCTTGAACTCGTTTGTGCACATTGAGTAACGCTTGCCTGTGATTACATTGAATACAGCCTGTGTGCCGACAATCTGTGATGTCGGAGTAACAAGCGGAGGATAACCTGAATCCTTACGAACACGGGGTACTTCTGCAAGAACTTCGTCGAGCTTGTCCTCTTTGCCTGCCTGCTTAAGCTGTGAAAGAAGGTTGGAAAGCATACCGCCCGGAACCTGATAGATAAGAGCGTTAGCATCTGTTGCGAGCATCTTAGGATCAAGAAGTCCTGACTTGATGTACTTCTCACGAAGAGTCATGAAGTAAGCACGGATGTCAGAGAACTGTTTAAGGTCAAGACCTGTGTCGAACTCTGTGCCTGAAAGAGCGGCAACCATTGACTCTGTAGGTGCGTGTGATGTACCGAGAGCGAGTGGGCTGATTGCTGTGTCAATGCCGTCGGCACCTGCCTCAACACCCTTTAAAAGACACATTGATGCAAGACCTGATGTGTAGTGGGTGTGGAGCTGAAGCGGAAGCTCCGGAACAGCGGCTTTGATAGCCTTTACAAGGCTTTCGGTTCTTGTCGGAGTAAGAAGAGCAGCCATATCCTTGATACAGATTGAATCTGCACCTGCGTCTGCAATTCTCTTAGCATACTCAACATAGTATTCATCTGTGAATACAGGACCTGTTGTGTAGCTGATAGCAACCTGTGCATGACCGCCTTCTTTGTTAGCGGCCTTGATAGCTGTTTTAAGATTCTTGATGTCGTTAAGAGCATCAAAAATACGGATAATGTCAATACCGTTTGCGATTGAACGCTGAACAAGGTACTCAACGCAGTCATCGGCATAGTGACGATAGCCGAGCATATTCTGTCCTCTGAAAAGCATCTGGAGCTTTGTGTTAGGGCAATGCTCTCTGATTGTGCGGAGTCTGTCCCACGGATCTTCGTTTAAGAATCTGAGGCATGAGTCATATGTTGCACCGCCCCAGCATTCGAGTGAGTAATAACCGATTTTATCGAGTTTGTCAAGAACAGGGAGCATTTCCTCTGTTGTCATTCTTGTTGCAATGAGTGACTGATGAGCGTCACGCAGAGCAGTTTCGGTAACTCTGATTTTTTTTGCCATTTTACAGCATCCCTTTCTCCGAATTATTGATTAGTTAAGTGTTACGAGAACCTTACCTGAGTCAACTGACTCACCCTTTGCAACATCAACTGTTGCAACTGTGCCGTCCTGCGGAGCCTTAACGGGAGTTTCCATCTTCATAGCCTCGATAAATACGAGGTCATCGCCGGCCTTAACAGCCTGTCCTGCCGAAACAACAACATTAACAACTGTACCGGGCATAGGAGCCTTTACAACAACAGAACCCTGAGCGCCTGCGGGAGCTGCCGGCTTTGCTGCAGGAGCGGGAGCGGCTGCCGGAGCAGGAGCGGCTGCTGCGGGAGCTGAAGAGCCACCGAGTTCTTCAACCTGAACATCATATGCTGTGCCGTTAACTGTAATTCTTAAATTCTTCATTTTTAGTATCCCCTTTTATTTTAACAAGTAATCATTTATCAGATAGTTGAATGCTTCTTTGAAAGTGTTGAAACACGCTTGCCCGAGAGCATATCAAGAGCAGAAATAAGAGTCTGACGGAGCTGAGCTTCTTCAACAATACCGTCAACATAGCCGTTCTGAGCGGCATTGTAAGCAGAAAGATTCTCGTCAGCAAACTTCTGAGCAACCTCAGCCTGCTTATCTGTGGCAACATTCATAACTTCGGGAGCCATAATGAATGCGGCAGCCTCAACATTAACAGGTGAAATAACTGCATCGGGAAGTGCGTAAACAACATCTGCATTAGCGCCTGTGCCTGCAAGAGCAACATAGCCTGAACCGATTGCCTTGCCTGTAACAACAGAAATCTTAACTGTTGTTGCCTCAGCATAAGCAGCTGATGCCTTTGTTGCCGACTTGATTGACTCAAAGCCCGGGCAGTTTACGAATGTTACAACAGGGAGTGAGAAAGCGTCGCAGAAACGAACAAACTTTGCTACCTTGTTTGCAGACTTGCAACCAAGCTCCTTGCCCTTTGTAACAACAATACCTACAACCTGACCGCCGAGTCTTGCAAAACGAACATTTGCTTCCTTGCCGTAATCATTGAAGAGCCTTACAATGCTGTTGCCGTCAACAGTTCTGCTGACTACACAACCGCAACCGTCCTCTGCCGGAGCTTCTTCAAATGACTGAGGAGCCATTGTGAGGTTATTTGACGGAAGATAAAGGATAAGTTCCTTTGCAGCCTTGATTGCCTTGTCTGCATCGTCACAAACGATTGAGGCAATACCGTTTTCAGCATTGTAAGCGGCATCGGAATGCTTGCCTGTTACCGAAAGTGAAAGCTGTGCGTCTTTGCTCATGATAACGATGTCTGCGCTTGCGGCGTTAAGAGCGTTTGTTCCGAGGCAAGTGCCGAGAACAACCGAGATCTGCGGTACAACACCGGAAAGTGACGCAGCCGCATTGAGAACATCACCGCAACCTGCGAGAAGCTCTGTACCCTGATTAAGTCTGCCGCCAACGCTGTCATAGAAACCTACAACAGGAGCGCCTGTCTTGAGTGCAAGACCATACAGCTTTTTAAGCTTGGCAGCCTGCGCCTTACTCATGGCACCGCCGCAAATGTCGCTGTTCTGTGCAAACGCATAAACAGGCATACCTTCTACTGTTCCAAAGCCTGCAACAACCTCGGCAAAACCTTCACCGGATTTTGCAAAGGCATCAATTTCACAAAAGCTGTCTGCATCAAAAAACGCCGTAATTGTCTTATAAGCGGAAGTTGCGGCAATTTCAGCCTTTGCCTGATTGATCTTTTCAATACTCATCTTAAAATCCTCCAATACCATGTATTGAATATGCACGAAAACTGAGCGTGCATACTAATTTTCTACACAATACATTATACTCTATAATCTTCAAAAGTACAAGAAAAACACGCTGTACTATTTCAATTTTGAACACATTTAATAGTTATTACACCAAAACCGTAAATTTATTGTCGAATTAACAAATAGTTTGATTGACCGTTTCGGAAGTATTTTTCAAAAACGGAAAATTAAAGCTGTTTGCCGTTTAAAAACGGGTTTGCAAGCAGTTTTTTAACCTCTTGTTCGGTCAAATCTCTCCAGTCGCCCTGTTTGAGCATACCCATTTTTACTCCGCCGATCTGGGTGCGTTTGAGTCTTGCAACCTCAAGCCCGACAGCCTCGCACATTCTTCTGATTTCACGGTTCTTACCCTCATGAAGAATCATTTCAAGAACTACTCTGCCCTGCTCCTTGTGAATTACATGGACATATGCAGGAGCGGTTTTCCTGCCGTCAAGCTCAACGCCTGTTTCAAGCTTTACAAGCTGATCCTCGTCAATTGACGGTCGAACGGTTACTCTGTAAATCTTGTAAACATTGTTTTTCGGGTGCATAACCTTGTTTGCAAAGTCACCGTCATTTGTAAAAACAAGCATACCCTCGCTGTCTTTGTCAAGTCTGCCGATCGGATAAACTCGCTCGCCGACATTCTCAACAAGCTGTGCAACACACTTTCTGCCACGCTCATCATTCATTGTGGTAATGAATCCACGGGGCTTGTTGAGCATAATATATCGGTAATTACCGCCCTTCGGCACAACAATTCTCTTGCCTCTTACAAACACCTTGTCTGTAGGAAGAACCTTATCGCCGAGAATTGCGGTTTTGCCGTTCACCTTGACATGACCGCCGAGAATAAGCTCCTCGGCTTTTCGCCTTGATGCAATACCGCATTGCGCTATGAATTTCTGAAGTCTTATAGGTTCAATTTTAGCCATATGTAAATTCCTTTTTGTTAAAATTTTCTTTATATTTAAGCTGTTACGAAAACAGATTTCCTATTGCCGAAAATATTGACACGCTCTTTTTATCCGATTTAATCTTTTCGCCTGCAAGAATGTTGCATTTATAAAGCAGCTTTCCGCCGAGTGTGTATTCAATTCTGCCGACCGATTCGTTCTTTTCAATCGGAGCATACAAAAAGCTGTCTATAAAGATTTTTTTCTTGATTTTATCGCAGTCCTCACGCTTTAAAACGATTGTGCTGTTCTTCTCACCTGTAACCGTTACGCTGTCCTTATCACCGCCCACGCACGGAATATCGGCACAAAAGTCAGCGTCCTTGCAGTCAACTCCCCTGTACTTTTCAAAAGCGTAATCATAAAGAGAAATATGGTCATTCCAATCGTTGCGGTCATTCAGAGTGACGCACACAAGCGTTACACCGTCTTTTTTTGCAGAGGAAACAAGGCACCGCCCTGCCACCGTTGTATAGCCCGTTTTTCCGCCTGTACAGTAGGGATAAAGCGACAAAAGCCTGTTATGATTTGCATATGAGGTTTTCTTTGATTTCGGTTCAAGAAATTCAACGGTCACGCTCTTCTTAGCCGTAAGATTTGCAAAATCGTCATTTTCAAGTGCATATGACATAAGCAGGGCCATATCCTTTGCACTTGAGTAATGATTATCATCGTCAAGTCCGCTCGGCGTTACAAAATTGGTATTCGTCATACCGATTTGCTTTGCCTTTTCATTCATTCGTTGTGAAAACTTTTCGGGACTGCCCGAAATCGTATATGCCGCCGCATTCGCCGCATCATTACCCGACGCCATCATCATTCCTGACGCAAGGTCCGAAAGTCGGACTTTTTCACCGACTTTAAGATACATCGAACTGCCCTCGGCAACCATTTCCTGTTTGAAGGTTACTTCGCTGTTACAGGATGCCGCCTCCTCAAGCGTTATGAGAGATGTCATAATCTTTGTGGTGCTCGCAGGCTTCATTCTTTCATCTGCATTTTTTGAACAGATAACCGTGTTGTTATCGGGACAATAAAGGACAAATGCCTGTGCAGAAGTTGTGGGAGGAGTATCCTCCTCAGTTTTTGCGCCCATAAGCACAAACGGCATAACAAAGCACACCGCAAGCGAGATTATTTTTTTCATAAGGACACCCCCTGCATAAATCTATGCCGAGGGGTGTTGCAATATTACGAATCAGCCGTCAATATCGTCCTGTGTAATTTCGGAAAAATCGTCTGCGGATTCGCTCTTATCCTTTTTGAAAACTCCCTTTACCTTTTTGAGAACATCGGGAATCATATTAACGAGCTTGTCGGCTGTACCTTCTTCCCTGTCAACGGAAACAAGCCTTACATCGCCCTGATAAACGGTAAGAAATGCAACAGGCTGAATTGTCACACCTGCACCGCTGCCGCCGCCAAAGCAGTCTTTGTTTTCCTTTTTGGTAGGCAGATCCGAACCGCCTGCCGCAAAGCCGTAGCTTACCTTTGAAACAGGAATGATAAGTGTGCCGTCAGGCGAAGTTATAGGCTCGCCGATAATAGTATTGACATCAATCATTTCCTTGATTTTTTCCATTGTGGTATCCATTAAACTGCCGATAGGATGTTCCATAGCCATTCTCCTTTTTCAACAATATTTATATCAATCATTTTTAACTTCTGCAAGAAGTTTAATCCCCTTGATTCCGTGCTTAACGGCAAGACCGATAAGTCGGAATGCGAAAATTCTTGCGGCAAAGTCAAAGTTAATTTCTGTTTCTGCTTTTTCCGAAAAATTCGGATTTATGTCAACTCCGTAGCCTTTGCATTTTACAACACGGACAATTGTGCCTACTGCCGGATAAACAACGGCACAGTATTTGCCGTATTTTATAGCCGTATCAGCCGCATCATCACCTGCAACGCTGATACTCAGCGACAATTTTTTAACCGATATGTGGCTGAAAAAATCCTGCAATGCCGATACTGCAAGCTCTGCAACTTTTTTAATAAGGTTCAAAAGCCACTCAATGCCGTATTTTTTTATAAGGCTCGGCTTTTTTTCTGTCGCTTTTTTAGGTTGTTCGGTTTTCTGAGTTTGTTTTTTTGCTTTTTTCTTCTTCTTTTCCTTTTTGGGTTTTGCCGGCACAAGCTGAAGCTTTACAAACCCGATATACACGGCACACCAAAACTCCTCTTTATATGATGCACGCAAAGTAATCGGAATAAACATCACAAGCGCAATAAACAGCACAATTCCGAGTAGGATATATAGCCAAAGCAAAGGGAATTCCCCCTAAAATTTACTGCCTGTCAACAGGCTGATCGGCAAGCAAATCAATCTGCTCATTGCCGTTTTCAGTCTTTTCCTGTTCTTCACCGTTTTCTTCGGACTCCTTGTCCTCGTCACTCTCGGGGAGCGGAGGAAGTTCTTCAAGACTTGAAATGTTAAAGCAACGCAAAAAGTTTTCGGTTGTGCCGTAAAGCAACGGTCTGCCGGGAAGTTCAAGTCTGCCCTTTTCTTCAACAAGTCCCTTTGTTGTCAAACTGCCGATTACACCACTGCAGTCAACACCACGCACCTGCTCGACAAAAGCCTTTGTAACAGGCTGATTGTACGCAACAACTGCAAGAACCTCAAGAGCCGCCTGTGAAAGCGGGGTGTTTCTTCTCAAATCCATAACGGTACGAATCTGCGGAGCAAATTCCTTTTTTGAAACCATCTGACAGGAATTGTCAAGCAATATTATAGTTATGCCCCGTCCTGACGCCTCATAATCATCAATCAGTGCAGAAATATGCTCTTTAACTTTTTTTTCGGAAATTTCAAGTGCCTGCGCTATTCGGGAAAATTCAACCGACGCACCGTTTGCGAACAAAATCGCCTCAATCGCACCACGAATATTTTCAACAGCCATTACTGCACCTCCTCATTTTCATTGTTTTCGTCCTCGTCAACCTGTGGCAAAGGCATTGCGTTTTTATCCTCAATCATATGAACAACGGCATTTTCACCGCTGCCCTCAATTCTGATACGCTTGCCCTTTACCAGCTCCAGCGTTGCAAGAAATGTTGCCACAAGGTCGCTTTTGCCCTCGCACACCTCAAAAATTTCGTGATATTCAAGCCTTTTGCCGTGCCAGAGCCTTCTCATAAGATGGATAATCTTACTGTTTACCGACACGATTTTATGCGACACAATGCCCGAAAATGCGTCTTTTGACGGCGGAAGCTTACGCTTGCCCCGTCCGACTGCGCTGACATATGCCTTTGCGATATCCTCACTCGGATGAATTCGGTTATATGTCAGGTCAAATTCAACAGGAGATGCATCTCGGTAAAAGCTGTCAAAGTCATAAATATCGCCGAGTTTTGCCGCCATTTCACGGCAAACTGCATATTCAAGAAGCTGTCCCGAAAGTTCTTTCTTGAGTTCTTCAGCCTCTTCCTCATATTTTGGCAGGAGCATTACAGACTTGATATAAACAAGCCTTGACGCCATTGTCAGAAATTCCGATGCGATATCCATCTGATTTTCCTGCATCATATTAATCTGCTCCATGTACTGGTCGAGCAATTCGGAAATGCTGATGTCGTAAATATCTATTTTGTTTTTAGAAATCAGCGTCAGCAAAAGGTCAAGAGGACCTTCAAATGCCGACAGCTTATATTGAAGTTGTTGTGTTTCCATAAATAAGTTTCAGTTATGATTTGATGTTACGAATGATTTTGAAATCAACCGACAAACGGCATATACGGCAGGCTTGCAAGCCAGCTGATGAAGTTAAGAATCTGATTGCTGAGCCAGTTAATCGGAGTGTTGAGAATTCCGACATATAAGAGAACAAAAAGGCCGATAAAAAAGTACATCTGATATCTGTAAAAGAATTCAACAGCCTTGTCGGGTAAAAATACGAACAGAACCTTTGAGCCGTCAAGAGGCGGAATCGGGATAAGGTTGAACACTGCAAGTCCGACATTGCACGAAATGTAGAAGCTCAAGAATTGAACAACATATCCTCCGATTGTCGAAAGCGGAAAAGCACCCGTAAAAAGGATAATCGGATAGTAAATGAGTAGTCCGACAAAAGCCGCAACGATATTTGCAATCGGGCCCATAATTGCAGTGATTGCCATACCGACCTTTGGATTTTTAAAATTTCTCGGATCAATCGGAACAGGCTTTGCCCAACCGAATCCGAACAAGAGCATACACAAAGCACCCATAGGGTCAATGTGGCTGAGCGGATTAATCGAAAGTCTGCCTCTGCCCTTTACCGCCTTATCACCGAGAAGTGACGCAGTAAAAGCGTGCGCCCATTCATGGAACGGGAGAATTAAAAATATAATAACGAGTACAGCCAATATTTCGGCAATTACCGAGCCGAAATCAAGGTTGCCGTTTCTGATGCCGTTAAGTAGTAATGAGAGCATAAGAGCCTCCTGAAATCTGAATTTTTAGGTAACAATCGTGTAACTATATTTATTCCTAATTATATAATATATCGTCAAAAATTACAAGAGCAAAAAACAAGTTAAGAAATTTTCAAAAAACACTTGCATTTTCTCTCATTTTCTGTTATTATAACAAAGTTAGAAATAGAATTAGTTTTCTTTAAGGAGGTGCAGACGCATGGCAAAATGTGAATTCTGCGGTAAGGATGTAAAGTTCGGTATTAAGGTATCTCACTCACACAGAAGATCAAACAGAACATGGAAGCCCAACGTACAGCGTGTTAAGGCTATTGTTGACGGTTCACCAAAGCGTGTATATGCTTGCACCCGTTGTTTGCGTTCAGGTAAGGTTACCAGAGCTAACTGATTTTACAGATTACGAAACAGCTCCACTATTTACGGTGGAGCTGTTTTTTTGTATTTTTATCAGAATTTTAAACCTCAATCACAGCACAGAAAGAGGGCTGACCTTTGTTTGGTCAGCCCTCTTAATTATTAGTCTTTATCAGCCGTTAAAGGATTTCTTCTTTCTTACGAAGAACGAACATTACACAAGTTGAGCCGATGAGAAGTGTAAGAATTACAACAGCCAGAGGAGCTTCACCTGTCTGAACAGCAGCATTTGCATTGTTATTGTTGCCGTTATCAGATGTATCCGGAGTGTCGGATGTTGAGCTGATTTTCTTTGTTACAGGCTGTGTTACAGATGTTGCATCCTGTGAAGTTACAGGAGCAATTGTAACCTTAGTTGATTCCAGCGTTTCCTCTGTAGCCTTAGTAGCCTCAGTTGATGTTGTTTCCTCAGTAGATGATTCTGCGGTTGAAGGCTCGGCTGTTGTCGGTTCTGCATAGGTTGAAGGAGTAAGCTCAGTTGAAAGACCATTTTTTGCTGCCACAGCAACAGGATCTTTCTTAACTACTTCTTTATCAACAAGAATAACTTCTTTTGAACCGTCAGTCATTTCTGTGTCCGGATTTACTTCCGAAACACGAAGCACCTCAACAACAAGGTCAACCGTCGTCGAAACCGGTGCAACCTTTGAAATGTCTTTAACATCAAAAACAACTGTTGCAAAAAGCGTCTTTTCGCTAAAGTCATAAAGACCGAGATTACTTGCACCGAATTTTACATAACCAACGCCTTCCGACTTATTCTTGAAGTTTACATATACACCTCTGCCGTCCATTGTCGGACAAACCGACTTAGCAGTATTCACATCAGCAACCGAAAGGATTGAAGGGTCATAAGAAATGTGCCACTGCGTGTCGAGCACATTCTTTGGAGACTGCATAATATATGTAACCGTTACCTGATTTGTAACTGCATTATACTTTGCACTTGCCATTGGGAAGTAATTTGATGTTGCATTTACTGTAAGAGCAAGCGAAGATTCAGCAGACGATGTTGTACCCTCTGTTGCAACGGGGGCATCAGTTGCAGACTCGGTTGTTTCCGATTCTGTTACAACCTCTGTTGTTGATTCGGCTGTTGTTTCCTCACCCGATGGATTGTACTCTGTCGGGAACACACCGTCTTTGCCGTAATAATCGCCGGCCTTGAGGTCTGCCTTTTTAGGAGCATTGCCGTATTCACCGTTACCGTAGTAGTAGAACCACTCACCGGCAAAAATCAATTCATCCTTATCGTTCTCGGAAGTAAATTCAGGATTGATAATATAAATCATATTGTCAAAGCTTTCAACACCGTCGGGATAATAATCAGACTCGCCTTTATCATAACCCTTAAAATTAATATCGGTTGTTCGATAAGCAAGTTTATATTCAGGATTTGTCGGATCGTCTGTACCTTTAAGAGCGTTGTTCCAGATTACTTTATCAACATCGGTCGGTACATCAGAACAGTAAACATTTTTGATATCAGCATTGCGAGCTGAATAACCCGGCCACGCTGATGAAGTTTCCGAACCGTTTTCCCAATAAACACCTGCATCAGATGTATATTTGTTTTCCCAGTCATCAGGCTTGCAGAAATATATATGGTAGGTTTCAGTGCCCTCAGAAGGCACATAACTGCCTTCATCGTCCGTATCGGCAGAAACGCTTATTGCAGCAACCACTATCATTGCCGCTGTGAGCATAACAGCCAATAAAAGACTGATAACTTTTTTGGACATTTGTATTTCCTCCTTATGATTTTCCGACACCATACTTGTATCAGCATGACTATTATAGTATAAAACTCAGAAAAAATCAAGTGTTACAGGGCATTTTGGAGTCTGAAACCTATTGTAATAATCACCAAAAATCACTGTACTGTTTTATAAGATTTCTTTATTAGGTCTTATCCAAACAAAATCAATGCAAAAAACTGTAAATTTTTCCTGCAATAAAAGCAAAAATGCCCTCCAAAGCGGAGGGCATCAAATAATTATGTATAATTATTTAAGATTATTCAAATCTCTTGCGTGTGTAAAGAACTGCACCGCCTGCAACGAGGAGAACTGCGAGAACTGCAGCTGCTGTTGTAGCACCTGTCTGAACTGCGCTGTTGTCTGTGCTCTTTGCTGTGTCAGCAGTTGAAACTGCGTTTGCAGAAGATGTTGGGTTCTGACCTGCAGTAGGAACTGTGTTCTTTGTAGGATCTGTCTTGTTGTCACCTGACGGAGTTGTTGTTGTAGGTTCATCAGGTGTAGCAGGTGCAACATTCTTATCTACTGTCTTAACAAGACCTGCTTCCTTAGCCATATCATAGTTAGGAAGTGAACCGTACTCGTACTTGCCTGTTTCTTCGTTAAGACCATAGTAGAAGTAGAACTCACCGGCATATGTTTCCTTACCTGTGACGCTTACAGAAGTGTTGTTAGGGTCTGTAACATAAATCATGTCATTCAATCTCATTGAGATACCCCACTCAGGATCCTCAAAGAAGTTGTCAGCAAAATTACCGAAGAATGTCTTGTCATTACCGTCAAGTGCTTCCTGAGCCTTTGCCCAGAATTCACCGTCAAGCAAATTGTCATAATAATCATTGTCGCCTTCCGAATAGTACTGACAAAGAACATCAACAGTCTGCTTAGCAGCCTTAAACTGTTCCTCACCGAACTGGAAAGTTACTTTACCTGTTTTTTCGTCTACTGTCCTTTCACCGCCGTTAAGGTAGTTGTTGAAATCAATATTAGGAACATCTGTAGGAAGGTCAAGATAGAAGATGTTATTTTCAGCATTTTCAACCTGCATCTTATAACCCGGCCAAGCAGGACCTACTGTTGTACCGTCAAGAGAACCGCATGGATCTGAACCGTTCCACCAGTATGCACCTGCATCATTAGCATTGTACTTTTCACTCTTCCATGACTCAGGCATAAGGAAGTAAACTTTGTGTGTTTCTTTTACGCCCTCACTTGGGACATAACGACCGTTTGTATCAATAGCTGCGGAAACGCCGATTACACCTACAAGAGCAAGTGAAAGAACGAGAGCGCATGACACTATGATACTGATAAGTTTTTTTGACATTTGAATCTCCTCCAAAAAAATTTCCGATTTCTATCGGTATGGAATCATTATATAACAAAATTTTCAAAATTGCAATCTTTTTCAAAAAGCTTAAAACAAAAAAATACACAAAATTGCAATCGCAATTTTGTGTATTTAGCTTGTATTATAAAAAATTTTACTATAAAAGATATTTGTCTGTTTTATTTATCCGCATCTGCGTCGTCCGACATTGCATTATTGTCCGCAGCTTTGTTCTTTTTTTCGTCCTTTTTCTTTACGAAAATAATTGCACCTGCGGCAATCAAAACAACAACAATTGCAATTATAACAATTAATGTCGTATTTGAACCAGAACCGTTTGCAGAGCTCTCAACAACCTTTGTAACATCTACAACCTGACTATTCTGCTGAGTTGAGATGTACTTTTTCTCAACAACTACCGACTTATGGTCGTCTTTGTTAGGTGAGTTTTCCTCGCCCATTCCGTCAATGTAGTTTACAAAATCGCCCTGAATTTTTTCGGAATTTGCCGTATCATTATTTACTATCGGAACGGCACTATCCTCTACCTCTTTACCGTTCACCCAAAGCTTGCAGGTGATTTTATACGATTTGAGATATGTCATATCATCGCCGTACATATCCGAGATGAAATATGAAAGATCGGTTTTGCCTCCCTTTAGTACCTTGTATTCAGCAGAAACAAGAGCCTTGTCACCGTTAAGCTTTACGGGATTCTGAACATCTGTCCATGTAAAGGTGTAATAATTCTTCAGTTTAGGGTTGCCAATCGCATTTTTAAAGCTTTCACAGTTTATTGAATCGGCATTCAACTTCAAATATTCATCGTTGTAAAAGAAACTCATTGCGGCTCCGATTACTTCTTCTTTTGTATCGGTCATATAAATAGCATACTTAACCGTATCGCCGACTTTAGCTGTTACGGAATCCTTTTCATCTGATGAAACGCTGATTGTAAGGTCATCCTCGGCAGCACTTGCAGGAATACAGAATGCTGACACGGTAAGTACAGCCACGAAGAGAATTGAAAGCATATTTTTGATTTTTTTAGACATTTTTTTCATTCCTTTAGTTTGATATCCCTATTATATATCATTAAGACTAAAATTTCAATCAAAAAATTAACAATTCTCGGTGAAATTTATGTGAAAATAAATTAATTGCAGATTCACATTTAAAGAAATGATATTTTAGAAATTATAATTCAAACTGATTTTCACAATTTTACGACAAAATGTAGATGATATTTTCTTTAGCGGTGATTCGGATGTTTCTTTTTTTACCCTCCTGTATCTTTCTTGCGCCTGCTTTTCGCAGGCTTTTATTTTTTCTTCTCCTCTTATCTTTTCATGCAATTCCCTATAAAGAAAAAAAACGCCCCTCGGAAAACCGAGAGGCGAAAAATTATTTTTTTAATCTGTCAACGCCGTTAACAGTCTTACAATAGGAAATTCAATTACTTATTGAATCTCTTTCTTGTGAAGTAAACAACACCTGTTGCAGAAACAAGAGCTAAGAGGATAACTACTGCCATAGAAGCATTACCTGTCTGTACTGCGTTGCTGCTTGTGCCGTTAGCCGGTGTGTCAGAAGTAGCTGTGTCAGCTGTTGACTGACCCTTTGTTGCAGTCTGTGTAGCAGATGTAGCATCAGGTGTAGTAGGAGCTACTGTAGCCGGTGCATCTGTTGTAGGCTCTGTTGTAGGCTCTGTTGCAGGAGCGTCTGTAGGCTCTGTTGCGGGAGCTACTGTTGTAGGCTCTGTTGCAGGAGCTACTGTTGTAGGCTCTGTTGCAGGAGCTACTGTTGTAGGCTCTGTTGCGGGAGCTACTGTTGTAGGCTCTGTTGCAGGAGCTACTGTTGTAGGCTCTGTAGCAGGCTCTGTTGTTGTAGGCTCAACATATGCTTCAACCTTAGCCTCTGAGTTAATGTGATCAAAGAGATCATTAGCCATGTCGCCGTTAACTACTGCTGCATATTCTGAATCAGCATCAACTTTGCCTGTCTCAGGATTGAGCTTACCAAGTGTAAGATCAACTACATTGAGGTCAACATTTGTTGTACCTGTACCGTTAACTGTGAACACAGCCTCAACAAGCTTCTTGCCGCCTGCAAAATCATAAAGTGCAAGGTTTGAAGCATTGCCTGAAACATCATCCATATTTACCATGCCGTCAGCGATTTCAGGCATTGTAAGTGAATCAAGTGTAAGGAGGTTCTTATCATATGTAAGAGCCCACTGTACTTCTTCAAGCTGTGCGTCCTTAGTGTCAAGGAGATAGTAAACTGATACCTTGTCGCCTACATTAAATGTGCCTGAACCTGTAGCCTGGCAAATATTAGATGTAGCGTTGATTGTTAAATTCTTTGCTGCAGGAGTTGAAGGCTCAACCTTAACAGTAGCCTTAGCGCCTGAGCGTGTTGAATAATCAAATTTAGAAATGTCGAGTGTGATTGTTACATCAACGAGTGAATCTTCTTCAAAACCTGCAGAAACTGTGTTAAGAAGCATGTTCTCACCATTGAATGTAAGGTCAAATTCTTCGCCTATAGGAGCTGCGCTCTGCTCGGGAAGACCCCAGTTAGCTGCCCAATCATCGTTTACAGCAAACTTGAACTGATAAGCATCATCTGCAGATTCAATATTTTCATACTTAATCTGATATACCTTGTCAGAAACCTGAGTCATGTGGTTAACTTCAGCGTCAACACCCCATGCTACACCGTTGAGCCAGTTGTCTTCACCGTTACCAACAACTGTAATGCTGTTAACATCAAGGTCTGTTACCATTTTAACGCCGTCACCTGTTACAGTAATCTTGTTTGTAGCAGGATCGAATGTTACAGTAACATCACAAGCTGTTTCTACATCGAAAGTTACATTGTTATCTGTACCGTCAAGACCGATCCACTTCTGCTCGTCGCCTGTGTTTGCAACAACCTTGAGCTGATAGTTTTTACCTGCAGGAACAGCAGAGAATGTCTTTGTGAATACGCTGCCGTCAGCTGTCATAACATTTTCGGGAGCGAGTGCAGGAGAACCCTGCCATTCATAACCTGTAAGATTTTCTGTACCGGCAACTACATATGTAGTATCGGCAGCAGGAGCTGTTGTAGGCTCTTCTGTTGTAGGCTCTTCTGAACCGTCGGGATCTGTTACAGTATTAGCAACTGCGACATACTTATCAACTGCATCCTGATTTAATACAGATTTGTCTAAGAGCACTACTTCATCACTAGGGATTTCCAACTCTGATACAGGGTCTTGATTTGAAATAGTAAGATACTCTACATCAAGGTCAACAGTAGTTGCTACAGCCTCGGGATTGATCACATCGAATTCAACAGAAGAAAATACTATTTCTTTTTCTGACGAAAAATAGAGACTTGTGTCACTTCCTATACCCATAAGTAAACCAGGAGCTACATTTTTGTTGAATTCGAAATTTGGATATTCGAATGAAGTACTCTTTCTTGTGTTAGCTGAGACCTTGAGAACAGTAGGATCATAGTTCATTTTATACTGGAAGTTCAACATACCATCTCTGTCCTTGGTCTGGAACATGTATGTAACCCTTACAGTCTTCTGATCTGCGCTGAGAGTAACCTTCTTCTCAGAAAAGAGGTTTGAAGTAGCTGTAACTGTGAGACCCTTTGCAGGAGCTGCAGTTGTAGGCTCTACTGTTGTAGGCTCTGCTACTGTTGTAGGCTCTGCTGTTGTAGGCTCTGCTGTTGTAGGCTCTGCTACTGTTGTAGGCTCTACTGTTGTAGGCTCTGCATCAGTAACGATGTCAACCTTACCCTTTGCACCCTGCTTTGTAGCATAGTCAAAGTTTGAAAGGTCAAGTGTGAGAACAATATCATAACCGTCATCATAGCCTGCTGCTACTGTATCAATGATCATGTTCTGACCGTTGTATGTAAGGTCAAACCACTCATTGAGAGGAGCTTTGCTCTGCTCAGGAAGGCCCCAGTTATCTGTCCATGAACCGTTAGCAGCAAACTTGAACATATAGTTCTCATAAGCGTCGAGGCTCTCAAACTTAATCTGGTAAACCTTTGAACCCTCAGATGTTTCTGTCATGTAGTTAGCTTCAGCATCTACCTTCCAGGCCTTACCGTTGAGCCATGCATCTTCACCGTTACCAACGGCTACCATGTGGTCAATAACAAGGTCTGTCGGAATTACAACACCTTCACCTGTTGCAGTGATTTCTTTTGTTGTGGGGTTGTAAGTTACTGTTACATCACATTCCTTTGTTACATTGAATGTGAAGTTGTCATTGCCGGTATCACCGACACCAATCCACTCTGCATCGTTTTTAACGATCTTGAACTGGTAGCCGTTGCCGACTGCTACGTTGGTAAATACTTTTTCGTAGTTACCGTCGCCGTTTTCTGTCATTACATTTTCAGGTGCATTAGCTGCAACACCAACCCACTCATAACCTGTAAGATCTGTAGAACCTGCTACGAGATATGTATCGCCGGCAGCAGAAACGCTCATTACAGTTACAACGAGTGATGTCACAACAAGCATCATAGACAGTAAAAGGCTAAGTGCTTTTTTGAACATTTTCTTTTCCTCCTTATGTGATAATGCTTCTATAAGCAGTTTAATTATACAACAACCAACCACCAAAAGTCAATGCTAAAAACTCTTGGTGGCTGATTATTTGACAAAATATTGTTTTTTTGTAGGAATGCACAAATAAAATATCATTTATTTGTTATTTGTAACCATTCACATTGTGAGATTGCCAGTTCCAGCTGTCACGGCACATATCCTCAAGACTTTTCTCGGCAATCCATCCGAGTATTTTCTTGGCTTTTGTTGCGTCGGCAAAGCATTCTGCAATGTCGCCTGCTCGGCGTGGCTTTATAACATAAGGAATTTCAATCGAATTTGCCTTTTCAAAAGCCTTTACAATATCAAGAACGCTGTAGCCCACACCTGTTCCGAGATTAAAAATCTCAGTTCCCTTGTGCTCTGCGGAATATTCAATAGCCTTTACATGACCTTTTGCAAGGTCAACAACATGGATATAGTCACGCACGCCCGTGCCGTCATGCGTAGGATAATCGTTGCCGAAAACACCGAGACACTTGAGTCTGCCGGCGGCAACCTGTGTTATGTACGGCATAAGGTTGTTCGGGATTCCGTTAGGATCTTCACCTATTCTGCCGCTTTCGTGAGCGCCGATCGGGTTAAAGTAACGAAGAAGAACAACAGACATATCGGGATTTGCGTTTGCGGTGTCTGTAAGAATTTGTTCCATCATAAACTTTGTCCAGCCATACGGATTTGTAGGAGAACCCTTTGGCATTGTTTCAACAAGCGGAACAGTTTCCGGAGTACCGTAAACCGTGGCACTTGAGCTGAAAATAAAGTTATTCACACCGTGTTTCTTCATTGCTTCAAGCAAAGTGAGTGTTGAATCAATATTGTTGCGGTAATATTCAACAGGCTTCTCACAGCTTTCACCTACTGCTTTAAGACCTGCAAAGTGAATTACCGCATCAATCTTATTCTCCGAAAAAATCTTTTCAACGGCATCTCTGTCACAAACATCAGCCTCATAGAGCGGAATTTTTCTGCCTGTCAGCTCTTCAACTCTTTCAACCGCTACGGGACAGCTGTTTGAAAAATTATCTGCAATTACAACATCGTGACCTGCGCTGATGAGTTCAACACAAGTGTGCGAGCCGATATATCCGGCGCCGCCTGCAAGCAAAACATTCATACTAATTTTCCTTTCCTGATTATATCAGCACTTTTCGGGTTCGGGATAGTCAATACCGAAGGTTTCGGCTGTAACCTTTGCCATAATCTGAGGATCAAGAGGCTTGTCGGAATAGTCTGTGTCACACTCCGCGATTTCATTGACAACATCCATACCCTCAATTACCTTGCCAAATGCGGCATACTGACCGTCAAGGTGCGGAGCGTTTTTGTGCATAATGAAGAACTGCGAGCCTGCTGAATCGGGCATCATTGAACGAGCCATTGAAAGAACACCCTCTGTGTGTTTGAGATTGTTTTCAAAGCCGTTCACGGCAAATTCGCCCTTGATTGAATATCCGGGACCGCCCATACCAGTGCCTTCGGGGCAACCGCCCTGAATCATGAAACCGTAGATTACACGGTGAAATGTAAGACCGTCATAGTAACCCTTGTTTACAAGGCTGAGAAAATTATTTACAGTATTCGGAGCAATTTCGGGATAAAGCTCCGCTTTGATTGTTTTTCCGTTTTCCATTTCAAAAGTAACAATAGGATTGCTCATTTTAAATCGTCCTTTCGGTTTATTAACACTATTTTAGTATATTTTTGATAAAATAGCAAGTGTCTTAGTGATTATTTGCGTATAAATCAGCCTTTTTCAATACTCATTGTAGCAAAAGCATTGAGGTCTGTTCCTGCAATATTTCCGCTGAGAAACTCGTAATATCCCTGTGAACCGACCATGGCGGCATTGTCACCGCAAAGAGATTTTTCGGGCATATACATTTCCCAATCACGCTTTTTACACTCTTCTGCAAGGGTTCTTCTGAGAAGTGAATTTGCCGAAACACCGCCTGCGATTACAAGCTTTTTCTGTCCCAAGTCTTCAGCCGCCTTGATAAAGTTTGTAACAAGGCAATCGACAACGGCATAGCGGAATGATGCACAGACATCGGCTTTGTTAAGCTCAACACCCTTTTGTGCCGAATTGTGAATGAGGTTGATTACGGCTGTTTTAAGTCCCGAAAAGCTGAAATCATACGGTGCATCGTGAACTGCGGGACGAGGGAGCTTGAATGCAAACGGATTGCCGTTTTCCGCAACTCTGTCCATTTCAATTCCGCCCGGATACGGCATTCCCATTGTCCTTGCGGCTTTGTCAAAAGCCTCGCCTGCGGCATCATCACGGGTTTTGCCGATAATTTTCATCTTTGTGTAGTCCTCAACCATAACAATATGGCTGTGACCGCCCGACACAACAAGGCAAAGAAACGGCGGCTTTAATTCTTTATTTGAAATATAGTTTGACGCAATGTGTGAACGCAGATGGTGAACAGGCACAAGCGGAATTCCTGTTGCAAGTGAAAGTCCTTTTGCAAAATTCACTCCCACAAGCAACGCTCCGATAAGTCCGGGGGCATATGTAACGCCGATTGCGTCAATGTCGGAAAGCCTGCAGTCTGCGTCTTCAAGAGCCTGTCTTACAACAGGAACAATTGCCTCTGCGTGACGGCGTGATGCGATTTCGGGAACAACACCGCCGTAAAGCTTGTGTTCCTCAACCTGAGATGCAACCACCGAGGAGATTATGTTTCTGCCGTCCTCAACAACCGCTGCCGCAGTTTCGTCACAGGACGATTCTATTGCGAGTATCTTCATAATTTTCCTTTCACTACGAAACATTTATGACGAAGTTCCGTAATATCGTTAATATAATGTTTTATTACATATATATGTCAAAAACAGCGTGTCATTAAAACAGCGTTTTCGGTTGGAGAGGAGTAGTAATTTTTCCTCTCTCCCACCTTGATGAATCCGAATTTTTCATAGAGAGAACGGGCGTTCCCGTTACTTTCACGAACCTCAAGAGTGAGAAAGCAAAGGTTATTTTTCTTGGCATAGGTCACAAGAGTTTCAACAAGCGCCGAACCTATTCCCCGATTTCTGTGTGTACCGTCAACGGCAACATTGAAAATGTAACCCTCGTCAACAACAACACTCATTCCTATATATCCGACAACGGCATTATCTTCCGTTGCGGTAAAAAACAACGAGGTTTCGTTGTTCAGTTCTTCTTCAAGGCTGTTAAACGACCACGGATGCGAAAAACACCGCTGTTCAAGCTGTGCAACCGCCTCAAGCTGATTTTCGGTCATTCTGTCAATTTTCATACGCTTTTAATATTTCCTTTACAGAATTAACAATTTCATCACGGCAATGTCTGTACACATCAATGTCGCCGCCGTAAGGATCGCTTATACCGAGCACGGCGATTTTTTCGGGCTGCACAAGAAAAAACTGCATCAACATTTTTGCGTGACTTTGCGACATACAGTAAAATTTTTCGTATTTTTCAATGCCGGCATCAGCTACGGCTGTTGATGCTTTGCCCGAAAGGTCAATTCCGATTTCCTTACAGGCAATCACGGAATTTTCCGACACGGGAAGTCCCGTTGAGGTTGCAATGCCAAAGCTTTCCGCCCTGACGCAGACACCGTTTTTCTCTGCCATATCATTAAAAATTGCCTCTGCCATGGGACTGCGACAGGTGTTGCCCGTGCAGACAAAGGCAATCGTTCTGTTATCCTTTTGCATCATACCAAGTCCTTCCGATTGCCGCATCGGCTGTGAGCGGAACGCTCATTTTAACTGCGTTTTCCATTTCTTCCTGAACAATGAGTGCAACTCTCATGCTCTCATCCTGCGGAGCTTCGACAATAAGTTCGTCGTGAACCTGCAACACAAGCCTTGCACGGAGATTTTCGGCTTTCATTCGCTCGTCAACCTTAATCATTGCAATTTTGATAATGTCTGCGGCTGTGCCTTGAATAGGCATATTTCTTGCAACTCTCTCGCCGAATGCACGAATCATATGCTTGCTCGAGGTGAGTTCGGGAAGATTTCTTCTTCTGCCGAACATCGTTTCAACATAGCCGTCAGCGTTCGCCTTTTCGACAACATTTTTCATATAGCTGTCAACACCGCTGTAATGGGCAAGATAGCTTTCAATGTAGTGCTTTGCCTCTTTATTTGAAACACCGATATCCTTTGCAAGTGAAAATGCGCCGATTCCGTAAACAATACCGAAGTTAACAGCCTTTGCACGGCTTCTCATAATCGGAGTTACCATATCAAGCGGCATATTGAACACCTGTGACGCTGTGATTGCGTGGATATCTTCGTTATCCTTGAACGCTTTAATCATATTTTTGTCACCCGAAATATGAGCAAGCACACGGAGTTCAATCTGCGAATAGTCGGCGTCAACAAGCACCCAGCCCTCTCTTGCACAGAAAAACTTTCTCATCTCTCTGCCAAGCTCGGTTCTTACGGGGATATTTTGAAGATTCGGCTCTGTTGAGCTGATTCTGCCTGTTCTTGTTTCGGTCTGATTGAAATTTGAATGAATTCTGCCGTCATCTGCAATGACCTTTAAAAGTCCCTCGCAGTAGGTTGAATTGAGCTTTGAGAGCGTTCTGTATCTCAGCACCATTTCAACAACGGGATGTTCATACCTCAGGCTTTCAAGCACCTCTGCATTTGTGCTGTAACCGCTCTTCGTTTTCTTTTTGCAAGGGAGTCCGAGGTTTTCAAATAAAACTACGCCAAGCTGTTTTGGAGAATTGATGTTAAACTCACAGCCCGCACTTTCGTAAATTGCGGTTTCAAGCTCCTTAATCTGTGCAGAAAGCATTTCGCCATAGCTTTCAATGCCCTGTCGGTCAACACAGACACCGATATTTTCCATTCTTGCAAGCACCTTTGCAAGCGGAATTTCAATTTTACTCAACAACTTTTCCTGACCGTGATCCTTGATTTTATCTCCGAGTTTTTCGCACAATTCTGCGTAACAGGCAAATGCCTCGTATTTTTCATTCTGCTCATCAGTGCAGACAGGCAGAGCGATTTCGTAAGAGGCACAAAGATTTTTGTCCGAATAATCCTTTGACGACGGTTCAATCAGATATGCCGCAAGCTCAATATCAAACACAATATTTTCAACATCAATATTTTTCTCATCGGCATAAGCGTAGAGCGTTTTGATGTTTCTTGTGTACTTTTCAAGTTCACTGTCGGCAATAAACTTAACAAAAAGTTCTTCGTCCGTGCTTATATACACCTTGCCGTCAAAAAGTACGGCAAAGGATTTTAATTCTTTATTCTCTGTTTCAAAGTTGAGATAGAGCTTTTTCTCTGACTTAACATTTTTTAAAAGTTCATTTTTGTCAAAATCAGACACAACCTCAAGCGAATTTTTCTCAACCTTTTCGGGCTTTGCATTTTTGTCAGCCTTGATACCGTATTTTTCTATTAAAGAAAACAGTTCAAGCTTTGCCATAAATCCGGCACATTCATCGGCATCTTTCATATCTACAACATAATTTTCGACATTTGTGTCAACAGGAGCGTTGCAGTTTATTTCACCGAGCATACGGCTGAGAATTGCATTTTCCTTTGACGCAGTCAGCTTTTTACGCACACCGTCCTTGATTTCAAGTTCATCAAGATGGTCATAGATATACTCAACCGTGTGATATCTCTGAATGAGGTCGCCTGCACCCTTTGGACCTATTCCCGCAACACCTGGGATATTATCCGAAGTATCGCCCTGAATCGCCTTGATTTCTATAAGCTCCTTTGGAGTTACACCGTAAGTTTCAAGAATCTTTTCGGGGGTATAAAGTATATCCTGTTTGTTTGAGCAAAGATGAACGCTTGTTTTGTCCGACACAAGCTGAAGGCTGTCACGATCACCTGTTGCAATAACGCACTTGTTTCCGTTTTCTTCACAAGCCTTGGCGAGCGTACCGAGAATATCGTCAGCCTCAAAGCCCTCACAGGTAACAAGCCTGTAGCCTAAAAGGGTAAGAAGCTTTTTCAGCGGTTCCATTTGTGACGCAAGCTCCTCCGGCATACCTTTTCGTGTTGCCTTGTAGCCTGCATAAGCCTTGTGTCTAAAGGTCGGTGTTTTCAGGTCAAAGGCAATCGCCACGGCATCGGGATTTTCTTCATTTTTAATTTTGTACAGCATTGTAAGAAATCCGTAAATTGCGTTTGTAAACTGACCGTCCTTTGTAGTAAGCGGTCTTATTCCGTAAAACGCACGGTTTACAATACTGTTTCCGTCAACAGCAAGTAATCTCATAATTTATACATCACATTCTCAATTTTTCCGTCTTTAATGTAAATTCTCGGAACACGCTTTCCGACAAGACAGACGGTTTCGTAGTTTATAGTTCCTGTATTTTCGGCAAGTGAATCTGCAGTAGGCTCACCGTTTTCGCCTGTACCGAATACGACAACCTCGTCACCTGTCTTGACATCTTCAATATCGGTAACATCAAGCATTGTCTGATCCATACATATTCTGCCCACAATTTTCGCTTTCTTTCCGTTTACCGTCATATAGCCGTCTTTTGCATTCTGTCTGATGAATCCGTCAGCGTATCCGATAGGAACGGTTGCAATTTTCATCTTTCTGTCGGCTGTAAAAGTTCTGCCGTAGGAAATTGTTGCACCCTTTTGAACCTCTTTTACAAAAGCGACAACTGTTTTAAGAGTCATTGCAGGAACAAGGTCAAGTCTGTCGGCAAGCTTTGATGACGGAGCAAGTCCGTAGAGGATAATACCTGCTCTTACCATATCGCAACAGGTTTCGGGGTAATCTTCAATTGCGCCGCTGTTTGAGCAATGAACAACGCTGATATCAACGCCTCGCTTTTTAAGGCTGTCACGCACATGAATAAAGTTTTCATACTGCTTGTTTGTGAACTCTTTGCCCTCGGCATCTTCATCAGACACACAAAAATGAGTAAAAAGCCCCTCAACCTCAAGATTCGGCAGGCAACAAGCTTCACAAATTTCTTCAATAGAATATTCATCCCGTGGAAATTCCTGACACATAAAGCCGATTCTTGACATTCCCGAGTCAACCTTGATGTGCATTTTGCAGATACAATCCTCTTCAACACATTTTTCGGAAAGCTCCTTTGCATACTCAAGTGAAAAAACAGCCTGAGAAATATCATATTCAGCAAGATTTTCAGCCTCTGAAACGGGAGTGTAGCCAAGAATCACAATAGGGAGTTTTGAACCGCTCTTTCTGATTTCTATACCCTCGTCAATATTTGAAACAGCAAAAAAATCCGCTCCGAGTTTTTCATAAATCTGTGAAAGCTCAACCGCACCGTGGCCGTAGCCGTCAGCCTTTATAACACAACAGACCTTTGTATCGTCTGCAACCTTATTTCTTATTACATTATAGTTATGCTCAATTGCATTAAGTGAAATTTCAGCCCAAGTTCTTTTTACCATATTCATTTCTATCTCTCCACATACCTTTACAGTCAATTTGCAATCAATGTAATTATAATACTTTTGATTCTTCAAATCAACACAAAATCCCCTTTTAAATGCACATAAAAGTTATTTTATTCGTAATTATGTGCAAAATGTTACTCCTGAATTTTTGCAAATGCACAAATCATCTGCATAAAAGCCCTAAATACTGCAATTCACTTGATTTATTTATTCATTTTTGGTAGAATTAAAAGGTATTTGATTTATAAATTTAATTTCAGGAGGGGCATAATGACAACAAACAACATAATAGTTCTTTGTGCGTTTATAGCTTATATGATTATTATGATCGTAATAGGCTTTGTTTGTTCAAAGGGCAACAAGAACAATGAGGACTACTTTCTCGGCGGCAGAAATCTCGGCAGTTGGACAGCTGCAATGTCGGCGCAGGCATCTGATATGAGCGGTTGGCTTTTGATGGGACTTCCGGGCGCTGTATACCTTGCCGGCACAGGCGAGGCATGGATTGCCGTAGGACTTCTTATCGGCACAATTCTCAACTGGTACATTGTTTCGGCAAGACTTCGTAAATACACAATTGTGGCAGGCAACTCGCTCACTATTCCGAGCTTTTTCAAAAATCGCTACCGTGACCATAAAAACATAATCAAGATTGTTTCGGCGTCAATCATAGCAGTTTTCTTCACGGTTTACACAGCATCGGCATTCAGTTCGGGTGCAAAGCTTTTTGCAACGCTCTTCTCGGACAGCGCAAGCGGTGACGAAAACTACAATCGTGTTTATGTTATCGGTCTTATCGTTGCCGCAGTAGTAATTCTTGTATATACATTTATGGGCGGTTTCAAGGCAGTTTGTACAACCGACCTCATTCAGGGACTTATGATGATTGTTGCAATCCTTTCCGTTCCGGTGCTTGCATATGCAATTCTCACATTTGACACAAGCTTCAGTTCTGCACTTGCCGCAAAAGGTGTTGAACAGCCTGCTCAGTTCCTTAACTTCTTTGTAAACGGTGACGGAACTCCTGTTTCGGCTGTTTCGATTATTTCTAACCTTGCGTGGGGACTCGGTTACTTCGGTATGCCGCATATTCTTGTCAGATTCATGGCTGTAAAGAGCAATGAAGAAATCAAAAAGTCAAGAAAAATTGCTGTTGTTTGGGTAATTATTTCACTTACTGCGTCATGCCTTATCGGTCTTATCGCAAGAGGCTACCTTACAGCACAGCTTGACGATGCAACAAGCGAATCTGTATTCATCAGAACAATCCAGCAGCTTTTTTCAGGCAACGGCGTTCTTATCTTTATCGGCGGTATTTTCCTTTGCGGAATCCTTGCCGCAATTATGTCAACAGCAGACAGTCAGCTTCTCGTTACTGCGTCGGCTGTTTCGGAGGATCTTTACAAAGGTGCTGTTAAAAAGAATGCAAGCGAAAAGAGTTCGCTTTTGGTCGGCAAAATTGCAGTTGCAGTTGTTGCTGTAATCGCATTCTTCATTGCACTTAATCCTAAATCAAGCATTATGGGACTTGTTTCGGATGCATGGGCAGGATTCGGTTCGGCATTCGGACCTGTTGTTCTGCTGGCGCTTTTCTGGAAGCGCTCAACACTTTCGGGTGCAATCAGCGGTATGGCAACAGGTGCTCTGACAGTTATCATATGGGACTATATTCCGCTTGTAAACGGTCAGACGCTTTATGCGGCAACAAATCTTTATTCACTTGTTGTAGGCTTCGGACTTGCACTTATTGTGAATGTTATTGTTTCCCTTCTTTCAAAAAAGCCGTCAAAAGAAATCATGGACGAATTTGATTCAATTAAAAATATTGAAGTATAAACCGCAGGGGCAGTCGCTTTATCACGACTGCCTTTTTTGTGTCTGAATTTAATATTTTCCGAAAATAAGAAAAATAAGGCATGGAATATCACAAAAATCAATTGAAATGTGCAAATCTTTGTAGTATAATTTATCGTATTGTTTGTTACTATTTTATTTTTCAGAAAAGAGATTGATATGAAACTTTTAGAAGACAGAATTCTTAAAGACGGACATATTGGTGCCGATAATGTGTTAAAGGTTGACAGCTTTCTCAATCATCAGATTGATGTCAGTTTTGTATGTGAGCTTGGCAAGGAATTTTACAGACTTTTCAAGGATGAAAACATAACAAAAATTCTGACAATCGAAGCGTCTGGAATTGGCATTGCCTGTCTTGCGGCTCAGTATTTTAATGTTCCCGTTGTTTTTGCAAAAAAGACAAAGACAATTAATATTTATTCCGATACATACAACGCAACAGTCCACTCATACACTCATAAAAAGGACTATGACATAGTTGTTTCAAAGGAATTTTTGAGCAAAGAAGACAATGTGCTTATCATTGACGATTTTCTAGCAAAGGGCAGCGCCTTAACGGCACTTCTTATGCTTATTGAAAAAGCAGGCGCAAAAACAGCAGGTGCGGGAATTGTTATCGAAAAAGCCTATCAGGGCGGCGGCAACCTCGTTCGTGATATGGGCATAAGAGTTGAATCTTTGGCAAAAATCAAGTCAATCAGCAAAAAAGACGGAATCGTGTTCTGCAAGCAGTAATAATATACTGCTTGCTTATACTTGACTTTATACTTGACTTTTGCTGATATTTATAGTATTATCTAACGGTAGGTCTTGCAGAAATTGAAAATGCGGGTGTGGCGGAATTGGTAGCCTTGCGACCGCTGCCTGTGGCAGATAAAGGGAGCAATGCGCTGTCTGAAATAACGAGCAAAAGGAAGTACATTTATGTGCGACGCATTGCGACTATATTTCAGACCGGAAGACGCGCGTATCACTTCGCAAAACCACTATTTATATTTCAGTTTAATATTTGCACCTGTGGCGGAACTGGCAGACGCGCTAGATTTTGGTCACGCTACCTTTGTGAAACAATTTAATATTTTGATTTTCGCAAGTTTATCTTGTTGAAATACACACGTGCGGGCGTGGCGGAATTGGCAGACGCGCTAGATTTAGGTTCTAGTGTCAACCGATGTGCAGGTTCAAGTCCTGTCGCCCGCACCACCCTGAAAAGCTCGATTTTATCGGGCTTTTTCTTGTTTTTGAGCAAAAATAAAGTTGGCAGACGCATAACATAAGATGACGATTTTGTAGTTCGTATTGTACAAATTATCACGCTTCAATTTAGCTATAATTACTAAATTGAAAATTACTAATGTTATGCGTCTGCCATTTTATATTTTGCAATAAGCCTTAATTACCGGTACTTTTATAATACCTCATACTGAACTTCCAGAAAAAGTAAGCGATGATATAAAGTATGATTCCTACAAACGGTGAAATATACATAAACCATTCGGGATACGTCGACATATCAGGCTTGCGCAGCAAGAACTGTGCCGGAAAGTAATTCACAAATGCAAACGGCACTACAAATATCAGCAGTGACTGTATGAACTTATTATAAATGCTAATCGGATAACCGGCAAATTTTCTCAGATTCCAGTACATAATTTCTTTTAAGCTCTGTGTTTCTATAAAATAAATGCTGATTGCTGAGAAAAACAGAAAAACTGCACCTTGTATAAGGACACCGCTTGCAATTGAAATAACATAGTACAGAATAGTTACTGCGTTCCATTCCACACCCACATTATTGGCTGACAAAATAAAAAGTGTAATGCCCAATGTTCCGTGACCGAGTGCTGCAAGCCAGTCTGCACCGCACAGCACAAGTTGAGTGAGTATTCCACGAGGTCTTACCATTACTCTGTCTATATCACCGTGCTTTATCCAGTCGGAAAAGTCCCGCAAAGCCATAAAAAAGACAATAAAAATTCCATATGTAATAAAAATCAGGCTGAACAGAAACATAAGCTCGTTGATATTCCAGTTATTGATTGTATCAAATTTAAGCAAAGCAAAATACATTGCAATAATTCCTGCCGCTTCTCTGAAAAACACGGCAAAAGACGAAACTACGGAGTCAAGCTTATATTGAAAGCGTGTTTTTATACCTGATTTTGCATAAGCAAAAAACAGAGAAACTATATCTTTCATAACTTAACCTCCCTGCACTATAAGTCTTTTGATTCCTTTATTCCACAAAAGCTCGCCGATAAAATAAAGTATTGCTATCCACAAAACCTGCCTACCAAAATTCAACAGTATTTCATAACCCTGCAGTTGTCCGAGATACAGCTGAACAGGTGTGAAGAAAATAGAATCAAACGGTGTGAACTTAATAATATTCAGAACAGGTTGTGGCATAAACCAAAGCGGAAGTAAAGCACCCGAGAAAATATTTACTATTACATTTTTTATTGTAATCAATCCCCAGACATTAAACAGCCAGAAAGCCAAGGTCTGAACTATAAAGCTTATATACCACAATACAATATATCCCAGCACTGCACTGACGAGGCAGAGAATAAAGCCAAAAATTCCGGCAGGCGGCATCATTTCAGTAAAAAGCATTGCAATTATCACAGCAGGCAGAAAATTGAAAACCACTTTAAAAAATCCGTCACCCAAATCCTCAAACAGCATTCTGAATTTGAAATTCACAGGCTTAAGAAGCTCGTTTGCTATTGTTCCCTGTTTGATTTTATCCTGTAAAAACATTTCATTTTTTGAAAAAGCATTTGTCAGACCGAGCGAAATTATAAAATTTGTAGTTACCATCGAAAAGGTAATTCCGTCAATCTCGTTTGCGCCGCCATACAAAGCCTTGTATATACACCAATACACCAAAAAATTCAGAACAGTATTCAGAATCCCCATTATGTACTCAAAACGGTAAGCCATATTATTTCTGAATTTAACGGCGGCAAATTGTATGTAAGTACTCATTTTACACCTCCGTACTCAATGTACAATGATTTTACCCTGATAAATATCACTGATTATCGCATCAATTTCAGGCTCTTTTACTGAAATATCCTTGATACTGTAATTATTGAGCAAGGTACTCATTAACGAATTTATGCTTGTTTTGCCGGTATCAAATGTGATGACCTTTTTCATTCTGTTTTTATCAACATCACTGACAGTAACATACGGAATATCTATTTTTTCAGGCAGCTGTTCAAACTCTGCTTCTATAATTCGTGATGAAACATAATTGCTTTTTATAGCTTCAAGGCTTCCGTCATATAGCTTTTTTCCGTCATCAATAATTATCAGGCGCTCACAGGTCTTTTCAATATCCTGCATATCGTGTGTTGTAAAAATCATTGTGATGTTATCAGTCTTATTTAGAGTTTTTATAAAACTGCGGATTTTCTCCTTACCCACAACATCAATTCCGATTGTCGGCTCATCAAAGAAAACTATTTTAGGTGAGTGAAGAAGCGCCGCCGCAATATCTGCCCTCATTCGCTGACCAAGTGAAAGCTGACGTACAGGCTGATTAATGAATTTCCGCATATCAAGAAGCTCAGTAAAGCGTTCAATATTTTCTTTATATTTCTTATCGGGAATTTTATAGATATGCTTGATAACCTCGTAGCTGTCAAGCGGTGATAAATCCCATGAAATCTGCGATTTCTGACCGAACACTACACCGATATTGGCAACATATTCCTTACGCTGTTTGTGGGGAATATATCCTGCGATATTAATATTTCCGCTGTCAGGATACAGAATACCTGAAAGCATTTTGACGGTAGTTGACTTTCCGGCTCCGTTAGGTCCGATAAAGCCTACCATCTCACCCTCTTTTATATTAAAACTGATGTCGTTTACTGCTTTCTTGTATTCGTGTTCAGGATGAAATATATTTGCTAACGCACCCTTGAAACCTGTTTTTCTCTTTGTGATTTTAAAGGTTTTGCTTATGTTCTGAACATCAATTATAGTTTTACTCACTCTGAGCCCTCCTCATATATATTTCTGATAATTTCTTCAACAGTAGGTTTTCTTATCAGCAAGTCCTTAACCTTACACTGGGATAAAATGTAAGCGGTTAAATCTTTGGTACTGATTACCTTACTGTCGTACCAAAGTGTAATTTTCTTATTTTCAATCATGTATTTAGTCACGGGCAAATCCTGCATATCGGGAATTTTATCCGTAAGCTCTGCACTTAATGAATTGATACTTGCGTGAGAATACTTTATACGGTCAAAGCTTCCGTTAAAAACCATACTGCCTTTATCTAATAAGATTACCCGTTCACAGATTTTCTCAATTTCTTCTACATTGTGTGTGGTAAGAATTATTGTGGTGTTCTTATCCTTGGACATTTTTTGAAGAATTTGCCTTATTGATTCCTTGGCTATCAAGTCAACCCCGATAAATGGTTCGTCAAGTATAAGAAGTTCAGGCTCATAGAGCAGTACGACAGCTATTTCTGCACGCATACGCTGACCTAATGAAAGCTGGTCAATACGGTATTTCATAAAAGAGTTTAATCCAAGAGCATCTGTAAGCTCAGAAAGCTTTTTATTATATCTGTCATCGGGAATCCTGTAAATTGCCTTTACAAGCTCCATATTCAGTTCAACCGTTAAATCCTCCTGCAAGGTCGCGGTGTTTGCACCCTTGCCGTTATCATAGGTTCCTGAGGGTCTCTGACCTGACACTACACCCATAAACGGTCCGTTTTTAGCTTTCCTTGCAAGCGGGTTATCCTCAAAAATTCTGACAAAGCCACTGTCGGGTTTTAACAAGCCTGAAATAAGCTTTATAAGTGTTGTTTTGCCTGCACCGTTTGCACCTATTAGCCCGACTGTTTCACCCTTGTTAATATGAAACGAAAGATTATTCACCGCTTTGATGTTATTGTGAAATTCCTTGCTTAAGTTTTTGGCTATAATCATTTTCTTCACCTGAATTAATAATAAACATATACTTGATAATTTACAATCCATTTGGGATAAACTGCTTCTGAACTGTGACAAAAAGCAAGAGCCTTGACACAAATTTTGAAAAAGGAATTGGCTTTTTTGTTTTTCCTGACAGCTTACTTATATGCAGTTTCCTGTCAAATAAAAAAGACTGCTTCATTTGAAACAGTCTGATTCAGCTAGGTATCATCACATTCACGCAGAACATATTGTCCTCTTCATAAATGTCAACTATACCATCATATTTTTCGGCTATTGTCTTTATCTGCTTTATACCGTAGCCGTGTTGTTCTGTATTATTTTTACTTGATTTAAGCTCGGGATTTGTTTCAAGCACGGAGTTATCAATCTTGTTTTTTACGAGGATTGTATCATAAGCACGCTTTTTGAGAATCGCAACATAGATAAACTTATCGGTAGTCTTTTCACTTGCTTCAACGGCATTATCAAGTATATTTGAAAGTAATGCAGAAAAATCAACACTTCCCATTTTTTCAAAGGGAAGATTTTCAATTTCTGCCTTAAATCCAATTCCCTTGCTATGTGCCTTTTCAAGCTTAGAATTGATAATATAATTCATAACAGAATTACCAGTCTGAATGTAGGAATAGGTTTTATTCAGATTATCAAGCACATCTGAAAGATAATTCTTAGCCTGTTCAATCTCTCCGTTGTTAATATACGATACAGACACCATAATATGATTTTTCATATCGTGCTTCAGCCTTCGTGTGTTTTCGTGAAGCCTCTCAATTTCCGCACGCTGAATCGTTTCGTTTGTATAATCAGCTTTCAGATTATCGTATTCGTACTGCAAGTCGAGATTTTTGGCAACCTCTCTTGAATATTCCTTTTCAAGATTTTCAAAATCCTGCTTGAGCTTTTTATATTTTCCGATCATCTCATATACCTCATTATGCGAGCTTTTATTACATCTCTGTTTGTTCTGCCGATTGGCAGGACGACATTGTTGCTGAGAACAATATTCTCAGATTTAACTGAAAAGATATGCTCCTGATTCACAAGAAAGCCTTTATGAGTGCGGATAAATCCCTTTGCAGAAAGCTCCTTTTCAATTGCCGAAAGGGTACTTCTGAATTTGTAAACAGTATTTGCAGTATGCAAATTAAGATAATTTGACTCGGATTCAAAATATAGAATATCCTTAAGCTTGATTCTGTTAAATCCGTCGTTAGTTTTGAACAAGAATGTATCAGAGCTTTTTTGTATTTCCTCAACCAAGCCTTTTACAACCCCGGTGATTTCATCGTCAAAAAATGCCTTTCTTATAAAACCAAACGGATGATATTTAAAGGATTTATACACGAGCGCATCCTGACCGGTAACAAATACAAGTAGTGTTTTTATTTTGCTGTTGAGCAAAGCTTCTGCAATATCCATACCGCTGATTGTAGGCATATCAATATCCAAAAACAGAATATCAACAGTGCAACTTTTCAGATATTCAAGAAGCCTTATTGAGTTTTCTGTTGTATATAAATCAATTTCACAATTAATCTTTTCAAATTCTTTCTTTATCTTTACAGATAAATCCTCTAAAATTTTAGTTTCATCATCACAAAATGCAACTTTTATCATTTTATCACCATAAAAAATTATATAATCAAAAGCAACATCGTGTCAATAATTTTGCCTTATTTATATAAATATCTTTTCTGAAACTATTCCATTATCATTATAACAATCCTTATGTCTTTGAAATTTAGCGTTCAGCTTGATTTTGATTTTCAGCTTTTTATCTCTCTCAAAGATAATTATTTTATTCACAAGCAATCTGAGGTTTGCGTCACTGATTGATCCTTCCTTGATAATTTCTTCAATGATTTCAACGCTGTCTTTCATTTCAGCTTTGCGCTTTTTGATTGTGGAGTTGTAATACTGAATGGACTTAATTTCATCTTCAAGCTTTTGAATGTCCGACTCGCATTTTTCAAGCATTTCTGTGTAAATATCAGCGTGTTCCCTATCCCTGATTCTCTCAAGCAGGATTTCCTTTTGGTCAGATTTGCGCTGTTCAAGGCTTGTATTAAGCTGTTTCAGCTTATTGTTTACCGAGCTTTTATTGCTCATCCATTTCTTGACATCCGATTCTATTGATTTGTAGTTTGCAAGTGCTTCATCCTTGATTGACATAAGCTCATTATAAATCAGCTTATCCAAATACTCCTCATCAATTCTGTGTGCCGTGCAGTGCTCCTTGCCGTAGCGGTGATATCCGTTGCAGTTGTATTCGATGCGTTCGGGGTTATCTTTCCACTTACGCTTTTTACATACGAATGTACAACCGCAGTCACCGCATTCTATCAGTCCTGTGTAGCGGTGGCAAGGATTACTTGAGCTTGCTCGGACATTATTGTTTCGCTTTGAAGATAATAAAAATTGCACCTGTTCCCATTTTTCCTTTGAGATAATGGCAGGTGCAAAATTTTCGTGTTTGAATTGTTCTTCCTCGGGCAAAGCCTTTCTGATATGATTAATTTTACTGGTATAAGTCTTGTGACAGGTGACTGTTCCTATGTAAAACTCATTCTGCAAAATCCGTTTTACCGTTGTGTTCACCCATAAGTACCTGCCAGTAATTTCAGGTTTGTTGCAGGGTAATTTCTTGTTGTACATTTTGTTTTGATAGTACTGCGGTGATTTTATGCCTTCATCATTCAGCTTTTTGGCTATTGCTTTTAAGCCGTAGCCTGATAGGTAGAGGTCAAATATCTTTCTGACAATCTCCGCTTCTTCCTCGACAACTACAATTTCATTTGTATTCTTATCCTTAAAATATCCAAGCGGTACTGTAATTACAATGCCGTTCTTCTGTTTCTGCTTATAGCCTGCACGGATTTTCTTTGAGATATCACGAGCATACATATCGTTAAAAATTCCTTTGAAGCCTATCATCAGATCATCATCTTCATTGCTTGTGTCAATGTTTTCTGTAACAGAAAGCACCCTGACATCGTGTTCACGAAGATAATCAATGAACATCGCAGTCTGCGTTCTGTGCCTGCCAAGTCGGGATAAGTCTTTTACAATGATTGCTTCAATCGCCTTGTTTTCAACCTGTTCATAGATTTTGCTGATACCCTCACGATTGAAGTGCATACCGCTTACATTATCATCGAAGGACTCGCCAACGATTTCGTGATTGTTTGCGTTTGCATATTCTACTAAAATGTTTCGCTGATTGTTAAGAGAATTGAGTTCAGCATCTTCATCTCTTGATAGCCTGTAATACAGCCACACCTTCATAATCATTCTCCTCTCATTTGTTATTTGAATGTTGTGGTCACACCACCTCGGTGCAACCACAACATATCACAACTTGTTTATAATATCCAGCTCTTATGCTGACTTTTTTGAATTAATTTTATCATCATAGTAATCAGGCAACAGTTTATTTTCCGTAAGGTAATCTTTGATTATACTTTTCAGAAAAGTATTAAACTGTTCATCCGTTCCTACATAATCAAATTCAACAGATTCGACAATAATAGGATTTTCTTTACGTGCCATACGTCAACACGGCACAATGCTTAATTATTTTTCTATCATCGCTCCTTTACCACTGGAATTTTTATACTAAATTTGTACATAATAAAATCCTCTTTTCATAGATAAGATTATAGGCTCATATTAAGTCCTGATTCTTCACATTCAATATTTTCTTCTTTTGATATTGCACCTGCAATCAATCCGACGGTTAGTCCAAGTAAAGTTCCAATATCACTGCCGTTTTGCTCGGCTGCAATTCGCCTCTTGCGTTCTTCTTCATCCTCCGATTCATCATCAATTATCCGAGAAAGTGATTCAGCAAGAGAGTTGATACTGCCGAGGACAGCACCGTTATTGCTATCCATTTTAAGGTTGTCAGCATAGTTGACTTCTTCACTTGTGATGCTATTGCCGATTCCAACTCCTGACCTTTTTGCAAGGTATTGTTCAAAAACTCTTCTTGACTCTTCCCAGCCTGTTGGATAGATTCGGTCATCTGAGTTTGGACCAACCTGATTTCTTTCAGAGTCTGTTCTGAAATTTTCTTCAGCTCCGTCTGACAACTCTTCGAGATTGATTCCATATTGTCTTTGTTGATTCCCAGAATTCTCTCCAGATATTCCTCCATCTGGTCGTCCGTTGAGATTTTTGAAATCATATTGTACAGTTCCGGCTGAAAGGTTATTGCCGTTCTCAACATGGTGAGTTCTTCCTCTCTGACCTGTGACAGAATTGAAATCACTTTCGTTTCTCCCGATAGTAATTCTATCGCTGTCAGCGAGTTGCTGTTCCTCTGTTTGAGATTTTCCAAAATATTGTTCTTGCCTGTATCTGAATTCATTTTCCATACTTCCTTTCAAATATTTATCGTTGTGCAGTTTAATATCTCTGCACTTCATTTTGTTCGGACATTGATAGGTGATGTATTTCCTGCCATCAGTCCAAGTCACCGAATAACCAATAATTGACATTGCGTTTATGAAATCTTCCTTGCTTCCGCTTATGTTCATAGCTTTGTCTATGTCATTCATCAGTTTGAATTTCCAGCTCTGACCTTTGACCGCAGTGCGGTATTCTCTTGTTGAGATTTTCATACCGTCCTTGCTGTAAGGTTCAAGAGTTGAAAGATTATGATGTCTGCAAATTTCATCACTCAAGGCTCGTAACGATTTAAGTGTGTTTGGATTCTGGCGAAGCTTTTTGCCGTTCTCAAAGCTGACAGAGTTGATTACAAAGTGAGAATGAATATGCTGTGCATCACAATGAGTTGCAACTAAAACTTCATAACCTGTCCACGCTTTCTCGGCAAACTCTATAGCTATCTCATGAGCTTGGTGCGGAGTAATATTTTCTTCGGGTGAGAATGATTGAACATACTGATAGAAATTCATTCCGTCCGTCTTTTTGTACGATTTCTTTGTTGCAAGAAATTCTGCAAAGGCATTTTCACCGTCACAGTTAACTCCGCTTACAAGTCTTTGATTCGAAATCTCATCATAGACTTTTTTATCCTGACAGCAGTAATCAATTACACCTTTCATCGCACTGATTGATTGTTTTGACTCACGAATGTACGTTACAGTCGCCATTACTTTTCCTCCGACAGATTTATAATTGCGTCATAGATTTTTCTTTGCATAGCAATCATTTCACTAAAGTTGTATGAATTAAAAGCACCGCTGTTTATCTTTCTCGTTATCTGATTCAGATTGTTGCCAATCCTTTTTAGCTCAACGAGCAGTAGTTGCAAGTCAATAACTTTGATTTGTGTTTTAAATGAAGATTTCAAAATATACTCGGTCAAGGTTAATTTAGATTTCTTAGCTTTTGAAATAATAGTTGACTTTTCAGATTGAGTTAATCTGATACTTAAAGTTTGATTTCTCTTACGATTTTCTATTTTTATGCACCTCCGTGTTAAAGTGGGTCCGGGCTTCCGCCCGACTTTATGCGTTTGGCGGACAGCCGGGCGCTCTGCTTGCCCCGGACAAGTCCGGGAAATGTAGCCCCAACCTCTGCTACTGAAAATAAACTTTCAATTCTGCCGTAAATTCGCCCCAATTGCGATTTTTACTTGCAGTCGGATAACTCTCCTCCACCTCTGCAAAATAATCGCACAAATCGGCTCACGTTGGCTGACACAGCTCGTCAGGGTCGCAAGTGACGAAAGGAACGCAAGTTTTGGCGCTAATAATATTTACGTCACTTACGGCACTTGAGTCACTATCGGGCAGATAGTGAACATTTACAAATCTTTTTCCGTTACTTCTGTATGAGCTAAAGTAAATGTCATTGCTCTCTAATTCGTAACGCCATTTATTCATCATCTGTTTTAACGCTTTTGCAGAGATTTCCTTACGGCAGAAAGAATTAAATTCTTCTGCGAACTCAGAGTTTGTCCCCTTGAAGACAATCCTTTGTTTCATAAATTCAATTAACGAATTCATTTCTTCCGGCAAAAGTATTTCAGGACTTTCTACACTGTCCGAAACTAAATTCCACATATGATTGTCTTTTGAAAAGTTCAGTTCCAACTCTCTGTATTCAATATCCCTGCCCGTGCAAATCATAGTTGCGTTGTTCTGACTTCTCTTGCTCTTATCAAGAATAAATGTTGTATCAACCGCACCGCTGATTCCTGTTGTGCCTGAGATTTTATTCAGAGGATCATTGTCACCTTGCTTGCGCAGATGATGTACAAGCAGAAGAGAAATTTTCAGCTTGTCCGCTAATCTTTTCAGTTCCTCAATTTCCTGATAATCATTTGCGTAAGTAGTATCCTTATTTTTACTTCGTATCATCTGAAATGTATCTATGACAACCAGAACCGTATCTTTATGCTCTGCGACAAAACTTTCAATCTGTTCTGCAAGTCCGTCCGACAGCGAACACGAAGATGTTGCAAAGAATACATTGTTCGGAACTTCATCTGTAATTTCATTTAGCCTTTGTTGGATTCTGCTCAAATTGTCCTCAAGACAAAGATACAAGGTAGTTCCCTTCGTAGTTTTAAAATTCCACACCTCCTCTCCTTTGGCTATGCGAACACACCAATCAAGCACTAACCACGACTTACCTATCTTCGGAGCACCGCAGAGCATTGATACTCCCTGCGGAAGCAACGAGTCAATGCAAAAGCTTATCGGCTTGATTCGCATATCCATTAATGTTTCACCGTCAACGACAGCAAGCTTTTTATTGTTACGCACTATAACAACTCCTTCCAAAAAATATTGAAAGCTTTTTACTCTCAATATATAAATGTCAGAAATTTTCAAAAAACCGTAAAAGTCCGTGACAACACAAATTGCTTTCCTATATACTTGTGATTTTATTTTCAAAGTGATATAATATAAACGGAGTTGATACTATGGACTTTAAGGACAATGTACTGAAAAAACTGAATACAACTAATCTTTTTAGCGTCACATATAGAAAAGATAAGTTTGCAATCAGCGATAAAGAATATCCTATCGGTTACACAAGTTTTCTTGTAATGGATACCGATAGTCGCTTTATTGATGAAAGTATTTTTGAAGATTTAAAAAATTTCACAGAAGAATTATTAAATAAGGATTTTAACAGAACCGATTTTTTAAATTATCGTGCAAAAATAATTTCAGTTATTGATGTTTTGAGTCAATATGAAATCTTTAAAATATTTGACATCAAGAAATGCAAAGAAATAATCAATGAGTTTTTCACAGAAGAGAAAATCAAACTTTATGAGGAATATGAACGATTCACAAAGAATGAATATAGAATAAAGATTTCAGAAAAATTAGATGAGTTAGTCAAAGCATCTGTTGATTTAGAAACGGCTTTCTTAATCGGTTTCTTTATTTCATCAGCTGTAAAGGAAGTAAAATATTATTCATCTGTCGTGTTTCAGATTACAAATAAAATAGTAAAAAATAACGCACGAACAAAAGCAGAACTCGCAGAAGCATTCAGCGATTTTATAAACGACCCGTATATGAATTTTATATTTGACGTTAACAGCCACCCATTCGGCACGAGAGCAACAATAATCCCTGTGGTAGAGTCTGAAAACGGCACAAGTAAGATTTACCGGAAGGTTTATTACAATAATCTGAAAGACTTTCTGATGACGGATTTACTTGAAGGCTATATTCACGGGCACCACCTTTGGAGATGCGATATTTGTGATAGATATTTCTTTATGACCACAGCACGCAATCAACTATATTGCAGTACGGTAAATAAGAAATACGGAGTGCCTTGTTCGTACATTGCAAAACACCCGGAAGTCACAAAAAGGAAAATGAAAAAGCAGAGAAAATCCGACAGTCCGTATTATGTTCTGTGGAAAAATCGTTACGATTCTATCCGCAAAAATAAAAGCCTCAGCAAATATAGTGCGAATGTATCTGCCAAGGCAAAGGAGCTTATTGATTATTATTTTAATTTAGCAAATGTTGATTTTGACTATGCCGAAAATCAATACGAGAAAGATATGGAGCTTTCAAAAATTTATGAGGAGGCTATGAAAGATTAAGGAAAATAAAATGTATCAGCTTGATTACGTTCCAATCAAGCCTGCTAACTTGAATGATTATTTTGTACGCTACAAGGAAACAAATTACGAAAAATACTTTAATGAATTTCTCTATTTTTATGAGCCTGTACTCAACAGAAATGCTCAACTGTTTATAACGAAATACGGTTTGGATAGTAATAGAATTGACGATTTGAAACAAATCTTTTCCTCTCTGCTGTGGTGTGAACTGCAAAGCTATGATTCGGATATACCTTTACTGCAACTGATAAAATATAAAGTTCTCAAGGTTTGGCACGAATATGTCCGTACCGTCTGCGGTAATGTACATATCGACAATAATAACCTGTATCAGAATTTACGGAAAGTAGCATTGCTGTACTCGCAACAACCGAATGACAAACCTCTTGAAGAAGCAGTCACGGACATTGCAAATGAATTGAATATTTCAAAGAACACAGTTCGCAACTGCATTATTGCTTCGACTCAATTCAAGCAGAATAGCAATCTTGATATTCACAATAAAGATAATGAAAATTATTTCAGTTCTTCAATCGCTGATATTGAGATAGATACTCTCTCCCCCGAAGACATATTTTTCAAAAACGAACAGAGAGAAAAGTTAAAAACAGCTTTGAGTAAACTCAAGCCACAGGATTTAAGATTGATTGAGTTAGTCTTTGGTATCCGTCCCGACTGCCTGAAAAGCAAGGAGAAAATGACAATCCGTGAAGCGTCATTGAGAGTTGGTCTGACAGCCGAAGGTGCAGAAAAAAGATTAAAGAAAATCTTGAAACAATTAAAAGAAGATTTTCAAAAACAACTATGATATAAACCACACTCTCGATTTGTTATTTGATGCAATATTTTTAGTGTTTTGATTTTTAAATTAATTGCTACATTCCAGCTTTTATGATAGAATTTAAGTAAGATTTTGAAAATTATATAGGTGAACTTATTATGATAAAACCAAAGAAATTACAAAAGGGCGATAAAATAGCAATAGTATCCTTGTCAAGCGGTATTATGGGCGAGGATTTTTGCAGGCACGAATTAGAGATAGCATTAAACCGCTTAAGAGGTTACGATTTAATGCCTGTAGTGATGCCAAATGCTTTAAAGGGTTTTGAATATCTGAAAAATCACCCTGAAAAGCGTGCTGATGATTTGAAGTTAGCTTTTTCAGATAAAGACATAAAAGCCATAATTTGCTCAATCGGCGGTGTGGATACATACAAGCTTACACCATATCTCATGAATGACAAAGAGTTCATAGAGAATGTTAGAAAACACCCGAAAATTTTCACTGGGTTTTCAGACACAACAATCAACCACCTGATGTTTCATAAAATCGGTATGAGTACCTTTTATGGTCCTAATATTTTATGCGATCTTGCGGAGCTTGATAATGATATGCTTCCATACACCAAAGAATACTTTGAGCTTTTCTTTAATTGCAGTGGAAGTTTTGAAATAAAGTCCTCTGATACTGTTTATTATGACAGAAAAAGCTATGGAAAAGAAGAAATTGGAAAGCCTAGAAAATCTACTAAAGAAAATTTCGGTTACGAGATTTTAAACGGTAGTGGAGTTGTAACAGGACAGTTGCTCGGCGGTTGTATTGAGAGCATTTACGAAGCCTACAACAGTTGCAGATACGCAGATGAATTTGACGTGCTAAATAAATACGATATCTTGCCAAATGTTGAGGATTGGAGAGGCAAAATTATGTTTCTTGAAACAAGTGAAGTAAAGTCTTCACCTAAAATGCTTAAAACAATGCTCGATTTCTTTATGAATAAAGGTATATTCAATCAAATCAACGGTTTGATTGTCGGCAAACCCTTCGATGAAATTTATTATGATGAATATAAGGTTGTATATAAAGAAGTGTTCAAAGGTACAAATGTTCCCGTTATGTATAATCTTAACTTTGGTCATTGTCAGCCGAGATGTATTTTACCTTATGGCATAACAGCAGAATTGAATGTTGATTATAGAACTTTAACAATACTTGAAAATACATTTAATTAGAGATTGAAATATGGATATTTGGAACAAATTATGCGAAAAAGCAAAGCAGGAGTACCATCCTGAAGATGTATCTCCGTTTGTTATGGCTCATCACGTTGTATGCGCTCTGGAAGCTGAAAACGGAGAGATATTCACAGGCTTTTGCATTGAAAGCTGCAGCGGAGTTATTAATTTATGTGCTGAGCGAGTAGCTGCACTTAATATGTATATGAACAGCTGACAGACTGTTGTAATCTGATTGCATTTATGGATAAAGCCCCATACGGCGAGGGTGACGGAATACCCTGCGGAGTATGCAGAGAGTTCTTTATGCAGCTTAACGAGAAAAATGAAGATATGGAAATAATGACTGACTTTAAAAAAGGGAGACTGTGATATTGAAAGAGATTACTCCATTTTGGTGGGGTAAGGAATGCTATAAAAATGCAAAAAAGGACAGTTGATATATGAACTTATTTGGTGGAATAATTTAAATATATATTGTTGAATGTGCATAATTACGGTGATGAAAGTGATTAGAGAAATCAAGACAAACGAATTGAACAAATTGCTTGAATTATATACTCATTTGCACGAGCTTGGTGTTCCTGAGAATACAGAACATTTAGAAAAAACATGGAATACAATTTGCAATGACGAAAATCATCACATTATTGTTTCTGAGATTGAAGGCAAAATTGTTTCTTCCTGCGTGTGCGTGATAATTCCAAATCTTACAAGGAATATCCGTCCTTACGCTTTTATAGAAAATGTGGTCACGCACACTGATTACAGAGGAAAAGGTTACGCAACAGCCTGCCTGAATTACGCAAAAGAACTTGCACAGAAATCAGATTGCTACAAAATGATGTTACTCACATGTTCAAAGAACGATAAAACATTAAACTTCTATAAAAAAGCAGGCTACAACTCCGAGGACAAAACTGCTTTTATTCAATGGTTATAGGGAGTTATGTTATGAAAATAGAGTACAGAAAAGCTACGAATGCTGACAGTGAAGCTATCGCTTTATTAGCTGTTCAGATGTGGGCAAGCCATACAGTAGAAGATTTGTCAAATGTTTTTTCTTCATTAATGGAAAGCGATAATAATGCTTTATTCCTGTTGATTATTAACGGAACTATAGAAGGATTTGCACAATGTGGATTAAGGCACGATTATGTAGAAGGCACAAACAGCAGTCCGGTAGGATATTTAGAAGGAATTTTTGTACAAGAAGAATATCGAAAACAAGGCTTTGCAAAACAGCTTTTGAACTACTGCGAGAAGTGGGCAAAGGAAAAAGGTTGCAGTGAATTTGCCAGTGACTGTGAACTCGATAATGAAATCAGTCAGCAATTTCATATGAATTTAGGCTTTGACGAAGCAAACAGGATAATCTGCTATACAAAGAAAATATAGTGAGGAAAATTATGAATATTGAGTACAAGCAAGCAGCTTTAGAAAATTTATATGAAATAATGGAGCTTATCAAATCCGCTATAATTTGTATGAATGAAGCAGAAATATATCAGTGGGATGCAATTTATCCCGATGAAGCTACTATAAAACAGGATATTGACAATAATGACTTATACATAGGAATTGTTGACGAAAAGATAGCTGTCATTTATGTAATAAACAATTCCTGTGACGAAGAATACAATAATGGAGATTGGCAGTATCCCGATACAAAATATAGAATCATTCACAGGCTTTGCGTTCACCCTGATTTTCAAAATAAAGGTGTCGGCAAAATTACAATGGAATATATTGAATCCAAACTTAGCAAAGCCGGTATTGAATCTATACGACTGGATGCTTTCAACAAAAATTCTTATGCACTAAAGCTTTATAAAAACCTCGGCTACAAAATCGTAGGCTATGCCGATTGGCGTATGGGAAGATTTTATTTAATGGAGAAATTTTTAGCTGGCAACTGATTATGGACTTACGAGGAACCTTTAACAAAATGGATACAATTGCGTTTATTTTTCTATTACCTTATGAGCGAGTTTGTAGTATAATTCGTTCAGAGTATTACCATTTTGATAAGTATTTTTTAGCAAAACTTATGGAGGCATTATGATTAACGCTTTAACTTACGAGGAAATGATAAAAAAGATAAATAGTAATTATATTGAAAGGGGTCTAAGGAACGATTATATAGGTGTTTTTATTACGCGTCCGGATTTGGAGTCCGGAAAAAGCATATTGAATAGCTTGAATTATTACCATCATTTAACCGGCAGAAATGTTAATTTTTATCTTCCGGGATTCGGCTCGTATTGGGGTGAGAATTATCCTGATAAGGAAACTGTCGCAAAAATTGATGGAACAGAATGGTACTTTAGTAACGAACAATTTGTGAAATTCACAAGAAAACTTGAAAGAAAAACAAAATGGGTTTATTCAGGGGAGAGCGAGCTAATACTGTTGCCATTAATCGAAGGAAAAATAGATTTTCAGAAGATTTTAATATTTTACTTAGACGATATGCTAAGAGATGGAGCAATCAAATCCGTATCCGCTTTCTTTCAACAATTATCAAGACTTTTTGAAAGTAAAAGTACATTAAGCGAAATACATGTGGCTTTATGTAAAGATAATGCTATTGAGTTAATTAAAGGAGCCATTCTAAAAAAATTACCCCACGGTATCGGAGATATAATTACTAAAGAAAAATATTTCGTTATAATGAATTGATGCGATGTTTAGAATATAAGTTGAATTTGAAGATAATAAGATGAAAAACATTAAATGGATTTTCTTTGATATAGGTTCAACACTTGTTGATGAAAGTGTTGCTTTCCGAAAAAGAGTTGAAAAGGCCATAGCAAATACAAATGTTAGTTATGATGATTTTTACAGCAAAATGGTTGAGATTTCAAAATACAATCAAAATGGCTACCATAAGGCACTTGAATATTACGGCTTGACTATGGCTCCTTGGAACAGTGATGACGAATTTGTATATTCTGAAGCGGAAGAATGTTTAAGAAAGTTAAGCAAGAAATATAAAATCAGAATTATTGCCAATCAGACCATTGGAAGCGAAGAACGGTTAGAAAAAATCGGCTTACTTAAATATATAAAACTTGTTGTAGCTTCTGCCGAGGAGGGTGTAGCAAAGCCTGATTTGCGTATCTTTGAAATTGCTCTAAGTAAAGCTGATTGCAAAGCAGAAGAATCGGTAATGGTTGGTGACAGGCTCGACAATGATATTGTTCCTGCCAATAAAATCGGAATGAAAACCGTATGGATTAAGCAAGGCTTAGGCGGACTTGCTACGCCTATGACACAAGAAGAACAACCGAACTACACTGTCAGCAACTTAAACGAGTTATGTGCTTTAGAGGATATTTTATGATACGAAAACTACATAGGTATATTTATTCTATTGGTGATACAACATTTGAAGTTAATCCAAACAAGACATTATTGATTTATCCACAATGGAACGAAAAATATGATTTTTTCTGTTTTCCTACGGATATATGGTGAAAGACTTGTGGATATTTTAACGCTTTCCAACAAAATCAAATTGCAACCTGAAATTAAAACTCGTGTGCTTGAATTTGCCGATAACTTTGATTTTAACACGATAGATAAACCGCTAAAGAATTTTCTTATATACGAAAAGATGAATGAAGCTTGGTTAGAACTTCAATCTATTCTCGGTGATGATAAAGATAGTATCAAGATACTTGCCTGTATGTTGAAAGCATCAGCAGATGCTTATGAAATTTATAAAGCAAAGGGTATCAGCGACAAAATTTATTTTGATACAATGAAATGTTATCCTCGCTTTATTGACGAAACCTATAAAATGACAGGTAAGTTATATTTTGACCGCTATTGGTGGACTGCTCGACAAGCTGGATGTCATTTGTTTAGAATCGGTGAATTGGAATATGAGATGAAGCATATTGATGATAAAATCGTAATCGGCATTCATATTCCCTCTGACGCTGATTTTTCTCCGTCTACTGTTGATAAATCTTTAATAAATGCAAAGATGTTTTTTGCTGAATATTATCCCAACTTAGCAAATGCTGAATACCGTTGTCACTCTTGGCTTTTGGATAGTCAGATTAAAGATATGATAAGACAAAATTCCAATATAATCAGTTTTCAAAATAGATTTGAAATTTTTGACGAGGGTGAAATTGGAACTGATTTTATAGAATGGTTGTATAACACAGAATCAACTGATTATAATGCCTTACCCGAAAGCACATCTTTGCAAAGAAATATGAAAATACATCTTCTATCGGGTGGAGTTATCTACAATGCTTACGGAAGATTGAAATATTTTTGAGGTGAATTGCTGTGTATTTTGAACACGAATTAACGGTAAAAATCATGGATAATATTTTATCAAAATCCAACCAATGGGCTTGGTTTATTGATTATGTTGAAAAACAAGAAGTTGATTTTACTGTCAGCGATTTTCAGGATTTTTTTAATAAACATTTTGAAATAAATGATTTATTTATATATCTAACCAAAATCCGTGAGTATTATTATGAGGGTCTTGGAATTACTGCTTCCTGGCTAAAGAATTTAGATAATCTTGCACTTTTTTATAACGGAAATATTTCTTTAGACGATTTTATTTGCCAGAATGACTTTTTCCAAATATTTAAAATGCTAATATACTGTGGAAAAATATATAGTGTTGGTAAAAGCAAAAAATATCTTATGTATCAAGATATCTTTTTACTTCGTAATATTTTTCAAAAAGAAAGTATTAATGTATTCTACGATGAAAAAGAAACTATTTACAGATTAATTGATAAAATAGAAATAGATATGAATGAACCCCTTAGTGTGTTCAATGATAATATTAATTATATTTTCGTTGAAAATAAAAATTTTGTTGCAGAACATTACGACGAACTATATAACGCAAATTGCTTTTCATATCATTTCAAGCCTTTGTCTAAATATAATACTTGGCAAGAACGATATATAAATGAAATGATTTCAACAAAATACGAATCTGGTAAACTAAAAGCTCATTCGAGCATAGGTGAAAAAGATTTCCCTGACTTTTCATTATGGAATAGTGAAATTTTGCATAATATGAAAGCGTATTTTAAAAATGAAGTCACAGATTTTATTATTGAATCTATAGAATATGCACTTCATAAAGCTATTCCGTCGCAATCAACTATCGAAATACATTTTAGGTTATTATTTGAATATTATCAAAATCTAAAAAGCGATAAAGAAAGAGATTATTATTGTTCAAGCTTAGAGTTTATTATTTCTTTCTTAAACGATAGCAAAGTCCAATCTATTATTAGTAAAGAATGTTACATTAATTTATCAAAAGCTATTGAATATGTAAATGCTAATAACGTTTTACTATATTTTGATAAAAAAGGCATATTACGAAGCAAAAATAAAAAAGAAGACATAAATAAAATAATTAATGAAAAATTATTTAAAATTAATAAAATCAATGACTTTGTTTCTTTTACTCAATATATAGAGGATGAATATATATTGCATAAAATTGATAAATCTATTGCAGATGTAATATATGATAAATTTGATTCTGTCTTGGAAAAATGTGAATATAATCTTCTTCCAAGTTTATTTTTACAGTATTTTCAATTTCTGACTAGAATAATAAACAATAAGAATATTGTTGCAAACGAGATTAGATATGAAATAATAAGAGTAAGATGTTTATGGACAGATGAATACTATAGAAAATCCGTCGGCGTACTAACTTCATTTAAACAAAAAATGACTGTTTCTGATGAGGCTATTAAAAAGCATAATGATCAAATTATTGATAAACCTATTGGCTTCGCCGCAAATATTTTCAATCTCAGCAAAGACAAAATGATTGAAGGTATGCAAACTATTTCAAATAATCCTTTCTCTGCTCTATGCTCAAATATTATAGTTGCAGAAGATTTCCCAAAGCCGGATGATTTAATATTAGATAATGATCATAATGTTGACAAAATATATGAAGAAATAATCCAAAAAATTATAGACGATAATTATCATAAGTTTTTAAATGTTTTCTCTTCTGATGTATACTTGAAAAGCATATATAGAACATCAAAAGCTCTTTTGAGAGCTGAAATATATTTTTTTACCAATCATGAAATAATTTATAAAAATATAAAAGATAAAAATTCAGAATATAATTTGCTCAGTTTTTCTTCCAATCCTACTCTGGCACATTTAACTCAACTTTTTCCATTATTAGAAAACCGAATAAGAGATTATGGAGAAATATGTGGAATTGTTCCTGTAAATATAAAAAGCGGAAATTGTAATAAACTAAAAAGTCCTACATCTGTTCTTACTGAAATTATTACTAACATTTACAAAGTAACAGACGACTTAATTAATGCGTCAGATTTCTTTTTCATATACTTTTGTATGTACGGAGAAAATGGTTTGAATATTAGAAATGAGTGTATTCATGGTAAAAACTATATAAAATCAAATGAAATAGATTTTGCCTTTAAAATTACATTATTATGTTTACATATGATAGATAATAGATTTAATATGCTTAGGAGAAATTATAATTAACTTTTACAATATAGTCTAACATAATCTTTTGACAATGGGACGTCTTATAATGTATATTTGGACACGAAATTTTGAAATTGATTTCGAATATTGACAAAGAATTAGAGCGAATATTTTTCAATCATTCATACTGTTTTACGGCATTACTCTTATTTTTCACACAATTATGACAACACTGTTGGCTTCTATTTACATATTCTGCGTTAGTTTCCGTGGTATGTACAATGAAAATCTTGAAAACGCACGAAAATAGAGTTATACTAAAATTTATAATGTTCAACGCATAACTAGAAAAGAATAAGCAAACACAAAATGATTTAGAGGTATATACGATGCAAGAGATACATTACAACCCGGATATTTATGCAAAATCAACAGAGATAATCAAAGCAATCTACGGTCCCGACGCTTCTTTCCGAGATGGACAATACGAAGCTATTGAGGCAACAATGACCCACAACCGTACCCTTGTTGTTCAGAGAACCGGATGGGGAAAAAGTCTTGTGTATTTTGTGTGCACAAAACTTATTAGAGAACAAAAGCGTGGTGTTACAATGGTTGTAAGTCCATTGCTGGTTTTGATGGAAAATCAGATCGATGCTGCCCAAAAAATGGGGCTTCGGTGTGATGTTTTGAACAGCACTGTAAAAGACAGACGAGAAGATATTCTGGATTCTCTGGAGCAAGATGAGTTAGATTTAATCCTGGTAACGCCGGAAACGCTTTTCAGTGATGATGTTCAGAAGCGATTGAAAAATATCCGAATCGGATTATTTGTAATTGATGAAGCACACTGTATTTCAGACTGGGGTCATGATTTTCGTTTGGAATACGGCAAACTTAAAACAATCATCCAACAGATCCCGGCTAATGTTCCTATACTTGCAACAACTGCAACTGCAAACGATCGTGTGGTGACTGATCTTCGGAGTCAGCTTGGTAACAATGTTTTCGTTTCCAGAGGACCTCTAACAAGAGAATCGCTATATATACAGGTTCTCAATAGACCTGATAGAATTGAACGTTACGCTTGGATATTAGAAAATATACCGAAACTTGACGGAAGCGGAATTATTTACTGCCTCACACAAAGAGATTGCGACTATCTGGCAGATTTTCTGATAAAGAATGGTATATCTGCTGCAGCGTATTATTCACGAGCCGGTGAAGACGGTAACAGCATTGACCGAGAAATAGAGGAGAATTTTAGAAACAATAAATTAAAGGTAATCGTTGCGACAATTAAGCTGGGAATGGGATATGATAAGGGTGATATTGCATTTGTTATCCATTATCAGATGCCGTCAAATATCGTTTCTTATTATCAGCAAATCGGACGTGCGGGACGTAACCTTGATAGAGCATATATTTTCCTTATGTACGGAAAAGAGGATGAGGAAATTTTGAATTATTTTATTAATACGGCTTTTCCTACCGAGCAGGAAACTGAAAGTATTGTGCAATACATAGGAAGTAATGACGGAGTTAAAGAAAACGAAATTATCTCAACATTGAATATACGCAATACAAGGATAAAAAAAGTGTTATCTTTTCTTCAAAATGATGGCTTTATCATAAAAGATAAAAGTTATTACTATTTGACCCCTAAAAAATTTGTATATGATAGAGAGCATTATGAAATGGTAACCGCTATACGCAGGCAAGAAGTGGAACAGATGAAATGTCTTGTAAGTACACAGGAATGTTTCAGTCGATATATCGTTTCTTGTTTAGATGATAAAACTGCTCATAACTGTGGACACTGTGCTAACTGCCTTGGTAAAGAATTCCTGCCTTCTGCGGTTTCCTCAAAATTTATACATATTGCAGAAGAATTTGTTAATAAATTAATTATTCCGATTGAGCCAAGAAAAATGTGGGTCAGTTCCGATGTGACTAAAGCATCAAGAATTTCGCATATCAATCAGAAGGGTTTTTGCATCTCAAAGTATGGTGATGCCGGTTACGGTGAATTGGTAAAACAAGGAAAGTACTCGAAGGAAATGCGTTTTTGTGATGAGCTAGTCGGAAAAAGTGTTGATATATTAAGGCCTTTTATACGAGAACATAAAATTACTCATATTTGCTGTGTTCCGTTACGCCGCAGCGAACTTGTAAAAGACTTTGCTGCTCGGGTAGCTGAATCACTGAAACTTGACTTTGCGGATATCCTGAAAAAAACACCTGCAAAGCAGCAAAAGGAAATGGAAAACAGTGCCTACCAGTGTGCAAATGCATATAAATCATTTTTTGTAAAAGAAAATGTAACTGCACCACGCAATATTCTCTTGATTGATGATGTTGTGGATTCGAGATGGACATTCACCGTTTGCGGATACAGGCTGATGGAAGCAGGTGCGGAAAATATTTATCCATTTGCACTTGCCGACAGCAGCAACAGGGAGGATTAATATGAATCAGGATTCAAATGCAATTTTAACACTATGCAGCCATATCTGTGTAGGCGAAGGGGTTCGACCTCTTGAACCTAAAGAATACAGCGAACTTGCACAAAAACTGATTCGGGCAGAAAGAACTCCAAAAGACCTTTTCGACTTTTCGACCGATGACTTTAAGTCCATACTTGGTTTCAATACAGATCAAATTGCACGTGTTATACGGTTGCTGGACAGAAATGCCAGTCTGAGTTTTAAGCTTTCGCAATATCAGAATATGGGTATAGAAACAGTCACAAGAGCAGACATAAACTATCCCAAAAAGCTCAAAAAAAAGCTTTCAAATACTTGTCCTCCAATCTTTTATTATGCGGGTGATTTATCACTGCTTGAACGACAATACATCGGATATGTAGGAGCCAGAACAGTTACAACCGAAGATGTTGATTTTGCCATACTGACAGTCAGAAAAACAGTTTCTCTGGGATATGGTGTTGTTTCAGGCGGAGCAAAAGGCATTGATACAATTTCCGGAAAAGAGGCACTGCTTAACAACGGCTTTACCGTAGAATATTTGTCCGATTCGCTGCTGAAGAAGCTAAAGAAAAGCGATGTGGTCAAAAACATTCAGCAAGGAAAGCTTCTGCTGATGACCGTTTCAAAGCCGGATGCCGGATTTAATGTCGGTATGGCAATGATGAGAAACCGGTATATTTATGCCCAGTCCATTGGTACGGTGATAATTCATTCTGATTTAAATAAAGGCGGAACATGGAACGGTGCAAATGAAAATTTGAAGAATGGTTGGTGTACCACTCTGTGTTGGGATCATCCCTATCCGGGAAATCAAACACTGATCAAAAATGGTGCTGTCCCAATTAATGAAGATTGGGATGGGAGAATCCCTGAACAGATTTCCAAACCCTGCACAAAAGAAAAATATGTGCAAGCATCGTTATTTGATATCATATGAACAAGTCTGGATAGGTGAGTATCTCACATAGTATAGCTATATTTTTTTCGTTTCAATTATTCATATATGGCTTATAATTATCGGTTGCTCGAATAATCAACGTTTTACTTAATTGCTTTTTGCTTCAACAGAACCGGTAATTATGATATCAAAGGTATACCAAATTTGACATAAATTCACCAAGGTGTCGTTACCATTAGGTTCTAGTGTCAACCGATGTGCAGGTTCAAGTCCTGTCGCCCGCACCAAAGAAAAGGTAGGTAATATTGTATTACCTACCCTTTTTCTTTATGAAACAAAATCAGGACAGGACTTGAAGGCGACCGTAAAAAAACAGTCCGGTGGACTGTTTTTAGGGAGAGCGTTGATGATAATTTAGCTATGCACGAGCCACATTGGCGAGGTTGAAACTTTGATTTATCACAAAATATGTCACCCGCACCAAAGAAGAATCGATACTTTTTGTATCGGTTCTTTTTTACTTATGCTAACTCTGACTGATAGTAACTGATACTAATTGATATCAATTAGTATCAGTTACTCAAATAAATACAACTACAATAAACACATAAAAAATCCCCCGACAGCGGTTTCCGTTAGGCTGTCGGGGGATTTTCAGTATTAACATCGTGACGGGGACGGAGGCGGTCAAAGCACATCACGAACTTCAAAGGCTAATATAATTTTGAATCGTTCTTCAAAGGTTTTGAGGTTATTGCCGAGAATCCTTTTTATTTTGGCAAGCTGATAATTTATGGTGTTGCGGTGAACAAAGGTTTCCTGGGCAACCCTCTGAACACTTCCGTCATATTTGAGATAAAGTCTTAAAAAGCTCATATAATCCGTGCCGTTGTCACGGTCATACACTTCAAGCTTTTTGAGATTTTCGTTATAGATACTTTCAAGCAACAAAATATCGTCAACCGCAAGAATCAGCTTTTTAACTTCAAGTCGGTCATAGAACATAGGCGTCATATCGAACATCATGTTGTCCACCTTAAAACCGCCCCAGTGCTTTTTGTAGGAATAAATTGTTCGTTCAAATGCCGATTCAAGCTTTCTTGAAGAAATATGGTCAGCCATATCGGCTTTCACACCGATGATTGCATCACCGATTGCTTTATTTCCGTAACCGAGATTCAACGGGAATCGGATTGAGATTACCCTGCTTGCTCCATGACTGGAGGACATATTTCTTATGGTTTTCAACAATTTTCTCAGGTGTCATAATAATTTCCCCTTTTTAAGATACCAAAAAGGACAAACAGAAAAGGAGCCTCCTTTTCAGAAGCTCCTTTGCTTTGCGTCTTTTTTGTTTATGCCATTATTATATCATCAAAATACGGTTATGCAATATTTTTCGGCACAATATTCTTTGTGCTAAAGCACAATGTTTTCAGGGATATTTCTTGAATTTATGACCTTTTCGTCATTTTACATACAAATTTCGTGAAATGTCCACTTCTTGTTTGTATGCTGTAATTAACAATTACTCGTTTTCCTTTTTCTTTGTTGTGCCAAGGCTGAGTATAATTGCGGAAATGATAATCATTACAATACCTGCGGCACACGGAATTACGTCACCGTAAATCATATTGAAGCCGCTTTCTGTTTCAGCCTGTCCGCTGATGATTGTATATTCACCTGACGGCATACTGCTGAGTGAATATGTTGTGCCGTCAATTGTAACATTGAAATTTTCCGAACGAATCATTTCGTCTGTAATACCTGCGCTTTTAAGACCGTTATCGCCAAGGTTCATATTTGTGCTTACAACTTCGCCGTTCTTAACGATGATTGTATCACCCTTGCAGCTTTTTGCAATATCAGCACCGATAACAGCCGAATAGTCGCTTGTATTTGTATCAATAATAACAATGCCGCCCTCTGTTCTTGCAACGCAAGCCATGAGGTTATACACACAATCCTCGCCCTCAACGGCTGTCGGCTCTGAAATGCTCTTGACCTTCATACCCTTGAGGTTAGCCTTGAACTGCTTTGTTGTTTCGTCATCGAGGAAATTTGTGCCGACCTTTTTATCGTCTGACGATGCGATAATCTTGCCGTCAGCATCTGTCATAACAAATGAATTGATGCCGAGGTTCTTTACAAGTGCGGCATTTGTGTCAGCCGAAGTATTTTCAGTAACAACACTCGCAATTACATTTGCCTTTTCAAAAAGTGAGTTCATAAACTCAAATTTAGTGTAGTTATAGTTATCGCTGTATTCTGTAAGCTGAACCTTTGCGTCATCAAGATATGTCTGATTTGAGCTTTCTGTTTTTGTTGAAAGCAAATTGCAAACTACCGAAACGCAAACCATAACAACAGCAACAATAACTGCCGTTACAACTGCAACACCTTTTTTTACCGATTTAGAATTACCCATTGTAATCTTCCTTTCAAAATGTTTTCCTTGCATAAAATAATACCATTATTCGACTTTATTTTCAAGTACAGTTCGTGAAATAATTAACAACTGCACATAATTTGACAATATTCTGCATTAACCGATTTTGGGATACAGCTCTGCGAAAAAAGATAATTTGGAAAAAATGATACATCTATGATACAATGGCAATATAAACTGTGTCTTGGAGGTGGGGTTGTTGGCTGACATATTGATTGTTGAGGACGAAAAGAATATTTCAAATCTTATTGAAATGGCTCTTTCTCGGCACGGGCACAAAACCGATTGTGTGTTTGACGGCGAAAGCTGTGCCGATGTTCTGGAGAAAAAGCACTTTGACCTTATTCTGCTTGATGTTATGTTGCCGAAAATCAGCGGTTTTGAGCTTATGGACTACATCAAAGGCTTTGACACACCCGTAATTTTCATTACTGCAAAATCAGATATATCGGACAGGGTTTACGGGCTTAACCTGGGGGCTGACGATTACATAACAAAACCGTTTAACATTTCGGAACTTCAGGCAAGAGTTGATGCGGTACTGCGAAGATACAACAAGGCAAAAACAAAACTCAGCTTTAAAGACATAGTAATTGACACAAATTCAAGAATAGTCACCAAAAACGGAGTACAAATTGACCTTACATTAAAGGAATACGAAATACTTCTGCTTTTTGTACGCAACAAAAACATTGCCCTTTACCGTGAAATGATTTACGAAAGAGTATGGAATGAACCGTATATGGGTGATACAAGAACCGTGGATCTGCATATTCAGCGGTTAAGAAAAAAGCTTGATTTAAAAGACAACATTCAGTCTGTGTATAAAGTCGGTTACCGTCTTGTTGAATAAGCGGAGGGAAAGCCTTAATGAAATTTTCGTGGAAAATATTTTTTATTACTTTTCTTATTATAATTACTTCCTTCGGTGTGGGAGGTTTTCTCCTCATCAACACCGTTTTTACAAACACGCTGAACAACCGTATTGACTCAGCCAAAAAGAACAACAATTACATCACAACGGCACTTTCGGTATATGCAGACAACAATCTGCCCACCTACGGAAACTTGGAATATCTGCGCGTTTCGGCAATAGGATTTGCAAAACAAATTGCTGGCAATTCGGATTCTAAAATCAAAATTGGTTCAATAAACGAGCTCAGCTTTTCGGCAGAAAATGAATTTGCCCACGGTATGTCGGTAAATTCCAGAAAAAGCAGAGTAGTTACTGAAAATAAAAAATACTACATTCAGACAATAAGCAAAATTCAGCTTGTAAGCGAAAGCTGTTATATTGAAACTGTTGACGATATAACAAGCGTGTACAGCGACCGTGATATGTACTGCACAATTTATCAGTTCATTCTCATAGGCGTTGCGTTGTTTGCATCAATTCTGCTTGTAATCTTCTCAAAGCTTTTGACAAGACCGCTTGTTAAGCTAAAGAATGCATCAAAGGAAGTTGCCGAGGGCAACTTTAATATGAGAGTAAAGGAAAGTCACGGCATTACATCTTCAACCGAAATAACCGAGCTTTCGCAGAGCTTTAACACCATGGCAGATTATGTTGAAGACTACATTGAACAGCTAAAGCTTGCAACACAGAATCGTGACAACTTTATTGCGGATTTTACCCACGAATTAAAAACTCCGCTGACATCTGTTATCGGTTATGCGGATATGCTCCGCTCATATGAAATGGAGCCTGAACAACGCAGAGAATGTGCCGACCTTATCTACAAAGAGGGCAGTCGGCTTGAGGCGCTTTCGCTAAATCTGCTAAACCTTATAGTTTTGAAAAATGATGAAATCAAAACCGTAAACATCAGAACTGAAATAATTGCCGATGACATTAAAAAGTCTGTTCTCTTTATTTTGAAAAAATACGGTGTGAAACTCAAATTAAATGTTGAAAAAGCAGAAGTCAACGCAGAGCCGTCGCTCTTGAAAACGCTCTTGTACAACCTGATTGACAATGCCTGCAAAGCGAGTGAGAGCGGAAAGCCTGTTACACTCACGGGATATGTTGACAGCGACAGATACCGTTTTTGCGTTACCGACAGCGGTTGCGGAATTGCGGAAGATGACCTTGCCAAAATTACCGAACCGTTTTATATGGTTGACAAATCCCGTTCAAGGAGTATGGGCGGAGCCGGACTCGGGCTTTCAATCTGCAATGAAATTGCAAAGCTTCACGGTTCAACTCTTGAAATTGTCAGTGAAGTCGGCAAGGGTACGGACATCAGCTTTACGGTAAGCCTTGCCGATAATTCTGCGGAAAGTGAGGATTTTGAAGATGAAATTTAACCTTAAAAAATCCGCAAAATATATCATCTGCACTTTGCTCACCTTGATCGTAGTCGCAACCGTTGTGTTTCTCCCCCGCTTTTATTATTCGGTAACGGACAATCGGGGTTCTGTCGGAAACACAGCCGAAACATTTAAACTTACCGCCGATATAACCACTTTGAGCGGCGGAGAATTTTTGAAACTCATTTCAAGCGAAGATACCGTTTGGGTTCTTCAAAACAATGCTCCGAAAACAGAAACTGTAATCAGCTATGCAAAAAAAGCGTTAAGCAATCTTGCAAATTCGCTTAAAGACACAAAATTATTTTCCAATATTGCAGGCTACATTCGGCCGTTTTTTACACTTGACAGCTGCAGCGGTTACAAACTTACAATGCGCGGAACACTTGACGGTAATGTAATTGTTTCGTCCGATTTTATGTTTGTAACATGCAACTATGCCAAAGAGGGCGCACAATACGGACTAAACATAACAATGCTGTTTGATATGGAAACTTTCACAATTTATGAGCTTAACATTGATACAACCTACCTGACGGACAGCGTTACCGGGAGTGAAATTTCTATTCCGTACAGCGACAGTTATGAACAGGAGCTGTACGGAAGAACCGAATACAGCGACAGTTATAGACAGGAGCTGTACGATGCACTCATAAAATACTGGGGTGTCAGTTCCGATTCAATAACGGTTAAGGCAAGTTCCGAATCTTTCAGCATCAACATCTGCCCACAGCCGTTTTTGGAATACAGCAAAATAAGCAACGAACAAATTGATTATTATGGGTTATGAAACAACTATGATACATTTTTGAACAATTTCAGAAACAAGCCTTTTGTATAGTATAGATACACTTACGAAAGGCTTGTTTTTTATGGATATTAAAGAGTATGAGGAATTTTGTAAAAACAGTAAATACGGAAACTTTATGCAGTCGGCAGACTGGGCAAAGGTTAAAAAGGGTTGGAGTCCCGAGTATGTTGCAGTTCGTGACGAAAACGGAAAAATCAACGGCTGTACACTCGTGCTTGTAAAGAAAATACCGATTCTCAACACGGCAATGCTTTATGCACCGAGGGGCTTTGTATGCGACACTCACGACAGTAAAACCGTCAGAAAAATATTTGAGCAGATAAAGCTGATTGCAGAAAAATATCACGCATACACACTTAAAACCGATCCGCTGATTGACGAAACCGACTTTATTTCGATTAAAAATCTTGTTGACCTCGGCTTTGTTTATCACGGTGAAAAGCAGGGATATGACAACACCCAATGCAGAGAAAATTATGTGCTTGACATAAAAGATAAATCGTGTGATGAAGTTTTTGCAAATTTTAAATCAAAATGGCGGTACAACATCCGCCTTGCAATGAGGAAAGGTGTTGAATGTAAATTCTGCGGTGAAGATGAGCTTGACGATTTTATGGAGCTTATGAAAGAAACAGGCAGGCGTGACGGCTTTGAAATTCGTTCGGAAGAATATTTCAGAAATTTTTTACAGGCATTTCACGGCAATGCAAAGCTATGTATCACAAAACTTGACGGAAAAGTTTTGTCGGGTGCATTGCTTGTAAATTATGCAAATGTTGCAAGCTATGTTTACGGCTGTTCATCAAACGAATACAGAAAATATATGCCGAATTATCTTATGCAATGGACGATGATTAAGTACGCAATTGAGAGCGGTTGCCATACATACGATTTTTGCGGTATTCCCTATTGGTATGACGAAACGCATAAAAACTACGGTGTATATCGCTTTAAACAAGGATTTAACGGCAAAGTCAAAACCTATGCCGGCGAGTTTGACTATGTTTTCAGAAACGGAGTAAATCACATTGCCGACCTTGCAATGAAACTGAAAAAGCTTGTGTGAAATATTCATCTGCGTTGAATTTGCAAACCGTATATGCTAAAATGGAGTGGGTAAAATTATCCCACTCCATTTTGTATGCATATGAAAAATTAAGGAAGCCGCCCTGATTGCTCAGAACGACTTCCAAGGTAAATGGTTATTTGGCAGGCGTCGCATCTCCTGCATCTCTCAAGGTTTCCCTTTGTCAAGCCATCGGCGTGTGGTCGCAACGAAATTTACCACCTCAAATAACCTATTCTTATCCTATGTATATTATACTAAATTATATGTTATTTTCAATACACTTTTTGATTTGTATCGGAGGAATTTTATGTTCTGCGATTTGCATACACATTCAACATTTTCTGACGGCACATTTTCACCCACGGAAATCGTTTTAAAAGCCAAAGAAATCGGGCTTGACGCTGTTGCACTCTGCGACCACAACACGGTTGCAGGGCTTGACGAATTTGTTTCGGCAGGTAAAAAGTACGGCGTAACCACCGTTGCGGGGATTGAATTTTCAACCGAATACAATTCAAAGCAGCTGCACATTGTCGGTCTGTTTATCAAGGAAGAAAACTATTCAGACATAACCGAAATTATGGCTGAGTCGCAAAAATTAAAGGAGGAAAGCAACAAACTGCTCGTTAAAAATCTTGCGAAAGACGGCTATATTCTCGACTATGACGAAATCAAGAACAGCACGGTTGACGGCTTTGTAAACCGTGCAAACATCGCCGCCGCTCTTATGCACAAAGGCTATGTTTCTTCTGTCAAAGAGGCATTTCAAACCTTGCTTATGTCAAAGTTCGGCTACTATGTTCCGCCGAAAAGACCGTCATCTCTGTATATAATTGAAAGGCTGAAAGGTTTCGGTTCAATATCCGTTCTTGCACACCCGTTTCTCAATATGAACGAAGATGAGTTGAGAGAATTTCTGCCAAAAGCAAAAGCTTGCGGTCTTAACGCAACGGAGGCGTACTATTCGCTTTTTGACAAAGCTGAAACAGAGCTTGCCGAGAAAATCTGTGACGAATACGGTCTTTTGAAAAGCGGCGGAAGTGACTTTCACGGAGCAACAAAACCCGATATTTCGCTTGGAGTCGGAAAAGGAAATCTTGCGATACCGACAGAAATATACAAAGATCTTGCTAATTGTTATCACAACTTCCGATTATAAAATCATCGTCATTATGCAATGCTCCCTGCATTTTACAAACACAACAATTTAATTTCGACTTAAATACCAAAAAAACAGCGATGAAGAATAATCACCGCTGTTTTTTTGGTTTTGGATTTAAATTTTTTCAATTCAGGGTTATTTAATTTTAAGTGAAATATCAAAAGCCTTAACCGAATGAGTGAGCGCACCCATTGAGATGATATCAACACCGGTTTCGGCAATTTCACGAAGAGTTTCGTCGGTAATGCCACCGCTTGCCTCAAGAAGTGCCTTGCCTGCCGTGATATCAACAGCCTGTTTCATAAGTTCGGGGCTCATATTGTCGAGCATAATAACATCAACGCCTGCCTCAAGAGCCTGATTGAGTTCGTCAAGGTTTCTTACTTCAAGCTCAACCTTGGTCATATGACCGAGTTTTGATTTAAGCTTTGAAACAGCATTGGCAATTCCGCCGCCTGCGTCAACATGATTATCCTTGAGCATTGCGGCATCGGAAAGATTGTAACGGTGATTTCTTCCGCCTCCAACCGTAACGGCATACTTCTGGAGCGGACGCATACCGGGGAGAGTCTTTCTTGTGTCGGCAATAGACGCCTTTGTACCGCTGACAATTTCAACAGCCTTGTTTGTTGCGGTTGCAATGCCGCTCATATGCTGAATAAGGTTGAGAGCCGTTCTCTCGCCCTTTAAAATGGTTCTTGTTTTACCGTGAATTTCAGCGATGATTTCGCCCTTTACAAGCTTGTCGCCGTCATGCTTATAAACCTTTGCCTCAAAACCGTTTGGCTGAAGAATTTCAAACACACGGAGCGCAACCTCGATACCGCAAAGAACACCTGAACTTTTTGCAAGAAAAATCGCCGTATTTTCCTGACTTTCATCAATAAGGTAATCGGTTGTTGTGTCAAGATAGTTGATATCCTCAAGCAATGCGGTTTTGATAAGATTGTCTACATAAATGCTGTTAAGTGTCATCAGTCAGTACCCTCCATAATTTCATCAAAAATGATACTTGCAACAATTGCCGCACTTCTTGCCTCAACAAGGTCGGAATTGATTTCGTACTTTTCTGCAAACAGTTCACTCATAATCTCGTGAATCTGCTTACTGCTTTCTTCATATTTTTCGGGCTTCGGAAGAACAAAATATGCGTCCTGTAAAATCTCTCTGATTTTTGAACGACAGCCATGCGGCATGGTCTTGCCCTCAACAGGGCGGTAAACAGGTTCTTCACCAAGAGTTCTTCTGCCGAATTTGTTGATTTTATCCGTAATATCAAGAGCGGCTGTTCTTGAATAAACAAGCGCCTCAAGGAGCGAGTTACTTGCAAGACGGTTCGCACCGTGAACACCTGTGTGCGAGCACTCTCCTGCGGCATACAAGCCCTCAACGGTTGTGCGTGAATGAAGGTCAACGTCAATACCGCCCATAAGGTAATGCTGGCACGGAAATACAGGAATTCTGTCCTTTGTAATGTCAACGCCTTCTTCAAGGCATCTTTCATAAATCATCGGAAAACGATTTCTTACAAAATCAGCCGGCTTGTGGGTTATGTCAAGATAGAAATTCTCGCTGTTCGTCTTAATTGATTCAAGCATAACCGCATTTGAAACAACATCTCTCGGAGCAAGCTCTCCTCTACTGTCATAATTTGAGGCAAATCTCTCGCCGTTGCAGTTGAGCAGAACCGCACCCTCACCACGAACAGCCTCACTTATAAGAAAACGCTCTCTGCCATGATCAGCCGCAAATGCTGTCGGGTGAAACTGTATTCTCGAAAGATTTTTAATTCTTGCACCAAGCATATATGCAAACGCAATGCCGTCACCCGTTGCGATTGCGGAGTTGGTTGTATACTTATAAACTCTGCCGATACCGCCTGTTGCAAGCAGACAGTAGTTACAGCCGTAGTGAAGTTTTTCACCGTTTCTCAAAATGCTTATATAAAAACCGTTCAGCACCTTGTCAATTGCATAAACAAGAGCGTTGTCACACACGGTAACATTTTTAAGCTGAGTAACCTTTGCGATAAGTCCGTCAACAATTGCCTTGCCTGTTGAATCCTTATGATGAACAATTCTGTTTCTGCTGTGACCTGCCTCAAGAGTTTTGCACATTGTGCCGTCCTCGTTAAGGTCAAAATCAACACCGAGGTCTTTTATTTTAAGAACATCCGAAGGACCTTCGGTAACAAGCTTTTCAACAGCGGAAAGAGTATTTTTATACTTTCCCGCAATCAATGTATCCGTAATATGCAGCTTGTAGCTGTCGTGAACCGTATCAAGCACACACGCAACACCGCCCTGCGCAAGAGAGCTGTTTGAAAGCTGAAGCTCACGCTTTGAAACAAGAAGAATATTCACGCTTTCGGGAAAATTAAGTGCCGCATAAAGTCCGGCCGCACCTGTGCCAACGATTACAACATCAAATTTCTTATCCATTTCCAAGTTCCTTTGAAAAAAATTTATCTATTACACACGGCATCACACAAAATACCGTTTACAAATTTGTACCTGTATATTATACTACTAATTGTAAGATTAGTAAATACAGTAAATAATTTTGAAAGGGCGATTATTATGGCTGAAAATACAATTCCAAACGATCCGATGATTCTTTTAAGCTTTGTTAATACAAAGCTGCGTGATTTCTACCCCAGCCTTGATAAAATGTGTGACGATCTCGGTTGCAGTAAAGAAGAAATTGAAAGCAAGCTTTCTGCAATTGACTACAAATACAACGCAGAACTCAATAAATTTGTCTGACAGCAAAGGAAAGTCCATTTTATCGTACAGTTCATTTGATATGATTAACATATAGGATATCACGTATGTTAAGGAGGAAATTTTATGGGCATTTTCGATTTTGAAAGATTGTTTGATTTAAACCATAACGGAATGCTTGATCCGCTTGAAAAAGGTCTTGAGTTCACCGTGATTGAAGATATTATGAATGATGACGAAGATAATGATGACTTGTTTTCGTCTGATTCAGATGATGAATTTGACACGGATTTCGGCGATGATTTCTGATTTTATTCAGCAAACAATTTAATCTTCAAGCAAAAAGCGAGATGAATTTTTCGATTGAATTCATCTCGCTTATATTTTTATTTATCGTGATTCTGTTCAAGCGTTACAGCTTGTAATTGTCCATAACCTTTTCCAAGGTCTTGTAATCATCATCGGAAATTTTATACACGGTTGAATTGTCCTTGTCAACACAGATTTTGTCAGCACCGCCGACACGGATATTGTGGGTAACAATTCCGTCTTTGCGTGTTTCAATAAGGATTCCGCCGTCAAACTCACCGCTTGTACCGCCTGTTTCGGCTGATTGCAGAATATTCTTGACCGTCTTGAAATCAACCTCGCCAAGCACGGCGGTTGATTCGTCCGACATTACGACGGTTATTTCATCAACATCGGAAAAATTAACCTTGTCTGTAATTTTCGTATCACCGCAACCGCAAAGCATTACCGCAACGGATAACATCATCACAAAAGTCAAACAAACCGCTCTGAATTTTTTCATATAATCTCCCCAACAACTAACTATTGATTATGAGAAAAGTATAAATAATAATTTTCGCAAAGTCAACATCTCTGCAAAAAATGTCGATTGATATAATCCAACTATTATGTTAAAATTTGGATATCAAAATATTTTCGGAGAACATTATGAAAAATGTGGTTAAAAACGAGTTAGAAAGTGTAAAAGCCGAAAACAATTGGCTTATCCGTCAATGGAAACAGCATCCTATAAAAATGATATTACGCATTTTAGCTGTAGTTGCGGCTGTTTTTACAGCTCTGTTTGTAGGCGGTCTTGCAACAGAACCGTTAAACAAAATCGGATATAGCGCAATAAAAAACATAGTCTTTATAGCATATAATAAATGGGCAGGCTTTGCATTCGATGCAATATTTGGAATACTGTTTGTCATATTTTTAATAATATTTGTTGCCTTAGTCGAAGTGATTTCAGACGCCGTATTATTAAAAAGAGGTAAACATTTAGAATCGAAAGGAGAAAGCTCTTTTGCTGAAAAGGAAATTGAAGAAGAACAATCCGACAAAAAATATGATAAAATTGCAAAAGCTGTATTGATTGCAATCCCGATAGTCACAATTTTGATTTTTCTCGGAAGTGTGTATGTATTAACATTTAACACCACGGTTTTCACCAAAAATGCGGTAATAGAAAAGTCGCCGTTTAAACCGTCAGGAACGGAGTATAGCTATTCAGATATCGCAAAAATTGAGATTGGTAACAAAAATGACAGCAATTTATACCTTGACTTGTATATGAAAAACGGCAATACCGTAACAGTCGATTACAGCGGCGGAATTGACTCCGACAACGAAAAATATATCGACTATCCCGAGGCATTCATAAAAGATTTTCTAAACAATTCCCATAACAAAAACATTCCCATAACATTCAATTGCACATATGAAGATGTCACCGCATATAACTTCAACGATGAATCTCTTACTTATATTAAAGAAATTTTTGAGGGCAATAAATAAAATTCATAGTCCATGCTGTCGGTCAACATCTCAAAACGCCGACTTACACTTTGTTCAAGCCTATTGCATTACTTCTTTTGAAAATGAAAAAGGCTTTTATCAACAAGGAATTTTTGCGACGGATAAATTGTTGTATTGCCGGATGCGATAAAACTGATGAGGACTGCAAGCACAAAATACGGGGCGGCAGACGCACCGAAAACTTCGATGCCGAGAACGATTGCTGTAATAGGTGTGTTGATTGCTGCGGCAAAAACACATACAAATCCGATTGCCGCAAAAAATGTGGGATCAAATCCGCAGACGCATCCGAACCAACTGCCGAATGACGCACCCATATCAAACATAGGGGTGACCTCTCCTCCCTGAAATCCTGCACCGAGGGTGAGTACGGTCAAAAGATATTTTGCCGGCATATCGTACCATTTTGCATCGCCTTTAAAGGCTGTGTCCTGCATCCATGTGCTTAAGCCCTCAAAATTGTTAAGTCCGAGAGTCAAAATCAAAAGGCTGACAACAGCCGCACCGACTGCGGCGGCAAGAAGATAGTTCTTGAAAATCTTTGAGTATGCAAGTTTTACATACTTTATTCCGAGTGCAAACAGCTTGCCGATTAAGCCGAGGCAAACTGCCGCAATTAAAAACACAAAAAGAAATCTTGCGTCAAAATCCGGGATTGACGAGATTGCATATCTTTCATGTTTAAAGCCGAGAAGCTGTGTAACAAAATTTGCAAGATATGAACACGCAAAGCACGGAATTACCGCACCTGCCGACAATCTTCCGACACAGCAGACTTCCATTCCGAAAAATGCACCTGCAAACGGTGTGCCGAAAACCGAACCGAATGCAGAGCTGATTCCGCTGAGAACGATTGTACTTCGGTCGTTATTTTTAAAGCCGAGATAATCGGCAACATTACTTGTCAGCGAACCGCCAATCTGAACGGCAGTTCCCTCTCTGCCGACAGAACCGCCGAAAAGATGGGTTATGCAGGTAAATATAAATGTCAGCGATGCAAGTCGTTTTGGCACTTTTTCACCGTCATTTGCACTCTCAATAATAATGTTGTTGCCCATTGACGACTTTCCGCCGATACGCTTATATACAAAAGCGGTCACAATACCTGCCACGGGCAAAAACATATAGCACAGCGGAAAGAAGCTCCTGAAATCTGCCGCATAATCAAGACATTTCAGAAATGCAAACGATATCAGTCCCATTACAACGGAACAACACAGAGATGTTGCAAGCACCTTAAAATCAACAAATTTGTTCTTCATAAATTTCCTCCTCAAAATTTCCGCATGGAGAACATCGCATAAAAAAAGCCAATGCCCCTGTTCAAAAACAGAAGTCATCAGCAAAAGCGGTTTCGACAAAAAGCCGTGGGAGAACCTCATTCCCATTCATATCAACATATACAGTATATACCGAGCAAGGTAATTTTTCAAGTGATTTTGACAATTTTTGTAATTTTCCAAAAATCACCTTGCAATCATTTTGTTTTAGCAGTATGATACTCTATACCAAGCGGAAGAATATTTATTATTAAAAGAATCGGAGGCTGATGATATGTGTACAGCGGCAACATATAAAACAAAAGACTTTTACTTTGGCAGAACGCTTGATTATGAATTTTCATACGGTGACGAAATTACAATTACTCCACGAAATTTTCCGTTTAAGTTCCGTCATACGGACGAGTGCAGCAGCCACTTTGCGATGATTGGCATGGCTCACATTGCAGACGGTTATCCGCTCTATTACGATGCAATGAATGAAAAGGGCTTGTGTATGGCAGGACTTAATTTTGTGGGCAATGCCGTATATTTTGAACCGAAAAACGGCAAGGAAAATATTGCACAATTTGAGTTCATTCCGTATATACTTTCACATTGCGACAGCGTTTTGCAGGCAAGAAAAAAGCTTGAAAACCTTAACATAACAAATACGCAGTTCAGCAACAAGCTCCCCTGTGCTCAATTGCATTGGATTATTTCCGACAGAAACGAATCGCTTACAGTTGAATCGACAAATGACGGACTTAAAGTCTATGACAATCCTGTCGGTGTGCTGACAAACAATCCTCCGTTTGACATTCAGATGTTCATGCTCAACAACTATATGTCACTCTCACCAAAGCAACCCGAAAACAACTTTGGCAAAAGTGCCGATCTTACCGCATACAGCCGTGGAATGGGTGCAATCGGACTGCCGGGCGACCTTTCATCCGCATCCCGTTTTGCAAAGGTTGCGTTCACAAAGCTGAACTCCGTTTCTGGTGACAGCGAGAGCGAAAGCGTGAGCCAGTTTTTCCACATTCTCGGTTCTGTTGACCAGCAGAGAGGTTGTTGTGAGGTTTCAGACGGAAAATATGAAATCACACTTTACACCTCCTGTTGCAATGCCGACAAGGGAATCTACTACTACACCACCTACAACAATCACCAAATTTGTGCGGTTGATATGCACAAAACCGACCTTGACATAGCCGAACTTACCGCATACACACCCATTACGGAAGGTAAGGTTTTATTTCAAAATTAAATACAAAAATTTCAGCCGTACACTTTTGAAATGTACGGCTGTTGTTTTATTTATTGTCTTTCTTCTGTTTTTTATGCTTATGCTTTTTGAGATGGACCTCGGGAACAGCGACAGTATCATAAACAACCGTGCTGTCTGTGTTATCCTCGGCAACATCATTCTGCTTTACTTTGCCCGTGTGAATCTCGGGAAAAGCAAGGTTTTCGGAATCAAATGTAAATTTCCTGTCCTTCATAATACCTGCCTCCGATTCTAAATGCAATTTATAAAGAATGTTATCGTCAGACTGTTCAGGAAGTCGGCAAACAAACTGCCGACAATCGGAACAATAAGATAAGCCTTAACGGACGGTGCGTATTTTTCGCAGATTGCCTGCATATTTGCCATTGCATTTGGCGTTGCGCCCATACCAAAACCGCAAGTACCTGCCGCAAGAACAGCTGCATCGTAATCTCTGCCCATAATGTTGAACACAACAAAATATGTGAAAATGAACATAAGAACAACCTGACCTGCAAGAAGTATAATAAGCGGAAGCGCAAGGTCGGCAAGCTGCCAAAGCTTGAGTGTAATCATGGCAATACCGAGGAAAAGTGAGAGACATATACCGCCGAGGTCATTAATCTCGCCCATATGAATAGTGATTTTACCCGTGTATTCACCGATATTTCTCATAATTGCGGCAACAATCATTGCACCGATATAAATCGGGAATGTCATGCCCGTAAGTGAGAGCAAATCGGAAACAACCGTACCGAATCCGACCGCTATAATCAGCTGAAATACTGCCGGAGCATACATTGAAAAATGTCGTTCGTGCTTTTCTTCTTCTTCAACAAGAAGGCTGTCGTCCTCTGTTTTGATTGTAACAATAAGGTTGTGCTTTTTAATAAGTCTGTTTCCGACAGGTCCGCCCATGAGTGAGCCTGCGATAAGACCGAATGTTGCAGCGGCAGTACAAACAGTTGTCGCACCCTGAACGCCGAAATCCTCAAGTACAGGACCGAAAGCGCCCGCCGTACCGTGACCGCCTACCATAGGAATTGAACCCGTTGTCATACCCGTGAGCGAGTCAAGGCCGATCAAATTTGCAAGTCCGATTGCAGAGAAATTCTGCATTACAATGAGCATAATTACAAGAAACAAAAATACGATAAGGGATTTTCCTCCGCTTTTCAGCACCTTGAGATTCGCCTGAAATCCGACTGAGGTAAAGAAAAACACCATGCAGACTTCCTTTAGAGTATCGTCAAAATCAATTACCGCAACACCTGTCATATAGAGAACCAGCGTAAGAATTGCAAAAAGCAAACCGCCGATTACAGGTGCGGGTATACAAAATTTCTGCAAAAACGATATACGCTTTTTCAGAAATGCACCGGCCATCAGAACAATCACAGCAACTGCGATTGTCTGATACATATCAAGAGTTATATTCAATCAGCACCAATCCTTTCGCAGTTATCCTGCTGTTTTTACCGTTATTCCTCTTTCGGAATAATATTCTGCCGCACCCTTGTGAAAAGGAATTTTAACACCTTCAACGGCTTTTTCAAGTGTTATGTCAACATCCGCCGAAACAGTCAGCTGAAGCTCCTGTGCATTGTCAAAGACAAGCTGTGTAAGCTTCTTCACCTGTTCGTCTGAAAGTCTGTCGTTCACAATCAGAACAGCCTTTACCGCAACTGTGCCGACTTCATCACTCTGCCCGTTGTAAGTGTTTTTCGGAATTTTGCAGTCAACATAGCTGTAGGTGTTTTTAAGCTTTTTAACAGCTGCGTCATCAATTCCTATAAGCTTGATGTCACATTGCTTTGAAAGTTCCTCAACAACTGTTGCATTAAGTCCGAGTGTAAAGAATGCCGCATCAATTTCGCCGTTCTGTAACTGTTTTGCGGCATCGGCATAATTAAGATTTTTTTCCTTAACCATTTTTGAGTTAAGCCCGTATGCCGAAAGAATCTGCTTTGCGTTAAGCTCCGAACCCGATTCTTCTTCACCTATGCTCACGGTTTTGCCGAGCAAATCATCAACACTGTTAATATCAGAATCTTTTCTTACAACGATATGACAAGCCTCTGTAAACATACCTACAACAGCGCTGTAACCATCAAGACTGCCGGATTTTTCAAAATTATTTTCGCCGTTAAATGCATCATGTGCAATGTCGGACTGAACAATTGCGGCGTCAAGATAATTCTGAGAAAGCAGGCGAACATTTGCCGCAGAACCGGCTGTTGTCTTTGTTTCAATTTTCAGAGTGCCGTCAGCATCGGCAATCGACTTTATCGAATTTGCCGCTTCGTTATAAATTCCGCCGGTACCTGCCGTACCGAATCGGATTGTTTCACCGCCTGATGAACAGCTGCACAAAAGAACAGTCATCAAGGCAATCAAAAGTGCAAGTAGTTTTTTCATTTTTCCGCCTTCTTTGCTTTTGGATTTCGCTCAAAAAAAGAGAAATTGTAAAAGCACAAAAGCTCACAATTCCCCTTTATTCCGTTCAAATTATACCATAACGGAATTGCCGTTGTCAAACGAAAAGGCACTCCCGAAAAGGAGTGCCTCATTACATCAGAATGTATTACTTGTTGAAAATTGACATAATATCATAGAAGGTATCGTCGTCATCATCAGTCTTGTCCTTTGTTGTTGACTTTGGCTCTTCCTTAGCCGCAACAGGAGCTGACGCTGATGAAACTGCGTCCGTAAGATTCTTCTTAGCAATCTGACCGTCTGCGTTAAAGCCGGTTGCAATAACCGTTACGCTGATAGCATCTTCCATTTTGTCGTCAATAACAGCACCCCAAATGATGTTTGCATCATCTGAAACCTTATCCTTAATCATTGTTGATGCGGCATCGATATCATCAAGGCTAACATCGGCAGATGCTGTGATGTTGATAATAAGGCCCTTTGCACCGTCAATTGAAGTTTCAAGAAGCGGACTTGAAATAGCCATATCTGCGGCAACGGTAGCCTTGTCCTTGCCTGTTGCACTGCCCATACCCATGTGAGCGTAGCCTGCGTCCTTCATTACGGAAGTAACATCGGCAAAGTCGAGGTTTACAAGACCCGGGAGAAGGATAAGGTCAGAAATACTCTGAACACCCTGTCTGAGAACATCATCGGCAATAGCAAATGCGTTTTGGAGAGTGATGCTTGTATCCGAAACATATTTGAGTCTTTCGTTAGGAACGATGATAAGCGAGTCAACACAGGCAGAAAGCTCTGCAATACCCTGCTCAGCCTGAGTCATTCTTCTCTTGCCTTCAAAAGCAAACGGCTTTGTAACAACGCCGACTGTAAGAATGCCCATATCCTTTGCGATTTTGGCAACTACGGGAGCAGCGCCTGTACCTGTACCGCCGCCCATGCCGGCAGTAACAAATACCATATCCGTATCCTTGAGCAGTGCTGCGATTTCATCTCTGCTCTCCTCGGCTGCCTCCTGTCCGATCTGTGGCATAGAGCCTGCGCCCTTACCTCTTGTAAGCTTTTCGCCGATCTGAATCTTCTGCGAAGCCTTTGAAAGTCTTAAAACATGTTCATCTGTATTTATTGCGATAAATTCAACATTCTTAACCTCGGTCGCAACCATGCGATTAACAGCGTTTCCGCCGCCTCCGCCGACACCGATCACTTTAATTTTAGGCATATACTCGTTTTCCAATTCCAGTTCAAAAGCCATTTTTTCGTCCTCCTTATATATTGACAACTTTCAGTCAGAAATCATTATTCTTCATAGTACACAATTATACTATCTTATACTATCATACTTTTTTCAAAATAGCAATGCTTTTCAGCCGTTTTTCTGCAAATTTATACGGAAAATTCTGCTGAAAAATTACTCGCCCGTATAGGCGCCGTCCGCATTGCCGTTGTCATAGGTACCGTTATCATAGTTATTATAGCTGTTATTGTTGTAATAACCCGTGTCACCGCCCGAATATGTTCCGTCATCCCATGTGTAGTTTCCTGTGTAGCCGTCACCCGTATCGGCTGAAGAATCAGCCGCCTGCGTTGTTGCCTGTGTGGTTGCCTGTGTTGCGGCTGTGGGCTGGGTTGCGGCAGGTTTGTAGTGAGAAATTTTTGATGTACTGCAAGCCGAAACATCAAGCGTTCCTGCAACAAGTCCCGTGTTGTTCGGGTCAAGCTTTTCGTTGATGATTGTCATTGCAGTTCTGATTTTATAGTCGATATCATCGGGAAGTCCGATGTTAATGTCAATCCTACCGTCATAAACGAGCTTTATGTTTGCTGTGTCGGTAACATCAAAGCCTGTGATATTCTTAACCTTGTTGTTGATAAGGCTCTGCGAAACATCTTCGAGAATATCGGGAACATTTGCGTCGCTGAATGACACATACTGTCCAACCTCTTTGGTCTTGATGTCGCCGCAGGTGAGTTCGGGAAGCTTGTCCTTATTTTCGGAAATTTCCTCAAGGATTCTGCCCTTTGAGCTTACAAGCAGATAGCCGTTACCGTTTGGAATAACATATGACGGTGTTGCGTCAACAACAGTAATTGTTATTGTGTCCGGAATGTTAAAGCTTACGCTTGCGCTTTCGATATACGAAAGATTCTTGACAATCTTGTCCGATGTATTGTACATTGCACCCATGAAGATGTTCTCCTGATATTCAACACCGCTGAATGCAATTATCTGTTTTTCGTCATAATACTTGTCCCCCACAACCTCAATTTTTTCGGTTTTAAAAAGGACTGTAAGGCTTAGTATAACACCGATTATAAGCACTGCCGCAAAAATTGAACTGTACAATGCGATTCTCCTGTGCTTAATCTGAGTGCTCGTCAGAGATTTTTTCCTTCTGCGAATTACTTCACGCTCCTGAGCACGGATTTCCTTTGCACGCTTTTCCTGTTTTTGCTTTTCTCCGAATTCGTCAACATAATAGCCGTCTTCATAATCCTTTGGTTTAAGGTTCTTGATTTTAGCCTTGCCTTTTCTCCTGAATTTTTCTTCACGGCTCATATTTTCGACTTGTCTTTGTGATTCCTGCTCTTCTTTTTGCTTGAGAAAAGCCTCCTCAATTTTACTTTTTGGAGCTTTTTTCTGCTGTTCCTTTTTCGGATTGGGGGATTTTTTAGCTCTCTTATCCTGCTTTGCTTTTTCCTTATGATACTTTTCTGCCTGCTTTGCGGCATTTTTACGCTGTTTTTCAAGACTCTTTCGCTCTTTTGATGTAAGCGGTCTTCTGCCTTTACCGTCGCTCAAAGCAAATCCTCCCTTCGTTTATGTTATCTGCCGAGGGCGGAAATCCGCCCTGCGACAGTTAAAAATCTGATTACCCTAAATTTTCTTGATATCTGCCCCGATTGATGAAAGAGTAGACTCAATACACTCGTAGCCTCTTTCGATATACTCCACGCCGCCGATTTCGGTTTTACCCTCTGCACAAAGTCCTGCAACAACAAGTGCCGCACCTCCACGCAAATCGGGAGCTTCAACCGACGCACCGTAAAGAATTTTCACACCCTCGGCAACGGCAACCTTGCCCTCTGTCTTAACGGCTGCACCCATTCTGACAAGCTCGGGAATGTGTCTGTATCTGTTTTCAAATATATTTTCAACAAAAACCGTTGTTCCGTCTGCAACACACGCTGTTGCAAGCAAGGGCGCCTGTGCGTCCGTGGGAAAGCCCGGAAACGGCATCGTTCTGATTGTTTTCATTGATTTAAGTCTTTCGGGAGCAGATATCTCAAGATTTCCGTCCGAAATCCTTATCTTGCACCCTGCGTTTTTGAAGATTGGAATAAGTGCCGCAAGGTGGGACGAAATTATTCCGTTAAGTATAATTTTTGAACCCGTTACGGCGGCACAGCTCATCAGCGTTGCGGCAACGATTCTGTCCGGAATAATTGTGTGGACAGAGCCGCAGAGAGAGCTTACGCCCTCAATGACGACAACACCCTCGCCTGCTCCGGAAATATCCGCACCGCAGGAATTGAGATAATCCGCAAGGTCGCAGATTTCAGGTTCACGGGCGGCATTGATGATTGTTGTTGTGCCTTTTGCAAGACAGGCGGCAATCATAATATCTTCGGTTGCACCCACACTCGGGAACGAAAGCGTTATCTTTGTTCCGCAAAGTCCGTTTGGAACGCAACATTCAAGATAGCCGTGCTTTTCACGAATATCCGCCCCCATCTCCCGAAGTGAATTGAGATGCAAATCAATCGGTCTTGAACCGATTTCACATCCGCCGGGAAATGAAATTCTCGCCCTTCCCGTTCGTGCAAGGATTGCACCGAGAAAAACAATTGAACTCCTTGTTTTACGCATCAATTCAACGGGAACATCAAAGCGGTTGATATCGTCACATTTTACGAGAAGTGTTTTATCACAGCGTGTGACGGCACAGCCGAGATACCGAAGAATGTTGACAGATGCGTCAACATCGGAAAGCGAAGGACAATTGTGGATTACATTTTCACCTTTTGTAAGAATCGAGGCGGCAATAATCGGCAAAGCGCTGTTTTTTGCCCCCTGAACTTCAACCTCTCCGTCAAGCTTTTTGCGTCCTGTAACAAGCAGTTTTGACACAATAACACCCTCTCAAAAAGAATACCCTTCTATTCTATGAGAAAGCGTTATAAATGTTACCGTTACACAAGTCCGAGAACTTTTTTGACTACCGAATAAATTCTTTCATTGGCGTCGGTAATTGCCATTTTGCGTGAATTTTCGCTGTACTTCTCAAGCTTTTCGGGATTGAGAAGCATTTTGTCAGTTTTACGCATAAGAGCCGCACCCGTGAGGTCTTTTTCCTCAATAATGTCAGCCGCACCTGCATTCACAAGTGCCATTGCATTGTGGTACTGGTGATTTTCGGCAACATTAGGTGACGGGATAAGGATCGCCGGTTTGCCCATAGCCTGAATTTCGCTGAGAGTAATTGCGCCTGCACGGCAGATTACAAGGTCTGCCGCCGCCATGCAAGTCGGCATATTATCAATATACGGTCTTATATCAAGATTTGAACAATCGGCAATGTCAGTACCCTTTTCCTCAACTAGCTGCGGAAACCAGTCGCCGTAACTGCCGTATGCGTGAATGTGCTGATATCTGCCGTCAATACCGCTTCTTGCAACAAGGTCTGCAACAGCTTCATTTATTTTTCTTGCTCCGAGGCTTCCGCCGAACGAAAGCACTACGGGACGGTTGTCAAGCCCGAGTTCTTTTCTTGACTCTTCTTTTTTTGCCGTGAGGATTTCCTGTCTTACAGGATTTCCGGTAATGACAAAATCAACATTTTTGTCAAAATATTTCTTTGCATCGGGAACGGCAAGCATTACCTTTTTGACGCTCTTTGCAAGCATTTTATTTGTAATGCCCGGATATGCATTCTGCTCGTGAATAATGCACGGAATACCCATTTTTGCGGCTGTTCTGATAACGGGACCCGAAACATATCCGCCTGTTCCAATACAGATATCAGGCTTGAACTCGGCAATTATTTTCTTTGCCTCTCTTGAAGAAGTGAAGGTTCTTGAAACTGTCTTAACATTTTCAAGCATACTCTTAGGAGAAAAGCTCCTCTTAAATCCGCTGATTGTAATTGACTTAATATCAAAACCGGCCTGCGGAACAAGTCTTTGCTCCATTCCGCCACGGTTGCCGATAAACAAAAATTCGGCATCATTTCTTTTATTCTTTATATATCCGGCTATTGCAAGTGCAGGATTTATGTGTCCTGCCGTGCCGCCGCCTGCAAGCAATACTTTCATAATTTTCTTACCTTTCTTTTGAAAATTCTGCAAAACTCATGCAGGAGAAAACTATTTTTAAATTATTGTCTTTCGATATTTGCCGTTCTGGAAATTGAAAGCACAAGTCCCATCTGGGCAAGCAGCATAATAAGCGAACTGCCGCCGTAGCTGAAAAACGGGAGGCTGATACCCGTGTTAGGCAGCCAGTCTGTGATAACGAGAATATTCAGCACAACCTGAATGCCGATCTGTGAGGTAAGACCGATACCGAGAAGTTTGCCAAACTTATCCTTTGCACGAAGTGAAAGTGTGATGCCTCTCCACACAAGAAGTGCAAAAATAAGGAGAATCATAAGTGCTCCCACAAGACCGAGCTCCTCAACAACAACGGCAAAGATAAAGTCGTTCTGCGGCTCAGGAATATAGAGGTACTTCATTCTTGACTGACCGAGACCAAGTCCCCAAAGTCCGCCCGAACCGATTGCATAGAGTGAATTTCGGGTTTGATATGTGGTCCACCACATATCATCTGTTGTATATTCAAGTGCCTGACCCCAACCGTCAAGACGGCTCATAGCATAGGACAGGCTGTTTGTGACGGCAAGTATAAGCACTACTCCGACAATAAGTCCAAGACCGATTCCGAGATACTTTGTCTGCATTCCGCCGATATAAAGCATTACAACCGAAAGAATGCCGATGATTACGATACCCGAATAGTGCGGTTCGAGAAAAAGCAGAAGTGCCGTTGAACCGAAAACAATTACACCCGGCAGAACGCTGTAACGGGCAAACTGCATTTTATTATAGTATTTACTGCACCAATGTGAGAAGAAAAGGATGATTGCAAACTTTGCAATTTCAGAAGGCTGAATGTTAAAAATGCCGAGAGGAATCCATCTTTTTACGCCTTCGGAACCCGGCAGTACAAGAACCACAAGCAGGCACAAATATGAAATTGCAAGAATAACCGGTGCAACCTTGTGGAGCTTGTTATAGTTGAAGAACGAAAGAACAAACATTATGCCTACGCCGATAACGGCAAAAATGAGCTGCCTTACAAGGTAATAATAGCTGTCGCCCTGATTGTAATAAGCATAGGCATAGCTTGCAGAAAACATCATAATCATACCGATAGTGAGAAGTACAAGAATGATTATGCAAAACGGAAGGTCAAGTCCCATGCCAACGGAAAACAGTTTTCCTTTTTTCATCTTTCTCTGACGAGTAGGACGGACAAAAAACTTTTCTTCCCTGATCTTCTGCTCCGAGTAAACCTCTTCATCATATATTCTGTTTACATCAGCTTTAAGCATCATTCTTTTTTGTGGAGCCAAAGACCGTTCCTCCCTTAAAATTTATTTTAAACAAGTATTTCTGCGTTTATTTATGCACCAAAATATGCAAGTGCAAAAGCGATTGCACCGAAAACTGCGGTTACTGCACTGAACACACCGACAATCTTAACCTCGCTCCAACCGCACATTTCAAAGTGGTGATGGATAGGGCTCATCTTGAAAAGACGCTTGCCGTGTGTGATTTTGAAGTAGCTGACCTGAAGAATAACGGAAAGCTCCTCTGCAATATAGATAATTCCGATCGGAATAAGAAGAATAGGCATATCAATTGCAAAAGCAAGAGCGCATACAAGACCGCCGAGGAAAAGTGAACCCGTGTCGCCCATAAACACCTTTGCAGGGTGAAAGTTCCATACGAGGAATCCGAGACAGGCACCAGCAGATGCGGCGCTCATGGCTGTTATGCCGAGATAGCTCTTTACGCAGGCGATAAGCATAAATGCAACACACGCAAAGAATGTTACCGAACCGTCAAGACCGTCAATACCGTCTGTAAGGTTTACCGAGTTTACGATACCCACAATTGCAACGGCGGCAATAATATAATAGAAAAATCCGAGATCAACCTTGCCGACAAAAGGAATGGTTGTTGTTGTGCCGTAGCCTGCAATTGCCAGAACTGCAAGAAAAGCGGCGGCAACAAGGAACTGGAGAATCAGCTTTTGTGACGCTGTAAGACCGAGGTTACGCTTTTTTACAACCTTGATGTAATCATCAATAAAGCCGATAAAACCGTTTGCAACCGCAAGACCGAGTCCGCAGAAAATGAACATGCATTCTCTTGGAATGTCTGCAAAGAATGAATTTACCAAATCAGCACCTGTAAAGGCATATATAACTGTGCTGATCATTGTGACAACCACAATTGCAACGATGAACATTATACCGCCCATTGTGGGAGTTCCCTGCTTACCCTTGTGCCACTTAGGACCTTCCTCAAGAATTGTTTGACCAAAGTGGAGTTTGCGAAGGTATGGAATCAAAAACTTGCCTGTAACGGCTGAGATTATAAAAGCAAGCAAAGCCGCACAAAATGTCCATATTCCGTAAATCATAGTTATCTTTCCTTTCAGACTAATAAATATTTTTGTTATTCGTTGAGTGTTGAAGAGGAATCCGCAAAAGATACCGTTATTACCGTACCGGGGCTGACCGAAGTTCCCGCCTCAATGTTCTGTGATGAGCTTGTTCCGGAGGATGTTGTTGCACCCGAGAAGCTGACATTCAATCCGTAGGCACTTGCAACATCGTTTACCTCATCGGGAGAAAGACCGATAAGACTCGGAACACTTACTGTTTCCGACTGACTGTCGCTGTCTGTGTAGAGGACAATACTGCCGCCCTTCTGAAGTCCTGACGATACGGTCGGAATCTGTGAAATTACAGTTGAACCGTTACCCTTTACGGTTGCCGTAAAGCCGTCAGCCTCAACAGCTGTTTTAGCCTCGTCAACGCTGACTCCTGTGTAGTCGCCCGCAGATGCGTCAACATAACCGAGTTCCTCGTCTGTGTATGATGTCTTAACATCAAGATAAGGAAGAACCTCGCTCATAATATTTATAAATACAGGTGATGAAACCTGTGAACCGTAGTAGGCGTCACCGTCGGGAGTATCAAAGAATACAAGCATTGCAATCTGCGGATCGTCTGCCGGAGCATAACCGCAGAATGATGATATATAGTCCTCAGAAAATGAGCTTTCAAACTTTGTTACACCCCTTTTTTCAGTTGTACCTGTTTTACCGGCTACCTTGTAGCCTGAAATATAACCTGCGGCAGCACCCTGTCTTTCTGTGTTATATTCAAGGTATTCATTCATCTTCTTGGATGTATCGTCTGAAATAACCTGTCTTTTGATTTTTTTATCAACAGTCTTAATTACATTGCCCTTTGAGTCTGTGATTTTTGAAACCACATGAGGCTGAACAACATAACCGCCGTTTGAAACAGCCGCACAGGCTGTAATCATTTGAATAGGAGTGATTGTGAAGTTCTGACCGAATGATGCAACCGCAAGGTCAACACCGCCCATTTTGCCTTCTTTCCAGAAGCTGTCCTCTGCCTCACCCGGGAGGTCGATTCCTGTTTTATCGCTGAAACCGAATCCCTGATAATATTGACGGAACTTGCCTGCACCGAGCATCTGACCGATCTGAATAAATGCAGGGTTACATGAGTTTGAAATTACCTCAACAAAGTTCTGTGTTCCGTGACCTGATATATTTGAACAATGAATTGTTTCGCCCTCAACCGAAATTGAACCCGTACAGGTAAATGATGTTTTTTCATTTACAAGGTTTTCTTCAAGAGCCGCTGACGCAACGCACATCTTAAATACAGAACCGGGCATATATGTGTCGGCAACAGCCTTGTTTCTCCACATATTGCTGAGAGCCGCACTTTCTGCCTCCGCCTGTTTCTTTTTTGGAGTTGATTTGATTTTCTTCTTATCCTTTGCCGAAAGCTCATAAGGATTGTTAAGATCGTAGCCGTCTGTTGTTACCATTGCAAGGATTGCGCCTGTGTTTACATCCATTGCAATGCAGACACCCTTGTTAAGAACATTGTTGTCCTCAACACCCTTTTGCATATATTTTTCACAAATTGACTGAATTGTTTCATCAATTGTAAGATACACATTGTTGCCGTCCTCAGATTCAACATTCTGTTCGTATCGGAACGGCATATCCGTACCTCTTGCATTCTGTGCCGTGATAATTCGACCGGGAGTACCCGACAGATAGCTGTCATATTCGTACTCGATACCCTCAAGTCCCTGATCGTCACTGCCCGTAAAACCGATTACGGAAGATGCAAGGCTGTTTTTCGGGTAATATCTCTTGTAATCATCAAGCAGCTGAATAACACCCGAACAGTTGTAATCCTTTTTCAGAGTGTCAATAAGCTCAAGAACCTTTTCACGCTCATCCGACTCGATTCTTCTTTTGACAACAACATAATGGCTCTGCTGTTTTGTATCGTCAAGCACATCGTTGTATTCAAGGTCAAAAATTTCCGAAAGACCTTTTGCGGCAGCCTGACGCTGTTTGTCATTCTTAAAGTTGACAGGCGACATTACCACCTGCCAAACCGATGCGCTTTCGGCAAGAACATTGCCGTTTGCATCATAAATTGTTCCTCGTTTTGCGGAAACAGTTGTGTCGGCAAGCTGAAGGTCAACAGCCGACTCCTGAAGTTCACTGCTCTGAACGGTGGTGAGGTATGTAAGTCTTAAAACAGCCGCACCGAAGCCAAGCACAAGTATGAGTAAAATCAATATTGCGGTACGCTGTCTCAGTCTTTGTGCAGGTCCCTTTTCGGCACGCTTTTTTGATTTGTTTTTTGATCCTGGTGATTGCAATGTAAAGCTCCTTTCACCGCAAAATAGTGTCCGTTACGCTCCGTGTCAATCCGCATATATACCGAAAAAAGAGTCAAGACGCAGTCTTAACTCTCCATTCTTTCATAACATATTTATTAAATTAATCTAAATGTTATGACCAAAGATTCTGTACCGAACTCCAGAACTGTGTAAAGAGATTGTCACTTTCCTGACTTGCAGAAACCTCTGCCTTATCTCCGCCTGCAAGGGTAACAAATTCTTTCTGTGTGTTCGTAGCCTTGGTCATACCGAGTTTATCCTCGGCATACTTTTCAATATCCGATGTTGAAAGCTTTGATTCAAGCTTCATCTGTGTCTGTGTATAAACGCTCTGTGCATTTGCAAGGGTTTCTTTAGCCGTAATAACTTCCTGATTAAGCTCGGTAAGTCTTACCTGTCCGACAATTATGATGCCGATTATGATTGTCGCTGCAGCACCGCCCACTGTTCCGAGAGCGATTTTAAACTTGTTATGTCTGCGGCGTCTGTTCTTCTGAAGTTCCTCCTTCGGAAGACTTACAACATTGTTTTTTCTTCTTTTTCTTTCCTGCTTTTTATGTACTTCTTCTTTTCTTTCAGGAGCGGCCGAACCCGGAACATAGTCGCTGCTGTCATCAAAAAGACTCAAATCATAAGCTGCATTTCTGTTTTCATAAGCCATTAAACGCACCCGATGCCTTTCTATATCAATTTCATAAAACACACATTTTTGCTTTATTTTCGATAAAACAAAAAAGTTTCAAATCTTTAACAAATTTATAAAATACACACAACACACAATCAATCCGATTTTATCGGACATATATTTCAAAGCCATACATTTTGTTATTAACAAACACGAAAGCACAATTGCTTGTGTCTGTAATAATCTTTACAACTTTGTTATATTTTACTACAAACAGGCAGTTTTGTCTATAGTCACAGAGAATTTTTTTAAATTTTTTCGCATATTCTCAACTTTGCACTTCTTGCTCTCGGGTTATTCCTCAATTCTGTTTCATTTGCACAAACCGGCTTTCTTACAACAAGCTTAGCCTTTGGCTTGTTTCCGCAAACACACACAGGAAAATCCTTTGGACAGGTACAGCCCTGACACCAAGATGCCATTTTCTGTTTTACGATTCTGTCCTCAAGCGAATGGAAGGTAATAACTGCAAGCCTTCCGCCGCTTCCGAGAAGTTCAAATGCACCGTCAAGACCTCTTTCAAGAACTCCGAGTTCATCGTTTACCGCAATTCTCAAAGCCTGAAAGCTTTTTCTCGCAGGATGTCCGTCACGGCGGACACGCTGTGGAACATTTTCTTTTATAATTTCCGCAAGCTCAAGGGTAGTTTCAATCGGCTTTTCGGCTCTTGCCTTTACGATTCCGTTTACAATTGCACCGGCAAATTTTTCTTCGCCGTAAACGCTGAGGATTCGTCTTAACTCACCTGCGGGGAGAGTGTTGACAAGCTCTGCGGCTGTTGTTCCGCTTTGGCTCATTCTCATATCGAGAGGTGCGTCCTCATGGAAGGAAAAGCCCCTTTCGGCTGTATCAAGCTGATGAGAAGAAACGCCGATATCAAGCAGTACGCCGTCAACTCTGCCCACTCCTCTTGAATGAAGAAGGCTCACCATATCGGCAAAATTACCCTTGATAATTATTGAATTTTCGTTTTTCTTAAAACGCTCTGTCAGCGTCAGTATTGCATCGGGATCCTGATCAATCGAAATGAGCTTGCCCGTGGTAAGTCGACTGAGGATTTCACTGCTGTGACCGCCTCCGCCCGCTGTGCCGTCAACATAAATGCCGTTTTCCTTAACGGCAAGAGCGTCAACAGCCTGCTCAAGAAGGACAGGAATATGAGAAAATTCCATAATAACCTCCTTAAAGCTTTAACTCCTTGAGAGCAAGTGCAAGATTTTCATTTTGAGAAGCAACATAGTCCTCATAATTTTTCTTGCTCCAGATTTCGAGTCTGTTTGTCATACCGATAACTACCGCATCGCCTTCAATCTCGGCAAACTCACGCAGGGACTGCGGAATAATCACCCTGCCCTGTGCGTTGGGAGTAACCTCAACCGCAGTAGCGTTAAAGGTGTACTGAACAGCCATGGAGAGGTTTGCGGGAAGTGCAAGAATCTTCTCGCACATTGCGTTGAACTGTTCGCTTGACATAACCTGAATGCACTTGTTGCCGAAGCCTCGTGCAAGATAGTATGTTTCGCCGAGCTGTTCACGGAACTTTGCGGGCAGTACAATTCTTCCTTTTGCATCAATAGAATGATTTGTCATTCCCGAAAACATCTGCCCACCTCCATACACTTTTCTTAAGAAACCGTCACTCTGTGGTTTTAAAAGTCACCGAATGACACCTTCTGACACCTTTTGTCTTATTATAAACCATAGGTGCAAAAAAATCAATATCAAAGTTACGAAAAAACAAATAATATTTACAAATCATTTCAAATGCTTTCAACTTTGAAACCATATTTTTTCGCAAAAGAATATTATGCCCAAAAAAGCTGATTTTACAGAGGGTTTCACCCATTCCATAGCAAAAACAGCAGTCTTAAAAATTACAAAACGCACCGCACGGGTTACAAAAGCCGACAACATTTTTATATTTTTCAACCGCCGATTCCGCAAGCATTCGTTTTAGTGTCATAATGTGACACAACACATACGATAAAAACGGCATAAAAAAAGGACAGGCTCATATTGAGTCTGTCCTTAATAAGCTAAATTTAAATCAGCCCTGCTTTTTCTGTGAGCTGACTATGTTTGCATGAGTCTTTCTGAGAGCCTCAAGCTGTGTAGCAACGCCCTCTTCCGTGCGTTTCATAATGCTGTCAACATACACATTAGCAGCTTTTCTGATTTCTGCCGATTTTTGCTTTGCATCGTCAACAATTTCCTTAGCCTTTGCCTGAGCCTCACGAACGAGTTCATTCTGGTTAAGCATAGCCTTTTTGCGTTCCTCGGCACTTCTGATTATATTCTCTGATTCACGGTTAGCCTCGGCAAGAATCTGCTTTCTGTCAGCGACAATATTCTTCGCCTGTCTTACCTCTGCCGGCATAGCGTCCTGAATCTGATCGAGAATATCATAAATCTCATCACTGCTCACCATTACCTTACCACCCGAAAACGGCATTGACTTAGCGGCACTGATAACATCCTGAAGCTGTAAAATCAAATCCTCAACTTTCATTTCTGTCCACTCCTTATATGTTTGGTTTAATCCACCTTTAATTAAAAAATCAAACGCTTATTTATTTTTCAGTCTTTCCACAATTCTGTCATGGATACACGCAGGAACAAAATTACTGATGTCACCGCCCATTGAGGCAATTTCACGAACCATGCTCGAGCTGAGATACATTGAATCCGCCTCAGCCGTTAAAAACAGGGTTTCAAGGTTCGGATTCAGCTTTTTGTTGGTGAGCGCCATCTGAAATTCATATTCAAAGTCAGTTACCGCTCTGAGTCCCTTAACAATTGCGTCCACACCGTGTTCCTCACAATACTGTGCAAGCAAGCCGTTGAAGCCTACTATTTCAACATTATTAAGATGCTCGGTAACTTCCTTCAAAAGTTCAATTCTCTCATCAATCGAAAAAATCGGCTTTTTTGAAGAATTGACAAGCACGCCCACGATTACACGGTCAAAAAGCTTTGACGCTCTCGTGATAACATCAAGGTGTCCGAGCGTTACGGGATCGAAACTTCCCGGACAAATCACTGTTTTGTTCATCTTTGAAAATCCTTATGTCTGAATGTAGTTATTTTTATTTTACCATAGCGATACTGTCTGTCAAGTACAAAATCACCGTAATTCGACAAAATTTCTTCGTCAAGAGGATTTTCCGCAATGATTACACCCGTATCGTTCATAGCCTCGGGAACAAGTTCAAGGGCATCCTGCAGCATTCCCGTTCTGTATGGCGGATCAAGAAATGCAATGTCAAAACGCTGTGAATTCATCGAAAGAAAGCTGTGAAAATCCATTGCAAAAACCTTTGCCGAGTTTTCAAGCTTAGTAGCCTTGAGGTTTCTTTTTACCGTTTCAAGCGATTTTTTTGCATTGTCAACAAAGCTTGCCGACTTTGCGCCTCTGCTCAAAGCCTCAATACCCATTTGTCCCGAGCCTGCAAAAAGGTCAAGAAAGTTTCTGCCCTCGGTTTCAAACTGTATAATCGAAAAAACAGCCTCTTTAATTCTGTCGGTTGTCGGTCTTACATCTTCACCCTCAAGGGTTTCGAGTCGTCTGCCTCTTGCGGAGCCTGTAATAACTCTCATAAAACACACGCAGCCTTTCCGCCTGCAAAATCATAAAACAACACCGCAAGCAGGCATACGGCATTACCGAAAAGTTGAAGTTCAAACAATTGTTTAAAACTGCAAATTTTAGTATAACACATTAAAAGATAATTTACAACAATATTTTACTCTGTTTTGTTTTCATCCTGCTGATGATAGTATTTATACACCGCAAGTGCGGCGTCCTTTGTCATTTTAGGAGCGTTTTCAAGCTCTGCAAGGTCTGCGTTTGAGATGTTTTCAATCGTTCTGAAATACTTAAGAAGCGCCCTTGCTCTGACTTCTCCTATACCCTCAATGCCTGTAAGCGAGCTTTTGAATGTATTTTTACTTCGTCTTGAATGGTGATAGCCAATTGCAAAGCGGTGAACCTCGTCCTGCATTTTTGCGAGGAACGCAAACAGCGACCGTCCGGGACTGAGCGCAATTTCTCCGCCCTCGCCCGTTACGGCACGGGTTTTGTGCTTATCGTCCTTTACAAGACCGAACAGCGGAACATCAATATTCTTACTCTGCAAAACCTCTTTTACAGCCGCAACCTGACCTTTACCGCCATCAAGCAGGATAAGGTCTGGCAATTTTCCAAAGCCCTCGTTCTCATCGGGATTTTTATAATATTCGTCAAATCGTCTTGTCAGAACTTCCGCCATGGATGCGTAGTCATCCTGTCCTTCAAAACCTTTGATTTTAAACTTTCTGTAAGCCGATTTGAGCGGTTTGCCGTTTTTATAAACAATCATACCCGCAACATTTTCCGTGCCTGCAAGGTTTGAAATATCGTATGATTCGATATATTCGGGCAGTTTTTTAAGTCCGAGCAAATCACGCAGTTCTTCAAGCACATTGTACTCACGAACGGTTGCGCCCTTTTTCTGTGCAAGGGTTTCTGCGGCATTCGATTTGCACATTGCCACAAGCTGCGCCCTGTCGCCCCTCTGCGGAACCGTTATGCCGACCTTACTGCCGTGCTTTTGCGAGAGCCATTCGGCAATTTCTTCCATACCGTCAAATTCCCTGTCGATTGCAATGCTCTTTGGCACACTGTCACGCAGAGTGTAATATCGCAGTAAAAATTCTTCGGTTTCGGATTCACTTTCACCGCTGTCAAATACAAAGCTTTCACGGTCAAATAACCTTCCGCCTTCAAAGCGGAACACCTGATAACAGGTTTTGCCGTCATCCGAAAAACCTGCTATAACATCGCCGTCATCAATCTTTGTTGCAACAACCTTTTGTTTGTCGCTCATTTTACGGACGGATTTTATTATATCTCTGATTGACGCCGCCCTTTCAAATTCAAGATTTTCTGCGGCTGTTTCCATTTCTTCGGTCAGCTTTTTGATTGAATTTGTTGAACCGCCACGCAAAAATTCAAGCGCACGGTTAAGATTTTCGTTGTAATCTTTAAGCCTTACTCTGCCTGTACACGGAGCCATGCATTGCTTTATGTGGTAGTTAAGGCAAGGTCTGCCCTTTCCGCAATCTCTCGGAAACTGCCGGCTGCAGGTTGGGAGCATAAAGATTTTGTTGGCCTCCTTAACGGCATTTTTTACATAGTAACTGCTCTTGTACGGACCGATATATTCCGCTCCGTCATCCTTTTTCTGCAATGTATATGACAGCTTTTTCCAATCACCCGAACTGATTCTTATATAGCTGTAGCCCTTGTCGTCTTTAAGCAGAATGTTATACTTCGGGGTGTGCTGTTTGATAAGGCTGCATTCAAGAATGAGTGCCTCAAACTCGCTGTCCGTGATGATATATTCAAAATCATCGACATTATCAACCATTCTGCGAACCTTTTCTGCATGGTTATTCTGCGAACCGAAGTATTGGCTGACTCTGTTTTTAAGAGCCTTTGCCTTGCCGATATATATAATTTTTCCGCTTTTGTCGTGCATGATGTACACACCCGGCAACAGAGGAAGTGCCATTGCTTTTTTGCGAAGCTGTGACATTTTCGGATTCACAAAATCACCGCCTTTTACGATTTCAGATTAATTTGAGAGAAACAAAAAAGAGGCGGAAAAACCGCCCCTTGGTATTTTGTAAAATTTAAAGCTGATTATTCAGCAAAGCCTGACTCAACAAGAGAAACAAGGCCCTCAACTGCTTCAGTTTCGTCAGAACCGTCAGCAATTACCTTAATAGTAGTGCCGCCGATAATTCCGAGGGACAACACACCGAGAAGACTTTTTGCATTTACACGACGCTCTTCCTTCTCTACCCAAATTGTTGACTTATACTCATTAGCCTTCTGAATAAAGAAAGTTGCCGGACGAGCGTGTAAACCGGCTTTATTCTGTACTAATACTTCCTTAACATACATTTTTAAAACCCTCTTTGCCTTTAAATTTTTAACCACCAATGCCTGCAAATTGCGGCTCAATTTAATATGTATTATAATCTTTTTTCCGAACAAGGTCAATACAATAAATTAATTTCGTGTTAATATGCACCTTGAGAGAATTTATTACCCTGTTTATTGTGCATTTTTACAAAATAATATGTTTTCCCCGTATTTTCCCCGTAAACACACGGTATTTCATGTGTTTTTTCTTGTCTTATTTTATGTAAACACACCGATAATATACTGCAAAAATTACTTTTTGTTATATTCTTCAAGCATTTCGGGACGCTTGAGGGCAGTCACCTCTATGCTCTTTTCTTTTCTCCATTTTTCAATATTTGCATGGTGACCGCTCATAAGCACTTCGGGAACTTCTTTGCCTCTCCAGACTGACGGTTTTGTGTACTGCGGATACTCAAGAAGTCCGTTAAAATGGCTTTCCTCGGTAAAACATTCATTGTTGGAAAGCACACCCGGAACCATTCTTGAAAGCGCATCAGCAAATACCATTGCGGGAATTTCTCCGCCCGTGAGAACATAGTCGCCGATTGAAATTTCTTCGTCAATAAACTCGTCAAGAAGTCTTTGGTCAACACCCTCGTAATGACCGCAGAGAATACAGATATTTTCAACATCGGCAAGCTCACGAAGTCTTTGCTGTTTCAATGTCTTGCCCTGCGGTGACATATAGACAAAATGCGGTCTTTTGCCGATTTGTTTGCAGATATCCTCAAAGCAGAGGGCAATGGGTTCGGCTTTCATAAGCATTCCCATTCCGCCGCCGTAGGGAGTGTCGTCAACTCTTTTGTGCTTGTCAAAAGCATAATCACGCAGTTGGTGACACACGATTTCAAGCACACCGCTTTTCTGTGCTCTGCCGATTATGCTTCCGTTTAAAACAGGCTCAAACATTTCGGGGAAAAGCGTTATAATATCAATCCTCATCGTCGAAAATTCCTTTCATGGGAACAATAAGAACATAGCCGTCATTAACATTGATTTCTTTTACAACATCGTCAATTACGGGAGCAAGGTATGTCTTGCCGTCGGCGTCTTTGATTTCGTAAACATCGTTTGCGCCTGTACGCAAAACATCGGAAATTTTGCCGTAGACTCTGCCGTTGTCGGCATCCTTAACCTCAAGACCGATAAGATCCTGAACAAAGTGAACACCCTCCGCAAGATTGATGTCGTCACGGTTGATATACACAACCTTGCCTCTGTATTTTTCGGCTGCCTCGATTGTGTCAACACCCTTGATTTTTGCAAGAGCGATATTTTTGTGCGGACGGGATTTCACCTCGATGAACTCTGTTCCGTTTTCGTCAAGCCACAGCTTTTTAAAGGCACAGAGAAATTCAGGGGAATCACACCACGGATCAATTCTGACCTCACCTTTTATGCCGTGTGTACCCACGATTTTTCCCGAATCAAGAAACTGTTTTTTCATAATTACCTCAAATTTCACAAAATAAATTCAGTCGGATTTTACTTTAATTCAATGATTGTAACACCGTCTTCGCCCTCACCGAAAACACCGAGTCGCTGACTTTTGACGGCTTTGTTTGTTTTAAGATACTTGTTGATTTCACGCTTAAGCACACCCGTGCCTTTGCCGTGAATAATCGTCATTTTGCTCACACCCGAAAGTACGGCATTGTCAATTGCCTTGTCAACAATATTGATTGCGTCGAAGGCGGTTTCACCACGGACATCAACCTCTGTTTCGGGACGGACATCCATTCTGCTCGGCACATTTCTTGTGCTTGAAAATCTGTCCTTTGCGGGCTTGTTGTTTGATTTGAGCAAACGAAGATTCTTGATATCAACCCTCGTTTTGATTATACCAGCCTGAACAAGCACAACACCGTCCTTGTTCGGCGGTGCAAGTACAGTTGCGTTTTTGTCGATATCGTAAATGAGAACCGTGTCGCCGACTTTGAGCGGTCTTGGCAGCTTGTACTCCTCATCGGGAGTATTGCGAGCCTTGACAGGATTGGCATGAGCCTCCATCTTGTCAATATTTTTCTTTAGCTGTGTTCTTGCCTGAACGCTCATATCCTTAGCTTTTCTCGCCTTTTCGAGCTCTTCGGCAACTGCGTCGGCTTGCGCTCTTGTGCGTGAAATAATACGCTGAGCTTCCTGTCTTGCCTTTTCAATCTCACGCTCTGCACGCTGTTTTGCCTTCTGCATTTCGTTTTCTGCTTTCTGCTTTTCGGTATTAGCCTTTGCAGTAAGTCTGTTTGCGTTTTCGAGCTGTTTTTCAAGGCTTTGACGGCGCTTTTCAAGCTTTTCAACAACATCTTCAAACTGTCTGTTCTCGTTTGAAACAAGTTCGCTTGCTCGGCTGATTATCTCATCATCTATTCCGAGTCTTTTTGAAATTGCAAACGCATTACTCTTGCCGGGAACACCGATGAGAAGTCTGTAGGTCGGCTTGAGAGTTGCAACATCAAATTCGCAACTGCCGTTTTCAACTCCGGGAGTACGCAGAGCAAATTCCTTTAACTCCGCATAGTGGGTTGTTGAAGCGATTTTTGCGTGCTTGTCACGCAGTCTTTCAAGAATTGCAATTGCAAGAGCCGCACCCTCGACAGGGTCTGTTCCTGCGCCGAGCTCGTCAATAAGGCAGAGCGAGCCAGCGTTTGCAAGATTTATAATCTGAACGATATTTGTCATATGTCCCGAAAAGGTTGACAACGACTGTTCAATGCTCTGTTCGTCACCGATATCCACAAGCACTCTTCTGAACACGGAAAGCTCGCTGTTGTCGGCACACGGAACGAGAAGTCCGCACATTGCCATGAGCGTGAGCAGACCGATTGTCTTTAAAGTTACGGTTTTACCGCCCGTGTTAGGGCCTGTGATTACAAGCGTGTCAAACTCTTTTCCGAGCATAACATCAACGGGAACAACCTTGTTTTTGTCGATGAGGGGATGACGAGCCTGTTTAAGCTCAATCATTCCCCTGTCGTTCATAATCGGCTTTGACGCTTTCATTGAATACGCAAGGTCAGCCTTTGAAAAAATCAAATTAAGCTGCGCAAGGTTCTTGTAGCTGTGGATAATGCTGTCGGCAAACTCGCCTGCATTTGCGGAAAGCTCAAAGAGGATTCTTTCAATCTCCTGTTCTTCCTTTGACTGCAAAAGCTTGATGTCATTGTTTGCCTGAACAACGCCCATAGGCTCAATAAACACGGTTGCACCGCTTGACGAGGTGTCGTGTACAAGACCCGGAACATTGCCTCTGCATTCACTTCTTACAGGAACAACATATCTGCCGTCACGCTGTGTGACGATAGTATCCTGAAGATACTTTATGTATGTTGAGCTGTGAATAATTTTATCGAGTACCTCACGAGCCTTTGAGGAGGCTGTGCGGATTTTTCTTCTTATATCCGACAAAACAGGGCTTGCCTTATCGGAAATTTCCTCCTCGCTTATAATAGCCGAGGTGATTTTGTCCTCAAGGAACTTGTTGGAAACAAGTCCGCTGAAATAGCCGTCAAGGGAGCTTGCTCCTCCGCCTGAGCGTGAGTGCCACTCCTTGACCGTGCGGATTGTTCTGAGAGTTGACGCAACCGACAGAAGTTCTCCTGTGGTAAGGCAACCGCCTGCCTGTGCTCTGCGTAAATGTCCCGAACAATTTCCGGCACCGCCGAATGACGGAGCACCGAATCTTCCGCTTAACGCAACTGCGTCATCGGTTTGCTGTAAAAGCTGTTCAACCTTTTTCAGTTCAAACACGGGTTCGAGATTCAATGCCATTTCACGGGCGTCCTCAATCGAAGTCATTCCCGCAAGCCTTTCGAGGATTTTATCAAGTTCAAGTGTTTTGTAATGTCTGTTCATAATTCTACCAAATTCAATAATTGCAATTTTGTGTCCGTAGGGGCGGATATTATCCGCCCGCGGGCGCCCAATGAGCGCCCCTACAGTTTTCAGTCATTCTGTTTCAAATAAATAAGTCATTTTCACACAAAACTGCATTGTCTGATTAACTGCTTATTGTTTTGTAAAAAACAAGCGTTTTAAAGTCTTTTTCAAATCTGTATTTAAGATAACTTTCGCTCGCCGCATTCAGCACAACAAGGTCATCCTTCGGCAATGCAAACGAAAACAGCTTGTCATCATCGGCATAAACCGTGTGTCTAAGCGCCGTGAGCGTTCCCTCATTGAGAGCGATTGCAGGTTCCGACACATCCGTTCTGCAATCGGCACATTCAAGAGCGCCTATGCGTGGCAGAAAGTACATAAGCGGAGTAATGTATTCTCCGCATTCTCTGCACATTCTCAGGTCGGGCATATAGCCTGCCATACTTGCAAGCCTCATTTCAAGACACGGCTTGATGAGGTCTGCACTGCGTTTGTTCTCTGACAAAAGGTAGAGCGAATTAAGCACAAGGCTCAGAAATGAGTCTGACTTTTGCTCACGGGGACAAATTGTCAGAGCAAGTTCGCAAAAATACTGTGCAAGGCACATTTTTGTAACATCACTGCGGAGCTTTGAGAAAATGCGAATCGGCTGTGCCTCGCCGATTATGTAACTTTCCCGACCTTTATAAATTGTAAGTCGGGAATATGAGAGGAGAGATGCCGCCGCACATTTGCCGTTTTTGATGTTTTTTGCACCCTTTACAAATGCACGGATCACACCGTTTGACTTTGTGAGAGCAAAAACGAGCTTGTCCTGCTCACCGATATTCTGTTCCTTTATAATCAGTCCCTCTGTTCGGAATTTCATCGGTTTCCTCCCTGTTCACGGTGATTGCACCCGTGTCTTTGGCATCCTGAATACTTTTGTAGCGAATGTAATCAAGAACGCTTCCCGTGGTAAAGAATATTTGCCACGCACTCCAGTTATCCATAAAAACACCTCCGCAGTTAGTGTTTCACGGATGCCGTTTATTATATTATGAAAAATCTGACATCGTGTCAAATCGTGTACCCGAATCGCTTTTAATCGGATTATCAGTCAAAATTCTTTTCGTCATAGCCGAAATTCTGAAGAATCTGGGCACGGTTTCGCCAATCCTCTTTTACCTTTACCCATGTCTGTAGGAATACCCTGCAATCGAAAAATCTTTCGATATCCTGACGGGCAAATGTGCTGATTTTCTTGAGCATTGAGCCGTTTTTGCCGATAATAATACGCTTGTGGGTTTCTTTTTCGCAGAAAATAGTAGCGTCAATATCAAGCATACCGTTATCCCTTGTCTTCATTTTTTCGATTACAACAGCCGTGCCGTGCGGAATTTCCCTGTCACAAAGACGGAGTATTTTTTCACGGATAATTTCGGCAACAATAACTCTTTCGGGCTGGTCTGTAAGAGTATCGTCATCAAAGAAATGACCGCCCTCGCCTGCCTGCTTTTTAAGCTCGTCAAGAAGTTCGTTCATACCGTTGCCGTCCTGTGCGCTCACGGGAACAACTGCGTCAAAATCGTAGAGCAGACTGTAACGGGCAATCTGTTTCATAAGTTCTTCTTTTTCTTTGAGAGTGTCAATCTTGTTGATTGCAAGGATTGCCGGCATTTCCATTGACTTGAACTTTTCAATAAGGTTAAGTTCTGTGTCACCCGGTTCTTTTCCTGCCTCAACAACGAGCATACAGCAGTCAACACCACCCACGGATTCATTGACGGAACGCACCATATACTTGCCGAGAGAGGTTTTCGGTTTGTGCATACCCGGTGTATCAAAGAAAACAAGTTGATATTCGCCCTGAGTAAGCACACCTGTGATTCTGTTGCGGGTAGTCTGCGGTTTGCTTGAAACAATTGCAATTTTCTGTCCCATAAGTCTGTTGAGAATTGAACTTTTGCCCACATTAGGTCTGCCGACAATGGCAATAAATGCGGATTTATCTTTATTATCTGTATTTAACATATTACCTCACTATACAAAAATCGGGGGCAAGCAAAATGCCGCCCCTTTGTTAATGTTTATCTTTTCTTTTAATGCCCAAAATTGCGTTCTTGACTTTTACGGGACCTGCACATACAAAGACGGCAGAAATCACCGCAGATAAAATCAGCAAAACGAACATAACGGGATTGTTTACAAAATACAAAAATATTTTTCCGATTACTTCAAAATCAAGAAAAAACAGCACCGCTGTAAACACAGCCGAAAATGACACGGCAAGCACGGCTGCGGCTGCAATGTCCTTGATAATCTTAACGGAAAAATCGTATCTGTCACAAAACAAATCACAAAGCTTTTCAACACAGGTGTTGATCATTTCAAGTGCAATTACAAGCGCACACAAAACGGCGAGCAATGCCCATTTTGCGGCAGAAAAATCGTAAAAGCAACCGAAAACGAAAACATAAAATGTCGCAACAAGGTGAAATCTTATATGACTTTCGCTTTTTACGGCGGAGTAAAAACCTCTGAATGCACTTTTAAAGCTTTTGATTTGCTTTTTCATACCCCGTGATATAACTGAACTTTGTCAAGCCATATCGTCATCAACTATGTAGCTTGATGACGCAGGAAGACCGAGCTGTTCCATAACAAGCTCTTCTTTTTCTCTCATTCTTACCCTTTCAAGCTTTTCCATGTGATCATAGCCAAGAAGGTGCAGAACACTGTGAGCGGTAAGATAGCCCACCTCTCTCTGGAGGCTGTGGCCAAAGAGTTCCGCCTGATCTCTTGCCTTTTCCATAGAAATTACAACATCGCCGAGAATCTGTGCGCCTGTTTCGGGATTAGTGTCATAAACACCGTTTTCGCCCATCGGGAAAGAAAGAACATCGGTTTCAATGTCCTTGTCACGATACTGCTTGTTAAGAGCCTTGATGCCCTCGTTATCCGTGAAAGTAACGCTGATTTCAGCAGAACCTTCAAATTTTTCAAGTCGCAGAACTGCGTTACAACAACGACGAACCAACATTCTGATACCTGTCGGAATCTTTACTGCTTTTTGTTTGTTTGTGATAATTACCCTGATTTTATTATGCTCTGCCATTCATGATCATCCTTTCATTATTTTTAACCCGATAGCGTGGGATATGTGAAAATTAAGTAAATTAATTTTTGGAGCCGTTGTTTCGTAAATTATTAATGTCAGTATTTTCAAATTTTGCGTAAGCCTTGATGATATCCTGAACAAGGCGATGACGGACAACATCCTTTTCGTCAAAGAAACAGGTGCCGATATCGTCAATGTTTTTGAGGATTTTGATACAGTCTTTAAGACCGCTCTTTGCACCGTTCGGAAGGTCAATCTGCGTAATATCGCCCGTGATTACCATTTTTGAGTTAAATCCGAGTCGGGTAAGGAACATCTTCATCTGTTCCCTTGTCGTATTCTGAGCCTCGTCAAGAATTATAAAGCTGTCGTCAAGCGTTCTTCCTCGCATATATGCAAGCGGTGCAACCTCAATGTTACCTCTTTCAACATACTTTTGATATGTTTCCGCACCGAGCATATCAAACAATGCGTCATACAGGGGGCGAAGATACGGATCGACCTTGCTCTGCAAATCACCGGGCAGAAAACCGAGCTTTTCACCTGCCTCAACAGCAGGTCTTGTAAGAATTATTCGGTTAATCTGTTTGCTTCTGAAAGCCGTGACCGCCATTGCAACGGCAAGGTAGGTCTTGCCCGTACCGGCAGGGCCGACACCGATTGTGACGGTATTTTTCGCAATCTGCGAGCAGTAGCGCTTCTGACCGATGGTTTTCGGCTTAATAGGCTTTCCCTTTGAAGTAATACAGATGCAGTCGCCTGCAAGCTGTTCTATTTTGTCCTCACTGCCTTCATTGACAAGCGAAATGCAGTAGCGGATATTTTGCTCGGAAAGTGCCTCGCCACGGTTGATGAACTGCAGCAGGCTTTCAATAACCTTACAGGCTTTCGATGTGTTTTCGGCATCGCCCTCAACCTTAAGTTCACTGTCACGGCAGGTAACACGGACATTAAACTCCTTTTCAATCAGCTTAATATTTCCGTCAAAACTGCCAAAAAGTGCTACGGCATTTTCCATTCTGTCGATATTTATAATTTGTTCCGTAAAGCAAAACTCCCGTTTCTTCAATAATTCAAAACAATTATAACACATTTTACTTGAAAATGTACATTAAAAATAGCTTTTTTCACTAAAAAACTAATTTTTGTGAATTTTGACGAAAACTAAACTTCACATAGCCACTCATTTGTAAAGGATAGAAACACTTTTTTTACTCTTTCGTAATTATACTCAAAATCGCATTACAATCGGCTTATTTTAGTTATCCAAATCTTCCGAAACTACCACAATATTGCCGTTTTTGTAATATAACTGTACAAATTTGATAACTTCCCGAAAATTAAAAATTCATCAAAATTACTCTCAGCCGTAAAATCGGCTTAAAATGCTTGACAAACGGGCAATTGTATATTATAATTCACAGGTGTAAAGAAATTTTCTTTACATACAGAACAGAATCACGGGAGCTGTCAGGTATGGAAAAAAATATTGAAGTATCTCTCTTGTTTGATTTTTACGGTGAGCTTTTAAAGCCCTCGGGCAAAAAGGCGATTGACCTTTATTATAATGAAGATTTGTCGCTTGCAGAGGTTGCCGATGAAATGGGAATAACAAGGCAGGGTGTGCGTGACAGTATCAAGCGCAGTGAGCAACAGCTTTTTGAGTTTGAAGAAAAGCTCGGTCTGTTCAAACAGTTCAGTAAGCTTGAGCAGGGGCTTGACGAAATTTCGGCTCTTGCACTTGAAATAAAAGAACTTTCACAGGATACACAAATCACAGAGCTTGCGGATGTTATCATCGAAAAATCAGGCTCACTGAAAGATTAAAGGAGTTTTCATGGCATTTGAAGGACTTGCAGATAAGCTTGGCAATGCGTTCAAAAAACTGAAAAACAAAGGCAAGCTTTCTGAAAAAGATGTTAAGGAAGCAATGCGAGAGGTTCGACTCGCACTTCTTGAGGCCGATGTAAACTACAAGGTTGCAAAGGACTTTACAAACAAAGTAACAGAGCGTGCTGTCGGTCAGGATGTTATGCAAAGTCTTACTCCTGCACAGATGGTTGTTAAGATTGTTGACGAGGAGCTTACAAGCCTTATGGGCGGTGAGGACGCACGAATTGAGTTTGCGTCAAAGCCTCCGACAGTCATCATGATGTGCGGTCTTCAGGGTTCGGGTAAAACAACCCACACGGCAAAGCTTGCAAAAATGCTGAAAAAGCAGGGCAGGAATCCTCTGCTTGCCGCCTGTGACGTATATCGTCCCGCCGCTATCGACCAGTTGAAGGTTGTCGGTGAAAAGGCAGGCGTTCCTGTTTTTGAAATGGGAAAAGCAAATCCCGTTAAGATTGCAAAAGAGGCAATCAAGCGTGCAAAGGACTACGGCAACGATGTTGTTATTCTTGATACCGCAGGCCGACTTCATATTGATGAGGCTCTTATGGATGAGCTTAAAAACATCAAAAAAGAAGTTGAACCAAACGAAATTTTGCTTGTTATCGACTCGATGACAGGTCAGGACGCAGTTAATGTTGCGAAGAGCTTTAACGAACTTCTTGACATTACGGGTGTTATTCTCACAAAGCTTGACGGTGACACTCGTGGCGGTGCAGCGCTTTCGGTAAAGGCTGTTACAGGCAGACCGATTAAATTTGCAGGTACAGGCGAAAAGCTTGACGATATTGAAGTTTTCCACCCCGACAGAATGGCAAGCCGTATTCTCGGCATGGGTGATGTGCTTACTCTCATTGAGGACGCACAAAATAAAATGGATGCCGAAAAAGCCGAAGAAATGGCTCAGAAGATGATGAGCAACAAATTCGACTTTAACGATTTGTACGATCAGTTTGAGCAGGTCAAGAAAATGGGACCGCTCAAGGGCATTCTTTCAAAAATTCCGGGTGTCGGAAAACAGCTTGAGGGCGTTGACATTGACGACAGACAGATTGACTGGGTTCAGGCAATTATCCTCTCAATGACACCCGAAGAAAGAAGTCATCCGCACATTATGAACCCGTCAAGAAAGCGCAGAATTGCGGCAGGTTCGGGCAGAAGCATTGAAGAGGTCAACCGACTTATCAAGCAGATTGACCAGATGCAGAAGATGATGCGTCAGATGACAAAGGGCGGAAAAGGCTCTAAGAAAAGAAGAAAAATGAAAGGTCTTCCCGGACTCGGCGGTATGCCGATGAACGGCATGGGACCTACAGGCGGAATGGGCGGTCCCGACGGAATGCCTCCGTTCAAATAATTAACATTAATCAAGCATTAAACAAAGTTTTTCATCCAATTACGGTTGGTGAATATAAATTAACAATTTTTATGAGGTGAACATTATGGCAGTAAAGATCAGACTTAGAAGAATGGGTTCAAAGAAGGCTCCTTTCTACAGAGTAGTAGTAGCAGATTCAAGATATCCGAGAAACGGCCGTTTCATTGAAGAAATCGGCACATATGATATTCTCAAGAAGCCCTCTGAGTTCAATGTTGACGCTGAAGCAGTTAAGAAGTGGATTGCTAACGGTGCTCAGCCAACAGACACAGTAAAGGCTCTTCTCAAGAAGAACGGCGTAATTGAATAATTGCGTTTCGGAAAGGACAAACAATGAAAGATTTACTTGCAGTTATCGCAAAGGGTCTTGTTGACGATCCCGATTCCGTATCAGTTGAAGCAGACGCTCCCAACGAAGAGGGAACAGTTGTTTACCACATTCATGTTGCAGAAAACGACATGGGCAGAATCATCGGTAAGCAGGGCAGAATTGCCAAGGCTATCCGCACAATTGCCCGCAGTGCCGCTATCCGCAGTGAAGAAAAAATTATGGTTGAAATCGACTGATTAACGGTCATAACCGAACAAAAGCCTCCCACCACGGGAGGCTTTTTTACACCCTATTAAATATCAAAAGGTAAAACTTCCTGTTTTGCCCACATCATTTTTGAAAAACATAATATAGTAAATCGGGATATAGTTAATCTTCCCGTCGGAAGTTACTGTTCTCTCGTTTGAAAGAACAAAGGCTTTTTTAATGTGATAATCCTTATTGCTTACAAATGTGTTCAATGCACTGTGAACCGTGTAATCCTTGCCCGATTTCACCTCAATCGGAACAGCAGAAAGGCTGTCGTAATCATCAATAAGATAGTCAACCTCTCCCTTACTTCGGTTATCATAATAGTAGAGTTTATAGCCGTGAGCCGCAAGTTCGCTTGCCACAACGCTTTCGTAAGCCGAACCGAGATTCACACTCGTTTCATCATCAAGCACGGCACGGATATTGTTGCCGTACAAAATTCCCGTCAGAATACCGACATCGTTCAGATAAAGCTTGAGCAGATTTTTGCCCGTTGATTCAATAAGCGGAAAAACGGGATTTGAAATTGCCTGAACATTTAAGGCAATCCCTGCACTTATCAAATACTCGAATTCGTCCTGATAGTCGCTGAAACGCTTACCGCTTTTATTCTCAATATTTTTTGCAACAATCCTTTTCTTTTTGTTTTCCATATTTGACGGAATGAGGTCATAAACTCTGCGGATTTTCAGCTTGTTTTCATCATCGTATTTTGAAGCGTCTGCAGCATAATATTCGTGAATTTCGCTTTGTATCTCTCTGACGGACTGAATATTTCTCTCAGAAATATAGCTGTTAACCGCATCGGGCAATCCGCCGACAAGCAGATACTTTCTGAATAAATCCATCATCCTATTGTGCATGGATTCATCAAGAGATTCAAGATTTTCAAATTTTTTCTGCATAGCCGAAATAACAATTTCATTCATTCCGTTTGCGCAGAGAAACTCCTCAAAATCTAGCGGAAACATACGCACTTTGCGAATACTGCCCATTGGAATTGAGGTAGTCTGTGACAGCGTTACACCCAAAAGCGAACCGCTTGCAATGAATGTAAATTTGCCGTCCTGTGACAAAAATTTGAGCAAAGTCAGCAGATGAGGATATGCCTGAATTTCGTCAATAAAAATCAAGGTATCGCTTTTCTTCCCCATTTTATTTCCTGCGAGCATACTCACCTGCAAGTAAAAATCTTCGACTGTTTTTGTGTTTTCAAAAAGTCGGTTGCCGAGGGAATCTTCAACCATATTTATTTCAATAAAATTTTTAAAAATCTTTTTGCCGACATAACGGATAATGTATGTTTTTCCGACCTGTCTTGCACCGTCTATGAGAAGAATTTTCTTTGAATCCGACTTTAAATGTTCTTCGATTACGGTTTCAATCTTTCTGTAAAGCATACCAATCCCACCTTTCAATAGATTTTCAGCATAGTTTTTACACTTTTCAATAAGATTATACCATTAAAAAACACACTTTTCAATAGAATTTAGGGGTTAAAAACTACACTTTTCAATGAAAATTGAGGGACAAAAGCTACACTTTTCAAATTATGAGCAGAAATTTGATGCAAAAAACACGGTGCAACCTATGTTTTATGGTTACACCGTACTTTATAAAATCTTTTAAATTCAGGCAACTTTACACTGTGATTATTTTATCAGTTCTTCAAGCTGTGACTTATTATATTTACTCTTATAAATATCATAGCCTGCCGTGTCAAGGTTTATGTTTGCGTGCCTTTTGTCAGCCTGAACATAGACATCATCGCCCTTGACATATATCAAAACCCAAATATCTCGACTGGTATCTTTCAGGTATGATAAAAGAAGTACATAACTCGGTTCAACATCTATCGAATCCACCTTATTATCAGATGTCATATATATTAAATCGTCACTTGCCCTCATCTTTTCATTAAGGTTATTTTTGTTTGACTTTGAAATAAGTTCATTAGTTTTGTAATCATAAAATTCAACTGAAAATTGGTTTGGATCTGCTGTCGGAGTAGTATCTGATAAAGCAGTTGTATCGGCTTCATCAGAAGTCTGAGCATTACTCGGTGCAACCTCACCGCCACAACCTGTAAATAAAACAGAAGTTGAGATAATAACTGCCAACAAGATAATCGAGATAATTTTTTTCATAATTAACACCCTCTTGTGTTTTTGTCGGCTTAATTATACACCTTAAATTTATTTTGTCAAGATATTCAAAGCAAAAAAATCAACCGCAAAGTTTTTCACTCTGCGGTTGATTTTATTTTTATTAAGAATTACGCTTAATTGGCGTTTGCTGTTGTAAAGGTAAACTGACCGTCTGCGAAATCGCAGGTAACTACTGCGCCGTCCTTGACCTTGCCCTCGAGCATCTGCTCTGAAAGCGGATCTTCAATCTCGTTCTGTATTGCACGGCGGAGAGGTCTTGCACCGTAGTTTTCGTCAAAGCCCTTGTCGGCAATCTCGCTGACTGCGTTGTCTGTAAAGCTGATTTTAATATTCATCTTATCAAGACGGTTTTCAAGAGTTTTGAGCATCTTAACGGCAATCTGCTTGATTTCGTCCTTGTTGAGCTTGTTGAACACGATAATATCGTCAACACGGTTCAAGAATTCAGGACGGAATACCTTGCGGAGTTCGCCTGTTACAAGCTCCTTGATGTCCTTTTTCTCGCTCTCTTCGACATTCTCATTTTCGGAATTAAAACCGAGTGAGCTCTGCTTTTCGGTGATAAGTCTTGCGCCGACATTAGAGGTCATTATGATAATGGTATTCTTAAAGTCAACCGTTCTGCCCTGTGAGTCGGTAAGTCTGCCGTCCTCAAGAATCTGGAGGAGCATATTGAATACATCGGGGTGAGCCTTTTCAATCTCATCAAAAAGTACAACCGAATACGGTTTTCTTCTTACCTTTTCGGTGAGCTGACCGCCCTCTTCAAAGCCTACATATCCGGGCGGTGAGCCGATAAGCTTTGACACGGTGTGTTTCTCCATATATTCACTCATATCAAGACGGAGCATTGCGTTTTCATCGCCGAACATTGCCTCTGCAAGAGCCTTGCAAAGTTCTGTTTTACCGACACCCGTCGGACCGAGGAAGATAAACGAACCTACAGGTCTTTTCGGATCTTTAAGACCTACTCTGCCTCGTCTGATAGCCTTTGCGATTGCAGTTACAGCCTCGCTCTGACCGATAACTCTTTCGTGGAGAACATTCTCCATGTTAAGAAGTCTTTCGCTTTCTTCCTTAGTAAGCTGAACAACAGGGATACCTGTCCATTCGGACACAATTTTTGCGATATCCTCGGCAGTTACCTCGCCGCTGTTGCCCTTCTGCTGTTCCTGCCACTTCTTCTTTGCATCGTCAAGCTTTGTCTGAAGTTCCTTCTGCTCATCACGAAGTCGTGCAGCCCTTTCAAAGTCCTGCTCGTTAATTGCGCTTGCCTTTTCTTTTTCATAGTCTGCAATTTCATCTTCAAGCTCCTTTACATTATCAGGAGAGGTAAGAGATGCAAGCCTTACCTTTGACGCACCCTCATCAATAAGGTCAATTGCCTTATCGGGGAGGTAACGGTCTGCGATATATCTTGATGACAATGTTACGGCGGCATTGATTGCCTCATCGGTAATCTTAACCTTATGGTGTGCCTCGTAGCTGTCACGCAAGCCTTTAAGAATCTGTACAGCCTGTTCGGGAGTAGGCTCGCCAACCTTTACGGGCTGGAAACGACGCTCCAAAGCGGCATCTTTTTCAATATATTTTCTGTACTCGTTAAGAGTTGTTGCTCCGATAACCTGAAAATCGCCTCTTGCAAGTGACGGTTTAAGGATATTTGCGGCATCTGCACTGCCCTCTGCGGCACCTGCACCAACGATAGTATGAAGTTCATCAATGAAGAGGATAGTGTTCTTTGACTTTTTAACCTCGTCAATAGCCGCCTTAATTCTCTCCTCAAAGTCACCTCTGTACTTCGCACCTGCTACCATACCTGTGAGGTCAAGGCTGACAACTCGCTTGTCTTTAAGAATTTCAGGCACATTGCCCTTTGCAATTTCAAGTGCAAGTCCCTCTGCAACCGCAGTTTTACCTACACCGGGTTCACCGATAAGAACAGGATTGTTCTTTGTACGGCGGGAAAGAATCTGAATAACCCTCTGGATTTCCTTTTCTCTGCCGATTACAGGATCAATTTCGCCGTTCTTTGCGGCTTGAGTAAGATCTCTGCCGAATTTATCAAGAGCCGAACCGCCTTTCTGTGAACCGTTCGGAGCGGATTCGTTTTCAAAACCGCCGAAACCGTCATCTGCACCGCCCTGCATACCTTTTGACACAGCCTGTGCAAGTCTTTCAACAGATACACCGAGTTCTTCAAGAAAAGCTACTGCGTAGCTGTCGCTCTCCGAAAGGATTGCAAGGAGCAAATGCTCTGTGCCTACATAGGTGTAGCCTGTTTTTGAAGAAATGATAACTGCGGCTCTCAGAACTCTCTTTGTACGGGGAGTAAAATCATCGGGAGTAAGCTCAACGAGCGACATTGTACCGTTAATGGATTCAAGCTTTTCACGGAGAGCATCTTCCGTTACTCCGCACTCATTAAGAGCGGTTGCGGCAACACCGCTGCCCTCTTTTACGAGTCCATAGAGAATATGTTCTGTACCGACATAGTTGTGGCGCATCTCCTCTGCACTTTCAATCGCAAGATTAAGCGCCTTGTTTGCTTTTTCTGTAAAACCTTTGAACTGATACATAAAATCATCACCCTTCCTTGTGGATAATGTATTAACTGCTTATTTTCTATGAAAGAGCCTCTCTTAAAATTTTTGCCCTTTCAATATCTCTTTCCTGTGCGGAAAGATTTTTTCCTGAGTTTACCATAAGCGTTGCAGGCTCAATTTTTTCCATAAGAGAGTCAACAACATCTGCGGTAACATCTTTTATCTGTCCCGACAAAATGCCGAAACGAACATTTGACAACAGCTTTAAAGCCTCGTCATGAGTCATAACCATTGCCGATTTCAACAAGCCTAAGCTTCTGCTCACGCTGTCCTTGATATCAATACTCTTTGCAAGTCTTTCTCTTGCTTGTCGTTCCTGAGAAACAAGCTGTTTTGTGATGTTCTCAAGATTTTCAATTGCGGCTTTTTCGGAGATACCGAGCGTTACCTGATTTGAAAGCTGATAAAGCGAACCGCTGGGTTCCGAGCCTTCACCGTAAGCACCGCGGATTGTAAGTCCGAGCTTTGAAAGGTTGCCTGCAATTCTGCCGATTGTACGGCTCTTTTCAAGTGCCGGCAGATGGAGCATAACAGAGGCTCTCATGCCTGTACCGAGGTTTGTAGGGCATTGTGTAAGATAACCGAGCTTGTCATCAAAAGCAAATTCAAGGTTTTCATCAAGCAGGGTGTCAAGCTTATCGGCTGTGTCATATGCCTGTTCAAGCGACAAGCTGTCTGTGATAACCTGAAGTCTTATGTGATCTTCCTCGTTAATCATAATGCTCATGCTTTCATCCTTGCTCAACAGCAATGCTCTGCCCTCTGTTTCGCTGATGAATTCGGGACTTACAAGATGTCTTTCAACAAGTGACACACCCTGTGCCTCTGTCAAATCATCAAGCTTAATCAGATTGAAATCCGAGGCAACTGAGCTGTTGCTGTCCCTGATTGCACTTGTAACCTTTTCAATAACCTTTTTTCTGCCCTGTTCGGACAGTCGGCACGGAAACGGGTAATCTTTCAGGTTTCTTGCAAGTCTTACTCTGGTGGAAATTACTTCATTACTCATAATTAAGCCTCCATTTCCTTAATCTGATCTCTTAACTCTGCGGCATGTTCAAAATTCTGTTCCGAAATTGCCTTGTCGAGTTCCTTTTTAAGTGCCTTGATTTTATCTTTCTTTGTCATCTCGGCACTCTTTTCGGCTTTCTTTGTACCAAAACGGCTGTTCTTACCGCAATGGGTTGTGTTGCCGTGGATTCTTCTGATTGAAGGAAGAAGCTGGTCGCCGAAAATTTCGTAACATTTTGCACAGCCTACATGACCCGACTTTGCGATATCGGAATATGAGCTTCCGCAGAAGTCACAGCGTGTTGCCTGAGTTCTTGCGGGAAGGCTGTTGCCGAAGAAACTTCCGAGAAGTCCCGAAAATTCGTCCTCAAAGTTACCGAATATGTTTGTGTATCCCATTTTCTTTGCACATTCACTGCACAAATCATATTCCTTAATTTCACCGTTGATAACGGTCTTTACATGAGTATTAGCATTGTTAGCACCGCATTTTTGACATTTCATAATAACTGCCTCCGTTCAAAATCAACTTAATGTGAGCAACATATTCTTGAACAAGTCCGCTCGCACGGCATCTCGTTTACTCTGTTCAACATTTGTAAGCGTTCTGTCGGACAATGCCGAGGCTATCAGCCTTGCCGATGTAAGCTCAATCATATCTCTTTGCAACATATTTTTGAGCATTGCCTCTGCACTTGCCTTGTCAAGTGTTGTTCCAATCGAATTTATTATATGCATAAGCGCCGTACCTCTATCCATCTTCACACGGCTTATTCGGATAAATCCGCCGCCGCCCCTACGGCTCTCTACAATGTAGCCTTTTTCGGGAGTGAATCGGGAGGTTATAACATAATTGATTTGGCTCGGCACACAACCGAGGTTGCCGGCGAGTTCGTTTCGCTGAATCTCCGCACTACCGTTTTCACGGTCAAGCATCTCTATAATGTACTGTGCCACCAAATCGCTCATTCTCATTTTGGTCGCCTCTTTTCATTTGTTTGACTACATTATAATATCAAGGTCAGAGAAAGTCAAAGTCAATTAAAGTCAAAAATTAAAGCATAAGCTTTGAAATTCTCACGAATTCTCGCTTATGCTCTCGTTTCCTAATATTTTAAAATATTTTTGACTTTTTCTGACTTTCAATTTTTATCCGATAAAGTCTGACTTTTCAAGCAATTTGACCTTACATAATCACATTAACCGTGTAATCAACATCGTAAATTTCACCGTCAAACCAATTTATAAAACCTATGTAGATGCAGATTTTGTCATCATGTTTATTCATATCACGAACAACCTTAAAGCACTCCGACCAACCCGAAAAGCGTTCAAGTCTTTTGACTGTATCAACATCGGCATTGCCGTTTACAAACACACACATTGCAAGGTGACGGGTTGACGATAACATTCTTACAAAATCGAGGAACATCATGTTAACCTCATCGCCCGAACATTCAATTTTAAGAGCGTCTTCCTCGATTTTGTTTCCGAAAAAATCAAGCACATTGTCAAACGCTGAATCAAAGTCATCGGTTTCAGCGTTCTTTAGTCCCTGCGAAAACTTGTAAATTGCGGTAGATGCATAAATTCTCTTAATTTTTTCAATCGTCACGGCAATCACCTTCTCGGTATCGTTACTTTTATTATTATACATTATATAAGCAAATTTGACAACAAGTATGTTATTCGGGCGGTTCAATACAATTTTTGTAATAAAAACATTTGAAATTAAACAAAAATTTTGTGTTTTCCGATTGACAATTGTACAGAGATATTGTATTATATAATTGTACTAATGAATTAGTTCAATTGCTTAAAAAGGAGCGTGATTTTATGTTGAAATTTATCTTATATATGTTGCTTGCTGTTGTAATTCTCAGCGGAGGTATTTTTAAAACCTTTGCTATAAACTATGGTATTTCAAAATATCTCTCAAAAAAGCCGTATAAAGGTGATTTTGAATTCAAAAAAGTTGCGTTACATACTTTGGAAACGAACTATATTTTGTTGACAGTAGTTGTTTTGTTTGTTATAGGTGTGATGGTTTGCAGTGCATCGAGTTACTTAAATATAGTAGAAAATTTAGTAGAATTGCTTTTAGGATTTTTTATTGCACTTGCGATGTCTTTTTTAGGTCCATGGTACAATACAATCGGTAATGAGTACGGTGCGTATGTTATACCTTTCTTTATTTTAGTTATTCTAAGCATTCCAATGCTGTTTCTTATCAATTACAAGTTCGTTTACAAAGATTTTGAAGTTTCTAAAAATAAGAAAATGAAACTCTCGTTTTTCACAGCACTTGCAAATGCACCGTATGAATTGTTAATCCCCTATGGTCAGTTTGGAACGATGATTTTCAAGAGTACAATTTTATGATTTAATGTTAAGGAGGCTTGGTTATGAAATACACATACATATATGTTATACTCGGCATTTGTGCCGTTGCAGTAAGCATAGGAAAAGCTTTAGCAGTAAATTTCGGTATTTCAAAATACCTTTCTAAAAAATCTTACAACGGTAAATTCAAGGTCATAAAAACAGCTTCTATTTCATTCGGAGTCGGATACATATTATTGGCTTTAGCTTCTTTATTTATTGTGACGATGGTGATGGATGCAATTTACTCACACATAAGATTTGACCAGTTATTGCAGGACTTCTTATCTATATTTTACATGGCTATTATCGGAGCAAATTATGAATTTTTGGATAGTCCATACGGTCTTGGTTTGATATATGTTTTTCCGTTTATTTTCGTTATTATCGTGAGCATGGTGGTATTGATTTTTGTGAACTACATATTTGTTTATTGCAAATTTGAAATACCAAACAATAAAAAATGGAAACTCTCATTTTTCACCGCACTTGCAAACGCACCGTATGAATTATTGATCCCTTACGGACAGATTGCAAGTATGATTATCGACCGTATGATGTTTTGATTTTGTGTTTAAGGAGAGATGATTTATGCTGAACTCGGCAACTCTTACCGCTATTTTAGTAAACATTCTTGCGGCTTTATTTTTTACTTGTATCACAATCTGCATTGCTACACATTTTGCCAAGAAAAAAGCTAATGAAGCAGATAAAAAACTTATAAACAACAAATGTTACGGAATAATAGCTGTTATTTTTACAATTATAAACTTTATTGCGTCATTCACCGCAATAGCTGTTGCATATGTTGCAGACTCGACTGATTACTACCACATCTCAATCCCAAAATTTTCTTATTTATCTTTAATATTGGTGGCAGGCATAATTGAATTTCTTGTTGTCAAAGCAATAGTATTCAAGAAAATTTCCTGTTCAAAAAAAGAAAGAGCCAAACAGGCTGCAATTTTTGCAGCAATATGTACTCCATACTATATTATTGCCGCCAACTTACCGATAATTATGTATGTGGTCGCAGTAGCTCTCAACCCCTGCTGATTTTAACGAAGTGATATTATGAATGAAAACTCAAATCCCGAAATCTTAATCACTATAATTATTTTATCTATACTTCTTGCCATACTTTCTGTTACAACAGCATTTTGCCATACGGAAAGAAGTGCGGGGTACAAAAACAAAGTAAACATCGGCAAAAAAAATCAAATAATAATTTACCCGATATTTTTTGTTTTGCATATGACAGCAATACTGCTTTTTAATCTTCCGTTTCCTGACTTAACTTGCTATCTTTCATTCAGCATAGGAAGTATTGTTTTTATTTTTTTGATTCAAGCTGTTATTGCTTATTTTACAATATTTAAAAAATTTGAATGCGATACGGGTACAAAAGTCGGCAAATCAATTGTTTTTTCGCTCATTTCAACACCATTCTACAGTATCCTTTTTGGTGTGGCTTTTGCATTCTTTTTCCCGTACAGTGTCGGTATTCCGATTCTTATGATAATAGGCTTATTCATTTACTGCATTACAAGTTATAGGTGATATTATGAAAAATGGCAATACAATTTTTTTCATTTTGTTTACGGCAAATTTTATTGTTGCTATTCTGTCGGCTTGTGCTTATATATTTTCTTGGACTTTACTTATTCCGTTTATACTGCTGACAATTGTTGTATGCGGTTTAAATTGTGCAATGCTCAAAAGTCCGAAACAAAACGCAATCTGCTTTATGCCAACTATTGTGTCAGCAACTGCAACTTCAATTTTGGGTGTGACAATAAGCTTTGATTTGATTACTTTAATGTTCTTAAGCAGTCAAATAGCCATTTTGCTGTTTATGGCATTAATTTCAACCATAGTAGAATTCAAGGCAACTCACAATGACTTTCAACTTCAAAAATCAACACAAATTATAATTACGATAGTGCTTTTTTTGCTGAATATTTGTTGGGGGCTTTGTTACTTGACCGACTCTGCAGGATGTTTGATTCCTGCCGTTTATTTTGCCGGACTTGGAATTATGACGCTCAACTGCATACTCCTGAACAGAATTAACTTCATGCTGTGTTCCGTTATGATGTGCATTTCAAGTATTGTAGGTTCAATATTTTTGAACTTGAGGAATATTAGCAACTTTACATTTGGAATTAATAATATATTCGATGTTCCCGATGTCCTGAATATTTTATTTAACACTTTGCAATACTTCACATTTTACATCATCACCCTAATCGTCCTCGCACTTTACAATTATGCAACACACTCGAAAGTAAAAATTGAACAGTCAAAATATCCAAACACACAAAAACGGTGAGCAACGCCCACCGTTTTTGGAATTATTTAGTTTTGGTAATTGATATGGTTGTAATGCCGCCGGTATATGAAATTGATATATCGTAACTGTCTGATTCTCCAAGATAGTTAAAAATTGGATTTTTCTTATCGTCAGTAACCTGAGATTTTACGGTAGACACACCTGTTTTCTCCAACGATTTAACATACTGTTTTGTGCTTTCCAAATCAGAATTATCAATAATAACCGAACAGCATTTTCGACTGTCATCAATCAGATATTGGCTGACATTCCACTCTTTCTGATTTGGCAAAACAGATGTATATTCATTGCCACTCCAGTCAAATTCACCCCTGTTGACCTTATAGGTTGCAACGGTGTCCTGTGTGGCATTTGCATTGTCACTCCATGAATTGCCGTTGCCGCAACCCGACACGGACATCACAAGAGCAAACATACAAATAACAGCAATAAAAAGCTTTATTTTTGAATTGCACTTATGTTTTAAAAATTGTTTAATCATCTTAGCCTCCATAAAATATATGTACTTTAACTACTCATGATTCATACATTTATTCTCATTTGATAATAATATCAAATAATTGCATAAATTGCAATACTATCTTAAAAATATAAAAAACGGTGAGCAGATGCCCACCGTTTTTGTGTTTAGCTTTTTTAATTTGAAATTAGTCTGAAGATAATCAAGCTTTTAAAATTAAAATATTTAACCTCAGTTACGAGAAATTAAACTAAAACAATAAAAATTCAATTAATTATTCAGCTGCTTTTCTTTTTGCAAAACATTCGCTGCAATAGTAGCTTTTGCCTTCAACAGGCTTGAAAGGAATCTTTGCAGTTCCGCCGCATTCAGCGCAAACGGTTTCAAAGAATTCTCTCTCTGTCTTGGCAGCATTTTTACGAGCCTGTCTGCAAGCCTTGCAACGCTGTGGTTCGTTTGTGAAACCCTTTTCAGCGTAAAATTCCTGCTCTCCTGCAGTAAAAACAAATTCGTTTCCGCATTCTTTGCAGACAAGTGTCTTATCTTCGTACATTGGTATTTACCTCTCTTTTTCTACCTCTCGGAGGTTAGTTTGTTGCCCCGTGCGGAGTTGCACCGCAATACTGTTAAGGACAAATATTAAATTTCGATTCACCGCTCAGCCGACATTCAGACCGCCGTGAACCTTTTTTCTTGCTCTTTGCAAGGCATTGTCAACCGCCTTTTCGGTTACGGAAAGCCTTTCAGCAATTTCCTTATAACTCAAGCCGTTGCCGTAGAGCATAAGAACATCGTATTCGGACTTTGACAGCACACTTTGAAGTCGCAACAGCAACTGGTCAAGCTGTTCTCTGCACATCAAAAGTTCTTCGGGAGTTTTGGCAGAATCTTCAATCGACTCGCCCACATCATCCATCGGGACAATGCTTGACAAGGGAATGGCTTTTTTCTGCTCTCCCCGTCTGATTATAGAAATAAATCTTCTTTCAACAACAACCGACATATAGCTTTTAAAGCTTGCACCGCCGTTTTGGTCAAAGGCTTTGCAGGAACGAAGCAGTCCCACAAGTCCTTCCTGAACAAAGTCATTGTGTTCATAGCCCTCTGCCGAAAACTTTCGTGCAATTATGCTGATTGTGTCAAGATATCTTACGACAAGCTCATCAAAAGCACGGTCATCACCAATACTCACAAAATGTGCAAGCTGTGCGTCGGATAAAGTACCGTAGGATTTTTGCAATTCGGTCATAACCTGCCCCTAATACTTATTCTTATACGCTTAATAGTATAACAAAAACGCACAAATGTCAACAACCCGAAAGCAATTTCTGTAATATTGCATTATGATATGGAAATTAATTGTGCAAAATAGCTGAAATAAAGTCGAAATTACATACATTATGAAACTTGTTAAGAGAAGCAGAAAATGTTATACTTTATATTATTAATTTATTACGATTTTTATTTATTGGTTCGGGGGAATTTTTATGGTTGTTACCTGCAACAGTTTTGGCGTGAGCGGTATGGACGGCTACAAGGTTGAGCTTGAGGCGTCAATGTACAACGGCACACGGGAATTTGATATGGTCGGTCTGCCCGACGCCGCCGTGCGTGAGAGCAAGGACAGGGTTCTCAGTGCATTAAAGAACTGCGGATTCAGATACCCTGCCGCACATATGACCGTGAACCTTGCCCCTGCCGATATCAAAAAAGAAGGACCTATTTACGATTTGCCGATTGCGGTTGCAATTCTTATACTGCTCAATCAGATTAAGAGCAACATCTCCGACTGCGCATTCATCGGCGAGCTTTCGCTTTCGGGAGAAGTCAGAGGAATCAACGGAGTTCTGCCCATGGTAATCAAGGCAAAGGAATGCGGTATAAAGAAAATTTATGTTCCGAAAACCAACGCAAGCGAGGGCGCTGTTGTTGACGGAATTGAAGTGTATGGTATTGACAACATTCTTCAACTGAAAGATTATCTCAATCACATTCTCGAACCTGCACCCGCAAAGCCGAATACACATTTTCCCACGGAAGAACGGGACTACATTCCGGATTTTTCCCAGGTAAAAGGTCAGCTTGAGGTGAAGCGTGCGCTTGAAATTGCCGCTGCCGGCGGTCACAATATTCTGCTCATAGGCCCTCCGGGTTCGGGCAAAAGTATGCTTGCAAAACGAGTTCCGTCAATTCTGCCTGATATGAGCTTTGACGAAATGATTGAAACCACAAAAATCCACTCAATTGCAGGAACGCTAAAGCATGACGGACTTATCACAACACGGCCGTTCCGTTCGCCTCACCACACGGTAACGCCCGTAGGACTCGGCGGAGGAGGTACGGGAACTATCAGACCGGGTGAAGTTTCACTTGCAAACAACGGTGTGCTGTTCCTTGACGAGCTGCCCGAATTTTCAAGAACGGCGCTTGAGGTACTCCGTCAGCCGATTGAGGACGGCTCTATCACAATTTCAAGAGCAGGTCAGAAATGCACCTATCCGTGTTCGATTATGGTGGTTGCCGCAATGAACCCATGTCCGTGCGGATATTACGGTGATCCGACAAGAAAATGTACCTGTTCGGAACAGAAGATAAAACGCTACCTCAACCGCATTTCGGGACCGCTTCTCGACCGTTTTGATATCCATGTAGAAGTGCCTGCCGTGAAATTTGAAGAACTGCGTGACGCTTCATCTGCCGAATGTTCAGCCGACATCAAAAAGAGAGCCGACAGAGCAAGAGAAATTCAGCGTGAAAGATTTAAGGGCAGTAAAACAACCTGCAACGCAAAAATTAACGCAGAGCAGTTTGAAAAGGTCTGCGTAATTGATAAAGAGGCTGAAAAGACGCTCAAAGACGCTTTTGAAAGTCTTGGACTTACCGCAAGAGCGTATGACAGGGTTTTGAAAGTTGCAAGAACGATTGCCGATTTGGACGAGTCGGAAATAATCCGCTCCGAGCATGTTCTTGAGGCGGTTCAATACCGCAGTCTTGACCGCAAATATTGGGCAAAATAAGACTTATACCTTACACAAAAATTAAAAATACCACTTTTAAAAAGTACGGCTTTATGCTATACTACTATAGTGCGACATCAAAGCGATGTTGCAGTTTCATGACACAGGAGGTTTTTTATAATGGAAATTACAAAGAATTCAATAATCGGTGATGTTCTTGATCAGTACCCCGACACAGCAGAGCTTTTCTTCAGCATCGGTATGCACTGCCTCGGCTGTCCTGCATCACGAGGCGAAACGATTGAAGAGGCTTGTATGGTACACGGTGCAGATGCAGACGCACTCGTTGCAGACCTTAACAAAGCAATTGCATAATGAACGGCGCATCTGATTTTTCGCTTGATAACCGTCTTGCACTTTGTGCGGACTTTGTGCGTGACGGAGTAAAGGTTGCCGATATCGGCACAGACCATGCCTATCTTCCGGTGTGGCTGTGCCGTATTGGCAGATGCGACACAGCGATTGCCGCAGACATCAACCCCCTGCCCCTTGAACGGGGAATTGAAACAATTAATAACAGCGGTCTTAACAATCGGATTGAAGCAAGGCTTTCAAACGGTCTTGAAAAAATTTCAGGCGATGAGGCTGACGACATAGTAATTGCAGGAATGGGCGGAGAACTCATTTCACAGATTATCGAAAACTGGGAGTTTTCAAAGGACAGGTCAAAGCACTTTATTCTTCAGCCTATGACCAAGAGTGAAGAGCTTATGCGTTGGCTGTTTGCAAACGGTTTCAGCGTTATCAAGCGTGACTGCTGTACTGCCGCAAACAAGTGCTACACGGTAATTCTTGCCGAATACAGCGGTGAGGTTCGCACGATATCCGAAAGCGACCTTTTCCTTTACGGGCTTGATCCGAAGAACAACTCCATGCACCGCAGATTTATTGAAGGCTGTGTGCGCAGACTTTTAAAACAGGCTAAGGGCAACCCTGTCTGTGCCGAAACCGCACGCATTCTTGAGGAGAGTTTTAAGTGAAAACCATAAACGATATACTTAATTTTTTTGAAGAATTTGCACCCTGTGCAACTCAGATGAGTTTTGACAACGCAGGGCTTATTGTGGGCGACAAATACACAGCCGTAAGCCGTGTGCTTGTCGCTCTTGACATTACGGAAGATGTTGTGAATGAGGCGGAAAGTCTGGGATGTGAGCTGATTATCAGTCATCATCCCGTAATTTTTGTCCCGATAAAAAGGCTTTCGCCTTCTTCCGTTCCCTATCTGCTTGCACAAAAGGGCATTTCTGCCGTTTGTATGCACACCAACCTTGACCTTGGCGAAAAGTTCGGAGTAAACATCTGCCTTGCAGACGCACTCGGAGTCAAAAACCCCGTGCTGTCGGGGCTTGGCGAGTGTATGTTCACGGGCGAGCTTGAAAGCGAAACCGATATTCACGATTTTGCAAAGCTTGCAAAGAAAAATCTTGACTGCAAAGAACTTCGCTACACCGACATTAAAGACAGGGTTAAAAAGGTTGCCGTATCGTCGGGCGCAGGCGGTTCAAATGTGTTTGATGCGGCCTTGGCGGGTGTTGATGTGCTTGTCACGGGAGAAATCAAGCACCATGAGATTATCGCCGCAAATTCACTCGGAATTGACATTATTGACGCAGGTCACTTCAAAAGTGAAGATATTGTAATTTTACCGCTTGTAAACAAGCTTTCAAAAGAATTTTCCGAGATTGTTTTTACAAAATCGCAATCCTGTGACGATATGATTAAATTTATTTAACCTGTAAGCATCATTATCAAAATATTTGTTGCATAATTTGTTACAATTTGATATAATGATACGGTAAATTACTATATGTGGTAGTGCGCCGTCTGTACGCACCGCAAAATGAGGTATTATGAGAATCAGAAAAAAGAAATGGGCAGAACCGGAGCTTTCCGTTTGCAATTTTTATGTAAAGAATCCCGAAGAAAACACCGGAAAATGGATGCAGGCTTTCAAAAAGGAACAGCCGTTGTATCTTGAAATCGGCTGCGGCAAGGGCGGTTTTGCGGGACAGCTTGCGCTTAAAAATCCCGACAAAAACATTATCGCACTTGACATCAAGGTTGATATGCTCGGCGTCGGCAGAAGAACAATTGTAAAGCTTTTTGAGGACGCCGGCAAAACGCAGGATGATATTACAAATCTTTTACTTGTAAAATACAATGTTGAAATGCTTGACAAAATCATTACGGCTGACGATAAGATTGACAGACTTTTCATCAACTTCTGCAATCCGTGGCCGAGAGCAAAGCACAAAAAGCGCAGACTTACATACTACAAAAAGCTTGAAATGTACAAAACATTCTTGAAGCCTGACAGCGAAATCCGTTTCAAAACCGATGATGACGAGCTGTTTGACGAAAGTCTTGAATACTTTGAGCAGAGCGGATATGAAATTTTGTATCTCACCCGTGATTTGCACGCAAGCGATGTTACCGATAATATTGAAACAGAGCATGAAAAAATGTTCTCCGAAGAGGGCATAAAAATCAAGTATCTTATTGCAAGACAAAAGCCTTGACAGCCCCATAAATAAAGACGGGAGGGATTTTTGTGAAGATTAAAAAGCTGATTTCGGCTTTGGTTCTCGGTTCAATGCTTGTCGGTTTGAGCGGTTGCAACATCACGGATTTCAGCGCAGAAAATCTTCTTCGTCCTCCTAAGGCAGTCGGAGATGAGGCTGAAATTGAACAGCTTATTGCCAAAACGGCTGACAGCGGTTATACGCTGAAATATCCTAAAAACGGAAAATTCCGCAGTGCAATCATCATGACCGACCTTGACGGAAACGACAGCAACGAGGCTGTTGCATTTTTTCGCAACAGTGCCGAAACTTCTTCGGTTCATATGCTTGTCATGTACTCAAAAGATAATTCGTGGGAAATTGCGTCCGACAATATCTTTGAAACCACCGATATTGACAGCGTTGACTTTGCGGATTTAACCGGCAACGGAAAGGCTGAAATCATCGTTAATTCAACAACCTACACTCCGAATGTCGGCAAGCTTTCCTGCTACTCCTACTCGGAAGGCAAGACAAACGAAGTGGATTCGGGACAAAGCTGTTCAAGCTTTGTTACGGGGGATTTTGACAATGACGGAACGAACGAGATTATGTCGCTTGTTCTCTACACAACCGAAAACGAGGCCCTTGCGTCAATGCTTGATTACAACGAGGACAGCAAATGCCTGTATGCCAAAGCAATGGCAAACATGGACCCGAATGTTGTAAAGTACAAGAACATTGCCGTTACAAAGCTTGATAACGATATTACGGGAATTGTTGTTGACGGAACTTCCGCAAATGAGGTTACGAACACACAGGTTATTTTTTACAGCCGTGACCTTGCAATTCTGCGTAATCCTCTTTTTAAAGAAAAAGCAAAAAATATAACTCGGCGTTCATCGCAGGTCATTTGTTCAGACATTGACAAGGACGGAAAGCTTGAAATTCCCGTTACGCTCGATCTGCCGAAACAGAGCGGTGACAGCAAAAATATTTATGCCGACAAAATCATTTGGAACAGCTTTGACGCACCCAAGGAGGCACTTGCTGCAAAACAGGCGGTAATCATAAATTACGATTATATGTTTATGATGAACTATGCCGATAAGTGGAGCGAAAACAAGGTTACGGCAATTACCGACCTTGAAAGCGGAACCACCTCATTCTATGCATGGAACGGCACTAAGCTTGACACGGAGCTTTTTGAAATAAAGGTGTTCCCCGTCAGCAAATGGGAATCGGGCAAATCGAATGATTTTACGCTGATTACAAAAGACGATAAATATGCATACACATTTAATAATATAAATCCCGACACACAGATTTCGCTAAGTGATGACGAAATCAAGACAGGTTTTTCCACACTTGATCAGTCGGGAATCTGATCATAGCAACGGAGGTTTTGATATGAAAAAAATTCTTGTTTGTGAGGATGAAGCGGCAATTCGTGACTTTGTCGTTATCAATCTTACAAGGGCAGGCTACGATGTAGTTGAGGCAGACTGCGGCGAGGCGGCTTTGCAGAAATATGAAGAAAACAACGGCGATTTTGATGTTGCGATTCTTGATGTTATGATGCCGGGTATTGACGGTTTTCAGGTTTGTAAGGAGCTGAGGAACCGCAACGGCGGAATCGGAATTATTATGCTTTCGGCAAAAACCCAGGAAATGGACAAGGTAACAGGACTTATGCTCGGTGCAGACGACTATGTTACAAAGCCTTTCTCACCGAGTGAGCTTCTTGCAAGAGTTGATTCACTCTACAGAAGAGTTGCGCTTGCGCAGTCACATTCCGAAAACAACTTCAAAGAAGAGCTTAAATCGGGCGAGTTCACACTCAATCTTCGCAACCGTGCGCTTATGAAGAGCGGAAAAATGATTGAACTCACACAGGTTGAATTCCAGATTATGGAGTACTTCTTCTCGAATCCGGGTGTTGCTCTTGACAGAATCGACATTCTCAACCATGTATGGGGAGACGCTTATGTCGGCGAGGATAAAATTGTCGATGTTAATATCCGCAGACTCAGAATGAAGGTTGAGGACGAACCTTCAAATCCTAAACATATCATCACGGTTTGGGGACTCGGCTACAAGTGGGATTCAGGCGAATAACTTTGCAGAACAGCCTGTATAAAATTCATACAATCTAAAGAGGAGGGCGGCAACAATTTTTAAGGGTATTTCAAAAAGATGGATGCTCAACACATTGAGCGTTATACTGACAATCATAATCCTTATTGTTGTCAGCCTTATTTTCATTGTTACATATATTTTTCAAAACAGCGTTGAACAGAACCTGAACACAACAAGCAACGAACTTTCACTTGTTTTTTCGGGATTTCACAGCGACAGTTCAACCTCGTTTACGGCGTCTGCCCGTGATTATGTTGAAAACTTTGACAAAAAAGAAGAAATGGAGGTTCTTGTAATCAATTCCTCCGGCAGAGTTGTCATGACTTCAACAGGATTCACTCCCGATGACAACGAGCAGATTCCCGATTTTAACGACGCACTCTCAAACGAAAACGGCTGTGCATATTGGAACGGCAAGCTTTCATCGAACGAAAGTGCAATGAGCCTGACAAGAATCATCACCAACGAAAACGGAACCTGCGTAGGTGCGGTAAGATACATTGTTTCCATGGAACAGGTCAACACGGCAATTGTGCTTGTTTCTGCGGCAGTTATTGCGTGCGGTCTTGTTATCATCGCCCTTGTAATATTGTCGGGACTTATGTTTATCCGTTCAATCGTTGCCCCGATAAGAAAACTTTCGGAGATTTCAAGCAAGATTGCCCACGGCGATTTTTCACAGGTAAAAAAGATTGAGTACAAATACGATGATGAAATCGGCGACCTCTGCGATGCAATAAGCGATATGGCTCTTGATTTGCAGACAGCCGATCAGATGAAAAATGATTTTATTTCACGAGTATCACACGAGTTGCGTACTCCGCTTACGGCGATTAAGGGCTGGGCTGAAACAATGCAGCTTTCCGAAAGAGGAAAGCTTGACCGCAAAACCTTTGACCGTGGTATGGGAGTTATTATCAGCGAAAGCTCACGCCTTACAAGCATTGTAGAAGAGCTTCTTGACTTCAGCCGTATTCAGAGCGGAAGAATGAAGCTCATCAAAGAAAAACTTGACATTCTTGCCGAATTTGACGATGCGGTTTACTTCTTAAAGGAAAGAGCCGTTACAGAGGGCAAGCATCTTCTTTATGATGAACCCGAGGTTGTTTATCCCGCCGTTTACGGCGATAAAAACAGGCTCAAGCAGGTTTTCCTCAATGTGCTTGACAATGCGTTGAAATACACACCAAAGGGCGGTGTTGTTGCCGCTCAGGTAATCTACAGCAAAGATGAACCCGATATTATCAAGATTGTAATAACCGACACGGGTTGCGGAATTTCTGCCGAGGATCTTCCAAAGGTTAAGGAAAAATTCTACAAAGCAAACCAGACTGTCGGCGGTTCGGGAATTGGACTTGCGGTTGCCGATGAGATTATGAACCTCCACAACGGTTCACTTGATATCGAAAGCGGAGAGGGTGTCGGCACAACCGTAACGCTCACCTTCCCTGTATATAAAGAGGGCAGTGAAAACTCACTTCCCGAAAACATTAAGCTTTAATCTTATTTCTCTGTGCAGCCTAATACAGAAAGGAACAGCTAATGGCTAAAAATACTACTAAAAAAATCACCTCAATCGGCGGCAGCGCCCTGATTGAAGGCATTATGATGAGAGGTCCGAAACGCACAACCGTGTGTGTTCGTACCGCACCCGACAAGATTTACAGCGAGGATATAAGCATAAACACAATTCCCTCAAAATGTAAGCTTTTCAAGCTTCCGTTTTTAAGAGGAATCGCAGGTCTTATTGACTCAATGCGACTTTCCTACAAAGCACTTATGCTCTCTGCCGATAAGGCAATTGAATCAACCGAAATCGAAGAAGAACCGTCAAAGTTTGAAAAATGGCTTGACGATAAATTCGGTGACAAGCTTGTTAAGGTTATGATGGTAATTGCGTCAATCCTCGGTGTTGCGCTTGCCGTTGGACTTTTCTTCTTTGTCCCCTCTTTCCTGTTTGACCTCAGTGCAAATGTTGTGCCGGCTTTCAAGGGTGACGGCGGAAACGCTGTTTTCTGGAAGTCTGTTTTTGAGGGTGTTCTCAAGATTATTCTTTTCTTACTTTATATCATAGTATGTTCACAAATGACAGAAATGAAAAGGGTGTTTATGTACCACGGTGCCGAGCACAAGACAATTTTCTGTTACGAAAACGAAGAAGAACTCACAGTTGAAAATGTTAAAAAGCAGAGCCGTTTTCACCCTAGATGCGGAACAAGCTTTATGGTTCTTATGCTGATTGTCGGCATTCTTGTCGGTCTTTTCGTTCCTGTTGCACCTTTCGGCATCGGATTTTTAAGACCTGTATTCAAGATTCTTCTTCTCCCCGTTTCATGCGGAGTCGGCTACGAGCTTATCAAAATCTGCGGTAAGCACGACAATGTCGTAACAAGAATCATTGCCGCTCCCGGACTTTGGGCGCAGAGAATCACAACAAAAGAGCCTGACGACACTATGATTGAAGTTGCAATTGAGGCTATCAAGGCTGTTATCCCCGAGGACGGCTCGGACATTGTAAGCAAGTAATGACTGTAAACGAAATTTATCAAAGCGGACTTAAACTGCTTGAAAATAATAATATTGAAAATTCAAAATTTGAGGCGCAAAGTCTTTTGCAAAAGGCTTTTTCGCTTGACAGAGTCGGCTTTATCATTCACAAAACTGATAAAGCCGATGAAAACTGTTCGCATAACTTTTTAAAATTTATAGAAAAACGAATTTCAGGCGAGCCGTTGCAATATATTCTCGGTGAATGGAGCTTTATGGGATTCGATTTTAAGGTGGGCAGAGGTGTGCTCATTCCCCGTGATGACACGGAAGTGGTTGTCAATCTCTGCATTGATTTTCTCAAAAACAGAACCGATAAAAAAACGGTGGACCTCTGTTCGGGCAGCGGTGCAATTGCCGTTGCACTTGACAAAATTTCGGGTGCAAAAGTTACGGCAGTTGAAATTGACGAAACCGCTTTTTCATATCTTGAAACAAATGTAAAAGAAAACAATTCGTCAGTAAAGCCTGTTATGGCTGACGCTCTCGAAATCTGCGATACATTTGCAGACGGTGAGCTTGACCTCATTGTTTCAAATCCGCCTTATATAAAATCAGCCGACATCGAAACACTTCAAAAAGAAGTTCGGCTTGAACCAAGACTTGCACTTGACGGTGGCGAGGACGGTTACGATTTTTACCGTGAAATAGTGAGCCGTTGGAGCAGAAAACTCAAAAAAGGCGGTGCGCTTGCATTTGAACTCGGAGAAAATCAGGCTGACGCAGTAAAGGCACTTATGACTGACAAAGGCTTTTCGAATTTTAAAATTTCGCTTGACTTTGGCGGTGTGCAGAGGGCGATTATTGGGACTTTGCTCTGATTTTAGAAATTTTGTTCGATAAAATTACCGCCAAATTATTGCATTTTCCACTCACATATTTTATAATCTTAGTGTGAACATAACCGCCGTTGAAGTGACGGTTATGTTACAGACCGAAAAACATCAGCTCCCTTTGCGGAGTACGGAGGTATATAAAATGGCAGTAGATAAAAACAAAGCGCTTGAAACTGCGCTCACACAAATTGAAAAACAGTTCGGCAAGGGTGCTGTAATGCGTCTTGGCGAAAATAAACATATGAACATTGAACACATCTCAACAGGTTCGCTTTCGCTTGATATTGCACTCGGAATCGGCGGACTTCCCCGCGGAAGAATTGTTGAAATTTACGGACCTGAATCTTCGGGTAAAACAACACTTTCTCTCCACTGCATTGCAGAGGGACAGAAAAACGGCGGCAATGTTGCATTTATTGATGTTGAGCATGCACTTGATCCGACATATGCGGCGGCTCTCGGTGTTGATGTTGATTCACTCCTCGTTTCACAGCCGGACACGGGTGAAGACGCTCTTGAAATTGCAGAGGCGCTCATCCGAAGCGGTGCGATTGATGTTATCGTAATCGACTCCGTTGCTGCTCTTGTTCCGAAGGCTGAAATTGAGGGCGAAATGGGTGACAGCCATGTAGGTCTGCACGCAAGACTTATGTCACAGGCACTGCGTAAACTCGCAGGTGCAATTTCAAAGTCAAACTGCGTTGCAATCTTCATCAACCAGTTGCGTGAAAAAGTCGGTGTTGTTTACGGCAACCCCGAAGTAACAACCGGCGGTCGTGCGCTCAAGTTCTACAGCTCCGTTCGTATTGATATAAGAAGAGTTGAAACCCTTAAATCAGGCGGTGAAATGGTCGGTTCACACACAAGAGCAAAGGTTGTAAAAAACAAGATTGCTCCTCCGTTCCGTGAAGCTGAATTTGATATTATGTACGGTGAAGGCATTTCGCGTGAGGGCGAACTTCTTGACCTTGCCGTAAAGGCTGAAGTTGTTCAAAAAGCAGGAGCATGGTTTAGCTATGACGGCAAACGACTCGGACAGGGGCGTGACAAGGTTAAGGAGCTTCTCAAAACCGACAAGGAGCTTGCTGCCGATATTGAAAAACATCTCTGGGAAAATATTGACAAGCTTTATGAACGCAAAAAGCCTGCTCCAAAGGTAAAAATTACCGAAGTTCCGTCTGCAAACCAAGAAATCAAGCCTGATTCTGCGGATAAGACAGAGAAAAAGAGCGGTGCAAAAATTGATGTTCTGGTTGACGACTGATGCTTATAACCGCAGTTGAACCACGAAGAAAGGCGATGTGTGCGCTCTACATTGACGGCGAATATGTTATGAATCTTGACGCACGCACAGTTATTGAAAACCGATTTGATGTCGGCAGAGAGATTGATGACGAGGATCTGCACGAGATTATCAGGCTAAGCAATGAGCGCCGTGCAAAGGAAAAGGCTCTGTGGCTTATTTCCTATCGTGACCACTCAAAAAAAGAACTCACCGACAAAATCAAACGCACCTGTGACGAGGAATCGGCGGAAAAGGCTGTTGAGCGAATGGAAGAACTCGGTCTTGTAAATGACGAAAACTTTGCAAGACGATATGCCGAACAGCTTTTGTTTTCAAAACATAATGCTCCGAGAGGTGCGGTAAGACAGCTTGTTCAAAAGGGAATTGACCGTGAACTTGCAGAAGAGATTATCGAAGAAATCGACTTTGATCCGTGTGACGGAATAAGGGCGGTTATCGACAGAAAATATAAAAACATAAATGATGAAAAAATAAGGCGAAGAGCCGTTGCCGCTCTGCAAAGGCTCGGATACGGATGGGATGACATTAAGACCGTCCTCAGAGAATACACAGAGGAAGACTGATTATGAATTATAAAGTAGGCATTGTATCACTCGGTTGTGCAAAAAATCAGGTTGACGCCGAAATGCTTTTGTACACACTCAAGAACAGAGGATTTATTATTGTGAACGATCCGGCAGATGCGGACGCAGTAATTGTAAACACCTGCGGATTTATCGAAAGTGCAAAGCAGGAAAGCATTAACGAAATTATTGAACTCGGCAAGCTCAAGGACGAGGGCAAAATCAAGGCAATCATCGTAACAGGCTGTCTTGCTCAAAGATATAAGTCGGAAATTTCCGAACAGCTTTACGAGGTTGACTCGGTTATCGGAATCGGTGCTAACGAAACAATCGCAGACATCGTTTTGAAAACACTTGACGGACAGAAGTGCGAAAGCTTTCCCGACAAGGTTTGTCTGCCGCTTGAGGGCGGAAGAATTCTTTCAACTCCCCCCTACACCGCTTATCTCAAGATTGCCGAGGGGTGCGACAACCGCTGTTCCTACTGTGCAATTCCTATGATAAGAGGCAAATTCCGCAGCAGAGATATTGAAGATGTTGTAAAAGAGGCGGAAGGTCTTGCTGAGCGTGGAGTCAAGGAACTCAATGTCATTGCTCAGGACACAACCCGTTTCGGTGAGGATAAATACGGCAAACCGATGCTTGCAGAGCTTCTCAGAAGACTTTGTAGGATTGACGGTCTTAAATGGATAAGGGTTCTCTACTGCTATCCCGACAGAATTACAGATGAGCTTATTGACACAATTGCAAGTGAAGATAAGATTGTGAAATATATGGATATTCCGCTCCAGCATTGTGACGGGGATGTTCTCCGCAGAATGAATCGTCACGGCGACAGAGAAAGCCTTACTGCACTCATGAACAAGATTAAGGATAAAATTCCGAATGTAATCTTCCGCTCAACCTTTATTACAGGTTTCCCGGGTGAAACCGAGGAGCAGTTCAATGAGCTTGCAGAGTTTGCCGCTGATATGAAGTTCCAGCGACTCGGCTGTTTTGCATACTCTCCCGAGGAGGACACAAAGGCGGCTGAAATGCCCGACCAGATTGACGATGAAGTCAAGCAGAAGCGTGCCGATATTATTATGGAGCATCAACAGCAGGTTATGGCTGAATACTGTGAAAGCCTTGTTGGCAAAGAGATTGAAGTTCTTGTTGAGGGTTTTGACAGGCTTGCCGAATGTTTCTTCGGCAGAAGTTATGCCGATGCCCCCGAGGTTGACGGCTGTGTATTCTTCACCTGTGACGGTGAAAAGCCAAAGGCAGGAGATTTTGTCAAGGTGCGTGTAACCGATTACACAGGCTGTGATCCTGTCGGTGAATTTGTAGGCAAAATCGACTGAAATAAATCAGCGATTTCATAATATTTAACTTTGAAAGGCACATAAAATGAACTTACCAAATAAACTGACAGTAGGACGAATAATTCTTGTTCCGTTCTTTGTGGCGGCATTGCTTGCAAACTTTCCGCTCAACAATGCCGTTGCCCTGATTATTTTTATTGCGGCGTCACTTACGGATATGTTTGACGGAAAAATTGCAAGAAAAAACGGTCTTGTTACAGACTTCGGAAAATTTGCAGATCCGCTTGCAGACAAAATTCTTGTGCTTGCCGCATTGCTGTGCTTTGTACAGCTTGGAATATGTGACTGCGTTGCGGTCATAATCGTGCTTTTCCGTGAATTTTCCGTCACCTCAATACGGCTGATTGCCGCCTCAAAAGGCAAGGTTGTCGCCGCTAATATGTGGGGCAAAGCAAAGACGGTTTCACAGATGATTGCTATAATTGCAGTAATTGCAATGCAAATCGTGCTTGAACTGCCCGAAGTCGGACTTAATTTTATAAACACGGCAACATTTGAACCGATTTTCTTTGTGGTGGGAGAAATTCTCATCTGGATTTCGGTTGTATTCACAATCATTTCGGGCGTTGTATATATAATTCAAAACAGACAGTTTATTTCTCAGACCTGAGAACATACTCTCACGGTCTTGACAGGAGGGTGATTGCGTGTTTAAAACCCTGAAAGCGGATATTGATGCGGTTATGGAGCGTGATCCTGCCGCAAGGAGCAGAGCAGAGGTGTTTTTTCTCTACTCGGGTTTCAAGGCGGTGCGTTCTCACCGAAAAGCCAACTGGTGTTTGCGACACAACCTCAAGTTTCTTGCAAGGTGGATTTCTCAGCGCAGTCGTCACAAGACGGGAATTGAGATTCACCCGGGTGCAACTATCGGCAAGGGACTGTTTATAGATCACGGAATGGGCGTTGTCATAGGCGAAACTACAATAATAGGCGACAACTGCACCATTTATCAGAATGTTACTCTCGGAGGAACAGGCAAAGAAACGGGAAAAAGACACCCCACACTCGGCAACAATGTGCTTGTCGGCTCGGGTGCAAAGGTTCTCGGTCCGTTCAAGGTTGGTGACAACGCAAGAATTGCCGCAGGTGCGGTTGTTTTAAGCGAAGTTCCGCCGAATGCAACGGCTGTCGGCGTTCCGGCAAGAGTAGTAAAAGTCAACGGTGTTCGCAGTGAAACCCTTGACCAGATTCATGTATCGGATCCGGTTGCACTTGCATTGTGCAATCTTGAGCATAAAATTTTTGAACTTCAAAAACAGCTTGATGAGCTGAAAAAGGAAAATGTAAAAAGTGAGGAATAGCAAATGATTTTATATAATTCTCTCGGACAGACAAAGCAGGAATTTGTACCGCACACACCCGGCAAGGTTAATATGTACACCTGCGGTCCTACTGTTTATCACTATGCCCACATCGGCAATCTTCGCACCTATATTATGGAAGATGTTCTTGAAAAGTATCTTCGTTTTTCGGGTTATGATGTAAACCGTGTAATGAACATCACAGATGTAGGTCATCTTTCAAGCGATGCTGACACAGGCGAGGATAAGATGCTTTCAGGCGCAAAGCGTGAGCATAAAACTGTTATGGAGATTGCAAAGTTCTACACAGACGCATTTTTTGCCGACTGCGAAAAGCTCAACATCAAGCGTCCCGATGTTGTAGAGCCTGCAACAAACTGCATTGACGATTTTATTAATATGATTTCCGTTCTGCTTGAAAAGGGCTATGCCTACATTGCAGGCGGCAATGTTTACTTTGACACTTCAAAGCTCGACAACTACTATGTGTTTGGCAATATGAATGAGGATGACCTTGCTGTCGGTGTTCGTGACAGCGTTGAAGAGGACGAAAACAAGCGTAACAAGGCTGACTTTGTTCTCTGGTTCACAAAGTCAAAGTTTGATTCACAGGAGCTCAAGTGGGACAGTCCGTGGGGTGTAGGTTATCCGGGCTGGCACATCGAATGCTCATGCATCAGCTACAAGCATTGCGGTGAATATCTTGACATTCACTGCGGCGGCATTGACAATGCTTTCCCCCACCACACAAACGAAATTGCACAGAGTGAGGCTTTTCTCGGTCACAAGTGGTGTCCTTACTGGTTCCACGTACTTCACCTCAATGATGCAAGGGGTAAAATGAGCAAGTCAAAGGGCGGTTTCCTTACAGTTTCACTTCTTGAAGAAAAGGGCTACAATCCGCTTGTTTACAGAATGTTCTGCCTCCAGAGCCACTACCGCAAGCCGCTCACATTCTCATATGACAACCTTGACAACACAGCCACAGCCTACAACAAGCTTGTAAAGAGAATTTCCGCTCTTTCCAGGGACGGTGAGCCTGATATGGCAAAGGCTAAGGAGCTTACAAAGGGATTTAGCGAGGCGCTTGACAATGACCTCAACACCTCTCTTGCCCTCACCTGCGTTTATGATGTTCTCAAGGCTGACGCGGACGATGCAACAAAACTTTATGTAATCGGCGAATTTGACAGGGTGCTTTCACTCGACCTTACAAAAGTTCCCGAAAACAACAAAGCGGACGCAGACGATGACTTTGCCAAGGAAGTTGAGGAGCTTATTGCACAGCGTACAAAAGCCCGTGCCGAAAAGGACTGGGCAACAGCCGACGCTATCCGTGACAAGCTTAAAGAGATGAAAGTTGTTGTCAAGGACACAAAAGACGGCATTGAATGGCATGTTGAGGGTTAACTTGACCGCTATCGCCCAATGAACGCACCTAATTAAAACAAAATATGAATAAATAAAAATCCCCTTCATATAAATTTGGTATGGAGGGGATTTTATGCGTTTGTATATCATAACAAAACGAAATCTAATATCAATCGGATTCTGTCTTTTAATCGGAGTGCTTGCAGGGGCAATTGCAGTCACATCAACCGTTCGAGCCGTTCAGAGTGCGGCTGCTCAGCGTGAAATTCCCATTTACTATGTTGACACGGACAAAAAGCAGGTTGCCCTGTCGTTTGATGCGGCATGGGGCAATGAACAGACCGAGCATCTGCTTGAAATTCTCGACAAATACAAGGTGAAATCAACATTTTTCCTTGTGGGCGACTGGGTTAAGAATTATCCCGACAGCGTAAAAGATATTGCAAAGCACGGTCACGATGTGGGCAATCACAGCAACACCCATCCGCATATGACGCAGATGTCATCGTCCGATATGGTCGGTCAGATTCAGTCCTGCAACGAAAAAATCAAGGAGCTTACGGGCAAAACTCCCACCCTGTTCCGTGCCCCATACGGCGATTACAACAATGATGTTGTAAAGTCGGTCAACGGCTGTAATATGTATTGCGTGCAATGGGATGTCGATTCGCTCGACTGGAAAGATCCGACTCCCGAACAGATAAAGCAGAATATTATGAAAAAAATCAGAAACGGCAGTATTATATTGATGCATAACGGTGCAAAAAATACTCCCGAAGCATTACCGACGGTAATCGAGGCAATCAAGTCCGAGGGCTACGAAATCGTTCCGATTTCGCAAATTCTGCTCAAAGGCGAATACTACACAGATGTTGACGGCAAAATGTGCAGTAAAACCGCCACACAACCGAGTTCGTGAGGGAACATTTTTATTAATGCCGCAAAACTACCGTCATACTGTAGGGGCGTTCATCGGACGCCCGCCAAGTAAAGGCATAAATTATATGTTAAAACAAATTTTATAAATAAATGCAGTTACCGAAATAATGTAGCGGCGATCAGTGATCGCCAATCGTTTTGGTTTTGCAACCAAAACGAAGATAAGCATAATCTTTGCCATCTTAAAATTATATATTAATAAACAAAATATTTTCTGCGATTACTTATTCATTTCGTGTGTATTGGCGAACGAGGTTCGCCGCTACATTGCATTGTAGAAAAGGTAACAATTTTACGCTCGGGCATAATTTGTGTTAAGTCGCACCGATTTTACAATCGGTACGATTGGCGGTCACTGACCGCCGCTACAGATTATACACAGTTTTCATCACATCAAAATTTATGTGAATAAACAAATAATTTCATCAAAGCGGTCGTCCGATGAACGCCCCTACTGATTAACAATAACTTTCATACAAAAAAACAGACTGACAGATTATCAGTCTGTTTTTTAATGCAATCATCATTTTCTTGCAATATTAAGAATATTTTCCCACCAACCATTAGACAGCATTAATGAATAAGTTGTCGGAAAATTTTCTGCTATAACAAAACGAACAAGTATGATAAATAGTAGCGTTAATAATAAATCCAATGCCATTATTAAGCATATATTGAGCATACTACCATCTTTTGAATATTCTAACCTAAGGGCAAAAGTTGGTATTATACACAAACAAGTAATAAAGATTAAAACAGCCGGTATTGCAAAAAGCGAAACAATTGAACCTATTACATTACCAAAATAAGCATAATCTATAGCCCAAGTAACTATTAACAAATAAAGAATTAACATTTTTGCAAAATCAAGTATTGTAAACCCAATCGTAGCTGTAATCTGAACCGATTTTGAATAATTATCTCGGACTGAATATAAAGATATAAGAAAAGTAGCGATTAATAAAACAACAAGTATTATATAACAATTATCGACAATAAAGTCCGCAATTACTTCACCTACTTTGTAACTACCACACAGAAAAAATATAATAGCCACAATAATGAAACCGCAATCACTAAATATAATAATCATTCTGCATCCCTACCTTTATTAAAACTAAAAAACTCCCCACAAACAAAAATTGAGCTCATCATTTATATACTTTATTTTCTTAAATTATACTCTTATCGTATATTTTTGTCAACAAAAAGTTATAATATTATACTCACAAGGTATAATTTATGGAGCGGGTACGGCAAATGCAAAGAATTAAGGAACTACGAAAAGAAAAATCTATGAACCAAATTGCATTGGGAATGGAACTTAACTTTTCGCAAAAGATAATCAGCGAATATGAAAACGGAAAGGTTGAACCGAGCATTACAACGCTCAAAAAGCTTGCGTCAATCTTTAATACATCTGTTGATTATATAATTGAATATACGAACATCAGACAGCCGATTGACAAAATTGCACAGTCTAAACTTTCGGAAACGGAATGCGAACTTCTCAATGAATTTCGTTGTCTGCCAAAAGAAAAACAAAACATTGCCCTTGGTATCATTATGGGATTAAAGCACAGTTAATTGTAGCCAATATAATTTTATTCGTATCGTGTTTTCCCACGAAATGATTGGTAGCCTTGCGACCGCCGCCGGTGGCGGAAAAAGGGAGCAATGCGCTGTCTGAAATAACGAGCAATAGGAAGCACATTTATGTGCAACGCATTGCGACTATATTTCAGACGGGAGAACGAGGTTCGTCGCTACATTGCATTGTAGAAAAGGTAACAATTTTACGCTCGGGCATAATTTGTGTTAAATCGCACCGATTTTACAATCGGTACGATTGGCGGTCACTGACCGCCGCTACAGATTATACACAGTTTTCATCACATCAAAAATTATGTGAATAAACAAATAATTTCATCAAAGCGGGCGTCCGATGAACGCCCCTACTGATTAACAATAACTTTCATATAAAAAACAGACTGACAGGTTATAAAAATCTGTCAGCCTGTTTTTTTAATTATAACTTAGATTAAATCAATAATATGCCTTTTCAACATTTGTTTTGTCGGCAAAATCAGCAAAATGCTCATCTGCGTATGAGCCCTTTTTAACATAGATTGTAAGTTTATCAGAATCGACACAAGTCAAGAAACTACTTTCTATTGAGGTAAGTGATTCCGGAAGATAGAGTGTTTCAAGTTTTGTCCAAGCAAAAACAGAATCACCGACAGTTGTTACTGATTCAGGGAGTTTAATCTCCTTGATTCCTGAATACTGGAACGCAGATTCCTTGATTTCGGTTACTTTATCAGGAATTTCAATAGTTTCAAGCGACTCGCAATTGCTAAAACAGAATTCTGAAATTCTCTTTAGGTTTTTCGGAAGCTGAACCGTTTTCAGGTTTTTATCATGTACAAACAAACCGTCAGGAAGATTTTTGATGTTTTCAGACTCAAACACAACACTTTCAAGGTTATCATTTTCTGAAAAATAGTTATCCTCGCCGCTTGCCCAATCATCAATTCTTAAATCAATACAATTTTCCGGAATTACGATTTCGCTCTTCTTTGCTGCTTCTTTTGAAAGATTGACAATGCAACTGTTTTTATCCCATACGAAGTCGCCGTCAACTGAATTTCCGCCTTCAGCAGTACCTGAATCATCAGCAGATGAATCGTTCACGGACTCAACCTTGCTTGAAGCTTTGTCAGTTGAAGATGATGAATTGTCACTGCCCGAACAACCCGTTGCGACCGCACCAAGTGCAACCGTCAAAGCCAAAAGTGAAGCCATAAATATTCTTTTCATTTTTACTCTCCTCATGTTTGCTTTATATCATTGCTTAATACAGCAAAGCTATTATATTAAAGCTATTATATTATTAAAACAAGATTTTGTCAACAACTCAAAATCTTATTCTCTGATACCAACAAAGAACAACTTTTTCGGCACAAAAATTATATTAATTAATATCAAAATCATAATTTATTATTAAAGCACTACTGCAAAAAATCAGGCTGACAGGTTATAAAAAATCTGTCAGCCTTAAATTATTTTATCAAGTTTTCGCTACGAATTAAAATCAATAAACAACAACACGGGTTCCTGAGGAAATGTTGTTATAGATTTTCTTAGCTGCGTTGTACGGTGTGTTTACACAGCCGTGTGAACCGTGACCCTTGTACCTTGTTCCGCCGTATTCCCAGCTTGAACGCCATGATGCGTCATGGATTCCGCAACCGTCGGATGTGAACGGAAGCCAGAATGTTACATGGGAATTCAGCATAAGTGTTGCAGGAGATGCCTTGTAGATAATTGAATATGCACCCTTTGGCGTATCGCTTGTACCGTAGTTGCCTGTTACAACATCTGTTTCAACAACGAGCTTACCGTTCTTGTAGTACCACATATGCTGCTGATCAATACTGATTTCAACATAGGTATTACCGACTGAAACACCGTAGGCATTCTTGCTGATCTTTACACTCTTTGTCTGGAATGTGCCGAGGCACTTGTACTTTTTCGGGTTACTGCTCGGTCCCGAATACTTGTAAGCACGAATACGGAAGTAATAGGTCTTGCCTACTGTGAGCTTTTTGGTGTTATAAAATGTATTCTTTGTTTCACCGAGTTTAGTATATTTGCCGTTCTTTGAGGTTGAATAGAAAATCTCATATGCTGTCGGAGTGGTCATTGCCTTGCCCCATGTGAGATTTACTCTTGAAAGTCTTGTATCTGTCTTGAAATTAACGGCATTAAGACCTGCCACACATCTTATTGTTGACGGTGATGAATAGTAAGTGTTCTTTTTGATTGCACGGTAAGCCCTAATCTGATAGTAATACGCTCTGCCGTTCTTAACTCCCTTATCTCTGAAAGAGGTTGTGGAATTTGAAGTGATTGTCTTGTAAAGAACATACTTGCCCTTTGTGTCACCGCTCATACGGTAGATTTTGTAGCCTGTTGCCTGTGAGTTCTTTGACCACGAAAGTGTAATTGCAGCACCCGACTCCTTGAGTGAAACGCTAACGGCATTCGGAAGAGTAGCTGTTCTGTAGGTCTGACTCTTACCCTCATACTTTACACCGTCATGCTCAACATAGGCGGCAACCTTTACATCATACCAGGTTGCTGTTCTAATCTTTTTGAGTGTACAGGCATTTGACTTTACATATGTAAATCTTGAAAAATTCTTGTGTGCGTCATTGTTGCGGTAGTAGATTACATAGCCTGTTGCACCGCTTACTTTATCCCACTTGAACGAAAGCGAATTTGTTGTATATTGCGTTCTTGTGAGATTCTTGATTGCGCCCACATTCGGCTTAACCGGCTGAGTCGGAGAAACCGTAGGAGTTACGGGCGGCTCCGTTACCGGCTGTGAAGACTCGGTTGTCTGAGTTGGTTCAACGCTCGTATCTGTTACATCAGATGCAACAGTTGCCTCTGTTGCGGGCTGAGAGTCTGTTTCTGCGGCAGAAACAGCTAATGTTCCGACAACAGAACAGGCTACGGTAACTACTGCGAGAACTACAGCCAAAGCGTGTTTGAATTTGAATGTCATATATTCCATCCCCAATCGTATTTGATAATTAGATTATATATGTTTTTTTGAAAAAAATAAAGAGTATTTAGTAAAAAATTTCAAAAATTTTCCACTAATTACTCTTACTTTATCTTGTCATTTTTATTGAGCTTTGAAAGGCGTTCACATTCGGCAATCAGCTTGCTTTGTTTAAGCCTTCTTTCGTCCTCAAGCACAGATTCACGAACCTGTTTTCGCAGTCTTTCAAATGGTGTGTCACGGTTGCCTGTTATCTCTTTCGGGCTTAAAATTTTTGGTGCAAGATTTGATGCACCCGGTCTTGTGAGCATCTGAATGGTGATATGCTCATGCTGAATGAGAGCGAAAAGCTGACTGAGAGAGGTACATTCGTCAATTGCCTTGACGAGTTCTTCCGTTGTTTTGTGACGGTATCCATGCACCTTTGTTTCATTCAATTTCACTCACCGCCCTTTATCGCCTTTTGCGGAACATTGTTATCATTATATTTCCGAATAAATGCCTCCGCTGTTCGATGAAGGACACTTATACCTTAGATTATACTTAATTTTCACAAGATTTTCAATATTTATTTTCGGTTTCTTTGTTTACATCAACACTTTTTTATGATATGCTGACTAACAGATACGCAAAATGTCCGTATAATCGACATTTTTAGCGTTAAAAAATTTTTGTCAGGAGTAGAATAATGAAAAAAACTATTTGTGCCGTAACGGCTGCCGTGCTTGCACTTACCTCGGTTTTGTGCGGTTGCTCAAGCAACGGTGAAAGCAGTTCGCAGTCGGGCAGTACAACCCCGGCAACTGTTGCCACAGACACAACCGTCAAGACAACAGGCGAAAAAATACATATAAACGACAGCACTCTCGGTGAAATCTGGATTACCGAGCTTGACGGTGTACCTAAAAATACACTCAACAACGATAACTTCACCTCTGACGACACTTTCAAATACTACAGTGAAAACGGCAAGGCCGCTTCAATGGAGGGAATCGACATTTCCTCCTACAGCGGAAAGATTGACTGGGACAAGGTTAAAAAATCGGGTGTCGATTTTGTTATGGTTCGCATCGGCGGCAGAGGCTACGGTTCTGACGGAAAAATGTACTCGGACGATTCCGCCCTTTCATATATAAAGGGTGCTAAGGCGGCAGGACTTAAAGTCGGCGTGTATTTCTTCTCTCAGGCTGTCAATAACGATGAGGCAATTGAAGAGGCTGACTATATAAAGACACTTCTCGGCGATGAAACAATTGATTTTCCCGTTGCATATGACTGGGAAATCATCAAGGATGACGACGCAAGAACCGACAGCGTTTCCGCCGCTCAGGCAACAGCCTGTGCAAAGGCATTCTGCAGCCGTGTAAAGGAGCTTGGCTACACACCGATTATCTATTCTCCGAGCAAGGAGCTTTACTTTAAATATGACCTCACACAGCTTGCAGATTTTGACATCTGGTACTGCGAATACGCAAATGTTCCGACATTCTATTATCAGTTTTCTATGTGGCAATACTCCTCATCAGGCAAGGTTGACGGAATTGAGGGCGATGTTGATATGAACATCTGCTTCACAAACATAGCCGATTACGATTAAGAAAGGATAATATATATGAAAAAGATAGCAAGCTTTACAATCAACCACAACACACTTATGCCGGGTGTTTACATTTCGAGAATTGACGGAGATATTACAACATACGATATGCGTTTTGTAAAGCCGAACACACCGCCGTATCTTCCGAATCCCGTTATGCACACAATTGAACACCTTTTTGCAACATATGCCCGCAACAGCAAATTTGCCGACAATGTAATCTACTTTGGACCTATGGGATGCAGAACGGGTTTTTATTTTCTCGTTCGTGATATGACGGAAGAGGACGCATTACAGCTTATAAAAGACACAATAAAGCAGTGTGCGGAGCACAAAGGGGAAATCCCCGGAACAACTGCAATTGAGTGCGGAAACTACCTTGAACACGACCTTGACGGTGCTTTAAAAGAGTTAAATAAATATTACTATTTGTTAAAAGATTACACGGTTGATAACTTACAGTATAATTAACATAGGGAATTATTGTTTAATTTACCCTGTTTTGTAGCTTTATTCCCTGTCTTATTATTAATTATGACATTTTTTAATTCTCATATTGCAATTTCGTAACTATTTGGTATAATAAAGGTATCGTGTTTGTTACAAAAATGTAACGGTTAATGAGATAGGAGAAATTATTTTGGAGACAAAGTTCATTGGTTTGGAAGGTTTCAATGAAATCGAGAGTCTTCCGACAAAGAAACGCAGAGTTTGCAGGCGTGAGCTTACAACAGCGCAGAAAACTGTTCGCTTTGTAAAGAGAGCAACAACATTTTGTGCAAAATCAGTTGTAAGAATGTCAAAAAACACAGCCGCAAAGCTCGCACAGGCAATTGAGAACAGGAAGGGTTCTTTAAAGTCTGTTACAATCAAGTCTGTTAATTCGTCAAAGAAAGCAAAAACACAGATATCAGCTATTGACAAAGCATTCAACGAATCAAGAAACGGCACAACAAAGAGTGCCGGAGAGATTGTATCGGAACTTTCGTTCAAAAGCGGAAAGCAGTACGCTCACCTTGCACCCTCGGCAATCCGTTCGCAGAAGTTGCTCAGAAAAAAGGCTGTGCTTGCAGTAGTAGCCTGTTTCAGTGCAATCACACTTTCATGTGTAACGGTTGCAAGCGCACTTGATATGAAAGATAACAACAGCGTACAGACACCTGCACTTGTTGCAACAAGTGACGAGGCTGTTCCTCATACTGAAATTGACGGCAAATCGGCATCGGCAAACCTCAAAGCAATTTCACCGTCATGTGCAAGTCTTTATATTGACGGCAAGTTCATCGGTGCGACAGAAGAAATTGATCAGCTCAATGCAGACCTTGAACAGGTTCTTGTTGATTACCGCAGAGATTACGACGACGAAACAACAACCGAGTTTGCAAATTCGGTGGAGATTGTAACAGGTAACGCAAGCGGTACAGACCTTATTACCGCAGATGAGATTATGGCACTTGCAGACGGCAAGTTTTCAATCTCACTTTCAACAGACATTGTTTACACAAGAGATGTGGCTTATGACACAAAGGTAAAGTATGACGAGGACAAGTCTTCTTCATACAAAAAAGTTACCACAAAGGGCGTTAAGGGCGAAGAAGAAGTAACGGTAAGAACTACATTTGTTGACGGTGTTCAGACCGATGCAGTTCAGACTGACACAAAAACTCTTAAAGAGGCAGTTGACGAAGTTGTTGTAAAGGGCAAGGCTGAGGAAACTTCATCAAGCACCGATTCATCATCAACCTCATCAGACAGCAGTTCTTCATCAAGTTCAAATTCATCTTCAAGCTACACAACAAGCTCATCGGGTATGTTTGCATGGCCACTCCCCTACACACATACATTGACAAGTACCTTCGGCACACGCTGGGGTAGACTTCACGGCGGACTTGACATTGCAGACGGCGGTGTTTACGGACAGCCTATTTATGCATCCGCAAGCGGTACCGTAACATTCTCGGGCGGTGACAACAGCGGCTACGGCAACTATGTTATCATCGACCACGGCAGTGGCTACACAACACTTTACGGTCATTGCAGTTCACTTGTTGCAGTAACGGGTCAGTATGTAAATCAGGGCGACCTTATCGGTTATGTCGGTTCAACAGGCAACTCAACAGGTCCTCACCTCCATTTTGAAATCCGCCTCAACGGTGAAAAAATGGACCCCCTCGGCTACACAAGCTGATTTAATTAAATATTGATTATTTAACCCCCCGATTCGTTTGAGTCGGGGGGTTGTTTATGATGAATATGATTTTATCTGAACATATACTGTGCGGTGTCGAGGACTGACTCCATTGTCTTAAAGGCTTTGTTTGCCTTTTTCTTGAGTTTTGGGTTGCTGTCTACCATATTTTTGCCGACAATACCCATGCAGACGCCTGCCGTCATTCCTATTGCAACGCCTTTCATCACATTCATCATTGGACTTGTATTCATAATCACACCTCCGTATCCTTGCAAATTCATTGACAAAATGTGTGTTTTTTCATCTTTGTCACACGGCTTTGTCAAAAAAACTTGCATTATTATTGTTTACGATTTAAAATGTATTTAAACAGAAAAAGAATGGAATAATAAAAATTGGAGTGATAACTTTTGGCAACTCTCAACCTTGTGCTTGTTGAACCCGAAATTCCGCAGAACACGGGCAATGTGGCACGAACCTGTGCCGCAACGGGAACAAGACTTCATCTTGTCAAGCCTATGGGCTTTGAACCTGACGATAAAAAACTCAAAAGAGCGGGACTTGACTACTGGCACTTGCTTGACATCACATATTATGAAAGCATTGACGATTTTTTTGAAAAAACAAAAGGCGGAAAATACTTTTTCTTTTCAACAAAAGGAACTCACCGCCACAGCGATGTTGAATATCCCGACAACTGCTATCTTCTCTTTGGCAAAGAAACAAAAGGCTTGCCCGAGGAGCTTTTAATGCAGCATCCCGATGATACTTTAAGACTGCCTATGATTGACGAGGCAAGAAGTCTTAATCTTTCAAACTCGGTTGCAATTGCGGCTTATGAAGTTTTAAGGCAATGGGATTATCCTGCTTTGCAGAACAAGGGCGAGCTTCACAACCACAAGTGGAGCGACCTCAACAATATGACATAAGAACAAAAATAATATTCATAAACTTCCTTAAAATCAGTATTTGTAAAGGCAGTGCAAAAAATACCTTTGCAGGCGAAATTTTTAAAGTTTTCTATTGATAAAAAGGGGTTTTTGATATATAATAACAGTGGTTGTAAAAATACTAAATTTTTACAAATTTCTTCTTACACGAAAGGAATGTATATTATGCAGCTCAACAAAGTATCTGTTGATGACATCAATGTAAAAGGTAAAAAAGTACTCGTTCGTTGTGACTTCAATGTACCGCTCAAGGACGGCGTAATCACAAACGACAACAGAATTACAGCAGCTCTTCCTACAATCAAGAAGCTTATCGCTGACGGCGGCAAGGTTATCCTTTGCTCACATCTCGGCAAGCCGAAGAACGGTCCCGAAGAGAAGTTCTCACTCGCTCCTGTAGCAGTAAGACTTTCGGAACTCCTCGGTCAGGATGTTGTTTTCGCTAACGATGACGAGGTTGTAGGCGAAAATGCTAAAAAGGCTGTTGCAGAAATGAAAGACGGCGATGTTGTTCTTCTCCAGAACACTCGTTTCAGAAAAGAAGAAACAAAGAATCTTGAGCCGTTCTCATCAGAGCTTGCTTCACTCGCTGATGTATTCGTAATGGATGCATTCGGTTCGGCTCACCGTGCACACTGCTCAACAGTAGGTGTTACAGACCACATCAAGGACACAGCAGTAGGTTACCTCATGCAGAAGGAAATTGACTACCTCGGCAATGCCGTTGAAACTCCTGTTCGTCCGTTCGTTGCAATCCTCGGCGGTGCTAAGGTTGCTGACAAGCTCAATGTTATTTCAAACCTCCTCGAAAAGTGCGACACACTCATCATCGGCGGCGGTATGGCTTACACATTCCTCAAGGCTCAGGGCAAGGAAGTCGGTCTTTCACTCGTTGACGATACAAAGATTGACTACTGTAAGGAAATGATGGCTAAGGCTGAAAAGCTCGGCAAGAAGCTCCTTCTCCCAATCGACACAACAATCGCTGCAGGCTTCCCTGATCCTATCGATGCTGAAATCGAAGTTAAGGTTGTTGATTCAGACAAGATTCCTGCTGACATGGAAGGTCTTGACATCGGTACAAAGACACAGGAACTCTTTGCTGACGCTGTAAAGAGCGCAAAGACTGTTGTTTGGAACGGTCCTATGGGCGTATTTGAGAACCCAACTCTTGCAAAGGGTACAATTGCTGTTGCTAAGGCTCTTGCCGACACAGACGCAACAACAATCATCGGCGGCGGCGACAGCGCAGCTGCTGTTATTCAGCTTGGTTTTGCTGATAAGATGAGCCACATCTCAACAGGCGGCGGCGCATCTCTTGAATACCTTGAGGGCAAGGTTCTTCCGGGTATCGCAGCAATCGCTGACAAATAATTTAATCAAATAAAAGGGCGGATTTTTCCGCCCTTACTGATTTAACCCTGTTACTTTATTATAATAATAACATATTCTGAAAGGAAAATTATCATGGATAAGTCAAAGAGAAAGGCAATTATCGCCGGCAACTGGAAAATGAACAAAACTCCAAAGGAAGCTAAAGAGCTCCTCAACGCTATTACTCCCCTCGTAAAAGATGCCGGTTGTGAAGTAATCGCTTGTGTTCCTTATGTTGACCTTGCAACAGCACTTGAGGCTACAGAAGGCACAAATGTTAAAATCGGTGCAGAAAACTGTCACTGGGCTGAAAGCGGTGCTTTCACTGGCGAAATCTCAACAGGTATGCTCAAGGAAATGGGCGTTGAATATGTAGTTCTCGGTCACAGCGAGAGAAGACAGTATTTCGGCGAAACAGACGAAACTGTAAACAAGAGAACAAAGGCTGCTCTTGCCGCAGGTCTTAAGCCAATCGTTTGCGTCGGCGAACTCCTCTGGGAGCGTGAGTGCGACATCACAGAAGAAGTTATTGCAAGACAGATTAAGCTTGACCTCTTCAATGTAACAGAAGAAGAACTCAAGAATGTTGTTATCGCTTATGAGCCTGTATGGGCTATCGGTACAGGCAAAACTGCTACAGCTGATCAGGCTGAAGAGGTTTGTGCATTCATCCGTGCTACAATCGCTAAGCTTTACAATCAGGCTGCTGCTGACGCTGTTACAATTCAGTACGGCGGTTCAATGAATGACGGCAATGCTGACGAGCTTCTCTCAAAGACAAATGTTGACGGTGGCCTTATCGGCGGTGCATCACTCGTTGCCGAGAAGTTTGCCGCAATCGTAAAGGCTGCAAGCAAGTAATTTAAACAGTATATTCAAACACAATGCCGTGTCCTTTTGGGCACGGCACAAAAGTCTGTAATCGGCTTTTGGATTTTGTTTTTTGCATAACAAGATTGTATATGCTTTATGGAAAGGACACGCAAAATGAAAAAACCGGTAATTTTAATGATTCTTGACGGCTTTGGTATTGCTCCCGAAAAAGGCAACGCTATCAAGGCTGCTAAAAAGCCAAACATTGACAAGCTTTTTGCATCTAATCCGCTCACACAGATTGGTGCGTCGGGTATGGATGTAGGTCTTCCTGACGGTCAGATGGGTAACTCTGAGGTTGGTCACACAAATATGGGTGCCGGCAGAATCGTTTATCAGGAACTCACAAGAATTACAAAGACTATCAACGAGGACAAGCTCAAAGATAACGAGGCTATTGTTGATGCAATGGACAAGGCTCTCAAGAACGGCACGGCACTTCACCTTATGGGACTTCTCTCAGACGGCGGTGTTCACAGCCACATTGAGCATCTCTGCGGTATTCTTGAACTTGCTAAGAAAAAGGGTCTTAAGGATGTTTACATTCACGCATTTCTTGACGGTCGTGATGTTCCGCCTTCAAGTGCCGCTGAATATGCTGACAAGCTTCTTGACAAGCTCAAAGAAATCGGCGTGGGCAAGGTTGCCACAGTTGAGGGCAGATACTACGCAATGGACAGAGATAACAACTGGGACAGAGTTGAAAAAGCATATGCCGCTATGGTATATGGCGAGGGCAACAAGGCAGAATGCCCTGTTTGCGCAATTAAGAACTCTTACAATGACGGTGTAACAGACGAATTTGTTGTTCCTTGTGTTATTGAGGGCGGTGCTCAGGTTAAGCCTAACGACAGCATCATCTTCTTCAACTTCCGTCCTGACAGAGCAAGAGAGATTACAAGAACATTTGTTGACCCTGATTTTAAGGGCTTTGAGAGAAAGAACGGTTTCTTCCCCGTAAACTTTGTTTGCATGACTCAGTATGATGCAACAATGCCTAATGTTGAAGTTGCATTCAAGCCAGAGGTTCTCAAGAACACACTCGGTGAGTATGTATCAGACAAGGGCATGACACAGCTCAGAATTGCAGAAACAGAAAAGTATGCTCATGTAACATTCTTCTTCAACGGCGGTGTTGAAAAGCAGTATCCGGGTGAGGACAGAATCCTTGTTAAGTCACCTGCTGTTGCAACATATGACCTCCAGCCTGAAATGAGTGCTTACGAGGTTACAGACAAGCTCGTTCCCGCAATCAAGAGCGGTAAGTACGATATGATTATTCTCAACTACGCTAACTGTGATATGGTTGGTCACACAGGCGTATTCGAGGCAGCCGTAAAGGCTGTTGAGGCTGTTGACACCTGCGTTGGCAAGGTTGTTGACGCAATCAAAGAAATGGGCGGTGTTGCTCTTATCACAGCCGACCACGGCAATGCAGATAAGATGGTTGCAGAGGACGGTTCACCGTTTACTGCTCACACAACAAACCCTGTTCCTTTCTGCGTAGTAAACTACGACTGCGAGCTTCGTGAGGGCGGCAGACTTGCCGATATCGCTCCGACAATGCTCCAAATTATGGGACTCGAGCAGCCCAAAGAAATGGACGGCACAAGCCTTATTAAGTAATAACAATTACTGAGCATATATTTAGCCACCAAATAAAAGGCGGACATCATGTAACAGTTAACGGGCATGGTAGGATAATCTACCGTGCCTGTTCTTGTATAATTTATTTCTTGTAATAAAATAAATCGACAACTAAGAATTTGACGAGGTGAATATTGTGGAGATTTGGGACGGATATCTGAAAGATGGAACACTGGCTAACTATGACCTGGTACGAGGGGAACCTATACCGAATGGAATGTATCACCTTGCAAGCGAAATTTTGGTCAAACATATTGATGGTGACTATCTGCTTATGAAAAGAGATACAAGAAAATCTAACTATGGAGGTTATTATGAGGCAACGGCAGGTGGTTCTGCATTAAAAGGCGAGGATAAAATATCATGTGCCAAGAGAGAATTGTTAGAAGAAACGGGAATTTCTTCTAATAATTTACAGGAAATTGGTCATTATACTTCACATGACACCATATACTACAACTTCTTATGTGTCACCGATTGCGACAAGTCATCTATAACCCTACAGAAAGGTGAAACAATATCATACAAATGGATTTCTGAAAGTGATTTTATTGCTTTTGTAAATTCAAATGAGATGATTGATATACAAAGGATGCGCTATCGTAATTTTTTTATAAAAATGGGCTACATAAAGTAATAAACTCCAATTTGCTGAGTAAATTTAAGGGTGCATTTCTCCGATTATGTAGTGCAAACAGCAAATACGCCAAGCTACTTCAAAAGTAGCTTGGCGTTAATTGTTTTACGGATGCCAGCAAGTAAAGGCACATACATTATAGTATATACAAAGCGTATAAATGTTGCAAAGTAATTGTTCAACTGTAGCGGCGAACAGCGTTCGCCGCTACAGACAATACCTCACTTTCATAACATCAAATGATTTTATTTAAACATGAAATTTCATCTAAGCGGGAGAACGAGGTTCTCCCCTACATTAGAATACACTATTCTTATCACATCACAAGACATGTATAAACAAATAAATTCAGTAAGACAACACCGCCGCAAATTCCCGCAACGCAAAATTTAAGTTGTAAAATATCGTTAATCGGTGTAGAATAATATTACTTATGTATTGTTAATTTTATGGCAGAGAAGGGGAAAATTTGATTAAGCTACGAAGGTATCTTGCATACTACAAAAAGGAATGTATCATCGGTCCGCTTTGCAAGCTGTTTGAGGCAATTTTGGAATTGCTCGTTCCGCTTGTTATGGCAGGAATCATCGACAACGGTGTGCGAAACGGCGACACGGCATACATCTGGAGAATGGGCGGTCTGCTCGTTATTCTTGCAACTGTAGGACTTTGCAGTGCGCTCGTGTGTCAGTATCTTGCATCAAAGGCATCTCAGGGTGTGGGAACAAGACTTCGCCGAGATTTGTTTTTGCACATCAACAGGTTATCACACGCAGAGTTGGACAAGCTCGGCACTCCGTCACTTATAACACGAATCACATATGACACCAATCAGGTTCAGCAATCTGTTGCAATGGCTATCCGCCTGCTCACCAGAGCACCGTTTATTGTTATCGGTTCAATGGTTATGGCAATGACAATCAACCTTGAAATGTCAATTATTTTCTTCATTGCGGCTATATTGATTGCCGTTACTCTTTACCTCATTATGACAAAGAGTATTCCTATTTTTGAAAAAATGCAGAAAAAGCTCGACAAAATCAGCCTTATCTGCCGTGAAAATCTTTCGGGCAACAGGGTTATCAGAGCCTTTTCAAAGCAGAAAAATGAGAAAAAGCGTATTGACGATTCAACCGAGGATTTGGCTAAAACTTCGATCAGAGTAAGCATCCTTTCGGCACTTTTAAGCCCTGTCACCTACATCATCACCAATGCTGCAATTATTCTCATCATTTGGTTTGGCGCTCAGAATGTAAACGCAGGCAACGGAATGCTTTCGGGTGACATCATTGCCCTTGTAAACTATATGACGCAGATTTTGCTTGCAATGATTGTTGTTGCAAACCTTGTTGTACTTTTCACGAAGGCAAGTGCAAGTGCGGCAAGACTTAACGAAGTGTTTGAAACTCAGCCGAGTGTGTGTGAAAGCACTACCGAGAACATTGAAATTTCAGAGAGCGAAAGCACTCCGAAAATCGAATTTGACAATGTAAACTTCACATACGGCACGGGTGATGATGAGCTTGAAGACATCAGCTTTAAAATCAAGCGTGGTCAGACGGTCGGTCTTATCGGCGGTACGGGTTGCGGTAAAAGTACGCTTGTCAACCTTATCCCCCGTTTTTACGATGCAACACAGGGTACTGTAAGCGTTGACGGCAGAAATGTCAAGGACTATCCGTTCTTACAGCTCCGTTCACAGATTGGTATTGTTCCTCAGCAGTCAATTCTTTTCAAGGGAACAATCCGTGACAATATGAAATGGCAAAACGAAAATGCAACTGACGAGGATATTATAAAGGCTCTAAAAATTGCACAGGCATACGAGTTTGTAAGCAAGCTGAACAAAGGGCTTGACAGCTTTGTTGAACAGGGCGGTAAGAACTTCAGCGGCGGTCAGCGTCAGCGACTTTGCATTGCCAGAGCACTCACAGGCTCACCGAAGCTTCTAATTCTTGACGACAGCTTTTCGGCTCTTGACTTTGCAACAGATGCGGCACTCAGAAAGGCTTTGCGTGAAAACACAAAGGATATGACCGTGATAATCGTCACACAGCGTTGCTCAACAATTAAGAACGCAGACCTTATTCTTGTACTTGATGACGGAAGACTTGTAGGCAAAGGTCAGCACGATGAACTGTTTGAAAACTGTGAAACCTACCGTGAAATCTGTCTTTCACAGCTTAATGAAGAGGAGGCAAAAAGATGAAAAATTCAGCAAAAAAATCCTCCTCTGTAAAAAAGGTACTCAAAAAAATAAAGCCGTATTCGTTTTATCTGATTTTAGCTCTTGTGAGCGCAATCATCAGCGTTTCGCTCACGCTCTATATTCCTGTTCTCACAGGTAACGCAATCGACAACATCATTGACAAGGGTAATGTTGACTTTGCAAGCGTTATTCAGATTCTTGTATACATCGGTGCAGGCATTGGCGGAGTGGCACTTTTCCAGTGGATTATGACCTACTTTACCAACATTGTCAGCTACCGCACGGTTCGTGACCTCAGAAGAGAGGTTTTTGAAAAATTCAACACAGTTCCCCTCTCCTACATTGACACAACACCTCACGGCGACCTTATCAGCCGAGTAATTAACGATGTTGACGCAGTTGGTGACGGTCTTACACAGATGTTTCTACAGCTTTTTTCGGGCATTGTTACCATTGTCGGCACACTTGTATTTATGCTGACAATCAACTGGAAAATCGCCCTTGTGGTTGTTGTTCTCACACCGCTTTCGCTCTTTGTTGCAGCATTTATCGGCAAGATGACGCACAACCGCTTTACCCGTCAACAGGCACTCAACGGTGACATCTCGTCATATGTTGAGGAGCATATCGGCAATCAGAGAATTGTAAAGGCTTTTTCATACGAGGACAGAGCCTTTGAAGAATTTGAAAAGTACAACGATGAACTTCTTGAAGTGGGATTCAAGGCGCAGTTTGCAGGCGCACTTGCCAACCCGTCAACAAGATTCGTAAACGCATTGGTTTATGCCGCAGTAGGCATTATGGGTGCTCTGTTTGCCGTTGCAGGCACACTTTCGATCGGACAGTTATCATGCTTCCTCACCTACGCAAATCAGTATACAAAGCCGTTTAACGAGGTTACAGGCGTACTCACGCAGTTGCAAACAGGCATTGCGGCGGCAGGACGGGTTTTTGAGGTTCTTGAGGCAGATAACGAAATTCCCGACAAGAGTACAAAAGAGCTTGAGCATTGCGAAGGCAATGTCAAGATTGAGAATGTAAACTTCTCCTACACAAAGGAAAAACCGCTCATCACAAACTTTTCGCTTGATGTCAAGAGCGGCAGTCACATTGCCATTGTCGGTCCGACAGGTTGCGGCAAGACAACATTCATCAATCTTCTTATGAGATTTTATGACACGGACAGCGGCAAAATCAGCATTGACGGAGTTGACATTATGGATATCACCCGTGACAACCTCAGAAAATGCTACGGAATGGTTCTTCAGGACAGTTGGCTGTTCAACGGAACGATTATGGAAAATCTGCGTTACGGCAACGAAAACGCAACCGAAGAAGAAGTTATTGCCGCTGCAAAGGCGGCATATGCGCACTCATTCATCCGCCGTATGTCTGACGGCTACAACACCGTAATCAGCGAGGACGGCGGTAATCTCAGTCAGGGACAGAAACAGCTTTTGTGTATTGCAAGGGCTATGCTTACAAATCCGTCAATTCTTATTCTTGACGAGGCTACTTCATCAATTGATACCCTTACCGAAATCCGTGTTCAAAAGGCTTTTGCCAAGATGATGAAGGGCAAGACGAGCTTTGTTGTTGCCCACAGACTTTCAACAATCAAGGAAAGCGATGTTATCCTTGTTATGAAGGACGGCAACATCATTGAACAAGGCACACACGAGGAGTTGCTCGCCAAAGGCGGATTCTATAACAAACTTTACAACAGTCAGTTTGCAAAACAATAATACGGCGACGGTCAGTAACCGCCAATCGAAACAATTGTAAAATTGTTTCGACAATAAACCGTATAACTGACTACTACACTCGAACACACAATTTTCAACAAATCCGAAAATATATACAAAACAGAGGTCATCAGCTAAAAACCGATGACCTCTGTTTTTTATTATGAACTTTTAATCAGAAAGGGATTTTTCAACATTGATTATCGGATAAAGTTTTTCGTCAATTGACTTGATTTTCTCGATTGCACTCTGTTTAATCTGTCTTTCTGTAAGGTCAAGACCATACGGAATAACCATATCAAAGACAACATTTGTATGCGTACTGCCCTTTACAATTCTGAAATCGTGGATTGAATACTCCGGATTAAGCTCACACAAGCCCTCCTCCACCTTCATTTTAAGTTCATTTGTGAACGCATCGTTTGAGGCAATCGGATCCATATGTATGGTTGCAAAACAGTTGTACCTGTTTTCAAGCTGTTTTTCCGTCAGGTCAATTGCGTCGTGAGCTTCAAGGATATCCTCGTCACACGGTACCTCTGCGTGGAGTGAAACAAAGCACCTGCCCGGACCGTAATCGTGGATAATCAAATCGTGGATACCTACAATCATATCATTTTTCAACACTGTTTCCTTGATTTCATCAACAAATTCAGGGTCGGGCGCTTTGCCGAGGAGCGGAGAGAGGCTCTCTCTGAATGTGCTGACACCCGTAAAAAGTATGAACAGCGAAACACACACGCCGAGCCAACCGTCAATCTGAACTCCTGTTGAGGCAGAAATAAGCAATCCGATTATTACGACCGAGGTTGCAATGCAGTCAGTCAAAGAATCGAGTGCCGCCGCCTTGAGTGCGGTTGAATTTATTTTTCTCGACAATCCCGAATTAAAAAAGTACATCCATAATTTTACGAAAATTGACGCAATCATTATTGCGAGTGAAAGCGTTGAAAATGCCGTTTTATCCTCGGGAGTAATTATCTTTTCTATCGAACTTTTTATAAGCTCAACACCCATTAAAAGGATTACAACGGAAATTCCCAAGCCTGCCACATACTCATAACGACCGTGACCGAACGGATGCTCTCTGTCGGCAGGACGGCTTGCAAGCTTAAATCCGAGAAATGTAACAACCGAACTGCCTGCGTCCGAAAGGTTGTTGAGGGCGTCGGCAATGACGGAAACCGATGCCGAAACAATTCCGGCAAACAATTTTCCTCCGAACAGCAACAGGTTAAGAATTATTCCGCAAACACCCGAAAGGTTGCCATAGGCAGTTCTAACCTTTGGATTATCGCAATTGTCGCTGTCTTTAACAAACAGCTTTACAAGTAATTTTGTCAAATAAAACACCAACTAAAATTTATTTACAGCGAATCGTTTCGGCTGAAAACATCGGCAACCTCCGTAATTGAAATGTACGCTTTCTTGTCGATTTCACGCACAATCTCCTTCAGCTTGCCAATCTGGAAACGGTTGACAACAAAGTAAATCATCACCTTGTCCTTGCCTGAATATCCGCCCTGAGCCTGCATTACGGTAACACCGCTTTGAAATTCCTCCGAAAGTGCGTTACAAATTTCATCGCAACAGCTTACAGACGCAATAATCGTTGCCGCCTTTGCCCTGTCAAAACCTTCAACAATAAAGTCAATCGTTTTAAGTGCGGCAAAATATGTAACAATCGAATAAAGCGGAAGAATCCAGCTTTGAAGAATGAAACCGCATACAACATAAAGTACGATATTGTATGCCATAACGAATGAACCAACCGATACACCGATTTTCTTCGCAAATATTACTGCCATAACCTCGATGCCGTCCATTGCACCGCCAAATTTGATTGCAAGACCGCTGCCTATACCCGAAATCACACCGCCGAACACGGCACAAAGGAGCAAATCGGTTCCCGCAAGCGGAGACGCCATACTGACATCAACGGGCAGAACATCGGTTATCAGCCATGAAACGAACGAATAAACTGCAACCGTATAAATTGCGTAAAATGTAAACTTCTTTCCCTGCTTTTTAAGTCCGAACAAAAACAGCGGCAGGTTAAAAATTATAAGAAAAAGTGAAAGCGACAGGCTTTCGGGTGTAAGTTGTGCGGCAAGCATAGCCGTACCTGAAATTCCGCTGTCGTAAAGGTTCACGGGATTAAGAAATATTGTAATTCCAAACGCATTGATAATTCCGGCAATTGTGAGAAAAAGCATATTTTTGATTTTGATTGTCTTTCTCGCTCTTTGTAAAAGATTTTTCATTGTCATCATCCTTTGCAATAAATTTCCGTCCCCACCATTCACATAAGTATAGCCTAATTGTATCACAATAATGATATTTACGCAAGAAAAGCAAAAGGCACCGAAAAATCGGTGCCTTAATCAGCTTATTGATTATTCCTGAGAGTCAGCCTTGGCTTTCTCAATAATTTTTTGAGCAACATTTGCAGGAGTATCCTCATAGCGGACAAACGCAAATTCAAATGATCCTCTGCCCTGTGTTACCTGGCGAATGTAGGTTGCAAAGTCATCCATTTCTGCCATAGGAACTTCCGCCTCAACAATCTGCGTTCCGTTCTCACCCGGCTGCATACCGAGTACACGACCTCTGCGCTTGTTGACCTCGCCCATTACATCACCCATATTTGCATCGGGAACATCGGCTTTAAGGCTTCCGATTGGCTCAAGAAGCGTGGGAGAAGCATTCGGGATACCGTTCTTATAAGCAAGAGATGCCGCTGTCTTGAATGACATCTCAGAGGAATCAACAGGATGATATGAACCGTCATAGAGAGTAGCCTTGATGCCTACCATCGGATAGCCTGCAAGAACACCCTTCTTGATTGAATCCTGAAGTCCCTTTTCAACGGCAGGGAAGAAATTCTTCGGAACTGCACCGCCGACAACTCTTTCGGCAAATACAAGACCGTCCGAATCACACGGCTCAAATTCAATCCACACATCACCGAACTGACCGTGACCGCCCGACTGTTTTTTATATCTGCCCTGTGCGGAAACCTTTTTACGGATAGTTTCTCTGTATGCAATCTTCGGATTTTTGAGGACTGCGTCAACATTATACTTTGTTTTAAGTCTTGAAATTACAACATCAAGATGCTGTTCGCCGAGTCCCGAAATTAACATTTCATGGGTTTCGTGGTTTGAAACGAGTTTGATTGTCGGATCTTCGTCTGCAAGCTTTGCAATACCCTGAGCAACCTTATCCTCGTCACCCTTCTTTGCCGGATACACAGCCATTGTATATGATGATGACGGATAGTCAATTCCGTCAAGAACAACCTTTCTGAGAGGCGAACAGAGTGTGTCGCCTGTCTTTGTTGATGCAAGCTTCGGGATTGCGCCGATGTCACCTGCACCGATGTACGGAACATCCGACTGCTTTTTACCGCTTACGGAAAGCACCTTTGTAATTCTCTCCTGTGCGCCTGTACGCATATTGATGAGAGGAGCGTCCGAGCTTACCTTGCCCGAAACAACCTTTACATATGAAAGTCTTCCGATGAACGGGTCTGAAACCGTCTTGAATACGATTGCGGCAGCCGCACCGCCGTCATTAACCGAAACATCAACGGGTTCACCGTCAAGGTCAACACCGATTTCACCGCTCTTGTCAGCTGCTGACGGAGCAAGCCATGTAAGGCTGTTCAAAAGCTGATCGATTGCGAATGTATTATGAGCGTCACCGCAGAATACGGGGCAGATTGTGCCGTCCTTAACGCCCTGACTTACACCGAGAATGATTTCTTCGGGAGTAAACTCCTCGCCCATAATAAACTTGTCAAGAAGTTCCTCGCTTGTTTCGGCAACAGCCTCCTTGATAGCCTCACGCAAGCCCTCAAGCCTGTCGCCCATATCGGGAAGCGCAGTCTGTTTTACACTGCCGTCTGTGCCGTACTCATAAGCCTTGTAATCAAACAAATTAACATAAGTGTTTGCCTGACCGTCAACAATGTACGGAACAACAACAGGACAAACAGACGGACCGAATGTAGCCTTCAAGCTCTCGAATACACGATAGAAACGGGCGCTTTCGTCGCAAAGACCGTTTACAAAGAACACCTTTGTAAGCCCTGCCTTTGTTGCCGCCTCAACTGCTTTTTCGGTACCTACACAGACACCGTCCTTGCCCGAAACAACGACGAGCGCTGTATCAGCCGCTCTCATGCCCTCTGCAACACCGCCTGCAAAATCAAAAAGACCGGGGGTGTCGATTAGGTTGATTTTTGTATTTTTCCATTCAATCGGTGCAACCGCCGTCATAATTGAAGTCTGTCTTTTGATCTCCTCGCTGTCAAAATCAAGGACTGTGTTGCCGTCTGCAACCTTACCGAGTCTTTCGCTCATCTTCGAGAGATAGAGTATTGACTCCGCAACCGAGGTTTTGCCGCTGCCGCTGTGTCCTGCGAGGGCAATATTAAGAATTTTTTTAGCGTCGTATTGTTTCAAAAGTGAAATCCCCTTTCGTAAAATTTCTATTCTAATCAAGCTTATTTCGACAAAATTAAACAATAGTGTCAATTAATACGGAATTATTATAGCATATTTGTATAAAATAAACAACCGAATTATGGCAAAATAAAAAAATTCACCCTTTGCCCAAATGGACAAGGGATGAATTGTGCAACTTGCTTTTTTATTTTATGTTAAGCCGAAAAATATACAGATTTTTGCAAGGTCAATTGTGCATTTTAACGATTGGGCTTTCTGAAAAAACAATTTTCGACAAAAGGAAAGGCTCTCAAAACGAGAGCCTTGAAAACTTGATTATTCGAGAACCGCACCCTGTGCGCCTGATGTAACAAGCTTTGCATAACGAGCAAGGTAGCCTGTTGTAATCTTGGGCTGACGGGGCTTCCACTCTGCCTTACGCTTTGCAAGCTCTTCGTCAGAAACGAGGAGATTGATTGTGTTTGCAGGAATGTCGATTTCAATCATATCGCCCTCTTTAACAAGTGCAATCGGACCGCCGACTGCTGCCTCGGGAGATACATGACCGATAGCCGCACCTCTTGTTGCGCCTGAGAAACGACCGTCTGTGATAAGAGCAACACAGTTGCCGAGACCGCTGCCCATAATAGCGGAAGTCGGGTTGAGCATTTCTCTCATGCCCGGACCGCCCTTAGGACCTTCGTATCTGATAACAACAACCTCACCGGGATTGATTTTGCCGTCATAAATTGCACTGAGAGCGTCCTCTTCGCAGTCAAACACTCTTGCCGCACCCTTATGGTGCATCATTTCCTCTGCAACGGCACTTCTCTTAACAACAGAACCGTCAGGAGCAAGGTTACCCTTGAGAACAGCAATACCGCCTGTCTTGCTGTATGGATTTGTAACAGGGCGAATGATGTCTGTGTCCTTGATTTCACAACCCTTAATGTTCTCGCCTACAGTCTTGCCTGTTGCCGTGATAAGGTCTGTGTCAAGAAGTCCAACCTTTGTAAGCTCGTTCATTACGGCATAAACACCGCCTGCCTCATTGAGATCCTCCATATATGTGTGACCTGCAGGAGCAAGGTGACAAAGGTTAGGAGTCTTTTTGCTGATTTCATTGGCAATGTCAAGGTTAAGCTTAACACCTGCCTCTTTTGCGATTGCAGGAAGGTGGAGCATTGTATTTGTTGAACAGCCGAGAGCCATATCAACAGTAAGAGCATTCATAAATGCTTTTTCCGTGAGAATGTCACGAGGACGGATATCCTTTTCAAGAAGTTCCATAACCTTCATGCCGGCGTGCTTTGCAAGCTTGATTCTGTCTGAGTAAACAGCAGGGATTGTGCCGTTACCCTGAAGTCCCATACCGATTGCCTCGGTAAGACAGTTCATACTGTTGGCGGTGTACATACCCGAACATGAACCGCATGACGGACAAGCCTTGTTTTCAAACTCGGCAAGCTCTTCGGCAGTAATCTTGTTTGCCGTGTAAGCGCCGACTGCCTCAAACATACTCGAAAGACTTGTCTTTTTGCCCTTAACATGACCTGCAAGCATAGGACCGCCGCTTACGAAAACTGTCGGAACATTGATTCTTGCGGCAGCCATAAGCATACCCGGAACATTCTTGTCGCAGTTAGGAACCATTACAAGTGCGTCAAACGCATGAGCCTTTGCCATAGCCTCTGTTGAGTCTGCGATAAGCTCACGGGTTACAAGAGAATACTTCATTCCCTCATGTCCCATAGCAATACCGTCACAAACAGCGATTGCAGGGAATACAATCGGAACGCCGCCTGCAAGAGCAACGCCCTGCTTAACGGCGTCAACAATCTTATCTATATTCATATGTCCCGGAACGATATCGTTCTTGGAACTTACAATACCGATAAAAGGTTTCTTAATTTCTTCTTCGGTAAGACCGAGAGCATTCAAAAGCGAACGCTGAGGTGCGGTACTTACGCCGTCCTTTATAACTGAACTTTTCATTGTAAACACCCTTTCCATAATTATCAAATCGGAACAAAATTCACATACAGCCCTTCAATTGTTCCATAATAAAACACAGTGAAAATTTCTGTATCGTTAATCCTAATTTTAGCACATCGGCTGTTCAAAATCAAGTAGAGAACCTATATTGCCAAAATCATTTATTGCGGCTCAATCGTTGATTATTCTGCCCTTTTCAACATTGGGCATAATAAAGTTATCCCTTGAATATTCCCACAGCTTTTTTGAGCCGTCGGCGGTGTTTTTGTTGCGGTTAAGGATACTGTGCAGGTGAACAATATGCTCTACCCACGCCTTGCCGTCGGTTGCATCATTGAGCATGGCAGGCTGAATGTTGTCCATTGTGTGAGCAAACTTTGCTTCGGCTGTTTCGCCGCTTTCAAATTCAAGCCACAGATTCATCATCTTTTCGCCCTGATCTTCCGGAAGAAGTCCGAAAATTCTTTTTGCGGCTTTCATTTCACGCTCTGCCTGAGTTTTCTTAGCTTCCTCATCATAGGCATATGTATCGCCTGCGTCAATCTCGACAATATCGTGAATCAGTAGCATTGTCATTGTTTTAAGCACATCAATTTCCGAATTTGCATATTCGGAAAGCATGACGGTCATTATCGCCATATGCCATGCGTGCTCGGCATCGTTTTCCTTTTTTCGAGCGTCGGAAAGGTAGGTCTGACGGATGATGAATTTTTCCTTATCAATTTCCTTTATAAAATCAAATTGCTTTTCAATTCTTGATTTCTCCATAATGTTCCCTCTTAAAATTCAGGCCTGCACACGGGCATAGTGCAGGCCTTATGTGATTATTTATTTACTACAGGAAGTTTGGTTTTATCGTATTCATCCAGTCTGTTACCGTAAAGGTAATAGTTCGTTTCTTTTACAACAACAGGCGAAAGCACAACTACGGCAATAAGATTGGGAATTGACATAAGTGCATTGAAGATGTCAGCCATTGTCCAAACAAGGTCGAGCTTGATAACAGGACCGATGAGAAGAATAAATACAAAAATCAGCTTGTAAGGAATCATACCGCCTCTGCCGAAAAGATATTCAACACAGCGTTCACCGTAGTATGACCAGCCGAGGATTGTTGAATATGCAAAAGCGGCAATACCGATAACAAGAATCGGTGTGCCGACTACGGGAATCTGCTGGAAGGCTTTGTATGTAAGGTCGCCGCCGTCGGAAACATCAATTGCAGGATTTTTGATAATTGAGCTTACAAGCACAAGACCTGTCATAAGACAAACAACAACCGTGTCCCAGAAAGTGCCTGTTGAAGAAATCATAGCCTGACGGACAGGGTTTCTTGTCTGAGCGGCAGAGGCAACTATCGGAGCAGAACCCATACCGGATTCATTACTGAAAAGACCTCTTGCAATACCGTAACGAGCGGCAAGCATAAGGCTTGAACCGAGGAAACCGCCTGCAACGGACTTGAGAGAAAATGCGTCCTGAAAAATCATTTCAAATGTCTTACCGAGAACATCAAAGTTCATGCCGAGGATAATAATACAGCCGAGAACATAGAAAACAGCCATAAACGGTACAAGGAGTTCGCAAACTCTTGAGATTGACTTGATACCTCCGAAAATTACAACGGCTGTAATTGCGGCAACAAGAACACCTACAATAATCGAAATAACCGAAGCGTCCTGACCGAAAAGATTCACCGTACCAAGGTCAAAGGTGTTGTTCATAATGTTTGAAATCGCATTAACCTGAACACCCGAACCGATGCCGAAAGATGCAAGCAATGCAAAAAGTGCAAAAAGAACGGCGAGAATTTTGCCGAGAGTCTTAAACTTAAATCCTCTTTCAAGAGCATACATAGCACCGCCGAGCATTCTGCCGTCAGAAGTCTTTACACGATACTTTACACCGATGAGTGACTCGGAATACTTCGTTGCGATACCGAAAACACCGGTGAGCCAGCACCAGAGAACCGCACCGGGTCCGCCGAGTGCAATTGCAGTACCTACGCCTATGATATTACCCGTGCCGATTGTTGAGGCAAGCGCTGTTGCAAGAGCCTGAAACGGGCTTATGTCACCGTCTGAATCGGGGTCCTTGGTCACCGAAAGTTTGATTGCCTTAAAAGTTTTTCTCTGTACAAATTTTGTGCGAATTGTGAGGAAAATGTGAGTTCCGAGAAGAAGGATAATCATAAACCAACCCCACAGGAAGTCATTGAAGCTATTCATCACAGCTGAAATCGCATCCCACATATTGTACGCCTCCTTGTTTTAGTATAAACCTACCCTGTTTAATATACAAAAGCAAAACCTGCTTTATGTCCGTTAATGTTTTTTACAAAAATCGTTTTACATCAATAAGGTTGTCTGCAACTCCGTAAAGAAGGGGAATTGCCTCTGCACTCGGACGGTCAAGGTCGGGAACCATAACCGTTTTACACCCTGCCGAGCTTGCCGACTTTATGCCGTTGAGCGAGTCCTCAAGTGCAATGCAGTTTTCGGGAGCAAGTCCGAGTTTTTCTGCGGCATAAAGATAAATGTCGGGTTCGGGCTTTCCTTTTGCAACCATTGATGCACAAACTATTTCGTCAAAATAATCGTAAAGACCGAGAGCCGAAAGATATTTTTTCGTTCTCTCCGGAGCGGTTGCGGTTGCAAGGGCAACCCTGTAGCCGTTCTGCTTTAAAAAGCCGAGAAATTCAGCGGCACCGGGCTTTGATTCAATACCGTTTTCCGAGATGAACTTATCCATAAGCTCAATTCTTTTATCGTGAACCTTGCGGTAGTCAAAATTCTCTCCGAAAAAGCCCTTTAATTTTGCAATTGCAAACGGGCGAGCCATTGAGCGAATACTGAGTGCGTGGTGCGTTTCCATAGGATAGCCGTAAAAATTTGCCGCCTCACACCAAAAACGGACATACAGCTTTTCTGTGTCAAGAATAACACCGTCCATATCGGAAATAATACCTTTTATATCAGGATTCATATTTTACCTCCCGATTTTTTTAGATTCATATTTACAAACGCAATTCCGAGTGAAATCAGAATAAGCGAGATGAGCGTTTCGATTCTGAAAACATTTTCACCGAGCATAAGCCCCGACAAAACTGTTCCGAACACGGGAACAAGCAGATTGAAAACAGAAATTCTGCTTGCATCATGAAACTTGAGAAGTGCTGTCCACAGCGAAAATGCCGCCGCTGATACGAACGCAAGCCAGAGCAACACGGAAACACTTTCAACATTTATCAAACCAATACTGCCACCGCAGCATATGCCCGACACAAGCAATATAAAACCGCCTGTTAAAAGCTGAAAAGCGGTTACAGGAAACGGATCTCGTCCTGTTGTGACTTTTTTCGCAACGATGTTGCCTGCCGCCGCAGATATTGTTGAAAAGAGAATCATCATATCACCGAACCAAGTGTCCGTGCTGACAGTTCCGCCGAAATTGATTGCGATAATTCCGCCGAATCCGAGAATACAACCGATAATTTTCATCAGTGTGAGCCTGTCGTTTTTGAAAAACAACGGCACGAAAAGTACGGTAAAGAACGACGCACAAGCCGTTATTATAGAGGTGTTCGTTCCGCTTGTAAAACCGATTCCGATGTATGTAAAAATATACTGCAATCCTGTCTGAACCACTCCGAGTGAACAGACGGGCAGTATATCTTTTTTTGAAAGCGTCGGCGGTTTTCTTTTTGATATCCACAAAAAGAGAAACACCATAAGTCCCGCCAACATAAACCGCATTCCTGCAAAAATCAGCTTTGAGCCGATATCCGACTCCTCAATCTTAAAAGCAGAGTAGCCGACCTTTATAAACGGAAAAGCCGTTCCCCACAAAAGTGTGCAGAAAATTGCTGTTAAATATGCTATTTTTTTATTTTGTAACAGTTTCATTTTATTCATCCGGAAAAATTAACAATATCGAATATAGTATACCATAAAAATCAGAAAAAGAAAACCTTACAATTTCAAAAATTTGTTTATTCCGTAAACAGAATTTGCACCGTCACAACAGGCGGTTATAATCTGTCGAAGATTTTTTGTGCGGATATCCCCTGCAACAAAAATTCCCGACACGGATGTCTGACAGGTTTCATCGGCAATCACATAGCCGTTGTCATCAGTTTTTACAAAGCCCTTGACACATTCGGTTCTCGGTTCAAGACCTACCGCAATAAAAACTCCGTCAATTTTCAGAATTTTCTCATTGTCAAGCGTAACCGATTTAACCTTTTCGTCACCGTCAATTTTCATAACATTGGTGTTGTAAAGAATTTTGACATTGCCCGATTTTTCAAGCCTTTGCACAAGCACTCTGTCGGCTTTCAATGCGTCACCCCTGCAAATAAGAAAAACCCGTTTGCATATATGAGAAAGATAGGTCGCCTCGGTAACGGCGGTATTTCCTCCGCCGATTACCGCCACTGTTTTGTCTTTGAAAAAATAGCCGTCACACACGGCACAATAGCTTACTCCTCTGCCCTCAAACTTATTTTCACCGTCAATTCCCAATTTTTTGTGGGTTGCGCCCATGCAGAGAATAACAGATTTTGTCTTGACCTCACTGTCGGAACATTCAAGGATAAAACCGTCATAATTTTTTCTTATGCCGACAAGGGCTTGTCTGACAAAATTTGCACCGAATGACTTTGCGTGTGAATAAAAATGCTGAATGAGGTCAAAGCCTGCAATATCGCTGAAGCCCGTGTAGTTTTCAACCACATCCGTGAGGGCAATTGAACTGCCCTCGGGTGATGACGGATCAAGCACAATGCAGTCAAGTCCGCTTCGAGAGGCATAGAGTGCCGCCGTAAGTCCTGCCGCACCTCCGCCGACAATTACAAGGTCATACAAAACTCTCACCCGTTTTTTCGGAGATTGCGGAGATTATCCGTTCTTCGGTCTGAACACCCGACATACGCAAAATTTCGTTGCCGTCTTTAAAGAGCAAAAGTGCAGGAATTCCCGATACACCGTAGCGTTCTGTCAATTCGGGATTTTCGTCAACATTGACCTTGACGGTTTCAAAATATGCTTTGTACTTGTCCCCGATTTCTTCGATTACAGGCGAAAGCATTCTGCACGGTGAACACCATTCGGCATAAAAATCGGCAAGCACCGGCTTTGATGATTTTATTAAGCTTTCAAATTCATTTTTCCGTATGTTTTGAATCACAATATCACTCCGTAAATCGTTTTTACTATTGTTCCCGATTTAAGGATAATTATTATATCTTTGTCTGCGTATTCAAATTATGTGTAACGGCAAACCGATTTTATTGTAAAAAGGCGAAAAAAGTCCCCTCGAAAAATCGAGAGGACTTTAAATTTTTTTAATTTTGCAAATTGCAATAACAACAAAAATTTTTATATTGATTTATTTTAAGGAAAATTTCATTCAAAATACAAATTTCTCAAAGCCGAAATTTCTTTGGCATAACCGTCAAGCTCGTTCGGGGTTTCAAGGAAAAACGGAAGATTTCGCAAATTTTCATTATTTATAATTTTTCCGAACGCATCAATTCCAATGTAACCCTCGCCTATTTTCTGATGTCTGTCCTTGTGGTTGCCGATAGGATTCATACTGTCATTGAGATGAATTGCCTTGAGTCTTTCAAGCCCGATTACACGGTCAAATTCTTCAAGAACTCCGTCAAGATTATTCACAATGTCATAACCGGCGTCAAAAACATGGCAGGTATCAAGGCAGACGCCGATTTTATCGTTTCGCTCCACACGGTCGATAATCATACGCAGTTCTTCAAAGGTTCTGCCGACCTCCGTGCCTTTGCCCGCCATTGTTTCAAGCAATACCGTGGTTGTCATATCATCAAACATTGCAGTATTCAACGCTGTACCGATTTGCTCAACCGCAGCTTCAACGCCCTGTCCCATATGACTGCCGGGGTGAAAGTTGTAAAGATTATTCGGGAGATATTCCATTCGTTTCAAATCGTCCGTAAGCGTGTTCAGAGCAAATTCACGGGTTTCGGGTTTTGCCGAACAGAGGTTCATTGTGTATGGTGCATGGGCAAGAATTTTTGCAAAATTATTTTCCGTCATAAGTTTTATAAGTGCATCGACATCTTCGATATCAATTTTTCTTGCAGATCCGCCACGAGGGTTGCGTGTAAAAAATTGAAATGTGTTTGCTCCGATTGAAAGTGCATCCCTGCCGATTGCGTAAAAACCTTTTGATATTGAAAGATGAGAGCCGATATTAAGCATATTTTCTCCTTTTGAGTTAATTATTTGCAGTAAACAGTTTATCGTAAAGAAAAAAGCCTCTCTGTCAAAAGACAAAAAGGCTTTAGTTGGTCGGGATGACAAGACTTGAACTTGCGACTCCACGCCCCCCAGACGTGTGCGCTACCAAACTGCGCTACATCCCGTTGCAACATTAATATTTTAACAAACACTGCGAGCGTTGTCAAGATGTTTTTAAAACTTTTTGGATATTTTTGCACCCTGAATTAAAAAAGCAAAACGGACACTGCCGATTGACAGTGTCCGAAAAATGCTTAATCAAAGATTAATTCGTTAAAATCAGTCTTCTTTCTTCTTTCTTGCAAGGAACATAACGCCTGCTGCTGAAACCATAAGACCTGCCATTACGAAAACGATAGTTGTTTCAACACCTGACTTAACTGCACCTGTGCTTGAAGAACCTGAACCTGATGAGCTTGAGCCACCTTTGCTTGAAGAAGAACTTGAACCGTTGCTTGAGCTGCCGCCTGTTGCCTTAGCACCTGACTTCTTAGCGTTGTCAAGCTTAGTTGTATCTGTCTTCTTACCTGTTGTAGGATCTGTGCAGCCTGAGAGAATCTTCTCAACTGCAGGAGCAATCTTATCCTTATCAGCGTTGTTTGTAGCATTGAGCTTATCTGTTACAGCACCCATAACATCTACAGGGCTAACCTTGAGAGTGTCAAGAAGGTTCTGTGTAAGACTTGTCTTAGCCTCATCATCATAGTAGTCAATGAGGTACTGTGCAAGCATGACAGCATCTGTCTGTCCCTCAGGAAGAGCAGAACCAACGATCTTACCTGTTGATGTAATCTTTTTCTGAGGACCGCAGTCTGGATGGTTTTCCCACTTAGCTACTTTAGCTTTCTTTTCTGAGTCAACAGGGTTTTCAATCTCCTCGCCTGTGCAATACATAGTATCGCCGATGCAAGCACCGCTCATTACAGTATCATATGTCTGCATGCCTGTGTTAGCACTGAAGATTACAAGGTAATTCTTACCGTCTGACTTAGAAATCTGGTAGTTCGCCTTTGAAAGATCATATGTAGCGATACCTGTTGAAGCGTCGTAATTACACTTTTCACTCTTAGATTGCCATACAGGAAGTTCACCATCAACCTTCCAAGTGTGACAGAATACTGCCTTAACATTATTCCAGCCTGACTTCTTAACATCAAACTTAATAACATTACCTGCTTCAACTTCTGAAGAAGCGTCAGCTGAAACGTCTGATGAACCGTCGGCTGAAACCTCGCCTGACTGATCTGCTGCTGCAGCAACAGCAGCGTCATCCTCTGCTTCTGCAGCGCTTGCTGTGATGGCAGCTGAACTGCACATTACTGCTGCTGCAAGAAAAAGACCTGCAATTTTCTTGAACATTTTTAATCTCCTCCTAAAATTGTTCATAAATATCCAAGATAGATTTTCATATCTTAGTACTGCTTATTATACTATAAAAATAACAAAACTGCAATAGTTTTGGTTTAAAACCGTTTTTGTTAATTGCACAAGATTTTATGTAACCGTTTGGCTATTTTCCACAATTTAACTGTCAAACAAGCCATGAATACACATTAAACGATTATTTTAACATTGCATAAACAGTTTCTTTTACGCTGTCAAGAGCCTCTGAAATCTTCTCAGGCTGTTTAGCACCTGCCATAGCCATATCGGGCTTTCCGCCTCCGTTGCCTCCTGCTTTCTGAGCAACAGCCTTTACGATTTTGCCTGCATTTGCACCGAGAGCAAGAGCCTCTTTACCGCAGGCTGCGGCAAATGTCACCTTGCCGTCATTTTCAGTTGCAAGAACACATACGCACTTCGGGGCAAAATCTCTTGCCTTTTCGCACATTGTGCGAAGAATGTCGGCATTAGCCTTGTCAATTCTGCCTGTTACCACTCTTACACCGTTTTCCTCCGTTGTGCCTGCAAAAAGCTGACCGATCTGAGCAACGGCAAGCTTTGAATTAAGCTCGTTGATTTCTCTCTGCTGTTCCTTGATAAGCTGTTCAGCCTTCTGAACACCCTCAACAACTGCCTTTGGATTTGCAATTTTGAGTAATGAGCAAACATCCATAATAACAGCGCTCATACCGTTGATGTACTTGAGAACGCCCATACCTGTGAGAGCCTCAATTCTTCTTACACCTGCGGCAACCGAACCCTCCTGTCTGATTCTGAAAAGACCAAGGTTTGCGGTATTCTTTACATGTGTACCGCCACAGAATTCAACGGAGAAGTCGCCTGCGCTTACAACACGGACAACGTCGCCGTACTTTTCACCGAAGAGTGCCATTGCGCCGAGCTTTTTAGCCTCTTCAATAGGCATTTCCTGTGTTGTAACGGGGATTGCCTCGAGAATCTTTTTATTCACAAGATTCTGAACCTCAATGAGTTCCTTTGCCGTGAGAGCCTCAAAGTGAGTAAAGTCAAAACGGAAGTAATCGTCTGAAACAAGCTGACCTGCCTGCTGAACATGGTTGCCGAGAACCTCACGGAGAGCCGACTGAAGAAGGTGAGCCGCTGTGTGGTTTCTTGTGATATCCGCACGGCGCTCTTCATCAACAGCAGTTAAAACCTCTGCACCTACATTGATGCTGCCGCTCTTTACTGTACAAGCATGAAGGTAAATTGTGCCTGATGGATTCTTTGTTGTGTTGTCAACATCAGCTGAAAAACTGCCAGACTCCATAACACCTGTGTCGCCAACCTGACCGCCGCCTTCTCCGTAGAACGGAGTTTTGTCGAGAACGATGATAGCATTTTCGCCCTCACCGATACTGTCAACTCTCACACCGTCCTTAACGATTGCAAGAACCTTTGAAGTTGACTTGAGGTCTGTGTAGCCTACGAATTCTGTATTTGCAACATCCGAAAGGTTTGTTGTGTCAGAAATCCAAGCGTCTGCACCGGCGTTCTTTCTTGCGTCACGGGAACGCTTTTTCTGCTCCTTCATGAGCTCACGGAAACGATCAACATCAACCTTGATGCCTTTTTCGGAAAGAATTTCTTTTGTAAGGTCAATCGGGAAGCCGTAGGTATCGTTAAGCTTAAATGCGTCCTCACCGCTGAGAACCTTAACATCTTCGCTGTCCATAATGCCGTTGAGCATCTTAAAGCCCTGATCAATTGTCTTGGCAAAGCTTTCTTCCTCAACCTTGATAACCTTTGTGATGAACTCCTGCTTTTCCTTGAGTTCGGGATAAGCTGTGAGATTTTCCTTGATAACCGTATCGCAAACCTTATAGAGGAAAGGCTCGTTGTAACCGAGAAGTCTGCCGTGACGAGCGGCTCTTCTGAGCAAACGGCGGAGCACATAGCCCTTGCCCTCGTTTGACGGAAGAACACCGTCACCGATCATAAATGTTGTACTGCGGATATGGTCTGTGATAACACGGAGCGAAACATCGCTCTTTTCATTTTTGCCGTACTCAACACCTGTAATCTGTGAGATGTGTTTCATAATGTTCTGAATTGTGTCAACGAGGAAAAGGTTATCAACACCCTGCATAACACAGGCAAGTCTTTCAAGTCCCATACCTGTATCAATGTTCGGATGTTCAAGAGGAGTGTAGTTACCCTTGCCGTCATTCTCAAACTGAGTAAATACAAGGTTCCAAACCTCAACAAAACGGTCGCATTCACAGCCTACATGACAGTCGGGTCTGCCGCAGCCCTTTTCGTCACCACGGTCAAAGTAAATTTCCGAACAAGGACCGCATGGACCTGAACCGTGTTCCCAGAAGTTATCTTCCTTGCCGAGTCTTACCATATGTGACGGATCAACGCCGACTTCTTTTGTCCAAATGTCAAAAGCCTCGTCATCGTCCTCATAAATTGAAACATAGAGCTTTTCGGGAGGCATCTCAAGAACCTTTGTAAAGAATTCCCATGCCCATGCTGTAGCCTCGTGCTTAAAATAGTCGCCGAATGAGAAGTTACCGAGCATTTCAAAGAATGTACCGTGACGGGCTGTGATGCCGACACGCTCAATGTCGGGAGTACGGATACATTTCTGACAGGTTGTAACACGCTTGCGAGGAGGTGTTACCTCACCTGTAAAATATTTTTTCATAGGAGCCATACCGCTGTTGATAAGCAGAAGGCTGTTGTCGTCCTTTGGAACAAGTGAAAAGCTGGGGAGTCTTAAACAACCCTTTGATTCAAAGAATTCAAGGAACTTTTCTCTTAATTCGTTAAGTCCTGTCCACTTCATAAAAAATCTCTCCTTATACAAATTCACAGGGGAATACAATATTCGTTCAAATTTGTTTAAAGTATGCAACCGAGAAAAATAAAAAATCCCATTGTATAAAAAATACAATGGGACAGGAATATCCTGCGGTACCACCCAAATTGACGCCAAGCGTCCGCTTTGAGTAATCGTCATATAGATTACATTTCCTTAACGCAGAAATACGCTGTGCTTAATCACACAGAGCTCAGGGGCAGCGCACCAAAACTTCACATAAAAGCCTTGCACCAAAACGGCTTTCTCTCTGAAATGCTGACATCTCGGTTAATCCCGTCACAGCCGAATATTGTAATTCAATTGTAGCAAATAATTTAAATCGGAGCAACACTCTGCTTTGCTTGCAAGGAGCAGAGTTTGCGACAGATTGCAATCAAGTGCATAGGAGCGTCAGCTCCTCAGTATTTCAGCGAGAGATTTGCTCACGCTGAAAGGCTGAATTGTTCCCCACCGTTTTTAAGGTGGGGAACATCAGTACTTAGATTATAGAACTGTTTCTTTGTGTTGTCAATAGCAAAATTCGGGATTAATCACGCTTTTTTCTGATAACCGAGCCTGACGGAACGGGAACGTTGCATTTCATTGTAAGTCTTTGCATCGGGTGCGGCGCACTTTCAACGGGCATACCCTCGTCGGTTGTAAGTGATTCACACTTGATTTCAAACGGCACTCCGCTTGGCGGAAGTACATCAAGTGTGTCGCCCACATAGAATTTGTTGCGCTGAGTGATCACTGCGGTTGTGTCGTCAACAAGCTCTTCACACAATGCAACATTGTCATAATGACGGATATATCCTCCGTTGCCCGTAACCTGACCGGGTTCTCTGCCGAAATAGAAACCTGTGTTGTACTCACGGTGGCTGATTTTTTCAAGCTCTTCCCTTATCCACGGTTTGAGAACATAATCGTCACCCTCTGCAAAATAATCGTCAACAGCGTGACGGTAAGCGTTTGTTGTAACAGCGACATAGTAAGCCGACTTTGCTCTGCCCTCAATCTTAAAGCTTGAAACACCTGCCTTTACAAGCTCGGGGATATGCTCAATCATACAGAGATCTCTTGAATTGTAGAGATATGTACCGTCACCTGTTTCTTCAACAGGAAAATACTGTCCCTGACGGTTTTCTTCGTAAAGATGATACTTCCAGCGACACGGCTGAGCACAATCGCCGTGGTTCGCATCTCTGCCTGTCATATAGCTTGAAATAAGGCATCTGCCTGAAAATGAAACGCACATTGCACCGTGTACAAAGCATTCAATTTCAAGCTCTTTCGGAACTTTTGCACGCATTTCGGCGATTTCATCAAGCGGAATTTCTCTTGCAAGCACAACCCTTGACGCACCCATATTGTAAAGCACATTTGCCGCCGCATAGTTTGTTACTCCCGCCTGAGTCGAAATGTGGCGCTGAACCTTTGGCGCATACTTTTTAGCCGCCTCAAAAACACCGAGGTCGGCAATTATGAACGCATCAACTCCGCAAGCCTGAGCATTCTCCATAAATTCCTGAAGATGAGGAATTTCATTATTGCGTGGAAGTGTGTTGCAGGTCACATGGATTCTTGCACCCTTTGCGTGGGCAAGGTCACAAGCCTTTTTGAGCTGATCGTTATCAAAATTCTGCGGTGCGGAACGCATTCCGAACATTTTTCCTGCAAGAAAAACTGCATCTGCGCCAAAGTTTAAAGCGGATTTAAGGCAATCCATATCACCTGCCGGTGACAAAATTTCGGGTTTTTCAAAATTAGTTATCATAGCTTTCAATATACTCCAGATTTGCGTTTTGCTGTTCAAGTGTTGATGCGTAATAAGCCTGTCCCTTGCTGTCATGACAGAAGAAGTAATAATCCGAGCTGTTCGGATTGAGTGCGGCAATTATTGCGTCCATACCGGGGTTGCAGATAGGACCGTAAGGAAGTCCCTTCCTGTCATATGTATCATATCTGCTCTTGTAGGTGCTTCTGTCATTTTCGGGAACATCCTCAAGGCTTCTGTACGGATAGAACTTTGTTGAATCAAGACCGAGGCTTGACACGCCGAGACTGCTGTCGGCTGTAAGACGGTTGTGGAGGATTGAAGAAATGTAGTACATATCCTCTTTGTCAGCCGCCTCTGCCTGAATGATAGATGCGATTGTCATAACCTGATCAAGCGAATACTTTGTGTCGCTCTCTTCAACCATTTTCAAAACTGTTGTTTTCTTTGAATAGCCGTCAACAGTCTGCTTTTCGTTAATCTTTGTTTCGTAGTTGTTGAGAAATTTGTAGATTACGGATTCTGCATTTTCGTTTCTGTAGAATTCGTAGGTATCGGGATAGAGACAGCCCTCAAGCTTGTAGTAACGCTTGTCCGCATTTGTTTCAGCCTTGATAAAGTCAAAGTCGCTGTCAAACTTTTCGGAATTGCAAAGCGAAAGAAACTCGTCCCTGTCGCCCAAAGCACCGTTCTTTTCAAGAGTGTTGGCAATTTCAAGAACGCTTTCGCCCTCGGTAATTGTAACGGAAACCGTGTCGGTTCTGTTGTTGTTGCTCGAAAGGAAGTTGATGATTGCCTCGTAGTCCATATTTCTGCGAATTTCATATGTACCCTGAGTAAAATCATCGGCAGACTTTGTGACATTGACAAAAAGCTTGAAATATGACGGCTCACCGATTACTTTATTGTCAACAAGTACCTTTGTAACATCGTCAACAGTCGGATTTTCGGGAATTTCAATTTTCACGGTTGAGGAGTCGGTTCTGTTCACGGCAAGCAAATCGTTCATGCCTGTTATCATATATACAGCCGCCATTGCTCCGACAATTAAAACCGAGATAATCCAGATAAAGCGGAAGGTTCTGCGATTATACTTGTTCTTTGCTTTAAGAGCCTTTTTTTCTTCCTTTTTCTTCTGCTTTAAAACCTGCTTTGATTCACGGGCCATTTGCTTTTTGACATCCTGACCGCTGTATGAATTAAGGTTTGACGGTTCATCCTCAGACTTGACGAAATTATCGTCCTCATACTCGCTTTCATCAATATTAAGTTTAAAGTTTTCGGCTCTTCTGCGACGCTGAGCGTTAAGCTCCTGTTCGCTCATATTAAAATTATCAGGGTTCATAATGTATCATTCCTTTACAAACTCGTTATTTGTTCGGTTGGTATATTTTTCGGTAATCACGGCGTCAACGGGGCGGTCGAACACTCCTGAGGGCAGAGTATGCTCTATACATTTGGAGTAGCAAAGCCCAACGCTTGTTCCCGAAAAATTCTGTAAAAATCTGTCGTAGTAACCCTTGCCGAATCCAAGGCGGAATCCCTGCATATCAAAGCAAAGTCCCGGAACAAGGCAAAGTCCGTGTGAGAAATCCTCGTACTTTTCGCAAACCTCGGGGTTTGGTTCCATGATTGAGAACGCACCCTTTTCAAGCTGAGAAAGTGAATTTACAAGGTAAAAATCCATTTCGCCGAAATTATTTTTACACTTTGGCAAAGCAAGTCTTTTGCCGTCTTTCAGCGTTGTTTCAAGAATAAGCGAGGTGTCAACCTCAATCGGTGATGAAACAAAGGCAAAAAGCACATCACAGTTTTTGTATTCCTCACTTGCCAGAAAAGCGCTCTGCAAGGCGAGGTCAAGCTGTTGCTTTTTTTCGGGAGGACAACTTTTTCGGATTTTTTTATGTTTTGCACGGAGCTGACTTTTCAGCTCACGAACATTTTTCACAGGCATTGCATATCACCGATAACCTTGTCGGCGGCATCCTTTGATACTGCGAGAGAAACAATTGCGTGACCGAATTCAATTGCACAGCCTGCACCCTTTGCGGTAATAATATTGCCGTCCGTTACGGTGTGAGTGCCTGTATAGTCTGCACCCTTGAGTTCCTTTTCAAAGCCCGGAAAACAGGTTGCCTTTTTGCCGTCAAGGATTCCGAGATGACCGAGAATTGACGGAGCGGCACAGATTGCGGCAACGATTTTGCCGTTTTCACAGCTATACTTAACAGCCTCAATAACCTTTTTATTTGCTTCAAGATTGAAAGTACCGGGCATACCGCCCGGGAGTACAACACCCTGAACATCGTCAAGGCTTATATTGTCAATTGTGATATCGGCTTTTACAGGCACACCGTGTGAGCTTGTAACACATTCGCCTGTTACACCGACTGTTTTAACATCAAGCTTTGCCCTGCGCATTACATCAACGGGGGCAAGCGCCTCTGTTTCTTCAAAGCCTTCTGCAAGAAATACATAGAACATAGTAAACTTCCTTTCAGGAAAGAGTAATCCCGATATAGACATCGTCGGGAATTTTATGGTTTTTGTCGAGTGATTTAATCATTCCGCATTTTTGTAACCTACAGTTTTCAAAAAGAGCGTCGTCGGATTTGCCCGTAAACACAAAACTTTCTGATTTTGTATTTTCAAGCAAAAGTGCGGAAAGTTCATTTATATTTTTATAAGCCGAGTAAAAAACATCGGCAGTATTTTCGTTTTCATCAAATACGGCAAAGCAGTCATTCTTATTGATCACCTTTGAGCCGTAAATCTCATAATAGGACTTTGCAAATTCAAAAAAATTCTCATTATATATGAAAGAATTTTCTTTTGAACAGCCGATATTCAAGCCCTTCTCTGCAAAACTTTCAAGCATTTGTCTTGAAATTTCACGGCTCTTTACGGTGCAACTCGGAGCATATCCGAGTTTTGTGTAAAAGCCATACAAGCCGTCATTTGCAGGAAAAAGCAGAGAATAGACATCACCGTTATTCTTTGCGTCATCAAGTGCAAAATCAATCAGCCTTGACATTATCCCGTTGCCACGAAAAGATTCATCGGTTGACGCACCGCAAAGATAATGCGATTTTTCGCCGTTGAGCGTACCTTTTACAAGGTAAAGAGCCGAAACGATTCTATCGTCAACAACGACACAGCAACCGTCAAAAAGGTCGCTGTCAAAAATCAGGTTGATGGCAGTTACATCCTCGTCAAAACACGAGAGCCACAGCTTTTTAAGGCTTTCGGTATCGGATTTTTCGGTTTTGCGAAATATCGTTTTCATCGTTTTTTCGGTATTGCATTCCAGCGGTCGAGGATAATAACGGGATTGTATGAAAGTTTAGACTTTTTGAGTCCCTCAAGTCCCATATCTTCCTCACGGTTTATATACTCATACTGCGTAAGAGTTTTGGCAAATTCGTTGTTGATTACGGCATAAACACCGTCATATTCACGAAGTGCCTTTTCAAAGTTAATGTCATACACCTTGGGTGAAATTTCACTTCCGAGTGTCATGGCAACGGGCTTTGAGTCAACATACAGTACAGCGCCCTTGACATTATATTCGTCTTTGAGGTCGCACATTTCCCTGATTGCCATAATTTCGCTTGAAGCTTCGGGATCGGTGTCATTTTCCGCACACCACAGTTTTGCAACCGTTAATGCATCGGGAATGTTTGAATCCGACAAAGTTTCAAAACGGGTATCGGTGTAGGTTCTGTAAAATTTTGAAATGTGGTTACGCTTTGCGTGAAACCTTTTGCCCGCAAGGGTTGCAAGGTCACGGGAAGTGTAGATGTAATCCTGATTTTCGGGTGAACGGACATAATCAAATTTGCCGGGAAACATTGTTTCAAGCATTGCACGATTGCCGTTTATCAGCATAACAATTTGCAAATTGCCGTTTCTCTCCTCGGCATCTTTGAAAACCTCTTCAAGCGCACCCTTTATATTTTTGCCTGTCGGCATACAGTAACCCCAGACAGACTCGTCGGGATTACAATACACCTTGACAATTGTATCATCATAAAAAGCAAATTTAATATTGTATTCGTTTCGCCAAAGATAAGCGTTCAAAAGGTTGGTATCGCAACCCATGCACTCATCATAATCGTAGTATTTTTTAAGTTCGTTTATGTCACTTTGCTCAATTTTTTTAAAGCTCAGCATAAATTTCAGCCGCTGCCCTCTCTATCTCTTCCGATATTTTTTCTATACTCTTAATCTCTCCGTTTTCACAGCAATTAATAACCTTCCAGCCGCATTTTTTAGCGGCATAAACTGCACTTTTTCGACAGTCAAGAAGGAAACGGATGTTTTTTTCATGCAAATCTTTCTTGCTGTTGTCACCGCCGTAGCGTTTTTCCATAAGCTTCTGCGAAACCTCGGGTTCAACATCAAGGTAGATCACAAGATCGGGTTTCGGAATCCCGAGCTTTTCGTATTCAAAATCGTTCAGCCAATCAATAAAGCTGTTCCACTCCTCTTTCGGGAGTTTGGACATCTGATAAATTATATTTGAAGTCACATAGCGGTCGCTTAAAATCACACCGCCGTTGTCACATTCCTTTTTCCAAAACTGAAGATAGCTTGCAACACGGTCAACCGCATAAAATGCACTCGCCGCATAGGCATTGACATCATCGGGCTTGTCGCCGAATTCACCGTCAAGATACATCTTCACGGGAGCGGCGGCAGGACTTTCATAATTCGGAAATTCAAGCTTCGTGACCTTTTTTCCGAGAGCGGAAAATTTTTCGCACAAAATCTTTGTCTGCGTAGCTTTTCCGCTGCCGTCAAGTCCCTCAATAACAATAATTTTGCTTTTCATATATATACCTTACTTTTCTCTGCCGTATTTCTGACGCATTTCCTTTTGCTTTCCGCAACACATATTGCCCTCGGGGCATGGTCCGAACAGGCATGACGGGCCGCAGTTTTTGAAAAGGTGCGGAGCAACCTCAAGACATTGCAAAAGCATCTGTTCGGCAACCTCACGAATTTCCCACTGCGCTCTGTTGCAGCAACGGTGTGCAAAAAAGTTCTGCAAGCTTCTTGCATTGAAAGTGCAGACAATTTTTGTTGTCGATGCATTCGGAAGAATAAATCTTGCGTCCTCATTGGCTTTCTTGATGAAAGCATTGCAGGATTTTTTGTCGTCAGCCTTGTAGGCATTGATAATTTCTTCATCCGTTCCGCTGTACTTATCGGGACATTTCTCGTTGATGTAACCGACAGCAAGCGCATCTCTGATTTCCTTGTAAGCGTCAGCCTCAACCTTGAGAGCCTTTTCATAGGCGGCAAGAGCCTTTTCGTTCTTTGCAATCTCGGGCGGAGTTACAAAGTCAAACCTTGTGCCGTCAACATATCGCTGTGACTGCTGACTGTAGGATGCAATTCTGTGACGGACAAGCTGGTGTGAGCAGGCTCTTGAAATGCCCTCAATGCCGAATGTAAAATATGCGTGTTCGGTCGGACTTGCATGGCCGAGGCTTGCAAGCATATCAATAAATGAGGAAGTTTTTTCCTCGTCAAGACCTTCTCTTATATCTTCAATCCCTGACGGTGAATAGCAAAGCTTTGCCGCCATTGCAACTGTCTGTTCAGGGTTTGGTGTGTGTGTAAGGAGCGTTACCTTTATTGCCATTTTTAGTTTTCATCTCCCATTTTCGATAAAGTTGTTCACAATTTCCGATATTCAGATTTATTATAACATTATTATTCAGTCTTTTCAATGGTAAAAACAAGCAAAAATCCCGACAGCTCAAAACCTGTCGGGATTTTTTCTTTACACTAATTATATCAAAAAGCACTGTACCATTATCCACCCTTTCATTTACAAAACCATTTGTTATGATTATTTAATTTAGCCATGACCAAAAAACAGTCGGATAGACGAACTACCCGACCGTAAATTTTACTTTTCAATTTTCAGATTTTTAATTAAAAATCAATCAAAAATCATTTTTCATAGATATTGAGCAAAAGAGCCTTGATGTCATAGAGCTTCTTTGAGAGGTCAACATAATAGTTATGCGGATTTTCAAAACGCTTAACCTCGTCCCAGAGAAGGTCAATCTGCTCACGGCAATAGGTTGCGATTTCCTCAATTGACGGTGACTCATACACGCACTTGCCGTTTTTGAAGATTGGCACAAGAAGTTCCTTTGCGGTATAGTTATCAAGCATTTTTGTTTTCCAAACTGCATTCGGATCGAAAATTGTTCTCGGCTTTGAATCGTCAACAACCTCATCATAAATGCAAAGCTCATCGGCAATAGCCTTGCCGCTGTCCTTGTCAAAGTAGCGGTAAACCTTTTTGAAGTGCGGATTTGTAATCTTGGTTGTATTTTCGCTGACCTTGATTTTCGGCACAATTTCACCGCCGTCATTTTCAACGGCAACAAGCTTATAAACACCGCCGAATACAGGCGAACTTGATGAAGTGATGAGTCTTTCACCGACTCCGAATGTGTCAACCTGAGCGCCCTGCATCATAAGGTCACGAATAAGGTACTCGTCAAGAGCGTTTGACGCAGTAATTGTACATTCAGTAAGACCTGCGTCATCAAGCATTTTTCTTGCTTTCTTTGAAAGATAGGAAATATCGCCCGAATCAAGGCGGATTGCACACTTGGTCTTACCCTGCGGAAGAAGAACCTCCTTGAACACCTTAATGGCATTCGGGACACCGCTCTTTAATGTGTTGTATGTATCGACAAGGAGAGTAGGGTTATCGGGATACATCTCGCAGTAGGTTTTAAAAGCATCATACTCGCTGTTGAACATCTGAACCCATGAATGTGCCATTGTACCGCCGGCGGGAACGCCGTAAAGCTCGTCTGTAAGTGTGCAGGCTGTACCCTTGCAGCCGCCAATATATGCGGCTCTTGCACCGTCAACTGCGGCATTTGCACCCTGAGCACGGCGTGAACCGAATTCAAGCACGGCTCTGCCCTGAGCGGCACGGACAATTCTGTTAGCCTTTGTCGCAATGAGAGTCTGATGATTGATTGTGAGGAGAAGGAATGTTTCAACAAGCTGAGCTTCAATTGCAGGCGCTTTGATTGTCATAACAGGCTCGTTCGGAAAAATCGGAGTTCCCTCGGGGATTGCATAAACATCACCGCTGAATTTGAAGTTTCTCAAATACTCAAGAAACTGCTCGTCAAAAATGCCCTTGCTCTTGAGATACTCGATATCCTCGTCTTCAAAATGAAGTTCCCTGATGTATTCAATAGCCTGTTCAAGACCTGCCATAATCGCAAAACCGCCGTTGTCGGGAACTTTGCGGAAGAACACATCAAAATAGACATTCTTTTTATAAAAACCGTTTTTAAAATAGCCGTTTGACATTGTAAATTCGTAGAAGTCACACAGCATAGCCATATTTTCTTTTTTCATAATAATCACCTTGAATGAGATTGTATATTCTGCAACGCAGAAGCATAGATATAGTTTAGTCTTTTTTCGTCAATTTGTAAAGCGGAATTTGCACAAAAGCCGTTAAAATCCAACCCTCTTGCCTATACATTTTTAATATCTCGGTTGACATTTTACCGCTTAAAGGTATAATTAAGTTATATCGAAAACAATCCACTCGGAGGTAAAAATATGAACAGCGAAAATAATAAACTCTGCCCATTCTGCGAAAGCGAAATGATGATTATTCAGGACAACCTCAACAACGGCAAGCCGTACCTTGAATGCCCCACCTGCGGACTCCGTTTCCAAATTGAAGGCTTCCCCGAAAATCCGCAGGAAATCAGAGAAACTGAGTGATTTGGTTAGCTTGATTTGTCTGATTTTAATGTAATTCAATTAAATAAGCATCACAAAAAAGCGAAAGCCGTGTATTCGACTTTCGCTTTTGTTTTTGTTACTGTGCTGTGTTGTAAATATCAATTGTTTTTACCGATGAGGTATCTATGCTGTCAAAAACAACTTCTCCCTTTTCATCAAGCACAGCAAAATTATATTTTGTTGCATCTCCACTTATTTTAAGAGTGTCTTTATCAAGAGTTGCCTGTCCTTTGTTTCCGATAACCAACACATACTTATCCGAACTATTAACTACTATGTTGTACCCTTTTTCAGAAAATGAATATAACTTATTACCGTTTTTATCATATAAGGTATTGGAACCATTATATATGACAAATGTTCCGTTTTGATTGGCTATGTAATCGGTAGCCTTAGTTGGTTCAAGTTTACAATTTAATTCATAGTCAAATAATCCGCAATAATTTAATCCGTCAGCGCCCTTAAAGCTGAATAAAATTCCATCTTTATTATACGAAGGTGCAGGGTGCATCATATAACCGGGAGAAGTATCTACAACTTTCAAGTTTTCTGCATATTCACTTTCCATTTGAAAAACTGTTTCTTTTTGCAGGTCATATGTTTCTACCGACTTAGCTCCGTCTAAGTCCGCATAAACCAAGCAATTATCATATACCCTACTATTTTTTCTGTCACCTTTCGCAGTTATCTTACTTTTTTCAAATTCAGTTATTTCGCCGTCAGATTTGATAATAGCCATAGTCTTTTCGCCTGTTTCGATAACCGCAATACCGTCATTAAAGTACAAATCGTCAAGATCAGCACCACTACATTCCCATTCTTTTTCTTTCTTTGCAAAATACACAACTTTTTCATTGTTATCACGAATACAAAATACACCCTCTCCGTGATATCCTACACTTGCTTTTTCGTTTGTTTCCGTATTATATGTATATACAATTTCGCCGCTTGGACTGTATATATCATATTGGTAGTACGCTTCATTATAACCGGATGTATAGGTTTCAACAACGGTATATCCATATCCGTATGCAGTAACATTGGAATAAGTTCCATACACTTTTCCGTTTTTGTCAATAATCGTACAGGTTGTATTACTTGTTTTAGCCTCTAAATTTACATCTGTTTTTTCCAAACCGCTGTATCCGTTTTCAAATATCGTAGCGTTTGAAAGATTTTCAGCAGAACACCTAAAAAGCATTTTTCCGCTATTATCAATGCAACCGTAATAATCCTGACCGTCATTATATTTAACCCATGCAAGATCTTCACTAAAATTAAAGCCTGCATTAGTCGTATTAATTGGATCGTATGTTTTGTGAGAACTCTTGGTTTCTGTATTACCGTTATTATTTGCAGACGAAGTATTCAAATTAGATTCTCTGCCACTCGTTTTTGATGTATTATTCTGCAGACTGCCATTGCTGCAACCTGTCAAACATACGATACAAACTAAAACTAAAGCTGATAATATTTTATTCAACACGAGTTATACCTCCTTCACCATACTTAAATTTAATCCCATCTATAATTTGATAAGCATCGCCTTTAATTTTTGTAGATGTATCTACACCTAATATATTTGTTCCGACTATCACACCGTCAGGAACATCCATACTTTCAACTTTATTAAAGCCACTGAAAGCAAGATCATAGATATACTTTACGCTATTAGGTAAAATAACTTTATCTACATAATATGTTTTGTTCATAGAACTACCAAAAGCACACGCAAAGATGCTCACCGTTCCGTCTTTAACTTCAAGAGTACCAACCAAATTGTCGCTATCTCCTTTATACCCCATTAACACAGTCCCGCAGTACAAACAGCCGTCAGGTTGCTCTTTATACCATTTAGTAGTACAAAGAGCATCTTCGCTTGACGACGCTCTTTTCTCACCACTGTTATTTTCATAGTAAAAACATTTTAAAGTAGTTGGCAAAAAAATATTCTCAAGCATATTGCAATCTTCAAAAGCGTATTTATGAATCATCTCCACACCTTCAGGAACATATACAGATGTCATATCATACCCTTCAAATGCATTATTACCTATATATTTTACAGGTCGGTTGTCAATTGTATCAGGAATAACCACTTCAAGGTCTTTTCCTGTATAACCTGTAATCGTTATTTCTCCATCCTTTGCCTCATAAAGAAAATCTTTGACATCTGAGGCTCTCGGAGAACCGCAAGCACATAACATAAATGTCAATGCCATAGTCAAAGACAAAAATAACGCTGTTAATCCTTTTTTCATAAAAATCCACTCCTCATTAATTAAATTATGTAACAATCTGTTACATAAATATTGTAACAGATTGTTACAATAGTGTCAATAACCAAATGCAAACAGGGATTGATATTTTGATGAAAATGGTCGGACTTCATGCCATAAGAAAGAAAAAGGGATACAGCCAGCTTAAAGTCGCTATGGATTTGAGCATAAGCCGTGAGGCTATCTCTTATTATGAAAACGGTCTGCGTTGTCCAAACCTCGAAATGCTCGTAAAACTGTCCGATTATTTCAATGTTTCAATTGACTACCTTATTATAGGAAAAAATTTCGGCGAATAGTCAAACAAATTATTTTGCAGAATAAATCACCGCTCGGCTCAAAATGTCAAATTTCACAAAAATGTGTTGACAAATCGACTGAACGGTGATATAATCTATCTTGCGTTGAAATTTGTAAGTAAGTTCACAAAACCGACTTTCATAATTTCATCGGTTGAAATTAATATAGGGGTATAGCTCAGTTGGTAGAGCAGCGGTCTCCAAAACCGCGTGCCGAGGGTTCAAGTCCTTCTGCCCCTGCCAGTGATTTTTGGCTTCGGAAAGCGATTTCCGAAGCCGTTTTTCTTTTCTTATACCAAAACTTATACCACCCTAAGCGATATTCAAGTTAATGGCATTATCAAGAGTCTCAATCGTTTCAGCCTTAGCTGTTTTTCGTCGATTGATATATATTCTCTCGGTAGTCTGCACGCTCTCGTGTCCGAGCAGTACAGAAATGTCCTGAATCGGTACGCCGTTATCGTCAAGAATACTTGCCACCGAATGGCGGAAGCCGTGGATCGTGCAGTGCGGCAGCCCTGCCTTTTCTGTCAGACGGTTGACCACTCTGTTTATAGCACTGAGGTTGACATAAGGCTTACCGAGAACAGTTCGGATTATAAAGCTGCTGCTTTTGTCGTAGCCGTTGCCGAGTATTGCAGAGTATTCCTCCTGCCGTTTCTTTTCAGCCTTCAATGCCTCAAGCACGATATCGTTGAGCGGTATTTTGCGGTTACTGCTTTCCGTTTTTGGTGTTGTAATCTGAGTGGTTATCGCTTTACGGCTTCCTGTTCGGCTTTTGTTCACTCTCAATAGCTTTTTGTCATAATCTACATCATCCCAAGTCAGGGCAAGCAGTTCACCCTTTCTAAGCCCTGTATAGAGCGCAAGTAACAGGAATATGTAGATATGGCTGTCGTTTTCCTTTGCAAAAAGCAGAAGCTTTCTGACTTGCTCTGCGCTGTATTCTGGTACATCGCTCTTGATGTTGTGCGCAAAGGATGGCATTCTGCTTTTTAGAACAGGATTATCCTTGATATAGCTGTTTTCGATAGCGTATTCATACGCTGACGAGAGGACACCTCGGATATTCTTTACCGTCTTGTAGCTTAGACCGCCTTTGCCGTTGGATTTGCCCTGTTGAGCGAGAAACACAAAATACTCCGTAAAGATTTCAGGCTTTATATCCCGGAATCTGTAATTCTTTGGCTCAAAATACAGCTTTATCTTGCCGCTGACGGTTTTATCGTAGGATTCCCAGGTTGCAGGCTTCAGGATAGGCTTGACGCTTTGCAGCCATTTATCGAGAAATGTGGTAAACAGGACATTTTCGTTTTCAAGATTCAAGCCCTCGTACTTCGCAATCAGTTCCTTCAGAACTTGTTCTGCCTTACGCTTGTTGTTGCCCTTTACAGGTACCTTTGTGGCAAGCATTTTCTGCTTACCGTCGACACGAAATTTAGCATAGTAGTAATTGCCCTTTATTATTAAGCTTCCTTCCAAGCTTGTAAATACCTTCTTTCTATGATTTATTTAGAAGAAAGCCCGCTGTGCATACAGTATAACACAGCGAGCCATTCTATAACAAATGTGCAAATTAAATAATTTTATGCGGCAAGAAAATCAATAACGCTTTTCTTAGAAATAACGTATTTCTTGCCAACTCTGAGTGTATGGATTCTGCCTGATTTAAGCAGATTATATACGGTGACTCTGCCGAGATGCAGCATTTCCATAACATCCTCAACAGATACAATGTCATCATATTTGGAGAACATTTCATATGCATGTTCAGTCATTGTTTTCACCTCGATTCCCTGTTGTTTTTGTTACGCTGTCGTCGCTGATAGTCGTCCTGTGCGAGTTGTATCAATCGTCTGTAAATATCCTGCGGACTGCATTTTGGAAAATATTTACTTATCTCTTCAAAAGAAAAGCTAATTTTCTCTTTTTGGTTCGGCTTGTCCTCTAAGATGATTTTATTGATGATTTCCGTGTCAAGTTTGCCCTGTTGAGAAAGCTTTTTCATTTGGATTGCCTGCGAGAGCGAGGGAGTTTTGTCCTCTAACTCAATTGCCTCAAATAAATCCTCCTGCTCATATTTGGTCAGATAGGACAACTCAACACCAACACTAAAGGCAATGCGTTCATCATCCACTAGCTTCAAGAGCTGAGGTATCAGCTTTGTCAGACGAATATATCGCTGTACCTGTCTGCCGCTGTCCGTTTCGGAAATTGCATCTCGTGACTTGTGGACAACTTGTCCACAAGTTTTACCCTGATGGTTAATCGCTTCAAGCTTCATTTTGTAGGCAAATGCCTTTTCACTCGGCAGGATATGCTCACGCTGGAGGTTAGCATCCACCATAGCTATAACGACTTCATCATCAGTCATATTTCTGACAATAACAGGAATGGTTTTCAGTCCTAACTTACGACATGCTTCCAAGCGGCGATGCCCTGAAATCAGCTCATAACCGCCGTTAGAAATCGGTCTTGCAATCACGGGTGTGATTGTCCCAACCTTGCCGATACTCTCAACAATCTTAGCCATATCCTCGTTATCCGTTACGGTAAACGGATGGTCGTGAAATGGCTGAATTTCTGTAATTGAAATGTTCTGAATATTCTCTGTAACTTCTTTTTTCATCTTTCATATTCCTTCTTTCTGTAATTTAATTTCCGTCCTCGTGCAAGGTTTTGTGCCTGCATTTCGATACGAACATTTTCATTAATTCTCGGGTTATCCTCAATGAGTGTGAGGGCAATTTTCTTTTCTCTACGGAACTGTTTCAGCGTTTCGGTGCAGTCGTCACGCTTGGATAATAGTTCCTTTCGCTTATCCTCATCGGTACATCGGCGCAGCTTGTTGTAGATTTTTGTACGGTATTCCGTAACCTCATCAATATACTTTTCTGTTCCTTTGATCAAGCCTTTAACATCCTCAAGCGTGTTTAACTTTTTGTTGGAAAGCAGAGTTATTTGCCGTGAGATTCTATCCAGATGCCGCCACGCTTCACGCATTTCAGGCGATAACGGCTTGCGCTGATTCCACTTCGGCAGCTTACCCATCAAGTAAATATAATGCAGGTATTTGGCATAAAGTCCGCCAATACTTCTCAGTTTTTTGAAGCTGCCACGGAGCACAAATACCCTCGGCTGAAACTGCCGCATTTGCAATCGTTGTTCGTCATATTTCCGTGCATTTTTTAAGCCGTAAAGCTCTTGCTTCCTGATTCTGCGGAGGATTGCATCGTTCGAATAATCGTCACCCAATCGGTACATTCTAACGCACTTCTTACTGTTTTTAGAACGAATCGTCCAATATTTATGCCGAGGATTAATATCAACGACATAGTCCTGATTCATCATCACACGCTTAAAATCTGAGATTCCGTAGCAATGGTCAATGCCGAAATCTATCGCTTCTTTCATCAGATTAAAGGTTGTCGGCTTGTCGTTTTTCTCAGCAAAATAAATGCTTCTCGGCGTTTTGCCCGACGGATTTTTGATTACCGTCAGCCGGTGTTCGGCACAAAGCTCGTCTGACAACGCACGGAATTCCCAATACGCTCCCTCGTTGCAGTCAAACTTTTTGCCACTCCACATATTCACGCTATTTACGACGAAATGATTATGAAGTGTACCTGTATTCAGGTGAGTTGCAACTAAAACCTGATAATCGTTTCCCCACATTTTCTTCGCCAACTCTATGCCGATTTTGTGGCAAAGCTCCGGCGTAATCTCTCCTGTTTTGAAGCTCTGATAAGCGTGATAAGCAACATTTCCCGATGCTTTCCCAAAGCGTTCCTGAACGGCTTTCATCTCATCAAAGGCAGTTTCAGCATTACAATTCACGCCTGTTACATAGCAACGGTTTTCTGTTTTTGCTTCATTTTCTGCGTAATGGATTGCATTTTTTAAATCGGAATCAACCGTCTTTTCGGGATTGGCAGCGTAGTTCAATACACGCTCAACACTGTCCTTAATCGCCCAAATTTTCGTTGTCGCCACTGCTGTCAGCATCCTCCTTTTCATGATAGGCAGAAAGAATTTTACGCTTGATTTCCTTCAGCCTTATCTCAATATACCGACAGTCAAGCGTTGAAAAATCTCTCAGCAAATCGCTAATATTTGAATATGCTTCATAAAGCTTTGCGCTTGGTTTTTCGGTCAGATTTTTATTCAAACCGACCTTTCTTAGATACTCTGAGAGAGAAATCCCACAGCGTTTTGCAGCTCTTGTCAAACGCTTTTTCTCGCCCTCGGTCACTCTCACATTGATGTTAAAATTTCGTTTTCTCATTCTAAAAATCTCCTTTCAAATTGGGGTTACAGGGGCAGTTGCCCCTTTCGGCTTTTCAGCCGTCGGTTTTGGCAACACAAAACCTATGCTCGCTACACCGTAGGACTGTCGCCCTGTGTAGAGCCGTGTATCCACTATTCGTTTTTAAACACCTCAACCTTTGCAAGATAAATTTTCTCTCGACCGCTTTCACGATAGTAAAGTTTAAGTTGTGTTCCGATTCCCATTTCATAAAAGCCAAGATACTTTTGCCACCAGAATACAGGCGTAATTATTTTTCTGTCATCGCTGAGCCGAAGAAAAATTCTGAGCATTCCGCTTTTCGCTTCTGCTTTCATTTCAAGCGTTCCTGTGAAATCGCCCACTTCATCCATAAAGCAATAATCCGAGGTGTCAATCATCATTTCTCTCATTTCTGCACAGGTATAGACCTTGTTATTTTCCATTGAGTTTCCTTTCTTGCTTCCCGAAAAGAAACCGATTTTTGTAATCATAAGTTTATCTATAAGGTAAGAATCTACTTCTTCTCGGTAAGTATTTTTTTATTTATATATTTATCTATCTATATTTAGAAGCTAAACGGAGCAAAGCTTTTATATTTTCCGTACTGCCAAAGTTTACTTTCCTGACAGGCAATCCTGCTCGACGCTGTGCCGTCAGCCTTGCGGCTGCGCTCGCTCTGTTAAGAGGTCTTGGCGGTTTATACTTCACTTGGCAGCTATTCAATTTTAATTTTGATTTTGATTATCATCTTCCTTAGAATTGTATTGAGAGGACTTTAAAAATGCCCTTTCACTTGTATGGACAAACTCAGCCTTTTTGAGGGGGTGTTTTTCAAAAAAATCACTGAATTTTTTAATCAATGTTTTTAGAAGAGCATCTTAATCTGCTAAGTATATACAAGGTGATGCAGAAAACTAAAAAGCGGTTAAATTCCCCCTCACTTATTTGGACAAACCATACCCTTTTGTCAGGGTACTTTTGAAAAAATTTTTTATTTTAGCGTTATTAAAACAGCGTTCGGGCTTTTTCAAAAATTAATAAAAATTTGCCTCTCTACTTATTTGGAGCAGGAAAGCCTGAAATTCAACCCTACTTCATAAAATTTTTATTCGTAAGTTTTGTAACGGAAGATTGAATTTGTAATTTTAGTAGAATTCAAAAAAATAACACCTGCCCGACGGCAAGTGCTGATTCCAATGCTTAATACAGTTGTAAACACAACTAACACAACTGAAAGCGATAGCAATGCCACGTGAATCTAATTTAGAAATACTTTTGTTACTTTCAAGATCGCTGTCATCCTGAGCGTCAGCGAAGTATCTTCTTTCTAGGCTATATTACACCTTATAGGTTTAATTAATGGGGAACAGGGCACTGTAAGATTCTTCGGCAAGCCTTAGAATGACAACATTTTAACCTTTGTTTCAATTTGATGACAGAATTAGATTTACGTGATAGCAATGCATTTAAAGGTTGATTAGACTACTCAAATATGTTAGAATGATATAATAAACTTGCAAGAAGTGACAGCAATGGATAATCATACTCCTGAACAACGCCGAAAAAATATGCAGGCTGTAAAAAATAAAGGCTCAAAAATCGAAACGATGCTGCAAAAGGAACTGTGGCACAGAGGTTTAAGATACAGAAAAAATGCAAAAAATATTTATGGACAACCTGATATCGTATTTATCGGCAAAAAAATAGCTGTATTTTGTGACAGCGAATTTTTCCATGGATTTGATTGGGAGAATAAAAATTTAGAAATCAAATCCAATCGTGATTTTTGGATACCAAAGATTGAAAAAAACATACAAAGAGATCAGGAAGTAAACGAGAAACTCTCTGCCGAAGGTTGGATTGTACTGAGATTTTGGGGTCATCAAATTAAGAAGAATTTATTACAATGCGCGGATGAAATTGAACAAGCTGTAAGGAGTCGTATATGAAGTGGTCGTTTTTTCCAAGGAACAAAAGAATACTGGATCAGTTGTTAAATGTAATTACCGCTTTTGCTGACAATGATCAAAAAATAAAATCTGATACAAATACACTTGTCAGTGATGAAGTTTTAAAGGCTGTATCTGAAAGCCTTGAAAATATAGGATATACTGTTGAAAAAAGCAAAAAAGATAAAGATAAGATTAAGATTCCAGTTTTATACGGAGAGTGTGGAAAACCTTCACTGAATTTTGAGGCTGATGCATTTAATTACGAACACAATATTGTGATTGAAGTTGAAGCCGGTCGAGCAGTTACCAATTATCAGTTCTTAAAAGATTTTTTTGAGGCTTGCTGTATGGATAGTGCAGAGTACTTATGTATTGCGGTAAGATTGCAATACAAGACAAGTGCCGATTATAAAAAAGTTTGCGACTTTTTTGATGCTATGTATGCAAGTAATAAATTTAATGTTCCGTTAAAAGGAATTCTCATCATAGGTTATTGATTGGAGTTTTGAATATGGTTTATAAATCTATAGATTTGTTTGCTGGCATAGGCGGTATCAGATTAGGCTTTGACCGTGCTTTTAAGGATGATATAGAAACAGTTTTTGTCAGTGAGTGGGACGAAAAAGCGCAAGAGACCTACCGGGCAAATTTTACCGATAGTTTCGGAATTGCCGGAGATATCACAAAGATACTGGAAAGTGAAATACCGACATTTGATATTTGTCTTGCTGGATTTCCCTGTCAGGCATTCAGTATGGCGGGTAAAAAACAGGGCTTTGATGATGATTATAAAGGCACTTGCAGAGGGACTCTGTTTCTTGATGTAGCTCGTATTTGCGATTATCATAAACCAAAGGTTATTTTCTGTGAAAATGTTAAAGGGCTAACCATACACGACAGAGGACGTACCTATAAAATCATTAGAAAGACTTTTGAAGATTTAGGATATAAGGTTTTTGATAAAATTCTCAACAGCAGAGATTTTGGTGTACCTCAAAACAGAGAACGAATTTATCTTGTAGCGTTTCGTAATGATATTGCTCCTAAAGAGTTTATTTTCCCCGAAGCAACAGATAGCTCAAAAATTTTGTGGGATGTGCGAGAAGAAGAAGCAGTTCCTGCAAAATACTATCTGAGCAACACCTATATGGACACTCTCATTGCCCATAAAAAACGTCACGAATCTAAAGGGAATGGGTTTGGATATGAAATCCGGGATTGGAATGATGTTGCAGGTGCTATTGTATGCGGCGGAATGGGCAGAGAAAGAAATCTTGTTGTAGATAACCGACAGAAAAAGCTTATCCCTACCACACATATCAAAGGTGAAATCAATCCTTATGGAATAAGGAAAATGACACCTCGTGAATGGGCAAGATTACAAGGTTATCCGGATAGTTTTGTTTTGCCTTTGGCAGATACACATTTATACAAACAACTCGGAAACAGTGTTACGGTACCGGTCATTCAAGCTATAGCAGAAAAAATTAAGGAGATTCTCGACATGTCAGATGGGAATATTACACCAAAGTTATCTGGTAATAAAGGTGAATGGTCGGAAATATATGTGTTCTTAAGATTATTGGAAATAGGAAAGCTTTATGCTGCCGACGCGGACCTTAACAAAATGGATGATGTGTTCTATAATATTATCAAAATCATTCGTCAGGAAAACATAGGCAAACTGGAGTTTAGAGTAAATCAAAACGCCGGAACTATATCGATAATAAACACAACGGATAACAGTACTATCGGAACAATGCCAATTGAAGAATTCAAATCAGCTGCCGATAGATTGTACACGGAAATTACCAAATTACAAAGAAATACAAAAGGTGCTTTTTCGCTTAAAGATACCGAAGAATTTTTGGATAGCTTGGGCGTTTCTACCCTTAAGGCTCCTTCCGAAGACAAAGCGGATATCAGAATTAAAATACACGATATAAACACCGGTATTGAATCTGTACAAGGATTTAGTATTAAATCAAGGCTTGGAGGACCGTCTACCCTTATTAACGCTGGAAAAACAACGAACTTCATCTATGAAGTAACCGGTCCGATTAATGACAGCATAATGAATGAATTTAATACCTGCTCAAAGAAATTTAAACCAAGATTTGATGTGCTCCGTAATCACGATTGCGATATCAAGTATTTAGGTATGGAAAACTCCGTTTTTGAAGGCAATTTAATGCTGATTGATGGAGATTTACCCAAAATTTGCGGATATATGCTAAAGAGTTATTACAGCACAGGGTTAAATAAAGTAATTGATTCATTAAACAATATAACTGAAAATAATCCACTTAATTATAACCTTTCAAACGGCCATCCGTTTTATTCTTATAAATTCAAAAGATTACTTTCTGAATGTGCCCTCGGAATGCTTCCTGCAAAAACATGGGATGGAATTGCAGACGCAACAGGTGGATACATAATTGTCCGAGAAGATGGCGAAGTTTTATGTTATCATCTTTTCAACCACAATGAATTTGAGAACTATCTGCTTCAAAATACAAAGTTTGAGACAGCAAGCACAAGTCGTCATCAATTTGGCTCAATTTATGAGGAAAATGGAAAGTATTACCTTAAACTAAATCTTCAAATTAGATTTATAAAGTAATCATGAAAGTCGGTAGTTTATTTGCGGGTATCGGCGGGATAGACCTAGGATTTCAACAAGCGGGATTTGACGTGCTGTGGGCAAATGAGATTGACAAAAACGCCTGTAAAACTTACAGACTGAATTTTCCCGATACAACATTGTTTGAGTGTGATATACGTAATCTTGATGCTTCCTTGGTTCCAAAAGTTGACATTATTTCAGCAGGTTTTCCCTGTCAGCCGTTCTCAGTATGCGGTAAACAAAAAGGTTTTGAAGATAATCGCGGCAATTTATTTTTTGAGATAATGCGTATTGCCGATGTTATTAATCCTCAAATCATCTTTTTGGAAAACGTTAAAAATCTTGTTAACCACGACAACGGGCGTACCTTTAATGTAATTCACAACGAATTAGTTACAAGAGGTTATTATATACGTTATTTGGTTGCCGATGCTTGTGATTACGGCATTCCGCAGCACCGTACAAGAACTTATTTGCTTGCCTTTCGTGATATTGTGCAATGTGAAGCATACCGCTTTCCTGAAAAAACAGAACTGAAGCAAGGCGTGTTTGATATTATTAATAAATCCGCTACAGTTGACTGCAGTTTTTATCTATCCGAAAACTCGCTGAAATATTCTAAAATGATGAATGCTATCAAAGACGACAACCAAATCTATCGCTTCTCAGACTACGGTATTCAATCCGGTAAGGATGGAATTTGCTTCACATTAAAAGCAAATATGGGCACTTGGTACGACCGTATACCCATAATAAAAGATGATTACGGAATCCGCAAAATAACGCCTTACGAATGTTTGGCATTGATGGGATTCCCTAAAGATTTTAAGATTGCCGATATTCCGCTGAAAAACGCTTATAAGCACATTGGAAATTCTGTTTGTGTGCCGATAATACAACAAATTGCAGATAGTATTAAAACATAGTCTTTTAAAGAAAACTAATATAACTATAAAAAATGCGAAGTGGTTAAAATTACCAACTTCGCATTTTTGATTAATTTAATAATACTTATTGTAACAATGAGATATTATTTTTGAAATATTCTTCAGAATAAATCTATAGCTATTTCAAATAGTACACATACTCCTATAAATTTTTTATCTACTATTGAAAACAGGATTTAAAACTCTGTATACATCAGAATCGTCAAGGCTATCAACTAATAGATTAATTAGTGTAGTTTTTACTGTATTTTCATCGTCACCGGAGGTTCCCATACATTTGTTAACAAAGACATCAAATTGCAATTTTGATTTTTTTCGTACGCTATTTGCATTACACGCTTGATATTCAGCACTTCTTAAAATACTATTGATTTCAGAATGAAAATGTGTTCTGAAGTTATTTCTTAGGTTTTCGTCATCTCCTGAAAGAGCCTGAATAAAAAACACTTCCGGTGTTACTGATAAATCTCTTATATAGAAATTATTACTTGTATTGTGTAGCAGCTCCGAAAAACGAGGCTTGTGTTCCAAATCTTCGAAAGCATCACTATCTACAAAAGCAAAAACCTTTGATTTTCCGAATAGTTGATTCTTTGTTAGTACAGCCAGCCTTGCTGTCTCATAAAAGCCGCCGACGGGAACTATGGATATTAATGCAGAAGAATGTTGTTTAGCCAGTAATAAGTATCTTGCAACCAATCTTTTCAAAAAGAATCTAGCCATCTCATCTTCTACAAAAAAGATGTAATCAAATATATTAGAATCCTCATAATCAATTCTTCCGAGAGCTCTTGCAGGATAACACGGTGTTACAGCTGAAACATTTCCGTCAGTATCTGATTCTAAAAGAATAACTTCATTCGGTTTTGTTGCTTTTATCATTGTTGGTGAATGGGTTGAAATAAATACCATTAAATCCTTTTCATCGGCTTTTTCTTTTAAATATTCCAGAAGATTCACTTGTACTCTTGGATGTAAAGCCATCTCCGCTTCGTCTAATAAAACCAATGCACCATTTTCTGCAGCATCTATTTTTTCGATCAATCTGAGTATTGCAATTTCTCCGGTACTAAAACGTTTTTCCGTATAATACTTTCTTCCATCTTTTATTATATTAAAGTAGGACGGAGTGCGGCCTCTTCCGTGTGTTACTTTCAGCTTTTTTAGATTAGTATACTTATTAGTTTCAAAGATTCTATTTAAAGTTTGGACTATTACCGAATTAGCCGATTGTACAGTTCCACGTTCTATCTCTTCTGCAGTGGCATCAATTCGTTTTGAATCCGCTTTAATGAAAATAGAACCGGTAAATCCGTATGTACTTAGTAATTGTGCATTATTCTTTCTGGGAGTTGAAGCCCATTTAGACCGTCTTTTCCTAAAAATAACACAAGTATCATCCACATCGTATCTAATTGAAGCGCTTTGGTACTCATCAAATCCCATAATATTTTTGGGTTGTGAAAATCCTCTTGCAAAAGCATACGAATTACATATTCTATCCATACAAGTTAGTAAGGTTGTTTTTCCTGTTCCGTTAGAGCCTACAAGTAAGTAGACCGCTTTCTTTTCTGGAAACTTAAAACTAAAATCTCGTATTCCCTTGGTATTTTTTATCGTTATACTTTTCATATTATTCCTCCGATTATTGTAGAAGAGTGAACTTATATGTCAATTATATCAAATCATCGGAAAGAAGCAATAGTATTTTAAATATATTTGTGCTAAAAAACTGATGCAATCCAAATGCGATTACATCAGACTTTATCTTATCTATAAATCAGTTCGACTTTTACAACCTCTCTCGCTCGTTGAGCGGCATTGTTCATCTTACGTACCCACAGCATTTGGTTGGTGGCTTTCAGCTGCTCTGTGCAGCCATCTTGCTCTGCAAAGCGCTTTACAAGTTGCATATACATCTCTTCTGCCTGTTCGTCAATATCTGCGATATAATCATTGAGCTTGCATTTTGTGAGCAGGTTGATGTAGCGAATTTTGTGATTTCTTTCGATATAGCGTAGGTGTTGCTTACCCCATAATCCGATTGGACGGCTATCCTGTACCGGTAGTTTTAGGTTTGGCAGCAAATAATCTCCTTGCATTGTGTATGTAATCTTCATTTTCAGACCTCCTTAACCTTGATTTTCTTCATTTTGGATCTTGTGAATTTGACAAGCAGCTCATCAACTACATCGGTGTACTTTCCCTGAAAAATCAGACGGTTTCTTTGTTCAATCAGACTACTGATAACTGCTCGGTGTTCCTCGTTTGTCAGGCAAAGATGGTATTTATCCCTCATTGTTGACCTCCTTGAGAAAATCGTCATAAGGCGTTGTATTATCTACAAAGGTGTCATAGATAAACCTTGCACCAAGTCTAAAACCGACAATAAAGCTGTCAAGCTCAGATTCACCTAAGACAATACCGGATGCATTCACAAAAGATAGAAAAGTTTTCTTATCATCGCACTTTAGTCTTTCGGTCAGTATTTCTTCTGAATTGGACATAATCATTATTTGCTTCTGCAAATAGCTGTCTTTCTTGAAACCACGAGCCTGCGTATCAATATTGCCGTAGAATAGTTCTTCAATGATGTTTTTTATAGTAAAATCTCCGATTCTTTAATTGAAATCAGCGGACTTTCTTCTACCGTTTTTATACCAATTATTATACCCAAGTGATTTTACATTTGCTTTCAAAGCGTTATGCAGAGGTATATGATTTACAAGGATACGCAGTATTTATCGCACTTTGTAATATCGCATTAACTTGTGTAAGGAAATATGATTTCAAATATTCCCTTCAAGTCCTTCTGCCCCTGCCAAACAAGCCTTACACAAAACCTTTTTATTTTGTTGGTGGTTTTTCCATAACAATTAGGTTGTAAGCAAATTTTAAGCTAGGGAAATGATTTCCCTAGCTTATTTTTTATCCATATGGGAATATATGTTCTGTATTATCCTACCCTTCACAAACAAAAACCCATTGTATTATTTGTCACTTATATCATATCCTAATTAACTTTAATAAAGTCAAAACATTTTGAGTTATTCTCAATAAATCTAGCCTAGAGTAGTTTTTTAAAAAATAACTATTGACAATTCAAGATTTATTTGGTATCATATTTCCAAAAGGAGAGGTTTTAATTGAATAACTGCATTTTAAAATCCCTATCTGTTGAAAATTTTGCCTCATTCGCAGACAAAATCCAATTTACTACACTAATAGATAGCAGAAAAAAGGATACAACTGATTTCACTATGTGCATAAACGATGAACTTTATAATAAAGTATCGTATATATATGGAGCTAATGGTTCTGGAAAAACTTTCTTTTGTAAAATTCTTCGAGAAATACAGCGATTAATAGATTGGTCCCCTCTTACTGCTATGAATAATTCCCACTTGTTAGAATTACCACACTTTAAAGGAATAAATTCTACAGTACCGCATTTTGCTTTTGATGTTAAATATGAAAACGAACCTACTTCATTTGGCATCGAAATTGTGGTTGATAAAATATATTATCATTATAATTTTTCCGTATTCAATCAAAAGGTAATCTATGAACGTTTAACCAAAAAGTATAAGCGTACTGAAAAATTACTTGAAAGAACTACATCTTCATACAAGGATATTGTACTAAAATCAGAATTGAAAAATTTTGAACCCATAAAACAAGTTGTCAAGGAAGAAGCCCTCGCATTACCAGTTGCAGCTTTGCTAAATAACAAGTTAGCTACAAAAATAATAAATGCCATAAAAAGCATTCAAATCGTCAGTATGACGGCTGCAAGGATACAACCTACTGATTCTAAAAAAGCTTTTTCAGATGAACGTCTTGAAAAATATGCTGAAATATTGTCAAAGGCAGACCCTACCATTAGAAAAATGACAGTCTCTTTCTCCGAAGAAGAAGTATCCAGAGAAAAAATTGAAATTGATGATTTTGAAAACAGAGAGATAATTGCTAAAAAAACTACAGTAGAAGTTAATTCAGAACATGCTGTATATGAAAACGGAGCTGAAACCAGTTGCACTCCAATCAAATTTTTTACCGATGAATCATTAGGAACTATTAAACTCTTTACAACTTTACCTTATCTTTATGATGTTTTAGAATCTGGCACTACTTTGATTATTGACGAAATTGAAAATGGTCTTCATCTGTCTCTTGTAAAAGAGATAATTGGCCTATTTAAAAATCCCGTTACTAATCCAAATAACGCACAACTCATATGTACTTCACACCAACCATTGTTGATTACACCTGATACCCGTCGGGATCAGGTATGGATAATAAGCAAAAATAATTTTGGTAAAAGCTCTTTGAGCAGAATGAGTAATATGAAAACCGCTCATTCTAAAATCAATTTGCAAAATAAAATTTTAGAGGGTGCATTTGGGTGCAACCCAGAAAAATTTTTTTAAATCAACACATTTTTAATAAAAGCAAAAAAGACATCGAGCTGGAACTCGATGTCTCATGAGGCAACAGAAGCACAGCTTTGTACTTTGTTACATCCACACTCGACATTGTATCATATTTTTTAGCTGATTGCAATATGAAATCTGTTTCCGGAAAGGTTAAAAACACTTAGGCTCTTATTGAATGTGATTATATATAACTATAATAACCAGAAAGGTATGTATTAATTTGAAAATCACAGAAATTTTTAACTTAGAAACTAAGGGTCATGAAGAGCTTGACTTTATCGACATTGATGAAACATCAGATACAAAACTTTTTATTGATCCATATGTAATTCAGGCATTGTCTAATTCATTCTGCTTAGAAGCACAAAAAAGCATTGAAACTTTTTTTAATGAAGTTTTTACTGCCTGTAAAGAACAAAATCACTCACGCTTAAGGTATTTATTATCGTTTGCTTCTGAACCAAACGAAACAAACTTAGGTATGAAGTCTAGCAGTATTTTCGGCAAAGGTACAACCTCTGACGAATTGACAAATCTATTTTCTAATTTTTATGATACAGTAAGAAAAAATCCTCATATTGAAAGTAATTCTCTTGCCATGTGTATGTATATTCCAAATTTTGCGGAGGATAAGATGTCTGACTTAATTACTAATATTATTCGCAAAAAATTATATGAGTTTACACTGGAGCAAGCTAATAAGTGGAATATTGCTTTGGGAAATAAGGATACAATAATTGGATATTACTGGGATTATATTTCTTTATCTTGGAAAAAATTGATAGGAAGACCTTTTTTAGTAAACAATACAATAAGGCTACTTGTTCCAAAAGCAATCGTAAGGAAGCATTACGTGTTTAATGTAGAATGTTATATTAAACAATATATTCTTAAAGATATACAAGAAGATATAATTAAAAATCATCCAGAAAAATGCCTACGAAAAGAATATAAAAACGGAAAAAGGGAACTTCTTCCACCAACAAGAAAGGAGCTTTATCCTAACTTTGTTGATGGAAGAAGTCATAAAGAGTGTGCGCTTAATTATACTGCAAACAACAAAAAATGCAGTGATAATTTTATTAAGGACAACCTTTCCAAAATTAGGCATGGCTATGGCTCACTTGACGATAATCAATTAGATATGATTGTTTATCAAAAAAAACGGAGGTGATTTTTATGATTCCTCTTATTAATTTGAAGATGCTCAAATTAGATATGTTAAGGCAAAATTGGATTATTAGTAGCTTTTTCTTTACATTTAAAAATACAAATTACATCGTACTTGTTAAATTATATTCAGCAAATGAAAGAAAGCCGAAGTTGGCATTACTAAAGTTACACTTTATGCGAGAAAAGCATTTTGATGATGACTTAGAGATTCCTGCAAATGTATATAGATTAATGGTCGACCCAAAAACCTTACGAACATATTTTAAAATTGCATATTCTGAAAATTTAGGCGACATATTAAAACAATTTACGATACGATTAGGTAATTCTATACCAACAGGAGTTAAGCAAGTTGTAACCATTAATGAAAAAAGAGCTATGGTTCACTCGTTAAGTAACAGTGATGCTGAAAACCCAAATAAAATTTATTGTTACAAAGTACGTAGAAACCCAAATAGACTTGATGGGAAACCAGGTCAAAGAAGTATTTTTAATGACAACAAAACAAGACTTTTGAGACCAGAATTATACCAAAAATTGTATAGAGATAATACTTTAAGTTTTTGCTACTCTGATGACCCACAAGATGAAAAGAGTGATGAGGACATTATTACCAATTGGACGAAGCGACATTCAATTTAGCAACAATATAAATTGGCATTACATTTTGCTTGAAAATGTAATGGTTTCGCTTGAATTTTCTCGATAGTTTTATAAATAACAAGCGCATTACAACAACGCAAAATAATATCATAAAAAAGCAGTTTAACATTATGTTAGACTGCTTTTTTGTTATGTCAAAATACACAAACTTTAAAAATTTATTTCACAATATATCCTATAAAGTTTAAGAAATAATTCTATTTATGAAAATTGCATTATTACTTTATATGCAAAATGCACTAAAATTACAAATATGCACCATAGAAGAACAAACTGAAAGTTTAGCTGAATTTCGTTATTAAGGATAAAGACGTCTTTAATAAACAAAAAAACGAGGCATTTTATGACTCCAAAAGTAATACTAAACTCCAATCAGGCTAAAGTAATAGCTAATGCAATTTACAAAGATATTCTTTCCTATGTACAAACTCATCAGAAAGAGTATGAAGAATTTTTGAAATCTAAGGAAAATAAGGATTTTTAAAATTTACTCAATTTTGTATATTTTGCAGGATTTGTTTGCGACTACATTATAGAAAGTTCAGAGGTGATATTTGTTCATGATATCAACACGATATTCTGTATATTGCAGAATATTTTCCAAATTGTTTCTTAATCTTAATAAATTATATTGTGAAAGGATTTTTCATTATGAACACAAATGAGTTTTTAGCATATTTTCAAAACGTAAAAAAACATTCAAGCAATCAGTATACAGCCCTTTGCCCTGCTCATGGCGATAAACATAATAGTTTATCAATAGGCTACAGGAGCGATAAATCACACTGGTTGATTTATTGTCATGCAGGATGTGATTGCAAAGATATTTTAAATGCTGTCGGACTTAAAATGTCTGACTTATATGATAATACTTCAAATAGTAAACATATTGAATCCCAAAAAACTTATATATACAAAGATGAAAATGCAGAGCCTGTTTATTTCAAAACAAGAATTGACTACGGTATCAAAGATAAAACATTCTTATTTGAACAGCCAAACGGCAAAAAGTCATTAAAAGATGTTCACCGAGTACCGTATAATCTTCCTAGCGTATTGAATTCATCTCTGATATATTTTGTTGAGGGTGAAAAATGTGCCGATATTTTAATAAAAAACGGATTGACTGCTACCACACTTGATTCCGGTGCAAATTCCGTTTGGTATGATTATTATAACGATTACTTCGATAAAAAAGAAGTAATTATTATTCCGGATAATGATAATGCAGGCAATAAATATGCAGTAAAAATATTAGAACATATTCCGACAGCTAATGTAATTGTTCTTTTAGATTTAGATGAAAAAGAAGATGTTTATGACTGGTTAAAGTCAGGTCACAATGTTAGTGAATTAGAAGGTCTGCCCAAAATGAATAAAACAGAATTCATCAGTAAATCTTCGTCTAAAAAGACAGATGTCACAAAACTAAATGAAAACATAAAAGAGAATCAAACGGATACGATTTTGAGCCTTTTTTATGAAAACAATGCTAAACTCTTGATTGATAGTACTGGCAATTATTATGCCAGTATAGCAGTAAACAGCCATAAAGAAGTTAAAAGACTTGACAGCGAGGATTTTAAATATTGGTTAATTTATTTGTTCCGTAACAAAAAAGGCTATACACCTAAAAAAGAAAGCGTATCACAGGCGATATCCGCATTATCAGCTAATGCTTTATACGAGATAAAAGAAAGAACACCGTTATCCGTTCGTGTTGCTAAAACAGATGAAACATTCTGGTATGACCTTAGCAACTCTGATTATCAGGCAGTTAAAATTACAGCTGACGGTTGGTCAATTGAGGACAACCCTCCTGAATTGTTTGTACGCTTAAGGCACCAGATTCCTCAGGTTTTACCTAAATCAAACGGAGATATATACAAAATTTTTGATTATATCAATATTAACGAAAATAAGACATTATTTTTGTGTTGGATGATAAGTTGTTTTATTCCCGATATTCCACATCCTATGCCAATTTTCCATGGAGAAAAAGGTGCTGCTAAAAGTACCAGTTGTGCATTGCTTAAAAAAATCATTGATCCGTCATCACTCGGAGTATTAACTCTTCAAAAGGCTGAAAGAACAATGGCTGTCAATTTACAAAATCACTGGTTTTTACCATTTGATAATGTATCATGTATCAACGAAGAAACAAGCGATACTCTCTGCAGAGCAATCACAGGCAGTGGCATTCAGCAAAGAAAATTACATACAAACGGAGATGACTATATTTTCACTTTTAAGAGATGTATTGCTTTGAACGGAATAAATAATGTCGCCCGACGTTCTGATTTACTTGACAGAGCAATTTTAATTGAATTGTCAAGAATTGACGAAAACAAAAGAAAAGAAAATTCAGCTATTACCAAAGAATTTGATAAAGATTTGCCGTTGATACTTGGCAACATTTTTGATATTTTATCAAAAGCAATCAAAATATACCCGAACGTAAAATTAAACAAATTGCCGAGAATGGCTGACTTTTCTCATTGGGGATATGCTATCGCTCAGGCATTGGGTGACCTTGGGGAAACTTTCTTAGATGAGTATAAATGCAATTACAATAAACAGAATATTGAAGCGATTAACTCTGATATAGTAGCAACACTTTTAATTGCATTTATGAAAGAAAAAGAAATTTGGAAAGGTAAAGTTTCCGAGTTACTTAAAGAACTGACATATCTTGCTGACAGAGAAAAAATAAAGACTAAAACAAATGATTTTCCAAGTCAAGCAAACTTATTGTCAAGAAAGCTTAACAGTTTAAAAAGTAATTTTAAATCAATTGGCATTGACTTTAAATCTGAAAGCAAATCTGATGCAACATATATAACTATCACCAATGAAAATTCACCTCAATTACCACCATATGTAAAACATAATAAAACAAATGATGACAATACAGATGTTGAATTTTAAATATTTTTATTCTATGGTGATGATGGTGATGAATTTTTAATTAACAAAATAATTATTTGTTACTGTAATTTGCTGTTATAAAAATAGCCCTAATATTAAAAGCCTTTGAACAGATTGAAAGTTCAAAGGCTTTTGTTTTAGTCAAAATAATCGAAAACATAGAAATTATCGAAATGTTTTCAAAAGATTTCAGGTTTTAAGTTCATAGATGTAATCGCCGATTGAAAGCAGAATGCTGTTATCAATTTCTGTTGCATATATTTCGTAATCTTGCAATTGAGCAATTGAATTTAGCAGGTAAATCATATCGTTTACTGTAAAATACAGTTCATCATCAGCACAGCTGTCGACTGAATTTAAAGTGCATTTTATTACTTTTTTCATAGTATCAATCCTTTTATATCAGAAACAAAGTTGCTTGCACCCAAGTTAGATGTATAACTTCAAGAAAAATCAGCTAACAGTTTTAGAAAGTTTTCTTATCAGATATTGACAGCATAATTTTTGTTCTTACATAGATATAAAAGGTTATAAATTATTTGTGTTTGTGCTTATCAAAATCAATTAAGATGATTTTACTTTGTTCTTTGCTTTAAGCTGGTTATTTGCTCTGACAAATACTTTCCCCTGTTCTATATACAGTTGTTGCTGTTCATTTGTCATCGAACGAAATACACGCAGTAATTCTTCTTCCGCAAGGTTATTTATTTTGTTTTCGGGAATGTTCAAAAGATAATCAGCGGACACATTAAAATATAAAGCTATTCTTTTCAATGTCTCAAAGTCAGGCTCACTTATCCCCTGAACATATCCGCCAATTGTTGACGGCGCAATATTGAGGTCATTTGCAAATTGCTTTTGTGTAATGTTTTCTTCGTCTATAAGCAAGCGTAATTTTTCGCTGAAATTCATAGTAATCACCCATAATTATTTTAAAGGAAGATACGAAATAATAGTTAAAAATACTAGAAACTAGTTGACAAAACTAGAATATAGTTGTACAATCAAATCAAAGAACATTGATATTTTAATAATTAGGGGGTAATATAGTATGGCTTTTTGTACCAATTGTGGAAGCAAATTAGATGATAACTCTGCATTTTGTACCGTATGCGGAACGGCTGTTAAGAATGATGTTGTCAATCAACCGCAACAGTCGCAAGTAGTCTATGAAGAATTTGTACCGACATTAGGTATGGGCAGAAAATTTGCATTCAAAGAAAAATCTCTTGTTTACAGCGATAAAGAATATGAATATGCAAAGTTAAAACCTATCACTCTGATAACTGCACCTACTTTTGCTTCAAACGGCGTAGCACAAACTACTTCGGAAGACGGAGAGTTATTGACATTAGCCTTTAGTCGCAAAGATAATGCACGCTTTAACTCAGTTCTAAGTTATGCTAATGAACAAATCAATGCAGAACACGGAAATGTTAAAAAATACAAATTTGTTTTGCAGTCGCCATCGGGTTCTAAAGTTGAAGTTTACAGTGATTATCTTATAGTTTATTATATCAAAGGCGAAACAACCAAAGGCAGTGAAAGCGTTAATAAAATAAGCAAAGGCTTTGGGTTAAACGGTAACGGACTCACAGGAAAAATTACGGGCGGACTTGGTAAAGCTATAGACAGCATTGGCAGTTTAGGCACAGGCATTAACAATACATTTAAATGTGGTGCAACAGGCGACATAATTATGTTTGCCGATTTGAATGTAAATATTAGTGGCGATAATTTGATTATTAACGAATATTCAATACCCATAGGTCAGCAGAATTTGAATTTAGCAAAAGAGATTATCGACTATATTGATAACACACTTAAATCAGCAAATGAAAAAACAGAAATTCCACCGATAACTTCAGAAGTATGGGAGCCGATAGTCGGAAAAATAAAAGAATTTAATTTTTACGGAAAAAGTCTTAGAATTCCCGAAAATTTAGATGTGTTCAATTCTTACAGATCGAAATTTAAGCAAATTTCACAAAAGTGTCTTGAAAGAGCTAGGTCTGAGTATGATTTAAAAATAAATGATTTTATCTCATTTATGGAATTTTTTCCAAAAATATACGCAGACAATCTTTCGCCGATAATACAGAAAGCCGTAGATGTATTAGTTGCTAACGGAAATTGGACGGTAACTTTTGACTCGTTTTATGAACAGCATACTTCTGAATTTCATCTTGGCATAGATGATTATAATGCAATGACAGAAAGTGTAAATCTAACCGTTGCTAATAATCAAAGAAGTGTTGCAGGTGTTATGTCACATGTTCCGACTATGGTAGGCGGTGGCTTTGGTTTCAAAGGTGCGTTAAAAGGTGTAGCAATGGCGACAACATTTAATGCTGTAACACAAGGAATAAGTAATGCCGCAATTAAAAATGCACGAAACATCACACCGCCACAGCAAGCAGAATTATACGGACGCATTAAAGTTGATATATTATTAAAGCGTGTGTTTTTAGACTACTGGAATGTTTACATCTCTCTTGTTTGTACATTAAAAAATAGCGGAAGTGATATTTGGTGGCAGACAAGAGATGCTGACCAACAGTATAAAAATATTTTTCAAAATTTATCAAATCCGAATTTTCCACAGGATAAGGTTTTAGATACACTAATTGAGTTGATTGTTACAAATCCGTACTCACCCGAATATTATGAATTTGCGATATCAAGATTTGGTCAATCAGAAGATATCACAAAAATCAAAGAATATTTTGGATTGACAGAATAAAGTAATACAGATAGGAGTAAAATTATGATTTATTGTAAAAAATGCGGAACACAGGTTCAGGAAGGCATTAAATTCTGCCCGAAGTGCGGTACAGAAATTCAAAATCAGGCTGAAATAAATGATGTTGAGTCAAACAAAATTATGGCTGTAATTTCATATCTAGGAGTTCTCATTATCATTCCTTTGTTAAAGGGCGAATATAAAAATTCTCCGTTTTTAAAATTTCATCTTAATCAGGCAATACTATTCTGTATCGGTTGGGCTTTGACTATTTTGCTTAATGTAATTCCTTTTATCGGCGGACTTTTAGGCGGACTGTTTTCATTTGCTTTAGCTATTCTTGAAATAGTTTGTATTGTTTACGCAGTTAAAGGAGAAACCAAAACTTTTCCTATTATCAGTAAGTTCAAGATTATTAAATAATTCCAATTCTAAAAACAAATATTCTAAGGAGATTATTATGACTACTCTAAATTCATTACATATTGACATTGCAAAAGTACTAATGCAGTGTGCAAAAGAAAATAAAACAATTACTTATGGCGAACTGTGCAAAGAAGTAGGTTACAACAGTCCAAGAACTATGGGAGCTGTACTCGACCCTTTGACAAAACTTACATACAAAGAATACGGCGGGTTTATTTCTGTGTTGGTTGTACGAAGCGAAACTCAGAACGATAATTTGCCTATGCCAAGCGAGGGATTTTTTGAAATGTATCATGAGTTTACTCCGTCAAGTTCTCTATCAAATGAAGAAATTGTGCAAATCCAGAGAGAATTAACATATAAGCAGGATTGGAGCAAATTACCTGATTTAATAAGAGCCGAAATTAGCGAATAAAAACTCTTGTTATAAAATTTTTAAGAGATGTTTTCTTGTGTAAAAGCATATAAGAGAAAACATCTCTTTTAGTTTATAAATATCAATTGTAAAAAACGGGTGTAATCTATACGGATTGCACCTGTTTTTGTATCTAAAATATAAAAGAAACAGTTGATTTCTTTTTGTTTATATCTTATAATATAATTGTACAAAATAATTATAATAATGTGAGCGATTTTGTTATGATTTACGGATATGCACGATGTTCAACAAATGAAAAACTGCAAGACATTAACAGACAGGTTCGAGAACTGAAACAACAAGGAGCAACCGACGCAACCATTTATTTGGAATATGAGAGCGGTACAAAAATAAACCGTACAGAGCTTAACAAGTTACTGAACACAATCAAAACAGGTGATACAATTATAGCAACAGAAGTCAGCCGAATCACAAGAAGTACAAAACAACTTTGCGAAATTATCGAATTAGCGAAAGATAAACATTTGAAATTAGTGCTTGGCAGTTTCGTGGTTGATTGTAGTAGCGAGTTAGACCCTATGACAGAAGGAATGCTCAAAATGATGGGTGTGTTCAGCGAAATCGAAAGAAATATGATAAGCCAAAGAGTAAAAAGCGGAATGGAAAATGCTAAAGCCAAAGGTAAAACAATAGGCAGACCGCCAACAACCGCAGACAATATTCCAAATGTATTTTATAAACATTATCCAAAATATAAAAACGGCGAGATAAATAAAATGGAGTTTTCAAGGCTGTGTAATTTATCTTACCCGACAATTTATAAGTATTTGAGTATTGTAGAAAATTAGATGTCAGGTGATTATAGTGAAATATACCCTTCAAATGAACGCATTAAGTTCTTTGTCTATTGCAATTGAGAAATTTAAAAAAGTATACTATTATAATGGTACAGACCAAGAGAGTATTTATGACGAGAATATGAAAATGTGTGCTATTTTTTTAGAAAATTCTGTTGAACTACTTTTGAAGTCAATATTGGTTAATCACGACCCATTATCAATATATAAAGAGCCAAATAGTCGCAAAATAAAGGAAGCACTCTCCAAAGTTGATGAAAATCACACATTAGAAGATATATTGATTACGAGTGGCAATTTTAAAACAATTACATATACAGATAGTGTAAAAGCAATACACGCAGATATATGCAAATCTGATAAAGTAAAAAATATATTAGAAGAATTAGGGTACATAAGAAACGCTATAACTCATTTTGGTATAGTAGGAAAAAATGAAGAGTACATTATTAGTTTTATAAATACATTTGATGTTATATACAACTACCTGTTTCCTGAAATAATTGAAATTGATGAGATTTCTGATTTTGTTGTAAGTGATGACTTATTTGTAAATACTATACACGGTTACAAGCCATTGTATGATGAAGATTTTATTTATAATAATATCGTTGATTTTTTAGATGAATTAATAGAAAGTAGTAGCAACAGCTGTTTTCAGTATCGCATTAAAAACTCTAAATACAATATTTCAAAATTTATATCACTGTATAATCAATTAATGAATTCTAACGATTTTAAAAAGATGTTTGAAATTTATAACGCTTTCTTTGACTTTGATTATTTTAATACTGATAATTTAAGGAATAACAGTATTAATATTGGTGATAAAGAAAATGGTATATTTGATTATTTACTCGTTGAATATTTACCATATAATAATTTGACATACTTTGTTGGGGAATGTGGTTACATATATTTTATAATTGAACACTCAGAAAATAAAATATTAATTTATAACGATGCAATAATAAAGCCTTCGTGTGATGAACAAGAATTTGAAAAATTCCAACTAAGAGAACATATCAATAATGGTATTTGTACTGAATATAAGTTATCGAAAAAAAACTTACAATTGGCTTTTGAAAATATTTTAAAAATGATGAAATCAGAAACTGAAAATACGAATTAAGACGGTGTTAAAATGAATGTAGTAATCTATGCGAGATATTCCTCTCATAATCAACAGGAAACAAGTATTGAAGGACAGTTAAAAGTATGTCACGAATTTTGTGAAAGAAACAATTATACTGTTATCCACGAATACATAGACAGAGCAATTTCAGGCAGAACAGACAACAGACCTGATTTTTTGCAGATGATTCAGGATAGTGCAAACAGAAATTTTAAGTTTGTTATTGTTTATCAATTAGACAGATTTTCACGCAACAGATATGATAGTGCCCACTATAAAAATAAACTTAAAAAGAACGGTGTACGAGTATTATCTGCCAGAGAAAATATAAACGAGGACGCTAGCGGAATACTTATGGAAAGCGTACTTGAGGGTATGGCGGAATACTATTCAGCAGAATTATCTCAAAAAGTAAAAAGAGGCATGGAAATAAACGCTTCAAAATGTCTTTGCACAGGTGGTAACAGAACATTAGGTTTTTATATTGATAAAGATAAAAAATTTCAAATTGACCTAAATACCTCCCCTATCATTAAATTGATTTTTGAAATGTATGCAGACGGAAAATCTATTGTTGAAATAACAGATTATCTTAATGCACAAGGATATAAAACCATACAAAACAAACCTTTCGGCAAAAACTCTATCCGAAATATACTTGGCAACAAACGATATATCGGCACATATACTTATAAAGATACAGAAATTGCAGGCGGTATTCCTCGCATTATTTCTGATGAACTATTTAACAAAGTGCAGGAAGTTTTAAAGAAAAATAAAAAAGCTCCTGCCAGAGCAAGAGCAAAAGAAGAATATTTATTGACTACAAAACTTTTCTGCGGTTACTGCAAAGAAATGATGACCGGTTTTTCAGGAACAGGAAAACTTGGCAAAGTATATCGCTACTATGAATGCAAAGGCACAAAGAAACATACTTGTAAAAAGAAGCGTGTAAAAAGGAATACATTGAAGATATCGTTATTGAGGTGTGTCGTGGACTTTTGACCAAAGAAAACATCAATAGAATATCAAAAGAGATTTCAAAACTATTTGAGAATAACCAAGACACCTTTAATCTAAAGCGTTTGAAAAAACAGCTTTCCGAAAATGAAAGAAAACACAGAAATCTTATCAATGCCGTATCCGAATGTGATATTGAAAGTCTGCGAAAAACATTTTATTCTGAAATCTTAGAACTAGAATCACAAAAAGAAAAGATTGAAGAAGAAATTCGAGAGGAAGAAAAGCTACATATTATCTTGACTGAACCCGAAATTAAATTCTTCTTGACCTCGTTAAAAAACGGTAGTGCAGACAACATCAAATATCGCAAAGTACTAATAACAACATTTATAAATGCAATTTATTTGTATGATGATAAGATAACGCTCATATTCAATTCAGGTGATAAACCAGTAACAATAAACAACATTCTTCTGTCAGAAATTGAAGCAAATGAATCAAATAATACAGATGCAGAGGGTTTGTTTATTGACAATGTTGCCCTGCCAAGGTATGATGTCTCAAAAATGGCTTAGATAAGCCGTTTTTGGGACTTTTTCTTTTTGCAGAAATTTTCTCTGCCGGCAACTTTTTTCGGATTTTCTAAAAATTTAAATTGTGATTTTAAACTTGAAAATTAACGGCACAAGACATCAGTAATCATCAGGATTTTCGCACCTTTTTAACCGCAAAATCCGTTCTAAAAATACAGTAAATTTTCCGAAAAATGAAAATTTATTCACGGAATTACAAATCAATTTTCAACTTTGTATCAAGAGTGCGTGAAATGTTCAGTTTGCTTGTTTTGTCAACATGAGCATAAAAGTTCAAGAACTGTTTGCCTGAGTGTATCAATCTCTTTTATCCGAAAGGCATATTTCGGGTGAAGCTTAATAATTTCGCAGGTATCGAGTCCGTTTTCGATTTCTTCAATCAGAGCAGACATATCGGGAGAATTTTCATCAACAGGCTTTGGAACATCACCAACCTCTTCAAAGGTATCAATAAGATTCGTCTGTTCCTTATCAGAACCCTACCACTTGCCCTCCTTGCGGAGATAGTCTCGATTTTCCGTTACACTGCCGTTAGCTTTATCAATATGTGCAACAGGGAATCTGTTCTTCAATGTTGAAAAGCGAATCGGCGATTTTGAGTAAATGAAAATGTGCATATGCTTTGTGCCTGTGGTTGCAATTTCATCCACAAAAAACTGTTTTACTTGCTATTGCAATTTGCAAAAAAATTTTATTTTCGTCCGATGTTCCCATCTGTCCACTATATTATACCAAAGAACGCTGTCCCTCTATCTCCCCTTTGGATATAAAAAAGCAACTTGCAGAACAGAATTCCACAAGCTGTTTCTTTTAATTTAATATTCATCAGAGAGCCAAAACGTGCCACGGCAACGAAGTAAAACGGAGCAAGTATAAGTTTATCAATATTCATCAGCGAGCCAAAACCTACAGTAAAATGTACTCCACGCCTGCCGGTATAAGTTTATCAATATTCATCAGAGAGCCAAAACACATACGCAGAACTTACGAAGGTATGGCATGTATAAGTTTATCAATATTCATCAGAGAGCCAAAACCTGCAATCCAGTTTACATCTGTCATCACGGGTATAAGTTTATCAATATTCATCAGCGAGCCAAAACACGGCAAGACCGGCACCGATAAGACAGATAGTATAAGTTTATCAATATTCATCAGAGAACCAAAACAGCCAAAGCCCTTAACGATAGTCTGAGTGCGTATAAGTTTATCAATATTCATCAGCGAGCCAAAACCACTGACGAAGTGTTTTGGGAGCATATCGAGTATAAGTTTATCAATATCCATCAGAGAGCCAAAACCTCCGTAAAGCCTTGGTTGTCCACAAGGTCGTATAAGTTTATCAATATTCATCAGAGAGCCAAAACCACTACATCTTGTAGAATGTAGGCGGTTTTGAAAATTCAAACACAAGCATATTATAATTCAATGATATCTCTTTTGTCAAGATAGTTTTCCTCTGCATACTTTTCTCCTATCAAAATTTCCATAGAATCATACTGACGGTCGGTTATTATCAGCAATCGTACCGAACCCGATGGGGGCAAAATACTTTTAACTATTTTTGAATACTTTTTTGCATCATCATTATTTCTGACAGTTCTCGCATATACAGAAAACTGCGCCATGATAAAACCTGATTTAATCAGATTTTTTCTAAATTGCGAATATTTCTTTCTTTTCTCTTTTGTCGAAACGGGTAAATCAAAAAATACTATAACTTTCATAATCATTTTCAATTGCCGACACAAGAGATTTTACATATATTTCTATTGCATATCTTATACGCATTCTTTTATCTGATTGCAAAATAATTTGGTTTGGCAAATCAATCAAGCTCTTGCGATTACTATATGTAAGTGTTTCAAAAAGTGTATCACAATTTTCATCAGTTCTTCTGAAGGTTGATCCAAATAATGCAACAAAATATTTTCCGCAACCGCCTCTCGGTTTGTTGTATCCCCGGGCTTCACGCTTTTGGATAACGCATCAATTTCATCACATTTTTCTTTGTTAATTTCACGGTATTTCAAGCATAAATACCGGTTGTGTATTTTTCTTTCAATAATTTTCTGCCACAATAAATTTTTAAATTCATATGTCATATCAATTTGCTTCTTTATTACATTAAATGGTCTGTAATGAGTGTTAATTTGTAATGCTGCAGACACCGGAAGATGTTTTTCATCGCAAAGTATTATATGTGCACCTGCCTGCGTAAGTGTGGTCAACACACTTACGCTAAGCATTGCTGCACGATTTTCTATTACAAGTGAGTATATGTCTGAAACCGGAACCCTACTTTCGCCTTCTGCACTTGATACTATAAGCCAGTTGTCCTTTATGTTCAATTTTTCTCCGGAAGCAACGATAACGGTTCGCCACATTTCTTTACCTCCCCAAGCTTTTTACCAAGTATGTCTATTTCAAATTTCTTTACTGTATCCTTTTTAGTTATTGAACACACCTCGTTTTCCTTCATATTGTTAAGTCTTCGTCTCGTATTTCCTTTTGATATATACAGTTCATTTCTTAAACTGTTCTTTAATGAAAAGTAGTATCCACAACAAATTTTATTTTTCTTTGTAATTTCGATGTAGTCGCCATAAAAAAGGTACATTTCGTGCATAGCATAATCATCAGGATATCTATAATCCGAACGAAGATACAAATGATTATTTCTTTTTAATAAGTCGGTATATTTAATGAAACTTAGGTTTGTTTCATCATTACAAGTTCTATATACATCTACACAATAAAAGCGTGAATCATTTAACACCGTACTATTATTCTCACCAATAGTTTTGACACTGTTTTTTCCTGAAATTGCATCTTTCTTTTTTATGAAACCATCCTTAACCATCTGACCTGAATATTTTCTTTCAGGCTTAATTGATACAATCGGCATCTCAATTGAGTCTGCAAATTGGTGATCATATATTTTGTACAAATCATTTCTAAATATTTGATCAAGAGTATCTTCACCTACTTTAGTATCATAGTTAAAGAAATACTTCATTAACTCGTAATCACGGACACGGTATTCAACTTCAAAACGAATATTCTTCAGTAATGACGGTGTTTCCTTAACCTTTTCAAGTAATTTTCTTGAAACAGTGGGAGACATTCCATAATATTTCATTAAGGTATCAACACAATTGTCAAGACTTTTTCTATACTCCTCTGTTTTAATTTTACCTGCAGAATAGTATATATCTCTAAGCTTGTGGTTTTCGGCAGCTATAATAACATAGGCCGGTAAACAGTTTGCTATTACTATTGCGTCAACTGCATGATCAAAATATGTTATCTTCTTCAGTTCGCCTTTGTCATATCTTCCCCATGTTTCTTTGTTGAGCCACTGTCTGCGAAGAGATGACGTTATTGCACCCTTGACTGCATAAACTGCCGGTCTCTTATCGTCACACTTTTCCCTCGCAAAGTAGAGATTATCATTAAAATACTTAACCAAAAATTTTGCAATATATCGTGTATCGTTAAGATTTCTTGTTTTCCAATCGCCGAGAATTTTTTCAGCATCTTCGCCTACAAGAGATTCAAGCATAAAATACCTATACTTTTTCTCGGTGATTTTATTGTCTTTAAACAACTTATTGACACGCTGTTTGAACTCTTTTTCCTTTTCAGCAGATAGATACATCAATGGAGTTCTTGCTCCTTTTTTCTGATTTTCCCTTGCAAGAACAAGAGCTTTATTGTTTAGTGTATCATCAAGAATTCTCGAAAATGGGACAATATGATCAATTTCATATTGTTTTTCTTTATTCAATATTGCTTCTTTCTTATTTGTTATTTCTTCATTTGAATACATACATCTCCAACCCTGGAGTTCTCCAAGAAGATATCTCTCAATGTACTGCGGTCTAATTTCTCCCTCATCAAGACCTGTAATCAATGATATTTGTTTTATTGCATTTTTTCGTTCCTTTTCATTTTTATTTTGTTGAGTGGATATTTTTTGACGAGTATCAAAACTCTTATTGAGTTCACTTGCAATTTCAATATTCATTGCATTTGGTGCGCCATATTTTTGAACAATTGCATTAACCACTTTTCTTGTTTCATTGATAGCTCTAAACACCACAGGATTTTGTGCATACTCACTATTATTATCAAAAGGTTTTAATTTTAACAATTTTTCTGTTTTTATACTTACTGAAAACTCATCTTGTTGTACATTCGCCTGAAATTCACCTACTAATGTTCCATCAAAAAAGGCATTGATTGCATCAATCATATATTTATCTGAAACTTTTGCTGTTCCTGAAAAATTTTGTTTAGAGAGCTTTTTTATCAGTTCATCTTTTCCTTTTAGTTCATCAATTTTGTTTAAAGCATCAATTCTTCTTTTGGGAGTTATATTGAAAGATATTGTATCACCTACCCTGTTAAGCAAAGAATTTTGATCTGTATATTCCTCCGATATCAATTTATCCCAATCGAAACCGTATGATTCAAAAATTGGCTTTACAGTTTTGAGGTATTTAATACAATCTGCAATATTTTCATTTTTAGCAGTCTTAGTATTAAGAATTACAATGTTAAGTTCTTTTGCGAGTTCATTGATTTTTGTTTTCGTAATGCTACCGCTTTGTAAGGACTGACTCACGATATTTCTCATCAAATCCCGAGGTAGTTTTACTACTTCGCCTGTGTTTTTCTCAACATATTTATATTGAGAAAGTTTGTTTGCCAAAGCAAATAAATCTCCTATTACCGTATAACGGTGTCCTCTTTTCTCATTCTTATAGTAGGGGCAATTGCCTATCGAATCAACAAAGCCCTTATATGGTCTGTTTTCATCGTCAGTATTTCCGGGGCCATCTTCGAAATCTCGCCTTGAAAATATTATATCAAAGATTTTATCTATACTTTCATCTGTAAGTTGAGGGTAGAATTCTTTCTGTTTGCCTAAAATTTTTCTTACCTCATCTTCAAACATTTCGGTAGGAAACAGTATGTCATTTTCACTTATTTTGCCACTTGATTCTTTCTTTCCCTTTTCATCTTTTTCTTTTATATTTCTATACTTGTATCTTCCGGAAATTTTATCAGAAAAATGTTCAGAATCCTTCATTATAGCTTCTGCAATTGAGCGATAACCACCATTTTTTATAACATCTGCAGTATTCGTTAATGCCTTGTAAATATCTTTTTCTTCTTCTTCTTTGGCTTTTTTATCTTTTGCGTTATTATTTTCATCACTCAACTCGTAAAAAGCTTTATATCCGCGACGCTTTGCTATATGCAACAATGCCGCAGTAAGTTCAACAGGAGTCACCATTTCATCGAGGGCACGAACCCGTATATCTATAATATCATGATTGTTTTTAGCAAAGAACTCGGAAAGTTCCGCCCTACTTACAAATTCAATATTTTCAAGATAGTTCTTCAATCGTTCCTTTCGATGATTCCTTCTCCTAATTCTTCTTCGCATACCTCTGTATTTTCTTCTTCTTTGACTGTTTCGTATATTTTTATTACTTTCAATGATCTCTCCGGATTCAAATATGCGGACACCAAAATCCTCCAATCGTTTGCAATCATCGTCATTTCTTACAACAGCCCAGCCCACTGAACCGATTCCGATATCAAGTCCAATTATATATTTCATAATTCTCACCTTTCTATTGACAAATATATTTTTCAATATTATAATCAAATTAGAACTTAGAAATTTGATGTATAGGTTTATCAATATTCATCAAAACAAACACAATAAACCATTCTTTATAAGTTTATCAATATTCATCAGAGTTCTAAGATAAGGCAATATGCCGTAGGGTAGTGGAAACCCCTTTGCACCACATACTAAAGACAACCTTAGGGTTGTCTTTTTTATTGTCTTCTCGTCTCTTATTTTATCATATATCACATTTTATTACAACATATTCAGCAATTTATAGTAAATTTATTATAACGCAAAGCATTGTCCCATTGTCAGTACTATGGACCGATTAAAACAACAAAAGCTGAGGATATGAAAATTATCCTCAGCTTTTGTTGTTTTAGGGGTTATTTTTTCCGTGATTTTTTTGGGGTAATTTTGAATACAGCATAAAATGATTACATTTCCACCGCATCCTGCAAGGCGTCTTTGATATATTCGTAATTCGGATAACATTCGGCATAGTTATCGGAACGGAAATCATGATACTGTAAACCCATTGCATCAACGGTTATTTCTGTAATTATGCCGTTTTCTTTGAATGTAATGTCAACACGATAAGTTTCGTATTTTTCATTGTCATACTCAAGAAAAATTGACTGCAAGCTCGTACAATTCATCGGCAAAATCGCAATCCGACAACGGAATATTGTTCTCAACTGCCTCGTTTATTTTTGCATACAAATCATCCGAAACCTCGAACTCAACAATCTCATACCAACATCTTTCAGAACTGTTGATACGCACATATGCTTTCTGTTTTGCTATGATAAAATCCTCTTGCATTTTTAAATTTATAAGTCTTTCAACCTGTTATCAACATTATACCAAAGGCCACTGTACCATTATCTACCCTTTGTTTGCAAAAAACAGCCCTGCAAATGGGTACAGGGCTGTAAATTTAAAGATTTATTCATTGCTTATCAGATTTAATCGTCTGTAGCTTTGAAATTTATTTTATTTTCGGTCGCAAAGGTGTGTGCATAGGAATCTGTCGGGGCGTGGATTGTTAGGTCTTTTGAGTCTTTGAAGGCAGATTTTCCTATGTAGGACACATTTTTGGTCAGGTAGATATCCTCAAGGGAGTAGGATTCTTTGAACGCATTATCGGCAATGAATTTTACTGTATCGGGAACGACTGTTTCCTTTGCACCGCCGTAATTTATTGCATCATCTGCAATTGAAATCACATCCAAGCCGTCAATATTTGCAGGAATTTCAAGCTTTTCCTCTGACGACATTGGGTTATAGTTAGTTATTACGCACACGGGCTTGCCGTCATCATAGATAACATTATAATTATAGTCGCCGTAATACGCACCGTTTCTGATTTTTGAATAATCGGTATTTTTAGCCTCCGGATTTTCAGGCTCGGTCGTATAGTTTTTATAATTGATTTTATTTTCAACCGCAAATTTTTCGGCATAAGAACCCTTTTCGGCATATATCGTAAGGTTGTCAATGCCGTCAAAAGCGGTTTTTGCAATCTTATTTACGGAGGGCGCAATATAAATTTCCGTTATATTTTTTGAATCCTTAAATGCGTCATCCTTGATTTCACAAATGCCGTTGGGGATAACAACTTTTTTAAGACAATCAAATTCGCTGAAAGCTTCCTTTTCAATAGCTGTTATCTTTGTATTTTCATCATATGAAGTAGGAATATACGCATCGTCCAAGCCGTAATATCCGCCCCGAAACAAGCCGACAGTGGCATAAAAATTTCCGTTTTCATCGTCTTGAAACTGAATTGAAAACTGACCGTCGGCAGAATCCTTTAGACTATATTTTTCATCAACAGCCATTTGTTCAAATCTGTTATTTACGATTGTCGCTCTGGCAAGGAAAGACAATCCGAGCAAAGCGACAACCGAGATGCAAAGAACAACGAAAAATTTATGAGTAAACAGTTTACTTTTCATGCAGCTCACCTTCTGTCATTTTCAAAACAACATCACAAACTTCTTCCAAATCCTCTTTGTGATGAGTTGTGATAACCACGAGCGCACCTCTTTCTTTTTCTTCTTTAAGAAGCTTGTAAATCAGCTGTACACCGTCATTATCAAGTGCATTTGTCGGTTCATCAAGCAGGATTATTTTCTGCTTTTCAAACACAGCTTGAGCAATATTCAGCCTCTGTTTCATACCAAGCGAAAACTTTTTCACCTTTAAATCGGACTTTAATCCAACACGCTCAAGCGCTGTTTTTATATCCTCATCGGTGGCGGTTTTCTTGATTTTGCCGAGGATTTTCAGATTGTCAAAAGCATTGTACTGGGGCAACAGGTTCATATTTTCAATCACGATGCCTATGCTCGGAGGGAACGACATATCCTTGTGCAAAACCTTTCCGTCAATCACAACAGAGCCGCTGTCGGGAACAAGCAAGCCTGCAATTGCTCTCAAAAGCATAGTTTTGCCCGAACCGTTGTGTCCGTAAAGTCCGTAGATTTTGCCGTACTCAAAATTGTAACTTACATTATTTAAAATCGGTCTTGATTTGATACTTTTACAATAATTTTTTATTTCTACCATAATATCACCTCAAAAAATATCGGTTTTCTTAAATCTCAAATTCAGAATGAAAATGCACAAAGCATTTAACGCAACTATGAATAACAGGTATCCGTAGTAAATGCTCTCGCCCGACACAGCACCGTTCTGCATTCCGAACATCAAACTCGGGAAGAGAATCATTTTCCAAATCGGTGCGTCAACAAAATTCTGAACCAAATAGTACGCAATAAAGCAATAGGTGAAAATTCCTATGTTCACAATGTGTGCAGGAATACTGATTTCAAGCAAAGACTGAATAACTATCAGAGAAAAAATTGTCAGAAAGTACATAATCAAAGATTTAAGAGTTCCGCTTTCAACGGGAGTCATACTTTCTCTTGCAACAAAAAAGATTATGAACTGGAACAAAACAATGCAAATCAATGCTATAAAATTGTTAAGACAACGCTTTAAAATCAGCACTGTTTTTGAATAATTGCGTACAATCAACATCTTGCCGTAGCCTTGTTTAAGGTTCTCAATTGAGCCGCTTGTAAAGAAGAGAATAAAACATACGGGCAGCAAAAGCGGCAGAAATTTTGTAATTTCAAGGCCGTAATCGCTTGGGGCTAAACCAATCATAAAGGCATTTTGAAAGTTCCCCTGAAATACACAACTGAACAATTGAGCAAAGCACGCAACAATCAGTATTATCGACAAAACAAGCTTACTTTTTAACATTACTCAAAACATCCTTTTTCTGATACAAAAAGTAGGAAGAGAAGATAAGCATAAACATCATAAGCAATGCTCTTAATATAATGCCCCACATATCCGACAGAACCATTTCGCCGTTCATAAGTCTTGACAACACTATGGCATCTCTGAACGGAAGCCATACCCTGCTTATCATAAAAGCTACATCTGCAAAAAACTCTGTAAAAATCAGAGCTATGGTGATAATTGGAGCAACTTTCGGAGAAATGATTATTCCGAATGAGAGCATAACGAGTCCTGCTCTGAAATAAAACAAAAACAAAGTCAAAAGTTCAAGTGCCGAATATTGCAGAAAATTCGATTCTAAAATCAGGTTAATGTCAAAGCAGATGAGTGCCGCAACTACGCTGACTGCTTCTATCAAAAATGAAAACAGAAAAGCAAATACCGCACAATCAGCAATTCTTCTTGTAACAAAAGAGGCTCTTGATTTCAGTCTTACAATGTAACTTACATTCTCATCGGTAAATATGTAAAACAAAAACAGAACAAACACTACTATGAAAATGCAAACAACATTACCTGATGCATTAAAATCTCCGTTGCCTGCAACTCTGTAAAAAACACCTTTTGGGCTTAACTTCTCAGCATAATCCGAATTAAAATAATTATAAAATCGCAAATATGTGTATGTGCAAAGCAGAGTGAAAAACACTGCACAAAGCGGAAGTATGATTGCATACTTTTTTAATTTACACCTGATCATACTTAGTCACCTTAAAGAACGAAAACAGAGCAGCAACTATATTTATTGCTACTACAAAAATAATTGTAAAAGTATAATGTGATAAAGGATCCACAGTAAACGGGGTTAATGCTCCTATGATAGACGGTTTGATGGCAGTCGATATATACCATAATATGAAAGCTAACGGATAAAGAATAAATCTGTTTGGAAATGCCATTGCAAGTGCCGTTGCACCGCTTCCCACAATACCGCCAATGAATGAAAAAACAAGAATATAAAGTATGTTATAAAACATCGGATTGCTGTAAGACTGAAGTAGATTGGATTCAGATTTCAGCATTTCCACATCAGCAGGAATATATGTACCTCCCGCAAAAACAATATGCACCATAAGAAGATTGAGTAAGAGAGGAATTATAAGCACAAAAAACGAAACAGTAAAACTTTTAAGCATATTTAATGCAAAATACTTATTCTTACCTCTTTTTGTGATAAGAATATTTTTGTATCCTATTCTGTAATCTTCAATGCAATCATCCGCAACAATAATTGCCAAGAACAACGGTAAATACCCTTTCAACACGCCTCGCAGTCCTGCCGTCATAAAAGACCCCAAAAAAGTAACTAATCCGGGAACAGGAACAGAAGCTCCTTTGAACACATCTACAAAAGCCATCAATATATCTAAAATCGGAGCTACAAAAATAAAAAGTATAACACTTAATTTAAGTTTGTTATTAAATATTCGGGTAATATAATATGACATAATTTTCACCTCAATTTACAGGCTAATTTGCTATATAGTTATATGGTAAATCTGCAAATGACTTATGAGAAATAAAAGTTAATTAACTAACAGTAATTTTTTTAAAACAGTAAAACTTTTTAGTAAGAAAATGCGTGTTTTGCTGTTTCTTCATCCCAATATCCTGCGACTTCATATGTATTGCCATCTTTCTCATTATTGTTCATAACAGCAAGTCCAACATTCATATTTTTACAGGAATCATACGCAGCAAAATATTTTTTGTCACTTCCCTGTTTTACAGCTTTTACATTCGATTGTTTTGAATACCAAGGTCCTGAAAGATAGAAATACATTATGGTACCTTTACCTTCTTCTGAATAAGTAAAATTAACTTTCCAAGGAACTTCCGGTCCTGAATTACCTCTGTACTCTGCCTTTGTATAAACCTTACCCAGGTATCCGGGAACCTTCACTGAAAACGGAATATTATTATCAGATCCGTATGCCGTTGCACCAAATGCAAAAACGGAAATAAAAACGGTTGCCACAATTGCCATTGCTAATAATCTTTTATAGAATTTCATTTCGTCACCTCATTTTTCTTAATATCCAGACCTCCTCACAAGCCATTGTACAGATTTACCATTTAAACAAACGCAAATGCACGGTTTATCTGTTTAAATTATTTATTATATTTTGATGTTTTTAATTTTCAGTTATTGTATCTTTAGTCGTATACAACTGATAATTCAGTAGATTACACTTCAATTAACTCTGTAATTATTATTGCAATACTTTTTATACATTAACTTTATAATGCTATTATATCACATTTTAATAATATTTCAAGCAAATTAGGTAATTTTTACGACAAATTTTTACACAATAATTTGTAAATATTGCACAATGGCTATTATTTAATATTGTATTGCTATATGCTTTAAATCAACCAATTTCTTTTATATTCAAATTATACAAATGCAAAGTGACTGTAAAATGACTATAGCCCTTTTACAAAATAAAACAGGAAAACAAAGTGACAAATACGCATTTTGTTTTCCTGTTTAAATTATTTGATATTTTATTGTATTATTAAAAACTTCCGCACATCAGAGCATTTTCCAATTTTCCGCATCAAACACACCTTTGGTGGTTATTCTCAAGCTTGGGATAACGGGCAGGCTTAGAAACGAGAGAGTCATAAACGGATCAATGCTTTTATCCGCACCGAGTTCATATGCAGATAACTTTGCGTTTTCAAGCTTTTCGTTTACGGTTGTCAGCGGTTCATCGGACATCAAGCCTGCAATCGGGAGTTCGAGCAAAGCCTTGATTTTGCCGTTTTCAACAACTGCGATACCGCCCTTGCTGTCCTTGATTGCGTTCACGGCAACGGCAATATCATCATCATTACAGCCGACTGTGATAATGTTGTGCGAATCGTGGGCAACCGAGGTTGCGACTGCACCCGATTTCAGCGAATAGCCTTTAACATAGCCGACACCGATATGGTTTGTGCCTTTGTGACGCTCAATGCAGGCAATTTTCAGAATATCGTTTTCCACATCAATTTTATCTGCTGTGCCGAGATTGCGTGTGAGCAATTCACCGCCGACAAGACCGATAAGTCCGAGTTTTCCGTCAACCTTGAAACTGCTCGGCGTTACGCTGTTAAGATGAAAAGTGTCAAAGCATTTTTCGGCAAGCTCTTCATCAACTGTGGGAGCAGAAAAGTCCTTAACTTCGCCGTCAAAAACAAGCTTGCCACGCTTGAAAACAGTTTCAACATTGAAATCTTCAAGATTATCGACAACAACAATATCAGCAAGATAACCCGAAGCAATCGCACCTTTGTTATTGAGCAAAAAGTATCTTGCGGCATGGTGGGTTGCTGTTTTGAGGGCAACAATCGGATCTGCACCGTTTTTCAGCGCCTGTTTTACAATGTAGTCAATATGACCGCCGTAAAGCAAATCACTTGGATGCTTATCATCTGTTGCAAACATACACCTTGAGTAATACTGCTGAGTCAAAAGCGGCATAAGCGCCTTGAGATTATGAGCGGCAGTACCCTCTCTTATCATAATAAACTGACCTTTTCTCAGCTTTTCAAGGGCATTTTCAAAGGTGGAACACTCGTGGTCGGAATACACTCCTGCGGCAATGTATGCGTTGAGGTCATTGCCCGAAAGCTCAGGAGCGTGGCCGTCAATCTTCTTGTGATGAGCCTGCGAGGTGACAATTTTTGAAAGCACATTTTTGTCGCCGTTGATAACACCGACATAGTTCATCATCTCTGCAAGTCCGAGTACCTTTTTATTATCCAAGTACAAGTCAATATCCTTGCAGTCAAGCTCCGCACCGCTCTCGTCAATTTCTGTGGCAGGCACACATGACGGCATCATAAAATGAACATCAATCGGCAAATTTTGCGATGCCTGAATCATATATTCAACTCCGTCAATGCCCATTACATTTGTGATTTCGTGAGGGTCGGTTATGACTGTGGTTGTACCGTGGGCAACAACTGCCTTTGCAAATTCAGCAGGAGTCACCATTGAACTTTCAAGGTGAATGTGTGCGTCGATAAAGCCTGGGAGGACAAGTTTTCCGCTGACATCAATCTCTGTTTTGCCGTCATATTTTCCGATGCCGGCAATCAGTCCGTTTGCAACGGCTATGTCACCGCACAAAAATTCATTTGAAAACACATTAAGATACTTTGCGTTTTTCAAAACAAGGTCTGCCTTTTCCCTGCCTGCCGCAACTGCAATTATTCTCTGCTTTGCTGCAAGCTGTCTGTCTGTTTTCTGTCCGTATATTTCCTGCATAAAAGCACCGCCCTTCTTATATATATTTACAAGATTATAGCACTTTGCAAAAGCCATTTCCATAAGTATTTTTCACGAATATTCTTCGCAATTTTTTGCTAAATTGCATAAGATGTGCGCATATTTTCATCTGTCAGGCAATAATAATTTTAACAATTTATTGTACTAATGTATTGAAATGTACAAACTGCGGTGATATAATTTATTTATAAGTATTGTTTTCGGAGGGATAAACTATGTCACACACATACAGCGAATTTTTACCGAGTTACAGCGTGGGAGTTGATTGCTACAAGGCGATTCCCGAAATTGTAAAGCCGTACGGCAAAAAGGCGGTTGCAGTCGGCGGTAAAACAGCTATGGAAAAATCAAAAATGGCTTTGCTTGAAGGCATCAAAGGCTCTGACATTGAAATCATTGATTTTGTATGGTACGGCGGTGACTCCAGCTATGAAAATGTTGAAAAAATAAAGAACAATCCGTCTGTGCAAAAGGCTGATATGGTGTTCGGTATCGGAGGCGGACGAGCTGTTGACACGGCAAAAACCTATTGTGCTTTATATAACAAACCGTTGTTCACATTCCCGACAATTGCATCAAACTGTGCGTCATGCACCTCGCTTTCGGTAATGTACAATCCCGACGGTACTTTCAAGGAATATTCGTACCACAAAGCCCCTGCAATTCACACATTCATCAACACAAAAATTATTGCCGAATCACCCGAAAAGCTTATGTGGGCAGGAATCGGTGACGCACTTTCAAAGGAATATGAAGTAATTTTTGCGTGTCGTGAAAAGAATATGATTCACACACCGTTGCTTGGCAAGGCAATTGCCTCCGCAAGTACCGAACCGCTTATAAGCTTTGGCAAAAAGGCTCTTGAGGACTGCAAAAACAATGTGCCGACAGAGGCAATTGAGCAGGTTGCGCTTGACATTATTATCACGGCGGGACTTGTTTCAAATTTTACCGTCCACGAAAACAATCCGAATCCCGAGGAGGATTATTACTACAATTCATCGCTCGCACATTGTGTTTATTACGGTGCGTCACTCTTTCCGCAATGTGAACGGCAACATCTGCACGGCGAAATTGTTTCATTCGGTGTGCTGTGTCTGCTGACATATGACGGACAATTTGAGGAGCGAAACAGAATTTTTGAATTTAACCACAGTATCGGACTTCCTTGCACTCTCGGCGAAATTGCACTTACTCCGGATGATGTGCCTGCAATTGCTCACAAAGCTGCAAGCGTTGTTGAGTGGAAGTATGTCCCGGGTAATCCGACCGAGGACGCATTCATCAATGCAATTCTTGCAACCGATAAAGCCGGCAAGGAATTTTTGGCTGATAAATAATTAAGTTTAGTTGTAACTGACTATTACATTATTTCGGTAAATGTATCCCATTTATACAGTTTATTTTCATCATAAATTTTCTGTCATTACTTAGCTACGGGATTGTACGAACAACTACAATAATACGCTCGGGCATAATATGTCTTTTTTATACCATACTATCTTCACGAACTGGGAACGGTGGCTCGCCGTAAAACTAAGCCGCCCTCGGCAGTGCATGCGCTGTCGAGGGCGGTTCGGTTTTACAAGGGGTTTCCTGGAGTTATCTTACTGAAATCAGTTGTTTTTAGGGGTTTTGCTGTTATAGATTTCTTTGTTAAGGCAATGTTCTTTTGCACAAACTATAACATTGGTAGCGGCGTCACCGATAACATTAAGTGTGATAACAGCCATACCAGGGAGGTAGTTCATAGCAAGAATGAGCGAGTAGCCAATCATACAAAGATCTGAGTTCAAGCCAAGTCCCATCATTACAACATAAACCATTGTTGTGCCTGCAACAGGGATTGCCGGAGTACCGACTGCCGTGCAGATTGAGAGGAATGCTGTAAGACAAAGGGTTGCAGGGGTAATGTTGACACCTGCGGCTGTGGCGATAAATGTAATGGCAATCATATGCATTGCGGTTGTACCGTTCATATTGATTGTCATACCTGTGGGAAGAACAAAGCTGCTGATTTCTTCGGAACAGCCGAGTTCGTTAATACAGGTTTCCTTATTAAGCGGAAGTGTTGCGGCAGACGAGTTTGTTGCCGCTGCAAACATACCGATTTTTGCCGCCTTTTTAAGGAAGATAAACGGATTAAGTCCTGTTGTAATGAAAATGCCGATTGGGTAAATTGTGCAAACAAGAAGAAGGCTTACAACAATTGTTACAACAATCCACATCATTGTCGGTGAAATGTACTCAATTCCGTAAACGGCGAGTGCTCTTACGATCATACAGAAAATTGCGATAGGAGCAATCTTGTTGATAAGGAAGTTGAGGAACATCTGAACGATATCGTTGATGTTTTCAAAAACTTTCTTGAGCGGATCTGCTTTTTCGCCCATCTTTGTCATACAAAGGCCAAAGATAATTGCGATAACAACAACGCAAAGAATCGTGTTGTTAGATGACATTGCGTTAATCATATTGCTCGGAACAGCGTTTACAATTGTTACGAGCGGGTTGTAACCCTCCATTGTAACGATGTCCTGAGCCTGTTGTGCCGGAAGATTGACTGTGAACCAACCAAGGCTCTTTGCAAGATAAGCTGCTGCGCCTGCAAGAGCTGCTGCTACGATATAGAAGCAAAGGTAGGACACAAATGTTTTACCTGCGATTCGACCGAGTTTTTTCGGGTTTGCAAGGCTGCAAAGTGCAAGTGTCAGCGAACAAAGAACGAGAGGAACAATCATCATCTGAAGTCCCTTCATAAACAGCTGACCTACGATGTAGAACAAGCCGAGTCCTTCGATATCTTTTGTTGCGGTGATATCCTGGAATAAAATTGCCTCAACAACTTTCCAGGCTCCTTCGCCGTCTGTTCCCATTACCGCACTTTTAATCAGCAGACATATAAAGCCGACTACAAAACCTGCGACAACGGCAATCATCATTTTCTTGACAATTGAAGCTTTCTTCTTCTCCTTTTGTTTTGTCATTTTTACATCTCCTTATCTGTGAATTTGGGTAACCCCTTTATTTCGGAACTGCCGAATAAACTTTCTCAAGGAATATTTGCACATCCTATCCTCATATTTAATCGGTGTGTCCTTAATGTGACGGGAACCGTCTCCGATTGGTCTCCCGTCTGCAAAAATAACCGTAATTAATAGAATTTCCATAGTGATATATAAAATAATTACTATGTTTAAAATTCAACTCAGATTTAACAATGCTATCCAATAATAACAAAAATAATTTCTATGCGTTCTCAAAACTGTTAAATCTGCTAAAGTTTTGACAGCGCAAAAGCTCCTGCCGTTTTTGATTAAAAAGAACAGGAGCTTTAATGGGTAAAATTATAAAAAGCACTGACTCAAACTATGTACCGGACAAGGTAAATCAGTACATAAGTTTTATTTTCATCTGCTCACAAAACTCAAGCCATTCCTGTGACGGCTTTTCGTCGGTAATCAGATAATCGATCCTATCCCAATCCAAAAAATTGACAAACGCAGTATGGTTGAATTTTGAATGGTCTGCAAGTAACACCACACATTCGGCACGGTTTGCCATCTCAGACTTCAAATCAGCCTCACCTTCGGAAGAATCAGTTATGCCTCTTTCCATATCAAGCCCTTTGCATCCGAGGAGAACAAGGTCAACATTGTACTTCTTCATAGCCTCTTTTGCAGGTTTTCCGTAGAAAGAACGGGTTTTTTCATCATAAAGTCCACCGGTTGAAACCAGCTTCATTTTACAAGTGTCGAGTTCCTGAAAAATCTGTGCAGAAAAGGTAATTGCGGTAAGATTTTCATTGTCCTTAAAAAGCTTAACAGCCTCAAGAACAGTTGTGCTGTTATCAATCATCATCGTGTTCACACCGATAAATTTATCAACAAGCAGCTTAGCAATTTTCTTTTTGCCCTCAAGGTTAATTCCCTTGCGTTTAAAGAAATGCACTCTGTCATTCTGAGGAGTTGTGTTAAGAACAGCTCCGCCGAAAGTTCTGGTAATGATACCGTCATTCTTCAGCTTTTCAAGATCACGCCTGATAGTTTCTTCGGTTACATTATATATTCTGCTTAAATCCGAGACGAAAACCTCGCCTTCGGTTTCAACCTTTTGTCTGATTTCGTCAATTCTCTTTGCCATAAACATTTCCCTCAACTTTTATTACATACTAACATAATTATCAACAAAAGTAAAGGGAATTCGACTGTTTTTACAATAATTTTAACAATCGGGATCGGATTCCTTCACCCTATACACAAAGGTGTATTAAGCAACCCTTAATTATTTGTCGATAGCTTCAACCATATCACGCATCATTGCAACATCAGCGGAATCAAGTTCAAGCTCGGCTGACTTAACATTCTCGGCAATCTGATCTACAGTAGTAGAACCGCTGAGAAGGTTGATGAAGTCGCCCTGAGCAAGAATCCATGCAAGAGCAAGGTTAGCAATTGTACAGTTATATTTTTCACAAAGAGGCTTCCACTGATCCATAACATCCATAGCCTTCTGCATATTTTCGGGCTGGAACCATTTCTTTGGAATCTGTGCGCCTACAGGTTTGTAATCTCTTGGGAATGTACCAGAGAGAAGTCCCATTTCAAGCGGTGAATAAGCCTGAATTGTAACACCGTTTTCACGACAGCAAGGAATGATTTCGTCCTCAATGCCACGGTCAAGGATTGAATACTTAGCCTGAACGATATCAAGCTCGCCCCACTTGAGGTACTCCTGAATCTGCTTGATATCTACATTTGCTGCACCGATAGCCTTGATTTTGCCCTGAGCCTTGAGATCGTTGAGAACCTCCATAGTCTTCTGAATCGGAACATAATACTCGCTGCCCTCGATTGACTGCCAGTGTGTCATATATACATCAACATAGTCTGTGCCCATTCTCTTGAGTGATTCTTCAATTTCTCTCTTGATTGAAGCACTGTTGAGGTTCTTATAAAGCTGAATGCCGTTAACCTTGTTGAAAAGGTCGCCCTTCATCTCCTGATCCCATGTAACACCGCACTTTGTGATAATTACAACATCTTCACGGTTCATGCCCTCAAGAGCCTTGCCGAGGATTTTCTCGCTGTTGCCGAAGTTGTAACCGGGAGCTGTGTCGATAAGGTTTACACCGAGCTTCGGAGCTTCACGGATTGTATCCACAACAACCTGAAGGTCGTGGTCGCCGCCCCATGCCGAGCCGCCGCCGATTGACCAGGTGCCGAGTCCCATTCTTGAAATATCAATGCCTGTTTTGCCAAGCTTCATCGTCTTCATTTTGCATCTGACCTTTCTTTAATAATATATTGGTGGGGGGTGCCCTGCATTCTTACGAACACAGGGCTTAATGTCACAGATTTATTACTATTACAGGATATAATCTTTTTTATACTTTTCAAGCATTTCTTCAACCATTTCTTTGTTCCGAACGCCTGTTGTTGCACCGACATACTGAACCGAAATAGCCGCTGTGCAGTTAGCATAGATACCGCAGTCACGGATATCCTTGCCCTGAAGAAGTGCCGAAATAAAGCCTGATGCAAAGTTGTCGCCTGCACCGATTGTGTCGATTGCGGTTACACCCTTGCAGGCAGGAACAATCATTGCTCCTGCGGCATTGCGGATATAGCATCCACGCTTGCCTATCTTCATAATTACATTCTTAACGCCGCATTCAAAGAGCTTGTCTGCAACCTTTGATTCTTCGGTTTCGCCTGTCATAAGGCAAGCCTCGTCAAAGTTCGGGAAGAAGTAATCCACATAGCTTAATGCTTCTCTGATATCGTCAAGAGTTTCACCGAGTCTTGGCTTTATCATATCGGCGGTAATTGTCATACCTGCCGCCTTTGCCTCTTTGAAAATCTTTACAAGCGTCTTGCCGTCAAGAAGAGGACAGTTAAAGATACTTGCGAGGGAAAGGATTTTTGCCTGCTTCATTTTTTCAAAGTCAACATGCTCAATGTTTTCTTTCCACAAGCTGCCATTGCGGTTTGTAACAAAGGTTCTTTCACCGTCATCGGTTACAAGACCAATGTTCATTGAGGTGTCGATTGTCGGATCAATCTTGATGCCTTCAACATCTATGTTGTCCTTCTCGCAGGAGCGAAGGATAAACTGACCTGCAGCGTCATCACCGATACAAGCGATAATGCCTGTTTTAAAGCCTAAACGGCTGATGATTGTTGCCTCGTTCATTGCGTCACCGCCGACAGACATTGCGATTCTGTCAACAGGATATGATTCGATATCAAAAATATCTCTTGATACCGGACGGAGTGGAATGTCAACTACCGCTGCGCCAAGACAGATAACATCAAGTTTTTTCTCTGTATTACTCATATTACTCATCTGCTCTGCCGTCATCGCCAAAGAGCTTAATCTTGTACATTGCACGCTCTTTAACAGCCTTTCTTACTTCACGCTCAACAGCAAGGAACGGCTCGTCCTTGTGAGCATTAATAGCTTCCATAGCAGCCTGGCAAAGCTCTGTGTGAATGTTGATTTTAGCGATACCGAGTGAGATAGCCTTTTTAATGTCCTCATCACCGATACCCGATGCACCGTGGAGTACGAGCGGAACATCTACTTCCTTGGCAACTGCCTCGAGTACATCGAAAGCAAGCTTTGGCTCTGAAGAATATACGCCGTGAACATTACCGATTGCAACTGCAAGTGAGTCACAGCCTGTTCTCTCAACAAATTCCTTAGCCTTTGAAGGATCTGTGTACTGGTACTCTGAAAGTGCCTCTTCATATACTGTTTCGTTACCTACATGACCAAGCTCAGCCTCAACAGGAATGTTGTAAGCATGGAAGTAGTCAACGCATCTCTTGATTTCGGCAACATTTTCTTCATAAGGAAGAGCGGATGCGTCACGCATTACCGAATTCATGCAGTGATTAACAGCGTTCTGAAGAATTGTCATGTTTCTGCCGTGATCCCAATGCTCAATTACAGGAACAGTAGCCTTCTTTGCCATTGAATCCATCATGTAGCAGAAGTCTTCAAAAGAAGTGTTGCCTGTGAAACCTGTACCGAATGAAATAATGATTGGAGCACGGAGCTCTTCGGCTGCGTCAATAACACCCATGAGCATTTCTGCATTCCATACATTGAAGTGAGGAATAGCGTAGTGTCCCTCTGTTGCCTTCTTTTCCCAATATCTGATATCTGATAACATTTTAATCACCTTTCCTTATGAAAATTTTTAATAAATCTGTGTATATCAGTCGGCTACCTTGATAACGCCCTTAACCATATTGGCTTTCTTTTCGGGGTCGATAGCGTCCATAAATGCCTGCTGAACATCTTTGTAATCATAGATGTTTGTAACCATATCCTTAACATTGAACTTACCGCTTGCGATTGCCTCGATTGTCTGCGGGAAGTTGTTGCAGTAACGGAATGATGTCTGAATCATAACCTCACGGTTAATCTTGAGGAAATCAATCGGAACAGGCTTTGACTGTGTGCCGACCATCATAATCTTACCGCCTCTTGCAACAATCTGAACAGCCTGCTGAGCTGTGAATACAGAACCTGCTGCCTCGAATACGAGTTCACAACCGTGATCGCCGAAATATTCGGGTGAACGGAGAAGTGCAACCGTATCCTGCTCCTTGCCGTTGATAACTCTGCTTGCACCAAGCTTTAATGCAAGGTCAAGACGATTCTGCATAATATCAACAACAGTGATGTCTGTTGCACCGAGGCTCTTACAAGCCTGAAGTACCATAAGACCGATTGTACCGCCGCCGAGGATAACAATACTCTTACCAAGCTGTGCGCCGCCGAGGATTGCTGCGTGCATACCGACTGCTGCCGGCTCAACGAGAGCTGCTTCCATTGTTGTCATTCCCTCGGGAATGTGGTATGTCCACTCCTCGGGATGTGTCATATACTGTGTGAGTGCGCCCTTGTAGTTAGGCTGTGTAGCCATAAAGTCAACATCAGGACAGATGTTGTATCTGCCTGTACGGCAGTATTCGCATTTGTCATCCGGAACACCGGGTTCGATGAGAACCTTGTCGCCTGCTTTGAATCTTGTAACCTTTGAGCCAACCTTTACAACCTCGCCTGCAACCTCATGGCCAAGACCGATTTTCTGGTTAGGATCCTTAGGCGGAATGAAAGGACCGAATTCAAAGCCGTGGATATCGGAACCGCACATTCCGACATATTCAACCTTCATAAGAATTTCGTGATCCTTTGGTTCGGGAACGGGACATTCCTGAATTTCAAACTGCTTTGGAGTAACTAAGATAGCTTCTGAATTTTTCATAATAATCTCCTGCACTTTCTTTATAATAATTTATTTAAGCATTTGCACCCGATGTGCCTTCTGCGTATATTCAAATTTATTTGCCTGTGATTAAAAAATTGATGGTTTAGCTGTTAAAAATTTAAAGATAAGTTTTGAATGTTTTAAAATTGCTGTATTTCATTTTCCATTACTAATGATTTTAGTTTGCGGTGCCCGATGCACTCAGGCACCGCATCTAAAATTTTTGGTTGTATGTATTAGAGGGTTTTGCAGAGATTACTCTACATCACCGATGTCCTCAACTGATTCGCCTCTGGTTTCAACACCGAGGAAGATAACTGCAACAGCGATGATTGCTGCAACAATTGCGATAAGAATGAACACACCGCCTGAGCCCATGCTGCTTGCAGCAACATTTGTAACGAGGAACGGGAAGAAGATGTTACTTACACGACCCATTGCGTTACTGAAGCCCGAACCTGAAAGCTTTGCCGATGTAGGCCACATCTCAGGAACATAAACTGCTGATGCGTAGCAAACATACATATAGATGATTGTGTTAAGAAGGAATGTCATAACAATGAGTCCTGTCATTCCGAGTGTCGGAGCAAGAAGACCTGTTGCAACACCAAGACCTGCCATGCCTGCAAGGAGGATAACACCCATTACACGGCGAGGAATCTTATCCATGATAAGAGATGCGATAAAGATACCGAACGGAGCGCCGAAGAGTCCGAACATTGTCATAAACTGTGACTTTGATGTGTCGTAGCCAAGACCTGAAAGCATTGACGGCATCCAGTTCATAAGTGTGTACTGGATTGTGTTCATACCGATGAGTACGAGCGAACCAACGATAGTTCTTCTGAGGAGTTTGCCTTTAAAGAGAGCTGTGAACGGGAGCTTCTTAACAGGCTTTGGATTTGTAACTTCAACGGGTGGGAGTGGCTTGCCTGTTGATTTTTCAATTTCTTTCTCAATGCTTGTCATAATTTTATCAGCTTCGTCAAGTCTGCCCTGTGATTCGAGCCATCTCGGTGATTCGGGGAACTTAACATAGATGAAGATGCAAGCGATGATTGAAAGGATTGAAGGAATCATAAACTGGATTCTCCAGTTCATATTCATGCTTACGCCTGTTGAAACGATAAGAAGAGCAATACCGTTGCAGATTGGGTGAGCCCAGTTGCCGATGAATGATGTACGGCTTGACCATGTACCGCGGTTTTTACCGGGAACATACTCTGTGAAGCCTGCGAAAAGAACTACGAGGAGAGCGCCGAGTGCAAGACCCTGGAGAAGTCTGAACACATAAAGAACTGCAATGTTCGGTGAAAGAGCGCCGCCGATCATAGCAATGATATGGATAATTTCGTAAAGAAGTATACTCTTTTTACGACCGATTTTATCACCGATAGGTCCGCCGATGAGTGCGCCGAAGAGCTGTCCTGCTGTGTAAGTTGTACCCCACATTGCGAGGAGTGTTGAACCGGGTTCGAGCCAGTGAAGTTCGTTCAAAAGAATGTTCTGAACGGAACCGCCGATACCGTTTGACCAGCATACTAAGAGTGCAAAAGCTGTAATCAGCCAGATCTTAACATGCCATTTTGATTGGGGCAAGCGGTCAAGTCTTGCGCCAATGTTGACAGAAGTTTTGTTAGCCATTTTTCTTCTCCTTTTAATTTCCTCTTTGACTTTTTATTTAAATCAGATTTTTCTCTCAGCACCGTCAAGCTCTCGCTCAAGCTCACTTTCCATTATATCCCAAGCCTTATTGAAATCCGTGTCCTTGTTCCATAATGCCGGAGGTCCCAGAATTACGAGATCTGCACCTGCCTCGTAAAGCGGACGGTAAAGACTGCTGTTCATTGAACCGTCGGCTTCAATTAAGAAGTTAAGACCTCTTTCCTTTCGGATCTTAGCGAGTTGGTTGATTTTTACGAACATTTGCGGATCAACCGGCTGACCTGCGATGCCCGGATCAACAATCATGATTGTAACCTTATCAAGCAACGGGAGATAATATTCAATAGTAGAAAGCGGAACCGAGGGACTTAATGCAACGCCTGCCTTACAGCCAAGCTCTTTGATCTTGTGAATCGTTACAAATGCGTCACCTTCGATGCAGTCTGTATGAGGTGTTATGTATGCAGCTCCTGCCTTTGCAAAGGTTTCAAGATACTGCTGAGGATGTTTTACCATAAGGTGAGCATCCATTGGTTTGAGATTCTCAACATGCCTGTTAAGGTAGTCGAGATAATCAGGACCGATTCCGTAACTCGGAACATAAACACCGTCTTTAATGTCCATGTGGAGGTAATCTGATTTTTCGTTAATCAGCTTAACCTGTTCTTCAACATGGAACAAATCACAGCAACCCACTGACGGGGCAATCATAAGCTTTCTCATTAGAAAATCCTCCCTGATGCATATTTTCTTTAATTAATCTTCGTAATCGTAGTGGAAGATAACCTTGATAGCCTCTTTCTTAGCCATCTTGTCGAAACCTTCCTGCCACTGTGAAAGACCGAGGCGATGAGTAATCATCGGCTGAACCTTAATCTGACCTGACTGAAGAAGTCTGATGCAGTTTCTCCACGATGTTGAGTCATAAGCCATGTGACCGATAATGCTCTTGTTCCAAGCTGTAATGTCGTTGATTGAGAATTCAAGAGGTTTGAAGCCCATACCTACACGAACGATTTCAGCGTTTGGTCTTGTCATTTCGATTGCCTGCTTGAGAGCTATGTTAGCACCTGAACATTCAATTACGAGTCCGAGGTTATCTCTGCCGCAGATTTCTGTACATCTTGCAACTACATCTTCCTTAGAACCGTTTACACAGTGTGTAGCGCCAAGCTCTTTTGCAACGCCGAATCTTACTTTTACATCATCGTCAAGGCCAACCATTACGATGTTTACGGCACCCATAAGCTTTGCAACCTGTACTGAGAAGAGTCCGAGAGGACCTGTACCGAATACTACAACATCCTGTCCGGGGATAAGATGTGACTGCTGAGCAACTGCCTTGTATGCGTTACAGATAGGATCAAGTACACAAGCTTCTTCGTACTTGATGCCCTCAGGAATTTCCCAGATTGCGTGTTTGTGAATTGCGAGGATTTCGCCCGGTACTTTACAATACTTTGAGAAGCCGCCGCCCCATGTGTTGTTGTCAAGTCCAAGGTTTACTTTATGTTCGCAACAGAGGAAGTCGCCCTGCTCACAAGCCGGACATACGCCGCAAACATGTGCGCTGTTGTCTGAAACAACTCTCTGACCGATATGCCAGTCTTTTACATTTTCACCGACCTTAACGATTTCGCCTGCGAACTCATGACCACGAACCGACTGCTGCTGATCGGGAGTGATGTTTGTGTCATCGTAACCGTTGTCAACACCCCAGTGTTTCATGTCGGCACCGCAGATAGCGGCTGCCTTGATTTCAAGAATAATGTCGTCCGGACCGCATTCGGGAACGGGGTAGTTTTCCATCATTTTGTATCCGCCGAAAGCTGTACCAAATCTTTTTAAAGCATGCATAATATTTTCTCCTTTTCCTTATTAAATAAGATTTAATGTTTCCGATTCGTTTGTTTAATTTCCGTTTTCCGAATCGGTTATTTCCTTTGACACCTATATAATACAACACAAAAATGTGGATTTCAAGCATTATTTTCTGTTTTTCGCAGATTTGTAGCAATGCCTAAAAAACAGCATTGTTCTTTGTGCAATTAGCATATATACATATTTTTATTTCACATATCCGTTATTTTTATCAAGATTGAACAGTCAAATAGCAATAATCAGCCCATATTACGACCTATAACCGCTAAACAGGTGTGCTTCTGTACAAATTTTGCTGCATATTGTACGAAACGGATAATTTGGATTTCGGAAGAAATGTTCTTTATTTCACAGATTTTACATTTAAAGCGGACAATTCTGCGTTTTGACTTTTCCTGACCGTTTCGGATGTTATTTTTGTTCATGGAGGTAGGTTGTAATATCAAAAAACATATTATGCTCGAGCGAAAGTTTTAATTAAATGTAAAATTGAAAATTCAAAATGCTTCCTTTCGGGCAACCCTGCTCTCTCCCTATTAAGACTATCTGCACGAACATAAAAAGGCTGAAAGAACAACTATGCTCTTTCAGCCTTTGATTATAATTTTATTCTGTTTTATCGGATTGCCGAATTATTTGAGTGCGGCAATTGCGGCTTCGATAAGAGCAATCTGCTCTCTTTCCTTTGCTGCCTGTCCCTTAACCTTTTCAATTACAGCCTCGGGAGCTTTTGCAACAAAGCCCTGATTGTTAAGCTTGCCTTCACTCTGTGCAAGACGCTTTTTAACCTGTTCAAGCTCTTTGTTGAGTCTTGCAAGCTCCTTTTCCCTGTCAACAAGCTCGTCCATAGGAATGTAAATCTTTGCGTCTGCCGTTACAATGTTCACAGCACCCTCGATTTCAAAGCTTTCTGCAACTTCAACCTCACTTGCTGATGCAAGCTTCTGAATGAACTGTGTGCCGTCTCTGAATGTGTCGGCAAACTTTGTTGCAACATAAACCTTTGCTTTTCTTGACGGCGGAACATTCATCTCTGCACGGCGGTTACGGATTGCACGGATTGCATCCATAATTTTTTTCATTTCATCCGATGCCTCGGGATAATCAAGCTCTGCGTTGTATTCAGGGTACTTTGCGAGCATTACTGTTTCGCCCTCGTGAGGAATTGTCTGCCAGATTTCTTCTGTGATGTACGGCATAAACGGATGGAGAAGTCTGAGAATTTGATCAAGCACATAAAGAAGTACCTGTCTTGCATTCTGAGCGTCCTCACCGTCACTTGAAAGTCTTGTCTTAACAAGCTCAATGTACCAGTCGCAGTAGCAGTCCCAGATGAATTCATAAATCTTCTGAACTGCAATGCCGAGTTCAAACTTCTCAAGATTTTCGTTTACTTCTTTTGCAACTGTGTTGAGAGTTGAAACAATCCACTTGTCCTCTGTTGTGAGAGTTTTCGGAAGTTCATTCTTAACATCGTGGTCGTCAATGTTCATGTGAACATAACGGGATGCGTTCCAGAGCTTGTTTGCAAAGTTAGCGCAAGCCTCAACACGCTTGTCGGAATAACGCATATCGTTACCGGGTGTGTTGCCTGTTGCAAGGAAGAAACGGAGTGCGTCTGCACCGTATTTGTCAATAACTTCAAGAGGGTCAATACCGTTGCCGAGAGATTTTGACATCTTGATGCCGTTTTCATCTCTTACAATGCCGTGCATAAATACGGTCTTGAACGGAGCAGAACCCATATTTTCACAAGCTGAGAAAATCATTCTTGCAACCCAGAAGAAGATGATATCATAACCTGTTACAAGAGTGCTTGTGGGATAGAAATACTCAAGTTCGGGAGTTTTGTCGGGCCAGCCAAGTGTTGAGAACGGCCAAAGTGCCGAACTGAACCATGTGTCAAGAGTGTCCTCGTCCTGATGAATGTGTGTACTGCCGCACTTACAGCACTTTTCGGGTGCGTCTTTTGCAACCATAACTTCGCCGCAGTCATCGCAGTACCACGCAGGGATTCTGTGTCCCCACCAAAGCTGACGGGAAATACACCAATCCTTGATGTTCTCCATCCAATGGAAGTAAACCTTTTCAAATCTTTCGGGTATGAACTTTGTGTCGCCCTTGCGGACAACATCAATTGCAGGCTTTGCAAGCGGAGCCATTTTTACAAACCACTGCTTTGAAACCATAGGCTCAATTGTTGTGTGACAACGGTAGCAAGTGCCGACATCGTGAGTAAGCTCTTCAACCTCTTTGAGAGCACCGATTTCTTTAAGGTCGGCAACAATAGCCTCTCTTGCCTCCATTGTTGTCATGCCTGCGTACTTTCCGCAGTCGAGAACCTCGGGTTCGTTTTCGGCAAGCTGTCCCTTTGCCTTTAATTCGTTGTATTCTTCAACATCCTTTGCACCTGTAAGGTGACCGTCATATGTAAAGCAACGAACAATCGGAAGATTGCAACGCTGACCGACTTCAAAGTCGTTAGGGTCGTGTGCAGGAGTGATTTTAACAACACCCGTTCCCTTTTCCATATCTGCGTGTTCATCACAAACAATCGGGATTTCCTTGTTAAGGAGCGGAAGGATTACATGACAGCCGTGGAGGTGCTTGTAACGCTCATCGTCCTTGTTGACGGCAACAGCAGTATCACCGAGCATTGTTTCGGGACGGGTTGTTGCAATTTCAAGGTACTCGCCTGTTTCCTTAACCTGATAGAGCAAGTGCCAGAAATGACCGTTCTGCTCCTTGTATTCAACCTCGGCATCCGAAATTGATGTACAGCAATGAGGACACCAGTTTACCATACGGTTGCCACGGTAGATTTTTCCGTCATTATAAAGGCGAACAAAAACTTCTTTAACAGCCTTTGAACAGCCCTCGTCCATTGTGAAGCGCTCACGCTCCCAGTCACAGCTTGAACCGAGCTTTTTAAGCTGACTTGTGATTCTTCCGCCGTACACCTTTTTCCATTCCCATGCACGCTTTAAGAATTCTTCTCTGCCGATATCCTCTTTAGTGATACCCTCTTTACGCATTGCCTCAACGATTTTAGCCTCTGTAGCGATTGACGCATGGTCTGTACCGGGGAGCCAAAGTGCGCTGTAGCCCTGCATTCTTCTCCAACGGATAAGAATGTCCTGAAGTGTTTCGTCAAGTGCGTGTCCCATATGCAGCTGACCTGTGATGTTTGGCGGCGGCATTACGATTGTATAAGGTTTTTTATCTTTGTCAACCTCTGCATGAAAGTAGTTACCTTTCAGCCAGAAGTCGTAAATTCTGTCCTCAAACTCTGACGGGTTGTAGGATTTAGCAAGTTCCTTTGCCATAGTCATTACTCCTCTTGATTTATTGTTCGGATAAACCGAGTTCATATACCTTTTTATTATCTCATTTATGTGTCGATTTGTCAATTATCCGCAAATAAAATGTGGCATATAATTTCAATTTTATAACATTTAAAGTTTGACGAATAAAGCGTAAAATGGTAAAATATACTGCATAAGAGGAACAAACAAATTCAAGGGTGTGTATTATATGAAAGTCAGGGTTATGTGCCTTGTGCTGTGCGTGTTTGTTTTCGCATCAATTTTCTGCGGATGCGGAAGCAACGGAAATACCGAAATAATCGGCAAATGGGTACCGACAACAGCAAAGACAGACGGCGAAACAATTTCATACAGCGAGCTTGGAATTGACGAGGATCAGTTTGGTCTTGATTTCAAGGACAGCAGTAACTGCACGGTTACCCTTGCAGGAATTTCGTGTGATTCAGCCTACACATTCAACGGAACCTCCGTTGACCTGACAGTAAACGGTACGGCATACAAGCTGAGCTATGACAGCGGTGTGCTGACAATGGTGCTTAATTACGACAACAACAGAATTGAGTTTTCATTCACAAAACAAAGATAGTTTTACAAATTTAAAATTGAAAATGTAAAATAAAAATTTTCGGTCGGGCAGTTGCTTTGCAAAACGCATAGCTATGTTGCCCGACCGTTTTTTATATATAAAATTTTCGGTTCGTTTGCAACATTACTTATTTGCCAAAGCATAAACCTTAATCGGCACATTTTTTCTTTTGCAATTTTCATTTTTTCACACTCCTAAAATTATGACACCATTATGACATCATAATAGCACCATTTTCGTTTTGACGCAATAATTACATTAAAATAGTGTCATAATAACATTTAGGAGTACCGATTATGGATGATAATATTTTACGATACACTCTGAGAGTTAACCGCACGCTTTTTCAGAAATTCAGATATGTTGCCGACTATGAAGGTCGTTCCGCAAATCGTGAAATTGAGCAGTATATAAAGCAAAGGGTTAAGTCCTTTGAAGAAGAACACGGCGAAATTGAAGTAAAAAAAGATTAAACATACGCATAGATTAACACCCTTTCGGAGTATTTCCGAAAGGGTGTTTTTTAATCAAACAAAATAATTTTCAACTTTCAATTTTCAATTTACACAAGAAACTTTCCTATCACCGCAACTGCATCGGCATGACACAACAGGTTTGCATTTTCACGCACTCTTGCCGCTGCGTTGCGGGATTTTTGCCTTTCACCGTATTCCGACAACACCCGTATCATATGCTTCGGCAATGAAAAATAATCAAACACAAGGTAATAATTTCCCGACATTTCGTATGCGGAGCTTTTTCTGCAACATATGTTACTGCGGTACAAAGCCTCTATCGCATTCAGAAAATCCGATGCAGTCGCCATTTTCCAGCACAGACCGCTGTCGGACTTTTTCAGCCTGTATTTTCGTTTTTTCGGATTTGCCGTAACGAGGATACAACATTCATCACCGAGCAGAAAAGCCTCTATTTTCACATTTTTTCCGTTCGTGTCAAGTCCCGCCCTGCAACAGGCAAGTCGCATAAGTCCGATAATCACCTTTTGATTATCCTCGTTTTTAAAGCTCATTTTTCCGAAATCAAGCTCAAAATTCACCATATCCGATTCATCAAGCTTAATCAGCAGTTTATTATCACCGAGTTTGTCAACAGTCAAAACATTCCCTCCCCTAAATTCCGATACACATACATCTGTTTACATATTATGATGAACGGAGCACTTTTGCAAGTAAATATTAATGGAATAATATTTGGCTGTTTTTTCACACATAATTGTCAGGTTTTGTGTATGCAATGCAAAAAGGTTGCCAACATAACAATTTAATGCTACAATGATGCCGTAAGATACAGCCACAGAAAATAAAAAGCGAAAGGAATGGTTTTTTATGCCAAACTGGCTTAATGACGCTGTTTTCTATGAAATTTATCCGCAGAGCTTTTGCGACACCAACGGTGACGGAATCGGTGACATCGAGGGTATCATCAGCAAGCTTGATTATGTAAAAAGCCTCGGCTGCAACGCAATCTGGCTCAACCCGATTTACGATTCGCCGTTTATGGATGCAGGCTATGATGTTCGCAACTACAAGAAGGTTGCAGAGCGTTACGGCACAAATGATGACCTTGTTCGTCTTTTTGACGAGGCTCACAAAAAGGGAATCAAGATTCTTCTTGACCTCGTACCCGGTCACACATCAGACCAGCACGAATGGTTCTTGGAGGCAAAGAAAGCCGCAAAGAGCGAATATTCAAACCGTTACATCTTTACAAAGAGCGTATGGGACGCACCGCCGCAGTACCGTATGATGTGCGGACTTTGCGAGCGTGACGGCAACTATATGGTAAACTACTTTAGCTCACAGCCTGCTCTTAACTACGGTTTCCACGAAATCACACATCCCGAATGGCAGTTGCCGTGTGATCATCCCGACTGTCTTGCAACAGCAGAAGCTATGAAAGATGTTATGCGTTTTTGGCTTGACAAGGGTGCTGACGGTTTCAGAGTTGACATGGCTGACTCACTTGTTAAAAACGATGACGATAAAATTGCAACGGCAAAAATCTGGCGTGGTGTGCGTGATATGCTCGACGCGGAATATCCGAATGCCGCAATGGTTGCAGAGTGGTGCAATCCCGAAAGAGCAATCAACAATGCAGGTTTCCACATGGACTTCTATCTCGACCACTATGGCAACGGCTACAGCAGACTTTTCCGCTACGGTGAATTCGGCGATCAGGCTGTTTTCAATCCTAACGGCAAGGGCGATATTAAGGCATTTGCAGATGAATATCTCCCTAACTACGAAAAGACAAAGGACAACGGCTACATCAGCTTTATGACAAACAACCACGATATGCCGAGAGTTACTGCATATCTTGACAAAGAGGCTATCAAGCTTGTGAATGCATTCATTTTCACAATGCCGGGTGTTCCGTTCCTCTACTACGGTGATGAAATCGGTATGAGATATCAGAAAGGCATCGTAAGCAAGGAGGGCGGTTATTCAAGAACAGGCTCCCGTACTCCTATGCAGTGGAACAGCGGTAAGAACCTCGGTTTCTCAACAAGTGACGAGCCGTATCTTGCAGTTGATAAGAGTGCCGACGCTCCGACTGTTGAGAATCAGAAGGACGATCCCGACAGCATCTACAAGGTTGTAACAGACATCATTGCACTTCGTCACAAGTATGATGACCTTAAAGGCAACGGTGAGCTTGAATTTATGTATGAAGAAGGCAAAATTCCGTTTGCATACAAGAGAGGCAACCTCGTTATGTACTTCAACCCCCTCGGTGAAAGTGCAGTAATGAACGCAAAATATACAGGCAAAACAGTATATGCCCTCGGCAACGCTGAATTTGCAAACGGCAAAGTAACAATGTCGCCGCAAAGCTTTGCATTAGTCGAAATTGACGGCTGATTAAATATAATTTTATAGTTTAAGCATAAAAACACCCTTTCGACAAATTTCGAAAGGGTGTTTTAAGTTGAATTTTATTATAATTGACTTCCGCATTTAACACAAAAACTGCTGTCGGGTTCATTTTCTTCGCCACAGTTTGGGCAGGTTATTCTCATTTGTGAAACCTGCTCTGTTGATTTTAGATTATATCCGCAGGTTTTGCAAAATATATCATTCTGACCTATCGGATTTTTGCAGTTTGGGCAATACAGACTGACGCTTTCTCCGACATTGTTATATGCAACTGGCATATTCGGAAAAACCATAACATTGCTTTTCGGCTTTATGCACACCATAACAATGCCTGCAATAACCATTACCACCGCAAGAGCCATAAATATGTAACACGGTATTGAATTTGTCGCATTTGTTCTTGCCTGATAGTCCTGCATAAATCCCTCTGCCCAATGGGTTCTTGTGGACTGCACATCATAAAGCTGAACGGCTGACACAATAAATGTTATCACTCCTGCCACAATCAAAATAGCGCCTATCACTTTTAATGCAGGATTTCTTTTTGTTTTTTCCATATGTATCACCTTATTCTGCTGCTACTTTGTAAACAGCGTATCCTCTATCATTATGCTGTCTGAAAAATCCGTTTCCAAATGCTTCAATTTCAGAATCGCTGTCACTTGTATAGATTACAGTTCCGTTTAAATCGACTATTTCACTTTTTACAACATCTTCATCTGAGTAATAAGTGATTGTAAACAATCCCTTTTCATCAACGGGATAGACTTTAAATCCCATATCTTGTTCTATTGTTTTAGAATATATAACTTTTCCGTTAATATCTATCAAATTAGTATCTTTTTCGTCATATGTGATACAATATCCATTATAAAAACCACCCATATGCGAACTACCTCCGGCAGCTTTTTCCGTAATCAAATTGCTATCTAAATCATAAATTATACTATCTATACTATCCAACGATTTTATTGTTTTTATGTATGTTTTATCCTGATACAAGCATATTACCCTGCCGTCCTCAAGATTACTTTCTGTCATCTCAACATTAACGTCTGATGTGTTGCCATTTTTATCAATTAAAACTACTTTATCGTTTTCATCTACTGCGACTGTATATTTATTGATATTTTTTTCAAAACTTATCAATTCTTGAAAATTGCCCCACTCACGGCTACCGCTTCCTTCTACACCTGTAAACGGCAGTATCTTTTTGTACTTGATATCCGCAACAACTTTGTTATTAAAATCAATAAGTCCAAACCTATCATTTCCTTCGTCATGAGAACCATCCTCTCCTTCTTTCTCTTTTTTTACCATAAACAATTCAGGGGAAATAAGAGAGAGTCCGTCATATTCAATGGGAATTATATCATTAAAATCTAAATCCAACGCACCATACTTATAGCCATATTCATCATCGCCGTGTTTGCCAACAATAATTACCCCGTTATCTAACCATGCCGTATCATATTGCGAATCAATATACTTTATTTCTTTTGTTTTCAAGTTATATAAAGCAACTTTTTCCTGATAATCTGAAGTTTCCATTTCAATCATGGTATAATCGCCACAGAGTCCACATATCAGAGCACTCTTTTTATAACCCTCTTCAATTGCAATGTTAGAGATATTGGCAACCATATTGCCGTCAAAATCATATATAACATTGTAAAAGAAACTATCCGACGAATTATATTTAATTTTTAATACCAAGTAGTCACCCTGTACAGTTGCATTATAAATCTGAAATTTACTGTCATCAATTGAGAATCCATTTGGTATTGCCGCTTCGTCAAGTGAAATTTCTTCAAACTTATAGGTTTGATTTTTTGGCGGAATCGGTGCAACATAGTTTGTGTCCTCGTAGTTCGGCTCTGTTGCAGGCTGTGTGGTTGCAGCCTCGGTTGTCACGGCTTGTTGTGACGAATTTGCATTATCTCCCGACTGCGAAGCGTTTGACTGATTTCCGCCGTCATTGCAGGCACACAAAACCGAAGTCAGCATAACTGCACTTAAAACACCTGAAATGATTTTTTTCACAAAGTATTCCTCCTCAAAAATATTTTCCGTTTTCAAATAAGCTGAAACTATTTTCTAAAAGTAAACTTTTAGTTTAAAAAGTTTTTGTTTAGCTAATAATTGTATTATACAGTTTTTGTTTACAAAACGCAAGTGTTTTAAAATATTCTTATCAAAAACTTTTTGAGGTGAATATAATGTTTGATTTCGGATTAAGAATACGAGAGTTACGAGAATCAAGACATATGTCGCAGGAAAGCTTGGGCAGGAGAATCGGCAGAAGCAAGCCTGTCATAAGCAATTATGAAAACAACATCAAATATCCTCCGCTTGAAGTTTTAATTTCAATTGCAAATGTGTTCAATGTTTCGCTTGATTACCTTGTTGGCATAGAAAAAAAGGACGCACTCTACATTAACAATCTGAACGAAACGCAGACAAATATAATGAAACTGCTCTACGAAGAATTTACCGATTGCAATCTTAAAGGCAAAGAGCTTTCATCACGCCAACAAAAAATATTAAGCCTGCTCTTAATTGAGTTTTTGAAATGAAAACCAAATCAACATTTTCACATATAAAAACACCCTTTCGATAAACTCCGAAAGGGTGTAATTTTTTGAAATTGAACAAAACAATTGTAACATTGTAGTCGTTCGCCGTGCGGTTTATTTAATCGGGAACTCGGGTTCTGCGTAGTTGCCTAAAAAGCTGAATTCGGGCATTTCTTCGCTAAGCTGACTTACAAGTTCAATAACATTTTCACTTCTGACATTGCCCGAAAAGTCGAGGTAGAACAGATATTCAAACTGTCTGCCCTGACGGGGACGGGATTCGATTTTTGTGAGGTTAAGACCGAGCGAATTAAATCTGCACAAAAGGCTGTACAGCGATCCCGTAACATGAGGAAGCGAGAAACAAAGACTGATTCTGTTCGCATCTTCGGGAATGTAAAGCTTTTTGGAGATGACAATAAACCTTGTTGTGTTCTCGTCATTGTCCTGAAGATGATTGTCAAGAACCTTCAAGCCGTATTCCTCACACGCTTTGTATGAACAGATTGCCGCAACATTGAGGCGCTTTTCCTTTGCAACATCACGGGCGGCAATTGCCGTGTTGGAGAACGGAACAGAATCAAAGCCGTGGTCGGCAATATACTGCGCACATTGTGAAAGTGATTGCGGATGCGACCACACGATTTCAATGTCCTCAAAAGCAGATTGTTTAAGACCTGCAAGGCAGTAGTCAATCGGCAAATCAAGCGCCTTTACGATGTAAAAACGGTGTTTGAGAATAAGGTCATAAACAGCCGAAACAGAGCCTGCACTTGAGTTTTCAACAGGAAGAACACCGAATGCAACCTCGCCGTTGTCAACGGCAGAAAATACATCTGCAAAGCTTTTGTAATTGACAGCCTCGCCGTTCGGGAAAAGTCTTAAAGTTGCCTCATGACCGTTAGCGCCCTTGATTCCCTGATACGCAACCTTGATTCCGCTTGACGGAATATCCGTGCTTGCATTGTTGATAACGCTTTTAAGCTCTTTGCCGCTGCCGACAATGTTGTGCTGGAGCGCCCTTGAAAGCTCCATAATATTTGAGTAGAGAAGTCTTGCAGATGCGCCGTATTCGCCTCCCTTTTCTTCAACGGCATCAAGAATTTCATTCTCTCTGCCCTCGTTAAGAACGGGAATGTTGTTTGCCTGCTTGTAGATGCCGACATCCCTTGCACAATCCATTCTCTGCTTAAAAAGCTCAATAAGCTGATTGTCTATTTTGTCAATATCTTTTCTGATTTCTTTTAAATCTCTCATAAAGACCTCACATAAGGTTAATAATTGCAACAGCCGTAACAGCCTCAATAACAGGGACTGCTCTCGGCACAATACACGGATCGTGTCTGCCGTGAATAACAAGCTCTGCATTTTCTTTTGTCTGAAGATTTACAGTCCTTTGCGGTTGTGAAATTGACGGTGTAGGCTTTACAGCGGCACGGAAAATAATCGGCATTCCGTTTGTAATTCCGCCCAAAATACCGCCGCAGTTGTTTGTTGTTGTAACAACCTTGCCGTCTTTGTATTCAAACGGATCGTTCGACTGCGAACCTCTCATTTTTGAAAGCTCAAAGCCTTTGCCGAACTCAATGCCCTTAATTGCGGGAACACCGAAAACAGCCTTGGCAATAACGCCCTCAACACCTTCAAACATCGGCTCACCGTAGCCTGCGTCAATGCCCGTTACGCAACATTCAATTGTTCCGCCGATGCTGTCCTGTGCCATTCTGGCATCTTCAACAGCATCCCTCATAGGTTTTTCGGCAGTTTCGTCAATGAGTGCAAACGATGAGTTGTTCAGCTTTTCAATGAGTGCGTCATCAATTTCTGTCGGACAGAAGGAGCTGTCGGAAACATTGCCGATACTGCTGATATGGGCGGCAATTTTAACGCCCTTTGATTCAAGAATCTGACGGCAGATTGCACCTGCAAAAACAATCGGTGCTGTAAGTCTGCCCGAAAAATGACCGCCGCCACGAATATCGTTTGACGCATTATATTTTACAAAGGCTGTGTAGTCGCTGTGACCCGGGCGGGGGCAGTCGAGAAGATTGCCGTAGTCACCGCTTTTTGTGTTGGTGTTTTCAATTACGGCACAAAGCGGAGCGCCTGTCAGCTTGTTGCCGAGCATACCCGAAAGAACCTTCGGGAGGTCTTTTTCTTTTCGGGGAGTTGCTGTTTTATCCTTGCCCGGAGCACGGCGTGCCATTTGAGCGAGAACCCTGTCAAAGTCAACCTCAAATCCTGCCGGAAGTCCGTCAATTACAACTCCGATTCCGTTGCCGTGGCTTTCGCCGAAAACGGAAATTTTTATCTTATCACCGTAGGTCGAGGACATTCGCCTTACCTCCAATATTATTATAATCTATGTAAAAATCGGGGTAACTTTTGTTGATTGAAAGCGCATAGCTTGACTCAATTTCACCGCCAAGTCTTACTGCGCAGACACCTGCCGACATTACAATTCTGTGGTCATTAAAGCCCTCGCAGAATCCGCCCTTGAGGGTGTCAATTCCATCTATGACAAGTCCGTCAGGCAACTCAGTCACCTTACCGCCGAGATCGTTTATCAGCTTAGCGGTTGCCGTAAGACGGTCACATTCCTTTATGCGAAGTCTTTCGGCATTGTAAATCCTGGTTGTTCCCTTTGCAAATGCGGCACAAACCGTCAGCACGGGTACAAGGTCGGGAATCTGCGAAGCATCAATGTCAATTGCATTAAGCTCTCCCTTTTCAACGGTTACGGAAGTATCCGTCTGCGTTACCTTTGCACCAAACCGTGCAAGCAACTCGGCAATCTTCCTGTCACCCTGTGCGGAATTTCTGTTGACGCCGTTCACAGTCACCTTTCCGCCAAGTGCGCCTGCAACCATAAAGAAAGCCGCCTGCGACCAGTCGCCGTCTGTTGTGTAATCATGCGGAATGTATGACTGACCGCCCTTGATGTGCCAGCCGTTGTCGGTTGTTAAAATTTCAACACCAAATTGTGCCATAGTGTGAATTGTCATATTTATGTAGCCGACGCTCTCAATCGGAGATGTCAGCACAATGTCGCTGTCGCCCTCAACAAGCGGAAGAGCAAGCAGAAGTCCCGTAATAAACTGCGAGCTTACATTACCCGGAATTTCAAAAGTTCCGCTTTCAAGCCGACCGCTGATTTTGAGTGGCAGACCGCCCTCGGTTTCACACTTTACTCCTACTTTTGGCAGAGCCTCCGTAAAAATTCCGATAGGTCTTTCGGGAAGCTTTCCGTGACCGACAAAGGTGGCACTAATACCGCCGGCTGCGGCTACGGGTATGAAAAATCGCAAAGCACTGCCGCTTTCGCCGCAGTCAAGCGTTACATTATCTGTTTTAAAAATATTTGTACCGTCAACAGTCAGCACATTATCCTTTATTGAGGCGGTGCATCCCATATCCTCAATCACGCCGATTGTCGCCTTGATGTCATTTGACAGAGCAACGGGTGCAATTGTGCATTTGCCCCTTGTGAGGGCGGCGCAGATTATTGCACGGTGAACATCGCTCTTTGACGGGGGAATGTTCACCTCGCCGTTTGGTACAAACGGAAGATACCGTACATACGGCTTACTGCTTTTGTCGGTTGACAAAGCCATACTTCCACAGCCTTTCATTAAAATATGTTTACCGTGTTACGGTGTGATGAAGTCGAGCAAATCGGAAATTGCAACCTTCTTGGTAAAGCTTGTGCCGATTTTCTCAAGCAAAACAACATTGATTGACGAGCCCGAAGTTTTCTTGTCTGTCTGAGCCGCCTCGGCAATTTTTTCAAGGCTTGCGTCATCGGTAGTCGGCAAGCCGTAGGTTGCACAAACTTCTTCAATCTTGTATGCAGTTCCTGCCTGGGTAAGTCCGTGCTTTTCGCTTGCCTTTGTCATCATTACCATACCGACGGCAACTGCCATACCGTGTGTGATGCCTGTATAGTTGTAGATTTTTTCGATTGCGTGACCGAGTGTGTGACCGAAATTTAAAAGCATTCTTTCCCCTGCTTCCTTTTCGTCACGGTTTACTACATCACGCTTAATTTTTACACAGGTTTCAATTACATCGTCAATGTGTTCAAGAGCGTCACCGTTTGCAAGCATTTCAAAAAATTCGCTGTCCTTGATACAGCCGTACTTGATAATCTCAGCCATACCGTCTGTGATGAACTGGTCGGGAAGAGTTGAAAGAGTGTCGGGATCAATCAAAACAGCCTTTGGCTGATAGAATGCACCGACAAGGTTCTTGCCCTGTGCAATGTCAACGCCTGTTTTTCCTCCTACGGATGAGTCAACCTGTGCAAGCAGAGATGTCGGAATCTGAACAAAGTCGATTCCTCTCAGATATGTTGCGGCGGCAAAGCCTGCCATATCGCCCGTAACACCGCCGCCGAGTGCAACGATAAGGTCTTTTCTTGTCATCTTAAAATCTGCAAGTGTGTCATAGATATCTGCGATTGTGTTAAGATTCTTTGACTGCTCGCCGGCCTGAAAAACATGGGCGGTAGTCTGATAACCCTGCTGTGAAAGAGAGTTGAGAACTCTCCATTTGTACAGCGGAGCAACATTTGTATCTGTTACAATAGTGATTTTTTCTGCATTTGAAAGCTTTTTGATAATCTCGCCGCAATTATCAAGGATACCTCTTTCAATCAAAATGTCATAGGGACTTCCCGTGGAAACATGAATAGTTTTCATAAAAGTTCTCCTTCCTCTTTATTCTCCGAGTGCCTGTTTGACCTCTCTGCCCTTTTCAAGAAGTGCCTTGAGAGTGTCGGTATCTTCGGCACTTATTGCGTTTTTAATTTTTGTAATATTATCTATAAGTATATCAAGCTCGGAAATGAGCGGATCTTTGTTTTCAAGGAAAAGCTCACTCCAAAGTGTTGAATTTATGTTTGCAACTCTCGAAACATCTCGGTAACTTCCTGCCGAAAAGCCTTTGTGGTTCGGACAGCACGGACTTAAAACATATGAACACGCAAGCACATGTGGAAGCTGTGATGTGAAAGCAATCATTCTGTCATGTTCTTCGGGAGTTGTGATTTTTACTGTGCCAAAGCCGATTGATTTTGCAAAGTCGGACAACATATTTACAACGCTGTTATCAGCCTTGCACGGAACGATAATGTAGCTTGCGTTTTTGTAAAGGTCGGCGTCTGAAACATCAAAACCGTTTGTTTCCTTGCCTGCCATCGGATGACTGCCGGCAAAAACAAAGCCGAATTTTTCGGAAAGCTTTGTCATTTGCGGACAGATTGCCCTCTTGATGCCTGAAACATCGGTTACAACCGCACCTTTTTTTATGTGTTCTCCGTACCTTGAAACATAGTCAACAACCGCCTGCGGATACATTGAAAGGATAACTAGGTCTGCGTTTTCAAGGCTTTCATGTGTGCCGATTTCATCAATCGCACCTTCTTTTAAAGCCTTTTCGGCAGTAGATTTTGTTCTGTTGATACCGATTACACGGTGGTCGGTGTACTTTTTTATCGCCTTGCAAAAACTGCCGCCGATAATTCCGAGTCCTACAACTGCAATATTCACTGCATTAGCCTCCGTTTGTGTATTCTTTAGTAAAGTTAATTAAAGTCCAAATCGGTACGGCTGAAAAACCGTACCGAAAGTAAAAATCTTAATTTAATTTGTCAACAGCCTTTTTTAAGCCGAAAACCTTCTTTGCAACTCCGTCAAACTGCTTTGGAGTAAGTGACTGCGCACCGTCCGAAAGTGCGTGCGGCGGATCGTTGTGAACCTCTATGATAAGACCGTCTGCACCTGCGGCAACTGCTGCCATTGCAAGCGGTTCAACAAGCCATGACTTGCCCGAAGCATGGCTCGGATCAACAATAACAGGAAGGTGAGAAAGCTTTTTGATAATCGGGATAGCCGAAATATCAAGAGTGTTTCTTGTGAAGGTTTCGTATGTACGGATACCTCTTTCGCAGAGCATAACCTTATCGTTACCGCCTGCCATAATATATTCGGCACTCATTAGCCATTCTTCGATTGTTGCAGAAAGACCTCTCTTGAGAAGGATAGGCTTATCAATTTTGCCGAGCTCCTTGAGAAGCTCGAAGTTCTGCATATTTCTTGCACCAACCTGAATAATATCCACATTCTCGAACATATCAATGTGTGATGCTCTCATAATTTCTGTTACAATCGGCAGACCTGTTTCTCTTCTTGCTGTTTTAAGAAGGTCAAGTCCTTCTGCCTTGAGTCCCTGGAAAGCGTATGGTGAAGTACGGGGCTTGAATGCGCCGCCTCTGAGAAGTGTTGCGCCCGATGCCTTAACATCCTTTGCAATCTGAACAATCTGCTCCTCGCTTTCAACAGAGCAGGGACCTGCCATAATGTGCAGACTGCCGTCACCGATTGTTACATTGTCATTGATTTTAATAACTGTATTGTCAGGGTGGAACTTTCTGTTAGCCTTTTTGTACGGCTCCTGAACTCTCTTTACATTTTCAACAATGTCCTGAGCGTCAATATACTCAATGTCAATCTTTGTTGTGTCGCCGATAAGACCGAGTACGGTTGACTGAACACCGTCCCACTTATTAACCTTTACATCATAGCTCTCTTTGAGCATATTTGTGAATTTTGTAATCTGCTCCTCTGTTGCAGACGGTTTTAATACTATAATCATTGCTTTAATTTCCTTTCAATTCACTTTTGACGAAACGAATCGAAGTTCGTCACATTTCTTTAGTCATTTTAGCACTTTAAAGCGTGATAGTCAATAGAATAAATGCAGAATCAAGCGTTTTTATGCGGTTTTTCAGCCACATCTGTTCCGCTTACTGCGTCGATTATCGCAAAAGCGGTTTTTAACGGCGTATTTTTGCCCTTTACCACAATGTCTGCAGCGGCATGATAAATCGGATATCTGCTGTCGTAGAGGTCTTTCATAACCCTGTCCCTGTCCGGACGCTGAAGCAGGGGTCTTGTTGTGTCGTTTTTAAGACGGCTTTTGATGATTCCCAGCGGAACATCAAGAAAAACAATCTTGTCCTTGCCCTTGAAGGCCTCAACATTTCTCTTGAATGTAAACGCACCGCCGCCCGATGCAATTACAAGACCTTCAAGCCCTGCAAGCTCAACACAGGCGTCATGTTCCATATCACGAAACTTTTCTTCGCCGTATTTTTCAAATATTTCAGAAACTGTCATTTCTGCTTTTTTTTCAATGTATGAATCCATATCAAGGAATTTTCTTCCCGATTTTCTTGCAATGTTTTTGCCTACGGTTGATTTTCCGCAACCCATAAATCCGCATAAAACTATGTTGTTCACTTTAAATTTCTCCGTTCATCAGAAATTCTTTTTAAGCTCTTTTGCAGAGTCGATACAAAGCTGAGCAATGTCGCCCTTGTCATAAACAGAGCCATCCCAATGTTCGTGAGAAACAACTGCCTGCCATACGAGCATTGCCATTCCGCTTTCGGCTGTTGCACCGTTTGCCCTTGCCTTTTTAACAAGCATTGTTTCAAGCGGATTGTAAACAGCGTCAAATACATTTGCACAACGGTTTATTACACTGTCGCTTACAGGCTGATTTTCAATCTTAGGATACATACCGATAGGAGTTGCGTTGATAAGCACATCAATGTCGCCCGAAAGTTCGTCAATAAGACAGAAGCTTACATCGCAGCCTGCAACTGTTTTTCCGATTTCATCGCATAAAGCCTCGGCAATTTTCAAATCCTCTTTTCTTACGGCAAAGAGGAGCGGCTGTTTTTTGAGAACAACCTCATACGCCATTGTTCTTGCAACGCCGCCGCAGCCGATGATTACGATTCTGCCGTTAAGTATAATTCCTGCCGCATCAAGAGCCTTTAAAAATCCGTCCGGATCTGTTGTGTAACCCTTGGAAATGCCGTTTTTGTTTGAAACCGTGTTCACACTGCCGTACATCTCGGCCTTTGCGTCAATTTCGTCAAGAAACGGAATGACTGCCTGCTTATGCGGAATTGTAATGTTAAATCCGTCAAGCTTTGAAAGGGTATTTTTAAATTCATATTCAAGATTTTCCGGAGCAATGTCAAGCTTTGTATATTCGGCTTTGACACCCTGAAGTTCAAAAAGTCTTGTGTGTATAAACGGTGACATTGTGTGACCGATTGGGTGACCGATTACGGCAAATTTCTTGGTTTCCATAATAAAAAAATACCTCCGAGGTTCATATTTTTAGCTATGCAGAAATAAACTTAAAAGAAATTATTTATGCAAAAATCAGAAATTTTTCAAAAAATTTCAAATATATATTGACAAAGGGGTAAATAATCAATAATATAAGGGAAGTGAAGCAATCCGTTTGCTTTCATACCATTGTAGCATAAACTAAGTGCTTTTGTCTATAATTTACTTTGGACAATCAATATTTTTACCGGGAGGAATTATTAATGGTATTAGAAAAAGTTAAGGCAATTCTTGCTGAACAGTTCGATGTTGAAGAGGATAAGATTACTGCCGACACAGATCTTCAGGAAGATCTCGGCGCAGATTCACTCGATGTTGTTGACCTTCTTATGTCAATCGAAGACGAGTTTGAGGTTGAAGTTCCCGATGAGGAAATCGAAAACATCAAGACAGTTGGTTCACTCGTATCTTACATCGAGGCTAACTCATAATTTGCTCTTGTTTTTTCGCACTTAATTTTTGAGAGGTCGTTTTTACGGCCTCTTTTTGTTTTGCTCAAAAAGGTTGAAAATTTGCAGATTTAGTGTATATTGAAAAGGCTGAAAATTTAAAAATTCAGGCTGTATCAAAAAGGTTGAAAAATAAAAGAATTAGTGTATAATAGTAATGTTATAGATATTATGACAGCCGTGTATTCGGCATTTTGAAAATGCAAAAAAATATGTTAAAAAATAAGTAAAATTTTATTTTACGGAGGGAATATAATGGCAAACAACAAAAAAATGGTTGAAGCTATCACAAGCAGAGATGAGGACTTTGCAAAATGGTACACCGACATCGTTAAAAAAGCTGAGCTCGTTGACTATTCGGGCGTAAAGGGTTGTATGGTTATCCGCCCCTACGGCTATGCTATCTGGGAAAATATTCAGGCTGACCTTGACCGTCGTTTCAAAGAAACAGGTCACGAGAATGTTTATATGCCTATGTTTATTCCCGAAAGTCTTTTACAGAAAGAAAAAGACCATGTTGAGGGCTTTGCTCCCGAATGTGCATGGGTTACTGTAGGCGGTCAGGAAAAGCTTCAGGAGCGTCTTTGCGTTCGTCCTACATCGGAAACTCTTTTCTGTGAACATTATAAAAAGATTATCAACACATACCGTGATCTTCCGAAGCTCTACAACCAGTGGTGCAGCGTTGTAAGATGGGAAAAGACAACCCGTCCGTTCCTTCGTACATCGGAATTCCTCTGGCAGGAAGGTCATACAATGCACGAAACCGAAGAAGAAGCAAGAGAAGAAACTCTCAGAATGTTACATGTTTATTCTGATTTCTACAAGGAAACTCTTGCTATCCCCGCAGTAATCGGCAGAAAGACAGAAAAAGAAAAGTTTGCAGGTGCCGAAGAAACCTACACAATCGAGCCGATGATGCACAACGGTGTTGCTCTTCAGGGCGGTACATCACACTACTTCGGCGACGGCTTTGCAAAGAGCTTTGGCATCACATACACAGGCAAGGACAATAAGCTTCATTATCCGCATCAGACATCATGGGGTGTTTCTACAAGAATGATCGGTGCGCTCATTATGGTTCACTCTGATGATGACGGTCTTGTTCTTCCTCCGAAGATTTCCCCTATTCAGGTTGCACTCATTCCGGTTGCACAGCACAAAGAGGGTGTTCTTGAAAAGGCAGAGGAGCTTAGAAAGGCACTTGCCGAAAAGTTCAGAGTAAAACTCGATTCTTCAGACCACGCTCCCGGATGGAAGTTTGCCGAGTATGAAATGAAGGGCGTGCCTGTAAGAGTTGAAATCGGTCCTAAGGATATCGAAAAGAACCAGTGCGTGGTTGTCCGCCGTGATACCCGTGAAAAGGCATTTGTTTCAATTGACGAGCTTGTACCGTTTGTTGAAAACCTTATGGTTACAATCCACAACGATATGTATGACCGTGCTCTTAAAAACACTCAGGAAAAGACATTCACGGCAACAACATTTGATGAGTTCGTTGACACAGCCAAGAACAAGCCCGGCTTTATCAAGGCGATGTGGTGCGGCGATACAGCCTGTGAAGAAAAAATCAAAGAAGTTACAGGCGGTGTAAAAAGCAGATGTATCCCGTTCAACGAGGAACATCTCTCGGATGTTTGCGTATGCTGCGGCAAGCCTGCAAAGCATATGGTATTCTGGGGCAAGCAGTATTGATGTATAAATAATACTTTTTGTGTAAAAACATAGTAAGGTGGTGAGAAAATGCCAATCAAGGTACAAAGTAATCTTCCGGCAATCAAGGTGCTGGAATCGGAAAATATTTTTGTAATGCCGAACGAGGTCGCTCTCAGGCAGGATATCCGTCCGCTGAAAATTCTTATTCTGAATCTGATGCCGACAAAAATCGAAACCGAAACCCAGCTTTTAAGGCTGCTCGGCAACAGTCCTCTGCAGGTTGATATCGAGCTTTTGCAGATGGCATCACACACCTCTAAAAACACCTCTCCGCATCACCTGACAACTTTTTACAAGACATTTAATCAGGTGAAGAACGAAAGCTTTGACGGAATGATTATCACGGGTGCGCCTGTTGAACAGCTCGACTTTGAAGAGGTCGATTATTGGGGTGAGCTTTGTGAAATTATGGAGTGGTCAAAGCATAATGTGTGTTCAACATTCCACATCTGCTGGGGCGCTCAGGCAGGTCTTTATTATCACTACGGCATAAAAAAGCACCTTTTGCCCGAAAAATTAAGCGGAATTTACACCCACAAGGTGCTTGTTCCGCATCACAAGCTTATGAGAGGCTTTGACGATACTTTTACAATCCCTCATTCAAGGCATACGGGAATTGATGAAGAGGCGTTGAAAAGGTGCAGAGGGCTTGAAGTACTTGCGGTTTCCGAGATTGCAGGTTCATGCGTAATTTGCAGTCGAAACGGCAGACAGGTGTTTGTTACAGGTCACGCAGAGTATGACCGTGACACCCTTGCCAAGGAATATTTCAGAGATAAAAACAAGGGACTCAATCCGAATGTTCCTTACAATTATTTTCCGAATGACGATGCGTCAAAAACTCCGCCGATGATTTGGAGGAGCAACGCAACCTTGCTCTACACAAACTGGCTCAACTATTTCGTTTATCAGGCGACTCCGTATGACCTCCGTGAGCTTATCAACAGATATCCTCACTAAATTAAATACAAAATCAACCCCGAAGTGCCAAAACTTCGGGGTTTTGTTATGTAAAGTGTTGTATTTATCGTGTACATTATGTTATAATTATTTTAATTGTACATAATGAAAAAGTGCAAAAATGAAAATCTGCAATGAAACAGGTGTTTTTATGGAGAAAAAGCGTACCGTAATCAAGGTTGGTACTTCAACGCTGACTTATGAAAACGGAAAAATAAATTACAGAAGAGTTGAACAGCTTTGCAAGGTGCTTTCCGATTTGCAGAACCGCGGAGAACAGGTTATCTTCGTTTCTTCGGGTGCTATTGCTGTAGGAATGGGCAAGGCAGGTCTTGACAAGCGACCTACCGAAACCAAGAAAAAACAGGCTCTTGCCGCAATCGGTCAGTGTGAGCTTATGTTTATGTACGACAAACTTTTCGGCGAGTACAACCACTCTGTTGCTCAGCTGCTGCTTACCCGCCACGCTGTTGAAACGGAGCAGAAAAGGCAGAATGTTATCAACACAATTGACGAGCTTCTCAGAATGAACATCATCCCCGTAATCAACGAAAACGATACCGTTACGATTGATGAGCTTGAGGGCAACAATTTCGGTGATAACGATATGCTTTCCGCAATTGTTGCAGGACTTGTTGTTGCAGACAGGCTCATTATTCTTACGGATATTGACGGTCTGTACGATTCAAACCCACGAACAAATCCAAATGCCAAAAAGCTTGATGTCATCGAAAAAATCAATGCTGAAATTTTTGAAATGGCGGCAGGCACAGGCTCAAACCGTGGCACAGGCGGTATGATTACAAAGCTCCAGGCGGCTGATTATGCCACAAAACGAGGTGTTGAGGTCAGCGTTATCAACGGCTCAAATCCCGAAAATCTTTATGAAGTAATTGACGGAAACAAAATCGGAACAAAATTTTTACCTGTTAAATAATCGGAGGAAAATTATGACTACACTTGAACAAATGGGCGCAAAGGCAAAAGATGCGTCAAGATTTCTTATGACAGCCGGTTCAAAAAAGGACATTGCCCTCGGTGCAATTGCAGACGCACTCTGCGAAAACTGCGAAGAAATTCTTGCGGCTAACAAAATTGACCTTGAGAACGGCGAAAAAAGCGGTCTTACGGCGTCACTTCTCGACAGACTCAGATTGTCAGAGGAGAGAATCAACGGTATGGCTGACGGGGTAAGACAGGTTGCGGCTTTACCCGATCCCGTGGGCAGAGTTCTTGACGGCAGAACCCTCAAAAACGGCTTGCAGATTGAAAAGGTAACAGTTCCGATGGGTGTTATCGGAATCATCTTTGAGGCAAGACCTAATGTAACTTCCGATGCGGCGGCTCTTTGCCTTAAAGCAGGCAGTGCCGTAATTCTTCGTGGCGGTAAAGAGGCTTTTCATTCAAATATGGCAATCGCAAAGGTTATGCGTGACGCACTTGAAAAGGCAGGATTTCCACGTGACTGCGTAGCACTTGTTGAGGACACAACAAGACAGAGCGCAACAGAGCTTATGCAGCTTTCCGATTATCTCGATGTGCTCATTCCCCGTGGCGGCGCAGGACTTATCAAAAGCGTTGTTGAAAATGCAAAGGTTCCCGTTATCGAAACAGGCGTGGGTAACTGCCATATCTATGTTGACAAGAGTGCAGATATTGAAATGGCGAAGAATATTGTTTTCAACGGCAAAACCTCTCGCCCATCTGTGTGCAATGCGCTTGAAACATTGCTTGTACACAAGGATATCGCAGAAAAAGCTCTGCCCGTAATCAAAGCAGAGCTTGATAAAAAAAATGTTGAAATCAGAGGCTGTGACAGAACAAAACAGATTCTCGGCGACTGCGTTGTTCCTGCAACGGAAGAAGATTATAGAATCGAATTTCTCGATTACATCATTGCCGTAAAGGTTGTTGACAGCCTTGATGACGCAATTGCTCACATTCAGAAGTACAGTACAGGTCACAGTGAATGCATTGTGACAAGCGACTACAACAGTGCAAACGAGTTCACGGCACGAATTGATTCTGCGGCGGTTTATGTAAACGCATCAACTCGCTTTACCGACGGCGGAGAATTCGGACTCGGTGCAGAAATCGGAATTTCAACCCAGAAGCTCCACGCAAGAGGACCTATGGGACTTAACGAGCTTACAAGCTCAAAATATATCATCAGAGGAAACGGACAAATCCGATAATCACATCAGAAGATACATCAGTGCAAGCAGAACCGACGGATCGGTGTTTTCCTCCATAAGCAGTATCACAAGCAAAAGAATCAGGCTCTGTTCCTTGTTTTTGAACATCAGATTCAAAAGACCGTCATCCTTTTTCACAACGGGCGGTTCGGGAATTTCGGACTTTGGTTCTTCCTGCTTTTCGGGTTGTTTCGGAACCTCCCTTCTTGGTGCTTCACGATTGAATTGCGGCTTTCGGTGCATCTGCTGTGCTCGGTTAAAAGCCTCCTCTTCAAAACTCGGCAAAAAATCACCTCCTGTCAGAACAATCCGTTTTCACGCAGTAACGGCATAAGGCGGAATAATTTCAGCATCTTTTCGGCTTTGTCAAGTTTTTCCTGCCGTTCATGTGAAAGAAACGGTCTGAGCGAATCAAGCAGTCGGGTGGTGTCATCGCTGTTGTTCAGCGAGCTTAAAAGCGGTGCAAATTTGGCAATTGTGCCGATTGTGTCGTCACCGCCCAGCACTGACATAAGGTTATTTTCGGGCGGTTTCGGCTTTGGCGGTTGTTTTTGCTCACCTGTCAGACCAAGCTGTGCCCCAAGACTTTGCACCTGTTTCATTGCCTCGGGGTTCTGCAAAATCTGATTGAGCTTATCCTGTAAATCAGACATATCATTCACCGCCGAGCAGTTTCATCAGCGCCTGAGCCTGAGGACTTTGCAAAAGTTTCTTTGCTTTTTCGGGATCCGACAGAACGCTCTCAATCTGCTTTGATTGATTCGGATTTGTATTTTTCAAAAGATTTTCTATGTTACCGCTTTGTGCGGCACTTTCAAGCTGTTCCTTAGAGATACCGTACTTTTTCGATACCTCACCGAGCAGTTTATTAACTTTTTTATTATCAGACATACCAACACCTCAACATATACTATGCGGAAATTTTATTTTTAGAACGGAGAATTTTCAATGCGTATTTTGGTAGTTTCGGACACTCACGGAGATCTTCGCAGTCTTATCAAAGCCGTTGACGCACAGCGCAAGGCGGAAATAATTGTTCATTGCGGTGACGGTGAAGAACAACAGCGGTTTTTAAAGGATAATTACAAAGACAAGATGATTGTTGCCGTAAGGGGCAACTGCGATTGGAACAGCTTTTTTCCGTCAAAGGAGATTTTTAAAGCCTGCGGTAAAACCATCTTTGTAACACACGGACATCTCTATGACGCAAAATCGGGACTTTACCGCATTACCTCCGCCGCAAGAGAAGCAGGAGCGGATATTCTCCTCTTCGGTCATACACATATGCCTCTCACACTCTATGAGGACGGTCTGTATATTATGAACCCCGGTTCATGCCACGGATACTATGCGTCCTACGGCATTATCGACATCACCGACAAGGGCGAAATTGTTACCAATACCGTAGCCTTAAAATAATTGTGGAAATTGCAAAAATAAAATGATATAATTAAATGTGATAAATAAGCGGAGGTGGGATTTTGAATTTTGACGGTTTCGATTTTGACGACAATATAAAACAAACCTTCAACACCCTTGATATTCAGGGCAGAGTTCCCCACGCTGTTGTAATAGAAAGCAGGGACAGCGAAAAGGCGATGAACCTTGCCGTGTTTCTGTCAATGTATGCGGTGTGTACCGAACCCGTAAAGCCTTGCGGTCATTGTGAGCAATGTCACAAGGCAAAGAATAAGGCACACGCCGACATTAAATATGTTGAACTTCCAAATGACAGAAAACAAAATTCAATTGAGCAGATGAGAGAGATAATCGGTGACTCTGTCATAAAGCCGAATGAGGCAGATGCAAAGGTGTATATCTTTCCTTTTGCCGACACAAGGCTTTCGGACATTGTTCAAAACTCGTTTTTAAAACTTCTTGAGGAACCTCCGCAGAATGTATATTTCATTATGCTCTGCGAAAACTCCAAGAAACTGCTCCCCACAATTCTCTCCCGTTCAAGTGTATTCCGTCTGAAAACAAAAGATGTTTTCAGCGAGGATGCGGTTGCAGGCGCAAAGAAAATTGTAAAAGGAATTTTATCGACACGGGAGTACAACCTTATGCAGGCACTCTATGCCCTCAGCGATAAAAACCTTGCAGACGAAATTCTGCTTGTCGTAAAGCTGATTCTGCGTGACGGAATGGCAAAAAGCGTTGGAGCGGATGCGGTTTTTGACGAGGAATGTGCCGGGGAGCTTGCAAGACGATTTACTCGGGCAAAGCTGATTTCTATGATTGAGCTTACTGAGAACGCAAAACTGAAAATACCGAAACACATAAATATAAATCTCCTCACAACTTGGCTGTGCGGAGAATACAGGAGGATTTCATGGCAGAGATAATCGGAGTACGATTTAAAGAAGTCGGCAAAGTGTATTACTTTGATCCGCTTGACAATAAACTTAACACAGGCGACAGGGTAATTGTTGAAACGGCAAGAGGTCTTGAGTGCGGAGAGGTTGCAACTCCGAACAAGACCGTTGACGATGCGGAGATTTCGCATCCGCTCAAGCCGTTAATCAGAATTGCAACCGAAAAAGACCTGAATCACCTTGCGGAAAACAAACTCAAAGAAAAGGAAGCATACAGAATCTGTGAACAGAAAATTGCCAACCACAAGCTTGAAATGAAGCTTGTAAATGTTGAATACACATTTGACAACAGCAAAATTCTTTTCTACTTTACGGCTGACGGACGAGTTGACTTCCGTGCACTTGTAAAAGACCTTGCAAGTGTGTTCAGAACAAGAATTGAGCTTCGCCAGATTGGCGTGCGTGATGAGGCAAAAATGCTCGGAGGGCTCGGCATCTGCGGTAAGCCGTTCTGCTGTGCAAGCTTTATGGGCGAGTTCCAGCCCGTTTCAATCAAAATGGCAAAGGAGCAGGGCCTGTCACTCTCTCCCGTTAAAATTTCGGGAACCTGCGGCAGACTTATGTGCTGTCTTAAATATGAACAGGAGGCATACACAGACCTTCTTAAACACACCCCAAAGGTAGGAGCAATTGTAAATACTCCCGAAGGCAGAGGCCTTGTTGTTGAAAACAACCTGATTGCAGGAACTTTAAAGGTTAAGCTCAACAACACTCCCGAAGACGCCGCTCCGAAATCATTCACAGTCAAGCAATGCAAGCTTGTTAAGGACGGCTACATCAAGCTTGACAAAAAGGAAATGGAAAAATTCAAGGGACTTGAATAATTTTTTGTAATGTGTACAGTGTTCGTCAAGTTGCAGTAAAAAAGAACTGTTTTCAGTTTAAAATATAAAATTCTTTCCAAAAGGTTGCTTTTTTCAAAATTTATGTTACAATAAAGGTGAAATTCATGAAGGAGGTATTTCCCTATGGCATATACTATCAGTGACGATTGCATCATGTGTGGTGCTTGTGCAGACAACTGCCCTTGCGACGCTATTTCAGAAGGCGACGGCAAGTATGAAATCAATGCAGACGCTTGTGTTGATTGCGGTTCATGTGCTGAAGTTTGCCCCGTCGGCGCTCCACAGGAAGGCTGATTAAGGGTTAATCCACAAAGACAGGCGGCAGGGATTTCCTTGCCGCTTTTTAATTACTGTTTTCAGGGGAATACCGATGAACAATAAACATCTTGAACCGCTTGGCGGCGGTATTAAAATATATGTGTCAGACAGCTACCGTTTTTCAACGGACACAATTTTACTTGCCGATTTTTCAAAGCAAATCGGTGCAAAAAAATGTGTTGACCTCGGCACGGGCTGCGGAACTATTCCGCTTTTGTGGTACAAAAACAACAACCGCCTTGATATCACGGCGGTAGAAATACAGGAGAATGCCTGCAAGCTGTTTTCACAAAGTCTTGAATACAACAATCTTCAGGACAAAATCAGAATTGTAAACTCGGACTTAAACAAGCTTGACGGTGCATTGCCGCTCGGCTCATTTGACCTTGTTGCCTGCAATCCGCCCTACAAAATCAGCGGAGGCGGAATTACAAATCCCGAAAACGCAAAGCTTGTTGCAAGGCACGAATCCGAATGTACGCTTGACGATGTGTGCCGTTGCGGTTCGTCGCTTTTGCAGTTTGGAGGACGGCTCTGCATTTGTCAGCGCCCCGAAAGGCTTGCCGATGCAATGGAGGCAATGCGTAAATATTCGGTTGAGCCGAAAAAATTAAGGCTTGTTCAGCAGCGAAAATCAAAAGCCCCGAAGCTCTTTTTGCTTGAAGGCAGAAGGGGCGGCAAAAGGGGATTTCTTGAGGTTATGCCAACCCTGTTTATTGAGGACGAAAGCGGAAACTTTTCCGAAGAAATGCTGAACATCTACGGCAGTTACAAGGAGGACTATATAAATTGAGCGGAATTTTATATGTAACGGGAACGCCGATCGGCAACCTCGGAGATTTTTCACCGAGAGCCGCAGAAACCCTCGAATCGGTTGATTTCATTGCGGCAGAGGACACAAGGGTAACGCTTAAACTCTTGAATCATTTCGGCATAAAAAAGCCTATGGTGAGCTATTTTGAACACAACAAGCGTGAGCGTGGCGAAATCATCTGCAACAGGATTGAACAGGGCGAAAATTGTGCAATTGTAACGGACGCCGGAATGCCGTGCATTTCCGATCCGGGCGAAGATTTGATAAAACTCTGCGAGGAGCGTGGAATAAAAACCGTGGTGATTCCCGGTCCGAGTGCCGTGATTTCCGCACTTGCGGTTTCGGGACTTGAAACAGGCAGATTCACATTTGAAGGCTTTTTGAGTGTGAACAAAAAGAGCCGCAACGAGCATCTTGACAGTCTGAAAAACGAACACAGAACAATGATTTTCTACGAAGCACCACACAAGCTTCCGCAAACTCTCCGAGATTTGTACAACTTTTTCGGCGACAGAAAGCTTTCAATCGTTCGTGAACTTACCAAAGTTCACGAAGAAGTAATCCGCACCACAACAAAATATGCTGCGGAAAATTATGCAGACGGCAGTCTGAAGGGCGAATTTGTGCTTGTGCTTGAGGGCAAAAAGCAAGAGGAAAAATCCGAAGAATACACCCTTGAATTTGCGGTTGAAACCGCTCGCAAGCTGATTGAAAACGGTGCAAAGCCTACCGAGGCGGCAAAAGAGGCGGCAAGTATAACAGGCTTTAAGAAAAATGAGATTTACAGGGAGCTGTTGTAAATGACATACGAAAATGCTGTTGAAAAAATTCATTCACTTTTGACATTCGGTTCTCGTCCGGGACTTGACCGAATGAGAATTTTACTTGACAGGCTCGGAAATCCGCAGGACAGGCTGAAATTTATACACATTGCAGGTACGAACGGCAAAGGCTCGGTTTGTGCTATGCTTTCATCCGCACTTGTTGCGGCAGGCTACAAAACAGGCTTGTTCATTTCACCGTATATCACGGATTTTCGTGAGAGGATACAAATAAACAATTGTATGGTGAGCGAGTCCGTTCTCACGGATGCGGTTGAAAAAACTTTTCCTATTATCGAGCAACTGCGTGAAGAGGGCACAATCATCACAGAATTTGAGTATGTCAACGCTCTTCAATTTTATATACATGCAAATGCAGCTTGTGACATTGTTGTTCTTGAAACAGGAATGGGCGGTCTGCTCGACTGCACCAATACTATAAAATCACCGCTTTGTGCCGTTATCACCACAATCGGACTTGACCACACGGCAATTCTCGGTGATACAATTGAAAAAATTGCACAGCAAAAATGCGGAATCTTCAAGCCCGACTCAATGGCGGTTACTTCAAAGCAGGATATCCGTGCAATGAAGGTTATTGAATCAACTGCAAGAGAAAAGAAAATTCCGCTTGCAACGAGCGAGAGCGTTAATATTGATGTCATCGAAACCACCTTAAAGGGCAGTCGCTTTATGTTTAACGATGTTGAAATTGACCTTCCGCTTTCGGGTGATCATCAGCTTGAAAATGCAAAAACCGCACTTGCGGCGCTTGATATGCTCCGTTGCAATTCTCTGATTTCAATAACCGATGAGCAGATTGCAAACGGTTTTGCAAAGGCTGTCAACCCTGCAAGACTTGAGCTGTTGAGTGAAAAACCGATTGTTCTGCTTGACGGTGCTCACAATCCTAACGGAATTGAGGCACTTAAATCGGCAATCCAAAAATTCCTTCCGAATAAGTATATAATTGCAATTACTGGTATGCTTGCCGACAAGGATGTCAGCACTTCGGTAAAACTTCTTGACGGAGTTTTTGACAGAGTTTACACAGTTCCCGTTCACAATCCAAGGGCAATGCACCCTGCAAAGCTTATGCAACAGTATGCAAGATTTGTTGACGATACGGTAACCTTTGAAAGTGCCGAACACGCTTTTGATATGGCTTTTGAACAGGCTGAAAAGACCGATTGTGCAGTTTTAATCTGCGGTTCGCTCTACCTTGCTGGCGAAATCCGTCCGTATATAATCAATAAAATTAAGGCTGAAAACGAATCAGCCGAAAAGTAAATTTTTCGTTACAACAGAATAAAACAAATTTTTTGCTCCGCACTTATTATCATTAAGATAACAGGTGCGGAGCTCTTATTTTTTAAAAGGACTGATAAAATTGCTGAAAACGGAATTTAAAAATAATATTCTCACGGCATACATTGACGGCGAAATTGACCACGATTCGGCGGCAGGAATACGCACAAAAATTGACGCCGCCGTTCAGACAAACAAACCGAAACTTTTGTGCCTTGATTTTTCAAAAGTATCGTTTATGGACTCATCGGGCATAGGTCTTGTAATGGGGCGATACCGCCAGATGAAGCTTGTCGGCGGAGCATTGCGTGTGATTAATATTCCCGACAGATTGTACAGGCTTTTTTCAATGTCGGGACTTGAAAGTTTGGGGGTGTTGAGATGAAAACAGTAAATGAAATGAAACTTTGCGTGCCGTCAAAAAGCTGTAATGAGGCTTTTGCACGGTGCGTTGTGTCGGCATTTGTAATGAGCCTTGATCCTACCGTGAACGAACTCAGCGACCTAAAAACCGCTGTGTCCGAGGCTGTGACAAACTGCATTGTTCACGGCTACCGCCACCAAAGCGGAACAATTTACATAAACGGAAAAATCACCTCCGAAAACAAGGTGATAATCACAATCCGTGACAAAGGCTGCGGAATTTCCGATATTAAAAAGGCAATGGAACCGTTGTTTACAACCGCTCCAGAAGAGGACAGGGCAGGACTCGGCTTTGCAGTTATGCAGAGCTTTTGCGACAGGGTGCGTGTCCGTTCAAAACCCGACAGCGGAACAACCGTAACTCTTGAAAAAATTATAGGTTCGGAAAATGACCGATAAAAATAAACTTGCCGACAAAAATATGGGGCTTGTCCATGCCTGTTGCAAACGATTTTCAGGCAAAGGAATAGAGTACGAAGAACTTTTTGCATCGGGGTGTCTCGGACTCGCAAAGGCGATTAATAACTTTGACGAAAGCCGTAACCTGCAGTTTTCAACCTATGCCTTTCCTGTAATTATGGGCGAAATTAAGCGACTTTTTCGTGACGGCGGTGCAGTCAGGGTAAGCCGCACATTAAAGGAGCTTTCACTTGCAATATCGAGGCTTAACAATGAAAGCAAGCTGAAAAACGGCAGAGAACTCACCGTGGGCGAGCTTGCCGAAAGGCTTGATACAAGCGAGGAAAAAATCATTGACGCACTCAACAGCACAAGAGTTCCTCTCTCCCTGACTGCCGAATATGACAGTGAGGGCAACCCACAGCTTGATGTCCCGACAGATGATATTCAAGACGAAATCTCGGAACGATTGTCGCTTGAACAGGCGGTAAAATCCCTATGCGAAACCGACCGAAAAATAATTCAACTGCGGTACTATCGGAGCAAAACACAAACTCAAACCGCCAAAATTCTTTCCATGACGCAGGTTCAAATCAGTCGGCGGGAAAAGAAAATCCTCACCGCCATTCGGGACAAAATGTCGGTTTAGCACCCCGATTTTCCGAATGTGGCGTTCAATGAATCCCCTGCATATTTTTATTCATAAAAATTTTCATATTTAACAACAAAAGCGCCCGAATAACGGACGCTTTTACTTTTTCTTTAATTCTGTTTTTCAAGCTTCAGCTTTTCAACAATTGCATCAACCGTGGTTTCGATACTGCTCAGCTCCATTGACACCGTGATATCGGCATACTTTTTATAGAGCGGATAACGCACTCTGTACACATCATCAAGAGTTTCACCCTTACCGAATGCAATGCCTCTTGTTTTGATATTTGTAACTCTGCGCTTGATTTCATCGAGGTCAACATCAATGAAAACGACCTTGCCGTTTTTTCTGAGGTTTTCCATGGCATTTTCACTGAGAACCATTGAACCGCCTGTTGCGATAACGGTCTTGTCGCAGTCAAGCTCTGCACCGATTTTTCCCTCAAGGTGGAGGAAAAAGTCAAGGCCTTCATTATCAAGAATCTCCTGCAACGGCTTTCCTGCCTCTTTGCAGATTATCAAATCTACATCAACAAAGGAATAACCCAGCGCCTTGGCAAGCAACACACCGACTGTGCTTTTGCCCGATCCCGGCATTCCGATTAAAACTATATTTTTCATATTAAAGAATCCTTACATTAAGTGAATCTGTGCTTGAAGTCGGGCAGGTTTTGTTTGACGAAAGCACAACAACCGTGTCGCCTTTTTTGACAACGCCTGTGCTGAGTGCCTTTTCCATAGCCTGTTTCGTAATTGAATCAGATGTGCGTTTTTCTTCGCCCATGACAGCCATAACACCCCAGTTAAGACAGAGCTTTCTGCACACAAGCTGTGATGTTGCAACTGCAATAACGGGACAATCAGGTCTGTAATGAACCATCGCTCTTGCAACTCGACCTGTTGCACTTTCAACAATAATAGCCTTTGCACCTACTGCCTGTGCAATATTCTTTGCAGCTTTACAGATACTTGATCTGATTGGGTTAGTGTCCTTCATTCCGTGTTCTTCCACATACTCATGAAGTGCGGTAAATTCACCGTTTTCCTCAGCCTCCGAACAAATTGCGTCAAGTGCCTTTACGCTTTCAATCGGGTACTTACCTGCGGCGGATTCTGCCGAAAGCATTACTGCGCTTGTGCCGTCATAAACTGCATTGGCAACATCGCTGATTTCGGCTCTTGTAGGACGGGGAGCCGTTGTCATACTCTCAAGCATCTGGGTTGCAGTGATTACATACTTACCTCTTGAAACAACCTTTCTAATGATTGTTTTCTGAATTTCAGGCAGCTTGATAAACGGAATTTCAACACCCATATCTCCTCGAGCAACCATAATACCGTCCGCGTAATCAATGATTGCGTCCATATCGTCAACACCGCTCTGATTTTCAATCTTTGCGATAATTTCAACATACTCATAGCCGAGGCTGTCAATAAAGTCACGAAGAGTTCTAACATCATCGTGATTGCGGACAAATGATGCGGCAACAACCGTTGCACCGTGGTTAAGACCGAACTCAATGTCCTTTCTGTCCTGAGCGCTTACATACGGCATATTGATAAAGTAGCCCGGAATGTTGATACTCTTGCGGTTTTTAAGCACACCGCCCTTGTTTACGGTACAAACGATTGACTCGGGATTTACCGACTTAACGACAAGCGAGATAATACCGTCATCAAGCAAAAGCTCTCTGCCGATTGCCTTTTGACCTTCGGATTCAAAAATATCAACAAGCTTAGGAAACGAAAGGCTTACACCTGTTTCGTCCCCCTCTTCTTTGTTTTTAAAAAGACTGAACTCTGCACCCTCGACAAGTTCAACAGAACCGTCCTTGAATGTGCCGACTCTGACCTCAGGACCCTTTGTATCGAGCAGAATTGCAACATTTTGACCACTCTCTGCAATTGCCTCTTTAAGGTTTTTGATTGTAACCTCAAGCCGGTCATAAACACCGTGTGACATATTGATTCTGGCAACATTCATACCTGCGTCAATCATTTTACGCATCATTTCTTTTGAATCGCAGGCAGGCCCGATGGTACAAACTATCTTAGTCTTTCTCATGATTTCTCCGTCCTTTTAAAATGCTTATATTCTGTTATTGTGCATATGTATAAATCTGTGTATAAATTTTGATTACACTCATTATATATTATTCACAACACAATTTCAATCTTTGATTTGTAAAATTTTACATTCTGTGGCTTGTACAAAAATTCTCAAAACAATAACAAAAAATCGGGCAGTTTCCTGCCCGATTCTGTGCTTGAATTATACAAGATTTACGACAATCTTTTGAATTTGTGTTGCGTCAATAACGCTGATTTCACCGTCGCCGTTTACATCGGCAACATTGAGCTGACTGTCTGTGAGTGTTTCAAGACTTACAATGTACTTTTGAACAAGAGTTGCGTCCATTACAGTAACTTCGCCGTCGCCGTCAATATCACCGATTTTAGCGGAAGGAGTGTACTCGCTAAACCACTTACCGCTGATCCATGCCGCACGGCTTGTCATCCAATCAGCCGCATAATTATACATATCCGTAAAACTGCCCTGATTGTAGCTTGTCTTAGTGTTACTTACGGTATATGTACCTGTTGTCATATCAAAGTCAGCCTTGTTCATTGATGTGTGGTCACAAATCCAACTGCTCGTTCTTATATACCAGCCGCTTTTGTAATTCATCTCACCGCTGTCCTTGAGAAGGTCAAAATACTGTGTTTTTGTATAGAATTCGTCAGAGCCCTTGTAAGATGCGGTCTTGCCTGCAAAATAGTTGATTGCAGGAACAAACTGCTCAAACCAGATATTTACGGCAGCTTTATTAACCTGAGTGTTTCTTGAAATATTGTTAATGATATTACTGCTGTCCTGTGAGCGTTTCTGTCTGTCCTTAAATCTGCACCACCAGCCTGAATACTGTGTGTAATCCTTAACACCGAAGTTCTGAAGATCCCAAGCACTGCCTGCAGCATTACCGAGCGCATTATCGTAGTCCCATACAGGTGAGCCGAAGAACTTATAGTTACCGTCTGAATCCTGCTTATAAACAAAGTAAACGCTTGAAACACCGGAATCCCAGTTTTTACCCAGTTCATTTATAAGCCACAGCTTTGCACATGAATCAACATCAGCGTACTGTGAGAGGTCGGAGTCTGCTTTTTTAGCGGCTCTGTGGAAAGCATTGTACTTTTCACGAACATAGTTTTTAACTTCATTATAGCCCTTGTCGCCTTCCGAAAGCTCGGGAGCTTTAATTGTAACCTTGATGCCGTCATCACATTTTACATAGTAATCTTCACCGTCTACAGCACCGGAATCAACTTCACAAAGGAACGGGAAATCCTTGTTTACATTGCCGTCAGCGTCAAGGTATGCAGTATCGTCAATATCGTTGACAAGAGCGCTCTTACCCACCTCAATCTTTTCGCTCATCTGATATGAACCCCAGTAATAACCGTCTGAGTAGAAATCAACATATCTTGAATCCGAAGCATATGGAGTTCCTACTGCATCTGCAAGGTCATAAAGAAAACGGTTTCTTGTGAGTGAATCATCCTGATAGTTTGCAAGAAGAGAGAACTTTTTGCCCTTTGACATACCGCCGATTGAAACCTTATCGGAATATGTGATGTTGTAAGGCTTTTTAGCCTTGCCCCATGTTGAGTTGCCTCTGCCCTTGATTTTCTTGATTGAAGTATTGTCAATCTTGCCGTTCTTATCAACAATAGCGCCTGTTGCAGAGGAATAGTTGCTCTTATCCTCGTTAAGATAAGAGATAAGTTCCTTGCCGTTGCCGTCAGCATTGCTGTTGTTCACATAGATTGCAGACTCGGCAGAGGACTTTAAGAATGTGAGGGAATAGGTTTTTCCGTCGGCAGTAACATTGCCTGCCTTATCAATTGTGTACGAAACCTCCCTCGACTCGCCTGACGGTATAGTTACATTATTAACCGTAACGCTTTTTGAATATGCGTTATAAAGCTCAACGCTTGTTGACGAAACACTGCTTGGAAGGAAGAAATACTTCCTATTAGTATTCAATTCCTCCATATCCTCGTTGTGTTCACATTGCCATGCAACCCATGCATCAGAATCGTCAGAACCGCTTACTGCGTGTGCATAAAGTGCATTCTGAGTTTTAAATGAAAGAGTCGGTGTTGATGTTTGAGCGGCAGAAACAGAAAATACCGACATACCGCCAACGGTCATCAAACCAGCAAGTACAATTGAAATCGCTTTTTTTGTTGTCCTCACTATAATCACTCCTAAAAAATTATATCAATAAGGAACTTTTAGATATATTCACAAAAAGTTCACTTGTTAATCACATCCGTCAAAATTATTGTACCATTTGCATAAAATTAATACAAGTAATTTTTCAATATATAACGGTACAATTTTGCGAAATTTCTTTATTTTCGTTGATTAATTTGATATAATATTATGGTAAAGATACGGTAACACTTACAGAAATTTTAAATCACATTAAGGAAGTGGCATAATGCGTAATTACGGCAAAAAGAAAAACTATTGTCTTATTGCGGCACTTGCATCACTTGTAGCTTTTTCAACTATGGCTGCAAGCGTTATGAGTGGTTGCGGAGAAAATTCGGATGAACAGAAAACAACAAAGATTGTTCACGAAACACGCATAGATACTCAGATTGAAACAAAAATTGAAACATACACCGAGGTTGTAACAGACGCTCAGGGCAACACTGAATATGTTGAAGAAACAAAAGCTGTGCCTGTAAACAACAACGCCGGCGGCAACAGCAAGTCAGGCGATTCAGGCAATAACTCCGAAAACTCAGGTGGCAGTTCTTCGGGCAAAAATTCAAACAGTCAACAGAGTTCCGTTATTGAAAAGAGTGAAACAAGCAAAACTACTAACAACAGTTCTTCAAAAACAGACTCAGGCAAAACAAATAACAACAAGAATAATAACAACAGCAATAAAAATAACAACAGCAACAAAAATAATAACAGTTCATCTTCAAAGTCGGATTCATCAAAATCTGATAACAACAGCAAGTCGCTTAAAATCGGCGGCAAAACATTCAATGTCGGTGACACAATTGTATGCACATACAATCTGAAAACACCGGCAGTTCTCGAAAACTATCAGGCAACGATCAAATATGATTCATCAAAGCTTACCTGCAAAAGTGCAAAAATGTCTGAACCCGCTAAATACGGAGCTATGCTCAACATAAAGATTGCCGGAGAGATTTCTTTAAGCGGCGTCAACATCGGTGACGGGTATGACTACACAAACGGCGGTGCGTTTATGACAGTAGTATATGAAGTTAAAGGCGGCGGCTCAACATCACCAAGCTATCACTGGGAAGTTGCCTGCAGAGCGAGCGACAGTAAGAACCTTATCGACAAAAAGGGTAAGCCTGCGAGCGGTTTTAAGCTCAGCTCATCTTATAAAGATTAGGTTGCCAACTAAAAATTGAATTGCTTTTAAAACCGTAAAATGAGGCTGTGAAGAAATGAGGTTTAAGACTTCGTTCTTCACAGCCTGTCTTGTTTTGTACAAAAGCACGGCTCTATAATAAAAGTCGTGGTAGCAAAAGAGCCTACATTTTGAAAGAAACACAAAAACTCCCGACTTTTTAGTCGGGAGTTAAATTGAACTTGTATTAACTTAAAAAGAATTAAACGAGCTCGATAATTGCCATTTCAGCGGCGTCACCACGACGGGGACCGATTTTAGTAACTCTTGTATAGCCACCGTTTCTATCGCTGTATTTTGGAGCAATTTCCTTAAAGAGCTTGCTTGTAACATCTTCCTTAGTAACAAAAGCCAAAACAAGGCGTCTGTTGTGAAGAGTATCTTCTTTAGCTGTAGTAATCATCTTCTCTGCCATAGCCTGAACTTCCTTGGCACGAGTAAGAGTTGTTTCAATTTTGCCGTTTTCCAAAAGGAAAGTAACCATAGCACGAAGCATTGCAGTTCTCTGTGCAGTAGTTCTTCCTAATTTTCTTGTACCTGGCATTTCTTTCACTCCTTTACCGTTGAGTTTGTTGGTAAGAATTTGACAGAATAGCCTGTCAAAGACTTTGGGAAGTTATTCGTCTTCCTTCTGAAGACTAAAACCGAGAGAATTGAGCTTCTGTACAACTTCCTCGAGAGATTTTCTACCGAGGTTACGCACTTTCATCATATCCTCTTCGGACTTGTTGATCAAATCCTCTACCGTGTTAATGCCTGCACGCTTGAGGCAGTTGAAAGAACGAACTGAAAGATCAAGATCTTCAATTGTCATTTCAAGAATCTTTTCCTTACCCTTGTCATCCTTCTCAACCATAACTTCAGCACTTGAAGCTTTGTCGGAAAGGTTTACAAAAAGGTTAAGGTGTTCGGTAAGAACCTTTGCTGCAAGAGAAACAGCCTCCTGAGCATTGATAACTCCGTTTGTCCAAACATCCAAAGTGAGCTTGTCATAGTCAGTAATCTGACCTACACGAGTGTTATCAACTGTATAGTTTACCTTTAACACGGGAGTATAAATTGAATCAATCGGCAAAACGCCAATAACATTGTTGCCGCTTAACTGCTTGTTGCGCTCTGAAGGAATATATCCTCTGCCCTTGTCAACTGTGATTTCCATATTGAGCTTAGCACCCTCACCGAGTGTAGCAATATGGAGTTCAGGGTTGAGAATTTCAACCTCATCATCACATTTGATGTCGGCAGCCTTTACCTCACAGGGACCCTCGGCTGCAATTTCTATAACCTTGGGACTTGTTTCATGGAGCTTTGCAACAAGACTTTTCATATTAAGAACAATTTCCGTAACGTCTTCCTTTACGCCGGGAATAGTTGAAAATTCGTGAAGAACGCCGTCAATCTTGATTGATGTAACAGCACAGCCTTCAAGAGAGGAAAGCAGCACACGGCGCAAACTGTTGCCGAGTGTGTTGCCGAAACCACGCTCGAGCGGTTCAACAACAAACTTGCCGTACTTTCCATCCTCGGTTAATTCCTCGGTTTCAATTCTTGGCTTTTCAATTTCTATCATTCGCGAATCCTCCTAAACATTATGCGACTGCAAAAGCAGCCCATCTGTGTGTAATCTGCCTGTGAAATATAAGATTACTTGGAGTACAACTCAACGATGAGGTGTTCTTCAACAGGAAAGTCGATGTCTTCTCTCTGGGGAGCTGCAACAACCTTGCCGCCGAGAAGGTTTTCGTTCTTCTCAAGCCACTTTGGTGTTACAATTGAAGATGTTTCGCCCTCTGCGATTGCCTTGAATCTTGCAGTTGAACGGCTCTTCTCCTTAACTTCGATTACATCGCCAACCTTAACAAGGTATGAAGGAATGTTTACCTTCTTACCGTTTACGGTAAAGTGGCTGTGACTAACAAGCTGTCTTGCTTCTCTTCTTGTAGCTGCAAGACCGAGTCTGAAGATAACGTTGTCAAGTCTTCTTTCAATAAGTGTAAGCAATACAGCACCTGTCTTACCCTCAGCTTTTTCAGCTTTTTCGTAGTAAGCTCTGAACTGCTTCTCCATGATGCCGTAGATAAATTTTACCTTCTGCTTCTCAGTGAGCTGCATGCTGTATTCGCTCTTTTTTCTTCTCATCTTACCGCCGGGATTTCTGTTGGAAGTCTTCTTGGAATAACCCATAACTGCGGGTGAAATGCCAAGAGCTCTGCAACGCTTAGCGATAGGCTGCATATTTTTAGCCATAGTAGAATTTTCCTCCTTTTAAAATACTATACACGTCTTCTCTTTGGAGGACGGCATCCGTTGTGCGGGATTGGAGTAACATCCTTAATCATTGTTACCTCAAGACCTGCAGTCTGCAATGCACGGATTGCAGCTTCACGACCCTGACCGGGACCCTTTACATATACTTCAACATACTTCATGCCGTGTTCCATTGCTGCCTTTGCAGCTGTTTCGGCTGCTGACTGAGCGGCAAACGGAGTTGACTTCTTTGAACCTCTGAAACCGAGCTCGCCTGCGCTTGCCCACGAAACAGCGTTGCCCTGTGTATCGGAAATAGTAACAATTGTGTTGTTAAATGTAGACTGGATATGCGCTGCGCCTTTTTCAATGTGCTTGCGTTCACGGCGACGGCGGATAACCTTCTTACCACCCTTTGGTGCTGCCATAGTCCTTTGCCCTCCTTACTTCTTCTTATTAGCCATGGTCTTACGGGGACCCTTACGAGTACGAGCGTTAGTCTTTGAACGCTGACCTCTTACAGGAAGTCCTTTTCTGTGGCGAACGCCACGGTAACAACCAATATCAATAAGTCTTTTAATATCATAAGCGATGTCACGGCGAAGGTCACCTTCAACGCGGCAGTGATGCTCGATGTATTCTCTGAGCTTTGCAATATCTTCTTCTGTCAAATCTCTGACACGAGTGTCCGGATTAACACCTGTTGCAGCAATAATGTCGTCTGCAGTCTTACGGCCGATACCGTAGATATAGGTCAAACCAATCTCAACTCTTTTATCTCTCGGTAAGTCAACACCTGCTATACGAGCCATATAGTTGCACCTCCATATAAATTCTAAAATATAGTTTTGTTTTCGTTAGGTAAATTAACCCTGGCGCTGCTTATGCTTGGGGTTTTCGCAAATAACTAAAATCTTACCTTTTCTTTTGATTACTTTGCACTTGTCGCACATTTTCTTTACTGAAGGTCTGACTTTCATGTATAATCATTCCTTTCTAAAAAGTCGTGTTTTTACCCGAATTATTTAGTTCTCCAGGTAATTCTGCCTCTTGTCAGGTCATAGGGGGACATTTCCACCTTTACCTTATCACCCGGCAATATGCGAATGAAGTTCATTCTCAGTTTGCCTGAAATAACAGCTAATATCACGTGACCGTTCGGCAACTCTACCTTGAACTGTGCGTTCGGTAAAGCTTCCTTAACAATACCTTCAATTTCGATTACATCCTGTTTTGACATATTGTCAACCCTCGCTCTTTCTAAAATTGTTCAAAATTTTTCTTATCTGCGGATTGGTCTTGATTGAACCCTCTATCACGGTTCCTGTAGGAGAAATATGAATAAGCTTTTTCTTTTTAGGCGTCTCAACCTTTCTTCGCTTTCCGTCTGCAATGTAAGCAAAAACGGAATCGCAGTCGAGAACAACAAAAAAGCCGTTCTTTTCCCTTCCTGCCACAGCCTTTACGATACTGCCTTTTACTGTGTTCATAAAATCACCTTTAATCGCACAAAGTCATAATTTTAGGTCCGTCAGGAGTTATTGCAACAGTATGTTCAAAATGAGCTGAAAGCTTTCCGTCAGCAGTGACGGTAGTCCATTTGTCATCAAGAACACGCACATTGCACCTGCCCTGGTTCACCATGGGTTCAATGGCAATAGTCATACCCGGAATAAGCCGCACTGCTCTGTGAGCAGTGCCGTAATTGGGTACGCTTGGGTCTTCGTGCAGTTTCGCACCTACGCCGTGGCCGACAAAATCTCGTACCACCGAGTAACTGCGAGCTTCGACATACTTCTGAACAGCGTTGCCTATGTCACCGACACGGTTAAAGGCAAGAGCCTGTTTAATTCCCTCATACAGACTCTCTCTTGTGGCGTCAAGCAAAGCCTGTGCGTCTGCACCGATTTTGCCGCAGGGGAATGTAAAGGCGTTGTCGCCGTGAAATCCCCCGTAGAAAGCGCCAACATCCACGCTTACTATGTCGCCCTCTTTTAAAACGAGTTCTTTACTGGGTATGCCATGGATAACCACATTGTTAACGGAAATGCACGCACTCGCAGGAAAGCCGCCGTAACCGAGAAACGAGGGAACTGCTCCCTGTTTCTCGATGTATGAGCGGACAATGTTATCTATTTCATAAGTAGTAACGCCGGGCTTTACAGCCTCTCCCGCAACACGCAATGCCTCGGCAGAAATTCTGCAGGCATCTTTCATTTTTGAAAGTTCCCGTGCTGTCTTAACTACAACCATGAATTAAGCCTCAATACCTTCAAGGATAGCCTTTGTAGTAGCTTCTACATCGTCCTGTCCTTTTACAGTAACAAGCTTACCCTGCTTCTCATAGTAAGAAACGAGGGGCTCGGTCTCTTTGTGATATGTTTCGAGACGAGCAAGCACGGTATCGGGGTGGTCGTCCTTGCGCTGAACAAGGGTGCCGCCGCAATCGTCACAAACACCTTCCTTTTTGGGCTTTAAAGTCACAATGTGGAAAGGCCTGCCACAATTTTCGCAAACACGGCGTCCGGACATACGGTTGATGATTTTTTCATCAGAAATGTCGATGTTGATGACATGCTGAATCTCAACACCCATATTATCCAGAGCCTCAGCCTGAGGAATAGTTCTTGGGAAGCCGTCAAGAATGAAACCCTTCTTGCAGTCATCGGCAGAAAGTCTTTCTTTTACAATACCGATTACTACTTCGTCGGGAACAAGCTTGCCTTCATCCATATAGGATTTAGCCTTCAAGCCCATCTCAGTGCCGTTTTTCAGCGCTTCACGGATCATGTTTCCGGTTGAAATTGTGGGAATACCAAAGTGTTCACAAAGTACAGCAGCCTGTGTGCCTTTACCTGCACCCGGAGCACCTAACATGATAATGTTCATCTATTATACTCCTTTTTTCTCAATTAGTCAAGAAAGCCTTTGTAATGACGCATCATCATTTGTGACTCGAGCTGTTTAACAGTTTCAAGAGCAACACCAACTACGATGATGATTGATGTACCGCCGATTGACATCTGTCCCATTCCGGAAGCAGCGCCGTAGATAAGCGGAATCATAGCGATAACAGCAAGGAACATTGCACCGATTAAAGTGATTCTTGACAAAATCTTTCTGATATAATCAGCTGTCGGAGCACCCGGACGGATACCGGGAACTGTGCCGTTGTTAGCTTTAAGATTGTTAGCCATTTCAACAGGGTTGTACTGAATTGATGTATAGAAATAAGCGAACATTATAATGAACAAGAAATAAAGTACCATGTACAGCCAGCCTGTGGTGCTGAATGCTGCAAAGAATGCACCCCAGAAACCTTCTCCTGCAGGAATCTTGAGGAAGAGGTTGATTGTACTTGGAATTGAAAGAATTGAGCTTGCAAAGATGATTGGAAGAACGCCGCCGAGAGCAACCTTGATAGGAAGGTGGCTTGACTGACCGCCGTACATCTTTCTGCCCACAACACGCTTAGCATACTGAATCGGAATTCTTCTTTCGCTGTCCTGCATGAATGTGATAATCCATACAACAGCAACAAAGAGAACTACCCAGAGAGGTACGAGGAAGAAGAACTGTGTGCTGCCGTTAACAGCAAGGTTCCAGTACTGACCGAGTGTGTTGATAATCTGTGGGAACTGAGCAACGATACCTGCAAAAAGGAGAATGGAAATACCGTTTCCGATGCCGTGGCTGTTGATCTGTTCACCGAGCCACATCATAACCGCCGTACCTGCGGTAAAAACAAGGATGATTACGATAGCAGAGAACCAAAGTTCAAAACCGCTGTTGTAAAGTGTTACCTTGCTGTTGAGAAGGTAGAAGTAATATGCAGTACCCTGAATAATACCGAGACCGACTGTTACATAACGAGTGATAGCACTGATTTTGCGTCTGCCGGCTTCGCCTTCTCTTGCCAATCTCTCCAGAGGAGGAATAGCAACGCAGAGGAGCTGGATGATGATTGAGCTGTTGATATAAGGGGTGATACCCATTGCAAACAATGTTGCGTTGGAGAATGCACCGCCTGAGAGTGTATTCATATAAGAAAGCATTGTGTTAGACCAGTCATCCGGGTTCATAACACTTCTGAGGGCTGCGGTATCCAGGAACGGAACCTGAATAACCGAGCCGATTCTGAATACAACAATGATTAAGAGAGTAAATAAAATTTTCTTTCTTAAATCGGGGAGTGACCAAGCATTTTTGATGGTTTTAAACACTTAGATCACCTCTGCCTTTCCGCCCGCAGCCTCAATTGCAGCTTTAGCTGACTCGGAAAAAGCAGAAACCTTTACTGTAAGTTTTTTGTCAAGCTTACCATTGCCAAGAACCTTAACAGCATCAAAGCCGTTCTTAACAACGCCTGCATTAACAAGAGCCTCAATATCTACTGTCGCACCGTCTTCAAACTTTCTGTTCAAAGTGCTGAGGTTTACAGCTGCTACAGTCTTAGCAAAAATATTGTTGAAACCTCTTTTAGGGATACGACGCTGTAAAGGCATCTGACCGCCCTCAAATCCGGGACGGATGCTGCCGCCTGAACGAGCCTTCTGGCCCTTATGACCTTTACCGGAAGTTTTGCCCCAGCCTGAGCCGTGACCTCTGCCGATTCTCTTTGAGTCCTTCTTAGAACCCTCAACAGGAGAAAGTTCATGTAACTTCATTAGTTCGCACCTCCTTGCTTATGCTTCACTAACCTCTACGAGGTGGATGATTTTTGCTACCTTACCCTTAGTCTGAGCGTTATCGGGCTGAGTTGTAACATCACCGATTTTCTTAAGACCGAGAGCGTGGGCGGTTGCAATCTGATCCTTCTTAGAGCCGATAAGGCTCTTTACTAACTTAATTGTCATAATTTACAACCTCCCTATTAAAGAATTTCTTTAACGGATTTACCGCGGATTGCAGCAACTTCTTCAGCATTTCTTAATGCGCCAAGACCTGCAAGAGTAGCTCTAACTACATTACAGGGATTGTTGGAACGAAGAGCCTTTGTTCTGATGTCCTTGATACCTACTGCTTCAACAACGGCACGAACAGGACCGCCGGCAATAACACCGGTACCGGGAGCTGCGGGCTTCATAAGAACTCTGCCTGCACCGAACTCACCGATTACTTCGTGAGGGATTGTTGTACCTCTGAGTGAAACCTTCATGAGGTTCTTCTTAGCATCCTCAATACCCTTGCGGATAGCGTCGGGTACTTCGCCTGCTTTACCGATACCGAAACCAACTGTTCCGTTACCGTCGCCTACAACTACGAGAGCTGCAAACTTGAAAATACGACCGCCTTTAACTGTTTTAGAAACACGGTTAATAGTAACTACTCTTTCTTTTAATTCGCCTGTTACTTCTACTGTTTTAGCCAAAGTTATTCCTCCAATCCTTAGAAATTGAGGCCGCCCTCACGGGCGCCTTCGGCCAATTCCTTAACACGGCCGTGATATATGTTACCGCCTCTGTCGAATACAACATCAACGATATTCTTTTCTTTTGCACGCTCAGCAACGAGCTTGCCAACAGCCTTAGCTGCCTCTTTGTTTCCGCCATTGCCTGTGATTTCCTTATCAAGGCTTGAAGCCTGAGCAAGTGTAACACCGGCTACATCGTCAATAATCTGAGCATAGATGTTGCTTGTGGAGCGGAATACGCAAAGACGAGGACAAGAAGCTGTACCGCTGATCTTGCTGCGGACTCTCTTATGGCGTTTTGCGCGTGCCTTTTTTGTATCTGGTCTGCTTACCATTAATTATTCACTCCTTAATTATTTGCCCTTACCGGCCTTGCCTTCCTTGCGGCGGATAACTTCATCAGCGTACTTAATACCCTTGCCCTTATATGGCTCCGGAGGACGCTTTTCTCTTACTTCGGCAGCAAACTGACCAACCTTTTGCTTATCAATGCCGGAGATGATGATTTTGTTAGGATCGGGAACTTCAATCTTGATGTCCTCTGTATCCTCAACGATAACCTGGTGTGAATAACCAAGGTTCATAACGCACTTGTTACCCTGCTTCTGAACACGGTAACCAACGCCGTTAACCTCAAGAGTCTTTGAATAACCCTCTGTAACACCGATAACCATATTATGGATAAGTGTTCTTGTAAGGCCGTGAAGTGAACGGTTTTCCTTTGCGTCGTTAGGACGTGTAACCTCGATTACATCGCCCTTGATTTCAACAGTCATAGCAGGATTAAACTTGAAATCAAGTGTACCCTTAGGACCTTTAACTGTGATAACGCCGTTGTCAACTGAAGCTGTAACGCCGGCGGGAATATTTATAGGTTTTCTTCCAATTCGAGACATTTATCGCACCTCCTCTTACCAAATGTAAGCGAGAACCTCGCCGCCGATGTGCTGCTTTCTTGCCTCACGATCTGTCATAACACCCTTTGAGGTTGAAATGATGGCGATACCAAGACCCTTCATTACCTTTGGCATATCTTCTGCATTACTGTAAATTCTGAGACCGGGCTTTGATACACGGCGGAGACCTGTGATAACAGGAGTCTTGCCGTCTGTATACTTGAGTGTTACCTTAATAACGCCCTGCTTGCCGTCTTCAATAACTGTGAAATTCTTTACATAACCTTCGTCAACAAGAATCTGACAAATTGACTTCTTGAGGTTTGAAGCGGGAATTTCAACAGAATCATGCTTTGCTGAATTTGCGTTACGGATTCTTGTAAGTAAATCAGCAATTGTATCTGTAATCTGCATTATGCTTTACCTCCCTTGCTTACCAGCTTGCTTTCTTTACACCCGGAATTTCGCCCTTGTAAGCGAGTTCACGGAAGCAAATACGACAAATGCCATACTTACGGAGGTAGGCGTGTGGTCTACCACAGATGTTACATCTTGTGTACTCTCTTGTAGAGAATTTCTGCTTTCTCTGCTGCTTTACTTTCATTGAAGTTTTAGCCACAACAATCCCTCCTTACTTTGAAAACGGTGCGCCCATAAGCTTTAAGAGCTCGCGAGCTTCTTCGTCTGTTGTTGCAGTGGTTACGAAACAAATGTCCATACCACGAACCTTGTCGATCTTGTCATAGTCAATCTCGGGGAAGATGAGCTGTTCTTTGAGGCCCATGTTGTAGTTACCACGGCCGTCAAATGAATCAGGGTTGATACCTCTGAAGTCACGAACACGGGGAAGTGCTACATTGAAGAATCTGTCGAGGAATTCATACATTCTCTCGCCTCTTAATGTAACCTTACAGCCGATTGCCATACCTTCTCTGAGTTTGAAGTTAGCAACTGACTTTCTTGCCTTACAGATGAGAGGCTTCTGACCTGTAATAGCAGAAAGGTCTGTGCAGATAGCATCAATTACTTTTGAGTTATCTTTTGCTTCGCCTGCGCCTACATTGATAACGATTTTATCAAGCTTAGGAATCTGCATTGTGCTCTTGTAGGAGAACTTTGACATAAGAGCAGGTGCAACTTCTTTTGAATAATATTCTTTAAGTCTTGCCATATCTTATTTCCTCCTTAAAGTGCTTCGCCGCATTTAGCGCAAACTCTGCCCTTAGAGCCGTCCTCATAGAACTTATGAGCAACTCTTGTAGGCTTTTTGCATCTTGGGCAAACGATCTGAACCTTAGATGCATACATAGCACCCTCAGCCTTAATGATGCCGCCCTGCTCGCCCATCTTCTTGGGCTTAACATGCTTTGAAACCATGTTTACCTTTTCTACGATAACTTTGCCTTCTTTAGGGCTTACAGCCATAACCTGACCTGTCTTGCCCTTGTCCTTACCGCTTAATACGATAACGGTGTCGCCTGTTTTAACATGAACTTTACTCATTGTGACACCTCCAATTAAAGTACTTCGGGAGCGAGAGAAAGAATCTTCATATAATCCTTATCACGAAGCTCTCTTGCTACCGGTCCGAAGATACGAGTACCCTTCGGGTTCTTATCTTCCTTAATAATAACAGCTGCATTTTCATCGAAACGGATATAAGTACCGTCTTCTCTTCTGACGCCCTTTGCAGAACGAACAACTACAGCCTTTACAACGTCGCCTTTTTTAACAACACCGCCGGGTGCTGCCTTTTTAACCGAGGCTACGATTACATCGCCAATGTTGGCATATCTCCTTCTGGTACCGCCGAGTACACGAATGCACATAAGTTCCTTTGCGCCGGTGTTGTCGGCAACCTTGAGGATAGTTTGCTGCTGAATCACAGTGTAATTCCTCCTTTACTCAAAGCCGCTAAAATAAACTTATTTAGCTTTCTCAATAATCTCGACGAGTCTCCATCTTTTGTCTTTAGAAAGAGGACGGGTCTCCATAATCTTTACACGGTCGCCAATGCCACACTCGTTGTTTTCGTCGTGTGCCTTGAAACGAACTGTACGCTTAACAATTTTGTTGTAAAGCTTGTGCTTTACGCTGTCTTCAACTGCAACGACAATTGTCTTGTCCATCTTGTCGCTTACAACTTTTCCGACAACAGTTTTTCTCATATTTCTTTCACTCACTGTTAAGTCCTCCTCTCTTAAGCTTCAGCGCCGTTAAGTTCCATCTGACGAAGAACTGTTGAAATTCTTGCGATGTCCTTTTTAACAGCACCGATTCTGGATGAGTTTTCGAGCTGATTAACAGCAAGCTGGAAACGAAGATTGAATAATTCTTCTTTGAGTTCAGTGAGCTTTGTCTGAAGCTCTTCTACTGACATATCTCTGAGTTCTGATGCTTTCATTACTGCTCACCCTCCTCTTTCTTAACAAACTTGCACTTGATCGGAAGCTTATTTGCAGCAAGGCGAAGAGCCTCTCTTGCAGTAGCTTCATCTACGCCGCCGAGTTCAAACATAACTCTGCCGGGCTTTACTACGGCTACCCAGTACTCGGGTGAACCTTTACCTGAACCCATTCGTGTTTCAGCAGGCTTTGCTGTAACAGGCTTATCAGGGAAAATTTTGATCCATACTTTACCGAATCTTTTGCAGTAACGAGTCATAGCGACACGGGCAGCCTCAATCTGGTTTGAGGTAATCCATGCAGGCTCTGTAGCCTGAAGACCGAAATCGCCGTAAGTAACCTTGTTACCACGAAGAGCCTTACCTGTCATACGACCTCTGTGAACTCTTCTGTATTTTACTCTCTTAGGTAATAACATTACTTTCTGCCTCCTTCTCTGCGGGGCTTTCTTGACTTAACTTCGTTAAGAACCTCGCCCTTGTAAAGCCAAACCTTAACGCCTACTTTACCGTAGGTTGTGTTAGCTTCTGCAAAGCCGTAGTCGATGTCGGCACGAAGTGTCTGAAGCGGAATAGTACCTTCGTGGTACTGCTCTGAACGAGCAATTTCAGCACCGCCGAGACGGCCTGAACACATAATCTTGATACCCTTAGCGCCACGACGCATTGCGTTGCCGATTGACATCTTCATTGCACGGCGGAAAGAGATTCTCTTTTCAAGCTGCTGAGCGATGCTTTCTGCAACGAGCTGTGCATCAAGCTCAGGAGCCTTAACTTCTACGATATTGATTGCAACAGGCTTTGAGAGCATCTTTTCGCACTGTGCTCTGAGCTTTTCAATCTCAGAACCGCCCTTACCGATTACAAGACCGGGCTTAGCGCAGTGGATGCTGATTTTAACCTTTTTGCCGTCACGCTCAATTTCAATCTTTGAGATACCGAAGTTGTAAAGCTGAGCCTTCAGAGTCTTACGGAGGTTATAGTCCTCAACGAGTGTAGCACCGAAGTCCTTCTTGTTTGCAAACCAACGGGAATCCCAATCTTTAATAACGCCGACACGGAGACCGTGCGGATTAACTTTCTGACCCATAATCTAACCTCCCCTTAGTCGTCTTCTCTTTCCTTGAGTACGAGGGAAATGTGAGAAGTTCTCTTGTTGATTCTGAACGCTCTGCCCTGTGCTCTCGGACGAATTCTTTTAAGGATGGGGCCTGCTGTTGCATTGCACTGAGCAATGTAAAGCTTGGATACATCCATGTCATGGTTGTTCTCAGCATTTGCCATAGCTGAATTGAGCAGCTTTAAAAGCGGCTCGCAAGCGGCCTTGGGAGTGTGCTTAAGAACAGCTTCCGCATACTTAACGTCTTTGCCTCTTACGAGGTCAAGAACTACATTAACCTTGCGGGGTGAAATACGAACAAATTTTGCATTTGCCTTTGCTTCCATCTGCAATACTCTCCTTCCGCTTATTTGCTTGTCTTTGATCCTGCGTGACCTTTGAATGTTCTTGTCGGAGCAAACTCACCGAGCTTGTGACCAACCATATCTTCGGTTACATATACAGGAACATGTTTTCTGCCGTCATGAACGGCAAATGTGTGACCAACGAACTCAGGGAAAATTGTTGAACTTCTTGACCAAGTCTTGAGAATTCTCTTTTCGCCTGCTTCGTTCATTTCGATAACCCTTTTGAGCAGTACAGGCTGAACATAAGGGCCCTTTTTAGTACTTCTACTCATGTTTTAGCTCCTTTCCGCCTTACTTACCGTTTCTTCTTCTTACGATAAGCTTGTCGCTGCTCTTGTTGTTCTTACGAGTCTTGTAGCCGAGTGCGGGCTTACCCCATGGGGTTACAGGGCCCGGACGACCAACAGGTGACTTACCCTCACCACCGCCGTGCGGATGGTCGTTAGGGTTCATTACAGAACCACGAACAGTAGGACGCCAACCCATGTTTCTCTTACGACCTGCTTTACCGATCTTAACATTTTCGTGATCGGTGTTACCTACCTGACCGATTGTAGCCATGCAGTTTTCAGGAACGTTTCTGAGCTCGCCTGAAGGAAGTCTTAAAAGTGCAAGACCGTTTTCCTTAGCCATGAGCTGAGCCATGTTGCCGGCTGAACGAGCGAGCTGAGCGCCTCTGCCGGGATAAAGCTCTACATTGTGGATAAATGTACCAACAGGGATTGCTGTAAGCGGAAGTGCGTTACCGGGCTTAATATCAGCGTTTGCACCTGCTGTTACCTTGTCGCCTACCTTAAGTCCTTCCGGAGCAATAATGTAAGCCTTCTCGCCGTCTGTGTACTCTACAAGAGCAATGAATGCAGAACGGTTTGGATCGTACTCTAATGTTTTAATTGTACCTTCAACATCAAACTTCTGACGCTTGAAGTCAATAATACGGTACTTTCTGCGGTTGCCGCCGCCTCTGTGACGAACGGTGATTCTGCCGTAGCTGTTACGACCTGCCTTTTTATTTAAAGGAGCAAGCAAGCTTTTTTCCGGCTCAACCTTTGAAAGACCCGAATAATCTGTAACCGACATATTTCTTCTTGAGTTAATGGTCGGCTTATATACTTTAATGGCCATTTGGTTTCACTCTCCTCATGATGGCTTTGCGGGAATATGGCATTTCCCATACATTCTGCCTGAATAATGTTTTTCAGACTCAATACTGAACCTGAGTCAGTATTACATCATGCCTTCAAAAAATTCGATAGGCTTGCTGTCTTCGGTAAGTTTTACGATTGCTTTCTTCCAGCTCTTTGAGTAGCCGCCGTTGTTTCTGCCCTGACGACGGAATTTGCCTCTCATGCTTACTGTGTTTACCTTTGCAACCTTAACGCCGAAAACTTCTTCACAAGCTTTTGCAATTTCAATCTTGTTTGCTGACTTAGCAACTTCAAAGGTATAAATTTTGTTAACTGCGCCGAGCATACTCTTTTCGGTAATAACAGGGCGGATTACAATATCATGAGCTATCATGCATATACCTCCTCAATCTTGCTTACCGCATCCTTAACGATGATAAGCTTGTCAGCATTCAAAATGTCATATACATTAAGAGTGTTTACCTGAGCTGTTTTAACACCAGGGATGTTGTTAGCTGATTTAATAACCTTGCTGTCAACCTCAGGAAGAACAATGAGAGCCTTCTTTTCAGCTCCGATTGCGCTGAGCATTGCAACAATCTTCTTTGTCTTGTACTCGTCCATGCTGATTGAATCAACAACGATGAGTTCGTTCTCCATAACCTTTGAAGAGAAAGCTGACTTCATAGCAAGTCTTCTTACCTTCTTGTTTACGGAAAATCTGTAATCTCTTGGCTTCGGAGCGAATACAACGCCACCGTGTGTCCACTGCGGAGCTCTTGTTGAACCCTGTCTTGCACGGCCTGTACCCTTCTGTCTCCACGGCTTTTTACCGCCGCCTGAAACCTCTGATCTTGTAAGAGCGGACTGTGTGCCCTGACGCTGTGCTGCGAGGTAGTTAACTACCATCTGATGCATAACAGCTGCATTTGGTTCGATACCGAATACGGACTCGGCAAGCTCGATTGTACCGACATTCTTGCCTTCCATATCTACTACTGCTAAATTTGGCATTTATAATCCCCCTTCCTTAAGCCTTTACGGAATCTTTGATTACAACGATTCCCTTGTTAGGACCCGGAATAGCACCCTTAACAGCGATGAGGTTGTTTTCTGCGTCAACCTTAACAACTGTGAGGTTCTGAACCGTTACCTGTTCTGCGCCGAGGTGACCTGCCATTCTCTTACCCTTCCAAACTCTTGAAGGTGATGAGCAGGCACCGATTGAACCGCCGTGGCGTACGCAAGGACCTGTACCGTGTGATTCCTTAAGACGGTGGAAGTTCCATCTCTTAATAACACCTGCTGTACCCTTACCTTTGCTCTTGCCTGTTACGTCAATCTTGTCGCCGGGGGTGAATACGTCTGCTTTAACGAGATCACCGATGCTGTAAGCGTCTGTGTCTGTAAAGCGGAACTCTTTGAGAGTTTTCTTTGGTGCTACACCGGCCTTATCAAAGAAGCCCTTCATTGGCTTGTTTACCTTGTGAGGTTTAACATCGCCGTAGCCGAGCTGTACCGAAGCGTAGCCGTCGTTTTCAACTGTTTTCTTGGCTGTTACCACGCAAGGGCCTGCCTCAACAACAGTTACGGGAATCATGATTCCCTTTTCATCGAAAATCTGTGTCATACCGATTTTCTTACCGATGATTGCTTTCTGCATAAATTGTATCCTCCTTATAGGTTATTGGTTGGTTTCCCAACATGACCCTGTCTGCTTGTAGGTTGGTATCCGATTATAACTTAATCTCGATATCAACGCCGGCAGGGAGCTCTAAGCTCATAAGAGCCTCGACTGTCTTGTTTGACGGTCTTAAGATGTCGATAAGACGCTTGTGAGTTCTGATTTCAAACTGCTCACGGCTGTCCTTGTACTTATGAACAGCACGGAGAATTGTTACAACCTGCTTCTCAGTCGGGAGCGGAACGGGACCTGAAACTCTTGCGCCTGTGCGCTTAGCTGTTGCCACGATTCTCTCTGCAGACTGATCAACGAGCTGATGATCATAACCCTTTAATCTTATTCTAATCTTTTCCTTGACTGCCATTATCGTCGCCTCCTTAAAAATGTTAGTTGGCGGGCGTTGCTTTTCAAAACTTTTTGAAACTCTGCCGGGTGTTTCCTCACCCCGCATTAAAAAACCCGTTTAACTATTCAGTTAACCGGGAAGTTCTGAAAGCGTTTGAGCGCAGTTATGGCAAAGCAACCCCATTGCCACTCAATCGCTCTGTGTTTCAATTTAATCGCCCGGTTTAAAATCGGACATACTCCACGGAAAAACCGGCTTAATGCCGCAACCTCCCGCTTCATCGCATATCTTGTGCAGTCACACAAGCATTATTATAAACGAAATACCGCATTATTTCAACCTTTTCGGCAAAATAAGCGGTATAGAAGTTTTTGAAATATTTTTAATTAATTTTGTTTAATTTATACATACTCCCGTTTGCCGATTTTATGTTATAATTAGGCAGACGAAAATGTCTTTTCTATACTATTGTATATAAGGGATTCCATTTTGTCAATTGTGCAGTTTTATGAAAAGGAATGACAGACAATGAAACATTTGTATTTTGGCAACGGTAAGGGCAAAACCACAGCCGCTGTAGGAATTGCCGTCAGGGCGGCAGGCAGTAACCTCAAGGTGCTGTTCGTGCAATTTTTAAAGACGGAATTTTCGGGCGAACGCCATGTTCTCAGCCACACCGAGAATGTGACTCTCACGCTCTGCCCCGCCGACCTCAAGTTCACATTTCAGATGAACGAAAAAGAAAAGGCTCAGGCGGCAAAAATTTTCAAGGGTATTTTTGACCGCAGCGTCACGCTTGCCCTGACCGAAAAGTACGATATGGTTGTATTTGACGAGATTATTGACGCAATCAATGCTGAAATGCTCACCGAATCCGAGGTTGTTGAGTTCATCACCAACGCTCCGTCAAGTATGGAAATCATTATGACAGGTCATAACCCGTCACAAAAAATGATTGACCTTTGCGATTATGTGACCGAGTTCAAGAAAATCAAGCACCCCTATGACCGAGGCATCACCGGCAGAATCGGTGTTGAATTTTAATTTTAAGTTTGTGTAGATAGTTTAATTTACAAAAACATAAAACGCTCGAGCGTAGCGCTTATAAAATCGTATCCGACACCACCCGATTTATGGGTGGTTATTTTTTTGCATTGTTTTATGGGGAATGTGGGATATAACGGATTAAAGAATTACAGAAAAACGGCTGTCACTTAACGAAAGTCAATTCATCAGCAACAGCCGCTTTTAATTCAATTGAATATTAAAGAACTTACTTGAGCCATACGATATCCGTATCGGTTGCAAGGTTGTCAATTCCGTAAAGCACAACAACCTGTTCAGGGTTGTAGGTTGTCACAAGGTCTGACATGCTTTCCTTATAATAACGCAGGTCAACCAGAACCACCTTGCTGTAATTTTCTGCAAGGAACGGTGCAAGGCTGTGCGAAAAGCTGTCCTTGATGAGGAGAATTGTGCCGTTCTTTGCATTGGCGTTTGTAATCTCCGTGAGAGCGTGGTTGCCGTCAATAAACACGGGGTACTTGTCGTCCTCTTTGAGATGGTCGGTAAAGTACATTGAACCCGAAGTTTTAATATTTGCACCCTCGGTAATTTTTACGGAGATATTCCTGTCGGAATTTTTAGGGTTATTCCAAATTTCGATATTATCGGGCGGAGTGAGCCAAAAACCGCTTGAAGAATATGTTGTACCGTAAAAGTCGGGGTAGCTGTCTTTTTTCAGGGTTGAATCATCAATCGGAGTAACGCCGAGTGCCTTGCAAAGCTCTTGGTAGCCCGTGTATGCACCCTTTGTTGTCCAATGGTGGTCGGTTTTGTAGTAAAGCTGACTGCCGTTTTTGTATTCACTCTTAAAGCGTTCACGCAAATCGACAAATCCGATTTTATCCTTTGAAAGCGTTGAAGAAATCTTGCTTATATCCTCATCATCGTTGTATTTATCGTGGAATGTCGGAAGCACATCATCAACAATATATCCTGTTGACGGAACGAGCATAACCGTTGTCGGAGTGTCGATTGATTTTGCAAAATCCGCAACCGCACCGATATTCTTATCGAGGTTGTTTTCAGTCGAAACAGGCTTGTTGATAAGGTAGCCGTTTTTGCAGTTATACACACCGCTTGCACCGTTGTTACCCTCTGCAAGGGCGGTGTATGCGTTAAGACCTACCCATGTGTTTCTCTGCGGAAACCTGTCGGCAAAGAATGTTTCAAACTCACTGCCGAAATCACCCGAAAGCAATTTTTCGGCTGTAACCTCCGGAAACTTCTGCAAGTATCTTTTTTCGGAAGAGCTGTAGTCGGGCTTCGGAGAAAAGATAAACCACAAAGCCATTCCGTATATGAAAATCAGAAATACAACCGCAGGAATGTATTTTCCGATTTTATTTCTGTTATCAGCAAAACGCATATATATTCACCTGACTTTTTCTAATTGTTCACAGCCGTTTTAAAATCTGAAATAAAGGAACGGGTTGTAGCTCTGATTAACAAGGCTTGCTGTGCTGACAGCAAGAACACCCATACAATAGAGTGTTTCGGGAATCCACATAAAGCGTCTGTGTTCAAAGCGTGTATAAAGCATTGTTGCAAGCGGAGTTGACGCAACAGCCGCAATAATAAGCATTGGCAGGTTGCTCATAATAAGATTGAACGCCTGATCGCCGCAAATTCCGTTGCCGAAATTGAAAAGGTCAACCATAAACTCACCGAGCTGTCCGACATCCGTGAAGTAGAAAAGTCCCCAACCGATGATTATGATAAACAGAGTGTAAATGTGCTGAACAAATGACGGCAGTCTGTCGAGAAATTTTTTGAGTACGAATTTTTCAAGAATAAGAAGAAGGCCGTAGTAAAGTCCCCAAAGTACAAAGTTGTATGCCGCACCGTGCCAAAGACCTGTAAGTCCCCACACGATGAGAAGGTTGAGAATCTGCCTTTTAACGCCCTTTCTGTTGCCGCCGAGGGGGATATAAACATACTCTTTGAACCATGTTGAAAGGGAAATGTGCCATCTTCTCCAAAAGTCTGTAATCGACTTTGCAATGTAGGGATAGTTAAAGTTTTTAAGAAACTCGAATCCCATCATATTGCCAAGACCGCAAGCCATATCGGAGTAGCCCGAGAAATCAAAGTAAATCTGGAATGTATAGGCTATCATACCCACCCATGTTCCGACAACGCCGTTTTCATCGGTTGTTGCAAAAATGTTTGTTGTGAGCGTTCCCATGGTGTTTGCGATAATTACCTTTTTGGCAAGGCCGACCATAAAGAGCTTTACACCCTTTGTGAACATTTCAAGCGTTTCACGGCGGTTTACAAGCTGTTCGGCAACATCACGGTAACGGACAATCGGACCTGCAATAAGCTGCGGAAAAAGTGCAACATAAGTACCGAAGTTGATGAAGTTCTTCGACACGGGCGCATCGTCACGGTAAACATCAATAACATAGCTCATTGTCTGGAATGTGTAGAAGCTGATGCCGATCGGCAGGCTGATTTGAAGCTCCGGAATATTGAGAAACGGCAGCATATTGAGCGTTTCGGTTATCATTCCCGTATATTTAAACACCGCAAGAATACCTATATCAAGCACACAGGTCAGAATCAGAAACAGCTTTTTCTTTTTGGCGTCGGCTCTGTATTTGTCAACAAGCCAACCGCCTGTGTAGTTCAAGAAGATGTTGAACACCATAAGCAGAACAAGCTTAGGCTCGCCCCAACCGTAGAATATAAGATTTACGATAAAGAGAAAAATATTGCGTCCCTGCCTTGGCACAAGATAGTAAGCAAGCAAGGTAATCGGCAGATACGCAAACATAAATACAAGGCTCGAAAATACCACTCGTTTTATCCTCCTGCAAATTTAAGTTCATAATTTTCACATACCGTCCTACATATTTTAGCTTATCGCTCTTTTTCAGTCAACATACAAATTATATGATTTTTTGCCCATAAAGAATAAAAGTAATGTTTATGATTTTGTGCTATTAACGGAAGAGGTCGTTCTGTACGGTTCAGTTGACATTTCGTGACTTTTTTCGACAGACAAACAAAAAAACGGACTGCCGTGTGACAGTCCGCAGATTGCAAGCAATCAAATTATTTTGTTGCGTTGTAAGTCTTTGAGAAAAGGTTCTTGCCGTCCTTAGTGTTAATTTCAATAACAACCGATGGATTGTCAACACCTGCTTCATCTTTAATATCATTAGCAAAGCCTTCAAATGTTGATGACATAGAATCAAAACCTGTTTCAAGAGTTGACTTTACAGTGTCAAGTGATTCCTCGGGAAGGTCTGTTTTGTAAGCAAATGTGAAAACTACATTTTCGCCCTCAGCCTTAACATCAATATCCAAAGTTGAGCCAAAAGAAGATTTCAATGTATCAATATCTTTCTGGCAAGTATCTGATGCAATGTAGTTTGCGAGTTTCTGCTCAGGTGTTTCACCGCAACCTGCAAAGCAGAAGATTGATGTTACTGCGATAAGTGCTGCAGCAAGTATAAGTGCAATTTTTTTCATGGTTTTACTCTCCTTAAAAAACATAGTGGTCACATTATACTATATTCGCATTATATTGTCAACAACTATCAAAATATTTAATTTTTGTGCTAATTTAATTTTATCTTGCTCTCGTTTTTTGTCAATCATTGCCAACGGTAAACTTGTATTTCCTTGTAAATTCCTTTGTTTCGTTATTACGCACGACTTCGCTCTGATTTTGCTCAACAACGCTTGTTATAGCACCCACATCAATCCATATTTCGTTATTGCTTTCTTTTTGGCTCTCATCAAACACAAGCTCAAGTCCGAGATGCAAATGACTTTCAGTTATTCCGTTTGTATTTTCGGTATCGCTGTAACCCGTTCTTCCCACATAACCGATTACATCGCCTGCACAAACCTTGTCGCCCTCTTTTAAGTTTTCTGCAAACGGACGGTTCTGTCTTAGGTGGGCATAGTACCAATAGCGTTTTTTGTCGGCAGAACGGATTCCGATTCGCCAACCGCCGTACCTGTTCCAGCCCATAATTTCAACCGTTCCCGACTCAACCGCCACGACAGGTGTGCCGACAGCCGCCATAAGATCGTGCCCGAGGTGCGGTCTTGTGTAGCCGTAGGTTCTGACCGCACCGAAATCATCATAGCAGGAATACGGAAAGGTTTTTGCAATCGGGGAAAACCAACACAAGCCGTAACCTTTTTCCATGCCGTTTGAAGTTTCTTTTTCGTAATCACCGACAATTCCCGAAAGTGCCGCACCATATGCCTGAGAGTAGTAGTTGAAATATTTCATATCCTTTGTCAGATTTTCAACGGTTTCGCCGTTTTTGATTTTGTCGGCAAAATCAGTCATATCGCTGTATTTGTACTTTGTAAAATCTCCGCCGTATTTCGCACCGAGATACGCAAGCATGGTTATGCAGTCGGTGTGCCTGTCGTCATCGTGAGTTTGTATGTCGAGGTCAACGGCATTTTGCAAAGCGTCTTTCGTAACATTAAATTCAACATATTTTATGTAGTTTTTTTGTGTGTCTTTTCCGCCCGTAAACACGACAGCCGACAATGCCGCAAGCATTACGCAAAAAAACACGCAGAGCATTTTTTTCATATCAATCACCGATAATGTATATGAAAAACGGCATACAGTTATTCATTGCGGTTTTGCCGTAAAATGAAAAAAACAGCGGTGTAAGGGACACTTCACATAAAGAAGTCTCCCTTGCGGCATTTATAAGTATTTGTAATGACGGTTGGATATGATGAATTTGTAGCAAATTAAAATATTATGGAGGAAACTACAATGAAATCATTGTTTGAACAATACGGCGGTACTTACCGCAAACAAAGCGATTATCTCATTCCAAATCTCACATTTCCTAAAAGTGAAGAAAACGCTATTAGTATTTATGGGCAACGGCATTTTAATTTTTTATAGGAGCACCGCAGATTGACTTATATCAATTCACTTACAAGAGGAGATCTTATTGAATATCTTTTTAAGATTGACAAACAGGCACGAGAACGTTTTTGTCGGATTGTAAAACGGTTAAAAACAACACAAGGTATTACTGAACAGATGAAGGCTGACAGCCCTATGGAATGGGTTGAAAAAATGAATTATATTAGGCAGCAAGCTGAAGAAATTATTTTAAATGAACTAATTTATATTTAAAATTTAAGGCAATATGTGAAAAAACAATCTGTATCAAATGATACAGATTGTTTTTTACAGTACAATCAATTGTATTGCTCTGATATTTCATCCAAATATCTCATTAAAGAATATGGAAGCTCTTTAATAAATATTATACTATCTTTAGTACGACCAAACATATCTCTCATCATAGGATGACTAAAAGTAAAATCAACCATGTCTCTAAATTCTCTAATGGCAATTGATTTTTCGTCAGAGCTATTTCCACTTTTTAGTATGTCAATCAGTTCTTTCCCCATATCATAAATCCAAGGAAAATCTTCTTTTAATAGACTGAGCGTCATCAAAAATGCATAAGAACTACGTTTGCCGCTCATATGCATAATTTCATCAAAAAACATAGAACTATATTTTCTTGACATTCTTTTCCGTTCAAATGCCATTTCATTTCTCATAGAAATCCGTTCTAAGGAATCTTTAATTTTTTCCATATCGTCGTACAGTTTATCATCGGGATTTCGTAACAATTTTTGATTGTCTCTGGAAAGTTCGAGGATTTCTTCTAATATTTCAGAAGAATGATTGACATCTTCTGGTGCAACATCTTCATCTTTATTTGAACTTTTATCCCTCAATTCGATTAATTCTTGTTCAAGAGTCGGATACCAAACATCAAATGATTTATCAAGGCGTTGCTCAGATATACCTGCATCACCACAAGCTTTATTTAATGTTTGAACCATTTTCTTAATATCATCTTTTTGAAAAATAGTTGACTGAAATTGTAAAATTGGTCCCTGTACTTCTGAACGCTTTATATCAAACAAGAACGGTGTGACAAAGGATTTTTCCATTGTCTTAGAAAGTGCACCTGCTTCAAAAGATAGCCATGGAGCCTCTAAATTTTCTTTGGTTACACATAATATTCCAAATGTTGAATCTTCAAGTTCTTTTGCTATATCAGTGCTCCATCTAGCACCTTTATCAATATCTTCAGACGAAACATATGGTTCGAGTGATTGTATAACAGATGGAAGCCAATCCCTAAAAATAACTGCAACTTTCCAACTGATATTACCTGACCAACTAATAAATACTTTCATAAGTTTTCTCCTCATATAGATTGTCCCTTTCATTATAACAAATTGTTCCAAAATAAATCAAGTATTTGGATAATGATATTGAAATTAATATATGTAAAGTGACACAATAATATGATTTCGGAAAAATGGCAGAAGATATACTTTTGAGTATATCTGAAAAAAGTTACATCTTACCAAGCTATGAAGCAGAGCAAAAATTGCTTAAAGAAGTGGTTGTTATGCTGCGTAATGAAATCGAAACACAGGACGATAAAACTGCAAATGTGCGTGCATTTGTAGAAAAGGTCAAGTGATACACGGAAATCGAGGACCTTACGCCTGCCATAGTCAATGAGTTTATCGATTACATTATGGTTTCAAAAAAACAGGTCATAGACGGCAAGACCATATATCCGATAGACATTTACTACAACGGAGTTGGTATCATAACAGCCCCATCTGCTGAAGAATATGAAGAAATGTTTCAAGAACGCTTAAAACAGAAGCGTACAAAGGAACAAAAAACGGCATAGTCACGAATGACTATACCGTAATTTGTCAGAGCCACCCTCGTCCCCTCACTTCCTTATGTGAAGGGGAGTAACTCGCTGTTCCTTCCATATTTTTAATTAAAGAAAGAGGAAAAATATATCAAATGAAAATCTTGTAAGCTGTTTAACATGGGTTATCACCACTTATTCTGTCACGCTCGGGCAAGACTTGTTATAAATCAAGCCGTTCTTATGTTGTGACTATATTATATCACGGCAATCGTGACAGAATAATGACAAACAAGAGAATGTTTTGAAAATCTTTTAAAAAATTTTCTAATTACGCTTTATCCACTGTAAATGTCAATTTATTGTCGGCAATATTGATTTTACAGCCGATATTTGCAAAATAAGAGGTTAAAAATTGATATACTTCGTCCTTCTCTGCTTCATCAAATGAAAAATACTGTCCTCCGCAGGCATCGTGAAAATGTAGATACACTCCGAATTTTTCGTCAAGAATCCTCTTGAATTCAAGCACCTGTGAATATGAAAAATTCATAATAAGCTCTCCTTAAAGCAGGTTTTCTTTTTCAAAAGCCTGTCTTAAATCTTCGATGATATCTTCGGCATCCTCAATACCAACGCTGAAACGGAAAAATCCGTTGTGGAATTCTTCGGGATAAAGATACTGTCTTTCATCGTTTTCACCGAGAAATACGATAAGGCTTTCATCGTGACCGAGTGATACAGCCGATGTGATTACTTTAAGATGTGTAACAAAACGGTTGTAGGTATCGTGGTCGGCTTTAAGTCCAAACGAAAGCACTCCGCCAAACCCGTTTTTCATCTGCTTAACTGCAACATCGTGATTCGGGTGATCCTCAAGTCCCGGATATGCAACAAAGCTTACACCTTTGACCGTTTTCAGATAACGAGCAACCTTGATGGCATTTTCGTTGTGCTGTTTCATACGCAACGGAAGTGTTACCGAACCCCTCATAATCAGCCATGCATTGAACGGGCTGATTGTTGCGCCGAGGTTAATCTGCGACTGCGCACGGATAATGTCGAGGTATTCTTTTTTGCCGATGATTGCACCTCCCATTGCATCACCGTGACCGTTGATGTACTTTGTAAGGCTTTCAACGGTAAAGTCTGCACCGAGTTCAATCGGTCTTTGGTTGAACGGAGAAGCAAATGTGTTGTCAACCGACAAAAGTGCGCCGTTTGCATGGGCAAGCTCTGCAAGCTTTTCAATGTCGGAAATTGAAAGAGTAGGGTTGCCCGGTGTTTCAATGTGAATGAGCTTTGTGTTCGGACGGATTGCCGCCTTAACTTTTTCAATGTCGGTTGTGTCAACAATTGTTGTTTCAACACCGAATTTGTCTTTGAGAAGTTCGTTCAGAAGTCTGTAAACCGCAATATATGTTACGCTTGAAAATACAACATGGTCACCGCTTTTGAGCAATGCAAAGAAAAGTCCCGACAGAGCCGCAACACCGCTTGCAAGAACAACGCAATCCTCTCCGCCCTCAAGGGACGCAAGCTTTTCCTGAAGATACTGCTGATTTGAACCACCGTTGCGTGTGTAGAGGTTTTTGCCTGCACTGCTCCAGTTGAGGTCGCTCGGATCATACGGGAGTTCATAGCTGTTTGCCATTGTGATAGGTCTTTTGATTGCTCCTGTTTCGCTGTCAACATCATTGCCCGTATGAACAGCCCTGGTCTGAAATCCGAATTCATCGCCAAAATTTCTTTTTGCCATAACTGTACTTCCTTTCTTAGCATGATTTTTATGTGCTTGATTATGTATGTGTTTTATTTCTACTATCCCTATGTATTTAGTATGTTTTAATTATAGCACTATTTTTTGCATTGTCAAGATTAATTTTATAAATGGCGAACACGGTTTGCGACCGCCGCCTGTGGCGGATAAAGGGAGCATAGCGCTGTCTGAAATATAGTCGCAAGGCTACCCCTACTGATTCCATATAAAACAAAAATTGCATCAGAACCTTATTCGGGCATCTGATGCAATCTTTTTATCTAACTATCTTCTCGAATTGACAGCGGTGGCACACCGCTGACTGTAATTTTACATTTTAATTTTCAACTTTCAATTCGCAATGCTCATTGCATTACCGAGTTTGCCATAATATATTTTCTGAGCGGTCCCTGCATAATGGATTCAATCTGCTCGGGTTCATCGGGCAGAAGAATAAGAATCTGATTTGCGGCTCTGACAACATATCCGTCATCGCCGTTTTCATTTTTCAGCTTTTTGCAGTCATTAACAGGGGTTTCACACAAAGCACGGGAAATTATGCTTTTTATTCCCTTTTCATCGTCAAATCCGAGTCCGCCGACAACGAAAACCACATTCAGTTTTTTGAAAGCGTCTGTAAGTTCATTTCCGAGTTGTTCGGAATCGGTTGCAAAGCAGGTTTTGACGAGTTCAAGGTCAAGCTCGGAAAAGGATTTTTGCAAAGCTCTTTCGCAAAACGAGGTTTTGCGAGCAGCGAAAAATACAAGCCTGCAATTCATTTTCCGTCCTCCTACTGTGCGTTTGCGTATTCGGGTTTCAGCGTTGCCTTGAATTTTGGCGCAATGCTCAAATTAGCCGTTACCTTTGTATAGTCATAGGTGGTGTCCCAACCCTCAAAGGTGTAGTCATAATACTCATCACTCGGTTTTTTCGGTACGGTCTTAGGCACAACCGCCGACTTGCCGTACTCAACCTTTTGCGTTGACAAGGCTGAACCGTCGTAGTTAAGGAAGGTTACATTGCAATAAACCTTTGCCTTTGTTGTAGGCTGTGGCTTTTGTGTTACAACCTGACCTTTTGTATCTGTTGCAGTTGTAGCCTCGGTTTTCTTGGTTACCTTTTGGTTCTTAAAGCTGTAATCTCCGTCATACCAGGTAATCTGACCTTTCTTGTATGCTGTGTCAAAGTCTGTGACGGTAGGTCTTGTACCGCCGTAGGAAGAGTAATAAACCTGCGGCCATACTGCATTCTTATTAAGCGATGCCTTTGAAACATCAACCTTTGTTGACTCGCCCGCTCTTACCTTTCTTGCAACAACAACCGTTCTGAAGTTTGTGAACTCATACGAACAGGTTGAAAGTGTTACAAGCTCATCGTCCTCGTTTACATCAACAGGACAATTAAAGAGTGAACGAACACGGACATTGTAAACATAGTTCATAAAATCCTTGTCATTTTCAAAGTCGCTTATCATGTAGTTGAAGAAATCGCCGTGTGCGGTAAGAGTGTTTGTCTTGAACACGGAGATAATCTTATAAGTACCTTTGCCCTTTGGAGTGTCAAAACGGAAGGTCGGAACTTCTTTGTAGAAATCAAGGTTTCCCGTTGTTCCGCCGAACTTCATAAGGTCGCCGAACATTGAACCGTCCTGAATGTGGTGAGAGTGAAGAACAAGGTTCTTGCCGTCTGTACCCTTTGTTGAACGGTAGTCAACAAATACGCTACCGAAGCCGTCCCACTCATTCTTGTAGTTGTGGTTAAGGTAATACTGTTGCGGTGTGCTGTCTGCCTTATGCCAAAGAACGGGGTAGTCAATGTGGGTATCTTTCATCTGAATCCAGCCGACAATTTCATCGTTGATTTTCAGAAGTTTATCCCAATTGATTGTGTCATCCTTTTTCTTTTCGGGTGTTGTTTCACTGTCATCAACACTGTGAGCAATTCTCTGAATCTCGCCGTTAAGCTCGGCATTTCTCAGGCTGAGGTAAATCATGTTGTAGAACAACAGCGAAAGCGCCGTAAGAAACACGAGAAACGAAACAATTACAACGCATTTTCTTGTAACTTCCTTTGAACCGTCACCACGCATAGGAATGAAGTTGTTGACAAAGCCTGTCTTTGCCGGAACAAATTCCCTGTCGCTGAAACCGTTAGGATAGTCAATTGCAGAATTTTCAAAGTTTGACTTTGCTCTTATGCAGGCAAGACAAACCATATCTTCGGGATTTTCACCTGCAAGAGCCGATTTTGGAAGAACGGCAACCTGAATACCACGGTACATAAAGCAGTAGCCACGATAGCCGTTGCCCATATCTTTAAGACTGAAAATTCTTGACTTTTTACGGAACATTCTGTACTTGTCCTCAAGCTGTTCCATCTCTTCCTTGTCTGCCTTACGCTTTTTGGCATCGAGAAAATCAAGATTTCTCTTTCGCCAATAGTCCTTCGGCACGGGAGTATTCTCATACTTCTCGGATGCCGCAACAACCTCGGCAAACTTTTTGCGGAACGATGTGCTGTCCTTTGTTGTAAGAGCCTCTGCAATCACAACCTGATCAGGCGCTTTTTCGCTTTTCGCAAGCTCGTTAAGTGCAGAAATAATTTTAGAATATGAAGGTGAAACGCTTTTTACTTTGGTTACGGAAAAGCCGTTTTGTTCAAGCTTTTTTGCAATTTCACCGCTTGTTTGAGAAAGGTCAGCGGAATTTTTGCCCGTTAAGGAAAAAATCTCAACATCCATATCAATTCCCCTTTCAATCGTTTGATTATTCATCATCAGCCGAAATTCTTGTAACTTTTAGGTTCTGAAGAGCCTCCTCAACAAGAGGTCCGAAGTTCGGCTTTTCCTGAGCCTCTTTTACATATTTGAGAACAGGTCTTGTACGGGGATGCTTTGGTGTGAACACGGTACAGCAGTCCTCATACGGCTCAATTGATATATCGTAGGTATCAATTTTGTAGGCAATGTCAATAATTTCCTGCTTATCCATACCTATGAGCGGTCTGAACACGAGCATATCGGTCGCCTCATCTGTGCACGAAAGCGCACCGATTGTCTGGCTTGCAACCTGACCGAGGCTTTCGCCTGTGATGAGTGCCTGACATTCGTACTTTTCGGCAATCTTTTCTGAAATCTGCATCATCAGGCGGCGCATAATGATTGTGAAAAGTTCCTCGGGACATTCGTCCTTGATTTTCTCCTGCAGCTTTGTGAACGGCACGGTGTACATAACCATATCGCCTGCATATCTGCTGACTCTGCGGAGAAGTCTGACAACCTTGTCTTCGGCTCTGGGGCTTGTGTAGGGCGGACTTGCAAAGTGAATTGCAGTAAGTCTGATACCTCTTTTTGCCATCATATAAGCGGCAACGGGAGAGTCAAGACCTCCGCTGATGAGAATTGCGGCTCTGCCGCCTGTGCCGACCGGAATACCGCCTGCTCCCCTTACCGGCTCACCGTGAACATAAGCGCCAAAGTCACGGATTTCAACATTTACAACAAGGTCGGGGTTGTGAACATCAACCTTGAGGTGCGGAAACTTTGAAAGGATTTCACCACCGACCTCTCTGCAAATTTCGGGAGATTTAAGCGGAAACTTCTTGTCGCTTCTCTTTGCCTCAACCTTGAAGGTTTTTATATTTTTAAGCTGATTTTCAAGATATTTCGGAGCGGTTTCAAGAACGGATTCGATTGTTTTTTCACAAACGGCGGCTCTTGAAAAAGCGATAATTCCGAACACCCTTGAAACGATTTCGCAAGCCTTTTCAAGATCTGCGTCATCATCAAGTGGTTTTACATAAATTGTGGACTGTGCGGATGTAATCTCAAAATGGCCTGCACTCTTTAATGCGTGTTTGAGGTTCTTTTTGAGGACATCTTCAAATGAACGGCGGTTAAGTCCCTTGAGAACAATTTCGCCGTCTTTCAAAAGTAAAATTTCCTTCATAAAATGTATTCCTTTGTTTTAATATGTATTCATACGATTTTATTTGTGAGCAAGGGTTTTCAGTCCCTTTTCAATACCGTAACAAAGTGCGTCGATATCTGCCTCTGTGTTAAATTTTGAAAAGCTGATTCTCAGCGCACTGTCGGCTCTGTCACGACCGATATTCATTGACTCAAGCACATAACTCGGTTTGCCCTTTGCACAGGCACTTCCCGAGGACACATAGACCTCAAGATTTTCAAGAAAATGGAGCATGGTTTCGCTCCTGACCTTTCCTGCCGAGATATTCAGCACATACGGAAGTGCGTTTTCGGGGGAGTTTAGGCTCACACCGTCAATTTTTAATAGCTTATCCTTTGCGTAGCTGTTAAGCTTTGAAACATAATCGTAATTTTTATCTATGTTAAATTCACCGCAGGCAACACCCATTGCGGCAATCAGCGGAATCGCCTCTGTACCGGGGCGGAGTTTTTTCTCCTGTTCACCGCCGTAGTGAAGCGGAACAAGCCGTACACCCTTTTTCACAAAGATTGCGCCCACACCCTTCGGGGCATGGATTTTGTGACCGCTCACGCTGATTAAATCCGCATGAAGTCTTGACGCAGAAAGCGAGATTTTGCCGAAAGCCTGAACGGCATCCGTGTGGCAAACAACATCACTGTTTTTCGCCTTTACTGCCGAAAAAATATCCGAAACATTCATAATTGCGCCCGTTTCGTTGTTGACGCACATTACAGACACAAGAATTGTGTTTTCGTCAACATTTTCAATCACATCTTCCTTGTGAATTGTGCCATCCTCACGGGGCATGATATAGACAACATCAAAGCCGTTATCCTCAAGTTTTTTTGCGGATTCCATAATACTGCTGTGTTCAACGGCAGACACAACAATCCGCTTTCCTCTGCGTTTTTTAGCCTCGGCAACACCGAAAATTACAAGGTTATTCGCCTCTGTACCGCCGCTTGTAAAATAGATTTCGTCGGCAGTTGCACCAAGCTTTCTTGCAACCTCTTTTCGAGCCTTTACAAGCTCCTGCTCTGCATACATTCCACGCAAATGGAGTGACGAAGGATTGCCGTAATTTTCGGTCATTATCTCAAACGCTTTTTCTGCCGCCTTTTGCGACACCTTCGTAGTTGCGCTGTTATCGAGATAATGCTCCATTACTTTACCCTCATTTCGTTTTACATAGCTGTACATATTAATAAGTATACTACAACAGTCAAAAAAAATAAAGTGATAATTCAAACATAATTGAAATTTATACGGCAAAAATATATGTAAATTAATTAACGGTGCAAAGGTGGCATTTTATGATTTCAAAAAAAGAATATAGCACGATTGTGAAAAATAATTCACCGAAAAGTAAATGTTTTGTGAACGGGACTAAGGCATTTTTCATCGGCGGTTTCATCTGCCTTATCGGTCAGGTTTTGACCGACAGCTATTCAATGCTTGATCTCAGTAAGGATGATGCAAAAACGCTGACATCGGTAACGCTGATTTTCATAGGAATTTTGCTGACAGCAATCGGTGTTTACGATAAAATCGCCAAGCATGGCGGTGCAGGTACGCTTGTGCCGATTACAGGTTTTGCAAATGCTGTTTCATCGCCTGCAATTGAATTCAAATCCGAGGGATATGTTGCAGGACTCGGCGCAAAGCTGTTCATCATTGCAGGACCTGTTATAGTTTACGGTGTTACCGCATCGGTTGTTTTCGGTGCTGTTTTATGGATACTGCATATGTTCGGGATTACCTTATTCTGACTTTTCAATAATTACAACTGCAAAAAAGAGGTGTCGCAAACGCTGACACCTCTTTGTCTGTTATCTTTTCTTGTACAAAACAAGCTCCGGATTTTTAAGATTTTCCTCATAAGTTGAAATCAGGATGAAATCGGTATTTGCAACAATGCCGAAATATCTGTCACCGCCGAACTCACATTCAAGCTGATTGCCGAGATATGTTGCGTTGTCGTCCAAAAACTTAACCGTGTTGCCGTTCGGAAGTCTGTATCCCAAATTAACAAATTTTCCGACAAGTGCATTCAGCTTTGCAAGTTTTGGCATACCGTCAACATTTAAGGCATTTATCTCATCAATCAGAACATTTTTAAATTCCTCAAAAGCCTTGTTTCCGCCGAGTTCCTTATATCTTTTCCAATAGTCGAGCTTCGGGAGTGTTCTCAACAGATACTCACGCACCTCTTTTTCGGAATGTTCCTCGTTTGCCATATTTTTGACGCAGACACCAATCAAATCATCCATATCGCTGTACATATAATTTCCGTCGGCATAGCACCACTTGCAATAATCTTCATTCATAAAGCCGTCTTTCTCTCGGCTGATAATCTCATCTTCCAACGGCATACCGCAACATTGACAAATGAGTTCTCTCGGAGAACCGAGCAAGGTATTGATTGACACATTATAAAGCTTTGAGAGAAGTTTTAATGTTTCCGTATTCGGAACTGTGTCGCCGTTTTCCCAACGAGAAACCGCCTGTCTTGTTACAAACAGTTTTTCAGCCAGCTCATCCTGAGAAAAGCCCGATTTTGTTCTTAATTTCAGTAAAATTTCTTTTGTATCCATAGCCGTCACCTCATGCGTATATTATAATGCAGAGCGTGATTTTTCACAAGCAACCTGCTGTTGCACGGCGTGACGGCGAGCCGCCGTTCCCAATTCGTGTAGACAGTTTGATACATAAACAGCTATATTCCCCGAGCGTTACATTGTTATAGTTTTTTCGCCCGACAATGGCGAGTCGCCGTTCCCCGTTCCTGTAGACAGTTTGATATTAAAAGAACAAAACAAACCGTAGGGAAGCTCATCTGACGCACACTTGATGAAGTCTTATGTTTGATAAAAATGTTTTGATGAAATGGATGTTGTGTATAATCTGTAGGGGAAAACCTCGTTCTCCCGCAGGTAACAGCACATACATTATGATAATTACAAAGCATATAAATATCGCAAAGTCAAGTTTTATCTGTAGCAGCGAACCGAGTTCTCCCGTCTGAAAAATAGTCGCAATGCGTTGCACATAAATGTGCTGCCTTTTGCTCATTATTTCAGACAGCGCTTTGCTCCCTTTATCCGCCACCGGCGGCGGTCGCAAGGCTACCAATCGTATCGTGTGCAAACACGATGTAAACACAAAAAGAGCCGATACAAATGTATCGGCTCTGAATGTTAGAAAATAAACGATAATCGGTTAAAATTATTCGTTAATAGCGATAACTGCGCCTGAACCTACTGTTCTGCCGCCTTCACGAATAGCGAAACGGAGACCAACTTCGATAGCGATAGGAGTGATAAGTTCAACGTCCATTTCAACGTTATCACCAGGCATGCACATCTCTACGCCCTCTGGAAGTGAGATTGTACCTGTTACGTCAGTTGTTCTGAAGTAGAACTGTGGACGATAGTTGTTGAAGAATGGAGTATGACGGCCACCTTCGTCCTTAGTAAGAACGTAAACCTGGCCACGGAACTTTGTGTGTGGGTGAATTGTACCTGGCTTAGCAAGTACCTGACCTCTCTGGATTTCAGTTCTCTGAACACCACGGAGAAGAACACCTACGTTGTCGCCTGCTTCAGCGAAGTCAAGAGTCTTTCTGAACATTTCAAGACCTGTAACAACAACTTTTCTCTTTTCGTCTGTAAGACCAACGATTTCAACTTCTTCACCAGTCTTAATCTGACCTCTTTCAACTCTACCAGTTGCAACAGTACCACGACCTGTGATTGTGAATACGTCCTCAACAGGCATAAGGAATGGCTGGTCAGCCTTACGGTCAGGAGTTGGAATATACTCGTCAACAGCGTCCATAAGCTCGTGGATGCACTTGTACTCAGGAGCGTTAGGATCCTTAGATGTGCTTGTAAGAGCAAGGTAAGCTGAACCCTTGATGATTGGTGTATCATCGCCCGGGAACTCATACTCGTTGAGGAGGTCACGGATCTCCATCTCTACGAGCTCGAGAAGCTCAGGATCGTCAACCTGGTCAGTCTTGTTCATGAATACTACGATGTAAGGTACACCTACCTGACGAGAAAGAAGGATGTGCTCTCTTGTCTGTGGCATAGGACCGTCAGCAGCTGATACAACGAGGATAGCGCCGTCCATCTGAGCAGCACCTGTGATCATGTTCTTTACATAGTCAGCATGGCCTGGGCAGTCAACGTGTGCATAGTGACGCTTGTCTGTTTCATACTCAACGTGAGCTGTGTTAATTGTGATACCACGCTCTCTCTCTTCAGGAGCCTTATCGATGTTAGCGTAATCAACGAAATCAGCATCGCCTTCGAGGTTGAGAACCTTTGTGATAGCAGCAGTAAGTGTTGTTTTACCATGGTCAACGTGGCCGATTGTACCAATGTTAACATGGGGCTTATTTCTTTCAAATTTTTCTCTTGCCATTGGAAATTTCCTCCTTATTGTTGTAAAAAGAATTTACAATAGATTTAATCATATTGTATCAATTTTTTCTAAAAAAATCAATACATTTTTGAAAAAAGTGCTTTAAAAGGTATGATTAGTCCTTTTTAGCTCTTTCACTCATAATCTTTTCAGCAATGTTCTTCGGAACCTCTGCATATGTGTCAGGCTCCATAACATACTGACCACGACCCTGAGTCTTGGAACGCATATCTGTTGCGTAACCAAACATCTCTGAAAGCGGAACATGAGCGATAACTCTCTGAACGCCGTTGTCAGCTTCCATGCTCTGGATCATACCACGACGAGAGTTAAGGTCGCCGATTACATCACCGAGGTATTCCTCAGGAGTGATAACAGTAACCTTCATGATCGGTTCGAGAAGTACAGGATCTGCCTTCTTCATAGCGTTCTTGAATGCCATTGAACCGGCAATCTTAAATGCCATTTCTGATGAGTCGACTTCATGATAAGAACCATCATAAAGCTCAACCTTAACATCAACTACATTGTAGCCTGCAACAACACCGCTAAGCATTGCGCCCTGAATACCCTGGTCAACAGCCGGAATGTATTCCTTTGGAATAGCACCGCCGACAATGTTGTTAACGAACTCATAGCCCTTGTCCTTGTTAGGATAGATATTGATCTTAACATGACCGTACTGACCCTTACCACCTGACTGACGAGCATACTTTTCGTCAACAGAAGCTTCCTTGCGGATAGTTTCCTTGTATGCAACCTGTGGAGCACCGATGTTTGCTTCTACCTTAAATTCACGGAGAAGACGGTCAACAATGATTTCGAGATGGAGTTCACCCATACCTGCGATGATTGTCTGGCCTGTTTCTTCGTCTGTATAAGCCTTGAAAGTAGGATCTTCTTCTGCAAGCTTTGCAAGAGCGATACCCATCTTTTCCTGACCTGCTTTTGTCTTCGGCTCAATAGCAACACGAATTACAGGATCAGGGAATTCCATAGACTCAAGGATAACAGGAGCCTTCTCATCACAGAGAGTATCACCTGTTGTTGTATTTTTAAGACCAACGGCAGCAGCGATGTCACCTGCGTATACGCAGTCGATATCTTTTCTGTCGTTAGCGTGCATCTGCAAGATACGACCGAGACGCTCGTTGTTGTCCTTAACTGAGTTGTAAACAGTTGTGCCGGCAGAAACTGTACCGGAGTAAACTCTGAAGAAGCAGAGCTTACCAACAAACGGGTCAGTAGCAATCTTGAATGCGAGAGCTGCGAATGGCTCTTTATCTGATGACGGTCTTTCAACCTCATCGCCTGTTTCAGGGTCAACACCCTTGATAGCAGGTACATCTGTCGGAGCAGGCATATAATCAACGATAGCATCAAGGAGCATCTGAACACCCTTGTTACGGTAAGAAGAACCGCAGGTTACAGGTACCATTGTGTTGTCAATAGTAGCCTTTCTGATTGTGCTCTTGATTTCGTCGATTGTAAGCTCTTCGCCGCCGAAGTATTTCTCCATAAGATCCTCATCGAGTTCAGCAACTGATTCGATAAGTTTCTCATGATACTCGTTAGCGAGATCCTGCATCTCTTCCGGAATTTCCTCTTCACTGTAGTCTGTGCCGTCTTCGTTGTGATAGATTTCGGCCTTCATAGTAACGAGGTCAACGATGCCTCTGAAATCACTCTCAGCACCGATCGGAAGCTGAATCGGAACAGCATTACATTTAAGTCTGTCCTTCATCATCTGAACAACATGGTAGAAGTTAGCGCCCATGATGTCCATCTTATTTACATAAACCATTCTCGGAACGCCGTAGTTATCAGCCTGACGCCATACTGTTTCAGACTGAGGCTCAACGCCGCCTTTTGCGCAGAGGACTGTTACAGAACCGTCAAGAACACGAAGTGAACGCTCAACTTCAACAGTGAAGTCAACGTGACCGGGGGTGTCGATGATGTTGATTCTGTGCTTGTCATACTGATGCTTGCTGCCGAACCAGAATGCAGTTGTAGCAGCAGAGGTGATTGTGATACCACGCTCTTTTTCCTGAACCATCCAGTCCATTGTGGAAGCACCGTCGTGTGTCTCACCGATTTTATGGTTTACGCCGGTATAATACAGGATACGCTCAGTTGTTGTGGTTTTACCGGCATCAATGTGGGCCATGATACCGATGTTTCTTGTTTTTTCAAGTGAAACCTGTCTTGGCATAAAATCCTCCTAATAAACGCTGATGATAAAATTACCATCTGTAATGAGCGAAAGCCTTGTTAGCTTCAGCCATCTTATGAGTGTCTTCACGCTTCTTGAAAGCACCGCCGGCACTGTTTGTGGCATCAAGGATTTCTCCTGCAAGTCTTTCCTTCATTGTCTTTTCGCTGCGAGCTCTTGAATAAGTAGAAATCCAGCGGAGACCGAGTGTCTGGCGTCTTTCAGGACGAACCTCCATAGGTACCTGATAAGTAGCACCGCCGACACGACGAGCCTTAACTTCGAGAACGGGCATTACATTTTCCATAGCCTGTTCAAAAACCTCAAGCGGGTTGTTACCTGTCTTTTCAGCAATAATATCGAATGCACCGTAAACAATTTTCTGAGCAACGCCCTTTTTACCGTCGTACATAATGTTGTTGATAAGACGAGTTACGAGTTTTGAATTATAAAGCGGATCCGGTAATACGTCACGCTTCGCAATAGAACCTCTTCTTGGCACTTTGCTTCCCTCCTTCACAATAATTGAGATATCATAGGTACTCGAAAGCGACAAACTCCCGTATGCCAACAAGACATTCTACCATAACATATATATAGTAAAATTCCTGCCGCATAGCAGAACTTAAATAATTTAAGTCAAGAGAGTTTTGTCAATTCCTTATTTACCCTTCTTCGGACGCTTAGCACCGTACTTTGAACGGCTCTGCATACGGCCCGAAACACCCTGAGCATCGAGTGTACCACGAACGATGTGGTAACGAACACCAGGCAAGTCCTTAACACGGCCACCACGGATAAGAACAACGCTGTGTTCCTGAAGGTTGTGACCTACGCCGGGAATATAGGAACTGACTTCAATACCGTTAGAAAGTCTTACTCTGGCAATCTTTCTGAGCGCTGAGTTAGGCTTTTTAGGTGTAGCGGTCTTTACAGCAGTACAAACACCTCTCTTCTGTGGGGAGCTCTGGTCAATAGCAACACGCTTTTTTGAGTTCCAACCCTTTAAGAGAGCAGGTGCCTTTGCCTTCTTCTCGGAAACCTGTCTGCCCTTGCGTACCAACTGGTTAAATGTAGGCATTATTTGTCCTCCTTTCAAAAAATATAAGAATTGATAAAACTGCTTTGCTTTTGCAAAGCCCTGTGAAACATCAATAATATCCCCAAAAACGGGCGCAATTACAGAATGTCCCACGATTAAACATTATAAACTATCCGCTCGCTTTTTGTCAAGCATTTTTTTGTAAAATTTAAGCGGGCTTATGCTTGATAAATATTATTCATTCCCACGAATATGTTTTGATATTATGAAAGCTGTATATCAATCACAGCGACTCGCAATAAATTGTCTGCACGAATTGACAATGGCGGCACACCGTAATGAAAAAGAGGCTGTAAAGAAATGAAGTTTAAGACTTCGTTCTTCACAGCCTCCGTTTTCATTTTTATTTAGGAGAGAGGAAAATATATCAAATAAAAACTTATACACTGTTTAATCGGGACGATGTTCGCCGTTCCCTTATGTTGTGACTTTATTATACCACACCAATATTGACAACTGTGTGACGAAAACAAGAATTTTTTCGGAATTTTCAATTTTATCATTTGTAGTAACAAACAATGTATTTGAAAATTTAGTAAATGTCACAAATCAGTAGGGGCGTTCATTGGACGCCCGCCTTGATGATACTGTTTGCTTATTCACATAACTTTTGATGTGATGAAAATTATGTATTCAATTTTGCACGCAATGCGTGCAATCGTGTGCATTGCACACGAACGGGAGAACACGGTTCTCCCCTACAAAATAGCAGTAACTTTGTGATATTTATATAGTTTATTTCTATCACAATGTTTGTGTCTTTACTTGCGGGCGTCCAATGAACGCCCCTACGGGATTGTGCAAACGGTAGCTATACTACGCTCGGGCATAAATGTTTTTCATTTGTCAAACTGTCTTCACGAACGAAAAATCATTCAGCCGACTTAATGATTACCGTTGACTGTGGCGGTACCGAGATTTTACCGTCTTTAAGCTCGGTATGCTTTGAGCTGCTTTCGGGGATAAGGTCAGCACGGAGAGTTGCATTTTTAATCATATCGTCTGTAATTGTAAGCTCCTTAGCGTCATTCTTGCTGAAGTTATGAATAATGAGGAGCTTTGAATCCTCATACTCAACATAGTAAGCGCCGACTGCCTTATCATCAAAGCCCTGTGTGCCTACAATTCTGCCCCTTGCAATTTCGGGGTTCTGATTTTTGATTGTGATAATTCTGCGATAGTAGTTGAGGAGAGAATCCTTGTCGGCAAGCTGCTGTTTTACACCGCCACCGGTAGGCACCTCTGCCTCTTCTCCGATACCGTTTACATAAATATCGGGAAGGTTGTCGCTGTCAAAAACCATCTGTGTTCTGTATGCCGCATCGTTTGTGGTATTCGGAGCCTTAATGCCGATTTCCTCTCCGTAATAGATGAACGGATTACCAGGCGCAAGCATATAAACTGCGGCTGCAAGTTTTTGAGAAGAAAGTCCCTGAGATTCAAGTGCGTTTCCGCTACGAACCTGATCGTGGTTTGAAAGGAACATTGCATTGATAGCATTGGGATTTGACTCTGTCATTTTGTTATCGTAGTTCATAATTTTTTTGACAGTAGCCATACCGCCCTGCGAAATGATGTTGCTGATAATTGTGCCTGTTGAGGTTGAAAACTTAAATGCAAACTGGCTGTCGATGCTGGATTTGTAAAGCTCCTGAATATCGGAATCATCGGTCCAGTTCTCGCCAACCATATAGACATCTTCCTTAATACCCTTGCAGGTGTCATAGAACCACTTGAGAAATTCTGTTCCGTCAGTTTCCTTATTTGTAAAGTATTTGCAGGCGTCAAGTCTGAAACCGTCAACTCCTCGGTCAAGCCAGAATTTCGCAATTTTTGTAAATTCTTCTCTCGTCTTTTTAGAATTGAGATTCCATTCGGGCATCTCCTGAGAAAAGTTCGCCTCACAGGCATAACCGTTTCCAAGACTGATAGTCTGAGTATCGCTGTCAAAATATGAGGATTTGTGAATTTCAAAATATTCGGCATTGCCGTCAAGCTTATTATCGGCAACCTCTTCAACAGCCTTTGTAAAAAGCGGATTTTTTGAAGATGCGTGATTCAAAACAAGGTCAAGAATTACATTTATGCCACGCTTGTGACATTCTTCAATAAGCTTGTCAAAATCGTCGAGCGTACCGAAGTTGGGATCAATATTGTAATAATCTTCAACATCATACTTATGATATGACTTTGACGGCATAATCGGAGTAAGCCAGATTGCGTCAACACCGAGGTCGTCACCTGAATTCGGGTCGCCGTCATTAAGGTAGTCAAGCTGAGAGATGATTCCCTGAAGGTCGCCTGTTTCGTCACCGTTTGAATCGCAGAAAGAGTTTACGAAAATTTCGTAGTAGTTTCTGTATTTATCAGTTGATGCTGTTGCCTTAACGCCTTCAATCGGGTCGGTAACTTTTGCAGTATTGCCGTCGGATGAATCTGACTTTGATGATGAAGAATCAGAGCAGCCTGTAAGCACACAGCCCGCAAGCATTGCACCGGCAAGAAGAATGGAAAGAATTTTTTTCATAGTATCCTCCGTAAAATTAAAACGGACGGCAGCCTGTGACTGCCGCCCGTGAGAGCTTGTATATATTGGGATTAACCCTTTACGCCGCCGGCTGTTACACCTTCAACATAATACTTCTGCATCTTGAGGAAGAGAAGTGTAATCGGAACAGCAACAACAACAGAACCTGCAAGGAACTGCTTGTAGTATGTGTTCTTAAAGTCCTGATCAATCATTAGCTGAAGACCGATAGCAACAGTATAGTTGTCACGAGCATCACCCATGATAATCTTAGCAAGAATGAAGTCTGTCCACGGTCCGATGAATGAAGTAAGAACCGTGTAAACAACAATCGGCTTTGACATAGGAAGAATAATCTTCCAGAAAATCTGGTTCTTGGTAGCACCGTCAATGGTTGCCGCCTCGTCAAGTGCTCTCGGAATTGTATCAAAGAAGCCCTTTGAAATCTGGAAGCCAAGACCGGCACCGCAACTGTAGCAGATTACAAGAGCAACGAGAGTCTGAGTAAGACCCATTGCCTTGAGAAGATAGTAAATAGCAATCATTGTCATGAAGCCGGGGAACATACCGAGAATCATACCAACATTCATAAACTTTTTACGAGCCTTAAATCTGAGTCGGCTGAATGCGTAACTAACCATAAGAACCGAAATTGTAGAAATTACGCAACTGAAACAAGCAACTACGAATGTGTTAAGGAACCATCTCGGGAAGTTAAGGCTTGCAGTACCGCCTGAGCCTGTGAACAAATCAATGTAGTTCTGGAGTGTCCATTCCTGCGGGATAATTGTACTTCCGTAAATTTCAGCACCGCCACGGAATGAATGCATTAAAAGATAGATGAACGGAGAAATCCAAACGAAACCCATTACAATAAGGAACAGGTAAACAAAAGCGTTCGCAATGTGTCTTCTTAACTTGTAACTTTTTATCATGAGAACGCCTCCTCATCCTTCATTGATTTTGAGTTATTATACACAATGAGTGAGAGCGTTGCGCAAATAACAAATACCAAAATACCTATTGCGGCGGCAAGTCCGTAGTCCTGAGAGTTCATGGTCAGCTTAAAGAGCCATGTAACAAGGATATCGGTTTGACCGGCCTGATAATATTTTTCGGTCGTCGGATTACCGTTTGACAACAGGTAAATAACATTAAAGTTATTGATGTTGCCGACAAACTGGGTAATGAGCTGAGGAGTTGTAACAAAGAGCATATACGGAAGTGTGATAGCCGTAAATGTCTTTACAGGACTTGCACCGTCAATTCTTGCAGATTCATAGAGATCCTCAGGGATATTCATAAGAATACCAGACATAGAAAGGATGGTGTACGGAATACCTACCCAACAGTTGATGATGATAACCACCCAACGAGCCAGTGTTGCATTATCATTCAGCCACTGAATTTCAACATGACTGTTTGTAATGTTTGAAAGCAGAATGTTTATAGCACCGTTTGACTGGAGCATCTGGTTCATGAGAAGAAGTGATACGAACTGAGGAACAGCAATTGTAATAACGAAAAGTGTTCTCCAGAGTGATTTAAACTTGATACCCTTCTTGTTGATCATAAGAGCGAAGATCATACCAAGGATATAGTTTGAGAATGTAGCTGCAACAGCCCAGATAAGAGTCCATTCTGTGAGCTTAATAAATGTATAGCCCTTCTTAGCACCTTCAACGAGGTTGAAGAGTGAGCCGAAGTTGTCAAAACCAATCCATGTGAACAGTGTTCCCGGAGGCATATGCTGTTTATCATAGTTGGTAAATGCAATCAAAATCATAAATATGAGCGGCAGAACATTGAAGATACCGATCATAAGTACAGGGAATGACATAAGTGTGATATGATACTTACCGTCAAGGAACTGCTTCATATCATATTTGAATGAAGTCGGTTTCTGACCGTTAGCCTTCATAATCTGATGTCTGTACGCATCTTTGATGTTTACTATGTAAATAGCGAAAACCACTACTGTGATTACGAGTGTCAATACCGAGTAAAGCAGAATAAGCATTGAGTTATCGCCGGGTACCTGCTTTGGAATGATACCGTTGATATATTCAGTTCTCTGAGCCTGAATACCAAGTGTCGGGAACATTTTGAGATATCCCCAACCGAAAAAAGCCATATAAAGGATATAGAGAACTTCAACAGCGAAGAAAAGAATACCCTTGTAATATTTACCTTTGCTAAGATCACCTACACCGAAAATAAGGTAGGAAAGTTTTGTAGCCCAGTCGCCTTTTACGAAGGTCTTGCCGTAGTTGGCAAAGCCCTTGCCGATGCCTACGAAGAACTTAACTATTGCCTTGCCGAGTGCTGTAAAAAAATGGGCAACGGCATGAGGAATGTTACAGAAAAACTTCTTTGTGTTGTAGGCAAATCTCTGGAAAGGATTGAGCTGTTTGTATTCAACATATGTCATTAGGCGCTCTCCTTAATAATTTGCAAATCTCTCTAATACACCAAACTAATAATATTCTTTACGCTATCTTATAATAGTTGCCGTTCGTAATAAAACATTATTAGTCAGGCGAATACACAAATTGATAACGCAAGCGGACAATCCGCATTTTTTCTTTTTTTACGGGACACTCCGTTTTCGGAGTGTCCCGCAGCTAATTAATCGATTAAATTAAATCAATTTAACTTACTTAACGATTAGCCCTCATCCCTAACGTTAGAAATTGTTTCGTTAAGAAGCTTCTTCATAGCAGCTGCATCTGAAGGATTGCATGTGTCAGCGATGATCTTGTTGCCAAGGTTAGCCATAGGATCCCAGAATGTATTAGCAACATTAACCTGTATACAAGCATTCTTAGCCTGCTCACCGATAGCCTTGAGAACAGGAGAATCTGCTACAACTTTGTTTTCCTGAACCTTCTTATTTGAAGGACCCCAACCAAGCTTCTCGGCTCTCTGGAGCTGGCAATCTTCACCTGCAAGATAGTAAGCAAGAATCTGAGCTGTTGCCGGGAACTTAGAAGAACCGTTTACACCGATGTACTTATAACCGAACATTGAGATAAGCTGCTTGTCTTTGCCGTTAACATTGATTGTAGGAAGCTTTGCAGCGCCGAAGTTGTCACCGAGAGCCTTCTGGTTAGAAGCTGTATCCCATGAACCGTCGATACCTGCGCCGCACTTACCGCTTGCAAAACCTGAAGCGATGTTAGCAATGTCAAGCGACTGGAATGTACCTCTGTAATCCTTGATGAGCTTTGCAAAAGCCTGAAGTGTTGCAACAGCTTCATCTTCGTTATACTTAACAAACTTCTGTGTAATACCGTCTTCTTCAAGACCGTCAATTTTAACACCTGCAGTGAAAGCGAAAGTACAAGCATAGTAACCGTCACCGGCATTCATAATGAACTTCTTGCCTGCCTTCTTACAAGCATCAAGAACGCCCTCAAGTGTCTGAGCCTGCTCGTCGGAAACTACTGACTTATCATAAACGAGATAGTAACCGTTATCGTTTGTTTCAGGATAAGCGTAGAGAGTACCATTAAGTGTACCTGCTTTTACAGTTCCCTCATCATTAGCCTCTGTTACGGCATCCTTAAATGCAACCTGAGAAATAACGCCTGCGTCAACGAGCTTGTTGAGCTGATCACTCGGGAAGCTGAATACATCTGCAGCTGTTGAAGCATCGTTAAGCATATTTGTAGCAGCATCCTTTTCGCCCTGTGCTACAACTGAGATTTCCTTAAATTTTCTGTTAGGATAAGCCTTTTTGAAAGCCTCAATCTGCTCTTTAACAAGGCTTACAGCAGCATCAGGAGCCCATACCTTAAGAGTTACAGGCTTGCTGTCTGTACCTTCATCGCCGAAGTAGCTGTCGTCAACGATTGAACCTTCAATCTTAGCAGCACCGTCCGAAGAACCGTTGTCTGCTTTTGAACCGTTGTCTGTTTTCGATGATGCGTCTCCGCCGCCGCAGCCAACAAGTGCAGTAGCAGTCATCATACCTGCCAATAAAATGGCGAGAATCTTTTTCATTGGAAAAATCCCTCTTTCTGAATATTTTCGTAGTGTCCTTTCGGATTACATACTTTTTTTGAGGATATAACGCACAAAGTGCATCATATCCGCTACATAAATCATATCAAAAAATCGCCTGAATTTCAACTCCCTTTGTACTTTTTATCTATGTTGTTAAAAATCAAAATTATTTTTGTGCAATATGACATCTTTTTTATTGAGATTTTACCTATTGCACAAATTGCATTGACTTGAATTGTTTATTTTGCTAAAATACCATTTGTACAAGTTGTACAATCACACCCGACAGTTATGTGACATAACACCCAAATTATATTCTTTATTCATAAAATAAGCTTGAATTTCGGCAAATTTTCCTGATTTTAGTAAAAAATGACTAATCACAAAACAAAGTCATTTATTTCAAACATCACACATTAATTTTTTAACATACAGTTGTAATAAGTGCTGACAATTGTTATAATTATAGGGTAACGCAAAACAGAATCCGACCGTGAGTCGGGGAAACGGAGATATATATGATGAAACTGAAAGACCTTCTTATAAATTTTGAATACACGGTTCAGGGCAATCTTGATACTGAAATTTCTGATATTATCTATGATTCACGAAAGGTTGAAAAAGGCACAGCCTTTGTGTGCCTTAAAGGCTACACCTCCGACGGACACAGGTACGCAAAGTCAGCCGTTGAAAAAGGTGCGTCGGCACTCGTCATCAGCGACAGTCTCGACTTTGAAGTGCCGAGTGATGTTGCCGTTGTAAAGGTTGAGGATACAAGATACGCTCTTTCGCTTATGAGCATTGAATTTTTCGGACATCCCGAGGATGAGCTCTACACGGTTGCAATCACAGGCACAAAGGGCAAAACCACAACAACAGCAATGGTTGCGGAAATTTTTGAACACGCAGGAATCAAGACCGGCACAATCGGAACACTCGGTGTTGTTTACGGCGGAGAAACCCACAAGACCGACAATACAACTCCCGAATCATACATTATTCAGAAATCGATGCGTGATATGATTAACGCCGGCTGCAAGGCTATGGTAATTGAGGCATCGTCAATCGGACTTAAACACAGCCGTCTTGCAGGCATGACTTTTGATGTCGGCATCTTTACAAACTTTTCGGATGATCACATCGGCGGAGTTGAACACAAAGACCTTGCGGAATATCTCTACTGCAAGAGTCTGCTTTTCAGACAATGCAAATTTGCCGCTGCAAATATTGACGATCCCGCATGGAAGGATATCACAAAGGATTTCAAGGGTTCTGTTCTCACCTACGGTTTTGCCGACAATGCGGACTTGAAGGGCAAAAATGCTCATCTTCTCTCCGAAAACGGATTTGTCGGTGTTCACTTTGAAACAGAGGGAATCAAAAATCTTTCTGTTGATGTTGACATTCCGGGCAAATTCAATGCATACAATGCACTTGCGGCAATTTCGGCAGTTTCATTCTTTGACGGAATTGAAGATCAGATGATTATTGACGCTCTCAAGGTTGCCAAGGTCAAGGGCAGAGTTGAGCGTGTGCCTGTTCCCTACAACTACACACTTATAATCGACTACGCACACAACGCACTTTCAATGGAAAATGTGCTTGAAACACTTCGTCAGTACAATCCGCACAGACTTATTACAATGTTCGGTGCAGGCGGCAACCGTCCTAAGGTTCGCCGTTATGAAATGGGCGAAACCTCGGGCAGACTTTCAGACCTTTCGGTTGTAACGGAAGACAACTCAAGATTTGAAGATGTTATGGACATCATTGAGGACATCAAGACAGGTCTTGCAAAAACCGACGGCAAGTATGTTGTCGTGCCGAACCGCAGAGATGCAATTAAATATTGCATGGACAATGCCGAGGACGGAGATATTATCGTGCTTGCAGGCAAGGGTCACGAGGATTATCAGGAAATCAAGGGTGTTAAGTACCATATGGACGAGAGAGAAATCATTGCCGATATTCTCAACGGCAAAAGCTAAACCCTTAAACATATAAATACAGTAAAAAATCACGGTCGGAAATCAAATCCCGACCGTTTTTTCATACTCTTATTAAGCTAAATAATCATTCCGCCGTTTACACCGACAATCTGTCCCGTGATGAATTTTGCCTTGTCACTACAGAGAAACACAGCAGTTTCGGCAATATCATCAGGCATACCGAGCATATTAAGCGGAGTTTCCTCCTTAAGCTCCTGTATGGTCTGCTCATCAAATCCTTTCATCATATCGGTCATAATCACACCGGGACAAATACAGTTGACACGCACCCCCGACAGACCAACCTCCTTGGCAAGACCTTTGGTAAGTCCGATTACACCCGCCTTTGACGCACTGTAATGCACCTCACAAGACGCACCGACCTGTCCCCACATTGAGCTGATATTGAGAATAACACCGCTGTGATTTTTAATCATATATCTTTTGAGTGCCTGTTGCGAGCAGTAGAAAACACCGTCAAGATTAACCCCCGTCATTTTCTTCCATTCATCGGGAGTTATGTCAGTAAACAGCTTTTGCTGTGCAATTCCCGCATTGTTGACAAGCACATCGAGGTTACCGAAACGGCTGTCGATTTCGTCAAACATTTTGCAAACGCTTTCATAGTCTGAAACATCCGCCTGAACAGCAAAGGCATTTATGCTGTATTCATTTGTAAGCTTTTCGGCAAGGCTTTCGGCTTTTTCGGAATTTTTCGAGTAATGCAACGCAACATCGCAACCGCATTTTGCAAAAGCAACGGCAGTCTGTGACCCGATTCCGCCCGATGCACCTGTTACAAGTATTTTTTTCATCATATTAACACCCGGTAGGGGCGGTTACCATCCGCCCGTTCGTGTGTATTGCACACGATTGAACACATTGTGTTCAAATTTAAACATATTATTGATTACATCAAAACATATTTAATGAACACAAGTTCTTATTAAAGTGGGCGGTCAAAGAAAAGACCGCCCTTTGTTTATTTTACTTCTTAAAACTGTCTTTAAGGCTTACACTGCGGTTGAATACGAGGTGTTCGGGTGAACTGTCCTTGTTGTCAATGCAGAAATAGCCGTGGCGCATAAACTGATAGCTCTTCGGAGCCGTTGCACCTGCAATATTCTTTTCAGCCTTACATCCTGTGAGAACTTCAAGTGAATTTTCGTTAAGATAATCGAGGAAGTTTCTGTCGCCTGTATCGGGATCCGGAACAGTAAAGAGGTTATCGTAAAGTCTTACTTCCGCATCAAGGCAGTTGTTAGCGTCAACCCAATGAATTGTACCTCTTACCTTTCTGCCGTCGGGAGTATTTCCGCCCTTTGTTTCGGGATCATACTCTGCATAAACCTCAACAACATTGCCGTTTTCATCCTTTTTGCAGCCTGTGCATTTTACGATGTACGCAGACTTGATTCTTACCTCGTTGCCGGGATAAAGGCGCTGATACTTCTTTACGGGTTCTTCCATAAAGTCGGTTTCTTCAATGTAAAGCTCACGGCTGAAAGTAACCTTTCTTGTGCCGTCCTCGGGACGGTTCGGGTTGTTCTCAACCTCAAATTCTTCGCTCTGTCCCTCGGGATAGTTTGTAATAACAAGCTTAACAGGCTTTAAAACGCACATCGTACGCTCTGCCGTTTCGTTAAGGTCATCACGCAGACAATGCTCAAGAAAGCCGTATTCAACAATTGAATTAACCTTTGAAACACCAATCTGCTCAATGAACGAACGAATTGACTTTGGTGTGTAACCCCTTCTGCGAAGTCCGCAGAGTGTAGGCATTCTCGGATCGTCCCAACCGCTTACATACTTCTTTTCAACGAGCTCACGGAGCTTTCTCTTTGACATTACCGTGTTGTTAATTCCGAGTCTTGCAAATTCAATCTGTCTTGGCTTGCACGGAGCGGAAATATTGTTAATTACCCAGTCATAAAGCGGACGGTGAGCCTCAAATTCAAGTGAACAAAGGCTGTGTGTAATGCCTTCAAGAGCATCCTCAATCGGGTGAGCAAAGTCATACATAGGATAAATGCACCACTTGTCGCCCGTTCTGTGATGTTTAAGGCGGTTAATTCTGTAGATAACAGGATCACGCATATTAAAGTTGCCCGATGCAAGGTCAATTTTTGCACGCAGGGTCATTTTGCCGTCCTCAAATTCGCCGTTTTTCATTCTTTCAAACAAATCAAGGCTTTCTTCTATAGGACGGTCACGATACGGACTCTTTGCAGGAGTCTGTGTGTCGCCTCTGTATTCTCTCACCTTGTCGGGAGTAAGCTCGCAAACATATGCAAGTCCCTTTTTGATAAGCTCAACGGCAAATTCATACATCTGATCAAAATACTGTGATGCATAGAAAAATCTGTCGTCCCAATCATAACCGAGCCACTTGATATCCTCTTTGATAGCGTCAATATATTCTACATCTTCCTTTGTAGGGTTGGTATCGTCCATACGAAGATTGCAGATTCCGCCGAAATGCTCGGCAGTACCAAAGTCAATGCAAAGAGCCTTTGCATGACCTATGTGAAGATAGCCGTTCGGTTCGGGAGGAAAACGGGTGTGAACCTTTTTACCCTCAAATTTTCCGCCCTCGGCAGTATCCTCTTTTATAAAATCCCAGATGAAGTTGCCCTGAACGGCAGCTTCACCCTCAACATTCTTTATTTCATCAGCCATTTGCCGTGTACCTCCGTCAGTAGAATTATGCGCCGAGCTTTTCAAGACCGATTTCAAGTCTTTTGAGCGACTCTTCTCTTCCGAGAATGTCAAGAATTTCAACAGCACCGCCCGGAGTTACTGTTTTGCCTGCTGCGGCAATTCTTACAGGCCACATAACTGTGCCGTTTTTAAGCTCTTTTTCAACCGCCATATTGATAAGGCAATCGTGAATTGAAGTGTTGTCCCATGTCGGCAGAGCCTTTAATCTTTCGTAAGCCTCACGCAATACAACGGGAGCGTTTTCAAGATTAGTCTTGCTCTTCTTATTTACGAAAAGCTCCTTGTCATATTCGGGAAGTTCTGCAAAGAAACCGAGCATTTCGGGAATATCCGTAAGCTTTGTAGTTCTTTTCTGAAGAATTTCGGCAAACTTCTCAAAAGGCATTTCTCTGTCACCGAAAACCTTCTTATAGTATGGCATACAAACATCCGTAAATTCTTCGGGAGTCATAGCCTTTAAATACTCACCGTTGAACCATGAAAGCTTGTCATAGTCAAAAATTGACGGTGACTTGCTGATACCGCTTACATCAAACTCTTTTTCAAGTTCTGCAAGGGTAAAGATTTCCTGATTATCCTTTGGACACCAGCCGAGAAGTGCAATATAGTTGATGATTGCCTGTGGGAGGTAGCCCTCGTTAATAAGGTCATAAAAGCCTGTTGCGCCGTGACGCTTTGAAAGCTTTGAAACATTGCCGTCGGCATCCTTGCCCATAATGAGCGGAAGGTGGATATATGTCGGAATTTCCCATCCGAATGCTTCGTAAAGAAGATTATATTTCGGTGTGGAACTTAAATATTCACAACCACGGACAACATGAGTAATGCCCATTGTGTGGTCGTCAATTACATTTGCAAAGTTGTATGTCGGGTAGCCGTCAGTCTTGATGAGAATCTGATCCTGAAGCTCGCTGTTGTCAACGGTGATTTCACCGAAAACTGCGTCTGTAAATGTTGTACTGCCCTCAATCGGCATTTTCTGGCGAATTACATAAGGTGTACCCTCGGCAAGAAGTCTGTCGATTTCTTCCTGCGGAAGATTACGGCAATGTCTGTCATAACCACCGCCAACGCTGTCTTCCTGTAACTTTTCAAGTCTTTCCTTTGTGCAGAAACAACGGTAAGCCTTTCCCTCTTTTATAAGCTGTTCGGCATAAGGAAGATACATATCCTTTCTTTCGGACTGAACATAAGGACCGAAATCACCGCCGATATCGGGACCTTCATCGTGTTTAAGTCCCGCAAGTTTCATTGTATCATATATAACATCAACCGCACCCTCAACAAGGCGTTCACGGTCGGTGTCTTCAATTCTGAGAACAAATTTGCCGTTTTGTGATTTTGCAACGAGGTACTCATAAAGAGCAGTACGCAGATTGCCGACATGCATAAAACCTGTCGGGCTTGGTGCATATCGTGTACGGACAGTTTTTTCAGCCATAATAATATCCCTCCGAAATTTATGTTTAGGTGTGTCGGTCAGCGCATATTTCGCCCGCAACACCGTTGTTACATATATACGATTTATTATATCATACCGTTTTTTCATTTTCAAGTCCGATGAACGCACCTACGAACAAACCGAAAATTTCATATAATAAAAATTGCATCAGAACCTTTCTCGGGCATCTGATGCAATTCATTTATCTAACTATCTTCTCGAACAGACAGCGGTGGCACACCGCCGACCATAACTTTTAACTATTCACTTTTCACTGCTGACAAAGTCAGCCTGCATATGTTCCCATATACAGCGGAATGTCGCTTTCGTTGTCGAGGATAACAAACATAAACGGACGATTAAATTCTACCGTCACATCGGTTTTTGAAAGTTCTTTTGTTCTTTTTTCAAGCTCTGCCTTGTCGCCGTTTGACTGTGTTCCGCCGATACCGCCTGCGTTAATTGAAAGCGACGGAGCGATGTCATACATTGCGCTGAACGCAATATCATCTGAACGGCTCAGATTCTTGTATCTTGAACGGTCAGCCGTGAAAGATGAATTGATTCCGCTTTTTTCAACAATCTGCGTTATATCTTCTGCAGACTTATCTCCGCTGACTGAAAATTCAGGAATTTTTGCCTTGGCGGTTTTGGTCACATCAACGCTGTCAAGCAGTGTTGTGTATTCAAGGCTCGTAAAATCGGTTGCGTAATCATCAAGCGAAACACCTTCGTTCGGCATAATAACCATCATTTTGAGAGGTGTCTGCGAGAAATATTTCATAACGGCAGTCGCCTTGTTTGTCTTCATATATGTTTCGTTTGAGGTCATATATGTAACTTCTTTTTCACCGTCAGCCGACTTAAATTTAGCCTTTTCAATGTCGGTCTGTGCATAAGGATTAAGCCATCTGTCACAGATATCTGTCGCAGAAAGTGAAATCACACTCTGCTTTGTGTCAAGATTTTCAAAAACAGAACCGTTGTTTGTAAAATCGGCATATTTTTTGTCAAGCTTTTTCAAAGCGTCGCTGTCCGAAAAATTAAAACGCAGAACATCAGTATCGTAATAGTCCTTTGTTGTCTGCAAAAAGCCCGTCATAATGTCGGCATTGTCATTTGAAATCAGCGAGTTGCAAAGCTTTACAAAGCTTTTGCCGCTGTTCTTTTCGGAATCTTTTTCAGAGCTTTGCGAGCTTTCGGGTGATTTGTCCGAAGACGCAACCGATTGAATACGGCTTGCAAAATATGACGCACATTGGTTCATACTTTCAAGCGACACACCGCTACAAAGTGCATTGGTGATTTCTTCCTGAGTATCGCCCGACGCACCGTTAGCCATAGCCTCAAGATTAAGAACCGCATTTGCGGGACAAAATACATACGAACCGCTTTTGTGACGGTTTCTGAAAAGCCTGAGTTCAAAATCGGTTATTTTTGCGGAATAGGTATCATATGATGACGGGGCGGTTTCTGCACCGTCGGCATAATTGAATGTATCATCGGTTTTGTCGGAGCGTGTGTATTTCAGCGAAAGGTTTTCACTGTCCGAAAATTCATCGGGATTTGAACACGCAGTAAGCACCGTGCCTGCCATAAGAAGACACAATGCAACAGAGAGTGCTTTTTTCATCATTTGTCATTTCCCCCTTTGGAATCGTTACAAAGCTTTTGCGCCAGTCTGAGTATTTTTTCTGCCGAATCGGGGCGGTGCAATTCTCTGCACTTTTCCTTCATCTCATCAAGTTTTTCTTTGTCTTTAACAAGGTTTACGATATCATCTGCACCTGTCTTTTTTCGGAGCATAATTGCCGCACCCTTGTTGAGTAAAAATTCTGCATTGTCCCGTTCCTGACCCGGAAATGCGCTGTAGATTGCCATGGGAAGCGAACAGGCAAGGCTTTCGGTAACGGTAAGTCCGCCCGGCTTTGTAACAATAAGGTCTGAGATATGCATATAATCCTCAACATTTTTTACAAAGTACAAAAGCTTTGTGTTGTCCTGCATACCCGTTTCTTCAATTACCTTTTCAAGGTTTGCAAAAAGCTTGATGTTTCTGCCGGTGATAACAATAAACTGCATTTCGGGAGCTTGCTCCGCAAGAGCTTTGTAGAAGCTCAGCACGCTTGTAACACCGAAGGAACCTGCCATAAGCAGAATTGTAGGCTTGTCGGGATCAAGTCCTTCACGCTCACAAATCGCCTTTTTGTCAAAAGGCTCTGTAAAACGGTCAAAAATCGGAATGCCGAGCGGATATATTATACTCTTGTCAACACCGTATTCATCAATAAGCTTTGTCGCCATATCAGGCTCTGCAAGCACATATGCATCAACATACGGAACAATATATGTTCTGTGTGCGTCATAGTCAGTTATAAGGCTGATTGCCTTAACATCAATCTTGTGCTGACGGCGAAGCTTTGAAATCATTGTTGTGACAAACGGATGACACATAATAATTGCATCGGGCTTGTATTCATTGATTGTGTCAAGCAGCTTTTCCGACATCATTGTGTTGGACTGCATAACAGCCTTGTACATAAGGGTTCTTCTGTCGGTAATCTTATAGAATTTGCCGTAAACCTTTGGAATTTTCGTTGCCATAAAATGATAGCCGTCACAAACGGTTTTATCATATACCCTGCCGATTGTCTTCATGGCGTCAATAACCTTGACCTTCGTGTCGGGACTGACGGCTTTTATTTTTGCCTCAATAGCCGCGGCGGCTCTCTTGTGCCCTCCGCCTGTTGATGCTGTGAAGATGATTATTTTCATATCAGTTCTCCGTAATTCAAAATAACCGAAAACGGTTTTGCACACAGGGGTGCTTTTACTATTATACTTTTAATCTGCAAGTATTTCAATAGATTATTTTTGCATTTCATCTGAATTTTAAATAAAAATGATTAAAATTTCGTTTGTGTTTTTTAATCGGGGCAACTGTTACGAGCTTTTAAGGCGGTAAAATTCACACTCGGAATACGAGTCGGAAATATCGCTAAAATCTTTTGGTAAAAAGGACTTAAATTTCAATAAAAAATTTTTCTAAATTTTGTGTTTTCACACTTTATTTTTTTAAAATTATGTTGTAAAATAAAAACTGTACTGTAATATATTTCAGTATAGGGTAATTAAAGAAAGTAATAAAAGCGTTTCCCTTTTTGAAAATCAAATGCAGTAGGTTTTCAAAGGGCAATTATTGGGTATATATGAGGTGAATTTTATTGAACAGGAATTTTATGGACGATATTCTTGTTGTTGATGAAGATCTTGTTGACATCAACTGCGACGGCAACAGACAGTCTGATAACAAGAAAGGAAAACATTCAGCGGGCGGTCGTATGGCTAAAGGCGAAAAGAAAAGCAAGAAAAAGCTTGCAATCATCATTTCATCCGTTGCCGCAGTTGCAGTAGCTCTCGGTGTGGCAGGTTTCTGCATTTTCGGAGGAAACCTGTTCAACAGCGTTGAGGAGGCTATTGCCGGTGAGTTTAAGTTTCCTGACGGAACAACCGTTTCGGGTGTTTCCATTTCGGGAAAAACATACGACGAGGCAAAAAAAGCTCTTGAAGAAAAGGAAGAAAGCTTTATTAAGCCTCTTGACATTTCGGTTGATGTAAACGGAGTCATCAGTAAAGTGACCGAAAAGGATTTCAAATATACTTATGACATTGAGTCTGTACTTAATGAAATCAAAAATGAAGCAACCGATCCGTCTGTTGAAACTTCAACAAGCAAAAAGAGTTACACGGTAACAGCTACCGTAACCGCAGAAAGTGTTGACGAAGCAGCAAAGAAGGTTGCAAAGAAAAATTACAAAGAGGCTGAGAACGCAAGAGTTTCAAAGTTCCACCCCTACGAAAAAAAGCGTTTTGAATATACAGAGGCGTCACAGGGACAGAAAGTAAACGAAACAGACCTTGCAAATCAGTTTAAGGGTGTGTTTGCAAGCGGTGCAAGCGAATACAGAATTATTGCCGATGTTGAAAAAACAGATGCAAAAATCTCGGTTGACGATTTAAAGAAAAACATCGTTCTTCTTTCAACATACGAAACCGTTTCCACCAATACGGAGAACGGAACAGAAAATATGCGTGTTTCGCTCAAAGCCTGCAACGGTTCGGTTATTGAACCGGGTGCAACTTGGTCATTCAACAAATGCACAGGCAACTCAAACCTTGAATCTCTCGGCTACAAGCCGGCAGGTGTAATTTCAAACGGTAAGTCCGACATCGGTATCGGCGGCGGTATCTGTCAGTCAAGCTCAACAATCTACAATGCGGCTGTCAGAGCCAACATGAAGGTTGAGGAGCGTTATTGTCACAAGTGGGCGTCAAGCTATGTTCCCACAGGTCTTGATGCAACAATCGACTACGGCAACCTTGACCTTAAGCTTTCTAACCCGACAGATTACCAGATGTTCCTTGAGTGTAAGGTTGTTGACAACACACTTTACGTTTCATTCTGGGGTTGGAAATCGGATTCATATGACCTTATTATGACTCGCAACAAGCTCACGAATAAGGGTAGTTCAAGCTACACGGTAAAGGCTTGGAGAGTTTATTACAAGGACGGCAAGGAGGTTGATTCCGAGTCACTCGGTTCATCAACTTATGATACCGAAAACGGATATGTTTTCATTGATGCCAACAATGATCCCCGTGCAAAATACGGTGATGATGTTGTAATCCCGGATGAAACAGTTCCGAAGAATGACGACAGCAGTTCAAGCTCATCAAGTTCACAGTCATCATACAGTGAACCGTCATATTCAAGCAGTTCTTCATCAAGTCATTCAAGCAACAGTTCATCATCAAGCTCATCGAGCCACAGTTCATCGAGCCACACTTCATCGAGCCAGTCAAGTTCGGAATCAAAAACCGAGCCACAGCCAAAACCCGATCCCGAACCGACGCCTACAGAACCTGAATCAGGCGAAGAATAATTAAGCAAAACAACTTCCGATAATAATAAAAAACTCCCTTTCGCAGATAATAAAAGCGGAAGGGAGTTTTTGTATGATAAAACGAACAGGTGCATATACAATTGCTTTTGAAAGTCAGCCTGTTATTGCCGGCTGGGGGTCGGTTGTCGGAAAAAAGGAAGCCGAAGGTCCCCTTAAAAACTATTTTGACAAGATTATTTATGACAGCTATGACGGCTGTGACACCTTTGAACAGGCGGAAAGTATGTTTCAGGGCGAAGCTCTTGAAAAAGCTCTGGAGCGTTCAAAAACACACGCAAACGAGGTTGACTGCGTTTTCGCAGGAGATTTGCTCAACCAATGCATCGGATCAAGCTTTGGACTTATGAAATTCGGAATCCCGTATCTTGGGCAGTACGGAGCGTGTTCAACAATGGCGCAAAGTCTTATTATGGCGGCATCAGCCGTTGAAAGCGGCGGGGCAACAGTTTCCGCCTGTGTCACCTCGTCACACTTTGCGTCGGCGGAACGGCAGTACCGTTTTCCGCTTGAATACGGCGGAGTTCGCACTCCAACCGCACAATGGACAGTTACGGGTGCGGGAAGCTGTATTCTGAAAAGCCTTAAAAAAGGAATCTGCGTTGCAAGAGCGACAGTCGGCAGAATAGTTGACCTCGGTGTAAGCGACGCCAATAACATGGGGGCGGCAATGGCTCCGGCTGCAGCTCAGACCCTTGAATGTTATCTTGAGGATACCAAAACATCGCCCGAGGATTACGATATGATTATTACGGGTGATTTGGGCGAAGTCGGCAGTAAATCACTTTATGATTTGCTTGAGCGTGACGGAATCAATATAAGGAAACAACACAACGATTGCGGACTGATGATTTTTGAACGCTCCAATCAGGATGTTCATGCAGGCGGTTCGGGCTGCGGATGTGCCGCATCGGTTCTTTGTTCAAAAATTATGGACGATTTTCAAAACGGACTCGTTCAAAATATTCTGTTTATGGCAACGGGTGCACTCATGAGTCCGACATCAAGCGGACAGGGGGCAAATATCCCGTCAATTGCACATTTGGTAAATCTGAAAATTAAGTAAAATTTTTGCAAAATATCTGTTCAAATGAATTTTAATGTGTTATAATGAACCTGTATGAGTAATGATAGAATGCTGAATCAGTCTGTTTTGCAAGCATATTTTGCGACAGACAGGATAAATATTACGAACAGGAGTTGTGTTTATGTTTGGCAGAATTCAAAACATTGACAACAGGGTACTTGATAACATATCCCGAATTCATAAGCCGGCACTAAACAAAATAATGATTACTGCATCTCGTGCAGGCAATGCAGGTATTGTATGGTGGGCAATCTGCCTGCCGTTTCTTATAAACTCCAACTGGAGGGCAACAGGTGCAAACTTTGTGTTCGGACTTGCGTGGGCTCACCTTATGGGAGAGATTATTATCAAGCATATAGTAAAGCGTGTGCGACCTTGCCACACCCTTGATGATGACGAACAGCTTATTGACAGACCGAGATTCTACTCGTTTCCGTCAGGTCACACGACGGCATCGTTTGCAATGGTCGGGGTTGCTCTTATGCGTTGCAAAGTCATAACCTTTATGCCGATTCTTCTGCTTGCGATGTTGATTGCGTTTTCAAGAATTTATCTGCGTGTTCACTACCTTACGGATGTTATTGCCGGTATGATTTTAGGCTTAACCTGCGGAATCTGCTCTGTCCTTATTTTCAACACCGTAGTTCCGATGTGGTTTCCTATGGTATAACTTTTGAAAAAAATAATATGATAAATGAATTGCATCGGTCGCCCGAACAAGGCTCCGATGCATTTTTGTTTGTACGCATAACTTTTGAGTGACGAAAACAGTATGTAATATGTGGCAATAACATTATGTTATAAACATTCTTTGCTAATCAACACTCTTATCGGTTTATTTATTTTTCTGCAATTATCTATAACAAATTTAGTACCTCTGCTTTTTCCGTCCCAGAAAGCCAAAACAAAATCTGCATTGTCAATGATTTCAAGATTGCGTTTCAGCGGAGCATATCTTCCATGTATTTTATATTCAGGAAGAAATTCCGTGTATCTGATATTGTTTTTTACTGCAAATTCCTTTGCACATCTGTCAATTCCATTTGCACCTCCCGAAATGATTTCTGTTGTATCTTTCGGAATATATTTTTCAAGATCTCTGACTGTAAGCGTCCTTGAACCGATAACCGCAATTTTCATTAACAAAGCACTCCCTTTTTATGAACCCATTATGGGTTCACTTTTACATTATAGCACAAGAAGGACTTATAATAAACCCATAATAGGTTCATTTGAGGTGCAATTTTATGACGGGAAAGCCAAAACATTTGTCACTACGCATTGATGAAGATTTATTGCGTAAATTTGAATATGTCGCAAAGTATGATGACAGGTCAATGAATTGGTATCTTCTTCATCTGATTAAAAATGAAATTGCGGATTTTGAAGAAAAACACGGTGAAATCCCCACCGCCTCCGACAGTAAAACAGAATAATCAAAATTAATTTAAGGTCGAAAAAGCAATTTTTCGGTCTTTTTGTTTGCCTACATATTCTTTGATGTAATAAATGTTATGTTTTAATTTGGTATGCACACGAACGGGAGAACACGGTTCTCCCCTGCATTTAAACACAACTTCTATATATAAAAAAACAGTCGGGCGACAATGATTTGCATTTTGCAAACTGTCTGCCCGACCACAATTTTCAATTTTCCATTTTCAACTTTCAATTTAAAAAAACTTCCGCTCGGACATAATATGTTTTTAATATTACAAACTGTAACAGCAAAGCAGTCGGTTAGCAATATACCAACCGACTGACTTTTTAATTATTCATTTTTACTTTCTACCCGAGTAATTTATTACTCACAATTACTCATAAAGCGGATATTTTTTGCAGATTTCTTCAACACCTGCTCTAACCTTTTCCTTGCTGTTCTCATAGTCGTTAAGAACGAGGGTAATGTACTCGGCAATCTTGTCCATATCTTCCTCGTTAAGACCTCTTGTAGTAACAGCGGCAGTACCGATTCTTACACCGCTTGTTACGAACGGTGAACGGGGTTCGCCCGGAATTGTGTTTTTATTTACTGTGATGTAGCAATCGTCAAGACGAGCCTCAAGCTCCTTGCCGGTTACATCTGTATCACGGAGATCCATAAGAAGAACATGGTTGTCAGTACCGCCTGAAACAAGCTTGTTGCCTCTTTTGAGAAGTCCGTCTGCAAGAGCCTTACAGTTAGAAACAATCTTTTTGCCGTACTCCTTGAACTCAGGCTTTAATGCCTCGCCGAAGCAAACAGCCTTTGCGGCAATAACATGCATAAGAGGACCGCCCTGTGTACCGGGGAAGATAGCCTTGTCAATCTGCTTTGCAAATTCTTCACGGCAGAGGATAAGACCGCCACGAGGACCACGGAGAGTTTTGTGTGTTGTTGTTGTAACGAACTCACAATACGGAACAGGGTTCGGATGAACGCCTGCGGCAACAAGGCCTGCGATGTGAGCCATATCAACCATAAGATATGCACCTACTGCATCGGCAATCTCACGGAGCTTTGCAAAATCAATGATTCTTGGGTATGCAGACGCACCTGCAACAATCATCTTAGGCTTGCATTCCTTTGCAATTTCAAGAACCTTATCATAATCAATTCTGTGCGTTTCGGGATCAACACCGTATGGAACAAAATTGAAGTATTTACCTGAAATATTAACAGGTGAACCGTGTGTAAGGTGACCGCCTTCGTTAAGGTTCATACCCATTACCGTATCACCGGGATTAAGCATTGCAAAATATACCGCTGTGTTAGCCTGAGCGCCTGAGTGAGGCTGAACATTTGCGTGTTCGGCACCGAAAAGCTCACACGCACGCTGACGGGCAATTTCTTCAACTACATCAACGCACTGACAACCGCCGTAGTATCTCTTTCCCGGATAACCCTCGGCATATTTGTTTGTGAGCAAGCTACCCATTGCAGCCATAACTGCCGGAGAAACGATGTTTTCACTTGCGATAAGTTCAAGGTTTCTGCGCTGTCTTTTAAGCTCGTCTGTCATTGCGTTACCGATTGCGGGATCGTACTCGTTGAGGTAATCAAGAGTAGCGATATTTGTTTTTTCACTCATTGTTATATTCCCCTTATATTTTTATTTTAGGATACTGTGTATCCTGTTTGAATTTATGTCATTGCAACGAAAGGGCTTTTTGCCTTAATTCGTACAAATCATCAAGCGTTTTAATTTTTCCTGCCTCATTTCTCAAGGCTGCCGCACCCTTCATGCCTTTGAAATAGCCGACTACAAGTTTTCTTGCCTGAAGCATTGCCATATGCTCACCCTTGTACTCAACCATTTTGCCGATATGTTCAATCATTACACCGAGCCTTTCTTCAAGGTCGGGAGTGTGAATTTTAACATTCGGGTTTTCAAGGTATGCGTTAATCTGCGAGAAAATCCACGGATTTCCGAGCGTTGCCCTACCGATCATAACAAGGTCACAGCCCGTGATGTCCATAACCTCCTTTGCCCTTTCGGCACTGTCAATGTCTCCGTTTGCGATTACGGGGACGCTGACGGATTCTCTTACAGCCCTTATGATATCGTAATCAACGGGAGGCTTGTAATATTGCTGTCTTGTTCTGCCGTGAACGGTGATTGCCGCCGCACCTGCCGATTCGCAGATTTTTGCAACTTCAACGGCATTTACGCTGTCATCATCCCAACCCTTGCGGATTTTTACGGTTACGGGTATGTCGGTAACGGCTGTCACAGCCTTGACGATTTCTCCGCAAAGCCGAGGGTTTTTCATCAATGCACTTCCGCTACCGTTTGAGCTTATCTTCGGAGCAGGGCATCCCATATTGATATCAATTATATCAGGTTTATTTTCAAGTGCGTGCTTTGCGGCATCAGCCATACATTTCGGATCATCACCGAAAATCTGAATTCCGCAAGGACGCTCCAAGTCTGAAATTTCCATCAGTTCTTCGCTCTTTTTACTGTTGAAAGAAAGCGCCTTTGAACTGACCATTTCGCTTACGCAGTATGCCGCACCGAATCTTACGCAAAGCTCACGGTAAGCCCTGTCGCTTACCCCCGCCATGGGTGCGAGAACTGCGTGGGATTTCAGCGGAACACCGCCGATGTTAAGATTATCCATACTTTTACACATTTAATGCTGTTACCTTATTCTTTTTCTTGCACCGACTTTTGTGCTGATCATTACAACCGCAATTGCAACTACTCCAAGACCTACGCAAATCCACGAAACGATTCCCGCCGTGTAGCTTGTGGAATACTTTTTTTCGCTGACTGTTTTTGCGATTGTCGGCGCTTGAAATTCCGTTGAATCGGTCGCCTTAGTTTCAACATACTGATTCTGATACTGCGTTTCTTCCTGTTTCTGAGCTTCCGTTTCGGGCTGAACATACTCGGTTGTAGGTTCTTCCGTTTTGGGCTCAACATACTCGGTCGTAGGCGCTTCGGTGTAAACAGGCTCGGTATAAACCGGCTCTGTGTATTGCGGTTCGGTTTCATCGGGAACATACTCCGTCACTACGGGATCGGGCTGAGGGTCGGGAGTTTGCGGATCGTCCTCTCCTACCGCAAAGGCGGTTATTGAACAAACCGACAATGCAAGAACCGCAAGTACGGTCGGAAGTATTCTTTTCCTAAAAATTTTCTTAAAATCTGACTTCATATTTAATACCCCGTTCATTCTGCGTGGCACATATTTTCATATATATATTACGATTATAGCAAAAGCAAGCGTTCATTGCAAGATTTCAGACAACTTTTCTGCACACATTTAATGCACAAACAACAAAAAATCGGAAAACCGATTGTAAAACCGATTTTCCGACTTGATTATCATGTCAAATTTTTGAGCGTTTTTTAGCCTTTGGCATAACAAGATTGTAGCTTTCGTCAATCAGCGGAAAGATTTCTTCCTTGGTCACAGAGCCGTCAAGCAGAATACTTATCCACTTGTCCTTGTTCATATGATAGGCTGGCAGAAATCCGTTTTTCATTCTCAGTGAGCCGACAAGAATCGGATCGCACTTGACATTCATAACATCGACAAAGCCATCGCCGTCAAGCCCTAAAATCTGCCTTTTGACACGCATAACTATTGCGTACCATTTGCCCGACATCGTATTCCGCAGAACCGCATTATCGGGACTGCTCTCCCACGGATATTCGGGTTCTGTTCCGTATGTGCTAAAGGCATAGTTTAAAATTACATCTCTGTTAATAGAATTATCATTGTATGCCATTAAGCCTTAACTCCTGTTTTTTCTTGATGAGTGAAATATATTCCTGTATTGTGATTTCATTTTTATCACAACAAAGGCATATGTCAACCAAAAGGTGAAAATCATTCGCCAAAGCTGATGCCCATTTTTCTTGCTGTTTCAACAACCTCGCTGTCTTTCGGAACGCTCTTGAGCTTGCCTGCGATGTCCTCAAGCGGAACGGCAACTACCTTATTATTTACAAGGGCAACCATTTTGCCGTAGTCTTTATTGATAATAAGCTCTGCGGCTTTAACGCCGAAACGAGTTGAAATCACACGGTCATAGGCATCGGGACTGCCGCCTCTCTGGAAGTGACCGGGGACTGTAACCCTTGTTTCCTGACCTGTTGCCTCCTCAATATCATGGGCAATCTGATAGGAAATTGACGGATATTTCATCTCTGCAACAGCGGCTTTTCTCTGCTTTTTAGGCAAAGCTGCAATTTCTTTTGAAATTGCGCCCTCGGCAACTGCAAGAATTGAAAAATTCTTACCGCCTGCGGTTCTTGACTTGATTGTCTTAACAACCGAGTTGATATTATACGGAATTTCGGGGATAAGGATAATATCCGCACCGCCTGCAATACCTGCATAAAGTGTGAGCCAGCCAACCTTATGTCCCATAACCTCAATAATGAAAACTCTGCCGTGAGATGTTGCGGTTGAGTGGATACAGTCGATTACATTTGTTGCAATATCAACGGCACTCTGAAAACCGAATGTCTTGTCTGTACCCCAAAGGTCGTTATCAATTGTCTTAGGAAGCGAAACCACATTGAGTCCCTCTTCACGAAGAAGATTTGCGGTTTTTTGAGTTCCGTTGCCGCCGAGTACAACAAGACAGTCAAGGCCAAGCTTTTTGTAATTCTTCTTCATAGCCTCAACCTTGTCAACGCTGTTCTCGTCAACAACACGCATAAGCTTGAACGGCTGTCTTGATGTGCCGAGAATCGTACCGCCCATTGCGAGAATACCCGAAAAATTCTCGGGTTTCATCTTTCTTGTTTCGCCGTAGATAAGACCTCTGTAGCCGTCAATAATGCCGATGATTTCAACATCATTGCCAAGCTGATTATAAAGTGTTTTTGCAACGGCACGGATTGTTGCGTTAAGTCCCTGACAATCACCGCCGCTTGTTAAAATGCCTACTCTTTTCATTGTTCGGAGTCCTCCTTTTTCACTTCAACGGGTACAATCGGAGTTCCGACAGTGCTCGCATATGTCTTTTTCATTGCCTGCTTTTGAGCCTTTAACGCAAGCTTTGAAAAGAATTTCTGACAATTTGTTTTGTGTTTTCCACGCTTGTCAACAGACTTATATACACCTGTTGAAAGCTGTTGGCGTGCATTTACGGTATCCTTAAATGAAACCGTGATAACCTCCTGCACACGCTTTTTGATATCCTCGTCCTCAACAGGGAACACAAGCTCAACTCGTCTGTCGAGGTTTCTCGGCATCCAGTCGGCACTTCCCATATAATAAAGCGGATTTGAATTGTTTTCAAATATGAATATTCGGCTATGCTCCAAAAGCTGACCGACAATTGAAATTACTCTGATGTTTTCGCTGAATCCATGAACCCCCGGAACAAGACAGCAGATACCTCTTACTATGAGGTCAATTTTTACGCCTGCGTTTGACGCATCGTACAAAAGACTGATGATTTCAGGATCAACAAGCGAGTTCACCTTTGCGGTAATTTTGGCAGGAAGTCCGAGCTTTGCGTTCTCAGTTTCCTGAATAATCATAGCCTCAAAGAACGGACGCATTCCGTGAGGTGCAACGATAAATTTGTTGTATTCAGGCGGAGTTGAGTAACCTGTCAATACATTAAAGAGTGATGATGCGTCAACACCGTATTCTTCACGACAGGTGAACATACCGATATCGGTATAGAATCTCGCCGTACTGTCGTTATAGTTACCCGTACCCATATGCAAATATCTTCTGATTCCGTCCTTGTCTTTTCTTACTACAAGACAGATTTTGCAGTGGGTTTTAAGTCCTGTAAGACCGTAAATTACATGACAGCCCGCCTTTTCAAGCTTTGTTGCCCACTGAATGTTGTTTTCCTCGTCAAATCTCGCCTTGAGTTCAACAAGAACAGTTACCTGCTTGCCGTTTTCAGCCGCCTTGATAAGAGCCGCAACAATCGGCGAATTTCCGCTGACACGGTACAAGGTTTGTTTGATGGCAAGAACATTCGGATCGGTTGCCGCCTTTTTGACAAAATCAACCACAACATCAAAGCTTTCATAAGGATGATGCACAAGTCTGTCCTTTTCACGGATAGCCTCAAAAATATCATCATAACCGCAGAATTCCGCAGGCGGATTTACGGGAACGATAGGTTCAAAGCACATATCCTCACAGCCCTTAATGTGAGCAAATTTTGAAAGGAAGGTAAGGTCAAGAGGACCTCTCTGAAAGTAGATTTCACGCTCCGTAACATCGAGAGCGTCAACAAGAAATTCACGAATTTCTCGGTTGCATTTCTTGCCGAATTCAAGACGGACAGGTTCTCCTCTCTTACGCTTTCTGATTGACTTTTTAATTTCAGCCATAAGATCCTCGGTATCCTCGTCAATGTCAAGGTCGGAATCTCGGGTGATTCTGAAAGGATCGTACTGCTTAATGTTGTAAAGCTCAAAAAGCTCGCCGAGGTGCATTGCGATTATTTTTTCAAGCAGAATAAACGCTCTGCCCTCGTGAGTCGGAAGCTCAAGAAATCTGGGAAGAATTGACGGAACCTGAACCAATGCGAAAAATTCTTCATTCTCGGCATTTGTAAGGCGAACCGCAATGTTAAGGCTTTTGTTTGCAAGCATCGGGAACGGACGGCTTGTATCAACAGCCATAGGCGTCAATACGGGGAAAACTACTTTTTTAAAGTATTCCTCAACAAACGCTTTCTGGTCGCCGTCAAGCTCGTCAGCCTCTTTGAACACAATGCCTGCCGAACGAAGTGACGGAATTATTGAACGGTTGTAACAGCTGTACTGCTTTTTGGCAAACTCGTGAATTTTTTCAACAAGTCCGTCCATAACCTCTGTAGGAGTCATGCCCGATGCGTCACGGTTTGTTCTGCCGTGATGAATCTGGTCAAGCACACCTGCAACACGAACCATAAAAAATTCGTCAAGGTTTGATGCCGTAATTGAAAGGAAGTTGCATCTTTCCATAATTGGGTTGGTCTTTTTGAAAGCCTCTTCAAGCACTCTTGCATTAAAGTCAACCCAGCTTAATTCTCTGTTAGTATAAGGCATCTTTTGCCATTTTGACATAAGCTTTGCCTTTTCGGATGTTTTTTTATTGTTGTTTTTTGAATTTGACATATAATTCACCACCATAAAAACTGATATATAACCCAATTTAATATATCTGATTAAGTATAAAATACGAAACGGATTATTTCAAGCGAATTGCACTAAATTTTACCTTTGGCAACGCATTCTTTACATATATTTTACAATAACACAAATAAAATTGATTTGCAATAGATTTGACAAAATTCGCAAAGATAAAACCAAAATTTTCTTTTTGCAAAATATTCAAAAAATTTCAAAAAATATTGTTTTAATCTCTGTATTATGTTATACTTGCGTTGATTGTTTTATTTACAGGTTTTAAAAAATTCTAAAGACAATGAGAGGTAATTATCATGAGTAAAAAAAGGGGAAGCTTTTCCGGCGGACTCGGATTTGTATTTGCCGCTGCGGGAAGTGCAGTAGGCTTGGGAAATCTCTGGAGATTTCCGTATTATGCAGCTAAGTACGGCGGCGGAACATTTATCTTTATCTACATAATCCTTGCGCTTACATTCGGCTTTTCACTTTTGACTGCCGAAATCGCAATTGGCAGAAAAACAAAGCTAAGTCCGATTCTCGCCTACAAAAAGCTATGCAGCAAATTTTCGTTTTTAGGCTACCTTGCAACGCTTGTTCCTACAATCATTATTCCGTACTACTGCGTTATCGGCGGTTGGGTTACAAAATATATGTGCGTTTATGCACAGGGACTTGTTGCCCCTGCGGCACAGGACAACTTTTTCTCGGACTTTATTTCCGACCCGTTGTCACCCATTGTGTTTTTCTTAATATTTATGCTGTTGAGTGCAGTGGTAATTATGCTCGGAATAAACAAGGGCATCGAGCGACTGAGCAAATTTTTGATGCCTGTTCTGCTTGTTCTGACAGTCGGAATTTCAATCTACACACTCACGCTCCCAAACGCAATGGAAGGTGTTTCGTACTACCTCATTCCCGATTTCAGCAAACTGTCAATTTGGACATTTGCGGCGGCACTCGGTCAGCTGTTCTTCTCAATGAGCATTGCAATGGGAATTATGGTAACCTACGGTTCATACACAAAGAATGAGGTAAACCTCACAAAGTCGGTTAACCAAATTGAGATTTTCGACACAGCCGTTGCACTTCTCGCAGGTCTTATGGTAGTTCCTGCGGTTTATGTATTCAGCGGTGAAGAAGGTCTTGGTGCAAGCGGTCCCGGACTTATGTTCATCACACTTCCAAAGGTATTCAACGAAATGCCTGCCGGCGGAATCATCGGATTTTTGTTCTTTGTTCTTGTATTCTTTGCGGCTATCACAAGCTCAATCTCCGTAATGGAAGCAATTGTTTCTTCGCTTATGGACAAGTTCAAGCTTACACGAATCAAGTCCTGTCTTATCGTTATCGTCATCTGCCTTATTATGGGTATTCCGTCATCACTCGGCAACGGTGTATGGTCAAATGTTAAGATTCTCGGAATGGACTTCCTTACATTCTTTGACTTCCTGAGCAACAGCATTATTATGCCGATTGTCGCACTTTGCACTTGTATTCTCATCGGCTGGGTTATCAAGCCAAAGACTATTGCAGACGAAATCACAAGGAACGGCGAGCGTTTCAGCAGAAGGGCTTTGTTTGATGTTATGATTAAATATATAGCTCCAATCTGCCTTGTGTTCATCTTAATTTCCTACACACTTGCGCAGTTCGGCATTATTTCGCTTTAAACCGATAAAATTCAAAAACAATAGCACCGAAACGAAGCATAAGTAATTGTCTTTAAATGAAACATACAACAATTAACTATTCTCCGTTTATCCCATGAACTCTTGAAATTATATGCAATAATTGGTATAATTACAGTTACAGCTCATTTGCTGAATTTTAGGGAGGACAAATACTATGTGTCAGAAAAAACCATTTTACATTACAACGCCTATTTATTATCCGTCAGGCAATCCCCACATCGGTCATTGCTACACCACCGTTGCGTGCGATTCTATCGCCCGTTACAGACGAATGCAGGGATACGATGTTATGTTCCTTACGGGTACGGATGAACACGGTCTTAAAATTGAACAGAAGGCTGCCGAAAAGGGTGTTACTCCCAAAGAGTATGTTGACGAAATTGTAAAGACATTCAAAGGTTTATGGAAATTTATGAACATAAGCTATGACAGATATATCCGCACAACAGACGATTACCACATTGAAACAGTTCAGAAAATTTTCAAGGAGCTGTATGACAAGGGCTACATCTACAAGGGCGAATACAAGGGCAAATACTGCACCCCCTGTGAAAGCTTCTGGACAGAAAGCCAGCTTATTGACGGCAAATGTCCCGAATGCGGACGAGAGGTTACAGAGGCAAAGGAGGAGGCATACTTCTTTAAGATGTCACCTTTTGCCGACAGAATTGAAAAGCTCCTCACGGAAACAGACTATTTACAGCCAAAGACAAGAGCGGTTGAGCTTGTAAACAACTTTATCAAGCCGGGACTTGAAGACCTTTGCGTATCGAGAACAACCTTCAAATGGGGCATTCCGGTTACATTTGACGAAAAGCATATTGTTTATGTTTGGATTGACGCACTTTCAAACTATATCTCCGCTCTCGGCTACAAGAATGAAAAATTTGACGAATTTGACAAATACTGGCCTGCCGATGTTCATATGGTAGCAAAGGACATCATGCGTTTTCACGCTATCATCTGGCCTGCAATGCTTATGGCTCTTGACCTTCCGCTTCCAAAGCATCTTGCCGTTCACGGCTGGATTACTTTCAACGGACAGAAGATGTCAAAGTCACTCGGCAATGTTGTTGATCCGTTTGTACTCGGCGAGCGTTACGGTGCTGACGCAATCCGTTACCACATTATGCGTGAAATGGCTCTCGGTGCAGACAGCTCATTCTCAAACGAAATTATGATTAACCGTATCAATTCCGACCTTGCAAACGGTCTTGGCAACCTTGTTTCAAGAACAGTTGCAATGGTTCAGAAATATTTCGGCGGCACACTTCCCACAGAGCGTGAGAGCGGCGAATTTGACGATGACCTTATCGAAACCGCAACATCGCTCCGTGCAAAGGTTGACGATTTCATGGACAAGACTCAGCTCCAGAACGCACTTGCCGAAATATTCAAGCTTGTTTCCCGTGCAAATAAATACATTGACGAAACCGCTCCATGGGTTATTGCCAAGGACGAAACAAAGAAAGCAAGACTCGCAACGGTTCTCTACAACCTTCTTGAGGCAATCCGTATTGCCTGCACCCTCCTTTCGGCATTTATGCCAACAACAATGCCAAAGGCTCTTGAGCAGATCGGTGCTTGTGATAAGTGTGCCGGCTACGAAAACTGCGACAAGTTCGGTGTACTTCCTGCTGATGTCACGGTTCACAAGGGAGATGCACTCTTCCCACGAATTGATGTTGAAAAGGAAATTGAAGAACTCAACAGCATTATCAAGAACAACGAGGGTGAAAGTGAAGAAACAAAGGCACTCCGTGAAGATCTTGAGGGTGTTGCACAGATTGGCATTGATGACTTTGCCAAGGTTGACCTCCGTGTGTGCGAGGTTAAAACCTGCGAACCCGTTAAAAAGAGCAAAAAGCTTTTGCAGTTTACAATTTTTGACGGTGTAAAGGACAGAACCGTTGTCAGCGGTATTGCAAACTACTACAAGCCGGAGGAGCTTATCGGCAAGAAGATTATTCTTGTTCAGAACCTCAAGCCTGCAAAGCTTTGCGGTGTTGAAAGCTGCGGTATGATTCTTTCGGCAGTTCACGGCGATGATTTAAAGGTTGTTTTTGTTGACAATATGCCTGTCGGCTCAAAAATCTGTTAACGGCGAGCCGCCGTTCCCCTTTCGTGTAGACAGTTTGATAAATTAAAAACTATCTATGCCCGAGCGTAACTGTAGGGGAGAACCGTGTTCTCCCGTTTGTGTGCGTTGCACACGATTGCACGCATTGCGTGCAAAATTGAATACACATATGTTATATCAAAACATATGTGTATGGACATATAAATTCATCAATATGGGCGGTCAATGACCGCCCATACTTTTAGGGAGATATACCGATGTCACTTTACAACAACATTTTCGATGCACACGCACATTATGACGACAAATGGTTTGACGATGACCGTTTTGAGCTTTTGGAAAACATTCACACAAAGGGTGTGTGCGGAATTGTCAACAATGCGGTTGACCTTGAAACGGCAAAAACCTGCATTGAATATGCCGAAAAATATGATTTTATGTATGCCGCAGTCGGATTTCATCCCGAAAACCTCGAAAATATTCCGAACAATTATCTTGAACAGCTTGCACAGCTTTCAAAACATAAAAAGGTTGTTGCAATCGGCGAAACGGGTCTTGATTATCATTGGGACATTCCGAAAGACTTGCAAAAGCGTGTTTTTGAGGAACAGATCAGGCTTTCTCTTGACCTTGAAATGCCGCTTATAGTTCACGACCGTGAGGCTCACGGTGATGTGTACGACCTTCTGAGGAAATACAAACCGAATGCGCTGGTTCATTGCTTTTCGGGCAGTGTTGAGCTTATGCGCGAAGCGGTTCGTATGGGAATGTACATCAGCCTCGGCGGTGTTGTTACATTCAAAAATGCCCGTCACAGCCTTGAGGTAGCCTCGGAAATTCCGCTTGACAGGCTTTTGCTTGAAACCGACGCACCGTATATGGCGCCTGTGCCGTTCCGTGGCAAGCGTTGCGACAGTTCTATGATTATCTATGCCGCAGAAAAAATCGCATCTCTGCGTAATATGAGCATATCGGAACTTCTGCAAATCACCTGCGACAACGCAAAACGATTTTACAATATTGATGATTAATTCATAAAACAACACGGTCGGAATCCCCGTTTGGAAATCCGACCGTGTTTTTTTCGTAGAATCGAACCGTGTTTGTTTGACTATATGCAACGCATAAAATTACACGCAATGCATACAAATTTGCAACATTCATAAAATTTATTTTAACATAAAATTTGAACGATTACTTGCAGGAGAACATTGATTCTCGCTACAAATTAACATTGAATTTGATTATAAAAACAAAAATTGCATCAGAACCTTTTCGGGCATCTGATGCAATTCGTTTATCTAACTATCTTCTCGAACGGGGAACGGCGACTCGCCGTAATTTTCAACTTTCAATTTCATCAGTCTTCACTTGCGTGTCTGCGCATACTCTTGTGCAGGAAGAAAAGTCCGATCGAAACTATAAAAAAGATTACAGAACAGATTGCAAGGGCGATAAGAATATTGTTCATACTCTGAACAAAAAGGTTGTAGAACGCCCTTGAATCAATATTAATCTTGCTCATATAGCCTGTTGAAAGCAACACCGCCGGAATTATACCAACCGTAAGGAATGCCGCAGATGTTGAATAACAGATATACCTTACCGCTCTGTGCTTCCAACGATTTGTAAAGATGATGATTACGCATAGAATTGCGACAAGGACTGCAAGACCGCCGATAATCAACGGCATCATATTTTTCAATGCAATGAGATAAACAGAAAGTGTGGCAAAAAGCGGTATTCTGAGCGCCGCCGCATAAATGTTAGCGGCCTGATTGATGAGATATTCTCTGCTCCCATCGTTTGCAACCTTGAGATTATTCTTACTTATGTAGCTGTCAAGCTCGCTGTTGAATTTCTGCTTAAACGCTGTTGTGTCAATCTTAGCCTCCTCGCCTGCATAAAAGCTGTTGAGATAGGCCTGTGTATTATCGTGAATTGTCACTTCGTCAACAACATTTTCAAAAAACTTTTCATCAAGTCCCGACGCATAACCGAGGTCAACAAGGCTCTCTTTGATTTCGTCACGCTTGTCAACAAAATAGTTGCTCGTATTCATATTATCCATAATATACGATGGGTTGAGGATTGTTGACTGAAGAACTATTGCAAACGAAAGCAAAAACAGTATAAACGAGAGAACGAACGAAATTATTCCGTAAATAATATGTCTTACTTTAGAATTCATCAGTTCGCCTCCTTATCAATCGGAGTACCCGACACTAACTTTGCATACACAAAATATCTCTGTGATGTAAGACCGAGTGCATCAAACGGATAGCAGGTGTACATTATAAGATTTTCATAATCCGCCGAAAGGTCATATGCGGTTCTGTCAGTCGCTTTTTTGACAGCCGTGTCGGTGATTTCATAGATGTAATTACCGTAGCTTGTCTTGATTTCAACCTTCTGACCGGCTTCTGCGTTTTTAAGACCGTTGAAATAAGTGTTGTTATGACCTGCAACAAGGATTGTTCCGCCGTAACCGGGGACAAAGCTTCCGGCATAAATGCCTACACCGTTTCTGAGCGCAACATCATTGTCACCGAAAAAAAGATTTGCGTCAATATTGCAGTCATTGATTATAAGCTCACCGAACAGATTCCCGTAGTTAGGGTACTGAACGGAGTCGTTTTTAACATAAGTTTTTTCCTGACCGTTTGAATCCTTTTTTGTAACGGTAGGAAGGGTTGAGTTTTCTGACACGGGCACAAAAATATTATCGTACTCTGTTGAATAATCCTTTTCATTATCTGAGAAGAACATACCTACTGCCGAAATCACAGGTGAAAAGGACGGAACAAAAGCAAGATACAGCACAAGATATGTTATCAAACAAAAGATAATGGGAAGAATTATAAAACTCTTCCCATTCTTTGATTTATGACCGTGTCTGATTTTTTTATCAGACATTAGAATCAAACTCTTTCTTTTTTAGATTTTGCAAGGTAGAAAGCACCGCCTGCTACCATTACAAATGCAACAGCGGAAACAGCGATAATGCCGCTGAAGTCAGCCTCTGCGCCTGTTGTCTTGATAACACTGTTATCCTGAACACTGCCTGCCTTTGTAAGTGTAGGAACAGCTGAGAATGCAACCTTGCCGTCTTTGCCGTAAATTGTAAGCTTCTTTGAAGATGTGTCATATGACATTGTCATACCAAGCACACCGACAACTTCCTTACCGTAAGAAAGAAGTGTCTGCTTCTGAGCAAATGTGAGATCTGCAATATTGGATGCGCCTGAGTTCTCAAGGAAGCTCTCGCCCTTCTTGAGAATAGCAACGATCTGAGATGACTCATCTGCTGTCATGTCGATTGTGTTAAAGTAGTTTTCAGCCTGGTTTACAAACTCGCTCGGAATAACCATCTCTGAACCGTTCATCTTAACAGATGTCTTGAGTTCGTTGAGAACAGCCTGTTCGCTGTCATTGATTCCTGCTGCAAAAGCAGTGAAAGCAGTTGCTGCAACAAGGATGAACGCTACTAACATTGCTGATAACTTTTTCATAGTTCATACCACCTTGTATTTATTTTGTTTTCATCAGCAAGAAGCTTCACGGATTCATTGGCATAATACGCATCTGCAAGCCGAAAACTGCAGGGAGCACAATGGAAAACTTCACCATTTAACTTCTTTGTACAGTATTATACACCACATTTCGCATTTTGTAAAGCATTTTATTATAAAAATTTGTTATATTCGGAAAAATTACAATCCTTTTGTCAAATCAGGCATTTTCATTGTGCATTATGCCGTTTTAAATCAATTTTGCACTGCATCGTTTTCTCTGATTTCGTATTTTAATTTATTGGCTTTTGCATAAAAATACGCCTGCCGATTTATGAATTTCTTCTTCTGCTTACCCTGCACTTTTTTCTGTCCTTGTTTTCTTATTGTGACATATTGCGACATACTAATATATAAGTAGAAAATTTATCGGTTATTCACCGTATTTTTGTTTATTTTTTTGCAAATTTTACCTGAGCTTTATTTCAACTCGTTATTTATGTGCTTAACAGCTAACTGTAACAAAATAATCTTATATTTTATGTGCGTTTTGTACATATAAAAAACAGAGCAATCGCATATTCTGCAAAAAAAAGACATCTTTTTTCCTTTATTGAGCCCTTTGTTCATATTGATTTTTTTACTGATTTAAAATATAATAGTAGTAAATGTTTAAAATTATTTTGTGCTTTTGTGCCGTTTTGCGCCTGCAGCACTTTCGTGTCAATTGTGGCATTATGTCATATGCGTGCAAAAGCCGGGAAGAGGAGTAATTTAATGGAGATAACATTCAAGGACATAACGAGAATTATCAAGAAAAATATCGTGTTTATTGTGGTGCTGTCGCTTTTATGTGCGGCTGCGTCATATTTTGTAACAACATTTTTTGTTCCGAAAACATATACTTCAACCGTAAAGCTTTATGTTGAAACCAACTACAAAAGCCAGTCGGCTTATGACGATTATCAGAGTATCAACTACGCAAAGAATCTTGTTCTCACCTATATCGAGTTGCTCGATTCAAATTCTTTCTACAATTCCGTTTCAAAGGAACTCAACGAAAAATACACAGCGTCACAGCTTAAATCAATGATTAAGTTTGAAAGCATTGAAGATACCGAGGTTTTTAAGGTGCTTGTAAATTCGGGCAGTCCGTCCGAATCAAAAAACATAGGCAACGCAATTGCAAAAATTGCGCCAAATACAATTGCTAATGTAAAGGACAATGCAAAGCTTAAAATTGTTGACAAGGCTACAACACCGAAAGCTCCTACATCCCCGAATGTTTCGAGAAATGTTATGATAGCTTTCGCCGCAGGTATTATTATTTCACTCATCATTTCATTCGTCCGTGACATCCTTGATGTTAAAATCAAGTACAATGATGAAATGACAACCGTTCTTGACCTTCCGTTGCTTGCCGCTATTCCCGACTTTGAATATTTTTCAAATCAGAAGGCAGCCGAAAAGAAGTACGGTGACTACGAATCGGGTTATTAATTGTTAAAGGAGTGAAACTGCAATGAAAAAGACTAAAATCGACCGTTCAATCGACACCGAGGCACTTGGCTTTCAGGTTCGTGAATCATACAAAACAGCAAGAACAAACATCGCATACTCAATTTTCAAAAAGGGTTGTAAAAAGGTAGCCTTTACTTCTTCAACAAAAGGTGAGGGCAAAACCGTAACTTCAATCAATGTTGCATCTGCTCTTGCTCAGCAGGTTGGCACAAAGGTTATCGTTGTTGAATGTGACCTTCGCCGTCCGAGAGTTAACACAGCTTTAAAAATCACACCTACTCCCGGTCTTACAAACTACCTCAACGAGGAATGTTCACTTGAGGACATTGTAAAGGATACAAAAATCGAGAATCTCAAGGCAATTACATACGGCGCTATTCCGCCGAACCCGTCAGAGCTTCTTGCGAGTGAATCCATGTTTGAGCTTATCAAAACTCTTGAAAAAAATTACGACTACATTATTTTCGATACACCGCCAATCGGCGTTGTTATTGACGCCCTGCCTATTATGAAGGCGTCTGACGGTGTTGTTATTATTGCAAGAAATAACTCAACAACATATCCCGAGCTTTCAAGAACAGTTGAAGTTATCAAAAGAACCAATGCAAAAATTCTCGGTGTTATTCTTAACCGTGTAAAGCCTCACGAAACCCGTAAGGGCAAGAGCTATTACTCAAGATACGGCGGATATTACAAGGCATCAGCAAATGACTGATGCTAAACCGCCTTTGCAAACATAAACTAACAGGTTCGTCCTGCCCACGGAGGGAAAAAGGGAATCCGTAAAAAGCATAAGCAAAAGTGCGTCATCAAGCGGACATACAACTGAACAAAAGCCTGTTTATGATTTTTTAAACTTGACGAGCTGCCTCAGCTTTTCAATATTTTAAAAGGCGACATCTCTATTGTAGGACTAAGACCCGTTATGAAGGTTGAAACTGAAATTTACGGCAACTACCGTGACATGCTTTTGAGCGTAAAGCCGGGACTTACGGGTTTCCGGGCGGCAAACGGCAGAAGCTGTACCTCATATGCACGCAGAAGAGCAATGGAGATTTGCTATATCAAAAACCGCTCTGTCTGCTTTGATCTGAAAATTATTCTCAAAACTATCACCTCTGTTTTCAAGGGTGAGGGTGCTGTTTAAGGAGGCAGAGTTTTGAAAGCAGTTATACTCGCAGGAGGATACGGAACAAGAATTTCCGAGGAATCCCAGTTCAAACCTAAACCAATGATTGAAATCGGCGGAATGCCTATTTTGTGGCATATTATGAAGCTGTACACCCACTACGGCGTGAATGAGTTCATCATATGTGCAGGTTACAAACAGCATGTAATCAAGGAATGGTTTGCCGACTATTTTCTTCATACATCAGACATCACCTTTGATTTTACTCAGGATGATAAGATTATCGTCCATAACAAAAGAGCCGAAAAATGGAAGGTTACTGTTGTTGACACAGGTCTTGACACGATGACAGGTGGCAGGCTCAAAAGGATTAGCAATTTTATCGGAGATAAACCGTTTTTTATGACCTATGGCGACGGTGTTTCCGATGTTGACATAAACGCTCTGCTCAATTTCCACAAAAAGCACGGCAAGCTTGCAACTATGTCAGCCGTAAAACCCGAAAGCAGATTCGGTGTGCTTGATTTGACCGAAAACAATGAAGTCAGAGCTTTTCGTGAAAAAAGCGATATTGACTCAGGCTGGATTAACGCAGGCTTTATGGTGCTTGAACCGAAGGTTTTGGACTATATAAAAGACGATACAGTTATGTTTGAGCGTGAGCCGATGGAACAGCTTGCAAGAGAAGGTCAGCTTATGTGCTACAAGCATAACGGATTTTGGCAGTGTATGGACACATTGCGTGACAAGGAGCGTCTTGAAAAGCTTTGGAACGACTGTACTGCTCCTTGGAAAGTGTGGTCGGAATGATGCTTGATTTTTATAAGGGTAAAAAAGTGTTCATTACGGGACACACAGGATTCAAGGGCAGTTGGCTCTGCAAGCTGCTTGCAAATGCCGGTGCGGATGTAACGGGTTATTCGCTTAATCCGCCAACCTCACCGTCACTTTTTGAGATTGCAAATATCGAGAGCGATGTAAAGTCGGTCATCGGAGATATCCGTGATTTTGATTCGCTTAAAAAGGCATTTGATGAGGCACAGCCTGAGATTGTACTTCATCTTGCGGCTCAGCCGATTGTGCGTGACAGCTACAAAATGCCTGCATATACATATGAAACAAATGTTATGGGAACGGTCAACATCCTTGAGTGTGTACGGCAGTCAAGCTGTGTGAAATCGTTTCTCAATGTTACAACCGACAAGGTTTATGAAAACAGGGAATGGCAATGGGGATATCGTGAAAACGAACCGCTTGACGGGTTTGATCCATATTCAAACAGCAAAAGCTGCTCGGAGCTTGTAACTCACAGCTACAAAAATTCTTTCTTTGCCGACGGAAGAACAGCAATTTCCACAGCGAGAGCAGGAAATGTTATCGGCGGCGGAGATTTTGCAAACGACAGAATTATTCCCGACTGCGTGAGAGCATTGGAAAAGGGCGAGGATATTATCGTCCGCAATCCGCATTCCACAAGGCCGTATCAGCATGTTCTCGAACCGCTTTATGCATATCTTATGATTGCAAAAGCCCAGTACGGGGACATTAAGTTTGCCGACTGTTATAATGTAGGTCCTGACGAGTGTGACTGCATAACAACAGGCGAACTTGTTGACTTGTTCGTAAAATATGCCGGCAATATAAACCGGATTGACAAAAGTGAAAAGAATGCAGTCCACGAGGCTAATTTTCTCAAGCTTGACTGCTCAAAACTCAAGACTGTTTTTGGCTGGAAACCTCATTGGCATGTTGATGATGCAGTTAAAAAAACGGTCGAATGGTCATGCTGTTATATGGAAAACGGCAATGTAAGAGACTGTATGGATAGGCAGATTGAAGAATTTCTGGAATAATCATACGGCAAATATAAAAAGAGGTTTACTTATGAAAAAGGCAATTGTAACAGGCTCAAACGGTTTTATCGGCTCAAATGTCTGCAAAAGACTTTGTGCCGACGGTATAAAGGTGTTTGCCGTTGTTAAGGATGAAAACGAAAACATTGATAACATAAAGAATCTCAGCGGCATTGAAATTGTGTATTGCGAGCTTGATGAGATTGAAACCTTGGCTGACATGATTTCCGACAGAGATATTGATGTTTTCTACCACTTTGCATGGGTAGGCTCGGCAGGATCGCTCAGATGCGATGAAAATGTTCAGCTGCAAAATGCCCTGTGGACCGCTCGTGCTCTAAGAACAGCCAACAAAATGCTGTGCAAAAAGTTTGTAAATGCCGGTTCAATAATGGAAAAAGAAACCTACACCGCTGTTTACACTCAGGAAAGCAAGCCCGGACTTCCGTACATTTACGGTGCAGGCAAGCTGATTGCAAGAGCAATTTGCAAGCCGATTGCAAACAGCCTTTCAATTGACCTCTGTTGGGCAGTTATCACAAACGCATACGGCGTCGGTGAGCTTTCGCCCCGTTTTGTAAATTCTACAATCCGCAAAATCATTGCAAATGAGCCGTTGCAGTTTACCGCCGCAACACAGAACTATGACTTCATCTATATTGACGATGTTGCAAGAGCGTTTGAGGCAATCGGAGAACACGGTAAACCTAACAAGGAATATACGATCGGCAGCGGAAACGCAAGACCTCTTAAAGAATTTATTCTTGAAATGCAACAGACGCTTGCCCCCAACGCAAGGCCGATTTTCGGCGATGTACCTTTTACGGGAGTAAATATGCCGCTTGAGGCATTTGATACAGCCGATATTGAAACAGACTGTTATTTCAAGCCCTCGGTTTCTTTTGCCGAAGGTGTTTCAAAAACAATGGAATGGCTTAAATCACTTAATTAGTTTTTTAAAGTAAGGTGTATTTTAATGATACAGAAATTTGAATTTTGCAATACGGACTTTGAGGGTGCATACCTCATCAAACCGTTCTGTGCAACCGATATCAGAGGTGCATTTATAAAGGACTACTCAAAGGAAGTTTTTGAGGCTAACGGCCTTGAACACAATCTTGCCGAGGTTTTCTACACGGTTTCTCACAAGGGTGTAATTCGTGCGCTTCATTTTCAGAGAGTTCACGAACAGGCAAAGCTGGTACGGTGCATTAAGGGCAAGGTTTTTGATGTTATCGTTGACCTCCGTCCCGAATCACCTACATTCAAAAAATGGCAGGGATTCTACCTTTCCGAAGAAAATATGAACGAGCTTTATGTTCCCGAACATTTTGCACACGGCTATCTTGTGCTTGAACCGTCTGTCGTTTCATACAAATGCGGTGAAAAATTCTACGGCGAATATGATGACGGCATTATGTACAACGATCCGGATTTGGGAGTTGAATGGCCGTTTGATGAAATCGGCGGTATTGAAAATCTTATTATTGCCGACAAAGATAAAAATCTTCAATCATTCAAGAAATATGAGGAAATGTATCTTAAATAAGTTTTAGTATATAAGCCCCGGAGGGTAAAATGAATGTAGTTTATTCAAGTTCGGACAGCTACTCAATGGTTGCGGGTATATCAATGTATTCCCTGCTCGAAAACAACCAATCTGTTGACGAACTAAATATTTTCCTGATTGAAAACGGTATGTCGCAGGAAAACAAAGACAAATTCACAACAATGTGTCAAAAATTTAACCGTCAGATTACTTTTATTCCCATTTCCGATATTGAAAAGCTGACAAACTCATCAATCAACATCGGAAGATGGAATATCAGCACATTTGCAAGACTTTTTTATTCAAGTATGTTACCCGAATGGGTTGACAAGGTTATCCACATTGACTGCGACACAATGATAATGTCCTCTCTTGAGCCGTTATGGAACATTGATATGAAAGACAAGATTGTTGCAGGTGCATATGAATGTATCGGTGACAGCTATAAAACGGAAATCGGAATGAAACCCGACGACATATATATAAGCGCAGGCAATATTATGCTAAATCTTGCGGAAATCCGCAGAAGAAATCTTGAAGAAAATTTCAAGAAGTTTATACAGAATCACCGTCATCTCTCCTTTGTTGACCAGCCTGTACTGAATGCCTGCACTACAAACGAGGACAAGCTTCTTATTCCGCTCAACTACAACGCCTACTCAATTGTTTTTTATCTCAATTATAAAAATGCGAAAAAAGCCAAGAGAGTCAGCCGGTATTATACGGAATCGCAGGTGCTTGATGCAGTTTCCAACCCCTGTATTGTTCATTTTACGACCTGTTTTATGGACGGAACAAGGCCGTGGATTGAAAACAATAATCATCCTATGATAAAACAGTATCTTGATTACAAGCAAAAGAGTGAATGGGCAGACACACCGCTGTGGAAAGACACCCGCAGTGCCGTCAAGAAGTTAGGCGGCAAGATGTTCAATATTCTGCCACAGGGCTTTGTTGCGGGTTCAATCGGAATTGTTCATGACAAAATACTTCCTGCACTGCATAAAATCAAAAAATGATACGGAGGTCAGTATGGAACCGATAAGAGTTTTGCACAACATCGTGCTGATGGATGCGGGCGGAATTGAAACCCTCGTAATGAATTTATACAGACATATTGATAAGGAACAGATTTTATTTGATTTTCTCGTTCACAGACCGCAGGAGGGTTATTACGAAAAGGAAATCAGAGAATACGGCGGAAAAGTTTACAGAACCCGTCCGTTTAATCCCCTGCATATGAGAGAATACAAAAAGGAATGTATGAATATTCTCACAAGTCATCCGGAGTACAAAGTTTTTCATGTTCATCAGGAACTGGGACTCTGGACGCTTGATTATGCTCATCAGGCAGGAATTCCGACAAGAATTGCACATGCTCACAACGCGAAAACTGTCGTAAATCTGAAATATTTCTTCTTTCTTTACGAAAAAATGTTCATCAAAAAACATTGCACGGATATGTTTATGTGCTCAAAGCCTGCCGGAGAATGGCTGTTCGGAAAACAGGCTGTTCAGGACGGAAAAGTAAAATATATCAACAACAGCATTGAAACAGACAGATTCAAATATAACGAACAGACACGCAGAGATATGCGTGAAAAGCTCGGCGTCGGCGACAAAATCGTCATCGGTCATGTAGGCCGTTTTGCACAGCCGAAAAACCATACATTTATTCTTGATGTCTTTAACGAGATTCACAGGATGAATAAGAACACGGTTCTTGTTCTCTGCGGTGAAGGAAAGCTTGAGGACGATATAAAAGCTAAAACAAAGGCACTCGGTCTTGAAAATGATGTGATTTTTACGGGCATTATGGACACAAGCGTATTGTATCAGGCGCTTGACCTTTTCCTTTTTCCGTCATTATGGGAAGGCTTGCCGCTTACGGGCATTGAAGCCCAGACTTCGGGCTTGCCGATTGTTATGAGCGATGTTATTGCCGATGAAACTGTTGTTACGGACAATGTAACACGACTTTCGCTTTCAAACTCTGCCGATGTATGGGCAAAAACCTGCCTTGATGTGCTTGGCGCATACGAAAGAAAGGACTGTCAGAAACAGGTTACAGACGCCGGATTCGATGTATGCAACACGGCAAAGCTTCTTCAGGACTTCTACATTGACCGCACACTCAGAGCAAGACACGCACAAAAAAATTTATAATTACAGCAAAAACATTTTAAGGTGGTATAAATGCAACAGCTCGTTTCCGTTATCATTCCTACATATAAAGGTGCCGACAAGATCAACTCTGCCGTTGACAGCGTTCTTAACCAGACATACAAAAACATTGAGGTAATCGTTGTTGACGATAACGGCGAAAATGAACCGGAACAGTTGCTTACTGCCGAAAAAATGAAAAAATACGAAACATTTGAAAATGTAAAATATCTTGTACACAAAAAAAATATTAACGGTTCTGCCGCCAGAAACACGGGAATCAGAGCATCAAAGGGATTTTATTTGGGCTTTCTTGATGATGACGATGTATTTCTTCCGGACAAAACGCAGAAACAGGTTGACTGCTTTGAAAAGCTTCCCGATGATTACGCAATGATTTACGGCTCGTTTCTGGAGCATATGACCGAGAACACCGACCGTATTGTAAAAGCGGATAATGCCGACAATTTTCTTTACCGCTTTTTGTGCAACGAAATAATTGCCTGTTCAAGTACAATTATGATTAAAAGAAGTGTGCTTGACTATGTAAAGGAATGGGACGAATCATTTAAGCGTCATCAGGATCTTGAATTTTTTGCCCGTGTTGCCTGCGGCTGCAGGGTTGCCTGCATAAGTGATGTCTGCATTGAAAAGTTCAAGCTTGACCGCAATATGCCGAAGGGCGAGCTTTATGAACAATACAGACTTCATTATCTTAATAAAATGAAGCCAATTATTGAACAATTCACCGAGAAAGAACAAAAAAGATTGTACAACATTCATTATACGGAAATCGGCAAGGCGTATTTAAAACAAAAGCAGTTGAAAAAGGCTATGCATTGGGCGTTTAAAACTTCCAATCCGGCAAAGGCTCTGTTTTTGTTTGTTAAAGACGGAATGACTTTTATTCTACGAAAATAACCGAGGTAATTTATGGAAAACACGCTTCAAAACTCAAAAGACCGGCTTTTCATAAAACTTAACAGCTTTGTTGTAGCCATGATGATTTCAGCACAGACCATCACGGGTACAATCGTTCGTATTCCGGCTTTTAAAGATTTTCATAACAATTTCATAATTTTGGTAATTGCACTTACAATAATCTTTGCGGAAATAATTTACTACAAGAAAGTGACTATAGAACTTCCTGTTATGTTCTTTCTCTCTTTTGTAACCTTGTGGTATCTTTATTCCCTCATTTTTCACGGAAATAACTGCGATCTGAATGTGATTCAATTCATATTTTACGCAATAATACCGATTTATGTCATAGGCAAAAAGCTTGACGGGGAACTTGTGATGCGGTATATTCTCTATCTTTCCCTTATAACCCTGCCGGTTATAAATTTGTTTTTTGTTCTCCAGTATGTAAAATACAATCAGGCATATATGGGAAATATCTACGCAATTTTATCACCTGTTATCGTTGCCATGATACATTTTAAGCTGTACAGAAAGCAGTCGAACCTTCTCATAAAGCTTACATATATATACAACCTCTACATAATGGTTAAGATTATTTTGTTTGCAAACAGAGGCGCTGTTCTCTGTCTTGCCTGCTGTGCCATTGTGCTTGTCATAAACGCATACGATGACGACAAACGCAAAAAATTGTCTGCGATTAAGCTGTCGCTCATTATTGTCTTCTCTGTAATCGGAATTTTGATAATTATATTTGCACTTCCCCTGTTGCATTCGCTGGCAGACTTGTGCAACAGTATTTTAAACAGCGTTCCGAGCTTCATTTCAAAAATGATTAAATATCTTGAACTCGGTGATGTATCTGACGGACGAACCGCAATTGATGCATTTACATTACCCGCAATTGCGAACAATCCTATTTTCGGCTACGGCATTGAAACCTTCTCAAAGGTTTCGGGTGAGCTGGCAAACCGTTCATGGCCGTATCCGCACCAGTACATCTACCAATACCTCTTTGAAGGCGGAATTGTATTCGGACTTATTCCGGTATATTCAAGCCTTTCGCTGACGGCAAAGGTTGTATGCACAAGAATCAAAGATAAGTCGGAATTTGCGTTGTGCTGTACGCTTGTGTGCGTAACACTTCCAAAACTTCTGATTTCCACCGAACCATGGGCAACAACATCGATATGGATGCTTATTACTTATTCGCTGATATACATATGCAAGACAAATCCGATATTTATATCTCTTAATCAGAGCTTCTGCTCACGGCGCAAATAATACAACGGAGAAAATACAATGGTATATAAGATAATGTATCCCCCGATTCCGAATATGGGAGATCTTCTTAATAAAGATATGCTTGAAGAACTGTTTAACATCAAGGTTGTAAGAAAAGACCTTAAAAGCTGTAACCTGATTGCAATCGGTTCTGCACTTGACCACATAATGTATTCAACATATCCGAGGATCAGAGCAAAGCAGAAAATTGAGCATTTTATGAATGATAATGTCCACATATGGAGTACGGGCTTTATCCGAGGCAATGCCGAGCTTGATTTGGGGCTGATGTTCAGGCATATACATATACACGCTCTGAGGGGCAGACTTTCGTTGCAGAGAATGGAAAATATTCTCGGCAAAAAGCTTGATGTGCCGACAGGTGACGGAGGACTTCTTGCCGAAAGGTGGCTTGGATTTTATCCCGAAAAAAAGTATCGTGTCGGAATTATCCCGCACTTTAAGGAACAGGATCACCCGGTTGTAAAAAAACTTCTTGATAACTACGAAAATTCAACGCTTATTGACCTGAAGGAAAACCCAAAAAAGGTTGTCGAAAAAATAGGCGAGTGCGAATACATTATTTCAAGCAGCCTTCACGGTATGATTGTTGCCGATAGTTTCCACATTCCCAATATGCACATAACCCTTACGAACAATATGTTCGGTGACGGAAACAAGTACAATGATTACCTCTCCGCCTTTGACATTACACACACGCCCTTTGATTGTTCAAACGGCGATATGCCTACAATCAGCGAGGTGAAAAACAATTACAGAATCGATCCGGATGTTGTTGAACTGAAGAAAGAACAGCTCTTCAATGCTTTTCCAAAATTTTAATCAGTTAAAACTAAGGTCATATTATGAAAAAATTATCAACAAGTAAACAAATGGCAATAAATATGGTTGCCGCCATAGTGTCTTTTTTGATAGGAACAGGAATTAACTTTGTTCTTGCACCCTATCTTGTAAAGGAACTCGGTTCTGAAACCTACGGATTTATCGGACTTGCAAACAACTTTGTCCAGTATGCCACCATTGTAACATCTGCTCTCAACTCAATGTCGGGCAGATTTATTTCAATTGAATACAGCAAAGGAAACATTGACAAGGCATCAAGATATTTCAGCTCGGTTCTGGTTGCCGATCTGATTATTGCCGGCGTTTTGCTTTTGATTTCGTCAATTATTACATTCAACATTGAATTTATACTGAATGTTCCCGAAAATCTTGTTGACAGCGTAAAGATATTGTTTGCGCTCACTTTTGCAACATTTATAATCAGCGTTATCACGGCAATATTTACTACTGCGGCATTTGTAAAAAACAAGCTGTATATCAATTCCCTCCGTGATATTGCGTCAAACACGCTCAAGCTCTTGCTTGTAGTAATTTTGTTCTCGTTTTTTCCCGCAAAAGTATATTTTCTCGCTATGGCGTCACTTGCAAGCGGAATTTTTCTTTTGCTTACCAATATCAAAGTCAAGAAAAAAATTCTGCCTGAAGTAAAGATGAACTTCAACTTTTTCAGTTTCAAGCTGGTAAAAGTTCTGATTTCCGCAGGAATTTGGTCGTCAATCGGTTATCTCAGCACAGCTCTGAACAGAGGTCTTGACCTGTTAATCTGTAACCTGACTCTCGGAGCGGGACTCATGGGACTTTTATCGATTGCAAACACCGTTCCGCACTGCATTGATAACTTTATTACAACCATTGCAAATATCTTCACTCCCAGATTTACAATCCTTTATGCAAAGGGCAACACGGACTTACTTGTTGAAGAAACAAAGTTTTCGTCAAAGATTATGAGTTTTCTCATGACTGCACCTCTTGCGGGATTTATTGCGTTTGGCAACAAGTTCTATACATTGTGGCAGCCGACCAAATCTCCGGACGAAATTACCATAATTCAGATTTTGTCGGTGCTTGTATGTATTTCATACCTGTTTACCTGTCACACAAGAACTCTTTCTAGCCTTTTCACCGTATGCAACAAGCTCAAGGCCTCCGTTCTTATCTCGCTTGTATGCGGTGTTCTTACGGTTATTATCGTTTTACTGCTCATACACTTTACACCGCTCGGCGTTTATGCTATTGCAGGCGTCAGCTCTGTTTTTATCGGTCTTAAAGCGATAGTATTCGTTCCGTTGTACGCCGCACATATTTTGAAAATAAAGCTTACAACATATTACAGGTCTATTTTCAGAGGATGGTTCTGCTTTGCTGTTGTTATCACCATGTTCATCTTTATCAACAGCTTTGTACACGCAAACAGCTGGATATCATTCCTTCTTCTCTGTGCAACAAGCGGACTGGCAGGATATGCCGTTTCCGTTCCGCTCATTTTCTCAAGAAAAGAACTCGTTCTTATCAAGGATAAAATTAAGAAGAAGTTTAAGAAAAGCTAAATTATTATCATTTTGAGGTTGCAATGACTGAATATACTTTTTCCGTTTTTACACCGTCATATAACAGGGCAAAAACTCTGCCCAGATTATATGAGGCGCTGAAAAGACAGACATACAGAAATTTTGAATGGATAATTGTTGATGACGGTTCAGCCGACAACACAAAAGAAACGGTTGAAAAATTCATCAGCGACAGACCCGACTTTAACATAACCTATAAATATCAGACCAACAAAGGAAAACACATTGCAACAAATGTTGCGGCACAGATTGCAAAGGGTGAATTCTTTATAACGATTGACTCCGATGACAGCGTAAAAGACAACGCTCTTGAAACATTTATAAACGAATGGAACAAAATTCCCGATGAAGACAGGTCAAAATACAAGGGAATTTCGTGCCGCACCTGTAACGAAAGCGGCAAAACAAACGGTTGTCCTCTGCCGTCAGAACGATTTGACTGTTCCGACCTTGACCTGAGATTGAAGTATAAAATTGACGGTGAGATGTGGGGAATGACAAAACTTGAAATAATCAGAGCCAACCCTTATCCGTGTGTTTCGGGACTTCATTTTTATCCCGAAAATATCTATTGGGACAATATCGGAAGAAAGTATATAACCCGTTTTATTGACACACCGTTGCGATATTACATAAACGATCAGGAAAATTCTTTGACGGGTAACGCTTACTCGGCTCACAGGGAAACTATTTTCGTAAGACTCCACTTTATAAACGAATGTTGGGATTACGCAAAGAGCAACCCTAAGTTCTTTATCAAACAATTTGTGGGACTTTCCCGTGACGGCTTGCTCAACGGTAAAAGATTTTCCGAAATAAAAAAGATGCCCGACACATTTTCAAAGAGGGCTCTTACGGTCATATTTTATCCCATGGGATATTTTTTGTACAAAAAACAATCAGGGGGAAGCAGATAATGAAAAAGGTAGGCATTGTAACATTTCACCGTGCATTGAACTACGGCGCTGTGCTTCAGAGCTATGCGTTGCAAAAAACCGTTTCCTCGCTCGGTGCAGAGTGTGAAATTGTTGACTATATCTGTCCGAAAATCACAGCCGACTACAAACCCTTTCGCATTTATAAAAACGACCTTCTGAAATCCTTTGCAAAAAGCTGTGTCATGGTAAGGAGAAGAGCAAAACGCAGAGACGCTTTTAAGTCGTTTTTCAATAACTATCTTGTAAAGAGTAAAAAGTCGTATACTCCGCAGAATATCGGGGAGCTTAAAAACGATTACGACTTGTTCATTTCGGGAAGCGATCAGGTGTGGAGTCCGAGATGCGTCGGTTTTGATCCCGCTTATTTTCTGACATTTGCCGATGACAAACAGAAGTATTCATATGCGGCAAGCTTTGCCGTTCCGACATTGCCCGATGAATTTATTGATGAATATAAAAAAAGGCTGAATGGTTTTCAGAAGTTCTCAGTTCGTGAACCGAGCGGAGAAAAGCTTGTAAAAGAACTCACGGGCAGAACAGCCGAAACTCATCTTGATCCTACCCTGCTGATTTCGGCAGACGAATGGAAAAAGATTGCCGTTTCAAAAATCGACAAACCGTATATCCTCATTTTTACGGCTAATCCGGCTGTTTCGCTTGTGGATTTTGCCCTTAAACTGTCAAAAGAAAAGAACCTTCCCGTTTACTGCATAAACGATGCACCTCACCCTGTAAGTCACGGTATAAATTATATTGTTGCACCTACTGTTGAGGAATTTGTCGGCTGTTTCAAAAATGCCGAATATGTTGTTACAAACTCGTTTCACGGAACAGCGTTTTCTGTTATTTTCAACAAGAATCTTTTTGTTGAATTCAAGAACAAAAGCGGAAGAAACATCCGCTCCGAAGGTCTTTTGAAAAGTCTTGGAATCGACCGTGAAATTGTTGACGGAAACTGCCGAGAAACCGAAATAAACTGGTACGATGTGAACGAAAAAATCAAGAACCAGAGAATAATATCTTTGGATTATCTTAAATCCTTTGTCAGCGGTGATTAAATTGAGTCTTAAAAATACACTAAAAAAAGTCAAACAGGGCATAATCAAAACCTTTAAAGCAAAAAATGTTGTTCCCGTGTATGTACAGAAGGAGAACAACAATATTCTTAACGGCAAAACCGCTCTGATTACAGGCGGTTCCGGAATTATCAAAAACTAAAGCGGAGGAAAGCGTATGTATTCTACAATAAAAAGCATTCAGTTGCTCACTGCACTTCTGAAAAAATATAATATCAACAAATTGGTGCTTTCTCCCGGAGGCAGTGATATTCCTATAATTCATTCACTTGAAAATGACGATTTTTTTGAGTGTCATTCGGTCGTTGACGAGAGAAGTGCCGTGTATTACGGCATCGGACTTGCACAACAGACAAAATCCCCCGTTGCCTGTATCTGTACCTCGGGTACGGCTGTAAGCAACTATCTTCCGGGTATGACAGAGGCATTTTATCAGGATGTTCCGATTGTCGCAATTACCGCTGACAAAGACCCGTACAGATTAAATCAGCTTATGCTGCAGAAAACCCAGCAGGTCAATATTTTTGAATCGGTTACAAAAAAATCCGTTAATCTTCCCGTTGTGCGTGGCGGAAATGACAGATGGTACTGCGAAAGACTTATTAACGAGGCTCTTTCGGAGCTTGACCATCACGGAACAGGACCTGTGCATATCAATATTCCGATTGTTGAAAATTCGGCTGTATATGATTGTGAAAATCTTCCTCAGGTTAGGAAAATCAACAGAATTTCTCCCGATATGCCCTCCGAGGAGTGGCGTGAATATGCAGAAAGGCTTTCAAAATATAAGAAAATTCTTGTCATTGCCGGTCAGAACAACTGCTTCTCAGAAGATGACAGAGCGTGCGTTGAGAAGTTCTTTGAAAAATACAATTGCCTTATATCGGTTGAGCATATGTCAAACCTCAAGTGCAAGGGCTGCCTTATGACCTATCCTTTGTCAGAATGCTCAATGCAGGGAATGTTCGGCGAGTTATGCCCTGATCTTATTATTTCGTTCGGCAACAATATTGCTTCATATAAACTCAAGCCTATGATTAAGGCTCACAAGGAAAAATTTGTTCACTGGCAGATTGATACTGCGGGAAGAATCAGAGATTTTTCCGACAAGCTGACAGATGTTTTTGAATGTACACCGCAGTATTTCTTCAACTGCTTTGCAGAGAACGCACCGCAGGATTCAAAAAATGATATGACATACTACAATATGTGGAATGACGATATAAAAATGCTTGACTATTCAAGCAATCTTCCGTTCTCAAATATGTATGTTGCCAAAAAGCTTGCTGAAATTATTCCCGACCGTTCTGTTCTGCACCTTGCAATTCTCAGCAGTACAAGAACTATGCAGTTCTTCGATTTGAAACCGAATGTCAAGGTTTACAGCAATATCGGCGCTCTGGGCATTGACGGCTGTATGTCATCGTTCTTCGGACAGGCATCGGCAACAGACGAGCTTGCATTCTGCGTTGTGGGTGACCTCAGTTTCTTCTATGATATGAACTCCGCAGGCATCAGAGGAATCAAGAACAATGCGAGAATTATTCTTCTCAACAACGGCGGTGGTTCAGAATTTCACTTCTTTATGGGCAAGGAAAAGATTCCTACAATCAATCAGTACATCTGTGCCGAACATCACAAGGGCGCAAAGGGCTGGATTGAATCACTCGGATATGACTATTACAGCGCAACAACCAAGGAAGAAGTTGACAACATTATTTCTACACTTGCAGAAGAATCCGACCGACCGATTTTTGTTGAGATTTTCACCGATATGGAAGAGGACGCAAAGCTTATTAACAGGCTTTTTCATGACAACAGAATGAAATTTGGCGGAATGAAGCTCAAGATGATGGAAAAAGCAAAGTCAATTCTCAGTCCGTCACAGATTCAAAAGGCAAAAAAATTATTAAAAAAGTAATCAGGTGAAACCAAATGAAAATAGCAATTGCCGGGACAGGGTATGTAGGTCTTTCAAACGCTGTACTTCTTTCGCAGAAACACGAGGTAACCGCTGTTGATGTCGTTGAAAGCAAGGTAAAGTTAATCAATGAAAAGAAATCTCCGATTGCCGACAGGGAAATCGAAGAATATCTTGCTGACAAAAAATTAAATTTGGTTGCAACCGTCGATGCAAAATCTGCGTACAAAAACGCTGATTTTGTAATTATCTCTACTCCTACCAATTACGATGACGAAAGACACTTTTTTGATACATCGTCCGTTGAGGCTGTAATTGAGCTTGTAATTGAATGCAACCCAAATGCGGTTATAGTTATCAAATCCACTATACCGGTTGGATACACAAAAAGTGTTATTGAAAAATACAAATACACAAAAATTCTTTTCAGTCCCGAATTTTTGCGTGAGGGCAAGGCTCTCTATGACAACCTCTTCCCGTCAAGAATCATTGTCGGTGTTGATATGGCAAATGAAGAACTGAAAAAATCTGCCGAGACTTTTGCAACGGCACTTGCAGACTGTGCAATTAAGGAAAACATAGACACTCTCTTTATGGACTACACCGAGGCAGAGGCGGTCAAGCTTTTTGCAAATACATACCTTGCAATGCGTGTCAGCTTTTTCAATGAGCTTGACACATATGCCGAAATGAAGAACCTTAACACTAAAAGTATCATTGACGGTGTGTGTCTTGATCCGAGAATCGGAAATCACTACAACAATCCATCCTTTGGCTACGGCGGTTACTGTCTGCCAAAGGACACAAAACAGCTCAAGGCCAATTTTTCGGATGTTCCGAATGACATAATCAGCGCTGTTGTAACATCTAACAAGACAAGAAAAGAATTTATTACATCACAGATAATGAATAAAAATCCAAAAACTGTCGGAATTTACCGCCTTACAATGAAGTCAAATTCCGATAACTTCAGACAAAGCTCAATTCAGAGCGTTATGGAGCTTTTGAAAAATAACGGTATCGAGTTAATCATCTACGAACCAACACTTAAAGTCGATTTATTCGAGGGCTTTGGCGTTGAAAACGACTTTGAAAAGTTCGTCACAAAATCGGATGTAATCGTTGCAAACAGATACAGCTCCGTTCTTGACTGTGTAAAAGAAAAGGTTTACACAAGAGATTTGTTTTTCAGAGATTAATTTGAGGGTAAAAGTATGGAAACATTGATTATCGGCAAACCGAAAATTGAAAAACTTGATAATCGTGCCAGACTCTGTTCAAAAATCAGCGAAAGCGGAAAGCCTTCCTACACTCTCTGGTTTGATGTTGATGCAAAGTATGCTGACTATCTGACCGAAAGTGCCGACGCATTCGTTGTTGCGCTGTTGCCGTACGCAATGAACAACAGTCTGAATATTTCGGCAGAAGCAAAAATGTCGAAGCAACTGTGTTTTCAGCTGAATGAAATTTTCATTCCCGTTCTTACAAAAAATTCAAAATTATTTAACAAAATTTCGATATCTGCAAAAGAGCTTACACAGGAAAATTACTGCTGCGAAAATGCATCTGCAACAGGATTTTCGAGAGGTGTGGATTCATTTGACACAATTTGCAGTCTTTCCGAAAACAGCACGGAAAAGCTGAGTCATCTTACCTTTTTCAATGTCGGCTCCCACAGAAGTACGGCTAATTACACACCCGAACAATCTGCCGAGCTGTACGAAAATCGTCTTGAAATTGCAAAAAAATCCGCAAAAATCTTTGATATGCCGTTGATTGACATTAATTCAAATCTCGGTGAACATCTTACCCTGCCGTATGTAAAGGTTCATCATTATTGCAGCTTTTCGGCGGTCTTGTGTATGCAGAAATTTTTCAAAAACTACTATTATGCGTCGGGATACCCGATAAGCAGTTTTTCGATAAAGCAATGCGACACCGGCTCGGCGCACTATGAGGCGTTTACGGCAAGTATGCTGAGTACCGAAAGTACCGATTTTTACATTACAGGTCTTGAAAAGACAAGGCTTGAAAAGGTTGACTTCATTTCAAAATTTCCGATTACATATGATAACCTCAATGTGTGTTACTACGGGGAGAACAACTGCGGTCACTGTGAAAAGTGCGTCAGAACGCAGTTTGAGCTTATGGCACTCGGAAAACTTGAACTGTATAAGAATGTTTTTGATATTCCGAAATTTTACAGGGACAAAAACAAATATATGAACTATGTTCTCAAACATCAGAACAAGGACTATTATGCGGAAATCCTCAGTCTTATGAAAAAGAAGGGTTTCAAGCTTACGCCAATTCAAAAAATTAAAAAGGCTGTCTATGCCGTTTATCTTAAATTCAGAGGGAATTAAGGCTTACGGTTACTTCGCACAAAGCAAAAATGCATCAGACCTTTTCGGGCAGCTGATGCATTTTCTTTTTTAAACTGTTTTCTTGAATAGACTGCGGTGGCACACCGCCGACATCATTATCTGTTTTCAACTTTCAATTCTTAATTGAAAGCACCGCTCGAGTATTTAACTTTCGCATATGCAAATACTGCTACCCGAATTTGGTGCAACAACTTGTTGCTTATTCTTCCTCAGCAAGCTCATCGGCTGTAACTTCTGCCTGCGGTTCTTCCTTTGCAGCCTCCTCAGGCTCTTTTTCGGAAACAATATCGTCAATTTCCTCAATAAGCTTCTGTTCTGCGCATCTGTGCTTTTTTAAAGCGAGAAATGCTGCTGTGGCAGCTGCAAGTGCAGAGATTGCACCGATGATTGTGTAGAATAATTTTTTGTTTTTATCCATTCCGGCACCTCTTTCAGTATTAATATAAATCAGCGGAAAAACCGTATTTTTCTACTTACTGCTATTTTATATCATTTTTACAAATTTTTCAATAGTCAACTGATAATCTTTGCACAAATGGCTGTCAGTGTGTTATATTCTCTTTTTACGCTCTGCAAGGGCAAAAAGCACTCCGCACGAAATTACAACAAGCATCATAACAGCCGTTGCTGTCACTCCTGTCTGAACACTGCCGTTTTTGTCAGACTGTGAAGGAATGCTGTCCGATGTTGCGGCACCGCCTGTTGCCGAAGTCGGATTTGCAGAGGTTGTATCGACAGTTGCAGGCTCACCCGTCGGAGAAGTCTGAACAGTCTGTTCCTGAGTAGCAGTCGGTTCTTCCGACGGTGACGATTTCTCAACAAGATTTGCATTTGCGGCAGCCTTTTCAAAATCGCCCTTGCCGATATAATCACGCAAAATTTGTTCGCAGGTGGTATATTCTTTCACGGTCGGGAGCGACGCAACTTCGCCGTAATCGGAACTGTCAAACGCATAGTTATTTGAAACCACTCTGTAAGTTTTTAAAGTGTCAATTGCCTTTCCTCCGATTTTTACATCTGACACTCTGCCGCCGTACGGCTTTGAATAGTCATATACTGCACTTAAACCGCTGAACTGCATTACAGAACCGCTGTTATCCGGCCAGCTGTACTGATACGGGTCTTCCCCGTCCTTTATCGCCTGCTTTTGAAGGTCATAAACCGCATTGTTTTTCTTCATAAGGTCAACTGAAAATTCAAGAATATCAATAATCTGCTGACCTGTAAGCTCCTTTTCAACAAGCACATTGCCGTAGGGTGAAATTGAAATCAAATCGGAATATGTCACATTACCCTTTGGAATACCCGAACGGATTCCGCCTGCATTCTCCATTGCAACATCAGCACCCGTAAAGTCAAGATAAGCGTCTGTTACGATTCTGCCTATTTCCTGCTCGCTTGTTCTCAGCTCTTCCCAGCTGTAAGCGTACTCCCTACTGCTCTCGCCGATTACTTCGCTGAGTACGCTCTGTTCACGCTTTTCAATCGCAGAAATATCGGACGCAATCTTTTCATCGGACATTCCCTGAGTATCGGCAGACGAATATGTTTTTTCGACTGCATCGGTAACGCCCTTTTCATTGGAATATGTCAGAGTAAGCACACCTACATTTTTGAAAAAGCAGTTTGCCTCAACAAGCTTTACGCTCTTGCCGTCACTGTCAGTACAGTATTTGTCAATGAGAATGTGCTGATGACCTGCGATCACCGCATCAATGCCCGATGTTTCTCCAATGAATTTTTCGGGGTTTGCATTATGAGTCAGCGCAAGTATAATATCACAATTCTCGTCATCTCTGAGAAAATTCGCGTACGCTGTCGCTGTTTCGGCTGAATTTTCAAAGCGAACATTTTCAACATTCTTTGCCGATGTTGATGTGTAAAAATCTTCGTCAATAACGCCGAAAACTCCGACTCTTACCTTTGTGCCGTCATCAGCAGTAACATTCTTTATATAAAAGTTGTTGTCAAAATATCTGTTGCCGTTTGTGTCTGCCACATTTGAGGCAAGTATGGTAAAAGAGCTTTCTCTGTCAAGCTCTCTCAGCCTGTCGGCACTGTATGACCAGTCGTGATTGCCGGGCGTCATTGCGTCATAACCTACAGTGTCCATAAGCTCGGCAATGCTTTTTCCCTCTTCAACGGTGGCAAATGACTGTCCGTGAAAGGTGTCGCCTGCATCAAGTATCAAATCGGCATTTTCCTTGTCCGCAATGGTCTTGACTGCGTCAAAACCGATTTGACCGCCCGATGCGGACTTGTAGTAGCCGTGAATATCGTTTGTGTGAACGATATGAATTTCCGTTGATTTTTCTTCGGCAGATACAGCACACACCGAAATTCCCGAAAGCATTACGGCGCTAAGCAAAACACAACCGAATTTTTTTATGTTTTCCGATTTCATTACTTTACTCCTTTCAAATTAGAAATATGTAGTAATTGTTTGTAAAATCAATGCTTTGTTGGGTGAATTGTACCATATTCTGCGCAATTTTTCAATAGTTTTATATTGAATACGGCGGCAAGCTGTTTTATTATTGCAAAATTCTGCTTTATCTGCTATTATTTTAAGATGTTGATAACCCAAAAGTTACGCTGAGATTTCTCAACAAGGGCAGCTAAAAATCTTTGAATACACCTTTGATTCATCAATTTTGCTGAAGAAAAAACAACAAAAACGGCAGTACCAAAAAATCGGTACTGCCGTTGTTATATAAGAAATTAATCTCTTGTTTTTTCGCCGTTAAGAATCATTTCCGCATTCTTAACACGCTCTTTTGTCGGGGGCTCAATGCCCTCGAGAGGATAGTCATAGCCGAGTGCTTTCCACTTGTACACACCGAGGGTGTGGTAAGGAAGAACCTCGACACGCTCAACATTCTTGAGTGAGTGAATAAAGTCGGCAAGTCTGAAAAGATACTCGTCCTTATCGTTTCTTTCAGGCACAAGAACATGTCTTATCCATACGGGCTTGCCCATATCGGAAAGCTGTCTTGCCATTTCAAGAATATTGGTGTTTGGCTGTCCTGTAAGGATTTTGTGCTGTTCGTTGTCAATATGCTTTATATCAAGCAACAGCAAATCCGTATATTCCATTAGCTCTTTCCACTTTGAATAGAACGGCTCTTTGGTTGTAAACGGGTTGGCGCTTGTGTCAATACAGGTATTAACGCCTTGCTTTTTAGCCTTCTTGAACAAATCAAGCAAAAAGTCAATCTGTAAAAGCGGCTCACCTCCGCTTACTGTGATACCGCCCTTATTTTTCCAATAGGGGCGGTATGCAAGCGCTTTATTAAGCAACTCGTCGGCGGTGTATTCCACAGTGTTTTCATCGTGTTTCCAGGTGTCGGGATTGTGGCAGAACTGGCAACGCATTGCGCAACCGCTCAGAAAAATCACAAATCTCACGCCCGGACCGTCAACAGAGCCAAAAGTTTCTATTGAGTGTACAAAGCCTTTAACAGCGTTGTCCGACATTACATTCTGTCGTGGCAGGTTCTGGCAATAACATCCAGCTGCTGCTCTCTTGTAAGGTCGATGAACTTAACAGCATAACCCGATACACGGATTGTGAAGTTAGCGTACTCTTCCTTCTCAGGATGCTCCATAGCGTCAATGAGCTTTTCTGTACCAAATACATTTACATTGAGGTGGTGTGCGCCCTGATCAAAGTAGCCGTCCATAACATTTACGAGGTTGTCAACACGCTCGTCATCGTTGTGTCCGAGAGCACCCGGGTTGATTGTCTGAGTATTTGAAATACCGTCAAGAGCGTACTCATAAGGAAGCTTAGCAACAGAGTTAAGTGAAGCAAGAAGACCGTTCTGCTCTGCACCGTAGCTTGGGTTAGCACCCGGTGAAAGCGGCTCGCCTGCTTTTCTGCCGTCAGGAAGTGAACCTGTAGCCTTACCGTAAACAACATTTGATGTGATTGTAAGGATAGAAGTTGTAGGCTCTGAATCTCTGTATGTGTGGCAATACTTGAGCTTAGCCATGAATGTCTTGAGAAGATCAACGGCAATCTTATCTGCTCTCTCGTCATTGTTACCGTATCTTGGGAAGTCGCCCTCTGTTTCAAAGTCAACAGCAATGCCGTCCTCGTCACGGATAACCTTAACCTTAGCGTACTTAATAGCGCTGAGTGAGTCAACAACATGTGAGAAGCCTGCAATACCTGTTGCAAATGTTCTTCTTACATCTGTATCGATAAGAGCCATTTCTGCTGCCTCATAGTAGTACTTATCATGCATGTAGTGAATCATGTTAAGTGTGCCTACATAGAGGTGAGCAAGCCAATCCATCATTGTGTCATACTTCTTGATAACTTCGTCATAATCAAGGTACTCTGATGTGATAGGTGTATATTCAGGACCAACCTGCATCTTTGTCTTTTCATCAATACCGCCGTTGATAGCGTAGAGAAGGCACTTAGCAAGGTTAGCTCTTGCGCCGAAGAACTGGATTTCCTTACCTGTCTGTGTTGCGGATACGCAGCAGCAGATTGAGTAATCATCGCCCCATACAGGACGCATTACATCATCATTCTCGTACTGAATTGAGCTTGTTGTAACTGAAATATGAGCAGCATACTTCTTGAAGTTCTCCGGAAGTCTTGAAGAATAAAGAACTGTGAGGTTTGGCTCAGGTGAAGGTCCCATATTCTCAAGTGTGTGGAGGAAACGGTAGTCGTTCTTTGTAACCATTGAACGGCCGTCAATGCCAAGACCTGCAACTTCGAGTGTAGCCCATACAGGGTCGCCCGAGAAGAGCTGGTTGTAAGACTCAATTCTTGCAAACTTAACCATACGGCACTTCATAACAAAGTGGTCAACGAGTTCCTGAGCCTGTGATTCTGTAAGTGTACCGTTCTCAAGGTCACGCTCGATGTAGATGTCGAGGAATGTTGATACACGACCAACGCTCATTGCAGCGCCGTTCTGAGTCTTGATAGCAGCAAGATAACCGAAGTAGAGCCACTGAACTGCCTCTGCAGCGTTCTTAGCAGGCTGTGAAATATCAAAGCCGTAAGAAAGTGCCATTTCCTTCATATCGTTAAGAGCACGAATCTGATCGGCGATTTCTTCACGAAGCTGGAAGTCGCCTCTTCTCATACCCTGACGATTTGTTTCTGCAAAGTCCTCTTTCTTGCCTTCGATAAGACGGTCAATACCGTAAAGAGCAACTCTTCTGTAGTCACCGACGATTCTGCCTCTGCCGTATGTGTCGGGAAGACCTGTAAGAATCTTGTTGTGACGGGCAAGCTTCATCTCGGGAGTATAGATATCGAATACACCCTGGTTGTGAGTCTTGTGATATTTTGTAAAGATTTCGTGGAGTTTAGGGCTTGGAGTGTAGCCATACATCTGGCATGACTGCTCAGCCATTTTGATACCGCCGTAAGGCATAAATGCACGCTTGAGAGGCTTGTCTGTCTGAAGACCTACAACCTTTTCAAGGTCTTTATCAAGATATGCAGCGCCGTAAGCTGTGATGCCGCTTACAACCTCAGTTTCCATATCAAGAACGCCGCCCTTGGCTCTTTCTTCCTTCTGGAGTTCCTTGAGCTCGCCCCAGAGCTTGTCTGTAGCTTCTGTAGGACCTTCAAGGAAAGACTGGTCGCCGTCATAAGGTGTGTAGTTTCTCTGAATGAAGTCTCTGACATCAATGTCGGACTCCCATTTGCCACCTGCAAAATTTGTCCATTCTTCTCTCATTACTGTAAAACCTCCGATAATGATAATTAATACTGAATTTTGTATATGACACAAAAAAATGCCGACTCAATTCCAAGCAGACGCCCGGTAAGGTCAGCTCCTTGAAAAAATCGTCATACATCCTTGTATTCTGTCATTTATTCACTTTTATAATCATATAACCAACACCATTAAAATAACACTTTTTAAGGGCGTTGTCAAGCATTTTGAGATACTTTTTACACCACTTTTTCACACTCAAAACACTATGGTAAATGAGTACAATTTTAGGGTATGAGGAACATTATTTTCAGCAGATTTTTTCCTGTATTTGTGCGGAATATTTTGTCATATGCCTGCTCTGTTGCACTACAGCTTGAATCGTCCTCGTAAAGGTTCACAAGGAAGTCTGCCTCTATCAAAATTCGGTACGGCAAAGTATCAATATTTCCATAGGTGTGATGGTGTCCCACAAGGTAACAAACTTTGTCAATAAATGTTTTTTCGTATCCGAGAGCGGCAAGCAACTTTTCAGCCTCGTGAGGACCTTCAAGCTCCTGATACTTTCCAGCAGACGAATTGTACTTTTCTTCGCTCACCTTTATGCCGATGTCGTGAACGATTGCGGAGATTTCAAGAAGCTCCTGATCGGCAGTCGAAAGATTTTCGCTTTCACCGATTGTCTTTGCGAATGAATAAACCTTGAGAAAATGGTGAATCCTTTTCTTGTCACTTCCAAAATATTCAATCATAGCAGTTATAACCCTATCGGTTTTCATATTATCACTCCTTACGGCGAGCCGCCGTACCCTATTCGTGTAGACAGTTTTTTTGTTTGTGCAATTCTGTGGGGTAGCATTGCGACTATATTTCAGACGGGAGGATTCGCACAAACAATCACTTTTTCATACTTCTTATATATGCAAAGGTCTTTTCTTCACCCTCATCTCTCAGCATAACCAATAATTTTTCAAGCAAGGCCTCGGTGTTGGGGTGCATACGGTGTTTGCCTCTGATTCTGCAAAAATATGTAAACGGAGCGCCGTCCGTGTAATTTTTGCCGTTGTAGATTTTGCTTGCGGCAACTCGGTCGCAGAACATTTCGATAACATATTTTACAGGCATTTCAACATTTTCAATCTGCTTTGTCTTTGGGTTGTAATCGTTCCAGTATTCGTAATGGTGACGGTTTCTGCCCTTGTGATGCAACCACGCCTGTGAATAGCCGTACAGCTCTCTTTCCTTTTCATTGGGACTTCTCGTGCCCTGAAAATACTTTGCACCCGGAATAAATTCTGTAGGCGAATACTTTGACAAATCGTGTATTAATCCCTGTCTGAGAATTCCTGCCCTTGCACAGTTGGCAATTACCTTGTGCCTGTGACGGGTTATTGTTCTGAAATGTTTAATCGGATGTGCCATAATTATCACCATAAATTGTTAGTTTGGAAAATACAAAACATTCTCCGACTGTCATTTTACCACATTTCTCGCCGATTTAAAATAGCACTTGCAAGATTGTCGAAAAAAAGTTATAATATACAAAGGTTAAAATTTTGTAACCATTTAATGTTAAATTCTATAAGGATAGGTAATCTATGAAAAAGAAAATTTTCATTCTTTTACTATGTGTTGTCCTCATTGCAACCTGCATATTATGCGGTGTGACGGGAATTTTCGGAAATGATTCTCAAAACTCTCCAAAACCGCAGACGCCCGATACGGCAGCAACTGAAAATATGACATTTCCGAGCAAGGTCGATTCGCTCACATTAAAAGTCGGCGAATCAAAGCTTATTGAACTGTCATCCGAAAAAGCAAAATCCATTACCAAATGGACAAGCTCGGACAGTAAAATTGTTACCGTTGATGACGGCGGAAGGGTTGACGCTCTCAAAGAGGGTACGGCTCTGATTTCTGCCGTTTCAAAAGACAAATCAAAGTCGGAATTTCAGGTTACGGTGTCAAAATCAACCACGAAAAAACAGCAAAGCTACTCAACCTGTATAACGGCAAATCTTGACAAGCTTGAAAGCAATAAGCGTAACACGGCAAAAAACCTGTACGCAATCAAGGTCAACCGCACGGCAAACTGCGTGACGGTTTACACATATGACGAAAAGGGCAAGTACACAATCCCCGTAAGGGCGATGATTTGCTCCACAGGTCTTGACAATTCGACAATCACGGGTGACTACACAATCGGAATCAAGTCCGAATGGCTTTTCCTTGTGGGTGATGTTTTCGGAAGATACATCAGCGGAATTTCGGGCGATTATCTTTTCCACTCCGTTCCCTACTACTCAATGAGCGAAGAAGATTTGGAGCTTGAGGAGTTCAACAAGCTTGGCGAACAGGCGTCACAGGGTTGCGTAAGACTTGCGGTTTCGGATGCAAAGTGGGTTTATGACAACTGCCCCACAGGCACGAATGTAAGCATATATGACGACGCAGAAAATGCAGGCCCTCTCGGAAAACCGGATGCAATCAAAATCACCGATTTCACCAACAAATGGGATCCGACAGACAGCAATAAAAAATGCCCGTATGCCAAAGCAACACCAATAATCAGCGGTGCAAACGATTACACAATCAAAAGCGGCGGCGAATTTTACGCCCTTGCAGGAGTAACAGCCGTCGACACCTGCGGCAACGACATAACTTCGAATATCGAAGTTTTCGGCAATGTAGTAACCACCCGAAAAGGCAAGTACAAGGTAACATATTCAGTCACCGATGTGCTTAAAAGAACATCAAGCGTAACGATTACGGTAACGGTTGCGTGATTGTTAAATTGAAAGTTGAAAATTGAAAATGCAAAATAAAAATGCGGTTGGCAATGTGCCACCGCATTTTTTATGTTCGTGTGTTCGTGCAGACGGTTTTAATAGTAAATTACAAATGTTGCCCGAGCATAACATAGTAATTGTTTGTACATACAGTAGCGGCGGTCAGTGACCGCCATTTGATTTGGTTGCAAAGCCAAATCAACCACACAGCAACATACATATTTTGACCAAGTATAACATTCCAATTATTTTTGCAATGTATGTTGTAGAGGCGAACCGTGTTCGCCCGTTTCACAAGTTTCATTTATAAAGTGTTATTTAAACGGAAAATTTCTGCCATTGCCTGTGGTCGAACCGATTTTGCAATCGGTTCGATTGGCGTTCACTGAACGCCACTACAATTTTACATTTTCCACTTTCAATTTAAAAAAATCCCGAACACGGTGAAAACCGATGTTCGGGAAATTTTTTATTTATTTACTTTACGCAAGCATTCTTATGAACGATATAAATTACTCGTTATCGGGAAGGCTTGCAAGCTTTTCAAGGTGAGCATACTTATCAGCAGCAACCTTTTCAGCCTTTTCAAAGAGTTTTTCTGCTCTTTCGGGGAATGAACGAGTGAGTGAGTTATAACGAACTTCGCCCATGATGAAGTCACGATATGATGCAGAAGGAGCTTTACCGTCAAGCATGAACGGATTCTTTCCTTCGTCTGCAAGACGAGGATCGTAACGGAAGATGTTCCAATAACCTGCCTCAACAGCCTTTTTCTCCTCAAGCTGAGCAATGCCCATGCCACCCTTGATACCGTGGTTGATACACGGAGCGTAGCAGATTACGAGTGACGGACCGTTGTAGCTTTCAGCCTCAACCATAGCCTTGAGAACCTGATTGTTGTCAGCACCCATAGCGCACTGTGCAACATAAACATAGCCGTAGCTCATTGCAATAGCGGCAAGGTCTTTCTTCTTAACGGCCTTACCTGCGGCGGCAAACTGTGCAACCGAACCTACAGGAGTAGCCTTTGAAGCCTGACCGCCTGTGTTAGAATAAACCTCAGTATCGAATACGAGGATATTAACATTTTCGCCTGATGCGATTACATGGTCAAGACCGCCGAAACCGATATCGTAAGCCCAACCGTCACCGCCGAAGATCCACATTGACTTCTTAGCGAGTTCGTCCTTGTCAACGAGTGTTTTCTTAACAAGTTCGCCAACCTTTGCATCCTCTGTGTTCTTTTCGAGTTCAGCGATAAGAGCGTCTGTTGCAGGACGACTTGAAGTTGAATCTGTTACTGTGTCGAGATAGTTCTGGCAAGCTGTCTTAAGGTCAGCGCTGTCTGTATCCTTCTGAATACCCTCAACATACTCGATAAGTCTGTTGCGGATAGCCTTCTGACCGAGAGCCATACCAAGACCAAACTCTGCGTTATCTTCAAAGAGTGAGTTCTGCCAAGCAGGACCGTAACCCTTCTTATTCTTTGTATAAGGTGTTGCAGGAGCAGATGCACCCCAAATTGATGAACAGCCTGTTGCGTTAGCAATGAACATTCTGTCACCGAAAAGCTGTGTAACAAGCTTTGCATACGGTGTTTCACCGCAGCCTGCGCAAGCGCCTGAGAATTCAAGCAACGGCTGTTTGAACTGACTGCCCTTAACTGTAGTGAACTTGAACTTTTCGTGAACTTCAGGCTTATCTTCAAGTGTGAGAGCGTAGTCAAATACTGCCTGCTTAGGACGCTGTGAGTCGATTGGCTGCATTGTGAGAGCCTTAGCGCCCTTCTTACCCGGACAAACCTGAGCACAAGCGCCGCAACCCGTACAGTCGAGTGTTGAAACTGTCATTACAAAGTTGAGGTCCTTGAGTCCCATCATCGGGAGGCTCTTTGTACCTTCGGGAGCTTTTGCAAGCTCATCGGCTGTCATGGCAACCGGACGGATTACAGCGTGAGGACATACGATTGCACATCTGTTACACTGAATACAGTTTTCAGGATTCCATTCGGGAACATCAACTGCGATACCTCTCTTTTCATAAGCGGCAGAACCGTTAGGAGCAGTACCGTCAACATGATCCATAAATGTTGAAACAGGGAGCTTGTTACCCTTATATGCATTTACAGGCTTGAGGATTTCGTTTACATACTCAACGAGAGCGCCGTTACCCTCTGCCTTGTCGGCAACTGAATTATCAACAGCGTTAGCCCAATCAGCAGGAATTTCAACCTTCTTGAGGTCTTCCATACCACGGTCAATAGCGGCGTAGTTCATATCTACGATAGCCTGACCTTTCTTCATGTATGACTTCTTAGCGGCAGCCTTCATAAGCTCCTTAGCCTTGTCGGCAGGAATGATATCTGCAATCTTGAAGAATGCTGACTGAAGAACCGTGTTGATACGACCGCCAAGACCGATTTCCTTACCGATCTTGATACCGTCAATTGTGTAGAAGTTGATGTGTCTTTCAGCGAGAATCTTCTTCATCTTACCCGGGAGACGCTCGGAAAGCTCTTCTGTATCCCATGGGCAGTTAAGAAGGAATGAACCGCCTTCTTTAAGGTCATCAACAATATCGTACTTGTCAACATAAGACGGATTGTGACAGGCAACAAAGTCTGCCTTTGAAATGTAGTATGTTGACTTAATAGGAGTTTTACCGAAACGAAGGTGAGAAACTGTAAGACCGCCCGACTTCTTTGAGTCATATGCAAAGTAGCCCTGAGCGTACATATCGGTGTTATCGCCGATAATCTTGATTGAGTTCTTGTTAGCACCGACAGTACCGTCAGCACCAAGACCCCAGAACTTACAGCTGTGTGTACCCTTCGGAGTTGTATCGGGATTTTCAACAATCGGAAGTGAGAGGTTTGTAACATCATCAACAATGCCGATTGTAAATCTTCTCTTAGGTGTTTCGCTTTCAGCGTTTCTGTAAACAGCGATGATGTCGCCGGGTGTTGTATCCTTTGAGCCAAGACCGTATCTGCCTGTGTAAACCTTTACACCTGCAAAGTCCGAACCGTTGATAGCGGCGAGAACATCAAGATAAAGAGGTTCGCCGATTGAACCGGGTTCCTTTGTTCTGTCAAGAACAGAGATTGTCTTAACAGTCTTAGGAAGCTCTCTGAGCATATAGTCGGCAACGAAAGGTCTGTAAAGGTGAACTTTAAGAAGACCGACCTTTTCGCCTGCGGCATTGAGGTAATCAACAACTTCTTCCGTACAGTCGCAGACAGAACCCATAGCAACGATAACATGCTCTGCATCATCTGCACCGTAGTAGTTGAACGGCTTGTAGTCAGTACCGATTTTAGCATTAACCTTGTCCATGTACTTAACAACAACTTCGGGAACTGCGTCATAATACTTGTTACAAGCTTCTCTTGCCTGGAAGAAAATATCATCGTTCTGAGCAGTACCTCTTGTTACAGGATGCTCAGGGTTAAGAGCACGACGACGGAAAGCCTCAACTGCATCCCAGTTAAGCATATCGGCGAGGTCTGCGTAATCCCACTCCTCAATCTTCTGAATTTCGTGAGAAGTTCTGAAACCGTCAAAGAAATGAAGGAAAGGAACTCTGCCTTCAATAGCTGCAAGGTGAGCAACAGCGGCAAGGTCCATACATTCCTGAGGATTGTTTGAACAAAGCATTGCATAACCTGTCTGACGGCAAGCGTAGATATCTGAGTGGTCACCAAAAATAGAAAGTGCGTGGCTTGTGAGCGCACGGGCTGATACATGAATAACGCCCGGAAGGAGCTCGCCTGCCATCTTGTACATATTCGGAATCATAAGGAGCAGGCCCTGTGATGCTGTGTAAGTTGTGGTCAAAGCACCTGCTGCGAGTGAGCCGTGAACAGCACCTGATGCGCCGCCCTCCGACTGCATTTCCGTTACCTGAACCTGTCTGCCGAAAAGGTTCTTGGCACCCTGTGCCGAGAACTTGTCGGTAAGGTCAGCCATTACGGAAGAAGGTGTAATAGGATAGATAGCCGCAACATCGGTAAACGCATAAGAAACATGAGCTACTGCGCTGTTACCATCCATAGTTTTCATTTTTCTTGCCAATGGAATCGTCCTCCTTTTTAATCAAAGCGGCAAAGGAAATGATGCCGCATAAATTTTCGATACCCGTTAATTACGCACCGTAAATCAACAAGCGGTACGGATACTTTGTATCATCTTAAATTTTATCACTTAAACACCGATTTGTAAAGTGTTTTACACAAGAAATTCAAAGCAGGATATATATTTTTGTTTCGTTTTTTACAAAAAAGTTTTTTATATTTACTTGTTCCTGTCAAAATACTTTGTTGTTGATTTTTTAAAAATCAACAACAAAGGTTTTGGTTATTTGTACAAACGGTTACAATACTACGCTCGGGCATAATTTGTTTTTTGACATTGCAAACTATCTGCACGAATTGGAAACGGCGGCTCGCCGTAATTTTTAATTTATAAATGCTTTATCGCTTCGCTTAAATCCGTACACAAAAAATCTATCATATGACGAGCCGACTGCCGCAAGGGCATTGTCGCCCACATATTTTCCGACCATCCATGTATCGGCAAAGTTGTAAAACTGCTGAAACACATTGCCGAGCATAAGCGGTACTGCAAAAGACCACAGGCCGCCTGTTATACTGCCTGTGGTCAAATCTCTGTTTTTATTTAGTTTTACCGCAAAATCATTTCGCTGCAACCGCAGATTCTGCGGTCATATTTTTTTGTTAAATTCACTTCCGCATTTCGGACAGCGAACAGTATGATTGCCTTTTTTGTTGCGAACACGAAGCTGTGCCTTGCACACGGGACACTTGATATAACGGTAGTCCTTACGGTCACGAATTTTCTTGAGGGTAAGTTTGAACCAACCTGTTACCGCATTGTAAATCGGAAGAAATTTTCTGTTTTCGGCACTTCTTGCAACAATGTTGCGTGAGAACATACGAAAACAGATAAGCACGATAATCAAGAGCATTATTCCGTCAATGATGTATCTTGCAACACGGTTCCACACAAAAATATTCACGAACCACAGTATAAGCAACAGCACCCAGAGTGCATTGTTGAGCTTATCCGTGCCGTATCTGCCCTGCATAAAATTGGCGAATCTGTTAAATAATCCTCGCATAAAGTTCATCCTTTCCGCAAAAAGCGGTAATTACAAAAATCATCCTTCCACCATTTTATCACAGGCAGGGTGTACATTCAATAAACATTTGACGATATATGTCACTAAATCAGCCGAGAACAAGCTTTGCCGTGTCAACGCTTTCTTTTGCGTCACGGCAGTAGTAGTCAGCGCCGATTTTCATAGCGTAGTCCTTTGTAAGAACCGCACCGCCGACAAATATTGTACATTTGCTTGATCCGTCAGGATTCTGAAGTTCCTTACATTCTCTTACAAGCCTTATTGTGTCTTCCATACTCTTGAGGGTTGTTGTCATAAGAGCCGAAAGTCCTATCATTGTAATATTCTGTTCAACGGCAGTATCAACAATAAGCTGAGGATCAACATCACGACCGAGGTCAACAACTGTGTAGCCGTAGTTATCAAGAAGAACCTTTACAATGTTCTTGCCGATATCGTGAATGTCACCTTTTACGGTTGCCACAATAATTTTGCCCTTGCTTACGGGAGTCCCGCTTGTCTTTGTAAGGTGCTTTTTAATTACATCAAAGCACTCCTGAGCTGTGTTTGCGCTTTGGATAAGCTGTGGAAGGAAGATTTTATTCTTTTCAAAATCTTCGCCCACTCTGTCAAGTGCAGGGATAAGCATTTCGTTTACAACCTGCATTGCATCTGTTGTTTCAAGAAGCTTTGCGGTTGCGGCTGCACCTTCGTTTTTAAGTCCGTTATAAACAGCCGCAAAAATATCAACATTGCTGTCTGCCTTTTTAACGGGAGCGGCAGGAACAGCGTCGTTATATGCGTTGATAAATTCAAGTGAGTTCTTGTCAATGCCGTTAAGCACACGGAATGCTCTTACAGCACCTGTCATCGACTCAACATTTGGGTTGATAATCGGCAAATCAAGTCCCTGTTCCATAGCCATTGTAAGGAAAGTTCTGTTGACAAGCTCACGGTTCGGAAGTCCGAACGAAATGTTTGATACACCGAGACAGGTTTTACAGCCAAGTTCCGTTTTTACTCTGTGCAAGGCCTCAAGAGTCTGACGGCAAGCAGCCTGTTCTGCGGAAACCGTAAGAGTAAGACAGTCGATATATACATCTTTTCTGTCAATGCCGACAGCCTCGGCTCTTTCAACAATTCGTTTTGCAATCTCAAATCTGCCCTCGGCGGTTTTCGGGATACCGTTTTCGTCAAGTGCAAGTCCGACAACAGACGCACCGTACTTTTTGACAAGAGGAAGAACCGTTGCAAGGCTCTGTTCCTCACCGTTTACGGAGTTCAGAATCGGTTTGCCGTTGTAGTAGCGGAGTCCTGCCTCAATAACCTCGGGCTTTGTGGAGTCAATCTGGAGCGGAACATCACACACACTCTGAATAGCCTTGAGAACACGCACCATCATCTTTTTTTCGTCAATTTCGGGATGACCTACATTGACATCAAGAATTTCCGCACCGCCCTGAACCTGACTGAGAGCCTGAGTGAGGATATAGTCAATATTATTTTCAACAAGCGCCTGCTTGAACAGCTTTTTACCTGTGGGGTTAATTCTTTCGCCGATAATTCTCGGACCGTTGATTTCGACAACCGTCGTTGAACTGCAAACGGTTGTGTCAACGCTTTTTGTCTGAGGCTGATATCCTCTGTCGGCAACCTCTGACTTAATTTTTGCAATATAATCGGGATTCGTTCCGCAGCATCCACCGATAACCTTAACACCGTATTTGAGGAGTGAACAAACGCACTCGGCAAATTTGTCGGGCATAATGTTGTACTCGTTGCTGTTAGGATCGGGCAAACCTGCGTTAGCCTTGATTACAAGGGGAAGATTTGTGTATTTCGACATCTCGGAAACAACTGGTTCAAGCTCATCCGGACCGAGTGAACAGTTTACACCGAGAGCGTCAACACCGAGTCCCGTAAGAGTGACAGCCGCACAGGCAGGGGATACACCCGTAAATGTTCGTCCGTTTCTCTCAAAGGTCATTGTTGTGAGGATAGGCTTGTCGCAGTTTTCCTTTGCGGCAAGGACTGCGGCTTTAAGCTCGTAAAGGTCGGTCATTGTTTCAAAAACTATGACATCGGCATCTTTACCGGCAAGAATCTGCTGTTTGTAATACTCATAAGCCTCGTCAAATTTCATTGAACCGGCAGGTTCAAGCAACTGACCTATCGGGCCGATATCAAGGGCAACGAGGGCGTCTGTACCCTCAACGGCTTTTCTTGCAATCTTAACACCGGCGCCGATGATTTCTTCAACGCTGTAACCGCTGTCCTGAAGCTTGTAGGCATTTGCGCCGAAGGTGTTTGCGTACACAATGTCAGATCCGGCATCAATATACCTCCTGTGAAAGCTCTCGATAAGCTCGGGGTGAGTAATGTTCAGCACCTCAGGCACATGGTCGTACTTTACACCGCTTTTCTGAATGAGAGTTCCTGTTGCACCGTCAAGCAAAATAAAATTCTTTTGGTTGAGATATTCACTAAAGTTTGAAAAATTCTTAAACACCACAATGTTCCCCATTTCTTCTGAAGCGACATTTGCCTTTCATACTGCAAATTGCACACCCTCGTTTTCTTCTTTCAATCGGATTGTCTGAAATTCCGAGAACCGCCGTAACCGACTTTGACGGCACAAGCAGACAGCTGTCGCCTGTTGTAAGTCCTATTTTTCTCGGAGCGTCAAGTATTCTCAGATACTCCTTCTGCATCTCAATAGGATAATCCCCGTAGCCGGGGCTGAAACGGAAGGTCATATACTTTCCGCTGTATTTTTCGGCAAGGATTTCGTCAACCTTTTGACACACCTGTTCAACGGCAACGCTTGCAAAGCTGTCAAGCACAACCGCCCTTGCCATATCGGAAATCTGACTTATACGGATAAGCTTGTCAATTTCCGAACCGATTGTAGCACACATCATAACGGCTGTGTGGCAACCCTCAAGGTGCTTTTTTATATCATTGCCGAGTAAAATATCATCAAACGGAGCTTTGCGTTCAAGATAGAGAAATCTCGGCTCTGCTGTTTTCAATATTTCTTTTTCACATTCATCCATCAGCACATCCATGCGGTAATTAAGGCTGATTCCTGCACCGCCGAGGTAGCGTATAGCCTCTTTGCGGTTTAATCTGTCAAGCGTTATCATAAAAGACTTGACACCGCCTCCGTAATTTTTCTTGCAACATACGGGTTGTTCATCGTGTAGAGGTGGATGCCGTCAACACCGTGTGCGATAAGGTCAACAATCTGGTCAACCGCATATGCAATGCCTGCGTCACGCAAAGCCTCGGGTCTTGTATCATACTTCTGCATAATCTTTGCAAATTTTGCAGGAAGGCTTGCACCGCACATTGAAACCATTCTTTCAATCTGACTTTTGCTTGTTACAGGCATAATACCTGCCTCAATCGGAACATTCACGCCTGCAATCTTCGCTCTTTCAAGAAAGCGATAGTAAACGGAGTTGTCAAAGAAAAGCTGTGAAATAAGATGGCTTGCACCCGACTCAACCTTTTTGCGAAGGTTGTGAATGTCCTCAACCTCATCGGTTGCCTCGCTGTGAACCTCGGGATAACAAGCGCCGGCAATGTCAAAATCACCCTGTGACGCAATGTATCTGCACAAATCGCTTGCATAAGTGAAATCCTTCTGCGGTTCAACACCTTCAACCCTGTCACCACGGAGTGCAAGAATATTCTCAATGCCGTTCTCCTTAAAGAGTGCAAGGTTGCGGTCAATATCAGCCTTTGTGCTGTTAATGCAGGTGAGGTGTGCCACGGATTCAACTCCGAAATCCCTCTTGATTTTTGATGCGATTTCGCAGGTGCGATTTTTTGAGCCGTTGCCGCCTGCACCGTATGTTACGCTGATGAAGTCAGGCTTTAATGCCGAAATTTCTTCAAGCTTGCCGTAAACCGATTCAATCGGAGAGGTCTTTTTAGGCGGAAATACTTCAAAAGAAAAAACTGTTTTTCCGCTGTTAAATAAATTGCTTATTTTCATATATAAACACCTCGGTAATGGTTTAGTTAAACTTGATTAATTATAGCATAAATAATTTTTGCATACAATACTGTTTTGGTGGGTTTTGTCGTTTAAGGCTATCATTTTTTGGGAGATTTGGGTATAATCAAAAATTATATCAAAGAGTTTTATAATAATTATAATTTTGTTAACAAACCAAATTCACCATTATACTGTAGGGGCGTTCATTGGACGCCCGCAAGTAACGACACAATTTTTTTGATAAAAATAAACCATATAAATGAGATACAATTACCTAAATGATGTAGGGGAGAACCGTGTTCTCCACTACAGAGTATAAATTTACTTTCATAATAAAGCAAAAATTGCATCAATGCCGTATTCGGGCATCTGATGCAATTCCTTTATCCGAGTATCTTCTCGAATAGATTGCGGTGGCACACCGCCGACCGCAATTTTCAACTTTCAATTTTAAAAAAATCACAGATGCAAAATCAACTTTGCAACGCCGAAATAGATAAGCAATGAAAGCGAGTCGCAGACTGTTGAAATGAGCGGATTCGCCATAACGGCAGGGTCAAAGCCGACCTTGCTTGCCAAAAGAGGCAGACTGCTGCCGACAAGCTTTGCCATAATAATTGTGCCGACAAGCGTAAGCGAAATTACAAGGGCAATCATAAATGCGTTTTCCTGACCGTTGAGATCAAACAAAAGCAGTTTTACAAAGTTTGCCGCCGCAAGCGTAATACCGCAAAGAATTGACACCCTGAATTCTTTCCACAGCACAAGGAAAATGCTCTTGAAATGAATTTCACCGAGCGACAACGCACGGATTACGGAAACCGACGCCTGAGAACCTGCGTTACCGCCCGAACCCGTAATCATCGGGATAAACGATGAGAGAATCAAAACATTTGCAAGCACAGCCTCAAATGATGAGATAATCGCACTTGTAAAGGTTGCCGAAAGCATGAGTATAAGCAGCCACGGCGCTCTCTTTTTGTACAGACCGAAAACGCTTGTTTTCATATACGGTTTGTCAGACGGCAATACGGCTGCCATCTTTTCGATATCCTCGGTAGCCTCTTCCTGAATAACATCAATAGCGTCGTCAATTGTTACGATACCGACAAGTCGGTTTTCGTTATCGACAACAGGAAGAGCAAGGAAGTTATAGTTTGAGAACATCTGGGCAACCTGCTCCTGATCGGCAAGAGTAGTTACCGAGATAACATTTTCCTCCATAATCGACTTTACAAGCTCGTCATCTTCGGCAAGCAAAAGGTCTTTTACGGTAGTAATACCGATAAGTTTGTTGTTGGCATCGGTTACATAGCAGGTGTAGATTGTTTCCTTGTCAACACCTGTTCTTCTGATTCTTTTAATAGCCATTTCAGCCGTCATATCGGGACGAAGCACAATAAACTCGGTTGTCATAATCGAGCCTGCACTGTCCTCGGGATATTTTAAAAGCTCGTTAATCTGCTTTCTCATATCCTTATCAGCCTGTCTTAAAATACGCTTTACAACATTGGCAGGCATTTCCTCAATAAGGTCAACGGCGTCATCGACAAATAACTCATCGACGACCTCTTTCAGTTCGCTGTCGCTGAAGCCGTGGATAAGAAATTCCTGAGTTTCGTCATCCATTTCGACAAAGGTTTCCGCCGCAAGCTCCTTTGGCAGAATACGAAACAGAATCGGCATTTTTTCATCCTGTAGATTTTCAAAAACCGCCGCAATGTCAAACGGTTTCATCGTAATCAGAATATCCCGCAAAGTGCTGAACTTTTTGTCATCAAGCAACACTTTGATAGTTTCGGTAAGGGTTACATTAACCTGTTCCATCATCTTTTCCTCCTTTTTAATTCAATTGGAAGTAAAGACGGTGTCACCCTGAGTATTAAATTAAATCAATTCAAATTAAAATAAAAATACAAAGCAAAATCAATAAAACAAAATGAACGCACAAGCGCACATTCTGTTGCAACTTCGCCCGGGTACAGCGCCTTTATTACCGTCTGCGTCCATTAAGTTTTCACCTCATTCGCATTAAAATTCGGACAAAAGCCCGTACATATTTATTTTATTCTTTTTTATGTCCGATGTCAACGGATTTATCCGCTAAAAATCCACTTTGCAAGCATTTTACATTATTCTCTGCAACGGCTTGGTAATTCGGTATAATATTTCTTGCTTTTTGAAGTGTATCAATGTATAATAAATATGCATGATTTAAAATAAAATTTCAAAGATTGGAGATTAACCGTTATGACAGATATGGTTAAAAAATATGTTCCCTATGCGGTAATAATTTTGCTTGTTTATATGCTGCTGCCGCTTGTGTTTATTCCGGGCGCAATGCAGAAGTTTTCACCCGTTGCATATGACTGTGTGTTCCCGATTACGGCAATCGGCTGTTCGGCACACTACTGCTCAAAACACGGACTTGACTTTCTCTTTGCACTCATTGCACCGATTATTTATCTTCCGAGTATGCTCATCTACAACGGCGGATTTTCTTCAAGCACACTTTCAACAAACCTTATTCTCCTCGTAGTTTATCTTGTTGCCGGAATTTTCGGACTTTTCCTCGGCGACCTTGCTTTCGGTGACAAGCGCCGTCAGAAAGAAAAGGCAGAACAGGAAGAAGCAGAGGAAATGCTCCTTGAGGCAAAGCGCCGTGAAAAGGAAGAGCTTGAGAACATGACTTCATCAAGCAAAAAAGCCGAAGGAAAAGCACCCTACAAACAGGAACGCAAGCCTGCACGCAGACCGTCGCCTGCACCGCAGAAAACCGAAACAGCAGATGACGATGATTTTGATTATGACAAGTACCTTTCCGGTATTGACAGAAAGCAAGATCCGAACGAAAGCGAAATTGACGATATCTTAAACGAATACAGACACTAACGGCGAGCCGCCGTTCCCAGTTCGTGCAGATAGTATTTATAAGGGCGAAAATAAAATGCCCGAGCAGAACTCTATAACTAAAAATGTAAAATTAAAGTCGGGAAGACAATTTGCGAAATGCAAAGCATTGTCTTCCCGACTGTTTATTTTATATGAAAGTTGCTGTTTATTTGTAGGGGAGAACCGTATTCTCCCACACGGCGAGCCGCCGTTCCCGATTCGTGTAGATAGTTTGTAATATAAAAAAACATATCATGCCCGAGCGTAGCATTGCAATTTTTCGCACAATCCCGTAGGGGCGTTCATTGGACGCCCGCCAAGTAATGACAGAAAATTTATGATAAAAATAAACTGTATAAATGAGATACAGAATTGCAGTTACTTTGTAACATTTATATCATTTAAATTACAATATTATTTGTACCATTATTTTTGTTTAAATCAACCCAACGATATACTTCTGAATCAAGGTTGCGTCAACAACACTGATTTCACCGTCATGGTTTACATCGCTGTTAAAAAGCTGAGTCTTGCCGAATTTTACAATACCTACAACATATTTCTGAACAGATGTTGCATCTCCAACCGTAATGTTTCCGTCTGGATATGCATCACCGCAAGTCAGGCAGTTCAATTTGCCACCAATCGTTGTTTTACACTCTGCGCCGTTTTTAAGTCTGCAATATTTATAAGCTATAAGGCCCGTATCCTCGCCAAGCTGTCTTGAAATATAAAACTCCACATAGCCGTTCTTATCGGGGACAAAAGATGTTACCGCACCTCCGCTGACAAAATATGCGCCCGAGGTTGCATAGCAAGGTTTGCCGCTGCTGTCTGTACCGAAATCCTCATATGTAAAGTCAAAATTCTTGTATGTGCCATCGCTGAGTTTTCCGGTCATTGTGCCATCATCATTAAAGCCATCAGGAAAATAGTCGGAGAGTTTAATCCTTATCTTAACATATTCTCCGCCTGTTGAATCATAATTGAATTTCATACCCGTATCACCAAAATAACGATTATCCGCTGTTATCATATGGCGAGTAAATTCCTGATTTTTCGGGAGATTTACAAACTTCGGTGCATCAATACAGTCCTTAAACATCACGCTGTACTTTTGATAATCCGTTGATATGAACATTGCCCCGAAATTCTTTGCCGTATTTTCGGTATATCCCGTTGTTGTAACAAAAAGCTGATTGTTTGAGATTTTCTGCGTTGTACCTGTAACTTCAAAGTCCTTGCGATCTTCATACTCGCTTACCGCACCTGTCATAAGAACCGAACCGACGGTAAGCACACCGCACATTGCGATTGCAGTTAATTTTTTGATTATACTTTTCATTGTTTACACCTATTTATATTGTTTAGCTGTCCAAACCGACGATATACTTCTGAATCAAGGTTGAGTCAACAATATTGATTTGACCGTCATGGTTGACATCGCTGTTAAAAATCTGAAGGTCATCAAAATCGACTGCACCGACTACATATTTCTGAACAAGCGTTGCATCTACAATTGTGATAGAATCATCCTTGGTTATATCGCCTCGAACAAGACCGTATAGGCGTGCACCCTGTACAGCACGATTAAAGGACAGTCCGTCTTTTCTTCTGTAGTTAAGATACATCGACAATTCGGTTCTTACACCGATTTTCTTTGAAATATAAAGCTCGGCATAACCGTCCTTATCAGGGACAACTGCCGTTACAGCCGCACCGCTCTTTACACACATACCCGAGGTTTCGCAATAATCGTTTTTGTCGGAGCTTGCGGAATCGTAATCCTTGTGAGACCAGGCAAAGGTGTGTGTACTACCGTCATCAAGGGTTTGAGTAACAGAGCCGTCCTCGTTAAAGTAAGGCGAAAAAGTAGATAATTTAATTTTTACCTTTATATATTCTCCGCCGGTGTTATCAAATGTATAAATGTCATATATGTTTGTAAAATAAGAACCGCCCAGGTTTATCAATTTATTGTAATAAAATTCCTGATTTTTCGGAAGATTTAAAAATTTCAGTTTATTCACGCAATCTTTAAAATATACGCTGTATCCTTTGCCTGCCATATTTTCAAACATAACACCGTAATACTTTGGATTGCTTTCGTTATAGCCTGTTGCCGTAACAAGAACTTGATTATTACTGATTTTACGGGTTTCGCCCATTAGTTTGAAATCTCTTTCATCACCAATCCATTTTGCGTTTGCAACAAACGCAGAGCTTACTGCCAACACACAGCATATTGCGATTGCAGTTATTTTTTTGACTGTTCTTTTCATTGATTACACCAGTTTTTTATTGTTTAGCTGTCCAAACCGACAATATACTTCTGAATCAAGGTTGCATCAACAACACTGATTTCACCGTCATGGTTTACATCGCTGTTAAAAAGCTGAAGCTTGTCAAAGTCCTCAATACCTACAACATACTTCTGAACAAGCGTTGCATCAGTAACAGAAATGTATCCGCTTAAATCCGTATCACCGCAAGTTAAACCGACCAGAGTACCTCCGATTCTTCCGCAATCGCGACGAGCTCCGTTTTTAAGTCTGCAATAGCAGTATGACATTACTTTTGTATCTGCGCCAAGCTTTCTTGAAACATATATTTCAGCATAGCCGTCCTTATCGGGAGCAAAGGATGTTACCGCACCTCCGCTTGTCGCATATGCACCGGATTCCGCATAGCAATTAACACCGTTGCTGTCAGTTCCGAAATCTTCGTATGTAAAATCAAAATCCTTGTAAGAACCGTCGCTGAGCTCAACAGTCATTGTTCCGTTTTCATTGAACAGATAGGAAAAATCGGAAAGCTTGATTTTTACCTTAACATATTCACCGCCTGTTTTGTTAAACTGATAGAATGTCTGAACATTACCGAAATAACCGTGACCCTGCGTCATCATATATTTTACGAATTTTTCGCCCTTTGGAAGATTTAAAAATCTCGGTGCGTTGATACAATCCTTAAACCATATATCGTAATCCTTTTCGTCGGTTGTTCTGAACTTTGCACCGAAATTTTTATCGGTATTTTCAGTGTATCCCGTTGTTGTCACAAAAAGCTGATTGTTTGAAATTTTCTGCGTTGTACCTGTAACTTCAAAGTCCTTGTGATTTTCATCTTCGCTTACCGCACCTGTCATAAGAACCGAACCGACAGTAAGCACACCGCACATTGCAATTGCAGTTATTTTTTTAATTATATTTTTCATTGTTATCCTCCGTGTTTGTAATTTTATCTGCAAATTTGTTCATACTTGTTTAAGTTTATCAATCTATTTTTCTTATGTCAATAATTTTAAAATAAATTCGGCATTTACGGCAATATATGCGTATTTTCCCAATATTAATTATTACAAATGACAGACAAAATACTCGGGAATTTCTGTTTTTAACAATTGGTCTTTAAACAAAAAACAGACTGCACCGTGATACAGTCTGCTGTAAATTATGACGCACGCTCACATATTACATAGTAACGGTCAAAACCGCCGTTTCCGTCACTTATGCAGGTAAACATCGTGAGCAAATCTTTGCCATTTTTAATATAGCAATCTTCCGATTCATTTGGCTTATTCACCTTTGTTTCAACAACTTTGTAATCTATGGTGTCCCAATAGTTTGTTATTGACACCTTATCGCCCATTTTCAGATTACGCAGATTATCAAAGAAAATTCTTCCGACATATCCCGTGTGACCTGCAAGGACTGCGTTTGTATTCTTACCGCCGATCGGCAATGAGGTTGCACTCATATGTGCCGCACCGTAGCTCATATTTGAGCTGTTCGCACCGAGGTAAATCGGCAGACGCATATTTATTGTTTCGGCGGTAACATAACCGTAAATGCCGTCGGTTATGCCGTAATCCTCAAGATTGACGGCAGCCTGTGAATAGGTATCGTTGCGGAGCATTTCATACTGGTTTGTTTCAAGTTTTTTGTTGTAGGCAACGCTGTCATTGAAAAGTCTGTCGAGGTCAGCCTTGAAAACAACGGGCTGTTTGGAGGTACGCTTGCCGTCCCTGTCAATTTTGTAACCCTCTTCGTCAACCCTGCCGTCCTTGACCGCCTGTTCAAAAGAGCCGTCCTCAGCTTCTTCAACACGGGTGTCAAAGCCGTCAGCCTCGCCGTTTGAAATCTGTGTTCCGATAAAATTTGATATAGGGGGGAATGCGACAAGACCTATTCCGACAACAAGCATTGCAATTGCCACACCCGTAAGTATTTTTTTAATCATCGGAATCACCACCCAAATCATTCTGATTTTCGTCAGCCGAGTCATCTCTCAGCCGTTTTGCACCGTTTGACTTCTTCTTTTTACGCTTGAGCAGGAATACAACCACAAACGCAACAAGAGCAACAAAGCCGACAATTATGCCTATTGCGACTGCATAAGGGATTTTGTAACCGAGGAAAAATATGTAATCGTTGTCAAATTTCGCAAGCGACTCGCCCGTTTCAATATACTTTGTATCGTCATAATCGACACGCTTGCCACGCACGAGAAGTCTGTGCGTATTAACGCCGTATGGGGTACAGGTGAGAAGCGTTACAAGGTCTTCGCCGTCAACTATCCGCAAAGAATTGATTTCTGAGGGAAGAACAACTTCGATTTGATCAACCTCATATTTCAGCGTTCTGTCGAGGATATGAACATAGAATTCATCGCCGACCTTCATATCGGTGAGGTAATCGAAAAATGTTTCGCCCGGATAACCCGAATGGGCAGAAATTACGGAATGTGTGCTTGCACCGCCGACAGGCAGGGAAGTGTTTTGAAGATGCCCCGCACCTTTGGAAAGAATCTCTTCGCTTGTGCCGTGATAAATCGGCAGATAAACATTGATTTTCGGCACATCAATATAGCCGATAAGACCGTTATCATCAATATTGAGAGTTTTCTCATAATTTGCACCGATTTTCTGAAAAGCCTTTTCGTCGAACGGGTCGGTAATTATCATATTATTTGAAAGGCTGTTATTATACTTAGCAGCCTCTTCAAACATTTTTTGAGTTTTCTCACTCGGCATCTGAGCAACCCTGTCGGTGTACTCCTTAACCCTGCTTCGACTGACATAGTTATTAATTGCGGAGCTGACAAGCGGATAGCTCATTATGCCGATTCCCGCAACAAATATTAAAGCTATTAGTAAAATTGACAGCTTTCGTTTCATAAAATTTCCCTTTTCTGCGTGTTTTCGTTCCGTTGTTATTATACTATATTTTATTATCTATCGCAACTGCACGGCGAGCCGCCGTTCCCTGTTCGTGTAGATAGTTTGTAATGTCAAAAAACATTTATGCCCGAGCGAAAGGTTTAATTAAATGTAAAATTGAAAATTATGGCGAGCCGCCGTTCCCCGTTCGTGAAGACAGTTTGTAATGTCAAAAAACATATTATACCCGAGCATTACATTGCAATGGTTTGCAACATTTATAAAATTCTATATCTATCATAATTTATCTGCCATTACTTGGCGGGCGGATAATATCCGCCTCTACGGTTCTTTTACAAATAGAACGGGGATGCGTTGCCGCATCCCCTGAAAATTACATATATCACAGATTTTAAGATAAAAGATATTCGATTAATTATTTAGCTGCTTTCTTTCTCTTAAGAACAAAGAGGAGAACGCCTGCACAAGCGATAAGTGCTGCACCGCCAACATAGAACATCATTGTACCCATACCACCTGTTGAAGGAACAGTTACAGGATAGTTAGGAACAGCATTGTTGCCGTCAACTGTAACATTACCTACAAATGTGTACTCCTTGCTCTTGTCGATGTTTACTTTGAATACTGAGCTGTTGAGGTTGTAGTCTGCAGGAGCTGCTATCTCTTTTGCATAGTATGTCTGTGTAGCATCAAACTTGAATGTTGTTGTTGTGCCTTCAAGAACAAATGTAGCCTCGCCGTTAGCACCTGTCTCAGCAACTACATTTACATTCTTGTCGTCAACTTTAACTGTAAGAGGTGTTTTAGCCTCTGGGTCTGTGAAGATCTGGAATTTAGCTTTAGCAAGCTTCTGAGTTGTGTCATTGCCGTTAACCTTAACAACCTTCATGCCGTATGTAAATACATCAGGTGAATTTTTACCGGATTCAAAGTTTGTTTCTGCATCGTTACCATAAACAAGACCGTCTGTGTTGCGGATAGCTGTGTTGAGCTTAGCTTTTTCGTTTAAATCAGCTGTGTATGTAACAACAACATTTTCTGCATCATAGAACTTCTCAGATGCAAGTGTAGCAGATTTGAATACAACTGCGAATGTAGCAGTAGCCTCACCGTTCTTGCCTGTGTAAGGATGGTTCTTTTCAATAGAGTAATCTGTACCCAAAGTAAGAGCATCACCTGTGCCGTCGTACTTAACTACAACTGAATTCTCGTTGAATGTAAGACCTTCATCCATTGTATCAACGATTTCATACTTTTTGAGCTGGTTGTCGATTGAACCTGCTGTTGAAGCTGTAAGTGTGTAGGTTACAGTCTTATTGTTGTCGCCTACATATGTCTTGTCAGCACTCTTGTCAACTGTAACAGAACTTGTTGAAACCTTTTCAGCAAGGTTGTGCTCTGTCTGGTCAACTGAAACATAATTTGTACCATCAAAGTAAGGAAGTGAAGCAAGTGAGCTCTGAACACCTGTTACTTTAGCCGGCTTAGAAGTACAATATACATAGTAAAGACCGGGGTCTGTTACTGTTGCAGTTGCTTCTGTTGTAGCTGAAGAAAAGCTGATTGTTGTAGCTGCTGTACCGAATGCTTCTTTGTTATTCTTGTAGAGGGTGTCACAAGCAGTAAGGATATTCTGTGACTTTGTATCTGAGTATGCACCATTTACAGCATTCTTAAGTGCTGTGTCGGTGATAGTACTTGAGTACTTACCTGTTGTGAGATCGAGGTCTGCAATCTTGAAGAAGCTGAATGTGTAATCACCGACTTTGTCAGTGTCAGCTGCATCAACTGCAAGTTTGTACTTAGCTGAATAGCCCTCTGCTGCACTTGCTGAGAATGGAATCATGAGAGCGATCATCATTACTGCAAGAACTGCTGCAAAGATTTTCTTTGTAGTTTTCATTTTAACTTTCTCCTTTGTGTTTGATTTAAATATATGTAATTATATTCTAACCGAATGGTTAAACGGGTTGGGGTGGCTGCATGGCGGACACCGGCTAACAACGGTGTCCGTAGCAGTCAAAGAGGTTTTCTATGAAAGAAACATATGATTAAAAAATCACCTGTTCTAACAAGTTAAATCATATTGGGTTACTTTCTGCGTCTTGCTCTGCGTTTTTTACGACCTTTTCCGTAATAGATTGCGTAACCCGTGAACATTGTCACCGCAAGACCTGCAACCGATACACCGAGAACAAAATAACCGTTCATTCCGTCACCGCTTGCCGAAGGCATTGTAATTGCGCCGTCAACATAATCATATGTAACATCGTACTTACCCTCAACAGGAAGTGTGAAGTAGGAAAGTGTGTAGTTCGGGGTGTAACCCTCTGACGGTTTGTACTCAAACAGACAGTATGTCTGATATGTTGAAGTACCTGATATATAATTATCGGAACTTTTGCTCCATACAACATTACCGTTTGTTTTTGTAAACTCGCCCTGACCGTCCTTGAAGATTGTCAGCTTGTCAAACACAGCCTGACCGTTGCTGTCTGTCTTTTTAGAAGTCATATGAGTTTTCATTGTGGCATCTTCAATGATTGTATTGATATCATCTGCAGTAAAGATACCCTCACGAGATACCTTCATCACCGCAAATTCCGTACCACTTACATTGCCGCCTGCCTGATTCGTCTTGTTTACTGTTGCACTTCCGTGTGTGGTTTCATTTTCAAACACGGCTTTTTCAACAGAAGGAGAATTGTTGAAGTAATCTGCAAGCTGAGCATCGGTTTTGCCTTCAATTTCTGAGCTCTTAACCTTAATATACTTAGGCGGCGTTACTTCACCGCCTTCAAGAAATTCAATCTCGGCAAGCCAGGTGTTTGTATCCATTTTATAATCGGATGCATTTACACCCTCGGCAAGAGCCTCGGTAATCTTAAATCTGTAAACACCCACACTGACTAAGCTGAGGTCTTTGAATTCAACCTTACCGCTTGCATCAGGCGTTGCCGATTCCTTGGAAACTGATGCTGTGCTGATTGTCTTAATAACATTGCCGTCAGTATCCTGTTTTGTTGTATTCATTGATTCAAGACCTGTCAATGTATAAACGAATTTGCTGCCGCTGTAAGGCTGACCGTCAAGAGTCTTATTTACCGAAACAGCAAAGTTTGTAGGATTAACCTTATTGACAAAGCCAAGCACATTTCCTGTTTCCGCGAGAGTACCGACGAATGTACCGTTGAAGCTCTGATCGCCTACTTTATAGGGAATATAACCTGTAACGGTTTTCTCTGTAATCTTATAAGTTGCACCTACAGGAATATTGAGAAGCTTAATGCTTTCGCCCTTTTTGATTGTGAACGAACCGTCCAAGGATGTACGGTAAACTGTGCTTGAATAATCACTTGCGCCCTTCTCTTTGAGCTGATACTCAAGAGGATAGGTCTTGTAGTCATAGGTTGAACCGTCGCCGTCAAAGTCGAGAGCAACTGCAAATGTAAACTGCTGACTTGTATCGTAATCAGTTGTACCGTCTTCATCAACAACACTCTTTGAAATTTCAAGAGGTGCTGTCACTATCTTGTTGGTATAGTCGAGCTGGAGCTGTGCATAAGCACTGTCATCATCGGGATCTACAAGCTTGAATGCCGAGTTTGTAGTTGAACCGCTCTTGATTGTTGAACCGACTCTGTTGTTAACAAGCTCCCAGTTCGTTGTGTATTTAAGCTTACTGCTGGCTGTTGACTCGTCAACCGTCATATTATTGCCGGTCTTGAATGAGTTGTCAAAGTCAGCCATATAATCATCTTTAAGTGTGAAACCGCTGTTTGAAAGAGTTTCACTGCTTGTGCTTTCGTCTGATTTTGTAAGCTTGTAGCTTTTACCTGAGGTATCGTTGCCGTTCTCTTTGATTGTATAATTAAAAGCTTCTTTAGCTTTGAGGTCATCTGAAATTTCAGAAACAACATCGCCTGTATCAAGTGCCTTTGTAACCTTGAGGTCATTGTTGGCAGGTGTCATTGTAAAGTTTACTGAGAAGTTAGACTCAGCCTCACCACGCTCCATATAGAATACTACCATATGGTATGTCTTGTTAGGATCAAGCTTAGTACCATTGTTGATTGTCTTTGTAACTGTACCAAGGTTCACCGCATGCGTTTCACCGGGAATATATGAAGTACAGGAATCTTTTTTGACAGTCCAAGCATTTCCATAAAAATCATCAAGATTTGAAGCGTAGTAAAGTTTACCGCTAGTATTCATATACTTTTCGAAGTCAAATTCGGTATTGTTGCCAAGCTGTGACTTTTTGAATTTGTAAAAACCGTCTGATGTTTCATAAGGTTTTACAAAATATGCACCGTCATTAAGTGTACCAACACTTGTATCCTGCCAAATATGCAAACAGAAGTCATTATAAGCGGAATCTGTTCCAACCCAAAACTCATCACTAGGAACTGTAACTGTTCTTGATGATGATGAAGTCGATGACGGAGTTGAGTAATCGGCAAATACATTGTCGGCAGTTGCGGTCATTGAATTAAAGTTAATTGAACCGCTTGCCTCTTTATGGTCACCGCCGAGGTCGAGAGCAAGCTCTGCATCAGCACCTGTTGAATCCTCACCGATATAAACCCAAAGGTCATCGTCACCGCTGAAGTTAAAGGTTGCAGGTTTGTCGTCTGCAAGTAAACCGTCTTTCGGAACTCTGAAGTCTATATCAAGTCTGATACCAAAACCATAGTCAAGGTTAGAGTTAGTACCCTTGCCCGATGATGTATTTGAAGTATTGTTGAACGGGAAAATACCATAACCGTTGCTTTCGCCGCCGAATTTTTTCAGGTCATCGCTGATTCCATAATCTTTACCCGCACCGTAGTTAATTTTTGTCGGTGTGAGGCCGTTCCATGTGAAGTAGATGTTATCGGCTGCATTCTTTGAAGTAAATTCATAAGTAGTAACACCTTCACTGTCAGTAGTTGTACGGAACGGGAAAGACGACTTATAAACATTGGCAACTCTTTTATCGTTGTGGATTGCGGTTGAAAGTGCCTCAGTATCAAAGTACGGAGCCTTGACACCATTTATAATCTGAAGATTACCCTTGCTGTCAAGCTTGTTGTACATAAGACCCTGTAAGGACTGGTTATAATTACCGCCGCCCCATTTCATACCGTTGGAGTTGTTTACTGCATAGTAATAGTTATCATCATAATTGTTGATGTTTGTAAGTCCTGATGCGTGGGTCTTAAATGTTCCGTAGTGTTCACCACCCTTATACATATTGCCGAAGTAGAGCGGATATTTCCAGTCCGTCTTATGGTTTAAAGCAATGTTGCTTATGTAGCTGTTGAAGTTATCAAACTGATACCAATAGTTATACATATTGTCATTGCCCTGACACTGAAGATACCCTTTCTCCTGCTCCATGTCCGACCAGTAGTCAAAGTATGTTGCGTCAACGCCTACTATGTCAGGATTATTTGAGAATGAATTTTCAACAACAGCGTTATAGTCTACATTGCCTATTTCCGAGAATTTTGTCCAGCTTTCGCCTCTGGCTGTCTTAACATATGTAGCCGTGTTCTCGCTGTAGCCCGAACCATCATATCCCGAACCTGTCGGATATGAAGTTGCGGAAGATGCACCGTTGAGATTAGATTTTTGCGGATGGAATCTTAAAACCGCATCTGTCGGAATTTTACCGCTGAACACCACATGACCGTTTACCGTGGTTTGTGTAAGCTCAACTGTTCCTTCATAGGCATCGTTGTAGTCAAAAGTTGCATAAACCTTTGAAAGTGACTTCCAGTCATCGTTTGAAACATAAACTGTTTTATATGTTGCCTTTGACTGTTTGTCGGGAGCTTCAACAGAAAGGTATTTACTTTCTTTGAACGAGCCGTCAGTTGTAAGATAAAATTCTGTGTCGCCCGAAGCACCCGAAAGGTCGAGAGTCTTGATGAACGGGTTAGTCCACTGACTTTTTGAGGCGTCATAAAGAGCATTATCGGCACTGTATGAATCGTTAATACTGAGGTCGCTTGTTTGTTTTTCGCCCTTGCTGTTGAAGATTACATATTTATAGGATGATTTAACATCCACATAGTAGTAATCGCTGTCCGAAGATGTGAGCTTGTTCATTGCAACACCGGGCCACTTTTCGTTGCAGTCAGTATCGGTTACCCAAGAATATGCATAAGCTTCCTTATAGGTATTGCTGTTATTAAGATAGATACGGCGGAAACCGCTTGCAACAGTCTTTTCGGGAAGAGTAAAATTAACCCCGGAAGAAAGCTCAATTTTTGTTGCACCGAGTGGTGCAACAGTTTCAAAAACTCCCGAAGAATTTTTGGTTACAGTACCCGTTTTGAGAACCGTACCGTCATCCTTAGCAAAACGATATGTAACAGAAGAAAAATCTTTCCATTCCTTATTCTTGGTCAGGTTAATGTAAATCTTCTGTCCCGAAGATGTTGCCGCAAATACATTAAGCGACATACCCGACACGGCACATACCGAAAGCATGATGGTAAGTGCAAGCACAAGAGAAAAGCTTTTCTTTGCGGTTCTGCAAAGCTTTTTACCTAACTTCATAATTTTTTCTTCTCCTTCATTGCCGATTACTTTGTTTTGGCAGTCAAAGTACAATTAAACAGGACTGGATAGGACAGTCCAACATATCTGCCAACGAATTATGAAACGCAAATTTTTGAATTTGTTCTTCTTTTTGATTTGCATACAATTATATAATATTTTATTGCGCATTTGTAGAGGCAATATAACCAAAGTTCGTGTAATATTTTTGGTTATATTGCACATCTACAAACACGGTTTTATATTTTTTGCCATAATGTGATTTTATTACTTATTTATCACCATTTTTTGCGTTTAAAATAAATTATACCCATTACACAATCTCAACAGGCAATTAAAAAGTCAATTTCAGCACTGAATTTGTTGATTTTTAATTCTTTTTTCAAAAATATCAAAAATTTTTATGCAAATTTATGCCAAGCTGCATGCGTAGAAATATGTATTTTTTTGCGATTGTTGTTTTTTAACATAAAATGCCCCAAAACCAGCATTTTGCAGAAATTTTCAGATATATTTTTATAATCAATTTCTATATCCGATAAAATTAATCACCGAACGCCTTAAAAATTCGGCATAAATAAAAGGGGCAGAGTATTGCTCTCTGCCCCTCAAAATGTAATTCACTTAAATCGCAATTATACAAACCGCTTTATGCAAACATATTAAAGATCTCTGCCGCAGCACTTCTTGTACTTTTTACCGCTGCCGCACGGACAGGGATCGTTTCTGCCGATTTTCTTACCCTTACGGATAGTCTTGTTGACGGAATCCGTACCGTCTGCAGAAGTTTCTGTAGGCTGAGCAACCTGCTCACGGTGAAGTGCCTGCTTTACGGCATCCGACTGCTCAACAGCTTCTTCATCATCGGTTGCAGACTGTGCCGCTGCGGCAGCCCTCTGAGCCGCTCTCTTTGCCGCTGCAATTGCGTCCTGTCTTTTCTGAATCTCATAAACACGCTTTGGCATAATGAGCATCATCTTGACAGTATCTTCACGAATGCTTTCAATCATCTCATCAAACATATCGAAGCCTTCAACTCTGTACTCAACAACAGGATCGTGCTGACCGTATGAACGAAGTCTGATACCGCTCTTGAGCTGATCCATATTGTCGATGTGATCCATCCAATGTGTATCAACATTCTTGAGGAGGTAAACACGCTCCATCTCACGGATTGTTTCCTCGGGAAGAAGTTCTTCGTTTTCCTTGTAGATTTCAAGAGCATCGTCAACGAGCATCTTCTGAATCTCTTCGGGTTCCATATTTTCAAGATCTTCAAGGCTGAAATCATACTTAGAATCATCTCTGATGAGCCAGCCTGCATAGTAATCCTTAAGGCTCTGGAAGTTCCAATGTTCTGCAGGACCTTCGGGGAGATACTGCTTGATTGAAGTTGCGATTGTGTCCTCAACCATTTTGAGGATTGTTTCATGGAGATCCTCACCGTTAAGAACCTGATCACGCTGACCGTAGATGATTTCACGCTGTTTGTTCATAACATCGTCGTACTGGAGGACATCCTTACGAATGCCGAAGTTACGAAGCTCAACCTTTTCCTGTGAGCCCTCAATAATACTTGTGAGCATTTTGTTCTCAATAGGCATATCTTCGGCAACATTCATACGCTCCATCATCATTTTCATTCTGTCACCGCCGAACAGACGCATAAGGTCATCCTCGGTTGAGAGGAAGAAACGGCTGACACCCGGGTCGCCCTGACGGCCTGCACGGCCACGGAGCTGGTTATCAATTCGGCGTGACTCGTGTCTTTCCGTACCCATAATGTAAAGGCCTCCGGCCTCTCTTACCTTTTCAGCCTCGCCCTTAATTTCTTCCTTATACTTGTCATTCAGTTCTCTGAATGTATTTCTTGCATTGATGATTTCTTCATCATCGGTTTCCGCATAACCTGTAGCTTCTTCAATAAGCTCCTCTGTAAAGCCCTGCTTACGCATTGCGGCTTTTGCCATATACTCTGCGTTACCGCCGAGGATGATATCGGTACCACGACCTGCCATGTTGGTTGCGATTGTTACCGCACCGAGTTTACCTGCCTGAGCAACAATTTCAGCCTCTTTTTCATGCTGTTTTGCATTGAGGACATTGTGCTTGATGCCTCTCTTTTTGAGCATTTTTGAAAGAAGCTCCGACTTCTCAATTGAAATTGTACCGACAAGGACAGGCTGTCCCTTTTCGTGAGCCTCAACAATTGCATCAATAACAGCGTGGAACTTGCCGTTTTCTGTCTTATAAACCGAATCGGGGAGGTCTTTTCTTAAAACAGGCTTGTTTGTCGGAATTTCAACAACATCAAGCTTGTAGATTTCCTGGAATTCTTCCGACTCTGTCTGAGCAGTACCTGTCATACCCGAAAGCTTTTTGTAAAGACGGAAGTAGTTCTGGAATGTGATTGTAGCAAGAGTCTTGCTTTCGCTCTGAACCTTTACGCCCTCTTTAGCCTCAATAGCCTGGTGAAGACCTTCGTTAAAACGACGGCCATACATAAGACGACCTGTAAATTCGTCAACGATGATAACTTCGCCGTCCTTGACAACATAGTCAACATCAAGCTTCATAACGCCGTTAGCCTTGATAGCCTGATTTACATGGTGCTGAATTGTAAGGTTATCGGGATCGGTAAGGTTTTCAATACCGAAAAATTCTTCGGCTTTCTTAACACCGCTCTGTGTGAGGGTTGCTGTTTTCTGCTTTTCATCAACAACATAATCAATGTCGTTTTCCTTGTAATATTCCTCCATATCCTCTTTTGCGTCAAGTTCTGCAAAACGCTGAACTTTAAGAGTTTTTGCAAGAGCGTCAGCCTTTGCATAAAGGTCTGTTGACTTGTCGCCCTTACCCGAAATAATAAGAGGAGTTCTCGCCTCATCAATGAGAATTGAGTCAACCTCATCGACAATTGCAAATGCGTGTGGGCGCTGAACCTTGTTTTCCTTATAAACTACCATGTTGTCACGGAGGTAGTCAAAACCGAGTTCGTTGTTTGTTCCGTATGTAATGTCTGCGGCATAAGCCTTTTTTCTACCCTCATTATCGAGATCGTGGCAGATAAGACCGACCGAAAGACCGAGGTATCTGTAAAGCTTGCCCATCCACTCTGAGTCACGGCGGGCAAGGTAATCGTTGACTGTTACAATGTGAACACCTTCGCCTGTAAGAGCGTTGAGGTATGCAGGGAGGGTAGCAACCAAGGTTTTACCTTCACCGGTTTTCATCTCGGCGATTCTGCCCTGGTGAAGAACGATACCGCCGATAATCTGAACGGGGAAGTGCTTCATGCCAAGCACTCTCCAGCCTGCCTCACGACAGGTTGCAAATGCTTCGGGGAGAATGTCGTCTGTTGTTTCGCCGTTGGCAAGTCTTTCTTTAAGAATTGTTGTCTGGTTCTTGAGTTCACTTTCGCTCATAGCCGCATATTTATCTTCGAGTGCAAGCACCTTGTCACAGATTGGTTGCACACGCTTAACTTCACGCTTGCTGTAGTTGCCGAACATAGCCTTTAAAAAATTCATCAGGGTTCTTCCTTTCAATGTACCGAAAAAATCGGTCAAACTGTATTTTCAATAATATAATTTTAATTTACTGCACCGCAGACGCTCCAAGGCTTTTTGCAGCCTGAATCATTGCGGCCTCAACCACGGGACCGGCATATTGGAAGCCGAAACCCGAATCCTGTACAACACAGGCAAAGGCGAGAGGGCAGTCCTCATCTTTTGAGTAGCCGACCATCCAGCCGTTAGAGTTCTTATCATCGCCGACTTCACCCGTACCTGTTTTGGCACAGACTGTAAGTCCGCCGAAAAGGTTGTCGCCGTAGTAATCCGAAACGGTGTATCTCATAACATCATCAAGCTTTGCCGCCGTATCGGATGAAAAAAGCTCCTGTCCGCTGCTCTTGTAGTTTATGCCGAGTGCGGAGAGTATGGACTCATCTTTGATAAGGGTAGGGTTTGTAGCCTTACCGCCGTTTGCGATTGCACCGCAGATAATTGCCATCTGCATCGGGTTTACCTTGTCATTATACTGACCTACACCCGACCAGCCAAGCTGGTTTTCATTGGCATCGCTGACATCATATGAACCTTTTGCGGTTTTAATTCCGTCAACATCAAAGGAGCTGTTAATGCCGATTTTCTCGGCAGTTTTTGTCATTGTGTCACTTCCGAGTTCAACGGCAAGCTTTGCAAAAACAATATTGCAGGAATGTGCCATTGCCTCTTTATATGTCAGCGTTCCGTGAGTTTCCGTACAGGTAACTTCACTTCCGCCTATGTTCTCACTTCCGTTACAAACCCAAGTGCGGTCATAAAGGTCGGGAATATTCTCGATTGCCGCCGCAGATGTAACGATTTTGAAGATTGAACCCGGGGTAAAGGTTGACGAAAGCACATTATCAAGGTAAACGCCCTCGTATTCGCTTTCGTTGTCCTCGGTAATTTCGGGAGGAGCCTGCGGATCATAAGCCATGGTGCTTACGGAACAGATAACCTCGCCTGTTTTGTAGTTATATATTACACAGGCACCTTTTTTGTTATAAGCTGCAAGAACATCATAAGCCGCCGCACAGGTTGCGGAATCGACTGTCAGCTTTATATCGTGAGAGGCACGCAATGATTCCGGCATATTAAGTCCGAAAACAAGGTTATAGCCTATCAGCTGAGAACGATACATACTTTGAACAGCCGTTGAAATGTTAAGGCTGTCATCACCGACAACATGAAGCAGAGATTTTCTTACGCTCTCGCTTTCGTTATAAACTCTTTTACCGTCAACCGTCTGTGCAAGAGCCTTGCCGTTGCGGTCATAAATCGCTCCTGCCTGTGCAAGGCCGCCGTCACCTGCTATATGCGCATTATATGCCTGATCGACCCAGTCGTCTGCCCCTGTTACAAGCTCAAAGGCAAGATAGCCGAGTCCGCCGATAAACGCAAGCGCAACTATATATATAAGTGTACTTCTGCGAAGTATTTTTTTCAAACCTTACACCACCCTGTGTATCAGTAGGGGCGTTCATTGGACGCCCGCAAGTAAAGGCACTAATTTTATTTAATACCAAAGTACATATATGAAAAACAAGTTTTCAATTTACTAAACTTATCTTTTTACCGAATAAGTTCTCTCGTCTGCGGCTTTGATGAATGCAATAAGTCCCCAACAAGACATAATACTTGAACCGCCGGCAGACACAAACGGAAATGTTACGCCTGTAAGCGGAAGGACATCGGTTGCACCGAAAACATTGAGAGAAAGCTGAACGACGAAAAGTCCTGCCGCACAGCACGCTGAAATTGAATAAAAGGTACTTCTGCTTCGGGTTGTAATTGCCCTTGCATAAATAAACATTGCACCTACTGCCACGGCAAGTGTGAACGCAACGATAACTCCCATTTCTTCCGAAACAAGTCCGAAAACAAGGTCACTTTCGGATGCGGCAACCTGCTTTAAAAAACCGTTGCCGATACCTACGCCGAAAAGTCCGCCGCTTGCCATATATGTGAGAACTCTTGCCTGCTGATAACCGAGGTTGTCCTGAGTATGTTCCCACACATGACGCCAGCCCGAAAAACGGTCGGCAACATACGGTTTAAACTTGAGGACAAAGGTTACGCCGAAAATTGCGGCGGCAACAGCAAGAATAATCGTCTTGAAATCGCCCGAGCGCATAAACGCTGTGAGCAAAAATGTTACAAAGAAGATAAGCGCAGTACCGAAGTCACCCATAAGAGCCAAAAGTCCGACGCATACTGCCGAGAAGATAATATACTCAAGCAGGTTCTTCTTTGTCATCAACACATCAAGCGAGCTTGCACCGATAAAGATGAAGATAATCTTTGCAAGCTCTGACGGCTGGAATGAAAACGAGCCGATATAAATCCAGTTGGCGGCGCCGTTTGTAATCTTACCGAAAACAATTGTTACGCCCAAAAGACCGACTGCACAAATCATTGCCGGAAGTCTGAGTTTATTTACCTTATCGGGATCTTCAATCAGCTTGATGATTATGCAGAAGATAATCATACCTACTGCGGCGGCAACAAGCTGAACATAAGCCGAGCGTTCCGACTGTCTGATAAGCATCATTACGCCTATGCCCGTCAAAAACAGGGCAAGCGATTCAAGCTCGAAATTTACTCTGCGGATTACAAAATAGGAGATAAAGAAGAATCCCCATTCAACACCCGCAAGAGCGCCGAACAGCACGAGCGGAGCCATTGTATTTGTGCCGTCATTCCAGAACATTGCCTGAACGCACATAAAAAAGTGAAAAAATGTAATAAGAAGCATAAGCTTCCACGATTTCATTGCAGGCTTATCGCTGACCTTTGAGAAAAACCAGCTCGACTGCAACGGCTGTTGGAACTCCTCGCCTCTTTTTACTATAAGGCTTGTACCGCCTATTGTTATTGTATCGTCAATTAGCACCTTTGCTCTGCCTCTTGTTCTTTTGCCGTTGAGCATTGTGCCGCTCTTTGAGTCGGTATCGCTTACATACCAACCGTCTTTACGGCGAAGGAGTACACAATGATTTCTTGAAACTGTCGGGTCATCAACGGTTACATCACTGCTTTTACTTCTGCCGATTGAATTTTCCCAGAAAAGCACGGGGAGCATCTCGCCCGTTGCAGGGTTCAAAAGTGAAATCAAAGGAGTTTCGGGACGGCGGCGACGGCGCATTGCGGCAAAGCACTGGTACACAATTATTATTGCATAAACAGGCATAAGAAAACGCAGTGCAACAACACCCATATCGAAAATTATCGAAAGATCCGGCACTTTTTTCAACTCCTTCACAAATCATCTGTCCTAAAAATAAGCATACTTAAAGTTATACAGTTTAAATAATAATCCAATTTCCCCCAAAAGTCAATATTTTCATTCGTGAAGATAGTTTTTTAAGTCAAATACTTTAATGCCCGAGCGTTACTTTCTATATTAAGGTAACTTTGTAGCCGAGTGTCTCGGCACCCAAATCGTGAAGATAGTTTTTTTAAGTCAAATACTTTAATACCCGAGCGTTACCTTTCTATATTAAGGTAACTTTGTAGCCGAGTGTCTCGGCAGTCAATTCGTGAAGATAGTTTGTGCAATAAAAAGACTTACGATACCCGAGCGTAAAATTGTTATTGTCTGTACCAACCTGTAGGGGCGTTCATCGGACGCCCGCTTGATGAATGGTTTTGTTTAAACATATATGTTTTGATGTGATAAAAATCGTGTATTCTAATGTAGCGGCGAACAGTGTTCGCCAATCGGTTTGATTGCAAAATCAAACCGAATAAATACACATATACATTTTATCGATTTTGATTTATGGCTCTAAATATAGTTACTGTTTATTCAATTCGTGTGTACACACGAATTGATTGGCGAACACTGTTCGCCGCTACGTTATTTCGATAACTCTGTTTCATTCATATAATTTATTTCTATCACAATATTTCTGCCATTGCTTGCGGGCGTCCGATGAACGCCCCTACAACACAAATTGCAAAGACAATTACAAATATTTGCTCGGGCAAAATATGTTTTAAAATATACAAACTGTCTGCACAAACAGGGAACGGCGGCTCGCCGTAAACAAAAGACCTCTCAAAACTGAGAGGTCTTTTATCATGATATATCTATGAGGATTAATGAAGATTTTTCATTTTATCGGCTTTATCACGGCATATATGCGACCATTTGCAGTCGCCGCACACCTGCGAAAGCCTGTCTTTTAAAATTATATTTTCCCTTGCAATTCTCGAAAGCTCTTTCCAATCGGCAGTATCGCCGATTTTCATTCCGAGTAATTCAAGACATCTTTTATCATAGCATGACGCCTTGCCCGTAACATCGCAGCTGCCGTTGTCACGGTTCGGACACGATGAACAAATTTCGTCACAACCGCCTGTAAGCGTAAGGCTTGCGTTGTCATTTTCAAGAACCGACACTATTTTTGCCATTCCGCAGACAAATTCATCGCTGTAGCCCTTGCCTTCAAAAAACTGCACACAAAGGCTGTGATGCGGTCTGAACTTAAAGCTTAACGATTTTGTCAAGACGATTTACCAAAACTGTTGCAACAACAATCTTTGCGGCATCTGCAAGAAGGAACGGAACAACGCAGGTGAGAAGTGCGGCAACAAAGTCTGTATGCATTGAAATCATAAACCAGATTGTACCGAAAAGATAGCATACTGCAAGACCTGCAACCATTGAAACCGCAAGCACCCAAAGCTTTCTGCCGAGAAAATCAGTCATAAGTCCAACGATAAGCGCCGTAAAGAGGAAACCGATGATATAACCGCCTGTCGGACCGCCGAGAACACCGATTCCGCCTGAGAATCCTGCAAACACGGGAACACCGATTGCACCGAGAAGAACATAAACCGCAACGCTGATGAGTCCTCTTTTCCAGCCGAGCATAGCCGCCGCCATAAAGATACCGAGAGTCTGAAGTGTGAACGGAACTGTCATCGGAATCTGAATCTGTGCGCACACTGTGATGATTGCGACGAACATCGCCATATACACAAGGCTTAATACATTACTTTTTGATTTACTGTTTGTTTTTGCTTCTGTCATAAAATTACCTCTCCTTTGCAAAATCGATTCTTTTGTTTTGCAGATTGTCAACCAAATCATTTTATCGGTTGACAATTATTATAGTACCGATTGCCGCATTTGTCAACCCGATTTATATTTTAAAGTGACAATTACAATCCGTTTTGATGTAACAATTGACTTTACAACCAACTTATCATATAATAATTATCAGACCAAACAAACCAAAGGAGCTTTATATATGCAGATTTCGAGCAGATTTACTCTGGCAATTCACATTATCGCCTGTATTGAAACCTTTAAAAATGAATACAAGGTAACGAGTGATTTTCTTGCAGACAGTACGAATGTCAACCCTGTTATCGTCCGCAAAATTCTCGGTCAGCTCAAGTCGGCAGGAATTGTTGAGGTTGCAAGGGGTTCGGGCGGTGCAGACCTTTCAAAACCGCTTGACAAAATTACATTTCTTGATATCTACAAGGCGGTTGAATGCGTTGAAAACGGCGAGCTTTTTCATTTTCACGAAAATCCAAATCCAAAATGTCCTGTCGGCAGAAACATTCACACCGTTCTTGACAACAGGCTTGACAAGGTTCAGCAGGCAATGGAAAACGAACTGAAAAAAATCACCCTTGCAGATATTGAAAGCGATATTCAAAAGTTGATACAGAAATAATTACGGCATCGGAGAAAAATCCGATGCTTTTTTGTTGCAAAAAACTCCTGAAAAAATTTTTAAAAAAATTTCGTTGTAACTGTTGACATTACAACAAGGCAGGTATATAATATCGTTGTAATCAAAAAGGTTACAACTAATCGATTCACATTTTCCATATTCAAAATTATTCAAAACAAAAACTTTTCAACACAATTTTCAGGAGGTATAATTATGAAAATAGCAGTAGTATGTGCAAACGGTAAAGCAGGACAGCTCATCACAAAAGAGGCAGTAAACAGAGGCTTTGATGTTACGGCTTTTGTAAGAGGCGAAAACAAGTCGGCAGCCAAAAACGCAGTAACCAAGGATTTGTTCGACATCACAAAGGAAGATTTAAACGGCTGCGATGTTGTAGTTGACGCTTGCGGCGGTTGGACAGCAGAAACTATTCCCGTTATTCCGAAAGCAGGCGAGTACCTTTGCAATCTTCTTGCAGGCACAGACACAAGACTTGTTATTGTCGGCGGTGCGGGCACTCTTTATGTGAACCCCGAACACACAATCAGAGTTGCAGACGGCAAAGATTTTCCCGATGCATTCAAGCCCCTTGCAGCCGCACATCAGGTTCTTCTTGACGGACTTCGCAAGAGAAACGATGTTAAGTGGACATATATAAGCCCTGCCGGAGATTTTCAGGCTGACGGCGAAAGAACAGGCGAGTACACACTCGGCGGTGAAGAGATTGTTCTCAACTCAAAGGGCGAAAGCGTTATCAGCTATGCCGACTATGCAATCGCTTTTGTTGACGAAATTGCAAACGGCAATCACATCGGCGAAAGAATTTCGGTTGTAAGCAAATAAAGCTAAAATTAAACATAAAACAGGGACAGCGTTTTGCTGTCCCTGAAATTTTTGCAAAGATTAAGTTTGCGTGCTTACAATTAAGCCTTGTTAACCGAACCGAAGAGTTCCATCTTTTCCTTAACAGTAGCCTTGATAGCCTCTGCGCCGGGAGCGAGGAGCTTTCTTGGGTCAAAGCCCTTGCCTTCAAGGTCCTTGCCCTCTTCAATATACTTTCTTGTAGCTGCTGCGAATGCGAGCTGGCACTCTGTGTTAACATTGATCTTTGAAACGCCGAGTGAGATAGCCTTCTTGATCATGTCGGCAGGGATACCTGTACCGCCGTGGAGAACGAGCGGCATCTCGCCTGTAAGCTGCTGGATAGCGTCAAGAGTTTCAAAACTGAGACCCTTCCAGTTTGCAGGATACTTACCGTGAATGTTACCGATACCTGCTGCGAGCATTGTTACGCCGAGGTCTGCAACCATTTTGCATTCCTTAGGATCTGCGCATTCGCCCATACCGATTACGCCGTCTTCCTCGCCGCCGATTGAACCAACCTCAGCCTCAAGTGAAAGACCGAGCTTGTTGCAGGTTGCAACGAGTTCCTTTGTCTTTTCAATGTTTTCTTCGATCGGATAGTGTGAACCGTCGAACATAATTGAGCTGAAACCTGCTTCGATACACTTCTTAGCGCCTTCGTATGAACCGTGGTCAAGGTGGAGAGCAACAGGAACTGTGATGTTGAGTTCCTCGAGCATACCGTTTACCATACCAACGATTGTTTTGTAGCCGCACATATATTTACCGGCACCCTCAGATACACCGAGGATAACAGGTGAGTTGAGTTCCTGTGCTGTTAAAAGAATTGATTTTGTCCATTCAAGGTTGTTGATGTTGAACTGACCTACTGCATAGTGGCCTGCCTTTGCTTTTGTAAGCATTTCTTTAGCGTTTACTAATGGCATTTTAATCTTCCTTTTGTAAAAAATTTCAGCAGACAAGCGTCCCCACCTGCCGATTTAAGTTTATTATACAATATATTTTTGAAAATATAAAGACCTAAAAAGAAGATTTAGTGAAAATTTTAACAATTAGTCGAAAAAATTTTCATTTTGTCCTGTTTTAATCAATTATCACTAAACTTTCAAAATAAACTCACACTTCCGTAACACAACAAGGTTGATTTTGATTTTGTGAAAAGGTATAATATAAATGTAAATTACAATGCTTGATTTTGGTCGAGCGTTGTATGATAATATTTTTTGTAAACTATCCCGTAGTGGTAGGTGCTATCCGCCACTACGAAATATTTGTTTATTTCGGCAATTTGCTTGCAAAAAATTTTGTTTCATTACTTAAGGACAAACGTAGTTTGTACCCCACGGTAACAAATAAATGTAGGAGTAACTTTTATGGACAATTTTGACAACAACAATATGGGTGGGTTTGAACCGCAAAAGCCGTTCACCGAAAGGCCCGTACAAAACAATAATATGAACACGGAACAGACAATTCCCGTTTCCGAACCCGAAACGCAGGAAGAACAGACTCAGAATGTTCAGCCGCAGAACGGAAACACGCCTTACGGTGATTATATTTTCGGCAATAACAATCAAAACACGGCAAACAATGCAAATCCGACTGAAAATGTTCCGCCGTATCAGCAGAATCAAAATCCGAATCCGAACACCCACGCTCAGCCGTGGCAGTACGGTTACGGTCAGTATCCCTACAGCGGACAGAATCCGCAGTATAATCAGAACAATCAGCAGTACGGACAGTATCAAAACAACACAGGATACAATCAGAATGTACCTCCGTATCAGCAGAATATGTACGGACAGCCTCCCTACGGCAACAACGGTACATACAATCAGCAATACAATCCGCAGATGTTCGCACAGTACCCCCAAAAGAAAACAAAGGGCGGAATAATTGCGTTGATTATCGTTCTCTGTTCACTTCTTACAATCGGTTTTATCGGCATGATGGTGTACGGGTTTTCGGTTGACATAAAAGAAGATTTGAACAACGACCGAAGTGATTCGGGCAATTCGTTCAGAGTTCCGAAAGAAGACAGTACAACACCGTTTGAAACCCTTCCCGACACATCTTCGCAGGGTAAAACTCATGATGAGTCGGACTACAGTGACAAGGTAAACAAGGATTACTCGGGTATGAAGCTTGAAAGCAATCCGAAAGACGCAAAAACAAACAACAGCTACACAGCCGCAAAAGCGTCAGAAAAGGTTTCCGACTCGGTAGTCGGCATTCTCTGTTACTCGGGCGATGTACCCGATCAGGCTGACACAACAACCGCATCTTCACAGGGAAGCGGAATTATCTTCTCACAGGACGGCTATGTTATCACAAATGCTCATGTAATCGGCAACAGCAAAACAGCCTATGCAATCAGAGTTGTAACATCTGACGGCAAGGAATACAAGGCAGGTGTTGTGGGCTACGATTCAAGAACCGATATTGCAGTTCTCAAAATGGACGATGCAAAGGGACTTACTCCTGCAACATTCGGCGATTCGTCACAGCTTGAGGTAGGTCAGGATATTATCGTAGTCGGCAATCCGGGCGGTCTTGACTATCAGAACACAACAACCAAGGGCGTTATTTCGGCACTTGACAGAAAGCTTTCAACATCAAGCCTTACAAAGTACATTCAGACCGATGCCGCAATCAATCCCGGCAACTCGGGCGGTCCGCTTGTAAACTACTACGGTCAGGTTGTCGGAATTACAACTTCAAAGATTGTTTCCGAAACTTACGAAGGTATGGGCTTTGCAATTCCGTCACAGACAGTAAAAAGCATTGTTGACACACTTGTAAAGAACGGCTATGTTGAAGGCAGAGTAAAAATCGGCATTTCGGGCATTGCGGTAACCTCCGATCAGGCATCAAATTACAATGTTCCGCAGGGCATTTATGTTCAGAGTATCGTATCGGGCGGTCCGTGTGACGGCACAAGCCTTAAAGAAGGCGATATCATCACAGAGGTTGACGGCGAAACAATTACAAGCTTTGCAGATGTTTATGCGATTCTTGAAACCCACAAGCCGGGGGACAAAATCAAGGTTAAATATTACAGCTCATCATCGGGCGACGGCGAGGTTGAAATCACACTTCAGGAAGATAAGTAATTTTAATATAAGAATATCACCAAAAGCAAGAGGGCAGTCACGGCAATGTGACTGCCTTTTGTTTGTCTGAAAATAATGTGCATTCCCGTAGCGGCGGTCATTGACCGCCAATCGAACCAATTGTAAAATTGGTTCGACATTATATGATTGCTTTAACATATAATAATACCACAAAATTGACTTGCGGTTTGTTCGGTTTGGTTTTACAAGCAAACCGATTGGCAATCACTGATCGCCGCTACTTCTTCCTTGGGATAAAATTCCGCAAAAATCCTGCACTTCTTCCTTTCAGGTAAAACCAACCTATGGTATCAAAGACTGCCGCTCCGACAAAATTAACAAGCAAATCTTTCATTGTATCAATCAGACCGATGTCAAGATAGCCGTTAATACCGAGATTTTCACCGTTCACAACGGTTGATGTTATATCTCTGATGTGCATTATCACATTCGGCTTGCCCGAAATCAAGCCCGAATGTATTGCCGTGATTACGGTGTCCTTTTGCATATCCTTTTCAAAAAGCATATCCGCACCAAACTCAAAAAACTCCCACACAACACCGACTGTCATTGAAAAGCAGAACGAAAACAGGCACACGAACATGGGTGAGAGGCTCAATTTCACCCGCTCGCTTCTGTTCAAAATATCGGTCAGTCCAAAACCAACGCCTGCACAGATAAAGCCGTTCACGGCATGGAGCAATGAATCCCATATCGGAATCTTTTCGTAGAACGCACCGAGCTCACCCATAACATTTGCCGCAAACACGAACAGCACAACAATCGTTTCAAGCACACTCGGCAACGCTACCGACAGCTTTCGGTCGATGAACAACGGAAGCATCAACAGTCCGAGCGTTAACACGCAGGTCATGACATTCTCCCATTTTCCGTTTAAAATGCCGACAGTCAAAAGTGACACAAGTATGAGCCTTATAATGATGTAAACGCCTGCCTTAACCTTGTGCTGTCGCATTTCACGCACATTCAGCCACCGTGCAAGCCTTTGAAAAAATCCTTTAAGTCGTTTTTTCATAATATCCCCCGATTTTTACACTTATTTTTTCCTTAAAAACGAGATAAACCCCTGTAAAATTGTATTAGCTTTTTCTGCCTGATATTACCGCAAAATAAAAAAGTCACCGCAATCTGCGGTGACTCATAAGCATTGATATTAAATTACTTTTTTTCTGACTTCTCTGACGATTCGGCTTTTTCGCCATTTTTTTCAGCCTCAAGCTTTTTCTTGAGTTCCTCTTTGCCGACAGCAAGCATCAGCTTGATACGGTTCTCCTGATTTACCTTCGGCGCACCCGGATCATAGTCGATGGTAACGATATTGGCATTCGGTCTGATTTCTTTAATCTTTCTGATTGCACCCTTACCGTTGATATGGTTCGGCAGACAACCGAAAGGCTGTGTGCATACAATATTCTCATAGCCTGTATCGGCAAGTTCAATCATCTCGGCTGTCAGCAACCAACCCTCGCCCATCTTACTGCCGTAGCCGATAACACCGTTTACAAGCTCCTTTGTGTGAGCATATCTGTGTGGCGGAACAAAGCCGTACTTTTCAGCCGCATCAACCATAAGTCCCTCAAGCTTTGTGAGGTAGTTAAGAAGCATCGAACAAAATTTGTATTTAACTCTGCTTCCTCCGAACATCTTATAGTCCTCAATACGGTTATCAACCTTAAATGATGCAAAACCCATAAGACCGGGGATGCAAACCTCGCAATCCTGATCTGCAAGAAAGTCCTCAAGACCGTTGTTAGCCATTTTGGAGTATTTTACATAGATTTCGCCGACAATGCCGACCTTTACTTTCGGCACTTTATTAAGCTCTATTTTTGTGAATGACTTTGTAATTCGGTCAAGAGTTTCGTCAATTTCTTCAAGAGTGTAGCCCTTGCCCTGTATGAGCATATCGGAAATCTTATCCGTCCACTCATCAACAAGCGCCATACTTTCGCCCTTGTTCACCTCATAGGGCTTTGTCTGGTTTGAAAGCAGCATTAACTGGTCGCCGTACACAAGACCGCCGACAAATCTGCGGATAAGCGGAAGTGTGAGCGAAAAACCGCTGTTGTGCTCCATACCGAATGAAAGCGAAATTACGGGAACGAACTCAAAGCCTGCCTTTTTGAGAGCCTTTCTCAAAAGGAAAATGTAGTTTGACGCACGACATCCGCCGCCTGTCTGAGTAATCATCAGGGCAACCTTGTGAACATCATACTTTCCGCTTTGCAGAGCATTGATGAACTGACCTATAACCAGCAAAGCCGGATAACAGGTATCGTTGTGAACATATTTAAGACCTGTCTGCGCAATCTCCGGACCTGTTGTGTCGAGCAAATCAGACTTATAGCCATAGTAGTTGAACACCTTTTCAAGTATTTTAAAATGAATAGGCGCCATATTGGGCATAAGGATTGTGTATTCCTTTTTCATCTGCTTTGTAAACAGCAAACGACCTGTTTTTTTGTCATACTTCAACTCTGCCATAACAGAATTTCCTTTCATCAATCGTTTTCAAGCGCAGCAAGCAAACTGCGGATTCGGATTTTAACTGCTCCGAGGTTTGTAATTTCATCTATCTTAATCTGAGTGTAAATCTTATTTTTGCTTTCAAGAATTTCTCTTACCTCATCGGTTGTAATCGCATCAACACCGCAGCCGAAGGATACAAGCTGAACAAGCTCCATGTCCTTTCTTGTTGTAACATATTTTGCCGCCGCATAAAGTCTTGCGTGGTATGTCCACTGGTTGAGAACATGAGTCCGGAAATGTTCAACTCTCGGAGAAATAACATCTTCGCTGACGATTGCAACATCAAAGCCTGAGATAAGTCTGTCGATTCCGTGGTTAATTTCGGGATCAATATGATATGGTCTGCCTGCAAGAACAAAAATCTTTTTGCCCTCTTTTTCAGCCTTGGCAATAATCTCGTTACCCTTGTCAATAACCTTTTTTCTGTAATTTTCCTGTTCCTGATATGCAAGCTTAGCCGCATTTCTGACCTCGTTAAGAGTGAGGTCGGGGAAGTGGAACGAAAGTCTTTCATAGGCTTTCTTAGGAAAATCGTTCGGGCGGTGAATACCGAAGTATTCCTTTATGAAGTGAACCTTGCGTATATCCTTCATATTATTTTTGATAACCTCGGGGTAATAAGCAACAACAGGACAGTTGTAATGGTTATCTCCGAGATGCTCGTCAAAATTATAGGAAAGACAGGGGTAGAAAATTGTTTCTGCACCCATATCAATAAGAGTCTGAATGTGACCGTGAACAAGCTTTGCAGGGAAGCAAACGGTATCGCTCGGAATTGTCTGCTGACCTCTCTGATAAAGCTTTCTTGTTGAATACGGTGAGTGGAACACCTCAAATTTAAGTTCTGTAAAGAATCTGTACCAGAACGGATAAAGCTCATACATATTGAGCGCCATAGGAATTCCAAGCTTACCTCTTATGCCTTCAACAGGCTCGTAGGAATCAATGAGATTCAGCTTATAGGCATACATATTCATATCGTTTGCAGGAGCCTTCTTTGTGATTGGTCTTTCACAACGGTTTCCTGCAATAAACTTTCTGCCCTTGCCGAATGAATTTATTGTAAGACGGCAGTTGTTGTTGCACATACCGCAGTTTGCAACCTTGATTTCGTGAACGAATTCATCAAGTCCCTTTTTGTCGGTAATTGTACTCTTGCCAACGCCCTTTGACTTTTTCTTTGCGTAAAGAGCCGCACCGTAAGCACCCATAAGTCCTGCAATATTAGGACGGACAACTTCAACGCCCATTTCCTGTTCAAATGCACGCAAAACAGCGTCGTTAAGGAAAGTACCGCCCTGGACTACAACACGCTTGCCGAGTTCATCGGGGCTTGACGCACGAATAACCTTGTAAAGGGCGTTCTTTACAACGCTGAGTGAAAGACCTGCCGAGATATCTTCAATTGTAGCACCGTCTTTCTGAGCCTGCTTAACGCTTGAATTCATGAATACGGTACAGCGTGAGCCGAGGTCAACGGGACGCTTTGCAAAAAGTCCGAGCTTTGCAAAGTCGGCAATCTCATATCCGAGAGCGTTTGCAAAAGTCTGCAAAAAGCTTCCGCAACCCGATGAACAAGCCTCATTAAGGAATATATTGTCAATTGCACCGTTATGTATCTTAAAGCATTTGATATCCTGTCCGCCGATATCGATAATAAATTCAACATCGGGCATAAAGTATTTTGCGGCGGTAAAGTGGGCGATTGTTTCAACAATGCCGTAATCAACCGCAAATGCGTTCTTTACAATGTCCTCACCGTAACCTGTTACGGCAGAAGAAACAACATTTATTTCGGGATTTATTTCGTAAACCTCGTCAAGGAATTGCTTCATAATCTCAACGGGGTTTCCCTTTGATGGCAGATATTTTGAATAGAGCAGCTCACCGTCATCATTGAGGACAACGCCCTTTACGGTTGTTGAACCTGCGTCCATTCCTATATAAGCCTTGCCTGTGTATCCCTTTAACTCTTTCTGCTTAACATCAGCCTTTGCATGACGGTCGCAGAATTCCTTGTACTCCTCTTCGTTTTTAAAGAGCGGCTGATTAAACGCAAAGTTACCGCTGCCACGGTAGTTCTTTACCTTTTCGATAACCTCGTCAAAATCAATAGTCTTTTCGGCACACAAAGCCGCACCGCAGGCAACATAATAAAGTGAATTTTCGGGGCAGATGCCCTTTGTTCCGAGCGTGCGGTCAAAGCAGTTTCGCAGTTCGCTCATAAATGTAAGAGGTCCGCCGAGATATACAATCTGACCTTCAATTTCTCTGCCCTGTGCAAGACCTGCAACAGTCTGGCTTACAACCGCATTGAAAATACTCTCTGCGATGTCGCTCTTCCTCGCACCCTGATTAAGGAGCGGCTGAATATCGGTCTTTGCAAACACACCGCATCTTGATGCGATTGTGTATGTCTTTTCGTGCTGTTTTGCAAGCTCGTCCATATCCTCAAGCTTAACATTCAGAAGCGTTGCCATCTGGTCAATAAACGCACCCGTGCCGCCGGCGCAGGTACCGTTCATTCTTACCTCAAGTCCGTTTGTGAGGAACAATATCTTTGCATCCTCACCGCCGAGTTCAATTATAACATCTGTACCCGGAATAAAAGTATTGGCGGCAACTCTTGTTGCGTAAACCTCCTGAATAAAATCAACGCCGACAGACTCGGCAACACCCATTCCGGCAGAACCCGAAAGAGCCACTGAGGCATTTTCAACGCCGTCAATCCTTGTCCGTACAAGTGCAAGAATTTCGGCAATCTTTTCCGTAATTCGGGAATAGTGCCTTTCATATGTGCTGTATATTAATTTGTTTTCGTCGTCAAGCACAACACATTTTATTGTTGTTGAGCCAATATCCAATCCTAATTTCAACTTGTGCCTCCGAAATCAATACATAGTAATCTCATTGTGCATATCTAATTAATTATAGTATTTTTTGCCAGGAAAATAATTCTAATTCAGAATATTTTCACCTTTGATGAATTTTACCATTTTTATCACAAAAATTCAATACACATAAAGGGCATAATGTATAATCTACTGCATATAATTTGCCCTCAAAAACAAAGCGGAGCATTGTTCCGACTTTAATATATCTTAAAAATGCAGAAAAACCTGCCGAAATCGACAGGTCTTCAGCTTTAAGTATTTAAATTATCAGAAAAGTTCACCGTGAGGAGCTTCGCCGTCATCTGCCTCGTCTGAATCTGCGGACTCGGAGAATCCTTCTTCACGCTTTGCCTCAAGCTCTGCCTTGAGGTCGCAGATGTTTGTAAGATGCTCGGGTTCTGCCTTTTCTTCGCCGGCAGCCTCGGGCTGTTTTTCAACAGGCTTTTCCTCTTTAAAAGGAGATGACTTGTAGTCGCCCTCATTTGAGCAAGCTACTGTAATATCAACAATATCATCCTCTTTAACCTCGGGAGCAGCCTCGGGATTGCCGTAGAAAATATCGTTTGAGCTGTTGACAATCTTTCTGTAACACTCTCTTGCTTTTGCGATTTTGGCCTTTGAAGTGTCAATAACCTTCAAAAGCTTTTCGCACTCGGCATCATTAATTTCAGTGCCTTTCTTTCTGCTGTCGTACATAATCTTTCCGAGAGCAATATATGCTCTGTTCATAAGCTCGCTTTCGCTTTTCATAACAAGTCTTAATCTGTTGAGCTTTGCGTTTGTTCTGTTCTTTTCTACTATTGTCTGAGCTACCGATGAAATTGTATCAACGGCTGTATTTACTGTTCCTTTTACACTGTCAAGTATCGTCATAGTAAATTTCTCCTTTAAAACCGCTTTGGCACAAACACTCTGACACATTCTGCCGTGGCGAATAATATTAAACTTATTTCTATTATTATGACAGATTTTTTTGATAAAATCAACATTTTTTTAAAATTTACTTGTTAAAATCACGGTCAATTGCTATAATTAGTTTCATAGAGTGTTAAAGAGGTGGTTTGGATGCCTGAAAAGAAAATTACCAAGGCAATCGTCTGCCCAATGTGCGGTGAAATGAGCAAGGCTGATGTTTACACCAGCATCAACCCGTCCGTAACAAAGGGTGTGCGCAGAAGAGCGCTTGACGGTGAGCTTTTTGCGTGGAAATGTCCGTCATGCGGATACTCCGCAAGGCTCACATATCCGATTCTCTACAATGATATGAAGAATCGTTTTATGGTGTATTTCATTCCCAAAATTGATCATTTTCAGCTCTGCGACAACGAGCTTGAAGAAAAATACAGCAATCTCCGCAACATAAGCAAACGAATTGTTCCGACCTTCAATTCGTTCAAGGAGAAAATTTTTATCTTTGAGTCGGGACTTGACGATATGTCGGTTGAGCTTACAAAGCTTGCAATCAGCCAAACGGTTTCAAAAAAACTTAACGGTGCGGAAATTCATGACGGATACCTTTCAATGTACGATCGTGAACGCAACACAATGGGATTTACATATTTTACAGGTGAAAAGCATACGCCGTATGTTCAGACAGCAAGACTTGAAATTTATGTTAAATCGAAGAAAATTGTCGATTCGCTTGCATATAAGGACAAAAAGTTAAAGGGCTTTCTTAAAATTGACCGTGAATGGGCAGAAAACATTCTCTACCGCTACAAGCGCATGAAGCATATTGAAAAGCTTAACAAGCTGAAAGAGTAAGCTGTTACTGTAGTCAGTCGATTCTTTTGGTTTAAAAAAGAATCTGCAAATAAGTGACATATACACTGTAAAGAATATCCGTAAACATAAACTCGTTAAAGCAAAAATGCATAAAAATTTCCGCCATTACGATTGGGGCGGCGGAATCATTCAGCTTAATATTTTTTGTATTTGCAATTCCAACTTGTTAAAATGCCGATACAATCGGGGATTTTCGTTGCACAAAAAAATCAGGGATCGACTCAAAGAGCCGACCCCTTTTTAATTTATTGAAAAGATTGGTAATTACTTGTTAACAGCTTCATAAACTGCAACTGCGCAAGCAACTGTAGCACCAACCATCGGGTTGTTACCCATACCGATAAGGCCCATCATTTCAACATGAGCAGGAACAGAAGATGAACCTGCGAACTGAGCGTCACCGTGCATTCTGCCCATTGAGTCTGTAAGACCGTATGATGCAGGACCTGCACCCATGTTATCGGGGTGAAGTGTACGGCCTGTACCGCCGCCTGATGCAACCGAGAAATACTTAACGCCGTTCTCATTTGCCCACTTCTTGTATGTACCTGCAACGAGGTGCTGGAAACGAGTCGGGTTAGTAGAGTTACCTGTGATAGATACACCTACATTTTCATGCTGCATGATTGCAACACCTTCACGAACATCGTCAGCGCCGTAGCAGCGAACTGCAGCTCTTTCACCGTCTGAGAAAGCTCTCTCTTCAACGATTTTAAGCTCTGATGTGAAATAATCAAACTGAGTCTTTACATATGTAAAGCCGTTGATTCTTGAAATAATGTAAGCAGCATCCTTGCCAAGACCGTTAAGGATAACACGGAGCGGCTCTTTTCTTGCTTTGTTAGCGTTACGAGCGATACCGATAGCACCCTCTGCTGCTGCAAAGCTTTCGTGACCTGCGAGGAATGCAAAGCACTTTGTTTCATCTCTGAGGAGCATTGCGCCGAGGTTACCGTGACCACGGCCAACATTTCTCTGCTCAGCTACTGAGCCGGGAATACAGAAAGCCTCAAGACCGATACCGATAGCTTCTGCTGCCTCTGAAGCAGTCTTTGCGCCCTTCTTAACTGCAACTGCACAACCGAGTGTGTAAGCCCAGCCTGCGTTTTCAAATGCGATCGGCTGAACGCCCTTTACGATGTCGTAGGGGTCAAAACCGAGATCGTTACAAATTTTTCTTGCCTCTTCAAGATTTGCAATACCGTATTCGGCAAGGCACTTCTCAATTTTAGGCATTCTTCTTTCCATACCTTCAAATGTTACTGCCATTATGGTGTCCTCCTTACCGAATTATTCTTCACGAGGGTCAATGTACTTAGCTGCGCCGTCAAAACGACCGTACTGACCGATGTTGTTCTTGTATGCTTCGTTTGGCTCAACGCCGTGACGAATGTCCTCGAGCATTTTGCCGAGCTTTACGAACTGATAGCCGATAACTTCATCGTTCTCGTCAAGTGCTGTCTTGAGAACATAGCCTTCAGCCATTTCCATGTAACGAACGCCCTTAGCGTTTGTGCTGTACATTGTACCAACCTGGCTGCGAAGACCCTTACCAAGATCCTCCATACCTGCGCCAATCGGAAGACCGCCCTCTGAGAAAGCTGTCTGGCTTCTGCCGTAAACGAGCTGCTCGAAGATGTTCTTCATAGCTGTGTTGATAGCATCACAAACGAGGTCTGTGTTAAGGCACTCAAGGAGTGTTTTGTTAGGAAGAATTTCTGCTGCCATAGCTGCAGAGTGAGTCATACCCGAACAACCGATTGTTTCAACAAGAGCCTCTTCAACGATACCGTCTTTAACATTAAGTGTAAGCTTGCAGGCACCCTGCTGAGGAGCACACCAGCCAATGCCGTGTGAAAGACCTGAAATGTCTTTAATGTCATAAGATTTTACCCATTTGCCCTCTTCGGGAATAGGTGCAGGACCGTGCTTTGGTCCCTTTGCTACAGTGCACATATTTTCAACTTCTTTTGAATAAATCATGTGTACTTCTCCTTTCAATAAATTGTATGAGTCCGAAATCCTCAAACACCTATATTATACGGCTTAACCCGACATTTTTCAAGCATTTTTCGTTAATTTTTACAATTCCCCCACATTGTAATATTTCCCGTGGCAATTTACCGTTTGATTTTGAAACGGTAAAAATAAAAACGGCAACCGTGAAACAAATCACCGATTGCCGTTAAAGTTTACTTATTCTTCCCAAAACAATTCGTCAAGGGTTTTGTCAAGCACTTTACATATTGCTATGCAAAGGTTAATTGTGGGATTGTAGTCGCCCTTTTCGATTGCGCTTATTGTCTGTCTTGACACCTTTACAAGTTCCGCAAGCTGTTGCTGTGACAAATCTTTTGCGGCACGGGCGCTTTTTAATCTTAAATTCTTCATTCTTCAACTGCCTTTTTGTCAATTATTGTTTTGATGACAACCATCACAAAAATACTTATTGCCCAAATCATTGTAATGATAGGAATAATGTCAAGATTTGCTATTCCGTTTGTAACAAAGGTTTTGTTGTCGAAAGCAATTCCCAAACATTCTGCTCCCACAACAAATGCCAAAGGGCCTAAAAGACTCTTTCTGCCTTTATTCGATGTGAAATATGCGTCATTGAAAATGCTTACTCCGACGAATACGGCGGTTGAAAGAAACAGTCCTATGAACATTTGAACGCTGAGTTCAGCCCAATTAATCTCCAAAACATTAACTAAAGCGCAGGCAATTATGTACCCGATAAGCACAAAAAATGCCGATTTATAAGCCTTGCCCCGTGCAAGAACCTGTCGTTCATCGTATTCTGTGTAAGTGTTCTTTTTCCTTTTAATGTTTGTGATAATGAGCGTTACGATAACTACGGCAATAAAACCGCAACAAAAACCAAGCACCCAATAGTATTTTTCTCCCATAATAACATCTCCCAAATAAATCAGCCAATTTGCAGATTTATTCGTCCAACCGATAATCCGCAAATAATATTAAAAAATTTTATGTGTTTAGATGTGAATACTTAAAAAATCCACAATGCGTACAAAAAGCTTTCTGTACCATTATAGTACATTAAAAGTTACTTATTGTCAAGTATATTTTACATAATTTCAAAAATACTTTCATTTGGCTGTTTTGGAAAATTAAATCCGTTAAGAAACCTGTCAACTAAAACAAAACAAGACAAGCCCATATTTCAGAGCTTGCCTTGTGGAATTACTCACCGTCACGCTGTATTGTTTCATTAATAGCACGATTAACAAAGCCGTTCACGCTTTCGCCGTTCTTTTCTGCGTGGGCTTTGATAATATCTTTTCGACCTTTCGGCACAGCAACATTGATACGGTCATATGCTTTAGCGTTATATCGGTTGTTTGCCTCAATTCTCGCCCTACTGTTCTTATTTTCTGCCATTTCTTCACCGCCTAAAATCTATTGACATCAAATTATTGTTGTTGTATAATATAGGTGAAAAGGAACGGCTTTAGCTGTTTCGCATTTGCGTATTTTTTTATTAAAAACCGCTCTGTATTGCGACTACAGGGCGGTTATTTCTTTATATTCTTAATGACTTCATTAAAAGCCACGAAAACAATTGCGAGAACAAACAAGTATGTAATCTCTGCCATTGGAATACACCCCCTTTCGCAAGGGAGTCGAAACAGCCGCCACCGTTCCTTTACAAATATTATTATAGCATACCTCTTTACACTTAACAAGTACCAATATGCACAAATTATACACTTAAACATTGTAGTATAATATAGTCACAGGATAAGGAAAGGGGAAAGCGATAATCAGTATGACCGCAACGCAATTGCAGTATATGCAAGCGTAGGCAGCGGCATAGCAGAACCCCACAGGCAAAAGAAAAGACAAGCCCATATTTCAGAGCTTGCCTTGTGGAATTATGCTACTTTGTCAGATGTATATTCAACAACCGCTATTTCGGTCATAAGACTGCTTACGGTTTTTACAATGTCATCAAGTCTTTTTGCCACTTCATCGGTAAAAACGGTTTCACCGCATTTTGAACATTCCAAACACGGAACATTCTTTATGATTACAATGCACTTTTTAAGATCAACAAAATGTGTTGTTGTACTTGGCTTCAAATCACCTTTGCAATAAAAACAAGTCATTGTTATTTCTCCTTTCGGGTTTGTGAATCACTTTCAAATTTATCTGAATCGGGAAAATAGGCAGTTACTATACAAACAACATTTCCGTTGCAACCTGCCACAATATGCAAATATTCATTGTTTGTACTTACACCTAAAACAAGGCAAGCGGGATATGGATAGCTGTCGGGATATTGTTCTATTATTTTGCCCGTATGTATTGCATTGAATACATCATCACGGTATATTCCTCGTTCCTGTAACCGTTTCAGAGCGTGCACAGACCATATGACAGATTTATCGTCACATAACTTTTGTAATGCTTCGATATTTAATTCAAGCAAGCTTGTCACCTCCTCTGTCTATGGTGTGTTTGATTTGTGTATTTATTCGCAACTAATTCGCAACCATTTTTTACAACTTTATTGTAGCATATCAAAATAGATTGTACAAGAATAATATTAATCAGTTTGGATTTGGTAACGGTATTGTTTTCTAAACAACAATAAAAGGTATCAGTCTTTTTAACCAATACCCTTTTATGGAGCTGATAACGGGATTCGAACCCGTGACCTCGTCCTTACCAAGGACGCACTCTGCCTACTGAGCTATATCAGCATATTTAATTGTAAGGTTGCAACCTTTATAATGTTAATCTCGCAAAATTTCGGATATTAACAGCCAAATCATTGCTATAAAAACAGTAAAAATCCAACAATAACAAAATCAAAATTAATTTTACTTTTTTCACACGGTCGCAAAACCACGGTGATTATATCACAAAAACATCGTGATGTAAAGTGTCCACGGAATATAATAACACATTTGCACGGTGATTTCAAATGTTTTTTTAAACTTTTTTGTAAAAAATACGAAAAGATTTGAAAAACACTTGATTATAAGCCGTTTTGGTGCTATAATTTTCTTGTAAATAATGAAAGCTAAAGGAGTGGGCAACAAACCCGCTCCTTATTTATTAGTTTTCACTTTGTTCCTCGGTGCGGTTTATCTGTCTGCAATATTTCGCACAGGGTATTTTTGCAGACAGGAAGGCAGTGAATTTATGGCAAAAAGCAAAGGCGGTGTAACCGTATCAAAAGTATGGGAGCTTTGTCAGCCGATTGTTGAAGGCTTCGGACTTTCACTTTGGGATGTGCGTTATGTCAAGGAAGGTGCAGACCGTTTCCTGCGTGTTTACATTGACAAGCCCGAAGGCATTGACATTAACGATTGCGAAAATGTTTCCCGTGCAATCAACGGTCCTCTTGATGAGCTTGATCCGATTGAGGAGGCGTACTGTCTTGAGATCTGCTCACCCGGCATTGAGCGTGAGCTTATCCGTGACGAACATTTTATGCAATTCATCGGTGCGGATATTATGGTTAAGATGCTCCGCCCCATTGACGGCATAGGCAGAGAATTTAAAGGGGTTTTAAAGGATTATTCCGACGGTAAGGTCACAATTGAGGATCATAGCGGTGAGAATGAAATCACAATCAGCAAAAAGGACGCCGCATGGATTAAGCTTGACGATTTTGATTAAAAATTGCAGTTTGAACACTACGGATACACATAACAGCATAACGATTTGTATATAACCGAAAAATAAGAAAAGGATGATTTGGAAAATGACTAACAAAGATTTATTTGAGGCATTGAGAACATTTGAAAAGGAAAAGGGCATTCCTATGGACTATATGCTTCAAAACATTGAAAAGGCAATTTCCGTTGCCTGCAAGAACTACTACGGCGGTAATGAAAATGTTGTATTCAAGGTTGATCCGGAAAAGAACAGCTTTGACGCAAAGCTTGTCAAAACAGTAGTTGACGAGGTTTTTGATCCTAACTTTGAGGTTACTGTTGAGGAGGCTCAGCAGATTAACAAGAGAAAGAAATTTATTGTCGGCGATGAGATTGAAGTTCCGATTGATCCCAAGCACCTCGGTTGGACATCTGTTTCTTCTGCAAGAAATGTTATCCGTCAGGGCATTCGTCAGGGAGAAAAAGGTCAAACTCTTATTGAGTTTCAGAGCAAGCTCGGTGAAATTGTTACTGCAACCGTTGAAAGAATCGATCCTAAGTCGGGCGTTGCAACAATCAAAATCGGCAAGAGCGAAGCTACTCTGCCAAAGAGCGAACAGCTCGGTCATGACGACCTTAAAGAAGGCGACCACATTAAGGTTTACATTGCAGATGTCAAAGACAACGAAAGAGGTCCTCACGCAATCATTTCAAGAACACACCCCGGTCTTGTAAAGCGTTTGTTTGAACAGGAAGTTCCCGAAATCTATGACGGCGTTGTTGAAATAAAGTCAATCTCCCGTGAGGCAGGCAGCCGTACAAAAATGGCTGTTTACAGCTCAAATCCCGATGTTGACGCAATCGGTTCATGTATCGGCAACAAGGGCGCTCGTGTAAACAAGATTGTTGAAGAGCTCGGCGGTGAGAAAATCGACATCGTGCTTTACAGCGATGATCCCGAAAAGTACATTTCGGCGGCTCTCTCTCCTGCAAGCGTTTGCAAGGTTGAAATTACAGATGAAGAAACAAAGAGCTGCCGTGCAACCGTTCCCGACGGTCAGCTTTCACTTGCTATCGGCAACAAAGGACAGAATGCCCGTCTTGCCGCAAGACTTACAGGCTGGAGAATTGACATCCGTCCCGAAAGCGGTTTCTACGGCGAAGATGAGGACGATGAACCAAAGACAGAAGAAAAGTCCGAAGATGTTCTCGACCTTAACGAAAGTACAGAAGGCGAAACAGTTGTTTCGGATGAAACAGAGGAATAATCAGATTAAACAGAGAGGGATTTTATGAAGCAAAGAAAAATGCCGTTGCGTAAATGTACGGGTTGCGGAGAGATGAAAGAAAAGCATGAGCTTATCCGTGTTGTCAAAGCACCCGACACCAAAGATGAAAACGGTGAAATCATTGCAAAAGGCGAAATTTCGCTTGACCTCACAGGTCGCAAGGCAGGCAGAGGCGCATATGTGTGCAGAAATCTTGCCTGCTTTGAAAAGGCTCGCAAGGCACGCCGCTTTGAACGCTCGTTAAGCTGTAAAATCCCTGATGAAGTATATGAGCAGATGCAAAGTGAACTTGCCGCAGCAGACAGCGAGTAGGCGAAAGGATTTTTTATGAACGACAGGATTTTGTCGCTGCTTGGCATTTGCAAGAGAGCAGGCAAGCTGATTACAGGTGCCGACACGACGATTGACTCAATACGAAAAAGCAAGGCAAAGCTTGTTATTTTTGCAAATGATTTTTCAAAGAGCAGTAAGAAAAGCGTGCAGACAGCCGCTGATGAATGCAATGTGAAAACATTGACAATGAACCGAAGCAAAGAGGAAATCGGATTTGCTCTCGGAAAAATCTGCGGAGTTATGACAACCGAAGACAAAGGCTTTGCAGATAAGCTTGAACAGCTTATTGAAAACGAATCGGGAGGAGAATTGTATGATAAAATATAAGGTAAAGGACGCAGCAGCAGATCTCGGAGTTTCAAACAAGGAAATTATTGAGATTCTCGAAAAACATTGCGGTGTTACAAAGAAAACAATGACAACACTCGAGGAAAGCGAACTCGATGTGATTTTTGATGTAATCACAAAGAAGAACAAGGTTGAAAACTTTGACGAATACTTTGCGGCACGCAACAACAAGCTTGACAACGAAAGCAAGCCACAGCAGGAAGATAAGCCCGCAAAGCAGAATGCAAAGGCTGACAATCAGAAGAAAAAGACCGATAAAAACGACAAAAAGCCTAACAACAAGGATGCAAAGCCTGCATCAAAACAGGAAAAGGTTGAAGTTACTCAGGAAAAGAGCGTTGAGGAGTCTGCTCCCCGCAAGCGCAGAGTAATTGACACCCGTGCAACAAATGTTGATGTTGAGCGTTACAACCAGAAGTATGATGACCTTGCAAGCGACAGCTCAAAGGGCAGAAGCACAGACAACATTGTTAAAAAGCAGAAATTCACAAACCGTACCCAGCGTCAAAAGGGCAGACGACAGAAGCGTGAAACAGAGCAGGAGCGTCTGAACCGTATTGCTCTTGAGCGTAAGCAGAAACCGATTACAGTTCAGATTCCTGACGAAATCGTAGTTTCGGAGCTTGCTCTCAGACTCAAGGCTACCGTTGCCGAGGTTGTTAAAAAGGCATTCCTTATGGGTACAATGGTAACGGCAACAGATACAATCGACTTTGACACAGCGTCACTTATCGCCATGGAATTTCATGCAAAGGTTGAAAAAGAGGTTCTTGTTACAATCGAAGAACAGATTATTGATGACAGCGAGGACGATGAGGCAAATCTCGTTGAGAGAGCTCCGGTTGTTGTTGTTATGGGTCATGTTGACCACGGTAAAACTTCAATCCTCGACGCTATCCGTCACGCAAATGTAACAGCAGGCGAGGCAGGCGGTATCACTCAGCATATCGGTGCTTACAGAGTTATGGTAAACGGCAAGCCTGTTACATTCCTCGACACACCCGGACATGAGGCATTCACAACAATGCGTGCAAGAGGTGCTCAGGTTACTGATATCGCAATCCTCGTTGTAGCCGCCGATGACGGTATCATGCCGCAGACAGTTGAGGCTATCCACCATGCAAAAGCCGCAGGCGTATCTGTTATTGTTGCCATCAACAAAATGGATAAGGTCGGCGCAAATCCCGAAAATGTTAAACAGCAGCTCACAGAGTATGAACTTATTCCGGAGGAGTGGGGCGGCGATACACCGTGTATTCCTGTTTCCGCAAAGACAAAGGAAGGTCTTGACGATCTTCTTGAAATGGTTACTCTTGTTGCAGAGATGAAAGAACTCAAGGCTAACCCCGACAGAGCCGCAAAGGGTACTGTTATCGAGGCAAGACTTGACAAGGGCAGAGGTCCTATCGCAACCGTACTCGTTCAGAACGGTACACTTCACAAGGGCGATACAATTATCGCAGGCACATGCGTCGGTCGTGTAAGAGTTATGACAAACGATAAGGGCGAAAGGGTTACCGAGGCAGGTCCTTCTGTTCCTGTTGAAATCACAGGTCTTGACGAAGTTCCGGTTGGCGGCGATATCTTTGACGCAGTTTCCGATGAGCGTCTTGCAAGAACGCTTGTTGACCAGAGGAAGGCCGCTAAGAAGGAAGAAATCTTCAACGCACAGACTAAGGTTACTCTTGACAATCTCTTTGACCAGATGAAGCTCGGTGAAATCAAGGAACTTCAGATTATCGTTAAAGCCGATGTACAGGGTTCTGCCGAGGCTGTTAAGCAATCACTTGAAAAGCTTTCAAATGACGAGGTAAGAGTAAATGTAATTCACAGCGCAGTAGGTGCAATCAACGAGTCCGATGTAATGCTTGCAGAGGCATCTAACGCAATCATCGTAGGATTCAATGTTCGTCCCGATGCAGTTGCCGCAGAAAATGCAGAGCGTTCAGGTGTTGATATGCGTCTTTACAGCATTATCTACGATTGTATCAACGAAATCGAATCTGCTATGAAGGGTATGCTTGCTCCTAAGACAAGAGAAGTTGTTCTCGGTATGGCTGAGTGCCGTAATGTTATCAAGATTAAGTCAGTCGGCACAATCGCAGGTTCATATGTTAAGAGCGGTAAGATTCAGCGTGGCGCAAGCGTAAGAGTTATCCGTGACGGTATCGTTATTGCAGATGACGCAATTGCATCTCTCCAGAGATTTAAGGACGCTGTCAAGGAAGTTAATGAAGGCTACGAATGCGGTATCGGTCTTGAAAGATTCAACGACCTCAAAGAGGGCGATATGTTCGAGGTTTATACAATCGAAGAATACAGAGATTAAAGTTTGTATGTTAAACCAAATTTTATAAACGGCACAAATTCACCGTTATTTTGTAGGGGCGGTCATTGGGCGCCCGCAGGTAACGGCAGAAATTTTCAGTTTAAATAAATACTGTATAGTTCAAGTCAGTAGCTGTAAAATAACAAAATATTTCATCAAAGCGGGCGGCCGATGACCGCCCCTACGGAAATAAGATAAAAGGATGTGATAGCATGGGAAGCCATAGAATTGAAAGAACAACAGAGGACATCAAAAGAGAGCTTACTGCTATTTTCAGAGAATTAAAAGACCCACGGGTTCAGCAGGCGTTTATCTCTATCGTAAGAGTTGAGGTTACAAACGACCTTTCATACTGCACGGTACAGGTCAGCGCAATTGAAGGTCTTGACAGAGCCAAAGAGGCTGTCAAGGGCTTAAAGTCTGCATCGGGCTTTATCAGACGAGAGCTTGGACACAGACTTCATCTTCGTCATGTTCCCGAACTCATTTTCCACGCAACAGACAGCATAGAATACAGCGCAAACATCAGCCGTATTCTCAACAGCCTTGACATTAAGGAAGACGAGGAAGAAAATGATGAATCTGTATGAGGTTGCCCGTTTTCTTGAGGCACACGATAATTATGATATTCTGACTCACGCTTATCCTGACGGCGACACCCTCGGCAGCGGATTTGCACTCTGCCTTGCGCTCCGCCAAATCGGCAAAAAAGCAAGAGTTATCACAACAGGTGTTCCGTCAAAGTTTACCTATCTTCAGAAAAACATAGAGGAAGAAGATTTTACAACCGAAACGGTTGTCAGCGTTGATGTTGCGGCTGACAGCCTTCTCGGTTCAAATATGGGCAAATATATCGGCAAGGTTGATTTGTGCATTGACCACCACGGTTCAAACACATTTACCGCTAAGGAAAAGTTTGTTGACAAATATGCGGCGGCAAACTGCGAAATTCTCTACAAGCTGTTCCTCAGAATGCACATCAACTTTACAAAGGACATTGCAGACTGCCTCTACACAGGCATTTCAACCGACACCGGCTGTTTCAGATACACAAACACAACCGCCGAAACCATGCGTGTTGCCGCAAGTCTTATGGACTTTGGCTGTAACACCGCATACATAAACAAGGCGATGTTTGAAACAAAGTCGAAAAACAAAATTCAGCTTGAAAGAGCCGTTTATGACTCAATGACCTATTGTGCAGACGGCAGGTGCGCAATAATTTACACAACGCTTGATATGCTCAAAAAGCTCAACACGGGTGATGACGAAATGGAGGGACTTGCCTCTATTCCCCGTCAGATTGAGGGTGTTCTCATCGGAATTACAATGCGTGAAAAAGAGGGCGGATTCTTCAAGATTTCCGTTCGTACAAACAATAATATCAATGCCTCGGATTTCTGTTCGCGATTCGGAGGCGGCGGTCATCCTGCGGCGGCAGGCTGCTCAATTGAGGGCGACCTTGAAACCGTAAAGACAACGCTTGAAAAAGCTGCGGAGAAGTTTTTATCATGAGCAATCTTAACGGTGTACTGCTGATTGACAAGCCAAAGGAATTCACCTCGTTTGATGTTATTGCCGTTGTCCGCAGACTGACAGGACAGAAAAAGCTCGGCCACACGGGAACACTTGATCCGAACGCAACGGGCGTTCTGCCTGTTTTGCTCGGAACTGCAACCAAAACACAGGATCTCATTCTCAATCACGACAAGTCATACACGGCAGAATTTCAGCTTGGCAAAACCACCGACACCCTCGATATCTGGGGTACGGTGACAGGCGAGTGCGAGTCTTCGGTTACAGAGGAACAGCTTCGCAGAGTAATTCCAAAATTCACGGGCGAAATTGAGCAGATTCCGCCGATGTACTCTGCCGTACAAAAGAACGGTCAAAGGCTTTATGACCTTGCAAGACAGGGAATTGAGGTTGAGCGTGAGAGCCGAAAGGTTACTGTCTATTCTCTTTCGCTTGCAAATTTTGACGAAAAAGCGCAGACAGGCACGCTTGAAATTTCCTGTTCAAAGGGTACTTATGTACGCACGATAATTGATGACATCGGCAAGGTTCTCGGTGTCGGTGCGGTTATGACGGCACTTTGCAGAACATCTGCATGCGGATTTTCGCTTGACGAGTGCATAACGCTTGACGAGCTGAAAAGCATTTGCGAAAACGGAAATGTTGAAGAAAAACTGCGTTCCGTTGAGAGCCTGTTTATGAGTTTAGGCTATCTTGCCGTATCGCCTGCACAGGCAAAACGATTTGCAAACGGTGGTGCGTTGAGTGCCGACAGAACATATCTTGCCAAGTCGGGGTACGAGAACGGTCAGCTTTTCAGAATGAAAACCCATGATGGTGATTTTTTAGGCATAGGCATTGCCGACAAGCCGAATAATCTCATCAAAATATATTTCCAGAATTGCAGGTAGCGTGTCGCTACGCCCAATTCGTGAAGACAGTCTTGTTAAGGCGATACTAAAGATTCCCGAGCGTTGCTTTTAAATTGAAAATAAAAAATTGCAGGTAGCGTGTCGCTACGCCCAATTCGTGAAGACAGTCTTGTTAAGGCGATACTAAAGATTCCCGAGCGTTGCTTTTAAATTGAAAATAAAAAATTGCAGGTAGCGTGTCGCTACACCCAATTCGTGAAGACAGTTTGCAATATGCAAAACATATTTGCCCGAGCGTTGCTTTTAGATTGTAAATAAAAACGAGAAATAAAAAAACGGTGTGCAACGAAGCGACACACCGAAAAATGATTGACATATTAATAGTTAGATGTTAATATATAGATAAGGAAACGGCTTTAGCTGTTCCGCTTTTAAGACAAATTATTTTTGGTAACCGCCTTGTATTCGCAATACAGGGCGGTTATTTCTTTATGGTAAACACAATAAAAAATGTTTTGCTTGTATTCAAGTGGGCTGCCCTACGGAAAAATTTGTTTGCAGGATTCACTTTACAGTCATTTTGCGTCACTATAATATGGGTGTAAAATGAATTTGGAGGTATATTTTATGGAAATTCTGAAAGTTGAAAATCTTACAAAAACCTACGGAAGCGGTGAAAACCTTGTCCATGCGGTTGACGATGTTTCGTTCTCGGTTGAAAAGGGCGAATTTGTTGCCATTGTCGGTGCAAGCGGCAGCGGCAAGTCAACTCTTCTTCACCTTATCGGCGGTGTTGACCGTCCCACAAGCGGAAAAATTTTTGTTGACGGCAACGATATAAGCAAAATGAATGATGACAAGCTTGCCGTATTCCGCCGCAGACAGGTGGGAATTGTCTATCAGTTCTACAATCTTATCCCGATTCTGACTGTTGAAGAAAACATCACGCTCCCCTGTGACCTTGACGGCAGAGGTGTTGACAGAGAAAGACTTGAGATGATTCTTGATTCGTTCGGACTGCGTGCAAGAAGAAAACACCTTCCAAACCAGCTTTCGGGCGGTCAGCAACAAAGAACATCTATTGCCAGAGCGCTCATTAACAATCCGTCTCTTGTGCTTGCCGATGAACCGACAGGCAACCTTGATTCAAAGTCAAGCGAAGAGGTTATGAGTATGCTCAAAATGTGCAATCAGAGTTACGGACAGACTGTTATAATGATTACGCACAACCTTGACATTGCAAAACAGGCTGACAGAATTATCACAATAAGTGACGGCAAAATCGTTGAGGAGGCTTGATTATGAAACTTCTCAACAAGCTTACGCTTAAAAATCTGCGGCTTAACAAGGTGCGTACAATTGTTACAATCGTGGGCATTATGCTCTCGGCGGCACTCATCACGGTTGTTTCGGGAATGGCACTCAGCGGCCGACAGACTATGATTGACGGTCAGACGGAATGGTCGGGCAATTATGATGTTGCACTTGATATTATCGACACCGCAAAAATTGATAAAATCCGACAGAACCGTAATGTTGAAAATGCCTTCTATAAAGAAAGGCTCGGATATGCCAGGACAAAAAATGCTGACGGCGAAATCTGCGATTACAGCGTTCTTGCCATGAGCGAAAATACCTACGGCAACTGTTTTAAGATAGACCTTATAAAGGGCAAGTTCCCCACAAATTCGGGTGAGGCTGTTGTTACAAAATCGTTTAAAACACAGGACGGAAAAAATGTGAAAGTCGGTGACAAAATCACACTTGATGTCGGTGTTCTTACCGACAAAGACGGCAATGTCCCCGATGAGGAAGGCATTCATAATTTGTTGCAAAAAGATTTTAATAAGTGCAGCATTATTGACACGGTAAAAAGAACCTATACCGTAACGGGTATTATTGAAAGACCGAAAACGAGCGAACTCTATGATCCGTCAAATTTTTCTATGATATATACCGTGTCTGATGAAAAAGCTCCTGTCGAGACAATCAAAACAAAGCATATGAATAAGCTGTATATCGCCTATACTCCTCAGAGCGAAAGCAATTATCTTCAAAATACAGCGGATATTTTAGGCTTTAAAGCTGATGATATGAGTAATGTAATCAGCGATGAAATTTCACCCGAAGATCAGCAGACCTCTGGAATAAATGCATACGAATTCAATTCCATACTCCTCAGTATGAAAGGCTACGGTTCAAATGAGGCAACAAATACTGTGATTTTCAGCCTTGCCGTTATTATCATTATTATAGTAATGCTTGCAAGCGTGTTTGTAATCCGCAACAGCTTTGCAATTTCAATTACCGAGAAAACGAGTATGTACGGTATGCTTGCGTCGGTCGGTGCAACCAAAAGACAAATCCGCAGGAATGTGCTTTTTGAGGGATTCATTCTCGGCTTAATCGGTATTCCTCTCGGCATACTTCTCGGACTCGGTGTAAACGCAATTCTTATTGCCATACTCAACAGCGTTCTCGGTGATATGCTGAGCGGTGCAACATTTGTATTTGTAACTCCGACAATTCCGATTATTTGTGCAATCGTTCTTTCGGCTGTTACTATATTCTGTTCATCATTCTTCATTGCACTTCGTGCGTCAAGAATCCCACCGCTTGTTGCAATCAGAGGCAACAAGGATATCAAGGTGAAGAACAACAAGCCGTACCGCACATCTAAGCTTACCAAAAAACTCTTTGGAGTGGGCGGTGAAATTGCTTCAAAGAGCCTTAAACGCAGCAGAAAAAAGTACCGCACAACGGTTATCTCAATCGTTGTAAGCGTTGCAATGTTCATTGCAGTTTCGGCATTTATGGACTATGGAATGACATATACAGAGCATTACTACGGCAAAACAGACTACAGCTATATGGTTTCCGGAATTGATACAAAGCAGGCTCAGACAATTGAAAAAATGCCTGAAATTGAAAATTATCTGACAGTCGGTTTACAGTACGGTTATGTGTCGGCAGATGTGCCTGTTAACGAATGCGGAGAAAATTTCCTTTATGACAATGCTGACGGTACAAAGTCATTCAGCGTGGAATTTCTTGAATTTGAACACGATACATTTGTTAAGATTTGCAGGGAATTAAAACTTGACTACAACAAGGTCAAGGGCGGTGTACTTGTGTATTCTCAGGTAACCCCCGATAACAGTGAGAGTGGCAACTCTTCCAAGCCAATGAAACTGTTCGGCAAAACCGCTCCGACAAAGTTTATCGTTTACGGAAATGATGATAACGGAAATGAGCTGATAGCAGGCAAATTAAAGGTTTCGTCAGTGTTTGATGAAATTCCAAAGTCGGCTGATTCTGTAATCGGCGAAGGAACAATTTTAGGTCAGGGATTGATAATCGGTGAACAGGGTGTAATCTCACCTCAGCTTGGCGAACACAAATGCTATATTACCCTCTACGCCAATACATCAGACCACGCTTCGCTTACAAACCGTATTGAGTCTATGGAAGGTGCGGACGACAGCATTTACATTTATGACTATGAAGAAACCGTAAGACAGTTCAATGCCGTTATGCTGATTGTCGGAATATTTGTTTACGGTTTCATCGGTGTTATCTCGCTTATCGGACTTACAAACATTTTCAACACAATTTCAACCAATATGCAGTTGAGGAGCAAGGAATTTGCATCGCTTAAATCTATCGGTATGACAAAGAAAGAATTTAATCGTATGATTCGCCTTGAAAGCCTCATGTACGGCATAAAATCTTTGCTTATCGGTATTCCTCTCGGCGTTCTCGGTGTATTTGCAATCTTCTCGGCATTTTCAAAAGGAAGCGTCCCAATGAGCTTTGTATTTCCGTGGAAAGCGATTTTGATTAGTATTGCGGCTGTATTTATTGTGGTATGGCTGATTATGAAATACTCAATCTCAAAGGTTAATAAGCAAAATATTATTGAAACAATCAGAAATGACAATATCTGAGCGTCATATTCAGCCAACAGACTGTATTTTGTTGAAATTTGTTGACAATAGTTTTACACTCTGTTATAATGTAGTTGTAACAACAGATACCACAATATTTTGTATGTTTTCATTGCTGACGGGCGGATTATTGATTTAATCCGCCCGAATTTCATTTTGGGAGGACTTTTTGTGAAAATTCTTCTTATTGAGGACAACCGTGCAATTTCAAAAGGACTTGTTTACACTCTTGAACAAAACGGCTTTGAGGTTGCGTTGTGTGAAAATGCCGAATCAACCCTTAACTCTCTCGGCGGTGACTTTGACCTTTTTATTGTTGATGTGTCGCTTCCCGACGGCAACGGTTTTGAACTTTGTGACGAGATAAAAAGAGTGTGCGAAACTCCCGTGATTTTTCTCACCGCACTTGACGATGAGGACAGCATTGTAAAAGGCTTTGACCTCGGAGCGGAGGATTACATAACAAAACCGTTTTCAAGCCGTGAGCTTCTTGCAAGAATTAAACGAATCACCAAAAAGCTCGACAAAACTATGACTATGAATTTTGGCGACATCAGCATTGATTTTGACAAAAAACAGGTTTGCAAAAACGGCAATCCTGTTGTGCTTACGGCGCTTGAATACCGCCTGTTTGCAATGCTTGCCAAAAACAGCGGCAAGGTGCTGACCCGTGAACAGATTCTTGAACGCATATGGGATTTGTCGGGGAATTATGTTGAGGACAACACGCTGACCGTGTACATAAAAAGACTTCGCAAAAAACTTGATACAAATATGATTAAAACCGTAAAGGGCCTTGGTTACAGGCTGGAGGTATAATGAAAAGTACATCAAAATTTCTTGCGGTAATGCTTGCGATAACGGGACTTTTCTGTTGTGCCGTTGCAGTAGGCATCGGTGCAGGCTTTAACGCTGTTCGTGAAAGCACGGATAAAAAGATAATTGCCGTTGCGGAAAAGGTTAGGGAACAATATCCCGACATTTCGGAAAAGGAGCTTGCTCAAATTTTGAACAACGACACTGCCGGCATAAAAGGCGACTTTGCAAAGTACGGAATAAAATCCGACAGTGGCTGGGTTGACATTCAGAGCGGAAGTTATGCAACGATTACAATTGTGATTGCAACCGCAGGTGTTTGTGTGTTCGGAATTTTGCTCTGCGTTGTGTTCATAAGATACTGTAAAAAGCAGAAGCGACAGCGACTTGAAATTGTAAAATGCCTTGAAAAAATAAACAACCGAGAGTACGACCTCGACCTTGACGGCTCAACCGACGACGATATGTCACTGTTAAAGCAGGAGATTCAAAAAACAACGGTAATGCTTCGTGAGTATGCCGACAATTCAATGCGAGAGAAAGAAATCCTCAAAAATTCGCTTGCCGACATTTCACATCAGCTTAAAACACCGCTGACTTCAATTTTGATTACAACCGAAAATATCCTTGATGACGATGATATGCCCGTTGAAATCAGACGGGATTTTGTTATGGATATAGCGCATAATGCCCATTCGATAAATTTCCTTGTAAAAAGTCTGCTCACGCTCTCAATGCTTGATTCGGGAACTGTTGAATTGAAGTTCAAAAAAGAGTCGGTGAACAAAATTATTGACGAGTGCATTTCACGCACAGAGGTTCTTGCCGATATCCGTGATGTGAGAATTGAAAAAACGGTCAAAAATGATTTTATGCTTAATTGCGATTTTCGTTGGATTTGCGAAGCGGTTTCAAACATTGTAAAGAACTGTATTGAGCATACCGATGGCGGTTATGTCAGAATTTCTGCCGAAAGGAACAGTATGTATTCGGAAATCACCATAAGCGACAACGGATGCGGAATCAGCCCGAAGGATTTGCCCCACATTTTTGAGAGGTTCTATAAAGCACGAAATTCATCCCCGTCAAGCGTCGGCATAGGTCTGTCGCTTGCAAAATCAATTGTTGAAAAAACAGGCGGATATATTACCGCAGATTCCAAACTCGGCGTAGGCTCAACCTTTAAACTCAGATTTTTGAATGTAAGACTCAGATAAGATAAAAATTAAAAAGCGAAAATTGCGGTCGGGAATAAAGTTTTGTTAAGTACAAATCTTATTATTCCCGACCGTATTTATGTAATTTTCGGCAGGGGGGCAATTGAAACTGTCTTTATAAATAAAAACAGAAAAGCGACAAGGGTAATTTTGCATAAAATTCCAGTGTAAAGATTGTATAACTTGCTATTTTTACAAAATAAAAGGATTATGTGTAGTTTTTGTGAGAGTTTTGTGATAAAATCAAATTGTCTAGGGATGTTTGACCCTACGTTTTAAAAGCTTTGAAAGGAGTAATCAAACAATGAAAAAAAGAAGTATGAAGAGAGCGCTCAGTGCCGTTTTGACACTTTGTATGGCTCTCCCCGGTGCTTCCGTAGCATTTGGTTCGGCAAGTGCTGCAACAGTTTCCGATGACAGCAGCACATCTGCATCATCAACTGCCGCAGGTTCACTTGTTGAAGATGACGGCTTTACATGGGATAATGCCAATGTGTATTTCCTGCTTACCGACCGTTTTAAGAACGGAAACACCGCAAATGACCATTCATACGGCAGAACACTTGACAAGGACGGCAAACCGCTTGACGGCTGGGATACAAACCCCGGTACATTCCACGGCGGCGACTTTGCAGGTGTTACTCAGTCAATTGAAGAGGGCTATTTTGATAACCTCGGTGTAAATGCAATTTGGATCTCAGCTCCGTATGAGCAGATTCACGGCTATTGTGATTCAGGTAAGGGCTTTGCTCACTACTCATATCACGGCTACTATGTTCTTGACTATACCGAAACCGATGCAAACTTCGGTACAAAAGAGGAGTTCAAAACTCTCGTTGACACAGCGCATGAGCACGGTATCAGAGTTATCATGGATATCGTAATGAACCACACAGGCTACAACACCGTTGCAGATATGGAGCAGTTCGGCTTCGGTACTCTCCTTGACGGTGCATCAGACTTCAAATACAAGCTCACAGATGTAGGTGAAGTAAACGACCACATTGACTATAAAACATCAGAAGAAGACTGGGGCAAATGGTGGAGCAATGACTGGATCCGCAGCGGTCTTCCCGGATATACAGAGGGTGCCGGCGGTGATCTTACAATGTCACTCAGCGGACTTCCCGACTTCAGAACAGAGCAAACAAAGGATGTTACAATTCCTCCGATCCTCAAAACAAAGTGGACTCAGGAAGGTACATATGCTCAGAAGCTCGCAAAATACGGTAAAGCAAACACAGTAACAGGCTACCTTTCAACCTGGCTTTCAGAGTGGGTTAAGGAGTACGGTGTTGACGGTTTCCGTTGCGATACTGCAAAGCATGTTGATAAGGCTTCTTGGAACCAGCTCAAGCAGGCTTGTGTTTCTGCTCTCAGAGAGTGGAGATCCAACAACAAGGGCAAAGCAGGTGCTGACTGGAAAGAAGATTTCTGGATGACAGGCGAGCATTGGGATCACGGTGTAGGCTACGACACATACTATTCCGAGGGCGGCTTCGACTCAATGATTAACTTCGCAGTTACAGGCGGCGGTGCTCTTGCAAGCGGTAGTGTTGCAAACACATATCAGGGCTATGCAGACCAGATCAACACAAAGGAAGGCTTTAACGTTCTTTCATTTATGTCATCACACGATGAAACACTTACCCGTGGCGATGAGAACACAATGCTTTACAATGCGGCTGCATTCCTCCTTCTCCCGGGCGGAATTCAGATTTTCTACGGTGACGAAACCAACCGTCCTCTCTATCCCGGCGTTGCATTTGACGGTTACGGCGGATCGGGTCATGCACTCAGAAGTGATATGAACTGGAACGACATGAACAAAACTCTTCTTGCTCAGTGGCAGAAGGTTGGTCAGTTCCGTAACAAGCATGTATCTATCGGTGCCGGCGCAAATGTTAAGCTCTCTGCTACAAGCGGTGTTGCTTTCGGCCGTACATACGATAAGTACGGCGTAACAGATCAGGCAGCTGCAGTAATCGGCTGTAACAAAAATTCAAGCGTAACTGTTGATGTTTCAACTCTTTGGGAAGACGGCAGTTATATAATCAATACTTATGACAACTCATCTTCAGTTGTTACTGACGGTAAGGTAACTTTCAACAGCGGTGTAAACGGCACAATCCTTATGGAAAATGCTGACGGTCAGCCACTTGTATCAATCACAGGCGAGCCGAAGTTCTACGGCACAGAGCAGGTTACTGTTTCTCTCAAGGAATGCGACAGCGCAAAGGTTTCTGTTGACGGCGGTAACAAGTTTGTTGTTAAGGACGGCGACACATTCACAATCGGTCAGACAGCTTACAAGAACGATACAATCGAAGTAACTGTTGAAGCTACAAACGACAAGGCAACCTCAGAGGCTAAATTCACATTCCTCAAGCTCGGCGAAAACGACGAAAAGCCTACAACCAGCCCGACACAGAGCACAACTGTTCCCGGTCCGACAGCAAGTCAGACATCAAAGCTTACAATCAAGAGCACAGCAGGCGCTCCGAATGTTTACGCTTGGACAGGTGCAAGCACAGCACTCAACGGTGCATGGCCGGGTCAAAAGGCAGCAGCCGTTTCAGGTCAGGCAAACACATATGAACTCACACTTCCTGTTTCAGCCGACAAGCCATTCAGCGTTGTTCTCAACAACGGCAGCGGCTCACAGTCAGGCGATATCACAGGTCTTTATGACGGTGCTGTTCTCGAAATTCAGAACGGCAACTACGCATCGGTTAAGACAGTAACCAACGGTAATCAGCAGGGAGGCGGCGGCGAGCCAGAGCCTGCAGAGGGTTCTGTTTCCGTAACAATCAAGCCTTACAGCCCATCTGCAAGCTACAAAATCTATGCTTGGAATGATACACAGAAGCTCACAGGCACATGGCCGGGCGTTGCTCTTACAGAAAAAGATTCTGACGGCAACTATGTTGTTAAGTTCGATAATGTTGACGAAGTAAGCATTATTCTCAGCAGCGGTTCAGGTCAGACAGCAGATATCACAGGCGTTAGAGACGGCGCTACAATCGAAATTACAAACGAAGGTTGTACAACATACAAGCTTACATCAAAGCCAATCGTTGTTTCACCTTATGAATCACTCAAGAAAGAAGCAAGAAAGATTCTTGCTATGACAGCATCAGACTACACAGCAAAGAGCTGGGCAAATGCTCAGAAGGTTCTCAAGTCAGCCGAGGCTATGATTAAAGCAGGCGAAGACGCTACAACAGCTGAAGATATGAATGCTATGATTGCAGACCTCAAGTCAGCTCAGAAGGCACTTGTACTTGCTCCTGCAACACTCACATATGCAGTTGCAGGCAAGAGCGTTGTATCAGGTGTTACAGCCAGCGGTGCAAAGGTAACTGTTACAGTTGACGGTAAGACATATACTGCTACTGCAGACGATGTTACAGGCGCATTCACAGTTGCAACATCAGCTCTCAAGAAAACAAGCACAATCAAGGTTGATGCAACAAGAAACGGTGTAAACGGCACATATTCATATGCTATGAAGAACGGCAACATTGAAAGCGGAGTTGTTCCGACATCTCCTGTACCTCCGACACAGCCTACTACTTCAGCTCAGCCGACTACAGCTACACAGCCTACAACAGCAACTCAGCCGACTGCACCTACACAGCCTACAACAGCTACAGAGCCGACTACTGCTCCTGCTCAGAAGCTCACAGTAAACGCTACTTCAAATTACTTTGGTTCTGCATCAAAGACAGTAAGCACTGACGGCAAGAAGGTAACTGTTCTCTACAAGCTCAACTCAAACATGGGCGTTGTTGACGGACAGTGGGCTGTTAAGTACGATTCAAGCAAGCTCAAATTCAACATGGCTGATAACAAGGCAGACGGCAAGCAGACAATCATGCCTTCACAGTCAAACCTTATTCACAATGCTTACAGCAATGTAATTAAGGGTATATTTACTAACCCACAGGTTCCTACTCAGTACAACGGAGATACATTTATCTCACTCACATTTGAGGTTATCGGTTCAGGTACTGCAAGCGTATATCTTGACACACAGTACCTTACATTAGGTTATGTAAAGGGCAACAAGCTTAATCAGGCATCTGTTGTAAATAACAGCAAGGTTTGCGATGTAACAAGCATTGCAGGCTTTGAAAAAGTATCAGTAAACGCATCAACGGTATTTGTCGGCGATGTAACCCTTGGTGATGTTGACATGGACGGCGATATCACAGTTTTTGATGCAACCGAAGTTCAGAAGTATGTTGTTCAGCTCGTTGCATTCACAAACGACCAGTTTACTGCTGCCGATGTTGACCATGACAGCACAATCACAGTTAAGGATGCTACTACTATTCAGAAGTTTGTTGTAAAACTCATCAGCAACTTTTAATAAGTTTTAAAGCAATTGACATATCGTTCCGTTTAGTCGATATAGTAAGGAATGTCCCTCACAAAATGTGAGGGACATTTTTTGTACAGTTTTTTAAATAGAAAATGGCAGACAACCGTGTGATTGTCTGCCATTTTGTCATGATGAATTTAAAATTACCGATTATACTTTTACAAGAACCTTTGTAATTTCGCTGATGTACATTTTATGGAAGTCGTTGTCATACCACTTGTCAACGCTTTCATGGTCGGCAATGCTTTCGGCATTAAGACTTTGAGCGTACATTTTTTTGCATTCAAGAACAAGCTTTGCCTCTTCAAAATATACAGAGCCGTTTTCCGTGAACGCAGGAGTAAGACCTGTTTCCTTTACCTTGTCATAATCCTTGCCGCTCTTTGAACCGCAGAATTTGAGGGCATCTCTGTACTTTTCATCAAAGAAGCTCATTGTATAGCGGTCGCCGTTCTCCATAAACGCAAATGTATATCTCTGCGGACGAATAAAGGTGAATACAACGGGCTTACCCCACATAATGCCGACACCGCCCCAGCTTATCGTCATTGTGTTGAACTTTTCTCTGTAGCCTGCCGTAACAAGCGCCCAGTCGTCACCGATAAGCTTAAACGGACTTTCAACAATTTCTTTCGGATTTATCTCTTTGAATGCTGACATATAGATCTTCCTTTCATAATGTTTGATCTGTTAAAAACAGTATAACAAAAATATGTTAAAAATTCAATCTTCATTTATTTTGACTTTATCTGAATATATGCGGTGTGTAATTATGATTATGTTGTTTGTAAACTCAATAAAATGAAAAATATGCAAAATGGGTGTATATGTATGTATGAATATGCATAAAGAGATGAATAAAATGAATATTCATTTTTTGTGCATATATACATTTTTCAGAAATTTCGGGGAGAATGTGACATATCAACCGCCAAAAACACCGATAATACAGCGAAAAAGCGACAGATTTCAGTCAAATTGTACCCCAAAATGCAAATTTGAAAAAACATTGAATATTTATTCAAAAAACACTTGATTTTTTGAAAACAGAGTGTATAATGTAAGAGTAATAAAAATTAAGTAAAGGAAACACCGACATAAAGTGTTTCCAAATTCCGGAGGAATCAAAAATGGCTGACAATAAGATTAAAAAGGTAGTTCTTGCATATTCAGGCGGTCTTGATACTTCAATCATCATTCCGTGGCTTAAAGAAAACTACGACAACTGCGAAGTTATCGCTGTTTCGGGTGATGTTGGTCAGGGTACAGAGCTTGACGGTCTTGAAGAAAAGGCTATCAAAACAGGCGCATCAAAACTTTACATTGAAGACCTCAACAAGGAATTTGTTGACGAATATATCATTCCCACAGTAAAAGCAGGTGCTGTTTACGAGGGCAAGTACCTCCTCGGCACATCTTTTGCTCGTCCTATCATTGCAAAAAGACTTGTTGAAATTGCAAAGGCTGAAGGCGCTGACGCAATTTGTCACGGCTGCACAGGCAAGGGTAACGATCAGGTTCGTTTTGAGCTTGCTATCAAAGCTTACGCTCCCGATATGAAGATTATCGCTCCTTGGAGAACATGGGAATTCAAGAGCCGTGAAGATGAGATTGAATATGCTGAAAAGCACAATATTCCGCTCAAGATTAACCGTGAAACAAACTACTCAAAGGATAAGAATCTCTGGCACTTGAGCCACGAAGGTCTTGACCTTGAGAATCCTGCAAATGAGCCAATGTACAATAAGGAAGGCTTCCTTGAACTCGGTGTTTCACCTGAACAGGCTCCCGATAAGGCAGAATATGTAACTCTTACATTTGAAAAGGGTGTTCCCACAAAGCTTAACGGCGAGGCTATCGACAGCGTTGAACTCATTAAGGAACTCAACAAAATCGGCGGCAGAAACGGCGTCGGTATCACAGATATCGTTGAGAACCGTCTTGTTGGTATGAAGGCTCGTGGCGTTTATGAAACTCCGGGCGGTACAATCCTCTATGCTGCTCATGCAAAGCTTGAGGAAATCTGCCTTGACAAGGACACACTCCACTACAAGCAAAATGTTGCCAACGCTTTTGCAGAGCTCGTTTATGACGGCAAGTGGTACACACCTCTCCGTGAGGCTCTCTCGGCTTTTGTTGACAGCACCCAGGAGTATGTAACAGGTGATGTAAAGCTTAAGCTTTACAAGGGCAACATCATTGATGCAGGCGTAACAAGCCCGTATTCACTCTATGACGAGGAAATTGCTACTTTTGACGAAGATCAGGTTTATGACCAGAACGACAGCGCAGGCTTCATCAACCTCTTTGGTCTTCCAATCAAGGTTCGTGCAAAGAAAGGCCTTATCAAATAATTAAATCTTTGATTTGCATACATAATCGGGGGCAGGGAATTTCTCTGCCCCGATAAGTGTTTATTACACCTTTTTATTTTTATGTGTTTTTTAGTTCGTGCAGACAGTTTGCAATATCAAAAACATATTCTGCCCGAGCGTAGTATAGTTTTTTGTTTGTGCAATTCTGTAGGGGCGTTCATTGGACGCCCGCAAGTAACGGCACAAATTTTGTGTTAAAACAAATTATATAAAAATCGCAAAGTAATTACCTACAGTAGCGGCGAACCGTGTTAGCCAATCGTTTTGGTCGTAAAACCAAAACGAACAGATGTGAATATATAATTGCATAACAATAAGCAGATGAATTAAATTAAGTCGAAACGATTGTACAATCGTTTCAATTGGCAATCACTGATTGCCGCTACTGTATGGCAGTCGATTTGCCCATACAATCTATATGTAAGGAGAAAATAATAATGCAGCTTTGGAAAGGACGCTTCAAAAAGGAGCTTTCAAAAACCACTAACGATTTTAACAGCTCGATTTCATTCGACAGCAGAATGTATAAAGAAGACATCGAGGGCAGCATTGCCCACGCAACAATGCTTGGCAGATGCGGCATTATTAAAGAAGAAGAGGCAAACGATATCGTAAAAGGTCTTAAAGGCATTCTTGCTGATATCGAAAACGGTACTCTGCACATTGATATGGAGGCTGAGGACATTCACACCTTTATCGAGGGTGAGCTTACCAAAAGAATCGGCGACAACGGCAAAAGACTTCACACCTCAAGAAGCCGTAACGATCAGGTTGCAGTTGACATCAAGCTTTACCTCAAAAAAGAGGTTGTCAATGTAAAAAATCTCGTTGTAGGTCTTATTAAGGTTATTGCCGACAAGGCTGAAAAGTACAGCGAAACCGTTATGCCCGGTTATACTCACCTCCAGAGAGCACAACCGATTACCTTCGGACATCATCTCCTTGCTTACGGTGAAATGCTTTTGAGAGATGTTTCAAGGCTTGAAGACTGCCTTAAAAGAATGGACGAAATGCCACTCGGTTCATGTGCGCTTGCAGGCACAACATATCCGATTGACAGAACAATCACAGCCGAACTCCTAGGCTTTGACAGAATTACAAACAACTCTCTTGATGGTGTTTCCGACAGAGATTACTGCATCGAATTTGCATCGGTGCTTTCGATAATTATGGTTCACCTCTCAAGATTTTCAGAGGAAATCATTATGTGGTGCAGTTGGGAATTCAAGTTCATTGAGCTTGATGACGCTTTTTCAACAGGCTCATCAATTATGCCGCAGAAAAAGAACCCCGATATCGCAGAGCTTGTTCGTGGTAAGAGCGGCAGAGTTTTCGGCGACAATATGACGCTCCTCACAATTATGAAGGGTACTGCACTTGCATACAACAAGGATATGCAGGAGGACAAGGAGGCTATCTTTGACGCACTCGACACGGTTAAAATGTGCCTCACAGCCTTTACTCCCATGCTCGACACAATGCGTGTCATTCCCGAAAATATGAGAAAAGCCGCAGCAGGCGGTTTCATCAACGCAACAGACTGTGCCGACTGGCTCACAAAGAACGGTGTTCCGTTCAGAGATGCCTACAAGGCAACAGGTGAACTCGTTGCAAGATGTATTGAACTAGGTACAGACCTCGAAAATCTTCCAATGGACGAATACAAAAAGGTTTGCGATGTGTTCAACGATGATGTTTACAGCGCAATTTCGCTTGAACGCTGTACAAACGAGCGTACAGTATTCGGCGGTCCTGCATCGACAAATGTAAAGGCTCAGGCTAAGCGTGTTGCAGAAATCGCAGAAAAGCTGTAAAAAATAAAATAACATTCCGAATTAACGGAATGTTTCAAATAATTTAACAAATAAACAAACTCAATGCCGATAAACCCGATTTTCGGGTTTGTTGGGGTTGCAGGGAAGTTAAGGCGGTTGACACTCCCAAATGAATGGGGGTGATATGTATGACTGAAACGGTATTACTCGTAATTTTACTCGTAGCACTTGCAGAAGTCATTAAAAACATAAAAAAATAACCGCCCGACGCTCTACTTTCGGACGGTTATTATGCCAGACAAAGTAGGTCAACCGCTTTAAACGGTTTTCCCCTGTAGCCTTATTATATAGTATATGCAAATAAAAGTCAATATGAATTGACAGAGATATAAAGTACGGCGAGCCGCCGTTCTCGGTTCGTGTAGAAAGTTTGCAGTATTAAAAGCATATTCTGCCCGAGCGTAATATTGAAATTGTATGTGCAAATCCGTGGTATTGAGGAAACCTTATGTTTTATCAGAATGTTTTTAAGCAACAGGAACAATATATAAATTTACAATAGATTAGGTGATAGCAATGAAAATAAAAGCAGGTATTGTCGGTGCAACCGGCTATGCAGGTGCGGAGCTTGTAAGACTTCTTACCGCTCATCCCGAGGCTGAAATTTCGGCAATCAGCTCTGTTTCCTTTGAGGGCGACAAGCTGAGCGATGTTTATCCGTCTTATACATTTTTGAACGATATGGTTTGTGAAAATCAGGACGCCGTTGTTGAAAAGAGCGATGTTATCTTTGCCGCTCTTCCACACGGTCTTTCACAGGAGCTTGCCGCAAAGTGCATTGATGCGGGCAAGGCATTTATCGACCTCGGCGCTGACTTCCGCCTTGAAAGCGAAGAAGAATACACCGAATGGTACGGCGGAACTTTTCTCGACAAAAAACTTCACGAACAGGCAGTTTACGGACTTCCTGAATTTTTCAGAGATAAAATCAAGGGCAAAAAGCTTGTTGCAAATCCGGGTTGTTACACAACCTGTTCACCGCTCGCAATTGCTCCTGCAATTGTAAACGGACTTGTCAGCACAAAGGGCATCATTTGTGACTGCAAAAGCGGTGTTACGGGTGCCGGCAGAAAGCCAAATCAGGGCAACCACTATCCCGAACTCAACGAGGGATTCCACGCTTATAAGGTTGCAAGCCACCGCCACACTCCCGAAATTGAGCAGACTCTTTCAAAGCTTTCGGGCGAAAAGGTTATTATCACCTTTGTTCCGCACCTTCTCCCTGTAAACCGTGGTATTCTTGCAACTGTTTATGCCGACATCAAAGACGGTGTAACCTTTGAACAAATCAGAAAGGCTTATGAGGACTTTTACAAGGACGAATTTTTTGTAAGACTTCTTGATGACGGCAAATGTGCCGACATTCACAATATCAAATATTCTAACTTCTGTGATGTTTCAATTCATCACGATAAGAGAGCCAACAAGCTCGTTGCCTGTGCCGCAATCGACAACATGGTCAAGGGTGCCGCAGGTCAGGCTATTCAGAATATGAACATCATCTTCGGACTTGACGAAAAAACAGGCTTGGTAATTGTTCCGCCTGCATTTTAAGGGTGAATATCTATGGGAATCAAGTATATTGAAAACGGCTCGGTTACTTCCGCAAAGGGCTTTACAGCCAACGGAATTTGTGCCGGAGTCAAAGCATCTAACACAACTAAAAAAGACCTTGCGCTCATTTACTGCGACAGGGTTTGCAGCAGTGCGGCTATCTTTACAAAGAATCTTGTAAAGTCCGACACCATATATGTTACAAAGAAACACCTTGAAAACGGTACGGCACAGGCTGTTGTCGTAAATTCAGGCAATGCAAATGCCTGTAACCCTGACGGCTATGAAAAGGCTGAGAAAATGTGCAGTCTTGCCGCAGATGCTCTCGGTGTTGACGAAAACGATGTAATCGTTGCATCAACAGGTGTTATCGGTCAGCCTCTCCCGATTGAACCCATTGCAAGCGGAATTGAAAAGCTTAAAGGCACGCTTTCAAAGGACGGCGGAATCTCTGCCGCAGAGGCAATTATGACAACCGACACCGTGAAAAAGCAGTGGGCTGTTGAAACGGTTCTTGACGGCAAAAAGGTTACAATCGGCGGTATTGCAAAGGGCAGCGGTATGATTCATATTAACATGGGTACAACTCTTTCCTTTGTAACAACCGATGCGGCAATTTCTTCCGAAATGCTCAAATCCGCACTTATCGAAGCCGCTGATGTCAGCTATAATATGGTAAGCGTTGACGGTGACACCTCAACAAACGATACCCTTGCAATTATGGCATCGGGTTATGCAGGCAACAGGGAAATCACAGAGAAGAACGATGATTACAAAGCCTTTACAGCCGTTCTTACCGATGCATTTAAAAAGGTTGCAAAGAAGCTTGCAAAAGACGGCGAAGGTGCAACAAAGCTCCTTATCTGCAAGGTTGACGGCGCAAAAGACGATAAGAGTGCAAAGATTATTTCAAAGAGCATCATCTGTTCAAGTCTTGTAAAGGCGGCAATGTTCGGGGCTGACGCAAACTGCGGAAGAATCCTCTGCGCAATCGGCTACAGCGGTGCCGAAACAGATGTTAAAAAAATTGATGTTTCATATAAATCCGCAAAGGGTGAAATCCTTGTTTGCAAAAACGGCAACGGTCTTGTGTTTGATGAGGACAGGGCTAAGGAAATTTTACTTGAGGACGAAATTGAAATTCTCGTAAAATTAGGTGACGGCAATGCATCTGCCGAGGCTTACGGTTGCGACCTTACCTATGATTATGTAAAAATCAACGGTGACTACCGCACATAATATGTGATTTGATTGTGTGAGCGGAAATCAACTACATACAAAGGATTGAAGAAAATGGATGTTTCAAAGAGAGCCAAGGTACTTATACAGGCAATGCCCTATATCAAGAAATATTCGGGCGAAACAATTGTTGTAAAATACGGCGGAAACGCTATGATAAACGAAGAGCTTAAAGCGGCAGTTATGAGTGACCTCGTTCTTATGCAGCTTGTCGGAGTCAATGTTGTGCTTGTTCACGGCGGCGGACCCGAAATCAATGCAATGCTCAAAGCCGTTGGCAAGGAAAGCAAGTTTATCAACGGTATGAGAGTGACCGACAAGGAAACTATCGACATTGTTCAGATGGTGCTTGCAGGCAAGGTTAACAAGAGCCTTGTTCAGCTCCTTGGCAGTCACGGCGGTAAGGCTATAGGACTTTGCGGTCTTGACGGCAGAATGCTCATGGCTGAAAAGCTTGTTACAGGCGCAGACCTCGGCTATGTGGGCGAGATTAAGGAGGTTAACCCCGAACCGCTCAACAACGCTCTTGCAAGCGGTTATATTCCGATTGTTTCAACAGTTGCAGGCGGTTATGACGGCAATGTATACAATATTAATGCAGACATTGCGGCATCGCAGATTGCCGCTAAAATCGGCGCAAAAAAGCTCATTCTTATGACAGATATCAGAGGACTTCTCCGTGATGTTCACGATGAGGATTCACTCATCCCCGTTGTCAATGTCAGCGAAGTTCCTATGCTCAAGCGTGACGGCATCATCAGCGGCGGTATGATTCCCAAGATTGATTGCTGTGTTGAGGCAGTCCGCAGCGGTGTAAACCGTGCCCATATCATTGACGGCAGAATCGAACATTCAATCCTGCTTGAGCTTTTCAGCGATGAAGGCATCGGTACAATGTTTTATTGATTTATGAGTGACAAATTGCCAAACAGAAAGAAAATCCGTTTTGAAAATTATGATTATTCGGATTTTGGTGTTTACTACATAACTGTTTGTACAAAGGATAAGCAAAGAATTTTTTGGACAAACAAAACTTTTAGTGCGTATAAAGTTCTCGGAGATGCAGGCATTTCCGTAGGGGCGGATATTATCCGCCCGCCTGATGAACTTTTCCGTTCATTTACAATTGTCGGACAATATGTTTATAAGGCGGTGCTTGAAATACACAGGCATTATCCTTTCATATTTGTTGATACTTTTACAATTATGCCGAATCATATTCACTTGCTATTGCGAATCGATAATATGATTGAAACAGAAAATTCTGTGGTGTTTTCTAAGGCAAAATCAATTTCAACGGTTATCGGTCAAATGAAACGCACAGTTTCCGCACAGGCAGGGTATTCCGTTTGGCAAAAGTCATTTTACGACCGTATAGTAAGGAATGACAAAGAGTATTCCGAAATATGGCAATACATTAACAGTAATCCGTTTGTATGGGAAAAGGATTATTAATCAGATTTTAAAAACACTGCATAAGTTTTTGTAGAAACGGGTATTATTTGCTCGCCTTGGTGAAATTTATGTTTGATTAAATTTTATGATGTTATGAAAACTGTGTATACAAATTTGCACGCAATGCGTGCAATCCGTATGCAACACATATGGGTAAGTGACCGCAGTTCGCCGTGCGGGCGGATAATATCCGCCCCTACGCTGACATTGTACTTTTTATAAAAATAGTACATTAAAAATATTTCTTCTGTTCTTGCGGGCGGATGATATCCGCCCCTACAGAATTGTGCAAACGGTAGCTATGCTACGCTCGGGTATGGATAGTTTCTAATTTATCAAACTGTCTACACGAACGGGGGACGGCGACTCGCCGTGCGGGCGGATGATATCCGCCCCTACAGATTAGATTTTGGAGGGTGCAATGATTATACGAGAAATGACAATTGACGACTATGACGAGGTCTATGAGATGTGGCAGATTACCACAAAGCGTGCACTCTCTAAGGCTGATGAAAAAGATCAGATGGAGCGTTATCTCAAGCACAACGCCGGTATGAGTCAGGTTGCCGTGGTTGACGGAAAAATTGTCGGAACCGTGCTTGCAGGTCATGACGGCAGACGGGGATTTATCCACCATATGGCTGTTCTGCCCGAATTCAGACGGAAGAAAATCGGTCACGCTCTTGCACAGACCGCTATCCAAAAAATCCGTGAACAAGGCATCGACAAAACTCACATTTTCTGTTATCAGAACAACGAAACAGGTCAAAGCTTCTGGCGTGATTTCGGCTTTGAAAAGCGTGAGGATGTTTTTGTTTACTCCTTCAGCAACGATAAAATATGAAAGGGTGTGGCTAACTTGACTACGAAAGAGAAAGATTTAAAATATATTATGCACACATACGGTCGCTACGATGTTGCTCTCAAAAGTGCAAAAGGCGTTACCGCATATGACGAAAACGGCAAAAAGTACATTGATGTTTCATCTGGTATCGGTGTAAACAGCCTTGGCTATTGCAATGACGGTTGGGTTGAGGCTGTTTCAAAGCAGGCAGGCACAATTCAGCATATGTCAAACTATTTTTACTGTTCACAGGCAAGTGACCTTGCCGAAAAGCTTTGCACGCTTACAGGTCTTTCAAAGGTCTGCTTTGGCAACAGCGGTGCCGAGACTAACGAATGTGCAATCAAAATTGCCCGTAAGTACAGCTTTGACAAGTACGGCGAGGGCAGAAATGAAATCGTAACGCTTAACAATTCCTTTCACGGCAGAACTGTTACAACTCTTGCCGCAACAGGTCAGGATGTTTTTCATAACTATTTCTTCCCGTTTACAGAGGGCTTTAAGTATGCAGACGCAGACGATATTGACGCTCTGAAAGCAGTTGTTTCAGACAAAACCTGCGCAGTAATGCTTGAACTCATTCAGGGCGAGGGCGGTGTAAATATCCTCGATCCCGAATATGTAAAAGAGCTTGTTAAGTATTGCAACGACAACGATATTCTCGTTATTGTCGATGAGGTTCAGACAGGCGTCGGCAGAACAGGCAAGCTGTTTGCTCATCAGAATTACGGTATCCTTCCCGACCTTATGACTGTTGCAAAAGGGCTCGGCGGCGGACTTCCTATCGGTGTTTGTATGTGCGGTGAAAAGCTCAAGGATGTTATGTCACCGTCAACTCACGGCACAACATTCGGCGCAAACCCTGTTGTTTGTGCAGGTGCAAACTATGTTCTTGACACAGTTGCAAATGACGAATTTCTTGCCGAGGTTGAAAAAAAAGGTCAGTATTTTGAGGACAAGCTCACAAAAATTGACGGCGTAAAGAGCGTTCGCAGAATGGGACTTATGATTGGTGTTGAGCTTGAAAAGGGCGATGCACACGACATTGCAATCAAGTGCGTTGAAAACGGCTTGCTCATTATCACGGCAAAAGATTTGCTCCGTATGCTCCCACCGCTTGTTATTGATTACAATGAAATTGACGAGGCGATTAATATACTCGAAAAAACAATAAAGGAGAACAACTAATGAAACACTTACTTAAACTTGAGGATTGGTCAACAGAAGAAATTATCAACACACTTAACCTTGCCGATCAGCTTAAATATGAGCAGAAACACGGCATTGAGCATAAAATTCTCAAGGGCAAGTCTCTTGGTATGATTTTTGAAAAGTCAAGCACCCGTACCCGTGTTTCATTTGAGGTTGGTATGACACAGCTCGGCGGTTATCCGCTTTTCCTCTCATCAAATGACCTTCAGATTGGCAGAGGCGAGCCTGTTGAGGACACAGCCCGTGTTCTTTCCCGTTTTCTTGACGGTATTATGATTCGTACCTTTGAGCAGAAAGAAGTTGAGGCTCTTGCAGAGTACGGTTCAATCCCGATTATCAACGGTCTTACAGACTATTGTCACCCATGTCAGGTTCTCGCAGACCTCATGACAATTCGTGAATTCAAGGGCAAGCTTGAAGGACTCAAGATGTGCTTTATCGGTGACGGCAACAACATGATGAACTCGCTCATCGTCGGCGCACTCAGCACAGGCATGAGCTTCTCTGCCGCCTGTCCAAAGGATTATATGCCGCCTAAGCATATTATCGAGTTCGGTGAAAAGTACGGCAACGGCAAGTTTGAAATTGTAACAGATCCGCTTGAGGCCGCTAAGAATGCCGATGTTGTTTATACAGATGTATGGGCATCAATGGGACAGGAAGAGGAAAAGAAAATCCGTGAGGCAGCATTCGCAGGCTATCAGGTTAACAAGGAGCTTATGGCTGTTACAAACAAGGATTGTATGGTTCTCCATTGTCTCCCTGCACACCGTGGCGAAGAGATTACTGCAGATGTATTTGAAGAACACGCAAATGAAATCTTTGAGGAGGCAGAAAACCGTCTTCACGCTCAGAAGGCTGTTCTTGTTGAATGTATGGCAGATGAAATGCCTGAAAAAGTTTGATGACAGTTTGATTCTTTAAAGATTCATAAAAAGCAAAAAAGTCACATTGCACAACAGTAAGATAGCTGTTTTGTGCAATGTGACTTAATTTTTATTGCAAAACGGAGTATAATTCCATTGGGGGATAATAGCAAAATCAGAATTGCAGGTGTATAATTATGTTAAACAATTACATGTTTTATGTCGAAAAAGGAAGTCTTTAAAATGACAAGAGAACAAAAACAGCATATTCTGCATTTTGCAGTCAGCTCTCTGGGCGGATTTATGGGCGGATATGCAATTTACAATCACTGTGATGTGTTCGGTAACGCACAGACAGCAAATATGATTCACCTTGTCAGCAAAATTTTTACGGGTGATTTTGAGGGCGTTGTGTTTATCGTCATCGCTCTCCTTACATATATTCTCGGCAATGTTTTCTTTGTAATTGCCGACCGTTTTATTAAGCTTGAAACCAAAACCGTCAGCCTTATTGCAAGTGCGGTTGCACTTTTGATTATCGGAATTTTTCCGAATATTTCAAACAACTACCTTGCAATTCTGCCGATTCTGTTCGTAACTCCTGTTTTGTGGAATTCATTCAGAACAGCCGGAAGTTATGTTACATCTCCGATTTTCTCGACAAACAACCTTCGTGTTGCAACGGTTTCAACATTCACGGGTATTATTGACAAGGACAAGGATATGAAGAAAAAGGCTAAATTCTATTGGCTTACGCTTGCAAGCTATCATATAGGTGTTGTCCTTGCCTGCGTTCCGAGCGTTTTTATCGGTGTGAACAGCATCTGGTTCGGCTTTGTAAGCATTGCCCTTTCAACGGTTTCATATATGTGGCTCTGCGGTGTGTTTGACAGAAATGAAGCCTTTGCAGCATCCGAAGGCTTAGCCGCACAATCGGAAACAATTTAAAATAAAAAATAATGTCGGCGGTACACCTCCGGCATTATTTTTTTGTTTATAACTTTCAATTGGCAAAATCACATTATCAACATCAGAACGGCCATGATAACAGGCTGGTGAGCAAGATAAATCCACAGGCTGTATTTGCCGATTTTGTCAAACACAGGAATTTTGAATTCAAAATATTTTGCAAGATTTTTTTGTGCGATGAAATTCCAAAGATAAAAGCCTGCCGTAAAGAGGAAAATCCACGGAATAATCGGGAAATAGTCTACCGACACGAAGTCGGACGAGGGGAATCCCAGAAATGCAAGGTACTTGCACGAATAGAGAAAGTCGGGCAATTTTACGATATCCGCCCCGAAAAATCCGACACAGCCTTTTTGCAAATCATACGAAACCGCATACAACAAAAGTGAAATCAACGCTCCCGACAGGGGGCTTATTTTTTTGAGGTTATCCGAAAGAACGGAAACAATCATCATTGAACAGCCTATCAGATTCAGTACACCGAACCATACCGCCTGATTCGGTTCGGCTATCACGGTAACGCAGGTAACGGCAAAGCCTGCAAGATTTAAAAGAACACCTCTTTTTATGCCGTTTCCCGAAAAGTTAAGGCACATTCCCGAAAGCAGTATGAACATTACGCAGATACTGCGTTCCCAAACCGCAGTCATGGGATAAAAGTACCAGCTTGTGTTAAGTCCGTACATCATAAAAATGTCGTAGCATAAGTGAAACGCAACCATACTGACGGTTGAAATTCCACGCAGAGAGTCAAGAAGATAATATCTTTTGTTTTCTTTTAACAAGGCTTTACCGTTTGGATTCATCAATTATTTATTCCTTTTCATTATAACGGAAAAGACGACCGCAGCCAGAACAAGCAACACAACTGCATATCCGCAGACGGGAATAAGCTCGGGCATAATGTCCGAACAGTTGCCCGAAACTGCATACCTTGCGGCATTTACGGCATGGGCAAACGGAAGTGCGTTTGCAAGCTTTTTGAACCAACCGCCGACCATTGCAGTATCGAACCAAATGTTTGAAAACCATGCCGAAAGGTTTGTAAGCAATGCACCGCAGATTCCGCCGACAGCCTTTTCATTCAGAAGTGTGCCGAGCAGAAGTCCGAGCGAGATAAAAACAATTGCAATCGGAATGTTTACCGCAAGCATAAGCAAAATGTTCACGCTGACCTCAAGTCCGAGGAAGAACGCAACAACAACGCATACGGCACTCTGTAAAATTGCCATTGGCAAAAGCGGAAGTGTGTAGCCGATAATAAACTCGTGTGCTTTGAGCGGAGATGTGAATAATCTCATCATAAAACTTGTGGTTCTGTCCTTTGCAATGAGCATTGACGAGAACAGCGAGATAAAGCTCATTCCGAAAACCGTAATACCGGGCGTCAGCTTGTCGATGTTGAACATTGTCATCTGAGCCTGCTCGGGGATTGCCGAATTTATTGCCGACAACAAAAGAAGAAGTACAACTGGAAATCCGAGTCCGAAACAGAATGTCAGCGGATCACGGAGAATTTCCTTTGTATTTCGTGAAGCAAACGAAGTCAATCTCATTACAACGCACCTCCGTTTGTCAGCTTTACAAAAGCCGACTCAAAATCTTTTTCGCCCGAAAGGGCAACAAGCTCATCGGAAGTACCCTCAGCCACAAATTTACCGTGAGCCATAATACCGATTCTGTCGCAGAGTGCAACAGCCTCTTCGAGATAGTGCGTTGTGAGAATAACGGTAATTTTACCCTTGAGTTTTTCAATCTCAACCCAAAGGCTGTGTCTTGCAATTACATCAAGTCCGAGCGTGGGTTCGTCAAGAAAAAGTATTTTCGGTTCGGAGATAAGTGCCATTGCAATGCTCAATCTTCTCACCTCACCGCCCGACAGCCTTTTAGCCTTGCGGTTTTCAAATTCCCGCATGGAAAAGCGTTCGATAAGTTCGTTTGCTTTGGCTTTTGCAACTTTCTTTGAAAAGCCGTAAACCTCTGCCATGAGTTCAAGATTTTCTCTTGCGGTAAGGTTCATTGCCGCCGCACTTTCCTGCGGTGAAATCCCGATAATCTGCTTTACCGCTGCTCTGTCGGTTTTTATGCTGTGACCGAGAAGCTCTGCCTCACCCGATGTCGGCATAATAAGCGTTGTGAGCATTTTCATTGTTGTTGTTTTTCCTGCACCGTTGACTCCGAGCAAACCGTACATTTCGCCCTCGTTGATTTTAAGGTCAAGGTTTGATACAGCCGTTTTTTCCTTATATTTTCTTGTAAGTTTTTCTGTTTTTATTGCGTACATATTTTCTCCTCAATTCAGGATAAAAGGGATTTAAGTCAAATTTTACTTTATTAACTTATCAAAGGGATTTTTTATTTTTGCAAGTGCCATACCTTTTTTCTCGTCACCGAGAACCAGAAGTCTGTCGCCTGCCTCAATTCCGAACACCTTTCTGGCGTGTTTAGGGAGTGTAATCTGTCCTCTTTCGCTGACCTTAACAATGCCGAAAATGTACTTTCCGTCACCGTCTGGAGTAAGTGCGTCAGATTCTTCCTCGTAAAAAGGACACACAAGAAGCATTTCTACCGTAGTTTCAAAAATCTGCGCCATCGTCACGCATTTTTCGACATCGGGAAGAGATTCCTCGTTTTCCCACTTTGCAACAGACTGTCTTGACACTCCAAGCCTCTCCGCAAGGTCCTCCTGTGAATATCCGTACTTTTTCCGAAGATACTTCAAATTCATACCAATCATACTTTTCATACCTCCTGAGTTAAGTATATTTCATATGTAACGCAATTTCTACCAACCTGATTTTACACTTTATGTAAAAATCAGTTGCATAATCCCTTTATGATTTATGATAAACTCCCTTACAGATTTTGTCAAACAAAAGGCGGTTGCGTTTTTTACGCCTTATTTACCTTATTCTAATGTACATATCATTGTTTGTTCACAAAACTGTCACATTTTAATGTTAAACTTAAACCAATATCGTATGTACGGAGGACATATTATGAAAAAACCTACTAAAAGAGATACAATCAATCTGTTTTTCTCTGCATTTCTGATCATCGCATTTATCGTTTGCGCACACTTCTTCTCACAGTACGCATCAGCCCTTTCACAGCCGCTCGGTTCAATCATTCCGATTCTTGTGTATGCTGTGTTCGGTCTTTTGGTGTTCTATGCAACCCGTGTCGGTGACGGCAAGGCGGTAAAGCGTTTTTCACTCGTTACACTTATTGTAATGGTACTCCCGTCACTCTACATAATCGTTGCTTCCCTTGCTCCGGGACTTCCGCTTTATGATGTATTTTCAAATGCAAACGGCTCGGGATTGAGCGTTATTGTAACGCTTGCAAGTATCGCACTCGGTTACGGAATTCCTTACTCATTCCTCAGCGGTTTTGAAGTTGCCGATGATGAGGCTGTTGAAGAAGAAACAGGCAACCCTGTTCAGGGAGGCATTGAGGCTGATCTTGCAGATGACGAAAACGCAGAAGATACTGCATTTGAAGAATCCGAGGAGGCTGAAACAGAGGATGAAAGCGAATCAACAGACGAAACCGATAACGGTGAAGATGCTTGATTCACTGCTGATTTTCCTTAAATCGACGAGTACCTGCACGGCTTGTGCGGGTACTTTTTGTATATGGCAAAAATTATGCTTTTAAACTTAACGGTGCTAATATTCAGTTGACAAATTGTCACGGCTGATTTATTATTTTGGTACGGGGTGTGCAGAATAAATGCACCGTATTTTTCTGTTTCAAAATTTTTCTTTCAAAGGAGAATTACATAATGGACGATAACAATAAATATAATAGAAACAAGGATTATGAGCCTGACAACTTTGATGACGAGGTTGCGTTTCCTGCAAGAAGAAACAACGCCCCCGAAAGATCTTCCGATATTCAGGAGGATTACGGCGATAACTTTGACAATGATGTAAAATTTGTCGGAGATTATGACGAGGATGCCGTTCAGATGCCGGAAATCGACTTTGAGGACGATATGGAAACTCCCGTAAAAATGCCGTCGGAAAGAGATGACCGCACACAGACTCCCGACTATGGTGACAATTTTGATTCTCAGACAGGGGAGCAGGTGTCAAAGGCTACAAAGGATTTTCAGTATGACCTTTCATCTGACGATATTGGTAACTACTACACAAAATCAACGATACACCCAAAGCGTAAAAAGGTTGTTAAAAAGAAAAAGAGAACAAGCCGTAATGTGGCGGTTATCTTAACAATTGCGGCGGTAATCTGCCTTATTGTTGCCGTTGTTTTTGCATTCACACAATGCAGTTCACAGAAAAATGATAAAAAGGCTTCCACTTCCACGGCACCGTCAACGGAACAGGTGACAACGGTACAGCCTACAACGGAATACGGCGATGACAACTATGTTCCCGTTTACACGGAAAAACCGACATATGAACCGCCGACTGAATATCAGCCTGAAACAGAAGCGCCTGTTCAGACTGAACCGCAGACAGAGTATCAGCCTGAAACAGAGCCGCAGCAGAGCAGTGATATCAGTGTTACCGAATCGTCACAGACTTCGGATGACACTCAGCCAACACAGTCATACGAGAGCGGCGGCGATGAACCGTATGTTGAAGAAAACTGATTGTTTTCTTTTGATAAAATGAATTTATGAAATTGGAGATGTTTTAAATGGGTTGCACCCACGATTGTTCAAGCTGTTCTTCGGATTGCAAAAGCAAGGAGCAGAATTTGCACGAAGAACTCAATAAATACAGCAGCGTAAAAAAGGTAATCGGCGTTGTGTCGGGCAAGGGCGGAGTAGGCAAGAGTCTTGTAACCTCAATGCTCGCAGTAACATTTAACAGACTCGGTAAAAGCACGGCTGTTCTTGACGCAGATATCACAGGTCCGTCAATTCCAAAGGCATTCGGTGTACATGAGAGATGCAGAGGCAACGATGAGGGAATTTTCCCCGTTGTTACCGAAACGGGAATCAAGATGATTTCCGTAAACCTTCTTCTTGAACATGAAACCGATCCCGTGGTGTGGCGTTCGCCGGTTATCACAGGCACGGTAAAGCAGTTTTGGAAAGATGTAATCTGGGAAAATGTTGACTATATGTTTGTTGATATGCCTCCCGGAACAGGCGATGTTCCGCTTACGGTATTTCAGAGCCTGCCGATTGACGGCATTGTTATTGTTGCGTCACCGCAGGAGCTGGTTTCAATGATAGTTCAAAAGGCTGTTAAAATGGCAAAGATGATGAATGTGCCGATTTTAGGTCTTGTTGAAAATATGAGCTGGTTCATGTGTCCCGATTGCGGAAAGAAACACAGCATCTTCGGCGACAGCCGCATTGAGGAAGTTGCAAAGGAATATGACACACAGGTGCTTGCAAAGCTTCCGATTGATCCCGAACTTGCAAAATGTGTTGACGAGGGAAAGATTGAATTTTTTGAAGGAAACTATCTTGACGAAGCGGCAGAAATAATCGAAAAAGAACTTAGCAAATAAGTATTTGCAATATCTTGCTTTTTCTGCTATAATAAGCAGACACAATTTCACAATTACAAATTGGAGGAGTAAACAATATGAATTGTCCCGTATGCGGTCATGAGTCTGACGGTAAGTTCTGCGAAAACTGCGGATCACCTCTCACTCAGAACAACACACAGGAAAATGCAACAAACAGCGTTGATTCGTTTGGTCAAAATCCGACACCCGAACAGCCGAATTATGACTATAACACAGAGAATCAGAACTACGATCAGTCTAACCAAAATAATAATCAGCAATACGATCAGGGATACAACAACGGATACGGTAATCCGAATCAAAACGGCACAAGCTACGGTCAGCAATTTACAAATACACAAAACAGCTACGGCGGTCAGCAGTTTACAAATGTACCGAACGGCGGTAATAACAAGGGCAAAAAGACTGCTGTTATTATAACAAGCGTCGCTGCAGGTATTATCTTACTTTTGATTGTTATTATCTCCGTTGTGGCATGCAGCATTATTCCGAGATTTGTCGAAACTATAGATAAGCATAGCGACAAAGCAATTGATGATGCTTCAAGCTATATTTCAAAGGACTTTGACAAAGAAACAACTGCTCCGGCATTTGATTCGGACAGTGCAACCTCCGACATTGACGAGGACGATTACCTTACGGATACCAAATCTCATGTTACATATTGTAAAAGTGATGATTATGAGGGTTGGAAAATCATGGGCGTGGACGATTATTACTTCTACAATAATCTATCCCACTCCGACAAGGAAGTCACAGAAATTACAATCAATATCCCCGAACAGATTGACGGTGTGGATGTTGTTGAAATTTCAAGCTTCGGGGTTTATCTTCCCGATGTAAAGGTTAAAGTGGCTATCCCGAAAACCGTTAAGGTTGTGGATTCGTTTGCATTCAGCTTCAATGACAATATATACGAGCTTGAAATTGCCGACGGTGTAAAGGTTCTTGAAAGCGATGCGTTCACATCTATGCCAAAACTTAAAAGCGTTACTGTTCCCGATTCCGTAAAGGAAATGGAGAATTGCGGTCTTGGTATGGATGTTGATGACAATTATGACAGTGTTCCGCTCAAAGGCTTTAAAATGTATTGCAAAAAAGGTTCAGCCGCCGAAGCATATGCAAAAGAAAACAATTTGTCATATGAGATAATCAAGTAAAAAGTTAATTTAAATTAAAAACAGCTTTCCAAACTCAAAATCGGAAAGCTGTTTTGTTTTTGTAAATATTTGTACAAACAATCACTATGCTGCGCTCGGGCATAATAATTTTCTCTGTATCATACTATCTTCACGAATTGGGAACGGCGGCTCGCCGTGCGGCAAAGCAAGCCCATCCGTTGTCAAGATGTTCTTCGATGATGTCAAAATACTGACTTACGGATGCCTTGACTTCTTCGGCACGAGTGTCGATGATACCGCTCATAATGTAAACGGCATCGTCCTTCATAAAGTCCTTAATGCCCTTTGAAAGAAACATAATCGCATCGGCAACAATATTGGCAAGAACAATGTCATACTTGCCCTCAACCTTGTCGGTAAAGCTGCCGCAGATAGCTGTAAAGCGGTCAGCAACGCCGTTGATTTCTGCGTTTTCAGCCGCAGTTCTCACCGCAGTTTCGTCAATGTCAACACCGACGGCACGGTCTGCACCCAAAAGCAATGTTGCAATACCGAGAATACCGCTGCCGCAACCCACATCAAGAACAGAATCGCCATCTTTAAGGTACTTTTCGCACATTTCAAGACAAAGCCTTGTGGTTTCATGACCGCCCGTGCCGAACGCAAGACCCGGATCAATGTTGAGAACTTTGCGGTTGCCGGCATCGTAATCATCTCGCCAGCTCGGACGGATAAGAAGTTTTTCACCGACTTCAATCGGGTTGAAATATTTCTTCCAGTTGTTTCTCCAATCCTCTTCAAGGCAGTCAAGAAGTTCAATTGAATGCTTTATACCCTCCGCATTGTAGCGTTCCGAAAGGAATGCAACCGCCTCTGACGGCGAAACATCGGGTTCAAGATAAATGTGAACAAAAGCCTTGTTTCTGTCCTTTGCAAGCAAATCCTCGTCAATAAGGTCAATATGGGCAATGTCCTCAACCTCTTGCTCAAGGTTTGTGTAATCTTCAATATAGATGCCGTAGGGAACTACGACATTTGCAATATCACTTGCTCTGTCAATATCCTTTGCGTCAACGGATATTTTTATTTCTGTCCAGGATTCCATTTTAACCTCTGATTCACGGGCATTTTATGCCGATATTTTTGTTTGTAATGTAGTGGCGGATAAATTGTTCAGACAATCACAATTGTACGCTCGGGCATAATATGTTTTTTGCACAACAAATTATCTGCTCGAATTGGGAACGGCGACACACCGTATAAAAAATTTGTGGGGACAAATGCCCCACAAATCTTATTTATTCGGTGTTACTCGTTGAACATCTTCTTGATTTTATCAAAGAAGTTTCTGCGTTTTGCGTAGTTCTTGTCGCCTGTTGCACCGTCAAGCTGTTTGATAAGCTCTTTCTGCTTGCCGTTAAGATTCTTCGGAACTTCAACGGTAACTCTTACATACTGGTCGCCTCTGCCTCTGCCGCCGAGTCGCTGAATACCCTTGCCCTTGAGTCTGAAAACATCACCCGGCTGTGTACCCTCACGAACCGTGTAGGAAACCTTGCCGTCAAGAGTAGGAACAACAACATCTGCTCCGAGAGCCGCCTGTGTAAAGGTTATCGGAACTTCGCACCACACATCGTCACCTCTGCGTTCAAAAACAGGGTGCGGACGAACATTTACATAAACATGAAGGTCGCCTGCAGGACCGCCGTTTGTACCTGAGTTACCTCTGCCGCTTACATTAAGAATCTGCTGATCCTTGATACCTGCCGGAATTGTTACATCAACAGTCTTGTTCCTGCGCTGTTTGCCCGAACCGCCGCACTTTTTACAAGGATTGTCAACAATCTTGCCTCTGCCGTGACAGGCATCACAGGTACGCTGAGTCTGGACAACACCGAAAGGTGTTCTCTGGTTGATTGTTACCCTGCCCGAACCGCCGCATGACGAACAGGTCTTGGGGCTTGTGCCGGGCTGAGCGCCTGTTCCGTGACAGTCGTCACAGGTTGCTACGCATGAATAGTTGATTGTCTGCTTGCAGCCCTTTGCCGCCTCTTCAAATGAAATGTAAACCGTAGTTTCAATATCACTGCCACGCATAGGAGCGTTTGCATTGTTGGAGCGTCTGCCGCCGAATCCGCCGAAAAAGCTGGAGAAGATATCGTCAATATCAATACCCTGACCGAACGGACTTCCTGCTCCGCCTGCACCTGCACCGTAGTTGGGATCAACGCCTGCGTGACCGAACTGGTCGTAACGAGCCTTTTTATCGGAGTCGGAAAGAACTTCATAAGCCTCGTTTACTTCCTTGAATTTTTCCTCGCATTCTTTATCGCCGGGATGCAAATCCGGGTGATATTTTTTGGCACAGGCTCTGTATGCCTTTTTTATTTCATCGTCGCTTGCGCCCTTTTGAACGCCAAGCACCTCGTAGTAGTCTCTTTTGTCTGCCATATTACTCTCACCTTTGTCAAAATACCGAAATCACGCAATATTGCAAGCCGGTTATCGTCTTATACAGCCAAAAGGAGCCGCCATATAACAGCTCCTTTGACTATATGTTATTCTAACATAAATTACTTGTTATCGTCAACATCGGTGAAATCAGCGTCATATACATTAGGATCTCCGCCGTTGTTGCCTGTAGGATTACCGCCGTTTGGCTGAGCACCGTTCATATCGGGAGCACCGCCCTGCGGAGCAGCCTGCTGATAAAGCTTAGCGGCAGCATCGTTAAGAGTCTTCTGGAGGTCTTCCTTAGCTGTGCCGATGAGTGCGGCATCGTCCTTTGAGATAGCCTCTTTAAGAGCTGCAACCTTTGTGTTGATTGCGTTCTTGTCAGCCTCTGGAATCTTGTCACCGCTTTCGCTGACGAGCTTTTCTGCCTGATAAACAATGTTTTCAGCCTCGTTCTTAGCGTCAACTGCCTCACGGCGCTTTTTGTCCTCTGCGGCAAACTGTTCAGCTTCCTTAACAGCCTTGTCGATATCTTCCTTGCTCATTGAAGTTGAGTTACTGATTGTAATCTTCTGCTCTTTGCCTGTACCGAGGTCTTTTGCAGATACATTAACGATACCGTTGGCATCAATATCAAATGTTACTTCAATCTGCGGAATACCACGCATTGCAGGAGCAATGCCTGTGAGAGCGAAAAGACCGAGCTGCTTGTTGTCACGGGCAAATTCACGCTCACCCTGAAGAACATTGATTTCAACCTGTGTCTGATTATCAGCGGCAGTTGAGAAAATCTGGCTCTTCTTTGTTGGGATTGTTGTGTTTCTGTCGATAATCTTTGTCATAACACCGCCCATTGTTTCAACACCGAGTGAAAGCGGAGTTACATCGAGGAGGAGAAGTCCTTCAACTTCACCGCCGAGTACGCCTGCCTGAATAGCTGCACCGATAGCAACACATTCATCAGGGTTGATGCCCTTGAACGGCTCTTTGCCGATAAGCTTCTTAACAGCGTCCTGAACAGCAGGGATTCTGGAAGAACCGCCAACCATAAGAACCTTGTCAATCTGACCGATCTGAAGACCTGAATCCTGAAGAGCCGATCTTACAGGACCCATTGTAGCCTCTACGAGGTCTGATGTGAGTTCGTCAAACTTTGCTCTTGTAAGAGTAAGGTCAAGGTGCTTAGGACCTGTCTGGTCTGCTGTGATAAACGGGAGGTTGATGTTAGAAGTTGTAACGCCTGAAAGTTCAATCTTTGACTTCTCAGCAGCCTCTTTTAATCTCTGCATTGCAACCTTATCCTGTGAAAGGTCAATGCCTGTTTCTGTCTTGAATGATGCAACCATCCAGTCGATGATTCTCTTATCGAAGTCATCACCGCCGAGACGGTTGTTACCTGCTGTTGCAAGTACTTCCTGAACACCGTCGCCCATTTCGATGATAGATACATCGAATGTACCGCCGCCGAGGTCATATACCATAACCTTCTGGTCTTTTTCCTTATCTACACCGTATGAAAGAGCGGCTGCTGTAGGCTCGTTGATGATTCTCTTAACATCAAGACCTGCAATCTTACCGGCATCCTTTGTAGCCTGACGCTGTGCGTCTGTGAAGTATGCAGGAACTGTGATAACTGCCTGTGTAACTGTTTCGCCGAGGTAAGCCTCTGCATCTGATTTGAGCTTCTGAAGAATCATTGCTGAAATCTCCTGTGGAGTGTAGCTCTTGCCGTCAATTGTTACCTTGTGAGCAGTACCCATTTCTCTCTTGATTGATGCAACTGTTCTGTCAGGGTTTGTGATAGCCTGACGCTTGGCAACCTGACCGACCATTCTTTCGCCGTCTTTTGAAAAAGCAACAACAGACGGAGTTGTTCTTGCGCCTTCTGCGTTAGCGATAACTACAGGCTCGCCGCCTTCGATAACTGCTACGCATGAGTTTGTTGTACCTAAATCTATACCTATTGTCTTAGCCATGATAAATTCCTCCAATTGAATTTTTAATTGTTTTTGTTTGTGTGTTTTCTGCTGAATATTTATATATGAAATCAGTCACAGTTAGCAACCTGTACCATTGCGTGACGGATAATTTTGTCACCGATTTTGTAACCTGTCTGATAAACGGCTGCGATTGTGTCGGCGCCGAGGTTTTCGTCCTCAATTCTTGAAACCGCATTGTGCAGATTCGGATCAAATGCATCGCCTGCTTTTCCGTAGGACTCAATCTTTAGCTTTTCAAAGCTCTTTGCAAGCTGATTTGAAATAAGCTCAATACCCTTGATGATGTCGGGGTCGGCGTCTTTCAGATTTGCAAGAGCAAGCGTTACGCTGTCTGCAACGGGAAGAAGCTCGATACAAGCCTTTGAAGTTGCATCGTCATAGATTGAAAGCTTTTCGTTTGCCGTTCTTTTGCGGTAATTGTCGTACTCGGCGGCAAGTCGCATATACTTATCCTTCTGTGCCGAAAGCTCATCTTCAAGTGCCTTGATTTTATCCGCATTTTCATCCTTTGCAGGCTCTTCGGTATTTTCAGTCTTGGTTTCTTCTGCGACTGTTTCTTCGGAAACCTTTTTTTCTTCGGTTTTCTCGGATTTTTTCTTAGTCATCTTTATCCTCCTTCAAGGATTTTTATTTATCATATTTCTATCAGCTCATCAATAAGAGTGCTAACGCTTTCGGACACACATTCAAGAATTGAAATTGCTCTTGCGTAGTCCGTTCTCACGGGTGCTATCACCGCAAGCACACCTGACGGGTTGCCGTCAAGTCGGTATCGTGTGGAGATTACCGCACTCCCTGCAAGCTCTGTTCTGCTGTTTTCGCCGCCTATGCTGACGGAGGTGTCAAGCGGAAGATTTTCAAGCATTTCCGCAAGGTCATGTCTGTTGTTCAAAAACTCCATAACATTTCGTGCGTTAAGAAAATTGACATCGGACATAAACAACGGCTTTGTCACACCGCTGAGATAAACGCTGACTTCCTTTGCCGTTTCACAAGCCTCCATAATTGCCACAAGCACTCCCGGGGCAAACATTGAAAGTTCACCGAGCCTTGCCGCCGCTGTCTGTATGAACGGTCGGTTGACCGATGAAAGCTTCATTCCCGAAAAGATTTCGTTAAATGCCTTGTCAAACACGGTCAAAAGTTCGGGATTCAAAAGGAAATCGCAACGGAACAGCTTTGTTTTTATAATTCCGTTTGAGGCAATCACAACAGCCATTGCCGTGTGCGAACCCGTCTGAACAAATCTTATTCTGTGGATTCTGCTTTCCTCACCCGAAGGTGTTGTTGTTACCGCCGTGCAGCCTGTCAGCCTTGAAATAACACCGCTTGCCTCTTTGAGGATGCTCTCGGGGGAATCTGCGCTTTTGTAAAGCTCGGATTCAACATATTCCCGTCCGCCTTGGGTTACGGGGGTAATTTTCATCAGATTGTCGATGTAGTATCTGTAGCCCTGTAGCGTTGGGATTCGTCCTGCCGAGGTGTGCGGCTGAACCAAGTAGCCTTTATTTGTAAGTTCTGCAAGGTCATTTCGCACCGTTGCCGATGAAACCTCAAGTCCCGTTTCGTTAATCAACGCTTTTGAACCAATCGGCTCGCCTGTGTTGATATAGCTTTCAATTACTGCCGATAATATTTTCTTTTTTCTTTCAGCCAGCTCCATACCGTTCACCTCATTTCGTGTCGGTTTTTGCTGTTTTAGCACTCTCGATAGGTGAGTGCTAATTGCTATACTCATAATATAATACCAAAGTCAGTAAAAGTCAAGCGTTTTTGAAAAAATTTTTCGTTTTCAGAAAATCTTCACATAACACGGTTTGACATTGTGCCGAGGATACTCTATAATCTACTTATCAGTAATGTTTAAGGGTGAATTTTATGGGCGAATTTCTTCAGAATATGTATGTATGGCTTTGGGCGGCTCTTGCAATATTAATGATTATCGTAGGAATCAAATATCGCCACGAACATCAGGGCTTGCTTGCAGTTTTAATGGCTGTGTTTTTTATCTTCATGACCGTGTGGTACGGACTGCGAACCTTTGCAGGCTACCCAATGTTTGAGGGTACACTTAATATCATCTTCCGTTGCGTCCTCGGCGGTTTCCTCGTTGCACTTGGTTTGATATATTGGTTTATAAGAAAAAGAAAATAACTATATATGTATAAAAAACAAATCGGACAGCAGATTTTATTTCTGCTGTCCATTATTTTTATGTTCATATTTTTTCGTTCGTGTAGATAGTTTGCGATGTTTAAAAACCAATTATGCCCGAGCGTAGCATTGTTATTGTCTACACAATTTTCAATAAACATTTTCATTCGGGCATTTTACTCTTGCCCCTATCAAAACTATCTTCTCGGACTGAGAACGGCGGCTCGCCGTCAATTTTCAACTTTCAATTTTACTAAAGTTCGTCCGCTTTAAACGCTGTGTAGCCCTCATAATAATAGCTGTGGTCAATGCCTTTCATGTACATCTCACGGCTGTCAATTTCATCGGTCAATGCGTTTTTCAGAACATATTTTATCTCGATATCCCGTATGGGACTACGCTCCATTGCAAGCAGATAATCTTCCTTGTCAACCTTGCTCCAGTCGATAACCTTGCCGATTTCCGTTTTCAACATATGGTCAAGCCAGATTCGTGCACTGCGACCGTTGCCCTCTCTGAACGGGTGCGCAATGTTCATTTCGACATACTTTTCTATAATCTCATCAAAATTGCTCTGTGGCATTTCATCAATATTTTTCAAAGCTGATTCAATGTACATCAAAGGTGCAAATCTGAAATTACCCTTTGCAATGTTTACGGTTCTCAACTTTCCCGCAAAATCGTAGATTTCGTCAAAAAGGTACTTGTGGATGGTCTGTAATGTTGAAAACTTTCCGCTTTCAAGGTTGTCAAGAATGTGATTTTCAAAAAGCATTGCCGCCTTTTTCTTACTGATTCGCTCCTCTTCACGAGCAAGCTCCGCAGAAGAAGTCAATCCGAGTTTGTTCTCAAGCATACAAGCACCTCACTTTACTATATATATTGTATCATAGTGCAGATGATAATTCAATTTTTTAGTTTGTGTTTATTTTAGCTCGTGTAGATAGTTTGCAATATTAAAAACTATTACGCCCGAGCGTGGCATAGTAATCGCCGCTACAATCGGGCTACAAATTTGTTTTACAAACCGACTATCTTCCCGACCACAACTGCACGACAGGGCAATTTCACCGTCCGCAAGGACGATTTCACCTGACAAAGTCAGATTTCACTCGCCATAGGCGAATTTCACCCACTTTTTCAGGAATAATCCTGAAAAAGTGAAAGCACCGGGCTTGCGGCGACCCGGTGCTTTCTTATGTTCTTTAAAAAATGAGGGGTACAATTACGAGTCTTTATTCAGACTCGCATTGAGGAGGGTAGAACAATTATACTCTGACGGATGCGGTTCCGTCTTTCTGAGTACGCTTATATTAAACAATGCAAATATGAAAACTGTGTGAACCCTTTTTGAAATCGGAATGAAAAGCATCTGTTTTTTCTGTTAATCAATCAAAACTCAAATAATTTCTTTATTTATTCGACGAAATAAAAAATTTTTTCAAAAAGCATAAAACAAATGTTTGATTTTTCCGAAAATATATGGTACAATCATACTGTAATTACAAACAAGGGGCGTTGCGATATGAAACCTTTAAGCAAAAGCCAACAGAAAATTTTCGATTATCTAAAGGAATGTGCAGATGAGGGCAGAGTTCCGTCCGTTCGTGAAATCTGTGAGGAAACGGGACTGAGCTCCACATCAACCGTTCACCACCACCTCAAGGCACTTGAAGAAAAAGGTCTTATTTCACGAGAACACGGCGTGAACCGTTGTATTCAGATTAACGGTATGGAGAAAAACACCGATGTTCCTGTTTTGGGCAGAGTTGCGGCAGGTTATCCGATTCTTGCCGTTGAGAATATTGAATGTTATGTGCCTGTTCCCGACAGCTTAAAAAGGGGCAGAGAGCTTTTTGCTCTGCGTGTTCAGGGCGAAAGTATGATTAACGCAGGCATTTTCCCTGACGATATTTTAATTGTTCACCGCACACCTGTTGCGGAGAACGGCGAAATCGTTGTTGCTCTTGTTGGTGACGAGGCGACCGTAAAGCGTTTTTATAAAGAAAACGGTCACTTCAGACTTCAGCCTGAAAACGATAATTTTGAACCGATTATAGTTGACGAAGTCGCTTTGCTCGGCAAGGTGATCTCGCTTGTAAGATATTTTGATTAAAAGGATTAGCTATGAAAGTTAAATTTTTCGACCTCAACGCAGACAAGCCGTTGAAATACGCCGTAATTTGTGCGAGATACAACGGAAAATGGGTTTTCTGCAAGCACAAAGAGCGTGATACATATGAAATTCCGGGCGGTCATCGTGAGGACGGCGAAGATATTGAAGCAACTGCAAAGCGTGAACTTTGGGAAGAAACGGGTGCAAAAGATTTCGACATCTGTCCCGTGTGCATCTATTCGTTCACGGATTACGGAATGCTCTATTTTGCGGAAATTCGCAGTTTTGAAAAACTTCCGCCACTTGAAATTGAAAAGATTAATCTTTTTGACGATATACCAAAAAATTTGACATATCCTGCAATTCAGCCGTACCTTTTTGAAAGAGTACAGGAGTTTTTAGAAACGAAGTAACCAAATACTGTTTGCAATCTGCAACATAATACATTTGAGAGGAAGTGATAAAATGCGTGACTATGTGATTTACGATATGTACACAGATGACAGAATGTTTCGTTACGAGGTCTATAAGCACCCGAACGGAATGTATGAAGTGTGTGTTCAGTCGAGAGAGGCGGAAGATTTTGCCGTGAACGAGCAGTATCTCTACTGCGACATTCCCGAAGAAGTCACACATTTTACCGACACCCTCGAAAGAGCTATAGAAATCGGCGATTGCAAGCTGTGCAAAGTAAGTGCATAGGGGAAACTCAATTTTTAATTAAGAGGTATAACCATGGCTAAAGGTGAAAATTTTAAAAGTACTATACACGCAAAAGATGTTGAAATATCAATTGTTACCTCAATAAATAACGAAGATTACATATCTCTCACGGATATAGCAAAATATAAAAATCCTGAATTTCCGGCTGATGTTATAAAGAACTGGTTGAGAGTACGCAGTACGATTGAATTTTTAGGTCTTTGGGAACAGTTACATAACCAAAATTTTAAACTGGTCGAATTCGACCAGTTTAAAATTGAGTCGGGTTCAAATTCATTTGTTTTATCACCTCAAAAATGGATAAAATCCACCAATGCCATAGGCATAGTTTCAAAGTCAGGTCGTTACGGTGGCACATACGCAGACAAAGATATTGCTTTTGAATTTGCGTCCTGGGTATCTCCTGAATTTAAATTATACATTATACAGGATTACCAAAGATTAAAATCTGAAAAAAGTCACCAAGATACACTTGATTGGAATGTAAAAAGGTTGTTATCCAAAGCAAACTACAGGATACATACTGACGCAATAAAGCAAAACTTAATACCACCTGATGTAAGCCAATTTAATCAAAGTCGTATATACGCAAATGAGGCAGACCTGTTAAATGTGGCTCTTTTCGGAAAAACAGCCTCTGAGTGGAGAAATGAAAACCCTGACAAAAAGAATGAAAACATAAGGGATTATGCCACCATAGAACAACTGCTTGTGCTCTCTAATCTTGAAAGTATGAACGCTTTGTTGATAGAAAAAGGGATGTCCCAAGATGATCGTTTAAAGCAGCTTAACTCAACTGCAATACAACAACTCAAATCTCTGACAAATAATAAAAGTGTGAGCAAATTAAACGAGTTACACAAAGAAATTAAAACTTTACCCGATAAATAAAAAGCAGGAAAACACAGCAGTATATTCTGCATAGTGTTTTCCTGTTTTTTACTTGTGCTTTAAACAACTACCTACCGAATTAAATCGTTCTATACTTCGGCGGTTCGGTTTCATAGACATTGTTGCCGTTGCTGTCGATTGCAACTATGCACGGGAAATCTTCAACCTCATATCTGCGAACAGCCTCTGTGCCTAAATCTTCATAGCAAAGAATCTCCTCGCTCTTGATGCTCTTGGCGATAAGTGCCGCCGCACCGCCGATTGCGACAAGATACACACCCTTGTTGCGAACAATCGCATCGACAACTTCTTTATTTCTTGCGCCTTTGCCTATCATTCCTTTGAGTCCGAGGTCAAGCAGTGACGGAGCGTACTTATCCATACGATAGCTTGATGTCGGACCTGCAGGACCTACTGCATAACCGGGCTTTGCAGGAGCAGGACCAACATAATAGATAAGCTCGCCTTTGATGTCAACGGGAAGCTTTTCGCCCTTCTGAATCAATTCATAAAGTCTTTTGTGTGCGGCATCTCTGCCTGTTATGATTGAACCCGTGAGCAGAACGCTGTCGCCTGCTTTGAGATTTTTTATATCTTCGTCCGTAATCGGAAGTGTAATTTTCTTTTCCACAGCTTTTCCTCCTCAGATCGTTGCACTTGCGTGTCTTGCGGCATGACAACAGATGTTAACCGCAACGGGCATTCCTGCAATGTGTGTGGGTGAAGTTTCGATATTCACGCCGATTGCGGTTGTGTTACCGCCAAGTCCTGCAGGGCCGAAGCCCATTTTATTGATTTCGGCAAGGAGCTCGTCCTCAAGCTGTGCATAGCGTTCATCTTCATTTTTGGAATCAATCGGACGGAAGGTTGCTTTTTTTGCAAGCTGGGCGGCTCTTTCAAAAGTACCGCCGATTCCCACTCCGACAACCATAGGCGGACAGGGATTAGGACCTGCCTGAAAAACAGTATCAAGAATAAACTGCTTAACGCCCTCAATGCCCTTTGACGGGGTGAGCATTTTTATCTGCGACATATTTTCACTGCCAAAGCCCTTGCCGCCGGCGGTAATTTTAATCTTATTTCCGCTTACAATTTTTGTGTGTATAATTGCAGGAGTGTTATCCTTTGTATTGATTCTGTCGAAAACAGGGTCACTTACAACGCTCTTGCGAAGGTAGCCGTCAATGTAGGCTCTGCGAACACCCTCGTTGACAGCCTCATCAAAACTGCCGTCCTCAATAACAACCCTGTCACCGTATTCAACAAAAAGGACAGCCATACCTGTATCCTGACAAAGCGGAACTTCTTCACGAGCCGCAATTTTGTCGTTTTCGATAATCTGCGAAAGTACACTTTTGCCTACAGGTGAGCTTTCGTTATCCCTTGCGGTTTCAAGGGCGCACATGATGTCTTTGCCGATAAAATAGTTGCAGTCGGTAAACAGCTTTTTAACCGTATCGCATACCGTCTGCGCCTTGATTTTTCTTATTTCCATATCCGAACTCCTTAATATGAATTTAGCACCAAATTTTAACACTATACATTATAATTTATTTTCAACGGTATTTCAATAAGAAATGAAATGTGGTATAATCATTTTAACGGATTGTTATAATAGTTGTACCTTTACTTGCGGGCGTCCAATGAACGCCCCTACAGAATTGCACAAACAAAAAAACTATACTATGCTCGGGCATAATATGTTTTTAATACTGCAAACTATCTACACGAATGGGGAACGGCGGCTCGCCGTGCGATACTTCACCAACAAAATTGAAAATTAACATAATTTTATCACATTCGGATGATAGAGTAACAGTTGGAATACACTGCGTCTTAACCGACGCTTATAATTTTAATAAAAGGGGCGTACAAAAATGAGCAGGATACTTGTTGTTGACGATGAGGCAAGAATCAGACAGATTATCAGAAAATATGCCGAATTTGAGGGCTTTGAGGTTGAAGAAGCCGTTGACGGTATGCAGGCAATTGAAATTTGCCGTAAAGAGGACTTTGACCTTATCATAATGGATGTTATGATGCCTGAGCTTGACGGCTTTTCCGCTTGTAGGGAAATCAGAAAATTCAAGAAAACACCTATCATTATGCTTTCGGCAAGAGGTGAGGAGTACGATAAAATTCACGGATTTGAGCTTGGCAGTGACGACTATGTTGTTAAGCCGTTCTCACCAAAGGAGCTTATGATGCGTGTTAATGCCGTAATTAAGCGTTCACAAGGCGCTCAGAACGAAGAGAATGCGAAAAAGGATGTATTTACATATGAAGGTCTTTCGGTTGATTTCTCAGCCAGAATCGTTACAATTGACGGCAAAAGAATTGAGATGACGCCAAAGGAATACGAACTCTTTTTCTATATGGTAAAGAACAAAGGACTTGCACTCACCCGTGAAAAGCTTATAAGCGAGGTCTGGGGCTACGACTTCTTCGGTGACGAAAGAACGCTTGACACACACATTAAGCTTCTCAGAAAGAGCCTTGGCGAATACAGCAGATGCATTGTTACGCTTCGAGGGGTGGGTTACCGTTTTGAAACAATCTAACAAACGATTTGACCGCCATTATCTGCCGTTGAATTTTAAGCTGTTATGCTATTTTCTTCTGTTCGGATTTGCAATTGTGGTCGTGTTGTGGGTGTTCCAGACCTTTTTTCTTGAATCGTTCTACACGGCAACAAAATCTTCACAGGTCGAAAAGAACGCACAGGTTATTTCAAAGTCGATTGAAGAAAACAAAAACGCTCTCGGAACGATTGAAAATGTTGCAAGCTACAATTCACTTTCGGTATATGTTTACGATTCAACTTCTCTTTTCACATTGAAGTATTGTTGCGAATATGACAACCCCGTTTCAAACCTGAATTTTCAGTATCACGATGTCTATTCATACTACAAGCTGGCAGAGGAAAATGACGGACATTATTTGTTCATCACAAGCAACTACAAAGAGGACAGCATTAAAGGCAAGTTTGAACGACAGTTTTTTGATGAATATTCTTCATCCGACACAGCCGAGAGGAATACTATTCGGTATGCTTCCGCTCCCGATAAAAATGTTCAAAATATGGTCTACACCGACATTATCAATCTGCAGGACGGCAGCGAATGCTTTTTGATTGTAACATCGTCAATCACACCGCTGACTAACACGGTTGAAATCGTCCGTGACCAGCTTGCAATCGTTTCGGTTGTGTTTGTGCTTCTTGCCGTTATAATTTCGCTTTACGCAAGCTACAGAATTGCAAAACCGATTTCTAAGACAAACACGGCGGCAAAGGAGCTTGCAAAGAAAAACTATGATGTTGACTTTAATGCAAGAGGATATCTTGAGGTTGAGGAACTCAACGAAACGCTGAACTACGCAAAAACGGAGCTTGCCGCAACCGAAAAGCTGCAAAAAGAACTTATTGCCAACATCTCGCACGATTTGAGAACACCGCTGACAATGATTACGGGCTACGGTGAGGTTATGCGTGACCTGCCCGGTGAAAACACTCCCGAAAATATTCAGATTATTATCGACGAGGCAACAAGACTTTCAACACTTGTCAACGATTTGCTTGACCTTTCAAAGATTCAATCGGGTTCAATTCAACCCGAAAAATCTGAATTCTGTCTTACCGACAGCATCAAGAATATTTTCACAAGGTACGCAAAACTCAAGGAACAGGACGGATATAACATTCTGTTTGAGAGTGACGAAGATGTTTACATTTTTGCCGATGAACTGAAAATTTCACAGGTAATCTATAATCTTGTGAACAATGCAGTCAATTATGTCGGTGAAGACAAAACTGTTATTGTAACGCAAAAGGTAAACGGCAAAAAGGTTCTCATTGAGGTAACGGATCACGGTGACGGCATTCCTCCCGAAAAGCTTGAATACATCTGGGAGCGTTACTACAAGGTTGACAAGGAGCATAAGCGTGGCGTTATCGGCACGGGACTCGGCTTGTCAATAGTCAAGGGTATTCTTGACAGCCACAAAGCAAGGTACGGCGTTCGCAGTACACTCGGCAAAGGCAGTACATTCTGGTTTGAACTTGACATTGTTTCCGTGAAAAAACGAAACAAAAAGAATTCTGACGAAAATAAAGAATAAACAACAAATCCCGAACACGGTAAAATGTGTTCGGGATTTATTTATAAAATACCTATTAAATTGTCGGTTGAAAAAAATGGATTGAAGATAAATTCATCTTCGAGGAGTTCGCCGTTTTCATAGGAATGTTCGACCTCTTTTGAATATCCCTGCAGAATTTTCGCAATTTCGGCTTGAGTAGGATTATTGGGCCTTTCAAGTTCATAAGCGGTCACTATGTATGCACAGACCATTCGTTTGATTGTGAAAATAACATTCCGACTGTCGATTGCAGAAAGGTAATATCTGCGGACATAGTAGTCAAGATAGGCGGTAAGCGGTTTGTCAAAACGGCTTGACAGCGTATTATTTTTTGCAAAATCGGCGGTTGCTTCAAGCTCACATAGCCAATCCTTACTCATGATATCAAGGCTTTTGTGCAAATCAAAAATGAATGACGCATCTTTGCAGCTTTGCTTTTTATATTCATATGTCGGCATAGCCGTGATATCAAAAATTTCATCGTCAAGCATATTCTGCACTCGCTCGTTAAAGGCAAGAAGTCTGCACAATCTTTCGGACAAGGACATTTTGCAGTCTGAGAGAATTTCAAAAGTGCGTTTTCTTGCAGAGAGCAGAAAATTCATCTCGGTTGTGCTGTAATCGGTCTGTGAGTCCTGCGGAATACCGGTTGCAAAGCCTGTGTCAAAATCTGATTCAAGCATAAGCCTTGCCGCCTCGGGACAGGCAAACGAGAGCGTATGTTCACAAAAAACGGTGTAGTCCTGAGTGATTCTCGGAAATTCCTTACAGGTGTGACAAAGGTGATTTTCGCCGAGGTTGATGTAAATGTCGCACAGCATATCGCTGTTCCAGAACGGGCATTTTTCACCTTGCCTGATGAAAATTCGGTCGCCGTCCTCGTCAATTGTCATAAGCGACCTGAGCCTGTCGCCAAACTCGCCTTTGACTGTATTATAAAAATCAAAGCTCGTATCATCGACAACAACATCCCAGTCCCTGCAACAGCTGTCGGGACAGAGGTTCGCAATGCATCTGAATTTTTCGCAGTATTTCGGGAAGTAGTGTTTCATAGTCATGTCCATTTCAATGTAAGAATAAATTGTTCGTAGGCATCGTCCCAGCCGTCAATTGCGTTCACTCCGCCTCCGTTCACACTGCGAAGTTTGGTGTCGCTTTCGTCAAGTCCGAGTGCAAACAGCTCGCCTGCACTGATTTTGTACCCGAGCGATCGGCAGAGGGAACAGAAGTTGTCAATCGGATTTTCGCTTTGTTCGGTTTTCAGAAGTTTTTCTTTAAGCTCTGCGTTGCTTTTGGCGTCACAGAGAAGTCGGTCAAGCTCTTCCCGTATCATAAAACCACCACGAATAAAATGAAGTTTCATAAAAACGGACCGCCCAAAAATGAACGGTCCGCATTCGGCTTTTAAGATTTACTCAATAATTACTCAATTGAGCTGTCGAGGTATTCCATAAGCTCCTCGTCATCTTTTTTCTGCTTATCCTTAACAATAAAGAACGCTGTGAGAGCAGCAGAAAGAGCTGCAACTGCAGAGATGATACCGATAATTAAAGCCCATCTGCACTTATGATTTTTCATATTCTGTCGCCTCCAAATTTTGTATGCTTGTATGGCAGTAGTATCTGCCGTATCTTTATTTATATTCTAACAGTTTTTACAAAAATGTCAACAGAACAAAATAAAAAAGCAGAGAATATTCTCTGCTTTTAAGCCTGTAAGATTTATTGCACTTATGCTGATGCGTTAAGTCTTTTAGCAAGTGATGATTTGCTTCTTGCTGCAGTGTTCTTGTGAAGAATACCCTTAGCTGTTGCCTGGTCAATTTTCTTAATAGCAAGACGAACTGCCTCTGTTTTGTTGTCAGCGTTAGTGTCAACTGCGTAATAAGCCTTCTTTACAGCTGTTCTGAGAGCAGATTTTGTAGCTTTGTTACGAGCAGTCTTTGTAGCAATAACTTTAACACGCTTTTTAGCAGATTTGATGTTTGGCATTGTCCCACCTCCTTAAAGTATCGGTCATATAGGAATTATGATAGCACAAGAATGTGCAAAAATCAAGTCTTTTTACAAAAAAAGTTGGATTTCATGCGGATTTTATCGGTTTTCTCTGCTTTGCAACAACATCTTGTGTATTGATTTTTTCATTTATCTATATGCTGTAACAGAAAAATAACAGAAATTTTCCTGTCGCATAAATTTTATATGTTTACGGTAATTTTGTCAAGCAATTCTCCCACTTTTTCACGGAACACAAGATTTGCGTTCTTGTCCATTGGGGTGGGATCACGGTTGATAAGCACAAGATTGTCACCGCCGAAGTAGCGAATAAACCCGGCCGCCGGATAGACCGTTAGGCTTGTGCCGGCAATAATCAGCGTGTCAGCCTTTGAAATTGCGTTGACCGCACCCGTTACCGTGCTGTCGTCAAGTCCCTCTTCATAAAGCACAACATCGGGTTTTATGATACCTCCGCAAGTACATTTGGGAATATCGGCAGAGTTCTTGATAAATTCTGCGTCATAGAACCTGCCGCACTTTGTGCAGTAGTTGCGAAGAACACTTCCGTGCAGCTCATAAACACGCTTACTGCCTGCCGCCTGATGAAGTCCGTCAATGTTTTGGGTGACAACAGCCGAAAGCTTTCCCGCCTTTTCAAGCTCTGCAAGCTTATAGTGCGCCTTGTTCGGCTTTTTGTCAAGGCAGAGCATTTTGTCACGGTAAAAGCGGAAGAACTCGCTTGTTTTGTGAACAAAAAATGTGTGGCTGAGAATCTGCTCGGGCGGATAATCGTACTTTTGATTGTACAGGCCGTCAACACTTCGGAAGTCGGGGATTCCGCTTTCTGTCGAAACTCCCGCACCGCCGAAAAATACTATTCTTTTGCTTTTGTCAATTACGCTTTGAAGTTCTTCGAGTGTACTCACGAAATCGCTTCCTTCATACTTTTAACATAGTCGCAAACAGGCTTAACGCTGTCTTTGCCGTACTTTGCAACAATTTTCACGATTGCAGAACCAACGATAACACCGTCTGCACTTTCGCTCATTTTCTTTGCCTGCTCCGGAGTTGAAATGCCGAAACCGATTGCACACGGAATATCCTTTACTGACTTAACAAGTCTTACCATTTCGCCTACATCGGTTGTGATTTCACTTCTTACGCCTGTAACGCCCATTGATGAAACGCAGTAAACAAAGCCCTCTGCCTCTTTTGCAATCATCTTGATTCTCTCGTGAGATGTAGGAGCGATAAGAGAAATTACATCAATGCCGTATTTTCCGCTGTAATCGGTAAGCTCGTGCTTTTCTTCATACGGTGTGTCGGGAACGATAACTGCGGAGATTCCGCACTCCTGACACTTTGCCATAAACCTTTCCGTACCGTATACGAAAATAGGATTCATATAGGTCATAACGGCAAGAACGGCGTCAATCTGCGGACGGATACGCTTTACCATGTCAAAGATTTTATCTGTTGTTGTGCCTGCCGAAAGAGAACGGAGGTCAGCCTCCTGAATTACAACACCCTCGGCAATCGGGTCTGAAAACGGAATACCGATTTCGATGATATCGGCACCGTTTTTGCTCATTTCAATAAGAAGGTTTTCTGTTGTTTCAAGGTCGGGGTCACCCGCTGTTACAAACGGGATGAATGCCTTGCCGTTTTGGAATGCAGATTTAATATCAGTCATGGATATCCTCCCCTCTGTATCTTGCGATAGCCGCAACATCCTTGTCGCCTCTGCCCGAAAGGTTGACTACGATAATCTTGTCTTTGTCCATTGTCGGGGCAATTTTTATACAATGTGCAACTGCGTGTGCGCTTTCAATTGCAGGGATGATACCCTCTGTTCTTGAAAGATATTCAAATGCGTTTACAGCCTCTTCGTCTGTAACGGGAACATAGCTTGCTCTGCCCGTGTCGGCAAGATTTGCGTGTTCGGGACCGATACCGGGGTAGTCAAGACCTGCCGAAATTGAATATACTGGAGCAATCTGACCGTATTCATTCTGACAGAAGTACGACTTCATACCGTGGAAGATGCCGAGTGTGCCTGTTGCGATTGTAGCGGCAGTTTTTGGAGTATCTGCGCCGAGGCCTGCTGCCTCACAGCCGATAAGCTTTACATTTTCATCCTTGATAAACTCATAGAAAGCGCCCATTGCGTTGCTTCCGCCGCCTACGCAAGCCATAACAACATCGGGAAGTCTGCCTTCCTTTTCAAGCATCTGTGACTTGATTTCCTTGCCGATTACACTCTGAAAATCACGGACAACAGTCGGGAACGGGTGAGGTCCCATTACCGAGCCGAGAACATAGTGTGTGTCGGAAACTCTGTTTGTCCATTCACGCATTGCCTCGTTTACGGCATCTTTAAGAGTCATTGTGCCTGTTTCAACGGCATTGACCTTTGCACCGAGAAGCTTCATTCTGTAAACATTGAGAGCCTGACGGATTGTGTCCTTTTTGCCCATAAAGATTTCACATTCAAGCCCTAAAAGTGCGGCTACGGTTGCCGTTGCAACACCGTGCTGACCTGCGCCTGTTTCGGCAATAACTCTTGTTTTGCCCATTCTCTTTGCAAGAAGGCACTGACCGAGGCAGTTGTTGAGCTTGTGTGAACCTGTGTGGTTCAAGTCCTCACGCTTGAGATAAATCTTTGCACCGCCGAGGTCTTTTGTCATTTTTTCGGCATAATAGAGAAGTGACGGTCTGCCTGCGTATTCACGCATAAGTGTGTCGAGTTCTGCAACAAACTCGGGATCGTCCTTGTACCTGTTGTATGCCTCTTCAAATTCATTAATTGCATTCATCAGCGTTTCGGGAACGAACTGTCCGCCGTGAATACCGAATTTTCCTTTTGTCATCTTGATTCCCCTTAATTACTTTTATATCGTTCGTGTGTTTCACACACGGCGGGCGGCCAATGACCGCCCCTACATTTTCATTGGTGTGCTTTGCACACGGCTTATAAATCAATTTTTTATTTTCTGCCCGACAATTCGTCAAGTGCGGCTTTTTTGTCGGGATTTCTCATAAGGGTTTCACCTATGAGAACTGCGTTTACTCCTGCGTTTTCAAGCACCTTGATGTCATCCCGTGTTTTAATTCCGCTTTCGGCAACAAAAATAATGTTGTCGGGAACAAGCTCACGGAGCTTTGTACAGTTATTTATGTCCACCGTGAAGTCACGAAGATTTCGGTTGTTTACACCGATAACTCTTGCTTCTGCGGCAATTGCGGAATACACCTCATCGGCTGTGTGGGCCTCAACAAGTGCCGAAAGTCCGAGAGAGTCGCAAAGCTTAATCCATCTTCTGATTGTGTCCGTGTCAAGAAGTGAGCAGATAAGCAGTATGGCTGACGCACCGATTGTCTTTGCCTCATAAATCTGATATTCACACACGGTAAAATCTTTTCTCAAAAGCGGAATTTTTACATTCTTTGAAATCTCTTCAAGAAAAGCGTTTTCGCCCTTGAACCACTTCGGTTCTGTCAGAACGGAAATTGCGCTTGCGCCTGCATTTTCATAATCCTTGGCAATCTGAACATAGGGAAAATCCTCTGCGATAATTCCCTTTGACGGGGACGCTTTTTTGACCTCGCATATAAATGAAATATCCTTGCCTGCAAGCGCCTTTTCAAACGGAAATTCATTGCCTGTTTCCATTGAAAGTGCTTTTTGCTTTATCACTTCAAGCGGAACTTGCTTTTCGATTTCTTCATATCTTACTCTGTTTGCGTCTGCAATTGTTTCAAGTATCATTGTGTCACCTTTATTCGTTGGAAGCCTTTGCAAATTCTTCAATCTTTGCATAAGCCTTGCCGCTGTCGATAATTTCGTTTGCAAGCTTTATGCCGTCCTGAATTGAATCCGCCTTGCCGCCTGTGCAAAGTCCGAGTGCGGCATTGAGAACAACAATATCACGCTTTGCATCCTTAATTTCACCGCTGAGAATTTCTTTTGTGATTTCAGCATTTTCTTTTCCGTCACCGCCTGCAAGGTCCTCGGGTGCACAAAGTTTGAGACCGTAATCTTCGGGATTGAGAATAAATGTGTTGAACTTGCCGTTGTCAATCTCACACACCTTTGTTGTTGTTGTGAGAGTAACCTCGTCCATACCGTCCATGCCGTAGAAAACATAGCCTTTCTTAACACCGAGGTTTGAAAAAACCTGTGCAATCGGCTCAACAAGAGTCTCCGAATACACACCCGTTACCTGAAGGTCTGCGCCTGCAGGGTTTGTGAGAGGGCCGAGAACATTGAAAATGTTTCTGATTCCGATTTCCTTACGGGCAGGACCTACATACTTCATTGATGAGTGATAGCCCTGTGCAAACATAAAGCAGATGCCTGCCTTGTTAAGAACCTCTTCGCTCTTTTCGGGAGTGATATTAATGTTGATTCCGAGCTGTTCAAAACAGTCTGCCGAACCGCTCTTGCTTGACATTGAACGGTTGCCGTGCTTTGCAACGGGGATTCCTGCGGCGGCAATTATAAATGCCGCTGTTGTTGAAATATTGAATGTGCCTGTACCGTCGCCGCCTGTGCCGACGATATCGAGTACATCACGGTTAGGCTTGATGTGGAGTGCTTTTTCTCTCATAACCTGTGCGCTTGCGGTAATTTCGTCAATTGTTTCACCCTTGATTCTCAAGGCTGTGAGATATGCCGCCATCTGCGACTGCGTTGCTGTGCCTGAGAACATTTCGTCCATAACCTGTGCCGCCTCATCAAAAGTGAGGTCATTGCCTGCAACCAACTTTTTTATTGCCTCTTTAATCATAAAACCTCAATCCTTTCCGTGTTATTTGCAAAGTGTAATAAAATTCTTTATCATTTCCACACCGTGTGAGGTGAGAATTGATTCGGGGTGGAACTGCAATCCGTAAAGCTCAAAATCCTTGTGCTTAACTCCCATAACCTCGCCGTCACGGTCTTCTGCGATTACCTCGAGTGTGTCGGGAACCGTATCTCTTTTCGCAATCAGAGAATGATACCTTGCACCCTCAACAACCTTTGGAAGTCCGTTAAAAATTTTCTTGTCCGTGTCAACAATGATATCGCTCTTTTTGCCGTGCATAAGCTTTATTGCGTGGGAGATTGTTGCACCGTAAACCTCGCATATTGCCTGATGACCGAGGCAGATACCGAGAATCGGAAACTGTCCCGCAAGCTCCTTTATAACCGCCTCACATATTCCGGCATCTTTCGGATAGCCCGGACCGGGCGAAAGGATGATGTGGGAGGGAGCAAGCTTTTTGATTTCGTCAACTGTTATTTCATCGTTTCTTACAACCTTGATATCGGGATTTACGCTGCCGCAGAACTGTACAAGATTGTAGGTAAAGCTGTCGTAGTTATCAATAAAAAGTATCATAAAGCGTTTACCTCCCCTGCATTTTTAACTGCATTCATAACAGCAAGAGCCTTGTTGTAGGTTTCCTCGTATTCTCTTTCGGGAACGCTGTCAGCTACAATGCCTGCGCCTGCCTGAACATAAACCTTGTCATTTTTCTTGACTGCCATTCTGATAGCAATACAGGTGTCGAGGTTGCCGTTGAAATCAACATATCCGAGTGCTCCGCCATATACACCTCGGGGAGTTCTTTCAAGCTCTTCAATGATTTCACAGGCTCTGATTTTCGGAGCACCCGAAAGTGTGCCGGCAGGGAGGAGTGATTCGATTGCGTCAAAAGCGTCAAGTCCGTCCTTGAGCTTGCCCTCAACCTCACTGCAAATGTGCATTATCTTTGAATAGCGGAGAACCTCCTGATATTTTGTAACCTTAACCGAATTAAATTCGGAGATTTTTCCGATGTCGTTTCGTCCGAGGTCAACGAGCATATTATGCTCTGCAAGCTCCTTTTCATCGTGGATAAGCTCGTCCGCAAGGGCATTGTCCTCTGTATCTGTTTTACCTCTCGGACGGGAACCTGCAATCGGGAATGTGTTAAGCACTCCGTTCTGTAGCTTTACAAGTGTTTCGGGAGAGGTGCTTATAATCTCGTCACCGTCAATTGACATATAAACCATATAAGGTGACGGGTTTGTACTTCTCAGCACTCTGTATGCATTGATGAGGGAATTTTTGTAATCCGCCTCAAATCTTCTTGAAACAACACATTGGAAGATGTCGCCGTCAAAGATGTACTCCTTGGTTTTCTCAACCATTTTGCAGAACTCTTCTTTTGAATATGTGCTTGTAAATTCAACATTCCCGTCACTCTCAAGTCTTGGAAGGGGTTCAGGAGATGTTATTGTCGAAATTATCTCTGCAATATCCTTTTTGGCAAGTTCATACTGCGCCTTGGTGTCGTTTGTTTTCATATTAACAATGATAATGAGTTTTTCTTTAAGATGATCGTAGGCTATAATCTTGTCGAAAAGCATCATATCAAAATCGTTTGTATCTCCTCTTTTGAGCTTTAAAACAGGCTCTGCAACAGAAATCATTGCGTACCCGAAATAGCCGACAAGACCGCCTGTGAACGGCGGAATGTCTTTGAAATGCGGAGTTTTGTAATCGGCAAGATACTCACGGAGAGCGTCATACGGCTTTGCTGTTTTAACAACTCTTGCACCCTCGCCCGTAACCGTGAGAGTTCCGTTTTTGTACGAAAGCCTTGCCTTGGGGTTGAATCCGATGAATGAATACCTTGCCCACTTTTCACCGCCCTCGATACTTTCAAGAAGAAAGAATTTGTCGGATTTTCCTGCAATTTTTCTGAGCAGGTTAATCGGGGTAAATGCGTCAGCGTAGATTTCCTTGTAAATCGGAATAACGCTGTAATTGTCCTTGAGGTTCAACACCTCATCGTAAGACGGTTTAATCATCGTACACCAACCTTTCTTTGGTAAAAGTTTTAAACATAAACAAAAAAGACCTTTGTCCCCACAAGGGACAAAAGTCTTGAAAAATCAACTTCTGCGGTACCACCCAAATTGACGATAAACGCCCGCTTTAACAGCATACTAACATATGCCTCTCACTTTAACGGTTGAGCTCCGTCGGAAACTACTTGCCAAAAGGCTTTCGGCCCGCCCTCACAAGTCCATTCGGCAAGTCCTCTGCTGTCAGCTTACACCAACCGCTGACTCTCTGAAAGCTTTGGAAAAACCTACTATTCTTGCTCACAGGTTTTTTCTTTATAGGACAATTATATGACTGTATTTTTGATTTGTCAACATTTTTTTGCGGTAAATCAAAAATTCTGTTTGAGAAACTCAACAATGTTTTCAAACTGCATTGAATGTGATGCCTTAACAAGCACAACATCTCCGCTTTTAATTGTTTTAAGAATTTCGGGTTTTGCATCTTCGATTGTGTCAAACGCTTTGCCGTCTGCACCCTTTGCAAGCTCCTTTGCAAGCTCGCCTACGGTTATGACCGTACCGATATCCTTTGATTTTGCATAAACACCCGTGTCAAAGTGGAGTTTCAATTCCTCACTTCCGAGCTCCTTCATATCGCCGAGGATTGCAACCTTTCTGCCGTCAAGGTTGGAAAGTGTGTCAAGAGATGCTCTGACGGATGTCGGATTTGCGTTGTAGCAATCGTCAATGATTTTGATTTTGCCTGTATTGATAACATTGGCACGACTGCCTACTGTTTTGTACGAGGCGACACCGTTTGCAATTTCTTCATCGGTAAGTCCGAGAAGCTTGCCTGCGGCAGCAGCCGCAAGAGCATTTGTTACCATATATGTGCCGATTGCAGGAATTTCAACATCAATATTATTATTGTCAAAACAGAGTGTTGCAAGAACCTTGCCGTCACCGCTGTTTTTTATATTCTTTGCGTAAAAATCGTTCTTTGCGTCAAGTCCGAAGAAAACAGGCTTTTTGCCGTTTACGGTCTTAACGGTTGAAAGCTTATCGTCATCGCCGTTGAGAATAAAATCTGCATTTTCACGGGCATTTTTAAACATTTCTGTTTTAGCCTTGAGAACACCGTCACGGTCGCCGAGATTTTCAAGATGACATTCGCCGATGATTGTAAGCACGCAGATTGTGGGCTGAACCATTTCGGAAAGTCTTGTCATTTCACCGAAATCGGAAATACCCATTTCGATAACAGCCGCCTCGGTATCCTCGGGCATTGAAAGAAGTGTTAGCGGAACACCGAGCTCGTTATTGAGATTGCCTTGTGTTTTGTGGGTCTTGAACTTTTGTGAAAGAACGGCATAGAGCATTTCTTTTGTAGAGGTTTTTCCGACACTGCCCGAAATTCCGATAACAGGAATGTCGAATTTTTCTCTGTATGCCCTGCCGATTTTCTTAACGGCATCAAGTGTTGATGGAACGACAATGCAAGGCTTTGTCGCATTTTCGGGAGCTTTCTCGCACAATGCACACACAGCACCCTGTGCAAAGCATTTTTCGATAAAATTGTGACCGTCAACACGCTCGCCCTTTATGGCAAGAAACAGACTTCCGTCCTTTACCTGTCGGCTGTCACGCTCAACAGAGGTTATTTTGGTGTTTTTAAGCGATTCGTCGCCGACATATTCGCCGTTGCAAGCCTTTGCAATTTCGACAAGAGTAAAGTCTTTCATACTAACCTCTTATTAAAAATCAGATTTTTCTTCGGGATATTTTGCAAGTGAGATTTCGATAATCTTCTCACACAAATCGGGGTAGCTTACGCCCTCTGCGGCAGCCTCCTGCGGAAGCAGACTGATCGGTGTCATACCGGGGAGTGTGTTTGCCTCAAGGCAGTATGCGAAACCGCCCTTGTCAAGAAGAAAGTCGATTCGTGCATAGCTTTCAAGGTGAAGTGCCTCGTATGCCTCAACAGCCGCCTTGCGGAGCTTTTTATCGGTTTCTTCGTCGATGTCTGCCGGACAGGTTTCAACTGTTGCGCCTGCCTGATATTTTGCGGCATAATCGTACATTCCCGACTTAGGAGCAATCTCAATCGGCGGAAGTGCCTTGCCGCCGATAAGACCAACGGAAAATTCTCTGCCTGTTACGAACTGCTCAACAACAATTTCGTCCTCATATTTGAGAGCCTCTTTAACAGCCTTTGCGTACTGTGTCGCATTTTCAACCTTTGATACGCCAACGCTTGAACCGCCCGAGCAGGGCTTAACAATGCACGGGAACATATTCCATGCAAGAGCGTCCTTTTCGTTCTTGTAAAGTTCACCTGACGGAGTGTTGATATTCTTCTGCATAAACACGCTCTTTGTAAGACCTTTGTTCATTGCAAGCGCAGAACCGAGATATCCCGAACCTGTGTACTTGATTCCGAACAAATCAAGCGTTGCCTGTAACTGACCGTTTTCACCCTCACCGCCGTGAAGTGCAAGGAATGTGATGTCTGCCTCGGCGCAGATTTCAATTACATTTCTGCCGATATAGCGTGATGTTTTGTCAAGGCGATTTTCCTTTGCCTCTTTGATATTTGTGATTGTATTTTCAACATCGTCACCGATTGAATTTCCGTCGGTAAAGCTGTAGTTCTGCTTGAAAAGTGCATCAATGTCGCAGATGTTTTCCTCATAGCCCATAAATACATCAAGCAAAACAACCTCGTGTCCCTTGCTTCTGAGAGCCTCGGCAACAAGTGTGCCTGATGAAATTGAAACTTCACGCTCTGTGCTCAGTCCGCCTGCAAGAACAACTATTCTCATATATATTTCTCCCTCTGAAATGTTTTGTTTCTATTTTTATTTCTTTATTCTCTTTAACTCTGTCAGTCTGTTACCTTTTTGAAACAAGACTGTAACCTATATTATAATATTTTATTTATCCGATTGCAAGCAAAAAAGCAAATTTGTAGAACAGGGTATCATCATACTGTTCTGCCGTTTAAAAACTGTATAATATTCAGATTTACGGCTTTCAACTCCTTGAAACGATATGTGAATAAATGTGTTGAAAATGTTAATAATTTGCTCCTGTTATTCACAATATGCCGATATGCGGATAATGTTATGCAAATTTGGATAGCTACATTCCGTGGATGAATAATTATAAATTTTAGTCCGTGTTTTTTCATAATGGGCGGTATTGTATAGAAAAGGGTTTGTGTTATACAATATTAATTGAAAAAGCAAACCAAAAAACCGACTTAAATAAGGATGTAAAAAATGCAATTATACAAAAATTTCTGTAAAGAAACTACCGATGAAAACGGAAAACTGACAAGTTTTGAACTTGTGTTTCCCGAAAACTATAATTTTGGCTATGATGTTGTTGACAAAATGGCAGAACTTGTGCCGAACGACACGGCAGTTGTGTGGACAAATCCCGAAAAAGAGGAAAAGATTTTCACATACTCCGACATCAGCAGACTGAGCAACAAGGCTGCAAATGTTTTCAGAAATCACGGCATTAAAAAAGGCGACAAGGTTCTTGTTATTCTGAAACGAAACTACGAATACTGGTATGTTGCCCCTGCACTCCACAAGCTTGGTGCGGTTATTATTCCCGCAACAAATCTTCTGACTCAAAGCGACATTTCGTATCGTGTTAACACGGCAGGGATAAAGGCAGCTGTCTGCACTCCCGATGAAACTACCGCTGAAGATATGCTTGCGGTTGCATCTCAGCCGAACACGCTTGAAACCGTTTTTGTTCCGAGAAGGCAGATTTTCGGTGCGGTTGATTTTACCGAAGAAGTTGAAAACGCCCCCGATACCCTTGAAAGAGTTGAAACAAAAGCAGAAGAGCCTATGGTAATTTACTTTACCTCAGGCACAACAGGCTATCCTAAGGCTGTTGAACACAATCATATCTACACACTCGGACACATTATCACGGCAAAATACTGGCAATGTGTAAAAGACGGCGGACTTCACCTCACCGTTGCCGAAACAGGCTGGGCAAAAGCGTCATGGGGCAAAATCTACGGTCAATGGCTCTGCGGTTCAGCCGTTATGGTCTATGACTTTGACAAATTCTCTCCGGGCAAGCTGTTGCGTATAATGGAAAAGTACAAGGTTACAACCTTCTGCGCACCGCCGACAGTTTACAGATACTTCATTAAAAGAGGTATGAACAAGTACGACCTTTCTGCACTTTCTCACCTTACGACAGCAGGCGAGGCACTCAACAATGAAGTTTTTGAAGAGGTGTTTAAGCAGACGGGAATTGAACTTTGCGAGGGCTTCGGTCAAACTGAGTCGGTTCTTATGTTGGCAAATCTCAAGGGAAACAAGGCGATTGCAGGTTCAATGGGCAAGCCTACTCCGCTTTATGATGTACGAATTGTTGACGATGAATGCAACGAGGTTAAGCAGGGTGAGGTAGGCGAAGTTGTTGTATTCCCTCCAAAGGACAGAAAACAGCACGGAATTTTCATCACATACTATAACAACGAAAATCTTTATGAAAAGGTGTGGCGACACGGTGTATATCACACGGGCGATACGGCATATAAAGACGAGAACGGATATTTCTGGTATGTCGGCAGAGCCGATGACCTTATCAAAACAAGAGGCTTCAGAGTAGGTCCGTTTGAAGTTGAAAATGTTCTTATGCAATATCCGAATGTGCTTGAATGTGCGGTTATAGGTGTTCCGGACAAAGACAGAGGTCAGGCAATTAAGGCGATTGTCAAAATGACAGACGGCGCACCGCATGATAAGGAGCTTGAAAACAAAATCAAAACCTTCTGCAACAAGCGTATGGCAAGCTACAAGTGGATTCAGCACCTTGAAATTGTCGATGAATTTCCAAAAACAATCAGCGGAAAAATCAAGAGAACGGATTTAAGAGAAAATCACAAAGCATAAAATAAAGGCAATCTTACGGTAAAGTAGGATTGCCTTTATTAGAATAATATTGCAAATTTACAGATGCTATGTAATATACAATCAGCACTTGAACATAAACAATATATTTGATATAATCACTTTGTAAGGAAACGGTGGCGGCTGTTTCGACACCTCTGGAAAGGAGGTGTATATTCCAATGGCAGAGATTACATATTTATTTGTACTTGCAATTGTTTTTGTGGCTTTTAATGAAGTCATTAAGAATATAAAGAAATAACCGCCCTGTGTTGCAGCACAAGACGGTTAAAATTTAAAATAACCTCTTAGCGGAACAGCTCAAGCCGTTTCCTTACTTATATATTAACATCAATTTTTTAATATGTCAATCTGTTTCGGTGTGTATTTTTGCATACCGAATTTTTATTTTATACATCAAACATTTCAATTGAACGGTCGAGAATTCCACGCATATAGGCTATGGCGATTCCGTAGTTTGTGAACGGAACTCCGCTTTCAGCAGAACGGTTCATTCGGCTGATTATCTCTCTTGAATTGAGCATACACGCACCGCAATGGATTACAAGTGAAAATTCCGACAAATTATTCGGGAAGCCTTTGCCTGAGCTTGTCACGATTTCAAAATTTTTACCCGTGTAATTTTTCAGCAATCGGGGAAGTTTTACCGTGCCGATGTCATCACATTGCCTGTGATGAGTGCAGCCCTCGCTGATGAGAATTTTGTCACCGTCATTAAGCGACTCAATTGCCCTTGCTCCGTTTACGGCAGTTTTCAGAAATCCCTTGTACCTCGCCATAAGAATTGAAAACGAGGTCAGTTTGATATCGTTCGGCACAATCTCCGAAACAGGCTTAAATACCTGACTGTCGGTTATGACAAGCTTTGGTTTTGTGCCGAGATTTTTCAGAGTATCGGCAAGTTCGCTTTCACGCACACAAACAGGGATTGCTCCGCTGTCGAGCAAATCACGGATAACCTGCTGCTGCGGAAGAATTATTCTGCCCTTGGGGGCGGCGGAGTCAATCGGGATTACAAGCACAACAAAGTCATTTTTATTAACAAGGTCACCGCAAAGCCTTTTATCGGATTTTTGTGCGTTTACAACTTTTGCGATTTTATCCTTTAAAAGTTCGATATTCGTGTTGTTTTTTGCACTTACAAAGATTTTACCGTCAGTTGTATTGTCAAGCAAATCGCATTTGTTGAACACAATAAGATACGGAATTTCCTTTTCCTCAAAAAGCGATACAAGTTCGTTTTCAACCGAGGTCATTCCGATTGTTCCGTCAACCACAAGCACGGCAATGTCAACACGGTTCAGCACGGCTTTTGTGCGTTCAACACGCATTGTGCCGAGTTCGCCCTCATCATCAAAGCCTGCCGTGTCGATTATCACAACAGGACCGAGCGGTAGAAGCTCCATTGTCTTTTCCACGGGATCGGTTGTTGTGCCTTTTTTGTCCGATACAAGCGACATATTTTGATTTGTGACCGCATTCACAACGCTTGATTTTCCTGCATTTCGTCTGCCGAAAAATCCGATGTGCAGTCGTTCCGACGACGGTGTATCATTCATTCCCATTACGCCCTCCGTCAAAATCTGAAATCACGCTTATTGTTGTTTCTTATGTCAAAGATATGTTCTTTTGCAATGGTGCGGACTTTTTCGTTGGGGATTTTTTCGAGTTCCTGTTCAATGAGTTTTTGACCGACATTCCTTGTATCATCGCTTGCATAATCAACAAGATATTCTTCAAGCGTCATAAGGGCGTTGGGGTGGCAACAGTTCTGAATCTGACCGCTCTTGCAAAGCGACATAAAGCGGTCGCCCGTTCTGCCCTCACGGTAACAGGCGGTGCAGAATGACGGAATATAACCGAGATTCATAAGCCACCTTACAACCTCATCAAGACTGCGGTTGTCGGAAACATCAAACTGAGCCGAATTTTCTTCTTCCGATTCGGGTTCGTCATATCCTCCTACGCTTGTGCGTGAGCCTCCGCTGATCTGAGAAATGCCGAGTTCAAGCACCTTTTTGCGAACGCTTTCGCTCTCTCGGGTTGAAATAATCATACCCGTGTAGGGGACTGCAATTCTGATAATTGCGACTATTTTGGCAAAGGTTTCGTCGTCAATTCCGTTGTCAAAATCATCGGGATTTATATCGTCAGCCGCCTTGATTCGGGGAACGCTGATTGTGTGAGGACCGACACCGTGAACAGCCTCAAGATGTTCTGCGTGCATAAGAAGTCCTGCAAGCTCATAGCGGTAAAGCTCAAGCCCGAAAAGCACACCGATTCCCACATCATCAATACCGCCCTGCATGGCTCTGTCCATTGCCTCGGTGTGGTAATTGTAGTTGTGCTTGGGACCTGTGGGATGGAGCTGTTCGTAACTCTTTTTATTGTAGGTTTCCTGAAAAAGAATGTATGTGCCGATTCCGGCTTCCTTGAGCTTTTTATAATTTTCAACGGTTGTTGCAGCAATGTTCACATTAACCCGTCTGATTGCGCCGTTCCTGTGATTGACCGAATAAATGGTCTTTATGCAGTCGAGAATGTACTCAATCGGGTTGTTTACGGGATCTTCGCCTGCCTCAATTGCAAGACGCTTGTGTCCCATATCCTGAAGTGCGATAACTTCTTTTCTGACCTCATCCTGTGTGAGTTTTTTACGGCAGATGTGCTTGTTCTTTGCATGATACGGACAATAGACACAGCCGTTTACGCAGTAGTTTGAAAGATAGAGAGGGGCGAACATGACAATTCTGTCACCGTAAAAATCCTTCTTAATCTGACGGGCAAGGTTGTAGATTTCTTTGATTTTCTCCTTATCTTCACAAGCTAAAAGAACGCTTGCCTCACGGTGATTGATACCCTTTTTGAGCCTTGCCTTTTCGATTATTTTATCGACAAGTTCAAGGTTATTTTTATTTTCATCGGCAAATTTCAGGGAATCAAGAATCTCCCCGTCATTGATAAACTCCTCCGCTTTCAGCGAATTTTTATCGTATTTATTCATAATTCTCTGTATAATCTCCTCTGTCAGTTACGATTTCGTAGCCGATTTTTTTCATTCTGTCCGCAAGACAGCCGATACATTGTGCCGTTTCGTCTCCTGTACAGATTTTGTTATCGTAGAGCGAGTAATCCTTTCTGTGCTTAACAGGGGAAAGGTTGGGCATTACAACATTTGCACCGTGAAGAATACCATTTTCCCGACCAAGCGGATCGACCGTGCCTAAAGCGGTTGTTGCCGGCAAAAGAATGTTCGGTTTTAAAAGCCTTATTATTGAAAGCAACATAAGCACAAGGCTTACATCGCCATGATTTTCATTTTTAAATTTTGTGTCTTTGTGCGGTACAAACGGACCTATTCCGCACATTTCGGGACTTAATTTTTCAATAAATTTTAAATCCTTGACAAGCATTTCGGGAGTTTGGAACGGTGAGCCGACCATAAATCCTGCGCCTGTCTGATAACCTATTCTCTTTAAATTATACAGGCATTGCATTCGGTTTTCAAGTGACATTTCGGGCGGATGCAACATGGAATAGTGTTTTTTGTCGGCTGTTTCGTGACGGAGAAGATATCTGTCTGCACCGCTGTCAAAAAGTCTTTGATAGCTTTCATACGACCTTTCGCCAAGCGATAGCGTTACGGCACAATCGGGAAATCTATTTTTTATTTCCGACACAATGTCGCACATCACATCATCTGTAAAAAATCCGTCCTCACCGCCCTGCAACACAAATGTGCGAAAACCGAGTTCGTGTCCATTTTGGCAACACGAGAGAATTTCATCCTTTGAAAGTCGGTAACGCACGGCATTGCCGTTTGAACGGCGAAGTCCGCAGTAAAAGCAATCATTTTTGCATATACTTGAAAATTCAATCAAACCACGGATATAGATTTTGTTGCCGAAAATTCTGTCGGCAGTATCTCTTGCACATTTGCGAAGATATTCAAAATCTTTTTCATCGTAAGTTGTAATCAGCTGTAAAAGTTCGCTTTCACAGGCTGTGTGCATGGTATTCAGTTTTTGAATAATTTCAATATTCCTCATAATTTTTTCACATTAAAAGAGGACGGCATTTCTGCCGCCCCCAAACAGAGAATACAGCATTCTCCGTAAAATTCAAATAGTTTTCTGCATTAAAAGCTTCTGCTTCCGCCGCCCGATGAACCGCCGCCACCGGAGGAGCTGCTTGATGAACCGCCCGAGCTGTCGGAATCACTCCGGATTCTCGTAACGGAAACATGCTTTGTCAGGAAGATATCCTTCTTGTCGGTAAGCATAGTTTTGCTGTTTTTCTTGAGGTCATAAGTTCCTGCTTTGCCGTTGTGCTTGTAACGATTTTTCACTACAATAACAACAATAACGGCAACAATAATTGAACCGCCTGCAATGACAATGCCGTAATGCTTTACGACATAGAGGAACTTGTTATCCTCTTTTTCCTGCAAATCAATATTTTCGTTTGACTCGTCATCGTCAATACCCTCGTCATAGTAGTGGTCAACATAATAGAGGAATTTTTCGGCAGCACTGTAATAGTTGCCTTGCTTCATATCATACTGAACATTATCAAGAAGAGTATTAACACGGCCATCGCCGAAATAATACATCGCATCGCCTTTTGTTCTGAAGTCGATTGCTCTGCCTTTCATATCAATCGTGAGTATAACGCCCGCCGTAGTTTTGCCGTATTTGTCGGCATAATAACGGTTTGCAAACGGTTTGATATTGTCCTCGGTTTTGCCCTCGTTGTTAGTATAGATAACCGCAACCCAGCCGGTTTTTTGAGCAAAAGCGTCAAGTTCCGCCTGAAGCTGTGTTTCTTCCTCCGAGGTAAACAGTTCGGCATCATCACGGAGTTCTGTTTGTCCTGCCGCAAAAACAAAGAGCGGAGTGCAGAAAACCATAATCATTGCCGCAAGTATTGCGGAAAGTCTTTTTGTAACATTCATCATAAAAACAACAGACCTCCCAACAAGCCGAGTGCCATAAGCGCTGCGGCAATAATTGCAGCGAAAGCAATAAGCTTTCCTGCGGAGGTAGGAAGCTCACCGTAGGTTTTGCCCGTCTGACCGTTAACTGCAAACGGCAGAATTTTACCCCTGTATTTATAGGTTACAACCCAAACGGGCAAGAGGGTATAGTTCCAATTTTCAAGGTCGATTTTATCGTTGTAGTTCTGAATCTGAACGGCACTGTATCCGCTTGCCGTGTCTTTCATAAGCTGTTGACAGTATCCGTTGATTCTTGTTTGAACTGCCTGTGCAACCTCATTTTGCTCAATATCACGCTTTTCTGCCTGAAAACCCGAAAGATAGGACATTGCAAACGGGTGAGCCTCGCCCAAATCGTAAGGGTGTACACATTGGAGCATATCTCTGTCCTGACCTTTTAACGCTCTTTCAAAAACATTATTTACAATCAGATTGCCTGCTCTGTGGAGCTCAAAAACCTTTGTTTCCGTGTAACGGTCATCTCCGACAGTCCACGAACGAACCTTTTCGCCCTTTGCAACCATCTGTGCGCTACGCTGTTCGTCAACATACCAATACGGAAAATACACACCCGTGAGTTTGTCAAAATGCTTTTCGCTGACAAAATTCTTCGGCAAAAACCATTTCCTTTTGCACATTTCAAGAAACTTGTCAATTGCCTTCTGCTTTGAAAGCTTGAACGGAATCACACGGTCGGGTTTAAATTCACCCGAAAGTCTGCCGCCGAGAACAACAGGATTCTGACAATAGAAGCAGGTTGTTGCCGCAGTTGACGCTGTTGTAACAACCTGAGCACCGCAGCTTGGGCAGTTGTAGATAACAGCCTCTTCCTCAGTTTTGTTTTCTGCCTGTGCGCTGTCATTGCTCTGCGCCTGCTTGGCGGCATTCTCTTTAGCCTTCTCCTGTTCCTTTTTCTCCTGCTTTTCTGCGCTGTTCTCTTTTTGCTCCTTCTTGGCAAAAAAATCCTGAACATACTTTTCCGTAAAATCGGACATACAGTATTCACAACTGAACATCTGCTTATCGGGATTGAATTTCAGCGGAGCGGCGCAGTTCGGACAGGTGTAGTTTACAGTTGCCATAACTTACCCCTTATAATTAAATTCTGAAACATCCCCCTCCGTTTGAGAAGAGGGATTGTTTGTACTTAAAATTCAGCTTATTCTGTCTTTGTACCGCACTCGGGACAGAACTTTGCATTTGCAGAAAGCTCATATCCGCAGTTTGTGCAGAAACGCTTTTTGGGAGCCTCGGGTTTCTTTGAACCGCACTCCGAGCAGAACTTGCCTGCGTTTACCGCACCGCATGAGCAAGTCCATGAGCCTGCGGCTGCACCGCCTGCCTGCGGAGCGGGAGTCTGCTGCGGCTGAGCCTGTTGTTGCGGCTGAGCCTGTTGCTGTGGCTGAGTCGGCTGCTGCTGACGGTACTGCGGATTCTGCTGATAACCGCCCATGATATTTCCGCCGGCATTCATACCCATGCCCATGCCCATAAAGCCTGCCATTGCACCGTTTGCATTTGAACCGGCATCTTTAAGGCCCTCTGAAATATTGGCTGCAACATAGCCCTGCTGAACTGCTGCGTCCGAGAGCATTGCGCCCTTGTTGCGCATATTGATGAGCTCCTGACTGTCCTCTGTGTAGGAAACATCCATACCAACGGCAAAGACTTCCATACCACGAGCCTGTGTCCATTCCTCATCAAGCGTCTGTGCCATATACTGACCGATAAGACGCTGTTTTGACTTGATAAAGCTGATTCTCTCACCGTCGGCGGAATACTGGTTGATTGCAGAACCGAGAGCGCCTACAAATTCCTCGTTATACTGTGCTCTTACATCTGCGAAATCAACAGACTTGTTTTCCGTAACAGCCTCTCTCGGAATAACCTCCTGATAGAACTTGAACGGCTCAACAACCTTGATTGAATATGTACCGTGAGCACGGAGCATAAGCTCTGAATTGTAAAAATTGTCAAAGTAGTTTACGGGAGTTGATGTTCCGAAAGGAATACCCTTGATTTCCTGAAGATTTATATAGAAAACTCTCTGAGCCTGTGAGGGGATTCCGCCATACTTAATACGGTTAAATGTTTCCTTGATCGAATCACCGAACTGACCGCAGAAAAGTGACGGCATTGAGCTGTTATTTACCTTAAAATAACCCGGCTCTGCAGTAAAGTCAACAATCTTACCGCCGTCAATAAGAATCATCATCTGGTTATCGTAAACATGAATTACAGAACCGTTTGATACGATGTTTTCAGAACCCTTTTTGTTCTGACTTTTGCCGTTTTGTGAAACAAGCTGACCGGGACAGATGAGGGTGTTGTCGCCCATAGGGGACGGTTCAATGACCTCGAGCCATGAATCTGCGAGTCCGCCTCCGACTGCATTTATCGCTGCTTTAATAATACCCATAATTTAACTCCTTAATTTTTGTAGCTTATAGCTGATTTTTCAGATATTGCTGTTACACTAATAATAATATGTTTGAAGAAAAATTTCAATACTATTATTAAAAAACAGGCTGAATGGCATATGTTTTTTTATTGTTCCAGTGTTTTGCCATCATAAATAATGCAAAAAGACGGTCGGGAAGAGGGCATTTGGCTCTGACAACCCGACCGTCAAACTTTCAGAATTTTCTCTGTTGAAGTGTCTGTTCGTTTACGGAATTAAACTTCCACGAACGAATGTTAATTTCTTTTATTGCAGTTCCGCAGAACTGACAAAATTTTTCTCCCAGCGTTTTTACGGGAGCGCCGCAGTTGGGGCAATTCACTCCGAGAGCGGTTGCTCTGTTATGAAGCCGATCAGCGTCCTGAACATACATCAACCCAACCTCATAGATTGTCTGCATTCTGTTCTCTCTGCTGCCGAAGATCACCTCGTTGTTCATATCGGTAACATACGAAAAGTAACCGACAGATGCCTCAAAAAGTATCGTTACCGTTGCACCGTTTTTTATATAGCGGGCAATCTGAACATCGTAAATATTGACATCCTCATAGTGCTGTGTATTCGCAACAGATGAAAGCTGGTCGATAATTCCCTGAACATAGTTTGTAAAATTCGGAGTGACCTCCTCCGCAATAACGCCGAGCCTTTTTGACTCAACCGCCGAAAAGTAGTTTCGCAAAAGTGAACGGGTTTTGTTCATATACTGCTCAACATCAAGCTCGGGAAAATCCTTTTTTATCATTGGCATATAAACCGAGGTCATTCCGTGAAGCGAACGGGGAGTTTCTCGCATTTGCTCCTGATCCTCTTTCACGCCCTGAATGCCCTCTATAAGGGAGCTTGTGCCGAACAATGTTCTTGAAAGATGTCTTATCTTACTGACAATTACCGTAACTATAATCGCTATTGCAAGTACAACTATCGACACAGAGATGATTATTGCAATTGTATCCGGACCCATATAATTGTACCCTTAATCAGTCTTCTTTGTTGACAACCTTGATTCCGAGAACCTCAAGGCTTTCATCGTCAACCTCTGCCGGACACGCAGACATAAGCTCGCTTGCATTCTGAACCTTCGGGAATGCTGTTACATCACGGAGGCTGTCAGCCTTGCACATAAGCATTGTAACACGGTCAAGACCGATACCCATACCACCGTGCGGCGGTGCGCCGTACTTGTAGGCTTCAACAAGGAATCCGAACTTTGCTTCGATTTCTTCATCGGTGAGCTTCAAAGCCTTGAACATCTTCTGCTGGAGCTCATAGTCTGTGATACGCATTGAACCGCTTGAAAGCTCAACACCGTTGAGTGTGAGGTCATAAGCCTTTGCAATAACCTTTGACGGATCTGTGTCAAGGTACTGCAGGCATTCCTCCTTAGGCATTGTAAACGGGTGATGCATTGCAAGCCATTCACCGCTTTCCTCGTCATATTCAAAGAACGGGAAGTCAACAATCCAGAGGAACTTGAATACATCGGGGATAATATCAAGACGCTTTGCAACAACGAGACGGAGTGCGCCGAGTGTTGAAAGAACTGTGCTGTTCTTGTCGGCAACGATGAGGATAACATCGCCCTTTTCAGCGCCGAGTCTTTCGTAGATTGCCGACAGCTCTTCTTCGCTCATAAACTTCTTGAATGATGCGTTAGGCTCGTCAACCCATCTTACATATGCAAGACCCTTTGCGCCGATGCCCTTTGCATATTCTGTAAGCTTGTCAATTTCTTTTCTTGTGTAGACCGACGACGCATTCTTGGCAACAATCGCTCTTACAGAACCGCCGTTCTCAATTGCACTTGTAAATACGCTGAAACCGCAGTCCTTAACAAGGTCCGAAATGTCCTGAATCTTCATGTCAAAACGGATATCGGGCTTGTCCGAACCGTAGCTTTCCATAGCCTCTTTGTAGGTCATTCTCTGGAAATGCTCCTCAAGGTCAATGTTTAAAACCTCTTTGAAAAGCTTTTTGAAAAAGCCTTCGTTGATTTCGAGAATTTCATCAACATCAACAAATGAAAGCTCCATATCAATCTGTGTGAATTCAGGCTGACGGTCTGCACGAAGATCCTCGTCACGGAAACATCTTGCAAGCTGAATGTAACGGTCAAAGCCCGAAAGCATAAGGAGCTGTTTGTAAATCTGCGGTGACTGAGGGAGAGCATAAAACTTGCCGTTGTGGATTCTTGACGGAACAAGGTAATCTCTTGCGCCCTCGGGAGTTGACTTGATCATCATAGGAGTTTCAATTTCAACAAAGCCGTTGTCGTGGAAATAATCTCTTGCAACCTTTGCAATCTTACTTCTCATCATAAGATTGTTGAGAAGAGGACGGCGGCGAAGGTCAAGATAACGATATTTAAGTCTTAACTCCTCGTTTGTGTTTGTATCGTCAACAATTTCAAAAGGCGGCGTCTGTGCCTTTGAAAGCACACGCATATCGCTTACAACAACCTCGATATCGCCTGTGGGAATTTCGCTGTTTTTTGAACTTCTTTCGCAAACAACACCCTTTGCGGCAAGAACAAATTCACTTCTGCATGAAAATGCCTTATCAAAAATTTCTTTGTCTGTTTTGTCATTGAATGCAAGCTGAACAATGCCTGTGCGGTCACGCAAGTCAATGAAAATGAGCTGACCGAGGTCACGGCAACGCTGTACCCAACCGCAGACAGTTACCTCTCTGCCGACATCACCGATACGCAAATCTCCGCAATAATCGGTACGCTTCATTCCTGTCATAAATTCTGCCATTGTATATGCTCCTTTATATGAATCGGTCGGCATTTTTAATGTGCCTGACCGACCGAAAATTTTCTTTTATTACTTATTTTTCTGTTCGTCGGAAAGCTGAATTTCGATGAACTTCTCCATGAAATGCCCGTCAAGAGTAACCTCGGCTGTTTCGCCTGTTTCCATATTCTTGACCTTGGCTGTGTTCTGCTCGATTTCATTGTCACCCAAAACAATTGAATATCTTGCGTCAATTTTGTCGGCATACTTCATCTGAGCACGAAGTCCTCTGCCGATAACATCGGTTTCGGCAATCATTCCGCAGCTGCGAACCTGTTTGATAAGCTCAAAAACCTTAACCTTTGCGGCATCGCCCATTGTTGCAATGTAGAGCATACACTCGTCATTGTCGGGAATCTCAATGCCCTGCTTATCCATTACCATGAGAAGTCTTTCCATACCCATTGCGAAACCGAGGGAGGGAAGGTGCTTACCGCCGAGCTCCTCGATAAGACCGTCATAACGACCGCCGCCGCAAACAGTACCCTGAGCACCGATACAATCGGTTACAAACTCAAATACTGTCTTTGTATAGTAATCAAGACCTCTTACAATTGTGGGATCAACCGTGTATTCAATGCCTGCGGCATCAAGATATTTCTGAACTGCGTCAAAGTGGTTTCTGCACTCGTCACAAAGATAGTCTGTAATCTTAGGTGCGTCCTTTGCAATCTCGGAACAGATAGGACTTTTGCAGTCGAGAATTCTCATCGGGTTTTTGTTAAGACGGGAAAGACAGGTGTCGCACAGCTTGTCCTTGTAACCCTCAAAATATGATTTCAAAGCCTTGTGATATTCCGCACGGCAGGTCGGACAGCCGATAGAATTAATCTGAAGATGAACGCTGTCAAGCTGAAGTCTGTTGATTACGGAGCTTGCAAGGCTGATAAGCTCTGCATCGGCAACAGGGTCCTGTGTGCCGTACTCCTCAATACCGAACTGGTGGAACTCACGAAGTCTGCCTGCCTGTGGCTTTTCATAGCGGTAGCATGAAACAAAGTAGCTTGCCTTAATCGGAAGTCCTTCGTTTTCAAGAGCGTGTTCAAGAACGGCTCTTGCCGCACCGGATGTACCCTCGGGGCGAAGTGTTACGCTTTCGCCGCCCTTTGTGTCGAATGTGTACATTTCTTTCTGAACAACATCGGTTGTCTGACCAACGCCACGGGCAAAAAGCTCTGTGTGTTCAAACACGGGAGTTCTGATTTCTCTGAAGCCGTAGGAGCGAGCCTCCTCACGCATAATCTTTTCAACAAACTGCCATTTGTAGCTTTCCTTCGGAAGAACATCTTCCGTACCCTTGATTTTCTTGGTTATAAGTGCCATTTTTCCCTCCGAAAATTACAATCTTTTATAGAAAAGGGAAACGAAAAAATTTCCCTAAAAAACACAACAATCGGGCAGTATTACACCACCCGATATGTAAAGCGAAAATAATTAAATTATTTGAGAATATTTCTCCAGTCAAGGTCGCCTCTTTCAAGACCGTGGATAAGCACCTCGGCAGTTGCAATGTTTGTTGCAACCGGAATGTTGTGCATATCGCAAAGACGGAGCATATTCATATCGTTAGGCTCGTTCGGCTTTGGATTGAGCGGATCTCTGAAAAAGAGAAGCATATCAATTTCATTGCACGCAATTCTTGCCGCAATCTGCTGACTTCCGCCCTGAGAGCCTGCAAGGAATTTCTGAATTGTAAGACCTGTTGCCTCTGACACCATTTTGCCTGTTGTGCCGGTGGCGCAAAGGTTGTTGCGGCTGAGAACACCGCAGTAAGCAATGCAGAACTGCACCATCAGTTCCTTTTTTTCATCATGAGCTATAAGGGCTATATTCATATATATTTCCTCCAGACATTTATTTCATATCAAATTAATTTCAAAACTTTAACTCAAAACACCTCGCACAAACTACCCTTTGAACGCAAGGGGAATATGTTTTCCCTCAAGCCTCTGTGCAAGACAGTCAAAAACGGACGCCGCCGCACTCCAGTTAAGTCCGGCAACACCACGCTGAACAATTACCGAAATACGGATATCAAACGGCACAAGCGCAATAAGCTGTGTCTGTGTTGCGTCAATAACGCTGTCGAGGTCTTCATAAAAACCGAGCTGTGTAAAAAGCTTTCGGTCAAAGCGGTTGATAACAAGTCGGATATTTGTTTTTCCCATTGACTCAAGCTTTCTCCTCACCTTAACCGCACCACGCACACCCGTCGGCTCTGCATTGGTAACAATCAAGGCTCTGTCGGCAGGAGCCGCCGCAGTTTCAAAGCCCGAACCGATTCCGGCAGGGGAGTCGATAAGAACAAAATCAAAGCTGTCCTTTACTGAGTTGACAAGTTGAGTAAACACCGAGGGACTGAGTTCGTTTTCGGTGTCAAAGGGAGCCGCCATAAGGTAGAGGTTCTCATTGTTTTTGCTTTTGTAAACAGCCTCACCGAATGTACAGTTGCCGCATACGGCATCCGACGCATCAAAAATTATGTCCTGCTCCATATCGAGCATAATGTCAAGACCACGCATTCCGCAGTCACAATCAATAAGTAAGACTCTTTTGCCCTGCTTTACAAGAGCAACGGAAAGACAAATGCAGACGGTTGATTTACCCGTTCCGCCTTTTCCCGACGCTACAACTATAACATTATCCATAATAAATTCTACCTCTGCTATATTCTATCACAAAATCCGTTAAAGAGCAAGAAACGAACATTATTTTTATCAGCCAAAATTTTTGTTGATATTTTAGTGATAGTTAATAAAATTATTCTTCATTTTTAACGGTTTGCACAATAATTTCATTGATTTTTAATGCTAAAAGCAAAAAATAAGTTTTTATGTTTGGTCGTTCAGCCATTATACGGTCGGGATTTTTGTTTTATCTTTTAACATATCGTATTCTCAACCATAATTTTCAATTTTCCATTTTCAATTTTCCATTAAAATATGCGTCCAGCAAATCCTTTGCAACCTGCATTGAATATCTGCCCTTTGCACCGTGTTCGATTACAACGGCAATTGCTACCTCGGGCTTTTCATACGGAGCATAGCAAATGAATGTTGTATGGTCTGAACCCGAGTTTTCAGCCGTACCTGTTTTTGCGGCAACCTTAACTTTATAATCACCGAACATATAATTTGCCGTGCCGTTTTCGTTCTGAGTAACGCCGAGCATAGCCTTGCGGACAATATCAAGATTCTTCTTTGAAATTCCGCAATCACCGTAGCTTTCAACATCTGTCGATTTTACGGTTTTCGTCCGCTCATAATTTGTAACTTTATCAACAATGTGTGTTTTGAGCCTTTCACCGTTGTTGGCGATTGTCGCAACATAGGTTGCAAGCTGAACGGGAGTGAATGCGTTGTCGGACTGACCGATTGCGGCTGAAACCGTGTTGCCGACCTGCCAGCTTGTACTGTCTCTGCCTGCAAGAGTTCCCTTTGATTCTTCAATTTCAACACCCGTGTATTCGCCGAGTCCGAACTTCTGCGCATACAGATACATAGGTTCAATTCCGAGCCTTCTGCCCGTGTCGGCAAAAAAGTAGTTGCACGATTGTTCAATTGCGCCCGTAACATCAAGACTGCCGTGATAGTGCATACATCTTACCACATTGGCGGGGTAAAAATCATAGTCCTGTTTGCAGTAAATTTTCGTTTTATCGGTTATGATTTTTTCCTCAAGAGCCGCACCCGCAACACACGGCTTGAACACCGAACCGCAGGCGAATGTTCCGACTGTTGCACGGTTGTACATCGGAGAATTTTTGTTTTCGGAAAGTTTGACATAGTACGAGCCGTATTCGCTGTACCTGTTCAAATCGTATGTAGGATAGCTTGCCGCCGCAAGTACCGAAAAATCCTTGACCGACAACATTACAACTGCACCTGTTTCGCAGTCCTCACCGTTGTTTTTCTGTCCAGATTCCTTGCCTGCCTGTTTTGCCGCTTTGACATTTTCTTCAAGCGATTTTACAGCTGTTTTCTGCAATTTTGAATCAATTGTAAGGTAGACCGTGTTACCCGGTTTTGCACTCTCGGTTTCAATGCTTTCAACAAGAGTTCCGTCGGCATTTCGCTGAATAACCCTTGTTCCGCCCTTGCCTTTGAGGTAATCTTCACAGGCAAGTTCAATTCCGAATTTGCCTATCTTATCATCATAGGAATAGCTCTTGCCCTGTTTTTTCAGCTCATTGTATTCATCTTCCGACAACGAACCGAGTGCGCCGAGGATGTGCGGTGCAAGGTCGGGATCCGAAGCACCTCGTGTGAGGTAGGTCTGAATTTCAACACCGCTCACGCCCTGAGTATTTTCGCTGACGGCATTCACGGCACTTCGGCTGATATTTTCGGCAAAAACATACGGGTTTGAATTTGAATAATTTTCAAGCTCCATATTGTAATGAATTGAAACGAGCGTCGTTTTTTGACTTAGACTTAACCTGTCGGAAATTTTGTAGCGTTTTAAAAGTGCGTCAAAGCAATCATCGGCGCTTGTGTTCCTGTCCATATCAAGAAAATCCGATGACAGAAGTTTTTCCGTATCTTTTTCACGGCTTGTTTTATAAACGCAGCTGCCGTCCGAGCCGACCGAAATCGGCAATGAATCTGTTCTTGCATCTCCCGTTTTTGTGAGAATATCAGCAAGCTCAAGCAAAATTCCGTCAAGCCTGTCCTCCTCAATATAAAGCTTGTTGAGGACTATTTTATACTTTGTGGTGTTTACAACAAGACCTACACCGTTGCGGTCAACGATTTCGCCCCTTGTTGCGTCGGTTTTTTCGGTATATCCCGTTGATTTTGCGGCAAGACTCTTGTAGCTTTTTCCATGTACAAGCTGCCAATCGACAAGCCTGATTGCAAAGCCTGCAAAAATTGCGGCTGTTATTATTATGCAGACTATTGTTCTGCTCTTTTTACTTTTTTTGCCGTTTTTTCTGCTTTTGCCGAATCTCATACCGAACCTCCCTTTCACAAAGATTAAAGATTTTTGTTTAAAAATGCCGTGAGAAAATACAGTGGAATTGTCATGGCGAATGTGTAAAGTATTCTTGAAATATAGTGCCGTACAAACAACACGCAACCGCTGTCAAGCCCTGCAATCAAGACGAACAGCAGATAATAAATCAACATTACCGTCATCACCGCCGCAAATGAAAACACGATAACGGTAACAAATGACGGTACAAAATATTTGCTGAATACAAAGTTTTCCGCATAGCAGACAATCGTAAGTGCAAAGGCAAAATAGCCGATCCTGCCGTCAAATGAAATATCCGTCAGCACACCGCACAACGCACCGAAAATTACCGACGGCAAAGTGTTTTCAAAAGAAGCAATGCAGAGTGCAAGTGAAATCAACATAAGCGGTCTGCCGCCGAAAATTTCGGGGATTATAAAACCCGAGCCCTGAAAAACATACAAAATTATTAACAGCAGGGAATAGCCGAAAAATCGAAAAAAAGTTCTTGAAGCTCTCATCATTTTTTAACCTCGCCCTTGCCGTCAAAGTCGGTAATAATTGCGGCAGAGGTCACGGTGCGGATGTCCTCATACGGCTCAACAACAGCATAACGGGTTGTGTCATAAGAATTGAACTTCAGTTCTTTAACCTTGCCGATTATGAGATTTTTCGGATAAACTCCGCCTGTTCCCGAGGTTACAACAATGTCGCCTACTTTGATTTTGTTGTTCTCTGCAATCTTCGTCAGACAGGTAAGATTATCGTCACAATATTCAGCGTTTCCGCTTATGATTCCGTTGTCGGAAGTCTTTTTGTCAATTGCAGACGCTTTGGTGTCGGGCGAAAGAATTGTTCTTACCCGACAGGTTGTGAGTTCAACATCACTCACCCAGCCGATAAGACCGTTTTCCGTGATTACGGGATCATTTTTTTCCACATTGTCTGTTGAACCCTTGTCAAGAGTGAACGAATAGAAATCATCGTTTGCATCCCTTCTCAGCACACCTGCCGGAAGAATGTCGTATGACGGATTTTCCTTTTTCAGCTCATAATATTTCCACAGCTTTGCATTTTCTTCCTTGGCGTCAAGGTAGTCAACAAGCTGTTCACGGAGTTCGGCATTTTCCTTTTTAAGCTGTTCGTTTTCTTTTTCAAGTTCTTCCTTTGACTTATCGGAAGACGCCGCACCTGCGGTCAGCGTTGAAAGTCCTTTTGTAACCGTGTTTACCGCACCCGAAAAAATGTTACTGCCGTTATGAGAGAAAACACTCATCACAGTTAGTATGACGAGTGTAATTATCAAAATTTTTGAGTTTTTATTATGTAAAAATTTTCTCATATCTCATATTTACATTACAAATACGGTCGGGCGGTGTTTTTTCAATCTGCCCGACCTTACTTTGTCGATCTTTATTATCTGTCGTGCTTGTACTGAACACCGAGCGGTTTGCCGAGTCTTTTGCCTGCACCGTCAACAACACAGTCAAGCGGTCTTTCGGCAATGTGAACAGGCATACCCGTCTGTTGCATAACAAGCATATCAAGTCCCTTGAGTAACGCACCGCCGCCCGTGAGCATAATGCCGTGGTCGATTATGTCGGCAGAAAGCTCAGGCGGAGTTTTTTCAAGAGTGGTTCTGATTGCCTCAACAATTGTTGCAAGCGGATCGGCAAGAGCCTCTCTGACCTCGGCTGAGGAAATTGTTATATCCTTTGGAAGTCCGTCAACAAGGTTTCTGCCCTTGACAACAAGGTTTTTTTCTTCCTCACCCGGATATGCGGAGCCGATTTTCATTTTGATATCCTCGGCAGTTCTTTCGCCGATGAGAAGATTATATTTTCTTTTGACATAGGTTGAAATCGCCTCGTCAAACTTATCTCCGGCAACTCTTACGGAACAGGCTGTAACAATGTCACCGAGGGAAATTACGGCAACCTCGCTTGTGCCTCCGCCGATGTCAACAACCATACTTCCGCACGGTTCGTCAACGGGCATACCTGCGCCTATTGCGGCAGCCATTGGTTCTTCGATAAGAACAACGGGAGGCTTTGCACCTGCCTGATATGCGGCGTCCTCAACAGCCTTTCTCTCAACCTCGGTAACACCCGAAGGCATACAGATTATAACTCTCGGCTTGCTGAAAATTCCGGGTTTCACCGCCTTTTTGATAAAGTGCTGAAGCATTTTTGCGGTTATTTTAAAATCGGCAATAACACCGTCCTTGAGCGGACGAACCGCAACTATGGAACCGGGAGTTCTGCCAATCATTTCTTTTGCCTGTGAGCCGACTGCAAGAACCTCGTCGGTACGCATATCAACTGCGACAACGCTCGGTTCACGCAAAATTATTCCCTTTCCTTTAAGACAAACAAGAGTGTTTGCAGTTCCAAGGTCAATTCCTATATCCTTTGAAAACGAAAACATCCCACAGCCTCCTTTTACGCTGTAATACCCAAATGTATTTTACTCAGGCAGTATACTTTTATCATATATCTTTTCACAAATAAGGGCAATGATAAATTGTCGAAATTCTATTATTTTTTACCTGTTGAGCCAAAACCGCCCTCGCCACGCTCTGTGTTGCCAAGCTCCGTAACTTCTTCAACATCACACGGAACAACAGGAGCGATGACCATCTGACAGATTCTTTCAAACGGCTCAATCTCATAAGGCTTGTCCGAAACATTGCAAAGACCTGCACAGATTTCTCCACGGTAGTCGCTGTCAACAACACCCACACCGTTTGAAAGGCAGATGCCGTGCTTGATTCCCAGACCGCTTCTTGCATAGAGAAATGCGGCAACGCTGTTGTCGGGAAGTTCAATTGCTATACCTGTCGGCACAAGCACAAGCTGACCCGGATTGATTGTGATTTTTTCGTCAATGCAAGCATATAAATCCATACCGGCAGAACCGTTTGTGGCTCTTTTCGGGATTTTTGCATTGTCTTTTACCTTTTTTATTTTAACAGTCATAGTTTACCATCCTTCATTTCCTGCAAAAATTTGCAGGAATTATTCATTACTGTTTTTATTTTTCTCTAAAAAAATTATTTATTGCAAAAATGTAATTATAAATCTCTGTTAAACGGGAAAATCACCTTTTCCACAAAACAATAATGATTATTTTAACATTTTCAACAATCTAATTAACACCTCGGCGGTACAATCCATATGTTAATTTATCTTTCAACATCGGATAAAGGCTTGATTCGTTAAGACTTTCCACGGTTTCCACATAGTTTTCAACACTAAATCTTAAAATGTTGAAAGATGTTAAAAGTGTTAAATTTTGTTTATTCGGAATGAAAAGCAAGTCACAATTCAGAACCTCGGTACAGTTTCCGTCGCATTTCAGTAAAAATTGTTTACCGAGTCGGTCTTTCATTTTTGAATGATTTTTGCAAGTTTTGCAGTCTATACCTGCACCCTTGACAGGACAACTCCTGCAAAGCATAAGAGGAAGATAGCCGTAGCTGATAATTCCCCTCGGGATGTTGCCTCCGAGTGCGTTAATTCGCTTAAAATCGAGTTCAAAACTGAGTTCTGCGTCCTTGATTCCGTATTTCTCCGCCCACAAAAGGTCGAGAGTATTTACAAAATTCATTCCGAAACCCGAATGAAGTGTGAAACCGAGATTTTTGGCAATGTATAATGCTCCGAGATTGTTGCACAACACATCGGATATGCCGATTTCCTTCATCTCGGAAAGCTTTTTTGCAATCGTATCTTCCCGTCCGAACATTCCTCTCGGAATTTCAACACCGATGTTAAAGCCCTCGTTTTTGAGCCTTACAAGCTCCCTTTTGTCGGCAAAAAGAGGAACAAAAACAAGCTCGCATTTTTTAAAAGCATTGGAAAGCTTTGTCTGAGGCACTCTTGCACGAGTGGATTTTTCCACAGGCGGTGTGAATTTAGGAAAAGTTATTTCGTAATCACGGTTGATTTTGTAGTTGTGAACAACACTTCTCGCCGTGTCGAGTTCGTCAAGAACATCTCTGCGCAAGGAATTGATAATTGAAAGCGGAATAGAAATGTCATCATCAATATTTATGTTCACATTGGTGGGATTATATGCCGTTGAGCCTGTTTTTTCAAGCTGTTTTCTGCACTTTTCCGCATCAATCGGTCTGTTAATTGCTTTTTCGGTTACGGTATCTGCAATCTTTCTGACGGTGTGAACTCCGTCAGAGGCGACTAAAACGGGATTTTCGCCGAGTTTTGCCGTAAAATCAAAGGTTATTTCAACATTTCCGATTTCGTCCTTGTAGGAAGAACGGATTGCCGAAAACAGCTTTTCATCGGCAGAAACAACATCCGATTTTGTTCTTGTGCCAAACATATGACTTCCCGTTTTGCCGATGTAATAAGCGTCTGTAAAGCCTGTTCGTGAAAAAACCCCTCTAAGCATCTTCTGAGTTTTGTCGCTGATAAAGCCGAAATCACGCTGTTCAACACACGCTCTTACTGCGGCTGAAACATACTCGGGGCGTTTCATTCTGCCCTCAATTTTAGCCGAGGCAACTCCCATATTTTGAAGTTCATCAAGGTAATTTACAATACTGTTGTCTTTAAGACTTAAAGCGTGACCGCCCTTTTGATTGTTTACGGAAAACGGCAGTCGGCACGGCTGGGCACAGGAACCACGGTTTCCGCTCCTTGCGCCAATCATTGCGCTGAGGTAGCATTGTCCCGAAACGCACATACACAATGCACCGTGAACAAAAACTTCGAGTTCAACCGGAATTTCACAGCATTTTTCAATCTCTTTTTTGCTCATTTCACGGGCAAGAACAACACGCTTGAAACCCATTTCATAAAGTGCCTTTACACCGGATGCGGTGTGAATACTCATCTGGGTTGACGCATGAAGCGCAATGTCGGGAACAAGCCTGTGTGCAAGCCTTGCTACACCCATATTCTGAACAATGAGTGCGTCAACATCAGCCTCTGCGGCTGAAATTATGGCTTTTTTCAGCTTTTCAAGCTCGTCATCAAACACAATCGTATTGATTGTGACATACACCTTTACACCGTGAATGTGACAGTATGCCGTTGCTTTCTTTAGTTCTTCATCATCAAAATTTTTGGCAGAGGAACGGGCGGAAAATGCCTTTTCGCCAAGATAAACTGCGTCTGCTCCGCTCCTTACGGCGGCAATTACACTGTCAAAGCTTCCCGCCGGAGCAAGTATTTCTATCTTTTTCATTTCTTATCTTCATCAAACAGAGAGAACTGCGTCATTGGAACATAACCGAGAAGTTTTTCATTACGCAATTCCTGTTCTGTTTTTTTAGCCTCGTTTGACAGAACATTCACGGGTACATCTTCCGACTGCTCTGTCATGTTATTTTTTGCATCTGAAGTCTTTTTTACCTTTGAAACCGGATTTTTTTCAGGCTCTGATTTTTCCGACTCGGCTTTTTCTTTGCCTTTCTCAACACTTTCGAGCTTTTCTTTAAGCTGTGAAACCTCGTGTCCGAGAACAGCAAGTCTTTTTTCAAGCTCTTTATTATTATTTATAAGTCGGGTGTTATCGTTCATTGCCTCCGTAAGCTTTTCTCTGTATTCCTTGCAAAGCCTGTTAAGATCATTTGTCTGCTGAATAATTTTGTCAGCTTTTTCGACATAATCTTTGTTCTTTTTAAGAGCCTTGTTGCGGTCATCACAGAAGTTAAGTGCCGCAAGAACCGCACAATCACGGGTATCAAGCTGCTTTGTGCTTTGGGCGGCTTTTCTTATGTAAGAAAGCACCTCGTTTGCTACCTTTTGAACATATTTTTCATCATCTGTTGTGATAAGTGAATAACTTCTTCCCTCAATCTGAACGCTTACTCTCTTTTTCTCCATAGGAAATGCATCTCCCTTTTATAGCTTTTTCGTCCTCATTTGACTTCTTTGCATACATAATCATTTTACATTATAATATAAAATCGGAAATAATAAAAGAGCAAATAGAATATTGTTTAAATATTTTTTCATTCGTAGGCAAATTTGGCGATTTTATGCTGTTTACAACTTATATCGGTTGAAATATTTATTCTCTTATGATAAAATAATCTTTGCGTCATTTTGGCGGATTTGTCTTAATTTCCGATTAACAGGGCATAATCGCCAAAACAAAATTGACATTTCGGAATATATTATTATGGGAAGTGATTATATGCCCGTACCGTTTGATTCACGAAAAATTTACTATCGTTCGCCGTTTGGTGCGGTTGAACAGGGTACCAAGATTCATTTCAGAATTCTTTTGCCTAAGGCGGAGCATACACAAAAAGCACACTTGTGTGTAAAGTACGATTATGACTGCAATTGGGATTTTACCGAGCTTATCTGGTGCGGTAAATTTGACGAGGATACCGAAATTTGGGAGTGCGATTTTACCCCGAAACAAATCGGACTTTATTGGTATAACTTTAAGCTTACTACCATTGATAAAACAAGATATGTTATTCCGTCCGATCCGTATAAGGTCAGCACAATTGAAGACTATATGGGCAGAAGCTGGCAGATTACCTGCTACAAAAAAGGCTTTGAAACTCCCGGCTGGCTTGTCGGCGGAATTATGTATCAGATTTTTCCCGACCGTTTTTATTTCAGCGGTGAAGAAAAGAATATAGAGCGTACCGACTGCAAGCGCAACAAGGATTGGTATGCTCTCCCCGAATGGAAGCCCGATGAAAACGGAATGATTAAGAACAATGATTTCTTTATGGGCGACCTCAAGGGAATTACGATGAAGCTTGATTACCTTGAAAGCCTCGGTGTAAGCTGTATTTACCTTAATCCTATCAGCGAGGCATTCTCAAACCACCGCTATGATACGGGCGACTACTCAAAGGTTGATCCGATTCTCGGAACGGAAGAAGATTTTAAGCACCTTTGCGCAGAGGCTAAAAAGAGAGGAATACACATCATAAATGACGGTGTGTTCTCTCATACGGGAAGTGACAGCGTTTACTTCAACCGTTCGGGCAGATACGGCAATGGCGGTGCGTATAATGACAAAAACTCACCGTATTTCAGTTGGTACAAATTCAACGAATGGCCGAACAATTACCAAAGCTGGTGGGGCTTTGATACTCTGCCCGAGGTTATTGAGGAAACTCCGTCATTCAACGAATATATCAACGGCAAAGACGGCATTGTCAGAAAATGGATGAAATGCGGCAACTCGGGTTGGCGACTTGATGTTGCAGATGAACTTCCCGATGTGTTCATTGAAAATCTGCGCAAAGCCGTTAAGGACGAAAATCCGAACGCCTTTCTTGTAGGTGAAGTGTGGGAGGACGCAAGCAACAAGGAAAGCTACGGTGCAAGAAGAAAGTTCTTGCTCGGCGAACAGTTTGACTCCGTTATGAACTATGTGTTCAGGGATGCAATTCTCAACTTCTGCAAAGGTCAGCACGGCAAATATACAATGGATCTGATTATGAGCGTAATCGAAAATTATCCCCGTCCTGTTCTCAGAGTGCTGATGAATTCACTTTCGACTCACGATACCGAAAGAGCAATCACAGTTATGGCAGGCGAACCGCTTGACGGCAAGGACAGGGAATGGCAGGCTGACACTAAGCTTGATGACGAGCATAAAAAACTCGGTGTAAAGCTTTTAAAGGTTGCAAGCGCAATGCAGTTTACTCTCCCGGGATTTCCGTGTATTTATTACGGTGACGAGGCAGGAATGGAGGGATATCGTGATCCGTTCAACCGTTGCTGTTATCCGTGGGGCAAAGAAAATAAGGAACTCATTGAATGGCACAAAAAGCTTGCCGATGTCAGAAAAAGCTGTTCGGCATTGTGGGACGGCGATTTTATAAATGTTCTTTCGGAGGAAAGAAGAATTTCATATATCCGCCACGACAAAGATTCCGCTATTTTCTGCACATTCAATCTCTATGATTATGAAGTCGAGGCAAAAATGCCACCCGGATATGCTGACGGCAAACCTGTTTTCGGTTCAAAGCTTGAGAACGGTATACTCACAATTCCGCCTATGTCCGCAGAATTTGTAGTTCTTGAACTCGGTAAATGATGTATATAGTACAAAACAGAATAAAATATAATTACAAGCGACAGAAATTAAACTGTCGCTTGTTTTGTTGCGGTATTTATATGTTTGTTATATTTAATTTACCGACTTACTCATCTTCCGTTATTGGCGGAATAAAGCATTCTATCGCACTGCGAAGCTTGGGGTGACGAATGACAAAATGGATTGCAGGCGTTTTTCCTTTGGACACCATCACCCATTGTCCCTCGTGAATTATAATTTTAAGATTATGAAATGCGTGCGCCGTACTGCACTTTAATGTGTAATTCGGGTTCTGCTCTGCAAAGGCCATTGATTCTTTCAGATGGGCAGTATATTCCTCTTCGTTATACGGAATATCCTCTTCACAAAATACACCTGAAAGCTCCAGCATGGGAGGACTTTTCGTAAAATTTTCCTGTACAAAATCAGGTATCTCATCTTCAATTCTTTCATTTTCAAGAATTATTTTTATTCGCTGTCTTTGTGTTTTTGCGTACTCTTTTATCTTTTCCTTTAGCTCTGCATTAATATTGTTCCGTGTAAGAATACGGTCAAGAAGCTTACTGCTTATTGTATACAACGGCAGAGAGGACAGAATACTGCGTCGTTTGCCTGCTGTTTTTGTATCGGCAAGAAGAAAGGCATTCAACTCATTTTTTCGTTCACTGCGGTAAATTTCCATTAAAGGATAGGCATTTTTCAGCATTTCCTCGGCTCTTTTTCGGTAATATTCCACCTCACGCTTTACCTTTGTCAGATAGTATTTGCCGTCGGAATGGTATCCGGCAACAGCTTCGCCCGAAAGTGCGGCAATTCCCGACACCTTTAAAAAATGCAGAAAAACATCATTCGGAGCATTCTTGAAATAGTAGGGAGAAATCTGCCCTGTCATATACATCGGTATCCAGCTTTCAAGACCAAGCATCATCTCATCAAAAGAACGGTCAAGATTATGTATTTGATGAAGATGCAGTCCTTTTTTTAGCATCATAGCCATACCGAACATCCATTTTTTGGGGAACTCCGGATCCTTTGCCATTTCTTTCATCGGCATATCGCTGTACATTATCACAGGGGCTGATGATTTTGAAAGCACGGTTGATTTCAAAAAATCAAGCTCGCTCTCCATCATTTCTTTAATACCGAAATATGTCTTGGAGGACGGAATCTGAAACGGTACGGACGGAACTTTCAGCTCATCAAACTTGATGACCCTGATATATTCGTTTAAATCAAAGTCATCCAGCTTGCTTAAAAATTTTGAAACGCTGTTGCCTTCGGCTTTTTGCACGGGCTGTTTCAAAAGCCAGCTTTTTATTTTTGCGTATCGAACCGACAAATCATAAATTTCATCAATATCACAGCCAATCAATTCTGCAACGGCACCGATTTCGGACTGCGTCTGCATTGTTCTTGTAACAAAGGAAGCAACCGCAGATGCAAACCGCTCGGCATCTCCGGGCTTTCTTGAGCCGTTACGAATGCGAAAAACGGCAGACGCATCATAATTTGTGTACTGACACAACTGTGTCAGATTGACATTGAGTGCAGAGAGGAGTGTGTTGAAATTTTTCCGCAGTAACTCCTTGTCTGTGGATACAAAATCATCGCAGCTTACAAATGCTTTTTTCACAGCGTCAGCGGTGATTTGTAACTTTCCTTTTTGTGCGGAAATCTGTGCCAGCGCACAGCATAAATCCTCAAAAGGCTTTGTTCCAAGCTCGGGTACTCGTTCGCCGTTTCTGTATCGGCTGAGAGATGCCGCAGAAATGCCGGATAAATTACAGATATCTTTTCCCGTACAGGACAACTGCTCAATATAATCGTTTAATTTTTCAGAAAATTTCATAGATATCACTCCAATCGAGTTTGTTTATCAATAATGTTATAAGAGTATATTACAGAATAATTCCAAAATAGTCAATTGACTTTTTTGGAATTATGGTAAAATTGTGCGTAAAATATGCTAAAATAATGGTGAAATCTTTGACAGGTATACGGGGTTGTGTTCATCACAGCCAACCTGCCAATATGGCGGTAACGGACGGTAATAATACCAAACGGATACAGCCAAAAATATTTTATGCGGCGTTAGCCGTTGAAAGGAGAAGATGAATATGAAAAAAACAAAACCAAAAAAACTGTTGACTGTTCTGCTGACCTTGTACTTGGCACTATCCATTGTGCCGATTACGGCGTTTGCGGATTCTGGATCGTATGCTGTTAAATTTTACCCTGGAGATTATGGAACCATGACTAAAAACGACCAGATTCCGTTTGTATATTATGGCTTTGACGATGATGTTAACAAGCCCTACTACTACAAGCTGAATGTATCCGAGACAGAGACTCTCAGTTTTTCCAGCAGCATCATCAATGTTCTGCTTCCAAATTCAGACTATGAGTTCGATTACTGGAAAGCCGATGTCACCGTCTACCAGGTCGGCAGTGGTACTGCCATTCCGGCCGGCACCGCTCTTTCCTCTGATCAACTACAGAACAAAATTACCGTGAAAAGTGATGTGACGTTCACGGCTCACTTTAAGCAGATTTCTGAGTATCCTGACGATTCAGTAATCACCTCTGCCGTTGTCAAGAATGTGAAATTCAACTATCAGCCGGGTGATGCCCCACAGGCAACCGCCGAGGTATATAATGCCGATGCCAATAAATATGAAATCGCTTATGAATGCTGGCAGGAATTCGAAAACAACGAACCCGTTGCCGCCTGGTATTCCGATAACGGCTCGCATGGCTTTCTGCCGACCATCACAGAATTTGAAAGCGGCAAGCGTTATGTGTATTCCCTTATGCTGAAGCCGAAAGATGGATATTCCTTCAACAGCGAAACCACCGTTACAGTGAATGGGAAAGCGTAAAATCGAGTCTGAGTGGGGAATACCTGTATGTCCCTGCTGTTAAAACGATTACACCGACAAAACAGAATACCGTCATTACCTCCGCCGCCGTGGAAAATGTGAAGTTGGACTATAAGGACGGCGAAGCCCCACGCACCACAGCCACGGCAGCAGTTGCAGACCGAGATAAATACGATATTCTCTATGAATGTTGGGGTAAGCTGGAAAAAACCGATGAGTACACAACCAAACCCGTGGCATACTGGTATTCAGACGAGGACTATTGTCCCTCAGGTTATGCAGATCTTACCTCCTTTGATAAGGATGGCAAGTATGAATATTCCGTACGATTGGAAGCCAAAGACGGCTACATCTTTAGTGACAGCATTTCAGCCGATGATATTACCCTCAACGGCAAAAGTCTGCCCGAAGGCTCATTTGTTATGACGCTGGATGACAACAGAACCTGTGTTGTGACCTACGGTATGAATATGCGCACCGTTCGTCCTCTTGACACAGTTAAGCTGTACGGAGCTACCACAGAATTTTATATAGACGGTGACTCACCGAGATTTAACGGATACTCCTATTCAGCTTATTCCGATGTGGCATATGAAAAATGGGAGGATAAGGATGACCGCAGTATCGGTATTAACTCCGATGAAAGCCTGAACGGTGGCTACAGTCAGCTTGTTGACAGCTTTAAGTACGGCAAAACCTATATCTACGGCGTTGCCTTTAATATTGCTGACTTGGGACTTGAACAGGGCTACCGTTTTGATGAAAATACAAAGCTCTATATCAATGATGAAGAGGTCACTTTGAATCCCAATCAGGTACAGGTGTCGGATGACGGTATGTCCGTTCGGTTCAATGACATTCTTTCCATGACTCCTGAAGCTCCGTGGCAAAAGATTGATCTTGTAGAAATTGACGGAGCAACCATTGATTTCAAAGCTGGCGACAAACCTGTCTTTACGGGAATAGTTCCGGAAAACAGCCCTAATGTACTTCCCCAGTGCGAATTTTGGGAGGGTAATGACGGTTCCGGTGTAAACTCCTATTGGTTCTGGGATCAAAATTATAAAAATCATATAGATGCCTTTGAAAGCGGCAAAACCTATACCTACGGCGTGTATGTAAAGGCCGCTCACGGGTACTACTTCACTCAGGAAACCAAGCTGAAAATCAACGGCAAGTTTTATAACTATCATCTTCCCGAGGGCGATCCTGAGCTTGACAATCCCGACTTTATGGCAACTCTTTGGGCTGTCACTGATTTAACCATAACTCCCGACGGTTCTGTGCCGCACAACCACAAGTACGGTACGGAATGGAAGTATGATGAAACGAATCATTGGCACGAATGTGAGTGCGGCAACAAGGCTGATATAACAGCTCACAACTTTAAATGGATTGTTGACAGGAAAGCCACTACTACCGAAAAAGGCTCAAAGCATGAAGAATGCACCGTCTGCGGTTACAAAAAAGCTGCCGTTGACATTCCGAAAATTGATTCTCACAACCACAACTACGGTACGGAATGGAAGTATGATAAAACGAATCATTGGCACGAATGTGAAGACGGCGAAAAGGCTGACATAACCGCTCACAACTTTAAATGGATTATTGACAAGGAAGCCACTACTGCCGAAAAAGGCTCAAAGCATGAGGAATGCACCGTCTGCGGTTACAAAAAGACTGCCGTTGACATTCCTGCAATCGGTTTTGGAAGCAGTTCGGATGACGAAGCAAATAAGCCAACAAACACCGTTTCTTCCGAAAGCAGTTCTGCTGACCAAACAAACAAACCGATAAATACAACCTCACCGAAAACAGGCAATACCGATAATATGATTTTGTGGATTGTCTTACTGATTGCCGGCGGCGGTGCATTCATTACCGCAACGGCTGTTGACAGAAAGAAAAAGTAAGACAAATAATATAACAGATTAAATTATAAGGCGGCTATCGAAAACGATAGTCGCCTTGTCTTTTTGCAAAATTCAATTTTAATTTGCGTTTGTTGTTACCTGAGTTGCGTTTGCCACATAGCTTTCATACTCGTCAATGCCCCATTTTTCTTTTACTTCATCAGAGATAGGAAAGGTGCGAAACAGCATTGTACTGCGTTCACTGTCTGCCTTATCCTCATTGGTGCTGAGAGCATAGACATTGCCGTTGTACCACAGCTCATTTGTATTTTCAAAGGTTGTAAGATAGAAAATATCCTGAATTGTATCAACCTTATTAATGCCCATTCCGCTTACTGCGGCAGCCATTACGGCACTTTTCATCAGGATTGTATCGCTGTTATTTTTCTCGTTTTCAATCGAAACAAAGTTGCTCATTGTTGTTCCCAGACCGATATTCATAATATAATTTGTCTTTGTTTCAACAGAGGCTGTGAAGTTGATTTTATCGGCATTGTAGTAATAATACTGATACTCCGTTCCGTTTGCGTCATTCTGAGGACTGCCGAGCATTTTCCAACCCTTTGGATTAATCATATCAAGATTACCCGCCTCTTTGAGCATTTCGTTGTAATTATACGTAAATTCTTCAAGAGTGATTGCGTAGCACATTCCGTTTACATTTTCACTTTCTTTGCGAATGTTCGGATTTTCTGTTACCTTTGCCTCATCAAGAGTAGAAAATTTATCGGGCGCATCTACTGCACCCGAAACATCGGCATTCTTCTTGTCAGAACAGCCGAAAAGTGAAAGCATGAGGATTGCCGTTACAATCAAAACTAAAGTTTTTTTCATCAAATCACCATATTTTCGTATGTGTCAAAAACTCCACTTAAAAAGTGGAGTTTTTTTATTTTTATCTATTATTCTTCCGTATTTTCTTCGGTTGAATCAGAAGTTTCACCCTCGTTATTTTCGGAAACTTCTTCTGCAACCGCCTCTAACGGTTCGCCGTTTTCTGCGTTATCTTCACCCTCGGCTGATTCATCATCTTCACCGTCAATGTGAGGAACACGGGCTATTGTTACAACCCTGTCGTCACCGTTTACTTTCATTACGGTTACACCTTTTGAGGGACGGGCGCAAACACGGATTGATTCGGCGGCAATTCTGATAATAATGCCTTCTTCCGAGATGATAATAATATCATCATCAAGGTTAACCACCTTGATAGCGGCAACATCGCCGTATTTTTCTGTGTGGTAGTTGGTAAGACCTTTACCGCCACGGCTCTGAACACGGTAATCAGCGGGACTTGAAAGTCTGCCGTAGCCTGTTTCGGAAACTGTGAGAACAAGACCGCCCTCACGGACAACACTCATTCCGACTACGCAGTCGCCCTCTTTGAGAGCCATTGCCTTAACACCTCGAGCCTGTCTGCCCATTGCACGAATATCGGTTTCGTTAAAGCGAATAGCCATACCTTTCTTGGTAGCGATAATAACCTGACTGTTACCGTCAGTCATTCTTACCCACGCAAGTTCGTCACCCTCGTTGAGTTCAAGAGCGATAAGACCGCCCTTTCTTGAGGTATTGTATGCATTGAGTTCAATACGCTTGATAATGCCCTGACGAGTGACCATAACAAGGTATTTTTCCTCGTCAAATTCAGGCACTCTTATCATTGAAGTTACCTTTTCGTCGGGTGAAATCGGAATCAGATTTGCAATATTCACACCCTTTGACTGACGGCTTCCCTCGGGAACTTCATAGCATTTAAGGCGATAAACTCTGCCCTTGTCGGTAAAGAACAGAACATAATCGTGTGAATTGATTACGAACATTTCAGCCGCAATATCTTCTTCACGGCGTGACATACCCGATACACCGCGACCTCCTCTGCGCTGAATTTTGTAGGTGTCGGCAGAAAGACGCTTTACATATCCAAACTGTGTAAGTGTAAGAACGCACTCCTCCTGCGGAATAAGATCCTCAATATCAACCTCACCGCTGACAGCACAAATTTCTGTTCTTCTCGGATCGGCATATTTATTACGAATCTGCATAATTTCTTCTTTTACGATTTCAAGCTGTCTTGGCTCGCTTGCAAGAATTTCGAGATATTCTTCAATCTTTGCATGGAGGGCTGCAATTTCATCCTCAATCTTAGTCTGCTCCATATTTGTGAGCTGACCAAGACGCATCTGAACGATAGCCTGAGCCTGAACATCATCAAGACCGAAACGCTCCATAAGACCTGTTTTTGCACTTGCAGTATCCTTGCTGTTTCTGATAATTTTGATTACCTCGTCAATGAAGTCAAGCGCAATCTTCAAGCCCTCAAGAATGTGGGCTCTGTCACGAGCTTTTTTGAGGTCAAAATCAGTACGACGGCGAATAACCTCAGCCTGAAATTCAATATAGCATTGGAGCATTTCCTTGAGTGAAAGAATTTTAGGCTCGCCGTCAACGATAGAAAGCATAATTGCACCGAAGGTTGTCTGCAACTGTGTGTATGAGAACAGCTGGTTAAGAACAATCTGAGGTGAGGCATCTCTCTTGATGTCAATTTCAATGTGCATACCCTTACGGTCGGAATGATCCTCGATATTTGAAATACCCTCAATTCTCTTATCCTTTACGAGGTCGGCAATGTTTTCAATAAGTCTTGCTTTGTTGACCTTGTACGGAAGCTCCGTAACGATAATTTTATATCTGCCGTTTTTAGCTTCGATAATTTCAGTCTTGGCTCTTACGGTGATTTTTCCTCGACCTGTTGCATAGGCGGCACGAATACCGCTTCTGCCCATGATAATACCGCCTGTCGGGAAGTCGGGTCCGGGCATACACTCCATAATCTCTGCAAGCTCGGCATCGGGATTGTCAATGAGGGTACAAACTGCGTCAATTGTTTCACCGAGGTTATGCGGCGGAATTTCGGTTGCCATACCAACGGCAATACCGCTTGAACCGTTTACGAGAAGGTTTGGAAAACGGCTTGGAAGAACAGTCGGTTCTTTAAGACGGTCATCGTAGTTTGACATAAAGTCAACCGTGTTTTTCTCAATATCCGTGAGCATTTCAAGAGAAATTTTACTCATTCTTGCCTCTGTATAACGGTAAGCGGCAGGCGGATCACCGTCAACCGAACCGAAGTTACCGTGACCGTCAACAAGCATATATCTCATGGAAAAATCCTGTGCAAGACGAACCATTGCGTCATAAACCGAGGCGTCACCGTGAGGGTGATACGAACCAAGCACCTGACCTACAGTGTCGGCACACTTGTGGTACGGCTTTGACGGATCAAGACCGATTTGATTCATTGTATAGAGTATTCTTCTGTGAACAGGTTTCAAACCGTCTCTGACATCGGGCAATGCACGGGAAACAATAACGCTCATGGAGTAGTCCAAAAAGCTTTTTCTCATTTCATTTTGCAGATCGACATCAATAATTCTCGAATCCTTGTTCTGATTCTGTTCGTTATCCATATTCTTTCCTCGCTTTTCAAGCTCTTGTTACTGTCTGTTCAATAATATATATTAGTGTTATTTTGCGGTTTTTCAATTAGTTTAGTGTGTGATTTCGTTCCGGTAGGGGCGTTCATTGGACGCCCGCCTTGATGAAACGATTTGTTTTACACATATTTTTTGATGTAATGAAAAGTGTGTATGAATTTTGCGGCGGCAAACCGTGTTCGCCATTCATTTTGCTTGAAAAAGCAAAATGATTAAACAACATTTTTTATTTAACATCATTACCGATTTAAACAAATCATTTGTATCGCCAAGTAGGTTTTGCAATTGTTTTGATTTTGTGCCTTTATTCAATTCGTGTTTACACACGAATTGATTGGCAATCACTGATCGCCGCTACAGTATGGCAATACATTTGCGGCATTTATAAAATTTAATATCAAAAGTGTTTTACTGCGGCTGAAATATCTTCGTAGAGTTTCGGAAAGCGTTTTTTTATGCTTGTGGGACGGAATGTTTTGGAATCTACAAAACCGTGTTCGGTTGTGCCGTAGCCAAGTTCGGTTTCCGAACCGTCCTTTTCAATACGCTTTACCGTGTATGTAAAAATAATTCTTGCGGCTGTGATAGTCTGCACCCAAGTGCGGATAATCAGCTCGTCCTCATAAAGGGCAGGGATTCCGAAATGACAACTCAGATTCAAAAGGGGAGTCATCACACCTGCATTTTCCATGTCTGTGTAGCTGATTCCGAACATTTTGATATAGTCATTTCTTGCTATTTCGTACCAAATCGGATAATTTGAGTGGTGTACAATTCCCATTCTATCCGTTTCTGCGTAACGAACTGTAACTTTTGTTCTTGCGTGCATAAAATCACCCCGTTTTTAAAATTTTGGTTTATCGTAATATATCAAACATCGAGATTCTGTACATACTTTGCATTTTTCTCAATGAAATCTCTTCTCGGCTCAACCTTGTCACCCATAAGAATTGTGAAGGTTTCGTCTGCCTGTTCTGCATCGCTGAGATCAACACGGAGCATAAGTCTTGTTTCGGGATTCATTGTTGTTTCCCAAAGCTGTTCGGAGTCCATCTCACCAAGACCTTTGTATCGCTGAACTTCGGTTTTACCCTCAATTTGAGTCAAAATTTGGTCACGCTCAAGGTCTGAATACGCATATTTATGCTCTTTGCCCTTTGAAATTCTAAAGAGAGGCGGCTGGGCAATGTAAACATGGCCCTCTTCGATAAGAGGACGCATATATCTGAAAAAGAAAGTTAAAAGAAGGGTTCTGATGTGCGAACCGTCAACATCGGCATCCGCCATAATGATAACCTTGTCGTATCTGAGCTTTGCAATATCAAATTCATCACCTATGCCTGTACCGAGTGCAGTGATAACGGGCATAAGCTTGTCATTTCCGTAAACTCTGTCAATTCTTGCTTTTTCAACATTGAGCATTTTACCCCAAAGAGGGAGGATAGCCTGAATTCTTCTGTCACGGCCGCCCTTTGCTGAACCGCCCGCAGAATCACCCTCGACTATGAAGATTTCTGTTTCGCTGCTGTCTTTTGACTGGCAGTCGGCAAGCTTACCCGGAAGCTGTGCGGAGTCAAGCGGAGATTTTCTTCTTGCATTTTCCCTAGCTTTTCTTGCAGCCTCTCTTGCTCTTGACGACGCAAGTGCCTTTTCAAAAATTACCTTTGCAACAGCAGGATTTTCTTCGAGATAAACAGAAAGCTTATCCCTCATAAGGCGGTCAACCATTGCTCTTACCTCGGTATTACCGAGTTTTGCCTTGGTCTGTCCTTCAAACTGAGCCTCTTTGAGCTTTACACTGACAATTGCGGTAAGTCCTTCACGGACATCTTCACCGCTGAGGTTCTTATCATTGTCCTTCAATTTTCCGAACTTTCTTGCATAGTCATTCATAACATAGGTGAGTGCTCTTTTGAAGCCTTCTTCATGAGTACCGCCGTCGGTTGTATGAATGTTGTTTGCAAAAGTGAGCAGATTTTCGTTGTAGCTTTCGTTGTACTGGAGTGCAATTTCAACCGCAATCGTATCGTCTGCATTTCTTGACGCAAAGTAGATTACATCGGGATGAATAACCTCAAGAGAACGCTTTTTGTGAATGTACTCAACAAAGCTCCTGATACCGCCCTCATAAACAAAGTTATTCTTAATAATATTTTCAAGGTCACGCTCGTCACGAAGCTCAATGTGAACACCTGCATTGAGGAATGCCTGTTCACGAAGTCTTCTTTCCAAAACACTGTAATCGTAAACCGTGGTTTCTTTAAAAATTTCAGGGTCGGCTTTAAAGCGTACTTCCGTACCCTTAACATCAGACTTGCCGATTTTTTGAAGGTCGGTTACAATTTTTCCTCTTTCATAACGCTGGAAGTAAACATCCTCGCCGTCACAAACCTTGACTTCGAGCCACTCGGAAAGTGCATTTACAACAGACGCACCTACGCCGTGCAAACCGCCCGAAACCTTGTAACCGCCTCCGCCGAATTTTCCGCCGGCATGGAGAACGGTGAATACAACCGTTACGGCAGGAAGTCCTGTTTTGCTGTTTACACCGACAGGAATACCACGGCCGTTATCGGTTACTCTGATTATATCGCCCTTTTCGATTACAACATCAATTTTTGTACAATAACCTGCAAGTGCTTCGTCAATTGAGTTATCTACAATTTCGTAAACAAGGTGGTGAAGTCCTCTCGGTCCTGTTGAACCGATGTACATACCCGGACGCTTTCTTACAGCCTCAAGTCCTTCAAGAACCTGAATTTCATCTGCACCGTATTCCTGTTCAACCTTTGAAAGCTCCATACCCTCGGATTCGCCGTCAAATTCAACCAATTTTTCAGCCTCAATCTCTTTTTCATAGGCTTCATCAATGGTTTCCTCGTTTATATTTTCGTTGGTTTCATCAATATTTTCATTCATATTTTCGTTGTTTTCAAGATTATCCAAAACACTTACCTCCGTTTATTCGATGAACGAACAGCGTTTTTGTTCGTTTGTTTTTTCTGCTGTTTTTTTGATATTTGAATGTTTTCGCTTTTTTGAGCGTCTGCTCCGAATTTTCTGAATTTTGTAAAAAACGGCACAAAAAGCAGAAAAAACAGTATAAGTACGATATTTGTAATCATCAACGCTATCACATTTGTGCCTGAAAAAGCTGTCATTTCAAAGATATTGACGAAAATTCCTATCACAACTGCAATTAAAAATAAAATCCAAAGTCCCGAAAATGAGGTTTTGAACTGCTTTTTGCAGTGATAGCAGGTGTGAATTTTTGTATTTAAGCTCTTCCTTGCATCACCGTAACGATAAATTGCGTGACAATGCGGGCATACGGGCAGTCTGAACACAATATCACCCGTTAAAACTTTCTGTTCACGGAATAACGGTTGCCGTCATCCGTTTTTTTATTTTCCGAAGCTTCCTCGGAATTTATGTAGTGTCTGCTTCTGTTCGCCGTATGGTGTTGGGGGATTTCGGAGTGAAGCTTTTTAAGTGTTGCTCCGCTTGACGCATGATTCTCACTTGTATTATTAATCACGGAAACATATTCCTGCTTTTCAAAAGACGATGAATCGGAAGAAATTTCATTTGAATCAAGTCTTTGTCTTGCGGCATTTCTTTCGGCTCTGATTTTGTTAAATACATCCGTGTTAATTTCAAAATTATCATCGGTATCATTCTGCTGAGGAGTGATACTCGGAAAAGTATAGTTTTCATCCTCGTCAAGTTCCGAGGTAAGAAGATTGTCTGAATAAGCGATGCCTGCTTTTTTTGCCTCCATAGACTTACGGTATTTTTTGTACGGCTCATAGTGAACAAAGCTCGGTGAAGCTGCCGTAAAAATTATAAGCGGAATCGCAACGAGTAAAATTCCGAGAGGATTGCTCACAAGGCCTGCAAGAATCCAACCTGCCATTATTGCAAGAGAAATTACCACAGCAACAATAAAAAACAAAATTACCTTCTTATCAACTGCAACCTTGCTCTCTTTTCCGCACTTTTGGCAGATATATTCTGCTTTCCTTCTGCTTGCAAACGATGAGGTATATGAAATTCTTCTTCCGCAGTAGGGGCATTTTCTCATTTTCATACACAGAACTCCTTTTTATATCCGTATCAACGGTACATAAGCTCCTTATAGGGAGATTGACTTCTTTTTATGAGTGTTTTGGATGAAAGCTGGCTGATATAAACGGTAATTTTGCCGTTCTTTTCACAGACAACAAAGGATTTAGGCAATTCAAACGAAACATTTACAACTCTGCCTCCTTTTTCGGCGGCAGTAAGATAATCCCTTGTCTTTTTTGACACGGTACACTCGTCCATATCAAAAATTCCGATAACCGTTTCAGTTGTGATAACGGTGTCCTGTCCGAGATGAAGATACATCAGCTCACCTCTCCGTTGTTCAGCAGAAAGATTTTTCCGTCTTTAAGCTGTTCTTTATTCGACTTTTCACAGCAGGTAATAAACACCTGACATCCGTGAAGTTCGTTGAGTAAAAAATCCTGTCTTTTTGCATCAAGCTCAGAAAGCACATCGTCAAGCAGAATAACGGGTTCTTCCCCCATTCTTTCACGCAATACAGATGCCTCGGCAAGCTTCAGCGACAGAACCGCACTTCGCTGTTGTCCCTGAGATGCAAAAGCTCTGGCATTTTTACCGTTTATTATTATTTCAATATCATCACGATGAGGACCGTAATTTGTAAAACCCGTCCTTATATCGTCACTCTTGTGTTTTTCAAGTTTACATTTGAGTTTTTCGTAAATTTCACCGACCGTATCATCCTCGGAGGCTTCATACCCCGACAGATAACGGATTTTCAGCTCTTCTTTGCCTTTTGAAATACCGTTATGATACTCAACGGCACGGTCGGAAAGCATTTTCACATAGTCGATTCTGTTTTTTACAAGCACTGCGCCGCTTTTCAAAAGCGGTTCATCCCATACGGGAAGTGTGTCCGCAAGTGACGGTCGCCTGTAAATGTCTTTCAAAAGCGAATTTCTTTGATTGAGAATCCTGTTGTATTTTGAGAGAACAACCGCATTTTTAAGCTTTTCACGACAGATTGCGCTGTCAATAAATTTTCTCCGCTCACCCGGACCTCTTTTTATAAGGCTGAGGTGTTCGGGAGAAAATACAACGGCGCAAAACCGTTCAATCAGTGCAGCGGCTGAATTTTTCTGCACACCGTTGATTTCTACGGACTTTTTTCCGCCCCTGAAAAGAATCTTTGCTGTTTGCTCACGCTCCTGACCGAGAAAACGCATCTCAATCCTCGCAAAATTCTCATCCCAATTGATAATTTCGCTGTCCTTTGAACCTCTGAAGCTGTGACCTCCGCAAAAAAACCACAGTGCCTCAAGCAAATTTGTCTTTCCCTGAGCATTGTCACCGTAAATTATATTTACTCCGTCACAAGGAGTGATTATATTGTCCTTTAAATTTCTGTAATTTTCAAATTTAAGAGCAATTACCTTCACTTACTTCATCAATCCCAAAGTTATTCAACGATTATTTCAAGACCGTCAAACACAGCCGTGTCGCCGACACGCATTTTTTTGCCTCTCATTGTGCAGATTTCACCGTTTACGGTAACATCTCCGTTCTGAATTACAACTTTTGCCTGTCCGCCGGTTTCAACTGCACCGCCGAGTTTAAGTAAATCCTGCAATTTTATGTATTCGCTGTCAATTTTAATTTTCTCAGTTTTCATTTGCCAACCTCATCGGAACAACTATGCTCAGATAGCTGTCACCCTTAACGGGTTTTACAATCATCGCCGTAAGTGAACCGTTGAGAATAAGCTTAATCTCATCGGTATCGGCATTTTTTAAAGCGTCAAGAAGGTATCTGTTATTAAAGCCGATTTCAACCGACTCTCCGATGATAGGAACAGAGATTACATCATTGGCTCTGCCTACTGCGGATGTGCATGAAAGTTTAATTTCATCATCCGAAAAAATGCATCTTACCGGGCTTTGGATTCTATCGTTGTTCAAAAGCGACATTCTTTCAACTGCATCAATAATTGTTCTTGTATTGATAACTACCTCAGTTTTTGTCTCTTTCGGAATTGCAGATTTGTATTCTATGAATGTGCCCTCGATAAGACGGGAGATAATTCTGTAATTTTTGATTTTGAATGTGATATGTCGCTGACCGATGATAATTTCCGTATTTTCTTCGTCATCGGTGAGGAGTTTAAGCACCTCATGCTGAGTTTTTCCCGGAACAACAAAACGGTTTTTGCTTTCGCTGTCTACATTTTCACTGCGAATTGCCATTCTGTAGCCGTCAATGGCAATAATTTTGAATACACCGTCCTCAATTTCGTAAAGTGAACCTGTGTAAATAGGCTTTGCCGTGTTTTCGCTTACTGCGTAGACTGTCTGTCTGATCATATCACGCAGAATTTTTGCGTTGAGAGTGATTCTGTCAGTCTGTTCAAATGACGGAAGGTCGGGATATTCAACAGATGACATACCGACAATCTGATAATTAACTTTTCCGCAGGCAATGTATGTAACCATACGCTCATCGGTTTCGATAAAGACAATCTCTTCGGGAAGTCGGCGTACAATATCAAGAAACAGCTTTGCACTTACGACAATTTCGCCTTCTTCTTTGATTGTTGCCTCAATATCGGTTGTTATACCGATTTCAAGGTTATAACCTGAAATATTCAGTGTGTTACCGTATGCTTTTATAAGAACGCCTTCAAGTGCAGGAATTGATGCCTTTGTTGACACAGCTCTTGACACATTGGATATGGCTGTTGCCAAATCGGAGCGCAAACATGAAATTTTCATCGGGTGCATTCTCTCCTGTCTTTTTATTAATATTTTTATTGTAGTAGTAGTAGGGGATGTCAAAATGTCAAAAAGCGGTGGGATTCCGCATTGACACTGAAAAAAAGCATAAACAAAAGATTTTTTCGATTTGTTTGCTTTTGTTGACAAAAATATTTTTTAGTAAATTTTTCAACATAGGGTTGAAGAATGTTTATGGAATGTTGAAAAATATGTTAAATAATTCAGTCTATCTGTCACGGATATTTTTGATGGTATCGTCAATGATTTCTTTGACCTTTCTGTCCTTTTCCATCATCTTCTGAACCTTCTGAATTGTATATATAATGGTAGAATAATGACGGTTGCCGAATTCTTCACCGATTGCAACCATTGAAAGCGTTGTAAGCTCTCGTGTAACATATATTGCAATATGTCTTGCGTTGCTGATATTGGCACTGCGGTTTTTCTGTGAACGAATTTCGTCTGCCGAAACGCCGTAGGTTCTTGCAACCTCGTCAATAATGCGTTCAACGGTAACCTCGGGCGGAGCGTCATTGTTGAGAATGTCGGAAATTATGCCCTGAACCGAATTAATTGTCGGTTTTTCACCGTCAAGGTAGTATTTGGCTTTGATTTTTTTAACTGTTCCCTCAAGCTGACGAATATTTGCCTTGATTTTAGATGCAACATACTCGCAGACTTCGTCCGAAATTTCAACTCCGTCAAGCTCTGCCTTTCTTTTTATAATGGCAATTCTTGTTTCAAGATCCGGAGGCTGGATATCTGCAATAAGATCCTGCTCAAATCTTGAACGCAAACGATCCTCAAGAGTTTTGATTTCCTTAGGAGGACGGTCCGATGTGAGAACAATCTGTTTTCTTGCGTCATAAAGTGCGTTAAAGGTATGGAAAAATTCTTCCTGTGTACTTTCTTTACCGCCGATAAACTGAACATCGTCCACAAGCAGAATATCCGCCTGTCTGTATTTTTGTCTGAATTCATTCATCTTGGCAAGACGGAGCGACTCAACAAGCTCAACGGTAAAATCGTCGCCTTTTATGTAACAGATAACCTTTGACGGATCGTTTTTCTTGATTTCATTGCCGATTGCGTACAAAAGGTGAGTCTTGCCGAGTCCCGAGTTTCCGTAAAGAAAGAGGGGGTTGTAGGCATGTGACGGATTTGTTGCAACTGCAAGACAGGCTGCATGAGCAAACTTATTTGACGAGCCGACAATAAATGTGTCAAAGGTGTATTCGTAAGAACTGCTGTCGGGGCTTTGCAAAAGAGGAGCGGTTGCCGCCGATGTTGTGATTGATGCCGCCGCAGACGGCTTTGATTTTTTCGGCGCATTTGCCGGTGTGCGGAACTCAATATTGAACTTTGTTCCGAAAATCTCTTCAAATCCCTCGTTGAGAAGCGACATATAGCATCTCCTCAATGTTTGGGCGTGAAAGTCATTTGGTACGAGCAGATAAGCGGTTCCGTTGTCAAAGTCAAGGTCAACGGGCTGAATTCTGCTGATCCATGTATTGTAGGCGATGTCGGTAATTTTAGATTTACAGTAATCGCTTATAACTTTCCATGCGTCTTCAAAGGAGTCCATTAATTTAATCTTTCCCTTCCACGGTGCAACACACTGCACCCATTTTCCATAATTATCCCATTTTGATAAAATACCATTCTGCTTTATTATAACGCAACAAATTTAAAATTGCAATTACAAAAAGCCATTTGTAATTTATTGTAATTTATACTTTATTATTATTAAAGTGCGCAAACAGGGTGCAAATTTTACAATAATTCGGATATATAGTGTGTGTTAAATTCTGTGTTGCAATATATTGTATTTACCGATAAAGAAAAATAATTTGCTGCTGTTTTTCAAAATCAAAAGAAAATTTTAAATTTCATTTTAGAAAATAAAAAAATAAAAATTTTTGTTGACTACGGGCTGAAATTAAGATATAATGCTATATTGCAAGGTTATATTTTGAAGGGAGGGTTTTCATTATGTTGAGAACTTATCAGCCTAAGAAGCTCCACAGAAAAAAGGAGCACGGCTTCAGAAAGAGAATGTCTACATCTAACGGCAAGAAAGTTTTAGCCAGAAGAAGAGCTAAAGGTAGAAAAAGGTTGTCTTATTAAAGAGAAGACCACTTTTAACCGGTGGTCTTTCTTTTTTAATGCACCTGTTTGCAAGGTGGTAAATTTATGAGTGAATATATCACTTTGAAGGATAACAGGGATTTTTCCGGACTTTACAGACGGGGAAAATCCTTTGTTGGTCCTGTTTTGGTAACTTATGTGTTAAAGAATAAATCCGATAACCTGCGTTTTGGAATAACCACCGGCAAAAAAATCGGAAAAGCCGTAAGGCGCACAAGGTCAAGGAGGGTAATAAGAGAGGCTTATTACAAACTTTATCCCGATATAAAAAAAGGATATGACTTTGTTTTTGTTGCCAGAGGTAAAACACCCTATGTTAAAAGCACTGTTGTTTACAAAGAAATGAAAAAACAGCTTTCGCTTGCAGGTGTTCTTAAAGAGGGATAGTTTTATGAAACGAATTCTTCTGGCAATTATCAGGTTTTACCGGACCTCAGTTTCTCCGTTGACGGCAAGTCATTGTAAATACATTCCGACTTGTTCGCAATACGGTATTGAGGCAATTGAAAGGTTTGGTGCACTCAAGGGCACAGCGCTTACCGTTTGGCGTATTCTGCGCTGCAATCCGTTTTCAAAGGGCGGGTATGATCCCGTTCCGGAAAAAAAGCCAAAGAGTAAGAAATTAAAGTGAGGTAACCGTATGCAGATCTTTGGTTTTCTTGGAAGCTTGCTCGGCTATGTGCTGTGGGGAGCTTTCTATCTTCTTAAAGATTTCGGACTGTCAATTATCGTCTTTACAATTATTGTAAGACTTTGTATGTTTCCTTTTACAATCAAACAGCAAAAATCAATGGCAGGTACCGCAAGACTTTCCAAAAAACAAAAGGAAATTCAGGAAAAATATAAAAATAACAGACAAAAGGCACAGGAAGAAATATCTAAGCTCTATGAAAAAGAGGGCGTAAAGCCGACAGGCGGCTGTCTTACGATGATTGTTCCGTTCCTTGTTCTTTTCGGAGTATTCTACGCTGTTGCATATCCTCTTACAAACACACTTCATATCGACAGCGCAAAGGTAACCGAAGCTCTTAACTATGTAAATACAATTCCCGGATATACTGCGGCATCGGGCGCAACCAATGCCACATATCAGGAAATTTATTTTTTGAAGGATTTCAGCTGTTTCCAAAATATTGACGCTATTCAGCAGATTTTTTCTGCCGACCAGCTCAATACAATCACTATGTTTGAAAAGGGATTTAATACATTTGGTATGAACCTTTTCGCAATTCCGCAGGACTACGGTCTTTGGAGTCCGATGATTCTTTTCCCTGTAATATGTTTTGCATCAAATGTACTTACACAGTTTATTACAATGAGAATCAACGGAAAGAACAATCCTATGCAGCAACAGCAAGGCTGTATGAAGGTTATGATGTATGCAATGCCGCTTTTCTCGGCATATATCGCCTACATTGTTCCGTCAGCCGTTGCATTTTACTGGATTGTATCTTCACTCGTAAGCCTTGTTCAGTCGGTTATCGTGGGCAAGCTTTTCAGCCCTCAGAGAATGACAGCAACATCCGAAGCAAGACACGCTGCTCTTATGTTTGAGCAGGAGGCTCTTGTTCAGTATAACTATGTTCCGCACGGTCTTTCAGAAAGTGCAGAAGAAAATACAAATTCCAAAAAGAAGAAAAAGAAGTAGAAGTTTGAAATCAGGTGATATTGTGATTAAAGAAGCTATCGGCATTGGCGATAACGAAGTTGACGCATTAAACGATGCAAAAAAGCAGCTTGGTCTTGACGAAAATGCAGAGGTTGATTTTGAGGTTATCCAGAGAGCCGAAAAGAAAAAATTCGGTCTTTTCGGAGGTCAGCCTGCAAAGGTTAGGGTTACTCTCAAAGAAACTCCTGCAGAAAAAGCAGAACAGTTTTTGAGAGATGTTCTCGACAACATGAAGCTTGAAAGCGTTGTGATAGAGAAGAAAGAAATTGAAGGCGGTATCGAGTTCAATCTTTCGGGTGAGGATGTCGGTTTTGTAATCGGCAGAAGAGGTGAAACACTTGACTCACTTCAGTACCTTACAAGCCTTGTTGCCAACCACTCTGACAACAGCTATTTTAAGGTAACTATTGATACCGGAAACTACAGAGAAAAGAGAGAAAAGACTCTTGAAATTCTCGGCAGAAAGCTTGCTTTCAAGGCTGTTAAAACAGGCAGAAAGACAAATCTTGAGCCAATGAATCCTTATGAGAGAAGAATTATTCATACTTCTGTTCAGAAGGTAAACGGTGCTATTTCATGGAGCGAAGGCGAAAACGCAAACCGCCATGTTGTTATCGGTCCTGATCCAAAGGCAAAGCCCGTTCGCAGAAACGGCGGTTATAACAACAGAGGCAGAGGCGGCAGACGCCCATACAGCGCAAACCGTTCCGAGCATAACACTCCCGCAAATCCTGACAGAAAGCCCCTTAACGAGGGCGGTGCAACAGGTCTTTACGGAAGAATAGACAAATAATTACAGGGCGGTTTTTAACCGCCCTTTTTTCTTGGTGATTTTATGAATTACGATACAGTTGCCGCAATAAGTACCGCTCAGGGTGAGGGCGGTATCGGCGTTATTAGAATTTCGGGTGACGATGCACTTCGGATTGCCAACAAAATTTTCTACTCCGTTTCGGGTAAAAAGGTTACTGAGATGAAAGGCTATACGGCATCGTTCGGAAAAATTTCAGAAAACGGTGAAGATATTGACGAGGCGGTTGCACTTGTTTTTAAGGCGCCTCACAGCTATACCGGCGAAGATGTTGTTGAGCTTTCGTGCCACGGCGGACTTTACATTACAAAAAGAGTTCTGCGTGCTGTTCTCAATGCCGGCGCCGTTCCGGCTCAGGCAGGAGAATTTACAAAGCGAGCATTCCTAAACGGCAAAATCGACCTCACCGAAGCAGAGGCTGTAATTGATATTATAAGCGCTAAAAGCAGAGGGGCGGCAAGGTCTGCTCTTTGTGTAAAAGAGGGTGCTTTGCGTAAGAAAATTGACGGTGTAAAAAATGACCTCCTCTCAATGGCGGCTCACCTTTCTGCGTGGGCAGATTATCCCGAGGAGGATATTGCCGAGGTTACGGCTGATTCCGTAATTGAAACCTGTGACAATGCAATCAAGTGTTTTAAGTCCTTACTTGACAGCTATGACTGCGGTCAGGCGGTAAAAAAAGGCATTGATACCGTAATTGCCGGCAGACCGAATGTAGGAAAAAGCACACTTATGAATTTGCTTTCGGGATATGAAAAGAGTATTGTAACCGATATTCCCGGAACTACGAGAGATATTGTTGAAGATACGGTAACTGTGGGAGATGTTGTTCTGAATCTCAGCGATACGGCAGGACTTCGTGATACTGAGGACACGGTTGAAAAAATCGGTGTTGACAGAGCGAGAAAAAGACTTGAGCAATGCGGCCTTTTGCTTGCTGTTTTTGATAACAGCAGAGAGCTTGACGAGGACGATTATGCACTCATTGAGTCTGCAAAGCTTGTCCCTTCAATTGCCGTAATTAATAAGACTGATCTTGATAACAAGCTTGATATAGAATATATCAGTAAAAATATAAAATATATAGTATATATATCTGCAATCAGTGGTGACGGCAGAGATGAATTAACAAAGGCTGTTGAAAAAATTGCAGGAACTCAAAACTTTAATCCGAGTGAAGGCGTTCTCTCAAATGAAAGACAGCGAATTGCCGTTAAAAATGCACTTGATTCGGTTATTGAGGCAATGAACGCACTTAAATGCGGTATGACATTTGATGCAGTAACAGTTTCAATTGAGGATGCAATTTCACACTTACTTGAATTAACGGGTGAGAGAACAAGTGATGAGGTTGTGGATAGGGTGTTTCACAACTTTTGCGTAGGAAAATAGGTGATATTATGAATTATTTTGCGGGTGAATATGATGTTGCAGTAGTCGGTGCAGGTCACGCAGGAATTGAGGCAGCTCTTGCGGCGGCAAGGCTTGGCTGTAAAACTGCAATATTTACCATAAACATGGATGCGGTCGGAAACTGTCCCTGTAACCCGTCAATCGGCGGAACGGCAAAGGGACATCTTGTCCGTGAGATTGACGCACTCGGCGGTGAAATGGGAAAGACTGCCGATGAATGTTTTTTGCAGTCCAGAATGCTTAACAGGGGAAAAGGTCCGGCTGTTCATTCGCTGAGAGCACAGATTGACAGAAGAAAATATTCTTCCGTTATGAAACATAAGATTGAATTACAGAAAAATCTCGACCTTCGTCAGGCTGAAATTACGGATATTGAAAAGACGGAGGGAGGTTATAATCTTACTACAAGAATGCTTGCCGTTTTTAAGTGCAAGACCGTTATTATTGCAACGGGTACATATCTCGGCGGCAGAATTTTTGTCGGTGAGGTTTCATATGAAAGCGGTCCCGACGGAATTTTCCCTGCCGCATTTCTCGGTGCAAGCCTTAAAAAACTCGGTCTGCCTTTGAGAAGATTTAAGACAGGTACTCCGGCAAGAGTTCTGAAAAGTTCAATTGATTTTTCTGAGCTTGAAGTTCAAAAAGGTGATGAACCTCCGCAGCCGTTCTCTTATGAAACTGAGAATCTCGGTGAAAACAAGGTTGAATGCCATGTCAGTTGGACAAATGACGAAACAAAACAGATTATTCTTGAAAATATCAACCGTTCTCCGCTTTATGCCGGAAAAATTGAGGGTGTTGGTCCCCGTTATTGTCCAAGCTTTGAAGATAAGATTATGCGTTTTAAGGATAAGCCAAGACATCAGCTTTTTATTGAGCCGTGCGGACTTGATACCGAGGAAATGTATCTTCAGGGAATGAGCTCGTCACTACCGGAAGAAGTTCAGCTTAAATTCTACCACACAATAAAAGGTCTTGAACATTGCCTTATTATGCGACCTGCTTATGCAATTGAATATGATTGCGTTGATCCGCTTGCAATGAACCCTACACTTGAATTTAAAGATTTTCAAGGACTTTTCGGTGCCGGTCAATTCAACGGTTCTTCGGGTTATGAGGAGGCTGCGGCTCAGGGACTTGTTGCAGGAATTAATGCCGCAATGAAGGTTCTTGGCAGAGAGCCTGTTATATTTGACCGTTCCGAAAGCTATATAGGCACACTTGTTGACGACCTTGTTACAAAGGGTGCGAATGAGCCGTATAGAATGATGACTTCAAGAAGTGAGTACAGACTTGTACTTCGTCAGGATAATGCCGACGAAAGACTTACTCCTCTCGGTCACAAAATTGGTCTTATAAGCGATGAAAGATACGCAAAGTTTCTTAAAAAGCAGGAGCTTAAAAAAGAAGAACTTAACAGACTTAAAAGTACGGTGATTTCACCTACTGATGAAGTTAATAAGATACTTGTTTCACGTGAAACATCTGAAATTACTTCGGGAGTAAGACTTATTGACCTTATGAAACGGCCTCAGCTTGGTTATGATGCACTCAAGAGTATTGATAAAACAAGACCGGAGCTTGATCCGAATATCTTTGAACAGGTTGAAATTGAAATTAAGTATGAGGGTTATATTCAAAAACAGCTCAAACAGGTTGAGCAAATGAAAAAGCTTGAAGTTAAGCAATTGCCAAAGGACTTTGATTACAATGAAATTGAAGGACTTAGACTTGAGGCAAGGGAAAAGCTTAATAAGATTAAACCGCTCAATATCGGACAGGCGTCAAGAATTTCGGGTGTTTCTCCTGCGGATATCAGCGTACTTCTTATCTGGCTTGCTCAGAACAACAGGAGGCAGTAATGGCAATTAAAAATACTCTCACTACCGTTACTGATGGTTTTAAAACAAAGCTTGATGACGAAATGCTCAAAAGGCTTGAAATCTACTTCAAATTGCTTGTTGAGTGGAACGAAAAGATGAATCTTACTGCAATAACCGATGAACAAGGAGTTGCGGTCAAGCATTTTGCCGACAGCCTTACACTTTACAACTTTGTTGATGTAAAAAATAATGCAAGCATTATTGATGTTGGAACAGGTGCGGGTTTTCCCGGTGTTGTGCTTAAAATTGCAAGACCTGACATTAAACTGACACTTCTCGACAGCCTTAACAAAAGACTTACATTTCTCGACACAGTTCTTAACGATATAGGACTTGATGCAGAGCTTGTTCACAGCAGGGCAGAGGAGGGCGGTAAAAATAAGCTTTATCGTGAAAAGTTTGATATTGCCGTTTCAAGAGCAGTTGCAAGGCTGAATGTTCTCTGTGAATACTGCTTGCCGTATGTCAAGGTTGGCGGTTTGTTTGCAGCAATGAAAGGACCGAATGCCGATGAAGAACTTGACGGAGCAGAAAATGCCTTGAAATTACTCGGCGGTAAGGTTGAAAAGGTTCATAAGTTTAATCTTCCGTGTGACGAGGGCGAGCGTACAATCATTGTAATCAAAAAGGTAAAACCCACACCAAAACAATACCCGAGAATTTCGGGAAAAATAAAGTCACAACCGTTGTGATAAATATCGACAGTTTTTTTGATAAATTACCATTTTATGGTAAAACTTCTTAAAAAAGTTGCTCACAAAGCGACAACAACCGCACCGTGTCTATGTTATTATAATAGCACAGGGACAACCCCTGATGCTAACGAACATTGAGGCGATGCGGTTGAATTTTATGCTCAAAAACGATAACAAAGTTTTAGAGATTCCGATTATTAAAATCAGACCGAACAAAGCACAACCTCGCAAAACCTTTGACGAAACCGAACTTGCAGCTCTCTCCGCATCAATCAGCGAAAACGGTATCTTGCAGCCGTTGTCGGTAAGAAAAATCTCGGCTGCGGAGTATGAACTTGTGGCAGGTGAGCGCCGCCTCAGGGCATCGGTTTTGGCAGGATTACGAAAGGTGCCGTGCATCGTTTTAAAGTGTTCGGAAAAAGAGTCAGCCATTTATGCTCTCCTTGAAAATCTCCAGCGAAGCGACCTCGGTATATTCGAGGAAGCTCGCGGGATTTCAAAGCTGATCAGGCGCTACGGTCTTACCCAAGAGGAAGCAGCGAACCGACTGGGCAAAAGCCAATCAACAATTGCAAACAAGCTAAGACTTCTTCGCCTTACATACGAGGAGCAGGAATGGATTGTAAATGCAGGGTTGAGCGAAAGACACGCAAGGGCTCTTTTAAGAATTGAAGATGACGCTTTAAGACATGAGGCTCTGTCAAAAATTATTTCGGAGAATCTCAACACAAGTCAGACTGATGAACTCGTCAGCATTTTAATTAATTCAGTACCAAAAACAACAAAATCCAAAGGTACAAGCAAAGCGGTGATAAAAGACTTACGAATTTTTCTTAACACAATCAATAAGGCTATTGATACAATGCGTCTTGCAGGAATCGACGCACAATCAGACAAAAAAGACACAGACAATTTTATCGAATACACAATACGGATTCCCAAAAGACATCAAAAGCCTGATGCAGAAAAAACTGCTTAATTCACTTTTCAGAGGGTGCGAAAGCATCCGTTCCACTCATACCCATTTCCTTATCTAAACCCCTTGCAAAGAGTCGCACAGTAATGTGCGACTTTTTGCGTTGTATAGTTTTTATTTTTTGGTTACACAGCAAATGTTTCACGTGAAACATTTTTAGGTCATCCTAATGTAAAATGTAATTCTGCAGTTTATGTTTAAAAGAGTTGCTGAAAGTTTTGTAGGGTAGAACCGTGTTCTCCCACAAGTAATAAAAGAGATTTTATGTTATATGTGATTTTATAAATGTCATAAATCAGTAGGGGCGTTCATCGGACGCCCGCCTTGATGAAATTTTATGTTCTCACATATATGTTTTGATATGGTGAAAACTGTGTTTCAAATTTGCACGCAATGCGTGCAATCCGTATGCGTTGCATACGAACGGGCGAACGATGTTCGCCCATACATTATTTCGTTTATAAATTTTCAGACATCATAAAATTTCTACCGTTACTCGGCGGGCGGCCGATGACCGCCCCTACAATACAAAATATACTTTGCATTAAGGTGAACCAATTTTGCAATCGGTTTAATCAGTGAACACGATTCACCAATATAAAAATAATTTGCTAAAAAAATTGTTTCACGTGAAACATTTGCTTTTGATTAAGAAAAAAGTTGCATTAAATCCCAAAAAATCTTTAAAATAGCTTTAAAAATGGTGTGCATTATGATATAATTTTAAAGTAAAAGATATAAAAATCATAAAAACAAAAGACAAGGTGATTTTTTGGCAAAAATAATTGCAATATCAAACCAAAAGGGAGGTGTGGGAAAGACCACAACCTCCGTTAATCTTGCGGCTTGTCTGGGAAAAATGGGAAAGAAAACATTGCTTGTTGACGCTGATCCACAGGGAAATGCCACAAGCGGTGTCGCCATTGATAAGAGCAAGGTTAAGTTTTCAACTTACTCAATTCTTGTTGACGGTGCAAAAGCCGAACAATGTGTTCTTACAACTCCGTATGACAATCTGCACATTCTTCCGTCAAGCCTTGATTTGGCTGCCGCAGAGCTTGAAATTGCAGAAAAACCGCACAGAGAGGCACTTTTAAAGAATGCTTTGCTCCCGATAAAGCAGTATTATGATTACATAATCATCGACTGTCCTCCGTCACTCGGACTTATCACGGCAAATGCGTTAACGGTTGCCGACACATTCCTTGTGCCGATTCAATGCGAATATTATGCACTTGAAGGATTGTCACAGCTTATCAATACGGTAAGAAGAATAAAAAGACAGTACAACGAATCAATTGAAATTGAAGGCGTTCTGCTTACAATGTATGACGGACGACTTAATCTTACACAACAGGTAGTAGATGAAGTGAAAAAATTCTTCCCACGAAAGGTTTTCAAAACAGTTGTTCCGAGGGGAGTAAGACTTTCCGAAGCACCGAGCTTTGGTATGCCTGTTATCTACTACGACAAATCCTGTAAGGGCAGTCAGGCATATACGGCACTTGCCGAGGAAATAGTCGGAAAGGAGAGAGGCTGATTTGGCAAAAAAACTCGGTGGTCTTGGAAAAGGCCTTAACGCAATATTTATAGAGAACGATTCCGAAACAGAGGGCGGAACAGTAACACTTAAAATTTCGGAGATTGAACCGAACCGTACTCAGCCGAGAAAAGAATTTGACGAACAGGCTTTGTCGGAGCTTGCAGAGAGTATTTCACAGCACGGACTTTTACAGCCGTTGCTTGTTCGTCCGCTTACACTCGGCGGTTATCAGATTGTGGCAGGTGAAAGAAGATACAGAGCAAGCCGTATGGCAGGCCTTACCGAAGTCCCTGTTATAATCAAGGAGCTTACCGATACCGAAACAATGGAGATTGCCCTTATTGAAAATCTTCAGCGTGAGGATTTAAGCCCTGTTGAAGAGGCTCTCGGCTACAAGGCTCTTATTGATGAACATGGTTTTTCACAGGAGGAAGTTGCAAAGTCGGTCGGAAAATCCCGTCCCGCAGTTGCAAATGCATTAAGACTTCTTAAACTTCCCGATAATATAATGGAATATCTCAAAGACGGCAAAATCTCGGCAGGTCATGCAAGAGCATTGCTTACACTTGAGAATGAAGAACTGATGACGGAGCTTGCAGATGAAATTGTTGCAAAAGATCTTTCGGTAAGACAGGTTGAAAAAATCTGCAAGAAAAAACCGACAGTTCAGAAGGAAGAGAAGCCTGAGAAAAAGCCTTCGTTCTACAGCATGGTTGAACTTGCACTCTCGGAAAGCCTTGGACGAAAAATCAGCGTTTCAAAGAGCAAGGGCAAGCAAGGCGGTGTTCTTCAGATTGAATTCTATTCGGACGAAGAACTTACAGAGCTTTCAAACAAACTTAAATAACATTACATAAAGAGGTATTTTAAAATGATAGATATTAAATTTTTAAGAGAAAATCCCGACGCAGTAAAAGAAAATATTAAAAAGAAGTTTCAAGACCACAAACTTCCGCTTGTTGATCAGGTAATTGAGCTTGATGAGCAGAGCAGAGCCGTTAAAAAACAGGCTGATGAACTCCGTTCAAACAGAAACAAAATTTCAAAGCAGATTGGCTCTCTTATGGCTCAGGGCAAAAAAGAAGAGGGTATGGCTCTTAAAGAAGAAGTTACAAAGCAGGCACAACAGCTTGCAGAGCTTGAAAAGCAGGAATCAGACCTTTCTGCAAAGGTAACGGAAATCATGATGCAGATTCCTAATATTATTGATCCGTCTGTTCCGATTGGTAAGGATGACAGTCAGAATGTTGAAATTGAGAAGTTCGGCGATCCGTATGTACCTGATTTTGAAATTCCTTATCACACAGAAATTATGGAAAAATTCAACGGTATCGACCTTGATTCTGCAAGAAAGGTTGCTGGTAACGGTTTCTATTATCTTATGGGTGATATTGCAAGACTTCACAGCGCAGTAATCGCATATGCCCGTGATTTTATGATTAACAGAGGTTTTACATACTGTGTACCGCCTTTTATGATCAGAAGTAATGTTGTAACAGGCGTTATGAGCTTTGCCGAGATGGATTCAATGATGTACAAGATTGAGGGCGAGGACCTTTATCTTATCGGCACAAGCGAACATTCAATGATTGGTAAGTTCATTGACACAATCAACAAGGAAGAAAATCTTCCTTACACTCTCACAAGCTATTCTCCTTGCTTTAGAAAAGAAAAAGGTGCTCACGGCATTGAGGAGAGAGGCGTTTACAGAATTCATCAGTTTGAAAAGCAGGAAATGATTGTTGTTTGTAAGCCTGAGGACAGCAAAATGTGGTTTGACAAGCTTTGGCAGAACACAGTAGACCTTTTCCGTTCAATGGATATTCCTGTTCGTACACTCGAATGTTGTTCGGGCGACCTTGCTGACCTCAAGGTTCGTTCACTTGATGTTGAAGCCTGGTCACCTCGTCAGAAAAAATATTTTGAGGTTGGTTCATGCTCAAACCTCGGTGACGCACAGGCTCGCCGCCTTAAAATCAGAGTTGCAGGCGAGGACGGCAAGAAATACTTTGCACATACTCTTAACAACACGGTTGTTGCACCTCCGAGAATGCTCATTGCGTTCCTTGAGAACAACCTTAACGAAGACGGCACAATCAGAATTCCTGAGGCTCTTCGTCCTTACATGGGCGGTATGGAGGTTATCAAGTAATCAACATACTGTGTTCTCACAAAAATCAGCAAACTATAGCAAATATCAAAACAAAATTATATTGACATTATACTGTTATAATGGTATAATTTACCTTACTAAAATCCCTTGAAAGAGGTTAACGGAGGTAATTATTATGAAACAGAGAAGTGTAGGTATTGCAATTCTTCTTACAATCATCACTTGCGGTATTTACGGAATTTACTGGCTTATCATGCTTAATGACGAAACAAACTATGTTTCGGGTCATCAGCAGGACGGCACATCAGGCGGAGTTGTGTTCTTGCTCACACTTGTGACTTGCGGTATTTACGGTTATTACTGGTGCTACAAGCAGGGTGAAAAGCTCAATGAGGCAAAGATGCAGAGAGGCATTATGGTTGATACAAGTGCATCTGTAATTTATCTTGTTCTTTCAATCTTCGGTCTTAGCATTGTTGCTTATGCTCTTATGCAGAGTGAGCTTAACAAGATGCTTCCTCCACAGTAATCAATGAAAAAAAGATTATTAAAATTTTCAACGGCTGCGATTTTTTTGGTCGCAGCCGGTGTTTTATATTATTTAATTGTTTCGTTTACCGATTTTGCAATTCCGTGTGTATTCCGAAAGATAACGGGACTTTATTGCCCCGGCTGCGGTGTTACGGGAATGTTGACTCATATTGTAAGGCTTGATTTTAAGGGTGCTTTTGCGTGCAATCAGGTTTTGTTTGTAATCTCACCGTTCATTCTGTATCTGCTCGGAAAAATGCTTTACGGCTACATAAGGTACGGCAGACTTACTCTGAAAAAATTCGACACGGTTCTGACATTTGTGCTGATAGGTATACTGCTCGTTTTCGGAGTTGTCAGAAATCTTCCGCCGTTCGACTTTTTACGACCGTATGGATAAGATGTTAATAACTTTCTGAAAATTAGAAATCCCCGAACATTTTTGTGTTCGGGGATTGTTGCTATGATATTAAGATAATACGAAAAGTTTTCAACATTGAATCAACGGTGATTCATCACTTTAAATCGCTGAAAGAAATTCTTGAGTATGTATCATTGTTGAGTGTAAGAGTATCGCCGTCAACAGAGTATGTGTATTTATCTGTTGTTTTTTTGTCTGAGGTTGTGTATGTTGAAACAATTTTACCTTCGCTTGCCGTGTAGTTTGAATATGCAAACATATAGTCAAAAAGATTCTGATACATAATTCCGCTCTTGTCAAAGCAGAGATACTCACCGCTTTCTGATTTCCAACAGCCTACAAGCTTATCATCAATTGATGCGTCTTTGTCGGGGGTGGGAATAAAGTCGGGATCGTCTGTTTTCTTGAGCGTTGAAACCGCCTTTGTATCCGTATTTGTCAGCTCGGCAGTTTTTTTGTCATCTGAAAGCTTGTAGGTGTAAGTTCCGTTCAGTCCGAAAACAAGCTTTGTGGTAAATGTCGGATTGTTGTCATCATCGGTATCGTAGCTGTATTTGCCGAAATATCCCGAAGTTCCGCTGATGAGTATAGACTTGCCCTCGCCGTTAAACATATAGTAAAAGCTTGCATACTGCGAACCCTCGCCCGAGGTTATCTGCCATGTGCCTACAAGGTCATCTTCATCATTTTCTTTGCAGGTATGCAATGATTTCAAGTCAAACGATTCATTCGTCGTACCGGATTTTGCAGTGCCTTCAGTAGCCTGTACGGTTGTCTGAGCTTCAGTGGGTTTTGTGGTATCAGCTGTTGAAGAATTTGCCGAGTCGGAACATCCTGCAAATACTGCAATCGAAAGAGCGATTGTACCGACTAAAACGCTTTTTTTAAAAATCTGTTTTGTTATGTTCATTTTATACCTCTGTTATCACATAATAAGCCTGTCACGGTAACCAAAATAAAGCAAATATTCAGTAAAACAGGCAATACAATACTATTTTATAATTTACGGAACATGTTGTCAATACAGAAAAATGAATTACAAATTTTTTGTTTAAAAAAACTTTTTCTGTCTTGATAATCACAGGTCGATTTGTTATAATAATAGGTAACAATAAAAATCGAATTTTGTAGTATGGAGGAATAATATGCTGAATACAAGTTATGACGAAAAATTTGGCAAGAAGGGCCTTACATTCGACGATGTTCTCCTTATTCCGGGCGAATCAGATGTTGAACCCAAGAATGTTGATGTGTCGACTCATCTTACCAAGACAATCAAGCTTAACACTCCGCTTATGACTGCCGCTATGGATACAGTTACCGAAACAGATATGGCAATTGCCATGGCTCGTGAGGGCGGCGTTGGTATTATTCATAAGAATATGTCAATTGAAAAGCAGGCAGATCAGGTTGACAGAGTAAAGAGAAGTGAAAACGGTGTTATCGTTAATCCGTTCTTCCTTTCTCCCGAGAACACAGTAAGAGATGCAGATGAACTTATGGGTAAGTACAAAATTTCGGGTGTTCCGATTTGCCGTGACGGCAAGCTTGTCGGCATTATTACAAACCGTGATATGCGTTTTATGACAGGCGCCGATTTTGCACAGCCGATTTCTGCTGTTATGACGCACGAAAACCTTGTTACCGCTCCTGTCGGTACAACTCTTAAGCAGGCTCAGCAGATTCTCCGTGAGCACAGAATCGAAAAGCTCCCGATTGTCGGCAAGGACGGCAGTCTTAAAGGACTTATCACAATTAAAGATATTGAAAAGAGCGTTCAGTATCCCAACTCTGCCCGTGATGACAAGGGCAGACTCATCTGCGGTGCTGCTATCGGTGCTACAAAGGATGTTCTTGACAGAGTTGCCGCTCTTGTTGAGTCACAGGTTGATGTTGTTGTTCTTGACTCTGCACACGGTCACAACTCAAATGTTGTTCAGTCTGTTGCAAAGGTTAAGAAAGCATATCCGAATCTTCCTCTTATCGCAGGCAACATTGCTACGGCAGAAGCTGCAAAGGCTCTTATTGATGCAGGTGCAGATGCTATTAAGGTTGGTATCGGTCCCGGTTCTATCTGTACAACAAGAATCGTTGCAGGTATCGGTGTTCCTCAGATTACAGCTATCTATGATGCCGCTTGTGAAGCGTCAAAGTACGGTATTCCTGTAATCGCAGACGGCGGTATCAAGTATAGCGGTGATATCGTTAAGGCACTTGCCGCAGGCGGCAGTGTTGTAATGGTCGGTTCACTTGTTGCAGGTTGTGCCGAAAGCCCCGGAGACAACGAAATCTATCAGGGCAGACAGTTTAAGGTTTACAGAGGCATGGGCAGTCTCGGAGCAATGGGCAAAGGCAGTGCAGACAGATACTTCCAGGCAAGTAACAACAAGTTTGTTCCCGAAGGTGTTGAAGGTCGTGTACCTTACAAGGGACCTCTTTCAGACACAATTTATCAGATGCTCGGCGGACTTCGTGCAGGTATGGGTTACACAGGCTGTGCAACAATCAAGGATCTTCATGAAAAGGCAAGATTTGTCCAGATTTCAGGTGCAGGTCTGCGTGAAAGCCATCCGCATGATATTCAGATTACAAAAGAAGCTCCTAACTACTCTTATCATTCATAATTGATAAATCATAAATATTTGCATAAAATAAAAGAAAAGGATGTGCCGACAGTTTATGTACAGACTCGGAATTGATCTGGGCGGAACAAACATTGTAGCCGGTGTTGTTGACGAAAATTACGAAATTATCGCAAAGGCAAGCTGTAAAACAAATGTGCCCCGTCCCGAAAGTGAAATCTGCGACAGTATGGCAGATGTTGCGTTAAAGGCAATTGAAAAAGCAAAACTTACAATTGATGATATTGAGTCAATCGGTATCGGTGTACCGGGTGCGGTTAATCCGAAAACAGGCGTTATAGAGTATTCTGCTAATCTTTTCTTCCATAACTGGCAGGTTGTCAAGATGATGGAGGAAAGGCTCAATACAAAGATTTGCGTTGAAAACGATGCAAACGCTGCTGCCCTCGGCGAGTATCTTGCAGGCAGTGCAAAGGGTGCAAAAAATGCGATTGCAATAACACTCGGTACAGGTATCGGCGGCGGTATCATTATTAACGGCAAGATTTACAGCGGTTCTAACTATGCAGGCGCTGAGCTTGGACATATGGTTATCGTTAAAGACGGTAAGGAATGTGCGTGCGGCAGAAAGGGCTGTTGGGAGGCTTATGCATCTGCAACAGGTCTTATTAACCTCACAAAGCAGGAAATCCTCAAGGAGAACTTTGACTTCAGCTATATGCTCAAGTCCTGTGACGGCGATATTAACAAGGTTACAGGCAAGACTGCATTTGATGCTGTTCTTGCAGGTGACGCAAATGCCAAAGCCGTAATTGACGAGTATATCGGTTATCTCGCTTGCGGTCTTGTGAATATTATTAATATTTTCCAGCCGGATATCCTTTGTATCGGCGGCGGTATTTCAAATCAGGGCGAGAATCTTCTTGCTCCGCTCCGTACGATTGTTGAAAAGGAAAGATATACAAAGCATAACGATAAGCAGACAATCATCTGCAAGGCAAGCCTTGGCAATGATGCAGGCATTATCGGTGCGGCTTTTCTTGAATAATTGACAAACCGTTAAAATTTACTTCGTGATTTCGGGCGGAAAAATGTATTTTCTGCCCGAAAAGCGGATTTTTAAAATAATAAAAACTTTTTTGAAAAAATTTAAAAAAAGTGTTGACAAATCGTCCTTTTTGCCCTATAATAAATCTTGCTGATTTCGGTTAGAAATCCTCATGTACTACATGGCGGAATAGCTCAGCTGGCTAGAGCATTCGGTTCATACCCGAAGTGTCGTAGGTTCAAGTCCTATTTCCGCTACCATATTTGGCCCGGTGGTCAAGCGGTTAAGACACCGCCCTTTCACGGCGGTAACACGAGTTCGATTCTCGTCCGGGTCACCAAATATATTTGCCGGTGTGGTGGAATAGGCAGACACAAGGGACTTAAAATCCCTCGGTCATTGCGACCGTACCGGTTCAAGTCCGGTCACCGGCACCAAAAAAACAGCCACGAGGGCTGTTTTTTTCGTTTCAGTGATTTTTTTAATTGTATAGTTGTTGCTGTTCAAGGACCATCCGTTTTGGATGGCCTTTCTTGATTATTTGTGAATATATCATTGACAAGATATGTTTATTAGTTTAAAATTAAATCAGGTAGTATAAATACTTTTTCATTGCATACAGATATTTGTATGTTAAAGAAAAGGGTGTGGTGTGCTATTAATAATACGAAGGAGGAAACTAATATGGCTGTTCTTGCAGTACCAATGGATAAAACATTTGAAATTGCTGTTGATAAGGTTGAAAATTTCGATAAAAAAGCAAAAGAGCATTCCGGAAAACATCTTCTTCAGGATAGGTTGAAAAAGCATAACAAAGGTGATGTTGAGTGGGATTTGAAGAAGTAAAAAAGTTTAAATATAAATTTAAGAGAATTTCCTCAATTAACATTGAATTAATTGAGGATTTTTCTTGTGGTTCAGAAGAACTTGACAAAAAGCTTATACAGATGAAAGAAAATGACGAGGGAACTACATTTGTTTTTTTGGATGAAACAAATGGTCAGATAATCGGATATTGTACCTATTGTGCATCAGGACTGAAAAAAGCTTATGAAAACGATTCAATAACTTATCCTGCAGCCGAAATAAAATATTTTGCAATAGATGAAACCTATCAGCATAAATCTTATGATGATGATTTTAAATTCAGCGATTTAATGTTGTGTGAGGTTTTGAAAAAATTGATTGAGATTTCCGAAGAAGCAATTTCCTTTGATTATATCTTATTGTATTCAGTACCCGAGGCTGTAAGCTTTTACAAAAGAAATGGATTTTGTGAATTTACGGAGTTTATGAAAAAGGATTCTTACAACTATATTGACGGGTGTATTCCGATGTTTTTTACATTATAATTAAACACAACAAAGCCTTGCAAGTAAAAAATTGCAAGGCTTTTATAATTTGGGTGGGAACATAAACTTATGTTGAAACAGTTTCTGTATAGCTTGCGTAGCAAACATAGTTCGCCGATGGAAGATGTATATGAAAATGACCTACTGAAAAACAGCAGGTCATTTTCGGAGAGAGTATATTTTAAGAAGAAAGATTTATACGATTCTTCGGTGTTAATAAAATTGTATTTGTGTATGTTTGGTGGAGAGAAAGGAAATTTGTATCAAAAAAATTTATGAATAGGATCTGCACAAATCCATGCTGTAAACCATATTGTCCTTAGAAACCATGGTTATTGGGGTTGTGGGGGAAAGCTCGTTAAACTTTACAAGAAAGCTGTTGTCTTTTCCGTCGTGCATACCCGTTACAATGCGTTCAACATTGTTGTCACCTACAAATTCGGCAGTAACCTTTGGTGCGTCATCCGAAAACATCACGGTCATATCTGCACCCGATTCCTTTGCAATAAGGTAAAGATACTCGATTTCATCACTTACTGACGAATAGTCTGACATCGGTTTTAAAACGCTCATAACTCTGAGTTCGCAATCAGAGCTGTCGGCAATTTCTTTGGCAATTCGGATAATTCTGTCACAGTTGTACTGACTTGTGACGCAGGCAAGAACTGCCGACTTCATGTTTTTCAATTTTTTCACCTCCTTTTTTTATTGTGACTATATCATAACAGCCGTTTTTGACGGAAAAATATTCATATTGTGAACTTATTGTGAATTTTTGCTTTTTTAATAAATGTGCGCAAAATTTAAAAAATTCAGTATTTATCGGCATTTTCAGAAAATTATTTTAAAAATAGTATGTGAGTATACGAGAGTATATAAGAGTAAACAAGCGTATTTGAGAGATTGTTCAAAGCTAAATTAAATTTTTTCAAAAAAGTGTTGACAATGGGCATAAATTGTAATATAATCAATCTCACAGTGAAAAAATACAGGAGGATATTGTTATGTCAACTTTTTTAGCTAAACCAAACGAAGTTGAGCGCAACTGGTATGTAATTGATGCAGCCGGCAAGTCACTCGGTCGTGTAGCAGCTCAGGCAGCTACTCTCCTCAGAGGTAAGAACAAGGCTACTTTTACTCCCAATGTTGACTGTGGTGATCATGTAATCATCATCAACTGCAAGGACGCTGTTCTTACAGGTAACAAGCTCACACAGAAGAAGTGGCAGCGCCACACAGGCTATATCGGCCATCTTAAGGAAACTCGTTATGATACACTTATGGCAACAAAGCCTACAAAGGCTATGGAGCTTGCTGTTAAGGGTATGCTTCCTAAAAATACACTCGGCAGAGCAGCTCTTTTAAGATTAAGACTCTTTGAGGGTGCAGAACACAATCATCAGGCTCAGAAGCCTGCAATGATTGAAGACTAATTGAAGGAGGCAAAAGATAATGTACGATAAGACACCTTATTTTTACGGTACAGGCAGAAGAAAAAGTTCTGTTGCTCGTGTAAGACTTTATCAGGGCACAGGCAAAATCACAATCAACGATCGTGACATTGACGATTACTTTGGTCTTGAAACACTCAAGCTCATCGTAAGACAGCCTCTCGCTCTTACAGAAACAGACGAGAAGTTCGACATCGTTTGCAGAGTATCAGGCGGCGGCGTAACAGGCCAGGCCGGTGCTATCCGTCACGGTATTTCAAGAGCTCTTCTTCAGTATGACACAGAGAATCTCCGTGGCAAACTTAAGAAGGCAGGCTTCTTAACTCGTGATCCGAGAATGAAAGAGCGTAAGAAATACGGTCTTAAAGCAGCTCGTAGAGCTCCTCAGTTCTCAAAGAGATAATCGGATACCAGCTATTTGGCTATATACCGTTATTTCAAAGAGTTCCGAAAGCTGTTTGGACAACTTTCGGACAACTAAAAAAAGTATTTTTGATCGCTCTGTTTCGTGCAGAGCGATTTTTTTATGTTGCTGTAACTTATAATTTTATTCGGTCAGCTTTTTCTCAATAGAATCCGCCAACACTTTTCGTGTACTGCTGAGAACGTCAGCGTAAATATCAGCTGTGACGTTGATATCACAATGTCCGAGGTGGTCGCTGATTACTTTAAGGTCAACGCCCATATTCAAAAGCATTGTAGCATTGCAATGTCTGAGTTTATGAAGAGTCAAACTTTCAAATTCTGTACCTTTGGTGAAGCGTTTGAGCGAAGTCAAGACTGAACTTCTGTCTCTGTAATTGCCATTTGCAGAGGGAAATACCATTTCGGGATGTGCATAATTCTCACCAAGGGCAATTTTCAGTTTATCGGTGTACTCTTTTTGTGCTTTGAGAACAGATGCCACAGTTTCGCTCATGCCGATTGTACGAATGCTTTTTTTCGTCTTGGGCGGCGTGAGTTCATGCTTTCCACCAATGTTATTCAGTGTGTGTTTGATAGAGATTGAACTGTTTTCAAAATCAATATCTTCCCAACGGAGTGCGAAACACTCTCCGGAACGCATACCTGTAAAGAGTAATATCCTGATAATACGCTTCACATCTTCATCACAAGGCTTTTCATCAAGCATCTTTAAAAATCGTTTTAGTTCATCTTCTGAAAGAGCCATAACCTTGTGCTGTTCTTTATTTTTTGGAAGAATGACGTTATGGCAAGGGTTATCACGCAGAAAGCCTTGTTCCATGCCACGCTTGAAAATCGACTGCACAATTACATACAGTTTTCTTACAGTCGCAGGATTCAGCTTATAGGACTGCATTACCTGCGTCAACTTTGGTGTAGTGATATCTTTCAGTTTCATGTTTCCAAGAACGGGTTCAATATGATTCTTGTATTGTCCTGTGTAGGTGTAAACTGTTGATGCCTTTAATTCAACTGGTGCAAAGTTGTTGAAGTACCAATCTGCAAGTTCTGAAAATCTCATATTTTCATTGAAACTGATATATCCTTTGCATTGACGTTCAAACTCAAAGGCGAACTCCTGAGCAAGTTTCTCAGCCTTTTTCGGTGTTGCGTCTGTCGGCGGAGTGAATGTTGTGGATTTCATAATCTTCTTACCATTCATATCAGTACCAACGAAAACTCTGATTCTGAATGTGCTTCCTCGTTTATCAATTGCAGCCATAGTGCTGTATGTTACCTCCTGAAATGTTATAGCTTTTGTTCTTGGACTTTGTGGGTTTCCTGTACTTTCTTGTGATTATCACCAATTAACAGGAATGCTGTCTGGTGATTTTGTCCTTGAAATCTCAATATATGTCCCTGCACTTTCTGTACTTTGTGGCTTTTCTTCCTTTTTATGTTCATCAAGAAAATTTCTCATTTTATCGACTACCCACTTCCATTCAATCTTTTCTTCATTTGAAAATTGCTGAATCCAACCGAGCGAAAATTTCTCAGCCAAGGAATAGTGCTTCAAGGCGTATACAAACCTTTTATCAAGCTGATAATTCTCAGGAACATAGTCCATTTTCGGTGGTTTCAAGGTTTCATACCATTCTTTCACAAGCCACCAGTAGTCATGTATCGTCTGATATGCTTCCTGTTCCCATTTTTCAAAGCGTTCACGTTTCTTTCGCTTAATCTCCCGAATCTCAGCAGCTTCTGAATATTTCGGCTTATGATACTCTTTTTTATGTCCAAATCTGATACCGAGGTTAAAATCATCATTCAGTTTTTTTGCAGCATCAATAGCAGATAGTCCGAACAATTCCATAACAAAACCTAAAATGTCATAATGCACATTACAGGTGAAGCAATGGAATGCATTCGGGTATATGTATGCAGACGGATGATGATCGTTATGGAACGGACAGAGACAAGTGTTATTACGCTTGATTTCAATTCCGTAACGCTCTGTAACCATTCTTATATCAAGACGATTTCTTATTTCTTCAAAACAGTTCATCAGACTTCAAAAACTTTAAGAAGTTCTTCCTTATTAATGAGGATTTTGCCACGTTTGCCTTGACCAGTACGAATATATTTGACCTTGTTTTGTGCCACCAGCTGACGAACAGTGTGTTCACTGAGTCCCTTTACCGCTTGAGTACATTCCTTGATTGTAAGCATCTCAACGGGCTTCTTTCTGGTTGTTTCCTGTGTTGTCCCCTCATCAGTGAGCTGAATAAGGAGTGCCATAATATCATCAACGATTGCATTTTTTCTTTCCCGTGTCATAGTAAATCTCCTTTACTCTAATTCGTGATTTTTTGTATTTGATTTGTATTTGTGAAATTCTTCTGTAAGTCCATTAGCTGAAATGAATGATTTTGCTTTTTGTAAGTCAGATCTTAACCTCTCCTTTCCAGAGGTCTCCTTTGCACTTTTCATAAGTGTTTTGACTGATATTGTTGCAGGTTTCTTATATTCGGCAAGTTCAGCTGCCTGCTGACTTATTGTACTTTTCAATTCTGTATTTTCTTTGATAAGTTGCTGATTAGTCGCAGTAAGTTTTCTGGTTTGTTTTACGCTGACCACTTCTTTTTCAGCAAGAGCTTGAAGTTTGTCATAATCATTTTTATCAAGGGTAACCTTGTTTCCAAAAATGGTAGGCTTAACCGAAATGCTCCCAATATCAACAAGTTGAACCTTTTTCTTATTTGCCCTTTCAAGCATTGCTTTTGTTTCAGAAAGTTCACGAGAAATACCCTCATTTTCGCTTTTGAGTTGGACATTTTCAGCTTTAAGTTTGTCTGCCTCTTGCCTTGCTTCTTTGTACTCCTTAACTGACATAGAACCTCTTGACTTTTCAGGTTCCAAAGGTCTAATACCGTGTGCAAGACAAATTTGATTCAGTACTTCAATTTCTGATTTTCTCCAACGTGCAATTGCATCTTTTCCACTTCCGAATCCCATTTCTTTTAAGGCTTGAGCAATGCCGTTTTGTGTATCCTGTCCACGCTTGTAATGACCAACAGGAATATAGTCAATATGTAAGTGAGGTGTGGCTTCGTCCATATGAAGTACAGCGTTGAATACTACGAAATTTGGATTACGCTGCTGATATCCTGCTATATACTCTTTCAGACACGATGCTACAAGCTGTGCATCTTCTGTACCCACTCCGGAATCTTCTTTTTTACCTATCTGAACAACATCTTCATAGAAACTTTTTCGCTTATCGGCAGCTGTCACAACAGAATTGGACGGCTTCTGATGAAACAGAGATTCATAATATGTACCATGAATTTTTCTGTCATTGCGTTTCTGTTTGGCGTTGTAACGCTTTGTTGATTCAGCAAATAAATGCTCATACACACAGCCAATATCTTTCCTGATAAATGTATAGTTATTTCTCATACGGCAGCGGTCTACGTTATTTGCAATAAATAAGCGGTTATTATGCGTTAGCGATCCTTTGCCCTGACAAAATGAAATGCGTTTTTCTTTCATCTATATCTGGCGGGAAACTCTTTTGAAAAAGCGTTATCCCTCCATGCCTCCTTTCTCAAAACCTGCGTTGCCGAACAATCTGAGGATTGCGGCAACCGGTTTCAGACTATCGCTGAAACCACGGTGCGAAGCACCGATTTACAACAGGCTGTGCCTATTGTAACGCCATAGTATATATGACAGCCCTTGAACAGGTCTATCACATATACAGGCGCTCTGCCGAGGGCTTTCGCTGACAAAGTCAGCGATCATCAGACGGTTTTTCAAATACTTTCGGATTGACATAAACATAAACCGCTGATTTGTGGTTGCCTGTTTCTCTTTCATCGAAAGCAACATAACCATAATCTTCAAGCAATTTGAGTGCCTTGTAAAAGTCATCAGGTTCAGAGAAAATTTTATTTCGACATTTCTTTAGCAATGCCGATTGAAATCCTTCTCTTATTCGCTTTGCCCTGATAATTTCAAGAGCTTTTTCTGCCCTCAAAATTTCATTATCTACGCCACCAATACTGAAAGCATATATTGCCTGTTCCTTGTAGTAGTCAGCAATATCAATCGCATTGCAAAGTGTGTTTACATCAACAAGGACATCCCCAGGACACTTGCCTTCAATAGTACATTTTACACAATGAATAATGCAACAAAGGCGAAGTATTTGACCATGATATTTACCGCCCCAGTCCTTGCAGTTTACAAACTCTGTGAGCTGAATTTTCTCAATATAATTGTTATAGTAATCGGTGAAATCTTGCTGTGCTGTTTCATCAAATTTTAAAAATTTTTCCGCTGTGGGCTTTGCATTGAATTTTCTTGTAAGAAGAATGTCAATAAGCCTGTTATAGTTGTCAACAACAATCGGATCAATTGATTTTGAATCATATCGCCTTGTGCCGACTTTGCTCTTTGGAAAACAATAGAAAAATCGTGCAAGAAGTCCGCTGTTTCGGAATACAGGATTGGAAATCATACTATCCCATAAGTAAGGCTGTCCTGCAAGACTAATTGACAGGCATGGATTGGAGATCTGTATAGATTCTTTTGTTGCTCTGTCGCAAAAGAAACTTTCGCCACTCCATGCTTTCAAAATCATATCCATATTAGGTATGTTGTTATTGGAATATCGTCCTGTAAAGTTTCCGAGCATACCTGCTTCATCAGAAATCATCAGTAAAGATTTATTCTTTCCCATCAATTGAATCAACGATTCAGGAGTAATATCCTCTACAGTAATTCGTCTTTTGCCCACGTCACCTATTTGTTCTGCCTGTGTTTTCAGCTTTGCGATTTGATCAACGTCTTTGCTTCCCTCTTTTTCAAGCTTATCTGCTTCAAAAAGAAGTTTCTTTTTCATCGCCTCAATTTTGTGAAATTCCTCAGCGTGTTCTTGATTATATTTCAGCTCAAAATCAACAAATGGCTTTTTGATGAACTTTACAACAGGTGATTTTCGCTCTGATGGTTCAGCAACAATGAAACTATAAATCATAGGCGGTTCTGAATGGTCGGTTTTACCCTGCATTCTATACCTGCTTGTAAAGCAATAGCTAATTGCTGATAAGATCGAAGTTGCTGCCATTGCTGGATCTGTGCCTGTGGTTTCAGCAATGCCTATTACCATTTCACGAATAATTGGAGGTAATGCCTTGATTGGAAATTCTCTTTGAGGTGAATCGTCACGAAGTGGAATTATGGGGTTAAATTCAGGCGGAAGATTTGGAACATCACCTTTTTCTTTCATTTTTGACTCCTTTCCATATGTGAATTTTAGAGAAAAGTATTGCATTTTAAACTTAAATATGACATAATAATGTTAAAGATAATCAGAATACAATTAGAAGTTGCATTTATCTTTTTCTATCTATGATTATATTGCATTTAAATGCAATTGTCAAGAAGTTGTTTTAAAATAATTGCATTAAAATGCGATTATTGTCGTATCTTACAAAAATCAAGGAGAATATTCGTCTATGTTTTGGGAGAAGTTTCAATATCTATCAGAAATAAAAGGAATGAAACCTCATGCTGTTCTTAAAGAACTTGAAATATCATCTGGTTCAGCGAATAACTGGAAGAAAGGTACAATTCCGAATGGTGAAATATTAAAAAAAATCGCAGATTATTTTGAAGTATCAATAGATTCACTTCTTGATTTTGATGAAAATGTGTCTGTAAGACTTAGCAGTAAAAAATCTGTTCTAAAGAAACTTAATGCTATTCCTCAAAGATTCAACAGTCTTAAAGCAGTTGTGGAAACTTCTGATGAACAAAAGCTTGCCATTGCAAAATATGTAGGTTGTCCGATATGGTGGCTTGTGAATGAGCAGAATATAAAATTTGAGCCAAAAGATATTTCTTCTGAAACAGATAGTAGCATTTTATTTATGATTCTGGATATTATGGACGGTTGTGCTGATAATGATATTGACAAGGCGATGCAGATTCAGCTTTCAAGAGTTGTGTTGTTTCATCTAAATGAAAAAGGATTCGGAGCTGAAAAACTGTCTGAGTTCACAGGCATTGATCAGAAGAAGTTACATTTCATTACTACTGGAGAAGAAAATAAGGATTCTTCTCTTAATTATGGTTTCAACTTTTCAGACCTCGTTTATCTGAAAAGTGTTACGGGGATCGATTATTCGTGTTTATTTGTTGGTGAGTAAGAAAATACACAAAACCCACGAAGTACAGGGACTAGAATTATTCTTTCTGATTCAAATGTTACAAATATGTTTCAACTTATTTGTTTGTATTTACAAGAGAAATGAAAAATAGAAAATCTAGGGTAAACAATTACTAATCAAATCTAATGCACATATTTTGAAAGGTTATTAAATGGATAAGGTAGAGCTTTTAAAACAGCTCGTCAATCGATTTGACAGCAATATTAAAGAATATAAATCTAATACTTATAACGAGCATTCCTGTCGAGATGAGTTCATAAACCCTTTTCTCGAAATTCTCGGTTGGGACGTTGCCAACAAAAAAGGCTTAGCTCCACAGTATAGAGAAGTAATTGCCGAGTATCACGCAAGTTCCAGTGATCGTCCCGACTACTCTCTTACACTGAGAGGCGTATCCAAGTTCTTTGTTGAAGCTAAGAAACCTCATGTTGACATAAGCAAAGACCCTTCACCTGCTGTTCAGGCAAGAAAGTACGGTTGGAACGCAAAGCATAAGATAGCTGTTCTCACAAACTTTGAGTATTTCATTATCTACGATACTACTACGGTTCCGGATGATAGTGATAAATGTTCCGTTTCACGCTATCGCATCTATAAGTACGCCGAATATGTAGAGAAACTCGATGAGATCACCCAACTTGTATCGAGAAACTCTGTTTACAGCGGAGAATTTGACAAATATTTTAGTGAGACATTTGCAGGTGCAGGAAGTCAGAAACAGCAAGTAGATGTCATATTCTTAAAGCAGATTAATGATTGGCGTATCGCATTAAGTAATGAACTGTATGCTAAAGGTGGTCGCTATACCTCTCTTGACGTTCTGAACGATGTTGTTCAGGAGTTTATCAATCAGATTGTATTTATCAGAATATGCGAGGACAAGAATCTTCCTCTCTATCATAAGCTAAAAGATACGATTACCGATCCTGCAACACTCCAAAAAGAATTGGAGGCTCTTTTTCGTAATGCAGATAAAAGATATAACTCAGGTATGTTCTCCGGAGATTATATCATTTTTGACCTCAACAACAATGTTATCGCAGGTATGATAAGAGGTTTGTATTATCCTCAGAGTCCGTATCTGTTCAGCATTATTGAGCCTAATATGCTCGGAAAGATATATGAGATGTTCTTGACAGAGCAGTTGACTATACTCAATAACGGTAAAATAGGGCTGGCTCAAAAAAAAGACTGCCTTAACCGTTCTGTTGTCACCACTCCTACTGAGATCGTAAAGTATATGGTAGAGAAAACGCTTTCTCGCCTTTGTAATGGAAAAACTCCTGACGAAATATGTGAGCTTAACATTGCTGATATTGCTTGCGGCTCAGGAGTATTTCTTGAAGAAGTATTCCAGTATTTGCAATCTTATTGTGTAGAGTGGTATCTTGAAAATGACAAATCACACCTGATAGAGGTAAATAACGGCGGATATAAGCTTCCTCTTGAAGAAAAGAAAAAGCTCCTTTGCTCCTGCATATACGGTGTTGACATTGACATTCACGCCGTTGAGGTTGCTAAGTTCTCTTTGCTTATAAAGCTGATAGAGAATGAAACCGAGCCATCTGTTAAGGCAGTAACTCCTATATTGCCTGATCTTAGTACTAATATTCTTCATGGTAATTCTTTAGTCAGTGATGCAGAACTGAAAGGAATAAAGTGTACAGACGAACAGCTTATTGAGATCGTACCGCTTAATTGGGACGAACTTGATGTAAATTGTTTCGATGCAATTGTGGGCAATCCACCCTATGTCACCACCGAGGATATTCATTCTCTTATTCCCGCGCCTGAATTTGATATTTATAAGAAGAAATACAAGACTGCCCATAAGCAGTTTGATAAATACTTTATTTTCCTTGAAAGAGCCTTGCAGAAAGTCAATGAAGGCGGCTATGTTTGCTATATAGTTCCTAACAAATTTTTTAAGATAGGTGCAGGTGCCAAATTACGTGATTATATTGCTAAGGGGAAATACCTTGTAAGTCTGGATGATTTTGGCGCAGCACAATTATTTGAGGACAAAACAATATATAGTTCTATTATCCTTATGCAGAAAAAAATACAAGAAAGTTTCAAGTACACAAATATTGATTCAGCCAGTAATTTATGGCTTGGTAAGCCGATAGACAGCATAGAATTAAACAATTCATTGCTTGATGAATTGCCATGGAAGCTCACATCAGATTTTGAGCTTTTAGAGATACTCAAGAAAATTGAGCCTGTATCAGCTCCGCTTGACCGCTTTGCAGAGATTTTCAATGGTATCCAAACAAGTGCTGAGAGACCGCAGCCTATCTATTGGTTTGCTGGCGATGAAATACTCAGCGAAGATAACGATACTATAACAGTCAAAAAGAACAAAAAGGTTTATTCTATTGAGAAGAAGATACTCAAGCCTTACTTCAAACCTACGAAAAAAGCAGAAAAAGGACTTACAACATATGACAGCTTATCAACAGATAAAAAGATAATCTTCCCGTATGACAATGAAGGTCATCTGATTCCTATTGAAACGATGAAAGCTGATTATCCTGGAACATACGCTTATCTCTTAGATTATTATGATAGGTTAGTACCTAGGTGTGTATCCAAAGAAGGTATGAGAGATGTTCCGAATGCGACAGCCAAAACATGGTATCAGTATGGTAGAACACAAGCATTGACAGCGTTTATTGATACTTCAAAACTCATTGTTAAGGTTATGGCAAAAGATAATCCTATGTATGCAATGGATAAAGCTGATATGCTTATTGCTTCTGGCGGAACAGCAGGATACTGTGCTGTCGCTAAGAAATCCGATAGTTGTTATGATCTTGAATATATACAGGCTTGGCTTGCGAATTTCTACACTGAAAAGATTTTCAATATCGTTGGCAGCGACTTTGAAGGCGGATTCGTTTCAAGAGGTACATTCGTATTATCATCACTACCATTCGTAATGCTGAATTTTGATGATCCAAAACAAAAGACACTATACGACCGAGTAGTTGAAGCAACCCATGAAGTATATACTATTAACGATAAACTTGATAGTAAGCCTTCCAAACAAGTTGAAACTACGCTTATACGCAAGAAAACCACTCTGATCAAGGAGATAGATAGGCTTATTTCCCGTGTTTACAAATTAGAGTTTTAAAGAAGGTAATTATAATGAGACTCAAAAAGGATAGTTCCGAACAGAAGTTAAGAGGAGCATATTATACACCGTTGCAGCTTGCCAATGCAATGGTGAGCCTTGTTGTGTCACAAAACATTAATAATGTGTTAGAACCGAGCTGCGGAGATGGAGTGTTCCTTGACAGCCTTGCATCCTTAAACTTTATCAATGACATTCCAGATGTTACTGCTGTTGAGATAGAACCTGACGAAGCAGAAAAAGTCAGAAATAACTATAAAGAAAATGCTAATGTTCATGTTCTTAACGAAGATTTCTTGGGCTTTTACCAGCAAGTATACGGAAAGCAAACCTATGACCTAATTCTGGGAAATCCACCTTATATTCGTTATCAGTATCTCACTGAGACACAGCGTGACATCCAGTCAAGAATACTCACCTCTCACGGAATGAAGTCCAACAAGCTAATAAATGCGTGGGTAGCTTTCCTTGTTGCCTGTGTTCAGTTGCTTTCTGAGAACGGGAAAATAGCGTTTGTTATTCCAGCAGAGATACTTCAAGTAGTATACGCCGAGGATCTTCGGCTTTTCCTCTCCAATCAGTTTTCAAAAATAACATTGCTGACATTTGAGCAGCTCGTTTTTCCTGATATAGAACAGGAGATACTCGTCTTCATTGGTGAAAAAGGCAAGGAAGAGAAGGGTATACGCATAATAGAGCTTAGTGATCTTGAGGACTTCAAAAAACTAAACCTTAACTCCAATGGATTTCAAAAGCTAGAACACGTTAAGGAAAAATGGACAAAGTATTTTGTATCAGCAGAAGAAATAAAAGTGATCCAGTCTATTCGAGATGATAAGCGATTCACAAAATTCTCTGATCTGGCTCTTATTAATGTTGGTATCACTACAGGTAACAACACTTATTTTTCTGTTGACAAAGCAACAAATAAACAATATGATCTATCTTCTGTAACGCTTCCGCTTATAGGCAGAAGCTCTCACGTACATGGCATTTATTTTACAGATAGTGATTGGCAGGAGAACATACAGGACAATAAAAGAGCAATGCTCATAAGTTTCCCCAATACACCGTATGAAACATATCCCACAAAACATAAAGAATACATCAAGCTTGGAGAGAAAAATGGAGAAAACAAAGGATATAAGTGTTCCATCCGTGACAGGTGGTACATTGTCCCGTCAGTATGGATACCTGATGCTTTCTTTCTCAGGAGAAATAACCTCTATCCAAAGTTTGTACTGAACCAATGCAAGGCAGTATCAACGGACACAATGCACCGAATAAAGTTCAATGAAGGCGTAAAAGCTGAAAATGTTCTTCTGTCGTACTATAACAGCATTTCTTTTGCATTCACAGAAATATGCGGCAGAAGCTATGGCGGTGGCGTGCTTGAAATTCTTCCCGGAGAAGTGGGAAATATAATGCTGCCAGTGGTTAATGATATTGATGAAGCCTTGAAAAAAGAGCTTTTAGAGCGAATTGACACAATCGTTCGCAATGATGAAGATATAGAAGTAGCTCTCGACCTTGTTGATCAGAGGCTTCTTGTTGAAGTTTTGGGTATTGATAAGAATATCTGTATCTCCTGCCGACAGATCTGGAAGAAGATGCAGAAGCGGAGATTGGGAAGAGGATAACGAGAATATGGGAAAAAAGATAATCGCAGAAAGATGGCAAAGAGGAGAAGCTGTTGGTGGTGGTGGGCAAGCCACTGTTTATAAAGCAACTGAAATTGATAATCCTACAGAAATATTTGCTTTAAAATATCTGAAAAAGCAAGATGATATAGAAAGACGAAAACGAATGTTTAACGAAGTAAACAATGTTAAGCTTTTGGAGAATGTTCATTTAATAAGCATTATAGATACCAATTGTAATTTGTATGAGTCGAAAAATGTTGATTTGTACTATGTTACTTCATATATTGAGGGTTGCACCTTAGAAAAGTATTGTGATGAAAATGATATACCATTTTTAGAGGCGTTATCCCTTTTTAAGGAAATGCTAAAGGTCGTATCATATTGTCATGAGAAAAAAATTTTGCATAGAGATATAAAACCTGAGAACATAATGTTAAAAGATAATAATTTATATGATTTTGTTTTGATTGATTTCGGACTTTCATTTAATTCATCTGAGGAAAACTGTCAAAAAACTTGTACATTGAGCAATCAACAATTAGGAAATCGTTTCCTCTTATTACCTGAACTGGTCGCTGGAAGCAAGGAACAGAAGAGGTTATATTGCTCTGATATTACGCAGATATGTGGTGTATTCTTTTACGTCCTTACTGGTATTATTCCTAATACACTTGTAGACGGTGAAGGGAAAAAGCCACATCAAAGAGCTCAAGCATTTGAAATACTAAATAAAAAAATATCTGATTCAACGGTGAGAAACAATGTGTTTGTTATTTTTGACAAAGCATTTGAATACGAGACAGCTAATAGATTTAAAGATGTGAGTGAACTTCTAAAAATAATAGAGACAATTGATGAACCCCGTGTTACAGATAAAGGAGGAAGTATTTTGGATAATAATTATCAATTAGCACCAACAGAATCTGGTGATACATTTAGATACTCAGAGTTAATCACTACTCTTAATCCGACTCCTGGATTATTAAATCCTTCTGGAATGCAATTACCAATCATAACAGATATAGAATCTTTAGTTCCTTATGCTATTGCTATTCCAGATAAAACAAGAAAAAAAATAGTTAACTATTATATGAGTTATGATTTTGAAACATCAGTTGAAAAAATATGGCAGCGAGCTATAACTATTCTGAGAAAACGAATTCTTTCATTAGGTGAAGAATTTGTTGCAGATATGGTAGGAATAGATGAATCAGATTATTTACAAAATCTTCCTCCATATACTCTTATTTGCCTCGCACATGAATTGGGATTTATCGACAAGTCAGGAAAACAGAAACTCTTATACTCAAATGACATATTTAATCATTATGCAGGAAATGATGCTGACGAGTACGAGGAAATGCCTCAAGACGAAGCTAATGTTGTTATAAAAAACTGCATTTCTTATATCTTGTGTTACGATGCAGATAGTTTCGGCTGGCAAATGAATGATTTTAGAGACAAATTAAAAAGCGGAAGAATTACAGATTTGTATGAAGATGTTGATACAATGTTTTCAACAAGCCCCTATTTCTACCTTAAAACAACAGTAAGGTCTTTACTAAACTTGTTTAGAGAGACAGAAGATATTGAATTGGAAAATGTTACTGAGAATATGACAATCCTTTTCCCAGCAATTTGGGAAAATTTGAAATTTGAAGAAAGACGTGCTCTTGCTGATACTTATGAGTTTTTTAATTCAAAAAACGATGGCGTACGAACAAAATCTCTTGCAAACATATTGTTAAAAGTCAAAGGATTTGATTATGTAGCAGAAAACACACGATCAAGAACATTTATAAAAGTTGCAAATCGATTAAAATCCGCTCACTTTGAAGTTGATAACTTTTACAATGAACCTCCTCATATTAAAAAATTGGAAAGTTTAGGAACAAAAATTCCAGATTTAGCACTTAAAGAATGTTTAACAGCAATTATATTTGTTAAAATTGGTAATAGCTATGGCGTTAGTTGGGCAGCACAGACTTATGCGGATAAACTATTATCCAGAATTACGGTGGAACAGTGGACAACTTACCTTGAATCATACATGAAAGACGAATCTGATTTGGTGAATTATATCAAAAACAATCAAACAATAAGAAACCGTTGGAAAGAATTAGTTAAGGAATATAAGCTTAAAGAGCTTAATATTATTGATGCAACAGTAAAAGGTATACTATAATAATTAAACGGCTGCACCCGAAGGCACAGCCGCTGAACATTAAATATATACCATACACTCAAACACAGCTTCTCTCGCCATACTGATGAAGCAGTTTTCAAGACCAAGCATTTTTTTGCATCGCCTGCGAGGACAGCTTTCTGATAGCAGCTGTCGGTTTTCTTCCAAAGCTCCACCTGACGGGAGACAGCTTCCCCGACTTTCAGCTCCATATTATCAAGGTACTGAATGATCTTCCCCTCATTGACGAGCCTGCGAAGCCTGTCAGGGACTTTACATAGAACGCAGAGGGAGAAAGTCCACAGGGCGACTTCCGAAAATCAAGAAAGAAGTAGAAGAAGATCTGATTGCAGAAGTACAGCACCTTCGTGCAGAGAATGCATACTTAAAAAAATTGAATGCCTTGGTTACCGAGAGGGTACGGCAAGAGAAAAAGCACAAGTGATATGGGAACTGAGGCATGAACATCAGATAGGGCCGCTCATTTAGATTGCTGATATTCCCCGCAGTACCTACTACTATTACAGTAAGCAATTTGATCATCCAAAGCCGGATCGATATGCTGAAATCAAAACTGAAATACTCCGCATTTACGATGAAAGCAAAGGTCGTTACGGATATCGGAGAATCACCAAAGAATTGAGGAAGAAGTTTGTTGTCAATCACAAGACAGTACAGAAACTGATGCGTAAAATGGGTATATTTTGCCGTGTTCGTATGCACAAGTACAATTCATACAATGGTGATGTCGGCAGAATCGCACCGAATCTTTTGGAACGAGATTTCAAAGCAGATAAGCCAAATCAGAAGTGGGTAACTGACGTTACTGAATTTGCGTTGTTTGGAATTAAGCTGTATCTGTCACCCATCATTGATTTATATAATGGCGAAGTGATCTCATACAATTTAAGCCGTCATCCGAATTTGAACCAGGTAACAGATATGCTTGAGAAAGCGTTTTCAAAAATACTGGACAATACAAATCTGATTCTTCATTCCGATCAAGGATGGCAGTATCAGCACAAGCACTATCAAAAAAATGCTGAAAGAGAAAGGCATCAAACAGAGCATGTCCCGAAAAGAGAATTGTCTTGACAATGCCTGTGCCGAGAACTTTTTCAGTATGCTGAAAACGGAGCTTCTCTATTTGCAGGAATTTCATTCTGTCGAGCATTTCATTGAAGAGCTTCATAAATACATAGAATGGTATAACAACAAACGCATCAAGCTTAAGCTTAATGGTCTATCTCCTATAGATTTCAGACAGGAAGCTGCATAACAAAAGCGACCAAGATTCCTCTTAGTCGCTTTGCATAAATTTTCTTTTGAATCTTTGTCTAACTTTTTGGGGTCAGTTCATTGATAACACTTGGTGTTTATTGCACAGATTGATAACGTAGCTAATGAAACAGGAACTATCTATTATTTGTTGTTTTACATAGGGAGTACATTTAAATCGCTTTATATGTATTGCTATCTCATATATATAACTTTAAGTCTCTCATAAAAGGTATATATGTTACAATGTAAGATAGTATACTTACTTTAGAACTATCAAAATTTGATGCTGAATTCAACTTTCCTATGGAGAGATTAAATTATTTTGCCTCGTTTATTGAGAAGAATAAATAGTAAGACTGCAATCGAAGGAACAGCTATCTCCGATCAATTATAAACTATATACTCAAATATCGATTTTCTCACCATATAAAACCCTCTTTGTTTTTCAAAATCACCAGTAGCCTGCCATCAAATACTCCCCTGTCGGGAGCTGAACCTGCAGCAAATACGCTTGTTTCGATATCATCAAGATAAACTGATAATACTATTGTGATTGACAAATATTTGTAGTCTGATGAAACGGTGTTTCTCTGAATAGTGAACATAGTATGATGAAGTTAGTACAGTAGGTCGATATTTAGCTGTAAGCACATTAGGAACGAAGTATGTTACGACCACATTGTATTGGCAACAAACTTCTATATTGGAACAGGTTTATTTGTCACAGGATTGATTACAGCCTGAGTGTCTTTGTAATGCCCATATTACAATTATCTCCACATTGTATTTGACTTTTTCTTGAAAATATTGTAAACATCAAATGGATGAATGTCATGTTAGAATAATTCTCATAGGTTTTCTCTACAGTTATCATATTGCTCAGATACGCAAAACTACGCCATTTGAGTTGTACAACCCTGGACAACTTTTGGACAACTAAATTATGGCAACATATAATAAAACGAAGAAAGTCGCAAAAGCTACTTTCTAGTATCTTAGCTAAAATACTTTGCTTTTAGTGTGTTTTTGATTTGCAACAAGAAAGCCAAACTGGAATGTTTAAACTCAAAGAGATAATCAAATTTACATTGCTTATCAGCTCCGAAGTATCTACTTCGGAGTTTCTTTCTGCGACAAAAATTTTTTCTGAATGATCTTATGTGAAAGTATAAAATAAAGTTGACATTAACTTGTTTATGTAATATTATATAAACAAGTTAAAAGAACTTTTTGAAAGGAAATCGGATTACTTTTGTGATAATCTGCGGTAATATTTATGAATTATAATTTTTCGGAAGATTTAAAGGCAATTAGAGAAATACTTGGTGTCACACAATCGGAATTATCAGAACAGCTTGATGTAGAGCAGGTGACTGTATCAAGAAACGAGTTCGGAAAAACTATGCCTTCTGCAAAATTTTTAGAGCGTGTTTATTCTTTCGCTTTTGATAAAAATATTAAAATTAATTTGTTGAAAGAAATGCTGTGGAAAGAAAAATTAAAACAAAACCATAAATTATTATTTCATGGAGCTAAAAGTGAAATAAACGGTTTGGTTGATATTGATAAAAGCAGAGCAAATAATGATTTTGGAAAGGGTTTTTATACCGGAGAAAGCTACAATCAAGCAATATCTTTTATATCAGGTTTTAGCAGACCTTGTGTATATTTTTTTGATTTTGAAGAAATCGGACTAAAATGTAAAAAATACGAAGTGAACCAAGAGTGGATGATGACGATTGCATATTATAGGGGTGCTTTAGATGAATATAAAAATCACTCTGTTGTACAAAGACTGGTTGCACAATCGAAAGAGTGTGATTATATTGTAGCACCTATAGCGGATAACAGAATGTTTCAAATCATCAATTCCTTTATTTCTGGAGAAATAACAGATGAACAATGCAAACATTGTCTTGCCGCAACAAATTTGGGATATCAATATGTTTTTATTACACCCGAATCATTGAAACACATAAAAATGGCTGAGAGATGTTATATACCGAACAATGAAAAGGAATACTATAAAAATGTAAGAAGTTCGGACGCAAAACTTGGCGAAGATAAAGTAAAGTTAGCACGAATACAGTATAGAGGTAAAGGTCATTATATTGACGAAATATTGAATTAAGTAAAATTAATTATTTGGAAGTGATTAATATTATGAAGAAGATTGATAAGGACGGTTTGCTGTTATGTGAATTGCAGGCAAAAACATTTGAAATGTCTATTGATGCAACAGAAGTAAGTTCTGAAATCTTTATCAGAAGATTTATGAATAGCCAAATAAGCAAAAGTATAGATAGTTGCGAGATATTGCAGACTAATATGCAGGCAAAGGATATATTAGAAAGAATAGAAGAACAATACGGAAAGTCTAATTATGGTTCTAAAAGATACACCAAAAACGAGTTATATTGGATTGGGTATATATATCGTTATTTTTCATATACCTATGAAAAATCTTCAGTTCAAATATATAAAATAGTAAAGCCAAAGGAATTGAGGGCGTTGTTTTTGCCTTATCATACACTTGATCCATCACAAGCTATTGAAAGAATATTAGAAGCAAAAAATCTTTTTATTGTTGATGATAAAGCAGAAATTGTCAGACAATACAAAATATATAAAAGTATAAGGGATGAAAATTCATAATTATGGTGTAAAAGTTTTTCACTTTAAATTTTTAGTAAGCTTTATAATTAAAAAAAGGACTGAAAGATAACCGCTTTCAGTCCTTTTGGTGTTTATTAAATGTTGAAAACTTTTAATGGGTTGGATTATTTATTGTTTTCTTCCTTTTTTTCTTTGAAAGCGAAGAAACGCTGTCCGATGTAGTTGAATGCAACAAAAAGGCATGCGCCTACTATCATTGAGAAGTTGCCTGCAAACTTTTCAACACTCCAGCCGAACATTGTCCAGCTGTTTGCCGTACAGAGCATACTGATGAGCGGAATTGCAATTCCGTAGGCAAGTCCGTAGCATATTGCAATATTGAGTGCAAATTTAACGATTGGTTTCCAGCCCTTGTCCTTGTTTTTGAATGTGAAGTATTTGTTGAGAAAATAGCTTAAAATACTGCCGAGGATGTAGCCGATAAGCGATGAAACCCATTCATTCCAACCGCAGAGGTTAAAGAACAAAAATTGAAGTCCCATACCCACAACCGTGTTTAAAATTCCGACAAGTATAAACTTCCAAAATTTAATGTCAAAAAACTGCTTTATAAAATTACCCATTAACCGTTAATCTCCTTATCATCTTTTTCTTCGTTATCTTCATCTTCAAAATTGGAGAATTTTGTAATGTAAATAGGTCTGTCCTTGGCTTCCATATAAATTTTTCCTATGTATTCGCCAAGAATACCGATTGACATTTCGGTGATTCCGCCCATAAAGAGGATTGCGCACAGCGTGGTGACATAACCGGGGGTGGTAATTCCGAGAAAAAGCGTTTGAATCAGCGTTATTATAATGTATATGAGCGAAATTACGAAGATGATAAATCCCATAACAGCCGTGAATCTGAGCGGTGCAACCGAAAAGCTTGTGATTCCCTCAATCGCATATTTAAACAGACTTGAGAATTTCCATGTTGTCTGACCGAGCTGACGGTCAACTGTTTTGTAGGCAATCCATTTTGTATTGAAGCCAACCCATGAGAAAATGCCCTTTGAAAATCTTTGAACTTCGCTGAGCTCAAGGATTGAGTTAACCATCTGACGGCTCATCATACGGAAGTCCATTGCGCCGTAGGGCATTTTTACATCTGTAAGCTTATTTGAAAGCTTGAAGAACAGTTTTGAAAAAATTCCTCTGAACTTGCTTTCGCCCTCACGGTCGGCACGCTTTGTCGCACAGCAGTCGTAACCCTCATGTTCAACAGCCTGAATCATCTGAGGAAACAACTGTGGTGGATGCTGAAGGTCGGCGTCCATAACAACAACATAGTCAGCTGTTGTGTGTTTGAGTCCGGCATACATTGCCGCCTCTTTGCCAAAATTTCGTGAGAACGAAATATACTTGATATTGTTAAAAGCTTTCGCAAGCTTTTTCATAATGAGATAGGTTCTGTCCTTACTGCCGTCATTTACAAGTATGTATCTGAAAGAATACTCGGGCAGAGAGTTGATAACCTTGTTGGTTTCAAGCACAAAATGCTCAAGTCCAGCTTCTTCATTATAGCAGGGAACAACTAAGTCTATAGTTTTCATTTTTTACATCACCTTTATAAAGTTAAACTCACCGCATGGGGGTGAGAACAGTAGCACTTGTTTTTTATCTGAATGATAATCTGCTTTGTCTGTAAATAGTTTCACTTAGATTTAAATCGGAGCAAGCAATGCTTTGCTCGCAAGGAGCAGAGCTTGCGACAGATTGCAATCAGTGCGAAGGAGCGAAAGCTCCGTGGAATTTAGAGGGAGTGAAACTCACAGTAAATTCAAAGATATTTTCAAAACCTCGAAAGAGGCAGATACATCCGCACTTAGATTTAAATCGGAGCAAGCAATGCTTTGCTCGCAAGGAGCAGGGCTTGCGACAGATTGCAATCAGTGCGAAGGAGCGAAAGCTCCGTGGAATTTAGAGGGAGTGAAACTCACACTAAATTCCAAAGATAATCTCCGACCTCAAAGAGGTGGAGATTATCCGCACTTAGATTATAACAAAGCTAACGCAAAAAGTCTATTTTTTTTAAGATTTTTATGTTTTTTTATTTACATCACACACGAAAAGCGTTAAAATAGAATGGATTACTTGTACCCGATTGCATTTTTGTGCATATCGGAAAACAATTACAAAATATTTCGGAGGTCAAATTATGCCCGCTGTAAAGAAAAGGAAGAAGGCTGAGCCTGTTACGCTGAATAACAAGAGCAACGGCAAAGGCTTTTTCTCAAAAAACATGTTTATCGTTTTGGCTTTTGTCATACCGTTTGTGCTTATGACAGCCGCTTTCGGAGTTATGAAGGTTTCGCCGTTCGGTGACAATCAGATTCTCGTAACCGACCTGTGGCATCAGTATTATCCGTTCCTTGCGGATATGCAGGAAAAACTTAAACACGGCGAATCGCTGTTCTGGTCATGGACGCAGGGCGGAGGTGTAAACTACTTTGCACTTATGTCATACTACCTTATGAGCCCGCTGAATTTTCTTACGGTATTTTTGCCGAGTGAATGGCTGAGAGAATTTTTAATGTTCTCTGTTGTAATCAAGGTTGCATGTGCAAGTATGTTTATGGCAATCTTCTTGCGCAGCCTTTTTAAGAAGAATGATTTTTCTCTTGTGATTTTCGGATGCAGTTTCGGTTTTTGCGCATTCTTTATGGGCTACTATTGGAACACAATCTGGCTTGATACGGTTTGTATCACACCGCTTGTTGCTCTTGGCGCAGTAAAGCTCTTCACAGAGGGCAAGTTCAGACTTTACATAGTTTCGCTTGCACTTTCACTTTTGACTAACTATTATATAGGTTTGTTCGCCTGCATTTTTGTACTGTTGTCATTCATTGCATACAACATTGTAAAATGGGACGGCATCAAAAAGTTTGCAACAAATATTCTTCGCACAGGCATCTACTCATTGATTGCAATCGGACTTACTGCGTTTTTCCTGTTGCCGGCATTCTTCGGTCTGCAAAACACAAACGCATCGGGGGCAACTTTCCCGACAACCTTTGCAATCAATATAGGTTCGACAAATGACCTTATGGGTGTGCTTGAGGCAATCAGAAAGATTCTTTCCAATTTCATAACATTTGCCGCTCCTGCAATTAAAGAGGCGGACGCATTGCCTAACATTGCCTGCGGTACACTTTCTCTTGTACTCGGAATTCTTTTCTTCACAAGCAAGAAAATTTCGCTCAAGGAGAAAATCGTTGACGGCTGCCTTATCGGTTTTATGATTATCAGCTGTATCATCAGACAGCTCGACTACATCTGGCACGGTTTCCACTTTACAAATATGATTCCGTACCGTTTCAGCTATCTTATCAGCTTTGTACTTGTTGTTATGGCATTCAGAGCATTTATGCTTCTGGAATCAAGCTCTTGCTGGGATGTTATTCTTGCCGCACTTTTTGTTGCGCTTGTTATCATCTTCGGTATCGGCACACAGGAGACTTATGCGCTTGTCGGCACGGCAGTTATTGCGGCTGTAATCTGCGTTCTGCTTTTCCTCTATACAAAGAGAATTGTTCCGAAACAGGTTCTTTTGATTGTATTCGGCGTAATCATAATAGGTGAGAGTGCCGCCGCAGGTTATATCGGTGTTAAGACAACAACTGTAACGGGTACTTACGATTATCCGAGAGGCGAGGAAAGTACTGCACAGGTAATTGACTATATGGACAGCCTTGAAAGCAACACAACCGAAATGTGGAGAGCGGAGATGACATCAACTCAGACACTTAACGATGCGGCTCTCAACCACTACAACGGACTTTCAATGTTCAACTCAATGGCTAATGTTGATATGACCGTGCTGTTTGAAAACTTTGGCATGATGGGTTGGAAGAGCGGTAACCGCTACACCTATGCCGAGGGTTCACCGGTTACAAACCTCTTTATGAATCTTAAATATCTTATTGCCCGTGACAATATCTATATGAACACCTATGACCTTACAGAGGTTTACGGTGTCGGTAATGTAAAGCTTTTGCAGAACAATCACTATCTGCCGATGGGTTTTATGACAAACTCCGCACTTGCGGGCTGGCAGGTTGATGAAAACGAAGATCAGTTCAATCCGTTTGACAAACAGAATGAATTTTTCAAACTTGCAACAGGCATTAAGGATGATGTTTACACTCCGCTTGATGTTGTTTCACAGGGACACACAGACTACAATCAGTTCCCTGTAAATAAGACAGGTTACGGACGATATTCATTCAGCTGTACCGATACAACAGTTACTCCGCATGTAAAGTGGAATTACGAGGCGCCTAAGAACGGCTTGTACCTTATGTATGCGGATATTTCGGGCGGTGACGATGTTACCGTTATGATTAACGATGTTGCTCAGAGCAAGACCTACGGTATGGGCAGAAGCTACATTGCCTGCATCGGTCAATGCAAAAAGGGCGACAAAATTTCCGTTTATTCAAATCTCCAGCAGGGACAGTCGGGTTCTGCAATGGTATTTGTTGATGTTCTGAATCAGGATGTCTTTGAAGAAGGTTACAATAAGCTTTCAAAGAGCGTAATGACAACAACAAAGCTTACAGGCAGTTCTATGGAGGGAACAATCAATGCACAGGAAAACGGATTGTTCTATACCTCTGTTCCGTATGAAGAAGGCTGGAAGGCATATGTTGACGGCAAGGAAGTAACAATTACTCCTGTCGGCAACGCACTCGTTGCATTCAATCTTGACAAGGGCGAGCATACAATCAAGCTTGAGTATTATCCAAAGGGATTTGCAATAGGCTTGACCGTGACAATCATATGTGCCGCAACCTTTGCGTTCCTCTGTGTATGGACATATATCATCAAAAAACGCAGAAAAAAGAAAGGCGATATTTCTGAAAATCCCGAAGAAGTTCAGATTAACGCTGAATAATAAAATTAAATATTTTTAAACATTACCGCCGTACAATTTTTTGCTGTACGGCGGTAATGTTTAATTTGACAAAAATGCACAAAAAAATATCGTGAAATTCTACAATACAAATAATAAAAAAACTATCAATACTTATTTAATTATGCTATAATAATGTTAGTTATAAAAATCTGTTTCAAATTGCAATAAAAATAAAATTAATTAAATTAACGATATGTTCTAATTAACTTAACTAAGTTTAGGATCGTCATTTTGGGTGATGTTGATAGAAATGGTGATATTGACATAATTGATGCAACATTGATTCAGAAAATGGCATTAAATATAACAAGGGGGACTAACTAATGAAAAAGATATTAGCAATATTACTTGCAGGAGTTATGTCTGTTACAGCATTTGGCTTTAATGCATCTGCTGTTGAAAAAACAGACGCTGAAATTCAGCAGGAAAAGTTAGGTTACATATTGAATTTGAATAAAGATATTTGGTTGGATTGTGCAGTGATATATGACGGAGTTTGGCCGTCAATAATGGACAACGCAAGAGAAGTGTATGATACTGACGGTTTATCGGCAGATGAATATACTGTTGCATTAAAACAGGTTTATGATATGTATTACGATGCACCGCTTGTAAATATTGAGTATGCAGAGGCTACATATAAAAATGCTTTGAAAGAAGAAAATTATAATAATTGGTATTCAGAAAATGAATGGAATGATTTTCAGGAAAAGTTAAAAAATCTTGGTGACGCATTTGATTATTATTATGCACATAAGAATGAATTTCCGTGTAATCAACTTACAAAAGCATTTAAAGAGATGATGACATCTTACAACAAAATGACCAATGCGTATACCGTCAAAGGTGATGTGAACGGTGACGGTGAAGTAAATATTGAAGATGCAACGTTAGTTCAAAAATATGTTGCTCATATTGAGAACCTTACAGGTGCGCAGAAAATGCTGACAAATGAAAAAAATTATGAAAACATTACGGTCACGACTGCAACAAACCTTCAGAAACATATCGTAGGTCTTGAGCCTGAATTTAAAAACAATGATATTTTCATTGACGAACAGAGTTGTGTAAGTTCACTTGACGACACTCTGCGTTGGTATAATTACTGCAATTTCAATATCTGTCCTCGCAGAAATGATGTAACAAGCGGCACATACATAGATAATAATTTTATTTGCATGGATAAAATTTTTGGATACAGAATATGGTGTGACAAAAATGGATATGATTATCTCTAACTAAATAAGGTGAATAAATTAAACCGCCGTACAGCGAAAAATCTGTACGGCGGTTTTTGTTGTAAAACAATTACAATACTATGCCCGGGTGCAATAATTTTCTATATCATACGCCTTTACTTATCTCCCGATTTTGTACACAGGGCGGCGATAAGCCCGAAAACTATTGCGGCTGAGATTCCTGCGGCGGCACTTGTAAGACCTCCTGTAAGAATTCCGAGTGCGCCGTCCTGAGCGAGCGCCTTTCGCACGCCCTCGCTCATAAGAAAACCAAATCCGCTGATCGGCACACTTGCGCCGGCACCCGCAAAATCAACAAGCGGTTTGTACAGTCCGATTGCCCCCAGAATTACGCCTGCGACAACAAAGCCCGTAAGTATTCTTGCGGGAGTGAGTTTTGTTTTGTCAATGAGAATCTGACCTGCCACGCAGATCAGTCCGCCAACCCAGAATGCATTTACATATTGCATACTGACACTTCCTTTGTTTTGTCATTATCAATAAATATTGTTCCGAGTTTTTGGTGAATAATTCCCCAAGACATTTCTTTATGTGATGAAAAACTGAATTTTTGTGAGATGGCGTTGATTTTTTTAGAAAAACTCTACACAAACTGCTCATTTTATAGTATAATCAATGATGTTCGTTTCTGTGTTTTTGTACGGCACATTCAAATCACAGAAATTACGCAATTAATTTTAAGGAGTGAAAAGTCACATGGTCGAGGTTAAAAACCTTACAAAATTTTATGGCAGCATAAAGGCCGTTGATGACATCAGCTTCACTGTTGAAACAGGTGAAGTTCTGGGATTTCTCGGACCTAACGGTGCGGGCAAATCCACAACAATGAATATGATAACAGGTTACCTTTCATCAACAAGCGGTACTGTTACCATTGACGGATGCGAAATTCTTGACGATCCGATTCACGCAAAGTCAAAAATCGGTTATCTTCCCGAAATTCCGCCTTTGTACATTGATATGACGGTTAAAAAATATCTTGAGTTCATGTTTGATCTCAAGAAGGTGAAGCTGCCGAAAAAGGAACACATTGACGAGGTTATGCGTTTGACAAAAATTACGGAGCAGGCTGACAGAATTATCAAGCATCTGTCAAAAGGTTATCGCCAGCGTGTAGGTCTTGCTCAGGCGCTTCTCGGCAATCCGCCCGTAATCATTCTTGACGAGCCGACGGTAGGCCTTGATCCTAAGCAGATTATCGAAATCAGAAAGCTTATCCGCAATCTCGGCAAAAAGCATACTGTAATTTTTTCATCTCATGTTCTTTCCGAGGTTTCCGAGGTGTGTGACAGAATCGTCGTTATTTCAAAGGGCAAAATTGTTGCCGATGCAAAAACCGATGAACTTTCTGCTCAGGTTTCGGGCGGTCAGAAGCTCTCGCTTACTGCAGAGGGAAGTACCGCTGACATTACCGAAGCAATAAAGGGAATCCCTGCTGTTAAGCGTGTTACAAGGACAGGCAGTAATGCCGACGGCAGCGGAAAGTATATGATTGAATACGAAACATCAAGCGACATCAGAAGAGATGTTTACAATGCCATGGTAAGAGTCGGTGCGGTAATTCTTGATATGCAGTCAGGCAATGAAACACTTGAGGATATGTTCCTCAAGCTTACCTCGGGTAAATATGACAGCGGAAAGGAAGATATGTAATGGGTGCTATTTTAAAGAGGGAGCTTTCCTCTTATTTCAATTCGGCAATTGCATATGTTGTTCTTGCCGCTTACTTCTTCTTTTCGGGTGTGTTTTTCTACAACTACTGTATTGTGTACAACTCGGCAAGCTTAAGCTATGTATACGGCAATATGCTTTTGATTATTCTGTTTATAATTCCGATTATGACAATGAAATCTTTTGCAGATGAAAAGTATCAGAAAACAGATCAGGCGCTCTTTACTGCACCTGTAAGCCTTACAAGGGTCGTTTTAGGAAAGTTCCTCGGTGCATTTGTGCTTTATGCAATCTGCAGTGCAATCTTCCTTCTCTATGCGGTTGTAATTTCATTCTTTGCAACTCCGGAATGGTCGGTTATTCTCTGTACATTCATCGGACTTCTCCTCTTTGGTGCGGCTCTGCTTGCAATTAACATTTTCATTTCATCACTTACAGAAAGCACAATTGTTGCCGCAATCGTAAGCATGGCGGTTAACCTTGTTATCTATATGATGACAAACTTCACAAGTATGATTTCAATTGACTGGATCAAGAACATTATTGAAAAGATTGATTTTGCTACATATTATAATTCATTCAAATACGGTCTGCTCAGCGCACCTGATATCGTATTCTTCCTGAGTGTGGCAGGATTGTTCGTATTTTTTACTGTTCGTGTTCTGGAAAAAAGACGCTGGAGCTAAGGAGGTAATATAAATGAGCGAAGAAAATAAAAACCTGAATACTATCTCCGAAGATACTGCAAATGCAGACAGCAATGCTGTGGCGGAAACAGCCGATAAAAAGGAAGATACAAAGGCCAAAAAGAATGAGAAGAATAAGTCCGAAAAGGGCAGATTCAAAAAGTTTATGAAGTCAAGAAAAGCAAAACACGGCACGGTTGCAATGGTAATTACGGCGCTTGTTATCGTTATGGTAATTATTGTAAACATTATTGTCGGACTTCTTGTTAACAGATTCCCCGATCTGGAGCTTGACCTTACATCAAACAAGTCGTTTGCACTTCAGGACGATACAATTGACTATGTTTCACACCTTGACAAGGATGTTACGGTAAATATACTTATGGCAAAGGAATCATTTGAGAGCCAGGGTACCTACTTTGTACAGGCTCAGAAAATGCTTAACAAAATGGCGAGCAAGTCAGACGGCAAGATGAAAATCAAGTATGTTGACCTTACATCCAACCCGTCGTTCACATCCGATTATCCGAATGTTGACTGGCAGTCAAGCTCGGCAAATAACATTGTTCTTGTTGAATCCGGCAAGCAGTACAAGGTGCTTACTCTTACGGATTGCTTTGAATATGACGAGCAGACCTACAATTACTACGGTTCATACAGCTTTACCGGCACAAAGATTGAGCAGGCTGTTGTAACGGCTATTCTCAATGTTACAACAGATGACAAGGTTGTTGTTGATATGATTAAGGGCAACAACGAGCAGGATTATTCATCACTTAAAACACTTCTTGAAAACAATGCTTATCAGGTGAACGAGGTTTCACTCGCAACAGGCGACTTTGACAGCAACGCAAAGATTGCAATTATGTACGCACCGTCTGTTGACCTTGACGAGAAGATTGTTGAAAAGCTTTCGACATGGCTTTCAAATGACGGCAAATACGGACGCTCACTCATCTATGTTCCTACTGCCGATATGGGCGAGATGCCGAACCTTGACGATTTCCTCAAGGAATGGGGTATGTCAATTGACAGAGGATATGTGTTTGAAACTGATGAAAGCACCCTTGTAAGCGCAAGCTCACCGTATGCATTCACGGTAAGCTACGGTGATTACTACAAAGATAACCTCAAAAACAGCAAGATTCCTGTTGTTGTATCAGAGTCACACGCTGTTAATATTACAGATGAAAACACTGCACACGCATTGCTTAAAACTTCCGATAAGGCAGGCGTATTGCCGATTGACGCCGACAAGAACTGGGACTACAAGGACGCAGTTTCGGGTAACGGTGAAAATGTTGCGGCAGAAGGTGTTATGACAAACGAGGACAAGAACTCATCGAGAGTTATCATATTCGGTTCATATGTTATGTTCAGCGACACAATTATGAAGTACAACAGCTTTAATAACTCCGCTTACTTTATGAATGTAATCAACACAATTGCAGATAAGGAAGATGTCGGTATTACAATTGAGAGTAAATCGATTGACAATACGGAACTCGGCATCACCGATGTTGCAACACAGAACACAATGCTTGTTGTGTTTGTAATCATTATCCCGATTGCAATACTTGTTGCAGGCTTTGTTTTCTGGTTACGCAGGAGGAACAGATAATGAAAAAAAATACTAAAATATTGATTATTGTCTGCGCAGCAGCATTGATTCTTGCGGGACTTATGTGTCTGCTCATCTTTCTTCCGAAGGGCGACGGTTCGTCATCGGGAGCAGCAACATATGATGAGGGTGTAAAGATGAGCGTTACAACCGATAAAGACGGTGTTCATCAGGCACAGATTCAGACAAACGATAAGGGTGAAATTGATAACAACAGCTACGGCACTCTTATGGATTATATCCCTGCAAAGATTTCAAAGATTCATCTTGAAAACAAAAAGGGTACTTTGGACATCAAGTCATATACACCGACCGATAAAAACGGCAAAACAAGTGCTACACAGTACACTATTGTAGGTTATGAAGATTTTGACCTTCAGGGCGGTATTGCCGACAATATCGCAAACAATGCCGCAAGCATTGACTTTACAAAGGTTATGACTCTTGACGGCTCAAAGCTTGCAGATTACGGACTTGATAAGCCGAGAGATACTGTTACCGTAACTTATACCGACAAGACAAAGGCTATTATCTATGTCGGTGATGATGCTCCGCAGAATGCCGGAACATATATTAAGTTCGGCAGCAACGATACGGTTTATCTTGTTGCAAAAGATTCTGTTTCTGCATTTGACTACGGCCTTACAGATCTTATCAGTCTTACAATCAACGATGCGGCATCTGATAATGATAACAGTCAGGCATCGTCAATTGAGATTTCAGGTTCTAATTTTTCAAATACAATCACACTCAAGCCAAATTCAGACAATAAGAACTCAGCTTCTTATGTTATGACAAGCCCTGTTGAGTGCTACGCAAACGAGAAAGAAAGCAGTCTTGTTGCAGGCGGCATCAGAGGTCTTTATGCCCTCACGGTAAAAATGGTTAATCCGTCATCCTCACAGCTTTCAAGCGTAGGTCTTTCTAATCCGTATGCAAAGATAAAGGCTGTTTATCCCGACACAACAGTCAGCCTCAGAGCTTCAAAGCCTGACGGTGACGGCAATGTGTGCCTTATGAAAGAGGGCGGAAATATTGTATATACAATTTCTGCCGAAAAGGTTCCGTGGGTTAAAACAAGCTATGACAGCCTTGTAAACGAATATGTGCTTTATCCGAAGATGAGCGCATTGTCGGAGGTTTCCGTAAATGACGGCAAGAATACCTACACATTCTCGCTGAGCACTGCACAGAAAACAAAGACAGACGATAACGGCAGTGAGTCAACAACAACCACAACAACCGTTAAGAACGGCAAGACAGAAATTGAGCTTGCAACATTCTCGGGTTTCTATGAGAATCTTACAATGGTCGAGCTTGCCGACACAAAGTCTGACAGCAAAAACGGTTCGCCTGTTCTTACCGTTACATATAAATACTCATCTGACGGCTCAACAGACACCGTAAGCTATTACAAGTCTGACAGCAACCGTTATGTTGCGGTTGTCAACGGAAGAGTTGCAGGTCATGCATATCAGTCAAAAGTCAATACTGCTGTCAAACAGGCTTCAAGTGTTGCCGCAAATAAATCGGAATAATCTTTGAGTTGAATTTATTCTTTTACACCCGAGCTTTTTAGTTCGGGTGTTTTTTGTCGGGTATATGTATACAAGCACAAACCTTTATAAAAATTCAGACAATATATTGCAATGCGATAATTTCTATAGTATAATGATTTTGTAAAAGTGATTTATATTAACTTTAAACGGTGAATGTTATGAATATGATTTTGCATTGTACAATATGTGATGATAACCCTTCGGCGGTTAAACGGGAAAAGGAAATAGCCGACCGAGCTTTTTGCGAAATGAATATATCGGCGGATATTTCGGTATACACCGACAGCAGTCAGTTTATGTTTGAGCTTGGCGACAACAAACAAATGGATATTCTGATTCTTGATATCGAAATGCCAAAAATGTCGGGTTTTGAGATTGCGGATTATGTGAAAAAATCAAACCCGAATTGTCTTATTATTTTTATGACCTCCCATGTAAATTATGCCGTTGACGGATATAAACTTGATATTTTCAGATTTGTTCCAAAGCAAGACGGAGATTATAGGCTGAAGGACGCATTGCTTGACGCAGCTAATGTCATTGATCTTGAAAGCAAAAAATCGTATCTGATTGAACGGCACGATATGTGCGGTATGTTGCCGTGTAAGTACATTCTGTACATTATCAAAAGAGGTAAAAACAGTGAAATTTACCACCTCAAAAGCAAAGAGCCGATAAAAATACGAAAACCGCTGTCTGTTGTGTTTGAAGAACTTGACTCAAATGAATTTATTTATATTTCCAGAGGCTGTATAGCAAATATGGAGAATGTGGAGAAAGTTGACCGCCGGGAATGGGTGTGCAAAAACGGGGACAGAGTGCCGATAAGCGCATCACTCTATGCGGAAATTAAGGAGAAGCTCCTTGATTTTTGGGGAAGTAAAATCACTCATGATTGATGCGTGTTGACTAAAGTGTTAAATTAGCGGTCAAAAATCGGCAATTTAAAGACTAATTAACACAAACATATTTTTTGTGCTATAATAATATCGAAAACAGGGGATGTGAATTTAACCGGTCACAAATAAATACACAGACCTTGCTCTTTGAAAGTTATTCCGAAAGATATGTTATTTTGGAAAACCTTATCCTGTTTCGCACATCCTAACCCCGAAAACACTTTTAACACTGCTGCATTTACATTTATGCGGAACAGAAAAAGCCTGAGCGTTTTTGCTCAGGCTTTTTGAATGCGGAAGGATTAAATTATTTTGTGCCGAAAATTCTGTCGCCTGCATCGCCCAAACCGGGGCAAATGTATGCGTTTTCGTTAAGCTCACGGTCAAGACAGCCGACATAAAGCTGAATATCAGGGTGCGCCTTCATAAGAGCGTCAACACCCTCGGGAGCTGCGATGATTGACATGAACTTGATTTTCTGACCGCCGTGCTTTTTAATGAAATCAACAGCGGCAATAGCCGAACCGCCTGTTGCAAGCATAGGATCGACAACAACAATCTGACGACGGTCAATCGGTTCGGGGAGCTTGCAGTAATATTCGTGCGGTTCGTGAGTTTTGGGGTCACGATAAAGACCGATGTGACCTACTCTTGCGGACGGAACAAGTGCGAGAATACCGTTTACCATACCAAGACCTGCACGAAGAATCGGAACAACGGCAAGCTTTTTGCCTGAAATAACAGGCTGAACAGACTCCTCAATCGGAGTTTTAACCGTGATATCCCGAGTTTCAAGGTCAGAAAGAGCCTCATATCCCATAAGCATTGCAATTTCTTCAACCAATTTGCGGAATTCGTTTGTCGATGTGTCTTCTTTTCTGAGAAGTGTAATTTTGTGCCTTATAAGCGGATGTGTCATGTACGAAACCGACATATCATTGCCTCCTTGTTAAAATTTGATTATTTGATTAACTTAATGATACTAAAAACCGTTCAAAATGTCAATGATGTGGTAACTTTTGGCATTAAAATAAAAAGTTATTGCTTTTATATCTGTGCAAAGGTATAATTAACAGGAATGGGGTTTTTACAGATTTAAACCCGAAAATGCGAAAGAGGGAATTCTAATGGACAAAAACAACGGCGCAATTTATGATGCCCGCAAACTCGGAAAACCGAAGATGATAATTCTCGGTGTTCAGCATATGTTTGCAATGTTCGGCGCAACAATCCTTGTTCCGATTTTAACGGGACTTGACATTTCAACAACTTTGCTTATGGCAGGTTTGGGAACACTTTTGTTCCACTGCATTACAAAGTTTAAAGTACCTGCCTTCCTCGGCTCGTCCTTTGCATTCTTGGGCGGTTATGCCGCAATCAAGGCTTTTTCACCCAATGACCCTAACAGTATGCTCCCGTATGCGTGCCTTGGCGTTGCGTGTGCAGGTCTTATCTACTTCATCCTTGCCGCAGTTATCAAGGCGGTGGGCATTGAAAAGGTAATGAGATTTTTCCCGCCTGTTGTAACAGGTCCTATCATCATTGCAATCGGTCTTGGACTTGCTCCGTCGGCTGTTTCAAACTGCACAACAAACTGGTTCTTGGCTGTAGTTGCTCTTGCTGTAATTGTTGTTTTCAACATCTGGGGCAAGGGAATGGCTAAAATCATTCCGATTATCCTCGGCTTGCTCATCTCCTACGGCACAGGTCTTGTGCTTTACTTCATTTCACAGGCAAATCCCGACCTTATTCAGAATGTTCCGTGGCTCTTCTCGGGCGGTGTTGACGCAAACGGTGTTTATCAGCCGATTTTTGACTTTACAAGCCTGAACACAATTTGCGACAACATCTCAAAAGGTCACATTTTCGGCAGTGAGGGGCTTATCGGAATTCCGATTCACTGGGATAAAACGGTATTCGGCGGTATTGATTACTCAAACGGTGCGCTTATCGCATCTTCAATCATTGCCATTGTTCCGATTGCTTTTGCTACAATGATGGAGCATATCGGTGATATTTGCGCCATCAGTTCAACAACAGGCAATAACTACATCAAAGATCCGGGACTTCACAGAACTCTTGTCGGTGACGGTCTTGCAACAACACTTGCATCACTTTTCGGCGGCCCTGCAAACACAACATACGGTGAAAACACAGGCGTTCTCGCTCTTACGAGAGTTTATGACCCGAGAGTAATAAGAATTGCCGCTTACTTTGCCGTTGCAGTATCATTCTTCCCGATTGTTTCGGTAATTATCGGTTCAATTCCAAGCTGTATCATCGGTGGTATTTCGTTTGTCCTTTACGGTATGATTTCTGCTATCGGCGTCAGAAATGTTGTTGAAAACAAGGTTGACTTCACAAAGAGCCGTAACCTTATTGTTGCCGCAGTTATTCTTGTTTGTGCGCTCGGTCTTTCAAGCGACACGGTAAGCTTCACAATCGGCAGTGCCGCAATAACACTTTCGCCACTTGCTGTTGCATCAATTGCAGGTATCGTTCTCAACGCAGTTTTTCCCGGTAAGGACTATAAGTTCGATACGGAAGATGTTGCCGATGCCGTAAACTTTGAAAAAGAAGTTAAACCAAAGGAAAAGAAACAGAAGGAGTAATTTTACTTTAATAGTCGTAACAGAAAACAGCCGTATTTTTACGGCTGTTTTTTTACGCTTTGTTTAAAGCTATGTATTCAAAGTTGAACGCCGCTACTGAATGGCATAAAAAACAGGGTACTCGAACGAGTACCCTATATATGTTTAATTATTAAGTTAGCTGTGTTCGGTAATATGCAGATGTTTTTTAATCAAACTACCTACACGAACAAGGAACAGCGGTTTGCTGTGCTCGGGAACTGAAAGCTGTTCCGAACACAAACTGCCTACACGAACTGCGTGCCGAGGCTCTCGGCTTACATTTCGGTGATGATTTCGTTGATTGTTTTTCCCGGAGGAATCATCGGGAGAACATTTGCATCGGGACTGATGCGGCAGTCAACAACAACGGGCTTGTTCATCTCAAAAGCCTTTGTGAGAATCGGCTTGATTTCCTCGGGCTTTGTGATTCTTAAACCGTCAACGCCGAAAGCGTTTGCAAGCTTTACAAAATCGGTTGCTCTGTGCGGATCGGTCTGTGAAAAACGACTGCCGTAGAAAAGCTTCTGCCACTGACGAACCATGCCGAGAACCGTGTTGTTCATAACAACTACAACAACGGGGAGTTCATAGGACTTCAGTGTTACGAGTTCGTTTAAGTTCATGTGGAAACTGCCGTCACCTGTGATGAGGCAAACCCTGTCATTGGGACGGGCACACTGCGCACCGATTGCGGCGCCCATGCCGTAACCCATAGTACCCATACCGCCCGATGTGAGGAGCGTTCTGCTTTCCATAATCTTGCTGAACTGTGCAACCCACATCTGGTGCTGACCTACATCTGTTGCGATGATGTCTGACGGACACTTGATTTCGTTGATTGTATCAAGAACCTGCTGTGGGAGCGGAAGGTCACACTCGGGGAGCTTTTTATCGTCAAAATGATGCTTCCATTCTTCAATCTTCGCAAGCCAGTCCGGATGGTTCTGACGGTCAAGACCGATTGTGAGTGCAATGAGAATTTCTTTTATATCTCCGAGAATGTATTCATCAACCTTTACATTCTTGTTAATTTCTTTTTCGTCAATTTCAAGCTGAACAATCTTTGCCTGTTCGCCGAACCTTTCACGGTCGCCTGCAACACGGTCGGAGAATCTTGCACCGCACGCAATCATAAGGTCACATTCGGCTGTTGCCATACCTGTTTCGTAACCGCCGTGCATACCGATGTTGCCGACACAGAGCGGATGATCGGCGGGAATACAGCCGAGTCCCATAAGCGAACAACAAACGGGAGCGTCAATAAGCTCTGCAAATGCCCTGAATTCTTCGCTTGCATCAGCGCTGATGATACCGCCGCCTGCGTAAATCATAGGACGCTTTGCGTTTTTAATCATTTCCTGAACAACACGAACTTTTTCGGGGTTTCTGATTTCAAAGGTTCTCGGTCTTTCGGGAATAGTCTGCACAAACTCTGTTTTGTTTGCCGTTACATCCTTTGGAACATCAACGAGAACAGGTCCCTTTCTGCCGTGTTGAGCAAGAGCAAAAGCCTTGCGTATGGTGTCGGCAAGATCCTCAACCTTTTCAACAAGGAAGCTTGCCTTTGTAACGGGCTTTACTATGTTTACAATGTCAACTTCCTGAAAGCTGTCTCTTCCAAGCTGATCGGTTGTTACATTGCCTGTGATTGCAACAAGGGGAATGCTGTCGATATTGGCTGTTGCAAGACCTGTTACAATGTTTGTTGCACCGGGGCCCGATGTTGTCATAACAACGCCTGTTTTGCCTGTTGCTCTTGCGTAACCGTCAGCCGCATGAGAAGCACCCTGTTCGTGTGCTGTGAGAATGTGACGAATTTTGTCGCTGTATTTATAGAGTGCGTCGTATGTGTTAAGTGCCGCACCGCCCGGATAACCGAAAACCGTGTCAACACCCTGCTCAAGAAGACACTCGCAAATGATTTCTGCACCTGTAAGCTGCATATATATCTCTCCCTTGTATATGTAGTGTTATTCCATAAAATAATGCTACCTTTTATTTTATCCAAATGTGATTATATTGTCAATAGAAATCGAAAAAGACAACTCATTACAAAAGAAAAAACGGGAAACAAAAGCGTTCCCCGTTTTAAGTCGGTCATAATTATTCATTTTTGAGATATTCACATATTGCACCTACTGTCTTTTTGGCGGCAAGTTTGCAGAATTTTTCATAATCAACGCCCTTGTTTTCGTCAAGATCATCGGAGATTGCCCTGATGATTCCGTAAGGAGTTTTGAGTGCGTAGCAAACATAACCGATTGCCGCACCCTCCATTTCACAGACAAGAGCACCGAATGTGTCGGCAATTCTTTTGCGTTTTTTGCGGTCGGAAACGAATATATCGCCGCTTGCAATAATGCCCTGCTCAACCTTGGTGTCAGGGAGTGTTCTGCACGCCTGCGTGAGCTTTTCAACCACTGTTTTGTCGCAGTCAAAAAAGATCTTTGTACCGTCAGGAAACGAAACCTCGCCCTGCCTGTCGCCTAAAGCAGTTGTGTTCATATCGTGCTGAACGGATTTTGTCGCAACAACAATGTCTCCGATTGATACGAGAGGGGAGAGCGAACCGCCCACACCGCTGTTGATTACAACATCGGGATTGTACTTTTCAATAAGCACAACGGCACACATGGCGGCATTGACCTTGCCGACTCCGCAGACTACAACGGCTATGTCCCTGCCGTTAAGAGTACCTGTGGTGAATTTCATTCCTGCGATTTCTTCGGTTTGTGTGTTCTGAGAAAGGGCGATAATTCCGTCGGCCTCAATCTGCATGGCACATATAATTCCTGTCATAAATTTTCCTCCGATTTTGGTGTTGAAATGTAGCGGCGTTCAGCGAACGCCAATCGTTTTGGTTGCAAAACCAAAACGAACAAGCGATAAATTTATGTTGTATCATTGTCGGTTAAAAATCATTTGTAATGTCGACCGATTTTGTAATCGGTTCGATTGGCGGTCACTGACCGCCGCTACTGTTTGCATAAATCCATACAATATTGTGCTCGGGCGACAATTGTTATCATGTATAAAACTGTCTTCACGAGAGGGGTGCGAGGCACTCGCCTAAAAATTGTCGGTTTCGTACATAATAATGGATAGGGCGGCGAGGGGGGCGGTTTCTGCACGGAGAATTCGTTTGCCGAGGGTTGCCGCCTGACCGCCGATTGCGGTTACGCTGTCAACCTCCGATTGTTCAAATCCGCCTTCGCTGCCGATGAACATTCCGACGGTTTTAGGCTTTGTGCCATCCAGAATTTTTCTGACGGATTCTCCGCCCATTTCGTAAAAAAATACGGTCTTTTCGTTCTGCTTTGTCTGTTCTGCCGCCTCTTTAAACGAAATACACGGAGTTACTTCGGGAATAATGCCCCTGCGACTCTGCATTGCTGCCTGAAGAGCAATTTTCTGCCAGCGTTCACACTTCTTTTTCAGCGACTTTTCATCGGGACGGGAAACACATCTTGCCGAAATCATCGGCACAATTCTGCTGATTCCGAGTTCCGTGCATTTCTGAACGATGAAGTCCATTTTATCACCCTTAGGCAGAGCCTGATAGAGGGTTACAAAAACATCGGGTTCGTTTTCACACGGCTTTTGTGAGATGATGTCAACCGTGACTTCATCCTGTGTGATGAGCGAAATTTTACATTCGTACTGCGTTTTGTTCGGAGAAACAAGGGTGATGTCCTCGCCTGTACGCATACGCAGCACCTTAGAAATATGCTTTGCGTTTTCTCCGACAAGGGTGTAGTTGTTGCCGAATATATTTTTTTCGGTAAAAAACCAAGCCATAAAATTACCTCTTTTTTAAGCGTTTTTGCGTGAGCGCTTTCCTTTTCTATTTAATATATCAAAAAATAAAAATAATTGCAATATTCATATGCCGGTGCTAAAATATGGATATACGAAAAATTTTCGGAGATGATTATTAATGATAACTCTGACAGATACAGATGTGGTTCGGCTTTTGAGAAAAAACAATCTCAATTCCGACACGCTCCAGGAAAATGTTGTTGCAAAGCTCCGTGAAAAGGGCGTAAAGCTTGCAACTGCAGAAAGCTGTACGGGCGGTCTTTTAAGTGAAAGAATTACCGCAGTAAGCGGTGCAAGCGATGTGTTTGATTTTGGCGTATGCACATATGCAAATGAAATGAAACATAAGGTGCTTGGAGTTTCAAACGAAACGCTGTCTGTGCTTGGCGCAGTTTCGGCTGAAACTGCAATGCAGATGGCAGAGGGTGCAAGAAATGTTTCGGGTGCGGATTTAGCCGTAAGTACAACGGGAATTGCAGGTCCTACGGGCGGAACTCCCGAAAAGCCTGTCGGTCTTGTTTATTGCGGAATCAGCACAAAAGACAAAAGTTATGCAATAAAGCTTATGCTTGGCGGCAGTATTAACATGGTAAATTCAAGAGGCTATATAAGAAAACTAACTTCTGACGCTGTTTTACTGACTATTTTGAGTATATTGCAATAACTTGTCGTTGTTAAAAAAATAACTTGTAAAAATTTAGATTATGTGCTAAAATTATCTTGATACTGTGGGTTCAGGGGCGAATTGCGCCCGAATTCGCAGATTTAAAAAATTTAACAGTCCGTCAGAATGGAGTTGATTTTTATGGCTAGAAGCGCAGGTGTTCTCCTTTCGATTACTTCGCTTCCATCCCCCTACGGTATCGGCACCATCGGCAAAGAGGCTCGCAAGTTTGCTGACTTTCTGAAAAAATCAGGTCAGACAATCTGGCAGATTCTCCCCGTTGGACCGACAAGTTACGGTGATTCACCGTATCAGTCTTTTTCAACCTATGCAGGCAATCCTTACCTCATTGACCTTGACACTCTTTGTGAAGAAGGTCTTTTGACTAAGGAAGAGGTCATGAGCCGTGACTGGGGCTCAGATGACGCCGAGGTTGACTATGAGAAAATCTACAACAACCGTTTTGAAGTTTTGAAGATTGCTTACGATAACTTCAAAAAGGGTGACCAGAAGGCATTTACATCCTTCAAGCGTAAAAACAGTTCATGGCTCAAAAACTATGCACTTTATATGGCAGTTAAAAAGAGCTTTGACATGGTTTCCTGGACAGAATGGCCGGATGAGGAAATCAAAATGCGTGATGAGGCTGCCGTGAAGCGTTATGAACGCAAGCTCAAGGATGATGTTGATTTCTGGAAGTTTGTACAGTTCAAATTCTATGAGCAGTGGGAATCCTTCCGTGCGTATGTAAACGGTCTCGGCATCAAAATTTTGGGTGATATGCCAATCTATGTTGCCATGGACAGCGCAGACACATGGGCAAATCCCGAGCTGTTTCAGCTTTATGACGACGGTGATCCTATCGCAGTTGCAGGCTGTCCGCCGGATTACTTCTCGGCAACAGGTCAGCTTTGGGGCAATCCTCTTTATGATTGGGATTACCTTGAGGCTACCGACTATGAGTGGTGGTTTGAGCGTATCAAAGCCGCATCAAAGCTTTATGACATCACCCGTATTGACCATTTCAGAGCTTTTGCAAGCTACTATTCAATTCCTTATCCTGCCGAAAACGCAATCAACGGTGAATGGGTTGAAGGTCCGCGCATTAAGTTCTTTAATATGATGGAAGAGGCACTCGGCAAGATTGATATTGTTGCCGAAGACCTCGGAACACTCACTCCCGATGTAACCGAGCTTATGGAGCAGACAGGCTATCCGGGAATGAAGGTTCTTGAATTCGCTTTCGACAGTGGTGAAGAGAACGACTATCTTCCCCATAAATACACCGAAAACTGTGTTGTTTACACAGGTACTCACGATAACGATACTGTTATGGGCTGGCTTGAAACAGCTAAACCCGAGGACGTTAACTATGCAAGAAGTTATTGTCAGATGCCTGATGACGAGCCGTTCAACTGGGGACTCATCCGTGTTGCTTATGAAAGCAAGGCAGATACAGCAATCGTACCTATGCAGGACATTCTCGGCCTTGGCAAGGAGGCAAGAATGAATATTCCGTCAACACTCGGCGGAAACTGGGTATGGAGACTCGATGGCGCAGCTCTTACTGATGAGCTTGCAGATAAATTAAAAACTATGTCTGAAAAAAGCGGACGACTGGAGGACTAAACAAATGGGTAATATTATGGAAAAGCTTGAACTCACAGCTCAGTCTATGTACTGCAAAAAGATTGAAGAGCTCACACCCGCTGAGCTTCACTACTCACTCGGCAAAGCAGTAATGGGCGAAATCGCAGGCAACTGGGAAGCAAGCAAGATTAAACATGACAGCGAACGCAGAGCTTACTATTTCTCTGCAGAATTCCTCATGGGCAGAATGATGTACAACAACCTCTACTGCCTCGGCATTCTTGAAGATGTTACAAAGCTCCTCAAAAAGAAGGGCATTGACATCAATGTATTTGAGGATATCGACGATGCTGCTCTCGGTAACGGCGGTCTCGGCAGACTTGCCGCTTGTTTCCTCGACAGTGCTGCTACACAGGAAGTACCGCTTGACGGCTACGGAATCCGTTACAAGTACGGTCTTTTCAAGCAGCTTATCGAAAACGGTTATCAGGTTGAAACAGCTGATAACTGGCAGAGATTTGAAGATCCGTGGTGCAACCGTGTTGAAGATGAGGCTGTTACAGTATCATTCAAGGGCCAGACAGTTAAGGCTGTTCCTTACGATATGGCTGTTATCGGCTGTAAGACAACAAACATCAACACACTTCGTCTTTGGCAGGCTGAGGCAATAAACGACTTTGATTTTACTGCTTTCAACAACACAGAGTACAACAATGCCGTTCAGGAAAAGAACGATGCCGAAAACATCACAAAGGTTCTTTATCCTAACGATAACAAGTATGAGGGCAAGGTTCTCAGACTTAAACAGCAGTATTTCTTCTGTTCTGCATCACTTCAGGACATTATGCGCCGTTATAAGAAGAAGCACGGCAATGATTTCAGCTTCTTTGCCAAGGAAAACACAATTCAGCTTAACGATACACATCCCGTATCTTGTGTTCCCGAGCTTGTAAGACTTCTTATGAACGAAGGCTTCAACTTTGACGATGCTTTTGAAATTGCAAGAAAGACATTTAACTATACAAACCACACAGTTCTCGGTGAGGCTCTCGAGAAGTGGCCTGCTGACCTTATGACACAGGTTATTCCTGAGATTTATCACATTATCTGCCTTATCGCCAACAAGTGTCAGGAAGAGCTTACTGCTAAGGGCGTGCATGAGGATACAAAGGCTAAGATGCGCATTATCGACGGTAATGTTGTTCATATGGCAAGACTTGCAACATACGCATCAACATATGTAAACGGTGTTGCTGAGCTTCACACAGAAATCCTCAAGGCTGATGTACTCAAAGAGTGGTATCAGGTATATCCCGAGAGATTCCAGAACAAGACAAACGGTATCACACAGCGCCGTTGGCTCGGTCTTTGCAACCCTGAGCTTTCTGCTCTTATCACAGAGAAGGTTGGCTCAGATGCATGGCTTACAGACCTTTCACTTCTTGAAAAGCTCAATGACAGCATTGACACAAGAACAATCACAAAGTTCAACAATATCAAGAAGAAGAAGAAACAGCAGCTCGCAGACTACATCAAGAAGATGGACGGCTACGATGTAAATCCCGATTCAATCTATGATATTCAGGTTAAGAGACTTCACGAGTACAAGAGACAGCTCCTCAACGCTTTCTCAATCATGACAATCTATTTCAGATTGAAGGATAAGAAGCTTAAGAACTGGACTCCTACAACATATATCTTCGGCGCAAAGGCAGCTCCGGGTTATGCAAGAGCAAAGGCAATCATCAAGTACATCAACGAGATTGCTAAGCTTGTAAACAACGATCCCGAAACAAAGGATCTCCTTCAGGTTTACTTCATTTCTAACTACAATGTATCTTACGCTGAGAAGATTGTTGTTGCTGCTGACCTTTCTGAGCAGACATCAACAGCAGGTCTTGAGGCATCGGGTACAGGTAACATGAAGTTCATGCTCAACGGTGCTCCTACACTCGGTACACTTGACGGTGCTAATGTTGAAATCGCTGAGTGCGCAGGCATTGAGAACGAGTACATCTTCGGCGCAAAGGTTGAGGATATCGAGAGAATGAAGAAGGAAGGCTACCATCCAAAGGCTCTTTATGACGCTAATCCGGAAATTAAGAGAGTTGTTGATACTCTTATCGACGGCACATTTGATGACGGCGGCGCTCAGGGCGAAGGCAGCTTCAAGGAACTCCATGATTCACTCCTCAAGGATTCTTCATGGCAGAAGGCTGATAACTACTTCCTCATCTATGACCTTCCTGATTATGTTGATACAAAGATCAGAGCTAACACAGAGTATGCTAACCGTAAGGAATTCGGTAAGAAGTGCCTTATCAACATTGCAAATGCAGGTAAGTTCTCATCTGACCGTACAATCCTCCAGTATGCTAAGGAAATCTGGCATACATCTTACAAGAAGTAATTTGTTAAAAGGTTTTACTTTAAATATTTGTGCGTAAAAGCATTCAAGCCTCCCGATTTTTCGGGAGGCTTTTTTGTTGTGTTGAAAATTTATTATTATAATGTAGCGGCGGTCATTGACCGCCAATCGAACCGATTATAAAATCGGTTCGACAGTACAAATGTTTTGTTTTAAGCGATTATGATGCAACAATAAAATTGTTGTTTGTTCGTTTTGGTTTTACAACCAAAACGATTGGCGATCAGTGATCGCCGCTACAAATGAATGCGTGACTTTCATCACATCAAAACATTTTGACAAAACATAAAATTTCATCAAGGCGGGCGTCCAATGAACGCACCTACAATATTTTGTTTAAAGAGTAAAAATAACGGCAGACTTATTTACAAGTCTGCCGTTTGTTGTTCTGTTATAATTATAAATTAAAATCAACAGATTACATAATCGAGTTGATGAGGCCGCCTTTTTTGATGATGTTCTGAATGAACTCGGGAAACGGCTCAGCCTGATATGTTTTGCCTGTTGTTTCGTTGGTGATGACGCCTGTGTCAAAGTTTACGGAAACTGTGTCGCCCTCTTTGATATCCTTTGCCGCCTCGTCACATTCAAGAATCGGAAGACCGATGTTGATTGAGTTGCGATAGAAAATTCTTGCAAAGGTTGATGCAATTACACATGAAATACCGCTTGCTTTGATTGCGATTGGTGCGTGTTCACGGGAAGATCCGCAGCCAAAGTTCTTTTCGGCAACCATAATGTCGCCCTCTTTAACCTTGTTTACGAAATCTGCGTCAATGTCCTCCATGCAGTGAGCCGCAAGCTCCTTGTGAGATGCGGTGTTAAGGTAGCGAGCAGGGATAATTACATCGGTATCCACATTGTCGCCGAACTTGTGTACAGTACCTTTTGCGTTCATTGTTTGTTACCTGCCTTTCTTATACCTTTTCGGGGTCAATGATGTAGCCTGCGACAGCACTTGCGGCGGCAACAGCCGGACTTGCAAGATAAACTTCGCTGTCAACATGACCCATTCTGCCGACAAAGTTACGGTTAGTTGTTGAGATTGCTCTTTCGCCTGCGGCAAGAATACCCATATGACCGCCAAGACACGGACCGCAGGTCGGTGTTGAAACAACTGCGCCTGCCTCAATGAAGATATCAAAAAGGCCTTCGTGCATAGCGTCAAGCCAAATCTGCTGTGTGCCGGGGAAGATGATGCAACGAACATTCTTTGCAATCTTCTTGCCCTTGAGAATGTTTGCGGCGGCACGCAGGTCTGAAATTCTGCCGTTTGTGCATGAACCGATTACGCACTGGTCAATCTTAACTTCTTTTTCGCCGATTTCATCAACTGTTCTTGTGTTTTCGGGAAGATGCGGGAATGCAACTGTCGGACGGAGAGTTGAAAGGTCGATTGTGTACTCCTCGTCATAAACAGCGTCCTCGTCTGCCGTGTATTCGACAGGAGTACCCTGATATCTGCCGTTGCAGTATTCACGGGTGATGTCGTCAACAGGAAAAATACCGTTCTTTGCGCCTGCCTCAATTGCCATGTTTGCAATGCAAAGTCTGTCATCAATGTTGAGGTATTTAAGACCTTCGCCTGTGAATTCCATTGATTTGTAAAGTGCGCCGTCAACGCCGATTTTGCCGATGATGTGGAGAATAACATCCTTACCGCTTACAAAACCCTGTGGCTTGCCTACGATGTTGAATTTGATAGCTGACGGAACTTTGAACCAAGCCTTACCGCTGATCATGCCGGCAGCCATATCTGTTGAGCCGACACCTGTTGAGAATGCGCCGAGTGCGCCGTATGTACAGGTGTGTGAGTCAGCACCGATGCAAAGACAGCCCGGTCCTACAAGTCCCTGTTCGGGGAGAAGTGCGTGTTCAATACCCATCTGACCTACATCTCTGTAGTTTTTGATATCATATTTGTCTGCAAATGTGCGAACCTGTTTAACCTGTGTTGCTGCCTTGATATCTTTATTAGGTGTAAAGTGGTCCATAATCATTGCGATTTTTGTGTTGTCAAATACTGAGGTAGCGCCGTTTTCCTCGAATACATTAATGGCTACGGGAGATGTTACATCGTTACCGAGAACCATATCGAGCTTTGCCTCAATAAGCTGACCTGCCTTGACTTCGCTGAGTCCTGCGTGAGCCGCAAGAATCTTCTGCGACATAGTCATACCCATAATAAATCACTCCTTTTCTTTTAAGATAATTATTGCATACACCTTGCAAAAAGATTGTAAACTATGTTACAATTAAGGAAATAAATCGGATTATTAGGGCGGTGAATTATGGAACACACTATTAATGCCTGCGGACACGCAAACAGCTCTGTTCATGAGAATATGCAGTCGCTGATTGAACAGTCGGGGAGCGTCAGAAAATACGCAAAAGACGAGATAATCTATCTTCAGGGCGACACGGCGCAAAGCTTTTGCTACATTAAAAAGGGCAGTGTAAAGGTGTATATGAATTCCGTTGACGGCAACGAAAAAACTCTCAACACGGCAAGACGCGGCGAGATTATCGGCGAGGGTGCTTTCTTTGACAAAAAGCCGAGAGTCAGCTCCGCAAAGGCACTGACAAATACCGAGGTTATAATGATTGACAAAAAGCGATTGACCGATATTATCGCACAGCACCCGACGCTTGCGTTTGAATTGCTTGAAATCCTTGCCAACAGAATAAGACTTTTGTCGTCACAGCTTGACTCAATGACCTTTATGCAGGCAGATGCCCGTATTGCAGGGCTCTTGCTTGAAAGCGAACATGACGGCATTGTTGCAATTACGCATGAAGAAATTGCCAACACTGTGGGTGTATCGAGGGTAACAGTCAGCAAAACTCTGAGCAGATTTGCAAAATCAGGATACATTTCTACCGAGTACCGAAGAATACTTATAAAGAGCAGAGAAAGTCTTGAAAAGCTTGTAAATGAAAGTTGATCGGCTGTGGTTTACAAAAGTATATAAATAGGTTAGAATACAGATAAGAACAAGGATTTTACATATATTAAGGACAGGGGGAGTATTTGTGAAAAAATTAATACCCGTTTTGGCGATGATTATGCTTGTGCCGTTTGTGATTTGCTCATGCTTTGTACAACAAGCCAAGAGTATGAAATTGAGCTATGAAGAAATTGAATTTCATGTGGGCGATACTAAGCATATTTCGGTAACAATTGAACCCGAGGGTGCAGATGCTGGAAAAATAAGCTGGTCATCTTCGGACAATAAAATTGTGACCGTTGATGACGGAACAATCACAGGCAAATCAAAGGGAACAGCCGTTGTGACGGCAGAGAGCGAAAGCGGACTTAAAAAACTTTGCAATGTGACCGTTCTTGACAAAGAGATTGAAAGCGTGACTCTGAGCGAGAGCTCAACTTCCGTAAAACAGGGAGGTAAAATTCAGCTTGAGGCAAAGGTTAAACCTGTTGACGCTCCGTCCGACAACCTTGTGTGGTCGTCATCGGATCCGAAGGTCGCAAGTGTTGACGGCAACGGTATGGTTCTTGGCGAGAGCGAAGGCGTTGTAACAATCACCTGCGAATCCGCAAACGGCAAAAAGGCAACCTGCACCGTTACCGTAAAGGGCAACAATATGAATCCGACCGAAAGTTACACAAAATCAACAGAGCCTACAAAGAGTGATGATGCTAAGAGGCATGAAGGTTCAAACAGTTCTTCGTCAAAATCAGATGAAAGCCGTAACAACGGTTTTATATTTCCGCATTCGTCACAAAGAAAGCTTACTGTAGATGAAGTTACGGGACTCGGCGGAGATGTTGCACAGGATGCAATCAATGAAATCTATGCCCGTCACGGATATGTTTTCAAAACAAAATCAATTCAGAAATACTATGAGAGCCGGAGCTGGTATCACAAAAACTACAATTTCAGCGAAAGCGACCTTTCGGAGATTGAGTCATATAATATAGGCTTGCTCCGCAAATACAACTGATAAGGGATAATATTATGAAGTTTGAAGTGAATCTTAAAATTGAAAAACCGAGATATTTTACCGTATCCGACATAACCTATGCACAGGTTGATGCATGGTTCGGACACACCACAAGGGACTTGAAACTCGACTTGATTTATCCAAAATTAAAAAACAAAAAATACCCGTGTATTGTGTGGTTTTGCGGTGGCGGTTGGATAAGACTGGATAAATCTGCCCATTTTGCTTATCTTGCAAAGTTGGCACTCGAGGGCTTTGCAGTTGCAAGTGTTGAATATCGCACAAGCAATGAAGGGGCATATCCGATGCCGTTGGAGGATGTAAAAGCGGCTATTCGCTACATCAAGGCTCACGCAGACCGTTATAATATAGATGAAAACAAAATCGGTGTTGCAGGCGAATCCGCCGGAGGCTATCTTGCTGCCATGTGTGCTTTGGATAATGATAAGGCTCTTGATGTCGGAAATTATCTTGACTGTTCAAGCGAGGTACAGGCTTGCTGTGCCTTTTATCCGCCGACAGATGTTTCGACATTTCCATATGAATCGCCGTTAACTTCGGCGGCAAGTATGGAGTCGCTCATGCTCGGAATGAATGTTGCACTCAATAAGGAAAAGGCAATGGAGTGTTGCCCCGTTTCGTATGTAACCCCGTCAGCACCGCCGTTTATGATTTTTCACGGAACAGACGATACCACCGTTCCTTTTTCGCAAAGTGCCGAATTGCACGATTTGCTTGAGAAAAACGGTTGCGATGTCACATTGGTTGCAATTAACGGAGCGGAACACGCCGACATATTTTTTGCACAGGAAAAGCTGTGGGATATGGTGGCGAAATTTTTCAAGGATAAACTTTATCAATAAGGAACGGCTGTATGACGTATGCAAAAAGGCTCAGAACCTGTACAAAGTTCTGAGCCTTTAAAATTTTATCTGTTGAGAAGTTTCTTTTTATACTGCGCCGGTGTAAGGCCATAGACCTTTTTGCACTGTGTGATGAATGACTTTACATTTGCAAAGCCGTTTTCAAGTGCAGCGGCAGAAACCGTCGAGTTCTTATCAAGCATATCATTGATTGCATTTTCAAGTCGGAGGTTTGCAAGATACTCCGAAAAGCTCACGCGGGTGATGCTTTTGAAGTACTTTGAAAAATAAGACGGAGAAAGATTTACAACCGATGAAATCTCGTTAAGAGGAATTTCACGCTTGTAGTTTTCGTTAATATATGCGATTGCTGTTTTTGCATATGAAAAATCTCTGCGTGGAATAATCGGATTGTTGGTCGCTCTCTTAAAGCAGGTGCAATTCTTTAAGAGCAGATAGTAAATCTTATTGACATGAGCAATCTGAAGAAGTGTGCTGTACTCATCATCGGGATTCGTTTCGGCAATTTCCCGAAGAACTTCAATAAGCTTCTGCTTTGTTTGAGGAGAAACAGAAAGGTCAAAAACAACGCTGTCAATTGACTTGCAGAACATTCGCATATATTCAAACGAAAGCTGAATGCACACAAGGCGGACGCTTGTTCCGACAACAGGCCGAACAAGGTGAACATCTTCACTGTTGAAAAGAATAAAATCCCCCTCGTTTACAAGCGTTGTTTCGCCGTTTCTCGGACATTCTGCCTGACCTTCAATCACATAGACAAGCTCAGGCTCTCTATGCCAATGAAGTTCAGTCTTGTGTGTTTCTGACGAAAGGTTAAGATACATAACCTTTGCAGGTGTGTTTTGGTCATAATTTATTATTTCGTATTTATAGTTCAAAATTTTTCACTCCGAATCACCTATTGTCAAAAATGCAAAATTATTGTATAATAACATAATTATAGCGTGAAAAAGCACGAAAATCTATATAGATATGTTATGATATTATGGACAAATGTTGTATTTGAGGCGATTATATGGAACAAAATAGTAATTACAGAGTACTGTCAAATGTTTGTGTTTCGTGCGGTGTGAGGATTCCTGATATTGATTTTGAAATCAAACCCGCAATGCGTGAAACCTACGGTCTGTTTCTTGTTACGGCAGGCAAGGGAATTTTTATTATAGACGGCATCGAATATCCTGTGAAAAGGGGCAATTCGGTTATGCTTTTTCCGTATTCAAGCATAAGCGTCAAGGCCTATCCGAATATTATGTTTGAATACAAATGGGTTGAACTCACTGGGTTTGAAATTGCCGTAATGATAAGCCGAACCAATTTTTCAAAAAGCCGTCCTGTTGCCCCCGAAATTCCCGTTGAAAGTCTTTTTCAATATTTTGATGTCTGTGATGACAACAGCGACACGGTTTATGCCGCCTGTCGCACCAACGGCAAGGTGCTGATTCTGCTGTCATACTATATTCAGTATTATCCGAGTCGGAAATCAACCGAAACCGACTACATTATGCAGGCGAGAGATTATATAGAAAGAAACTTTCGGCAGGTTTCATGCACGGTTAAAAGCGTTGCCGACAAAGTCCAGCTTGACCGCACTTACCTTTACAGACTTTTTAAGGAGGAAACGGGATTTTCGGTTATCGAGTACATCAACAACTGCCGAATCGGCAGAGCCTGCACAATGCTTAACAACACGAATGTTCAGATTAAGGATGTCGCCCTCTCGGTAGGCTTTTCCGATCAGTTATACTTTTCAAAGGTTTTCAGAAAGCTGAAAGGAATCACCCCTACGGAGTACCGCAAAAAGTATGCAAATGAAACAACATTATAAAACTTTAGTGTTGATTTTTAATGTGAGTTACATTATAATTATTATATAATAATAGCTGATTTAAGATTAGTAATTTGAATAATAACATTTTGCTGACGCCAGCAAAATGTTGCAAAAAAACGAAAATTTTATATACTTTGCACAAAAGAGGATAGTCATGACTAGTATTGAAAAGTATAGCGACCGAATATTTGAGAACATCAAACCCATTATCATGTTGGCAAAAAAGTCCGTGAAACAATAAAGGAACTTGGCGGTACTATGCCGGAAGATTTGCCCACTCCAAAGAGTAGTATTAAAGAAATAGAACAGAAATCACAAAAAACAATTACAAAGAAAAAAGATGAATAAATACAGCAGAAAACGAGGTCGATTTGACCTCGTTTTTGTTGCTAAAAAAGCATTAAAAACGGCTGTTTAAAGCGATAAAATTCTCTATGGGAAAGTGATTACAAAAAAGTAACAAATCGGTAACGAAACGGTAAAAGTGAATTTCTTGCAAATTGCATATAAATTTGCAGGATAATTCCTGATAAGAAACAAGATTATATTGCAAAAATAGAAAATAAAGGCGAAAGTCTTGTGAAGTTGCACAAAAAATTTACTTTTGATTGGTTTGACATTCACAAAACACAGTCCTATAATGTGTGCCTGTAAAGAGCAAGACGGCTCTTTAGTGAAGGTTTATGAATTAAATATGCAATTTTCTATGCAAAATCAATCCTGAGAAAATTGCAAGTCAGGAGAAATTTATTATGCAGAAAAAGAAAGAGAACTTTCGTTCCCTGCGTTCCGTAACGACTTTTGCACTTGCAGCTGCAATTATTACAGGTTCGATTTATACGGTAGCTGCTGCCGTGAACTACAGCGCAGAAACAGAACAGGCTGTAACATCAGACGGTGTTGAGCTTGCAAACGGCGATATCGTTTATGCAGGACTTGATGAAAACGGATTTACACACGGCATGATTAAGGCTGTTGAAATCAGCGTTGACTATAACGGCGATGTTCAGACAGTCAGCCTCGCAAAAGGTACGGTTTCCGATGTGCTTGAAAGAACAGGCATCACTCCCGCATATAACGAGGTTGTTGAGCCGTCGCTTTCAACTCCGGTTTCGGATAATCTCGTTGTTAAGGTTTACAAGGGCAAAAAGCTTTCAATTACGGCTGACGGCAAAACCGACAGCGTTTATGTTCCGAACGGCAATGTTTGCGATGTCCTCAATCAGCTTGGCTACAAGCTTTCCGATGACGATATTCTCAGCGTTGACAAGGACAGCAACATTGAGGACGCAGACAGCATCACAATCAAGCGTGTGACCTACAGGAACGAAACTGAAACTCAGTCGGTTGATTTTGAAACCGTTAAGAAAAATTCAAAAGATGTTGACCTTGGCAAAACAAAGGTTCAGACTGAGGGCAAACGGGGCGAAGCTCTTGTAACAAAGAAGTGCAAGTATGTTGACGGCAAAAAGGTATCTTCAGAAACAGTAGACACCAAAATTACAAAAGAGCCTGTTGACAAGGTTGTACTTATGGGTACAAAGGGTTCAAATGTCAGCAATCCTGCCGGCACATTTACGGATATGAACGGCAACACCGTTGCCTATTCATCGGTTGTTACAGGTTCAGGTACAGCGTACACAGCACCCGCAGGTTCACTTACGGCAACAGGCGTAACGGCTTATCACGGCGGCGTGGCAGTCAACCCGAACATCATTCCGTATGGCTCAAAGCTTTACATTGTATCAACAGACGGCAGTTTTGTTTACGGCTACGCAACAGCCGTTGACACAGGCGGTGCGCTCATGTCGGGAACTGCAATTGTTGACTGTTTCTACAACACATATGATGAATGCGTAAGCTTTGGCAGACGAAATGTAAATGTATATATAGTAGGTTAATTTTAGCTCGTGTTAATTTTAGTTCGTGTAGATAGTTTGATATAATCTAAACTATGAATTCCCGAGCTTGACTTGGTGATAGAATTAACTCTGTATGGTGAGTGCCTCACACTTAATTTGAAAGGGCAGTTCTATATAATCAAATCTTACGATATTAATAATGTTACGACATAATCAGGGCAGACGCTTCGGCATCTGCCTATTGTTTTTGAAATTTATATTGATTTATCGGAAAATATGCGGTATAATATACTGTACTTATGACAGAACGAAAGAATGAACCGAAAGGAAAAATATTATGAAGAGAATTCTTACAGCGATTTTATGTGCAGGCATTCTTGCGGTTACTGCAGTTGGTTGCAGCTATAATGATGCACTTTATAAGGACGGTAACAGTTCTTCACAGACAAGCGAGGACAGCACTCAGCCTACAACATCTTCGGTTAAGGATGATAAATACGGCAATGATCTTGACGGACTTGTTGATTATTTTGTAGCTAAGGGATACCTTGAAAGTAAAGACGGCAGCATTAAAATGGATGCGTCCGCTATCGGCGCAAAAGAAGGTAAAAAGTTTGCTGCAAAGTATGCAGGTTCAAATATTATCATTGAGCTTTACTCTTATGATACAAAGAAAACGAACAGCACAGCCGATGAGATTGTAAAGTCTGTTAAGGACAACGGCACATTCAGCATCTACGGACTTCCCGATGTAACAGCCTATCTTTCGGATAACGGCAACTATCTTATGATTTATACAGACACTGCTATTGATAAGACAAATCCCGATAAGAATAGTGATAACTATAAGCATCGTGAGCAGGTTATCAAGGATTTCAAGGCTTTTAAAAAGTAACATATATATGTAAATAATTGTGACGCAATAAAGCGGAGATTGATTCAACTTCAATCTCCGCTTTTTCTATATATATGTATAGCGTTTTTTATTTGAGTTTTGTACCGCAGTTTCCGCAGAACTTCATATCGTTATTGCATTGTGCATGACAGTTCGGGCAAACAACTGTATTTGATTTATCACTCATATCGTCTGCGACAGCCTGCATATAAGGATTTTCAAATTGAGTGTTAATCTGTTTGTTGTCGGAAGTTGCGTTCATTGAGCCAAAATCAACGCTTTGGGGCTGAAAATCAATCGGTTGCTGAACAGGCGGCTGAATACCTTCTGTCGGCATTTCACTTGTTACAGGAGCAACAGGAGGTACGGGAACAGCGTTTTGCTGAGCGTCATATTCAGGAGAGTGACCTGAACCGAGGTTAATTCCGTTTGTGTATTTCTTTATATATGTGTGAAAAGAAATAGCAAGTGCTGCAAGCAAAGCGTAAAATACAGCAGACAGTACTGTATTTAATACCGTTACAATCCCCGCAGCGGAAATAAACAATGAATTCATGGGATCTGACGAATCAAATAGACCGCTAAAATTAAAGTTCGGATTCTCCTCAGCCAAATGATGCAGATACGCTGAAATTTCCGGACCGTATTCCTTAATAAAGATGAATGAAGCAATTGCGGATGCAACGCTTACTATAATAGAGAGAATAGAAGACACGGCAAGAAGTATTGAACCTCTGCTTTTGAGATAAACCGATGTTGCACCCTTCTTAATTGAATCAGACCATAAAAGCAATCCAATACCGTGTATGAGTGTTACAAGTGCAAGAGGGATAGCAAAGATGCAGAGGATAAGAATGTATCCGAATACTTTCTGTCCCTGCAAAACTAATGCAAAAAGAAAAGTTATTCCGGAAAAGGCGAGCAATGCAAGTCCGCCGATTACTATTTCAATGATAGAATATATCTTGATGAGAGTAACCGTTGCGCCAAACGGCATTGGATCATTTGAACGGCATTTTGCATAAAGCAGGATAAGAGCAATACATAAAAGAATTGAAATTGAACCGCCTGTGCCGCTTGAGAAAGATATGTTAGTCGAACCTGTGCTTGTATTAATGCTAAACATTCCGAAAATACATGTAAGGCCGGAGACTATTGCACATATTAATGTAAGCGGTTTGGAAAAGAATCCTTTCAATATCTGCACATTCTGTTGATACGGATAATAGGGAATGGAATTAATCATAAATTTTCCTCCGAAAAATTAATTTGTATTTCTATTTTATATTATAGAAAGGGAAAATACAATAGGATTTTGAAAATTGTAAAAAGGTGTATTTTAGACAACCACAATATGTTGTGATAAAACAAAGAAATTTGTTGGCAAAACCACAAGGCTAAAACTTTTTCTGAAAAAATTGAATTTTTTTGAAAAAAGGGGTTGACTTTTCTGGAAAAAGGTATATAATAGAGAATGTTCCGCGAAGGAAAACAACAAATCCTCTTAAAACAAAAGAGAGAATCAAGTTTTTCTTGTGCAAAGTGAACATAGGACCTTGAAAATTGAACAACGAGATAATAGTAAAGAAACCCGTAATGACTTTGAGGAAAGCTCAAAGAATTACAGTGAGATGTACACTAAAAAGCATCAGGAATTACGGATATAGTCAGTGACATATTCGTCAATGAGCGATTAAAGCTCTGAAATTGATTTGAACAGCTGAAAGGCT